>Ga0209810_1000001_pt1 | contig 2216078 bp, 2103 predicted proteins | sample Coa_R1_7_FD_187159 | JGI IMG/M metagenome (GOLD analysis project Ga0209810, IMG submission 187159) | Surface soil microbial communities from Centralia Pennsylvania, which are recovering from an underground coalmine fire - Coalmine... | ecosystem: Environmental > Terrestrial > Soil >... | reverse complement strand
CCTGCGGCTGTTCGAAGAACTCCACGCCAGCGGCCAAACCATCCTCCTCGTCACCCACGAACACGACATCGCCGCCCACGCCCGCCGCCAACTCCACCTCCGCGACGGCGTCATCGAACGCGACGAGGTCGTGGAGCGACAGCCGTGAGCCGCCCCGCGGTGCTCGTCGCCCTCGCGGCCCTCGCCGCCGCCGGCGCCTGCCAGCAGGCGCAGCCCGCCCCGCTCTACGAAAAAGCGCCCGTCGAGCGCCGCGACATCGTGGTCATGGCCGTCGCCGCGGGCGTCATCCAGCCGCGCCTCACCTACAGCGTCAAGTCGAAGGCGTGGGGCGAGATCATCGCCCTTCCGGTCCAGACGGGCGACGAGGTCCGGCGGGGCCAGCTGCTCGCGCGGATCGACCCGCGCATTCCCCGCAACAACCTCGCCGAGGCCCAGGCCGCGCTCGACAAGGCCAAAGCCCAGCTCGCGAACGCGCAGGCCCAGCTCCAGCGCGCGGCCGCACTGTACCAGGCCCGGGCCATCGCCGAGACCGACTACGAACGGGCGAAGCTCGCGCACGCCGTGGCCCGGGCGGCCGTCGCCACCGCCCAGGCGGCCTTGCAGACCGCCCAGGACGCGATGGAAGACACGCAGGTCCGCGCGCCCATCACCGGCACCGTGCTCGAGCTCGACGTGGCGCTCGGCACCGTGATCTCGAGCCCCACGCTGGGCGGGGGGACGGTGATCCTCAAGATGGCGAACCTCGACACGGTCCGGGACTCGGCGCTCGTGCCCGAAGCGGACGTGGGGCGCATCCACGCCGGCATCCCGGTCACCATCACCGTGGACGCCTACCCCGAGACCACCTTCACGGGCACGGTGGCGAAGGTGGGACCGCAGGCGCTGGAAGCCCAGAACGCCACCTGGTTCCCCGTGTTCGTGGACATCCCCAACCCGCGGCATCTCTTGAAGCCCGGGATGAACACCACGGTCCGCATCCATACCGGCACCCGGCACGGCGTGCTCGCGATCCCCAATGCCGCGCTGCGCACCCCGCAGGACGTAGGCTCGGCGGCGAGCCTGCTGGGACTCGACTCGGCCAAGGTGCGGGCCCAGCTCGCGGCCGCACGCCCGCGGGGCGGTCCGGGCGGGGCGGCGGGCGGCGGCGACCGGCCCGGCGTGTTCGTGACCCCCGGCGGGCGCGAGATCACGCTGCCGCCCGGCGTGACCGCCGACCAGGTGCGCGCCGCCTTCCGCAAGATGGCGAGCGGCGCCGAGCTGACACCCGCCGAGCGCGCCTTGCTCGCGCAACTGCGCGGCCAGTTCCGGGGCGCGGGGGGCGGGGGAGGCGCGGGGGCCGAGAACGGCGCCGGCCGCCGCCGGGCCCGCAATTACGTCGTGTTCGCGCTGCGCGGCGGCAAACCGGCGGCCGTGGCCATCGAGACGGGGCTCACCGACCAGGACTACATCGAGGTGACGGCCGGGCTCGCCGAGGGCGACACGGTGCTCGTCCTCCCCAGTGCCTCGCTGGTCGAGTCGCAGCAGCGCTTCCGCCAGCGCTTCCAGAACGTGACGGGCGGCGGCCTCCCCGGGCTGCGCCAGCAGCCGTCGGGAGGGACCCCCCGATGAGGGCGTCGCGCGCCGTCCCGCTGGCCTTGCTCCTCGCCGCCGGCGCCTGCAACCGCGCCGTGCCGGCGCCGCCCTACCAGAAGATCCCCGTGACCCGGCGCGACATCGTGGTGACCGTCACGGCCTCCGGGGTGATCCAGCCGATCCTCACCCTGGCGGTCAAGTCCAAGGCGTCGGGCCAGATTCTCGAGGAGCCGGTGCAGACCGGCGACGAAGTGAAAAAAGGCCAGCTCCTCGCCCGCATCGATCCGCGCATCCCCCGCAACAACCTGGCGCAGGCGGAGGCGAACCTCGCCGTGGCCCAGGCGCAGCTCGACAACGCCACCGCCCAGCTGCAGCGCGCCGAGGCGCTGTACCGGACCCAGGCGATCACCGAAGCAGCCTACGACTCCGCCCAGCTCGCCGCCGCGACGGCCAAGGCGGCCGTCGTGACGGCGCAGGCGAACCTCCAGACCGCCCGGGACGCGATGGAAGACACCCAGGTCCGCGCGCCCATCACCGGCACCGTGCTCGAACTCGACGCCGTCGTCGGGACCGTGATCTCGAGCCCTACGAACGACGTCGGAGGCGGGACGGTGATCCTCAAGATGGCGAACCTCGACACCGTGCAGGTCGCCGCCCTCGTGGACGAGACCGATGTGGGCAAGGTGCGTCCGGGGATGCCGGTGACCATCACGGTGGACGCCTACCCCAACCGCAGCTTCGCGGGCAGCGTGCTCAAGATCGAGCCGCAGGCCCAGGTGACGCAGAACGTGACAATGTTCCCGGTGGAGGTAAACATCCCCAACCCCGGCCACCTGCTCAAGCCGGGGATGAACGCCGAGGTGGAGATCCACATCGGCGAGCGCCGCGGCGTGCTCGCCGTGCCCAACGCGGCGCTGCGCACCCCGCGCGACGTGGGCTCGGCCGCGCGGGTGTTGGGGCTCGACCCCGCCGCGGCGCAGCGCGCCGCCGCGGGGGCGCCGGATGCGCCGGGGGCCGTCGTCTTCGCCCTGCGGGCCGGCCGCATCGTCCCGGTCGCGGTCCGGACCGGCCTCACCGACCTGGACTACACGGAAGTGACCGACGGCCTCGCCGAGGGAGATACCGTGCTCGTCCTCTCGGCCGTCGGCGCGAGGTAGCCGTGCTGCTCGGCGAGATCGTCAAAGTCGCCCTCGAGGCGCTGCGCGCGAACAAGCTGCGCTCCCTGCTCACCATGCTCGGGATCATCATCGGCGTGGCGGCGGTCATCACGATGGTCGCGCTCGGCTCCGGCGCGCAGCGGGCCGTGCAGGAGCGCATCCAGGCGCTCGGCCCCACGCTCCTCACTGTGTACCCCGGGCAGAGCTTCATGCGGGGCGTGGCGAGCGGCCAGCGGGTGAGCCTCACGCTCGACGATGACACGGCCCTCGCCAACCACGCGCGCTACGTGACCGCCGTCGTCCCCGAGCTCTCCGCCAACCTCCAGGTCAAGCAGGCCGACCGCAACATCAACGTGAACGTCGTCGGCACCACGCCCGAGTACGCGCCCGTGCACAACTACACCGTCACCGCGGGCCGCATGTTCACCGCCGGCGACAACGCCGCCCGCCGCCGCGTCGCCGTCCTCGGCGCCGCTGTCCCCGCCATGCTCAACTCGAACCGCGAGGCCATGATCGGCCAAGAGCTCCAAATCCGCGGGATCGCGTTCGAGGTGATCGGCGTCCTCTCCGAGAAGGGCTCGCAGGGCTCGTTCTTCAACCCCGACGAGCAAATCCTCATCCCGCTTCAGACCGCGCGCTACCGGGTGATGGGCACCGACCGGCTGCGCAGCATCACCGTCCAGGCCCGCGATCTCGAGTCCATGAACCTGGCGATGATCGAGATCGAACGCGTGCTGCGCCGCCAGCACAAGATCCACCCCGGCCAGGAGAACGACTTCCAGATCCGCAACCAGACCGACATCCTCGCGACGCTGCAGCAGACGACCGACACCTTCAAGTACCTCCTCGCCGGCATCGCCGCGGTCAGCCTGCTCGTGGGCGGGATCGGCATCATGAACATCATGCTCGTGTCGGTCACCGAGCGCACCCGCGAGATCGGGATCCGCAAGGCCCTGGGCGCGACGCATTTCAACATCCTGTTCCAGTTTCTCGTCGAGGCCCTGGTGCTCTGCCTCGTGGGAGGACTGCTCGGCGTGCTGGCGGGCGCGCTCGGCGCGGTGCTCATCTCCCGAATCGCGCACTGGAACACGCTCATCGCCCCGCCCGCCATTCTCCTCGCCTTCGTCTTCAGCGCCGCGGTCGGGCTGTTCTTCGGGATCTGGCCGGCCCGGCGCGCCGCGAACCTCGACCCCATCGTCGCCCTGCGCTACGAGTAGGGCCGACGGTGCGGTACCGCCCGACGCCCGCCGCGCGTAGTTTGGGCCATGCTCGCGCTCGCGCTGGCCTTGCAGACGGCGGCGGCCGCCGACTCTCCTCTTGTTTATAGCGGCCGCGCCGGCGCCCTCGACGTCCGCGTCCCTCGCCTCGCGGCCCAGGTCGCCGTGGACGGCGCCCTCGACGAGCCCGCGTGGCGGCAGGCCGCCGTGCTGACGGAGTTCTCGGAATACCGCCCCGTGGACGGCCGCCCCGCCGCAGATTCGACCGTCGTGCTCGTCTGGTACGCCCCCGACGCCATCTACTTCGGCGTCCGCGCCTTCGAGCGGCACGGCGCCGTGGTGCGCGCCACGCTCGCCGATCGCGACAACATCGACGCCGACGATCGCATCGAGATCCTCCTCGACACCTTCCTCGACCGCCGCCGCGCCCTGCTGTTCGCCGTCAACCCGCTCGGCGTCCAGGAAGACGGCGTGTGGAGCGATGGCGTGGACGCGGGCGCGGCCGGCGGCCCGAGCGCCGGCGGCCGCTTCGACGCCACCATCGACCTGAATCCCGACTACGTGTACCAGTCGCGCGGCCGCCTCACCGCCTGGGGCTACGAGGTCGAGATCCGCATCCCCTTCAAGAGCCTGCGCTACCAGAGCGCCGACCCCCAGGATTGGGGGCTCCAGGTGGTACGGGTCGTCCAGCACACCGGCCACGAGGAAACGTGGACCCCGGCGGTGCGCGCCAACGCCAGCTTCCTCATCCAGTCCGGCCGCCTGCGCGGGCTCACCGGCCTGCGGCGCGGCCTGGTGCTCGACGCCACCCCCGAGTTCACCACCAAGGTGGACGGCGCGCCCGGCGCCGCGGGCTACGCCTACACGGGCACGCCCGAGCTGGGCGGCACCGTACGCTGGGGCGTGACCCAGAACCTGACCCTCACCGCCACCGCCAACCCCGATTTCTCCCAGGTCGAGGCCGACGTGGGTCAGGTAACCGTGAACGAGCGCTTCGCGCTCTTCTATCCGGAAAAGCGCCCGTTCTTTCTCGAGGGGCTGGAGCAGTTCGATACGCCCAACAGCCTCCTCTACACGCGCCGGATCGCGCACCCCGTGTTCGGCGCCAAGCTCACGGGCAAGGTGGGCGGGACCGGCATCGCCTACCTCGGCGCCGTGGACAGCCGCGACCAGTCGGCCACGGGCACGAGCCCCGTGTACACGTTCCTCCGCCTGCGCCGCGACCTGGGGCCGGCCTCGACGCTCGGCCTCGCCTACGCCGACCGGACCGACGGCGCCGCCTACAACCGCGTGCTCGGCGCCGACACCCGCGTGGTGTGGCGCAAGATCTGGTTCTCCCAGGTCCAGGTGGCCGAAGCGTGGGTGCGCGACTCCGCCGGCGCGCGGACCGGCACCCTGTGGACCGTCACCTTCGGCGACCGCACCGGGCGCGCGTACGGCAATCACTTCGAGCTGCTCGGCGTGTCGTCCGCGTTCCGCGACACGAGCGGGTTCGTGAACCGGGTGGGCTACGTCGCCGGCCGCACGTTCAATCGCTTCACCTGGTACGGCCGGCCCGGGGCGCTGCTCGAGCAGTTCACCGCCATCGTCGGCTACGCCCCCATCTGGCGCTACGACGACTTCGGGCGCCGGAGTGCCACGAGCGAGGACACGCTCCAGACGATCTGGCTCGCCACGCTGCGCGGCGGGTGGGCCCTCAACCTCACCGCGAGCCTCGACCATTTCAGCTTCGACCCGGCGGCCTACGCGCAGTACCGCGTGGACCGCACCGCCGACACGATTCCCTTCGCCGTGCCGCACGGGCTGTATCACCTCCCCGCCCTCGCGTTCACCGGCGCGACCCCGAACCGCGCGCTCACCGCCGCCGCGACGATCGGCTACGGAGCCACCGCCCTGTTCGCCGAGGCGGCGGAGGGGCGCCGGCTGTCGCTCCAGGCGAGCGCCGCCTGGCGCCCCACGCCGGCGCTGCGCGCCGAACTGCGCTGGGTGCACGAGCGGTTCACCCGCGCGCGGGACGGCTCCCGCTTCTCGACCGCCAACATCCCCCGCCTCAAGGTCGAGTACCAGCTCAGCCGCGCCGTCTTCGTGCGCTACATCGGCCAGTACCTCGCCCAGGACCGCGTCGCCCTCCGCGACCCCCGCACCGGCGAGCCGCTGCTCGTGGGGGGCGTCGCGGCCGGCCCGGTCGTGACCAACGAGTTCCGCAACGACGTGCTGTTCTCCTACAAGCCGACGCCCGGCACCGTGCTGTTCCTGGGCTACGGCGCCTCGCTCACCGAGCCCGACGCGTTCCGGTTCCGCGACCTCACGCGGACCGGCGACGGCTTCTTCGTGAAGGCGAGCTACCTGTTCCGCTTCTGACGGGCGGTCGCGGCCGGCGCTGCCCCGCTACCACCCGCGCCCGAGCGGCGCGTCGGCGTAGTCCCACAAGACAAACGCGACGAGCCGCGGACGGCGGGGCTCGGGGCCCGTGGCCGGCAGCTCGGCGCCGAGCGAAGCCGCGACGTGGCCGAGGCGCGACAGCTGCACCCACAGCTGGGGGTAGAACGCCAGCGCGCGGGGGCCCGCGCGGGGCACCGTCCACTCCGCCTCGACGAGCGGCGCCACCCGCCCCACCTGGCGCCCGGCACCCAGCCGGTAGGCGAACCCCGTCACTCCCGCCGCCTCCTCCCAGGTGGCCACGATTTCCCCCTGCACGAACGCCGCGCCTGCGAGCCCCGCGCCCGCCGCCATGAACGGCTCCACCTCCCAGCGGTCCTGCCGCCCGAGCGGCGGGGTCGCCTCGAGACCCGCGCTCCCCAGGGCGCGCCGCGCCAGACTGTGCCACACGTTGTACTTCACCGCCCCGGTCGCCCCGGCGAACGCATTCGGCTGGCCGTCCAGCGCAGAGCGCGCGCTCGCCTCCACCTGGAACCGTTTGCCCAGCCGGTGCTCGTAGATGAACTCCTGCCCGCGGCCGCGCGCCGCGAGCACGATCTCGTCCTCGGGATACGCTTTTTCGGTGAGAAACGCCCGCGGAAAATTCAGCTCCCCGGGCGGCCAGCCGCGCTCGCCGCACAGCGAGCGGGCGTAGCGCACCACCGCGCGGATCTGCTCGGCGGTGGCGGCGTCGCCGTACGCCGGCATGTCGAGCGACAGCCCGAAGGCGGCGCCGCCCTTCGTGACGATGCCGATCCAGCGGTCCTCGGTCTCGGCGGAGCTGGCCTTGCAGGCCCGGAGGTCGGCGGGCGGCACCTCGAGCCGGGCGGTGGCGGCGGGGACGCCGCGTCCGTCGGCCCCGTGGCACGACGCGCACCACGCCCGGTAGAGCACGGCGCCGCTGTCGGGCGGCCCGGGGACCGCCAGCGCCAGCACGGCGATCAGCAGATCGGCCGTCACGCGAGCCCCGCCCGCGCGCGCAGCTCCCGGGCGCACCGCTCGGCCTCGCGCACGACCTCCTCGATCCGCACCGTCACGAGTTCGCCGTCCAGCACCACGGGCCGCCCTCCCACGAACACATCGCGCACGTCGCTCGCGCGCGCCGCGTACACCACGGCCGACACCGGGTCGCCGCGGGGATGGAGGTGCGGCGCGTCCAACCGCAGCACCACGAGATCCGCCCGCCTCCCCGGCGCGATGACGCCCAGCTCGCCTTCCAACCCCAGGGCGCGCGCCCCGCCCACGGTGGCGAGGTCGAGCACCTGCGCCGCCGGCAGGGCGTCCGCGCCGAGACGCGGTTTCTGCACCAGCGCGGCGAGCCGCATCTCGGCGAAGACGTCCAGCCGGTTGTTGCACGGCGCCCCGTCGGCGCCGATCGCTACCCGGCAGCCCGCCGCCAGCATCTCGGGAATCTTCGCCACGCCGCTCGCGAGCTTCAGGTTGGACGACGGGCAGTGCACCACGTTCGTGCCCTGCCGCGCCAGGCGCGCGATCTCGTGCGCGTCCACCCACACGCAGTGCGCCAGCGCCGCCCGGGGCCCCGAGATCCCCACCGAGTCGAGGTAGGCGATCTCCTCGACGCCGGTGGTGCGCAGCACCGTCTCCCGCTGCACGATCGTCTCGGCGGCGTGCGTGTGAAGCTGGGCGCCGAAGCGCTCCGCCAGCTCGCTCGCCGCGCGGAGCAGCGGTCCTGAGCAGCTCGGCACGAAGCGCGGAGCGAAACACGCCCGCAGCCGCCCTCCCGCCCGAGCGTGCCAGCGCCGCGCCAGCGCCTCGGCCTCGGCCAGCGCCGCGTCGGTGGACTCCGCCAGCTCGAGCGGCGCCCCCTCCGGGTGCGCGTCCATCAGGCATTTCCCCACCGTGGCCCGGATCCCCACGCGTTCCAGCGCCCGGAACGCCGCGTCGGTGTGCCGCACCGTCTCCATGTCGAGCACGGCCGTCGTCCCGCCCAAGAGCAGCTCGGCGGCGCCGAGCAGGGCCGACCAGTACACCGTCTCCTCGGTGTGCGCCGCCTCGAGCGGCCAAATGCGCCGCACCAGCCAGTCCTCGAGCCGCAGATCGTCGGCGAGCCCGCGGAACAGGGTCTGGCACAAGTGCACGTGCGCCTGAATCAACCCGGGAACGACCAGACACCCGCGGCAGTCGCGCACCCGCGGCCCGGGACCCGCCGCCGGCCCGCCTCCCGCCTCCCACGTCCCGGCCACCGTCCCCACCGCCGTGATCCACCCGTCCCGCACCGCCACGTCCGCCCGCGCCGCGCGCCACACGCCGTCGCCGCGTAGCAGCACGTCGCCGCCCGCGAGCACGAGATCCGGAGACGGGCCCGGCACGGCGGTCAGGTGGTGATGCGCGGTGGCGCCGCGGTCGAGTCGTCCGGCAGATCGAAGTACGCGCGCAGCTCGTCGAGCAGCTCGTCGTCGGCGTACACCCCGGTGAGAATGCGCTCGGGCCCGCCGGGATCCACCAGCACGTAGCCGTAGGGGTAGTCGAGGCCGGCGAGCAGGACGGGGCGGCGCACGTCGCCCGGCAGAGCGATGTACACCGTGTCGGCGTTGGTCGCGAGCAGCGCGATGCCGTTGGCGGCGAGCGCCGGCGCCACCTGCGCCGTGTAATAGCGCAGGTCGTCGAGCGCCTGGGCGCGGTCGTCCTCGCTCAGCGTGTCCGCGGCACGGAGCCAGAACACCACCACGCTGGGCGCGCTCACCACCGGCGGCACCGGCGCCGCCGGGTCGGCGCTCGAGTCGCGAGCGCCGAGCCGCGCCAGGGCCGGCGGCCCGCCGGCGCGCGCCGCGGGCGGCGGCCGCCGCGGCTGGCATGCCGCCGCCCACGCGAGCGCGAGCAGCATCGCGTAGCGCATCGGGGGAAATATATCCGGGCCCGGCGGCGCGCCGGGCCGCCGCGGCTAGCGCTCGGGCGCCGGCGCGCCCGCCCCGCCCGCCGCCCGCGCGAACAGCTCGGCGTACTGCCCGTACCCTTCCGCCTCCAACCGCTCCGCCGGAATGAAGCGCAGCGCCGCCGAGTTGATGCAGTAGCGCAACCCCGTGGGCGGGGGGCCGTCGGGGAACACGTGGCCGAGATGCGAGTCGCCGTGCGCCGACCGGACCTCGGTCCGCACCGTGAACAGCGAGCGGTCCACCCGCTCCTTCACGTTCGCGGGCTCGAGCGGCCGGGTGAAGCTCGGCCATCCCGTGCCCGAATCGAACTTGTCGAGCGAGCTGAACAACGGCTCTCCCGACACCACGTCCACGTAGATCCCGGCGCGGTGGTTGTCCCAGTACTCGTTGCGGAACGGCGGCTCGGTGGCGTCGTGCTGCGTCACCTCGTACTGCAACGGCGTGAGCGCGCGCCGGAGCTCGTCGTCCGTCGGCTTCCGGTAGTGCATCGGATCCCATCCCTCGTGTCGGTCCCGCGCGGCCGCCGGCGCCTCGCTCCCCCACAGCTCCCGGAGCCGGCGGTCGCGCCCGCACCCGCTGCGGTACAGCTGGTAGCGCACCGGGTTCTTGCGGTAGTAGTGCTGGTGATATTCTTCCGCGCGGTAAAACGGCGCGGCGGGGAGGATCGCCGTGACCACCGGCCGGGCGAAGCGCCCCGAGGCCGCCAGCGTCTGCTTCGACGCCTCGGCCAGGCGCCGCTGCGCGGAGTCGTGATAGAAAATCGCCGTCCGATACTGCGGCCCGACGTCGCAGAACTGCCCCGTCGGATCGGTCGGATCGATGTTGTGCCAGAAAGCGTCGAGCAACCGCTCGTAGCCGATCTGCGCCGGATCGTACACCACCTGCACCGCCTCGAGGTGCCCGGTGCCCCCGGTGCTCACGTCCTCGTAGCTCGGGTTGCGCACGTGGCCCCCCGTGTACCCCACGGTCACCGACAGCACCCCGGCGAGCTGGTCGAAGGGATGCTCCATGGACCAGAAGCACCCCCCCGCGAACGTCGCCACCGCGGGCGCCGCCCGCGCTCCGGGCGCGGGGCGCGGGCGAGGCGCCGCCGGCCCCGCGACGAGCGGCAGCGCTAAGACGAGCGCGGCGAACGGCTTCCTCGGCCCGATCACGGTCCCTCCCGCCGTAGCGGTATCCCTAATGATAGCGCCCCGCTCCGGCCCGCGCCGCGGCCGGCGCCGCCCACTTTCCCGCCGCCCTGCGAGCCACTAGCGTCCCATCATGGCGAGCCACGCGGCGCGTTCCGCGCCTTCCCCCGAGCCGTCCCGGCCCCTCGTGCGGCGGCACCACTGGATGGTCCGCCTGACGCACTGGGCCGCGGTGGTGCTCCTCGCCGGGATGATCGCGAGCGGGCTCCAGATCTACGAGGCGTACGCCCGCTTCGGCGAGCGCGGCGCGCCCCCCTGGCCGAGCCCCTTCGACGGCGCGCAGTTCCCCACGTGGAGCCGCCTCGGCGGCTGGCTCGCGGGAGGTCTCAACTGGCACTTCGCCCTGATGTGGCCCCTCGTGGCCGTCGGGTTGCTGTATCTCGGCTACGTGGTGCGGAGCGGCGAGTGGCGCGCCCTGCTGTTCCGCCCGCGCGACCTGCCGGGAGCGATCGCCATGGCGCGTTACTACCTGCGGCTCGAGCGGGAGCATCCCCCGCAGGGCAAGCACAACCCGCTCCAGAAGCTCGCCTATACCGGCATCTACCTCTGCGGCGTCCTGGCCGTGCTGACGGGCCTCGCGATCTACAAGCCGACCCAGCTCGCCTGGCTCACGGCGCTGTTCGGCGGCTTCCAGGCGGCCCGCTACTGGCACTTCTGGATCGTGTGGATCTTCGTCGCTTTCACGATCGTGCACGTCGTCCTCGTTTTCGCCGCGGATCCGGCCGCGCTGCGCGCCATGATCACCGGCGGGTATCGCGGGAGGTTCCCGAGCCGTGACTGAGCGGGGGCGCCGGCTCGATCGCCGGGCGTTTCTCGCGCTGGCCGCCGCCGGGGGAGCGGGCACGCTCGCCGCCGCCTGCGGCTGGGACGGGGGCGACGCGCTGCGGCCCGCGCTGCTCCGCTGGAGCCGCGTAAACGACTGGGTGGGCGAAAAGATCTTGTTCTCGCCCACCCGGCTGGCCCGCACCTATCCCCCCGAGGCGCGCAGCGCCAGCCTGCCGAGCTATTTCATCTCGGCCGCGATGCCGGTGCTCGCCGACCCCGCCGCGTGGCGCCTGCGCGTGGACGGCCTGGTGCGCGAGCCGCTGCTCTTGTCGCTCGACGACCTGCTGCGGCTGCCCCGAGTGTCGTACACGGTCAAGCACCACTGCGTGGAGGGGTGGTCGGCGATCGCGAGCTGGCACGGCGTGCCCGTGGCGGCGATCGCGGAGCGCTGCCGGCCGCTCCCCGGCGCGCGCTATATCAACTTCGTGTCGTTCGACGCCGGCTACTCGAACGGCTGGGACCTGGCGAGCGCCATGCACCCGCAGACGATCCTCGCCTACGGCATGAACGACCGCCCGCTCCCCCCGGCGCACGGCGCCCCGCTGCGGCTCTATTCGCCCGTCAAGCTCGGCTACAAGCTGACGAAATACCTCGTGGCCATGACCTTCACCGACCGGCGCCCGGGCGGCTACTGGGAAGACCAGGGGTATCCCTGGTTCGCCGGGATCTAGCGCCGCCCGGATCGCCCGCCGAGCCGCCGCGGGTCAGAGGCTTCGCAGGAACTGCACCAAGTCGGCCTGCTGCGCCGCGGTGAGCCCGAGGCTCAAGCAGGTGTTGTAGTGCGTCACCACGTCGGCGAGGGTCGCCAGCGACCCGTCGTGGTAGTACGGCGGATGCTGCCACAAGCCGCGGAGCGGCGTGGTGCGGTACTTGCCCGTGGTGCCGCGCGCCGCCAACCCTGGATCGGCGCACACCTCGGCGGGATCGTGCAGCCCGAAGCCCGCATCGGTGTACTGCGGCGGCACGTGGCAGCTGGCGCAGCGCCCCGCGCCGAAGAACACCTGCTGCCCGCGAGCCGCGGCGGCGGCGTCGAAGCTGCCCGCCGGCGCGGGCGGGGTGGCGAGACTGAGCTCGTACTGCTGGAGCGCCGGCAGCTTGGGGGTGACGAGATCGGGGTCGTAGTGCACGTCGTCGCCGGTACGCGGATCCACGAAGTTCCCGTGCCCGTGCATCTGCGTCACCGCCACATAGGCGTTCCAGTAGGGGATGCCTCCCTCGCCCGTGTAGGTCTCGAGGTTCACGCCGGCGAGCCCGTAGGCGGGCGGAATCACGACGGGCCCGTTCTTGCCGTCGTGGTTCCAGTGCGCGTCGTATTTGCCGGGCCCCCACGAGGTGAGCACCGCCTGGATCGCCGGATCCTGGAGCGCCGGCGACAGCGACACGATCAGCCCCGGGTTGAGGTCGCGGTTCGGCCACCCGTCGAGCCGGCGGCCGATCCCCGGCGCGAGCGAGTTGTCCACCGTCGAATGGCACAGCGCGCAGGTGATCCCGAACCGGGTGACGGTGTTGCCCGCGTCCACGCTCGCCTGGACGCCCACCACGGCGTTGAGCTTGAGCAAGGCGACGGTGACGGCGGGATCGTCGAGGTTCACCTGGCCCGCTGTGAGCTGCGCCACCAGGGCCGGCGGCAGCGCATCCGCATCCACCTTGAGGCCCACGGCGAGGGCCGTGCGGGGGCTCACGGTCTGCACCACCTGGTGCATCCGCAGCGTATCGGTCCAGAACGCCTCGTCGCCGAACGTGTCGAACCGAAAGACGCGCTGGCCGTCGAACAGGGTCTGCTCGATGGGCGACGTCGGGGCGGACTCGGTACAGGCGGCGAACGCCGCGAGCAAAGCGGTCGCCAGGAGTCGGGCGGTCATGGGTGGCAGCCTCCGGCGTGGGGATTCTATAGATAACGTACATTACCTATAGAATGGACGCCGGGTACCGCCCCGCCGGATTGCCCCCGGCGGGAGGGCCGGGCTCAGGCGGGAAGGCGGCCTTTCAGGTCGGCGGCGCGGAACGGGCCCGGCTCGGCGATCAGCGCGCGCGCGTGCTCCACCTGCCCCCACGTGTTCCACAAGAGCACGCCGCGCACCCGGCCGTCCTTGAGGTAATAGACGACCCCTTCGCGAAACGGCTCCTTCCAGTCGGCCACGGTCTCGAGCCGGGCGTCCACGTCGCCCACCGCCTCGTAGCCCAGCTCGAACAGGTCGGAGTAGAAGAACGGGAGGTGGTCGTAGCGCGTGGCGCGGCCCGCCATGTTGAGGCCGGCGACGCGCCCCATCGTGTTGGCGTTGTCCTCGTGCTCGACGCGCAGCCGCGCGCCCAGCGCGGGATTGAAGAAGTTCGCCACGTCGCCCGCCGCGTAGGCGTCCGGGTGGCTCGCACGGCAGAACTCGTCCACCACGATGCCGTTGTCCACCCGCAGCCCCGCCTGCTCGGCGAGGTCGGTGTCGGGCACGAGACCGAGCCCCGCCACCACCACGTCGGCCACGAGCTCGCCGCCCGCGGTCGTCCGGATGACGCACGTGCCGCCGCGCCAATCGAGCCCCGCCATCCCCTCCCCCATCCGCATCGCGACGCCCTTCTCGCGGTAGTAGTCCACGAGAAACCGCGCCAGGTCCGCGGGAAAGATCCGCGCCCCCACCCCCGCTTCGGGGATCAGCATGGTGACGTCGCGCCCCTGCATCCGCAGCGCCGCCGCCACCTCGCTCCCGATGAACCCGCCGCCGATGACGGCAAAGCGCAATTGCGCGTCGGCCAGGGCGCGCAGCCGCCGATAATCGTCGAGCGTGCGGAAATAGATGATCTGCTCGGTGGCGAGCGGCAGGCGCCGCGGCGAGCCGCCGGTGGCGAACAGCAGCTTCCGGAACCCGTACACGGTGCCGCGGTCGTCGGTCGCCGTGTGCGCCGCGAGGTTCACGGCGGTCACGCGCCGCCCCAGCACCAGCTCGGCGCCCGTCGCCGCCGTATCGCGCCAGATGCTCGCCTCCGGCTCGCCCTTCCACAGGGCCTTGGACAGCGGCGGCCGGTTGTAGGGCGGGTGCGGCTCGGCGCCGATCACCCCGATCGTGCCGGCCGGGTCCGCCTCGCGAATCCCCCGCGCGGCGGCGTCGGCGGTCATGCCGCCGCCGACGATGAGATACGTGTAGTCCGGCATACGTGCTCGCCTCCGGCGTGTCGTGCGTTACAGGAAACAACGCCCGCGGCGGCCGCGGGGCCGCGGGGGCCGCGGGGCCGGGCCCGCTGCGGCACCGCGGGGATGCGATAAATTACCGTCGTGCGCATGTCCCAGCTGGAGCGCCAGATCGCCGCCGTGGCGACCCTCGCCGAGCCCATCCGGAGGGACCTTTATCTTTACGTCGCCAAGCGGCGCACCGATGTGGGGCGCGACGAAGCGGCGCGGGCGCTCCGCATCTCGCGGGCGCTGGCGGCCTTTCACCTCGACAAGCTCGCCCAGGAAGGACTGCTCGAGACGTCCTATCGCCGCCTGAGCGGCCGCCGGGGTCCCGGAGCCGGCCGCCCGGCCAAGTTGTACCGGCGCGCCCCGCGCCAGCTCGACGTGACGCTGCCGCGCCGCCGCTACGAGCTTGCCGGCCGCGTGCTCGCGCGCGCCCTGGCGGCCGTCCCCGCGCGCACCGGGTCCCGCGTGCTCGATCGCGTGGCCGGCGGCGCCGGGCGGCAGCTCGGGGCCGCCGCGCGAGCCGACGCCCGGGGCGGGGCCCGGCGCGCGAGCGCGCTGGCCCGCGCGCTCGCCGTGCTCGACGAGTGGGGGTACGAGCCGGCGCGCGAGAACGGCACGGTGCGCCTGCGGAACTGCCCCTTCGAGGCGCTGGCGAACGACTGCCGGCCCCTCGTGTGCGGCATGAACCTGTCGCTGGTGCGGGGCCTCCTCCAGGGGCTCGGGACCCGGGCCCTGCGGGCGGAACTGCGCCCCGAGCCGGGCTCGTGTTGCGTGGTGCTGCGCACCGCGTCCCGCCGCACCCTCCATTCGCCCTAACGCCGTATTCGCCCCCGCCGCGCCTCCCCGAGCCCGCGCCCCGGCCACGTGCGCGCGCGGCGAGCCGCGCTACGCTTCCTCGTCGGGCGGCCGCGGATGCTTCTCGCGGCGTCGGTAGCTCTTCTTGGACCTGTGCACCTTGGGCGCCGGGGCCCGGAGGCGCTCCTTCACCGGCGCGCGAGGGTTGGGCACGCGGAGGCGGACGTTGACCTTGCCCTTGCGGCTCACGGCAGTACGGCGTCCGCCATTATGCGGGCCTGCGCGGCCACCGGGGAGTCCGGCCGCACCCGCCCCCGCAGCGCGCCGCCCGAGTCGGTGATGACGAGATCCGCCTCGCCGAGCGCCCCGCTGTCGGTGCGCACCGACAGCGCCCATTGGTTGCGCGCCGCCACCGTCTGCAACCGGCCCATGATCCGGTCGGCCGTCTTGAGGGGCGCATACACGGTCACCGTGGTGCCCGCGGACGTCCGGGACGGCGCGCGGGGGGCCGCCTTGCAGGCGAGCCCGAGTGCGGCGGCCGCGGTCAGGCTCGACACGGCCAGGCGCCTCGCCATAGCTTGCATCGCGTTCATATCGCTCCGATTCTACCCGTGAAGCTCCTGCGCCGCCACCCGATCGCGCTCGGCCTCCTCGCCGCGGTGCTGCTTTCCGCGCTCGCGCCGCTGCCGCCCGTCGTGGATGCGGCGACGGGGGGCCCGCCCCCCGACGCCGATCTCGTGCGTCCGGTCGCCTATACGGCGTTCGCCCCCCTCTCGAACGTGCTCGACGCGCTCACGTTCCTGAGTCTCGAGCGGGCCCGCGCCCTGCTCGTCGCGTGGGCGGCCGGGCTCGCCCTCTGGGGGGTCCTGCGCCGCGGCTCGGTCGCGCGCCGGCTGCTGCGCGCCGTGCTGGGCCCCGCGGCCCTCGCGGCCCTCGGCGCGGCCGCGGTGCTGCTCCCGCGTCCCGTGCCGCGGCTCGTCGCCGCCGACTCGGCGCTCAGCGTCCTGGACTATCACGCGCACACCGCCCGCTCGCACGACGGGCGCCGCGGCTGGAGGCTCGCCGAGCTGGCGCGCTGGCACGCCGCGCAGGGGTTCGACGCCGCCTACGTCACCGATCACAACCTGGTGTCGCGCGACACGGTCCTCGCCGGGGTCCGCCTGCTGCCGGGGGCGGAATGGAGCGTGGACGGCCAGCACGTGGTGGCCCTCGGCGCCGCGGCGCCCATCGACCGCGCCCGCTTCGACGACCCCGGGCGCGCGCTCGACGTCTTCGCCGAGCTGCACCGCCAGGGCGCGCTCGGCATCGCGTCGCTCCCCGAGTACTGGCGCAATCACTGGGACGACCTCGACGCCTTCGTCGCCGCCGGCGCGGACGGCTTCGAGATCGTGAACTGCGCGCCCAAGGCGCTCGGCTTTCCCGCCCCCGCCCGCGCGCGGGTGCTCGCCCTCGCCCGCGCCCGCGATCTGCTGGTGGTGGGCGCGAGCGACAACCACGGGTGGGGCAAGGTCACGTGCGTGTGGAACCTCGCCACGCCGGGCGCGCGCGGCTACCAGGCGAACCGCGTCCTGGCCCGCTCGCTCGCCCTCGCCCAGGGCGACTGGGAGCCGTGGACGGCGGCGTACACGCAGCCGTGGCTCATGTTCGCGAGCCTGTCGTGGAGCGAGCGCTCGAGCTGGATCACCTGGATCCTCGTGATTCTCATCTACCGGGCCGTCCCCCGCCGCGCCGGCGACCCGCGCGGCCTGGGGATTCTGGCACGGAGCCTGTCGCTCAAGATCCTGCGGCTGCGCCGCCCGCGCGGCGGCGCCGCCTAGCCGACCACCACCGCCACGACCTCCCGCTCCCGGGGGCGATTGTCCAGGTTGATCACCACGATCTGCTGCCACGTCCCGAGCCGCAGCGCCCCGTCCACGACGGGAACGGCGAGGCTCGGCTTGAGCAGGGCGGAGCGCACGTGGGAGAACCCGTTGCCGTCGCCCCAGCGCGCGTTGTGGGCGTACTCGGCGCCCGGCGGCGCGAGAGCGTCGAGGGCGCGCCGCAGGTCGGCGAGCGCGCCCGCTTCGTACTCGATCGTGGTCACCGCGCCGGTCGAGCCCGTGAGCGACACGACCGCGATCCCGTCCGTCACGCCCGCCTCGGCGACGAGCCGCGCCACCTCGGCGGTCACGTCGCGGTGCCCGAACTCCGCCTCGAGGCGCACGCGCCAGCGCCGCACCCGTGCTCCGGCCATCTCGCCGGCCCTCCGCGTTGCTTTGCGATGTAAAGTACTTGACAGGCCTCCCGCCGAGCGGTAGGCTTGGGTCCCATGGCCTCGCCCCACCCCCGGCCGCTGCACGACCGCGCGCTCGCCGACCTGCGTTTCATCCGCCAGACGATGGAACGGGCGGGCGCGTTCACCGCCCTGCCCGGGTGGGGGCAGGTGGCGGTCGGCGTCACGGCCCTCCTCGCGGCCGTCGTCGCCGCGCGGCAGGCGAGCACCGAGCTGTGGCTCGCCACCTGGCTCGCCGAGGCGACGGTGGCGCTCGCGATCGGCGGCTGGACACTGGCACGCAAAGCCTACGCCGTCAACGACCCCATCCTCTCGGGTCCGGGGCGCCGCTTCGGCCTGAGCTTCCTGCCCCCCATGATCGTGGGCGGCCTGCTCACGGTGGCGCTGTACCGCGCGGGCCTCGCCACGGCGCTCCCCGGCGCGTGGCTGCTCCTGTACGGCACCGCCGTGGTCACGGGCGGCGCCTTCTCGGTGCGCGTCGTGCCGCTCATGGGGCTGTGCTTCATGGCGCTCGGGGCGGTGGCGCTGTTCGGTCCCCCCGCCTGGGGCAACTGGTGCATGGCCGCGGGGTTCGGCGGCCTGCACGTGGTGTTCGGCGTCGTCATCGCCCGGCGCTACGGTGGCTAAGCCCGCTCCCGCCAAGCGCGTCGAGCCGCCCGCGCACCCGCTCAAGGGCGTGCGGGGCGGGCTCGCGAGCCCCGAGCCGGCGCAGCTCGACCGCCTGATCCACGAGCGCATCCGCCTCGGCATCGTGAGCGCGCTGGTGGTCAACGAGTCGCTGAGCTTCAACGAGCTCAAGCAGCTGCTCCGGACCAGCGACGGCAACCTGAGCGTCCACGCCCGCAAGCTCGAGGAGGCGCAGTACGTGAAATGCGTCAAGTCGTTCGCCGGCCGCGTGCCCAAGACCGAGTACCGCCTCACCGCGGCGGGGCGGCGCGCCTTCGCGCGCTACCTCGACCACATGGAGGCGCTGATCCGGGCGACCCGCCCCGCGTGAGCGCGTTGCACGTCGCCATCGTGATGGACGGCAACGGCCGCTGGGCCGCGCGCCGGGGCCTGCCCCGCACCGCGGGCCACCGGGCCGGCGCGGAAGCGGTGCGCCGGGTGGTCGAAGCGGCCCCCGGCCTCGGGATCAGCGCCCTCACCCTGTTCGCCTTCTCGGCCGACAACTGGAAACGGCCCGCGGGCGAGGTGGCGGCTTTGATGCGCCTGTTCGCCCGCTCCCTGCGCACCGAGACGCCCCAGCTCGTGGAAAACGGCGTGCGCCTTACGGTGATCGGGCGGCGCGACCGGCTCCCCGCGCCGCTCGTCGCCGCCATCGCGGCCGCCGAACGCGCCACGGCGGCGGGCACGCGACTCGAGCTCCGCTTGGCCGTGGACTACTCGGCGCGCTGGGCGATCCGCGCGAACGTGCTGCTGCCCGACGTGGACCTCCTGGTGCGCACCGGCGGCGAGCAGCGGCTCTCGGATTTCCTGCTGTGGGAGTGCGCCTACGCCGAGCTGTACTTCACGCCCGCGATGTGGCCCGACTTCGGGGCGGCGGACCTCGCCGCCGCGGTCGCGGAGTTCCACGCGCGCGAGCGCCGTTTCGGCGCCCTCCCCGCGGCCGCCGTCTCCCGCCGCGCGAGCGCCATGGCCTGAGGCGGGGGCGGGGCCGGGGGCGGGGGGCGGGGCCAGCATGGACCTCGCCGCGGTCATTCACAGCTACGGCGGCCCGGCGCTGTTCGTCTGGGCCTGGCTCCAAGGCGAGGCCGCGGTGATCGTGGGCGGGTCGCTCGCCGCCCGCGGCTACTGGCCGTGGTGGGCGGTGGCGCTCGTGGCGTGCGGGCCGGCGGTCGGCGGGCACCAGCTCTACTTCGCGCTGGGCCGTCGCTACGGCGAGGCGGCGCTCGTCCGGCTCCCCGCCGGGTGGCAGCAGGGGCTCGCGCGGGCGCGCGTTCTGGTCCGCCGCCACGACGCCCGCATCATGGCGCTGATGCGATTCGCCTACGGCGTGCGGCTCGCCTTGCCCATGCTGTGCGGTGCGTCGGGCGTCGCGCCCGCGCGGTTCTTCCGCTACAACGTCGTCACGGCGCTCGTCTGGGCGCTGCTGTTCACGGGGCTCGGCTACGGCTACGGCACGGCCGCCACCGAGGCGCTCCGTCGCGCCGCCCACGCCGAAACGTGGGTCCTGAGCGGCGGCGTCGCCCTCGGCGTGGCCGTCCATCTCGTCACCCGGCGCCTTGGCCGCAAGCTACCTTAAGGGACATGGGCATCCGCATCGTACAGGTGGACGCGTTCGCGAACCGGCCGTTCACCGGAAACCCGGCCGCCGTCTGCCTGCTCCCCGCGCCCCGCGACGAGCGCTGGATGCAGGACGTGGCGCGCGAGATGAACCTCGCGGAGACGGCGTTTCTCCATCCCGAGGGCGACGGCTACCGGTTGCGCTGGTTCACGCCCGCCGTCGAGGTCGCCCTGTGCGGCCATGCGACGCTGGCGAGCGCCCACGTGCTGTGGGAGGACGGGCGCCTCCCGCCGCACCAGCCGGTGCGGTTCCATACCCGCAGCGGCGTGCTCACCGCCGAGCGGCGGGACGAGTGGATCGAGCTCGACTTCCCGGCCACGCCGGCCGAGCCCGTCGCGCCCCCGCCCGGCCTCGCGGCGGCCCTGGGCGCCGCGCCGGTCTGGGTCGGTCGCAGCCGGTTCGACTACCTCGTGGAGTTGGGCTCGGAAGACGCCGTGCGGGCGCTGGCCCCGGACCTCGCCGCCGTCGCCCGGCTCGACGCGCGCGGCGTCATCGTCACGAGCCGCGCGGCGAGCGCCGGCTACGACTTCGTGTCGCGCTTCTTCGCGCCCGCGGTCGGCGTGCCGGAGGACCCGGTGACCGGCTCGGCCCACTGCACGCTGGCCCCGTTCTGGGCCGCCCGGCTCCGCACGACGGCCATGACGGGGTTCCAGGCCTCGGCGCGCGGGGGAGTCGTGCGGGTGCGGTCGGCGGGCGAGCGGGTCGTGCTCGGCGGCCAGGCGGTCACGGTGCTGCGCGGCGAGTTGCTGTGAGCCGGCCGCCGACGGTGACGGGCGTGCTCGAAACCGCGCTGTACGTGGCGGATCTCGCTCGGGCGACGGAGTTCTACGGGTCGCTGTTCGGGTTCGCCAAGCTCGACGGCGACGCACGCTTTACGGCGTTCGAGGTCCCGGGCCGCCAGGTCCTGCTGCTGTTTCGGCACGGTGCCGGCGCCGAGCCGGTGCGCCTCCCGGGCGGCGTGATCCCGCCCCACGACGGCGCCGGACGCCTGCACCTCGCCTTCGCCGTTCCCGAGGCCGATCTCGCGGCGTGGGAGGCGCGGCTCGCCGCGCGCGGCGTCGCGATCGAAGGCCGGGTGCGCTGGCCGCGCGGCGGCGCGAGCATCTACTTCCGCGACCCCGACGGCCACCTGGTGGAGTTCGCCACCCCCGGGCTGTGGTGGCCCCGGTGACGGGCCCGCGCCGCAATTGACCGCCGCTTGATCGGCCGGAGCGTTCGTCCGGGACCGTCTCTCCCGGAGACCTCCGTGAAACACCTCTTCGCGCTGACGCTCTGCGGCGTACTGCTCGCGGGATGCGACGCCGGACGCCCGGCCGCTCCCTCCCCGGATTTCGGCTTCGTCCCCGACCAGGCCCCCCCCGCAGGCTTCACCGTCATGACCCGCAATCTCTACATCGGCGCCGACGTGGACGCGGTGATCGCCGCGCTCGCGTCCCCCGATCCGGGAGACGATCTCCCGGCGCTCCTCGCCGCCCTCGCCGTGCTCCAGCGCACCGACTTCCCGGCGCGCGCCGCCGGGCTCGCGGACGAAATCGCCCGCGCCCGGCCGCACGCCGTGGGGCTCCAGGAGGTGGACCGGCTGGAGGTGGATCTCACTCCGCTCGGCCTCCCGCTCGTACTCAGCCAGGACATGCTGCCCGCGCTACTCGCCGCCCTGGCGGCCCGGGGGCTCCGCTACGCGGTCGCCGGAGCGGTCACCAACATCCGGGCGGCGCCCGTCCCCGGCGTGAGCCTGACGGATCAGGACGTGATGCTCGTGGACGCCGACCGCGTGGCGGTCGCGGCCGTGACGGCGCGGACCTTCGCAGCGAACCTGGGCACTGTGGCCCCCGGGGTGGAGCTCGTGCGGGGGTTCGTCATGATCGACGCCACGGTGGCGGGCCTGCCGGTGCGGATCGCGACCACCCATCTGGAGTCGGGCAGCGGCCCCGGCTTGGCGGCGCTGCGCGCGGCGCAGGCGCAAGAGCTGGTGGCGGCCGTGGGCGATGCGACCCCCGCGGTGCTGCTCGGCGACTTCAACGACACGCCCGCCGCACCCCTCCACGCCGTGATCGCGGCCGCCGGCTTCCGCGACGCGTGGGCGGCGCTCCGGCCGGGGGCGCCGGGGTTCACCTGCTGCGAGGCGGCCGATCTCTCGAACCGCGTGGCCGCGCTGGACCAGCGCATCGACTACGTGTTTGCGCGCGGGCTCGGGGGACCGGCGGGCCCGCTCGCGGGACGGATTGCGATCGTCGGCGACCGCCCCGGGGATCGGGTGCCAGGCCCGGCGTACCCGCTGTGGCCGTCGGATCACGCGGGCGTCGTGCTCGACGTGCTGCTGCCGCCCGCGGCGCGCCCGCGCCCCTAGCCCGATCGGGCCGGGGGGCTCTATTCTTCGGCCCATGAGCATCCTCCCGAGCGTCGTGACGCCGACGCGCGCGCGCCGGGCGGCGGGGTACGCCTTCGCGCTCGCCGCGGGCGCCGTCTGGGGAACCACCGGTCCCCTGTCCACCGCGCTGTATCGCGAGGGCGAGGCGATTACGGGGATCGGCTTCTGGCGGCTGCTCCTCGGGCTCGCCGGGATGGTCGTGTACGGCCTGTTCCGGCCGGAGCTGTTCCGCATCGAGCGCCGGGCGTGGCTGCTGGTCGGGCTGGGCGGGGGCGCCCTCGTGGCGCTGTTCGAGGTCGCCTACCAGTTCGGAATCGCCGGCACTGGAGTGGCGGGCGCCGCCGCTTTGCTCTACATCGCGCCCGTCCTCGTCGCGATCCTCGCCAAGCCGCTCCTCGGCGAGCCGCTGACGGCGCTGCGCGTGGTGCTCGCGGTGATCGTGATGGCGGGCGCGGCGCTGACCGTGAGCGGCGGCAGCCACGGCGCCGGCGCCGCCCCCATCGCCCTGCCGAGCCTCGTCGAGGGCGTCGCGGGCGGGCTGCTCGCCATGCTCTCCTACGCCGGCACCACCCTGCTCGCGCGCTACGCGGTCCCGCGCTACGGCGCGCTCCGGGTGCTGTTCCTCGAGATCGCGGGCGGCGTGGTCGTGCTCGGCCTCGTGCTCCCCCTCGCGGGACGGCCGCCGCTCCCCCCGCACACCGCCGGCGCCTGGCTCTACATGCTGTTGCTGGCCCTCGGCGCCGTGCTCGCCGCCAACTTTTTGTTCTTCGCCGCCGTCAAGCGCATTGACGCCGCGCCGACGAGCGTCGCCGCCACGATCGAGCCCGTGGTGGGGACGCTGCTCGCCTTGCTCCTGTTCAATCAGCAACTGCGCCCCAGCGGATGGCTCGGCCTCGCCATGGTCGTGGGCGGGGTGGCCGCGGGCTACCTCCAGGAGGCGCGGGCGCGCGCATAGATTTCCCGCGCCCGATCTTCACCCTCGAGGACACCGCCCCATGTTGGCTCTCGCCCTCGTCCTGGCCGCGCTCCAGCAAGCGGCCGGTTCCCCGGCGCCCGGCCTGCCGCCGCAAGCGGGCGACACCTCGCCCTTCCGTCCGCTCGCGCTGCCGGCCCCGACGCTGGTGCGCGAAGGCTCGGGCCTCCCCGGGCCCCGCTACTGGCAGCAGCGCGCCGACTACGTCATCCGGGCCGCCCTCGATACCGCGGCGCAGCGCGTCGCCGGCAGGGAGACGATCCGCTACGCCAACCACTCGCCCGACACGCTGCGCTACCTGTGGCTGCAACTCGACCAGGACATCTACCGCGAGGACAGCCGGGGCGCGTTCCTCAACCCCGCCGGCGCCCGGTTCTCGGGCGGCGGCTTCGCGGGCGGGTTCGCGCTGGACTCGGTCGTGGCGGTTCGCCGCACCGCACGGGGCGCCGCCGAGCGGGTCGCGCTCGCGACCGCGCGCAACGGCACGATGCTGCGCGTGGACCTCGACCGCCCGCTCCCGCCCGGCGGGATCGCGACGCTGGAACTGGGGTACGCGTTTGCCGTGCCGGAGCACGGGTCCGATCGGCTCGGTCGCGCGCCCACGAGCGGCGGCTGGCTGTACGAGATCGCGCAGTGGTACCCGCGGCTCGCCGTGTACGACGACGTGCGCGGCTGGAACACCGACCAATACCTCGGCCAGGGCGAGTTCTACCTCGAGTACGGCGACTTCGACGTCGCCCTCACGGTCCCGCGCGGCTTCATCGTGGCCGCGACCGGCACGCTCGCGAACCCCGCCGAGGTGCTCACGCCCGCCGAACGCGCGCGCCTCGCGCGGGCGCTCCGCGCCGACACCACCGTCGCCATCATCCCGAAGACCGAGGCCGGCCAGCCGTTCACCCGCCCCGCCGGCGCCGGCCCTACCCTCACCTGGCGCTTCGTCGCGAAGAACGTGCGCGATTTCGCCTGGGCCGCGGCCCCGGATTTCATCTGGGACGCGAGCGGCTACGACGGGGTCCTCATCCAGTCGTTCTACCCGCCCGAGGCCAACGCCGACTGGGCGCGCTCCACCGCGTACGCCCGCCACACGATCCGGCACTACTCGGAAAAGTGGTTCCCCTACCCCTATCCCACCGCCATCAACGTGGCCGGGCCCGTGGGCGGCATGGAGTACCCGATGATCGTGTTCTGCGAGGACCGCGCCGGCGGGTTCGGCCTGTACGCGCTCACCACCCACGAACTGGGCCACCAGTGGTTCCCCATGATCGTGGGCTCCAACGAACGGCGCTATGCCTGGATGGACGAAGGGTTCAACACGTTCATCAATATCTACTCGGTGCGGTCCTTCTTCCCCGAGTCGCTGTGGGACCGTCGCCGCGGCGATCCCGCAGCCTGGGCCCGCTTCGCCGCCTCCGGCCAGGACGAGCCCCCGATGCTCCCCGCCGACCGCGTGGCGCCCGGCCTGCTCGGCCAGGTGGAGTACACCAAGCCCGCCACCGGGCTGTACTTGCTGCGCCACGCGATCCTCGACGACACCGCCCGCTTCGACGCCGCGTTCCGCGAGTACATCCGCCGCTGGGCGTTCAAGCACCCCACCCCGGCCGATTTCTTCCGCACCATGGACGACGCCCTCGGCGAAGACCTGTCGTGGTTCTGGCGCGGCTGGTTCTACCGGACCGACGTGGTGGACATAGCGGTGGATTCGGTGCGCGTGCGCTCGGACAGCGGCGGCGCCACGGCGCAGGTGTTCCTCGCGAGCCCCGGCCGGCTGCCGATGCCGGTGGATCTGCGCTTCACCTATGCTGGCGGCGCGACCGAGACGATGCGCCTCCCCGTGGAGATCTGGTTTCGGGGAAATCGCTACCGCTACGAACGGCGCGTGCGCGGGGACCTGATACGGGTCGAAGCGGATCCCGACGGGCGGTTGCCCGACGTGCGCCGCGAGAACAACGCCTGGGTGCGCGGCCCCTAGCGGGCGCTCACCCGCGCGGCCGGGCCAGGCGGTTGAGAATCGGCTGGAGGGCGAGGAGCAGCACGCCGCCCCACACGAGCCCCGGCAGCTCGGCGAGGTCGCGGCCGTAGCGGATCCACAGCCAGCGGCCGATCACGTAGCACCACAGCCCGCCCGCGAACCAGCCGGCCGCCCGCACCAGCGGGCCGGCCCCGACCCGGATCCCCGGCAGCGCGAGCAGGACCCGGTCCACATAGGGTCCCAACAGCGTGAAGCAGAAGGCCAGCGTGAAGGCGTCCACGAAGTCCGAGGCGAGCGAGGCGTGCCGGGGGAGGGCGACGAGGAACACCGCGCCCAGGGCCATGGCCAGGCCCCCGGCGCGGACCACGGCCTTCAGGAACGGTTCCCTCACGGGCGCCCGCCCGGCTGGAGGTACTCGTCCAGCCAGTCGAGCACCGTCCCCCACCACAGCCGACGATTGCGCGGCTTCAGCACCCAGTGGCCTTCGTCGGGGAAGTACAGGAACTTGGCCGGCACGCCCATCACCTTCGCCGCGGTGAACGCCTGGTAGCCCTCCGAGAGGTCCACCCGATAGTCGAGCTGCGAGTGGACGATCAGGATCGGGGTGGCCCAATTCCGCACGAAGTTGAGCGGCGACCACTTCTCGTACAGCGCCCGGTTCGCGTACGGCGAGCCGCCGAACTCCCAGTTCGTGAACCACAGCTCTTCCGTGGTGCCGGCCATGCTCACGGTGTTGAACACCCCGTCGTGCGCCACCAGCGCCTTGAACCGGCGGGTGTGTCCCGCGATCCAGTAGATCATGTAGCCGCCGTAGCTCGCGCCCGCGGCGCCCAGGCGCGTCGAGTCCACGTAGGGGAGCCGGGCCACCACGTCGAGCCCGCGCATCAGGTCTTCGTAGGGGTAGTCGCCCCAGTGCTGCGACACCGCATCGGTGAAGCGCTGGCCGTAGCCGGTCGAGCCGTGACGGTTGACCGCCGCCACCACGTAGCCGCGGGCGGCGAACAGCTGGTAGTTCCAGCGCGGGTTCCAGAAGTCGAGCCACGCCGTCTGCGGGCCCCCGTGCAACAGGTACACGAGGGGGTAGCGGCGCGCCGGGTCGAAGCCGGGGGGCTTGAGGATCCAGCCGTGCACCGAGTCGCCGAGCGCGCCCACGAAGCCGAACTCCTCGAGCGGCCGGAGGTCGAAGGAGCCGAGGAGCGAGTCGGTGTGGTGGGTGAGCGGGCGGCCCGCGGTCCACACCTCGGGCGGCTGGGTGGCGCTCTGGTGCAGGTACACGAGCGTCTGCCCGTCGGGCGCGACCTGCACGGCGGTGTTCACCCCGCCCGACACGGCGCGGGTGCGGCGGAACGACGGCAGGTCGATCCGGTACACGTTCACCCGTCCCCGCTCCTCCACCGTCGCATAGAGGCACCGGGAGTCGGGGCACCAGGCGTACGATCCGACGGAGAGCGTCCAGTCCTTGGTGGCCTCGACCGGCGCGCCGCCGGTGCGGCCGCCCGGGCGCGCCACCAGCATGAGCCGTTGCCGGTCGGCTTCGAACCCGGGCCGCTCCATCGAGAGATAGGCGAGCCAGCGCCCGTCGGGGGAGTAGCGCGGGGTGTTGTCGGCGCCGCGCCCGGTGGTGATCGCCCGCATCCCCGAGCCGTCGGGCGCGAGCACATAGACGTCCACGTTGGTGTTGTCGGCCACGGTCGAGTCGCCGTGCAAGGCGACGGCGATCTCGGCGCCGTCGGGCGCGACGGCCACGTCGCCGTCGCCGCTCGTCGCGATCGTGGGCACGTCGTGGTCCACGGGCGTGAGGTCGCGCGCCGGCCCCGCGAGCGGTACGAGGAAGAGATGCTGGCGGCGGCCCGCGCGCCACTCGTCCCAGTGGCGCCACAGGAGCGAGGTCCAGATGCGGGCCTCGGTGGGGTAGGCGCCGTTGCGGCGGTCGATCTCCTGCTCGGGGGGCCACTTGACGTCGCTCGTCACGACGAGCCCCCGCCCGTCGGGGAGCCACACCGGGTCGGCGGCGCCGTCGGGCAGGTTCGTGACGCGCCGCGCCTCGCCGCCCTCGAGCGGCAGCACCCACAGCTGCGCCCCGTTCTCCCGCGTGGAGATGAAGGCGAGCGTCCTGCCGTCGGGCGACCAGCGGGGCTGGCGGTCGGAGCCCGGTCCCCCGGTGAGGCGCCGGGCCGCGCCGCCGGCCAGGTCGGCGAGCCAGATGCGCGTCGTACCGCGGTTGTCGGCGAGCGAGTATTCGGTGACCGTGTAGGCCACCCGGCGGCCGTCGGGGGAGAGCTGCGGATCGCCCACGACGGGGAGGGCGAGCAAGTCGTCCACGGTGAGGGCGCGCTGCTGGGCGGCGAGCGCCGGGGCCGCGCCGAGCGACAGGGCGAGAGCGGCGAGGGCGGCGAACGCGGCGAGGGCGGGGGCGGGCGGCTGCCGTGCGGGTCTCATGCGGGCCTGGTCCTCCGGCCGGTCGCGGTCAATAGTCGGGGTGCGTGAGGATCGCGCGCACCAGCTCGTCGAACACGCGCGACGCCGGGGTCACGGCCCCGCTCGCGTCGGTGTGCACGTTCCAGGCGCACAGCTCGTTGAGCGCCGTCGCCTCTTCGTAGGTCAAGTGCAGCACCCAGCCGTCGCCCGCCGGGGTGGCGGCGTCGAGGACGCGCCGCAGCACGTCGGGCAGATGGCGGGCGCCGCGGACGGCGTCGTATTGGGCGCGGGTGACGGTGAGGTCCATGGCTCTCTTGCGCGTGCGGGACGGGGGCGAAATCTTCCCCCGACGTCCCGTTCCCGCAAGGAAACTCCGTGCCCCGAACCGAGGTCATCGCCACCGGCTGCTACGTGCCCGCGCGCGTCGTCACGAACGACGACCTCGCGCGCCTGATGGACACCTCGGACGAGTGGATCACGCAGCGCTCGGGGATCAAGACCCGGCGCTGGGTGGCGCCGGGCGAGACCTGTTCCGACCTGGCGTACGGCGCGACGCGCGTCGCCCTCGATCGCGCCGGCCTCCGCCCCGCGGACCTCGACTGCATCATCTTCTGCACCACGAGCCCCGACCATTTCTTCCCCGGCAACGGCGTGTTTCTCGAGCGGCTGCTCGGGCTCGCGGGCGTCCCGGCGCTCGACGTGCGCGACCAGTGCAGCGGGTTCCTCTACGGGCTCAGCGTGGCGGACGCGTGGATCCGAACGGGGCAATACCGCCGCGTGCTGCTCGTGGGAGCGGAGGTGCAATCGCCGGGACTCGACCTGTCCACCGCGGGGCGCGACACGGCGGTGCTGTTCGGCGACGGCGCGGGCGTCGCGATCCTGGGCCCCACGGACCACCCCGCGCGCGGCGTGCTCTCCACGCATCTCTTCGCCGACGGGAACCACGCCGAGAAGCTGTGGATGGACGCTCCGGGGGTGGCGCACACGCCGTGGATCGACCCCGCCATGATCGCCGCGGGCCGCACCCGGGTGCACATGGAGGGGCGCGAGGTGTTCAAGCACGCCAGCGAGAAGATGCCGGCGGCGGTCGAGGCGGCGCTCGCCGCGTGCGGCGCGACCGCGGCCGACATCGCGCTGCTGATCCCGCACCAGGCGAACCTCCGCATTGCCGAAATGGTCCAGAAGCGCCTCGGCCTGCGCGACGACCAGGTGTACAACAACATCCAGAAGTACGGCAACACGACGGCGGCGTCGATCCCGATCGCGCTCCACGAGGCGGTGTGCGAGGGGCGCCTGGCGCGCGGCGACCTGCTGATGCTCGCGGCGTTCGGTTCGGGGTTCACGTGGGCGAGCGCGGCAGTGCGGTGGTGACGCGGGTGCGCGCCTGCGCCATGCTCCCGGACACGAGTCCCGGGGCATCCCGCTCGGCGGAAGCCCGACACCGTCTCGTCTAGCACACCGAACGGAGGTGTTGCCGCTGCCCCGGCGCTCTCTGATGGCGGGCGGCGAGGCGCTGCGTGGCCGGGAAACCTCGCGCTCGCGCCGCGCGTAATGCGTGCGCACCAGAGAGGATCGAGCGATGCTCGGCTTGCTGCTCGGCGCCGCCGCGCTCGGCGGCGGATTCGTCGCCACCCGCACGTTCGTGCGCCGCCGGCTGCGTTTCGTGAACGCGATCCACCGGCCCGCCGCCCCCGTCGTGGCAGGCCTCGCCGCCACCGCCCTGGCCATCCCCGTCGCGGCCCTGCCCGTGGTCACGGCGGGCATCGCCGTGGCATTCGGCGTCGGGGTCGCCGCCGGGGTGGCGAGCGGGCGGCGGGAGCCGCCCTCCGCCTAACCCACCCTCAGCTCCGCCACCCGCTCCGAGCTCTCGGGGCGCCCCGCCACGCTGCGCAGCGCCCGCACCACGTCCTTGGAAAACGTCTTGCCCGCTCCCTTCTCCACTTCCTCGAGCGCGCTCCACTTCGGGAACGCGGGCCGCACCGGCGTCGCCATCTGCAGCGTCTCGAAGGCGTCCGCCGCGGCGAGGATCTTCACCGTGACCGGAATCGGCAGCGCCTCGATGTCCCAGTCCTCGCCCACGATCTCGTAATAGTGCCCGTACTCGGCGATGATCTCGGCGGCGCCGCGCATCACCCGCGCCACCGCCACCGCCGGATCGGTCACCGAGCGCGACAGCAGCTGGAGCAGCCGCTGGTCGCGCGTCCCCACCTCGTGCAGCAACGCCGCCACCCGCAGGTTCTCGAGCTCCTCCTCGGGCAGCTTGAGCTCCCGCGCCATCGCCGTCGCCACCTCGGCCACCCGGTTCGAATGCCCCTGCTGGTGGCGCTCGGTGGACTCGATGTGGTAGGTGAGCAGCTCGAGCGTCGCGAGGTAGGCGTTCTTCACGTCGGCGAGCCGCGCCTGCCGCTGCTCCGCCAACCCGCCCACGACGTATCCCGTCAGGATCAAGAATCCCGCCCACGGCACCAGCGCGAGCAGCGCCGCGCCCGACAGCCCGGGCGCCATGTCGAGCCCCTGCACGTCCTGGTAGAACAGCACCAGCGCGACGATGAACACCCCGGCCGTCACCGCGAAACGCCGCCCGCCATAGAAGCCGGCGAGGATCATCGGCAGGTAGTAGAAGCTCAAGAACGCGAACTTCTGCTCGACCAGCGCGTGCATCACCACCATGGCGAGCACGAGCACGAGCACGAAGATGCGCTCGAAGTGGCGGAAGAAAAACAACTTGGCCCGCTCGAGCGGGCGCGGATGAGCCATGCCCCTCCCCGGGACGCAGGCGTTCGGAACGGCGGGCGCGGCTCCCAAACTGCGGCGCCCCCTCCCCCCGCGCAATAGCGCCGGCCCGGAGCCCCCCCAGGTCCCGGCGGCTGCCCCGCTTAGCGCCTGCTCCCCGCCCCCGCCCCCGCGGCGGCATCCCCGCCCGCAGCCACCCGCTCGGCCGCCCGCAGCACCCGCAGCACGTTCAGGCCCGCGACCTTGCGCACGTCCGCCGGGCTCCACCCCCGCCGCAGGAGCTCGGCGAGGAGGTCCGGGAACTTGCTCACGTCCTCGAGCCCGACCGGGACCTCGGTGATGCCGTCGAAATCGGATCCCAACCCCACGTGATCCACCCCCGCCACGGCGCGGATGTGGTCGATGTGATCCGCCACCTGCGCCAGCGTGGCCTTGGGGCCGCGCGCCGTCCACGCCGCCACCGAGTCGGCCACGCGGGCGGAGTCGGCGCCGGCCGCGCGCAGGGCGCGCGCCCGGACGGCCACGCTCTCGCCGTACACCCGCACGGCCTCCGACACGAACCCGGGGTTGAAGTTCACCATCACCACGCCGCCGTTCGCCCGCACCAGCGCGAGAATCGAGTCGGGGACGTTGCGCACGTGGCGGCAGAGGGCGCGCGCCGAGGAATGCGAAAAGATCACCGGCGCGCGCGACACGCGCAGCGCGGCCGCCATGGTCGCGTCGGAGACGTGCGAGAGGTCCACCAGCATCCCCAGCCGGTTCATCTCCCGCACCACCTCCGCGCCGAACGGGGTGAGCCCGCCGTGCCGCGCGCTGTCGGTGGCCGCGTCGGCCCAGTCGATGGTCTCCCAGTGGGTGAGCGTGAGGTACCGCACCCCCAGCCGGTAGAACATCCGCAACGCGCCGAGCGAGTTCTCGATCGCGTGCCCGCCCTCGATCCCGATGAGGCAGGAGATCTTGCCGGCCCGGAAGTTCCGCTCGACGTCGGCCGCCGTGAGCGCCGGCGCGAACGTCTCGGGATACTTGCGGCAGAGCCGCTGCACCAGATCGATCTGCTCGAGGGCGTACACGGCGGGGTGCTCGCCCTGGTGGATCGTGGTGACCGGCACGTACGCCGCCCAGAACTGCCCGCCCACCGCGCCCGCGCGCAGCCGCGGAATGTCGGTCATGAGCTTCGGCTCGCCGCGCGCCAAGTCCACGGAGTCGAGCCCGCCGCGCCCGCGGACGGCGTCGGGGAGGTCGTTGTGGCCGTCAAGGAGCGGGACGGTCTTGAGAATCCGCAGCGCCGCCGCCCGGTAGTCCTGGGCCCGGAGCGGGCCCGGCACCAGGGCGGCGAGCGCCGCCACGAGCAGCCCGCCCCTCCGCCCGAACGTCCCACGCACGGTTCGCATTCGGTCCTCCGGTCCCGAGGTCTCGTCGCGAGGCGGCCCGAAAGCTGGCGCCCCACCCGCCGCCGATCAAGATTACCGGTCGGCCCCTATGCCTGCCGCCGCTCCGATCCTCGCCCTCGAGGTGAACGGCGACCCCGTCGAGGTCGCCGTCGCCCCGCACCACACTCTGCTCGAGGTGCTGCGCGAGGGCCTCGGCCTGACCGGCACCAAGCACGGCTGCGAGCTGGGCGAGTGCGGCACCTGCACCGTGCTGCTCGACGGCGTGCCCGTGCTCTCCTGCCTCGTCCTCGGCGTCGCCTGCGCCGGACGCCGCGTCACCACCGTCGAGGGCCTGGCCCGGGGCGGCGGGCTCGATCCCTTGCAGCAGGCCTTCGCCGAACTCGGCGCCGCGCAGTGCGGCTACTGCACGCCCGCGTTCCTCCTCGTCGCCGCGGCGCTCCTCGAGCGCACCCCCGCGCCCACACGCGACGAGATCAAGGCGGCGCTCGCGGGCAACCTGTGCCGCTGCACGGGCTATCTCAAGATCTACGAGGCGGTGGAACTCGCGGCGGCGCGGCGGCGCGGCGAGGACGCGCGCCCCGCCGAGGAGTCGGTGTATGGCCGGCGCTGACCGGGCCGGCCTGCGCGTGGTGGGGCGGCCGCTCCCCAAAGTGGACGCGGCCGCCAAGGTGACCGGCGCCACCCGCTTCGCCGACGACCTCGCCCTCCCGCGCATGCTGTACGCGAAGCTGCTGCGCAGCCCCCACCCCCATGCGCGCCTCGTTGCCATTGACGCCTCCCGCGCCCTCGCCCTCCCCGGCGTCAAGGCCGTCCTCACGGGCCGCGATCTCCCGATCCCGTTCGGCATCCTCCCCGTGAGCCAGGACGAACACGCGCTCGCGCTCGGCCGGGTGCGGTTCGTGGGCGACCCGGTGGCCGCGGTCGCGGCGACCAGCGAAGCCATCGCCGCGGCGGCGCTCGAGCGCATCGCCGTCACCTACGACCCGCTCCCGCCGATCACGGACGCGCTCGACGCCGTGCGGCACCCCGCGCCCCACCTCCACGACTACGCCGATCACGGCAACCTCCACAAGCTCATTGATCTCGAGTTCGGCGACGTGGCGGCGGGGTTCGCCGAGGCCGACCTCGTGCGCGAGGACACGTTCTTCTACGACGGCAGCACCCACCTCCCGATGGAGCAGCACGCGGCGCTCGCCGTCTGGTCGCCGCCGGGGCGGCTCACCCTCTGGAGCTCGACGCAGACGCCCCACTACGTGCACCGCGCGCTCGCCCGGGTGCTCGAGCTTCCCCCCGCGCGCATCCGGGTCATCGCGACCCCCAACGGCGGCGCGTTCGGCGGCAAGAGCGATCCGTTCGGCCACGAGATCGTGGTGGCGAAGCTCGCCATGATGACGGGCCGGCCGGTGAAGATCACGCTGACGCGCGAGGAGGTGTTCTACTGCCACCGCGGGCGCCACCCGACGCTCATGTGGGTGAAGACCGGCGTGAAGCGGGACGGCACAATCACGGCGATGCACTTCCGCTCGCTCCTGGACGGCGGCGGCTACGGCTCCTACGGCGTGGCGAGCACCTACTACACGGGCGCGTTGCAGACGGTCACCTATCGCGTGCCGCGCTACAAGTTCCAGGGCGCCCGCGCCTTCACCAACAAGCCGCCGTGCGGCCCCAAGCGCGGCCACGGCACGCCGCAGCCGCGCTTCGCCCTCGAGGTGCAGCTCGACAAGATCGCCGAGGCGCTGGGCGCCGATCCCGCGGAGCTGCGGCTCAAGCTGCTCGTCCCGCCCCGCTCGCTCACCGCCAACTGGCTGCGCATCGGCACCGTGGGGCTCGGCGCCTGTATCGAGAAGGTGGTGGCGGGGTCGGGGTGGAAGGAGAAGTTCCGCAAGCTCCCCTACGGCAAAGGCGTTGGCCTCGCCTGTTCCTCGTATCTCACCGGGGCGGGGCTGCCGATTTACTGGAACGCGATGCCGCACTCGGGGGTGCAGCTCAAGTGCGACCGCGGGGGCGGCGTGACGGTGTTCTGCGGATCCACCGAGATCGGTCAGGGCTCGGACTCGATCCTCGCCATGCTCGTGGCCGAGGTGCTGGGGGTGGAGCCGGGCGACGTCGCGGTGGTCACGGGCGATACCGATCTCACCCCGGTGGATCTGGGCAGCTACTCGAGCCGGGTCACCCTGATGACCGGAAACGCGGCCCTCCAGGCGGCCGAGCGGGCGCGCGTCCTGATCGCCCGTCACGCCGCCCGGCGGCTGGAGGTGCCGGTGGAGCGGCTCGTGTTCGCGGGCGGCCGCGTGTTCGACGCCCGCGACCCCGGCCGCGGGCTCGCGTTCGCCGACGCGGTGCAGCTCGCCGAGGCGGCCGAGGGGACGGTGGGGACGGTCGGCTCCTACACCCCGCCCGCCGCGCCCGGCCGCTACCGCGGGGCCGGCGTCGGCCCCTCTCCGGCCTACTCCTACAGCGCCTGCGTCGCCCAGGTGGACGTGGATCCCGAGACGGGCGTGGTGCGGGTGGAACGGATCTGGATCGCCCATGACGTGGGCCGCGCCATCAACCCCGCGAGCGTGGTGGGACAAGTGGAGGGCTCGGTGTACATGGGCCTCGGCGAGGCCCTGATGGAGCAGATGGCCTACCGCGGCGAGCGCAACGTGATGCACAAGATCCCGAGCCTGCTCGAGTACAAGAGTCCCACCACGCTCGAGATGTGCGACGTAGTGACCTATCTCGTCGAGGATCCCGATCCCAACGGGCCGCTGGGCGCCAAGGAGTGCGGCCAGGGTCCGCTCCTGCCCGTCCCGCCGGCGGTCGCCAACGCCGTGTACGACGCGGTAGGGGTGCGGGTGGACGAGGTGCCCATCACCCCCGAGAAGGTGTTCCGCGCGCTCCGCAAGAAGGCGAAGGGCGAGGAGCCGCGCGTCGGGCCGGCGGGCTTCCCCGACATTCCCTGGCCCGGCCCGACGCGGGTGCCGCCGCCCTGGGAGGGCGGCGACGGCGCGGCGGTCGCGCAGCCGGCGCGCCCCGCCCCGGCGGGCGCGAAGCCCTGATGCTCCGCCTGCCCCCCTTCACCTACCTCGAACCGCGGACGCTCGCGGAAGCGCTCGCCCTGCGAGCGGCGGCCGGCCCGGACGCCGCGTATGTCGCGGGCGGGACCGATCTCTATCCCAACATGAAGCGCCGCCAGCAGGAGCCGAAGACGGTGATCGCGCTCGCGGCGATCGCCGAGCTGCGGCACCTCGCCCCGGGACGGTTGGGCGCCTGCGTGACCCTGACGGAGCTCGCCGAGAGCGCGGTGGTGCGCCGCACGGCGGAGGTCGTCGCCTCGGCCGCGGCGCTCGTGTCCACGCCGCTGCTCCGCAACATGGGCACGCTCGGCGGCAACCTCTGCCTCGACACCCGCTGCAACTACTACGACCAGAGCTACGAGTGGCGCCGCGCCATTGATTTCTGCATGAAAAAAGACGGCCGGATCTGCTGGGTGGCGCCGTCCAGCCCGCGGTGTTGGGCGGTGAGCTCGTCGGACGTGGCGCCGGTGATGGTGGCGCTCGACGCGGCATACCTCCTGGCCGGCCCGGGCGGCGAGCGCGTGGTGCCGGCGGCGCGCTTCTACCGCCACGACGGCATCAACTACCTGACGAAGCAGCCCGAGGAGATCCTGGTGGAGGTGCGGCTGCCGGAGCCGGACGGCTGGGACGCCGTCTATCACAAGCTGCGCCGCCGCGGCGCCTTCGACTTTCCCGTGCTCGGCGTGGCGGCGTGGGTCCGCTGGGACAGCGGCACGGTCGCGGAGGCGCGCGTGGTGCTGGGCGGCGTGGCGAGCGCTCCGCAGCTCGTCCCCGAGGCGGGCGCGGCGCTTCGCGGCACCCGCCTCGAGCCCGAGGCGATCGCCGCCGCCGCCCGGGCCGCCTACGGCCCGGCGAAGCCGCTCGACAATACCGACTTCGAGCTCTCGTGGCGCAAGCAGATGACGCGCGTGTACGTCACGCGCGCGCTCGAGGAGTTGCGGGCGCGGGCGGCTACTCGCCGAGCGCCCCCACCTCATCCGCCGCGCGGCTGAGGATCTCCACGAGCCGCTGGCGCGTCGCCTCGGCGCGCGCCCGCCAGGCCGCGCGGTACACCGCCTTCACCAGCCGGCCCACGGCGCGGTTCACGTCCGCCATGGCGCCGCCGAGCACGCGCTCCACGGCGTCCTGCGCCCGCTCGAAGATCTCCTCGACCACGTCGCGGTGCTCCTCGAGAAAGCGCCGGCCGGCGTCGGTGATCTCGTACACCTTCTTCCCCTCCACCTCGCGCGCCGCCACGAGCCCTTCGTCCTCGAGCCACTGCAGCGTGGGATACACGGTGCCCGGCGAGGGGGAATAGCAGCCGCGGAACCGCTCTTCGAGCTCCTTCATCACTTCATAGCCGTGCCGCGGCTTGTCCTTGAGCAGGGTGAGGATCACGTATTTCATGTCGCCCGGCCCGAACCACTGGCGGCGCCGTCCGCGGGGACGCCCCCAGAAGAAGCCGCGCGGCCCGAACCCGAACGCCAGCGCATCCCAGGTGAACTGCCGAGCCATGACCATCCTCCGGTTCTCGCGATGTAACGCGAAGATATTATGTATAGATATATCGCGTCAAGGGACGGTAATCTCGCTCACAGCTGGCCCGGTGCTGACCTTACAACTTGGCGGGCCGCTTCAAGTTGTGCGCCGGCGCCTGGGCGCTACATTTGATCCCGCCTGCGCCCGGCCTCGGTTGCAGCGCTCACTGCGCGCCCTAGAAGGAGCTTGCGATGTCCGTGCAGGTGACCCCCCACCCTGCCTGGGTGGCCGAGTTGGACGCTGCCCTCGATCCCAGCCGGGAGGCGATCCTCGATACCCCCGTCATCGTGCACGCCTCGGAGAACCGGCTGATCGACGGGAAGGTTCAGGACTTCCTCGTGGCCTTTTACCCGATCATCCGCGACTTTCCCCAGTGGCTCCAGTTGCTGCTCGATCGCTCGCCGCCCGACGGCGAGGTATTCTTCCGGGACAACATCCGGGTGGAAAAGCGGCATGACGCGATGTGGCGGGCCATGGGCGACGGCTTCAACGTGCCGCGGGAGCGCTTCCAGGCCCGCGAGCCGATGCTTCCCGAAGTGGCGGCGTTCCACGGCTATCTGACCGAGATGTGCCGCGACGGCAGCTTCGGCGCGGCGGTCTCGGCCACCAACTACGCGGTGGAGGGCGTGGCCCAGAAGATCTCCGAGAAGGCGCTCCGCGGCCTGGCGAAGAACGAGAAGATCGGGCCCCGCGGGCGCTGGTGGCTGGAAGAACACGCCAAGTACGACGACGAGCATCCGGTGCACGCGCTCGAGATCATCAAGGGGTGCGTGCGGCGGGGGGAGGAGACGCCGCGGTCGGTGACGGAGGCGGCGCTGCGGAGCCTCGCCCTGATGAAGGACGCCATGGTGGCCGCCTACGCCGCGTGAGCAAGACCCGGCGGCCGTCGTCCCCCGCCGGCAGTGGGGGCCGCCCGCCCCGCGCCTCCGGCCCCGTCCCGGTCGAGCGGCGCGCGCCCGATCCGCTGCGGGTCGCGGCCGAGATCGTGGCCGCCCTCGCCGACGCGGTGGTGGTGACCGACCTCGAGCGCCGCATCCTCACCGCCAACCGGGCGGCGGCCGAGCTGTTCGGCCGCCCCCTCGAGGACCTGCCGGGCACGCCCATTGACACGCTGGTCGCGCTCGGCGAGCGCCAGCACGTGGCCGACCGCGACCGGCGCGCCACCGGGGGCGAGCCGCAGCGCTACGAGACGCGGATCGTCAGCCGGGCGGGGGAGGAGCGCGTGGTGGCCGTGTCCACGACCTCGCTCGTGGTGGACGGCCAGCCGCTCGGCACCGTGGCGACGCTGCGCGACATCACCGAGCAGAAGCGCGCGCAGGAGACCCTCGCCCGCTCCGAGGCGCGCTACCGCAACCTGTTCGAGTCGGCGTCGGACGCGATCGTGACGTTCGACGCCAACGGGCGCTTCACCACCGTCAACCAGGCCGCCGAGATCATTTCCGGTTACCGCCGCGACGAGCTGGTGGGCCAGTGGTTCGCCCCCATGCTCCCCGACGACGAGCTGCCCAAGGCGCTGGCCCATTTCCAGCGCGCTCTGGCCGGCGAGACGGGACTGTTCGAGACGACGTTTCACCGCAAGGACGGGGAGGTCCGCACCATCCAGGTCACCTACTCGACGCCGCAGCTCGACGAGGAGGTGCTGTGCATGATTCGCGACGTCACCGACCAGAAGCTGCTGCAGGAGCAGCTCATCCAGTCGGAGAAGATGTCGGCGATCGGCCAGCTCGTCTCTGGGGTGGCGCACGAGTTGAACAATCCGCTCGCGGGGATCTCGGCGTTCGCGCAGCTGCTGTTGAGCGAGAAGCGGTTCCCGCCCGACCAGCGGACGGCCGCGGAGATGATCTACGCCGAGGCGCGGCGCGCCTCGCGCATCGTGCAGAACCTCCTCACCTTCGCCCGGCAGCACAAGCCGGAGCGCACGCCCACGCTCGTCAACCAGGTGCTCGACGACACGCTGGAGCTGCGCGGCTACGAGCTCCGGGTGCGCGGCATCGAGGTGCTGCGCGACTACGACGACGAGCTGCCGGAGACCATGGCCGACGCGCACCAGCTCCAGCAGGTGTTCTTGAACCTGATCACCAACGCCGAGCAGGCGATGGAGCGCGCCGAGCGCCAGAAGCAGCGCCTCATGGTGCGCACGGCCCGGAGCGGGGACAAGATCCGCATCGAGGTCGAGGACACGGGGCCCGGCATCCCGCCCAATCTCCTCGAGCGGATCTTCAATCCGTTCTTCACCACGAAGCCCACGGGCTCGGGAACGGGGCTCGGGCTCTCGATCTCGCTCGGCATCGTGCGCGAGCACGACGGGCGCATCTGGGCCGAGAACGCGCCCCACGGCGGCGCCCGCTTCGTGATCGAACTGCCGGTGGTGGCCCCCGGGCCGTCCCCCGAAGAGCAGCCCCCGGCGCCGCTCCCGCCGATCAGCGATCGTTTGCGCGTTTTGGTGGTGGACGACGAAGCCTCGGTGCGGGTGGCGCTGCAGCGCTACCTGTCGGGCCGGGGGCACGACGTGGAGACCACGGCGAGCGGCAAGGAAGCCCTGGTGCGGATGCGCGAGGACGCCTTCGACGCCATGATCGTGGACTTGCGCATGCCCGATCTCTCGGGCGAGCAGCTGTTCGAGGAGCTGCGGGCGCGCGACCCCGCCTCCGCGGAGCGGGTGATTTTCACCACCGGCCAGCTCGTGGACGAGGGCGTGCGGGCCTTTCTCGCGGCGAGCGGCCGCCCCTGCGTGCCGAAGCCGTTCGAGTTCGCGACGTTCGATCAGCTCCTGCCCGCGCGCCGCCTGCGGTAGCGCCCGCGCGTCAGGCCCGCTCCACGCTCACCCCGCTCGACCAGAAGCGCCCGCGCCGCCCCGGCTCCGCGCGCCGCAGCCCGCTCGGCTCTTCGGGCCCGCCGCGCCGGCGCGGCGCCGCCGCGGGGCGCGCCGGCACCTTCCACGTCACGCTCACGCGCTTCTGCTTGCGCATGAGGTCGAGGGTCACGGTCTCTCCCGGCTCGTAGGAGCGGAGGATGCGCATGGCGTGGGACGGCGACGCCGGCTTGCGGCCGCCGATCGCGAGGATCACGTCGCCGCTGCGCAACGGGAGGCTCGAGTCGGCCGGCGCCTTGACCACCAGGATGCCCTCCTTGGTGCCGAAATACTCGCCGAGCTCGGGGTTGAGCTTCACGAGATCGAGGTCGCACCAGCGGTCGCCAAAGCAGAACGCCATGCCCTCCTCCCCGGGGAGGACGCGGATGTCGGGCATGCGGGGCATCGTGAACTCGAAGGCGTGGCCGAGTTCCTCCGCCACGACCGTGGCCTGCTTCGTCTGGTCGCCGCGGCGGTACTCGAGGCGCACCGTGTCGCCGGGGGCGAGCCGGCGCGCCAGCTCGACGAGCTTCGCGCCCGGGCCCAACTGGCCTTCCTCGGGCGCCGGGACGCCGGCGAGCGAGGTGCCGTTGAACTTGGTGATGATGTCGCCGACCTCGAGGCCGGCGCGGTCGGCCGGGCCACCCGGGGTCACCCCCTCGATCTTGGCGCCGACCGTGTCGGTCTCGGGGCTCGCGTCGGTCCGCACCACGACGCCGATGCGCGCCCGATGGTCGCCGAACCCGTACATGAACATCCGCTGCTCGCCGCGCGGGTGCTGCTGGGCGGCGGAGGCCGCCGGCCACGCGGCGAGCGCCGCGAGCGCCGCGAGCCCCGCGAGAAACATCCCTGTCCGTCGCATGCCGCTCTCCTCCTCCGGGCTCAGAGCCCCGTGTAGGCGGCGCGCGTCACGCGCACGCGCACGAGCTCCTGCATGAGGCCCACGCGCTGCCGCCACAGGTCCACGAGCTGGGCGGGGCGGGCCGGGGCCCCGGCCGTGCCGAGCCGCGCCAGTTCCGCATCGATGGCCGCGATCCGATCCTCGAGCAGGGCCGCGAGCGCCGCTGCCCGACCGCTGGTCACGCGCCCGTCCGGGTCGTAGCGGGCGAGCGCCCGCTCGAGCGTCGCCGACTCGCGCTTGACGCGGGTCAGCTCGGCCGCGCCGGCGCGCTCGCCCGCGAACGGACGGAACACGAGCACCGCCGCGACGGCCGCCGCCGCGGCGAGGCTCCCCCACCCCAGCCGCTCGCGGCGCCGGCGCCCGGCCAGGAGCGCCGCCCGCACCGCCGGCCAGCGGTCGCGCGGAGGCCGCCGCACCGGCAGCGCCCGGAGCCGCGCCACCCGCTGGTGCAGCGCCTCAAGCTCGGCCCGGCAGCGGGCGCACTCCGCCACGTGCGCCCGCGCCCACGCGGTGCCCTCGCCCCCCCCCAGGGCCACGAGATCGTCCATCGTGCAGTGCGTCATGTCCCGGCTGTCCCCGCCTCGAGCATCCGCCGCAGCCGCGCGTGGGCCCGCGCGAGCTGCGACTTGGAAAAGCTGACCGTCTTCCCCATCAACTCCGCGATCTCCTCGTGCGTGTAGCCTTCCACGTCGTGCAGCCACACCACCGCGCGCGACGTGCGGCTCAACCGCTCGAGCGCCCGCTCGAGGTCGAGGTGCGCCGCAGCGGGCGGAGTCGCCGCCGCGATCGCGTCCTCGTCGAGCGTCTCGGCCGCGCGCACCTGGTCGCGGCGGATGCGCATCAGCGCCTTGGACGCCGCGATCTTCCGGATCCACGCCCACAGGTGCCCGTCGCCCCGGTAGTTGCGGAGGCTGCGCATCACCTCGAGGAAGGTCTCCTGCAGCACGTCCTCGGCGTCCTCCGCCGTCCCCAGCATGCGCAGGGCGAGGTTGTACACGGGCGTCTCGAACGCCCGGTACAGCGCTTCCAGCGCCTCCAGGTCACCGGCCCGCGCCCGGGCGACGAGGACGTCGGGGATCGCGATTGAGATGGCCATCTCCCGAAAGCTAAGATGCGCACCCGGCCGCGGCGGTCGCACCCCGCCGGCCGGGGCCGGTGCCGATCGCCCGCGGCGCGGCTATCTTCCCCCGCATGACGGCACCCGCGCTCGACAAGGCGACCCTGCGCACCTGGCTCGAGCACTGGCAGGACGAAGCGGACGCGGCCTACCTCTACCTGGTGCTCGCGGACCAGGAGCCCGACCCCAAGAAGAAAGAGGTGTACCGCAAGCTCGCCGGCGTCGAGGAGCGGCACACTCAGCTGTGGGAGCAGCTCCTCGCCAAGCACGGCTACGCGGCCGCCGTCCGGCGCCCGTCGCTCAACGCCCGCGTGCGCGCCTGGATCGGCCGGCGCTTCGGCCCGCGCTACCTCCTGCCCCTGCTGTTGCGCGAGGAAGGCCACGAGGTGAAGGGGTACCTGGACCTCCACAAGGAGGCGCAATCGGAGGACGCGCGCGACGTGTCGCTGCAGCTCGCCAGAGAATCCGCCGCGCACGCGGAAACCCTGGCCGCGCTCACGGGCGCGGGCAGCGAGCCGTGGCACCGCACCGGCTCCGGCGGCTTCCTGCGCAACGTCGTGTACGGCTTCAACGACGGGCTGACGGCGAACTTCGGGCTCGTGGCCGGGGTGATCGGCGCCGAAGTGGCGCCGCACATCGTGCTCGTGTCGGGGATCTCGGGGATGATCGCCGACGCGCTCTCCATGGGGGCGTCGGGCTATCTCGCGGCGAAGAGCGAGCAAGAGGTGTACGCGCACGAGATCGCCATGGAACGCGACGAGATCCGGCTCATGCCGGAGGTCGAGGAGGAGGAGCTGGCGCTCCTCTATCAGGCGAAGGGCATCGAGCCGGAAACGGCGCGGCGGATGGCGGCCGACGTCATGCGCGACCCGCAGCGCGCGCTGGGAGAGCAGGTGCGCGAGGAGCTGAAGATCGGGGAGGCGCACGCCACCCCGCTCAAGGAGGGCTGGGTGACGGGCGTCGCCACCGCGGTGGGCGCGCTGATCCCCGTGGCGCCGTTCCTCGTGCTCTCGGGGCGCGCCGCCGCCTGGACGGCGTTCACGATCGCCATGCTGTCACATTTCGTCGTGGGCGCGGCGCGGAGCGTGTTCACGGGACGCGGGGTGATCCGCAGCGGCATTGACATGTTCGTCGTGGGGCTGGGGGTGGCGGCGGTGGGCTACGTGGTGGGGGATGTGATCGCCAAGCTGCTATAGCGGGAGACGGGAGGCGGGAGACGGGACGCGGGCCGCCGTCTCCCGCCTCCCGATTGCTCACACCACCAAGTTCAGCAACCGGTCCGGCACGTACACGGTCTTCCGGACCTCCTTGCCGTCCACGAACTTCTTCACCCCCTCGTCGCGGAGCGCCCGCTCCACCACCTCCGCCTCGCTGGCCCCGCGGCCCACGGTCAGCCGTCCCCGCACCTTGCCGTTCACCTGCACCACGATCTCCACCTCGCCCGCGGTGGCGAGCCGCTCGTCGTAGTCCGGCCAGCGCGCCGCGAAGATCGAGTCCGCGTGGCCGAGCCGCGCCCACAGCTCCTCGGCGAGATGGGGCGCGTAGGGCGCGAGCATGACGAGCAGCGGCTCGACGGCCGCCCGCGTGGCCGCCCCCCGTTCCCGCACCAAATTCACGTACTCCATGAGGGCCGCGATCGCGGTGTTGTAGTCCAGGCGCTCCGTGTCCGCCGTCACCTTGCGGATCGTCTGGTGCAGCTTGCGCTCCACGTCGGCCGGCAGCGGCGCGGGCGCCGCGTCCGCGGCCTCGTGCGCGAGCGTCCAGACCTTGTCGAGGAAGCGCCGGATGCCGGTGATGCCCTCGTCGCGGAAGTCGCCGCCCTCCTGGAAGGGGCCGAGGAACATCAGGTACATCCGAAAGGTGTCGGCCCCCCACTGGCGGATGTACTCATCGGGGATCACGACGTTGCCCCGCGACTTCGACATCTTGGCGCCGTCCTTGATGATCAGCCCGTGGGCCCGGAACTTGGGGAACGGCTCCGCGAAGGGCAGGTGGCCGAGGTCGTGCAGGGCCATGGTGATGAAGCGCGAGTAGAGCAGGTGGAGCACGGCGTGCTCGTTCCCGCCGATGTAGCTCGTCACCGGCAGCCACGTGCGGGTGCGGCGTTCGTCCCACGGCCGGTCGTCGAACTCGGTGGAGGGATACCGCAGGAAGTACCACGCCGAGTCGAGGAACGTGTCCGAGACGTCGGTCTCGCGGCGTCCCGGCGCCCCGCACTCGGGGCAGGGCACGAAGTACCACTCCTTGTGGCGCGCGAGGGGGCTCACCCCCGAGGCGTCGGGCCGGAAGTCTTCGATCATGGGCAGGAGCACCGGCAGATCGCGCTCCGGCACGCCCACCGGCCCGCAGCGGTCGCAGTAGATGATCGGGATCGGCGGCCCCCAGTAGCGCTGCCGGGAGATGCACCAGTCGTGCAGGCGGTACTGCACGCGCGGGGCGCCCCGGCCGCGCTCGGCGAGCCAGGCCACGATCCGGCGCTGCGCCTCCCGGCAGGCGAGCCCGTCGAACGGGCCCGAGTTCACGAGCGTGCCCTCCTCGCTCACGCTGGGAAGCGGCTCGCCGGTACGCACGACTTCCCGGACGGGAAGGCCGAACTGGGCGGCGAACTCGAAGTCGCGCTTGTCGTGCGCCGGCACCGCCATGATGGCGCCGGTCCCGTACTCCATCAGCACATAGTCGGCGATCCAGATCGGGATCGCCTCGTCGGTGGCGGGGTTGCGCGCGTAGGAGCCGAGGAACACGCCGGTCTTCGTGCGGTCGCCCACGCGGCGCGACACGACGTCCTTCGCCTGCACCTCGCGCCGGTAGGCGTGCACCCGCGGCCGCGCTTCCTCGGCGGTCAGCCGATCCACGAGCGGGTGCTCGGGGGCGAGCACGAGGTAGGTGGCGCCGAACACGGTGTCGGGCCGCGTCGTGAACACCGGGATCGCGGCGCCGTCCGGGGTCACGAACACCAGCTCCGCCCCCTCGCTGCGCCCGATCCAGTTGCGTTGCAGCATGCGGGTGGAGTCCGACCAGTCGAGGGTGTCGAGGTTGCGGAGCAGGGCCTCGGCATAGCGGGTGATGCGGAAAAACCACTGCTCGAGGTAGCGCTGCTCGACCTTGGTGTCGGGGTGGCGCTCACAGTACCCGTTGATCACCTGCTCGTTGGCCACCACGCTCATATCCTTCGGGCACCAGTTGACCGCGGCCTGCTGGCGGAAGGCGAGTCCCGCCTTGAAGAGCTGCAGGAAGATCCACTGCGTCCACTTGTAGTAGCGGGGGTCGGTGGTCGAGAGCTCGTGGCGCCAGTCGAACATGCCGCCGAAGCGCCGGAGCTGGCGGCGGAAGGTGTCGATGTTCTTGGGGATGAGCCGGGCGGGATGCGTCCCCACCGAGAGCGCATAGTTCTCCGAGTGGATGCCGAACGCGTCGAACCCGATCGGCTCGAATACGTCGTACCCCTGGAGCCGTTTGAAGCGGCCGTAGATGTCGGCCCCGGTGAAGGCGAACATGTTCCCCACGTGCAGCCCTTCGGCCGAGGGGTAGGGGAACATCATGAGGTTGTAGAAGGGGCGGCGCGGGCGGTCGAGGTCGGGCTCGTTCACGTGCTCGCGCGCCCACCGCTCCTGCCACCGGGCCTCGACGGCCTGGGGATCGTAGCTCGGCACCCGGGTCATAACCACCTGAAACTACACAGGCTTGCCCCGCCGGGTAACCCGGCGTAGCTTGGCCTTCCTGCACCGCGCCTCCATGCCTTCGACGCTCACGCATCTGCTGCGGCGCTTCACGGCGTGGGCCGCCGGGGCCGCCGTGCTCGCCGCGCTCCTCGTGGCGTCCGTCGCCGGCCGGGCGGCTCGCCGCACGCTCGAGCGGCTCGCCGACCAGCGCGGCGCCGACGTGGCGGGCCATGCGGCGGCGCTCGTGGCGACCTATGTGCGCGAGCGGCACGCCGAAGCGGACCGTCTGGCGGCGAATCCCTGGGTGCTCCGCGCCGCGCGCGCCGGCGCGGCCGGGCATGCGGTCGAGGCCGACCGCGAGCTGGCGCGCTACCTCGCCGGCTACCCCGAGCGCTCGGAGTTCACGGACATCACCGTGACCGACAGTCGCGGGTTCGTGGTGGCGTCGTCGGGCGCGGACCGGCGGGTCCGCTCGGCGGACCCGGTGTGGCAGCGCGCCATGCGCGACGGCGCCGCGGAGAGCGATCCCGTCATCGACTCGACCACCCGCTCGGTGGCCGTGCGGTACGCGGCGGCGGTGCGTCCGGTGGAGGGGGCCCGGCCGGTGGGTGTGGTCGAGGGGACCTACACCCTCGACCGGCTCGGCTGGCTGCTCACCGGGACCGCCCTGGGCGACAGCGCCTACCTCCAGCTCGTGGACCAGCGCGCCCAGCTCCTGTACGGGCCGGCGGACGCGGCCCGGCGCGAGGTGCCCGCGAGCCGGGCGCTCTACGACCCCGAGCGTCCGCGGCGCCTGCTGCTCGCCACGCCGCGCGGTCCCGAGCTCGTGGTCGCGGTTCCCGCGCCGCGGGGCAGGTTTCCGGCGAACGAGGCGAACTACTGGGTGCTGGTGCGCGAGCCCACGGCCGTCGCCTACGCCACGGCGCGCGCCGTGCAGCGTGCGGTGTGGCTGGGGGCGGCGGCGCTCGTGGCGGGCGTGATCCTCGCGGTTTGGTGGCTCGCGCGGTGGCTCGAGGCGCGGGTGGCGGCGCCGGTGCGCACGGCCGGCGCGGTCGCAGCACGGGTGGCGAGGGGCGACCTCACGGTCGGGGCCGCGGCGCGGGAGAGCGGGACCGATGAGACCGGCGCGCTCCTCGCCTCCGTGGACACGATGGTGGCCGCGCTCCGCCGCCTGGTGGGCGCGATCCGCGCCACGGCCGACGAAGCGGCCGCGATGGCGGCCCAGATCTCCGCCGCCACCGAAGAGATGAGCGCGTCCACCGAAGAGATGTCGGCCACCTGCCAGGACCTGAGCCGGCGCGCCGCGGAGCAGGCGCAACTGGTGCGCGCCGCGGCCGACGACGCGGCCAAGCTCCTGCAAATCGCCACCGTGCTCGCGGCGGGGGCGGACGACTCGGTGCGGCGCAACGTCCAGGTGGCCGAGGCCGCGCAGCGCCACAAGGCGGGGCTCGACCAGAGCACGGCCCGCCTCGCCGAACTCGTGGCCGACGCCCATCGCGGTGCCGAGGAGGCGGACGCGTTGGCCCGCGCGGCGGGTGAGATCCAGAAATTCGCCGCGCAGGCGAAAGCGGTCGCCACGCAAACGAACATGCTAGCGCTGAACGCGGCCATCGAAGCCGCCCGCGCCGGGCCGCAGGGGCGCGGCTTCGCGGTCGTGGCCGACGAGGTGCGCAAGCTCGCCGCCGTGGCGGCCGCGGCCGCCGCCGACACGGCCGAGACCGTGCGCGGCGTGCTGGCCCGGATCCAGGCGACCCGGGAGCGGCTCGCGCACGTCGCCCAGGGCGCGGGAACGGCGCGGGAGGCCGCCGAGACTGCCGCCCAGGGGCTCGCCGCCGTGGCCGCCGAAGCCCAGGCGAGCGACGGGTGGAGCCGCGAGATCGCCAAGCTCGCCGCGGAGATGCGCGGCCTGGTCGAAGAGATCTCCCGGCGGCTCGGCGCGGTGGCGCAGGGGACGGAGAGCCTGCTCGCCGCCGCGGAGCAGATCGCGGCGTCGAGCGAGGAGCAGAGCGCCTCGACCGAGGAGGTCGCGAGCTCGGCCAACCAGCTGGCCGAGGCCGCCGATCGGCTGACGGGCGCGGTCAAGTCGTTCCGCCTGGCGGGCGACGAACGGCCGCCCGAACGGCAGGCGGCCGACTAGTCGCCGAAGTGGACGAGCCGCACGTCGAGGACCTCCGGCACGCGGGCGAGGGCCTCGCGCACTCCGTCGGTGAGCGGCTGGTCCACGGTGATCGCGGCCAGCGCGTCGCGGCCCGGGGCGGCCACCCGGGCCTGGTGGTAGGCGCCGATGTTGATCCCCGCCCGGCCGAGCAGGGTGCCGACCTGGCCGATCACCCCGGGCACGTCGCGGTTGCGGATCACCAGCATCCAGCCCTCTGGAGCCACGTCCACGTGATAGTCGTCGATGCGGATCACGCGGCCGTGGCTGTCGCCGATCAGCGCGCCCGCCACGCTCACCCGGCCGCGCGCCCCGGCGAGCGTGACGCCGATCGTGGTCTCGAAGCCCGGCTCCGGCGCGCTGGTGCGGCGGCCGTGGCGGATCCCCCGCTCCTCGGCGATCAGCAGCGCGTTCACCAGGCTCACCGGCTCGACACCCGCGGCCGCGAGCAGGCCCTCGACGGCGGCCATGAGCACGGGCCGGGGCGCCGCCTCGTCCCGGCCCCCGTAATCCACCTCGATGCTCGTGACAGGCCCGTCGGCGAGGGCGAGCGCCAGGCGCCCCAGCCGGCGCGCGAGATCGAGCAGCGGGCCGAGCCGCCGCAGCAGATCGCCGGAAATGCCGGGCACGTTGATGGCGAACGACAGGTCGCCCGTGAGCAGCGCGTCGCGCACCGCGCCGCAGATCTCCACGCTCACCCGTTCCTGCGCCTCGGCCGTGGACGCGGCGAGGTGCGGGGTGAGGATCACCCGGTCCAGCCGCCGCAGGGGCGACTCGGCGGGCAGCGGCTCGGTGGCGAACACGTCGATCGCGGCGCCGGCGATGCGGCCCTCGGCGACCGCCGCCGCCAGCGCCGCTTCGTCCACGAGCTCCCCCCGCGCCGTGTTCACGAGCACCGCGGTCGGTTTCATCAGGCGCAGCCGCTCGGCGTTGATCAGGTGATGCGTCTGCTCGGTGTGGGCGACGTGCAGCGTGACCACGTCCGCCTGGCGCAGGAGCTCGTCGAGCGGCAGCAGTCTCACCTCGAGCTCCGCCGCGCGGTCGGGCGGGAGGTAGGGATCGTGCCCCACCACCGGCATCCCGAACGCGCGGGCGAGCCGCGCCACGTGCCCGCCGATGCGGCCCAGTCCCACGATCCCCATCGTCTTGCCGCGCAGCTCCGTGCCCTCGAACCGCTTGCGGTCCCACTCCCCCCGCCACATCGCCTGCGCCGCCCACGGGATGCGGCGCACCAGGGCGAGCAGCAGGCCGAGGGTGTGTTCCGCGGCGCTCACGGTGTTGGCGCCCGGGGCGTTCATCACCGCGATGCCCCGCCGGGTGGCGGCCGGCACGTCAATGTTGTCCACGCCCGTGCCCGCGCGGGCGATCACCCGCAACTGGGGGGCGCGCGCCAGCAGGTCTGCGGTCACCCGCGTCTCGCTGCGCACGATCAGCGCGCTCGCGCCGGCGAGGGCCCGCTCGAGCTCCTCGCGCGGCCGGCCCGCGCACACGCTGAGCTCGATCTCCGGCGCGGCCGCAAGCAGCCGCAGGCCGGCCTCCGCCAGCCGGTCGGCCACCACCACCCGGTACGTCACGGCACGAGCCCCCCGAGCAGCGCCAGCAGTTCTTCCAGCGCGCCCACGGTGTGGTCGCCCATGTGGCCGATGCGGATGGTCCGATCCTTCAGGGGCCCGTACCCCGCCCCGATCGTCCAGCCGGCCTCCCGCAGCGCCGCGACGATCTGCGGCGCGCTCTTCCCTTCGGGCACCTTGAGGCACGACACGGTCCAGCTGCGGCGCCCCTCGCGCGGCAAGTAGGGGACGCCGCGCTGCTCGCTCCACGCCTCCACGCGGCGGCGCATGGCGTCGTGGCGCCGCCACCGGGCTTCCACCCCGCCCTCCCGCTCGATGCGGCCGAGCTGCGCCTCGAGTGCGTAGAACAGGGAGATCGCCGGCGTGTTGGTCGGCTGGCGGCGCGCCGTCGCATCGGCGAAGGCCACCAGATCGAAGTACAGCCCGCGGGCGGAGAGCCCCTTCGCCCGCTCGAGCATCCGCTCGGACGCGACGCCCAAGGCGAGACCCGGCGGCAGCGCCAGCGCCTTCTGCGAGCCCGTGAAGACGAAGTCGAGGCCCCAGGCGTCGGTCTCCACGGGCGAGCCCGCGAGCGACGTCACCGCGTCCACGAGCAGCAGCACGTCGTCGAACTCGCGCACCACCGCGGCCAGGGCCGGCAGGTCCTGGAGCACGCCCGTGGAGGTCTCCGAGTGCACGAGCGTCACCGCGTCCACCGGCGTGCGGCGCAGGGCGTCGCGCAGCATGTCGGGCTCCACGGCGCAACCCAAGGGGACATCCAGCCGCACGCAGTCCTTGTCGCAGGCGCGCACCAGATTCGCAAAGCGCTCGCTGAACGAACCGTTGACGAGCGAGAGGGCCCGCCGCCGCACGCCGTTGCGGACCGCCATCTCCATGAACCCCGTGGCCGACGTGGTGCCGACCAGCACCGCCCGCGCGGTGCGGAACAGCCGCCGCAGCGGCGCGTCGAGACGACCGAGCAGCTGCTCCATGGCCGCGGAGCGATGGCCGATCATGGGGCGCTGCATCGCGGCCAGCACCTCGGGATGGACATCCGTGGGGCCGGGAAGAAAAAACCGCCCGAAGGCGGGGCCGGGGGCGGGCGCCGGGACGGTCATGCGAGGGCGCGAACGAGCGCCTCGACCAGCCCCTCCTCCACGACCTCCTTCGTCTTCACGAGGCGCACGCCCCGCTCTCCCCACTCCTTCAGGAGCTGCTCCGACGCCTCCCGGTCAATGCCCTTCACGGCATCGGTCACCACGAACAGCCGGGTGTCGGGCCGCCGCGCGAGCAGGCCTTCCACCGCCGCCTTGTCGCACACGTCGGTCGCCACTCCGTAGAGCACGATGTCGTCCGGCGCGAGCACGCCCAGCACCGGCTCCACGTTCTCGTTGGTGAACACGTCGAAGCGATGCTTGTGGAACAGGATGTCGCCGCGGTGCGCCCGCACCCGCTCGGCGAGCGCCGCGGGATCGGCCCGGGCGGGCTCGATCACCAACGGGTCGCGCAGGGCCGTCTCGGGAATCTTGCGCTGGCCCGGGGTGCCGCGCAGGCAGTGCGGCGGGAAGGTGGTCTTCCAATCGGGCGCGTCGGAGATCTCCGGGTGTCCGGCGACGTGATCGTCGGCGCTGGCCACGATGCGGATCCCGTGGCCGTGCGCATAGTCGGTGAGCCGCCGCAGGTTGGGGATGATTTCTTCGGCGCCCGGCACATACAGCTTGCCGTCGGCCTTCATGAAGTCGTACTGGGTGTCCACATCCCAGAAGATGACGCCAGCCATAAGACCGCCCTCGCAGAGATCCCAGCAATGAGAATCTCTCCGAGGACGCGGGAGGGTGTCAACGGGACGGGAGGCGGGAGACGGGATTACAAGCGCCGCACGACGGCCACCTCGTCACAGCAGTTCTGCCGCGGACAGCGGTCGCAGTCGGCCCACACCTTGAGCGGGAAGTGCTCTCGCGCCGCGAGCACGAAGCCGAGTTTCATGAAAAACGCGGGCTTGCGCGTCAGGGCCAGCACTTCCACCAGCCCGTGGCCACGGGCCTCGGCGAGCAGCGCCTCGAGGAGCGCCCGCCCCAGCCCCGCCCGCTGGCGGTCGGCCCGCACCGCGAGGCCCGCCACCTCGGCGAGGGCCCGGGAGTAGATCTTGAGCGAGCCGCAACCCACGAGCTCCCCCCCGGGCGATTCCTCCGCCACCACGTATTCCTTGATGTGCCGGCAGAGATCGTAGTCGCTGCGAGGCAACAGGTCGCCCGTCGCCACGTAGGGCGCCATCAGCGCCGCGAGCTGCGGCACGTCGGCGAGCCGCGCCGCCCGGACCGCGACGCCGGCGAACGCGGCGGGCGCCGCGGGCGGGGCGGGTGGGGCGGGCGGGGCGGGCACCGATTCCCGCGACGCCGCCGGCCCCCCCGACGCCCCAGGTCCCCCCGCCAGCCGGCCTGCCGCGGGCACCACCCTCACGCCAGCACCTCCTCGAGGATCGCGACACCCCGCTCGAGATCGTCCACGCCGATGACCAGCGGCGGGATGATCCGCACCACCCGGGCCCCCGCCGTGGCAACGAGCAAGCCCCGCTCCCGCGCCGCCTCCACCACGGGAGCGGCGGGCTCCGCGAGCTCGAGTCCCCAAAGGAGCCCGCGGCCCCGTACCTCGCGCACGCGGGGCCGCGCCGCCGCGAGCCGCACGAGCCGCCGCCCCAGCCACTCGCCCTTGTGCCGCACGTCGGCGAGGAACGACGGTTCGGCGACGGCGCACAGCACGGCCAGCGCCACGCTCGCCACCAGCGGTCCGCCGCCGAAGGTCGTGGCGTGGTCGCCCGGCCGGAGCGCCGCGGCGACGGGGCCGCTCAGCAACACGGCGCCCATCGGCAACCCGCCGGCGAGCGGCTTGGCGAGGGTGAGCAGGTCGGGCACCACCCCCGCCTGCTCGTAGGCGAACAGCGTGCCGGTGCGACCGAGACCGCACTGCACCTCGTCGAAAATCAGCGCCGCCCCCCGCGCATCGCACAACTCGCGCACGAACGCCAGCCATTCGGCGTCGAGCGGCCGCACGCCCCCCTCGCCCTGCACCGGTTCCGCGATCACCGCGGCGGTGCGCGAGGCGGAGACGGCGTGATCCACCGCGGCCCAGTCGTCCCGCGGCACGATGCGGATCCCGGGCACCAGGGGCTCGAACGGCTTGCGGTATTCCGGCCGGTCCGTAGCGGCGAGCGTCGCGAACAGCCGCCCGTGGAACGATCCCGAGAACGCCACGATCTCGCTCTTCCCCGACCACTTGCGGGCGAACTTGAACGCCGCCTCGTTCGCCTCGGCGCCCGAGTTGCAGAAGAACACGCGCTCGGCAAACGAGCGGGCCGCGAGCTCCCGCGCGAGCCGCTCCGCGGGCTCGGTGCGATACAGGTTCGACACGTGCACGAGGCCCGCGGGGAGCGCCCGTTCGATCGCCTCCCGGATGACCGGATGGTTGTAGCCCAGCGCGTTCACCCCGATGCCGGACACGAAATCGAGGTAGCGCGTCCCGTCTGCGGCCACGAGCTCCACGCCGTCGCCGGCCACGAGCGGGGGGCCGACCCGCGCATACACCTCGAGGAGCGCCGACGCGGCGGGCACACCGGACTCAGAGGGCGCGGGGGGCGCGGGGGGCGCGAGGGGCGCGCCCGACGGCAGGACGGTCACGCGGGCTGAGGCGCGGGGGCGAGGATCCGGGTGCCCGCCGAGGGGTGACTGAGCAGGTGGAGGTCCCCGATCCGCACCGCGCGCACCCCGGCGGCGACGGCTCGGACCGCCGCGCGCAGCTTCGCCGCCATGCCCTCCGTCGCCACCCCGAGCCCGATCAACGCTTCGACGTCGCCGGCATCGACGGCGGGCTGCGCGCGCCCCTCGACCTCGAGCCCGGGAACGTCGGAGACGAACAGGAGCTCCGCCGCGCGCAGCGCCGCAGCGACGGCCGCGGCGGCGTCATCGGCGTTGACGTTGAACGGCAGGTCCTCGTCCGGTCCCGGCGCGACGGGCGCGATCACCGGCGTGAGGCCCGCGAGCAGGAAGCTCTCGAGCAGCGAGGCCCGGACCGCCGCGATCTCCCCCACGTGACCCGCCCCGGCTGCCGCGGGCCGGGCGGCGAGCAGGCCGCCGTCCACGCCCGACAGCCCCACGGCGTCGAGCCCGGCCGCGCGCAACGCCGCCACCACGCGCCGGTTGGCGGGGCCCGCGAGCACCATCTCGACCACCTCCGCGACGGCGGGGGGCGTCACCCGAATGCCGTCGCGCTTTTCCACCGGCAGGCCGAGCCGCCGCGACCACGCGCTCACCGCCTCGCCGCCGCCGTGCACCACCACCACCGGCTCGACGAGCTTCAGCGCGCGCGCGCACGCCGCGAGCCAGTCCGCGCGCGCGAGCGCGCGCCCGCCGAGTTTCACGACCCGCACGTTCAACACGGGAGCCCCGCGGTCTCCGCAAGCCCGGCCATCAGGTTCATGTTCTGGATCGCCTGGCCCGCGGCCCCCTTCATGAGGTTGTCGATCGCGGCGACCACCGTCAGCCGCGGCCGGCGCACGTGCGCCACCGCCGTGACGCCGATCGCCACGCGGTTGCGATACACCACGTCGCGCAGCGACGGCGGGGTCCCGCGCACCACCTGCACGCACGGCTCGGCGGCGTACGCCGCGGCGTACACCGCTTCGGCCGCCGCCTGATCGAGCGGGCGCGCGAGCGGCACGTGAATCGTCTCGAGAATGCCGCGCCGCACCGGCAGGAGGTGCGGGGTGAACACGACGTCGCCCGCAAAGCCCGCCTCGCGCGCGAGCGCCGCCCGCAGCTCCGGCAGGTGGCGATGGCCGTTCCCCACCGCGTAGGCGCGAAAGTCTTCGGCCACCTCGCCGAACAGCAGCTCGCGCTTGACCGCGCGACCGGCGCCGGTGACCCCGGAGGCGGCGTCAATCACGATGTCCCGCGAGTCGTCAATGAGCCCCCGCGCGGCGAGGGGGAGGAGCGCGAGGAGCGCGGCGGTCGGGTAGCAGCCGGGGTTCGCCACGAGTTCCGCCGCCGCGACCCGGGGCCGCGCCACCTCCGTGAGCCCGTACACCGCCTCGGGCGACAGCCGGAAATCGGCCGAGAGGTCCACCACCCGCTTCCCCGCCGCCCGCGCCGCGCGCACGTACGGCGCCGAGACGCCGTGCGGCAGCGCCGACAGCACGACCTCGACGCGGCCCAACGGGGCGTCCTCCGCCCGCACCAGCCGCACCCCTTCCACCGCTTCGCCCGCCGCCCCCCGGGCGGTGGCAAACACGACCGCGGCCCCCGGATGACCCGCGAGCAGCCGCAACAGCTCCTGCCCCACGTAGCCGGACGCCCCGAACACGCCCACGGGGAGGGGTGCATTTATATGCATGTCACCGGAAAAATATGCAGCCTCCCGGGGGACGCAAGGGGCGGCGGCCGGCGCTGGCGGGCGGGCCGGCCGGCGCGTAGGCTTGTGGCGCCATGTGCCGCCGCTGGTTGCTCTTGGGGGCGCTCGTCGGCCTCCCTCCCGCCGCCGTCGTCGCGCAGGCCCCGGCGGCCGCCGCCGCGCGGGTGCTCGCGCCGGACGACCTGTTCCGGCTGCGGGAGGTGAGCGACCCCCAGGTCTCGCCCGACGGGGGCTGGGTCGCCTACACGGTGACCGTGGCCGACACGAGCGAGGACAAGCGCGCGAGCGCCGTGTGGATGACCAGCTGGGACGGCGCGCGCACCGTGCGCCTCACCACGTCCAAGGCGGGCGAGCACGCGCCGCGCTGGAGCCCCGACGGACGCTTCCTCGCGTTCCTCTCGAATCGCGACGACGAGCACACCCAGCTGTGGCTGCTGGACCGGCTGGGGGGCGAGGGCGCGAAGCTCACCGCGTTCCCCGGGGACGTCGAGGACTATGTCTGGGCGCCGGACGGGACGCGCCTCGCGCTGGTCGTGGCGGACGGCGACACGGCCAAGGGCAAGACGCCGCGGCCGATCGTGATCGATCGTTTCCAGTTCAAGGCGGACGAGGTGGGCTACCTCGGCCGGGAGCGCCGTCACCTGTATCTCGTGGACGTGGCCACCCGGCGCGCCACGATCCTCACCCCCGGCGACTACGACGAATTGCTCCCGGCGTGGTCGCCGGACGGCACGGTGCTCGCGTTCGTGAGCAAGCGCCGGCCCGACTTCGACCGCGACAACAACTGGGACCTGTACGTGATGGACGCGGTCCCCGGCGCGACGCCGCGGCAGCTCACCACGTTCGCGGGCCCCGACAACGACCCCGACACGGAGAGCCGGCCCGCCTGGAGCCCCGACGGCCGATTCATCGCCTACCTCGAGGGCGGCCCGCTGTCGCTCGTGTACTACGCCGTCCAGAAGCTCGCGGTCGTCCCCGCGGCGGGTGGGCCGCCGCGGATCCTCACCGCCGCGCTCGATCGCAGCGTGGCGAAGCCCGCGTGGACCGCTGACGGCTCGGCCCTCCTGTTCCTGCTCGAAGACGACCGGGCGGTGGCCCTCGCCCGGGTGCCCGCGGCGGGCGGGGTTGTCACCCGGCTCGTCTCGGGGCCGCGCGTGGTGGAGGCGTTCGCGACCGGTCCCGACGGCAAGATCGCCGCGCTCGTCGCCACCCCCCGCGCGCCGGCCGAAGTGTTCGCGCTCGACGGCGGCGCGGGGGGCGCGGGGGAGACGCTGCGCCCGCTGTCGCGCCAGAACGACGCGTGGCTCGCCGGCGTGCGGCTCGGCGCGGTCGAGCCGATCGCTTTCCCGAGCAGGGACGGCACCGAGGTGCACGGGTTCCTCGTGACGCCGCCCGACTATCGCGCCGGCACGCGCTACCCCACCCTGCTGCGCATCCACGGCGGGCCGGTTTCGCAGTTCGACTACGGGTTCGATTTCCAATTGCAGCTGTTCGCGGCGCGGGGCTACGCGGTGGTGGCGGCCAACCCGCGCGGCAGCTCGGGCCGCGGGGAGCGCTATGCGACCGCCATCTACGCGGCGTGGGGGGAGAAGGACGCGCAGGACGTCCTCGCCGCGGTGGACTACGCGGTGGCGCGGGGCGTCGCCGATCCCGACCGGCTGGGCGTCGGGGGGTGGAGCTACGGCGGGATACTCACCAACTACGTGATCGCCCGGGACCGGCGGTTCAAGGCCGCGGTGAGCGGGGCCTCCATCTCGAACATCCTGGCCGGCTACGGCACGGATCAATACGTGCGCGAGTACGAGGCCGAGCTCGGGCCGCCGTGGCGGAACACGGCGACGTGGCTCCGGCTCTCGTTCCCCTTCCTCCACGCCGACCGCATCGTGACGCCCACGCTGTTCCTGTGCGGCGACAAGGATTTCAACGTGCCGCTCCTCAACTCGGAGCAGATGTACCAGGCGCTGCGCAGCCTCGGCGTCCCGACCGAGCTCGTGATCTACCCGGGCCAGTATCACGCCATCACCCGGCCGAGCTTCGCGCGCGATCGGCTGGAGCGCTACCTGGCGTGGTACGACCGCTACCTCAAGCCGTAGCGGCCCCGACGCCTATGCCACGCGCTCCAGCCGCGGGTTGGGACGGTAGCTCCGGCCCACTTTGGCGATCGGCCGCCCCTCGACGCGCACCACGTCGGCGGTGAAGTCGAAGCGGCCCTGGAACAGGCTCGAGCCGACGCCGTACATGTCCACCGGCACGCCCTGCTCCTCGAACTGGCGGATCTTCTCCACGTTGAACCCGCCCGACACGACGATCTTCACGTGCTGGAACCCCTCGCGGTCGAGCGCCCGCCGCACGTTCCAGACGAGCTGCGGGTTCACGCCCGTGGGCTTGAAGGTCCCCATCTGCGGGATCACCGATTTGTCCACCAACGTCTCCGCGGTGTCGATGCGCACGCCGTACAGCCGCTCGCCGAGCGCCCGCGCCACCTTGAGCGCCGTGCCGACGCAGTCGTTTTCGAAATCGACCAGGGTGATGAGCCGGATGCTCGGGTCCATGAGCTCGGCCCATTTCCGCGCGGCGAGCACGGTGTCGCCGCCGTAGGCGGCGATGAGCGCGTGGGGAATCGTCCCGATTCCCTCCGAGCCCCACCACGACGCCTGGGCGTCGGTCGAGACGCCGATCGCGCCGGCGATGTGCGCGGCGTAGCCGTCGCCCGTCTGCACCAGCCAGTGATCGTGGCGGGCCGGGAAGAACATCACCTGCTTCGGCTTGGCGGCTTCCACCACGCGCCGGGTGTTGGTGCCCACGCGGGTGCGGCGGGCGAGCACGCCTAGGTACAGCGTCTCCAGATGGGCGAACGCATCGTAGGGGCCCTCGATGAGGAGCACGGTCTCCCAGGGCGCGATCTCGTCGCCGTCGTAGAGCGCATAGACTTGCAGCTCGTCCCACTCGATGCTGCACAGCTTGAGAATGGCGATCGCTTCGTCAATCCCGCCCAGGAAGGCGTGCGCTTTGCCGAACACCTGCATGGTGACGCAGGGGCGGTGCTTGTCCTTGAGCAGGAGCTCGCGGGTGCGGACGAAGTACTTATCGGAGTAGTAGCCCTCCCGCATCTTTTCGACGGGGAGGTGAAAGATCGCCGGATCGAGGCGCTGCCTGCGGGCCATGGCTCGCCAAGGACGGAGGTCGAAACTTATCGCGGTCAGCGCACCGCGGGCCAGGCGAAGATCGCCACCAGGGTATCGCCGCCCGGGAGGGCGAGGCGCCGCGCCACGTTGCCGAGCCGCCCGCACCGGGTGCGGGCGGGCTCCGCCGCACCGGGGATCGCGAGCCGCAGGCACACCGCGTCGGCCCCCACCGCGAGGGCGCTGTCGCGGCCGGTGCGGGGCGGCTCGGGCCGTTCCAGGCTGACATCGAAATCGCGCCGCTCCCGCCCGAGGACGAACGCGACGCGCCGGCCCGGGGTCTCGGGCACGAGGTCCAGCGAGCGGGGAGCGCTCGCGGTATCGCCGCGCACGAGCGACATGCGCACGGTCACGCGGCGGGGCGGCACCACCGCTTCGGCCGCGAACGCGACGGCGTCGTCGAGGATGCTCACCTCTTCGCTCGGCCGCGTCTCCCCGGCGGCGAACTCCCGGCCCACGCTGAGTTCGATCCACAGCGCGTGCCGCCCCGTCGCCCCGGCGGGCCCGAACGGCTCGAGCCGGACGGTGCCGCCCCAGGCGAGCCGGGTCCAGCGGCGGTAGCTGTCTTCCTCCCACAGGGGCAAGCGGCGGCGCGAGCGTCCCGCGGGCCGCCGGCTCAGGAACACGCCCGCGAGGTTCACCGTGTCGGGCTCGGGGAGCGTGGCGAGGAGGCCGTGGAGCGTCACCTCGCCGCGGCGCAGCGCGAGCTTCAGCGCGGTCTCGGGCGGCCCCGCAACCACCCCGCTCGCCACGAGGCGCGCGCCGTCCGGGCCGGCGCCGTCGAACACGTGCAGGCGGTAGGTCACGCGATAGTTCGGCGCCTGGAGCGGTGCCGCCAGCGCGGCCGCCGCGAGCAAGCTACCGCGCCACGAAGCGCGCACGTGTCGCCTCGGGCGATCCCGCCCCCCACGACCCGGGCCCGCCCCAGCGCGCCCGGCCCATCCACCCCAGGACGGCCCCCGCGGCGAGGCTCGCCCCGAGCCACAGCGCCAGGGTGCGCCCCCGCAGCCGCGGCCGCGGCACCGTCCGCGCGTGCGGCTCGCCCGCCGAGCGCGCGAACGCCGCGCGCATCTCGAGGTGGCTCACGCGCGCCTCCGCGCAGTGGCGGCAGCCCGCGAGATGGCGCGCCAGCGCCGCGCGCGCCGGCAGCCCCAGCTCGCCGTCCAGCTCGAGGGCGATTTGCCGCAGCCAGTCGTCGTGCATGTCAGAGCAGCTCCTCCCGCACCCGATAGCGGAGCACCCGGCGCTGCATCCACCGCACCGCCAGGGCGTCCGCGAGCGAGCGGAATACGCGGTTCCACATGCCGTACTTGCTCCGCCCGAAGCGGCGCGGCCGGTGGCGCACGGGCACCTCCGCCACGGTGCCGCCGTACAGCTTGATGAGCGTCGGCAGAAAGCGATGCATGCCGGTGAACAGCGGCAGCGCCCGCACCGCGTCGGCCCGGAACGCCTTGAGCGAGCAGCCGGTGTCGCGGATCGTCTCGCCGTTCAGGCGGTTCCGCACCCCGTTCGCGATGCGGCTCTGGAGCCGCTTCCACGGGGAGTCGTGCCGCGCCGCGCGATAGCCCGCGACGGCTGTGGCCCCGCTGGCGGCGAGCGCGGCGAGCAGCGCGGGAATGTCGGCCGGATCGTTCTGGAGATCGGCGTCGAGCGTGACGATCACCGCGCCGCGGGCCGCGCGGAACCCGGCCGCAAACGCGGCGGTCTGGCCCGCGTTCGCCGCGAAGGCGACGATGTGCAGCTCGGGGTGGTCCCGCTTCAGCGCCTTGAGCGCCTCGAGCGAGCCGTCCGTGGACCCGTCGTCCACCGCCACGATCTCGTAGCGCCGCCCGGCGAGGGCCCGGCCGATCTCCTCGACCAGAACCGGCAGGCTGTCGCGCTCGTTGTACACCGGAACGACCACCGACAGGTCAACGGGGACGGACATACGCGAGTTCGGGCGCGCCCACGGCCCGAACGTTAGGCCCGCCGCCGGAGCCGGGCAAGTTGACAGAGCGGGGCCCGCGGGTAAAACGTACGCACCGTCTCCGCCCCCGGCACACCGACCCCCATGATCCGGCCCACGGCGCCCGGCGCCTCGAGCCCCCTGTTGCGCGCCGCGCGCGCCGCTCTCGCCGCCCTCGCCGCTCTCGCCGCCCTCGCGCTCGGCACCGCACCCCCGCTCGCCGCACAGCGCTACTGGCGCGACGCCCTGCTTCCCTACGCCTACTACAGCACCGTGGACGGCCTGTGGGGCGCGCTGCGCTACGCCCGCACCAGCCCCGTGGGCTTCGCCGAGGGTCCGGAGCCGTACCGCGCCGCCCTGCGCCTCGAGGCGGCGGCGAGCACCGCCGGGAGCTGGCGCGCGGTGGCCGACGCGCAAGCGCCCGCGTGGTGGGCCGGCTGGCGCGTGGCGGTGACGGTCTCGGCGGGGCGCGACAACCGGCTCGGGTTCTACGGCCTGGGCAACGAGACTCCGTACGCGCCCGACAGCGTGCGGCTCGCGGGGGCGTACTTCTACCGAGTGAGCCGTTCGCACGCCGCGGCCCGCGCCACGGTCCAGCGGCGCATCGCCGGCCCCCTGCGGGCTCTCGCGGGCCTCACGGTCGCCCGCACCGACTTCCGCGCGCTCCCCGGCCCGAGCGTGTTCCGGCGCAGCCTGGCCACCGGCGCCGTCGATTCCACCACGATCCCGTTCACCGACGTCGCGGTGCGCACGGGCGTGGTGCTCGACACCCGCGATCACGAGCTCGACCCCCATGCCGGCGTCCTGCTCGAGGCGCTGTTCGCGAGCGGGCGCGGCTACACGCGGACCACCGTTCAGGCCCGCGTCGCGGTGCACCCGCTCGAGCGGCTGGTGCTCGCGGGGCGGGCCGCGGCGGAGGGCATGGGGGGCGCCCCGCCGCTCGCCGCCGAGCAGCAGATGGAGTCGAGCGAAGGCGCGTTCCTGGCGGTGGGAGGGTACCGCTCGCTCCGGGGCTATTACGACGGCCGCTTTACCGGCCGGGGCAAGCTCCTGGCGGGGCTCGAGGCCCGCTACGCTGTCGTGCGCGCGCCGACGTTGATGGAGCTCAAGCTCGTGGCGTTCTACGACGCGGGCCGCGTGTTCGCCTCCGGCGAGCCGGTGCGCCTCACCACCGCCGGGCTGCACCGCGCCGCCGGGGCCGCGGTGGCGGCGCGGTTCCTGCGCACCGCGCTGCTTGTCGCCGGCTACGGTCGCGGGAGCGAGGGAGGCCAGCTCCTGCTCGCGACCGCCTGGAGCTACTGAGACTCCCCGGGGGTCTCCCGGATCTCGGTCCCGCGCCGCTCCAGCTCGGCGCGCAGGAAGCGCACGATGGCGGCCCACGCGCTGTCCGCCACGTCCGGCCGTTCCCGCGTGCGCAGGAAACCGTGGCCGACGCCGGGGTAGATGGTGTAGCGGTAGCGCGTGCCGTAGGCGCGCACCGCGCGGTCCACGTCGGGGAGTCCGGCGTTGATCCGCGCGTCGTTCTCCGCGTACACGCCCAGGCCGCGGGCGCGGATGCGGGCGATGGCGAGGGGGTCGGGGGCCGGCCCGTAGCAGACGACGAACGCGCGCAGCGCCGGATTGGCGGTCGCATAGCGGAAGCTCTGGCCGCCGCCCCAGCAGAAGCCGATCACGCCGACGCGTCCGGCGCGCACGGCCGGGAGGCGCGTCACGTACGCCACCGTCGCGTCGAGGTCGCGGGTGACGGTGTCGGGATCGAGCCCGGCGATCAGCTTGCGCGCCGAGTCGGCGCTCGGGGGCGTGCCGCCGCGGCGCGACAGCAGATCGGGGGCGATGGCGACGAACCCGTCGCGGGCGAGCGCTTCCGTGGTCTGGCGGATGAAGTCCGACATCCCGAAGATCTCGTGGATCACGACCACGGCGGGGGCGCGGTCCTTGCGCTCGGGATAGGCGAGGTACGCCGTAATCGTATCCCGCCCCGAGAGGAACTTCACGTACTCGGCGTGGACGTCCGCGGCCGCGCGGCCCCCGAGGGCCGCCGCCCCGGCCGCGGCGCCGACGATGCCCAGCAATCCCCGGACTTTCATCGCTCCTCCTCAGCGCTGTGCGTACACTCCTTCGAGCGCCGACGCCCCTGGCGGCATCCGCTCCCGGCTGCGCAGCGCGTCCGCCGCCGCCTGCTCGACCTCCGCCGCCACCGCCGCCTCGACCTCGGCGAGTTCGGCGGCGGCGTGGCCTTCTTCTTTCAAGTACTCCTCGTACAACCCGATCGGGTCGCGCTTGCCCCAGGCCGTGAACCACTCGGCGGGGAAGGTGGCCCGCGCCTCGCGCTCGTCGTGCGTGGCGTGCCCCCCCATGCGGAACGTCTCGGCGACGAGCATCGCGGGCCCCTGCCCCGCGCGGCAGCGCTCGGCGGCGAGCCGCGTCGCGGCGTAGGCGTCGAGGACGTTGTTGCCGTCGAAGCTCGCGCCCCAGATGCCGTAGCTCGCGGGCCAGTCGCGGAAGTCGGCCGGGAGGTGGTGCTGGTCGAGCCGGGTGCCGAGCGCCACCTGGTTGTTCTGGATCACGAAGATCGCCGGGAGGCGCTGCACGGCGGCGAAGTTCGTGCCCTCGTGCGCGGCGGCGGTCTTGGTGGCGCCGTCGCCCACCCAGGTGAGGGCGACGCGCGCTTCCCCGCGCAGTTTGAAGCCGAGCGCGATGCCTGCGATCACGGGCACCATGTCCCCGACGTGCGAGATGGGCTGGAGCACGCCGTGAGGCCACGAGCCAACGTGCACGTCCCGTCCCCGCGACGGCGCGTCGTCGGTCCCGAGATAGGCGCGCAACATGTCGGCGACGGGCATGCCGCACTCGCAGCAGGCGGCCGCGTTCCGGATCATCGGCGCCACGATGTCGCGTCCCCGTTCCAGAGCGTGCACGGGCCCGATGGTGGTGGCCTCTTCGCCGGTCCCGAGCCACGCCTTGGAGATCACGCCGGTGCGCACCCAGCGTTTGAGCTGGATGTCGTGCAGCCGGGCGCGCACGAGGCCGGCGTAGAGGGCGAGCCGCTCGTCGTGCGAGAGGCGCGCTACGATCGCCGCGCGCTCGCGATCGGCCGCGACCGTCTCGCGGAACCGGCGGACCAGGGCGGGATCGGGCTCCCAGGCGACGTACTCCGGCGGGTCGAACGCGGGGAAGCGCTTCACGGCAACTTGTCTTTGAGCCTCGCGAGCAGGCCGCCGCCGGGGCTCGCGCCCAGCGCGTCGGCGAAGGCGAGCGCCGTCGGGTAGCGGGCGGCCGGCTCCGGTTCCAGGGCGCGGGCCAGGGCGCGTTCGAGCGACGGGGGGGCATCGGGGCGCAGCTCGCGCAACCGGCGGGGCCGGCCGCGCAGCCGGGCGATCATCGTCTCCTGAGCGGAGCGCCCCTCGAACGGCAGCGTGCCGGTGAACATCTCGAAGGCGACGATGCCGAGCGCGTACACGTCGGAGCGGGCGTCGAGCGGCTTGCCGCGGATCTGCTCGGGACTCATGAACTCGGGCGTGCCGAGCACGACGCCGGTGGCGGTGAGCTTGGCGATCGCCGGATCGGCGCGCCGCTCCTTGGCGAGCCCGAAGTCCATCACGACCGCGCGCTCGCCGGCCCCGGCCTCGGGCACCAGCATCACGTTCTCGGGTTTCAGGTCGCGGTGGATGATGTGCAGTGCGTGGGCGTGGTGGAGGCCGGCGCACACCTGCCGCAGGATGGCGATGCCCGCGGCGAAGTCCATGGGGCCGGTCCGCGCCTCGCGGTCCGAGAGCAACTCGCCCCGCAGGAACGGCATCACGAGATACGGGAGGCCCCCGTCCGCTTCGCCGAGGCGCAGGATCGGGCACACGTTGGGGTGATCGAGCCGCATGGCGAGCCCGGCCTCCCGGCGCAGCCGGGCGAGCGAGTTCGCGTCGGCCGCGAGCTTGGGCGAGAGGACCTTGATGGCGACGGTCTCCCCGGCGGCCGTGTCGCGCGCCAAGTACACCACCGACATGCCGCCCTCGCCGAGCTTGCGCTGCACCTCGTAGCGGCCGTCGAGGAGCTGGCCCGAGAGCGCTCCCGCGCGGCCGCCCCCACCGCCCACGCCGCCCGCGCCGGGTGCCCGGACCTCCACCAGCAGGGCGCCGTCGCGCGAACAAAAGCGGGCGGGCTCGGGGAAGCTCGTGCCGCAGCGGGGACAGCGGCGCTCGCTCATTGCCGCACCAGGTTGCGGCCTTCGTTCTTGGCGCGGTAGAGGGCCTGATCGGCCAGGGCCACGAAGCTGTCGGCGCTCGTGATGCGGTCGTCGGGGAACGAGGCGAGGCCGATCGACACGGTGAGCCGGATCGGGTCCTGGCCGGGGTCGGCGAAGTCGTGGTGCATGATGCGGCGCCGCAGCCGCTCGGCGAAGATGGCGGCGCCGTGCGGCGCCGTTTCCGGCATCACGACGACGAATTCCTCGCCGCCGTAGCGCGCCACCAGGTCCACGGAGCGCGCCTCCCGGTGCAGGATCTCGCCCACCTGGCGCAACACCGAGTCGCCGGCGATATGCCCGCGGGTGTCGTTGATCACCTTGAAGCGGTCGATATCGGCGAGCAGGATGGTGAGGGCGAGGTTGTAGCGCCGGGCGCGATCGAGCTCGGCCTCGAGCTCCTGCGCGAGCGCGCGCCGGTTCAGGCATCCGGTGAGCGCGTCGGTGGCGGCGAGCTTCTCGAGCCGTTTCTTGTCGGATACCGCCGTCTCGAAGTCGTACGCCTTCTCGATCGCCGCCACCGCGCTGCGGATCACGGCCTCGGCGAACTGGGCGTCGGCGCGGGTGAGCGGCGGATCCTCGCCGGCGGTGCGCAGGAAGAAGACGCCGACCTGCTGGTCTTTCATCGAGAACGGCAGCGCCGCCGCGGAGCGCGTGGGGACGCTGATCCCCTCCCGCCGCCAGCGGACCCGTTCCCCCTCGTACAGCGGGTCGGACGCCACGTCCTCGACCAGCACCGGCCGTCCGCTCGCCAGGGCGCGCTCGATCTCCGGGTAGCGCGCGAGCTCGACCTGGAGATTGCGGAGCATCGGGTTCTCGTAGGCGGCGACCACCACGCCCGAGCGGTCGCCGGGCTTGGCCAGCACCATCGAGCACTTGGAGATGTGGAGCGCGCGGGCCACCCGGCGCACCAGGATGTGGTAGATCTCGTCGGGCTTGAGGGAGTCGGTGACCTCGTGGAGGATGTCCACGATCGCCGCCCGGTTCTGGGCCTCCTCGCGGGCGTGCGCGAGCTCGCGGGCCTGGCGGATGTGCGCCTCCACGCGGGCGAGGAGTTCGCGCACGCGAAACGGCTTGGCGATGAAATCCGCCGCCCCGAGCCCCAGCGAGCGCACCGTCGCTTCTTCGGGCGGCATGGACGAGATCATCAGCACGGGCAGGTCGCGGAACCGCTCGTCGGCCTTCATCTTGGCGAGCACCTGCAACCCGTCCACCTTGGGCATCATGATGTCGAGGAGCAGCAGGGCCGGGCGTTCCTCCTCGAGCTTGCCGAGCAGCCCCTCGCCGCCCGGCGCGGTCACCACCTCGTAGCCGTGCTCCTTGAGGATCCACTCGAGGGTGCGCACGAGCGACTGGTCGTCGTCGGCGACGAGAATCTTGGTGGCGCTCTCCGGCATCGGCGGCCTCAGTCCTGGAGCAGCGAGGCGTCCACGTTGCCGCCGCTCACGACGAGCACCGCGGGGGGCGCGGGGCGAATCGCGCCGGCCCGCACGGCGGCCGTCGCGGCCGCGCCCGACGGCTCGATCGCCAGGCGGCAGTGGCGCCATAGAAAATGCACCGCCTCGCGCAGCATGTCATCGTCCACCAGCGCCACGCCGGCCAGCCGCTCCCGGTGCGCCGTGAGATGCGCGAACGGCACGGCCCCGACGCTCAGCGTGATCAAGCCGTCGGCGAGGCTCGCGGTGCGCTCGAGGCGCACCGGCCGCCCGGCCGCCAGCGACTGCGCGAGCTTGGGGGCGCCGGTGGGTTCCACGCCCCACACCCGCGCCCCGCTCCCCGCCGCCGCGAGCCCGACGGTGATCCCGGCGATCAGCCCGGCGCCGCCCACCGGCACCACCACCGTCGCGACCTCGGGCAGCTGCTCCGCGATCTCGAGCCCGACCGTGGCCTGCCCCGCCACGATGTCGGGGTGGTCGAACGGCGGCACCACGGCCAGGCCGTCGCGCGCCGCGATCGCTTCGGCCGCGCGCTGCCGGTCGTCGGAGGTACGGCCGGCGAACACCACCTCGCCCCCCCACCGCTTCACCCCCGCCACCTTCACGGGCGGCGCCGTCTCGGGCATGACCACCACCGCGCGCACGCCGACGAACTGCGCCGCGTACGCCACCGCCTGCCCGTGATTGCCGCTCGAATAGGTGATCACCCCGCGCCGGCGCGCCGCGTCGGGGAGCCGGCGAATGGCGGTGTATGCGCCGCGCAGCTTGAAGGCGCCGCTCGGCTGCAGGTGCTCGAGCTTCAGGTACGCGTCGAGCGCCGGCACCCAGCGCAGCGGCGTGCGCACCGCCACCCCGGCGAGCGCGGCCGCCGCCTCCCGCACCTCCCGCGGCCCGACCACCCTAGCGCTTCCGGGCCCCGCGCTTCGGCGCGGCCGCCGCGGCGGCCCCGGCGCCGCCGCCCTCGGCCTCGTCGTCCTCCCGCACCACCCGCGCCACGTCCACCACCAGGTCCCCGGGGGCCAGGTTCATGATCTTCACCCCCTGCGTGTTCCGGCCCGAGACGCGAATGCCTTCGGCGGGGACGCGGATCATGATCCCCTTCTTGGTGATCATCATCAGCTCGTCGCCGGGCAGCACCTCCTTCAGGGCGACCACGTCGCCCGTCTTGTCGGTGCGCTTGAGGGTGATGATGCCGCGGCCGCCGCGGTGCTGCACCCGGTACTCGTCGAGCTCGGAGCGTTTTCCCATCCCCTTTTCCGTGACCGCGAGCAGCGTCGCGGGACGGCGCACCACCACCAGATCGATCACCTGGTCTTTCTTGTCGAGCTCGATCCCCTTCACGCCCGTGGCGGCCCGGCCCATGTCCCGCACGTCCTGCTCGTGGAACCGGATGCTCATGCCGTGCCGCGTGGCGAGCACGATGTCGCTGCGGCCGTCGGTCACCTGCACGTCGATGAGCTCGTCGCCCGCTTCGACGGTGATGGCACGGATCCCGACGGCGCGCGGGTTCCCGAACTCCGAGAGCCGGGTCTTCTTCACGATCCCGTTCTTCGTGGCGAACAACAGGTACTGGTCCGCGGAAAACTCCCGCACCGGCACGAGCGCCGCGATGCGCTCGTCGGGCTTGAGCGCGAGGCAGCTCACCACCGGCTTGCCGCGCGCCGCGCGGGCGGCTTGGGGGATCTCGTGCACCTTGAGCCAATAGCACTGCCCGGTGCGCGTGAAGAACATCACGTAGTCGTGGGTCGAGGCGATGAACAGGTGTTCGACCCAGTCGTCGTCCTTGGTCTGCGCCGAGATCACGCCCCGCCCGCCGCGCCGCTGGCGCCGGTACGCCGACACCGGCAGCCGCTTGATGTAGCCGGCGTGCGACACGGTGATCACCATGTCTTCCTCGGCGATCAGGTCCTCGATCGAGAAGTCGCCCTGGTCGGCCACGATCTCGGTGCGGCGCTCGTCGCCGAACGCGGCCGCGAGCTCGGTGAGCTCGTCCTTGAGGATCTTCATGCGCCGCGGCCGCGAGGCCAAAATCTCCTTGCACTCCTTGATGAACTTCCGCACCTCCCTCAGCTCGTCCTCGAGCTTCGTGATCTCGAGAGCGGTGAGGCGGGCGAGCCGCATGTTGAGGATCTCGGCGGACTGCTTCTCGCTGAGCTTGAAGCGCTTGCGGAGCGCCGCGTCCGCCGCCGGCGTGTCCTTGGACTTGCGGATGATCTTGACGACCTCGTCGATGTTGTCGACGGCGATCTTCAGGCCCTCGAGGATGTGCTCCCGCTCCTGGGCCCGCTTCAGATCGAACTCCGTGCGCCGGGTGATGACGGTGTGGCGGTGCGCGATGAAGTGCTCGAGCAGCTCCTTCAGGTTCATCTCCTTCGGCACCCCGTCCACCAGGGCCAGCATGATGGCGCCGAAGGTCGTCTGCATCTGCGTGTGCTTGTAGAGCTGGTTCAGCACCACCGCGGGGACGGCGTCGCGCTTGAGATCGATGACGATCCGCATCCCCTCGCGATCGGAGTAGTCCTGGATGTCGGCGATCCCCTCGATCTTCTTCGTGTTGACGAGCTCGGCGATCTGCGCGATGAGATTCGCCTTGTTCACCTGATAGGGGATCTCCGTGACCACGATCTGCTGCTTCCCGGTGGACTCCTTCTCCTCCACCACGGCGCGCGCCCGCAGCACGATGCGGCCCCGGCCCTTCTCGTAGCACTCGCGGATCCCGTCGCGACCGTAGATGATCGCCCCGGTGGGGAAGTCGGGACCCTTGATGAACTTGCGCAGCTCTTTCACGGAGGCGTCGGGGTGATCCACGAGGTAATTGATCGCCTCGACCGTCTCCCGGAGGTTGTGCGGCGGGATGTTCGTCGCCATCCCGACCGCGATCCCCGCCGCCCCGTTGACGATCAAGTTGGGCAGCCGGGCGGGGAGCACCGTCGGCTCCTGAAGCCGATCGTCGAAGTTGGGGACGAAATCGACCGTGTTCTTGTCGATGTCCTCCAGCATCGTCATCGCGATGCGGGTGAGGCGGGCCTCGGTGTAGCGGTAGGCCGCCGGCGGATCGCCGTCCACCGAGCCGAAGTTCCCCTGCCCGTCCACGAGCGGATAGCGCAGCGAGAAATCCTGCACCATGCGCACGAGCGAGTCGTACACCGCCACGTCGCCGTGCGGGTGGTACTTGCCGAGCACGTCGCCCACCACGGTCGCGCTCTTCTTGTAGGGGCGACCCGGCACGAGGCCCAGCTCGTGCATCGCGTACAGAATCCTCCGGTGCACCGGCTTGAGCCCGTCGCGCACGTCGGGGAGCGCGCGCTGCACGATCACGCTCATCGAGTAGTCGAGGAACGACTCGCGCAGCTCGTCTTCGATCAGGCGCGGGAGGATCCGCTCGCGGACGTTGGGTGCGGTCATGACAATCGCTGCCGGGAGTGGGGGTAGCGGGCCGCCGTTGCGGCCCGGTATAAATGCCTAAGTCGCAGAAATATAACCACTTAGGATGGGAAAGACAACGCGGCGAGCGACGGCTTCCCGAGCTTCGCGCTGTTGACGCCCGGTTGACGTGCCCCGGGTATGCTCCGCCCACGCCCCGGGGCCGGCGGGTATCCCGACGGAGCGAAGCGAGCGAAGCGAGCCGGTGTCCGCCGCCCTGGGGAGCCTAGGCGCCGTCCGTTCCGATCTCCACCGCGATCTTGCCGAGCTGCTCGCCGCGCTCCAGCCGCTCGAAGGCCGCCCGCGCCTCGCCGAACGGGAACACCCGATCCACGATCGGCCGCAGCTCGCCCGCGCCCAGCCGCCGGACGATCTCGCGGTACTCGGCCAGGTTGCCCATGGTGGAGCCGAGCACGCTCCATTGATGCCAGAAGAGGCGCCGCAGGTCGAGCTGGACGGCCGGCCCCGTGGTGGCGCCGCACGTCACCAGCCGGCCGCCCCGGCTCAGCGCGCGCAGCGATTCGTTCCAGGTGGCGGCGCCGACGTTCTCGATCACCACATCGGCCCCGCGCCCGCCGGTGAACGCCCGCACCTCGCGCGCCACCGCGGCCGTGCGATGGTTGAGCGCGAGGTCGGCGCCGAGGGCGCGGGCGGCCTCGAGCTTCCGGTCGCTCGAGCTCGTCACCACGACCCGCGCGCCCAGCAGCTTCGCGATCCGCATGGCGGCGAGCGACACGCCGCCTCCGATGCCCCAGACCAGCACCGTCTCCCCCGCCCGCACCCGGGCGCGCGTCGCCACCATCCGCCAGGCGGTGAGGGTGACGAGGGAGAACGCCGCAGCCGCGGCCCACTCGAGCTCCGGGACGAGCGCGGGGATGACGGCGACGTTCTGCTCCGGGACCACGACGTACTCGGCCAGGGTACCGGGGAGGTGCTCGCCGAGGAGCCGATAGTCCACGCACAGCGACTCCTCCCCGGCGCGGCAAAAGTCACACGTGTAGTCGGCGACGCCGGGATTGATCATCACCCGCTCCCCCGGCCGCACCGCGCGCACCCCCGGCCCCACCGCGTCCACCACGCCGGCGCCGTCGGCGCCGAGGATGTGGGGAAAACGGTACTCGAGCGGCAGCCCGCGCACCACGAACAGATCGAGGTGATTCAGGGCCGCGGCCCGCAGCGCGACCCGCACCATGCCCGCCCCGACGGTCGGGGTCGGCACCTCGGCGAGCCGGAGGCGGTCGAGCCCGCCCGTGGCGTCGATCACCCAGGCGCGCATCGCAACGCCGCGCGCCGCTACGGCAGGAACGCCGGAGTGATCATCTGTTCGGTGCCGGTGGTCGGCACGGGAATGGGGGCGCCGCCCGCCCCGCCGCCCGGCGCGACCGGCTGGATGTATACCCGGAACACGTTCTTCTGCACCGCCACGACCAGGCCCAGCAGGTCGCCCGCGGGCGAGGGCACGGCATCCGCGATCACTAGATCCGTGCCCGTGAGCGGCACCACCCGCCCCGTGCCAAGATCGGCCTTCACCACCTGCGTCGTGGTGCGCCCGCCTTCCTTGCGCTCCACCAGATAGACGAGCGAGCCGTCGCGGAGGAAGTGCGGCGCGCTCTCGCGCGCCTGCGGCGTCTTGGTGAAATTGCGCTGGTTGCCGCCGTCGCGGGCCATGAGCCAGATGTCGGCGTTGCCGTCGCGGGTGGAGACGAACGCGATCGTCTCTCCGTCGGGCGACACGGTCGGCTCCGAGTTGTCGCCCGGCTCCTGGGTGAGCTGGATCGCGTCCGAACTCGTGATCGGCTGCACGAAGATCTGATGGTGGCCCGTGCGCAGCGAGTGAAACACGACCGCCTGGCCGTCGGGCGTGAAGCAGGCCCGGCCGTCGGGCGCGGGGGAGTTCGTGAGCCGGGCCGGCGCGGTCCCGTCCGCGTCCATCAGGTAGATCTCGGGCTGTCCGTCGCGCGCGGTGGTGAACGCGAGGCGCGAGCCGTCGGGCGAGAAGGCGGGCTCGGTGGCGTCGGCGGTGTCGTCGCTCATGCGGCGGAACTGCGCGAGATTCGAGCGCTCGGCGGCGTACAGCTGGAAGCGGCCGGCGCGCGAGCTCGCGACGACGATCTCGCCCTGGACGAAGACGTCGGCCCGCGCCCGCCGCCCGCCGGGCGCCGTCGCCGTGATGCGGGCATGCCCGTAGCCCACGGCCGTCACCGTGCCGTCCTCGGCGACTGCGGCGACGTGGGGGTTGTCCGATTCCCACACGACGCCGGCCGCGGGCCCGATCGGGGCCCCTGTCTCGTCGGCGAAGCTGGCCCGGAGCGCGATCCGCCGGTTGAGCGCCAGCCCCAGCCGCTCGGCCGAGAGCTTGAGCCCGGCGGCGATCACCCGGATTTGCCACGTCACCACGAGCCCCGGGCCCGGGCCCTTGACCGTGAGCGTCGTCTTCCCGGGCTTCTTGCCCGTCAAGACCCCCGTCGCCGGATCGAACGCCGCGAGCGCCGTGTCTCCGGCGCTCCAGGCGAGCGGCGCCTCCGTGACGACCGACTTGTCGGCCGCGAGCGCCTCGACCTGGAACTTGACGCCGCCGCCGATCGGCACCGCGATCTCGGCCCGCGGGCTGGGAAGCACCGCCAGGGCGTCGACCGGGCGGTGCACCACGATCTCCACGCTCTTGCTCTGGAGCAGCCCCGAGACGGTGAGCGTCGTGCGCCCCGGGGCCACGGCGGTGACCGCACCGGTGAGGCTCACCCGCGCGACGCCGGCGTCCGCGACCGCCCACTGGAGCGCCAGCGGGTTCACCACGCGGCCGCCCTGGCCGGGGACGATCACGTGCAGCGTGTCCGTCGCTCCGGGGGCGAGGACGAGCGGGCCGGGCTCCCGGATGGCGAGCTCGCTCTGTTCCACGACGACCGGAGCCGTCGCGGTCAGTCCGGTGGCGCTCGTCACTTGCACCGTACCCTGACCGGGCGCGAGCGCGACCACCACGCCGTTCTGGTCCACGGAGGCGATGTCGGGCCGCAACGAGCGCCACGTGACCGCGACGGGCGCCGCGGGAGAGCCGTCCTCCTTGAGCGCGCGCGGGGCGATGCGCGTGTTTTCCGACGGGAGGAGATAGATGGTGGGCGGCTCGATCCGCAGCGCCGCCGCCGGCCCGCTGCCCGGCGGCTGTCCCGCCAGGGCCGCAGCCGGAGCCCCGGGAGCGCCGGGCCCCGCCGGCTCCCCGGCTCCGCCGCCTGCCCCGGCCGCCCCGGCGCCCGGAGGCGGCGCCCCGACCACTTGCACCGCCGCCTGCCCGCGGCGCGTGCCCACGCGCGCCTCGATGATCGCCACCCCGCCAGCCACACCCGTGACCGTGCCGTCGTTGTCCACCCGGGCGACGGCCACGTTGTTCGACGACCAGATGACGCGGGCCGTGGGAATCACGTTGCCCGCGCGGTCGAAGGCGGTCGCGAGCAGTCCCATCCGCTCTCCTACCCGTAGCGTTACCGAGGGCGGCGCCACTTGCACCTCGGCCACGTTTTGGGCCCGGCCGGCGCTGGCCGCCGCAATCGCGAGCCACCCGAGGAGCGTCCAACAGCGACGACGCGCGTGCATAGCGGCGCCAAGCTAAGCCCGTGTAAGTTGCGTTGTCAAGCGAAGTTGTCGCGTCGCGCCGCAGCGGGCGCGCGTGCGCCGCGCCGTGTCGGGCTCACTTGCGTGGTGGCATTCCCTGGGTAAGCTATAGCCACGCCCACGGACAACCCGCAGAGGAGAGAACATCCGATGCTCGAGCCAACCGATTTTTCGGAGAGCAGCTGGACCGGGTCCGGGATGACGGAGCCCACATATCCCCCGGCACCGCCGACGCCGCCCGCGCCGGCGCCGCCCGCCGCACAGCCCGCGGCGGCGCCGAAGCCCGCCGCCAAGCCCCGCCCCAAGCGGGCCCGCCGGCCGGCGGCGAAGCGCGCGGCGGCGAAGAAGCGGCCCAAGGCGCGCGCCAAGCGAGCCGGGCGAGGCAAGAAGAAAGCGACGCGGAGCCGGCGCCGCCGCTGAGCGGCGTCCGGCGTCACCCGGCGGGAGCGCCATCCGGATGGCTCGAGCCATCTCCTCGCGGCGCTCCCGCGACCGCGCTTTCTCCCCTCGCGCCTGTGCTCACCGCAACGGATCGCCCCGTGCCATGACGCCGCCCCGCGGCCCGCTTGGCGGCGGGCGGCGCCCGCGGCGGCTCGTCCGCTGCCTGGCGGGCGCCTGGGCGCTCGCCTGCTCGGCGCCGCGCCCCGAGTTCGGCGACCCCCAAGCCGAGATCGCCGCGCTGCTCGCACGCAGCGCGGCCGATTGGAACCGCGGCGACCTGGACGGCTTCATGAGCGACTACGCCCGCGACTCCGCCACGAGCTACGTGTCGGGCGGCCACGTGCAGTACGGCTGGCAGCGCTTGTACGACCGCTACCGCAGCGACTACTTCGCCCCCGGCAAGGCCCGCGACTCGCTCGCCTTCGAGGAGGTCCGCGTCCGCCCTCTGACGCCGTCGCTCGCGCTGTGCACCGCGCGCTTCAAGCTGCTGCGCCGCGGCGCCGTGACGGCGAGCGGGCCGTTCACGCTGCTCCTCGAAAAGCGGGGCTCGCGCTGGTACATCCTCCACGACCACACCTCGTCGGACCCGGCGCCGTGACGGCGCGCCTCGGCCGCCGGGCCGCCGCGCTGAGCGCGCTCGTTGCGGCGCTCGCCTGCCGCGCCGGGAACGACGTGGTCGCGCTGCGGGGCGTCACCGTGATCGACGGGTCTGGGGCGGCGCCGCGCCGGGGCGCCGCGGTGCTGGTGCGGAACGGGCACGTGGAGGCGGTGGAGGCCGACACCGCCGCCCGCATCCCGCGCGGCGCGCGGGTGATGGACCTCGCCGGCAAGACGGTGATCCCGGGACTCATCGACGCGCACGCGCACGTGGAGCGGTGGGCCGTGGAGCGCTATGTGGCCTGGGGGGTGACGGCGGTGCGCGATCTCGGCGCGGCGAGCACCGACTCGCTGATCGCGCTCAAGAACGACCTCGATCTGGGCGGAGTGCTCGGCCCCCGCATGTTCACCTCCGGCGCGATGCTCGACGGCGCGCCGCCCGCGCACGCGACCGCCACGGTGGTGCGGAGTCCCGCCGACGTGCGCCGCGCCGTGGATCGCCTGGCGGTGGTCGGCGCGGACGCCGTCAAGATCTTCACCAAGTTTCCTCCCGCCCTGCTCCCCGCGCTGCACGACGAGGCGACGGCGCTGCGCTTGCCGGTGGCGGCGCACCTCGGCATGATCGACGCGCTCACGGCGGCGCGCGCCGGCGTGAGCTCGATCGAGCACATGTCCGGGGTGGTGGCGGCGGCGGCGCCGACGCCCGTTCCCTACCTGCGGGCCCACGCGCAGTTTTTCGGGGGGTGGGCGGCCGAGGAGCGGGGCTGGGCGGCGCTCGATTCGAGCGCCGTGGCGCGCGTGGCCCGCGCGCTCGCCGCGAGCCGCGTGGCCGTCGTCCCCACGCTCGTGTTGCATGACGTGTGGGCTCGGCTCGACAATCCCACGCTCGCGACGCGGCCCGGGATGGACGACGTGCCGGCGGCCGCCGCCAGCGTGCGCGATGTGGCAGGCCTCTTGCGGCAAAGCGGCTGGGGACCCGGGGATTTCGCCGCGTTCCGCCGCGGGCGCGCGCGCCAGGATCAATTCGTGCGCGAGTTCGTCCGCGGGGGCGGGCTCGTGGCCGCGGGGTCCGATGCGGCGAATCCGCTCCTCGCCCCCGGGGTGTCGCTGCACGAGGAGCTCGGCCTGCTGGTCGCGGCGGGCCTCACCCCGCTCCAGGCGCTCGCCGCCGCCACGGCGAACGCCGCGCGGCTGCTCGGCGCCGACTCGCTCGGCCGCATCGCGCCGGGCGCGGTCGCCGACCTGGTGGTGCTCGACGCCGATCCGGCCGCCGACATCGCCGCCACGCGCCGCATCGCGTGGGTGATGGTGCGCGGTCGGATCATCCGGCCCGACTCGCTGAGGAGAACATGGGGAAAGTGACGCTCGCCATCGCCGCGCTCGGCCTGCTCGGGGCGTGCGCGCGCCGGGAGCCGCCGCCGGGCAGCCGGCCCTACGACGTGCTGCTCCGCGGTGGCTGGATCGTGGACGGCACGGGCAATCCCCGCTACCGGGGGGACCTGGCGATCGCCGGCGACCGCATCGCGGCCGTCGGGCGGCTAGTCGGCGCTCAGGCGCGCGAGACCCTGGACGTGCGCGGGCTCGTGGTCGCGCCTGGGTTCATCGACATGATGGGCCAGTCCGAGATCAACGTGCTCGTGGACAACCGGGTGCTGAGCAAGGTCACGCAGGGGGTGACCACCGAGGTGACCGGCGAGGGCGGTTCCGTCGCGCCGCTCACCGACGCGCTCGCGGCGGCCGACTCGGATGCGATGAAGAAGTGGCACTACCGCGAAGACTGGCGCGATCTCGACGGCTACTTTGCCGAGCTCGCGCGCCGCGGCTCGACGGTGAACCTGGCGACGTTCGTGGGCGCGACGCAGGTGCGCCTCGCCGTGCTCGGCACCGCGAACCGGGCGCCGACGCCGGCCGAGCTCGCGCACATGACGGCGCTGGTGGACACGCTGATGGAGCAGGGCGCGCTCGGGGTGTGGAGCGCGCTCGAGTACGCGCCCGCGAGCTACTCCACCACCGAAGAGCTGATCGCGCTCGCCCGCGCGGCGGGGCGCCACGGCGGCATCTACGCCTCGCACATGCGCAACGAGGGCAGCCGCATCGACGAAGCGCTGAACGAGGTGTTCCGGATCGCGCGCGAGGCCGACATTCCGGCCGAGATCTCCCACCTCAAGGTGGCGGGACGGCGGAGCTGGGGACGGATGGCGCACGTGCTCGCCCGCATCGACTCGGCGCGGGCGGCCGGGCTCGACGTGACCGCGGATCAGTATCCCTACGTCGCCGCCGCGACCTCGCTCGACGCGACGATCCCGACGTGGGCCGAGAGCGGCGGCTGGGATTCGCTGCTCGCCCGGCTGCGCGACCCGGCGACGCGGGCGCGGCTGCGCGCGGAGATGCTGCATCCGCCGGACGGGACCGAGGGGTTCTATAACGAAGCGGGCGGCGGCGCGGGGATCCTCATCACCGGCGTGTTCCAGGACTCGCTGCGTTATCTCCAGGGGCGGCGGATCAGCGAGATCGCGGCGGCCCGGCACCGCGATCCGATCGAGACGATCTTCGACATCGTGCTGGCCGAGGGGGGCCACCGCACCGACGCCGTGTACTTCGTGATGAGCGAGCCCGACGTGCAGCTGGCGTTGCAGACGTGGTGGGTGGCGGTGAACACCGATTTCGGCGGGGTGGCCCCGGACGGGCCGTTCGGCGCGCAGTCCGCGCACCCGCGGGCCTACGGCACCTTTGCGCGCATCCTCGGGCACTACGCCCGCGACTTGCGGCTGTTCCCGCTCGAGTTCGCGGTGCGCAAGATGACCTCGCTCGCCGCCCAGCGCGTAGGGCTCGCCGATCGCGGGCTGCTGCGGCCCGGGATGGCGGCCGACGTGACGGTGTTCGATCCCGCCACGGTGGCCGACCGGGCGACGTTCGAGCGGCCGCACCAGCCGTCCGTGGGGTTCGCTTACGTCTTCGTGAACGGCCAGAAGGTGCTCGACCACGGCGTGCTCACGGCGGCGCGGCCGGGGCGGGGGCTCCGCGGCCCGGGGTACGTGCCGCCGGAGCGGCGTCGCCGATCGTGACCCTCGGGCGGCTGCTGCTCGCGTGGGTCCCGGTCGCGGCGGAGTTCGTGATCGTCGGCGCGCTCGCCGAGCGGCGCCTCGCCGTCCTGCGCGCGGCGGCGGCCTGGAGCGCGGTGGAGGCGGGGCTCCTCACCCTGTTCGCCTCGCTGTGGTTCGATTCGCTGGGTCACGGGGAGTGGTGGCTGGTGTTCGCGCTGGTGGGCGCGCTCGCGGGCCTGACGCGCGCGCGCGCGGGGGAGGCAGGGGGGGCGGGGGCGGGGGCGGGGGCGGTGCCCGCCTGGCGCGGGCTCGCGGTGGATGTGGCGCGGTACGTGGTCGCCGGCGGCCTCCTCGCCTGGCGACTCGGTTAGCGTATCTTCGGTAAACTCATGTCCCCGGTCGCCATGGCAGCGATTCGGCTGACGCGCTACTCGCACGGCGCCGGCTGAGCCTGCAAGCTCGGCCCCGCCGAGCTGGCGCAGGTCCTGCGTCACGTGCCGGTCGCGACGGATCCGCGGATCCTCGTCGACGCCTCGACCCGCGACGACGCCGCCGTCTTTCAGGTGGCGCCCGATCGCGCGATCGTGGCGACGGTGGACTTTTTCACGCCCATCGTGGACGACGCCTACGATTTCGGGCGCATCGCCGCGGCCAACGCCCTCTCCGACGTGTACGCGATGGGCGCGACGCCGTTCGTGGTGCTGAACCTGGTCGGCTGGCCCCGGGGCACGCTGCCGCTCGAGCTGCTGGGGGACGTGCTGCGCGGCGGCGCCGACGTGGCGCGCGCCGCGGGGGCGTTCGTCGTGGGCGGGCATTCCGTGGACGACGCCGAGCCGAAGTTCGGCATGGTGGCGATCGGCGAGGCGCACCCCGCGCGGCTGGTGACCAACGCGGGTGCGCGGGCGGGCGACGTGCTGGTGCTCACGAAGCCCGTGGGCACCGGCGTGCTCGCGACGGCGCTCAAGCGCGACCTGCTGGCGGAGCCCGAGCTCGCCGAGGCGGTCGCCGTGATGACGACCCTCAACGCCGGGGCGGCGCGCGCCATGCTCGAGGCCGGCGCGCACGCCGCCACCGACGTCACCGGGTTCGGCCTGCTCGGCCACCTCCACAGCCTGCTGCGGGCGAGCGGCGTGGCGGCCGACATTCGGGCCGACGCCGTGCCGTTGCTCGCGCGCGCGCGGGAGTTCGCCGAGCGCGGCGCCATTCCGGGGGGCACGCGGCGCAACCTCGAGAGCCTGGGCGACGCGGTGCGGTGGGATCCCGGCGTGCCCGAGCCGGTGCGCGTGCTGCTCGCCGACGCGCAGACGTCGGGCGGGCTGCTCGTGGCCGTTCCCGAGGACGCGGCGGGCGCGCTGGTCGCGGCGCTCGAGCGCGCGGCGGCGCCGGCGGCCGCGGTGATCGGCCGGGTGCGCGCGGGCCAGCCCGGCGCCATCACGGTACGCTGATGGGCGCGATCCCCGAATACCGCGCGCTCACCCCCGACGCCCTCGACGCGCTCGAGCGGGCGGTACGCGAGCGGCGGCGCGTGGCGCTGCGGCGGCGCGGCATGGAATACGTCGTGGTAGCCGAGCGGCTCGACACCGACCGGCGCGAGGAGACCCTCGAGGCGCGGCTGCCGATGACCGGCGAGGTGCTCGCGTTCCCCCTGCGCGAGCTGGAATCGTTCGCCGTGCTCCCCTGACCCGTGTTCACGCGCCTGCTGGTGGGATTGGACGGCAGCCCGCGCGCCGACTCGGCGTTCGAGCAGGCGGTGCTGTTGGGGAAGCGGTTCGGGAGCGTGATCGTCGTCGCCTACGTGCGGGAGCCTGGCACCGCGGATGCGGACGGCGAGGCGATGCTCGACCGCGCCCGCGAACGCGTGCTCGCGGCCGGCCTGCGCGTCGAGACCGCGACGCTCGCGGGCCAGGCCGCCGTCGCGCTCGCCGAGCTCGCCAAGGACGCGGACGCGGTGCTCGTGGGCCGGCGCGGGGTCACGACGAAGGGCGGCGCGCTCGGCCCCACCGTCGCGGCCCTGATCCGCATCGCCGAGCGGTGCGTGATCGTGTGCGGCGGGCTGCCGTCGCCGATGCAATCGTGCGCCGTGGCGTTCGACGGCGGCGCCACGAGCCGCCGGGCGCTGGAGCTCGCGATGCAGTTCGCGAGCGTCATGGGCAGCACGATCCACATCGTGCACGCGAACGACGACCACGACGCGGGACTCCACGTCGTGGGCGTGGCCGAGGCCACGCTCTCGCTCGCGGGCGTGGAGTTCGTCACCCACATCGAGCCCGGCCCGCCGGGCGAGGTGGCGGCGCGCGTGATCAAGCGCACCCGCTGCGACGCGCTGTTCGCGGGGGCGCACATGACCCGCGCGCCGGGGCAGCCCGACGCCGTCGTCGTCTCGCACGCCGAAGACATCCTCCGCCAGACCGACATCCCCGTCGTCATCGCGCCCTGATGGTGCCCGCCCCGCTCGCCCGCGTCCTCGTCCACGCCGACGAGAGCTGCCTCGGCAACGACAGCACCAAGCCCAGCCCCGGCGGCAACGCCGCCCTCGTCGAGGCGCCCGCCGGCGACAGCGTGGCCCGCTGGGACTTCTACGAGTGCTCCCCGCAGACCACCAACAACAAGATGGCCCTTGCCGGCGCCATCGCCGCGCTGGAATGGATCCGGCGCCAGTGGAAACGGGCGCGCGTCGTGTACGTGTCCGACTCGCAGTATCTCGTGAAGGGGATGACCGAGTGGGTGCCGGGCTGGGCCGCGCGGGGCTGGAAGCGCAAGGGCGGAGCCCTCGAGAACGCGGAGCTGTGGCAGAAACTGGTCCAGGCCGCGGCGGCGCACGAGGTCACGTGGCGGTGGATCGAGGGCCACGCGGGCCACGCGAAAAACGAGTACGCCAACCACCTCGCGATCCGGGCCGCCGAGCGCCAGGAACGCTCCAACGGCCTCGTCCCCTCGGGCTTCGACGCCTGGCTCGCGCACGAGCGCGCGCGCGGGCGCTACCGGGACTACGATCCCGACCGGGAACTCGATGAGCGTCTTTAAGGACGGCGTCGCCGCCAACACGCACTTCCTCAACGTGCTCCCCGACGGCGCGGCGGCCCCGCCGCTGGACCGGATCCCCCTCTACGAGGTGTACATGCGGATGGCCGAGGAGCTCGCCAAACGCTCCACCTGCGCCCGCCTCCGCGTCGGCACCGTGGTGACCGACCAGCGCCTCGAGAACGTGCTCGCCATCGGCTACAACGGCAACGCCCGCGGCCTCCCCAATCGCTGCGACTCGACCGTCCCGGGCAGCTGCGGGTGCATCCATTCCGAGATGAACGCGCTCGTCAAGGCGCCGGGCAGCGTGCGCGACAAGGTGGTGTTCGTGAGCGCCTCGCCCTGCGTCCTGTGCGCCAAGCTCATCATCAACTCGGGCGTGACCCACGTGTTCTACCGCACGGCGTACCGCGATCCGTCCGGCATCGAGGTGCTCGAGCAGGGTGGCGTGGTCCCGGTACGCTACGACCGCTGGGCCGGCGAGTGGCGCTAGGACCGGCGCCGGCATCCGGCAGGGACCGCGGCCGCGTACCTTGGACGCCCCTAGCCCGGAGTTTCCGATGCGCGTGATCGCCGTGCTCGCCCTGCTCGTGTCCGCCGCCCCGGCGCTCGGGGCGCAATCGTTGCTGTACCGCGCGCCCGACCTGGGGGGCACCTGGACGCCGGACGGCGGCGTCGTGCAGTTCAACTTCCTGCACCGCTTCTACGTGAGCCCCGGACCGGCCCACGCCGTGGTGAATTATCCGACCTTCACCCTCGCCCTCGGGCTGGGCGGCCGGGCGGCGCTCGGGGCGCGCTTCGCCACGCGATCGCCGGCCGGCACGGGCGCCGGCGCGCAATCCACCAACGAGACGGAGACCTACATGCGCTGGCGCCCGCTCGGCCGCGAAGGGGCGCCGGGCCTGACGGTTGCCGTGACGCCCGCCTACAGCTGGCTCGCGCACAGCGCCGCCGGCGAGCTCGCGGCCGATTGGACGCGCGGGCCCGTCACGCTCCAGGGCGCCGTGCGCGGCGTGTCGCGCCGCCTCGGCCGCCGCGGCGACGCCGCCGCCGCGCTCGCCGGCGGACTCGTGGCGCGGCTCAATTCCTACATCGCGGTGAGCGCCGATCTCGGCTCGTTCGTGAGCCCCGCCGGCCGGGCCGCCTGGAGCGCCGCGCTCGATTTCCTGATCCCGGGCTCCCCTCACACCTTCTCGCTCCAGGCGAGCAACGCCGCGAGCGCGACGCTCCAGGGCGCCTCGCAGGGCGTCACCGCCGCCGACGGCTCGAACCAGATCCTCTACGGCTTCGAGTTCACGATCCCGCTCCACCTCAAGCGCTTCGCCCCCTGGTTCCGGCGCGCGCCCACACCCGCGAGCGTCGGCCCCGTGCCGCCGGGCACCCCGGCCGCGGAGGTGCGACTCGCCAACTTCCGCTTCGACCGCGACTCCGTCACGGTGGCGGCCGGCGCGCTGGTGCGCTGGACCAACACCGATCCCGTCGCGCACACGGTCACCTTCGAGGCCGACGAGTCCGGCTCGCCGCTCATCCCCACGAACGGCAGCTACGTCCGCCGCTTCGACCGCCCGGGACGATACGCCTATCACTGCACGCCGCATCCGTTCATGAAAGGGGTGGTCGTGGTGCGATGACGGGAGACGGGAGGCGGGAGACGAAAAAGAGAAAGGGGAAAAGGGAAAGGGGAAAAGGGAAAGGGCGTGGCTGACGATCTGGACCGTTTGTTCGAGCGGCTGGTGAGCGTGCTGGCGCAGGAGGCGCCGGGGCGGCTGGCGATTCCCTTTCCCGCCGCGGAGGTGTACGAGCGGCTCGTGCCCTACCGCTCGAACCGCTCGGCGCTCAAGGTCGCGACCCATCAGGACTACGAGATGGCGGTGCTCCGCCTGCTCGCGGGCGAGCGGGGCTACGCCGCCGTCGAGCCGCCCGAGGTGCAGGAGGCGTTGCGCCGCGAGGCGGGCGAACCGAACCCCGACACCGGACTGTTTCGCCAGTTCCCCGACGCGGTGGTGAGCCTGAACCGCCTGGCGGCCGAGCGGGTGCTGCGGTGGGAGCAGCAATACGCGCCGCCCGTCTCGCCGCCCGCCGCACCGCCCCCCGAGTCGGCCGACGCGGCGGAAATTGACGAGACTGCGGCGATCCCCGAGCGGGCGGCGCCGCCCGCCGCCGAGTCGCCGTTCGAGCTGGCGGAGCAGAGCGACGTCCCGCCCCACCAGTGCCCCTACTGCGGCGAGACGCTGCCGGGCGGCCGCAAGGTAAACTTCTGCCCGCAGTGCGGGCAGCCGCCGTCGGGCGAGTTGCGCTGCCCGGCGTGCGGCAGCGAGGTGGACGTGGGGTGGCGCTACTGCGTGAGCTGCGGCCGGGCGACGGGCTTCGAGTGACGCGCCACCGCATCGCCGTCATCGCCGGGGACGGAATCGGCCCCGAGGTGATCGCCGCCGCCATCCCGGTGCTCGACCGCGCCGCCGCGAAACACGGGTTCGCGCTCGCCTGGGAGCGCCTTCCCTACTCCGCCGAGCACTATCTGCGGACCGGGGAGACCCTGCCCGAGGCGGCGTTCCGCCGCCTGCGCGACGATGCGGAGGCGATCCTGCTCGGCGCGCTGGGCGACCCGCGGGTGCCCGGCAACGAGCACGCCCGGGACATCCTCCTGGGGCTGCGTGTCAAGCTGGATCTCTACGTGAACTTTCGCCCCGTGCAGCTGTGGCACCCCGACCTGACGCCGCTGCGCCACGCGCGCGCGATCGATTTCGCGATCTTCCGCGAAAACACCGAAGGCGTCTATCTCGGCCGTGGCCGGATCGCCGGCGACGAGTACGTGGCCGAGGACGTCAACACCGCGCGCGGGGTGGAGCGCATCATCCGCGCCGCGTTCGCGTGGGCGGCGGCGCACGACAGGACGCGCGTGACGATGAGCGACAAGGCGAACGCGGTCCCGGCGCACCGCGTCTGGCAGGAGACGTTCCGGCGCGTGGCGGCCGAGTTCCCGGATATCGAGGCCGAGCATCGCTATGTGGACGCCCTCGCGCTCGAGTTGGTGCGCGCGCCCGACCGGTTCCAGGTGATCGTGACCAACAACCTCTTCGGCGACATCCTCTCCGATCTGGGTGCGGGGCTCGTGGGCGGCTTGGGCCTCGCCCCGAGCGCCAACCTGCACCCCGGCCGGCCCGGGCTGTTCGAGCCGGTGCACGGCTCGGCGCCGGCGCTCGCGGGAACGGGCACGGCGAACCCGATCGCCGCCGTGCTCACGGGCGCGCTGATGCTCGAGCAGCTCGGCCACGGCGAGGCGGCGCGGGACCTCGAACGGGCGGTGCGCGAGACCCTCGCCCGGGGAATCCGCACGCCGGACATCGGGGGAACGGCGCGCACGCAGGACGTGGCCGAGGCCATCGCGGCCCGCGTGTAGCCCCCTGCCCTACCGCCCCCCTCTCCTCCCCCCGATATTCCCCCTGTCTCTCACGGAGCGTCCCCATGAAGACCCAGGGTGCCGACACGGACGTCGTCTTCCTCTCGGGGGTGCGCACCGGCTTCGGGAGCTTCGGCGGATCGCTGAAGGAGCTGTCGGCCATCGAGTTAGGCGCCGTGGCCGCGCGCCACGCCCTGGCGCGCTCGGGGGTGGCAGCGGCCGACATCGGCCACACCGTGTTCGGCAACGCCCTCCAGACCTCGGCCGACGCGATCTACTGCGCCCGCCACGTGGGGCTCAAGGCGGGGCTGCCGATCGAGGTCCCGGCGGTCACGGTGAACCGCCTGTGCGGCTCGGGGTTCGAGGCGATCACCCAGGGCGCGCAGCTCATCCTGCTCGGCGAGGCGGAGGTCGTGCTGGCGGGGGGCACCGAATCCATGAGCCAGGCGCCGCACGTCGTGCGCGGGGCGCGCTGGGGCCTGCGGCTCGGGCCCCCGGCGCCGCTCGAGGATCTGCTGTGGGAGGCGCTCAAGGACCCCCAGTGCGGGCTCTCCATGGCCGAAACCGCCGAGCATCTGGCCGTGAAGTACGGGCTCACGCGCCGGGAGGTGGACGAAGTGGCGCTCGCCTCCCAGCAGCGGGCGAAGCGGGCCTGGGACGAGTGCGCCTTCCAGGACGAGGTGGTGCCGGTCCCGATCACCGACAAGAAGGGCCAGCCGGTCGAGTACCGCGCCGACGAGCATATGCGCCCCACCACGACCCTCGAGGGGCTGCTCGCGCTCAAGCCCTATTTCAAGAAGGACGGTCTGGTGACGGCCGGCAACGCGTCGGGGATCGTGGACGGGGCGGCCGCGACGGTGATCGCCAGCGAGCGGTACGCCGCGGCGCACGGTCTCAAGCCGCTCGGCCGGCTCGTGGCCTGGGCGGTGGCGGGCGTCGAGCCCCGCTTCATGGGGATCGGGCCCGCGCCCGCGGCGCGCAAGGCGCTCCAGAAGGCGGGGATGACGCTCGCCCAGATGGACTTGGTCGAGGTGAACGAGGCGTTCGCCCCGCAGTACCTCGCCGTGGAACGCGAGCTCGGCCTCGACCGCGCGAGAACCAACGTGGACGGCGGCGCGATCGCGATCGGGCATCCGCTCGCCGCCACCGGCACGCGCATCACCGTGCACCTGCTCCACGCCCTGCGCCGGCGCGGCCTGCGCTTCGGGCTGGGCTCGGCGTGCATCGGCGGCGGCCAAGGCGCGGCGGTGATCGTGGAAGCCTTCCCCGGCTGAGGAGGAACCGATGGACGTGGTGCTCGCCGCCATCGCCGGCGTGGCGTTGTACCTGTTCGGCGGCCTGCGGGTGCTGCGCGAGTACGAGCGCGCGGTGTACTTCTTCCTGGGCCGCTCGTGGGGCGCCAAAGGGCCGGGACTGATCTACCTTCCGCCCCTCTTCGCCAAGATGCAGAAGGTGTCGCTGCGCGTCGTGGCGATGGACATCCCGCCCCAGGACGTGATCACGCGTGACAACATCTCGATCAAGGTGAACGCGGTGCTCTACATGCGCGTTCGCGACCCGGTGAAGGCGGTGATCGGCGTTGAAAACTATCTCTACGCGACCAGCCAGCTCGCCCAGACGACGCTCCGCTCCGTGCTCGGCGAGACGGAGCTCGACGAGCTCCTCATGAACCGCGAGAAAATCAACAACATCCTGAAGACCATCATCGACAAGCGCACCGAGGACTGGGGGATCGAGGTCTCGGCGGTCGAGGTGAAGGACGTGGACCTGCCGCCCGAGATGAAGCGCGCCATGGCGCGGCAAGCCGAGGCGGAGCGCGAGCGGCGGGCCAAGATCATCAACGCCGAGGGGGAGCTCCAGGCGTCCGAGAAGCTGGCGCAGGCGGCGCACATCATCGGGTCCGAGCCCGCCGCCATCCAGCTGCGCTTCCTCCAGACCGTCACCGAGATCGCGTCGGAGAACAACTCGACCACCATCTTCCCCCTCCCGCTCGACCTGTTCAAGGGCTTTTTCGGCACGGGGGCGGGCGCGCCGGCGGCGGGGGCCCAGCCCGCCGCGGCCGCGCCGCAATTGCCCGAGCAGGCCTCGGGGGATCCCGTACCCGCCGCGCCCAGGAAGACGCGGGCACGGGTGTAGCGATGCCGGGCGAGCTCATCGGCCGGGACGCCCTCGAGCGCATCATCCAGCGAGCGGCCGAGCTCCAAGCCGGCGAGCGGGATATCGGCGAGGGCCTGACCGAGGAGGAGCTGCTCGCGCTGGGGCAGGACGTGGGCATCCCGGCGCGCTACCTCAAGCAGGCGTTGCTCGAGGAGCGGACCCGCCGCGTGGCGGCGGAGGGGCGCGGCGTGGCGGCGTGGCTCGCCGGCCCCGCGCTGCTCGCCGCGGAGCGGGTGGTGCCGGGAGAGCGCCCGGCGGTGGAGCGGGCGCTCGACGCCTGGATGGAGCGCGGGGAATCGCTCCAAGTGAAGCGGCGCTACGCCGACCGCACCACGTGGGAGCCGAGGGCCGGGGCGCTCGCCTCGATCCAGCGGGCGCTCGCGGCGGGGGGAAAGACGTTCGCGCTCGCCCGCGCCGGCGAGGTGGCGGCCCAAGTGACCGCGCTGGAGCCCGGCTTCTGCCACGTGCGGCTCGTGGCGTCGGTCGAGCGGCTGCGGCGCCAGCGACTCTGGAGCGCGGCGCTCGTCGCGGGCCTGGGGCTCGCCTTCGCCGCCGCGGCGCCGGCGCTGGGCGTGCTCGCCGCCTGGGCGCTCGCGCCCGCCGCGGCGAGCCTCGCCCTCGCGGTCGCGGTGGCGCGGCGCCACCGGTTCGAGAACGAGCGCATCCAGGTGGGGCTGGAACAGGTGCTCGACCGGTTGGAGCGCGGCGAGATCCGGCCGGAGCGCCTGGGCGCCGGCCCGCGGCCGGGCCCGTGGAGCCGCCTGGCCGACGAAATCCGCAAGACGTTCGAAACCATCTGAGCACTCCCGGAGGCGAGCGGGCCATGACCGAGATACGGCGGGTGGGCGTGTTGGGCTGCGGGCTGATGGGGTCGGGGATCGCGCAGGTCGCCGCGACCGCGGGCTACGACACCGTCGTCCGCGACGTCGCGCCCGAGATCTGGGAACGGGCCCGCGCCGGCATCGAGAAATCGCTCGCCAAGTTCGTCGAAAAGGGCAAGCTCCCCGCCGCCGCCCGCGACGCCGCGCTCGCGCGCCTGCGCTTCACCACCGTCACGGCCGACCTCAAGGAGTGCGACATCGTGATCGAAGCCGTCACCGAGGACCTCGAGCTCAAGAACGCCCTCTGGCGCGAGCTCGACGGCCTGTGCGGCCCGGCGACGATCTTCGCCTCCAACACCTCGAGCCTCACGATCGCCGCGATGGCCGCCGTCACCAAGCGGGGAGATCGCTTCGTCGGGCTGCACTTCTTCAACCCGGTGCCGCTCATGGCGCTGGTCGAGGTGGTGCGCACCGTCACCACGTCGGACGAGACGTTCCGGCGCGCCTACGCCTTCGCCCGCTCCCTCGGCAAGGAGCCCGTGGCGGCGAAAGACACCTCCGGCTTCTTGGTCAACCTGCTGCTCGTCCCCTACCTCCTCGACGCGATCCGCGCCGTGGAGCGCGGCGTGGGGAGCGTGCCGGACATCGACAAGGCGATGCAGCTCGGCTGCGGCCACCCCATGGGCCCGCTCACGCTCCTCGACTTCGTGGGGCTCGACACGACCTACCGCATCGCCGAGATCATGTTCACCGAGTACCGCGAGCCGCGCTACGCGCCCCCGCCCCTGCTCAAGCGCATGGTGCTCGCCGGCCTGACCGGCCGCAAGAGCGGGAAGGGCTTCTACGACTATTCCGTCGAGCCGCCGCGGGTCGTGGACCTCGGCGTCTGAGACCGCCACTCGCCACCCCGGAGGATCCGACCGACATGTTCGGGTACGACTGGCCTCGCTTGCATGCGGCGGTGAACGACCTGCCCGCGGCGCTGCTGCTCGCGGCCGTGTGTTTCGATCTCGGCGCCTGGATCACGAGGCGCGACTCCCTCGCCGCGGCGGCGCTCTGGACCCTGTGGGCGGGCGTCATCGGCGGCTGGCTCGCCGTGCTCGCGGGGCTCCAGGCCGAAGACGCGATCGAGCACGGCGAGGCGATTCACGATCTCATGGAGACCCACGAGACGCTGGCGCTCGTCACCATGGGCCTGTTCACCGCAGTGCTCGCCTGGCGGCTGGCGCGGCGCGCGCGTCTGGGCGGGGCCGAGCGGGGGGCGCTGCGGGCGCTCGAACTCGCCGGGCTCGCGACCCTGGTGTGGACCGGGGTGCTGGGGGGGAAGTTGGTGTTCGACCACGCGGCGGGCATCCCGAGCGCCGCCCTGCGCGCGGAGCTCGAGGACCGCGCCGCGGGGCATCACCACGAGGCGGGCGAGGGCGCCCACCCCGCCGATTCCGCCCGCGGCGACGCCGGCGCGCCGCACCGGCATTGAGCGGGCGAGCGCGCGCCCGCGTCGGCGCGTGCCTGGCGCTCGCCGCCTGCACCCCGGTCACCACGCGACCCGATTTCCTGCCCGATCCGCAGGCGCTGGTCGTCCTGCTCGACGCCCGGCCCGCGCGGGTCGCCGCCGAGCTCCCGGCCCTGCTCGCCGCCGAGAGCCTGGAAGTGGCGCACGCCAGCGTCACCGACGGCTACGTGGAGACGGCGTGGTACGACGTGCAGGCTCACCGCGCCTACCGGCGCGACGACGCCGTCGCCGATCTTGCCGCGACGGTGAAGATCCGCTGCTGGGCCGACCCCTACGTCCCCGGGCAGACCCGCCTCACGATCGAGCCCGTGTACCGTCCCCGCGACGACCCGTCGCGCCGCGAGCGCGACCTCGAGGTCGTGCTGCCGCAGGATCACCCCGGCTACGCCCTGGCCGTGCGGCTGCTCGAGGCGGTGAAGGCGCGGTTCGGCGTCCCGAAGACCGGCGGCTAGCTCAGGCCCCCACCCAGCTCCGCACCCACCGTTCCATCACGTCGAGGTCGAGCTGCGCGTCGCGGCAGGGGCCGTTGGGGAGGCGCATGGTGAGCCCGAGAACGGGAAGCCCGCCCGCCACGTCGCGCAGCCCCGTCATCATGTCGCGCTCGCAGGCGACGGCCACCACCGCCCGGGGGCGCCGCTCGCGGAGCACGCGGCGCGCGAGCTGCCCCCGCGTGGCCACGAACACCGGCACCTCGTAGCGGCCCGCGATCGCGAGCACCCCGTCCAGAGCCTCCTTGGAGAGGCAGCGCGGGATGAGCACGAGCAGCTCGCCCCGGCGCACCGGACGCCGCCGCCGCTCCGCCAGGGCGTTATAGACGTCGATCGCCGCGTGCTCCACCCAGTCGCGGCGACCGAAGGCCCGCGCCGTCCGGGACGCGAGGTTCATCACCCGGAGATAGGGGCCCCGCTCGAGCCAGCGCGCGGGGAGCAGCGCCCGCCTCCCGTAAAACGAAAGGACGAGCAGTCCGGTCCACACCGCGGCCGCCGCGGCGGCGGCCGCGAGCGCGAGCGCCAGCACGCGCGGCAGCCCCGCCCACAGCGCCCCGAGCCGCGGCGCGAGCAGGAACAGCACCGCCGCGGCGCCCCCGAACGCCAGCACGAGCGTCAAGACCGCGTACCGGAAGAAGAGGCCGGGCGGCGCCGAGAAATCGCCGCCGCCGGGCAGGGGCGTGCCGTCCCACTCGTCCCACTCGTGGCCGAGCCGGCGGTCGGTCTCGAGACGGATGAGCTGCGCGCGGGAGGCGTCGGACGGCATGGCGGTCAAGCATCACGCGGCGCCCCGGAGGTGTCAAGCGCGGACGTCGCGTGGTAACTTCCGTGCCGTGAGCCGATTCCCGCCCTCGCTGCTCACCGACCCCCGCGTGTGCGCCGCCTACGCCGAAGGCGCGGGCATCTATCGCATCGTGCCCGCCGGCGTGGCGCTGCCCCGCGGCGTCGAGGAGCTCCAGGGGCTGATCCGGTGGGCGGCGGACACCGGGACTCCGCTCGTGCCGCGGGGCGCGGGGAGCGGGATGGCGGGCGGGAACGTGGGCCGCGGCGTGGTCGTGGATCTGAGCCAGGGCTTTCGCTGGATCGCCCCCGAGTGGGCGCGGCGCGCGGTGTGGGTGGGAGCGTCGGTGACGTGGGCGGAGCTGAGCGAGGCAGCGCGACCGTTCGGCCTGCGGCTCGCGCCCGATCCCGCCTCGGGCGCGTTCGCCACCGCCGGGGGCATGGTGGCCACGAACGCGGCCGGCCCCCGCTCGCTGCGCGCGGGGAGCGTGCGCGCCTGGGTGGAGGCGGTGGAGATCGTGGGCGCCGACGGCGAGGCCCGCCAAGTACGGCGCGAGGGAGGCGACGGGGGACGCTTCGTCCTGACCCCCGAGCAGGCGCAGCTCGTCCGGGCGCGCTTCCCGAAGACCCGCAAGCACTCGGCTGGCTACGCGCTCGACCGCTACGCCGACTCCGGGGCGGAGCTCGATCTCCTGGTGGGCTCGGAGGGGACCCTCGCGATCGTCACCGCGGTCGCCTGGCGACTCGAGCCGATCCCCCCCGATGCCGCCGGCGTGGCCCTGGGCTTTCGCGACCTCGGCGAACTGGCGGCGGCGGTGCCCTACCTCGTGGCGCTGAACCCGTCGGCGGTCGAGCTCCTGGACCGGACCCTGCTGGAGCTCGGCGACGCCGCGGCCGCCGGGCTTCCGGCGGGGCTCGAAGGGGTGTTGCTGGTCGAGTTCGAGCGCGAGACCGCGGCGGCGGCGCGCGGCGTGGTGGGCGACGCGGTGCGCGGCGTCCGGGCCGCGGCGGCGCACGTCGAGACGGCCGTGGACCGCGCCGGCCTCGAGCGGCTATGGGCGTTGCGCCGACTCGCGAGCCCGGCGCTGGCGCGGCTCCCCGACACGCGCCGCTCCCTCCAGGTGATCGAGGACGGCTGCGTGCCGCCGGAGCGGCTGGCGGACTACATCGCGGGCCTTCGCGCGGCGGCCGCGCGGCGCGGCGTCCCGGTGGCGCTCTTCGGGCATGCGGGCGACGGCCACGTGCACGCGAACGCGCTCCCCGACCTGACCCGGCCCGGGTGGCGGGAGGCGCTCGAGGGCCTGTACGCCGACGCCGCCGAGCTCGTGCTGCGGCTCGGCGGGACGCCGAGCGGGGAGCACGGGATCGGCCGGCTGCGGGCGGGGCTGCTGGAGCGGTGCTACGGACCGGAGGTGGTAGCGCTGTTTCGCGCCGTGAAGCACGCGTACGACCCCAGCGGCATCTTGAACCCCGGGGTGATCCTTCCCGCGCCCGCCTGGGCGCCGCTTGCCGACCTCAAGGTCGGGCCCGACGCGGCGCCGCTGCCCGACGACGTGGCCCGGCGGCTGCGCGAGATCGAGCGCACCGCCGGCTGGGCGACGCCCAAGGTCGAGCTGGCGCGCCTCCCCGACCCTCAACCCTGACCCCGGTCGCATGGAAATCTTTCGCGCCCCCCGCGTGACGCTGATCGCCCGCCCCGAGTTCCTCGAGCCGGAGCACCTGCGGGTCCGGTGGCACGGCGAGGCGTCGAGCGGCGAGCGGCTCGCCGAGTTCGCCGGCCGCATCTGCTACATGAGCCAGCACAACCCCGCGGGTCGCACCACGGCCGAGTACCTGGAGAACATCAAGAAGCAGGGGCACGGCTCGGTGCTGGAGCACGCCGTGTACGTGCTGCTGATCGAGGGCATCTCGCGCTCCTGCTCGCACGAGCTGGTGCGGCACCGCGCCGGCTTCGGCTACTCGCAGCTCTCGCAGCGCTACGTGGACGAGTCGCACGCCGCGTTCGTCGTGCCGCCGGCCATCCTGGGCGACGCGGCGCTGGAGGCGGAGTGGGAGCGGCAGGTGCGCGCCGCGCAGGCCGCCTACGTCCGGGCGGTCGAGGCGCTGCTCGCCCGCCACGAGGGGATCGCGGACAAGGTGCATCGGCGCAAGATCGCGCGCGAGGCGGCCCGCAGCGTCCTCCCCAACGCCACCGAGGTGAAGATCGTCGTCTCGGGCAACGCGCGCGCCTGGCGCACGATGCTCGAGCTGCGCGCCGGCGAGGGCGCCGAGCTCGAGATCCGCCGGCTCGCGATCGCGGTGCTGCGGGTGCTCCAGCGCGAGGCGCCCGCGCTGTTCTCCGACTTCGAGATCTACCGCGCCGCCGACGGACACGAGGCCGCGCGCGCCGCCTACCACAAAGTCTGACGCGTCGCGTCCGCGAAAAAAATTTCGCCGTTCCCTATTGCGCATCGTCACGGCTTTTCGTATTCTCTTAGCCGACGACGCCGTTCGACTCGCAGACCGCACGACCGCGCGGCCTTTTTTGTAGGAGGACATCCGAGACCACATGCGCATCGGTCTCGCCTACAACGAAAAACCCGATCCCGCGTCCGCCGAAGAGCCTCCCAGTAACACCGACGCGTTCGCCGAGTGGGACGACCCGTCCACCATTGCCGCGGTGGAACAGGCTCTCGGTCTCTTCGGCCCCGTCATCCGGCTCGAGGCCGATCAGTTCTTCCCCCAGAAGCTGGCGCTCGCCCGCCCCGACTTGGTCTTCAACATGGCCGAAGGTCTCCACGGCCAGAACCGCGAGGCCTTGGTGCCGGCAATCTGCGAGTATCTGAACATTCCGTACACCGGCTCCGACCCCCTGACGCTCGGACTGTCGCTGCACAAGGCGCGCACCAAGGAGCTGCTCGCCTATCGCGGCGTGCCGACGGCGCCGTTCGCCTGCGTGGCGACGCCTGCGGAGCTGGACGGGGTGGCGCTGCCGTTTCCGGTGTTCGTCAAGCCGGTGGCCGAGGGGTCGAGTAAGGGCGTGTTCGTCAACAACTTATGCCACACGCCGGAGGAGCTGCGGGAGCGCGTCCTGTTCCTCCTCGAGCGGTACGCCGAGCCGGTGCTGGTCGAGACCTACCTCCCGGGCCCCGAGTTCACGGTCGCGATCCTCGGCAACGGGGCCGAGGCGTCGTGCCTCCCCGTGATCGGGCTCGACTTCTCGGCGCTGCCTGCGGGCGCGCCGCCGGTGTACGGGTACGAAGCGAAGTGGGTGTGGGACCGCCCCGACGCTCCGCTCCCCATCTTCCAGTGTCCCGCCCGCGTGCCCGAGCCGCGGTACCGCGAGATCGAGCGCACCGCGCTCGACGCCTACCACGCGCTCGGCTGCCGCGACTGGTGCCGCGTGGACCTGCGGGTGGACCGCTTCGGCGTGCCCAATGTGCTGGAGCTGAACCCGCTGCCGGGGATCATCCCCGATCCGGCGATGAACTCGTGTTTCCCCAAGGCGGCGCGGGCGGCGGGCTTCACCTACGACGAGCTGATCCAAGAGGTCGTGCGCATCGCCTGGCGGCGGCTCACGGGACGCGAGCCTGCGATCCGCCCCGCGGCCGCGGCGCCGGAGCTCGCGGGGACCCGGGCGTGAGAATCGTCATCCTCTACGATCCCGGGGCCGGCGACTGGACGCCCGAGGACATCCGCGGCGTGCTCAAGGCCGTGGACGAGGTGGGCGCGGTGTTCGCGACGATGGGCCACGAGGTCCGCAAGGTTCCCGTGCGCCACGACATGCGCTGGTTCCACACCGCCCGGCGCGCGGACCTCGTGTTCAACCTGTGCGAGGGCGTGCACGGCAAGGGCGAATGGGAAGAGCATGTGGTGGGGACGCTCGAGTTCGCCGGGGTCCCCGTCACCGGGGCGAGTCTCTGGACCCTCGCCGCCTGCCGCCGCAAGCCGGTCGCCAACGCGCTCCTCGCCCAGGCGGGCCTGCCCGTGCCGCGCTGGGTGGTGGCGCAGGGGCGGATTGACGACGACTTCCCCCTGCCCGCCATCGTCAAGCCGGCCGCGGAGGACGCGAGCGCGGGGTTGGACCGCGGCTCCGTCGCGAGCGATCGCAAGGCGCTGCGGGCCCGCGTCGCCGCGATGACCGAGCAGTTCGACGAGGTGCTGGTGCAAGAGTACATCCCCGGCCGGGAGTTCAACGTGGGGTTCGTCGGCACCCGCGCGCTGCCCGTGGCCGAGATCGATTTCAGCCGCATGCCCGAGGGGGCGTGGCCGATCCTCACCTACGCGGGCAAGTGGGAGGTGGGTTCGCCGGACGATCTGGGCAGCGTGCCCGTCTGTCCGGCCGCCATCCCCCAGAAGCTCGCCGCGACGCTCGTCCGGGTGGCCGAGACGGCGTGGCGCACGATGCAGGGCAAGGGGTACGGTCGCGTGGACCTGCGGGTGGACGAGCAGGGGCGGCCCTGGGTGCTCGAGGTGAATCCCAACCCCGACCTGAACGACGACGCCGGCCTGTCGCGGATGGCGCGGGCGGCCGGCTGGGACTACGCGGAGCTGGTGCGCCGCATCGCGGAGCTGGCGCTCCGCGAGGCGCAGGGCGCGAAGGCGGCCCGTGAGCTGCTCGGTCCGTCCCGTCGGCCGCGCGCAACGCGCACGGCTTGAGGCGATCACGGCGGCCGCCGGCCTGTTCCGGCCCGCCGAGGTCGCCATCGCGCTGGAGCTGTTCGACGACGCCCTGTCGGGCGACGACGACTATCGCTGTCTCGGCGCCTACGCCGGCGACGAGCTGGTGGGCTGGGCCTGCTGGGGGCCCACCCCGGCGACGCAGGGCACCTACGATCTCTACTGGATCGTCGTGGACCCCGCCCTCCAGGGCCGGGGCGTGGGCACCGCGCTGCTGCGGGCGGTGGAAGCGCGGCTCGCGGCCGAGGCCGCCCGCCTGGTGGTGGTCGAGACGTCGTCGCGTCCCGACTACGCGCCGACGCGCGCCTTCTACGAGCGGCGCGGGTACACCCGCGCCGCGACCCTGCCCGGCTATTACGCCCCCGGCGACGACCTGGTGATCTATCTCAAGGACCTCGCCCATGGAGTCGTGGCAAGAACTGCTCCGTAAGAAGAGCCTCGCGACCCTCGAGGCGCTGGTCGCGCGCTTCGGCCCCGAGCACTTCCCCGACCTCGAGGGCTTGCGCCGCGCCGCCGCCAACTTCGAGTTCCGGATCTCGCCCGCGATGGCGGACCTCATCAAGGAGCCGGGCGACCCCATCTGGCGGCAGTACGTCCCCGACCTCCAGGAGCTCGAGGTGCACGACGGGCTGGTGGACTCGCTCGCCGAAGACGCGCATTCCCCGGTCCCGAACATCACGCACCGCTACCCCGACCGGGCGCTGTTCCTCGTGTCCCCCGTGTGCGCCTCCTACTGCCGGTTCTGCACCCGGCGGCGCAAGGTGGGCGACCCGGAGAAGATCCCCCTGCGGGAGCTCGAGTCGGCGTTCCGCTATCTCGAGGCCCACACCGAGATCCGCGACGTGATCCTTTCGGGCGGCGACCCGCTGCTGCTCTCCGATCGCCGCCTGGACGAGATCTGCCGGCGCCTGCGGGCGATCCCGCACCTCGAGATCCTCCGCATCGGCAGCCGCGTGCCCTGCCACCTCCCCGAGCGCATTACGCCCGAGCTGTGCGCCGTCCTGAAGCGCTATCATCCCCTGTATCTGAACACCCATTTCAACCATCCCGACGAGCTCACGCCGGCGGCGGTGCGGGCGCTCGGGATGCTCGCCGACGCCGGCATTCCCCTCGGCTGCCAGACGGTGCTGCTGCGCGGGGTGAACGACGACCCCGAGGTCATGAAGCGGCTGATGCAGAAGCTGCTCGCCGCGCGCGTGCGCCCCTACTACATCTACATGTGCGACCAAGTGGCGGGCGCCGAGCACTTCCGGACCACGGTCGAGAAGGGGCTCGAGATCATCCGGGCGCTGCGGGGGTGGACGTCCGGTCTGGCGGTGCCGCACTTCGTGATCGACGCGCCCGGCGGCGGCGGCAAGATCCCGCTCCTGCCCGAATACGTCGAGGCCATCACCGACGAGGAAGTCGTGCTGCGCAACTACGCGGGGCAGCGGTACGTGTACCGCCAGCCCGCGCGGCGCGCGCCCGAGCCGGCGCTGGTCGGCTGACCGGCGCGCTGTCGGCCGGCTAGTTTTTCCCCATGCGCGCGATGGTGCTCGACGCCCCGCGCCGGCCGCTGCGCGCCGCCGAGCTGCCGCGGCCCGTGCCGGGGCCGGGGCAGGTGCTCCTCGCCGTGCGGGCGTGCGGCGTGTGCCGCACCGATCTGCACGTCGCCGACGGCGAGCTGCCCGATCCCAAGCTTCCCCTGGTGCTCGGCCACGAGATCGTCGGCACGGTGGCCGAGCTCGGCGCCGGCGTCGAGCGGTTCCGGCCGGGCGACCGGGTGGGCGTGCCGTGGCTCGGCTGGAGCTGCGGAGAGTGCGGGTTTTGCCGCGCCGGTCGCGAGAACCTGTGCGATCGCGCGCGGTTCACGGGCTACCAGCTCGACGGGGGCTACGCCGAGTACGCCGTGGCGGACGCGCGGTTCTGTTTCCCGCTCCCGCCCGCGTACGGCGACCGCGAAGCGGCACCCCTCCTCTGCGCCGGCCTCATCGGCTACCGCTCCCTGGTCGCGGCCGGAGATGCGGAGCGGCTGGGCCTGTACGGCTTCGGGGCGGCGGCGCACCTCGTGGCGCAGGTAGCGCGACATCAGGGCCGGCGCGTGTTCGCCTTCACGCGCCCGGGGGACCGCGAGGCGCAGCGCTTCGCGCTCGAGCTCGGCGCGGTGTGGGCGGGATCTTCGGACGCGCCGCCGCCCGAGCCTCTCGACGCCGCGATCATCTTCGCTCCCGCGGGCCCCCTCGTCCCCGCCGCGCTGCGCGCCGTGGCGAAGGGCGGCACCGTGGTCTGCGCGGGCATCCACATGAGCGAGATCCCGGCGTTCCCCTATGCCCTCCTGTGGGGGGAGCGCGTGATCCGCTCGGTCGCGAACCTCACCCGCCGCGACGGCGAGGAGTTCCTCGCCCTGGCGCCCCGGGTGCCCGTGCGGACCGCGGTCGAGGCCTACCCGCTCGCGCGCGCCGACGAGGCGCTCGCGCGCCTGCGCGCGGGGCTGGTGCGGGGGGCGGCGGTGCTCGAGGTCGGGAGCGGCTAGGCCTTCGCTTCCTCGAGCTCCCGCTTTCGCGCCTCGATCACCCGCTGCGCCACCTCGGGCGGGACCTCCTGATAGGTGTGGAACTTCTGGCGATAGGTGCCGCGGCCGTGCGTGAGCGAGTGCAGCACGGTGGCGTAGCGCTCGAGCTCCGCCTCCGGCACCAGCGCGCGCACCTTGGTGAGGCGCCCGTCCTTTTCCGTGCCGAGGATGTGCCCGCGGCGTGACGAGAGATCGCCCATCACGGCGCCCTGAAACTCGTCGGGGGTCCAGACCTCGAGCTCGAGGATCGGCTCGAGCAGGGTGGGGCGCGCGTTCGGGCTCACGTTCCGGAACGCCAGGATCCCCGCCATCTTGAACGACTGCTCGTTCGAGTCCACCTCGTGGTAGGAGCCGTCGTAGAGCTCCACCTTGAAGTCCACCACCGGATAGCCCGCCACCGGCCCCCGCGCCGCCGCCTCCTGAATGCCGCGCTCCACTGCGGGGATGTACTGGCGGGGGATCACGCCCCCCACGATCTGGTCCACGAACTGAAAGCCCGCCCCGCGCGGCAGCGGCGCGATGCGAATCCAGCAGTCGCCGTACTGGCCGCGCCCCCCGGTCTGCTTCTTGTGCTTCCCCTGGCCCTCGGCCTTGCCCTTGAACGTCTCGCGGTAGGCGATCTTCGGTTTGACGATCTGGGCGTGCACGCCGAACTTCCGCGCCAGCCGCCCGACGATGATCTCGAGGTGGCGCTCGCCCAGCCCCCGGATGAGGGTCTGCTGCAACTCCGCGTTGTACTCGTGCTGGAAGGTCGGGTCTTCCTCGTGCAGCTTGTGCAGGCCGTTCGACAGCTTTTCTTCCTCGCCGCGCTGCTTCACCTCGATCGCCTGCGTGAGGATCGGCTCGGGGAACGGGATCTTGCGCAGCACGATCGGCATGTCCCGGCCGGAGAGCGTGTCGTTGGTGTGCGTGTCGCGCAGCTTCGCGACCACGCCGATGTCTCCGGCGTGCAGCTCGGCGATCTCGAAGCGCTCCCGGCCCACCGCCACGCACAAGTGGTTGAGCTTCTCCACGGCCTCGCGCGGCGCGTTCCAGACTTCCTGGCCGTTGCGCACCGCGCCCGAATAGACCCGGAAAAAGGTCACGTCGCCCACGTGCGGCTCGGACATGGTCTTGAACACCTGCGCCGCGAACGGCCCGGCGTCGTCCGCCGCGAGGCTGAGGCGCTCCGCGCTCCCCCATCGCTCCGCCGCGACCGGCGGCCGCTCGTGGGGCGCGGGCAGAAGCTCGACCATCGCCGAGAGCAGCGCCCGCGTCCCGTAGGTGAGCTCGGCCGCGCCGCAGAACACCGGGTACAGCTCGCCCCGCGCCATGCCCGCCTTGAGCGCGGCGAGCGCCTCGTCCCGACCGATCTCCTCCCCGCCAAGGTAGCGCTCGAGCAGCGCGTCGTCGGTCTCCGCGATGCGCTCGATCAGCTCCCGCGCATAGCGCTCGAACCGCTCCCGCTCCTCCGCCGGCACGTCCGCTTCGTCGTACTCGCCGGCCTTCGTCCCCTTCCGGTACAGGTGGCACCGCTTGGAGAACAGGTTGATCGCGCCGCGGAAGCCGGGCCCCTCCCCGAGCGGGATCTCGACGGGGACGACCTTCGCCGTGAGCCGTTCCTTGATCTGGGCGTACACCTGCTCGAAGTCGGCGTGCTCCTTGTCCATGAGGGAGACGAAGAACAGGCGGGGGAGGCCGCGCGCCTCGCAGTAGTCCCACACCTTCTCGGTGCCGACCTCCACCCCGCCCGTCGCCGAGACCACCACGGCGGCGCCGTCCGCCGCGTACACCCCCGCGAGCGCTTCGCCGGTGAAGTCGAGATACCCCGGCGTGTCAATGAGGTTGAGCTTCGTGTCCATCCACTCGGCCACGGCGATGGCGAGGTTGATGGAGTACTTGCGTTCGATTTCGTCGGGCGTGTAATCGGTGAGGGCGGTGCCGTCTTTCACGGACCCGTGGCGTTTACTGGTGCCGGCCACGAACGCGAGCGCGTCCACGAGAGACGTCTTGCCGCTCGCGCCGTGGCCGACGACCGCCACGTTGCGAATCTCCGCTGTCTTGTACACGCGCATGGCGCAACCCGCTCCGGCAGGGGACGTTGAGAATATGGACGGGAGATCGGCGGGGCGGCTAGACGGCCGGGGGCGCCGGGGAGCCTAGCCGTCCCCCGCCGCATGGGCCGGACGCGCGGCGCCGGGTTTCGGGACCCGCAGCGTCGCGGCGGCGGCCGCCGCCATCACGCCGCCCGCCGCCAAGAACGCCGCCGCGGGCCACGCGTCGTACACGCGGCCGAGGGCGACGGGGCCGAGCAGCCTCCCCAGGGCGCCCAGCGCCTGCGCCGCGCCCAGCACCGCGCCCTGCTCGCTCGGCTCGGCGAACACCGACACGAGCCCGGTCGCGGCCGGCCCGAAGACGCCGTTGGCGCCGGCGAGGACGACCGTCCAGGCGTACAGCGCCTCCGTGCTCCGCAGCGCCGGGATCACGGCGATGGCGCCCGCCATCCCGACCGCGCCGGCGATGAGCAACGCCCGGTCGCCGGCGCGCGGCGCGAGCTTCCCGAACACATACCCCTGGACGATCGCAGCGGTGGCGCCGATCACGCTGAACAGCCACCCGAGCTCGCGCTCCCGCCAGCCCCAGCGCACGCTCGCCCATAGGGGCAGCGCCACCGAGTAGCCAGCGAACGCGAATGGCGCGATCGCCCACGCCAGCATCAGCGGCGCGAGCCGCGGATCGCGCAGGGCGGCACCCACGTGCGTGAAGTCGGCGAAGCTGCGCTCGGTACGGTGCTCCGCGCGCAGCGACTCGGGGAGCACGGCGTAGGCGCGCGCGAAGTTGGCGAGCGACAGAGCCGCCGCCACGAGCCCCGGCGCGGCGGAGCCGAGATAGTGCGCCGCCAGCCCGCCCAGCGCCGGGCCCACGAAGAACCCGATGCCGAACGCGGCGCCGATCATGCCCATGCTGCGCGAGCGCTCGGCGGGTGTCGTGACATCGGCCACGTACGCCTGCGCCGCCGAGATGTTGCCCCCGGCAAAACCCGACACCACCCGCGCCACGAACAACACCGCGTACGAGTGCGCGGCCGCGAACAACAGGTAGCCGACGGCGTTCACCAGCATCGTGACGAGGAGGATGGGACGCCGGCCCACGCGGTCGGACAGCTTGCCGAGGACCGCGGTGGCGACGAACTGCATCAGGGAATACACCCCGAGCAAGGCCCCGAGCCCCACGCCGCCCGCGCCCAGCCGCTGCGCGTAATACGGGAGGATCGGGATGACGATCCCGAACCCGATCAAGTCGATGAGGACGGTGACGAAGATGACCTGAAGGCGCGAGCGGGCGGCCGGCATACGGGCTGGAATGTAGCCGGTCCCGCAGCCGAGCGGCGGCGGGACGACCGCACGGTGACGCGGGTCACGCCCTTAACGCCGCGCGCACGCTACGGTCTCACCGGCACCTTCACCGGGAGGCTCGTATGCGAGGCAGCCTGTGGCTCTCCGCCGCCCTGGCGTTGACGCTGGGAACCTTGGCAGCGCCGGCGGCACTCCGCGCCCAGGACTCGGGCGACGCGCATCGCGACCGCCAGGAAATCCGCCGCGATCGCCGCGAACTCCGCCGTGACACGCGCGACATCCGCGGCGACCGCCGCGAGGTGCGGCAGGACCGGCGCGAACTCCGCCACGACCTGCAGAGCGGCGACCGCTCGGCGGCCCGACGGGATGCCCGCGACCTGCGGAGCGACCGGCGGGACCTGCGCCGGGATCGCCGGGACCGCCGCCAGGACGTGCGGGACCTGCGGCGCGATCGGCGCGACGCGCGGCACGACGCGAAGCGCGACAGCGCGCCGTGAGCGGCTCGTCGCCTACGCTGCCACAATCGGCGTCTCGGTCCACGACCTCCACGCCGTGGCCGCGAGAATCATCGCCCCGCCCGCCGCCGCGAGGGGACCCGGCGTCTCGCCGTGCACGAGCCACGCCCACACCGGGCTCAGCACCGGCTCCACGAGCAGGAGCAGCGACGCGTCGAGCGCCGGCACCCGGCCGATCGCGCGCGACAGGAACACGTAGGCGAGCCCGAGCTGCACCACTCCGAGGTACGCCACCACCAGCCAGTCCGCCGCCCGGCCCGCCTGGAGCGGCACCGCCCACGGCAGACTCGCGACAAACACGATGAGATTCCCGCACGCCGCCGCTGCCGCCACCGGCCCGCGGCCCCCGCGGCCCCCGCGGCCCCCGCGCCCGTCCCGCGCCAGCCAGCGGTACCCCGTCACCGTGAACGCCCAGGCGAGCGCGCTCCCCGCCGCGAGGGCGTTGCCGAGGGCGGGGCGGGGCGCCGTCGCGAACCGCCGGCCCCCGCCCGCGAACAAAAGCGCCAAGCCCGCGCCGAGCACGGCCATGAACGCCCAGTCGCGGCGCGTCACCCGCTCCCGCAGCAGCCAGGGGGCGAGCGCGACCACGAACAGCGGGTTGGTCGCCTGGAGGAACACGGTGTTGGCGGCAGTCGTGAGCTTGTTCGCGAACACGAACAGCAGCCCCGCCGCGGCGTACGCAACCCCGACCAGCACCACCCGCCCGTCCCAGCGCCGCCGCGCCTCCGGGATGAGCGCGAGGATCGCGAGCGTCGCGACCAGCGCCCGGAACGCCGCCACCTGCGCCGGCCCGAAGCGGCACCACTTGATCGCGGCGCCCGCCGTCGAGAAGCACGCGGCGGCGAGCACCAGCTCGAGCCGCGCCCGGGCGGGACTCACGGCACGCGGCGCGCGAGCCATTCCCGCGCGATCACGGCGAGATCGCGGTGCTCCACGTCGGCCTGGGCGTTGAGCCGCCGCATCTCGACGTCCGAGATCTTGCCGGCCAGCTCGGCGAGCGCCGCCGCGATCGCGGGGTGCGCGCGGAGCACCGCCGTCCGCACCACGGGCGCCGCCTGATACGGGGGGAAGTAGCGGCGATCGTCGTCCAGCGCCACGAGATCGAGCGCCGCGATCTGACCGTCGGTGGAGTTCCCGGCGATTACGTCCACCCGCCCCTCGGCCAGGGCGCGGTAGGTGAGGCCCAGGTCCATGGCGGTGGGCGGCGCGGCGAAGCGCAGGCCGTAGGTCCGCGCCAGGCCCCGAAACCCGTCCGCCCGCTCGAGGAACTCGTAGCCGAACCCCGCGCGCCAGCGCGGCGCGACCCGCGCCAGGTCGGAGATCCGGCGCAGGCCGAGGCGGACCGCATCGGCCCGGCGCACGAGGATCGCGAAGGTGTTGTCGAACCCGAAGGGCTCGAGCCAGGTCACGCCGAAGCGGCGCGCGTACTCGTCCCGCACCGCCCGCAGCACCCGGGCCGCGTCCGCCACCGGCGGATGGCGGAGGATCGCCGTGTAGGCCGTCCCCGTGTATTCCACGTACAGGTCGATCTGCCCCGAGCGGATCGCCTCGTGGCAGACGAACGTGCCGCCCAGATGGTAGCGCCGCTCCACCGCGAGCCCCGCGCGGCGCTCGAGCTGCTGGGCCACGATCTCGGCGAGCAGGTCGGACTCCGTGAAATTCTTGGAGCCGACCACCACCCGGCCCCGGGACCCGCAGCCGGCGCACAGGACCAGGGCGGCGAGACCCCACCGCGTCACCGGGCGCGCCACGCCAGCCGCCGCTCCGCCCAGCCCAGAAGCCCGTCGGCGGCCAGCGCGATGAGCGCGGCCGGGAGAGCTCCCGCGAGGATGAGCGTGTCGTTCACCGTCGCGACGCCGCGGAAGATGTACACGCCCAGCCCGCCCGCGCCGATCGCCGCGGCGATGGTCGCCGTGCCCACGGCCACGACCGTCGCCACCCGCACCCCCGCGAGGATGACCCCGAGGCCGAGGGGCAGCTCCACCAGCACGAGCAGCTGCCAGTCGGTCATCCCCATCCCGCGGCCCGCGTCGCGGATCGCGGGATCCACCCCCGCGATGCCCGCGTAGGTGTTGCGCACGATCGGCAGCAGCGCATACACCACCAGCGCGACGAGCGCCGTCCGCGCGCCGATGCCCCCGATGAACGGCAGCGGGATCAGGAACCCGAACAGGGCGAGGCTCGGGATCGTCTGGAACACGTTGGCGATCCCCAGCACCGGGCCGCGCCACGCGGGCCGCCGGGTGAGCAGCACGCCGAGCGGCACCCCGATCAGGATCGCCACCGCGGTCGAAACCGCCACGAGATAGAGGTGCTGGCCCACGAGGCCCAGCACCTCGCGCCCGTTCCGCGCGTAGAACGCCGCGAGATTCACGCCGCCGCCATCGCGTCGAGGAACTCCCGGCACTCCGGCCGGTCCGACTCGCGGAACTGTTGCGGCGTGCCGAGGAACACCAGCCGGCCCCCGTGCATCAGCCCGATGCGCGTCCCGAGCAACAGTCCTTCGCGCACGTCGTGGGTGACGAACACGATCCCCTTGCCCAGGCGTCCTTCGAGGGCGCGGAACTCGCGCTGCAGCTCGGCGCGGGTGACGGGGTCGAGCGCGCCGAACGGTTCGTCGAGGAGCAGCAGCGGGGGGTCGGCGGCGAGGGCCCGCGCCACCCCCACCCGCTGCCGCTGGCCGCCCGACAGCTGGTGCGGATAGCGCGGCGCGAACTCGTCGGGGTCGAGCCCCACCAGCGCGAGCAGCTCCCGCACCCGCGCGGCGATACGCGCCCGCGGCCAGCCTTCGAGCTCGGGCACGAGCCCCACGTTCCGCGCCACGGTGAAGTGCGGGAACAGCCCCACTTCTTGGATCACGTAGCCGATGCGGCGGCGCAGGCGGGTGGGGGGCTCGTCGGCCGCGGGCCGTCCCGCCACCCGCACCTCGCCGCGCGTCGGCTCGAGCAGCCGGTTGATGAGCTTGAGCGTCGTGGTCTTGCCCGAGCCGCTGCGGCCCAGCAGCACCAGCGTCTCCCCCGCCCCCACCGTGAACGACACATCGGCCACCAGCGTGCGCCCCCGCGGCCCCGGAAGCGCATAGGTGAGCCCGACCACCTCGAGCGCCGGCGTCATGGGCGGGCGGCGAGCACCATCAGGAAGCGCCCGTCGTCGCTTTGCCCCTGCCAGCGCGGGGCGAGGCCGGCGTCCGCGAGCAACGCGAGGAACGCGGGAGCGGCGTACTTGTACGAGTGGCCCATCTCGAGGCGCGCGTCGCGGGGAAGCGCGACCGTCTCGCCCCCCAACCGGGGGGCGACGTCCCGCGCCGCTCGGAAGTGCTTGGCGAGGCGATGCAGGCCGGGCCGGCGGGGGTCGGCGGCGGTCTCGAAGACCAGCTCGCCGTCCTCCTCCCCGATCCCGACCGCGTGCAGCGGGGCCCAGGCGAACCGCCGGTTGAGCGGGTTGTCGTAGCCCGCGAGCGTCGCCTCGCCGGCATAGAGCTCGCCGTCCACGAGGAGCGCGTCGTCCGGCCGCAGCAGCGCCGCCAGGTCGCGCGCCTGCGCCGGCGGGTCGAACGCGCCGAGGGTGTTGCCGAGGAGCAGGACGAGCCGGCGCGGCGTCTCCGGGGTCGCCGCGAGCGCGTCGCGGTGGGCCGCGATCGTGAGGTCGGCCTTGACGCCCTGGGCCCGGAATCCGGCCGCGAGCGCCGCGCCGCACGCCATCTCGAGCAGCGCCTGGCTCGTGTCCACGGGCCGGTACGACGCGCGGATGCCGCGCGCGCGCAGCGCCTCGAGGAGCAGCAGGTCTTTGTCGCCCTGGCCCGCGCCCAGGCTCAGCACCTCGAGCGGGGCGGGCGGAAACCGGGCGGCCAGCTCGCCGGCCGAGCGCGCGACGAGCGAGTGCGACCGCACGAAGTTGCGGTAGGCGCCGTCCGAGCACAGGGCCAGCCACGCGCGCACCGAGAGGGGAAACCAGTAGAAGAACTTCTCCGGCAGGCGCCGCGCCCGGAAGGCCGCGACGAATTCGTCGGCGAGGGCGTTCTCCGTGAGCAGCGCGTGGATCGGGATCATGGTCGCGTTGAGAGTTACCGGTTGACGGCTGCGACGGCAACGGGTAGCATTGCGAGGAAAGTCGTTGGTTCCCGCCCTCACAAGGAGGCCGCGATGCAGATCGTCGAGATGCAGGAGCTCGTGCCCAGCTGTCACCGTCCCGAAATCGTCGAGACGGCCGAGCTGGTTCCCACCTGCCACTCCTGAGGGAGCGGCCGCAGTGCATCCGGGGGCCCGGACGAACGTCGGGCCCCCGCCGTATTTCCTAGCCCCGCCAGCCCGGCTCGGCTTCGGGGCTTGGGCGGTGGGGGGTGCGGGGTGGGGGCGCGCCGAGCCGGAGGCCGAGCGGATCGCGGCGGTGCGCCGGGCCGTGGAGCGGGGGGTCACGTTCTTCGACACGGCGCCGGGCTACGGCGCCGGCGCGTCCGAAGAGCTGCTCGGGCGCGCGCTCCAGGGCGCCCCGGTGGCGATCGCCACCAAGGTCGGTCCCGCGGACGACCCCCGTCGCTCGCTCGACGCGTCGCTCCGGCGCCTGCGGCGCGACGCGGTGGACCTGGTGCAGCTGCACGAGCTGGGGGAGGGGTGGGAGCGCCGGCTGGACGTGCTCCACCGCCTCCAGCTCGAGGGCAAGGCCCGCGCCATCGGGATCTGCAACGCCACGCACCTCCAGCTCGCGCGCGCCCGCGCCATCGCGCCGGTGGCGGCGTATCAGGGCCCCTACAACCTGTTCGACCGCGACGTGGAAGAGCGGGAGCTGCCCCTGTGCTGCCGGCACGGGATGGCGTTCCTCGCCTACCGGCCGCTCGCGGCGGGCCTGCTCACGGGAAAGTTCCGCGAGCCGCCGGCGTTTCCCGAGGACGATCACCGCCGCCGCCTCTACTGGTTCCGCGGGCCGGAGTTCACCCGCCGCCGCGGGGTGCTCGCGCGCCTCGAGGATCTGGCGCGCGAGCTTGGCCAATCGGTCGCCGCGGTGGCGCTGGGGTGGCTCCTCGCCCGCGAGGGCGTATCGGTCGTGCTGGTGGGCGCGCGCACCGCGGCGCAGGTGGACGAGAATTTCGCGGCCCGGGCGCTCGAGCCGGAGGCCGTGGCGGCGATCGACGCGGCGGTCGCGGCCGCGTTCCGGCCGCCCCGGGCGGGGGCGCGCGCCCGCGCCCTGGCCGCGACCTGGGGCGAGCGCGAGCGGCATATCGTGGCCCGGCTCGATGGGCGGCGCCGCTACGAGGCGATCGCGGCCGAGTGGACCGATCGCGGCGCGGCGCCGCTGGTCGCGGCGCAGGTGAAGGTGTTCGTGGACCGGCTCGCCGCGCAGGGGCTCGTCGAATGACGGCGCTGCGCGTGGGCGCGTTCTACAACCCCCATCTCGGCGCCGAGCTCGCCCGCGCCGAGCCGGGCCTGATCGACCATCTGGCGATGGCCGACCCCCCCGCCCCCGGCGATCCCTGGTGGCCGCGCATTCGCGAGCGTTACACCCTGCTCCTGCACGACTACCTGGGCCAGCTCTCGGAGCCCCTCGACGAGCGCGCCATCGCGCGGGCGCGGGCCCTGGCGGACCTGTACCGCTCGCCGTGGGTGGCGGAGCACTTCCAGTGCCTGCACACCGAAGACGGGACGTACAATCTCAACTACGTCTTTCCGCCGCTCTACACTGAGGAGTTCCTGGCGCGCTTCGTCCGCAACGCGACCGCGCTCCAGGCCCGGCTCGACCAGCCGCTCGTCATGGAAAACATCCCCGGGTTCTTCGACGTGCGGGCGAGCCAGATGCCGGAGCCCGAGTGGCTGCGGCGCTTCTTCGCGGCCACCGGGCTGGGCTTCCTGCTCGACCTGCCGCACGTCTGGCTCGAGGCGCATTATCAGGGCCGCGATCCCCGCGAGTTCCTGCTCGAGTTCCCGCTCGAGCGGGTGGTGGAGCTGCACGTCGCCGGGGTGGCGGACGACCGCGATCTCGGCGGGCCCTGGATCGCGCCGGCGGAGCCCTCGGACGAGCTGCTCGAGTTCGCGGCGTACGCCGCGGCCCGCTGCCCCAACGCCCAGGCGGTGACGTTCGACGCGTTCTCCCCGTCTCTTACGGCGGATACCCTGTTTCGGAGCGTCGCGCGGATCCGGGCCGCTCTATGAGCCGACTCGTCGTCCCGTCCCTTTTCGCTGCGCTTGCCGCCCTCGCCCCGCCGCCCGCGGCATGGGGCCAGCGGTCCGTTCCGCCGCTCCGCGCCGCTCCCGGCGCCGGTGTCGCGCCGGCGGCGCTGCCCGCATTCGTTCCTCGCACCCGCGACCGTTCCGGAGACCGCCTGGGCGACCCCCTGAACCTGATTCTGATCGGCAGTGCGGACGCCGTGGACGCGGCCTTCGCCCGCGCGGGGTGGATGCGGGCCGACCGCCCGACGGTCGGCGCCATCGCCAAGGAGGTTGAAGCGGTGCTCGTCGAGCGGCCGGCCCCGCGGGCCCCGGTCAGCACGCAGTACTTCGCGGGACGGCCGCAGGACCTGGCGTACGAGGTGCCCGGCAGCGACGCCCGGCGGCGCCACCACGTGCGGCTGTGGGCCCTCGACCCGGCGCGCGAGGTCTGGGTGGGCGCGGCGAACGAGGACGTCGGCGTGATCTTCAAGCCCTGGAAGCTCGAGGCGACGCACCGCATCAGGCCGGACATCGATCGCGAGCGGGACCGGCTTGTGCGCGACCTCGAGGCCGGCGGGTGCGCGGCGGCGGTGGCCTACGTGCGGCTTCCGGGCGCGGTCGTCGCCGGGCGCAACGCCGCCGGGCAGCCGTTCGTGACCGACGCCCGGACGGCGGTGGTGCGCGTCCGGCCCTGCGACCGGACGGCAGGTCGGTGAGCGCCGCGGCCGGCGATCGCGCGCTCCACGACCGGGTGATCCGCGCACTCGCCGACGCGCCCTACCGCGCCTCGCCCGAGTGGCGCGCGCTGGACCTCGCCGACGCCGACCGCGTCGAGCGTTACGCGCGGTTTCTGGCCCGGCACTTCTATTACGAGCGGATCGTCCACTTCTTCAAGTATTCGCGCGCGCTGGCGCGTGTCACCGGCCGCCGGCCCGAGGCCGTGCTCGCGGGGCCGGCGTTCGACGCCCTGCTGCCGCAGGCGGTCCTCGGCAGCCGCGCGACGGCGCGCGCCGTGGCGCGGCTCGTGGTGGACCATGTGACGGGCACGGCCGCCTCGATTCCCTATCTTCGCGATCTGCTGCGGTACGAGGAGGCGATGATGGTGGTGGAGGCGGGACCGCGGGTATGGCGGGAGTCGGGCACGCCGGACCCCGAGGCAAGTCCCGCGCCGCCGCAGACGGTCGAGGGGACGGTGCTCCTCGAGCTCGCCTACGACCTCCCCGCCGTGCTCCCCCGCCTCCTCGAGCCGTGGACCGAGCCGCCCGCGGCGCCGCAGCGCCCCACCCGGCTGCTCGTCGCCCGCTCGCCGTACGGCCGCGTGGCGGTGGCGCGGAGCGACGCGCGGGTCGCTGCCGTCGTCGAGCTGGCCGACGGCAAGCGCACGGTGGCGGAGCTCGCGGCCCGCACCGGTCTCGATGTCGGGGAGCTCGAGGCCGCGCTCCGGGACCTCGTCGAACTCGGGGCGGTGCGCTTCTCGACGGGCAGCTAGCCTCGCGGCGGGCGGGCCCACCTCGCCACGCCGCAGCGGCGCGCGTAGCTTCCGACATCGCCCCATCCCGGAGTCCCCGTGCCGACACCGGACGAAACCGCCGGCCCGCCGCCCCCGCCCAGCCCGCCGTCGGGCGGCGCCGGCCAGGTGCGCGTCGGTCAGACAGCGCGCCGCCGCCTCACCGTCACGGCCGACCACGTGGCGGGCTACGCCCGGCTCACCGGCGACTTCAATCCGCTGCATTTCGACGAGGCGTTCGCCGCCCGGACGAGGTTCGGCGCCCTCGTGGCGCAGGGCGGCCTCACGACGGGGCTGTTGCACGCGCTCGTCGCGATGGACCTCCCCGGACCGGGCACGGTGTTCTTGAGTCAGAACTGGAAGTTCACGGCGCCCGTGTACATCGGCGACACCATCACCGCCCAAGCCGAGGTGGTGAGCGTGCATCCCACCAAGCCCGTGTGCCAGCTCAAGGTGCGGGTCACGAGACAGACGGGCGACACGGTGCTCGAGGGCGAGGCATGGTGCTACACGCTGCGGCCCGGCGGGCCGGCGCTCAGCGGTAGCCCGCCGCCTGGAGCGTGAACAGTTCGGCGTACAGCCCGCCGCGGGCGAGCAGCTCGTCGTGCGTGCCCTGGTCCACGAGCTGGCCGCCCTGCAGCACCAGGATGCGGTCCGCCATCCGCACCGTCGAGAAGCGGTGCGAGATGAGCACGGCCATGCGTCCGCGGGTGAGCTCGGCGAACCGGAGGAACACTTCGTATTCGGCGCGGGCGTCGAGGGCCGCGGTCGGTTCGTCGAGGATCAACACCTGCGCCTCGCGCATGTAGGCGCGCGCCAGCGCCACCTTCTGCCACTCCCCGCCCGACAGCTCGACCCCGCCGTCGAAGCGGCGGCCGAGCATCTGGTCGTAGCCCTTCGCGAGCCGCGCCGCCACCGCATCGGCCAGGCTGCGGCGCGCCGCCTCGCGGATCTTCGCCTCGTCGTCGAGCTCGTCCACCTGGCTGATCGCGATGTTCTCCCGCAAGACGAACTCGTAGCGCACGAAGTCCTGGAAGATCACGCCGATGTTGCGGCGCAGGCTGTCCAGGTCGTAGTCGCGCAGGTCCACCCCGTCGAGGAGGACGCAGCCCTCGTCGGGATCGTAGAGGCGCGCGAGCAGCTTCACCAGCGTCGTCTTCCCCGCCCCGTTCTCGCCGACGAGCGCCACGCGCTCCCCCGGCGCGATCCGGAAGCTCAAGTGCCGCACAGCCCACTGCTCCGAGCCGGGATAGCGGAACCCGACGTCGCGGAACTCGAATCCCTGCCGGATCGGCACCGGCACCGCGCGGGCGCCGGGCCGCGAGGTCACCCGCGGCCGCACCTCGAAGAACGTGAACAGGTCGGAGAGGTAGAGGCTCTGCTCGAACACCTGCGACAGCGACAGGAGAAGGCGCTGGATCAGGTCGCGGCTCTGGCGGAACGAGCCCGCCAGGAAGGTCAGCGCGCCGATCGAGAACCGGCCGAGCACCGTCAAGTAGATCGTCACCGCGTACGCGCTGTAGTAGCCGAGCGTGCCGACGGTGACGAACAGCGTGGACACCACGTTGCGGCGCACCGCGAGCCGCTTGTTGGCCTCGTAGAATTCCTGCGAGAGCCGCGCGTAGCGGCTCACGAGGAAGTCCGACAGGTTGAAGAGCTTCACTTCCTTGGCCATCTCGTCGGAGGCGCCGGCGTACCGCAGATAGTCGAGCAGCCGGCGCTCGGGGGTCCACTGGAAGAGCAGCGAGTAGCCGAGGGCGGCGTAATGGGTCTCGCCCAGGAAGGACGGTAGCACGGCGATCACGAGCAGGAGCAACAGCCAGGGGAGGTGCACCGTGAGCACGCTCGCCAGCGAGGCCAGCGTGACCAGGTCCTGGCCGGTCGAGAGGAGCAGCGCGATCAGCCCGATCCGGCCCACGGTCTGGCGGCGCGCGCGTTCGAGGTGGTCGTAGGTCTCCGCGTCCTCGTACTGCGCGATGTCGAGCGTGGCGGCGTGCTGCATGAGGCGCACGCTGATCCGGTTCGAAAACAAATCGCCGAGGAGGCTCTCGAGCAGCGACGAGAGGCGGGCCAGCCCCTCCCCGGCCACCGCGATCGCGAGCTCGAGTCCGACGAGCGTCCCGAGGTAGCGCCAGTCCACGGCGCCGCCCGCCGCGCGCAGGCGCACCGCGGCGAGGACGCCGTCGATGATCAGCTTCCCCACCCACAGCACCGCGAGCGGCACGAAGGAGCGCACCACGCGGAGCGCCAGGATGGCGATCGTGTAGCCGCGGTGGGTCTCGTACACGAGCTTGAGGAGCGGCGGGACGTACTTCAGGGCTTCGAGCCGCTGGCCCCACGTCGGCGGCCGGCCGTCGGCCCCCGACAACGGACTCCGGGGTCGCGGCCGCATGCCGTGGGAAATGAACCGCGGGGGCGCCGTCACGACGAGAGTTGCTTCACGAGGCCGACGGGAATATAACCGCCCGGTGGCGCAGCGCCGTGGGCCGTAGTATCTAGCCTGAGCGACGCATGAGAGTCTCGCGACGCGCGTTTCTCGAAGCCGGGAGCCTCGGGCTCCTGGGCCTGGCCCGCGACTTCGGGGCGCTCGCCGGGATGCGCGCGGCCCGGGGCGCGCGCCCTCGCTCGCCCGAGCGGGCGCTGGTCTGCCTGTTTTTGCGCGGGGGCGCGGACGGCCTGAGCGTCGTCGTTCCCCACGGCGACCCCGTCTATTATCGCGAGCGGCCGCGGATCGCCGTGCCGCGCCGGGCGGTGATCGACCTGGACGGTTACTTCGGGCTCCACCCCGCACTCGCGCCGCTCAAGCCGCTGTGGGACGCGCGGGCGCTCGCCGCCGTTCACGCCGCGGGGTGGCCGCAGCCGATCGCGGGCCACGCCGAGGCCCAGCGGGCGCTCGAGTCGGGCATCCTCTGGGCCGCGCGCGGCGCTCCGCAGCGCGCGGGCCCGGGCCGGCACCCGGCCCCCGACGCCGCGCCCGCGGCGAGCGCGGCGGTCGCCTACCCGCCCGGGGAGGCGGGCCGCGCCCTGCGCCGCATCGCCCGGCTGCTCGAGACCGACCCGGGGCTCGCGATCGCCTGTGCGGCCATCACGGGATGGGACACGCACCTCGATCAGGGCGGCGCCGCGGGCCCGCTCGCGGCGCGCCTCGCGGAACTCGCCCGGGCGCTGGCCGCGTTCGCACGCGACCTCGGCCCGCGCTTCGCGGACGTGGTGGTCCTCGTCCTCTCCGAGTTCGGCCGCAGCGTGCCCGAAAACGCTCACGGGGGCACCGACCACGGCCACGCGACGGCGCTGCTCGTGCTCGGCGGTGCCGTCGAGGGCGGCCGGGTGCTCGGGCGGTGGCCGGGGCTCGATCCGGCCCGGCGCTCGGCGCCACACGGCCTCGCCGCGACGACCGACGTCCGGGACGTGGTCGCCGAGATCCTGACCCGGCACCTCGGCGCGCGCGACGCGGCCGCGGCGTTCCCCGGGTTCCCGGCCGACCCGCGCCGCTTCCCGGGCGTCGTCCGGACGTGAGCGCGACGGCGTATATTTTGCCGCCATGGAGCTTGCGGGCACGGCGGCGGTGGTGACGGGCGCGACCGAGGGGATCGGGCGCGCCATCGCGTTCGCGCTGGGGCGCGCTGGCGCGCGGGTGGCGATTTGCGCCCGCACCGCCGCGCGCGTGGACGCCACCGTGCGGGAACTCGCGGCCGCGGGCGTCGAGGCGGCGGGAACGGCGTGCGACGTGTCCGACCCGGCGGCGGTGGAGGCGTTCGCCGGCTTCGTGCACCGCCGGTTCGGCGCCCCGCGCATCGTGGTCAACAACGCCGGCATCGGCCGCTTCCGGCCGCTCGAGGAATTGTCGCTCGAGGATTGGGACCGCGTGCTGGCCGTGAACGTGCGGTCGTTGTACCTGGTCACCCGCGCGTTCCTCGGCGGGATGAAGGCGGCGGGAGGGGGCACGGTCGTGAACATCGCGTCGCTCGCGGGCAAGAACGGCGTGGAGGGGGGCACGGCCTACTGCGCCTCGAAGCACGCCGTGCTCGGGTTCTCCAAGGCGCTGATGCTCGAGGTCCGCAAACACAACGTGCGCGTGGTGGCGGTGTGCCCCGGCTCGGTGGACACGGCGTTCGCCGGGCGCGACGCGCGGCCGCGCCCCAACCGCGACCGCGTGCTGGCCCCCGACGACGTCGCGCACGCGGTGCTCGCCGCCCTCACCGCGTCCGATCGCGCGATGCTCAGCGAGCTCGACATCCGGCCGACCAACCCGTGACCCGCCGGCCGCCCGCCGCGGCGCGCCGCGACCGCCCCCGCGGACGCCCCGCATGCTAGACCCGATCCGGCGGCTGCTCACCGAAGCCGCCCAGGCGAAGCAGACCAAGGCCTTCTGGCAGGCGGCCGCCGGCATCCTGAGCGACTGGGTGGCGGGCGCCCGGGTGGAACTCACCTACAAAGGGCTCCAGGAATCCGGAGTCGTGCGCGCCGGAACCGTCGGCGAAGGCGAGTCGCTGCTCATCGACTATCACGACGCCGACGGCCGCCACGTGAGCGTGCGGGTCCACGGCCTGCCCGAAGGGTTTCCGCCGGCGGTGCTCCGCTCGGCGCTGGAGATCGCGACCCACCTCGCGGTGATGGTGGCGCGCCGGGCGGGCCTCGAGCGGGAGCGCCGCCTCGGGGGCTTCCTGGTGGAGTTGTCCCGGTGGCTGCTGGCGGCGCCGGAGCGGGAGCTTCTGCTCCGCTACACGCTCCAGAGCGTGGCCAGCCTGCTCGAGGCGCAGGGCGCCTACGTGGCGTTGCGCGTGCCCGGCGCCGACACGTTGCGCATCGCCGCCACGGCGGGGCATTGCGTGGAGATGGACGGGCTGGAGGTGCCGCTCGACGCGAGCGCCACGGGGCGCGTGGTGCGGACCGGCGAGGCGTTTCTCACCGGCAACATCCTCGCCGAGCCCGACGCCTACCCCGCGATGTCGCCGTCGGGCACGGCGCGCTCGGCGATGATCGCCCCGCTCAAGACTTCGGGGGGCGTCGTCGGCGCCGTGGGGGTGGCGCGCTACCTCCAGCCGGGCGGCGACGAGCCCCAGCCGTTCAGCCTCTGGGAGCTGCAATACCTCACCGCCGTGGCCGCCTACATCGCCGGCGGGCTGGAGCTGTCGGAGGCGGTGAGCGGGGCGCGGGCGGCCGCCGAGCGCGCGCACGCGATGGTGGACGGCAGCCCGCTCCCGATGGCGCTCGTCGGCCGCGACGGCCGGGTGCAGCAGCTCAACCAAGCCGGCTGCCGGCTGTTCGGCGTCGCGTCGGAGGCGGAGGCCCTGGGCATGCCCCTCGACGCCCTCGGCCTCTCGCCGAGCGAGATTTCGCTCCATCTGGTCCTGGCGCGGCCGCGCAACGGCGCGCCCTGGCACGGGCGCGTGCTCGTGACGCCGCCGTCCGGCGAGCGCCGCATCTGCGACTGCACGGTGACCGGCCTGAGCGGCGTGGGACCCGACAGCCTGCTCGTCGCCCTCTACGACCGCACCGAGGAGCTCCACGCCCAGCGGGAGCTCGTCGCCCGCGAGAAGCTCGCCACGGTCGGCGAGATCGCGAGCGGCGTCGCCCACGAGGTGAACAACCCGCTCACGGCCATCCGGATGGAGGCGGAGCTCTTGGGCCGGGCGAGCCGCGATCCGGAGGTCAACGCGAGCGCCGCCACCATCACCCGGGAGGTGGACCGCGCCGCCCGCATCGTGCGCAGCCTGCTGCGCCTCGCCCGCCGCGCCGACACGACCCCCACCCGCGTCCAGATGAACGACCTCGTCCACGACGTGGCCGAGATCCGCCAGCGGGTGCTGCGCAGCGAGAGCGTGGAGGTCCGCACCCAGCTCGATCTCGCGGCGCCGCCGGTACTCGGCCTCGGCCAGGAGCTGCAGCAGGTCGTGATCAACCTCGTCACCAACGCCGAGCACGCGGTGCGCGGGCGCCACCCCGCCGTCATCCAGCTCTCGACCCAGGCGCGCGAAGGGTGGGTGCGCCTCGTGGTGGAGGACTCGGGCCCCGGCGTCCCCCGCGACATCCGCAGCCGCATCTTCGACCCGTTCTTCACCACCAAGGGCCCCGACGAGGGCACGGGGCTCGGGCTCGCGATCTGCCAGCGCGTGGTGAGCGAGGTGGGCGGGAAGCTGTGGCTCGAGGACTCGGACCTCGGGGGCGCACGGTTCGTGGTGGAGCTGCCGGCCGCCCCGGAGCAGGTGGACACCCCCACGATCGGCTGAGCAGGGGGCGGGGGGCCGGGGAGCGGGGAGCGGGGAGCGGGGAGCGGGGAGCGGTCCCGCCGGCCGGCTACGTCTCGAGGATACGTCGCCGATAGACGGCGAGCGCCACGAGCCCGTAGGCGCCGAGGAACACGAGCAGCGCCGTGAGCCACCACGCGAACCCGAACCGCAGCGCGCCGAGCGCGGCCGCCGCGAGCCAGACCACGCTCGCCGCGAAGCCCAGCGCGACGACCTCCTTGCGCGCCATCAGGATCCCGAAAACGTACCCCCAGCTGAAGGCGCACACCGCAAGAAACAGGAGCCCGTGGGGGATCTTCACGGGGTCGATCAGGTTGAGCGCGCCCGCGAATAGGCAGAACAGGCCGAGCACGCTGTAGCTCGCGAGATGGAGCGCCAGGGGGAGCGGCACGGTGGTCATGCGGGTGGTGGCCATGGGCAACGCAAAAATACGGCGTCGGGGAGCGCGTGTCAGCTCCCCTCACGCCGCCGGGGCAGGGCCGGCTAGATTCCCCGCGTGCGCGTGACGCGGACCTACCTCGAGCTCTCCTCGCCCGACCGGTTCCGGCCGGCGTTCGGCCGCTTCCCCGACCTCGTGGTCGAGCGGGTAGAACGTCCCACCCCCGAGCTGTACCGGCACTGCTACCGCACCGTGGGCGCGGCCTACCACTGGCGCGACCGCTGGGACTGGAGCGACGAGGAGATCCGGGCCCACCTGGCCGATCCCGCCATCAGCGTGTATGTCGCGCGCCGGGCCGGCGCCTTCGTCGGCTGGTACGAGCTGCGCCGCGTCGCCGAGGACCGCTCGGTGGAGATCGCCTACTTCGGGCTCGCGCCGGAGGCGATCGGCGCGGGGCTCGGCAAGCATCTTCTGTCGTGCGCGGTGCGCGACGCCTGGGCGCTGGGCGCCGCGCGCGTGTGGCTGCACACGTGCACCCTCGACCACCCGCACGCGCTGCCGAACTACGAGAAGCGCGGCTTCGCGGCGTACAAGACGGAAGCCTACGACGTCGCCGAGGCGCCCGCTTCCCACTAGATTCCAGCGCGTGCCCTTCGCCCTGTCGCGCAAGCACAAGCTCATCGCCGCGGGCGTGCTGCTCGCGCCGCTCGCCGTGTTCGCGCTATACACGTGGGTCACGCTCGCGTGGAGCTATTCGCGCGGCGAGCGGGCCGGGTACGTGCAGAAGTTCTCGAAGAAAGGGTGGCTGTGTAAGACCTGGGAAGGCGAGCTCGCCATCGTCTCGATCCCGGGCACGGTGGCGGAAAAGTTCTTCTTCAGCGTGCGCGACGATTCCGTCGCCGCCCGGGTGAACCGCACGATGGGCAAGCGCGTGGCCCTCTCCTACGAACAGCACAAGGGCGTCCCGACGAGCTGCTTCGGCGAGACCGAGTACTTCGTCACGGACGTGACCGTGGTGGAATGACGACCATGAACAGTTTTGGCGCGCGCGCGACGTTCGCGGTGGACGGGCGGCGCTTCGCGATCGTGCGCCTCGACGCGCTCGAGCGCCGCGGCTTCTCCCTCTCCCGGCTCCCCTATGCGCTGCGGCTGCTCCTCGAGAACCTGCTGCGCCGGGAGGACGGCCGCACGGTGCGCGCCGAGGAGATCGAGCGCCTGGCGCGCTGGGACCCCGCCGCCCCTCCCGACGCCGAGATCGCCTTCATGCCGGCGCGGGTGCTGATGCAGGACTTCACCGGCGTCCCCGCCGTCGTGGACCTCGCCGCCATGCGCGACGCCATGCGGGCGATGGGCGGCGACCCCGCGCGCGTGAACCCGCTGCTGCCCGCCGATTTGGTGATCGATCACTCCGTGATCGTGGATCAGTTCGGCACGCCCACGGCCTTCCAGGTGAACGCCGAGCTCGAGTTCCGGCGCAACCGCGAGCGCTACGCGCTGCTGCGGTGGGCGCAGCGCACCTTCCGGGGATTCCGCGTCGTCCCGCCCGACACCGGGATCGTGCACCAGGTGAACCTCGAGTACCTGGCGCGGGTGGTGTTCGCGACCGAGGGCGCGGGCGGAGCGCCGCCCGAGGCCTACCCCGACACCCTCGTCGGCACCGACTCGCACACCACGATGATCAACGGCCTCGGCGTGCTCGGCTGGGGCGTGGGGGGGATCGAGGCCGAGGCGGCGATGCTGGGCCAGCCCGTGTCCATGCTCATCCCGCCGGTCGTGGGGGTGCGGCTCACCGGCCGGCTCGCCGAGGGGGCCACCGCTACCGACCTCGTCCTCACCGTCACCGAGCGGCTCCGCCGGCACGGGGTGGTGGGAAAGTTCGTCGAGTTTTACGGGCCCGGCGTCGCCACCCTCCCCGTTGCCGACCGCGCCACCATCGGCAACATGGCGCCCGAGTACGGCGCCACGGTCGGCATCTTTCCCGTGGACCAGGAGACGCTCCGCTACCTCGAGTTCACGGGCCGCGCCCCGGAGCAGGTGCGGCTCGTCGAGGCGTACATGAAGGAGCAGGGCCTGTTTCACGGCCCCGACACGCCGGAGGCGACGTATTCGGAGACGCTCACCCTCGATCTGTCCGCCGTGGAGCCGAGCCTCGCCGGCCCGCGGCGGCCGCAGGACCGGGTGCCGCTGCGCGAGGTGGCGCGGAACTTCCACGCCGTGCTGCCGACCCTCATGAAGCCGACCTCGCCGGTCGCGCCCCCGCCCAACACCGAGCGCTGGGAGGCCGAAGGCGGCAGTGCCGGGGCGGCGGTCGCGGCGCCGCCGCGGCCCCGCACCCAGGTGGACGTGGAGCTCGACGGCGGGAAGCACGCCCTGCGCCACGGCTCCGTGGTGATCGCCGCGATCACGAGCTGCACCAATACGTCCAACCCGTCGGTGATGGTGGCGGCCGGCCTGGTCGCCAAGAAGGCGGTGGAGCGGGGACTCCGCTCGCAGCCGTGGGTGAAGACGAGCCTCGCCCCCGGATCCAAGGTGGTGAGCGACTACCTGCGACAGGCGGGGCTCATGCCCTACCTCGAGCAGCTGCGCTTCCACCTGGTGGGCTACGGGTGCACGACCTGCATCGGCAACTCGGGACCGCTGCCCGAGCCGGTGTCGGCGGCGATCGCCGAGGGCGAGCTGGTGGTGTGCGCGGTGCTCTCGGGGAACCGCAACTTCGAGGGGCGCATTCAGCAGGAAGTTCGGGCCAACTACCTCGCCTCGCCGCCCCTCGTGGTCGCGTACGCCCTGGCCGGGCGCATCGACCTCGACTTCCAGACCGAGCCGCTCGGCACGGGGAAGGACGGGAAGCCCGTGTTCCTGCGCGACATCTGGCCGACGGCGCAGGAGGTGGACGCGGTCATCCGCTCCGCGATCCAGTCCGGCATGTTCCGCAAGGAGTACGCGGAAGTGTTCGCCGGCGACGAGCGCTGGAACAGCCTCCCGGTGCCGGCGGGGGATCTCTTCGCCTGGGAGCCCGACTCGACCTACGTGCGCCGCCCGCCCTACTTCGACGGCATGCCGCGCACCCCGGGCCCCGTGCCCGACATTCGCGGCGCCCGCGTGCTCTGCCTATTGGGCGACAGCGTCACGACCGATCACATTTCGCCGGCGGGCGCGATCCGCAAGACCAGTCCGGCGGGCCAGTACCTCATCGCCCACGGGGTGCCGCCCGCGGAGTTCAACTCCTACGGCGCGCGCCGCGGCAACCACGAGGTGATGGTGCGCGGCACCTTCGCCAACGTGCGCCTCAAGAACCTCCTCGCCCCCGGAACCGAGGGCCCGGTGACGCTGCACCTCCCCGACGGCGAGCAGCTCAGCATCTACGACGCGGCGGTGCGCTACCAGGCCGAAGGCGTGCCCCTGCTGGTGATCGCGGGGAAGGAGTACGGAGCGGGGTCGTCGCGCGACTGGGCGGCCAAGGGCCCGCGCCTGCTCGGCGTCCGCGCGGTGATCGCGCAGAGTTACGAGCGCATCCACCGCTCGAACCTGGTCGGGATGGGCATCCTGCCGCTCGAGTTCCGGCCGGGGGAGACGCCCGAGACGCTCGGGCTCACGGGGCGGGAGACGTTCGACCTCGTGGGCCTCGACGCCCTGCTGGCCGAGGGATTCCCCCGCGGCAAGGAGCTCGCCGTGCGGGCCGCGGCCGCGGACGGCCGAGTGACGGAGTTCCGCGCGACCGTCCGCATCGACACCCCGCAGGAGCTGCACTACTACCGGCACGGCGGCATTCTCGAGTACGTGCTGCGGCAGCTGCTGGGCGCGGAGCGCGGCGCCTAGCGGCTTCACGCTCGCTTGCGACTTTCTTCAGGGAGGGGGCGGCAGGTTCCCACCGGCCCCTTGTCCGCGAGGCATGGTATGTCGCAAAACGTGGGGAAATTCGACGCCACCATTCGCTACCTGCTCGCCGCCGCCCTGCTCGCCGGCGCGGCCGTCAACAACGGCCGCCCCCTGCCCGCGATCGCCCTGGCGGTGGCGGCGCTGTTCGTCTTCAATACGGCCGTCAACCGCCGCTGCCCGCTGTACTCGCTGCTCGGGATCCGCGGGCCCCGGGGGACACCGCGCCCGGGGGCCTGACCGCCCTCATCCCGTCGGGGCGATGGCGAGCGGCGTGAGCATGAGCGTGGGGAAACACTCCCGCTCGCACTCGAACACGCCGCTCGGGAAGTGCTCGCAGCGCGCCACCGCGAGCTTGCCCGTGTCGCGATCGAAGCCGATCTCCACCCGGGCCAGGCCGCCCGTCATCGGGCACAGGACGTGGGCCGGAAGCGCGCGCCGGGCGTCTGGGCCTGGACGCGCGGGGGGCGCGGGGGGCGCGATCCGCGCGAGCGACACCCCCACCGACACCGCCACGGCGAGACTTGCCGCCGCGATCGCCAGGAGCAGCACCGCCGTCTCGGTCATGTCACCCCCTTTCCGGCTCTTCCGAGAGCGTACCGTCCCACCCATGAGGGCCGCGTGAAGTCTTCGTGAAGTCCCGGCGCCCGCTGCGCCGCACCCGGATGCGCTCGGCGAGGGCCGCGTCCACGGCGAACTCGGCGCAGCCGATCCGGAACACGAACGCGGGGAAACGCTGCAGCAGCTCGAGCTCGGCGCCCGGCAGAATCCCCATGGCGACCAGCCGCCCCGTCACCGGGCTTCCCGGCTCGGCGAGGTCCGCGACCCGCCCGCGCTCGCCCTCGCGCAGCGCGCGCAGCGACACGCAGCCACGGGCGTCGCTCCCGCTCATCGCGACCGCCCCCACCACCGGCCCGCCAGCCGGACGAGCCAGCGCGGCAGCACGGGGTTCTCGTACCCGCAGTGCGGGCACCGCAGCCGCCGGCATCCCCCCGTCGCGGCGCTCAGCGGGCAGGCGCGACACGCCGGCTGCCCGCGATCCTCCGCAAATTCCCGCCCGCAGAACCCGCAGACGACGACCGGAGCGGCCGGCGCGCCCGCGGCGCTCACCGCCACCACCGGAGCACGAGATGCACGACGTACCCGGCGCCGAACGCGAACGGCGTGATGAACGCGAGCATCCCGAGCGCCGTGCGCACGCCGCGCTCCCGCACCATCATGAGGAACTGGGCCACGCACGGGACGAACAGCGTGAGCGTCACGCCCGCCACGGCGAGCTGCTCCGGGGCGAGCAAGCCCCGGCGGGCCAGGTCGAAGAGGCCCGCCGCGCCGTAGTCGCGCCGAAAAAAGCCGAACAGGAACGCCTGCGCAGTCTGCGGCGGCAGCCCAAGGGCCCCCACCAGGGGCTCGAGCGCGCGGACCGCGCGACCGAACAGGCCCGTCAGCTCGCCCGCCCACAGCAGCACGCTGGCGAGCAGGAAGAGCGGCAGCACCTCGAGGAAGTACCACTGCACGCGGGCGGATGTCTTGGCGAGCACGTTGCCGAGCCGGGGCCGCCGCAGCGGCGGGATCTCCATGTGGAAGACGGCCGAATCGCCCGGGAGGACCCGCGCGCCCAACGCGCCGACCAGCACGAAGCTCGCGACAACGGCGGCGAGCCACGTCCCCAGGGCGAGCGGCTGGCCCGCGAGCAGCGCCAGAATCACGCCGAGTTGGGCGGAGCACGGGATGGCGAGCGCGAGCAGGAGCGTGGCGAGCACCCGCTCCCGCCGGGTTTCCAGGGTGCGCGTGACCAGGGTCGCCATCGTGTCGCACGCGAACCCGAGCACCATCGGGATCACCGCCCGCCCGGAGAGTCCCAACCGCTTGAACAGCCGGTCCACGAGCAGGGCCAGGCGCGGGACGTATCCCGAATCTTCGAGGACGGAGAAAAACAGGAAGAACGCGCCGACGACGGGCAGGATGATCGCCACCGCGTAACGGAGGCCGAGCGTGAGCAGGCCGTACTCTCCCACGAACAGCGACCGCACCGCGGGCCACGGGAGCTGGGCGAACACCGCCTCGAAGAACGGATTGACGCGGCGCTCGAACACGGCGCCCTCGAGCCAGGCGACCACCGTCCCGCCGCCGAACTGGCCGACGAACTTGTAGAGCCCGAAGTAGAGGACGAGGAGGAGCACGGGAATGCCGGTGGCGGGGCGCGCGAGCAGGCGCCCGACCCGGTCCGCCCACGGTGCCGCGGTCGCGCGCGGGGGACCGAGCGCGCCCTCCGCCACCCGCGCCGCCGCGCGCTGGCGCTCCACCGCAAATCGGTACGCGGCCGGCCCTCCCAGCTCCGCGGCGAGGGTCGCCGCCCGGGCGAGGGCGCGGGCACCGCCGTCCGGCTCCGCCCGCCGGACGGCGTGCGCCGCCTCGGCGTCGCCCTGGAGCAGCAGGGCGGCGACTGCGGCGGGATGCACCGGGTAGGCGCCCGCGAGGTGCGCTTGCAACGCGCGCACGGCGCGGCCGACGCCGTCGCCGTACGGCGGCGCCAGGGGAGCCCGCCCCGCGGCCGCTCGCACGATCGCCGCCCGCAGCGTGTCGAGCCCGCGCCCGGTGACCGCGACGATCGGCACGACCTCGATGCCGAGCCGCCGCGCGAGCCGCTCGGTGTCCGCGCGCACCCCCAGCCGCTCGGCCTCGTCCGCCATGTTGAGCGCCAGCACCAGCGGACGCCCCGTCTCCGCGAGCTGGAGGGTGAGGGGAAGCGTCCGCAGGAGGTTCTTCGCATCGGCCACGTGAACCACGACGCCGACGTCCCCCTCCAACACCACTGAGCGCGCGACCCGCTCCTCCTCCGTCGCCGGGAGCAGCGAGTACATCCCCGGCGTGTCCACCACTTCGGCGGGCACGCCGGCGATGGCGGCGGCGCCGCGCGCGATCTCGACCGATGTGCCCGGATAATTACTGACGGTGACGTACCGCCCGGTGAGGCGGTTGAAGAGCGCGCTCTTGCCGACGTTGGGCATCCCGACGAGCGCCACGCGCAACCGGGCCGGGAGCGCCCCGGCGCTCCCGCCCGGCCTGCCGTGACACCCCGCCCCTGCGCGACCGGTTCCCATGCCGACGGGATGCTAGGGGACCGGCGGGAACGAAACGGTGAGACGGGGCTTAAGGCGTCTTCATCTTTCCCGTGCCCCCGACGCGTGCCGGCCCGGCTTTTCCCGGAGCGCGGGCGTGGTACACCCAGCGGTTCTTGATTCAGCAAGCCCGGTCCGGGCGCCGCGCGGTGCGCGCCGCCGGAGAACGGGGGGACTGGCCGCCACGGGCCGGTCTCCCCGTCTTGGAACGGCGGGCTAGAAGTTCAGCATCACCTGGGCCACCGCGCCGTACCGCTTCGGGGCGCCGGGCGCCTGCGGGACATCCACGGCCCCTTCCAACGCAAGCCGCAAATATTGGGGCAGGCCCACCGGGAGCACGCTCCCCAAGACCCAGCGGCCCCGGGCATCGTTCGCCGCTTCGGTGTTCGGGTCCACGCGCTCGTAGCGCCCGAACACGGTCAGGGACGCGGCCTTGGGGACCATGTACTGGCCCGAGACCCACCAGCCGAGGCCCTTGTTCTCGTTGCCCGGGAAGCCCATTGCGACGGGCAGGTCAAAGTCCTTCCCGTACACGACCGCGCCGAGCAGCTCGAAGTCCTTGTAGATCTTGTTGGCGGTGAGGCCGAGCCGCCAGAAGTGCGCGGTCGTCCCCGCCGTGTCGAGGCTGCCGTAGTAGCCGACCGCCGTGACGCCCGAACCGGCCTCGTCGATCAGGAAGTTGTCAATGACGACGACATCCTTTTTCTTGTCGGCGTCGCCCTCGTCGCCCTTTCCCTCGGTGTTGACGCCGTTGAGCAGCTGCGCCGAGAGCCGGTTTTTCCCTCCGGCCACGTAGTAGGCTTCGAGGCCCAGCTGGTCGGCGGCGAAGGCGAACGGCAGCGCCGCGGTGACGGCCCCGCTGACGGGGGTGGGAGTGCGGATGCCCACGGGCCGATCGAACCCCGCGAGCCCCCACCGCTGCAACCAGTGCATCTGGCCGATGCGGAAGCCGCCGTAGGCGTTCTCCTTGCCCCAGGCGGTCGCGATGTGCGCGGTGAGCTCGACGGCGTTCTCCGCCTCGCGCTCGAGTTCGAAGAAGGCGCCGTAGCGCTTCTCGAAGGGACCGCCGTAGAACACCGTGGCGTCCTCGAATGCGAACTCGCTGGTGGAGGCGGGTTGGTTCTGGGTCTTCGCGTAGTCGTAGCGCACCCGGCCGCGGAACGCGATGTAGTTCTGGATCTTTTCCACCTCGACCTTCTCGCCCAGCTCGTCGGGGTAGCGGTACCCCGCCCATTTGAACCGCTGGCCCTCGGCGTTGAGTCGGGGCGGCGCGGGGTAGTGGCATGCGTCACAGTTCTTGTTGTAGCGGCGCGCCCAGGCGGGGATCAGCGCGTGCGCCTTGTCCAGCGTGCGCTCGCGGTACTCGGCCATGTAGGTTCGAGCCCGCTCCGGCATGCGGTCGGCGCGCGCGGCGGACGGCGTTCCCGCCGCGGGAAGCGCCGCCACCAGCAGCAACGACACTACGTGCATACGAGCCTCCCGTTCTCTTGAGTGCGGCCTCACGGCGAATCGGGCGCCGGGGACGCCCGGCGCCGGGGCCAATACGGGGTCGGCGGCCTGAAGCGATCGTGAGGACAATCGGATGGTTTCTGACGGCGGGGCGGCGACAGCGGGGAGCGGCGCCGCGGTCGAGGGGGGCGGGCGCGGCGGCGCGGGACGCCGGCCCAAGCTGGCGAGAAGCCCGGGCCGCTCGCTCATTCCGCCTCCGGGGCCCCTGGGGAGCCTCGGCCCCGCAAGCGCCACGAGCGCCACAGGAAATAGACGGCCGGAATCACGGCGAGCGTCAGCGCCGTGGCCGTCACCATCCCGCCCACCATCGGCGCCGCGATCCGCTTCATGACGTCGGCCCCAGTGCCGCCGCCCCAGAGGATCGGGGCGAGCCCCGCGATGATCGCCGTGACCGTCATCATCACCGGCCGCAGCCGCACCAGCGCGCCCTCGAGCACCGCGTCGGCGACATCGCGCGGCGTCGCCAGCCGGCCGGCGTCGCGGCGCCGCCGGTAGGCGTCGTCCAGGTAGATGAGCATCACCACGCCCGTCTCCGCCGCCACGCCGGCGAGCGCGATGAACCCGACCCACACCGCCACGCTCGTGTTGTAACCCAGGGCCCAGAGCGACCACACCCCTCCGACCAGCGCGAACGGCAGCGCCAGCATCACGATGAGCGCCTCCGTGACGCCCCGGAAATTGAGGTAGAGGAGCACGAAGATGATGCCGAGCGTGACGGGAACGACGAGCTTGAGCTTTTCCCGCACGCGCTGCATCGCCTCGAACTGCCCGCTCCACACGATGCGGTACGCGGCCGGCAGGGCGAGGCGGGCGGCGACCGCGCGCTGCGCCGCCCGGACGTAGCTCCCGATGTCGGTCCCGGTGATGTCCACGTACACCGTCGTGACCGGGAACGCGTTCTCGGTCTTCACCGCCATCGGGCCCTGCACCACGGCGACGCTCGCGACCTGCCGGAGCGGGATCTGCACCCCGGACATCGTGGGGATCACGAGCTGCCGCAGTTTCTCGAGATTGTCGCGCAGCTCGCGGGGGTAGCGCACGTTGACGTCGTAGCGTTCCCGCCCCTCGACCGTGATCGCGGCCGTCATCCCGCCCGCCGTGGCCATGATCGCGTCGTGCAGGTCGCCGGCGTTCAGCCCGAAGCGGGCCGCCTTCAGCCGGTCGATCGTGATGTCCACGTAGTATCCGGAGACGTTGCGCTCCGCGAAGACGTTCCGGGTCCCCGGGACGTCCTGCACGATCCGTTCGATCGCCACGCCGAGCTGCTGGAGCGTGTCCAGGTCGGGCCCGTACACCTTGATCCCGACCGGCGTGCGCACGCCCGTCGCGAGCATGTCGATCCGGTTCTTGATCGGCATCGTCCAGGCGTTGGTGACGCCGGGGAGCCGCACCGCCCGGTCCATCGCGCCCACGAGCTTCGCGTACGTCATCCCGGGCCGCCACTGGGACTCGGGCTTCAAGACGATGGTGGTCTCGTACATGTCGAGCGGCGCGGGGTCGGTGGCGGTGTTTGCCCGCCCCGCCTTGCCGAACACGGAGGCGACCTCGGGAAACGCGGCGAGCACGGAGTCCTGGTAGCGCATGATCTCCCGCGCTTGCGCGATCGAGACGCCCGGCACCGTGGTCGGCATGAAGAGAATCGACCCCTCGTTGAGCGGCGGCATGAACTCGCTCCCCAGACGGCTCCAGGGGAGGACCGTCGCCGCGAGCACCGCCACCGCGCCGGCGACCACGCGCCCGGGGTGGCGCAGCACCGCGGTGATCACGGGCCGGTACGCGCGCATCAGCCAGCGATTGACCGGGTTCGCCTCCTGCGGGCGGATCCGGCCGCGGACCAGGGCGCCCATGAGCACCGGCACCAGCGTGATCGACAGCAAAGCGGCGCCGGCCATGGCGAAGGTCTTCGTAAAGGCGAGCGGCTTGAACAGCCGGCCCTCCTGCTGCTCGAGCGCGAACACCGGGAGGAACGACACGGTGATGATGAGCAGCGAGAAGAACAGCGGCGGCCCGACCTGCGTCGCGCTCTCGAGCGCCGCGTCCCAGCGGGAGCGCCGCGGCGCGCCGGCGACCTCGCGTTCGAGATGCTTGTGCATGTTCTCGATCATCACGATGGCGGCGTCCACCATCGCGCCGATCGCGATCGCGATGCCGCCGAGGCTCATGATGTTCGCGTTCACGCCGATCCAGCGCATCACGACGAACGAGATGAGGATGCCGAGCGGGAGGGTGACGATCGCGACCAGCGCCGAACGGACGTGCACCAGGAAGAGGACAGCGACGCCCGCCACGATCAGCGACTCCTCGAGCAGCTTGCCCTCGAGAGTGGCGATGGCGCGACGGATGAGGTCCGAGCGGTCGTACACGGGCAGGAGCCGGACGCCGGGCGGCAGGCTGCGCTGGATCTCGGCGATGCGGGCCTTGACCGCCTCGATCGTCTTCAGCGCGTCGCTGCCGAACCGCATGATCACGATGCCGGCGACCACCTCGCCCCGCCCGTTCAGATCCGCGGCGCCGCGGCGGGGGGCGGGCCCCACCTGCACGGTGGCGACGTCGGCCACGCGGATCGGCGTCCCGTCCATGGTGGCGCCCACGGCGACATCGCCGATCTCCTGCACGCCGCGGAGATAGCCGAGCCCCCGGATCATGTACTCCCGCCCCCCCATCTCGATGACCCGGGCCCCCACGTCGGCGTTGTGCGTGCCGATCGCCTGCACGACCCGCGTCACCGGAATCCGGTAGGCGCGCAGCCGCTCGGGGTCCACCTCCACCTGGTACTGCTTCACGTAGCCGCCGAGGCTCGCGACCTCGGAGACGCCCGGGATGGCGGTGAGCTGGTAGCGGATGTACCAGTCCTGGAGCGTGCGGAGCCGGGCGAGGTCGAGCGAGTCGCTCTCCAGGACGTACTCGAACACCCACCCCACGCCGGTGGCGTCGGGGCCGAGCGTCGGCTCGACGCCGGCGGGAAGGCGCTGGCGGATGCCGTTCAGGTACTCGAGCACCCGGGAGCGCGCCCAGTAGAGGTCGGTGCCGTCCTCGAACAGCACGTAGACGAGCGAGAGGCCGAAGAACGAGAATCCGCGCACCACCCGCGCGCCCGGCACCTTGAGCATCTCGGAGGCGATGGGGTAGGTGACCTGGTCCTCGACGATCTGGGGCGCCTGCTCGCTGAACTCGGTCTGGATGACGACCTGCACGTCGGAGAGGTCGGGCAGCGCGTCGAGGGGCGTGGTGCGCAGCGCCCAGATCCCGGCGCCGAGCAGGGCGAGGGTGGCGAGCGCGACCAGGAAGCGGTTGCGCAGCGACCAGGCGATGACCGCGGCGATCATGGGCGCTCCCGGCCGTGTTCGTCCATCGGCATCCCCGGCATGCCGGCCATCCCCTGGCCGGTCGCGAGCCGCGACTCGGCGTCCACGAGGAAGTTGGCCGACGCCACGATCCGCTCTCCCTCCGCGAGGCCGGCGAGGACCTGGAGGCGGTCGCCCGCGCGGGCCCCCAGGGTGACCTCGCGCGGCTCGAGCGCGCCGTCGCGCCCGACCACGAACACGAGGTTCCGCTCGCCCGTCATGACGACCGCCTCGGCGGGGACGCTCAGCAGGTCGGCGCCGAGGCGCGCCCGGAAGAACAGCGTCGCGTACATCCCGGGCTTGAGCGTCCCGCCGGGATTCGGGAGCGTCACCCGCACGCGGCCGGTGCGGCTCTGCTCGTCCACGACCGGCCAGACGAAGCTCACCCGACCCGCGAAAAACCGCCCCGGGTACGCCGCGAACTCGACCCGCGCGGGGGCCCCGAGGCGGATGAGGGCGAGATCCTGTTCGAACACGTCCCCCTCGATCCACACGGTCCGGAGGTCGGCGATGCGGTAGAGCTTCATCCCCGGCATCACCCCCTGGCCCGCGACCACCATCTTCTCGAGCACCACGCCGTCCACCGGTGCCGCGAGGGTGAGGGTCTTGGTGATCTCGCCCGTGCGCTCGAGCCGCGCGATCTGGTCGGCCGAGATGTCCCAGTAGGCGAGCCGGCGGCGCGCGGCCGCCAGCAGGGCCTGGGCGTCGCGCCACGCTTCGGCGTCGCTCGTGTCCACGGACGCCGCCAGCCGGGAGGCCGTGAGCAGCTCCTGCTCGGCCGCCACGAGCATCGGGCTGTAGATCGTGAGCAACGGCTGGCCCCGGCGCACCCGCACCCCGGTGGCGTTGACGAACAGCTGGTCCACGAATCCGTCGATCTTGGGCGTGATGTCGGCGAGGTTCGGCTCGGCCGGGGCCACCTGGCCCACGGTGCGCACCGTGCGCTCCAGGGGCCCGCGCGTCACCGTCGTGTAGGTGACGCCGATGGCGTGCGCCTGGGCCGCGCTGAGGCGCACCGGCTGCCGCCCGGCGGCGGGTGCCGCCCCCGCCATACCCGCGTGCTCCGCCGGGGACATGCTCGACATGCCGGGCTGCGCCCCGCCGTCGGGCTGCGCGCGGCAGCCCGCGAGCGCGACGAGCGTCAGGACGAGAATCGCGAGCGTCGGGTTCATCGCTCTCCCTCCAGCGGCCGTCCGACCAGGGCCTCGAGCACGCCCACTGCCTGCTGGTAGTCGGCGAGCAGCCGGTAGGCCTCGGTCTCGTAGCGGTTCACCGTCATTTGGTTGTCCACGAGCGTCATGAAGGTCACGCGCCCCACCCGGTAGCTCGCGAGGGCGGCCTCCACGGCAGCCCGGGCCTGCGGCACGATGCTCGTGCGGTACAGCCGGCCGAGAGCGCGATCGCGCTCCGCCCGGGCGCGGGTCTCGACGATCTGCGCAATGGTCTCGTTGCGGAGGTTGGCGAGCTCGGCGCGGGACATGTCGTGCATCGCGGCCGCCTCGCGGCGCATGGCCAGCTGCTTCGCGCCGGCGAACACCGGCACGTTCACGCCGACCATGAGGCTCAACATGTCGGGGAAGGCCGGGCGCGCCTGATAGGCGACGCCGAGCTGGACATCCGGCAGCAGCTCGCGGCGCGCGGCGCGGAGCGTCGCGTCGGCCGCGGCGACCCGCTCGGCGGCGGCCCGAAGCGCGGGCCGCGCGTCGAGCGCCCAGGCGATCAGCGTATCCGCCGGGGGGAGGTCGGCGGCCTGAGGATCGGGCAACTCGAGCGGGCCGATCGCGCCGGTGGCGTCGCGGCCGAGCAGCGCGTTCAAGCGCGCCGCGGCGGCGATGCGGTCCTGTTCCATGCGCGCGATCTCCTCGGTCATGCGGGCCACCTCGACCTGCGCCCGGAGCACGTCCTGCTGGATCCCCGTGCCCACGGCGTACATGGTGGCGCTCACCTCCCGGAAATCGCGCAGCAAGCCCAGCGTGCGCCGCATCACCGCAAGCGCCCGATCGGCGTACGCCAGGTCGGTGTAGGCCGTGCGGACCTCCGCGGCGAGCATCCGCCCCTGTTCGTCCGCCGTGGCCCCCGCGGCCGCCGCGGTGTGGCGGGCGGCCGCCCGCAGGTTCCCGAGCTTCCCCGGCCAGGGCAGCATCTGCATCAGCTGCACCTGATTCATGGTCATCGGGTCCATCGTGGACCCGAACGCGGAGGCCATCCGGTTCATGAGACCGAACTGGAGCTGGGGGTCGGGCAGCGCGCCGGCGGGCCCCACCCGCGCGGCGGCGGCGGCGGCCGAGAAGCGCGCCGCGCGGAGCATCGGGTTCGCCGCGAGCGCGAGCCGCACGGCGTCGGCGAGCCGCAGCGTGTCGGCGGCGGGCGCCTGGGCGCCGAGCGGGAGCGCCCCGCCGGGCCCCGTGAGCGCCCACACGAGCACCATGGGTCGGAATCGCATACCTCTTCCTCGCACACACCCAAGCCTGAGATGGTCCCGGGCGCCGCGCGACGCGGCGCTGCCGGGCGGATTACGCCTCGGAGAGGCTAGGCTTGCGGGGGAGGAGCGGGGGGAGGAAGCCGGTCGCCCGTATCGAGCATGCCCGGGACGGGCACCGGCCCCCGGGTGGTTCCGGGCGGCGTGAAGCCGACGGCGGTTCCGGGCAGCCCCACGGCCGGCGCCGCGCACAGCGCGCTCTGCGCGCAGGGCATCGCATGCGCGGGCACCGCCGCCACGAGCTCCCGCGCGGCGCCGGACGTCGTCCGGTGGCAGGGCGCGGCGCGCTCCGGCGGCATACACAGCGCCGGTGCCGCAGGCTGTGCGAGCTGCACCGCGAGCACGAACAGGGCCGGGAGCCGGAGCGCCACGGACGATCCCAAATTCAGTTCGAGCGTCCCGGCCGCATCATCTGCCGGTGCTGCTGCATCCAGACCTGCATCGAGTCGGCCCAGGCCTTCACCTTGGCCCGCTGGGCGTCGGTGAGGACTGCCTTCGCCTGCGCCGCCGCGGCCAGCGCCGCCCAGTGGGCGTCGCCCATGGCGGCGTGCGCCGCCTGGAAATGCGTTTTCAGGGCCGCCGTGTCGGGCTTCGGCGCTTCCGCGGCCTGCGCGAGCTCCTCGGCATGGGTCTTGGCGGTCGCCATGGCGGCGTCCCGCGCCGCGCGCGTCGCATCGCGCAGCTTGGTGAGGCGGGCCACCTGGTCGGCCGTGAGGCCGAGCGCATCCTTGCGGGCGAGCAGGTGCTCGGGCGTGTACACCATCGCGCGCATCAGCGGCGCCATGACGCCCTGCATGGACATCGGGTCGCCCATCATCATGCCGGCCATCGGGCCCGCCCCGGGCCCCATGGGCCGGTCGGGCCCTTGCGCTGCCAGCGGCGCCGCCGCGAGCATGGCGATCGCCCACCACCGGGTCGAGGTCATCGCAGTCTCTCCTTCGCGAGCGTCAACCGACGCCACAGTAACGCTCCGACCGGCCAATCCCGCCGTGAACGGCGCGTGACGGTTCCTTCACGGTTCGGGCGCGTTTGCGGGAAGTGTAGCCCGCGGGCGGCGTCGGCGACAGGGGCGGATAAAAAAGCCGCGGCCCCCAGATCTCAGTGGCGACCCGGGGGCCCGAGGACATTTGTTCCGACTCGTCGCTTCCGCCGGGATCGTTTCCGATCGAGCGGCGTCCGTGTCCCGACTACGCCTCCCGCCATCGGATTTCGTGTCCCTGCACCGTGCGGCGCCGGTGGACGTGCGGCCGATGGCTGGCCACGAACCGAGCAAGTCGGCGGCGCCCCTCGCGCCGGCCCCTCCTCCGGGGGCGGTCCCGCACCGGTCGCCCGTCCCGGGCGACCGTTCGCAAGCTACCGCCGTCGTCCTGAAGGCGGCGTGAATCCTCCGTGAGGCTCCGACGCACCCCCCCGCGAGGCGGCGCCTCGCGGGGGGCCGGGCTCGAGACCGCGCCCGTGCGGGCTACTTCTTCAGCGCGGGAACCTCCACCTTGATCAGATGGGGCTTCGCGGTCTCCTGCTTGGGCAGCGTGATGGTCAGCACGCCGAGATCGTACTGGGCCTTGATCTTGTCCGGGTCCACCGACGCGGGGAGCGTGAACGTGCGCTCGAAGGCGCCGTAGGTACGCTCGTAGCGGTGCACCTTCTCGGCCTTCTCCTCCGCCACCTGCTCCTTGGTGCCCTTGATCGTCAGGAGGTTGCCCTCGACCGTGATCTTCACGTCGTCGGGCTTCACCCCCGGCAACTCCGCCACGATGCGGATGGCGTCGTCCTCCTCGAAGATGTCCACGAGGGGCATCCATGCCGCGGTGGGGCTCTCCCCCAGCGTCCAGTCGAACATGCGGAAGGGCTCGTTCAAGATCCGCCCCATCCGGCGCTCCAGCTGATACAGGAGATCCAGCATCGGATCCCGCGGGACCTTGGTCAGGCCGGCCATATCGCCATACCTCCCTTGCGAGTCGCCGTGTACGATACCGTTCGCACCATGACCGCCCGTTGAAATTGCCGTGAGTCTTTGTTGCATTCGGCGCGAGCGCGTTTCTTCACGGGCGGTTGCGGTCGCTTTCACACGCCGGGGGGTTATTAAGACGTCCCCAATCCGGAGACCGACCATGCGAATGCTCGCCATGATGGCGGTACTCGCGGTCGCCGCCCCGCGCGGGGCGCGCGCCCAACAGCCCGCTCAGCAGCCGATGATGCAGCAGGATCAGATGATGCGGATGCAGCGCATGCAGGACATGACGGCGCGGATGGACCGCCTCATGCAGCAGATGCATCAGTTCAACCAGCAGATGATGCAGCAACGCGTCCAGCCCCGCCTCCAGCAAATGGGGCAGGACATGACGGACGCGGCCGAGCGGCTGCGGCAGATGCTCGAGCGGATGACCGAGCTGGAGCGCGACCCCGCGCTCCGGCAGGACCGGGAGCGGATGCGCCGCATGGACCAGCTGCGCGACCGGCTCCAGGACATGATCGGGCAGATGGAGCAGGCGCACGACGCGTTCCGCAAGATCGCCGGGCCATGAGATCCGCGTGGCGGGCCGGCCTCGCGCTGAGTGTGGCGGCGGTCGGCCCTCTCGCCGCTCAGCGCATCGGGTACGAGGGAGCGGTCGGGTTCGCGACCGGCCGCTACATCTTCGCCGCCCGCACGACCAGCTGGACGCTGTTCAGCGGCCTGAGCCTCGAGGCGGGGCGGCTCACGCTCCGGGCGGGGGTCCCGCTCTACGTCCAAAACACCACGCTCGTGACCGGCTCGGGCGCCGGCATGATGCCGAGCGGCGGGCCCGCGGCGAGCGGGATGGTGTCCGACAGCGGCCGGCACGGCGGCATGGGCGGACGCCGCCTGCCGGCGTCGGCGGCCGCGCTCACCGGCTACCGCGCCACGCTGGGGGACCCGGTGGTCCAGGCCGCCTGGGACGTGGTCGCCACGTCCCGCACCACGCTCGCCGTCGGCGCGGCGGCGAAGATCCCGGCCACCGACACGAGCGCACTCGGCACGGGCGAGTGGGACGAGGGGCTCTCGCTCGCCCTCACGCGGCACGTCGCCGGTCGGTGGTTCTTCGGCTTGGATCTCGCGTACTGGCACCTCGGCGACCTGCCGCGGCTCGACTTCCTCGATCCGCTCTTCGCCACGGCGACGGCGAGCGTCGGGCTGCGGACGGGGTGGACCGGATCGTTCTTCGTGACCGGCGGCACGGAGGCGCTGCGGGGGTACGCCCCGCCGCTCTCGATCGGAGTGGGGCTGGCGCGCCATGGCGGCCCGATCCCCTGGATGGCGACCGCCGCGTTGGGCCTCACGGAGACAGTGCCCGCTTTGGCGCTGGGCGCGAGCTGGCGGATCGGGCTGTAGTACGAGGGGGCGGGGAGCGGGCTCCCCGCCCCCGCATGGAGAGAACGGGGTCGAGCGGGCATATTCCCTGAGGAAATCGTGAAGGCGTCGCAAGGCCGGATTCATGCGCGGTTCGTCCGTGCTTCACGAGGGGCGCGCGAGCTTGTCGCGCGATCACCGGACGGTCCGCACCGGCACTATCAGTGTCCCGACTGCACAGGAGGAGAGCGATGACGACGTTTGCTCGATTGGTCGGTTGCGCCGCGCTGCTCGCCGTGGGGGCGTCCGCGGCTGCCGCACAGGAGGCCGACGGTGCGGCGCTGTACCGCGAGCACTGCAAGGAATGTCACGGCGCCGCCGGCCGCCCGACCAAGCAGGCGTTGGAAAAGTACAAGGACATCAAAGCATTCGACGCCGCGTTCCTCGCCGCCCGCTCGGACGACTCGCTCCTCGCCGTCCTCAAGCACGGCGCCAAGGACGGCAAGGAGATGAAGTCGTTCAAGGACAAGCTCTCCCCGCAGGAGATGGCCGCGGTCGTGAAGTACGTGCGGACGCGGTTCGGCGGCAGCGGGGCCAGCGGCCAGTAGCGCCGTCCGGCGTCACGGCTTGCCCGCCTTCTTTCCCCCCGCGGCGGGCCCCTCCTTGGGCTTGGGCGGCTCGGGGAACGTGTCGTAGTACTGGGGCTTCGCCGCGGGGCCGGCCTCGCCGCGGAGCGTGGCCAGGTACTGGGCGATCTCCTCGATCTCCTCGTGGGTCAGCGCCGGGGGCCCGTAGGCCGGCATGCGGGAGTCGGGGTGGAAGCGGCTGGGCAGCTCCATGAAGCTGTGCATCCAGGCGGCTGAATGGCGCAGGCCGACCTCGGTGAGGTCGGGGCCTTCGTCGCCGCCCTTGCCCCGGATCTTGTGGCACCCGGTGCATTGCTGCGACTGAAATAGCGCGCGGCCGGCGCGCTCCATGTCGGTGAGCGGGCGTCCCACCTCCGGCGGGATCTTCGGGCCGGCCTCGCGGAGCGCCGAGCCGAGCAGCAGGCCCGACGCGGCGAGGACGAACACCAAGCCCGACGCCGCCACGGGCCGATGCAAGAGATTCCGGGTACTGCGCCGGTCGAGGAACGGGAGGGCGAGGAGGACGATGATCAGCGTCGTGGGGACGCCGACCGCGACCACGCTTTCGAGCGAGCCGGGCACGAGCTTGAGCAGCTGGTAGAGGGGCAGGAAGTACCATTCCGGCCGCGGCACGTAGGCGGTGTCGGTCGGGTCGGCGGGCGGCTCGAGCGGCGCGCCGCGCGTCGCGGCCAGGAGCACGATCACGGCGACCACTCCGAGGGACACAATGGCGTCCTTGCCGATGATGTCGGGCCAGAAGCGGACGCCGCCGCGCTTCGTCTTGGCGTAGGCTTCCCTGTAATACGCCGGGTACGCCGGATCGGTGGTGCGGGGCGGGGCTCCCTCCTCGAGTGCGATGGGCCGCGGGGCGATGCCCTGGCGGATCACCAGGGCGAGGTGCAGCAGGATGAGCCCGCCGAGCAGCAGCGGCAGCCACAGCACGTGGAAGGCGTAGAAGCGGGTGAGCGTCGCCGCGCCGAGGTCGGCCCCGCCCCGCAGCAGCAGGACCAGCCGCTCGCCGATCCACGGGGTCGTCCCCGCGATGTTGGTGCCCACGGCCGTCGCCCAGTAGGCTTTCTGGTCCCACGGCAGGAGGTATCCGGTGAAGCTGAAGCCCAGCACCAGGACGAACAGCCCCACGCCCAGCAGCCAGTTGATCTCGCGGGGATATTTGTAGGCGCCGACGGAGAACACCCGGATCATATGGGCGAGGATCAGCACCACCATGGCGCTCGCGCCCCAGTGATGGATCCCCCGCACCAGGGCGCCGCTCGCCACCTGCTGGTCGATGTACACGATGCTGTCGTAGGCGTGATCGGGCGCGGGGGCGTAGTAGGTCGCGAGCACCACGCCGGTGACGATCTGGATGAGAAATACGGTGAGCGTGGCGCTTCCCAACGTGTGCCACCACGTCAGGCGGTCCGGGACCTCGCGGTCGAGCAGCGCGCGCTTGAGGCCGCGCAGGTCCACGCGGGCGTCGAGCCAGTGGAACACGGCGCGGGCGCTCATACGGCCACCTTCTGCTCGACGCCCACCCGGAAGTCGCGGTAGGCGCAGTACAGGTACCCGTCGGCGATCTTCCACTCGAGCGTATCGAGCGGTCGCGGCGGCGGCCCCGCCAGCACGGCGCCGGTCTTCACGTCGAAGACGCCCTCGTGGCACGGGCACTTGAAGTGTCCGGTCGCCTTCTCGTAGCCGTAGCCGCAGCCGAGATGGGTGCAGCGCCCGTTGTACACGGTGAATTGCTCCCCGTCCTCGGTGTACACCCAGACCGCGCGCAGCACGCGCTTCTCCACCCACGCATCGGTGACCGTCTCGACGAAATCCACCTTGGTCGGGATGTCGAGATCGAAGGTCGCCGGGTCGCCCAACTTGATCCAAGTCTCCGTGGTCTTGCGCCGGAACGTGGGAGACACGAAAGCGCGCAGCACGGGAACGCCGGCCAGCGCCGCCGATACACACGCGCTGACCGCCGTGGTCACCTTGAGAAACCGGCGCCGTGCCGCGCTCAGGGGACCGTCGACGTCCGCCATAGCGGTGCTCCTTTTCAGGGTTGCAGGGCCGACTTCGCCTCGGGCCCGTGCGCGCCGCCCGCCGGCCCGCGCTCCGGGGCCAGCCGCGGCTCCGCGCCGAGCCAGTACAGTCCATTCGCCATGATGCAATACCCCGTCGCGGCGAACCACACCATCGCGACGCCGACGAAGCCCGGAAAGGCGAGCCACCACGGGCTGTGCACCAGCGACAGCACCGACGCCACGATCAGGTTGACCCCCACCACGAGGTAGATCCGCCGCTCGAGATACCAGCGATCGGTCTGCATGAAGTACAGGCGCCCGCGCGTGGGGTCGCCCAACATCGGGGTGAAACCGCACAGCCGGAGCACGTTGCCCACGACGCAGAAACCGGTCAGGGCCACCATGATGGACGCGAGCCCGGTGCTGACCACGAGCAGGATCCAGAGCGGCCGGACCAGCGCCGCCAACGCCGTGGCAACGAGGACGACCAATCCGGCGATCAGCCACACCGTGCGTTCGATATACCAGCGGTGCGTGGGAACGACGTAGATACCGGAACGCAACGCCATGCTCAGCCCCCCTGGTGAAGAGTCGCGATGCCGCCCCGCTCACCGGGCACGGAGGACGCCTGCGCCTGCGACACGCCGGCCCGCGCCCGGCATGTCGCCGCGAAGTTCGTGACCACGACGGCACTCGCGGGCATCTGGCGTCCGGGCTACGGGGCGCGCGGGATCGCCGTCCCGTGACACACCGTGCACATTTGCGGGTTCTTCTTGAGCAGCCGACCCGGGTCGAAGCCCGGCCCGTGCGGGTTGAAGTGCCGGCCGAACAGCGCCGAGTGGCACGTGAGGCAGTCGCGCTCGGTGTGACAGCTGACGCAACTCTCGAGGCTCTGCCGGGCGGCACCGCCGTGGCCGGCGATGAAGAATCGCGTCCCGTCGTGGTAGCCCGACCCGAGCGGCCCGGCGGCAGCGCGCAGCCCCGCCCGCGCGTGGCACGAGGTGCAAAAGTTGCCGACGTTGTGGCAGTCGCTGCACGTCGCCTCTCGCGCGTAGGCGGCGGCGGGATGGCGCGCCAGGAAGCCCGCCGGGTGGTACCCCGCCGCACGGGCGGCATCGGCGCGGTGGCACTCGAGGCAGTCGGCGCGGACGTGACACCCGGCGCAGGTGGCGGGCGCGGCCGCGGCCCGCTGGCGGTGAGCCGCGGCGAAATTGTCGCCGTGCCAGGCGGGCCGCAGCCGGTGAACCACCGCGCCCCTGCCCCGCCCTGGCTCCGCTGCGTGCAGCGCTCGGGCCACGCGGGGCGTGCCGACGTGACAGACGAGGCAGCTCTGGCGGGTGTGGCACGTCAGGCAGGCGGCGGCATCGCGCCGCACCACGCCGCCGTGCCGGGCGAGGAAACTCTCGTCGGCGTGCGAGGGCGGGGGCGCGAGCCGCACGGCGATGGCGGTCGCGCGCGGATCGGGGGGCAGGGCTTGGATGGCCGGCTGCTCCGGCGCGTCCACGTGACACTGGAGGCAGAAGTCCCGCGCGTGGCACACGCCGCAGCTCGGCGTCACCGGCGTCAACCGCTCGGCGGCCGCGCCGTGCCCCGCCCCGCGCGCAAACCCGGGCTGTTCGTGCGACGGCGGCTTGGGGAACGCCGCGATGTCCTCGCGCGTGAGGCGCACGGCGCGCGCGAGCGGCAGGTGGCACAGCGCGCAGGCGGTATCGGGGGCCGCGAGGTGCGCGGTCTTGATCTCGTGACAGTCGAGGCAGCGCTGCACGGCCACCCGACGCACGCTCATCCACGGCGCGCCCTTGTCCGCGTGGCAGTCCACACACTGGGCGGGGATCACCTTCACCTCGGCGCCGGGGGTATGATCGAACCGCTGGTTGGTGCGGCGCGGCGCGGCGGGCGGCTGCCACGCGACCCGCCGCTCGATGGTCCCGTCGTGGCACGCCTCGCACGTCGCCGGGTCGGGCCACAGCGACCGACCCGGCTCCGCCGCGCCCCGGTGGCAGGTCTCGCACGCCGGAAACAGCTTGCGGTGCCCCGCATGATCGAACCCGACCGCCCCCCCGCCCCCGGGGACCTGCTGCGCGCCGCCTTTTGCCGGGGCGAGCGCCGCGAGGGCCGCGACGGCGACCGCGACGCGCATGGCGCTCACCGGCTCACCCGCCCAGACGGCATGCGCCGCACCGCCGGGGGAAGATCGGCGAGATCCGCGCCGCGCGCGAACAACAGCACGATACGGGCGTTCACGCGCGCCTGGTCCCAGCTGAAAGCCGCCCGGTCGGGCCGGGCCCGGTCTTCGCGGTACCGGCTGGCGTCGAGCCCCAGCAACACGCGCGCCGAGGGCCGGTACATCACGCCTGCTCCGTACAGCGTCAGCGACGACTGGTCGTAGCGGAATTCGAGCGGGCGGTCGAGCGTCGCCGCCTGCAGGTTGACCGCCAGCCGATCGCGGGGCGCGTACGTGAGCCCGCCCTCGAACCCGCGGGAGGACGCGCCCGGGCCGAACTCCGCATGGTACCCGCCGTCCACCGTCCACCCCGGCGCCGGCAAGCAGGTGGCGCCCCAGGAGAACCGCCAGCCGCTCGTCTCGTAGCGGACGAGCGGCGTGGACACGTCCGCCGCGTCGAAGCCGTACACCTCGCCCCGGGCGCGGAGCCGCAACCACCGGGTGGCCGCCACCGACGCCGACGCCTGCGCCGCCCGGTACGGCACCGGACTGAACGCGCCCCAGATCGTCCACAAGTCGAAATGCGGGCGATAGCGCCGCACCCCGATCGCCGCGCTCCAGCGGCCGCCCGCCGCCGCATAGCCCAGCTCGGCCTCGGCGCTGCCCCACCACCCGGCGGCGAGGTCGTAGTCGGCCCCGCCCGCGAAACTCCACCCGGGGGCGGGCCTCACGGAGACGTCGAACCCCGCGCGCTCGCCCACGAAGTAGTCGGTGGAGGGATCCACCTCCCGCAGGTAGTCGAGCCGCACGTCGAGCCACGGCGACGTCCAGCCGGCGCGAGCGCCCGCCACGAGCTGCCGCTCGACGGGCTGAAAATCGTCGAGGGGATTCAGGGCGGGGCTGGTCACGGGCAACGCGATCCCGCGGGCCAGCCCCCAGCCCCCGTAGCCCGTCAGCTCCAAGCCGCGCGGCCCCGGCCGCAGCGCCACGCGCGCGCCGTCGAATCCGGTGAACCCGAACCGCGTGGCGACTTCCTGCCGCCCGAGCTGCGCCGTCACGCGCTCCGCGGCGTACTCGGCGTATCCTTCGAGCAGCTGCACATGGGCGTCGCTCCCCGGCCACGCGGCCCCGCCGCCGAGATCGCCCGCCACGCGGCCTGTCGCGTGCACGCTCAATCCGGCGACGCCGAATCCCCAGGCGGCGAGGTCGGCGGTGGCGGTGACGGGGGCCGCGTGCACCGCAGGTCCGGGCCGGAAGAACCGGCAGTAGGCGTCGCCCGCCACGCAGTTCACCGCGTAGCCGTCGGGCGTGTACGCCCCGCCGCCGGGGCCGGTGACCGTGTCCCCGACCGCGATCGAATCGAGCGTCACCCCCCGGTAGGCGGCGGCCTGGAACCGCGTGTCGAGGCGGAGCCGATAGCCCTGCGCTCGCAGCGCGCCGGGAACGGCTCCCGCCATGACCCCGGCCGCAAGCAGCCAGACCCTGGCGCTCACGTCGAGTCGGCCCCCGCCCCCTGCTCGACGAGCAGCGGCCGCACCGCGTCGGGGGCGCCTTGCAGGTGACACACGGTGCACTCCCGCGCCGGGTAGTGCTCGCGCTGCGCCGGGTGGCACATCAGGCAGAAGGCTCGGTCGGGCGCGAGGCGCGCCACGACCTCGGGCGCGTGACAGGCGTCGCACGCGAGGTGGGCGCGCTCTGGCGGGGCGTGCGCCTCGCGCGCCTCCTCGGCGTCGAGGGCGTGGCACGCGCCGCACGGCCGACCGGGGGCGTGGTGGTCGTCGTGGCACGCCTTGCACCCCGCCACGGCCTCGGGCGCGGACAGGGTGACCGGGACCGTGTGGCACGTCACGCACCGCAGCTCGCGATGTGCGGCGTGCGCGAAGCGCGCCGGATGCGCCCGGGCCGGCGCGCCGGCGGCGGCCACCTTGACGGTCACCGCTGCGGGCACCGCGAGCTCGGCGGCGTCGTGGCAGCGCGCGCAGTCGAGCCCGGCCGGCGTCTCGTGATGGCAGATCTGGCAGCCCCGCGGCGGCTGAAACGTCAGACGACCGTGCTCCCGCGCCGAGACGTGGCAGGTGATGCAGGCGAGAGACTTGTGACGGTCGTGCGGGAAGGTGTCGGGCGCCGTCGCCGCCGGGGGTCCCGTCGGGAGCGTCGCGCCGGGGTCGGCACCCGCCGCGGGCCCCCCGCCGGATCGCATCTCGGGTCCGGGGTTGGGGCCGTGAGGGACGCCCGCGGCGCCGCCCGCGCCCCAGCCGCCGGCGGGCAACGGCGAGACCGCGGGCGGCCGCTGCGACACCCGGCGCAGCGCCTTGGCGGTGTCGAACGGGAGCGGCGGCGCGAGCCGGCGTCCGCCCACCTGGGCGCGCCGCGCCCGCACGGCCTGGTGGCACCCGGCGCAATCGCTCGGGTCCACCTTGGCCGCGTGCGGCTGGTGGCACAGCGTGCACTGCGTCGCCACCCGCCGGTGCCGCGCGCCCACGTGGAACGGCTCGGCGCGCCACCCCGCGTGACACCCGGCGCGGGCGCAGGTCGCGGCCGCATCCCGCGGCTGCGCCTGCGTGTGCGGGTTGTGGCAGGCGCCGCACGTGCCCGCGTGCGGGTCGCGCGCCGGGTCGAACTCCGCGAGCAGCGCCCGCATCTGGTGGCACGAGAAGCATTCGCCCACGCCGGGCACGAGCCGGCCGCGGGCGCTATCGCGCGGGAACAACGCCGGCACCTCGCGGGTGAAGCGGTGACAGGTTACGCAGTGCAGGGAGGTTTGCCCGCGCATCCGGCCCATGGTGATGCCGATGTTCACGTGGCACCCCGCCTGCGCGCAGGTCGAGTCCACCGGCGCGAAGCGATGCACCTCGAGCCCGTGGCAGGTGACGCACTGGATGCCTTTGAGGGCGGCGGAGTCCGACTCGAGATGGGTGCGATGCCCCGCCGTGGACGCGATGCGCTGCCACAGCGCGCGCCCGCTTCCCGTCACGTGGCAGCGGGCGCACACTTCCGAGGGCACCTTGGCGTGCGGCCCGATGCGCTGGGGGCGCTCGGCCACCCACAGATAGAGCTGGCGCATGCTGGCGAACAGCGACTGCTGGTGGCAGTCGTGGCACGACAGCGAGTCGTGCTCGCTGCGGGTGAACCGCTCGTAGGCCGGACCCATCACGTGGCATCCGGTGCAGAACCCGTTGTCGTGCTGCATATAGTTCCAGCCCGCGACCCCGGCCCCGGCGATCCCGCCGGCGACGGCGACCGCCGCCGCGGCGAGCGCGATTTTGACGCCGCGGCGCCGCACTGCGAGCCAGTGGCGGATGGCCGCGCGCCGGCGCCACAGCGCCGCCACGACCGCAGTGGCCGCCACGAGCCCGGCCGCCGCGCCGGCGATCTGGATCCACGGCGGGAGATTGAAAAGGAACCGCACCACGGCCGCGACCCCGCCGGGAAGCGGCGACGGACCGACGGTGGGCTGTTGGAGCACGGGCATGGCGGTCCCCTACGCTACCGGCGTTGTCGGGCCCCGGCAACGCCGGGGGGCCTGGGGGCCGGGGCCCGATCGCGCGTGGCCTGACCTCGATGCCGGGCTAGCGCGTGCCGGCGCGCATCCGCACCCCCGGCGGCGGCGTGGCCTGGATGCGGAGATCCACCTTGAGCGGCGCGCTCAGCCCGTAGGTCTGCTGGAGCGCGGTGATCGACGACGTCAACAGCGCTTCCAAGAGGAACGGGTTGTGGACGCCGTTCCCGGCGGCGGGGTGGGCGGCGAAGCCCCTGCCGAGAACGCTGCCGCTGAGGAAGTACGGCCGATCGTCCGTCGCCGCCAGCGCCGCGTTCCAGAGCGTCCCCTTGGCGACGGTGGTGGTCGTGCTCGCGAAGTTGAGCGGCGCCGAGTCGGCCGCGGTGGCGCCCGGCCGCAGCGCCCGGGCCACGAGCTGCGGCAGCAACCCGCTGTCCGTCGAATCGATCACGGCGTTGCCGTTCGAGTCGAGCCAGATCTGGTCGAGCAGGTTGTCCAGCCGGGCGATCACGGCCTGGTAGGCCGACTTGGCGGCCTGCGTGGTGAGGTGGCACCCCGAGGCGGTGCACCCGGTGAAGTCGCGCTGCGCGAGCGCGCAGTCGCCCGGCACGGGGATGCCGGCGGTGTCGGTGCACGGAATCGCCTCGAACAGGTGCCCGACGCTCTGGAACTTGAAGGCGCCGGTCTCCTTGTCGGTGATGGTGGTGCGCACCACGTGGCACGTCGCGCACAGTTGCGGGTTGGCGGCGGTGCCGTGGCTCGACACGATCTGGTTCGTGTCGTAGGTGAAGTTGGGCGGGATCCACCCCACGTTCTGACCGATCACGAGCAGGCCCTGCGCGCCGTGCGGCCCGCGCGCGGGCGACGTGGCGGTCGCGGCGCCCCAGGGCGGCGTGCCGGTGCGGGAGTGGCAGCGCACACACAGCTGGTCGGTGGTGGGTTCGGAGAGCGGCGCGCGCAGCTGATGCTCGTACGGCGAGCCGTGCGGATTGTGGCAGACGGCGCATACGATGCGCTCCAGCTTGCCCGAGTTCTTCTCGAGGTAGTTCGCCGTCTCCCCGAACTTCACGGCCATCGCCGTCTTGCCCTCGTGGCACGGCGCGCAGTTCGCGTTCGCCGCCGCGACCGCGAATCCCGGCCCCGAGCCGTGGGCCGACTGTTTCCACTGCTCCACGAACGGCGAGTGGACGCCCGTGTGGCAGCCGCTGCACGACGTCACCACGCCGGTGTCCACCTCGATCGAGGCGAGCGGGTGGTTGGCGATGAGATCGGGGTTCTGGACGTGATTGAGCCCCGGGCCGTGGCAATTCTCGCACTGCACGTCGTGGTAGGCCGAATCGGGGACCACTTCATAGCCCGCCGGCTTGCCGACGAAGTTGCCGAGGTGCGACACGGTGTGGCAGGCGTTGCACGATGACGTCGCCTGGCCCGACGCCTGGAGATCGTTCCAGGCGTTGGCGTGCTTCGTACCTTTCCACGACGCCTGGGTGCCCACGTGGCAGTTCCCGCAGGTCGTCTGCTTGTCGCTCACGGTGAAGTAGCCCAGGAACCCGTTCGCCGAGTCGGGCGGGGGGTTGAAGGGCGGGCGGGTGACGTACTGAATTTTCTCCGTCGTGCACGCGCCGAGCGCGAGCGCCAGGAGCACGACTGCGGCCTGGAGTTTCATACCCGACACCTCCCTGGTAAGTCCACCTGCGCTTGGGCGGCCGCGGCCGTGTCGTGCCGCCGGCTCACGGCGCCGTGCCGCCGGGCCGGGTTGCCGGTTTCGCGGCCACCGCGGTCTGCAAATAGTCGAGAATGTCCTGCGCCTGCTGGCCCGTGGGCGGCGCGACCTTCATCCGTTCCATGTTCCGTTCCATGCGCGCGTACACGATAGCCCAATCGGCCGCCGAGTGCACGCGCACGTCGGGGAGCGCATGGCAGCGGCTGCACACCAGCGCGAACTCGTCCCGCCCCCGACCCGGGGGCAGCACCGCGCCGCTGACCTTGAGCGCGTTGTTCGTGAGATAGCGGAGAATCTCGTACCGCTCCGGGGAACCGGGCACCTGCACGCGGAGCGAATCGGGCAGCCATTCCATGCGGAGCCACATGCGGCGGACCACGACGGGCCAATCGGTGGCGCTGTGGGCGAGCGGGGTCGGCAGCGCGTGGCATTGCGCGCAGTACGCGACCACGAGCTGCGCGCCGCGCGACCGCGGCTCGGGGAGGTCGCCCGGGGCGATCCCTTCGGGCGGCAGCGCCACGCTCGCCGCGGCGAGCAGCAGCCGCTCGGTGCGGGTGAGGGGCTGGGCGCTGGCGGTCGGCCGCGCAGGCGGAGCCGGCTGCGGCGGATGGCGGCAGGCCGCGAGGCCCGCGCCGGCGCCGAGCGCCAGTGCGACGACAGCCGTTGCGGGGACACGCCCGACGTCCATCCGCCACCTCGCGTACGGTCGGCGTAAGCATCCGCCGACCGGGATGAAGGCCGCGTTAAAGCACGGTGAAGCTTTGACGGCGGTGCAGCAAGTGCTTGAGGCGGAGCCGTTCCTCCCGCTCCCGCTCGTCGAGGGCCCGCCGCACGGCGGCGAGCCGGCGTTCCAGGGCCGGCGTCACGCGGCGCTCGAGCGTATTCACCTGGCGCGACGTCTGCGCGAGCGCCTCGCCCAGCCGGCGCAGCAACATCTCCCGGGGCGCCGCGTCGAGGAGCAGTTCGGTCAGCCGTTCGAACTCCGCGGCCGCCCGGACGGTAGCAGGGCCGGCGGTTCCCGGGGGCAGGCCGCGGGCCGCGACGCTCCGGACGAGCGGGGGCCGCCGCACGATGCGGGCGATCGGGATTCCCCAGACGGAGCCGGCCGCGATGTCCAGCGCCAGCTCGCGCGGGGGCCACGCGAGCACCTCCAGTCCCGTGGCGCCGTGGGCGGCGAGCGCGGCGAGGAGCGCGGGGTAGGCGGTCCGGGTCGCCGCCTCGATGCGGGCGCGGGCGTCGGCCGCCGGCCGTGCGACCCGGAACAGTTCACCCACCAGCGCCTCGCGCTTGCGGCGCAGCAGGGCCGCGCCCCGCCGCACGGCGGCGAGCCGGCGGGCGGTCCGGATGAAGGCCATCCGCGTGGGGCTGAGTCCGCCCGCGCTCACCGTCCCCCGCTCTTCCCGGTGTCGCCGCGCGCCCCGCGGCCTTCCCAGGCGGCGTCGGACAGGCGCAGCAGGTCCTCGCGCGGCAGGGTCTCGAGCAGGCGCCACCCCAGCTCGATGGTCTCGGCGATCCCGCGCCGGGCGCCGCCCTGCGCCACGAACTCGCGCTCGAACCGGTCCGCGAACGCGAGGGCGCGGCGATCCGTCGGCGCGAGGCCCGCCTCGCCGACGATCGCGGCCATGAGCCGCGCCTCGCGGCCGCGCGTGTACACGGCGTAGAGCTGGTCCGCCCACTCCCGGTGCTCGGGACGCGTCTTGTCCGTGCCGATCCCCGCGTTCATCAGGCGGGACAGCGACGGCAACACGTCGATGGGCGGGAACACCCCGCGGCGGTGCAGCTCGCGCGACAGTACGAGCTGCCCTTCGGTGATGTAGCCCGTGAGGTCGGGGATCGGGTGCGTGATGTCGTCGTCCGGCATGGTGACGATGGGGATCATCGTCACCGACCCCGGCCGGCCCGCCGCAATGCCCGCCCGCTCGTACAGGCCCGCGAGGTCGGTGTACATGTAACCGGGGTAGCCGCGCCGGCCCGGGATCTCCTCGCGCGCGGTGGCGATCTCGCGCAACGCCTCGCAGTAGTGCGTCATGTCGGCGACCACGACGAGGACGTGCATGCCCGCCTCGAAGGCCAGAAACTCGGCCTCGGCGAGCGCGATTCGCGGCGCGAGCAGCCGCTCGATGGTGGGGTCGCGCGTCTCGTTCACGTAGAGCACGCTGCGCTCCCGCGCGCCGCTCCGCTCGAAGCGCTCCAAGAACGTGTCCGCCTCCCGGGCGGTGATTCCGAGGCCCACGAAGATCACGGCGAACGGCTCGTCGCGGGGCGCGCGGGCGCCTTCGACGAGCTGCGCGGCGAGCTCCAGGCCCGGCAGGCCGGCCCCCGAGAACACCGGGAGCTTTTGCCCGCGGACCAGCGTGTTCATGCCGTCAATGGCCGAGATGCCGGTCTCGATGAAGTCCGCGGGGCGCGCGCGCCGCGCGGGGTTGAGCGGCGCCGCCCAGATGGGCCGGACGTCCTCGCCCACGGGAGACGGCAGGCCGTCCAGCGGCATCCCCATGCCGTTGAGCGCGCGGCCCAGCAGTTCGCGTCCCACGACCGCCGAGGCGGCCTCCCCCGTGAGCGTGAGCTCGACGCGCGCCGGCGCGAGGCCGACCGTGTCTTCGAGCACCTGGATCACGGTGATCTCCTCGCCCGCGTCGATCACCTGGCCCCGCCGCGGGGGCTGCCCGGGCGCGTGAATCACCACGGCCTCCCCCAGCGCCACCCGCCGCGTGCGCCGCAGGTAGAGGAGCGGCCCCGCCGCCTGGTGGGCGCCGCGATAGCGCCGGGCGAGCGGGATGGTCATCGCCCCAGCGCTTCGATGGCCCGCGCGGCGGCCGCGGCCGCGGCCGCGACGGCGCCCGGCGCAGCGCGGCGCAACGCCGCCAGGGCGCGCTGCGCGGGCCGCAGGTCGAGCTGCTCGAAGGACGCGCCGGCATCGAGCGCCCGCAATCCCGCCTGGTGGAACGCGTGCGCGAGCGCCGCGAGTCGGTAGGTCTTTTCCATCGGCGAGTAGGCGTCGTGGGGATCGTAGGCGCTCTGGCCAAGCACGCAGTCCCGCAGGGCCGCCGCGGCCTCGAGCACCAGCCGGTCGCGATCCTGGAGGGCCTCGGGCCCCACCAGGCCCGCGATCTCGCGCAGCTCACGGTCGCGCTGCAACAACTCGAGCAGGTCGCGCCGGATCGCAGGCCAGTCGCGCCCCGCCGCCTCCGCGAACCAGGGGCCCAGCGCCTCGGCCTGGAGACTGTAACTCGTCTCCCAATCCACGGCGGGAAACTGGCGCTGGTGCGCGAGCGCGGGGTCGAGCGCCCACAGGGCCCCCGCCACCCGTAGGGCCGCCTGGGTCACCGGCTCGGAGAGGTCGCCCCCTGGCGGGGAGATCGCGCCGATCAGCGTCACCGCCCCCGTCCGCGCGGGCCGGCCCAGCGCTTCCACATAGCCGGCGCGCTCGAAAAACTTGCCGAGCCGATTCCCGAGATAGGTCGGATACCCTTCTTCGCCCGGCATCTCTTGGAGCCGGGCGGCGATCTCACGCAGCGCTTCCGCCCAGCGCGACAGGCTGTCGGCCATCACCGCGACGCGGTAGCCCATGTCGCGGTAGTACTCGGCGATGGTTACGCCCAGATAGACCGACGCCTCGCGCGCGGCCACCGGCATGTTGGAGGTATTCACGACCAGCACCGTCCGATCGAGCAGCGGGCGCCCGGTGCGGGGATCGGCGAGGCGCGGGAACTCCTCCAGCACCTCGGCCATCTCGTTGCCCCGCTCGCCGCAGCCGATGTACACGACGACATCCGCCGCCGCATACTTGGCGAGCGACTGCTCGATGACCGTCTTGCCGGTGCCGAACCCGCCGGGCACGGCGACGCTCCCGCCCAGGGCGACCGGAAACAGGAAGTCGAACACCCGCTGGCCGGTGAGGAACGGCTCGCGCGCGGGCAGGCGTCGCGCCGCGGGACGAGGCTCGCGCACGGGCCAGCGGTGACCGAGAAACAGCGGGGTGCCGTCGTCCAGCCGGCCGATCGGCTCGCGCACCGTGTAGCTCCCGGCGGCGAGCTCGGCCACGGTGCCCGCGACTCCCGGGGGCACGAGGACGCGGTGCGCGATCCCAGGCCGTTCCTCGACCTCGCCGAGCACGTCGCCGCCCGCCACGGCGGCGCCCGGCGCGAGCGCGGGCGCGAAGGTCCAGCGGCGCGTCGGGTCCAGCGTCTCCGCGCTCACGCCGGGGACGATGAAATCGCCCACGGCGGCGGCCACGGCGCCGAGCGGCCGCCCGACGCCGTCGAGCACCGCGCCGAGGAGGCCGGGCCCGAGGTGCGCCGTGAGCGCGCGGCCGGTGGGCGCGACCGGCTCGCCGAGCCGGAGCCCGTTGGTGTCCTCGTACACCTGGATGGTGCCGCGATCGCCGGCGACGCGGATCACCTCGCCGAGCAGGCCGCGTTCGCCCACGCGGACGAGCTCGTACAGCGCGGCCTGTTCCAGCGGCACGGCCTCGACCAGCGAGCCGCTGATCCGTACCAGCCGCGCGCCGCTCACTTGAGCCTCACCCGGTAGCCGATGACCTGCCGCAAGAGCTCCACGATGTAGGCGTCGGCCGCCGCGGGGCGCGGGGTCCACGCGGGGCCGGGAACCGGCACGACCATGGGCAGGGGCCGGCGCTGCAGCCGCCGGTGCAGGTCATCGGGGAGGCGGTCGTAGAGGGCGTCCTCGAGCAGCACCACGCCCGCGTCGGGGCGATCGAGCAGCTCCCGCAGGCGCGCCGCGCCCTCCTCGGGGGTGGCGACCGCGACGGGCCGCAAGCCGGCGAGGGCGAAGCCCGCGGCGAGCGCTGGCCGGCACATGGCGATCACGCCGTAGCTCACGGCGCCCCCTCCGCCGCCAGCACCTCGGGGGGCGCGCCGAGGGCGATGCCCCAGATGATACGGCACAGGGCGACGGTTTCGGCGCGCAGGCGCAGCGCGTAGGCGAGCACCGGCGCGGGACCGAGCGGGGCGGTGCGCATCGCCCGCTCCAGGGCGCGGAGGCGCAATCGCAGCACCGCTTCCTCGAGGCGCGCCGGGTCCCCGGCGTAGGCGTCGAACGCCGGCGCGAACGAGGCCCCCGCGAGCGCGCGGGCGAGCCGCCGGCCGGCCGCGGCCGGCGTCGCGGCGGCCGCGGCCGCCTCGAACGCCGCGCTGTCGAGCCGCGCCCCGCCCGCCAGGAACGCGTCGCGCGGCTGCAACCCGCGCTCCTCCCCCGCCCCCGCCAGCGCCAGTGCCGTGTAGGCGTTCTCGAGGTCGATCGTCTCGCGCACGTAGTCGAGCAGGGCGCGGGAGCGGCGCGCCGTGCGCACCGCGCGCGCGGCGAAGGTGCGATTGAGCGCGAGTTCGAGGGCCAGGGGATCCGGCTGCGCGGCGGCGGCCGGACCGCGGAGCGCCGGACCGTAGGGGTGGCGCCAGGCCGTGAGCAGGGCCGCGATCGCGGCGGGGCTCGCCTGGCTCGCGAGCTCCCGGAGCGCGCGCTCGGGGAGCGCGGGCGTGGGCACCAGCCCCGCCAGCCGGGCCTCGGCCGGCGCCTGCGCCAGCGCGCCGCGAACCAGCGCCCGCAGGCTGCGCCGGTCTTCGTCCTCGAACACCACGGCGAGGAGCGCCGTGCGCGGGCCCGCCCAGCGCGCGAGCACGCCGAGGCGCGCCGCCGCCATGCGGCGCACCGCCACCTCCAGGGCCGCAGGCGAGGCCGCGCCCTCCGGCACCGCGTAGCCGAGGCGCCGCAGCGCGGCGGCGAGCGCGGGCACATCGGGCGCGCCGGCGAGCGCCGCGAGCGTCGCGGCCCCGAGCAGGTGGGTCGCAAGCCCGCGCGCCCGCGCGTCGAGGTCCTCCCAGCGCGGCGTCACGGCCCCCGTTCCTCCACCCGCGCGAGAACGCCGGGCGCCAGGCGGGGCCACAGGCGCTCCAACCGGCCGTCGAGGGTATCGTCCACCGTCAGCACGCCGTCCGCCGTGGCGAGCGTGAACCCCGCGCGCACCCCGGAGTCGGCCTCGACGGCGGCACCCGAGGCCCGCGGCAGGGCATCGCGCACCGCGGCCGCGAGCGCCGGAGGGCACCGAACCACAACGGCCGCGTCGCCCGCGCAGGCCAACGCCGCCCCGAGCGCGGCGGGCAGCGCCGCCCGGTATTCCGGGGTCGCCATCGCTTCCGGGAGCCGCGCGCGCGCCGCGGCCAACACGCGGCCGAGCAGGCGGTGCCGCGCCTCGAGCACCAGCCGGCGCCCGCCGCGACGCGCCTCCCCGAGCGCCCGCTCGGCCCGTCCGCGCAGCTCCGCCGCCCGCGCGTCGAGCACCTCCGCGCGGCGCCGGGCCAGCCGCTCCTCGGCGGCGGCCCGGATGGCCGCCGCTTCGGCCCGCGCCGCCGCCAGCCGGCGCTCCGCCTCCGCCGTGGCGTCGCGCTCCAGCGCCGCGAGCAGGTGCTCGAGAGCCATGGCGCCCCGGCCGCTCACACCGGCTTGCTGAACAGGATCAACACGGCGATCACGAATCCCAGGATCACCATCGTCTCCGGAATCGCGATCATCAGGATCGCCGTGGTCGAGAGCTCCGGTTTCTCGGCCATGCTCGCCGCGATCGCCGGCCCGATGCGCGACTGCGCCCACGCCGTGGCGAGCGCCGGAATCGCCACGGCGAGCGCCGCGGCCAGGACGGTGAACAGAACGGTCATGTGGACTCCTCATGTTGTTTTCGACGGGCCCTCGCGCGTCCAGCGGCCGAAGGGTTGATAGCGCACGCCGCCCGGGCTGTAGAACTTCCCGAAGAACTCCACATAGTGCAGGCGCAACGCGTGGATGGTCGGGCTGAACAACGCGATCGCGAAGTTGACGAGGTGGAAGAGCAGGGCGAAAACGATCCCCACGGCGAGGCTGCCGATCGCGCCCACCATGCGGTTGGCGACCACCGCCAGCATCACCGACGCCACGCCCAGCGCCATGATACGGGCGTAGCTCAGGATGTTCCCGAGCGTGGACAAAAGCTCGATGGGGGCCACCAGCCCCTCGACCACGATGAGCACCGGGAAGGCCGCCAGCAGCCCGATCACCGCCGGCGTGAAGAACCCCCGGGGCAGCACCTCCACGGCGGCCAGCAGCGCCAGAACGATGAGCCCGATCATCAGCGCCGCGACCCCGCGGCCGAAGGCGAGCCGCGGGCGGCGCCGCAGGTTGGCCGCCACGCCGAGCCCCAGGCCGAGCAGGATGTGCACGCCGCCGAGCGCGACCGCCAAGAGGAGGAAAGGAATAAGCGCCTCTTCCCGGCTGAAAGCGATCGGCCGGAGCCCGAGCCAGCGGCGGCCGAGATCGCCGAACAGCTCCCCGTAGAGGAACCCCGCGAGAATAGAAAACAGCGCGCACGGTCCGATGATCTCCGCCACGTTGCGGAGCAGCGAGCCCGGCCTGGAACGCGCATGCAGCGCGAGCCCGAGCGCGGCGAGCACCGCCCCGTAGCCCACGTCGCCCACGATCAGCCCGAAGAACGCGGGAAAGAACACGGCCACGAACGGCGTGGGGTCGATGCTCCCGTAACGCGGCAGGGGCAGGAGGCGGATCAGCGTCTCGAACGGGCGGAACAGGCGCGGGTTCGAGAGCACGACCGGCGCCTCCTCCGCCCGCCATTCCTCTTTTGACACTTCGCTCGCGACGACGTCCTCGCCGAACGCGGCGCGGAGGCGCTCCGTGAGGTCGCGGCGCCGCGCCGCCGGCAGCCATCCTTCGAGCACGAATGCCCGGGGCGTCACCCCGGCGAGCGACAGCGCGTCGAGCTCGCGGAGTCGGTCGTGCAGGCCCGCGCGGGCGCGGAGCAGCTCGGCGCCGTGGGCGCGGGCCAGCGCCTCGCGCTCCCGCCGCACCCGCTCCGCCTCGGCCGGCAGCTCGCCGAGCCGCGCCAGCATCCGCGGGATCGCCTCGACCAGCGACGTGCCGCCGTAGGCCGCTGGCACGGGGATCTCCTCCACCCCCGCCTCGGCGAGCAGCCGCTCCACCCGCGCGGCCGCGGTCGCCGCCACGACCACCAGGACCGCCACCTCGCCGCTCGGCAGCGGCTGGCTGTAGAGCTGGAACTCGTCCCCGATCACGCTCCGCAGGCTCGCCCGCAGCCGCGCGATCGCGCCGCGCTCGCCGCTCTTCAGCAGCACGTGATAGGCGGTGGCGTTGGGCCAGCGCGCCTCGCTCTCGAGCAGCGCGCGGAAGGCGGAGAAAAAGTGCTGGTACTTGAGGATCAGGGCTCGCTCCTCCTCGAGCGCCGCGGCGCGCGCGTCGAGCCGCTCCAGCCGGCGGCGCACCCGCCAGGCGAGCCGCGCCCAGCGCGCGAGGTCCGCGACGCGCGGGGAGGGCTGCGCGGCCGGCGCCGCTCCGCCCGCGAGCCCCAGCCCGGCGAGCGCCCGCGTCACGTCCTCGAGCGCGCGCCGCAGATCGCGCCGCTCCCGTTCCTGCGCCGGCGACAGCGCGAGCGGCGCGAGCGGCGCCGCCCGCGCCGGCGCGGCGAGGTGCAAGAGCCCGAGATCCTGCAACACCGCCAGCACGTCCGGCAGCCGCTCGCGCGGCCCCAGGATCCGCACCTTTGCCATCTCGATGATCACCCCGCCCCCCCGATCACCCGGCGCACGACCTCGGCCGCCAGCTCCGCCACCCGCGCCGCACTCACCGCATCGAACCGCGCCGCCGCGGCGCGCGCCTGCGCCGCCGCCGCGTCGGCCCGCTCCCGGTACTCCGCCTCGATCGCCGCCTCGAGCCGGCCGAGTTCCGCCTCCAGCTCGGCCGCGAACGCCGCCTCCCGCGCCGCCGCTTCCGCCTGCGCCGCCGCCACGACCGCCGCCGCCTCCTCGCGCGCCTGCGCCAGCAGCCGCTCGAGCCGCGCCTCGGTCTCGAGCAGCCGCGACAGCTCGCTCATGCCCCCGGCGCCGCCCCCGTCGGACGTCGCGCCGCGCTGCTGCCGCGCCATGCAGGTCCCTCCCCCGACCGATCGCGGCGCCCAATGTCGCACCCGCGCACGCCGGAGACCATGAAGGGCGTGCAAAGATTCCTTCGGCCTTTGCCACCCGCGGCGCGGTCCACCATCGTGAAAGATTCTTCACGAGCGGTTCGCGATTCCTACCGCCCGGGCGGCCTAGCCTAGCGTGGGCGCGTCCCGGACGGGCGGCCCGCCGCCGGTTTCGCCACCCGCCCTGCGCCGTTCCTTCGCTCGGAGTGTCCGCCTATGTACGTCCCGACGACGCATCCGTGGACCGAGGGCGAGACCCTCGGCGCCTACCTCGAGCGCCGCGGCATCAGCCGCCGCGATTTCCTCGCCTTCTGCGCCGAAATGACCGCGATGCTCGGCCTCGCGAGCGCCATGACGCCGCGCGTCGCCAAGGCGCTCGCCGCGCAAAAGCGGCCCAGCGTCATCTGGCTCCAGCTCCAGGAATGCACGGGGTGCGTCGAGAGCGTGCTCCGCACCGCCGAGCCCACGATCGGCGATCTCGTGCTCGACGTCGTCTCGCTCGACTACCAGCACACGATCATGGCGGCCGCCGGCCGGCAGGCCGAAGCCGCGCTCGCCGACGCGGTCGCGCGCAACAAGGGGCAGTATCTGCTCGTCGTCACGGGATCGGTGCCGCTCAACGACGGCGGGATCTACACGATGATCGGCGGGCGCACCGCCAAGGAGATCCTGGAAGAGACGGCCAAGGGCGCGAAGGCGGTGATCGCCATCGGCGCCTGCGCCCACTGGGGCAGCGTGCAGGCGGCGCGGCCCAATCCCACCGGCGCCGTGGGCGTGGACGCGATCGTCAAGGACAAACCGGTCGTGAATATCGCTGGCTGCCCTCCGATCGCGGACGTGGTGACGGCGACGATCGTGCACTACCTCACGTTCGGCCGCGTCCCGGCGCTCGATTACGACGGGCGGCCGCTGTTTGCCTACGGGGCCCGCATTCACGATCAGTGCCCGAAACGCGCCAACTTCGACGCCGGCCAGTTCGTCGAGCGGTTCGACGACGACGCGGCGCGCAAGGGTTGGTGCCTCTACCATGTGGGCTGCAAGGGGCCGGCGACCTACTCGCCGTGCCCGATCTTCCTCTGGAACACCCGCACCAGCTGGCCGATCGGCGCCGGGCACCCGTGCCTTGGCTGCACCGAGCGCCATTTCTGGGACACGATGACGCCGTTCTACGGGCGCCTCCCCGACGTGGCGGGCTTCGGCGTCGAGCGCTACGCCGACACGTTCGGCGCCGCGCTCGCGATCGGAGCGACGGCGGGCGTCGCGGCGCACGCGATCGCCACCGGCGTCCACCAGATGCGCCAGCGGCGGCAGCTCCCGGTTGTCGAACCATCTCCGAAGGGCGAGGGCAGCGGCCATGGCCATGACTAAAGTCGTCGTCGACCCGATCACCCGGATCGAGGGCCACCTGCGCATCGAGGTGCAGGCCGACAACGGGCGCATCACCAACGCGTGGGCCTCGTCCACCCAGTTCCGCGGCATCGAGCTCGTGATGCAGGGGCGCGACCCCCGCGACGCCTGGGCGTTCACCCAGCGCATCTGCGGGGTTTGCACCGTGGTGCACGCCCTGGCGTCGCTGCGCGCCGTGGAAGACGCGCTCGACATCACCATCCCGCCCAATGCGAACCTCATCCGCAATCTGGTGCACGGGATGCAGACGGTGCAGGACCACGTGATCCATTTCTATCACCTGCACGCGCTGGATTGGGTGGATGTCGTGAGCGCGCTCGCGGCGAATCCCGCGGACACGGCCGCCGTCGCGAAGAAACTCTCGCCGTGGCCCAACAACTCGGAGACCTACTTCCGCGAGGTCCAGAACCGCCTCAAGGGCTTCGTGGGCTCGGGCCAGCTCGGCATCTTCACCAACGGCTACTGGGGCCACCCCGCCTACAAGCTGCCCCCCGCCGTGAACCTACTCGCGGTGGCGCACTACCTCGAAGCGCTGGACGCGCAGCGCGACATGATCCGGCTGCACGCAATCTTCGGCGGCAAGAACCCCCACCCCAACTTCCTGGTGGGCGGGATGGCGTCGGCGATCAACCTCGACAGCCGCGCCACCATCAACGCCGAGCGGCTCACCGACATCCACGACATGATCGCCCGCGCGCAGGCGTTCGTGGAGCAGGTGTATTTCCCCGATCTCATCGCGATCGCCGGGTTCTACAAGGAGTGGGCCGCCATCGGCGGGGGAACGGGCAATTACCTCGCCTGCGGCGAGTTCCCCGAGGGCGACCCCCGGGACGTGAAGTCGCTGTACCTGCCGCGCGGGATCGTCCTCAACAAGGATCTCACCAAGGTCGTGCCGTACGACGAGAAGCAGGTGAAGGAATACATCAGCAGCTCGTGGTACGAGTACTCGCAGGGCGACGACGCGGGGCTGCACCCCTACCAGGGCGAGACCAAGCCGAAGTACACCGGCCCCAAGCCGCCCTGGACCTACCTGCAGGGCGAGAAGAAGTACACCTGGATGAAGGCGCCGCGCTACGACGGCCGGCCGATGGAGGTCGGCCCGCTCGCCCGGATGCTCGTCGCCTACGCCGCGGGCCACGAGGGCGCGCGCGCGCTCGTGCAGGAGGTGCTCGAGCGGCTCGACGTCGGGCCGGCCGCGCTGTTCTCCACCCTCGGCCGCACGGCGGCGCGCGGCATCGAAACCGTGTTGCTCGCCCGGCGCCTGCCGCGCTGGTACGACCAGCTGGTCGAGCGCATCAAGGGCGGCGACACCCAGACCTTCAACGGCGCCAAGTGGGATCCGTCCACGTGGCCGGCCAAAGCGCAGGGGTACGGCTACTGCGACGCGGCGCGCGGCGCGCTCGGCCACTGGGTGCAGATCGAGAACGGCAAGATCGCGCGCTACCAGTGCGTCGTGCCGAGCACCTGGAACTGCTCGCCGCGCGATCCGAAAGGGCAGCCGGGCCCCTACGAGGCGGCGCTCATGGATCACCACCCGCTCGCCAAGCCCGAGCAACCGCTCGAGATCCTGCGGACCATCCACTCATTCGACCCGTGCATGGCGTGCGGCGTGCACGTGCTCGACGCCACCGGCAACCCCGTCACCACGGTCAAGGTCCAATGAGCGCCGCCGCCCCGAAGGCCGGGATCCACCTGGCCCGCACGGTGCCGCCGCCCCAGGGCGAGTACCGCTGGGTGTATCTGTGGGGCTGGCCGATCCGCGCCATGCACTGGGCCGCGGCGGTCTCGATCGTCGTGCTCGTCGTGACCGGGTTCTACATCGGCCGGCCGTATTTCATGACGTCGGGAGAGGCCAGCCAGCACTACCTGATGGGGTGGATGCGGTTCCTGCACTTTCTGGCCGCCGGCGTGCTGGTCGCCACCGCGATCGTGCGCGTGTACTGGCTGTTCGCCGGAAACCAGTTCGAGCGGTGGCAGGCGCTGTTCCCGTACCACTGGAAAGACTGGGTGAATCTCGCGCGGCAACTGAAGGCCTACCTCACCGTGCGGCCCGAGCAAGCGCCGCGGTATCTCGGCCACAATCCGCTGCAGCAGCTCAGCTATACGGGTCTCTACGCCGTGGCGCTCGTCATGGTCGTGACGGGCTTCGCCATGTACGGCCAGTCCCGCCCGGGCGGCCTGTGGTATCGGCTGTTCGGCTGGGTGGTGCCCCTGCTCGGCGGCATCCAGGTGGTGCACTTCGTCCACCACGTGCTGGCGTGGGTGTTCGTGATCTTCTTCCCCGTCCACGTGTACCTCGCGCTGCGCGCCGATCTGCTCGAGCGCACCGGCACGATCTCCTCGATCATCAGCGGCGGGCGGTGGGTTCCCGCCGGCGAGCGCTATGTCGATCAATGACCGCGCCGCCCCGGCCGCCGCGGCGGCGGTGGTGATCGGGCTCGGCAACCCGCTCATGGGCGACGACGGGCTGGGCCTCGCCGCCCTCGAGCGGCTGCGCGACACCTGGGTCCTGCCTCCCGAGGTCGAGCTGGTGGACGGCGGCACCTGGGGACTCACGCTGCTCCCGGTGATCGAGCGGGCGCGGCATGTCGTTTTCCTCGACGCGATCGCCACGGGCGCGGCGCCCGGCACGCCGGTCGTCGTGCCCCGGGCGCGCCTGCCCCGCTACCTCGCGACGAAGGTCTCGCCGCACCAGGTGGACTTGGGCGACGTCTTGGCGCTCGCCGAGCTGCGGGGCACGCTCCCCGCGGAGACGGTCGCCCTGGGGCTGGAGCCCCAGCGGGTGGAGTTCGGGGTCGGATTGAGCCCGCTCGTCGCGGCGCGCCTGGACGCGCTGGTGGAGCGCGTGGTATCCCGGCTCGCCGCCTGGGGCTATGCGTGCACCCGGCGGGAGGCAGCGGTGGATGCATGAAATGAGCGTCGCGCTCGAGATCGGCCGCATCGCCCAGGAGCAGGCGGGGCCGCGCGGGCCGGCGAGCGTGGCCACGGTGGCGGTGGAAGTGGGGGACGACGCGGGCGTCGAGATCTCGAGCCTCGCGTTCTGCCTGGAGGCGGTCCTCGCCGCGCCCCCGTTTGCGGGCGCGAAAGCGGTGATCACGCGGCTGCCCGGCGACGTGCTACGGGTGGCGTACCTGGAGGTGGACGATGGCCGTCCGGACCATTGACGTGCGCGAGCGGGTGATGGCGCGGAACGACGCGCTCGCGGCCGAGGTGCGCCGCCGCCTGCGCGAGGCGGGGGTCGTGGCGTTCAACCTGGTCTCGTCGCCCGGCTCGGGGAAAACGACGCTGCTCGAGCGCACGCTCGCCGACGTGGGCGAGGAGCTGCGCATCGCCGTGGTCACGGGCGACGTGCAGACGCAGAACGACGCCGAGCGGCTGGCGCGCCACACCGACCGGCTGGTGCAGGCGGTGGTGACCAACGGGGCGTGTCACCTCGACGCCCGCCAGGTGCTCGCGGCGCTCGACGCCGTCGAGCTGGAGCGGACCTGGCTGCTGTTCATCGAGAACGTGGGCAACCTGGTGTGCCCGGCGAGCTGGGACCTGGGCGAGGACGCGAAGATCGTTCTGTTCTCGGTCACCGAGGGCGAAGACAAGCCGGTGAAGTACCCCAAGGTGTTCCAGCAGGCGCGGTACGCGGTGCTCTCGAAGCTCGACCTCCTGCCCCATGTGCCGTTCCGCGTGGAGCGGGCGATCGCGTACGCGCGGCAGGTGAATCCCACGCTCGAGTTCTTCTTCACCTCGGCGCTCGAGGCGGAGGGCCTGGAGGAGTGGTATCACTTCCTGCGGGCGCAGGTGCGGCGCCGCCGGACGGCGGCGTGACGGCGCTTTCCGCGGGCGCCGCGGCGGCGCGGACCGCCGTCCGGGTGCGGGTGAGCGGTCTGGTGCAGGGAGTCGGGTTTCGGCCGTTCGTGCACCGCCTCGCGGTGCGCCACGGCCTCGCGGGGTGGGTGCGCAACGCCGCGGGCGACGTGCAGATCGCCCTCGAGGGCGACGCCGAGGCGATCGCCGCCTTCGTCGCCGCCCTCCGCGCCGACGCACCGCCGCTCGCGCGGATCGAGGCGGTGACGGTGGAGCCCGCGGCGCCGGCGGGACTCGGTTCCTTTGCGATTCGCGACAGCCGCAACGAGCCCGATCGCCGCCTCCCGGTGTCGCCCGACGTGGCGATGTGCCCCGCCTGCGAGGCGGAGCTGTTCGACCCCGGCAACCGGCGGTTCCGCTACCCGTTCATCACGTGCACCGACTGCGGGCCGCGGTTCACCGTGATCGAGGCGATGCCGTACGACCGCGAGCGCACCAGTATGCGGGCGTTCGCCCAGTGTCCCGAGTGCCTCCGCGAGTACGGCGCTCCCGGCGACCGGCGCTACCACTCCCAGACCAACAGTTGCCCCGCGTGCGGGCCGCGCCTGTGGCTCGAGCCCGCGCCCGCCGGGGGCGCCGCCGATCCCGTCGCGGCGGCGGCCCGGCTCCTTGCCGCGGGCGCCATCGTGGCCGTGCGGGGACTGGGCGGCTTTCACCTCGCCGTGGACGCCACCGACGAAGGCGCGGTCCGGCGGCTGCGCGAGCGCAAGCACCGGGAGGCGAAGCCGCTCGCCGTCATGGTGCGCACCCTCGCCGAGGCGCGCACGCTGGCGCACGTGAGCGCGGCCGAAGCCGAGCTGCTCGGCTCGCGGGAGCGGCCGATCGTGCTGCTCGAGCGGCGGGCGGACGCGCCCTTGGCGGCGGCGGTCGCGCCGGGGCTCGATACCGTGGGGGTCATGCTCGCCTACACGCCGCTGCATCACCTCCTGCTCGACGCCGTCCGCCGCCCCCTCGTGATGACGAGCGGCAATCGGAGCGACGAGCCGATCGCCGTGGACAACGCCGAGGCCCGGCGGCGCCTCGCCGGGATCGCCGACGCGTTTCTCTTGCACGACCGCGACATCGTGTCGCGCTACGACGACTCCGTGGTCCGCGCGGTGGGGACCGCCGTGATCTTCCTGCGGCGGGCCCGGGGGTACGCGCCGCTTCCGGTGGACCTTCCCGTCGCCGCGCCGCAGCCGATCGTCGCCGTCGGCCCGCACCTGAAGAACACGTTCGCCCTGGCGCACGGCGCCCGCGCGTACGTGAGCCAGCACATCGGCGACCTCGAGAACCTCGAGACGCTCGAGCACTTCCAGACGACGCTCGCCGCCTATCGCCGGCTGTTCCGCATCGAGCCGCGAGTGGCGGCGCGCGATCTGCACCCCGGCTACCTGTCCACCCGGGTCGCTGAAGAGCTCGGCCTCGCGCGGGTGATTCCCGTGCAGCACCATCACGCCCACGTCGCCGCGGTGCTCGCCGAGCACGGCGTGACGGAGCCGGCGGTGGGCGTCGCGTACGACGGCACCGGGTACGGCGCCGACGGCGCCGTGTGGGGCGCGGAGATCCTGGTGGCCGACCTCGCGGGATACCGGCGCGCGGCACACCTGCGCTACGCCCCGCTGCCGGGCGGCGACCTCGCCGCGCGGCGGCCCTGGCGGGCGGCGCTCGGCTATCTGTCGCTCGATCCCGGGGCGGCCGCGGCGTTCGCCCTCGCGTTCGCCAGCGTGCCGCCCGAAGAGCGCGCCGTCGCCGCGCAGCAGATCGCGGCGCGCCTCAACGCCCCGCTCGCCTCGTCCATGGGCCGCCTGTTCGACGCGGCGGCGGCGATCCTCGGCGTGCGCCGCGCGGCCCGCTACGAGGGCCAGGCGGCGATGGAGCTCGAGGCGCTGGCCGGCCGGCGGCCCGCGCGCCCGCGCCCCTTCCCGGTGCGCGAGGAGGGCGACGCCTGGGTGCTCGACCCGCTGCCCCTGCTCGCCGCTCTCGGCGCGGAGCGGACCGCCGGCGCCGACGCGGCCGACCTCGCGGCCGCCTTTCACGAAAGCGTGGCCGCGGCCACCGCGGACGCCGTCGCGCGGATCGCCGCCGCAGCGGGGCTCGGCACGGTGGCGCTCGCGGGCGGCTGCTTCCAGAACGCCCGCCTCCTCGCGGCGGTCCGCGACCGCCTCGAGGCCCGCCGCCTGCGGGTCCTCGTGCCCCGCCAGCTCGGCCCCAACGACGGCGCCGTCAGTTACGGCCAGGCGGCGGTGGCCGCCGCCGTGCTGCGAAAGGAGTGATCCGCCCATGTGTCTCGGAGTGCCCGGACGCGTCGTGGCCGTGCACGGCCGCAGCGCCACCGTCGATTTCTGGGGCGTGCGCCGCGAGACGCGGCTCGACGTCATCGACGAGCCCGTGCAGCCCGGCGACTACATCCTCAACCACGTCGGGTTCGCGATCCGCAAGATTCCCGCCGCCGAGATCGCGGAGACGCTCGCCCTGTACGAGCAGCTGCTGCGGGAAGCGGAAGGCGACATGATGGCGGCCGACGTGCGGACCGAGATCGCCGCGGCCCACGACGGCGCGCCGCCCGAGGGCTCCCGTGGCGTCTGACCTCGCCCTGTCGGCGGCCGAGCGCGAGCTCAAGTTCCGCGACCCCGCCAAGGCCCGGGCGCTCACCGGGGCGCTCGAGCGCCTGTGCCGCGACATCGGGCGCGAACCCGTGTCCGTGATGCACGTGTGCGGCAGCCACGAGCAGTCCATCGCCAAGTACGGACTGCGCGCCATCCTGCCGCGAGCGCTGAACGTGATCATGGGGCCGGGCTGCCCGGTGTGCGTCACCGACGTCCCCGAAGTGGACGAGGCCGTGGTCCTCGCCGAAGACGGCGTGCGGATCGCCACCTACGGCGACATGCTCAAGGTGCCGGGCACCTCCAAGTCGCTCGCCGATGCGCAGGCGGCGGGGGCGCAGATCGACGTCGTGTACAGCGCCGCCCAGGCGGTCGAGCTGGCCCGCGATACCACGGCGCCGGTGTGCTTCTTCGCGAGCGGCTTCGAGACCACGGCCGTGGCCACGGCCGCCGTGGTGCTCGCGGACCCGCCGCCGCCGCCCAACTTCTCGATCCTCTCGGCCCACAAGTACATCCCCCCGGTCATGGAGATCGTGGCGGAGATGCCGGGCACCCGGGTGGAGGGGTTCCTGGCCGCCGGCCACGCCGCCACGATCACCGGGTGGCGCATCTTCGAGCGTTTCGTCGAGCGGCACCGGATCCCGGTCGTGGTCGCGGGGTTCGAGCCGCTCGACATCCTCGCCGGCCTGGTGAAGCTGGTGGAGCTGGTGCGCGACGGCACCCCGCGCGTCGAGAACATGTACCCGCGCTGCGTCACCCCCGACGGCAACCGCAACGCCCAGCGCCAGCTGTGGCGGGTGTTCCGCACCACGGGCGGCCGCTGGCGCGGCATCGCCCACGTGCCGAACGGCAATTTGCGGCTGCGCGACGAGTTCGCCTGGATCGACGCGCGCCGGCGGTTCGCCATCGACGTGCGGCGCCTGTGGACCCACGCGCCGTCCGCGCTGACCCAGGTCTGCATCTGCGGCGACATCATGGCCGGCATCGCGTCGCCGCACGGCTGCCCGTTGTTCGGCAAGGAGTGCACGCCCGACACCCCGGTGGGCGCGTGCATGGTCTCGAGCGAGGGGACGTGCAAGATCTGGCATCAGTACGGAGGGCATCCCGACCTATGAGCGTCACAGTGAAGCCGGGCGACGCGGTGCAGCCGAGCGACCTGATCACGCTGCGGCACGGCGCGGGCGGCCGCGCGATGCGGCTGCTCATCGAGGAGACCCTCGCCGCCGGGTTCGCCGACACCCCGGTGGACGGCATCGGGCTCGCGGCCATGGACGACGGCGCGGCGCTGAGGCTCGGCGACGGGCGCTGGCTGGTGATCACGACGGACTCGCACGTCGTCCATCCGGTCTTCTTCCCCGGCGGCGACATCGGCCGGCTCGCCGTCGCCGGCACGGTCAACGATCTGGCCATGATGGGCGCCACGGAGCCGCTCGGTCTCACGAGCGCCGTGATCGTGGAGGAGGGATTCCGCAAGGGGGACCTGGAGCGGATCCGGGGCTCGATGCTCGCGACGTGTCGCGAGGCCGGGGTGACCATCGTCACCGGCGACACGAAGGTGATGGGGCGCGGCGAGCTGGACGGGATCGTCATCAACACGACCGGCGTCGCCGTCGCCCGCGCCGTGATTCCCGACGCGGGCCTCCGCGCGGGCGACCGGATCATCCTCACGGGGACGATCGGCGACCACGGGATCGCGCTGATGGCGAGGCGGCACAACCTCGCGCTCGATGCCGAGCTCCGCTCCGACGTCGCGCCGATCAACGGGCTGATCCGCGCGGCCCTGGCGGCGGCGCCGGGCGCCGTGACCGCGATGAAGGATCCCACGCGCGGCGGCGCGGCGAGCGCGCTGCACGAGATGGCGGCGAAGAGCGGCGTAGGGATCGTGATCCACGAGGCGCGCGTGCCCGTGAGCGCCGTCGTGCGCGCCGCGGCCGAGATGCTCGGGCTCGACCCGTTCCACATCGCCAACGAGGGCAAGGCCCTGATCGGCGTGCGGCCCGATGCGGCGGACGCGGTGCTCGCGGCGCTGCGGGCGCACCCCTACGGGCGCGACGCCGCCGTCATCGGCGCCTGCACCGCCGAGCATGCCGGCAAGGTGATCCTCGACACCGGGCTCGGACGGCGCATCCTCGCCGAACCCGACGGCGAGCCCCTGCCCCGCATATGCTGAGGCCGCTGCGCGTCGCCGTGCTCACGTCGCGACGGGCGCCGGGCCTGGCCGACCTGCTGCACGGGGGGCGGCCCGGCGCCGCGTACGAGATCGCGGCCGCCGTGGTCACCGACCCCGAGGGTCCCGCGCTCGCCGAGCTCCGAGCGGCGGGCGTGCGGACCTGGGTGCACGACCTGCGCGCCTTTTGCCGGGCGCGCGGGGCGCCGCTCCGCGATCTCGACGCCCGCCGGGCGTTCGACCGCGCCACCGGCGAGCTGCTGGCGGGCGCCCGGCCGGACCTGGTGGTGCTGTGCGGCTACCTGCACATCGTCACCGCTCCGCTCCTCGAGGCGTACCCGTGGCGCATCGTCAACGTTCACGACAGCGACCTGACCGTGTGCGGGCCCGACGGGCTCCCCAGGTACCGGGGCCTGCACGCCACGCGGGACGCCGTGTTCGCGGGCGAACCCGAGACCCGCTCCACCGTCCACCTCGTGACGCCCGACGTGGACGTCGGCCCGCTGCTCGTGCGCTCCTGGGCCTTCCCCACCCATCCCCTCGTCGCGGCGGCCCGCGGGTGGGGCGCGGCGGACATCCTCAAGGCGTACGCCTATGCGCAACGCGAGTGGATGATGCGCGCCGCCTGGGGCCGGTTGCTCGTCCGCACCGTCATGCTCTTCGCCCGCGGGGAGGTGCGCGTGGCGGGCGGCCGGGCCACGATCGCCGGTGCTGCGGGACCGGTAGGCCTCGCCCCCGTCGCTTCCGTCCCGCCCGTCGCGCCCCCCGCGCCGGCCTCCGCGGCCCGAGCGCTCACGGCCGTGCGCACCGGAGGATGACATGGAGCACATCCGCATGACGCGCGAGGGGGCGGTGGGGATCATCACGATCGACCGCCGCGAGCGCTTCAACTCGATGGACGTGAGCACCGCCCGGGACTTCCGCAAGGCCGGTCTCCAGTACGCGCGCGACGCGACGGTGCGCTGCGTGGTGATCCAGGGCGCGGGAGGCGTGTTCTCGAGCGGCGCCGACCTGAAATACATCCGCGACAAGGGCGACGCCGAGGACTTCGGCTACTTGCACCCCGACGGCGTGGGCCCCGCGCAAGGATACGGGGAGAGCTTCAAGCAGATCCTCGAGTACTTGCACAGCGCGATCTCGGAGATCAAGCGCGCCCCCAAGCCGTTCGTCGCGGCCGTGGACGGGATCGCCGCCGCCGGCGGGTTCGGGATCGCGATGGCGTGCGACTTGGTCTTCGCCTCGGAGCGCGCGAGCTTCGAGTGGGCCTACCACAAGACGGCGCTCACGGGCGCCGAGAGCTCGACCTTTTTCCTGCCGCGCCTCGTGGGCTTGCGCAAGGCGATGGAGCTCGTGCTGCTCAATCCGCGGCTCACGGCGCGCGAGGCCAAGGAGATCGGCCTCGTCACCGCCGTCTTTCCCGATGCGACGTTCGAGGCCGATGTGCTCGCGGTGGCGCGGCGTCTGGCGGCCGGCCCCACGGAGGCCTACGGGATCGCCAAGACCCTGCTCAATCAGGCCGCGGGGGTGGATCAGCTCGACTACCATCTCGACCAAGAGCTGCGCGAACTCGCCCGCATCGCCGACACGCCCGCCTTTGCCGAAGGGCTGGCGGCGTTCTTCGGGAAGCGCCCGCCCGCCTTCCACGAAGACTGACCCCGCCCGCGCGAACGTCGGCGGGGGGGTGCGCGTAATCCCCTAGGTATGCGTCGTCAGCTGGCTGGTGCCGCCGCCTTGGTCGCCGGGGCCGCGTGCGCGGCTCCCGCTCCCCGCGGGTTCGGCGAGCGGCCGGGCGACGTCGCCCCGGCCGCCACCCGCTACATCAACCCCGGAACGCTGGCCGCCCTTCCCGGCTTCACCCACGCCGTGCGGGTGGGTCCGACCGTGTACGTGTCGGGCGAGGTCGCGCTCGACAGCACGGGGCACCTCGTGGGGCGCGGCGACGTGGGCGCGCAGGCGGCGCAGGCGTTCGCGAATCTCGCGACCGTGCTCAGAATCGCCGGCGCCGCGCCCGCCGACGTCGCCCGGCTCACGATCTACGTGGTCAACCTGAAGCCGGGCGATTTCGACGCGATCCGCGCCGCCGCGCCGGACTTTTTCCCGGAGCGCAACCCGCCCGCCGGCACGGTGGTCGGGGTGGCCGGCCTCCCCGGGGAGGGGCTGCTCCTCGCCGTGGACGCCGTGGCGGTGGTGCGGGCGATGTTCCGCCCCCTCGAGGAACGGGAGCGGTGGGGACGGGGGCGGCCGTACGATTGACGGCCGCGGGGCCTAGCCAACCGCCGCTAGCACCCGCTCCAGCCGCGCGCGGACTTCGGTCGCGACCGGCCGGACCTGCTCGTTGCCGGTGAGCGCGAGCGCCGCGACCGGGTCCATCGCCGCCACCACGCTCTTCCCCGGCTCGTCGGCCGCGTACACCACCACGTTGCACGGCAACAGCAGCCCGATGTCTCGCTCGGCGGCGAGCGCCCGGTGCGCGAGCGGCGGATTGCAGGCGCCGAGGATGATGTACGGACGGAAGTCCACATCGAGCTTCTTCTTGAGCGTGGCCGCCACGTCGATCTCCGTCAGCACCCCGAACCCCTCGGCCGCGAGCGCCTGGCGAGTGCGCTCGACCGCGCGCTCGTAGGGCAGGTCCACCGTCGTGGCGATCCCGTAAGGTGTGGTTTGCGTGACCATGTTCGCTCCCCCGTTCCTTCGCGAGGTTGCACCGGGCGCCCCCAACAACAGCCGCGGCCCGCTTCAAGTTCCAGGCCAGCGCTCAGTCTATCTATCCTATAAGGAACCTTCGGATCGGTTTCACGCCCATCCCACCGACGCCGGCGTTCTAGAAGCACCATGGACGAGCGCTCGTTCACCGTCGCCTTGACCTTGCAGGACGGCTACGCCTTCACCGTGGACTTCGGCGAGGGGGGCGGGGGCGGGACCGCGCCGGGGTTCGTGGCCGACGAGCCGCCGCCGCTCGGCGCCGGCCGGGGCCCCAACGCCGCCCGGCTGCTCGCGGCGGCGATCGGGAGCTGTCTCGGCGCGAGCCTGCTCTTCTGCCTGCGCAAGGCGCACATCGAGGTCGCCGGGCTCCGCACCACCGTCGCCGGCACCCTGGTGCGCAACGAGCGCGGCCGGTTGCGCGTGGGGGAAATCCGCGTCCGGCTCGCGCCCGCGGTGGCGCCCGAGGCGCGGGAGCGGATCGGGCGCTGCCTCGAGTTGTTCGAAGACTTCTGCGTCGTGACCGAAAGCGTGCGGCGCGGGCTGCCGGTCGCCGTCGAGGTCGTCCCCGAGCCGGCGCCCGGGCCGGTGTGAGCGGTCCGGCTCCGGGCCTCAGCGCACCCGCAGCGCGTTGAGGATCACCGCCGCGTCGAGCGCTTCCTGGAGCACCGCGCCCACCGGCGGATCGAGCAGGCCCTGGCTCGCGATCACCATCAGGAGGAAGCTCGCCCCCAGCCCCACCCCGATGCTCTGCAGCGCGATGCGCCGCATCCGGCGGCTGATGGCCATCGCGTCGCCGACCCGCGAGATGTCGTCCACGAGGAGCACCACGTCCGCCGCCTCGGCCGAGATCGCGGCGCCGTGCTCGCCCATCGCCACCCCGACGGTCGCGGCGGCGAGGGCGGGCGCGTCGTTGATCCCGTCGCCCACCATCGCCACCACCCCATAGCGGCGCTTCAGCTCCTGCACCGCCGCCACTTTGTCGCCGGGGAGGAGATTCGCGCGCACGGTGCGAATCCCCGCCTGGGCGGCGACGATCTCGGCCGTCGCCTCACGATCGCCCGTGAGCATCACCGTCTCGGTCACCCCGAGCACCGCGAGGCGTTGCATCAGGGCCGGCACCTGATGCCGCAGCCGATCGGCGAACTCGATCGCGCCGGCGAGCGTCCCGTCCACGCTCGCGTACGCGGTGGTGCGGTCGTCCCGGCCCGGCGGCACCGCCACCCCCAACCCCCCGAGGAATCCCGCCGACCCCACGGCCACCCGTCGTCCGTCCACCCGGGCCGCCACGCCCGCGCCCGGGGTCTCGAGGAACTCGCTGGCGGGCGGCAGCCGCCCGAACCGCTGGCGGCCCGCGTCGGCGACGGCTTTGCCCAAATGGTGCGAGGAGAGCTGCTCGACCGCGGCGGCGAGCCGCAGCACCTCGTCGGGCGTGAAGCCGTTCAGCGCCTCGATCCGCTCGACCGTCGGGTGGCCGACGGTCAGGGTCCCCGTCTTGTCGAACACCACGACCCGCGCCCGGCCCAGCTGCTCGATCGCCGCGCCGGTCTTCACGATCACCCCGGCGTCCGCCGCCCGGCTGATCCCCGCGATCACGGCGATGGGCGTGGCGAGAATGAGCGGGCACGGCGTGGCCACGACCAGCACGGCGAGGACGCTCGTCGGCGTGCCGGTGACGAGCCACGCCACCCCGCACATGAGGAGGGTCACGGGCGTGAACCACACCGCGAACCGGTCGGCGAGTCGCTGGATCGGCGGCTTCTCGCGCCGGGCGCGCTCCACCATGCGCACGATTTGCTGGTACTGGCTTTGCTCCGCCGGGCGCAGCGCCCGCATCTCGAGCGCCCCGTCCAAGTTCACGCTGCCCGAGAGCAGCTCGGTGCCGGGCCCCGCCCGCACCGGCAGCGGTTCCCCGGTGAGCGCCGACTGGTCCACGGCCGAAGTCCCGCGCGTCACCACGCCGTCCACCGGGACCAGGTCGCCCGGCCGGATGAGCAGGAGGTCGCCCACCCCGATCGCGCTCACCGGGACTTCCTCGACGTGCCCGTCGCGCAGCCGCCGGCCGATTTTGGGCGCGCGGGCGAGCAGCGCCTCGAGCGAGCCCGAGGCGCGGCCCATCGCGTAGCGCTCCAGAGCCTCGCCTCCCGACTGCATCAGAGCGATGACGGCGCCCGCGAAGTACTCCCCCAGCACCAGCGCCGTGAGGATGGCGAGCATCGCCACGATGTCGGCCGCAAAGCGGCCGCGCACGATGCCCCGGAGCGTCTGCACCACGAGCGGACCGCCGCCCGCCACCAGCGTGGCGAGAAACACGACCCGGGCGGCCCCGGGCGCCCCGAACACGAACCGGGCGGCGAGCCCCGCGAGGAGCCCGCCGCCCACGGCCAGGGGAAGCGGGTACGCCTTCAGCCACCGCATCACCGCGTGCCCCTCCCCCTCCCGGCGATCGCGCCGCCGCGGCCTAGAACGGCGAATAACCCGGCGATCCGTACGTGTGCATGTGCAGGTGCGACCACAGCGGGTAGGCGTACGCCACCAGCACCAGCACCACGGCCACGGCGGTCCAGAAGCCGATGCGGTCAAGCAGGCCCGCCCGGGCGCGCACCGGCTCGAGCGGCTCCGCCCATTCGATCGGCTCCGGGGCGCGCCGCTTGCCCGCGAGGCCCGTCCCGAGCATCACGAGCACGAAGAAGCCGGCGCTCGCGAACAGGAACAACCCGCCCACGGCCGACACGCCGGTGAGGCCGCGCCACGCGTGCGCCACCGGGCTGCCGCCGTAGCTCGCGTCGTAGATGCGCCGGGGCATGCCCATCAGGCCCGTGAGGTGGTTCGAGATGGCGAACAGGACCATGCCGATGAACCACAGGTAGGGCTGCACCTTGGCGAGCAGCGCGAGCTCGAGCTCCCGGCCCGCGAGGCGCGGCAGCAGCCAGTACGCCGTGCCCATGAACGTGAGCGCCGCGGCGCTCCCCACCGTGAGGTGAAAGTGCCCCTGGATCCACGCCGTGTTGTGCACCACGGCGTTCATCCCGAAGGCGGCGTTGACGGCGCCGCCGAAACCGCCCACGGCGAAGAGCAGCATCGAGAGCATCACGCTCGCCACCAGCGGGTCGCCCCAGGGCAGCTTCTTGATCCAGTCGAGGAGCCCGGTGGCGCCGCGCAGCCGGCCCGCGACCTCGAGCGACGCCGTCACCGTGAACGCGGTGACGAAGCTCGGGAACAGGATCCCGAACGTCAGCACGGTGTGCAGCAGCTTCCACGACGCCGGCACCCCGGGGTCCATGAACTGGTGGTGGAACCCGACCGGCGTGGAGAGCACGATGAACAGCACGAACACGAGCCGCGCGAGCGGGTCGCTGAACAGCTTGCCGCCCGCCGCCTTGGGGAGCACCGCGTACCACACCACGTAGGCCGGCAACAGCCAGAAGTACACGAGCGGGTGGCCGAAGTACCAGAACAGCATGCGCGCGAGCTCGGGGTCCACCGTCTTGGTGAGGCCGAGCGACCACGGGATCAACAGCAGCACCACCTCGGCCGCCACCCCGATCGTCGCGAGATACCACACGATCACCGTGGCGACCATGCCGTGCAGCGCGAGCGGCGCCGGCTGGCCCGGGTGCTCCCGCTTCCACGCCGCGTAGCTCCGCAGCACCACCACGCCCCACAGCCACGACCCCACCACGAGGAGCGCCGCGCCGATGTAGAAGGCGGGATGCGCCTTGAGCGGCGGGTAGAAGGTGTAGAGGACCGTGGCCTTCCCCGACAGGATCGCCGCCACGGCGGCGAGCGTCCCGGCGAGCGCGATCCAGTATCCCGCCCAGGCGAGGCGCCGGTGCGGGACCGGCCGCCCGAGGCTCCGTTCGGCCACCACGTACCCGAACGCCATGATGAAGAACGTCGTGAACACGAGCGCCATCAGGGTGCCGTGCGCCGTCACCGACAGGTAGTACATGCGCGCCGAGCGCCACGGCAGCTCGAGCGCCGCCCGCGACAGCGCCTGCATGAACGCCATCGCCGCAGCGACGCCGAACGCGGTGATCGCCACCCACAGATTCGCGAGCGCCAGCCGGCTGGTGCGGTCGCTCATGGCCGCGCCTCCTCGACGATCAGCTTCGCCGACATGAGGTGATGCCCGAGCCCGCAGTACTCGTGGCACACGATCAGGTACTCCCCCGGCTGCCGGAACACGGTGGTGAACTGGCTCACGTAGCCCGGGACGAGCATCGTGTTGGCGTTGGTGCCGACCACGAGGAACCCGTGGGTCACGTCGGCGCTCGTCATCCGGAACGTCACGGGCTTGCCCGCGGGCACGCGGATCACGGACGGGTTGAACGCGAACATCATCGCGACCGCCACCACGGTGGCCCCGGTCGAGTCCGCCGTCACGCCCGGATGCGCGAAGCGCGGGTCCTTGAACACCTGCGCCGGATCGATCGTCTCGACGTGACTCGGAGGCTGGAGCGCGCCGCCGATCCCCGTCACCAGCACGGTGGCGACGAACGCCACGATGAGCACGCCCGCCGCCCACATCCACACCTTTTCGTAGAACGGCACGTTCATGGCGTCACGCCTCCCCGCCGCAGATAGACGAACAGGTAGATCGCGAACCAGCCGATCGCGAACAGCGCCCCGTAGAGCCCCACCACGAACAGCGTGCCCTTGGGGTGCTCCAGGTCCACCGACTTGTCGTCGTTCATGGTCTCACTCCCTCGCATGTGCATGGGGGTCGTCGGACTCCGGCAGTTCGATCTCGAACCGCGCGCCGCCCGCCGCGCCGGCGGCGTTGCTCGCCCGGATCGTGCCCCCGTGGAGCCGGACGAGGGCGGCGACCATGGCGAGGCCGAGCCCCGTCCCCGTCCCCCGGCTGCGGGCCTGGTCGGCCCGGTAGAACGGCTCGAAGACGTGCGCCAAGTGCTCGGGCGCGATGCCCGGCCCCGAATCCTCGACCACCACCCGCGCCCCGCCGCCCGCGGCGTCGAGCGCCGCCGTCGTGACCCGGATCCGGCCGCCGGGCGGGGTGAACTTCACGGCGTTGTCGAGCAGCTGCTGGATCACCCGGCCCACGAGCTCTCCGTCGAGCGACGCGGTCACCGCCGGTGCGAACCGCCGCTCGACCGTCACCTCGCGCTCCGCGAGCCGCGCCGCGACGGCGGCGAGCTCGCGCTCCACCAGCGCGTTGACGTCGGTCGGCTTGCGGTCGGCCTCGAGCAGCCGCGCCTCGGCGCGGGTGACGAGGAGCAGCTCGTCGCTCATCTCGGTGAGCCGGTCGATCTCCTCGAGCGCGCTGTGCAGCACCCGCTGGTACTCGCGCGGCGTCCGCTCGGCGCGCAGCGCCACCTCGATCTCGCCCCGCAGCGCCGTGAGCGGCGAGCGCAGCTCGTGGCTCACATCGGCCGTCAGGCGGCGCTGGTTGGCGAATGCCACGTCCAGCCGCTCGAGCATGCGGTTGAGGACGGCCACCAGGCCGCGGTACTCGTCGGTCTCGGCGTGCGCCACGATCCGCCGGCTCAGCGTGCCCGCCTCCATCCGCGTGGCTTGGGCCGTGATCTCCGACACCGGCCGGACCGCCGAACCCGCGAGCCACCAGGCGCCGGCGAACGTGGCCGCCGTCCCCCCGACCACCACCGCGAGCAGCACGAGCCCCAGCCGCCGCAGCACCCCCGCCACCGGCGCGAGCCGGGCGGCCACTTGCAGCACCCGCCCGCCGCTCACCCCGCCCGGCGCGAACGGGGTGTAGAAGCTCCGGATCGCCTCCCCGCGCCACACGCCGTCCGCCCACGCCGCCTTCCCGTTCCGGGCCCGCGCCAACGCCGCCGTGTCGAGCGGCAGCGCGGCCGCGGCCGCGGGCAGCGCGCGGCTCGCCGCCCCCTCCGGCTCGCGGAGCACGATGTAGCGGTTCACCTCGCGGGCGTAGCGCGCGGCGTCGGACACGAGCAGCGGGTCGAGGCCCGCATGCTCCCCGGCCGAGGCAAAGTGCTCGTACGCGAGGTACGCGGCCGCCGCTAGGCCGTGGTCGAGCTGCTGGCGCAACACGAGGCGCGTCGCGCAGTAGGCGGCGACCGCGACCGCGACGAGGCCCGCTCCCATGGTCGCCGCGAACCGGACCGCCAGGGTCCGCCGCAGCGAACGGCTCACTCCTCGATCCGGTCGGGGGTCTGGAGCCGGAACCCGACCCCGCGCACCGTGTGGATCAGATCGAGTTCCGACGCCGCCTTGAGCTTGCGCCGCAGGTTGCCGACATGCACGTCCACCACGTTGCTCTCGGGATCGAAGTGCAGGTCCCACACTTTCTCGAGCAGCTCCGTGCGGCGGATCACCTCCTCGGGCCGCAGCAGGAAGTGCTCGAGCAGCTGGAACTCCTTGGGCGTGAGATCGAGCTTTTTGCCCTTGACCTTCACCTTGTGCTTCAGCCGGTCGAGCTCCACGGGTCCGTAGCTCAAGAGCTCCGTGCGGCTCGCCCCCCCGCGCCGCACCAGCGCCCGCACCCGCGCGAGCAGCTCGTCGAACTTGAACGGCTTGGTGAGATAATCGTCGGCGCCCGCGTCGAGCCCGCGCACCACGTCCTCGGTCGCATCGCGGGCCGTGAGCATCAGGATCGGCGTCTTGCGCCCCTCGCGCCGCAGTTCCGCCGCCACCTGGAGCCCGTTCTTTTTGGGAAGCATCACGTCCAGCACGATCAGGTCGTAGTCGTACACGTGCGCCAGGGTGGTGCCCTCCTCCCCGTCGGGTGCCACGTCCACGGCATAGCCTTCTTCGCGCAGACCCTGCTCGATGAAGCCCGCGACTTTGCGGTCGTCTTCGACGACGAGAATTTTCATGAAGGCCAGTGTAGAGCGGCGGCGTTGAACGCCGACTAAGGAAACGCTGAAGAAACCTTCACCCTTCGGGCGGACGCAGCGGCAGCGCCAGCGTGAACGTCGCGCCCTTGCCCACCGCGCTCTCCACGCTGAGCCGCCCTCCCAGCACCTCGGCCAGCCGCCGCGACACGGGGAGGCCCAGCCCCGCGCCTCGGCCCCCGGCTCCCGGCGCCTCGAGCCGCTCGAACGGCTCGAAGATCCGCGCTTGGAGCTCCGGGGCCACGCCGGGCCCGCGGTCGCTCACGCCGACGCGCACCTCGGAGTCGCGGGCCTCGACCCGCACCGTGACCGTCTCGCCCTCGGGGCTGTGCCGCACGGCGTTGCTGAGCAGGTTTACGAGGATCTGCTCCACGCGCACGGGATCGGTGCGCAGCGGCGCGAGGCCCGCGGGGCACTGCACCGCGAGCGCCACGCCCTTGCTCTCGGCCGCCGGGCGCACCCCGGCCAGGGCCCGCTCGATCGCCGCCGGGACGTCGAGCTCGCGCCACACCGGCCGCAGCTTGCCGGCATCCAGCCGGGTGAGATCCAGCACGTTGTTCAGGAGCGTGATCGTGCGGTCGGCCGCCTCGAACACCTGCTGCGCCGCCTGGCTCATCGCCTCGGGCGATCGCCCCCGCACCAATCGCTCGGCCCACCCGTACACTCCCGTGAGCGCGTTGCGCAGCTCGTGGTTCATCATCGCGAAGAACAGGTCGCGCTGGCGCTGCATCGCCCGGACCTCGCCCACGAGCCGCCGGCTTTCCTCGTGGAGCCGCGCGTTCTCCACTGCGACGGCCGCGAGCGCCGCGAGCAGCACCGCGATGGCCTCGTCTTCGGCGTCGAACTCCGGAGCGCCGAGCTTGTCGGTGAGGTACAGGTTGCCGAACACCTCGCCGCGGCTCGTGATCGGCACGCCGAGGAACGACGTCATGACCGGGTGGTGCGGCGGAAAGCCGTAGTGCGCCGGGTGCCCGGAGATGTCCGCCGTGCGCACGGGCCTGGGGTCGCGGATGACCAGCCCGAGGAGGCCGCGGCCGCGCGGCGGATCGCCGATGCGGTCCCGCTCCGCCGCGGTGAGCCCCGAGACCACGAACTGGCTGAGGCACTGCCGATCCGGGGCGAGCACGCCCAGCGCCGCGTAGCGCGCCTCCACCACCTCGCGCGCCGAGTCCACGATGCGCTGGAGCACGCCCTCGAGCGAGCGTTCCGAAAAGATCTCGATTCCGGCCGCGACCAGCCGCTCGAAGCGGCGCCGCAGGCGCGACGCTTCTCCGGCCGGCTCGGCGGCGGACTTCCTCGGACGCTTCCCGCGCACAGGGACCTCGGGGGCTGTTCCCGAAGGGACGTGAAGACAGTATGAACGCTCTCGCCCCAGGAAGCTAGCCTCACCCGGCGCTCACCGTTTTTTCAGCCCCGCACGGCTAGCGTCCGGCCCGATGGGCACTTCACCGATCCCGTTCGGCACGATCCTGGCGGCCGTGACGCCGCGGAGCTCCGATCTGCATCCTCTGGGAGCGGCGTTCGCGATCGCCCGCCGCACGGGCGCGCGGGTGGCGGTCCTGGCCGTCGCCGCGGCGCCGTGGGACCTCCTCGGTTCCGAGGCGGGCGCGAGCACGACGATGCCGAGCCGGAGCCGGCTGCTGGCGCTCGCCGCCGAGCGGCTGGCGCAACGGCTGGACGCGGCGCTCGGCGCCGATCTCGGCGAGCGAGTGCGCGTGCGGGCGGCGATCGGGATCCCCGCCATCGAGATCGTACGCGCCGCCGACACCCTCGGGGCGGATCTGATCGTGGTCGGGCGGCCGCGCGGTCCCGAGACCGGCCACGCGCCCGATCCCGACGGCGCCGATTTCGTGTCGGCCACGGTGCGCCGCGCCCGGGTCCCCTGCCTGGTCGTGCCGGAGGGGTTCACGGGGTGGCGGGGGATCGTGGCGGCGCTCGACGGCACGCCCGCCGCACGGGACGTCCTCGACGCCGCCCGGCGCGCGGGGACGGCGTGCGGCGTTCCCGTCACAGCGGTGCACGTCGCCGCGCCGGCGCTCGTCCCCGCGGGGGCGGCCGAGCCGGCGCGGGAGCCGGTTCCCCCGGTCGAGATCGTGCTGCGGGCCGGGGATCCCGTGGCCGAGGTCCTCGCCGCGGCGCGCGACGCCGGCGCGAACGTCGTGGCGTTCGGGCAGCACCGCGGCGGGCCGGCGGACCCCGGGTGCCGCAGCGTGGCGGCACGCCTGCTCGCGCGCACGCCCGGCGCCGCACTCACCGTGCCCCTGTGACCGCGGCGCGCGCGCCGCGCTACACCCGCTGCGTCGCCACCGCGCCCACGATGTCGGTCTGCGAGACGACGCCCACCAGCGCTCCGTGGTCCTCGACGAACAACCGCGGCACCTCGAGATAGAGCATCTCGCGCGCGGCGTCGCGCACGTCGGCGTCGGGCGCGATCGTCACCGGCCACGGGGCCATGATCTCGAGTACCAGCGTGGCGTCGAACAACCGCTCGCGCTCCTCCGCCGTGTGTGCGTTGCTTTCCGCGGCGAGCACCTCGCGCGCCGACACGACTCCCACCGCCCGGCCCCAGCGGTCGAGCACCGGAAGCGCCGACACCTCCGCCCGAACGAGTGCCGCTACGGCGTCGGCCACGGTGGCCTCGGCGCTGATCGTCTTGAGGTCGGTCCGCATCAACTCAGCGACTTTCATGGCGACCCCTCCGTTTCCGCGTCCCGCTCCCGGCGCGCGGCCTGCGCCGGCCGAGGGCCCGCGCCGCGGGCACCACCAGCAGCGACGCCGCCAGCGTATTGAGCAGGCGCTCCGTCGTGCTCCCCACCAACACGCGATCCACCCAGCTCTTGCCGTGCGAGCCCGCCACGATCACCTCTGCCCGCCACTCGGCAGCCTCGGCGACGATCGCCTCGTCCGCCACCCCCCGCCGCACCACGTGCTCCACGGACCCGACAAGGCGCTGGAACGCCCGCACCGAGCGCTCGTAGAACTCGCCCTCGTCGATCGTGAGTGGCAGCACGATCGGAAACCGGATCGGCTCCACCACGTGCACCGCGCGCAACTGCGCGCCGAGCAGCGCGGCGAGCCAGCGGGCCGCCGCCAGCGTGCCGGGAGCGGCCTCCGACAGGTCCAGCGCCACCAGAATGCGCTCGATCGCCGTGGTGGCGGGCGCAACCACGAGCACGGGGCAGTCGAGGGTGCGGACCAAGTAGTGGGCCGTGCTCCCGCCCAGCGCCCGCGCGAGCGCCCCATGGCGCTTCCCGCCCACCGCGACGAGCGCCGCCTTCCACTCGCGCGCGGCCGTCGCGATGACCCACGGCGCCGGACCCATCCGCACCTCGAGCCGCGCCAGCGCCTGCGGCGGCACCGCCCCGGCCAGCGCCGCCTCCAGTCGTGCGCGCGCCTCCGCTTCGAGGCGCCGGGCGAGTTCCGCCGCCGAGATCGGCACCTGCGCGACGCTCGCGGCCGCCCACACGTCGGGGAGCGCATGCACCGCGCGCCACGCGGCCTTCGCGGCCTGGGCGATCCGCCATCCCACCGCCGCCGCCCGCAGCGACGGCTCCGACCCGTCCACGCCCACGACGATCGGCTGCCCGGTCATGCCACGGTCCTTGCACGCCCGGCCCAACGTCGCAAAGCCGACATGAAGCGGGGTTGAAACGGGGCGGAACTTCCCGACAGCGCCGCCGCTAGGACGCGATCACCGGGCGCAGGCGGCGGTGCGGCACGTAGGCGCAGAGCGGATCCTCGGCGAAGGGATCTTCGGTGAGCGCCCAGGCGCGGGCCCGGGAACCGCCGCACACGGCGCGGAACTCGCAATAGCCGCACTTCCCCTCGAGCCGATCGGGATCGCGCAACGCGGTGAACAGCGGGTGCTCCCGGTACACGGCGACCAAGTCGTCCTCCCGCACGTTCCCGACGGCGAGCGGCAGAAAGCCCGACGGCATGATCTCGCCCGTGTGCGACACGAACAGCATCCCGCACCCGTCGGTGATCCCCGCCGCCGAGCGCCCGATGCCGTCGTCCGCCAGGCGAAAGCCCGCCTGCGCGACGGGCGGCGGGGCGGCGGCCAGGCGCTTGCGGCGTTGCAGCACGACGCGGCGAAAATGCGGCGCGGCCGTGGTCTTCACATCGAAAAGCGCGCGCTCCGCCAGCTCCGCCAGCCACTCGAGCACGCGCTCCACCTCGTCCGCCGTGAGCGACTGCTCCGGGACCGCCCGGCCCGTCGGCACCACGAAGAACACCGCCCACAGCACGACCTCGAGCTCGGTGAGCAGCGGCACGAACGCCGGCAGTTCGCCCACCGTCTGGCGCGTCACGGTGGTGTTGACCTGGCGGGGCAGGCCCAGCTCCCGCGCGTGGCGCAGGATATCGAGCGACCAGCCGAAGCTCCCCCGCACGCGCCGGAACGCGTCGTGTACCGCGGGGCTCGCCCCGTCGAGGCTCACCGCCAGCCGCGCCAGCCCCGCCGCCTGCAGCTCGGCGAGTTTCTGCCGGCTCGTTCGCGGAGTGCCGCTCGGCGTCAGCGTGACCCGCAACCCCAGCTCGGTGCCGTAGCGCACCAGCTCGACCAGATCGGGGCGGCGAACGGGATCGCCGCCCGTGAACACGACGAGCGGCGTGCCGAAACGGCGCACGGCGTCGAGCATCCGCTTCGCCTCGGCGGTGGTGAGCTCCCGCGGATCGCGCCGCCGCACCGCCTCGGCACGGCAGTGCACGCAGGCGAGCGCGCAGGCGCGCGTCATCTCCCAGATGAACAGGAACGGCGCGCGGCCGATGTCCCAGGCGCCGAGCCCGGGCGAGCGCGGGGCGCTCACAGATCCGCCCGTGCCAGCCGGCGGCCCGCGAGCGCGACCGGGAGCACGGTCCACGCGATCAGTCCGGCCGCGAGCGCGGCGGCGCCCCAGCCGCCGAGCACGCGCCGCAGCGCGGCGCCCGTGGGTCCCGCGAGCGCGTCGGCGCGGAACAGCCCGAGCCCGAGGGCGCGCGCGCTGTCCACCGGATCGGCGAGGAGGAGCAACGACAGCCCGCCCGCCGCGTCTTGCGGCGGCAGGATGGCGAGCGTCGCGATCGCCGCCAGGTCCACTCCGACCGCGAGCACGAACCACACGACGGTGGCGATCGCGACCGCGCGCAGCCGCGCCTTCGCCGCCACCCCGATCCACAGCCCCACCGCGAGCGTCGCCGCGGCGAGCAACACCGCGACGCCCAGCAGCGCGGCATACCGCCCCGCGTCGGCCGCACCGGCGAGCGCGGCGATCACGAGCCCCGCCGCGCCGAACCCGACCCCGAGCGCGGCGCCGAGCACCGCCGTCCAGGCGGCCCAGCGGGCGAGCACAATGCGCCCGCGCGGCAGCGGGAGCGCCGCCACAAACTCCAGGTCGTGACACTCGGCGCCCGCGAGGGCGCCGATCCCGAGGCCCGCGAGCGGCACGACCCACAGCACGAGCTGCAACAGACTCACCGAGGTCCGCGCGAACCCCTGCACCGCCAGGCTCCCGCCCGGAGCGAGGCCCGCGATCGCCACCCCTGCGCTCGCCGCGGCGAACCCCGCGGCGAAGAGCACGGCGGTCCGGCCGCGGTAGGCGCCCGCCAGTTCGAAGCGCAGCAGCGGCGTCACGCTGCCGTCTCCCTGACCAGCCGCAGCCCCGCCCGGCCGCGCGCCACGAGGACCCGATAGATGCGCTCGATCGGGGCCTCCCCCGCCGCCTCGCCCCGGGGCACGCCTGCCGCCGCCGCGAGCTCGTCGAGCGTGCCCGTCGCCACCGCCCGGCCGTCCACCATCACCGCCATGCGATCGGCGAGCGCGGCCACATCGTGCAGGTAGTGCGACGCGAACAGCACGGCCACGCCGCGCGCCTTGGCGGCGCGGATCGCGGCCCGCATCTCCTCCGCCCCTTCGGTATCGAGGCTGATCGCCGGCTCGTCGAGCAGCAGGGCGGCGACGGGGCCCAGCGTGGCGAGCGCCAGCATCACGCGCTGGCGCTGCCCGCCCGACAGCTCCCCGAGCGTCGCGCCCAGGCGGTCTCCGAGGCCGAGCGCGGCGAGCTCCCGCTCGGCTGCGGCGCGCGGCAGCCCCCGCACGCCCGCCACGAGGACCGCGAGATCGCGCACCACGGTGCCGGGCGGCACGCCGAGCTTCTGCGGCAGGTAGCCGAGGCGGCGCCGCGCCGCCTCCGCCTCCCGCACCACGTCGTGCCCCCCGATTGCCGCTCGGCCCGCCGACGGCCGCAGCACCCCGGCAAGAATGCGCAACGCGGTGGACTTGCCGGCCCCGTTCGGGCCCACGAGCGCCACCACCTCCCCCGGCGCCACGCGCAGCGACAACTCCGCGAGCGCCGTGCGCTCGCCGAAGCGCTTGCCCGCCCGTTCGAGGACGATCATCGGCGCCCCCCGCGCCCCCCGCGCCCCCGGCCCAGCCGGCGCGGCAGCACGAGGGCCATGCCCCCCGCGCCCAGCATCGCCGCGGCCGCGAGCTCCTGCCCCGCGGCGCCGCCCGCCGCCCCCGCCGCCCCCGCCGGCGCCGCCGGCAGTTGCGCCAGCATCTCGGGGCGGGGCGGATGCACGAGCGGACAGGAATCCACCACCTCGGCGATAGCGAACACGGGAAAGGTCCGCTCCGCCCAGTCGAGCGCGCGCGCGGCGGGGCTCGCGAGGAAGAGACGGAGGCCGGGGCGGGTGAGGGCGAGCTCGGCGAGCGGGGCGCTCGCCGCGTGCGGCGCGTCGAGCACGCCGTCGCCGTCCAGGTCGTAGCCGTCGGCCCGGGCCGCGTCCCAGTAGTTGCCCCGGTCGGCGGCGCACAGGACGTACTGCTCGCCCGTGCTTCCCCCTCCCGCGACATCGAAGGTGTTGCCGACGAACGCGTTGCCGGTGATGCGCGTGGCTTCGCTGTTGGCATAGAGGCGGAGCGCCAGCCAGTTGGCCGCCACGACGTTGTCCGTGAACGTCCCGCGAATCACGTCGTCGAAGAATACGCCGATCGCGTTCCCCACGAACGCGTTGCCGCGCACCACCGGGTCCGTGGCGTTTTGGAGCACGAGCCCGTAAGAGCGGCTCTCGGAGTTCCAGGCGAACACGTTGTCGGTCACGACCAGCCCGCGCGAGAACATGATCACCGCTCCAGCCACGTTGTCGGTGAACACGTTGCGCTCGAACCGATTTTCGTGGCTGTACATGTAGTGCAGCCCGAAGCGCACGTGCGACACGCGATTGCCGATCACGCGCACGCCGTCCGAATAGTTGAAGAAGATCCCGTCGCGCACCGTCGCAATGCGGCTGTCGGCGATCACGAGGTCGTGCGAGGCGTAGAGCTCGATCCCGTCCCCGCGTTCGCTCTCCGGCACGCCCGGCGGCCCCGCGATGTCGAGCCGCCGCAGCACGCTGCCGCGCGAACGCTCGAGGTACACGCCGAACAGCACGTCGCGGATCGTCACGTCTTCCACCGTGACCGAGTCGGCCCGGATGTGCACGCCGGCGTCGTAGTGGTCGGGGTCGCGGCCCGACCCCTCGATCGCGAGGCCCCGGACCACCGTTCCCGGCGCGGCGATCTCGAGCACCGTGCCCCGCCCGGGGCCGCGCAGCACCGCTCCGGGCGCGCCGAGCACCACCGTGGGCCGCGTGAGGACGAGAGGGCCCGCGTGGACGCCCGCTGCCAGCCGCAGCGTGTCCGGGCCGGCGGCCGCCGCCAGCACGGCGAGCAGGGCGATCACACGCCCGCCACCCGGCCCCGCCGCGCCTCCAGCACGAGCAGCGTCACGAGACCCAACACGTACACCGCGAGCAGCACGGTGCCGGCGCCGGGCGCGGAATACACGTCGAAGTTGGCGATGTGCTGGTGGCCGAGCAGCGGCGGGGTGAACGGCGCGACCTTGATCGGCGCCTCGGGGTCGAGCTGATGGCCGTACGTGTAGAGCCGGTACCAGAACACGCCGAAGGAGAACAGCGCGAAGTAGGCGAACAGCACGGTGAGGTCCACCAGGTCGCGCACCCGCGCGAACACGGCGGTGCGCAGTCCCAGCAGCACGAAGATCCCGAGGGCGAACGGGATGAACTTCATCTCCACGAAGTCCGCCGCCTGGATGTCGCGCATCCCGATATAGTGATTGAGGATGTTGATCGCCTGCAGGTCCGCCCCGCCGTTCCCGCCCACGAGCTTGTAGGCGTAGATGGACAGCCGGATCCCCTCGGGGAACTGGTTCGCGAACATCGTGATGCGCCACAGCGGGAGGAACACCGCCGCCACGAGCAGGGCTCCCGCCCCGAGCACGCCGAGGCGTGCCCGGGGGGAGATCACCTGTTCGAGCCAGGCCGTGAGCGACACGTCAGCGTCCCCCGCCCGCCGCGGCTCCCGCCCCGCCCCGGGGCTTCACCAAGAGGTAGCCCTGCATCTCTTGGTGCATCGCCGAGCAGAAGTTGGTGCAGTAGAACGGATACACCCCCGGCTTCGTCGCCCGGAACGCGATCGTCTTCACCTCGCCCGGATCCATCACGACGTTGATGTTGTACAGCGCGATCCCGAAGCCGTGGAGCATGTCGCGTTCCTGCTCGCCGTTGGTGACGTGGATGATCACCGAGTCGCCCTGATTCACCTCGATGGCGCTGGGGGAGAAGTACGAGCGGATCGCGTACACCTTCGCCTCCACGATGTTGCCGCGCCGCGTCACCTTGCCGTCCTCGGCCCGCCAGACCGCGTTCGGGTCCTTGTTCTCGGCTTTGGGATAGACCTCGATGGGATGGATCAGGCTCGCCGGCACGAGCTGGGCGAAGTGCGGCTCCGGCTCGGTGAAGGCCTCGTACAGCTCGGTCATCCCCGCGCCCCGGATATCGATCAGCTCGCTCGATTCGGGTTGCGACGGGCCGATGTTCAGGTGCTGGCCCTTGGACAGCTTGTTCATCGAGACCAGGTACTTGCCGTAGGGGTGGCGCGTGTCCCCGCCCGCCACCACGAGGTGGCCCACCGAGTAGTGCACGGGGATCTTGGCCACCACCAGCGCCGAATCGTGCCCGTCGAACGGGCCCAGCTTCCACTTGGCGACCGCCGACTCGATGAACAGCGACGTATAGGCGTAGCCCTGATCGTCGAACTGCGTGTGCAGCGGCCCAAGGCCCACGGGGATCTCGGCGACCTTGATGGGCTCGGGTTTCAGCACGGGGATCCCGTCCTCGCTCCCGATCGTGTCCAACGCCTGGGCGGACTTGAGGAACTGCTCGAAGGAGAACACGGTGACGTAGGGCGCGATCTTGCCGTTGCACACCACGTAGCGGCCGTCCGGCGAGATATCGGCGCCGTGCGGGCTCTTGGCGCAGGGAACGAGGAAGATCGAGCCCGGGATGTCCTTCGCCTCGAGCACGCGCACCCCGCCGATCAGCCGGCCTTTCCCCGCCGCCGCGGCGGCCGCGGCCTTGACCCAGTTCACGAACACCATGTAGTCGCGGTCGCGCTGCGACGCCGTGACCTCCAGCCGCCCGGTGGCCCGCTCGGTGTTGTACGACGTCCACACGACCCAGTCGTGCGAGCCCTCGCGGCCGGTGGCCGCGAGGTCCCAATCGAAGGGCGGCGTCAGGATCTGCCAGCCGAGCGTCATGGCGCCCGTGGCGCTGTCGATCCTTACGCCGCTCACCACGCCGTGGTAGCGCGTGGCATACTCGGCGATGGGCGCGTAGCTGCCGGTCGGGACCGGGATGGAGAACCGGCTGGCGACGAGCGCGTACTCGGTGTTCTCCGTGACGAACGCCGACCCGTGGTTGCCGCTCGAGTTCGGGATGGGGCCGAGGATCTGCTTGGTCTTGAAGTCGCGCAGGTCGATGCGCGCGAGGCGGTTGTTCGCGTTGTCGTTGACGAAGAGCCAGCGGCCGTCGTAGTCGCCCTTGGTCTTGGAGAGCGCCGGGTGGTGCACGTCGCCCCAGGTGTAGTCGCCCAGCATCCGCTTCGATTCCGCGTCGAAGCCGTACCCCGTCGCCGGGTACGGCGCGAACACGGGGATCGTCATGATGTGCCGCATGGAGGGGACGCCGGCCACGTACACCTGACCCGAGTGGCCGCCCGAGTAGAACAGGTAGTACTCGTCGAGCTTGCCGGGCGCCACGTAGGTGCGCTGCGCGGCTTCACGCTCGTCGGCGAGGGCGGCGTTTTTGCCCGTGGACGGCGCGCGGGACGGGGTGCACGCCGCGGCCGCCAGGGCCGCGACGATCAGGGAGTGTCGCAACGTCATGGGTGCTCTCCTCGCATGTGGGCAGCGCATGGTCACTGCGAGTGCTCGCCGCGCCCTTCCTGCTCCTCGTGCAGGCGCGTGAGCACGTGGATGATCGAGTCGCGCTCGGCCGGCGTCAGCGTGATGAGCTGGCCGAGCACCATCTGCATGGTCCCGGTGGGGGCGGCCAGGAACTGGTCGAGCTTCATCCCGAACCGGTTTTGCACGTCGGTGTAGGCGAACGAGAGGTCGGGGCCGATCTCGTTCGGCGACTTCACGCCGAGGGCGGAGATCGTGTGGCACTGCGGGCAACCCTTGGCGAGAAACAAGGCGGCGCGCGGGTCGCCCCGGCTCTGCACCTCGCCGGGTGGCAAGCCGGCGGGAAGCGCGGCCTGCGGCGCCGTCCGGGCGGCGGCGGGCTTCGAGGCGTTGTCTTTGCCGCAGCCGGCCAGGGCGGCGATGGCGGCGAGCGCGGCGAAGACGGGCGTGAGGCGTGTCGGCGAGCGCACCGCGATCCCTCGGATTCGAGTCGGCGCGCAGTCTAGCGGCGGGTTGCGGGAGCCGTCATGAAGCGGGCGTGAAGGGGCCTTCACGCCATGAACGCTCCTTCGTGCCTCGCTCAACCTCGCTTCACGAACGGCCGCCCAACTTGGGCGCCGAAGCCAACGTGTCCGACCACGAGGAGCCCGTATGTCGTGGAACCCGATTGTCGTGGGCGTTGACGCCTCGGCCGAGGCCGCGCAAGCGGCGGCGTTCGCCGCGGACGCCGCGCGGCGTGCCGCGACCACCTGCCACTTGGTGCACGCCGTGCGCGATCCGTTCGCCGCGCTCCCCGTGCCCGAGGGCGACCGTTATCGCCACGCGCTGTGCGAGCAGGCCCGCGCCCAGGTGATCGCCGCGCTCCGCGACGCCGCGGTGCCCCAGGCCCTGCTCGACGCGCTCGTCGTGCGGCTGGGGCCGACCCCGCAGGTGCTGAACGCCGCCGTCGCCGCGCTGGGGGCGGAGCTCGTGGTGCTCGGCGGGAAGCACCACTCCGCGCTCGGCCGCTGGCTGGGCGGGAGCACCAGCCTCAACGTCGCCCGCACGACCCGCGTCCCAGTGCTCGTCACGGTGGGGCCGGTGGCCGTGCGGCGCGTGCTCGCCGCGGTGGATACTTCGGCCGCGGCCCGCCCCACCCTCGCCGCGGCGGAGCGCTACGCCGCCCTGTTCGGCGCCCGCCTGCGCGCGCTCAGCGTCCTCGAGCCCGTGCCCGTCATCCCCGAGGTGACCCCGCCCGACGCGACCGAGTTCTACCGCTTGATCGAAGCGGCGCTCGAACGCGACGTCTGGCCCCTGCTGCGCGCGCCGGGCGCCGAAACGATCGTGCGCCACGGGCTCGCCGTGGAGACCATCCTGCGCGAAGCGGTCGAATGGCACGCCGACCTCCTCGTGGTCGGCTCGCACGGGCGGGGATGGACCGAGCGGCTGCTGGTCGGCAGCGTCACCGAGCGGTTGCTCAACCATCTTCCCACGTCGCTCCTGGTCGTGCCGGCGGCGGCGGCGGCCGAGCCGGCCCGGCAGCCGGAGCGCGAACGGGCCGCAGCCGCCGCGAGGTGAGCGGGAGGGCGGACCGATGGCCGCCGCGGTGAACCGCGCCGTGGCGGCGCGGCTCGACGAGGTCGCGCGGCTGCTCGCCGAGCAGGGGGCCAATCCCTTTCGCGTGGCCGCGTATCGGCGGGCGGCCGAGACGGTGCGCAGGCTGCGCCGCTCGGTGGCGGCTCTGCTCCGCGAGGAGGGGCTCGAGGGGCTGGAGCGGCTGCCCGGCATCGGCCCCCGACTGGCCCGGGCGATTCACACGCTGGTGGAGACCGGCCGCCTCCCGATGCTCGAGCGGCTGCGGGGCGAGAGCGACGCGGTCGCCCTGCTCGCGTCGGTCCCGGGGGTGGGCCCAGTGCTGGCCGAGCGGCTGCACCGGGAGCTGGGAATCGACTCCTTGGAGGAGCTCGAGGCCGCCGCGCACGACGGGCGCCTCGCCACCGTCGCCGGGCTCGGGGAGAAGCGCGTGGCCGGCATCCGCGATTCGCTCGCAGGCCGGCTGGCCCGCGTGCGGCCGCCCGGCGAGCCGCCCGCCGACGAGCCGCCCGTCGCGGAGCTGCTGGACGTGGACCGCGAGTATCGCACCGCCGCCGCCGCCGGCCGGCTTCCCCGCATCGCGCCGCGGCGGTTCAACCCGGAACGCCGCGCGTGGCTCCCCGTGTTGCACACGGAGCGCGGCGGCCGGCACTACACCGCCCTGTTCTCGAACACCGCGCGCGCCCACGAGCTGGGGCGTACCCGCGACTGGGTGGTACTCTACGTGGACGGCGGGCAGGGCGAGCGGCAGTACACCGTCGTCACCGCCCGGCGGGGGGTGCTCACGGGCCGGCGCGTGGTGCGGGGCCGCGAGCCGGAGTGCCTGGCGTACTACCGCGCCCGCGGCCTGGCGCTGCCCGCGGGAGCGCCCGAGCTCAGCGAGGCGTGACGGTCACGCCGAGCGAGACGAGCAGCGACAGCGCGATCAGCACGATGATGATCCACTCGAGCAGCTCCAACCGCCGGCTCGCCGCGCGGTCGGCGAGCTTGCCGTAGATGCTGTCCATGGTCTGGAGCTTCCGGCTGATGCTCGCATCCCATTCGGAGAACCGAAAGCGGCGCGAGGCGAGCGAGTAGGCGCGGGCGAGGTACTGCTCCCCCACGAGCTTCAGGGCGTTCGTGACCTGCTCGAACAGGATCGCGCCGTCGAGCTGCAGGCGCGCCAAGCGGCGCAGGTCCGGGCCGTACGGTCCGGCGCGCGGCAGCCGCGGCGGCCGCCGCGACAGCACCTCGTAGGAGCGATCGATCGCCTCGTCGAGCTGCCGGTCGAGGTAGCGCATCTCGAGCAGCTGCGTGTTGGCGAACTCGAGCACCTCGCGCAGGTCGTCGCCCTCGGGGTCGAAGATCAGGCTCGCGTCGGTGTCGATGAACGCCGCGTCCTCGGCGCCGAACGACAGCCGCAAGGACGTCGCATCGGCCACCTCCTGCTGCGACAGGGCGCGCGGCTCGGCGCGCAGAATCTGCGCCACCGTGTGCGCGTGCTCGGTCCACAGCGCCGCCGCGTCGCACGAAGCCGCGAACCGGACCACGTGAAAGATCGAGTAGTCCTCCACCAGATCGGCGAGCCGCGGCCGCACCGCCGCCTCGCCCAGCGCCTCGAGCAACCGCTCCACCTGGCCGCGGGAGTCCGCCACGAGTCGCTCGTTCCCCCACAACTCGTAACTCAAGGCGGGCACCGCGGCCAGCGGGCCCGCGAGCGGGATGGCGTAGCTCACCGACACCGCCCCGAAATCGTACAGGACGATCTCCACCCCCGGCGCCGAGCGAAACCCCGCGAGCGCGATCGGGTCCGCGGGCCGCGTGACGCGGAGCGGCGCCGGGCGGTACTCGAAATACGCCGGCGCGCGCCGCCGCTGCTTGATCGCGAGGCGCTCGGTGCCCGCACGCAGGCGCCGCTCCGCCGCGTCGAGATCGATCGCCTGCGCGACCTCGTACGCGAACAGCGGATAACACGTCCCCTCCGCGATCACGAGCTCCGCCGGCAAGAAAGCTTCCCCTCCGCCTCAGGCCCGCTTCATCGAAACCTCACGACATTCGCGTCGGGAGGACGCCCGGTGCGACGTCCTCGCGACCGAGGAGCCCTATGCTACCGGTCCAAATCACCGCTCGCAACATCACGCTGTCGCCCGAGACGGAAGCCGACATCCGGGAGCGCGCCGCCGCCCTGCGCCTGTACTACGACCGGCTGCTCGGCTGCCGAGTGACCGTCGAGGTCCCGCACCGGCGGCGGCACTCCGGCGTCCTGCACACCGTCCGCATCGACCTCACCGTGCCGCAGGGCGAGATCGTGATCCGCCGCCGTCCCCACGAAGAGCTGCGCACCGCGGTGCAGATCGCCTTCAACGCCGCGCGCCGGCGGCTCCAGGACCACGCGCGCCGCCGCCGCGGCGCCGTCAAGCGGCACGAACCGCTCGCGACCGGCCGGGTGGCCGAATACTACCCGCTCGCGGGCTACGGCGTCATCGAAACCGCGGACGGGCGCACGCTGTATTTCGATCGCAGCAGCGTGGCGAACGGCGGATTCGAGCGGCTCGATGTCGGGACGGAGGTCCGCTTCGGCGAGGGCCAGGGAGAGCGGGGCACGCAGGCGACGCTCGTCATTCCGCAACGGCACCGGCAGCCGCAGGAGCGGGAGTGAACGGCCCGGCGGCTACCCGGCCGCCCGGACCCCGGACGCCTGGAAATGGGTCGCGAACCACTCGCGCGCCAGCTCGGCTACCCCCTCCAGCGCCCCCGGCTCCTCGAACAGATGCGTCGCCCCGGGGACGACCGCCAGCCGCTTGGGGCCGCGCAGCCGGCCCAGCGCCTGCCGGTTCAACTCGAGCACCTCGAAATCGGCGCCGCCCACGATCAACAGCGTCGGCGCGGTCACGCGCTCGAGCGCGGCGCCGGCGAGATCAGGGCGCCCGCCGCGCGACACGATGGCCGCCACCCCACGCGGCCGGCCCGCCGCCGCCACCAGGGCGGCCGCCGCCCCGGTGCTCGCCCCGAAATAGCCGAGCGGCAGGGAACCGACCAACCCCCCGCCCTCGAGCCAACGACGCGCCCCATCCAAGCGGTCCGCCAGCAGTCCGATCTCGAACACCAAACGACGGTCCTGCGCTTCCGCCTCGGTCAACAGGTCGAACAGCAGCGTGGCGATCCCGGCGCGGTGGAGCACGCCGGCCACGAATCGGTTGCGGGGACTGTGCCGGCTGCTCCCCGACCCGTGCGCGAAGATCACGAGTCCCCGGCACGCCGCCGGCACCGCGAGCGTCCCGGGCAGCGTCACACCGTCCGCCGCGATGCGGACCTCGCGCTCGAGCGCCCGCTCGCCCGTCACAGTCCGTCTCGCGCGACGGCCGCCCGCCGGGGGGACGGCGCGGTCCCGGCGAATGTCCGCGCCCGGGCCGGCTCCCGCTCCCGCGCGGCCGTCCCGGTCAGCCGGAACACGATCGGGATCTCGACGAGCACGCGCACCGCGCGCCCGTGCACCCGTCCCGGCCGGAACACGGCGCGCAGCACCCAGTTCCGCGCCGCCTCGTCGAACCCCGGGTTGGGGCTGCGCACGATTTTGATCGAGCCGGGCTCGGCGCGCCCCATGGTGTCGATGACGGCCTGCACCACCACGCGGCCCTGAATCCCCGCCTGCCGCAGCAGCTCCGGATAGCGGAGCTCGGGAGCGGCGAGCAGCTCGGGCTTCTCCTCGACCACGGCCTCCACATACACCTCGCCCGTCGGTTCGACCCCGCCGGCCACGCCGCCTTCCACGCCGATCCCCGAATAGTCCTTGGGGTTGAACCGCTCTTGGAGGTTGACCGGCGGGATCGTGGAGGGGATCTCGGCGGGCGCGACCACGGTCTGGAATCCCTTGAGCGGCAGCGCGAGCCGGGGCGCCGCCGGGGGCGGAGGCTTTTCGGGCTCGGGCCGCCGCTGCGGCTGCGCGAGGAAGACCAACGTCGTGTCCACCTTCACCGCCGCCGGCGCCCGACCGACGCGCAGCGTCGCGACCACCGCCACGGCGACGACAGCGCCGTGAAACACCAGCGACACGAGCCCCATCCCCACCGACCGCTTGGGGACGCGCTCGCGCCGCGATTCGATCAGCCGCTCGAACACCGGCCCGCTCCCCGAAATGCGGGGGCCGCCCGCCTCCTACCGCACCAGCCGCTCCGCCACCGCCCGCAGGATGTCGGTCGTGGTGAGAATCCCCACCAGCTTGCCGCCCTCCATCACCAGCACACGGTGGATCTTCCGCCGCAGCATGTACCGGGCCGCCTCGGCGAGCTCCGTGTCGGGCGACACGGCGCACACGCTCGGCGTCATCGCTTCGGCCACGGTGTGCTCCGCGAGCACATCCCATTCGGGGGCGCCGAGATTGCGGAACCGCTCGGCGACGTCGGCCCCGGCATCGGCCCACATGTCGCTGAAGAACGCTGCCGCCGGCTCGTCGCCCTCCTCCCAGTCTTCGACCGTCTCGAGCTCCCACTCCGTCTGCTCGGGCCGCTCGGCCGGCACGCCCGGCGTCACGGCCTCGAAGGCGAGCACATCGCTCGCCGAGATCACGCCGAGCACCCGCCCCTCCGCCACCACGGGCGCGCCGCCGATGTGCCGCGCGGCGAACAGCTCCACGGTCTCGCGCAACGTGAGCTCCGGGCTGACCGTCACCAGATCCACCGACATCAGGTCCCGCACCCGCACCATACGCCGCCGCCTTTCCCGGGCCCTGCGACCGCCGTTCATCTCCTGGTGCAGTCTCGTCGCCGTTCCCTGAAGCGACGCTGAGACTTGTGGGAGAACCTCTTCAAGACGTCTCCCGCGGTCCCGCGGGGGCGCGGGGAGACCCAAAAACGCGGGCGGCCCGCCTCGTGTGGAGTGCGGGCCGCCCGACGCACCGGTTACCCGGAGTCGAAGAATTGCCTTCTTCGTTCTTCTTCCCTCGGCGGCCGCCTAACTGCTCGCGTTTACGGCTTGGCCTCGGGAGCTCCGGCTTCCATCCCCACGACGCCAGTACCGAGCGTCGCGGTTCACCGGTGCGGGCGCTGCGAGTCGGCCGAATCGCGGATCGGCCTCTCGCACTGCACGTCGGAGCGCCACCCCGACGCGGGTGAGACACGCGATTGGTCTCACCACCCCGGGCAAGGTGATCACTCGGATCTCTGGTTCCGTTTCCGTTGCCGGGCCCGGAACCTCCCCGACTTGCCCGGAGCTACACAATAAAACATACCTCGGCCGCGTGAACCCGCAAGGAGGCCCGGGTGAAGCTTCCTTAACACGGCGCTGCGCGAGCCACGGCCCCCTGACCCCCGCAGCCCTCCAGCCAAAGTCCCGCCGCCGTGTAAGTTTCCTCCCGCACCCGCGAGGGAGCGCACCATGGACAGGCCCGTCCTCGAGCGCATCTTCCGGCTCGGCGACGCCGGGACCACGGTTCGGGCGGAGGTGATCGGGGGGCTCACGACCTTCGTCACCCTGTCCTACATCGTCTTCGTGCAGCCCGCGGTGCTCGGCGCCGCCGCGATGGACTTCGGCGCGGTGCTCGTGGCGACGTGTCTCGCCAGCGCCTTCGCGACCGCCGTCATGGGCCTGTACGCGAACTATCCCATCGCCGTGGCGCCGGCGATGGGCCACAACTTCTTCTTCGCCTACACCGTGGTGGTGGGGATGGGCGTCCCCTGGCGGGTGGCCCTGGGCGCCGACTTCCTTGCCGGCGCGCTGTTCGTCGCCCTGTCCGCGTTTCGCGTCCGCGAGGCGGTGATGGACGCGATCCCGGACTCGCTCAAGGCGGCGATTCCCGTGGGTATCGGTCTGCTCATCGCGTTCGTGGGGATGCAGTGGGGCGGAATCGTCGTGGCCAGCCCCGGGAGCCTGGTGAAGCTGGGACGGTTGACCGCGCCGCCGACGCTGCTCGCCCTCGGAGGCTTCCTGGTGATCGCCGTCCTCAACCTGCGGCGCGTGCGCGGCGCCATTCTCATCGGCATGCTCGCCACGGCGGTCGCGGGCGGGCTCCTCGGCGTGCTCCCCTACCGGGGCATCGTGGGCGCGCCGCCGTCGCTCGCCCCCACGCTGCTCAAGCTCGACGTGGCGGGCGCGCTGCGCCCCCAACTCGCCTGGGTCGTGTTCGTGTTCTTGTTCCTCGCGGTCTTCGACACCGTGGGCACGCTGATCGGCGTGAGCGCCCAGGCGGGGTTCCTCCGCGCCGGCAAGCTCCCGCGGGCGGGGCGCGCGTTGCTCGCGGACGCCCTGGGCACGACCGCCGGCACCCTCCTCGGCACCTCGACGGTCACGGCCTACATCGAAAGCGCCGCCGGCGTGGCGAGCGGCGCCCGCACCGGGCTTGCGAACTTGGTGACCGCGGCGCTCCTCCTGCTTGCCGTGTTTTTCTATCCGCTCGCCCGGTTCGTGGGCGGAGGGGTCGAGGCGGGCGGCACCGTGCTGTACCCCGTGACCGCGGCGGCGCTCCTCACCATCGGCTATCTCATGATCGGGAACGTCACCCGCGTCCGCTGGGACGACCTGGGCGACGCCATTCCGGCGTTCCTCACCATGGTCACGATGCCCCTCGCGCTCAGCATCGCCGACGGGTTAGCCATGGGGTTCGTGAGCCACGCGCTGCTCAAGACGCTGGGCGGCCGCGCGCGCGAGGTGAGCTGGCTGGCGTATCTCTTCGCCGCGCTGTTCCTGCTGCGGCTCGTTCTCGCATGACCGAGCCCGGCGTCTTCGTCTCCGGACCGGTGGTCCTGCGGGACGCCGCGCTGTTCACCGACCTCTACGAGCTCACGATGGCGGCGTCGTATTTCCGCGAGGGGATGCATGGCGCCGCCACGTTCAGCGTCTTCGTCCGCCGCTTGCCGCCGGGCCGGTCGTTCCTGGTCGCCGCGGGGCTCGAGGACGCGCTCGCGTTCCTCGCCGGGTTCCGCTTCACGGCCGCCGGACTGGACTACCTGCGCTCGCTGGGCCGCTTCGAGCCCGCGTTCCTCGCCTATCTCGCGGACCTCCGCTTCACCGGCGACGTCCGCGCCGTCCCGGAGGGGACGGTCGTCTTCGCCGACGAGCCGTTGCTCGAGGTGACGGCGCCGATCATCGAGGCGCAGCTCGTGGAGACCGCGGTCTTGAACCTGTGCCACTTCCAGACGGTGGTGGCGAGCAAGGCGGCGCGCGCGGTGCTCGCCGCCCGGGGGCGCCCGGTGGTCGAGTTCGGCCTGCGGCGGGCGCCGGGGCTCGACGGCGGGATGAAGGCGGCGCGGTGCGCGTTCATCGCCGGCGCCGCGATGTCGAGCAACGTCCTGGCGGGGCTCGCCTACGGCATCCCTCCGACCGGCACGATGGCCCATTCGTACGTGACGGCGTTCGCCGAGGAGAGCGCGAGCTTCCGCGCGTTCACGCGCAGCTTTCCCAAGGACGCGGTGCTCCTGCTCGACACCTACGACACCCTGGCGGCGGCGCGTCGCGCGGCGGAGGTGGGGAAGGAGCTCGCGGCGCGGGGCGGGCGGCTCGCGGGGGTGCGGCTCGACAGCGGGGACATCGCGGCGCTCAGCAAGGAGGTGCGCCGCATTCTCGACGAAGCGGGGCTCGGCGACGTGAAGATCTTCGCGAGCGGCGGTCTCGACGAAGACCAGATCGAGCGCGTGCTCGCGCAGGGCGCCCCGATCGACGCCTTCGGCGTCGGCACCCGCATGGACGTGGCGGCCGACGCGCCGTATCTCGACATGGCCTACAAGCTGGTGACGTATGCCGGCCGCAACGTGCTGAAGACGAGCGAAGGGAAGAAGACCTGGACGGGCGAGAAGCAGGTGTATCGGTTCCGCGGGCCCACCGGCGCGTTCGCCCACGACCTGGTGGCCTTGCGCGACGAGCCCGCGCCCGACCCCGCGGCCGAGCCGCTGCTCCAGCCGGTCATGCGGGCGGGCCGCCCGCTCGCGCCCCCGCCGCCGCTCGCCGCGGTGCGCGCGCGCTGCGCCGCCCAGCTCGCCGCCCTGCCCGACGAAGTGCGCCGGCTCCGCGATCCCGCGCCCTACCCGGTGCGGTTCAGCGAACGCCTCGTGGCGCTGCAACGCGCGGTGGAAGCCGAGGTGCGCGGCCGCGGGTGACGGCCGCTCACTCGCGGGCGAGCAGATCGCCCAGCGGCCGCTCCTGGTGCAGGCGGGAGACGGCGTCCGCGAGCAGGGGAGCGACGCTCGCGATGTGCAGCGCGATCGGCTGGGGTTCGGGCACGGCCACGCTGTCGGTCACGACAAGCCGGCGCAAGCGCAGCGCCGCCAACCGTCCCAGCGCCGGTCCCACGAACAGCCCGTGGGTGGCCGCCACCGTCACCTCGGGCTCGCAGCCGGCCGCGATCAGCGCGGTGACGGCCGCCGTGACGGTCGCGGCGGTGCTGATCATGTCGTCCACCACCAGCGGCGCGCGGTCCCGCACGTCGCCGGTGATGCCGTGCACCTCCACCTCGGCGCCGCTGCGCCGCGCCTTCAGCACCACCGCCACCGGCAGGTGGAGCGCCTTGGCGTAGCGCTCCGCCAGCTTCGCCGCGCCCATGTCGGGCGCGACCACCACGCCGTTCGCGCGCCGCTCCTCGCGCAGCGCCTCGACGAGCACGGGGACCGCGGTGAGGTGCTCGAGCGGGCAGGAGAAGAACCCCTCCAGCGCCCCGGCGTGGAGGTCGAGCGCCACGATCCGCGCGAAGCCCCGCGTCGCGAACAGGTCCGCCACCACGCGCGCCCCCACCGCCTCCCGCGCGCTCGCGCGGCGGTCTTGGCGCGCGTACCCGAAGTACGGCACCACCGCGCTGATCCGCGCCGCCCCCGCGCGCCGACACGCGTCCGCGAGCAACAGCAGTTCCAGCAGATGCCGCTCGACCGGCGGCGCCGTGGGCTGCAAGAGGTACACGTCGTGCCCCCGCACGTTCTCCTGCACCTCCACGTGGAGCTCGCCGTCGGGAAAGCTCCCCACCGCGGCCTCCGCCAGGCGCCCGCCCACGCGCTCCGCCACCGCCGCCGCCAGGGCGGGATTCGCCGTTCCCGCCACCAACGTGAGCGTCACCGCACCGGCGCCGCCACTTCTTCGAGCAGCCGCTCCACCTCGGCGTCCTCCGTCTGCTCGAAGCGCTGATACCAGCTGCCCACCGCGCCGAAGGGCACCGGCTCGTACAGGCACACGACCTCGTCCGCCTCGCGCCGCAGCGCCGCGCACGCGTCCGGCGAGCCCACGGGCACCGCCACGACCACGCGGGCGGGCCCCTGCCGGCGCACCGCGCGCACCGCCGCCCGCATCGTGGCGCCGGTCGCCAGGCCGTCGTCCACCACGATCACCGTGCGGCCCGCGATGCGCGGCGCGGGCCGGCCCCGGCGGAAGCGCGCCTCCCGCCGCCGCGCCTCGGCCTCCTGCACCTGCGTCACGGCGGCGATATACGGCTCGGACACCCCGAGCTCGCGGATCACGTCTTCGTTCAAGAACCGCCCGCCGTTCGCCGTCACCGCGCCGATCGCCAGTTCGGCCGAGACCGGCGAGCCCAGCTTCCGCGCCACCAGCACGTCCAGCTCCGCGCCCAGCCGCCGGGCGACCTCCGCCGCCACCACCACGCCTCCCCGCGGCAGGCCGAGCACCAGCACGTCCCCCCCGCGATACCGCTCCAGCGCGGCCGCGAGCCGCTCCCCCGCGTCGCGGCGGTCGCGGAACACCGCCCCGAACCCCGCCAGCGACTCGCTCCCCGACCTCACGGCGCGCGCTCCTCCCGCGGCGCCCGCTGCGCGTCGCTGAGCGCGAAGCGCAGCCCGCGCAGCACGTCTCCCTGACTCACGATGCCCACCAGCCGCGGGCCGCCGCTGTTGCGGCGCACCACCGGCAGGCTCCGCAGCCGGGTCTCCACCATCAGATCCGCCGCGACGACCACGGGATCGTCGGCCTCCACGCTCACGACCCCGCGCCGCATGATGTCCGCCACCCGCCGCGACGCGAGAGTCGAGACGTCCGGAATCCGCAGCGCCGCGTCGGGACGGAACATCCGCAACACGTCGAGCTTGGTCACGATCCCGCAGACCACCCCGTCCGGATCCACCACCGGGAACGCGTGGAAGTCGTGGCGGTCGAACAGCTCCATCAGCGCGCCGATCGACGTCTCCGGCGCCACCGTCACCGGCGCGTGCGTCATCACGTCGTACACGCGCATCGTCACCGCCCGCACGGTCATCCCTCCAACTCCAGCTTGAGCGCCAGCAACCCGAGGAGGTCTTTCAGGGTGACGACGCCGACCAGCCGCCCGTCGTCCACCACCATCAGCCGCGGCTGGCCGGTGCGCCGCATCACCGCGATCGCGTCGAGCGCGTCGGTGTCCGACCGGATCGCGTTGTCCGGCCCGCACGGGGTGCCGAGCGAGCCCACGGTGCGCCGGGCCCACTCCTCGCGGGGCACCTCCTTGACCTGGCGCGCGGTGACGCAGCCGACCAGGCGCCCGTCGTCCACGACCGGAAACAGGCTGTGGTGATAGCGGTAGAGGTAGCCGTCCACCAGCTCGGCCACCGTCGTCGCCGCCGGCACCGTCACCGGGTTCGGCGTCATGAACCGGCGAATCGGCTCGCCGGCGAGGGCCTGCCGCAGCAGCGCTTGCTGGTACGACGCGGCCGAGGCGCGCCGCAGAAACAGGCCGATCAGGATCCACCACATCCCGCTCACCAGGTTGCCGAACAGCACCGCCACCGCGCCCGCCGCGATGAAGGCGATGCTGAACCCCGAGCCCGCGCGGGACGCGATCCGCGTCGCCCAGGTGAGGTCGCCCTTCCAGCGCCACAGCGCCGCCCGCAAGATGCGCCCGCCGTCAAGCGGGAACGCCGGCAACAGGTTGAACCCCGCGAGCACCGCGTTGAGCAGCGCCAGGTACCCGATCACGTCCACCACCGGGCCGGGCCATGCGCCGCGCACCGCCCGCGCGAGCGCGAACCCGGCGAGCGCCAGCGCGATGCTGGCGAGCGGCCCCGCCGCGGCCATGCGGAGCTCCGCCGGGCCGCTCGCCGGCTCCGCGCCCATCTCCGCCACGCCCCCGAACACGAACAGCGTAATCCCGCGCATCGGGATCCGCTGGCGCCGGGCCACCAGGGCGTGGAAAAACTCGTGCACGACGATCGACGCGAACAGCCCGAACGCCCCCGCGATCGCCATCGCCCAGTACACCCCGGGACGAAGGCCCGGGTGCAGGTGCGGAAACACCCCGGCCGCGAGCGACCAGACCACGAGCGCCGCCACGATGAACCAGGTCGTGTCGAGACGCACGGGAATCCCGAACAACCGGAACAGCTCGATGCGAGTGCCGAACACCGCTGCGCCTTCCTTTCTCCCCCAGGGTAGGGCGCCGCTCTGAGGAGTGCGTGAACCCAGCGTGAAGCTTCGCTCCCCGCCGCAGCCGCTCTCCGGGGCCCCCCTACATTTACTAATACCCCATGCGCCACGACCGCCGCGCCGCAACCCTTGCACTGTGGATGTGCGGGGCGCTGCTTCTGGCGGCGGGTCGCGGCGCCCCGGGCCAGGGAGCGGCGGACGAGCTCGCCGCCCGGCTCAAGGCCGGGCTCGCGGCAGCGCCTCCGGCGCTGCGGCAATGGTATGCCCGGCGGGGGTACCGGGCGGCGTGGGTCGGCGTCCGGGGTGTGATGCCGCGCGCCGACACCCTGGCGGCGGCGATTCGCGCGGCCGCGCAGGAAGGCTTGGACCCCGCTGTTTACGCCCTCCCGGCGCTCCCCGCCGCCCCCGATCCCGACCGGCTCGCGGATGTCGAACTCCGCTTGACGGGCGCCGCCCTCGCCTATGCCGCCGACGTCGCCAACGGGCGGGTCGCCCCGGCGCTGGTGCACGGGCTGTGGAGTGCCGCGGGCGCGCGCCGCCTCGATCCCGGCGCGTGGCTCGCCGCGGCCCTCGACGGCGACACTCTCGGGGCCGCCCTCGCCGGCCTTCCGCCCCCCCACCCGGGCTACGCGGCGCTGCGGGATGCCCTGGCCCGCTACCGCGTGCTCGCGACCCGGGGCAGGTGGCCGCCCCTCGCCGCCGGACCGCCCCTGGGGCCGGGCGAGCGGGGCCCGGCGGTGGCCGCGCTTCGCGCCCGGCTCGCCGTCGAGGGCGACCTGGAACCCGAGCGCAGCGCCGGCGATACGTTCGACGCGGCGGTGCAGCGGGCCGTGGAGCGGTTTCAGCGCCGCCACGGGCTCGACGCCGACGGCGTGCTGGGACCGGCCACGCGCGCCGCGCTCGACGTCCCCGTCGCTGCGCGGATCCGCCAGATCGAGCTCAACCTCGAGCGCTGGCGCTGGCTCCCCCGCCGCCTGGGCGAGCGTTACGTCCTCGCCAACAGCGCGGCGTTCACCCTCGAGGCGGTGGAGAACGACCGCACCGTCCTACGCCTGCGCACGGTCGTCGGCCGGCCCGATTGGCCCACGCCCATCGTCAGCGCGCGCATCACGGGCCTGCTGTTCTCGCCCGCCTGGGCCATCCCCCGCTCCATCGCCGTGCGCGAGATCCTCCCCGTCGTGCGGCGGGATCCGGGCTACCTGGTGCGGGAGGGGATCCGGGTGCTGCTCGACTCCGGGCGCACGGTGCTCGACCCCGCGGCGGTGGACTGGTCGCAGGTCAGCGACAGCGCGTTCGCGTTCGAGCTGCGCCAGGATCCCGGCCCCTCGAACCCGCTCGGCGGACTGAAGGTCGTCTTCCCGAACCGCTTCGACGTGTACATCCACGACACCCCTGCGCGGGCGTTGTTTCGGAAGCGGGTCCGCACGTTCAGCCACGGGTGCGTCCGCGCGGAGCGGGCGGCGGAGCTGGCGGGCTTCCTCCTGGGCGACCCGGTCCGCTGGGCGCGCGACTCCGTGGCGGCGGCCATGACTGCCGGCCGGGAGCGCTGGGTGCCGGTGCCCGTCCCTGTGCCCGTGCACGTGGGGTACTGGACGGCGTGGGTGGACGACGCCGGGGCGGTGAACTTTCGCGACGACGTGTACGGCTGGGACCGCCTGCTCGCCGCGGCGCTCGACGCGCGGCGCTGAGCTACGAGGAGCCGGGCCGCCTCGCGGCGCCGAGATGGCGGCCGAACCAGAGCGTGGCGAGGCGAGCCAGGTGCGCGCGGCCGCGCCCGGTCTCGCACGGGTCCATCGCCGCCGGAATCGCGACGAGCCGCCCGATCCCGCCCAGCCGCCCGAGCAGCGCACGGCCGCGCTCCACGGCGCCGATCTCTCCGCCGCCGACCACCAGCAGGACGGGCGCCATGGCCGCCGCCGACAGGTCGCCGGGCGCGGCCGCAGGCTCGCCGCACACCATCACCGCGCGGGGGCCGGGCCCGGCGGCCGCCGCCACGAGTGCCGCGGCCGCTCCCTTCGGCCCCGCCGCGAAATAGCCGGTCGCAAGGTCCGCCGTGGCGGGATACGTCCGCGCCCACGCGGCGGCGGCGCGCAACCGCTCGGCGAGCGCCGGCAGCTCGGGCGCGCGCGCGGGGGCGCGGGCCTCGTCTTCGGTGACCAGATCGCAGCGCAGCGTGCCGAAGTTCGCCCGCACGAGCGACTCCGCCACGGCGCGGCGGCACTCGTCCGCCCGCGCCGCGCCGGCGGCGCTGGCGAGCAGCACCAGCCCCGAGGGTTCGGGGGGCAGGGTTAGAACTCCCGGAAGGCAGCGGCCGCCGGCGGGGACGGCGACGGCTTCGGGAAGATGGTCCAGGACGAACTCCGGCGCCGGTGCGCGCATGCGGCCCCCTCGCGTGCAGCTTCGCCTCGCGCGCCTGAAGCCGCGGTGAACCGCCGTTGAGTATGCCGTCACGCCGGCCGTTACGAACCCCTCACGCTGATTTCACGGCACGGTCACGGGGGCCCCGGCAAGGTAGGGATCCGGCCCATGCGCACCGGCTCCGAGCTCCTCGAGCACACCGCCGAAGTGCGGCTGCGGGTGCGGGCCCCGACGTTCGGGGAACTCGCGGCCGAAGCGGGGCGTGCCCTGGCGCGGCTCCAGCTCGGCCGCGAGCCGCCGCCGGGGGAAGGTCCGTGGCGCCGCCTCGCCGTGCGCGCGCCCGATCGCGAAGCGGTGCTCGTGGACTGGTTGAATGAGCTGGTGTTCCTCGCCGAGGCGGAGCGCTGGGTGGCGACGGAGTTCGCCGTGGAGGCGGCCACCGACCGCGAGCTGCGGGTGCGCGCCCGCGGGGTGGCGGTGGACCGGGCGCCCGCGCGCGTCAAGGCGGCCACGTTTCACGGGTTGACCGTGGCCTCGGTCCCCGGCGGGGTGGAGGCCGAGGTCGTGCTCGACGTATGAGAGGCGAACGATGACGACCCTCCAGGCTGCGGCGCCGGCCGAGCTGGTGCACGACCTCCCGACGACGGCGCGGGCGGGGATGCGCGTGCCGGCGCGGGTGTACGCCGACGACGAGCTGTGGCGCCAGATCTCGCGGGACCGCTCTCTCGAGCAGCTGATGAACGTCGCCACCCTGCCGGGCGTCACCCGGTGCGCCTACGGGATGCCCGACGTGCACGAGGGCTACGGGTTTCCCGTCGGCGGGGTGGCGGCGATGCGAGCCGCCGACGGCGTGATCTCTCCGGGCGGGGTAGGTTACGACATCAACTGCGGCGTGCGGCTGTTGGTGTCCGATCTGGACCTGGGGGCGGTGCAGCCGTGGCTGCGCGACCTGGTGCACGAGCTGGCGCGCGGCATCCCGTCGGGCGCGGGCCGGGGGGGCCGGCTCGCCTTCAGCGACGCGGAGCTCGACCGCGTCCTGGCCGAGGGGTGTCGGTTCCTGCTGGAGCGCGAGCTCGCGACCCCCGCGGACCTCGCGGTGACCGAGGCCAACGGCGGCCTCCCGCGGGCCGATCCCGGCGCGGTGTCGGCGCGCGCCAGGGCGCGGGGCCGCGACCAGCTTGGCACGCTGGGTTCCGGGAACCATTTTCTCGAGGTCGAGGTCGTCGAGCAGATTTTCGATCCGGCCGCGGCCGCGCTGTACGGGTTGCACGCGGGCCGCGTCGCGGTGCTCGTCCACACGGGCTCCCGCGGGCTCGGGCATCAGGTGTGCACCGACTACGTTCGGCTGATGGACGAGGTGATGCCGAAGTACGGGATCGTGTTGCCCGATCGGGAACTCGCGTGCGCGCCGTTCGCCTCGCCGGAGGGCCAGCGCTACTTCGGCGCGATGTGCGCCGCGGCCAATTTCGCCTGGTGCAACCGGCAGGCGATCACGCACCGCGTACGCGAGGCGTTCCGGCGCCTGTTCGGGGCGGGCGGCGGGCTGCGGGTGGTGTACGACGTGGCCCACAACATGGCGAAGCTCGAGGAGCACGACGGCGAGCTGGTCTGCGTGCACCGCAAGGGGGCGACCCGGGCCTTCGGGCCGAGCCACCCCGAGACGCCGGCGGCGTACCGCGGGGCCGGCCAGCCCGTGTTCATCCCGGGCAGCATGGGGACGCGCTCCTACGTCCTCGCCGGCACGGACGGCGCCCTGGCCCTAAGCTTCGGGAGCGCCTGCCACGGGGCCGGTCGCGCCATGAGCCGACACGCGGCGAAGCGCGCCAAGCGGGGGCACGAAGTGCGCCGCGAGCTCGAGGCGCAGGGGATCGTGGTGGCGTGCCCGTCGAGCGGCGAGTTGGCCGAGGAGGCGCCGTTCGCCTACAAGGACGTCGAGCGCGTGGTGGACGTCGTGCACCGCGTCGGGCTGGCGCGCAAGGTCGCCCGGCTGCGGCCTATCGGCGTCGTGAAAGGATGACCGGAAGGAGGGTACGGGCTCATGACGACCTTCATCATGCTGACGCGGCTCGCCCCGGGCGCCGTGCGGTCGCCGCACGCGGTCGAGGCGCTCGAACGGCAGGCAATGAGCGCGGTGCGCGCCGCCTGCCCCGAGGTCGAGTGGCTGCACAGCTGGGCCACGCTCGGGCCTTGGGAGTATGTTGATGTCTTCCGGGCGCCCGATGTCGAGGCCGCCACCCGGGTCGCGACGCTCGTGCGCATCGCCGGCCACGCGACCACGGAGGTGTGGCCCGCGACCGACTGGCACCGCTTCAAGGCGCTGGTCAGGGAGCTGCCCGAGGTGAGCGGGGTGATCACCACCGGCGCCTGAGCCGGCGCACGAACGGGAGGAGCCCATGGCAGCGACTGACGCCACCGGAGCGGAACTGTTGCGGCGACTCGAGGACCTCGAGCGGCGCCTCGACGCCCTGACGCAGCACGTCCAGGCCCTGAAGCGCCACACCGCGGAGCTCGACGCCCTCCGCGAGGAAGTGGGCCGGCTGAAGGTCGAGGTCGAAGAGATGCGGGAGGAATGACGGGCGGCGGCCGGGGCCGCGGCCTATTCCTCGCCCGGCGCCTCGCCCATCGGGAACTCCCGCACCTCGCGCCGCAGCAGCGGGTGGCGGCGCCACAGGTACCACCCCATGGCCAGCGCCGCGGCCGCCGTGCCGGCGCCGATCTGCCACCACCCTGCCGCCCCGAGCAGCGGCTGCGCGAACAAGCCCAGCGCCGCGAACACGTGGAACGCCACGAAAATCATCGCGACCAGCACCGCATACAGCGCCGCGGGATAGCGCTCGGCGAGCGACACGAGCCACGAGGCGCCGAACCCCAGCGCGAGGAACGCCGCCATGTGCGCGGCGTTGTAGGCGAGGATCGGGCCCGGCGCGATGACCAGCGCGGCCGGGTCCTTGAGCCCGTAGAACAGCGCGGCCCCGAACAGCGCCGCCGTGTAGAACGGCGACCGCCCGGCGAGCGCGTTCAGGGCGGCGACGACGACCACCACGGTCGCATATCCGATGAGCCCGGCGTACAGACCGCCGTTGAGGACGTCGCGGGTCGCAGCGCGCATCGACACCCCCTGACCGAGGTCTGGGTGAATTACTGCCGGCCCGACCCTGAGAACGCCGTGAGGCCCGCGGCAAGAGAGCTTTACCCGGCGGCCGCCGCTTCATGTTAGCTTCACCCGATCCCGCGTATCCTCGCGGGCCAGACCGGAGGTCCTCATGCCCCTGCTCCGCGATGCCGATCGGCGCGAGCTGGAAACGCTGTTCGCGCGGCAGCTCGAGCATCCCGTCACGCTGCGCTTCTACACCCAGCGGGAATCCCCGCTCGTGCTCCCGGCGCAGGAGTGTCAGACGTGCCGGGAGACCGGGGAGCTGCTCGCGGAAATCGCCGCGCTGTCCCCCAAGCTCAGCGTCGAGCGCCACGACTTCGTGGCCGAGGCGGAGCAGGCGCGGCAGCTCGGCGTGGATCACATCCCCGCGATCCTGTTCGAGGGGCAGGCCCGGGGCCGCCTCCGGTATTTCGGCGTGCCAGCGGGCTACGAGTTCGCCGTGCTGATCGGAGCCATCCTCGACGTGTCCCGCGGCACCACCGAGCTCGCGCCCGCCACGCGCCAGCAGCTCGCCGCCCTCCCGGGGCCCGTGCACCTCAAGGTGCTCGTGACCCCCACGTGACCCTACTGCCCCCATGCGGCCAGGTTGGCCCACCAGCTGGCAGTCGAGAGCCCGCACGTCACCGCCGACGTGATCGAGGTATCGGAATTCCCAGAGATCCTGCAGCGCTACCACGTCCGCGGCGTGCCGAAGACGATCATCAACGAGCGCGTCACGTTCGAAGGCGCGCTCCCGGAAGCCGCGGTGCTGGCCCGCGTGGTGGAGGCCGCGGCGGCCGGCACCGGCCTGTAGCGGGCGGTGCGCACGCGGCTCAGGCCGCCCGGCGCTTCGCCAGGCTCGCGAAGAAGCACGCGGCGGCCACGGCGATCGTGAGCGGCCCGCTCTCGACGTGCAGCGCCGGGCCCGCGAACATGCCGGCGAGCGTCGCCGCGACGGCCACCGTCACGGCGACGGCCAGCGTGCCGGCGAGCGTCCCCGCCACCTGCCGGGCCGTGGCCGCCGGGATGATGATCAGCGACCCCATGAGCAGTACCCCCAGGTAGCGCAGGCCGAGCGCCACCGTCAGGGCGAACGCGAGCAGGAACAGGAGATCGAGCGCCGCGACATCGATCCCCGCCGTGCGCGCCAGGTCGGGCGACACGAGCGCGATCACGAGACGGTGCTTCGCCCGGAGCACGAACGCCGTCACCGCCCCCGCCGCCGCGAGCCCGAGGATCGTCTCCGCTCCCCCCACCGCCCGGGGGGCGCCGAAGAGCGCGTCGATCAGCGCCTCGCCCGACGCGAGCATGCTGCCCACGGCCAGCGCCGCCGAGAACACGACCCCGATCACCGCCTCCGTCGGCACCCGCGTCTTGTGCTCGAGCGCCCACACGAGCAGGGTCCCGAGCACGAGCGCCGCGAGGCCGCCCACCACCGGATCCGCGCGCAGCGCGAGCGCCACCCCGATCCCCGGAAGGGCGACATGGGAGATCGCGTCGGAGGCAAGCGTCATCCGGCGCATCACGGCGAACGAGCCCACGAGACCCGCCGCCACCGCCATGGCGACGGCTAGGGCCAGCGAGCTAGGCGCCGCCGCGGTCGTGGACATGGAAGCGCAGGGGGACGCCGTACGCCTCCTGGAGGCGCTCCGGCGTGAGGATCTCGAGCGGGGGCCCGAAGCACGCCCCGCGGCGGCCGAGGCACAGCACGGCGCTCGCATACCGGTATACGAGGCTCAGCTCGTGCGAGATGAGCAGGAGCGTGAGGTGTCGCGTCTCCTGGATGCGGCGCATCATGGCGTAGAGGCTTTCCTCGCCGGGTTCGTCCACGCCCGCCGTGGGCTCGTCGAAGAGCAGCACGCTGGGACCGCCGAGCAGCGCGAACGCGAGCAACAACCGCTGGAACTGCCCCCCCGACAGGGTGCCCATCGGCCGCCCGGCGACGTCGGCCCCGAGGCCCACGAGGTCGAGCACCTGGAACACGGCGTCCCGGCCGGCCCGCGAGACCGCGGCCTTGGCGCGCAAAAAGTCCAGCCCGGATAGTGGCAGGTCCCGCTCGAGATCGAGCTTCTGGGGGACGTAGCCGATCGTGGTTCCGGGGGCCCATTGCACCGCGCCGTCGTAGGGCACCGCGCCGATGAGCGCCCTGAAGAGGACCGTTTTCCCCGCGCCGTTGGGACCGATGATCGCCAAGGACTCACCCGGGCGGACCCGGAAGCTCACGTCGCGGAGCACGGCGGTCCGGCCGAAGCGCACCGAGAGCCGCTCGACCTCGAGAACGGCGGCCACGCCGCCCAGGGTAGGCGGCGGACGATGGCCCGGCCCTGAAAGCGGGTTGAAGCGACCTTCAGCCACGCGGGCGGGGCAGAAGGACGCGCTCGCCGTCGGCCGCGACGGCCACGCGCCAGCCCAGCCGGTTCGTGACCGCCGCCGCGAGCGCCCGGCATTGCTCCGGCTCGCCGTGGACGACGTACGTCATGCGGGGCGGCTCCCGGAAGCCGCGCAGCCAGCGCAGGATCTCCTCCCGATCGGCGTGCGCCGAGAGCGCATCGAGGTGTTCCACGCGGGCGCGCACCGGGTAGAGCTGCCCGAACATCTTTAGCTCCGTCGCGCCGTCCTGCAGGGCCCGGCCGCGCGTGCCCGCGGCCTGGAAGCCCACGAGGAGCACGGTGGTGCGGGGATCGGGAAGCCGCCGCGCCAGGTGGTGCAGGATCCGGCCGCCGGTCGCCATGCCGCTCGAGGAGATGATGATGGCCGGTCCCTGCACCGCGTTGAGGGCGCGCGATTCCTCCTCCGTGCGCGCCAGGCGCAGGCCCCGGGGCGCGAGCGGCCGCTCCCCCGACGCGAGCGCCCGCGCCAGCGCGGCGCCGTGCTCCTCCGGATGGCGGCGGTAGATCTCGGTCACGTCGATCGCCATGGGGCTGTCGAGGTAGACGGGGAGCGAGGGGATGCGGCCGGTCCGCTCGAGACGCCGCAGGATCCACAGCAGCTCCTGCGTACGGTCCACGGCGAACGCGGGCACGAGGATCGTCCCGCCGCGCCGCACGGCGGCGCGCACGAGCCGCGCCACGGCCGCCTCGGCGCCCGTCGGGTGGCGGCGCCCGCCGTACGTCGCCTCCACGAGCAGCACATCGGCGCCGGGCACCGGCTCGGGATCGGGCAAGAGCGGCCGGCCGTAGCGGCCCAGATCGCCCGAGTAGGCGAGCGCGATCCCGCCGACCTCCAGCTCGATCGTGGCGGAACCGAGAATGTGTCCCGCGCGCCGAAACCGCGCCGTCGCCCGGCCCGCCACCGCGAACGGCTGCGCATAGTCGCGCGGCGCCACCAGCGCCAGCGCGGCCCGCGCATCGGCCGCCGTGTACAGCGGCAGGGCTGGCCGGTGCTTCGAGTACCCGTGCCGGTTCGCCCGCTCGGCGTCCGCTTCCTGAAGATGCGCGGCGTCGGGAAGCACCACCCCCAGGAGGTCCGCCGTCGCCGCCGTGCAATACACCGGGCCGCGAAAGCCGTCGCGCACCAGCCGCGGCAGGTAGCCGCTGTGATCGATGTGCGCGTGGCTCAACACCACCGCGTCCACCGCAGCTGGGTCCGGGAGGCGGGGCCCCCAGTTGCGCAGCCGCAGGGGCTTGAGCCCCTGGAACAGGCCGCAGTCGAGCAGCACCCGGCGGCCCCCCGCCGCCACCAGGTGCATCGAGCCCGTCACGGTCCCCGCGGCGCCCAGAAACTGCAGGCTCGCGCTGCCGCGGGACGACCGCGCGACGCGCTCCCGGCGCGGCTTCAGTGGAACGTCACACCCAGGCCGACATCGATCACGTCCTGCCGCCACCCGGTGAACGCCGGCCCCACCCCGTTCTGGTTCACGTCTCCCACCCCGCCGTACACCCAGTGCAGCACCGGCGTGAGCGACACGTTGCGACCCACCCGCACGTCATAGCCGACCCCCAGAGTCAACCCCCAGCCGCTCCCCTCGAACGCGGGCCGCGAATCGGTCGAATAGTCCGAGAACCCCAGCCCGCCCGTCAGGAACAACCCGCTGCGCGCGACGGGATAGTAGTACAGCGACGCCGTCACGTTGGCCATCCCCTCGGTGCTCCCCCCGCCGTCGTGCGCCCAGGCGTTCACCTGGCCGCCCAGCAGCACGTGCGGGCTCACGGTCCCGCCCAGCTTGAGAAACGCCGTGGGGCCCCCGGTGCGTGCGACGCCGAGGCAGCCGTCGCACGAGACGTTCGCCCACCCGTACCCCACCCCGAACCCGATCCAAAAACCGTCGCGCCGCTGCGGACGCTGGCCCCACCCCGGCGATGCCGCCGCGCCGCCGAGCACCGCCACCACCAGCGCGATCCGCCATGTCCTGTTCATCGAGCCTCCCTGGAACGGGACGCCGCCCCCCCAAACCCGCCAGCCGGGCGGCGGCGTTCGTCCTCGGCGACTTTTGTGCCGGGCAGCCCCGCCTGCATACCGCGCCCCGTCGTGTCCCCGAGACAGGACAACCGCGCGGCATGGCGCGGAGCCGCAGCCCGCGCGCGCCAGTCCCCACCCGAACGGGTGGTAGCGAGAGCGTGCAGATCGCGCAAGATTCAGCGTACAGTTGGCACCGTGCGGTGCGGAAGCCACGCCGAACTGTTCTCTGAAGCCTGCACGGAACGCACAAATCGCATGACAATGCGGAGCGTCCGATCGCATGAAACTCATCACCACGATCGTGCGGCCTGAGCGCCTGCCGGAGGTGAAGGCGGCGCTGTTTCGGGCCGGGATCACCGGGATCACGCTCAGCCGCGTGAGCGGGCACGGGGGCGAGCAGGAGATCGTCGGGCAATACCGCGGCACCACCGTGGTCATGGAGTTCCACGAGAAGGTCAAGATCGAGATGGTCTGCTCGGAGCCGTTCGTGGAGCCGTGCATCCAGGCGATCCTCTCCTCGGCGCGCACCGGCGAGGTGGGCGACGGCAAGATCTTCGTGCAACCGATCGAGCGGGTGATCCGCATTCGCACCGGCGAGCTCGACAACGCCGCGCTCACCGCCGTGAACGCCGACGAGGTGCAGCGGGCCGCCCTCCAGAGCGCCCGCGGCGCTGCGGCGCCGGCGGGGGCGGGGGCGGCGGGGGCGGCGGGGGAGGCTCGGCCATGAGACCGCTATGGCTCGCGCTCCAGGCCGCCGCGATCTCGGCCGGCGACACCGCGTGGGTGCTCGCGTCCACGGCCCTGGTGATGGTGATGACCGTGGGCCTGGCGTTCTTCTACGGCGGTCTCGTGCGGCCGAAGAACGCCCTCAACACGATGATGATGAGCATGGTCGCGCTCGGCGTCGTGAGCGTGCAGTGGGTGCTCGTCGGCTACTCGATCGCGTTCGGGCACGGGACGCCCCTGTGGGGCGGGCTCGCCTGGCTCGGGTTCCGCGGCGTGGGCGTGGAGCCGGACGCCGCCTACGCCGCCACGATTCCGCTCCAGGCGCACGCGATGTTCCAGGCCATGTTCGCGATCATCACGCCGGCCCTGATCTCGGGGGCGATCGTGGAGCGGATGCGGTTCCGGGCCTACCTGGCGTTCCTGGTCCTCTGGGCGACGCTCGTCTATGACCCGCTCGCGCACTGGGTGTGGGGCGCGGGCGGCTGGCTCCAGAAGCTCGGGGCGTTGGATTTCGCGGGCGGGACCGTGGTGCACATCAGCGCCGGCGTCTCGGCGCTAGTCGCCGCCCGCATGCTCGGGCCGCGCAAGGACTTCCGGCGCACGCCCATCGTGCCCCACAACGTGCCCCTCGTACTCCTCGGCGCGGGGCTCCTGTGGTTCGGCTGGTTCGGTTTCAACGCCGGCTCGGCCCTCGCCGCCAACGGGCTCGCGGCGCTCGCGTTCACCAACACCAACACCGCCGCCGCCGCGGCGCTCGTGACCTGGGTCGCCCTCGACCTCGCGCGCAACGGCAAGGCCACGGCGGTCGGCGCGGCGACGGGGCTCGTCGTCGGCCTAGTGGGGATCACGCCCGCCGCAGGCTACATCACCGTTCCCGCCTCGCTCGCGGTCGGCGCCGCCGCGGCGCTCGTCAGCTACACCGCCATCCAGATCCGGGCCCGGACCCGGCTCGACGACTCGCTTGACGTGTTCTCCTGCCACGGCCTGGCGGGCGTCGCGGGCGCGATGCTCACGGGCGTCTTCGCCACCAAGCTCGCGAACCCCGCGGGCGGCGACGGGTGGCTCGCGGGCAATCCGGCGCAACTGGGGGTGCAGCTCGTGGCGGTGCTCGCCGCCGCGGCCCTCGCCGCGCTCGGCACCGCCGCGATCATGACCCTCGTCCGGGCCACCCTCGATGCCAAAGCGGGCGTCAAGGAGCAGCTCACTGGGCTTGATTTGAGCGAGCACGGCGAGGAGGCGTACTTCGGCGATCAGGGCGCCGTGGCCGCGCCCGGCGTGGCGCTCGGCGAAGGGGTGATCGTCACCGCGCTCGCCGCCGAGCCCGCCAAGCGGCCGGCAGCGGTGGTGTGAGCGCGCAATGTCGCGGGGAGAGAGGCGCCGGTCGGAATCGAACCGACGAATCGAGGTTTTGCAGACCTCTGCCTTACCACTTGGCTACGGCGCCACCGGCGTGGAAAATCGCCACAATCCGGGACTTTCTCAACCCGGTTGACGCCGCGCCCGAGCCCCGCCGCCAGCCCCGCCGCCCCCTCAGCGATGTCCCACGGCGAGCCTGCGGCGCGGCCGGGCGGCCGGCGGCCGCTCCGGGCGCGGAGCCGGGCCGCCCCAGCCGCCCCCGCCGCCCTCGCCGCCCTCGCCGCGCCCCCCGTCCCACCCGTCCCCTCCGGCCTCTCCCGATCCCGGGCCCACCCTCCGCCGATACGTGATGACCGCGACCCCGAGGAAGATCAGAAACGCCGGCAGCACCAGGATGAGCATCCCGCCCATCATGGCCCGCATCATCTCGGCCATCGCCTCGTCGCCGCGCGGCCCTCAGGGCCCGGGGAGCCGCTGGTGCATGAGGCGCAGCGCATCGGGCCAGAAGTGGTCCATGAGCACCAGCACGAAGACCAGCGCCGGAATCAGCGCCCAGAACAGCCGGCGCTCGTACTTGAGGTGCATGAAATAGAGCAGCGCGATCGTCGCCTCGACCACCGCCAGCACGAGCAGCGCCCCGACCAGCGTGCCCGCGGGCACGTGCGCCACCGTCAGCCCCACTTCCACCGCGACGATCGCCAGCAGCCCCAGCCAGACAGCCACGTACGCCCGCATGCGCGATCCGCCCTGCGATTCTCCGGCCATGGCTCGCCCTTTCGTCGCCACCGTCACCGCACGTTCATGAGGTACACCAGCGGGAACACGAACATCCAGACCAAATCCACGAAGTGCCAGTAGAGCCCCGTGGCCTCCACGTGGCCGGCATCGAGCCGCCCCCGGCGGAACCCGACCGCGATGGCCGCCATCACGGCCACGCCGCTCACCACGTGCAGCAGGTGCAGCCCCGTGATGCCGAAGAACGTCGCCCCGAACAGGACGGGCCCGCCGAGCGGGTTGCGGAACAGGCCCCAGCCGTCGCCGATCATGTGCAGCCATTCCCGCAGATGCAGGGCGGCGAACAGCAGTCCCAGCCCCATGGTCGCGGCGAGCCAGCGCAGGGCGGCGGGCTTGCGGCCCTGCTCTGCAGCCAGCACCGCACCCAGCATGGTGACGCTGCTCGTCAGCAGCACGACGGTCATCGCCACGCCGTTCGCGACCGTCGGCCACACCGTGAACGGCCGGGTCCAGTCGGGGTTCGCCACCCGCAGGTAGCCGTAGGCGAACAGAATCGCCCCGAAGGTCGCCGCATCGGCCACGATGAACAGCCACACGGCCAGTTTCCGGGACGGAATGCCGAACGGCGACGCCTCGATCCCCGGGCCGTGCGTCGCCCCCATCGTGATCGCGGTCTGCCCCACGGTCGCCTCCCTCTCGAATGCCCGTTACACGCGCAGCGACAGGATGGACAAGAGGTACACCCACAGGCCGTCCACGAAGTGCCAGTACAGCGCGGTGGCGCCGAGCGCCCGTCGCGCCGCCGTCCCGGGACGGCGGCGCAGCCGCACCCAGACGTACGCCAGCGCGACGAGCCCGCCCGCGAGGTGCAGGCCGTGCACCGCCGTGAGCACGTAGAAAAACGAGCTGCTGGGGTTGGTGGCGAGGAACAGCCCCTGCGCCGCCAAGGCGCGCCACGCGAGCCCCTGCCCCGACAGGAACAGCATCCCGAGCACGAGGGTCGCCGCCACGCCCGCGCGCAGCGCCGCCTCCGGCGCGTCGGCCCTCCCGGCCGAGCGGGCCGAGCGCCGGCGCGCTCGCTCCAGCGTCGCGCTGCTCGCGAGCAAGACGGCGGTGTTGAGATAGAGGATCGGGGGGAGCCGGAAGTGCTGCCAGTCGGGCGCGCTGCCCTGCCGCACCACCAGCGCGCTCGTCAAAGCGGCGAACGACATGGTGATCGCGGCGATCCCGATCCAGACGCCCGTCTCGACGGGCCGCGCCTCGGAGCTCGCCATGTCAGTCGGCGCCCGCCCCCGCCACCGCCCCCGCCCCCGCGGCCGGCGCCGCCTGCATCACGTAGTCCCCCGTCGGTCCCGGGACGCCGTACTCGTCGGGTCCGTGGGCCACGGCGGGCGGGCGGCCGCCGAAGTTGTCGAACGGCGGCGGCGACGACGGGGTGGACCACTCGAGCGTCGTCGCCTCCCACGGATTGGCGGGCGCCGGAGCGCCGCGGAAGCGGCTGCGCACCAGGTTGTACAGGAACACGAGCTGCGCCGCGCCGGTGAACAGCGCCGCGACGGTGATGAAGCGGTGCACCGGGATGAGGGGCTTCAGATAGTCGTCGGTGAAGGCCGCATAGCGCCGCACGTTTCCGGCCAGGCCCAGGTAGTGCATCGGCATGAACACGCAATACACGCCGATAAAGGTCAGCCAGAAGTGCCACTTCCCGAGCCGCTCGTCCATCATGCGGCCGAACATCTTGGGGAACCAGAAGTAGGTCGCCGCGAAAATGCCGAACATCGCGGCGACGCCCATCACGAAGTGGAAATGCGCGACCACGAAGTAGGTGCCGTGCAGGTAGATGTCGGTCGAGGGCTGGGCCAGGAAGAAGCCGCTCAGGCCCCCGCTCACGAACACCGAGATGAACCCCAGGCAGAACAGGGCCGGCGTGGTGAAGCGCAGCTTGGCCCCGTACACCGTGCCGATCCACAGGAGCGTGACGATGGTGGCGGGGATGGTGATGATCAGCGTCGGCACCGAGAACAGCATCGCCGAGAAGGGGTTCATGCCGCTCAAAAACATGTGGTGGCCCCACACGGTGTAGCTCAGGAAGGCGATCGCGATCATCGAGCCGATGACGGCGCGGGGGCCGAGCAGCGGCTTGCGGGCGAACACCGGCAGGATGTGCGACACGATCCCGAACCCCGGGAGAATGGCGATGTACACCTCGGGGTGCCCGAAGAACCAGAACAGGTGCTGCCACAAGAGCGGCGAGCCCCCGGCGTGCGGCTGGAGGCGGTCGGAGATCACGAGTCCCGCGGGCACGAAGAAGCTCGTTCCCGCCACCCGGTCCAGGATGAGGAGGATGCAGGCCGGCAAGAGCACCGCGAATGCGACGAGCCCGATCACCGACGTGATGAACCACGCCCACGTAGAGTACGGGAGGCGTGCAAGCGACATCCCCTTGGTGCGCAGGTCCAGCGTCGTGGTGATGAAGTTCAGCGAGCCGAGGAGCTGGGCGATGCAGAAGATGGCGATCGACACGGCCCACAACGTCTGCCCGAGCCCCTGCCCCGGGCCCGCGTCCTTGCCGACGGCGCTGAGCGGCGCGTAGGCCGTCCATCCCGAGAGCGCCGGCCCGTCGGCCACGAAGAACGAGGCGATCAGGACGAGGAAGGCGAGCAACGTCACCCAGAACGACAGCATGTTGATCCGCGGGAACGCCATGTCCTCGGCGCCCACCTGGATGGGGAGGAAGTAGTTCCCGAACCCCGCGAACGGCGCCGTGGTCAGCACGAAGAACACCATGATGGTGCCGTGCATCGTCATGAGCGACAGGTAGTACTCGGGCGTGATCACGCCGCCGGCCGCCCCGTTGGGCGACAGCTTCGCGAGACCGGGGATGGGCAGGTCCGGCCAAGCCAGGTGGAGGCGCATCAGCCACGACAGCACCATCCCCGTGCACACCGCCACGAGGGCGAGGTCGAGGTACTGCCGCCCGATCACCTTGTGATCCACGCTGAAGACGTGGGTACGCCAGAAGCCCCGGGGCGGGGCGTGATGATGGCGCGCCGCGGGGGGCGCCGCCGTGTCATGCTGCATGAGACCGCCTCACTGTTGGGTCGCCTGCTCCTTGAGCCACCGGTCGAACTGCTCCTGGGGCACCACCTCGACATACGCCCGCATGTTGTAGTGCCCGAGGCCGCACAGCTGCGTGCACACGATCTCGTACTTCCCGGTCTCGGTGGCCGTGAAGTGGAGGGGAATGGCGAGGCCGGGCACGAAATCCTGCTGGATCCGCAGCGCGGGCACATAGAACGCGTGGCCCACGTCCTTCGCCCGAAGCGTCAGCGCCACGGGGCGGTTCACCGGGATCGTCAGGGTCGGGACCACGATGTCGTCCCGCGCCGCCGGGTCGTGCGCCGGATCGAGCCCGAAGAAGTTCTCGGTGGCGTCGCTCATCCGCTCCGGGTGGATGGCGCCGAACGCGCCGTCCGGCCCCGGATACCGGAAATAGAAGGCGAACTGTTCCGCCTCCACGTCGATCTTCAGCGCGTCCGGCGCGGCCGGCCGCTCGTACACCGCGGCCCACACCTTGGAGCCCACGAACGTGAGCGCGAGGATCTCCGCGCCCACGAGCGCGATCGCCAGGACCACGAGCGGGGTGGCGCCGCCCGGAAACGTCCGGGGCGCCCCGCGGGCGCTCCCCGAGCGCCACGCGAACACGGCCAGCCCGAGCTGCGCGAGCACGAACAGCACGCCCGCCGCGAGCATCGTCTCCTGCAACTGGCGGTCGATCCCCGCGCCGTGCGCGGAGATGTCGGCGGGCAGCCACCACACGCGCGCCGCGAAGATCGCCGTGGAAACCGCGGTGATGACCGTCAGGACGACGGCAAAGAATTTGCCCACGGGTCGTCGCTCCCCCTCAGTACGGCGTGGCCTTGAGGGTGAAATTCACCGTCTTGGTCTCGTTGTCGCTGATGGTCACTTCCTGGCTCTGCGTGCCGAACTGCTCGTGCCAGGCCGTCACCGTGTACTTCCCGGGCGGCAGCCCCGCCAGGGTGAACGCGCCGTCGTCGCCCGTGACGGCGTAGTGCGGGGTCGCGAGGACCACGAACCAGCCGTGCATCCACGGGTGGATGTTGCACTTCACCGGGATGAACTCGGGTTTCTCCCACTTCGTGTGGATCGGCGGGGCGCCCTTGGGCTGCGACTTGTTCCACTCGGGGTTCACCCGCGCGAGCGGGTGGATGTTGTGGGAGCTCGGGTCGTCGTTGTAGATGTCGAGCGGCTGGTTCACCTGCATGGCGGCGACGTGCGGGATGTACTGGCAGCCCTTCTGGTCGTAGCGGACCGGCTCCGCCGGCGGCGGCGCGGGCTGGTCGCCGGCCGAGACGTACACCACCACCCACTTGAGCGCATTGCCGGGGCCCGTCACCGCGTTCTCCGTGAGCACCGGGGCGCCGGCGTGGGCCTGCGCGCACGCGGGCTCCTTCGCCATGTCGATCGGCTTCATTTTCGGAGGCGTGCCGGTGTAGGTCACCTTGCCGCTGATGGTGCCGCCGGGGGCCGCCGGGGGGGCCGCCGGGCGCCCGCTCGGCGCCGAGCCGGCCAGCGCGCCGACACCCAGCAGCCAGAGGTAGCGCGTGCGCATGGGGAAACGCTCCTTTCAGTCGGGAATGGTCGTGCTCACCGTCCGCTCCCTTCCGGACCGATGGGCTTGAGCTCCTGCGCGTGCGTCGCGAGCCAGGCGCGCCACATCGCCGCCTCGGGCGTCTTCAGCGGCTGCAAGGTGCGCAGGAAGTGCACGAGATCCCACGCCTGCTCCGGCTGGATCTGATCGGCGAACGAAGGCATGGGCGTGCCGTCGAGACCGGTCATGAAGATGCGATACAGGTCCCGGTTCGTGACGCCGCACATGAACCGCGAGCCCGTGGAGAAGTTGTACGGGCGGATCGGGAGGTCCTTGTTGTCGGTCAGGGTCGCCGCCGAAGGCCCGTCGCCGTGCCCCGTGGGCCCGTGACATTTCCAGCATTCCATCTTCTGGAACAGCTCCCGCCCGCGCAGGATGCTCTCGATCGTGACCGGAGGCTCGGGCGGAATGGCGATGGGCGTCCCCGGCTGGCTCGTCTTCCATTTGGGGGAGAACGTCTTGATGTAGGCGACCAAGTCGGCGCGGTTCTGGTGCGTCAGGGGCAACCACGGCGGCATGTTGGTGGTGACGAAGCCGCGGGTGATGGCGTCGAACAGATCCTGATCCGTCGGCAGCGTGCCGGTGGGAGTCGAGCGGCACTTGAAGACCGCCATGGTGAAGTCGCGCGGCTTGGGATCGATCCACTGGGCGTTCTCGCCGTTGCCGTCGCCATCGGGCCCGTGACAGCCCACGCAGTACCGCCGGTACAGCGCCTTGCCGGCGGCGGCGTGTCCGGTGAGGTTGCCGATGTGGGACTCCTGCGCCGCCATCGGGGCCGCCCCCGTCGCGACCAGGAGCGCGCCCGCCACGATCGCCGCCCATTGCGTTTGCGGTCTCATCAGCGGCCTCCTCTCAGAAGGCGAAGTCGAGGGCCAGGAACACGCTGTGGCTCCATACCGCCGTGCCCGGGGTGAGCGGGTCCACGCCCGCGCCGTCGCCGCTCAGCGGCGCCCGCCCCACGGTCTTCGACACGCCGTACTCGCCGTGCACGCTCAACCCCGCCCGACTGAACATGAACGGATAGGCGCGGAACCCGACGGCGAAAGCGTCGGTGTCGCCGAGCTTCTTGGGGGTCGCCGGATCGGCCTGGCGCGACATCCGCAGGACCTCCGCCCGGCCCTCGATGAGGAGCTGCGGCTGCGGAATGAAGTGCAGCTCCAGCACGCCGGCGTTCCATTCCGGCGCCTGCGCGCCCGCCGGGAGCGGCTGATCGGCGGGCGTCCCCGTCCCCAGGTAGGCGTCGTCGTGGGCGTGCATGAACAGCGGCAGCACCTCGACGGTGCCGAAGTTGAAGTTCGCCGCGGCGCCGACCCGGTAGAACGGCTTGTTCCCCGTCATCGCCCCCGCGATCGGCGCGCCGCCCGTCGTCTGCTCGACGGTCGGACGCTGCCCCACGTACGCGAAGGCGTTCACGCGGTGCGGGCCGAGTTGCCCCGCCCCCGCCTCGAACGCCTGCGTGATGCTCACCGCCGCATCCACGCCGCGCCCGCCGGGCAGCCCCGGGGTGCCGTCGGTGCTGCTCAGCACCGCGATGCTGTAGCGGGTGTAGCTGTTCTCCGAGTGGCCCGACAGCTCGGCGCCGATCTGATTGTCGCCCAACCCGAAGTCGTTGATGTCCCCGGCCGGGACGAAGTGATAGCTCTGGTAGAAGCCGGCATTGTTCGACAGGAAGGTGATCCGCTTCTCCGACAACAGGTTGTCGAGCTCGAACTTGCCCAGCCGGAAGTTCACCCACGGCGAGCGCCCCAGGTTGTCGAACCGCACAAACGCCGCTTCGACGCCGGTCTCGCCGGTCGCCTCCATGGTGGCGACGAAGCCGAACGAGATGTCCTTGTACAGCGTCCCGAACATCAGGAAGTCCACGCCCGAGAGGTCGAGGCCCGTCTGAGTGATGTTCTTTTCGACCAGCCCGCTCGTGGGATCACCGGGCACGCGGTCCACCGGCTGATGGGTGGTGTACTCGAGGTGCGCCTGGGGGGTGGTGCGAACAGCGATCGGCCAGTATGCCGGGGCCTGCCAGATGGGAGAATCGCGATCGTTGCCGAGCTGGTAGCCGTTGTCGCGGAACTTCTGCCCGAAGGCGTTCAGCTCGGGCCAGACTGTGTGACACGCCGAACACGGCAGGCCGTACTTGCGGGCGAAGGCCGGGATCTTCATCCCCCTGATCGCGAGCCCCTCGTGCACCGAGCGGGTGTACGCCGAGCCCCCGCCGCCCACCATCAGGGCGATCGTCGCCGCGGCACAACCCAGCGCGCTCAGCCAGGGCGCGCCAGCCCTGCCCCTGCGGAACCATCTGGCCATCGTGCCTCCTGTGTGGTGCGCGACCACGCGGACCGCGTGGGGTTTGTAAAACGAGCGCGGCGCTGTTTTACAACTCTCTGCCGCACATGGAGATAGCCAGCCGGCCTTTCACATACTGCCGCATCCGGAATTCGTCAAGATTCCGTCAAAATTGTATGAAGTTGCGATGTGAAACAGCGCGTTCAGTGCGCCTGCCGCGCCGCCCGCTCGAGCGCGGCGAAATAGGCGCGAATCCGCGCGGCGTTCGCCCCCACGTCGCTCTTGCCGACGCGCGATTTGGAGCGCATGTCCACCACGGCGCTGTCGGCGCCCCGCGGCGCGATGCGAATCACCACGTCGTCCTTGAAGCCGAACCACTTGGTGGTCGCAGTGGCCTCGATGCGGCCCGCCGCCGAGTCGGTCCCCGTGATCTCCCAGCGCGGCATGCGGCGCGCGGTGGCGAGCGCCAGGGCGTAGGCCCGGCCCGCGGGGAGGGGCAAGACGAGGGGGTGCAGGTCGGGGTAGCCGCGGCGCACCGAGTCGGCGAAGCCCGCGGGGTAGCTCATGTCCTTACCGCGCCAGAACTCGTTGGCCGCGGCGGTGACGTAGGCGGGCGGGTTCGCGAGATCGGTCGAGATATCGTTGATCGGGGGGACCGAGCGGGCGAGCCGATACTGATGGTAGAACGCCACCGCGGGCCCGGCGCCCGCGGCGACGCCGAGCAGCGCCAGCACCGCCCCGCGGGATTTGAGCGCGACGGCAAGCACCAGCGCCGCGAGCGCCACGACGCAGCCCGCCGCCGCCGCGATCCCGCCGTAGCCGAAGAGATACCGCAGCGCCACCCGCAACCCCCACCAGCCGTGCCGGTAGCCCCACCCCGACACGACGGTCAGCACCAGGCCCGCCACCGCCGCCGCGAGGCCGAGCCGCGCGAGCCACTGCGTGAACGTCGTCCTGCCTGCCCCGTGCGCGTCCATGTCGCCCGCTCCTTTCCGCCGTCTAGTACACGATGCCCTTGCGAATCGCCACACCCCAGCGGTTGCCCGTGAATCCCTTCCCGAAGCGGTAGCCCACGGCGAGCTCCGCCACGTCGCCCCGCACCGCGCGCGTCGGGCCGATGCGCAGCGACACCCCCACGTCGCCGCCCAGCCGGGCCGGCTCATCGCCGTACCACGCCCCGCCGTAGTCGAGGAACGGCGCGACGCCCACGCCCAGCAGTCCCCACACCTCGTCGGCCACGAGCACGCGGTCCTCGATCGCGAGCCACGCCATCCGGGTCCCCGTGAACTGATGGATGCCGAAGACGCGGGGACCGGTCTGCATGAGCCAGAGGTCGAACTCGTTGCCGGGCTTGGGGCGCTCGAGGCGCGCGCCCTCGAGGTGCACGATCACCGTCTGGTCCTTCAACGCCTGGCTCGCCACGGTGAAAGCGCCGGCGATCCGGGTGGAGTCGGTCCCCGCGGCGGTGAACACCCCGTTCGCCCCGCCGCGCAGCACGGCGAAGCCCCGGGGCCACACCGCCGCGATCTGGGCGCTCGCCTCGGGCCCGATGCCCGCCCCCGCCGCCGGGTAGCCCCAGGCGCGGGGCGCCGCCCAGACGCCCAGGTGCAGCTCGCGCGAGACGTCCACGTCCTCGCGCCGGGCGTACGAGTTGAACCGCTCGAGCACCTGGAACCGCACCCGCGCCAGGTCCACCCCCGCGCCCACCGCGCCGAACACGGAGCGCGGCACCACGGCCGCGGTCTCGGCCACGAAGTCCTCCCGGCGCCACTCCCCCGCCGCCCACAGGCGCAGGTAGTTGCGGCTCGTGGCATGGGGCGCCAAGCCCGCGGTCACGCGGAGGCGCAGGGCGCGCCGCTCCGCGGAGCCCAGCGGGAAGCGCGCGGTGTCGGGAAGGCCGTCGCGGAACAACAGCACGCGCTCCGAGGCCGCCTCGCCGTCGGCGAGGAGCGCATGCCGGGCGGCGGTCTCGTAGAACGGGAGCCCGAGCTCCCACAGGCCCCTCGTGCCGTCGGACTTCTTGACGTACTGCCCGAGGAGGCGCATGCGGCGGCCGACGAAGTGGGGGTTCAGGTAGGCGAGCTCGACGCTCGTGCGGTCGGGAGTCTTGTTGTACACGGCGCTCACGGCGGTGGCGGTGCCGAGGAAGTTTTCCTCTACGACGCCCAGGAGCCAGGAGGCGTCGCCGCCCGCCGAGGAGTAGCCGAGCTGCGGCTTGGTGCTCCACCCGTCGCTCGTGGCGACGCGCAGCGCCAGGCGGCCGTCGAGCCGGGTGGTGTCGAGGCGCACCCGGCGGAACACGAACAGGTTGCGCAGGGCGCGCTCGCTTTCCGCCACGCGGGCCGAGTCGTAGCGGTCGCCGGGATTGACGAGCAGGGCGCGGCGGATGACCCCGGCCCGGGTGCGCACGTGCAGCCGGTTGGCGAGCCGGGCGAGGAACCCGGGGGCGTCGTCGGCGGGGCTCCCGGGGTCGAAGACGTTGCGATTGACCACGATGATCGTGTCGATCGTCTGGGCCCGGAGCCGCGCGCCGGCCGCGGCGAGCAGGGCGGCGGCGGCAAGCGGCGGGCCCGCGATCCGCCGGAGCGTGGCCGCCCTATTTGACCAGATCAATGCGCTGCCGCAGCTCGTAGGTCACGTGACGGGTCGGATCGTTCCACTCGGTAAAGTACAGCCTGGCGTCCACCCGGCCGGTGAGCTGCCGCAGGCCGCGCGTCGCCAGCCGGAACGTGCCGCGGACCGAGTCGGGCCGGAGCGGCCGGCAGAAGCAGGTGACGGTGCCGAGCGCCCGGATCGGCGCCTCCGTCGAACCGATGCGGTAGGCCACGCCCTGGCGCAGGTCCCGCACGCGGGCGAACTCGAGCCCCAGCGTGAGGCTGTACTCGTCGCCTTCGGCCGCCGAGGGATTGAAGTCGTAGCGCGCGAGGCCGACGTCGCCGCCGCCCGCCAGCGTGTCGATCGCCAGCCGGGCGAGGGCGAGCGCGGAATCCACGGTGAAGCGCAGGCGGCCGTGCCACTCCCAGCGGCCGTAGCTCTGCACGCCCGCGGTATCGCCGGGGCGCGAGGTCTCGTCGCAGGCGGCGCCGACGAGCAGCGCCAGGCCGAGCCGCGCGGCGCGCCTCAGTACTGGCCGAGGTAGCGCCCGAGCTCCCAGTCGCTCACCTGCCCGATGTACTCCTGCCACTCCTCGCGCTTCGCGTCGAGATAGCGCTCGTAGATGTGCTCGCCCAGCGCTTCGCGCACCACCGCGTCTTTCTCGAGGTAGTCGAGCGCCTCGTGGAGGTCGCGCGGCAGGTCGTCAATGCGCAGCCGCCGGCGCTCGCGGTACGACATGCGCGCGATGTTCTTGTTCACGGGCTCGCCGCAATCGATCTTCTCGCGGATGCCGTCGAGGCCGGCGGCGAGCTGCACGGTGAGGGCGAGGTAGGGGTTGGCGGAGGGGTCGGGCATGCGGTTTTCGCAGCGGGTGGCCTCGCCGCGCTGCGCCGGCACCCGCACGAGCGGCGAGACGTTCTGCGTGGACCACGACACGTTGGTCGGGGCCTCGTAGCCGGCCACGAGCCGCTTGTAGGAGTTGACGAGCGGGTTGGTGACGGCGCAGTAGCCGCGGGCGTGGCGCAGCAGGCCGCCGATGTACCAGCGCGCGGTCTCGGAGAGCTGGATCGGGCCCTTGGGGTCGAAAAACGCGTTTTTGCCGCCCGCCGTGGCGACCAGCGCCTGGTGGGTATGCATCCCCGAGCCGGGGCGCCCGAAGATCGGCTTCGGCATGAAGGTGGCGACCAGGCCGTGGCGCACCGCCACGCTGCGCACCACGAAGCGCAGTGTGGCGAGCTGATCGGCCATCGTGAGGGGGTCGGTCGCCGCCAGGTCCACCTCGTACTGGCCGGCCGCGATTTCGTGGTGCGACGCTTCGGACGAGAGCCCCATCTCCTCGAGCGCCGCCACGATCAGCCGGCGCGCGCGCTCCGCCCGATCCACGGGGACGAGGTCGAAATACCCGCCGGCGTCGCGGGTGGCGGTGGTGGGGGCGCCGCCCGCGCCGCGCTCGAACAGGAAGAACTCCACCTCGCACCCGACCCGCATCGCGAAGCCCAGGGCCGCGGCGCGCTCGAGCTGGCGCTTCAAGGCCGTGCGCGGACAGCCCTCGAACGGCCGCCCGTCGGGATAGCGGATGTCGCAGATCAGCCGCGCCGCGCCGCCCCCGCTCTCCAGGTCGCCCTCCCCCGCGCCCCCGGCCCCGGTCTCGGGGGGGAGGACCCGGAAGGTCGTGAGGTCGGGCACGAGCAGTGCATCCGCCTCTTCGACGCGCGCGAATCCCTCGAGCGCCGAGGCGTCGAACAGCACCTCGCCCGCGAGCGCGGTCTCGAACCGCGAGGCCGGCACCTCCACCGCCTTGTTCACGCCCAGGAGATCGGTGAACTGGAGGAGCAGGAAGCGCACCCGCCGCCGTTTCAGCTCGTCGAGGATGTCCCGCGTCTCGGTCATGCGCAAAAAACTAGCGGCATGGAGGCCGAACGCCACCTCCATGCCGCCGGGCGGGCCGCGCGGCCCCACCGAGGCCTACACGTCGTAATAAAGGAAGAACTCGTAGGGGTGGGGCCGCAGCGCCACGGCGTCCACTTCCTTCGCGCGCTTGTAGGCGAGCCACGTCTCGATCACGTCGGGCGTGAACACCCCGCCCTCGAGCAGGAAGTCGTGATCGGCCTCGAGCGCCGCGAGCGACTCGGCGAGCGACCCCGGCGTGTTCTTGACGTGCCGCCGCGCCTCGGGCTCGAGCTCGTAGAGGTCCACGTCCATCGGCGCCGGGGGCTCGAGCTTGCGCTTGATCCCGTCCAGCCCCGCCATCAGCAGCGCCGCAAAGCAGAGGTAGGGGTTGCTCGACGGATCGGGCGCCCGGAACTCGACGCGCTTCGCCTTCGGCGACTTCGAGTACACGGGAATCCGGCAGATCGCCGAGCGGTTGCGCTGCGAGTAGATGAGGTTGATCGGCGCCTCGTAACCCGGCACCAGCCGCCGGTAGCTGTTCGTGGTCGGCGCCGCGAACGCCAGCACCGCCGGCGCATGGTGGATCAGCCCGCCGATGTACCAGCGCGCCGTGTCCGAGATCAGGGCGTAGCCCTTGGAGTCGAAGAACAGGTTCTTCCCGTCCTTCCACAGGCTCATGTGCACGTGCATCCCCGAGCCGTTGTCGCCGAACAGCGGCTTGGGCATGAACGTCGCCGTGTAGCCGTGACGCTGGCAGACGTTCTTGACGATGTACTTGTACATCATGAGCTGGTCGGCCATGCGCGTCAGCGTCGCGAACCGCATGTCAATCTCGGTCTGCCCCGCGGTGCCCACTTCGTGGTGGTGCACCTCCACGTCCACCCCCGCCGCGAGCAGCGCCAGCATGATCTTCGAGCGCAGGTCCTGGAGCTTGTCCACCGGCGGCACCGGGAAGTACCCCTCCTTGTGCCGCGGCCGATGCCCGAGGTTGGGACCCGCGCCGTTCGTGCCCGAGTTCCAGATCCCCTCCTCGGCGTCGATGTGGTAGTAGCCCTCGTGCGCGTTCTGATCGAACCGCACCGAGTTGAAGATGTAGAACTCCGCCTCGGGGCCGTAATACGCCGTCGTGGCGATCCCGGTTTGCACCAGGTAGCGCTCCGCCTTCTGCGCGACGTAGCGCGGATCGCGCGAGTACCGCTCGCCCGTCACCGGGTCCACGACATCGCAGGTGAGCGACAACGTGGGCACCTCGAGACACGGATCCACGAATGCGCTCGCCGGGTCGGGCACGAGCAGCATGTCGCTCTCGTTGATCGCCTGAAACCCGCGGATCGAGGAGCCGTCGAACCCGATCCCCTCGGCAAACAGCTCTTCGGTGAGCTCCTTGAGCGGCAGCGAGAAGTGCTGCCACGTCCCCGGCAGATCGGTGAACCGCACATCCACCACCTGCACCCCGGCCTCCCGCGCCCGGCGGATCACCTCCGCCGGCGTGGCCCCGGCGGCGGGTTTCGGCGCCGCCGGCGAAACGGTAGTCGGTTCGAGCGTCGCGGTCATAGCATCGGTCTCCTCACGCAAAGTCGGTCGGGCGTCGAGCACCGCCCCTGGTGCCGACAACAACGACGAGAGCCCGCGGCCGGGCTCAGACCGCAGGCTCTCGAAGCGGCAGAGCGCTGGGGCTCAGGCACACGGGAAGCTACCCCGTGCCCGGTGCGGTGTCAATCGCTTCGTGCCCGATATGCACGTTCGACGCCGTCATCGGGTGAGAACCGCCCACCCAAATGGATAGGTGTTGCAGGATTTCTGCACGATATGCACAAATCGCGTGACAGCTCAACCGTCGAGTGCTTCCACGAAGTGCCACAGCTCGACGGCCGAAAATTCCCCGAAGCGCTCGAAGATCTCCCGTTCCGACCATTCGAGAAAGATCCAGCCGGTGCTGCGGCGCCGCTCGCCGCACACGAAGTGGAGCCGGCCGCGCACCGCCCCGGCGCCCACCTCGGGTTCGGGACGCGTCTCGACGAACACGTCCCAGCGCTCGTTGCCGCGCTTCAGTTCGCCCATGTGGCGGGAACGCTCAGGCGGGAACGGAGGGGAGCTCACGGCTGGAGCCGCAGCAAACCGGGCCGGGCCGTCGGGAAGAACGCCACGGCGATACAGTACGCTCCCGGGCGCGTTCCTGCCAGTTAAATTGGCGCCTTATGGACTGTCATGCCTGCGGCGCGGCCCTCGCGGCGGCCGCCAAGTATTGCCACCGCTGCGGGGCCCGGGTGGCCGACGCCCCGGCGGCCGGGTGGCGAGCCGGGCTGCCCTGGGGGGTCGCCGGGCTCGCCCTGGGGGCGCTCGTCGCGGTGGTGGCGCTGCGCGGTACGGGAGGCGGGAGACGGGAAACGGGAGATGCGCCGGTTCCCGCCTCCCGGGTTTCGCCACCCGACATCTCCCAGATGTCGCCCGAGGAGCGAGCCACCCGGCTCTACAACCGCGTGATGACGCTGCACTCGCAGGGCAAGGCCGACAGCGCCGAGTTCTTCCTGCCGATGGCGCTCCAGGCCTACGCCATGCTCCCCGCGCTGGATGCGGACGCGCGCTACCACATCGGGGTGCTGGACCTGACGGCCGGCAACGCTCCGGGCGCCCTGGCGCAGGCCGACACGATCCGCCGCGCCGTTCCCACGCATCTCTTCGGCTTCATGTTGCGCGCCCGCGCGCTCGAGCTGCGGCGCGACACGGCCGGCGCCCGGCGCGCCTACCGCGATTTCCTGGCGAACGAGACCGCCGAGCGGGCCCGCAAGCGACCCGAGTACGACGAGCACGCCCAGAACCTGGACGCCTTCCACGAGCAGGCACGGGCGGCGACGGCGGGAAAGGGGACGGCGCCGGGTGGCCGCTGAGCCCCTGCGCACCCTGCGGCTCGCCCACAGCCCCGATGCCGACGACGCGTTCATGTTCTGGGCGCTCGCGGCGGGCAAGATCGACACCGGCAACCGGCGCTATCTCCACGAGCTCGGCGACATCGAGTCGCTCAACCGCCGCGCCCTGGCCGGAGAGCTCGAGGTCACGGCGGTGTCGCTCCACGCCTACGCCTACCTCGCCGACCGCTACGCCCTGCTCGCCCACGGTGCGAGCATCGGCGACCGCTACGGCCCGCGCCTGGTGGGGCGCCGCCCACCGCCCGCCGATCCTCGCGCGGCGCTCGCCGCGGGCGACGTCGTGGTCGCCGTGCCGGGCGAACTCACCACGGCGTTCCTCGTGCTCAAGCTGTATCAGCCCGCGGTGCGCCACGTGTTCGTCCCGTTCGACGCGATCGAGGCGCACGTCGCGGCGGGGCGGGCCGATGCCGGGCTCTTGATCCACGAAGGCCAGCTCACCTACGCCGATCGCGGGCTGCACCTGTGGGCCGATCTCGGCGAGTGGTGGCACGAGGAGACCGGCCTCCCCCTGCCGCTGGGCGGCAACGCCGTACGCCGGGACCTGGGCCCGGCGCTGATGGGTGCGGTGGCGCGCGACCTCAAGGCGAGCATCGAGTACGGCCTCGCGCACCGCGCCGAGGCGCTCGCCCACGCGCAGGCGTACAGCCGCGGCCTCGACCCGGCGCGGGTGGACCGCTTCGTGGGGATGTACGTGAACGCCTACACGGTGGACTACGGCGACACCGGCCGCCGGGCGGTGGCCGAGCTCCTCGGCCGGGCGCACCGCGCCGGGCTGGTGCCGGCGCCCTCCGCCCTCACGTTTGTGGCGGCCGCCTGAGGACGCGGGGCCTATCCCGACACGCCCGGCGGACGCATCTTGATCGGGCGATCACCGAAGGAGTACGGTGTGGTCACGGACATGGCGGGACCCGTCCAGGTGCTCGTGGTGGACGACGAGGAGCCGATCCGCAACGCCCTGAAGAAGTTCCTCACCCAGCAACAGTTCGAGGTGTACGCCGCCGGCACCGGCGAGGAAGCGCTCGAGCAACTCAAGCGGCACCGCATCGCCCTGATGCTGTGCGACATCCGGATGCCCGGGACGAGCGGCGTGGACCTGGTACCCCAGGCGCTCGAGCTCGAGCCCGATCTGGCCATCCTGATGCTCACCGCCGTCAACGACGCGACCAGCGCCGCGCTGTGCATGCAGCGCGGCGCCATGGACTACCTCACCAAACCGATCGAGCTCGCCGACCTGGGGCGCGCGGTGCAGCGCGCCCTCAAGCGGCGCGAGGCGCAGCTCGAGAGCCGCCAGCTCAACGAATGGCTCAAGGAAGAGGTCACCACCCGCACCGCCGAGCTGCAACGGGAACGCATGAAGCTCGAGCGCCTCTCGGTGGCCACGCTGGAAGCCCTGGTGAACGCCCTCGAGGCGAAGGACCCCTACATGCGCGGGCACTCGGCCCGCGTGGCGGACCTCGCCGCCACCCTCGCGCACGAGCTGGGACTGAGCGAAGAACAGGTCGAACAGGTGCGCATCGCCGGCCGCCTGCACGACATCGGCAAGATCGGCACCCGGGAATCGGTGCTCAACAAACAGGGGCCGCTCACCCCCGAAGAGTTCGAGCACGTGAAGCAGCACGTAGTGATCGGCTCCCAAATCCTTTCCCCGCTCGTACACCTTGGCGACATCATCCCGGCAGTACGGCATCACCACGAGCGCTGGGACGGGAGCGGCTATCCCGACGGCCTGCGGGGCGAGGCGATTCCGCTGGCGGCGCGGATCATCGGCACCGCCGAGGTCTATGACGCGCTGAGCACCTCGCGCGCCTACCAGGAAAAGATGACCCCCGAGCGGGCGGTGGAGCGCATGGCCGACATGGTGGGGACGGTGCTCGATCCCAAGGTGTTCGGGGCGTTGGCGAGCGTGGTGGCGCGGCGGCGCACCCTGGTGTTCTTGGACGAGGGGGGCTCCGGCGCCGGCTGAGTTTCGATCGCCGATGCTCGTCGCGATGACGGGAGCGACGGGGTTCGTGGGGCGGCACGTCGCGGCCCTGCTCGCGCGCCGGGGGCATACGGTGCGGGCGCTGGTGCGCCGGGCGGCGCGCGCGGGCGCCGTGGCGGGCGTGGTGGCCGAGCGCGTGCCCGGCGACCTGGGCGACGCCGATGCCCTGGCCGCGCTCGTGCGCGGCGCCGACGCGGTCGTCCACCTCGTGGGGATCATCGTCGAGGCGGGCGGCGCCACCTTCCAGGCGGTGCACGTCGAAGGCACCGCCCGCCTGCTCGCCGCCGCGCGCGCCGCCGGCGTGCCGCGGTTCGTGCACATGAGCGCCGTGGGCGCGCGCGACGAGCCCGCCGCCACCCCGTATCACCGCACCAAGTGGCACGCCGAGGAGCTGGTGCGGCGCTCGGGACTCGCCTACGCCATCCTGCGGCCCTCGCTCATCAGCGGTCCCGAGAGCGCGCCCATCCGCTTGCTCGCCCGGCTGCACCGCTGGTCGCCCGTCGTCCCCGTGTTCGGGGACGGGCGCTTCCCCACCCAACCCGTCTGGGTCGAGGACGTGGCCGGGGCGTTCCTGCGCGCGGTGGAAGATCGCGCGATCGTCGGGGCGTTCGAGCTCGGGGGCCCCGCGGTGCTCACCTATGCGGAGCTGGTGCGGGCGGTGGGCCGCGCCTCGGGCCACCCGCGACCGCTCGTGCACGTCCCGCTCCCGCTCGCCCGCGCCGCCGCCCGCGCGTTCGACCTCCTCGGCCCCGCGGCGCCGCTCACGAGCGACCAGCTCCAGATGCTCCTCGAGGGAAGCGCCACCCCCCACAACGCGATCACGACGGTGTTCGGGATCGTGCCGCTCCCCTTCGAGGAAAGCCTGAAGCGCTATCTCGCCTGACCGCCCGGAAAACCAAACCCGGGGCTCGAACCGCTCCCCGGGCTGGCGGTCGGGCGAAGTGGCCGTCACACTTCGGAGCCGACACGGTATGCGGTGCGTGTCCCGCACCAATCCATAAGACGCACGACACCCCCCGAAGGTTGCACCGCCCTCCCCGTCTCCCGTCTCCCGTCTCCCGTCTCCCGTCTCCCGCCCCCCGTGCTTACCACCGTTTCACCCTGCCCACCCGGGACACGGTGAGCGTGGCGGTCTTCGCGCCCCGGCGCAGCACGACGCGGGTGTTCGCGGCCCCCCACCCGATCCCGATCGGGTCGAAGGCGACCACCGGGTTCGACACCTCGAGTGCCACGCCGCGGGCGCCCGGGCCCGGCCAGCGCTCGAACGGCCGCCAGGCGGCGCCGTCCCAGCGGTCGAGGCGCAGGGAGTCGGCGGCGATCACCGCACGGGCCCGGGTGCCCCGCATGATGGCGGCCGAGCGGGCGACGGCGATGGCGGTGCTCACCTCGCGGGCGGCGGCGTCCACGGCGATCCAGTCGAGGAGGCCCCCCAGGCGGGGGAGGCCCAACGCGGTGACGGCCGCCACGATGGCGAGCACCACCGTCAGTTCCGCAAGCGAGGCGCCCCGGCGCATGGCCCCCAAAAGGGGGTGGGGGGCCCAGGGACCGGCATCGAAATACTGCGGCAGAAAGCCAGAAACCGCGGCAAATGCCGACTAACGGACCGGCCGGAAAAGCGCTATGTTGTGGGCTAGCTGGGGCTTGCACCCGGGCACGGGGGCTGCACAGGGCCGTGTCCGGAGTCGGTTACGTTCTCGGTCATACAGCCCGGAGACACGGTTGCCCGCTTCTCGTCTCGAATTCGAAACGCTGCCCCACGGCGTCTTCTTGCAGCGCGTGTCCGGCGTGACGGGGACCACGTCGCTCGAGGCGCGCCTCGGGCAGGGAGCGTTCCTTGCGCTGCGGCTCGTGGACCAGCTCGGGCCCGAGCGCCCGCCCGTCTCCGACGACGCGTTTCACTATCAGGCGGTCGCCACCGACCGTTTCTGCCGCGAGCTGCGCGCCACCGGGACCGAAGGGGCGCACGTACACGGGCTCGTGGAGAGTGCGGTCGCGGCCTGGCAGCGGCGCGACGTGCGGCTCGTGGTGCCGGCGCTGTTCGCCTACGCGCACTTCCTCGAGGACGAGCTGCGGCTCGAGGAGGCGGTGGACGTGCTCGACACGCTGATCGCGGTGGGGGCGGATCGCGTGGCGCCCGCCGACGCGGTGGCGGCGCGACTGCGCATGGCGCGCGTGTACCGTAAGATGAACCAGTTCGACCAGGCGGACCGGTTTTACGAAGAGGCGGGGGAGCTGGCGGCCGCGGCGGGCGACCGGCACTCCGAACTGCTCAGCCGGATCGGGCGGGCGAATACGGTCCTCGGGCGGGGGAATTTACGAGATGCCGAGCGCAGGCTGCGCAGTATCGCGGCCGAGGCCGCGGCGTTGCGCGATGCGGACGCTGAAGCACGGGCGCAGCACGGTCTAGCCGGGGCCCTGTATTACATGGGGCAAGCTGCCGACGCCATTTGGCATTTGTGGAGAGCCTTCGGATTATACGGCAATGAGGACAACCGAGTCCGGGCGCTCAACGATCTTGGAATCATGCTGCTAAGCCTCGGAGACGCTGCGGGGGCCGAGACAGCACTGCGCGAAGTATTGCGACGCGGGGATGGTTGGGACCAGGTGGGCAACGCGCTGATTGAGTTGATGCACTGCGCTTCCTACCGCAGAGATCGGGTTGGGTTCGCACGGTGGCGGGAACGTTGCGAAGCTCGCGTGGACGAGATGCCCGCAAACATGCGGGCGGACTTTTACTTAAAGCAGGGAATCGGACATGCGAGGTTCGGGCACTTCCGCCGCGCTGAGGTTTCCATGAAGAGGGCACTCGACGTGGCAACCGCGCACGGGCTGCACGAGTTCGAGTTCCGCATCGAGCGGATTTTGGCGGGGCTCAGGGACTGCGAGCGGGAACTGGCGCGGGAAGGGCAGTCCGTGCCCGATGCCGTACTCGCGACCCCGGAGCTGCGCGAGGTGTCGGAGTCCCTCGCGCAGCTCGCGGGGTGAGGTATCACTTGCAGGTGTTGCTATTCTGAATATCGCACCCGTGGCTCGGCCCGGTCGCATCGGCGCACGCGGCAGCCGAGAGGGCGAACGCGACGGCGATGACGGCGAACAGGGTGCGAATGGTGCGAGTCATGTGAACCTCCGCAGGTCCGGGTTGAGGGTCGAGTCCAGCGACCGCCCCAACTTGGGCCCGGCGGCGCCCGGTTTTTAGGGCGTTTTTGCGGCATCGTAGGGCGTTTTTGCGACATTTATGCTGGTTTTGGCCGCCGTCCCAGACCTGCAGTTCCACCGGCTGCGCCGGGCGGCGGGCACCCGCTTCAGCGTCACCCATGCGGTGACCTGGGACGGGGTGCTCGCCGCCATCCGCGGCCGCCCGGTGGAGCTCGCCGTCGTGGACCCGCTGCTCTCGGGCGTCCCTTCGTCGCGCGAGATCGAGCGGCTGCGCGTGCTTTTCCCCTCGCTCCCCCTGATCCTCTACACGACGCTCACCCCCCGCACGGCGGGGGTGCTGCTCGCCCTCGGCCAGCGGGGGATCGAGCACGTGGTGTTCGCCAACTACGACGACCACCCCGGCCGGCTGCGGGAGGTGCTGAGCCGGGAGGAGGCGCGCTCCTCGTCGCGGCAGCTGCTGGACCAGCTGGCGGACGCCCTGGCGCCCCTGCCGAGCCAGCTGCGCTGGGTGCTCGAAGAAGCCCTGCGCTCGCCCGACGAAGTGCAGACCGTGGGGCAGGTGGCCGAGCGCGCGCAGGTGGACCGGCGCACCTGCGAGCGGTGGTTCACCCGGGTGGGGCTGCCGTCGCCGCGGCACTACCTCGCCGCGGCGCGGGTGCTGTACGCGCACCGGCTGCTCCAGGATCCGGGCTTCACCATCGAGGACGTGGCGAAGCGGCTCGGCTACTCCCAGACCAAGACGCTGCAACAGCACGCCCGCACCTACCTCGGGCTCACCGCCGGCGAGATGCGCCTGTCGCTGAGCCCGGCCGAGGCGCTGGAGCGGGTGGTGCATCGCTTCCTGCAACCGAGCCGCGCGGCGGCCGCTTCGGCATCATGACCACCCCGCCCCGGCCGCCCGCCCCGCCCCGCACCGTGCTGGTGGTGGACGACGAGCCCGCGCTGCGCCGCGTGCTCGAGCGCCTGCTCGCGCGGCTCGGGTACCGGGTGCTGAGCGCCGGCAGCGCGGAGGCGGCCTACGAGCTGCTCGGCAGGGAGCGCCCCGATGCGCTGCTCCTCGACGTGCGGCTGCCCACGATGTCGGGGCTGGCGCTGTACCTGCTCATCGTGCACCGCTGGCCCGCGCTCAAGGGCCGGATCGCCATCATGACGGGGGACGCCGAGGAAGCCGAGGTGCGCACCTGGATCGAGCACCACCGCTGCCCGGTGATCCGCAAGCCGTTCAACGTGCAGGAAGTGAGCGACTGGCTGCGGGAGGTGGAGCGGCTCGCCGCGGAACAGCAGCGCGGGGAGGCCGAGGCGTGACCGGCGTGGTCGCGCACGACCCGCTCCACACCCTCCGGGAATACCGCAACCTCGCGCCCTGGAACCTGCGCGACCTCGCGGCGCTGGTGGGCGCGGTGCTCGACGCCTCCGCGGTCACCCCGATCAACGCGGCGGCGCGGGCGCAACCGAGCGGGCGCGCCATCCGGTTCTACGTCACCCGCGGGCTCGTGAGCCCGCCCGAAGGACGCGGCACCGCCGCCACCTACTCCTACCGGCATTTCCTCCAGCTCCTGTGGATCAAGCTGCGGCAGATGGAGGGCGCGACGCTGGCGGCGATCACCAAGGAGATGCAGGACCAGACGGGGGACGTGCTGGAGCGGCGGGCGGCGCAGGCGCTGGGGGCGTCGCTGCCGCCCCCCGATCGGCTGGCGCTGAAGAGCGCAGGGGCGCCGCCGCGCGGCCGCTCGGGGCGGGCGCTCACCGCCTGGCTCGCGCGCGACGCGGCGCGCGACCCCGAGAGCCCGAGCTCCTGGCGCCGCATCCCGGTGAGCCGCGGCGTGGAGCTGCACCTCGAGACCGCGCACCCGCTCGCCCGCCTCGGCCCCGGCGAGCAGGCGGTCGCCGACGCGGTGCGGCAGGCGCTCGCGAAACTTCTGCCCCCCGCGACCGCGTAACGACCCGTACACTTCGCTTCCCTCCGGGAGGGCCCATGGGCTCGCTGCTCCTGCTGGTCGTCCTCGCCGCCGCCGCCGCGTGGCTCATCGGCGCCTACAACGGGCTGGTGTCGCTCAAGAACCAGACGCTCAACGCCTTCAAGCAGATCGACGTGCAGCTCAAGCGCCGCCACGACCTGATCCCCAACCTCGTGAACGCCGTCAAAGGGGCGATGGACTTCGAGCGCACGACCCTCGAGGCCGTCATCCAGGCGCGCAATCAGGCGGTGCAGGCGGGCGCCGCGGGGCCCGGCGCGGTGAAGCAGATCAGCCAGGCCGAGAACGCCCTGTCGGCGGCGTTGCAACGGCTGCTGGTGGTGGTCGAGCGCTACCCGGAGCTCAAGGCCACGGGGAACATCGCGCAGCTCCAGGAGGAGCTCGTGTCCACCGAGAACAAGGTGGCCTTCGCCCGCCAGCTCTACAACGACACGGCCACCCAGTACAACATCAAGCAGCAGCAGTTCCCCACGAGCCTGGTCGCAGGCCTCGCCGGCACGCGCCCGGCCGAGCTGTGGGAAGTGGAAGACCAGGCGGAGCGGGCGGTGCCGCAGGTGGATCTCTCGAGCAAGCCGAAGGCGTGAGCGACGGCGCGTCGCTGAATCTGTTCCAGCAGCAGGAGGCCAACCGCCGCCGCACCGCGCTGCTGGTGATCGGTTTCGTCGCGTTCTTCGCCTGGCTGGGCTTCGGCGGCGATTACCTGTTTTACCTCGCCACCCGCGAGGCGCCGCGCGCGGCGTATCACCACACGTTCCCCTGGTTCGGCCTCGTGCTGTCGGCGCTCGCGGTCGCCGTCGCCTGGTACGCCTACGCCACGGGACCGGAGAAGGTGCTGTGGTCCACCGGGGCGCGGGAAGTGGGCGGCTCGGCGGACCCCGCGGGCCCCGCCGACCCGGCGGACCCCAAGGAGCGCCAGCTCGTCAACGTCGTCGAAGAGATGGCGATCGCCGCCGGGGTGCCGCGGCCGCGCATCTGGGTGGTGGACGACCCCGACCCCAACGCCTTCGCCACCGGCACCGACCCCGCCCACGCGCACCTCGCCGTCACTCGCGGCCTGCTCGAGTTGTGCAGCCGCGACGAGCTCCAGGCCGTGGTGGCCCACGAGCTCGGGCACGTGAAGAATCTCGATGTCCGGCTGATGACGACGCTCGCCGCCCTGGTGGGGGCGGTGGCGCTGATGCACGACGGCGCCGCGCGCATGGTGCGCGGGGGCATGTCAATAGGAGGCGGGGGCGGGGGTGGGCGAAAAAAGGGCGGCGGGGGACCGCTGTTGCTCGTGCTCGTCGCGGTGTGGATCGTGTCGTGGCTCGTCGCGCCGCTCGTGGCGCAGGTGCTGGCATTGGCGGTGAGCCGCAAGCGCGAATACCTGGCCGACGCGATGAGCGCGCAGTTCACGCGCAACCCCCTCGCCTTGGCGAGCGCGCTCCAGAAGATCGAGAACGCGAGCGCGCCCACCACCCACATCAAGCGGGGCGCCGCCCATCTCTGCATCGCCGACCCCCTCGGCCGCCGCCTCGGCGCTCGCGAGGGCCCGCTCGCCGACCTGTTCGCCACCCACCCCCCGATGGCGAAGCGCATCGCCATCCTGCGGGGGATGGGATACGCCCAGCTCAAGCGACAGCAGGGCGGCGGCGGGGCGATCGGCGCCGCCTAGCCGGGAAGCCGCCGGGCGGCGGCACCCGCGCGGTCGAGCACGTCCCGGGCGGCGCGCAGCAGTTCCCGCACCACGGCGCCCCCGCCCCCGTCCCCGTCCCCGGCGGCCGCGAGCCGCAGCGCGCAGCGCGCCGCAGCGAGCGCCGCCCGCAGTTCGCGCACCAGGGCTTCCCGCCGTCGCGCCGCGGGGTCGGGCATCCGGTAGAGCGGCGCCATGACGGGCGAAGCTAGGGGGTCGCGCTTCGGGTGGAGGGCCCTATTTTGCCCGCCGGGTACCCCACTTTTCGCGCCCCATGCCCTATCGGTTCGTGCCCCACACCGCCGACGTGGCGGTCGAGCTTCGGGCCCCGAGCGAGGCGGGGCTCTATCAGGCCGGCATTGACGCGCTGCGGGAGCTGCTCGTCGGGGCGAGCCCCGCAGCGGCGCGGGAGGAGCGGCCCGTGGCGCGCCGCGGCGCGGACGCCACGGAGCGGCTCATCCATTTTCTGGGCGACGCGCTCTACCTTTACGATACGGAGCGATTCATTCCCGTGCACGTCACCCCGACCGGGCTCGCGGGCGAGCGCTTCGACCCGGCGCGGCATCACGCCCAGCGGGAGGTGAAGGCGGTGACCCGCCACGGCGCCGCCGTCCGCGCCGACCGGCGGGGGTGGCGCGCCACCATCGTGTTCGACGTATGAGCATATGAGCCAACGCAGCGACGTACCCCGCATCCAGGTCGAGCGCATTGACGCCTATCGGTGGCGCGTGCCGCGGCAGGGCGGGATGCGCACCGACGGGCTGATCTTCGCCGACGAGGAGTTGATGCGAGACCTCGAGGGCGACCAGGCGGTGCAGCAGGTGGCCAACGTGGCCCATCTGCCGGGCATCGTGGGCCCGGCGATCGCCATGCCCGACATCCACTGGGGCTACGGGTTCCCCATCGGCGGCGTGGCGGCATTCGACGAAGACGCGGGCGTGGTGTCGCCCGGCGGCGTGGGCTACGACATCAACTGCGGCGTGCGCCTGCTCGCCACCCCGCTCGCGATCGCGGACGTGCAGCCGCGGCTGGTCGCGCTGATGGACGCGCTGTTCACCACCATCCCGTCGGGCGTGGGCGCGTCGCGCTCCGACGTGCGGCTCGACCGCCGGGAGCTGGACCGCGTGCTGCGGGAGGGTGCCCGCTGGGCGGTGGCGGGAGGCTGGGGCGACGAGGCCGATCTCGACGCGATCGAGGCGGGCGGCGCGCTCCCCGACGCCGATCCGGCGTGCGTGTCGGAGCGCGCCAAAGAGCGCGGCAAGGACCAGCTCGGCACGGTGGGCAGCGGCAACCACTTCGTGGAGGTCGGCTACGTGGCCGAGCGCTACGATGCGGGCGTGGCCGACCGGCTGGGCCTCGCGCCCGGGACCGTGACGGTGTTCATCCACTCCGGCTCGCGCGGCCTGGGTTACCAGGTGTGCGACGACTATCTCGACCGCATGGTGCGGGCGGCCGAGAAGTACGGGATCGCCCTTCCCGACCGGCAGCTCTGCTGCGCGCCGCTCGGGTCGCCCGAGGCGCGGGCGTACTGGGGGGCGATGAACGCCGCCGCCAACTTCGCGTTCGCGAATCGCCAGCTGATGGCGCACTACGCGCGCCGCGCGGTGGCCAAGGTCTTCGGCGAGGACGCGGCGCGCGGCACCCGGCTGGTGTACGACGTCTGCCACAACATCGCGAAGCACGAAACCCACGAGGTCGAGGGGCGGGCGCGGCGCGTGTGCGTGCATCGCAAGGGCGCGACGCGCGCCTTTCCGCCCGGCCACCCGGAGCTCGGACCTCGGTTCCGCGACATCGGGCAGCCGGTGCTCATCCCCGGCGACATGGGCCGCTACAGCTACGTGCTGGTGGGCACCGACGGGGCGTTCCGCGAGACGTTCGGCTCCACCTGCCACGGCGCCGGCCGCCGGCTGTCGCGGCACAAGGCGAAGCAGGTGGCGCGCCCGCGCAACGTCGTCGCGGAGCTCGCCGCGCGCGGGATCATCGTGCGCGCGGCCACGCGGGCCACCGTGGACGAGGAGATCCCCGAGGCGTACAAGGACGTGGCGCGGGTGGTGGACGTGGTGCACGCCGCCGGTATCGGCCGCAAGGTGGCGCAGATCAAGCCGGTCGGCGTGGTGAAGGGCTGAGCTCGGCCCCGCTCAGCTCGTCCTCGAGCGCGAGCAGCCGCCACCCCGTGACCATCGCGCCGAGGAGCAGCACGGGCAGCACCTGGAGCCCCTGGAGCGCGAGGCCCGCCGCCACCGCTTGCTCGGGGGCGACGCCGAAGGGCAGCAGGCCGACCACCAGCGCCGCCTGCGTCACGCCCACGTTGGCGGGGGTGGGGCGGACCAGCCCGCTCAGGTTCGCGGCGACAAGCGCGGTGAAGGACGCGGCGAGCGACGCCGGGACGTGCGTGGCGCGCAGCACCAGGTGATAGGTCGCCCACTGCGCCAGCCAGTTGTAGAGCGCGAGCAGGGTGGGCGCCCAGAGCCGCTGCGGCGCGCCCATCGCGCGCAGCATGGCCGCCCGCATGCGCAGCGGCCGCGGCAACCGCTCGGCGAGCCACGCCCAGCCGCGCCCCCAGGCAACGAGCAGCACCGCGGCCAGCGCCAGCCCGACGGCCGCCTGCACCGCGCGCAGCCACGGCTCGAGCGCGAGCACCGTCGGCGCCATCACGAGGAACACCGCGAGTGCGAGCCCTTCCGCCACCCGCGCCCACACCACCGACGACAACGCGGCCCCGACCGGCACCCGGGCGCGCCGCGCCACGAAGTGCACCCGCGCCGCCTCGCCCGCCACGGCCACGGCGAGATCGTTCACCGCCGCGCCCACCAGGTTCGCCTCCTGGGCCACGCGCCAGGAGTGCGGCGCCACGGGGTTCAGAATGAGATGCCAGCCCCACCCCTTGGCGACGAGCGACGACAGGTTCACGACGAGCGCGATCCCGAGCAGCGCGAGATCGGCGTCGAGCAGGGCGGCGAAGGTGACGCGCCAGGGGAAGCCGACCAGGAACTTGAGCGCGAGACCCAGAACGGCGAGCCCGAGCAGCCACCACAGCCAGCGCCGGGCGCGCGCCCTCACCCGAGCAACTCGCCAAGCGGCCGGAACACGTAGCCCGCCGCCCGCGCGTCGGCGATGATCCCCGGGAGCGCCGCCGCCGTCCGGCGGCGGTCGCCGTGCGGGTCGTAGCCGTCGCCGTCGTGCAGCAGAATGATCGCGCCGGGCCGCAGCCGGCGGCGCACCCGCCGCCGGATCTCCTCGGCCGACACGCGCGGCTCCGAGTCCCAGACGCCGAACGTCCACCCGAACACCGTGTAGCCCAGGCGGCGGGCGGCCCGGTGGACGAAGGGGTTGCGGTAGCCGTGCGGCGCGCGGAAGGCGCGGGGCGCGGCCCCCGTCACGGCGGCGATCACCGCGTGCGCCCCCTCGAGCTCCTCGCCGATCCGCCGCGGCCCGAAGCAGTGCAGCTTGCGGTGCCGCAGGGTGTGGTTGCCCACGAGATGCCCCGCGTCCGCCACCCGCCGGGCGATGTCGGGGAAACGCCGGACGTGCTCGCCGACCATGAAGAACGCCGCCGGCACCCCGGCCGCGGCGAGCGTGTCGAGGATCGCCGCGGTGGCGCCGGGATTGGGGCCGTCATCGAACGTGAGATAGGCCGCGCGGCCGGCGCGCGGGCCGCGCCCGACGGCGCGGCCGAACAGCGGACTGTTGGGCGCGTAAGTCCCGTACGCCCAGACGGCGGCGCAGGTACCGGCGGCAGCGAGGGGCAGCGCGGCAGGCATGGCGCGGAAAATACGAAGCCCCCGGGACGGCGCGATAGGCCGCCCGGGGGCTCCGCACACCGGTTACCCGGAGCCGGGGGATTGCTCCCTCCGTTCTTCGTCCTGCCGCCGCCGGTTGACTGATACGTCGCTCGGTAGGGCGAACAGGAGCTCCGGCTTCCATCCCCAAGCAGCCTGGCCGGGCCGCAAGGTTCACCGATGTGGGTGCTGCGGGTCAGATCGGGTCGCGGACCGACCTTCCGCACTGCACGCCGAGGCACCACGTCGGCGTGGCTGGGGCGCGCGACTGGCCCCAACTGCCCGAGCCGGAGAGCCGCTCCCGGATCGCCGGCCGCCTGAGCCCTTGTTTGCGTCGGCGGCCTCCCCGGAATTTCCGCTCGGACCCGTCTTGGAGGCGTGGCCGGGACACCTGGTCTCGACCCTTCCCTCCAAGCCGCGTGGCACCAATATAGGAGCCCGCCACAATCGCGCAAGTGCCGATTTTTCTTCGGCTTAGCTCACTCCACTGTGCATCGGCTGTGGAGGGTAACCGCCGCCGGGGCTGGCCGTTGCCGCCGCCGTCCACACGATGTGGAGTTGTGAATCCACATCGCTCACAGGTCAATGCCGACTTCGCAGTACGTGTAGGCCTCGTCGGGGCGCGGCGGGAGGAACAGGACGCCGGCGCCGGCGGTGGCGAACCAGCCGGCGAGGAGCTGGGTCGCTGCGGCGCCGCCCGCGGGGACGCTGAAGACCGCTTGGAGCCAACGGCGGATGTGGCGCAGTTCGGGGGCGCGGCGGCCCAGCATGGAGATCACGGCGCCGAGGCCCTGCGTGGCGCGCAGGAAATGGGCGATCGCGTGCACGCGCTGCGCGAAGATGTAGGCGCGCACGCCGGGCTCGTCGTAGAGGAGCGTGCCTTCGTAGGGGTCGGCGGGCGGGGCGTCCATGCGGGGGCCGAAGTAGATGAACACCCGCTGGTCGCCTTCTTTGCGCTCGACCACGGCGGCGGCCACATCGGGCCCCAGCCGCGCGGCGTGGATCAGGTCGTCGTGCGCGAGGATGCCGACCGCCACCGTCCACTCGATCGCGGCGAGCCCCTGGTCGAGCGGGCAGCCGACGGCGTCGTCGTAGGCGATGAGGCGCGGGGCCTCGCCGGCCCGCAAGAAGAAGTGCGCCAGCGCGTCGCCGCGATCCTCGAACGCGCGCACGTGGCGCGAGGTTGCGGGAACCGTCATCGAGACATTATAACCCAGGCTGTCCCGCACAAACAGAGGACACCGATGCGCCCCGGCCTGTTCGCCGTTCTCGCGAGCATCGTCGCGACCACGCTCGCCGCCCAGCAACCCGCGCCGCCCCCCGCGGGAGACACGGCGCGGCCGGGAGCAGCGCCCGCCGCCGCGCCCAGCGCCGACCAGCGGCGCTTCCTCGAGGGGCTGCGCACCGTGAGCCGCGGCATCGCGCAACTCAAGGACGGCATCGGGCGCGTGACGCGCGCCCGCGCGGCGCACGACAGCGTGGCGGCGCGGCGCGCGGCCCGCTTTCTCGCCGGCCTGTGCGGCAGCGCGCGCGCGTTCCTGCGCCGGGGCCGGTCGCGGATGAGCCCCGCGGCCTACGCCGACTCGGCCCGCTGGGCGGCGCGCCGCCTCGTCGCGCACATCGACACGCTGGCCGCGTACCTCCCGGCGTGCGAGCACACGGCCGCCGCCGCTCCCGACTCCGCCGCCGCGCACCTCGCCAAGCGCTTGGGCGGCTACGACGCCGCGCTGCGCGACTTTCGGGCGGTGTTGCCCGCTCTCCCGCGGAGCGACACAATAGCGCCATCTTCACGACAGTGAAGGAAACGGCCGCGCACGTTGAGGTCCGGCGTATTGACAGCGGCGGTGCGCAGGGGGTAGTTTTGGTCTCGGTTCAAGCAATACGTGGCACCGTCACCGGTTTGTCTGCGCTCCGCGAGGACCACTTGTCTCGCGGTTTTTGTTTGAGCCCGTCCCTGGTCGCGGTGATCAGGGTCGCATATGTCCGGGGCAGTGCCCCATAAGTGCTGAGGTTTACACAGTATGGCAAAGGGTAAGGTGAAGTGGTTCAACGACGCGAAGGGCTTTGGCTTTATCGCGCAGGAGTCGGGTCCGGACGTGTTCGTCCACTTCACGGCGATCCAGGCCGAGGGCTTCAAGAGCCTCGCCGAGGGCGACGTGGTGGAGTTCGATGTCGCCCAGGGTCCCAAGGGCTTGCAGGCGCAGAACGTCCGCAAGGTCTGAGCGACGGTGCTCGCGGCGACGGGCCCGGGGTCACACCCGGGCCCGTTGCTTTTTCGGGCTGTATATTGGGCCATGCCCACCGTGTGGTGCCGGCTGCTCGCGCTCTGTCTCCCCGCCGCGGCCCTGGCCCAGGGCGCCGTTCGGGCGCCGGCCTACCGGGGATTCGCGCCCGGCGTGCCCTACGGGGAGTTCGCCGAGCGGGCCCGGGCGCTCGCCGAGCGCGACGCGCTCGTCTGCACCACGTCGCACCGCACCGCCAGGCTCATGGAATGCGGCGTGGCGGTCCGCGATCCCGCTGACGGCGCCCGCTTCTACCTGAGCGCGTTCGTCCTCGAGGGCAGGATCGCCATGGTGGCGCTGTACGACTCGGCGGGGTTTGGCGACGGGGACGGAGCGGCGCTGGTGGAGCGGCGCCAGCGCGATCTGGTGCGGCGCTTCGGTCGCCCCCGAGTCGTGGGGCAGGCGCGGAGCGGCTGGGAGTGGCGCTACGGCCGGCAGGTGGTGCGTCTGAGCTGGCGGGCGCGGGGGCCCGCCCGCTGGGTGTCCATCACGCTCACCGACAACGACGTGATGGACCGGATCGCGCGCTACGCCGCCCGGCGGGCCCCACCTTAGGCATCAGGCCCGGCGGCCCGGAGCAGGCGCTCGGCGAGCTCGGCCACCCCGCGGGCGTTCCCCAGTTGCTCGAGCCAGCGGGGCGGGATGGCGCCCTCGCCGTCGCGCGCGCCGAGCAGCGCGCCCGCCACCGCCGCGTTCGTGTCGGTATCGCCTCCCGCCTCGGCCAGGAAGATCAGCGCCTCTTCCAGCGACGGCCGGTGCACCCCGCACCAGAAGGCGATCTCGACGCAGTGCACGACGTAGCCGTATTCCCCCGGGACGGCGATCGGGAGGTCGCTCTCCTGCTCCCAGGGGACGCGCCGGATCGCCTCGACGAGCGCCTTGGGCGCCGCGCCCTCCAGGCGGTGCAGGACTTCTTCCACGAAATGGGGATTGCCGTGCAGCAGCTCGCGGGCGGCGAGGTTCACGGCGACGGCGCCCCAGGTGCAGCGGTCGTCCGCGTGGGTGATGGCGGCCTGCTGCGCGGAGACGCGGATCAGCTTGTCCACGTTGCCGTGATAGCGCAGCGCCACGGGCACGCACCGCATCACCGCGCCGTTGCTCGCGGCCGCGCCGGCGGCGCGGGCCCGGCGGCCGGCCTCGAACGGCTCGACCCCGCGCTCGATCAGGCGCAGCGCCCGCTGGGTGGTGGGCCCCATGCCCCGGCCGTCCAGTTTCATCCAGCGCACCCAGCGCGCCGCCACGTCGGCCGGGTCGAAGTCGCCTCGCTCGAGCAGCGACTCGGCGAGCAGCAGCGCCATGGCGGCATCGTCGTCGAAGGGCGAGCCGGGCGGCGGCGGGGCGAGATCGCGGACCCCTTGAGGGAACGCCCGGCGGATCGCCGCCGCGGTGCCGAGCGGCTCGGTGGGCACGCCCAGCTGGTTGCCGACCGCGAGCCCGAGCAGGGCGCCCCGGGCGCGCGAGACGAGCACCGGATCCACGGAGGCCGCTAGAATGTGATCACCACGGCTCCGCTCTCTCGCGCCACGGCCGGGGCGAACCCTTCCCGGTCGGCGTGCGGGCCGGCGTACGGATGCGCGCTGTTGTACGCCGCCACCGCGGAGTTGCGGAACAGGCGGTAGTAGCCGATATGGGCGCGTACCGCGCCCTTCGGCACGAGGCAGTTGCAGCGCCGGGCGGCGGCGGTGCCCGGGTTGACCTCGAGAACGAGGTCCGCGGCGGTGGTGTTGGTGACGAGGGGGGCGAAGTAGCGCTGCCCGCCCATCTCGGCGGTGATGGGCGCCACGCGCCGCCCGCGAATGCGGCGGAACGGGGGCAGCGGCCCCCCGAGGGGCTCGCCGAGCGGCGGGTTCCCCGGGGCGAGCAGCCGCCAGCCGAGCGCGCCCGCGCGGCCGCGCGGGACCCGCAGCCGCCGCACGGCGCCGGGCTCCAGCGTGTCCACAGGCGCGCCGTCGCGGAGGATCTCGACCGGCTCGACCAGGGCGTTGTGCACGTAGGCGCCGCTCGCGCGCAGATAGCCCGCCGCGAGCACGGCCGCGAGCCCGCCCGCCACCCACCACCCGAGCATCGCCCGGCGCGCCGGGCCGCGGTCGCCGCGCCGCACCGCGCGCTCCAGCGTCCGCGCTCCCACCGTGCGCGCCGACCCGGCCGCGCGCCCCGCCCCGAGCGCGGCGAGCACCTCGGCGGCGCTCTGGTAGCGGTCCTCGGGCTTCTTGGCGAGGCAGCGGACGATGACGGCCGACAGCCAGCGCGGGATCCTGGCGTTGACCTCGCTCGGCACCGGAATGGGGTCGGCGAGGTGCTTGCCCACGATCTCGGCGCTCGAGTCGCCGTCATAGGGCGGGGCCCCGGTCACGAGCTGGAAGAGCAGCGCGCCGAAGGCATAGAGATCGCTGCGGCCGTCGAGGTCGCGCTGGCCGAGCGCCTGCTCGGGGCTCATGTACTGGACGGTCCCCACCGTGAATCCCGTCGCGGTTGCCGCGGCCCCCGCGTCGGGTCGCGGATCGAGCAGCTTGGCGATCCCGAAGTCCACGAGCAGCACGCGGCCCGTCCCGGCTTCGAGCATCACGTTGTCGGGCTTGATGTCGCGATGCACCAGCCCCTGGGCGTGGGCGTGCGCGAGCGCCTCGAGGATCGGTTCGGCGATCCGCAGTGCCTCCTCCGGAGGAACGGGCCCGCGCCGCCGCAGCACGTCGGCGAGAGTCTCGCCCTCCACGAACGGCATCACGTAGTAGGCCAGCCCCTCCCCGTCGCCCGCAAAGTGGATGGGCACGATCGCCGGATGTTGCAGCCGGGCGAGCGCCTTCGCCTCCTGGCGGAAGCGCGCCAGCATCCCCGGCGTCCACGCGATCTCGGGGTGGAGCACCTTGCACGCGAGCCGCCGCTCGAGGTCCCGGTCCCAGAGCTCATAGACGGCCGCGAACCCGCCGCGCCCTACCAGGCGCCGCACCTCGTACTTGGGCCCGAGGGCGCGCCCGAGCCGCTCTGCGACGGGCGCGGCCGCAGGCCCGGCCGGCGGCTGGGGTCCAGCCGCCGCGGCGCCCGCGGCGCCTGCGGCGCTGATCACCGTCGGGGCGGGGGCGCCGCAGGCGGGACAGAACGCCGACCCCGCCGGAACGGCCGTTCCACAGGCGGAACAGGCGGGGGGCACCGTCGTCACGGCGGCTAGATCACGACGACCGGGACGATCCGGTCGCGGGTGGCCTCGAAGCGCCGCTCCGCCTCCTCCAGGACGCGGCGCACCGAGTGGTCGTCGGGGTCGGCGAACTTCGCGCTCGGCGCCACGCGGCCGGTCAGGCGCCGCACCGCCACCAGCGCCCGCGTGACCTCGCAGCGATCCACGTCGGGATCGGTGTGCCCGGCGACGAGCAGCTCCTCGAAGAGCGGCAGGCTCTCGGCTTCGCCGAGGACGTACAGCGACTGGAGAATCTTGGGGCCGAGGAACCGGCGCAGCAGCTGGTCGCCGCGGATCCGCTCGAACAAGCGCACTAGCACGGCGCTGTGGCCCGGGTAGTAGCGCGCCGCCTCCACGGCGGCCGCCACGAACGCGTGATGCGCCCCCGGCGTCTCGAGATAGCGCTCGAACAGGGGCCACGCTCCTTCGGGGTGGCGCTCGGCGAGCGCGAGGAACGCGAAATAGCGCCGTGCGAGCGGCGCGCCCGTGTCGGCGACCACCGCGCGCAGGCCGGCCACGCCCCAGCGCGCCGCCACGAGGGCGGCGGCGGCGGCGTGCTGCCAGCGCTCCAGCTCGGGAACGCGGAACGTCACGACGTGGGGATCAACGAGCGCCCGGCAGCACTCCAGCACGGCGAGGAGTCGCCGGTCCACGGCGGCGAGCAGCGGCTCGAGGGCGGGGCCGGCCGCCCGGCGCCCGAGCGCCAGGGCCCGCCACGCGGTCCGATCGAGCGCCTCGCGTTCCCAGACACGCTCCAACGCGGCGGCGTCGCGCGAGGCGCCGTGGAGCCGCTCGAGGGCGCCAGCGAAGCGGTACAGGACGGGGACCGACGGCATCTGCCTGAGGAAGCTAGCGCGGCACGGCGCCGCGGCAACCTGAGTTGTCCACACGCATCTGGAAAACCGCGTGGAAATCCCGCCCCCCCACGTTGCGCTCCGCACGAGCGCGGCTTAACCTTGCCCCCCGTTCCGGCCATGAACCTGTTTCTCGGTACCCATCCGCGCCCGGCGGCGCTGCGGCGGGTCGCGCCCCTCGTCGCTGCGGCGGTGGCTGTCGCCTGCTCCTCGGGGACCGGCCCGGTGGTGATCGGGCTGGCGGGCCCCTTTTCGCAGCCGCGGGGCGCCGCGATGTTGCTCGCTGCGGAACTCGCCGTGAGCCAGATCAACGCCCGGGGCGGCGTGAAGGGGCGGCTGCTGGCGCTCGAGGCGGTGGACGACTCCGGGAGCGAAGATCGGGCGGTGCGGCTCGCGGGCCGGCTGGCCGCCGATCCCCGGGTGGTGGCGGTGATCGGGCACCTCAGCTCCGGCACCTCGCTCGCGGCGGCCCGGGTGTATGCGGCGGGCGCGCGTCCGGTGGCGATGATCTCGCCCTCGGCGTCGAGCCCCGATCTCTCGGGGATCAGCCCGTACGTGTTCCGCGTGTGTCCGAGCGATCTCCAGCACGGGGCCGAGCTGGCGCGGTTCGCGCGCCAGGCGCTCGGCGCGCGCCGGGCCGGCATCATCTACGTCAACAACGATTACGGCCGGGGGGTGCGGGCCACGTTCGCCGCCGAGTTCGCCCGGCTCGGCGGCCGGGTGCTCGAGGCGGACCCCTATGTGCCGGCCACGCCGTCGCTCGAGCCCTATCTCTCCCGGATGCGCCGGGCGGGGGGCGTGGACGTGTTGCTGCTCGCGGCCGAGCGGCCGGGCGCGGAACTGGCGCTGCGCGAGATGCGGGCGCTGGGGCTCGCCTGGCCGGTGCTCGGCGGCGACGCGCTGACCGGGATCGAAACCGACGGGCCGCTCGCCGACGGGGTGCGGATCTCGTCGGCGTACTTGCCGGACCGGCCGGGGGCGCGCAACGCCGCGTTCGTGGCGGACTACGCGCGCGCCTACGGGGGGTGGCGGCCCGATCATCGCGGGGCGGGGACCTACGACATCGTGTTCCTGCTCGCCCGGGCCATCGCCGAGGCGGGCGCCGATCGCCGGGCGATTCGCGATTACTTGGCGGGGGTGGGGCGCGAGCACCCGCCGTTCGATGGAGTCACCGGCACGATCGCCTTCGACGCGCGCGGCGATGTGCCGGGCAAGAGCGTGGTGATCGGGGTCGTGCGCGGCGGCCGGCTGGTCACCGAGGCTGCGCGGTGAGGCGGCGCCGCTTCGACACGATCCGGGCGCGCATCCTGGTGGGGCTCGCGCTGCTGCTCGCGGGACTCGTCGCCACGGCGGTCATGGGCGCCACCGCGCTGCGGCGCCTGCGGCACGCGGTGAGCGACGAGCTGGAAGTGGTGCGCGCCGCGGGCGAGGTGGGGGGCGGCCTCGTGACCGGCGTGCTCGAGGAGATCCGGGCCGCGGAGCAGTACCTCGCCGCGCCCGCGGACGACGCGCGCCGCGAGTTCCAGGCGGCGGCCGAAGACGCCTTCGGCTACGAGAAGCGCCTTGCGGCGCTCGGCGGGCTGAGCGTGGAAGACCGGGTCGCGGTGAACCGCCTGGCGCAGCTGCATGCGACGATCCAGACCGAGTATGCCCTGGCGCACGCCCTCGCCGACCTGGGGCGCCGGCGCGAGGCGCTCGCGCGGGCGGCCGAGGTGCGGCCGCAGGCGATGGAGCTGACGCGCCTGGTGCGCGAGCTGTCCGGGCGGCTGGCGCAGAAAGCGGGGCAGGCCGCCGGCCGGCTCGCCGCGGACGCCGCCCGGCGCGAGCGCGTGCTGTGGGGGTTCGTCGCCGCGCTGGTGGTGCTCGGGGTGGCGCTGTCGCGCCGGACGCTGCGCTCGGTCCAGGAACCGCTCGGCCGGCTCGTGAGCGCCGCGGAGCGGTTCGCCGCGGGCGATCTGCGGCCCGCCGCGACGGGGGCGATGCCCGGCGAGTTCCGTGTCCTCGCGGACGCCATGCAGCACATGGGCGCCCGGCTGCGGGAGATCGTGGGCGAGGTAATCCGCGAGGCCGACCGGATCGCGGGGTCCGCGGGCGATCTCTCCGCGGTCGGCGAGCAGCTCGCGTCCTCGGCGAGCCAGGTCTCGACCGCGATGGTCGAGATCTCGGGCGGCGCCGACCAGCAGCGCGCCGCGCTCGCCGCGATGAGCGCCGAGATCGAGGAACTCCGCAAGGCCACCGCCGCGATGGGCGAGGCGGCCGACCGCACCGCGCAGCTCGGCGAGGAGATCCGCACCGTGGCCGACCGCCACCGGGGCGACGTCGCCGCGGCGGGAGCCGCCCTGCTCGACGTGCGGGAGGTCGTCCGCACCAGCGCCACCCAGGTGGGCGAGCTCGCGACGCTCAGCGCCGCGATCGACGATTTCGTGGAGCTGATCAAGCGCATCTCTTCGCAGACCAACCTGCTCGCCCTCAACGCCGCCATCGAGGCCGCCCGCGCCGGCGAGCACGGCCGGGGGTTCGCGGTCGTGGCCGAGGAGGTGCGCCAGCTCGCCGACGAATCGGCGCGGGCCGCGGAGGAGGTGACGCGCACCACCGGACTGATCCGGGAGCAGATGGAGGACGTGACGGCGACGATGGCGGCGGGCCAGGCCAAGGTGCGCGGGATCGAGTCGGTGGCCGAGGGAGCGGCGCGCGGCCTCGCGGACATCATCGCCGCGGTCGAGCTCGTGGAACAGGCGGCCGCACGGGTGCGCGCGGCGGCGCAGGCGAATCGCGAGACCGCGGCGCGCCTCCAGGCCGAGGCGGAGCAGGTGGCGGCGCGGGCGACGGGGCACGCCGCGAGCGCCCAGGAGGTCACCGCCGCCGCCCAGGAGCAGGGCGCCTCGACCGAGGAAATGGCCGCCGCCGCCGGCACGTTGCTCCATGCGGCGGAACGCCTCCGGGAGCTGGTGCGCGGGTTCCGCGTGTGACGCCTGCGCCCCCCGCCCCCGGCCCCCTCAGGGCCGCCAGCTCGGCTGCAGGTCGGTGACCACCCCGGTCGCGTCCGGCGCGCGGCCGATCAGCACCCGGTCCGCCAGGTACGTCGCCGCCGTCGTGCCGGCCGGCACGACGTAGATGCGGCGATCCAGGATGCCCACCAGCACGACCTGCCGCCCGTCGGGCGACCAGTCGTAGCCCAACCCCGCGGTCGTCGCGGCGCACCCGGCCTCGTTCGACAACCGCTGCACTCCCGTGCCGTCAATGCCGACCCGCCAGTAGTCGAGCGCGCACTGCCCCGCGAGGCGGCGCGTGAACAGCACCTGCGTCCCGTCGGGCGAGACCACGGGCCGCGAGTCGAAGTCGGGACCGGCGGTGAGGCGGCGGAACCCCGTGCCGTCGCGGTTGACGGCGTAGAGCTTCTCCTGGAACAGCGTGTCGGCGGCCGCGAACACGATCACGTCGCCGCGCGGCGACCAATCGAGCTCGGAGATCCGGAGCACCCCCGTCCCCGCGTCGAGCGGCGCCGGCGTGAGCCGCACCACGCCGGTGCCGTCGAAGTTGCCGACGTACAGGGCGCTCGTCGTCTTGCGATCGGCCGTGACGCTGTCCCGCACGAACGCGAGCCGGTCGGGGTTGAGCGGATCCCAGGCGAACGCCGCTGGACCGTCGGGCCGCGACGCCACCGCGTCGGTGACGAACACGCGCACCGCGTTCGGCAACGCGGACAGGGCCCCCGTGACGTCGAGCAGCACGCACACGTCCTGATCGGGCGACACGCCGTCGCCGCAGCCGAACGCCAGGTGGGCGCCGTTGGGACTCCACCGCGGCCGGGTGGCGCTCGTGTCGAACACCGCCGCGACCTCGCTGTCGCCCGCCCAGCGCGCCACATACAAGAGATTGGGCGAAGCGCCCGCGGGCGAGACCGGCCGGAAGGTGAACGCCACGCGCTGGCGGTCGGGAGAGTAGCGCGGATTCACGTCGCCCGCCGCCCCGTTGCGGCTCACGGCAAAGCGGCCGGTGCCGTCGGTGTTCTGGCAGAACACCCCGCTCGAGACCCCCGAGGAATCGCCGGCGAAGAGGACCGGCGCCTGCGTCACCGGGGCCAGCACTTGGAGCCGCAGCGTGTCGGTCGCGCCGGCGATCGCGGCCGCGATCCGCGCCGGCCCGCAGGACGTGCCGGAGAGCGCCGTCACCGCCGGTCCCGCGCCGAGCGAGAGGAGCGCGGGCGTGACGTTGGCGAGCCGCACGGGGACGCCGCCCACCGGCACGCCGGCCGAATCCACCGTCACCGCGATCGCGAGCGCACCGCCCTGTTTGAGGGCGGCGTTCTGCGGGCCGAGCGTCACGGCGCAGCCGGCGCGCACGCCGCACGGCCCGACGTAGGCGATCGGCACCGAGTCGGGCGGCGTAGGCAGGCCGGCGCGCACCACGATCGTGTCGCTCCCCACATAGAGCACCGCGCCGTCGCTCGAGCGGATGCCCTGCACCCCGACCTCGATCTGCTCCGCGGCGCCCGCGAAGAAGAACGGGATGCTGACCGTGGCGTTGCCCGCCGGATCCGCCGCCACGGTCGTGTCCACGACGATTGCGCGCGCGGGGAGGCGAACCGCCGTCACCCGCACCCGGTCGAGGTCGTTCAGGAGCAGGACGGTCGCCGCCGCGGCAGCGGGGCCCGCGGGGTCCGGGGCCCGGACGACCGGGACGATCACGAGCCGCGGCCCGCCGAGCGCCGGGCCCGCCCACTCGGCGCAGGCGAGTCCGCCGGCGAGCAGGGCCGCCGCAGCCCATCGCCGGCCGCTCACCGCGCCCACTCCGCCGCCAGCACGGCGCGCGGGCCCACGAGGCCGACCGACGCGCCGTTGTCGGCCACCCGCCCGAACCCCGCCTCGGCGCGGCCGACCAGGGTCGCCGCGGCACTCACGCGGTAGCGCACGTCCACCCCGGGGCGGACGAGCCATCCCAGGAGCGCGAGCCTCCCCGTACTCGGGCCCGCCAGCTCGTGGCGGAATTCCACGTGCGGCGCGAGGCGCAGCGCCGGGGAGAGGGGCCGTTCCAGTCGCGCCCCCAGGGCCAGGAGGTTCCCCCGCGGCACCTGGATCGCGTTGAGATTGGTCGAGTTGTAGGCGCGGGGCCGGAACCGGACGGCGTCGTAGGCGTAGAGACCGAGGCTCGCGCGGCCCGCCGGGAGGTTCAGGCCCAGGGAGGCGAGCAGCCGGTCGCCGGTGATGCTGCGCGCCCCGCCGTTCAAAGTGTCGGCGCCGCTCGCGTCGTACGTCACGGCGCCCCGGAGGTAGCCGCCGCGCCACACGGGCCCCTCCACCCCCACCCGCACGCGCGCCTCGCCGCCGGGCTCGAGCGTGCCGCTCCCCGCCACCGGCGTGTAGCTCGCGTGCCAGCGGTAGCTCGCCGCCACCCCGCCCGCCCAGCGCGTGCCGAGACCGATCGCCGTCGCGAAGCCGCCCGCCGCCCCGCCGCCCGACCCGAAACTCGAGGTCGTGAAGCCCAAGAGGTCGGTGGCGAGCGCGCTCAATAGCGGCACGGCCGACGCCGGCACCTCCCGCCGGCCGGTGGGCAGCGCGGCCGCGAGCACCAGCACGAGATGCCCCGGCACCGCGGCCCACGTCGCCCGAAGGTCGGTGTCGGTCAAGCCCGAGATCTCGAGGGTGCCGCTCGTCGCGGTGGCGGCCGAGGCGCGGGCGTAGGCGGTCGCGAGATCGAGCACGAGCCGCGAGCCGACGCGCTGCGACAGGGCGACCGGCACGGTCCACTCGACCACGTGCCGAAACGCGAAGCCCGCGCCGAAGGCGTACGCGTCGAACACCGCGCCGCTGCGCGCCGCCGTGCCGGCGTCGGTCGCGCGCTCCTGCGCGGCGAGCGGCGCCGCCGCGACGAGCGCCGCGATCAGACCCCGCGTCACGGCGGCCGCTTGAAGATGATCGTGATGCCGTTCACGACCGAGACGATCGAGGGAACGCCGAGCGCTTCCGCCGTGAGGTCGCGCCCCAGGACGCTCGTCCCCGAGGTCGCGCCGCCCACGGCGGCGACGGCGTCGCCAAGCGCCGGCACGATGTCGAGGCCCGCCGCGGCGAGCAGGGCGTTCGCCGCGCCGCCCGCGGGCTCGGCCGCCGCGAGCGCCCGCTCGACCGCCGCGACGGCCGCTTCGGGCCGATCGCCCGGGATCGCCGCCGCGACCGGTGCGGCGATCGCCGCATCGCGCGCCGCGCGGGCCGCGGCGAACCCCGGCTCCGCCCGCAGCGCGGCGGCGAAGTGCCGCGCCGCCGCGCCGTAGTCGCCCCGATCGAGCGCCTCGAGCCCCCGCCCGTAGGCGAGAAGGGCGAGCACGCTGGTCGGCCCGCGGCGGCGGATCCGGTCGCGTTCGGCCTCGGTGAGCGCGATCCCGAACTGATCGGCGAGGTCGAAGACGACCTGCTTCTCGAGATCGAGCAGCCGCCGGAACGGCCCGCGCGCCTCGCCCACCGGCCGCACCACGCCCGTCTCCCCCACCACCGATGCCGCGAGCGCCGCCGCCGGGCCGCGGGCCCCCGGGGCGAGCGTCACCACGCCCTGCACCATGCGCCCGGCGCGCAGCAGCCGCCCCACCCGGGCCGCCGTCGCCGGATCCACGCGCTCGCTCGCGGCGAGCTGCAGCTCGTCGAGCAGGGCGCCGATCTGGAGGCGCTCGACGAGCCGCAGGTCCCGAATGTAGGCGAGATCGGTGGTGAGGAGCTCGGCAAGCCCGCGCGACAGCGGCCGGTAAGTCGAATCGCCCGCCACCACGACGGGCAACACCGCTACCGTGCGGGCATCGGGGGGCTGTTGCGCGAGCTCCGCCTCGCGCTCGAGGGCGCGACGCGCCGCCCGCTCGGCGGCGCTGCGGAGCGCGAGCTGCGCCTTGGCGGCCACCGCCGCCGCCCCGCGGGCGCGGGGATACCGCGCCACGAACTCGCGGTAGATGGCTACCGCGTCGTCATAGCGCTCCGCTCGCTCCTGGCAGGCGCCCACGATCAGGGGGCCGGCGGCGTTGTCCGGCTCGAGCGCCTGTCCCTCGCCCGCCACGAGCACGGCGGAGTCGCAGCGCCCCGCGGCGCTCAACGCGGCGGCGAGCCGGAACCGAGGGCCCGCATGGGTCGAGTCGCGCCGCACGGCGGCGGCGAGCGCGGCAATGTCGGCGGGAGCGACGGCGCCCGGGGCGGGCGCGCAGGCGCAGCTCCATCCCGCGGCCACGAGCGGCAGCAGCCGCCGCCGGACGGCGGAGGGCCGAACGAGAGCGGCGAGCGGTCCCTTCAGCGTCGCGATTTCTTCTTGGCCGGCTTCTTTTTCGCGGGGACTTTCGGCTTCGGGGCGCGCGCGGGCTTGCGCCGGCCCCCCAACGCGGCCTCGACCTCGGCCTGCACCCGGTCGCCCTCCTCGGGCCCGATCAGGCCCCGGCGCACGGCGTAGCGGATCAGCTCCTCGGCGTCCTCGACGGTGAACTCGCCCAGCCCCGCAGCGGCGCGGATCGCCCTGACGAGTGCGTCGGCCACGGGGCTCCGCAACACGCTCGCGATGCCGGGAAGGGCGTCGAGCAGCGAGGAGATCTGCGACCCGCCGAGTTCGGCTGGCATCGAAGGCGCTGCTCCCGGGCAAAGGCCGCGCCAAGCTACATCGCGCCCCGGGGAGCGTCAAGGATTTTGGCGGTAACTATCGCTGCGGCGCGCGGTTGCGCCGCCGGGACAGGGCGGGCGCGCGCCCCGGCGGGCCTCCCGCCGGCCGGCGCCGCGCGATCGTCAGCTCCGAGTGCGAGAGCAGCTCCCCCAGCACGCTGCGCGTGCGGGCGTCGAGCGGCAGCTCGAAGCGCAGGTCGAGCTGGTACTCGGCGCGATCGGTCCCCTGCCCCGTGAGCATGAACCCCTGGCGCTCGGGCGTGACAGCGTCCACCTCGATGTCGGCGAGCGGCTCGTAGTCGGAGCGCTCCATGGCCACCTTCCCAACTTCCCGTGCCGGTGAGAGATACGCCCCCCGCGGCCGGTGTCAAGGAGCCCGCTGCGCCGCCCTTCCGGGAGTGGCTAGATTTCAGGGTGTCAGGAGGCGTAGCGAGGCAGTGGGGCGACGCGGAGTCAAGGAATACCGGGCCCCGGAGGCCCTGGCGCTCATCGCGGCGGACCGCGAGCACGTGCCGCTCGTGTGCCCCTCGTGCGGCACGCGGTCCATCGTGCGGGTCCCGCGGCGGCGCACCGGGCGGATCGCTCTGGCGCCCGAGCGCGTGACGCTCACGTGTCAGAACTGCGGCCGGCACGCCTCCTACATCGAGCGGGGCCAGGAGCCGCCGCGCGACGAGACGATGGACCCCCGCACCGCCCGCTGGTGAGCGGCCCCGCGGCGCGATAATCGGCAACCGACGAGGAGAGCGACCGGCGCACGTGGCAGGCGACGCGATTCAAATGATGGGCACCGTGACCGAGGTGCTCCCCAACACGACGTTCCGCGTGAAGCTCGAGAACGGGCACGAAGTCCTAGCCTACGTCTCGGGCAAGATGCGCAAGAACTACATCCGCATCTTGCAGGGCGACCGGGTGGCCGTGGATCTCTCGCCCTACGACCTGACGCGCGGCCGCATCACCTACCGCTACAAGTAACCGCGGCGGCAAACGAAAAGGCCGGGATCGCTCCCGGCCTCTCGCATTTCCGCCGCTGTGCGGCTCAGTAGAACAGCATCAAGCCGGCGGCCACGTCGGTCTGCTTGGCCCGCGGCGGCAGCCCGGCGAAGATGCCCGCGGTCTCGCCCGTGGTGCCCTCCTCAGTGCCCTCCAGCACGAACTTCAGCGCCTTGGTCCACTGATGGTAGATCCCGACCGTGTAGGAGTAGAGGTTCGACCGCACGTTCTCGTTGCCGTCCCCCGTCTGGTTGTTCACGAGCCGGCTGAACCCGTAGCTCGCGCCCACCGACGTCTTCTTGTTGAACGTGTACATGAGCTGGGCGTAGCCGCCCTCGGACCGGCGGGTGTCGGTCCCGTTGGCCGCGACCTCCGCGCCCGAGAACATCAGGACGGTGCCGAGGCCCTTCCCGATGTAGGCGCTCACGACTGCCGAGAAGTCCTGGATGTCAACGCGGATCCCCGCCGTGCCGCCGAACGAGCCCACGTTGTTGCCGCCGGTCGGCGCGTTCCAGGTCTGCTGCCACACGCCACCCGCCCAGAACAGGTACTTGTTCTCGCCCGACTTCTGGTTGTAGGTGAACTCGGCCTCGACCCGCGGGATCTTCGTCACGGTGTAGCCGCCGCTACCCAGCACGCTGGGCTCGAACAACCCGATCGAGAACTGCGCCGGCTGTCCGCCCTTGCTGCTGTAGGTCACCTGCGAGACGAAGTTCGGGTAGATGTAGCCGTAGCCGATACGGCCCAGGGTCGTGCCGCGCCCCTGTCCGCCGCCGATCCCCACCGCGCCGACGCCGAACAGCGTCATGTCGTTCACGATGTTCTGGCGGCCGAAGAGACCCAGCTCACGGCCCGCGAGAATCTGGCCCCAGTCGCCGCCGACCGTCAGGTACACCTGGCGCATATCGATCTGCGCGCCGGCCGCGTCCGGACCGAAGTGGTCGTGCGCGGCGCCGGTGTTGATCTGGGGTGCAAAGCCGAAATGAATGCCGAGGTTGAGGCCGCCTTCCTTGCCCTTGGCCTCGAAGGTGGCGAACGCCGGGAGCAGTCCGGTGCGGACGCTCGAGTTCCAGGCGTCGCCCGCCGTGGTGTTCTCCTTCGTGACCACCCAGAACGCGTTCACGTTCCCGGCGAAGGAGAACGACCAGCCGTTGGACATCTGCATTGTCAGGCCCTGCGCGGCGGCCGTCGCGCTGACGGCCGTCACCAGGCCCAACAACAACAGTGTGAGACGCTTCATACGAGAATCCCTCCTTGGGAGTTGACCTGCTCAATCCCTCCGCGCCTGCCCTGCGGAGCGCCGATCGCACGGCGCTCCGAGAACCGGCGCGGCAACGTCGTGCTCCCTCCAGCAATGCTCGTCTGGCTTCTCACCTGCACGTAGGACTGACGGGAAAAGCGGAATCCACCTCCTCGTTCGAGAGCGAGTGCGATCGTGCTGCCTACGCCGCGGGGCCTTCCGCACCGGCCCGCACCGGCATCTGCTCGGCACTCCCCGCTCCCGCAGGCTAGGGCCTGCCCGCAGGAGTGGCCGCCAGGGACGGCGTGTGAAGGGTGTCCGAGACCTCGAGGCGAATCCACATCCCGGACGCCCCGTGGCCCGGAACCCCGCAAAATATTAGGTACGACCCCCCCTGGTCCGCAACAAAGCGCATATCGTCGCGCCCCTCCGAGGGGATCCCCTCGGCCAGACGCACCGTCACCGCCCCCGGGAAGGCGGGCGTAACCGGCTGCGTGGGGAGAGGATGCGTCTCCGCAATCACTTCCGCCGAGTGGGGGAGCATCCCGTCGTGATTGCGGAAGTGCACGACCACCTTCCACCCCAGAGGGACGCGCAGGGTCAACCCGCCGTCGCGGAAACCGTTGAAATTCAAGGCCCCGTTCAGGCCGGTGAGCCCGGCGATGAGCTCGAACGTCGCCGTTTTGGACGCCTGGTCCACCTGGAGCCAGGCGGGGTCGATCTCCTGGGGGCCGGGGGTAGAGGCAGGCGCGCTGCCCTGCTGCTGCGCCGCCGCCCGCCCGGGCCACCCCGGACCGAGAAGCAAGCCCGCCACGAGCCACACCCTGAGCATCAGCGACCTCTCGGTAGCGAACGGAAACAGGGCCGCAGGCGCGAATCCCTTCCCGGGCGGTCCCTCGCCCGGGAAGGGACCCGCGACCTGCGTGAAGCGTTACATCCCCGCCTTCGGCAGCCCGAAGACGAACACCGCGTTGCCGAGCGGGTAGCTGATCTGGAAGTTCCCGCCCGCGGCGACGGCGACGAACTCCTCGCCGTCCACCTCGAACACCGCCGGCGCGGCGTTGACGCCGGCGCCGCAGTAGAACTTCCACAGCACGGCGCCGGTCTTGGCGTCGTACGCCTTGAACCAGCCGTTCCCCTCGCCGGTGAACACCAGGCCGCCCGCCGTGGCGGTCGCGCCGCCCATCATCGGCAGGTCGGTCTTCACCGTCCAGGCGATCTTCCCGGTACGCAGGTCGATCGCGTTCACGTTGCCCCACTCGCCCGAGTAGCCGCCCTTCTCGTCGGGGATGCGCACGAAGGCGGAGCCGAGCCACAGCCGGCCCTTCTCCCACGGCGCGTAGTGGGTCTTGTAGTGCATCGGCTGGTGCAGGCCCACCGTGTAGGCGTACTGGAGCTCGCGATGGATGGCGATCGGCGACCACTCCTCGCCGCCGTTCGCGCCGGGGAGCATGAACGTCCCCTCGGGGGTGGGCAGCGCGTACATGTTCTGCTGCGGCACGAACGCCTGCGAGCGGCGGATCAGCTTGCCGGTCGCCGCGTCGAGCACGTACACGAAGCCGGTCTTGCCGGCCTCGACCACGGCCTTGCGCCCGTCCACCATCGCGATGGCGGGCGGGCTCACGGCGTCGAGGTCCCACACGTCGTGCGGCACCTCCTGGTACCCCCACTTGAACTTCCCGGTGGTGGCGTCGAGCGCGACGATGCTCTCGGTCCACAGATTGTCGCCGGGGCGGATCGAGCCGTCGAGGTCCGGCGACGGGTTGCCGATGGACACGTACAGCGTCTTGGTGTCCGGGTCGTAGGCCGGCGTCATCCACATCGAGCCGCCGCCGTGCTGCCAGGCGTCGGCGTACTTGGCGGAATCGGCCTTCTCCCGCGCGATGTCGCGGTGCAGGTCGTCGCCTTCGGGGGTGGTCTTCGACCACTTGCCCCACCAGCCGCCCTCTTCGGGCGCCGGGATCGTGTACCAAGTCCACACCGGCCGGCCGCTCGCGGCGTCGAAGGCCTTCACGTAGCCGCGGATGCCGTACTCGGCGCCGGAGGTCCCGATGATCACGTTGTCGCCCACCACGAGCGGCGCCATGGTCTCGGTGTAGCCGGCCTCGGGGCCGTCGCCCACGCGCACCGCCCACTTCTCCTTGCCGGTGGCCGCGTCGAGCGCCACGAGCTCGTCATCGAGCGTCGCCACGAACACCGACGTGCCCGAGACGGCCACGCCGCGGTTGTTCGGCCCGCAGCACGCGGTGGCCACGGGCGCGTTCTTGTGCTCGTACTGCCACAGGAGCTTTTGCGTCCGCAGGTCGAAGGCGCGCACGATGTTGTTGGGCGTCGCGGGCGACGTGATGTACATGATGCCGTTCACCACGATGGGCGTGTTCTCGAAGCTGCCGAGCCGCTCCGCCCCGTGGGTGTACACGGCGCGCGGCACCAGATTCTTGACGTTCGCCGTGTTGATCTGCTTGAGGGGAGAGTACCGGTCGTTCCAGTAGTTGTGCCCGTACATCAGCCAGTCGCCGCTCCCCGCGGCGTTGAGCAGCATGTCGTTGGTGACCACGGCGCGCGGCGCAGTCGGGTCGGCCATGCCCCCCGATCCCTGCCCCGCGAGCGGCGCGGCCACGAGCGACGCCACGGTTACCGCGCCGCACCATCGAGCCCAATACCTCATACCCACCTCCGTTGAAGGTCCGAACCGCCGATCTGCCCCTTCCCGCGACGCCGTCATTCCCCGGCGCCGAGCGAGAACCCGACGTACATGTTGCGGCCGGGAGCCGGCTCATAATAACGCCCCCGCGCCGCGTTGATAACCACCGACCCCACGTAGGATCGGTTGAACACGTTATTGAAGCCCACGAACGGGCGCAGCGCCAGACCGCCCGCGCTCCCCTCCCACCCGAGCCGCAGGTTGGTGGTCCACCACGGGGCGGTACGGGTGGGGAGGGTGTCGTCCACGAAATAGCCGGAGGCGTGGGTCTCCTCGAGCTCGGCCCAGACGCCGCGGGCGAACGCCGGCCGCGCCTGGAGCAGCAAGTGCAGCCAGTGCTTGGGGATACCGGGCAGCTCCCGGCCGTCCAGGACGTGGCCCGCCGTGGTGTAGCGGGTGTAGCGGAAGTCCGAGTAGGTCCAGGCGCCGATCACGTCCAGGCCCGCCAGCACGCTCACCCGGGCGCCGAGTTCGACGCCCCGGTGGCGCGAGCGGCCGGCGTTCTGGTAGAACACGCGGCCGGGGAAGGAGGTGTCGGGCACCTGGAACGGGATCAGCTCGCCGCGCACGTCCGCCTGGAACAGGGCCAGCGAGTAGCTCAGGCGCGCCGCGACCTGCCCCCGCACGCCGAGTTCGTAGTTGGTCGCCCGCTGCGGGCCGAGGTTGGGGTTGAAGCCGCCCGCCGAGTCGGGGCGGTTGGTGAGCTCGGTGGTCGTGGGCGTCTCGAACGACGTCCCCACGTTCCCGTACACCGTCACCGCATCCGTCGGCGTGATCGCGAGCCCGGCGGAGCCCGAGAGGGCGCGCATCAACCGCTCGCCCGAGTCGTCGGGGTTGGTGGGCGTGATGAGGCGGTCGTCGGCCCGGAACTTGACCCAGTCGTAGCGCGCCCCGACGGTCAGGGCCACGGGACGCGCGAGCTGGACCAGGCTCTGCACGAACGGTCCCACTTCGGTCACGTGCTCGAGCTGGTCGAGGGTGCGCACCGTGGTGTCGGGCCGGCCGGCGTTGTTGCGGAAGTTCTTGCGGTCGTCGCGCTGGCGCTGGAAGTCGAAGCCCGCCGTCAGCCGGTGCTCGAGCGCGCCCAGCGGCAGCGGGCGACTCACGCTCGCGCGAACGCCGTAGTCGAAGCGCGTGAGATCGATGTAGGCGAAGGTCGTGGGGTTCTCGAGGTCGCGCGCGATCCCGAACACCGTCACCGCCGCCTCGCCGCCCGCGGGGAACTCGCGGCGCACCGTGACCCCCGCCTGCCCTTGCGTCACGTCCTTCCCGGCGGCGGTCGTGATGTTGATCGCCGCCGCGGAGTCGGGGTTGCGCGCCAGCTCGGCGGCCGTGAGCGCGCCGGGGTTGTCGGCGCGCGGATCCCACCCCACGTCGGCCGTGGCGGCGAGCGACCAGCCCGGGGCCAGGGGAAAATGCCAGCGGGTGTTCAGGTTGCGGAGATCGGCGTCGGAGTGCTGGCGCTGGCCGGTGTAGTCGAGGCGCGACACCGTGATGAGCGCGCTCCCCGCGCCCACCCGGACCGCCGTGCTCGTCTGCCACTTGGTCCAGTTGCGCGACAGGTGGCGATCGAAGGTGCCGAACAGCACCCGCGCCTCCTCGCGCACCGTCTGCGCCACCACCGGATCCGTCCAGATGCTGATCACGCCGCCCGTCGCGTTGCCGAACAGCGCCGACGACGAGCCGCGCAGCACCTCGATGCGGTCGGTCTCGCCCAGCTCGAGGTTCGTGAGCTGCCCGGTGCCGTCGGGCAACGTCTGGGGGATGCCGTCGAGCAGCACCTTCACCCCGCGCACGGCGAACTGCGAGCGCGCCCCGAAGCCGCGGATCGAGAGCCGCTGGTCGAGCGAGAAGTTGTAGCGGTTCGCCACGTACACCCCCGGCACGGTGGCGAGCGCCTCGTCCAGCCCCCAGGTCGGCCGGGCGCGGCTGATCTCGGTCTTGCCCACCAACTGGACGGCCTGCGGGATCCGGCTGAGCGGCGGGTTGGCGCGCGTCACCGAGACCACCGTCGGGGGCAGCGTATAGACCCGGAGGCTGTCGCCCGGCCGCCCACTCGTGTCGGGCTGCTGGGCGGCCGCGGCGCGCACCCCGCCGCCCAGCAAGGCGGCGAAGGCGACGAGAGCGGCGGGGGCGACGCGCCCACCACGCGCCAACCAGCGTTCCAAGCTGCACAAGCGCGACGGCTTCATGATCGCCGGTGACGGTGTCAAGAGATGCGGGCGCATGGTTTTAACCCCGCTCCGCTGCGTCGTCAAGGGAGCCCTAGCGGGGCCGGCGCAGCAGCCGGTTCCAGCGGATCCGGAGCGGGTCGCTCGCCACGCTCAGGTAGATGAGCAGGGGCTCGCCGAGGATGTGGGAGCGCGGCAGAAAGCCCCAGAAGCGGCTGTCGTAGGACTCGTCGCGATTGTCGCCCATCACGAAATAGTGGCCGGCCGGCACCACCAGGGGGCCCCAATCGTGGGTGGTGGGCCGGTAGTGCGCGGGATCGGGGCCGATGTAGCGCGGCAGCTGCCACGCCAGGATCTGCGCGAGCCGGGCGGGGGAATCGGGGATCGTGCCGCCCGCCAGATGCAGGGCGTACGGCTCGTCGAGCCGCTTGCCGTTGCGGTACACGGTGTCGTGCACCATGCGCAGCGTGTCGCCGGGAGCGCCGATCACCCGTTTCACCACGTCGAGGTTGGGCGTCGAGTCTTCCACGGAGCGGAACACCACGATCCCGTCGCGCTGGGGCTCCGCGTAGCCGGGGACATGGCAGCAGCGCACGCCGACGAGCGGGATTTCCAGCTCGCCGCCGTAGATCGCCTTGTTGACGAACAGAAAGTCGCCCACGAGCAGGGTGTTCTCCATGCTCGCCGACGGGATGCGGAAGGCTTCGATCACGTAGGAGCGCAGCACGATCCACAGCAGCACCGCGACGAGAATCGAGGTATCCCACCCCTTGAGCCGGGCCCGCCAGGCGCGCAGGCGGTCGAGCATCAGGGGCGCTCCACCCAGTCGGCGATGAAGATGTTCGTCTCGTGCGGCGCGCGGCCGTGGCGGTTGGAGGCCCAGACAAGCCGGCGGCCGTCGGGCGAGAACATGGGGAAGGCGTCGAACTCGGGCGAGGTGGTCACGCGCTCGAGCCCGGTGCCGTCCAGCCTTACCAGATAGAGATCGAAGTCGCGCGACGCGGGGGCGCGATAGTTCGAGGCGAAGATGATGCGCCGGCCGTCGGGATGGAAGTAGGGAGCGAAGCTCGCGCCGGGGAGGTGCGTGACCTGGCGCTGGCCGCTGCCGTCGGCGTTCATCACCCAGATGTCCATGCGGGTGGGCCGCACCAAGCCCTGCGCCAGCAACGCGCGGTACTCGGCGCTGTCGCGCGCCGTGGCGGGGTGGTAGGCGCGATACACGATGCGGCGGCCGTCGGGCGAAAAGAACGGCCCGCCGTCGTAGCCGAGGGTGGTGGTGAGGCGCCGCAGGCCGGTGCCGTCCGTGCGCATCGTGTAGATATCCAGGTCGCCGTCGCGCAGCGACGTGAAGACGATCGTGCGGCCGTCGGGCGAGAGCGTCGCCTCGGCGTCGTAGCCGGGGTTGGCGGTCAGGCGGGCCGCCCCCGACCCGTCCGCGGCCGCCGTGTAGAGGTCGTAGTCGTACAGCGCCCACACATACCCGTGCGAGTAGTCGGGCCGGGGCGGGCAGGCGGGACCGGCGTGCTCGGTGCTGGCGTAGATGATGCGCCGGTCGTGGTCGTAGAAGTAGCCGCAGGTGGTGCGGCCGCGCCCCGAGGAGACGCGATGCAGGCCGGTCCCGTCCGCGCCCATCACGTACATCTGGTCGCACGCCTCGTCCGGTCCCTGCCGCTGGAAGATCAGCAGGCGCCCGGATGCGGAGAAATACGCCTCGGCGTTCTGACCGCCGAAGGTGAGCTGGCGCACGTTGCGGAGGTGGACCTCGCCCGGCTCGGGCGCCACGGCCACGCTCTGGACGAGGACAAGGATCGCGACGAAGGGCATCGGCCCCGCAAGCTAGACGCGCCCCGCGGCCGGGGCAACCGGCCGCGGCCGCGGGCGGCCGGCCCGGTCCCCGACGTTTCATGGTATAATTGAGGCGCCCATGAGCGATTCCCCGGCCCGCGGCGCGCGGCCGCCGCTGCTCGACGTCCTCGGCAAGCTGTGCGCCGAGGGGAAACAGCTCGCCGATTACCTGTGGCAGGTCCCGGCCGACCAAGCGGCGCGGGAGCGCATTCTGGTGCTGCTCGACCAGATCGCGGCCGAGAGCGCGAAGCAGGGCCGCCGCGAGATGCCGCGGATCTGCGAGGAGCTCAAGACCGCCGCGCGGGCGAGCCCCAGCCCCCAGCAGGTGGACCTCCTCGTGAGCGGCTTCGACCGGCTCGTGAACCTGTGGCAGGCGGCCAAGTCCGGCCTCCTGTGACGCAGCCGGCCGCGCCGGGCGCCGCGGGGTCGGCGGCGGCGGCGCCCGCGCCGCTCGATCAGCTCTGCATCAACGCCATCCGCGCGCTGGCGATGGACGCGGTGCAGCGGGCGAACTCGGGCCATCCCGGCACCCCGATGGCGCTGGCGCCCCTCGCCTACGTCCTGTGGCAGCGCCACTTGCGCTACAATCCCGCCAACCCCGACTGGTTCGGCCGCGACCGCTTCGTGCTGTCCTGCGGGCACGCCTGCATGCTGCTCTACGCCGTGCTGTACCTCACGGGCTACGATCTCTCGCTCGACGACTTGAAGCAGTTCCGCCAGTGGGGCAGCCGCACCCCGGGCCATCCCGAGCACGGCCTCACCCCGGGCGTCGAGGCCACGACGGGGCCGCTGGGCCAGGGCGTCGGCAACGCCGTCGGGATGGCGCTCGCCGAGGCCCATCTCGCGGCGCGGTTCAATCGCCCCGGCCACGCGATCGTGGACCACTACACCTACTTCCTCGCCTCCGACGGCGATCTGATGGAAGGGGTGTCGCACGAGGCGTGCTCCCTCGCGGGCCACCTGCGGCTCGGCAAGCTGATCGGGATCTACGACGACAATCGCATCACCATCGACGGCGCGACCACGCTCACGCTGTCGGACGATACGGCGAAACGGTTCGAGAGCTACGGCTGGCACGTGGAGCGGGTGTCCGACGGCAACGACCTCGACGCCCTCGACCGAGCGCTCGCCGCCGCCCGCCGCGTGGCGGACCGGCCGTCGCTCGTGATCGTGCGCACCCACATCGCGTACGGGAGCCCTCACAAGCAGGATACGCCCGAAGCCCACGGCGCCCCCCTCGGCGAGGACGAAGTGCGGCTCACCAAGCAGCGCCTCGGCTGGCCGAGCCTCGAGCCGTTCTTCGTGCCGGCGGACGCGCTGGCGCAGTGGCGGCGGGCGCGGGAGCGCGGCGCGCAGCTCGAGGCGGAATGGCAGGCGCGCTACGACGCCTACCGCGCCGCCCATCCCGAGCTCGCGGCCGAGTTCGAGCGCCGCCGCGCCGGGCGGCTGCCCGAGGGGTGGGACGCCGGGCTCCCGGCGTTCGGCCCGGGCGACGCGCTGGCCACCCGGGCCGCGTCGGGGAAGACGCTGCGGGCGCTGGCGCCGCGGCTCCCCGAGCTCATCGGCGGGTCGGCCGACCTTGCCGGCTCGACGCACCTCGCGTTCGGCGACGGCGACGTGGCGCCGGGCCGCTGGGGCGGCCGCGACATCCACTTCGGGGTCCGCGAGCACGCCATGGGCGCCGTGCTGAACGGGCTCGCCCTGCACGGCGGCCTCCGGCCCGTGGGCTCGACGTTCCTGATCTTTTCGGAGTACATGCGCCCGCCGATCCGGCTCGCGGCGATGAGCCGGCTCCCGGTGATCTACGTCTTCAGCCACGACTCGATCGGCCTCGGCGAAGACGGGCCCACCCACCAGCCGGTGGAGCAGCTCGCCGCGCTGCGGGCGATCCCCGATCTGATCGTCATCCGGCCGGCCGACGCGACCGAGACGGTGGAGGCGTGGCGCGCGGCCCTCCTGCACCGCGACGGGCCGGTGGCGCTCGTGCTCACGCGCCAGGCGGTGCCGGTGATCGACCGGAGCCGCTACGCCCCGGCGAACGGCCTGCGTCTCGGCGGGTACGTGCTGGCCGATGCCGAGGGCGGCGATCCCGAACTCGTGCTCGTCGGCTCCGGCTCGGAGGTGGCGCTCGTGCTCGGCGCCTACGAGCGGCTGCGGGCGAGCGGCCGCCGCGTGCGGGCGGTCTCGATGCCGTGCCTGGAATTCTTCGCGCGCCAGCCGGCGGAGTACCGCCGCGCGGTGCTGCCGCCCGGCGTGCCGCGCCTCGCGGTGGAGGCCGCGGCGCCGCAGCCGTGGCATCGCTGGGTGGGCGAGCGGGGAGCGATTCTCGGGGTGGAGCGCTTCGGCGCCTCGGCGCCCTACGAGCGGATCTATCACGAGTTCGGACTGACGGTGGACGACGTGGTACGCGCCGCTCGCGGACTCCTGGCGACCTAAGAGGCGAGCCGCGCCGCGACCCGCCGGGCCGCCTCCCGCCCGGATCGCACGCACGCCGACACCCCCGCACCGTCTACACCCGCCCCCGCCAGGTCCACCGGCGGCGCGAGCCGCGCCAGCGCTGCCCGCACGGCGGCCACCTGCGCGGCATGACCCGGCCGGTAGCGCGGCAGGCCCCGGGGCCAGAAAAACGCCCGGGCCCACAGGGGCGCGCCCCGGATCCCCAGGATCCGCGCGAGCTCCGCGTGCGCGACCGCCGCGGCGTCGTCGGCCACCGGGGCGAGGAAGGCGCGCAATAGCACGTGCCCCGGCGGCGCGCGGCCCGGGTACTTGCGCGACGCATACGAGCAGGCCCGTACCGCGCCGCCGGCGTCCGGCGCCGCCACGAACCCGGTGCCGTCGAGTCCGGCCGTGATCTGGTCCGCGCGGTAGGCGAGCGACACCGTGATACTCGGCGCGTAGACGACCTCCTCGAGGCCCCGCGCCGCCGCCACCCCGACCGCCGCCGCGAGCCGCGCCGCACTCCAGGCGGGCACCGCAAGGATCACCCCGCCGACCTCGTGGGCGGAGCCGCCGGTGACCGAGAGCCGCCACCCCCGCGCGCACAGCGCCATCCCGCTCACCCCCTGACCGGTGCGCACGGCGGGCCCGAGTTCCGCAAGCAGCGCCTCGACGATCTCCGCCATCCCGCCGGCGAAGCTCCGGAACCCGCGCGCGAGCTCGCTCTCGGCGTGCGGCTCGATGCCGAGCAGTTCCGCGGCCCGTCCCTCGGCGAGCGGCTCGAGCCCCCTCCCCGTCCACAGGGCCGTGCCGCGGGCGAGCTGGTCCACGAGCCGCGCCCCGAGGCCGAGCTCGCGGGCGAGGTCCTGAATGTCGGGCTCGGCGGCGAGGAAGCCGTCGGGGCCGCCCTCGACCACGAACCCGTCGCGCCGCTCGGTGACGATCACCCCGCCCGCACGCCGTCCCGCCTCGAGCACCACCACCTCGGCGCCGGAGCGCCGGAGTTCCCGCGCCGCCGCGAGGCCGGCGAGCCCCCCGCCCACCACCGCCACCGTCGTCATATCCACGCCCGCGCCGCCGCCGCCGCGTACGCCACTTCCGCCACCGCGGCGACGAGAAGGGGGTCGTCGTTCAGCGACGCGGTACGCTCGAGCCGGATCCCCAGCCGCTCGGCGAGCTCCCGATACGCGACGTCCACGTCGTAGAGCACCTCGACATGGTCGCACACGAATCCTATGGGGACGATGAGAACGGCATGACGGCCCGCGCGGGCCAGCTCGGCGAGCACGACGGCGGCGTCGGGGCCGAGCCACGGTTCCGGGGTGGCGCCGGCGCTCTGGTAGGCGAACCGCCACGCGCCGAGCCCCGCCCGCCGGGCCACGGCGGCGGCGCTGGCGCGCAGCTCCTCCGGGTAGGGGTCGCCGGCCGCGAGGATGCGCTCGGGAAGGCTGTGCGCCGTGAAGACCACGTCCACCGCCTCGGGCGACGGGAACCGCTGGAGCGCGCCCCGCACCCGCGCGGCCACCGCTTCGACGAACTTGGGATGGTCGCCCCAGCTCCGCACCAGCGCCGTCTCCAGCCGCCCGCCGGCGGCCTCGAGGAGCCGCTGCTGGTAGGCGCCCACCGACAGCGCCGAGTAATGCGGCGCCAGCACCACGCCCACCACCCGGCGGTGGCCGCGCGCCACGATCGCCTCGACGGTGTCGCGGATGTAGGGATGCCAGTGGCGCATCCCCACGTACACCGCGAAGCGCTCGCCCAGGGCCCGCGCGACGCCGGCGGCCTGCGCCTCGGTGAGCTCGCGGATCGGCGAGCGGCCGCCGATGCGCGCGTAGCGCGCCCGGACCTCGCGCACGAGCTCGGGGGGCGTGGGGCGCCCGCCGCGCACGTCGAGGAGGTAGGGTTCCACCTCGTCGAGGCTCGCGGGCCCGCCGTACGCCATGAGCAGTACGGCCACCCGGTCATCCGCCATGCACCCACTCCACCACGGCCTGCACCGCCGCCACCGGGGTCTCGGGAAGCACGCCGTGTCCCAAGTTGAAGATGTGCCCGGGCCGACCCCCGGCGCGGGCGAGGACGTCGCGCACCAGGGTCCGGAGCACCGGCGCCGGGGCGAGGAGCGCCGCGGGATCGAGATTGCCCTGGATCGCCCGGGTCGGGCCGACGGCCTGCCAGGCGACGTCGAGCGGCACGCGCCAATCGACGCCGATCACGTCGCCCCCCGCCGCGGCAAACTCGCCGAGAAAGGCCGTGGTGCCGGTGCCGAAGTGGATCACGGGCACGCCCCCTTCGGCCGCGAGGGCGAGCGCCCGGCGCGTGTGCGGCAGCACGTAGGCGGTGTAGTCCTGCGGCGACAGGCATCCCACCCAGCTGTCGAACAGCTGCAGGGCCCGCGCTCCCGCGGCCGCTTGGAGGGCGAGATAGCGCCCCACCAGCTCCGCCAGCCGTTCGAGCAGCGCGTGCCAGGCGGCGGGCTCCGCGTACATGAACCGCTTGGTGCGGGCGAAGGTGCGGGAGCCCTCCCCTTCGATCGCGTAGCTCGCGAGCGTGAACGGCGCCCCGGCGAACCCGATGAGCGGCACCTCCGGCGGGAGCGCCCGCGCGGCGAGCCGCGCCGCCTCGAGCACGAACCCGAGCTCGGCCGCGGGGTCCACCGGCGGCAGCGCGGCCACCTGGGACGGGTCCCGAATCGGCCGGGTGATCTGCGGCCCTTCCCCCGCGGTGAACGTGAGCCCGAGCCCGAGCGGCTCGAACGGCAGCAGGATGTCGGCGAACAGGATGGCGGCGTCCACGCCCAGGCGGTTGACCGGTTGCAGGGTGACCTCCGCGGCGAGGTCCGGCTCGTGGCACAGCTCGAGCAGCGTGTGCCGCTCGCGCAACGCCCGGTACTCGGGGAGGTAGCGGCCGGCCTGCCGCATGAACCACACCGGCGTCACGTCGGTGGGCTCCAGGCGGCAGGCGGCGAGGAAGCGGCTCCGGTCAGGAGCGGGAGGCACCCGTCGGCTCCCGTGCCTCGGCGGGAGCGATGAGGACGGTGTCCCCCTCGATTTTCACCCGGTAGGTGGCCACCGGCGCCGGCGGCGGGCCGCCGAGCACCTGCCCCGACTCGAGCGCGAACACGCCCGCGTGCCAGGGACACGTGACGGTGCGGCGCACGGGATCCACCGTCCCCTCCGACAGGCTCGCCCGCGCGTGGGTGCAGCGGTTGGCGACGGCGTACACGGTGCCGTTCACGTTGAAGAGCGCCACCGCCTCTCCGCCCGCATACACCCGGCGGCTCGCGCCCGGCGGCAGGTCGGCGAGCGTCGCAACGGGGGTGTAGCCGTCGGCCCGGGCGGGCCGCCGCGACGCCGCCTGCGCCGCCCCCGCCCCGCCCAGGGTATCGAGCATGTCCCACAGCGACATCTGCACGCAGGTGAAGGTGGGCGTGTCGCGCAACGTGTACGACGACGCCTTGCTCTCCCGCAGCTCCATCACGAGGTCGAGGAACTCGGCCGGGTTGTCGCCCTCGAACGCCACGACGAACTCCTGGTCGTCGAGGCCGTAGGAATAGGTCGTGTTCAGGCGAATCGAGGGATATTTCCGCCCGATGCGGACGTGCTCGTCCATCATCGCCTGGCGCTCCGCCATGGGGAGCATGTACCAGGCGCGGGTCTTGACGAACGGGTACACGAACAGGTAGCGCGCCCCGCTCGGCCGGATGACCAGGCGCGACGGCTGGTCGGGGTCGGCGGGGAACTCGTAGAGGGAGCGCCGGGTCATCGCCAGGTAGCTGTAGGGCAGGGTCAGGTAGGCGCCCAAGTCGGTCCGGTTGAGCGCCGTCTGCAGCGCCATCAGCGCGTCGAGGTCCTCGGCCACCTGCCACAGGAGGAAATCGCAGTCGCCGCGCAGCCCCACGAGCCCGTAGGGGCGGAGCAGCAGCCGGCCGGCGAAGCTCTCGATCGTCTCGCCGAACTCGAGCTTCGCGCTGGCCTGGCGCTCGGCGGACAGCCGGCGCCAGGCGGGGTCGAGCTTGTAGAAGGCGAACCGCACCACCTGGCGCCGTTCCGGAGTGTTCGTGCTCATGGCCGCAATTTAACCCCGTCGCCGTCGCCGCCGTGCCGCTCGCGCCAGATCTTGCGCGCCACCCACACCCCCAACCCTCCGAAGATCACGACCGGCGTGAGCGCGAGCAGCACGGCCGCCCAGAAATACAGGAGCTGCATGCGGGGATCGTCGCCGTGCAGCAGCAGGGGGAGGAGCGGCGCGGTCATCGCCCGAGGAAGCGCTTCAGGTGGCGCAGGTAGTAGGCGAGCGCCGCGGCGGCGGCGGCGAACGCCACCCCCACGGCGAGCGTGCCGACCTCGCCCGACTCCCGAAACCGCCACCCCGCCCACCCCGCGAACCCCGCGCAAAACACGATCGCGGTGGAGATCAGCAGGCGATGGAACGGGATCATGGGCGGCCGCCCTACGCCGCGACCTTGTCGAGCACCATCAGGGTGAGCAGCGCCGGGAGGTACACGATCGAGGCCAGGAACACGAGCCGGGCGCGGGCGGCGGTGGCCGCGGCCGTCAGCGCGGCGGAGGCGGCGGCATAGCCGACGCCGAGCGCCAGCGCCCCGAAGAAATACACCGCGCCCGTGAGGCCGAGCAGCGTCGGGACGAGGCTCACGGGCAGGAGTGCCGCGGCGTACAGCAACGCCATGCGCCCGGTGCGGCGGCCGTCGGGATCGTGCACCGAGAGCATCGCGAGCCCGCCCCGGCGGTAGTCGTCCCGGTACATCCAGGCGAGGGCGAGGAAGTGCGGCATCTGCCACAGAAACAGGATCCAGAACAGCGCCGCCGCGGCCGCCCCCAGGCGGCCGCCGGCCGCGGTCCACCCGCCCGCGATCGGGAGCGCGCCCGGGACGGCGCCGATCAGCGTGTTCAGCGTGGTGCGGCGCTTGAGCGGCGTGTACAGCAGCACGTAGCTCACGAGCGTGAGGGCGGCAAGCGCGGCGGTGAGGAGGTTCACCGCCCAGGCGAGGAACGCGACGCCCGCGAGCGAGATGCCGCCCGCGAACACGCCCGCCGCCCGGGGGCTCACCCGTCCCGACGGCAGGGGCCGTCCCCGGGTGCGCCGCATGCGCGCGTCCACGTCGCGCTCGCGCAACTGGTTGAAGGCGTTGGTCCCGCCCGCCACGAGCGCCACGCCGACCAGCGTCTCGGCGAGCAGCCGCAGGTCCACGCCGGCCGCCGAGCCCAGATAGAACCCCGCCGCCGCCGTCAGCAGCACGAGCTGCGTGATGCGGGGCTTGGTGAGTTCCAGGTACGTCACCAGATGTGCTCCGACATGCCGGCCAGCACGAACAGCACGGCCAGCGGGATCGGGATCAGGGCCAAGAGCCGCAGGTTCCACCGCTCGAACTTGAGGTGCATGAAAAATAGCGCCACCAGCGCCGCCTTCCAGACCGCCAAAAACAGGAGCAGCAGCAGCTTCAGGTTGCGCGCAATCGGCAGCTCGAAGGCGAGCGCCAGCTCGGCGGCGGTGAGGGCCGCCAGGTACACCCAGATCAGGATGTAATTGGGACGCGTGTGCGCGGTCTCCATGGGCCCGCCCTCAGATCAGGTAGACGATCGTGAACAGGATGATCCACACGAGGTCGACGAAGTGCCAGTACAGGCCGATCGTCTCGATCCCCCGGTAGTCGTGCTTCGTGTACTTGCCCGGCAGCGCTTTCGTGAAGAACAGGTACGTCATCGAGAGCACGCCACACGTGACGTGGAAGCCGTGAAACCCCGTCATCGTGTAGAACGTGGAGCCGTACAACCCCATCGTCGCCGCGGGGAGCGTGCCGTTGGCCACGAGCGCGGCGAGCTCGCTCCCCTCCCGCACGCCGCTCGGCACAAAGCCCCGCTCGACGAGGTGGACGTACTCGTACAGCTGGATGCTCACGAACGTCGCCCCGCCCAGGATGGTGAGCAGCAGCCAGAAGCGCATGCGGCGCTGGTCGCCGTCGGCGATGGCGGCGTACGCCTTCACCATGGACACGCTCGAGCAGATGAGCAGGAACGTGTTGAAGGCGGTGACCTGGATGTTCAGCACGACGCCCGGCCGGGCCCACTCGCCGGGCGCGCCGAACCGGAGGATGATGTAGGCGCCGATCAGCGCCGAGAAGAACATCACCTCCGAGGCGAGGAACACCCACATCCCCAGCTTGTTGTTGTAGACGCCGAGGCCCCGTTCCGCCGGGAACGGGGGTCCCATCAGGTCGGCGGTCGCGGTGGCGTGCGTCATGGCGGTGCCTCGCCTCCCGGGTCAGTGGCCGGCGACCGGCGCGGCGGCCGGCTCGCGGTCGGTGGGCAGCTTGCGGTACTGGGGCAAATAGTCCTCGGCCACGAGCGGCGAGCTGTACTCGTAGGGACCGCGATACACCGTGGGCGTGGTCGCCCAGTTGCCGTGCGGCGCGGGCGACGGCAGGCTCCACTCGAGGCCGTTGTCCTGCCACGGGTTCTGCGGCGCCTTCTGCCCCTTGAACAGGCTCCAGCAGAAGTTCACCACGAAGATCGCCTGGGCCGCGAACAGCAGGAACGCGCTCACGGAGATGAACTCGTTGAGCGGCTGGTACGGCTTCAGGAAGTCGTACTGGGTCGGATCGTAGATCCGCCGCATGTGCCCCGCCATGCCGAGGATGTGCATCGGGAAGAAGGTGAGGTTGTAGAAGACGAACGTCAGCCAGAAATGCACCTTCCCCCAGCGCTCGCTCATCATCCGGCCGAACATCTTCGGGAACCAGAACGTGATGGCCGCGAACAGCGCGAACAGGCTGCCGCCGAACAGCACGTAGTGGATGTGGGCCACGATGAAGTACGTGTCGTGGATGAACATGTCCACCGGCGTCGCGGCCATGTAGATCCCCGAGAGGCCGCCGATCACGAACATCGCCACGAACGCCACCGCGTTGAGCATCGGCACCGTGAAGCGCAGGTTGCCGCGCCACATCGTGCCCAGCCAGTTGAACGTCTTGACCGCCGAGGGCACCGCGATCACCAGCGTCGAGACCATGAACGACGACCCGAGCGTCGGGTTCATGCCGCTCATGAACATGTGGTGGCCCCACACGATCCACCCGAGGAACGCGATCGCGATGATCGCGAACACCATCGAGTGATAGCCGAAGATCGGCTTGCGGCTGCCGTTCGCGATGATGTCGGACACCATCCCCATCGCGGGCAGGATGAGGATGTACACCTCCGGGTGGCCGAAGAACCAGAACAGGTGCTGCCACAGGAGCGCCTGCCCGCCGGCCGCGGGGTCGAAGAAGTGCGTGCCGAGGATCTGGTCGAAGAGCAGCATGATCGCCGCCCCGGAGAGCACCGGGAGGGCGAGGAGCCCCAAAATGGCCGTGATGAACAAGGCCCACACCGAGAGCGGCAGCCGGAACCACGTCATCCCGGGCGCCCGGTTGTTGATGACGGTGGTGATGTAGTTGAGCGAGCCCAGGATGGACGACAGCCCGACGAGGATGATCGAGACCGACCACAGCTCCTGGCCGAGCGACGCCCCCGAGAGATCGTGCCGCGCCGAGAGCGGCACGTACATCGTCCACCCCGCCCGCGCGGCGCCGTCGGGCACGAACAGGCTGGCGAGCATCACCACCCCGGCCGCGAGGAACGTCCAGTACGACCACATGTTGATCCGCGGGAACGCCATGTCGTGCGTCCCGATCTTGAGCGGGATCAAGAAGTTCGCGTACACGCCCACGAGCAGCGGCATGATGGCGAAGAACACCATGAACGTGCCGTGCATCGTGACGAGCTGGATGTAGTACTCGGGCAGGATCACCCCGCCGGGGGCCATGGTGTCGGGGAGGATCCCGCCCCCGGGCATCGGCTTCCCGGGGAAGCCGAGCTGCCAGCGCATCTGCATCGCCAGCAGGCCGCCCACGAGCAGGAAGAACAGGCTCGTGAACAGGAACTGGATCCCGATGATCTTGTGATCGGTCGAGAAGATGTAGCGGCGGACGAAGCTCCGCTCCGCGTGGTGCGCGGGAGCGACGTGCGCCGCGGCGGCGACACTGGTCATTGCGAAGCCTCCTGGGCGGCCTGCGTCAGCCAGGCGTCATAGTCGGCCGGCGTGTGCACGAACACCTGCGCCCGCATGCGGTAGTGTCCCAGCCCGCACAGCTCGGCGCACCCGAGCTCGTACGTCCCCGGCACCGTGGCCACGAACCACGCCCGGATGTCCATGCCCGGCACCGCGTCCTGCTTGACGCGGAACACCGGCACGAAAAACGAGTGAATCACGTCCTCGGACGACAGATGCACCTCCACGGGCCGGCCGGCGGGCACGTGCAGCTGGTTGCGGATCGTGAAGTCGTCGGCGGTCCCGAGCTTGCCGTCGGGGCCCGGATAGGTGACCTGCCACTCGAACTGCTTGGCGTGAATGGCGATCGGATAGGCGTCGGGCGGCACGCTGTGGCGCCCCTTGATTTGCACCCAGTAGTGGTTGCTCACCAGCCCGAGCGCCACCATCGTCACCGCCGGAATCGCGGTCCAGATCACTTCCGCCCGCGTATTGCCGTGCGTGTAGTAGGCCTTGCGGTCGGGCCGGGCGCGATACCGGATCACGAACCACACGAGCCCCAGCTCCACCACCACGAACGCGATCCCGGTGATGATCAGGATCGCCAGGAACAGCCCGTCCACCTCCCCGGCGAACGTCGAACCCTCGAGCGGCAGCCACCAGCGCATGGGGCGCTCCTCGTGCTAGGTCATTTGGCCGCGTAGCTGAAATCCACCGTCTTCGTCTCGCTCCCCGTCACGGTCACGGTCGCCGTCTGCGTGCCGTACTTCTCGTGCCACGCCTCGATCGTGTACGTCCCCGGCGGCAGTCCCTTGATGGCGAAGCTCCCGTCGCCGCCGCTCACGGCGAAGAACGGGTGCGGCAGCACGCCCAACCACGCGTGCATCCAGCCGTGCACGTTGCACTCGAGCGGCACCATCACCTCCGGCGCCGTAAACGTGCGCGTGGACGTCATGGTGGTGGGCTGGCTGATGTTGAAGGGCCGGTTCTTCGCGCCCTTCGCCTTGATGTTGTGCAGGATGCCGTCGGAGTTCTTGATCTCGAGCGTCTGCCCCACCATGATGCCGAGTACGTGAGGATGGTAGCGGCACCCGTCCTGATCGAGCGTCACCGGCCCCGCGGGCGCGGGCGCCTTGTAGCTGGCCGGGAGGCCCGCCTTCACGTACACGAACACGTTGGCGAGCGTGCCGTTGGGGTTGACCACCACGGTCTCCTCGCGCGGGGGCGAGGAGTACTTCGCCTTGCACTTCGGCTCCTCGCTCATGTCGATCACGGGATTCGCCGGCGCCTTGCCGGTGAACTTGATCTTTCCCGTGATCGTCGCCCCGCCCTGGAGGGCCGGCGCCCCGCCTCCGAAGCCGGCGACGATCGCCGTCACGCCCAGCACTCCCGAGAGACCGAGCAGCGTACGCATCGTGCCTCCTCAATATTTAAAGGGTCCGCCCCCTATACCCCACCGGCGTCCCGGCCGGCATTCCCCCGCCGCCGGGCCCGGCGCACGGCCGCCAGGCCGAGCGCGAGGGTCATCGCCATCGCCACGATCGGCGAGACGAACGCGCTCGGCGGCGTGCGCCGCTCGAGCGCGAGGAAATACCAGGCGCTCACGGCCATCCGCGATCCATGCTCCCCGCTGGAGCCGTCCCAGGCGAAAAAGGCGACGGGGATCGCCCGTCCCGTCTCGAGCTGAACTTCGTTCGCCGTGTCGGGCGTCGCAAGAGCGCGCCGCAGCAGCACGCGCCACTGGCCGTGGTCGTACACGGCGTCCGCGGCGGGCGCCTGGGCGGCGGGGAGGGTGTCGAAGCGCTCCAGCCCGCGCGCGAGGCCCGCCACGGCGCGCCCCGCGCCCGCCCCCGGCCCGCTGGTCCAGCGCCACTGGTACACAGGGTCGGTGGGGCCGCCCATCAGGAAGTACGGCCGCTCCATGCCCTCGGGGAGGCGGCGCGGAAACTGGACGGCGAGCTGGTCGGGCCAGGGCGCGGCGGCGGGCGGCGCGGAATCGTCGTGCGCCACCGTCGCGAGCACCCGCTCCTCGAACGCGAGCCACGCCGAGTCGGGGCTCCGGGAGCGGTCGTCCCAGCTCACCCGCAGGGCGAGCGTCTTCCCGTCGTGCACCGCCTGCACCCACACGCCCGACACCGCCGGCGTGAACCACCGCGGCTTGCGGATCACCTGCCCCACGAGGGGAAACCAGTAGCGCTCCACCCGGCCCCAGGCCGAGTCGTCTACCGCCGCGGGGACGGGCCCGGGAACCTGCGGCGCGTGGATCACGTCGCGCACCGCGGGCGGCTCGGGGGGCGAGAGCGACCGCACGTACTGGGCGAGCCGCCACAGCTGCTCGTCGGTGAGAAACTTCTGGTCGATCAAGTCCGAGAACGAGGGCATCGGGGTGCCGTCGAGCCCGGTGCGCAGGCGCCGGTAGATGTCGGCTGCGCTGCCGCCGCCGCGGAAGCGCCAGTTCTGGTGCAGGTCCGCGGCGTAGATCGGGAATCCCGCGTCGTCTTTGAGCGTGGGCGCCGAGGGCCCGTCGCCCCGCCCTGCGTCGCCGTGACATTTGCGGCACCCGATGGAATCGTAGAACAGCCGCCCCTCCCGGAGCGCCGCCGCGCTGGCGCCGCCCCCCGGCTCGCGCGAGAAGGCGAGCGGGGCCACGTGCTGACTCGTGTCGGCGAAGAAGGCCGAGAAGGTCTTGAGGTACGCCACCACGTCGCGCCGCTCGGCGTCGGAGAGGCGCCCGCGCCAGGGGGGCATGGCGGTGCCGGGAAGCCCTTCGGCCACGGCGCGCTCGAGGTCGGCGTCGGTCGGCAACTGGCCGCTCGCGGTGGTGCGGATCTTGTATACGGCGCCGGTGAAGTTGCGGGGCCGGGGGAGCATCGTCGCGGCGGCGGGGCCGTCCCCCGCGCCCGTCTCGCCGTGACAGCCGGCGCACCACTTCTGATAGACCGCCTTCCCCCGCGTCGTGTCCTGCACGGGGACACGGGACCGGGGAACGGGCAACGGGGCGGCCCGAGCGACGAGCGCCGCGCCGATGGCGAGAACGCCGCTAATCACCGCCGTTCCCCTTTCCCGTTGCCCCTGGCTCCGTCTTCTCCCACGTCCGCGGCGTCCAGCCGGTCTGGTCGTAGAGGAACAGGATCACGGCCCAGATCTCGCGCTCGCTCAGGAAGTCCTCCCAGCGGGGCATGGCCGAGTTCCACGGCGTGCCCTCGCGCGGCAGTCCGGGGCCGCCCTTGGCCACGCGCCAGAACACGAAGCTCTCGGTGAGCTGCGCGATGGTGCCGTTGTCCTGAAAGTTCGCGGGCAGCGGGTTGAACCCGTGGGCGAAGTGTCCCTGGCCGTCGAGGTGGTCCCCGTGGCAGGGAAGGCAGTTCTGGTAATACACGCGCCACCCCAGCGCGCGGTAGGCGGCGAGCGACTCGGGGTGTTGGCGCAGCGGGTTCTCGAGCCCGGTGAGGGCGAGCGTCTTGCCGCGGAACGTGATCTCGGCCGGGGGCGCCGGGTGGATCGAGCGCAGGTTCGGCGGCGCGGCCACGCTGGTCCGCACCGCGCCCAGCGTGATCCAGCCCGCGAGCAGGGTCACGGCGGCGAGCAGCGCGTCGCGCACGAGGCGCAGCCGCGGCTCCGCCAGGACGGCCCGGATCGGCTCCTGGAAGCGCCGCCAGCGCTCCTCGTCGTTGCTGACGTAGATCAGCACGCCCACGAGCACCGTGACCATGTACTGGAACACGACGCTCTTCGGCACGAGCGCCGAGCCGGGCAGCGCCGGCACGCCGTACCCGATCGCGACGTAGGCGAGCCCCAGGACGGCCACCGCCTGCCAGAACGGGTGCCCGGCATAGCGCCGCAGCGAGGGGGGCAGGGTCATCGGTGCGCCGCCAGGTAGCGCACCAGCGCCTCGAGCTGCGCGGCGCTCATCATCGTCCCGAAGGTCTTGGGCATGATCCCGGCGAGCTTCTCGTAACCCGGAGCGATGGACGACGTCGGGTCGAGGATTTTCGCCCGGATCGAGTTGGCGTCGCGGCGCGCGCCCACGTGCGTCAAGTCGGGCGCGATCGTCTGCCCCTGGCCGTCGAGCTTGTGGCAGGCGAGGCATCCCGCCGCCTGGATGATGGCCTTGGGATCCGTACTGCCGCCCGCCAGCCCCCCGCCCCCGCCCCCGCCCCCGGCCCCGCCGCCCGCCGCCGCGGCGCTCGTCCCTCCGGCGGCCGCCTGCTTCGACTTGGCGATGTCGTCGGCGGTGACGTCCACCGTTCCGCCCTGCGCTTCGAGGAAGGCGATCACCGCCCAGATCTGCTCGGGCGAGAGCTGGCGGGTCATGACCGGCATGATCGGCTGGTAGCCGGCCACGACGTACGCCGTGGGGTTGTCGAGCGATTCGTAGAGATACTCCTTGCAGCTCTTGCCCGGCTCGCGCTTGCCGCACCGCGCCCCGATCGGGCCCGTTCCCTTTTCGTCGGTGAGCAGGTTGGGCGCGCGGGTGCCCAGTCCGTGGCACGTAGTGCAGCCGCCGACCCCGTTGAACACGCGTTCCCCCGCCGCCACGAGCTGCTCGGGGGTGACGTTCGCGCCGAGGGTGAGGGTTTGGGGCACCTCGGACTGCACCTGGGGAATCTCGTTGGCGATGAGCGTGTACACGGCGAGCGTCCCCAGGACGATGCCGACGATCTTCGCATTAGTGGCCCACATGCCGGGTCTCCGCGCCGCCCTCGGGCACGAAGGTGGACTTCTCCGCCAATCCCCCCACCCAGAACACGAACGCGACGAGCGAGAGGAAGATGAGCACGCACAGGCTGATCATCTTCGAGGCGTAGCCGAGCGCCGGCGTGGCGGCGTAGGGGCTCGTGTCCTGCATCACCTGCCACACGTGCCAGTGCTGGCGGATCCCCGAGCGCGCGAACCCCATGAGCCCCATCAGCCAGGTGAACGTCACGGCCAGGACGAACAGCGCGTACTGCGAGCGCGGCGGCATCTTTCCCCACTGGATGGCGCCGAGCGACTGGGCGCCGCGCGCCATCAGGATGTCGATCACCGTGACCCCGACGATGCACCCGAGCACCGCGAGCACCTGGTACACCGAGAACCCGATGCGCACGATCGCCTCGACGAAGTAGCCCCGGATGCCGTAGAACAGCACCACGCCCGCCGCGAGCGCGAACATCGCGGCCTGGAGCCGCGTCCCGGCGCGCGCCCATGGCACCACCAGGCGCTTGTTGCCCCGGCGGTACAGGAGGAACGAGAGGAAGGTGGTGAGGATCATCAGGTTCACGGCCGTGTTCTTGGCGCTCATCACCCCGAGGGCGCCGAGGAAGGGGTGGTGCGATCCGCCCATGGCGGCGAGCTCGCGGGAGTCGGCGATCATGGTGTGGGGGGTGCCCCACACGATGGCGCCCAGCACCAGCACGGCGAGCAGCCACTTCGTGTACGGCCGATAGCGTTCCGCGCCCGGGATCCGCCCCATCCCGATCCACAGGTAATAGTTCCCGGCGAGGAACAGCACGGCGATCAGGAACGCCTGGATTACCCAGAGCCAGCTCATGAAGCCGCCCATCATGGTGATCCCCATGGACTGGTCGTACTGGTAGATCTCGCGGCCCAGCCAGTAGCCCGCGAACGGCAGCACGATCAGCGCGGAGATGGCGATGAAGTTGCCGACGTAGCCCATCCAGTCGTAGTGGGCGCGCTCCGCGTCGCTCCTGGCGGCGAGGAAGCGGTAGCTCGCGTACGCGGCGACGATGGCGCCGCCGAACACCACGTTCGCGATCAGGCGGTGGACGTTGATCGGCATCCACGTCGCGTTGGCGATCGCGTGCCACAGCTTGATGGTCGCGGGATCGGTGGCCGGCGTGACGTCGCGCGGCGGCGTCATCATGTAGGTGAGCCACGAGTTCGCGATGAACATCACGAGCGTGCCCCACACGTTGAGCAGCAGGCCCAGCGTCCAGTGCCCGATCTTGGCGCGGCCGCGCTTCCAGCGCTCCCAGCCGTAGTAGTACAGGTACAGCGTGAACGACTCGACGAAGAACAGCGCGGCGTACGCCCACATCGAGACGCCGAAGATCGCCGTGAGGTAGGCCCAGAAGCGCGGGTAGAGCGTGGCGAGGAAGAAGACGAGCACCGCGCCCCAGATGGCGGTGGCGCTGTAGGCCACGAGCAGCAGCCGGGTGAACTCCTTCGCCAGCCGGTCGTAGCGCTCCTCGCCGCCGAAGATGCCGATGGCCTCCGCCACCACCGCGAACATCGGCACCCCCAGCACGAACGCGGCGAACATGAGGTGCACCTCGGCCGCGATCCAGACGGCCGCGCGCTCGCCGATCACCGGGAACTCCCGGTAGGCGTGCGCCGTGTCGGCCGCGGCCTGGAGCGCGGCCCAGAGGTCGGGGGTCACGCCGGGTCGCGCACGAAGAAGGGCTGCGCCCGCGAGAAGTCCACCGGCATCGCGCCGCGCACCTCCGCGAGCAGCTCGGGCGTCACCTCGCGCCGGCCGTGGCGGCGCGCCCACGTCTCCACCCGCTCCACCACCACGCCGCGCACGAACGAGGGGATGCGCGCGAGCCGCTCGCGCGCGGCCGGGCTCCAGACGAGCGCCGGCTGGACCTCGGCGCCGTAGTGCACCGGCCGCGCGACGGCGACCACGGGCGCCTCCGCCGGCGGCTCGTAGGCGCACGCCGGGTCGGCCGCGAGCGGGTCCCCCGTCGCGGCGAAGGCCCGCGCCCGGCAGCCGCCGCACAGCCCCCGGTACTCGCAGCGCCCGCACTTGCCGCCGAGCGGCCCCTCGCGCAGCCGCCTGAACAACGGCGCCGAGCGCCAGATCTCGGCAAAGCTCTGCGTCGCCAGGTCGCCCGCCGCCTCGGGGAGGTAGGGGCACGGGGTCACCTTGCCGTCGGGCGTGATGCGGCAGTACTGCGTCCCGCACGGGCAGCGGGTCTCGTAGGTGAGGACCGGCGAGTCGGGGTCGGTCTGGTGGACGTGCCGCATGAAGTGGGGCGCGCACTTGGCGCGCACCAGCATCCGCCCCCGGTAGGCGCGCTCCCAGCGCGCCAGGTCGGCCAGGACCGCCTCCGTCTCGCCCGCCGAGAGCTCGGCGAGCGCCGCGCCCCGGCCCGCGGGCACGAGGAAGTAGCAGTTGAACGCCACCGCGCCTTCCGCGGCCGCCCAGGCGACGAGCGCCTCGAGCTCCGCCCGGTTGCCGCGCGTCACCGTGGTCTGGATCACGAAGTCGAGCCGCTGCGCCCGCAGCCGGGCGAGCGCCGCTTGCACCGCCGCGAGCGACCCCGGACCGTGGCGGAACCGGTCGTGGTAGCGGGCCCGCAGCGACTCGACGCTCACCGCCACCCCCCGCACGCCCGCCTCCCGCAGCGCCGCGATCCGCTCGTCGGTGAGGAGCGTCCCGTTCGTGCCCACCACGACCGTGGCGCCCGCCGCGGTCGCGTAGCGCGCGATCGCGACCAGATCGTCGCGCAGCAGCGGCTCGCCGCCCGACAGGATGAGCAGCGGCGCCGGATTGACGGCCACGAGCTGGTCCACGACGGCCCGGCACGCCGCCGTGTCGAGCTCGCCCGCGGCGGTCTCGCGCGGGCCCGCGGCGATGTAGCAGTGGGCGCACTCCAGGTTGCAGCGCCGCGTCAGGTTCCAGGCGACCACGTGGGGGACGTACTCCACGTCAGTCTCCCCGGTTCTCGGCGAGCAGCCGTTCGACGGCCGCCTTCGCCGCGTCGGGCTTCGCGCCGCCGAAGTCCACCGGGCACTTGCCCATTTTCTCCTCGATGTCGCGGATCGGGCAGCGGGTGATCCCTTGCGCCTTCGCCTCCTCGATGAACGCCCGCATCTCGGCGGACGGCGCCGCCGCGCCTTCGGCCTGGGCCCGGATCTGCTTGGCCCGCAGCTCCTGGAACATCACCATCATCGTCTCGGCGTCGAACTCGTCCGCCGCGATCATCGCCTGCTTGTTCTCGTCCATCACGCGGGTGGTGACGCGCGCGAGGCCGTGCTCGCGGGCGAACCGCTCCACCGTGTTGCGCGCGAGCGGCCGGGCGATGAGCGGCACGCGCTCGAGCCGCGCCCAGGCCTCCTCCGTCCACACGATCGGATCGGCCGCCGTGCGCGGCCGCCGGCTCGCCTGCCCCGTCACCGGGCAGCGCGCCTCGACCTCGGGCCCGGGCTCGGGATCGTCGTCGTGGCCCTGCACCCGGGTGGCCCGGAGCTGCTCCTGCGCCTTGAGCTCGGCGACGGCGAGCTCTTCGGCGGTGCCGATCCCCATGATCAGCTGCATATGGGTGGGCAGGAGCTTCTGGATCGCCTCGTCGAGCCAGCGGTTGGTGACCGTCGCCGCCCGGCCCCCGGTGCGCTCGAGCACGTACTCCTCCACCGCCCGCCGCGCGATCCCCTGCGCGAACGGCGGCACGCGCAGGATCCGCACCTCCGCGTCGGGCGCCCACGGCAGGCCCGCCACCCCGTCCTCCTCGATCCACGGGATGTCCTCGGGCCGCACCCCCACGGTGCCCGCCAGCAGCACGTTGCAGGGCGCGAGGCGCACCAGGTTGTCCGCCTGGCTGCCGAGGTCCGTGCCCTCGATGCGGTGCGCCCCGTGGCGCGCCAGCACGAGCAGCGAGGGGCGCACCTCCTCGGCCCATTGCAGCACCACTTGGAACGGCTTGCCCACGAGGATCTGCGTGGTGAGGGGGACGGCGGGGAACTCCCGGGCCATCGCCTCGGCGCGCTTGAGGTTGGCCTGGCAGAGCTTGAGCAGCCCCTTGTCGATGATGTTGTTGTGCAGCTCCTCCTGCTCCTCGAACTTGAACACCTTGGACGCCTGGTAGGAGAGCACGTCCTTGATGTTGTGAAACACCACGTGGTGGTACTCCACGTCGAACGCGCTGCACACGAACAGCGACGCCCCGAACGCCTGCGCCAGCTCGAGCGCGAGCCGCATCGCCCGGTAGCTGTACGCCGAGCCGTCCACGCACACCAGGAACCGCCCGCCGGCGAAGGGCCGCTCGTCGCGCACGATCAGCACGTCCTTCTCCACCTGGCGCACCACGCGCGCCACCACGCCGCCGAGCTGCGAGAAGGGTTGCCGTCCCAGGCCGTGCGCGCCGATCGCGAGGAGGTCGTAGCGGCGCCCCGAGCGGCCGGCGAGCCGCGCTGCGGGATCTTCGTCCTCGGCCACGAGCCGCCCGTCGGCCCCGACCCGGACGTCGCCGCGGATCGTGTCGCCGCCGTCGTAGCCCGCGGCCCGGTTGGGATCGAAGCCGATGAGCCCGGGCAAGCGGCCGGCCCCGCGGTTCACCTCCTTGACGATCTCTTCGTAGTTGATCCCCTCGAGCAACTGCCGGGTGAGGGGCACGCCCGCCGCCGCGCAGCGCTTGCCGAGCCGGTCGAGAAAGCTGTCGGCGATGAGCTGCAGCCCCTTTTCGATCAGCTTGTCGTGGATCTTGCGCTGCTTCTTGAGCTCTTCGGGGGTCTGGAAGCGGGCGGGCAGCCCGGTCTCGAGCTGCCGGAAGCGAACGTCGTGGAGGCGGGCGGCATAGACGTGGTTGCCGGTGATGCGGCCGCCGGAGGCGCGGCACAGCTCGATCGCCCGGTCCACGGCCCACTCCGAGTGCGGCGAGTTGTCCACCGGCACGAAGATCTCGCGGTACACCGGCGCCTCCCTCTCACGGGACGGGCCGGACATGCGCGCTCCCCTCGCCGGGCCCGGTGATCACCGCCGGGTTCGGTACCTAGGCGTTCGAAACGAGGCGTGCGTGTATGTCCGACCGCCAGCGGCGGGCTCGTGCCCGCCGGAGATCATCGGCGTTGGTGCCGCTCGGTGCGGCGAGTATGCGCCCCGGTGGCGGACCTGTCAAGCGGGCGGGCGGGGGACGAGCTGCCGCCCCGCCGCGTCGTATACGGCGATCGCATCCACGGGACAGGCGGCGCAGGCGCGCAGCAGCCGGTCGCGTTCCACGGCCTCGGGACGCGCGAACGCGACGACCGTCTCCTCGTCCAATCTGAAACCTTCGGGCGCTTCCTTGACGCATTCCCCGAACCCGACGCATTGCTCGCGGTCGATGACGATCCGCAACCCGTGCGCCACCCATTCCTCGAGTCGGCTCACATCTCCTCCAGCCCCAAGGCCGCCCGCGCGGTGTCCATCACCGCCGGCGTGATCTCGGCGATGCCGTGCTCGCGCGCGTAGTCGGCGTAGATCCGCTTCACCATCCCGCGCACGAACCCGGGCACGCGGGCGAGCCGCTCCTCGGCCTCGGGCGACCAGCGCGGGCCCGGCGCCGCGGCGCGCTCGGCCGCGTCGGCGAACGCGTCGTCCTTGCCCGTGGCCACCATGCCGCGCACGGTTTCGAGGGGCTGCGGGGGCACCGTGCGCCCCCCGATCACGACGCCCAGGGAGCTTACGAGCTGAGTCTCGAACGGGTTGGCGAGCAAGGCGACGGCGCGGCCGCAGGCGGGGCAGCGGAACGCCACCGCCAGCGTGCCGTCGCCCGGCAGCCGGCGTTCTTCGAACGCCATCTGGCGGTCGCACTCGATGCAGAGGAACTTCACGGCGCGCCTCCCAGCCGGGCGGCGAGCGCCTGCCAGGCGGCGGCGGGCGGATGAAACGGCAGCCGGGCGAGCAGCGGGATCCCGAACTCCGCGGCGAGCTCGTCGCCCGCGCTGCCCGCGAGGGGCCCGCCGACCATGTTCTCCACCACGCCCAGGAGGGTGCCGCCCCGCTCCCGTGCCGCCCGCAGCGCCCGCCGCACCGCGTCGCGCGCCTCCGGGGTCGGGATCGTGACGGTGAGCACCTGGGGAGGCGCCGGGAGGATCTCGACCAGCTCGGTGAAGCGCGCGATCCCGGGCGGCAGATCCACGAACAGCACGTCGAGGGCGCCCCACGCCACGTCGGCCAGGAATTCGCGCAGCGCCGCGGCCTCGAGCGCCTCGCGCCACACGTGGTCCGCGCCCCCGGGCCCGCGAAAGGCGAGCGGCCGCCCGTCCTCGAGGAGCTGGCCCATCGAGATCACCACCACCCCGTCGGCGCCCGGGGCGGGCACCACGGCGTCGCCCGCGACGCGCAGCCGCGCTCCGCGCGCGCCGAGCAGGCGCGCCGCGGTGGGCCCGGCGAAGTCGGCGTCGAGCACGCCCGTCGCCCGGCCGCTCTGCGCCAGCGCCCGGGCCGCCCCCGCCGCGACGAAGCTCTTGCCCACGCCCCCCTTGCCGCTCATCACCGCCACCACGCGCCGCACGCCGGCGAGGCGCGCCGCCACCCGGGCGCGCTGCGCGCCGATCTGCTCGGGCAGCCCGGAGCGATCGGCGTCCGTCAAGTCGTGATAGGTGCGGAAGGAGCCGGGCATGGCTCCCAAGATGCGTCGCCCGCCCGCCGGGCGCCACGCGCCTTGGCGCCCCGGAGGGCGGGCCGTAGTTTTAGGGCCCGATGCTCGAAGAACTGCGCAAGAAGCTCGAGGCCGAAGTCGAGCGCCTCAACCACGAGATCAACTTCGTGCTGCCGAAGGAGATCGAGCGGGCGCGCGCGCACGGCGACCTGCGCGAGAACTCCGAATACAAGGCCGCCCTCGAGCGCCAACAGTTCGCGCAGGCCCGGCTGTCGCACCTGCGGCTGCGCCTGTCCAAGCTCTCGAACGTCTCGGAGCGCGAGATCCCCCGCGACCGCGTGGGCTTCGGCTCGCGCGTGACGGTGCTGGACCTCGACACGAAGAAGACCGAGACCTACGCCCTCACCCTGGGCGAGTTCATCGAGGGCGACGATGCCGGCGACGAGGTGCCGGTGTCGATGGCGTCGCCGCTCGGCACGGCACTGCTCGGCGCCAAGGTCGGCGACGCCGTGACGATCGCCCTCCCGGTCGGCCGGCGCCGCCTCAAGGTCGTCGAGCTCGCCACCATCCACGACCTCGCCGGCCGGCGCTCCTAGAGCGCCAGCCGGAACAGCATCGTCCCCCGCGGCTCGGCCGAGCCGGCCCGGGGCTCGATGCTCATCGCCACCCCCCGCACCCGCGTCGCGGCGGGCAGCTCGAGCGCCATCACCATCGGCTGGTCCTGGTCCATCGGCATCAGCGCGGCCGGTTCCACGCCCCGGTCGGTGAGGTACCAGAACTGGTAGGCGCGATCGGGGGCGTTGGGGGCGAGCCCGTCGCAGCGCACCAGCCAGCGGTGGCGCACGGCGTCGGCGAAGATCGTGACCGACCCCACGCGCCCCCCGACGGCCACCGGGATCTGCACGAGCCGGGTGGCGGGACCGTGGATGAACGTGGCCACGGTATCCTCGAGCGCGGCGACGCGCGCCGCGAGCCGCGCGCGCTCGGCGGCGAGCGCGCCGATGGTGCGGCGCGCCCAGACCGCGCCGCCGGCGAGCGCGAGGGCGAGCGCCGCGGCCGCCGCGCCCGCCGCCACGCCCCACCCCCGCGGGCGCCGCGCGGCGAACGCGCGCGCGAGCGCCCGCGCCTTGAGCTCCGGCGGCGGGATCCGCGGGGACGCCGCCATGCCCAGCCAGTCGGTCATTCCAGCCAGTCCTTGAGGTGTTGCAGCCGCTCGCTCAGCTTGCGCTGGGCGATCCGCAGCCGCGTCTTGACCGTGCCCAGCGGCTCGCCCAGCCGCCGCGCGATCTCGCTGTGCGACAGCCCCTCGAAGTACGCGAGCAGCACCACGCGCCGCTGCTCCTCGGGGAGCGCTGCCAGCGCGGCATGCACCTCGCGGTGGAGCGGCCACCCGGGCACCGCCGCCTCGTGCGGGGCCGGCGCCGGGTCGGCCTCGCCCCCCTCGGCCGCCCGCGCCTCGCCCCAGCGCTCCGCCCGGCGCCACCAGCGCCGCCGGCGGCGCAGCGCGTCCAGCGCCCGGTTCCGCGCGATGGACAGCACCCACGGCACGAGCGCGCCCCGCCGCGCGTCGTGCCGGTCGATCCGGCGCCACACCTGCGCGAACACGTCCGCCACCACCTCCTCCGCCTCCGCCTCGTCGCCGAGGATGCGCCAGGCGAGTCCCAAGACCCACGGGCCCAGCGCGTCGTAGAGCTCGGCCAGCGCCCGCTCCTCGCGCGCCTTGAGGCGCCGCACCAGGGAACGCTCCCCCTCCGGACTAAGACGCCGCGGCTCGGTCACTTAGATTGCCGCTCCCCGCGGCGCTGCGCGCCGCCGCCCAACGCGGTATACTGTACGGGTGGCCCACCTCCTGGAGCAGTCCATGGCCGGACGCGACGACAGCGACGACGAACGGTTTTCCTTCGAAGCCTTCACCCGCCACCCCTTCTTTACCGACGTCAACCGCTGGATCGTCGAGCGCGTGATCGCGCCGGGTCGCCGCAAGATCGTGGATCTCGGGTGCGGGCCGGGCGCCGTCACCAAGCTGATCTTGGAGCGCCTGGGCGACGTGCGCAATGCCACCGTCATCGGCATCGATCCCTCGCCCTCCGCCCTCCAGAAGGCCCGGGCCGCGATCCACTCCAAGATCGTCGAGTTCATCCAGGGCAGCGCCGAGTGGGTGTCGCGCCTCGTCTCGTCGGCCGATGCCGTCGTGTTCCTCAACGCCATCCACCTCGTGCCCGATAAGGCGCAGGTGCTCGCCGAGATCCGGAAAACGCTCAAGCCGGGCGGCGTGTTCGCGTTCAACACCACGTTCTTCAACGGCGCCTACGTCGAGGGGACGGCGGGCTTCTGGCGCCGCTGGGTGGTGCGGGCGGTGCAGGCCCTGCGCGAGCGCGGTATCGCGGTGCGGCACGACGCCCACGCCGTGGCGCGGGAGTTTCTCTCGCCCGAACAGTACGCCGAGCTGTGCGAGCGGAACGGGTTCGCGCGCCCGACGCTCGAGCTCGTGCAGATCGAGATGCCGCCCGAGAGTCTCGAGGACATCGGGCGGTTCTCGCTATTCATCGAGGGCGCGCTGCCGGGCGTGCCCCTCGAGGAAGGGGCGCGAGCCCTGCGCGAGGGGTTACACCGCGTGCTGGCCGAAACCGGGCTCCGGAGCGTGCCGCGCAACTGGCTCGAGTGCGTGGCGACGGCCGCTTAGTCGGCGTCCACCACGAACTCGAGGCGCCGGTGCGCGGCGCGGAGCGCCGCGTCCACGGCGTCGGCGCGGTCCCCGCGGGCGAAGATGAACCCGGGGTAGCGGGAGCCCTCGGGCCAGGGGACGAGCGGTTGGCCGGGGTGCGCCGTGATCTCCACTGCCTCGACGAGCGGCACCGCCCGCGCCGCGTCCACCCCGCGCACCTCGCGTAACACCCCGGCGCGCGGCACCGGGATCATCATCACGCCCGCGGCGGCTGGCTCGCGCTCGAGCGGCGGCAGCGCCTCGCCGAGCGCATGGCGGACGATCGCCTCCTCGAGCGAGAGCAGGTCGCCCGCCTCCGCGCCCGGGTCCCGCCGCACGAACCGCAGCACCCGGCTGCACCGCCCCCCGATGGGACGGGCCGCGACCTCGATCACCCAGAGACCGCTCGGGTTGCGGCGCACTTCGGCGTGCACCGGCCCCTCCACGAGCCCCAGCGCCGCCGCGGCCCGCTCGACGCACGCGGCGATCGCGCGCTGCGCGGCGTCCGGCAAGCGGGAGGGCGTGAGGTAGATCGTTTCCTCGAAGTACGGCCCGTCGAGGGGATCGGGTTTGTCGAACAGGGCGAGCACGTGCAGTCGCCCGCCCGCCAACAGCCCCTCGAGCGCGTGCTCGTCGCCCGGGATGAACTCCTCGACGAGGACGTAGCGGGCGGGCTCGCCGCACGCCGCCACATCGGGCGCGGCCAGGATGCGCCGCAGCCGCTCGAACGCTGCCACGAACGCTGCGGCCGTATCGGCCCGGATCACGCCACGGCTCGCGGCGAGCCGCAGCGGTTTGAGCACGCAGGGATACGGCACCCGTCCCGCGAGGAGCGCCGGATCTTCATCCACGCGGTGCCGCGTGAAGCGGGGGACGGGCACCCCGGCGGCCGCGAGCCGGGTGCGCTGCGCGTACTTGTCCCGCGCCGCCGCAGCGGCCGCCGGCGGATTGCCGCGCAACCCGAGCGCCGCCGCGATCGCCGCCGCCACCGCCGCCGTATCGTCGTCCACGCCCACCACGCCGTGGACCGGCACCCGGGCGGCGAACGCTCGGGCCTGGGCCGCCGCGCGCTCCGGGTCGGAGAAGTCGAGCGTGAGGAGCCGCTCGGGTGCCGCTTCCTGGAAGGTGCTCGGTTGCTCGGAGGCCACCGTGAGGCTCACCCCCAAGCGCCGTGCCGCCGCCACGAACGCGCCGGCGCGGTACGTCGCGGTCGGCAGGAGCAACAACAGGCGGGGCGAGGAAACCAGCGGGGACGTCGGGCTACTTCTTGGCGGCGCTGAAGTAGGGATTGGTGCCCGCCGCGTGGTCGGTCACGTCCACCACGCCCTGCACCTCGGGCACGTGCTCGTGGAGCATCGCCTCGATCCCCTGGCGGAGCGTGACGTCGGCCATGCCGCACCCCTGACAGCCGCCGGCCAGGCGCAGGAGCACGACCGCGTCTTGCACGTCGATCAGTTCGACCCGGCCCCCGTGGCGCGCCACCATCGGGTTCACCTGCCGTTCGAACAGGTCGGCCACCCGCTCGTACAACACGTCGTCGTCCACGGCGGCCGGCGCCTGCGCGGCCGCGGGCTTGGGCGCCACGAGCGGCCGCCCGCTCGCGAAGGCGGCGCGGATCGCCTGGCCCACGGCCTTGCCCACCGCCTGCCAGGGCGCCGGGCTCCGCTTCACCACGGTCACCGCGTGCCCCGCGACGATCACCTCGGCGACCTCGGCGCCGGGGATCGCGAAGATCGCCTCGGCCAGCGCCGAGCCCGCCGCGTCCGCGGCGGACGTGAAGCGGCGCACGCCCGCCTCGTACAGCGGCTCGCTGACGACGAACTTGCAGCGACCCACGTCCACCGGCTCGGCGGTGATGCGGATGTCGGCGGGGTTCATGGAGGGGAAGCTAACGCCGAACGCCGGTCGCGGGAAACCCCGGGTTCACCGCCCCGCGGCGCCGGTGGGCGCGGGGGCCGGCCGCAGCTGGCGCGCCGCCTGCACCATGTTGCGCAGCGACGCGATCGTCTCCTCCCAGCCGCGGGTCTTGAGGCCGCAGTCGGGGTTCACCCAGATCTGGCGATCCTCCAGCACCTCCTGCATGCGCCGCAGCGCCTGCACGATCTCGGCGGCGCTCGGGACCCGCGGGGAATGGATGTCGTAGACCCCGGGCCCGATCTCGTTCGGGTACTTGTAGTCTTTGAACGCCTCGAGGAGCTCCGACCCCGAACGCGCGTTCTCGATCGAGATCACGTCGGCGTCCATCCGCTCGATCACCCGGATCACGTCGTTGAACTCGCTGTAGCACATGTGGGTGTGGATCTGCGTCGCGTCCGACACCCCCGCCGTGGCCAGCCGGAACGCGTTCACCGCCCACTCGAGGTACGCCGGCCACTCGGCCCGCCGCAGCGGCATCCCCTCCCGCAGCGCCGGCTCGTCGATCTGGATCACGCGGATCCCCGCCGCCTCGAGATCGCGCACCTCGTCCCGGATCGCCAGCGCCAGCTGCTTCGCCGTCTCCGCGCGCGGCTGATCGTCGCGCACGAACGACCACTGGAGGATCGTCACCGGCCCCGTGAGCATGCCCTTGACGGGCCGCGACGTCTTGGACTGGGCGAAGGTCGCCCAGCGCACCGTCATCGGCCGCGGGCGCGCCACGTCGCCGTAGAGAATCGGGGGCTTCACGTACCGCGTGCCGTAGGACTGCACCCACCCGTGCTCCGTGAACGCGAACCCCTCGAGTTGCTCGGCGAAATACTCCACCATGTCGTTGCGCTCGAACTCGCCGTGCACGAGCACATCCAGCCCCAGCTCCTCCTGGAGCCGGAGGGTGCGGGTGATCTGGTCGGCGATGAACGCCTCGTACTCGGCGACGGTCATCTTCCCGTCGTGGAGCTTGCGCCGCGCCGCCCGCACCTCGGCGGTTTGCGGAAAGGAGCCGATGGTGGTGGTGGGAAACAGCGGCAGGCGCAGCTGCCGCGGGCGCCGCTCGGCGTGCGGCGAGGCGCGGCGCAGGTCCCGCTCGCTCACGGCCCGCGCCCGCTGCTGGACCGCAGGATTGTGGATGCGCCGCGACGCGCGCCGCGCCGCGAGCGCGCGCGCGTTCGCCTCCAACTCCGCGCGCACCGCCTCCCGGCCTTCGCGCAGCGCCCGCACCAGGACCGCCACCTCGCCGAGCTTCTGGACGGCGAACGCCAGCCAGCTCTTGAGCTCCGCGTCGAGCCGCCCCTCCAGCGCGAGATCGAGCGGCACGTGCAGCAACGAGCACGAGGGCGCCACCCACAGCTGCCCCGCGCCCGCGCGCTCCATCGCCTCCTCGAGGCGCCCGAGCGCCGCCGCGAGGTCGGTCTTCCAGACGTTGCGGCCGTCGATCACCCCGACCGAGAGCACCCGCCCCTCGGGCCCGCCGCCCGCGGGCCACGCGCGGAGCAGCGCCGGGAACCCCGCCGCCCCGCGCACCGCGTCCACATGCAGCCCCGCCACGGGAAGCTCGAGCGCCGTGGCGAGGTTGTCATCCAGCGCGGCGAAGTACGTCGCCACCAAGATCTTCGCCGCCGGCACGCGATCGGCCAGGAACCGGTACGCGCGCACGAACGCCGCGCGCTCCGCGGGCGTGCGGTCGAGCACCAGGCAGGGCTCGTCGAGCTGCACCCACGTGGCCCCCGCCGCGACTAGGCGCTCCAGCACCTCGGCGTACACGGGGAGCAGAGCGTCGAGCAGCGCGAGGCGGTCGAACCGCGCCGCGCGCGCCTTCCCGAGCAGCAAGAACGTCACCGGGCCGATGAGCACGGGCTTGGTGTGGATCCCCAGCGCCTTCGCCTCCAGAAACTCGTCCACAGGCTTCGTGGAGGACAGCCGGAACGTCTGCCCGGGCGCGAACTCGGGCACGAGGTAGTGGTAGTTCGTGTCGAACCACTTGGTCATTTCCATCGCGGTGACGTCGCGGCCGCCGCGTTGCGCGCCCCGGGCCATCGCGACATAGGTGTCGAGGTCCACCGGGCCGCCCGTCCAGCCGTAGCGCTCGGGCACCGCCCCCACGAGCGCGCAGGTGTCGAGCACGCGGTCGTAGAAGGAGAAGTCGTTGGAGGGGACGAGGTCGAGACCCGCGTCGCGCTGGAGCCGCCAGTGGCGCGCCCGCAGCTCGGCGCCGGTGCGCAGCAGCTCGTCGCGCGACACCTTGCCGCTCCAGTACCCCTCGGTGGCGCGCTTCAGCTCGCGCGCCGCGCCCAGGGGCGGGAACCCGAGATTGTGGGCGATAGGCATAGGAGTGGTGAATCTAGCCGCCGCCCCGGCCGGGGGGAGTGGGGGCGGCCGGGTGGCGCCGGCCGCGCCCGCCCGCGCGTCAGGGCTTGCGCGGGTTCGCCTGGCCGGGCGGCGGCTCCCGCGGCGGCCGTCCTTGCGGCGGCCGCGCCGCGGCGGCGCGGGCGAGCCCCTCCGCCGCCTGGGCCGGCGTCGCTCCCCGCGCCACGCCCGCCTGGACCTCGCTCGGCAAGTCGAGCAGGTCGCCGGGGGCCCGGCCCGCCGCGATGGCGCCTTCGAGCAGCGCCAGCGCCTGGCGCGGCGGCACCCCGAGCGCGGCGAGCGTGGCGGCGACGCGCAGCGTCAGCGCCGGCGCATACGGGGGTCGGCTGGCGCGCACCAGGTCGCGCACCTGCCGGGGGGTGAGGCCCGCGCCCAGCGCCTCCGCTCCCCCCTCCACCACGTCCGGCGCCGGACGCTCGAGCCCCGCCTCGCGCACCGCGTCGCGGGCGCGCGCCAGCCGCTCCGCCAAGGCCCGCACCGCCGCGACGATGCGATCGGGGGCCACGCCTTTGGCGCCGCCCTCGATCGCCTTCTGCACGAGCGGCTCCGCGGGCAGGCCGCGCGCCGCCGCTTGCGCCGCGACCTCCCGCACGGCCGCTGCGGCCGCCGCCGGGACGCGCGCGTCGAGGCCCGTGTCCCCCTGCTGCGCCTGAAGCGCCGACGCCGCCGCCACGGCGACGAGCGCCGCGCGGGCGAGCGGTCCCGTCACAACGTGCGGCCTCCGCGCGCCGTCACCGCCAGCACGCTGTTCTGCCGGCCGAACCCGTCGTCCACCGCCGGTGCGGCCGGATCCGCCACCCAGCGCTCCCCGTCCACCACGAACGCGTACTGGTGCTGGCCCACGGGCAGCGCCAGCGTGGCCGTCCACACACCGCTCGCGCCGCCGGGGACGAGCGGCACCGCGGTCCAGCGGTTGAAGGTCCCCGCCACCGCCACCCGCCTGGCACCCGGCGCGTACAACACGAAGCGCACCAGCGCCGAGTCGCGCTGCGCCGCGCCCCCCGCGCCCCCCGCGCCCGCCGCGGCGACCGCGCCCGCGCCGCGCGCCCCGGGCGCTTCCGTCGGCCGGCCGAGGAGCAGCGCGAGCGCCGCGGCGGCGGCGAGCGCCGCACCGGCCAGTCCCCACGGCCGCAGCCGCACGCGCAGCTCCACCTCGCGCGGCCGGTCGAGCCAGCGCCACACCCGCCGCGCGGGCGACGCGGCGTGGCGCCGCACCCGCTCCATCACCTGCCCGTCGAGGGTCGCCGGCAGCGTCACCGCCGCGCGATCCACGGCGCCGAGCAGCCGCAGCGCCTCGTCTCCCTGCGCCCGCAGCTCGGGCGGGAGATCGCGCAGCGCGAGCTCGCCGTCGAGTAGCCGCTTCACGAGCGGATGGAACTCCCGGTCCCCGGTCATAGGTGCTCCCGCATCAGGTCCCGCAACCGATCGTAGGCGCGGTGCATACGCATCTTGAGCGACGCCACGCTGGCCCCCGTGAGCCGCGCGATGTCCTCGTACGCCATCCCGTCCACGTGCTTCAGAATGAACACCTCGCGTTGCTCCGGCGTGAGCTGCATCAGCGCGCGCGCCAGCGCCTGACGGCGTTCCGCGGTCTCGACGGCGCCGCCGGGGTCGTCCGGCGCGGCGACGGCGGCCGCCGCGTCGTCCGGCAGCGCGCCCTGCTCGCGCCCGCGCCGCCGCTCCGCGAAACAGCGGTTGCGCAGGATCAGGAACAACCACCCGGCAAACTTGTCGGGCTCGCGGCAATCCGCCAGGCGATCGAACGCCCGCACGAACGCGTCCTGCACCGCGTCTTCGGCGGCGTCCCGGGAGCCGAGCATCCGCGCCGCGTAACGCGCATAGCGGTCGCGGTAGCGGCGCACCAGCTCCGCGAACCGCTCCGTGTCGCCGGCCAGCACCGCCCGCACGATCTCGGCGTCCGTCGCCCCGCCCCGCTCGTCCAACCGCCATCCTCGCGCCCGAGTCCCCCCACATGCTAGGGGCGGCGCCCCCTGCGGGCAACGGCGCTCAGGCTAAAGAGTCGCACCCGGCGACGCCGGTAACGCCTCGCGGCAGCGCGACTTCCCGCGCCCGCGTTACTTCGGCGGCGCCGCCGCGCTCTTCATGGGGCGGATGGTCGGGGGGAGGGGGCGTTGGGCTTCCCGCACATCGGTTTCCCGTACGGAGGAGAGCGAGACATGATGCGCACGTTGCTCGTGGTGGTCGCGGCGTTGGGAGCGCCGGCGATGGTCGCGGCCCAGACGCCGCCCGCGCCCAACGGGCATGCGTCGGACACCGCGCAGGTGAAGGTCGCGCGCCACCGGCAAAACCCGCAGGTGCCCGCAGTCGAGTCGTCGGACATCGCAAAGGAGAAGGTGGCCGCGCATCGCGCCACGCGCCGGCAAGGCGAGGTGGTGGGGCTCGATAACCGGCCGACGTGGATCGCGGTGCCGCCCGCGACGCGCGCGCAGCCGCAGGGCGGCGGCGCGGCGACGCCCGCCGTTCCGCCCACCGGCGCGCCGCCGCATCCCGCCGTCCCGGCGCAGCCGCCCCAGAAGCCGTCCAGCCCCGGGCAGTCGGGCAGCCACCGTCCCTAAGCCCTGGGCGGAACTTTTTGGCCTCGAGGTGTAGGGGGCGCGGCGCGCCGCGCCCCCTCGCTATGTTTGGACCCCCACCGCGCGCCGCGCCGCTCCGCGGCGCGGACCGGCGGCGATAACTTGTCGGACGTGCGCGGGCGAGTGGTTCGGTACCTCCTGCTCCTCGCCGGCGTGCGGGCCGCTCCGCTCGCCGCCCAGACCGATGCGTCGCTCGGCCTGGGGGTCGGCACCGTGCGCTACCCCGGCGGAGCGAGCTTCAGTACGGCGGCCCTCTCGCCCGCCGCGCGCTACGCCTCGGCGTCGCTCTTCGCCGACGCGGCGGGCTCGCTCGCTTCGCTGCCGGGCGGCGCGTGGTCGGCGCAGGGTCAAGCCGACGTGTGGATCGCCACCCCGCCCCTCGCCCGGCACCTGCGGCTCGGAGCAGAAGGGCTCGTCGCGGGCACGTCGCGCACCGACGGGGGGCCCACAGGCGCCGCGCACGGGCTGGGCGAACTGCTCTGGTCGGCGCCGAGCTGGGGGATCGCTGTCGGCGCGGGGCCATCGGGCGGCTGGATCGCCGGCGCGCCCTCGGTCGCCGCGTTCCGCGGCCGAGCGCGCCTATGGTGGCGGGCTGCCGGCGCCTCGTGGGAGGCGTCCGTGCAGCCGACGCGGTTCCTGGGGGCCTGGTTCACCGACGCCGCGGCCAGCGTGACCCTCGAGCGGGGCTGGGGAGCGTTTTCGGCCTGGGGGGCCGCCCGCCTCTCGGCGGCCTACGGCTCCAAGGCCGCCGGCAGCGTGCTCCTCCAGGTGTTCCCGGTCCCCGCCGTCTCGCTCGAGGTGGGCGGGGGGAGCTACCTCCCCGACCCGTATCAGGGGTTGCCGCGGGCCGGCTACGTCACGCTGGGGGTCCGGCTGCACGCGGTGCCGCGCCCGGCGCGCCACGCGCCGCCGGATCGCGCCTGGCCGCCCGTCGTCGCCGCGGTGCGCGGCGACACGGCGGTGCTGCGCTTCCACTTTGCCGAGGCCCGCTCGGTCGCCATCGCGGGCGACTGGAACGGGTGGCGACCCGATCCCTTGCGCTCCGTCGGCGCCGGCGTGTGGGAGGCGGCGCTCGCCCTGCCGCGCGGCCTGTATCACTTCAACCTCCTCGTGGACGGCGCCGAGTGGGTGGTGCCCAACGGCGCGGCCACCGTCGCGGACGGGCTGGGGGGGATGGTCGCGGTGCTCGTCGTGCCGTAGTGTTGAGCGTCCCTCTTCCCGAGGTGCGCATGGGCAAGATCAACTGGGGCCGCGTGGTCGCAGGAGGCCTGCTTGCCGGGGTGGTGCTCAACGTCATCGACTTCCTCGTGTACGGGAAGTGGTTGGCGAGCGATTGGGCCGCGGCGATGCAGGCGCTGGGCAAGCAGGGCTCGATGGCCAACCTGGTGCCGCTCTTCGTCGTCCTCGACTTCGTGTACGGGATCGGGCTGGTGTGGCTGTACGCGGCCATCCGGCCGCGGTTCGGCGCCGGCCCGAAGACGGCCGTGATCGCGGGGCTCGCGCTGTGGTTCTTCGTGGGTCTGTTACACGCGCTGGGCGAGGCGCCGATGGGCGTGTTCCCGCAGCGGCTCTACACGATCGGCGTCATCGTGTACCTGATCCAGGCGCCGCTCGCGGCGGTGGTGGGAGCGTACGTGTACAAAGAAACCTGAGCGCCGCCGGGGCCCGCACCGCGAGAGGGGCGCGGGAGTGTCCCGCGCCCCTCTCGGCCATCCGGCCCGGGGACGCCCTCAGGGGGTGAGCGGCGTGCAGGTCACGACGTCCTGGGTCACGGGCTTCGTGGCCAGGTTGCGCGACTGGCACTCCGTGAGCGGCACCGGCATGTAGGGCGGGACATTGCCGCCGGGGACATCCGGAGGAATGTCGCTCAGGCGCCCGAAGCGGCGCGCGTCAATCCAGCGCGTGCCCTGCTCCCACAGCAGGGAGTAGCGCCGCTCGTACAGCAGCGCCTTGACGAAGTCCGAGTCGGGCGAGGCGGGCGTCAGGGTCGAAGGCGGAAGCTTGCCCGAGTTCGTGCGCACCACATTGAGGTCGGCGATGGCGTTGGCCTTGTCGCCGGTGAACCAGCGCGCCTCCGCACGGAGCAGCAGCAGTTCCTCGTCCTTGATGATGGGGATCGGGTGCCCCGGGTCCGGGGTTCCTCCCGGCGCGTACACGACGAACTTGAGCTCGCCGGGGATCGGGATCGCCCCGAGGAGGGCGATCTGGGTGTCGGCCGCCGGGACGATCTTGTCGAGGACGCGCTGGTCCTTGCTGCCGTTTGCCTGCGTGTCGGCGTCGGCGATGTTGTCCTGGAGCGCGAAGAAAGTGAGCGCGTTCAGCGGTTCCGACAGTCCGTTCTGCGTGTCGCCCGACGCGCTCGAGAAATCGAAGTACGCGCCGTTCGGGAACGCGGCCGGGGTCGGGTCGAGGAACGAGCCCCCGAGGGCCGCGAGCGCCGCCGCGTAGCAGGTGGCCGGGGTGCCGCCGCAGCCGTTCGCCGCCGTGGCGCGCAGCACGTTGGCCTTGGCGGCGAGCGCCCGGTTGAACTGCAGGAAGGTGGCGGGCGTCTGGAACGCCGCGAGGCCCGGCGGCAGCGCGAAGAAAAAGCTGCTGCCGCCGTTCCCGAGGTCGGTGGCGGCGCCGTCGAGGAGCCCCGTGATGTAGCCGTACACCGAGTCTTCGCTCACGAACGGCGCGGGATCGGCGGTCACCGGCCGGTCCACGTCCACCGGCGCGCCCAGGGGGCCGCGGGTCTCCACGATGTACAGGAACGCGAGGGCTTTGAGGGTGTTGGCCACGCCCCGCGCGCCGGCGATCTCCTGGGCCGACAGGCGGTCGGAGGCGGGGATGCCAGCGGTGGGGTTGTTGGCGAGCGCCTCGAGGAAGACATGCACGCTGCGGATGTGGGCGTAGCGATCCACCCACAGCGTGCCGCCGAAGCTGCCCCCGGCCTGGAGCGGGCCGAAGTACGGCTCCTGGAAGTCGGGCTGGTTGTTGCCCGACAGGTTGATCCCTTCGCGGCCCATCGAGCCCAAGCGCCAGATGAAGGCCTGGATGCCGCTCCGCGCCCCGGCGAACAGCCCGGTGGCCGCGGCCTGGAGCTTGGACCGGGTGGGCGCGGTGACCAGGTCGTCGATCGTGGGCTGGTTGGTGTTGGTGATGTCGAAGTTGCACGCGCCGCTCCCCATGCCCACGGCGAGCAGGCCAGCGGCGACGGCGCAGAGTCTCGTGCGCATGGTCAGAACCCCGCCTGGATGGTGAAGAAGAACTGGCGCGACGGCGGATACGGCCCGAGGTCGATGTTGCGGGTGACCGCCTGCGGCCCGTAGTTCGACACCTCCGGGTCGTAACCGAAGTAATCGGTGATGAGCAGCAGATTGACGCCGCTCACGCTAACCCGTGCCGAGCGCGCGCCGAAGCGGTTCGCCCAGCGCTCGGGGAGATCGTAGCTCAGGCTCGCGTTGCGGAGCTTGAGGAACGACGTGGACTGCACGAACGGCCGGGCGTCGCCCGTGACCAGGCAAGCGTCCACCCGGGCCTGGCCGGCCGGGGTGCCGTCGTCGGGCGCCAGGTCGTTGCAGTCGTAGAGCGACAGGGTCTGGTTCTGCGCCACGCCGCCGAGCTGCCAGTCCCACAGGAACGACAGGGTCGCGCGCCCGTAGGTGAGGTCGTTCAGGAACGACCAGCGGAACTTCGGGTTCGCCTGGCCGAGATAGATCACGTTGCCCTGGTCGTCGGTTCCGATGATCTGGGTGATCGGCCGTCCCACCTGCACGAAGAACTCGCCGAAGGCGAGGCCGAAGCCGGCGTTGGCCGGCCGGAACCCCTGGGCGCCGCCGGGGAGGTTCAGCGCCAGCACCCGGTTGCGCAGGCTCGTGAACGTGGTGCGGAACACCCAGTTGAAGCGCGGCGTGCGCACCGGGGTGAGCGCGGCGGCGATGTCGATCCCCTCGTTCTTGATCTTGCCGGCGTTGGTGAATGCGAGGGCGAACCCGGTGGAGGGGGCCGGCGTGATGGGGACCAGGAGGTCGCTCGTACGCCGCTGCCACAGCGTGACCTCGAAGGTGGCGCGCCCGTCGAGCACGGTCGCGTCCACGCCGGCCTCGATCTCGCGAGTGCGCTCCGGCCGGATGTTCGGGTCGCCGGCCACGCCGCCGACGAGCGGCACCGCGATGCCGGCGTTGCCGCCGATCACCACGCCGCCCTGGAACGTCGTGAATTTCTGCCCGAACAGCGGCTGGTTGCCGGTCTCGCCGTAGGCCGCGCGCAGCTTGAGGTCGCTGCCCGCGCCGAGGAGATCGGGGAAGCGGAACGAGGCGCTGGCCGCGGGGAAGTAATAGAACTTGTCCTGGTCGCCGTTGGCGCTCGAGCGCTCGGCCCGCACGCCGCCCCCCACGAGCAGCCGGTCGTTCACGCCCAGCCAGTCCTCGTGCGCGTACACGGCGACGGTACGCTCGTGGGTGTTCTCTTCGAACCCGCTGAGCACCGAGCCCTGGTTGATGTTCTGCTGGCCCGGCAGCAGGCCGCGCGCGATGTTGCGCGAGCGCCCGAGGGCGCGGTCTTCCCACTGCACGCCCACCGACGTGGTGGCCCGCCAGGCGCCGCTCGCCGGCGTGTACGTATGGATGGCGTTGCCGTTCCAGTTGGTGAAGCGGCTGTCGGCGTTGCCGAGCGTGGAGGTGCCGGGGTTGGTCTGGCGCGCCTCGAAGTAGAGCTCGGGGGGCGCGAAGATTTCGTTCTTCTGGTTGAAGAAGTCCACGCCGCCCGCGCCGACGAACTTGAGGCTGTGGCGCGCGGTCTGCACCGCCTGGAAGGTGGCTGTGAGGCCGCCCGTGAACCGCAGCACGGTCTCGTCGTTGCGGCCGAGCGCCGTGGTCTGGAGGGGGTTGGCGCCGAAGTAGCTCAGGCCCCCGGGATCGGGAAACACGCCGTTCACCGGCAGGAGCGGCACGAACCCGGGGATGTAGGCCAGGGCGTAGGTGACGCTCGCGCCGGCGTTGTCGTTGTTGGTGAAGCCGCGCTGCGTGGTGGTGCGGCTGAACGCGGTGCTCAGAGCCAGATTGAACCGGTTCGAGAACGTCTGGTCCAGGTTGACGCGCAGGGTCTGGCGCTGGGCGCCCGTGTTCTGGATGATGCCGCCGTCGCCCTTCACGTTCCCCGACAGGAAGTAGCGGGTGCCGCCCGCCCCGCCCGAGACGTCGAGCTGGGTCTCGTAGTCCACGGGCTTGTTGCCCGCCAGTTCGCGCAGGTGATCGTAGGTCGGCAGCACGCCGTTCACCTCGTAGGAGCGGATCAGCGCCGTGTCGCCGAACTGTGCGAACGCCGTGGCGGTGTCGAACACCCGGGTGCCGGGGCCGCGCAGCAGTTCGGAGAACCCGACGCGCTGGGTGATGCTCGCGCGCGGTGTGCCCGCCTTGCCCCGTTTCGTGGTGATGATCACCACCCCGTTCACGCCCTTCGAGCCGTAGATCGACGACGCCGCGGCCCCGCGCAGGATCTCGACCGACTCGACGTCGTTGGGGTTCAGGTCGGTGAGCCGGTTCACCGGGTCGTCCTGTTTCTCGCCGTCGTTGCGCGTGGACTGCGGGTTGCCGCTCGCGGTCACCGAGAACAGGCCGCTCGAGAGCGAGGCGTCGCTCACGATCACGCCGTCCACGACGAACAGGGGATCGGCCGAGCCGATGATGGTGTTCGAGCCGCGGATCTGGATCTGCGTCCCGCCGCCGGGCGCGCCGGAGTTCTGCTGGATGTAGGCGCCCGGAACGCGCCCCGCCAGCGCCCGGTCGAGCGCCGGCGCCGGCGCCGCGGTGACTTCCGACCCCGCGACCACCGTGGCCGCGATGGCGGCGTTGCGCCGCTCCACCCCGGTCGCCTGCCCCGTCACCACCACCGCCTCGAGGTTGAACACGTCGGGCTCGAGCGCGACGTCGGCGGCGCTCTGCTCGGCCGCCACGGGGACTTCGCGGCGCTTGAAGGCGATGCGCCGGAACACGAGCGTCACCGGGCCGGCGGGCGCGGTGATGGTGTAGCGGCCGTCGGCGTTGGTGACGGCCGCGAACGCCGTCCCCGTGATCGAGACGGCGACCCCGGCCAGCGATTCGCCGGTCGCGGCCGAGGTCACGTGGCCGGTGATCTGGCGCTCCTGGGCCGCCGCGCGGGCGACGCCGGCGAGCGCCGCGAGCGCCAGCGCGAGTAGCGGAATGCGCTTCACACGATCCCTCCTCCGGTGATGCGACGGGGTTCCGAGGGGACCTCCCTGGCACCCCCTATGCTGCCGCCCGCCGCAGGACCCCGCAAGGGCGGCCGGCGCCGATGCGAAATGCGACGGATCATGCACCGGAGCGCATAAAAAAAACCCGCCGGGCCCGGTTCGCCGGACCCGGCGGCGCGCCTCGCGGCGGGGGCGCGGCCTACTGCCGCGCCTCCACCTCGAAGCTGTTGATCGGCAGCGTGGAGAACACGACGTCGGGCTTGGTGATCCCGCTCGCCGGGCAGCCGCCGGGCCGGTCGATGATCACCTGGCTCAGCCGGTTGAAGCGCCGCATGTCAATCCAGCGGTGCGCCCCTTCGTAGAGCAGCGAGTAGAACCGCTCGTGCAGCAGCGCGTCCACGAACGCGGCGTCGGTGGCAGGCAGCGCGATCGGGTCGAGGCCGCCCGAAGTCTGGCGGATGAAGTTCAGGTCGGCGAGCGCCGCCGTCTTGCTCCCGGTCGCGGCGAACCAGTTCGCCTCGGCATCGAGGAGGATCAGCTCCTCGTTCCGGATTATCGGGACCGGGGAGCCCGGGCTGGGGTAGCGGACCCACGACAGCGCCGACTTGAGGCAATTGAGCGAGAACGTGTCGGGGCGGTCGGTCACCTTGGCGAGGAAGCGCCGGTCGAGCGGCGCCGACGGGCCTCCGCTCTGATGCTCGGCCGAGTCCTTGACGGACGGGTGCGCGAGCTGGATCGCCGACGCCGGGTCCTGCGACAGCGGGTTGGGCGTGTCGAGGTTGCCGGTGCCGAACACGTGATAGGCCCCGAGGTCGAGCGGTGCGTTCTGGTCGAGGAACGACTCGGCCAGGTCGGCGAGCACCGAGTCGTAGCACGCGGTGCACGACCAGCCGCCGTTGCCGTAGGTGCCGGGGGGGAGCGCGGCAAGGCTCGCCCGGTAGGCGTGCACGCGCGCCGCGAGCGCGCGGTTGAACTCGAGGAACGTCGCCGGCGTGTTGAAGCCCGCGAACCCCGGGCCGGGGTCGAAGGGGAAGTCGCTCGCCGCGAGAAGCTCGGCCTTGGCGGAATCGAGCAGCGCGCTCACGTGCCGGTACGCCGCATCGTTGGAGACGAACGGCGCGAGCTGGCCGACGGGCCGGTTCACGTCGATGGGGATCGAGTCCTCCGTGTGCGAGTCGAGGATCATCAGGAAGGCGAGCGCCTGGATGGTGTGCACGAATCCGCGCACGGCATCCTTCTCGCCGTCCGAGATCGCGGCCGAATCGATGACGTTCAAGATCTGGTAGCCCGATTGGATGGCCCGGAACTCGGCCGCCCACTGGCCGCCGCCGAAGGCGTCGTTGCTCGGGTCGAGCGGCCCGGCGAGCAGCTCGCTCGTGAAGCGGGGGTCCGCCGTGTCGATGCGGTAGCCCTCGCGGCCGAGGATCGCGCCGTTCAGCACGACGCGGGGCACGTCCACCCGCACCGCGACCAGCAGCCCGACGGCCGCCGCCTTGACCTGATCCGCGGTGGCGCCGGGCCCGATGGGCGGCGGGCTGTTCGGGTCGGCAAGGTTGAAGTCGCAGGCCCCGATCGCGAGGAGCCCCCCCAGGGCGAGCGCGGCAATGGGTTTGGCGATGTGCGTGCGCATGGTCAGAACCCCACGTCGATCGAGAAGAAGAAGCTGCGGCTCGGCGGGAACGGCGCCACGTCAATGTTCCGCGCGATCGCCTGGTTGCCGAAGTTCGACACCTCGGGGTCGAGCCCCTTGTACGGCGTGAAGCGCAGCAGGTTGCGCCCGCTGAAGGAGATCCGGGCGGTGCGCATCCCGAAGTGCGCGGGGATCTCGGCCGGCAGCTCGTAGGCCACGTTCACCTCGCGCAGCTTCAGGTAGGAGCCGTCCTGCACGTACACCTTGGTCTTCCCGCTCGCCCACGTGCTGATGCGGTCGTTGCCGGCCGGCACCTGGTCGGCCGAGTTGCCGAACGCGTCGTAGAGGAGCTGGGTCAGGTTGATCACGTCGCCGCCGTGCTTCCAGTCCCACAGGAAGCCGACGCTGAAGCGCTTGTAGGCGAGGTCGCTCGAGAACGACATCTGGAAGTCGGGGTTGGCGTCGCCCACCGGGCCCTCGGTGCCCACGATCTGGGTCGCCGACTTGCCCTGCTCGATCCGGAAGGCGCCGAGCGAGGTCCCGAACCCGCCGGTGTTGAACGCCGGCACCGGCAGCTCGACGATCTTGCTGCGGTTCAGATAGAAGGTGGAGCGCAGAATCCAGTTCACGTCCGCGGCGCGCACCGGCGAGACGGCGAGCGCGGCCTCGATGCCGCGGTTGCGGAGCTTGCCACCGTTGAAGATGCGGGTGCGGAAGCCGGTGGACGGGGCCACCGACTGCTCGAGCAGCAGGTCGGTGATCGTTTTCTGATAGACCGTCACGCCGAGCGTCGCGAACTGGTTGCCCAGCGTCGCGTCGAACCCCGCTTCGACCTCGGTGTTGCGCTCCGGGGTGATGGTCGAGTCGCCGAAGCGCAACGGGCGGAACTGGCCCACCTGGCCGCCGATGGCGCTGGTGCTGTCGAGCACGAAGCGCGCGCCGAACAGCGGCGGATTGCCGGTCTGGCCCCAGGCGGCGCGCAGCTTGAGCTCGTCCACGCCGCCCGCCGGCTGCACGAACCGGTAGGACGCCGCCGCCTTGGGGAACACGAAGTAGTGGTCGGGATCGCCGTTCACGCTGGAGCGGTCGGCGCGGATGCCCAAGGTGAGGAGCAGCCGCTGGCTCGCGGCAAGGACCTCCTCCTGCGCGTAGAGCCCCAGGTTCTTCACCGGCTGCTCGGACTGCGCCGAGGTGATGCTCGCCGCCTGACTCACGTTCTGGAGCCCGAGGGCGATCGTTCGCCCCACGATGTTCGTCAGGTTGAGATCGCGCTTCTCGTACTGGAAGCCCGCCGACGTCGTCGCCTGGAAGGCGTTGGACGCCGGGGTGTAGGTGTGCACCGCGCTGCCCACCAGGTTGAGCCGCAAATCGGACGCCTTGCCGAGGACCACGGTGCCGGGCTGGCCGTCCTGGGGCTCGAACTGGAGGTCGGCGGGCGAGAGGATGTCGTTGCGCTGGCTGAAGTAATCGAGGCCGCCCGTGAGCGTGAGGCGCAGCCGCTGCGTCGCCGTGGTCACGGCCTCCACCTTGGCCGTCGAGGTGCCGAGGATGCGCCAGACGTCCTCGGCGTTTTTCAGCTCGGCGAAGGTCTGGAGCGGGTTCGACGGCGCGAACGGATTGACCGGGTACACGCCGTTCACCGGCCGCAGGTCGATGAAGCTCGGCGTGGTGGGGAAGACGAGGTACGTGCTGGTGCCGGTGTTGTCGTTGTTGGAGATGCCGCGGTTCGACAGGCTGTGGATCGCGTTCAGGTTCACGCCGATCTGGAAGCGGCTCCCCAAGAGCTGGTCGAGGTTGGCGCGCAGCGACTGTTTCTGGTAGCCGGTGTTGGGCGCGATGCCGCCGTCCTTCTTCACGAGGCCCGACAGGAAGTAGCGCGTCTGATCGGTGCCGCCGGTGACGGAGGCGTCGGTCTCGACCGAGAGCGGGTGGTTGCCGTAGAGCACGCTCTCGTTGTCGAAGTAGGGGCAGCCGCCGTTGGGCGGCAGGGTGCAGAACCCCCCTGCCGTGGGCCCGAACGCCGCCTTGGCCTCGAGCGAGTCGCTGAAGCGGCGGAAGCCGAGAGTGTTGGCGAGATCGAAGGTCCCGAACCGCTGCGTGACGCTGAAGCGCGGCTTCCCCGGCCGGCCGTGGCGGGTATTGATGATGATCACGCCGTTGGCCGCCTGCGAGCCGTAGATCGCCGCCGCCGAGGCGCCCTTCAGCACCTCGATGCTCTCGATGTCGGCGGGGTTGAGATCGGCGATGCGGTTGACGGGGTTGTCCTGGTTCGAGGCGTTGCCGCCCGCCGCCGCCGCGGTCACCGCGTTCATGTTGCTCGCGATCGCGTCGTTGGCGATCACCAGGCCGTCCACCACGATGAGCGGGTCCACGCCGGCGTTGATGGTGGTGACGCCGCGCAGGTTGATCTGGCCGCCGCCGCCCGGGGCGCCGGAGTTCATCTGGATCAGGGCGCCGGGGATCTTGCCCTGGAGGGCGCTCTCGAGCGTCTGGGTGGGCGCGCGGTCGAGCTGCTCGGCGGTCACGGTGGTCACCGCGTTGGCGAGGTTGCGCTGCTCGACGCCCGTGGCCTGACCGGTGATCACCACGGCCTCGAGGTTGAACACGTCCTGCTCGAGCGCGACGGTGACGCTCGATTGGTCCGCGGGCACCGGCACCTGGCGGCTGCGATAGCCGACGCTGCGCACCAGCAGCGTGACCGGGCCTTCGGGACCCGACAGGGAGAACTCGCCGCGGTCGTTGGTGACCGCAGTCACGGGCGTGCCCGGCACCGAGACCACCGCGCCCGCGACGGGCGCGCCGGTGGCCGAGCTCGTGACCTTTCCCGTGATGGGACGCTGTTGGGCGGCCGCGGCGCGGGTGCCGACGGCCACGCCCAGCGCGAGCACAACGAACCGGATACGGGCGTTCACACGGTCCCTCCGTCCAGAGTGAGCGGGGCGTGACGGCAAGGCCCCGCTATGTTGCGCGCCGAACGGCGGGGCCGCAAGGAGGGCGGAAGGCCCGCCGCGGGGCCACGCGCGCGAGCCCGGGAGCTCCTGCGGCCGGCGTGGCGGCGTGCCGGCCCCGGGCGCCAAGTTTCCGCTCATGGACTGCGACGTCGCCGTGGTGGGCGCGGGACCCGCGGGCGCGACGGCCGCGCGCGAGCTGGCGCGGCGCGGGGTGCGAGTGGTGCTGCTCGAGCGCGCGGCGCTGCCCCGCTACAAAACGTGCGGCGGGGGCGTGGTGGCGCGGGGGCTCGCGCTCCTGCCCCCCGACGCGGACGCCGCGGTCGAGCGGCGCTACGCGCACGCCGACCTCCATCTGTCCGACGCGGGGCTCGCGTTCCGCGCCGCCCGCGCGGCGCCGATCGTGGCCATGGCGATGCGCGACCGGCTCGACGAGCGGCTGGCGCAGGCCGCCGCCCGCGCCGGCGCCGAGCTGCGCGCGCCGTGCCCCGTGCGCGGGGTGCGGGTCGAACGCGACCGGGTGCGGCTCGACACCGAGCGCGGCCCTCTCACCGCGGCGTTCGTGATCGCGGCCGACGGGGCGACGGGGGCGACGGCGCGGCAGCTCGGCTGGCCCGACGGGCGCGTGCTTATTCCCGCCCTTGAGTACGAGGTGCAGACCGACGACGCCACGTTCGCGCGGCTCGCCGCGGCGCCGCGCTTCGACGTGGGCGTGGTGCCCGCCGGGTACGCGTGGGTGTTTCCCAAGGCCGCGCATCTGTCGGTGGGCGTCCTGAGCGCGCGCCGGGGCCGGAGCGCGGCCGGCTTGCGCCCGGCGATCGAGGGCTACCTCGCGACGCTCGGGATCGTGGCGCTGGCGCACGAGCGCCACGGCTACGTGATCCCGGTGCGCCCGCGCCGGGCGCCGCTCGGGCGCGGCCGGGCGCTGCTCCTGGGCGATGCGGCGGGGCTCGCCGACCCGGTGACGGCGGAAGGGATCAGTCTCGCGGCGTGGAGCGGCCGGGCGGCCGCGGCGGCGCTGGCCGGGGGCGGGCTCGACCCCGAGCGGGCGGCGGCCCGCTATCGGGCGGCGCTCCGGCCCCTGCTCGCCGAGCTGCGCCTGGCGCGGGCGCTTGCGGGCGCGCTGTACCGCTGGCCGCGCGCGCGGCACTGGCTGTTCCGGCGCGCCGGTCAGCGCTTCGTGGACGCGATGACCGACGTCTTTTCCGGCTCGCGCACGTACCGCGGCCTGCTCGCGGGGGTCGCGGCGGCACTCGCGGGCCGCCCCAGCACGCGCTCGTAGACGCGGAGTTCCGCCGCCGCGACGCGCGGCCACGCGAACCGCGCGGCCTTGGCGAGTCCCGCGCGCCCCATGGCCGCACGCCGGCCGGGGTCGGCGAGCAGCGCCAGCGTCGCCTCCGCCCAGGCCGCGGGATCGTCGCTCGGGACGACGACCGCCTCGGGCCCGCCGGCGATCACCGCGCGGAACCCGACGTTGTCCGCCACAACGAGCGGCGTCGCGCACGCCATCGCCTCGAGCAGCGTGACGCCGAACGAGGCGATGGCGGTGGGGCAGAGATAGAGGTCCGCCCCGCGGTAGTAGGCCGGCCGATCTTCGAACACCCGCCCCACGAAGCGCACGCTCGCGCCGAGCGGCCGCGCGCGGCGCTCGTAGTAGCGGCGCCACGGGCCGTCGCCCGCCACGGTGAGCACGGCGTCGGGGTGGCGGGCGAGAATGCGGGGCATCGCCGCGAGCAGGGTGCCGAGCCCGTTGCGGGGCTCGATGCGGCCGAGGAAGAGCAGCCGCGGGCCGGCCGCCGCGGCCTCCGGCGGGCGGCGCCCGTCGGGGGTGAACACGCTCGTGTCCACGCCGTTGGGGATGATGTCCCAGCGCGCCCGGAAGTAGCGCGACAGCGCCGCGACGACCGGCTCGCTCACGGCGATGGTGGCCGCGTGGCGGTCGAGCATCCGCTGGAGCGGGCGGCGGAACAGCCGGTAGCCCGCGGAGCGCCGGAACCAGGAGTGGAACGTGGCCACGACCGGCAGGCCGGCGCGCCAGGCGGCGAACGGCGCCGCGAGGCCGAGCGTCGGCGCGAGCCCGCCGTGCACGTGCACCACGTCGTAGCGGCCGTCGCGGAACAGCGCCTCGAGGCGCCGGACCAGGCGCCATCCGGTGGTGACGCGCGATACGCCGCCGTTCGCGTAGATCACGCGGCTCTGGCCGACCCGGCGCACGAAGGGCGCGTCGGGATAGTCGCCCATGTGCGCGGTGATCACGTGGGCGGTGTGGCCCCAGGCGTTGAGCTGGAGCGCGAGGTTGTGCACGTGCTCGGGGACGCCGCCGAGCTGCGGGTAGTAGTCTTCCGCGACCAGCGCGATGCGCATGCGATTCCTCGGGGCGAAGGAGGCGGGCGGGCGGTGCTACTCAGACCCGCGGCCGGGAGGCCGGGTCACGGCGGCCTCGAGGCCCAGGACGGCCGCCGCCACCGCGGCCGGCTGCTCTTCATAGATGAAGTGCCCGGCGCCGGGGACGGAATCGAGGGTGAACGCGGGCAGCGTGCGCAGCAGCAGCCGCACCTCGTCGGGCCCCACGTCGCCGTCGTGCGGCGCACCGCCCACCATGAGAATCACCGGGCAACGGATCTCCGCGAGGTGAGGCGCGAGCTTCTCCGGCTCGCGCGCGTCCGCCATCGCCAGGTACGCCTTGAGCGCGGCGTCCAGATTGCGCGCGGCGCCCGCAGTGTAGCCCGCCACCGCCTCGTCGGTCACCCACGCGGGGTCGCCCGAGGCGTCGAGAAGCAGGCCGCGGATCTTGCGGCGCACGAGCTTCATGCCGCCGAACAGCTTGATCCAGGGGGCGAACCGCAGGGCGCGCTTGAAGGCGGGGGTCACCGCCGTTTCGGTGGGCCCGCCCTCGACCGACACGAGCCCGCGCACCAGGTCGGGCCGCCGGTAGGCGAGTCGGAACGCCTCCGAGCCGCCGATCGAATGGGCGAGCAGCACCGCGCCGCGCACGTGCAGCGTGTCGAGCACCGCCGCGAGGCGGTCGGCCTGGGCGGTGAGCGAGTAGTCGGCCTTCGCGGGGCGGGCCGAAGAGCCGATGCCCAGCGGCTCGATCACGATCGCGCGGTAGCCCGCCGCGGTGAGGAGCGGGACGAGCTTGCGGAAGCCGAACGCGGAGCCGAAGAGGCCGGGAACGAGAACGACCGGCGGGCCGTCGCCGGCCGTCTCCACGGCGAGCGACTCGGCCGGGGCGAGCGGGACCATGAAGGTGCGCACGTCGCCCGTGCGGCCGGTATCCACGAGCAGGGCCAGCGCGAGGACCCACACACCCCACTCCTTTGCTCACAGGGACCCGCGGCCGGCCGGGCTCGCGGGAGAGCGAAACGACCCGCGGCAGGCGGCGGCTCGGTCGAGGCTGCCAATGGCCAGGGGCAGAATCGAACTGCCGACACGCGGATTTTCAGTCCGCTGCTCTACCAACTGAGCTACCTGGCCCGGTGACGCCGCGCTGGAAGTTAGCCGCCCCGTCTTCCCCGCGGGAGCCTCGGGAGCCGGCCGCGCCGGGCGGCCGCCCGGCGCAACCCTGACAGGCCGCCGGTCACGCCCAGCCCCCTACTCTGTCAGAAGGACAAGCGCATCCTGGCACGGCGGTTGCTTCGCGGGCCGGCGAGATCCTGCGGGATCTCGAGCGCAGTAGTTCATGCAGTAGGAGGTGTGAGCTATGGTGCTGAATACGCGGACTCTCGTGCGGGATCCGGCGCTCGACGTGATGAACGTCGGCAACCGGATCAGCCGCCTCCTCGCCGAGGCGCTGAGCGCGTTCGAGTGGGCGGGCCGCGACAGCGTGCGCGCCGCCTGGGTGCCGCCCGTGGACGTCCTCGAGCAGGACGACGCGATCCGCATCGTCGCCGAGCTCCCGGGCGTGCGGCCCGAGGACGTGCAGCTCTCGGTCGAGGGCAACGTCCTCACCATCCACGGCCAGAAGCGCGAGCCGGCCGCCGAGCCCGCCGAGCGGGTGCACCGTTCGGAGCGGCTGTACGGGGAGTTCGAGCGCACGTTCACCCTCCCCGCGAGCGTGGATGCGGCCAAGATCACGGCCGCCTACGACGCCGGGGTGCTGACCGTGACGCTGCCCAAGGCGGAGCACGCGCGGCCGCGGCAGATTCCCATCGAGGCGACCCCGGCCCGCCAGCGGCTCGCCGCCTGAGCGGGCCCGAGCGCGGAGGCCCGTCCCCCGGGCCTCCGCCCACACCCCGCTGGCCCCGCCGTCCCTCCGCGCGCTACCTTCTCCCCCCATGCCGCATCCCCAGTTTCCGAACCTCACGGTGCTCGATCACCCGCTGATCCAGCACAAGCTCTCGATCCTGCGCGACAAGAACACCACCACGCGCGACTTCAAGCAGCTCGTCAACGAGATCGCCATGCTGATGGCCTACGAGGTGACCAAGGACCTCCCGCTCGAGGCGGTGGAGGTGGAGACACCGCTCGAGCGGATGCGGGCGTTCCGGGTGGCGGGCAAGAAGCTCGCGCTCGTGCCGATCCTGCGCGCCGGGCTCGGCATGGTCGAAGGGATCGCACAGCTCATCCCCTCGGCGCGCGTCGGGCACATCGGCATCTACCGCGAGCACGACACGCTCGAACCCGTGGACTACTACTTCAAGATCCCCGCGGGCGAGGACGCGCGCGACTTCTTCGTGCTCGACCCCATGCTCGCGACCGGGGGGTCGGCCGTGGACGCCGTGAGCGCGCTGAAGCAGGCCGGGGCCCACCGCATCCGCTTCCTGTGTCTCGTGGCGGCCCCGGAGGGCGTGCGCCGCATGCTCGCCGCCCACCCCGACGTCCCCATCTACGCGGCCGCGCTCGACCGCGAGCTCAACGCCCAGGGCTACATCCTCCCGGGGCTGGGCGACGCGGGCGATCGGCTGTTTGGAACCCGCTGAGTTGACAGTTATCGTCACATCGCTACATTGTGACGAAAACCGTCACCATGCCCGAGCGCTTCGTCGCCCTCATCGCCGACGTCGTCGCCTCGCGCGCGCTCCCGGCGGCGCGCCGCGCGCGGCTGCAGACGGCCGTCCGCGCCGCCGTTCCCGAGCTCAACCGGCGCTACGCCCGCGCCCTCGCCGCCCGCTTCGCCGTCACCCTGGGCGACGAAATCCAGGGGCTGCTGCGCCTGCCGGCGCCCGTCTGGGAGGTCGCCCACGACCTGCGCGCCCGGTTGGCCGAGGCGGACTGGGTGATCGCCTGCGGCCGCGGCGCGATCACGACGCCGCTCGCGCGCACCGCGCCCGAGATGGACGGCCCCTGCTTCCACGAGGCCCGCGCCGCGCTGGAGCGCGCCAAGCGGGAGCGGCTGGTGTTCGCCTTCGGGGGGTTCCCCCCGGCGGTCGAGCCATTCGCGAGCTACTACTCGGCGCTGTACTGGAGCTGGACGCCGCGCCAGCGCCGCGCCGCCACCCTCCTGCGCCTCGGCCCCCCCGCCGCCGCCGCCGCCCGCCTGGGCGTGCACCGCAGCGCCGTCTCGCACCTCGCGCGCCGCCTGGCCTGGCCGCTCGTCGCCGCCGGCGATAAGATGTTCCGAACCCTCCTCGAGGCCGGCCCCTGAACCCGCTCTTCGTCGTCCCGCTCCTCGCCTACACCCTGGCCGCCACGCTGTGGCCCGACCGCGTGGACGGACACCGCCGCGCCGGCCGGCTGCTCGCCGTCGAGGCCGTCTTCGTCGTCGCGGCGCTCGCCGCCGGCCGGCTGCTCGCCCCGCTCGCCGAGCCGAGCCGGCTCGGCCTGTGGTGGGGCCGCGCCGCGCTGCTCGCCACGGGCTACCTCTACGTCGCCGGGCGCGGCGTGGTCCTGGTGCGCAGTGTGCTCGAGCTCCCGAGCCTCAAGATGCGCCGCGACGACGACCGCGGCACCGGCGCCATCGACGTGGCCCGCGGGCGCGCCATCGGCGCGCTGGAACGCGCCCTCGCCCTCACCCTCGTCCTCCTCGGCGAGTACGCGGCCATCGGCTGGATCATCGCCGCCAAGTCGCTCGCCCGCTTCAAGGCGCTCGAAGACCGGGAGTTCGCCGAGTACTTCCTGATCGGCACGCTCGCCTCCTTCCTCCTGGCGCTGCTCGGGGGCATGGGACTGCGGCTGCTGCTCGGGAGGGGCTAGGCCTCGCGTGCGCCGCGGGCTCGGGGCGGCGGGGGCGGCGGGGGCGGCGGCGATCCTGCTGGCGTTCGGCTGGGCGGCCGTGGTGGTGGCGGTGGCCCTCGCCGCGGCGCGCGACCAGACGACGAGCGCCGACGCCATTGCCGTGCTGGGCGCGGCGCAGTACAACGGCCGGCCGTCCCCGGTGTTCCGCGCCCGGCTCGACCACGCGGCCGCCCTCTACCAGCGCGGCCTCGCCCCCGTCGTGCTCGTCACGGGCGGCGTGGGCAGCGGCGACACCGTCAGCGAAGCCGAGGTGGGACGCCGCTACTTGGCGAAGCTCGGGCTCCCCGCGGGCGCCGTGGTGGCGCTCCCCCCCACCGGGAGCACCCGCGCCTCGCTCGCCGCCGTTGCGGCCTGGTTCCAGGGGCGCGACAGCCGCCGGGTGCTGCTCGTCTCCGACGGGTTCCACATGCTGCGGCTCGAGCTCCTCGCGAACCGGCTCGGCCTGGTGCCGTTCACCTCGCCCGCCCCGGGATCGCCGATCCGCGCCAATCCCCGGCGCAACGCGGGCTACATTCTGGCCGAGGGGATCAAGGTGCCGATCACCTGGCTCCTCAATCGCTAGAGGAACCCCATGCGACTCGACAGCCGACGGATCTACGCCGGGCGGGTGGTGCGGCTCGACATCGACACGGTGCGCTTCCCGGACGGCTCGACGGGCGAGCTCGAGGTGGTGCGCCACCCCGGCGCTGCCGCCGTCGTGCCCTGCGCCTCCGAGCCCCCGGGCCCCGATCCCACGATCCTCATGATCCGCCAGTACCGCCACGCCGCCGGAGGGCCGCTGTGGGAGATCCCCGCCGGGACCCTCGGCCCCGGCGAGGCGCCCGACGCCTGCGCCCGGCGCGAGCTGCGCGAGGAGGCGGGCGTGACGGCCGAGCGGCTCGAGCGGCTCACCTCGATCTGGACGACGCCGGGATTCACCGACGAAGTGATCCACCTGTACGTGGCGAGCGGCCTCACGGCCGCCGCCCCGCACCGCGAGCGCGACGAGTTCATCGAGGTCGTGCCCCGGCCCCTCTCGCAGGTGCTCGCCGACATCCGCCGGGGCGAGGTGCGTGACGCGAAGACGATCGTGGCAATCCTTTATATGGCGAGATTCGCTCTGGATGCGTAGCCCGCCGCTGTCCCCCGGCGAGGACGGCCGTGTCGCCACGACGCCCCGCGCGGCCGCAGACCGGCGCATCGAGCCGCCGGGCTGCGACGGGTACGGTTCGTGCCGTATCTATAGGTGTGGAGACCCGACGGTGATCGCCGCGCGACCCCGACGCCCCGGTGTGGAGCCATGACGCAACGCGAGAACGACGTCGCCCTTGGAGAGCCGGTCCGCCCCGCCCGCGCGGTGCCCCAGCGCGCCCGCGAGCGCCAGGCGCTGCACGAGCTCGACGATGCGCAGCTCGTGCGCGAGCACCTGGCGGGCGATCCCCAGGCGTTCGGCGCCCTGGTGGACCGCTATCAGAGCCGGCTGCTCAACTTTGTCAACCGCACGATCGGCGACCGCGAGCGGGCCGAGGACCTGGTGCAGGAGGTGTTCATCCGGGTGTTCCGGCACCTGCACCGCTTCGACCAGACCAAGAAGTTCTCGACGTGGATCTACACGATCGCGTCCAACCTCGCGAAGAACGAGTTGCGCAACCGCAGCCGCAACCCGCTCGTGCTGTTCCAGACGATCAAGCAGCGCTGGGACGCAGACCAGCGGCCGTTGCAATTCGAGGACGGCACGGCGCGGCCCGACGACCTGTACCGCAAGCGATACCTGAGGGACGCCGTGGAGCAGTGCGTGGGCCGGTTGCCGGCGCATCATCGCACGGTGTTCGTGCTGCGCGAGCTCGAGGGCAAGAGCTACGCGGAGATCGCCGAGATCACGGGCTGCAACCTGGGCACGGTGAAGAGCCGATTGAACCGGGCCCGGAACAGCTTCGCGCAACTCATCGGGCCGCTGCTCGAGTAGGAGGCGGCGAGGGCACGGAACCCCGCCCCGGCCCCGCGGTAGTACCTTCCCGGCATGACGTGCGGCGAGTTTCTCGAGCGCTACAGCGAGTTTCGCGACGGGCTGGTCACGGCCCCGCGCGAGCGGCGCCGCTTCGAGCGCCACCTGGCCCGCTGCCCGGCGTGCCGGCGGCACGACGCGGCGGTGCGCTCCGGTGTCCGCGCGCTCCGGGAGGCGGCGCCGCTCGCGCCGTCCCCCGGGTTCCGGCGGCGGCTCGAGGCGCGGCTCGCGGCCGAGCGGCGGCGGGCGCGGGCGGGGCCCGCGGGCGCCGGGATCGCTGCGGCGCTGATGGTCGCGGCCGCCGTGGCCCTGGTGGTGCTCGAGGCCGGACGGCGCGCCGCCATCGCCCCGCCTCCCGCGCTCCCGCCGGTGCCGTTCCCGCAGCCTGTGGTGCAGGCGGGCGTGCCGCTCGTCGCGTTCCAGGATCCGCGCGCCGGCGTGTTCGCGGGCACGCCGCGCCCGCCCGCGGCGCCGGCGGTCGAGCCCGCCTCCGCGGGCCGGTAGGCTTTCTCTCGTCGTTCGGCATCGGTAACTTCCGCCCCGTATGGGGGCGATGGGAGCGCTCACGCTCGACGCGCTGCTCGGCAGCCTGACGCGGGGCGCGCCGGCGGCGGCTTACTATCTCCACGGGGACGAAGACCTCCTGAAGGACGAGGCGGTGCAGGCGCTCATCGCCCGCGCCGTGGAGCCGGGGGCGCGCGACTTCAACGTGGACCAGCGCGCCGCCGCGGAGCTCGACCCGGCCACGTTGCGCGTGCTCGTGGACACGCCCCCCCTGCTCGCGGCCCGACGCGTGGTGGTGCTGCGCGGGGTGGAGCAGCTCAAGAAGACCTCCCGGGTGCGGGCCGAGCTGTCGCGTTATCTCGAGGCGCCCAACCCCACCACGGTGCTCGTGCTGGTGCAAGGTGCAGGCGAGCCGCCCGATCCGGAATGGAGCGAGCGGGCGGTCATCGCGGTCGCGGCGCCGCTTGCGCCCGCGGCGCTGGCGCGCCGGCTGCGCGCCCGCACCGCGGCGCTGGGGTTCACGATGGCCCCCGACGCGGCCGAGCTGCTGCTCGAGGCGGCGGGCGGCGAGCTCGCGGCGCTCGAGCGCGAGCTCGACAAGCTGGCCGCGCTCGCCGCGGGCCGGGGGCGGGGGCGGGGGCCGGTCACGCGCGACGATGTCGCCGCCCTCGTCGGGGTGCGGCCGGAAGCGACGCTCGGCGGCTGGGTGGCCGCGGCGCTCGAACGCCGGCCGGCGGCCGCCGCGCGGCTCGTGGAGCCGGTGCTCGAGCAGCCGGGGATGAGCGGGGTGCGGATGCTCACGGCGCTCGGGACGGCGCTGCTCGGCACCGCGCTGGCGCGGGCCGAGCTCGAGCGGGGCACGCCGCGCGCGCGGCTCGAGCGGGCGCTGTTCGCGCACCTGCGGGCCGCCCGGCCGTTCGGGCTTGGCGACTGGGGCGAGACGGCCGCGCGCTGGGCCCGCTGGGCGGAGCGCTGGCGTACGGCCGAGCTGCGGCGGGCCCTGCGCCTGGCGCGCGACGCCGACCGCGCCCTGAAAAGCAGCTCGCTCACCGACGAGCAGGGGATCCTCATGCAGCTGGTGCTCGAGCTGGGCGCGCTCGAGCGGGAGGCCGCCTGACCGCGCGCCGCCGCCCGCTCGCCGGGGCCGGGCGCGCCGTGCTGCTCCTCGCCGCGGCGCCGCTCGCCCCGCTGCCGCGGGCCGCGGCGCAGGCCGACACGCTGCGCGCCGCGGCGGTGCGCCTCGCCCAGACGCACCCCGACTCGGCGCGCGCGCTGGTGCGCCGCCTGCTGGCGAGCCTGTCGCCGCAGGACTCGCTCTACCCCGGCGCGCTGTTCACCGCGGGTCGCATCGCCCCCGATGCGGCGACGGCCGCCACCGATCTGCAACGCGTGGTGATCGAATACGGGCAATCGGTGTGGGCCGACTCGGCGCTCGCGCTGCTCACGCAGCTGCATTTCGCCCAGGGCGACCCGGCGGCCACCGTGCAGGCGGCCGAGCGGCTGCGGCGCGACTATCCCGACTCGCCGCTGCGGCCCCGGGCCGCGTTCTGGGGCGCGCGCGCCTACTTCGAGCTGAAGGACGAGCTTCACGGCTGCGCCCTGATCCGCGAGGCGCTCGAGGGCGCGGGCGGCGACGTGGAGTTCCGCAACCAAGTCGGTTTCTACGCGGAGCGCTGCACGGCGAGCGCCGGCTCGCCCCCGGCGTCGCCCCCGCCCGCGGCGCGCGGCGACAGCGGGGCGAAGCCGCCGGCCGCCGCGGCCCCGGCGAGCTACGCCGTGCAGGTGCTGGCCGTCAAGAGCGCGGCGCAGGTGGACGAGATGCTCACGCGCCTCAAGGTGATGGGCTTCGAGGCGCGGGTCGTGCGGGACACGAGCGGGCTGTTCAAGGTGCGCGTGGGCCGCTACGCGACGCGCGACGAGGCGGTCCGCGCGCAGCACCGGCTGCGCGCGCGGCTCGGCGGCCAGCCGTTCGTAGTGGAGGAACCGTGACGCCGCCCGTCGAGACCGCGACGCCCCTGATGCAGCAGTACCGCGAGCTGCGGGCGCGGCATCCCGACGCCATCTTGTTTTTCCGGATGGGCGACTTCTACGAGATGTTCGAAGACGACGCCCGGGTGGCGGCGCGCGAGCTCGGGCTCACGCTCACGACCCGCAACAACGGCGGGGCGGCGGACGTGCCGCTCGCCGGCGTGCCGGTGAAAGCGGCGACCGAGTACCTGCGGCGCCTCATCGCCCGTGGCTACCGGGTGGCGATCTGCGAGCAGGTGGAGGATCCCCGGCTCGCCAAAGGATTGGTGCGGCGCGAGGTGGTGGAGGTGGTCACGCCGGGCACGGTGCTCGCCGACGACTGGCTGGAGCAGCGCCGCAACAATTTCCTGGTGGCGCTCGATCCCCGCGGCGACACGGCGGGGCTCGCGGCGCTCGACCTCACCACTGGGGAGTTCCTGCTCGAGACCGTGCCGGCCGAGGATCTCCCCGGGGTGCTGTCGCGCTACGAGCCGCGCGAAGTGGTCGTGCCGGCGGGCGCGGCGCTCCCTCCCCCCGGCGCGAGCGGCGGCCCCGTCACCCGCACCGATCGGGAGGCGTGGGAGTTCGACCCCGCGCTGGGGCGGGAGGAGCTGGAGCGGACGTTCCGTCTGGCCGCGCTCGACGGGCTGGGGGTGGAGCCCGGCGACCGGGCGGCGGTGGGCGCAGCGGGGGCGCTGCTGCGCTACGCCCGGGCGCTGAAGCCCGGCGGCCTGCCCCACCTCGCGCGGCCGCGCTGCGTGCGCCGCGCCGACGTGCTGGCGCTCGACGAGATGACGCGCCGGAACCTCGAGCTCGTGGAGCCGCTGCGGCCCGGCGACGGCGGGGCGACGCTGCTCGGGGTGCTCGACCGCACCCTCACCCCCATGGGGGCGCGGCTGCTGCGCCGCTGGTTGCTCGCGCCGCTCGTGGATCCCGCGGCGATCGCCGCGCGCCTCGACGCGGTGGACGTGCTGGTCGGCGACCCGCGCGGGCGCGACCGGCTGCGCGCCGCGCTCGAGGAGGTGCGCGACGTGGAGCGGCTCGCCGCCCGCGCGGCGCTCGGCCGGGCGACGCCGCGGGAGCTCGGGCTGCTGCGGGACTCGCTCCGCCGCCTCCCCGACGTGCGCGCCGCGCTCGACGGACTCGGGGGACGGGGGCGCGCCCGGCTGCTCGAGGAAGCGGCCGAGCGCTTCGACCTCCTCCAGGACGTGGGGGACGAGCTCGCCCGCGCCCTGGTGGACCGGCCGCCGGCCCAGGCGGCCGACGGCGACGCGATCCGCGCGGGCTACGACGCCGAGCTCGACGCCCTCAAGGACGCGCGCGACGGCGGCAAGCGCTACATCGCCGAACTCCAGGCGCGCGAGCGGGAGCGCACCGGCATCGCCTCGCTCAAGGTCGGCTTCAACAAGGTGTTCGGCTACTACCTCGAGGTGACCCACCCGCACCGCGACCGGGTGCCCGCCGACTACGAGCGCCGCCAGACGCTGGCCGGCGCCGAGCGGTACGTGACCGCGGAACTCAAGGCGTACGAGGCGAAGGTGCTCGGCGCCGAGGAGCGCATCGCGGCGCGCGAGGCGGAGCTCCTCGACGCCCTGCGGCGGCGCGTGGCCGCCGCGATCGGCCGAGTGCACACGACGGCGGCCCTGCTCGCCCAGCTCGACGTGTGGGCCGCGCTCGCCGATCTCGCCCACCGCGAGGGCTACGTGCGGCCCGAGGTGAACGGCGGGTTCGCCATCGCCCTCGAGGGCAGCCGCCACCCGGTGGTCGAACGGATGATGGGGCGCGAAGCGTTCATCCCCAACGACCTGCGCCTCGACGACGCGGCGCGGGTGCTGGTGCTCACCGGGCCCAACATGGCGGGCAAGTCCACGCTGCTCCGCCAGCTCGGCTTGACGGTGGTGCTGGCGCAGATGGGCGCGTTCGTGCCCGCGCGGCGGGCGGTGATCGGCGTGGTGGACCGGCTGTTCACCCGGGTGGGAGCCTCGGACAACCTGGCCCGCGGCCAGTCCACGTTCCTGGTCGAGATGAGCGAGACGAGCGCCATTCTCCACGGGGCGACGGCGCGGAGCCTCGTGCTGCTCGACGAGATCGGCCGTGGCACCTCCACCTACGACGGCGTGGCGATCGCCTGGGCGGTGACGGAATTCCTCCACAACGCGATCGGGTGCAAGACGATGTTCGCCACCCACTATCACGAGCTGACCCAGCTCACCGACACGCTCGCCCACGCCCGCAACTGGAACGTGGCCGTGCGCGAGACGGACGACGGCATCGTGTTCCTGCACCGGCTGGAACCGGGCGGGGCCGATCGTTCCTACGGCATTCACGTGGCGCAGCTCGCGGGGCTGCCGGCGCCGGTGGTGGAACGGGCGTGGCAGGTGCTGCGCCTGCTCGAAGCGGGACACGACGTAGCGCGCCGGCCCCCGCCCCCGCCGCCCCCGTCCTCCGACGCCAGCCAGCTCGGGCTGTTCGCGGGCGACGCCCCGAACCCCGTGCTCGCCGAGCTCGAGCGCCTCGACGTGAACACCCTGTCGCCGCTCGACGCCTTGAACCGGCTCGCGGCCTGGAAGCGGCGGCTGGGAGGCGGCGCATGAGCCCGCGGCCCGCGGCGCGCGCCGCGCGCGCCGGTCTCGCGGCGCTCGCCCTCGCGGCCGCGTGCCGCCGCCCGCCTGCGGTCGAGCCGCCGCGGGGGCCGGCGGGGAGTGCGCCGCCCGACCAGGAGCCCCCCGTGGCCCTCAACGCCGACTCCCCGATCCAGTACCCGCCCAAACTCTACGACCAGAAGGTGGAGGGCGAGGTGGTGTTGCGGCTGTTCGTGGATTCGACGGGGCGGCTCCTGCCCGAGTCGAGCCGGGTGGCGGAGTCGAGCGGCTATCCGGCGCTCGATTCCGCGGCGCTCGCGGGCGCGCGGCAGCTGCGCTTCGCGCCGGCGCGCCGGCACGGGCTCCCCGTGGCGGCGGCCTTCCTACAGCCCGTCGAGTTCCGCCATGCCGAGCCCGCGGGGGCGCCGCCCAAGGGAGGCCCCGGTGCCCCCCCACGCTAAGCCCTACGCCACCATCCTCGACACCATCGGCTGGACGCCGCTCGTCCGGCTGAACAAGGTGACCCAGGGGCTCCGCACCCCGGTGTACGCCAAGGCGGAGTTCTTCAACCCGGGCGGCTCGGTGAAGGACCGCATCGGGATCGCCATGATCGAGGCGGCGGAGCGCGAGGGCCGCTTGAAACCCGGCGGGTTGATCGTCGAGGCGACCTCGGGCAACACCGGCGTCGGGCTCGCCCTCGCCGCGGCGGTCAAGGGATACCGCTGCATCTTCACGATGCCGGACAAGATGTCGCAGGAGAAGGCGCGGCTGCTGCGCGCCCTCGGCGCCGAAGTGATCATCACGCCCACCGCCGTGCCGCCCGATCACCCCGACAACTACATCGTCAAGGGGCGCGCGATCGCCGCGGCGCACCCCAACGCCATCTTCGCCGACCAGCACTACAACCCGGTGAACCCGGAGGTGCACTACCGCACCACCGGCCCCGAGATCTGGGAGCAGACCGGGGGCAAGGTGACACACTTCGTCTGCTCCCCCGGCACCGGGGGCACGGTGAGCGGGGCAGGCCGCTACTTGAAGGAGCGGAACCCCGCGGTCCGCGTGATCGCGGGCGACCCGGCGGGCTCGATCTACGCCCAGTACGCGCACACGCGCGAGAAGGGCGAGGGGCATCCCTACAAGGTCGAGGGGATCGGCGGGGACAAGCTCCCGAGCTCGTTGCACTGGGACGTGATCGACGAGTGGATCACCGTGTCCGACAAGGACGCGATGTTGATGGCGCGCCGTTTGGCCCGGGAGGAGGGGCTGTTCGCCGGCGGCTCGACCGGAGTGAACGTGGTGGCGGCACTGCAGGTGGCGCGGCGCATCAACGACCCCGCCGCGCTGGTCGTCACGGTGCTGGCCGATACCGGCGAGCGCTATCTCTCCAAGGTGTACAACGACGAGTGGCTGCGGGAGAACCAGATCCTCGAGGCGGAGCGGGTGACGGTGGGTCGGCTGCTCGAGGCGAAGGAGGCTGGGGCACCGGCGTTGGTCTCGGTGCCGCCGACGGCCACCGTGCGGCAGGCGCTGAACCTGATGAGCACCTACAACGTGTCCCAGGTGCCGGTGCTCGACGGCGGGGACGGGGTGGGCGCCGTCTCCGAGCAGGCGTTGATGGCGCGGGCCCTCGAAGAACCGGCGCTGCTCGACCGGCCCGTGGAGGACGTAATGGACCCGCCGTTCCCCGTCGTGGACGCCGACCTGCCGGTCGAGCGGCTCACGACCTTGCTGTCGCGAGAGACGCCCGCGGCGCTGGTGCGCCGCGAGGGCAAGATCGCCGGGATCGTGACGCGGTACGACGTGCTGCATCAGCTCGCCGGGATCCGGTGATGCGGGTCACGGTGCTCACGGGCGGCGCGACGGCGGAACGGGCGGTCGCGTTCGCCGGCGCCGCGCAGATCGTCGAAGCGTTGCGCGGCCGCGGCCACGAGGTCCGGGTGGTGGACACCGTGACGGGGCTGCTCTCGCCCGACGACGAGCGCCGCCTGCTCACGACGCGCGTGGGCCGCGAGCCGCCCCCCGTGGCGGACCTGGACGCGCGCGAGCGCGCGCTGCTGGCCGACGGCCTGGCGCGGCTGCCGGCGGTAACGCAGGCGGACGTGCTGTTTTTGTGTCTGCATGCGGGCCGCGGGGAGGGGGGGACGTTGCAGGCGGTACTCGACCTGATCGGCGTGCCCTACACGGGCAGCGGGGCGCTGGCGAGCGCCCTGGCGATGGACAAGGACCTCGCCAAGCGGCTGTTGCGCGCGGCCGGCGTGCCGGTGCCGGCCTGGTTCATGGCCCCCGTGGCGGCCGCGGACGTGGAGGCGGCCCTCGGCTGGCCGGTGATCGTGAAGCCCTCGCGCATGGGGTCGTCGGTCGGCATGACGCTGGTGCGCAGCGCCGAGGGGCTCGACCGGGCGGTCGCGTGCGCGGCGCGCTACGATGCCGACGTGCTCGTGGAGCAGTTCGTCCCGGGCCGGGAGCTCACGGTCGGAGTGCTCGGGGGCGTGCCCCTGCCGGTGGGAGAGATCATCCCGCGGCACGAGCTGTTCGACTACGAGTGCAAGTACACGCCGGGGATGTCGGAGGAGGTGTTCCCGGCCCGCCTCGACCCGGCGCTCGCGCGCCAGGTGCAGGAGCTGGCGCTCGCCGCGCACCGGGCGCTGAAGCTCGGCGGGTACTCCCGGATCGACTTCCGGTTGAGCCCCGAGGGCGACATCTTTTGTTTGGAGGCGAACACGCTGCCCGGCATGACGCGCACCAGCCTCCTTCCGCAGGCGGCCCGAGCGGCGGGGATCGAGTTTCCGGAGTTGTGCGAGCGCATCTGTGCGCTGGCGCGGAACTCTGCGGGGGCGCGCGGGGGATAAGACGTGATGGACCCGCAGCGGACGTTGGGCATGACCCCCTGGGTGCGGCGGCTCGTGGCCGCCAACCTCGCCGTGTTTCTGCTCCAGCAGACGGTGTTCGTGGATCCCCGCTTCCTCGCGGCGTTCGGATTCGTGCCGCTGCGCGCGCTCGCGCAGCCGTGGACGTTTCTCACGTACATGTTCCTGCACGCGAGCTTCCTCCATCTCGCGTTCAATCTGCTGGCGCTGTTCGTGTTCGGGCCGTCGGTGGAAGAGCGCATGGGCGGGGGGCGCTTCCTCGCGTACTATCTCCTGTGCGGCCTGGGCGGCGCGGTGCTGTCGTTCGCGCTGATGCAGCTGCGCCCGGTGGACCTGGTGGTGGGCGCGTCGGCGGCGGTGTACGGGGTGATGCTGGCGTTCGCGTGGGCGTGGCCGGACCAGCCGATCTACGTGTTCTCCTTCCCCGCGCCGATTCCGGCCAAGTGGCTCGTGACGTTCGCCGTGGCTGTCTCGCTGGTGCTGGCGCTCCTCCCCGCCGCGGACGGCGTGGCGCATCTCGCGCACCTCGGGGGCTTCGCGGCCGGGTTCGTGTATCTGAAGACGGCCGACTGGCGGCTGCGCCGCGCCGAGCGTCACCTGCGGCGGCTGAGCGCGCCGGGCGTGCTGCTGCACGCGGCGGGGGCGGGACGACCGGGGCGCGCGGGCCGGGCGGGGCGGGCCGACCAGGCGGGCGGCGGCCGGACTGCCGACCTGGGGAAGGGGTCCGCGGTGGAGCGGGACCCGGCGCATGCGGAGATCGATCGCGTGCTGGACAAGATCTCCGAGCGCGGGATCGACTCGCTCACCGCGGCCGAGCGGCGCTTCCTCGCGGAGATGAGCCGCCGGATGCGGGATCGGAGGTAGGGCCGGCGCGCTTGTCCCGGGGGCGGCCGGTTCCCAAATTGGGAGCGGCCGCGCCCATGCTCGTCAACCTCGTGCCGGAGTTCCTCGCGGTACTCGCCGCGCCCGATCCCCTCGCGGCCTATCACGACTATCTCGACCGCCACCGCCCGGTGCTGGCGAGCTACTGGCGCAACTACGTGCTCGACCCCGACGCGCCCCAGGCCGAGCCGGTGATCGCGGCGGCGCTGCGCGCCGACCGGACCGATTTGCGGCGGCTGCTCGAAGACGTGGACGTCGTGGCGATCGCCGAAGACGCGCTGCGGCGCGCGCTCGACTGTGTGGCGGCCGACTGTCCCGTGGACCTGTACGTGATGGTGGGGATGGGGGCGGCGAACGCCGGCGAGCTGGTGGTGGGCGGGCGCGGCATCGCGTTCGTGTGCCTCGAGCACTTCACCGGCCGGCCCAACCCCCAGACGTACGGCCTCGGGCTCGCGCCCCATCTCCTGCCCTTGTGGATCGCGCACGAGGTGGCGCACGCGGTGCGTTACACCTCGCCGGCGAGCCGCGCCGAGCTGCGGCGGCTGGTGGCCGATCTCCACGGCACCTACGACTACTGGGAGACCGGCAGCCGCGCCACGCTGCGCGAGCTGCTCGTGAACGAAGGCGTGGCCGTGGCGGCCGCCCAAGCGGTGGCGCCGGGGTTCGAGCCGTGGGAATACTTCGGCTACACCCGGCGCCAGTACCGGCGCGTGCGCGAGCTCGACGCGTTTCTGCGGCGCGCCGTGGAGCCGTTCCTCGACCGCTCGGGGCTGGGCCTGCGGTTGCGGTTCCTCGCGGGCGGGGTCCGGCCGGGAGCCCGGCTGCTCGCCGGGAAGGTCGTTCCCGAGCGGTCGGGCTATTATCTGGGGTGGCGGCTGGTGGAGAATTACCTCGCCGAGCAGGGCTTGCCGGCCGCGGTGCGGGCGGCGGCGGGGGAGTTCCGGCGGGCGGACGAGCGCGCCGTCGGGATCCAGAGCGCATGAGCCCGCGCCCGCAGCGCGCGCCCGCCGAGCGGCGCCGCAACCGGCCGCTGCGGGAGGTGCTGGACGACCTGCTTGCCCACGCCCGCGACATCGCCAGCCGCGCCAACGAGATGAGCCCGGCCGAGCTGGAGTACGCGCAGCACCGCCTGGAATGGCTGGCCGACGAGGTGTGGCGGGCCGCCACCGCCGGTGCCGGCCAGCCTTGACAGCGGCCGGAGCGGCGGGCAGGTTAGCACCCCATCGATACGGTTCCGTAGGAGCTACCCGCGGAATGCGGGACCGCGTGGTGTCTGCCGTTCCCCTCCGCCACGCCGCTCTCAACACCGCATTGGTCACGGCCAGCAGGCATACGTAGTGGACTTCATCCGGACCGGGAGGTAGTTATGGCAGCGGACTTCTTCATCGGCGAGTCGCTGGTAGGCGAGGGCAACGAAGTGGCGCACATCGACCTGATCATCGGGTCGAAACAGGGTCACGCCGGCGCGGCGTTCACCCAGGCGCTCTCCCGCAACACCGACGGCTTCACGACCCTGCTCGCCGTCGTCACCCCCAACCTGCCGGCGAAGCCCGACACCCTGCTGTTCAACAAGGTCACGATCAAGAACGCCACTCAGGCGGTCCAGATGTTCGGGCCGGCGCAGGCGGCGGTGGCGCGCGCGGTGGTGGACAGCGTGTCGTCGGGCGTGATTCCGCGCGACAAGGTGGACGACTACTGCGTCCTGGTGGGCGTCTTCATCCACTGGGAGGCGAAGAACGAAAAGAAGATCTTCGACTACAACTACCGCGCGACCAAGGAAGCGATCGAGCGCGCCTTGAAGGGGCTGCCCAAGGTGGACACGGTGATCGCCCAGGCCAAGACGGCGACGCACCCGTTCGCCGGCGGCGCCGACAAGAGCTGACCCCCGCCGGTCAGCCCGCGGCGAAGCGAGGGGCGGGGATGCCGCCCCTCGCCTGCTTTCCCGGGCCGGTGATTCCCGCGCGGAGTGCAGACCCCGATGCGTAAGCTGCTCCTCCAGCTCGACAGTTCCCGCCTGCCCAGCGTGTTCGACCGGGTGGTGGCGTACGACGCCGGCGCCGACGAGGTGATGAGCTACGGCGGCGTGACCGAAGCCGATGTCCGCGACCTCGTGTACGGGTGCATCTTCACCCGCGGCCCCAAGGACCTGAAGAACACCGCCGTCTTCATCGGCGGCGCCGACATGACGGCGGGAGAGCAGCTGCTCGCCGCCGCGACGAAGGCGATGTTCCGGCCGTTCACGGTGTCGGTGATGCTCGACTCCAACGGCTCGAATACGACGGCGGTCGCCGCGGTGATGAAGATGATCGAGGCGGCGGGCGACGTGCGGGGGCAGAAGGTCGTCGTAATCGCGGGGACGGGCCCGGTCGGGATCCGGGCGGCCGGCTTGTTCGCGCGCGCGGGCGCGGAGGTCGTGATCACGTCGCGCAAGCGCGAAGCGGGCGAGCGCGCCCGCGATCTGGTCGTCAAGCGCTTCGGCGGCACGGTGCACGCGATGACGATGCAGGACGCGAGCCAGGCGGGGCACGTGGGCGAGAACGCGGCGCTCGTGCTCAACGCCGGGCCGGCCGGCGTGCGGCTCGTGCCCAAGGAGGCGTGGACGCGCTGGCCCGGCCTCAAGGTGCTCGCGGACGTGAACGCCGTGCCGCCGCTCGGCGTGGAGGGGGTGGACACGACGGACGACGGCGTGGTCAAAGAGGGGGTGCGCTGTTTCGGGGCCCTCGCGATCGGCAATCTGAAGATGCGGGTGCACAAGGCGTGCATCGCGCGTCTGTTCGAGCGCAACGACCTGGTGCTCGACGCCGAAACCATCGCCGAGGTCGCGCGGGAGCTGACGGCGCGCGCGCCGTGACGCGATGCCGCGGGTGATCGGCATCGATCCGGGCACGGTGAGCATCGACTGCTGCGGGCTCGAGGACGGCCGGGTGTTCCTCGATCGCTCGCTGCCGACGGCGGCGGCGCTCGCCGATCCCGCAGTCGTGGTCGGGTTGCTCGAGAGGGCGGGGCCGCTCGATCTGGTGGCGGGGCCGTCGGGATACGGCCTGCCGCTCACCCGCGTTCAGGACGCCACGGACGAAGACCTGCGGCTCGCCTTCCTCGCCGCGCCGGGCGAGCCGGGCGGGATCGGCGGGCTGCGCGCGCTGGTGCGCGCCCTGGCCCGCACCCGCTTGCCCGTGGTGCTCACGCCCGGCGTGGTGCACCTGCCGACCGTGCCGGCGCACCGCAAGGTGAACCGGGTGGACCTGGGGACGGCCGAGAAGGTCTGCGCCGCGGCGCTCGCCATCGTGGAGCAGCAGCGCCGCCGCGGAGGCCCGCTGTCGCGCGTCTCGCTCGTGCTCCTCGAGCTCGGCGGCGCGTTCACGGCGGCCGTCGCGGTGGCGGAGGGCCGGATCGTGGACGGCGTGGGCGGGTCGGCCGGGCCGCTCGGGTTTCGCGCCGCGGGCGCGCTCGACGGCGAGGTGGCCTATCTGGCGGGCGAGGTGTCGAAGGCGATGCTGTTTCGGGGCGGGGCGGCGGACGTGGCGGGCTGGGACGAGCGGGCGGCGGCGGCCGAGCGCCTCGCGCACCCGGCGGGGGCGGCGGAGCAAGTGGCCCGCGAGGCGCTGGTCGAGGGCGCGGTCCGGGCGGCTCTCACCATGGCGCTCGCCGTGCCCGCCCCGGCGGAGTTCGTGCTGTCGGGGCGGCTCGCCCGCGTGCCCGCGTTGCGCGAGGAGATCGCGCGCCGGCTCGCGCCGCACGGCCCCACGCGCCTGCTCGAGGGCTTCGCCCGCGAGGCGAAGCAGGGGGCGCAGGGCGCGGCGCTGATCGCCGACGGGCTGGCGGGCGGCGAATACCGGGAGCTGGTGGAGCGCCTGGCGATCCGCGACGCGCGGGGCAGCGTGCTGGACCACCTGTACGTGGTGCCGCGCGAGCGGGCGCGGCGGCGCCTGGGGCTCTGAAACGATGGCGCGCGTGCTGGTTGTCGGCGTCTCCGTTCGCGCGCTGGCGGCATCGGCCGCGCGGGCGGGGCACACGGTGGTGGCGGTGGACGGGTTCGGCGACTTGGACCTCCGCGCCGCGGCGGCGCGCGTGGTGGTGGCGCGCGCCGGCGGGCGCTTCAGCGTGGAGCGCGCGCTGCGCGCGGCGCGCGCGCTGGCGCACGAGGCGGTGTGCTACGCCGCGGGCCTCGAGAACCGCCCGCGCGCCGTGGCCGCGCTCGCCCGCGAGGCCGAGCTGTGGGGCAACCCTCCCGCGGTGCTCGCCCGGGTGCGCGATCCCCGCACCCTGGCCGCCGCCCTGCGGGCCCGCGGGTTCGCCACGCCGCGGCTGCGCACCCGCCCGCCGCGGGGGCGGCCCTGCGGGCGCTGGCTCGTCAAGCCGCGGGCGTCGGGCGGCGGGAGCGGGATCGTTCCCTGGAAGGGGGGCGGTGTGCCGCCCGGCTGCTATCTCCAGGAGCGGCTCGCGGGAACGCCGGGGTCGGTGTTGTTCGTGGCCGACGGCCGGCGCGCCGTGGTCTTGGGCATGTCGCGGGGGCTCGCGGGAGACCCGGAGTTCGGCGCCGACGGGTTCCGCTACTCTGGCAGCATCCTCCTCCCCTCGCGGGGACCCCTCTTTCGCCGCGTTGCGCGGCTGGCCGCCGCCGCGACCGACGCCTTCGGGCTCGTGGGCGTGAACGGGATCGATTTCATCGCCGTCGGCGACCGGCCGTATCCGCTGGAGGTGAATCCGCGCTATACCGCGGCCATGGAGCTGGTGGAGCGGGCATGCCGCGTGTCGGTGTTCGAGCTCCACGTCCACGCCCTGGCGGGCGCGTTGCCCGCGGCGCCGGCGGCGGTCCCGCGAGGCGGCACCCTCGGCAAGGCGATCGTGTACGCCCGCCGCCCCGTGATCGTCCCCGACACCCGCCCCTGGCTCGCCGACGCCACGGTGCGCGACGTCCCGCCGCCCGGGACTCGCATCCCGCGCGGCGCGCCGATCTGCACGATCTTCGCGCGCGGGTCGGACCCGGCCGCCTGCCACGCCGCGCTGCGCGCGCGCGCCCGGCGGCTGTACCGCACCCTCGAACCCCGGCGGGAAGTCGCGTGAGCGCCTTCCCCCGCCGGACGGTGGAGCATGCGACCTGCCTCGGGTGCGGGTGCGCCTGCGACGATATCGCGGTGGTGGTGGAGGGCGACCGCGTGGCGGAGGCGCAGAACGCCTGCGCCCTCGGCCTCGCGTGGTTCGGAGACGGGCGGGTGCCCGGCGAGGTCCGCGTGGACGGCGGCCCCGCACCGCTCGAGCGCGCGCTCGCGCGGGCGGCGGAGATCCTGCGCGCCGCCGCCCGCCCGCTCGTCTATCTCGCAGGCGACCTCTCCTGCGAGGTGCAGCGCGACGGCGTCGCCATCGCCGATCGCCTGCACGCCGCGATCGACAGCCTGGCCGCCACCGCCGCCGCAAGCGTGCTCGCGGCCCAGCGCCGCGGGCGCGCCGCCGCCACGCTGGGGGAGATCCGCCAGCGCGCCGATTGCCTGGTGTTCTGGGCCGTGGACCCGGCGGCGCGCTACCCGCGGTACCGCTCGCGCTACGCCGTGGATCCGGTCGGCCTCCAGACGCCCGACGGCCGCCGCAGCCGCACCGTGGTGGCGGTGGACGTGGGACCGGCCCGGGGGCCGGCCGACGCCGATCGGCGCGTCACGCTCGCGCCCGCGGACGAGGTGGACGCCTTGGGCGTGATGCGCGCCGCGGTCCAGGGCCGGCAGGGGAGCGACGACCCCCGCTTCCAGCCGGCGGTGGAGCTCGCGCACGAGCTGGCCCGGGCGCGCTATGCGGTCATCGTGGCCGACGCCGAGCCGCTGGACGCGGCGCCCGCAGACCCCGACCGTGCCGAGGCGCTCGTCGCCCTGGCCCAGGCCCTCAACGGCCCCACGCGCTGCGCCCTCTCCACGCTGCGCGGCGGCGGCAACCGCTCGGGCGCCGACGCGGTGCTGACCTGGCAGACCGGGTTCCCGTACGCGGTGGACTTCGCGCCGGGATACCCCCGCTACCGGCCCCACGCGGGCGCCGCGGCGCTCCTCGCCGCGGGAGAGGTGGACGCGGCGCTCGTCCTCGGCGCGCCGGCGAGTCTCCCCGCCGCGGTGGCGCAGGGACTCGGCGCAGTGACCGCGGTCGCGATCGGGCCCCGCGCGAGCGCGGCGCCGTGCCGGCCCGCCGTGGCGATCGACACCGGGATCGCCGGCGTCCACGACGGGGGCACGGCGTTCCGCATGGACGACGTGCCGCTGCCGTTGCGCCCCGCGCTCCCGGGACCCCGGGAGGCGGCGGCCACCGTGCGCGCCCTGCGGGAGCGCCTCGAGGCATGAGCGCGCCGGGGCGGCTCCGGATCGCGGGCGGCACGGTGTACGACCCCGCCAACGGGGTGGACGGCGAGGTGCGGGACGTGTGCATCGAGGGCGAGCGCATCGTGGCCGACGTCCCGGCCGACGCGCCCCGGCTCGACGCCCGCGGCATGGTCGTGATGCCGGGCGGGGTGGACATCCACTCGCACCTCGCGGGGACGAGCGTGAACCACGCCCGGCGCCTGCTCCCCGAGGAGCACGCCGCTCACCCCGCTCCGGCGCCGCCCTTCGCGGGGGCGCGGTCGGGAACGGGCGGCACGCTGCCCAGCACGTTCGTCACCGGGTACCGCTACGCCGCTCTCGGCTACACCACGGTGATGGAGGCCGCCGTGGCGCCGCTCGGGGCGCGGCACGCCCACGCCGAGCTCGACGACACCCCGATCGTGGACGCGGGCTGCTACATGCTGCTCGGCAACGACGAGTATTTGTTCCGCCAGATCGCCGCGGGGGAGACGGCGCGCGCGCGCGACTACGCCGCCTGGCTGCTCGAGGTCACGCGGGGCTACGCGATCAAGATCGTGAACCCGGGCGGGGTGGCGGCCTGGAAGAGCGGGGGCGCGCCGGCGGCGCAGCGCAACGTGACCGGCCTGGACGATCCCGTGGGGTCGAGCGCGGTGACGCCGCGGCGCATTCTCGAGACGCTCGCCGACGCGGCGAACGCGCTCGGGCTGCCGCATCCCGTGCACATCCACTGCAACAACCTCGGGCGGCCCGGCAACGCGGCCACCACGCTCGCGACGATGCGGGCCCTGGCCGGCCGCCGGGCCCACTTCACCCATCTCCAGTTCCACAGCTACGGGGAGGGCGCGGGGTGGAAATCGGGGGCGCGCGAGGTGATCGAGTACGTCAACGCGCACCCGGAAGTCAGCGTGGACGTGGGCCAAGTGATGTTCGGCCCCGCCACCACCGTCACCGCCGACGGTCCCGTCGAGTACCTGCTGCACGCGACCAGCGGCCGCAAGTGGGTGAACGTGGATATCGAGCTCGAGTCGGGCTGCGGCATCGTGCCCTACACCTACCGGGAGCGGGCGGCGGTCGCGGCGCTCCAGTGGGCGGTCGGGCTCGAGCTGTTTTTGCTGGCGCGCGACCCCTGGCGCGTGGTGCTGTCCACCGACCACCCCAACGGGGGCACGTTCTTCTCCTACCCCGAGCTGATCCGGCTGCTCATGGACCGCGCCTACCGCGACGCGCAGCTCCGGCGGGTCAACCAGAAGCTCCTCGCCGGGTCGGCGCTGCTCGACGGGCTCGACCGCGAGTACACGCTCGGCGAGATCGCCATCGTCACCCGCGCAGGCCCCGCGCGGCTTCTCGGCCTGCCGCACAAGGGGCATCTCGGTCCCGGCGCGGAGGCGGACGTGACCGTGTACGCCCCCGACCCCGACCGCGCGCGCATGTTCGCGACCCCGCGCTATGTGATCAAGGCGGGCGAGCTGGTGGTCGAGGACGGCCAGCTGCGCCGGGCGCCGGCCGGCCGGCGGCTCGCGGTCCGCCCCGCCTACGACGCGGCCGTGACCCGCGACTTGCGGCGCTTCTTCGCCGCGTACGCGACGTTGGCCTTCGAGAACTACGGCGCGGCACCTGCGCCCCCCGCGCCCCCCGGTCGATGAACATCAACGGCGTCTTGATCGAGGACACGTTCGCCGAGGCGTTCACGATGCGGGTCGCCCGGCTCGTGATCACCGCCCGGAGCCCGAAGTGGGCGCGCGCCGCAGCCGAGAAGCTCACCGGGTTCGCCACGTCGGTGATCGGCTGCAAGTGCGAGGCGGGGATCGAGCGCGACCTCGCGCCAAGCGAGACCCCGGACGGCCGGCCGGGGGTGAGCGTGCTGTTCTTGACCATGGACAAGGAGAGCCTCCCGCAGCAGCTCATCGTGCGGTTGGGCCAAACGGTGCTCACCTGTCCCACCACGGCCTGTTTCGACGGCCTCCCCGACGCGCCCGATCGCCTGGCCGTGGGCAAGGCCCTCCGGGTGTTCGGCGACGGCTTCCAGGCGAGCAAGATCATCGGCGGCCGGCGTTACTGGCGCATCCCGGTGATGGAGGGGGAGTTCCTGGTGGAGGAGATGTTCGGGATGCAGAAAGGCGTGGGAGGCGGGAACTTTCTCATCCTGGCGGAGGACGCCGATGCCGCGCTGGCGGCGGCCGAGGCGGCGGTGGACGCCATGACCGGCCGGCCGGGCGTGATCCTTCCGTTCCCGGGGGGCGTGGTGCGGAGCGGCAGCAAGGTGGGCTCGCGGCGCTACAAGCAGATGATCGCCACCACCAACGACGCGTTCGCCCCGACGCTGCGGGCCCTCGTGGCGTCCCAGCTTCCCGCGGGGGTGAACAGCGTGCTCGAGATCGTGCTCGACGGCACCGACGCCCCGGCGATCGCGGCGGCGATGCGGGCGGGCATTCGCGCCGCCTGCCGCCCGGGGGTGCGGGCGATCTCCGCCGGCAACTACGGGGGCAAGCTCGGCCCGCACCACTTCCACCTGCGGCAGATCGTGGCATGAGCGACGCCGTGACGCTCACGCTCGCCGCGGTGCCCGCGCACCCGCTCGTCGCCGATTGTATCGCGGCCGACCGGTTTGCGGCGCTCGCCGAGCGGGAGATCGCCGCGCTCCCGGTGACGCACGGCGGCCGGCCCGCCCGGCTGGGCGACTTCTTCCGGGTGAGCGGCGGCCGCGCGGCCACGGTGCGCATCGAGGGGGATCTGCGGCTCGTGGAAGGGATCGGCACGGGGATGGCGGGGGGCGAGCTGGTGATCGAGGGCGGGGTGGGGCGCGACCTCGGGGTCGGGATGGCGGGCGGGCGGATCGACGTGGGGGGCGATGCCGGCGAGAACGCGGGCGGCGCCCCGCCCGGCGCGGCGCGCGGGATGACGGGGGGCGAGATCGTGATCCACGGCAGCGCCGGGCCGCGACCGGGGGCCGCGGCGCGCCGCGGGTTGATCGTGATCGCGGGCAGCGCCGGGCCCGGCGCGGGGCGCGGCATGATCGCCGGCACGGTGGTCGTGTACGGAGCCGCGGGACCCGGCGCGGGCCGATTCTTGAAACGCGGTTCGATCGTGGTGCTCGGCGCCGTCGAGCGGCCGGCCACATTCCGCTACGCGTGCACCTACCGGCCGCCGTTTCTGCCGCTCCTGTTCCGCTACCTCGAGCGCCGCTACGGGCTCGCGACGCCGCAGGGCGCGCTCGCGGGGCGGTACGCGCGCTATGCCGGGGACATGGCGGAGCTCGGGAAGGGCGAGATCCTCCACTGGGTGAGCGAATGAGCGACGACCTGGGAATGAACGCGCGCGCCTGGCGGCTCGCCGACGAGCTGGCCGCCGCAGCGGACGAGCTGCGCGTGGCCGCACGCCCCCTGCCGGGCGGCGCGCGGGTGATCGATGCGGGAGTGGACGTGCCGGGCGGCTACGGCGCCGGGCTCGCCCTGGCGGCGATCTGCATGGGCGGGCTCGGGCGGGTGGACTACGCGCCGGTCACGATCGGGGGCGACACCTGGCCGGGCGTGCGCGTGTGGACCGACCATCCGGCGGTGAGTTGCATGGCGTCGCAGTACGCCGGGTGGGCGATTCACGTGGCGAAGTACTTCGCCATGGGCTCGGGGCCGCTGCGGGCGCACGCGCGCGTCGAAACGGAGCTGTTCGCGAGACTCGGCTACGGCGAGCGGGCGCCGCGGGGCGTGCTCGTGCTCGAGACCCGGACCCTGCCCACCGCCGAGGTGGCGGCCTGGGTGGCCGAGAAAGCGGGGCTCGTGCCGTCGGCGCTCACCTTCGTGGTCGCGCCCACCGCCAGCCTCGCGGGCGGGGTGCAGATTGCGGCCCGTATCCTCGAGACCGGGCTCCACAAGATGGACACGCTGGGGTTCGACCTGAAGAAGGTGGTGAGCGCCGTCGGCACGGCGCCGCTCGCGCCGGTAGCCAAGAACGACCTCCGCGCCATCGGCCGCACCAACGACTGTATCCTGTACGGGGGGCAAGCGCAGTACACGGTGGACGCGGACGACGCGGAGCTCGCCGAGCTCGTCCCCAAGATCCCCGCCGCGGCGTCGAAGGATTACGGCACGCCGTTCTACGAGATCTTCCAGCGCTACGGCGGCGATTTCTACAAGATCGACCCGCTGCTCTTCAGCCCCGCCGAAGTGTGGGTGACGAGCGTGCGGAGCGGCCGGACCTATCGCGCGGGGCGCGTCAATCCCGAGGTGCTCCGGGCGTCCCTGCTCGAGGGCTAACCTTTCCACCCAGGAGCGACACATGCGGCGTGCGGTCTTGAGCGTCAGTCTCGCGGCGGTCGCGGCAGCCTGTTCGCGGCCCGCCCCCTCGTCCGGGCAGCGGCAGGCCGCGGCGCCGGCCGGGGAGCAGTGGGCGGTGATCGTGTTGTACAACCAGCCCAAGGACACGGCGGCGTTCGAGCGCTACTACGCCGAGCGGCACGTGCCCCTGTTCGCGTCGCACGCCCAGGAGATCGGGGTGACGCGGGCCGAGCTGCTCCGGTTCCAGCCGGGCAGCGACGGCAAGCCGGCGCCGTTCTACCGCGAGGCCGACCTCCGGTTTCCCTCGAAACAGGCGCTGGAGCGCGGCCTGGCCACGGCGGGCTTCAAGGCGGTGGCGGCGGATCTCGCGAATTTCGCCACGGGCGGCTACACGGTGCTCGTGGGCACGAAGACCAACTAGGTGCGCGTCGCCATTCTTGCCGCGCGGCAGGGGTGGCACACCGACCAGCTCTGCCGCGCGCTCGCCGAGCGGGGCCACGAGGGGCGCGTGCTCCCCTACGAGGCGCTCACCGCGGCGTTCGGGCGGGGGGCGGCGCGGTTGGCGGCGGGCGACACCGATCTGGGCGCCTGCGGCGCCGTGCTGGCGCGGATCATCCCGGCGGGGTCGCTCGAGCAGATCGTGTTCCGGGTGGACGCGCTGCACGCGCTCGAGGAGCGCGGCGTGCCCGTGGTGAACTCGCCGCGCGCCATCGAGCGCACCGTGGACAAGTTGTGGACCACGGCGCTGCTCGCCGGCGCGGGCCTCCCCGTGCCCGACACCGTGGTGTGCGAGCATCCCGACGAGGCGATGGCCGCGTTCCGCGCCTTCGGCGACGCGATCGTCAAGCCGTTGTTCGGTTCCATGGGACTCGGCATGGTCCGGGTGCGCGAGGAGGAGATGGCGTATCGCGTGTTTCGCACGCTGGAGACGCTCCGCGGGGTATATTACGTGCAGCGCGCGATCGATCACGACGGCTGCGACGTGCGAGCCTTCGTGGTGGGGGGCCGGCTGATCGGCGCGATCGAGCGGCGCGCGCGGGGATGGAAGACCAATCTCGCCCGCGGCGGGCGGGCGCGGCCCGCGGCGCTCGGACCCGAGCTCGCGCAGCTGGCGGTGGCCGCGGCCGGCGCGGTGGGCGCGGCGTACGCGGGCGTCGATCTCCTCCCCGCGCGCGACGGCACGGTGTACGTAGTCGAGGTGAACGGGATCCCCGGATGGCGCGGGCTGCAGGAAGCGACGTCCATCGACGTCGCCGCCGCCGTGGTCGAGCACCTGCTCGCGCTCGCGGCCGCACGCGCGTGAGCGTCGCGCTCCGCGGGGCCGATGTCGCCGTGGCCGCGCAGCTCGCCTGCCTGCTCGAAGCGGCCGCCCCCAAGCCCGGGAACGTGTCCCCAGAGGCGCGCTTCCGCGACGTCGGCTACGAGCACTTCCTCGCGAGTGCGGCCGCGATCGGCCCCGCCTTCGCGGCCGCGGGGGAGCGCCCGCTCGGCGCCACCATCCGCGCGGCCGTCGAGGCCACGGCGCGCTGGGCGCCGTCGAACACCAACCTGGGCCTCGTGCTGCTGCTCGCGCCGCTCGCCCGTGCCGCGCTCGCGGCCGCGGGCGGCACGCTCCGCGAGCGGGTGGCCGCCGTCCTCGCCGCCACCACCGTGGCCGACGCCGCCGACGCCTACGCCGCGATCCGCCTCGCCCGCCCCGGCGGGCTCGGGCGGGTGGCCGATCAGGACGTGACCGCGCCGCCCACGGTGAGCCTCCGCGACGCCATGGCGCTCGCCCGGGAGCGCGATGCGGTGGCGCGGGAGTACGCGACCGACTTCCAGACCACGTTCGAGCTCGGCGTCCCCGCCCTGCGGCGCGCCCGCGCCGACGGCCTGGCGTGGCCCGACGCCATCGTGGAGACGTACCTCGCCTTGCTCGCGGCCGCGCCCGACACCCACATCGCCCGCCGGGCGGGCCCCGCGGCCGCGGCGCACGTGACCGAGCGAGCCCGCGCCGTGGTCGCCGCGGGCGGCGTGCGCACGGCGGCGGGGCGCGAGGCGATCGCGGCGTTCGACCGCGAGCTGCGCGACGAGCGCAACGCGAAGAACCCCGGCGCCACTGCCGATCTCGCCGGCGCGAGCCTGTTCGCCGTGCTCCTCGAAGGAGGCTGGCATGACCGCCCGTAAGGAGTTCAAAATCGCGGTCACCAAGGACAACCTGGTGTTCGCGTCCGCGCACTTCATCACGTTCCCGGGCCACCGCTGCGAGACGTTGCACGGCCACAACTACCGCACGCGGGTCGTCGTGGAGGGCGGGCTCGACCCCGAGGCGCACTACGTCCTCGACTTCGCCGAGCTCAAGCGCCTCATGAAGCGCCTGGTGGACGAGATCGACCACAAGGTGCTGCTCCCGCTTCAGAATCCCAAGGTCGCGGTGCGGGAGGAGGGGGAGGCGGTGACCGTCGCCGTCTGCGGGAAGCCCGCCTACAGGTTTCCCAAGGCGGACTGCGCCCTGCTGCCCGTGCCCAACACCACGGTCGAGATGCTGGCGCAGTACCTGGCCGGGCGGCTGTGCCGGGAGCTGGCCGCGGCGGGCGGGGCGGGCGGGGCGGGCGGGGCGGGCGGGGCGGCGCTGCGGGCGGTCGAGGTCGAGGTGGAGGAGAACTTCGGGCAGTCGGCCACCTACCGGGAGTCGTTCGAGTGAAGGCGGCGCGCGGCGCGACGCCGGCGCCGCGCCGCCGCGATCTCCCGCCGGCCGATGGTGCCGTCGTGCAGCGCGGTGGCGACGAGCGCCGCGTCGAGCCCCGCAGCGGCGAGCCGCTCGAGCTCACGGGCCGACGCGATGCCCCCGCCCGCGAGCAGCTCGACGTCCGGGTGCGCGCGCCGCAGCGCGGCGACCAGCCCGGCGTCCACGCCCCGTCCACTCCCCACCCGCGCGAGGTCGAGCACCAGGATCGCGCCGGCGCCGGCCGCCACGGCAGCCGCGGCCAGCGCGGGCGGCGTGCCGCGGTGCGACGCCCCGGGCGCAAGGAGCGGGTTCCCGTGTCGCAGGTCGAGCGAGAACACGACCCGCGCGGCCCCGATCGCGGCCGCCACGCGCTCGAGCGCCGCGAAGGCGGGCAGCGTCTCGAGGCCCACCACCACGCGCGCCGCGCCGGCGGCGACGAGGGCCCGAGCGCGCTCGGGCTCCGCCACCCCCGCGTCCACGAGCAGCCGCCCCCCGAGGGCGGCGAGCTCGCGGATCGCGTCCCATTGCGGCGCCCCGCCCTCGATGGCGTCGAGATCCGCCACGTACCACTCGTCGCAGCCGAGGCGGTCGCGGAACGCCCGGCCCAGCGCGAGCGCGTCGCCCGCGGCGTGGGCGGCGAGGAGCGCGGAGCGTACCGGCCCATACGCCTGGCGGGCCCCGCCGCGCGCGTGTACCGCGCGACCGGCGCGCAGGTCCAGCACCGGGATCACCCGCATGGCGCGCGGGGGGCGGGGGCGGCGGGGGCGGCGGGGGCGGCGGGAGCCGCCCCGTGAGCGGGGTGCTGGGCTGGGACATCGGTGGTGTGAACACCAAGAGCGCCCGCGTGGCCGGAGGCGCCGTGGTCGCCCTGCGCGCCGTCCCCTACGAGATCCAGCGCGATCCGGGAGCGCTCGGACCCCTGCTCGTGCAGCTCGCCCGGGAGCTGGGCGCCGACCCCGCCGACGCCCACGCCGTGACGATGACCGCCGAGCTGTCGCAGCTGTTTCGCACCAAGCGCGAGGGCGTGGCGTTCGTGCTCGATGCCGTCGCGACCGCGTTCCCGGAGGCGCGGGTGCTGGTCTGGGGCGTGGACGGCCGCTGGCGCACGCCGGCCGAGGCGCGCCGCGAGCCGCTGGCCGTGGCGGCGGCGAACTGGGCGGCGACCGCGCAGGTCGTGGGCCGGCACGTGCCCGATTGCCTCCTCATCGACACGGGGTCCACCACCACCGACATCATCCCCGTGGTCGGCGGCGTGCCGGTCGCCGCCGGCCGCACCGATCCCGAGCGGCTGCGCGCGGGCGAGCTCGTCTATACCGGCGCGCTGCGCACGCCGGTCGAGGCCATCGCCGCGGCGGCCCCGCTGGACGGGGACGGGGAGCCGCTGGGGCTCGCGGCCGAGGGGTTCGCCATCGCGGGCGACGTGCATCTGTGGCGCGGCGTCCTCGCTCCGGCCGACTATACCGCGCCGACGCCCGACGGCCGGCCCGCCACCCGCGAGTTCGCCGCCGAGCGCCTCGCCCGCGCCGTCTGCGCGGATCGCGAGCTGGTGAGCGACGCGCAACTCGATCGCCTGGCCGCGGCGCTCCACGAGGCCCAGGTGAACCGCATCGCGGCCGGGATCCTGCGCGTGCGGGCGCGCCACCCCGCGCTCGCGCGCGCCGTCGTGACGGGGCTCGGCGACTTCCTCGCGGCGGCGGCCGCGCGCCGCGCGGGCTTGGCGGTCACGCACCTCTCCCACATCCTCGGTCCCGCCGCCCGCCACGCGCCGGCCGCCGCCGTCGCCCTGCTGCTCGCGTCATGACGAGCGCCCCGACCGTCCACACCGTGGTGAAGGTGGGAGGCGGACTGCTGGGCCAGGCGGGCGCTTTCGACCGCGCCATCGCGGCGCTCGGCGCGTGTACCCGCGGCCGGCGGGTCGTGATCGTGCCCGGCGGCGGCCCCTTCGCCGACGCCGTCCGCCGGATGTTCCGGCGCGCGAACATCGGCGACGACGCCGCCCATTGGATGGCGATCCTCGGCATGGATCAGTACGCCCACGCCCTCGCCGCCCGCCTGCCCGCGGCGGCGCTCGTGGACCGCAGGCCGGACATCGCCGCGGCGCTCGCCCGCGGGCGGATCCCGGTGCTCGCCCCGTACCGCTGGCTCCGGGCGGCGGACCCGCTCCCGCACTCCTGGAGCGTGACGAGCGACAGCATCGCCGCCTGGCTCGCGGGCGCGCTCGGCGCCCGGCGCCTGGTGCTGCTCAAACCCGCGCACGCCCGCTCCGCCCGCCGGTTGGTGGACGGGTACTTCGAGCGCGCGCTGCCAAACGGGGTGGAACACCTAATCGTCGCCGCGGACGAGCTCGGGCGGCTCGACGCCGCGCTAGACGAGCGCGGGCGCGCGCCCCCGCGGCGCCGCCCGGGCCCGGGCGGCTAGCGCCGCCACCCGGGCGCGCGACACCGGCCCCGTCCGCCCTCCCGCGCACGCCGCGCCCCGCACGCCCACCACGTCGGCCCCGAGGGCGGCCGCGAGGGCGATATCGCGCTCCCCGAGGCCGCCCGCGAGCGCGGCGAAGAGTCCCGCGGCGTGCGCCGCTTGCACCCACGCGCCCACCTCGGACGCCGCCCACAGGGTGAAGAGCGGCGCATCCTTGACGGCGGTGTCGAGAAGGACGCCCCGCGCTCCCGCGGCCGCCGCCGCGGCGCAGACGCGCGCCGGGGCCAGGCTTGCCGCCCGGCGCCAGTCGGCGTAGGCCACGAGCACCACTGCGGTGCGCTCGCCCGCCGCCCGCACCGCCGCGGCGCCCAGCGCGCGGGCTCGCGCCGCGCTCGCGATCCCCGCGAGCCCGAGCTTGACGAAGGCAACCCCGCACGCGACGGCGAGCTCCACCCGCCGTCCTACGGCCGCCGCGGCGCCGAGGTCGCCGAGTGCCGCGCTCACCGGGCGGCGGCCCGCCACGGCGCCGCAAATCGCGGCAAGCACGTCCGGCGCCACCGGGCCCAGCGCCCCGCGGCGAGGGTCCTTCGCATCGATCACGTCCGCGCCGCCGGCGAGCGCGGCCCGCGCTTCCCGCGCATCGGCGACGCTCACGAGCAGCCGCACCGGCCTCCGCTCCCTTGTGGCGATCATGAAGCCGCCGATAGGTTAGGCCACAAGGGGCGCGATGTCAAAACGACAGCCGGCCGATGTGACGCTCACCGGGAAGGTGGTGCTCGTGACGGGCGCCTCCCGCGGCATCGGCCGCGCGATCGCCCTGGCCTGCGCCGCGGCGGGAGCGGATGTCGGGGTCACCTACCGCACCAGCCAGGCGGGGGCGGAGGAGGTCGCGGCCGCGATCCGGGCGCTGGGGCGGCGCGCCGAGCTGTTCCGCGCCGACACGGCGCAGCCCGACGATGTCGCCCGGCTGGGCGCCGACGCCCGGGCCGCGTTCGGGCGGGTGGATGTCTGGGTCAACAACGCCGGTGCCGACATTCTCACGGGCAAGACGGCCGCCCGCTCCCGGCTCGAGAAGCTCGATCTGCTGCTGGCGGTGGATCTGCGGGGCACCATTCTCGCGTCATGGACGGCGGCGGAACTGATGCAACGCCAGCCGGCGGGCGGGGTGATCCTCAATATGGCCTGGGATCACGTGGTCGCGGGCGGGGTGAAGAGCGAATACGGCCAGCTCTTCAGTGCCGCGAAGGGCGGCGTGTACAGTTTCAGCCGGGCGCTGGCGCGCGCGGTGGCGCCGCGCGTGCGGGTCAACGTGCTGGGCCCCGGCTGGATCGAGACCGCGTACGGGGCCGAGCTCGACGCAGAGACCAAGGCGCGCATCGCCGCGCGGATCCCGCTCGGCCGCTGGGGGACGCCCGAGGACGTGGCGCGGGCGGCGGTGTACCTGGCGTCCGACGCCGCGGCGTACGTGACGGGCCAAATGTTGATGATCAACGGCGGGGACGTGATGTGACCCCGCGGGAGGAACCTATGGCGACCAAGGAAGCGACGTACACGGATGCGCAAGTGGAGGAGAAGCTCAAGGAGCTTCCCGGCTGGTGGCTCGAGGACGGCTGGATCCGGCGCACCTACAAGACGGACGGGTGGCCGACGACCCTGATGCTGGTCAACGCGATCGCGTACCTCGCCGAGGCGGCCTATCACCATCCGGACCTGGCGGTGACGTGGGGGCGGGTGATCGTGAAGCTCAAGAATCATGCGGCGGGGGGCATCACCGACAAGGACTTCGAGCTGGCGCGGAAGATCGACGAGTGGGTGCTGTGGCGTCCGCAGGGGGGCGCCCTCGAGGGGACGCCGAACAAGTTCGTCCGCTCGGGCGAGCCGCGGTGACGGAGCGCCCGCCGGGCGAACGGCGCGCGCCGCGGCGGGTCCTGTTCGTCACGGGCAGGCTCGCCGAGCCGGCGCTGCGCCGCACCGTGGCCGAGATGGCGCCGCCGTTCGCCTGGGACGTCGCGGTCATGAAGATCACCGTGGCCGCGCTGATGACGACGCCCTGGATCGCCCGGTTTCTCAGCGTCCCTCCGGAAACCGATCTCGTGCTGATTCCCGGGCTGTGCGAGGGCGACCCCGCGGTCATCGCGGCAAAGGTCGGGGTGCCGGTCGAGAAGGGGCCGAAGGATCTGCGCCAGATCCCCGAATATTTCGGGCGCGCGGCGGCGGCGCGCGACTACGGGGCGTACGATATCGAGATCGTGGCGGAGATCAACAACGCGCCGCGGCTCGACCGCGCGGCGCTGCGCGCCGAGGCCGAGTACTACCGCGCGAGCGGGGCGGACGTCATCGACATCGGCTGCACGCCGGGACGCGCGTTCCCCGAACTCGCCGCGGTGGTGGGGGAGCTCGTGGCGGCCGGGATGCGGGTGAGCGTCGACTCGTTCGATCCGGCCGAGATCCGCGCGGCCGTAGGCGCAGGCGCGGAGCTGGTGTTGTCGGTGAACCGGTCCAATCTCGACGTCGCCCGCGAACTCGCCGGCACCGCGACGCGCGTGGTGGTCATCCCCGACTTCGGGCAGGGAATCGACACTCTCGAGCCGAGCATCGCCGCGCTCGAGCGCTGGGGGGTGGGCTACCTCATCGACCCGATCATCGAACCGATCGGCTTCGGGTTCCTGCGCTCGCTCGAGCGCTTCGCCGAGGTGCACCGCCGCTATCCCGGGGCGGCGCTGTTCATGGGCGTGGGCAACATCACGGAGCTCACGGCCGCCGACACGACCGGCGTGAACGCGCTGCTCATGGCGATGTGCGAGGAGGTGGGCGTGCGGGCGGTGCTCACGACGGAAGTAATTCCGTGGGCGCGCGGCGCCGTGCGCGAGCTCGACATCGCCCGCCGGCTCATGTATTACGCGGTGACGCAGCAGACGCTCCCCAAGGGCGTGGACGATCGGCTGGTCACGGTGAAAGACCCCGCGATCCTCGCGTACACCGAAGCGGAGCTGCGCGAGCTGCAACGCGCGGTCACGGACCCGAACTTCCGCATCTTCACCGATCGCGACACGATCACCGTGTTCAACAACGAGCTGTTCGTGCGGGGGACCGACATCCAGGAGATCTTCGCGCAGCTCGGCGTGGACGAGCCGACGCACGCCTTCTATCTCGGGCGCGAGCTGATGAAGGCGAAGCTCGCCATCACGCTGGGGAAGACCTATCGCCAGGAGGGCGCGCTCCAATGGGGATACCTGACGCCCCCCGACGACCGCGGTCCCGAGCACGTCCGGCTCACGCAGGCGTCGTCGCGCAGCCGGGCGCGCCGGGCAAAGCGCGCCCGGTGACCGCCCCGCCGCCCCTCGTCGCCGAGCTCGTTCCCGTCCCCGACCCGCTCGACGCGTGCGCCCGGTTCGCCGGGGCGCCGTTCCTCCTGTTTCTCGACAGCGCCGCCGATCCCGACCGCCTGGGCCGCCACTCGTTCCTCGCGGCCGATCCCGTGACCGCCGTGCGGTCGAAGGGCCGGCTCACGCAGCAGCTCGTGGACGGCGCGTGGGTGCGCGTGGCGGCGGATCCGCTCGCGCACGCGCGCGCGCTCCTCGCGCCGCACGCCGCCGCCCCGGTGGCGGGCGTGCCGCCGTTCCAGGGCGGCGTGGCGGGATACATCGGCTACGACTGGGGGGCGACGCTCGAGCGGATCCCGCGCCCGCGCTACGACGACCTCGCGCTCCCCGACGTGCTGCTCGCCCTGTACGACTGGGTGATCGCGTGGGACCACGCCGCCGGGCGGGCGTGGGCGATCTCGACGGGGATTCCCGAAACGGGCGCGGCGCGCGGGCGGCGGGCGGCGCAGCGGCTCGCGGAGGTGACGGAGCGGCTCAAGGCGCGGCACGGCCCCGACCCGGCGGGCGACCGCGGCGGCCCCGCGGCGCCGCACCGCCCGTCGGCGCCGTCCTACCCCGTGCCCGGCGTGCCCGGCGTGCGCGCCAACTTCACGCGCGCGGGCTACCTCGAGGCCGTGGCGCGCGTCATCGAATGCATCGCGGCCGGCGACATCTTCCAGGCGAACCTGTCGCAGCGCCTCGAGGCGCCGCTCGCCGACAGCCCCTTCGCGCTGTATCGCCGCCTGCGCCGTCGCAACCCGGCCCCGTTCGCCGCGTATCTCGAGTTCGGCGGCCTGGCGGTGGCGAGCTCGTCGCCCGAGCGGTTTCTCCGGGTGGACCCGGACCGCCGCGTCGAGACCCGGCCCATCAAGGGGACGCGCCCCCGCGGCGTGGGACCCGAGCACGACGCCGCGCTGGCGCGCGCGCTCGCCGAGAGCGAGAAGGACCGCGCCGAAAACGTCATGATCGTGGACCTGCTGCGCAACGATCTCTCGCGGGTGTGCCGCCCCGGCAGCGTCCGCGTGCCCGAGCTGTTCGCGGTCGAGCACTACGCGACGGTCCACCATCTCGTCTCCACGGTGGTGGGGGAGCTTGCGCCCGGGTGCGACGCGGTGGACCTCGTGCGGGCCGCGTTCCCCGGCGGGTCGATCACCGGCGCGCCCAAGGTGCGCGCGATGCAGATCCTCGCGGAGCTCGAGCCCACGCAGCGCGCCGTCTACTGCGGCGCGATCGGCTACCTCGCCCCCACCGGGGCGCTCGACCTGAACATCGTGATCCGCACCTATCTGGTGGTCGGCGGCACGGTGTATTTTCAGGTCGGCGGCGGCATCGTGGCCGACTCGGACCCCGAGGAGGAATACCGCGAGACGCTCGACAAGGCCCGCGGCCTGATCGCCGCCCTGGCGCCATGATCCTGCTCATCGACAATTACGACTCCTTCGTCTACAACCTGGCCCGCTACGTGCGCGAGCTGGGCGAGGACGCGCTGGTGCGGCGCCACGACGCCGTCTCGCTCGACGAGATCGCCGCGCTCCGCCCTTCGCACATCATCATCTCGCCCGGGCCCTGCTCGCCCGCCGAGGCGGGGATCTCGATCGCGGTGGTGCGGCGCTTCGGGCCCACCGTTCCGATCCTGGGCGTGTGCCTCGGCCACCAATGCATCGGCGCGGCGTACGGCGCCCGCATCGTGCGCGCCGGGCGCCCGGTGCACGGCAAGGCGTCGTCGATCCATCACGACGGGCGCGGGCTGTTCGCCGGCCTCCCGAACCCGTTCCGGGCGGCCCGCTACCACTCGCTGGTCGTCGCCCGCGACGGGCTGCCCGCGACGCTGCGCGTCACCGCCACGGCCGAGGACGGCGAGATCATGGCGGTGGAACACGTCCGGCACCCCGTGCTCGGGCTCCAGTTTCATCCCGAGTCGGTGCTCACCGAGCACGGCTACCTCTTGCTCGACCGCTTCCTGCACGGCGCCGCCGCGACGGGCGGCGCCGTCGCGGCGGGGCCCGCTCCCCGGTCCCGTGTCGCCGGGACGGCGCCGTGATCATCGAGTGCATCGTCACGACCCTCGATGCGGCCGGGGTGCCGAACTTCGCCCCCATGGGCGTCGAATGGGGGGAGGACGAGATCGTCATCAAGCCGTTCCTCGAGACCACCACGTTCCGCAACCTCCAGGTAAACGGCGCCGCGGTGGCGAACATCACGGACGACGTGCTGCCGTTCGCGCAGAGCGCGATCGCGACGGTGCAGTTTCCGGCGGTTCCGGCCGCCGTGGTGCGCGGAGTCGTCCTCGCGGGCGCCTGCTCCTGGCGCGAACTCGAGGTGCGGGCGATTGATGCGACGCCGCCGCGCGCGCGGGTGGTGACGCGCGTGGTGCACCGCGGGACGCTCCGCGAATTTCTGGGCTTCAACCGCGCGCGCCATGCCGTGCTCGAAGCCGCCATCCTGGCGACCCGCACCCACCTCCTTCCTGCCGAGCAGATCCGCGCCGAGTTCGCGCGGCTCCAGGTGATCGTGGACAAGACCGCCGGTCCGCGCGAGCGCGAGGCGATGGCGCTGCTCGGCGATTACGTGGCGCGGGTGCTGGACGCCCGCCCGGCCCCCGCGGCCCGGTGAACGCGGGGCCGGGGCGGCCGGGGGGGCCGGGGGGGCGGGCGGTGTTCGTCGAGGCGCCGGCGCGGCTGCATTTCGGCGTGCTGGACCTGCGCGGCGCGCTGGGACGGCGCTTCGGCGGCATCGGCGCCGCCGTGCCCGCTCCGTCGTTGCTGCTCGAGGCCCGGCCGGCGCCCGCGCTCGCGGCGGAGGGCCCGGATGCCGCGCGCGCACTCGAGTTCGCGCGGCGCTTCGCCGCCCACTACGGGATCGCGCTCGGGGTGCACTTTTGCCTGCATCGCGCCATTCCGGCCCATGCGGGCCTCGGCTCGGGGACGCAGCTCGCCCTGGCGGTGGCCCGGGCGTGCGCCGAGCTGTACGGGCTCGAGACCGATGCGGCGGCGCTCGCGCGCGTTGTGGGCCGGGGGGTGCGCTCGGGCGTCGGCACCTGGACATTCGCCTACGGCGGGTTCGTGCTCGAGGGTGGGCGCCGGACCGACGGGGGCGGCGCGGGGGGCGCGGGGGGCGCGGGGGGAGTTGCCCCGCTCTTGGCCCGGCTCCCCATGCCCGAGACGTGGCGGTATGTGCTGGCGGTGCCGCCGGGACGCCCGGGGCTCGCCGGCGAGGAGGAGGCGGCGGCGTTCGCGCGCCTCCCCGCCCCGCCGGCGCGCGAGGTGGAGCGGGTGGCGCATCTCGTGCTCCTGCAGCTGCTTCCCGCCCTGGCCGAGGGCGACCTCGCGGCCTTCGGCGCCGCCCTCGGCGAAGTGCAGCGCGTGACCGGAGGGTGGTTCGCGCCGGCGCAGGGGGGGATCTTCGCGCCCGGCCCGACAGGCACGCTGGTCGAGCGGCTGCGGGAATGGGGAGCGCACGGCGTGGGGCAGAGCTCCTGGGGTCCCGCGGTGTACGGCATCGTGGACGACGCCGCCGCCGCCCGCCTCCTCGCCGAGCGGGCGCGCGCCGTGGTCGGGCCCGGGGGCGCGGTGTACGAGGGCCGCTTCGGCGCGACCGGGGCGCGGGTGTGGTCCGAGGGCGGTCGGGAGCCCCCGGGTTAGCGCCGCCAATCCGGGGTTTCCGGGCTGATTGACAGCGGCCGAAATGCGGGATATAACCACTATCCCTGGCAGCACCTCAGTCACGGAGGGAGCCGTAGGATGGCTGTCGCCTGTTGGGAGCGGGGTCCGCCGTGATGCGGCGGGGCCCCGGGTTCTGACGGGGCAAAAGTGTGTGGGCCGTTTTTCACCATCCTCAACGTGGGGTCAGCTATGAACTGCTTCAACCGATGGTCCGGCGGACTCGCCGCGAGCCTGATGGTGCTCGTCGCGACGTCCGTCGCCGCCCAGTCGCTGGAGAATCCGCCGAATGGGCAATGGTGGTCCACGGGGCGCACGTACGACCTGCAGCGCTACAGCCCGCTGACGCAGATCAACCGGTCGAACGTGAAGAACCTCAAGGCCGCCTGGACGTTCTCGACGGGCGTGTTGAACGGCCACGAGGGGAACCCGCTGGTCATCAACAACGTGATGTACGTGCACAGCGCGTTCCCGAACATCGTCGCCGCCCTCGATCTCACCAAGCCGGGCGCGCCCATGATCTGGCGGCACGTGCCGGCGCAGGACCCGAACGCGAAGCCGATCGCGTGTTGCGATCTGGTGAACCGCGGCCTGGCCTACCATCCGAGCGGCAAGCTGTTCATCGAGCTGCTGCAGGGTGAGCTGCTCGCCCTCGATGCCAAGACGGGCAAGGAGCTGTGGCGGGCGAAGCACCCGGCGACGTCGGGCGCCGGCAACGAGGCGACCGACTTCAAGACCGGCGCGACGATGACCAACGCGCCGATCGTGATCAAGGACATCGTGATCGCGGGCATCTCGGGCGGCGAATTCGGCGTACGCGGCCGCGTGTCGGCGTTCGACGTGAACACCGGCAAGCACCTCTGGACCGCGTACAGCACCGGGCCCGACAACGAGGTGAAGATCGTCGGCGACGCCAACCCCAACTACGAGTCGCACAAGGGCCGCGATCTCGGCGTCAAGACGTGGCAGGGCGACCAGTGGAAGATCGGCGGCGGGACCACCTGGGGCTGGTACTCCTACGACCCGCAGCTGAACCTCTTCTACTACAGCTCCGGGAACCCGGGGACGTGGAACCCCGACCAGCGCCCCGGCGACAACAAGTGGTCCATGACCATCTTCGCCCGCAACCCCGAGAACGGCGAGGCGAAGTGGGCCTACCAGATGACGCCGCATGACGAATGGGACTACGACGGCATCAACGAGAACGTCCTGTTCGACGCGACGATCAACGGCAAGCCCACCAAGGCGCTGGCGCACTTCGACCGCAACGGCTTCGGCTACGTGCTCGACCGCACCACCGGGAAGGTGCTCGTGGCGCAGCCGTACGCGTCCAACGCGCCGAACTGGGCGTCGCGCATCGACCTGACGACCGGCGTGCCGGTGCGCAACCCGCAGTACGGGACGACCTCGAAGAAGAACACCGAGGGCATCTGCCCCGCTGCGATCGGCTTCAAGGACCAGCAGCCCTCGGCGTACTCGCCGCAGACCGGCTGGTTCTACGTGCCCACGAACAACATCTGCATGGACTACGAGGGCGTGGAGGTGAAGTACTCGGCCGGCCAGCCCTACGTGGGCGCGATCGTGCGGATGTATCCCGGCCCGGGCGGCAACCGCGGCGCCTTCGTCGCGTGGGACCCGACCACCGGGACCAAGAAGTGGGAGATCAAGGAGAACCTCGCGGCCTACGGCGGCGCCCTGGCGACGGCCGGCGGCGTGGTGTTCTACGGCACGATGGAAGGCTGGCTCAAGGCCGTGGACGCCAAGACCGGCACGTTGCTGTGGAAGTTCAAGTGCCCGTCGGGCATTATCGGCAACCCGATGACCTATCTGGGGCCGGACGGCAAGCAGTACGTCGCGGTCCTGTCGGGCATCGGCGGTTGGGCCGGCATCGGCGTCGCCCTCGGCATGGGGGTGGAAGATCCGACGGCCGGGCTGGGAGCGATCGGCGCGTTCGGTGACTACACGAACATGTCGAACCCCGGCGGCACGCTGCTGGTCTTCTCGCTGTAACGCGGCGACGAGGGAACCCTCATCGCAGCAGGCAGTTCCGTAGTCACCCGGTGCCGGAGCGAACCCGCTCCGGCACCGGGTGTAGTAGCGTTTACGCGGTCTCGACCTTCACGCGGGTCCGCAGGGAGTCCTATGCGTTCCACTCGAATCCAGCTCGTCGGCGCGCTGGGCGCGGCGGCCGCCGCGATCGCTCTCATGGGCAGTGCGCCCCGGCAGCCGCTGGCCGAGCTCCGGGTCTGCGCCGACCCGTACAACATGCCCTTCTCCAACGACAAGGAAGAGGGCTTCGAGAACAAGATCGCCCACCTGGTCGCGGAGGACCTGCACGCCACCGTCACCAACTACTGGTGGCCGCACCGCCGCGGCTTTGTCCGCAACTCCATCGGGGCCGGGATGTGCGACGTCATCATCGGCGTGCCGGTGGGGTTCGATCTCGTCGCGGAAACCAAGCCGTACTATCGCTCGACCTATTACTTCGTGTACCGCAGCGACCGGGGGCTGGCCATCCGCTCGCTCGACGACACGATCCTCAAGCATCTGCGGATCGGCGTCAACCTGATCGGCTACGACTACACCAACACCCCGCCGGCCCAGGCGCTCGCGTCGCGCGGGATCGTCGGGGTGAAGGGGTTCGGGAACTTCCTAAACCCCGATCCGCGGGCCGACCATCCCGAGGATATCATCAACGCCGTCGCCAACGACTCGATCGACGTCGCCATCGTGTGGGGGCCCAAGGCCGGCTACTGGGTGCAGCGCGAGCCGGTGCCGCTCACCATGGTGGCGCTGCCGGATTCGGACCCCGTCTCGGGTATGCCGTTCGCCTTCGACTTCGCGATGGGCGTGCGCCACCGCGACAAGGCGCTCAAAGCGACGCTCGACTCGGTGATCGACCGCCGGCGCGCGGACATCGTGCGCATCCTGCACGACTACAACGTGCCGATGCTCGATCTGCGCCCGTAACGGGCATGCCCCGGCCCTGCCACCGCCCATTCGGGAGACCCAGGACGTGATGACCAAGCACACCGTGCGGGTCGGCGGCTTCGGCGCGTGCGTGGCCGCGGCCGCTGTGATCGCTGCCGCGCCCCCGGCGCCCCCCGCGCCCTCGGCGCCCGCCGTGCGCGCCGCTCAGCCGCAAGATACCGCGCGCGACAGCCTCCTCGTCTCGGACTCGATCTATCAGGGATGGAAGTGGTTCCACGTGTACTGCTTCCGCTGCCACGGCGAGGATGCGATCGGCGGCGTGAACCCCTCCGCCCCCGATTTGCGCTGGGCCCTCAGCGCCCGAGGGGCGAACTTCCCGCGCGACAGCTTCGTCTATACGGTCCTCAACGGCCGGCTGGACAAGGGGATGCCCGCCTGGAAGGCGCTCCTCGACACCTCCGCGATCTACGAGCTGTACCAGTACGTCAAGGCGCGGAGCGACGGCTGGCTCAAGCCGGGCCGGCCGCACCGGCTCTCCGACCTGGAAGGCGCCAAGAGCCCGTGAGCGCGCGGGGCCCGGGACGCCGGCGGGGGGCGGGGCTCGCGGCGGCACTCGCGGGCGCGCTGCTCTCCTCCGCGCTGCCGCACCCCGCCCCCGCGCAGCAGCGGCTCACCCGCGACCACGTGCTCGCGGCCCTGGCGGCGGCGACCCCCGAGCGCCCCGCTGACTTCACGGGCGCCGACCTCTCGGGCCTCGACCTCGCCGGCGTGGACTTCAAGCGCGCCACCCTCGCCCGCTGCCGGCTGGTGCAGACGCGGCTCGCCGGCGCGAACCTGTTCGCCGCCACCCTCGACGACGCGGTGGCGAGCGAGGCGGACCTCGCCGGCGCGAACCTCGACGTGGCCGTCGCCCACCGGGCCGACCTGCGGCGGGCGACGTTGCGCGAGGCGAGCCTCTTCGCCGTCATCCTCGACGATGCCGATCTCTCCGGCGCGGACCTGAGCGGGGCGCGCCTCATCGGATCGGCGCAGCGGGTGCGCGCCGTCGGCGCGAAGTTCGCGAAGGCCAACCTGGGGGTGGACCCCGCGAACCAGTCCATGGGGATCATGCGCGTGGACGCGAGCGGGGCGGACTTGCGGGGCGCCGACTTCACCGGCGCGAACCTGCGCAAAGCCCTCCTCGTCCGCGCCGACCTCACGGGCGCGGACCTCAGCGATGCCGACCTGAGCGGCGCCGATCTGACGGGCACGGTGCTCCGCGACGTCCGCGGGCTCGACCGCGCCCTGCACCTCGACCAGGCGATCGGCGCCCCCGCCGCCGCCCCCGCCCCCGGCGCGGCAGGGCCGGGACCGCGCGGCCCGCGCCTGTACGTGAGCAACGAGGTGGACAACACCGTCATGGTGATCGACCCGGCCCGCGGGACCGTGGTCGCGACGATCCCCGTGGGCCGGCGGCCGCGCGGCCTGGCGGCGAGCCCCGACGGCCGCACCGTGTACGTCGCGCTCGGGCAGGACGACGCGCTTGGCGTGATCGACGTGGCGAGCGAGCGCATGATCCGCACCATCCCGGCGAACCGCGACCCGGAGCTCGTGGTGGTGAGCCCCGACGGCCGCACGGCCTACGTCTCGAACGAAGAGATCGCGCACGCCACGGCCATCGACCTCGCGACGGGTAGGATCGTCTTCTCCACTCCGGTCGGCGTCGAGCCCGAAGGGATCGGCCTGACGCGCGACGGTACCAAGCTCTACGTCACGGCGGAAACGAGCAACACGGTCTCCGTCCTCGACGCCGCGACCGGCCGGCTGCTGCGCACGATCCCGGTCGGCGAGAACCCGCGCACCGTCGCCCTTACGCCGGACGGGCGCCGCGCCTTCGTGACGGCGGAGGCGGGCGGCAACGTCACCGTCATCGACGTGGCGACCGACAGCGTGCTCGGCCGGTTTCCCATCCGCGACGGCAAGACCAAGCCGGTGCGCATCGCGTTCGCCCCGGACGGCCGGCTCGCCTACGTCACCGAGGGCGCGGCCACGAGCGTGAGCGTGGTGGACCTGGACGCGCAGCGGGTGATCGACACGATTCCCGTGGGGCGCCGGCCCTGGGGGATCGCGCTGGCGCCGGACGGCAGCCGCCTGTACACGGCCGACGGGCGCTCCAACACGGTGTCGGTCATCGACCCGGCCGCCCGCCGGGTGATCGCGACGATCCCGGTCGGCGAGCGCCCCAACGACCTGCTGTACCTGCCCTAGGCTCACCCCAAGGGCAGGCGCGCGAGCCACGAGCGGGGCCGGCGCGCCCGCACCCAGCCGTCCACCCCCCACGTGCGGCCGGCGCGCGTGGCGAGCACCACGACGAGGCTCACGAGCAACATGTAGTGAAAGCCCTGCTGCGCCGCACCCTGCCACTGCACCGCGAGCCCGTAGTTCACCACGAGGAAGATGCCGATGCCGGCGGCGAGAACCGTGAGACAGCCGAACAGGAGGCCGAGCCCCACCGCCGCCTCTCCGAACGCCGTGAGCTGGGCGAACAGACGACTGTGCGGGATCACCGTGTGGTTCATGAAGTCGCGGAAGAACGCCACCGGATTGCCCTCGGCGTACTTGCCCACGAGGATCGGCATCACGTGGAGCCAGCGGTCCGACGCCGTGGGCACGGGCAGCACGCCGGCGAGGAGGGTGACGCCGAGCTTGGTGAACAGCGCCTTCGCGAACCACGCTCCCACGGCGATGCGCAGGATCGCGAGCCAGCGCTCGGGCGCGCGCATCGCGGGGGCGCATCCAGCGGCGGCCACACGGTCCATCGGATCGACACCTCCCCGGGGGAAACGGGACGTGGAGCGGTTAGGGGATACGCCCGGCGGCCCGCGCACGTTGCGCCAGGGGCTGCTCCGGTAGCTAACCGGCCCGTCGCCGCGGCGCCAGGGCTACTTGCCGATGCAGAATGCGGCGAACACGCGGTCGAGCACCTCGTCGGGCGTGATGACGCCGATCAGATCGTCCAGGGCGCTCACGGCCGCCCGCAGATGCGTGGCCGCCGCCGCCGCGTCGGCGCCCGCCGCCCGCGCGTCCCGAAACGCCTCGATCTCGGCGAGCGCGCGCGCGAGCGCCGTGCGGTGGCGCGCCCGGGTGACCACGGGCTCCACCTCGCCTAGCGCCAGCAGCCGGCCGAACGCCGCCTCGGCGAGCCGGCGCCGCAGCGCGGCGAGCCCCTCCCCGGTCACGACCGACACCGCCAGCGGCCCGTCCGGCTCCGCGCAGCGCGGACCGTCGGCCAGGTCGGCCTTGGTGCGCACCCGGATCACGGGCGCCGCCACCGGCGCCGGCAAGGCGTCGGGCGCGGAGAGGTCGGGGGCCCCCTCGCCCGCCGCCGCGCAGAACAGCACGAGGTCGGCCGCCGCCAGATATTTGCGCGACACCTCGATCCCCAGGCGCTCCACCCGATCGGCGCTGTCGCGCAGCCCCGCCGTGTCCACCAAGCGGAACGGCAATCCCTCGATCACGGCGTGGGCCTCGATGGCGTCGCGGGTGGTGCCCGGAACCTCGGTCACGATGGCGCGCTCGGTGCCGAGCAGCGCGTTGAACAGCGACGACTTGCCCGCGTTCGGGGGGCCCGCGATCACCACCAACGCCCCCTCGCGCAGCCGCTCGCCCTCGGGCGCCGTCGCGAGGAGGCTCCGCAGCCGCTCGTGCACGGCGCGCCACGCGGCCTCGACCCGCTCCGGCGCCACGGGGCCGCCGTCCTCGTCGGGGAAGTCGATGTCGTAGGCGAGCAGCGCCTCGAGCTCGAGCACCTCGCCGCGCAGCGCCTCGAGCCGCCCCGACAGGCCCCGCTCGAGCTGGTGCAGCGCGCGCCGCGCCTGGGCCGGCGCGCCCGCATCCACCAGGTCCGCAATCGCCTCCGCCTGCAACAGGTCGAGTTTTCCGTTGAGCACCGCCCGCCGCGTGAACTCGCCCGGCTGCGCCGGGCGTGCGCCCGCCGCGACCAGCGCCGCCAGGGCGGCGGCCGGCACCACCACGCCCCCGTGGGTCGAGAGCTCGACCATGTCTTCGCCGGTGTAGGATCGCGGCGCGGGGAAGCACGCGGCGAGCGCCTCGTCCACCGGCTCGCCGCTGCCGGGGTCCACCACGCGCACCCGGCGCACGGTGCGCGGCGGCTCGGGACGAAACGGCCGCAGGGCCCGCGCCGCCACCGCGAACGCCCCCCGGCCCGACAGCCGGATCAGCGCCAGCGCCGCGCGCCCCGGCGGCGTCGCCAGGGCGACGATGGGATCGCTCAGCACCGCGGCCCCCTCGCGGCTACGGGGCGGCCCGCTTCCCCTGCTCCCGCAACCGGCGCATGGCGATCAGGTACTGCTGCGGAATGCTGACGAGGTTGCTCACCGCGTAGTACAGGTTCAGCCCCGAGGCGAAGCGCAGGAACAGCAGCGTCATGAACGCCGGCATGAAGTACAGCATCGTCTTCGCCTGCGGGTTCGGCGGCACGCCCATCTGGCCCACCTTGGTGAGGACGAACATCGAGATGCCCATCACCACGGGGACGATGTAGTACGGATCGGCCCGCGACAGGTCGGGGAGCCACAGGAACGGCACCCCGCGGAACTCGATCGTGTTGGCGAACACGAAGAACAGCGCGAACAACACGGGCATCGGCAGGAGCATCGGGAGGCAGCCGCCGAACGGGTTGACGTTGTGCTCCTTGTAGATCCGCAGCATCTCCCGTTGCAGGCGCTCGGGGTCGGTCTTGTACCGCTCCTGGGTCTGCTTGATGAGCGGCGCCACCGCCTGCATCCGGAGGCTCGACTCCATGGCACGCTGGTTCAGCGGCCACAGCAGCGCCCGCACCAGCACCCCGAAAATGACGAGCACCCACCCGTAGGCGAGGCGCAGCCGGTCGTGCATCCAGATGAGGACGTTCACGACGAGGACCGACACCGGCTGGATGACCGGCCGGAGCACGCCGCCGTAGGGGTTGGCGTCGTCGAGATCGTGGCCCAGGCGGGCGAGGCGGCGGTACTCGAGCGGGCCCGCGTACACATCGAAGCCGAAGTCGCCGGCGGGGGGCACGGGGAGCGTGAGCGTGAGCGCCGCGCGGGTCGCCACCGCCGAGCGGCCGAAGAGCGAGGACGCGGTGACGGTGCGCGGGCCGCCCACCACGATGCCGCCGCCGAAGCGGGGTGCGTCCTCGCGCGTGGCGAGGGCGGCCGCGAAGAAGTACTTGGACTTGACCCCCGCCCACTCGAAGGGGCCGTCGAGGATCTGGCGCTCGCCGGGCTTGAGCGACTGGAAGGCGGTGCTGCGGGTCCGCGCCGCCTTGGTGACGACCGCGAAGTGGCGGAAGTCGTCGAGCGAGTCGGCCTCGACCGAGCGCAGCCCGTCCCCGAGCCCGAGGAGCAGGGTCGCGCCCCCGGGCCCGAACCCTTCGAAGCGGCCGCGCACGGCGAACCGGTACTCCGCCGCCGCGAAGCGATACTCGAGCGTCACGCGCGCGCCGCCCCGGGCGCCACGGAACGTGAGCGTGGCGCTGTCGGCCGCCCCGGGGCCGAGCCGCACGGCGGCCGCGCTCGGGACCAGACGCCAGTCGGCCACGCTGACGGTGTCGCCCCCGCCCCCGCCCCCGGCCCCGCCCGCGCCGCCCTCCGCGGCGCGCGTGTACAGGAGCAACGGGCGACCGGGGGGCACGAGCTCCACCGGCCGGCCCGAGTCGCCGGCCGCGAACGAGCGGTACCCGAGCAGTTCCGCGTGCACGAGCGCCCCGCCCCTGGTGCTGAACCCGAGCCGGTAGAGCGGCGAGGTGACCCAGATCGTCTCTGCGGGCGCGGCCGCCGCGGCGGAGAGCGGCCCGAGCGCTGGCGCCGCGGCCGGCGCCAGCGCGGCGCCGGCGCTCTCGCGGGGTGCGGCGGCGCGCCCGGCGGCGCTGTCGGCCGGGCCGGGCCGGGCCGGCCCCGGAGCGCGCTTCGGCGGGAACAGGATTCCCGGCAGCACGGCCACGATGAGCATCAGGACGATGGCGAGGATGATGCGCCGTTCCACAGGCGGCCCTCAGGGCACCGGGTCGTAGCCACCCGGATGAAACGGATGGCACCGGAGGATGCGCTTCACGCCGAGCCACGCCCCCCGCAGCGCCCCGTAGCGTTCGACCGCCTCCAGCGTGTATTGGGAGCACGACGGCACGTAGCGGCACCGGGTGAGCATCAGGGGCGCGAGCGTCAGCTGGTAGCCGCGGATCAGCGCGGCGACCGCACGCCGGGGCCAGTGCCGCATCGTCACGCGAGCCGGCCTGCGGCCGCGGCGAGTTCGCCGCGCAGCACGGCGAACGGCGCGGCGTAGGCGCTGCGCTTCGCGCGCACCACCAGGTCCACCGCGCCGAGCGCGGGCAACACCTCGCGGCGCAGGATTTCCCGCAACCGCCGGCGCAGGCGATTGCGCGCCACGGCGCCGTAGTGGTAGCGCGGAACGACGATCGCCGCGCGGGGACCGCCCCCCTCGCGCGGGCGCCACGCCAGCTCGAGGTGCGGCGTCCGCACGCGTTCGCCCGCTTTCCAGCATGCCGCAAGCTCCGCGCTGCGCCGCAACCGGGCGCGGCGCGGCCACCGCTCCCCCGTCAGCGGCTCCGATGTTTGGACGGCAGGCGGACGGCGAGACGCTTCCGCCCCTTCTTGCGGCGGCGGGATAGCACTGCGCGGCCCCACACGGTCTTCATCCGCGCGCGAAAGCCGTGCTTGTTGACGCGGCGGCGATTGCGCGGGCGATAGGTCGGCCCCATAGCTTCCTCTCGTAAGACCCGAGAACCTACACGTTTACCGCGGCGGCGGTCAAGGTTGACTTTTCCACATCCGCGCCATAGTTTCGGGCCGCCCTTGCTGGACGTCCCACCTTTCGTCACTCGCGGATGGAGCAGTTTACCAAGGAAGCCTGGAAGCGCGTCCTGGACGAGGCGCGACGCGAACTCCCCGACGCCGCGGTGCGCACGTGGCTCGAGCCCGCGGTGCCGATCGCCCTCGACGAGAGCCAGCTGATCGTCGGCGCACCCGACCAGTTCGCCGTCGAGTGGAACGCCTCGAAACACGCCGGGGTGCTGGCCCGGGCGGCCGAGCGGGTGTTCGGCCGGCCCACCACGGTCGTGTTCCGCGTGCAGGAAGACCGCCAGCGGCGCCCGCAGATGGACTTCTTCGTGGCGCCCCGCGACCCCGCCCCGGCCGTCGCCGAGCGCAGCGCGTTTCCCACCACGCCGCTCAACGAGCGCTACACTTTCCAAACGTTCGTCATCGGCAAGTCGAACGAGCTCGCCGCCGCCGCGGCGCACGCGGTGGCCGAGGCCCCCGGCAAGACCTACAACCCGCTCTTCATCTACGGCGCCACGGGCCTCGGCAAGACGCACCTGATGCAGGCCATCGCCCACGCCGTGCTGGCCAAGTATCCCACCACCCGGGTGCACTACTTCGGCGCCGAGCAGTTCATCAACGAAGTGATCGAGTCCATCCACGCGCGCACGATGTCGGAGTTCCGGCGGCGCTACCGCAACGACGTGGACCTGTTCCTCGTGGACGACGTGCATTTCCTCGAAGGCAAGGAAATGACGCAGGAGGAGTTCTTCCACACCTTCAACGCGCTGTTCGAGGCCCACAAGCAGATCGTGCTCACCTCGGACCGGCCGCCCAAGGAGATTCCGGGCCTCGAAGACCGGCTCATCTCGCGCTTCGAGTGGGGCCTGGTGGCCGACATCGGCCACCCGGATCTCGAGCACCGGATCGCGATCCTGCGCAAGAAGGCGGAGCAGGACCACCTGGAGCTCACGATCCCCGACGACGTGCTGCGGTTCATCGCCGAGCACGTGCGATCGAGCGTGCGCGAGCTGGAGGGGTGCATCATCAAGCTGCTGCTGTTCGCGTCCCTCAAGAACCGGGAGGTCACGATCGAGCTCGCCCGCGAGGCGCTCTCGGACAAGATTCGCCAGGGCGAGGACGGCGCCGCCTACGCGGTGCCCGCCGCGCCGAGCATCGATCGGGTCCAGGAAGTCGTGGCCCGCCGCTGGGGCGTGACGCCCGAGGGCCTGCGCTCCAAGGCGCGGACCAAGACGCTGACCGTCCCGCGCCAGGTGGCGATGTACCTCGCGCGCGACATGCTGGGGATGCAACTCGTCGAGATCGGCCAAGCGTTCGGCGGCCGCGATCACTCCACCGTGATCCACTCGGTGGACAAGGTGGAACGGCAAATGATGCGGGACCGGACCTTCAAGGAGCGCGTCGAGATGGCGCGCCAGGAGTTGTCCGCACTGTAGCCAACATGTCCGGGAGCGCCGTGTGGGCGCCTGTGGGAAGCCGGGCCGGGTGTCGGCAACGGCCGGAATCCCCACACCGCCCACACGGGCGCCCACAAGGGCGGACGAGCGGAGCGGCCGTCGGGGCAGGGCGTTACGCCCGGACGTCCACATCTGCCGGCGCCCTACTAGTACTACTAGGTATATGTTTGAGGGGTCGTCATAGAAGCTTTACCCACAGACCGGCGAGGGCACGAGGCGGATGAAGTTCACGATCACACGGGAGCAGCTGCAAGAAGGCCTGAGCGCCGCCGCCGCGGCCGTTCCGGCGAAGACTACCTTGCCGGTCTTGGCGAACGTCCTGCTCGAGGCCACCAAGCAGGGCCTCCGCCTCTCGGGCACGGATCTCGACATCGCGGTGAGCACGACGGTCGCAGCCGACGTGGACGCGGAAGGCGCCGTCACGCTGCCGGCCAAGAAGTTGGTGGACATCGCCCGCGAGCTGCCGTCGGGTCCGGTGCGGGTCACGGCGGCGGGCGAGGCGCGGGTCGCGATCGAGTGCGGGCGCTCCAAGTTCAAGCTCCTCGGCCTGCCGCGCGAGGAGTTCCCGTCGTTTCCCGCGGTGAAATTCGACGGGGCGTGGCGAGCCACCGCCGGCGTGGTGCACAAGCTGGTCGGGCACGTCGCCTTCGCCGCCTCCACCGAAGAGAGCCGCCCCATTCTGAACGGCGTGCTCTGGGAGCTGCGCCCTGACCGCATGCGCATGGTGGCCACCAACGGCCACCGGCTCGCCAAGATGGACGTGCCGGCCACGGGCGGCCGCGAGGCCGATCTGATCGTGCCGCCCAAGGCGCTCGAACAGATTCGCCGCCTCTTCCCGGCCGACGCGGACATCGAGGTCGCGCGGAGCGACAACCACATCGGCTTCCGAGCCGGGGGGACGCTCGTGTTCTCGCGACTCATCGAGGGCCCGTACCCGAACTACGAGCAGGTCATCCCGCGCGAGAACGACAAGGTGGCCACGATCGACAAAGCGGCGATGGCGGCCGCTCTGCGCCGCATGAGCGTGGTGGCGAGCGACCAGACGCACCGCATCCGGCTCGCGTTCTCGGGCGGCGCGGTGAAGTTCTCCGTCCAGACGCCGGATCTGGGCGAGGCGCAGGACGAACTCGCGGTCACCTACGAGGGCGAGCCGCTCGAGATCGGCTTCAACGCCCTCTATCTGCTCGAGATCCTCAAGTACATGCCCACCGACGAGGTCCGCTTCACCTTCAAGGCGCCCGAGCGGGCGGCCACCGTCGAGCCCGTGGGCTGGAACGATCCGGCGAGCTACCTCGCCCTCGTGATGCCCCTGCGGCTCGTGGACTGAGCGCTCAGGGCGCCGAATCCCGGGGCGCACCCGGCAGGCTGTCGGTGCCGGGTGCGGTCAGCCGCAGGGAGTCGAGCGCCGGCGGCAGGACCGGCTCGGGGACGGCCACCGCGAGCGAATCGCTGTCGTCCGCTTCGGCCGGAATCGCGACCTCCTGGCCCCGGAAGCGGGCGAGAATCAGGTCGCGCCGGGCCAGGGTGCGCGCCGGCCGGAACGCGGGGTTCGAGGTGCGGGGATGCGGCAGCGTGGCGGCCAGCTCGGCGGCCTGGCGCTCGTCCAGGCGCGAAGCGGGGACGCCGAAGTAGGCCCGGCTCGCCGCCTCCGCTCCCCAGATCCCGGGCCCCCATTCCGCCACGTCGAGGTACAGCTCGAGAATCCGGTCTTTCGAGAGGGCGAGCTCGAGGCGCAGGGCGGTCACCGCCTCCTTGAGCTTGCGGAGCGGACTGCGCGAGGGCGAGAGATAGAGATTCTTGGCGAGCTGCTGGGTGATGGTGCTCGCGCCGCGCAGGCGGTCCCGGCGCTGCCACGCGGCTTTCATCGCGGCCCACACGTTCTTGCCCGGTTCCCATCCCAGCGCGTCGGCGAGCTCGGCGGGATCGACCCCGTGGTGGCTGCGGAAGCGCGAATCCTCCCCGATGATCACCATCCGCGCGAGCAGCGGCGAGATCTCCGCGAGCGGCGTGGGGCGCACCGCGGGCGGATGCCGCCCCGCGCTCGCCGCGCGCATCATGGCCGTCGTCCGCGGCCAGTGATCGGCCCACCAGCACGGCGGAGGCCACACGCCGAACAGCCACCCGAGGGCGAGGAGCGCCGTCCCTAGCGCCAGCCGCAGGGCGCTCCTACGTTTTCCGTCCGCCATGTCGCTCGATCTCGCCACGCTGCGCCGCCGGCTGCAAGCGGCCCTGGGAGAGCAATTTACTGTCGGCGAGGTGCTCGGCGAAGGCGGCTTCGCCGCGGTGTTTCGCGCGCGCACCCGCGGCGGCGACGTGGCGGTGAAGGTGCTCGATCTGGGGCTCACGCCCTCTCCCGCGCTCGCCGAGCGGTTCGTGCGCGAGGCGCGCACCAGCGCGCAGCTCCACCATCCCCACATCGTCCCCATCTACAAGGTGGGCGGCTACCGCAACGAGGTCCTCTACATCGTGATGCGCTGCGTGGAGGGGCCCTCGTTGCGGCAACTGCTCGCGGAGCGCGGGCGGCTCCCGGTGGACGACGCGGCGCGCATCGCGCGCCAGGTGGCCGATGCCCTCGCCTACGCGCACCGCCGCGGCATCGTGCACCGCGACGTGAAGCCCGACAACATCCTGCTCGACCGCACGGGACGCGTGCTGGTGACGGACTTCGGGATCGCCCAGGCCGCCCAGGAGGCCTCGGCCGGGCGGTTGACGACCGAGGGCACGGTGGTCGGGACGCCGCACTACATGAGCCCCGAGCAGGCGACGGGCGACCCGGTGGACGCCCGCTCCGACGTGTATTCGCTCGGCGTGGTGCTCTACCAGATGCTCGCGGGCGTGCCGCCCTTCGACGGCGAGTCGGCGCAGGCCGTGCTCATGAAGCAGGCCACGGCCGTCCCGGTGCCGATCCGGCGGCTGCGTGGCGACGTCTCCCCGGACCTGGCGGCCGTCGTGGAGCGGATGCTGGCGAAGGCGCCGGCCGAGCGGTTTCAGAGCGCCGAGGAGGCGAGCGGGGCGCTGGTCGCCGCTGTGCCCGGCGCGAAGGGAGAAGGCACGCCCGGGCGCCACGGCGGGGGCGGGGGCGGGGGCGGGCGCGCGCTGGGCCGGGTCGCCGCGGTGTTCGTCCTCGGCGCCGCGGCCAGCGCCGCCCTGCTCGTTGTGCTGAGCCGCCCGCCCCGCGTGGCCGCAACGCCGCCCTGGCCCGCGGGGCTCGGGGCCGTGCTGGGGCGCGCCGGCGCGCTCGCGCCGGACACGGCGGAGTTCGTGTTTCGGCCGGGGGGCGCGGACGACAGCACCGTTCTCGTCATCGCGCGGGCGACGCTCGCCGTCCTCACCCCGCACGGGGCGCGTGCCTACACTCGCGATCGCGTGGCGGTGCGCTACGGCCTCACGGCAGCGGGCCGGCGGCTGCGATTCGGCCTCGTACTGGCGTCGGCCCGGGGCCGGGACACCGTGTACAGGGACCTCTCGGCCCGCGAGCTCGTGGCGCTGGTGCCGCGCCTTGGCCCGGGCGCCCGGGGCGCCCCGCCCCGCCGTCTTCCCTAGCGGCGCGGCGCGGCGCCCAGGCGGCGCGTCGAGACGCCGTACGCACTCAGCGCGTCGAGCGCACCCACGTCGGCCGGCGTGGTGGCGACGACGCCCACCACGTCGTTGCCGCCGAGGGAGAGACCGAAGGCAAATCCGGCGCGCCGCAGCGAGCCGTCGGTGTCGAGGCGCACTAGCGGGCCGATCGGCAGGACGCCGCCCCGGCCGAGCAGCGCCCGCGCCGCGAAGGCGTACGCCTCGGCCCCGCGGGCCGTGAAGCGGCCCTGCGCCGAGATCGCGGCTCGCCCCCCGGCGACGCGCAGGGTGGCGCCCGGCACGTAGGTGACCGCCAGGGTGGAGTCGCGCACGCGCGGCCGCCCCACGTGCTCGATCACACCGCCCAGCGCCAGCGCGGGGATCGGCTCGTACAGCACCCCGAGATCCCATCCCGTACTCGAGGTCCCGCCGCGGTAGAGGACGGCCGCGAACCCGAGGGCGAGTGCCCGATGGCCCGCCGCGAACCCCACCCGGTAGGTGTGTCCCCGGCCCCCGCTGTCGAAGACGTCCCGCTGGTACCCAAACGACAGCCCCCGCGACGTGAAGCCGCCCGACACCTGGCGCAGGCGGCCTCCCGGACCGGGATCGACGACCACGAGATCGAGCTGCACCGAGGCTTGCGCATACCGGCCGGGGCCCGCCGGGTTTACCCACAGGGCGCGAGCGTCGGTCACGTCGGTGGGAGCGAGGTAGGCCGCGGCGCGGTTGGGCGCCACCTGGGCGGCGGCGGCCGGCGCGAGCACGACCAGCGCCGCGCAGGTCGTCCGCCCAACGCGGCCGCGCACTACGGCAGCACCGCGACGCTGGTGCGGACCACCTGCGTTACCGGGACCGTCATCCCCTGGACGGGCAGCCGCACGTTGAGCGCGAGCGAGTCGCGCCATTCGCCGCCCAGATAGCGCCCGTCGAGGCCCACGTAACCCGTGCCGCTCCCGACCCCCGCACCGGAGAGCTCGAACGGTTGGCCCGCGTTGGCGCCGCGGCCGGCGATCGTGTACGTCTGTGTCGCCTCGATGCGCACCGCGACCACGCCGCCATGCTCCTCGGGCGGCGAGGCCGCGGCGCTGGTGATCGTGCGCCGGGTCACGTCGGAGCCCCCGCTCTGCTGCGCCACTTCACTGGTGTCGGTCCAGGCGGCGCCGGGCGTGAGGCCGGCGGGCGGGAGGCGCGGCAGGAAGTCCCGCAGGTTGCCGAGCAGCTGCGCCACCGCTTGCGCGGCGGCGCTGTCCGACGGGGTCGCGTTCACGAAATCGCCGCGCGGCGTGAGACGACCCGCGAACACGAGCGCGCGCGCGCGGTTCATGTTCTCCACGAGCGGCGGCGGGGTGCCGGAGTCGGGCACCATCGAGTCCACGCGGAAGCTCGCAGGGTAGCCGCTGCTGTCGGCGGGGGCGGCGGGGGCGGCCACGGCGGCGCTCAGGAAGATCGTGGTACCGAAGTCCTGCACTTGCGGCTGGCCGCCTACATGCTGCTCCACGTGCAATCGCCGGTGCACGGCGTAGCGGGTGGTCCCCGGTTCGTAGCGGATGGTGCCGCGGGATGGTGCGGCTGCCGGCGCACCGGGAGCGGGGGCGGGGGCGGACCCGTACGGGCTCGGTGCCGCGGCGGGCGCAGCCGCTGTTCGTCCGCCGCCTGTCGCGCAGGCCGCCAGCGTCACCATCCACCACACCGCGCCGTGGCGCACGTGCGCTCGCCTACGCTCCGTCCCGCGCAGCCACGCGGTCGTTTTTGGTCCGGCCGAAGATGGCCACCATCTCGCTGCCTTCGCTCGAGACGCGCAGCAGCTTCCAGCCGCGCTTGCGCATGTCGGCGCGCCAGCCGATGAGCTTCTCCCACTCCCGGGCCGTGGTGCGAAACACCCGCAGGTCCGCGACTTGCTCCCACTGCGCCGGATACGGCTTGGAAGGCAGGGTCATGGGGAGGCGGGCGGTAGAGCCATAAGCCGAGTTCTGTTTGTCCGCCGCTGGCGGCCAGATGGTCATCTCTCTGGGATGGCTGTCGCCAGCCACCTCGTGCGGCCTACCCGCAGCTCGAGCGACCCGGGCCGGGTCTCGCTGCCTGCTTGGCCTTGCTCCGACTGGGGGTTGCCGTGCCGCGTCTGTTACCAGACGCGCGGTGGGCTCTTACCCCACCGTTTCACCCTTACCCTTAGGACAAAGGGCGGTCTGTTCTCTGTGGCCCTGTCCGTCGCCTTACGGCGCCCAGGCGTTACCTGGCAGTCTGCCCTGTGGAGCTCGGACTTTCCTCAGCGTGCCGCTCCTGCCGGCACGCCGCGACCATCACGCCCTACCGCCACCCCACTCGAATACTACCGGCGCGAGGATGGTTGGGGCAAGCCTCAGCGGGCGAGCCGCCGGATCGCGCGGGCGAGGCTGTCGGGGGGCCACGCCCCGCCGCGCGCCGCCGCGGCGACGTCCGGCGGCTCGAGCCAGAAGCCGTCGTTCTCGCCGAACGCGAGGCGCCGGAGCCGTCCCTCGCCCGCCCGGAAGGACGCCGGAGCCAGCTCCACGGCGTGGGCGACGCCGAGCCCGCGCGCGCGCCACGCCGCGATCGTCTCCGGCGAATGCGTTTCCGAGGTGAGGACGAGCAGCGGCCGGTCGGGCAGCGCGAAGCCGCGCAGCAGTCCGAGCGTGAACCAGTCGGCCGATGGTTGCGGCAGGCGCAAGGCGAAATACAGGTCGCGGCGTTCCTTGAGGGCGCGGTCGCGGAGCGCGGCGACGCGGGCGGCCACCTCGTCTTCGAGCGCGCGGTAGTAGCGGCCGAGCAGGCCGGCGTCGCGCAGCGCGGGGTACCGGGCCGCGTACGGCAGCGTATCGAGCGGCCCGCGGCGTCCCAGCCGCGCGAGCCCGTGCCGCCATGCCGCGTCGCAGAAGTCCTGCGCCGGCGCGTACGCCCCGGCCCCGCCCACGTCGAGCCCCAGCCCGACCACCAGGGTGCGCTCGGCGGCGGCGAGCCGGATGAGGGCGTCGTAGGCGGGGGCGAGGGCCGTCGTCCACAGCGCCGAGTCCAGGGCGCACGCGCTCGGCAAGGCCTCGCCCAGCGGCCCGCGCGAGGAGTCGCTCCCCGTCCAGCGGGCGTTGCCGTAGGTCAACATGGGGATCCAGCTGACGCTCGTGGGTTCGAGACGGTCCACGAAGTCCGCCCAGGCGCGACGGACCGCCGCCCGCTCGTCCGGGCGGGCGTGCGCGGAGTCGGTCCGCTCGGGGGCGGCGTCGCCCGCCAACAGGTTGAACCCGCCGCCGTCGAGCAGCGCGACCAGCGAGTCGAGCGCGCTCGCGGACCGCGGGGCGGGGCGTCGGGCGCGCGGATCGAGAGCGGGGGCCCACAGGACACGCAGTCCCTGTTGCCGCAGCCAGTCGGGCAGCGGCGTCCCGCGAGCGGTCTCGCGCGGGGTCTCGAGGGGCAACACGACGGTATCCGCCCCGGGGGGCGGCGCGAGGGGCACCGGGGCGAGATCCGCCGGCGCCGCGCGGCGCCCCGCCGCCGGCACGTGGGCCCACTCGGCCGGGCGTCGGGTCCAGCGCGCCAGACCGACCAAAAACGCGCGCGTGCGCGCCGCGGCGTCCGGGCGCAGCGCGGGCGCCGGCGAGGGCCGCAGCGGCGGGCCCAGCGCGCCGAGGGCCTGCCGGCTCATCACCACGACGAGGCCGTCGCCGAGTCGCGCCGCCGCGACGACCCCCGCCGCGGGGCGCGGCGCGGCCGCCCCCCGGGGCGGGCGCACGAACGCGCGGCGCGAACTCCGGGCCAGGACCTGCGTGCGCTCCCGCGCCGTGAGCGCATGGTTGTGGTCGAACGGGAACGCCTCGTACACCGCCCCGAGCGGCCCGCCGCCGATCGGCTGCGCTTCGGCCCAGGGTACGCGGTCACCGGTCATGGCGGCGAGCGGGGCCGTGGTGTCCTCCAGCACCTCGTCGCCGATGGCGATCCCCGCGCCCTCGGATGCGAGCCAGCGGTTGGCCGTCGAGCGGTCGAGGCGCCCTTCGCCGTCGGCATCGTAGCCCAGCACCGCCACCCCGCCGCGGCGCACCCATTCGCTGAGCAGGGCCGCATCGCCGCCGGTGAGCGCGTCGGACGGCGCTTCTGGTTCGCGGCCGAGCAGGAACACGACCGTGCGGTAGCGCGCGACGTCGCTGCGGGCGAGGTGGGGATAGTAGCGGCGGTACTCCACGCGATACCCGGCCGCGCGCCACGGCTCCGCCGTCGCGCTCACCGCGGCGGGCGGTGTCAGCGCGAGATCGAGGAGCAACAGCCGGCGGGCCTGCGGCTGGCAGGCGGCGAGGCACAGCGCACCGGCGGCGGCGCGCAGCCCGGCGCTCGTCACACGCCCGCGGCGAACGGCAGCAAGGTCGCGCGCAGCTCGCCAGCGGTCTGCCAGCGCAGCTCGCGGGCCTTGGCCAGGGCCCGGCCGATCGCTGCCGCCACCGCGGGCGGGACGTCGGGGCGCAGGGCGCGCACGTCCGGAGGCGCCTGCGAGCGGTGCATGTCGAGCACCGCGGCGGCGCTCGCGGCGGCAAACGGCGGACGGCCGGCGAGGCACTCGAACAGCACCACGCCGAGGGAGTAGAGATCGGTGCGCCCGTCAATGTCGGGCTCGCCCGCCGCCTGCTCGGGGCTCATGTACTCCTCGGTGCCGACCACAAATCCGCTCCGCGTCACCCGCTCGTCGCCCGACTGCGCGATCGCGCGCGCGATGCCGAGATCCACGACCACGGCGCCCTGCGGCGACACCACGACGTTGTCGGGCTTGATGTCGCGGTGCGCGATGCCGTGGGCGTGCGCGTGGGCGAGCGCCTCCAGGATCTCGCAGGCGACGGCCACTGCCCGGCCCACGGCGAGCCGCCGTTCCTGGCCCAGCACCGCCCGCAGGTTTCGCCCGGGCACGTAGGCCATGATGAACCACAGCAGGTGGTCCGTCTCGCCGCTGTCGAGGACGCGGGCGATGCGGGGGTGCCGCAGCTGGGCGGCGTAGCGGATTTCGCGGAGAAACCGGTCCGCGGCCACCGAGACGGCGAGTTCCGGGTGCAGCACCTTGATCGCCACCGGCTCCCCCGCCCGGTTGCGCGCGGCAAACAGGCAGGCGCTGCCGCCGCGTCCCGCCGCCACGATGTCGGTGTAGCGGTCGCCCAGCGCCTCGCGGACGCGTTCGATCAGGTCGCGACGCGGCATCGCCCGTCTCCGCACCGAAACAATAGGCCGCCGCCCCGCCCCGGGCCAGGGTGCGCCCCCCGGCGGGGCGCTTAGCTTACGAAGCTGGTGGAACTCTACCTCGTGCAACACGGCGAAGCGCGGGCCGAGCACGAAGATCCGGCCCGGCCCTTGAGCGAGCGCGGGCGCCGCGACGTGGAACGGGTGGCCCGGGCCGTGGCGCGGGCCGGGGTGCGCCCCGCACGTATCGCGCACTCGGGGAAGCGGCGGGCCCGGGAGACGGCGGAACTCTTCGCCGCCGCGCTCGACCCGCCCGGCGGCGTGGTCGAGATCGGGGGGCTCGGCCCGAACGACGACCCCGCGGTCGCCGCCCGGCGCGCGGCCGGAGCGGCGGAGCACCTGATGCTGGTCGGCCACCTCCCCCATCTGGGTCGGCTGGCTTCGCTCCTCGTCCTTGGCGATCCCGCGCGCGAGCTTGTCGCCTTCCGGATGGGCGGCGTCGTATGTCTGGGGCGAGAGGCGGGGGCGTGGCGCGTCTGCTGGATGCTCACCCCCGAGCTCGTCCCGGCGGAGCAAAAGTGAAGACGATCGAGGCGGTGCAAGGCGACATTACCGAGCAGCAGGTGGACGCGATCGTCAACGCGGCCAACACGACGCTGCTCGGGGGCGGCGGGGTGGACGGCGCGATCCATCGCGCCGCCGGTCCCGAGCTCCTCGCGGCGTGCCGGCAACTGGGCGGCTGTCCCACGGGCGAGGCGCGCCTCACCCCCGGATTCCGGCTTCCCGCACGGTACGTGATCCACACCGTGGGCCCGGTCTGGACCGGGGGCCGGCGGGGCGAACCGGAGCTCCTGCGCGCCTGCTACGTCAATTCGCTGCGGCTCGCGGCCGCGCACGGAGTGCGTTCGATCGCCTTTCCCTGCATCAGCACGGGCGCCTACCGGTTTCCGCGAGAGCTGGCGGCGCAGATCGCCGTGGCCGCGGTCCGCGACGAGCTCGAGCGTCCCACCCCGGTGGAACTCGTGCGCTTCGTCTGTTTCAGCGCGGCGGATCTGGCCGTGTACCGGCAGCTCCTAGGCGCCTGAGCCCCGCCTGCGCCGCGGCGGCGTACGGCGCCAGCTCGGCGCCGCCGCCGCGCGCCACCGCGTCCACAAACCGGTACGCCGCCGCCGCGCCGGCGCGGTCCCCGGCGCGTTCCGCGTCGGCCGCGCGCTGGAGCAGCGTGCGCAGCGTGCCGGGGTCGCGGTACACGAGTCCCGGATCGCGGCTCGCGCGCGCGGCGAAGCGCGCGAACCACGCCGCCCCCGCGGCGGCGACGACCAGCGCCGCCGCCACCAGCAGCGCGGCGAGCCGGCGCGCCCGGCGCGCCCGGCCCTCAGCCGCCATCGGTCCCCCCCTCCGCCGCGGCGATCGCCCCCGCCCCCGCCGCCGTGGCCAGCGTCACCTGCGCCAGGAATTCGAAGTCGAGCGTCGCGCTCGTGTCGCTCGCCCGGTGATAGTGCGGGTTGCGGAGGAACGCGGTGTCGGTCAGCATCAGCGCGGGATAGCGGGCGTCCCAGAACGAGGCGTTGTCCGACAGGCGGGTGAGCGGCAGGAGCCAGCCGCGCAGGCGCGCGCGATAGGGCACGATGGGCAGCTCCGGCACCGCGGCGCGCGCCGCGCCGACGAACGTCGCGAGCAGCCGCTGGGAGCGCGTGTCGCCCACGGCGGCCAGGAAATCGCCGCTGCGGGGCACCGCGATGCCGACGAACGGCGGCACGATTTGGGCCCCGGGCGTCGGGTCCCGGTATCCCACCATCTCGAGGATCAGGGCGCCGGCGAGGGGCTCCCCGCGGGCGCGCTTCGCCCGCGCGTGCGCCGCGCTGCCCACCCGGAACCGGCCGCTCCAGCTCTGCAGCTCCTCGAGGTCGAACCCCACGAACTCGAGCCCCGCCCGCGGCGCGCTGGCCGCGGCGAGGCGCGCGCACTCGAGCATGGCGGCGACCCCGCTCGCGTTATCGTCCGCCCCGGGCGTGTCCGGGGTGGAGTCGAAGTGGGCGCCCACCACGAGACGCGGCAGCGCGGGGTCGCGGCCGGGAAGCAGCGCCACCACGTTGTGGTACGTGCGGCCGCGGAACGTGAACGGCGCCAGGCTTGTCTCGAGGCCCACGCCGCGCAATCCGGCGGCCACGTAATCGCGGGCCGCGCGGTGGCGCGCCGGCGCCGCGACCGGGTGCCGGACGCCCTCGAGGGCCGCCACATGCCGTCGCAGCCGCTCGACGAGCGCTGCCCGTTGACCGGGGGTTGAGGCGGTCCCGGCGGGCGGGGATCCTCGGGGATCCGCGGCCGCGGGGCCTTGAGGTGGTGTTGACGGGCCCATGCTAGCCTCTGGCCGTGGTGATTGTGTGCACCGTGCTGCCACCGCCGGAGCGCTCGCGCGTGGACGCCGCGGGCGACGGCTGCTTCGCGACCTTCCACGCGGGCTCGCTGCGCGAGGCGCTGCGGGCCGCCCGGCGCCGCCGCGTGGACGCGCTCGTGCTCTCGGCGGAGGCGTGCCGCAGCGACGAACTCCACGTCGTGGCGCGCTTCGTGCGCGAGTTTCCGGCCATTCCCGCCGTGGCGCTGGTCTCGCGCCACGGCCGCGACATGACCGACGCGCTCCTGAAGCTCGGGGCCACGGGCATCCGCGCCGCCGTGGACTGCACCGACCCCGCCGGCTGGCGCCGGCTCCGCGACCTGCTCGGCCACCCGGCATCTCCCGTGACGGCGCGTATCCTTGCGCACCTGGTGCCGGCGCTGGGCGACGCGACCGAAGACGTGCGCGTGTTCTTCGACACCATGGCGCGCCTCGCCCCGGTGCTCTCCACGGTCTGCGGGCTCGCGCGCCACCTGCGCATTTGCCCGAGTACGCTCATGTCCCGCTTCTACCGGGCGAGCCTCCCCTCGCCCAAGGCGTACCTCACCGGGATGCGCTTGGTGCACGCCGCGTCGTTGTTCTCCAACCCCGGGCTCTCGGTCGCCGACGTCGCCTACCGGTTGGACTACTCCTCTCCGCAAAGCTTCGGCCGCCATCTCAAGGCGATGCTGGGCACCACCGCGGGCGAGTTTCGCCGCCGCTTTCCGTTCGACGTGGCGCTCGCGCGCTACGTGGATCTGCTCGTCACCCCGTACCGGGACATCCTGTCCACGTTCTACCCACTCAATGCGGGATGGTGGGACCAAGGCGTGAACGCGGCCCGGGTCTCCCGGGCGGGGTGACTCAATCCGCGGCGGCGGGGAGGGTGGGCGCAGCGCCTCCCTCCGGCGCGCGGCGCAGCACCGAAAACCGGGCGATGCTCGCTCGCAGCCGCTCCGCCAGTTGCGCGAGCTGTTGCGACGTGGCCGTGAGATCGCCCATGGCGGCGATCTGCGCTTGGGCGGCGGCGGCGGCGCCGTCGGCCCGCTCCGACGACGCGGCCGAGATCGCGGCGACGTCGTGGAGCGACCGGGCGAGCTGCGCGAGCCGCGCCGCCTGGGCGCGCGACACCTGCGCCGTGGCGTTCACGAGCTCGCCGACGAGCGCGACGCCCTCGTGCAGCTCCTGGAGCGCGCCGTCGGCTTCGGCCGCCACGGCGCCGATGTCCCGCACCTGGGCCTCCCCCGATTGCATCGCGCGCCCCGCCGCCTCGATCCCGGCCCGCAACTCCGAGACGAGTTCCGCCACCTCGCGCGCCGACTTCCCCGCCTCGGCGGCCAGCGCCCGCACCTCGTCCGCGACCACCGCGAACCCCTCCCCGCGCTCCTCGGCGCGCGCCGCCTCGATCGCGGCGTTCAGGGCGAGGAGGTGCGTCTGGCGGGCGATGCGCGAAATCGTTTGCGCGAACGCCCCGATCCGCTCCGACATGCCCGACAACCCGGCCACCGTCGCTGCGGTCGTGCGCACCTCGTCCCCCACCGCCCGCAGCGTCTGGCTGGCGCGCGCGACCCGCTCGCGCCCCCGCTCGGCCGCGGCCACGAGGCGGCCCGCGTCCTGCTGCGCGCGCTCCGCCCGCGCGCGCAGTGCGTCCGCCTGCTCGGCGGCCGCGGCGCTCTCGCCGCGCGCCGTCTCCGCCAGGGCCCGCTGCCCGCGCAAGTCGCCCGCCACCTGCTGCGCGGCCCGGGTCACCGCCTCCGACGTCGCGTGCAGCTCCTCCGCCGCCGCGGCCAGCTGCTCGGCGAACGCCGCCACCTCGTTCGCCTCGCGCTGCACCGTGGAGATCGCCCCCCCGATCTCCTCGAGCATCCGGTTGAAGCTCCGCTCGAGAAACCCGAGCTCGTCCGACTCGCCCGCCGGCGCGCGCACCGCCAGCCGCCCCTGCTCGGCCTCCCCCATCACCCCGCGCGTGTGCCGGATGCGCGCGATCAACGTCGCGGGGATGCGCTTCAGGGCCATCGCCACCAGCAGAAACACCACCGTCTCCATGCCTGCCGCCGTGAGGTCGGCGGCGGCTCGGTCCAGCCGATCGTGGAGCGCGCTCGCGGCCAGGTAGGCGCCCGCCGCCGTCAGCACGAGAAAGTCGCCCACGGTGGGGCCCTGATCGAACGCATAGGGGAGCACGGCGAGGAAGAACGCCGCCACGAACCCGCCGTGGCCGAACCACGCGATCAACACGGCGACGAGCCCGACGTCGAACAGCGCCAGCGCGTACACCAGCCACCAGCGGTACCACCCCCGCTCGTGCAGGAGCACGAGCAGCTCGTTGGCGGCGGCCGCGCCGCCCGCAAGGAGCAGGATCGTGGTCGGCGCCGCGTGCACCGCGCCGAGCGCCCGGCCCACCAGGCCGAGCCCCAGCCCGCAGGCCACCATCACGCGGCGCCGGCGGTTGCTGCGCGCGATGGTCTCGAGGTCCTTGAGCCGTTGCTCGAGACCCGTCGCGTCGTCCGTCCAGCCGCGCACCCGCGCGGCCAGGGAGCGTCGGTCGTGTAGCGGAGGCGATGCGCTCACCCGCGGAGATATATACCTCAGGCGTCGAGACCGGCAATCTCCGCGGCGGCCTTCGTGGCGCCCAGGCGGCGGTACAGCGCGGCCGCCCGCTCGCGGGCGGCCCGGGCCCCGGCCCGATCCCCGAGGGCCTCGAGCGCGGCGCCGAGGTCGCGCTCCACGTCGGCGAGCACGGCGGCATTGCCCTTGGCGCGCGCCAGCTCCGCCGCCCGGCCGAGCAGCGCTACGGCGCCGGCCGTGTCTCCCCGGGCGCGCGCCACACCCGCTTGCAGGCGCCACGCTTCCGCTAACCCCACCGGATGGCCCAGCCGTTCGTAGGTCGCTGCAGCGCGCGCCAACTCCGCCGCCGCCAGCTCCACGTCCCCCTGCCGCAGGTGCAATTCCGCCCGCCCCGCCAGCGCCTGGGCCGCGAGGCTCTCGTCCCCCACCTGTTCGGCCAGGCGAACCGCCTCGGACGCGGCCGCGTGCGCTCGGCCGTACTCGCCCAAATCGCGCCAGCTGATCCCGATGTTGTGCTGCGTCTCCGCCATCCCCCGCACCAGCCCCGCCTGCTGGTAGGCGGCGAGCGCCAGCTGATAGCTCGCCAGGGCCGCCTGGGGGTCGCCGCGCAGGTTGGCGATGATCCCGAGGTTGTTGAAGCACCGCGCCTGCGCGGCATGGTCGCCGAGCGCTCGCGCCAGCTCGAGCGCCGCCGCGAAGTGCGGCTCCGCGCTCTCGATGTCCCCGCGCTCGAGCGCGATCGCGCCCTGGTAGTTGCGGGCCCGCAGCTCGGCGTGACGCTCCCCGCGCGCTTGCGCCACCGCCAGCGCGATTCGCGCCCAGCGCTCCGCCTCCTCGTGCTCGCCCAGGCGCCCGTGCGCCTCCGCCGCGAGCAGCGCGAACGACGTCCGGGCCGTCCGGGTCTCGGCCGGCAACGCCCCGAGCCGGGTCACGACGTCGCGGTACCGACCCCGCTCGGCCAGAGTCCGCAGCTCTGCGAGCAACGCCGAATCGTCGGGGAGAGACGTCGCCACGATCGGCCGCTCCCGCCGCTACCACGCCACCGCGTAGTGGGTGAACGCAAAAATGTTGGCGTCGAACTCCTCGAGCTCCTCGAACTTCACCGCCCCGGTATTGAACCACAGGGTGTCGGGCGGGTCGCGGCGCCAGAGCCCGAGGATGGTCTCGATCTCGGCGTCCGTCGAGTCCACCTTGCCGTCGCCGTCGAAGTCGTGGTCGGCGTAGCGATACTCGACCTTGAGGCGGGCCGGATCGAGGGGGTTGAACCGGAGTCCCGCGGGCTCGAAGCCGAAGAGGAACAGCTTGGGGTCGAGGACGGTGACGGTGATCAGGATCGAGTCCCCGGGCGCGAACGCGGTGCCGTCGGGCCGCCGCAGCAGCCCGTCACCCGGCACCTCGAAACGGAGGAACTCGGGCCCCGAGTCGCTCGGCGTGCTCCCCTGGTAGACCAGCCGCAGGCGGCGGTTTTCGCCCACCTTGGCGTAGAAGCTCCCTTGCGAGGAGAGCAGCTTGTAGGCGGTGTCCTGAGCCACGAAGTGCAGGGTCGAGCGCGGCGGCACACCGCTCGGACCGCTCGCGGAGCTGCACGCGGCGGCGATCGCCGCCGCCACCGCCGCCGGGACGACTCGTCGCATATCGGACCTTCCGGGGTGGAGGTTCGGACCTCGCTGAGCGCAACGGTCGGGCCACCGTAACACCTTGCCGCACCCTGCGATAGAGATTATGCCCTGAGCCGCCGCAAGCCACTTGGCTCGATTTGAGTCACGCCGTGGTGTCATCCCTCACCTGCCGTCCCCTCGACGTCGGGTGCCCCCTCGAGCAGCCGCTGCAGCCGGGAGCGCGAGATCCCGAGACGCCGCGCCGCCTCGGAGCGGTTGCCGCCGGTGGCCTCGAGCATGGCGCGCGCGGCGGCGCGCTGGATGTCGGCGAGCGGAGCGGGAAACGGGAGCGGGCCGCCGGCCCGGCCGGGCGCGGGGCGGGAGCCCAAGGGGCCGAGCGTGAATTGCCCCGGGGGAGAGAGCAACACGGCGCGCTCGATGGCATTGCGCAGCTCCCGAATGTTTCCGGGCCACTGGTGGGTGAGCAGCGCGCGGCGGACCTCTGGGGTGAGGGCGGGCTGGGGGACCTGGTAGTGGGCCGCGAAGCGCGCGAGGAAGAACTCGGCGAGGAGCAGCACGTCGTCGCCCCGGGCCCGTAACGGGGGGAGCTCCAGCGTCACGACGTTGAGCCGGTAATACAGGTCCTCGCGGAAGCGTCCAGCCTGAACGGCCGCGGCGAGGTCGGCGTTGGTCGCGGCCACGATCCGGACGTTGACCGTGCGGCTCGCGGTGGCGCCGAGGCGGCGCACCGACTTCTGTTCGAGCGCGCGCAACAGCTTGCCCTGCAGTTCCGGGGCGAGGTGGTCCACCTCGTCGAGGAACAAGGTGCCCCCCTGGGCGACCTCGAAGAGGCCGGGTTTGGCGGTCTTCGCATCGGTGAACGCCCCGCGCTCGTGGCCGAACAGCTCGCTCTCGAGCAAGGGCGCAGGCAGGGCGGCACAGTTCAGCTCCACGAACGGCGCCGCGGCCCGCGGGCCGCCGTAGTGCAGGGCGCGGGCCAGCAGCTCCTTCCCGGTTCCCGTCTCGCCGGTGATGAGGACGGTCGCGTCGCCGTGCGGGACGATGCGCGCCGCCTGGGCGAGGACGGCCTTGAGGGCGGGGCTCTCGCCGATGATCTCGCGGAACGCGTGGGCCTGGGCCTCGAGGTGGGCGAGCGCAGCGCGCCCCAGGGCGGCGCGGCGGCGCTGGATGGCGGCGCCGAGGGCGCCCCGCAAGCCGTCGCGATCGTCCGGCAAGGCGAAGTAATCGGCCGCCCCCGCGGCCACGATCTGGGCTGCGAGGCGGTGCGACGGGGCCGCGCCCACCGCGATCACGGGCACGTCCGCGGGGACCGCGAGCTGGGGGAGCAGCCCCGCGACATCGCCCTCGTGCCCCCCGGCCGCGATGAGCACCACGTCCGCGCCCGAGGGAAGCGGATCGCCCGAGCCAGGGGTCCATTCGGCGAGCGCCGCCCCGAACTCGCGCGCCAGCGCGGGCCAGAAGTCGCCGAACGAATCGCTCAGCCGAACGACCAGCAGCCGGGCCTCGCCTGCCGCAGTCACCGCAGCCCGAGCTCCGCCGCGGTCACCAGCGCCGCCACCGGATATCCCGCTGCCGCCAGGGCCGCGGCACCCCCCTCGTCGCGATCGACCACCGCCAAAATGCCGGCCACACGGCCCCCCTCCGCTTCGACCGCGGCGATCGCCGCGCGCGCCGAGGCGCCCGTGGTGATGACGTCCTCCACCACCACCACCGTCGCGCCGGGGGCAAAGCAGCCCTCGATGCGGCGCCCGGTGCCGTGCGGCTTCACCTCCCGGCGCACGGTGAAGGCGTCGAGGGTGCGGCCGCGGGCGTGGGCGGCCGCGGCGAGCGCGTAGGCGACCGGGTCGGCGCCCAGCGTGAGCCCGCCCACGAAGCGCGGCGCCCAGCCGCACCCGTCGAGGCGGGCAAGCCCGAGGGCGCCGACCAACACGAGCCCCTCCCCGGACATCGTAGTGCGCCGCGCATCAATGTAAAAGGTGGAGCGGCGCCCCGATGCGAGCACGAAGTCCCCGCGCGCCACCGAACGCTCCCGCAACAGCTCGCACAGCCGTGCGTGCAGCGTCGCGAGATCGGTCACGGCAGTCTTGGCAGAGTAGTAGCCTTAACTACTACTCTGCGAGCCCCTGCGGAGGGCACGTTTGAGCACTTCCAGCCATCCGCCGCCCCGGCCCCAGCCTCCCCCGGCCCCCGCGACCCCCGTCGCCACCTCGGCGGCGAAGGCGGCGACGGTGGGCGGGCGCCGGGCCGGGTCGCGCTCGAGCCCGCGCTCGACCGCGGCTGCGAGCGCCGGGGGAAAGCGCAGGCCGGGCACGGCTTGGTTGAGCGGCACCGGCGGCGCGGTGAGCAGCTGCTGGAACAGCTCGCGCGGCCCGCGGCCGACGTAGGGATAGCGACCCGTGAGCAACCAGTACGTGATGGTGGCGAGACTGTAGATGTCGGCCCGGTGGTCGACGAGCGCCCCGGAGAGCGCCTCGGGGGCCACATAGCGGAGCGAGCCTACAAAGAACCCCGTGCGAGTCAGGCGCTCGTCGAGCGGCAGCTCGGCGTCGCGTGCGATGCCGAAATCGAGCAGCTTCACGCGCCCGGTCGCCGGGTCGTACATGATGTTCTCGGGTTTGAGATCGCGGTGCACGATCCCGACGGCGTGGGCCGCGCTCAGCGCGTCGGCGAGCTGCTGCACCAGCGGGACGACCGACGCGGGAGCGAGCGGGCCGGCGCGGGGTACGTACTCGGCGAGGGAGACGCCCTCGGCCCACTCCAGGGCGAGGTATTGCAACCCGTCGGCCGCGCCGTAGTCGTACGTTCGCACCACGCCCGGGTGGCGCACCCGCGCCCCGTATTCCGCCTCGCGCAGGAAGCGGCGCGCGGCGACGGGGTCGCTGCGCAGCGCCGGCCGCAATACCTTGAACGCACAGAGCCCGCGTTCGGGGTGCCGGGCACGGTAGACCTCGGCCGTCCCTCCTGCGCCAACGCGCTCGAGGAGGTGGTAGCCGGCGACGATCCGACCGGCCAGGTTCTCGCTGGGCATGGGAACGCGCGAAACTAACGCCACGATTTGAGGTTGAGCAAGTGAGACACTTCGCGGGCCTCGCTCTCTGCGCGCTCGGCGTCGCCGGGTGCAGCGCCCGGCCGCCGGCCGGGACCCCACCGGCTCCCGCCCGGGGCGGGGGATCCTCCGACCTCTTCGATGCGGGGGCGGTGTATCGCGCGATGGGCTTGCTCGTGGCGCGCGCGCCCCTGCCGTTCGTCGCCTCCCTGCACTACCTCGCCGACGCGATGCCCGACTCCACGCTCGCCGTGTTCGGCCTGTCGCTCGCCAACCGGGCGCTCAAGTTCGAGCGGGACGGCGACGAGTTCGTGGCGCGTTATCACGTCGAGGTCGCCTTCCGCGGCGACACGGGCCCCGCGCGCCAGTTCGCGAGCGACGACGCGGTCCGCGTGCGCACCTTCGCCGAGACGCAGCGCGGCGACGAGAGCGTCATCTACCAGCAGTTTTTCGGCCTCGCCCCGGGGACCTACCGGGTGAGCGTCACGGTGCGCGACCGAGCCGGCCCCGCCGTGGCGCACGACGAGCGCACCGATACCGTGCCGCGGCTCTCCGGGCATACCTGGAGCGCGCCGCTGCCGATTTACAACGGGCGCGGGCGCACCCGGCTCGCCGACGTACCGCAGCTGCTCGTGAACCCGCGCGCCACCGTGTCGTACGGGGCCGACTCGCTGCGGTTTTACGTCGAAGCCTACGGCTTCGCCCCCGGCGCCCGCTTCCTGGCGCGCGCGCTCGATCGCGGCGGCCGCGAGCTGTGGCGGGACACGGTCGCGCTGCAAGGCACCGACACGCTCGCCGTGGCCCGCGTGGTAGTGCGCCCCGCGGCGCTGCCGGTGGGCCAGGGCCGCCTCGAGGTGCAGCCGCTCGCAGGCGGCGCGGCCGCGCGCGCGACCCCGTTCCTCGTCAGCTTCTCCGATCAGCTCGCCATCACGAACTTCGAGCAGATGGTCAGCCTGCTCCGCTACTTCCAGCGTCAGGACTGGGTCGAGCGGCTGCGCCAGGCGCCGCTCGAGCAGCGGCCGGCCGTGTGGCGGGAATTCTACACGGCCACCGATCCCGACCCTTCCACCCCGCAGAACGAGGCGCTGGAGGAGTATTTCCGTCGAGTCCAGATCGCCGACCAGCGGTTCCGCGAGGGGAGCGATCCCGGATGGCTGACCGACCGCGGCGAGGTGTTCATCACCCTCGGCGAGCCCGACGACATCTACGACTTCAGCACCGACGTGTCGCGCAGCGGGCCGCGCGGCATCCGCTGGACGTACGCAGCGCTGCGCCTCACGCTGTTCTTCCAGGACCAGACGGGGTTCGGCCGCTTCCGCCTGACGCCGCTGTCGCGGGCGGAGTTTCAGCGCGTGGTGGCGCGGCTGCGTCAGGGGCGCTGAGTGCGGAGCGGGCCGGCCCTGCTGCTCCTCGCCGCCGGGGCGCTGCCGCGGGTCATGGGCGCGCAGCAGCCCGCGCCGGGCCCCGCGGCGGAGCGGGCGGCGGCGCTGCGCCTCGCCGGCCGCCCGTGGCATGCGGCCGAATCGTTGCTCGCGGCTGCGGCGCGCGGGGCGCCCCTCGATCCGGCGCTCGTCGTGGAGGGGGCCGAGGCCGAGCTCCACGCCCGCCGCTACGATCGGGCGCGGAGCCTGCTCGTCGGGCAACCGTGGCTCGAGGACTTTGGCGCGGGGGCGGCGCTTGCGGTGCTAGCCCAAGCGGAGGCGGGGCTCGGGCTGGACAGCGCCGCAGCGCGGCATTTTGCCGCCGCCCGCGCCCGCGCCGCCGGGCCGCGGGCGGCGCTGTGGGCGGTGCGCGCGGGGCTCGCCTGGGAGGCGGCGGGCGCGCGCGACTCGGCGGCGGCGGCTTACGCGGCGGCGCGCGCGGCGGGCCTCGGGGCGATCGCCCCGTGGTTGCGCCTGCGCGAGGCCGCCGTCACGCGCGACACGGCGGTGGCGTTCCGCCTGCTCGCGGACCTGCCGGCGCCGGCCGCCCGCGACGTGCCCGCCGCCCGCGCCCGCGCCCTGCTCGCGGCCGGCGATTCGGCCGCGGCGCTCGAGGCCTTCGCCGCCGCGGGGCGGGCGCTCGAGGTGGCGCGGCTCGCGCTCGCGCGCGGTGACAGCGTGCGGGCGCGCGACGCCCTGTACGGCCTCATGGCGCGTGCGCCCGAGTCGGACGAGGCGGCGGCCGCCGTCGGGGTCGCGCTCGGCGCCCTCCGCCCCCGCACGGCGGCGGAACGCGTGGCCCTGGCGCGCGCCATGCGCCTGCACGGCGCGGCCGACGACGCACGCCGCGAGGTGGAAGCGGCGGTGCGCGGCGGCGACTCCAGCGCCGCGACGCTGCTCCTGGCGGGGGAGCTGTTGGCCGCCGCCGGCCGGTTCCGCGACGCCGAGCGCGCCTATCGCGCGGCGAGCCGCGACCCCGCCCTCGGGCCGCTCGCCATCTACCGGCGGGCCCGGGTGCTGCTGCGCATGGACGATCCCGGAGCGCAGCAGGCCTTGGCGGGGTTCGCGGCGTCGTTCCCGGCCGACACGGCGGCTCCCACCGCCCTGTATCTCATCGCCGACCGGCTCGCCGAGCGCGGCGATTGCCGCGGGGCCGCACGCTGGTTCGGGGAACTCCTGGCCCGCTATCCTGCGGATCTGCGCGCGTCGCTGGCGCGTTTCCGGCTCGCGGCGCAGGCGCTGCGCGACAGTCTCGCGGACAGCGCGGCCGCGCTGTTCCAGGCCGAGGTGGCGGCGGGCGCGCCGCAGCGGCTCGCGGCGCGCTTCTGGCTCGGGAAGCTGGCGTGGCGGCGGGGCGATTCGACGGGAGCGCGGGCGATGTGGGGCGCCCTCGCCCGCGACGACTCGCTCGGCTACTACGGCCTCCGCGCCCGCCGCGAGCTGGCCCTGCCTCCGCCGCAGGTCGCCGCGGACCCGCCGCCGCCGCCCAGCGCCGCCGTGGCCGAGGGATTGGGGCGGCTCGACACCCTGCGCCTCGCCGGCCTCGATACGGCCGCCGACGCGGAGGTGCGGGCGCTCGTGGCGCGCGCTGCGCAGCTCGATGTGGACGCGCTCCTCGCCTGGAGCGCCGGGCTCGCCGCCCGGGGCTTCGGGCCCGCCGCGGTGCGGCTCGGATGGCAGGCGCTGGCCAGGGCGCCGGGCGATCCGCGCGCGCTGCGCGCCGTGTTCCCGTGGCCGAGCCGCCCGGCCGTCGAAGCCGAAGCCGCCGAGTTCGAGCTCGACCCGCTGCTGCTCGTCGCCCTGGTGCGCCAAGAGAGCGTATTCGATGCCCAGGCCCTCTCGCCCGCCGGCGCGCGCGGCCTCGCGCAGCTCCTTCCCGGAACCGCGGCGCGGACGGCGCGGGGGCTCGACGTGGCCTTTGATCCGGCGTGGATCACCGTGCCCGATCTCAACCTGCATCTGGGCGCCGCGCATTTGCAGGAGCTGCTGCGCCGCTTCGGCGGCCGGGTCGACGCTGCGGTCGCGGCGTACAACGCGGGGGCGAGCGCGGTGGCGCGCTGGCTCGGCCGCCCGGACGCCGCCGACCCCGATCAGTTCATCGAGCTGATCCCCTACCCCGAGACCCGGAGCTACGTGCGGGGCGTGCTGCGCAACCGCGAGCTGTACGCCGCCCTGTACGGCGCGGCAAGCAACTGACGGGCCTGGGGTTAGCCCGCGGCCGCGGGGCCCGCGGCGTTGCTTGACAAGCGCCATGGCGCGCGGCATTTCTATCGCGCCTGACAAGAGGTGCCGGGCCGGGCGCGGCGCGCCCGCTGTGTGACTTTGCAGGGAGGCACATCAGCATGCCGAGGGGAAAAGTGAAATGGTTCAATGACGCCAAGGGCTATGGCTTCATTGAACAGGAAGGTGGCGAGGATGTGTTCGTGCATTTCTCGGCCATCCAGATGGACGGCTTCAAGACGCTCGCCGAAGGCCAGCTGGTCGAATTCGAGGTCAAGTCAGGCGAAAAGGGGCTGCACGCGACGAACGTCGTGCGTCTCTGAGCGCCGCACCGTGCCCCGCCGCACCCCGCCCGCCGGCGCGGGCGGGGTGTTTGCGTTTCGGCCGCCCTCGCGTTGCACCCCGTGACCGCCCCGCCTGCCGCGCCTACCCTGTATCTCGTGGACGGCTACGCGCTCATCTACCGCGCGTTCTTCGCGATGATCGCGCGCCCGCTCACCACGCGCCGCGGCGAGAACACGTCGGCGGCGTGGGGGGTGACGAACTTCCTCCTGCGCCTGCTCGAAGAACGCCGTCCCGATTATCTCGCCTGGGTGCACGACGTCGGCGAATCGTTCCGCCATCGCACGTACGAGCCGTACAAGGCGACGCGCGAGAAGCTCACCGAAGAGTTGCAGCAGGATTTCGACCGCTCGGTGGAGCGCATCGAGCAGATCCTTGCGGCCTTTCGGGTGCCGATCGTCGGGGTCGAAGGCTACGAAGCCGACGACGTGATCGGCACGCTGGCCGCCGCCGCGGCGGCGCGCGGGCTCCAGGTCGTCATCGTGTCTGGCGACAAAGACTTCTACCAGCTGATCGGGCCGCGGATCGCGCTCCTCAACCCCGGCCGCGGCGGCCCCGCCGGGGTGGAGGAGCAATGGGTGGACGAGGCGAACGCGCGCGAGCGCCTCGGCGTCCCGCCCGAGCGGGTGGTGGACTACCTGGCGCTGGTGGGCGATCCCTCGGACAACGTGCCCGGGGTGCGCGGGGTGGGCGACAAGACGGCGCGCGAGCTGCTCGACAGGTTCGGCGACTTGGACACGATTCTCGCCCGGGCGGCCGAGATCCCCGGGAAGCGGGCGCGCGAGGCGGTGCAGCGCGACGCCGAGCTCGCCCGGCTGTCGCGCGCGCTCGTGACCATCCGGCGCGACGTCCCCATCGCGCTCGATCTCGAGGCGCTCAGAGTGCGCCCTCCGCACATCGCCCGGCTCACCGAGCTGTTCACCGAGCTCGAGTTCCGCTCGCTGCTCCCGAAGCTGTCGGCGCTGGCGCGGGCGACGGCGCCGGGTGCGGCGGCCGGACTGCGCGCGGCGCTCGCCGAGCCGGTGATCGTGGACGACCCGGCGGCGCTCCCGGCGGCGGTGGCGGCGTGCCGTGCGGCGCCGCTCGTGGCGCTCGATACCGAGACCACGGCGCTCGACCCGATGCGCGCCGAGCTCGTGGGCCTCGCGCTCGCGGTCGCGCCGGGGCGGTCGTGGTACTTTCCCTTCGGGCATGTCGCGCCCGCCGGGGACCTCGGGGCCGAGCCGGCGCCGCGCAACCTCCCGCCCCTGGGGAGCGAGGCGCTCGCCCCGCTGCGGGAACTCCTCGGCGACGCCCGCGTCCCCAAGGCCGGGCACAACATCCATTACGACTGGATCGTGCTGCGGCGCGCCGGGGCGGAGCTCGGGGGCGTGGCCTACGACTCGATGGTGGCGAGTTTCGTGCTCGACCCCGGCCGCCGCTCCCACGCCCTCGACGAGCTCGCCCGCGAGCGATTGTCGCTGGCCATGCCGGCCTACGCCGACGTGGTGGGGCACGGCAAGAGCGAGCGCCCGTTCGCCGCCGTGCCGGTCGCAGCGGCGGCCCGCTACTGCGCCACCGACGCCGAGATGGTGCTGCGGCTCCACGCCGCGTTCCGGCCCGACCTCGAGGACCACCAGCTGCTGCCGCTCCTCGAGACCATCGAGATCCCGCTCATCCCGGTGCTCGTGGACATGGAGTACCACGGCGTGCTGGTGGACCTCCAGCGTTTGGGCGAGATCGGCCGCGCGTTCGCGCGCGAGCTCGCCGAGCTCGAGCGCGCCATCTACCGCGTGGCGGGCACCACCTTCAACCTCAACTCCACCCCCCAGCTCCGGCACGTGCTCTTCGAGAAGCATCAGCTCCCGGTGCTGAAACGCACCAAAACCGGCCCCTCGACCGACTACGAAGTACTCGAGCAGCTCGCGGCAATGGGCCACGAGCTGCCCCGCCTGCTCATCGAGTACCGCGAGCTGGCAAAGCTCAAGTCCACCTACGTGGACGCCCTCCCCGGCTTCATCAACCCCGCTACCGGCCGCATTCACACGAGCTTCAACCAGGCCGGCGCCGCTACCGGACGGCTGTCGTCGTCGGAGCCGAATCTGCAAAACATTCCCGTCCGCACGCCCCGCGGGGAGGCGATCCGGCGGGCGTTCGTCGCCCCGCCGGGGGCCGTGCTCCTCACCGCGGACTACTCCCAGATCGAGCTCCGGCTCCTCGCCCACTTCTCGGGCGACCCCGCCTTCGTCGAGGCGTTCGCGCGCGGCGGGGACATCCATCGCCAGACGGCGGCCATCATTTTCGGGGTCCCCGAGGAGCAGGTCACGCCGGAGATGCGCGCCCGCGCCAAGACCATCAACTTCGCCACCATCTACGGCCAGGGGCCGGGCGCGCTGGCGCGCCAGCTCGGCATCACGGTGGACGACGCGCGGGCGTTCATCGAGCGCTACTTCGCCCGCTTCGCCGGCGTGCGGGCGTGGCGCGATCGCACCGTGGCCGAGGCCCGCGAGAAGGGCTATGTCGAAACGCTGTTCGGACGGCGGCGCTACATTCCCGAGCTCAAGGAGCGCAACGTCAACATCCGCGCGTTCGGCGAGCGCACGGCCGCGAACTCCCCGCTCCAGGGGTCGGCGGCCGACCTCATCAAGATCGCGATGATCCGCATCGCGCGCGCGCTGCGGGAGCAGCGCCTGGCGTCGCGCCTAATCTTGCAGGTGCACGACGAGCTGGTGCTCGAGGTGCCGGAGGGCGAGCAGCAGGCCGCCATGCGGCTGGTAAAACGCCACATGGAGGAAGCCGCGCAGTTGCGGGTGCCGCTCGTCGTAACTATCGGCGTAGGAAAGAATTGGCTCGACGCGAAGCCGTAAGCACGGGTCTTGCGACGACGCGGTTGTGCGGTCACTATGGTTGGCGTCGCGTCCGGCGCAGGGGTCTTCTTGTCCGGGCACGGCGCCCTTCGGCGCCCGGGAGTCGTCCAGTGAGGTCACGACGCGGCTTCACCCTGATCGAGCTGCTCATCGTGGTGGTGATCATCGGGATCCTGGCGGCCCTCGCCATCCCCAAGTTCGCCAGCACGAAGGAGAAGGCCTACGTCGGCGCGATGAAGTCCGATCTTCGCAACCTGGCGACGGCGGAGGAGGCGTTCTTCTACGATAGCGCGTACTACACCACCAACCTGGCGCGCATGAACAACTTCGCGCCGTCGGTGGGCGTCAATTTGGTGATCAACGAGGCCACTCCTGCGGGCTGGTCTGCCACGGCCACGAGCACCTACGCGCCGGGGCGGATCTGTTCGCTGTTTTCGGGCGCTGCGACGCCGGTGCCGCCCGCCACCATCGAGGGCCGGATCACCTGTCAGTAGAACCTCCCTATCGGGAGTTCGCGCGCCGCCGCGAGGGGATGTGTTTCGCCCTCGACGGCGGCGTTTGGCTGCACCGGCACCGGTTGCGCGGCGAGGCGATGGCGCACGTGGTGAGCGCCGATCGCGACCGGCTGCTCGCGCTGGGGCGGGTGCTCGGATTGCGGCCCGAGTGGCTTCAGTACAAGCCCCTCAAGGACCCGCGTACGGGACGCCGGGTGCCGGCGTGGCACTGGGATCTGCGGGGCGCCCGCCTCGCGCAGCTGGAGCACGCTGCGCCGGCCGGGCCGCCGGGCGGTCGCCCCGGCCCCGGCTAGGGATCGGGACCCCGCTCCGCGCGGGGGAGGCGCACCCCGGGCCACCAGTTCCAGCGGCCGGCGATATGCATGATCGCCGGCACCAGCACCATACGGATCAGCGTCGCGTCGAGCAGCACGGCGGCCGCCAGGCCGAAGCCGATCAACTGCACCGCGAGCACGCGCGCGAAGGCGAAGGTCCCGAAGACCAGGATCATGATGAGCGCCGCGCTCGTGATCGTCGACGCGGTGGCGGAGAGCCCCTCCATGGTCGCGTGGTCGTTGCGGCCGGTCTTGTCGAACGCCTCCTTGATCCGCGTGAGCAGAAACACTTCGTAATCCATCGACAGCCCGAACACGATCGCGAACACGAGCACCGGCACCACGACCCAGATCGCCTGGGTGGGCCCTTCCAGCCCGAACAGGCGGCCGCCGTAGCCGTGCTGGAACACCAGGACGGTGAGCCCGAAGGCGGCGCCCACCGACAGCAGATTCAGCAGGACCGCCTTGAGGGGCACGAGCAGCGAGCGGAACGCGACGAAGAGCATCGCGGCCGTGACCACCAGCACGAGCCCCGCGGTTTGGGGAAAGCGGGTCATCAAATCGTGCTGGACGTCCACGTTGGCGGCGGCGAACCCGCCCACGAGGATCTCGCTGTCCGCGAGCCCGCGCACCCCGCGGGCGACGACCGCCCGGACCCGCCGGACCACGTCCATGAGGCCGGTGAGCGAGACGCTGTCTTCGGGGATGACATCGAGGAGGGTGACGCGGTTGTCGGCGCTCAGGTAGGCGTCGAAGAACCGGGGATTTTTGGCGCGGGCGGCGGCCGGGTCGCTGAAATACATGGCGAGCTGCAGCAGGGAGAGGTGGGGCGCGATGGTGGCCACGCCACGCACCTCGCGGACCCGGGGATCCTCGCGGATTGCGGCGGTGAGCGCGCGGAGGCCGGCCAGCCGGCGAGCGGCGAGCGCCGACTCGCCCTCGGGGAGCTGCACGACCACGCGCACGGGATTGATCACGCCGCTCGCGCCCATGGCCCGCAGCGCAGCGAGTCCCTCGCCGGACTCCGACTGCGGCGGGAACCAGTTCGCGGCGGGCAGGCCGAGCCGGAGTTGCGTCACCGGAAACGTGAGCAACGCCACGAGGCCGCCGCCCACCGCCACCGCCCGCCAGGGACGGTGGCCGAGCCAGCGCGCCCAGCGCTCCCACCCGGCGGGCGCGTGAAACCGGGCGAGCGGCCCCGCGAGCCAGCGCGGCCGGTCGATGTCGCGGCCCAGCACGGCGAGCAGCGCGGGGAGGAACGTCGTGGCGAGAAGCACGGCGATCAGCACCACGAGCAGGCCTCCGACGCCCACGGAGCGCGTGTCGGTGAGCGGCGTGGCGACGAGCGCGGCGAAGCCGACGACCACCGTGAGCCCGGAGGTCACGACGGCGGAGCCCGCGGTTTCCACGGTGCGGATCGCGGCGTCGACGGGCGCGAGCCCGCGGTTCAGCTCCTCGCGGAAGCGCGTCACCACGAGCAGCGAGTAGTCGATCCCGACCCCGAGCCCCACCATCGTCGTGATATTGAGGACGAAGACCGACATCGGCAGGTAGTGGGCCGCGATGGTCACGAGGCCCAGGGCGATGGTGATGGCCAGCAATCCCACCACCACCGGCAGCATCGCGGCCACGAGCGCGCCGAACGCCACCACCAGCACGGCCAGCGTGAGCGGGAGAGCGCGCGCCTCGCCGCGCTCGGTGTCCTCGGCGCTGATCGTGCGCACGTCGTGATCGAGGGCGGGAAACCCGGTGACCATGACGGTGAAGCCGTTTGCGGCGGGCACCCGGGCGAGCGCCCCGCGGATGGCGGCGCGCAGGTCGGGGACGACGCTGGTGTCGAGGCGGCGCGTGGATTGGGGCGTGAGAGCGGCGATGAGGAAGGTCGTGCGGCGGTCCCGGCTCACGAAGCTGGACTCGCCGATCGAGCGGACCGAGATCACCTCGCCGACATAGGGGCGTGCCTCGACGGCCGCCTTCAGCGTGTCGAGCACCGCGCCGAAGCGCGCATCGGTCCAGCGGACCGGCCCGTGGACGACGATGGCGACATAATCGGCGAAGGGGGTGGGGAAGGCGTCCTTCAGGAGTTCCGTCGCCCGGCTGGACTCGGTGGACTCCGTCGCCCCGCCGCGCAGGGCCAGGACCTGCTGGACGTGACTCGCCCGCGGCGCGAACCAGAGTGCGAGCGCCGCCCACGCCGCGAGGACCCACCCGCGTCGGCGGATGAGCGGGGCCGCGGGTAACGCGATCACCTACACGCCAACCATAAGCAGGCCACAATCATAGAGGCGCTCGCCGGCCAAAGCTAGCGGCTGCCCCGCGCCCACTCGCATATTGCGTCCATGATGGTCGAGCGCCGGAGCGCGATCTTGGTCGCGGCACTGGGGGCCCTGCTCGGCATGGCGCTCGTGTGGCACGCGTCCGTTCGCCCGGCGGGGACCCGTCCCTCGCCGCCATCGGGCGCGGCGCTTACCGGGCAGGCCCCGCCGGCCGCGGCGACGCCCACGGCCCCGCCTTCCGCGCCGCCCCCGCCTCCCCCGCCCGCCGCGTCCGGCCCCGCTCCCGACGCGCAGCCCGCGCCGCCGCCTTCCTCCGCCGACGGCGGGCCGAGCTACATCGTGCTGCTCGCCCGGGCCGAGACGCGCCGCCGCATTCGCGCGAGCGCCGGGCTCACCTACCTCAACGACATCGTCGCCGCCGCGAACGACTCGATGCTGCACCGCTGGGACAACCGGATCCAGCGGCCGGTGCGCGTGTCGCTCGCCGCCTCCGCCGTCGCCAACTTCCAGCCCGCGTTTCTCGACGCGGTCCGGAGCGCGTTCCAGCGCTGGCAGGAGGCCGGGGTCCCCGTGCGCTTCGACACCGACGCCGACTCGGCCGATGCCGAGGTGCACGTGCAGTGGCGCATCCAGTTCGAGGGGCCGCGGGCCGGCCAGACCGACCTCGCCTGGGACCAGGACGGCCGCCTCCTCGGCGGCACCGTCACGCTCGCCACGTTCGACGCCAAGGGCCGGCCGTTCGGGCCCGAGGAAGTGCGGGTGATGGCGCTCCACGAGGTGGGCCACGTGATCGGCCTGGACCACTCGCCCGACTCTTCGGACATCATGTTCCCCATGCCCCGGGTGCGCGACCTCTCGGCCCGCGACATCGCCACCGCCCGGCTGCTGTACGACCTCGCCCCGGGCTCGCTGCGCTGAGCGGAGGGCCGGCGGGTATATTGAGGATCGAGGGAGGAAGCGCAGGCAAGTCGCCATGACCGCACGCCGCGTCGTGCCGTTGCTCGTCCGCGAGGCCCCGGACGGGGGCGCGGCGCCCCTCGCCCAGCTCCTGGACGCCCGGGTGCGCGAGGGGGAACTGGTCGAGCGGCTGGCCGGGGGCGCCGTCCGCTGCGTCGCGTGCGGCCACCGCTGCCTCGTCAAGCCGGGCCGGCGCGGGATCTGCAAGGTGCGCTTCAACCGGGACGGGACGTTGTACGTGCCCGCCGGGTACGTCGCCGCGCTGCAGTGCGACCCTACCGAGAAAAAGCCGTTTTTCCACGTGCTCCCCGGCTCCGATACGCTCACCTTCGGCATGCTGGGGTGCGACTTCCACTGCGGCTACTGCCAGAACTGGCTGACCAGCCAGGCGCTCCGCGACGAGGCGGCGGGCGTGGTGCCGACCGACGTCACCCCCGACCAGCTCGTCGAGCTCGCGCTGCGGCGGGGCGCCAAGCTCGTCGGCTCCTCGTACAACGAGCCGCTCATCACCGCGGAGTGGGCGATGGACGTGTTCCGCGCGGCGAAGGCGCGCGGCCTGCGGTGCGCCTTCATTTCCAACGGGAACGCCACCCCCGAGGTGCTCGATTACATCCGTCCCTGGACGGACTGCTACAAGATCGACCTCAAGGCGATGGACGATCGGCGCTACCGCGAGCTCGGGGGCGTGCTGGCGCACGTGCTCGACGCGATCCGGATGGTGCACGAGCGCGGTTTTTGGCTGGAGATCGTCACGCTGGTCGTGCCGGGGTTCAACGACGACGACGCCCAGCTCACCCGCGCCGCCGAGTACATCGCAGCGGTGAACCCGGAGATCCCCTGGCACGTCACGGCCTTCCACCAGGATTACAAGATGACCGACCCGGACAACACGCCCGCCGAGACGCTGGTTCGGGCGTGCGAGATCGGAACGCGGGCGGGGCTCAAGTTCGTGTACGCGGGCAATCTGCCGGGCCGCGTGGGTCGGTGGGAAAACACCTACTGCCCCGACTGCGGCGACCTCCTGGTCGCGCGCCGCGGGTACGTGATCGAGCGGCAGCGGATCGGCGCGGACGGTCGCTGCCCGACCTGCGGGCGCGCGATCCCCGGGATTTGGTGCTGACCGCCCTGCTCGTGCAGGCGGGCCTCGCGGGCGCCGCCGCTCCGGCGTCCAGGACGTTCGATTCGCTGGTCGCGGCCGGCATCGCTCGCGGCGCCTATCCGGGGGCGGCTCTCGTCGTGGGTCGGCACGACACGATCCTCTTCGCGAAGGGCTACGGCCGCCTTACGTGGTCCGCGGCGAGCCCGCCGGTGCGCCCCGACAGCACGCTCTACGATCTCGCCTCGCTGACCAAGGTGATCGCCACCGCCACGGCGCTCATGGTGTTGGTGGACCGCGGCGCGGTGCGCCTCGACGCGCCGGCCGCCGCCTACTTGGCCGAGCTGCGGCGCCCCGCGACGGCGGGCATCACCGTGCGCCAGCTGCTGGCCCACGTGTCGGGACTGCGCGCGGACCTCCCCGAGCGCGAGCGTGCGGCGAGCGAGAGCGCCGCCGCGCTGCTGCGTCGCGTGCTCGCCGAGAACCCGCGCGTGCCGCCCGGGACGCAGGTCATCTACAGCGACCTGAACGCGATCCTGTTGGGCGAGATCGTGCGCCGCGTGACGGGCGAGCCCTTGGACGCGTTCGTCGCCCGCGCCGTGCTCGAGCCGCTGGGCCTCACGGAGACGCGGTTCCGGCCCCCCGCGCGGCTGCGGGGACGGATCGCGCCGACCGGCGTCTGGCGCGGCCGCGCCGTGGCGGGGGTCGTGAACGACCCCACCGCCGCGCGACTGGGCGGCGTGGCCGGCAACGCCGGGCTGTTCGCCACGGCGGCGGACGTGGCGCGGTTCGCCCAGTTCATGCTGCGCGGCGGCACGCTCCCCGACGGTCGTGTCCTGGTCCGGCGGGAGACGGTACGGCTCTTCACCGCCAAGGCCGCGGATTTCGGCCGGGGCACCGAAGCCCGCGCCCTGGGCTGGCAGGCGCTGCCGACGGGAGAGCGGGTATCGAGCGCCGGCACCCTCTTCGGTCCCCGCAGCTACGGGCACACGGGGTGGACGGGCACGTCGCTGTGGATCGATCCCGATCGCGATCTGTTCGTCGTGCTGCTCACCAACCGCGCCTATGCGCCGCGCAGCCGTCGCTCGCTCGCGGTCCTCAAGGAGATCCGGGGGGCCGTGGCCGATGCCGCGGCCCGCCTCAGCGATGCGCGCTGAGACCAGCGTCGCCCGCCCGACCCTGATCTACGACGGCGAGTGCGGGTTCTGCCGGCAGTGGGTGGACCGCGTGCGGCGTTGGGACCGGCGGCGCGCGCTCGCCCTCGTCCCGTTCCAGGACCAGGCGCGGGTGGCGGCGCTGGGCCTTCCCCTCCCGGCCCTGGCGGCCGCGATGCATCTCGTCCTGCCGGACGGCCGGGTGTTCGCGGGCGCCGACGCCGTGGCCGAGCTGCTGCGGCTCCTCGAAGGGAAACGCTGGCTCGCCTGGCCGTTTCGGCTCCCGGGGGTGCTACCCGTGGCGCGCCGCGTGTACGCGGCGATCGCCCGGCGGCGGCACTGCCTGGTGCGGGGGATTCCCGCCCGCTAGGTTCGGTGAGGTGGCTCAGGAGGACAGTGCGATGACCGCGACTCGACCGGCGCCGCTCGACGCGGAGACCGTGCGCGCCGCCCTGCGGCAGGTGAAGGACCCCGAGCTCGATATGAACATCATCGACCTGGGGCTCGTGTACGACATCGACGTCTCGGACGGCGAAGTCCGCGTGAAGATGACGCTCACGTCGCCCGGGTGCCCCGCGGGGCCGTTGATCACGAACGAGGCGTACCGCGTGCTGCGGGGGCTCGAGGGCGTCACGGACGTGGACATCGAGATCGTATGGGAACCCTACTGGACGCCCGAGCGCATGGATCCCAAGATCCGGGCGCTGATGGGCCTCTAGGCGAGGGCGGCGAGCAGCGCGTCGCCCAGCACTTCGACTTGCCAGCGCCGGAGCTCGCCGATGCGCGCGAGCCCGGCGCGATCGTTTGGGGGCGGTGCGGCGCGGGCCACGGCTTCGAGCGTCGCCCGCCCGCACAGCACGCCGGGCTCGAGCCCCAGCGCCGCGGCCACGCGGTTGCGCGCGGCCTTGAGACGCTCGAGCCGCGCATCGAACGCCGGATCCTTGGGCGGGCGCGCCGCGCGCTCCACGCGGGGGAGGTCGGCCTCGGGGACCGCGAGCCCGCGCTGCACGGCGGCGAGGAGCGCCGCGCCGTAGCGGGCGGCGAGGCGGGCGGGAAGCCCGGGCACCGCGGCGAGCTCGGCGGGCGAGCGGGGCGACGTCCGCGCGATCGCGAGCAAGGCGTCGTTGCCCAGGATCCGGAACGGCGCCCGGTCGCGAGCCGCGGCGAGGCCCTCGCGCCACGCGTACAGCTCCCGCAGGACGGCCAGCTGGCGGGGGCGCAGGGCTTTGGCCCCCTTGAGCCGGAGGTAGCCCTCCGCGCCGTTGGGCGCCCCGGTCCAGCGGACGGCCTCGAGACGGGAGAACTCCTCCTCCGCCCACGCCAGGCGGCCGAGCGCGGCGAGGCGCGCCCGCAGCGCCTCGCGCAGCGCCGGGAGGTGAGCGGTGTCCGCCGCGGCGTAGGCGAGCATCTCCGGCGGGAGCGGCCGCTGCGACCAGTCGGCCTTCTGGTGCTCCTTGGCGAGCCGCACGCCGAGGTAGCGCTCGAGCAGAGCCGCCAACCCCACCGCGGGCTCGCCGGCGAGCTGGGCCGCGATGCGCGTATCGAACAAGCGGCGGGCGCGGAACCCGTAGTCGCGATCGAGGATGCGCAGATCGTAGTCGGCGTCGTGAAACACTTTCTCGACCCCGGGGTCGGCGAGCAGCTCCCCCACCGGGGTGAGGTCCTCGAGGGCGAGCGGATCGACGATCACGGTCTCCGACGGGCTCGCGAGCTGGACGAGAAAGATCCGGTCGTGGTAGCGGTGAAAGCTCGCCGCCTCCGTGTCGGCCGCCACGACCGGCTCGCGGCGCAGCGCCGCGACGGCGTCGGCGAGGGCCTCGGGGGTACGGATGTATTTCACTCGGCCTGGCTGAGCTGTTCCAGGCCGGCGGCGATCTCCTCGAGCGCTCGGGCGAGAGCTTTGTAAAATTCCGCGTCGGGCGGCTGCGGCGCCCCGCCCAGGGGATCGCCCGCACACTTGCGGGCGGCGCGCGCCGCGTGGCGGATGTAATCGGTCGCTACCCGCATCGGGGTCCTCACAATCGGGAGTTGGCGTGTCAGATCCGGCGCAGCTGACGCGAAAGATACGCCAAGCGCTGGCCCCGTGCGCGCTGGCGCGCTGGCCCACGGCGCTGGAGCCCGCGCCCGCCCTGGCGCGCGCACTGGGCGTGGCCGCGCTCGCCCTCAAGCGGGAGGACCGCGCGACGGGGCCGTGCGGCGGAAACAAAGTACGCGGGCTGGAGTTCCTGTTGGCCGGTGCGCCGGCGGGGACGGTGTTCGTGACCGTGGGTGGCTGCGGCTCGACCCACTGTCTCGCGACGGCCGTGTGCGCCGCCGCCGTCGGGGGTCGCGCCGCGGTGGTCCATTTTCCCCAAGCCGAGACGCCGGCGTGCCGGGCGGTGGAGGCGGCGTGTCGCGCCCGCGCCGCCATCGTGATGCGCGCCCCCGCCCTTGCGGCCCTCCCGATCGCGGTCGCGCGGGCGTGGCGCGCGGCGCGGCGGCTGGGGCCGCGCCGCTGGATTCCCGCGGGCGGCGCTCATCCCCGCGCCGTGGTGGGGCACCTCCTCGCCGGGCTTGAGCTGGCCGAGCAGCTCGCCGCGCCGCCGGCCGAGATCGTGGTGCCGCTCGGGAGCGGCGGCACGGCCGCCGGTCTGGCGCTCGCGCTGCGCGTGCTCGGCTGGCCCACGCGCGTCGTCGCGGTGCGGGTGGCGCCGGCCCTAGTCGCCAACCGGTGGCGTGCGGCACGGCTGGCGCGCGGGGCCGCGGCCCTGCTCACGCGATTCGGCATCGCCGTGCCGCGCGCGCGGGCCGTCCCGTTCGAGGTGGTGGACGCGCTGGGCGCGGGGTACGGCCGCCCCACGCCCGCGGGCGAAGCGGCGCGGCGGCTCGCGGCCGAGCACGGCCTCGTGCTCGACTCGACCTACGGCGGCAAGGCGCTCGCGGCCCTGCGCGCCCGGGCGGCGCCGCCGGGCCTTGTCGTGTTCTGGCATACGTTCGCCCTCCCGCGTCCCTAGCCGAGGAGCTGCGGTGTGACCCCGTTCCCGACGGTCGAGCTCACGGTCTATCCCTACGACTGCGACGCCTTCGGCCACATGAACCAGGCGGCGCTGCTCCAGCTGCTCGAGCGCGCCCGCTGGGACGCGCTGGCGCGCGGGCCGGGCATGGATTTCTTCGAGCGCCACGGCGTGTGGCCGGCCGTCCGCAAGGCGACGGTCGAGTACAAGGCGGCGGTGTTCTCCCGCGATGTCCTGCGCATCGAGACCGCCCTCGTCCATCGCGGCACGACGAGCCTCACGCTGCGCCACACGGTCCGGCGCGCGGCCGACGACGCCGTCGTGGCGGACGCGGAACTCGTGTTCGTGTGCATTGACCGCTTGGGCCGTCCGACGCCCCTGCCCGAACCGATCGCGCGTTTCTTGGGCCCGGGCCCCGGGGGCGGGCACCAGCCGCTGCGCGTCCCGGCGGGCGACGCCGAGCTGGCCGCGGACGTGCGCGGCGAGGGGTTGCCGGTGCTGTTCCTGCACGGCCTCCCGTTCGATCGCACCGTGTGGCGCCATCAACTGGCCGGGCTCACCCGCTGCCGGCGCATCGCCGTGGATCTGCGGGGGGTGGGCGATTCCACGGCGCCGCCCGCGCCTGACGCCTACGCCATCGCGCGCTACGCCGAGGACGTCGTCGCGGTGCTCGACGCCATCGGCGCCCGCGACGCCGTGCTGTGCGGGCTTTCGATGGGCGGCTACATCGTGTTCGAGGTGCTGCGCCGCCATCCGGAGCGGGTGAAAGCGATCGCGCTCGTGGACACGCGCCCCGATGCCGACACGCCCGACGCGCGGCGCGGTCGCGACGAGCTCGCCGAGCTGGCCGAGCGCGACGGCCCGGACGCGGTGCTCGCCCGGCTGCTGCCGCGGCTCGTCGCGCCGACGACGCCGGCGACGCAGCCCGAAGTGGTGGCGCAGATCGGGGAGATGGCCCGCCGCTGGTCGGTCCCGGCGCTCGTGGGGGCGCTGCGGGCGCTGCGCGATCGGCCCGATTCAACGGAGACGCTGCGGGCGCTGCGCATCCCCGCCCTGGTGCTCGTGGGGAGCGAAGATCGGATCTCGCCGCCGCCCGTGGCGGAGGCGATGGCGGCGCTGATCCCGGGGGCGCGCTGTCACGTGATCCCGGCGGCGGGCCACGCGGCGCCGCTCGAGCAGCCGCTCGCCACCACCCGGCTGCTTGCGGACTTCATGGCCGCGCTCGGGTGACCCTTCCTTCTCCCCCGCCGCGCGGCTAGGGTTCACTGATGGTTCCCGAAGCCGCCCCTGCCCCCGCTCCTGCCCCGCGGCCGAACGAGGGCCCGGTGCGCCAGGGATTCGTCGGCTACGTGTATGTCGGCGCGCTCAAGTGGCGGGTGATGCTGCGGCTCCATCCGGTGGTGGACGGCTGGCGCGGGCGGCTGTGGTTCTCGCAGGCGGGCGGCGCCGAGGTGTGGGACACGGAGGAGTTCGCGGGCGAGAGCGCCGAGGCGCTGCTGCGGCGGGCGCGCTTGCTCTCGGCCGAGGAGCTGATCCGGCGCTGCCGCTCGTCGGCCGGCGAGCGGCGCCGCTACTTTGCCCTGCGCGCCGTGACCGACGACCTCCTCGCGCAGGTTCGGGCTCTCAACCGCGTGGCGGTCGGCGCCGCGGGGCGGGAGCGGGACGCGGCGCGGGCCGCGCAGGAAATCGCCCGCCTCGAGGCGCGCATGCGCCTGCTGGTGGACGGGATCCGCGACGTCGCCGGGCGGGCTTAGGAGACCTTGCGCTGCGGCTTGCCGGGCGGGTTCGCGCTCTGGAAGACGTCCCGGTTCTTGGCGATATACGACTTCCACTGCGGCGGCACGTCTTCCTCGGGAAAGATCGCCGTGACGGGGCATTCCGGCTCGCACGCCCCGCAGTCGATGCACTCGTCCGGATGGATGTAGAGCTGGTCCTCGCCCTCGTAGATGCAATCCACCGGGCAGACGTCCACGCACGAGCGGTCCTTGACGTTGATGCACGGCTCGGCGATTACGTACGGCATCGAGGCTCCATCAGGGCGTGAATCGCAAACATAGATAGGCCCCCCCTTCAGTCAAGGGCCACGCTCGCACGGGCTTAGAGAGGCGTCCGCGATTGCGCGGGAGATTCGCATCAGTATCTTAGATACTCATGAGTATCTCGCGCGTGCGGCGCGCCGCCGAAACCCGTACCATGCTCCTCGATGCCGGGCTGCGGATCTTTGCCGCGCGCGGCATCGAGGCGGTGTCGCTCGACGAGGTGGCCGAGGCGGCGGGGTTCACGAAAGGCGCCATCTACCGGCAGTTCTCGTCCAAGAGCGCGTTCCTGCTCGCGGTGTTCGAGCAATATGCCGCAGTCGCCCGGGCCGGCGCGGGGGCGCGGCGCGCGCCCTGGTTCATCCCTCTCACCCTGCACTTTGCCGCCTACGCCCTGCGCGATCCCCTGCTGCGCCGCCGGCTCGCCGTCGTGCTGGCGGAGACGCGCGACGGCGGCACTCCCGAAGGCCGGCTGCTGCGAGCGCTGGCAGGGGTGTTCCCCCCGGCGGCCGGGGCGGCGTGAGGGAGCGGCCCGCCGTCAGTCGGCCGGGACCGCTTCGCGGGCGCCGAACTTGCGCTCGATCTCGTGCGTGATGTGCATCGAGCAGAACTTGGGCCCGCACATCGCGCAGAACTCGGCGCTCTTGAAGTACTCGGCGGGGAGCGCTTCGTCGTGCAGCTCGCGCGCGCGCTCGGGGTCGAGAGCCAGCCGGAACTGCTCGTTCCAGTCGAAGCGGTACCGCGCCCGCGACAGCGCGTCGTCGCGATCGCGCGCCCCCGGGCGCCCCCGGGCGATGTCGGCGGCGTGCGCCGCGATCTTGTAGGCGATCACGCCCTCGCGCACCTCCTCGGCGTTCGGCAGGCCCAGGTGCTCCTTGCGGGTCACGTAGCAGAGCATGTCGGCCCCGTACCAGCCGATCAGCGCCGCGCCGATCGCCGACGTGATGTGATCGTACCCGGGGGCGATGTCGGTCACGAGCGGCCCCAGCGTGTAAAACGGCGCCTCGTGGCAGATCTCCTTCTCCTTGCGGACGTTGATCTCGATCAAGTGCAGGGGGATGTGCCCGGGCCCTTCGATCATCACCTGCACGTCCTTGGCCCACGCCCGCGCCGTCAGCTCGCCCAGCGTCTCGAGCTCGGCGAACTGCGCCCGGTCGTTCGCGTCGGCGAGCGAGCCGGGGCGCAACGCGTCGCCGAGCGACAGGGTCACGTCGTAGCGGCGCGCGATCTCGAGCAGGCGGTCGAAGTGCGCATAAAACGGATTTTGCTTGTTGTGGTGCAGCATCCAGTAGGCGTGCAGCGACCCGCCGCGCGACACGATCCCCGTCACCCGCCCCAGGGCGAGCCCCACGTACTCCCGCAGGATGCCGCAGTGCACCGTGACGTAGTCCACGCCCTGCTGCGCCTGGTGCTCCACCATGTCGAAGAAATCGTCCTCCGTCAGGTCTTCGACCTTGCCGACCTCCGCCACGGCCTGATAGATCGGCACGGTGCCCACCGGCACCGGCGAGGCGTCGAGGATCGCCGCGCGGATAGCGTCGATGTTGCCGCCGGTGGACAGGTCCATCACGGTGTCGGCCCCGTAATGCACCGCCTGGTGCAGCTTGTCGAGCTCCTGGCCGATGTTCGACTCGACGGCCGAGTTCCCGATGTTCGCGTTGATCTTGACCCGCGCGACTTTGCCGATCCCCATCGGGTCGAGCCGCTTCGCGAGGTGGTTGACGTTCGCGGGAATGATGAGCCGCCCGCGCGCGACTTCGTCGCGCACCAGCTCCGCCGGCAGCTCTTCGCGCTCGGCCACCCGCCGCATCTGCTCGGTGATCGCCCCCTGCCGCGCCAGGTGCATCTGGGTCACGCACGTCATCGCTCGGTCTCCTCGGAAAAACGACGAGCGGGGCGCGGCGGCCGAGGCGTCCCGGCGCGCTCCCGCCCCCGGGGTCCGCGCCGGGGAGCCCCGCTCCGCGCTCCCCGCTCTCCGCTGTCGTCGCCGACGTCCATCCGAACTCCCTGCGCCGGCATTACCCGGATCAGGTTCGAAGGGTATGATCTCAGCCCGCCGGCCGGCGGGCACCCCCGTCATAGAGGAATGTAACCCGGCCGCCCCCCGCTTACATCTCCCGCGGCGCCGGGGCGCCGTAGCGCTCCGCCGGCCGGTGGTGCTTCAGCCATTCCGTGCGCAGCGCGAACGGATCCAGCCCGGCGGCGCGGTCCACCGCCAGAATCCCGTCGAGATGGTCGATTTCGTGCTGGAGCAGCTCTGCCATCGGGCCCTCGAGGTCCATGGTGTGCGGCTTGCCCTTCAGGTCCCGGTAGCTCACCGTCACGCGATAGGCCCGGGTGACCCGCACGAGCAGGTTGGGAAACGAAAAACAGTCGTCCCACACCAGGAAATCCTCCGCGCCCACGTCGGTGATCTCGGGGTTGACCATCGTCCAGCGCTGCTTGTCCGTCTCCACGAACACGACGCGCACCGGGGCGCCGATCTGCGGCGCGGCGAGCGCCCGGCCCATCTTGTGACGGCGCTTGGCCACGCGCAGGGTGTCCCGCAGGTCGTCGGCCACGAGCCGCGTCGCCGCCGCCTGCGGATTCTGGACCGGCTCACACCGGGCCCGCAACACCGGGTCGCCGAGCAGGCGAATGCGTCGCACGGCCATCGGCCGCCAATTTGGCGATTGGCCGCCCGCATGCAACTCGACACGCGCAGCCGGCGGACGCCGCGCGCCCCCGGGCCGGTCGCTCGAGTTGACAATCCCGAATCCGGGCCTTAGGATTCGGATGGTCGGCCGCGGCCTGGTTTTGCAACTCGTGGCGCAAGAACGACTTCGCTGCTGCGTCCGGGGGCAGGGCTGCGGCCGCTCGATGCCCATTCTCTCGCGCTTCGGGCAGGCGTCCCCGGCGCTCGCGGGGGCGCTTCTCAGGGAGTCACGATGACCGGCGGTATCGAAGTTCAGGTTCTTCAGCCCTACAAGTACGGGTTCGTCACCGACATCGAAGCGGAGGTCGTGCCGCCCGGGCTCGACGAGTCCGTGATCCGGCTGCTCTCCGCGAAGAAGGGCGAGCCTCCCTGGATGCTCGAGTGGCGCTTGCGCGCCTATCGCAACTGGCTGGCCATGCCCGAGCCGCACTGGGCGAACGTGCGCTACGGGCCGATCGACTATCAGGCGATCAGCTACTATGCCGCGCCCAAGCGGCGGCCGTCCCGCCAGAGCCTCGCCGAAGTGGATCCCAAGCTGCTCGAGACGTTCGAGAAGCTCGGGATCCCGCTCGAGGAGCAGAAGCGGCTGGCCGGCGTGGCCGTGGACGCGGTGTTCGACTCGGTGTCGGTGGCGACCACGTTTCGCGAGGAGCTCGCCAAGCACGGGATCATTTTCTGCGCCATCTCCGAGGCGATCCGGGAGTACCCCGATCTCGTGCGCCGGTATCTCGGCTCGGTGGTTCCCTACAACGACAACTTTTTCGCGGCCCTGAACTCGGCGGTGTTCACCGACGGCTCGTTCGTGTACGTGCCGAAGGGCGTGCGCTGTCCGCTCGAGCTCTCGACGTACTTCCGCATCAACGCGGAAGCGACCGGGCAGTTCGAGCGCACCCTGATCGTCGCGGACGAGGGCAGCTACGTGAGCTATCTGGAGGGCTGCTCGGCGCCGATGCGCGACGAGAACCAGCTCCATGCCGCGGTGGTCGAGCTCGTGGCCCTCGACGACGCCACGATCAAGTATTCGACCATCCAGAACTGGTACCCGGGCGACGAAGAAGGCCGCGGCGGCATCTACAACTTCGTCACCAAGCGGGGCGCCTGCCGCGGCCGGAACTCCAAGATCTCCTGGACGCAGGTGGAGACAGGATCGGCCATCACCTGGAAGTATCCCGGCTGCATCCTCCAGGGTGACCACTCGGTGGGCGAATTCTACTCGGTGGCCGTGACCAGCCGCCGGCAGCAGGCGGACACGGGCACGAAAATGATCCACATCGGCAAGCACACCCGCTCCACGATCGTCTCCAAGGGCATTTCGGCGGGCCGCGGCCAGAACACCTACCGCGGTCTCGTGAAGATCTTGAAGAGCGCCGATCACGCGCGGAACTACTCGCAGTGCGACTCCATGCTCATCGGCGACCAGTGCGGCGCGCACACGTTCCCCTACATCGATGTGCGCAACAGCACCGCGATCATGGAGCACGAGGCCTCGACCTCGAAAATCGGCGAGGACCAGATCTTCTACGCCAAGCAGCGGGGCCTGTCCGCCGAAGACGCGGTCTCGATGATCGTCAACGGATTTTGCCGGGAAGTCTTCAAGGAGCTCCCGATGGAGTTCGCCGTGGAAGCGCAGCGCCTGCTCGGCATCAGCCTCGAAGGGAGCGTGGGATGAGCGCGTTGCTCGAGGTCCGCGACCTCCACGCCTCCGCCGAGGGCCGAGAGATCCTGCGCGGCGTCAATCTGACCGTGGACCTGGGCGAGGTGCACGCCATCATGGGCCCGAACGGCTCCGGGAAGAGCACGCTCGCCCAGGTGCTCGCGGGACATCCGGCCTACACGGTCACGCAGGGCACCGTGCACTACCGGGGAACCGACCTGCTGGCCCTCAAGCCCGAGGAGCGGGCCCGCGAAGGGGTGTTCCTCGCGTTCCAGTATCCGGTCGCGATCCGGGGAATCACCAACGCGTATTTCCTGCGCGCCGCGCTCAACGCCATCCGCCGCCACCGCGGCGAGGAGGAGCTCGGGCCGGTCGAGTTCATGCGGGCCGTGGAGGACAAGCTCGCCGCCCTCGGCTGGGATGCGAGCTACCTCGAGCGGCCGGTGAACGACGGCTTTTCGGGCGGCGAGAAGAAGCGCAACGAGATCCTCCAGATGGCGATCCTGGAGCCGACCCTCGCCATCCTCGACGAGACCGACTCGGGGCTCGACATCGACGCGTTGAAGACCGTGGCGAATGCCGTGAATCGCCTGCGCCGGCCCGACAACGCCACGGTGCTGGTGACGCACTACTACCGCATCCTCACCCACATCGAACCGGACGTGGTCCACGTCCTCTCGGCCGGGCGCATCGTGCGGTCGGGCGGCAAAGAGCTGGCCCTCGAGCTCGAGGCGAAGGGCTACGACTGGCTCCGGGAGGAGGCCGTGGTGGCATGACGGCGGCGGCCGGGGTTCGGGAGCGCTATCTCGCGGAGTTCCGGGCGTTTGCGGGCAACGGCGCGGGGCGCGCGCCGGCATGGCTGCGGGAGTTGCGCGAAGGCGCGATCGCGCGCTTCGCCGAGCTCGGGTTCCCGACGACCAAGCAGGAGGAGTGGCGCTTCACGAGCGTGGCGCCCATCGCCGAAACGCCCTTCGTCCTGGCCCGACGGAGCGCCGCCCCGGCGGTGCGCCTCCGCGAGGACCTTGCCGGCCTGCTGCCCGCCGAGACGGCCGGCCGCCGGCTGGTATTCGTCAACGGCCGCTATGACGCCGCCCTGTCGGCCACCGACGCGCTTCCCGCCGCGGTGACCGCGGGCAGCCTCGCGGCGGCGTGCGAGCGGGAGCCCGAGCTGGTGCAAGCGCACCTCGGGCGCTGCGCGGGGGACGCGCGCAACGCCTTCACGGCGCTCAACACCGCGTTCCTCGACGACGGGGCGTTCGTCCGCGTCCCGGCCGATCAGGCGGTCGAGACGCCGCTCCACGTGCTGTTCGTCACCCTGCCCGACCCCGATGCGCCGCCGGTGGTCACGCACCCGCGCAACCTGGTGGTCGTGGACGCTGGCGCGAGCGCCGTGGTCGTGGAGACCTACATCACTCTCGGCCCCGGCGTGCACTGGACCAACGCCGTCACAGAGCTGCTCGTGGGCCCCGAGGCCCGGCTCGAGTACGGTCGCGTGCAGCGGGAGAGCCGGGAGGCGTACCATGTGGCGGCCACGTTCTCGCGCCAGGATCGCGACAGCAGGCTCGCACTGCACCCCGTCGCGCTGGGAGCGGGACTCGCCCGCCACGACATCGGCACGGTGCTCGCGGGCCGGGGGGCGAGCCTCGTCCTGAACGGCCTGTATCTTCTCGGTGGCCGGCAGCATGCGGATCACCACACGGTGATCGATCACGCCCAGCCGCATTGCGAGAGCCACGAGTATTTCAACGGCGTGCTCGACGACCACGCCCACGGCGTGTTCAACGGCCGCATCATCGTGCGTCCGGGCGCGCAGCGGACCGACTCCAAGCAGACCAATCACAACCTGTTGCTCTCGACCGAGGCGCGCGCCGACAGCCAGCCCCAGCTCGAGATTTACGCGGACGACGTGAAGTGCACCCACGGGTCCACCGTGGGGCCGATCGACGAGACCCAACTGTATTACCTGTGCAGCCGCGGGCTCTCCCCCGAAGCGGCGCGCGACCTCCTGACCTACGGGTTCGCGACCGAGATCCTGAACCGCCTGGAGGCCGCCGAGGTGCGCGCCCACCTCGACGAGCTGGTGCGCGCGTGGCTCGCGCACGGCGCCGCGCGCCGGGCCGCCTGAGATGTTCGACGTCGCCCGCATCCGCGCCGACTTCCCGCTGCTCGCCCAGCGCGAGAACGGCCGGCGGCTCGTCTATCTGGACAACGCTGCCACCACGCAGAAGCCCGCGGCCGTCCTCGCCGCCATCGCGGAGTATTACCGGACCACCAACGCCAACGTCCACCGCGGAGCGTACGGTCTCGCCATTCGCGCCACCGAGGCCTACGAGGCGGCCCGGGCGCGCGTGGCCCGGTTCCTCAACGCGTGGGCGGTGGAAGGCGTCGTGTTCACGCGCGGCACCACCGAAGCGATCAACCTCGTGGCCGCGGCGTACGGCCGGGCTACGGTGCGGGCGCGCGACACCGTGGTGGTGACCGCCATGGATCACCACTCGAACCTGGTCCCCTGGCAGCTGCTCTGTCAGGAGAAGGGCGCCACGCTGCGCATGGTGGAGATCACCGAGGACGGCCGGCTCGATCTCCAGGACTTCGGGCGCGCGCTCGAGTTGGGGCCGAAGATCGTCGCCTTCCCGTACGTGTCCAACGCGCTCGGGACGGTGAATCCGGCGGCCCAGCTCACCAAGCTCGCCCACGCGGTGGGCGCGGTCGTCGTGGTGGACGGGGCGCAGTCCACCCCGCACCTGCCGGTGGATCTGCAGGCGCTCGATTGCGACTTCTACGCGTTCTCCGCGCACAAGATGCTCGGACCGATGGGGATCGGCGCGCTGGTCGCCAAGCCGGAGCTGCTCGACGCCATGCCGCCCTACCAGGGGGGCGGCGAAATGATCGCCAAGGTCTGGGACGACCACGCGACCTTCAACCGGATCCCCCATCGCTTCGAGGCCGGGACCCCGAACGTGGAGGGCGCCGTCGGGCTCGCGGCCGCGGTGGCCTACCTCGAGGCGCTCGGGCTCGAACGCGTGGCCGCGCACGAGCAGGCGCTCGCCGACGCGGCCATCGCCAAGCTGGCCCAGATCGAGGGCGTCACCGTGTACGGGCCGCGGGAGCACCGCGCCGGGGTCGTCTCGTTCACCTACGGGGACATCCATCCCCACGACATCGCGACCATCCTCGACCAGGACGGCGTGTGCATCCGGGCCGGCCACCACTGTACGCAGCCGCTGATGCGCCGGCTCAACGTGGCGGCCACGGCCCGCGCCTCCTTCTATGTGTACAACGGGCTGGACGACGTGGACGCGCTCGCCGGCGCGCTGGTCAAGGCGGGAGCCCTGTTTGGATACGTCCCCGCCTGAGCCCGCGCTCAGCGCCCTCTATCAGGAGCTGATCCTCGACCACTACCGGCGGCCTCGCAACAAGGGGACGCTCGCCGACGCCACCCACAGCGTCTCGCTCACCAATCCGTTGTGCGGCGACGAAATCGACCTGCACCTGCGCGTGGACGGCGACGTGATTCGCGAGGCGCGGTTCGTGGGGCGCGGCTGCTCGATCAGCCAGGCCGCGGCGTCCATGATGACCCAGCTGCTGCACGGCAAGTCGGTGGCCGAGGCGCTGGCCCTGGCGGCGCGGATGAGCGCCATGATGCACGGCGACCCGGACGCCGCGCGCGATCCGGCGCTCGGCGAGCTGCGCGCCCTCGCCGGCGTGGCCAAGTTCCCCGTGCGCATCAAATGCGCTCTCCTGCCCTGGAACGCCCTCACCGAGGCGGTGGGGCCCCGGGGGCGCTGACCCGCTCCTCGACGCGCTCCGCGCGAATCGGGCACCCGCGGCAACGGAAAGATGCCGCCGCCCGCTCCACGCCACGCTACCCTTCGCGCGTGCCGATCCATCATACGCTCAAGGCATGGCAGCATGCCCAGCGCCTGGCGGTCGCCTGCGCGCACGCCGCCGACCGGTTTCCCCACCACGAACAGCCGGCGCTCGCCGTGGCGCTGCGACGCGCGGCGTACCGGGTCACGCTCAAGGTCGCGTGCGGCGCCGGGCGCACGGGGAGCCACGACGCGCGGAAATGGTTCGACGCCGCCTGGGGTGCATTGGCGGAGGTGCAGTCCGCGCTCGCCCTCGCGCGCGACATCGGCTACCTCGAGCCCGCCGAGTTCGGCCGCCTCGAGGCGCTCGCCGCGGAAACGAGCAAGACGCTGTTCGGCTTGCTCCGCAAGAGCGGCGCGGCTCCGGGTCGGCCCAGCCTCCGGTGACCGGGCGGGCCGGCCGCCGGCGCCGCTGGCGCGCGCCCGGTGCCCGCCCCTAGCTTGTGGCCATGCCGTCTTTCGACCACGACGTGATCGTCGTCGGCGCCGGCCACGCCGGCACCGAGGCCGCGGTCATGGCTGCTCGCCTCGGCGCCCGCGTGATGTTGCTCACGGCGAATCTCGACACGATCGGGCACATGAGCTGCAATCCCGCCATCGGCGGGATCGCCAAAGGCACCGTGGTGCGCGAGATCGACGCCCTCGGCGGCATCATGGGCCGCGCCGCCGATCGCGCCACGATCCAGTTCCGCATGCTCAACCGCTCCAAGGGGCCTGCGGTGTGGGCGCCGCGCGCCCAGTGCGATCGCACGCTGTACCGGCGGGCGGTGCGGCACTTGCTGGAAACGTTCCCGGCCCTCGAATTGGCGCAGGGGACGGTCACGCGGCTCGTGCTCGAGGGGTCGCGCGCGGCGGGCGTCGCGACGAGCGACGGCCGGGTGCTGCGGGGACGAGCGGTGATCCTGACCGCCGGGACCTTTCTGCGCGGCCGCATTCACGTGGGCACCGATACGCAAATTCCCGCGGGGCGGGCCGGCGATGCCCCGGCGGTGGATATTGCGGAACACATTGCGGCACTTGGACTTACGGTATGTCGGTTCAAGACCGGCACACCTCCCCGGGTGGATGGCCGCAGCGTGGACTGGTCGAAGCTCGAGCGACAAGACGGCGACGGGACGGCGTTTCGGTTCTCGTTTTTCGAGCGGGTGGAGCCGCCCCGGCAACTGCCGTGTTGGATCACGTGGGCCGGAGAAGCGGCCCAAGAGGTGATCCGAGCCCATCTGCGCGAATCCGCCCTGTACGGCGGCGCGATCAGCGGCCGCGGGCCGCGCTATTGCCCCTCGGTGGAAGACAAGGTGGTCAAGTTCCCCGACGCGAAGCGCCACCAGGTGTTCCTCGAGCCCGAGGGGTTGGACACGCACGAGCTGTACCTCAACGGTCTCTCCACGTCCCTTCCCGTCGCGGTGCAACTCGAGATGGTGCGTGCGGTGCCCGGGCTCGAGCGCGCGCGAATCACGCGGCCCGGCTACGCCATCGAGTACGACTACTACCCGCCGACGCAGTTGACCCCGTGGCTCGAGACCAAGGCGGTCGAGCATCTGTTCTTTGCCGGGCAGGTGAACGGGACGACCGGCTACGAAGAGGCAGCGGCGCAAGGGGTGGTGGCGGGGATCAACGCGGTGCGGCGGGTGCGCGGGCAGGAGCCGGTGGTGCTGGGACGGCATGACGCCTACCTCGGCGTGCTGGTGGACGACCTGGTGACGCGCGGAGTGGACGAGCCGTACCGCCTGTTCACGTCGCGCGCGGAGTTCCGGCTGTTGCTGCGGCAAGACAACGCGCTGCGCCGGTTGGCCCCGCTCGCCGAGCAGCTGGGGCTGCTGACGCCCGACGAGCTGCGGACGGCGGAGCGGCGGCTCGGTGATGAGGAAGCGGTGCTCGAGCTGGCGCGGGCGACGACCATCACCCCGGCGGCCGCGGCGGCGGTGCTCGCGGCGGAGGGCGCGGGTCTCGCCGGGCCTGAGCGCGTGGCGAGCGTGGCGCGGCGGCCGGGGGTTTCGCTGCGCGGGCTCCTGGAGGCGGCGGGCGTGGTCGTCACGGCCGACGACGAAGCGCTCCGGAGCGCGGAGATCGAACTCAAGTACGACGGCTACCTTGCGCGCGAGCGGGAGGTCGCGGGCCGACTCGCCGAGCTCGCGGCGTTCGTCCTGCCGCCGGACCTTCCCTACCTCGAGCTGCGCAGCCTCGCCACCGAGGCGCGCGAAAAACTCGACCGCGTGCGGCCGACCTCGCTGGCGCAGGCCGGCCGGATCCCCGGGATCACACCGAGCGATTTGCACAACCTCGTAGTGGAAGCGACGCGCTGGCGGCGCCGCATCGCCTAGAGCGGCGGCAGTTTCACGTGAAACATCGGGATGGTTTCACGTGAAACCGACTCTTTACGGACCCGGTACGCGCGGCATATATTGGGGGCCTGTCGAATTGGCGAATATGTAACTCGTTTACTTTCAACGCGTTATCTAAATGGCTCGGGTGATCGCTGTTGCCAATCAGAAGGGTGGAGTGGGCAAGACGACGACGGCCGTGAATTTGGCGGCTTCGTTGGCAACGGCGGAGCGCAGGACTCTGCTTATCGACGCCGATCCCCAGGCGAACTCGACGAGCGGCATGGGGATCGAGCGGGATCGCATCCGCTATTCGCTCTACGATGCGCTGCTCGATGGTCGGGCCCTCCGGGATGCGCGCTTCACGCACGTGCACTTCCCCTACCTCGACATGGTGCCGGCCACGCAGGACTTGGTCGGTGCCGAGCTCGAGCTCGTGAATCGCCCCGGACGCGAGACAGCCATGCGGAGCGCCCTGCGCGATCTGCGGGGCGAGTACCAGTACATCATCGTGGATTGCCCGCCGTCGTTGGGCCTGCTGACGCTGAACATGCTCACCGCGGCCGACAGCGTGCTCATCCCGATCCAGTGCGAGTATTACGCCTTGGAGGGCCTGTCGCAGCTTCTCAACACGATCAAGCTGGTGCAGCGGAACTTCAATCCGGCGCTCGCCATCGACGGCGTGCTGCTCACCATGTACGACGCGCGGCTCAATCTCTGCCGCCAAGTGGCCGCCGAGGCAAAGGAGTATTTCGGCGCCCAGATGTTCAGCATCACGATCCCGCGCAACGTGCGGCTCGCCGAGGCGCCGAGCTTCGGCAAGCCGATCCTCTTGTACGACGTGCAGTCGGTGGGGGCGAGGAGCTATTTGGCGGTGGCCCAGGAGCTGATTCGGCGGGTCGAGGACGCCGCCGGGGCCCGGGCGGCGTCCCCTGCCCCGCCTGTCGCCCAACCGGTGCCGGAGGTGCCCGCATGACGGAAACCGCGGCAGGTCGCCGTCGCCTCGGCCGGGGGCTCGAGGCGCTGCTCGGGCCCACGCGCGAGGAGGCCGAACGCGAAGGCAGCCTCGTGGAACTGGCCATCGCCCAGATTCGGCCCAACCCTTACCAGCCGCGCCGCGACCTCGATCCCGCGGCGCTGGCGGAGCTCGAGGCTTCGATTCGGCAAGCCGGCCTGTTGCAGCCGGTGGTGGTACGCCCGGCACCCGACGGCGACGGGAGGTTCGAACTCATCGCCGGCGAGCGGCGGCTGCGCGCCTGCCAGGCCCTCGGCTGGGAGAAGATTCCCGCGGTCAAGCGCGACGTGGACGACCGCACGCTGCTCACGCTGGCGCTGATCGAGAACCTGCAGCGGGACGATCTCTCGCCGGTGGACGAGGCGCGCGGCTACGAGCGGCTCATCGCCGAGTTCAATCTGACGCAACAGGATGTGGCCGATGCCGTCGGGCGCGATCGCTCGACCGTGGCCAATGCGCTGCGACTCCTCAAGCTGCCGGCGCCGGTGCTGGCGCTGCTGCACGAGGGTCGCCTCACGGTCGGCCACGCGCGGGCGCTGCTCGCCCTGGACGATCCCCGCGGCGCGACGGCGCTCGCCAAAGAGGCCGCAGATCTCGGGCTCTCGGTGCGCGACGTCGAGGATCGGGTGCGCGGCGGTCGGGCGCCAGTGCGGCGGCCGCGGCTCAAGAAGGGCCTCGACCAGGCGCCCGAGGTGCGCCGCATCGAGGACGCGCTGCGCCGGCGGCTCGGCACCGACGTGCGCGTGAGCCTCCACGCCAAGGGTAAGGGCCAGATTCACGTCACCTTCTACTCCAACGACGATCTCGCGCGCCTGCTCGAGCTCCTGCTCGGCGCGCCGTTCGACGGATGAGGAAGGACCGCCGGGTCACCATCGTCGTCCACACTGATGGGGAACTCGGGTCGCGCCAGTTCCGCGTGCCGCTGTGGGCGTTCGAGGCGGCCAAGTTCGGGGCGCTCGCGCTGGGCCTGACCGTGGTGCTGTTCTTCGCCTTCGCCGGCCCCATCGGGCGCGCGGCGGCGCGGGTGCCGGGGCTGGAACGGGAGGTCGCGCGGCTGCGCGAGGAGAACAGCCGCGTGCAGCAGCTCGCCGCCGCGCTCAACCGCGCCGAGGCCAACTATCAGGAGCTGCGCGCGCTCCTCGGGGCGAAAGCGCCTGCCGAACCGGGGCGCGCCCGCGCCGATCTGATGCGCGCCCCGAGCGTGCGGGCGCGCGCGGCGGGTGCTGCGCCCCGCTACGAGGCGGGCCCGTCGGTGCCGCGGCACTGGCCGCTCGACGCCCCCGGCTTCGTCACCCGCGGCCAGGTGCGCCCCGGCGACCCCGGCGAATCGCATCCGGGGATCGACATTGCGGCGCCCCTGGGCACGCCGGTGCGCGCGGCGGGCGGCGGCCTCGTGGTCGCCGCTGGCGCCGATCCGGCCTACGGCCTGTTCGTGCTCGTCCGGCACCCGGACGACTACGAAACGCTGTACGGCCACGCGTCGCGCCTGCTCGTCGGCGAGGGCGACTCCGTGGCGGCCGGGCAGGTGATCGCGCTCTCGGGAAACTCGGGCCGCTCCACGGCGCCGCACCTGCACTTCGAGATCCGGCGCGGGGGGAAATCGCTCGACCCGCTCACGATCGTGAACCAGGAGAACTGATCATGGCGATCTTCGCCGAGAAAGCGCAGGGCGGATCGGAGTCCGAAGCCGGACTCTCCATCATCGGGACCGGGATGCGCGTGGTCGGCGACATCACGGCCGACGGCGTCGTGAAGATCGACGGCGTCGTCGTCGGCACCGTGCGCGCCGCCCGGCAGGTGCTCGTGGGGAAGGGCGGGGAAGTGGAGGGCGACGTGATCGCGCGCGAGGCGATCATCGGCGGGGAGGTGCGCGGCAGCATCCGCGCCGAGGAGCGCGTGGAGATTCAGTCGACGAGCGTGGTGCACGGCGACATCGCGGCCAAACGGCTGCTCGTGCAGGAAGGCGGGGAAATCAACGGGGTGGTGCGCATGGGCGAAGGAGCGCTCGAAGTCGCGCCCGTCGAACAAGCGAGCGGAGAGCGTCCCTATTAGCCCTCGCGGCAGCAGATCCGCCCAGTTATCCACACCGCTGACGCGGTTGCGTGTGGATTCTCTATCGCCATGTGTTGCAACGAAATACGGGATAGCCGCGTGTGGGAATCTCCCGCCACCGTCCCATAGCTGTCGTGTTAGTGCTCTGATACTACCCGTGCCGCGATGGATTTAGCGGGGCTCGTCGCGTATCTCGACGACTACTTGAGCGTGCACACCGTGCCCGACGCTCCGGGGACGGTGAATGGGCTGCAGGTGGCGAACGGAGGGACGGTGACGCGGGTGGCGGCGGCGGTGGACCTGTGTCAGGCGACGGTGCGGCTGGCGGCGGAGCAGGGGGCCGACTTGCTCCTCGTGCACCACGGCCTGTTTTGGGGCGACCCGGTGCCGCTCACCGGACGGGCGTACGCGCGGCTGGCCGCTCTCGTGCGCGCCGACATGGCGCTGTACAGCGTGCATCTGCCGCTCGACGTGCATCCCGAGGTCGGCAACAACGTGGTACTGGCGCGCGAGCTGGGCGTGGCGGTGCAGGGCGCCTTCGGCCGCGCGTACGGGGTGCCGATCGGGGTGTGGGGCGAACTCGAGATCGAGCGAGCGGCGCTCGCGGCGCGGCTCGCGCGGGTCCTCGGGGTCGCGCCCCGGGTGCTCGCGTTCGGGCCGGCCGCGGTGCGCCGCGTCGCCATCGTCACGGGTGCCGGCGGCTCGATGATCGCGCAGGCGGCGGAAGCCGGCGTGGACGCCTACATCACGGGCGAGGGCGCGCATCACACGTTTTTCGAGGCCGAGGAACTTGGGGTGAATGTCTTCTACGGCGGGCATTACGCCACCGAGACGTTCGGTGTCCGGGCCCTCGCCGCCCATCTCGAGGCGAAGTTCGGTCTTCCCTGGACGTTCGTCGAGCATCCGACGGGTCTGTGAGTCCGCACCGGGTGCTGGTGGTGCTGGCGGCGGCGGAGGCGTGCGCGATGGCGCCGTGGTTCAGCGCCTCGGCCGTGACGCCGGCCCTCGCCGCCGTCTGGGGCCTGGGGCCGGCCGGCGGGGCGTGGCTCACCATTTCGGTGCAGCTGGGCTTCGTGGCCGGGGCGCTTGTGTCGGCGACGTTCACGCTCGCGGATCGGTGGTCGGCGCGGCGGTTGTTCGCGGGAGGCGCCGTCGTGGCCGCGCTTGCGACCCTGGGGGTGGCCGGCGCGCCGGGGGTCGTGTGGGCGATCGCGCTGCGCGGCGTGGCCGGAGCCGCGCTGGCCGCCGTGTATCCGCCCGGGATGAAGATCGCCGCGGGGTGGTTCCGCGACCAGCGCGGCTTCGCCATCGGGGTGTTGGTGGGCGCGCTCACGCTGGGGGCGGCGTTCCCGCATCTCGTGCGCTGGGCGGTGCCGGCGGACCGGTGGCGTCTGGTGCTGGCGATTGCCGCCGCGGCGGCGCTCGTGGGGGCGGGGCTCGTGCTCAAGGTGCCAGGCGAGGGGCCGTTCGCCGCGCCGCTCGCGCGGTTCCGCTGGGACGCGGCGCCGCGCATCCTGGCCGACCGCGCCATGTCGCTGGCCAACCTGGGCTACCTCGGGCACATGTGGGAGCTGTACGCGATGTGGACGTGGCTGGCCGGGTTCGTCGCTGCGAGCGAAGCGGCCCGGAGGGGGGCGGAGGCCGGAGGCTCCGGGGCGGTGCCGGCGCTCGTGACGTTCGCGGTGGTGGCGAGCGGCGCGGTGGGCTGCTGGTTGGGCGGGCGCTGGGCCGACCGCTGGGGCCGGACGCTGGTCACGAGCGCGGCCATGGCGGTGTCGGGCGCGTGCGCGCTGGGCGTGGGCGCCGTGTTCGGGCGGTCGCTGGCGCTGCTCGTGCCCGTGTTGCTCGTGTGGGGCGTGACGGTGGTCGCCGATTCGGCGCAGTTTTCGGCGGCCGTGAGCGAGCTCGCGCCGCGCGAGTTGGTCGGCACGGCGCTGACGTTGCAGACCAGCCTCGGGTTTCTGCTCACCGGCGTCACGATTTACCTCGTGCCGTGGGCGGCGAGCCGGATCGGCTGGCGCTGGAGCATGAGCGGGTTGGCGCTGGGGCCGGCGGCGGGCGTGGCGGCGATGCTGGCCCTGCGGCGCCGCCGCGAGGCCTGGGCGATGGCCGGAGGGCGGCGCTGAGCCCCGAGCGGGCTCGCCCCGCCGGGGCAGGGCTGATAGGTTGGGCGATCGTCGGTCGCGGAGGGGTCGTGCAACGGCGGGTCGTGCTGGGTTGGTGCTGCGTGATGGCGGCGGGGTGCGCCCGTGCGTCCCGACCGGTCGAGCCGGTGCAACCGGGGCTCTCGGGCCGCTCCACGCAGCCGGTGCGGCTGCCGCCGCAGCTCGCGATGCCGGGCGTGCCGCGGGGCGACGCGGAGTGGCGCCGAGTGGGGCAGGAGGCGGCGGCGCTGCTGTCGCAGTATCTCGCCATCAACACCACCAATCCGCCCGGCAACGAGCTCGCAGCCGCCCGGTGGTTGCAGGCCGTGCTCGCGCGAGACGGCATCGAGGCCCGGATCTTCGAACCCCGGCCGGGGAAGGCGAACCTGTACGCGCGGCTCCGGGGCGACGGCAGCGCGCGGCCGCTCATTCTTCTGAACCACATGGACGTGGTCGTGGCGAGCCCCGCGTACTGGACGGTAGATCCCTTTGCCGGGGTGATCAAGGACGGCTACGTGTGGGGGCGGGGGGCGTTGGACATGAAAGGCGAGGCGATCGCCCAGCTCCTGACCGTGCTCACGCTCAAGCGGGCGGCGGTCCCCCTGAAGCGCGACGTGATTTTCCTCGCGACCGCGGACGAGGAGGTGGGCGGCGGGGTGGGCGCCGGGTGGTTCGTCGAGAACCACCCGGAGCTCGTGCGGGACGCCGAGTTCCTGCTCAACGAGGGCGGCACGATCCGCACCGATGCGGCCGGGCGGATCCAGTATTACGGCGTGGGGACGACCGAGAAGTCGCCGTTCTGGTTGGCGGTGAGCGCGCGGGGCACGCCCGGCCACGGCTCCCGGCCCACGCCCGACAACCCGGTGCATCGCCTGATCCGGGCCCTCCATCGCATCGTCGAATATCGCACGCCGCTCGTCGTGACGCCCGCCGTGGAACGGTATTTCCGCGATCTGGCGGCCATCGAGCCGGACCCGATGCGGCGCGCCTGGCTCGCGGACGTGCGCGCGGCGCTGCGCGACTCGGCGGCCATCCAGGCGCTCACCGCGGACCTCAGCTACAACGCGCTCCTGCGCAACACGATCTCGATCACGGAGCTCAAGGGGAGCGACAAGACCAATGTGATTCCACCGGTGGCGAGCGCGGGGCTCGACGTGCGGCTCGTGCCGGGCCAGGACCCGCAGGCGTTTCTCGCCGAGCTGGTGCGGGTGGTGGCGGACACGGCGGTCGCCATCGAGCCCGCCGGCCCCACGTGGCCGGCCACCGAGAGCCCGATCGACACCGAGCTGTTCCGGGCCATCGTCGCGGCGGCGCGCGAGCGCACGCCGCGCGCCCTGGTGACCACGCCGCCGCTCACCGGCTTCACCGACAGCCACTACTTCCGGCGGCTGGGGATCGTGTGCTACGGCATCTCGCCCTTTCCGCTCAACGAGGCCGAGTCGCGCGGAGTGCACGGCAACGACGAGCGCGTGAGCCTCGACGCGCTGACCTTTGGCGTGCACTTCCTGTACGACGTCGTGGCGCGCGTCGCGGCGCGGTGATCGCGCCCTAGCGGAGCGAGACCACGAAGCGGACCGTGACCGTTTCCGCCGTCTGCGGCGACACCGTGCAGAAGCACTCCACGCCGATCAGGCGTTTGACGCCCAGCACCTCCGCCTCGGCGATTCCGGGCACGTCGCGATAGGTGATCTCCAGGGTGGTGCCGTCGATCACCCGGTAGGTCACGGGCCGGCCCAGCAGCCGGTGGTGCGGGTCGATCTTCGCGAGCCCTTCGTTCAGCCGGTGCTGGATCTCGGCCGCGAGGGCGCGCTCGGGTGCGGGGGGATCGCTCATCGGCACGACTCGCGCCGGTTGGCGAGCACGGCGGCGGCGTTGCGCTGCATCCCGGCGTATCCGGGCCGCTCGAGCGGCGTATCGCCGAAGCGGCGCTCGAACTCCTCGGCGCCGAGGTCCCGCAGCTCTGCGGCGGTGAGCGCCGCCAGCGCCGCGCGGGGGGCGAGTTCCGCGTCGGCGGTCGGGCGGGCGAAGGTCACGTTCCAGGGGCACACGTCCTGGCAGACGTCGCAGCCGAACAGCCAGTCGCCCACGAGCGCCCGCTCCCCGTCGGTGAAGGGGCCCCGGTGCTCGATGGTCAGGTACGAGATACAGCGTCGGGCGTCGAGGGTGCGCGGCGCGACGAACGCGGCGGTGGGACAGGCGTCGAGACAGCGGCGGCAGGTGCCGCAGCGGTCGGCCTCGAACGGGAGGTCGGCGGCGAGCGGCGCGTCCGTGAGCACGACGCCGATGAAGGTGAACGACCCCAACCGGGGGTGGATCAGCATCATGTTCTTGCCGATCCAGCCGAGGCCGGCGCGTTGCGCGAGCTCCCGTTCGGGTACGGGGCCGGCGTCCACGTAGCAGCGCGTCCGCGCGCCGGGCGCGAGCTCGCGCACGGCGGCAGCGAGCCGGGCGAGCCGGCGGCCGAGGACCCGGTGGTAGTCCGTAGAGCGGGCGTACTGAGCGATGCGGCCGGCGGGGCGCGCGGCGCCGGGCGGGTCCGCCGGCCCGTGATAGTAGTTCGTGAGGGTGACGACGGCCGCCGTCGCGCCCGGGAGGATGCGCGCGGGCTCCTTGCGTTTTTCGGCCTGGCGCCGGAGATACGCCATCGTGCCGGCGTATCCGGCCGCGAGCCAGCGCTCGAGGTCGGCGGCGTGCGGGTTGGGCGAGAGGTCGGCGATCCCGACCGCGTCGAAGCCCAGCGCCAAGGCGCGGCGTTTGAGCGCCAGGCTCCGGCGCGCCGACTCCGCCTGCCGGCCGGCCGCCACGCCGGTCATAGCCGCATCGTCTCGCGCCGCCACCGGGCGAAGCGCACCACGTCGGCCGGCGGGGGGACGGCGTCCTCGTCGCCGTAGGCAGTGAACATGCGCCAGCGCAGGTAATCGCGCGGCGGGAGCGGCAGGAACGGCGGGCGCCGGTACCACTGGCGCGCGCGGAAGCTCCAGGCGAGGCGCGCCAGGTCGAGCGCCAGGCGCGGCTTGACGAGCGCGCGCAGGGCGAGCCGGCCGGCAAGCGCGGCCCAGGTCGCGGGAGGTGGCATGGGATGGAATCTACTCGCCCCCGTGCCCGGTGCGCGCGCCGATCTGTATATTGACCGCCATGCCTCAGCGCTCAAGCGGCCCGCAACGCAAACCGATCACCGAGGACGAGCGGCTCCTCACCCAGATCCCCCGCGAGCGGCGCGCCTTCACCAAGACCGACTCCTGGCGGGTGCTGCGCATCATGGGGGAGTTCGTCGAGGGCTTCGACACCCTTTCGGACGTGTATCACGCCGTCACCGTCTTCGGCTCGGCCCGCACCACGCCGGACGACCCGTACTACGAGAAGGCGGTCGAGACCGCGCGGCGGCTCGCCGAGGAGGGCTTCCCGATCATCACGGGCGGGGGCCCCGGCATCATGGAAGCGGCGAACCGCGGGTGCCAGGAAGGCAACGGCCTGTCCATCGGGTGTAACATCGAGCTGCCGTTCGAGCAGGGGCTCAATCCCTATGTGGAGCGCGCCATCCACTTCCGCTACTTCTTCGTGCGCAAGACCATGTTCGTCAAGTACTCGACGGCGTTCATCGTGTTTCCGGGCGGGTACGGCACGATGGACGAGCTGTTCGAGGCGCTGACGCTGATCCAGACGGGCAAGGTCAAGCATTTTCCCGTGATCCTGTTCGGCCGGGCGTACTGGCAGGGTCTCGCCGACTGGCTCCGCGACCGCGTGGCCGGGGAGGGCAAGATCGCCACGACCGACCTGGAGCTGTTCACGCTCACCGACAGCCCGGGGGAGGCGGTGGCCATCGTGCGCCAGGCCCGGGAACGGCGCATCCGGGAGCTGCCGCCCGCCGGGCCGCCCCGCGACGCCTGAGGGGCACCGATGCCCACTCGCAAGGACTGGTTGCGCGGCCAGCGCATCGAGCCGAAGCCGATCACCGGCCGGGAGACGGTGCCCGAGCTCGTGGACAACGCGTTCCTCGCCTACAACGCCGGCCGGCTCGCCGAGGCGTGCCGCCTGTTCGCCGAGCGGATGCTCGAGGACGACGTCACCGTGGGGATGAGCCTGACGGGGGCGATGACGCCCGCGGGGCTCGGCATGTCCACGATCATCCCTCTGGTCGAGGCCGGCTTCATCGACTGGATCGTCTCGACGGGCGCGAATCTCTACCACGACGCCCATTTCGGCCTGGGCCTCGCCATGCACCGCGGCACCCCGTTCGTGGACGACGTGGAGCTTCGCGAGCACGGCGTCGTCCGGATCTACGACATCTTTTTCGACTACGAAGTGCTGCTGTCCACGGACGCCTACATCCGCGAAGTCTCGGCGCGGCCCGAGTTCCAGCGGCCGATGAGCACGGCGGAGTACCACTACCTCCTCGGGGGCTACCTGCGGGAGCGCGAGCGGGCGCTGGGAGCGCCGCGGCGCTCCCTGCTGGCCGTGGCGCACGAGTGCGGCGTGCCGATCTACACCTCCTCGCCGGGCGACTCCTCGATCGGCATGAACGTGGCCGAGCAGGCGCTCACCGGGTCGCGGCTGCGCTTCGACCCGAGCGCCGACGTGAACGAGACGTCGGCCATCGTGTTCGACGCCAAGACGCGCGGAGGCAAGAGCGCGGTGCTCATCATCGGCGGCGGCAGCCCCAAGAACTTCGTGCTGCAGACGGAGCCGCAGATCCAGGAGGTGCTGGGGATCAGCGAGAAGGGGCACGACTACTACCTGCAGATCACCGACGCCCGCCCCGACACGGGCGGCCTGTCGGGCGCGACGCCCGCCGAAGCGGTAAGCTGGGGGAAGGTGGACCCGGACCGGCTGCCCGACAGCGTGGTGTGCTACCTCGACAACACGGTGGGGTTTCCCATCCTCGCCGCGTACGCGCTCGCGAAGCGGGCGAAACGCCGGCTCAAGCGCCTCTATGACCGGCGCGAGGAGATGCTGCGCCGGCTCATGGAGGCCTATCGGGAGGCGCGGGCGCGCCGCGACGCGCGCGCGGAGGCGACGACTGTCGGGCGCCGGCCCTGACGCCGGGGCGCCGGCGCGGCTGCCCCGGGGGTACGCCGGCTACGCGCTGGCGCTCCTGACCGTCATCAATCTCCTCAACTACACCGACCGCAACGTCGTCTTCGCGCTGTTCGAGCCGATCAAGCGGGAACTGGTCCTCTCCGATCAGCAACTCGGCTGGCTCGGCTCGGCGTACGTGATCGTGCTGTCGCTCATGGCGCTGCCGCTCGGCGTGGTGGGCGATCTCAAGTCGCGGCGCGCGGTGATCGCGACGGGCGTCGCCCTGTGGAGCACCTTCACGGCGCTCGGCGCGGCGGTGACGCGGTTCTGGCAGCTGCTCCTGTGCCGCTCGCTGGTGGGCGTGGGCGAGGCGGGCTACGGCCCGGCCGCCCAAGCGCTCATCGCCGAGCTGTTCCGGGGGCGGCGGCGGGCTTTCGCGATCGGCGTGTACTCGGTGGGGATGGCGTTCGGCGGGGTGACGGGGATCTGGCTGGGCGGAGTGCTGGCCGAGCGGTATGGGTGGCGGGTGGCGTTCGTGGCGCTGGGCGCCCCCGGGTTCGTGCTCGCGGCGCTGGCGGCGCGGTTGCGCGAGCCGCGGCGCCGCCCGCCGGCCTCGATCCGCGCCACCATGGCGGGGTGGTACGTCCGGGGGCGCGGGGGGCTGCGCCAGGCGCTTCTCCTGGGCCGGCCGCTCGTGTGGCTCACCGTGGCGGGCGCGCTGGCGAGCGGCGTCCTCGACCTGTTCCAGCGGCGCGTGCCGCCGGGCCTCGACACCGCCGTGTTCGCGGCGAGCGTGAGTGTCGGCGTCGTGTGGACCGTGATCCGGGTGATGCCCCTTGCCGCGCGCGCCACGACCGAGGCGGGCGAGGTGGCGGCCACGGCGCTGGGCGACTTTGTGCAGGCCGCGGCGACCGTGCTGCGCACACCTACGCTGATCTGGATGTTCGTGGGCGGGGCGTTGGTCACGTTCGCCGTGAACGGCCTGATCGCCTGGGCGCCGAGCTTCCTCGAGCGCACGCACGGGCTGTCGGTAGCGGCCGTGGGCCGCCAGGTGGGCCTGTGGGGGTTGGCCGGTGCGGCGCTGGGCGGGCTGTTCGGCGGCCGGGTGGGCGACTGGCTGCTCGCGCGCTGGAGCGGGGGCCGGGTGGTGGTGTCGGGGGCCGGGTTCGTGCTGGGCGGGCCGGTGTGCGCGGCGCTGCTGCTGGTGGACGACCTGCGGTTGTTCGTGCCCTTGCTGTTCGGCACGTTTTTCCTCTACTCCTGGTACAACGGGCCGCTGTCGGCGGTCATCCTCGACGTGGTGCCCCCCGCCGTCCGCGCCTCGGTGCTCGGCGCGTACGTGTTGTTCTCGCATCTCGCGGGCGACGCCATCGCCCCGCCCCTGGTGGGCTCGCTCTCCGACCGGGTGGGGTTGCGGCCGGCGATGCTGCTGCTTCCGACGGCGGGCGCCGTGGGCGGCCTGGCGATCCTGATCGCGCTCGCTACGGTGGGCCGCGACATGCAGCGCGTGAAAGGGTGAGGGCGCCGTGAGGATCGCCGTCGTCTTCGATACGCTGCACCCGGAGTGGGAGGACGCCGATTACAAGCGGGAGATCGCGGCGCAAGCGGCCGAGGCGGAGTACGACATCGCGCGGGCCCTGATGGCGAACGGGCACGAGGTGCGGCTCGTGGGCGTGGCGGACGAGCTGCCCCCGCTGCTCGAGCGGCTGGCGGCGTTCGCGCCGGCGCTGGTGTTCAACGGGTGCGAAGCGTTCCGCGGCCGCGCCCGCCACGAGTACGGGATCGCGGCGGTGCTGGAGATGCACGGTTACCGCTACACCGGGTCGCCGCCCACGGCGCTGCTCGTGGCGCGCAACAAGGCGCTCACGAAAAAGGTCCTCGCGTACCACGGGATTCGCGTCCCGGCCTTCGCCGAGTTTCCGCGCGGCGCCGAGCCGGTGCGGCCGTCGGCGCTGCGCTTCCCGCTGATCGTGAAGCCCCTGCTCGAGGACGCGTCGGTCGGGATCTCGCAGGCCTCGGTGGTGGAGGACGACGACGAACTCGCCGAGCGGGTGCGCTTCGTCCACGAGCGGTTCCGCCAGGCGGCGATCGTGGAGGAGCTGATCGACGGGCGGGAGCTGTACGTGGGCCTCGTGGGCAACGCCGCGCCGGAGGTGCTGCCGGTGGTGGAGCTCGAGTTCGGGGACGCCGACGCGGTAGAGCAGCGGATTGCGACCTACAAGGCGAAATGGGACGAGGAGTACCGCAAGCGCCGTAAGATCCGGAACGTGTTCGCCACGGGGCTGTCGGGCGCGGTGACGGCCAAGATCGCCGACGTGTGTACGACGGCGTTTCGCGCCCTGTGGCTGCAGGACTACGGCCGGGTTGATCTGCGGTTGACCCATGACGACGAGCTGTACGTGCTCGAGGTGAATCCCAACCCGTTCCTCGCGTGCGACCACGAGATGGCGAACGCGGCCGAGCAGGCGGGCATGAGTTACAACCGCTTCATCCAGCGGATCGTGGACGAGGCGCTGGCGCGTGAGCCCGACTAGCGCCGGCCGCGCGCGCCGGCGCGAGGTGCCGACGCCCGAGCTGCGGTGCCCGCGCTGCGGCGCCGAGGTGGAGCGCTTCTGGGCGTTTTGCTCGGCCTGCGGGCGGCGGCTGGAGTGGCGCGACAGCGCGCGGCAGACCGGCGCCGAGTGCTACTACTGCGGCTGGGTGGTGTCGGACAGCTTTTCGTTCTGCCCCTGGTGCGGGCGGAACATCGCCGACCGGGATTCGAGCCCGGAGCCGCTCAAGGCGCCGAAGGGCTTCAAGTACGACCGCCGCTGCGAGTGGGGCTGCGGCGGCGGCGTGATGTACCCGATGCGGTTCTGTCCGTGGTGCGGGCGCCCGCAGCGGTGGCGCTACCGCCGCTTTCAGAACATCTGCCCCCATTGCGACCGCGGCGTCAACGACTGGATGGACGTCTGCCCCTGGTGCGGCGGCGACGCCACCGGCCGCGATCTCATCCGCGAGGCGCTGCGCCGGGCGCGCCGCCTGCTCGTCGTGGCGAAGATCAAGGACTGGAACTACCGCGTGCTGCTGCGGCCCGGCGTCTCGGGGGTGGCGCACCGCACGCCGAAGATCATCGAGATCGAACGGCGCTACGTGACCGGAAAGCGGCGCCGCGACGAGATCTCCTGGACGATGCTGACGGGGCTCATCCTGCACGAGTTGGGCCATTCCTTCCTGTATCACAACTGGGCGCTGACGCGCACGGGGCGGTTCCGGCGCGCCTTCGGCGAGGTCCGCAAGGCGTACCGCGTGGCGGACTCCAAGTGGGTGGACTTCGAGCGCCGTCGCGTGACGACCACGCTCGCCAACTACGTGACGGCGTACGCGGCCACGCACCCGCAGGAGGACTTCGCCGAAACCTTCCGGTTCTACGTGGCGCGCCGGGGCCGGCTGCGGGAGCTGTTCGCCGAGTTCGGCCGCAAGCGCAAAGGCGTGCCGGTGTTCGAAAAGTTCCTCGTGCTGCACGATTACGTGCGGTCGCTGCGCGGCTGGAAGTGACCCCGTTGCCCGGCCCGGAGACCCGTTAGATTGCAGGGAACCAGACCCGATCCCAGAGGAGAGCATGACGCCGATGCGCACGTCGAATCCGGCCCTCACGAGCAACGCGTTCACGGCCGTGCGGCGCGATCCCGCGGCGCCGCCGATGACGCTCGAGGGCACGGTCAACAAGGCCGCGTTCCTCCTGTTCCTCGTGGTGGCGCCGGCGGCATGGGTGTGGAGCCAGGTCCGTACGGCGTTCGATCCGGCCGCGGCCGGCCCCTGGGTGCTGGGCGGCACCGTGGGCGGGCTCATCGTCGCCGTGGTCACGATCGTCAAGAAGGAGTGGTCCCCGGTCACCGCGCCGGTGTACGCTGCCCTCGAGGGACTGGCGCTGGGCGGGCTCTCGGCCCTGCTCGAGACCCAGTATCCCGGCATCGTGACCCAGGGGGTGGCGCTGACCTTCGGGACGCTTGCGGCGCTGCTCGTCGCCTACCGCTCGGGCCTCATCCGGGCCACGGAGAAGTTCAAGCTGGGCGTGGTCGCCGCGACGGGCGCCATTGCCCTGTACTACCTCGTCGGCCTCGGGCTCTCGCTGTTCGGCGTCGCGATGCCGTTCCTGCAGGGCAGCGGCACGGCTAGTCTCGTGGTGAGCGGCGTGATCGTGGTGGTCGCGGCGCTCAACCTGGTGCTCGACTTCGACTTCATCGAGCGCGGGGTGGCGGCGGGCGCCCCCAAGTACATGGAGTGGTACGGGGCGTTCGGCCTCATGGTCACCCTGGTCTGGCTCTACATCGAGATCCTGCGCCTCCTCGCCAAGGCGCGCAGCCGCCGCTGAGCGCGCGGGCGGAGGGCCTCCCTCCCTCCGCCCGCCCGTGCCGCTCACCCGGCAAAGCAGTAGGCACACCCCTTTTCCTGAGCGCGGTTCACCGCGATCACGCCCGACGGCACCACCTGCACCCCCGGCAGGAGGTGAGCGACCAGGTCCTGCTTGATGGTCTCCGCCTGGGTGCCGAGCTTCGGTGCGAGCTCCCGGCTCAAGAATGTCAGCGCGACGTTGCAGACCCCGATCAGCACCCCTTGCGCGAGGAGTTCGTCCGCGCCCATGCCCGGGATCGGCGCGTCGCCCGGCTTGAGGCGCACGAGCGGGTGCCGCACCGCGGGCGCGTGCGTCGCCGGATCGGTGATCTTGGCCCAGTCGCCGAGCATGTACTTTGCCCACAGCGCGCTGTCCACGGCGTAGGGGATGCCGGCGTGCCGCAGCACGATCACCACGGTGTTGTCGGCGTCGGTCGTCCCGTACGTCTCGTTCGTGGTGTTGAGGAACACCCGGGCCCACGCGAACGCGAAGCCGCCGTTCGGTCGCGGCACGTCGTACACCATCTTGTGGCGGCCGGTGATGCGGTCGAGCCACGCCTCGAAGCCGGGATCGGTGCCGCCGGCCGGGGCGCGCCGCGGTTCGGCGGCGGCACGGGGGACCGTGAAGCCGCCCAAGCCGAGGGCGGCCGCTCCGGCGGCGAGGCGGGCGAGAAAGCCGCGGCGCGGCGTGGGCGTGTCGGGCAGGGCGAACATGGCGGGCACCTCCTGGGCAAGGGTTGCGGCGTAGCGGCCGCCCGGCTAGGGCTTGCGAGCGGCCAGCGTCGGGTACGCGACATCGGGCGGCGGATCGCCGTTCGGCCAATCGTGGATCTTGTCGGGGAAGTCGGGCCGCGGGTGCGCGTTCACGAACGCCGCGACGTCGAGCGCCTGTTGGTCGGTGAGCATGCCCGGCCGGTCGAACGGCATGTTGTCGCGGATGAACGCGGCGGCCGTGCGCACCCGCGCCATCCCGGCCCCGATGTTGTAGGACTCCGGTCCCCACACGGGGGGCGCGGCCGGGGTCCCTGCGCCGTCGGCCCCGTGACACTTGGCGCACACGGCGCGATAGACCGCGGCGCCGCGCGCCGTGTCCGGCCGCAGCGCCGCCCAGGGCCCGGCCCGCGCGGGCGCCGCGGGCGGGCGGCCCACCGGCACGTCGCGCGAGAGGAACCAGAGGTAGGCCACGATGTCGCGCATGTCGGGCCCGTCGTGCGGCAGCGGCCGGCCGTTCATGCTGCGGCGAAAGCAGTCGTTGATCCTGAACTCGAGCGTTTCCACGGTGCCGCTCCGGGCGCGGTACTGCGGGTAGCGCGCGTACACGCCGACCCACGACCCGGTGGCGCGGCGGCCGGCGTCAAGGTGGCAGCTCGTGCACCGCAACCGGTTGCCAACAAAGGCGGGAAGGCTGTCGCGCGTGGCCTCGAGGAGCGCGCGGCCGCGCCGGATGGCCGTGCCCAGCGCGCTGGCGGGGATCAGCGAGTCAGGCGGCCCGCGCAGCGCGGCGCGGGTCTCGCCCGGGCTGCGGCCGCAGCCGCAGGCGAGAACGGCCGCCGCGAGCGCCGGGGCCGCGGAAAAGGCGCGCATGAGTGCCAGATAGTATCACGTCGGCTCCCGGCCCGCCACCTCGCGGGCGAAGGCGCGCGAGCGCACCACAGCGGCACGGTAGGCCGCCACTTCCTCGGCGCACCGCGCCGCGTCCCAGCCGAGGGCCGCCGCCAGGCGCTCGGCGACGGGCTCGGCGGCCGCCAGGCCCTGATCGGGCGCGGTGTAGAAGAGCCGCAGGCGCCGCACCAGCACGTCCGCGAGCCGCATCGCCATCTCCCGCTCCACCGCGTGCGCCACCTCCGCCCAGATCTCCGGCCGACCCGCGACGACGGGGCGGCCGAGCGCGCGGTCGCGGTCCGCGAGGTTCAGCACTGCCGCCGCCTCGCTCCCGTAGCGGCCCACGAGGTGGCGGGCGACGTCTTCGGGCGCCCCGCGCGCCACGGCGGCGGACACGAGCACCTCGAGGTCGGCGGCTTCGCCGCCGGGAAGGGGGAGTCGCGCCGTGGGCGGCCGCGGCGGCCGCGGGCGTCCGTCGAGCGCGTGCAGCCGCGCCGCCACCCGATCCACCATGTCGCGGGCCATCACCCGATATGTGGTGAGCTTGCCGCCGGCGATCGTGAGCAGCCCGCTCGGGCTCTCCACGATGCGATGTTCCCGGGACACGCGGGAGGGCGGCAGCGCGTCGTCGCGCCGGAGCAGGGGGCGGAGGCCGGCCCACGTCGCCGTCACGTCGTGCGGCCCGAGGCGGGCGTCGGGAAAGAACGCGTTCGCCGAGCGGAGGAGGTAGATGACGTCGGCACCCGTGACACGCACGTCGTCGGGCGAACAGTCCGCGTCGGTGTCGGTGGTGCCGATGTAGCTCGCATCGTCCCAGGGGAGCACGAACATCACGCGCCCGTCGAGGGGCGAGGTGAGCGTCACCGCCCGGGTGTGGCCGATGCGCCGGCGGGGCACCATGACGTGCGCGCCCTTGGTGGGCCGCAGCAGCGGCGCGGCGCGCGGGTCGTCCAGCCGCCGCACCTCGTCCGCCCACGGCCCCGCGGCGTTCACCACGACCAGGGCCCGCACCGTGAGGTCGCGGCCGGTCTCCCGGTCGCGTACCGTTGCGCCCCGGACCCGGCCGTCGGGTTTGAGGAGGTCCGTGACCTCCGCGTAGCTGGCGACGAGCGCCCCGGCCTGGGCCGCGGCGCGCACGGTCGCGAGCACCAGCCGGGCGTCGTCCACTTGCGCGTCGTAGTACAGGGCCGCGCCGCGGAGCCCCGTCGCGCGCAGCCCGGGCTCGAGCCGCAGCACCGCCGCCCGGCGGAGCCAGCGGTGCAGGCGGACGTTGCGAAACGCGGCGAGCAGATCGTAGAGCCACATGCCGGCGCGGACCTGCCACGCCGGCACCCGCGCGCCCCGATACACCGGGAACAGGAACGGCAGCGGGCGCACGAGGTGCGGGGCCGTCCGCAGCAACACGCGCCGTTCCCGGCTCGCCTCGAACACCAGCCGAAAGGCGAACTGCTCCAAATAGCGCAGGCCGCCGTGGATGAGCCGCGACGACAGCGACGAGGTCCCGCTCCCGAAATCGCCCTTGTCCACGAGCGCGGTCCGAAACCCGCGCAACGCCGCGTCGCGCGCCACCCCGGCGCCCGTGATCCCGCCGCCGATCACCAGGACATCCACGGGTTCGGCGGCCATCGCGGCGAGCGCCGCGGTGCGGGTGCGATGGGAGAACGCGGTATCGGTCGCGATCGCTGCCTCCGCTTGGCCCGGCGGCCCGCCCGGGGTAGGTTTCGACCGGGTGTGCCGGCCTCGCAGCCCGGCGGCCCGGGAGGGGAATGTAATGCCTGAGGGAAACGGACGGCGCGTGGCGGTGGTGGCGGGGTACCGCACGCCGTTCTGCAAAGCGGGAACGGCGCTCAAGGCCGCGCGCGCCGTGGATCTGGCCCGGTTCGTGGCGCGCGAGCTGCTCGAGCGCACGAACCTCGACGGGGCCGACGTGGATGCCGTCATCTTCGGCCAGGTCGTCCCTTCGCCGCTCGTGCCCAACGTCGCCCGCGAGGTGAGCCTCCTCCCCCAATTCCCGCACGATGTCCCCGCCTACTCGCTCAACCGGGCGTGCGCGTCCGCCGGTCAGGCGGTGGCGAACGCGGCCGACGAGATCGCCGCGGGGCGGGCCGACGTCGTGCTCGCGGGCGGCGTCGAGTCGCTGTCCGACATCCCAATCCTCGCGTCGCGCCGGCTCGCCGACGCGCTCGTCGCCGCCGGCCGGGCCAAGTCGCTCGGCGCCCGGCTGCGGGCCTTCGCCGGCCTCCGACCTCGCGATCTCGCCCCCGTCGCTCCCGCCATCGCCGAACCTTCGACGGGCGAGACGATGGGCCAGTCAGCGGAAAAGATGGCCAAGGAAAACCACATTTCGCGCGAGGCCCAGGATCGCTGGGCGCTGCGCAGCCACCAGCTCGCGGCGCGCGGCACCGACGACGGCCGCCTCGCGGCCGAAATCGTCCCGTGGTTTCCCGAGCGCCCCGGGGAGCCGATCCTCACGACGGACAACGGCATCCGCCGGGACACCTCGCTCGAGCAAATGGCCAAGCTGCCGCCCGTCTTCGACCGCCGCTACGGCACCGTCACCGCCGCCAACGCCTCGCCGCTCACCGACGGCGCCTCGGCCGTGCTGCTGATGAGCGAGGAGGCGGCCCGTGCCCTGGGGTACGCGCCCCTCGCCTATATCCGCGCGCATGCCGTGGCGGCGGTGGACCCCGGCTGGCAGCTGTTGCAGGCGCCGGTCTTCGCCGTGCCGAAGGCGCTCGAGCGGGCCGGAATCGCGTGGCGCGACGTCGGCCTCATCGAGGTGCACGAGGCGTTCGCCGCGCAGGTCCTGTCGAACTTTCAGGGATGGGCCGCCAAGGGCTGGGAGATCAACGAAGACATCATCAACGTGATGGGCGGGTCGATTGCCATCGGCCACCCCTTCGGGGCCACCGGCGGCCGCCTGGTCACGACCCTCGCCAACGAAATGGCGCGGCGCGACGTGCAGTTCGGCCTCGTGTCGATCTGCGCCCAGGGCGGGATGGGGTTCGCCATGGTGCTGGAGCGCCGCTGATGCCCCCCGCCGCGGCCGCCCTCACCTGGGAACTCGCCGGCGAGGTCGCCGTCGTCACCTTCGACCTGCCGGGCGAGCCGGTCAACAAGATCTCGCGCGCCGTGACGGACGACGTTCGCGCGACCCTGGATGCGCTCGAGCACGACCGAGCCGTGCGCGCCGTGGCTTTTTTCTCGGGGAAGCCGGACGTCTTCATCGCCGGCGCGGACATCGAGGAGTTCGTGCGGCTCGAAAGCGCGGCCGAGGCGGAGCGGCTGGCGGCGGCCGGGCAGGAACTGCTCGAGCGGGTGGCGCGGTTCCCCAAGCCGATCGCCGTCGGTATCCACGGCGCGTGTCTGGGAGGGGGGCTGGAGTTCGCGCTCGCCTGTCACTACCGCGTGGCGTCCGACCACCCGAAGACCCAGCTCGGTCTCCCGGAGGTGCAGCTCGGCGTCATCCCCGCGGCGGGCGGCTGCCAGCGGCTCCCCCGCCTGATCGGGGCGCGCGCGGCCCTCGACATCATCCTCGCGGGCAAGAGCGAGCGGGCGGCGCGGGCGTTCCGCCTCGGCATCGTGGACGAGCTAGTGCCGCCCGCGATTCTGCGGGACGTCACCGTCGCCGCGGCCCGGCGGCTGGCCGGGGGGTGGCGCCCGCGGCGCCGCCGGCCGGGGGGCGTCGTCGGCTGGCTATTGGACGGCAACCCGCTCGGGCGGCGGCTCGTCTTCCGGGCGGCGCGGCGCGCGGTGCTGGCGCGCACCCGCGGGCACTATCCCGCGCCCCTCGCCGCCCTCGAGGCGGTGGACTACGGCCTCCGGCACGGGCTGCGGGCGGGGCTCGCGCGCGAGGCCCGCCTGTTCGGGCAGCTCGCCGTCACGGACGTCTCCCGCAAGCTGGTCCAGATCTTCTTCGCCACGACCGCCCTCAAGAAGGACTTCGGGATCCCCGATCCGCCGCCGCCGGTCGAGGTGAAGCGGCTCGCCGTCGTGGGCGCGGGGTTCATGGGGGCCGCGATCGGAGGGACCGCGGCCGCCCAGGCGGGCGTGGACGTCCGCTTCAAGGACGCCGATCTCCCGCGCGTGGCCAAGGGACTGGCCGCGGCCCGCGAGATCCTCGACGAGCGGCTGCGGCGGCGGCGGATCACGCGCTACGAGCACGCGCGTCTCGTGGCGCTCCTGTCGGGCGGCGACACCTATGCGGGCTTCGGCCGCGCGGATCTCGTCATCGAGGCGGTATTCGAGGACTTGGCGGTGAAGCAGGCGGTGCTGCGCGAGGTGGAAGCCGCGACGCCCGCGCGGGCGATCTTCGCCTCCAATACCTCGACGATCCCGATCCATCGCATCGCCGAGGCCGCGCGCCGGCCCGACCAGGTGATCGGGATGCACTTCTTCTCTCCCGTCCCGCGCATGCCGCTCCTCGAGGTGATCCCGTCGGCTCAGACGGCGCCCTGGGTGACCAGCACGGCCGTGGCGTTCGGGCGGCGGATGGGCAAGACCGCGATCGTCGTCAAGGACAGCCCCGGCTTCTGGGTCAACCGCATCCTCACCCCCTACATGAACGAGGCCGGGCATCTCTTGGCGGAGGGAGTGCCGATCGAGGACATCGACCGGCTGATGGTCGAATTCGGTTTTCCGGTGGGTCCGCTCACGCTGCTCGACGAGGTCGGGATCGACGTGGCCGAAAAGGTGGCGGCCGTCATGTACGCCGCGTTCGGGGAGCGCTTTGCGCCGGCGCCGGCGTTCGCCGGGCTCGTCCCGGCGGGGCGGCTGGGGCGCAAGGCGGGAAAAGGGTTTTACCGCTACGCGCGCGGCAAGAAGGACGGCGTGGACCCGGGGGTGTACGCGGTGATCGGCAGGACCCCGGACGGCGGCCCGCGGCCCGCGGAGGTCATCCAGCGGCTGGTGCTCGTGATGCTCAACGAGGCGGCGCGCGCGGCCGGCGAGGGCGTGGTGCGCAGCCCCCGCGACGGCGACATCGGCGCCCTCTTCGGCTTCGGTTTCCCGCCGTTCCGCGGCGGCCCGCTGCGCCACGCGGACGACCTCGGCGCGGCGCGGATCGTGGACGATCTGGAGCGGCTGGCCGCGCGCTACGGCGCGCGCTTCGCGCCGTGCGAGGTGCTTCGCGACCAGGCGGCGCGCGGCGGCAGGTTCTACCCGTGAATCCCGAGTCCTGAGCGCGACTCCCCGACGCTCATGCTCCGTGCCGGCCTCCTGTGGCTCAGCGAGCACCCGCATGTGTTCCGCATGGTCCGCGGCAACGGTTTGGCGCGGCGCGTGGCCGCGCGCTTCGTGGCGGGCGAAACGGTGGACGACGCCGTGGCGACCGTCCGGGCCCTGGACGCCGCCGGGATCGCCGCGACGCTCGACGTTCTGGGCGAGGCGGTGCGGAGCGCCGCCGAGGCGGCGGCGGCGCGGGCCCTCTATCTCGAGGCCCTCGAACGCATCGCGCCCCTCGGCGCCCGGGCGAACGTCTCGCTGAAGCTCACCCAGATGGGGCTCGCCTTCGACGAAGCTTTTTGCCTCGCGAACGTGCGCGCGATCGCCGCCCGCGCCCGGGCGGCGGGATCGTTCGTGCGCATCGACATGGAGCAGTCGGCCTACACCGAACGCACGCTGCAGCTCTTCAAGCGGGTCCTGTACCCGGAGTTCGGCGACGGCGTTGGCGTCGTGCTGCAGGCGTACCTGCGGCGCACCGCGGACGACGTGGCGCAGATGATCGCCCTCGGCGCGCGGGTCCGGCTCTGCAAGGGCGCCTACCAGGAGCCGGCCAGCGTGGCCTTCCCGTCGAAGCGCGACGTGGACGCGAATTACGTCCGCTGCATGGAACAGCTGCTGCTCCGCGGCAACGCCCCCGCCATCGCGACCCACGACGTTCGCATCATCGAGCACGCCAAGGCCTTCGCCCGCGACCGCGGCATCCCCCCCGAGCGGTTCGAGTTCCAACTCTTGTACGGCGTGCGCCGGGATCTCCAGCAGGCGCTGCGGCGCCAGGGCTATCGCGTCCGGGTGTACGTGCCCTTCGGCGCCGAGTGGTATCCGTACCTCATGCGCCGGCTCGCCGAGCGGCCGGCCAACGTGGCGTTCTTGCTCGGCAACCTCGTGCGGGAGTGGTTGGGACGCCGGTGACCGCCACCGACGAGACCCTCGGCGGCTACCAGCGCGCGCACGAACGGGCGCCGGCGTTCGGCGGCTCCGACGGCCGCGCCTATTCGGTGGGGACGTTCGTGGACGAGACCCCCGACGCCGACGGGCGCTACGGTGCCGCGCTGGTGTTCGTGTGCTGGTCGGATGCCGGCGACCGGCCTGTGGGGCATCTGGAAACCGACTATCTCGCCTGGGGCCCGACGCCGGGCGAGGCCGTGGCGGGGCTCCTGGCCCTGTCGCTGCACGACGTGAAGGCCCATCTCGAGCGCTGCATCGAGCGACGCGATCGGGCCGGCGCCGGGCCCTCATGATCGGCGTGGTGCTGGCGCGGACGGGGTCCACTTACCGCGTCCACACCGACGCGGGCGAGGTGACGGCGGTGCTGCGCGGCCGCCTGAAGTACCGCGACGACGACCGCGTGGTGGCCGGTGATCGTGTCGAGCTCGACGTGCGCGGCGACGGCAGCGCCGCGATTGTGGCCGTGTTGCCCCGCAAGAGCCTGCTCGCCCGGCGCGCGCCCGGAGAGCGCCGGCCGCGGCCGCAGCCGATTGCGGCCAACGTGGACCAGGTGGTCGTGGTGGCGGCGGCCCGCGAGCCCGAGCCCAACCCGCGGCTGCTCGACCGCCTCCTCGTGATCGCGGAGGCGAACCGGCTCCCGGGCGTGGTGGTCCTCAACAAGATCGAGCTCGATCGCGCGGCGCGCGATCGGCTGGCGGAGCGGTACGGCCCGGCGGGCTACCAGGTGCTGGCGACCTCGGCCAAGCAAGGGGAGGGCCTGGCGGCGCTGCGCGACCTGCTGCGGGGCCGGGTCTCGGTGCTGGCCGGCCCGTCGGGTGTCGGGAAGTCGAGTTTGGTGAATGCGCTGCACCCGGGCCTCAACCTCCGCATCGGGGCGGTCAGCGAGCGGTGGGGAGCGGGACGGCACACCACGCGCGCTGCGGTCCTCGTTCCCCTCGCCGGTCCGGGAGGCGGATACGTGGTGGACACGCCGGGGCTCCGCGAGGCGGGCGCCTGGGGGGTGGACCCGGAACTGCTCGGGGCGTGCTTCCCCGAGTTCCGGCCGTTTTTGGACCAGTGCCGCTTTCACGACTGCCGCCACCTGGCCGAGCCGGGATGCGCCGTGCGGGCGGCGGCTGCGGCGGGGAAGTTCCACGCCGACCGGCTCGCGTCCTACCAGCGCCTCTACGAGGAGGTCAGCGTTCCTTTTTGGTCCAGCGGTCGGCGTCGCGCGACGTGACCTTCTGCATCATGCGCGCGAACGCGTCGTCCAGATCGATGCCCTGGGAGTTGGCAATGCAGATGACGACGAAGAGCACGTCGGCGAGCTCCAGGGCGAGGGAACCGTCGGGCTCGTCGGGTCGCTTGGTTTTCTCGCCGAACCGGTGGTTGATCTCGCGGGCGAGCTCGCCCACCTCCTCGGCGAGCCGCGCGAGGTTGGAGAGCGGCGAAAAGTATCCTTCCTTATATTGGCCGATCCAGCGATCGACCGCTTGTTGGGCGTCGCGCAAGGACACGAAAGGCTCCGAGAAACCGTGACCGCCGAGCTGCCGCCGCTCGTCGCGCCGTTCCGCGGCGAGCGCTACGCCGCCGGAGGGGCGCTGAGCGCGCGGCTGGCGCCTCCCTACGACGTCCTGTCGCCGGAGGAGCGCGCCCGCTACGCCGCGCGCGACCCCCACAATATCGTCCATCTGACCCTGCCGGAAGCGCCGCCGGGCGCCGACCGCTACGCGCAGGCCGCGGCGGCGCTCGCCGCCTGGCGCGAGGCGGGCGTGCTGCGGCCCGACCCCGCCGAGGCCGTGTACGTGCTCGCCCAAGACTACGCCCTCGCGTCGGGAGAGCGGCGCACCCGGCTGGGCGTGTTCGCGGCCGTGCGCGCCGAGCCGTTCGCGACCGGGCGCGTGCGGCCGCACGAGCGCACGCACGCCGGGCCCAAGGCCGATCGGCTGGCGCTGCTGCGGGCCACGCGCACCCATCTCGAGCCCATCTTCCTGCTCGCCCCGGACCCCGAGGAGACACTCCGGCAGGCGCTCCAGCGGGTCGCCGCCGCGGCGCCCGCAGCGCGGGCCGAGCTCGACGGCGTGCGCCTGCGGCTGTGGGCGGTCGCGGGAGCGCAGGCGGCCGAGCTAGCGGCGCTCGCCGGGCGGGCGCCCCTGTACATCGCCGACGGGCATCACCGCTACGAGACCGCGGTGGAGTACGCCCGCGAAGACCCGGGCGTGCCGCGCGTGCTGTCGTTCATCGTCTCGGCGCGCGACCCCGGGCTCACGATTCTGGCGACGCACCGCATCGTGTTCGGCGCCCCTCGCGATCCGGCCACACTGGCCGAGCAGTGGCGCACCTGGTTCGACGTGGGGCGGGTGGCGCCGTGCATGGACCGCGTGGAACGGCTCGCCGAATTGGGGCGCCGGACCACCGCGTGCATCGTCGCCTTCCCGGGCGCCCACGACTTGGCGCTCGTCCTCAAGCGGGATGCGCCGCTCGCGGCGGTTCCGGAGCTCGGCGCCACCCCGGCGGTGCGGGCCCTCGACGTGGCGCGGATCGAAGCGCTGGTGATCCGGCCGCTCGTGACCATGGACCGGGCCACCCCCGCGGTCGCCTACACGCCGGACCCGTACGCCGCCTTCGACGCGGTGCGCAAGGGCGGCGCCGCCGCGGCCGTGCTCCTCAACCCGCCCACCGTGGCGCAGGTTCTCGCCGTGGCCGACGCGGGCGACGTGATGCCGCCCAAGTCCACCTATTTCACGCCCAAGGTGCCGAGCGGGCTGGTCCTGCTCCCTCCCGCATGAGCCCCCGTCCGCGCGAGCGCATCCTCGCCAACCTCGAATCCATCTATCGCGAGGCGTACGAGCGCGCCAAAGCGGCCGGGGACCAGGCGCGCATGGCGGACCTCGACGCCGCCTACCAGCGCGAGCAGCTGCTGCTCGAAGTGCTGCTCGACATACGGGACGCGCTGGTCGCCGCGCCTCCGGCGGCCGCTCCGGACCCCCGGGCGGCCGCGCCCGATCCGCTCGCGACCCTCGCCGCCCTGCGCCGCATCTCCAACCTTCGCTGAGGGACGCCGATGCCCGGACGCTCCAGCCGCTCGCCCTGGCCCGGCCTGCTGTGCCTGGCCGCGCTCGCCTGCCGCCCCCAGGCCGACATCGTCATCACCGGCGGCACGGTGTGGACCGGACTCTCGAGCGGGCGCGCGCGGGCTGGCGCCGTGGCGCTCGGGCGGGGCCGGGTGCTCGCCGTGGGCGACTCCGCGAGCGTGGCGCGCTACGTCGGCCCCCGCACCGCGGTCCTCGGGGCGCACGGCGGGCTCGTGCTGCCCGGCTTTGCCGACGGCCATACCCACTTCATCGACGGCGGCTTCCAGCTCGCGTCCGTGGACCTGCGCGACGCCGCCACGCCGCAAGAATTCATCCGTCGCATCAAGGAGTACGCGCGGACGCGGCAGCCGGGGGAGTGGATCACCGGCGGCGACTGGGATCACACCCGCTGGCCGGGCCAGCCGCTGCCGCGCCACGACTGGATCGACTCCGTCACCCCCGACAACCCTGTGTTCGTGAACCGGCTGGACGGCCACGAGGCGCTCGCGAACAGGGCGGCGATGCGCGCGGCGGGCATCACCGGGGCGACCCCGGCCCCGCCGGGCGGCGAGATCCTCCGCGATCCCGGGACGGGCGAGCCCCTCGGCATCTTCAAGGACAAAGCGCTCGACTTGATCGCCCGGGCGATTCCCGAGCCGGCCCCCGCGCGGCGCGATTCGGCCCTGGCGCGCGCGCTCGCGTATGCGGCGTCGCTCGGCGTGACCGCGACCGCCCATATGTCGGCGTCATGGGCGGACCTCGCGAGTTACCGCCGGCTGGAGCGCGCCGGCCGGCTCACGCTGCGGGTGGCGCTCTACCTGCCGCTCGAGCGCTGGCGGGAGGTGGCCGACACCGTCCGCCGGTCGGGACCGGGTGACGACTGGGTTCGCATCGGCGGCCTCAAGGGGTACATGGACGGCTCGGCCGGGTCGCGCACGGCGTACTTTTTCGAGCCCTACGCCGACTCGGCCGGGTACTACGGCCTGACGCAGAACACGCCCCGCGACATGGCCGCCTGGATCGGCGCGGCCGACTCGGCGGGGCTGCAGGTCGCCGTGCACGCGATCGGCGACCGCGCCAACGCGATCGTCCTCGCGATCTACGACAGCGTGGCCCGCGCTCACGGCCCGCGCGACCGGCGCTTCCGCGTGGAGCACGCGCAGCACTTGCGCCCCCAGGACATCCCCCGGTTCGGGCGCCTCGGCGTCATCGCGTCCATGCAGCCCTACCACGCCATTGACGACGGGCGCTGGCTGGAACGCCGCATCGGCCCCGAGCGCGTGAAGACCAGCTACGCGTTCCGCACCCTGCTCGACACGGGCGCGACCCTCGCCTTCGGGTCGGACTGGACCGTCGCCCCGCTCGATCCCTTGCTCGGCGTGTACGCCGCCGTCACCCGCCGCACGCTCGACGGCAAGCACCCGGGCGGCTGGGTACCCGAGCAGAAGATCTCCCTCGACGAAGCGTTGCGGGCTTATACCCGGGGCAACGCGTACGCGACCTTCGCCGAAACGCGCTGCGGCGCCCTCGCGCCAGGATACGATGGCGACGTCGTGGTGCTCGACCGCGACCTGTTCGCCCTGCCGCCGGAATCGCTGGCCACGGCGCGCGTGCGGTACACGATCGTGGGGGGCAGGGTGGTGTATGCGCGGCCTTGAGGCTCAGCCCGAATAGCCGAGCCCCGCGTCGCGGGTCGTGAGCGGCTCGGCGCCCTCGCGCTCGACGCCCGCCGCGATCACCTCGCCGAGGACCAGCGTGTGGTCGCCGGCCGGCAGCGTCGTCACGACCCGGCACTCGAGCCACCCCAGGGCGTCTGCGAGGACGGGCGTGCCCGAGGCCGGCGCGGGCTTGGTCTTGATCCCCTTCAGCTTGTGGGGCGCCTCGGCCGACGCCCGGCCCAGCTTCTCGGCGACGGGGCCCTGGTCGCGGTGCAGCACGGTGACGGCGAAGTGCCGGGCGTCGCGGATCATCTCGATCGTCTTCGACGTGTTCTCGACCGCCGCCGCCACCATCGGCGGCTGAAAGGAGACCTGCATCACCCAGGCGGCGGTCATGCCGTGTTCCTCGCCGGCGTGCCTGACGGTGAGGGCGTACACTCCGTACGGCAACTGGCCGAGCACGGCTCGCGCGGCGGTGGCATCCATGCCGACCAATATCGCCCCCGGCTCGGGCCCCGCCAAGCTTGGCGGCACCGCGTCCGGGCTTATCTTTGACGTATGGCCACGCGCACGTCCCCCCGGCCTCGGGCCGCCAAGGCGCTCACCAAGGCCGATCTCCTCGACATGTACCGGCTGATGCTCCTGTCGCGGCGGCTCGACGACAAGGAGATCCAACTCAAGCGCCAGAACAAGATCTTCTTCCAGATCTCGGGCGCGGGTCACGAGGCCGTCCTGGTGGCGGCGGGCAGGGTGCTCCGGCCGGCGTACGACTGGTTCTACCCCTATTACCGCGACCGCGCCCTCTGCCTCGCCCTCGGCATGACCCCGACCGAGATGCTGCTGGCCGCCGTCGGGGCGGCGGACGATCCCAACTCCGGGGGCCGCCAAATGCCCTCTCACTGGGGGCACAAGGCTTTGAATATCGTGAGCCAATCGAGCCCCACCGGCACGCAATTCCTCCAGGCGGTGGGCTGCGCCGAGGCGTGGCTGCGGTACGAGCGCAACGCCGCCATCGCCGACAAGCCGATCCACGGCGATGAGGTGGTCTATGTGTCCGCGGGCGACGGCACGACGAGCGAGGGCGAGTTCTGGGAGGCGCTGAACACCGCGAGCAACCTGAAACTCCCCGTGTTGTTCCTCATCGAGGACAACGGGTACGCGATCTCGGTGCCCGTGGAGGTGCAGACGGCGGGCGGCTCCGTGTCGCGGCTCGTGGCCAACTTTCCGGCCCTCCTCGTCGAGACGGTGGACGGGTGCGATCCGGTGGCGTCGTACGACGCGCTGTGGCGCGCCGTCGAATACGTGCGGCAGCGCAAGGGGCCGGCGCTCGTGCACGCCCGCGTGATTCGCCCGTACTCGCACTCGCTCTCGGACGACGAGGTGCTCTACAAGCCTCCCAAAGAACGGGAGCAGGAGGCCCGGCGCGACCCCCTGCGGACCTTCCCCGCGCGGCTGGTGGCGGAGGGACTCGCGACCGACGCCGAGCTGGAAGCGCTGCGGCGCCGGGTGGACGAGGAGGTCCAGCTCGCGGCCGACATGGCGCTCGCGTCGCCCCAGCCCCGCCCCGACACGGCGCTGCTGTACGTGTACTCGCCGGACGTCGATCCCACCTCCGAGCAGTTCGACACCGAGGACGACCCCCAGTTCACGGGCGATCCCACCACCATGGTGGACCTTCTCAACGCCTGCCTCCGGGACGAGATGGCGCGGGACCCGCGCATCCTCGTGTTCGGCGAGGACGTGGCCGACGTGAGCCGCGAGCAGTACCTCGACGAGGTGAAGGGGAAGGGCGGGGTGTTCAAGGTGACGTGGGGGCTCCAGCGCCAGTTCGGCGGCGATCGCGTGTACAATTCCCCGCTCGCCGAGGCCAACATCGTGGGCCGCGCCATCGGGCTTGCGACGCGGGGGCTCAAGCCGGTGGTGGAAATCCAGTTCTTCGACTACATCTGGCCCGCCTACCACCAGCTTCGCAACGAACTGGCCACGCTGCGGTGGCGGTCGAACAACGCGTTCAGCTGTCCCGTCGTCGTCCGGGTGACCTACGGCGGCTATCTCAAGGGCGGCTCGATCTACCACTCCCAGACGGGGGCCGTGGTGTTCACCGCCGTGCCGGGGCTGCGCGTTGTGTGCCCCAGCACTGCCCTGGACGCCAACGGGCTGCTCCGCACCGCCATTCGGTGCGACGATCCCGTGCTGTTCCTCGAGCACAAGCATCTGTACCGCCAGACCTACAACAAGGCCCCCAACCCCGGGCCCAACTTCATGATCCCGTTCGGCAAGGCCCGGCGCGTGCGCGAGGGCCACCACGTGAGCGTGGTGACCTACGGGGCCGTGGTGCAGCGGGCGCTGCTCGCCGCCAAGGAGCTCGAGGAGCGGGACGGGATCAGCGTCGAGGTGCTCGACCTGCGGAGCCTGTCGCCCGTGGACTGGGACGCGATCGCCGCGTCGGTCCGGAAGACCGGCAAGATCCTCGTGGCCTACGAAGATTCGCTCTCCTGGGGGTACGGCGCGGAGATCGCGGCCCGGGTGGCCGACGAGTGCTTCCCGTGGCTCGATGCCCCGGTGAAGCGTGTCGCCTCGACGGACACGTTTGTCGCGTACGCGCCGGACCTCGAGGATTTCATTCTCCCCCAGGTGCACGACCTCGCGGCCGCGCTGCGCGAGCTGTACGCCTTTTAGGGAGTCCGGGCCGCCGCGCCGCCCAGCGCATCGCGGATTTCCGCGGCGGCGCCGATCGCGTGGTCCACGTCGCGCGACAGCGCTCGCGCCTGCTGGGTCGCGTGGGTGAGATCGTCGAGCACCGCCGCCACGCCCGCCGAGCGCAGGCGCAGCAGGTCGAACCGCACGTTCTGCATGGCCAGGACGCACGACTCGAGCTGGTCTTCGATCAGCTGCCGGCGCGTCAGCAAGTCGGCGAGCGCCTGGCGCTGCCGTTCCAGCAGATCGAGCTGCCGGGCGCGCTCGGGACTCTCGTCCTGACGCTTCGTCGCCTCGATCTTCTCCTGGAGGCGGCCGAGCGCCGCCTCGTCCACGGCGGCGCCCAGCGCCTGGAGCGCGCGCGCCAGCTCCTCGGCGCGGTGCAGCAGCCCGTCCACCGTGGCGACCACGTCGGGCAAGAGCCGCCGCTCCGATTTGGGCAGCCGCTCCAGCACCCGCAGGATCGCCTTGCGATCGTTGCGCGCCTGTTGAATGGCGGCCGCGTGGCGGCCGAACTCGCCGCTCGTCGCGGGTGGCAGCTCGGCCGGTCGGCCGGATCCCGCGGCGGCGCGCCGTTCCATCGCGTCCGGGGCCGGGGGCCGCGCCAGCACGTCGCGCCACGAGTAGCCGGCGTTCCACAGGCGCACGTACCGCGGCACCAGCTTCGTCGCCGCCCAGATGCCCGCCACGACCAGCGACCAGCTGGGCGTGTGGTTGCCCGTCGCCACGTCGATCACGAACAGCGAGCCGCACACCGATAGCCAGGTCACAAAGCGATTCCGCAGGTCCCGCACCAGCAGCGGCTCGCCCCCCGCTGCGGCCGCGAGGCCCGTCTCGATACGCTCCGCCCGCACGGGGACAGGAGCGGCGGCGGGCGCGCCCGAGACGCGCCCGGCCGGTGCCGCGGGCCCGGCGCGGGGCGGCCGGGAGAGCGCCCCGGAGCGGGACTCGAGGGCGCGGCGCAACGCGTCGGCCGTCGGCCAGCGATCGTTGGGGTCCTTCTCGAGGCAGCGCATGACGCACGCGGCCAGATCCTCGGGACAGTCCGGCCGCTTCTCGGTCACGAGCGGGGCGCGCTCCGAAATGTGCTTCATGAGGATGCCGGGCACCGTGGGCGCACGAAACGGCAGCTCGCCCGTGAGCATCTGGTAGGCCACCACACCCAGGCTGTAGATGTCCGACCGCCCGTCAATCTCGCGGTCGCCCGCCGCTTGCTCGGGGCTCATGTAGTGCGGCGTGCCGATGGCCACCCCGGTCGCCGTCAACGTGGCCGCGCCCGTCGTGGACGAGAGCGCCTTCGCGATCCCGAAGTCCGTGACCACGACCCGCCCGCGACTCCCCTCGAGCAGGATGTTGTCGGGCTTGACGTCTCGGTGGATGATGCCCAGCGCGTGGGCGGCTCCCAGGGCATCGGCGGTCTCGAGCATGATCCGGCGCGCCTCTTCGGTCGGCAACCGGCCCCGGCGCTGCAGCTTCGCCGCCAGCGACTCGCCGTCCACGTAGGCCATCACGAAATAGACGAGCCCGTCCGGCCCCTCGCCCACCGAATGGATCGGGACGATGTGGGGGTGCGAGAGCTGCGCGGCCGTCTCGGCCTCGCGCAGGAAGCGCAACCGGATCTCCTCGCGGAACGCGAGCTCGGGGGGGAGCACCTTGATCGCCACCCGGCGCTTCAGTCGCTCGTCCCAGGCGTTGAAGACGACGCCCATCCCGCCGCGGCCGATTTCGCCTTGCACGGTGTACGCCGTCCCGAGCGCCTGGCGCAGGCGCTCGGCGAGCGATGGGCTGGCGTCCGTCATGGGCGTTCCGACACGGTGCGAGGCCATAGATTAGCCGCCGTCGCGGGGGCGTGCAACCTGCGGGAGGCGCGAAACTTAGCGGCCGCCCTCGCCGCGGCCGTCAACCTGACACCCGGCGCCCTTGGTCCGATGGCCAATCGGCAGCGTCTGCCTAATTGGCCGCCGAGGCGCGGAACGGTCGTGGTGCGCGTGATGTTCAGGTGATGGCACGGGTGATGCTCCGGCGACGGCCGGACTGCATGCGGACCCTTTCGTGAGAGTGTGCGCGGTATGACCGAGCGTCTGACGCTTCCGGTGCTTCCTCTGCGGGATCTGGTCTTGTTTCCGGGCGTCGCCAGCTCCATCGGGGCGGGGCGGCCCGGCACGCTGCGCGCCATCGAAGCCGCGCTCAAGACCGACTCCCGTCTCATTTTCGCCGTCGCCCAGCGGGAGAACGTCGATACGGTGACCCCCGAGCTGCTGTACACGACGGGGACGATCGCCAAGATCGGCCAGATTCAGCGGGGCCTGGGCGGCGTGCAGTTGCTGCTCCAGGGCGAGAAGCGCGGCGTGGCGCTGCACTACACCGAGACCGAGGGTCACCTCGAAGCGGTGGTGCGCGAGGTCGAGGACCTGCCGCCGCTCAATCCGGACGATCCCGCCTTCATCGCCCTCCATCGCGAGGTCCGCGAGCGGGCCGCAGAGCTCGGCCAGAAGTCCGGCCTCCCCGAGGAGGTGGTGCGACAGGTGCTCGAGGGCGTGACCGACCCGGGGCGCTTCGCCGACTTGGTGGCGGGCTATCTGGACATCAAGCCCGCCGAGCGCCAGCGGCTGCTGGAGACGCTGGCGGTGGAGGAGCGGCTGCGCCGCGTGCTGGTCCACGTGCAGCGGCAGATCGGGGTGCTCGAGGCCCAGGAAAAGATCAAGTCGCAGGTTCAGGAAGAGCTGGGGGAGCGGCAGCGCGAGATGTTCCTGCGCGAGCAGATGAAGGCGATCCGCAAGGAGCTCGGGGAGGAAGACGAGGCGAGCGAGATCGAGCAGCTGCGCCAGCGGTTTGCCGAGCTCAACCTGCCGGAGGCGGCGAAGAAGGAGGTCGAGCGCGAGCTCTCGCGGCTCGAGCGGACGAACCGCGACTCGATGGAAGCGCAGGTCATCCGCACCTACCTCGAGACCATGGCGGAGCTGCCGTGGAACAAGCGGGCCGAGGAATCGCTCGACCTGAAGCGGGCGGCCGAGATCCTCGAGGAGGATCACTACGGGCTTAAGGATGTGAAGGATCAGGTGCTCGAGTTCCTCGCGGTGCGTCAGCTGCGCCAGCGCGGCTCGCCCGACGGGGCGCGCGGCAACGAGGACGACAAGCAGAGCACGGGCTCCACGCTCCTGTTCGTCGGCCCGCCGGGCGTGGGCAAGACGTCCATCGCCAAGTCCATCGCGCGGGCGATGGGGCGGCCGTACGTGCGCATCTCGCTCGGGGGCGCGCGGGACGAGGCCGATATCCGCGGTCACCGCCGCACCTACGTCGGGGCCATGCCCGGCCGGATCATCCAGGGGATGAAGCAGGCCGGCGCCAAGAACCCGGTGTTCCTCCTGGACGAGGTGGACAAGCTCGGCGTGTCGTTCCAGGGCGACCCCGCGGCCGCGCTGCTCGAGGTGCTCGATCCGGCGCAGAACGACTCGTTCACGGACCACTACCTCGGCGTGCCGTTCGACCTGTCGGAAGTGATGTTCATCGCCACGGCGAACTTCACGCAGACCATTCCCGGACCGCTCCTCGACCGGCTCGAGGTGGTGGAGTTCGCGGGCTACACGGAGCGGGAGAAGCTGGAGATCGCCAAGCGCTACCTGCTGCCGCGGCAGCGCACGAAGAACGGCCTCACGGCCGACCAGCTCGTCGTGACGGATGCGGCGCTGAGCGAGATCATCGCCAGTTACACGCGCGAGGCCGGCGTGCGCCAGCTCGAGCGGGAGATCGGCAAGCTGGCCCGCAAGGTGGCCCGCAAGATCGCGAGCGGCGAGACCGAGCGGGTGGCGGTGGACGCGCCCCAGGTGCCGGAGTTGATCGGCCGTCCCAAGGTGCACCCCGAGCGCAAGGCGCGCGAGGACCAAGTGGGGGTGGCGACCGGGATGTACTACACCCCCGCAGGCGGCGATATCATGTTCGTCGAGGCCAGCGTGATGCGCGGCAAGGGCGAGCTGGTGCTCACGGGGCAGCTCGGCGACGTGATGAAGGAGTCCGCCCGCGCGGCGCTCACGTATGCGAAGTCGCACGCCGACCAGTTGGGCATTCCGGAGACGGCGTTCGCCGACACCGACATCCACATCCACGTCCCGGCGGGCGCCATTCCCAAGGACGGTCCGTCGGCGGGGGTGACCATGGCCACGGCGCTCGTCTCGGCGCTGTCCAAGCGCCCGGTGCGCCACGACCTGGCCATGACGGGCGAGATCACCCTCCGGGGGCGCGTGCTCCCGATCGGGGGCGTCAAGGAGAAGATTTTGGGCGCGGTCCGCGCGGGTATCCGCACGATCGTTCTCCCCAAGGAGAACGAGCCCGACCTCGAGGACCTGCCCGAGGACGTGCGCCGGTCGCTCGAGGTGCACCTCGTGGAGGACCTGGGCGAGGTGCTGAGCCTGGCGTTGCGCGGGGCGCGCTTCGAGGCCGGCCACCTGGTGTTCGACGGAGACGCGCCCGTCGAGCCGAGCTTCGTCGCCAAGACCAACTAGCCGGTCCCGAAACCGGCGGCGACCCCGCGCCGTAGGGCGTGTCCGACCTCCCGAGGCGATTCCGGGACCCGACATGCCCTCGACGCTCGCCGCCGTCGTGCTCGCGCTTCAAGCCACCGCCGGCAACGGACCGCCGCGTCCGCCGGCCGCCCCCGCCGCCTCCGCGCGGCGCGCCGCCGCCGCCCGGGCGCTGCGCCCGCCCGTGATCGACGGCCGCGACGACGACCCGATCTGGGCCACCGCCGCGCCGATCACGGAGTTCCGGGAGTTCCAGCCGGTGGAGGACGGCGAGCCCCGGTTTCGAACCGTCGCCAAGGTCGCCTACGACGAGCGCAACCTGTACGTCTTCATCCGCGCGTTCGATCCGCACCCCGACTCGATCCTCGCCATCCTCGCGCGACGCGACGTGCGCGCCCCTACCGATCAGTTGAAGATCATCATCGACTCCTACCACGATCGCCGCAGCGGCTACGAGTTCGCCGTGAACCCCGCCGGCGTGAAGCGCGACTACGCGATCTACAACGACCAGCAGGAAGACGACGCGTGGGACGCGGTCTGGGACGTGGCGGCGCGCATCGACTCGCTCGGCTGGACCGCGGAGTTTCGCATCCCGCTCTCCCAGCTCCGCTACGTCCCGCGCGGGCGGAACACCTTCGGCTTCGGCATCTGGCGAGACGTGCAGCGCTACAGCGAGCGGTACAGCTGGCCGCTGTTCCGGAACTCGCAAGCGGGCATCGCTTCGCAGCTCGGTGAGCTGACCGATCTGGTCGGCCTGCCCTCGCCCCGGCGGCTCGAAGCGGCACCGTACGCGGTCGCGAAGAACGTGTCGGTCCCCAGTGGCGCGAGCTTCGGCCGCAGCCAGCGCGTCACCGCAGGGGCGGACGTGAGGTACGGCCTCACGCCCAATCTCACCCTCGACGCCACGGTGAATCCGGACTTCGGGCAGGTCGAGGCCGACCCCGCCGTGCTGAACCTCACCGCGTTCGAGACGTTTTTCCCGGAGCGCCGGCCGTTTTTCGTGGCGGGCACCGGGATCTTCCGCTTCGACGTGAACTGCAACCAGGTGACCTGCAACAACGAGGGACTGTTCTACTCGCGCCGCATCGGCCGCGCCCCCCAGCTCAGCGGCGCGTACGGCGACGGCGCCGCCGCGCTCGCCACGACCATCGCCGGGGCGGCGAAGCTCACCGGCCGGCTCCCGGGCGGCCAGACGCTGGGCCTGCTCGACGCGGTCACGCTGCGGGCGGCGAGCGGCGACGGCCGGACGACGGAGCCGGCGACGAATTACGCGGCGCTCCGGGTGCAACAGGACCTGCGCGGCGGCCAGACGGGGGTGGGGGTGATGGTCACGGCCGTGGACCGGTGGCTCGACGCGTGGACCCGGGACTCGCTGCGCCGGACGGCGCGCGTGGGCGCCGTGGACGTGCGGCATCGCTTCGCGGGCGCGCGCTACGAGGTGGCGGGCTCGATGGCGGTGAGCCGGGTGTCGGGCTCGCCCGCGGCCATCGCGGCCACGCAGCGCGACGCGGTGCACTACTACCAGCGCCCGGACGCCGGGCTCGGGTACGACCCCGCCCGCACCGCGCTCGGCGGCGACGCCGAGGAGGTGTTCGTACGCAAGGTGGGGGGCGGCGCCGCGCACTTCGAGACCAGCTACCAGCGCCGCTCGCCGGGCTTCGAGATCAACGATCTGGGGTTCCTGCTGCGGGCGGACCAGCAAAGCTGGAGCACGTGGATCGGCGTGCAGTCGCCCCGCCCCGCCGCGTTCTACCAACAGGCATTCTGGAACGTCAACTGGTGGCAGTCATGGACCGCGGCGGGCCTGCCGCTCGAGCGCGCGGCGAACAGCAACGCGCACGCCCAGCTCGGCAACCGGTGGTGGGTGCACGCCGGCGCCACGTTCGGGCAACTGGGCGCGCCGTTCTGCGACCGGTGCGCGCGGGGCGGCCCGGCGGTGCGGGTGGACCCCTACGTGTCCCTGTGGAGCGAGGTGGACGGCGACGACCGCTACCGCGTCGTGCCCGCGGCCTACGCGAACTACGTCCGCAGCGACGGCGGCCGCTCCGAAAGCGCGAGCGTCAACGCGCAGCTCGTCCTGCGCGTGGCCTCGCGGTGCAGCGCCACCCTGGGGCTCGCGGCGACGCACAACGTGAGCGACGCCCAGTGGTACCAGAACTTCCGCGATTCGGCGGGGACCGCGCACTACACGTTCGCGCACCTCGATCAGACCACGGCCTCCCTCACCGGACGGGTGGATTACACCGTCACCCGCGACCTGACCGTCCAGGTGTACGCCCAGCCGTTCGTGAGCAAGGGCGCCTACAGCAACGTCCGGGAGCTCGGCGATCCCCGGGCCGCCGCCTACGATGCCCGCTACCGGCCCTACGGCGACACGGCGGTGACGTCGCATCCCGGGGGCTTCAACGTCAAGCAGTTCCGCTCCAACGTCGTGGTGCGCTGGGAGTATCGTCCGGGGTCCACGGTGTTCCTCGTGTGGACGCAGGGGCGGGAGGGCAGCGCGGCGACCGCCGGGTCGCGATCGCTCGCTGGCGACTTCGCCGAGCTGTTCGGTTTGCATCCCGACAACACCTTCTTGGTGAAGGCGTCCTACTGGCTCAACTGGTAGCGGGCCCGGGGCCGGCGGCCGGGTGCGCGGCGACCCCATCCGCCACGAGGCGCACGGCCGCGTCGCGCCAGCGGCCGAGGAGCGCGGGCTCGTCGGCGGCGAGGGGCGGCGCCGAGGCGACGATCAGCGGTGCGAGCGCCAAGAACGCCGCCATCAACACGACCGCCTGCGCCGCGGCCAGGTGGGGATCGAGGTCGTCCCGCACCTCGCCGCGCCCCTGCCCCTCGGCCAGGAGCACCACCAGCCGCGCGATCATGGGCCTGAACGGTCGCGCCTCGGCGCGCCCGGCCTGCGCGAGCAGTGCGACGAGGTCGGGTCGCGCCGCCAGGACGTCGAAGTGCGCGGCGAGGGTGGCGCGCAGACGCTCGAGCGGCCCGCCGCCCGTGACCGGCGGCAGCCGGCCCAGCGCCGCCTCGAGCTCCGCCGCTGCGCGACCGAGCACGGTGCTGAAGAGGCCGCCCTTGGAATGGAAATAGTAGAACACGAGCTGCTTGTTGACCCCCGCCCGCCGCGCAATCTGATCCACCCGCGCACCGTGAAACCCCCGGCGGGCAAACTCCTCCTGCGCCGCGGCCAGGATCCGTAACGCTCTGGGATTGGATAGCTTAGGACGCATCTCCCGAGATCGTCAACCGTACGGTTGACGAAACCTACGGCGAGTGCCTCCTGAGCGCGAGGTCCGGGGGGACGCGGGCTAGGCCCTCGCGGAGGAACTTGATCACGATCCGGTTCGTGACCTCCGGCGCTTCCTCCGGCACGGCGTGGCCCGCGTGAGGGATGCTGAGAAACGCGGAACCGGCGATCCCGGCGGCCAGGGCCCGGCCGAGTGGGAGCGGGATCTGGCGGTCCTCCTCCCCCCACAGCACCAGCGTCGGGGTGGCGATCTGCTGCAGGCGGCCGCGGAGGGCGTCGAAGCGGAAGTCCCGCAGCACGGCACGCACGGCGCGCCCGTAACCGGGTTGCGCGACGGGCGCGTAGTACTGGTCCACGTCCTCCGGAGTCACCTTGGACGGGTCGGCGTAGGTGGACTTGAGAATGCGCTCGGTGAGGCCGCGGCCGCGCACACCGAGCGCGAGCGCGCCCAGCACAGGCCAGCGGGCGATGTGGAACAGCAGGGGGAGCCGAGCGCCAAGCCCCGCCGCATCGATCAGGACGAGCCCGCGGACCCGATGCGGGTAGCGGATCGCAACCTCCGCGGCGATCGCGCCGCCCATCGAGTGGCCGACGAGCACCGCTTCGGAGATGCGGAGCGAGTCGAGAAAGGCGCAGAGCAGATCGGCGTAGGCGGCGTTGTCATAGCCCGTGGCGGGCTTGTCCGATTCGCCGAACCCCCGGTTGTCGAACGCGACCACCCGGAACCCGGCTGCGGCGATGGGCTGCAAGTTCTTGCGCCAGGCGTACATCGAGGCCCCTAGGCCGTGCAGCAACACGACCGGCGGACCGGTCCCGGTCTCGATGTAGCGCAACCTGGTCCCCGCCACCGTGACGAAGCGCGCAGCGAGCCCCGTGCCGGCGGGAAATCGGGCCGCTTCGGCGATGGGAGCGGCCCGGCACCCCGCGGCCAGGAGCAGCGCCGCCGCGCGGAGCCTCACGGGACGCCCCGCAGCGCCGCCGCGGCGAGCGCCACGAGAGCCGGGTGGGAACTCCAGATCCCCGTCAGGCCCTCCTCGCCGGCCAAGGCGGCCACGACGTGCGAGCCGTCAATGACCAGCGTGGTGGGGACGGCCGGTGACACGGTCCCCTGAACCCACGTCGCCGCTTCCGGCGGCGGCGTCCCGGCCACCCGCAGCGCGACCTGCGCCCGCTCGGCGGCGCGGCGCCAGGCGGGCAGCGTGGGCCGGACCAGATCGGCGCCCAGAATGCCCTCGATGCGGCGCTCGGCGCGCGCCACGAGCTGCATGATCAGGTTGGCGATCGCTCGCTCGCCCGCGAGACTGCGGGTGTCGGCGTCCTCGGCGGCGGCGGCGCGATGCAGCGCGTGTGCCAGCCGATCGAGCGCCCGGCCCTGCTCGGCGGCGAGCTGCGCGAGCAACGCGTGCGGCTGCGCGGCGCGGTAGCGGACCGGCGGCCCGGGGAGCCGGGTGGCCGCCCCTCGCCGCACCAGGCCCTCGAGCGCGGCGTAGGCGTTGGCGCGCGCGAGGCGCGTCGCCTGGGCCACGGCGTAGCCCGTCGCGGGACCGAGCCCGAGCAGCGCGCCATAGGCCCGCGACTCGGTGCCGGTGAAGCCGAAGGGCCGCAGATCAATCGCGACGTGGCGACGTTCTGATGTCGTAGTCGCCAATACTACTACCCCTACGTCATTGCGCAAGACCCGGTGCCGTCGGTTGTCAGAGGATCTCGATCGGCAGGCCGAGCAGCTTGGCGATCAGCGCTAGGCGGAAGGTGACGTCGGTCTGGCGCTGCGCCGGGCTCTTGCCCGGACCCTCGAGGGGGAAGTAGTGGGCGGTGAGGGGGCTGATCGCCTTGGGCATGGCGCGGAGATTCTTGGGGCTCCACACGCCGCGCTCGTCGCACTCGCTGAACAGTCGCGCCAGCACCCGCGTGGCGCTCGGGATCTGGCGCACGAGGCCGAGGCGGGCGAGGAGTTCCAGCCAGTACAGGGCGAAGGGGATGTCGCGCACGTGGCCCTGGGCGTCGGCGTGAAGGGGGTCGCCCAGGATCTCGAAGACCGGCTTGAGGAGTTTGCGGCCCGCCAGGATGTAGAAGGCGCGTCGCGTGGCGGGGGCGGCGAAAAACTGGCCCAGCCGCTCGATGAACCCGGCGCGCTCGCGTTGCAGCGGCGGGAGGAAGGCGAGCATCTCCACCGCAAAAATGGTGGGCGGGTAAGCGAGCGGGTCGAGCACGGTCTTGCCCTGCGCCCGCCGGAACGGTTTCGCCGCGAGCTCGCTGCGCAAATACTGCGAGATGTTGGTGGCGACGGTGTGGGCCATGCCGCGGACGCGCGGGTCGTCGCCGTGCCCGCCCCGAGCCAGGGTGCAGGCCGCCGCCTCGCGTCCCAGGCGGCGCGCCCAGCGGCCCAGCCCCGGGTCGGTCTTGGCCGGCTTCTGGAACTCGACGAGCAGCTGCTGTGCCTGGTGCGCGACGGCTTTGTCGGGATCGTCGGGCTCGATGCGCGACAGCAACTTGAACAGGAAGCGGTCGGCGTCGCGAAACGGGCGCTCCCCGGGCGGCCAGCCGAACTCGAGCAGCCGCCGATACTGGTACACGGTCCCGGGCTCCGTCCACCCGTGCGCCTTGGACGGGGCGGGCCCGAGCAGATTACCGCCCCAGAGCCCGTCGGGTTTTTGTTTGCGGGCCACCGCCTGCGCCGGCTTGTAGTCGAGCGCCGCCTGGCGCAGCGCCGCGAGGCGCTCCGCGTCGCGTTGCGCTTCAGGGACCACTTCGGCATACGCCCGGTACTGCAACGGCGCACTCGCAGCCTCGAACAGCCAGGACAGCGGCAGCCGATGGGATGTCGGGAGTTCCAGGATGCTCGCTCCGCGAATGGTGGCAGTGTGGCGAGACCCGCCTGTCAAAAAGCGGGCGCAAACTTATCCCGCTCGGGCGCGATCGGCCAGGGCGGCTCGGCGGGCCTCGGGCGATACCGCCTATCGTCAAGCAGCCGCGTGACTTGACCGCTGTGCAACCGGTTGCGCGCCGGCCCTCAGCGGGGTCGCTGGAACTCCGCGCTCGGCAGCCAACGGGGCAGGTCCGGGGCGTCGGCCACCGCGAGGGCCACGCGCAGGGCGACCCGCAGTTGTTGGAGCATCCCCGCGTAGTCGAAGCTGGGCCGGTACTCGTCGCTCGGCTGATGGTAGCGGGTGCGGTTGTAGAGCGCGGCTTGCTCGCGACCCCAGCCCGCGGGGCGGCCCACGAAATCCTCGCCCGTTTCGAGGGACAGGACGGGCACCCCGGCTTTGGCGAAGGGAAAATGATCGGACCGGTAAAAGGAGCCGCGGGTGTCGGGGCGGTGGGCCACCACCAGCGACTCGGCCCGGGCCGCCGCCTCGAACACGGCGCCCAGAGTGGACCGGTCGCTGCCGAGCGCAGCGATGTCGCGCGTGGCTCCGCGCACGTTGGTCACGTCGAGGTTGATGACCGCGGCGGTGCGCGCGAGCGGCACCAGGGGGGCGCGGACGTACGCTTCGCTGCCGAGAAGGCCGCTCTCTTCGGCGGTCGTCGCCACGAACAGCACGCTGCGCTTGGGGCGCGGGCGGACGCGCGCGAGCGCGTCGGCGGCGGCAAGCATGGCGGCCACTCCCGACGCGTTGTCTTCGGCGCCGTTGTAGATCGAATCGCCGTTCACCGCGGGGCCGATGCCCTTGTGATCCCAGTGGGCCGTAAACAGGACCGCTTCGCGGGCGAGCGTCGGATCGGCGCCCGGGAGCCGGGCGACCACGTTGGCCGAGCGCACGTGGCGCACCGCGCTGGCGATGTCCAGGGCCGCGTGCAGCCCCGTGGGGACGGGGCGGAAGGTGCGGCGGGCGGCGGCGCGGACGAGCGAGTCGAGGTTCAGGCCAGCCGCGGCCAGGGCTGCGGCCGCGACGTCGTGGGTCACCCAGGCGGCGAAGGCGAGGCTCGGCCCCGCCGCCCCCTCGAGCTTGAACTGCTCCACCGACCACGATCCCCGCACGACCTCCCAGCCGTAGGTGGCGCTCTCCGCGGTGTGAATGAGTATGGCGCCGAGCGCTCCGCGGCGCGCCGCCTCTTCGAGCTTGTAGGTCCAGCGGCCGTAGTAGGTGAGCGTACGCCCGTGGAACACCGTGGAGTCCTGGAGCCCGGGGTCGTTCACGAGCATCAGCAGGATCTTGCCGCGGAGGTCGGTGCCCTTGTAGTCGTCCCACTGCCACTCGGGAGCGGCGATGCCGTAGCCGACGAACACCACGTCGCCATCCGCGACGACGTGGGCGTCGGGCCGCTCCGCCCATGCCACGAAGTCGTCGAGGTAGCGGAGCGCGGCGGCGCGCCCGGGGGTGCCCCACGCGAACGACGGGTGGGGCGTAAGGCCGACCAGCAACACCGGCTGGAAGTAGGAGCCGCCGGCCGCGGCGGGCTCGAGGCCCAGGGCCTGGAACTGCGCGGCGATGTACTTCACCGCGAGATCGCCGCCCCGGGTGCCCGGGGCGCGGCCTTCGAGCAGGTCGTCGGCCAGATATTTGAGATGCGCGTCGATCGCCGCGGCGTTGAGCGGCGGCAGCGGCGCGGGTTCCGGCGTTGCGCCGGCGCGGCGCTGGGCGCCGGCGCAGCCGAGCAGCGTCGCCGCGGCGGCGACGAGTGCCGACACAGTTCGCATCCGTGCGTCCCCCCGGGTGAGAGATGCGAAGAAATCCGCTTGATCGGCTCCCGGCAAGGGGGCATCTTTCGCGCATGCTCGCCGCCTTGGCCTCGCGACCGGTTGCCAAACTGCCCGCGGAGGTGCGCTTCGCCGGGCGGGTGCTGTTTCTCACCGAGGACCCGGAGCTCGTGCGCCGGCAGCTCGCCGGCGAGGATCTCGCCTGGCATCCGGGCATCAAGCTGCGCGACGACATCTCCACCGACGAAATCACGCCGGCCTACGTGTGCTATTACTACGACGAGACGCTCGGCGACTTCCCGTACGTGGGGTTCAAGTGCGGGGAGGAGTTTCCCGTCACGCGGGGTGCCGTGAAGCGGGGGGGCTTCGTCGCCTCGGTGAGCGGCCGGCGCCGCGGCAAGGGGTCGTCGCGGGAGCAGTCCCCGTACGCCGAGCTGTGCGCCGGGATCCGGCTCGTGGTCGCGGAAAACATCGAGCGCATCTACCGCGAGAACTGTCAGAACCTCGGCATCCTCACGACCACCGACTTCTCGATCCTGGAGCGGGTGCGCCGCGGGGAGGCGATCCCGCTCGAGGCGTTCACCGCGGGCGAGGGCGAAATCACCCGCGGCATCATCGAGTACGGCGGCCTGTTCAACTTCAACGTCGCCCGGCTACAGGGGAAGGTGGCGCTGCGGCCCCCGGCCACGCCGCCGCGGCCGATGACGCTCGCCGAGAAGATCATCGCCCGCCACTGGGTGGTGGACCCCGCGCGCGGCCGCGTGGGGGTCCCCGCCGTGAAGCCCGGCGACGAGGGATTCGTGGTCACCGACATCCGGTTCAGTCACGAGTACGTGACCCCGATGGCCGCGATGTTCTTCGAGCAGCTGGTCGGGCCCGAGGAGCAGGTGTACGACCCCGCCTCCGTGATTTTCTTTCGGGACCACCTCACGTTCCTCGGCGAGGCGATGACGCCCGAGCGCGTCAAGGCGGGGCTGCTCGACGTGGCGCTCGAGCTCGAGAAAAAGCAGCGGCGGTTCGCCGAGCGCCAGGGGATCAAGCTCTACGGCGAGTTGCGCCTGGGCCACCACGGCTCGGAGGCCATCTGCCATTCCAAGATCCTCGAAGGCCACGCCGAACCGGGCATGATCATCATCGGCAGCGACTCGCACACGCCGCACGCGGGGGCCGTGGGCTGCGTGGCGTTCGGCGTGGGGACGACGGCGATCTTCAACTCGTGGATCACGAAGGACGTGCGCCTCACCGTTCCCGAGACGGTGAAGGTGGTGGTGCGCGGCCGGAAGCCGGAGAACGTCACCGCCAAGGACTTCATGCTCGAGATCCTGCGGCATCCCTACGTCAAGAGCGGCCGGGCGATCGGGAAGCTGGTGGAATACTGCGGCGATGCTGTCGAGGCACTGTCGGTGGACGAGCGGGCCACGATGACCAACATGACGGCCGAGGTGGGCGGGTTCACGGGCTATGTCGCCCCCGACGAGCGCACGGTGGAGTATCTGATGGCGGCGCGCGGCATGTCGCGGGGCGACGCGGAGCGGCTGTGCGCCGGGCTCGCGAGCGATCGGGACGCGGAGTACTGCGAGGTCATCGAGATTGACGCGGCGGCGCTCCGCCCGATGATCGCGCTGCCCGGCGACCCCGGCAACGGGGTGCCGATCGCCGAGGGCGCGGGGCGCACGCGCATTGACATCGCGTACGCGGGGTCCTGCACCGCGGGCAAGAAGGAAGACATGGACATGTACGCGCGGGTGCTGAGCGAGGCGGCCGAGCGCGGCGAGCGGGTGGCGCCGTGGGTGCGCTTCTACATCCAGTGCGGCTCGCAGGAGGTGAAGCGCTACTGCGAGACGAAGGGGTACCTCGAGCTGTTCCGGCGCGTGGGAGCGGTGTTTCTCGAGCCGTCGTGCGGGGCGTGCATCAACGCCGGCCCCGGCGTCTCGACGACCCGGGACGAGGTGACGATCAGCGCGATCAACCGCAACTTTCCCGGCCGCTCGGGGCCGGGCCAGCTGTATCTCGCGAATCCCTACACGGTCGCGGCGTCGGCAATCGCGGGGTACATCACCGCGTGGGAGCCGGGGATGGCACTCGCCCCCGCCGCGGCGGCTACGGTTCGCCGCTGAGCGAGAGGTCGGCGGACGCCGCCGGCGCCCGCTCGTCGGCGAGGGGGCGCAACGCCTCGCGCGGGTACACGCTGCGGGGGTTCCACAGCACCCACGACGTGATGCCCAGGTCCCGGGCGGCGCGAATCTGCTCGCGGATCTCGTGGGCCGTGTAGCGCGGCCGGCGGCGACCCAGGGTGAAGGCCTGGAGGAACGGGCGGATGGCGGCGGCGCGTTCGAGCGGGCGCGAGCGCTCGAGGGCGTCGCGCAGGGCGCTCGCGACAACGCGGTAGGGCTCGCCGTTCGGCCAGGCGAAGCCGAAGGCGCCACGATAGTAATGGCTCGGGTACACCATGGGCAGGACGACGTCGGCGACGGTGGCGAAGTCCTCCCACACCTGGCCGATGCCGAGGTCTCCCGTGGCCGAGGCGGTGAGGCCGAAGATGTCGAAGGTGATGGGCACGCCGAGCGGCTTGAGGCGGTCGCGCAGCAGGCGGACATGCGCGCGCACGGCGTCGCGCTGCGTCTCGCCGGGCCGGCGGGCGGGAAAGACGGCGGTGGCCAACCGCTCGCGCGGCTCGTCGGGAAAGCGCACGTAGTCGAACTGCACCTCCTGGAATCCCATCCGGACGGCTTCCGCCGCGAGCTGGGCCGCGTAGATCCACACCGAGTCGTTGTAGGCGTCTACCCAGGCGATGTCGATCCGGTCGCGCCACAGCTCCCCCGTCTCGCGGTTCTTCACCGACCATGCGGGCTTGCGCTCGGCGAGCAGCGGGTCCTTCGCGACCACAATGCGGGCGATGGCGTAGATGCCGTGCACCGCCAGCGTGTCGAGCCGGGCTTTCGCATCGCGAGCGCGCGCGCACGCCCCCGCGCCGATCTCGCGGGCCGTGGGCACCGCCGAGGGATACAGGAGGCAGCCGGTGTCGTCCTTCACGTCAACGACAAAGGCGTTGATCTCCGTCCCCTCGACGAGCCGCACGAGGTGCCACAGCTTGGGCGAGCCGAAGGCCCACGCGTTGACGTAGAGGGCGCGCACGGCGCGCGGCGCGGGGAGGAACAGCGGCTCCTGATGGACGTAGCGGATTTCGACGGGGCGCAACGCGACCCGCACCTCGTCGCGCGCGGTGGCGGCGAGGGTGGCGGAGAGGTCTTCGGGCCCCTGCGCAAAAAGGCCGCGACTCGAAACGAGCGCGGCCAGCAAGAGGGCGCCTGCCTGCCGGACCACATCCATAGGGGGCTACACGATAGGAACGGCCGGTCGAACGGACAAGACCACCGGTCACATCACCGCGGCGTAAGCTGTAAGCTATTGAACAGCAACGGGTAAGAAGCGATGCTCTGGCCGCGATATTGGGGCCGAAATCCGAACAAGACCACGTGCCCCGCCCCGAGCGCCACGTCCACGAGTGCCGCCCGCCCGGCGATGCGCTCGGGGTGCAGCACCCATCCGGAGAGCAAGACGCGGTCGGCGTCGGCCGGGTAGCGTCCCACGACCCGGACGGCGCCGGTATCGAGCGGCTCGAACGCCGGCCCGCTCTCGTACCACGCCACGCTCTCGGGCGGCATGCCGCGGGCGAGCGGGTGGCCGGTGTCGAGCTGGAGCCGGAAGATGGAGCCGGGGGCGTAGAACTCGTCGTCCGCCACGCCTTCGAGCACGTTGCGCACCGGCAGCAGCAACTGCTGGATGGCGAAGCGGCTCGCATCGTTCAACGCGATCAGCGTGCCGCCGTCGGTCACGAACTGGCGCAGCGCTTTGACGCCGTCCGCGCCCAAGCCGCCGGGATAGGGTGCCGGGTACGTGGGAGGGAGCCCTTCCAGGAGGTCGTGGGGCGACTGATCCGGGAGCACGATCACGTCGAAGCGCTCGCGCAGTTTCCCGGCGCGGACCACGGAGTCCACGAGCGAGACGTAGGGGACTTTCCACGTGTCGAACAGCCAGCGCGTCCAGCCTTCGTCGATGGCCGCGGCGTACGAGCGGTACAGGCCGATGCGCGGCGCGCCGGGTCCCGTAAAGCCGGGGTAGCCCGGGCTCGCCGTCGGCGGCTCGACGGGCGGCGAGAGGGGGACGCGCAACGAATCGCGCGCGGGCACGACCGTGACGCCCATGAGCAGCGGCAGCGTGTGGGCCGTCACGTCGTAGGGCGGGAGCGGCGGGCCGCCGGGGTAGAGGCGTAGGTCGGGGTAGCGCTGCGGCTCGAGCAGGGCGGCGGCGAAGGCAGCATACGGTTGCCGCAGCGGAATGACGTAGGTGCCGGCGGGGACGCGCTGTCCGGCGACGGTCACGGGGTGGAGCGCGGTGCGAATCTCGACCTGTCCGCGGTGCAGGATGTCGAGCAGGGTGGCGAGTCCGACCGAGTCCTGGCGCTGGCGGGGGACCACGTAGGCGTAGGGCCAGCGCCTCCACCCCCGCACCGCGCGTTGCCCGACCGCGAGGAAGTTGTCGAGCCAGCGGTCCCGATAGCGGGCCGCGTTCTGGAGCAGGGCGTAGGCGGCGTCCGTCTGGTAGCCGACGATGTCTCGCAGCGTCCACCGACCCCCCGGCCAGGGGTTTGAGAAGTTCCACGAGCGTTCCCGCGGGTTGTAGCCGCGGCCGCGCGCGGCCAGCCGGTCGAAGGGAACCTCGACCGGCGACGCGAGGCTGGCGCTCGCCACCTCGGCGAGGATGCGGACGCCGCCGTGGTAGTGGGGGTAGGCGCGGGCCGGAGTCCAGGCGTCGTAGCTCGCGTTGACGGCGATGCCGGTCCTGCCCTCGCCCGCAAGCTCCCACGCCACCGCGGTGCCCAGCGCGTTGGCCCCGTCCACGAGCAACGGATCCACGTTGGGCTCGATCGGGTCGAGATAGGGCGGCAGGAACAGCCGCGAGCCGTCCGCCTCTTGCTGGTGGAGGTCGAGCGTGATCTGCGGATGCCAGACGGCGTAGATCGAGTCCACCACCAAGCGGGTCTCGATCTGCGTGAAGGCGTACCAGTCGCGGTTGTTGTCGTGCCCGACGTAGTGGTGATAGAGCTCGGGGGGATCGGTGCCCTCGGCCGGCGTCCCGACTGTGCGCTGGTACCAGCGGGCGACGATGTTGACGCCATCGGGATTGAGCGACGGCACGAGCCAGAGGATCACGTTGTCGAGGATGCGGCGCGTGGCGTCGCTGGTGTCGCTGGCGAGCCGGTAGGCCAAGACCGCGGGTGTCAGGTGCCCCCCGACCTCGTTGGAGTGGATTCCCGAGGTGATGAGGACGACGACCTTGTCCTCGCGGAGCGCCTGCTGCGCCTCCGCGCTGGTGCGGAGGGTGCGGGGGTCGGCGAGGCGGGCGGTGAGGGCGCGGTAGCGGTCGAGGTGCCGCAAGTTTACCGGGCTCGAAATCGCGAGGGCGACGAACGGCGCGCCCAGCGTGCTGCGGCCCAGCTCGCGGTAGCGCACGCGATCGCTGGCCCGCGCCAGCGCCTGGTAGTAGCGGACCAGGGTGGGCCAGTCGGCGAGCTTGCGATCCTCGCCCGGCTCGAATCCCAGCACCGAGCGCGGGGTCGGGACGCGGGCGGCGGAGGCCGGGCGCCGGCCGGGGTGGCGGCGCTGTTGGCCGGCCGCGGCCGGCGCGGCGACGCACCCGACCAGGCACAGCGCCGCGAGCGTGCGCAGGGTCACGGCGCTCTGGGACCCGCGTGTCGCGGGAGCGACATCGGGGGGAGCGGCGGACGCACGGGCGGGCGGCGCGGGCTCAGGGGAGCTTGTGGAGCTCGACCCGGCGGTTCTGCGCTCGCCCCTCGGGGGTCGCGTTGGGGGCGATGAACCCCGTGGCGCCGTATCCCTTCGCGATCATGCGCGTCGGCGCCACGCCCTTGCGCGCGAGATAGGCGCGAACCGCGGCGGCGCGCGCCTGTGACAGCCGGAAGTTGCCGTAGCGCGTGCCCGTGCTGTCGGTGTACCCCGCGATCTCGATGCGGATGTCGGGGTTGGCGAGCAGCGACGCGGCCACCGCGTCGAGGATCGCGTGCGAGTCCGCGGTGAGGGCGGATTTCCCCGTCTCGAAGTTGACCCCGCGCAGCACCAGCGTGGGCCGCGGCGGCGCGCCCGGCGCCGGAGGGCGCGCCGCTTCGGGCTCGAACAGAATGAGGCAGCCCCTCGCGTCCACTTTGCTCCCGGGCGGCGCCGGGGGGCAGGGCGGCGCCGGCTGAGCCGCGGGCGGGGGTGGGGGCGCCGGGGGCGACGGCGCCGGAAGCGCGGGCGGTGGTGCCGCGGGGAGCGGCGCCGGCTGTGCCGGGGGCGCCGGGGGCGGCGGGGCTGGCGGCGGCGCCGGGGCAGGCGCGGCGACTGGGCAGCCGGTCGCGTCAACCGTGACGCCCGCGGGGGTGTCGGGGCAGCGGTCCGCGCCGTCCGGGACTCCGTCGCCGTCGCCGTCCCGCGGGTGGCGCGGGGCGCCGAGGTGGAGCACGGAAAGGCCGGCGGTGGCGACATAGTGGGCGGCGGTGCGGGAGCCAAAGCTCGACCGCGTGCTGGGCGTGTACACCGCGCGCCCCTCCAGGCGGAACGCGACGCGCTCGGTGACGAAGAGGCGCATCCCGGCCCCGCCGTGCAGGGCGTTGTCGGTGAAGCGGTAGGGCGCCCGCGTGCCGAAGTCGAGGAGCGAGTACCCGCCCAGGAGGTACAGCGTCACCCGGCCCGGCCGCGCGACGTTGGCCACGACGGAGGCGCTCGCGACCAGGGGCTGAACCGTGATCGGCGTGCCGAGCGGCGAGACGGTGTATTGCGACTGGAACAGCACGTCGGCTTCGAGGCCGAGCGCGTCGGCGAAGTAGTAACCGAGGCGGGTCCCGCCGCCGAGCTTGTTCGCGAGGCCGAACGCCGGGTCGTAGCGGGTGTAGGCGCCGAACGCGCCGGCCTCGAACTGCCCGGCGCGCTGGGCGGCCAGGGGGCGGTCCTCGGCGGCGAGTGCTCCGCCCAGCAGCATCACGATCGCGACGATGCGCACGGCCGGGTTCTCTCCTGGCGAGGCTCCCCTACGCTAACAACGCGCGCCCGGCGGCGAAACCCCGACGGCCGGGCGGCTACGCGCGCCCGTTGTCGCCGCGCAGGAAGCGCACCGCGCGGGCCAGGCGATCGGCGAGGGCGGCAAGCTCGGTGGCGCCCCGGGCGAGGCTTTCGGTCGCCCGCAGCTGCTCGGCGGCGGCGGCGGCGACGGCCTCGGCGTCGCGGGTGGACGCCTCGGCTCCGGCGCGGGCGCGTTCCAGCGCCTGGGCGATGGCGGTCGCCTGCTCGGCGATGCCGCGCGCCAGGTCGCCGACCCGCTTCCCGGCGCGCGCGGCCGCCACCGCCGCCTCGCCGATGCGCCCGAGGTCCTGCCCCCAGTGCGTGGAGCCCTGCACCACGTCGCGCAAGTCCCCGCGGATGCGCTCGAGCAGCTGCGCCGAGCGGTCCAGGGCCCGGCGGGTTTCTTGGGCGGACTTGCCGATGTTGCGCGCTTCCCGCCCGCTCTGCTCGGCGAGCTTGTGCACCTCGTCGGCGACCACGGCGAAGCCGCGCCCGTGGACGCCGGCCCGGGCGGCTTCGATGGTGGCGTTCAGCGCGAGCAGGTTCGTTTGGTTCGCGATGGCCCCGATGGTTTCGGAGAAGCGCTCGACTTCCTCGGCGACCTCGCGGAGCCGTTGGATCTCGCGCGCGCTTTCCTCGGCGGTGGCGCCGAGCTCGGTGAGGCGGCGCACCGCCGCGTCGGCGGCGAGCCGCACCGTGTCGCTCTTCTGCGCCATCTCGGCGCCCGATGCGCTGGTCTCGTCGCCGGCCGCCGCCACCTCGCCGGCGCGCGCCTGGAGATCCTCCACGCTGCGCGTCATTCCGGCCACGAGGCTCGCGGCCTCGGCGGCGCCCTGGCTCGAGCGCCGCGCCGCGGCGGCGACTTCCTCGCTCGACGCGTGGATCTCCTGCGTGGTGGCGGTGAGCGTGTGGGCGTACGCGCCGGTCCGCTCCGACGCTCCCGCGATCGGCGCGACCGCGGTTTCGATGGCGAGGAGCAAGGCGAGCTGCGGCGCGAGGAGGGCGAGGGTGTCGCCGTCGCGCTGCCCGTACGTGGCGGGATCGGGGTGCCGCACGCTCCACAGGCCGACCGGCTGGTCCGCGTGATACAACGGCACGAGCACCTCGGCGCCGCCGGCGCTTCGCGTGACCACGGGCCGGCGGGTCCGGAGCGCCTCGGCGGGAGCGCCGCTCGCCGCGTCGAGGCGCCGCTCGGGGCGCTCGCCCGTCTCCGTGTCGGCGACGAGCTCCAGCTCGTTGGTGCGGCCGTCGTAGCGCGCGAACCCCATGTGCGCCCAGGGCACGAGCCGGCGGGCCAGCGCCTGGATCCGGGGAAAGCTCGCCGCCAGGCTGATCTCCCCGGCGAGGGCCTGCGCCAGCGTCTGCACGAGCGCCAGCTCGTCGGCCCGCTCGCCGCGGCGGATCACCCAGAGGCTCCCGGCGGCGGCGCCAGCCAGGGCGGCGGCGAGGAGAGCGAAGGCGCCGGGGTCGAGCCCGGCGTGCGCGAGGCGCAGCCCCTCGAGCGCAAGGGCGATGGAGGCGACGTAGACGATGGCCTCCCAGCGCGCCGTGAGGCGGGCGTCCACCCAAGCGCGCCGCCGGCCGAGCGCCAGGGCGCCGTAGAAGGTGCCGTTCACAACGCCGGGGAGCGCGACGAGGAATGCCGCGAGCGGGCCCAGGTTCGCCGCGTCGAGGGCGGGCGCGCCGACGGCGCCCCCGAGCCGCGCGTAGAGCAGGCCCGCCAGCGCGGTGCCGGCGGTGAGGTGGGCGGCGTTGTCGAGGGCCGCGCCGACCGGCAGGCGGCGCAGGCCGAGATCGCCGGCGAGCATGGCGAGCGGCGCGGCGAGCGCCGCGAACGGCCAGCCGCGGTCGAGGACGGCGTACGCGGCGACGCCCAGGATGTAGGAGGTGAACCCGTTGCCGGGAAGCGCCAGCCCGTAGCGGCGCGTCAGCGCGCCGGCCGCGGCGAGGACGGCCAGTTCTTCGGCGGCGGCGGCGTCGAAAGGAAAGCGTCCCGAGACGAAGCCGCGCAAAGCCGCCGTCGCGGCCGCGGCCGCGCCGAGCGCCACGAGCGCGCGAAGCAGCAGGCCCGGCGACGCCCGGAGGCGGGAAGGGACGCGCATGGGCAAGTGCGCAGCAAACTCGGCCCCTTGGCGCGGGGTGTCAAGCGCGACTATCGTTGAGCCATGCGTGTCACGATCGAGTACTGCGTCGTCTGAAACTACGAGCCGCGGGCCGCCGGTCTGGCGGCCGAGATCCGCAAGGTGTACCCCGACGCCGAGGTGAAGCTGGTGCAGTCGTCGGGCGGCGTGTTTGAGGTGGACGTGGAGGGGCGGCGCATCTTCTCGAAGAAGGCCCTGGGCCGGCACGCGGAGCCCGGGGAGGTGCTGCGACTGATCCAGCAAGCCTTCCCGCCGCCGGCGCGGTGAAGATCGCGATCTCCACGGGCGGCGGTGACGCCCCCGGGTTGAACGCGGTCATCCGCGGGGCGGTGCTGGCCGCGGTGCACCGGGGGTGGGAATGCGTCGGCATCCGGCGCGGCTACATGGGCCTGCTCGGCGAGGACCGCGTGGTGCCCCTCGACGCCGCCGCCGTGCGCGGCATTACGCATCTGGGCGGGACGATCCTCGGCACCACCAACCGCGGCAACCCGTTCCGGTTCCGGGAGCGGCGCCCCGACGGGACCTGGACGGAGCGCGACCGCTCCGACGAGGTGGTGGCGGCGTTCCGGGCCCTGGGGCTCGACGCTCTCATCGCCATCGGCGGCGACGGCGGGCTGCGCATCGCGCGGCGGCTGTTCGAGGAGAAGGGCCTCCCCGTGGTGGGCGTTCCCAAGACCATCGACAACGACGTGGGCGGCACGCTCGCGACCTTCGGCTTCGACACGGCCGTGCAGACGGCCACCGAGGCGATCGACAAGCTGCACTCCACGGCGGAGAGTCACGAGCGGGTGATGGTGGTCGAGGTCATGGGGCGCTACGCCGGGTGGATCGCCCTGCACTCCGGGATCGCGGGCTCGGCCGACGTGATCCTGATCCCCGAGATCCCGTTCGACTTGGAGCGGGTGTGCGACAAAATCCGCCGCCGCGAGGCGGAGGGCCGGCACTTCAGCATCGTGGTCGTGGCCGAGGGCGCGGCACCCCGGGGCGGCACGGTGTCGCTGGTGGACCCGGAGCACGAACGGCTCGGAGGCATCGGCGACAAGGTGGCGCACTCGATCCAGGAGATGACGGGCAAGGAGACCCGGACGCTCGTGCTCGGGCACCTGCAGCGCGGCGGGAGTCCCACGACGTTCGACCGGCTGCTCGGCTTGCGGTTCGGGGCGGCGGCGGTCCGCTGCATCGCCGAAGGCCAGTTCGGGCGCATGGTGGCGCTGCGGCCGCCGGGGATCGCCGCGATCCCGATCGCCGAGGCGCTCGCCACGCCCAAGCGTGTCCCCCTCGACTCGGACACCATCGCCACCGCCCGCGATCTGGGGATCTGCCTCGGGGACTGAGCGCCCCGCGCCTGTCTATATTCCGGTTGTGCGGATTGTTCGCGACCATTTTCTCCCTCCGGACACGGCGGCGTTTCTCGCGGCCGAGCCCGCCACGGGGCGCGTCATTGTGATCGCGCCCACGCGGGCGGCGTGCGAGACGATCGAGCTGGCCATGGGCCTCGAGCTCGAGACGCTGCTCGAACGCGAACACGGCGCCGACATCCGGCGCCTCGCCGCCTCGGGCCGCGGGTTCGGGATCGTGGCGGGCACGGGGACGGGGAAGACCCTCGCCATTCGGCCGATCGCCGAGACCATCCTCGGCGCCCCGCTCAAGGTCGGCGTGGTCAACCGGGAGCGCGAGGCGACTCCCGAGACGCCGACCTGGAACGTGGTGATCGTGACCACGGGGATCGCGCGGCGCTGGTTCGAGGACGGGCTGATCACGGCGCGGGACACGCTGGTCGTGGACGAGATCCACCAGACGTCGGCCGAACTGGAGTTGTGTCTGGCCCTGGGGAAACGGGCCGGGTGCCGGTTCATCTGGCTGTCGGCCACGGTGGACCCGGTCTTTTACGCCCGCTACCTCGATTCGGTGGAGGTGCTCGAGACCCGCGCGTTCGACCCGGCCAAGGCGGCGGCGGTGCGGGTGGTGGCGCGGCAGCCGCTCGAGTTCCTGGACGAGCGGTTCGTGCGGCGGGTGCTGCGGGAGCGGCGCGGGGTGGCGGTGTTCGTCCCCACGCGGGCCGAGGTCGAGCAGATCGCGAGGGAGCTGGGGGATCGCTGGCCGGGGCTCGAGACGGCGTTTTACCACGGAGGCGAGCCGATCCGCGTGATTCGCCCGTTCCTCGACGGCGCCGTGCGGCGTCCGTTCCTGCTGGCGATGACGGCCGCCGGGCAGTCGGCGCTGAACATCCGCGGCCTCGACACGGTGGTGATCTACGATGCGCGCTATGCGAACGTCGTGGAGCGCGGGCGCAACGTGCTGACGCGGCTCTACCTCGGCGCCAACGAGATCCTCCAGATGGCGGGGCGGGTGCACGGCCGCGTGGAGCGGGGCGAGGTGTACATCCTCAGCGACCGGGACCTGGTGTTCGAGGAGCTGCGGCCCACGCCGCCCGAGTTCCAACTGGCCGGCGACGCGGAGCGGGTCGCCATCACGTGCGCGGCCCTGGGCGTGGACGCGCGCGATCTCGACCTGCCGGTGCCGCTCGACCGCCAGGCGTACCGCGAGGCGGTGGAGCTGCTCACCGCGCGCGGGTTGATCGAGCATGGGCGGCTCACGCGCTACGGCCGCGAAGTGGACGCGATGCCGGTCGAACGGCCGTGGGGGGAGCTGCTCTACCACGCCGAGCCGGACCTGATCCCGTACGTCGCCGTCGCGGCCAACATCGAGTCGCTGCACCGCATGACCCGCGAGGAACGGGAGCTCGAGGGGTTGGTGGTGCGGGGGAGCGACCACCTGACCGCCTACAACGTGTACGCCGAGGCGGTGAACACGCACGGGTACCTGGGCGAGGTGTACGGGCTGCCGCGCCACCTCTTTCGCGAGAGCGTGGACGAGTGGGCCGAGCGCCGGGGCGTGCTGGTGAAGGCGATCGAAGACGTGGCCCTCGGCGCCGCGTCGGTGTACCGGCAGCTCGAGCTGCCGCTTCCCGAGCGGCTCCCCTATGCGGGCGAGCGGACGCGGAGCGCGTTTGCCGAGCTGGTGGCCCGGGTCATGCCGTTCGATCTGGTGATCGACGGGGAGACGGCCGACGGCCGCGAGGCCCGCGTGAGCCGCGGCTCGGTGTGCGGGAGCTGGGGCGCGGTGGCCGGCACGCTGCGGTACTTCGCCGACCGGTTCGGCGTGCCGCGCGCGAGCATCGAGGGGACGGAGCTGCCGCTGCGACTCATTCGCCGCTACGCGCGACGGGGGCCGCCGGCGGTGGTGTTCGCGCGGGGGCGGCGGCGCGAGGGATTGATGGTGGTGCGGACGGTGAGTTACTTCGGCTTCGTGCTCGATCGCGAGACGGAGCCGCTCACGGGAGCGTTCCCCCCGGAGCTCGCCGCCGCGGCGCGGGCGGCCCTGGTGCGCGCGCTGCTCGCGGGCGAGACCTCGCATCCCGACCAGCCGCGACTGCGGCGGGCCCTGGAGCGGTTCGGCTTCTACTGGCGGCGCTCGGGCGGCCGGCTCGCGCAGGCGCGGGCGGAGGAGCTGGCGGCGGCGCTCGAGGCGCAGCTTGCAGGGGTGCGGTCGTGGCAAGAGTTTCTCGACACGCGGCTCGAGCTCGACGTGGAAGCGGCCATCCCGGCGGCCGAGCGGCGGGCGCTCGAGGCGCTGCCGGCCTCGGTGCACCTGTACGGCGACCGGGTGCCGATCGACTACGACGTCGAACAGGGCGTCGGCGTGGCGCGCCTGCGCCTGCGGGAAGGCCAGGCGCGCCGGCTCCGCCCGGGCGACCTCCCGGCGCTGAGCCGCCCCATCCACTTCACGGTGGTGCGCGGCAGGCGCGAGGCGCTGCGGTCCGCCTCGCTCGAGGACCTGCAGCGGCAGCTCCGGGGTCTCGAGCTTCCCGGGGGGCGCCGGGCCGAACCTGCCCGTCGAGGCGCCGCCCGAGGCGGGCGGGGGCAGCGGGACGGGCGGCACCGACCCTAGCGCCGAGCCGGGGCGCCTCCCCTCCCCGGGTGACGCGGCGGCGCTCCGGGGGTCATCTTTTATGTCGGCGGTGCCGACGGAACCCCCCACCCGGACGACGGTATGCAAGCACGGATGACCGCTCGAGAGAAGAACGCCGCACTCCCCCCGCCGTTCTCGTTTGCCCCCCTCGGCCAAGCCGTGATGGAAGCGTACGCCGAAGGCGTCGTGGTCTTCGACGCGTACGGCCGGCTGCTGTACGCAAACCAACGGGCGCGCCGGCTGGTGGACAGCCTGACGGAAGGCGGGGCCCACCGGCACGAGCCCCTCCGCGAGCGCCTGCTCGCCGCCGGAGGGCGGGCCCGCCCCTTGAAGCAGGGGAGCAGCGAGCTCGGCGAGGTGATCTTTCTGCCGGCGGGCGACCACACGCCGACGCTCGCGGAGCGCGAGCGCCAGGCGATCCTCGACACGCTGGAGCTCACGCACGGCCGGCTCGCCGAAACCGCGCGGCGCCTCGGGATCAGCCGCACGACGTTGTGGCGGCGGCTGCGGGCCTACGGCCTGCGGCCCAACGGCCGCGGGGGCAACGGCGGGGCCGGAGGTCGCGGGGCGACCGCCCGCTAAGCCGGCGCCCGCGGCGTCGTCCTGGCGCCGCGGGTTTGCCGCGCCTAGCTTCCCGCTCGGTGTCGCCGGGGTCGGGAAGTGACGCCTGCCAGCCCGTACGTCGTGGAAGACTATGTCCGCTGGTCCGATGTGGACTTCGCGGGCATCATCTTCTACGGCTCCTACGTGCGCTTCTTCGAGATCGCGGAAACGGAGCTGTTTCGCGCCTGCGGCCTGGCGTACGCGCAGGTGTTCGATCGCTACGACATCTTTCTACCGCGCAAGGCGGTGCATAGCGAGTTCTACGCGCCCGCCCGGCTCGACGACCGGTTGCGCGTGGCGGCGTACGTGGGGCGCGTGGGGACCCGGTCCATGACGCTCAACTTCGACGTGCTCCGCCACGGCGCGGCGTCGCTCGCCGCGGCCGGGTGGATGGTGCTGGTGTGCGTGGACCGTCGGCACTTGCGCCCGCGACCGCTTCCCGAGGGGCTCGTCGCCGCCCTGGCGCCGCACACGCTGACGGCCGCGGAGGCGCGCCGAATCCTCGGCGTCCCGTCGCCGCCCGCGCGCCCCGGCGACGCTCCCTGAGCGGGCTCCGGTCTCTTCTGCTCGCCGCCGGCGCGGGCGCCGCGCTCGGCGCCGCCTGCCGGGACACGGAGCCCGCGGCGCCCCGCGTGCGCGCCCTGGTGACGCGTCCCCCGAAGGACACGCTGCGCTTCGAGGCGTTGGCCGAGGCCAGCCGGTGCGCGGGCGACGGCGGGGGCGCGCTCATCCAGGGGATGCGTGAAGGGAACGGCGTGCTCGTCTGGCTGCGGTTTGCGGACTCGCTCGGCGCCGGCGATTGGCCGCTGCTGCAACGAGGCGACACCGTGTCGCCCCGCGGCGCGGTGGTGGCCGTGCGGTTTCAGGCGGCCGGCGGCGCGCACGGCGTCGCCTTGGACAGCGGGACGGTGACGGTGACGCCGCAGCCGGACGGCCTGACGGTCGCCGCCCGGGGATCGGGCCTCGAAGCCGGGGGCGCGGGCCGGGTGAGCGTGGACGCCGAGTTCCGCGGGGTGCTGCTTCGCGCCGACACCGTCCCCTGCCGGCCGCAGCCGTGACGAGCGGCCGCTGGTCCCGCCGCGCTCTGCCGCGCGGCCGGTGGCGGGCGCGCGCTGCCGGGGACGGTTAGATTGACGGCGTGGAGGGGACGTACTTCCGGCGCGGGTTCGGGCTGAAGGGGCGCATCGAAGGCGCCCTGGCGGCGGATTACCACAGCCGCCTGGTGGATCGGATCCGCGCCCGGGGCTACACCCTGGAGATCGGCGACCTCACGATCAAGCTCGCCCGCGAGTTCGGCTTCTGCTACGGTGTGGATCGCGCGGTCGAGTACGCCTACGAGACCCGGGCGCAGTTTCCCGACCGGCGCATCTTTCTCGTGGGCGAGATCATCCATAATCCCCACGTCAACGCGAAGCTCGAGGCGATGGGCATCGCCATCCTGCGTCGTCCCGAGGGCGGCGACTTCGACTTCGCCGCCGTCGGGCCCGACGACGTCGTCGTGCTTCCCGCGTTCGGGGTCACGGTCCGGGACTTCGAGCGGCTGCGCGCGATCGGCTGCGCGCTCGTGGACACGACCTGCGGATCGGTGCTGAACGTGTGGAAGCGCGTGGAGGCCTATGCGCGCGACGGCTTCACGGCGATCATCCACGGCAAGCACTATCACGAGGAAACCAAGGCGACGTCGAGCCAGGTGACCAAGTACCCGGGCGGGCGGTATCTGGTGGTGCGCGACATGGCCGAGACCCGGGTGGTGTGCGACTACATCGAGGGCCGCGGCGCGCGGGAGGGCTTCGTCGCGCGATTCGGGCACGCCATGTCGCCGGGGTTCGACCCCGACCGCGACCTCGCGCGCGTGGGGGTCGCGAATCAGACGACGATGTTGTCGGGAGAGTCGCTCGCCATCGCCGCGGCGCTGCGCGCGAGCATGATCGCCCGCTACGGGGAGGCGGCGCTCGCCGAGCACTTCCGCACGTTCGATACGATCTGCTCGGCCACGCAGGATCGTCAGGACGCCGTGCTCAAGCTGGTGGCCGAGCCGCTCGACGCCATGGTCGTGATCGGGGGCTACAACTCGAGCAACACGACGCATCTCGCGGCGATCTGCCAGGCCAAGGTGCCCACCTACCACATCGAGGATGCCGCCTGCATCGACCCCGCGACCGGCGCCATCCGGTATCGGCCGGTAGGGGCCGCGGCGGAGGCGCGCCGCGAGCGCTGGCTGCCGCCGGGGGCGGCGCGGGTCGGTGTGACAGCGGGCGCGTCCACCCCGAACAACAAGATCGGCGAGGCGATCGAGCGCATTGCCGCGACGCGGGGCGTGTCGCTCGAGGCCGCGCTTCCCTAGTGGCGCTCCGCGGCTTTCATCCGGCCGTCGCCCGCTGGTTCGGCGAGCGGTTTCGCGAGCCCACCGAGCCGCAGCGGCGCGCCTGGCCGGCGATCGAGGCGGGCCGGCACGTGCTCATCGCCGCGCCTACCGGGTCGGGCAAGACGTTCGCCGCGTTTCTGGCGGCGCTGGACGCCCTGGTCCGCCAGGGCCTGGACGGCACCCTGCGGGACGAGACCCAGGTGCTCTACGTGTCGCCGCTCAAGGCGCTGTCCAACGACGTGCAGAAGAACCTCGCCGAGCCGCTCGCCGCCATCCGCCGGACGCTCGAAGCCCTCTGTCTCCCCGACGTCGCGATCCGCACCCTGGTGCGCACCGGCGACACGCCGGGCGGCGCCCGGCAGGAGATGGTTCGCCGCCCGCCGCACATTCTCGTAACCACGCCGGAGTCGCTCTATCTGATCCTGACCTCGGAGCGGGCGCGCGAGATGCTGCGCACCGTGCGCACGGTGATCGTGGACGAGATCCACGCGGTGGCCCGGGACAAGCGGGGGAGTCATCTGGCGCTCTCGCTCGAGCGGCTGGCCGCGCTCACGGGCCGGCGGCCGCAGCGCATCGGCCTGTCGGCCACGCAGCGGCCGATCGAGGAGATCGGGCGCTTCCTGGTGGGCACCCGGGAGCCGCCCCCCGAGATCGTGGACGTGGGGCACGCCCGCTCGCTCGACCTCGCGATCGAGATCCCCGGGTCGCCGCTCGAGGCGGTGATGCCGGCCGAGGTGTGGGACGAGATCTACGAGCGACTGGTGCAGTTGATCGGGGCGCACCGGACCACGCTCGTATTCGTGAACACGCGCCGGCTCGCCGAGCGGGTGACGCGACAGCTGTCCGAGCGGCTGGGGGCGGATCAGGTCGCGTCGCATCACGGCAGCCTGTCGAAGGAGAAGCGGCTGGACGCGGAGAGCCGGCTCAAGGACGGCAAGCTCAAGGCGCTGGTGGCGACGGCGTCCCTCGAGCTGGGAATCGACATCGGCGCCGTGGACCTGGTGTGTCAGATCGGCTCGCCGCGTTCGATCGCGACGCTGCTCCAGCGGGTGGGCCGGTCGGGCCATCGCGTCGGGGCGGTGCCCAAGGGGCGGATCTTCCCGCTCTCGCGGGACGAGCTCGTCGAATGTGCGGCGCTCGTGCGGGCGGCCGTCGAGCGGCGCCTCGACCGGTTGGCGATTCCGGAGCGCCCGCTCGACATCCTGGCGCAGCAGCTCGTCGCGGCGGCGGCGTGCGACGAATGGGACGAGGACGCGCTGTACGAGCTGGTGCGCGGGGCGTACCCGTATCGCGATCTGCCGCGCCGGGACTTCGACGACGTAGTCCGGATGCTCGCCGATGGGTTCACCACCCGGCGCGGCCGCCGGGGGGCGTACCTCCATTACGACGGGGTGAACCGGCGGGTGCGGGCGCGGCGGGGCGCGCGGCTCGCGGCCCTCACGTCCGGCGGCGCCATCCCCGACCTGGGCGACTACCGCGTCGTGCTCGAGCCCGGCGAGACCTTCGTCGGCACGCTCAACGAGGATTTCGCGATCGAGAGCATGCCGGGCGACGTCTTTCAGCTCGGCAACGCGTCCTATCGGATTCGCAAGATCGAGTCCGGCCAGGTGCGCGTCGTGGACGCGCAAGGGGAGCCGCCCTCGATTCCGTTCTGGTTGGGGGAGGCCCCGGGCCGCACGGCGGAGCTGTCGGAAGAGGTGTCGCGCCTGCGCGCCGACGTGGCCGAGCGGCTCGGCGACCCTGCGTCGGCGGCGGCGTGGCTCGCGCGCGAGATCGCCGGGCTCCCGGAGCCCGCCGCGCGGCAGATCGCCGAGTATCTCGAGGCGTCGCGCAAGGTGCTGGGGGCGATCCCGACGCAGCGGACCGTCGTCCTGGAGCGGTTCTTCGACGAGGCCGGAGGCATGCAGCTCGTGGTCCACGCCCCGTTCGGGATCCGCGTGAACCGCGCGTGGGGCCTGGCCCTCCGCAAGCGGTTTTGCCGGAGCTTCAACTTCGAGCTCCAGGCGGCCGCCACCGACGACGCCATTGTGCTGTCGCTCGGGCCGCAGCACAGCTTTCCGCTCGCGGACGTGTTCGGGTATCTGCGCCCCGAGACGGTCGAGCACCTGCTGGTCCAGGCGCTGCTCGACGCGCCGATGTTCGGGACGCGGTGGCGCTGGAACGCGACCCGCGCCCTCGCGGTGTTGCGCGCCCGCGGCGGAAGGAAGGTGCCCGTGCCCCTGCAACGGATGGAGGCCGAGGACTTGGTGGCGGCCGTGTTCCCCGACCAGCTCGCCTGTCCCGAGAACCTGGTGGGCGACCGCGAGATTCCCGACCACCCCCTCGTCAAGCAGACCATCGAAGACTGCCTGCTCGAGGCCATGGACTTCCCCGCGCTGAAGCGCGTGCTCGAGGACATCGCGGCCGGGCGGGTGACCCTCGTGGCGCGCGACACCCCCGAGCCCTCGCCTCTCGCGCACGAGGTGCTGAACGCCAAGCCGTACGCCTTCCTCGACGACGCCCCGCTCGAGGAGCGCCGTACGCAGGCGGTGATCGTGCGCCGCGGGCTCGACGTGAAAGCGGCGGATGAGCTGGGACGGCTCGATCCTGCCGCGATCGCCCGGGTACGCGAGGAGGCCTGGCCGGACGTGGGCTCCCCCGACGAGCTGCACGATGCGCTGCTCGTCATGGGGGCCCTCCCGATCACGGCTTGCGAAGGGCGGATTGCGGACTGGCACGGCCACTTCGCGGCGCTGGTGCGCGCGGGGCGGGCGGGGACGCTCGGCGCGGCCGGAGGCCTGTGGGTGGCGGCGGAGCGCCTGCCGATGCTGGAAGCGGTCTTCCCGGGCGCCGTCTGCACGCCGCCGCTCGCCGTCCCCGAGCGCGAGCGCGCCCAGGTCTGGACCCGGGAGAGCGCGGTGCGCGAGCTGGTGCGGGGGCGGCTCGAGGTCGCGGGTCCCACGACCGCCGCGGAGATTGCGGGGGCGCTCGGGCTTCCCGCGGCGGAGGTGGAGTTCGCGCTCGGCGCCTTGGAGCACGAGGGCTTCGTGTTGCGCGGCCGGTTCACGCCCGGCGGCGCCGCGCTGGAGTGGTGCGAGCGGCGGCTGCTCGCGCGCATTCACCGCTACACGCTGGAGCGGCTGCGCCGGGAGATCGAGCCCGTGAGCCCGGCCGACTACATGCGGTTCTTGGTGCGCTGGCAGCGGGCGGCGCCCGAGACGCGGGCCGAGGGTCCGGAGGGGCTCGCCGCGGTGCTCGAGCTGCTCGACGGCTTCGAGGTCCCGGCGGGGGCGTGGGAATCGGAGGTGCTGCCCGCCCGGCTCGCCGAGTACGATCCGCTGTGGCTGGACGGGTTGTGCCTCGCCGGAGAGATCACGTGGGGCCGGCTGTCGCCGCCCGGGCCCGCCATCGGCCCCCGGGCGGGGCCGATCCGCACCACGCCGATCGCGCTGTTTCGGCGGGAGCGCGCGGCGGTATGGCGGGGCCTTGCCGCCCCGCCCGAGCCAGGGCAGCTCGCGCTCTCTCACGCGGGGCGCGCGGTGCTCGAGGTCCTGGAGCGGCGGGGCGCCTCGTTCTTCGGCGACCTCGTGACCGCCACGGGGCTGCTCGGGACCGAGGTGGAGAACGGCCTCGGGGAGCTCGTGGCGTGGGGGCTCGCGACGTCGGACAGCTTTGCGGGTCTGCGCGCCCTGCTCGTGCCGTCGGAGCGGCGGCGCCCGCTGGCGGGGTTCCGGCGGCGCGGCCGGGTGGCCCCGTTCGGCGTGGACACGGCGGGCCGCTGGGCGCCGGTTGCGCGGGCGGAGCCGCAGCCGGACGAGGGCGCGATCGAAACCGTCGCGAGGCAGCTCTTGCGCCGTTACGGGGTCGTGTTCCGCCGGGTGGTGGCGCGGGAGGCCCTGCTCCCGCCGTGGCGCGATCTGCTGCGCGTGTATCGCCGGCTCGAGGCGCGGGGCGACATCCGCGGCGGCCGGTTCGTGGGCGGCGTCTCGGGCGAGCAGTACGCGCTGCCGGAGGCGGTGGGGCTGCTGCGCTCGCTGCGCCGCGAGGAGCCGACGGGGCAGCTCATCGCGCTGAGCGGCGCCGATCCCCTGAATCTCGTCGGCATCGTGACGCCGGGAGCCCCCGTCGCGGCGCTCGCCGGCAATCGCGTGGTGCTGCGCGACGGCGTTCCCGTGGCGGTGCGGGAGGGCGAGCGGCGGACGCCGCGGCTCCTCGTGGACGCGTCGCCGGGGGAGCGCCGGGCCATCGAGGCCGCGCTGGTGCGCGGCCGGGCGGCCCCCCTCGTGCGGGCGTATCTGGGGCGGAGCCGGTTGCGGCCGGCCGCCGCCGGGCGCTGAGCCTGCGCATGCGGCGCGCGCCGGCGCTGTGCACGCTCGCCCTCGCGGCCGGCCTCGTCGGTCCCGCCGCGGCCCGGGCGCAGGGAACCGGCGGGAGAGGCGAGGTAGAGCGGCTCGTGGCCGCGCTGCTCGGCGACACGCCGCTCGCGGCGGATCTCGAGGCGCTCACGGACGAGATCGGCGGTCGGGCCACCGGCTCGGCGGCGAACCTGCGCGCCGTCGAGTGGGCGCTGGAACGGTTTCGCGCGGCCGGCGTCGCGGCCCGCAAGGAGACGTTCACGATGCCCGCCCTGTGGCTCGAGCGCGCGGCCGCGGGGACCGTCCGCGGCGACGGCATCGAGTTCGCCCCGCGGATCGCCGCGATGCCGTTCTCGGCGGCGACGCCGCCGACGGGCCTCACGGCGCCGCTCGTGGACGGCGGCCGGGGCGGGGAGGCGGACTTTGCGCGGCTCGGCGCGCGGGCGCGCGGCGCGTTCGTGCTGATCGAGCAGGACGAGCTGCGCGACATCGACGGGCTGTTCCGCGAGTACCTCGAGGCCGCGGCCATCGAGCCGCGGGCCTTCGCCGCGGGCGCGCTCGGCGTCGTGTACATGGGGTCGCGGCCGAACGACCTCCTGTACCGCCACAACGCCGCGCTCGCCCAGGCGAACACCCACCCCCTGGTGGTGATGGAACGGGACGGGGCGCGGCGCGCGCTGCGGCTGCTGCGGAACGGCAAGACCCTCGCCTTCACGGTGCGGCTGGACCTCGCCACGGGCCCCGCCTATCCGAGCGCCAACGTGGTCGCCGAGATCCCCGGGACGACGAAACCGGACGAGATCGTGGTGATCGGCGCCCATCTCGATTCGTGGGACCTGGGCGACGGCGCGCTCGACGACGGCGCCAACGTCGCGCTGGTGATCGACGTCGCCCGCCAGTTCCGCCGCCTCGACCTGCGGCCGGCGCGCACGGTGCGGTTCGTGCTGTGGAACGGCGAGGAGCAGGGAATGCTCGGCTCGTGGGGGTACGTCCAGGCGCACGCGGCCGAGCTCGACCGGCACGCGATGGAGGCCGCCTTCGACATCGGGTGCGGGCGGATCACGGGATTCTTCACCAACGGGCAGGAGTGGCTCGGGCCCGCGCTCGAGCGCGCGCTCGCGCCGGTGGCGGGGCTGGGCCCGTTCACGCACGTGAACGCGCCGATCGTCGGCACCGACAACTTCGATTTCATGCTGCAGGGCGTGCCGAACCTGGTGGCCAACCAGGAGCCCGCGAACTACGGGCCCAATTATCACGCCCGGTCGGACACGTTCGACAAGTGCGACGTCCGGGAGCTGCGCCTCAACGCGGGGATTGCCGCGGCCGTCACGTATTGGTTTGCCAACGCGGACTACACCTGGCATCGCCAGACACGGGCGGAGATCGAGCGGTTGGTGGCGACGACCGACCTCGCCCGGCAGATGCGGATGTTCGGCGGCCTGTGGGAGGCGTGGACGAGCGGGGCGCGCGGCCGGCCGCGGTGAGGCTCAGGGCTGCACGCCCGGCTTCAGCTTGTCGAGATACTCCTTGCGCACCTTGGCGACTTTCGGCGCGATCACGAGACGGCAGTACCCCTGCTCGGGGTGGCGGCGGTAGTAGTCGCGGTGGTACTCCTCCGCCGGATAGAACCGCTCCAGCGGCGCGATCTCGGTCACGATCGGGTCGTCCCAAACCTTCGCCACCTCGGCGATGACCTCTGCGGCGACGGCCCGCTGCTCGGCCGAATGATAGAAGATGGCGGAGCGGTACTGGGGGCCGACGTCCGCTCCCTGGCGATCGCGGGTGGTGGGGTCGTGGATCGTGAAGAACACCCGCAGCAGGTCGCGGTAGGAGACGACGGCGGGGTCGAAGACGATCTGCACCGCTTCGGCGTGGCCGGTGGTGCCGGTGCAGACCTCTTCGTAGGACGGATTGGGGACGTGGCCGCCCGCGTAGCCGGGCCGGACCTGCTCGACGCCCCGGAGGTCCTGGAAGACGGCCTCGAGACACCAGAAGCACCCGCCGGCGAGCGTCGCGGTGTCGCGCGGTGACATGGTCATGGCTCTCCCGGGGGAAAGTTAGCCCCAGTCCTTCGAGTCCGGGGCGACGCGGTGGAAGGACGGGAGGTGCAGTCCCCGCGCCTCCTCCGCCAGCACGTTGACGGTCCCGTCGTCGTTGGCGAGCCGGCCCCGCACCCAGAGGAGGGGCTCGCCGCGGACCGCCGTGCGGTGGCGCTCGTAGACGGCCGGCCGCACGATCACGTTCACCATCCCCGCCTCGTCCTCGAGCAGCACGAAGACGACGCCCTTTGCGGTCTCGGGCCGCTGGCGCGCGACCACCAGTCCCGCCACCTCCACCTCCGTCCCCGCCGCGCAACGGGAGAGCGCGTCGCTGCGCACCACGCCGGGGGGAAGGGCGTCGCGGCACAGCGCGAGGGGGTGGCCGGTCGGCGCGAAGCCCAGCCCCGCGTACTCGGCGAGCAGGCGCTCGGCGGGCGCGAGTCCGCCGAAGCGCAGATGCTCGTGGGGATGGTCGAGCGGGAGCTCGAGCTGGCGGCGGCTCCGCGTCCCGCCCCGCTCGTCGTCGGGCGGCAGCCACAACCCCGCCTGCCACAGGAGCTCGCGGCGCGTGAGCCCCCAGCCGTCGCATCCGCCGACCCACACGAGCTGCTCGATCGCGGCGCGGGTGAGCCGGGGCGGGGCGCGCCGCACCAGATCGCCCACGCTCCGGACCGGGCCGTGCCGCTCCCGCTCGAGCACCACCGCCGTTGCGATGTCCTCGCTCCATTCCCGGACGAAGCCGAGCCCCACCCGCACGGCGCACGTTTCCCCTTCGCGTTCCACGGTACACCACACGTCGCTCCGGTTGACGTCCGGCAGCCGGATCGCGATGCCGTGGCGGCGCGCGTCGCGCCCCAGCGCGTCGAGGGAGTAGAACCCCATCGGCTGGTTGTTGAACAGCGCGCAGTAATACTCGGCGGGGTAGTAGTGCCGGAGCCACGCCGACTGATAGGCGAGGAGCGCGAAGGCGGCGGCGTGCGATTTGGGGAAGCCGAACTCCGAGAACGCGACCACCTGGGCGAACACGCGCCGGGCCGTCGCCTCGGGGACGCCCCGCGCCGCGGCGCCGCGCCGGAACTCCTCCCAGAAGCCGGCCATCAGCTCGCGGCTGCGCCGCCGGCTCATGGCGCGGCGCAGCGCCTCCGCCTGGCCGGCCGTGAACCCGGCGAGCGCCTGGCACACCTGGAGCACCTGGTCCTGATAGAGGATCACGCCGAGCGTTTCGGCGAGCGCGTCCTTGAGGAGGGGATGGTCCAGCGGCGGCTCGTAGCGCCGGCCGGCCTCGCGGGCGCGGCGCTGCGCCTCGCGGCGCCGCACGTAGGGATTCACCGCGCCGCCCACGATCGGGCCGGGCCGCACGATCGCCACCTCGACCGCGAGATCCTCGAGGCTCCGGGGCCGGGTGCGCCGGATCATCTGGATCTGCGCGCGGCTCTCGATCTGGAACAGGCCCACCGTGTCGCCGCGGCAGATGCGGTCGTAGACGGCCGGATCGGCGAAGTCGATGCGCGACAGGTCGGGCGGGGTCCCCTCGCGCGCCGCGACGAGCTCGACGCACTCCTCGACGAGCGACAGCATCCCGAGCGCGAGAAAGTCGATCTTGATGAAGCGCGCGTCGTCGCAAGAGTCCTTGTCCCACTGGCACACCACCCGGTCGGGCATCGCCGCGCGCTCGAGCGGCACGATCTCCACGAGCGGCCGGCTCGAGATGATCATGCCGCCCACGTGCTGCGACACGTGGCGCGGCAGCCCCGCGATCTCCTCGGCCAGCGCGCACAGCTCCTTCCAGAGCGGCGCCTCGCGCCGCCCCGCGAAGCCCGGCAGGCGCTCGAGCTCCTCCGCCAGGCTCCCCGAGCGGCGGTCGGCCAGCTTGGCGACCTGCTCGATCTCGCCCCGCGGGAGATCGAGCGCCTTGCCGATCTCGCGCACCGCGGAGCGCAGCCGGTAGGTGGGAAAAGAGCACACGAGCCCCACGTGCTCGTCGCCGTAGCGGCGGTACACCCGGCGGATCAGCTCCTCGCGGATCTCGCGCGGGAAGTCGAGATCGATGTCGGGCACCGAAGCGAGGGTCTCGTTCAGAAACCGGCCGAGGAAGAGCCGGGTGGCGATCGGGTCCACGTGCGAGAGGCCCAGGAGATAACACACGAGGGACGAGACCGAGGAGCCGCGCCCGCGCCCCGGCAACAGGGTGCCGTGGGCGCGGCGGCTCCCGCGCCGCACGTCGGCCGCCACCTCGCGGGCCAGCTCGAACAGGTCGTGATAGACGAGAAAGAACCCGCTCAGCCGATGCCGTTCGATGAGCGCCAGCTCGGCTGCAAGCCGGCGCTCGGCCTCGTGGCGGTGCGCGGAGCCGGGGGGATAGCGCTCCTCGAGGCGCGCCCGGCACAGCTCGGCGAGGGCCTGCGGGGCCGGCGTGCGGTCGGCGCCGTGAAAGTCTGGAAACCGGTAGCCGAGATCCCGCGTGAGATCGAACGCCCGACAGCGCTCCGCCAGCACCAGCGTGGTGGCGACAGCTTCCGGACAGTCACGAAACAGTTCCGCGACCTCGCGCGGCGATCGCAGGAAAAACTCGCTATTGGGGCGCCGGACCTGGTGCGCGCCGTCGAGGGTGGTGCGGTGGCGGATCGCGACCAGCACGTCGTGCAGCCGGTGCCGCGTGCGTGCGTGATAGTGCGCGTCGCCCGTCGCCACGACGCCGAGGCCCGCGTCCCGCGCCAGCTCGATCAGGGCGCGGGTGAGGGCCAGGTCGCCCCGCACGTAGTTCCGCTGCAGCTCGACGTAGAAGCGCTCCGGGCCGAACACCGCCCGACACCGCTCGGCGAGGGCCCGGGCCGCCCGCCTCCCCCGATGCCGGAGCGCCCGCGGCAACAGGCCGTCGCGGCAGCCGGAGAGGACGATGAGCCCCGCGTGGCGCTCCTCGAGGGCGGCGAAGTCGAGCCGCGGGTCGCGCCGGTCGGCGCGCCCGAGATGCGCCGCGGTGAGCAGGCGGCAGAGGTTGGCGTAGCCTTCGGGGGTTTCGGCGAGCAGCGTGACGTGCGCGCCGTCGGCGAGCGTCACCTCGGCGCCGGTGATCGCCTGGAGGCCGAGCCGCTTCGCCTCCTGCGCGAACGCCATCGAGCCGTACAGCCCGTTGTGATCGGTGAGCGCGAGCGCCGGGAGGCCCAGCTCGGCGGCCGTGAGCGCGAGCTGCTCGGGCAGCGAGGCGCCGTCCAAAAACGAGAACGCGGAGTGACAATGCAGCTCGGCGTACATCGCGCTCACGCCGGCCGCTGGAGCCACCACGCGCCCGTCACCAGGTCCTCGAACAGCACCACCCGCGCCCCGCCCTCGAGCACGACCTCGTAGTAGCGCCGCGCGATCGGCGCCCGCCACCATTCGTCATCCACCCGCCAGATTTCCCCGACGGTCTCGACCCGCTTGCCGCCCGCGGCCCGCGCGACGCGGGCCGGCAGCCCTCGCCCGTCCAGCTCCACGCGGACAGGCTGCGGCGCATTCAGGGCGCGAAGGGGATCAGCGCGTAGCGGCGCTCGGGCAGGCGGGACCACGGTTGGACCTCGACGACACGGAACAGGAGCGGCCGCCGGAGCCGGAGCCGGATCTCCCGCGCCGCCTCGCGCAACGCGCGGCGGCGGCCGGCGCGCGCGGCGGCCTGGGCGTCGCGCGCGAAGAGCTGCAACGCCGTCGTCCCCGGCGCGAAGGCGGTGAAGGCGACGGCGAGGCGCTCGACCGCGCCGGCGGGCGGCGCGTACTCGAGGCGCGTCCGCAGCGGAGCCGTGAGCCGCGCCCGCTCCGCCGAGGGCTCCTTGAGGGTCGCCGTCACCGCCCAGGACCCGCCGTGCTCCAGGTCCGCCTCGGCACGCACCACCCGTACCCGCCACCCGGTGCGGCGCGGATCGCGCAGCGCGCGGTCGGCGAGCCGGTCCAGCGCCTGCCCGAGCGCCGCGCGATCGGCCACGGGCGCGAAGAACCGCAGCGCGGCGACGATCGGCTCGGGCGCCGGCCGCCCGACCACGGGCTCCACCACGGCGCCCGCGGCGAGCCGCCACAGCCGGCGCCCTAGCCGCCCGAACTGCGCCGCCACCGCCTCCTCCGGCAGCGCCGCGAGACCCCCGAGCGTCGTCACCCCGAGCCGCCGCAGGCGCCGGTACGTGGCGGGATCGAGCGGCAGCACCGCGATCGGCTGCGCCGCGAGAAACGCCCGCTCCTCCCCCGGAGAAACGACGACCGCGCCTCCCGGTGCCGCCCGACTCGCGGCGACCCAGGAGACGAACTTGCCGCGGCCCCAGCCCAGCCGCAGCGCGGGGTGCGCAATGCGGCGCCGGATCTCCGCGACGATTCGCTGCGGCGACCCGTACAACCCCTCCAACCCGTCGGTCCCCACATACGCCCGCCCCAGCTCCGCCGGCTCGACCGCCGGGCTCACCGCGCCGAGCATCGCCAGCAGCCGCGCAAACTCCGCCTCGTAATGGATCGGATCGGGCTCGCACAGCTGGAGCGACGGGCACAGCCCGATCGCCTGACCGACCGTCATCCCCGGCCGCACCCCGGCCCGGTGGGCGAGCGGCGAGACCTGCCAGAGCCGGCCTGCGGCCTCGGGCGCGAGCAGCGCAGCGGGACGGGAGACGAGCTCGGGCCGGCGTGCCGCTTCGCAGCGAAGAGCGAAGAGAGGAATCCAGCAACAAGCGGCCGTTTCGCTTGACAGGAGAGACATAGAGAACCCGAATATATCCCGAAAGTAGAAGCAGAAGCAAGCCGCCGGCTTGTTATATAAGTGGTTGACTTGTTTTCACTTAAGTGCGATAGTCAGAACGCTGCTCGGAGGGATTGCCCCTTGCCGTCCCATCGCCATCCCGGCCTCTTCGACGACGCGGTCGCCCTGCCGCCGCCGCGGGCCGAGCTCGTCGCGCTCGCGCGCCGCCTCCCCCCGCATGTCAGGTTCGGGACGTCCACGTGGACCTACGACGGGTGGACGGGCGACGTCTATCATCGCGCGTATCGCGGCCCCCAGCCGGCGCGGCGGCTCGAAGAGTATGTGCGATACCCGCTGTTCGGGACCGTCGGGATCGACAGCGCGTTCTACGAGCCGCCGTCCGTGGAGGTGCTGGCGGCGTACGCGCGGGCGTTGCCGCCGGGGTTTCCGTGCGTGAGCAAGGTGTGGGATCGGATCACGGCCCGGCGCTTCAATCGGGATCCGCGCTGGGGCAACCTGGCGGGGCAGCGCAATCCGGATTTCCTGAACGCGGCGCTCTTCAAGGAAGCGGTGCTCGCGCCGTATGCGCGCGCGTTCCGCGACCACGCCGGCGCGTTCGTGTTCGAGTTTCAGACGATGCGGGAAGCCGATCTGCCCGATCCCGCGGCGTGGGCGGACGAGCTCGACGCCTTCTTGGGCGAGCTGCCGCGGGAGTTTCGCTACGCGGTGGAGCTGCGCAACCCCGAGCTGCTCACCGCGGCGCACGGGGCGGTGCTGGCGCGCCACGGCGTGGCCCACGTGTTCAACTCCTGGACGGCGATGCCCGCGATCGGCGAGCAGCTCGAGCTGCCGTGGACCTTCTCCGCGCCCTTCACCGTGGCGCGCGCGCTGCTGCGTCCGGGGCGGCGCTACGCCGACGCCGTGAAGCTGTTCGAGCCGTACGACCGCATTCGCGAGCCGCAGCCGGCCGTGCGGCGGGATCTGCTGCGGCTCGTGGCGGAGACCGCGCGGCGGCGGATCGAAGCGCTGATCCTCGTCAACAACCGGCTCGAGGGCAACGCCCCGGGCACGATCCGCGCGCTCGCCGCGGCGCTCGCGGGCGACGCGCGGGAGGGGTCATAACGGGAGTCGCGCCTGCGGCGGCGGCCGCCGGGGCGCGTCGCGGGCGGCCAGGTCCGGGTGGATCGGAAAGCCGTAGGCGCGCTGCAACCGCGCGACGCGCCGGGCGAGCGCCGCGGCATAGGCGCGCGGCGCATCGTAGCGGCCGGCGTAGGCGCGGCGGTAGCGGGCGGCGAGGTGCGGGAACGCGGCGTCGAGCACCGGCAGGAAGCGCTCGCGGACGCCCGCGTAGAGCCGCAGCGGCCCGGCGTGCACGAACCGGGCGCCCGCGTCGCGCGCGGCGCGAAACAGCGCGTCGAGCTCGCGCGCGCCGTCGCTGAGGCCGGGCAGAACGGGGGCGATGAGCAGGCCGGCGTTGATCCCGGCGGCCGCGAGCCGGCCGAGGGCGCGCAGGCGGGCGTGGGGCAGCGGGGAGCGCGCCTCGACGCGCCGGACGAGCGCGGGATCGAGCGAGATGAGCGAGATGTGCACGGCGAGATCGTTGCGCTCCTGGAGGCGGCGCAGCACGTCGAGGTCCCGCACGACGAGCGGGCTCTTGGTGATGATCCCGATGTTCAGCCCCGCGCACCGGGCCAGCCGCTCGAGCGCCTGGCGGGTGAGCCGGAAGCGGCGCTCGGCGGGCTGATAGGGATCGGTGGCGGTGCCGATGACGATCGGCGCGGGATCGCCGCGCCCGTAGCGCGCGAGGTCGGCCTCGAGCGCCGCGCCGAGGTGCTGCTTGACGAACACCCGCCGCTCGAACGCCTCCCAGCCGCGCGGGCCGCACCAGGGCGGGAGCTCGGCGGCGGGGAGCCGGCCGGCATCGCGGGCGCGCTCCACCACGTAGCGATGCGCGTAGCGCGCATAACAGTAGGTGCAGCCGAACTCGCACCCGACATACGGGTTGAGCGACCAGAAACCGGCCCCGGTGCGCTCGGGAGCGTTGAGAATGGTCTTGGCGGCGAGCGCGTAGAACGCTGTCCCGCGCTCCCGCCGGTCGAGCACCGGGAGCGGGGCGGCGGGAGCCTCGGCCGAAAAGAGCGGCAACTGGCGCGTCATGGCCGCGGGCACGGTTGCGCCTCGCCGCTCACCCGCATCGGGCCCAGCCGCACTGCACGCACACGAGACAGCCGGACTGGCGCACCAGGCCGGCGCCGCAGTCGGGACAGGAGTGCGAGGGACGGGGAGGCGCGGGCAGCGAGGGCTCGACGGCCATCGGGGGACTCCGGTCGCTCTTCGGTATTTATTCGGGACGTGGGTGAAAACTTATCGTGCGCCCCCGGCTGCCGGCAAGGTCGCCGGCGTGTTAGTGTAAGCCGATGGAAAGCAAGCGGATAGCCTTTCAGGGCGAGCTTGGCGCCTATTCGGAGGAGGCGCTGCTCGTCGCCTATCCCGACGCCGTGCCGCTGCCCGAGCGGGAGTTCCGCGACGTCGCGCGCGCGGTGCTCGAGGGGCGTGCCGAGCTCGGGTTGCTCCCGATCGAGAACTCGCTCGTCGGCTCCATCGCGACGAACTTCGATCTCATCGCCGAGTCGGGACTCGCGGTGGTCGGCGAAGTGGTGAGCGCGGTGCGGCACTGTTTGCTGGGCGTGCCCGGGGCGGCGACGGGCGCGGTGCGGCGGGTGCTGTCGCACCCCGTGGCGCTGGCGCAGTGCGAGCGCTTCCTCGGCCGCTTGGCGGGAGTCGAGGTAGTGGCATTCTACGATACGGCCGGGGCGGCGGCGGAAGTGGCGCGGCGTGCCGACCCCGCCCTGGCGGCGGTGGCGGGACGGCTCGCGGCGCGGCGCTACGGCCTGGCGGTGCTCGCCGAGGGGATCGAGGACGAGCCGCACAACCAGACCCGGTTTCTGTTCGTGGCGCGCGCCCGGGCGGCGCCGCCCGCGGGGGTGGCGGCGAAGACCACGCTGCGGCTCAAGCTCCCGCATCGCCCCGGGACGCTCGCGCGCGCGCTCGCGGCGTTCGCCGAGGCGGGGCTGAACCTGACCAAGCTCGAGAGCCGCCCCGATCGCACGACGCCCTGGGAGTATCTGTTCTATCTGGATGTGGAAGGGCGCGAGGCCGACCCGGCGATGGCGCAGGCGCTCGCGGCGCTCGTCGCGCAGGGCGCCGTGGTGAGCGTGCTCGGCGACTATCCGCGCTTCACGCCGCCGCCCGCCTGACGGCGGCCCGCCAGCCGAAATACACCGGCACCCCCGCGAGCACGCACAGCAGGCCCAGGCCGCTGTACGTGGGTTTCACGGCGAGCAGCGCCGCGGCGATCGCCCCGGTGAGGGCCAGGTAGCAGGCGGGGAGCCAGGGATAGCCGGGGACCCGCACGGGGCGCTGGGCCGCGGGGCGCTTGAGGCGCAACGCGAACAGGCCGGCGGCGGTGAGCATGTAGAACACCAGCGCGGCGAAGATCACGAAGTCGAGCAGCTGGCTGTAGGTGCCGGAGAGGCACAGGACGCTCGTCCACACCGCCTGCACGACGAGCGCCACGGCGGGGGTCCGGTACCGCGGGTGCAGCACCCCGGCCGAGCGGAAGAACAGATCGTCGCGCGCCATCGCGTAATAGACCCGGGCTCCGGAGAGAATCAGCCCGTTGTTGCAGCCGAACGTCGAGATCATGATGGCGATCGCCATCAGGTAGAGGCCCGGCGCGCCGAGCATCGCCTGGAGCGCCGCCGTCCCGACCCGGTCCTGCGGGGCCGCGGCGATCGCCTCGGCCGGCAGCACGCTCAGGTACGCGACGTTGGCGAGCAGGTAGAGGATCGTGACGATCAGGACGCCCGCCCCCATGGCGAACGGCAGGTCGCGCTCGGGATGCTGGAGCTCGCCGCCCGCGAACCCGACGTTGTTCCACGCGTCCATCGAGAACAGCGAGCCCACCATGGCCGCGCCGATCACGGGGAGGAGGCGGAGCGTCATGCCCCCCGCCGGCCAGAAGTGCGCGCCGAAGTTCGCCGCGACCGCCGCGGGGTCGCGCCCGATCGTCAGGCCGAGCAGGATCAACGCCGCGAGGGCGGCGGTCTTGACGGCGGTGAGCGACGTCTGGATGACCGCCGCGGTGCGCACCCCGCGCACGTTGATCCAGGTGAGCACCGCGATGGAGGCGATCGCGAGGAGGCGCTGCGGCGACAGCCCCACCGTGATGGCCCCGATCGGCGCAGGGAACGCGATCGTCCCGCCGAGGAAGACGTCCGGCGCGAGGGCGGGGACCAGCACCGCGGTGAAGCGGGCGAACGCCACCGCCACCGCGGCGATAGTGCCCGTCTGAATGACGACGAACAGCGTCCAGCCGTAGAGGTAGCCGAACAGGGGCGAGATCCCCTCGCGCAGGTACACATACTGGCCGCCGGCGTGGGGATACATGGCCGCCAGCTCGCCGTAGGTGAGCGCGCCCATCAACGTCACGATTCCCGACAGCGCCCACACGAGCAGCAGCAGCCCCGGGGCGTGGACGTCCCGGACGATCTGGGCCGACACGATGAAGATTCCCGAGCCGATCATCGAGCCCACGACCAGGGCCGTCGCGTCGAGTCGCGAGATGGCCCGGACGAACTCGGTGCGGCTCTGCTGGGTGGCGGTCACGCGGCCTCCCTCGGCGGCTGAGACGGTGCGGTCGAGCGGGTAACCTAGTGGCTCCCGCCGGGGGCCGCTATGTTGTCGAGCGACGCGTCCCTTACGTGCGAGGTGTGCCGTGCGCCTGTTGCCCCGGGAAGAGGAGTTCTTCGACCTGTTCGTCGCCGTAGCCGACCGCAACAAGCAGGCGGCGCAGCACCTGCGCGACCTGTTCGAGGCCGCGCCGGAGCGGCGCGCCCCCCACGTGGAGGCGATCAAGCGCCTCGAGCACGAGGCCGATCAGGTGACGCACGAGGTGGTGAACCGGCTCGACCGCACGTTCATCACCCCGCTCGACCGCGAGGACATTCACCAGCTCGCCTCGGATTTGGACGACGTGATGGACGTGATGGACGGCACCGCCCGGCGCGCGCAGCTGTACCGGGTGGGGCCGGCGCCGGAGGAGGTGAAGCGGCTGGCGGAGGTGATCCAGCGCATGGTCGGCGTCCTGGCCGAGGGGGTGGGGCGGCTCAAGAAGGGGGACGACGTGATGCGCTACTGCATCGAGGCCAAGCACCTCGAGGAGGAGGGCGACGCGATCTACCACGAGGCGCTGGGCCGCCTGTTCGACACCGAGACGAACGCGCTCGAGCTGATCAAATGGAAGGAGATCTACGACAACCTCGAGCGCACCCTGGACCAGTCCGAGGACGTGGCCAACGTCCTGGAGTCCATCACGCTCAAGCACGCCTGATGGCGGCGTCGGCGCCGTTCGTCCTGGCGATCGTCCTGGTCGCGCTCGTCTTCGACTTCATCAACGGCTTTCACGACGCCGCGAACTCGATCGCGACCGTCGTCTCGACGCGCGTGCTGTCGCCGACGGCGGCCGTGGTGTGGGCCGCGGCGTTCAACTTCATCGCCGTGTTCGTGTTCGGCACGGCCGTCGCGAAGACCATGGGCCGGGGGCTGGTGGCTCTCTCCGTGGTGGACGCGACGGTGGTGCTGGCGGGGCTCCTCGGCGCGATCGTCTGGGACATCATCACCTGGTGGCTCGGCCTGCCCACCTCGTCGTCGCACGCGCTGATCGGGGGCTACGCGGGCGCGGCGGTGGCGAAGGCGGGCTTCACCGCGCTGCTGTTTCCGGGCAAGTGGATCTCCACCCTCGTGTTCATCGTGGTGGCGCCGGTGATGGGACTGGCGCTCGCCCTGGGCCTGACCGTGGGGCTGTCCTGGGCGTTGCGCCGCGCCCTGCCGCGCCGCGTGGACCGCGTCTTCCGCGTGCTGCAGCTCGGGTCGGCCGCCGCCTACTCGCTCGGCCACGGCTCGAACGATGCGCAGAAGACGATGGGCATCATCGTGGGGCTGCTGGTCGCCGAGCACCGGCTGTTCGCCGACTCGCCGTTCCGCGCGCTCCAGCTCACGGACCCGAACACCGTGCCCGCCTGGGTCGTGATCGCGTGCGGGGCCGCGATGGGGCTCGGGACGATGACGGGGGGGTGGCGCATCGTGCGCACCATGGGCCAGCGGCTCACGCGGCTGCAGCCGTTCGGCGGGTTCTGCGCCGAGGCGAGCGGGGCGATCACGCTGTTTTTGGCGTCTCACTTCGGCATTCCGGTGAGCACGACGCACACCATCACGGGCGCGATCTCGGGCGTGGGGGCGGCGCACCGGCTGTCGGCGGTGCGCTGGGGGGTGGCCGGCCGCATCGTGTGGGCGTGGCTCGTGACGATCCCGGCGGCTGCGGGGATCGCGGGGCTCGCCTACCTGGTGCTGCGGGCGGCCGTCGCCTGAGGGCGGCGCGCCGCGGTCACAGCGCGAGCGCCTCCACGACGGCCTGGGCGATCGCCGCATCCTGGACGCCGACGCCGGTCAGGTCGGCCACGGTGATCTCGTCGGGCCGCTCCCGCCCCGGCCGCCGCCCCGCGGCCAGCTCGCCCAGCTCGGCGTACACCCGCTCCCGCGTCACGAAGCCCGCGGCGATGGCGTGGCGGAGGTTGCCGTAGCGCTCGGTTTGGGCCACGCGGTCGGCCACCAGCTTGTCGGCCCGGGCGAGAAGGGCGGGCTCGAGCTCGACCTTCTCCGGGCTTCCCGTCCCCGCCGACGTGACGTGCGTGCCCGCGCGCACCCAGGCGGCGCGCACGAGGGGCGCGGTGCTCGCCGTGACGGTCACGATCACCCGGTGCTCGCGCACCGCGCTCTCGAGGCTCGCCGCGACCGCCGTCTCCACGAGGGGCGCGAGCTCGCGCGCCAGCGCCAGCGCCCGCTCGCGGGTCCGGTTCCAGAGCGTGAGCCGCCGCAGCGGCATCTCGGCGAGCAGCGCCCGCGCCGTGAGGCGGGCGAGGGCTCCCGCGCCCACGAGCAGCGCCTCCCGCGCCCCGGGAGGCGCGAGGTAGCGCAGCGTCAGCGCCACCGCGGCGGCGGTGCGGAGATCGGTGAGGTAGCCGTGCTCCTCGAGGAGCAGGTCGGGCGCGCCCGTCGTGGCGTCGAGGAGGAGGAACATCCCGTCCCCCGACGGCAGGCCCCGGTCGCGGTTCCGATAGAACCCCGTCGCCACCTTCAGCACGATGTGCCGCGCGCCCGCGAGGTGCGCGCCCTTGACGTGGACCTCGGCCTGCTCCCGCGGCAACTCGAGCACCAGCGGATCGGGAAGCGCCGCCGCGCCGAGCGCCAGGGCGCGGAAGCCCTGCTCCACCGCGCGCACGGCGACGCTCAGGGGAACGCGGTCGCGGAACGCCTCGAGCGGCACGACGCGCATCGCTAGTCGCCGAACGCGCGCCGCAAGCCGCGTTCTGTCTCGGCGAGCGCCTCTCGGAAGTGCGCCAGCTCCTCCCCGTACCCGAAGCGGATGGCGCGGGGCACCCCGAAATGGTCCCCGGGCACGAGCAGCACGTCGTGCTCGGCGCGCACCCGTTCGACCACGTCGCGCGCGCTGACGGCCGGGCGGTACTGCACCAGGCAGATCGCCCCCGCCTGCGGCGGATGCCAGCTGAATGTGTCGCCGAACCGCCGCAGCCAGTCCTCGAGTACGGGGTAGTTAGTCCGCAGGATGCGCCGCGTGCGCTCGAGCAGCCGCTCGCGGACCTGCGGCTCGAGCGCGACGGCGGCGAGATGGTCGCTCGCCCCCGCGGGCCCGATGGTCGTGTAGTCGTGCCGCGCCCAGACCTCCGCGGTGAACTCGGCGGGCGCCACCAGCCAACCGATGCGCAGTCCGGGCAGGCCGTACGCCTTGGACAGGCCGTTCACCACCAGCACGCGCTCGTAGCTGCCCCAGAACGAAGGCGTCGTGACCCCGTCGCGCTCGGCGCCCTGGTACACCTCGTCGGCGAGGAGCCACGCGCCGACCGCCTGCGCCCGCTCCACGATGAGGCGCCGCATCGCGTCCGACAGCACGTGGCCCGTCGGGTTGTGCGGGTTGGTGACGATGACCAGCTTGGTCCCCGGGGCGATCGCCGCCCGCACCTCGTCCGCGCGCGGTTCCCACCCGGCGTCCGCGCGCAGCGCGAAGCCCCGCACCGCGGCGCCGAAATTCTGGGCGAGCCCCCAGGTCTGGAGGTAGTTCGGCAACATGACCGCGACCTGGTCGCCGGGCTCGAGCAGGCGCCAGCACACGAGGAAGTTCGCTTCCGCGCTGCCCGTCGTGACGAGGACCTGATCGGGAGACGCCCCGGGATAGAGCGCGGCGATGCGCTCCCGGAGCAGCTCGGTGCCGTTCGACTGGCTGTAGCCGAGCCGGACGGCGAGCAGCGGCCCGGCCTCCGCCCCGGCGAGATCGAGCAGCTCCCGAATGGAGAGGGGATGCACCCCCGACTCCGACAAGTTGTACCGCACCCGGTTCTCCCAGGTGCTCTGCCACCGCTCGAGATCGAACTGAACGAACCGCAACGGGCCTCCCGGATCGAAGGATGAACGGGCAGTAAAGTGGCGCGCTCAGGGCAGCCTGGCGAGGTCGCCGGGCCGCTCCAGCCAGTAGTCGGGCCCGAGGTCCTCGAGGTGCGCGCGATCGAACGGCCCCCACAGTACGGCGGCGGTGCGCACGCCGGCCGCGCGGCCGCAGGCGATGTCGTGGCGCGAGTCCCCCACGAACACCGCCTCGGCGGCGCTCGCCCCGAGCCGCGCGAGGGCGGTGAGCACCGGCTCGGGATGCGGTTTGGGGTTCGCGACCTCGTCCGCGCCCACGACGACGTCGAACACGTCGCCGAGAGCGGCGACGTCCAGGCCGCGCAGGGCGCCGCCGCGAGTCTTGCTGGTGACGAGCCCGAGACGCTTGCCGCGCGCCTTGAGCGCGCGCACCGCTTCGGGCACTCCGTCGTAGGGCCGTACCAGCGCGTCGTGATGGGCCAGGTTGTAGGCCCGATACGTCGCGACCATCGCCTCGATCTCCGCGGGATCGTCGCTGAAGCGGCGAAACTGGACCGCAAGCGGCGTCCCGAGGCCGCTCAGCCAGACGTGGTCGGGCGGCTCGTACCCCCGGTGGGCGCGCAGGGTGTGCCGGTACGAGCGCAGGATCAACTCGATCGAATCGATGAGGGTGCCGTCGAGGTCGAACAGCACGGTGGCGAAGGTCACGCCGGAAACTAACCAGGGCCGGCCGCGACCGCCGCCAGCAGGTGCACCTGGGGAACGTCCGGGCCCGGGTCCGGCGGCGAGAGCCGCTCGTGCCAGGCGAGGACGTCGCGGACCGAGAGGGGGACACGGCGCTCGAGCAGGGCCTCGAGGAGGAGCGTCTCGCCCGCGGTCATGCCGAGGGCGAGGCGCGACACGAGCGCGTCGAGGCGCGCGAGCGCCGCGGCGTCGCCGTGGCGGGCGGCGCGCCGCGCGGCGGCGAGCACCCAGGGGATGAGCCGCCGACCGGGCCGGTGCCGGTCGGCGGCCCGCCAGCGGGCGTCGGCGAGGCGCGCGAGCCGGGCGCGCACGAGCGGCGCCACGCGGCGCGCCGCGTCCGCCAGCACGGCCGGCTCGAGCGGGCACGACGGCGCGGCCGCCGCCCGTTCGAGGAGAGCGGTGGCCCGAACGGGATCGGCGTGCACGCCCGCCTGGTCCACCACGAACGCCTCGACGAGCTCGCCGATCCGCACGACCAGCACCACGGCTCGGTCCCCGAGCGTCACCGCGGCGCAGGCGCCGGCCGGCGCCGGCGGGCCGCTGGCGGCGAGGCGCTGGAGGCGGTCGCACCAGTCGAGCGCGCCGGCGGGGTCGGGCCCGGCGCCGATCCCCTCGACCTGGGCGGCGCCCGCGAGGCGCTGCGCGGCGAGCTTGGCGCCGAGCCGGGCCTCGAGCGCGAGCGCGCGCTCGAGCACGGAAGGCGGGAGCACCGTGATCGTCTCGATGCGCGCGTGCGGCGACCCGATCCGGTCGATGCGGCCCACGCGCTGCGCCAGCCGCGCCGGCGTCCAGGGCATGTCGTAGTGCACGACGCGCGCGGCGTCCTGGAGGTCGAGCCCCTCGCTCAGCAGATCGGTGGCGATGAGGACGTCGGTCTCGAGCGCGCGCGGCGGCGGCTGTGCCCCCTGTGCGCCGGGGGCGAAGGCGCGCAGCACCTCGCCGGGCGTCGCCCGGCCGGTCGCGAGCCATCCCGCATCCCCCGCCACGGCCGCCGCCCGCAGGCCGCGGAGCTGCGCCAGCAGGTACGTCGCCGTGGCCCGCGCCGTGACGAACACGATCGTCTTGCCCGGCCGCGCCGCGAGCAGGCGGGCGAGCGCCTGCGCCTTGGGATCGTCTCCCGGCCGGGCGAGCTCCCACAGTCGCCGGGCGAGATCGGGATCGCGCTCGAGCCACGGCCCGGCGGCAGCGGACGCCGGAGGGAGGAACAGGGGCAACTGGAATCCGTCCGCCTGCTCGAGGTCCTCGGGCGCGACGAGGGCGCGGTAGTGCCGGCGGCCCAGCGTGCGGCCCCCACGCGCGGCGTCCCGGGCGAGGGAGAGGAACGCGCGGTAGCGCCGCAGGGTGGCCCGGAACGCCGCGAGGCTCGAGGCGAGCCGCAACAGCAGGGTCATGCGGAACAGGGAGCCTGCAGGATGGCCCGCGCCGAGCTCGCGCACGCCGGTCACGAGCTGCGCCACCCGGGCATCGTCCGCGGGCGCCGCCCGAATCACGGCGCCGGGGGCGCGTTGCGGGAACCCGAGGGGGAACGGCGCCGCGCCGTAGCCCGCCCGGATGTAGGGCCGCGAGCGCGCCACGCTGAGCCGTGCGACGACGGCCGCCAGAGTCGCGCGATCGCTCTCGCCCCGCGCGGCGCAGGCGAGCGACGGGACGCCGAGGGCGGCGAGGGCGTGATCGCGCAGAAACAGGCGCAACAGGTGCAGCACGTCGGCGAGCCGATTGTGCACCGGCGTCGCGGTGACGAGCAGGACGCGCGCGCCGACCGCGAGCGTCGCCAGGGCGTGGTAACGCTTGGCGGCGGGGTTGCGAAACCGGTGCGCCTCGTCCACCACCACGAGCCCGACGCGCCGCCGCGACGCCGGCCGGGCGGCGAGCCGGCTCAGGGCCTCATGGGTCAGGACCGTCTCGGGCTCGGTGCCGAGCCGGGCGGCGAGCGTGCGCCACTGGGGAACGAGGATCGCCGGCACCACGAGCGCAAAGCGGCCGCCCAGCGCGCGGGCCACGGCGAGCGCCACGTACGACTTGCCGAGGCCCACTGCGTCGGCGAGCAGCGCGCCGCCGTGGCGCCGCAGGATCGCCACGAGCCGCTCGGCGGCGGGCGCCTGGTGCGGCGCGAGCCACGGCGGCCACGCCGCGTCCGGGCCCCCCGCCGGGAGGTCGAGCAGGGCCCGCGCGGCGCTCGCCGCGACGGCGGCGGGCGCGGCGGCGGAGCCGGGCGCGAGCAAGCAGGCGAGCGGCTCCGGGAGGGGGGTCAGGTCTTCAGCGAGGATCCGGGGCGAGGGCGGCCAGGGCACGGCGGTCGGACGCGTCGAGCTGGTAGAGCGCCGCGATGGCGTCGTCGTCCGCCACCCGGCGGCGCCCCTGCTCGGCGAGCCGGCGCCACGCCGCCGCGTCGGCCGCGGGGAGCGGCAGGTCGCGCACCACGCGGGCGTTGAAGCGGCGGAATCCGCCGCGGGCGGGGTCGGCGTGGAGCCGGGCGAGGGCGGTGAGCCAGCGCGAGTTGAGGAGGGCGGCGAGGGCGTGGGCGTCGTCGGCGCTGCGCGTGGCGATGCCGTACACCGTGTTGAGGGGCACCGTTTCCGGATCGGGGACGGCGGCGGCGAGGCGGCGGGCGACATCGGCCCAGACGACGCGGTACGGCGTCACGGCGAGGGCGGTCCGGAAAAGCTGCCACGGCGCGCCGGCGCGGTAGTCGCTGCGGCGCCGCAACCGCTCGAGGTGGGCGCCGAGCGCCCGGGCGAGCGCCGGGGGCAGGCGGGCGAGGGGCCGGCCGTCGGGCGCGTGAGTCCAGAGCAGGTGGACGCGCGGCGTCGCGGCGAAGGGCGCGAGGTCGCGCCCGCGCAGCGCCGGACGCGTGCCGGGCCCGGGCTCGGGCACGAGGAACACCTCATCGGCGCCCGTCTTCACCCCGAGCTGCGGGCGCCAGCGCTCCCCGATCGTGGGCAGCGCGGCGCGCAGGTGCCGGGCGACGCGCGTCGCGTCGGGTTCGAGGAGCCACGGTCCCGCCGCGCGAAGCGCGCGCTGGGGGAGCGTGGGGGCCGCGCTCTTCGGGCCCAAGGCGGTGGCGGGGCGCTCGAGACCGGTGGGCCCGGCCCGCGCAGCCGCGAGCACCATGGGGTACACGGCGGCGCCGAACGCGTCGCCGCCCTCGGGGAGCGGCGCCACGCGCTCGAGCCGGTGCCTGTCGGCCAGGCGGCGGCGCAGCGGTTCCGCGTAGCCCGTGGACGCGAGCTTCGCCGGCACGAGGAGCGCGACCGCGCCCCCGGGCGCCGTCAGCTCGAGCGCGCGTTCGACGAAGGCGACCGCGAGGTCGGGGAGGTGCGCGAAGCCGCGCTCGCGTGCCGGCCGCCAGGCGGCGTAGCGCGCGGCCAGCACCTCGCGCACGCGCGCCGGCACGCGCTCGCCGCGGACCCAGGGCGGATTTCCCGTCACGAGGTCGAAGCCGCCGCGATCGAGGATGTCGCCGAAGTGCGACTCGAAGGCGAAAAACGGCGCGCCGCCGTCGTTGTGCAACCGGCGCAGCGCGGCGCGGAGCTCGCGGCGGCTGGCGCGCAACGCGCGCAGGCGGACGCGCTCCCCCGCGGCCAGCCCGCGGCGCCGGCCGAACAGGTCGCGCTCCCTGCCCGCGGCCACGGCCTCCGCGATCCGGCGCTCGAGCGCTGCGATCGTCGCCTCGAGCAGCCGGCGGGCGATGGCCGCTTCGGCGCGCGCGAGCTCGCGCAGCGCGTCGCGCTTGGCCGGGCCCGACAGCGCGAACAGCGTGCGGCGGGCCGCGCCGAGGCGCGCGAGGTCGGCGTGCGGCGACTCGGGGGCGGGCGCGGCGGCCAGGGCGCGGGCCAGCGCGAGCGGGTCGAGGAGCGAGTCCCCCTGGCGGATGTGGCCGTCGAGGTTCGGGAGCGGGGCGATCCGCGCGAGGTCGGGTTCGTCGCCGTCGGCGACCAGCGCGAGCCAGATCCGCAGCTCCGCCAGTCGCACCGCGGTGAGGTTCACGTCCACCCCGAAGAGCGACCGGGCCACGACCTCCCGCCGGACGGCGGCCGGCGGCCCGTCGCCCGCTGCGCGGCGCAGCCGCGTGAGCTCCTCGAGCGCGCCGAGCAAGAACGCGCCCGACCCCACGGCCGGGTCGAGCACGGCGAGCCGCCGCAGGTCTGGTCGCCGGCCGACGGGGGGCGGGTCGCCGCGGTGCACCCAGCGCTCGGCGGCGGCGGCGGAGAGCCCGAAGCGATGGACCAGCGCCGCCTCGAGACCGGCGCGCACGATCTCGCGCACCAGCGCGGCGGGGGTGTAGAAGCTGCCGCTCGAGCGCCGCTCCGCCGGGTCCATGACCCCCTCGAACACCCGACCCAGCATGTCGGGCGCCACCCGATTGTCGTCGCCCTCGTCGCTCTCGCGCGCGGAGAAGTGAAACCGCTCGAACAGATCGTCGAATGCGTCCCGCCAGTCGGCGTTGCTCCAGCCGGCGGCGCCGTGGCGGCGCTCGAGCGCCGTGGGCTCGAACAGCCCCCCGTTCAAGAACGGCAGCCGCCCCAGGGCCGCGGCCGCTCCGGTGCGCGCGGCGGCCGGCCGGTTCAGCGCGCCGAAGCACAGCGGGTCGAAGACGTGCCGCTGGAAGTGGCGGCGGCCGGCGAGACAGGCTTCGAAGCGGCGGACCAGATAGCGCCGGTCGCCGTCGAGCCAGCCCTTCGCCTGCACGAAGTACAGGAACAGCACCCGCGTCAGCGCGGCGAGCGCCAGGGCGCGCCGATCCGCGCGACTCGGCGGCGCCGTCAGCCGGTCGGTCAACCGCTCCAGGGTGGCGCGGAACGCGCGGAAGAAGCGCGGCGTGACCCCCTCGCTCGCCAGCGCCTCGCCGATCCGCAGGCTCAGCGCCAGCGAGGTCTCGCCCGGCAGGGGGCGGAACCGCTCGAGGGTTTCGAGCGCGCCGGCGCCCGCGCGCTCGAGCGGCAGCGCGGCGACGCGAACCGCGGGCCCGCGGCTCGCGGCGCGCCACCCCGCGCACACCAGCCGCCGTGGCGCGATGCCGAGCGCGCAGACCAGGCCCCGCTCCGCGCGGGCGGCGAGCCGCCGGGCGGCGGCCCGGGCCGCGCTTTCGGCGTCGCGCGCGTCGAGCGCGAACACCCGGAACGCCTCGTGCCGCGCCACCAGCGCGGCGCGGGCCGCACCCGTCGCCGCGGCGGCCGGCCCCAGCCAGGGCTCGGGTGCTACGGGTTCCCACGCCGCGCGATAGCCGAGCGCCCCGAACAGGTGGCGAAGATCTTCGATCTGCTCGGTGCGGGCGAGGAGCTCCCGCAGCACCGCGAGCCCCCGGGTTGGGACCGCGCCAAGCTAGCGGCGGTGGGGGCCGGCACCGGTACCGCGGCGTTGCGGGCCGGCGCGAATTACTGCGCGCCGGGGTTCAGTGTTTCTTCACGCCGAACCGGCTACATTCCCGGGCCATGAGCACGGGACTCCTCGGCCTCGCGGGCATCGGTTTGCTGCTCGGTTTCCGCCACGCCTTCGAACCCGACCACCTGGCGGCCGTGTCCACCCTCGCCACGCGGCAGGGGCGCCTCCTCGAGGCCTGCCGGCTCGGCGCGGCCTGGGCGCTCGGCCACACGGCGAGCGTCGGCCTGGTGGTGGCGGCGATCATCGTGGGCGGCGTGCGCCTCCCCGCCCGGCTGTGGCCCGCGGCCGACTTTCTCGTCGCGCTGCTGTTGATCGGGCTCGGGGGCTCGGTGATCGCGCGCTACGCCCGCGGGCGCTGGCACCTGCACGTCCACAGCCACGACGGCGGGCCCCATCTCCACCTCCACAGCCACGCGCGCGGCGCGGCGCACGATCACGCCCACCCCACCGGGGACGTGCGGCGCTCGCTCGGATTCGGCCTGCTGCACGGGCTCGCGGGGAGCGCGGCCATCCTGGTGCTGCTCGTCGCCGCGGCGCCGACCCGCGCCGCGCAGCTCGCCTATTTCGCGGCGTTCGCCTGCGGCACCCTCCTCGGCATGCTCGGCGTCTCGCTCTCGCTGGCCGCCGTCGTGCGGCTCGCCGCGGAGCGCGGGCGCCACTGGGCGATGACGCTGCATGTCGGCGCGGCGGCGGCGAGCGTGGCGGTGGGGCTCGCGCTCGCGGGCCGGGTGGCCGCCGGGTTCTAGGCCGGCGTCAGTCCGCCTGCCGGTAGCGCCGGCCCCGCCACTCGATCGTCCGCCCGCGCCATGCGGAGCGGAGCATGATCGCGGCGGGAATCGCCCACGTCACGCAGGGCGCTCCCCTTCGCCGGCCGCCACGACCGTCGCGGCCGTGAGATGGCCGGCGACGTTGGTCATCGTGCGGAACATGTCGGGCACGCGATCGAGGCCGAGCAACAGCGTGAGGCCCGCGAGCGGGAGCCCCGTGCTCGCGAACGCGGGGGCGAGGCTTACGATGCTCGCGGACGGCACGGCGGCCACGGTGAGCGACGTCAGGAACACGGCCGCGCCGGCCTGGAAGACGTCGCCCAGCCCGAGACTCGAGCCGTAGAGCCGGGCCACGAACGCCACCGCCACGGCCTGGAACAACGCGCTGCCGGCGCGGTTCACGCTCGCCCCCAGGGGCAGCACGAATCCCGCGACGCTGCGGGGAATGCCGAGCTCGCGTTCGGCGGCGTCGAACATCACGGGGAGCGCCGCGAGCGAGGAGGTCGTGGAAAACCCCATGAGCAACGACGGCCGGGCGGCGCGCACAAAGCGCCCCACGCCGAGCCGCGCGACCAGCGCCACCGCGGGCAGGTACACCAGGGCCACGAACGCCGCCAGCCCGGCGACCACGGCGAGCACGAAAATCGCCATCGCCTTGACGAGCGACCAGCCGAACTGCGCCACGGCGCCGGCCACGAGGGCGAAGATCCCGAGCGGGGCGAGCCACAGCACCCAGTGCACCACCCGCACCAGGGCCTCCGCCGTCACGTCGGCGAGCTCGGTGAGGGTGCGCCGCTTCTCGTCGGGAAGCGCGGCGGCGGCCACGGCGAAGATGGTGGTGAACACGATGACCGGCAGGAGATTCCCCTCGACGGCCGCACGGACGGGGTTGGCCGGGATCAGTTCGACCAGGAACCGCGCTCCGGTGGGGAGGTCCTGCGCCGCGCGGCGCACGAAGGCGGAGTCGGCGTCGCCAGCCGCGCGGAGCGCCGCCTGCTCGGCCGCAGTCACGGACGCGAGGGGCAGCACGAGCGCCGCGACCAGGAACCCGATGACGATCGCGACGAGCGTGGTGCTCCAGAAGAAGCCAAGGGTGCGCGCACCCAGCCGGCCGAGCCGGCGAACGTTGCCCAGGCCCGCCACGCCGGCGAACAGCGCCGTGACGACGAGCGGGAGGACGATCATGGAGAGGAGATTGAGAAACAGGGCGCCCGCGGGATGCAGCCACCGCTCGGCGAGCGCGAGCAGGAGGGGCGACTGCGTCGCCGCAGCGGCGAGCCCGAGGAGCACTCCCGCCACGAGCCCCCCCGCCATCCACGTGTGGCTTCTCATCGGGCGCCCCGTATTATTCCCGGGCACCAATGATCACCGCCGCCTCCCCCGCGCGCAACGGCTGACCGTGGCGACACCGACGCAGCGCTCCGTGGAAGTCGCCGCCGCCGACGGCGCGCCCATCCGGGTCACGATCGCGAGCGGCGGCGGCCGGCGGCCCGTGGTGGTGGTGTGCGACGCGCCGGCGCTCGGGGAGCGGCTCGCGCGTGCGGGTTTCACCGCGGTGCTGTGCATGCCGCGCGGCGCGGCCGATGCGGAGGCGGTGCTCGCGGCGCTGGAGCGCGGCGCCCTCGGCGTGGACGCGCCGCGCTACGCGCTCGTGGCGCCCGCACCGGTCGCAGCCCTCCGCCCGCGGGTGCCCGCCGCCGCGCCGGTGGATCCGGGGGACGAGCCCGCTGTGGAGCGGCTGATCGCGTGGCTGGCGAGCCGTCTCGCGTGATCGGACTCGACGCGGTGCGGCGCGCCCTGCGCGGCCACCGGCCTCGGAGCGCGGCCACGCCCGGTGCGCTGCCCGCGGCGGTGGCGCTGGTTTTGCTCGAGACGGGGCAAGGGCTCGAGGCGCTGTTCATCAGGCGCGCGGTGCGCGCCGGGGATCCGTGGTCGGGACAGGTAGCGCTGCCCGGGGGCCGCCGCGCCGCGAGCGACCCGGATCTCCTCGCCACCGCGATCCGCGAGACGCGCGAGGAGACGGGCGTCGAGCTGTCGGAAAGCGAGCGGCTGGGCGCGCTCGACGATCTGCACCCGCAAACGCCGACGCTGCCGCCCGTCGTGGTGCGCCCGTTCGTGTTCGCGCTGGTCCGCCGGCCGGCGCTCGTGCCCAGCAGCGAAGTGGAACGCGCCTTCTGGCTGCCGCTCGCCCGCCTCGCCGCGGCGGATGCGCGGCGCTCCGTCACCCTCACCGTGCGCGGCGAAGCGCGCGCCTTCGCCGCCTACCTCGCGGACGACGAGCTCATCTGGGGCATGACCGAGCGCATCCTCACGCCGTTCCTGCGCCGCATCGGCCTCCTCGACGAGGAGTGACCGCGGGTCTGTAGGCCGGCAAAATCCTGTTATTCGGTTGACAATAATCCCAATTTCGCGTAGTCTAAGTCGCTCGCAGTGCGGGACTGCAACTCGTTCCCGCGCCGTCGCATAGCTCGTTGTCTCGTACTGCCGCTACGACAGGGAGAATCGCCATGAGCGCTGCTGTGCGCGACGCCGGTCCGCCCCTCACCCGCTCGGTGGAGGACTACCTCAAGGCCATCTACCACCTGTCGAGCCAGGGGGGGTTCGCCACCACGAGCGATATCGCCGCGATGCTCGACCTCGCGGCGCCCTCGGTGAGCGGCATGGTGAAGCGTCTGTCGGAAACCGGGCTCATCGAGCACGTGCCGTATCGCGGCGTGCAGCTCACGCCGCAGGGCCGCCAGGCGGCGCTGCGCATGATCCGCCGTCATCGCATCCTGGAGCTGTACCTCACGCAGCGCCTCGGCTACGACTGGGGCGGGGTGCATGCCGAGGCGGAGCGCCTGGAGCATGCCGTCTCCGACGAGTTGATCGAGCGGATGGCCGGCGCGCTCGGGCAGCCGCGCTACGACCCGCACGGCGATCCCATCCCGACGGCGGCGGGCGAGATCGAGGAGGCGGAGCTCGTGTCGCTCGCCGACGCGCGGCCGGGGGTGAAGCTCGAGCTCCGGCAGGTGGCGACGCAGGAGCCGGCGCGACTCAGGTATTTGGCCGAGCAGGGCCTCACTCCCGGGGTGCTGGTCCTGGTGAGCGAGCGGCAGCCGTTCAACGGGCCCACCACGGTCGCCCTGGTGCCCTCGGGGGAGCGACGCGTGCTGGGCCGGGAGCTCGCGCAGGCCTTGTGGTGCCGGGAGGTACCGGAGGAGCGGCATGGCGACGCGCAGCGTTGACGTCGAGCGCGGCTGGCGCCGGCCGCGCCTCGCGCCGAGCCTCGCCGAGGTTTACCGCACCGTCCCGGTCACCGAGGGCGCGTGGTGGAAGAAAGCGCTCGCGTTCGCGGGTCCCGGCTATCTCGTCGCCGTCGGGTACATGGATCCCGGGAACTGGGCCACCGACCTGGCCGGCGGCTCGCGGTTCGGCTACGCCCTGCTCAGCGTCATTCTCATCTCGAACCTCATGGCGATCCTGCTCCAGGGGCTCGCGTCCAAGCTGGGCATCGTCACCGGGCGCGACCTGGCGCAGGCGTGCCGCGATCACTACTCCCCGGCCGCGACCGTTGCGCTGTGGGTGCTGTGCGAGATCGCGATCGCCGCCTGCGACCTGGCCGAGGTGATCGGCTCGGCGATCGCGCTCAACCTGCTGTTCGGCATCCCCCTGCCCTGGGGCATCGCGCTCACGGCGCTGGACGTGCTGCTCGTGCTGTTCCTCCAGCACAAGGGCTTCCGCCTGCTCGAGGCGCTGGTGGTCGCGCTGATCGCGACGATCGCGGGCTGCTTTTTGTTCGAGATCGCGATCGCGCGCCCGGACCTGGGCGCGGTGGCCGCGGGGTTCGTCCCCAGCCCCTCCATCCTCGCGGACCGCGACAAGCTCTACATCGCGATCGGGATCCTCGGCGCCACGGTCATGCCGCACAACCTCTACCTGCATTCGTCGGTCGTCCAGACGCGGCGCTACGAGGAGACCGCTGCGGGCAAGCGGATGGCCGTGCGCTACGCGTTCCTCGATTCCACCATCGCGCTGAGCTGCGCCCTGTTCATCAACGCCGCGATCCTGATCGTGGCCGCCGCCACGTTCTATCGCACCGGCCACACCGAGGTCGCGGAGATCCAAGAGGCCTACCAGCTGCTCACGCCGCTCCTCGGCGTCACGGGTGCGAGCGCGGTGTTCGCTCTGGCGCTGCTCGCCTCGGGCCAGAACTCGACGCTCACGGGGACGCTCGCCGGGCAGATCGTGATGGAAGGGTTCTTGAACCTCCGCATCCGCCCCTGGCTGCGGCGCCTGATCACGCGGGGCATCGCGATTGTGCCGGCGGCGTTCACGGCTATCTTCTTCGGGGAGAGCGGCACGGCGAAGCTGTTGATCCTGAGTCAGGTGATCCTCAGCCTCCAGCTCTCCTTCGCCGTGTTCCCGCTGGTGCGGTTCACCTCGGACCGGGCGAAGATGGGCGAGTTCGCGAACCCCGGCTGGCTCAAGGCGCTGGCGTACGGCGTCGCCGTCGCCATCGCGTGCTTCAACGCCTGGCTCCTCGTGCAGACCCTCGCCGGGTGGCTCGGCTGATGTACCGCCGCATCCTCGTCCCCCTCGAGCACTCCGCCGCCGACCAGACGATTCTCGCCCACGTGCGCGAACTCGCCCGGCGCCTGGGTTCGGCCCTGGTGCTGGTCCACGTGGCCGACGGGTGGGTGGCGCGCAACATCCGCGAATTGGACCTGCGGGAATCGGAAGAAATGCGCGAGGACCGCGCCTACCTGGAGGACATCGTCCGGCGGCTTCAGGCGGAAGGCTTCGACGCCGACGCCGTCCTCGCCGCGGGCGACCCGGCGAAAGAGATCGCCGCGGCGGCCGAGCGCGAGGGGTGCGACCTGATCGCCATGGCCACCCACGGCCACCGGCTCTTGGGCGACGTCGTCCACGGCAGCGTCGCGACAGCGTTACGGCACATGACCAGGGTCCCCATCTTGATGGTCCGGGCCGATCGCAGCTGACGCCGCGGCCGCGCGCGCCTGCTCGAGCGCCCGGAGAATGGCGCCGAGCCGGCGGTCGCGCGTCTCGCGGAGCTCGTCCAGCTTCTCTTTGTAGGCCCGTTCCACGGCGGCCACCAGGGCGCGTTGCTCGTCGGGTTCCAGCCGGTGCCAGGTGGCGAGCTGGGCCCACCATGTCTCGAAGCTCGCGAGCAGGCGCTGGAGGAAGATGGTGACCCCGCCGGCGCCGGCCGCCAGGTGGTAGGTGAGGTGCGGGCCGGCCGCCGCCCAGCCCAGCGCGGGGCCCAGCGACACGGCGCGGTCGAGCTCGTCCACGTCAATCGCCCCGCGCAGCACGAGGTCGATGCACTCTCGCCACACGGCGGCGGCGATGCGGCCGACGACGTAGCCGGGGACGGGCTTCTTGAGCACGACGGGCATGCGGCCCACGGCCTGGAGGTAGTGCCGGGCACGCTCGAGAGCGGCGGCGGCGGTGCGGGGGCCCGGCACCACCTCGACGAGCGGGATCAGCTCCGGCGGGTTGAGCGGGTGGGCGACGAGGCAGCGCTCCTGGCGCCGGCAGCGCGCGAACAGGTCGCCGGGGGGGAGCCCGCTCGACGAGCTCGTGACGAGCGCCTCGGGCGCCGCCACCTGCTCGACCCCGTCGAACAGCCGCTGCTTGGCGAGCAGGTCCTCGGAGATCGCCTCGATCACCCAGTCGGCGTCGCGCACCGCCTGGAGCAGGCTGCGCGCTAGGTGAAACTCCATGAGGCCGCGCTCGACGATCCCCTGCGGCGCCCGCTCCAGGCCCACGAGCGCCCGGGCGCGGCGCGGCACCTCGGCCGCGGCCCGGTCGAGGCCCTCGGCGCTCGCGTCGAAGACCGTCACCGGCCAGCCGGCGGACGCGCACAGCGCGGCCCACCCGCAGCCGATGTCGCCCGCGCCGACGACCGCGACCTTGCGCGGCAGCGACCTCACACCGCGGCCTCTTCCGCCGCGATGGGCGCCGGCCGGGCCCGCGCCGCCCAGCGGAACACCCGCTCGGAGAGCAGCCGGCGCGCCACGCCGACGTCAACCGCCGTCGCGACGGCCGCCCGGCTGCCGGCGGGATCGACCCGGGTGCGGCCGCGGCGGTCGCCGTCCTCGAGGTCCACCGCCACCCGCCGCTCCTCGAAGGTGAGCGCGCCCGGGTGCACGAGCGCGGCGATCGGCAGCACGTCGTTCACGATGCAACCGTCGAGTCCTTCTTCGCGGCGATGGAACTCGACGTAGAAGCGGAGCGCCTCGCTGAGCCAGCGCGCCTGCGCCGTGCCGGCGCGCGCCAGGCGGCTCACCTCGGCCGCGGGGAGCACCATCTGCCGCGTCACGTCGAGGCCCACGAGCGCCGTCGGCAGCTCGGCGCGCAACACGATGTCCAGCGCCTCGGGGTCGCACCAGGCGTTGAACTCCGAGTAGGGCGTGGTATTGCCGGGCGCCGCCACCGTGCCGATCATCGCGATGTGACGCGCCACCGTGGCCCGCACGAGGGCGGGATCGCGCCGCAGCGCCAATGCGAGGCTCGTCACCGGCCCCAGCGTCACCAGGGTCACCGGCTGCGGCTGGTCGGCCAGGAGCCGGTCGAGCGACTTGACGAAGTCGAGGATGACGCCGGCGGGCGGCACGGGCGCGTAGCCCAGCCCGGTCTCGCCGTGGGTCTCGCGCGCCACGGCGATCGGCCGCTTGAGCGGCCGGCGCGCGCCGACGCCCAGGGTCGCGCGCCGGCCCGCGCGCCGCAGGATCTCCACGGCGTTGCGATACGCGTGCTCGACCGTGGTGTTGCCGTAGGAGATCGAGATGCCCCGCACGTCCAGCTCCGGCGACGCCAGCGCCAGCAACAGCGCCAGCATGTCGTCAATGCCGGGGTCGGTGTCGATGACGACGGGGAGCGCCCGGTCCGCCACGGACTGAAGGCTAGGGAGCGCGGACCTCCTTGGCAATGGTCTCGCGCAGCTCGCGGAACTCCGCGGCGCCCCCGAAGCCGAACAGCCGCTCGATCACGCGGCCGCGGCGGTCGAGGAGCACCGAGTAGGGGAGGCCCCGATAGTGGTACGTCGCCTTCATGCGGCCGGCCCCGACCAGCACCGGGAACGGGGGCCGGAACTCGCGCACGAACTCGAGCATCTTGCCCCGGTCCACGTCGTCCGAGATGGCGACGATCTCGAAGTCCCGGCGGTCGAACTCCCGGTACAGCTCGGCCATGTGCGGGAACTCCTCGCGGCAAGGGTCGCACCACGACGCCCAGAAGTTCACGAGCGTCACTCGGCCGCGAAACCGCGCGAGCGTCACCGTGTCGCCGCGCAGGTCGGGGAGGGCGAAGGGGGGCGCGAACGCCGGCCGCTCGGCCGGCCCGGCGGCCGCGCCGCCCGCGCCGCCCGCCGCAAGCAGCGAGTCGCCGTCGAGCAGCGCCAGCGTGCCGCGCGCATCCACCGCCACCGCCGTCTCGCGCTCGCCCAGATGGCGCGTCGCGAGGATGGCGCCGCTCGCGGTGTCGAGGACGTCCAGGCGCAGGCGTGTGGCGGCGGAGTCGTCCGAGCCGAGCGCGTAGAGCCGGCCGTCGGGGCCCAGGGCCAGGGCGATGTTGACCAGGGCGTGCCGCACCCGAAGCTCCCGGCCGCGGGCCGGGAGGAACACCGGGTCGGTCTCGCGGGCGAACAGCCCGCGCCGCGCGGTCCAGCGCAGCACGCCCCCGGAGGAATACTTGCGGATCTCGTCGCGCACGAGCGGGGCGTAATAGACCGAGCCGTCCGCCCCCAGGGCGACGGCCCCCGCGTTCACCAGGTCGGCGAGAAACGGGGTCGCGGGGATGCGGATAGTGGCGAGGCCGGCCGTGGGCCGGCCGGCGGAGTCGAGCATCCGGAGCAGCGGCGCCGTGTCGGGTTCCGGGCGGCCGAGCGCCGGCACCTGGTAGGGGGAGCGCGCGGCGACAATGCGGCCGCCCGCCGCCGCGTAGAGCGACGCCCCGTCGGGGCTGTCCCACTCCCGCACCACGCGGCCCGCGGTGTCGAGGACGACTCCTTCGCCGGTGCGCTCGGTGGCGAGCAGCCGGTCGCCGCCCAGGGCCGCGACGGCGACCGGGGCGGCGAGCCGGGGATGCTCGAGCGCCTTGACGACGCGCAGCCGGCCGTCGAACGCGAGCAGGCGGCCGTGGTCGGGGTCGGCCGCCCACGACCGGCCGCCGAGCGCGGCGGCGGGCGAGCGGCCGAGAAACAGCAGCGTGAAGCGGGTGGGCGCCGGCCCGCGGCAGGCGACGAGCGCCGCGGCGAGCGCGGCGCCCAGGGCCCGGCGCATCAGCTGGCAGGCGAGACCGTCTTGATCTCGATGGTGTGCAGCCCGCTCACGAAGCGGTGCGTCCCCGAGACCTTGACCTTCCCTTCGGCGTACTGCTCCAGCTTCGAGTTCTGCGGATCGCCGGGCTTCGAGCTCACGGGCACGTAGATCGTGCCGTCGCTCGCCAGGATGCCGAGCGGCACCCCGGCCTTGGCGCACGCCTGCGCGCACGCCTTGTGGGCGGCGCCCGACGCGCCGTTGGTGGTGTGGCAGTTCAGGTCGATCACCTGGCCGGTGATGGTCAGCTCGTTGCCGGCCGTCGCCGCGTGGCCCTGCGCCGCGAGGGGCAGCGCGAACAGCGCCAGCACGGCGGTGACGGCGAGGATTCGCTTCAGCATCGCTTCGTCCTCCTCATGAACGGGATAGCTGCGACGGGAGCGACGGGCGTCGCTCCCGTGTTACCATACGTCCCGACCGCGGGTTCCGGATTGGCGTATATTGGGCCCCATGCGCGACGCCTACCGGCAGCTCGTGGACACGTTCGGGCGGGGCTGGGAACGCGGCGACGTCGAGGCCATCGCCTCGGTGTTCACGCCCGACGCCGTGTTCCTCGACCACCCCTTTGGCGAGAAAAGCGTGGGGATCGACGCGATCCGCGCCTACTGGGGCGACGTCCCCCGCAACCAAGCCGAGGCGACGTTCAAGTCCGGGGAGATCTACGTGGCGGGTCCCTGGTTCGCCACGGAGTTCCGCTGTACCTATCGGCGCCGGCGCACCGGCGAGTGGGTGGATGCGCGGGGCGCCATGTTCTGCGAGACCCGGGACGGCAAGATCAGCGAGATGCGGTTGTACTGGCACCGCTTTCCGTGAGGGTCGCCTAGATCCCCTGGCGGCTGCGCGCGTACTCGAGCGCCTGCTCGAGGAGCCCGGCGCTGCGCAAGCCCATCCGCATCGCGAGCGCCACGGCCTCCGTTTCCTCCATCCCCTGTTCGAGGAGAAAGTACGGCAGCAACGCCGCGCCCACGCGGCTGCCGCTGTTGCAGTAGATGCACGCGGGCCGCCGCCCCGCGAGCTCGCGCACCGTGTCGAGCAGGCGCGTGAACGTATCGTCGGCCACCGGGCCGTGGCCCACGGGGATGTGCCGGTATTCGAGCCCCGCGGCGAGGGGCGCGTCGGGGACGGCGAAGGGGCGCGGCTCCATCGCCTCGCGGATGTCCACCACCACTTGGCACCCGGCCCGCCGCAGGGCGGCGAGGTGCTCGGGGCCGGGCTGGCCGCCGGTGACGATCCCCGGGATCGGCTCGCACGCGTTGGGGACGCCGGCGAGGGCGTCGAGCAGTTGGCTCATCGGGTGGCTCGCGGCTAGGTTTCGGGCACCAATCTAGCGCATCGCGTCGTCCATGCCCGCGTCCCGCAAGCCCTCGCTGCGCGCGCATCTCATGCCCCGCCAGAAGCTGTGGCTCAACTGGGACGGGGCGTTCCTCATGGGGCCGCGCTACCTCCGGTTCCTCGAGGCCGTGGAACGCAGCGGCACCATCCGCGCGGCGGGCCAAGCGGTAGGCTGGAGCTACCGCACCTGTCTCAACCGTATCCGGCAGATGGAGCGGGTCCTCGGCGCCAAGGTGCTCGCGACGGCGCGCGGGGGCCCGCGCGGCGGCGGGGGAGCGCGCCTCACGCCCGAGGCGCGGCGGCTGGTGGCGCTGTTCGCCGCATGGCGGCGCGAAGTGGAACGGCTGAGCCACGAGGCGTTCCGGAAAGTCCTGCGCCGATAGGCATCGTCTTGCCTATCGGCTCCCGCCTCGCTAAGTTCTCCCGGTCGTCGCTGCCCCCAGCTCCCGCGAACGAAAGGTCCGCCCGTGCGTCCTGGCCAGGTCGTGCTCGGCGCCGCCGCCCTGCTCGTCGTCTGTCGTGCGGTCCCGGGGCTCCGCGCCCAGACGCCCGGCACCCCCCGCGTGGCGGGCTACGTGCAGCCGCGCCTCCAGGTCACGGGCGACTCGGCTGTCTTCGTCTTGAATCGGGCCCGCGTCGGCATCGAGGGCGATCCGGCGCCGTGGGCGAGCTATAAGGTCCAGGTCGAGGCCCGCAGCCTGGCCGTGAACGGCGCCCCCGCAGCCGTGACCGCGACCGACCTCTACGTGGCGGCCCACCGGCCGGCCTGGCGGATCGTCGCGGGGCAGTTCAAGGTGCCGTTCTCGCTCGAAGAGCTGGCGCCGCTCAGCACTCTGGAGCTTCCCGAGCGCTCGCTCGTCGTCACCGCGCAGGCGCCCAAGCGGGACATCGGGCTCATGGGTGAGTGGCGGCCGGTCGGCGCCGTGCAGCTCGAGGCCGGCGCGTTCAACGGCGAAGGGCCCAACCGCGCCGGCAATCCCGACAAGAAGCTGAGCTACGTCGCGCGGCTGCTCGCCACTCCCGCCCCGGGCCTGGACGTGGGAGCGGCGGCGGCCGCTTACCCCGACAGCACCTGGTGGGATCTCCAGGCCGGCTACCGCCGCGGCTCCTGGCGGGCCCGCGGCGAGGTGCTGCGCCGCGACCGCGTCCGCCCCGCCGACCACGCGAGCGGATGGTACGCGCAGGCCGCCTACCTCGTGCCGCGGGTGCGGCTCCAACTCGTGGGCCGCGTCGAGCAGTACGCGCCGAGCGCCGCGGCCGGCGGGCGCGAGACGGGGTACACGGCCGGGGCGCAGTATCTGTTCCGGGGCGACGACCTGAAGCTCCAGACGAGCTACACGGCGTACGGGGGCTCGGGCGCGGCGGTGACGCACAACCCGTTCATCCTCCAGCTCCAGGCGCGGTTTTGATGCCCCGGCTCGGCCTCGGTCGCGCCCGCGCGATCGCGCTGCTCCTCGCGGCGGCGGTGTCGCCCCCGGCCCCGGCGGGGCGGCAGGCGCGCGACGTCGTGCTCGCGACCACCACCTCGACCCGCGACACGGGGTTGCTCGATTCGCTGGTGCCCGTGTTCGAGCGCCGCACGGGCTACCGCGTGAAGGTGGTGGCGGTGGGGAGCGGGCAGGCGCTGGCCATGGGCCGGCGCGGCGACGCGGACGTGGTGCTGTCGCACGCGCCCGATGCGGAGCGCGCGCTCATGGACTCGGGATACTTCGTACGCCGCCGCCTCGTGATGCACAACGAGTTCCTCATCGTGGGACCGCCGTCCGACCCGGCGGGGATTCGCGGCCTGCGCGACGCGGCGGCCGCGTTCCGCCGGATTGCGGAGCGCGGGGCGCCGTTCGTGTCGCGGGGCGACGAATCGGGCACCCACCAGCGCGAACAGAGGCTGTGGCGTAAGGCCGGCCTCGCGGTCCCGCGAGGGCGGCCGTGGTACGTGGAGTCGGGACACGGCATGGGCGAGACCATGCAGATCGCGAGCGAGAAGCGGGCCTATACCCTTGCCGATATCGGGACCTACCTCGCCTGGCGCGCGAAACTCGAGCTGGTCCCCCTGGTCGAGGGGGACCCCGAGCTGTACAACGTCTATCACGTCCTGGAGCTGAACCCCCGCAACGCACCCCGCATCAACCTCGCCGGCGGCACGGCGTTCGCCGATTTTCTCGTCGCCCCGGAGACCCAACGGCTGATCGGCGCCTTCGGCCGCGCGCGCTTCGGCCAGAGCCTCTTCGTCCCCGACGCGGGGCGGCCCGATCCCTGGTGACGAGCGGCAGGGCGACACGGCGGCTGTCCTCTGGAGGGGTCGGCGGCCGTGCCGCACGCGGGGCGGCGTTAACGCTCGCGGCACGCGGGGCGTCAGAGCAGTCGCGGGGAACCGGTACGCTTCTTGATCGGTTGCCGTCGTGAGGGGTACCGGGTATATAGAGGATGGGTCCTATGATGCTCGCCGTGATGCTCTCGCTGTCGCTGTTCGGCCCGGGGCCCGCGGGCTCCGCGGCCGCCGTGCGCAGTGACGACCCGCCCGTCAAAGTCTGGCTCAGCCAGGACAGCTATTTCCGCCGCGGCGACCGCGCCCGGGTGAAGGTGCGGCTCGCCGAAGACGGCTATCTGGTGGTGCTGCGGGCCGACGCGCGCGGCCGGGTGCGCGTCTTGTTCCCGCTCGATCCCGGCGACGATGCGTTCGTGCGCGGCGGCGAGACCATCGAGGTCCGGGGCCGCGGCGACCGCGAAGCGTTCTATGTGGACGAGCGCGAAGGGTCAGGCGTCGTCCTCGCCGCCCGCTCGGTGGCGCCGTTCCGGTTCGACGAGTTCGTCCGCGGCGACCACTGGGACTACGGCGCCCTCGACGCTCGCTTCACGGGCGACGACAAGGAAGCGGCCCTGCTCGACATCGTGCGGCGCATGTCGCCCGACGGCCACTTCGACTACGACGTGCAGGAGTACGTAGTGGCCGCCCCGCGGGCGTACGCAAGCGACTACGCGTTCGGCCGTCCGGCCTACGCGCTGAGCGTGAGCTTCGGGTGGGGCTGGCCGTATTACCGCTTCGGCTTCTTCTACGGATACGCCGGCTCGTACTGCTTCGACCCGTTCTTCTACGACCCGTTCTTCTGCGGGCCGTTCCTGTACCCCCCGTTCTTCTACGACCCGTTCTTCTACCGGCCGGTGGTGTACGCGCCGGTCGTGTATGTCCCGTTCGTGTACCGGCCGTTCGTGTACGGGCCGTTCGTGCGCCGGCCGTTCATCTACTACACGGGCGGGGCGGTGTTCTACAACCAGCCGCGCAACCTGTTCGTCAATCGCCTGCGGCCCGGCGGCGCGGGGTTCTACATCGGAGAGCGGGCGTGGCGCGGTGCCGAGGCGCGCGGCATCGGGCCGCGGCTGCGGGTGCCCGCGGGCACGCTGCTCGACCGCGCGGGACCCGCGGTGATCCCGGTGCGCGCCCGCGACGCGGCCGTGCACGGCGCGGTGCCGGTGCGGGAGCTGCCCGCGCGGGCCGTGCCGGTGCGCGACGGCCGGGAGCGCGACATGCCGCTGCGGGAGCTTCCGGCACCGGAGCGGCCGGTGCGCGAAACGCCTGCGCGGGAGCGGTCGCCGGCGGACATGCCTGCGCGGGGGGCCGTGCCCGCGCGCGAGCGGCCGGCACCGGAGCGGCCGGTGCGGGAGCAACCGGTGCGCGAGCGGCGGGAGCCGGCGGGCGAGCCGCCGCGGCCCGCGCCCCCGCCGGAGCGGCGAGCGGGCGCGGGGGGCGCGGGGGGCGTGGGGGGCGGCTGGGGCGGGTGGGGCGGCGAGCGTCGCGGCGGTGGGCGCAGCTGGTCGTACGGCGGATCGGGCGGCGCGGGGGGGATGGCGCCGGCGCGCGGGCCTCGCGGGTGGGGGCATGACGGCGGCGAGCGAGGCGGCGGCCGCCGGCGGCCGTAGTCGGGCGGAGCCGGGCGGCGGTGACGATGGTGGGGGCGCAGCGGCACACGCTGCGCCCCGTTCGTTGTGGCGCCGTGGTGCCGCTCAGCCGCGGACCGTTTTGGGATACAGCGCCGGAAGCACGCCCAGGGTGAGCAGCGTGTCGGTGAGCACGCCGCCGACGATCACCACGGCCATCGGTTGTTGCAGCTGGGCGCCCGCGCCGAAACCCACGGCGAGGGGCAGGACCGCGAGGGCCGCGGCGGCGGTCGTCATGAGGACGGGCCGCAGCCGCACCAGCGCGGCGCGGCGGGCCGCCTCGTGCGGGGGGACGCCCGCTGCGTGCGCGTCGTTCGCGTACTGCACGAGCAGGATCGCCTTCTGGATCGCCAGCCCGAAGAGCGCGAGCATGCCGATGAGCGACGAGACATTGAAGGTGATGCCGGTGAGCCGGAGCGCCGCGACGCCGCCCGAGAGGGCGAGCGGGATGGTCAGGACCATCAGCGCCGCCTGCGGCGCCGAGCGGAACGCGGCCTGGAGGATCACGAAGATCGCGGCCGCCGCGGCGACCACCGCCAGGCCGATCGCGCGGTTCACCCGGCGCTGTTCTTCGTAGCTGCCGCCGAACCGCAGCCGGTATCCCGCGGGCAGGCGGAGCTCGTCCAGGCGGGCGCGGATGCGGGCTACCGCCCGGGCGAGGTCGGTGCCCGCGAGGTTCGCGGTCACCTGGACCCGGCGCTCGCCGTTGTCGCGCCGGATGGCGGCGGGCCCGAGCGCGAGCGACACGTGTGCCACCTGGTCGAGCCGTACGCGGCCGCCGCCCGGGAGGGCGACGGGGAGTCGGCCGAGGTCTTCGACGTCCGCGCGATCCTCCTCGCGCAGCCGCAGGAACACGCCGTACTCCTTGCGCTGGCCCCTGAGGATGTGGGTGACGGTGCGGCCCTCGTAGGCGAGCTCCACGGCCTCGGCGATGTCGGCGGGATCGAGGCCGTAGCGCGCGGCCGCGGCGCGGTCCACGGCGATCGCGACCTGCGTGATCCCGCCCGCGGCCTCGGGGTTCACGTCCACGACCCCGGGGGTGGCGGCCATGGTCCGCGCCAGGCGGGTCTCCACGGCGGCGAGGGTATCGAGGTCGTCGCCCACGACGCTCACGGCGAGGGGCGCGCTCGCCTGGCCGAGGCTCTCCTCGATGCGCTCGACGAGTGGGGCGGTCACGATCACCCGGGCGCCGGTGATCGCGGCGAGGGAGTCGCGGATCCAACGCCGGATCTCCTCGGCCGCCGCGGTGCGCCGCGCGAACGGGGCGAGGCGGACCCAGATCTCGGTGTTGTTCACCCCTTCGGGCTCCTCGCTCCCCTCGGGTTCGCCGGAGCGCACCACCACCAGCCGCACGTCGGGCGCGCGCGCGATGATGGCGGCGGCGCGGCGGGCCTGGAGGTCGGTCACATCCAAGCTCGTGCCCGGGGGCGACTGGACCTTGACCATCAGGGTGCCCTCGTCGAGGGGCGGCAGGAAGTCGAAGCCCACGCGGGCGGCCAGGCCCGCGGTGGCGGCGACGATGAGGAGCACGCCGGCGCTCACGCGGGCGGGGTGGCGGATGACGGCGGCGAGGGCGCGTTCGTAGCCGCGCCGCAGGGCCGGGAGCAGCGCGCCGCGGCGCTCGCCGGCCGCGGCGCGACCGCGGAGCAGGGAGGCGGCGAGGACCGGCGTGACGGTGAGGCTGAGCGCGTATCCGATCAGGATGGTCGCCAGCACCGTGAACGCGAACGGCCCGAAGATGCGGCCCGCGATCCCGCCGAGGAAGAACACGGGCACGAACATCCCGGCGATGATGAGCGTGGAGAACAGCACCGGGCGCCGCACCTCGAGCGAGCCCTCGAGGGCCGCAGCGATCGGGTCGCCGGGCCGCTCGCGGAGGTGGCGGTAGATGTTCTCCGTGTCCACGATCGCGGCGTCAATCATGATCCCCATCCCCACCGCGATCCCGCCGAGCGACATGGTGTCGAGCCCCACCCCGGCGGCGCCCATCGCCGCGAAGGTGGCGAGCAGCGACAGGGGCATGATGGCCGCGATGACGAGGGTGAGCAGCCAGTCGCCCACGAGCAGCCAGATGACGGCCAGCACGGCGGCCCCGCCGACGAGGAGCGCATCCCGCAGGTTGGCGAGCGAGACGTCGATGAGCTCGGCCTGCGAGTAGAAGGTGGCGAGGGTCACGCCGGCCGGCAGCTCGGGACGCAGGGCCGCGAAGACGCTCTCCACCGCCGCGGCGATCGGCCGGGTGTCGGTGCCGTACTGTTTGGTGACCGTGCCGGTGACGACCGTGCGGCCGCCGAGCGACGCGGCGCTGCGGCGGATGGCGCTCCCTTCTCGCACGGCGGCGACGTCGCGCAGCAGTACGGGCCGGCCGCGTACGGTCGCGACGCGCACGGCGGCGAGGTCGTCGAGGGTGCGGAGCCGGCCGAGGCCGCGGATCGTGAGTTCCTGCGCGCCGGTGACGAGGAAGCCGCCGGCGAAGTTGACGTTGGCGCGGGCGATGGCGCGCGCGACGTCGCCGATGCCGATACCGTAGGCCGCCAGGGCGTCGAGGCGGACGGCGACGTCGTACTGGCGGACCTCGGCCCCCATGTCGAGCACGCGCTGCACGCCGGGGACGCCGAGCAGGGCGTAGCGCACGTCGTAATCGGCGACCTCGCGCAGGTCGCGGGGCGGGAGGTCGCCCGCCACGTAGAACTCGACGATCTGCTGGAGCCGGCTCGTGGCCGACGAGAGCACCGGGGGGCGGGTGCCCGGGGGGAAGGCGCCCTGCACCTGGGCCACGGCGCCGGCCACCTGCTGGAGGATGCGGTAGAAGTCCGCGCCCCAAGGGAACTGGACGGTGAGGATCGTCAGTCCCTGGCTGCTCTTGGTGCGGACGAAGCGCGTGCCCGGGAGCCCGCGCACGGCCGATTCGAGCGGCCGGGCGACGAGGGCTTCCATCTCCTGGGGCGCGAGGCCCGCGTTTTCGACCACGACGAGGACGACGGGGGCGTTGAGGGGCGGCAGCACGTCCGCCGGCATGCGCCCGAGCGCGAAAGCGCCGCCCAGCGCGGCCGCGGCAGCGGCCGCGAGAATCAGGAAGCGGTGGGTGAGCGAGAACAGGATGATGCGGCGCAGGATCACTGCGACTCGTCTCCCTCCTCGCCGCCGCGGGCGAGCGCATAGCCCGCGTGGTACAGCTCGTACCCGCCCCGCACCACCACGCGCTCGCCGGGCCGGACTCCGCGGAGCACCGCGACCCGCTCGCCCACCACGGGGCCGAGCACCACCGCGCTGGGGAAGAACGTCGTGTCGCGGGCGATCATGACGAGCTTGCGCGCGCCGTCGTAGATCACGGCGGCGCGGGGGACGAGGACGGCGCGCACGGCGGCGCCGGTGGCCACGCGGACGTCGGCGAACATGCCCGGGAGGAGCGCGCCGCCGGGGTTGCCGAGCGGGACGAGCGCGGCGGCGGTTTGGGTGGCGGCGTCCACACTCGGCGTCACGGTCGCGATGCGGCCCTGCAGCACGCGCCCGGGGAGCGCGGGGAGGCGGGCCTCGACGGCCACGCCGGTGCGAGCGAGCCCCGCCCGGTCGCCCGCGAGGTCCACGCGCAGCCACACGGTGTCCACGGCGGCGATGCGGGCGAGCTCCGTCCCGGGCGTCACGAGCTGGGTGGGGGCGGCGCCCACCCCGGTGACGACGCCGCCGCGGGGCGCCGTGACGGCGAACGCGCCCGCCAGAAACTCGGGGCTCTCGATGACGGCGACGGTGTCGCCGGGCGCCACGCGGGCGCCGACCGCAGCGAGGATGCGCCGGATCCGGCCGGCGACCGGGGCGTTCACCACGACCACGCGCGCCGGGTCGAACTCGATCTGGCCGGTGGTGGCGAAGGTCTCGGGCACGGTGGCGACGCGCGCGCTCTCGGTGACGACGCCGGTGACGGCGAGGGCCCGCGGCGTGAGGAGCACCACCGGCCCTTGGGAAGGCGGGGGGGCGTGCCGGGGCTCCGCCTCGCGGCCGCAGGCGGTGACGGCGAGCGCGAGGAGGGCGAGCCGTCGCGTCACGGGCCGAGCGTTCCGAACAGGTGGTGGAGCTCGAGCCGGGCCCGCGCCGCCTGCCACTCGAGGTCGAGCTCGGCCGTACGGGCGTCGAGGTACGCCTGGCGGGCGGCGAGCCAGACGGGGAGGGACGGCCCGCCGTGTTCGAGCGCGCGCGCGGCGAGGCTCTCGGCGCGCGCGGCGCGGGCCAGGTCGCCGCTGCGCAGCAGGGCGAGCTGGTCTGCGGCGCGGGACAGCGCGGTGGTCGCAGCGAGGACCCGGGCGGCGAGGTCGCGGCGGTGCGCCGCGAGGCGGGCCCGGGCGGCGTCGCGCTCGGCCTCTCCCGCGCGGATCGCGGCGCCCTGGAGGTTCCAGAGGGGCAGCTCGAGCCCAGCGGACACGCCTACCACGGCCGGCCCTTCGAAGCTCGCTGCGGGACCCAAAGCGAGCGCGGGCCAGCGCCGCGCGCGGGCCACGGCGGCGGTCGCGGCGCCGCGATCGGCCTCGGCCGCGAGCCGGGCGGCCTCGGGGTCGCCCGCCGCCGCGCGGGCGAGCGCGGAATCGAACGCGGGCGGGCCGGGGAGCGGCGCGAGGCTGTCGAGGTCGCCGACGCAGATCACGGGCGCGTCCGGCCGCTCCCCGAGCAGCACGGCGAGCGCGGTGGCCGACGCCGCCCGGTCGGCCTGGGCGGCGCGCCGCGCGCGCCGGGCCGCGTCGAGCCCCACCTGCGCCTGGAGCACCGTGAGATCGCCCGCCTGGCCGAGCTCGCGGGCGGCGAGGGCGCGCGCCAGGCCGCGCGCGGCCAGGCTCTCGGCCTGGGCCGCGAGCTCGAGCGCCCGTGCGTCGCGCAGGCCGTCGGCGAACCGCACGGCGGCATCGAAGAGCAGCGCCGCGCGCTCGCCCCGCGCCTGGGCCTCCGCCGCCGCGACGCCCGCGCGGCCCAAGCGCGCGAGCGCCGCCCCTTCCCACGGCCAGCGCAGCGGCTGGAGCAGCGCCACATTGTCGGCCTGCGCGAAGGTCGTGCGCTCGACCTCGAGCGACGGGTTCGGATAGCGGGCAAGGTCGGCGGCGCGGGCGCGGGCGGCGGCGAGCTCGGCCGCGCCCGCGCGGACGAGCGGGTGTTCGGCGGCGGCACGGGCGAGCACGGCGGCGAGCGTGAGCCGCACGGTGTCTTGCTGCGCGCCGAGCGGCGCGGCCGCCGCGGCGGGCGCGACGACCGCCACGAGCCCCGCGGTGCGGAGCAACGGCCCGAGGGCGCGGCGGCTCACGCTTCGGGCTCCAGGCCCTCGATGCGGTGCAGCTCCCGCTCGCCCGGGCGCACGTCCTTTGGCCGGTACAGGATGACCCGGGCGCGCTCCAGGGTGACCAGCCCGCCGCCGATCATTTCGTCGAGGTCGGGGAGGATCGCCTGGATCGCGTCTTCGGTCTCCACGACTTCGATCACCATGGGGAGGTCGAGCGAGAGGCGCAGCACCTTCTCGGTGTGGATGGCGCTCGAGGCGCCGAACCCCGCCACGCCGCGCAGCACCGTCGCGCCCGCGAGGCCCTTGGCGCGGAAGCGGTCGAGCAGCGCCTCGTAGAGCGGCTTGCCGTGGTACTTGTCGCTCTCGCCGATGAAGATCCGCATCAGCGTGCGCTCGCCCTTGAAGCGGTGCGGCATGTGGCCTCCTCTCACAGCAGTGCGCTCGCCAGCGCCGTCCCCGCGAGCACCGCGCCGAGGCAGCCCGCGACGGTGCCGCCCATGTAGAGGCTGGCGGACCAGTACTCGCCGTCGGCGAGGAGCCGCACGGTCTCGTAGCTGAACGTGCTCATGGTCGTGAACGCGCCGCAGAAGCCGATGGTGAGCCCGGCGCGGAGTTCGGGCGTGATCACGGTCGAGCCGGTGGCGAGCCGGACGATGAAGCCGATCGCGAACGACCCCGCCAGGTTGATCGCCAGGGTGCCGACCGGGAACGTCGCGAGCCCCGTGCGCGCCTGGAGCCAGCCCTGGAGGACGTAGCGCGCCAGCGTGCCGAGAATCCCGCCCAGGGCGATGTAGGCGAGCATGCGTCAGCCCTCGGGGAGCCGGGCGGCCGTGTCGGCCAGGCGGTAGAGCAGCGCGACGAGGCCGTCGAGGTGGGGCTCGAGGTGCCGAGCCAGGTCGCGGTGCACCGCGCCGTAGGCTTTCAAGCGCGCGGGGCGCAGGTCCTCGAGATGGGCGGCCCAGGTCTCGGCGATGGCGGCCACGCGGCGCCGCAGGGTGGGACCCGTGTCGGCCGGGAGGTCGAGGGCGCGCCGGGCCTCGGCGGTCCGCCGGCGCAGCTCGGCGAGCAGCGCGCCGATCCGGTCGTAGGGCTCCCCGGGACGCCGGAGCGCCGGCAACAGCTCGAGCGCGGCGAGATCTTCGTCGAGCAGCCGCAGGTGCGTGCCGACGCGGCGGCGCTGGTTCTCGTTCAACAACGGTTCGGACATGCGCGCTTCACGTTCCGGGAGCCGGCGCCTACAATGTAGCCCGGACAATCGGACGGCGGTGGAGTCCGCCGGAACCGTCCCCTCCGGGGAGCGATGACTCCTGCGCTGCGCCCGCAGGCGGGAGGACGATCGCGCACGACGTGTCGGGATCTCGGTCGCCTTGATCGAGATCCTTCCCCGGCGTGCTGGCGGGGAATTTCCTGCACTTCCAGACCGCAGCGCGGGGACGGGCGACAAAAAACCCCCACCAAAGACTCGGGTCTCCGGCAGGAGTCATCAGCCACGAGGGGGCGGTTCTAGGCGAACTCCATCGCCTGGCTCACAATATAGGCGACCGCGCCCCGGGGCGGAACGGAGGGATCGGTGACGACGCATCTTGCGCAGTGGGTCCTCTTGGCGGGCGCCGGGCTCGCGGCGAGCACGCTCGCCGCCGTGGCGGGGTTCGGCGGCGCCGCGGTGCTCCTCCCCGCGCTCGTGGCGACGTTCGGGGTGCGCGCCGCGGTGCCCATTCTCACGGTGGCGCAGCTCATCGGCAACGGCAGCCGGGTGTGGTTCAACCGGCGGCTGGTGGAGCCTCGAGTGGTCGCCTGGTTCGCGCTCGGCGCGGTGCCGCTCGCCCTCGTGGGCGGCGTGCTCTTCGCCTCCGCCCCGCTCGGCGCCCTGAAGCGGCTCATCGGCGCCTTCCTGCTGCTCATGGTGCTCTGGCGCCACGTCCCGCGCGCCCCCACGTGGCGTCCCGGCGTGCGGGCGTTCGCCGTCATCGGTGCGGTGTTCAGCTTTCTCTCGGCCCTGGTGGGGAGCGTGGGGCCGCTCATGGCGCCGTTCTTCTTGGCCTACGGGCTCGTGAAAGGGGCCTACATCGGCACCGAGGCGCTGGCGACGGTGGTGATGCACGTGATCAAGCTCGTCGCCTACGGGGGGACGGCGGTGCTCACCCCGCGGGCGGTGGCGGTGGGGCTCGCCCTCGGACCGATCATGATCCTCGGGTCCTACCTCGGCAAGCGCATCGTGGACCGACTGCCCGAGCGAGTGTTCGTGGCGATCATCGAGCTCGTGCTCGTGGGCGCGGGCGGGTGGTTCGTGGTCGGGCGGTAGGGCGCCTATCTTTAGCTGGCCATGCCGCGCCTCGCGATCGCCCAGCTGCGCCCCACCAAGGGCGAGTACGCCACCAACGTCCAGAAGATCGGGGGCGTGCTCGCGCAGGTGGCGCGGCTCGAGCGCCCCCCCGAGCTGGTCGTGTTTCCCGAGACCGTGACGTCGGGGTACTTCGTGGAGGGCGGGGTGCGCGAGGTGGCGGTGACGGCGGGGACGCTGTACCGCGACCTCGCGCTCGCCCACGGGGCCGCCGGGGGGCCGCCGCTCGACGTGGCGGTCGGCTTCTACGAGGTGTTCCAGAACCGCTTCTACAACTCGTGCCTGTACGCCACGCTGGGCGGCGCGGACGCGGGCGTGCGGCACGTGCACCGCAAGGTGTTCCTCCCCACCTACGGCGTGTTCGACGAGGAGCGGTTCGTGGAGCGGGGGCGCGAGGTACGGGCGTTCGACACGAGCTGGGGGCGCGCCGCGATCCTCATTTGCGAGGACGCGTGGCACTCGCTCACCGGGACGATCGCGGCGCTCGAGGGGGCGCAGGTGATTTTGGTGCCCAGCGCGTCGCCGGCGCGCGGCACGGGGCGCGACGAGGAGGGCGCGCGGCTGCCGGCGAGCGTGGTGCGCTGGGAGCGGATCGTGCGCAGCATGGCCGAGGAGCACGGGGTGTGGGTGGTGCTCGCCAACCTCGTGGGGTTCGAGGGCGGGAAGGGGTTTCCCGGCGGCTCGGTGGTGGTGAGCCCGGGGGGCGAGCTGGTGTTGCGGGGACCGCTGTTCGAGGAGGCGGTGCTGACGTACGATCTCGACCTGGAGGAGCTCACCCGGGCGCGGGCCGAGGCGCCGCTGCTCGCGGATCTGGAGGTCAATTTGCCGCACCTTCTCAAGAACTTGGGGAAAGGGGAGAAGGGAAAGGGGAAAGGGCGAGTCAAGCGAGCGGCGGTCGAGTTCGATCCGGCGACCGATGGATCGCAAGCTCCCCGGCTTCCCATTCCCGTTTCCCCGATTCACGTGGTCGGGAGAGGGGTGGAGGAAGGCGACCCGCTCGCCATTGACTGCGAGCTGGCGCGCCGCTGGCTCGTGAGTTTCCTGCGGGACGAGGTGGTGCGGCGGCGGGGCTTCACGAAGGGGATCGTGGGGCTGTCGGGCGGGGTGGACTCCTCGCTCACCGCGTTCCTCGCCGTGGAGGCGCTGGGCCGGGAGAACGTGATCGGCGTGCGCATGCCCTACCGGACCTCCTCGCCCGAGAGCCTCGAGCACGCCCAGCTCGTGATCGACCTGCTCGGCATCCAGGGGCTGACGGTGGACATCACGGCGGCGGTGGACGGCTACCTCGCGCAGGTCGAGCCGCTGGGCCCGCCCGATCCCACGCGCCGGGGCAACGTGATGGCCCGCGAGCGGATGATCGTGCTGTTCGACCTCTCGGCCCGGTTCCAGGCCCTGCCGCTCGGCACCGGCAACAAGTCGGAGCGCCTGCTCGGCTACTTCACCTGGCACGCCGACGACACCCCGCCCGTGAACCCGCTCGGCGACCTGTTCAAGACCCAGGTGCGCGCGCTGGCGCGGCACGTGGGGGTTCCCGAAGTGATCCTCGCCAAGCCGCCCACGCCCGACCTCGTGCCCGGCCAGACCACCGAGGGCGACTACGGCCTGAGCTACGACAAGGTGGACCGGATCCTGTATTATCTGCTGCGCGGGATGAAGCCGGAGGAGATCGCGGCGCGCGGCTTCACCCCCGAGGAGGTGGCCAAGGTGCAGGGACGGCTCGAGTCCACCCACTGGAAGCGGCGGCTCCCCACGGTGGCCGTGATGTCGCAGACGGCGATCGGGGAATTCTATTTGCGACCCGTGGATTACTGATGAAAGGCAAACACCCCCGCGAATCGGAAACGGTGATGTCGGAACTGATGATGCCGCAGCACGCGAACCTGTTGGGCAACGTGTTCGGCGGCGTGATCCTGGCGCTCGTGGACCGGGTGGCGGCGGTGTGCGCCATCCGGCACGCGGGGCGGCCGTGCGTCACCGTATCGGTGGACAAGGTGGACTTCAAGGAGCCGATCCACGTGGGCGAGCTGGTGACGGCGTTCGCGCGCGTCAACTTCGCCGGCCGCACGTCCATGGAGGTGGGCGTGAAGATCATCGCCGAAAACGTGCTGACCGGCGAGAAGCGCCACACCAACTCCTGCTACGTCACCTACGTGGCGCTGGACGACAAGGGCGTGCCCACCGAGGTGCCGCCGATCGTGCCCGAGACGCCGGACGAGAAGCGGCGCTACGACCGGGCGGCGAAACGCCGCGCCGCGCGGGTGATGGACCGGCGCTACGAGTCGGGAGCGGGAGAGTGAACGATTGCGGATTGGGGATTGCGGATTGCGGAATGGGGGCGCCGGCCGCCAATCCGCAATCCGCAATCCGCAATCCCCAATAGGGCGGGGGGCGGGGGGCGGGGTGACGGCCCGGGTGGTGGCGGTGTTCGGCGGCGGGGGCGCCAAGGCGCTCGCTCATGTGGGGGCCTGGCGCGCGCTCGCCGAGGCGGGGCTCGCCCCGTCCCACATCGTGGGGACGTCCATGGGGGCGGTGATCGGGGCGGCGCTGGCGGCGGGCGCGAGCGGGGAGGAAGTCCTGGCGACGGCGCGGGGGCTCCGGCGCCGCGACTTCGCGGCGTTCGATCCGTGGGCGCTCGCCAAGGGGATGTTCGCCGCGAGCTTGTTCAGGGCCGGGCCGCTGCGGGCGACGATCGCCCGGTTCGTGGGGGCGATGCGGTTCGCCGAGCTGCGGGTGCCGCTCACCGTGACCGCCACCGATCTCGATTCGGGCGAGCTGGTGCTGTTCGGGGCACTGGGCCAGGACGCGCCGCTCGTCGAGGCGCTGTACGCCTCGTGCGCGCTGCCGCTCTATTATCCGCCGGCGGTGCTTGACGGGCGGCGGCTCGCGGACGGCGGGTTGCGGGCGGTGCTGGGGCTCGAGGCGGCGCGGCGGGCGGGGGGCGAGGCGGTGGTGGCGGTGGACGTGGGGCCGGGGTTCGACGAGCCCGCGCCGCCGCCCGGGCGCCGGGCGCCGATCCCGCCGCTCGTGCGCGCGCACGGCGAGGCGATGCGCATCCTGATGGCGGCGCAGACCGAGCGCGCGGTGGCGAGCTGGCCGGCCGGCGGGCCGCGGCTCGTGATGGTGCGGGCGGTGGCCGAGCGGGAGGCGACGTTCGCGGTGGGCGCGGCCGACCGCTACGCGGCGGCGGGGTACGAGGCCACGCGCCGGGCGCTGGCGCTGCTACATTAGAGCCCATGCGGGCGCACGAGGTGATGATCCGCGACCCCTACGTGGCCGCCGCCGGCGCGACGAGCGCGGAGGTGGCGCTGTTGATGCGGGCGAAGGACATCTCGGTGGTGCCGGTGGTGGACAACCCCAAGGACCGGCGCTACCTGGGCACGATCTCCGACCGCGACATCGTCACGCGCTGCGTGGCGGCGGGGCACGACCCGACGGCGTGTTCCGCGCAGAGCCACGCGCGCCACGACACGGCGGTGGTGACGCCCGACACGGAGCTGGACGGGTTCCGGATCGAGCGGCTCGATCCCGCGGACACGCACGTCCGCTCGACCATCGTGGTGGTGGACGAGGGGCGCCGGGTGGTGGGGTTCATCCCGCACCCGGAGCTGGTCGCGGGCGTGGTGATCGCGAGGGAGTAGGGCGTGGCGCGCAAGTATTTCACGCTCGCCGAGGCGAACCGCACGCTGCCGCTCGTGCGGCGTATCGTGGGCGACATCGTGGCGCGCTACCCGGAGTGGCGCGAGCTGGTGCATCGCTACGAGCTCGCGGCGGCGGGGGCGCGGCCCGAGTGGGGCGAGTCGGAGGAGCAGCTCGCGCTGCGGCGCCGCATTGACGCGGTGGCGGGCGAGATCAACGGCTATTTGCTCGAGCTCGAGCAGATCGGCTGCGTGCTCAAGGGGTTCGAGCCCGGGCTGGTGGACTTCTACGGGAAGCTCGAGGGGCGCGACGTGTTCTGGTGCTGGCGGTACGGCGAGGAGCGCATCGAGCACTGGCACGAACTCGCGGCGGGATACGCGGGCCGGCGGCCGGTCCCGGTGGCGGCAGGGGAGGGCGAGGGCCGATGAGGGGCTTCTGGATGCTGGTGCACGTTCTGGGGTTCACGCTGTGGTTGGGCGGCGGGATCGCCACGATGGTGGCGGGGGTGGCGGCCAAGCGGCTGGGGGCGGCCGAGCGGCTCGCCGGCTACCGCCTGATCGGGGCGGTGCAGCGCCTGCTCGTGGCGCCCGGGGCGGTGGCGGTGGTGGTGTCGGGCGTGCTGCTTTCGATGCCGTACATGAAGCAGGGGGACGTGCCGGGGTGGATGGGCCTGATGATGGTGGCGGGGCTCGCGGGGGCGCTGGGGGCGGTGGGGGTGAGCGTGCCGACGGCGGCGCGGCTCGCGCGGCTCGAGCCCGACGCGCGGGGCGACCTGCCGGAGGCGTTTCACCGGTTGCGCCGGCGCCAGATCGTCGCCGCCACGCTCGCGGGCTCGCTCGGCCTCATCGCGATGATCGCGGCGACGCTCGGGAAGTGGTAGCGCGCCGCCCCGTCTTGCAGACGGGCCGCACGGGGCACTCGGGGCACTTGGGCCGGCGGGCGGTGCAGACGAGCGCGCCGAGCTCCATGATCGCCTGATTGAACGTCCAGGCCCGCTTCCCGTCGCGCGGCACCAGGGCGTGGGCGAGCCGCCAGAGGCTTCCGGCTGCCGCCTCCCGCCTCCCGATGAACGCCCGTCGAATCACCCTCGCCACGTTCGTGTCCACCGCCGGCACCGGCAGCTCGAAGGCGAACGTGGCGACGGCGCCCGCAGTGTAGGGCCCGACGCCGGGGAGCGCGCGCAGGGCCGCGGGGTCGGCGGGGAGCCGGCCGCCGTGGCGCCGCGCGACCTCGCGCGCCAGGCGGTGGAGGTTGGCGGCGCGGGCGTAGTAGCCGAGCCCGTCCCAGGCTTCGCGCACCGCGCGCGGCCGGGCGCGGGCGAGCGTTGCGAGATCGGGAAAGCGCGCGAGGAAGCGCGGGTAGTACTCGGTGACGCGCGCCACCTGGGTCTGCTGGAGCATCACCTCGGAGACGAGCACCCGATAGGGATCGCGGGTGCGCCGCCACGGCAAATCGCGCGCGGCGCGGGCGTACCAGGCGAGCAGCCGGCGCGTGAACGCCCGCGCTCCCTTGGGCTTGCGGGGCCGGGGGGTGGACGAACGGGCCATGGCTCCCCAAGATACAGCGCATGGCGAACGGGGCGGCGCTCACGCTCGGCCCGCTGCGGCTGGTCGCGCGCTGGAGTCTCCGCTCGGCCGACCATGCGGGCCGCTTCACCTTCCTCATGGTTGACATGCTCCGCGGGCTCGCGGAGTGGCGCATCTACCTTCCCCGCACGGTCGAGCAGGCGATGGCGGTGGGCTACGGCTCGCTGTTCATCGTGCTGCTCGTGGCCGGGTTCGCCGGGGCGGTGACGAGCCTCCAGACCGGCTACCAGTTCACGGGCACCCTGCCGCTCTACTACGCGGGGGCGGTGATCTCGGAGTCCATGATCCTCGAGCTCGGGCCGGTGCTCACCGCGCTGATTCTCGCGGGCCGGATCGGGGCGCGCTACGCGGCCGAGCTCGGCACCATGCGGGTGACCGAGCAGATCGACGCGCTCGAGAGCCTGGGCCGCTCGCCCATCTCGCACCTCCTGATCCCGCGGGTGCTCGCGGGGCTGCTCGTGGTGCCCGCGCTCACGATGTTCGCGAACGCGACCGGGATCGTGGTGGGCTACCTCACGGCCCGCGGCTCGCTCGGGCTCACCTACGCCGACTTCGAGTACGGGGCGCGGTATTTCTTCCGGCCCCTCGACCTCTGGTATTCGCTCATCAAGAGTTACTTTTTCGCGGCGGCGGTGACGACCATCCCCTGCTACATCGGCTACAACACCCAGCAGGGGGCGGAGGGCGTGGGCCGTTCCACGACGGCGGCGGTGGTGGCGGCGTCGGTGACCATCCTGCTGCTCGACGCGCTCACCACCAAGGTGCTGCTCACCGCCAAATGATCCAGATCCTGAACGTCTCCAAGCGCTTTCTCGACAACGTGGTGCTGGACGGCGTGAGCCTCGAGGTGCACGACGGCGAGACGCTGGCGCTGCTCGGCCCCTCCGGGGTGGGCAAGAGCGTGCTCCTGAAGCACATCAACGGCCTGCTCCGCCCCGATGCGGGCGACGTGATCGTGGACGGGCTGCACGTGCCGCGCTTGAAGCGCAAGGAGCTCGCGGAGCTGCGCGCCCGCGTGGGCTACGTGTTCCAGTACGGCGCGCTGTTCGACTCGATGACGGTGTTCGAGAACATCCGGCTCGGCATCACCGACGAGCGGCTGTACCGCGACGAGGCGTACTGCGCGGAGCGGGTGCGCGAGTGCCTGCGGCTCGTGAACCTCGCGCCCGAGGTGGCCGACAAGTTTCCTGCGGAACTGTCGGGCGGGATGAAAAAGCGCGTGGGGATCGCCCGGGCGATCGCGGGAAAGCCCAAGTATCTCCTCTACGACGAGCCGACGTCGGGCCTCGACCCGGTGAACGCCGATGTCATTGACGGGCTCGTCGAGCGGCTCCAGAACGAGCTGGGGGTGACGAGCGTGGTGGTGTCGCACGACGTGCGCGGCTCGTTCCGCGTAGCGGACCGGGTGGCGCTGTTGTGGCAGGCGAAGATCCGCGCCGTGGGACGGCCCGAGGAGTTCCTCGCCTCGCAGGACCCCGCGGTGCAGCAGTTCCTGGAGCGCGATCTGGACATGGCGGTGATCCAGACCGGCGGGGACGCCGCTCGGGAGGCGCATGGACCTCACCTATAAGCAGGAAGTGACCGTCGGCGCGCTGGTGCTGATGGGGTTCGCGGTGCTGACGGCGTTCATGTTCTGGCTCACCGGGCGCTCGCTCGTGTCGCGCGCGGTGGCGGTGCCGGTCCGGTTCCAGAACGTGAGCGGCCTCAAGGTGGGCGACCCGGTGCGCGTCTCGGGCGTGAAGAAGGGGCGGGTGGCGGAGGTGCGGCTCGAGCGCGTGGGGCACGTGCGCGTGACGCTCGAGCTCGACCCCGAGGTGCGGCCCCGCAAGGACGCGACGGCGACCGTGGCGGCGGCGGACTTTCTCGGCGCCAAGTACGTGGACTACAACCCCGGGGCGAGCGACACCCTCCTCCCCCCGGGGCAGGCGATCGCGGGCACGACCGAGGAGCAGTTCGCCGACGTGGCCCAGCGGGCGGCGAGCGGCGCCGAGCAGCTCATCGCCAAGGTGAACCGGGGACTCAACCCGGGCGAGCTCGCGGCCGACATCCACCACACCCTGGTCGCCACGCAGCGCGGCATGGACGCGCTCGCGCAGGCGGCGAACGGCCCTGCGGTGCAGCAGACCCGCGCCACGCTGCGCGAGCTCGAGCGCGTGATGGCGCACCTCGACACCCTGCTCGCCGCCGCGAACCCCGCCGCCGCCGGCCGGCGGCTCGACACCTTGAGCGCGAACCTGGCGCAGCTCACCGGGCGCCTGGCCGACGCCACCGGCTCGCTCAAGACCCTGCTCGACCGCATGGAGAACGGCGAGGGAACGCTCGGCAAGTTCGCAAGCGACACCCTGCTCTACGCCAACCTGAACGCCACCCTCAAGTCGCTCACCGAGCTGCTCACCGACCTGCGGGAGCGGCCGGGGCGATACTTGACGGTGAAAGTCTTCTAGCCGGGCGGCGGGAGGAGGGAGGCGTGCTCTCGGTCACCTTCCTCGGCACCTCCGCCGCGCGGCCCACCGTGGAGCGCAACGTCTCGGGCCTGGCGCTGGTGCGCGAAGGCGAGACGCTGCTGTTCGAGTGCGGCGAAGGGACGCAGCGCCAGATGATGCGCTACGGCGTGAGCTTCGCCCTGTCCGAGATCTTCTTCACGCATTTTCACGCCGACCACTTTCTCGGCGTGATCGGGCTGATCCGCACCCTGGGGTTGCAGGGGCGCGAGGAGCCGCTGCGGCTGTACGGGCCGCGGGGGGCGAAGCGCGTGCTCGCGGCGGCGATCGAGCTGGGGGTGGAACGGGTGCCGTTTCCCGTGGCCATCGAGGAAGTGACGCCCGGCATGGTGCTGCGGGAGACGGGAGACGGGAGCCGGGGGGGGTACGAGATCCACGTGTTCGCCACCGAGCACGGCGGCGGGTCGGTGGGCTACGCGCTGCGGGAGCACGAGCGCCCCGGGCGGTTCGATCCCGAGCGGGCGCGGGCGGCGGGGGTGCCCGAGGGGCCGTTGTGGGGGCGGTTGCAGCGGGGCGAGACGGTGACGCTCGCCGACGGGCGGACCGTAGGCCCGGAGGGGATCGTGGGGCCGCGGCGGCGCGGCCGGCTGGTGGTGTTCACGGGCGACACGCGGCCGTGCGCGGCGGTGGTGGACGCGGCGGCGGGGGCGGATCTCCTGATCCACGAGGCGACGTTCGCCGAGGAGGAGAAGGAGCGGGCGCGGGAGACGGGGCACTCGACGGCGCGCGAGGCGGCGCAGGTGGCGCTCGCGGCGGGGGCGCGGCGGCTGGTGCTGAATCACGTGTCGGCGCGCTACTCGGTGAGCGCCGAGGAGCTGGCGCGCGAGGCGCGCGAGGTGTTCAAGGAGACGACGGTGGCGAAGGACGGGATGACGATCGAGGTGCCGTTCGCGGAGTAGCGCCGCCCCGGGCTATGTGGTCAACAGCTTCCGCACGTTTTGCAGCAACCGGTCGAACGCCCGGTGGGCGTTGCGGCGGCGGAACACCTGGCCGAGGAGCCAGGCGTGCCAGCCGGCGGGGGTCCACACCTGCTTCATAGTGATGCGGGTGGAGCCGCCCTGGAAGCCCAGCTTGAAGAACGTCTTGGCGCCGCGGCGGTGCAGGATCTCCACCCAGCCGTAGGCGGTGGGGGGCTGGTACTCGATGATCTCGATCACGATATCGGTCTTGCGCCCCGCGCGCTCGACGGTGAGCCGGTGGCGCTCGCCCTTGGCGCGCGTGGCGGAGCCGGGGACGACGGCGTGGCAGCCGGGGAGCCACTCGGGGAGTCGGGTGGGGTCGGAGATGAGGTCGAACACGTCGGCGATGGGGACGGCGACGGTGCCCGAGTAGGTGAAGGCGACGGGACGCATGGGGGCAAGCTACACCGGGGGAGGCGGGAGGCGGGAGACGGGAGGCGGGGTTGTTCCGCGGCGCGGGGCGGTTAGGTTTTAGGCGCGGCGGGGCTGTAGCTCAGCTGGGAGAGCGCCTGGATCGCACCCAGGAGGTCAGGGGTTCGAGCCCCCTCAGCTCCACTGCCCCTTGGTGTAACTGGCAACACGCCTGACTCTGGATCAGGAGAGTCCTGGTTCGAGCCCAGGAGGGGCAACTCGCAGCGTGCCTCGCACGCGACCCCCGGAAGCGTCTTCAGGGGGTCGCGTGTTGTTTTTCGGGCGGAAATGCGGTGGGCTACCGGGCGATGGACCAGCGCCGCGCGATCAAGGTGTTGCTGCGCCCGTAGCGGCGGACCGAGAGCGAGCCTGCGGCGGGGGCGGCCGGGGGGCCGAAAATGTCGCGGCAGGTCCGGTATCCGCCCCTGGTGTATTGCGTTTATAGTATTCAATGATTACGTTAATAGCAATATGCAGCCGCTTCGTACGTTCGCGGATTCCGCCGACATCCGGCAGGCCTTGCAGCGCGTGGGGGAGCTGTTGGCCGCTGCCGGTGAGGAATACGGCATCGTCATCGTGGGCGGCGCCGCGCTGAACCTGATGGGTGCGGTGAGGCGCGCCACCAGGGACGTGGATATTCTGGCCTTTGCCCGGGGGCGGGGCCGGAGCGCTCGGTTGGAGCCGCCGCCGACGCCCCTCCCCGACGTGCTGGCGGCGGCGATTCACACCGTGGGGCGGGACATGGGTCTCGCGGACACGTGGCTCAACGCGGATCCGGCTCTCCAATGGAAGCAGGGTCTTCCCCGGGGGCTTGCCGGCCGTGTGAAATGGCGCAAGTACGGTGCGCTGCGGGTGGGGATCGTTGGCCGCGCCGATATGATTCGCTTCAAATTGTACGCCGCCGCAGACGATCATCCCGCGGGTCGTCACGTGAGTGACCTCGTGGCGCTCCACCCGAGCGACGCCGAGCTCCGGGAGGCGGCGCGGTGGGTCAAGCGACAAGACGCCGCGCCGCAGTTCCCGGCGTTCGTGGACCAAGTCGTGGCGCATGTCCGGTCGCTCTGGGCGGCTCGTGCTCGCTAGCCTGTTCGAGAGCACGCTCGACCTCTTGTGGCGTCAGTGGCGCGCCATCGGGGCCGCTGCGACGGGGCAGCCGGTTACCAGGCAGGTGGATCCGGAGGCGCTCTGTCTTGCGTCGTTGGTGTTCCAGGACCGCGAGCCCCGGTTGTGGATCGTGATGAGCGACTGGATCCGCCTCGCGGCGCCGCTCGTCAGCGTACAGCGCCTCAAGAACCTCGCGGTTCAGTTCCCCGACGTGGGCAAGGGTGTAGCGGCCCTCGGCCGGGTCGCGTGGCAGGAGGGGAGAGACGCGCGCTGGAAGCGGCTCGCCGCAAGCCCGCAGCGTCTCGCCCCGCGCACCTCGCCGAAGCAGCGCAGCGCCGGCCCCGCGTTGGCGGCGCCGCCCGCGCTGCCGCTGCGGCTCCGGGCCGCGTTCACCGTGAGCGTCAAAGCGGATTTGCTCGCGTTTTTGCTGGGCCAACCGTATCGGGTGACGGTGTCCACCGCGGCTGTTTCTCTCGGCTACACGGTCCCCACCGTTTTCCGGAGCCTTCAGGATCTCCGAGCCGCCGGCCTTGTGGAGTCGGCCGACCTTCCCTCGGCGGCCGAGTACTGGGTGGATGCAGGGAAGTGGTACGATCTGCTGGGCGGTGAGCGCGCGATCGCGCGCTGGGGGTTTTGGCGGGAGACATTGGTGTACGTGTGCGCCGTGTCCGCGCTCGAGAGCCGCCCGGAGCATCGCGGGGCGAGCGACTACGCCCGCGCGACGGCATTCCGGGAATTGGCAAGTCAACACGAGGCGGGGCTAGTGCGCGCCGGGGTGATCGAGCGCGGGGTCCCGCGGTCGCCGTCGCTCGGCGACTGGCGGGAGTTTCACGACGCCCTCGCGGCGCGCATAGCGGCGCTGGCGTAAGGGGCGAGGCAGTGCGGCGGGCAAACTCCGGTCGCGAGCTCGCTCGGCACCCAGAGTGCAGGGGCTTGACGGGCGCCCCGGGGTGGCGTAGGTGGAACTGTTCGTCGGCAGCATGGGATCGTGCGTCACGTTCATCGGGAAGCTCGTCCAGAGTGCAGCTCGGTGAGAACTGAGCGCAGGTTTTACACGGATGCCCCTGTCTCGCAGCGGGTCTGCCCTCTTCGCCGGTAGTTGCGGTGAGTTCCTCGAGATGGCGCCTCGGAGCGAGCTAACGGCGCATCTTGTGCGTGAATTCAGCCGCCGGTGGGGGCAGGTGTCGGCGTCCGAGGAGGGCGCTTGGCGCCGGTCTCTCACGGCCTTGGCGCAGGTAGTGCGCGGGACGGGCCTCGAGTCTGCGGGAGTGGGCGTCGAACTCCGGCTCCCGCTCACCGACCGCAGGATTGACGCCTCCTTTGTAGGTCGCGATGCGGCCTCCCGGCCGACCGTTGTGCTGGTGGAGCTCAAACAGTGGGACCGGGTCGAGCCGAGCAACTTCCCCGACAACGTGGTCGTGGGCGGGTGCGAAGCGCTGCATCCCAGCGTCCAGGTCGGCAGTTACGCCGATTACCTGCGCGACTCGCATTCGGCGTTCACGGAGCATGGTTTCGCACTGTGGCCGTGCGCGTACTTGCACGACATGCGGTCGGAAGTGGCGGAGCATTTGAGAGAGGGCCCTTACGAGACCGCGATTGCCCGGGCGCCTCTTTTCGTCCGCGGTGACGAAAACCGGTTGGCTGCGCTTCTGCGGGACAGGGTCGGCGTAGGAAATGGTATCGAGCTGCTCCCGTCGGTCGTCGAGGGTCGCTACAGCCCTTCCAAGCATCTCATCGAGAGCGTTGCGAAAGCGCTTGGCGGGTCTCGCGTGTGGACGTTGCTGGACGAGCAGCGAGTCGCCTTCAATGTCGTGCGCGGTTTGGTCCAGCGGGCGGCGGCGACCGAGGGCAAGGGCGCGGTCCTGGTCGTAGGCGGGCCGGGCACGGGCAAGAGCGTTGTTGCCGTGCACCTCCTGGTCACGCTCGGTCTGGAAGGAGGCTATCGTGTGTGTCACGCGACGGGATCGAAGGCCTTTACCACGAACCTTCGGGCGATCGGTCCGGCGAGCTCGGCGGCGCTGTTCAGGTACTTCAACAGTTTCAGACACAAGGTGACGCCCCCGGACGCCGTCGACGTCCTCATTTGTGACGAGGCACACCGCATTCGGCGCACCTCCAACGACCGCCGCACACCGCGGTCCGTGCGGTCGGAGATTTCGCAGGCCCGTGAGCTCATTCGGGCAGCACGCGTCACCGTGTTTTTCATGGACGAGCAGCAGAATGTGCGACCGGGAGAGATCGGAACCAGCGAGGAGGTCGCCGAGGCGGCACGGGAGGAGGGCGTGCCTCTGCACCGGATCGATCTGAACGCGCAGTTCCGTTGCAATGGCTGCACGGCGTATATCGAGTGGGTGGACCGGTTGCTGTCTGACTCCCCGAGTCGGGCTGGTGGCTGGCTCGAGTCGGGCGAGTACACCTTCGCGGTCTTCGATACTCCGCGAGCCCTGGAGGAGGCGATTCTCCGCAGGGTGGCCGATGGCGCTACCGGCCGGCTGGTGGCGGGGTTCTGCTGGCCGTGGTCAGACCCGCGCGAGGACGGATCGCTTGTCGAGGACGTGCGGATCGGGGACTGGCGGCGGCCGTGGAACGAGAAGTCCCTCGAGCAAACGCGGGCGCGAGGGGCGACTCCGCCGCCGCAACGGCATCCGTATTACCTGTGGGCCACGCAGCCGGAACGCATACGGGAGATCGGCTGCATCTACTCGGCCCAGGGGTTCGAATGGGACTACTGCGGCGTCGTCATGGGAAATGACCTAGTGTGGCGGGAGGGGAGAGGGTGGGTCGCCTGGCGGGAGGCCTCGTGCGACCAGGCTGTGCGCAAGGGCAGCGTCGAGGACGAAGAGCTGCGAGCGTATCTGCGGCACACCTATCGGGTGCTCCTCACGCGAGGGATGCGGGGGACCTTCGTGCACTCCACGGATCCGGAAACTCGGCGGCTCCTCCGGTGGCTTACGGCGACAGACTCGATGGCTCGAGGGGTTCGAGGTCGGTGAGGCGCCGATCGGCGGGTGGACGGGAGCCCCGAGAACGCTGGGACGGCGCCCGAAAGCGCAGGCTCGGATCGCGAGAGTGTCGCATTTCCACCCCCCGTTGCCGCAAAATCGCCCTATCCCCCTTCCTGTCGCAGCGCATACGTAAGATCCGGTTTTTCGGGGGTCTCCAGACGTGGCGACCGGTATGTACAGGTATGTAGACGTTGTCCTCGCACCCGCGCGCCGAGCGGCTTGGCCCGGTGGACGGTGAGGAAGGCTCTTGTCGGGCGGCGGATCGGGAGTGACGGGCAATCGGCGCACGCACGCGACGCGCGGCCGCGTCCTTGAAGCCCACAACGCAGGCGTGGTTCGCATGAAGCTCACCCCATCGCAGACACGGGCGGTGGCACACGCGGGGCGGAACCTCCAGCTGATCGCTTGCGCCGGCTCCGGCAAAACCGAGGTCGTCGCCCGCAGGGTCGTCCACCTCCTGACGCCCGGACGAGCGGACTCCCTCGCGCCACGGAACATCGTCGCCTTCACCTTTACCGAGAAGGCTGCTGCCGAACTCAAAGAGCGGATCGTCACCCGCACTCGCGAAGCCCTCGGCGACCTTCCCGGGCTGGCCGAGATGTTCGTCGGGACGATCCACGCGTTCTGCCTCGAGCTTCTGAAGAGCGAGACGGCGAAGTACCTGAAGTTCGAGGTGCTCAATGAAGTCCAGCAGGGCTTGTTTGTGGACCGGCACTCCGCCCAGAGCGGCCTCACGACCTCGACCGACTTGAAGGGTACGCCGCTCAAGCGGTATCGCGACACGCCGCACTACATCGCGGCCCTCTCGATTCTGCGCGAAGCGGATGTGGAAGCAGCGCGCCTCGACGGCTGCACGGTCGTCGACGGCCTCGAGCGCTACCGCGCGCTGCTCGACGAGCGCAGCTACCTCGACTACTCGAGCATCCTGGAGGCAGCTGTCGAGATCCTCACCGACGATACCGGCGTCCGAAGCCGGCTCGCGGAACGAATCAAGTACGTCATCGTGGACGAGTACCAGGACGTGAATCCGATCCAGGAGGCGATTGTTTGGTCGCTGCACGAGCTGGGTGCGCGGGTCTGCGTCGTCGGCGACGACGACCAGACGATCTATCAGTGGCGCGGCAGCGACGTGCACAACATCCTGACGTTCGCCGATCGCTATCCGGAAGTTGAGAGGGTCCCGATCGAGGAGAATTTCCGCTCGAGCGAGGGGATCGTTGAGACCGCGCGAGCGTTCATCGAGCAGAATGCCACCCGGCTGCCGAAGGCGATGAAGCCGACGGGCGCGCAGCCCTACGAGCCAGGTGACATCGTCGCCCTCTCGTTCGCGAACGCCGCCGAGGAGGCGCGGTACATCGCGGCGACCGTTCAGGCTCTGCGCGGCGTCGCGTTCACCGAAGACGGCCGGGAGCGGGGCCTTGCGTGGTCCGACATGGCGATTCTCCTGCGCAGCGTGAAGGCGAACGCCGAGCCGATCACGGATGCGTTGCGCGCGGCCGGCGTTCCGTTCGTCGTGACGGGGATGACCAACCTCTTCGGGACAGCCGAGGCGCAGGCCGCGCGGCAGCTCTTCTACTTTATGGGTGACCGCCAAGGCGTCACCGAGACGGCCGTCGAGGACGCGTGGCGCGCCGCGAACCTGGGTCTTGATCCGGGGGCGCTGCGGACCGCGGTGGCCGGACTCGCGGCCGCCGAGGCGGCGCTCACCGACCCAGACCAGAAGCGTTGGGGCCAGTACTCCATTCAGCGGGTCTTTCTCGCCTTCTTGGAGGAGGCCGGTGTCCGCGAGGAGCGGGTGCCGGACGGGCGTGGGGAAGTGGTTTTCTACAACCTGGGGAAGTTCAGCCAACTCATCTCCGACTTCGAGACGATCCACTACCACTCGCAGCCGGTGGAAAAGTACGCCTCGTTCGCGGACTTCCTACAGCACCGCGCCGAGGATGCGTACCCCGAGGGCTGGCAAGACAACCAGTACGCCAACCCCGACGCGGTGCGCATCATGACGGTGCACCAGGCGAAGGGCATGCAGTGGCCGGTCGTGTTCGTGCCCGCGCTGCTCAAGAACCGGTTTCCTGCCAAGAAACCCGGCGGCCGTAATGTCTGGCACCTATTGCCCCGCGAGGCTATCCGGGGTCAGGCGCGCTTCGAGGGTACGCTGGAGGACGAGCGGCGGCTCTTCTACGTCGCCATGACGCGAAGTCAGAAGTTTTTGCACCTTACCTGGGGCCCGGTGCCGGGTAACCAGCTCTTCCAGAAGCGTTCGCCCTTTTGGGAGGACGTTCTTGCCTCGAAGTACGTCAAGCGGAAAGCGCCCGACTACTCCACGCGACGGCGGCTGCCGCCGGCGCCGCGGGCGGGCGTAGCGAACGTCGTGTTTTCGTTCTCGGACCTCAAATACTTCTTCGAGTGTCCTTACCAGTTCAAGCTGCGCGTGCTCTATGGGTTCAACGCGCCAATCCACGAGGCGCTGGGCTACGGCAAGTCGCTCCACGATGCACTGGCCGAAGTGCACGCACGAGCGATCCGAGGCGACGTGGCCGACGCGAGCGAGGTGCCGCGGCTGATCGCGACGCACTTGCACGTGCCATATGCGTACCCGGAGCTGCGCCGGCAGCTCGAGGCGGCGGCCGAGCGAGTACTGCGCGATTATCTCCACGACAACGCCACCCTTTTCGACAAGATCGAGTTCTCTGAAAAGCAGATCGAGATCAGCCTCGGGGACGGCGTGACCGTGAAGGGCCGTATCGATCTCGTGCGCCGGGTGGATACCGGCGAGACGACGATCGTGGACCTGAAGTCCACTGACCGCGCCCAGGCCGAGGAGGTCACAGAGGCGCAGCTCCACGTGTACGCACTCGGCTATCAGGAGCTGACGGGACGGCGCCCGGACTACGTGGAGGTGTACGAGCTGGACGACCGGAAGCGGAAGCCTCGGTCCGTGGACGACGACTTCATCGCCGATGTAAAGCGGCGCACGCGGGAGGCCGCCGAGGCCCTACGAAGCGGGATCCTCCGGCCAGCGCCCGCGGTGAAGAAGTGCACGGTATGCGACTACCGTGGTATGTGCACCGCGGGGCGAGCGGCAGCGGGCGATCCATGAAAACGCGCCTCCCGAGGGGGCTCACTACGTTGCGGGCGCGTGTGGTCCGCGCTCTCCGCGTGCAGGGGTTCCGCACCCGGAACGGACGCCTGGTACCGCCTGATCCGCACGCGAAGCAGCTCTTGCGTGCCTTGCACAAGCGCGCAGTGGAACACCGCATCGAGCAGGCGCGCCGAGGCCTGAAGCGCTACGAGGACCGGTTGCTCACCTACATCGCTGCTGGCGAGGAGGTGGCGCCAGCACGGATTCACCCGAGGCTCGTGCTGGTACGGCCTGACTCGGAGGACGAGCTGCTCTTCCGGTATGCCCGGCTGCACTGGAGTATCCCGGTCTCGGCGGGATACGGGCGGCGGCTGCGCTTTGTGGTCTACGACCAGCACAACGGCAAGCTGATGGGTCTCCTGGGTCTGGCGGATCCGATCTTCAGTCTTGCGCCGCGGGATCGGTGGGTGGGGTGGGATGTGGAGCAGCGGAAGAGCCACCTGCAGTGCGTGATGGATCTGTTCGTGCTGGGAGCAGTCCCCCCCTACTCGCAGCTCCTCTGCGGCAAGCTGATCGCGCTCTTGGCCACCAGTCTGGAGGTTCAGCGTGCGTTCCGACGTAAGTACGGCGGCGATCGTTCGCTGATCCGCGGCAAACGGCTGGATGGTCGGCTGGCGTTGCTTACCACCACGTCCGCGCTCGGCCGGTCGTCGCTGTACAACCGCTTGCGCTTCGGTGCCCAGCCCGGGTTCCAGAGCGTGGGGTTCACACGGGGCTCGGGAGAGTTCCACTTCGCAAACGGTGTGTACCAGGACCTGGTGAAGCTGGCGCTCGCGAGGGTGGAGCCGACGGCCAAGCATCGGAAGTGGGGAACCGGATTTCGGAACCGGCGAGAGATCGTCCGGAAGGTACTGCCCCTGCTCGGGCTGTCGAGGGAGCTGGTGCACCACGGCGTACAGCGGGAAGTCTTTGTGGCGCCGCTTGCTACCAACGCCCGGGAGTTCCTGCGGGGCGAGCACCAGATCCTGCGCCGCTACGACCGTTCGGCCGAAGCCATCTTCGCCTGGTTCCGAGAGCGGTGGCTCCTTCCCCGTGCGCAACGAGACGAGCGCTGGAAGTCTTTCGACCCCGCAGCGTACCGACTGTGGGCAGGCGAGGCCAATGCCGGGGCCTGAAGAGAACCCGTTCGCCGACCTGCCGGCGGCGCTGGTGGAGGAGGTCCTCGGTCAGACTGCCGGGGTGGCCGATAGCCTGCTGGCATCCCTCCAGAAAGTGAGAGCCGACCGCGCTGCTCTCCGCGACCAGTTGATGGCGTCCGGCCGCGCGATCCCTGAATCTTCGCTGGGCTATCCACCGCTTCCCACGACCTGCGCCGCGGACGGATCCTATGCGATTGAACGTTTGCTCACGACAGACCTCGCTGCGGCGGCGGCGGTGGCGGTGGAGGGATTGACCCCGCCCTCCGAGAAGCGCCACTGGGAACTCCCCCACCACAAGTGCTTCCTCGCGCCGGAGCCGCATCGGGAGGAGACGGCCACGATACTGCGCGCAGTCATGCTCGGGGAGGAACTCTGTCTTGCTACCAGCGCGCCCCACGATCTGGTGCTCATAGACGGCACGCTGACGCTGCCGATGATCTACTTCAACCAAGCCCTCAACACTGTGCCCGAGGTGCCGGAGCTGCGTTCCTCGGCCCAGTTCGTGGAGCGCTGTGCCGCCTATTTGACGGCATACTTGGCATTGCTGCGTGCCGAGCGCTCGGACAAGCACTATGCGGCGCTGCCCAAGTATTCCACGCGCCGGGAGATCGGCACCGCCTTGAACTGGCCCGCGAGCTACGACGACCGGGGGATGCTCACCTTGCTGCTCAATCCGGGCGAGCTGACCAAACCCGTGACCATCCAGCACCCCCGAGACCAACAGGGTAACGTCACCTGGCACCTCAACACCGGGCGGCTCCCTGCCGAGGTCCGGAAGCAGGCCGACGAGCTGGCCGAGGAGATCGTCTCAGCCATTCAGACAGTGCACGTGTTCTATTACAAGCCGCAGGAGTGGCTGCCCGCGCTGCGCGTCGAGGTCGGAGCGGCGGTGGCCAAGAACACGCACCGGCTGGCCGCGGTCGTGCAGGGGCTCAAGCATCAATGCGCCACGGCCTCGATGCTCGAGCCCTACCCCATCTATCTCGCCGATCGCACGGTCAAGGCGCTCGCCCGTGCGATCCCGGCATTCCGGCAGGTGACGACGCAGCGGGTCTCAGAAAACTACGCTGGAGACATAGGCGAGGTGTACTTCGCGATGCACGGCTACCGCAGCGACAGCGGGAGATGAGGGATGGCAGATCAGGATAAGGACCTGGACGCGATCGTTGACGAGACCGAGCGGCTCGGTGTTGTCGGCTCGCCTTCCTCCACTGCCCAGCTCGCCCTCGACATCCTGGGCTCGGCGGTCACGCGCAAGCTGGTCGGCGAGCTCGCTCTCTTTCGCTACTCGCAGGATACCAGTCCGCACTACGCGCTCGGGCAGATCACGGAGGTCCAGCTCCGCAATATCTGGCACGAAGACCCCACCATGCGGAGCCTCATCCGCCAGCGGGGGCGGGTGGACGCGGTGAGCGAGCGCCAGGACACGCACCTGGGACAGATGCTCATCAGCGCCGTCTTCCGGAAGGGGGGGCCCGCGGGCTACGAGCCGAGCATCCTGGGCACCGTGCCGGCCACGGGCACGCCCATCCACTTGGTCACGGACCCGGTGCTGGAGGAGCTTCTCCGCCCCTACCGCGACCAGATCTTCTACCTCGGCCATGTGTACGGATCCAAGCCGAAGCTCCCCCTCTGGTTCAAGCATTTCGACCGCGGGCCGGACGGGGCGGGCGAGGCCTACCATCTCGGTATTTTCGGCAAGACGGGCTCGGGCAAGTCGGTGCTGGCCAAGATGATCCTTCTGGCCTACGCCCGCTACCCGAAAATGGCGCTGCTCGTGATCGACCCGCAGGGGGAGTTCGCGCGGGACATGAAGAAGGACGGTACGAGCGGCGAATTCCCCCTCCCTGTGGGTGACGTGGCGAGGAAGCTCGGCAAGCATCCGGTGGTGCTCACGGTGCGGAATCTGGTTCTCGACCGCTGGGAGCTGTTCGAGCAGATTCTTTTCGAGTCGCAGTTCTTCGAGCGCTTGACGGTGCCGAAGGGCGAGAACCGCGAGCTGGCCTGTGGCATCCTCGCCGACAAGCTTCAGAAGGCGAAAGTGAGGCTTGCTGATCTCCACCTTCGCGCATCGTTCGACGAGGCGTGGGACATCTTGAAGGACCAGAAAGTGCAGAAGGTGTTCTACCGCACCGAAGCCTCGCGCGTTCGCTTCGACACGGCGCTGCAGGAAGCCGACCCCGACGAGTTTTTCAAGGATTACTGGGGGCCGGTCGCCGAGCTGTTTCGGGAGGACCGTCCAGGGGCCAAGAGCATCAACAAGGCGCTCGCCTGGTTGCTGTCGTCGACCAACAACGACAATTCCGCCAGCGATAACCGGCCGATCCTGGTGATCGATCTTTCGAAGGAGCAGGCGAAAGGCCTGTTCTGGAACGACCAGATCCAGTCACTCGTCATCAAGCGGCTCCTCGACGGCGTGGCCCAGACGGCGGAGTCCTTCTACAAGGAGAACCAGAGCCTCAACGCGCTAGTGGTGATCGACGAGGCGCATCGACTTGCCCCGCGCGAGCTGCCAAGCGAGAACGACGCCGCCCGCGGTGTCCGCAGCGTGCTGATCGACGCCGCCCGCACCACCCGCAAGTACGGTCTCGGCTGGCTCTTCATCAGCCAGACGCTCTCGAGCCTCCACCCCGAGATCCTCCAGCAGCTCCGCATCTTCTTCTTCGGCTTCGGGCTCGGCCTGGGGCAGGAGTTCCAGTCCCTGCGGCAGCTCGTAGGCTCCTCCGGCACGGCGCTGGATCTCTACCAGCTCTTCCGTGACCCGCACTCGGCGTTCGATGCCAAGAACCGGCAGTACTCGTTCATGACCATCGGTCCGGTGAGCCCTCTGTCGTTCTCGGGAAGCCCGCTGTTTCTGAACGCCTTCAACACCGTGGACGCCTTCCTCCAGGCGAACCGCCTACATACCTGAGCGAGTCCGAACCATGGCCAGACGGAAGACCACCCGCAACCGGAAGCCCGAGAAGAGGGTTACCCGCTACACCTACGACGACATCAAGGAGCCGTGCACGCCGGAGACCGGGCACACGCCGCTCCTGCCGGCCGACGAGCAGGTCGTGACGCTCCCGATGGACAACGGCTGGAGCAAGGCGATCGTGGTTGGCAAGCTCCCGGAAGGTGACGACCGGCCGGTAGTGGTGGACATGGACCCGGCGGCCGACCCGGTGCTCTTCTGGGCGGGCAAGCGCAACCGTCGCGAGGTGCCAGTGCTGCCGCTCCAACGCAACGAGATCGTCTCCGAGTCGCGCATCGCGCAGATCATCGACCGGGCACGCAGAGCGGCTGACGAGAAGTCGGGCGCCGCGCGCCAGGGGCACCTTTTCGCCGACCTCGAGAAGCAGCTTCGCGAGAGCGACCGGGCCAAGCGCGTCGAGTTCTACACCCACGAGGAGGGCTGGAAGAACAAGCTCATCTGCGGCGACTCGCTGCACGTGATGGAGTCGCTGCTCCACTACGAGAACCTGCGCGGCAAGGTGCAGATGATCTACATAGACCCGCCCTACGGCATCAAGTACGACTCGAACTTCCAGCAGCGAGTGGACTCGACGAAGAACGACGAGAAGGACCAGGCCGACGACGTGCTCACCATTAAGGCGTTCCGGGACACCTGGGCGCTGGGGATTCACTCGTATCTGTCGTACCTGCAGGAGCGGCTGTACCTGTGCAGGGAGCTGCTGGCTGAAACCGGCTCACTGTTCCTGCAGATGGGCGACGAGAACGCTCATATCACGCGGGCGCTCCTGGACGAGGTGTTCGGAGCCGCCAACTTCGTCTCTGAGATCGTCTTTTACAAGACCTCCGGCAAGGGCGGCGCCGGCCTGGATGCCGTCTTCGACCGACTCCTCTGGTACGCAAAAGATAAGGCCGCGTTGAAGTACCGCCAGCTTTACATGCCGCGGCCACCCCACACTCTAGCTGAGCAGTACACTCTGGCCGAGCTGGCCGATGGCTCAGTGCGTCGACTAAGCGATGAGGAGCTCTCCGGGCGCGAACCTCTTCCCCCTAGGGCCAGGCGCTTCATGCCGGATCAGTTGTCGTCACAAAGCGGGGGCGGGAGCACCTGGTTCGAGTACGAGTATCAAGGCCGGCGCTACACGCCACCGCCGACCGCCTACTGGAAAACCAATCGTGACGGCATGGACGCACTCGCGAGGGCAGGTCGCCTCTATCCGATCGGGAACCGACTCCGTTACAAGCGGTATGCGGAAGATTTTCCCTATGCTCCTTTAACGAACATTTGGGAGGACACCGTCATCAGCGGCTTTGGGGCTGCGAAGCTCTACGCTGTGCAGACCTCCCCCAAGGTGGTCGAACGCTGCATCGCGATGACCACCGACCCCGGCGACCTCGTCTTCGACCCGACGTGCGGCTCGGGCACGACCGCCTTCTGCGCGGAGAAGCTCGGTCGGCGCTGGATCACCTGCGACACCTCGCGCGTGGCGATCAACGTCGCCCGCCAGCGGCTGCTCTCGGCCACCTTCGAGCATTACAAGACCCGGAACGGCAGGGTGTCCGGCAACTTCGTCTATAAGACGGTCAACCGCGTTACGCTCGCGAGCATTACGCGCAACCTCGAGCCGGAGAAGGTCGAGCTGGTGGACCAGCCCGAGGTGGACAGGGACGCCATCCGCGTCTGCGGTCCCTTCGAGGTGATGTCGCTCGGCCGCTACTCGGTCGAGGACTGGAAGGGCTACGTCGTGCGCGAAGCGCCGGCCACCTACGGCGAGCCGGCCAAGCTCGAGAACTACATCGAGACGATCTGCCGCCTCTACCGCAAGGACGCGGCGATCCAGGGTGCGAGCGGGCTGGTCCACGCGGTGGCGGAGAACGAGCAGGAGAAGATTGCGATCTCCGTCGGCCCGCTCTCCGGCCGCGTCACCGCCAAGCAGATCAACGACGCCGTCCAGGACGCGCTTGCCTCGGGGATCCTCGAGGTGCACGTGCTCGGCTGGGCATTCGAGGCGAACGTGGGCGAGGTCAAGTCGGCGCTCGAGAAGCGCGGTAAGGTCAAGGTCGAGCTGATCATGATCCGCCCGGACACGCTCGCCGAGGGGCTGAAGGCCACGCAGCCGGAGATGCTCTTCTCGCCGCTGGCACTCCCGGACATCGAGGTCGCGGTGGCAAAGAACGGCAAGGAGAAGCAGGTGCGCGTGACGCTCAAGGGTGTGGCGCTTTTCGACCGCCAGACGCGCACGACCGCGTACAAGGCCGCCGATTCGGGCTACGTCTCGGCCTGGTACCTCGACGAGGACTACGACGGCGACTGCTTCGTGGACTGCCAGATGTTCTTCGACTTCAAGAAAGCGCCGAACATCAAGGCCGCGCTCAAGGCCGAGGTGGACCCCGAGGAGTTCAAGCTCAAGCTCACCTCGGAGCCTTTCCCGGTGCGCGGCTACAAGCGCATCGCGGTGAAGGTCGTGGACGTATACGGCAACGAGTCCACGGTGGTGAAGGACCTCACCTGATGGAGTCGCACTTATGGGTACGCTGAGCATGCAACAGAAATTCGTTTTGATGCTTTCGTCCGGCCAGCGTCCGCGTTACCGCGACGACATCATTCGAGTGATGGCGTTGCCAACCGGAGGCCGGACGCAGTTTCGGTACCGCAAGCAACACGTTCCTGACGGTCTCTGTCGCGAACTGTCCAACAACAGCCTCCGTGAATGCAACGCACTGGTTGCGTACCTGGACGCCTCGAATCGAGGAACACCTCCAGACATCGTGCCATGCCGCTTCTGCCAGATTCTCGACAGCGAGGCCGAGGGCGAATTCGTCGTGATTCGTTTCGAGGTCGGGGATTTCGCTGTGGTGGACCAAGGCGTAGACGTGCGGCCCGCCGTAACGGCGCTGTTACCGGACGGGACGTCGGTGCCATACTGGGAAGACGGGAAACTCGGGGGTCATTTCGTAGGCGCCCTGAAGGACTGCCCAGGCGGCTGCCGGAGCGACCGGGACCGTGGAGCTTGGCAGGCCGTTGTAGGCATCTTGGCCGGACGGCCGGATTTCCGTGATTGCCCGTTTTTCTATAATCTGCGGAGCGTTGTCCAAGAGGACGCCAAGACGAAGACGTCGGTACCTTTTCGCAAGGGCAAATATGCGCTTGAACCAGACAAGATCTACTGGGCAGACGTTGCCCACTACACCGCTTCGGCAGTCGCTGCCGAGGAGGGTGGTACGTGGGGGCGGCTCCAGGTTAGCCTCCAGGGCAACGGGGTTTAGTCTTTGACCACGCAGCACTTGGCCATCGACTCTCCGTACGACATCAAGCGCGTTTACTTCAGGACGACAGGAGAGGCGAGAAAGCAATATGCCCTGCTGTCATTTGGAAGGTGGGTAACTCAGTCGAGCTCAGGGGAAGACGCAGAGCATCACGATTTCGAGCTAGTGCTGGAGGTCGCGGGAGCCTCGCGACGGCAACTTCTTGTTGGTGTCCTGATCGCAGTCTCTTTGGCTGCGCCGCGCTGGGTGGACATGCTCGGAGCAGAGAAGAAGTGGAATTGGAGCAGCGCTGCGGTGGCCCTATTCACGGCGCTAGTCGCCGCTGCGTCGGTGGTGTTTGGTCTTCGAAGAGTGCCATAAGCAGGGGTCACGCCAAGGGTCGGACGGTGCGTCTGTTCTCGCGGTTGATAAAGGCGTTTTCTAGACCTCGGGCGGAACGACAGCTTGCGACCGAGCTGCGAAGAAGCGGGAAGCTTGCGGAGCTGGAGCGGCTGCGCCTGGTCTTGGAATCCGCGTTCTCGGCAGAGACCGCCTCCCCTGGTGCGGAGCGGGCAGGCAGGCCGGCGAGCGCGGGGCAGTGCGCTGCCGTGTCGGCCATCGTCTGGGACCGATTTGGTGGCGAATTCGTGAGCGCGACCGTCCAGGGACAGAGCCACTGGTTCAACCGTCTGAACATCGGCAGCCGGCTCATTGACGTGGACCTGACCGGTGACCAGTTCGGGTTGGAGGTCGTGAGGTGTGGCAAGCCGGGAAGTCTCTGGGCGGGCACGCGCGCGAGAGCTCCGCAGGAACTCCGGGAGGAAACCGTGCAGCGGGCGATTCTGCTCGCCGAGAGAGCAGGACTAAAGGACACGCAAACGCGGTTGCTAAGCCTATTGGGTTCGGCTGCGGGGCAAGCCCGTAGCTCCGAGGTTCGCAAGAGCGGACGAGAACGTTAGCCATGGCCTACGTCGTCGACCGAGTCGTCATCTGCGACGCCTTCCGCGAACCGGACGCGCACTACGAGCTGTTACCCGGGGGCCGCTCCAAGCTCGTCCAGGGGCGGCGGCCCTCCATGCGCTTTCTTGCGTCCGCCAAAGACGTGAAGGGCGGCATCGCGGGCGTGGTCGGCAAGGAGGCGCAGCTCTTCGACGATCTCTCCGCCTCCGCGGCGGCCGAGAAGAACGACTTCGTCAACCAGCTCCGCCACGAGGTGCGAGCCTGGCGCGAGGCCGGCTGGCCGGGCACGGCGGTGGTCACCCGGCGACTGCTGGAGTGGTGGTTCGAGCGCGACGAGGAGCGCCGGGCCGTCGGCAAGCGCTTTTTCTTCTGCCAGCAGGAAGCGGTCGAGACGGCCATCTACCTCTACGAGGTCAAGAACCGGTACAAGATGCCCGAGACGGGCGATCTCCTGCGCTACGCCCTCAAGCTCGCGACCGGCACCGGCAAGACGGTGGTGATGGCGCTCCTGGTCACCTGGGCGACGCTGCACAAGCGCAAGGTGAGCGGGTCGTCGCTCTCGGCGAACTTCCTCGTGCTGGTGCCGAACCTCACGGTGCGCGACCGGGTGAGCGGGGTGCCGCGCGGCGACGGGCTCGACCCAGCGGGCGAGCACAACCTCTACGACGCCTTCGAGATGGTGCCACCGGAGTACCGGGAAGAGTTCCACCCGAATGTGCTGGTGCGCAACTGGCAGGGCATCCCGCTCGACAACAAGCGTGAGGATTGGATTAGCGAGAGCGAGATGGCGCTTGAGGAGGGGCGCTTCATTCCCCAGGCGGTGCTGCGTGCCATGCAGCGCCGCGCGCGGCAGGATCCTAACGCGCCCATCCGGCGGCTGCTCGGCGGCTGGCGCGACCTCGTGGTGATCAACGACGAGGCGCACCACGTCTATGGGGAGAAGCGCACGAAGCAAGGCGAGGACCCCGAGTACATCAAGTGGAGCAAGATCCTCGAGCGTATCGGCAAAGCCGCCCGGGTGAGCCTGGTGGTAGACCTCTCGGCCACGCCCTGGTACGGCTCGGGTTCGCCCAAGCCCGAGGGGACGCTGTTCGAGTGGCTGGTCTCGGACTTCTCCGTGTACGACGCCTTCGAGTCGGGGCTCGTGAAGGTCGTGCGATTGCCGGACCCGGACGAGCAGGGAAAGGTCTACCTCGACCTGTGGGACCTGGTGAAGGGGGCGAAGACCAAGGAGGAGTATCTGCGCGCCTGCAAGGGGGCGATCGCGAGCATCTATTCGTCCTGGAAGAAGGACTACGACGAGTGGGCGAGCACCTTCGAGTTCGCGCGAGGCCCTGCGCCGGTATTGCTCTGTGTCACCAGTGACGCGACGCGTGCCGGATGGGTGTTCGAGCACCTTACGCGCGAGTACGAGCTGCTGCGCAACCCGGAGGACGAGGACCGCACGCGCTGGGTGACGATCCAGGTGGACTCCAAGGTCTTCGACGCCGACAAGGGTAACGAAGCGGTGCTGCGGGAGATGGTGAACACGGTGGGCGTGAAGGGCAAACCCGGCGAGCACGTGCGCGCCATCGTGAGCGTCAACATGCTCTCCGAGGGGTGGGACGTGAAGAGCGTGACGCACATCCTGGGGCTGCGCGCATTCGGCTCGCCGCTTCTGACCGAGCAAATCATCGGCCGGGGGCTCAGGCGCACCAACTACGACGTGCTGAACCAGCCACTCGAGGAGCGTCCCGAAGGCAGCGAAGAGACGGTCGATGCCTTCGGCATCCCGTTCGTCGGCTTCCCGGTCGAGAAGCGCAAGCGCCCGAAGGCCGGCGAGTGGGGCCAGAAGCCGGTCTGGATCGAGCCGGACCAGAAGAAGGACAAGTACCGCATCCGGATGCCGAACGTTCGCTCGTGGGCGGTGGGCGTGACGCAGTCGCTCGCGGACCTGATCCGCGTGGAGGATCTGCCGCAGATCAGGATCAACCCGAAGGAGACGCCGCCCGACGTGCGCGTCCGCCCGGTCGTGGGCGGCGCGCCGGAGGCGGTGATGACGCTGGAGGAGATGCGCAGGGAATGGCCGGTGCTTCGGACCGCGTTCCTGATGGCCGAGGAGCTGTACCAGGAAACGAACCCGGGTTCGGCGGGCGACCTCGGGATCGGGCCGACCTTCGACGAGCTGCTCGACGTCTGCCGCCGTTTCCTTGCTTCCAGGGTCGTGGCGATGGAGGTGGACGGCTCGAAGAGCGACGTGCGGGACATCGGCATCTACTACTGGCGGAGGCAGGCGCTTGACGCCCTGGACACGGCGATCCGTGGTGCGGGCGCGGCCGGCGTCGAGGCCGTCCCCATCCTGGGCAACCCCGAGTGGCTGGACTCGGCGAACCTGCGCCGCTTCCAGTGGACCGGCATCGTCGCCGAGGGGAAGCGCTGCCACACGAACAAGGTCCCGTGCCACACGGACCTCGAGAAGCGCTTCGCGGACTTCCTGGATGGCGCGCAGGACGTCGTGCGCTACTTCAAGAACGAGCGGCTGGGGTTCTCTGTGACCTACTACGAGAACAACCGGCCTCGGCAGTACTACCCCGACTTCATCATCGCCGCCCGGGACGCGGCCGGTCGCGAGGTAATGTGGCTCGTGGAGACCAAGGGCGAGGTGCGGCCGAACACGGCGCTCAAGAGCGAGGCGGCGCGCCTGTGGTGCCAGAAGATGAGCGCGACGAAGAAGTACGGAGAGTGGCGGTACCTTTTCCTCCAGCAGCGGAGCTTCGAGGCGGGGTTGACGTCGGGCGTCAACTCGCTGAGGGAGCTTGCGCAGAGGGTCTCGCCGTCACCTACGGAGCCTGTAAGCCACGTGGCGTACCCGGCTCCGGCCGTACCCGTGCGTAAGGTTGCGGAAGCTCCGCAGGACGGTCCCGCCAGGGACTCGGATTCGTGAGCATCCTGGAGCTACGCCTGTCCGAGGGCTGGCGGCTGATCCTCCGCTGCGGAATCACGTATAACCTACGCTCGCGCTTGTCACGATAGCGACCAGGTTACTCACATGCTCGCGTGCGGCATCGACGTCTCGGCGTCCCACGGCCTCGACGTGGTGGTTCTTGAGTCCAAGGCAAGGCTCTTCTCTTTGAAATCGCATCTATCGGTATCTGAGCTTCCCGATCTCCTGAAGCAAATCCGGTCCGATGTCGTCGCCATAGATGCCCCGTCGTGCTGGAGCGCGGGCGGGCGATCCCGCGATTGCGAGCGAAGGCTGGCGGCGCGCGGCCTCCATTGCTTCTACACACCGACAAGCTCGATCGCGCGGGGCAGCCGGTTCTACCGATGGGTCAGGGTGGGTCACCGGGTCTTCGAAGCGGCCAACCAGGCAGGCTATCCAACGTACCTGGGCAACGGATCGATGCGGCGCCATGCCATTGAAGTCTTCCCGCACGCCTCGGCGGTGGTGCTGCGGAAGACGCTCCCGCCGCCAGGTTGCTCGCGACGCCGGTCCGCCAAGAAGAAATGGCGAACCCGGATTCTCAAGGATTTCGGGGTGGATACGGAGAAACTCACGTCGCTCGACCTGGTTGACGCGGCACTGGCCGCACTCACAGGGATTCGCGCCCTCGAAAAGGACGTGGCCGTGGTCGGAGACCGGACCGGGGGTGTGATTGTCCTTCCCGCGAGGCGACTGCTCGACATGTACCGAAGAGAGTAAAGGTCGCCGATTGCGGAGCTCGCCCGCCGTGCCAGCCTTGCGGCAAACTCGACTTTCGCCTATTAACCGCTCATAGCCCGACGCGCCGGGGGACGACCGGCGCTCCGAGCGACGACCGCATGGCCACCATCCTTTCCGTATCGCTGCCTGCCGATCCGCGGCCGGCGCGCGACGCCGAGGCAAGGCGAACGCGCGCGCGCATCCGGAGCGACCCATGAGAATCGTCTCGCTCCTCCCCAGCGCCACGGAAATCATCTGCGCCCTGGGGCTGGAGCAGGAGCTGGTCGGCGTCACCCACGAGTGCGATTTCCCGCCCTCGGTGCGCAAGCTCCCCAAGGTGACCCGCACCCTCATCCCCAGCGATGCCTCGAGCGCCGAAATCGACCGCCTCGTCCGCGAGCGATTGCGGGCCGATCGGGCACTCTACACGCTCGACCTGCCCGTGCTCGAGGCGCTCCGGCCCGACCTGATCGTCACCCAGGCGCTCTGCGACGTCTGCGCGGTCGCCGAGGAGGAGGTTCGGGCCGCCGCCTGCACGCTCCCCGGCGGCCCCGCGGTGCTCAACCTGGAGCCGCAGACCCTCGCGGACGTGCTCGCCGCCATTCGGCAGGTGGCCGGGGCCGCGGGCATCGAGCGGGCCGGGGACGATCTCGTCGCCGCGCTCGGCGCCCGCGTGGCGGCGGTGGCGTCGCGGACGGCCGCCATCGAACGCCGCCCCCGGGTGGCGCTGCTCGAATGGCTCGACCCGCCGTTTTCCTGCGGCCACTGGAATCCCGAGCTGGTCCGCCTGGCGGGCGGCGTCGAGGGACTGGGCGAGGAGGGCCGGCCGTCGCGGACGCTCTCCTGGGACGAGGTGCTGACCTGGGAGCCGGAGGTGGTGTTCATCGCCTGCTGCGGCTTCGGCACCGAACGGACGCTCGCCGACCTGCCCGCGCTGTGGCTGATCCCCGGCTGGCGGAACCTTCCCGCCGTGCGCGCGGGCCGGGTGTACGTGACCGACGGCTCGCACTATTTCAGCCGCCCGGGTCCCCGGCTCGTGGACAGTCTCGAGATCCTCGCCCACACGCTGCACCCCGAGGTACATCCGTTGCCCGCGGGGCTCGCGCCTCCCGTGCGCGTGACCGGCTCCGAGCGCGCCATCGTCCCCGGACTGGCCCGCACCGGCGCCTAGCGTCGCGCGAGGACCCGTGGCTCCCCCGCCGCCCGCCGACCTCGCCGCCCGGCTCCGCGCTCTCTGCGACCGCCAGCGGGAGCGCGCGCCGGCGATGGCGCGCACGACGGCCGCCGAGCGGCGCGAGCGGCTCGCGCGGCTGCGCGCGGCGATCGCGGCGCGGCGCGACGCCATCGTCGCGGCGGCACAGGCCGACCTGGGCCGGCCGGCGCTCGAGACGGAACTCGCCGAGATCCACCCGGCGCTCGCCGAGTGCGACCACGCGATCCGCCACGTGGCGCGGTGGATGCGGCCCGAGCGGGTGCGTACCCCGCCGCTGCTCTTCGGGACGTCGAGCCGGATCGAGTACGCGCCGCGCGGGGTGGTGCTGATCCTCGCCCCCTGGAACTATCCGTTCGGCCTGGCGGTGAATCCGCTCGTCGCGGCGATCGCGGCGGGGAACTGCGCGGTGTGCAAGCCGTCGGAAAAGGCGCCGCGCACGAGCGCGCTGGTGGCGGAGCTCGTGGGCGCGACGTTCGACCCGGCGGAGGTCGCCGTGGTGGAAGGCGGGCCCGACACGGCGGCGGCGCTCGTCGAGTTGCCGTTCGACCACGTGTTCTTCACGGGCGGCACGGCGGTCGGCCGGCTGGTGATGGCCGCGGCGGCGCGCCGGCTCGCCTCGGTGACGCTGGAGCTCGGCGGCAAGAGCCCGGCGGTGGTGGACCGCTCGGCGGACGTCGCGGCCGCAGCCCGGCGTATCGCGTGGGGGAAGTGCTTCAACGCAGGCCAGACGTGCATCGCTCCCGATTACGCGCTGGTGCACGAGTCGCGGGAAGGGGAGTTCGTCGCCGCCGCCGTGGCGGCGATCGAGCGCTGGTACGGGCCCACCGAGGAGGCGCGGCAGGCGAGCCCGGACTTCGCGCGGATCGTGGACGCGGGGCACGTCGAGCGGCTGCGCGCGCTGCTCGAGCGGGCGGTGGCGGCGGGCGCGCGGGTGGCGATCGGCGGCCGCTGCGACGCGGCGCGCCGCTACGTGGCGCCCACGGTAGTCACCGGCGTCGCGCCCGGGTCGCCGCTCATGGAGGAAGAGCTGTTCGGGCCCATTCTGCCCGTGGTCGCCTACCGCACGCTCGACGAGGCGGCGGCGGTGATGCGGGCGGGAGGCGCGCCGCTCGCGCTGTACGTGTTCGCCCGCGACCGGGCGGCGGCCCGCACGCTGGCGCACGCCGTCCCCGCGGGCGGGGTGACGGTGAACAACACCATGCTGCACTACGCGCATCCCGGGCTGCCGTTCGGCGGCGCGGGGCCGAGCGGGATGGGGCGCTATCACGGGGTGCACGGGTTCCGCGAACTCTCGCTCGCGCGCGCCGTGCTGCGCCAGCGGGAGCCGGCGCTCACCGGGCTGTTTTTCCCGCCGTACCGCGGGCGGCTGCACGCCCTGGCGCGCCGCGTGCTGCGGCTGCTCGAGCGGGGGTGAGGGGACGGGCGCGCCCCGGCCGCGGCTCAGGGCCCCGCCATCTCCCGCACCGTGGCGGCGACGAGCCGCACTTTGGCCGGATCGGCTGCCGCGCCCGCATCCTGTTCGAGCTCCGTAGCGAGCGCGAGGAGGGCGTCGCGGCGGGTCGTGCCGGTGAGCCGTGCGGCGCGGGCGAGCGCCGCGCGCGCCGCGGCGATGCGCTCGGGGGCGAGCCCGCCCGAGCGCTCGAGCTGGTCGAGATAGGCGCGCGCCACTACGGGGTCGGCGGGCCAGGCGAACCGCGGCTGGTCCTGGACGTTCAGGGTCGCGAAGCGCACCAGCTTCGCCGCCGCGAGCTCGTCGGCGGTGAGCCAGGGGCTCGGCACCAGCTCCAGGATGTCGAGCCCGCGCGAGATCTCCGAGCTCACGATGTAGCCGTTGTACCAGTACGCCGACCACGAGCCGCCGTCCACGAGCTTGGTCGAGTCCATGGGGCCGCGGTCGAAGTAGGCGATCTCCCGGGGATGGTCGGGATCGGTCCAGTCGAACACCGAAACGCCGCCCTGATACCACGCCTGCACCATGATGTCGCGCCCGGGGACGGGGATGAGCGAGCCGTTGTGGGCGACGCAGTTCTCGTAGGGGGTCTGGGGCGCGGGGAGCTTGTAATAGCTGCGGAACGCGAGCGTGTCGCCCGAGAGGGTGAAGATCGCGTCCGCTCCCCACTCGCGGCGGTCGGTGGCGCGGCAGCGCGGCTGGGAGCCGCCGCCCCACTCGTCGGTGAAGAGGAGCTTGGTGCCGTCGTTGTTGAACGTGGCCGAGTGCCAGAAGGCGAAGTTCGAGTCGGCGACCGCCGCGATCCGCACGGGGTTCACGGGATCGCGGATGTCGAGCAGCAGCCCGTAGCCCGCGCACGCGCCGCCCGCCCGGCCGATCGCGGGATAGACGGTGATGTCGTGGCACTGGGTGGGCCCGGTGCGCGTGCCCAGGATGCGCCCGATGATGTCGGGGAGCGCGGCGCGCAGCGCCGCCGAGTCGGCGGCCGTCGCGGCGCCAGCCCCGCCCGCCCCGCCCGCCCCGCCGCGGGCGCGCACCACGCTGTCGAGCTGGGCGGCGACGAACCGCTCGGGGAGCACGTACTCCATGCCGAAAATCGTCGCGGTGAAGGCGCCGCGGGCGCGCGCCTCGGCCGCGGCCCGGGCGGCCGCGATGCTGTCCTCGGGGGCGGGGCCGTGCGCGGGCGGCGGGCCGAGATTGGCGAAGATGCGCGGCGAGCTCACGATGCGCGCGTCCTCGGGGTGGGCGAGCGGCACGCGGATCACCTCGATCCGGAACAGCGCCGAGTTGGGATCCACGTCGGGCGGCGCCCCCGAGCAGCCCGCGAGCTCGTTCGGCGAGCGGACCGGCGCGGTGCCCGAGACGTAGATGTACACGACCGTGCTGTCGCGCGGGTCGGGGACCACGGTATGGGTGTGGGAGCCGCGGCAGGTCTGCACGTTCGCGACAAGCCTGGGGTGCGCGATGTCGCCGATGTCGAAGATCCGGATCCCCCGCATCCGCTCCGCGCTCACCGAGTCGGGCACGCCCTGGGTGCCGCAGTCCACCCGCCCGTCCAGCGCCTCGGCCGAGACGAACAGCAGATGGCCGTACACCGACACGTCGTTCTGCGCCCCGGGACAGACGTAACCGGTCACGAGCCGCGGGTGGCGCGGGTCGGCGATGTCCCAGATCTGGAAGCCGCTGTAGTTCCCCTGGATCGCGTAGTGGCCGGTGAACGCGAGGTCGGAGTTGATGAAGCGCACTTCGCCGGGCTTGCTGCGGTCGATGAACTGCGCCGAGGGCGGGGTGGTGGAGACGAGCCGCAGGTTCCAGAGCGCCGTGCCGGCGTCGAACCACCCGGCGCGCAGCCCCACGCGCCGGTCGGGCACGGGAGCGGCGGCGGTGGCGGGAGCGAGGGCCGCCGGGTGCGAGGCGGCGCAGGCGGCGGCGCCGGCGGCCGCCGCCCAGACGGCGGCGAGGGAGAACGATCTGCGGGTCACGCGGTGCTCCTCTTCTCGAGTCGGGTCGCGAGCGGCCGGTGGCGGCCGGTGGACTGGGAGCCGGATTCTAGCCCGCGGAGGCCGCGGAGGGAAGCGCGAGCAGCGCACGCGTCGCCGGATGGCACGGCCGCCCGAACACCCCGGCGGGCGGGCCCGCTTCGACCACCGTCCCGTCGGCGAGGATCGCCACGCGGTCGGCGCAGGCGCGCGCGAACGCCGCGTCGTGGGTGGCGACGAGGAGGCCGCGGCCGCGGCCGTCCGCCGCGAGGCCCCGCAGCGTGCGCGCCAGCGCGTCGCGGCGCGCGGGGTCGAGGGCCGCCGTGGGTTCGTCGAGGAGGAGCAAGGCGGGGTCGAGGGCGAGCGCGCGGGCGATCGCCACGCGCTGCGCCTCGCCGCCCGAGAGCTGGGCGGGAAGCGCCGCCGCGCGGCCGCCCACCTCGAGCGCGTCGAGCAGCCGCTGCGCCGCGATCCGCGCCTCCGCCGGCGGGCGGCCGACGACGTGGATGAGCGCCAGCGCCACGTTGTCGAGGGCGCAGAGGTGCGCGAACAACGCGTGGCTCTGGAACACGAGCCCCACCCGGCGGCGCAGCACCCCGAGCTGCGACTGGGGCGGGAGCGGGCCGGGGAGGAGGGCGAACCCATCTATGTCGATCGCCCCCGCGTCGAAGGGCTCGAGCGCCGCCACGGCGCGCAGCACCGACGTCTTGCCCGCGCCCGAGCGCCCCATCAGCGCCACCACTTCGCCGCGCCGCACCTCGAGGGTCACGTCGCGCAGCACCGCGCGGCCGTCGTAGGCGAGGCGCAGCGCGCGGACGGCGAGCAGCGGCTCGGTCACGCGAGGCGCCAGCGGCGCTCGAGGCGCCGTCCCAGCCGCGCCAGGGGGAGCGACATCGCGAGATACACCGCGGCGCACAGCAATCCCGGGACCACCCAGCTCCCGATGTTGGTCGCGTAGATCGCCGTCTGCTTGGTCAGTTCCACCACGGTGAGCACCGAGACGAGCGAGGAATCTTTGAGCAGGGCCACGAAGTCGTTGGTCATGGGCGCGAGGGCGTAGCGCAGTGCCTGCGGCCCCCGCACCAGCCGGAAGATCTGCGCCTCGCTGAACCCCAGGGTGCGCGCCGCCTCGAGCTGGGCGCGCGGCACCGCCTCGAGCGCCCCGCGATAGATCTCGGCTTCGTACGCGGCGTAGTTCAGCCCCAGCCCCAGCACCGCGGCGAGGAACGCCGGCAGCCGCACCCACCCGGAGAGCCCGTAATAAATGACGAACAGTTGCAGCAACAGCGGCGTGCCGCGGATCGCTTCCACGTAGGCAACGGCCGCGGCGCGGAGCGGGGCGGGCCCGTACACCCGGCTCGCCGCCACACCGAGCCCCAGGGCGACGGCGAGCGCCATGGCGAGCGTCGAGAGCAGCGCCGTGACGAGCGCGGCGCGGCCGAGCGCGGGGAGATAGGCCCAGGCCGACGCGGGCAGCGCGAGCGGGGCGGCGGCCGCGGCCACGGCGCTCCCGCCCGCGACGCGGCGGAACAGCGTGGCCTGCGTCGAGTCCCATACGTTCCAGCGCCGCAAGATCCGCTCCAGCGTGCCGTCGCGCATCGCCGCGCGCAGCACCGCGTTCACCGAGTCGCGCAGCGCCGTGTCGCCGCGGGCGAGCACGCCCACGTAGTGCCCGGCGGCGACGGGGCGCGGCACGATCGCGAAGGCGCGCCCGCCGAGGCGGCCGAGCGCGCGTTGGGCGATGATGTGGTCGAGCAGCACCGCGTCCACGCGGCCCCCCACGAGGTCGGCGTAGGGGTGCACGTCGTCGTCGTACGAGACGGGGACCACGCCGAGCGAGTCGCGGGCGCGGAGCAGGATGTCGTAGGCCATCGTGGCGCCGAGGGTGGCGACACGGCGGCCGCGCAGGGCGGCGAGGTCGGGGTAGCGCGTGCGGTCTTCGGGCCGCACCGCGAGCACCTCGCGGAACTCGAAGTAGGGGATGGTGACCGCGTGGCGGGCGCGGCGCGCGGGGGTGTCTTCCACGCCCGAGAGGCCGAGCGCGAAGTCGCCGCGCTCGACCGACTGGTCAATGGACGACCACTGCACCTGCACGAAGCGGGCGCGGCGGCCGAGCCCGCGGGCGATGGTTTCGGCGATCTCGACGTCGAAGCCGCGGACCTGCGCCGGGTCGGCCGGGTCGGCCTCGACGAACGGCGCGCCGCCCTCGGCGTCGCCGCCCCAGACGAGCGGGGGCGGCTCGGGCGCTTGGGCCGCGCCAAGCCACGCCGCGAGGAAAAGCGCCGTCATGATGTCCACGGTGATGTATCATCGGGCGCGACCGGGGCGGGGGGCAAGAGTCCACGCCTGCGGGCGGGACAGCCGGCCGGTTCGGCGGCGTGACGCGCCTAGCGCGCCGCCAACTTCACCACACCCAGCACCAGCGCCGCGGTCGTCGCCGCCTGCGCCACCCAGAAGCCGAGCAGGCGTCTCGTGAGGCGGGCTTCGAGCCGGGCGAACGCACCGAAACCCCGTGTGGCCGAGCCACGCCCGGCGCTCGGGGAAGGCGCTGCGAAACGCCGCCGTGGCGCGCTCGGGCGGCGTGTCGAACGCGCCGCCCTTGAGCACATGCGCCGGCTCGCCGCGCGGGCCCGGCGCGGCCGTCGCGGTCCACTCCCAGGCGTTGCCGACGAGATCGACCGCGCCCACCCACGAGCGGCCGGCGGTATCCGTGCCCACCGGGGCGAAGCCCGGGCGCAGCGAGTCGGCGTTGGCGCGCCCCCGCTCCCAGCGTTCGCCCCAGGGGTAGCGCCACCCGCGCGGACCCCGTGCCGCGGCCTCCCACTCGTCCTCGGTCGGCAACCGGCCGCCGGGCTCGCGCCACGCGCAGTAGGCCGCCGCCTCGGCCCAGAGCACGCCGGTCACGGGCCACCGGCCGGGCGGCCGCTCGGCCCACGGCGGCGCGCCGCCGGTCGCCGCGAGATAGCGGGCGAAGGCGGCGACCGTCACCTCGGTCGAGTCGAGGTAGAACGCGTCGAGCCGCACGGTGGCGGGCTCGCGCCAGGGGGCGCCGCCCACGACGTAGGCGCCGGCGGGGACGCGCACCATCCCGGCGGGGCGCGCGGGCGGCGGCCGGGCCGGGCGCAAGAGCTTCCGTGCGAGCGGCGCGCCGAGCGCGCCGAGCGCCCCGAGTGCCGCGAGCGCCGCCGCGCCCGTGAGCAGCACCGGAGGGCGCCGCCACGGCGCCGCTCGCGCCGGCTGCGGGCCGGCGAGCGCCGCGGCGAAAGCGCGTGCGCTGGGAGGGCGGTCGTCCGGGCGTTTCGCGAGCCCGCGCTCCACCGCGCGCTCGACGTGGGGCGGGAGGCCGCTCCGGGCGGCGCGCAACCGCGGCGGCGGCTCGACCAGGATGCGCGCCACCACGGCCTGCGCGGTGGGCGCGGTGAACGGCGGCGCGCCGGCGAGCATCTCGTACAGGACCGCCGCGAGCGCGTACACGTCGCTGCGCGCGTCAAGGCGCCGCTCGCCCGCCGCCTGCTCGGGGCTCATGTACTCCGCGGTCCCGGGCGCGAAGCCGGTGCCCGTGAGCGAGTCCTGCCCGGGCTCGGCGCGCGCGTCGAGGAGCTTCGCCACGCCGAAGTCGGTCACCAGCGCGTGCCCGCGCGAGAGCAGGATGTTCGCGGGCTTCACGTCGCGGTGGATCACGCCGTTGTCGTGCGCGTACTGGAGCGCGTCGGCCACCTGGACGGCGATCCCCACCGCGTCCCCGACGGGGAGCGGCCCCTCGCGTGCCAGCCGCTCGCGCAGCGACTCGCCCTCCACGTACTCCATCGCGTAGTAGAGCAGCCCGCCGGCCTCGCCCGCCTCGAACAACGGCACGATGTGGGGATGGGAGAGCCGGGCGACGAGCCGCACCTCGCGCTCGAAGCGCTCGGCGCCCAGATACGCGCGCATCGCGGGCGCCAGCACCTTGAGCGCCACCTGGCGGCCGAGCTTCACGTCGGTGGCGAGATACACCGCGGCCATCCCGCCCCGGCCGAGCTCGCGGGCGAGGGTGTAGCGGCCCGCGAGGGCCCGGGCGAGGCGGTCGAACACCGGATCGGCCGTCACGGCCGCGCGACTGCCGTCAGTAGCTCAGCGGCTGCCGGCAGCAGCCGCCGCACGTCCCCCAGGTCTCGATCCACGCGGGATCGCCGCCCTTGCCGCGGGTGCGCACCACCCAGAAGCGCGCGATCCCCTGGCGCCACTGGCCGCGCGGGTGGGGATCCAGCTCGAGGGGGCGGGCCAGCACCACGCGCGGGCCGGCCTTGGGGCCCACGGGGACGAACACCGAGCGCCACGTGCCGCGGCGCCCGCGGCGGTCCACCCACCAGTAGGTCCACCAGGGACCGAGGCCCAGGGCGGGCACGGGCACGTCGCTCCAGATCCGCGCGATGATGCGCCCGCGGGCGAGCGCCGCCGAGTCGAGCGCGTAGGATCCGATTTCGGGCTCGATGCGCGCGCGGTGGGCCGCCTCGGTGCCGATCTCGCCGCGCGCGAAGTCCACGGGCTGCTCGTCGGCGGCGCCGCGGGTGGTGTCGAACCGCAGGCTCTCGGTCACGAATCGCTCGACGGTGGCGAGCGGCACCGTGAGCACGGTCGCCGGCCCGAAGGTTCGCGGCGCGGGGGTCGCCCGCGCCGGGGCCGGCGCGACTTGCGCCGCCGCGGGCACCGGCGCCGCTGCGAGACGTCCCGCCACCGCCACGATCACTGCCGCGCGTGCGTGCATACGACCTCCAGGGTTGGGGCTGCTAGCGGGCGGCGCGAAGGATACCGGCCATGCGGTCCACGACCGGTCGCAGGCCCGGCTCGGCGTCGCCCCACAGGGTGGCGACGGCGCCCGCCCAGCGCCGCGCCGTGTCGCGCTCGCCGCGCGCCGCGGCCAGCTCGGCGCGCAGCGCCATCATGCGCACCAGCGTGCCCGCGAGCGGGACGTAGTCGAGCAGCGCCGAGTAGAGACCGGGCAGGGTCTCGAGCGTGCCGTCGAGGTAGCGGACGGCGGCCGCGGTGTCGCCCACGGCGAGCAGCAGCCGGCTGCGCTCGTACGCCGCGTCGGTCGAGAGCCGCTCGGCGGGAGGCGCGGGACCGGTCATGGCGAGCAGCGTGTCGAGCGTGGCCCGCACGAACGCGGTGTCGCCCTGCGCCAGGGCCCACTGCATCGCCATCTCGCGGTCGTAGGCGGGGGGCGGGCGATGCGCGGGGCGCGGGCCCAGGACGTCGAACGCCAGGTCCGCCGGGGTGTCGAGCAGCGCGCTGCGGGCGAGCGGCCGCACGGGCGGGGGGAGATCCTCGACCGCGTCGGCGACGCGGCTCTCGAGCGCGGCGATGCTGTCGGCCGGCGCGCCCGCGGCCGCGTAGGCGAGCAGGGCGAGCCCGAGCCGGGCGGTGGGGAAGGGCAGGCTCACCGGCTGGTTGTCCGCGGCCGCGGGGAGAAAGCTCGAGTCCTCGGGCACGAACAGCCGCGCGGCGAGCGCCGGACGTCCGAGCAGCACCGCCACGCCCGCCATCCCGCTCGCCGACTGCCGCGCCGCGCGCAGCAGCGAGTCGCCGGCGCGCCGTGCCGCCGCGAATTCGCCCGCCTTGACGTACAGCCGCACGCGGGTGACGGCGTCGCGCACGCGGGCGGCGGCGCCGCGCTCGAGCCGCTGTGCCGCGGCGATCTCGGCCGCCGCGCTCATGCGCCCGGCGCCCGCGGCAACGAGCTTGCCCTCCACCTCGAGCGCGTAGGCGAGCGCCCGCCGGGCCCGCGGCTCGCGCGGGAACGCGGCGACCCAGGCGGCCGTCACCTCGGTGAGCGCCGCGCGGTTGCGGGCGACGGCGGCCCGGTGCGTGGCGGGCCGCGGAGCCTGGCGGGCCATGACCGCGCCCGAGACCGGGTGGAAGGCGATGGTGTCGTTCTCGAGCGCGGGGAGCGCGAAATACGGGACCGTGTCGAGCCGGCCCTCCCGCCACCAATAGGCCTCCGCGGGCAGGATGCGGGCGAGCCGCTCCGCCGCACGACTCCCGAACACGAAGTTGAACGACGGCGCGAGCAGCAGCGCGCGCCGGTAGGCGAGGGCCGCCGTGTGCCAGCTGCCGCGGAACACGTAGCGGGTCGAGTCCCGGGGATCGCGGAGCACCACGGGATCGCCGGCGTTGCACTCGGCGAGCCCGTACCAGGCGGCGAAGCTCGTGGAGTCGGCGGCGACGATCTCGCGGTAGCGCGCGCAGGCGTCGGGCCAGCGGCGCTCGAACAGCGCCTGCTGGGCGAGGAGCAGCGCGCCGTCCGCCCGCCCCAGCTTGGCGAGGAGGCGGCCGCTGCGGCGGGCGATCACGGCACGGTCGCGCGCGGCGTCGGGGCTCGAGTCGGCGGCCCAGAGGAGCGTCTCGCCGAGCCGCAGGTAGGCGTGGGCGAACTCCGAGTCGGCGGCGACGGCGGCGCGGAACTGCCGCGCGGCGGCGGCCAAGTCCCAGGCGCGGATCGCGGCCTCGCCCCGGTTGTAGGCGCGCAGGGCGCCGAGCGAATGCGTTTGCTCGGCGCCGGCGCCGCTCGCGTCCCCGGGATCGGCGCCGAGGAGCGAGTCGGCGAGCGCGTTGAAGGCCGTTCCCACGGCCCCGCTCGCCGCCACGCGCGCCGTGGCTTCGCGCAGGGGAGCGCCGCCGCGCGCGGCATCATAGAGCCCCGCCGTGAGCCGCAGCGTGTCGCCGAAGCTCCACAACTGCCCCATCACCACCTTCCCCACCCCCAACTGGCGCGCGATGGCGAGAGCGGTGTCGAAGGGGATGCGGAACGGCGAGCGCGCGCGGCGGCGGGAGAGCGCGTCATAGAGGCGCACCCTGTCGGCGAGCCGCACGTCGCGCCAGCGCTCGAGCGCCTCGGCCAGGAGCTCCGCGCAGTCGGCGCCGTCGAGCGCGGGCGCGGCCGCAGGCCCGCCCTCGCGATCGGCGAAGGGAAGCACCGCGATGCGCCCGGTGTCGAGCGCGGGCCGCGGCCGGCCGCAGGGCGGCGCCGAGCCGTCCGGGCACTGGGGCGCGGCCCGATGCGGCGCCGCGCCGAGCAACAGCGCGAGGAAGAGCGAGGTCTCTGGTCGCATCAAAAAAATTCCGGCCAAGCGCGTGCGCCGCTCAGCCGGTCTCGCGATTCGCTCCCCCCGGGGCATCGGCGAGCCGCAGCACAGCGCGCCCCGGGGTTCATGGCATCTGAGTTGAGGCTCAATATGGCCGGCGGCCGAGGGGCCGCAAGCGGGGGCAACGGGGGCCCCTCTATGGCCCCCGCGCCGCTTGCGCGGGGCGCGGGGGGCGGGCATTCTCGGTTGCATGAAATCCGTTTGCATGACGCGACTCCCAGCGCTCGCCCGCGGGCTCCCGGCGTTCCTCGTGCTCGCGGGTGCGGCCGCGCTGCGGCCGGCGGCGCTCGCCGTGGTCGAGTACCCGCTGCCGCGCGCCGGCGCGTTCCCGCACGACCCGGCCGTGGCGCGCGACGGGACGGTGTGGTACACCGATCAGGCAAACAGCTACATCGGCCGGCTCGATCCCGAGACGGGGAAGGTGAGCGACTACCCCACCCCGACCGCCGCCTCGGGGCCGCACGGGATCGTGGTGGCGCCGGACGGCGGCGTGTGGTACACCGCCAACTTCGCCGGACGGCTGGGCCGGCTCGACCCCGCGACCGGCGCCATCCGCGAATACCCGCTCCCCGCCGCGGCGCGCGACCCGCACACGCCGCTCTATCACAACGGGAAGATCTGGTTCACGGCGCAGGGGGCGAATCTCTACGGCTGGCTCGACCCCCGCACCGGCGAGACCAAGCTGTTTCCGCTCGCGATCGCGCGGGCGCGGCCCTACGGGCTCGTGGCCGGGCCCGATGGCGCGATCTGGGTGGCGCTGTTCGGCACCAACGTGATCGGCCGCATCGCCCCCGCGGACGGCGCGCTGCGCGCGTTCCGGCTGCCCGACCCGGGGGCGCGCCCGCGGCGCCTGGTGGTGGACGCGCGCGGGATCGTGTGGTACTCGGACTATGCGCGCGACCGGCTGGGCCGGCTCGACCCCGCGACCGGCGCGGTGCGCGAGTTTCCCTGTCCCGGCGGCGCCGGTTGCAGGCCGTATGGCATCGCGCTGGGCAGCGACGGCCGCGTGTGGTACGACGAGTCGGGAACCAACCAGGTCGTGGCGTTCGACCCCGCCACCGAGCGGACCGAAACGGTGCCGATCCCCACGCGAGTGGCGGTGGTGCGCAACATGGCCGTGGACTCGGCACGGGCGCGGCTGTGGCTCGCGCTCTCGGGGACCGGGCGGCTCGGCAAGATCGAGCTCGGCGGGGGGCGGTAGGCGGTACCCGATCCTGCGGCCCTCCTCGTCGCTCGCGGCTGTCTCAGGGGCGCGGTATGATTGCGGGAAGGGTTCTCCGAGGAGGTCCCGTGGGCCGGCGGTCCCTGCTTCTCGCTTTCGTGCTCGCGCTCGTCGCCGCGCCGCTCGGCGCGCAGCACCGCCCCGGCGCGCACTCGGGCGGCCGCCCGCGCGCCAGTCACCCCCGCAGCTACTCGAGCCATCCCAAGGCCCGCCGCGCGTACCCGCGTGCCGAGCGGGAGCATCGCAGCCAGGCGGCGAAGGAGGAGTTCATGCGCCGGACCGGCCATCCCCACGGCTGGCCGGGGCACGTGGTGGATCACATCGTGCCGCTCGCCTGCGGCGGGGCCGACGAGCCCGGCAATATGCAGTGGCAGACGGTGGAGGAGGCGAAAGCGAAGGACAAGTGGGAGCGCCAGGGGTGCGGGGCGGGAAAGCGGTGAAGGGAGGGCGGCGATGAGAGCGTCCGCCGCCGCTTCTGCGGGGCGAGGAGTACCCCGCCTGGGCGCTCGACGATCGGGAGGTGTGGGGATAGGGGAGACGGGAGACGGGAGACGGTGGACTCTTTCGGCGCCCGCTTTGGTCCCGCGGGGTCTGAGCTGAGGCTCGCGCCTTCCGCGCGCGGCATTGCCCTCGTGCGTTCCCGCTGTAAACTCTCATGAACCTCACAGCGGGCGGCGACCGGGCCGCGGCGAACGACATGACCCGCCACCACCTCGTGGCCGTCTGGAATCCCTTGTACCAGGCGGACGCCATGGAGGCGCATCTCGCCGTGCTCCTCGAGTGGATGCGCAAGTACCGCGCGGGCGCGTGCGGAGAGAGCGACGTGTATGTGTGGTGGGGCAGGATCCGCTCGCCCCGCCGGGTGGAGGACCTGGGGCACCTCGACCAGGTGTTCGCGATCGAGACGGAGCGGTCGCGCGACGACCCGGCGCGCGAGACGCATCTCTACCTCACCGACTATCGCTCGCTCTACGTGGCGCACTTGGGCGACATCACCGACGAGGACCCCCGCACGGACGAGGCCGCGCACGTGCCGGCGTTTTACGCCGCCGAGAGGGTGCAGTGCGACTGCTGGTTCCTGCTCTGGGACATCCAGCGGCTCGTGGCCGACGACCTCGTCTCCGTCGCCCAGGAGCTGCGCAAGCTCCGCAACGTGCGCTACCACGACCAGCCGGTCTCGATCTACGGCGGCATGGTGGACCTGCCGCTCATCGTGGCGGACCCCACCGAAGCGCGTTACTTCGACCCGCGGGTCCGCCGGTACGTGACCGACGGAAAGTTCTGGGCCGAGTTCGACGCGGAACGCTCCGGGCTGGGGGCGATGGAGCGGGAGCTGCGCGAGAACATGATCGGGGAAGAGGCATGGCGCGGCTTGGACCCGATGGCGCGCGCGTTCCTCGCCACCGCGGAGCAGGTGTTCCGCGACCACCAGAGCGATCCTTCGTTCGACTTCACGCCCGTCATCGTCGAGTTCTCCAAGGCGCTGGAGGTGCAGGCCAACGCCGTGCTGCGGCGGGCGCTGCGCAGCGCTCCGCCCGATGCCCGGCGGCTCAACGTGGAGGGCCGCACGGTGGACGTGATCGCGGACGGCCCCCTCGCGCCGGCCGAGCTGCGGCGGTTCCTCGGCGAGGAGCCGGTGGCGCGCTTCCTCCGCACCTACCTCGAGAACGGCACCTGGTTCGTGGGGCCGTTTCCCGCGCTGCTCGGCGATTTCGCCGCGAGCCGCAACCCCGCGGCCCACGCCGCGCGCCTGTCGCGCGACCAGGCCACCGCGTGGCGCAACCGCCTGCTCGGCGTCGGGTGCCAGGGCGAGATCGTGAATCTGGCGCGCGTGCGGCTCAAGACCGAGCCCGCGGAATTCGTGCGGGCGTGAGGGGGCGAGGGACTCGGGCGCGGCGCCGGGAGGAGTGAGCCCCGGGCGTTGCGGGGTCGTGGCCTCGCGTTGTGGTCGTCGCCCCCTGGATCTCGTTCCGCCTCGGCTCCTCACCCGCTGGCCCCCTCTCTGGGGGCCTCGCCCGCTGGTTCCCCTGTCGGTGAGCTTCACTCGCTGGTTCTTTTTCAGTGGGCCTTACTGTCTCGTTTCCTCCGGTTGGCCCCACTCCCTGGCTCCGTCTCCGTAGGCCTCACTCTCCGCCCCTTCTCTGGCCCCTCTCTGGGGTCCTCACCCCCTGGCTGTCTCTGGGGTTCTCACCCCCTGGCCCCCTCTCTGGGGTCCTCACCCCCTGGCCCCCTCTCCCTTCGGGAGAGGGGGAACTCAGGGCCCTCGCCCAGCGCTTGCCGCAACACCGCCTCCAGTCGCTCGCGCGTGACGTCGCGGTTCTTGAGGCTGATCACGCGGTAGCCCGCGGCCTGGAGGAAAGCCGTGCGGGCGGCGTCGTATGCGCGTTGGCCTGGCTCCGTGTGCGAGTCGCCCTCCAGTTCGACCACGAGTCGCCGTGCGGCGCAGTAGAAGTCCACGATGAAGCCGTGCAGCACATGCTGGCGGCGGAACTTGAGGCCCAGCACCCCGCGGTTCCGCAACAGCGACCACGCGTACCGCTCGGCGGGTGTCGGCGCCCGGCGCAACGCGCGCGCGAGCGCGACCTTGTGGCCCGCCGTGATGCGCCGGAGGGGATCCATCGGACCGATACTCGGGCCAGGAGCTCCCAGATGCGGAACCCGAATCCCGCGCGCAGGAGCACGATGTTGCCGCAGGGCTGCCGAGCGGAGCCGGCCGCGAGTGCCCCCTCTCCCGAAGGGAGAGGGGGTCAGGGGGTGAGGCCAACAATGGGGACGGGGTCGGGGGAGTGGCGCTCGAAAGAAAGCGGGCCAGCGGGTGACGGTCCAAGCCGAGGGGCTCGGGGTGAGGCGACCAATGGGGACGGGGTCGGGGGAGTGGCGCTCGAAAGAAAGCGGGCCAGCGAGTGAAGCTCCAAGCCGAGGGGCTCGGGGGCGAGACTCCCGAGCGCGTCGCGCGGTGACACCCCAGACGCAGGGGAGCGACCCCGACTACCGCCCGGCGCCCTCCGCCGGGCGGTAGCTGCACGCGGCGTCGCCGTCGGGCATGTACTCGCCGCGCGCGAGCTTCACGCCGGCGAGCTCCTCGGCCAACGCGATCTCGAGCCGGCACGGCGCGCGCGTCGCGGCGACCAAGTTGCGAATCGGGCAGTGGCAGAGCCGCAGCATCGCTGCGCCGTCCGCGCCGCGCACCACCTCGGCCATGAACCCCGACTCTGAAAGGATCCGCGCCGCCGCGGCGAGCCGTGCCTCGCCAGCGAGCCCGCGCACCCGCGCGAGCGCCGCCTCGCGCTCGGCGGCAACGCGCTCGCGCAGAAAGTCGTCCACGAGCGCGCCCTGGCCCCGGCGCTCGAGATACCGCACCAGCTCGCGCAGCAGCTCGCCTTCCCGGCGGAGGAATAGCGGTTCGGCGGCCGGAGCGAGCCCGAAGACCACCTCGGGCCGGCCGCGACCACCGCGCCGCCGCGTGCCGCGCCGCTCCACCAGGCCGCGCCCGGCGAGCGCCTGCAGATGCTCGCGCACCGTGGCGGGCGCCACCCGAACGCTGCGCGCCAGCTCGGCAAGCGTCGCCACCCCCCGGCGCTTGAGCGCGACCAGCAACCCGCGTTGGGTGTCGCCCAGCCCGGGGCCGAACAGGAGCGCTGCCTGAGTCGGAGCCATGAGCAGAACCTTAGTCGGATCAATCGCTTAGTCAATATGAACATATTGTTAAGGAAAAATCCTTGACAAATAGCTTGCCTGATCGTACGCTGCGCTCCGTGGCTTCGGAACTCGGCGCGGCCGCCGCGCCCCGACCCGCGGCTCCCCACCCGGGGGGCGCGCCGCTCGGCTCGCTCGAGCACGCGCCGCCGTTCGCGCTCCCCGGCGAGCACTTCGCGGCGGCGCTCGGTTGGCTCCTGCTCGGTGCCGCGGGCCTCGTGGTGGTGGCTCCCGATCTCGCCCGCGGCGGCATGTTCGGTCCGCACGCGGTCGCCGTCACCCACTGCTTTACTCTCGGCTGGATCACCACCAGCATCTTTGGCGCGCTGTATCAGCTCTTTCCCGTGGCCCTGGGCGTGCCGGCGCGCAGCGTGCGGGCGGGTCACCGCACGTTTGCGGCGCTCCAGGCCGGAGTCGCGACGCTCGTCGCGGGGACGTGGTTCTGGGTTCCGGCTTTGCTCGCGCTCGCCTGGGTGCTGCTCGCCGCCGCCGTGGGCGGCCTCGCGTGGAATCTGCTGCCGCAGCGGCGCCGCGCGCCGCGCGGGCGGGTGATCGGCCTGTACGTGAGCGCGGCGCACATGGGCCTCGGGCTCGCGATGCTCGTGGTGCTGGCGCGCATCGGGGCCGAGTTCGGGCTCTGGTACGTGGAGCGGCTCGGCTTCCTCGCGGCGCACGTCCATCTCGCCGCGGTCGGGTTCGCGACGTTCACGGCGATGGGCGTGGGGAGCCGGCTGTTCCCGATGTTCCTCTTGGCGCACGGGTACGCCGAGCGACCGCTCGCCTGGATCGGGCCCGTGGCGGGCGCCGGGCTCGCCGCGCTCGCCGCGGGCGAGCTCGCGGCCGCGCGACCGCTCGCCCTCGCGGGCGGTAGCGCGCTCGCGGCGGGGCTCGCGGGCTACGTCGCGCTCGTGCGCGACTACTATCGCCGCCGCGTGCGCCGCCGGCTCGATCCCGGGACGGCCGCGGCGGCACTGGCGGTCGCGTTTCTCGCGGCGGCCGTTGCGCTCGGGCTGTGGGTGTTGTGGCGGCCCGGGTTCGACCCCCGGCTGGCCGCCGCCTACGGCGTCACGGGCATCGTCGGCTGGCTCACGCTGCTCGTCGCCGGGATGTACCAGAAGATCGTGCCGTTTCTCACCTGGTTGCACCGCTTCAGCGCGCGGCTGGGCGAGCCCGGGGTGCCGCGGATCGCCGACCTCACGCGGCCGGCGCTCGGCTGGGCCGTAGCGGCGTGCGCCGGCGCCGGGGCGGCGATCACGGCGGCGGGCGTGGGTGCGGGGATTCCGGCCCTGGCGCGCACCGGTGCGGTCGTGTTTGCCGCCGGTGTCGCGGCGCTGGTGGCGCAGATGGCGCGGGTATGGACGCGGAGGTGAGCGCGCCGTGGCTCGTCGAGCGCCGGCAGGACGAGGTGTACCAACAGCTCAAGCGGGTGATCGACCCCGAGCTCGGCATGTCCATTGTCAAGCTCGGGCTGGTGTACGACATCGCCGTCGAGGACGGGGCCGTCACCGTCACCATGACCCTCACCGCGCGCGGCTGCCCGCTGGGCGACGCGATCGCGCGCGGCGTCGAGGCGGTGGTGGCGGAACTGCCGTGGGTGGAGCAGGTGACCGTGCGGATCGTCTGGGATCCGCCTTGGAATCCGACCATGATTCGCTAGGAGTGTTCGACCGATGACCGCGACGACCCTTCCCCCGATCCGGCTCGACGTCCGCCCCATCCTCGCGCGCGGCGAGGAGCCGTTCGACGTCATCATGGAGCACGCGGCGCGCGTGCCGGAAGGCGGCGCCCTCGAGTTGGTGGCGCCGTTCGAGCCGGTGCCGCTCTACGGCGTGCTGAGCGCGCGCGGGTTCGCGCACGAGACCGCCGAGCTCGGCCCCGGGGAGTGGCGCGTGCGGTTCACCCAAACCGGCATCGTCCCGACGCGTACCGTGCGCGAGGTCCACGAGCGCCATCCGGGCACGGCCCGCGTCTTCGCCGAGCATGGGATGGACCTGTGTTGCGGCGGCGAGAAGACGCTCGAGTTCGTCGCCAAAGCGCACGGGCTGGCGCTCGCGGCGCTGCTTGCAGAACTCCAGCAGGCGGCAGTCACCGGATAGCCGGCGCCCCGAGCAGCGCCGCTAAGAGCGCGACGGAAACGCGAGGGAGGGCGTGACGAGCGCGAAGAGTGGGGTGGGACGAGGATCCGAGGCGCCGCAGTCCGCCCCGGCCGGTTGTGTCGCACCCCCTCCCCACCTTGGGACGCCGAACAGCGAGGGGAGGCACGCAATGATCCGCTGTCACGGCATCCCTGCCGCACGGCCCGTGTCCCCCGCCCCCGCCGCCCGCGCCCTCACATCCACGGCTCGTCCCCGCTCGGCCCGTAGATCGAGGGCACCTTGGCGCCCGAGGCGCGCAGGTACACCGACAGCTGCCCGCGATGGTGGATCTCGTCGCACAAGAGGTACCACGCGAAGTCGAGCCGCCGCCACTCGCCCATGGTCTTGGGCGCGGTGAAGAACTTCACCGTCTGCTGGAGCTCGGCGTCGCTCCAGCCGCGGATCAGAGCGCCGTAGTCGGCATGGGCCTTCTCGTAGGCGGCGATGAGCGCGCTCCAGTCGGCGGGCGGGGCGGGCGGCGCGCTGCGCGCCGGCGGCGCCGCGGCGAACTCGTTGGTCAGCACCTTGGCGCCGAGCGCGCGCTCGAGCACGAACGTCCAGGCGATCTCGCGCGCGCTGCGGCAGCGGGGATGCGGGCGCAGATCGGCCTGATCGGCGGGGTAGGCGCGCAGCACGCGCAGCGTGGTCGCGTGCTCGCGGTCGTAGGTGTCGAGGAACGCCTGCTTGGGGCTCGCCATCGGTCACCTCCTGAGAAGCTTCCATGCCGCGTCCCAGCGGCCGGCCTGGATCGCGATCCGGACGTACAGCATCGCCAGGGGCTCGAGCAAGCGCGCGCCCTCGAGCCCGCCGATGTCGGTCACCGGCCAGCCGAAGGCGCGGCAGATGTCGCTCACCTGGCGCTTCGCGCCCGCGTCGTCGCCGCAGATGAACATGTCGGGCGGCCCGCCCGGAAACTCGGGCTTGTACATGTGGGCGTAGTTCACCGCGTTGAACGCCTTCACCACCTTCGCGCCCGGCAGCCAGCGCTGCACGTGCTCGGCGCCGGAATCGCCGAACCCGACGGCGAGCGTGGGCGGCGCGTCGGGGGCGAACCGCAGGGGATTGGTCACGTCGATCACCACCTTGCCGGCCAAGTGCTCGGGGCCCGCGAGCCGGATTGCGTTCTCGGTTCCCTCCCAGCGGGTGGCGAGCACCGCCAGCTCGGCGAACCGCGCCGCCTCGGCGAACGTCCCGGTCGAGGCTCGCGGCCCCGCCTGGGCCAGCCAGGCCTCGAGCGGCGGAGCGGCGGGGGAGCGGGTGCCGAGCTTCACTTCGTGGCCCTCGCGCACGAAGCCGAGCCCGAGCGCTTTACCCACGTTGCCCGAGCCGAGAATGCCCACGCGCATGATGCGCCTCCTCTGGTTGCGGTCGCTCCCCGAACGACGCCGCGGGGGCGCCGGGTTCCCTGCCGCAGTTTCGCCCCTCGCTGCCGCAAAAATACCCTACCGGGGACCGGCGCGGGCGCCGATCTTCGGTCGCTGCGGGCCCGATGACCAAGACGGAACGCTGGCTCAGCCTGCTCGCCTTCCTGCTCGCGCACCGCTACCCGGTGACCCGCGAGGAGATCCTGTCGCAGGTGGACGACTATCGGGCCGACTGGACCTCGGGGGACGAGACGCGGCGCGAGTCGGCGCGCCGCAAGTTCGAGCGCGACAAGCGGGAGCTGCGCGAGCTCGGCGTGGTGCTCGAGACCGCCGCGGTGGAGCCCGAGCACGCCGAGCAACCGGTGGAAGGCTACCGGCTGCGCCCCGAGGACTTCTATCTCCCCTACCTCGAGGTGCAGGTGGGCGGGCGGCGGCTGCCGAGACCGTACGATCTGCCGAGCGTGCGGCTCGAGCCGGCGGAGCTGGCGGTGCTGCGGCGCGCCGCGGAGCGGGTGGCGCGGCTGGCGGGCACGCCGCTCGCCGGCGCGGCGCAGGCGGTGGTGCGCAAGCTCGCCTTCGACGTTCCCGAGCTCGCTCGGGCGGCGCCCGAGCAGACGCTGCTCGAGCCCACGCCGCCGGAGTTCGCGCGGCACTTCGCCGTCGTGAAGCGCGGGCTCGAGGAGCGGCGCGCGGTGCGCTGCCGCTACTACGCGATCGGCCGCGACCGGGAGGAGGAGCGGGTGATCGAGCCGTACGGGCTGATGCTCACGTGGGGGCACTGGTACTGCGTGGCTCACTCCCGGGAGCGGCGGGCGCTGCGGGTGTTCCGGCTCGACCGGCTGAGGGACGCCGAGCTGGTGGCCGGCGCCGCGGGGGCGTTCGCGGTGCCGCGGACGTTCACGATCGCCGCGTATCTCAATCGCGCGCCCTGGGAGCTGTCCGACGACCCGCCGGTCACCGCGCGGGTGCGCATCGCGTTTCCCCAGTCGCGCTGGGTGGTGGCCGAGGGGCTCGGGAAGGTGACGACGCCCGTCACGGACGACGGGGGCGCGGAGCTCGAGTTCGCCGTGCGCGTGCCCGACGCGTTCGTGCGGTGGCTGCTGCCGTTCGGCGCGCAGGCCGAGGTGCTCGAGCCGCCCGCGCTCCAGCGGCGGCTCGCGCGGGCGCGGGCCGCGCTGCGGCGCCTGTATCGCTGAGCCATGCCCGACCCCGCCCCGGCGCAGCTCGCGCGCCTCGTGCACCTGATCGCCTGGATGTCACAGCGTGACACCGGCGCGTCGGTCTCGTACGCCGCGGCGGCGCGCCACCTCGGGGTGTCGCGGGCCACGATCCGCGACGACCTCGACGCGCTGGCCCGCCTGGGCGAGCGGTACCGGCCGTGGCTCGCGAGCCTGAGCGTCGCGTACACCGCGCGCGGCTTCGTCCTCGGCAGCCGGGGTCCGTTCCGGCGGCCGTTCCGGCTCACGCCCGACGAGGCGCTGGCGCTGGTGGCGGGGCTCGCCGGGGTGCGGGGCGGTCCCGCGCTCGCCGCCAAGCTCGGGGCGGCGCTCGCAAGGCGGCCGGCGGCGGCGCGGGCGGCGGTGCGGGCGGGGGCGAGCGTCGCCCTCGGCCCCTCGCCGAGCGCGCACGTGGAAGCGGTGCTCGGGCTGGCGCGCCAGGCGCGCGAGGAGCGGCGGCCGCTCGCGATCGTGTACTGCGGCTCGCAGGGCGACGTGCGCCGGCGGGTGATCCACGTGCACCAGATCGTGGAGCGGCAGGTGTGGTGGTACGTGATCGCATGGTGCGAGGAAGCGCGGGCGTTCCGGCACTTCCGGGCCGACCGGGTGCTCGAGGCGAGCCTCCTCGACGGCCGGTTCGCGCCGCGCCCCGAGTTCCAGCCGCTCACGCGCGCCGACCACGTGTTCCGCGCCGCCGCCGCCGTGCCCGCGACGGTGGCGTTCAGCCCCGCCATCGCCCGCTGGCTGCGGGAACGCTACCCGAGCGGCCGCGAAGGGCCCGACGGGCGATACCTGGTGACGTTCCCGGTGGCCGACCCCGCGTGGTTCGTGCGCGAAGTGCTCCAGTACGGGGCCGAGGCCGAGGTGCTCGAGCCGGCGGGCCTGCGGGAGGCGGTGCGTCGGGCCGTGGGGTAGCGGGTTACTTGAGGAGCCGGGGCCGCGAGAGCTGGCGCAGCCGCGCGAGCAGGCGCACCGTCGCGAGGGTGTCCTGCCGGCAGTAGCGCAGGAGGTCCTGCCGCAGCTGCCGCCGCGCGTCGGCGGACAGGGTGCCGTCGAACAGCAAGTCCGCGAGCCGGGCGCTCGCCTCGCCGCCGTCCTGTATCGGCAGCGCCGCGTAGCTGAAGTCGGGCACGAGCGCCGGCACCACGCTCTTGAGCGTGAAGCTCGCGTCAAAGCCGGGCGCGTACACGTGGCGCCGGACGAGCGGCAGGAGGTCCACGAGCCGGCCGGCGATCTGATCCAAGTACGCGCGCAGCGGCGGCACCGCGTCGCCGAGCCGCCCCAGGCAGGCGCGCTCGAACGGCGCGTTGTACACCACCACGGCGTTGGCGCCGGCGCACGCCTCCACCACCAGTTCCGCCTGTTCGCGGCGCGGGTCGCCGGGCCCGTCGGCGAGCCATTCGTGGTGCTCGAGCGAGCCGTCGCGCAGCTCGACGTCGCAGCTGAACTGTACCGGCATCGGCTCCCAGGGCGCGAGGCCCGTCCAGCGCGGGATCGGCAGGTTCACCGACTCGAAGTCGAGGTGCGCCACGGGCCCCGCGATCGCGTCGAGCGCGGCGCGCAGGCCCGGCTCCACCACGATCTCGCCGCGCCGCACCGCGCGCGCCTGGCGCGTCTGGATCGGGGAGAGCTTCGCGTCCTCGGGGAGATCGTGGATCGTCACCCACCCCTGGCGCTCGAACTGTGCCGCGCGGCGGTAGGAGATCCCGTAGAGCCCGGTCACGTGATGCGCGGGCAGCGCGCCCCAGCAGCGATCCCAGAACGGGCACTCCCGCGGCCGCCGGCAGTGCTCGCCGATCTTCACGTCGGGGAGCGGGCCCGCGAGCGCCCGCAGCTGCGCCGTGATGCGGCCGGGGACGTCGAGGAGATACCCCTCGACCCGCGGCGTCACGTCCTCGCGGACGAACAGGTTGTCGAGGTCGGGATAGCGGCACGCGGCATTCAAGTGCATCAGCTCGGCGCGGGCGACCTCGAGCCCCGCCCGCCGCGCCACGTGCACCTGGATCGCGACGTCGGGGAGGTGCTCGTCCGTGACCGAGGTGGACGACTTCACCTCGATCACGGTCCAGGCGCCCCCCGGCTGGCGCTCCAGGATGTCCACGGCGACGAACGTATCGTCGGCGACGAACGCCGCCTCGTAGATGACGCGCGCGCCGGCGCGCAGCGCGGCCGCGGTCGCCTCGACCCGCTGCTCGTAGGCCTCCGCCGGAACGTCGATCAGCACGCCGCCCGGCACGCGGCGGCGGGCTTCCGCGCCCACCTCCGCGCCGAAGTCGAGGCGTGACCGCAACGCCGCGTCGGGTTGCAGCTCCGGCGCGTCGGGCTCGTGCACCTTCCACCACAGCAGCTTGTGACACTGCACCCCGGCGACGAAGCGCGACTTGGAGAGCCGATGGGGCGGGACGGCGCGCGACGCGAACAAGGGGGAAGCGATGCGGAGCTCCGGTGGCGAACCGACGCTATGATAGCGCGGCCGTGCGACAGGGGGAGCCCGGGATTTCCCCGACGGCGGCCGGGCGCGGGCGGGGGCGTCCCTCAGGCCGGGTATGCGCCAAGCAGCCGCCGCAGCAGCACGAGCTGTCCCAGGTGATAGGCGTTGTGGTCGGCGAGCACGAGCGCCTCGCGCAGCACCGTCTGGCCGGTCCCGTGGGGCAGACGCGCGAACAGGTCGGTCTTGGGATCGGCCACGAGGCGCGCCATCGCCCGGAGGTCGCGCCGCACCTGGGCCACGCTCCGGTCCCAGGCGGCGGCGTCGGGCGGTGCGTCGTCCTTCGGCCAGTAGTCGGCCGGCCACTCCGGGGAGACGTGCTCGGGGTCGCGCGTGAACTCGAGAATATCCCACTGCGCGATGCGGATGTGCTCGAGCAGGCGCCAGGGTGTGAACGGCTGGCCCGGCGGCTTGGCCCCGCGCAGCGCGGGCGGCCAGTCCTTGACCGCGTCCGCGAACCGGATGTGGGCATGCCCCCCGTCCAGCAGATCCAGCACGTGGGCGCGCACGGGGGCCTGGGGGTCGGGGCGCGCGGGCCGCGGCGCGCGGCGGCGCGTCGCAGGCATCGCGGCTACCTCCTTGCGGCGCGGGGCCGGTGGCGCTCGATGTGCCGGGCCATGATCCGGATCAGCTCCGCATTGGTCCAGGGTTGCCACCCGTGCGGTTTCATGGGGCGCCCGTATACGAACTCCGCGTCGGCGGCCGGACGCGCCCGCGAGAGAAATTCCTCGAGGCGGTACACGGCCAAGTTGAGATAAAACGTGTCCATGTCGCCGGTGAACACGTGGATCTGGCCGCGGAGCTTGGGGCCGAGCACCGCCCAGTGGCGCTCCAGATAGTCGCGCAGGTCGTAGTCGTGCGCCCGGAAATACTCGGCCACCTCGCGGTTGATGTGCCCGGTGCCGAGGTCCCACAGCTCCGCCGGGTATCCGTCCGGCCCCACCGGGCCGTAGGTCGCCTCCCAGATCGCGAACTGCTCGCCCGAGCGGGCGTGGCTGCCGAGCACCGCCTCGAAACGGCTCTCCATGCGGACGCTGATGCGGGGCTGCCCCGTCACTTCCTGCTCCGCCGGCACCTCGGCGCTCATCCACTCCGCCACCGGGTGCACGAAGGCGTTGGTGTCGGCGTAGATGTCCACCAGCTCGTAGTTGCGGAAGTCCACCGGGTCGGGATAGAGCACCCAGGTGCCGCCGAAGAAGTCGGGGTGGTACACCTGGAGCGCGAGCGCCTCCCAGCCGCCGGTCGAGCCGCCGGTGAGCACCCGCGCCCACGGCGCGCGGATCATCCGGAAGTGCGTCTCCAGATAGGGGATCAGTTCCTGGAGGATCGCGTCGCCGTAGGGGCCGTTGTTGGCGGAATTGACGGCGTAGGAGTCGTCGAAGTAGGGCGTGGGATGCTGCAGCGTCACCGCGATCATCTGCGGGAAGCCGGGCGACGTCCACGCCCGGTAGAACTCGTAGCCGGGCTCCCGGGCGGTGCGCGCGAGGCGCGCCGCGCGCTCGGCCGGGCTCTCGGCGATGCTCTCGGTCGAGAACCCGAACGGCGGGGCCAGCGTGAAGTGGCCCTGCTGGTACACCGTGGGAAACCGGCGTGCCGGATCGCGGTCGTAGTCGCGCGGCAGCAGCACCGTGGCGCCCAGGTACATGGGCCGGCCCCACCAGGCGCTGAGGATGCGGCTCTGGATCTTGACGTGCTTCACCCAGCGGGTGTCGGGCGGCAGCGCGACCGGCGGGAGCACGCGGGTGAGCGCCAGGCGGAGGGTGTCGGCGCGGGCGGGATCCCAGTGCACGAGCCGCGGCTCGCTCACCAGGTTGCCGGGCGAGGTATTGAACTGCTGGCCCTCCCAGTGATCCTCGTGGAGCCACAGCACCCGTCCGTCGGCGCGGTGGAACTCGGTGTACACGTTGGCGAGCGCCTGCACGTAGTAGTCGCCCGCCGGGATGTCGCGCAGGCTCGCCACGGGGTAGCCGGGCGTGGCGGCGTCGATCGCGGCGGGCGCGCCGGGCGGGAGGGCGGTCACGTCCGCGCCGAAGAAGGGGATGCAGTCGCTTTCGTGCCGGACCTGGAGCCGCGGCTCGACGTCGGCGCGCCGGGTGACGAACACGTACACGCGGCCGGTGAGCGGCTCCGCGCGCACCGCGGCCGGCACGGTGATCTCCACGCGGGGGCCCTGGGCCTGGAGGTTGACCGCGAGACAGCCAGCGAGGGCGGGGGCGAGCGCGAACGGCCGGAGCGGGGCGCGCACGGCGTGCCTCAGCGCCGGCCGGCGGCGTCGAGTTCCGCCGCGATGCGGCTCGCGCCGTACGCCGCGCGTAGCGACGCGAGCACGGCGCGCACGTCCACCGAGATCGCGCGGGCGCGCTCGTCGGTATAGATGAAGTCCCCCGGGAGCGCCTCGATGTTGCTGTCGAAAATCACCCCCACCAGCTCGAGCCGGCGGTTCAGCACCGGCGAGCCCGAGTTGCCGCCGATGATGTCGTTGGTGGACACGAAATCGAGCGGCGTCCCGAGGTCGAGCCCGGCGGGCGGCCGGCGCCAGCGCGCGGGCAGGTTCCAGGGCGGGGCGCCGGCCACCGCAGCGTAGCGGTCGTAGAGGCCGTAGAACGTGGTGAACGGCGGGGCGCGGGTCCCGTTGTAGGGGTAGCCGCGCACCACGCCGTCGGCGAGCCGCAGCGTGAAGGTGGCGTCGGGGGGGAGCGCGGTGCCGTACACCTCGAAGCGCGCGCGCGCGAGCCGTGCGCCGAGGTTCTCGGCCCGGGCCCGCAGCGCGCGGGCCCGCTCGCTCGCCGGTTCCACCGCGGCGAGCACGCGGCGCACGAGGACGAGGGCGGGATCGCCGGAGGCGGCGACGTCGCCCGCGAGCACGGCCGGCACGGACGCCGAGTCGGCGAGGGCGGTGCGCGCGAGCAGGTCGCGCGCCGCCTCGTCGGGGGTGCGGCCCGCGAGCAGGGCGACGACGAGCGTGTCGCGCACGCCGAGATTGCGCACCAGATCGCCGAACTGCGCGGCGAGGAGCGCCCGCTCGAGCGCGGGCGGTTTGTCGGCGACGGCGGCCGCGGCCCGCGCGATGCGGTCGAGCTCGTCCGGGGGCGCGCCCGCGGCGCGGGCGCGGCCCAGCCGGACCGCGAGCGCCGCGCGGGCGAGGGTGGCGGAACCCAGGTTCGCGTTGGGGATGAGCGCGTAGATGCGGCGGCCGATGGCGGTCAGGTCGCGCGCCACGGCCGCGATCGAGTCAAGGAGCGCGGCCCGGGCGGCGAGGGCCGGCCGCCGCGCGAGCTCGGCGCGGAACGCCGCTTCGCCCCGCGCGCGGCGCATGAACAGCACCGGGTCGCGCAGCCCGGCAAGCTGGCCGCGGTAGGCCTTCACGGAGTTCGCGTACCCGAAGATGTCGGTGTCCACGCGCCGGGCCGCGGCTTCGGCGGGCGCGGCGCGCTTGAACGCCTCGAGCGCTGCGATCCGGCTTTCGAGCAGGTCGAGGATCGCCGGGAGGCGCACGTCGCGCGCGTAGGCGAGCTGCGCCACCGTCTCGAGCCGGCTGGTCGAGCCGGGGTTCCCCACCACGAACACGGGCTCGCCTTCGGCCGCCCCCTGCGCGCTCACCGGGAAGTAATCGCGCGTCTCGAGCGGGCGGCCGGCGGCGTCGTACACCCGGTACAGCGCGACGTCGAGGTCGTAGCGGGGGTAGGTGAAGTTGTCGTCGTCGCCGCCGAAGTAGCCGAGGGCGAGCTCCGGAGCGAACACCAGCCGCACGTCGCCGTAGCGGCGGTAGGTGTACGCCGAGTACCTGGCCCCCTGGTAGAGCGCCACCACCTGCACGCGGATCGCGGAATCGTGCGCCGCGGCGGTGAGGCGCTGCTCGAGCGCGTCCACCGCGCGTTCGCGTGCCGCGGCGAGCGCCTCGTCGCCCGTCACCCCGCGCACCGCGCTGTCGATCTGCGGCGTCACGTCGGCGATGGCGAGCAGCTGCTCCACGAACAGTCCCGGCACCCGCCGCTCCTCGGCCTCGGTGGCCGCGTAAAAGCCGGTCGAGTCGAAGTTCTCCCCGGGTTCCATGACCGCGCCGGTGTTCTCGCGCGAGCAGTGGTGGTTGGTGAGCACCAGCCCGCGGGGCGAGACGAACGACGCCGAGCAGTAGGTGGCGAACCGCAGGGCGCCGAGCCGCGCGCGGGCGAGCCAGGCGGAATCGGGCCGGAAGCCGTACGCCTCTTGGAAATAATCGAGCGGCGGCGCGTCGAAGGTCCACATCTTCCCCGCGTCGAAGCGGCCGGGCGCGGTGGCGGCCGAGTCGAGCGGCGGGACGGCGAGGACCGCGGGCGCGGGTACGGCCGGCCGGGCGCGCGGCGCGGCGCAGCCGGCCAAGAACAGCCATGCAAACCAGCGCGCGCGGTGGGCGCGCACGCCCTGCCCGCCCCGCGCGCCTGCCCCCGGCACCGCTGCGCTCACGGCCCTTTCCAGGCGGTAACGTAGACGTGGGCGTTCTTGCCCGGATGGCTCATGGACAGCTCGCCGGCCTGCACGCTGCACACGCGGTTCGCGAAGTAATCCTCCCGGTTCGTGAGCAGGCCGGTCTTGAACACGGCCGCAGCATAGTGGGGGAGCTTCGTCACAGGATTGAGGATCGGCTGGAGAGCGAGGTCCACGAGCCCGGCGATGCGCACGCGGCTGTGCTCGCCCTTGAGCTTGAAGTCAATGGTCGCCTCGCGCACTTCGAGCCCGGCGTCCACCGTGGACATAAACACCCCGATCGGCCCGCCGGCTTTTCCGGTGGCGATCGCCTCGAGCGCGGCGCGCTTCGCGGCCGTGGCGCGGGCGTCGAGGAACACGATCCCGCGGCCGCCGCGCTCGTGGATCGCCCCGGGCCAGCGCACGACGAGCACCCACTTGAGCCCGTCCAGGGTGACGGTCCCGTAGCGGCCGGACACGATGTGGTGGCCGATCACCCCCTCGCAATGCCCGAACGTGGGCGGCGCGTCGAAGGCGCACGGGCAGCCCCAGTTGCAGTTGCATCCGACGATGTTCTCGACCTTGGCCCGCCACTTCACCGGCTTTTCCATTACCGCTCCCTCCTCTCCCCGCGCCCCTAGAGGCGCAGCAGCGCGACCACGATCGCCCCGGCGCCGAGCGCCATACCCAGCCGGGGTCCGCCGGGCAGCACCTTCTCCACGAAAATCACCGCCGCGATCGCGGCCATCCACACAGGGCTCATGGCGCCGAATGCGAGCAGGACGAGCATGAGGCCCCAGCAGCACGCCACGCAATACGCACCGTGATGCGCTCCCATCATCACGGCGCCCGCCGCTCCGTCGCGCCAGGTGTGCAAAAAGAACGCGCTCCCCGCGCGGCAGTGGCCCAGGCAGCGCGCCTTCCAGGGAGTGAGCTGGTAGACGCCGGCGACGAGCAGCGCCCCGGCCTGGACGACCCGTCGCGCGCCCGTCATCGGCCATGCCTGGAGCAGGAGGTACGCCGGCACCCCGAACGCCATCCACAGCGCGAGGTAGCCCGCCACGAACGCCCCTACAGGTGCGGGGCGCACCCCGAACGCCGTGCGCGACTGGCGCACGGCGGCGAACAGGCGCACCATCGGGTAGGCTGAAGGCGCCATCATCAGCGCCATCATCGCGGTCCACACGGCCAGAAACGCCGGGAGCGAAGCCATGCTCGCGGCTCATGTAACGCCCCGGCCTGCGGCTGTCAAATGCCGCGGAGCAGGCCGTGCCGCCCGTCACTGCCGGCACGGGGCGTCGGGATCGGGCTTGGGGCGGTCCACCGCGAGGCGGTGGTCGAGGTTCGCTACGTGGAGCGCGACGTCGGCCACGAACCGCGCCACCCGCGCCATGTGCGCGTAGTCAATGTACTCGGGCTCGTCGGTCACCTGGTGATAGTCCGCGTGCAGCCCGGTCGTGAAGAACGTGATGGGGATACCGTAGCGAGCGTACTCGTAATGGTCGGAGCGGCAGTAGATGTTGGCGGGGTGGCCGTCCGCGTCAATCGAGTAGTCCAACACGAGGTCGTGGCGGTCGGCGGTGTTCACGCGCTCGATCAGGTCGCCGAGCTCGGTCGAGAGGCGGCGCGAGCCCACGAGCTGGAGGTAGCGCGGCCCCCCGTGCAGCGGGGCGCCGTCCTTGGTGCGGCCGGTCTCGTCGTCGGCGCCACCCCGGCCCACCATGTCCATGTTGAGCTGCGCCACGATCGAATCGCGCGGCACGGTGGGATGGTCGGTGAAATAGCGCGATCCCAACAGGCCCTTCTCTTCGGCGGTGTGCCACACGAACAGGATGGAGCGCCGCGGCTTGCGCGGCAGCGTGGCGAAGCGCTCGGCGATCTCGAGCGCCGCCACCGAGCCGGACCCGTCGTCGTCCGCGCCGTTGGCGATCGAGTCGGGGCGGTCCGCCCCGGGGTGACGCGCCCGGAACGCGGCGAGCAGGGAATCCACCCGAGCCTGCTGGGCGGGGGTGGCCTCCTTGCCCGCGTCGTCGGCCCCCTCGGGGCGGACCACCAGGTTCCAGATGCGGATCGAGTCGTGGTCCACCGGCGGGCGGAGCACGCCGATGTGGTCGTTGTGCGCGCCGATCGCCACGTACTCGCCGCGCAGCTTCGGATCGCTCCCCGGCAGGATGCCGATGACGTTGCGCGCGGGGTACGGCGTGGGCGCGACCTGGTAGCGGATCGCGAGCGCGGCCGTGTCGCCCGGCGCCCCGACCGCCAGCCGGTCGAGGGGCGCGGGGAACATCTTCGCCGCTGCGGCGGCGCTCACCAGAAACACCGGGGTGCGGCTGCGGCGCGCCGCGGTGTCGTCGAGGAACGCCTGGGGCCGCGTGAGGAAGGCGCGGAACCGCGCCGGCAGGCTGTCGAGCGCCACGACGGCGAGCGCGGCGGCGCCCGGGGGCGGGGCGGCCGCGCGCAGCAACCGGAACGGACTCGCGCCTGGGCGCACGGTGAGCACCACCAGCCGGCCGGCCGCCTGCTCGGGAGCGAGGCGTTGGACGGGATCATCGAGCGCGCCGCCGTGCACGATCGGCAGGGCAGCGGCCGCGATCGCTTCGCGGACCACCGGCACGTAGTCGCGGACGGGGGCGAGCTGCACGCCGCCGACGGCGAACGTGGACGTCGTGTCCCAGGTGCGGATCTTGAGGGGGATGGTCTGGAAATAGCCGCCGGCGTCGCCGCCCGGTACGAGGCCCAGGCGCGCGAGCTCGCGCGCGATGTAGTCGGTGGCGCGGACGTTGCCGGGGGTGCCCGCCTCGCGCCCTTCCATCGAGTCGGCGGCGAAAATGAAGAGCCGGGTCTCGAGGTCGCGGGCGGTGATGGCGGGGACCGTGGAGGGCGCAGGACGCGCGCGCTGCGCCGGCCGGTTCCCCTGGGCGAGGGCGGCGGCGGGAGCGGAAGCGGCGAGCGCCAGGGACAGCAACCACGGCGCGGCGCGGCGGCACGGGGGCATGGGCGGCTCCGGAGCGAGGTCCGGTAATTCTACGGCGGCCGGCGGAGCGCCGTTGAGCCGCGGCCCGCGCAAGCGAAGTCGTCCGGCGGGCGATAACTTGAAGCACCGTGGCGAGGAGTCCCCGATGAGCCGGTCGTCCCGCAGCCGCTGGCGCTAGGAGATCGCGCGGCCGTGTCCGATTTGCGCGCGGCGGTGCAGGCGGCGCTCGGGGCCGGGTACCGGGTGGAGCGCGAGGTGCGCCCGGTGGGCGCCTGCCGGCTGTTCGTGGCGGAGGAGCTCGGGGCGGGCGCCGAGCTGCTCGTGAAAGTGCTGCCCGCCGAGCTGTCGCTCGCGGTGGACGCCGAGCTGTTCGCGCGCGAGGTGGCGGGTCGCGCCGAGCGGTTGCGCCACCCCGGGCTCGTTCCCACGCGGGACGCGGGGCGGGCGGGCGCGTGGGTGTACCACACGCGGCCGTTCATCGAGGGCACGACGCTGCGGGCGGCGCTGGTGCGCCAGGGGGAGCTGCCGCTCCGCCAGGTGGTGGACGTGCTCCGCGACGTGCTGGGCGCGCTCGCGCACGCGCACGCCGCGGGCGTGGCGCACGGCGACCTGAAGCCCGAGCAGGTGATCCTCGCGGGCGGGCGCGCCCTCGTAGCCGATACCGGCATCGTGGACGCGGTGGCGCGCGCGCTGCCGGGGGGTGCGGCGAGCCCGGTGCCCGCCCTGTGCGCGGCGCCCTACCTCGCGCCCGAGCGCCGCGCGCAAAACGGGCCGCCGGCGCCGCGCGACGACGTCTTCGCGGTGGGCGTGCTGGCGCACGAGATGCTGACGGGCCGGGCGCCCGCGCCTGACGCGGAGTCGCTCGAGGAGGCGCGGGCCGTGCCCGGGTGGTTGCTGGACCTGGTGCGCCGCTGCCTCGCCCCCGCATCCGGCGGCCGGTGGGCGGACGCGGCGGCGGCGCTCGCGGCGCTGGACCATCCCCGCGCCGGCCCCGCGTGACGCCGGCCGCGGCCCCCACGCGCTTGTGGGCCGATCGGCGCCGCGGGGCCGATCGGCGCCTGGCGCCGCGACGGCGGACGGTGGCGGCCGCAGTGCCCGAGCGGCGCCGGGTGGTGGACCGGCGGCGCGGCGCGGAGCGGCGCAGCACGCTCGAGCGCCGGGGCCGCGCCGCGCGCGACCGGGCGCTGGAATCGCCGGCCGAGCATCTGCGCAACGCCCTCCAACTGCTCGGCGAGCTGCAAGAGACCGGGGAGCTGTGGGAGGATGCGCGCGCGGCGCTCGAGGCCGTGCGCGACCGGCTCGCCCGCGCGCTCGGGCTCTTGGAACGCCGCTAGGGCGTCAGCGGCCGGCCACCCGGCCGCGGGGATCGAGCCAGCAATAGAGCCCCGGCAAGAGCAGCAGCACCACGGGACCCGACAGCACGAACCCGCCGATTACGGCGATCGCGAGCGGCTGCATGAGCTGGGCGCCCTGGCCCAGGGCGAGGGCAAGCGGCGCCAGGGCGAACGCGGTGGCGAGCACGGTCATGGCGACCGGCCGCAGCCGCCGCCGCGCCGCGCCGGTCCACGCCGCGGCGACGGGCGCCCCGCGGCCCAGCGCGGCGCGCGCGTCGTGGATCACGAAGATCGCGTTCTCCCCCGCGATCCCGACCATCATGATCGCCCCCACGTAGCTCGACACGTTGAGCGTCATCCCGGTGAGCCCGAGCGCCGCCAGCACCCCGGCGAGGGTCGCCACGGCGCACAGCGCCACGACGAGCGGCGCCCGCCAGTCGCCGAAGGCGAACAGCACCACCACCGCCACGAGCGCGAGGCTCGCCACGAGCACCCCGAGGAGCCGGCGGAACGACTGCTGCTGCTGCTCGTACTGCCCCCCGTAGGCGATGCTCATCCCGGGCCCGAGCGTCACCTGGGCGGCGATGCGCCGCCGGATGTCGCTCATCGTGCTCCCCAGATCGCGGCCCGAAAGCCGGGCGGTGACGCCCACGAAGGTCTTCAGGTTTTCCCGGTCGATCTCGGCCTCGGGGGCACCGGTGCCGAGCGCCGCGAGGTCGGCGAGCCGGAGCAGCGCGCCGCCCGGCGTCCCCCCGACGCCGGGCGCGCGCACCCGGACCTCGCCGAGCGGCCCGTCGCGGCGCAGCAACACCCGCAGGTCGTACATGCGGTCGCCCACGCGCACCTGATCCACCACCGTGCCGGTCACCGCGGGCTCGACGGCCGCGTGCAGGTCGTCGGTGGTGAGCCCGTAGCGCGCGAGCGCCACGGGATCCGGCCGTATCTCGAGGGCGGGGCCGGCGATCACGATGCCGTCGAAGACGTCTTCCACCCCCGGCACGCCGGCCACGATCCGGGCCACTTCGCGGGCTTTGGCCGCGAGCACCGCCGGGTCGTCGCCGAAGATCTTGATGTCAATGGGCTGCGGCGCGCCGCCCGTCAGGTCGCCGATGTCGTCCTCGAGGAGCTGCCCGAAATCGGTGTGAATCGCGGGCTCGATCGCCTGGATCCGGGCGCGCAGGTCGTCGATCACCGCGTCCACGGGCCGGCGGGCGCGCCGCGGCTTGAGCCGGATCACGTAGTCCCCGCGGTTCGGCTCCGTGATGAAGAAGCCGAGCTGCGTGCCGGTGCGCCGCGAGTAGCTCGCCACGTCGGGCAGGGTCCGGATCGCGTCTTCGGCGTGCCGCAGCATTGCGTCGGTGTCGGTGAGCGACGTGCCGGGCGGCGTCCAGTAGTCGAGGATGATCGCGCCCTCGTCCATGTGGGGGAGGAAATCCGTTCCGATCAGCCGGTACTCGACGTACCCCGCGGCGCACAGCGCCGCGAGCGCCGCCGCCGCCACGCGGCCGTGCCGGACCCACCACGCCGCGACGCGGTCGTAGCGGGGCAGCGCGCGCGCCGCGGCCCGCGGCGGGCGGCTGCCCCGCAGCCCCCAGCGGCTCACCGCCGCGGGGAGCGCCAGCGCCGAGACGGCGAGCGACACGAGGAGCGCGAGCGCCAGGGTGAGCGCCAGCGGCTGAAAGAAGGCGCCTACCACGCCCGCGAGCAGCGCGAACGGCACCAGGATGACGACGGTCGAGAGGCTCGAGCCGACCAGGGCGGGGAGGAGCTCCGTGACACCCCGCTCGGCGGCGTCGGCGGCGTCGCCGCTCGCGGCATGGTGCGCGATGTTCTCGACCACGACGATCGCGTCGTCGGCGATCAAGCCGATGGCGGCCGCGACCCCCGCGAGCGTCATGAGGTTGATCGTCTGGCCGGCCGCGCCGAGCAGCAGTGCGACGATCGCCACCGTGAGCGGGATCGTGGCCACGGCCAGGGCGGCGAGCCGCGGCGCCCGCAGGAACGCGAACAGCACCAGGGCGGCGAGCGCCACGCCGATCACGATCGCGTCGCCCGTGCCGCGCACCGAATCGCTCACGAACTGCGCCTGGTCGTAGAAGTCGGTCCAGCGCACGTCGGGCGGCAGCAGGTCGGGCCGCGCGCGCAGCAGGTCGCGCACGCCGCGCGCGATCGCCACGGTGTTCGCCGCCGGCTGGCGGATCAGGTTCACGAGCACCGCGGGGCGGCCGTCGGCGGTGGTGCGCACGTAGGAGACCTCGTCGGCCACGCGGACGCCCCCCAGATCGGCGAGCGTCGCCGGTGGTCCGCCCGGCACGGGCACCGCGATCCGCGCCAGCTCGTCGGTGCCGTGCGCCCGGCCGTCCACGAGGGTGAGGTACAGCTCGTGATTCTCCTCCACGAGCCCCGCCGAGCGGAGGTCGTGGGTGCGGCGAATGGCCGCGACCACGTCCTGCACCGCGAGGCCGCGGCCGGCGAGCGCCTGGGGGTCGAGCCAGACCTGGAACTCGCGCCGCCGGCCCCCCTGCACCTGCACCTGGGCCACGCCCGGAATTCGGATCAGCGCCGGCTTGAGCGTGTACTCGGCCAGCTCGCGCAACTGTGCCGGAGTGCGCGTGTCCGAGGTGAGCGCGTACCCCTGGATGGGGAACACGGCGGGGTTCATCCACTCGACGTCGAGCCGCGTCTCGGGCGGCAGGTCCGGCCGGACGCGCTGCGTTTCCGCTTCGGTGCGTTGCAGCGCCTCCTTCATGTCCGTGCCCCAGGCGAACAAGGCGGTGAGCTCGGAGGAGCCCCGGGAGGTGATGGAACGGACCAGCCGCACCCCGGGCACCCGGGCCATCGCCTCCTCGAGCGGCCGGGTGACGGTGGGCATCATGCGGGCGGCCGGCTCCTCGCCTACGGCCGCGATCACTTTGACGATCGGGAACGTCACCGAGGGGAAAATGGCGGCGGGGAGCCGGAACGCCTGGGAGGCGCCGGCCGCGGCGAGGATCGCGAGCAGGGCGCCGATCGCCGCGGCGCGGCGGTGCGCCGCGCGCACCAGGTTCACGGTTGCTCCTGGACCGCCGCGCCTTCGGGGAGCCCCACCTGGCCGGCGACGATCACCGCGGTCCCGGGAGCGATGGGGGCGGCGGAGGCGGCGATCTCGACCTCGTCGCCCTGGCGCAGGCCGGGCGTGACCGCGACCCAGTGGGCGGTGCCGTCGGGCCGCACGACGGCCACGCGGGAGGTGCCGTACACGTCGTCGCGCAGCACGGCCGCGGCGGGAACGACGAGCGCGTCGCGGCGCTCGCCCACCGTGATGCGCGCGGTGCCGAACAGCCCCAGGGCGGCCGGCGCGCCGCCCGGCGCGAAATCAATGCGCACCGGCGCGCTCAAGTTGTCGCTCGAGGCTGCGGGGAGCAGGGCGCGCACGACGCCGCGCAGGGGCCGCGGCCGGGCGGCGAGCTCGACGGTCGCGGGCTGGCCCGGCCGCACCCGCGCCAGGTCGCTCTGCGCGAGCTGGGCGACGAACACCACTGAGCCGGCGGCGGCAATGGCGACAATGTCGTCGCCCTCGTTCACGAGGTCGCCCTCGTTGGCCGCATGCGAGACCACCACGCCCGCTGCGGGGGCGCGGAGCGGCGCGCGCACCAGCTCCCGCTCGGCGAGTTCCAGAGCGCGGCGCGCGTCGCTCGATTCCGCCGGCGTGCGCGCCGCGGCGAGCATCGCCCGCGCGCCGGCGAGGGCAGCGGCGCTGTTGCGGGAGACGAGGGCGGCGAGCTCCTGGCCCTGCGCCACCCGGTCGCCGTCCGTGACGCGCAGCGCCGCCAGCGTGCCCGTGAACGGCGCGCGGATTCGCAGCTGTTTCACCGCCTCGGTGCGCCCGGGACCGGCGACGGTCTCGAGCAGCGTGGCGCGTGCGGCGCGCGCGGTGCGCACGGGCACCGCCGCGCGAGCCGGCGGGGAATCGGCCCGGCCGCTTCCCCGGCCGCACGCCGCCGCGGCCGCGAGCAGCAGCGCCCCTGCCGCCCCCGCGCGGCTCACGGCGTCCCCCAGCGGGCGAGTCGCGCCGCGGCCAGCCGGTAGGCGAGCGTCGCGTCGGCCGCGGCGGCGCTCGCGTCGAGCCACTGGGTGAACGCGTCGAGCACGTCGAGCGCGGTGGCGGCGCCGCCCCGGTACAGGCTCTCGGCTCGCAGATAGGAGTCGCGCGCGGCCGGCACGTTCTCCTCCCGCAGCCGCACTTCGCGATACAGGCCCGCGAGCTCGGCAAGCGCGCGCCGCCACTCGAGCCGTGCCGCTCGTTGTGCGGCCGTGAGCGCCTGCCGCGCCTGCTCGGCGCCGAACCGCGCCTGCTCGAGGCGCGCGCGGTACACCCCGGCGTCCCACCACGGCCAGGTGAGCGACAGCGTGACCTCCATGCCCCACCCCTGTCCGTTGTTGAGGCCCGTCCCCACCTGCGAGCCCGGGAACAGCGGCAGCGCGCCCGCGTCCGCGGCGAGCACGAGGTGCGGCAGGCGTCCCGCCCGGGCCACGCCCAGGGCGGCGGCCGCGGCCTCCGCCGCCGCCTCGGCCGCGCGCACATCGGGAACCGCGGTCCACGGCTCGCCCGTGGAGTCGGGGGGCGGCGCGGGCGGCGGCAGCGGCGCGAGCGCGAGCGGCGCCGCAGGGTCGCGGCCGAGGAGGTCGTTCAGCTCGAGCCGTACCGCGTCGAGCCGCCGCATGGCGTCCTCGAGGTCGGCCTGCGCCGCGCCCAGCCGCACCCGCGTCTTGAGCACGTCGTCGGCCACCCCCTGGCCCGCCGCACGCCGCGCTTCGATCCCCGCGAGATAGCTCTCGAGCCGCGCGATGCCGGCGCGGCGGAAGCCCAGCTCGTCCTCGATCTTCAAGAACTCGGCGTAGCGCGCCCGCACCGCAAAGTCGAGGTCCTTCTCCGCCATCCGGTAGCGCGCCCCGGCCGTGCGGGCGCTCGCCGCCGCCACCCGGGCGCCGGCCCGCAGGGCGCCGCCGTCGTAGAGGGGCGCGTCCGCGACCATCACGATCCGGCCGTCGTTGCCGGTGTAGCTCCGGGGCGTGCCGGCGTGCACGTCGCCCTCGGCACCCAGGCGCGGCCACAGCACGCCGCGCGCCTCGCGCAGCCGCGCGGCGGCGATGAGCGTGTCGAAGCGCGCGAGCGGCAGCGTCGCGTTTGCGGCGCGCGCTTCCCGCAACGCCTCCTCGAGAGTGAGCGGCTGCTGCGCGGCCGCCGGGCGCGGGACGGCCGCGCCGAGCGCGATGACGACGAGAACGGCGGAGCGATGGGACACGGTCACGGGCGCGTACCTGCGGAACGGTGAACAGTAAAATGGCGCCGAGATGCGGCCCGCGGCATCGCGATCTCAGCCTGCAACGCCCCCGCCTCGCGCCTCCCGTCTCCCGCCTCCCGTCACCCCAGCCGCACCCCGACTTCGTCCAGGTGCTTGAGCAGGTCGGCGGGATCCTGATACACGCGGTACGCCCCCGCGCGCTCGAGCTCCTCCTCGCCGTATCCCCCCGAGAGCAGGCCCACGCCCAGTGCGCGGGCCCGGCGCGCGGCGAGCAGGTCCCACACGCTGTCGCCCACCACGACCGACTCCCCGATCGCCACCCCCAGGCGCTCGGCGGCGGCGAGGAACAAGTCCGGATCGGGCTTGGCGTGCTGCACCTGGTCGCGCGTGATGACCGGCACGCTCGCGGGCACGCCGAGCATGTCGAGGGTGGGCTTGGCGCTCTCCATGCGGCCGCTCGTGGCCACCGCCCAGGGCACCCCCGCCCGCGAGAGATAGGCGAGCAGTTCCCGCGCGCCCGGGAGAGGCCGCACCTGGTGGACCTGGCGCGCGAACGCCTCGGCGTGGTGGCGGCGGATCTCGGCCGCGAGCTCGGGCGGCAGCTCGCGGCCCGTCTCGCGGAGCAGCGCGTTCACGAACAGCCCGCCGCTCATCCCGATGCGGCGATGGATCCGCCACACCGACAGCTCGATCCCGGCGCGTTCCAGCGCCTCGCGCCAGGCGAGCACGTGCTGGTACACGCTGTCCACCAGCGTGCCGTCGAGGTCGAACAGAAACGCGGGACCCGAGGTCATCGGCCGACGGTCTCCCCCTTGAATCGCGGCGCGAGGTCGTTAATCACTACAACGCGAGGTCGAAAGCTAGTAGGAGGAGCGCCATGGCCTACCCGAAGAAGCACCGCGGGCGGCGCAAAATGGGCAGCAAGCGGCGCCGCATGCGCTGGAAACGCCGTCACGGCTTGATCTGAGCGGCGGCGCGCGCCGGCGCCGCTCGCTCGGCACCGGCGCGCCCGCCTCCCGTCTCCCGCTGCCCGGCTTCCTACTTGAGCAGCATGTCGTGAGGCCGCGCCGCCCCGGTGGGGAAGTGCTCGAAGTCCACGTCGAAGCGCGAATCGAGTTCCAGCCCCTGCGGGGTCACGTTCACCAGCCGCACGCGGTAGGGGACTTTCCCGTCGAGGTTCGAGAGCAGGGAGTTGCTCACGTACAGCCGCTTGTTGTCGGGCGTGAGCTTCATCATCTGGGCCTGCGGGATCGCCACGGTGCTCACGAGCTTGGGGTGCAGGGGGTCGGTCACGTCGTACTGGTGCACCGCTCCCGCGCCGAACAGCGAGACGAACAGGAAGCGGTTGTCGTACGACAGCCGCATGTCGGCCGGCACCGAGCCCGCGGGCAGCGTGATCACGCGGGTGAAGGCGAGCTTGCGGTCCTTGCCCACCTCCCAGCGCCACACGCTGTTGCCGAACGCGCAGTTGATGAACCCGCCGCGCGCGGCGGCGCCGTGCTCCCAGCGGACCTCGAGCGGCGCCTTGTCGAGGTGCTCTATCTGGAGCACCTTGCCGGTCTTCCAGTCCCACGCCACCACTTGGTCGCCCACCTGGTCCATCGGCGTGCTCCCCGCCTTGACGGCGTGCGGGTGCGCCCAGCTCGACGTGACGATGAGCCCCAGCCCGGGGTTCACGCCCACGTCGTACATGTAGTCGGGCGCGGGGAGCGCCTGGAGGAAATTGCCGTCGTTGTCGAGCTTCACGAGCGCGCCGGGGGCGCCCCCGTCCTTCGCACCCAGCATCGCGATCATGACGCCTCCCGGGACCGCGTAAAACGTGTGCGGCCCCGAGTACCCGGTAGTCGCCCGCAGGTCGGGGACGGTCTTGATCAGCTTGGGGTGGCGGGGGTCGCTCGCCACGTCGTAGATGAACAGCCGGTCCGAGAACAGCCCGCCCGCGAAGATGCGGTCGGCGTTCACCGTGTAGCCGAAGTGGTGCGCCTCGTTGGCGGGCACGTCGGTCGGCGCGGTGGCGATCACCCGGGCGTAGGTCGGGGACGCGGGATCGGCGTCAATGACGGCGAGAAAGTCGGGGTCCTGCTGGTCGGCGTCGCTCGTCCACACGTACAGCACCGACTCGTGCCGGCCGGGCGCGAGGCCGTGCACGAACACCGATTCGTCGGCGGGGCCGCGAGGCACCAGCACGAGGCCAGCGGGCAGGGCCGCCGCCACGAGGAGCAGGGGGAGGGGGAAGCGATGCACGGACATCTCCTTGATGGTCCCCGGCCAAACGTAGCCCCCCGGCCCGCGCTTGCAAGACCCAGGGGCGCGGGCATATTGGCCGCATCTCCAATTGTGCGCGGCCCATGAGACGCTCGGTCATCCTCACCGTGAGCGGGGCGACCTGCACCGCGGCGGTCGAGCCGCGCGGCTTGCTCGTCCACGCCCTTCGCGACCAGCTCGACCTGACGGGCACGCGCGACGACCCCGCCGTGCTCGCCCGCGAGATGGCCACGCTGCGGCGCTCGTGCCACCGGCTCGTCTGGCTCGACCCGCTCGCGGGACAGCCGGGGTTCGAACCCCTGGCCCAGGGGCTCGTGGCGGCTCTGCCGCACGTGGACGAGTTCGTCCCCTGCGGCAACGTGCGGTCGCTCGCAGCCCTGGCGGACCGGCTGGGCGACTGGGGAGCGCGGCGGCGCGCATGAAACACTGGCACGAGACGCGCGAGGTGCTCGACTTCCTGACGCGCGCGCGGCGCGACGGCCGGCGCGCGGCGCTCGCCACCGTGGTGCGGGTGCGCGGCTCGGCCTACCGGCACGAGGGGGCGAAGCTCGCGGTCGCCGAGGACGGCGCCGGCGCGGGGAACGTGAGCGGCGGCTGCCTCGAGCAGGACGTGCGCGAGGTGGCGCTGCGCGTGCTGCGCACCGGAACGCCGGAGCTGCGCAGCTACTGCTCGAGCGCGGACGAGATCGCGGCGTGGGACCTGGGGATCGGGTGCGAGGGGGAGGTGGACGTGTACGTGGAGCCCGCGCCGGAGCCGCCCCCGCAGGAGCGGGAGCTGCTGGAGGAGCGCGAGCCGTTCGCCGTCTGCACGGAGATCGCCATCCGGAAGGCGGGAGGCGGGAGGCGACTGGTGGTGACCCGCACCCGGGAGACGGGCGATCTCGGGGAGCCCGGGGTGACCAGGGCCGTCGCGGCGCGGGCGCGCGAGCTGCTCGCGGGCGGGCGGTCGGGGCTGCACGAGATCGCGGGGCGCACGGTGTTCGTGGACGTGTTCGCGCCGCCGCCCGAGCTCGTGATCCTCGGCGCCGGCGACGACGCGCGCCCCCTCGCCCGCTTCGCGGCGGCCGTCGGGTTCCGGGTGGTGGTGGCCGACCGGCGCGCGGCCTATCTCGCGCGGGAGCGCTTTCCCGAGGCGGCGCTGCTCCTGGAGAGCGACGGCGAACGGCTGGGCCAGGTGCTGCCGCTCGACGCCGAGTGCTACGCGGTGGTCATGACCCACAACTTCGCCGACGACCAGGCCTACCTGCGCGCGCTGCTCGGCACCCCGGTCCCCTACATCGGGATGCTCGGACCCCGGCAGCGCACCGAGCGCCTCCTGCGGAGCCTCGGCGTGACGGACGAGGCCCGCGTGTACGGACCCGTGGGGCTCGACATCGGAACCGACGGCGCGGAACAGGTGGCGCTCGCGGTGCTCGCCGAGATTCTGGCCGTGCGCTCGGGCCGCCGCGCCCGCTCGCTGCGCGAGCGCGCCGCGCCGATCCATGCCCCGGCCGACTGAGACGGTGCGCGCCGCGGGCGTGCTGCTCGCCGCCGGCGCCTCGCGCCGCATGGGCACGAACAAGATGCTGCTCCCGCTCGAGGGCCGGCCGCTCGTGCGCCGGGCGGCGGAGCGGGCCCTCGCCGCGGGCCTCGCGCCGGTCGTCGTGGTCGTGGGCCACGAAGCCGAGCGGGTGCGGGCGGCGCTCGCCGGGCTGCCGCTCGCGTTCGCCGTCAACCCCGACTACACCGGGCCCGCGAGCGGCTCGTTGCACCGGGGCCTGGACGCCGTGGGCCCGGACGCCGACGCCGCGGTCGTCATGCTCGGCGACATGGTGCACGTGAGCGCGGAGGCGCTCGCGCTGCTGGTGGCGGCGGCGCGCGGCAACGACGCGCCGCTCGTCGTGTCGCGCTACGGCGACGTGACCGCGCCGCCCATCCTGTTCCGGCGAGCGCTGTTCCCCGAGCTCCACGCCTGGCGCGGGGAGGGGTGCGGCAAGCCCGTCGTCCAGGCCCACCGCCACGAGGCGATCTACGTCGATCGCCCCGTCGCGCTGCTCGCGGACGTGGACACGCCGGAAGACTACGCCGCCCTTCAGAACAGCTCGAGCTGATCGGCCACGAGGCCCCGCAGCCGCTCGAGCAGCTTGACCATCGCCCACGTGTCGCGCTCGCAGTAGCGCAGCAGCGCCCCGCGCAGCGCGGCCCGGTCGGCCGGGGCCATCGCGTCGCCCGCGAACATCAGCCGCAGCAGCTCGACCGTCGCCCGTTCGCCGTCGGCGATCTCGAGATCGCCGTAGGAGAGCCCCGGCACCAGCGCCGGCAGCACTTTCTTGATGCTGAAGCTGCCGCCGAAATCGGGATGGTACACATGGTTGCGCACCACCGGCAGCAGGTCCACGAGGCGGCGCTCGATGCGCTCGAGCTCGCGCCCCAGCCGCGGCACCGCCTCCCGGAGCTGGCGCAGACAGTCGCGCTCGAAGCTCGCGTAGTAGGCCACCACCGCCCGCGCGCCGGCGCACGCCTCGACGAGCGCCTGGGCGAGCGCGGGTCGCGGATCCTCGGGACCCTCCGCGATCCACTCGTGGTGCGCGAGCCCGCCGCTCCGCCCCACGGCGTGCACGCTGAACTGCGCCGGGACGATCTGCCACGGCCGGCACCCGGGCCAGCGGGGAATCGCGAGGCTCACCGTCTCGAAATCGAGAAACGCGAGCGGCGAGCGGAAGGCGGCGAGCGCCGCCTTGAGCGCCGGCTCCACCACCAGCCGGCCGGTCTGGACCGCCTTGACCTGGCGCGCGTGGATCACCGACAGCTCGAGGTCCGAGGGAAGGTCGTAAATGGTGGCGTAGCCGTCCGCCTCGAGCTCGAGCGCGCGCCGGCGCTCGATCCGGTACAGGCTGCTCACGTGATGCTCGGGGAGCTTGGGCCAGCAGCGCGCCAGGAACGGGCACTCGTACGGCCGGGTGCAGTGGTCGCCGATCGGCACCTCGGGCAGCGGGCCGGCGAGCATCTCCCGCTGCGCGGCGAGCTCCGCGGGCACGCCGAGCAACACCCCCTCGACCAGCGCCGTCACGTCCTCGCGCACGAACAGATTCGCGAGATCGGGATACCGGCACTCGGGGTTCAGGTGCATCACCTCGGCGCGTTCCACCGCGAGCCCGCTCGCGCGCGCCACGTGCACCTGCACGGCGACGTCGGGGAGATGCTCGGGTTTCAGACTGTTCGTCGCCTTCACCTCGATCAGCCCCCAGCCGCCGGGGCGGCGCTCCAAAATGTCCACGCCGGCGTAGGTCTCGTCGGCCAGGAACCACGCCTCGTACACGGCGGGGGGCGGCGGCGTGCGCTTCAACAACTCCCGGGTGGCGGCCACCTTGTTGTCGAACTGGTAATAGGGCAGCTCGACCGGCGCGCCGCCGGGCACGTAGCGGCGGGCGAGCGCCCCCACCTCTGCGCCCTGCTGGAAGAGGTTGCGCAGGCCGGGCCCGGGCACGAGCTCGGGGGCGTCGGGCTCGTGCACGCGCCACCACAGCTGCTTGTGGCACTGGAGGCCGGCGAGGAACCGGGATTTGGACAGGCGGATCGGCGGCGCCACCCCTGAACAGTAACGCCGGACGGCGTCGCCCGGATTGCCCGGCGCCCCGGGCGGCGTGTACGTTGCCCCCATGCCGCCGGCCGTTCTCGTGGCGCTCGGATTGCTCGCCGCGCTGGTCGTCGCCGTGCTGCTGCGCCGCGCGGCGGCGCGGCCGGGCGAAGGCCCGCTCGCCCTGATCCAGCAGCAGCTGGGGGAGCTGCGCGGCCGGTTCGACCAGCTCGTCGCCGCCCAGCAGGAGGTGCCGCGGGCGCTCGCCCAGGGGAGCGCCGCGCAGGCGCGCGTGCTCGAGGACGTGCGCGAGCGGCTGGGACAGCTCGGCGAAGCGACCAAACGCCTTGAGGCCATGGGCGCCACGGTCACCGAGGTGCAGCAGTTGCTCCAGGTGCCCAAGCTGCGCGGCACCATCGGGGAGGTGTGGCTCGAGGAGCTGCTCGGCCAGATCCTCCCGCCCGCGCACTACGCGATGCAGTACCGCTTCCGCTCCGGGGAGCGCGTGGACGCCGTGCTGCGGCTCGGCGACAAGCTGGTCCCCGTGGACGCCAAGTTCCCGCTCGAGGCGTGGCAGCGGATGCTCGGCGCGAGCGGCGCCGAGGCCGAGCGCGAGCGGCGCGCCTTTCTGCGCTCGCTGCGCGACCGGGTGGACGAGATCGCCGACCGCTACATTCGCCCCGACGAGGGCACCTACGAGTTCGCCCTCATGTACATCCCCGCCGAGAGCGTGTACTACGAGGCGGTGCTCCGCGCCGACGACCCCGACGACGGCCGCAGCGTGCTCACCCACGCCATGCGCCGCCGCGTCATCCCCGTGTCGCCGCATACGTTCTACGCCTATCTCCTCGTCATCCTCCACGGCTTGCAGGGCCTGCGGGTGGAGCGCCGGGCGCGCGAGATCCAGGAGCAGCTCGGCGCGCTGCGCCAGGAGTTCGAGGCAGTATGGGCCGCGCTCGAGACGGCCGGCACCCACCTCGCCAACGCCCAGAAGAAGCTCGAGGACGGGGCGCGCCAGGCAGCCCGGGTGCGGGCGCGCTTCGAGCGGATCGCGGGGGCGGACCCCGGGGACGACACCCCGGCGCTCGGCCCGGGACCGCGCGACCCGCCCTAGCGCGGGGAACCGGCGCGCGGCCCGGCCCGTTCTTGGGGCGAACGTTTTCGCGACGGGGAGGAAGGGCTATGCGCGTGTTCGTGACCGGCGCCACGGGGTACGTCGGGTTCAGCGTCGCTACGGCGTTGCGCCGCGCGGGGCACCGCGTCTGGGGGCTCGCGCGTAGCGAGGCGAAGGCGCGGCGGCTCGCCCAGCACGAGATCGAGCCGGTCGTGGGCGACCTGGCCGACCCCGGGAGCTAAGCCGACATCGTCGCCGAGTGCGCCCTCCTCGTGCACGCGGCGTTCGACTACGCCGCCGACGGCGTCGCCAAGGATCGTACGGCCGTCGAGACGCTCATTGCGGCGGGGCGGCGCGGCGCCCGGCCCAAGACGCTCGTCTATACGAGCGGCGTGTGGGTGCACGGCGATACCGGCGGCCGCCTGGTGGACGAGACCACGCCGCTCGCGCCGATCGCCCTGGTGGCGTGGCGGCCGGCGCACGAGCGGCTGGTGCTCGAGGCCGCCGAGGTGCGGGGGCTCGTGATCCGGCCCGGGTGCGTGTACGGGGGGCCCGGCGGGCTCACGGCGCCCTGGTTCGCCGCGGCGAGCGCGGGCAGGGCGCCCACCGTGGTGGGCGACGGCGGCAACCGCTGGGCGATGGTCCACGCGGACGATCTCGCCGAGGCGTACGTGCTCGCCGGCGAGAGCGGGCTCGCGGGCGAAGTGTTCGACATCGCCGACCGCTCGCGCGCCACCCTGCTCGAGATGGTGACGGCCGCGGCGCGCGCGGCGGGATTCCGGGGCGAGATCCGTCCCGTCCCCCTCGCCGACGCTCGGCGCACCATGGGCGATTTCGCCGAGGCGCTGGCCCTCGACCAGCACGTGGACGCCCGCAAGGCGGTGCGGCTGCTCGGCTGGCAGCCGCGGCACGGCGGCTTCGTGGACGACGCGGACCTCTACTACCGCGCGTGGCGGACCTACCACGAGTGACGCGCGGCGCGCGTCAGCGCTCGGCCGCGACGGGGTTGCGCAGCACCCCCACGCCGGGGATCTCGACCTCCACCACGTCGCCCGGGGCGAGCGGCCCCACGCCGGCCGGCGTGCCGGTCGCGATCAGGTCGCCGGGTTCGAGCGTCATCACCTGGGAGATGAAGGCGACGAGCGCCGGGATCGGGAACACCATGTCGCGGGCCCGGCCGTGCTGGCGCTCGACCCCGTTCACGCGGCAGAACACCTCGAGCTCCGCGTAGCGGTCGGGCGGGATCGCCGCCACCCGGGGGCCGACGGGGCAGAAGGTGTCGAACCCCTTGGCTCGCGTCCACTGCTCCTCGCGGCGCTGGAGGTCGCGCGCGGTCACGTCGTTGACGCAGGTGATCCCGGCGATCGCCGCGCGCGCTGCGGCCTCGCCGGCGCGCCGCAGCCGCGCCCCGATCACGACGCCGATCTCCCCCTCGAATTCGACCTGCGCCGACTCGGGCGGCAGCACGATCGTCGCGCCGTCGCCGATGACGGTCGTGGGCGGCTTGAGGAACAGCAGCGGCTGGGCGGGGACGGCGTTGCCGAGCTCCGCCGCGTGGTCGCGATAGTTGCGTCCCACCCCGACGATCTTCCCGGGCCGGGACGGCGCGGGTACGGTGCGGTCGGTCATAGGGCCCGAAAGCTGGCCCAAATCGGCCGGCTCCTCAAGCGGCGACTCGGGCTGGCGCGCGTTTCAGACCAGGTTGCGCACCACGAACCACACGTTGGCCGGGCGCTCGGCGAGCCGGCGCAGGTACCAGGCGAACCAGGCGGTGCCGTAGCTGACGAGCACGCGGACCCGGACCCCCGCGCGGGCGAGCGCGCGCTGCGCGTCGGTCCGGACGCCGTACAGCATGTGCACCTCGCAGCCCGCGGGGTCGAGACCGAGCGCCCGCGCCCGGGCGCGGATGCGCTCGACGAGCCGCAGGTCGTGGGTGCCGAAGACGGGCCGCGCCCGGCCCCGCGCCGCGCGCTCGAGCAGCCGCGCGGCGAGCGCCTCGTAGCGCTCGTTCACGTCGCGCTTGCGCCCGAGCGCCACGGCGGCGGGCTCGCTGTAGGCGCCCTTGACGAGCCGGATGGCGGGGTCGAGCGGCAGCAGGGCGTCGAGATCGGCGGGGGTGCGGTGCAGGTACGCCTGGAGGCACACCCCGACCGTCGGGTGGGCGGCGCGCGCCGCGCGGAACAGCTCGAGCGTCGCGTCCACGTAGCGCGACTCCTCCATGTCGATCCACACGAACGAGCCGGTCGCCGCCGCCCGGGCGACCAGGGCGAGCAGGCCGTCGCGGCAGGCGGCCCGGTCCACGTCGAGGCCCAGATGGGTGAGCTTGACCGACAGCTCCGCCGCAAGCCCGCGCTCGCGCACGCGGTCGAGCACGCCGAGGTAGTGGTCGCGCACGGCGGCGGCCTCGGCGGCGCTCGAGACCTGCTCGCCGAGCTGGGTGAGCACGGCGCCGATCCCGTCGCGCTCCAGCGCGGCCGCCGCGTCGAGCGCGGCGGCCAGATCTTCACCGGGGAGGAAGCGCCGGACGGCCCGCCGGAAAAACGCGCGGTCGCGCAGCGCGCGGGCGAGCCGCTGGCTGCGGGACGCGCCGAGCAGGAGCCGGCGGGCGAGCGACACGGGCGGGCCGGAGGGCGATCAGCCCGCCGCGGCCCAGCTCGGGACCTCGGCGCGCCGGCTCGTGCCGCTGCGGCGCTCGGGCCCGGTCCACTCCGCGGCGACCAGCGCGAGCCCCCGGCGGTCGGGGAGGCGGCGGCGATCGGTCGTGGCCTGCGCCAGCACGGGGCCCGCCATCACCTCGGGCGGCAGCGGCCGGAACGACGACCACTCGTCCCGGAACCATTCCCGCGTCACCCGGACCGCGGCCGCCGCGCCCTCCGCGGTCTCGAACAGCGCCACACAGGTGAGGATGTCGTTGCCTTCGTCCACCAGGTAGCACGACGCGAACCCGGGGACCTCCCGGATCCGCGGCATGAACTCCCTGCGCGCGTGGCGGGCGGCCTGCTCCACCGTCCCCAACCGCACCCGATAGCGTCGGATCACTGCGTGCATGAGCCCTCCTCACAAGGTCGGTCGTCACACATCGCGCCCCGTGCCGTGCGGCACGAGGCGGGCGTACCCGGCGGGGTCGCGCGCCCGCGGGCGGTGCCGGCCCGGGCTCGAGGCCGGCCTACCCGCGATGCGGCGCCGCCGCCGCCCGGGCGGGGTCCCGCCGCCGGGCGCCGTACTCCGCCTCGTAGCGCCGGATCGCCTCGGCGATCTCGCGCATCGCGACGTCGCTCTTCTCCCAGCCCACCACCTGCACCCGCTTCCCTTCCAGATCCTTGTAGATCTCGAAGAAATGCTCGATCTCCTTCAGCGAGTGCTGCGGGAGATCGGCGATGTCGAAGAACTCGTTCTGAAAGGGATCGCGCGCCGGCACGGCCACGATCTTCTCGTCGGGCTCCCCGCGGTCGAGCATGCGCAACAGCCCGATCGGCCGCACGCTGATCTCGCACCCCACGAACGTGGGCTCGCGGATCAGCACCAGCACGTCGCAGGGGTCCCCGTCCTGCGACAGCGTCCGGGGCACGAACCCGTAATCGCCGGGATAGTGCACCGCCGAATAGAGCACCCGGTCGAGGCGAAACAACCCCGTCGCCTTGTCGAGCTCGTACTTGTTGCGGCTGCCGCCCGGGATCTCGATGATCGCGGTGATTTCGTCCGGAGGGTGGGTTCCCGCCGGCAGGTCGTGCCACGGATGGATCACGGGGTGAGGCTAGCGCGGGGCGCGCCGTTGGTCAAGCGGCGCGCCCCGCCCCCGCCGCGCCGTCCGCCTACCCCTCCACGATGATCAAATACTTCGAGTTGGCCCAGAAGCGCGCCGAGTCGGCGATCTTCACGCGCCCGCGGATGGTGCCGTCCTCGGCGGGCGGCGTCTCGAGCGCGCTCACGTCCTGGCGCGACACGATGCGATACGGCTTGTCGGCCTCGGGCAGCGGCAGCTCGAGCAGGTGCCGCCGATCGGCCGGCGTGAACGCGCTGGGATCCAGCGTGCGCGCCGGCACCAGCGCCTTCCCCGTCTTCCACAGGACGAACAGGAACCGGGCGCCGCCTTCTTCTTGGATCAGGCCTTTCTTCTCCAGCTCGTCCTTCGTGCCGATCACGTAATAGACGGTGTTGGCCTCGGTGGCCATGTTGTCGATCGTGTCCTTCAAGGCCACGTTCTCGGCCGTGAGCTTCTCCACCTGCTCGGTGAGCGACGCGATCGTCTCCTTCTGGTTGTCGATCACCCCTTGCAGGTTCTGCACCGTCGCCGCGAGCTCGTCGCGCAGGCTGTCGGAGACCCGGGTGAGCGCTTGGATGCGCTGCTCGCTCTCCTTGAGGCGCGGCTCGATCTCGCGCACGCGGGCGGTGATGTAGCGGATCTTCTGGAGCAGGGTGTCGCGCGACGCCCGAAGCGGCGACTCCGACGTCACCTTGAGCCGCTTGGGCGGCACGCTGACCTTGGACAGCTCGCGGCTGATCTCGCTCACCAGGCGCGTGTTCTCGGCCACCTCCTGCATCAGGCGGTCCCGCTCCGACGCCGCCTGCGAGAGGCTGTCGAGCCGCGCCTGGGTCTCGGGCGAGGGCCCCTGCTTGCACCCCGCCGCCACCGCCAGCGCGAGCGGCAGCCAGAGGGCGGGGGCCCCCAAACGACGGTTGCGGGTCATCTCTTGCACCTCCTCACAGGGACGGACGTGACGCGCGTCACGCGGTCTGTCGCGAACGTTGCTATACCCCGGACGCGGCCGGCGGTTCGCCGCCGCCCGCGATTCCCGGCCAGGCTAGCCGGCCGCATCTTCCAGGGCGACGATGAGCGTCACCGAGGGTTGGGCCACACGTCCCGGCTACCTCCTCTCCCGGTGGCTGTTCCTGCGGTTGCTCGGGGTGGTGTACGCCGTGGCCTTCGCGTCGCTCGCGGTGCAGGTGGCGGGGCTCGTGGGAAGCGGGGGCATCCTGCCGGCCCGCGACTTCCTCGCCCGCGCCCACGCCCTGTACGGCGGCGCGGCTTACCGGCTCTTTCCCACGCTGTGTTGGCTCGACGCGTCCGACGGGATGCTGCGGGGGCTCGCGTGGAGCGGGGTGGCGCTGGCGCTGCTGCTCGTGGCGGGGGTCGCCCAGGTCCCGGTGCTGGTGCTCCTGTGGATGTTGTACCTGTCGCTCAGCGTGGTGGGCCAGACGTTCCTGTGGTTCCAGTGGGACGCGCTGCTGCTCGAGACGGGGCTGCTCGCCGTGTTGTACGCGCCGGGCGGGTGGCGGCCCGAGCGGTCGCGCACGCGGGCGCCGTCGGCCGCCGCGCGCTGGCTCGTGTGGTGGCTCGTGTTCCGGCTGATGTTCCTCTCGGGCGTGACGAAGCTCGCGAGCGGCGATCCCGCCTGGCGCCGTCTCACCGCGCTCGACTATCACTTTTGGACAGAGCCCCTGCCGCCCTGGACGGCGTGGTACGCCAACGCGCTGCCCGAATGGACGCACCGGGCCATGACGGCGGGCATCCTGGCGGTGGAGCTCGGCGCCCCCTGGCTGATCTTCGTCGCCGACCGCCGCAACGCGGCGCGCCGCGCGGCGTGCGCCCTGCTCGTCCTGGGACAGCTCGCCATCGCCGCGACGGGCAACTACGGGTTCTTCAACCTCCTGGCGGTGGTGCTGTGCCTGTCGCTGCTCGACGATGCCGCGCTCGGCCGGGTGCTGCCGCTGCGCCTCGCGGCCGCCGGGCCCGAGCCGCGCGCCAAGCGCGTTGTCATCGGGGCGCTCGCGCCCCTGCTCGCCGTGCTGTCGGCGCTCGCCTTCGCCCGCGAGATCGCGCAGACGCTCCCCGGCGCGCGGGGCGCGCTCGACAACCCGCTGCTGCGGGCCGTGGCGCCGCTGCGGTCGGTGAACGGGTACGGCCTGTTTCGCGTGATGACCACGGAGCGGCCCGAGATCGTGATCGAGGAAAGCCGGGACGGCGTCGCGTGGCGCGAGTACCCGTTCCGCTGGAAACCGGGCGACGTGACCCGGCGCCCCCCGTTCGTGGCGCCGCACCAGCCGCGGCTCGACTGGCAGATGTGGTTCGCCGCGCTCGACCCCGAGGGGGCGCGCGCTTGGCTGGTCCCCTTCCTCGCCCGGCTGCTCGAGGAGAGCCCCGCCGTGCTCGCCCTCCTCGGCCCGGCGCCCTTTCCCGGCGGAGGCTCCCCGCCGCGCTACGTGCGGCTCGCCTACTGGCGCTACCGGTTCACCACGCCCGAAGAGCGCGCTCGCACGGGCGCCTGGTGGCACCGCGAGTTCGTGGGGTTCCTCACCCGTCCGCTCACCGCGCGCGACCTGCGCGGCGCCCGTTGATTCCGCGCTTCGCGCGCTTATCTTCCCCGCCGCGGAGACATACACGCACCATGAAAGCGACCGACATCCGGCGGGGGCACGTCATCCTCATCGACGGGCAGCCGTGCCGCGTTCTCGAGTTCACGCACCGGACGCCGGGCAACCTGCGCGCGTTCGTGCAGGTGCGCCTGCGCAACCTCATCACGGGGAACACGTTCGACACCCGGCTCTCGGCCGGCGACTTCGTGGACGAGGCGCCGCTCGAGACCAAAGAGTTCCAGGTGCTCTACCGCGACCAGGCGGGGGTGCACGTGATGGACACGAACACCTACGAGCAGTACACCCTCGACGCCGAGGCGGTGGGCGACTACGCCGACTGGCTGCAGCCCGAGATGCACATTCAGGTCGAGTGGCTGAACGGCCGGCCCGTGGGCATCGAGCTGCCGTCCACGGTCGAGCTGACCGTGGTGGAGACGTCGCCCGTCATGAAGGGCGCCACCAAGACGGCCAGTACCAAGCCCGCCCGGCTGTCGAACGGCGTCACGATCCAGGTGCCGGAGTTCATCTCCGAGGGCGAGCGGGTGCGGGTGGATCCGCGCGCCGGCGTGTATCTGGAGCGGGCCAAGTGACGGCGCCCGGCCCCGCCCGTTCGGGTAGGTCACAGCGAATCCGGCGCGCGTAAATTGGGACGAGATGCGACCCCGGGGTTTCTCCCCGGGGTTCGTTTGTCTCCGACGGGACCGGCCATGCGCTCCGCGACACGCCTCGGCGATCTGGGGACGGAACAGGCTTATGTAGTGCTCGGCGCCGCGCGCGAGCTGGAGCGCGCGGGCCATGCGGTGGTGCATCTCGAGATCGGCGAGCCCGACATGCCGACGCCGCCGCACGTGGTGGAGGCGGGGGTGCGGGCGCTGCGCGACGGGCGTACCCGCTACGCGCTGGCGGCGGGGGTGCCGGAGCTGCGCGACGCCATCGCGAGCGCGCTCGCCGCGCGCGGCGTGCGCGCCAGCGCCGAGAACGTCGTGGTGACCCCCGGCGCCAAGCCGGCGCTGTTTCTCGCCGCGCTCGCGCTGATCGAGCCGGGCGACGAGGTGCTGTGCCCCGACCCGGGGTTCCCGATCTACGAGTCGGTGGTGCGCTTTGCCGGGGGCCGGCCGGTGTACTACCCGCTCGACGAGGCGCGGGGCTTCGCGCCCGACGTGGCGGCGATCGCCGAGCGGGCGACGCCGCGCACCCGGTCCCTGATCCTCAACCTGCCCCACAACCCCACGGGCGGCGTGGCCGCCGCGCGCGATCTCGAGGCGCTCGCCGATCTCGCTCAGCGGCACGACTGGTGGGTGATCTCGGACGAGGTGTACGGGCGCATCCGCTTCGACGGCCGGCCCGACAGCATCGCCGCCCTCCCGGGGATGGCGGAGCGGACGTTTATCGTGGACGGCTTTTCCAAGACTTACGCGATGACCGGCTGGCGGCTGGGCTACGGGGTGATGCCCGCCTGGCTCGCGGAGCCGGTCACGACGCTGCTGATCAACAACGTCTCCTGCACGGCGACGTTCGTGCAGTACGCGGGGCTCGCGGCCCTGACCGGTCCCCAGGACGCGGTGACCGGCATGGTGGCGGGCCTTCGGGCCAAGCGCGACCTGCTCGTGCGGGGGCTCAACGCGATCGAGGGGATCCGCTGCGCGGTGCCGGCGGGGGCGTTCTACTGCTTCCCCGACATCGCGGGGGTGCTCGAGCGCGCGGGGCTCAGCTGCGAGGCGTTCGCCGCGCGGCTGCTGGTCGAGCGGCACGTGGCGGTGCTGGCGGGAACCGCGTTCGGGCCAGGCGGGGCGGGCCACCTGCGGCTGTGCTATGCCACCGAGGTCCCGCAGCTCGAGCGGGCGCTCGCGGGGTTGCGGGCATTCGTGCGCGGGGTCGCGGCCGTGCCCGCTTGACCGCGGCCGCAGCGCGGCTATCTTTGCGGTGACAAGCGAAGCGTCGTGGTGATTTGCCGCGTATTGCCGCCACGTTAAACAAGGTGCTAAAAAGCGACCGCCCGCGGCATTCGTTGCCCGGGCTTTTTTGTTGAGGCGCTCATGCCGGCCACGCAGGCCATCGCCGCTCCCGTTCCCCTCACCGCCCGGCCGCTCCGCTGCCGCCACTGCGGCGCCGAGCGCGCCGCCGCTCCGGTCGCGATCTGCGACGAGTGCCTCGGGCCCCTCGATCCCGTGTACGATCCGGCGCGCGCGCTCCCCGATCGGCGGGCGATTGCCGAGCGGGCGCCGTCGCTGTGGCGCTACCGCGAGTGGCTCCCGTTCGACGGCGCGCCGGTGTGGTCGCTCGATACGGGGTTCACGCCGCTCGTCGAGGCGCCGGCGCTCGCGCGCCGGCTCGGGGTGGCGCGGGCCTGGGTGAAGAACGACACCGTGTCGCATCCCTCGCTCTCGTTCAAGGACCGGGTGGTGGCGGCGGCGCTCAACGCGGCGGCGGCGTTCGGGCTCGACACGGTGGGCTGCGCCTCCACCGGCAACCTGGCGAACGCCGTCGCCGCGCACGCGGCGCGCGCGGGGCTTGCGGCCTGGATCTTCATCCCCGAGGAGCTCGAGGCGGCGAAGGTGCTGGGGACGAGCATCTACGGCGCCCGGCTGGTGCGGGTGCGCGGCACCTATGACGATGTAAACCGCCTGTGCGCGCAGGTGGCCGACCGCTTCGGCTGGGGGATCGTGAATGTCAACCTGCGCGGCTACTACGGCGAAGGGTCGAAGACCGTCGCCTACGAGATCGCCGAGCAGTTGGGCTGGCGGCTGCCCGACGCGGTGGTCGCCCCGATGGCGGGGGGGTCGCTCGTCACCAAGCTGCGCAAGGGGTTCGCCGAGTTTCGCGACGCGGGGCTCGTGACCGGCCCCCTGCCGCGGCTGTACGGGGCCCAGGCCGCCGGGTGCGCGCCCATCGTGCGGCTGGTGGAGCGCGGCGCCGGCGCGATCGCGCCCGAAATGCCGCGCACCGTGTGCCGCTCGCTCGCCATCGGCAACCCTGCGGACGGCGTGTTTGCGGCGCGCGCCATCGTCGAGACCGGCGGGTGGGCCGCGGCGGTGAGCGATGCGGAGCTCGTGGCGGGCATCCGGGCGCTCGCCGAGGACACGGGGGTGTTCGCGGAGACGGCGGGCGGGGTGACGGTGGCCGCGGCGCTCGCGCTCGCCCGCGCCGGCCGCCTCGGGCCCGACGACGAGGTGGTCCTCTGCATCACCGGCCACGGACTGAAGACGCTCGACGCCCTGGCCGACACCCTGCCGGCGGCGCCGGTGATCGCGCCCCGGCTCGGCGAGGTCGCGGCCCTGGTCGAGCGGTGAGCTGTCACGCCGACGAGGAGGAGACGCCCATGCCCATCACGGTGAACCTGCCGTCCGTCCTCGCCGCCCACACCGGCGGCGCGCGCACCATCCAGGCGAGCGGCCGCACCCTGGGCGAGGTGGTGGCCGACGTCGCCGCGCGCTACCCCGGCCTGGGGCCGCGGCTGCGGGACGAGCACGGCAACCCCTACCCGTTCGTCAACTTCTACCTGAACGACGAGGACGTGCGCTTCCGCGGCGGGTTCGCGGCCCCGCTCGCCGACGGCGACGAGGTGACCGTCATTCCGGCGATCGCCGGGGGGTGAGCCGCGCCGGTCACAGCCCGGCGTCCGCCGCCGCGACCCGCGCGAGCGCCGCCCAGTCGGCGTCGCCCCAGCCCCGCGCCACGGCCGACAGGAACCGGTCGCGCACCAGGCTCGCGAGCGGCAGGGGCGCGGCCACCGCTTCCCCCGCCTCGAGCGCGAGCCGCACGTCCTTCAGGCCGTGGCGCAGCCTGAAGCCCGCCGGCTCGTAGCGCTGGGCGGCGATGAGCCGGCCGTAGTTCTCGTAGATCGGGGAGCGGAACAGCCGCCCGTTCACCACGTCGAGCACGTCCTCCGGTGCGATGCCGTGCTTGCGGGCCAGCACGAACGCCTCTCCCAGGGCCTCGATCGCCGCGGCGAGCAGGAGGTTGCCGGCGAGCTTCACGACGTTCGCGCGCGCCGGGTCGTCGCCCACGGGGATCACGCCCTGGCCCATGGCCTCGAACAGCGGGCGGCAGCGCTCGAGCGCGGCGGCGGGTCCCGCCGCCACGATCCAGAGCTTGCCCGCCGCCGCCGCGTCGGGACGCCCGAACACGGGGGCCGCCACGTACGCCTGGCCCGCCGCGGCGTGCCGCTCGGCGAGGCGCCGCGAGAGCCGGGGACTGATGGTGCTCATCGAGACGTGCACCGCTCCCGGCGGCAGGGCCGCGAGCGCGCCCCGCTCGCCCTCGAGCACCGCCTCCAACGCGGCGTCGTCGGCCACCATGGTGACCAGCGCCTCGGCGCCGCGCGCCGCCGCGGCGGGCGAGTCGGCCGCCACGGCGCCGAACGGGGCCAGCCGCTCGGCGGCCGCAGGGGTGCGGTTGTACACCGCGACCCGATGCCCCGCTTCGAGCAGGCGCCGGGCGAGCGGCAGCCCCATGCTCCCGAGCCCGATGAAACCGATCTCCATGACGCCTCCGCGCTGTGAGGGTGAAGCCGCCCGCCGCGCGCCGGAACCCGAGCCGCGGCCGGGGCGTTACCGTCGCGCCATCTGCGCACACCGGAGTGACCACCGATGAAGGCGATCCGCGTACACGCGACCGGCGGCCCCGACGTGCTCCGGTACGAGGACGTCGCGCAACCGGCGCCCGGGCCGGGCCAGGCGCTCGTCAAGGTCGAGGCCGCCGGCGTGAATTTCATCGACATCTACCAGCGCCGCGGCCTGTATCCCGTGCCGCTGCCGTTCACACCCGGCCAGGAGGCGGCGGGGACGGTCGCCGCGGTGGGGCCGGGCGTGGCCGACGTCAAGCCCGGCGACCGCGTGGCCTACACCGGCGTGCTCGGCGCCTACGCCGAATATGCGGTGGTGCCCGCGGAGCGGCTCGTCGTCCTGCCCGAGGGGATGGACGCCCGCCAGGGCGCCGCCGCCATGCTCCAGGGGATGACCGCCCACTATCTCGCCTGCACGACGTATCCGCTCAAGCCCGGCGACGCCTGTCTCGTGCACGCCGCGGCGGGCGGCGTGGGCTTGCTCCTCTGCCAGGTCGCCAAGCGGCGCGGCGCCCGCGTCATCGGCACGGTGTCCACCCGCGAAAAGGCCGCACTGGCGCGCGAGGCGGGAGCCGACGAGGTCATTCTGTACACCGAGCAGGACTTCGAGGCCGAAGTGAAGCGCCTCACTCGGGGCGCGGGCGTGAACGTCGTGTACGACTCCGTGGGCCAGACCACCTTCGCCAAGAGCCTGAACTGTCTCGCCCCGCGGGGCATGCTGGTGCTGTTCGGGCAGTCGAGCGGGCCGGTCGGCCCGTTCGATCCGCAGCTGCTCGGCCAGAAGGGCTCGCTGTTCCTCACGCGGCCGAGTCTCGCGCACTACGTGGCGACGCGGGCCGAGCTGCTGGCGCGCGCCCAAGAGGTGCTCGGCTGGATCCGCGCGGGCACGCTGAAGCTGCGCATCGGCCGCGAGTTCCCGCTCGCGCAGGCGGCCGCGGCGCACCGCGCGCTCGAAGGGCGGGAGACCGCGGGCAAGGTGCTGTTGATTCCTTGAGAGGGGAGGACCGGGCATGACGCTGCCCACCCGTCCGCTCGGCACGAGCGGACTCGAGATCACGACCGTGGGCTTCGGAGCCTGGGCCATCGGCGGCGGAGGCTGGTCGTTCGGCTGGGGACCGCAGGACGACGCCAGTTCGCTCGCCGCGATGCGGCGCGCGCTGGAGCTGGGGATCAATTGGATCGACACCGCGGCGGTGTACGGCCTCGGGCACTCCGAGGAGCTCGTGGGCCGACTGCTCCGCACCCTGCCCGCGGGCGAGCGGCCGCTGGTGTTCACCAAAGGGGGCCTGGTGTGGGACGAGCGGGATCCCATGGCGGAGCCGCGCCGGGTGCTCGAGCCGGGGTCGCTGCGTCGCGAGCTCGAGGCCTCGCTGCGGCGCCTCGGGGTGGAGCGCATTGATCTCTACCAGTTTCACTGGCCCGACCAGACGGGAACGGCCGTGGAAGACTCCTGGGGGGCGATGGTGCGCTTCATCGAGGAGGGCAAAGTGCGGGCGGCGGGCGTGTCGAACTTCGACGTGCCGCTGCTCGAGCGCTGCGAGGCGATCCGCCACGTGGACGCGCTGCAACCGCCGTTCTCGCTCATCCGCCGCGAGGCGGCGGCGCGCGAACTCCCCTGGTGCGCCGCGCACGGCACCGGGGTGATCGTGTACAGCCCGATGCAGTCGGGGTTGCTGACGGACGGGTTCAGCGCGGAGCGGGTGGCGCGCCTCGCGCCCGACGATTGGCGCCGCCGGGCGGCGGAATTCCGCGAGCCGAACCTGGGACGGAACCTCGCCTTGCGGGACGCCCTGCGGCCCGTCGCCCGGCGTCACGGGACCACGGTGGCGGCGGTGGCGGTCGCGTGGACGCTCGCCTGGCCGGGGGTCAGCGGGGCGATCGTCGGGGCGCGCACGCCCGCCCAGGTGGACGGCTGGATCGGTGCGGCGCGACTCGCGCTCGACGCGGCGGACCTGGACGAGATCGCGGCGGCCATTGCGCGGACGGGGGCCGGCGCGGGACCGGCGCGCCCGCCGGCGGACGTCGCCGCGCGCCGCTGAGCCGGAGGCGGCCCCCCGACCGCTCGCCGGGCGGCGCGGACCCAGACGCGGACTTCGGCCCGGGTGGGCCGCGGGGTGTGATGCACCGCGCGCCACAGCGCGTCGGGATCGGCGCGCGCGAGCTCGTCGAGGCTCGCGATCCCGGCCCCGATGAGGGCCGCCGCGTGGGCGGTCCCGATGCCGCGCAGCGTCGCGAGGCGCGCCGCCTCGCGGGCCGCGCGGGCGTCGGCCGGGGCGAGATCGGCGCTGTAGGCGATCGCGGCCGCGGGCGCCGCTGCGAGCCGGAACACGCTCGTCCACCCCGCCGCCCGCAGGCGCTCGATCACCGCATTGGTGACGCCCGGCAAGTTCTCGAGCCGCGGCGTGGTGGAGCTCACGGTCCAGTGGTCCATCCCGGCGAGCACGAGCGCCGCGCCCACAATCGAGGGGAGAAGGGTGCGCCACGCCGTCCGGGGCGCCAGCAGGTGGTACAGAGACCACACCTCGAGCGCGAAGAGCGGGAAGCCGAGGAACCCGACGGGGGGCATTTCGAAGATCTTCACCCGCTCGAGGAACGGCACGGTGTAGATCCAGCGGCCGCGCGCGAGGGCGTTGAACGCCTCCCACAGGATGCCCGCGAACAGGCCCCCCGCCATGAGCCGGGCAATGCGGCCCCAGCTCCCTCGCGCCATGTCGGCGAAGAGCGAGCGCGCGGGGTCCGCCCGGACGAGCAGCGGCTCGGCCACGAGCCACACCGCGCCCCACGTCAGCGGATAGAGGTGGCGCGGGAAGGCGAGCACCGCGGCCAGGGCGACCCAGCCGGCCGCGAACGCGAGCCGCAGGCGCCGGCCGTCGAGGGCGACGGGCCGCGCGCGCAGCTCCCGCCACACCCCCAGGCGGTCGAGCACCCGCTCGGGCAGGAGCACCGCCGGCACCACGGTGGCGAGCGAGACCGTGATCCCGATCCAGCGCTCCGCACGGCCGGCGGGGAGGAACACGTAGTACCAGTTCTGGAGCCGGAAATTGAGCGCCTCGAACAGGAACCAGATGACCGCCGACCACCACAGCATCGCGGCCAGCCGCCGCGGCTCGTCGAGCAGCGACGCCCCGCCGAGGAGCACCACCGCCTGATCGAGCATGAGGAGCGTCGGGTACCAGGCGAAGACGTAGAACCAGGTGGGGACCGGCGGGACGTCGGCGGCGGCGAGCAGCACGGCCGCGGCGAGGAGCGCCGCCGCCGCCGCGATGCGGGCGCGGGCTAGTGCGGCAGCCGCGGCCGCAGGGCGCCGTACAGCCACGTTCCCGCCACGGGACCCGCAAGCGGTCCCGTCGCGTACCGGGGTCGGGAGCGGTCGAGCAGCGTCAGGTCCACGTGCCCTCCTCCTTCTCGAGCGCCGCACCCAGCTCGACCAGGGTCGCGACTGCAATCTGTGCATCGGCCGGGGTGGAACGGAAGTTGGTGACGCACCCGCGCAGGGCGAAGCGGCCGTCGAGCATCGTGCCGGAGACGAAGATCCGGCCGTCGCGGTGCACGCGGTCGAGGAGCCGCCGGTTGAAGCGGTTCGGGTCGCCGCGCTGCGGTCGGTAGCGGACGCAGAAGCAGCTCAGGTCGGAGGGAGCGAGTACCTCGAGCCGCGGCTCGCGCGCCGCCAGGCGCGCGATCTCGCGGGCGACGGCGATGTCGTTGCGCCACAGCTGCCGATAACGCTCGAGCCCCACCGCCTGCATCACCGCCCACACCTTGAGGGCGCGGAACTCGCGCGTCAGCTGGGGGCCGAGGTCGGAGAACCAGAGCGGGCCCTCGAGGTAGGATTCCTCCTCGAGGGCGAGGTACTCCGGGCGGTGCGCGAACATGGCGCGCAGCGCGGCGGGGTCGCGGACTAGGGTCGCGCCCGCCTCGTAGGGCACGTACAGCCACTTGTGCGGGTCCACCGCCACGGAATCGGCGCGCTCGATGCCCCGGTACCGCTCGGCGAGTTCGGGGAGCGCCGCGCCCACCGCGCCGTAGGCGCCGTCCACGTGGAACCAGCAGCCGTATTCCTGCGCCACGTCGGCCGCCGCGGCCAGCGGGTCCACCACGCCCGTGTTCACCGTACCCGCGCTCGCCACGACGCAGATCGGCTCCAGGCCGGCGGCGCGGTCGGCGGCAATCAGGCGGCGCAGCGCCCCCACATCCATGCGGTACTCGCCGTCCACGGGGACGGGGCGGAGCGCCGCCGCGCCCAGGCCGAGCAACTCGAGCGCGCGCCGCACGCACGAATGGGCCTCGGTCGAGGCGTACACGGCCGGTGGGCGATCGCCGCCCCGGAGGCCGCGCAGCCGACTGCCCGGCAGCTTGGCCTCGCGGGCGGCCGCGAGCGCGACCAAGTTCGCCATGGAGCCCCCGGAGACCAGGAGACCGCCCGCGCCGCGCGGCAGGCCGACGAGCTGGGCCAGCCACTCGATCACCGTCATCTCCACGTGCACCGCCACCTGGCTCGTGCCCGCGCAATTGTTCTTGAGGGTCGCGGCCACGAGCTCCGCCGCGACCCCCAGCGGGTGCGGGGGCGAGTTGATGAACGCCCACCAGCGGCGCTGGCCGACGCCCATCGGGTACGCCGCGATCTCGCGCTCGATACGCGCGAGCACCGCGGCCGCGGGCGCGGGGTCCAGAGGGAGCGGCTCGGCGCGCAAGGCGGCGACCAGGTCGTCGGGCGGCCGGGTGTAGGCCCGCATCTCGGGCAGCCGGGCCCAATGGGCGACGGCGATCTCGACGGCCTGCGCGAGCAGCGCGCGGAACTCCTCGGGGGCAACGTCGGGCTCGGGCCGCGCCGCGTGTCGTGCGTCGGTCATCCTCTCACCTCGGCTGCTCGCGCGCGTCGTCCGTTGCGATCGGGCGGAACAGCAGGTCCTGGTAGTCGAAGCTGAAATCGGCGAGCGGCGACACGGCCGCGAGCCGCATCCGCTCGATCGAGCCGTCGGGGTTCAGCGCGAACGTGACGTAGGCGTCCTCGAGGTGCGGCGTGCGCCAGCGCGCGATGAACGTGTCGTACTGCCAGTGCTCGAGATCGCCCACGAACGCGGGCGAGCGGCTGAAGCGGAGCACCAGGCTGCCGTTCTCGAGAGCGATCGCGGCGTCGCCGTACAGGTCGTCGCGGTAGCTGCCGGCGTAGCGGGCGAGGGGGAGCGAGGGGCCGGCCAGCGAATCGCGCGCGGCCCGGGCGGCGGCCAGCGTGACGGCGGCGCGGGCCCGGGCGAGCAGCCCCGCCTCGGCGTAGGCCGTCACCCAGTCGCGGCGGGGCCGCGGGGCGCCGAGGAAGTCGTCGAGCAGCCGGTAGGTGAGCGCCGGCGCGAGATCGGACTCGGCGTTGGCGAGCACCACGATGCCGAGCCGCTCCGCCGGCACCAGCGTCACCTGCGACGTCATCCCGGCCAGCTCGCCGCCGTGATAGACGATCTGGCGTCCCCGGTAATCGCGCAGCCGCCACCCGAGCGCGTATTCCGAGAAGTTCGGTCGGCCGGCCGCGAGGGGCGGAGCCGGGTCGGCGATCGGGACCACCGTCTGCCCGGCCCACAGCTCGCGGGCCTGGCGGTCGCTGAACAGCCGCCCGCCGGCATAACGGCCCGAATCGAGCCGGCACAACACCCACTTGGCCATATCCGCGGCGCTCGAGACGATCCCGCCCGCCGGGGCGGCGTTGTCCACGGAGTCGAGCGGCACCGGCTGGAGGCGCCCGTCCTCCAGCGCGTGGGGCGTGGCGCGGTTCGGGCTCGCCGTGAAGAACGCGATCGTCGTGCCCGACTCGTCCATGCCCAGCGGCGCGAAAATGCGCCGCCGCACGAAGTCGTCCCAGCTCGTGTCGGTCACCGCCGGCACGAGCTCCCCGGCCACGATGTAGAGGACGTTGTCGTACGCGTAGCGGCTGCGGAAGCTCGATGCGGGCCGGGCGTAGCGGAGCCGGGAGACGATCTCGGATCGCGTGTAATTCGAGTGGAACCACAGCAGATCGCCCGCGCCGAGTCCCAGGCCGCTGCGGTGCGTGACGAGATCGCGCACCGTGAATTCCCGGGTGACGTACGGATCCCAGAGCTCGAAGCCCGGGAGGAACTTCCTGACCGGGTCGTCCCAGGAGAGCTTCCCCGCGTCCACGAGCATCGCCAGCGCGGCCGTCGTGAACGCCTTCGTGTTCGAGGCGATCTGGAACAGGGTGTGGGCGTCCACCCGCGCGGTGTCGCCCAGGGCGCGCACGCCGTAGCCGCGGGCGAACAGCACCCGGCCGTCCTTCACCACCGCGACGGCGGCACCGGGCGTGGCGAGCGTACGCAGCGCCCGCGCCGCGTAGGCGTCGAAGTCTTTCTGACGGAAGCCCTGCGCCCGTCCGGGCCGCGCCGCCGCGGCGCAGCCGAGCAGCGCGAGTAGGGCGGCGCGACGGGGACGCAGCACGGCGCCTACTCGCCGAGGGAGAGCCGCACGACGACGTTGCGGCCGGGGTCGAGCGCGAATTCCTTGTACCGGCTCAAGAAGCTGCGGTAGCGGGTGTTTGCGGCGTTGCGCACCGCGACATCGAGTCGCGCGGCCCGGCCGGCGAGCGGCCGCTCGAGGCCGGCCGAGAGGTTGACGAGCGCATACCCCGCCGTCGGGATGTCGAGCGGGTTGAGGCGCGTCTGCCGCGTCACGACCTCGAGCTCCGCGCCCAGGGAGCCGCGGCTCGCGCGGCCCACGCTGCCGGGCACGGCGCCGTGCAGCTCGGCGCCCAGCGCCGCGCGCGCGGGCGGGACGAGGGGCAGGGGCTCGCCGGTCGTGCGGTTGGTGCCGCGCACCGCCTGCGCGCGCGCGTGCACGGAGAGCGCCGCCGACAGCTCCGCCTCCAGCGCGGCCTCGGCGCCGAGGAGGAGCGCGTCGGCCTGCTCGTAGCGGTACACCCGCAGCGAGTCGCGGACCTGCCCGGTCGGCGCGATGAACACGTAGCGCGCCACGGCGTTGCGATACGCCGCCACTTCCGCCCGGAGGCGCGATCCGGTCCAGCGCACGCCGACGTCCACGTTGGTCGCCCGCTCGGGCCCGAGGTCCGGGTCGCCGATCTCGTAGCGGGCTTCGCCCAAGTGAGGGCCGTTCGCGAACAGCTCGAACAGCGTGGGCGCGCGCCAGGCGCGGCCCGCGTTCGCCGTCAGGGCGAGCGCTCCGGCGGGCCGGAACACGAACCCGACGGTTCCCGACACCGCGGTATAGTCGCGGGTCTCGGGCGGGAGCCCGAGCGCCGCGCTGGCGTCGGTCGCGAGGTGCCGCAGGTCCACGCGAGTTCCGGCGAGCACGCTCCAGCGCCCGAGCGGCCACTCCTCGAACACAAACGCCGCCGCCGAGCGGACCCGGGCGTCGGGGACGAGCGGCACCCGGCCGCGACTGTCGTTCGTTTGATACAGGCCCGAGAGGCCGACCGTCCCGCGGACCCGGCCGGCGAGCGCGTGGTGGGCCAGCATGTCGAGCGTCAGCGTGTTGAGGAGCAAATCGAAGGTCGTCCCCTCGAGCGGAGCGCCCCCGGGTCCGGTACCCGTGTCGGCCACCTCGGCGAGCCAGTGGCGCTGCCACTGGGCCCGGGTCTCGAGCCGGATGCCGCCCGCGAGATAATCTCCCGCCACCTGCACCCGGTCGTCGGAGAGCTTGCGCTCTGGTCCCCCCGTTTCCAGTGCTCCCGGCGGCGGCCCCTCCGCCTCGAGCAGCTTGAACTCGCCGCCGTAGCGCGTGTAGCGCAGCGTGGCCCCGCCCGCGGCCCCGCGGACGCCCACCGCCGCCTCGCCCGCGAGCGACCCGAAGCCGGTGTTGTCGAGCTCGCCCGCCGGAGTGTGCAGGTTCCCCGCGTGCCGGCCGACGCCGCTCAGCCGCCACGCCCACGGGCCGCGCCGCCCCTCCGCGCTCGCCGCGGCGCTCACCTCGGCGTTGTTGCTCGCCACCCCGACTTCCGCCTCCGTGCGCGGCGCCCCCGCCGTGCCGGGCAGCTCCCGGGGCAGCACGTTGATCACGCCGCCCACGGCGTCGGAGCCGTACAGCACGCTCGCGGGCCCGCGGATCACCTCCACGCGCTCGGCCAGGCGCACATCCACGGAGGGACCGTCCTCGTCGCTCCAGGAGTAGTCCTCGAGCCGGCTGCCGTCCGCGAGCACCAGCACCCGCGGGCCGGCGAGCCCCCGGATGACGGGTTTGCCGATCTGCTGGCCGGTCGCGAGCACGTCGAGGCCGGCGAGCCCCGCGAGCGCGTGGGCGAGCGAGGCCGCCTGATCGCGGCGCAGCCGCTCGCCCGAGAGCGCCGCCGCGGGAAGCGGAGACCCGCCCGCTTGCAACGGGGCACGCGTCGCCGTCACCGTGACGGGTTCCATGACGAGCGCCGTGCGCTCGAGCGCGAGGCCGAGCGCCGTCGCGCCGGCGACCGACACTTCGCGCGCCAGCGGCGCGAACCCCGGAGCGCGGACCGTGATGGTGTAGCGGCCGGGCGGGATCCCGGCCAGGTGGAACCGCCCGTCGGCGTCGCTCCGGGTCGCCCGGTGCAGCTCGGGGAGCGCCACCACGGCGCCCGCGACGGGGCGCCCGTCCCGGTCCCGGACCGTGCCGGCGAGCGTGTCGCCGTTCGCGAGCAGGGCCGCCGCCACGACGGCGAGCACCGCGGTCATCGCCGCTCGGCTCCCGCTCCGCCGCCCCCCACCGCGGGCACGCCCAGTTCGCGCATCAGCCGATTGAAGGCCGCAAGCTCGCCGGTTTCGATGTCGCGGAGCGCGCCGAGCTCGCGGTCCAGCCGCTCGGAGAGCTCCTGAAATACCGCGCGTTCCTGGGCGGTGGGGGCGGCATCGGCGCTTTGCACCATCGCGTTGAGCGACAAGAACTGGTTGTAGAGCTGGATCGGCCAGTGCAACGTGGACTCCTCGGCGTGGGCGTGCGGCTCGGCCAGCCGGCCGCGCACCGCCTCGAGGCGGCGCGTGAGCGAGTCGGCCTGCGCCGCGATGCGGGCGGCGTCCGGCCGGTGCGCGGTCCACGCCTTCCAGCTCTCGAGCTGCTGCGCCGCCAGCTCGATCCGCTCGACGGCCGCGGCCAGCGTGTCCACGCGGTCGTGGATGGCGAGCGCCAGCGCCTGCTGCGCGCGGAGGTCGGCGAGCGGCGCGGTCACGCGGGGATCGTTCACGATCGTGAGCGGCTGGGTGTAGCTCCGGCCCGCCACCGTCAGCCGCACGGCGTACCGCCCGGGCGCCGCCACCGGCCCCTGCACCGTGCCCTCGTCGATCACCACGTCCTTCACCTTCGTGGCGTCGGGGTAGCGGAGGTTCCAGACGAACCGGTTCGTGCCCGCGCGCGCCGGCACGACCGAGTCGCTCGGCGCGTACGTGGCGCTGTCGTCGGCGGCGCGGGCCGCCGCCGTATCCTTCGCCGCCGAGTCGGGCCGGCTCGTGAACGTGCGGATCACCGCGCCGCTCGAGTCGAGGAAGGCGAGGGTGACCGGGCCCGCGGGCTTCTCCTTGAGCCAGTAGGTGATCGCCGCTCCGGGGAGCGGGTTCCGCCCCGCCGCGGGGCTCGGGTGCTCCCGCCGGCCGCCCGCGAAGCGCACGGCGGGCTCCGGCGCGAACAGGTGGACGGGCTCCTCCCGCACCGCGGGCGCGAGCTGGCGCAGCGGCGAGATGTCGTCCAGCACCCAGAACGCCCGCCCGTGCGTGGCGACGACGAGGTCGCTCCCGTGCACCGCGATGTCGCGCACGGCGGCCCGCGGCAGGTTGAGCTGCAGCGGCTGCCAGCGGCCCCCGTCGTCGAAGGAGACGTAGATCCCCGTTTCGGTGCCGGCGAACAGCAGGCCGCGGCGCTCCGGATCCTCGCGGATGGCGCGGGTATAGGCGCCGGCGGGGATGCCCGCGGTGATCGCCGTCCAGCGACGGCCGTAGTCCTGCGTCTTGAAGAGATACGGCGCGACGTCGTCCTGTTGATAGCGGTTGGCTGCGAGGTACGCGGTCGCGGCGTCGAAGTGCGACGGCTCGATGATGCTGACCCGCGTGAACCGGCCGAACCCCTTGGGCGTCACGTTTTCCCATGTCCGGCCGCCGTCCCGCGACAGGTGCACCAGGCCGTCGTCCGAGCCGGCCCAGAGCACTCCGGCGCGCACCGGCGACTCCGCGAACGCGAAAATCGTGGCGTACCACTCGGTCCCGGTCATGTCGCGGGTGATCGGGCCGCCCGAGGGTCCGAGCGTGGCCGGATCGTGCACCGTGAGATCGGGGCTGATCGCCTGCCAGCTCGCGCCGCCGTCGCTGGTCTTGAAGACGCGCTGGGCGGTCGCGTAGAGGGTGTTCGGATCGTGCGGCGAGAACACGATCGGGAACGTCCACGCGAACCGGTATGGCACGTCGGCGGCAGGGTGGCCGTCGTAATTGTTGAGCCACACCGACACGTCGCGCGCCTGGCGGGTGCGGTGGTCGTAGCGCGTGAGCGTCCCCATGTAGCTGCCGGCATAGACGACGTCCGGGTCGCCGGGCTGCGGGGCGACGTAGCCCGACTCCCCGCCGCCCACCGCGTGCCAGTCGCGTTCGTTGATCTCGCCGGCGTCCGAGCGGCTCGCGATTGCCACCGTGGTGTTGTCCTGCTGCGCCCCGTAGATCCGGTAGGGAAACCGGTCGTCCGTCGTCACGTGGTAGAACTGGGCGGTGGGCTGATTGTCCTCGCTGGACCAGGTGGCCCCGCCGTCGAACGAGACCGTCGCACCGCCGTCGTTCCCCTCGATCATCCGCTGGGGGTCGTGCGGGTCGATCCACAGCACGTGGCAGTCGCCGTGCGGCACGCGGATCTTGGCGAACGTCTTGCCGCCGTCCACCGAGCGCCAGGTGTCGAGGTTCAGGACGTACACGGTGTTCTCGTCCGCCGGGTCGGCGGCGACGAACGAGAAGTACCACGGCCGCACCATGAACTTCTGCTCGGCGTTCACCCGCTCCCAGGTCCGGCCCGCGTCGTCGGAGCGGAAGATGCCTCCCGCCGAGTCCGGCGCCTCGACGCTCGCCCACAGGCGCGCGGGGTTCGCCGGCGACACCGTGACGCCGATGCGGCCGAGCGGGCGGCGCGGCAGTCCGGGGCTCGCCGTGATGTCGGTCCAGGTGTCGCCGCCGTCCGTGCTCTTCCACACCCCGCTCCGGCCCCCGCCCGCCGAGAAGCCCCAGGGAAACCGCTGCGCCTTCCACATCGCGGCGTAGAGGATACGGGGGTTCGCGGGATCGAGCGCCAGGTCAATGGCCCCGGTCGAATCGTCCACGAACAGGACCCGCTGCCACGTCGTCCCGCCGTCGGTGGAGCGGAACACGCCGCGGGTCGGGTTGGGGCCGAAGGCGTGGCCCATCGCGGCGACCCAGACGACATCCGGGTTCGCCGGATGCACGCGTACCACGGCGATGTGGCGCGTGTTGTCGAGCCCGAGGTGCCGCCAGCTGCGGCCGCCGTCGGTGGAGCGCCACATGCCGTCGCCCGACGTGAGGTCCTCGCGCCAGTCGGCCTCACCCGTCCCCACGTAGATGACGTTCGGGTCGGAGGGTGCGACCGCGATCGCCCCGACCGACGCGATGTCGGAGACGCCGTCGGTGAGATTGGTCCACGTCTCCCCGCCGTTCGTGGTCTTCCAGACGCCGCCGTCCACGGCGCCGAAGTAGAACACCAGCCGCCGCGTCGGGTCGCCCGCCACGGCCACCGCGCGGCCGCCGCGGAACGGTCCCACCAGCCGCCAGTGCAGCGCGCGCAGCGCGGGGTCGGGGCGCGCGGCGGGGGCCGCGGCCGGGGCGGGGGAGGGAGCGGGCCGGCCGGCGCGGGCGGGCCTCTGGCCGGCGAGGGGCACGGCGGCAAGCAGTGCGGCGGACACGACGGGGGCGAGCCGGGAAGCCGCGAGACACGACATGACGCAACTCCGGGGCGCGAGGATCGCGAGCGGTGGAACGGCGGCAGAGCGACGGCGACCGGCAGGCAGGATATCGCGGGGCGACGGCACCCGCAAGCGGCGACGGGCGCGCCGCGCGCCGTCACGACCCGCGGGCTGCGTCTTTGTACATCCAGTACTCGGGTCCCGCCGCCTCCTCGGGCCAGTCGGGAAGGTGTTCCTCGCCGCGCCAGGCGTCGTCCTCGTGATGGACGTCGCCGCGCCACGCCTCGGCATCGGCCGAGAAGAGTCGCTCGAGCTCGTCGTCCCCGGGCTCGCCCGGGTGCCATGGGTGCGTCATCGGGCCTCCGCGGTTCCCCCGCGATCGCGGGCTGCCGGGCAATGGCGCAAGCGCCGTGCCCGCTTCGGCGCGGGCGGCAACGTCCCCGCTTGTATAACTTGTATAAGGATAGACAAGGCGTGGGGCGCCCGTCGCCTGCGGCGAGTGTCGCCTTCTCGTGCACTCTGCGGCGCCCGGCGGGCGGGGCGCGTGACCGTGGTCACGCGCCGCGCGGCGGTTTGTCCGGACGCGGGCGCCGGGTGTAGGTTGCGGAAAAGGCAACCGGTGGTGCTCCATGACGCTGCAATCCGTCAATCCCGCGACCGGCGAGGTGCTCGAAACGTTCCCCGAAACCCCGGCGGCGGAGCTCGATCGCATTCTCGGGTGCGCCGAGACCGCCTCGCGCGACTGGCGGCGCCGGTCGGTGACCGAGCGCGCCGAGCGCCTGCGCGCCGCGGCGCGGGTGCTCCGGGAGCGCAAGGCCGCATACGCGCGGGCGATGGCGCTCGAGATGGGCAAGCCGCTCGCTCAGGGCGAGGCGGAGGTGGAGAAGTGCGCGTGGGCGTGCGACTACTACGCGGAGCACGCCGAGGCGATGCTCGCCGCCCAGCCGCGGGCGAGCGACGCCCGGCGGAGCTACGTCCGCTTCGACGCGCTCGGCCCCGTGTTCGCGATCATGCCATGGAATTTCCCTTTTTGGCAGGTGTTCCGGTTCGCCGCGCCGGCGCTGCTGGCGGGTAACGCAGGCATCCTGAAGCATGCGCCCAACGTGTCGCGCTGCGCGCTGCACATCGAGGCCGTGTTCCGCGAGGCGGGGTTCCCCGACGGGCTGTTTCGTGCGGTGTTCCTCTCGAACGAGGCGGCGGGCGCCGTCATCGCCGATCCGCGGGTGCGCGCGGTGACACTCACCGGGTCCGACCGCGCCGGCAGCCAGGTGGCGGCGCAGGCGGGCCGCCACCTCAAGAAGACGGTGCTCGAGCTCGGCGGCAGCGATCCTTTCATCGTGCTGGAGGACGCGGACCTCGAGCGGGCGGCCCGAACGGCGGCGGAGGCACGGCTGCTCAACAGCGGCCAGAGCTGCATCGCGGCCAAGCGGTTCCTCGTGGTGGCCGCTGTGGCCGAGCGGTTTCTCGAGCGCTTCGTGGCCGAAATGACGGCGCGCACGCTCGGCGATCCCCTGGACCCCGCCACGCAGATCGGCCCGCAGGCGCGGCTCGATCTGCGCGCCAATCTGCACCGCCAGGTGCTCGAATCGGTGCAGCGCGGGGCGCAGGTGCTCGCGGGCGGCGCGGTCCCCGAGGGGCCGGGCGCGTTCTACCCGCCCACGGTGCTCGCGGCGGTGGCGCCGGGGATGCCGGCGTTCGACGAGGAGACGTTCGGCCCGGTGGCGGCGGTGGTCCGGGTCCGCGACGAGGCCGAGGCCGTGCGGCTCGCCAACGCGTCCGCGTACGGGCTCGGCGCCTCGATCTGGACCGAGGATCGGGAGCGCGGCGAGCGGCTGGCGGGCGAGATCGAGGCCGGGAGCGTGTTCGTGAACGGGCTCGTGAAGTCCGACCCGCGGCTGCCGTTCGGCGGCGTCAAGCGCTCGGGATACGGCCGCGAGCTGTCGGAATTCGGCCTCCGGGAGTTCGTGAACATCAAAACGGTGTGGGTGGCGTGAACGCCCGCATCGGCACGTCGGGGTACGACTTCCCCGAGTGGAAGGGGACGTTCTATCCCGCCGGGCTGCGCGGGGCGGACCTGCTCCCCTACTACGCGCAGCGGCTCGCGACGGTCGAGGTGAACTACACCTTCTACCGGATGCCGAGCCCCAAGACGGTGGCCGGATGGGACGCGGCCACGCCCGCGGGGTTCGTGTTCGTGCTCAAGGCGCCGCAGCGCCTCACCCACGTCGCCCGGCTCCGGGACGTGGACGACCCGCTCCGCTACTTTCTCGAGACCGCGCGCCGGCTGGGCCCGAAGCTCGGCCCGATCCTCTTTCAACTGCCGCCCAACTTCAAGAAGGACCTCGGGCGGCTGACCGACCTGCTCACCCAGTTCCCGGCCGATCTGCGCTGCGCCTGGGAGTTCCGCCACGAGTCGTGGTTCGCGGACGACGTGTACGCGGCGCTGCGGGCCGCCAATGCGGCGCTGTGCGTGGCCGACACCGAGGCCGGGCATACCCCGCTCGTCGCCACCGCGGACTTCGGCTACGTGCGGCTGCGCGACCGGGGCTACCCCCCGCGCGCGCTCGCGCAGTGGGCGGACGGCGTCCGCACGCTCGGCGCGGCGTGGCGCGACGCGTTCGTGTTTTTCAAGCACGAGGAATCGGGGGCCGGCCCCCGGCTGGCGCAGCGGTTCGCGGCACTGCTCGCGGCGGGCCGGGGCTCAGGTCCGGTACGCCACCAGTAATCCGTCGCGCACCGGGATCACGGCGCTGATCCAGCGCGGGTCCTCGCGGAGGCGGCGCGTGAACTCCCGCACCCCCCGGGTCGCCGCGCTGCGGTCGCGCGGGTCGAAGACCCGCCCGCCCCACAGCATGTTGTCGGCGAGGAGCAGCCCGCCCCGCCGCAGGCGCCGGACGATCACGTCGAGCGCCTTGGGGTAGTCCTGCTTGTCAATGTCGTTGAAGATGAGGTCGAAGGGGCCCCGGGCCCGCGCGAGCAGCCGCACGGCCTCGCCCACGTGGAACCGCACGACGTCCGCGAGGCCCAGCGCCGCGAGATGCTCCCGCGCTCGCCGCGAGAGCTCGGCATCCCGCACCGCGTGGTGCACCGCGCCGCCGCCGTTCTCCTTCACCGCCCGCGCGAACCAGGCGGTCGAGTACCCGAATCCCGAGCCCAGCTCGAACACGCGCCGCGCCCCCGCCACCCGGGCGAGGAGATAGCACCACTGCCCGGTGGCCGGGCCGATGATCGGGAACCCCGTCCGCGCGGCCTCGGCTTCGAGCTCGGCCAGGCGCGCGGGCCGGGGCGGAACCAGCGCGTCGAGATAGCGCGCGAGCCGGCGGGAGAGCAGCCTCACGCCTCCGCCTCCGCCGCGAGCCGCCGGTACACGGAGAGATGGCGCAGCGCCGCCGCCTTCTTGCCCGCGCGCTCGTAGAGCCGCGCCAGGTTGTAGTGGGCGTCGGCAAGCCGGGGGTCGGTGTCGAGCGCGCGACGATACGCCTCAATGGCTTCCGCCGGGCGGCCGAGATCCTCGAGCGCGGTCCCCAGGTCGAACGCCGCCGTCGCATGGCCGGGATTGTCGGCGAGCGCGGCGCGGTAGTGCCGCGCCGCCTCCTCCACGAGCCCCTGCTCGTGCAGCAGGCGGCCCAGATTCACGTGGGCGTCGGCGTGATGCGCGTCGCGCTCCAGGGCGCGGCGGTAGGCGTCGCGCGCCTCTTCGGGATCCACGGCCTCGAGCTCGAGGCCGAGCGCGTACCAGTCGCGGGCGTCGAGCTCCCGCTCGCCGCGCCGCGCCGCCTGAGCCGTGCGGCGGGCGATCGGCGCGGCGCGCACCGCGAGACCCGAGACGGCGAAATCGAGGTGGAGCTGGCCCGACTCCGGGTTCCACGCCGCGCCGCCGTCCCGCACCACGATGCGGTCGCCCTCGGCGGCGATCCGCACCTCGGCGAGCGAGCGGCCCTGCGGAAGCTCGTGGCGCAGCCGCCGCAGCGCCCGCCGGATGCGGCGCGCCGGGATCCGCGCCGCCACCAGCGCCTTGGCCGTCCGCAGGATCACGAGATCCTGGAAGGAGAAGCGCAACTCGCCGCGCGGGCCGCGGCCGGGCGTCAAAAAACCGTCGCGCGCGAAGCTCCGCACCTGCGCGACGGTCACCCCCAACAGCCGGGCCACGTCCCCGGACGTATAACCCTTCATCGCCCCGGGCTAGCCTCGCGCACCTCCCGCCTTCCGCCGCACGGCGGGCGCCGCCTTCGCGCCCGCCTTGCCCTCCACCCGCTTGGCCGGCTTGCGACCCTCGGCGCCCACGCCCCGGGCCCGGAGACTCGCCTTCAGCGCCTCCATCAGATCGATGATCTGCGCCTTCGGCGCCTCCGCGGGCTCCTCGGTGATCTCCTCGCCCTCCACTTTCCGCTGAATCTGCTCGAGGATCCGCTTGCGGACGTTGTCCTCGTAGCCCGCCGGCCGGAAGTGGTCCGACGCGCCCTGCTCGACCAGCTGCGCCGCGAGCTCGAGTTCCTGCTTCTTGAGCTCGAGCTTCGGGATCGGCACCTCGGCGATGCTGCGCACCTCGTTGGCGTAGCGGAGCTGCTCCATCACGAGTCCCTCGCCCTCGGGCCGCACCGACACGAGATACTGCTTCCCCCGCGCCGCGTACTGGCCCACCGCCACGCGGCCGGTCTGGCGGAGCGCCGCGGCGAGCAGCCGGTAGGCGCGCTCGCCCCCCTTTTCGGGCCCGAGAAAGTACGAGCGCTCGAGGTACAGCCGGTCCACCTCCGCGGCCGGGACGAACTCGGCGATCTCGATCGCGTTGGTGGCGCGCTCCTCGAGCGCCTTGAGCTCGTCGGGGGTGAACATCACGTAGCGGCCCTTGCTCACCTCGTACCCCTTCACCATGTCATCCCGCTCCACGGGCTCGCCGTCCTTGGAGCAGACGTACTGCTGCTTGACCCGCGCTCCGTCTTTCTTGTGGAGCCAGTTGAAGGTGATGGCGGCCGCCGCCTCGCCGGTGGAGAAAAGCTTTACCGGCACGGAGACGAGGCCGAACGAGAGAGTGGCGGAGCCCAGGGGATGTGCGCTCATGGCGGCGGTGCGCTCGTAGGGGCCCAATGATATGATTCCGGCGTCATGGGTGCAAATCGGCCGTCGCGCGATCCGTTAAGTGCTTACCGCGCCAAGCGGTCGCTCGACCGCACGCCGGAGCCGGGCGCTCGCCCCGCGGCCCCGCCGGCGGCCGTCGGGACCGCTGGGCGCGGCGGGCTGTTCGTGGTGCACATGCACGCCGCCCGGCGGCTCCACTGGGACCTGCGCCTGGAACTCGACGGCGTGCTCGCCTCGTGGGCCGTGCCCAAGGGGCCGTCACCCAACCGGGCCGACAAGCGCTTGGCGGTGCGCGTCGAGGACCACCCGCTCGAGTACGGCGACTTCGAGGGCGTCATTCCCCAGGGCAACTACGGCGCCGGCGCCGTGATCGTGTGGGATCGCGGGCGCTGGGTGCCGGTCGAGGATCCCCGCGAGGGGCTGCGCCAGGGCAAGCTGCTGTTCGAGCTGTACGGCTACAAGCTGCGGGGGCGCTGGACCCTCGTGAAGCTCGTGAAGAGCGAGAAGGACTGGCTGCTCATCAAGGAGCGCGACGCGTACGCCGCGGCCGAGAGCGCGCTGCCGCCTCAGTCGGTGCTCTCGGGCCTCACGGTGGAGGAGCTGAGCGCCGGAGCCGATCGCTCCGCGCCCGTGGTGCGGGCCCTCGAGCGGCTCAAGGCGCCGCGCCGCGCCGTGTCGCTCGCCGCGGCGGCGCCGATGCTCGCCGCCGCGCGGGAGCGCCCGTTCTCGAAGCCGGGCTGGGTGTTCGAGCCCAAGCTCGACGGCTATCGCATCCGCGCGGGCCGCGAGGGCGGCGCGCCGCGGCTGCTCACGCGCAACGGGCACGACCTCGCCGCCGCGTTCCCGGAAGTGGCGCGCGCCGTCGCCGCCCTGCCGTACGAGGGCTTCGTGTTCGACGGCGAGCTGGTGGTGCCCGACGAAGCCGGCCGGCCCAGCTTCGAGCGGCTCCAGGATCGCGCGCGGCTGCGCCGCGCCCTCGACGTGCGCCGGGCGGCCCTCGAGGCGCCGGCCGTACTCTATGTGTTCGATCTGCTGGCGTTCGCCGGGTACGACCTGCGGCCCCTGCCGCTGCTGCGTCGCAAGGCGCTGCTCGAACGGCTCGCGCCGCCGCTCGGCCCGCTGCGGTACCTCGAGCACGTCGCCACCGACGGCGCGGCGCTGTACGCGCGGGCGGTCGAGCTCGGCCTCGAGGGGATCGTGGCCAAGAAGGCCGATGCGCCGTATCGCGCCGGCCGCTCGCCCCACTGGCTCAAGGTCCGGGCCGATCGCACCGCGGACTTCGTGGTAGTCGGGTTCGCGCGCGGCGCGCGCGCCGGGTTCCGCGCCCTCGATCTCGGCGCCTACGCGAACGGCACGCTGGTGTACGCGGGCCGGGTCGGCACCGGCTTCACCGCCCGCCAGCGCGCGGCGCTGCGGTCGCGGCTCGAGCGGCACGCGCGGCCCGCCCCCGCGTTCGCGGGCCCCGTCCCCCGCGATCCCGGCCATACGTGGGTGGACCCCGTCCTTGTCGCCGAGATCCGCTACAAAGAGCGGACTGCGGACGGCCTGCTGCGCCAGCCGGTGTTCCTGCGACTCCGGGACGACAAGCGACCCGACGAATGCACGCTCGAGCGGCGCGGCGCGCCGCACGCGACGGACCCGGCCCCCGCCCCCGCGCCGGCCCCCGCGCCGGCCTCGGGCCCGGCGCTGGGCCCCCCGCGCCCGGCGCCCGAGGCCGTGCAGCTCTCCAACCTCGACAAGGTGTTCTGGCCCGACGAGGGCTACACCAAGGGCGACCTGATCGCCTACTACCGCGCCATCTCCCCCTGGCTCCTGCCCTACCTCGCCGACCGGCCGGTGGTGCTCACCCGGTTTCCCGACGGGATCGCGGGGAAGTCGTTTTTCCAGAAGGATGCGCCGCCCTACGTCCCCGCGTGGCTGCGTACGGAGCGCATGTGGAGCGAAGAGACGCAGCGCGAGATCGACTATTTCGTGTGCGACGACCTGGCGTCGCTCCTCTACCTGGTGAACCTCGGCACGATCCCCCTCCACGTGTGGGGAAGCCGGGTGGCGACGCTGGAACGCCCCGACTGGTGCATCCTGGATCTCGATCCCAAGGGGGCGCCGTTCGCGCACGTCGTCGCCGTGGCGCGCGCCGCCAAGCGCTTGTGCGACGCGATCGGCCTGCCGTGCTTCGTCAAGACGAGCGGCTCCACCGGGCTGCACCTGCTCCTCCCGCTCGGGCGGCAGTGCACGTTCGAGCAGGCCCGCACGCTCGGCGGTCTGCTCGCGCGCGTGATCGCCGCCGAGCTGCCCGAGCTCGCCACGGTCGCCCGGTCGGTGGGGCAGCGCGGCGGCCGGGTATATCTCGATTACGTCCAGAACGGCCACGGCCGCCTGCTGGTGGCCCCGTTCAGCGCCCGCCCCCTGCCCGGGGCGCCGGTCTCGATGCCGCTGGTCTGGAGGGAGGTCACTCCCCGGCTCGACATCCGCCGCTTCACCATCGAGACCGCGCCGGCGCGGATGCGCCGGCTGGGCACCGACCCGCTGCGGCCGGTGCTGGAGATGCGCCCCGACTTGGTGCGAGTCCTCGGGCAGCTCGAGGCGCGTCTGGTGTGACGCAACGAGCGGGCCGCGACGGGCGCGGCCCGAAGGAGGCGTGATGCGCCGCTATTGGATCGTGAAAACCGAGCCGTCCGCCTACAGCTACGCCGACCTCGCGCGCCAAGGGACGGCGGTCTGGGACGGCGTGCGCAACAACCTGGCGCTCAAGTATCTGCGGCAGATGCGGCCGCGCGACCGCGTGCTGGTGTATCATTCAGGAGAGGAGAAGGCCGTGGTCGGCGTGGCGGAAGTGGTGTCGCAGCCGTATCCCGATCCCAAGACGGGCGATCCCCGGCTGGCGGTGGTGGATCTCAAGGCGGTGCGGCGGCTCCCGCGGCCGGTGCCGCTTGCCGCCATCAAGGCGACGCCGGCGTTTGCCGATCTCGGTCTGGTGCGGATGGGCCGGCTGTCGGTGATGCCGGTCTCCGCGGACCAATTTCGGCGCCTGCTCGCGATGGGCGGGGGCGGGCATTCCTGACGGAGGAGGATGCACTCATGGGCAAAGGCGACCTGCGAACCCGGCGCGGCAAGATCTACCGCGGCACCTACGGGAAGACGCGTCCCAAGAAGAAGCGGCGGCAGAAGACCGGCGAGACCGCCGACGCCGCGAAGCCGGGGGTGGCGTGAGCGCGCGCTGGTGGGCCGCCGCGCTGATCCTGCTCCCCGCGGTCTCCGCCACGGCGCAGCAACCCGCCGCGGGCCCCGGGCCCGACGCGCTGTGGCAGATTACGCTCAGGGACGGCACGATCGTCTGGAATCTGCGCCTGGTGGATCTGGTGCGCGACACGATCGTCTTCCGGCGCGACACCGCCACGGTGCGCTATCCCCTCGCCCAGGTGGACGAGCTGCGGCTGGTGCGGGCGGGGCCGCACGAGATCGGGCCGGTGGCGGCGGGCGGCCGCTACGCGGGCGCGGCGAACGGCGACGCGGACCTGGTCTTCGCCCTCACGCTCCTCGACCTGCCGGAGCGCCGCGGCGTGGTCGAGCAGATCCTCCGCGCCCGGCGCTCCGGCACGCCGCCCTGACAGCGCTCAGGCCGCCCCCAGCGCCGCCGCGGCCTTGGCCGCGTCGCGCGGCTTGACCCACAGGATGGCCCCGTAGCGCCCCATCCCGGCGCACAGCGCCGTTACCGCGGTGACGTTGATCTTCGCAACGGCGAGCTTGCCCAGGACTTCCGCGAGCGCTCCCACGCGGTCGTCGCCCTCGACCAGGAACGCGGTCTTGGGACGCGAGAGCCGAATCTTGGCGTGCTTCGCCGCCGCGCTGAACGCGGCGGCGTCGGCGGGGACGAAGTCCACCTGCGCCTTGCGGGCGCTGGGGAACGCGTGGAACGCGAGCAGGTTCACCCCGGCGTCGCGCAGCGCCTCGAGCAGCCGCGCTCCCTCGCCCGGCTTGTCGGGGATCGTGGTGTAGTAGTAGCTCACCTTACGGATCGTGTCGGCCATGGTGGCCTCCGAGGTTCAGCGACTTTCTTCACTATGGCAGCCGGGCGCCGCGGCCGCCAGACCGGCCCGTTACTGCACGTAAAACGCCGTCCGGCCGAGCTGGCCGGCGCGCTCGAACCACACGGTCACCGCGCCTCCGCCCGCCGCCGCCGCGAACGCCCGCCGCAGATCCTCGGCGCTGCGGATGCGGGCCCGGTTGATCTGCAGGATCACGTCGCCCGAGCGCAGGCCCGTCGCCTGTTCCATCTCGTCGGGGATGTCGTAGATCAGCGCCCCGTGGTCGCTGCGGATGTTGCGCTCGGCGCGCACGGCGGGTGTGACCGTCACGACCTTCATCCCGCCGAGCACCGACACCTTCTCGGCGAGCGTGGTGGGCAGATCGGTCACCGCGATCCGGGCTGTGCGGCGCTCCCCGCCGCGCCGGTAGCTCACCGCGAGCGTCTCCCCCGGCCCCGTGTCGAGGAGCACCGCCTCCCAGTCGAGAAAGGTCCGCAGCGCATGCCCGCCGGCGCTCACCAGGACGTCGCCCACCGCGAGGCCGGCGCGGGCGGCCGGGCCCCCCGGCGCGACCTCGGTCACCCGCAGGCCCCCGGCCCGCTTCCAGCCGCGCAGATCCTCGGCGCCTGCCACCTCGAGCCCCACCCACGCCCGCCGCACCCGCCCGAACCGCCGCAGCTCGTCGGCCACCCGCAGGGCCCGCTCGATCGGGATCGCGAACCCGATGCCCACCGAGCCGCCCGAGTTCGTGAAGATCGAGCTGTTCACCCCCACCACCTCGCCCAAGGCGTTCACCAGCGGCCCGCCCGAGTTCCCCGGATTGATCGGCGCGTCGGTTTGAATCATCCCGACGTAGATGCCCGACTGCCCCTCGGACGGGAGCAGGTTGCGGCCCACGGCGCTCACCACCCCCGCCGTCACCGTCGGCTCGGTGTTGCCGAGCAGGTAGGCGAAGGGGTTGCCGATCGCCAGCACCCACTCCCCGATCATGAGGTCCGTGCTGCGGCCGAGCGGCGCCGTGGGGAGATCGGTCCCGTTGATCTTCAGGACCGCGATGTCGGTGAGCGGATCCTCGCCCAGGATCTTGGCCGGGAAATCGCGACCGTCGCGGGTCGTCACCACGATCTGCTCGGCGCCCTGCGTGACGTGCTGGTTGGTGATGACGACGCCGTCGGGCGAGACGAGGAAACCGGACCCGTAGCCCTCGACCACCTGCTCGTACCCCCGGGGCATGAAGAACAGGTCGAACGGATCCTGCGGCAGTCGGTACTCGCGCCGCAGCACGTTGACGCTCACCACGGCTGGCGCCACGCGCGCCGCCGCGGTGACGATCGCCGTGCGCCGCGCGGCCGCGGGGTCCTGCGCCGGAGCGCCGCGCGCCAGCGCCGCGGCCAGAGCGGCCGCCGCGCCCACCGCGAACCCGAATCGCCGCACGCGGAGAATTTACACGCTTGACGCTCGCGCGGCGGCGCCGTAAATCAGCCGCGCCCAACGCCGGCCGTGATCCGTTCGTATGTCGTTCGACACCGTGTCCCGTTCGTCCCAGCGCACCGCCCAAGGAGCTTCGCGCATGCACACGCTCGCCCCCCGCCACGTGGGTGTCCCGTGTCTCCTGCTCGCCGCCGTCGCCGCCCCCGTCGCCCGGGCGTCGGCGCAGGCGCCCGACTCGCTCAACAACGTCAAGTTCCGCAACCTCGGCCCCACGGTGGGCGGCGGCCGCGTTACCGCCGTCGTGGGCATTCCGGGGCAGCCGAACGTGTACTACGTGGGCGCGGCGGCGGGCGGGGTGTGGAAGACCAGCGACGGCGGCGCGTCGTGGGAGGCGGTGTTCAAAGACCAGCCCACGGCCTCGATCGGCGCCATCGCCCTCGCGCCCGCGAACCCCAACGTCGTCTGGGTCGGCACCGGGGAGGGGAACCCGCGCAACGACGTGGTGGACGGGCGCGGCGTGTTCATGTCGCCCGACGCGGGCAAGAGCTGGACGTTCATGGGGCTCCGGGACGTGGGGCAGATCACGCGCATCGTGGTGGATCCCGGCGATCCCGACATTGTGTTCGTCGCCGCCCTGGGCCACGTGTGGGGGCCGAACCCGGCGCGCGGCGTGTACCGGAGCGCGGACGGCGGTAAGACGTGGCAGCGCGTGCTGTTCGTGAACGATACGACCGGGGCGGCGGATCTCGTGATGGTGCCGGGCAACCCGCGCGTCCTGTTCGCCGCGATGTGGCAGTTCGTGCGCCGCCCCTGGGAACTGGTCTCGGGCGGCGCGGGGAGCGGCATCTACCGCTCGACCGACGGCGGTCTCACCTGGAAGAAGCTGACGCAGGGCCTCCCCCCCGGGCCGTACGGGCGCATCGCGCTGGGCATCGGCCCCACCGACCCGTCCCACGTGTACGCGCTGGTGGAGGCGAAACAGGGCCTGCTGTGGGACTCGCCCGACCTGGGCGAGCACTGGCGGCGCGTCTCGGACAACCACGCCCTCGACATCCGCCCGTTCTACTTCTCGCTCGTCACCGTGTCGCCCGCGGACGACCGCAAGGTGTTTTTCTCCTCGTTCCGGCTGCTCGAGTCGGACGACGGCGGTAAGACGGCCCGGCCGATCGACCGCGGCGTGCACGTGGATCACCACGCGCTGTGGATCGACCCCGCCAACCCCGAGCGCATGATCCAGGGCAACGACGGCGGGGCGTACGTGACCGAGGACGGGGCGAAGAGCTGGCGGTACCTGAACAATCTGCCGATCGAGCAGTTCTACATGGTCGCGGCCGGGAGCGGGGATCCCTATCTCCTGTGCGGCGGTTTGCAGGACAACAACGCGTGGTGCGGGCCCTCGAGCTCCCTGTTCGGCCGCTTCAACGGCGCCGAGTGGTTCACGGTGGGCGGCGGCGACGGCGAGTATGCGGTGCCGGCGCCAAGCGACTCGAGCGTGGTCTGGGTGGACTCGCAGAACGGCTTCGTCACCCGGGTCAACCTGAAGACCGGCCAGACGCGCTTCGTGCGGCCGTACCTCGAGACCGTCACCGACCGCGCGCCCGCGGGGCTCGCGTACCGCTTCAACTGGACCGCGCCGATCGAGGTGTCGCCCGCCGACGCGAACACCGCGTATCTCGGCGCCAACGTCGTCTTCAAGACGACCGACGGCGGGGAGCACTGGACGCCCGTCAGCCCCGATCTGACCCGGAACGACAAGGCCAAGCAGGTGACGAGCGGCGGCCCGATCGAGTACGACATCTCGGGGGCCGAGACGTACAACACGATTCTGACCGTCAACCTCGCGCCGACCGACACGAACGTGCTCTGGGTGGGCACCGATGACGGGCTCGTGCACGTGACCCGGGACGGCGGCCGGACGTGGGTCAACGTGTCGGGCCGGTTCCCGCGGCTCCCCAAGGACGCCGAGGGACGGATCTACCAGATCGGGGTCTCGCCGTTCGACGCCGGCACGGCGTATCTGGCGGTGGACCGCCACGAGCTCGACGACAGCCGGCCGTACGTGTACAAGACCGCGGATTTCGGCCGGACGTGGACCGACATCTCGCGCGGCCTCCCGCCCGACGTGCCGGCGCACGTGGTGCGCGAAGACCCGAACGTGCGCGGCCTGCTCGTGCTGGGGACGGATACGGGACTCTGGTACTCGCGCGATGCAGGCGCGACTTGGAAACCGTTCCCCGTCGAGTTCCCCACGGCGCCGGTGTACGACCTCAAGTTCGTGCAACGCACGCACGATCTGGTGGTGGCGACCCACGGCCGGGGACTGTTCGTGCTCGACAACCTCACCCCGCTCGAGGAGCTGACGCCCGAGGTCGCGGCCCGCGATCTCCACGTGTTCGGGACGCTGCCGGCGACGCTGCGGGTGCGGCCCCGGCGGCGCGCGGAGGCCCCGACCCGGTTCTCGAGTCCCGACGCGCCGGCCGGCGCGATGATCGACTATTACCTGAAGACGGCCCTCGACACCGCGGGCGGCAAGCCCCATGCGGGGAAGGCGATCGTCACCGTGACCGACGGGCGGGGCGACACGGTCGCCGTGGACAGCACGGCGCCGGGACGCCAAGGGGTGAACCGCTTCGTGTGGAACCTCCGCTACACGGGCCCCGTGAAGCTCGCGTTCGAGAAGGGGGCTCCGGCTGAGGAAGAGGAAGCCCCGTTCCGCGAGCTCCTGGGGCCGCGCGTGGCACCGGGAACGTATCGGGTGGCGGTGACGGCCGGCGGGCGGACCGCGACGGCGACGGTCGCGGTGCGTCCCGACCCGGTCGTGCCCGCCGATTCGGCCGCGTTCGCCGCCCAGGTCCGGGCGGGCCTCGAGTGGCGCAACGCGCTGTCGGCGCTGCACGAGATGCTCAACCGCATCGTGAACCTCGAGACGCAGCTCCGCGGCATCGAGCAGGCGCTCGACGCGAACCGGCGGGGCGACACGGCGGCGACTGCGCCGGTCATCCGGCGCGGCCGCGAGCTCGCGCAGCGGCTCAAGGCGCTGAAAGACACCCTCTACAACTCCGAGGTGCAGCGCGACGCCGAGGAGGACGATATCCACTACCTGAACCGGTTCCAGGACCAGCTGCGCGGCCTGGGCTTCGGGCTGGCGTTCGCCTACGGGCAGCCGCCCACCGCGGCGATGGCCGCGCGGCTCGGGGAGCTGCGCGGCCGGCTCGACGGCTACCTCGCGCAGTTCAACGAGCTCCTGAGGACCGACGTGGCCGCGTTCAACGCGACTGCACAGGAGCACGGCGCGCCGATTCTCGTGGCCGGCCCGCCGGTGACCGTGCGGCCCGCGGCCGGAAACTGACGCCGGAGGACAGCTCATGCCGCACCGCCGCCCGTGCGCCGCAATGACGGCAATCGCCGCGCTCGTCACCGCGGGTCTCGCCGGCGCGGCCGCCGCCCCCGCTGCGGCGCAGGGTCCGGCCCGCGCCGACACCGAGCTGTTTCGCGCGCTCGAATGGCGCGAGGTGGGGCCGTTCCGCGGCGGCCGGGTGACCGCCGTCGCCGGCGTGCCCGATCAGCCGCTCGTGTACTATCTGGGGGCCACGGGCGGCGGTGTCTGGAAGACCGGCGATGGCGGGCTCACGTGGCGGCCGGTGGCGGATCGTGCCCTCACCGCCGGCTCGATCGGCGCCATTGCGGTGGCGCCGTCCGATCCCAACGTGGTGTACGTCGGCACCGGCGAGTCGCCGATTCGCGGCAACGTCTCGCCCGGCGACGGCATGTACCGCTCCACCGACGCCGGCAAAACGTGGACGAAACTGGGCCTCGCCGACGCCGGCCAGATCGCCCGCATCGTGGTGCACCCGCGCGATCCCGACCTCGTGTACGTCGCCGTGCTCGGGCACGCGTTCGGGCCCAACCCGACGCGCGGGGTGTTCCGCTCCCGCGACGGCGGCCGGACGTGGCAGAAGATCCTCTTCCAGAGCGACAGCGCCGGCGCGTGCGACCTCGCCATGGACCCCGCCAACCCGCGGATCCTCTACGCCGGGTTCTGGCAGGCGGTACGCCGCCCCTGGGAGCTGGTCTCCGGCGGGCCGGGGAGCGGGATCTGGAAGTCGGCGGACGGCGGCGACACCTGGCGGGAACTCACGCGCAACCCCGGCTTGCCCCGCGGCACCATCGGCAAGGTGGGCCTCGCCGTCTCGGCGGTCAATCCGGACCGGGTGTGGGCCCTGGTCGAGGCGGATTCGGGCGGGCTGTTCCGCTCCGACGACGCGGGGGCCACCTGGACGCGCACGAGCGACGATCACGCCATCCGCCAGCGCGCCTGGTATTTCACGCACGTCGTCGCCGACCCGGGCAACGCCGACGGCGTCTATGTGCTCAACGTGAGCCTGCTCAAATCGGCGGACGGGGGCAAGACGTTCACCGAGCTCCACGCCCCGCACGGCGATCACCACGCCTTGTGGATCGATCCGCGCGATCCGCAGCGGATGATCGAGGGCAACGACGGCGGCGCGACGGTCAGCACGAACGGCGGGGCGAGCTGGACCAGCGAGGACAACCAGCCCACCGCCCAGTTCTACCACGTGATCGCCACCACGCATGTCCCCTACAAGCTGTGCGGCGCCCAGCAGGACAACACCACCGTCTGCATCGCGAGCCGCACGAGCGGCATCGGCATCACGGCCAAGGACTGGTACGAGGTGGGGGGCGGGGAGAGCGGGTGGATCGCCGCGCGGCCGGACGATCCCGACGTCGTGTACGCGGGCAGCTACGGCGGGTGGATCACGCGGTTCGACCGGCGCAGCGGCCAGGAGCGCGCCATCAACGCCTGGCCCGACAACCCCATGGGGTGGGGGGCGGCCGAGCTCAAGTACCGCTTCCAGTGGACGTTCCCGATCGTGCTGTCGCCGCTCGATCCGAACGTGCTGTTCATCGGGGCGCAGGTCCTGTTCCGCTCGGTGAACGAGGGCCAGAGCTGGCAGGTGTTGAGCCCCGACCTCACCCGCAACGACAAGACCAAGCAGGGCCCCTCGGGCGGGCCGATCACGAAGGACAACACGAGCGTCGAGTACTACAACACGATTTTCACGATCGCGCCGAGCCCCAGGGACTCGCAGGTGATCTGGGTGGGGAGCGACGACGGCCTGGTGCACGTGACGCGCGACGGCGGCCGGAGCTGGCAGAACGTGACGCCGCGGGACCTGCCCGAGTGGGCGCTGGTCAGCACGGTGGAAGCGTCGCCCCACGACCCGGCCGCGGCGTACGTCGCCGCCACGCGCTACAAGCTCGACGACTTCCGGCCCTACGTGTACAAGACGAGCGACTACGGCCGGACCTGGAAGAAGATCGTCGCGGGCATTCCGGCCGATCATTTCGTGCGCGTGGTGCGCGAGGATCCCGCGCGGCGGGGCCTGCTGTTCGCGGGGACGGAGTTCGGCGTGTACGTGTCGTTCGACGACGGCGCGGGCTGGCAGCCGCTGCAGCTCAACCTGCCCGTGGTGCCGATCCACGATCTCGTTATCAAGGATCACGACCTGGCGGCGGCGACGCACGGGCGCGGGTTCTGGATCCTCGACGACATCACGCCGCTCGAGCAGCTCGACGACGAGGCGGCCCGCGCGAACCGCTACCTGTTCGCCCCGCGGGTCGCCGTGCGGTTCCGCGGCCCGCGATTCGCCCCCGAGCGCTTGCCGACCGGCGTCGGCCGCAATCCCCCCAACGGGGCGATCGTGTATTTCGTGCTCCGGGACAAGCCCGATTCCGAGGTGGTCCTGGAGTTCCGCGACGCGCGCGACTCGGTGGTGCGCCGGTTCTCCACCCGTCCGACCGACGAGCGCGATTCGCTGCGCGTGCAAGCGGGGCTGAACCGCTTCGTGTGGGACCTGCGCGCCGCCGGGGCGCATCGCTTCAAGGGGCTCGTGTTCTGGGCCGGCGGGACGCGGGGACCGCTCGTCCCGCCCGGCCGCTACACGGTGCGGCTGGCCGCAGGCGGCTGGTCCGCCGCGCGCCCGCTCACCGTGGTGAAGGACCCGCGCGTGCCGGCCGCCCAGGCGGATCTCGAGCGGCAGTTCGCCCTGCTCGTCCGCATCCGCGACCGGGTGAGCGAGGCGAACGACGCGGTACAGCGGATCCGCGACCTGAAAGACCAGCTCGACGCGGTGGCGCGCCGCGCCCGGGAACTGCCCGCCGAGCGGGGAGCGGGGCTCGCCCGCCGGGCGGACTCGCTCCAGGCCCGGCTGGGTGCCATCGAGGAGGAGATCTACCAGGTCCGCAACCGCAGCGAGGAGGACCCGCTCAACTACCCGATCAAGGTGAACAACAAGCTGGCTTCGCTCGCGGCGGTGGTGGAGAGCGCCGACGCGCCGCCCACCGACCAGGCCTACGAGGTGTTCGAACAGCTCTCGGCCGAGCTCGACCGCTCGCTCGGCCGGCTCCGGGCGATCGTCGAGACCGACGTGCCGGCGTTCAATCGCGCCGTACGCGAGCTCGAGATCCCGGCCCTCGGCGTACATTAAGAGGCGGAGACTGCACCGGGGGAAGACCGATGCCGCTGACGCGAGACGACGTCCGCCGCTCGGTCGAGCGGGCGGGCGACGAGCACTGGAAGGCGCTGCGCGACCACCACGAAGAGGCGTATCCCAACCCGAAGCCCACGCCGGGCGACGTGTGCCGCGGCGAGGCCGAGCGCCTGAACGCCCTGGGGCTCGGTGACGCCAAGGACTGGGAGCTCGCGGAGACGCGGGTGGAGCGCGTCGGGGACGAGGTCCGGCTCACCCACGTGTTCGTGTACAAGCCGCTCGGCGTCCGGCTCTTGACCGAGCCGTTCCAGGACTACCGCTGAGCGCGCGTCTGACTCAGGCGACCTTGCCGGCGGGCTCCGCCCGCTCGGCGGCGGGGGCGACGGGGTCGGCGGGCGCCGCCACGGCGGCGTGCGGCGCGACCTTGCGGAACTGGGCGCGGTGGCGCTCCCAGTCCGCGAGGATCGCCTGGGCGCGGGGGCTGCCCGTGCGGGCGGCGTGCTCGCGCACCAGCTCGCGCACCCGCGCCTCGTCGGCGGCGTCGAGGGGGAACACGCCCACCATGTCGGGGTTGGTCCGCCGCTCGAGCGCCGCGTCGGCGTCGAGCACGTAGGCCACGCCGTTGCTCATCCCGGCCCCGAAGTTGGGGCCGACCTCGCCCAGCACCACCACCACGCCCGCGGTCATGTACTCGCAGCAGTGGCTGCCCGCGCCCTCCACCACCGCCACGGCGCCGGAGTTGCGCACGGCAAAGCGGTCGCCCGCGCGCCCCGCGGCGAACAGCCGCCCGGCCGTGGCGCCGTACAGCGCGGTGTTGCCCAGGATGACGTGGCGGTCGGTCGCCGCCGCGTAGGCCGCGTCGCGGAACGGCCGGATCACGAGCTCGCCGCCCGACAGGCCCTTGCCCACGTAGTCGTTCGCCTCGCCCTCGAGCTCCAGGTGCATCCCGGGCACGGCGAACGCGCCGAAGCTCTGGCCGGCGCTGCCGCGGAACCGCAGCCGGACGGCGCCGGGAGCCAGGCCGGCGGCGCCCCAGCGGGCCGCGATGCGCCCCGCGATCCGGGCCCCCACGGTGAGATGGTGGTTGCCGATGTCGTACACGCCGGTGAACGGCCGGCCGGCGGCGAGCCGCGGCTCGAGGGAGCCCCAGATCTCCTCGTCGAGCGACTCGACCCCGGGCCGGTCGTTGCGCGGCAGGGTCGAGCGGCGCGGCGCCTCGCGGCCGCCGAGGGGATCGGCGAGCGGCGGCACGCCGGCGAGCGGATCGCTCAGGATGAGCGAGAGATCGAGCATCTGGGCGCGCGGCAGCTCGGGGCGGTCCACCCGCTCGAGCAAGTCCACCCGGCCCACGATCTCGTCCAGGGTGCGGGCGCCCAGCGCGGCGAGGATGCGCCGCACGTCCTCGGCGATCCAGGTGAAGTAGGCGATCACCTGCTCCGGAGTGCCGCGAAACTTGGCCCGCAACCGGGGATCCTGGGTCGCGATCCCCGTGGGGCACGAGTTGAGGTGGCACTGACGCGCCATCGCGCAGCCGATCGCGACCAGCGCCGCCGTTCCGAAGCCGTACGCCTCCGCGCCGAGCAGCGCCGCGATCACGACGTCGCGGCCCGTGCGCAGCCCGCCGTCCACGCGCACCTCGATGCGGTGCCGAAGCCCGTTCTCGATGAGAATCGCCTGCGTCTCGGCGAGCCCGAGCTCCCAGGGCGAGCCTGCGTGCTTGATGGACGAGAGCGGCGACGCGCCCGTCCCACCGTTGTGCCCGGAGATCAGCACGTAGTCCGCGTACGCCTTGGCCACCCCCGCCGCCACGCGGCCCACCCCCGCCTCGGCCACGAGCTTGACCCCGATGCGCGCCCGCGGGTTGACCTGCTTCAGGTCGTGAATGAGCTGCGCCAGGTCCTCGATCGAGTAGATGTCGTGGTGCGGCGGCGGCGAGATCAGCGGCACGCCCGGCACGGAATGGCGCAACCGCGCGATCAGCGCCGTCACCTTGTGTCCGGGGAGCTGCCCGCCCTCGCCCGGCTTCGACCCCTGGGCGATCTTGATCTCGAGCTCGTCGGCGCGCACCAGATAGTGCGTGGTCACGCCGAAGCGGCCGGAGGCGACCTGCTTGATCCGGTTGTCGGCGCGATCGCCGCCCGCGAGCGGCGCGTAGGTGTCCGGATCCTCGCCCCCCTCGCCCGAGTTGGACCGCGCGCCCATGCGGTTCATCCCGATCGCCAGCGTGCGGTGCGCCTCCGGGGAGAGCGCCCCGAGCGACATCGCCGTGGAGACAAAGCGGCGGCGGATCGCCTCCGCCGGCTCCACCTGGTCGAGCGGCACCGGCCGGCCCGGGCGGAACGCCAGCAGATCGCGCGGGCTTGCCGGCGGCCGCCCGGCGAGCTGGGCCGCGAACGCCCCGAACGCCGTGTCGCTCCCCGCCGCCGCCGCCTGGTGCAGGGCGCGCACCACCGGCGGGGACCAGCCGTGATCCTCGCCGTCGCGGCGGTAGCGCACCCGGCCGTGGTCGGGGAGCGCTCGCTCCTCGGCGGGCTCCCCGTAGGCGGCGCGGTGCCGCGCCAGCACATCCTCGGCGAGCTCGGCGAACCCGAGGCCGCCGAGCGGCGACACGGTGCCGGTGAAGCAGCGCTCGATCACCTCGGGGCCGAGCCCCAGCGCCTCGAAAATCTGGGCGCCGCAATACGACGACAGCGTGGAGATGCCCATCTTCGAGAGCACCTTGAGGAGCCCCTTCTCGGCGGCGGCCCGGAAGCGGCGGCGGCCCTCGTCGCCCGCCAGGGCGCGCGCGGCCTCGAGCGCGAGCCAGGGATGCACCGCTTCCGCCCCGTAGCCGATCAGGGCGGCGACGTGGTGGACATCCCACGCGTCTCCCGCTTCCGCCACGAGCCCGACGCGCGTCCGCAGTCCCGCGCGCAGCAGGTGCTGGTGCACGGCGCCCACGGCCAGCAGCATGGGGACGGGCGCGCGCTCCCGGCCGGCGGCCCGGTCGCTCAGCACTACGATGCGCGCGCCCCGGCGCGCCGCGCGGGCCGCCGCCCGCGACAGCCGCTCGAGCGCCGCGCGCAACTCGTCGCCGCCTCCCCCGCCCCCCGCGGGCCACGTCGCGTCCAGCACCACCGCCTGCACGCCCGCGACGTTGCGCAGCGCCGCCATTTCCTCCTCGAGCAGCACCGGGTGCTCGGTGCGCACCAGGCGCAGCCCCGCCGGCCCATCGGCGAGCAGCGAGCCGCGCCGCCCGAGATGCATCCGCAGCGACATGACCAGCGTCTCGCGCAACGGGTCAATGGGCGGGTTCGTCACCTGGGCGAACCGCTGCCGGAGAAAGGCGTACACCACCGGGGGCCGGCGCGCGAGCGGCGGAATCGGCGTGTCGTCGCCCATGCTCCACACCGGCTCCTGGCCCGCGCGCGCCATGGGATCCACCACGTAGCGCAGGTCCTCGAAGCTCCAACCGAACGCGAGCTGGCGCGCCGCGAGCTCGGCGGAGTCGGGCGAGTCGGCGGGCGGTTCGGCGGCGGGGACGGCGGGGCGCAGCACCCGCACGGCGCGCGCGGCCCAGCGCGCATAGGGCCGGCGCCGCGCCACTTCGCGCTTCGCCTCGGCGTTGCGCAGGATCGCCTGGCGCCGCGTGTCCACCACCAGCATCTCGCCGGGCCCCAGCCGGCCGGTCTCGACCACGGTCGCCGGATCGAGGTCCACGAGGCCCGCCTCCGAGCCCGCCACCACCAGGCCCTGGGCAGTGATCTTGTAACGGCAGGGACGCAGCCCGTTGCGGTCGAGGGCGGCGCCCACCACCACCCCGTCCGAGAAGGCGAGCGCCGCCGGGCCGTCCCAGGGCTCCATGAGGCACTCGTGGAACTCGTAGAAGCCCCGCAGCGCGGGGTCCATCTCCACCGCCTCGTGCGCCTCGGGCACGAGCATCATGAGCGCATGCACCGGATCGCGTCCGGAACGCACCAGCAACTCCAGCGCGTTGTCCAGGCTCGCCGAATCGCTGCCCTCCGCCCAGATCACGGGTTTCAGGCGCTGGATCGCGTCGCCCCACAGGGCCGAGGCGAGCGCGGGCTCGCGCGCCCGCATGGCGTTGCGATTGCCCCAGAGCGTGTTGATCTCGCCGTTGTGCGCGAGCAGGCGGAACGGCTGCGCCAGCGGCCAGCTCGACGTGGTGTTGGTCGAGTAGCGCTGATGGAAGACGGCGAGCGCGGTCGTGTAGTCGGGGGCCCGCAGATCGGCGTAGAAGCGCGCCAGCTCGGTGCCCGTGAGGAGCGCCTTGTACACCACCGTGCGGCACGACAGCGAGCACACGAAGAACGGCTCGAACCCCGGTCCGGCCTCGGCCACGCGGCGCTCGATGGTGCGGCGCGCCACATAGAGCGCCCGCTCCCAGGCGTCGTCGTCGCGGTCGCCGGGGCCGCGGGGGGCGCCGAGCAGCGTCTGCCGGATCACGGGACAGGTGGCGCGGGCCCCGGCACCGAGGGCGTCGAGGTCCACGGGGACGTCGCGCCACCCCAACAGCGGGAGCCCCTCCTCGGCCAACACCGTTTCGACGACGGCCGTGGCGCGGGCCTGCGCGCCCGGTTCCCGGGGCAGGAAGAACATCCCGACCGCGAACGGCCGCCCCGGCGGCAGCGGAAGCCCCAGCCGTTCCGCCTCGCGCCGGAACAGGGGCACCGGGATCTGCGTGAGCACCCCCGCGCCGTCGCCCGAGCTGTCCGTGGCCGCCGCCCCGCGGTGCGCCACGCGGGCCAGCGCCTGGAGCGCGTCGCGCAGCACCTCCGCCGAGGGCGCGCCCGACACCCGCGCGACGAAGCCGACGCCGCAGGCGTCGTGCTCGCGCCAGGGGTCGAGGTCCGGCGCTCGAGCGTTGCGCCATTGCGCCGGCTGGCCGTCCGCCATTGCCGCTCCGTGATCCAAGGCCAAAAAGAAGGCCCGCTCTCTCGAGAGCGGGCCGGGAGAATCGCTTGCGTCGCCTACACGCTTACGCCGCCCGTCCGCTCCCGTGAAGAGGGATCGCCGGATTCAGAATCGCGACGGTCTTCGGCGTGCGGTTGCTCGTCATGCGCGTGCCACCCGATGGTATTAACCCGAAACTACTAATTATTCACCTTGCCGAATAAATATACCACCGCGTTCGATTCCGTCAAGGGCCGCGTCGCCCCGCTCGGGCGCCGTCGTGGCCTCCGCTGCCTCATAGCGAACGGGGGTGCGCCGATTCGCTACACCGGTGCCGGCCCGCCGCGTGAGCCGCGTCACCGGCGCATGCTCGGCGCCGTGCCGCTGGTGCCCCCTGCGCCCGGCACACCCCTTGCCCCCGCCATCCGCCGGAGTTCGCACCCGATCGTTCACTTCTTGCCGCTTTGTGGAGGAGGGCCGTATGAAGATCGTGAAGCTGGTCATGGTGGCGCCTGCGGTTGCGCTCGGCGCCTGCACCTCGAACGGCGGTACGTTGAGCTTCTCGGTCACGTCCCGCCAGGCCGGGGCGCCGGCGGCCAGCGCGCCGTTCGCCGCGGCCGCCGTCGCCCCCGCGGTCACGGCGAGCGGCGACAGCACCGTCATCGCCCTCGGCAGCGACACCGTGATCGTCCGCAGCGTCGAGCTCGTGCTCCGGCAGATCGAGCTCAAGCGCTCCGACGTCCCCGCCTGCGACGCCGTGGAAGGCAACGGCGACTGCGAGGAGTTCGAAACCGGCCCGACGCTCGTGGCGTTGCCGCTCGGCAGCACGGCCATCGCCCAGCAGGTGGCGATCAACGCGCCGGCCGGCACGTACGACGCGCTCGAGTTCGAAATCCACAAGCCGAGCTCCGGCGGGGACGCGGCCTTCGTCGCGGCCCACCCCGACTTCGCGAACATCTCGATTCGCGTCACGGGCACCTACAGTCAGGCCGGCACCCGCAGCGACTTCGTGTTCACCTCGGACGTGGACCAGAGCGAGGAGATGAATCTCGTCCCGCCGCTCGTCGTCCAGGACGGGCAGGCGGCGAACGTCACGCTGCGCGTGGACATCGGGGGCTGGTTCCTCAACGCCGCCAAGTCCGCCCTGGTGGACCCGGCGTCGGCCAACCCCGGCCAGCCGAACCAGAGCGTGGTGGCCAACAACATCCAGAACTCGTTCAAAGCGTTCGAGGACGACAACCGCGACGGTCTCGAAGACTGAGCGCGGGTGGCCGCCGGCGGCTACTTTTGGGACACCAACAGTAACCGTCCGGCGGCCACATGATTGTCCCTCGGTTCCGGCGGCTCGGCGCCGCCATCGTCGTCCTCGCGGCGGGGCCGCTCCGCGCTCAAGGCGGTGCGACCCCGCCGCTCACCGTCCACACCATCTTCGGCACCCGCGAGTTCGCGAGCGACCTCGTCGCGCTCGCGTGGCTGCCCGATGGCGCGAGCTACACCACGATCGAGCCCGACTCCGCGGGCAACACCGACCTCTACCGCATGGACGCGGTCACCGGGCGGCGCGAGCTCCTGGTGCGGGGCGCCGACCTGGTGCCGCCCGGCCGGCGCGCCCCGGTCCCGATCGAGGAGTATCGCTTCTCCGCCGACGGCACGAAGCTGCTCATCTTCACGAACTCGGTCCGCGTGTGGCGGCTGCACACCAAGGGCACGTTTTACGTGTGGGACTTGCGGGAGCGCCGCCTGCTGCCCGTGAGTACGCGACCCGGCTACCAGCAGTTCGCCAAGTTCTCGCCCGACGGGGGCCGGGTCGCCTTCGTGCGCGACAACAATCTCTACGTCACCGATCTCGCGACCGGCGCCGAGACCGCGCTCACCACGGACGGGGGCCCCGACGTGATCAACGGGACCTCCGACTGGGTGTACGAAGAAGAACTCGACCTGCGCGACGCGTTTCGCTGGAGCCCCGACGGCCGGCGGATCGCGTTCTGGCGCCTCGATCAGAGCGCCGTCCGCCCGTTCTACCTCGTGAACTTCGACTCCCTCTACCCCGCGCTCGTGCCCGTGCGCTACCCCAAGGCCGGGACGCCGAACTCCGAGGTGCGGATCGGGGTGGTCGAGCTCGCGACCGGCCGCACGACGTGGGCAGACCTCGGGCCGGAGCGCGACATCTACGTGGCCGCGATGGACTTCGCCGGCTCGCCCGACACGATCTGGCTCACGCGCCTCAACCGCCGCCAAAACCGCCTCGACCTCGTGCTCGCCGACACCCGCAGCGGCGCCGCGCGGGTGGTCATGAGCGACTCGGATGCGGCGTGGGTGGACGCGCACGAGCCCCTGTGGCTCGACGGGGGGCGGCGCTTTCTGTTCGTCTCGGAGCGCGACGGCTACGCCCAGGCGTACCTGTACGATCGCTCGGGGCGGCTGATCCGGCGGGTGACGCCGGGCGGGTGGGACGTGCTGGGGCTCTACGGCGTGGACGAGGCGCGGCGCGTCCTGTACTTCACCGGCGCCGTGGACGGACCCCTCGTGCGGCCGCTGCTGCGCATCGGCCTCGACGGCGCCGGGCTGGCGCGCGTCTCCGCCGAGCCCGGCACCCACGACGTGGAGTTCGCCCCGGGGTTCCGGTTCTACGTGGACGTGCATTCCCGGTTCGGGGTCCCGCCCGTGGAGACGCTGCGCCGCGCCGACGGCACGCCGGTGCGGGTCCTCGCCGACAACCACGTGCTGCGCGACCGGCTTGCGGCCCTCGGGCTGCGCGCGCCCGAGTTTCTCACGGTGCCGGGCGCGGACGGGACCGCGCTCCACGGCTGGATCGTCAAGCCGCCGGACTTCGACCCCACCCGGCGTTACCCGCTGCTCATGTACGTGTACGGCGGGCCCGGCGACCAGCAGGTGGTGGACCGCTGGACGGGGGAACGGTACCTGTGGCACCAGATGCTCGCGCAGCAGGGGATGCTGGTGGCGTGCGTGGACGGCCGGGGGACGGGCGGGCGGGGGGCGGCGTTCAAGAAGGTCACCTATCTGCATCTCGGGCGCTACGAGACCGCGGACCAGATCGCCGCAGCCCGGTGGTTCGCGGCGCAGCCCTTCGTCGCTCCCGACCGCGTCGCGATCTGGGGGTGGAGCTACGGAGGGTACATGGCGGCGCGCGCGATGTTCCTCGGCGCGGGCGTCTTCGCGGCCGCGCTCGCGGTGGCCCCGGTCACCGACTGGCGCTTCTACGACACCATCTACACCGAACGCTACATGCGCACCCCCCAGGAGAATCCGCAGGGCTACGACGAGAGCGCGGTGCTCCCGTACGCCGATCGCCTCCAGGGGCAGTTTCTCCTGGTGCACGGCACCGGCGACGACAACGTGCACCTGCAGAACAGCCTGCGGCTGATCGAGCGGCTGGAGGCGGCGGACAAGCAATTCGACATGCGCCTGTACCCGAACCGGACGCACGCCATCACGGGGGGAAACACCCGCGAGAACCTGTTCGGGCTGTTCACGTGGTGGCTCAAGAAGACGCTGTAGCGCGCGCCGGGCTCGCGGTCCTCACGGCGGTCAACCTGCTCAACTATCTCGACCGCTGGGTGGTGGCGGCCGTGGCGGAGAGCATCAAGCGCTCGGAGCTCGGGCTCTCCGACACCGAGCTGGGCGCGCTCATGTTCGGGTTTCTCGCCGTGTACACGGCGGCGGCGCCGCTGTTCGGCCGCCTGGGCGACACGCGGGGCCGGCTGCGACTGCTCGCCGCGGGGATCGCCGCGTGGAGCGTGGCGACGGCGCTCGCGGGGTTCGCGCGGAGCTTTGCGGCCCTGTTTTGCGCCCGCGCGGCGGTGGGGGTGGGGGAGGCGGCGTTCGGCACGGTGTCGCCCGGTCTGCTCGCCGACTACTTCCCCCGGGAGCGCCGCGGCCGGGTGTTCGCGATTTTCTTCGCCGCGATCCCGGTCGGCTCGGCGCTGGGGTACGTGGTGGGCGGGCTCGCGGACCATTGGTTTGGGTGGCGGCGGGCCTTCTTCGTGGCCGGCGTGCCGGGGCTCGTGCTCGCGGCGCTGGTGCTGCGGCTCGTCGAGCCGGTGCGCGGCGCCCGCGACGCACCGGAGGCGCGAGCCGCCCCTGTTCCCGGGGCGCGCGCCGCCGTCGCCGCGTTGCGCGCCAACCGGCCCTACCTGCTCACGGTGCTCGGCTACGCCGCCTACACCTTCGCGCTCGGCGGGCTCGCGTACTGGATGCCCGCGTTCCTGGAGCGCGTCCGCGGCGTGCCCAAGGTCCACGCCACGGCGCAATTCGGCGCCGTCGTGGTCGCCACGGGGCTCGTGGGCACGGCGGCGGGCGGCTGGCTCGGCGATCGGCTGTTGCCGCGGACCCGGCAGGCCTACTGGTGGGTGTCCGGGGTGGCCGCGCTGCTCGCGGCGCCGTGCATGCTCGCGGCGCTCGTCGCGACGGCGCCGGCCGCGTACTGGAGCGCGGCGGTGGCGGCGGAGCTGCTCCTCTTCGCCTCGACCGGCCCGATCAACTCGGCCATCGTGAACGTGGTGTCGCCCCACATCCGCGCCACCGCCGTGGCGGCGAGCATCTTCGCGATCCATGCCCTGGGCGACGTCCCCTCGCCGCTCCTCGTGGGGATGATCGCCGACGCGCGCTCGCTCGCGGCCGGCGTGCTCATCCTTCCCGCCGCGGCGCTCGCCGCAGGCGCGATCTGGATCTACGCGGCTCTCCGCGCCCCCCGCGCCCCCTGTGACCCGGGGCGGGCTCTTGCTGCGTGAGGCAGTGCAGGGTCCCGAGTCCCCACACCAGGTCCACCGCGTGGATCCCGACCACCGGCCGGTCGGGAAACAGCTCGGCGAGAATGCCGAGCGCCACGCGGTCCTGCGGGTCGTTGAACGTGGGGACGAGCACCGCCGCGTTCGCGATATAGAAGTTCGCATAGCTCGCGGGCAGCCGCCGGCCCTCGAAAAAAAGCGGCGCCGGCATCGGCAGGTCCACCACCTCGGGCCGCGACCCGTCCTCGAGCCGCATGCCCCGGAGCCGCTCGCGGTTCTCCTCGAGCGCCCGGTAATTGGCGTCGCGCGGGTTGCGCTCCCGGCACAGCACCACCGTGCGCGGGTTCACGAAGCGGCACAGGTCGTCCACGTGGCCGTGCGTGTCGTCCCCCGCGATGCCCCGGCCGAGCCACAGCACGGTGGTGACACCCAGATAGTCCCGCAGCACTCGCTCGAGCTCGGTGCGCCCGAGGCCAGGGTTGCGCGGCTGGACGCGCGGGTCGAGGAGGCATTCCTCGGTGGTGAGCAGGGTGCCGCGGCCGTTCACCTCGATGCTGCCGCCTTCGAGCACCACGTCCCGCCCGCCCGCCCGCGCCCGGAACAGGCGCCACCCGAAGCGGCGGGCGGCGCGCTCGGGGACGCGGTCGTCGCGCGTCCAGGTGCGGTACTTGGCCCAGGCGTTGAAGCGGAATCGTGCGATTGCGACTTCGGACCGCCGCCCGCCCCGGCGCACGAACAGCGGCCCGAAGTCGCGGGTCCAGGCGCGATCAGTCGGCAACGGCAGGAACTCGACCCGCCGCGCGTCCACCCCCGCACGGCCGAGGAGCCGCCGGGCCCGCCGCGCGTGCGCGCCCGAGTTCACGAGGATCCGCACCAGCTCGCCCGGGACCAGGTGGCGCACGATCTCCCCGTACACCCACGGAATGGGGGCGAACTTCCCCGGCCAGTCGCGCGCGTTGTGCGGCCACGCGATCCAGGTGGCGCGGTGCGGCTCCCACTCGGCGGGCATGCGGAACCCCAGGGCGGCGGGCGGGACCGGCGCGGGCATCGGCGACGGGGCGCGACCTTTCAGGACCGGTCGAGGAAGCGCGCGCCGATGTCCGCGTACGCGTCCACCCGTCGGTCCCGCAAGAACGGCCAGCCGCGGCGCACCTCCTCGATGCGCGCCGGGTCGATCTCGGCGATGAGCACTGCTTCGCGATCGGCCGGCGCTTCGGCGACGACGGCGCCGAAGGGATCGGCGACGAACGACGAGCCCCAGAACTCGATGCCGCGGCCCCCGCCGGGAGCGGGCTCGTAGCCCACGCGGTTCGCCGCGGCCACGTAGCACCCGTTCGCGATCGCGTGGCCCCGCTGCACGGTGCGCCAGGCGTCGAGCTGCGCCGCCCCGTGCGCCGCCTTCTCGTGCGGATGCCAGCCGATGGCCGTGGGATAGAACAGCACCGCGGCGCCCTGGAGCGCGGTGAGCCGCGCGCCCTCGGGGTACCACTGGTCCCAACAGATCAGCGTGCCGATGCGGCCCACGGCGGTGTCGAAGGCCCGGAACCCCAGGTCCCCCGGTGTGAAGTAAAACTTCTCGTAGTACGCGGGATCGTCGGGGATGTGCATCTTGCGGTACACGCCCACGACCCGTCCGTCCGCGTCGATCACCGCGGCGCTATTGTGGTACAGGCCCGGCGCCCGCCGCTCGAACAGCGGGGCGATGACCACCACGCCGGCCCGCCGCGCCGCCTGCGCCAGCGCGTCGGTCGTGGGTCCGGGGATCGGCTCGGCGAGGTCGAACCAGGCCGGGTCTTCCCGCTGCGCGAAATACACGGTGCGAAACAGCTCGGGGAGGCACACGAGCCGCGCCCCGGCGTCCGCGGCCTCGGCGATGCGCGCCAGCGCCGTCGCCAGGTTTGCGTCGGGGTCCGGGCTCATCGCCATTTGCACGAGCCCGATGCGGTAGCGTGCCGGGGCCGGGGTATCGCTCATGGCGCACAACACTACAGCGATCGGGGCGGCGGCGCACCGCCCGTGTCCCGGCCGGCTAGGGCTCCAGCCGGTAGCCGGTCTTGCGCACCGTCAGAATGTGGCGCGGGGCGGCGGGATCCGGTTCCAGCTTGCGCCGTAGCTCGGCGATATGCGTGTCCACGGTGCGGCTGAGCACGGCGGCGCTGTACCCCCACACCTCGGCGAGCAGCTCGGCGCGGGTGGCCACGGCGCCGCGGCGGCGGAGCAGCGCGGCCAAGAGATCGAACTCCTTGGGCGTGAGCGCCACGGGCGCGCCGTTGCGCAGCACCTGCCGGGTGGCCGGCACGACCTCCACGTCGCCGAACCGCGTGGGACCGGGTGCGCTGTCGTCCCGCTGCGGCGCGCCGCGGCGCAGCAGCGCTTCCACGCGCGCCAGCAGTTCGAGCACGCCGAACGGCTTGGTGACGTAGTCGTCGGCGCCCAGCCGCAGCCCGCGCACCTTGTCGGCCTCCTCGCCCCGCGCGGTGAGGATGAGGATCGGCGCGGCGCAGCCCTCCTCGCGCAGCGTGCGCAGCACGTGGTAGCCGTCCATCCCGGGCAGCATCAGGTCGAGGATGATCAGGTCCGGCGCCGTCGCGCGCGCGCGGGCGAGGCCGTCGCCGCCGTCCCCGGCGACCTCCACCGTGTAGCCCTCGATCTCGAGATTGTTGCGGAGCCCGTAGGCCAGGTCGGGGTTGTCTTCGACCACGAGAATGCGCCTCATGCGGCCGCTCCCGCGCCGGCGCTCTCGCGGGCCGCCCCGGGTCCCTCGGGCGTGCGGGCGCCGTCGGGCGCGAGGGGCAGCTCGATCACGAAGCGCGCTCCCGGGCCGGCCTGTGGACCCGCGCGGCCGCGGAGGGGCGCGTCCCCCACCCAGGCGCGGCCGCCGTGCAGCGCCGCGAGCTCCCGCACCACCGACAGGCCGATCCCCGTGCCCGCCACCGCCGCCCCACGGTCGCGCTCCAGCCGCCAGAAGCGCTCCCACACCCGCTCCCGGTCCGCCGGCGGAATGCCCGGCCCCTCGTCGTCCACCGCGATGCGGGCGCAGCTCCCCGCGGCGGCGAGTTCCACCCGCACCGTCTGTCCCGCGGGGCCGTACTTGATCGCGTTGTCGAGCAGGTTGAGGAGCATCTGGCGCAGGGCGTCGCCGTCCACCGCGGCCACCAGCCCGGGCGCGAGCTCGGCGACGAGGGTGACGCCGCGGGCCGCCGCGAGCGGGGCGAAACCGTCCACCGCCTCGCGCACCAGCGGCGCGAGCGCGGCCGGCGCGAGCGTCAGCCGCGCCGCCCGGCGCTCCGAGCGCGAGAAGTGCAGCAGGTTCTCCACCAGGTGCGTGAGCCGGCGCGCCTCCTGGTCGATGATCCGGAGCGAGCGCACCCGCTCGGCGTCGGAGCGCACCCGGCCCAAGAGCAGCGTCTCGGAGAACATGCGGATCTGCGCGAGCGGGGTGCGCAGCTCGTGCGACACGCTCGACACGAAGTCCGCGCGCAGCCGCGCCAGCTCGTACTCGCGCCGCAGCTGTAGCAGCGCGGCCACGATCAGCCCGGCGGTGAGGGCCAGCACCGCGGCGAGCAGCGGCAGGCGGGAGCGCGGCATGCCGCCGATCATGAGGGCGGGGGCGAGTTCCGGGCGCAGGGCCACCTGCACCTGCATCGCCCCCATCATCGGCTCCACGGAATCGCGCGCCGCGAAGACCGGCGCGTACTGCACGGGCGAGCGGTACAGTTCCACCCCGTCCGCCGCGGTCACGATCGCCGAGCCCAGCGAGTCGGCCGCGGCGCCGCCGGTGAGCGGGCGCGGCAACAGCGGGAATTTGTCGGCGCCCATCGTGTAGAACGGCACGAACGCCGCGGGATCGCCCTCGAAGCCGAGCGCCGCGCGGGGCGCCTTCGCCGCGCCCGGCACCAGGGTGTACACGACGGCCCGCGGCGCGCCGTCCACGGTTCGCACGATCGCCGCGAGGCGCTCCCGCGGGTCGTACACCGCGCGGCTGTGGCGGGGGAGGGTATCGAGCAGCCAGCGCCGCACCGCGGGCGAGGGACTGCCGCCCGCCGTTTCCAGGCGTCCCGTGGCGAAGTCGTAGCGGAACGTGTAGCGGGCCCGGCGGGCGAACGCGGCGGCGTGCTCGTCCAGCCGCCGCGCGAGCGCGGCCGGCGGGGGCAGCGGCGTGCCGGGGCTGGCCGCCCGGGCGCGCACCAGCGCGTCGGTCACCGGCCAGAACGCCATGTAGTAGAGCTGCATCGCGGCCCGCTGGGCGAACCGCGCCGCCGCCAGGCGCGCGTAGTCGCGCAGCACCCGCTCGGCGGTCGCCCGGTGGTTGACGAACGCGGCGTGCGCCTGGATCGCGAGCACCGCGGCGAGCGCGAGGGTGAGGAGCAGCAGCGCGGCCACGAACAGCCCGCGGGCCTGGGCGGGGCGGCCGGGATGGAGCGAAGGGCTCATGGGCGGTTCCGGGATGTCTAATGCATCGGTTTCGCGGTCGTGGCAAGATCGTCCCCGTCCTGCCTATCTTACCAGGCGTATGGCCAGGCCTATGACCGGGCGTATGGCGCTGCGCGGCGTTCCGTGGGCACGTCTGCCGGCCGTCGCCCTGTGCGTGGCCGTTGCGCGGGAGAATCCCATGGCGTTCCTGCTCACCAGCCCGGCCTTCACGGAGGGGGCGGCGATTCCCGCCCGCTATACCTGCGACGGCGCGGACGTGTCGCCGCCGCTCGCGTGGACCGGGGCGCCCGCCGGCACCGCCGCCTTCGCCGTCATCGCCGACGACCCCGATGCCCCCGCCGGCACCTGGGTGCACTGGGTGCTCTACGACCTCCCGGCCGCCACCGCGCGGCTCCCCGAGAACGTTCCCAAGGCCGACACGCTCCCCGCGTTCGGCGGGGCGCGCCAAGGGCGCAACGACTTCCGGCGCACGGGCTACGGCGGCCCCTGCCCGCCGCCGGGGCCCGCGCACCGCTATTTCTTCAAGGTGTACGCCTTGGATGCGCTCCTCGGCTTGCCTCCCGGGGCCCGCAAGCAAGACCTGGAGACCGCCATGCAGGGGCACGTGCTCGGCGTCGCGCAGCTCGTGGGGACGTACGCGAGGGCCAAGCGGTGACCCGCTGGGCGGCCGCCGTCGCGACGGGCGCCGTGGCCCTGGTGCTGGCGCGCCCCGCGACGGGGCCCGCCGCTCCCGTCTCTTCCGGCTCCCGTCCCGATGTGCCCCCCATCGGGGCGGTCGTGCTGCCCGCGCCGTTGCGCGGTGTCATGAGCGCGATCTGGCTCGCCAACAACCGCCACTGGGACGAACTCGCCGACGAAAACACCCTCACCCAGCTCCTGGGCGCCGGCCGGCCCACGCAGCGCGAGTATCTGGGGTGCCTCGTGGGGCGGGTGCTCCACGACACCCTGTTCGTCGAGGGGCTCGCGGCGGCGGCGCACCTGCGGCAGCTCCAGTTCGCGGTGGCGGGGGACTGCGACGAGGTGCCCGGCCTGGTCGGCACGTTTCACACCCATCCCTACCGGGCCGACCCAGCGGGGCGCCCGCTCAAGGAGCGCGGCCTCTCGCGCATGGACCTCGAGACCTTCGCCGCCGCCCGGGATCTCGTGGCCATGGTCATGTGGGACGTAGATTCCCTCGACGTGGCGGCCAAGTTTCCCGACGGCACCGTGCGGCACCCCGCGCCGTTCGTGGTCCGCTAGCCGCCGCTTGCGGGCCGCGCCGGCGCGGCCCATAATCTCGGGCGCCGTTCCCTGCGGTATCTCGGTTCACGGGCATCCACCAACACGCGAGTCAACGCATGGCGGGACTGCTGGCCAAAGAGCGCATCATCGCGAAGCCCGGTTTTAACCGCTGGCTCGTGCCGCCGGCCGCGCTCGCGATCCATCTCTCCATCGGGATGGCGTACGGGTTCAGCGTGTTCTGGCTGCCGCTGTCGCGCGCCATCGGAATTACGCAGCCCGCTCCCGGCGATTGGAAGATCAGCACTCTCGGCTGGATGTTCACGCTGTTCTTCGTGTTCCTGGGGTCGTCCGCCGCGGTCTTCGGGCGCTGGGTGGAGCGCGAAGGCCCGCGCAAGGCGGGCGTCGTGGCGGCGTTCTGCTGGGGCGGGGGGTTTTTCGTTTCGGCGCTGGGCGTGTACCTGCACCAGATCTGGCTGTTGTGGCTCGGCTCGGGCGTGATCGGCGGCTGCGGCCTGGGGCTGGGATACATCTCGCCGGTCTCGACGCTCATCAAGTGGTTCCCCGACAAGCGCGGGATGGCGACCGGGATGGCGATCATGGGCTTCGGCGGCGGGGCGATGATCGGCTCGCCGCTCGCCGACATTCTCATGCGGCACTACGCGACCCCCACCTCGGTGGGCGTGTGGGAAACCTTCGTCACGATGGGGGTGATCTACTTTGTCGCGATGCTGTGCGGGGCCTTCGGGTACCGCCTCCCGCCCGAAGGATGGCGGCCCGCGGGGTGGACCCCGCCCGCGCAGCGGAGCGCGATGATCACCACCCGTCACGTCCACGTGAGCCGGGCCTGGCGCACGCCCCAGTTCTGGTGCCTGTTCACCGTGCTGTGGATGAACGTGAGCGCCGGCATCGGGGTGATCGGGATGGCATCCCCGATGCTCCAGGAGGTGTTCGGCGGTCGGCTGATCGGCGCGGCCGGCACGCTCAAGGATCTGAGCGGCGACCAGCGGGCGCAGGTGGCGACCATCGGCGCGGGCTTCGCCGCGCTGCTCAGCCTGTTCAACATCGCGGGGCGGATCTTCTGGGCCTCGCTCTCCGACTACATCGGCCGCAAGGCGACGTATTACGTGTTCTTCGTGCTCGGCTTCGCCCTCTACTGCGCGGCGCCGTTCGCCGGCAAGATCGGGAGCATCCCGCTCTTCGTCGCCATCTTCTGCGTCATCCTGACGATGTACGGCGGCGGGTTCGCCACGATCCCCGCGTACCTGGCCGACATTTTCGGCACGCGCCACGTGGGGGCGATTCACGGGCGGATCCTGCTCGCCTGGTCGGCCGCCGGGATCCTGGGTCCGGTGCTCGTGAACTACATCCGCGAGTACCAGCTCGCCCACGGGGTGCCGGCGGCGCAGGCGTACAACACGACCATGTACATCCTCGCCGGCCTCCTCGTGGTCGGATTCTTCGCCAACTGGGCGGTCCGCCCCGTGCCCGAGCACGTGTACATGACCGACGCCGAGCTCGAGGCGGAGCGCCGCCTCGCGCACGAGGCGGCGCCGAGCAAGTCCTGACCGGAGGAACGTGCCATGCCCTCGCAGGCCGCCGACCCGAGCGCCCCGCGCCCGTCGAGCTGGTTGCTCGTGGCGCTCGCCTGGACACTCGTGGGCATCCCGCTCGCCTGGGGGATCTATCGGACCCTCCGGACGGCGGTGAAGATCTTCTGAGGCCGCCTCAGGCCTTCTTCGCCATCATGCCGCCCGCCGCCTCGGAGATGTACCCGAGCACGGCGCCCGCCACGAGCGCCACCATCACCATCACGTACCCTTTGGCGTCCGCCGGCGCCGCCCACGCCGTCACTGCGGCGCCGCAGAAGCCGCCGGGGATGAACGACAGCGCCGGCAGCTTGGCCTGGATCACGATGAGGAACGCCACGATGCCGATGATCACCCAGGCGATGCCGCCCAGGTTCGCGGCCGCGATCACGGTCATCGCGATCCACACCCAGATCACGCCGGCCAGGTTAGCGGCGATCGTCTTTTGGAGCCCCTGGACCTTGCCCCCGGCGGCGTAGAAGCACGCCCAGGCGATGATCCCCGCCGGCACGGCCAGGCTCAGCATCCCGCCCACCTTCACCCACAGCGCAATCAGCACTCCGATGCTGATCGCCAGCGCCATCAGCATGTCCATACGCGCACGCCTCCCGGATTGAGGACCAAAGCGAAAACGGCCCCCGCCCCCGCCGTGACGGCGGGATTCGGGAGCCGTTGCTGCGTACCGCGCGGACCAGCGTCGGGCATCGCGCCTCTTCCCGGCCAGCACGGAGCCTGCGAGAAGATTCCGGTGATGCCGCCTGAAACGCTGCCACGCTACGGCCCGCGACCCGACCTGTCAAGCGGCCGCCCACCCGGCGGCATGGGCCGGGCACACCCGAGCGGCCGTGGTCACCGCCCGTCCGGCGGGGTTATGGTGTGAGATGTCGTCCGACTCTCATCCCGTCGCGGGGCCGCGCGCATGAGTGTTCCGACCGAATTCGTCTATCGGGACAAGAAGCTCGGCGACACCGAGGCGGTGACGGTGGCGACCGGGCCGGACGTCTTCTACCCGACCTCCACCACCGTGCTGTTGCTGCGCGCCGCGCGCCGGGCGCTGGCCGAGGGCCCCGTGCCGCGCGCGGTGCTCGATCTGGGGTGCGGCACGGGCATTGTGGGCGTCGTGCTGGCCAAACTGCTCCCCCCCACCACCCACGTGTGTGCGTCGGACCTGAGCGCCGCCGCGGTGCGGCTGGCGCGGGAGAACGCCGCGCGCCACGGCGTGGCGCTCGACTGCCGGCGCGGCAGCCTGTTCGAGCCGTGGGAAGGGGAGCGCTTCGATCTGATCGTGGACGATGTGGCCGGGGTGGCCGAGCCGCTGGCGCGGCTCTCGGGGTGGTATCCCGCGGCGGTGCCGAGCGACGCCGGCCGGGACGGGACCCGCTGGGTGCTCGAGGTGGTGGATCGCGCGCCGGAGTTCCTCGCGCCCGGCGGCCGGCTCGTGTTTCCGGTGCTGTCGTTGTCGCGCGCGGCGCCGGTGCTCGAGCGGGCGCGGCGCCGCTTCGCCGCGGTGCGGCTCGCCGAGGAGCAGTGGTATCCGCTCGGCCCGGAGCTGCTCGCGCACCTCGCGGAGGTGCAGGCGCTCGCCGCGGAGGGCGCCGTCCAGATCGAAAAGCGCGGCAGCCGCTGGTGCTGGGCGACGCGGATCTACGTGGCGAGCCGCGACGCGCCGTGAGCGTACTTGAGCGCCGCCTCCGTGCGGTTCTTCACGCCGAGCTTCGAGAACAGGTGCTGGACGTGGAATTTGACCGTGTTGTCGGAGAGCCCCAGCCGTTCGGCGATCTGCGGGTTCGTGAGGCCGGCCGCCACGAGCGCCCACACCTCGCGCTCCCGCGGGGTGAGATCGCCGGGGGCGCCCGCCGCCCGCCCCTCGATCCAGCGGCGGGCCGCCTGCGGGAAGACGAGCTGGCCGGCATAGACCTGCCGGATCGCCGTCAGCGTCTGCTGCGGCGACTCCGTCTTCAGCGCCAGCCCGTCGGCGCCGGCGTCGAGCGCCGAGCGGAGCGATTCCCCGTCGTTGTAGGCGGTGAGCACCAGCACCTTGGGCGGGGTGGGCCGCTCGTGCAGCGCCGCGATCACCTCGGTGCCCTTGATCGTGGTGAGCTCGAGGTCGAGCACCACGACGTCGGGTTTGTGCTGCTGCACGAGCTTCACCACCTCGGTGCCGTCGGTGGTCCAGGCGACCACCTTGATGTCCGGCTCGCCGTCGAGCAGCGCCCGCAGCCCTTCGAGGACGATCGCGTGGTCGTCCGCGAGCACGACTTTGATCATGCCGGGCCCCTCATTCTGCGGGCAGGGTGACCGTCAGCGACGTCCCCCGGCCGGGCGCGCTGTCGAGGGCGAACGCGCCGCCCAGCATCTCCACGCGATCCTGGATCCCGCGCAACCCGAAGTGCCCCCCCTCGACCCCCACGTCCTCCTCGCTCGCGAGCACCCGCTGGGGATCGAACCCCTTGCCGTCGTCCGACACCGTGAGCGAGATCGCGCCGCCCTCCCGGGTGACCGTGACGCGCTGGCGGGCGGCGCCCGAATGCCGGTGCCCGTTCGCGAGGGCCTCCTGGAGGATGCGGTAGATCGCGATCTTGGTGGGCAGCGTGCAGTCGCCGAGGTCCTCGGGCAGATGCAGCTCCACCGCTTGGTTGGTCAGCGTTTCGTGCTGGACCGCCAGTCCCTCGATGATCTCCCCCAGCGCGCGCCGCTCGAAGCCGGGCGGCCGGAAGGCGCCGATGAAGTTGCGGATCTCGCCGAGCGCGCGCTCGAGCAGGCGCACCGCTTGCCGGGCCCGCTGCTGCGAGGCGGGGTCGGCCGCGAGCGAGCGCTCGAGCACCTGGAGCTGCGACAGCGCGGCGAAGATGTCCTGGACGGGCCCGTCGTGCATGTCGAGCACGATGCGCTGCAGCTCCCGCTCGCTCGTCGCGAGCAGGCGGCGCGATGCCGCCCGGGTGTCGTTGTGCGGGCTCATCCGGTCCCTCGCTCGCCGCTCCTCGCCGCCGCCAACGGCGTGGCCATATCGTACCGTATCGTAACGCAGCGGGGGCGCCGGGGAAACCGTCGCGGCGCGGGCGTGGCCGCCGCGGCCCCCGTGGCGCGGCGCCGCGGCGTTGCTTAATGTAGGGCGCGCCCCGACATCCAGCTCGGCCCCCGTCGTGACCGGCGCCCGCCGCGGCGGTGCGCCCGCCTGGCGGGGCGGCGTGCGCCCAGGAGCTTCGGTGACGCGACCCGAAACCTTCGTCGAAGGCAGGCGCGAAATCCTGCGGCAGGCGAGCGTCACCCTGGGCGGCCGCCCGGTGACGGTGTGGGAGGTGTCGGCCCGCGCGGAGCTCGAGCCGCAGGCCACGAGCGAGCCGGCCCCGGGCTACCACGCCACCAAGCTCGACGTGGACGCGACCCTGCATCGCTGGAACATCCCCATCGTCCAGGGGAGCCGGTTTGTGGGCTGCCGGATCACGCCCGACGGGGGCTGGATCGTCGCCCCGGTCCGCTCCCGCCCCCCGGCGCCGCCCCCCGACGGGCGGGAGCGCCGCAGCCGCGAGCGCCTCACGCTGGAGCTGGCCGGGCTCTGTCTGGGACTCCTCGATCGCCGCGAGCCCGCCCCCGGGGAGCGGCCGCCGGCGGGGCGCGCCGACCCGTGGCACGACGTCGCCACGCTGCCCGGGATTATCGCCCACGAGCTGTCGAACCCGCTCACGGCCGCGCGCGCCGGCCTGCAGCTCGCCATGGACACGCTGGGCCGCTGGAGCGAGGTGGCGCCGGGCCGGCGCGGGGAACTGCTCGAAGAGCTGGGGCAGGTGGTCGGGGACATCGACCGCGCGGTCGGCTTCCTCCGCGCCATCACCGACCGCGCCCGGGGCGCCCTGGCGCGCTCGGAACGCTTCGACGCGGTGCGCGTGGTGCGCTCCTGCTGCACCCTCGAGGCCCGGGTGCTCAAGGAGAAGCGCATCCCGCTCGAGTTCAATTCGGCGCTCGAACGGGTGTACCTGCGGGGCGATCCCAACGCCCTCTACGAGCTGCTCGTGAACCTGATCCGCAACGCCGCCGACGCCTGTGCCGCCCGCCCCGCCGGCCCCGCCGGCCCCGCCCCCATCGAGGTCGGGCTCGCGCAGGACGGCGACATCCTGCGCCTCACGGTGCGCGATCGCGGTGCCGGGATCCGGCCGCAGGACCTCGAGCGCATCTTCGAGCCCGGTTTCACCACCAAGGAGTTCGGCGAGGGCAGCGGGATGGGCCTGGCGGTGGTGCAGAGCGTGGTGCGCAACATGTTCGGCGGCAACATCGCCGTGGAGTCGCAGTTGCAAGTAGGGACCACCGTGACGGTCCGGCTGCCGATCCCCGCCCAGCGCGCACTCGATGCGGGAGCGGGGGCGCCGTAACCGGTCGTCAGGTCTCGGCGAGCAGCGCCGCGAGGTCGAGGGGCCGGGTATCCATGCGCAGCGTGCCGTCGGGCGCGCGCGGCCACTCGGCGGGCGGGCGGTCGCGGTACAGTTCCACCCCGTTGCCGTCGGGATCGCGCACGTAGACGGCCTCGCTCACTCCGTGGTCCGCCGCGCCCTCGAGCGGCACGTCGTGCGCAAGGAGGCGGCGCACGGCGGCGCCGAGCGCCGGCCGGTCCGGATACAAGACGGCGAAGTGATACAGACCGGTCGTCCCCGGCGCCGGCCGGGGCGCCCCCCGGCCCGCCCAGGTGTTGAGCCCGATATGATGATGGTACCCGCCCGCTGCGAGAAACACCGCGTCCCGGCCGTACCAGGCGGTCACTTGGAAGCCCAGTGCGTCGCGGTAGAACCGGAGCGCCCGGTCGAGGTCGGCCACGGTGAGGTGCACGTGGCCGATCCGGGCCGCGGGGTGGATGCTCATCGGTGTCCTCCCAACCGAAGCGGGTTCCCAGCGGTAGATTTGGCGATATGAACGCGATCGTCCAGCCCCCGATCCCGGCGAACGAGCCCGTGCTGAGCTATGCGCCGGGCACCCCGGAGCGCGCCGAACTGAAGCGGGCGCTCAAAGATCTGTCCTCCCGCGTCACCGAGATTCCGCTCGTCATCGGCGGCAAGCGGGTCCGCACCGCCGCCACGGCCGATGTCGTGATGCCGCACTGCCATCGCCACGTGCTCGCGAAGGTGCACCAGGCGGGGCCCGCCGAGGTGCGGGCGGCGGTCGCGGCGGCGCTCGAGGCATGGCGCGAATGGTCGGCGTGGCCGTTCGAGCGGCGGGCGGCGGTGTTCCTCAAGGCGGCCGATCTCCTCGCCGGCCGCCACCGCGCGACCGTGAACGCCGCCACCATGCTCGGCCAATCGAAGACCGCTCACCAGGCGGAGATCGACGCGGCGTGCGAGCTGATCGACTTCTTCCGCTTCAACGTCCATTTCGCCCAGCGCATTTACGCCGAGCAGCCGTTCTCGGCGGCGGGCGCCTGGAACGTGCTGGACCACCGGCCCCTCGAAGGCTTCGTGTACGCGATCACGCCGTTCAACTTCACCTCGATCGGCGGCAACCTGCCCACGGCCCCCGCCATCATGGGCAACACGGTGGTCTGGAAGCCCGCCGCCACGGCCGTCCTGTCGAACTACGCCGTGCTGACCGTGCTCGAAGAAGCGGGTTTGCCTCCGGGAGTGATCAACTTCGTCCCGGGGCCGGCGGCCCAAGTCTCGGAGCTCGTCCTGGCCGACCGCGCGCTCGCGGGGATCCACTTCACCGGGTCCACGGAGGTGTTCCAGGCGCTCTGGAAACAGGTGGCCGCGAACCTCACCGCCTACGCCGGCTACCCGCGGCTCGTGGGCGAGACCGGCGGCAAGGATTTCGTCCTCGCCCACGCGAGCGCCGACGTGGACGCCCTGGCCGTCGGGCTGATCCGCGGGGCGTACGAGTACCAGGGGCAGAAGTGCAGCGCCGCTTCGCGGGCCTATGTCCCCGACAGCCTCTGGCCCGCCCTGCGCGAGCGCCTGCTCGCGATGCTCGCCGAGGTGAAGGTCGGCGACCCCGCCGACTTCCGGAACTTCATGGGCGCGGTCATCGACCGGAAGGCGTTCGAGAAGATCACGGCGTACCTCGCGGCGGCCCGGCAGGCCCCGGGCGTGAAGGTCCTGTTCGGCGGGGGGGCGAGCGACGCGGAGGGCTATTTCATCGAGCCCACGCTGCTCGAGACCGCCGACCCGGCCTACCGGACGATGTGCGAGGAGATCTTCGGCCCCGTCCTCACGGTGTACGTGTACCCCGAGGCGCGCTGGGCCGAGACGCTGCGGCTGGTCGATGGGACTTCGCCCTACGCCCTCACCGGCGCCGTCTTCGCCCAGGAGCGGCGGGCGGTGGAGGAGGCCAAGGAGGCGCTCCGCTACGCCGCCGGGAACTTCTACGTGAACGACAAGCCCACCGGGGCCGTGGTCGGGCAGCAACCGTTCGGCGGCGCGCGCGCGAGCGGGACCAACGACAAGGCGGGCAGTCTCCTGAACCTGATCCGCTGGGTGAGCCCGCGGGCCGTGAAGGAAACCTTCGTCCCGCCCCGGAGCTTCACCTACCCGTTCATGGCTGAGCCGTGACGGGAGGCGGCCGGGGGCGGGGGCGGGGGCGGGGGCGGCCGCCCGTCCTCGTGCTCGCGTTGGCGGCCGCCTTCGTGTTGCTCGTGGCGTCGCTCCTCATCGGGTCGTTTGCCCGCCCGGAACTGCCGCTCTTCGCCCCGACGCCCTCCCGCCCCGCGCCCGTGGGCGATTCGCTCGTGGGTCCCGCGACGTACACCGTGGACGCGTCGGACGCCGAGCGGTGGCGCCGCTTCGACTTCGCCCGCAACGCCGCCGTGGACTCGGGGCCCTGGGACATCGCGTTCCGGCGCTTTCACGTCATCGCCGGCCCGGGCGCCGGCATCCTCGACCTCGGGCCCGTCCCGTTCGACTCCGTCAGCGAGCTCCCCGCGGCGGGCTACCTCCCCACCGCCTACGGCCGCGACTCCGCGAACCCCGCCGTCGGCAAATGGTACGACTACAGCATGATCACCCATCTTCTCACGTCCAAGCACCACGTCTATGCGGTGCGCACCGCGGCGGGGAAGTACGCGAAGTTCGAGATCCTCGCCTACTACTGCCGGGAGGTGGGCACGGCGTGCATCACCTTCCGCTATGCGTACCAGGGGGCGGGGAGCCGGCGTGTCGGTCGCTGACCCGTCAAAAAGCCCCCGGCCGGTCGGGGCCGGGGGCCTGTCATGAGTCGAGTCGTCAGCGGGTCACTTGGGGGGGAGGATCTTGAACATCCCCGTGCCGCACACGGGACACACGCCTTTGAGCGCCGGCCGGCCGTTGGCCATCTTCACTTCTTGCGCGTTGGCGATCTTGCGTTTCGCCTTGCATTTCACGCAGTACCCTTCGTCCGCGGCCATCGGGCTCTTTCCACCCTCCTTCGCCATTTCGGTCCTCCGTTCGGGGGCAGGGGCAGGGGGCGGGGGAACGTGTCGGTCGGGAGTCTGGGCCGGCTCCCTCTGCCCACCCCCGCCCACCCCCGCCCGGGACGAGACAACATAATACCCCCCGCCGAACCCCGGGGAGCGGGGCTAGGGCCGGGGTGCGGGCGGGGCGTCGGTGAAGCCGATGCGCTTGTGCGTGCCGTCACAGAACGGCTTCGTGGCCGATCCCCCACAGCGGCACAGGACAACGACTTCCGCCGGTCGTCCGTCCTTGCGCGGCGGCACCGCGAGTTCCCGCCCGTCGGGGGTCACGATCTTCACGGGCCCCTGGACGACGAGCGGGCCGTTGGGCTTGGGAGTGATGGTGACGCCGTCGGCCATGGTGCAACGATAAGGGAACGGGCCCCGTCGCGGGAGGGTATGCTCCGGCCGCGCCTCATGCCCATCCGCTGCTGGCCCGTTCTCGCAGGGTTCGCGCTCGGCTGTGTGTCCGAGCACGGCCCCCTCACGAACCGCATGTCGCAGGCGGCGACGCCGTACCTGGCGCGTGCCGCCCGCGAGCCGGTGAGCTGGCAGCCGTGGGGCCGGGACGCGTTCGCCCTCGCGGCGCGACTCGATCGGCCGCTGCTCCTGTACATCGGCGCGGCCGACTGCCGCTGGTGCGGGGTGATGGATCGCGAGGTGTACGGCGACCCCGGGCTCGGCGCGCTCATCGACTCGCTGTTCGTGCCGGTGCGCGTGGACCGCGACGAGCGGCCCGACGTGGCGCACCGCTACGGCGCCGCGGTGCGCGCGCTCGCCGGGTTGAGCGGGTATCCGGTGACGGCATTCCTCACGCCCGACGGGTCGGCCTTCTTCGGCGGCACGTACTTCCCGCTCGACGATCCCGTGACCGGCCGCGGGCTGCGGCAGCTGTTGCCGGAGATTGCCAAGAGCTATCGCGAGCAGCGCGGGGCGGTGCTCGACCGCGCCGCGCTGGTGCGGGATCTCGTGGCGGGCGGCGGCGCCCCGGCGGGCGGCCCGACGCCGCACGCCGTGGCCCGCGCGATGGCGGGCGTCCGGGCTGCGCTCGCGGCCGCTGCCGGTCGGCCCGAGCTGCTCGCGACCGTGCGCGCCACCCGCGCCGCGGAGCTGCTGCTCGTCGCGTACGCGCGCACCGGAGACTCGTCGTATCTGGCGCCCGCGCGCGTGGCGGTCGGTACCCTCGTGGACTCCGGGGAGGCGGTGCTGGCGCGTGCGGCCCGCGACGACCCCCCCGACCTGGTGCGCGCGGGCCTGCTCCGCGATCTCGCCCTGGAACTGGCCGCGGGGACGGCCCCGGCGCGCTATGCCGACGCGGCCCGCGAGCTGGGGCGGCGGCTTGCCGGAGAGGCGGCGCGCTCCGCCGGGGAACGGGACGGGGAGGGGGAAGTCGTGTTCGCCGACCGCTCGGCGTATCTACTCGGGGCGGCGCTCGCGGCCGGGCGGGCGGCCGGGGACGGCGCCGTGGTGGGGCGGGCCGCCGTGGCCCTCGACAGCCTGCTGCGGCGAGTGTATGCGCGGGGCCGCCCGGTGCGCCACGCGACGGGGCGAGGGGGGGCCGTGCCGCCGCTCCTCGACGACCAGGTGCAGCTCGCCGGGGCGTGCCTCGCGGCCTACGCCGCCACCGGTGCGCTGCGCTACCGGGACATCGCCGAGGACGTGGCGGGCGTGCTCGAGCGCGATTTCGCCGACTCGAGTTCGGGCGGCTACTTCGAGACCGCGGCCCCCGACGGCGCGGCGCCCGCGCTCGCCCTGCGCGGGAAACCGGTGCTGGACGATCTCTTGCCGGGCGGGAACGCGTGGGCCGCCCGGGTGCTCCTCGAGCTGGCGCACGCCACCGGGCAGGAGAGCTACCGCCGCCGCGCCGCGGCGGCCCTGGCCGCGCTGGCGGCAGCGGTGGCGGGCGAGGATGTCCGCGCCGCCACCTATTTCGCGGCGGCGCAGGAACTCGGCGTCCCGCGCTGAGACGCCGGCCCCTGGCGCGCACGCCGGCGCCTATGCTAGCGTGACGCCCTAATTTCCGTGCAGGTCATATGGATGTGAAAGGGGACCACCTCCCCGATGCGGAGGTGGTGGCCCGGGTGCTCGCCGGCGATACCGACGCGTTCGCCTTCGTGGTGCGCCGCTACGAGGCGGGGCTGTTGCGCTTCGCCACGCGGATGCTGGGGAGCCGGGACGTCGCCGCGGACGCGGTGGCCGAGAGTTTCGTGCGGGCGTACCGGCATCTCGCGAGCTGCCGGGATCCTGCGCGGTTGCGAACGTGGTTGTACCGGATCGTCGCCAACCGCTGCAAGAGCTACCTCGCCCGCAGGCCCTTCGCCGACGTCCCGCTCGACGAGGCGCCGCCGATCGCCGACGCGACGGACAACGAGGCCGCGGTCGAGCGCGCCGAGCAGCTGGCGGCGGTCGAGCGGGCGCTCGCCCGGCTCTCGCCCGAGAAGCGGGAGGCGTTCGTGCTCAAGCACGTGGAAGGCCTGAGCTACGAGGAGATGGCGGCGGTCACCGGCGAGCGCATTCCCGCGCTCAAGATGCGGGTGCACCGCGCGCGCGAGGCGCTGTTGCGGGCGCTGGAGCAGCTGGAGTAGCGACCATGTCGAGGACGCCGATCGATCCGCGGATTCATGATGCGCTGGACGGCGGGCTCGCGCGCGACGCGTTGAGCCCGGAGGCGCGGCGCGCCGTCGAGCGCCTGGAGCAGGCGGCGCGGCTGCTCGCGGCGCCGCCGGCCGGGAGCCTCGAGGCGCGGGTGATGGCGGCGATCCGCCGGCCGGCGCCGTCGCGGCTCGAGCGCCTGGTGCGCTGGCTGCGCACGCCTCGGGCGGTCACCCTGCGCTTCCGCCCCGTGTGGAGCCTCGCGGCGGCGGTCGCGGCGGCCGCGGCCATCGTGGCCACGAGCGGCGAGGAACCGCCCGCCTTCGGCGAGCACGAGGGCATCGCGCAGTTCGTCGCGCGGTTCCCCGGCGCGCGCTCGGTGCACGTGGTCGGCTCGTTCAACGACTGGCGGGCGGGGACGATTCCGCTCGACGATCCCGACCACGACGGCGTGTGGCGGGCGGCAGTGGTGCTCCCGGTCGGCACCTACGAGTACATGTTCCTCGTGGACGGGGAGCGCTGGGTGCCGGACCATCTGGCGGAACGCCTCGTGGCCGACGACTTCGGCCGGGAAAACTCCGTGGTGATCGTCCGCCCGGTGCGGCGATGAGGCTCGCGGCACTGCTCCTGCTCGCGGCGGCGCCGCTCGCCGCGCAGTCGGTGCGGTCGCGGCTCGAGGGGCGGGTGCCGGCGGCGGCCGTCCCCGCGGTGGACTCTCTGGTGCGGACGGCGGCGGGGGAGGGGCTGCCCACGGAGCCGTTGGTCCAGAAGGCGCTCGAAGGGGGCGCCAAGGGAGTGCCGGCCCCGCGCATCGTGGCCGCGGTGCAGCTCAATCTCAGCGAATTGCGCGCGGCGCGCGAACTGCTGGTGCGGGCGGGGGACGTGCCGCCCGTCACGGCGGGCGAAGTGACCACCGTGGCCTGGGCGCTGCGCCGCGGCCTTCCCGAGCCGGTGGTGGAGCGGGTGGTCGCCGCTCTCCCCCGCCCGCCGCGCGCGGCCGCGCTCCACGCGGTTGCCGATCTCGTGGCGCACCGTTTCGATCCCGATTCCTCCGCCGATCTGATCATCGCCGCCATTCGTCAAGGGGTGCGCGAGGAGCGTCTGCTCGACGTCTCCACGGCGGCCGTGCACGAGGTGCAGCGCGGCCGCACGCGACCCGAGGCGCTGGCTGCGGTGCGCCGCCGGCTGCCGGACGTGCCGCCCGCGCCCAAGCCGGCCCGAGGCACGGTCGCCCGGGCGCGGCGGCCCGCACCGCCGCCACCGCCGTAGCGCAGAGCGCGTTTCACGGTGCAACCGCCGGCGGCCCGTGACGCCGCGGCGGCGCTTCGGGTCTCAGCGGTGAAGCGGGCCAGGGTGGCCCGCCCCATCCCTCGGGAGGACATCGCACATGATTCGTCGCACGCTCCTCGCGCTGGCGCTGCTTGCCGCTCCGGCGCTCATGGCGGCGCAACAGCCGTCGCCCATCCAGGGTCAGGCGCCGGCCGCCGACACGGCGAAGGCCAAGCCCGCGAAGAAGACGGCCAAGCACCGCGTGGCGAAGAAGACCGGCAAGCATGCGGCCAAGCCGGCGGCCAAGGACACGAGCAAGGCGAAGCCGTAAGCGGCTACGAGGTGTAGTCGGCGTTGATCCGGACGTAGTCCGGCGTCAAATCGCAGGTCCACACCACCGCCTCCGCACGGCCGAGACCGAGGTCGATGCGGAGGCGGATCGTTTTCTGCTGGAACAGGGCGCGCGCCCGCGCGGGGTCGGGGTGCGCGGTGGCGCCGCCCGTGGCGAGGGTGAGCCAGTCGCCGTCGGCGGCGGCGGCGGCGAGCGCCAGGCGGTCCGGCGCGAGCGGCACCCCAGCCGCCCCCGCGGCGGCGAGGATCCGCCCCCAGTTGGGGTCGGCCCCGTAGAGCGCGGTCTTCACGAGCGTCGAACGGGCGATGGCGCGGCCCACCTCGCGCGCCGCGCTCTCGCTCGCCGCGCCCACCACCTGAACTTCCACGAGCTTCGAGGCGCCCTCCCCGTCGCGCACGATGGCGAGCGCCAGCGTGCGGGCCACCTGTTGCACCGCCTCCTCGAACAGGCGGGCGAGGGCGCCGTCACGGGCGGGGTCCACCCCCGCGGCGCCGTTGGCGAGGAGCAGGGCGGTGTCGTTCGTGCTGGTGTCGCCGTCCACGGAAATGGCGTTGAAGGTGCGGTCCACCACGCGGCGGAACAGCGGCTGCAGCGTGGCGGGCTCGGCGACGGCGTCGGTCGTGAGCACCGCGAGCAGCGTGGCCATGTCGGGGTGGATCATCCCCGCGCCCTTGGCGATCCCGCCCACGGTGACCATGCCGGCGGGAGTCTCGAAGCGGACCGCGCAGTGCTTGGGGCGGGTGTCGGTCGTCATGATGGCGCGCGCCGCCTCGGGCCCGCCCGCGGCGCTCAGGCGTGCTGCCGCCTCGCGCAGCCCGCCCGCCACCTGGGGGACGGGGAGCGGCACGCCGATCACCCCGGTGGAGAGCACGAGCGCCGTGCGCGGGGGCAGGCCCGCGGCCTGTTCCGCCGCCTGCGCCATGGCGCGGGCGGCGGCGAGCCCCGGAGCGCCGGTGCACGCATTCGCCACGCGCGCGTTCATCGCCACCGCGCGGATGCGCCCCGGGCGCTCGGCCAGCAGTTCGGCGTCGTAGGTCACCGGGGCCGCGCGCACCGCGTTGCGCGTGAACACGCCCGCCGTCGCGCAGCTCGCGGCGCTCACGAGCAGCGCCACGTCCGGCGCACCGTCGGCCTTGAGGCCGGCGTGCGCCGCGGCCGCCGTGAAGCCGCGCGGCGACGTGACCGACCCGTCGGGGACTTCGACCAGCACGGAGGAGGGCATCAGCGGGAAAATACCCGCCGCGCGTCGCTTGTGTAACCGCCCGGGGGTTCTTATCATAGCACAACCTTCCCGGGAGGCCCGTTCGATGTCGGACCCGTTCTTGAGCTCCGACGAGTACGACGAACGCGCGCATCAGCTCTACAACGAAGGCCGATACGACGAGGCGCTCGAGGTCCTCCGCGAGGGGCTCGCGCTGTACCCGCACGCCGTCGAGCTCCACGTGGGGATGGGGTACGCGCGCCTGGCGCGGGAGGAGTACCTGTGGGCGCGCCGTGCGTTCGAGGAGGCCGTCGGCCTCGACCCCGAACACGAGGACGCCCTCGCCGGCCTCGGCGAGACGCTGCTCAAGTTCGGGGACCGCGCCGGCGCCGTCGCCTGCTTCGAGCGCATCCTCGCCCTCGGGTTCCGCGACGACCACGACCTGATGCTCCAGGCGGGCCGCGCCCTGTTCCGGGAGGGTGCGCTCGACCAGGCGCGGCGGTTCTTCGAACTCGCCGTCACGGCGCACCCCGACTCCGCCGACGCGGCGGCGTGCGTGGGCTACGCCGCCCATCGCCTCGCCGACGAGGGCGGCGCCCTGTACTGGCTGCGCCGGGCCCTGGAACTCGCCCCCGATCACGCCGAGGCGCGGATCTACCTCGCGAACCTGCTCTACGACCGCGGCGAGTACGAAGCGGCCCTCTTCCACCTGGAGCGCACCGACCCGAGCGAGCATTGCGACGCGCTCGGGGTGTGGCGCCTGATCGAGCTCAAGCGCAGCCTGTACCGCCTCCCCGACGACGACCCGGAGCTCGAGCCCTGGCAGCGGCGGCTCGACGAGCTGGAGGGCGAAGCGACGCCGGACGACCTGCTCCTCGCGGAGATCGAAGCCATGGGCGCCGACGGCCAGGTGCGCGATCCCCGGCAGCTCGAGCTGTTCGGGACGCTGTTGACCGAGTTGCAGGGGATGAAGGCCCGCTCCGCGCCGCCGGAGGTGCACCGGGTGAGCCTGCTGAACGGCGTCACCTACGTGGGGACGTGGGAGGAGATCGTGCGCCAGATGAAAGAAGACGCCGCCGAGTGGGCGCACGGCTCGCTCGAGCAGTACATGGCGGCGGTCGCCCACCGCGGGCGCAAAGAGACCGGCGTGGCCATCCCCGCCACCGATCCCGAAAGCTTCATCCGCGGCAGCGCCGACGCGGGGCTGCTGCGGATCCTCCACTGACCGGTCCGGCCGGCGGTCAGCGGCCCCGCTTGAACCCGATGGCGAGCGACAGCGGCCCGTCGCCCAGCGCCACGAGCGTCAGTGCGCCCGCGAACAGCAGGGCCTCGAGCTCGATGTTTCCGCCCCTGGGCAGCCGCACGGCGAAAATCGCCACCGCCATCTCGACCGCCATGCACGCGGCCCAGGCCCGGGTGAAGATGCCCAGCATCACGCACGCCGCCCCCACTGTCTCGATCACGATCAGGGCCACGGCGAAGATCGTGGCGAAGGGAAACCCCACCCCGTGGAGGAAGCTCGCGACGGCCGGCACGCCGTTGTGGAACTTGGCGAGGCCGTGCTGCAGGAACACCAGGCCCACGGCGAGCCGCATGAAGAACGCGGCGTAAGGCGCGAGTCGGTTCATGGCCCCTCCCGGAGAACGGCCGGCGTCACGGGCCCGCGGCGGCGTGCGTCGCTGCGCACCTCGCGGGCGCCGAGCCGCCTGATGATGACCTCGAGACCGCGCTGCGGCAGCGCGCCGTCCCATCCCGCGACGTCCGCCAGGCACAGCCCGAGCTCGGGATGCGCGTGCAGGCTTACGTGACCTCCGTGACACACCAGGGCCGCCGACACGCCCCGCGGGCCCGCGGTGACGAGCGGCGGCGCCGCGGGATTCAATCCCGCGGCGTTGGCCGCCGCGAGCAAGAGGCCCGCCAGCCCCTGCGCGTCGCCCAGGCGGTGCGCGGGGACGCCGCCAAGATCGGCCGCGACGTGGTCGAACGTCACCCTTGGCAGGTAGTGGCGCGCGTCACGAGCGGCGCCACGAAGGTGCCGCGCACGGTGAGCGTACCCAGCGGATCGCCGTACAGGTCCGTGCGCCGCACCGTGAACAGGTAGCGCCCGCTGACGATCGCCCCCCCGCCCGCCGCCGCCGGCGCGTACTGCGTGACCACGAGCTGCCCCGCGACCGAGTCGCCGCTCGAGCTGTGGGAATACGCCGTGATCGCGGGCGTGGTCGAGCTGTCCCGCCACAGCGCCCACGAAAAGTGGGGCTGGCAGATCGGGTCGAGCTGCGCCACGGTCGTGGCCGCCTGCTGGGGGCTGATCGTGTCGATCGCGAAGGTCCCCGGCCCGATCACCGAGTCGGGCAGCGTGATCAACGTGCGCCGGGCCAGGACGCCCCCGCTCGTGACCGAGTCGCTCAGGCGGAACGCCAGCCGGCCGTTCCGCCGGGCGTAATTCAGGGCCAGCGCCGGCCCGCCCTCGTGGCGGATGGCGGTCCCGATGACGGTCGAGAAAAAGCGACCCCCCTTGTCGCCCCCGGTCCCGGTAGTGTCGGTGAGGGTCAGCACGACCACGGCGCCCGTGTCGGCCACCGAGTCGCTGCCCGCCTGCACGTGCACGGAGTAGGGCACCGGCCCCCCCGGGGCGAGCGCCGTGATGTGCCCCGTGGACGGGTCGTCCAGCCGGTACACGCCAGCCGCCCCCGAGGCGTCGAACGCCACGGTTCGCGCACCCGCCGCCTTCTGCTGAACGGCGATGGGCAGGGTGAACGTGTCGTTGGGCATGAGATACACGGTATCCATGAGCAGCGTCACGTCGAGGGGGCGCGACACCACCACCAGCGCGGCCGAGGTGGCGCCGCTCACTGTGGCGAACACCAGCGCGGCGCCCTTGCCCACGCCGTGAATCACCCCCGTGACGGGGTCGATCGTGGCGACCGACGCGGGACTGATGCTCCAGGTGACCGACGCCGGCTGGTGCGCCTGGCCGCTCGCGTCAACGAGCTGCACCGTGCGCGCCGGGAGGCTGTCGCCGACAAAGGTCGAGTCGAGGATCGGGCTCACGACTAGCAGCAGCGGCCCGGAGCTGGCGGTCGTCTGGCAGGCGAGCGCCGCCGCCGCGGCCGCCGCTGCGCCGAATGCGGTCAGGGTGCGTTTCATAGCGCCTAAGTGTACAGGGCTTGCCGCGGCGGGGGCCAGGGCCGCGCGGTCGCGCCGTGGAACATTCCCGCGGTCCCCTGCTAGAACATCGACATCGCCAGAAACGACCGGAGATTATCGTTGGTCACCCGCAGCCGCGCGGACAGCAACCGCACCACCGACCACAGCACCTTGTACGCGATGTCGCGGTTGAAGTCGAGCAGCAACTCGAAGTCGGCGCGGGCGATGGTGAGCAAGGTGCAGGCGGTGTTGGCGATGGCGTCGGTGGAGCGTTCGGAGCGGTCGAAGATCGCCATCTCGCCGAAGCAGGCTCCCGGCTTGAGCACCGCCAGGGCCTCTTCGCCGGAGCCGGGGATGGTGCGCGAGATGCGGACCTCGCCGGCGGCGATCAAAAACAGGCGGTTGCCGGGCTCCCCCTCGCGGAAGATGTACTGGCCGGGGGCGAACGCCTGCTCCCGGCAGACCTCGGCGACGCGCGCGAGCTCGCCGTCGTCGAGGTCTTGGAAGATGGCGGCCTGTCGCAGCAGATTGAGGTCCACCGAAGCAAGCTACGCCGCCCGGGAGGGAGGGGCAAGTGAAACCGTTGGTGACGTGGGCCGATCTCCTGACGGCGCTGCGGGTTCCGCTGGCGGTCGCGTTTCCCCTCGTCCACCGGCCGGCGTGGCAGCTCGCGTTGGTGGCGGCGGTGGCCGCGTCGGATTTCTTCGACGGGGTGCTGGCGCGGCGCTTCGGCGGGTCGCGGGCGGGCGCGGTGCTCGACCCCGTGGCCGACAAGCTCTTCATGGCGGCGGCGTTTCTCACGGTGGCGCGGGCGGGGGTGCTGCACGGCCTCGAGATCGTCGGCGTGCTGGCGCGCGACATCGTGGCGGCGCTGGGATACGCGGGCACCTGGCTGTTGCGCCGCCCCGTGACCCTGCCCGCCCGAGCGGGCGGGAAGGCGGTCACCACGCTGCAGCTGCTCACGCTGGTGGCGTTCGTCGCGCGCTCCACGCTGGTGCGGCCGCTCGCGTGGGCGACGGCGGCCGTGGGCCTCTACGCCATCTGGGACTACGGCACGGCCGCCGCCCGGGCGCGACGGTGAGCGGCGGCGCGCGGCGTGCGGGATGGGCGGCCGCGGGGTTTCTCTGCCTCGCCGCGGCGGGGCGGCTCGCCGGGCAGGAGTTCCGCCCGCCGCCGCTCGCGCGCTCGCCCGAGCGCGGGACCGCGATCGGCTTGTTCGGCTTCGGCCTGCGGGCCGGGCCCGAGCTCACGGGACGCTCGCAGCTCGCGTTCGGCGCCGCCCTCGATGCCGGCAACGTCGTCACCCGGCGCCTGCGGCTGCGGCCGTCGGTGGACTTCGGCCTGTTCCACGGGCCCAACACCTACGTCGGCGCCCTGGAGGCGGCGTACCGGTTCACGGCCGATGCGGAGCCGGTGACGCCGTATGCCGGCGGGGGCGTGGCCGTGGCGGGCCACGACGGCTGCGGCGCCGATCCGGCATGTCCGGCCCTGTGGGCGACGTTCGTGCTTGGGTTCGAGATTCACTACCGTTCCACCTTCAACTGGCTGCTCGAGTACCGGGGGATGGCCGGCTTCCGGCACAACCGGGTGTACGTGGGACTCACGACGCGGCGGGGGACCTGAACGTGGCGGACACGGAGCGCGAAGTCGCGGTGCGGTGGCGCAGCGGGTTGGTGTTCGAGGGCGGGCCGGAAGGCCGGCCGCCGGTGGTGGTGGACGGCGCCGGTGCCGCCGCCGTCTCGCCGGTGGAGCTGCTGCTCGTGGCCGCGGCCGCGTGCTCCGCGGCGGACGTGGTGCTGATCCTCGAAAAGCAGCGCGTAGGGTTGCGGGCGCTGGAGGTGAGCGTCCGGGGGACGCGCCGCGCCGCGGAGCCGCGGCGCTACACCGCGCTGCACTTCCGCTACACGATCACGGGGGACGGGGCCGACGAAGCCAAGGCGCGCCGGGCGGTGGACCTCTCGCTCGAGAAATACTGCTCCGTGGTCGCGTCGCTCGCGCCCGACATCCGCGTCGCGTACGACTTGGTGCTGCGCTAGCCGGGTGGCGCTCGCCGCCGGCGTCGCGGCGCTCGCGGCCGCGCCGGCACGGGGCCAGGGACCGCCGGCCACCGAAGCGGGGGCGGGCGTCGCGGTGGCGCTGGCGCGGCGCGGCTTCTGGGGCCCGGAGCTGGGACTGGCGCGGCGGCCGGGAGGACAGGGCCGCCTGGCCCTTGCCGTGGCCGCCGGCGACTACGAGGGCGTGCTCGGCGTCCGGGTCGCCGCCACCGCGCAGTTCCTCCTCACCGCCGCCGCGCGCGCGGGGGTGACGCCGTACGCCGGGCTCGGCCTCGCGTTCACGGGCGCGGACGGTGTGCGGGGCGCGGGATACCTGGCGGCGGTCGTCGGTCTCGAGTCGGGGGCGGGGCGCCGCGCCGGCTGGTACGGCGAAGTCGGGCTGTCGGGCGGCGTGCGGCTGGCGGCCGGGCGGCGCTGGCGGCGGCTGCCCGCGGGGTGGTGAGCGGGGGGCGCGTCCGCGCCCGCCGCGACGTTCAGGTGCCGGCGGTCACGGTGGACGAGCGGGTCACCACGGGGCGGCAGTAGCGTTCGCCGAGCACGCGCAGCTCGCCGAGCTGGCGCTCGTCGAGCGCCTCGTAGCGCTCCGCGAGGTAGAGCATCGTGTCGTCGAACCATTCCTTCTGGTGCTCGGGACTCGCTTCCAGCACGCCGCAGCGGAGGATGTGGGAGAACAGCTCGTCGCGGGCCTGATCGAACGGAGAAGGGGGGGACGATTTCCGGGGCGCCGAACGTTTCTTCGCCATGCAGGCGTGCTCCTCTCGGGGCGATGGTGCGGGGGTTGCGGGCCGGAACGCGGTCGGCCGGCGCCGCAATGTAACAGGGCGCTCGGGGCCGCGCAAAGGGTCGGCCGCCGCGCGCCCGGGGATGTATAATCAGGGGGAGCGCGGGGGGCGGCGGTGCGGACGCTCTGTCGGGAGGGCGCATGAGCGAGAACTCGGAAGTGTACGGGCCCGATCGGGCCGAGCGACTGGTCGCCATGTTGCGCGCCCTGGCGGAACGAATCGTGGAGCTGGACCGCGCGGGGCAACTGTTGCAGCGGGCGGCGGAGCTGCAGCAACTGCTGGGGAACGCGCGGAGCGAGCTGTTTCACTACGAAGTGCGGTTGACCTACGACACGCCCGAGATCGCCGAGAGCCGGCGCATCGTGGAAGAGGCGGAGCGGCGGGCGCGCGAGGCGATCTTCGGCGGCGACGACGAGGAGGACGACGAGCCGTGGCGGAAGGGTCCGGGAGCATGAAGGGGTTCTACGCGCTGCTGGCCGCGGTGGCCGTGATCGGGGCGGGCGTGCTGTGGTACGGGTCGCGCCCCCGCACCCCCGCGCCCCCGGCCGCGGCGTCGCCGCCTCCGCCGGCGGCGGACGGCTTCACCGGGTACACGCTCGGGTCGGACCGCGCGCCGGTGGAGATCACGGAGTACTCGGACTTCGAGTGTCCCTACTGCGCGTCGTTCGCCACCGTGCAGATGCCGGTCATCCGCGCCCAGCTCATCGCGCCGGGCAAGGTGCGGTGGCGCTACCGCGATTTCCCCCTGCCCTCGCACAAGTACTCCCGGCTCGCCGCGCTCGCCGCGCAGTGCGCGGGCGAGCAGGGGAAGTTCTGGGAGATGCACGATCAGCTGTTCGCGCACCATCAGTGGGCGCAGACGGGCAAGGACCCGCGCGGGCTGTTTCGCGACTTCGCCCGCGCCGCGGGGCTCGATGTCGAGCGCTACGACGCCTGCGTGGACAGCCAGCGCTACGCCGGGCGCATTCAGGCGAGCGTGGCGGAGGGCGAGGCGCGGGGCGTGAACGGGACCCCCTCCTTCTTCGTCAACGGCCGGCGCTACGACGGGCGGCCGACGTCGGACGACTTCCAGCGGCTCGTCGACAGTCTCACGGCCCAGATCCCGCGGCGGTGATCCGGCGTCAGGCGATCGTGCTCCTCGCGCTCGTGGGGATGCTCGTCGCGACGTATCTGTGGCTCTACAAGATCGGCGCGATCGGCGCGCTCACGTGCGGCACCGGGAGCTGCGAGTACGTGCAGGCGAGCCCCTACGCCGAGCTGTTGGGCGTGCCGGTCGCCTTGTACGGGGTGGTCGGCTATGGCGCGCTCTTCGGCCTCGGGCTCGCCGGGCTGCGGCCGCGGCTCGCGGGCGACCGGCGGGTGGCGCGCGGGCTCGCGGGCCTCGCCTCGCTGGGCTTCGCCTTCACGCTGTACCTGACCTACGTCGAGCTGTTCGTGTTGCGCGCCATCTGCCGCTGGTGCGTCGCATCGGCCCTGATCATGACGGCGATCTGGGCGGTCGCCGTCGCGGACCTGCGCCGTGACGGCGGGCGCCGACCGCCCGCCGCTTCGCTGTGACCGGCTCCCCGCCGCCAGGCGGGCCGCGGCGCGGCGGCTACCAGGCCGTGCTCGCGCTCGCCGCCCTGGGCGTGGTGTACGGCGACATCGGCACGAGCCCGCTGTATGCCATCCGCGAGTCGTTTTACGGCGCCCACGGCATCGCCGTGACCCCGGGCAACGTGCTGGGCGTGCTGTCGCTCGTCTTCTGGTCGCTCGTGATCGTGGTGACGATCAAGTACCACCTCGTGATCATCCGGGCCGACAACAAGGGGGAAGGCGGCGTGCTGGCCCTGATGGCGCTCGTGAACGGGAGCCGCGTGGCGCGCGGCCTGTCGCCGCGCCGCCTCATGATCGTGCTCGCGATCTTCGGGTCGGCGCTGCTCTACGCCGACGGCGCGCTCACCCCGGCGATCTCGGTGCTCAGCGCCGTCGAGGGCTTGGAGATCGCGACGCCGGCGCTCGCGAGCTGGGTGATTCCCGTCACCCTCGCCATTCTGGTCGGCCTGTTCCTGTTGCAGAGCCGCGGCACGGCGCGCATCGGCGCGATGTTCGGCCCGGTGATGCTCGTGTGGTTCGTCACTCTCGGCGCCCTGGGCCTGCACGAGATCGTGCGCGCGCCGGGCGTGCTGCGCGCGCTGTCGCCGTACCACGCGATCCGCTTCTTTGCGGAGAACGGGGGCCGCGGCTTCGTGGTGCTGGGCGCGGTGTTCCTCGTGGTGACGGGGGGCGAAGCCCTGTACGCCGATCTGGGCCACTTCGGGCACCGGGCGATCCAGACGGCGTGGTTCTCGGTCGCGTTCCCGGGCCTGCTGCTGAACTATTTCGGCCAGGGCGCCCTGCTGTTGCGCGACCCCGGCGCCGTCGAGAGCCCGTTCTACCACCTCGCGCCGGCCTGGGCCCTGTATCCGCTGATCGCCCTCGCCACCGCCGCCACCATCATCGCCTCGCAGTCGGTCATCTCCGGCGCCTTCTCGCTCACCCGCCAGGCCGTGCAGCTCGGCTACAGCCCCCGGCTGCAGATCGAGCACACGTCGTCGCGCGAGATCGGCCAGATCTACGTCCCGACCATCAACTGGGGCCTGATGCTGGTCACCTGCGTGCTGGTGCTCGGCTTCGGCACGTCGAGCCGGATCGCGGGGGCCTACGGCGTCGCCCTGTCCGCCCTCATGCTCATCACCACTCTGATGTTCTACGTGATGAGCCGCGAGGTGTGGGGGTGGAGCATCCCGCGGGCGGCGGCCGTGGCCGGGGTGTTCCTGGTGGGGGACGCGGCGTTCTTCGCGGCCAACCTGCTCAAGATCCGCTACGGCGGCTGGGTGCCGCTCGCCATCGCCGCCGTGCTGTTCACGTTCATGACCACGTGGAAGCGGGGCCGCGAGATCCTCGCCAAGCGGATGCAGGAAAAGACCGTGCCGCTCAAAATGCTGCTCGCCGATCTCGCGGCCGAGCCCCCGATCCGGGTCCCGGGGACGGCGGTGTTCATGTACGGCTCCACCGACGGCACCCCGCCCGCGCTCGTGCACAACCTGGCCCACAACAAGGTGCTGCACGAGCGCGTCGTGTTTCTCACCGTCGTGACCCTCGACGTCCCGCACGTCTCGCCGGCGGAGCGGGTGACGGTGAAGCCGCTGGGGAAAGGGTTCTACAGCGTGGTGGCCCGCTACGGGTTCATGGACGACCCGCACATCGAGGACGTGCTGGCGGCGTGCCGGGCGAAGTCGCTCGACATCCCCGTCGCCGGCACGACGTTCTTCCTCGGCCGCGAGACCCTGGTGGCCTCCGAGCGCCCGGGGATGGCGCGCTGGCGGGAGCAGTTGTTCGCGTTCATGTCGCGCAACGCGCTACGCGCCACGGCGTTCTTCAAGATCCCCGCCGATCAGGTGTTCGAGGTCGGCGCCCAGGTCGAGCTGTAGCGCCCCCCGGTCCCCCCGCGCGCCCCCCGTCAGCTCTCCGTCGCCTCGTACTGTTCCTTGAGCCGCTCTACGACGGCGGGATCGGCGAGGGTGGTCGTGTCGCCGAGCGCCCGGCCTTCCGCGATGTCCTTGAGCAACCGGCGCATGATCTTGCCGCTGCGCGTCTTGGGGAGATCGGCGGCGAACAGGATGTCGTCGGGGCGGGCGAGCGCGCCGATCTTCTTCACGACGTGCGCCTTCAGTTCCTCGCGGAGCGCCTCGCTCGGCGCCCGGCCCTCCTTGAGCGTCACGAACGCCGCGAGCGCCTGCCCTTTGAGCTCGTGCGCCCGCCCCACCACCGCCGCCTCCGCCACCGCGGGGTGATCCACGAGCGCGCTCTCCACCTCCATGGTCCCGATGCGGTGCCCGGCCACGTTGAGCACGTCGTCCACGCGCCCGAGAATCCAGAAGTAGCCGTCCGCGTCGCGCTTCGCGCCGTCCCCGGGGAAGTACACGTCGCTGCGCCACTTGCTCCAGTAGATCTGGCGGTAGCGCGCGTCATCGCCCCAGATGGTCCGGAGCATCCCCGGCCACGGGCTCGTGATCGCGAGGAACCCGCCGCCCACCTCGACGCGCTCGCCCGCGCCGTCGAGGAGATCGGCGTCAATGCCGGGGAACGGGACGGTCGCCGACCCGGGCTTGGTGGTCGTCGCCCCGGGGAGCGCGGTGATCATGATCCCGCCCGTCTCGGTCTGCCACCAGGTGTCCACGATCGGGCAGCGGCCGCCGCCGATGTGGCGGTGGTACCAGATCCACGCCTCGGGGTTGATCGGCTCCCCCACGGTCCCGAGCAGCCGCAGCCGCGACAGGTCGTGACGCGCCGGATAGGCGGGGCCCCACTTCATGAACGCGCGGATCGCCGTGGGCGCGGTATAGAACACGCTCACCCCGTGCCGCGCGCACACGGCCCAGAAGCGGTCCTTGTCCGGGTAGTCGGGGGCGCCCTCGTACATCACCTCGCTCACCCCGAGGGCGAGCGGCCCGTACACCAGGTACGAGTGGCCGGTCACCCACCCCACGTCCGCCGTACACCAGAACACGTCGTCGTCCTTCAAGTCGAACACCCACTTCGTGGTCGCGTACACGTGCGTGAGGTAGCCGCCCGTCGTGTGGAGAATGCCCTTGGGTTTTCCGGTGGTGCCGGAGGTGTACAGGATGTACAGCGGGTCCTCGGCGTCCATCTGTTCCGGCGGGCACTCGGGCGCCGCGCCGGCCATGAGGTCGTGCCACCACAGGTCGCGCCCCGGCTGCATCGGGACCGCCTCGCCCGTGCGCCGCAGCACCACGACCCGCCGGACGCTCGGCGTTCCCGCGAGCGCCTCGTCGGCGTTACGCTTGAGCGGGACTACCGCGCCCCGGCGGTACCCGCCGTCGGCCGTCACCAGCACCGTGGCCGCGGCGTCGTTGATGCGGTCGCGCAGCGAGTCGGCGGAGAATCCGCCGAAGACGACGGTGTGGATCGCGCCGATGCGCGCGCACGCGAGCATCGCCACCACGACCTCGGGCACCATCGGCATGTAGATCGCCACGCGATCGCCCCGGGCCACGCCCAGATCCTTGAGCACGTTCGCGAAGCGGTTCACCAGGCCGTGCAGCTCGGCGTAGGTGAGCCGCCGCACCTCGGGCGGGACGGGCTCGCCCTCCCACACGAGCGCCACCTTGTCGCCGTTGCCGCGCCGCAGGTGGCGGTCGAGGCAGTTCACGGAGGCGTTGAGCTTGCCGCCCACGAACCACTGGGCCCGGGGCGGGCGCCAGTCGAGCACCTTGTCCCAGGGGCGAAACCAGTCGAGCTCGCGGGCCCAGGCGGCCCAGTAGGCCTCGCGGTCGGCGCGGGCCTGGCGGTAGGGCGCTCCGTCGCGCACGTACGCGGCAGCTCGAAATGCGGGCGGCGGCGGGAAGCTGCGCTGCTCGTCGAGGAGGGTGTCAATGCGGTCGGTCGGGTTCATGGGGACGCCGGTCGTGAAAGCCTAACGTATGCCCGGCATTTCGGAAGCGGTCAAGGCCGGCCTTGCAATCTGCGCGGGAGCATTCCGTCTGCGGCACGGCGGGCGGCGAGGGGACCATCGGGGCTTTTGACAAGCGGTTGGCCGCCCGCAGCTTAGCGGGACGGCACCGGAGTGGCGTAGGAGCGGGCGAGAGACTTTCCGGAGCCTGGCGTGGAGGAGTTGGCGGCGATGTCGGTGCAGCCGAGCGAACGCGTGTTGGCCGCTCCCGAGGAGCTGGGGCTCGAGTCGCGGACGGCGTTCCGCCGGGCGGCGGTCGAGCTGCTCGACCAGCTGCCGCCGGGCGAGGGCCGGCTGGTGATCGACCTCTCGGCGACGCGCCAGGTGGACAGCGCCGGGCTCGGGGCGCTGATGCTGATCCAGCGCCGGGCGGCGGAGCGGCGGCTCACGGTGTGCCTGCGCAATGCCAACGAGGAACTGCGGTTCCTTTTGGTGCTGACCAAGCTGGACGATCTGTTCGAATTGGAGAGCGGCGGGCGCTGACGGCGGCGTGGACGGGGGAGGGGGCCGGCGTATATTGCCCCCCCTATGGCGGCTCCCGGGGCGCGGCGCAAGGTGTTGTTCGTGGAAGACGAGCCGGCGCTGCGCCGCACCTACCAGCGGTTCTTCGGCGCGCGCTACGAGGCGGCGTTCGCGGCGAGCGGCGGCGAGGCCCGCCGGCAGCTCGCCGAGTTCGGGCCCGAGGTCGTGGTGCTCGATCTGCGCCTCCCCGACACCGACGGGGTCACGCTGTTGCAAGAGATCCGCGCGGCGCACCCGACCCTTCCCGTGATCGTGACCACCTCGTACGTCAGCCTGGAGCCGCTGATGCGCGTGCTCGATCTCGGGCACGCGGCGTACCTGGTGAAGCCGTTCGACATGGACGAGCTGGCGGCGCGCATTGATGCTGCGGGCTGAGGGGCTGTGGCACGCGTTCGGGGCCGTGGTAGCCCTCGACGACGTGTCGTTCCGGCTCGCGCCCGGGCAGACGCTGGCGGTCTTCGGGCCCAACGGGGCGGGCAAGACCACGCTGCTGAAGGTGCTCGCTGGGCTGATTCGGCCGCAGCGGGGCCGCGCCGTCGTGGACGGCGGGCGGCGGGCGATCGGCTGGATCGGCCATCAGTCCCACCTCTACGGCCATCTCACGGTGCGGGAGAATCTGCTGTTCTGGGGCGCGGTGTACGGCGTCCCGGCGGCGCGCCGGGCGGCGCGGGCCGCCGAGGTGCTGGCGCGGTTGGGCCTCGCCGGCCGCGCGGACCAGCCGGTATGGGCGCTGTCGCGGGGGCTCGAGCAGCGGGCCGCGATCGCGAGGACGCTGATGCACGACCCGCAGGTGCTGCTCCTCGACGAACCGTTCACGGGGCTCGATCTCGCGGCCGCGGCCGAGTTCCGGGCGCTGCTCGCGCAGCTCGCGGGGGCGGGGCGGATCGTGGTCCTCGCCACGCACAACGTGGACGAGGGGGTCGAGCTCGCGACCGATGTGGCGTTCCAGCACCGCGGGCGGTTCGTGCACTTCGCGCCGCGGGCCGGGCGCGGGGCGGCGGAGATCGCCGCGGCCTACCGCCGGGCGGTGCGCGATGGCTGAGTGGCTGCGCCAGGCCTGGACGGTGGCGCGCAAGGACCTGGTGCTCGAGTTCCGCACGCGCACCGCGCTCCTCTCCGCGGTGGTGTTCACGGCGCTGGTGCTGACGATCTTCAACTTCGGGCGCGACCCGACGGCCGTGTCGGCGCTCGATCTCGCGCCCAGCATCCTGTGGGTGACCTTCGCGTTCGCGGCCATGCTGGGGCTCAACCGGGCGTTTCAGCTCGAGCTCGAGAACCACGCCCTGGAGGGGCTGCTGGTCTCGCCGCTGCCGCGGGTGAGTCTGTACTGGGGCAAGCTTCTCGCCAACCTGGTGTTCGTGGCCGTGGTCGAGGCGGTGGGCCTGCCGCTGTTCGTGCTCTTCTTCGACGTCCCGATGGGGCGCGCGCTCGCGCCCCTCGTGGGCGTCCTCGCGCTCGCCTCGGTCGGGTTCGTGACCGTGGGCACGCTGTTCAGCGCGATGGCGATCCGCACGCGCTTCGCGGAGCTGATGCTGCCGGTGCTGCTGCTGCCGTTTTTCGTGCCCCCGCTCGTGCTCGCGGTGCTGGCCACGGCGAAGCTGCTCGCGGCGCGTCCCTTGAGCGAGTCGTTCGGATACCTTAAGTTGCTCGCGGCCTACGACATCCTGTTCCTGACCGTCGCGAGCCTCCTGTTTCGCCACACGGTGGACGAATGAACCTGGCAGCCACGGGTCGCCGGATCACGCTGGTCGGGCTGGCGCTGCTCGCCGCGGTGTACGTGCGTGCGCTCGCCTTCACGCCGGTGGAGCGGTTTCAAGGGCCGGCGCAGAAGATCTTCTATTTGCACGTACCGGCGGCGTGGTCGGCGATGCTGGCGATGGCGCTCGTGGGCCTGTGCAGCGTCCTCTACCTCATCGTCAAGGACCTGCGGTTCGACCGGTTCGCCGCCGCGTCGGCGGAGGTGGGGACGGTGTTTTCGCTGGTGATGCTCACCACGGGGCCGATCTGGGCGAAGCCGATCTGGGGCACGTGGTGGACGTGGGACGCGCGGCTCACGCTCACGCTGTTTCTCTTTTTCCTGTTCGTGGGTTACCTGCTGCTGCGCGGCGCGGTCGTGGACCCGGGGATGCGGGCGCGCTACGCCGCGGTGCTGGGCATCTGCGGGTTGGTGCTGCTGCCCTTCATCCACCTCAGCGTGTACCTGTTCCGCACGTTGCACCCGCAGCCGATCGTGCTCAAGCCGTCGAGCCCCTCGCTGCCGGGGAGCATGCTCGTCACGCTGCTCGTCTCGTTCGCGGTGTTCACGCTGCTGTATGCGGGGTTCGTGATGCAGCGGTACGCGCTCGCCCGGGAGCGCGGCGCGGACGCCGCGATGGGAGGGCGGGGTGCCTGAAGTTCCCCACAACGCGGGGTACATGGTGGCGGCCTACGTCGTGACCGCCGTCATTTTGCTGGGGTACGCGGTGTCGCTGTATCGTCGCGGCCGCTAGCCGTCGCGCCGGGCCGCGAACAGCTCGGCGCGCGCCGCCGCCAAGCGCTCCAGCCCGTCGGGGACCTGAGTGGCCCAGAGGTGCAGCGCCTCGTCGGCGGCGCGCACGTCGCCCGCCTGAAAGAGGGCCTGCGCGTTGAGCCACAGCGCGTCGGCGCCGCCGCCCGCGGCGTAGGCGCGCGCGAACCGCGCCGCGGCCTCGGCGTAGCGGCCGGCGCGGCGGTACAGCTCGCCCGCCGCGATGGCGGCGTCGGGGCGCTCTTCGAGCGCCAGCACCTGCTCGTAGGCCGCCAGGGCGTCGGCCTGGCGGAACGTCATCTGGTACGCCTCGCCGAGCAGCATCCACGCGTCCGGATTCTCGGGAAACCGGTCCACGGCCTCCTGGGCGGCGGCGAGGGCGCCCCAGCGGTCCTCGACGGCGCGCCGCAGCCGCACCAGCGCGGCGTACGCCTCGCCGAACGTGGGCGCGAGGGCAGTGCCGCAGCGCAGCCACAGATCGGCGCGCCGCGGGGCGTCGCGCTGGCAGGCGGCGGCGCGGCGGACGGCCCAGCGGGCGAGCGACGCGCGCAGCGCGCGCAGCGGGCGCAGCATTGCTTGATTATGAGCGGGGGCGCGGAGAGATTGCAACCACGTATGGCCGCGCCGCCTCGTCCCCGCGCCCCGCGCCCCCTCGCGGGGCGGCGGATCGTGGTCACGCGCCCGCGCGACCAGGCGGCGGAGCTGGTGCGCGCGCTCGAGGAGCGCGGCGCCGAGGTGGTGCCGGCCCCCGCCATCCGCATCGTGCCGCTCGCCGACCTGTCGGCGCTCCGCGCCGCGCTGGGACGGCTCGGCGACTACGATTGGCTCGTGTTCACGAGCCAGAACACCGTGCGGATCGTGTGCGACCGGCTGGCGGAGTGGGGGCTCGCGCCGCCGGACCTCGCGCGGGTGCCGGTGGCCGCGATCGGACCCGCCACCGCGGCGGCGCTCGCGCGCCGCGGGATCGCCCCGGCGCTCGTGCCGCCGCAGTTCGTGGCGGAGGCGGTGGTCGCGGCGCTCGCCGCGCGCGGCGAGCTGCGCGGGCGCCGCGTTCTCCTGCCGCGCGCCCGCGAGGCGCGCGACGCCCTCCCCGCCGGGCTGCGGGCGCGCGGCGCCGCCGTGGACGTGATCCCCGTGTACGAGACCGTTCCGGAGACGGACGCGGCGCAGGACCTCGCCGCCGAGCTCCTCGCCGGGCGGATCGACGCCGTCACCTTCACGTCGTCGTCCACGGTGCGGCGGTTCGTGGAGCTGGTCGGCCGCGAGGCCGCCACCTCGGGTCGCTTCGCGGCGGCCGCGATCGGGCCGGTGACGGCGGCGACGGCGCGGGAGCTGGGCATCGCCGTGGCCGTCGAAGCCCGCGAGTACACGGCGGCGGGCCTCGTCGAGGCGCTGGTGCGCCACCTCGGGCGCGGGGCCGGCGGGCCGCCGCCGCCGTGAGCGCGGCGCTGCGCATCGGCACGCGCGGCAGCGCGCTCGCGCGCTGGCAGGCGGAATGGGTGCGGAGCGCCCTGGCGGCGTGCGGCGTGACCGCCGAGCTGGTGGTGATCCGCACCCGCGGCGACGCCGAGGTGGACCGGCCGCTGCACCAGCTCGAGGGGAAGGGATTCTTCACGAAAGAGATCGAGGACGCGCTGCTCGCCGGGCGCATTGACGTGGCCGTCCACTCGCTCAAGGACCTGCCCACCGCGCTGCCCCCGGGGCTCGCGCTCGCCGCGGTGCCGCGCCGCGCCGATCCCGCCGAGGCGCTGGTCACGCGGACGCCGGGTCCGGGGGGCGCGGGGGGCGCGGGGGGCGCCGCGGGCATCGCCGCGCTCCCCGCGGGCGCGCGCATCGGCACGTCGAGCCTGCGGCGCATCGCGCAACTGCGCTACCTGCGGGCCGACGTGGAGATCGTGCCGCTGCGGGGCAACGTCCCGACGCGGGTGGGCAAGGTGCAGGAGGGCCGGGACGGGCTGGACGCCGCAGTGCTCGCGGCGGCGGGGCTCGAGCGGCTGGCGCTCGGCCGGCACATCGCGGCCCGGCTCGACCCGCTCGAAGTGATGCCCGCGCCCGGACAGGGCGCGCTGGGCCTCGAAGTGCGGGCGGACGACGCGCGGGCGCGGGCCGCGCTCGCGCCGCTCGAGGACCGGGCCAGCGCGCGCCAGGTCGCGGCCGAGCGCGCGCTGCTCGCCGCCCTCGAAGGGGGGTGCCAGGCCCCGGTGGCCGCCTACTGCGACGGGGTGCGGCTGTTCGGGCGGGTCACCGCGCCCGACGGCTCGGCGCAGGTGACGGCGTCCGCGGCGTTCGCGGGGGAGGATCCCGTCGCGGCGGCCAGCGCGGTGGCCGCCTTGCTCCGCGCCCAGGGCGCATCGAGATTGCTGGGCCGATGAGCCAGTTCCCGGTGCGGCGAATGCGCCGCCTGCGCCGTACGGAAGCGCTGCGCCGCCTGGTGCGGGAGACGCACCTCGCGCCGTCGCAGCTCGTGTGGCCGCTGTTCGTCTGCCACGGGGAGGGCGTGCGGCGCGAGGTCGCCGCCCTGCCCGGCGTCTATCAGACGTCGGTGGACGAGCTCGTCAAAGACGCCGAGCGCGCCCGCCGGCTGGGGCTCGGCGGGATCATCCTGTTCGGGCTGCCGGCCGCGAAGGACGCGACCGGGTCGGAGGCGTACGACGAGCAGGGCATCGTCCAGCAGGCGATCCGGGCGGTGAAACGCGCCGTGCCCGAGCTGCTCGTGATCGGGGACGTGTGCCTGTGCGAGTACACCGACCACGGGCACTGCGGCGTGCTCCAGGACGGCGAGGTCGAGAACGACGCGTCGGTGTACCTCCTCGGCAAGGTCGCGGTGGCGCAGGCGCGCGCGGGCGTGGACATCGTGGCGCCGAGCGACATGATGGACGGCCGCGTGGCGGGGATCCGCAAGGCGCTCGACGCGGCGGGGCTGTCGCGCGTGCCGATCCTCTCGTACGCCGCCAAGACGGCCTCGGCGTTCTACGGCCCGTTCCGCGAGGCCGCGGGCTCCGCCCCGCGGTTCGGCGACCGCCAATCCTACCAGATGCAGGCGACGAACGCCGACGAGGCGATGAAGGAGATCCGGCTGGACGTGGAGGAAGGGGCGGACATCGTCATGGTGAAGCCGGCGCTGCCCTGCCTCGATCTCATCCGGCGCGCCAAGGACGAGTTCGGCGCGCCGCTCGCGGCCTACCAGGTGAGCGGCGAGTACGCGATGATCAAGGCCGCGGCGGCGCAGGGGATGCTGGACGAGACGCGGGCGATGTGGGAGACCTTGTACGCCATCCGCCGCGCCGGCGCCGACATCATCCTCAGCTACTTCGCCCCCGCGGCGGCGGAGCTGCTCTAGCGCTTCGCAGCGCGGCGCCTAGCGGCGCGGCAGCAGCACCGCCTTCCACAGGGCGCCCGCCGCCGCGGCGCCCGCGAGCGGGCCGACCCAGTACACCGCGTGCGCGTTCCACTGCCAGGCGACGAGCGCCGGGCCCACGGCCCGGGCGGGGTTCATCACGGCGCCGGTGAAGCGGCCCCCGGCGAGCGCGTCCACGAAGATCGCGAGCCCGATGCCGAACCCGCCGATGCGCGGCGCCTCGGGCGACACCGCCGTCCCGAACACGGCGCTCACAAGGAAGAAGGTGAGCACCGCCTCGATCCACACCCCCTGCATGAAGCTCACGTCGCTCGCGAGCTGCGGCGTGCCGCCGAGGGTCGCCGCGACGGCAGCGGGCGGGAACAGCGCGCGCACCAGCGCCGCGCCGGCCACCGCGCCCGCCACCTGCGCGAGGACGTACTGCCAGGCCCGCCACCCGCCGATCCGGTCCGCGATCCACAGCCCGAAGGTCACCGCCGGATTGATGTGGCCGCCGGAGATGTTCATCGTCATGGACACGATGATCGCCATGCCGACGCCGTGCGCGAGCGCTGCGACGAGCAGCGGGACGCCCGGCGGGCCGGGATTCCCGGCGGCCAGGGCGACGACGCTGCCCGCGCCGAGGAACACGAACAGCAGGGTGCCGACGAATTCGGCGGCGAGCGGGCGGAGCGTGGCGAGCACGGGCGCGACTCCTCGAGGGTGGCGGCCGCGGCAATCTAGAGGCCGGACGACGCCCGCCGCAACACCAGCGCGGCGTTGATCCCGCCGAACCCGAACGAGTTCGAGACCACGACCTCGGGCTCGGCCGGCCGCCCGTCGCCGGGAAGGTAGTCCAGGTCGCAGGCGGGGTCGGGCTGCTCGAGGTTGAGCGTGGGCGGGAGCCAGCGGCGCGCCAGGGCGAGGGCGCAGATCGCGGCCTCGATGGCGCCGCTCGCGCCCAGCGCGTGACCGTAGTAGCCCTTGGTCCCGCTCACCGTGAGGCGGTAGGCGTGGGGTCCGAAAACCTGCTTGATCGCCGCGGTCTCGGTCGCGTCGTTGAGCGGGGTCGAGGAGCCGTGGGCGTTGATATAGCCGACGTCGTGGGGCGCGGCAGCGGCGTCGGCGAGGGCGAGGCGCATGGCGCGCGCCGCCTGGCGCCCGTCGGGGCGGGGCGCCGTCATGTGGTAGGCGTCGTTGGTGAACCCGTAGCCCGCGATCTCGGCGTAGATTTTGGCGCCGCGCGCCAGGGCGCGGGTGCGCTCCTCCAGCACGAGCACCGCCGCGCCCTCGCCCATCACGAAGCCGTCGCGCGCCGCGTCGAACGGCCGGGAGGCGTGCGCCGGGTCGTGATTGCGGGTGCTCATCGCGCGGATCACGCTGAACGCGGCGTAGGTCATCGGGGCGAGCGGCGCCTCCGCGCCGCCCGCGAGCATCACCTCGGCCCGCCCCTCGCGAATCGTGTGGAACGCCTCGCCGACGGCGATCGTGCCGGACGCGCAGCTCATCGCGTTGGTCGAATTGGGGCCGGTCACGCCGAACTCGATGGCGATGTTGCAGCTCGCCGCGCCCGGGAACACCGCGAGCGCGAGCGCCGGATCGAGCCCCCGCGGGCCGGCGGCGCGGAACGGCCCGACCTGCGCCTCGGCGAACGCGACGCCGCCCAGCGCCGACCCCATCATCGCCCCCACCCGGTCGCGGTCCTCGCGCGCCAGGTCGAGCTCGGCGTCGGCGAGCGCCAGGCGCGCGCTCGTCACGGCGAGCTGCGAGAAGCGGTCGAGCCGCTTCGCCCGCTTGGCGTCGAGGTGGTCCTGGGGCCGGAACTCCGGGATCTCGGCCGCGATCCGGCTCTTGAATGGGGTGGGATCGAAGCGGGTGATCTCGCGCACCGCCGAGGTGCGCGCCTCGAGCCCCGCCCACAGCCCCTCGGCCCCGGTCCCGATCGGCGTGACGGCGCCGATCCCGGTGATCACGACCCGCCGCCCGTCGCGCCGGCTGCCGCTCATGCCGTCCCCCCCGCCTCCGCCGCCCGCCGGATGCCCGCCAGCGTCCGCGCCGCGATGCCGTGCACGAACACCGGCCCGATCACGAGCCGCGCCGCGAGCGGCCCGACGAGCGGCCAGCCGGGTCCCGCCCACTGGTGGGTCACGGTCACCCGCGTGCCTTCGGGCCCGGGCTCGATCTGCCAGAGCACATCCATGCCGCTCGTGATACCCCGCACGTGGCGGTAACGGATGGCGCCCTCCGCCGGCGCGACCGCCATCTCCGAGACCCACCACGCGGGGTAGCGGAGCGGCCCGAAGGGGCGCCACGCGGCCATCTCTACCAGGGCGCCGCCGGTGCGGCGCTCGAGCATGCGCACCCAGCGGTAGTGCGCGAGGATGGCGGGCCAGCGCTCCACGTCCGCCGCCAGCGCGAACACGCGGTCGGGGCCCGCGCGGATCGCGATGCGGTCCACGGTGCGCATCACGGCGCCGGCGCCCAGGCGGCGACGATGCGGAACCCGGGCGCGTAGCGGGCCCGCGCCGCGACGCCCGCCGCGGCGAGCAGCGCGTCGAGCTCGCGCTTGGTGTAGCCGCGCCGGAGCGAGACCACGGCGTCGTGGCGCGTCGAGGCGCTCATGCCGAGGCCGAGCGCCGCCGCCCACGCCGCCGCCATGCCGAGGCGCGAGCGCCGCAGGTCGGCGAGCACCACGGCCCGCCGCGCCAGCCGGTCGAAGGCGGCGATCCAGCGGACCGCCGCCGCGCGCGGGAGGTGGTGCAGCACCTGGCTCGCCGTCACCACGTCCACCGAGCGAGCGGCGAACGGGAGGGCGCCGCCGTCCGCCACGACGGCCGCGAGCGGCGCGGGCGGCGGGGGCGGCGGGGGCGGCGGGGGCGCGCGGGCTGCGTCGTGCGCCAGCCGCGCCGCGGTGCGGTTGAGGTCCACCCCGATGAGACGCAGGGCGATCCCATGCCGGCGGGCCGCCGCCGCCGCGGCGCGCGGGATGTCGCCCAAGCCCGTACCGACATCGAGCAGCGTCCACGAGGCCCCCGCGCCCCCCGCGCCCCCCGCGCCGCCCGCCGCCGCGGCGCGGAAGTACGGCTCGAGGGCGCGCACGACGGCGCGCGTTCCCCCGAACCAGGCGTTGAGCCGCGCGATGTCGTGCAGCTCCGCCTCTACGGCGCGCGGGTCGGCGCATGGGTCGTCGAGCAGCTCGGTGCCGATCATCCGCCCGCGAGACCGGCGTAGCCGCCGCGATAGTAGAGCAGGGGACGCCGCTCCGACACGGCGCCCCCCGTGACCAGGCCGAAGAACACCGTGTGGTCGCCGCCCGGCACCGCGGCGTACTTGTCGCATTCGATACTCGCCAGCACCCCCTCGAGCACCGGAATGCCGTGTGGGGTCTCGTGATACGCGATCCCCTCGAAGCGGTCGGGGTGCTCCGCGGCGAAGCGGCGGGCGATCGCCTCCTGATCGGCGGCGAGCACGTTGAGGACGAACCGGCTCGCGGCCGCGAGCGCCGCATGCATGTCGTGCCGCTGGTTCACCGAGACGAGCAGCAGCGGCGGCTCGAGCGACACCGACGCCACCGAGCTCGCCGTCATCCCGAGCGGCTGCCCCTGCGGGTCGCGGGTGGTGAGGACGGTGACCCCGGTTGCGAATCGCCCCAGGAGCTGGCGGAACTGGGCGGGGGGGACGCCGCGCGCGCTCACCAGAGGAGCCGTGCGAGGACGCGTGGCGCGAACACGCGGCGCGCCGGCACGACGTTGCCGGCCGCGCCCACCATCAGGTCGGCGAGCTCGGGCCGCGCCGCGAGCCGGCGCACGACCCGCCCGGTGAGGGCCGGCCAGCTCACGCCGAGCCCGATGGCGCGCTCGAGCAGCCATTTCCCCGCGAAGGCGCGGCGCCGCGCGCGCCGGTAGGGGGCGAGCGCAACGCGCGGCACGGGCCCCGCGCCCGATCGCAGCGCGCCGACGAGCGTCGCCGCGGCGAGCTCGGCACCGCGCAGGGCGGCGTAGATCCCCTGGCCCGTGAACGGATCGAAGAAATCGGCCGCGTCGCCCACGAGCAGCGCCCCGTCGGCGACGCTCGCGCGCGCCCGCTGGGCGAACGGGCCTGTGGCGAGCACGTCCCGCACCAGCCGCCCGGCGCCGAACCGGCCGGCGAGGCCGGGAAACCGCTCCAGCTCGGCGAAGAAGTCCCGCCGCAAATCCCTGCCGCCTGCGGCGCCGCGGCGTACGGCCGGTTGCGGCAGCACCAGCGCCACCGTCGTCACGCCGTCGCCCACGGGACCGAGGCCCACGTACCCGCACTCGCTGACGTGCAGTTCGCCCACACCGTCCCCGTCCGCGACGCCCGCCACGTGCGCCGCGAACGCGATGCGCCGCGGGCGCGTGCGCCGCAGGCCGCCGATGCGGCGCGCGACCGCCGAGCGGAGCCCGTCGGCGCCGACCACGACCCGGGCGCGACAGATCTCGCGGTGTCCGCCCGGCGTCCGGCCCACCACGCCGGCCACCGCTCCCCGGTCGCGGACGAGGTCTTCGACCGTCACGCCCTCGCGCACCGCGGCGCCCGCCGCCGCGGCGGCGTGGAGCAAAATCGTGTCGAGCCGCGCGCGCGTCAGGGCGTAGCCCGGGCGCGGCAGATGTCCGACCATCGCCGTGCCGTCGGGCGCCACGACCCGCATCCCGGTCACCCGGGCATGCGCTCCGCGCTCGACCGCCGCGACCACCCCCGCGCCCAGCCGTTCGAGCACGTCCGCGGCCGCCGGGCTCAGGTATTCCGCGCAGGGCTTGTCGCGGGGAAAGCGGGCGCGCTCGAGCACCGCCACCGACGCGCCCGCGCGCGCGAGCAGCAGCGCCGTCGCCGCGCCCGCCGGACCGCCGCCGACCACCACCGCGTCCCAGGAGCCGCGCACGCCGCTGCGCAGGGCGCGGCTACAGCCGCGCGCCGAGCCCGGCGACTGCCGCTCCGCACAGCGTCGCCGCGAGGTTGACCGCGTCGTTGTCGAGCCACCGCCAGCCGCGCGCGAGGTGCACCGGCGCGTGGCACACCGTCCCCCCGCGCTCGAAGCGGGCGTCGCAGGCGGGACAGCGGTAGGCGGCCTGGAGCGTGGCCCCGAGCAGCGAGTCCGCGAAGGCGCCGACGAGGCCGGCGGCCGCGACGAGCGCGAACAGCCGGCCCGCCGAGGTCGGAGCCCCCGCCCCCGGCGCGAGCGCCGCGGCGAGAGCTGCGATGAGCGCCGCGCCCGCCGCCGCGCCCGCGGTGCCGAGCGCCGTGATCCCGCCCGACGTGCCGCGCGCCACCCGCGCCCCGGTGGTGATGAGCCGCGGCGGGACGGGAGAAAAGGCGCCGATCTCGGTGGCCCAGGTGTCGGCCGCGGCGGCGGCGAGCGCCCCCGCCGCCACCGCCCACGATCCCAGCAGCGCGCCCGCCGCCGCGACGCCCCCGTTCGCCACCACCTGCCGCGCGGTCCGGCGCGGCGGGCGCCGCTCGGCGAGCCCCGTGAGCACGCTCCCCGAAACGAAAAACGCCGCGAGCACCGCGACCCCCGGCCACCCCGCGCCGCGGGCCATCGCCGCTCCGATCCCGACGGCCGCCACCACGCCGTCCGCCGTGAGCCACCTCACTCGCCGAACAGTTCGTGCAGGATGCGGCGCTTCAGCTCGGGGGGCGCGCCCTGGGCGCGGCAGCGGGCGCGGAGAAAGTCGAGGAACAGCTTTTCGAAATCGAAGTGCTCGCCGCACGGCGGGCAGTCCCGGAGGTGCTGGCGGATCTCGCGTTCCACCTCCGGCGTGAGTTCGCGGTCGAGGTACTCGTAGAGGTGCTCGGTGCACTCGCGGCAATTCATCGGGGGCTTCCTTTGATGTATCCCATGCCGACGGCGTAGCGGTACAGCTTCTGCTGCAGCAGATGCCGGGCGCGAAACAGCCGCGACTTCACGGTGCCGATGGGGACGTCGAGCACGCGGGCGATCTCCTCGTACGACAGGCCTTCGACATCGCTCAACACCACGGTCTCGCGGAATTGTTCCGGCAGCTCGTCGATGGCGCGCAGCACCTCCTCGTCCACGATGCGGTCGAAAAACGCGCCCTGGGGGTCTTCCTCCTGCAGCTCGTGGAAGACGGAGAAGGCCTCGATCGCGTCCAGATCCACGGTCTCCGGGCGCCGCGCGCGGCGGCGGTACTCGTTGATGAACGCGTGCCGCAGGATGGTGAGCAGCCACCCCTTCGCGTTGGTCCCCTTCTCGAACTGGTCCCAGGCGCGGTACGCCTTGAGCATCGTCTCCTGCACCAGGTCGTCGGCCTCGGCCGGGTTTCCGGTGAGGCGCAGCGCCACGCGGTAGAGGCTGTCGAGATGGACCAGGGCTTCGCGCTCGAAGCTGGCGCGCTTCTCGGCCTCGGCGGCGGGCGTGAGCGCCGGGGCGGCCGGGGGGATCGGAGGGGTTGGGGGGGTGGGCGGCGTCATGGTATGCCTTAACCTCTCCGCCTCCGCCCGGGTTCCGCAATGGGGGCGCGGGATGCTAGGTTTGGCGCGCCGTGGTCCACAGCATCGTGCCCCTCGCCGTGCTCGAGGCGATCCGCAACCTGGACACCCCCGTCGAGGACGGGCTGTCGGAGTTCGCGGACGAGCTGTTGTCGAAGCGCCTGGGGCTCTCCCCGACGGTGGCGATGCAGCTGCGCGAGTACGAGGGGATGGTGCGGCGCGACGCGCGGGCCGATGCCGGGCACGTGGAGGCGTTGCTGCGCCTGGTGGGGCGGCGGCCGGACGCGGATCTCGTGTTCGCCGACGCGGGCCGCCGGGTCGCCCGGCGCGCCGTGCGGCGGCTGTCGGTGCTCGCGCGGGTCGCCGCCCGGGCGGCGCCGGCGGTGCTCGGGTACGGGGCGGCGCGGCGGGCGGCGCGGGCGGTGCTGGGCGGGGAACTGCGGCGCGAGGGCGATGTCCCCGTGGCGCGGATGCGCCAGCCGCTCGCGGTGAACGCCACGCCCGACGGGGCGGCGTGCGCGCTCTACGGAGCCGCGTTCGCCGAGCTGCTGCGGCTGCTGGTCGGCTTCGAGGGGGCGATGCTCCACGTCGCCTGCCGCGCGTCGGGGAGCGCGATCTGCGAGTGGCGGGCGGTCCCGGCGGACCCCCGGCATCACTGATGCCGCCGCTCGAGGGGTTCGATTTCGTCGCGCTGGCGGAGGCGCTCGCCGCGCTCGGCGCCGACGCCTGGCTGCTCTACGACTTCCGCAAGACCAACCCCGTCGCCGGCCGCATCCTGGGCCCGGCGGGGATGGGCACGCGGCGCCTGTTCGTGCTGTTGCCGCGCGCCGGCCGTCCGGTGGCGGTGGCGCACCGCATCGAGCTCCAGCCGCTCGCCGACTTTCCGGGCGAGGTCCGCCCCTACGGCTCGTGGCGCGAGCTGCACCGCGAGCTCGAGGCCGTGGTGCGCGGGCGCACGCTGGCGCTCGAGATCTCGCCCGGCGACGCGGTGCCGTATCTCGACCGCGTGCCGCACGGCGTGGTCGAGCTGCTCCAATCGCTCGGGGCGCGCGTGGTGTCGTCGGCGCCGCTCGTGACGCGGTTCGCCGCGCGCTGGTCGGCGGCGGAGCTCGCGGGGCACCGGCGCGCCGCCGAGCAGCTCGCCGCCATCGCCCGGGACGCTCTGGCGTGGGCGGGCGCCGAAACGGCCCGCGGCGCCGAGGTGCGGGAGACCGACCTCCAGCGCCGCGTGCGCGACGCGTTCGAGCGCGCCGGGCTGCACACCCCCGAGGGGCCGATCGCGGCGTTCGGGCCCCACTCGGCGCTGCCGCACTACGAGCCGCAGGCGGGGGCCGACCGGCGCTTGGAAGCCGGCGACGTGATGCTGCTCGACCTGTGGGCCGGGCCCGCGCCCGGCTCGGTGTTCGCCGACCAGACGTGGATGGCGTACGCGGGCCGGGCGCCGGACGCCGAGGTGCGGCGCGTGTGGGCGGCGGTGCGCGGGGCGCGCGACGCCGCAGTGCGCCTGCTGGCCGAGCGCTGGCGCGCGGGCGCGCCGCTCACCGGGGCGGACGTGGACGACGCGGCGCGCGCCGTGATCCGCGACGCGGGGCTCGCCGAGTTTTTCGTGCACCGCACCGGCCACTCGATCGACCGCGATCTGCACGGCTCGGGACCGCACATGGACAACTTCGAGACCGCCGACACCCGGCCCCTCGTGGCCGGCATCGGCTTTTCGGTGGAGCCCGGCGTCTATCTCCCGGGGCGCTTCGGGATGCGGAGCGAGATCAACGTGTATCTCGGCGAGACGGGTCCCGAGGTGACGCCCCGGGCCCCGCAGGACGAGCTGCTGCTCGTGTGAGCGGCGTCAGCCGGCGAGGGGTGCGCCGGCGGGCTCGTCGCGGAACTGGCGCTGGTACAGCCGGGCGTACAGGCCGCCGCGCGCGAGCAGCTCCTCGTGCGTGCCCTCCTCCACCACGCGGCCGTGATCGAGCACCACCAGCCGGTCGGCGCGGCGCACGGTGGAGAGGCGGTGCGCGATGATCAGCGTGCTCCGCCCCTTGAGCAGCCGCTCCAGCGCCTCCTCGATCAGCCGCTCGCTCTCGGCGTCGAGGCTCGAGGTGGCCTCGTCGAGGATGAGCACCGCCGGGTCCTTGAGCAGGGCGCGGGCGATGGCCACCCGCTGGCGCTGGCCGCCGGAGAGCTTCACGCCGCGCTCGCCGACCAGGGTGGCGTAGCCCTCGGGCAGCCGTTCGATGAATTCGTGGGCGTGAGCGGCGCGCGCCGCCGCTTCGATCTCCGCCGGCGTCGCGTCGGGGCGCCCGTAGCCGATGTTCTCGGCCACGGTGCCGCTGAACAACGCGGGCTCCTGCGGCACGATGCCGATCGCCCGCCGCAGCTCGGCGAGCCGCACGGTGCGGATGTCGATCCCGTCGAGGGTGATCCGGCCCGCCGTGACGTCCCAGAAACGGGGCAGCAGATTCGCCACCGTCGTCTTGCCGGCGCCCGACGGCCCCACCAGGGCCACGACCTCGCCCGGCGCGATGGTGAACGAGACGCGGTCGAGGGCGAGGGGCAGGCCCGGCGCGTAGCGGAAGCTCACGTTGTCCAGCGCGACGGCGCCGCGCAGCGGCACGGGCAGCGGCCGCGGATCGGGGGGGTCGGCGACCCCGGGTCGCGTCTCGAGCAGCTCGAACACCCGCCGCGCCGCCCCCACGGCCTCCTGATAGCTCGAGAACAGCCCGGCCAGCGTCCCCACGGCCGCCGCCACGTAGAAGGCGTAGAGCAGGAACGACACCAGCTCCCCCGCCGTGAGCTGCCCGGCGAGCACCAGGCGGCCGCCCTTCCACAGGACCACGTCGATGCCGCCGAAGATGACGAACGTGATCACCCCGAAGAACACGCCCCGCACCACCGCGCGCCGCAGCGCGGCGCGGACCACTTCCGCCATCCAGCGCCCGTAGCGCCGGGCCTCCCACGCCTCCTGCACGAAGCTCTGCACCGTGCGGATCTGGCTGAACGCCTCCTCCGCCACCGCCGCTCCGCCGGCCACCTTGTCCTGCACGCTCGTGCTCGAGCGCCGCAACCGCCGCCCGAAGAAGAACGCGGCGCCGACCACCACGGGGACCACGAGCACCGTGGTCTCCGTGAGCTGCCAGTGGGTCAGCGTGAGCAGCACCAGGCTCCCGATCAAGAACAACGCCTGGCGGGAAAACTCGGCGATCTGGTTCGACACCACCGACTGGAGGGTGGCGATGTCGTTGCCGAGGCGGCTCGTCAGCTCGCCCGTGCGCCGCTCGGCGAAAAAGCCCGGCGGGAGGCGCAGCAGATGCTCGAACAGGTCCTGGCGCAGGCGCGCGATCACGCGCTCGCCCGTCGCGGAGAGCAGGTAGGTTTGAGTGAAGTTGAGGAGCGCCTGCACCACGAACAGGCCCGCGAGCGCCAGCGCGATGCGATCGAGCATCCGCCGGTCGCCGTGGACGAAGGCCGCGTCGAGGAGGAACCGCACCACCTGCGGGAACGCGAGGCCGATCCCCGCGCTGGCGACGAGGCTCAGCGTCGCGCCCACGAGGGCCCAGCGGTGCGGCCGGATCCGCGGCCACAGCTTGGCCAGCGCGCCGGGGGCGACCACCCGGGCCGTCGTCATAGCGCCGCGAGCACGAGGCCCGCCCACACCGCAGTGCCGACCGCGACGTGGGCGGCCTGGAGGGGGGCGGGGAGCGCGAGCAGCACCATCGCCGCGGCGACCGCCACTTGGAGGGCCACGAGAGCGCTCACCCCCCACGCCGCGCGCCGCCGGGTGCCCGCCGCCCACCACACGACCGTGCCGAGCAGCGCGTAGGCGAGCAACCGGTGCGTCCAGTGCACGTGCTGCAGATAGTTCCCGTCCGGGACGAGCTGGCCGTTGCAGAGGGGGAAGCCCAGGCACGCGCTCGCGGCGCCGAGGTTCGCGGTGAGGGCGCCGAAGAGCACCGTGACGAAGCCGAGGCCGAGCGCCGCGGCGCCCGCCGCCGCCCCCGCCCCCGCCGGGCGCGCGAGCGGCCGGCCCCGCGCCGCGACGAGCAGCGCCGCGAGCAGCAGCATCGCGGTGCCGAGGTGCAGGATCACCGTCCACGGCGGGAGCACCAGCTTCACCGCCACGGCGCCGAGCGCGACTTGCAGCGCGAGCAGGGCGGCGGCCGCGTAGGCCGCCGCGGGGCCGGGCGCCGCCGCGCGGGCGACGGGGCCGTTGCCCGTGGCCGCACGGTGTGCGCGCGCGCTCCGCTCGAGCCACCAGGCGGAGGCGGCGGTCGCGAGCACCAGCGCCGAGACCGCCGCCGCCACCAGCCGGTGCGCGTACTCGATGAGCGTGGGCAGGTCGAGCGGCGGGAGCAGCCTGCCGTTGCACAGCGGCCAGTGCTCGCCGCAGCCCATCCCCGAGCCGGTGATCCGCACGACGGCGCCGAGGATGATGAGCAGGTACGTGCAGCCCGCCGCGGTCCAGGCGAGCCGCCGGAAGCGTCGCGTCATGAGGCCCGAAATGTATATTCCCCCGCCTCATGTCTGCACCGGCGCGGGGCGCCGACCGCTGGGGCGATCGCCTGCCGCGGCGGCTCGGGCTGTGGAGCGCGGTGGCCGTGGCCGTGGGCTCCACGATCGGCAGCGGCATCTTCCGCACGCCCGCGGGGGTCGCCCAGCAAGTGGGCGACGTGCCGCTGTTCCTGCTGGGCTGGGTGCTGGGCGGGGCGGTGGCCCTCGCGGGCGCCCTCACCTATGCGGAGCTCGCGGCGCTGTATCCCCGCTCGGGCGGGATCTACGTGTTCATTCGCGAAGCGTTCGGCCCCCTGCCGGCGTTCCTCTTCGGCTGGGCGGAACTGCTGATCATCCGGCCGGGCGCCTACGGCGCCATTTCCATCACCTCGGCGGCGTACACGCTGCGGCTCCTCGGCCTCGATCCGGCGGCGCCCGTGGCGGGGCTGCCGGTGCGGGCCGAGCAATTGCTGGCGGCGGGCTACATCGTGGCGGTCGCGGCGGTCAACTACTTCGGCATCCATCGCGGCGCCGTGCTCCAGAACCTGAGCACCGCGTTCAAGGTCGGCGCGCTCGTGGCGCTCATTCTGCTCGGGGTGGCGCTGGGCGGCGGCCGCTGGGCGGACCTGTTCGCCGAGCGCGCCGCGGTGGGGCTGTCGCCGTTCCTCGTGGCGATGGTCTCCATTCTCTGGGCGTACGACGGGTGGGGCGATCTCGCCTTCGTCGGCGGCGAGGTGCGCGATCCGGAGAAGAATCTCCCCCGGGCACTCGTCCTCGGGGCGGGCAGCGTGGTGGCGCTGTATCTCGCCGCCAACCTGGTGTACCTGCACTTGATCCCGATCGCGGCGATGCGGGGGGCGGAGCTCGTGGCGGCGGACGCGGCGCGGCTGCTCATCGGGCCCGCCGGCGCGGTGGCGGTGTCGGCGGCGGTGGCGGTGAGCACGTTCGGCACCCTGAACGGCTCGATGATGACGGCGCCGCGCATCTTCTTCGCGATGGCGGAGGACGGACTGTTCCCGCGCGCCATCGCGCGTGTGCACCGGCGCTCGGGGGCGCCGGCCAACGCGGTCGTGCTCGCCGCGGCGCTGGGGACGGTGTTCGTGCTCGTGCGCACCTTTACCCAGCTTGCGGAGCAGTTCGTGATCGGCATCTGGCCGTTTTACGCCCTCGCCGTCGCGGCGGTGTTCGTGCTGCGCCGCCGGCCCGGCCTCGGGCGCCCCTACACGGCGCCCGGGTATCCGTGGGTGCCGGCGCTGTTTCTTGCGGGCTCGCTGCTGCTGCTCGGGAACTACCTGGTGTCGCAGCCGCTGCTGTTTCTCCTCGATGTCGCCGTCATCCTCGCCGGCGTCCCCGTCTACGGCGCCTGGACGCGCCGCCGGGCGGGCGCGCGCGCCGCGACGCGGCCGTGACGCGGCGGTGACCGCCCGTCGCATTGACGGTCTTGGCGGGCGCGGACATTTTTACCGCGCCCTTGAACCCCGCTCGGTAGCGTCGCTTCCGGAGGCCCATCGATGACTCGCTCGTTCGCTGTTCTGTCCGCTCTGGCGCTCGCGCTGCTCCCGGCGGGCCGGCTCGCCGCGCAAGGGGTGACGTCGGCCGCGGTCGCGGGCCGCGTCACCGACGAGGCGGGTGCGCCCGTCCCCCTCGCTCAGCTGACGCTCGTTAACGCTGCCACCGGCGAGCGGTATGCGACGCGCTCGCGCGACGACGGCCGGTACGCGTTCGAGAACGTCACCATCGGCGGCCCCTACACGCTCACGGCGCGCGCCCTCGGCTTCGAGGCCAAGAGCTCCGCGCCCTTCGAGCTGCGCCTGGGCCAGCGCTTCGTGCTCGACCTGAGCCTGCAGCGTGCCGCGGTGGAGGTGGCCGGGGTCACGGTCGAGGCCGCCGCCAATCCGCTCCTCTCGCCCGCGCGCACCGGCGCCCAGACGTTCGTCTCGGACTCGGCCCTGCGCCGCCTCCCCACGCTCAACCGCAGCTTCGACAACTTCCTGTCCACCGCGCCCCAGATCGTGGGCCGCTCGGTCACGGGCCAGAACGATCGGTTCAACAACATCCAGGTGGACGGCACGGTCAACAACGACCTGTTCGCCCTCGGCTCGAGCAACGGCACGCCGGGCGGCGCGGTGAACGCCCGGCCGATCTCGATCGACGCGGTCAAGGAGTACCAGATCCTCATCGCGCCGTTCGACGTGCGGCAGGGCGGCTTCGTGGGCGGCCTGGTGAACGCGGTCACCAAGTCGGGGACCAACGAGTTCCACGGCTCCGCGTACGGCTACCTCCAGAATCAGAATCTGGTCGGGACCGACACCGCCGGCGTGTCGGTGCCCATCCCCGAATACCAGCAGCAGCAGTACGGCGGGACGCTCGGCGGCCCGATCATTCGCGACAAGCTGCACTTCTTCGTGGCGGGCGACTTCCGGCACGACAACCGGCCCTTCGCCTCGAGCCTCCAGATCGGCCCCGACCCCAACAACCCGGCCGACACCGCCGGCGTCGGCATCACGCAGGCGCGCGCCGACTCGGTGCGCAACATCCTGATGAACGTGTACGGACTGCCCGATCCGGGAACGTGGCGGGCGCCGCAGATCAACAACCCGGAGACCAACCTCTTCGGCAAGCTCACCCTCCAGGCGAGCACCAACAGCCGCCTCGAGGTCTCTGGCATCCTGGTGAACGCGAACCAGGACAAGCACATCCACAGCTACCAGTCGGGGTACACCAACCCGCCGACGTTCTCCATCGCCCGCGACGGCTACGAGCTGTCGAACAGCGGCTACACGATGAAGAACGAGACGCGGACGCTGCGCGGGAAGTGGACCGCGACCTTCGCGAACCGCTACGCGAACGAACTCATCGTCGGCCGCACCACCATCTCGGACAACCGCCCGCCGAAGAGCAACGCGCCGTTGATCCTCGTCGCGGGCAACTCCCCGGGCACCTATCTCGCCGCGGGGGCGGAGCGGTTCTCGCAGGCCAACTCCCTCGATCAGCGCGTGGTCGAGGTGACGGACAACCTCACGATCCCGTTCGGGCGCCACGCGGTGACCGTCGGCACCCACAACGAGTTCATCCACTTCCGGAACGTGTTCTTCCCCGCCTCGATCGGGATCTGGGACTTCGCGAGCCCCGCGGCGCTCGCGGCGGGCACGCCCGACTTCTTCGCGCGCGCCCTCCCGGGCCCGAGCCGGCCCGACGGCCCGGTGGCCGACTTCAACGTCACGCAGGTCGGGTTCTACGCGCAGGACCGCTTCGCGCCCGTGCCGAACCTCACGGTGACCGCGGGGCTGCGGATGGACGTGCCGTCGCTGCCCGCGCCGGCGTTCAACCCGACCCTCGACACCATCGCGTTCCCGGCCCTCGGCGGCAAAGGCGTGAACACCAGCTCCACGCCGAGCGGCAACGTGCTGTGGTCGCCGCGGCTGGGCTTCAACTACGACGTCAACGGGCGGCAGGAGACAGTGGTGCGCGGCGGCATCGGCGTGTTCAGCGGCCGGCCGCCCTACGTGTGGGTGTCGAACGCCTTCGGCAACACCGGGCTCGAGCAGCAGACCCTCGTCTGCACCGGGGCGGGCGTGGTGCCGACGTTCACGGTCGATCCCGCCAACCAGCCCACCCAGTGCGCCAACGGGGCGGGCCCGTCGTCGGCCGCGACCTCGATCGTGTTCTACGACCCGAACTTCAAGTTTCCCCAGGCGCTGAAGCTCGCGCTCGGCGCCGACCGCGCGCTGCCGTGGAACCTCGTCGCCTCGGTGGATTTCATCTTCACCAAGGCGATCAACCAGTACTACCTCCAGGACGTGAACCTGCGGGGCATCCAGGCGGCGGCGGCGGGCGAAGGGGGCCGGGCACTCTACGGCACCATCAACCCCGCCAACGGCCGGGCCACGGTGCTGCGCGTCACCAGCGCGGCGGCGGACGTGATCGAGAACCGCAACATCAGCAAGGACCGCTCCACCTCGCTCACCGTCCAGCTCCTCAAGCGGTTCAGCGACGGGCTCGAGTTCAACGCCGCCTACACCTACTCGCACGCGCTGGACGTGATCTCGATGACGTCCGACATCACCAACTCGAACTTCCGGTTCGGCGCGCTCGACGGCACCATCGAGAATCGCAACCTGCGCACCTCGGCGTTCGACCGGCCGCACAAGGTCACGATCTCGGGCACCGTGAACGTGCCGTTCGGCGGGCGGTTCTCGCTCATCTACAACGGCGTGTCGGGTTCGCCGTTCACCTACGTCGTGAACGGCGACGCCAACGCGGACGGCGTGAGCGGCAACGACCCGGTGTACGTGCCGCGGGGCCGCAGCGACATCACCATGCAGAATCCGGCCGCCTTCGACACCCTGGACGCCTACATCAACGGCGAGTCCTGCCTCGCCAACAACCGGGGCCGGATCCTGCCCCGCAACGCCTGCCGCAACGCGTGGCAGAACATCTTGAACGCGCGGTTGAGCTGGGCGATCCCGACGGTGCGCGGGCAGTCGCTCGAGATCATCGCCGACATGCTCAACGTGTTGAACTTCCTCAACTCGAGCTGGGGGCTGTTCCGCCAGACCGGCGTGTTCGAGGAGACCAACCTGCTGCGGCTCGTGGGCTACGACACGGTGAACCAGCGGGGGATCTACGCGCTGAACCTGCCGCGCCGCAACCAGGTGCAGATCAACGCCATCGGCTCGCGCTGGGTGTTCCAGCTGGGGACGCGGTACACGTTCTAGCCTAGGTTCGCGCCCGCGCGAACAGCCACGCGCCGGCCGCGCCGAACACCAGGTTCGGCACCCAGGCCGCGAGCGCCGGGGGCAACGCGCCCCCGGCGCCCACGGCCTTGGCGAGCTGGAACATCAACAGGTCCACGAAGGTGGTCGCGAGGCACACCGCCACGCCCCACGCGGCGCCGCTGCGCGGCGTGGTGACGGCGAGCGGCGCGCCGAAGACCGCGATCACGATGCAGGCGAACGGCACCGCCAACTTGAGAGCGCGCTCCACCCGCAGCTTCTTCGTGTCGGAGCCCGACCGGGCCAGCGCGTCGATGTAGCGGCCCAGCTCCGCGTAGCGCATCTCGTCGGGCGCCTTGGGCTCGGCCAGCAGCTCGGCCGGACTCTCGCGCAGCGCCGCGGTCCGCAGCGTGTCGAACGTGAACGCCGTCTCCCGCGTGGGACCCGCGAGATAGCGCACCGCCCCCCGGACCAGCGTCCAGCCGCGCGCCCGGCGGCTCGTGTCGTACACCGCGCGCTGCGCCGCCACCAGAATGGTCGGGTACTCCTCCCCCGTGCCCTCGCGCTCCAGGATCACGTCGCGCATCACCTGCGGCGCGAGCTCGAGCGAGCGGATGGCGTACACCCAGCCGCCGTCCGCCCGGTACACGAAGTTGTACCGCGGGCCCGCCGCCCGCCGCTGCTTGTCGCCGATGAGCTCCGCCCGCCGGGCCGAGGTCACCGGGGCGAGCTCGGTGAGCGCGAGATCGAGCAGCACCGCCCCGAGCGACGCCGCGAGCAGCGGCCGGACCACCCGATGAAACGACAGCCCCGACGCCTTCGCCGCGGTGAGCTCGGCATGCCGCCCCAGTCCGCCCACCGTAAACACCACCGCGAACAGCACCGCGACCGGGAGCACCAGCGCGATGGTTTCGGGCAGGTAGAACACGTACGACAGCGCGATGCGGCCCCGCGGGATCCCGCGCCCGAGATAGGTGTCGAGGCGGTCGGTGAGATCGATCACCATCACCAGGAACGGAAACCCCAGGGCCGCGAGCAGCATCACCTTCGCCCACTCGCGCAGCACGTAGCGGTCGAGCGTGCTCAGCGCCCGCGCGCTCACCATCGGCCCCCGCCCCCGCCCCCGCCCCCGCCCCCGCCCCCGCTCTCGGCCGGCGCGCCGGCCGCCCGGGCGAGCGCCGCCACGGCGCGCGCCACCGCCTCGCCGAGTTCGCCCCAGTCGCCGCCGTGTGGCGAGTGGCCCGGCCGGCGCAGCCGCCAGATCAAGGCGAGCCCCACCGCGGCGAACAGCAGGTTCGGGGTCCACATCGCGAAGAACGGCGACACGATCAGCCGGTCGCCCAGCTCCTCCCCGCCGATCAGCCCCACGTAATACACGGTGAACACCGCGACGCTGGTCCCGATCACGAGCCCTGCGCCGCCGCGCGGAAACCGCAGCCCCACCGGCGCTCCCACGAGCGCGAACACGAGGCACGCCGCGGCGATCGCGTACTTCTTCTGGATCTCGACCGCGTAGCCCGCCGCCCGCTGCCGCGCGGCACGCACGCGCTGCTCCTCGCCGATCCCCGCCGCCGGACTGATGAGCGGCGTGGGCAGCCCGGGGGCGGCGCCGGCCGAGGGCGCCGGGGACGCGGGGGGCGCAGGGGGCGCAGGGGGTGCCGGAGGCTTGGCGGGCGTCTGCTGCGCGGGGGGGGCCGGGGGGCCGGGGGGTGCCGCCGCCGCTTGGGCGGGCGCGAGCCACGCGCCGACTCGCGCGAGCAGCCGGCAGTAGAGCCCCGGCGGCGCAGTGTCGGGCGTGTCGGCCGACGCCGGCGGCGCCAGGGGGGCGAGGCCCGCGAGACGGCGCAGATCGTTGGCGACGGCCAGCCGGCCGTCGCGCACCGCACGCTCGACGTCGCGCCGGGCGGCGGCCGCGGCCCGGCGCATCTCGCAGATCGACATCTCGCGGTCGCTCTTGTAGGTGTCGCTCGCGGTCCGCTCCAGCGCGTTCCCCACCCCCGTTACCCGCATCCGGTTGATCTGGAAAAAGGTGCGGTTGAACTGCGTCGGGTCGCTGCGGTTCACCTCCTCGATGTCGCCCGTCTCGAGCGTCAGGTACAGGTCCCGCTGGCCGAAGGCGTAGGCCATCTGGCCGCTGTCGGCGGTGATGATGCGGCGGCGCTCGGCGTCGGTGAGGTCGTAGATCGTCACGTCCTTGAGCCGGTTCGAGGCGCCGTCAATGCGGGCCGCGCGCAGGAAGAACTGCCCCGGCAGCACCTCGTTGATCACCTGCTCCTTGAGCTCGAACGCCGGCTTCTTGCGCTGGATGTCCATCTGGAGGGTGCGCAACCGGTGGTTGGAGCGCGGCAGCAGTTGGTCGTTCCAGGCGAACGACAGCGCCGCCACGCCCGCCGCGCCGGCGAGCACGGGCGCGACAAGGCGCCCGATGCTCACGCCCCCCGCCTGCATGGCCGTGATCTCGTTGTCGGCCGCGAGCCGGGTGAACACGTGCAGCACCGCCACGAGCACCGCCATCGGCAGCGTCACCGCCACGATGAACGGGACCGACAGCACGAACACTTCGACGATCACGCCCGTGGGGAGGCCCTTGCCGAGCAGGCTGGAGAGCTGCTTGGCGATCTGGTTGATGAGCAGCAGGGCGGTGAGCGCGGTCAGGGCGAAGCCGAGCGGCGCAACGTGCTGGCGCAGGAGATAGCGGCTGAGGGTGCGCACGGTGGGTGGGGCCATTATATTCGGAACTCCTAGTCCCTACAAGGGATGCGACCCCCGGCCCGGCCGGTCGCGGTCCCCGTCGGCCATACCCCGGTTCGACAGGCAGGATGCGGGCGCGAAGAAGGAGGCGCCGCAACGCGTGAGGCGTGACATCCCTCGGAGCTCCCGCCGGCGCGCCGGCCTGGCGCTCGTCCTGGCCCTCGCCTGCGGCACCCGCGCGGGCGGGCGGCATCCGCGCGAGTTCGACGGGCAGCGTGCCTTCGGCTACATCGAGCAGCAGCTCTGGTTCGGGCCCCGCGTCCCCGGCACCCCCGCCCACGAGCGCGCCGGCGACTGGATCCTCGCCCGCCTGCGCGCCACCGCCGACACGGTGGCGGTGCAGGCGATCACGCACGTGACGCGCCGCGGCGATACCCTCCGCCTGCGCAACTTCTTCGCCCGCTTCCGGCCGGGCGCGCCCGAGCGCATCCTGTTCCTCGCCCACTGGGACACCCGCCCCCATGCCGATCAGAGCCCCAACCTCGGCCAGCAGCGGCTCCCCGTTCCCGGCGCCAACGACGGCGGCTCGGGCGTCGCCGTGCTCCTCGGCGTGGCCGACGCGCTCAAGGCGCGGCCCCCCGCGGTCGGGGTGGACCTCCTGTTCGTGGACGGCGAAGACTACGGCAACTTCGCCACCGACTCGAGCGACGTGCTCATCGGCTCGCGCTACTTTGCCGCGCACCAGCCGCCGGGCTACCCGCCGCTCTTCGCCGTGCTCTTCGACATGGTCGCCGACAAGGACCAGCAGTTCTACTACGAAGGCAACTCGCAGGCGGTCGCTCCCGAGGTCGTGGACCGCGTGTGGCGCACCGCCGCCGACCTGGGCTACGGGCGCGTCTTCATCCCGGGCGTCCGGCACACCCTCGTGGACGACCACGTCGCGCTCCAGCGCGGCGGCATTCACGCGATCGACGTCGTGGACTTCGACTACCCCTACTGGCACACCACCGAGGACACGATCGACAAGGTCTCGGCTGCGTCGCTCCAGGTCGTGGGCGATGTCGCAATCGCGCTGGTGCGGGGAGTCCGCCCGTAGGGACTCTGCCCCCGATCCGCAATGCCGTGGCGGGCCTCGCGGAGAACGGATGTCGCGCGGCCGCGGGCGCGCCGTTAGTCTCGCGCCATGGACGACCGTCAGGCGGCCCTGTTGCTCGCCGGGCTCGCGGCGGCGGGCGCGGGCGTGCGGCTCGCGCTCGCGCCCGTCCCGGGACGAGCGCCCGGCGACGTGCGGCTCGTCGCCGCCGACACGCCGCCGGCGCGCGGCGAGCGGGGCCTGCGCGAGACCGCGCGCGCCGCAGCCCGCCTCGCACGCCCCCTCCTTCCCGGCGAGCGGATCGACCTCGATCGCGCCGATGTGACCGAGATCACGCGGCTCCCCCGCATCGGCCCCGCCTTCGCCCAGCGCATCGTGGCGTGGCGGGAACAGCACGGCCGGTTCGGCAGCCTCGCGCGCTTCGACAGCGTGCCCGGGGTGGGCCCCCGGTTGCTCGAGACCCTGCGTCCCTACGTGATGTTTTCGGGGGTTGTCCCGCCACCGCCTTGACACCCCCCCGGCGGCACGTATGTTAGACCGTTCAATTTCAACGAGTTGCGTACGGCGACCGCAGCGGCCACCACGGACAAGCTGGGCGAGATCCTCGTCCGCGAAGGCCTGATCACCCCGGACCAGCTTCGCAAGGCGCTCCTCGAGCAGAAGAACACGGGGATGCGCCTCGGCTATACCCTGGTCAAGCTGGGCTTCATCGAGGAGACCGAGATCTCCAAGATGCTGGCCCGGCAGTACCGCATGCCCGCGGTGGACCTGTCGCGGTTCGAGGTGGACCCCAAGATCCTCAAGCTGATCCCGGCCGACGTCGCCATCAAGCACACCGTACTCCCCCTCAAGCGCGACGGCCGCACCCTCACCGTGGCGATCGCCGATCCCAACAACGTGGCGGCGATCGAGGACATCAAGTTCGTCACGCGCTGCGACGTGTTCCCGGTGATCGCCGGGGAGTACACCCTGCGCAACGCCATCGACCGCTACTACCAGCAGTCGGACGCGCAGCTCCAGACGCTTCTCAAGGACATCGAGGCGGCCGAGGAGCTCGAGGTAGTCGAGGAGGAGGTGGACGAGGACGTCAAGGCGCAGGATCTGGCCGACGACGCTCCGGTGGTGAAGCTCATCAACGGCTTGCTCCTCGACGCGGTGAAGCGGGGCGCGTCCGACATCCACATCGAGCCCTTCGAGCACGAGCTGCGGGTGCGCTACCGGGTGGACGGGGCGTTGCAGGAAGTGATGAAGCCGCCGGTGAAGATGCGGGCGGCGCTGACGTCGCGCGTCAAGATCATGGCGCAGCTCAACATCGCCGAGCGGCGGGTGCCCCAGGACGGCCGCATCAAGCTCAAGGTGGGCAACCGGGTGATCGATTTCCGCGTCTCGACCCTGCCGGTGCTGTTCGGCGAGAAGATCGTGCTGCGGATCCTCGACAAGGGGAACCTCGCGCTCGACCTCACGAAGTTCGGCTTCGAGCCCAAGGCCGAGCAGGACCTGATGCGCGCGATCCTGAACCCCTACGGGATGGTGCTCGTCACCGGGCCGACCGGGTCGGGGAAGACGACGACGCTGTACTCGGCGCTGTCGCGCATCAACACCGAAGAGGTGAACATCATGACGGCCGAGGATCCGGTCGAGTACAACCTGATGGGGATCAATCAGGTGCTCGTCCGCAACGAGGTCGGCATGACGTTCGCCGCGGCGCTCAAGGCGTTCCTGCGGCAGGATCCGAACATCATCATGGTGGGCGAGATCCGCGACCTCGAGACGGGCTCGATCGCCATCAAGGCGGCGCTCACGGGGCACCTGGTGCTCTCGACGCTGCACACCAACGACGCGCCCTCGACCATCACGCGCATGATCGACATGGGGATCGAGCCGTTCAACGTGGCGAGCGCCGTGAACCTGATCGTGGCGCAGCGGCTGGTGCGGCGTATCTGCGTGGAATGCAAGCAGGAGCACCAGTACACGCCCGAGGAGCTGCATGCGCTGGGCATTCCGCCCGCCGAGGCGGCGAAGATCACCTTCTACAAGGGCGCGGGCTGCGACGCCTGCAACGGGACGGGGTACAAGGGGCGGCAGGGGCTGTACGAGGTGATGGCGATGTCGAGCACGCTGCGGCGGATGGTGCTGAAGGGCGCGTCCACCGACGAGCTGCGCGAGCAGGCGGTGAAGGAGGGGATGCTCACGCTGCGCATGGACGGGATGCTCAAGGTCAAGCGCGGCATCACTACGCTGGAGGAAGTCGTGAAGGAGACGGCGGCATGACGGCGGGCGCGGTGCAGGGCGTGAATCTGCGGGCGCTCCTCGAGGAGATGGTCGAGCGGGACGCCTCGGACCTCCACATCGTGGCGGGCGACCGTCCCAAGCTGCGCATCGACGGCGACATCGTGAACTCGTCCGTGGAGACGGTGCTGACGCCCAAGGACACGCTCGCGATCGCCTACTCGGTGCTCACGGAGAACCAGAAGAAGCGCTTCGAGAGCGAGAGCGAGCTCGACTTCTCCTTCGGGATCCAGAACCTGGCGCGGTTCCGCGCCAACTGCTTCAAGCAGCGCGGCTGCGTGTCGCTCGTGATCCGGCAGATCCCCGCGAACGTGCGGACGTTCGAGGAGCTGGGGCTCCCGCCCATCGTGGCGAAGCTCGCCGAGCGGCCGCGCGGGCTGGTGCTGGTGACGGGGCCCACCGGCTCGGGGAAGAGCACCACGCTCGCGGCGATGGTGGACAAGATCAACAAGGAGATGAAGGGGCACATCATCACCGTCGAGGATCCGATCGAGTTCATCCACCGGCATCAGAGCTGCATCGTCAACCAGCGCGAGATCGGGACCGACACGGTGAGCTTCGCGGCGGCGCTCAAGTACGCGCTGCGCCAGGACCCCGACGTGGTGCTGATCGGCGAGATGCGCGACCTCGAGACCACGGCGGCGGCGCTCACCATCGCCGAGACGGGGCACCTTGTCTTCGCCACCCTGCACACGAACTCGGCGGCGGAGAGCATCAACCGTATCATCGACATCTTCCCGTCGCACCAGCAGACCCAGATCCGCACCCAGCTGTCGTTCGTGCTGGAGGGGGTCATCACCCAGACCCTGCTCCAGAAGGCGAAGGGGCGGGGGCGCGTGCTGGCGGCCGAAATCCTGGTCGTGACGCCCGCCATCCGGGCGCTCATCCGCGACCAGAAAATCGAGCAGATCCCCTCGATGATGCAGGCCGGCAAGAAGCACGGCATGCAGACGCTCAACGACGCCCTCTACCAGCTGTACGTGGAGCGCCAGGTGACCAAGGAGGAATGCCTCCGCGTCACCTCGCAGCCCAACGAGTTCCTGCGCATGATCGGCGAGCCGCCGCTCGACGAGAAAGAACCGCTGGGCCCGGCCGCGGGCCATGCGGCGGGGACGTCGAAGGTCGCGGCCCGCCGCTAGTCCCGCGCCCCCGAGGGAGGGTTCCCGATGCCGGTCTTCCAGTACACCGCGCGCACGCTCAAGGGCGAGCTGATCAACGACAAGATCGACCTGCCCACGCGCGACGACGTCATCGCGCACCTGCGCAAGAACCGCCTGGTGGTGGTGCAGGTCCGCCCCGCCCCCCGCGAGTTCAAGCTCCGCCTGAAGCTCGGCAGCGGCGTCAAGACCCGCGACCTGGTGGTGTTCACCCGCCAGTTCTCCACCATGATCAACGCCGGGCTGCCCCTCGTGCAGGCGCTCGACATCCTCGCCCGGCAGACCGAAAACAAGGCCCTCGCCGACGTCACCCGCCAGGTGGTGTACGACGTCGAGAGCGGCCAGACCCTCGCCGACGCGTTGCGCAAGCACCCCCGGGTGTTCGGCGATCTCTACGTGAACATGGTGGCCGCGGGCGAGGCGGGCGGCATCCTCGACACCATCCTGCTGCGGCTCGCGCAGTTCCTCGAGAAGAACGACGCCATCGTGCGCAAGGTGAAGGGCGCGATGATCTACCCGGGCGTGATCCTCACCGTGGCGGTCGTCGCGGTGGCGGTGCTCTTGATCTTCGTGATCCCGACCTTCCAGAACATGTTCGCGTCGGTCAACCTGGAGCTGCCCCTCCCCACGCGCATCGTGATCGGCGCGTCCAACCTCCTGAAGCACTACTGGTGGCTGATCCTCGGCGTGATCGGACTCGGCGTGTTCGCCCTCAGCCGCTATTACCGCACCGCCCCCGGCCGCCTGCAAATCGACACCCTGCTGCTCAAGACGCCGGTCCTGGGCGACGTGCTCCGCAAGGCCGCCGTGTCGCGCTTCACGCGCACGCTCGGCACCCTGATCTCGTCCGGCGTTTCGATCCTCGACGGCCTCGAGATCACCGCCCGCACCGCGGGCAACATGGTGATCCACAACGCCGTCATGGAGTCGCGCGCCTCGATCGCGGGCGGCGAGACCATCTCGGCGCCGCTCCAGAAGTCCGCGGTCTTCCCCCCGATGGTCATCTCGATGATCGCCGTCGGCGAGCAGACCGGCGGCCTCGACGAGATGCTCTCCAAGATCGCGGACTTCTACGACGAAGAAGTGGACGCCGCCGTGAGCGCGTTGCTCTCGCTCATGGAGCCGGTCATGATCGTGGTGCTCGGCGTGATCGTGGGCGGGATGGTGGTGGCGATGTACCTGCCGATCTTCGACATGGTGAACGCGGTGCAGTGACCGCGGGCGCCCGCCTCCGGCACGACAGCGTGCCGATGCGGCTCTATCACGACGCCAAGCGGGCCGGCGCGTGGGACCCGCGGGCCCTCGACCTGCGCGCGGACGCCCGCGACTGGGCGCGGCTCTCCGTCGCCGAGCGCGACGTGCTGCTGCGGCTCGCCACCCTGTTCGCGGTCGCCGAGGAATGCATGACCCGCGATCTGGTGCCCCTGCTCTTCGCCGTGGGCCGCGAGGGCCGGCTCGAGGACGAGCTGTTCCTCGCCACCTGTCTCGCCGACGAGGCCCGGCACGTCGAGTTCTTCCGGCGCGTCCTCGACGACGTGTGCCGCCAGGCCGGCGACGCCGACCGCTACCAGACGCCGAGCTTCCGCAAGCTCTTCGCCGCCGAGCTCCCCGCCGCCATGCACCGTCTCCTCGAGGACCCCTCGCCTGCGGCCCAGGCCGAGGCGCTGGTCGCCTACACGCTCGTGGGCGAGGGGGTGCTGGGCGAAGCGGGCTACCAGGTGTTCGCCGCCGCCCTCGGCGGCGCCGGACGCCCCGTCATGGCGGGCGTGCGCGAGGGCCTGCGCCTCGCGCAGCGCGACGAGGAGCGGCACCTGGCCTACGGGTTCCACGTGCTGGACCGCCTCGGCGCCGCGGACGGGGCGATCTGGCCCGCCGTGGATCGCCGCATGGACGCGCTCGTCCCGCTCACCCTCGGCATCGTGAGCGAGTTCTTCCAGGCCTACGATGCGATGCCGTTCGGCCTCACGCTCGAGGCCACCGTGGAGGCGGCGATGAGCCGGTTCGCCGCGCGCTGGGCGGCGCTCGACGCGGTGCGCCGCCGCGCCGCACCCGCGGGGCCCGCCGCCGAGGAGACGGTGCGGCGGATCGCCGCCTGGCTCGCCGAGCAGGTCCGGCCCGCCGCGATCGCGGCGCGCCGCGACTCGAGCGGCGCGATCTGCACCTTCGCCGTGGGGCCCGAGGGCGCGCGGGCCCTGCTCGTGACGGCCGAAGTGCTCGACCGTCACAGCGCGGCCGAAATTGTCGCCGCGCTCGACGCCCAGGGGGTGCCCGAACGGCTGCGGCGCCCGGGCTCCGGCCGCCTCACCTGCCTCGAGGCCGGCGGCAAGATCCTCGTCCAAACCCCGCCCCCGCCCCCGCCCCCGCCCCCGCCCCCGCCCGGTTGACCGGCGCCCCCGCTTTGGCCAATCTCCCGGCGGTTCCGGGAGGCGGGCGTGGCGGCGGCGATCGTCGCGGAGCGGCTGAGCAAGATCTATCGGGTCAAGGTGCGCGACCCCGGGCTCCGGGGGGCGCTCGCCGCGCTGCTGCACCCCCGCTACCGCGAGGTGCGGGCGGTCCAGGACGTGTCGTTCGAGGTGGCGCGCGGGGAGATCGTCGCTTTCCTCGGCCCCAACGGCGCCGGCAAGACCACCACCCTCAAGATGCTCACCGGGCTCCTCTACCCCAGCGCCGGCAGCGCCCGCGTCGCCGGGTTCCGGCCGTGGGACGGCGGCCCCGAATTCAAGCGGCGCATCGCCCTCGTGCTCGGCAACAAGCAGCAGCTGCTCTGGGACCTCCCCCCCGAAGAGACGTTTCAGCTGAACCAGGCGATCTACGGCGTGCCGCCCGCCGACTACCGCGCCCGGCGCGACGAACTGGTGCGGCTCCTCGATCTCGCCGACGTGATGGACAAGCCGGTCCGCCAGCTCTCGCTCGGCGAGCGCATGAAGTGCGAGCTCGCGGCGGCGCTCCTGCACCGGCCGGAGATCCTGTTCCTCGACGAGCCGACCCTGGGGCTCGACGTCACGGCCCAGGAGGCGATTCGCGGGTTCCTGTGCGCCTACCGGGAGCGCCACGGCGCCACGATTCTCCTCACCTCGCACTACATGGCCGACGTCACGGCGCTCGCGTCGCGGGTGCTCATCATCAACCGCGGGCGGCTGCTCTACGACGGCGCCCTGCAAGCCCTCGTCGCCCGCATGGCGCACACCAAGCGGCTGGAGCTGGTCCTGGGCGACGGCGTCACCCGCGAACAGCTCGCCGCGTTCGGCACCGTGCGCGAGTTCCGCTTTCCCAACGCGGTGCTGGAGGTGCCCCGCGAGGAGGCGACGGCGGCGAGCGCCCGCCTCCTCGCCGCCATCCCGATCGTGGACCTCTCGATCCAGGATCCCGCCATCGAGGACGTGATCCGGCGGGCGTTCGCGGAGGGGCCGTGAGGCGGTGGCTGCGGCGCTACGCGGCGCTGATCCGCGCCGCGTGGCTCGTGGACCTCCAGTATCGGGCCGCGATCGCCATCTGGATGCTGTGGAACGTCACCGAGCCGGCGATCGCGCTCGGCATCTGGTGGTCCATCGCGGGCGAGGGCGCGGTGCAGGGGTTCGACCGCGCGGAGTTCGCCCGCTACTTCTTCGGCGTGGCCCTCGTGAACCAGCTCGCGCTCGCCTGGGACGCCTGGTACATCGATCGCTGGATCCGCGAAGGCGAGATGAACTTTCGCCTCGTGCGGCCCATCAAGCCGGTGCACGAGGCCGTGGCGGACAACATCGCCTACAAACTGCGCACCGCCTCGGTGGTGCTGCTCGTGTGGATCCTCGCGGCCCTGGTGTGGCCACCGGCCCGACTGCCGTTCGCCCCCGGGCGCTGGGCCCTGTTCGCGCTCGCCGCCCTCCTCGCCGCCGCCATCCGCTTCCTGAACGGCTACGCGACCGGCCTCCTCGCCTTCTGGACCACACGGGCCACGGCGCTCATGGAGCTGCAGTTCGGCGTGGCGCTGTTTCTCTCAGGCCGGCTCGCCCCGCTCGCGCTGCTGCCGCCCGCCGTGGCGCGGGCCGCGCACCTGCTCTGGTTCCCCTACGTGCTGGCGTTTCCGGTGGAGGTGCTCACCGGCGCGGTCACGACCCCGGCGGCCTACCTCCGCGGCTTCGCAGGGCAGGCCGTCTGGCTGCTCGTCTGGTGGGCGGCATACCGCGCCGTGTGGACCCACGGCATCCGGCGCTACGGCGCCGTCGGCGGATGACGCGCCCGCGGCCGCTCGAGCGGCTCCGCGCCACGGCGCGGGTGCTCGGCGCGCTGTGGCGCGTCAACGTGGTCGAGGAGCTCCAGTATCGGGCGAACTTCGTCGCGAGCCTCCTCGGCACGCTCTTCTGGATGGCGATGGCGCTGCTCACGCTGGCGCTGTTTTTCCGCCACACCACGCGGCTCGGCGGCTGGGACTACTGGGAAGTCGTGGCGCTGCTCGGGGTTTTCAACGCCCTCACCGGCGTGATCGAGGCGGTGCTGCGGCCCGGGATCGGCGAGCTCGCCGACGAGGTGCGCAGCGGCCGCCTCGATCTGATCCTCGTGCGGCCGGTGGACGCCCAGTTGTACGCCTCGTTCCGCCGGCTCGACCTGTGGCGCTTGGCCGACGTGGCGCTCGGCCTCGGGCTCGCGGCGTACGCCGTCGTGCGGCTGGGGCGGCCGCCCTCGCCCGCGGGCGTGGTCGCGTTTCTCGTGACCCTCGGCGCGGCGGTCGCGGTCGTCTATGCGATCTGGGTGGCGCTCATGAGCCTCGCCTTCTGGTTCGTGGCCGTCGAGAACCTGTCGGTGCTGTTCGACGCGGTGTACGAGGCCGCCCGCTACCCGGTGTCGGCGTATCCCGGCGCGCTGCGGTTCCTGTTCGTCTATCTCGTGCCGATCGCGTGGACCACCACCGTCCCCGCCGCGGCCCTCACCGGGCGGCTGCGCCCCCTGGGCGCGCTCGCCGCCGCGGCGGTGGGCGCCGCCGCCCTGCTCCTGAGCCGGCTCCTGTGGCGCGCCGCGCTGCGGCGCTACACTAGTGCAGGAGGGTAGAAGGACCGGCGATGATCAAGGTGAAACGCGTGTACGAGCCGGCGGCGCCGGGCGACGGCGCCCGCTTCCTCGTGGACCGCCTCTGGCCCCGGGGCGTCAAGCGCACCGCGCTGCGGCTCGCCGCCTGGATCCCGGCCGCCGCTCCCTCGGCCGCGCTGCGCCGCTGGTTCGGGCACGATCCCGCCAAGTGGAAGGAGTTCCGGCGCCGCTATTTCCGGGAGCTCGCGGGGCGCCCGCGCGCCTGGGAGCGGCTGCTCCGCGCCGCGCGCCGCGGCACCGTCACCCTGCTCTACGGCGCGCGCGACACCCGCCACAACAACGCCGTCGCGCTGCGCGACTTCCTGCGGGCCCGCCTGCGGCGCCGCTGACCCCGCCTCCCGTCTCCCGTCTCCCGCCTCCCGTGTTTTTGTTTTTCGTCACGGCACCGACGCCGCCGGCTGCCGTACCGCGGGCTCCGGCCCGCCCGCGAGCAGCGGGACTTCCGCCCACTGGTGGGGAAACCGCGGCAGGAACTTGACGCGCCGGTTCACCACCGCCTGCACCCGCCGCCACCAGCACAGGATGGCGCGCGGCCCGCGGGCGTCGCCGTCCAGGCGGCCCACGCTCACCACGGCGAACGGCGCCGAGTCGGCGATCACGGTGCGGAGATCGGGTTGGGAGAGCGAGCAGAGATCCTCGGGCGCCTTGACGCCGAAACTGGAGTCGGGTCCCGTCCAGGGATGATTGTGCCACACCGCGAGCGTGCCGCGGCCGCACGGCTCGGGCTCGACGGCATCGGCCGCCGAGCTCACCACGTCCGGCATCACGAACTCCCGCACCACCGCGCTGTCGCCCGACGCCTCGCCCTCGAGGCACAGCACCACCTCGCGATCGAGCCCCGCCGCGAGCAGAGAGAGGCGCCGCACCAGCGACGGCGTGAACACCAGGCGCTTGAGCGGCTGGGAGGCGAGGATCGCGGAATCGCTGGGCGTGAGCGCGGCGCCGCGCGTCTGGGCGGCGAGACCGGCCGCTCCCCCCGCCGTCACCATCACGGCGGTGACGAGACAGCGGCCGACGCCGCGCGCAGATCGTCGCATGCCGTAGGATACCGCGTTCGCTCCGCAGGGCCAAACCCGCCCGTGTGACGTACGCTCTTGCACTTTGCCACACCGCTCCCAATACTTACGCCCTGCGCCCCGTGCCGATGCGTCGGCCGGCCTCAGTAAGTCGTTGTAGCGTCCACACTTAAGCTGCCAGCGCGCCGCTCGCCGCGGGCGCGCGCGGCGGGGAGCGCGCGGTGAGATGGTCTAGGGGCGATCCGGCAGGGTCGGGGGTTCCCACGCCGCAGGCCCTGCTGCGCTCGATCTACGTCGGGCGGGTGTGCGTGGCGGTCGCCGTGTATCTCGCCGCCGCGTTCCGCTTTGCCGCCGCCGAGCCGCTCGACGTCCTGGTGACCTCGTTCCTCCTCGTCGCCGCGGTCGTCGTGACGATTGCGTCCTACTGGCACTCGCACGTGCGCGGCCGCGTGCCCAGCCTCTCGTTCCTGTACGCGCAGGCGGTGTTCGACGTCGCGCTGATCACGACGGTCGTGCACATCACCGGCGGTCCGCAGAGCGACTTCACGCCGCTGTACGTGCCGCTCATCGCGGTGCTGGCGGTGCTGCTGCCGCCCGCGAGCACGGCGCTGGTGACGTTGTTCGTGGGGCTCGTGTATTTCGCCGACGTGTTCTTCGGGCACCGCACGGCGCTGAGCGCGCAGGTGGGGTTGCAGGTGGCGGTGTTCGCGGCGGTGGCGGCGGTGACGGCGTACTTTGCGAGCCGGGTGAAGGTGATGGGGGCCGAGCGCGAGGCGCTGGCGGGGGAGCTGCGGCAGGTGCGGCTCGAGGCGGCCGACGTGCTGCGCAACATCCCGACGGGGGTGCTGACGGTGGATCACGAGGGGCGGCTGCTCTACTGCAATCCGGCGGCGGAGCAGCTGCTCGGCCTCACCGAGCGGCAGTGGCGCGGCCGCCCCGTTACTCCCGAGCTCGCCCGGATCGCGCCCGAGTTCTGGGCGGCGATCACGGCGACGGCGCGGCGGGGGGTGCGGGCGATGCGGGTCGAGGCGACGGTGCGGCGGCCCGACCGCACCTTCCCGATCGGCGTCACGACCACGACGCTCGAGGCCGGGCCGGGGGCCGCCCCGCGGGTGACCGCCATCTTCACCGACATCTCCGACTCCAAGCGCCTCGAGGAGCTGCGGCTGCGGGCCGAGCGGCTCGAGGCGGTGGCGGAGCTGTCGTCGGGCCTGGCGCACGAGATCAAGAACCCGCTCGCGTCCATCCGCTCGTCGGTGGAGCAGCTCGGGCGCTCCAAGCGGGCGAACGAGGACGAGCGCTTCCTGGCCTCGCTCATCGTGCGCGAGAGCGACCGGCTGGCGCGGCTGCTCTCGGAGTTCCTCGACTTCTCCCGCGTGCGGGTGACCGAGTGCCGGCCGCTCGACCTGCATCAGGTGGCGGCGGGGGCGATCCGGCTGGTGCGCGGCCACCCCGACTGCGCGCCCGACGCGGCGATCGAGCTCGGGGGCGAAGCGACCCCGATGGAGGGCGACGAGGACCTGCTGCACCGGGTGGTGCTGAATCTGGTGCTCAACGCCGTGCAGGCGGCGGGCCCCGGAGCGCGCGTCGAGGTGCGCACCGGGCGTCCCGCGCCGCACGAGGTCCCCGGGGGCGCGGGGATCGAGAACCCCGTGGCGCTGTCGGTGCGCGACAACGGGCCGGGCATTCCCGAGAACCTGCGGGCCCGGCTGTTCGAGCCCTTCGTCACGGGGCGCGCGGGCGGCACGGGGCTCGGTCTCGCGATCGTGCAGCGCGCGGTGCAGGCGCACCGCGGCCTGGTCCTCGTGGACTCGGCGCCGGGGCGGGGCACCACGTTCACCGTCTATTTCCCCGCCGCGCGGCGGCAAGAGGAAGCGGCATGAGCGAACGGCCGGCGATTCTCATCGTGGACGACGAGCTGGGCATCCTCGACGTCCTGCGCATCCTGCTCAAGGGCGAGGGGTTCGACGTCACCACCGCGCAGGGAGGGAAGGCGGGCTTGGAGGCCCTCAAGGCCGCGCCCCCGGACATCGTGCTGACCGACATCAAGATGCCGGGCGTCTCGGGGATGGACCTCCTCGCCGCGGTGCGCGAGCAGGATCCGGAGACGCCGGTGATCCTGATGACCGCCCAGGCCTCGCTCCAGACGGCGATTCAGGCGGTGAACCAGGGCGCCTTCGCCTACGTCCAGAAGCCGTTCTCGAACGACGAGCTTGTCTCGGTGTGCCGCCGCGCGGCGGAATTCCGGCGCCTCAAGGCCGAGAACAAGCAGCTCAAGCAGGAGATCCGCCGGCGCGAGCGGTCGGGGTTCACCAAGCCCGTCGGCAACTCGCGCGCCTTCGTCGAGGTCCTGAAGCTCGCCGAGCAGGTGGCGCCCACCGAGAGCACGGTGCTCATCCAGGGCGAGTCCGGCACGGGCAAGGAGGTGGTGGCGCGCTGGATCCACGAGCGCTCGGCCCGGCGCGACGGGCCGTTCCTGTCCATCAACTGCGGCGCGCTCCCCGAGAGCCTGCTCGAGTCGGAGCTGTTCGGCCACGTGAAGGGCTCGTTCACCGGGGCGGTGCGCGACAAGCAGGGGCTGTTCGCTGCCGCGCGCGGGGGCACGTTCTTCCTGGACGAGATCGGCGAGATGTCGCCCGCCACCCAGGTGAAGCTGTTGCGGGTGCTCCAGGAGCGCGAGGCGATCCCGGTGGGCGGCACCGAGGCGATTCCCGTGGACGTGCGGCTCGTCGCGGCCACGAACCGCGACCTCGAAGACGACATCAAGCGGGGGCGGTTCCGCTCCGACCTCTACTACCGGCTCAACGTGGTGGCGATCCACCTGCCGCCGCTGCGCGAGCGCCGGGACGACATCGAGATCCTCTCGCAGGAGTTCCTGGCCCGCATCGCCAAGGCGCGGGGCGAGGAGCCGAAGGCGCTGTCGGAGGAGGCGAAGGCGGCGCTGCTCGCCTACGACTGGCCGGGCAACGTGCGCGAGCTCGAGAACGCCCTCGAGCGCGCCGTGGTGCTCACCAAGGGCGGGACGATCGAGCTCGCGGCGCTCCCCGACAAGGTGACCACGCGCCGCGCCGAGCCGCTCGTGGCCAAGCGGACCCACCCCAACCCCACCCTCGACGTGATCGAGCGGGCCTACATCACCTGGGTGCTCCAGAGCGAGGGCGGCAACAAGACGCGCGCCGCGGAGGTACTGGGCATCGATCCGTCCACGTTGTACCGCAAGCTGAGCCGGTACGAAGAGACGAGCGACAAGGGCGAGCCGGAGCGCTGAGTGGGCGCGGTGCTCTCGGTGAGGCGCGCGGCGGCGGCTCGGCCGGCGTGGTTGCGGCGGGGCGCAGTCGTGACGGCGGCGCTGTTGGCGCTCGCCCCGGTGTGGCTCTCCCCCGTTCTCGTGACGACCGACGGTCCGAGCCACTTGTACAATGCATTCCTGAGCGCGGCGATCCGCGCGGGCCGTGCGCCGTTCGCGGCGTACTTCGAACTCACGCCCGGCGGCGTGCGGCCGAATCAGGCGAGCGGGTTCTTGCTCGGCGCGCTGGGACGGACGGTCGGCTGGGAGCCGGCCGAGCGGGTCGTCTTGAGCTTGGCGATCCTCGCGACCTTCGCCGGGTTGGTGGCGCTCGCGGCGCGGGCCCGGGCGGCGGTGGCGGGCGCCTTGGCCGTGGCGGCGGCGTGGGTGGCCCAGGGGTGGCTCGCGTGGATGGGGTTTTACGACTTCGCCCTGTCGCTCGCCTGCTATGCCGGGTTGCTGCTGGTCCTCGCGCGCCCCCCCGGTCTGTTGCGCGCGCTCATGGTCCAGGCCGCGTTCGGGGCGCTATATGTCACGCATTTTCTGACCTTCGCGATCGGGGTGGCGCTGGCCGCGGCGGTCTTGGGCATCCGTGCCGCAACGCGCCGCGAGGGCTGGCGGGAGCCGCTGGCCGTGGTCCCGGGAGTGCTGCTCGCGTTGATCGAGGTGGCGGGCGGCGGCACCGGCGCGGGGGGGCTCGGATGGGACCACCCCGGACGGCAGCTCGCGGGCCTCGCGGCGGGCGACGTCGTGATGAGCGCCGGCTCCTGGGACGCCGTCGCGGGGGCGGCGATCACGGCGGCGGCACTCGCGGCGCTGTGGCAGCGGCTCGGCGACGCGCGGCGCGAAGGGATCGCGGTCGTGAGCGGCGCGGAATGGTTCGCCGTGGCGCTGCTCGTGCTCTCAGTGCTGGGCCCCGACCGGATCGGCGAGGGCGGCTTTGTCGGGGTGCGGCTCCGGTGCCTCGCCGTGATCACGCTGTTCCCCGCCATGGCCCGGGCCCTATCGCGGATGTCGGAGCGCCTATTGGCCGGGAGCGCTCTGGTGTTGACGGCGCTCTTGGCGGTCCACGCCGCGAGGCACGTGCGGATGGGACAGGCGGGCGCCCGCGACCTGGCGGCGCTCGATCGTCTGTTCACCGCGGCCGGGGCGCCCGAAGGCGCCTGGGTCGCCCGCCGGTTCACGGGGTACCGGCGCGACGCGCATGGTATCGCCCCGCGTTCCCATCTGCTCGAGCGGCTTGCCCTGCGCCGCCGGTTCGTTGTGCTGGACAACTACGAGGCGCTGTTCGAGATCTTCGACGTCTCGTGGCGCGCGCGGCCGGACTGGGTGACGTTCGTTCCCGCGGACAGCGTCCTCACGCCTCGCCTGATCCCGGGCGACGTCCGATGGCCGGGCCCGCTCTACCTGTTGCACGACCGAGATCGCACCATCGCGTTTGGCGACCCGCAGCTTGAGGCGGGTCCCACCGTAGTCGGCGCTGCGTTCGCCGTGACCCAGCTGCGGCGCCGATGACGACCACCGGGGCGATCTCGGGGCCGAGCGCGGCCCGACAGTACGGCGCCGTGGCGGCATGTGCGATCGCCGTTCACTTGGGCGCCCTCGCCAACGGTTGGGCCCTCGACGACGTGCCGATCGTGGCGCTCAACCCGCTCGTCGCCCACGCCTCCGGCATCTGGCGCGCGTTCGCGGCGCCCTACTGGCCTCCGGACTTCGGGGGCCACATGTATCGGCCCCTGGTGATCGCCGGGTTCGCGCTCGACCGGCTGGTGGACGGGACGGCGTGGTTTCATGCCGTGAACCTCCTGTGGCACGCGGCGGCCGCGGTGGCGGTAGCGGCCCTCGCCCTCCGCTGGACCGACGGGACGGGGGCGTTGGTCGCAGGACTGCTGTTCGCGGTCCACCCCGTCCACGTCGAGGCGGTGGCCAACGTGGTGGGCCGCGCCGAGCCGATGGCGGCGCTGTTCACCGTGCTTGCCGTGTACGCGGCGCTCGCCGGGAAGCCGGCCGCCTGGAGCGCCGGTGCGTTCGCGCTCGGCCTCCTTTCCAAGGAGAACGCCGCGGTGACGCCGGCGCTCGTGGTGTGGGCGTGGCTCCTGGGGCTCGACCGGCCGGACCGGCGACGGATGCTCGCGCTGCTCGCGAGCTGGGCCGCGGTCGGCGCGGCCTATGGCGTCGCGCGCGCGCTGGTGCGCCACCCCTTCGCCGCCAACATGAGCGTCGCGCCGATGTTCCTCGGCGCAAGCCCGGTCGCGGTGCGGCTCACCGCCGTGGCCGCGTTGGCCGACGTCGCCCGGCTGCTCGTGTTCCCCCTCACGCTGCGCGTGGACTACTCCCCTGACGAGCGCACCCTGGTCACATCGCCCCTCGACCCGCGGTTCGCCCTGGGGCTCGCCTGCTTGCTCCTCTGGGCCGCGTTGCTCGTGCTCGCGTGGAAACGGGGCCGGAAGCTCGAGGCGTTCGGGCTCGGCTGGATCGGGATCGCGTTGTTGCCCGTGTCCAACCTGCTCTTTCCGGCAGGGTTCTATCTGGCCGAGCGGACGCTGTATCTCCCCTCGGCCGGAGTCGCCCTCGCTGCCGGCGCGGCGCTCGCGCGGTTGCCGCGCGAACGGCTGCGTCCCGTGGTGGCCGCGGTAGTCGTGCTGGCCGGCGCCCGTACCGCGGCGCGCGTGCCGGTGTGGGCAAGCGACAATGCGGTTACGCTCAGTATCCTCCAGGACTCGCCCCGCTCCTACGGGGGACCGGCCCGGATGGTGGGCGTGTACCTCGAGCGGCGCGAGCCCGAGAAAGCGCTCGCTGCGACCCGGATCGCCGCGGGTATCATGCGCCGGGATCCCTGGATCTACGTCACGGGGTCGGTGGCGGCGTTCGCGGCCGGCCGTCCCCGGACGGCCGACTCGCTGCTCCGCTCGCTCGAGCGCATCTGCGCCGGAGCGTGTGCCGCGGGCTACTACCGCTACGAGGCCGCCATCGCCCGCGCCCACGGCTATCCCGCCCCCGCCGACTCCCTCGAGCGCCGGGCCGCCGCGCTCAGCGTCCGGTAGCACGAGCCCGTAGGGGGCGTCGCGACTCACGGGGAGCCTTGCAAAAAGCCAAACTGCGCGCCCCCCTCGATCGCGCCGCCGAGGCCGGGCTTTGATGGGTAATTCTTTTCGCGACAAAGTGTTATACCGTGTGACGGTCGCTACGGCATGGCGATTGCTTCAACCTTGCCCGGGACTTTTTCGCAACCGGGCCGACCGGCCTTCCACAGGGGGTATCGGGATGAACCGCAAGGGTTTCACGCTCATCGAGCTGCTGATCGTGGTGGTGATCATCGGCATCTTGGCCGCCATCGCGATCCCGAAGTTCGCGAACACCAAGGCGAAGGCGTACATCGCCTCGATGAAGTCGGATCTTCGGAACCTGGTGACGGCGGAGGAGGCGTTCTTCGCTGACTCCGTGCGCTACACGAATCAGCAGGATTGCACCGGCGCCAACCCGCAGGCGGTAAAGTTCTGCGCTACGACGGGCAACACTGTCACTATCGCTACGGCTGGCGGTGGTTGGAGCGCGACCGCTACGAACGCGAACCTGCCGGGCACCACGTGCGCGATTTTCGTGAACACGACACCGGTAGCACCGGCAACTCAGGAAGGCGCACCGGCCTGCAACTGAGTCGTACCCGGACCGGTTGGACCGGCTCGAACCGAGCGGCGGGGCTTCCCCGCCGCTCCGTTTTTGTGCCTATTCCTCCCCCCATGGCCGGAAAGCCCGCGCTGCGCGCCGAGCTGCTCTTCTACCTGGGGTTTCTCGTCGCCGCGGCGCTGCTCGTGGGGGTCGCCACCGTGCTCGTCGCGGCGGCGTTCGCGCCCCAACGCATGGTGGTGCTCGTGTTCCTGCTCGTGGCGCTCGAGGTGGCGGTGTTCGTGGTGTTCGGCCGCTATCTCGTGAACCGGCTGGTGCTGTGGCCGCTCGAGCGGGTGATGGCCGCGGCCGATGCGGTGGCGGCGGGCGACCTCGCCGCCCGCGCTCCCGACGGCGAGACGCGCGACTTCGCGACCCTCGCCGAGCGGCTCAACCGCATGACCGACCACCTCCTGGACGCCCAGAGCCAGCTCGTGCGCTCGGAAAAGCTCGCGAGCATCGGGCGCCTCGCCGCCGGGATCGCGCACGAGGTGGGGAACCCGCTCGGCGCCATCGGGACGTACGTGGAGGTGCTGCGCCGCCGCGGCACGGACCAGGAGATCGTCGCGGGGATGGCCCGCGAGCTCGAGCGCATGGACCGGATCGTGCGGGGGTTGCTCGACTACGCCCGCCCCCGGGACGAGCCGCTCGCCCCCCTCGACCCGGGCGCCGTGCTGCGGGCCGCCTTCGGGTTGCTCGAGGCGCAGGGCGCGCTCAAGGCGGTGCGGGCGACCCTCGATATCGCGGGCGAGCCGCCTCCCATTCGGGGGCGCGCGCACCTCCTCGAGCAGGCGCTCGTGAACCTCGTCCTGAACGCGGTGGACGCGGCACCGGGGGGCGTGGTGGTCCTCGGGGCGCGGCGCTGGGCCTACGAGCCGGATCGCGCCGCCCCCAAACGCGCGGATGACCCGGCGCGAACGGCGTTCCCGCGCGGCCGCGAGCGCCGCCCCGCGCGGATCGAGTTCGCCCCCGGGCAACCGGGCGCCCTGCTGTTCGTCGCCGACTCCGGGCCGGGCGTCCCGCCCCAAGACCGCGAGGCGATCTTCGAGCCGTTCTACACCACCAAGCCGCCGGGCCGCGGCACAGGGCTCGGCCTCGCCATCGTCGCCCGCGCCGTGCACGATATGGGCGGGGTGGTGTGGGTGGACACCGCCCGCGAGGGGGGAGCGGCGTTCAAGATGTTCTTCCCTGCGGCGCCGGGAGGCGCGGCATGACGCGGGTGCTCGTCGTGGACGACGAGCCCGGGCTGCGCCAGTCGCTCGGCCTGCTGCTCGCCGACGCGGGCTACGACGTGGCGGCCGAGGGCGACGCCGCGCGTGCGCTCGAACGCGCCCTCGCCGAGCCGTTCGACCTGGTGCTGTGCGACGTCCGGATGCCGGGCCTCGACGGCCTCGCCTTCCTGCGCGCGTACCAGCAGCGCGGCGGCTCGGCTCTGGTCATCATGATGAGCGCCTACGGCGGCGAGGAAGCGGCGCTCGCCGCCATGAAAGAGGGCGCCTACGACTACATCCCCAAGCCGTTCCGCCCCGACGAGGTGGTGCTGACCCTGCGCAAGGCGGAAGAGCGCGAGCGCCTACGACACACCGTCGCGACACTGAAAGCGCAGCTCGACACCAGCCCGCCCGCCCGCGCCCTCGTGGCCGAGAGCGCGGCGATGAAGCAGGCGCTCGACATCGTGGCCCGGGTGGCGGCTCATCCTACCACGGTGCTGATCACCGGCGAGCGCGGCACGGGCAAGGAGGTGATCGCCCGGGCGATCCACCGGGCGAGCCCGCGCGCCGCGGGGCCGTTCGTGGCCGTGAACTGCGCGGCGATCCCGGACGCGCTGCTCGAGTCCGAGCTGTTCGGCTACGCGAAGGGGGCGTTCACCGGCGCCACGGCCGACCACCCCGGGCTGTTCGAGCAGGCCGACGGCGGCACGCTGCTCCTCGACGAGATCGGGGAGCTGCCGCTCGCGCTCCAGGCGAAGCTGCTCCGCGTGCTCCAAGAGAGCGAGATCCGCCGCGTGGGCGACCAGAAGACGCGCCGGGTGGACGTACGCCTCCTCGCCGCGACGGCGAAAGACCTGGCCGCCGAAGCACGGGCCGGCCGGTTCCGCGAAGACCTCTTCGACCGGCTGCACGTCGTGGCGATCCACCTCCCGCCGCTCGCCGAGCGACGCGAAGACATCGTCCCCCTGGCGCGGCACTTCGCCGCCCAGGTCGGCCGGCGCCTGGGCCGGGCGGTCACGCTGAGCGACGCCGCCCTCGCCTGGCTCGGCGAGCAACGCTGGCCGGGGAACGCCCGCGAGCTCGAACACGCCATCGAACGGGCGGCGGTGCTCTCGGACCGGGAGATCCTGGAGCCCGCCGACTTCCGCAAGCCCGCGCTCGCCGGCGCGCCCTCGCCGGATGCGGGCCACGAACCGGGCGGCAGCGGCACCCTCCGCGACGCCGTGGAGCGCGCCGAGCGCGAAGCGATCGCCGCCGCCCTGGCCGCGAGCGGGGGCAACCGCCGCCAGGCGGCCCAGCGGCTCGGGGTGAGCCTGCGCACCCTGTTCTACAAGATGGATCGGTACGGGATCGAATAGCGGCGCGCGACCCCTGGACGAGCCGGCACCCGAGGAGTCGCGCGTGAACGCGACTCGACCCGCGAGCGGGCCCGCGCCCCGAGGAGTCGCGCGTGAACGCGCGACTCGGCGCGACCCGTGAACGGGTGGGCGCTTGAGGGCGCCGCTTCGAGCGGCGCAGGCCGAGCCGCGGCTTCAGCCGCGGACTCGCCGAGTCTGGGGAGCCGTGCCCGAGTGTGACTCGAGCGCAGGAGCGCGCCCGCGCCCCGAGGAGTCGCGCGTGAACGCGCGACTCGGCGCGACCCGTGAACGGGTGGGCGCTTGAGGGCGCCGCTTCGAGCGGCGCAGGCCGAGCCGCCGCTTGAGCCGCGGACCTCGCGACGTTTCCAGCACCATATTCGGGTGCAACATCCTGCACCAGTGCACCGACTTGCACGTCGAATCTGTCCCCTCTCGCTTTGTAACTCTTTTCGTCACAGCTAGATAGATCATGGCATGCATCCTGTAACCGCTTTGCGCGGGACTGGAGGCCGCATGCAGCGTTCGGGGTTCACGACCATCGAGATGGTGATCACGGTGATCCTGATCGGAATCATCGTCGCCATCGGGTTCCCGAAGATTCGGGGCGCGCTCGACAAGACCAACGTCCGCTCGGCGCGGGTCGCGACCGGGACGCTCGTCGCCACGGCGCGCGCGGCGGCGATCCAGCGCGGCTGCGTGGGCGTGGTGCACTTCAACTCCTCGGCCACGACCGTGTGGGTCACCACCAACTGCCCGAGCAAGGTGGACACGGTCTCGGGGGTGCAGAACCTGGGCGCGCGCTTCCGGGTGACCATGGCCCAGACGCGCGACTCGCTGCGGTTCGATCCCCGCGGCCTCGCCATGGACAATCTGAGCGGCAACACCGTGATCCGCTTCACGGGCACCGTCGCCGCGAATCGGGATTCCACGGTGATCACGCCCATGGGCAAGGTGGTGCACTGATGCAACGGGAGCGGGGGTTCACGATCGTCGAGGTCATCGTGGCGATCATCGTGCTGACGGTGGGGCTGCTCGGGCTCGTGACCTCGGCGGCCCTGGTGACGCGGATGATCGCTCGCGGCCAGCGCTCGGCCGCGGCCGCGCAGTACGCGACGCGGCGGCTCGAGATGCTCCGCGCCTCGGGGTGCCGCTCGCAGGCCGGCGGCTCGGAGACGCTGTTCCGCGGCGCGACCCCCGTGGATTCGCTGTCGTGGCGCTTCGTGAACCGCGGCAACAACACCTGGCAGGTGGTGGTGCGGTCCACCTACCAGACCGCCCTCGGCAAATGGCGCACCGACAGCCTCGAGACGGAGATCTCATGTCTGTTCTGATCGCACGGCGCGGCTACACGCTGATCGAGATCCTGGTGGCGCTGGTGCTGCTCGGGATCGTGTCCGCCGGCGTGTACAAGGTGCTGGTAAACAACCAGCGCATCTACACGGCGCAGACGCAGCGGATCGACCTCCAGCAGAACATCCGCGCCGCCGCGGCCATCCTCCCCGCCGAGTTTCGCCAGCTCGACGCCGCCGAGGGCGACATCACCGCCATGGGGCCGGACTCGATCCGCATGCGCGCCATCCGCCAGCTCGCGTTCATTTGCGCGGCGCCGCCGCTCGGCAGCGGCATCGGGCAGCTTGCCCTGACCATCCGCCAGACGCCGATCTACGGCAACCGCCAGACGTTCGCGGTCGGCGACTCGCTGCTCCTCTACTGGGAGGGCGATCCCGCGAACCGTACGGACGACACCTGGCTCCCCGCCCTGATCCAGCAGGCGCCGGGGACGGGGACGTGCAGCGACGGCGCCCCGGCGTTCACGCTCACCCTCCAGCCGGGGTGGATGGCCGGCACCCAGTTCAACATCACCGGGGCGATCACCAACGGCTCGCCGGTGCTGCGGTTCAACAGCCTGCTGTACCGCAGTTACGCCGACGCCAGCGGCACCTGGTGGCTCGGCGTGCAGAACCTCGGTTCGGGCGGCTCGATCCAGCCGCTCGTGGGGCCCCTGATCGGGAGCAACGGGATCACGTTCAGCTACTTCGACAGCGCCGGCGTGGCGACCACGGTGCCGACCCAAGTGGCGCAGATCCAGATCGTGCTGCGCGCGCGCACCGCGCTGCCGGTCCGCGACGGCACCGGGCCGCTCGCCTACAAGGTGGACAGCACGGTCACCTGGGTCGCGCTGCGCAACAATCCGCGCTGCGGACCCGGGTCGCTGCCGCCGCGGGCGTGCTGACCGTGGGGGATCATCACTCGTGCACACGAAGGAGCGGGATATGATGCGGGTCTGGAAGGACGAGCGCGGCATGGCGCTCGCCGTGGCGATCGTGGCCCTGGTGGTCGTGGGCGCGCTCGTCGCCGGCGCCTTCTTCTCGGGCACCCAGGAGCAGCGGGTGGCCGAGAACGTGCGCCGGGTACAACAGTCGTTCGGCGTGGCCGAGGAAGGGATCTACGAGATCATCGCCGGGTGGTCGGGCAAGACCACCGTGTACAACGCGCTGCGCAACTACCCGGCCGACTCGTTCACCATCGCGCCCACCACCACGGTGAGCGGCACCGGGAGCTACGGCGGCAAGCTGTACAAGTTCAACGACGAGGTCTATCTGCTCGACATCACCGGGCAGGATCGGATGAGCCTCGCGGGGCGCGTGCCGGGCGGGGGCGCGAGCCAGCGCATCGGGTTGCTCGCGCGCATCCGGCCGCTCCAGATCCAGACCAAGGCGTCGCTCACCTCGGGGGGCGCCACCGTCGTGGCCGGCAACGCCTCCATTGACGGCACCGACCATGTCCCGACCGGGTGGGGCGGGTGCGGGCCCCTCGACACGGCGCGCGCCGGCCTGCGCATCCAGAACGACGCCAGCGTGTCCACCAACGGGCACCCGACCATCATCGGCAACCCGCCGATCCTCAAAGACCCGACCCTCGCCGACAGCACCTTCAGCAAGTACGGCGACGTGACCTACACCCAGCTCGCCGCGCGCGCGACGATCAACCTCGCGGGCGGGCAGAACTTCTCGAACTCGATCGCCCCGACCACCGTCAACGGGCAGTGCGACCTCTCGAACCTGCGCAACTGGGGCGACCCCATGAACCCCACCGCCCCGTGCGGCAACTACTTCCCGATCATCCATATCACGGGGGACGCCACGATCAACGGCCAGGAGGGCCAGGGGATCCTCCTCGTGGACGGCAGCCTGTCGGTCCAGGGGGGCTTCCAGTTCTTCGGGATCGTCATCGTGCGGGGTTCGCTCAAGACCGCGGGGGGCGGGAGCAACCCGGCCCACTTCTGGGGTACGGTGCTGGCCCAGGACACGGTGGCCTTCACCGACACGACCACCAACATCTCCGGCAACGCCAACCTCCTCTACTCTAAGTGCGCTATTACCAGGGCCTTAGACAAAACCGGCGTGGCGGCGATGATGCGGTCGCGGGGGTGGGTGCAGCTCTTTTGAGAGGTCTAACTACCTGACAATAAATTACTTGCCGGTTTTGGCCTCAAGTAGGTTCGAGGCTTGACAGGATAAGGGGCGGGGCATACTGTAGTTTGCCCTCGCCCCCTCTTGTCTTTAACCCCAAGGCAGCTATGGCCCTGTTCGGGTTGTTGGGCGGCAAAAAAACCTCGGTAGGCTTGGACATCGGCTCGGGGATCATCAAGCTGGCCGTGATGGACCATTCCGGCAGCGAGCCCGAGCTGGTGAAGGTGGCCACGACCGAGGTGGCGGCCGACGCGATCGTCGAGGGCGAGGTGATGGATCCCGGGATCGTGGCGGAGGCGATCCGGGGGCTCTTCCAGGCGGCGGGGGTGAAGCAGAAGGCGGTCGTGACGGCGGTCGGGGGCCGCGACGTGATCGTCAAGAAGATCCAGATGGACCGCATGAAGGAGGCCGACGCCCGCGAGGTGATCCGTTGGGAGGCGGAGCAGCACGTGCCGTTCGACATGGCCAACGTGGAGCTCGACTTCCAGATCCTCGACCCCGACGCCGAGGGGTTGCAGATGGACGTGCTCCTCGTGGCGGCGAAGCGCGAGCTGGTGGAGGGCCGCACCGCGCTGCTTGCCGAAGCGGGGCTCGACCCGGCGATCATCGACGTGGACGCGTTCGCGATTCACAACGCCTTCGAGCTCAACTATCCCGAGGCGATGCAGGGGGTGGTGGGGCTCGTGAACATCGGCCACGAGATTACCAACGTGAACATCCTCGAGGACGGGATCCCGGTGCTGACCCGCGATCTGTCGGTGGGGACGCGGCGGTTCCGCGAGGATTTGCAGCGCGAGAAGGGGCTCTCGGCCGAAGACGCGGAGCGGGTGATCCAGGGGCAGGCCCAGAGCGCCGATCTCGCCCCCTACGTCGAGGCGCGGGCCGAGGAGCTGGCGGTGGGGGTGGAGCGGGCGGCGGCGTTCCTCGCGACGGCATCGCGCTCGGCGGGCGGGGTGGGCCGGGTGTACGCGAGCGGCGGGGGGGCGCGGGTGCCGGGGCTCATCGAGGCGCTGTCGGCGCGGCTGCGGGTGCCGGTGGAGCTGGCGAACCCGGTGCAGCGGCTCAAGGTGCGCGACGCGGTGTTCGACGCGGTGCCAGTGGACGAGGTGGCGCCGCTGCTGATGCTGTCGGTGGGGCTGGCGCTGAGGCGCGCCGCATGATCGAAGTCAACCTGCTCCCCGGGAAGCGCAAGAAGCCCGCCGCCGGGGCGGGGTTCAAGCTCGCGCTCCCCGATGTGCGGGCGCTGCTCGCGAGCGTCAAGAACCCGTGGCTCATCGCGGCGAGCGCGGCGACGGTGGTGGTGGTCGGGGGGGCGCTGCTGCTCTTCATCACCATGACGGCGCGGCTCAAGGTGCTCGAGTCGCGCCTCGAGGCAACGCGCGCCGAGAAGCGGCGGTTCGACGCGGTGATCGCGCAGAAGCGGCAGGCGGAGCGCATCCGCGATTCGCTGGTGGCGCAGATCAACGTGATCCGCGCGATCGACTCCGATCGCTACACCTGGCCGCACATCCTCGATCAGATCGCGAAGGCGTTGCCGCCGTACACCTGGCTCACGGGCATCTCGGTGGCGGGCGGCGGCAACGTGGCGCCGGGCCAGCCGGGCGCCGCGCCCCCGGGTTCCGCGGCGGCCGACTCCACGGGCGCGCCCCAGGTGCGGGTGTGGATCACCGGGAGCACGGTGGACATCCAGGCCTACACGACGTTCCTGCGCCAGCTCGCCGCGTCGCCCTGGTTCACCGATGTCACCCCCGCCACGTCGTCCACGGTGATCGAGGCCGACCGGCCGGTGACCGCGTTCAACGTGTCGCTGCGCTACCGGGTGGCCGACTCGGTGTACCTCCGCACCGTCCCCGTCACCCAGTCCGTGAGGTAGCGCCATGCCGCTGCTTCCCCAGGACCAGCAGAGCCGGGTGATGGCCTACATCACCGTGGCGATGGTGCTGCTCGGCTACGCCTTCTGGAACTACTGGGAGCAGCCGAAGCGCCAGGAGATCCGCGCCACCCGGGCCGAGATCGACAGCCTCCAGGTGATCATCGAGAAAGCCAAGCGCGACCTCGCGAGCGGCACGGTGGAGGACCTGCGCCGCAAGGTCGAGGAGTACAGCGCCGTGCTCGCCCTGATGCGCCGGCTGGTGCCCGAGCAGAACGAGGTGCCGGCGTTGATCGACGACATCTCCACCAAGGCGAAAGTGCGGGGCGTGACCATCGGCCGCCTGGAGCCGCTCGCCGTCGAGGCCGGCCAGCCGTTCGACACCTACCGGTATCGGCTCGAGATCATCGGGCACTACGACCAGCTCGGCGAGTTCCTGTCGGACATCGCGAGCCTGCCGCGGATCATCGTGCCGCAGGACGTGATCCTCAAGCCGGCGCAGCCGCAGGCGCAGCGGTTTTTGGGCGACACGCTGGGGGCGCTGCTCGAGGCGCAGTTCGCGATCCGCACGTTCGTGAAATCGGCGGGGCCGCCGCCCGCGCCCGCGGCGGCGAAGAAAGGGGCGGGGAAAAAGTGAGCGGGCGGCTTGCGGCCCTCCTCGTCGGGCTCGTCGCGGCGGGACCGCTCGCCGCGCAGGCGAAGCCCCGGCCCGCGGCGAAACCCGACACGACGCGCGCGGCCCCCGCGGCCCCCGCGGCCCGTGCGGCCCCCGCCCCCGCGGCCCCTGCCGCCCCCGCCGATAGCGCGCACCGCAGCGATACCACCGGCGTGCCGGTGCTCGTGCGCGAGGTGTTCTCGTACGAGGGCGGCGGGCGCGATCCGTTCCTCTCGCTGCTCAAGTCGGGCGACATCCGGCCGCTGCTCTCGGATCTCAAGCTGGTGGGCATCTATTACGACGGGCGCTATCCGGCGCGCAGCGTCGCGGTGCTGCGCGACGTGACCAACAACAAGATCTACCGGGCGCGGCCCGGCGACATCCTGGGACGCCTCAAAGTCACCACCATCCGGCCCCGGGAGATCGTGTTCACGGTCCAGGAGTTCGGGTTCGAGCGGCAGGAGAGCCTGCAGCTCGCGAAGCAGGAGGTCACACCATGAAGCGCATCGCAGCCCTGGTCGCGTGGCTCGTCGCCGCGGTCGCGCCCCGTGCCGTTGCCGGGGCGGGGGCGGGGGCGGGGGCGCGGGACGGCGAGGTCAAGGCCGTCAGCGTGCAGCCGGCGGCGGGCCGGGTGGAGATCGTGATTGACGTGGCGGGCGCGGTGGAGGTGCAGGACTTCACCCTCGCCAATCCCGCCCGGCTCGTGATTGACCTGAAGGGGGCGCGGCTCGCGGCCCCGGCGGTGCTCTACGACGGGCAGAACCGCGGCGGGGTGAAGAACCTGCGCTACGCCCAGTTCCGCCCCGGGGTGGTGCGCGTGGTGGTGGACCTCGACGTGCTCAAGGACTACCGCCTCGAGCGCACGGGCGACCAGGTCCGGGTCACGATCGGCACCGATCGCACGGGGTTCGCGGCCTGGTCGAGCCGGTCGGCGGGGCCGGCGGAGCTGACCGCTGTTCCCCCGGAGCCCGTGGCCGAGCGGAGGGCGGGGGGCGAGCCGCGGGGAGGCGAGGCGGCCAAGGTCATCACCCCCGAGCCGAGCGGCGCGGCGTTGAGCATCGAGCAGTACCTCGCGGCGCACGCCCGCGAGAGCGCCCAGTCGCAGGCGCCGCGCATCACGGTGACCTGGGACAACGCCGACCTGCGCGAGGTGGTGGCGGGGTTCGCGGCGTTCAGCGGCCGCACGATCATCCTCTCCAAGGACGTCAAGGGCACGGTCTCGGCCGAGATCAAGAACCAACCGTGGGACATCGCTTTCAACGCGGTGCTCGAGTCGCAGGGGCTCGCGGCCAACGTGCTCGAGGGCGGGATCATCCAGGTGATCGACAAGCGCGACCTGGCGCGGGCCGACTCGACGGTGCCGGTGGAGACCCGGCTCGTACGCGTGAACTACGCGCGCGCCTCGGCCCTCGTCCCCTCGGTGCAGTCGATCCTCACCAAGCGCGGCGCGGTGGTGGCCGACTCGACGAGCAACGCGCTCGTGATCACCGAGATCGCGAGCCGCATCAACCGGGTGGAAGAGTTCGTCAAGGGCCTCGACATCCGCACGCCCCAGGTCTCGATCCAGGCGAAGATCATCTTCGTGGACCGCACCGACGTCGAGGAGCTGGGCGTGAAGTACGACCTCGGCTCGCAGACCCAGTTCTTCAACCGGCTGGTGCAGCGGCCCGACCCGCGCACCGCGAAGCCCGTGGACACGAATGGCGACGGCGTGCCCGACGCCTTCGTGCCGCAGTCCAACTTCTCGCCCGACCAAGTGATCGTGGATTTGGGCGGCAACTCGCTCTCGGCCATCGCCAACGCGAACCAGGAGGTGGTGAACCCGGCGCTCAACCTGATCTTCTCGACGGCGATCGGGAACTTCGATCTCACCACCTTCCTCCAGGCGTTGCAGCGCCTGGAGCTCGACGACATCCAGGCCGAGCCCACGATCACGACGCTCGACAACCGGCCGGCGGAGATCCTGGTCGGCGATCGGGTGCCGATCCGCGTCATTGACGTGAGCGCGCAGGGCGGCGGCACCACCAACGTCCCGCGGGCCACGGTGCGCTTCGAGCAGACAGGCATCACCCTGCGGGTGACGCCGCACGTCACCGCCAACCGGCAGATCCTGATGGAAGTGCACGCCGAGCGCTCCAACGTGCGCCCCGCGCCGGTGGACATCGGGTTCACGTTCCAGACGCAGCAGGCGGACAACCAGATCCTGGTCAACGACGGGGAAACGGCGGTCATCGGGGGCCTCACGGTGACCGAGGTCACGGAGACCAAATCGGGGATCCCGTTCCTTGTAGACCTGCCGATTGTGGGGAAGCTGTTCGGCTTCTCGTCGCAGTCGGAGAACCGGCGTGACCTGTTGATTCTCATCACGCCCCACATCATCGACGACCTGGTGGCGCCCAGCACCGGGAAGTGAGCCGGAGCGGCACTATGCGGCAGGTTCGCGGAATGCGGGCGGTCTGGGGGATCGGCGTGCTGGCGGCCGCCGTCGCGGCGTGCGAGACGGCGCGCAACCCCGGCGGGGTGCAGCGCGATCTCATCCCGCCCACCATCACGCTCACCTCGGGCGGCGACACGCAGCAGATCGCGAGCGGCCTGTCGTTCACGGTGAAGGCGGCCGACAATCTGGGCTTGAAGGACATCCGCCTCATCTACTCGGGCGGCCTGATCGACACCACCGACACCGTGTTCACGAGCACGGTGACCGACGTCACGATCTCCGAGCACCTCACCTTTCCCCCGACGTCGGGGGCGGGCGGCCTGATCACCATCATCGGGCGGGCTACGGACGGGGCCGGGAACTTCAGCGACGACACGATCCAGATCTTCCTGACGAACGTCCAGGCGCTGAAGGTGTTCCTGCTCGCGCCCGTGACGGGCGCGCTGGCCTCGTCGGGAAAGAACATCCCCGTGCAGGTGCAGGCCCAACAGCTGGGCGGGGTGCAGCGGATCGGCTTCCTCATCACGCCGCGCAGCGCGGTGAGCGATCCGACCACCCCGCCCACCGACTCGCTGGTGTTCACGACGCGGTTCCCGCCCGACACCACGTACACCGACACGCTCACCGTGCTCGCGACCACGGGCACGTTCGACGTGACGGGCTTCGCCGTGGACGCGGGCGGGCGGCGCGCGCTGTCGAACACGGTCACCGTGACCGTCCAGTCGGCGGCGAACGACGTCACGCCCCCCACCGTGTCGCACACCATCGCGCCGCGCGTGGAGGCGAACGACACCGTCACCGTGCACGCCACCGACCCGAGCGGCATCTCGTGGATCGGGTTCCGGGTGGATACCTCGCTCACGCTCGCCGGGCCGCCGCTCAAGTTCGACACGGTGAACGTGTCGGCCGGGAGCCTCACCGACGTGACGCGGGCGTTCAGCCTCGGCCTGACCCTCACGCAGTACCCGACGAGCGTCATTGTGCGGGGCTATGCGTGCGACCTGGCGGTGGCGCGCAACTGCGCCTATTCGCAGTCGAGCACCATCGTCACGGCCAGCGCGCGGCAGGCGGCGCCGCGCCTCGCGGCCACGCCGAGCGGTGGCGTGGATACGATCGTCGTCGTGGCGGGGACGACGCACCCGCTCCCCGCGGGCGGCCACATCGCCGACGCCATTTTCAACGGCAACCGGCGCGAGCTGTACCTCACGAACGACGCGCTCGGGCGGGTGGAGGTCTTCAGCCTCGCCACCAGCACGTTCGACCCGAACGGTATCCTCACCGCCGGGCCCGTGCCGTGGGGCATCGCGCTCTGGCCGGTGGACACGCTCGGCACCTACGACCCCAGCCGGATCGTCGTAGCCGACGCGGGCGGCACGGAGCTCTCCATCCTCGACGCCGGCACGCGGCAACTGCTGTGGCGGCAGGCGCTGCCCAATTTCCTGATCGAGAAGTACAGCGTGGTCCAGACCTCGGGCGCCGGGTTGCAGCCCCAGATCACCGTGCACGACGTGTCGGACCGGCCCCAGTACCTCGGGACGGTGTGCCGGGTGACGACCGGCTTTTCCACCTGCGCGTCCGACTCGATCTACGCGGTCTATTCGACCACGCCCACGCAGAGCAGCTCCTCGCCGTTCAACGGCAGGGCCACGCTCCGCATGGAGAAGCTCGTCAACACGACGAACCCCGCGCTGCTGTTCAGCCACTTGTTCTACGAGCTCGGCGACCTCGGCGCCAACGTGACGGGCGACACGCTGCGCATCGAGATCGTGCGCGGGAACACCTCGCAGGTGCTCCTCACCGCGTGCGCCCGCGTGACGGTGGATTTCCAGAGCTTCGGCCTGGGCGACCAGACGTTCGTGCGCAACTCGGGCAACTTCACCCACGCGTTCATCGGCGAGGGCGGGAACATCACGACGCAGTTCGCCCGGGTGTTCGGGTATTCGGCGAAGAACACGCTCAGCGCCGGGGCCGGCACCGACACGTCCTGCCAGCTGGCGCCGGGATTCACGGAATCGGGCCACCGCGATCGGGACTTCGGGATGTCGCCCGGCGCCCACGTGAGCGACTTCATCAGCAACACCGGGATCCACGTCGTCTCGGTGGCGACGAACTTCAACGGGCTCACGAACCTGGTGCGGGCCGACTCGATCTACTATCTCGACGAGGCCTTGCGGCTCTGGGGCACGTCGGCCGCGGGGTCGAGCACCCCCGGGATGGACATGAATTACAATCACAACTTCCAGCCGGGCGGAGCCTGCACGCCGACGTGCGGCGGCGGATCGGGGAACACCGCGGAGCGGATCGTGTTCGCCGCGTCGCCGGACACGAGCATCCTGGCGTTCGATACGTACTTCTTCAACCAGCAGGCGCGCATCCCCATCCGCGACCCGATCGTCGGGCCGCTGCGGGTGGCGCTGGACGCGGGGACCGGCCAGCAGTACCTGTTCGCGATCACCACGCGCGGGCTGGTGGTGGTGGCGCTGCCGACGATCACGAACATCAACCCGCAGGCGCCGCCGGTGCCGAAGCGGTGAGGACGGCCGCGGCCGCGGGGAGCAACGCGAGCCCGACGCGCAGTCGGGCTCGCGTGTTAATATGGAGAGCGCGGTCCCGCAGGGACGGCGTGCGCAGGGGGGTGAGGGGGGGTGAGGGGGGGTGACTTCATGGCTCATCGGGGCCGCGGCGTGAGCCGCGGCATCGGGGCGCGGTGATGTTTCGCTTCACGACGGCGGGCGAGTCGCACGGGCGCGGGCTCGTGGCGATCCTCGAGGGGATTCCGGCGGGGCTCGCGGTGGCGGCCGAGCGGGTGAACGCCGAGCTGCGGCGGCGGATGGCGGGGTACGGGCGGGGGGCGCGCATGAAGATCGAGGCCGACGAGATCGAGTGGCTCGCCGGCGTGCGCGCCGGCGAGACGCTCGGCTCGCCGATCGCGATGCTCATCTGGAACCGCGACTGGGAGCACTGGCGGGACGTGATGGCGCCGGAGGCCGACGCGCCCGGCACGGAGCGCCGCCGCCGGGTCACCCGGCCCCGGCCGGGCCACGCCGACCTGGTGGGGGTGCTCAAGTACGACCGCCGCGACGCCCGCGACATCCTGGAGCGGGCGAGCGCCCGCGAGACCGCCGCGCGGGTCGCCTGCGGCGCGATTTGCAAGCTGCTGCTCGCCGAGTTCGGGGTCGAGATCGGCTCGCACGTCGTGGAGCTGGGCGGGATCGTCGCCCGGCCGCCTTCCCCGCTCCCCGCGCCGCTCAACGCCGCGTCGGACGCGAGCCCCGTGCGCTGCCTCGATCCCGAGGCCGAACAGGACATGATCGCCCGCATTGACGCCGCCAAGGCCGCGGGCGAGACGCTCGGCGGCGTGGTAGAGGTGGTGGGCCGCGGCGTTCCCGTGGGGCTCGGCTCCCACGTGTCGTGGGACACGAAGCTCGACGGCCGGCTGGCGCAGGCGCTGATGTCGATCCCCGCGGTGAAGGGGGTGGAGCTGGGGCTCGGGTTCGAGGCGGCGCGGCGGCGGGGCTCCGAGGTGCACGACGAGATCCTGCCCGGGCTGGGACGCGCCACGAACCGTGCCGGCGGAACCGAGGGCGGGATGACCACCGGGGAGCCGCTCGTCGCGCGCGTGGCGATGAAGCCGATCTCCACGCTCATGAGCCCGCTGCGCAGCGTGGACCTCGCGACGGGCGCCGCGGCGCCGGCGCAGTCGGAGCGCTCCGACGTGACGGCGGTGCCCGCGATGGGGGTCATTGCGGAGGCGATGATGGCGCTGGTGCTGGCGCAGGCGCTGCTCGAGAAATTCGGCGGCGACGCGCTGAGCGAGACCCGGCGGAACTTCGCGGGATACCTGGCGCAGCTGCGCGCGCGGACGCCGCCGGCGGCGGAGGAGACGTGAAGCGTCACATCCTGCTCGTGGGGCTCCCGGGGTCGGGGAAGAGCGTCGTCGGGCGGCTGGTGGCCGAGCAGCTGGGCGCCGGGTTCGTGGACGTGGACGCGATCCTGGTGCGGCGCGAGGGGAAGCCGATCACGATGATCTTCGCGGAGCAGGGCGAAGCGGCGTTCCGCGAGATGGAGCGCCGCGAAGTCGAGGCCGCGCTCGGCGCGGCGCCGGCGGTGATCGCGCCGGGCGGCGGGTGGGCGGCGCAGCCGGGCGCCCTCGAGGCCGCCAAGGCGCGCGGCGCGCTGGTGATCTACCTGCGCACCCGCCCCGAGACGGCGGCGGAGCGCGCGGCGCCCGAGGGAACCCGCCCGCTGTTATTGGGGGAGGACCCGCTCGCGCGCATGCGCCAGCTCTACAAAGAGCGCGACCCGATCTATCGCACCGCGCACGCGCAGGTGGACACCGATCGCAAGACGCCGCCGCAGGTCGCGGCCGAGGTCGCGAGGCTTGCGCAATCGAGCGCGGGATGGTAAAGATGCGCCTTCCGAGCCGGTTGACGAAGGATTGACGCGTGGCGACTAAGAGTCGTGGCATGACGGCATCCGAACCGCGCCGCGCCCGGCGAAAGTCCGGGACGGCCGAGGGGAAAGGTGCGCTCGTCATCGTCGAGTCGCCCACGAAGGCGAAGACGATCGGCAAGTACCTCGGGCCGGGCTACACGGTGAAGGCGACCGTCGGCCACGTGCGCGATTTGCCGCCGCGCAAGCTCGGCGTGGACGTGGAGCACGGCTTTACCCCCGAGTACGTGACCATCAAGGAGAAGGCCAAGACGCTCGCGGAGATCAAGCGGGCGGCCAAGGCGTCGGAGCGCGTCTTGATCGCCACCGACCCCGACCGCGAGGGCGAGGCGATCGCCTGGCACGTGGCCGGCGAGATCGGCAACGGCCGCAAGGTCCGCCGCGTCCTGTTCCACGAGATCACCAAGGACGCCGTGGCCAAGGCGCTCGCCAACCCCCAGGACATCGACCAGCGCAAGGTGGACGCCCAGCAGGCCCGCCGCGTGCTCGACCGCCTGGTGGGCTACAAGACGTCGCCCCTCCTCTGGAAGAGCATCAAGACCGGGCTCTCGGCGGGCCGGGTGCAAACGGTGGCGCTGCGGCTGATCTGCGAGCGCGAGGAGGAGATCCGCAAGTTCGTGCCGCAGGAGTACTGGACGATCGAGGCCGAGCTCGAGAAAGAGGGCCAGGCCTTCCCGGCGCGGCTGCACAAGCTCGACGGCAAGAAGCCCGAGATCAAGGACGAGGCGACGGCCCGCGCGATCGTGGCCGACGCCCGGGCGCTCCCCTTCACGGTCACGGCGGTCGAGCGCGGCGAGCGGCGCCGCCCCGCGCCCCCCCCGTTCCGCACCAGCACGCTCCAGCAGGAGGCCGCGAAACAGCTCGGCTTCTCCGCCGCGGTCACGATGCGCCTCGCCCAGCAGCTCTACGAGGGCGTGGAGATCGGCGCGGAGGGGCCGGTGGGCCTGATCACCTACATGCGCACCGATTCGGTGCGCGTCGCGGAGTCCGCCGTCGCCCAGGCCCGGGACTTCATCGCCCGGGAGTTCGGGGCGCGCTACCTGCCGCCCGCGCCCGTGACGCACCGCAGCGGCACGGCGCAGGCGCGGGTGCAGGACGCCCACGAGGCGATCCGCCCCACCGACGTGCTGCGGCGGCCCGACGACGTGAAGCCGTACCTCGACGCCCGCCAGTTCAAGCTGTACCAGCTCGTCTGGCGGCGCTTCGTCGCCTCGCAGATGACGCCCGCGCTGTTCGAGACCACCAAGGTGGACTTCGAGCTGCCCGGCGGCCGCTACGTGTTCCGCGCCACGGGCTCCCGCCTGCTGTTCGACGGCTACCATGCGCTCTACCACGAGGCCCACGAGCCCGAAGAGGGCAAGACCCTCGAGGACCTGCCGCCGATTCCGCCGCTCGAGCGCGGCGACGCGGTGACGGTCCGCGACATCCGCCCGGTCCAGCATTTCACCGAGCCGCCGCCCCGCTACAGCGAGGCGAGCCTCGTGAAGGAGCTCGAGCGGCTGGGGATCGGCCGCCCGTCCACCTACGCGACCATCATCTCGACGCTCAAGACCCGCTGGTACGCCACCGCCAAGGACCGCCGCTTCGCCCCCACGCCGCTCGGCGAGACGGTGTGGCGCGTGATGAAGCGCTCCTTCCCCGACGTGTTCGAGGTGGGGTTCACGGCGCAGATGGAGAACGAGCTGGACAAGGTCGAGGAGGGCGATCTCGGCTGGCGGCAGGTGCTGGGCGACTTCTGGGGGCCGTTCTCCCGGGCGCTCGAGGCGGTGGACGTGGATCAACTGATCCGCGAGGTGCACGATCTTTCGGAGCTGCACAAAGAGAAGTGCCCGACGTGCGGCGGCGCGCTCGCGGTGCGGAGCGGGCGCTTCGGCCCGTTCATCGCCTGCGAGCGCTATCCGGAGTGCCGGTTCACGCGGCCGCTGCGGCGTGATCGGGTCCCCGACCGGCCGAGCGACGAGGTGTGCCAGGAGTGCGGCTCCCCGATGGTGATCAAGACGGGGCGGTTCGGGGAGTTCCTCGCCTGCACCCGCTACCCCGCCTGCAAGCACACGCGGCCGGTGCCGCTCGGCGTGAAGTGTCCGAAGTGCGGGGTCGGCGACCTCGCCGAGCGCCGCACCCGCAAGGGCCGGACCTTCTTCGGATGCCTGCGCTATCCCGAGTGCGACTACTCGGTCTGGAACCGGCCCGTGCCGGTCCCCTGCCCGAGCTGCGGGTTCGTCGGGATGGAGGAGAAGCAGACCAAGACCAAGGGAACCGTGCGCAAGTGCCTGAAGTGCGGACACGAGGTGGCGGTCCCGGAGGCCGCGCCCCCGGCGGCGGCCCCGGCGGAGTCGGTCGCGAGCTGAACGGCGTCGCGGTGGTGGGCGGCGGCCTGGCCGGGTGCGAGGCCGCCTGGGCGCTGGCCGAGCGCGGCGTGGCGGTGACGCTGTGGGAGATGCGGCCGCTGCGCATGACGCCCGCGCACCGCACCGACTGCCTGGCGGAGCTGGTCTGCAGCAACTCGTTCAAATCGGTCGAGCCGACGAACGCCCACGGGCTCTTGAAGGCCGAGATGCGGCGGCTCGGCAGCGTGGTGCTCGCGGCGGCGGAGACGGCGCGGGTGCCGGGCGGCGCGGCGCTGGCGGTGGACCGCGACGCGTTCTCCCGCGCGGTCCACGAGCGCGTGACCGCCCATCCCCGCATCACGCTGGTGCGCGGCGAGGTGACCGAGCTGCCGTCGCCCGGCGTGGTGGCGACCGGGCCGCTCACCGCGGACGCGCTGGCCGCGGCCATCGCCCGGCGGCTCGCGGCCCGGGCGCTGGCGTTCTTCGACGCCATCGCCCCGATCGTGGCGGCGGAGTCGCTCGACCACACCCGGCTGTTCCGGGCGTCGCGCTACGGCAAGGGCGGCGGGGACGATTATCTCAACGCCCCGCTCGGCGAGGCGGAGTACGACGCGTTCGTGGCGGCGCTCGTGGCGGCGGAGCGCTACGAGCCGCACCACGAGTTCGACCGCACGCCCTACTTCGAGGGGTGCCTCCCGGTCGAGGAGATGGCCGCGCGCGGCCGGGACGTGCTGCGCTTCGGTCCGATGAAGCCGGTGGGGCTCCCGGACCCGCGCACCGGGCGGGAGCCGTTCGCGGTGGTGCAGCTGCGCCAGGAAGACCGGGCGGCGCAGATGTGGAACCTGGTGGGCTTCCAGACCCGGCTCAAGATCCCCGAGCAGCAGCGCGTGTTCCGCATGATCCCCGGGCTCGAGCGCGCCGAGTTCCTGCGGTACGGCTCGATTCACCGCAACGCCTACATCAACGCGCCGGGCGCCCTCACGGCGTATCTGTCGGCCAAAGACGACCCCGCGCTGCTGTTCGCGGGGCAGCTCACGGGCGTCGAGGGGTACGTCGAGTCCGCGGCCACGGGCATCTTGGCGGGGATCAATCTCGCCCGCGTGCTCGCGGGCGAGGAGCCGCTCGTGCCGCCGCCCACGACGATGCTGGGCGCGCTCTACCGCTACCTGCACACGGCCGATCCCGCGCACTTCCAGCCGATGAACGCGAACTTCGGCCTGCTCGAGCCGCTCGACGCGCCGGTCCGCGACAAGCAGCGGCGCAAGGCGTTGCTGGTCGAGCGGGCGCTGGCCGACATGGAGCGGTTCGCCGAGCGGCTGGGGATCGGCGTTCCCGCGTGACGAGCCCGCCGCCGGAGATCGCGGAGTTCGCGGCGTTCCTGGCGAAGGAGCGCAACGACTCCCCGCACACCGTGCTGGCGTACGCGCGGGACGTGGCCGACTTCGCGGCGTTCTGCGGGCGCTACTACGGGGGGCCGTGGAGCTGGGCGGGCGTGGACCGGCTCGCCGTGCGCGGCTGGCTCGGCGCGATGCAGGCGCGCGGCCTGGCGCGCCGCTCGGCGGCGCGCGCGCTGTCGGCGCTGCGGACCTTCTATCGGTTCTTGAACGCCACCCGGGGGCTCGAGGTGAACCCCGCGCGCGCCGCCCGCACCCCGCGGCTCGAGCGCCGGCTCCCGGCGTACCTCGACCGCTCGGAAATGGAGGCGCTGTTCGCCGAGGCGGAGCGGCGGGCGGAGGCGGGCGGATTCGTCGAGGCGCGCGACCTGGCCATGCTGGAGGTCTTCTACGCGACCGGCATCCGCCTGGCCGAGCTCGCCGGTCTGAACGACGCCGACGTGGACCTCGTCTCGGAGCAAGTCAAGGTGCGCGGCAAAGGGCGGAAGGAGCGGATCGTGCCCCTCGGGAGCCACGCGGCGCGCGCCCTGCGGCGCTATTTCCGCCACCGCGAGGCGCTCGCCGCGGGCGCGGCCGCGGGAACCCCCGAGCGGCGGCCGGTGTTCGTGAGCCGCCGCGCGCGCCGGCTCACGCCCCGCGCGGTGCAGCGCGCCATCAAGCGGCTGCTGCGGGCGCTGCCGCGCGGGGCGGAGCTCCACGTCCACTCGCTGCGACACTCGTTCGCCACCCACCTGCTCGACGCCGGGGCCGACCTGCGGGCCGTGCAGGAGCTGCTGGGCCACGCCTCGCTGCGGACGACGCAGGTGTATACTCATACGTCAGTGGAGCGGTTGAAGCGGGTGTACCACCGGGCCCATCCGCGGGCGTGAGGACCATGGGGACGACGGGGACGACGGGGACGCTGCACGGCACGACCATCCTGTGCGTGCGCCGCGACGGTCGCGTCGCCCTGGGGGGCGACGGGCAAGTGACGATCGGCGACACGGTGATGAAAGCGAACGCCACCAAAGTCCGCACGCTCAAGGGCGGGAAGATCCTCGCCGGGTTCGCGGGCTCGGTGGCCGACGGGTTCACCCTGTTCGAGAAGTTCGAGGAGAAGCTCGAGCGCTATCCCGGCAACCTGCCGCGCGCCGCGGTCGAGCTCGCCAAAGACTGGCGCTCGGACCGCGTGCTGCGGCGGCTCAACGCCCTGCTCGTCGTGGCGGACCACGAGCACGGCTACGTGATTTCGGGCTCGGGCGAGCTGATCGAGCCCGACGACGGCGTGCTCGCCATCGGCTCGGGCGGCACCTACGCCCTGGCGGCCGCCCGGGCCCTGCTCGGCGCCTCGTCGCTGTCGGCGAAGGAGATCGTGCAGCGATCGCTCGAGATCGCGGCGGACATCTGCGTGTACACCAACGCGCATATCACCATTCTGGAGTTGTGATGGCCGAACCCACGCGCACCCCCGACGAGGCGCCGCCGCCCGAGCCCCAGCAGCAGGAAGAAGAGCCGCTTCCCTGGCTCGAGGAGCTGCCGCCGCGCAAGATCGTGGCCGAGCTCGACCGCTACGTGGTCGGGCAGGAGGTCGCGAAACGCGCCGTCGCCATCGCCATCCGCAATCGCTGGCGCCGCGCCCAGGCCCCCGACGAGATCCGCGACGAGATCCTGCCGAACAACATCATCCTCATCGGGCCCACGGGCGTGGGGAAAACCGAGATCGCCCGGCGGCTGGCCCGGCTCGCGGGCGCGCCGTTCCTCAAGGTCGAGGCGTCGAAGTTCACCGAGGTCGGCTACGTGGGCCGCGACGTGGAGTCCATGGTGCGCGAGCTGGTGGACGTGGCCATCAACATGGTGCGCACGGAGCGCGAAGACGACGTGTACCCGGAAGCCGAGGCCCGGGCCGAGGAGCGGCTCCTCGACCTGCTGCTGCCGCCGCTGCCCCCGGCGCCCGGGCCGTCGCCCGCCGCGGCCGGGGAGCGGGGCGACGCCCGGGGGGAGAAGACGCCCCTGTTCGTGGTGTCGTCCAAGGGCGACGTCACGCAGAAGGCGCTGGAGACCGACACGGAGGCGCAGGAGCGGCGGCGGCGCACGCGCGAGAAGCTCCGCCAGCAGCTGCGCGAGGGCAAGCTCGAGGAGCGGGAAGTGGAGGTGGAGGTCCAGCAGCAGAGCTTCCCGATGCTCGAGATGATGCAGCCGCCCCCGGGCATGGAGGGGCCCGACTTCAACTTCATGGAGTGGCTGCAGGAGATGCTCCCCAAGCGCAAGAAGCGCCGCACCGTGCACCTCCACGAAGCGCGCCGCATCCTGATCGACGAGGAGCTGAAAAAGCTCGTGGACATGGACGACGTGGTGAACGAAGCGCTCGACCGGGTGGAAAACCACGGGGTGATCTTCATCGACGAGATCGACAAGATCGCCGGGGAGCGCGGCACCGTCGGGCCCGACGTCTCGCGCGAAGGCGTGCAGCGCGACCTCCTCCCCATCGTCGAGGGCTGCACCGTGCAGACGCGCTACGGCTACGTGCGCACCGACCACATCCTGTTCATCGCGGCGGGCGCCTTCCACGTCTCCAAGCCGTCGGACCTGATCCCCGAGCTCCAGGGCCGCTTCCCGATCCGCGTCGAGCTGCAGCCGCTCACCGAGGACGATTTCGTGCGCATCATGACCGAGCCGGAGAACGCCCTCACCAAGCAGTACGCCGCGCTGTGCGCCGCCGAGGGCGCGACCCTCGAGTTCACCCCCGACGGGATCCGCGAGATCGCCCACATCGCCGCCAAGGCCAACGAGCGCATGGAGAACATCGGCGCCCGCCGCCTCCACACGGTCATGACCACCCTGCTCGAAGACGTGCTCTTCGACCTCCCCGACGTCCCCGACAAACGCATCGTCTTCGACGCGGCCAAGGTCCGCGAACGCCTCACCCGCATCCTCGACGACGAGGATCTGCGCCGCTACATCCTCTAGCCGCCACGCCTTCCCCCGCCGCCTTGTCGCCCTCCCCCAGCAGGCGGTAGAATTCGCAGACGGGGACTGTCATTTTGACCTACCGGATCGGAGCGTGTGTGGCCAAGCGTGACTATCTCGCCTTCAGCGATTTCAGCCGGGACGAAGTGGTGCGGCTGTTTGCGCTCGCGCAGCGCATGAAGGCGGGGGTGTATCGCGAGGCGCCGCTCGCCGGCCGGACGCTGGCGATGATCTTCGCCAAGTCGAGCACCCGCACCCGGGTGTCGTTCGAGGTGGGGGCGTACCAGTTGGGGGGGCAAGCGCTGTTCCTCTCGTCGCGCGACATCCAGCTCGGGCGGGGGGAGCCGCTCGCCGATACGGCGCGGGTGCTGTCGCGCTACGTGCACGGCATCCTCATCCGCACCTTCGCGCACGCCGAGGTCGAGGAGCTCGCCCGGCACGCCGCGGTGCCGGTCATCAACGGCCTCACGGATCTGCTGCATCCGTGCCAGGTGCTCGCCGACCTGTTCACGGTGGCGGAGGCGCTGGGCACGTGGGAGGGGAAGCGCGTGGCGTGGGTGGGCGACGGCAACAACATGGCGAACACCTGGATCGAGGCGGCGCAGGTGCTGGGGTTCGAGCTGCGGCTCGCGTGTCCCGAGGGGTACGAGCCCGATCGCCGCATCTTCGAGCGCGCGCAGGCGGCGGGGGCGTGCGTGACGATCACCGAGGTGCCCGAGGAGGCGGTGGAGGGCGCGCACGTGGTGAACACCGACGTGTGGGCCTCGATGGGCCAGGAGGAGGAGGCGGAGACCCGGCGCAACGCGTTCCGCGGCTACACGGTGGACGCCGAGCTGATGCGGCTCGCCGCTCCGGGCGCGGTGTTTTTGCACTGTTTGCCGGCGCACCGCGGCGAGGAGGTGACGGCCGACGTGATCGACGGCCCGCAGTCGCGCGTGTGGGACGAAGCCGAGAACCGGCTGCACGTCCAGAAGGCGCTCCTCGCCACGCTGCTCGGGTCGTGAGGGACGCGGTGGCCGAACTGCCTCCCAAGCGGACCCCGCTCCACGCGGTGCACGCCGGTCTCGGCGCCCGGCTGGTGCCGTTCGGGGGGTATTTGATGCCGGTGAGCTACCCCGGGGGGATCGCGGCCGAGCACCGCGCGGTGCGCGAGCATGTCGGCGTGTTCGACGTCTCGCACATGGGCGAGTTCGAGGTGACCGGGCCCGACCGCAATGCCTTCGTGCAGCGCGTCACCTGCAACGACGTCGGCGCGCTCGAGCCCGGCCGGGCGCAATACTCGGCGCTCCTCACCGAGCGGGGCACGTTTCTCGACGACTGTCTCGTGTATCGGTTCGACGACCGGCTGATGCTGGTCGTGAACGCCGCCAACATCGAGAAGGACTGGGCGCACCTCGTGGACGCGAAGCGCGGCGCCAACGTGCGGTTGCGCAACATCTCCGACGACACCGGGCTGCTCGCGCTCCAGGGGCCGGAGGCCGAGGGGCTGCTCGGCTCGCTCACGGCAGCGGACGTGGCGCGGATCCCCTATTACGGGTTCGTCGAGGGCACGGTGGCGGGGGTGCAATGCTTCATCTCGCGGACCGGCTACACCGGGGAGGACGGGTTCGAGCTGTACTGCCGCGCCGCCGATGTCGAGCGGCTGTGGTTCGCGCTCGCCGGCGCGGGGCGGGCGACGCCGTGCGGCCTGGGCGCCCGCGACACGCTGCGGCTCGAGGCGGGCTATCCGCTGTACGGCAGCGACATTGACGACACCGTCACGCCCTACGAGGCGGGGCTCGGCTGGATCGTGAAGCTCGACAAAGGGGCGGACTTCATCGGCCTCGCGGCGCTCAAGCGGCAGAAGCTCGCGGGCATCGGCCGCCGGCTGGTGGGCTTCAAGGTGGCCGAGCCCCGGCTCGTGGCCCGGCCCGGATATCAGGTGTACGTGGACGGCACTCCGGTGGACGTGGTGCGGAGCGGCACGGTGACGCCCACCGTGAACGCGGCGATCGGGACCACCTACCTCCCGGTGGCGCAGGCGCGTCCCGGCGCGACCTTCACGATCGACGTGCGCGGCCGCCGGGCGCCGGCGGCGGTGGTGCCGCTCCCCTTCGTGCCGCGGAGGACCAAGCGGTGAGGATCGGCGTGCTCACGGTGAGCGACCTCGGGGCGGCGGGCCGGCGCGCGGACACGTCGGGCGACGCGATTGTCGCCTGGGCGGCCGGGCGCGGCTACGAGGTGGTGGTGCGGAGCGTGGTGCCCGACGAGGCGGATCGCATCGCGGCGAAGCTCGCCCGCTGGGCGGACTCGGGCGAGGTGGACGTGATCCTGACTACGGGGGGCACGGGGCTCACGGCGCGGGACGTGACGCCCGAGGCCACGGCGGCGGTGCTCGACCGCGCGGCGCCGGGCATCGCCGAGGCGTTGCGGGCGGCCGCGGCGCCGCGGTTCCCGCGCGCCTGGCTGTCGCGCGGGGTGGCGGGGACGCGCGGGCGCACGCTGGTGGTGAATCTCCCCGGCTCGCCGGGCGGCGTGCGCGACGGCTTGGCGGTGCTCGCGGATCTGCTCGAGCACGCCGTCGCGCTCGTCATCGGAGCGCAGACGGAGCACTGATGGCCGACCGGGTCCTCGTCACCACGGACGATCTCGAGCACGCGGTGCGCATCAACGCGCACCTCGAGACGGCGGGGTTCGCGACCGCGCTCGCCACCACGCTCGAGGAGGCGCGCGCGGCGCTGCGGCGCACGCCGGCGCCCGACTGCCTGGTGCTCACGGGCGGGCTCCACGAGGCGGGCGCGGCGGCGCTGCTCGCGCTGGCGCGCGACCGCTCGATCTCCACGCTGGGGCTCGTGGAGGCGACCGACCCCGACCCGAAGGGCCTGGCGCGCCGCCTCGGGCTCACGGCGTACCTCGTCAAGCCCGCGGACCCCGGCGAGGTCACGGCCACCGTGCGGCGGCTCATCGAGCGCCGCCGGCTGCAGGAGCGCACGGGGATCGTGGGCGAGTCGCCGGCCGTGCAGGAGGTGCTGGTCAAGATCGAGCAGATGGCGCCGGTCACCTCCACCGTGCTCATCGAGGGCGAGTCGGGCACCGGCAAGGAGCTCGTAGCCCGGGCGATCCACGAGCTGTCGCCGCGGCGGGGCAAGCCGTTCATCGCCGTCAACTGCGCCGCCCTCCCCGAGACGCTGCTCGAGAGCGAGCTGTTCGGGCACGAGAAGGGCGCCTTCACGGGCGCCGCGGAGCGGCGGCTGGGGCGCTTCGAGCTGGCCGACGGCGGCACGATCTTCCTCGACGAGGTGGGGGAGATGCCGCCGGCCACGCAGGTCAAGCTGCTGCGGGTGCTCGAGGACCGGGCCTTCTTCCGGGTGGGGGGAACGCAGCCGATCCGCGTGGACGTGCGGGTGATCGCGGCGACCAACAAGTCGCTCAAGGAGGAGGTGGCGCTGGGCCGGTTCCGCGACGACCTGTTCTACCGGCTGAACGTGCTGTACATCTATCTCCCGCCGCTGCGCGAGCGGAAGTCCGACATCCCCTTGCTCGTGCACCGGTTCATCGCCGAGTTCGCGGCGCAGCACGACCGCCGCTTCCGCGGCATCACGCCCGAGGCGCTGCAAATTCTGGTGGACGCCGACTGGCCCGGCAACGTGCGGCAGCTGCGCAACCTGATCGAGTCCATGGTGGTGCTCGCGCCCGAGGGCGAGATCCGGGCGAGCGACATCCCGCGCGACATCCGGGAGCGCGGCCGGGGGTTGCCGGTGCGGGTGCCGGGCACGACGCGCGCCGTCGCCGGCCAGGAGCTGGAGTTCATCTTTCGCAGCCTGGTGGAGCTCAAGTTGCAGGTGGAGGAGCTGCGGCGGCGGCTCGAGGAGCGCGTGCCCGAGCGGGTGGAGGTCATCGAGGTGGCCCCGCCGGCGGGTGCGGTGGCGACCGGAAGGGCCGGCGGCGAGGCGGCGGCGGTGGCAGCCGAGGTGGCGCCCGAGGGCGAGGTGGTGTACCGGCCGGGGATGACGATGGCCGACGTGGAGCGCGCGGCGATCGAGGCGGCGCTGCGCGAGACCCAGGGCAACCGCCGCAAGGCGGCCGAGCTGCTGCGCATCGGGGAGCGCACCCTGTACCGCAAGCTCAAGCAGTACGCTTTGGCCTAAGTCACGATCTTCCAAGGCGTTGACGGCGCGGCCGCCATTGACAGGCGGCGCGGGGGGCCCCATGTTAGGGCGCCCGTTTTCGACCAGCGCCCGAGCGCCCCGGCCGGGGATTGCGTGGACTTCAGGATTGATCAGGACCTCTGCGTCACCTGCTTGGCGTGCGTCCGGGTGTGCCCTGCCGACGCGGTGGCGGTCGAGGGCACGACGGTGCGCATCGTGGACGAAGCGTGCACGCGGTGCGGGTTGTGTCTGCCGGCGTGCCCGCACGACGCCATCGCCGCGTCGGGCGACCTGGCGCGTGCGCTCGAGCTCGTGGCCGGGGGCCGGGCGGCGCTCATTCTTTCCGTCGAGTCGGCCGCGTACTTCTATCCCGCCACGCCCGAGCAGGTGGTGAACGCCTGCTATGCGGCGGGCTTTCGTCCGGTGCATCGCGGCGTGCTGGGCGACGAGCTGGTGGCGCGCGAGTACCTCGCCCTGTGGAGCGACGAGGACTGGGGCACGATGATCCGCAGCACCTGCCCGGTGATCGTGGAGACGGTGCGCGCGCAGTATCCCGAGCTGATCCCCTACCTGGCGCCGGTGGCGACGCCGATTGCCGCCGAGGCCCGCTACTTGAAGCGTCTGTACGGGGCCGACCTGCCGGTGGTGTACGCCGGGGTGTGTCTCACCGAGGGCGGGCCCGACGTGGACGCGGCGATCACCTTCGACGATCTGGCGACGCTGTTCCGGCGGCGGGGGGTGCGGGTGGAAGATCAGGAGCCGTATTTCAGCCGGCTGCCCGAGGAGCGGCGGCGGCACTGGAGCACGGCGGGGGGGATGCCGCTCGAGCTGCTGATGGAGGAGACGCACGCGAGCCGGCGGTTCCGCAAGGTGCGCGGGCTCGCGGCGCTGGAGCAGATCGCCCGCGCGGTGGCGGTGGACCGCATCGATCTCGGGTTCGTGGACATTCTGCCGTGCGAGGGGTGTCTCGACCATCCGTTGCTCGGGCCCCGCGAGGAGCTGTTCCGGCGGCGGGAGATCGTGGGGGCGACGGAGCCGGCGCGGGCGCGGGCGCCGGTGGTGGACGAGGAGGTGGCGCGGGCGGTGCGGGTGGGCGAGGTGTTTCCGATCCGCCGCAACGGGCACCGGCCGGCGGCGGAGGCGGTGGACGGGATCTTGGCCGAGATCGGGCTCGCCCCCAACGGGAAGGCGTGGGACTGCGGCGCGTGCGGCTATCGCACCTGCCGGGCGTTCGCCGAGGCTGCGGCGCTCGGCCGCACGACGTTGCGGTCGTGCCCGCCCTATCTCGATCGCCAAGCCCGCCAGGCGCAGCTCCAGGCCGCCGTGGACGCGCTCACGGGGCTCGCCACCTATCGCGTGCTGCGCGACCGGCTGACGAGCGAGATCGCGCGCAGCCACCGGACCGGCGACCCGTTCGCGGTGCTGTTCGTGGACCTCGACAACTTCAAGCAGGTCAACGACCGCTTTGGCCACGAGGCGGGGAACGAGGTGCTGAAGCTGGCGGCCCGGGAGTGCGGCTCGCACATTCGCTCGACCGACCTCGCGGCCCGCTACGGCGGCGACGAATTCGTGCTGGTCTTGGTGCGCACGGGCATCGAGGGGGCGCGGGGGGTGGCGGAGAAGGTGCGCGGCAGCGTCGAGGCGATGGGTCGGCGGCTGGGCTATGCGGAGGGGCTCGTGACGGTGAGCATCGGGGTGGCCGAGTTCGTGCCGGGCCGGGGCCCGGAAACGGAAGACGTGCTGGTCGCGGCCGACCGGGCGCTGTACCGTGCCAAGGCGGCGGGGCGCAACCAGATCGCAACGGGAGAACGGTGACCGCATGACGTCGAAGCCAGCAGAGACGCCCGCCGAGCAGCCGCCGGGCGGGCCGGCGCCGCTCGTGCCGGGGGGCCCGGGGCCCGATCCGTGGGGCGTGAAGCGGGCCGAGAACCTGATCGCGAGCCTCACCGGGGTGCTGTCGGCGCGCGTGGTGGTGACGCCGCTCGGCGAGGTGAGCGAGATCCACGTGCTCACCACGGCGGACGTGCAGCCCAAGCAGGTGGTGCGCAACATCGAGTCGGCGCTCATGGCGCAGCTCGGCCTGAAGATCGATCACCGCAAGATCTCCGTGGCGCAGACGGCCGACGTGCGTCCCATCGAGCAGCTCCAGGAGGAGGCGATCCGCACCCGCGCCAACCGGCGCGTGGTGATGTTCCACGGGCTCGAGGTGCGGCCGTCGGAGCGGCCGCAGCGGGTGATCGTGCGTGTGCGCTTGTCGTTCGAGGGGCGGGAGGCGGAGGCGGAGGAGCAGGGGACGGACACGATGCGCAACCGCGTGGAGGCCGCGGCGCGGGCTGCGGCCTTGTGTCTCGACGAGCTGCTCCCCGACAACTCGGTGGCGCTCGAAGGGGCGCAGATCATCGAGGCGTTCGACCGCAAGTTCGTGCTGGTGGCGGTGCACGGGCTGGGGGGGCGCGAGGCGCAGCTGCTCACGGGGACGTGCGAGATCCGCGAGAGCGCCGAGCGCAGCGCGGTGCTCGCGGTGCTGGACGCCACCAACCGCTGGGCCGACGCACGCCGCTAAGCGGAAGTCTTCCAAGGAGTTATCCCACCGGTTTTCCCGAATGCCGTCGCTCCCGGGGGGCTCTTGCGGACCTCGGGTTTTGGCGGTATTTGGGGTTTTGTGAGTTCAGCGCGAACCAAGCGCTACTGGGGCACGCAGCGAGTGGCGCGGGTGTGTCACGTGTCGCCGGCCACGGTGGCGAACTGGATTGATCAGGGGTTGTTGCGCGGGCACCGCACGCCGACGGGCCGCCGCCGGGTGGAGGCGGAGGATCTGGTGGCGTTTCTCCGGGCGCACGCGATGGCGGTGCCGCCGGAGCTTGAGGGGGCGGCCGGGCGGCGGGACACGGTGGTGGTGGTGGAGGACGATCCCGGGTATTTGCGGGCGCTGGTGTTGACGATCGAGCGGTCGGATTTGGGTGTGGAGGTGGTGGCGGCGACGACGGGGGTGGACGGGCTGCTCGAGATCGGGCGGGTGCAGCCGGCGCTGATCGTGTTGGACTACGGGTTGCCCGATCTCAACGCGGCGCAGGTGATCCAGCGGCTGCTTGAGCCGGGGCGGCGGCTGGACGCCGAGGTGATCGTGGTGACGGGGGGCATGCCCCCGGAGGCGACGGCGGCGCTGCGCGAGATGGGGGTGCAGGTGATCGTGCACAAGGCGGAGGGTATGGCGGCCGTCGTGGAGGCGATGCGGCAGGCGCTGCGGCGGCGCCAGGCGGCGTGACCGCCGGGCGCCGGCGATCCCGGCGGGCGCGGGGAGATACGGACAACTACTACAGGACATTACGGACAAGGGGCCCCTGGTCACTGCTACCTGAGCGGAGCTGAGCGAAAAGTCGACGAGCGGAGCGTCGGGTGCGTCGTAGCGGGACGTGCCACTCCAGGACTGTCGAGGATGACTCGCAGTTGCCCAAAGGAGGTGACGCTCGATGTTGCACTTGCTCGCAGCGCTTTTTGCGGCTTTCGCGAAGCTGTTTTTCGCGAACGGACTGGCCAGCTGGTAGTATCAGATCGCAAAGGGGCCCTACCTTAATCACGCCAAGCGGCGGTCGAGTTCGCGCCGAGGCGGAGTCGAATCAAGTGGGATTTCGTGAGAAGCTGGCGGGCGGCCGAATCTACTTCTTCGTCGCGGCTGTATCGTTGGCCAGCGTCTCATTGCTCTTACTCCCTGACTGGACCGTCCCGGCGGTTCTCGGATCGAAATTCTGGAACGCCCTCGCTGCGTTCGCCATTTTGGGCGTAATCTGCGACTCATTTTCGTTCACAATCCCATACGCGACGGTAACTACCTCTGTCGGCTTTATTCCCCTCATAGCCGCGATCGTGCTCTTCCAGCATCCCTGGCCGATGGTTGTTGCCGGTTCGACAGCCCTTGTAGTCGACGCGTTGGTTCGGCGTAAGCCTCCGATACGCGTTTGGTTTAACACTGCACAATACATGCTCGCGACAGGACTGGCTTCGAGGGCCTACTCGGCACTCGGCGGAGTGGCGAGTCTAGAGCGCTTTGATTTTTCTCTGCTTCCCTTCGCATGCCTCGTCGTCATTTTCTTCCTTGTGAACCAGGGCAGCGTTGCCCTCGCGGTTTCGCTTAGTACTAACGTCTCGGTACGCGAGGCGTGGGATAGAATTTGCAAGGACGCATTCGCCACCGACGTGCTTTCGAGCACCGTCGCCGTCCTCCTGGCATTTCTCTATGTGAAACTGCAGTTGCTTGGAGTCGCGATCGTCGCTCTGCCGTTCCTATTGGTACGGCAGCTGTACCAAATGAACTTCCAACTTCAGGAAGAACTTGAAGAGAAGTTGGAATTGATGGTGAAGGCAATGGAAGCGAGGGATCCGTATACATCGGGTCACTCTCGCCGCGTGTCTGAGTACGCACTGGCCATTGCAAGGGAGCTACGACTTTCCGCGACGGAAGTGGATCAAATCAAGCGCGCTGCACTTCTACATGACGTTGGGAAGATTTATGAAGAGTTCGCCCCGCTGCTACGGAAGGAAGGGAGGCTGACCTCAGACGAGGTCATGATAATGCGGACGCATGTTCTTAGGAGTAGCCAGCTGGTTGCTACAGCTGCTCGGCTCCGTGGTGCTGTCGAGGCGATGATCAAGCATCACCACGAGCATTTTGACGGGTCCGGGTATCCGGATGGGCTCTCCGGGTCGCAGATTCCTATCGGTGCACGGATCATCATGATTGCCGATACGCTTGATGCCATGACTACAGATCGGCCGTATCGACAGGCAATGAGCTTCGCGAGGGCGGTGGAAGAGCTTCGAGCATATGCTGGACGACAGTTTGATCCCCAACTAGTGGATCTGGTCGCGAAATCGGCGAGCATTCGCAAGCTGTTTGGTGAACGAGAGCCCTCGGTTGTGCCAACGTTCGGCATCGGACGGCGAGCGGGGATTGAATCCTCGTCTGCGCGCGTTGGCCGTTAGCCTGACTGGGACCCTTCTGACACGTTGCTCCGACGATGGATTCTGCCCAAGGCATCTTACTCCAGAAAACCTTGCGCGACGAGTATGTCTCGCATTCCGCTCGCACCGAGGCTAGCAAAGAGGCCGAGCTCTTCTCGCTCGCGATCAAACTGTCGAGAGCCGCTCAGGCGGGCAACCCAGCACAGGGAGGCGAGTGCGCCTAGATAGCCGAAGGGTGATCTTCCTCTTCGAGGCCGGCAGTGCGCGCGCCGGGCGCTCGAGGCGAAGGTGGCGGTGGAGTATGTGGCGATCGACTCGGCGATGCAGCAGCACACCGGCGGTGGGCCCACCATTGCCGAGGAGTTCGAGCGTGGCTGGGACTTGGTCTCTAGCGCATGGGCGGGGGACGGCGCAATGTACGGGCACGGGACCTGCGGCCGTTTTAGCGGCGTGGGGAGGGCCGCCGCGGCGCCGGAGCAACGCGTTGCAGAGGACGATCATAGCGGCTAGGTTCTTGACGGCGCGTGACCATGGCCAGAACCGACCCGCCACGAGCTGGTATAATGCGCCTGTGGCCCGGAGGAGGGTCCCAGGGGCGGTCACTACCGCCCAGCGCGAGTTCGGTTGCGCGTCCTGTCGTCGGGAGGTATATGCAGTGCCGATAACCGCCTGAGGGGAGCGTGTGCGGCCGGAGACCAAGCAGCCCTACTTCTTTGGGGTGAGTTTCCTGTTCGCCCCCCCTCCAGCCCTTACGCCGGGTCTGTTGCTGAGCTTCCAGCAGCGGCTAGCGGAACCAGAGGCCGGGATTGTGTTCGACCAGGTACAGCGGCTGCCCGCCGGTTCGGCTGCGGTGCACGTGTTCACCCGAGCTGCGCCACCCCTCCAAGTCACAGTGGGGCAGCCGGGTCCACAACCGCTGGGTCAGCTCCTGGTCGTGGCACCCCAGCCGAACCGCACGGCGGATGACTTCATCGATGACGCAGAGTCCGTCGTCGAGGTCTTTCGGGAGACCTGGCCGGGGCCGATCCAGGTCATCCGGCGGGACTGTACGGTCCGGCACCTTTACTCGGTCCGCGAGGAGCACGCCTTCCGATATCTCTGGGCGCACCGCTTGCGCCAGCCCGAGGACGCGATGCGGGAGTTCGGGCGGCAGATTCTCGGGGGCGGGCTCAGACTAGTGATGCCAGCAAGGGTTGACGTGGAGAACGATCCTCTACTCGAAGTAAAGATCGAGTCGCTCTTGGCGGACCCGCGGATGCTTTTCGTGGAGACCCAGGCCGTGTGGGAACAGCCGCTTCCGCCGGGTAACGAGCCCAATCCTCGGGAGCTGGTCGAGGCTGTCGAGCAGTACGCGGACGGGCCGGTGGTTCAGTTCATCATGCGAGAGAGGTAGCTATGGCGAGTACACTCCAGGCGTACCTGACGTCAGGGCACCAGGCAGAGTGGCATGGCTCGCGGGACATCTTCCGCTCGTCGAGTGAGACCCTGGACCAGTACGACAAGTGGATTCAGGCGCCCGCGAAGCGGCAAACGTTTGTCCGAATCGGTCGCGCCTTTTTCCCTGATCAGACGGGACTCTACCTCTTGCCCCGGTCTGTTGGAGAGGACTCGACGATCGCGGCGGAGCTCGCCCAGTGGCAAGATGCGGCCGTGGACGCCTTCTGGGTGTTCGAGGCCACGCTCGGCGGCGGTGAGCCTTAGCACGACTTCCCCGTGCGCGGCTCCGTCGTTTGGGTAAACCTCCCGCCGCCGAGAAGTAGCCGAGGTCACGTTCAGTCGGGTAGGCGTGTTGCCGTCATCCTGCACTGCACCCGCACCACCTCAAGCCTTCCCGTCCTCTTGGTCGTCCCAGGCACAGGACAGCCCGGCGCACTCCGGTATCCGCACACCGTGGAGGTCAGGCCAGACGGGACCAACGGGCTCAGCGTGCCCACCGTCTTCATGGCCTTCCAGTTGCAAGCGGTAGATCGCCGAATCATCGTCCTCCCGCCCGTCGGCACGCTCGCCCCCGCGGACCTACAGCGACTCGAGGCGGCCGTGAAAGAGGTTCTCGGCCTACCGTAAGACTGTCCGGCCGACTTCGCCGCAGCCACACCCCGCGGACCTGGTTCGCTGTGGCTGGCACCCCGATGAGCTTCAGCCGGTCGGCGATCCGTACGTAGCTGTACGTCGGGTACTCCCTCGTCATCTCCAGAATCCGGGCCTCGAGCTCGGGCGGCGTCCGGTTCGGCATCCGCGGCCGGCGGTGCGGCTGCGGCGCGAGCCCGTCCCGCCCATACTTCTCGAACGCCTCCTTGACCTCGTAGCAGTGGCTGCGACTGATCCCGGCCACCTTGCACGCCCGGCTGATGTTCTGCAGCTCATCCGCTAAGGCCAGCATCGAGATGCGCGCCTGAATAAGCTTCTCCACGGTGCTGATCGTCCTCTCCTCTCGTAAGCGGTGCACGTCGTCATCACCAGCTTACCACCGGAGAGGGCGCTGAGCACCCTCAGATGTTCAGGCTGACTGTCCGCTCATCTCCCACTAACTACATCTCACCGGTTGTAACACAGCGTGCGTTCCAAGAGTGCCGCAGACTTGGGTATCGGATGGACTGAGCGGCTCGTCGGAAAGCTCGCCGACGCGCCTGAACCGCCGCGAGGGCCGAGTGGAGCTGGATGAGCAGCAGTCTCATCGGTTCCCAAGGCTAAGGCCCAACTATCAACGAAACGTCGAAGGGGACAGTGTATTTGCCTGCAACTTCTAATGCACGTCGGCGAGAACAGCGAGAGCTTGTTTCTCAACTCGCTTCGCCTTTGCTATCTCTTTCTTTATCCAGCGCAGGGTCGCGGCCGTTGCAGGCAGGAGAAACCCCGCAATGCGCTCGGGTGTCATCTTGCGCCCGTAGTTGAAGCGCCACCGCTCCCGCCGCAGCACGGCCGCCGCGACGTAGAGGGCCTCGTACGGCGTCTTCGGTTTTGGCACGAGGATGAGGCAGTCGTCGGTCACCCCGCAAGGGAAGTCCTGCACGAATGCTTCGCCGATGCTCCCCGTGCTCGGCACGGTTGCGAACGGCGGCGCGATCAAGTTGTTGAAATCGAAGAACCCGTAGCAGCCGTTGTCCCCGCCGCTGGACGAGATAACCAGGGCCTTTCCGGGCACCAGGCGCTCCTTGCTGTGGAGCTCCTTCTGGCCGTAGTAGATATCGAAGGCGTCCCCTAGCGTCCCGCCGCTCGTCAGGTTGAACTTGCGATTCCCGGATTTGCCCCCGACTATCTCCGTGTACGGCTTGGCCGTTAGATCACCCGCCGTGACGGCCGCCAGCAAGGTCTTGATCTGCGGCGTGAACCGTACGACGAACGCCGTCTTAGCGCGGATAAGGTCCGCGATCTCCACGTGCAGCTCGTCCATAGAGGGCGGCCGGGCGGGGATGTAGGCCCCGGGTGCCCATTCCTCGCCGGTGCGCAACGGGGCGGCGCCGCAGAATCCAGGGATGCTGCCGAGCCGGAGGAACTCTTGGAGCGCCCGGTCCATTTCTGACCCCGGCTGTGGCACGCGGACACCTTTCTTCAGGCGGTACCCGTCGTTGGCGATGCGGCAGAAGAACGTGCGGCGATTCCCCCCGTGGGGCACTCCCTTCTCGATCAGTAGGATGGCCGTGGTCGACGAGGCGTACGGCTGGAAAAGCTCGTCGGGGAGCGATATGACGGCCAGCAGGGTGTGCTCACGCAGGAGAGACTCCCGCCACGTCTGTTTGTCGGCCCTGACCAACAGCGAGGCAGGTACGATTATCGCGGCTTTCCCTCGCGTCGCGAGACCTTCGAGCGCCCGGTTAATGAACTTCTCAGGCGGCGTGTCGGTCTTTTCGTGGGGGAACGGGGGATTCATAAGCACTACATCCGCACGCCTAAACGGGAACTTGGTGTCGTCGAAGCAGTCGGCTTTCAGAACCCCGGAGCTCCCATCGCCGCGCAGGATCATGTTGGCCACACACAGCGCGGCGGTCACGGGTTCGTTGTCCATCCCGACAAGCTGCTTTTGAACGAGCTGCACGAGCTGTTGGCGCGACAGCTTCGTTGTCCGCTGCACCCGCTCCATGGCAGCAATGAGGAAGCCTCCAGTACCGCACGCCGGGTCGAGCACGATGTCGCTCGCCGACACTTCGCACAGGTCGGCCATAAACCGCGTGACGTGCCGTGGAGTGAAATACTGGCCGATCGTGTTGCCGCCAGTGTAGCGGAAAAACTCCTCGTACAGCGTCCCGAGATAGTCGTGCTCCGCTGACAGCGACGTAATGTTTAGGCGTTCGAGGATCTGGCAAATGCGCTTGGCCCGAATGGCCAACTTCTCGTTGGCCTCGTCCACGCGGAGGCTGTGTGACAGCTCGGGCTTGCCAGCGTCCCAGAACGCCTGCCCGCAGGCTTGATTGATATCCCCCAGGATGAACCGCTTGTCGCGTCGCAGCGCACCGCCCGACTTCCATAGGGCCAGCATAATGGCGCCCACGGCGGCCGGGCGGAATTCGTCCTTCAGGCCCGACTCGCGCAGCAGGCGGTTGATCTCGTCCGCCTTCTCCTTGAGGACTTGCGATGGTGGAACCGCCGGGCGCAGCTCGACGGTGCCCCTGGCCTGCCGAACGCGCTGCACCTGCTCGCGGTTCGGAATCCAGCGTATGGGCTTGCCCTCGTAGGTGATCTCTTGCCAGCGCGACTGCACCCACTTGAGGACCCTGATCTGAAACGCGTCTTCCTCCGTACCCGCGACGGCGATCGCGAGTGGCGACAGTCCGGCCTCGACGCAAGCGCTCCCGTAGTGCTGCACGTCTCGCACGGCCCCGTCAATATCACTAGCGCGAGCCTTCGCTTCGATGACGGCGAGCGGCTCGCCCGTCTGGTGGTCCACCAAGATGTACTCGGGGATGCCCGAGCCGCTCCCGTGGCCCTTGCCGCTTTTAACGAGCGCTTCGCGCAGGTCCGGATAGTCCTTGTACTCTTGCTTGACGAGGAGCTCGCCTTGCGGCGGGCGACGCAGGTCCCAGCCTTGCGCAGACAGCAGGTCTTCGATTAGCCGTTCACTTCGGGTCTCGGCGACTCGCGCTGTGGTCGGCATCGCGCTCCTTTCAAGCGTCTGGGTTGGGAAGCAGGCGGCGAGCGCGAGGTCACTGCGGCGTTACAATAGCCCCAACGACGCGCGCTGGCTAGCGACCTCGCGCTCGCGCCCCATCGGCACTCGGCTTGGCGCCGAGCTCCTGCTCGAGCCGCTCGGCAAAGCGGGCGTACGCCTTGAGCGCGTTGCTGCGATCGCCCACCCAGGCGCGCGCCTCCATCACCCCCCGCACCGCGTCCTCGCACAACGGGTCGAGCCCGAGCAGGACCTGCGCATGCCGCTCGACCGCGGCGAAATCGCCGATGCGGCGGCCGGCATCCATCTGCTTCACCAGCGCGTCGCGAATCCGGGGCATGAGCCGGGCCCGCCACTCGTCCTTCCAATGCTCGAACCCCACCGCGCCGGGCACCTCGAACCCGTCGAGAAACGGCCCGCGGATCTCGACCCCTGGCCCCCCGCCCCCGCCGCCTCCCTCCAGCCGGCGCACGTCGGCCGCCACCGCCCCAGGCGCGAGCGCCACCGTCGTGCGCTGGGCCAGGACATGCTCGCGCCCCACCTTCTGCTTCACCACGGTCAGGGCCTGCGCCAACGAATGCCGGGCGCGCGCCGCGGGCACCCCCGGCCACAACAGCTCCATCAGATAGTCGCGCGTGAACTTGTGCCCCGCCTCGACGGCGAGGCGGATCAACAGGGCGAAGTGCTTGCGCGTGCGGAAACGGACCTGCTCGCCGGCATCGGTGAGCAGCAACGGGACCCCGAGACTGAACAGATGCAGATGCGGCGCCACGCGGACGGCTCGCCGTGTTGCGGAATGGTACTATTAGGAACACGATTCAACGCCCTGTCAACACGCCCCCTGTCAACAGGTTGAAGCCCTTGGGCGGGGGTGGGTGGCGGGCTTGTCAACCGGCGTTCAGCCGCCCTCGCGCCAGCGGGCGCTGTGGACCAGTTCCGCCACGATGTCGGCCGCCGTGCGGCCCGCGGCCTCGGCGGCGAAGTTGACCACCAGGCGATGCGTCAGCACGGTGGGGGCCACGGCCTCGAGATCGGCGTAATCGGGCATGGGGCGGCCGTCCAGCGCGGCGCGCGCTTTGGCGCCGAGCACCAGGTACTGCGACGCGCGCGGGCCCGCGCCCCAGGACACGAACTCGCGGACGAACGGCGGAGCCTCGGCGTCGCCGGGGCGCGACATCCGCACCAGCGTCACCGCCGCGCGCACCAGCGGCCGGCTGACGGGAATGCGGCGCACGAGATGCTGCAGCGCGAGCACGTCGTCGGCCGTGAGCACCGGCGTCACCGTCGCCGCCAGGTCGCCGGTCGTCGCCGTGACGATCGCTTCTTCTTCGTCCCGGGAGGGATAGGGCACCCGCAGCTCGAACATGAAGCGGTCGAGTTGCGCCTCCGGCAGGGGATACGTGCCCTCCTGCTCGATGGGGTTCTGCGTGGCGAGCACGAAGAACGGGGCGGGCAGCGGGTGGGTCTCGCCGCCCGCCGTCACCTGGTGCTCCTGCATCGCCTGGAGCAGCGCGGCCTGCGTCTTGGGCGGCGCGCGGTTCACCTCGTCGGCGAGCACGATGTTGGCGAACACCGGCCCCCGCAGAAAGCGGAACCGGCGCGCGCCGCTCGCGGGATCCTCTTCGAGGATCTCGGTGCCGGTGATGTCGGACGGCATGAGGTCGGGCGTGAACTGGATGCGCGAGAACCGGAGCTCGAGCGCCTCGGCCACGGTCTGCACCATGAGCGTCTTGGCGAGACCCGGGACTCCGACGAGCAGGGCGTGGCCGCCCGAAAAGACGGCAGTGAGGATGCCGTCGAGGACGGCGCGCTGGCCGACGATACGCCGGCCCACCTGGGCGAGCAGGTCGGCGCGGGCATGGGCGAGCCGCTCGAGCAGCTCCACGTCGCTCGGCGGGGGGACCGCGGGACGTGAGCGGGGGGACGGGGTCGCGGTCATGCGAGACCGAAGGTTAGCACATCATACTTGCAAGCGCCACATACGGTTGCGTGGCGGCCCGGTTCGCTTGCGAAATTTTTCACAAGCGGATATGTTACCGCCCGCATCATGCCCGCCGACGACAGGGATCGCCTCGGCCGGAGCTTCGGGGTCGGCTACTCGTACGTCGCGCTGGGGTTCACCTTCGCGCTCGCCATCCTCCTGTTCGGCGGCGCGGGATGGGTGGTGGACGGCTGGCTCGGCACCCGGCCGCTGTTCGCGCTGGTGGGCGCGGCGATCGGCGGGTTCGGCGGGTTCATGAGCATTTACTACCGGGTGCAGCGCGACACGGCGCCCCGGAACGGGAGCGGGAAGACCGGCCGCCCGTGAAGCCGTACGTCGCGCTCGCGGGGCTCGGCGCCGTGCTGGTCGCGGCCGCCGCGGCGCTGGGCGGCGCGGCCGCGGCCGCGGGCGGCGGCGTCGCGCTCGCCGCCCAGCTTGCGGCCGTAGCGCTGCTGCGGCCGGCGATGCGCGCCCCGCAGGCCGTGTTCCTCGCGCGCTGGCTCGCCGGGATGGGCGTGCGGGCGCTGGCGCTCGGGGCGGTGCTCGCGGCCGCCGCCACGCACCGCGACGCCCTGCGGCCGGCCCCGGCGGGACTCGGCTTCCTCGGCGTGCTCTTGCCGCTGCTCTTTGTGGAGATCCGGTTCCTGCGATGAGCCAAGGGCCCGACATCGGCGAGATGATCTTTCACCACACGGCCGACAGCCGCGTGGTGGAACTCCCGTTCGGCCTCGGGACCTGGCATCTCCCCACCGGCTGGCGCCTGTTCGGCGTGGACGTATCGCCGACCAAACACGTCGTGTTCATGGTCCTCGCGGCGGCGCTCGTGTTCCTCACGATGCGCGCGGCGGGGCGGCAGATCGAGCGGCGGCACCGCGAGGGCAAGGCGCCGGCGGGCTTCGGCGCCGCCATCGAAGCCTTCGTGCTGTTCGTGCGCAACGACGTGGCCCTCGCCAACATCGGCAAGGGCGGCGAAAAGTACGTCCCCTACGTCCTCACGCTGTTCTTTTTCATCCTCTACTGCAACCTGTTCGGCCTGCTCCCCTGGGGCGCCACCGCCACGGGGAACCTGGCGGTGACGGGGGCGCTCGCGCTCACGGTGTTCGTGACGGTCGAGGTCTCGGGGCTGGTGGCGCTCGGGCCCAAGGGTTATCTGAAGACGATCGTGTTCGTGCCGCCGGGGATGAGGGGGATCGGTGCGGTGGTGATGGCGTGCATCATGACGCCGATCGAGATCGTGGGGAAGCTCGTCAAGCCGTTCGCCCTCACCCTGCGGTTGTTCGCCAACATGACGGCCGGGCATTTCGTCATCCTGGCGCTGCTCGGGCTCATCTTCATCTTTTCGAGCTGGGCCGTGGCCGCGGGGTCGGTCGCGTTCGTGGTGTTCATGATGCTGCTCGAGCTGCTGGTCGCGTTCCTGCAGGCGTACATCTTCGCGCTGCTGACTTCGGTGTTCATCGGGCTGATGCTGCACCAGCACTGACCGGCACTCGGGGTCGCGGCGTCCGGACCATCTTTCGACGAGGAACTCATGGGCAACGTATTGATGCTGCTGCAAGCGGCGCAGCCGACCGGAGCGGAGCTCGCCGCCGCCGCCAAGAACGCCAACGCGCTGCTCGGTGCGGGGATCGGGCTGGGCCTGGCGGTGATCGGCGCGGGGCTGGGGATCGGCCGGATCGGCGGCCAGGCGGTGGAGGCGATCGCGCGGCAGCCCGAGGCGTCGGGCGATATCCGCGGCGCCATGATCCTGACGGCGGCGCTGATCGAAGGAGTGGCGCTGGCGTCGCTGGTGTTCGCGCTGCTCTTCAAGCTGTTGTAAATGCCGCCCGCCGTGTGGCTGCTGCAGGAGGCCGCCGCGCCGCCGGGAGGCGAGGGCGGGTTCACCCCGTTCTCCATCAACACGGGGCTGGTCTTCTGGACCATCCTCGTGTTCCTGATCCTGCTCGCCCTGTTGTGGCGGTTCGCGTGGCCGACCATCCTGCGCTCGGTCGAGGAACGGGAGCGCCGCATCCAGGCGCAGCTCGACGAAGCCGAGCGCGCGCGCGTCGAGGCGGCGCGCCTGCTCGAAGAGCGGGAGCGCGGGCTGGCGGCGGCCCGGGCCGAGGCCCAGGAGATCGTGACCAGGGCGCGGGGACTGGCGGAGAAGGAGCGCGCGACGCTGCTCGCCAAGGCGCGCCAGGAGTACGAGCAGCTGTTGGCCCGGGCGCGCACCGAGATCGAGGCCGAAAAAGAGAAGGCGGTGCTGGCCCTGCGCCGCGAGGCGGTGGAGCTGTCGATCGCCGCGGCGTCCCGGCTCATCGAGGCGCGGCTCGACACCGAGGCCAACCGGCGGCTGGTGATGGAGTACCTCGCGACCCTTGAGTACCGGCAGTGAAGAGCGCCACCGTCGCCCGCAACTACGCCGAGGCGCTGCTCGCGGCTGCGGAGGCGGCGGGCGGCGACGCGGTGGAGCGCTACGGCCGGCTGCTCGACGCCGTGGCCGGCGCGGTGCAGGCCGACGAGCGGATCGCCGTGGTGCTCGAGTCGCCGCGCGTCGCCAAGGCCACCAAGGCGGCGCTCCTCGCCCGGGCGCTGGGCGGCGCGGCGCCCCCCGAGGTGGTCCGCTTCCTCCAGGCCGTGGTGCGGCGCGGCCGGCAGGGGCTGCTCGCGGAGATCGCCCAGCAGTACCTGGAGCTCGTGGACCTCAAGCTCAACCGCGTGCACGCCGGCGTGGTGCTGGCGCGCGAGCCCGACGAGCGGCTCGAGCGGGAGATCGTCGCGCGGCTCGCGGCGGCGATCGGCAAGGAGGTGCGCGCGCACTTCCGGGTGGACCGCGGCATCCTCGGCGGCGTGGTCGTGCGGGTCGGCGACCGCATCTTCGACGGCTCGCTGCGCCGCAAGCTCGCGACCCTGCGCCGCCGGCTGCTGGCGGGCGCGTGACGCCGGCGGTCACAGGCGGTAGCGCGCGCCCAGCGCCACCGTGCGGCGCCACAGGGCGCGCCGCGCGAACCCGGGGGGCAGCTCCCCGGCGTTGAACAGCGAGCCGGTGACCGCGGCGCCGGCCCGCACCGCCCCCGCGAGCCGGCCCGCGATCGGCCACTCGAGCGACGCCGCGGCGTGCCCGCCCACCCGCGTGCGATCGTCCCCGCCGTCGGGCGACCACACGTCCAGAAGCGGGCCCGCGTGCACCCGCAGCGCGGCGCCGGCCGGCGTCGCGGCCACGAGCAGCGACACCTCCGGCGCCACCTCCACGAGATCGAGGATGTGCCGGGCGACCACGCCGGCGTCCGGCCCCTCCTCGATCAGATCCGCCCCCGCCAGGCCCACCGCCAGCCCCACTCCCAACCGGCCGAAGCGCCGGTCCAGTCGCGCCGCGAACAGGGTGGGGCGGTGGGGATGGAACCCCGTGGGCTCGGCGAGCGTGGTGTCGCGCGACGCGCCGCTGAACACCGTGGCGGCGGCGTCGAGCGCGACGCTCCACTGGGCCCGCGCCGGCGCCGCGGGAACCGCGGCGCCGAGCACGAGGATGCACACCAGCAGGCGGGGACGACGCATATGCGACCTCCTTGGGGTGACGGTCACCGCAGCTCCAGCCGGATCCAGCCGTTGGTCACGTTGTTCTCGCCCTTGACGATCCAGTTGTAGCCGGGATGATACTCGCCCGCGACGACGTCCTGGATCGCCGTGCCGACCAGCTCGTCGTTGGTGTTGATGAACGAGGCGATCGCGGCCCACAGCTTCTGGATGGCATTGGCGCGCTTCCAGTACTTGCCGAGCGTGTTGGTCGAGTCGTTGCCCGCGGTGACGGCGCGATAGGTGTCGTCGATCGCCTTGAACAGGTTGGCGAGCCGGTTGGGATCGTTCTTGATCTGGCACGCCGTGTCGTCGTCCTCGACTACGAACACGCGGACGTTCTGGCCCGGGTGGGCCGCGTTGTACTGGTCGATCTGGGTGCGGCTGAAGAGCATCACCTGCCCGCTCCAGTCGAGGGCGTTCTGGTCGAAGTAGTAGGGGGGCGGCTGGTGCTCGCCCGCGCATTGATAGTCGGTGAGCGAGTCGGTCTGCCCCTTCTGGCCGAGCACATGCACCTCAAACTCGGGGCTCCCTTTCAACCAACCTTCAAAATCGTCCACGAAATGGGATTGGGTCATGTACAGGCCGGGGGCCGGCGGCGGGGTGGTGGTCCCGCCGATGGATCCCCCGCCGTCGCAGGCCACGAGGCAGGCCACGAACGCCGACGGAGGGGCGGTGAAATCGGTCTCGACCGGCACGAGGGCGATCACCGGGGTGGCGGGCGGCGTCTTGGGGTCGAGCAGCATGCGGCGGCCGCGGGTGTCGAAGGCCACCGGCACGTCGTGGTCGCCGATGGCCGTCGCGACGAGGACGTTGGCCCCGCCCGTCCACGCCCGGCGGTGGGCCGGCACAGGGAGGTACATCTCGAGAGCGATGGTGCTGTCGGCTTCCCGCGCGAGGTCGGCGGAGGTCCGGGCCGCGTGCCGGGCCACGGCGTCGCGCGCCCGGCCGTGCTCGGCGGCGAGGAACTGCTGGAACCAGAGCTTGTGCTCGCGGTGGGGCGAGGCATCGAGCCGCGCCTTGAGGTCCGAGCGGAATCCGGGGTCGGCGAGGGCGAGGGCCAGGGCCCGCGCCAGCCCTTCGGGCGGGGCCGCCGCGGGTGCGGGGCCCGCGACGATCGCGGGGTTGGGCGCGCCCGGCGCCCCCGGCGCCGTGGCCGGAGGCCGGTCGGAGCAGGCGAGCGCGGCGGCGAGCGCCGCGACCGCGGCCAGCGTCGCTGCGGGAGATGTATGGCGGCACATAAGGACTCCTTGTCGAGGGTGACGCGCGCAACATGTGGAGTCCCGGCGCGGCGAGCGGCGTCCGAATCGCGCCGATCGGATCCGAAACGCGCACGCCTCCCCGGCGCCGCCCGAGGCGTGTAGCTTCCCCCGACCCATGCTCGCCTTGCTCTTTGTGCTCGCGGCCCGCGACACGGCGACCGCCTGGCAGCAGCGCGTGGAGTACCACATCACCGCCTCGCTCGACGAAGCGTCGGGGGTGCTCACGGGACGCGAGCGGATCTTGTACGTCAACCGCTCGCCCGACACACTGCGCGACTTCTTCGTGCACGATTACCTGAACGCTTTTCGCCCGGGGTCGCGCTGGGCCGCCGCCGATGCGGCCGAGGGCCGGGTGCGCTTCCAGCACCTGCGCGATCCCGACTACGGCTTCGAGCGCATCACTGCGGCGACCCTCATGGGCCGGGCGCTCGCGCCCGACTACCCCTACGCCCCCGACTCGACGGTCGCGCACTGGACGCTGCCCGCGCCGCTCGCGCCCGGCGACTCGATGGTGGCGGAGCTCGCCTGGCAGGCGCGGCTCTCGACCGTGCCGCGCCGCCAGGGGCGGCAGGGCCGGCGCTTCGACTTCGCGCAGTGGTATCCGAAGGTGGCGGTGTACGACCGCTACGGGTGGGAAGATCATCCCCTCTACCCGGCGGGGGAGTTCTACGGCGAGTTCGCCACCTACGACGTGACGTTCGACCTTCCCGCGGATCAGGTGATCGCCGCCACCGGAGTGCCCGTGGAGGGCGACCCCGGCTGGGAGCGGGCGCGGGCCGATCCCGGCGTCGCGGTGGACTACCAGCGGGACTGGTACGGCCCGCTCCCCGGCGGCGCGGCGTGCGCCGCCGCGCCGCCGCCCGGGCGCAAGTGCGTGCGGTTCCACGCGGAGCAGGTCCACCATTTCGCGTTCTCCCTCAACCCGCAGTACGTCTACGAGCAGGGACGCTACGGCGACGCGGTCGTGCGGGTGCTCTATCTTCCGGACGATAGCGCCACTTGGGGCCGCGGCGCGGCGGTGAGCCGCACGGTCGCCGCGCTGGCGTGGCTCGACTCGCTGTTCGGGCCCTACCAGTGGCCCCAGCTCTCCAACGTGCACCGCATCGAAGGCGGCGGCACCGAGTTCCCGATGATGATCATGGACGGGAGCGCCTCGCTCGGCCTCATCGTGCACGAGACGGGGCACCAGTACGTGATGGGCCAGCTCGCCAACAACGAGTGGCGCGAGGCGTGGCTCGACGAGGGCTTCAGCGACTTTCAGACGGGGTTGTTCTTCGAGGCGCGCACCGGCCGGTCGTCGTACCCCGCGCTCGAGGCGGAGCTGCTGTTGCTCGACCTCGACGGCTGGAGCGAGCCGATCGCCATGGTGAGCGAGCGGTTTCGCGACTTCTTCACGTACAACGAGATGGTGTACGCCAAGGGGCAGCTGTTTTTCGAGACGTTGCGCTACGTGGTGGGCGACGACGCGCTGCGCCGCATCCTGCGGGAGTACTTCGCGCGCTGGAAGCTGCGCCACGTGGACGAGGACGCCTTCCGCGCCGTGGCGGAAGAGGTGTCGCACCGGGATCTGGGCTGGCTCTTCGGCCAGTGGCTGCACGGCACCCCGCGCTTCGACTACCGGCTGCGCGGCGCGCGCCGCGAGCGCCTCGCCGACGGCCGCTGGCGCACGACGGTCACGGTCGAGCGGCGGGGCGACGGCTGGCTGCCGGTGGAGATCGGCGACCGCGACACGATCTACGCCCGCGCCGCGGGGCAAGCCGAGCGGGAGCAGGTCGCGTTCGTCACCGAGCACCGGCCCGGCCGCCTGATGCTCGACCCGCGGCTCCGCACCCACGATGCCGATATGCTCGACAACCGGGAGCCGCGCCCGCTCGTGGGCCGGGCGGCGTGGGAGGTGCGGCTCGACGACCCCACCCGGGAGACCGCCCGGCGCGACCGGCTGGTGCGCGCCTGGCTCCCCGTGGCGTGGTCCAACGACTTCGGCGGCGTGACGGTGGGCCTGCGCGAGCGCTCGAACTACCTGGGCCGCTACGACCGGGGCCTGCTCCTCGCCACCGCCGCGACGGCGAGCGGCGCCGACGAGCGGCTGGGCGCCTACGTCCGCTGGGCGAACCCGATCGGGCGCCTCCCGCCCCGCACCGAGAGCGCGGTCGCCGCCTGGCGCGTGGAAGGCCGGGCGGGGGCGGCCCTCGCCGTGGATCGCTCCTTGCGGCGCCACCTGACGTTCGGGGCCGATCCGCACGCGGGATTCACCGCCCTGTGGATGGCGACCACCGATCTCGGCTATCTCGACCGGCGGCTGTGGGACGACGCGGGGACGGTGGAGGCGGGGCCGTGGGTGTCCACGGCGTTCGCGCGAGGCGCCGCCCGCGTCCGGGCGCGGCTCGACGCCCGGGGCGGGGTGGTGTACGCGAACCCGGGGGCCCCGGTCGGATCCGGCCGCCGCTACGACGTGGCGGGATTCGGGCGCTTCACGGGCGAGGCGAGCGTGCGCGCGCCGTTCGTCCTCGGCACGAGTCTCGGCGTGCGGCTCTTCGGCGGGGCCTACGCCGGGGGCTCGACGCCGGTGCGGCAGCGCCGCATCCCGGTGGCGGGGGCCGACCCCTACGAGACGTTCGCCAACCCCCTGCTCCGCAGCCGCGGCGCGCTGTTCGTGCGACCGGGGTTCCACTATCACGCCCCCGGCAACGCCGATCTGCGGGGCTTTCGCGGCGATCTCGGCGGTCGCTGGGCCCTGGCGGCGAACCTCGAGCTCGCCCGCTCGGTGTGGCGGCGCCCCGGCGGTATCTTGGAGAGCGTGGCGCTCATGGCGTTCGGCGACGCCGGGATCGTGGACACGCTGGCGGTGCCGGCCGCGACGCCGGGCCGCTGGTACACGCCGCTGTACGACGGCGGCGTGGGCCTCGTGGCGGCACACCGGATTCGCGACCTGGCCTGGACGACGCGCGTGGAGCTTCCCGTGCTGGTGAGCCGGCCCGCGGCGGCGGCCGACCCGGGGCCGGGCGGGGCGCGCTTCGGGTTCCGCTGGCAGGTGAGCCTCGCGCCGAGCTTCTAATGGACCGGAGGGCGAGCGACCGGCGGGGGTTCTTCCGCGACGCGTTCGGCCGGCTGGTGCGCGAGGCGGCCGCGCGAGCCGAGCGGCGGGTGGCGCCGACGCGCTACTTCCGTCCGCCGGGCGCGCTCGAGGAGCTCGCGTTCCTCGCCGCCTGCACGCGGTGCGGCGACTGTATGCCCGTGTGTCCGGTACACGCGATCATCCCGGCGCCGCCGGGCGCGGGGCTCGCGGCGGGGACGCCGATCATCGATCCCGGGGTGCAGGCGTGCGTCGTGTGCGCCGACATGCCGTGCGCGCGCGCCTGTCCCACGGGGGCCTTGGCGCCGCCGGCCCGCGGGTGGGCCGAGGTGCGCATGGGGGCGCTGACGCTCGACCCCGAGCGCTGCATCACGTTCCACGGCGCGGCGTGCGGGGTGTGCGCCCGCGTGTGCCCGGTGGGCGAGCGGGCGCTGGCGCTCGACGCCGCGGGCCGACCGGTGCTGCGGCCGGAAGGGTGCGTGGGGTGCGGCGTCTGCGTGACGGCGTGCGTGACGAGCCCGTCGTCGTTGGAGCTCAGCGTGCTCCCATGAACGGAACGCGGAACGCGGAACGCGGAATGCGGAATTGCAGAGGAAAGTGCTTCACCGGCACGAAGGGCCCATCCCCATCCCGCGCTCCGCACTCCGCGTTCCCCACTTCGCACGGGAGGGAGGGGTCGCCGTGGGTGAGCTGCCCTATCGCGTGACGAAGCCCTGGGGCTACGAGCTCGTCTGGGCCCGGACCGAGCGGTACGTGGGAAAGATCCTGCACATCGAGCCCGGGCACGTGCTGTCGCTCCAGTACCACAACAAGAAGGACGAGTCGATCTACGTGCTGGCGGGCGAGATCATCCTGCGCATCCAGCAGGGCGACACGTTGATCGAACGGCGCGCGGTGCAAGGGGAGGCGTTCCACATCCCGCCGAAACTGGTGCACCAGTTCGAAGCGGTGCTGCCCACCGATCTGCTGGAGGCGTCCACGCCGGAGCTCGACGACGTGGTGCGGCTCAAGGATCGCTACGGGAGAGTCTAGGTGAAGGTCATCCTGCCGCTCGCGGGGAAGGGGACGCGGCTGTTGCCGCTCACCAAGCGGGTGCCGAAGCCGCTGGTGCGGGTGGCGGGGCGGCCGGTGCTGGACTACGTGATGGACGCGATCCGCGACGGCGGGCTCGAGGTGGAGGAGCTGATCGTCGTCACCGGGCACCTCGGCGACGTGGTGGAGCGGCACATTCGGGCGCAGTACCGCGTGCCGGCGCGGTTTGTCGAGCAGGCGACGCTGGACGGGACCGCTGGGGCGGTGAGTCTCGCGCGGCCGTACGTGGACGGCCCGGTGCTGATCGTGTTCGTGGACACGCTGTTCGAGGCCGATCTCTCGCTCGTGCGGACGGCGGACGCCGACGGCGTCGTGTGGGTGAAGGAGGTGGAGGACTTCCGCCGGTTCGGCGTGATCGTGACGGACGCGCGCGGCTACATGACGCGGATCGTGGAGAAGCCGAGCACGCCCGTATCGCGGCTCGCGAACATCGGGCTCCACTACATCCGCGACTGGCGGGCGCTGTTCGACGGGATCGCCCACGTGCTCGGGCAGCCGCCCGGAACGGGCGGGGAGTACTACCTCACCGACGCTTTGCAGTACATGGTGGACCGGGGCCGGCGGCTGCTCGCGGCGCCGGCGCGCGGCTGGTACGACTGCGGCACGGTGGAGACGTTGCTCGCCACCAACCGGCATCTCTTGGAGCGGGGGCGGGCCCGCCTGCCGGCGGGGCCGTGTCCGCGCTGCACGTTCGTGCCGCCGGTGTACGTCGAGGACGGCGCGGTGATCCACGACGCCACGGTGGGGCCGAACGTGACGATCGAGGCGGGGAGCTTCGTCGCCGAGAGCACGGTGGCGAACAGCATCCTGGGGCGCAACGTGCGGGTGGTGCGGAGCACGGTGCGGGATGCGGTGGTGGGGGACGATCAGGCGATCGAGGGGCGGAGCGTCGCGGGCGCCGTGGTGGCGGGGGGGGAAATCGGGCCCCCTTGACCGGCCGGGGAGCCGTGGTTAATTACTGACCGTTCAGTAACTAACTTCGGAGGGGTCTCCCTGCCCCGCGCCGTCGTGGCCGCGAAGCGCCGTGCGTCCCCCCGCTGGCAGCGCCGCAAGGAGGCGCGGCCGGCGGAGATCGTCGCGGCCGCGCTGGAGGTGTTCGTCGAGCGCGGCTTCGCGGCGACGACGCTCGCCGAGGTGGCGCGGCGCGCCGGGGTCACGAAGGGCACGATCTATCTGTACTTCGCGGGCAAGGCGGCGCTGTTCAAGGCGGTGGTACGCGAGACCATCGTGCCCGTCATCGCCCGCGGCGAGCAGCTCGCGGCCGGCCACCGCGGCAGCGCGGCCGAGCTGGTGCGCCGGCTGCTCCGGGGCTGGTGGGAGGTGATCGGGGAGTCGCCGCTCTCGGGCATTCCCAAGCTGGTGATGGCCGAGGCGGGAAACTTCCCGGCGCTGGCGCGGTTCTATTACGACGAGGTGATCCGGCGCGGCCACCGGTTGATCGCGCGGGCCCTCGAGCGGGGGATCGCGACCGGCGAGTTCCGGCCGCTCGACGTGAAGGTCGCCGTGCGCCTCGCCATCGCGCCGCTGTTGCACGCCGCCAACTGGCGGCATTCGTTCGCGCGCTGCACGGGGGAGGAGCTCGACGTGCAGCGCTATGTCGCGCAGCACACGGACATCTTCCTTCGCGGCATCGCGAAGCATCCCGGTCGGGAGGGCTAGGACGCCCCGATGGCTCGATCCCTCTGCGGCGCGCTGGGCGCGCTCGCTGCCCTCGCGCTTGCGGCGCCCGGCGCCGCGGGCCAGGCGCCGCTGCGGCTGTCGTTCGCGGAGGCGGTGCGCCGGGCCGCGGCCGCGGCGCCGCGGGTGGAGCTCGCCGGGCTCCGCACCGCCGAGGCGGACGCGCGGGTGCGCGAGGCGCGCGCCGCGCTCCTGCCCGCGGTGTCGCTCGGCGGGTTGTGGCTCAACCGCACCTTCAACTCGCAATCCCTCGGAATCTCGTTCCCCGGGTTCCCGGTGCTGGTCGGGCCGTTCAACAACTACGACGCGCGGGCGAGCGCGGCGCAGACGCTGTTCGACTGGTCGAGCGTGGCGCGGGTGCGGGCGGCGCGCACCGAGGCGAGCGGGAGCCGGGCCGAGGAGGGGGTGAGCGCCGAGGTGGCGGCCCAGGCGGCGGCGACGGCCTATCTGCGCGCGGTGCGGGCGCAGGCGCTGGTGGCGGCGCGGGAAGCGGACTCCGCGCTCGCGGCCGAGCTGGTGGAGCTGGCCGAGGCGCAGCGGGCGGCCGGCGTGAGCGCCGCCATCGACGTGACGCGCGCGCGCGCGCAGCTCGTGACGGCCGAGGGGCTGCTGCTAGTGGCGCGCAGCGAGGCGGACCGCGCGCGGATCGAGGTCGCGCGGGCGCTGGGGCTCGAGGTGGAGACGCCGCTCGAGTTGGCCGACACGCTGTCGCCGGCCCTGGGCGCGGCGGCGGTGGCCGCGGCGCGCGACTCGGCGCTCGCCACAGGACTCGCGCAGCGGCCCGAGCTGGGGGCCGAGCGGGCGCGGGCGGCGGCCGCGCGTCAGGCCGGGAGCGCCATCCGCGCCGAGCGGCTGCCGCGGCTCGTGGCGCTGGGCGACTACGGCCTCAACGGGCGCACCGTGCCGGCCGCGATCGCGACGCGCCAGATCGCGCTCCAGGTGAGCGTGCCGCTCCTCGACGGCTTCCGGCGCGAGGCGCGCCTCGCGGAACAGGACGCCGCAGTGCGGGAGGCGGAGGTGCGGGAACGCGACCTCCAGCAGCAGATCGCGGCCGACGTGGACACGGCGCTGCTCGAGCTCCGCGCGGCGCAGGCCCGGCAGGCGATCGCCGCCGAGCAGCTGCGGCTGGCCGAGGAGGAGCTGGCGGAGGCGCGCGAGCGCTTCCGGGCCGGCGTCGCCGGCAACATCGAGGTCATCACCGCGCAGGCGAACCTGATCCGCGCGCGCGACACCGACATTGACGCCCGCTTTGCCGCCGCGCTCGCGCGCGTGGCGCTGGCGCGCGCGGCCGGTGTCGCCCGCACGCTGCATTAGCATGAGACGCACCCCGGGAGAGGAAGCGATGAGCGAGTCCATGGCGACGACGATCGAACCCCAAACGGCGGCGCGAGAGCTCGGCCGCGCCGCGCCGGCCCCGCCGGTTCCCCCGGCCCCGCCGGCCGCCGCGCCGCGCAGCGGCCGCCGCCGGCTCGCCTTCCTGCTCATGGGGCTCGCCCTGGCCGCGCTCGCGGCGCTGGGCGTGCGCCGCTGGATCTTCAGCCTGAGCCACGAGTCCACCGACAACGCCCAGGTGGACGGGCACATCGTCCCGATCCTCCCGAAGGTGGGCGGGTTCGTGACCGAGATCCGGGTGGAGGAGAACCAGCGGGTGCGGGCGGGAGACACCTTGGTGGTGCTCGACGACCGCGACTACCGGGCGCGCCTCGCCCAGGCCGCGGCGGACCTCGCGGTGGCGCTCGCCGGCGTGAGCAACCGGGCGCGCGTGGGACAGGCCGAAGCGCAGGTGGCGCAGGCGGAGGCGAACGCGGCCAAGGCCCACGCCGACCTCGAGCGGCTGCGCCCGCTCGCCGCACGGGACATCGTGAGCAAGCAGCAGCTCGACGCGGCCGAGGCCGCCGCGCGGGCCGCCGACGCCGCCGTCGCGGCGGCGCAAGCCGCCCTGGCGGGCGCGGACGCCCGCGTCGCGGCGGCCCGCGCGGCCCGCGACCAGGCGGCGCTCAACCTGTCGTACACCCGCATCACCGCGCCCGCCGCCGGGGTCGTGACCAAGAAGACGGTGGAGCTGGGCCAGCTCGTGCAGCCGGGCCAGCCGCTCATGAGCGTGGTGCCCCTCGAGGACGTGTGGATCACGGCCAACCTCAAGGAAACGCAGATCGCCGACGTGCGCCCCGGCGAGCCCGTGGACTTCACCGTGGACGCGTATCCCGGCCGCCATTTCCGCGGCCACGTGGAGAGCATCGCGCCCGCCACGGGGGCGCGGTTCTCGCTGCTGCCGCCCGACAACGCCACCGGCAACTTCACCAAGGTGGTGCAGCGCGTGCCGGTGCGCATCCGCCCCGATACGCTCGATCCGGCCCGCCCCCTGCGGCCCGGGATGAGCGTGGTCGTCACCATCCGCACCAAGTAGGACGCCCGTGACGAGCGCCGCGCTGCCGCTCCCGGCCGCGACCGGGGACCGCTACCGGTACCGCTATATCATCGCGGCGACGGTGTCGCTCGCCTCGGTGCTCGAGCTGCTGGACACGAGCATCGTGAACGTCGCGATCCCGCACATGATGGGGAACCTGGGCGCGACGCTCGACGAGATCGCCTGGGTGTCCACGGGGTACATCGTCGCGAACGTGATCGTGCTGCCGATCACGGGCTGGCTGTCGGCGTTTTTCGGGCGGCGCCGCTACTTTGCCGGCTCGATCGCGCTGTTCACGCTGGCGTCGTTCTTCTGCGGCAACGCCCACACGCTGGCGGAACTGGTGCTGGCGCGCGTGGTGCAGGGGCTGGGCGGCGGCGCGCTGCTCTCCACCTCGCAGGCGATCCTGTACGAGGAGTTCCCCCGCGAGGAGTACGGCACCGCCATGGCGATCTTCGGCGTGGGCGTCATGGTCGGGCCGACCCTGGGGCCGACGCTCGGCGGCTACATCACCGACGCGTTCTCCTGGCCCTGGATCTTCTACATCAACATCCCGCTCGGCATCGTGGCGCTCGGGCTCACGCTGTCCTACATCCAGGACTCGCCGTTCCAGCGCCGGGCTGAGCGGGTGGACTACGTCGGGCTGGTGCTGCTCGCGGCGGGGATCGGCACGCTGCAAACGATGCTCGAGCGGGGCGAGCGGCTCGACTGGTTCGAGTCGCGCGAGGTGGTGACGTACGCGGCGATCAGCGCCGCGTCGCTCGTCGCGTTCGTGTGGCACGAGCTCACCACCGAGCATCCGGTGGTGGACCTGCGCATCCTGCGCAGCCGCCAGCTGGCGGTGGGCGTGGTGTTCGGGGGCGTGCTCGGCGTGTGCTTGTACGCGACGGTGTTCGTGCTGCCGGTGTATTTGCAGACGCTCCAGAACTTCACGGCGGAGCAGACGGGGTTCGTGATTCTCCCCGGCGCCCTGGCGAGCGCGGTCACGATGGCGTCCATGGGGCGGTTCCAGGGGAGGTTCGACGGGCGGCTCTCGATCGTCGCGGGCGTGGCGCTGTTCACCCTCTCGATGTGGCAGCACGGGCACTTCACCACCGACAGCGGGATGCCCGACTTCTTCTGGCCGCTGATCCTGCGGGGCGTGGGGCTGGGACTGATCTTCGTGCCGCTCACGAACCTGGCGCTCGCGGATCTGCCGATGGACCGGATTCCGAACGGCACCGGCCTTTTCAATCTGATGCGCCAGCTCGGGGGGAGCGTGGGGATCGCGCTGTCGGCGACGCTGGTGCAGCGGTTCGCGACCATCGATCGCGCCGTGCTCGCGGCCCACGTGACGCCGTTCAACGACGCCGCGCGCGAACGGATCGCCGCGCTCACGGCGCTGCTCGTGGCGAAAGGGACCCCGGCCGCGATCGCGGGGACTCGGGCGCTGGCGATCGTCAACGAACAGGTCCGGCGCCAGGCCCTGATGCTCTCCTTCGAGCACCTGTTCCTGCTGTTCGGGGCGGCGTTCGTGCTGTCGCTGCCCCTGCTGTTGCTGATGCACAAGCCCCGCGGCCTGCCGGGCGCGGGCGGGCTGGCCCACTGACCCCCGACCGGAGCGAAGCCATGGCAACCCGCGGGACCGCACTGATCACGGGCGCGTCGAGCGGGATCGGGCTCGAGCTGGCGCGGCTGTTCGCGCGCGACGGCTACGATCTGGTGCTGGTGGCGCGCCGCGCGGACCGGCTCGAAGCGCTGGGGCGGGAGCTTGCCGGGCGGCACGGCATCCGCAGCCGGGCGATCGGGGCGGATCTCGCCGCGCCGGAGGCGCCCGAAAAGATCGTCGCGGCGACGGAGGAGGTGGGGCTCGCGATCGACGTGCTCGTGAACAACGCGGGGTTCGGCACCTCGGGGCCGTTCGCGACGACGGACCTGCGCACCGAGCTGGAGCTGTTGCAGGTGAACGTCGTGGCGCTCACCCACCTGACCAAGCTGCTGCTGCCGGGGATGCTCGCGCGGCGGCGCGGGGCGATCCTCAACGTGGCCTCCACGGCCGCGTTCCAGCCGGGGCCGTTCATGGCGGTGTACTACGGCTCCAAGGCGTACGTGCTGTCGTTCTCCGAAGCGTTGGCGGAAGAGCTGGCGGGCAGCGGCGTGACGGTGACCACGTTGTGTCCGGGGCCCGTGCGGACCGAGTTCCAGGCCCGCGCCGGCATGGCCGAGAGCCGGCTGTTCGCGCTGGCGCCGCTCGTGCTCGACGCGGCCGCGGTGGCGCGCGCGGGGTACGCGGGACTGCGCGGGGGCAAGCGGCTGGTGATTCCGGGCCTCGGGAACCGGCTGCTGGTGCAGTCGCAGCGGATCGCGCCCCGGCGGCTCGTCACGAAGATCGCGGGGTTCCTGCAGCAGCGCGCCGCACGCTAGACGATCCCCGCCGCCGCCACCGCGACGAGGAGGGCGCGCAGCGGGCCGAGCGCGCCCTGATCGTTCTCGTACCACTCGGTGGGGAGGTGGGCGTCGCCGCCGCGTCCGCCGGCGCCGAGGGCGATGGCGGGGATGCCGAGGGCGATCGGGACGTTGGCGTCGGTCGAGGCGGCGGCGAGCTCGGGCTCGCGGCCCAGCGCGCGCGTGGCGGCGAGCGCCGCTTGGACGAGGGGGTGGGAGGCGGGCGTCGCGCCCGAGGGGCGGTCGCCGCAGCAGCGGAGCTCGGCGCGCAGCGGCGGGGTACCGGGGAGGCGGCGGCGGTTCTCGTCGTCGGCGGCGCGATCGAGCGCGGCGCGCACGGTGACGTCGAGTTGCGCGAGCGCGCGGGCGTCCTCGCTGCGCAGATCGAGGTCGAGCCAGGCCTCGCGGGGGATGGAGTTGAGCCCGGTGCCGCCTCCCAGGCCCACGACGGCGCACGTGGTGCGCGGGGCGCTGGCCGCGGGGAGGTCGGCGAGGAGCGCGGCGGCGCGGCCGACGGCGTTGGCGGGGTTGGCCACGCCGAAGGCGGCCCAGGAATGCCCGCCCGGCCCGCGGAAGCTCACCCGGTAGCGCTTGGAGCCGAGGGCGCGATGCACGACGCGCTCGAGGCCCGCGCCGTCGAGCGCGATGAAAGCTGCGGGGCGTCGGGCGCGGGGGGAGCCGCCGTCGAGGAGGTGCTTCACGCCCCGCAAATCACCCGCGCCCTCCTCGCCCACGGTGGCGGCGCACACGATCGGCCGCGCCGTCGCGACGCGCGCCGCGACGAGCGCCTCCGCGATCGCCACGAGCGCGGCGAGCCCCCGTGCGTTGTCGGAGATCCCCGGGCCTTCGAGCCGCGCGCCGCGGCGCGCGACCGCGACGTTCACATCGGGGCCGAAGACGGTGTCGAGATGCGCGGCGAGCAGTACCGGAGCGCCGGCGTCCCCCTCGCCCCCCTCGCCCCCCTCGCCCCGCTCGCCGCCCGTCCAGCCCGACACGTTCCCCGCGGCGTCCACGGCGACGTCGCGCAGGCCGGCGTCGCGGAACAGCTCCGCCACCCGCGCGGCCCGCGCCCCTTCGGCGCCGGTCGGGGCGGGGATGGCCGAGAGCGCCGCCTGGCGCGCCAGGGTCACTTCGTCGGTCCCCTCCAGGTGGCGGCGCGCCGCGCGGATGCGCTCGTGCGCGAGCAGGCGGGCGATGGCCTGTTCCACGAATCCACAGTAACGCGCTTGACGCTGCCCGGGGAGAGGGCGACACTACACCCATGGACGAACGCGAGCTGATCTACGACTGGAACCAGGCGGGCGCGGCGTTCGACTGGTCCCGGGCTCGCGTGGAGCTGAACGACGAGACGCTGCGCGACGGATTGCAGTCGCCCTCGGTGCGCGACCCCGCGCTGGAGGTCAAGCGGCGGCTGCTGCACCTGATGGCGGATCTCGGCATCGCGGCGGCGGACATCGGGCTGCCGGGGGCGGGCCCGCGGGTGCTCGAGCAGGTGCGGGCGCTGGCCGCCGAGATCCGGGACGCGAAGCTCCCCCTCGCCCCGAACTGCGCGGCGCGCACCGTGATCGCGGACATCGAGCCGATCGTGCGGGTGGCGGACGAGGTCGGGATCGCGATCGAGGCCGCGACGTTCATCGGTTCGTCGCCCATCCGGCAATACGCCGAGGACTGGACGCTCGACCGCATGGTCGCGGCCACCGCCGAGGCGGTCACCTACGCGGTGCGGCACGGCCTCCCCGTCATGTACGTGACCGAAGACACGACCCGCGCCAAGCCCGACACGCTCAAGGCGCTGTACGGGACCGCCATCGCCTGCGGGGCGACGCGGATCTGCCTCGCCGACACCGTGGGGCACGCCACGCCCGACGGGGTGCGGGCGCTGGTGCGGTTCGTCAAGGAGGAGATCGTCCGGGGGGCGGACGTGAAGGTGGACTGGCACGGGCACCGCGATCGCGGGATGGGGCTGATCAACTGTCTCGCAGCCATCGAGGCGGGCGTGGACCGGGTGCACGCCACCGCGCTGGGCGTGGGCGAGCGGGTCGGCAACGCCGAGATGGATCTCCTGATCGTGAACCTCAAGCTCCTCGGCGCCCACCGGCGCGACCTCGCCAAGCTGCCCGAATACTGCCGGCTCGTGGCCGAGGCGGTGGGACTGCCGATCCCGGCGAACTACCCGGTGGTCGGGGCGGATGCATTTCGCACCGGGACCGGCGTGCATGCCGCGGCGATCATCAAGGCGAAGAAAAAGGGCCACGCCTGGCTCGCCGACCGGGTGTACAGCTCGGTGCCGGCCCAGGAGCTGGGGCTCGAGCAACGGATCGAGGTCTCGCCGGTCTCCGGCCTTTCGAACGTGAAGTACTGGCTGGAAACCCACGGGTACGACGCCGACGACGAGGCGGCGTGCCGGGCGCTGTTCGAGGCGGCGAAGCGCACCGATCGCGTGCTCACCGACGAGGAGTGCCATCGGCTGCTGAAAGCGGTGGTATGGCGGTAGGGCCGTTCCGGGAGGTGGAGCGCGCGTACTTCGACCTGCGCTGGCACCTCGATCCGGTGGCGGCGACGCAGGCGGGGATCACGACCTACGACGACCGCTACGGGCGGTTCAGCCCCGACGCCCTCGCTCCGCATCTCGCCGCGCTGAAGGCGCTCGCATCCGCCCTCGAGGAGACCGCGACCGACGATCTCGAGGACGAGATCGACCGCACGGCGTTGCTGAACGAGATCCGGGTCGCCATCCGGCGCTTCGAGCGCGAGCGGCCACAGGCGCGGGATCCGGCGTTCTGGCTGGGGCATCTCCTGTTCGGCCTCCACGTGCTGCTGGGGCGTAACGACCGCACCCCCGAGCACAAGGCGGCGGCGGTGGCGGGGCGGCTCGAGGACGTGCCGCGCCTGCTCGACGACGCGCGGGCGGCGCTGGTGCAGCCGGTGCGGGTGTTCGTGGAGACGGCGCTGCGGGTGTGCGCGGGCGGGCTAGCGCTGGTAGGGGAGAGCGTGGCGACGCTGGCCGCGCAGGTGCCGGCGCAGGCGGCGCGGCTGGCCGCGGCGGGCGACGCGGCGACGGCCGCGCTCACGGCGTTCCGCCGCGATCTGGAGCGCTGGCTCGACACCGCGTCGGAGCAGTTCGCGCTCGGGGAAGAGGAGTTCAACTTTCGCCTCCACTACGCACACCTGCTCCGCGATACGGCCCCCGAGCTGTGGCGGTACGGGTTGCACCTGAAGGACGAGCTGGAGGCCGACCTGGCGCAGCGCGCGGCGCGGCTCGATGGCGGCCGCAGCTGGCAGGAGGTGGCCGACCGGTTGCGCGGCGACCATCCGCCCGCGGCGGCGCTGGTGGACGCCTATGCGCGCGAGATGGCCCGGGCGCGGGACTTCGTGGCGGAGCGCGGGCTCGCCCCGCTGCCCGACGCCCCCCTCGACGTGGTGCCCACCCCCTCGTTCATGCGGCCGGTGATCCCGTTCGCCGCCTACGACAGCCCGGGCCCGTACTCGAGCGACCGCACCGGCTGGTTCTACGTGACCGTGCCCGATCCCGCCCTCCCGCCCGGGGTCCAGGAGCGCATCCTGCGCGACCACTGCCGCCACGAGCTCGCCGCCACGGCGCTGCACGAGGGGTACCCGGGGCATCACCTCCAGCTCGTGCACGCGCAGGCCCATCCCTCGGACACCCGCAAGAACGTGTGGACGCCGCTCACGGTCGAGGGATGGGCGCTGTACTGCGAGGACATGATGGGCGAGGAGGGGTTCTATCGGGGCGAGGAGGAGCGCTTCTTCCAGCGCGTGCACCTGTTGTGGCGGGCGGTGCGCGTGCTGCTGGACGTCGGCCTGCACACCCGCGGCATGGCGTTCGAGCAGGCGGTGGACTATCTGGCGAGCGCGCTGCACGTGGACCGGGCGAACGCCGAGGCCGAGGTGCGGCGCTACTGCGCGGAGCCCACCTACCCGCTGTGTTACGCCGTGGGGCGGCGGGAGCTGTTGCGGCTGCGCGAGGACTTCCGCGCGGCGCGCGGCCGCGACTTCACGCTGCGCGCCTTTCACGACGCCGTGCTCCGCTACGGCGGCCTGCCCGTCGCCCTGATGCGCTGGGGGTTGGGCCTGCATGACGAATAGCGCGGCGCCGGTCCGGCTGCCGCGCCAGGTCACGCTGCTCGGTGCCGTCTCGCTCCTCAACGATTTCGCGAGCGAGATGATCTACCCCCTGCTGCCGGCGTTCGTCACCGGGGTGCTCGGCGCGGGCCCGCAGGCGCTGGGCGCCCTGGACGGCGCGGCGGAGTTCGCGGCGGCGGCCGTGAAGCTCGGGGCGGGCCGGCTCGCCGACCGGCGGCGGCTGCGCGGCACGCTGATCGTGTGGGGGTACCTGGCGGCGGTCGTGGTGCGCCCGGCGATCGCGCTCACCGGGGCCGCGTGGCAGGTGATCGCGCTGCGCGTCACGGACCGGCTCGGCAAGGGGTTGCGGACGCCGCCGCGCGACGCGCTCATCGCCGACGTGACGCCGCCCCCCGCCTGGGGCCGCGCGTTCGGGCTGCAGCGCGGGCTCGACCACGCGGGCGCGGTGCTGGGGCCGCTCGCGGCATGGTGGCTGCTCGCTCTGCGCGCCGCGGACCTGCGGGGAGTGATCGCGGCGAGCCTCGTCCCCGGGGTGGCGGTGCTCGCGCTCGCGATCTGGGCGGTGCGGGGGGCGCCGCGGGGAGCCGGGGGCGCGAGCGCCGCGCCGCCCCCCGCTCCGGCCGCTCCCGCCGCTCCTGCCGCCTCCGCCAGCCCGGCCGCCTACGGCAGCTCGGGGCTGCCGCTGCCGCTCGCGGCGATCGCGCTGTTCTCGCTCGTGCGCATGCCCGATACGCTCGTCATCCTGCGCACGCAGCAACTGGGCGTCCCGGTGGCGGCCGTGCCGCTGCTGTGGGCGGCGGTGCACGTGGTGCGCTCGGGGTCGAGCTTTGTCGGCGGTCGGGCGAGCGACCGGCTGGGGCCGGGGCGCACGATGTGGCTCGGGTGGGCGGCGTACGCGGCGCTCGCCGCCGCGATGGCGCGGGCGGCGAGCGCCGCCGCGGCCTGGGGGGTGTTCCTCGCGCTCGGGCTCGTGGCCGGGCTCACCGAGAGTCCGGAACGCGCGCTCATCGCCCGGCTTGCGGGCGCGCGTCCGGGGAGCGGGTTCGGCCTGTATCACGGCGCCACGGGCGTCGCCGCGCTCGCGGGCGGGCTCGCCCTGGGCGCCGTGTTCCAGGCCGGCGGGGGGCCGCGGGCGTTCCTGGTGAGCGCCGCGCTCGCCGGCGGCCTCGCGGCGGCGAGCGCCGGCATCTACCTGCGCCGCGGCGCCGTCAGCGGCCGATGAGACGCCCCGCGCCGCACACGCGCGCCGCGGTCAGCAGCAGCGGTCCCGGCCCTTGGCGTCCAGGACCTGCGCCAGGTACTCGCGTTCGCTGAGCCGCGGTTCGTGCCCCGCGGCGCGGCAGTGGTCGAGATACGCCTGGTAGTCCGGCGCGCCGACGATGCGGCGCCAGATCCGCCCCAGCCGGACGCGGACGGGGAGGACGCCTTCCCCTTTCCCCTTGCCCTTTTCGGACTCAGTCTCCCGTCGCATACGCGCTCTCGACGTACGGCGCCTCGTGCACCACCGCGGGCTTGCGCCGCGACAGCACGAGCCACCACTCCCGCACCGACGTGAGGATCAGCACCGCCACGACCGCCATGAACAGCAGCGCCACGAAGGTATTGAGGCGGTCGTTGAAGATCAGCCGCGGGGCGTCGGGGTTGGCGGACCCCGCCAGCGACGCCGCATGCGCGAGAAAGCCCAGCCGGGGATCGGCCGCGAACACCTTCTGCCAGCCGGCCGTCATCGTGACGGTGACCAGCCAGGCGAGCGGCAGGAGCGTGACCCAGGCGTAGCGCGCCCGCCCCATCTTGATGAGGATGGTCGTCCCCACGCACAGCGCCACCGCGGCGAGCAGCTGGTTCGAGATCCCGAACAGCGGCCACAGCGAGTTGATCCCGCCCAGGGGGTCCACGACGCCCTGATAGAGGAAATAGCCCCATCCCGCCACGATCGCGGCGCTCGAGAGGATCACGCTCGGGTACCACGACGTTTGGCCGAACCGCGGCCACACGCGGCCCACGATCTCCTGGAGCATGAACCGGCCCACGCGCGTCCCCGCGTCGATGGTGGTGAGGATGAACAGCGCCTCGAACATGATGGCGAAGTGGTACCACAGGGCGTCGAGCGTCTTGCCGCCGAGCACGCTCGTCGCGCCCGCGAAGATCTGGGCCATGCCCACGGCGAGCGACGGCGCGCCCCCCGAGCGCGCGACCAGGGTCGTTTCGCCCATGCGCGCGGCGAGCTCGCGCATCGTCTCGGGGGTGACGACGAACCCCGCCTGGCCGAGCACCTGGGACGCCTGGGCGAGCGCCGCGGGCGTGGTGTTCATCGCGAAGTACACGCCCGGGTCGAGGGTGCAGGCGGCGATCATCGCCATCACGCCCACGAACGACTCCATCAGCATCCCGCCGTAGCCGATGAGGCGGGCATCCGACTCGCGCGCGATCATCTTGGGCGTGGTGCCCGACGCCACCAGCGCGTGGAAGCCCGAGATGGCCCCGCAGGCGATGGTGATGAAGGCGAAAGGAAAGAGCTTGCCGGCGAACACCGGCCCCTCGCCCAGCGCGGCGAACGGGGTGAGGGCGGGCATCTTGAGCGGCGGCAGGAGTACCAGGATCGCGAGGGCGAGCACCACGATGGTGGTGATCTTGAGGAACGTGGACAGGTAGTCGCGCGGGGCGAGCAGCATCCACACCGGGAGGACCGACGCGACGAAGCCGTAGCCGACCATCATCCAGGTGATCGCGACGCCGCTTTGGGTGAAGGGGGCGGCGAGCGCGGGGTGGCTCGCCACGTACCCGCCGCCCACCAGGGCGAGGAGCAGCAGCAGGCCGCCCGCGGCCGACGCTTCGCCGACGCGTCCCGGCCGCCACACCTTCATCCACCACCCCATGACGAGCGCGATGGGAATCGTGCACGCGATGGTGAACAGCCCCCACGGCGAGGCCTTGAGGGCGTTCACCACGATCAACGCGAGCACGGCGAGCAGGATGATCATGATGAACAGCACCGCGAGCATCGCCGTCGCCCCGGCCGCGGGGTTGACCTCCTCGCGGGCCATCTGACCGAGCGACTTGCCGTCCCGGCGCAGCGAGCAGCACAAGACGACGAAGTCCTGGACGGCGCCCCCCAACACGACCCCGATCACCAGCCACAGCGTGCCCGGCAGAAAGCCGAACTGGGCGGCGAGCACGGGGCCCACCAGGGGTCCCGCGCCGGCGATGGCGGCGAAATGATGGCCGTAGAGCACCCAGCGGTTGGTGGGGACGAAGTCGCGGCCGTTGTCGAAGCGCTCGGCCGGGGTGGCGCGGCGGTCGTCGAGGCCGAACACCCGGCGGGCGAGGAACTTGGAGTAGAAGCGATAGGCGACGGCGTAGGTGCAGACGGCGGCGATCAGGAGCCAGGCGGCGCTGATCGTCTCGCCGCGCGCCAGGGCGAGGACGCCGAAGGCGGCGGCGCCGAGCAGCGAGACGGCGCCCCAGGCGGCGATCGAGAGGAGCCGGGTCATACCCGCTAAGTTACGCCGCGCCTTGCCGATGTTCAATTTCGAACATAAGTTCGAACGCTTGACCGCCACGTCCTGGGCCACGGCGGCGCGCGAGGCTCTGCCGCTCGGCGCGCCCGCCACCGAACCGCGCCCCGAGCCGCGCCGGCTCGGCGAGACCGTTCAGGGACGGGTCGCGATCGTCACCGGCGGCGCGACCGGCCTGGGGCGGGCGACCGCCCTGGAGTTCGCCCAGCGCGGGGTCGCGGTCGCCATCAACTACGTGGACCTGCCGGGCCGCGACGTCGCCGCCCAGGCGCTGCTCACCGAGACGGCGATCCGCGCCCTGGGCGTCCCCGTGTACTGCGCCCGCTGCGACGTGCGCGACCGCGCCGCCGTCGAACAATTCGTGACCGCGGTGCGCGAACGGCTGGGCGGCGTGCACTACCTGGTGAACAACGCCGGCGTCGCCCACGACGGCGCGCTGTGGCGCCTGAGCGCGGAGGCGTGGCAGGAGGTGCTCGACACCAACGTCACCGGCGCCTTCAATTGCATTCAGGCGGTGGCGGGCCCGATGCGGGCCCAGCGCTACGGCAAGATCGTCAACGTGGCGAGCCATCAGGCGTTTCGCCCCGGGTTCGGGATCGCCAACTACGCCGCGAGCAAGGCGGCCTTGATCGGCCTCACGCGGTCGGCCGCCGTGGATCTCGGGCCCTCCAACATCAACGTCAACGCCGTCGCCCCCGGATTCGTCAAGACCGACCTGCTCACCAAGCTGCCGCGCGAGGTGCTGGAGCGCGCCGAGCACGAGTCGGTGCTGGGCCGCGTGGCCGAGCCCGAGGACGTGGCGCGCGTGATTGCATTCTTGTGCAGCGAAGCGGCGCGGCACATCACGGGCCAGGTGATCGTGGTGGACGGCGGCCTCACCCTCGCGTCTTGAAAATCGGGGACGCGGGGACGATATTGTGCCGTGACTAATCCCTTGAAAAACAATTACTTAGTGCGCTCGGCGAGGATCGCCGTCGTGGCGGCCGTGGCCGCCGCGTGGCTCGGGTGCGGCGGGGGGCAGCGGCCGGAGCCGCCCGCGCCCACGGCGCCGCTGCCCACGGCGGGGCTGGCGGCGCAGCAGGTGGACGTGCTCCCGCTCACCCTGCTCGTCGCCGAAGAGGAGCTGCGGTGGAACGCGCAGCTCGCCGACCACCGGGCGGCCCTCGCGCGGGCGGACAGCATCATGGGGGCGCTGCTCGTGGCCCGGGCGCCGGAGGTGACCTGGGTGCTGCCGGCCGAGCTGCGGCGCGCGGCCAGGCGGGCGCCCGGCATCGCGCCCGACCCCGATCGCATGGGGACGGCGATCCTGTTCCGGGGCGGCGAGCTCGACGTGCTGCCCGATCCGCTGCGCAGCGAGCTGCGCACGCTCGCCGCGCTCGCCGGGGCGGGGGGCAGCCGCTACGCGCTGGTGCCGGCGGGCCTCGTGTTCCGGCGGGCCCAAGCGGCGGCGGGGGCGGCGGGGGCGGGGGGCGCGGCGGGCGGGGGAGTGGCGGAACTGACGGTCGTGATCGCCGACGTGCGCACCGGGCGGATCGGCTTTCGCACCGTGGCGCGGGGCGAGGGCGACGATCCCTGGACCGCGCTGGTCCACGCGGTGAAGAACCTGACGCCGGGAATGCCGTGACGGCACCGGCACGGGGCGGGGACATCGGCGGGGCGGGGCGCAAGCGCGAAGTGACCCTCATCGCGGGGGACGGGATCGGACCGGAGATCACCCGGGCGACGCTCGACGTGCTCGACGCGCTCGGCCTGCGCTTCGAGTGGGACGAGCAGTACGGCGGGATGAGCGCCGTCGAGAAGGCCGGCACGCCGCTCCCGGACGCGACGCTCGACTCGATTCGCCGCACCGGCCTCGCGTTGAAGGGGCCCCTGGCCACGCCCCTGGGCGGGGGCTACCGCTCGGTGACCGTGGCGCTGCGCCAGGAGTTCGACCTGTACGCCAACGTGCGGCCCGTCAAGTCCATCGTGCCGGGGGGCCGCTACAGCGACGTGGATCTCGTGATCATCCGCGAGAACACCGAGGGGATGTACGTGGGCTTCGACCGCACCTTCAAGGTCGGCGGCGACCCCAAGGCGCTGGCGCAGGCGACCTCGGTGATGACGCGCGACGGCTGCCGGCGCATCGTGCGCTACGCGTTCGAGTACGCCCGCCGGCACGGCCGCAAGAAGGTGACCGTGGTGCACAAGGCGAACATCCTCAAGGCCACCTCGGGGCTGTTTCTCGAGACGGCGCGGGCGATCGCGCGGGAGTACGAGGGCCAGATCGCCTCCGACGACCGGATCGTGGACAACGCGGCGATGCAGCTCGTGATCAACCCGGCGCAGTTCGACGTCATCGTGACCACGAACTTGTTCGGGGACATCCTCTCGGACGAGGCGTCGGGGCTGGTCGGGGGATTGGGACTCGCGCCCGGGGCGAACATCGGGGAGCAGGCGGCGATTTTCGAGGCCGTGCACGGCTCGGCGCCCGACATCGCGGGCCAGGGGATCGCCAACCCGTCGGCGCAGATGCTCGCCGCGGCGATGATGCTCGACCACATCGGGGAGCTCGAGGCGGCGAGCCGGCTGCGGCGGGCGATCGAGCTGGCGATCGTGAAGGACAACGTGCGCACCAAGGACCTGGGCGGCAGTGCTTCGACCACCGAGTTCGCCCGCGCCGTGGCCCGGCGCCTCTAGCCACCCCTGCGCGCGCTGCGGGATGCCGGTGGCGGGACTCGCCGTCGGAGGGCTGTGTCCGGCGTGCGAGCGCGCGGTGGCGCGCCGGGCCGCGCGGCTCGCGCGGCTCGTGGCGGCCGCGACCACCGTGGCGCTGGTGGGGTATCTGGTGCTGCGGTTGCGAGGGGTGGCGCCCGCGTGGCAGGGGACCGCGCGAGCGGTGGGCGCCGCGGCGGCGGTGGCCTGGTATGTCCTGACGTACCGCATCGTGAAGAGGATCGCGCTCGAATGGCGGAAATGACTCGCGGCATGCGGCGCGGCCTGGGGGTGCTCGGGGCGGCGGCGGCGCTCGCGGGGCCGCTCGCGGGCCAGACGTCGGTCTCGATCTACGGCGACGGACGGGCGGTGGTGCGGCGCACCTTGCCCCAGGCCCTGGTCCCGGGGCGCAACACCGTCACGCTGCGCGGCGCCGTGGCCGAGGGGGTGGACCTCGCGACGCTGTTCTCGCCCGATCCCGCCGTGGCGCTCGTGAGCGCGGCGCTCCAGCCCGCCAGCGATCGCGCCGCGGCGCTCGAGGCCGCGCTGGGCCAGACGCTGGCCTTCGTGCGCGGCGGGGACACGCTGCGTGCCACGGTGATGCGCGTGGCCCCGCCCCAGTATCGCCTGGCGGACGGCCGGGTGCTGCTCGCCGAGCCCGGCGAGCCGCTGTTTCCCGCCGAGCTGGTGCGGACCGCGCCCGAAGTGACGGTCGTGGTGGACGCCGCGCGGGCCCGCCCGCGCACGGAGCTCGCGTACGTGGCGGGCGACGGTGCGCGCTGGCAGGCGACCTACCAGGTGGTGCTCGACGGGGCGGGGCGCGCGGCGGTGTCGGGCGCGGCGACGATCAGCGCGCTCCGGCTCCGGGCCGATTCGGCTGAGGTGCAGCTCGTGGCGGGCGCGATCAACCGCGCCCGCGGCGGCGGCCCCGCGCCCCGGCCGGAATTCGCGCTGGCGGCCGAGGAACGGGCGCGCGCGGCGGCGCCGGCCGAGGAGGCGGTGGGCGAAACGCACGTGTACCAGCTCCCGGGCCGCTGGTCGCTCGAGCCGGGGCGGCCGCTCGCGGTGGCGCTGTTCCCCCGCACGGCGGCGCCGTACACGCGGGAGCTGATCGTGCCGGGGGCGCTGCCGTGGCGCGGCGCCCTCGGCTCGGCGGCCGAGCCCGACCGCGTGCCCGTCGAGGTGTGGTACACCGTGACGCGCGCCCGCGGCACCCCGTTCGGCGACCGGCCCCTCCCCGCCGGAACGGTCCAGCTCTACCAGCCCGATTCCAGCGGCCGCGTGCAGCTCCTCGGCGAGGCGGCGAGCGAGCATACGGCGCCGGGCCGCGACCTGCGGGTGCAGGCCGGCCTCGCCTTCGACGTGACCGCCGAGCGGGTGCAGACCGACTACGCCCAGGAGCCGCTCCCGCCCGCGCGGCGGGGGATGGCGCCCCGGCAGCGCATCACCGCATCGTACCGGGTGACCATCGCCAACGCGAAGCCCGAGGCGGTGACGGTGGACGTGCGCGAGGTGCGCGCCGGGGTGTGGCGGGTGACTGCGAGCAGCGTGCCGGCCGAAAAGCTCTCGGCCACCGAGGTGCGGTTCCGCGTCCCGGTGCCGGCGAACGGGGAGGCGACGCTGACCTACACGGTGCAGGTGGAGCTGTGACCGTCCAGCTGCTGCACGTCTCGGATCTCCACTTCGGCGGCCTGGCCGACATCGCGGCCGTCGAGGCGCTGGAGCGGATGATCCCCGACCTGCGGCCGGACGCCGTGGTGGTCTCGGGCGACGTGACGCAGCGGGCCCGGCACGGGGAGTTTCAGCGGGCGCGCGCCTTCGTGAACGCGGCGGCGCAGACGGCGCCGGTGCACCTGATCCCCGGCAACCACGACGTGGCGTGGTGGACGCGCCCGCTGGTGCCGTTCCGGCGCGAGGCGCTGTACGCCAAGTACGCGCGCTACTTCGGCGCCGACCTCGCGCCCACGCTCGCGCTGTCGGGGGCCGTGATCGCGGGCGTGCTGACGGCACACGGGGTGGCGTGGGGCTCGCTCACGCCGCGGCTGCGCGACCTCGCGGTGAAGGGCCACCTCCCCAAGGCCGAGATCGAGCGGGTACGGCGGGTGTTCGCGGCAGCGCCGGCCGGGGCGGCGCGCGTCCTGGTGGTGCATCACAACGTGCTGCGCGGCGAGCTGTCGCGGCGCATGGGGCTCGCCCGCTGGCGCCAGGCCCAGCGCCGGATCGTCGCGTCGGGCGCGGAGGTGGTGCTGTGCGGGCACGACCACCAGGAGGGCGCCGAGCTGCTCGGGGGCCGGGTGGTCGTGTCCACGGCCAGCACCCTGTGCCGGCGGGTGCGCGGCGATCGGCCCGCGAGCTTCAACTTCGTCACGATCGAGCCGACCGCGGTGCACGTCACCTTCTTCCGCTGGGACCGGGCGCAGGGCCGCTTCCGGGCGTCGGACACGTGCGCCTTCGCGCGCGCGGCCGCGGCGCCGCGGGACTCCCTGGCGGTGGGGGCGGGCGGCTAGCTTACCCCGGTCAGGCGGCCCCGCAGCCGGCGTTCGAGCCGAGGTCTCTATGCCCCCCAAATTTCAAGGCGTCGATTTCTACGACGTGGACGGCCTGCTGTCCGAAGAAGAGCGCGCCGTGCGCGACACGGTGCGCGCCTGGGTGGACGACCGCGTCATCCCGATCATCGCCGGCCACTACCTCGACGGCACGTTCCCCAAACACCTGGTCCCCGAGATGGCCGAGCTCGGGCTGTTCGGCGCCAACCTCCCCGAGGAGTACGGCTGCGCCGGCCTCAACAACGTGGCCTACGGCTTGATCATGCAGGAGCTCGAGCGCGGCGACTCGGGGCTGCGCTCGTTCGCGTCGGTCCAGGGGGCGCTGGTGATGTACCCGATCCACGCCTTCGGCAGCGAGGAGCAGAAGCGCCGCTGGCTCCCCCGGCTGGCCCGAGGCGAGGCGATCGGCTGTTTCGGGCTCACCGAGCCCGACTACGGCTCGAACCCCGGCGGCATGATCACGGTGGCCCGGGAGACCCCCGACGGCTGGCTCTTGAACGGCGCCAAGATGTGGATCACCAACGGCGCCACCGCGGACGTGGCCATCGTCTGGGCCAAAACCGGCGCCCTCGACGACCCGAGCTCGATCCGCGGGTTCATCGTGCCCACCGACACCAAGGGCTTCTCGGCCAAGGACCAGAAGGGCAAGCTGTCGCTGCGGGCGAGCGACACGAGCGAGCTCGTGCTCCAGGACGTGTGCGTGCCCAAGGACGCGCTCCTCCCCGGCTCGGGCGGCCTCAAGTCGCCCCTCCAGTGCCTCACGCAGGCGCGTTACGGGATCGCCTGGGGGGCGGTGGGCGCCGCCATGGCGTGCTACGACGAAGCGGTGCGCTACGCCAAGACCCGCGTGATGTTCGGCAAGCCGATCGGGGGCTTCCAGCTGCAGCAGGCGCGGCTCGCGGACATGCTGACCGAGATCACCAAGGCGCAGCTCCTCTGCGTCCAGCTCGGCCGCCTGAAAGACCAGGGCAAGGCGACCCCCCAGCAGGTCTCCCTCGCCAAGCGCAACAACGTGAACATGGCCACCGAGGTGGCGCGCGAGACCCGGCGGCTCCTCGGCGCCAACGGGATCCTCGCGGAATACCAGGCGATGCGCCACCTCGCGAACCTCGAGTCGGTGTACACGTACGAGGGCACGCACGACATCCACACCCTCATCCTCGGCCAGGAGATCACGGGGCTCGACGCGTTCCATTGAGCGCGGCGTGCCGGCTCAGAAGTCGGCGCTCAGGCTCACGACGACGTGCCGGGGCAGCCCCGGCGTGAGGAAGCGCTGCACCGGCGACCCGGGCGCGAGCGGGTTCTCGGCGAAGGTGCCGAAGCTCGCGTAACGGCGGTCGAGGACGTTGCGGACCATGGCGCGCAGCTCGAACCGCTTCCAGTCGGCGGTGAGCGAGGCGTCCACCACGGCGTAGTCGGCGAGCCGGCGGGTGGCGTTCGCCTCGTCGCCGCGCAGCCATTGGCGCCCCACATACCGGGCGTCGAGGCCCAGCCGCAGCGACGGCCGGTCCGGCGCGGCCGGCCCGGCCCGCCCGGCGGCCGCTACGGGAAGCGACACTCCCGCGTTCGCCCGGTGCGCGGGCACGAGGGGCAGCCGGTCTCCCGGCGCCACGAGCTCACCTGCCGTGTCGCGCGGGGTGGCGAGATCCGCGCTGGTCTCGAACGTGGCCCGCGTGTAGCCGTAATTCCCGTACACCCGCACGCCCCCGCGGCTCGTCCATTGGGCCGCGAGCTCGAGCCCCGAGCGGCGGGTGGCCCCGATGTTCTGGAAGTATCCCGCCGTGAGCGTCGAGGCGACGAAGAAGATGTCGTCGCGCACGTCGGTCCGGTACACGTCGGCGCTCAGGTCCCAGCCTGCCGCGCGCGGGCGGAAGTGCCAGCCGGTCTCGTACGTGGTAGCGACGACCGGTTTGAGCGCGGGATCGGGGCCGAGCGCGAACGGCAGGGGGCAGGCGGCGGCGGGGTCCGCGCAACCGATCTCGACCAGGGCCGGTGCGCGGAAGCCGCGGCTCACGGACGCGTACACCTCGTGACCCGCGGGCCCGGTCCACGTGAGCCCGACGCGGGGACTCAGGCGGCGAAAGATGTTGAGCCCGTTCTGGGCGGGGTCGAGGCGGTCCTCGAACGGGAGGCGGATGTAGTCGTAGCGCCCCGCGAGGGTGGCGGCGAGGGCCGGGGCGAGGGACCAGGTGGCGCCGGCGAAGGCGCCCAGGTCCACCTCGTTGGTGAGGACCGACTCGGTGAGGGAGTCGGGCCGGCCGCCGGCCGCGGCGAAGAGCCGCACCGCAGTGTGCTGGTAGGCGCCGTCCAGCCCCGCGAGCCAGCGGAGCGTGCGTCCCGCGACCGTCGCGGCGCCCGACACTTGCACCGCGCCGCCGCCGATGCGCTCGCGGTTGCGCTCCCGGGTGTCGGGCGGATTCGCGTTGACGTTGAACTGATCGGTGGTGAGCGCCCGGCCGAACAGGTTCACGGCGAGCTGCACCCCGCCCAGCATGCGGCGGGCGTTGAGCGTCGCCAGATGGGCCACCGGGGCGAAGTAGTCGCCGCCCGTGAAGTTCGTCTGCGGCGCGGCGGCGAACACGCTCTCGGGCAGGCTGCCCGCTTGGTAGATGCGGTTGTCCGCGCCCGCGTAGCTCAGCGTGGCGTCCCAGGTGCCGTTGTTCAGCCCCACCTTGGCGAACAGCGTGGCGATGCGGCTGCGCGTGAGCGCGCGCCAGCCGTCCTCGTGCTCGTAGCGGGCGCCCGCGTAATAGTCCCAGATCCCGCCGCGGCCGTCGGCGCGGGCCTTGAGCTCGTAGCGCCCGAAGCTGCCGCCCGAGACCTCGATCTCGCGCTCGGCGGGCGCGGCGCCGCGGCGCGTGACCAGGTTCACGGCGGCGCCGAGCGCGTTGCGGCCGAGCAGCACCGAGGGGCCGTAGGTCACCTCCACGCGGTCCACGTCTTCCAGGGGCAGCAGGTCGAAGTTGACCTCGTGCGCATCGGGCTCGTTCACGCGGACCCCGTCGAGGTACACCGTGACGCCCTGCGGCAGGCCGATCGTCGGCGACACCTGGAAGCCGCGCAGGGTGACGTCCATCTGGCCCGGCGCGCCCAGCTCGTCGGCGGTGGTGACGCCGGGGAGCTGCTCCAAGGCGTCGGCCAAGGTGCGGACGCCGCGTGCGTCGAGATCCGCCGCCTGGAGGACGGCGGTGCGCCCCGTGAGGCCGGGCGCCGCCGCGCGGGCGGTGGGCAGCCGGGCGCCGGTCACGACGATCGGCGCGAGGGTCGCGGTGTCGCGGGGCACGGTGTCGGGTTGCTGGGCGGCGAGCGGCATGGCGAGCGCCCACGCCGGCGCCAAGAGCGAGGCTCGACGCGCGAGGGTCATGCGGCGGAGTCCTTTCAGCGGAGCAGGTAGCGCAGATAGCGGGCCGGCGGGTGCGGGCTGCCGGCGTCGCCCGCCTCGTACAGCGCGGCGGCGGGCGCGCCACACCCGCGTCCGCACCGCCACCTCCCGGATGCCCAGCGCCTGCGCGATCTCGGCCGGCGCGAGCTCGGCCCCGTAGCGGAGTCCGAGGATCTCACGATCCCGCTCGGGGAGCTGGGCGAGCGCCTCGAGCAGGCGGCGTACCTCTTCCTCCCACAACAGGCGCTCCTCCGGCGACGGGTGGTCGGCGGCCAGGTCGCGCAGCGTGGCGAGCGGCATGTGCCGGCGCCGGCGCGTGCGGCGCCGGTGGTCGCGGATCGTGTTGCGCGCGATGGCGAGCATCCACGTCCGCACGCTCGCCGTGCGGGCGTCGAAGCGCGGCGCCGCCCGGAACGCCTTGAGAAAGGTGTCCGCGGTGAGGTCTTCGGCTTCGTCCGGGGAAAAGACGTGGAGCCGGATGTAGCCGTACACCGCCCGCGCGTGGGCCTGGTACCACTCGCGCCAGCGCGGGTCGGGCGGCGGCAGCGGCGGGGCGCGGGGTTCGGGCCGGGCGAGCCCCGGCGGGAGGTCGGGCGCGGTCATCCGGCACGTATATACGCGCGAACGCCCCGCGCGTCACCCGGCCGCGGCGGACCCCGGCGCCCGCGGGGGCCGGGGGGCGGGGGAGTGCGGCGTTCCCCCGGTGCGCACCCGCGGTTAGTATTCCCGCGCCATTCGACGGGGCTTCCGCATGAAGATCGCGGTGTGCGTGAAGCGCGTCCCCGATTCCGAGACGCGCGTCAAGATCGCGCCCGACGGCCGCTCGCTCGACGAAGCCGGGGTCAAGTTCATCCTCAACCCGTACGACGAGTTCGCCGTCGAGGAGGCGCTGCGCCGCCGCGAGACGGCCGGGGCGGGCGAGGTGGTCGTGATCAGCCTCGGCCCTCCGCAGGCGCAGGAGACGATCCGCACCGCGCTCGCCATGGGCGCGGACCGCGGGGTGCTGCTCCAGACCGAGCGGATCCCGCTCGACGGCCTCGAGGTGGCGCGCCTCCTCGCCGCCGAGCTCCGGGACGGGGGCTACGACCTGATCCTGTTCGGCAAGATGGCGATCGACGACTACAACCATCAGGTGGGCCCGATGGTGGCCGAGCTGCTCGACCTGCCGTGCGTGACGGGCGTGTCGCGCCTCGAGATCGCGGGCGGTACGGGGACGGCCGAGCGGGAGGTCGAGGGGGCGGTGGAGGTGATGGAGTTCCCGCTGCCCGCGGTGCTCACCGCCGACAAGGGGCTGAACGAGCCGCGCTATCCCGCGCTGAAGGGGATCATGGCCGCCAAGAAGAAACCGCTCGAGGTAAAGCCGGTCTCGCCGGGGGCCGGCGGGCTCGAGCCGGTCGCGATGACGCTCCCGCCCGAGCGGCAGGCGGGGCGGATCGTGGGGGAAGGCCCCGCCGCGGTGCCGGAGCTCGTGCGCCTGCTGCGCGAGGAGGCCAAGGTCCTGTGAGCGACGTGCTCGCGGTCCTCGAACAGCGCGACGGGGCGCTGCGCAAGGTGTCGCACGAAGTGGTGACCGGCGCGCGCCGGCTCGCCGACGGCCTGGGGGGTGCGGTGGAGGCGCTGGCGATCGGCGCCGGCGCCGTCGCGGGCGCGGACGCCCTCGGGCGGTTCGGCGCCGACCGGGTGGTGACGCTCGTCCATCCGGCGCTGGGCCGGTACGCGCCCGAAGCCTATGCGCGGGCGGTGGCCGAGCGCGCCGCGGCGGGCGGCTACGGGGCGCTCGTGTTCGCCGCGAGCGCCACGGGGAAAGATCTGGCGCCGCGCGTGGCGGCGCGGCTCGGCGTGGCGCTGGCGCAGGACGTGACCGACGTCGCGGTGGAGGCCGGTGTCGTCGCCGTGGTCCGCCCCGTGTACGCGGGCAAGGCGCTCCTCACGCTCAGGGTCACGAGCCGGCCGGCCGTCGTGTCGCTGCGGCCCAACGTGTTCACGCCGGTCGAGCGCCCGCGCGCGGCCGCGGCGGCGACCGCGGCGCTGGGCGGCGACGCCGGCCGCGTGGCGGTGCGCGAGATCCGGGCGGCGCCCGCGGGGGCGCTCGACGTCGCCGAAGCGCCGATCGTGGTGTCGGGCGGGCGCGGGCTCAAGGAACCCGCCAATTTCCGGCTGCTCGAGGAGCTGGCGCGGGCGTTCGGCGGGCGGGCCGCGGTGGGCGCCTCGCGCGCCGTGGTGGACGCGGGATGGCGCCCCCACGCCGACCAAGTGGGGCAGACCGGCAAGACCGTGAGCCCCACGCTGTACATCGCCGTCGGCATCTCGGGCGCCATCCAGCACCTCGCCGGGATGCGCACGTCCAAGGTGATCGTGGCGATCAACCGCGACAAGGACGCGCCGATCTTCAAGGTGGCGGACTACGGGATCGTGGGGGACCTGTTCGAGATCGTGCCCCGGCTCACCGAGGAGATCAAGAAGCTCCAGTCGGCATGATCGTCCCCGCCGCCTACCAGCCGCCCCTGCCGCTCGACCGGCTGCTCGTGCCGCTCGGCGCGCCGGGCGCGGGCGACCGCATGGAGCTCGACGTGCTCATCGTGGGCGCGGGGCCGGCGGGGCTCGCCTGCGCGATCGAGCTGGCGCGGCTCGCCGAGCGCGCGGGCCGCGAGCTCGCGATCGGCGTGCTCGAGAAGGCCGGGGCGCTGGGCGAGCACTCGCTGTCGGGGGCGGTGGTGAACCCGCGGGCCTTCCGGGAGCTGTTCCCCGGCCTCCCGGACGCCGAGTTCCCCTTCCGCGGCCCGGTGGCGAAGGAGCGCGTGTACCTGCTCACCGCGCGCCGGGCGATCGCGCTCCCCACCCCGCCGACGATGCACAACGCGGGGAACTACGTCGCTTCGCTGTGCGAGATCGTGCGGTGGCTCGGCGCGCGCGCGGAGGCCGCCGGGGTCAACGTGTTCACGGGGTTCCCCGCCGCCGCCCTGCTGGTCGAGGGCGCCCGGGTGGCCGGCGTGCGTACGGCGGCGAGCGGGCTCGACCGCGACGGGCGGCCGCTCGCCGGGTACGCGGCGCCGACCGACCTCACGGCCCGGGTCACGGCGCTCGCCGAGGGGACGCGGGGGATGCTCGCGCAGGCGTGGCTCGAGTGGCAGGGCGTGCGCGCCGCGAATCCCCAGATCTTCGCGCTCGGCGTGAAGGAGATCTGGGAGACCAAGCGGCCGCTCGACGCGGTGCTGCACACCCTCGGCTGGCCGCTGCCGCGCGACGTCTTCGGCGGGAGCTTCGTCTATCCGCTGGAGCGGCATCTGGTGGCGCTCGGCCTGGTGGTCGGGCTCGACTACCGGGACGCCGATCTCGACGTGCACGAGCTGCTCCAGCGCCTCAAGGGACACCCGCTGCTCTCCCGCCTGCTCGCGGGCGGCGAGCTCGTGGAGTGGGGCGCGAAGACGATTCCCGAAGGGGGCTACTATGCCGTGCCGCCGCGCCGCTCGGGGGACGGCGTCGTGCTGCTGGGCGATGCGGCGGGCTTCGTGGACGTGCCGTCGCTCAAGGGGATCCACTACGCGATGCAGTCGGGGATCTATGCGGCGCGGGCGATCTTCGCGGCCCTCGCGGCGGACGCCCCGGGCGCCGCCGCGCTCGCCGAGTACGACCGGCTGGTGGACGCGTCGTTCATCATGCGCGACCTGTACCGCACGCGGAACATGCGGCTCGCGTTCAAGGGCGGCTTGTATGCCGGCGCGCTCAAGGCGGGCCTGATGACGCTCACGGGCGGGCGGTTTCCCGGCCGGCGCATCGCCGTGGAGCCCGACGCGGCGGTCCCGCGGCGCCCGCCCGGCCCGCGCGCCGCGGCGCCGCTCGTCCCCGACGGGCGCCTCACCTTCTCGAAGGTGGACGGGGTGTTTCGGTCCGGCAACACGACCCGCGACACGATTCCGAGTCATCTGGTGACCGTGGCGGACGTACCGCCCGCGGTGGCGGCGTTCTACGCGCGGATGTGCCCGGCCGGGGTGTACGAGGCGACGCCCGCGGGGCTGCGGATCAACGCCCCCAACTGCGTGGACTGCAAGGCGACCGATGTGCTGGGGCCGCGCTGGACGCCGCGCGAGGGCGGGAGCGGCCCGCGCTACCGGCGGATGTGACGCCGCCGCTCACGGGGCGCCGGCGAGCCCCGTCATCTTGATGCCGTCCACGATGAACTGCACCGCGATCGCGCACAGCACCAGCCCCATCAGCCGGGTGAGGATGCGCATCCCCGTCTGGCCCAGCCGCCGCTCCACGGCGGTCGCGGCCCGCAGCGTGAGATACGACAGGTAGGCGGTCAGCGCGATCGCGACGTACACGCCGGCGGTGGTCACCCAGCTCTGCGACGCGCCGGTGAGCACCATCACGGTCGAGATCGCGCCCGGCCCCGCGAGCATCGGCACGCCGAGCGGCATGATCCCGACGTCGTCCTTCGCCATCGCCTCGGCCTTCTCGACCGGGGTCTCCTTCTGCTGGCTGCGCCGCGCCTGCACCATGTCGAGCGCGGTGAGCCCGATGAGCACCCCGCCCGCGATCTTGAACGCCCCGATGGTGATGCCGAACAGCCGGAAGATGAGGCTCCCGCCGAGCGCGAACGTGGTGAGCGTGATGGCGCACGTCCACGCGCCCCGCCGGGCCATCGTGCGGCGCACCTCGGGCGGGTCGCGCTCGGTCATCGCGAGGAACGTAGGGACGGCGGTGAGCGGATCCACGATGAACAGGATCGAGGTGAAGATCAGGAACAGCTCTTTCGCGATCCGCACCGCGTCCGCGGCGTGAGCGATCACGGGCACGGCGCTCACAGCGTCACCCGCACCACGCGGTCCTTGCCGGTGCGCTTGGCCTCGTACATCGCCTGGTCGGCGGCGTGCAGCAGCTCGTCGGCGCCCGCCTCGGTGCCGCCCACCGCGACCACGCCGATGCTGGCCGTGACCGACGGCGTCCCCCGGAACACGGTGCGGATGCCGGTGGCGAGCCGGTCGGCGGCGGCGTGCGCCACGGCGCCGTCGGTTTCGGGCATCAGCACCCCGAACTCGTCGCCGCCCAGGCGGCCCACTACGTCCGCCTGGCGCACGGCCCGGCGCATGGCGTCGGCCACGAGGCGGAGCACCGCGTCGCCCGTGGCGTGGCCGTGCGCGTCGTTCACCCGCTTGAAGTCGTCGAGGTCGAGGTAGATCAGGGCCAGCGGCCGGCCGTAGCGCCGGTTGCGCCGCAGCTCCTGGGCGAGCTCCTCGGCGAAGGCGCGGGCGTTGAGCACGTCCGTGAGCGGGTCGCGGGTGGCGAGCTGCTCGAGCTGCGCCTCGGTCCGCTGCAGCCGCCACAGCCCGGCGATCGCCACGCCCACCACCAGGAGGTAGGCCGCGTCGTTCGCGAACCGGATCTCGAGCGGCGTGCCCGGGGGGAGTTGCTCGATGCCGGTGAGGAACCGCAGCGCCGCGGTGGCGACCGCGAACGCGATCCCCCACCCGGGGCCGTCGTGCCAGGCGGCGAGCAGCACCGGCAGGACGTACAGGATCCCGAGCCGGAGCTCGGGCGGCGTGCGCGCGTTGAGCGCGTACACCGCGCCCGCCAGCGCCGCCCAGGCCGCGAGCCGCAGCGCGCGCCGCCCCCCGCGCCCCAGGCGAGCGCCGCCCACCTAGAAGGGCACCTCGGCGACGTGGTGCGGGTCGTCGAGCAGCAGGGCGGCGAGGGTCTCGCCGGCCGCGACCGCCGGCCGGTCCTCGGGCACGATGAGCAGCGCGTTGGCGCGGGCCATGGACGTGAGGATGCCCGACCCCTGCGGTCCCGTCAAGCGCGCGGTCAGCCGCCCGTCCGGCCCCGCGGGCTCCACCACCGCGCGCAGGAAATGGCGCAGCCGCGGCCCGAGGGCGATCGGCTCGCCCACGCGCACCGGCACCGTGCGGCGGAACGGGAGCGCGTGCCCGAGCATCCGGCGGATCGCCGGCCGCACGAACAGCTCGAAGGTGACCATCGTGCTCACGGGATTGCCGGGCAGCCCGATCCAGGGCACGCCGCCGAGCAGCCCGAAGCCGAGCGGGGCCCCGGGCCGCATCCGGACGCGCCACAGCTTGAGGTCGCACCCCAGCTCGGCCAGCACCTCCCGCACGAAATCGTGCTCGCCCACGCTCACCCCCGCGGTGGTGACGAGGAGGTCGGCGTCGCGGGCGCGCGCGAGATGGGCGCGCAGGCTCTCCTTCGAGTCGGCCGCGATCCCCAGGTCCACCGGGATCGCGCCGGCGCGGCGGATCATCCCGAACAGGGTGTAGGAGTTGGAGGTGGCGATCTTGGTCCCGGCGAGGATCTCGTCGGCCCGGTCGAGATCCACGATCTCGTCGCCCGAGCCGAGAAACGCGACCCGCGGGGCGGGATGCACGAGCGGGGCGGCGTGGGCGATCGAGGCGAGCACGCCGAGCTGCGCCGGCCCGAGCGGCGTGCCCGCCGGGAGCACCAAGCTGCCCCGGCGGATGTCCTCGCCCCGGCGGCGCACGTTGCGGCCCGCGTCCCGGCCCGAGCGCACGGTGACGCGATCGGGCGCCGGCGCCTCGGTGTCCTCCTGGCGCACCACCGTGTCGGCGCCCGCGGGCAGCGGCGCGCCGGTGAAGATGCGGGTCGCCTGGCCCGGGCCGACGGGCCTCGTGGGAAACCGGCCTGCCGCCACGGTCTCGATCACCGCGAGGGTCACCGGGCGCTCGGGGCTCGCCTCGCGCACGTCCGCCGCCCGCACGGCGTAGCCGTCCATGGCGGAGTTGTCCCAGGCGGGGAGGTCGAGCGGGCTCGTCACCGCTTCGGCAAGCACGAGGTCGAGCGCCTCGCGCAGCGGCCGGCGCTCCGGCGCGAGCGGGGCCACGTGCTCGAGGATCGTCCGCGCGGCCTCGGTCGGGGTCAGCATCTCAGGGGGCGAGAATCTTGGCGCGGTCCCAGGCGAGGCTCGCGAGCGTCACGAGCCAGGCGGTGTCGGAGAACCGCAGCACCGGGAACGGCGCCTCGGGCCGGTAGTCGGGATGGTCGGTGACGATCGCCACCCACTCGGCCGGGTCGTGGACCCGCGGGTCGAACAGGGGGTCCGGGCCCGCCGCCAGGCGGTACACCTCGATCTTGGGCAGCGGCGCCCGCTTGAACCCCTCGACCAGCACGATGTCGGCGCCGTCCAGGTAGCGGCGCGCGAGCGCCACGGGGTCCGCCTCGCGCTCGGTGCGCTCCCACAGCACCCGCTGCCCCGGGCCCTCCATCAGCACGCGCTCCGCCCGCCCCTCGTGCCAGTGCCGCCAGGTGTCCTTGCCCCGCTGGTCGGTGTCGGCGGGATGGGTGCCGTGCTTGATGGTCATGACGCGGAAGCCGCGGCGCGCGAGCTCGGCGCCGAGCGCCACGAGCAGAGTGGTCTTGCCCGCGTTCTTCCGGCCGATGATCGAGATCAGCCGCGTCGCCGCCACACCGCCTCCGCGCGCTCCAGATCCGCCGGGCTGTTGACGTTGAAAAACAGCTCCTCGGGCTCGCCGAACTCCCGCACCCGTTCGAGCGGCAGGGTGCCGACCCGTACCGCGGCGTGGAAGCCGATGGCCCGGCGATCGCCGCGCGCGAGCTGCTGTTCGATGGCCGGCGCGCAGGCCGGCCCGTACACGGCGCACAGCGGCTCCACGCCGCGCCGCCCGTCGCTCTCAGGAAGAAATACGTCGTACGGCGCCGCGCCCTCCGCCAGCGCGCGCAGCAGCTCGGCCGTCACGAAGGGCATGTCCCACGCCACGCACAACACCGGTCCCGGCCCCGATACCACCGCCGTGTAGATGCCCCCGAGACTGCCGCACCCGGGACGCACGTCGGCCACGGTGCGCAGGTCGGGCCGCCATGCGGGGCCGTCGGGGGCGTTGGCGACGAGCAGCGGCGCCGCCCCGGTCGCGGCCGCCACCGCGTCCACCACGCGGTCGAGAATCCGCCGCCCGCCGAGCTCGACGAGCCCCTTGGGGCGCCCGCCGTAGCGGCGGGCGGCGCCGCCCGCCAGCACGGCGCCGCGCACGCTCACACCCCGAGCGCCCGGTGGTCCACCATGAGGCAGCGATCCATCACCAGCGGCACCCCCGCCGCCGCGGCCCGGGCCGCCGCCGCGCCGTCCACCACGCCCACCTGCAACCAGATCAACCGCGGCCGCAGCCCGATCGCCTCGTCCACGATCGGCCCCACCGCGTCGCTGCGGCGAAACACGTCCACCACGTCGAGCGCGTGCTCGGCCGCGGCCGCGGTGAGCGTGGGGTAGCTCCGCTCGCCCAGCACCTCGGGGTGCCCCGGGTGCACCGGCACGATGCGGTACCCCGCCGCCTGCAAGTACCGCGCGACCTGGTGGCTTGTCCGCCACGGCTTGGGCGAGAGCCCCACGACGGCGACGGTGCGGGCCTCGCGCAGGATGCGGCGCAGCGCCTCGGCGGTCACGGCTCGGGCCGGTGGAGATGCGGGGTGCCGCTCACCGCGCGCCCCACCAGCACCATCCCCGCGCGCCGGGCGATGGCGAGGGCGAGCGTGGACGGCACGCTCGGCGTCGCCACATAGGCGAGCCCCGCGCGCGCCGCCTTGAACGCCAGCTCGGCCGAAATACGGCCCGTCACGAGCAGCCCCCGCCCCGCGATCGGCGCCCGCGCGATCACCGCCGCGCCGATCACCTTGTCCACCGCGTTGTGGCGGCCGATGTCCTCGGCGTGAAACAACAGCCCCGCGCCGTCGGTGAGCGCCGCCGCGTGGATGCCGCCGGTCTCGTTGTAGCGCTCGCCCCGCGCGAACAGCTCCTTGAACAGCGCCCGCAGCCGCTCCGCCGGGGGCGGCTCCCCCCGCGCCGGCGCGTGCGCCACCGCGCGGGGATCGGCGAGAAACGTGGACACCGCCCCGCACCCCGACGCCAGCACGCGGCGGCGCTCCTCGCCCCGCACCTGCGCCACCCGCTCCGGCCGCACCTCCGCCCAGAAGCCGAGATCGGTGGCGCAGGGACGCAGCTTGAGCAGATCGTCGAGGGTCTCGATGTATCCCTCGCCGTGCAGCCACCCCGTGGCCAGCTCCTCGAGCTGGTCGGGCGTGCACATCCAGGTGACCGCGGGCTCGCCGTTCACCTCGAGCCACACCGGCACCTCCTCCACCGCGGCCGAGGCCGCGAGCATGCGCCCGCGCCGCGCGCCGGGCGGGCGGGCGGCGGGAGGCTCAGGGTTCACCGAAGTACTCCGCGTAGAGATGCGGACCCTCCTCGATGCGTACCGCGTGCAGCGCGACCCCGGGCGGGAGCCGCGGCGCGAGCCGCTCCCACACGTACACCGCCAGCGCCTCGCCCGTGGCGAGCCGCCGCCCGTCCGCGAACTCGGGCAGCGCGTCGTTGATGCTCTTGCCGTCCAACCGGCCGGTGATCTCCTCGGCGAGCAGGCGGTCGAGCGCGCCGAGATTCACCACGCCGCCCCGCTCCGCGACGAGCGGCCCCTTCACCGTGACCCCGCAGCGATAGCGATGGCCGTGCTCCACCGCCGCCCCGCCGAACTCGGCGGCGTTGCGCTCCGCCGGCCAGTCGGCGCGCCGGATCCGGTGCGTCGCGGTAAACTCAACGATACGGGTAAGATAGCCGATCGGCATGCTCAGAACACGCGCACCGCGCTGGCCTTGAAGGCGAGCACGACGGGCGTCCCGGGCGCGAGCGCCAAGTCGCGGACCGCCTCCTCGGTCACGAGCGCCACCAGCTCCACGCCGACGTCCGCGGTCACCTGGACGGTGCCAGCCCGCTGACGGGTGAGCCGGGTCACGTGGCCCGGAAACACGTTGCGCGCCGAGGAGACGAGCGGCTCGCGGCTCACCAGGATGTCGGCGGGCGGCACCGCGAGCACCGCGGGCCCCGAGCGCTCGGTGGCGACCGCGATGGCGATCCCGCCCACGCGGGCGTGCTTCACGCCGCCGGCGGCCGTGTCCTCCAGCTCCACGCGGAACAGGTTCTCCGGCGTGACCGGCGACAGCCGCCCGTCGGCCAGGGCGCGCACGTCGTCGGCCCAGCGGTAGGCGTCCTCGAGCTGGTGGGACGCGAGGCAGACGGCGAGCGGGCGGCGGCGGCGTTCCTCGGCGAGCGCCTGGTACAGCGTCTGGGCGGCGGCGCGGTCGGCCGAGCTCGCCGGCTCGTCGAGCAGCAGGACGTCGGGCTCGACGGCGAGGGCGCGCGCCACCGCCACCCGCTGCACTTCGCCGTCGGAAAGCTCCTGGCGGCGGCGCCCGAGCAGCGGAGCGATGCCGAGGCGGGCGGCCGCCTCGCGCGCCCGCCGCTCCGCCGCGGCGCGGCTCAGTCCCCGGACCCGCAGGCCGTAGGTCAGGTTGTCGAGCACCGTTCCCCGGAACAGCACCGGCCGCTGCTCGACGAGGGTGAAGCGGCGGCGCAGCGCGGCCGCGGGCGCGCGCACCGGCACGCCGTCCACGAGCACGTCGCCTTCGCTCGGGCGCTCGAGCAGGGCGAGCAGGCGTAACAGCGTGCTCTTCCCCGAGCCGTTCGGGCCCACGACGGCGATCATCGCTCCCGGGGCGACGGCGAAGCGCTCGAGGTCGAGCACCACGCGGCCGTCGTAGCGGTGCCGCACGCCGCGCAGCTCAAGCACGGCCCGAGCCCTGGAGCGCCTGGAGCGCGACGTTCACGAGCAGGGCGAGGAGCAGCAGGATCAGCCCGAGGGCGAGCGCCAGCCCGAAGTCGCCCTGCCCGGTGTAGAGCGCCACGGCGGTGGTGAGGGTGCGGGTCTGCCCCCGGATGTTGCCCCCGACGGTCATGGCGGACCCGATCTCGGCCACGACGTGGCCGAACGCGGTGGTGACGACCGCGGCGAGGGCGAACCGCGCCTCGCGGGCCACGGTCCAGGCGACGCGCCAGCGGCCCGCGCCCAGCGTCTGCGCGGTGCGGCGGATGCGCGGGTCCACCGCCTGGACGGCCGCCGCCGAGAGCGCGGCCGCGATCGGGAAGGCGAGCACCACGTCGCCCACGGCGATCGCCTGCCAGGTGTAGAGCCACCCCAGCCCGCCGAGCGGTCCCCGGCGCGAGAACACGCCGTAGAGGAGCAGGCCCACGACCACCGTCGGGAAGGCGAGCGCGGTGTTCACCACGGTGAGCGCGGCGCGCCGGCCCCAGAAGGGACGTGTGGCGAGCAGGAAACCCGCCGGGACGCCGAGCGCGCAGGCCGCCGCCGTGGCGACGAGCCCGATCTTGAGGGTGAGCAGGGCGATGCCGTACACCTCGGCGTCGCCGGCGAGGAGGAGCGCGAGCGCGCGGCGCAGTCCCTGCGCTAGAAAATCCATCCCAGGCCGATGGTGACCCAGGGATGCGCCGTCCACTGCCCGAGCGGCGCCCCCGGCGGCAGCACCGAGCTGCCGTCGAATTGGTTGGGGACGCGGAACGCGATCGGGTAGGAGAGCCGCCACAGCACGAGGCGCGCGTCGGCCCGCACGGACAGGCGGCGGCCCGCGTACCAGCGCAGGCCGGCATCGGGGGCGAGGGTGATCTTCGTCCCGAAGGTGTAGCCGCTCGTGTCGGCCGCCACCCGAGCGGGGCTGAACGCCATGCCGAGCGCTCCGCCCAGATAGGGGGCGAGGCCGTGCCAGGACTTCTGGCCGGTGAGGTTGAGCTGCAGCCCCGCGTCCACCAGGATCGTGCCGTCGTCCACGGGACCGCTCTTGCGGGAGAGCGAGTCCTTGGCGGGGTCCACCACGAAGCGGGTGGTGAGGGCGTAGGCGAGCCCGAACGAGACGCCGATCACCCGCCCGAGCGCCGCCTCGTAGCGGACGCCCGCGGTGGCCCCGTCGGCCTTGCCGACGCCCACGTCGCCGCGGCTGCCGCCGAGGTAACCGAAGCTCGCCACCGTCGCGCCGCCCCGCGGGACGTCGCGGTAGGGGGAGTGCGCGGGGTCGTGGCCGACCTGGGCGGCCAGACGCACCGCCGGCATCACGGACAGCGCGAGCGCGCCCCAGCGCGGCCATGCCCTCATGGATCGGTCTCCCGCAGGTCCCGCCCGGTCATCTCGGGCGGCGGTTCGATGCCGAGCAGCCGCAGCACGGTGGGGCCCACGTCGCAGAGGGCGCCGCCGTGGCGCAGCGGGCCCGGGACGTGGTCGTCCACGATCAGAAACGGCACGGGGTTGGTGGTGTGGGCGGTGTGGGGGCCGTCGGTGGCGGGGTCGATCATCAGCTCGCAGTTCCCGTGGTCGGCGGTGATGAGCAGCGTGGCGCGGCGCCGCGCCGCGCTCTTGAGCACGCGCTCGAGACAGCGATCCACGCACTCCACCGCGCGGACCGCCGCACTCAATACCCCGGAGTGCCCGACCATGTCCCCGTTGGCGTAGTTGCAGAGGATGAAGTCGTGGTGGCCCGCCTCGATGGCCCGGCACAGCACGTCGGTGACGCCCGGCGCGCTCATCTCCGGCATCAGGTCGTAGGTGGCGACCTTCTGCGAGGGCACGAGGAGGCGCTCCTCGCCGGGGTAGGGGGGCTCGACGCCGCCGTTGAAGAAGTACGTGACGTGCGCGTACTTCTCGGTCTCGGCGGTGCGGAACATCGTCCGCCCGTGCTCGGCGAGCACCTGGGCGACGATGTGCGACAGCACCACCGGCCCGAACGCCGCCGGAAACGGGAAGGTCTCGTCGTACTGCGTCATGGTGACGAGGTCCACGGCCGGCCGGGCGCCGGTGTCGAAGGCGTCGAAACCGGGGACGGCGAGCGCCCGCACGATCTGGCGCATGCGGTCGGCCCGGAAGTTGACGCAGAAGACGCCGTCGCCCGAGCGGATCCGCGGCGTGCCGACGATCACGCGCGGCTTGACGAACTCGTCGGTCTCGCCCGCCTCGTAGGCCCGGCGGATGGCCGTGAGCGGATCGGGGGCGGGCTCGCCGGTGCCGTGGACCATGGCGTCGTAGGCGATCTTGGTGCGCTCCCAGCGGCGGTCGCGGTCCATGGCGTAGTAGCGGCCCACCACGGTGGACACCACCGCGCGCCGGTCGTACTGCGCGAGGACTTCGAGGAGCTCCTGCATGAACGCGAGGCCCGACTGCGGGGGGGTGTCGCGCCCGTCGAGCCAGGCGTGCACCGCCACCGGCAGCTCGTGGCGGTGACCGAGCGCCACGGCGGCGGCGAGGTGCTTGTCGAGGGCGTGCACGCCGCCGTTGCCGATCAGGCCCAGGAGGTGCAAGGTGCCGCCGCGGCGTTTGACGGCGGCGCACAGCTCGACCAGCGCCGGCAGGCGGAAGAACTCGCCCGAGTCCACGGCCTGCGAGATGCGCACGATGTCCTGGGGCACCACCCGGCCGGCGCCGAGGTTCAGGTGCCCCACTTCGCTGTTGCCGATCTGTCCGTCGGGGAGGCCTACGGCGAGGCCGGAGGCGTTGAGCAGCGTGCGCGGCGCGCGCGCCCAGAGGCGGTGCCACGTGGGCGTGTCGCCGAGCTCGATGGCGTTGCCCTCGCGGCCTGGGCGGAAGCCCCAGCCATCGAGCACGATCAGGACGACCGGGGTGCGCGGCCCATGCCTCTTTGCCATATTGGGAGCGATGCAATCTAGCCGGGCCTTTCGCGCCCTTCCAGTTGTCCTGTGGTTCGCGACGCCCGCGCCGCTCGCCGCCCAAGCCCGCTACCGCGTGATCGCCGACGGGGCCTGGTTCCACCAGGACGCGGGGGGCAAGCGCCTGGCGCGCCTCCCGCGCGGCACGGTGCTCGCGGGCGGCGAGACGCGGGGCGACTGGCAGAGCGTGACGCTCGAGGGGTGGATCTTCGCGGCCTCCGTGGGTCCGGCGGGGCGCCCGGGCTACGATCTCGCCGTCACGCGGGCGCCCGAGGAGAACCTGCGCGCGGCGCCCGCGGGCGCGCTGATCGCGAAGCTGCCGCAGGGGTTTCTCCTCGGCCGCCTCCCCGGCGGCGACGCCGGCCGCTGGGTGCACGTGACGCGCGCGGGATGGATGGAGCGGAGCGCGCTCGCGGCGGTGGCGGAGGCGGCGGGCGCGGCGGGCGCGCGCCCCGCCGCCGACTCGGGCGCCGCGGCGGACGCCTCGCGGGTCGCGCCCGTGCGGCGCACCACGCTGTACCGCGAGCCCGAGGGGGCGCCCGCGGCGCTGCTCGCGCCCACGGCGCCGCTGCGGGTGGTGGGCCGCTCGGGGGAGTGGACGCGGGTCGCGCTCGAGGGGTGGGTGAAGAGCGCCGATCTCGCCACCGCGCCGCCGGGGGTGCTCGTGGGCGTGACTGCGGCGGAGCTGCGCGCCGATCCCGCGCGGTACGCGGGGCAGGTGCTGCGCTGGACGCTGCAGACGATCGCGCTCCAGCAGGCCGACGAGCTGCGCCCCGACATTCCGGCGGGCGCCACCTACCTGCTCGCGCGCGGCCCGCTCCCCGAGCGGGGGTTCGTGTACGTGATCGTCCCGGACGCCCAGCGCGCCCGGCTCGCCGCCCTCGCCCCGCTCTCCACCGTGCAGGTCACGGCGCGCGTGCGCACCGGCAGGAGCCGCTTCCTCGGCAACCCGGTGCTCGACCTGCTCACCCTCGAGACCCTACCATGAACGAAATCCTGCGCGACCGCCTGCTCCGCAAACTGGACGCCCTCCCCGACGAGAAGGCGTACCTGGTGCTCGACTACGTCGAGTTTCTCGAGTCGAAGTACGCCGCCCGGCCCGCCGGGGCGGCGCCGTTCCAGAAGGCCGCCGAGACGCTCGAGGACACGCTGCGCGCGGGCCGCGTGCCCGTCGCGATCATCAAGGGGACGATGGACGCGGTGAGCCGGGCGGGGCGGTTTCTCGAACGGGTGGCGGCGGCGGGGCGGGCGGCCGTGGACGAGGTCGCCAAGCGCGCGCCCGCCGAGCGCTCTGCACCCGGGCCCGTTGAGGAACCCCCCGCGCGCGAGTAACTTTCGCCATGGGAAGCTTTCGTCCCGGCACCGCGCTCACCTTCGACGACGTGCTCCTCGTGCCGCGGCACTCGAGCGTGCACCCGCGGCAAGTGGACGTGCGCTCGCGCTTCACCCGCGGCATCCCCCTGAACATCCCCCTCGTCTCGGCGGCGATGGACACCGTCACCGAGTCCGAGATGGCGATCGCCATCGCCCGCGAGGGCGGGATCGGGGTGATCCACAAGAACATGCCGATCGACCGCCAGGCGGCCGAGGTGGACCGCGTCAAGCGCAGCGAGTCGGGGATGATTCTCCACCCCATCACCCTCGGCCCCGACCGGCCGCTGCGCGAGGCGGTGCGGCTCATGGAGCGGTTCCGCATCTCCGGCGTGCCGATCGTGGACGACGGCGGCCGCCTGGTGGGGATCATCACCAACCGCGACCTCCAGTTCGAGCGCGAGCTCGACCGCCCGATCCGCGACGCCATGACCAAGGAGCGTCTGGTGACGGCGCCGGTCGGCACCACCCTCGAGGAGGCCGAGCAGATCCTCGCCCGGCACCGCATCGAGAAGCTTCCCGTGGTGGACGAGCAGGGGGTGCTGCGCGGGCTGATCACCATCAAGGACATCTTCAAGCGGCGCCGCTATCCCCACGCCAACAAGGACCGGCACGGGCGGCTGCGCGTGGCGGCGGCGGTGGGCGCCACGCCCGACGCGCTGGCGCGGGCGCGCGCGCTGCTCGACGCGGGGTGCGACGTGCTGGTGGTGGATTCGGCGCACGGGCACGCCGAGGGGGTGCTCGACACCGTGGCCTGCCTGCGCGAGGCGTTCCCCGACGCGCAGCTCGTGGGCGGCAACGTGGCGACCGCGGCGGGGGCGCGGGCGCTCGTCGAGCGCGGCGCCGATGCCGTGAAGGTCGGCGTGGGCCCCGGCTCGATCTGCACCACGCGCGTGGTCACCGGGGTCGGCGTGCCCCAGATCACCGCGATCCTCGACGCCGTGCGGGGGGCGGGCGACGTGCCCGTGATCGCCGACGGCGGCATCAAGTATTCGGGCGACGTGGTGAAGGCGCTCGCCGCCGGAGCCGAGAGCGTGATGATGGGCTCGATGCTCGCCGGCACCGAGGAGAGCCCGGGCGAGTCGTTCCTGCTCGAGGGCCGCCGCTTCAAGGTGATCCGCGGCATGGGGAGCCTCTCCGCCATGGAGGAGGGCTCGGCCGACCGCTACTTCCAGGAGGGCGAGGTCTCGCCCACCAAGCTCGTTCCCGAGGGCATCGAGGGGCGCGTGCCCTACAAGGGCCCCGTGGCCGACGTGATCTTCCAGATGGTCGGGGGGTTGCGCAGCGGGATGGGGTACTGCGGGGTGTGCGACCTCAAGGCCCTGCGCACCGAGACGGAGTTCATCCAGATCACCACGGCGGGCCTGCGGGAGTCGCACCCGCACGACGTGGTGATCACGCGCGAGGCGCCGAACTACAGCGTCTAGCGGCTTGACAGACCGGCGGCCCGCGCCTACTCTAGCCGCCGTTCTCGCCGTCGAGCCCCGCTCGTCTCCCCCACAGCCCGAGGGACGAATGAACCTGTTGCGGCGGAAGAGCGTCACCGAGCTGCAGGCCGAGGCGCTCACCGATCACAGCTTGAAGCGCGCCCTGGGCGCGCTGAACCTCACCATGCTCGGCATCGGCGCCATCATCGGCACCGGCATCTTCGTGCTCACCGGCACCGTGGCGGCGCAGAACGCGGGGCCGGCGGTGGTGCTGTCGTTCGTCCTCGCCGGGATCGCCTCGATCTTCGCGGCGCTGTGCTACTCGGAGTTCGCCTCGCTCGTCCCCATGGCGGGGAGCGCGTACACCTACGGCTACGCCACCCTGGGCGAGGTCTTCGCCTGGATCATCGGCTGGGACCTGATCCTCGAGTACGCGCTCGGAGCGGTGACGGTGGCGATCGGGTGGTCGGGCTACGTCGTCTCCTTCCTCAAGGACATCGGGATCACCGTCCCGTGCGCGCTGTCCGCGGCGCGCGGCGTGGCGGTGCAATGCGCCGACGGCACCACGGCCACCGCGATCTTCAACCTGCCGGCCGTCGTCATCATCGCCGTCATCACCACCCTGCTCGTCATCGGCATCAAGGAGTCGGCCACCGTCAACAACGCCATCGTGTTCGTGAAGGTGGCGGTGGTGCTGCTGTTTATCGTCGGCGCGGCGCGCGCCGTGGATCCCGCCAACTGGCATCCGTTCATCCCGCCGAACACCGGGGTCCGGGGCGAGTTCGGCTGGACCGGCGTCATGACGGGCGCCGGGATCGTGTTCTTCGCCTACATCGGCTTCGACGCCGTCTCGACCGCCGCCCAAGAAGCGAAGAACCCCCAGAAAGACATGCCGATCGGCATCATCGGCTCGCTCTTGATCTGCACCGTGCTCTACATTCTGGTGTCGGGGATCGCCACCGGGGTCATGTCCTACAAGGACCTGAACGTCCCCGACCCGATCGCCGTCGCCGCCGACCACGCTGGGCTCGGCTGGATGGCCTCGCTCATCAAGCTCGGCGCCATCGCCGGCCTGTCGTCGGTGATCCTCGTGATGCTGCTCGGCCAGTCGCGCGTGTTCTGGTCCATGTCGCGCGACGGCCTGCTCCCGCAGTTCGTGAACCGCATCCACCCGCGGTTCCAGACCCCGTGGATCACGTCCATCATCACCGGCGTCGCCGTGGCGTTCGTCTCGGCGCTGCTCACGGTGCGCGAGGCGGGGAGCCTCGTCTCGATCGGCACCCTGCTGGCGTTCGTGATCGTCTCGGCGGGGGTGCTGGTGCTGCGGCTGCGCGAACCCGGCCTGCCGCGCGCCTTCAAAACGCCGGCGGTGTGGTTCGTCGCCCCCATGGGCGCGATCTCGGCGCTGTACCTCATGATCTCGCTCCCCTGGCGCACCTGGGAACGGCTCATCATCTGGTTCGTGGTGGGGATCGCGGTGTACTTCGGCTACGGGGTGTGGCACTCGCGGCTCGCCGCCAAGGAGCGGGTGGGCGGGGAGGCGGCCGGCGCTTGACGGCGGGGGCCGGCCGCGTTCGATTGGGCGGCGGCTCTCCCCCGGAGGATCGCATGGCGCGTTGCGGTGTGCATCGGTGGCGGCAGAGTGCGGCGGCGGGCGCGATCGCCGCGGCGGCCGCCGCCCTCGTGGCGGGATGTGGCGAGGGGCTCGCGCCGCATGTCGCCACTCCCTGTCCCGTGTACCGCGGCGGCAGCGCGACCCCCGCCGTCCTCGCCGGCGGTTACTCGCTCGTCTCGTTCTGCCAGGACACGCTGCCGGCGCTGGGGCCGGCGCAAGGCGTGACGGGCGCGCTCGTCATGACCGTGGGCACGCCCGACAGCTTCCAGGCGACGGTGAACCTCCCCGGCCAGGCGCCGGTCCAGCTCGCCGGTCCCTACACGCTGTCGCACGACACGATCTCGGTGAACCTTCAGATCATCCAGTTCGTGGCCACGTACGCGTTCAGCGGCGACACGCTGTACGTGAGCGGCAGCTTGCCCGGGACCGCCGAGGGGCTGGCGATCGTCTTCGCGAAGACGCCGGCGCCGTAGCCGGCCGGGCGCCGTGGCCGCTCGCTGGCAGGGGCTCGTCGCGCTCGCCGTGCTCGCGCGGCCGCTCGGGGCCCAGGGGACGGCGGCGCTCGCGGGGACGGTCGCCGACGCCGCGACGGCGCAGCCGGTCGCGGCCGCGACCGTGCTCGTCTCGGGGACCCTCGCCCGCGCGCTGACCGACGACGCGGGCCGCTACCGGATCGCGGGCCTCCCGCCCGGCGTCTATACGGTCACCGTGACGGTGATCGGGTACCGGCGCGCGGTGGCGGCCGGCGTGGCGCTCGCGGCGGGCGAGGAGCGGCGGCTCGACTTCGCGCTCGCCCGCGCCGCGGTCGAGATCCCCGGCGTGGTCGTGACGGCGAGCCGCGGCACCGAGCGGCCCGAGGACGCCCCCGCCAGCGTCGCCGTGCTCGCGGCCGACGCCATCCGGCGCCGCAACGTGATCACCCTCGATCAGGCGCTGCCGTTCGTGCCCGGGGTCGTCTTCAACCACGGCGCGATGGACATTCGCGGCGCGTCGGGGGCCGCCGGCGGCGTCGGCAGCCGCGTGCTGGTGCTCCTCGACGGCCAACCCGTGCTCACCGGCGACGGCGGCGAGATCGACTTCAACGCCCTCCCGATCCTCGACGTGGACCGCGTGGAGATCGTCAAGGGCGCCTATTCCGCGCTGTACGGGAGCAACGCCCTGGGCGGGGTGGTGAACGTGATCACCACGCCCATCGGCCCCGCGCCCGAGACGGTGGCCGCGGCGCACGTCGGCTTCTACGACATCCCCGCCGCGGTGCGCTTCACCGACCGCGACCGCACCTTCCGCGGGCTCGACGTGCAGCACTCCCGCCGCCTCGGCGACCTGGGCGCGCGGCTGCTCGTGGCGCGCGAGACGAGCGACGGCTACGAGCAGAACGGCTGGATGTCGCGCTGGCTGCTCCGCACCAAGCTCGCCTGGCCCGCCTCCGCGCCGCATCCCGCCACCGCCTACGCGCTGTGGTCGGGCGAGGACGACGGCGAGTTCTTCACCTGGCGCTCGGATTCCGAACCGTACGCCGTGGACACCGCCGCCCTGGGCGACTGGAGCCGCTCCCGCAAGCTGCTGCTCGGCGCCACGCTCACCCCGGTGGCGACGGCGGGCGCGCTCGCCCAGGTGAGCCCGTATCTCTTCTACAACTCGATCCAGAACCACTTTCACGACAATCGCGACTACCACCGGGCCACGCGGCTCGGCGCCACCGCGCAGCTCGCCTGGAATCCGCGGCCCGCGCACACCCTCACCGTGGGCGCCGACGCGGCGCACACGCGCGTGGTGTCGAACATCCTCGGCGAGCACGCCATCTGGGATGTCGCCTGGTTCGCGCAGGACGGCGTGACGCTCGCGCAGCGGTGGCGCGGCGCCCTGGGGGCGCGGCTCGAGTACCACGACGCGACCGGCGGGCGGCCCGAATACGCGCTCTCGCCCAAGCTGGGCCTGAGCTTCCGGGCGGCGCCCGCCGTCAGTCTCCGGGCGTCGCTGGGCCGCGGCTACCGCGCCCCCAGCGCCATCGAGCAGTTCGTCTCCGCGGTGCAATCGGGGTTCCGCGTGGTGCCCAACCCCGCGCTGCGCGGGGAGACAGCGTGGTCGGGCGAGGTGGGCGTCACCGCCACGGCGGGCGGCGGGTTGTGGCTCGACGGGGCGCTGTTCCAGAGCGAGTACCGCGATCTCATCGGCCCCGCCCCCGCGCCCGGCCAGCTGCTCGTGTTCCAGTTCCAGAACGTGCAGCGCGCCCGGGTGCGCGGGCTCGATCTCGGCGCGAAGCTCGGCGTCGCGGGCGGCCGGCTGGGGCTCGAGGCGGCCTATACCTATCTGGATGCGGTCGATCTCGCGAGCGGGGGGCCGCTCCCCTATCGCTCGCGGCACAACGCGACGCTCACCGTGTCGGCGCTGGGCGGGCTCGTGGCGCTCGACGCGCGCTACCGCAGCCGCGTGGACACGGTGCTCGCCTTCCCCCGCGACCCCCGGGGCCCCATCACCGTGGTGGACCTGAGGCTCGGCGGGCGGGCGCTCGGGCTGCTGTTCCAGGTGAAGGTGGCGAACCTGCTCCAGGCCGCCTACGTGGACGTGATGGAGCGCACCCGCGGGGCGCCGCGCAGCGTGCTCGTCACCGCAGTGCGCGCGCCGTGACGGCGCCGCCGTCCGGCGGGCGCGGGGTTATCTTCGTGCCGGGGAGAGCCGGATGAGCGTCAACGGAGTGTCCATTCCGCCCGAGCGGGCGCGTGCGGCGCAGGAGATCGCGGCGCTCGTCGGCCGCGCCCGCCGCGTGGCCCTCACGACGCACGTCAACGCGGACGGCGACGGGGTGGGGAGCGAGGTGGCGCTCTGGCACCTGCTTGCGGCCCGCGGCACGGAGGCGGTGATCGCCAACCCCACGCCCATCCCCGAGCGGTTCCGGTTTCTCGTGCCGCGCGGCGCCGACCACTCGGAGCGCGCCCGCGCCGCGGTCGAGGCCGCGGACGCGGTCGTGGTGCTCGATATCTCGGATCTCGGCCGCCTCGGCGATCTCGCGCGCGCCATCGGAAGCTCGCACGCGGTCGCCTGCATTGACCACCACGTGAGCCCCGGCTCGCTGCCGCCGGGGCCCCGCCTCGTGGCGCCCGAGGCCGCGGCCACGGCGGAGCTGGTGTTCGATTTCGCGTCCGCCGTCGAGTGGCCCCTGACCCCCGACGCGGCGCGCGCCCTGTACGTGGGCCTCCTCACCGACACGGGCGGCTTCCGGTTCGCGAACACCACGCCGCGCGCGCTGCGAGTGGCGGGCGCGCTGCTCGAGCGCGGGGTGGACCCCGAGTCCATCTACGAACGCGTGTACGCGAGCGCGCCCGAGGGCCGGGTGCGGCTCGTGGCCGAGGTGCTCCAGACGCTCGTGGTGGAGCCGGAGCACGGGCTCGCCTGGGTGACGGTGCCGCCCGACGCGCTGGCGCGGCACGGCGCGAGCGCCGACGACCTGGACGGGATCGTCGAGTACCCGCGCTCCATCGCGGGGGTGCGGCTGGCGCTCTTGTTCCGCCAGCTCGCGAACGGCCGGGTGAAGGTGAGCTTCCGCTCCATGGGCGACGTGGACGCCGCCGAGCTGGCGCATCGCTTCGGCGGCGGCGGGCACAGGAAGGCGGCGGGCGCGTCGCTCGACGGCTCGCTCGCCGAGGTGCAGGAGCGGGTGCTCGGGGCGGCGCGGGAATACCTGAACGGCCGCTAGCGCCGCGCCGCGGCGATCACGGCCGCCGCGACCCCGAGCGTCGTGGCGACGTTACCGGCCCAGAAGACGAACATCCACTTGACGAGCTCGCTGCGGAGGTCCGCCAACCCCTGGCGCAGCTCGCCGCGCAGCTCGGCCGTGCGCTGCTCGATCTTCGCCTCCAGCTCGGCGGTGCGCCGGTCGATCTTGGCGTCCAACTCGGCCGCGCGCTGCCCGATCTTCGCCTCCAGCTCGGCGGTGCGCCGGTCGATCGTGGCGTCCAGCTCGGCCGCGCGCTGCGCCATCTTCGCCTCCAGGGCGGCGGCACGCTGGTCCGCGCGCGCCTCGGAGCGCGCGAAGTTGAGCTCGTTGAGCTCGCGCAGGTCGGTGCGGTAGGTCAGATCCACCTGGTTGAACCACTCCACGAGCTCGTTGGCGATCTCGTCGCCGAACGTCTCGTAGAAGCGTCGCGACAGCTTGGCGGTGACCGGCATCGGGGCTCCTCGGGCGTCCCTGTCCGGCCCGAAGCTAAGTGTACGCTCGGCCCGGCCCGCAATCAATCGGCGGCGCCGCGGACCGAAAAAACGCAGGCCCCTTGCCGAACGCTCCCGCCGCCGCCACCTTGCGGGCGTTTTGCCACCGGAGCGGGACGGGATGAAAAAAGCCTTGCTCGCCGTTGTCGCGGTCGTCGCCGCGGTCACGGCCGTGGTGCTCGGGCGCGCGCTCGCGATGCGCTCGCGCCAGCCCCGGGTCGCGCCCGCCGCCGCGGAGCCTCTCGACACCGCCGCGCTCGCCCAGCGGCTCGCGGGGGCGCTGCGGTTCCGCACGATCTCCTACCAGGACTCGACGCGGTTCGACGCGCGCGAGTTCGCGGAGTTCCAGCGCTATCTGCGGGCGGCGTTCCCGCGGCTGCACGCGGCGCTCGCGCTCGAGCGCGTGAACGGCTACGGGCTCCTGTACCGCTGGGCGGGAACCGACTCGACCCTCGCGCCGGTGCTGCTCCTCGCCCATCAGGACGTGGTGCCGGTCGAACCCGGGACCGAGGGGCGGTGGACCGAGCCGCCGTTCGACGGGCGGGTCGCGGGCGGCTACGTGTGGGGGCGCGGCGCGCTCGACGACAAGGGCAACCTGGTCGCGATCCTCGAGGCGGTGGAGCACCTGGTGGCGGCGGGGGCGGCGCCCCGGCGCACGGTGTATCTCGCCTTCGGGTTCGACGAGGAAGTGGGCGGCCGCCGCGGCGCCGCGCGCATCGCCGAGCTGCTCGCCGCGCGCGGGGTGCGCCCGGCGTTCGTGCTCGACGAAGGCGGCGCGCTGGTCACGGGGCTCGTGCCCGGCCTCGCCGCTCCCGTGGCGCTCGTCGGCATCGCCGAGAAGGGGTACGTGACGGTGGAGCTCACAGCGCGCGCCGCGGGGGGCCATTCGTCCATGCCGCCGCGCGAGACCGCGGTGGGCGCCCTCGCCCTGGCCCTGGTGCGCCTCGAGCGGCGCCAGATGCCGCGCGCCATCCGCGGGCCCACGGCCGCCATGTTCGACTACCTCGGCCCCGAGCTGCCGTTCGGCCCCCGGCTCGTGATCGCGAACCGCTGGCTGCTGGGCGGCGTGCTCGCGCGGGTGTTCGGGCGCACGCCCCAGGGCAACGCGCTGCTCCGCACCACCACGGCGCCCACCGTGCTCGCCGCGGGGGTGAAGGAGAACGTGCTGCCCTCCACGGCGCGGGCGCTCGTCAACTTCCGCATCCTGCCCGGCGACAGCGTGGGCGGCGTGCTCGCGCACGTGCGGCGCGCGCTGCGCGGCCTGCCCGTCGAGGCGCGCGCCCTCGAGGAGACGGTCAGCGACCCCTCGCCCGTGACCAGCGCGGACTCGGCGCCGTTCCGGCTGCTCGCGCGCACCATCCGCGAGGCCGTCCCCGGCACCGTCGTGGCGCCCTGGCTCGTGGTGGGAGCCACGGACTCGCGCCACTACGCCCGGCTCACCCCCAACGTGCTGCGGTTCGGCTCCCTCACCATCGGCACCGACGACCTGCACCGCGTGCACGGAACCGACGAGCGGGTGAGCGTGGCCGCGTACGCGACGGCGGTGCGGGTGTATATCCAGCTCCTCAAGAACGCGGCGTTCGCAGCGCCGCGCTGAGGAGAGCGCCTCCCGCCCCCGCGCCCCCGCGCCCCCCGCCCCCCGCGTTGCCCGCGTCGTGCGCCCCCCTCTACCTTTCACCCGTGACCGCGGCCGAGCTCAAAGCGCGCGTCGAGCACGCCCTCGCGCGCGTCGCGCATCCCCGCACGGGGGGCGACGTGCTCGCGGCGGGGCTCGTCAAGGACCTCGCCGTGGACGACGCGGGGGCGGTCAGCTTCACCTTCCTCCTCGGCCCCGACGACCCGGGCTCGCTCCCCCGCGAAGCGCGCAAGGCGGTGCAGGCGGTGGACGGCGTCACCGCCGTGCGCATGCACGTCGTCGCGGCGGCCGCGGGCCCGGGCGGCCCCGCGCCGCGCCGCGCGCCGGGGAGCGTGCCGCCGCCGCCGACGCCGGTCGAGCTCCCCCACCTCGGCCGGGTGATCGCGGTCTCGTCGGGCAAGGGCGGGGTCGGGAAATCCACCGTGTCCGCCAACGTCGCCGTCGCGCTGGCGCGCGCGGGGCACCGCGTGGGCCTGATGGACGCCGACATCTACGGGCCCAACATTCCCCGCATGATGGGCGTGGACCGCAAGCCCCCGATCGTCGAGGGCAAGATCCAGCCGCTCGCGGCCCACGACGTGAAGCTCATCTCGCTCGGCCTCATCGTGGAGCGCGACGCGCCCGCCATCTGGCGCGGGCCCATCATCATGAAGGTGATCCAGCAGTTCCTGCGCGACGTGGCGTGGGGCGAGCTGGACTTCTTCCTGGTGGACCTGCCCCCCGGCACCGGCGACGCCCAGCTGTCGCTCGCCCAGACGGTGGAGATCCGCGGCGCGGTGATCGTCACCACGCCCCAGGAGGTGGCCGTGGGCGACAGCCTGCGCGGCGCGAAAATGTTCGAGCGGGTGGGGGTGCCGGTGCTCGGAGTGGTGGAGAACATGAGCTACTTCGTGTGCCCGCACTGCGGCGAGCGCTCCGACGTGTTCCTCGCGGGCGGCGGCGCGCGGCTCGCCGCGGAGCTCGGGGTCCCCCTCCTCGGCCAGGTGCCGTTGCAGGCGGGGCTCCCCGACCTGGCCGACGCCGGCCGGCCCGTGGTGGTGGCCGAGCCCGACTCGCCCGCCGCGCGGGCGCTCGCGGCGGTCGCCGCCCGGCTGGTGGAGACGCTCGCCCGGGTGCCGCGCTGACGGCGCCACCGGCCCCGTGACCACCGCGCACCGCCCCGCCGGCGCGCTCACCGTGGGGCCGTTGCGGCCCGCCATTCGGAAGCTCGCCGCCCCCGCCGTCGCGATGATGGCGTGCCACTTTTCCTTCAATCTGATCGACGCCGTCTGGGTGGGCCGGCTGCTCGGGCCCGCCGCGCTCGCCGCCGTGTCCACCGCCGGGTTCTACGTCTGGATCCTGCTCTCCCTCGGCGAGATGGTCGAGGTGGGGCTCGTGGCCGTCGCCGCGCGCCGCCACGGCGAGCGCCGCCCCGACGCCGCCGCCCGCGCCGCCGGCGCCGCCGTGCTCTGCGCCCTCCTCGCCGGCGCCGCCGCGGCCCTCCTCGGGTTCGCCCTCGCCGGCACCCTGTTCCGCCTCATGGCCGTGCCCGACGAGGTGGCGCGGCTGGGCCGCCGCTATCTCGACACCTGGCTCTGGGGCGGGCCGCTCGTGTTCGGGTTCTTCGCGGTCGAGGCCGCGTTCCGCGCCGCGGGCGACACCCGCACGCCGTTCGCCCTGCTCGCCGCCGCGGTGCTCCTCTCCGTGACGCTCGACCCGCTCCTCATCAGGGGCGCGGGGCCGTTCCCGCGCCTCGGCGTGGAGGGGGCGGCCCTCGCGTCGGTGATGGTGCGGGGCGGGGGCTTCCTCGCCGGCATCGCGATCGCGGGGCGCCGCGGCCTGATCCGGCTCGACGCCCCCGACCTGGGCGCGCTGCCCGCGATCGCGCGCGTGGGCGCGCCCCTCTCGCTCGCCGGCGTGCTGTTCTCGGCGGTGTACATGTGGCTCACGCGCTTCACCGCGCGCTTCGGCACGCCGGCGCTCGCGGCGCTCGGCGTGGGCCACAAGGTCGAGGGGCTGGGGTTCGTCGCCATCTCCGGGTTCGCGCTCGCCGCCGCCGCGCTCGTGGGCCAGAATCTGGGCGCGGGCGACGAGGCCCGCGCCCGCCGCGCGGTGCGGCTCACGGTGGGCTACTGCCTCGCGGTCACCGTCGCCACCGCCGCGGCGTTCCTCGCCGTGCCCCGCGCTCTCGTGGCGATCTTCACGCGCGACCCGGCGGTGCTCGCCGACGGCAGCCTCTACTTGCGGGTGATCGCGTTCGCGCAGGTGGGGCAGACGTTCGAGATCATTCTCGAGGGCGCGCTCGCGGGCGCGGGCTACACCCTGCGGCCGCAGCTCGCGAGCGCGGCGCTCACCGCCCTGCGGGTGCCGCTCGCCGCCTGGTGGTCGGGCGCCGTCGGGCTGCTGGGCGTCTGGCTCGCGCTGTCGGTCACCGCCGTCGCCCGCGGCGCGGCGATGACGCTGTTCTGGACGAGCGGCGCCTGGCGCCGCGGGACGGCGTGATGGCGACGCTCATCACCCTGCTCACCGATTTCGGCACCGCCGACAGCTACGTGGCCGAGGTGCGCGGGGTGCTGCTCTCGCAGGTGCACGGCGTGGTGCTCGCCGACATCACGCACGAGGTGCCGCCGGGCGACGTGCGGGCGGCGCAATACATCCTGGGGCGCGTGTGGCGGCGGTTTCCCCAGGGGACGGTGCACCTCGCGGTGGTGGATCCCGGCGTGGGCACCGCCCGGCGGGCGCTCGCGGCCCAGGCGGCGGGACATTTCTTCGTGGCGCCCGACAACGGGCTGCTGTCGTTTTTGCCCGCCGACGCGCATTTCGTGGCGCTCCCCGTGCCCGCGGGCGCCGCGCCCACCTTCCACGGGCGCGACCTCTTCGCCCCCGCCGCGGGACAGCTCGCCCTTGGCGCCTCGCTCTCGCACCTCGGCCATCCGATCGCCGATCCGGTGCGCGACCCCCTCCCCGCGCCGCGGCACGACGGTGCGGCGGTGGTGGGCGAGGTGATCTACGTGGACCGCTTCGGCACGCTGATCTCCAACATTCCCGGCGCGGCGGTGGAGCCCGGGGTGCGCATCCGCGTGGCGGGGACGGAGATCGGCGTGTTGCGGCGGACCTTCGGGGATGTGGCGCGCGGCCAGCTCGTGGCGTTCGTGGGGAGCGGGGGGACGGTGGAGATCGCGGTGCGCGACGGCAGCGCGGCGCGGCTCTTGGGGGTGGGCGTCGGCGCCGAGGTGCGGGCGTGAGCGGGTCCGCCTACGGCCGGTCGAACCGCCCCGACGGCGTCGGTAGCTTCACCTTCGCCATCACCCGCTCCACGAACCCGAACTCGGGGGCGAAGCGGGGCAGCCGGGCCAGCTCCCGCACCAGCCGCCGCTCGGCCTCGGCCGTCTTGCGGCACGCCGGGCACTCGGCGAGATGGATGTCGCGGGCCGCGGGGAGCAGCCCCTGGGCCCAGAGCTCGATCTCGTCCGGGGTCAGGTGGGGGGTCGGGCCGGGGCTCGCGGGATCCGTCATGATGGTCCTCTACGACGCGGTGCGGGGCGGGGTTTCGCGGGCCCCGGGGCGGGGTTCCGCGTGGTCTTCGAGGTAGCGCCGCAATTCGTTGCGGGCGCGGTGGATGTGCGTCTTCACGGTGCCGAGCGGCACGTCCAGGATCCGGGCGATCTCCTCGTAGCTGTACCCTTCCACGAACCGCAAGAGAATGCAGCTCCGGTACTCGGGGCGCAAGCGCGCGATCGCCTGCTCAATGGCGGCACCCAGCTCGCGGGCCTCGAGCTCGCGCAGCGGGCTCTCGCCGGGGTCGCCGAGCTGGGGGGTGGTGGCGCGGGCGGCGTCGCCGCTCGGCGCGTGGGGCGAGCCGTCGAGCGACAGGGTCTCGGGCTCGCGCTTGCGGAGGTGATCGATCGCGGCGTTGTTCGCGATCTTGAAGATCCACGACGAGAACTTGTACTGCGGGTTGTAGGAGCGGATCCCGTTCAGGACCTTGACGAACGTCTCCTGGGCCAGGTCTTCGGCGAGGGCGCGGTCGCGCACCATGCGGTAGAGGAGCGAGAAGACCGGGCGCTCGTAGCGCCGCACCAATTCGCGGAACGCCGCCTCCTCCCCCGCGACGGCCCGCGCCACGACCTCCTGGTCGCTGGCGCCGCTCAGGTCGCCCGGCCTATCTTTCGCGGCGATGACGCCCCCTCCGTCTGCGTGTGAGATGGCCGCGGTCCCCGAGGGCGACGCGAGGCGGTCGTACGTGCGCGCGATGTTCGCCGCCATCGCGCCGCGCTACGACTTCCTGAACCACCTGCTCTCCCTGAACCGCGACCGCGCCTGGCGCCGGACGGCGGTGCGGCGGCTCGGCTGGGAGCGCCGGCCCGACGGGCTGTATCTCGACCTGTGCGCCGGCACGCTCGACCTCGCGGCCGCGCTCGCCCGGGCGCCGGGGTTCGCGGGGCGCGTGCTCGGCGCCGACTTCGCGCTCCCGATGCTCGTGCGCGGCCGCGGGAAGGCCGCCCGCGTCCGGCCGGTGGGGGCCGACGCGCTCGCGCTCCCCTTCGCCGACGCGCAGTTCGACGGCGCGCTGTGCGCCTTCGGGCTCCGCAACCTCGCCGACCTGGACGCGGGGCTCGCCGAGGCGGCGCGGGTCTTGAAGCCCGGCGCCCGGTTCGTGGCGCTCGAGTTCGCGACCCCCGCGTGGGCGCCGCTGCGCGCGCTGTACCTCTTCTACTTCCGGCGCGTGCTGCCCGCCGTCGGGCGCGCGGTGTCCAAACATAGAGACGCCTATCGCTACCTGCCAGAGTCGGTGCGCGCGTTCCCCGACCCCCCGGCGCTTGCGCGCCGGCTCGCCCGGGCGGGGTTCGGCGACGTGCGCGTCGAGCCGCTCTCGGGCGGGATCTGCGTCTTGTACCATGGCGCTCGATAACCTGCGCGACTTCGTCGCGGCGATCGAGCGCGCGGGGGAGCTCGCGCGCGTGCGCCGGCCGGTGTCGGTGGACAAGGAGATCACCGAGATCGCCGACCGCTGCATGAAGGCGCCGGGGGGCGGGCCGGCGCTCGTGTTCGAGCGGCCGGTGCTCGCGGGGGGCGCGCCGTCGCCCTATCCCGTGGCCGTGAACCTGTTCGGCTCGGAGCGCCGCATGGCGCTCGCGTTGGGGGTCGAGCGGCTGGACGAGATCGGCGAGCGCATCGCCGCGCTCCTCGACGTGCGGGTGCCCGACGGGCTGCTCGGCAAGCTCGCGCTGCTGCCCCAGCTCGCCGAGGTGGCGAAGTTCCCGCCGCGCGCCGGGCGCGGCCGCGCGCCCTGCCAGGAGGTGGTGCTCGAGCGCGACCAGGTGGACCTCGGCCGCTTCCCGGTGCCGATTTGCTGGCCCGAGGACGGCGGCCCCTACATCACCCTCGCCGGCGTGATCACGCGCGACCCGGCGACGGGGAGGCGCAACGTGGGGATGTACCGCGTCCAGGTGCTGGGCGCGCGCGAGGTCGCCGTGCACTGGCAGCGCCACAAGGTGGGGGCCGCGCACTGGCGCGCCATGGCCGCGCGCGGCGAGACGATGCCCGTGGCCGTCGCGCTGGGCGGCGACCCCGCCTCGATCTACGCCGCCTCCGCGCCCCTGCCGCCCGCGGTGGACGAGTTCCTGTTCGCCGGGTTCCTGCGCCGCGAGCCGGTGCGGCTCGCCAAGGCGGTGAGCGTGGACCTCGAGGTGCCGGCCGAGGCGGAGATCGTGCTCGAGGGCTACGTGGACCCGCGCGAGGAACTGGTGCTCGAGGGGCCGTTCGGCGACCACACCGGCTTCTACTCGCTCGCCGACTACTACCCCCGGATGCACGTCACCGCGGTGACGATGCGCGCCGAGCCGATCTGGCCCCATACGATCGTGGGCCGGCCGCCGATGGAAGACTACTGGCTGGGCCACGCCACCGAGCGGATTTTCCTGCCGCTCCTCAAGCTCACCCTCCCCGAGATCGTGGATCTGCACATGCCGGCCGAGGGGATCTTCCATAACCTGGTGTTCGTGAGCATCGACAAGCAGTATCCCGGGCAGGCGTACAAGGTGATGAACGGGCTGTGGGGCCAGGGATTGATGTCGCTCGCCAAGGTGATCGTGGTGGTGGACAAGGACGTGAACGTGCGCGACCCCAAGGAGGCGTGGTGGGTGGCGCTCAATCACATTGACCCCGAGCGCGACGTGCGCTTCACGATGGGCCCGGCGGACGTGCTCGACCACGCGAGCCGGAGCTTCACGTTCGGCTCCAAGATGGGCATTGACGCGACGCGCAAATGGAAAGAAGAAGGCTTCGCGCGGGAGTGGCCGAACCCCATCGTGATGGACGCCGAGACCAAGCGCAAAGTGGACGCCATGTGGCCGGAGCTGGGCATTGACCTCCCCCGGGCGTGAGGGCCAGACGTTCGCGGGCGACTCGCTGCTCGTGCGCTACGCGAACTTCGTGAAGCTGCCGCATACGCTGTTCGCGCTGCCGTTCGCGCTGCTCGGCGTGCTGGTGGCGTCGCGCGCGGCGCCGGTGACCGGGCGCACGCTGGGGCTCGTCGTGCTCGCGTTCACCTGTGCGCGGTTCGTGGCGCTCGGGTTCAACCGCATCGCCGACCGCGAGCTCGACGCCCGGAACCCGCGCACCCGCGGCCGCGAGCTGCCGGCGGGGCGCTTGACCCTCGGGCAGGCGTGGGCGGCGGTGGCGCTCGCGGCGGCGCTGTTTCTGTGGGCGGCGCGCGCGTTGAACCCGCTGTGCTTCGCGCTCGCGCCCGCGGCGCTCGTGTTCATTTCCGCCTACAGCTACGCGAAGCGCTTCACGCACTGGTCGCATCTGTGGCTCGGGGTGGCGGACGGGATCGCCGTGCCGGCCGGGTATCTCGCGGTGACGGGGGCGTGGAGCCGGCCGGGGTGGCTGCTCGTGGCGGGGGCGCTGGCGGTGGCGTTCTGGGTGGGTGGGTTCGACGTGTTCTACGCGCTCCAGGACGAGGACTTCGACCGGGCCGAGCGGCTCAAGTCGCTGGTGGTGCGGCTGGGGCGCTCGCGCGCGATCGCGGCGGGCAAGCTGCTGCACGGCCTCGCGCTCGCGGCGCTGGTCGCGTTCGGGGCGGGGGCGGGGCTCGGGCCGGCGTATTACGCCGGGGTGGCGCTCGGCGCCGGGCTGATCGCCTGGGAGCATCGTCTGGTGCGGCCCGACGACCTGTCGCGGCTCGATGCGGCGTTCTTCGGGGCCAACGGGCTTGTGAGCGTCGTGGTGCTGCTCGGCGCGGTGGTGGATCGGCTCGTATGAAAGGGAAAGGCGAAGGGGGAAAGGGGAAGGGGCGCGCGCCCGGGCGCAAGCCGCCTTTCCCCATTCCCCGTTCTCCGTACCCGCCCCGTCCGCCCGCGCATCCCAAGCGCTCGCCCGCGCCGAATCGCCGCGGCAGATGACGGCGCTGCCGGTCGTGCTCGCCATCACCGGCGCCTCGGGCGCGCCCTACGGGGTGCGGCTGCTCGAGGTGCTGGCGCGGCAGCGCGTCCCCACCTGGCTCATGATCTCGCGCCACGGCTGGCGGCTCATCGAGGAAGAGTGCGGCATCGCCGACGACGCGGGGCTCAAGCGGGCGACGGGGGGCGACTGGACGAGCGTGCGGGTGTTTGACGACGCCGATCGCGGGGCGGCGCCCGCGTCGGGCTCGGCGCGGACGGCGGGGATGGTGATCTGTCCCTGCTCGATGGGCACGGTGGCGGCGATCGCCCATGGCACGAGCCGCTCGCTCATCGAGCGCGCGGCGGACGTCACCCTCAAGGAGCGCCGCCCCCTGGTGCTCGTGCCGCGCGAGACGCCGCTTTCGCTCGTCCACCTGCGCAACCTCGCGCTCGCGGCGGAGGCGGGGGCGGTGGTGCTTCCCGCCGCGCCCGGGTTCTATCACAAGCCCGCCAAGGTGTCGGACCTCGTGGACTTCGTGGTGCAGCGGGTGCTCGACCATCTCGGCGTGGACATTGACCTCGTGCCGCGCTGGGGCGGCGAGCGGCGCGAGTAGTGCGGCTCGGCGTCATCGCCGACACTCACGGCCTGTTGCGGCCCCAGGTGTTCGAGGTGTTCCGCGAGGTGGACCGGATCCTCCACGCGGGCGACGTGGGGAAGGCCGAGATCCTCGCCGATCTCGAGGCGCTGGCGCCGGTGACGGCGGTGTACGGCAACGTGGATCCGCCCGAGCTCCGGGCGCGGTTGCCGCGGGTGGCGGACCTCGAGCTCGACGGCTTTGCGGTGGTGGTGACGCACGGCGACCAGTTCGGGAGCCCCGCTCCCGCCGCGCTCGCGGCGGCGTTTCCCCGGGCCGAGATCATCGTGTACGGGCACACCCACCGGGCGCTGCTCGAGCTCGTGGACCGGACGGTGACGGTGATGAACCCGGGTGCCGCGGGTCCCGCGCGGTTCGGGGCGGCGCCGTCGGTGGGGATTCTCGAGCTCGAGCCGGGGATTCCGCCGCGGGGGAGGATCGTGCCGCTCGGGGGGTGAGGAGAGACACGGGAGGCGGGAGACGGGAGGCGGCTGACCCCTTCCGTTGATCCTCGTCCCCCGATCCGCTCTTCGTTCGGGGATCCGCTCTTCTTTCGGGATGAAAGGTCCTTGCCGCCCAATCCTCTCTGTTGGTCTTGACCCCCTGACCCCTCTCTCCCTTGGGGGTGGGAGGTCCTCACGCCCTGACTCCCTCTCTCTCTCTCTCTTGGTCCTCACCTCCTGGACTCCCTCTCTCTTGGTCCTCACCCCCTGACCCTCTTGGTCTTCACCCCCTGGACTCCGTCTCTCTTGGTCCTCACCCCCTCACCCCCTCACCCCCTCTCCCTTTGGGGTGTGAGGGCCTCACCCCCTGACCCTCTTGGTCTTCACCCCCTGGACTCCCTCTCTCTTGGTCCTCACCCCCTCACCCCCTCACCCCCTCTCCCTTGGGGGTGTGAGGGCCTCACCCCCTGACCCCCTCTCCCTTCGGGAGAGGGGGGACTCGGGGTTGGGGTCGGGGTGGGTGCGCGACGGCGTTCAGGCCCTTGGCGGGCGGCGGTCCGCTCGGCGTGTCGGCGGCAACAGCCGGCGGGCGCACGGGAGCCTTGCGAACCTCGTTCGGGGGTGTCGGTGGTCTCCCCGACGCCGGGGGAGTGTCGCATCCGCGCCCTATAACGCCGCAAAAGCGCCCTTTCGGCCGGTGCCCTGATCGCCAGATTAGGGTGCCGCTGGCCTGCGTACTCTATGCGGGGGATGCCAACGACCAACCGAGGCTGGTGAGATGGCGCGACGCAAGACAGCGCCGAGGAGTAAAGCGGCCAACGGCGCCACGGTCGGTTACGAAGCCGAGCTGTGGAAGATGGCCGACGCCCTGCGGGGCTCCATGGACGCCGCCGAGTACAAGCACGTCGTGCTCGGCCTGATCTTCCTCAAGTACATCTCGGATGCCTTCGAGGAGCAGCACAAGAAGCTCGAGGCCCAGCGGGGGCAGGGTGCGGACCCCGAGGATCCGGACGAGTACCGCGCCCACAACATCTTCTGGGTGCCGCCCGAGGCGCGCTGGGCGCACCTCAAGGCGCAAGCCAAGCAACCCACCATCGGCCGACTGGTGGACGATGCGATGGCCGGCATCGAGCGCGACAACCCGGCCCTCAAGGGCGTATTGCCCAAGGACTACGCCCGCCCTGCCCTCGACAAGACGCGCCTCGGCCAGCTCATTGATCTCATCAGCAACGTCCGGGTCGGCGACGAGGCGTCCCGCGCTAAGGACGTGCTCGGTCGCGTCTACGAGTACTTCCTCGCCCGGTTCGCGAGCGCCGAAGGGAAGAAGGGCGGCGAGTTCTACACCCCGCGTTGCGTGGTCAAGCTGCTGGTCGAGATGCTCGAGCCCTACCGCGGCCGGGTGTACGACCCCTGCTGCGGCTCTTCGGGCATGTTCGTGCAGTCGGTCGAGTTCATCCGCGCGCACGCGAGCGGCAACGGCAACGGAGGGAAGGCCAAGGCCGACATCTCGATCTACGGCCAGGAGTTGAACTACACCACTGGGGCGGGGAGCGGCCGCGCGACGACAAGCGGTGGAAGTACGGCGTGCCGCCCGTGGGCAACGCCAATTTCGCTTGGGTGCAGCACATCGTTCATCATCTCGCGCCCGCGGGCGTGGCCGGCTTCGTGCTCGCCAACGGCTCCATGTCCTCCAACCAGTCCGGCGAGGGCGAGATCCGCAAGAACCTGATCGAGGCTGACCTCGTGGACTGCATGGTCGCGTTGCCGGGCCAGCTCTTCTATTCGACCCAGATCCCCGCGTGCCTCTGGTTCCTGGCGCGCGACCGCAAGGACGCCAAGTTCCGCGACCGACGCGGCCAGGTACTCTTCGTTGATGCCCGCAAGATGGGTCGCATGGTGGACCGCACCCACCGGGAGTTCACGGACGAGGACATCCGCAGGATCGCCGACACCTACCACGCCTGGCGCGGCGACCCGGACGCCGGCGAGTACCGGGACATCCCCGGCTTCTGCAAGAGCGCCACGCTGGAGGAGATCCGCCACCACGGCTACGTCCTCACGCCTGGCCGCTACGTCGGCGCCGAGACGATCGAGGATGATGGCGAGCCGTTCCAGCAGAAGATGACCCGCCTCGTGGCGCAACTTCGGGAACAACAGGCCGAGGCCGCCAAGCTCGATGCCGCCATCGCCAGGAACTTGAAGGAGCTCGGGTTCGGCTAGGGCTTCTTCCGTTGAACATGGAATGGCATCGACTTTATAATAAACGCTACGTTTAACAAGAATGGATAGCTCGTCCTTGCTAAACGCACCGATAGCCGAGTCCAACCGGGCCGGACGATACGTTCGGCAGCCCGGGGGCTATCGCGCGTTCATCCCCGCCCCCTTGCCGCCCGACCCGCCGGTGGCCCTGGACGAGCCGCTCCGTACGCTTCTGTCCCAGGCCGACTACGCCCTGGGCCGGCTGGATGGCGCGGTGCTCACGCTACCCAACCCCGACTTGTTCGTGTTCATGTACGTGCGCAAGGAAGCCGTTCTTTCCAGTCAGATCGAGGGCACGCAAAGCTCGCTGCAAAACCTGCTGGCTGCGGAAGCGCGCCTGAACGACCCCGACGCGCCAGACGATGTGAGCGAGGTCGTCAGCTACGTCCGGGCGATGAACCATGGCCTGAAGCGCCTGGCCAAGCTGCCGGTATCGGTGCGGCTCATCCGGGAGATCCATGCAGAACTCATGCGCGGCGTGCGCGGCGGACGGCTGACTCCCGGCGAACTCCGAACCAGCCAGAACTGGATCGGCCCGGCAGGCTGCACCCTCGCCGAGGCCACGTTCGTTCCCCCTCCGCCCCATGAGGTCCCGAACGCGCTGACCGATCTCGAGCGCTTCCTGCACGCGAAGGATGACCTGCCGGTTCTCGTCAAGGTCGGTCTTGCACACGCCCAGTTCGAGACCATCCACCCCTTCCTCGACGGCAACGGCCGCATCGGGCGGCTCCTCATCACCTTCCTGCTCACCGAACGTAGACTCCTTGCCCGACCTGTCCTCTATCTCTCCCATTACTTCAAGCGCCACCGCACCGAGTATTACGACCGCCTCCAGGCCGTGCGCGACCAGGGCGACTGGGAAGGCTGGCTCGCCTTCTTCCTGCGCGGTGTGGCCGAGGTCGCCGCCGAAGCGGCGCAGACCGCGGCGGCCGTCCTGCGCATGCGCGAGGAGTACCGCAACCGCATCACCGAGCGTCTGGGCCGCGCCGCCGCCAACGGCCATCGCATCATGGAGAAGCTCTTCGATCACCCCATCGTGACCGTCGGCACCGTGCGAAAGTGGCTCGATGTCACTCCTGCAGGCGCCAACAACCTGGTCAACCGCCTCGTGGAGGTGGGCGTGCTGCGGGAGATCACCGGCTACGCCCGTAACCGGCGCTTCCGTTTCGATCCCTACCTGCGCGTGTTCGAGGAACCCGAGGAGGGACGGGCATGAAGCGGAGCGCGCCTGTCATGGCGTCGCGCGAGCGGTCGGCCGAGGCCGCCTGCCTGCGCCGCGTTCCGCAAGCTGTCTGGGTGCAGCGCACGGACAGACGCGGCACGCAGGCTAGCCTGAAGGAGCTGGGGTATGGCGGGTGAGTGGCAAGAGGTGAGCTGGGGTGACCTGGCGACCCTTGAGTATGGACGCGCGCTCCGAGGGCACGCCGAGAGCAAAGGTCGATTTCGAGTCTTCGGTACGAACGGGGCGATAGGCTGGCACAACGAAGCACTGTGTCTTCACCCAGGCGTCATCATCGGGCGCAAGGGCGCCTACCGGGGCGTTCACTACTCTCCGGCCCCATTTTTCGTGATTGATACGGCATTCTACCTGGAGCCGAAACGTGAGATCGACGTTCGGTGGGCCTACTACGAACTGCTGACGCAGAACATCAACGGCATCGACAGTGGCTCGGCAATTCCCTCGACCAGCCGCGAGGCGTTCTACACCCTGCCGGTCCGCGTTCCTCCGCTCCCCGAACAGCGCGCCATCGCCCACATCCTCGGCACGCTGGACGACAAGATCGAGCTGAACCGGCGCATGAGCGAGGCGCTGGTGCAGATGGCCCGCGCGCTCTTCAAAGCGTGGTTTGTGGACTTCGAGCCCGTGCGCGCCAAGATGGAGGGCCGCTGGCAGCGCGGCCAGTCCCTCCCCGGCCTGCCCGCCCACCTCTACGACCTCTTCCCCGGCCGCCTGGTGGATTCGGAGCTGGGGGAGATGCCGGAGGGGTGGGCGATCAGGAAGCTGTCCGACCTCTGCTCCACACAGTATGGCTATACCGCGAGCGCGGTCGATGAACCGATTGGCCCGAAGTTCCTGCGCGTGACAGATATCAACAAGCAGAACTGGATCGAATGGGGCAGTGTGCCACACTGTGAAATCGATTCGCACGCAAAACAAGCGTACGCGCTGCAGATAGGGGATCTGGTCGTTGCTCGAATGGCCGACCCAGGAAAGTCAGCAATCATCGAAGACGACATCGACGCTGTGTTCGCTTCCTACCTTGTGCGGCTGAAGACGAACTCGCTCGCTCACAGCTACTACGTGTACGGCTTCCTCAAGTCAGAGCTGTACGCGGAATATGCGGAGGGAGCCAGGAGCGGGTCAGTTCAGGCCAACATGAATGCGAGAGTCATCGTCGGCGCGAGTCTCGTGGTTCCACCGATAGAGGTGATGGAGCAGTTCCTGAGAGCGGTACTCCCACTCCGGCAGCGTCTCGCATCCAATGTTCGTCAATCCCGCACCCTCGCCGCCCTGCGCGACGCGCTTTTACCCAAGCTCATCTCCGGCGAGCTGCGCGTGAAGGATGCGGAGCAGTTTCTACGAGAGCGTGGGCTATGAGCAGCACTATCACCCACGTTGGGTTCGCGGACGAATCATATTGGAACACGGGCCGGTTCCGCGGTCTCGGGGTGGTGACCCTGTCCCTTGATTGGCTCAAGAGTCTGGACGGTGAAGCTCGGTGCCTGCTGGACAAATCGGGCGTTCTGGAATTCAAATGGAAAAATCTTGGCGGAGCTAAAGAGCGTTTCGCTGCTGAGAAGCTCTGCAGGTTCGCTGTAGAGAAGGCCTCCGCCGGTCAGCTTCGCGTTGATGTGCTGGTTTGGGATATCGAAGACAGCCGGCACAAGATCGCGGGGAGAGACGACATCGCTAATCTCGAGCGCATGTACTACCACTTGTTCCGTAACGTGCTCCGAGCGCGTTGGCCGAATGATGCCGTCTGGAGGCTTTGCCCTGACGAGCACACTGCGCTGGATTGGGAAACCCTGCAGGACTGTCTTGAGAATGTGAGTGCCGGTGTTGAAGTGGAGCGGTCCCTTTTCACTGGCGACCAGTTTGGGATCCGGTTGCGTCAGGAGTTCGGCATAGAAGAAATCCAGGCAGTATCGTCTGAGGCGCATCCACTTCTCCAGCTTGCTGACCTGTTTGCCGGTTTGGCCGTATTCTCGCGCGAGAAGTTCGACGACTATCAGAAGTGGTTGCAGGCCACATCACCGCAGGCCCGCCTGTTCGACGAAGGCGACGCTTCGGACGAGCCATCCCGCGGTTCGCGGGAGCGTTTTCGAGTCCTCAATAAGTTCGACGGGTTGTGCAAGCAGAGAAAACTGGGCGTGAGCCTAAAGACCACGCGCGGGCTGTGGACCCCGCAACCGCAGAACCCGATCAATTTCTGGATGTATGAGGCTCAACACCCAGAGGACAAAGCGCCGCAGAAGGAGAATCGATGAGCGACACCTTCACCGAATCCACCGTCGAAGCAGCCGCCCTGGCCTGGCTTGAAAGCCTCGGCTAGCCGGTCGCCCATGGGCCGCACATATCGCCCGACGGCGATACCCTCACCCTGTCCCTCTCTCGGGGGAGAGGGAAACTTCCCGCGAGATGGTGCCGGCGCAGCGGCTGTGCGACGCGCTGGTGCGCAGACGAGCCTTGCACCGGGGCATCGACCCACTGATCCTTTCAATCGGCGGAGGACAACGGTTTCAATCAGCCGACAGCTAACATCTATCGTCGAAGAAGCCGCACTCGCCTGGCTCGAGAGGATCGGCTGGCAGGTGCCCCACGGGCCCGACATCGCCCCGGACATGCCGGCGGCCGAGCGAAGCGACTGCGGCGAACTGGTGTTGGTCCGGCGGCTCGGCGATGCGGTGGCCCGGCTGAACCCAGAGCTTCCCGCCGAAGCGTGGGAGGAAGCTTTCGCAAGCTCCCGCGTCCCGCCTTGCCTGCCGCGCCACCGGCCCGGGCACAGGCGGCGGTAGGGTGCGCACCCTTCCCATAGGGAGCATAGCCTATGAGCGAACTCAAGACCTGCTTCAAGAAAGTCGATTACGACCTTGCCGGCCTGCTGCACTACATCGAGATCGGCGACATCGGATTGCCGGACATCCAGCGTCCCTTCGTCTGGTCAAACGCCAAGGTCCGCGACCTGCTCGACTCGATGTACCGCGGCTTTCCGGTCGGATACTTGCTGTTCTGGGAAAACGCCGCGGCGAACGGCGCCAGTCAGATCGGGCTGGAGGGTAAGCAACATCCGGTCCCTTCGCGGCTGATCGTCGATGGCCAGCAGCGACTGACCTCTCTCTACGCCGTGTTCCGCGGCAAGAAGGTGCTCGACGAGGATTACCGCGAGCGGCAGATCGAGGTGGCATTTCGGCCTCGCGATGGTCGTTTCGAAGTTGCCAATGCAGCGATCCGCCGCGATCCCGAGTGGATCGCCAACATCTCCGCAATCTGGGCTTCGGGTAAGCCGAGCTACCAGATGGTCAAGGGCTTCCTGAAGCAACTCAAAGCCAAACTCGCATTGACCGAGCAAGACGAGGAAGGGATCGCGCACAACCTCGACCGCCTGTTCGACCTGCAGAAGTATCCGTTCACCGCACTGGAAATCGCGCCGACCGTGGATGAAGAGCAGGTCGCCGATATTTTCGTGCGCATCAACAGTGAAGGCGTCAAGCTCAATCAGGCGGACTTCATCCTGACCCTGATGTCGGTGTTCTGGGACGAGGGTCGGGCTGATCTGGAACGTTTCTGTCGTGAGGCCCGCCAGCCGCCCCGAGCCACGAGCAAGCCCTCGCCGTTCAATTACTTCATCCAACCTGAACCCGATCAACTGCTGCGCGTGGCGGTGGCATACGGGTTCTGGCGCGGGCGATTGAAGAGCCTGTACCAAATCCTCCGCGGGAAAGATCTGGACACCGGGGAGTTCTCGGCCGACCGGCGCGACGCCCAGTTCAAGGTGCTCAAGGACGCCCAGGGAGACGTGCTGAACCTCACGCACTGGCATCAGTTTTTGGCGTGTTTGATCGGTGCTGGCTTCCGCAGCGCGGAAATGATCTCATCCCAGAACGCCCTGCTGTTTGCGTATGCCTTCTATCTCATCGGTCGCAATCGGTGTGGGATGGCGGAGCACCGACTGCAGCAGGTCATTGCGCGGTGGTTCTTCGCTTCGACTCTGACGGGGCGTTACACCGGATCGCCCGAATCGGTGCTGGACGGCGACCTGAACCGCCTGAAGGGTGCTAAGGATGGAGACGCCTTCATCGCTGCCCTCGAAGACATGATGGCGGTCGAGCTGACGAACGACTTCTGGACTGTCCGCCTGCCGGCGAATCTCGATAGCTCTTCAGCGCGAAGCCCGGAGTTGTTCGCCTACGTCGCAGCCCAAAACCGGCTCGGTGCTCCCGTGCTGTTCTCGCACAAGAAGATCCAGGACTTACTCGATCCAGCGATCAAGGCGAAGAAAAAGGCGCTGGAGCGGCATCACCTGTTTCCGCGCGCGTGGCTGGAACGTAACGGTGTGGATGACCTCAAGCAGATCAACCAGATGGCCAACTTGGCGCTGTTGGAGTGGCCGGACAACATCGACATCGGCGATAAGCCGCCTGCCGAATATATCCCGCAGCTGCGCCGGCGCTTTTCCCGGGAGGATTGGGCGCGGATGCACGAGCTTCACGCACTGCCACCGAACTGGGAGCAGATCCCCTATGACAAGTTCTTGCACGAGCGGCGCAGGCTAATGGCCGGCATTATTCGGCGAGGATTCGAGACACTCAAGCCGGCTTCACCATGAACACGTTCACCGAATCCGTCGTCGAAGAGGCTGCTCTCGCTGGCTCGAGAGGATCGGCTGGCAGGTCGCCCTGGTCGTAAATCAGCCATGCAGTGGTTGATTTTCAGCCGCCATCCGGCTACGCTTCTGCTATGCTTGCCCGCCACGCCGCCGCCCCCTTGCGCACCGCCCTCGCCGACCGCCCGGTCGTGCTGTTGCACGGCGCGCGGCAGACGGGCAAGACCACGTTGGTGCGCGCCGTCGCGGAGGAGATTGACGCACGGTATGTGACGCTCGATGACCTGACGATGCTGGCCGCGGCGCGCGGCGATCCGGCGGGCTTCCTTGCCGGCTTCAAGCCGCCCCTGGTGTTGGACGAGGTGCAGCGCGCGCCCGAGCTGCTGCTCGCCATCAAGGCGGCCGTGGATCGCAAGCGCACCCCGGGCCGCTTCCTGCTCACGGGTTCGGCCAACGTGCTGCTGGTGCCGCGGGTGGCGGAGTCGCTCGCCGGGCGCATGGAGATTGTGCATCTGTGGCCCTTCTCGCAGGGCGAGATGGAGGGCGCCGTCGAAGGGTTCATCGCCGCGGCGTTCAGCGACGCACCGCCGGTGCTGGGCCGGCGCTCGTCTCCGCCGCCATTAGCAGAGCGCGTGTTGCGCGGCGGCTATCCGGAGGCGGTGCCGATCGAATTGGCTGAACGGCGCCGCGCCTGGTTCGATGCCTACGTGACGACGATCCTGCAGCGCGACGTGCGCGACCTCGCCCGCATCGAGGGTTTGACTCAATTGCCGCGCCTGCTCGCCCTGCTGGCGTCGCGGCCGATGGCGCAGCTCAACTATGCGGAGCTGTCGCGCGGCACGGGCTTGCCGCAGTCCACGCTCAAGCGCTACTTCGCGCTGCTGGAGACGATTTTCCTCGTCCGGTTGCTGCCCCCCTGGCACACCAACATTGGCAAGCGGCTGGTCAAGACGCCCAAAGTCCTGCTGACGGACACCGGATTGGCGGCACACCTGATGGGGATCGACGACGCCCGGCTTGTCCACGATCGCAGCTTGCTGGGCGGGCTCCTGGAGAACTTCGTCGCGATGGAACTCGTCAAGCAGGCGGGATGGCGCGTGGATCCGCCCGCGCTGTACCACTTCCGCACGCACCAGGGTGACGAGGTGGATCTCGTCCTGGAACGGCGCGGCGGGGCGGTGGTGGGCGTCGAGGTCAAGAGCGCAGCGACGGTATCGGCCGCAGACTTCAAGGGCCTGCGCACGCTGGCCGAGGCCGCCGGGCGGCGCTTTCGCCGCGGCATCGTGCTCTACACCGGCACCGAGGTCGTGCCGTTCGGCAGCGAACTCTTCGCTCTACCCGTGGAAGCGCTGTGGCGCTGGAGCGAGCCAGCGGCAGAGAGGAAAAAGGCCACACCGTGACCCCGTTCACCGAATCCGTCGTCGAAGAGGCTGCCCTCGCCTGGCTCGAGAGGATCGGCTGGCAGGTCGCCCACGGGCCCGACATCGCGCCCGACATGCCGGCGGCCGAGCGCCGCGAGTACGGCGAGGTGGTGCTGCCCCGGCGGCTGTGCGGGCGGTCCGCGAGCTATCCGAGGCGTTTGCGCTCGCGGTACCGCACGAGGAGGCCCTCCGCATCCGCGACGACGTGTCCTTTTTCCAGGCCGTGCAAGCGGTGCTCGCCAAGCGTGCGCCGGTCGAGGTGCGGCCCGAAGAGGAACTCGATCACGCGGTCCGGCAGATCATCTCGCGCGCCGTGGCGCCGGAAGGCGTGCTCGACATCTTCGCCGCCGCGGGGCTCCAGAAGCCCGACATCTCGATCCTCTCGGATCAGTTTCTCGCCGAGGTGCGGGGTATGCCGCAGAAGAACCTGGCGGTGGAGCTGCTCCAGAAGCTGCTCAATGGAGAGATCCGCACTCGGCGGCGCAAGAACGTCGTGCAAGCGCGTTCGTTCGCCGAGATGCTCGAGCGGACCATCCGGAGCTACCAGAACCGCGCCATCGAGGCGGCGCAGGTGATCGAGGAGCTGATCCAGCTCGCGAGGGACATGCGGGAGGCGAACGCCCGGGGGGAGGCCTTGGGCCTGTCGGAGGAGGAGCTGGCGTTCTACGATGCGCTGGAGACCAACGACAGCGCGGTGAAGGTGCTGGGCGACGAGACGCTCCGGAAGATCGCTCGAGAGCTGGTCCATACGGTGCGCAACAACGTCACCATCGACTGGACTCTGCGCGAGAACGTCCGCGCGCACCTCCGCGTGCTCGTCAAGCGCATCCTGCGCAAGTACGGCTACCCGCCGGACAAGCAGGAGAAGGCCACGCAGACGGTGCTGGAGCAGGCGGAGGTCCTGTCCGAGCGGTGGGCGGCGTAGCGCCGCAACGGCGGTCGTGAGTGCGGATAGGGGCCGGGAATTCTCCCAAGATGGAACCGTACCGGCAGCAACTTACAAGGCTCGAAGCGCAGGCGCAGCAAGATCCGCTCTTCTTTCGGGATGAAAGGTCCTTGCCCCCCAATCCTCATCTGTTGGTCTTGACGCCCTGGCCGTCTCTCTCTTGGTCCTGGCCCCCCGACCGACCCCCTCTTGGTCCCGACCTCCTGACCCTCTCTTGGTCCTGACCGCCTGACCGTCTCTTCTCTTGGCCCTCGCCCCGTGACCCTCTCTCTTCGGTCCTCACCCCTGACCCCTCTCTCTTGGTCCTGGCCCCCTGACCCGCTTTTTCTTGGGCCTCACCCCCTGACCCCCTCTCCCTTCGGGAGAGGGGGGACTCGGGGTTGGGGTCGGGGTGGGTGCGCGACGGCGTTCAGGCCCTTGGCGGGCGGCGGTCCGCTCGGCATGTGGGCGGCAGCAGCCGGCGGGCGGACGGGAGCCTTGCGAACCTCGTTCGCCGGGTGTCGGTGGTCTCCCCGACGGCGGGGAGTGTCGCATCCGCGCCCTATAATGCCGCAAAAGCGGCCTACCGCGTGCTCCCTGCCGGCTGCAAGTTGGCAGGGGTGGGGAGTGTCGCTGGCGATCATTGAGGAGGGCGAGGCGTGGCTGAGCAACTCACATTCGAGAGGGTCCGCGAGGCAGTGGCGAGCCAGGCGGCGGCGTTTCGGTGTCGCCGCAGGCTGCAGCCAGCGGGGGGGCCGGGAGACAAGGTGTTTCCGCCGACGTTCGCGGGGGCGGTGTACGCGGTGGAGGACCGGCGGATACCGGGGCGCGAGCAGCCGGTGCGGTGCGTGCTCTTGGACAGTGTGCAGAGCCAGGCGAACCGGATGGAGCTTGCGCTGCAAGAGGCTGTGGACGCTGGCAAGATCACGATGCCCCTCGTGGTCGTGGACTTCTCCGAGCATGAGCCGACCGGGGACCTCGAGGCCGACGAGAAGGCTGGGCGCCTGATTGACCGGGTGGGAAGGATTACGAGCTTGCAGGTTCCGCACCGGCTGGCCGACGCCACGCTGCGCTACAGCGAGCTGGGCGGCCAGTCATTCCGGAAGTCGCCGCGAGGGATGGCGCTCAACGCGGCGAGCGCGCAGAACGCCACGCCGCTCTTCGAGCTGTGTCCGACAGCACTAGTCTTTGGAATGTGGGACTCGACGGGGCCGAAAGGGGGGCTTGGCGCCAAGTTCGAGCGGGCGATGGTGTCGGAGATCGTGGGCGTGGGCGCGACCTGGGAGCCCGAGTACCGGGCGCGAGGGGTGCGCAGGGACCCCTTCGAGACGAGCAAGAATGTAAAGGTCCTCGCGTCCGACGACCGTACCGAATTCCGGATCGCCAAGGGGAATGAGCGCGGGGCGCAGCGGCCGTCGGAGCTCGGGTTGTCGAGCGTGCCCTTCGAGTCGGAGAACTCGGGCGTGACGATCGAGTACGCGGAACAGACCACGACACTGTCGCTCATTTGTCTGCGGCGTTTGCGCTTCCCGTTGGATGGAGCCGCGCCGAAGCCAGACGTGGACGTGGCGGCTCGCACGGTCTTGGCGGCGCTCGGGCTTGCGGCGGCGACGTTGGCGTTCGAGGCCGGAACGGACCTGCGCTCGCGCTGCCTGCTATGGCCGGACGGCCCGATGGTGTGGGAGTTGTTGGACAAGCCGGGGAGCGAGCCGCGGAAGTTTTCGCTCGATGGCGAGGCCGCGGTCCGGTTGTTGGGCGACGCGGTCGCGGGGGCCAAGGCGAAGGCTCTTCCGTGGCCCGAGGAGCCGATCGTGCTCAAGCCCTCGGAGGAGCTGGTGGAGCTGGTCCGGCTGAGTCAGCTCGAGGCGGTCAAGCAGACCGGCGCGGAGGGCTGACGTGTTCGCCCTCGGCATCCGGTACCTCAACGGATTCGTCGCCGCGTCGGAACCCGACGCGCGCGAGCGGCCCGAGTGGCCGCCGCATCCGGCGCGCGTGTTCATGGCGCTCGCGGCGGCTCACTTCGAGACCGGGGCGGACCCTGAGGAACGCCGGGCGCTCGAGTGGCTCGAGGCGCTCCCCCCGCCGCGGTTGCGGGCGCCGGCACACACACCGCGGCGCGTCGTGACGCAATACGTCCCGGTCAACGACAAGCCGGGCGACCGGACGGAGCCGCCGACGGCGATCATCCAATCCATCCCGCAGCTCGCTCGGGACCGGCAGGCCCGCAGCTTCGCTCGGGCTTGGCTGGACGACGATATCGTCTATCTCGCGTGGCCGGAGGCCGATGCCCGCACGGAGGTATGGCGCGCCCTCGAAGGGCTCGCTGCCAAGGTCACCCGCATCGGTCACTCGACCTCGCTCGTCCAGATGTGGGTGGCGGGTCCCGACGAGGCGGCCGAGGCCACCTGGGTGCCGGACGGGGAGCGCGCGGAGGTGAGCCTGCGGGTGGCGGAGCCCGGCACCTTGGCGGAGCTCGAGCGGCGGTACAACGCGGGGGCAGCCGAGCGCTACGGTGCGCTGGTGCTCGCGCTCGAGGGTGCGCCCGACGACAAGGCCCGGCGGGCGGCGCGGAAAGAATTGAAGGAAGCGTTCGGCGACGAACCGCCGCCGCGGCTTCGGCCCCAGATCCCGCTGTACCAGGGCTACGCGCGGGCCGGCAGTCTGGCGCAGCGGCCGCCCGTTTCCGGGACGGTGTTCAGCCCCCACCTCGTGGTGTTCACCTTGGAGCCGACGAATGGGCCTTACCGTGCGCTCGGGCTGGCCGGCGCAGCGGGGCTCGTGGCACGTTGGCGCGAGGCGCTCGTGAGCCAGGCGAACGACGTCCCCGATCCCGTGCGCCGGATCGTGAGCGGGCACGCGGCCGACGGCTCGCCGCTCGAGGGACCGCACCTCGCGTTCGTCCCGCTCGCGTTCGTGGGCCATCCACATGCCGACGGGCACCTGCTGGGCGTGGCGGCGGCGCTGCCGGCCGGGCTCACGCCCGCCGAGCGGCGCGATGTGCTCCGGGTGCTCGGCCGGGTGACCGAGCTCAGGCTCGGCCCGCTCGGCGTCTGGCGTCTGGGGCGGGAGCTCGGGGCGCGGCCGCCGTGGGCCTTGCGGCCGGAGGCGTGGACGGCCCACCCGGAGGGGGCCACGCACTGGGGGACGGTGACACCGGTCGCGTTCGATCGGCATCCCAAGGCGAAGGATCGGAAGGCGTATCAACGGGAGGCGGCCGAGATGATCGCGGCGGCGTGCGTCGCGGTGCGGTTGCCGCGGCCGCGGGAGGTGGTGGTGACACCGGTCTCCGCCCATCTCGGCGTGCCGCCCGCGCACGTCTTCCCTCGGCTGACCCGGAAGGACGGCAGCGAGCGGCGGCATGCGCACGCCATCCTCGTGTTCGCGGAGCCGGTGCGCGGGCCGATCCTGATCGGGGCGGGGCGGTATCGGGGGTATGGGGTGGCGAGGCCGGCGGGGTGGACTGAAGGGTGGTGATGCAGGGAGCAAGTCTTCAGCGAGAAAACCTGGATTATGACGGTTCGGTGAATTGGGGCCCGGGAGGTTAGGCTCTCGAGCTACGCTCTCGTGAAAGGGGAGATGGGTATGAACGAAACGCCCGCGGAATTTCAGCAAATCCGGCAAATCGGTCTTGACCATCTGCAAGAAGCCGTACGGTCGGCGACAGCGCTTCGGCTCCGGGTCAAACTCAACGCAGCCGATGGCGATGGGGGGAAGGTCTTTCCGCCTACCTACGCAGGCGGCGTGTACGCCGTGGAGGATCGCAGAATCGACGACAAGGTTGTCCGATGCGTTCTCCTCGACAGCGTCCAGTCACAGGCCAACCGCATGGAGGAAGCCCTGCTGGACGCCTTTCTCCCAAACTGGCGGGAGCTGAAACCTGACGACTCACAGGATGTCTTGGACCTGCCGGTCCTGGCGGTCTACGTCGAGAATCACGGCTGGATTACGTCTCTCACCGCGCCCCACCGGATCCACGACGCGATCATCCGGGACAGCGAACTCGTAGAAACTCGAAACGGGCAACCGGAAAGGATCCGGTTCCGGGACTCCTCCATCGGGAGGGAGGTCGTCGCCGCCCGTCTCCACAACGCGACCGCCCTGTACAAGTACTGCCCGACGGCCCTCCTGTTCGGCACTTGGGACTCCACGGCAGGCGAGGGCCTGGACGCGGCCAAGATCCCGCGGGCTGTGGTCTCCGAGATCGTGGGGGTGGACGTTACCGCAGGTGTGCGGACGGCATCCCGGATCGATCCCCTCGGAATCCGGCGCGAATCGGCGAGGATCTACAAACTGCGACAGGATCCCCGGGATTGGGCTGCGGTAGTCAAGGATGACCAAGGCAAGGAGATCCTTATCGGCGCCGCTTCGAAGGAAGACCTTCAGGTGAACAAACAAGGCAATCCGGTGCCGTTCGGCAAAGGATATCCGTCCGACATCAACCACGGCAACGTCACACCGGACATGCCCCGCTTCGACAGCCAGGAGATCCGGAATCAGAAGCTGGACATGTTGCCCGACATCCTCGAAATGACCCCTCTCGAACTCCGTTACGAGCTGAGCGCTCGTGACGGCCGCGTCTTGAGCCGCGGAGAGTTTCGGAGAGAAGAGGTCCGGATCAGAGAGGGCGCCGTCAAGCCTGGTGGCGTGACGATGGCTTACGCGCTCCACACCTGGACGCTCTCCTTGACGCAACTCCGTCGGCTACGCTTCCCCATCAGGCCCAACGGCACTGCAACTGAGGAAGCCGGTAAGGATGAGGATCCCAACCAGGCAGGCAGGACCGTGCTGGCGGCTCTCGCCCTTTACGCCCTCGCGCTACAGCGGGAGCGGGGCTACTGGTTGCGGTCTCGGTGCGAACTCTTTCCGGCGGAACCCGTTGTCCTCGAAGTGGTCGGAGGTTCTGGCGGGCAGTTTTCGTTGGGTGGGACTGCGGAGATGCGGGAGATCTTCACGAAGGCTCTAGCTGAGGCCGAGAGATCGGGGCTGCGGTGGGAGAAGAAGGTGATCAAGCTTGAACCAACGGACAAACTGAGGGAGCTGGTCAAACGCAGCGACAAGCCCGGCCCTGTCTCCGAGGAGGAGGGGGAGCCAGAAGAGGAACCGGCGGATGCTGGTACTGAGGGTTGAGTTCCTGACCGGCGTCTACATGGCGACCCGGCACAACGATCCGACACGGTCCACGCCGGAATGGCCGCCGCACCCCGACAGGCTATATTCGGCGCTGGTTGCCGCGGCTGGAGATCTAGCCCGCTCGGGGGACCCCGATTTGCCTGATAAGGCTAAGGAGGCACTCCAATGGCTGGCTGAGCAGTGCTGGGACGAGAACGGGCAATGCAAGGGGCCACTACTCCAGGTATCGCACGCTCATCCCCGCACGTCGCCTGACGTCCCCATGCCGTCGAACCCCCACGAGGACGAGGTGTGGCGAAAGCCCAGGAAGGGCAAGCCCCGTGTGCCGCAAAAGTCCTTTGATTTGCGGGCGCTGCTCCCGGTACATCGCAAAAAAGCGATGCTGCCCGTACCCGCTGTGATTCCGGAGAAACCGGTTGTCTATTTCGTCTGGCCGCACGCCGAGCCTGGGGAACTCCTGGGGGTCCTTCGCGCGATCTGCGACGGCGTCACGTATCTAGGGCGCTCGAGGTCCCTGGTCCGTGTGACGGTCGAAGGTAATGGCATCGCGGCCACGCATGTGCCCGATCGATTTGGGGACATGCAGCTGCGAGTCCCGGGGAGGCATCGCCTCGAGTACTTGATCGACAAGTTCCTCCGCGACGGTGGGAAGCCGGGGCCAAGTCCACCGGTGCGCTACCGCGAGGTGGCCAACGCGTCGCGCTCCAAGGAGGACGTGCGCACGGTATTCGAACGTCTCTGGATCCTTCGGCCTCAAGAGACCGATCCGGCGTTGCCCGTCGTTGCAGTCCTGAAGGTCACCCACGCCCTGCGCAGGGCCGTGCTGAAGAACCTCCACGACATTGCCTGCGGGTGCTCGCGCTGGGAGAAGGGGCCGCTCACGTGTCGAGAGGCGCGAAAATGCTATTCGAAGATTCCCGAGGTTCTGAGCGGCCACAAGCCCGATTGCAGCCCTCTGGCTGCTCCTCATGTAGGGTTCGTTGCGTTGCCGTTCGTCCACCTCTGGCAGCGTCATGCCGACGGCAGCATCAAGGGCGTAGGGGTCCTCATCCCCAGAGGAATCGAGCAAGAGGCGTTGCGACTGCTCGCCCGGGCATTGAGCCGAGTGCGAACGGAAGGCCTGCAGATCCCGGGAGTAGGCTGCTGGAACCTGCGTGAGGTCTGGGCTGACGAGCCGCCGCTAGTGACCCTCGACTCGCACACGTGGACGAAGGCGTCCCGCACCTGGACCACGGCTACACCGATAGTGTTCGGTCACTTCCCGAAACCCGGCAAGGGCGGCGAAGCAAAGGTGGTGCTGGACGCGCTGAGACTGGTCGGCGTCGACCCGTCCGGTGTGGTCGAGGTTGCTGTGAGCCAGCATTCACTTCTGCATGGGGTGCCTCCGGCCTGGTCGTTCAAGGCGGATGGCGGGGAAGGCAAACCGGAGGGTCTGCCGCGCCTCGTCCGGTATGTGACGATCCAGTTCGAAGCGCCAGTTCGTGGACCGCTCGTGCTGGGTGCGCTCCGGTATTTCGGTCTCGGCCTGATGCGGCCAGGGGGGCAGTAGCGGTGCGCGATCTTTTGGCCGACGACTTCGCCGACTTCTTCCGGGCGGTCCACAGCACGGAGCAAGAGCAGAAGGAGCCCTTCGAGTGGCAGCAGCGTCTCGTCCGGCAGGTTCTGGGGAACGGACGGTGGCCGGATGTCATTCGCATCCCGACAGGGTGCGGGAAGACTGCCGTACTCGATCTGGCGCTGTTCGAGCTCGCCCTTCAGGCGTATCGCAGCCCGGAGAAACGGACAGCGCCGCGGCGCGTCTGTTTCGTCATTGACCGGCGGCTCGTGGTCGACGAGGTAACGGAACATGCCGGGCGGATACGTCGCGCGCTCCAGGAGGCCGAGAGCGGGAGCGGCTCGGAGGTCGTAAAAGCTGTCGCGGCGCGGCTAGCCTTGCTGGGGCCGGAGGGTGCGCCGCCCCTCAGGCTGGTCCGGCTGCGGGGCGGTGTGTACCGCGACGATGGATGGGCGGCGGATCCACTCACACCCACGATCATCATCTCCACCGTGGACCAGATCGGCTCTCGCCTCCTCTTCCGCGGTTACGGGGTGAGCCGTCGAAACTTGACGGTCCATGCCGGGCTGCTGGCCTTCGATACGCGGATCATCCTGGACGAGGCACACCTCTCGTCGGTTTTCGCCGATACTGTCGAGTGGGCTCGCCGCTATCAGACAATTGCCGGAGAGTCGCCGCTTCCCGAGGACCGACTGCTCACAATCATTCGCATGTCTGCCACGGCGACCGAAGCGGGTCGAGTCTTTCAGCTAAGCGACGAGGATTGGCGGGATCACCGGCTGAAGCCTCGTTTGGAAGCCCGAAAGCCGGCTCGTTTGGTCACTGTGAAGGTCGAACCGGTCACGAAGAAGTTGCGCCAGCAGCAGCCTCGGGAGGCCCGAGAACGGGAGCGCAAGAATCGTCGCGATCTCGTCGGGGAAATCGTGCGCCAGGCGCTCCATTGGGCAGGTTTGGACGGCGATGGTGTGGGGTCGGACCCTCCGCGGGTGATCGGAGTCGTGGTGAACCGCGTTGCCACGGCGCGCAGCGTCTTTGAAGAGCTGCGAAAGTTCTGTGCCCCGAGGCAGGGCAGGGTTCTCCTTCTCACTGGGCGCATTCGCCCGTTCGACAGGGACAGGCTGTTGGAGGAGTGGCTACCGAAAATTCGCGCAGGCCGGGAGCAGGAGCCGGAGGAAACGCTGTTCGTCGTAGCAACGCAGACGGTCGAGGTGGGAGCCAACATCGACTTCGATGCTCTCGTGACCGAGGCCGCAGCCCTCGACGCGTTGCGCCAACGGTTCGGTCGTCTCGACCGGCTCGGGAGGCGGCACCAGAAAGGAGTAGAGTCACCAGCGAGCATCGTCATCAGGAGCGACTACGCGCGGGATAGCGCCGACGATTCCATCTACGGGGCTGCGATCGCCAAGACGTGGGAGTGGCTATCGAGGGACGTCGCGTCCACGACAGGCAAAGGCGCGGCGAAGGAGCAGGTCGTCCACTTCGGGGTCGCCGCGTTAGACCCCAAGGTGCCTGCGGATCCTGAGCAACTGCGCCCCATGCTCGCGCCGAGCGCCGAGACACCTGTGCTCTTTCCGGCACATCTCGATGCGTGGGTGCAGACCAATCCCCGCGCTGAGCCGGATCCGGACGTGGCGCCATTCCTCCACGGGCGCCCCGATACCCCGGCTGACATTCTCGTCGTCTGGCGGGCTGACCTGGATCAAGAGCACTCGGATTCTTGGCCGAAGATTGTGACGCTCATGCCGCCCCTCACCCGGGAGGCGTTGCCCGTTCCGGTTTACGAGGTGCAGGCGTGGCTCCGGGGCGTCGCGGAAGGGGACGTTGGCGACGTGGAGGGAGCCCAATCTCAAAGCGGCAGCACGCCTCCGGGAGCGGGCCGGGAGCGGCGCGTACTCCGGTGGCGCGGGCGGGATGATGCCCGCGTGGTGGGACCTGATGACCTACGCCCTGGAGACACAATCGTGGTACCCGCGAAGTACGGGGGAGCGGACAGTTTCGGCTGGAACGCAAGGTCAACGGACCCCGTCGAGGACATCGCGGAACGCTGCCTCGCCGAACTCGTGGCTTCGTATCCCCATGACGCATTCGGCCGGCCGAGGGTCCGGCTTCGCCTTCATCCGAATCTTTTCCCACGACCGGATGACAGCACTCACCAGCGCCTTCAGTCGCTGTTGCAAGCCGCGGTGACCGCGACGAGCTCCGAAACCGAGGATCCGTGGCCGGCGACGCTTCGGCTTCTCGACGTCCTGTTTCCAATCATGGGCGAGCCGCGGCTAACGGCCGTGATCGGGGCACTCCGGAGGCAGCCGTGCCGCCGCATAGAGCCCTACCCGAAGGACGAGGGGATTGTGCTTAGTGCTTCTGTACCGGTGAATCTGTCGAAGCAATTGCCGGCGGTCGAACGGGAAGAAGACGAGCCCGAGGGAGATGAGGCCTCCTTTACCGGGCGACCGGTACCGCTGGAAGAGCACCTGAGAAGCGTAGGCGAAACAGCGCGCAAGTTCGCGGATGCTTGCGGCCTCCCGCCGGCATTGGTCAAGACGGCCGAACTCGCGGGGAACTGGCACGACCAGGGCAAGCGGGACTGGCGGTTCCAGGCATGGTTACGCGGCTCTGAGCTTGAAGCGCTCGCGGAGGACGGGTGCCCGCTTGCCAAATCCGGGCGCGACGCGGGCCGGTGGCAGCCATCGACCGTCTATGGCTACCCCCGGGGTGCGCGGCATGAGTTCGTCTCGGTCCGCTTGTTCGAGCAGGTGGCGAACAAGATTGCCTCGGGTGCGATTCCGGAGCTCGCGAGGTTCCTCATTGGAACTCACCACGGATTCGGGCGACCCTTCGTACCGGTCGTAAAGGATGCGGACCCGGTCGACATCGGGCTGCAATTGGACGGTGACGACATCAAGGTGGCGAGCGACCATCGACTACACCTCCTCGATAGCTGTTGGGCCGACCTGTTCTGGCAGTTGGTGCGGCGCTTCGGGTGGTGGGGTCTTGCGTATCTGGAGGCTCTACTTATCACGGCGGACCGGAGCGTCTCGGCGCAAGGAGGCTAGTCAGTGAACTCCTTTAAGATGCCTGGGCTGAAAGCGCATCACCCACTGGGGTTTCTCGCCGCTTGCGGGCTCCTCCGGTGCTTGAGCGAGTGGAGGGACTTCGGCTTGGTGCAACTGTCGTGGGATGGGTCTCCAAGCGAAGGGCGCATTGCTGTGTTGCACGCCCAACGAGCACTCGATATCGGCGGTGTGACTCAGGTACTTCTATGTTGGAGCAAAATACAGCGGACCTCGGCCGCCCTGAAGTGGTCTACGAAGATCGACGATCGGGGGAAGTTCAGAAAGGCGGCAGAGTACGCTGCTGAGAATGCGAAGGAGGGGCGATCGCGAGAAGAGGCAGACCTGCTCGCTGCTCTCGCGTCAGACATAGCGTATGATGGCGGCAAGCTCGAACGCACGAAGTTCGATCTGACTTCGGGCAACCAGCGGTTCCTGGAGAGTCTTAGGACGCTAGCTGGTGAGCCTGTGACGGTAGAGGCAGTGCAGGAGGCCCTGATAGGCCCCTGGAGGTATCGCGACACGTATCACTCGCTGGGGTGGGATCCCGCGACACAGCGCCTGCATGCCCTGCGCGGTAAGCTCCCGGAGAAGGACAAAGAAAGTCGGTCTGTTCGTGCTGCCGTGTTCCTCGCGGCTCAGGCGCTACCTCTCTTTCCCTGCTTTGCGGTGCGAGGGCAGCTGAGGACTACTGGTTTCTACCGGTTGGAGGGCGAGGATTGGTTCGTCTGGCCCATATGGACCGCGCCAGTTTCGTTGGACACGCTTCGCTCGCTCGTCGCCCAGCGGTTTGACGAGGATCTGCGCGAACGCGGGGTCGACGTCGTCTGTCGGTGTCGCGTCTGCCATACCGGCGGGGCCGAGGGTAACTACCAAGTGTTCAGCTATCCAGAGGAGTGGCCTTGGCCGCGCTAGGGGCGTGCATGGAGTTGGAAACGTGCTGCACAGACGATGGAAGCCTGACCCTTAACTGTGGCGCGAGGGCGTCAATTCCGATCGTGGTGGCTACCATGGCGGCGCATGATAAGTCGCCCGCTCTCCGAGGGCACAGCGACGACCCGCTTCACACGGCCTTGGCCGTCACGATCCGCTCCCGCCGGCTGGGGCGTGCGCGTGATGCCCGGATCGGCGCTCAAGCGCCTGGCCGCTCACTACGTCGAGGCGGTTTACGGGCCGACGGACCGGGACCGCGAGCCGTGGAGACAGGAGGGCGAGGAACGCACGCGGGCCGATTACCAGCGTATCCCATGGCGTGGCCAGCGCATCGAGCGCAGGCCGGGTGCGGTCTGCCAGGCGCTCTTCGGTGCGCCCGATGCGGAACAAGACGACGCCATGCGAGAACGGGGCTGCGGCGGGACCGCTGTAGTCAGGGAGGGCAGGTGCTGATCCTCGGCGCTATCTCCGGGAGTCAGGACTTCGTCTTCCCGGTACCCGCGGGAGGGGGAGGCCAGGCCCGAAGCTTGGACGCAACGAGCCATGATACTTCCGACCGTCGTGCACACCCGCGCCCCCTGCTCGAGCGCATCCCGCGCTCACCCAGCCACCCGGTGCACCACCAACCCCGGCACCCTATCGAAATGCCGTATGTCGCCCGTGACGATCGCGTCGCCCCGGCAAAGCGCGGTGGAGGCGATGAGGAGATCCGAGGTGGGAATCCGCTGTCCCGCCGCTCTGAGCCGGGCATCCAACTCGCCGAAGACGCGCGCGACCGGGAGCGTGACGGGGACCACCGGCACGGCGGCCAGCACGGCCTCGACGAATTCCTCGCGCCGCGCCCGGCGGGACGGGCTGTCCGCACGCCAGCACCCATGAAACAATTCCGCCGCGCTCATCACCGACACCCCAAGTTCGGGATCCCGCCAGCGTTCCATCAGCTCGGTCAGGAGGTCCGCGGGCGTTTGCCGATGGCGCTCGGCATGGATGAACAGCGTCGAGTCGATCAGGAGTCCCACGACGGCCGCTCCTCGACCGGCTCGGTGGCCAACACCTCGAGGAGATCCGCCCCGAAGCGATCATCGAGCAGGACCGCTGAGCGACCCCGCAGCACGGCGAGGCACTCGGACGCGCGCCGAGCCGGGACCGGAGGAGGGGCCACGACGCAGACGTCGCGCCCGTGGCGGTGGATCAGAAACCGCCGGCCGGCCTCGACCTCGTCCAAGATTCTGGAAAACGAGCGGCTCGCCTCGGTAGCCGATATGCGCCGCTCGCGAATCCGTTTATCTGATTTTTTCCCCATGAATCCGATTGTAGACTGTCGCCGCCACGACGTCAACCCGCCGGCACTTGCCTGGTACGATCGCAGTGACGACCCGGGATCCGCCCGCGCGCTGCCGCAAGCGAAGAAGAGGCAATGAGCCACGCTCCTTCATTCCCCGAGTTCTTCCGCGCCCTGTGGGAGCGCGACCCCTTCCCCTGGCAGACCATGCTCGCCGAGCGCGTAGCCACCGGGGAGTGGCCGCAGGCCCTCGACCTCCCCACCGCCTCCGGCAAGACCGCTTGCCTCGACGTCGCGCTCTACGCCCTCGCGGCCCAGGCCGACCGCCCGCTTGCGGAGCGCACGGCACCCCGGCGCATCTGGTTCGTGGTGGACCGCCGGATCGTGGTGGACGAGGCATTCGAACGCGCCCGCAGGGTCGCCGAGAAGCTCGCCGCCGCGAAAGCGGGACCCCTGAAAGAGGTGGCCGATCGCCTGCGCGCGCTGAGCGGCACCGAACGCCCGCTCGCCGTGGCCCGGCTGCGGGGCGGGATCTTCAAGGACGACGGCTGGGCCCGCATCCCGTCCCAGCCCGCGATCATCACCTCGACCGTGGACCAGCTGGGCTCGCGGCTGCTGTTCCGCGGCTACGGACATAGCCTGCTCGCCGCGCCGATCTTCGCCGGGCTCGCGGCCAACGACAGCCTCATCATCCTCGACGAAGCGCACTGCGCGGTGCCGTTCCTCGAGACGCTCCGCGCCATCCAACGCTACCGCGGCCCCGACTGGGCCGAGGCGCCGATCCCGGCGCCGTTCGCCTTCGTCGTGATGTCGGCGACCCCGCCGCGCGAGCTGGCGCCGAGCGAGGTGTTCCCAGGTCGCCACCGGAAGCAGGCGCTCGACCACCCCCTGCTGCAACGCCGGCTGCACAGCCCCAAGCTCGCCGAGTTGCTGGAGGTGAAGCGCACCGCGAACGCCACCGAGGATCCGCTCGTGGCGGAGGCCACAGCGCGCGCAGCGCAGTACCTGCGGTCGGGCAAGCAGCGCGTGGCGATCATGGTGAACCGGGTCCGCACGGCCGCGGCCGCTGCCGCGAAGGCCGCCGCAGCCCTCGGCGAGGCCGCCGACGTGGCGCTCCTCACGGGACGGATGCGCCCCTTCGAGCGGGACGACCTCACCGAACGCTGGTCGCAGTACTTGAAAGCCGACCGGCCGAAGGAACCGGCCAAACCCATCGTCGTGGTGGCCACGCAATCCCTCGAGGTGGGCGCCGATTTCAGCTTCGACGCCTTGCTCACCGAGTGCGCGAGCCTCGACGCCCTGCGGCAGCGCTTCGGGCGCCTTGCACGCTTCGGCGCGGACGAGCCGGCGCCCGCCGCGATCCTGATCCGCGACGAGCAGGTGGCTCCGGACGAGCCGGATCCCATCTACGGCGAGGCGCTCGCCCGGACCTGGACCTGGCTCGGCGAGCAGGCGAAGGAGATCGGGGCCCGGCGCGTGGTGGACTTCGGTTTCGAGGCGCTCGAGGCGCGCGTGCGCGCGGCGGACGACGTCGCCGCGCTCCTCGCGCCATCGGAGCACGCGCCGCTGCTCCTCCCCGCGCACCTCGACCTCCTCTGTCAGACTGCCCCGCCCGCGCGGCCCGAGCCCGACGTCTCGCTCTATCTCCACGGCCGGCCCGGGCCGCCCGAGGTGTCGGTGGTGTGGCGCTGCGATCTCGCCCGGGACCATCCCGAAACCTGGCTCGAGACGGTGGCGCTCGCGCCCCCGGTGAGCGGCGAGATGCTCCAGGTTCGGCTCTGGCGGGTGCGCGCCTGGCTGGCCGAGCAGGCCGGCCCCGACGACTCCGGCGACGTGGAGGGTGCCGGAGAAGGCGAGCCCGGGGCGCCGCGGCGGATCCGGCCCTGTCTCCTCTGGCGCGGGAGAGAGAGGTCGAGAGTGGTTCGTCGGGCGAGCGACATTGCGCCAGGGGATGTGGTTGTGGTGCCCGCGAGCTACGGCCTCTCGGGGCTCGGTCAGGAAACCGGAGTGGAAGGGGTGGGCGCGGAGCGGCTGGACCTGTGGGAGCGGGCGTGGGAGCGGGCGGGCCATGCGCCGGCCGTACGCATTACGCGCCCGGCGCTCGCCCCGTGGCTCGAGTGCCCGCCGGTCCGAGAATTGGTGGACGAGGCCGAGCTGCCGGCGCGGGACAGGGACGCCGTTCTCGAGAAGATCCGCGTTCTTCTCGAGTACCAGATGGCGGACGAAGCAGCGCCCCCCGGGCCTCCCGGGTGGTGGCGCGAGTTGCTGCGCGTCGCTCGGCAGGGCCGCCGCATCGCCGAGCATCCCGCAGGGGGCCTGGTCTTGTTCGCCCCGGCCTCTGCCGCCCGAGGCCGTGCCGAGGAGCCGGACCTGTTCGCGGACGACGACGACCTCGTCTCGGCGAGCGGCCGCCCCGTCACGCTCGACGATCACACCGAGCTGGTGGCGCGTACGGCAACGAAGTTGGCCGAGCGGTGCTTGCCCTCGGAGATCCGCCCTGTGCTCACGACCGCCGCCCACTGGCACGACGCCGGGAAGCTCGACCCGCGCTTTCAGGTTTTGCTCCACGGGGGCGACGAAGTGACGGCAGCCGTGGCACCGGCTCCGCTCGCCAAGTCGGAGCAGGTGCCCGTGAGTCCCGCCCAGCGCCGCGCAATCCGCGAAGCGACCGGGCTTCCACCCAACTTCCGCCACGAGATGCTCTCCGCCCAGCTCTGCGAGCGAGCGGCACAGCTTCCCGGCGACGCGGTCGAGCGGGCGTTGCTGCTCCACCTCGTGGCGAGCCATCACGGGCACGCTCGCCCCTTTGCGCCCGTGTCGTTGGACGAGGCCCTGCCGGCAGTCTCCGGCACGGTGCGATCGCACCCCGTCGAGTTCGCCGCCGAGGTCCGCCGCGCCGCCGTACCTCCGCACCGCGCCGACTCGGGCCTGGCGGAGCGGTTCTGGGGCTTGAACCGGCGCTACGGGTGGTGGGGGCTCGCCTATCTCGAGGCGATCCTGCGGCTCGCCGACTGGTACGGCAGTCGGCTCGAGTTCGGCGCGGCGCCCGCCGAAGAGAGTGAACCCGAGGAGGCGGCACGATGACCGCCCTGGTTCTGGACGGCCTGGACGGCGCCAACCCCCTTGGGTACCTGAGCGCGCTCGGCGCCCTGGTGGTGGCCCATGCCGCGGGGGAGACCAGATCCCGGCTCGCCTGGCAGCGGCGGGGGCGGTGGGTGCCGGTGATGCACGACCTCGGCGTCGCCGACCATCGGTCGTTCGCCCGGCTCCTGGCACCAGCCCTCCGTGGTGAAGCCGTCACGACGGCCGCCGCAGCGGAGATCGAGGAGGCCCAAGCCGCCTTCGAGAAAGCCTCGCGGGCCGTGAGCGCGAAAGAGAAGGATATCAGGGCCCGCAAGCTCAGGGGGGAGGAACTGCGCGTTGCCCGGGAACACGAGCTCGAGCCCCTGGTGCAGGACCGCGACGCGAAACGGAAGGCCTGGCTCGCGGCCCTCGCCATGGGCGTCCCCCGGCCCGAGCTGGCCCTGGGCAAGCACATTGACTGCACGCCGGAGGAGTTCCGCGAGCACGGAGCGGCGTTCGTCGAGAAGGGGAGTCCGCGCGACCGGGATGCGCTGGACCTCCTCGCCGCCTTCGGGAGCGATGCCGCCGTCACCGAGAAGCGACGCGTCGTCAAGGTCGAGCCCACTCCGTTCTGCTTCACCTCGGGCAGCGGCCACCAGTATTTCCTCGAGACCGTGCGGCAGCTCCTCACCCGGGTGACTGAAGACAGGCTGCAGGAGGCGCTCACGGAGCCCTGGGTGTACCGCGATGACGGCCTCTCCATGCGCTGGGACCCGGTGGAAGACCGCCGCTATGCGCTGATGGACGCCGATCCCGGGCCGATGGGGGTCCGCACCGTCTGGATGGCCAACCTGCTCGCCTACCGCGCCCTGGTGCTGTTTCCCACGGCGCCCCGGGGCCGCCGGCTCGTGGCGACGGGGTGGGCGGGCGACAACGACGAGGGGGCCTTCACCTGGCCGCTCTGGACCGCGCCGCTCGGACCTCCGGTCATTCGCTCGCTGCTCCAGCTGCGCGAGATCGTCGCGGACCAGCCTGATGGGCCGGCGCTTCGGGCCCGCGGCATCGCCGCGGTGTATCGCGCGCGGCGGATCAAAGTGGGGTCGGGTACCAACTACAAGATCAACTTTACGCCGGCGCGGGCGGTGTGGACGTGACAAGCCGCCGGGCCGTCATACCGGCCGAACCGAGACGACGTCCTCGAGCCCCGCACCGCGTCCAGTCAAATGCGGACCGCTCCGGCCTCTGCCGCCGGGCCGGCGATCACGGCCCGCGGCACGAGGCGCCGCGGGGCGACGGGCCGCAAATCCACCGCGGCTTGCCTCGCCGTCTCGGCGGGAGGGTGCCATGAGCGACGGATCTTCCGCCCCGCCCGACCTCCTCCCCGCCCGGATGGTGAACGAGTACGTGTATTGCCCCCGGCTCGCCTACCTCGAGTGGGTGCAGGGCGAGTGGGACGACTCGGCCGACACGATCGAAGGGCGGTTCGCCCACCGGCGGGTGGACCTGGAGGCGCCGGCCGAGGTGCCCCCGGCGGCAGCGGCCCCGGAAGCCCCGGCTGTCGCGCGCTCGCTGGTGCTGTCGTCCGAGGCGCTGGGCGTGATCGCGCGGATCGACCTGGTGGAGCTCGAGGGGACGCGCGCCGTGCCGGTGGATTACAAGCGCGGCGCCGTGCCCGACACCGAGCGGCGGGCTCACGACCCCGAGCGGGTGCAGCTCTGCCTCCAAGGCCTGCTGCTGCGCGAGAACGGCTACACCGCGGACCGCGGCGTGCTGTACTTCGCCGAGTCGCGCACCCGGGTGGAGGTCCCGTTCGATGACGAGCTGATCGCCCTGACGCGCGCGGCGGTCGAGGGGTTGCGGGCTCTCGCCACCGCGGGCCGGCTCCCGCCTCCGCTCGTGGACAGCCCGAAGTGCGTGCGCTGCTCGGTGGCCGGGATCTGCCTGCCGGACGAGGTGCACCGTCTCACGCATCCCGAGATTCCGGGCGAGGTGCGGCGGCTCGTGCCGGGGCGCGACGACCGCCAGGCGCTGTACGTGCAGGAGCAGGGGGCCTGGGTGGGGAAGCGGGGCGACCGGCTGACGGTCACGATGAAGGGCGAGACGCTCGCCGACGTGCGGCTGCTGGATATCTCGCAGGTGGCGCTGTTCGGCGGCGTGCAGCTGAGCACGCAGGCGCTGCGCGAGCTGTGCGACCGCGGCATCCCGGTCGTCTATCTCAGCCAGGGCGGCTGGTTCTACGGGATGACGACGGGGCTCGGCCACAAGAACGTCGAGGTGCGGATGGCGCAGCATCGCGCCGCCGACTCAGGGGCCGGGCTGGCCGTGGCGCGGGCGCTCGTCTCGGGAAAGATTCTCAATCAGCGCACGCTGCTCCGCCGCAACCTCGACGCGCCCGATCGGCGCCTGATCGGGCGGCTCGCACTGTATGCGCGGCAGGCGCGGCATGCGCGCGATCTCGGCACGCTGCTCGGCATCGAGGGGGTGGCGGCGCAGGAGTACTTCGCCGCTTTTCCCGGGCTGTTTCGCGGCATGGGGGCGTGGGCGGGCCCGAAGTTCGCGGCGGCGGGCCGCAACCGCCGGCCGCCGCGCGACGAGGTCAACGCGGTGCTGTCGTTCTTGTACGCCCTGCTGGTCAAGGACTGCACCGTGACGGCCCAGGCGGTGGGGTTCGATCCGTTCCGCGGGCTCTACCACGCGCCCAAGTACGGCCGGCCGGCGTTGGGGCTCGATCTGTGCGAGGAGTTCCGGCCGCTCGTCGCCGATTCCACGTGCGTGACGCTCTTCAACCAGGGCGAGCTCAACGCCGACGATTTCGTGGTGCGGGCGCGGGGGGTGGCGCTCACGCCGGCGGGGCGGCGGGCGGTGCTGGCGGGGTACGAGCGGCGGATGAATCAGATGGTGACGCATCCCGTGTTCGGCTACACGATCGGCTATCGCCGGGTGCTCGAGGTGCAGGCGCGGCTGTTGCGGGCCGTGCTGCTCGGCGAGATCGCGGCCTACCGGCCGTTCACCACGCGGTGAGGCGATGCGGCGCCGCTATCTCGTGGGGTACGACGTGAGCGAGCCGGGGCGGTTGCGGCGGGTGTACCGGACGTTGCTCGGCTTCGGCGATCCCTTGCAGTACTCGCTGTTTCGGTGCGATCTGAACGACGCCGAGCGGATGCGGATGAAGGAGGCGTTGGTGGAGGTGATTCATCATGCGGACGACCGGGTGGTGATCGTGGATTTGGGTCCGGTGGAGGGCCGGGCGGCGGAGGTGTTCGAGTGTCTGGGGCGGCAGGACCCCGTGCCGCCGCGGGGGGACGCGGTGATCGTGTGAGGCGAGCGGTGCGGTGCGCGGCGGCCGCGCTACCCCGCTCGCGCGGCGCAGGTGTTGGTCGGGGCCGGAGTTGCGCCGCTGGGCGTGCGTTCGGCGGGCTCTTTGACAATCGCAGGTGTGTGCTGCTCGCGGTGTGTGTGCTAGATTGCCGTCGCTCGGCCACTTAGGGCGGCGGCGGTTTCCGCACTCAGATGAGTGCGGCCCCATTGAAGCGGCCGGCCGCGCGCCGAGTTCCGCCCCGGCGGGAGACGTTTCCGCACTCAGATGAGTGCGGCCCCATTGAAGCCCCGGCGTCCCCGGCGGCGGCGTCCCCGGCCCGGCCGGGTTTCCGCACTCAGATGAGTGCGGCCCCATTGAAGCGCGCACCAGTCCAGCCGGTGACGACGGCGCCCGGAGTTTCCGCACTCAGATGAGTGCGGCCCCATTGAAGCGTGGACGGCGTGCGGGCGCTGCAAGTGTTCCCCACGGGTTTCCGCACTCAGATGAGTGCGGCCCCATTGAAGCGAGATCGTCCCCGTAGCGCCGGCCGCGACCTTGCCGAGTTTCCGCACTCAGATGAGTGCGGCCCCATTGAAGCGTCGGACGTAGTGGAAGAGAACGCAGGGTACACCTACTGGTTTCCGCACTCAGATGAGTGCGGCCCCATTGAAGCGCGCAGGCGCCGACCGCCATTGACCTGATTCCGGGCGTTTCCGCACTCAGATGAGTGCGGCCCCATTGAAGCTTGTGGGCCTCTCGCAGATGGACCGCGAGCTGGACGGTTTCCGCACTCAGATGAGTGCGGCCCCATTGAAGCAACCAGTCGGCAGATAGGCGTAGCCGTTACGTTGCAGGTTTCCGCACTCAGATGAGTGCGGCCCCATTGAAGCCAGCCCTGGCCCAGACGGTCGAGCCACGCCGCGAGCGGCGTTTCCGCACTCAGATGAGTGCGGCCCCATTGAAGCGACCCGGGAGCGAAGTGGTTCTTCGTCCGGTTCAAATTGTTTCCGCACTCAGATGAGTGCGGCCCCATTGAAGCGGTATGCCGGGAGAGAATCCGGGGAACCGACTGGAGTGTTTCCGCACTCAGATGAGTGCGGCCCCATTGAAGCCAGGAAATGCCGGCCCGCCGCAGCAGCACGAAGCCGGGTTTCCGCACTCAGATGAGTGCGGCCCCATTGAAGCGACGGAAACCGTCGCCGTTTCACGGTGGAACAATCCGTTTCCGCACTCAGATGAGTGCGGCCCCATTGAAGCGAGACCGCCGCATCGCTGCTGCACGATCTCGGCATGTTTCCGCACTCAGATGAGTGCGGCCCCATTGAAGCTTCGGCAACCAAGCCGTGGGAATCCGGTGGCACCGTGTTTCCGCACTCAGATGAGTGCGGCCCCATTGAAGCTCCGCGACCCACGAGAGCGTGCCCGCCGCGGTCTGGTTTCCGCACTCAGATGAGTGCGGCCCCATTGAAGCTTGAAGGCTGGCGGTCGGACGTCCGCGATGATCGAGGTTTCCGCACTCAGATGAGTGCGGCCCCATTGAAGCGTCTTCGCGGAAGCCGACGCCGAAGGCCGCGCGCTCGCGTTTCCGCACTCAGATGAGTGCGGCCCCATTGAAGCGTCTCGCCGCTATGGGCGGCCGAATGTACGGTCGCTGCGTTTCCGCACTCAGATGAGTGCGGCCCCATTGAAGCCACGCCGGTGCCGTCGCTGCGCTCGTAGGCAAAGAGCGTTTCCGCACTCAGATGAGTGCGGCCCCATTGAAGCGGCGGCGAGCAGACCGAGGCGCTCCCGGGTGGCGCTCGTTTCCGCACTCAGATGAGTGCGGCCCCATTGAAGCTCCGCCTCTGGGGCCTCCGTCCCCTTCTGCTGGCGCGTTTCCGCACTCAGATGAGTGCGGCCCCATTGAAGCACAATCACAATCGTCGCAATGTTGCTCCACGCAGACGGTCTCCGCACTCAGATGAGTGCGGCCCCATTGAAGCGAGATCTGGTACTGGGGCATTGATTTTCTGTTCAGCTCGTTTCCGCACTCAGATGAGTGCGGCCCCATTGAAGCGGGCAGCCGGACATCGATGATGCCCCAGCGCTCGGGCGTTTCCGCACTCAGATGAGTGCGGCCCCATTGAAGCCGGCCGATGTCACGGTCGGGGTGGGCCGCGCCGCTGCGGGTTTCCGCACTCAGATGAGTGCGGCCCCATTGAAGCCCCTCGACGATGTGCACTTCGCGGGGCAAGATGACCACGTTTCCGCACTCAGATGAGTGCGGCCCCATTGAAGCCCGCCCCACGTCGCGTTGTAGGGCACCATGCCGCTCGTGTTTCCGCACTCAGATGAGTGCGGCCCCATTGAAGCCGCGCGAAGGGTATCCGGCACCGCAACGGGTGGCCATGTTTCCGCACTCAGATGAGTGCGGCCCCATTGAAGCAAGTAACCCGTGGGACAGGCCCCCGCCATTTGTGGGGTTTCCGCACTCAGATGAGTGCGGCCCCATTGAAGCGGGAAAAAGAGCCAGCCGCGCACGCCCGAGCTTGCGGCGCGTTTCCGCACTCAGATGAGTGCGGCCCCATTGAAGCAAGAGCGCGTAGGTGTGCGTCAGGCTGCTTGCGCCAGGTTTCCGCACTCAGATGAGTGCGGCCCCATTGAAGCGGCCCGACTGCCGCGACGCAGTTCACCACAAGCGGCGCGGTTTCCGCACTCAGATGAGTGCGGCCCCATTGAAGCTTCGGCGCCCACGCCGTCGCCGACGCGCGGCGTCCAGTTTCCGCACTCAGATGAGTGCGGCCCCATTGAAGCGCCCACCTGATGCGGTCCGCCGCGATGAGGCGGAGGGTTTCCGCACTCAGATGAGTGCGGCCCCATTGAAGCTCCTCGGACACCGGACCGTGCGCTACCGCGCCGATGAGGTTTCCGCACTCAGATGAGTGCGGCCCCATTGAAGCCATAGGGAGGATGTCCCTGTGGGCACTACCATTCACACGTTTCCGCACTCAGATGAGTGCGGCCCCATTGAAGCCACGCGTCCCACGCGCCGCACAAGAACAGCGCGGCGCGTTTCCGCACTCAGATGAGTGCGGCCCCATTGAAGCTTCCTCGCCTCCTGGATCACCGCCTCCGAAGCGTTCTGTTTCCGCACTCAGATGAGTGCGGCCCCATTGAAGCTCGACCAACGGCGGTGCGACCTGGCAGGCCGGAAACGGTTTCCGCACTCAGATGAGTGCGGCCCCATTGAAGCTCCGACCTGCATGTGCTCTCGCGCTATGGGCTCGTACGTTTCCGCACTCAGATGAGTGCGGCCCCATTGAAGCTTGTCGGCGAAGGTGCGCTTCCGCGCGCTGTCGGGGTGTTTCCGCACTCAGATGAGTGCGGCCCCATTGAAGCCGGCCGCGATGTGGTGCCGCACGTGCCGCGGTGGCGGTCGTTTCCGCACTCAGATGAGTGCGGCCCCATTGAAGCGCCGAACGATACGGCCGCGCAACCGCATGCGCCAGAGCGCGTTTCCGCACTCAGATGAGTGCGGCCCCATTGAAGCATGTATCCCGCAGTAGTTGCGAGCATGGATGACCTCCGTTTCCGCACTCAGATGAGTGCGGCCCCATTGAAGCGGCCCCGACGGCGTAGGCGTTCCGGCCCGGCAAGGCTAGTTTCCGCACTCAGATGAGTGCGGCCCCATTGAAGCCTTACGCATGCCGCCCCCTTCGCAGTAGCAACGGCCCGTTTCCGCACTCAGATGAGTGCGGCCCCATTGAAGCCGGATGGTCACTCAACGTCCGCGTCGGAGCGGTCGCGCGTTTCCGCACTCAGATGAGTGCGGCCCCATTGAAGCCAGTCTTCCTTGCCGGCCACGCGGCGCGGCCAGCCCCCGTTTCCGCACTCAGATGAGTGCGGCCCCATTGAAGCCGGCGGTAGCGCCAGCCCATCCCAAGACCGCCCTTGTCGTTTCCGCACTCAGATGAGTGCGGCCCCATTGAAGCGTCTAGCCGCCGCGCTTGGCACCGTGGGGCTGCCGGTTTCCGCACTCAGATGAGTGCGGCCCCATTGAAGCCCTTGCAGATCGAGCGCCTGGCACCGGCGGGGAGAACGTTTCCGCACTGAGATGAGTGCGGCCCCATTGAAGCAGCGCCTCGTAGGCGCTGCGGGCGGCCTCCCAATCTTGTTTGCGCACTCAGATGAGTGCGGCCCCATTGAAGCGACCGCGTGGTGCTCTATCAGACCGACGACGGCATTAGTTTCCCCACTCAGATGAGTGCGGCCCCATTGAAGCACGGCAAGATCGTGGACGCGGCGCGCGGCCTCCGGATCGTAGGCGTGGACTGCGCCGTCAAACCCGAGAACACAGGCGTAGCCGCGGCGGTTCTCCGGGGGTCACGGGTGGAGGTGACCGAGGTTTCCCGGTTTCGCTCTCCCGACGACCGAGCGGCGCAAATTCAGCGCCTGCTGAAGGGGTGGAACAGGGTGCTGATCGCGATGGATGCGCCGCTCGGGTGGCCCGTCGAGCTGGGACGAACGCTCCGAGACCACAGGGCCGGAAAACCTTTGCGGGTTGACCCCGATCAGCTCTTTCGGCGCGAGACGGACCGCTTGGTGCACCGAGATGTTGGGAAACGCCCGCTCGACGTAGGCGCCGATCGGATCGCCCGGACCGCTCATGCGGCGCTCAAGCTTCTCGGGGAGGTCGGCGACCTCCTGGGCCAGGAGATACTGCTCGCCTGGCAGCCTGGCTTCAAGGGCTCCGTGGCGGTCATCGAGGTTTACCCCGCGGCAACCTTGAAGGCTCACGGGATAGAGCCCAGGCGGTACCGCGAGACCAACAAAGCTGCGCGGCAGCGAGCGGCGGCGGCGCGCCATGGCCTCGTGGAGCGGCTCAGACGCGAACTCATCCTCCGAGTCGATACCACGGTGCTCGTGGAAAGTCCCGACGCCTTGGACGCGATCATCTGTATTCTTGCAGCCGCAGACTTCCTGAGGGGGCACTGCATCGCGCCGGAGGACGAACACAGAGCTAAGGCAGAAGGATGGATATGGGTGCGGCGGCCTGAGCCCTGAAGCATGCGGTTTGCCCATATGCGGGTTGGCATGCTGGCCAATATGCGGCCGAAGGCCGATCTTAGATGGTTCCGGTCACCAACCGTGCCACCCTCGGAGGGATCAATGGGCGATCGCACCGGCATCGAGTGGACGGACACCACCTGGAATCCGGTGACCGGCTGCACCAAGGTGAGCGCTGGGTGCGACCACTGCTACGCTGAGGCGCTCGCTCGAAAGCGACTGCGGCGCATCTACCTTGGGCGCCTTCCAGTAGTAGGTGGCTCCGAGAACCGGAGTGACCCCTTCGCGGTTCGGCTGTGGCCCGAGCGACTGTCCCACCCCGCGCGCTGGACCGAGCCCCGGATGATCTTCGTGAACTCGATGTCAGATCTGTTTCACCAAGACGTTCCCGAAGCGTTCGTTCGTCAGGTGTTCGAGGTCATGCTGACGGCGAACTGGCACATCTACCAGGTGCTGACCAAGCGCCCAACACGAGCCGCCAGGTTTTGGGAGCGCAACGCCGGAGGCCTGGGCGGCGGCCTCATCCCCGAGCACATCTGGATAGGCACATCGGTCGAGAACCAAGCCGTGAGCTACAGGATTCGCCACCTGAAGCTTGTGCCAGCCTATGTGCGTTTCCTCTCATGCGAGCCCCTCCTCGGCCCGCTCCGCCTCGATCTGGACGGGATTGCTTGGGTGATCGTGGGAGGTGAAAGCGGTCCGGATCACCGCCCCCTGAATCTCGATTGGGCCCGAGGCATTCGCGACCAGTGTCTCGCCACTGGCGTCCCCTTCTTCTTCAAGCAGGTTGGGGGCAGGACGCCCAAGGCGGGCGGTCGGTTCCTCGATGGTCGCGAGTGGAACGAGTTACCGGCAATCCATGCCACGGCGTAAGCGCTCCGACTACTGCATTCCCGCAAAGGACGATGGCCTGCGCACTCAGGAAGTTGGACCCTGGGCGGAGGACAAGTACCGCCGGTTGGGCATGTACTGCGAGATGTTCGCCACAGCTATGAAGAAAAGGTGGGACGCGCGGGTTTATATTGACCTCTTCGCCGGGCCTGGGTACAGTCGGTTCCGCGGAGCGAGCCGCGTCGTCCTGGGCTCTCCCCTCATCGCGCTGACGGTCCCCGATCCCTTCGACCTATATGTCTTCTGCGAGGCGAACACGGACGCGCTCTCCGCCTTGCGCAAGCGGGTTCAGCGGCACCGTCCCGGTGCACACGTACGATTCGTATCCGGCGATGTTAATGACAACATCGACCGTGTGATCGACGAGATTCCCCCGGACCGCGCTGGCTACCGTGTTCTATCTTTCTGCTTTGTAGATCCCTTCTCGCTTAGCATTCGCTTCGAGACGATCCGGCGCCTCGCCGACGGCCGGGCGATCGACTTCATGATTCTGCTCGCGCTCGGGATGGACGCGAACCGGAACCTGGCGACCTACCTCAGAGCCGAAAGCGACCGTATTGACAGTTTCCTGGGCACTGCCGGGTGGCGGCTGCAATGGGCAGAGGCGCGCAAGCAAGGGGAGCCCTTCATCCCCTTTCTTGCTCGCCGATACTCGGAAGCGATGTCGCAGATCGGTTATCTTCTGACGCCCGTCGAGGAGATGCAGCCAGTTCGGTCGAGACTCAAGAACCTACCGCTCTATTACCTCGCGTTTTTCTCCAAGCACTCGCTCGGAAAGGAGTTTTGGAGCGAGGTTCGAAAGTACGCGACCGAGCAGTTGGGCCTGGGCCTGTAGGGAGGGCTGAAGTCGCCCGACACTTGTGCGGGCATGCCGGGCTGCTGCCGAGCCCCTGTCGGCTGGTGTTGCTATCTTAGACCCGGGTGCGTGACAGGCTCGACTGCGGGGGTGCATGACCCGAGATGGGCGCGCGACCCCTCGGGTTTCGCTTGGGGGACGCCTTGGTCTGCGCCGCCCGCGTCCACGCAGGGCACGTCGGCAAGGGGATGGGCATACCCAACATGCGCCATCTACTGGCGGTGGCGGCGTACCTCGTTCCCTTCCGAGCACTCGCCGCCGAGATCTACGACACGCTTCTCGACCTGTTCCAGGGCACTGGGGGTGCGCCTCCAGATCGTGACCGGCGATCACCGCGACCCGGTGGCCCCGGAGGCTGCCTGCCGGCCAGCGCCCGAATCGCTCGGTCCAGCTTCTTGAGCTGGCCCAGCAGGCGGCGCTCCGCCTCCGAGCCATCCGCCGGCCGCTCCTCGTCTCGCGGCTCGATTTGGGCCCGGTGCGAGTCTGGAAGCCGGCCTGGTTGCGGAGCCTGCGGGTGGAGACGGGCCGCGGTTTTGAGGCGAGGGGGCCAGCGCGGGGGCCTCTCGCCGCGCCAGAGCCCGAAACTCGGCTCGTGGTGATGGAGATCGTTCCCGCAGCGGGCGTTCGTGGCCCGCCTGTCGCAGGCATGTGCGTCGGTTCGGGCGCCGGCCCGCGAGTTTTGCGTCACTCAAGATGGTGAGTAAAAATACTCAATGGCATGAGCAAGGCGCGTGCCCCTTACCGCCGCCCGCAGGCGGCCGAGCTGTCCCGGCGGCTGGCCGAGCCGCGGCGGTTTATCCAGGTGGTGGCGGGCCCGCGCCAGGTGGGCAAGACCACGCTGGTGCGGCAGGTGGCGGAGGGTGTGGGCGCGCCGGTGCGCTACGCGAGCGCCGACGAGCCCGCCCTTCGCCAGCCGGAGTCGATCGCCCAGCGGTGGGAAGCGGCGCCTCGCGGCGCGGGAGGCGGATAGGCGCGGCGCGGTGCTCGTGCTCGACGAGATTCAGAAGATCCGCGGCTGGTCTGAAGTCAAGCGCCTGTGGGACGAGGACACGCGCCGCCGGGGCGCGGCCGGTGGCGGACTGGATCGAATGATGACCGCCTTGACGGAATCCACCGTGGAATCTGCCGCTTCGGCCTGGCTCGAACGCACGGGCGGGCGGGCCGCCCACGGTCCCGACATCGCGCCCGACCTGCCGGCGGCCGAACGGCAGCGCCCCCTGACCCGCTACGTCTGGCTGCTCCAACACGCCGAGCCCGAAGGGCCGGGCGCCATCGCCGCCGCCCTCAAGGCCCGGCGCATCGCGCTGCGCCCCGTGCGGCCCGACCGCGGCGAGCCGGTTCCCGCCGCCCCGGGCGACCCGGCAGGCCCGTGCTCCGCATCTGCCTCGGCGCCCGCCGGCCGTCGCCCTCGTCGCCCTCCTGCACGCGCGGGGCGCGGTCTGGGTGGTTCGCCTGGCTGTTCGTGGAGTGGGGCGACAACTTGTGGATCGCGATCGGCCTGCACTGGTGGATGAACGTCGCGTGGGAGGCGTTCGGGATGGGCGCCACGGCGGTCTCGGGCGCGCCTGCGGTCGAGGCGCTGCGCGCCGCCACCGTGCTCGCGAGCGTCGGGTGGACTGCGGCCATGGCCCGCCGCCGCGGCGGCCCGCGCCTCGGCCGCGCAGCGCTGTGGCGGCAACGGCCGTCGTGAACGACGGCACCGTCCCTACCGCCGCCGCTCCACCACCCGCGGCACCACGGGCGCTCCGGGCGCCAGCAGCTCGAGCCCGCCCACCACCACGGGTTCCCCCGCGCGCACCCCGTCGGCTACCTCCACCCAGCCCGGCGTCCGCACGCCGAGCCGGACCGTGCGGCGCTCCGCCTTGCCTGCGGCCACGACCCACACGAACGTGCCGCCCTCGAGCGGCACCACCGCGTCCTCGGGGATCACCACCGCGCCCGGCCGGACCGCCGTCACCAGCCGCGCCTCGATGAACATGCCGGGCGCGAGCAGCCGCTCGGGGTTCGGCACTCGCGCCTTGACGAGAATCGTCCGGCCGGGGAGCTGCACGCGGGGATCCACGAAATCCACCGTGCCCGTGAAGTCGCGCCCGGGGATCGCCCCGACCCGGAAGGCGACCCGCTGGCCGGGCCGCACCGCCCCGGCGAAGCGCTCGGGGACCGCGAACGCCGCGCGCTGGGGCGAGACGGTCTGGAGCGTCACCAGCCGGGTGGCGGTGGTGACATAGTCGCCGATGCTCACGAACCGCTGGCCCGCGAGCCCCGCGAACGGCGCGCGCACGGTGGTGCGCGCCAGCCGGGTACTCTGGAGCCGGTACTGCGCCTCGGCCGCGCGGGCGGTGGCCTCGGCGCGCTCCAAGTCGGCCGCCGAGGCGGCATTCTCGCGCACCAGCTCGCGCGTGCGCGCCAGGTCCTGCTGCGCCAGATCGCGCTGCGCCGCGAGCTGGGCCACCTGCGCCGCCAGCTCGGCCGAGTCCACCTGAAAGAGCGGCGTGCCCTGCGCCACCTCCTCGCCTTCCCGGAACAGGATCGCCACGATGCGGCCTTCCACCTCCGGCCGGAGCTCGATCGCCTGCACCGCCTCGATCTGGCCCGTGGCCGCGATCTCGTCGCGCACCGTGTCGCGCCGCGCCGCCACGACCTCCACCGGCAGCCCCGGCGGCGCCCCCGGCCCCCGCGCCGGGTCGGCCTTGCCGCCCCGGCAGCCGAACACCGCCGCGAGGGCGAGCACTCCCCGCAACGCTCGTCGCATGGTCATCCGCTCACCGTTCCGCCGGTTCGAAGAGTCGCCGGCCCAAAATGGTCTCGAGCCCCGCCACCGCGAGCCGCGTGGCGTAGCGCGCCTGCACCAGCGCCGCCGCCGCGTCGTCGAGGTCGGCCTGCGCGGTCAGCAGGTCGAGAATGGTGGTGGCGCCCGCCTGGTAGCGCCGCTCCTGCACCCGGTAGTTTTCGCGCGCCACCCGCAGCCCCTCGGCCGCCAGGTCGGCGCTCGCGCGCGCGGTGACGAACCCGTCGTACGCGGCCGTCACGTCGCGCCGCACCGCGCGCTCGGCGTCGTCGCGCGCGGCCCGCGCCACCTCGTGCGCCCCCCGCGCCTCGCTCAGCCCCCGCTCGCGGCGCCCGTTGTCCCACAGCGGGAACGTCACGCCGAGGGTCAGCGCCGAGACGCCGAGCCGGGTGGGCAGGAACCGGTTGTCGTAGCCGATGCGCGTCCACGACAGGGTGGCCTTCGGCAGGTACTCCCCGAAGCGGGCGCGGAACGCGGCCGCCGCGGCGCGCTCGGCGGCCCGCGCCACGCGATAGGCGGGCCCGTCGCGCGCGGCGAGCGCCACCGCCTCGTCGAGCGACAGCGGCAGCGCCTCGGGGAGCAGGGTGTCGAGCGGCGCCGCGTCCACCGGTCCCGCCGCCCCCACCCGACTCCCCAGCGCGAGCCGCGCCACCCGCAGCTCCGTCTCGCGGCGCAGCAGCGCCACCCGCGCCTGCGACAGCTCGAGCCGCAGTTGCAGCGAGTCGGTCTGCACCGCGGCGCCCGACACCACCCGGGCCCGCGCCACGGCGAGCTGCTGCTCGGCGCGCTGCACCCGCTCGCGCGCCACCCGCGCGAGCTCCGCGGCGGCGAGCACGGCGTAGTACTGCGACTCGGTGAGTTGGGCCGCGGCGAAGCGCGCCGCGAGCGCCCCCGCGCGCGCGCCGTCGAGCGCCGCGGCGCTGCGCTGGAGCTCGGCGAGCTTCTGGCCGCCCGTAAAGAGGTCGTAGCTCGCGGTCACCTGCGCCTGCACCGCGTAGCGCTCGGGCCTGAGCGTGGCGAAGTTGAAGAACGCGGGCGTGTTCTCGGTGGCCGTCGCGCCCAGGGTGATGGCGGGGATCACGAACACGGTGAACGCGCTGCGCCGCGCCCAGGCGGCGTTGTCGGCTTGGGCCAGGGCGGCCACGTAGTTCGGGTCGAGCCGCGCCGCGCGCTCGAGCGCCTCGGGGAGCGTGACCACGGGCAGCGTGTCGCCGAGCACCGCCTGGAGCGCCGCGAGCAGGACCAGCATCAGTCGCCCTCCGCGCGGGCGAGCGCCGCCGCGTCGCGCGACGCGCGGGCCCCCAGCCGTACCCGGTCGAGCACGGTGTAGGCCACCGGCACCACGAACAACGTGAGCGCGGTGGAGAAGAAGATGCCGCCCACGATGGCGTAGCCGAGCGGCCGGCGCGACGCCGAGCCGGCGCCGAGCCCGATCATCACGGGGATCGCGCCCATGATCGTGGCCACCGACGTCATGAGGATCGGCCGCAGCCGAATGCGCGCGGCCTCGCGCACCGCGGCCGCGGTGTCGAGCCCCCGGGCCTTGAGCTGGTTCGCGTACTCCACGAGCAAGATCGAGTTCTTGGTCACGAGCCCGATCAGCAGCACCATGCCGATCTCGCTGTACAGGTTGATCGTGCCCCCCGGCCGGTGCAGCAGCGCCGCGCCGAGCAGCGTGGCGAGCGCGCCCGTGACGGCGAGCGGCACGGCCAGCAGCACGGTGAACGGGTGCACCAGCGACTCGAACTGCGCCGCGAGCACCATGAACACCACGAGCAGCGCCACGCCGAAGGCGAAGTACAAGGCGCCCCCCGACTCGCGGAACTCGCGCGAGTCGCCGGCGAGCGCCGTGGTGCTCCCCGGCGGCAGCACCCGCCGCGCCAGCCGGTCGAGCGAGTCGAGCGCCTCGCCCTGGGCGAACGGCGGGACGAGCGAGGCGGAGAGCGTGAACGCGGGGACGCGGTTGAAGTGGTTGATCTGGCGCGGCCCCACCCCCTCGGTCACCTGCGCGAGCGCGCCGAGCTGCACGAGCTGGCCGCCGCGCCCGCGCACGTAGATGCCCGCCATGTCGCCCGGCGTGGCGCGGCGCGCCGGGTCGAGCTGCAGCATCACGTAGTACAGCTTGTCGTTGCGGGTGAAGGTGCTGACGCGGCGCCCCCCGAGGAGCGTTTGGAGCGCCGCGGCGACGTCGCGCACGGGCACGCCCAGGTCCTCCGCGCGGTCGCGGTCGAAGGTCACGCGCAGCTCGGGCTTGTTGACGCGCAAGTCGGTGTCCACGTTGGCGAGCCCCTTGATGGCCCGCGCCCCCGCCACGAACGCGTCCATCGCCTGCGCCAGGCGGGCGAAGTCGGGGTGCTGCACCACGAACTGCACCGGCTGGTTGAACCCGAGCGCGCCCGGCGCGTAGGGGAACGCCTGCACGCCCGCGATGCCGAAGAGCTGCGGGAACAGCCGGGCCGTGAGCTGCTGCACCGTCGTCCGGCGCTCGCTCCAATCCTTGAGGATCACCCCCACGAAGCCGCGGTTCACCCCGCCCGCGAACCCGCCGACGATCGTGAAGTATCCCTGGACCTCGGGCGCCGCGGCGACGACGCGCTCCACCTGGCGCATGTAGCCGTCGGTGTAGGCGAGCGAGGCGCCCTCGGGGGCCGAGGCCGCGACGAGGAAAAAGCCGCGGTCGTCGTCGGGGATCAGCTCTTGCTTCAGGCTGCGGTACAGCGCCGCCGCGAGGGCCACCGTCACGAGCGTGCCCGCCGCCACCGCCCCGCGGTGGCGCAGCGCCCGCCCGAGCAGCGCGGTGTAGCGCTCGGTCACGGCGGCGAAGCCGCGCTCGAGCACCCGGAACACCGCCCCGTGCTCGCGCGGCACCCGGAGCACCTTGGCGCACAGCATCGGCGTGAGCGTGAGGGCCACGAACCCCGAGATCACCACGGCGCCGGCGACCGCGATGCCGAACTCGCTCAGCAGGCGCCCGGTGGCGCCCCGCAAAAAGCCGAGCGGCGTGAACACCGCCACGAGCGTGACCGTCGTGGCGATCACGGCGAAGCCGATCTCGCGGATGCCGTTCACCGCCGCCTCCTCGGGCGGCTCGCGGAGCTCTTCCTGGTGGCGGTAGGCGTTCTCGAGCACGATGATCGCGTCGTCCACCACGATGCCGATCGCGATGGTCAGGGCGAGCAGCGTGAAGTTGTTGATCGAGAACCCGAGGAAGTACATGATCGCGAACGTCGCGACGATCGACGCGGGGATGGCGAGCCCGGGGATGATCGTGGCCCGCAGGTTCCGCAGGAACACGAAGATGATGAGCACGACGAGTATCGCCGCGATCAGCAGCGTGAGCCGGGCGTCGGAGATCGAGTGGGTGACGAACACCGAGCCGTCCCACGCGATCTCGAGCTTCACGCCCGGGGGCAGCGTCTGCTGGATGCCGGGGAGGGCCGCGCGGATGCGCCGCGCCACCTCGATGAGGTTCGCCTTCGACTGCCGCACCACGCCGATGGCCACGGCGGGGTTGCCGTCGTAGCGGAAGATCGAGCGCGCGTCTTCGGGGCCGAGCTCGACGCGCGCCACGTCCCTGAGCTTGACGAGCTGCCCGCCCTGGCTCGCCACCGCGAGCTCGCCGAACTCCTGCGGCGTCTTGAGCTCGCCGAGCGAGCGGACCGAGAACTCGCGCCGGGACGATTCGATACGGCCCGCCGGGATCTCGACGTTGCGCGCCGTGATGGCGTTTTCGACGTCCTGCACCGTCAGGGCGCGCGCCGAGAGCGCCGCGGGGTCGAGCCACACGCGCATCGCGAAGCGCCGCTCGCCGTACACCCCGGCGCTGCCCACGCCGGGCAGGCTCTGGAGCCGCGCCTTGACCAGCCGGTCGGCCACGTCGGAGAGCTGCATCAGGTCGTAGTTCGGGCTGCTCAGCGCCAGCCAGAAGAACGGCTGCGCGTCGGCCTGCTGCTTCGCGATCACCGGCTCGAGGACGTCCTCGGGCAGCCGTCCCCGCACCCGCGAGACCTTGTCGCGCACGTCCTGCGCCGCCACGTCCACCGGACGGTCGAGCGTGAACTCGAGCGTGATGTTCGACACCTCCTCTTGCGAGGTGCTGGACAGGGTGCGCAGGCCCTGGATGGTGGACAGCTCCTCTTCGAGCACGTCGGTCACCGCGGTTTCCACGACCTGCGCGCTGGCGCCGGGCAGCTCCGTGGTCACCGAGATGATCGGGGGGTCGATGTCGGGGAGCTCGCGCACGGCGAGGCGCGCGTACCCGATCGCGCCGAACAGCACCAGCGCCGCCGAGAGCATGCTGGCGAGGACGGGACGGCGGATCGCGGTTTCGGAAAGCTTCATGATTGAGCCGGGGAACGCGCCTCGGGGCGGAAAAGTTTCAGGATCGAGCGGCCCGAAAGCCTACCGAAAGCGGCGCGAAAACGGAAGGGCTACCGCTGGCACCCCGGGCAGAACGTCGTCGCCCGCAGGTCCACGGCGTGCGTGGTGACGAGCCGGCGCCCGCAGCGCACGCAGGGCTCGCCCCCGCGGCCGTACACCTTGAGCGCGAACTGGAACCGGCCCGTCCCGCCCGTGCCGGTGCGGTAGTCGCGCACCGTGGTGCCGGCCGCGGCCACGGCCCGCTCGAGCACCCCGGTCACGGCCGCGTGGAGCCGGGCGAACTCCTCGAGCGACAGCCGGTCGGTGGGCCGGGAGGGGTCGATGCCCGCCTCGAACAGCGCCTCGTTGGCGTAGATGTTGCCCACGCCCGCAAGGCGGCGCTGGTCCATGAGGGCTTTCTTGATGGCCACCCGCGTGCCGCGGAGCCGGGCGGCGAGCGCGAACGGCGTGAACGTGGGCTCGAGCGGCTCGGGGCCGAGCCGCGCCGTGTAGGCCGCCCAGCCGCGCTCGTCGAGCAGCCACACGGTGCCGAGCCGCCGCACGTCGCGGTACACGAACACCCGGCCGTCGTCGAGAGTGCAGGTGAGCACCGCGTATTTCGCGTCGTCGCGCCCGAGGGGGCGGTCATAGACGATCAGGGCGCCGGTCATGCGGGGCTGCACCACCAGGCGGTGGCCGCTCGCGAGCCGGAACACGGCGTGCTTCGCGCGCCGGCTCACCTCGTCGATCGCGTTGCCGGCGAGGGTGCGGAGCAGCCGCGGCTTGGACACCCGGCGCAGCACGTCGGTCTTCGCGAGCCGGGCGCGCGCGATGCGCCGCCCCTCGAGCCGCGGGGCGAGCTCGCGCACGATGGTCTCAACCTCGGGGAGTTCCGGCACTCGCTTCGGCCCCGGCACGCGCGAGCTCCCGCCACCCGATGTCGCGCCGGTACACCTTGCCGGGAAACGCGATCCGCTCGCATGCCGCGCGGCTGCGCTGCGCCGCCTCGGCCACCGTGGCGCCGAGCGCCGTCACCGTGAGCACCCGGCCGCCGGCCACGCGCAGCGTCCCGTCGGCGCCGCGCGCCGTGCCGGCGTGGAAGACGAGCGTCCCGGGCTCCAGGTCGCGCGGGATCTCGATCGCGGCGCCGAGCTCCGGCCGCTCGGGATAGCCGGGCGCGGCGAGCACCGTCGCCACCGCGGCGCGCAGCGGCTCGAGCCGCGCCGCGTCGGGCCGCCAGCCGCCGGTCGCGATCTCGAGCAGATGGCGCGTCACCCCCGGCACGAGCGGCAACACCGCCTGCGCCTCGGGGTCGCCGAGCCGGCAATTGAACTCGAGCACCAACGGCCGGCCGCCGGGCGCGATCATCAGCCCGGCGTAGAGCACCCCGCGATACGGCGTGCCGCGCCGGGCCAGGGCCGCGAGGACGGGCGCGATCACCTCGCGCTGCACCCGGTCGTACAGCGCCGGGGTGGCGAGGCTCACCGGGCAGTAGGCGCCCATGCCGCCGGTGTTGGGCCCCGTGTCGCCCTCGCCCAGCCGCTTGTGGTCCTGCGCCGCCGGCAAGAGCAGCGCCCGCTCCCCGTCGGCGAGGGCGAGCACCGACAGCTCTTCGCCGTCCAGGAACTCCTCGATCACGATCTCCTCGCCCGCCGGGCCGAGGGCGCGCTCGCCGAGCAGGGCGCGGGCGGCCGCGGCCGCCTGGGCGCGGGTCGCGCACACGGTGACGCCTTTGCCGCCCGCGAGCCCCGAGGCCTTCACCACGAGAGGCTCGGGATGGCCGGCGATGTAGGCGAGGGCGGGCTCGAGCGCGGTGAACGCGCGGGCGCGCGCGGTGGGGACGCCGGCCTCGCGCATCAGGTCCTTGGCGAACGCCTTCGACCACTCGATGCGCGCGGCGGCGCGGTCGGGCCCGAGCACCGCGTGGCCCGCCGCGCGCAGCCGGTCGGCGAGCCCGGCGGCGAGCGGCGCCTCGGGCCCCACCAGGGTGACGTCAATGCGGTGCGCGCGCACCGCCGCCGCGAGGTCCTCGACGGCCGTGGCGGGGATGTCGAGGTTCGTGCCGAGCTGGGCGGTCCCGGGGTTGCCGGGCGCGGCGAAGAGTTCCGCGTCGGGCGCGTCGCGCTTCACCGCCCAGGCGAGCGCGTGCTCCCGGCCGCCTCCGCCCACCACCAGGACTCTCACTTCTTCTTGAGCGCGTCCGCGAACGCCCGGGCGGCCCGCTTGGCGGTGTCCACCACGTCGTCCACGACGGCCTTCGCCTCCTTCATGTAGTACTCGCGCGCGGCGTCGAGATCGCGCTCGAACGGCCGCCGCTCGGCCTCGGGCCCGCGCCGGGGATACTCGCCGCCCACGATGCGCTCGTAGGCGCCGCTCGCGATCCAGCGGTCGAGCTCGGCCGTGCGCAGCGTGTTGAAGGGGTGGGTGCGGTCGAGCGTGTTGAGCACCTGGAAAATGCGGTCCAGCGCCCCGCCCCCCTCCTCGTACTCCCGCGCCTGCGCGAGGAAGGCGTCGAGGTCGGTCTGCGCCGCGTCGCCGCCGCCCGCCAGCTTGAGGAACATGCGGAGCGCGGCGCGCGGGTCCTGCGCGGCGAGCAGCCCCGCGCGGTCGGCCGAGAGCTCGCTCTTGCGGTACCACTCGAGCAGCGCGATGCGCACCGGGAGCAGGGCGATCCCTGCGAGGAAGGGGAGCGACGCGAAGCTCACGTTGAGGATCAGGATGAGGATCGTGCGGTACAGGGCGTGCCCCGAGATCACGTGCCCCAGCTCGTGGCCGAGCAGCACGCGCAGCTCGTCGTCGTCGAGGAGCCGCAGCGCCCCCGAGTTGAGCACGATGAACGGCCGCTCCATGCCGAAGGCGCCGGCGTTGGCGAACGGCGTCTGCGACACGAACAGCTCGGGCCGCTCCGGCCAGTCCATCGAGGCGAGCACGTCGGTGTAGAGCTGGTTCAGGCGGGGGAACTGCGTCGGCCCCACGCGCACCGCGTCCGCCTGGAAGAGGAGCCGCACCCCCCGCTCGCCCACGAACCCGTAGATCTTCTTCACCACCTCGTCGAACCCGGGCACCGCGCGCACCGCCTGGAGCGCGGCGCGGTCGGCGGGATGCTCCCAGGCGACGGGCGCGATGGCCGTGAGCACCCGGCGCGGCCGCGCGGCCGGCAGGTTCGTGGGTTCGGTCATGCGCGCCTCCTTTCCCCTTTCACCTTACTTCCCCTTTTCCCCTTTCCCGTCTTTCCTCCCGCCTCCCCCCTCACCCCTCCAGCGCCTGCTCGAGATCCGCGATCAGGTCGTCCGCGTCCTCGATCCCCACCGAAAGCCGCACCAGGCTGTCGGTGAGCCCCAGGGCGCGGCGCTCCTCGGCGGGCACGCTCGCGTGCGTCATCGAGGCGGGGTGGCCGATCAGGCTCTCCACGCCCCCCAGCGATTCCGCCAGCGCGAACACCCGGGTGCGCTCCACCAGGCGGCGCGCCCGCTCCGCCGAGCCGAGCTCGATCGCGATCATCCCGCCGAACCCCTGCATCTGGCGGCAGGCGAGGTCGTGCTGCGGGTGCGAGGGGAGCCCGGGGTAGTACACGCGCTCCACGCGGCGATCGTGCGCCAGCCACTCGGCGATGCGGCGCGCGTTGGCGTCGTGCTGGCGCATCCGCAAGGGTAGCGTCTTCAGGCCGCGCGCGCACAGCCAGCAGTCGAACGGTCCCGGCACCGCGCCCGCGGCGTTCTGGACGAACCCGAGCCGCTCGGCGAGGTCGTCGCGATTCACCACCAGCATCCCGCCCACCATGTCGCTGTGGCCGTTCAGGTATTTGGTGGTGGAGTGCAGCACCACGTCGGCCCCGAACTCGAGCGGCCGCTGGAAGCAGGGGGTGGCGAAGGTGTTGTCCACCACGAGCAGCGCGCCCGCCGCGCGCGCCACCTCGGCGGCGCGCGCCAGGTCGCACAGCCGCAGCATGGGGTTGGTGGGGGTCTCGACGTACACCATGCGCGTGCGCGGCGTGACGGCGGCGGCCAGCCGCTCGGGGTCGCTCGTGTCGGCGAAGGTGAACGCGAGCCCGTGCCGCGCCCAGAGCTCGGTCATCTGGCGGTAGGTGCCGCCGTACACGTTCGCCTCGCACACCACGTGATCGCCGGCGGCGAGCAGCTTGAGCACCGCGTCGAGCGCGGCGAGCCCCGAGGCGAAGGCAAAGCCGTGGCGCCCCCCCTCGAGCGCCGCCACGGCGCGCTCCAGCACCTCGCGCGTGGGGTTGCGGGTGCGGGCGTACTCGTAGCCCTTGTGGCGGCCCAGCCCCTCCTGGATGTAGGTCGAGGTCTGGTAGATGGGCGGCATCACGGCCCCCGCCAGGGGGTCGGCGGTGTGGCCCGCGTGCACCGCCCGCGTGCCCAGCCGGCCCGCGAGGTCGGGGGCCGAGACCTTGGTCATGGCGGGAACGTAAGGGCGGCTTCCGCGCCGAGCAAGCGATCGGTACGTTAGGCGGCCATGACCCCCGCCGACCCGATGCCCTGTCTGGTGGTGGACGACGAGCCGCGCCTGCGCCGGGTGCTGGTGCGCCTGCTCGAGGCGCAGGGGTTTGCCTGCGCCGAGGCGGGCTCCGGCACCGAGGCGCTCGCGCAGCTCGAGCGCGCCCCGGTCCCGCTCGTGATCTCGGACATCCGCATGCCCCAGATGGACGGGATCACCCTCTTGAAGGAGATCGTCGCGCGCTGGCCCGACACCGCCGTCGTCGTCGTCACCGCGGTGGCGGAGGTGGAGAGCGCAGTCGCCTGCCTCCAGCTCGGCGCCCTCGATTACATCGCGAAGCCGTTCCACCTCGAGGAGGTGCGCGCCCGGGTGATGCAGGCGCTCGACAAGCGCCGGCTGATCCTCGAGAACCGCATGTACCAGCGCCACCTGGAGGAACGGGTGCGCGAGCAGGCGCGCCGCATCGAGGAGCTGTCGCTCGAGCGGTTGCAGGCGCTGGTGCACGCCCTGGAGGAGAAAGATCCCTACCTCCGCGGCCACTCGATGCGCGTGGCGGGCTACGCCGTGGGCATCGCGCGCGAGCTGGGGCTCGACGGGGCGACGCTGGACGCCATCGCGCTCGGCGCCGAGCTGCACGACCTGGGGAAGATCGGGGTGAGCGAGGCGGTCCTCCACAAGCCCGGCCCACTCACCGACGCGGAATACCGCCACATCATGGAGCACCCGGTGATCGGCGCGCGCATCCTCGCCCCGCTGATGCGCGACGCCCCCGCGGCGCTCGCCATCGTGCGCTCGCACCACGAACGGCTCGACGGCCGGGGCTTTCCCGACGGCTTGAAGGGCGAGGCCATCCCGCTCGAGGTGCGCATCGCCACCGTGGCCGACTCGTTCGACGCCATGACGAGCCTCCGGCCCTATCGGCCGGCGCTGTCGGTGGCGCGGGCGCTCGCCGAGCTCGAGGAGGGGAAGGGGGTGCAGTTCGACGCGCGGGCGGTGGAGGCGTTCCGCGCGGCGTTCCCCGACGCGAGCCGCCTGCCGGTGACCGCGCCCGCCGTGCGGCCGCTGCACCTGCCGGGCCCCGCCGCGTCCGATTGACGCGCCCCCGCCGCGTTTCTACGTTGCCGCCATGACCGGAACCCTCATGGTGGGCGTGTCCGGCGTCCGCGGGATCGTGGGCAGCGATCTCACCCCGGCCGTCGTGGCGCGCTACGCCCGGGGGTTCGGCCGCTGGGCGCGGGAGCGCGGCGCGCGGGTGGTGGTGGGGCGCGATTCGCGCGCGTCAGGGCCGGCGTTCGCCCGGGCGGCGGCGGCGGGGCTCGCGGCCGCGGGCTGCCGGGTGATCGACGTGGGCGTGGTTCCCACCCCCACCGTCCAGCTCGCCGTGACCCACCACGGCGCGGGGGGCGGCATCGCGATCACCGCGAGCCACAACCCGATCGAGTGGAACGCCCTGAAATTCATCGGGCCGGACGGCATCTTTCTCGATGCCGCGGACGGCGCCCGCGTGCAGGCGCTCGCGGCGGCGGAGCCCGACGCCGACATCGGGACGGGGAGCGGCGGCGAAGAGGCCGCGCCGGTCGAGCGCGACGCGGACGCGGTGGAGCGCCATCTCGCCGCGGTGCTCGCGCTCCCGGTCGTGGACCGGGCGGCGATTCGGGCCCGGGGCTTCACCGTCGCGCTCGACGCGGTGCGGGGGGCAGGGGGTCCGATCATGCGGGCGCTGCTCGAGCGGCTGGGCTGCCGGGTGGCGGGCGTGCACCTCGAGCCGGACGGGCGCTTCCCGCGCGCGCCCGAGCCCCTCCCCGAGCACCTGGGGGAGCTCGCCGGGCTGGTGCGCGCGGCGGGGGCCGAGGTGGGGTTCGCCGTGGACCCCGACGGCGACCGGCTGGCGATCGTGGACGAGCGCGGCGCGCCGATCGGCGAAGATTACACCCTCGCCTTCGCGGTGCGGGCGGTGCTGGGCGGCGGGCCGGAGACGGGAGACGGGCGGCGGGTGGTGGTGTGCAACCTGTCGACCAGCCTCGTGGTGGACGACGCGGCGCGCGAGTGCGGGGCGGCGGTGGTGCGCACGCCCGTGGGCGAGGCGCACGTGGCGCGGGCGCTCGTCGCGCTGGGCGCGGCGATCGGGGGGGAGGGGAACGGCGGGGTGATGTATCGCGCGCTGCATCCCGGGCGCGACGCGCCGGCGGCGGCGGCGCTGGTGCTGGCGCTGCTCGCGCGCACCGGGCGGCGCGTGAGCGAGCTCGTCGCCGCGGCCCCGCGCTACGCGATCGTGAAGGCGAAGGTGGCGCGGGGCCCCGCGCTCGCCGAGGTGTACGCCGCGCTGCGCCGCCGCTTCGCGGACGCGGAGGCGGACACGCAGGACGGGCTGCGGCTCGCCTGGCCGGGGCGGTGGCTGCACGTGCGGCCGTCGAACACCGAGCCCGTCATCCGGCTGATCGCCGAAGCGCCGACGCTCGAGGCGGCGCGGCAACTCGTGGACGAGGGACGAACCCTATGTGCGGCATCGTAGGCTATACCGGCCAACGCCAGGCGGCGGGGCTCCTGCTCGAAGGGTTGAAGCGGCTCGAGTACCGCGGATACGACTCCGCGGGGCTCGCCGTGGTGTGCGACGGGCGGATCGAGGTGCACAAGGCGCCGGGCAAGATCGGCGCGCTCGAGAAGGCGCTCGCGGGCGCGCTCCCGGCGGGCCGCACCGGGATCGCCCACACCCGCTGGGCCACGCACGGCGCGCCCAACACGGCGAACGCCCACCCCCACACCGACTGCGGCGGCACCCTGGCGCTCATCCACAACGGGATCATCGAGAACGCCGGGCCGCTGCGCACGGCGCTCGGACAGCGCGGCCACGTGTTCCGCTCCGAGACCGACACCGAGGTGCTCGCCCATCTCATCGAGGAGCTGCTCGCCGCGGGGGCGTCGCTCGTGGACGCGGTGGCGGGCGCGCTGCACCAGGTGGAGGGGACCTACGGGATCGCCGTCGTGTCGACCCGCGAGCCCGACACCATCGTGGCGGCGCGGCACGGCTCGCCGCTCCTCGTGGCGATCGGCGCGGGCGAGAACTTCGTCGCCTCCGACGCCTCCGCGGTGCTCGCCCACACGCGCTCGGTGGTGTACCTGGACGACGGCGAGCTGGCCGTGGTGCGGCCCGACGACTATCACGTCCTCGATCTCGACGCGGTGGAGAAGGCGAAGACCGTGACGCGCGTGGACTGGGACCTCGCCACCATCGAGCGCGGGGGCTACGCGCACTTCATGCTCAAGGAGATCATGGAGCAGCCGGAGAGCCTGCGGAACACCCTGCGCGGCCGGCTGCTCGAGGAGGAGGGCACCGCCCGGCTCGGGGGCTTGAACCTCACCGACGAGCAGCTGCTCCAGGTGAACCGCGTGGTGTTCACCGCCTGCGGCACGTCGTGGCACGCGGCGCTGATCGGCGAGTACATGATGGAGGAGCTCGCCCGCGTTCCGTCCGAGGTCGAGTACGCCTCGGAGTTCCGCTACCGCAATCCCATCGTGGACGAGCGCACCCTGGTGGTGGGGATCTCGCAGTCGGGGGAGACGGCCGACACGCTGGCCGCGCTGCGCGAGGCCAAGCGCCGCGGCGCCCGCACCATCGGGCTCGTGAACGTGGTGGGCTCGACCATCGCGCGCGAGGTGGACGGCGGGATCTACCTGCACGCCGGGCCCGAGATCGGCGTCGCCTCCACCAAGGCGTTCACGAGCCAGATCGCGGCGCTCGCGCTCCTCACCCTGGCGATGGGCCGGCTGCGCGCGCTCTCGATTCTCCAGGGGCGCGAGGTGGTGCGGGCGCTCGCCCGGCTGCCCGAGCTCGTGGCCCGGGTGCTCGCCAAGGCGCCGGAGGTCGAGCGCATCGCCGAGCGGATGATGCGCGCCGGCAACGTGCTCTATCTCGGGCGCGGCTACAATTTCCCGGTGGCGCTCGAGGGCGCGCTCAAGCTCAAGGAGATCGCCTACGTGCACGCCGAGGGCTACCCGGCGGCCGAGATGAAGCACGGCCCCATCGCGCTCATTGACGATCTCATGCCCGTGGTGTTCATCGCGCCGCAGGACGCCGTGTATCAAAAGGTGGTGTCCAACGTGGAGGAGGTGAAGGCGCGGGGCGGGCGGGTGATCGCGGTGGTGACCGAAGGCGACACGGGCGTGGCGCGGCTCGCCGACCACACGATCGAGGTGCCGGAGACGCTGGACGCGCTCACCCCGGTGCTCACCGTGCTGCCGCTCCAGCTCCTCGCCTACTACATGGCGGTGCGCCGCGGCTGCAACGTGGACCAGCCGCGCAACCTGGCGAAGTCGGTGACGGTAGAGTAGGGACGGGGGCGGGCCGGTGCGGGTGGTGCTCCAGCGCGTCTCCCGCGCCGAGGTGCGGGTGGGCGGCCGGGTGACGGGGAAGATCGGGACCGGGTTCCTCGTGCTCGCGGGCTTCGCCCCGGGCGACGGCGAGGCCCAGCTCGCCTGGATGGCCGACAAGGTGCTCGGCCTGCGGCTGTTCGCCGACGCCGAGGGCAAGATGAACCGCTCGCTCGCCGAGGTGGGGGGCGGGGTGCTCGTGGTCTCGCAATTCACGCTGTACGCCGACGCGAGCAAGGGGCGGCGCCCGAGCTTCACCGCCGCCGCGCCTCCCGAGGTGGCGGTGCCCCTCTACGAGCGGTTCGTGGCGCTGTTGCGGGAGCGGGGGGCGGCGGGCGGCACGCCGGTGGCGACGGGAGAGTTCGGCGCCATGATGGAGGTGGAGCTCGTGAACGACGGTCCCGTGACCCTCGTCCTGGAGCGGTGACCGCCGCGCCCGAGGCGCCGATCGTGCTCGCGTCCGCCTCGCCCCGGCGCCGCGAGCTGCTCGCGATGCTCGGCATCCCGTTCCGCGTGGTGGTCCCGGACGTGGACGAGACGCCGCGGCCGTCCGAGCTCCCCGAGGCGTACGTGACGCGCCTGGCGCGCGAGAAGGCGCGGGCGGTGGCGGCGCGCGAGCCGGGCGCGGTGGTGCTCGCCGCCGACACGACGGTGGTGCTGCGGGGCCGGATGTTCGGCAAGCCCGCGACCCCCGAGGAGGCGGCGGCGATGCTGCGCCGGCTCCAGGGGCGCCGCCACCAGGTGCTCACCGCCGTGGCGGTGGCGCGCGACGGCCGCGTGGAACACGCCCTCGACGCCACCGACGTGACGTTCCGGCGCGCGAGCGACGAGGAGATCGCCCGCTACGTGGCGACCGGGGAACCGCTCGACAAGGCGGGCGGCTACGCGATCCAGGGCAAAGGCGCCGCCCTGGTCGAGGGGATCCGCGGCGACTTCTTCGGCGTGATGGGGCTGCCCGTGCGGCTCGCGCTCGCGCTGCTCGAGCGCTTCGGCGTGCCTTACCGCTTCACCCGGTAAACGGGGATCTTCTTCGACTTCCCCTTCACCTGGATGCCCTCGAGCGGCTCGACGGTCGGCGGGTGCTTGAGGGCCCGGTAGAACGGCTCGGAGACGAGGATCTCGTTCGCTCCCGCCGAGTCGCACAGCCGCTTGGCGGTGTTGACCGCGTCCCCGATGACGGTGTACTCGAGCCGCCGGTCGGATCCGATGTACCCGGCGAACACCTCGCCGAAGTTGATCCCGATCCCGATGCCGAGCTGCGGCCGCCCCTGCGCCTTCCATTTGGCGTTGAGCTTCTCGAGCGCCGCGAGGTGGTCGAGGGCGCACGCCATGGCGCGATCGGCGTCGTCTTCGCGGGCGATGGGGGCGCCCCACAGGGCCATGATGGCGTCGCCCATGAACTTGTCCAGCGTGCCGCCGTGCTCGAAGACGAGCTCCACCATTTCGGTGAAATATTCGGTGAGGAGCCTGGCGATCGTATCCGGGCTCATGGTCTCGGACAGCGGCGTGAAGTTGCGGATATCGGAAAAGAAAATGAACACCGGCCGCTTCTGGCCGCCCAGTTGGACCGCGCCCTCCTGCTGGGCGATCTGGGCGGCGAGATTGGGCGCGAAGAAGCGCTGGAAGTTGGACAGCACCAGCGCCTCGCGGCGCAGCCGCTCGGAGCGCTGCGAGTTCTCGATCGCCACCGCGGCGAGCGACCCGAAGGCGATGAGAAACTTGAGGTCGTCGTCCGAAAAGGAGTGCGTGGCCGTGAGGTTGTCCACGTACAGGATGCCCAGCACCTTCTGGTCGGTGCCGATCAACGGCGTGCACATGGCGCTGCGCACGCTCTGGAGCACGATGGACTTACCCTTGAAGCGCTCGTCGGCGGCGGTGTTGTCGGACAGGATGGCGACGCGGTCCTCGACCACCTTGCGCGCGATGGACTGGGGGACGTGCTTGGCGGCGGACGAATGCGCCGTCCGGCCCTTGGAGATGCGGGGCACGAGCTCCCCCGAGGGCTCCTCGAGCAGCAGGATGGACACCCGGTCCACGTTCATCACCTGGAAGGTGAACTCGACCACCTTGTCGAGCAGCCGGTCGAGCTCCTGCTGGCGCGACAGCTCCTTGGAGATCTCGAGCAGCAGCTCGAGCTTCTTCTCGCGCAGCTCCTCGGCCGAGCGGGCGGCGACCTTGAGGTGGGACGCGCCCGAGGCGCCGCCCGGCCCGCCGGCCACGATCGCCGGGACCCCGCCCGAGGCCCCGACGGGAAGCTGCCGCACGATCGTGCTTCCCGGCCTGGCGCCGGGGAACTCGGCCGACACGGGCGGCGCCACCTGCGCCCGCGGCGGGGGCGGCGCCACCCGCTTGACGCGGAACGCCACCTTGCCGAAGGCGACGATGTCGTTCTCGCCGGCCACCGCCTCGGTGACGCGCGCGCCGTTCAGAAAGGTCCCGTTCGACGAGCCGACATCGCGAATCTTGACGCCGTCCTCGACCAGCGAAACCTCGGCGTGCCGGCGGGAGATGGTGGGATCGTAGATGGGAACGTCGCTCGTCACCGCGCGGCCGACCAGCACGGTGCGGCCGGGCGGCAGGTCGATCGCCTGCTCGCCCGTGGTGCTCAGCAGCTTGAACACAGGGTCACAATATTAGGGGGCCTCGCCCGCCCGCGCGAGCGCCAGGGCGCGGAGCACCGCCTGCGCCTTCGCCTCGGTCTCGAGGAACTCGCGCGCCGGGTCGGAGTCGGCCACGATTCCCGCGCCCGCCTGCACCACCACGCGGTCCTTGAGCACCAGCGCCGAGCGGATCGCGATCGCGGTGTCGAGATTCGCGGCGCCCCAGCTCGCGTAGCCGACCGCGCCGGCGTAGGGGCCCCGGCGCTCGGGCTCGAGCTCGTCGATGATCTCCATCGCGCGGACCTTGGGCGCCCCGGTCACGGTGCCCGCCGGGAAACACGCCCGGAACACGTCGAGCGCGTCGTAACCGTCCCGCACCGTTCCCCGGACCTCGCTCACCAGGTGCTGCACGTGCGAGTAGCGCTCGATGGCGAGCTGCTCGGTCACCCGCACCGTGCCGAACCGCGCCACGCGGCCCACGTCGTTGCGCCCCAGGTCCACGAGCATCAGATGCTCGGCGCGCTCCTTCTCGTCGGCGGCCAGCGCGCGGGCCAGCGCCTCGTCCTCTTCGGGGGTCCGGCCCCGCGGCCGCGTGCCGGCGATCGGCCGCACCGTCACCTCGCGCCCCTCCACCCGCACCAGTACCTCGGGCGAGCTGCCCACGAAGGCGAACTCGTCGAACGCGAGGTGGAAGAGATAGGGGGCGGGGTTGAGCGCCCGGAGATAGCGGTACAGCCGCAGCGGATCCACCGCCCCCGGGGCCTCCTGGCGGCGCGACAGCACGGTCTGGAAGGTGTCGCCCGCCGCGATGTAGTCGAGCACCCGGGCCACGTCGCGCTCGAACCGCTCGCGCGGGTAGCGCGACTCGGTGCGCACCGGCGGCGGGTTGTCGGCGATGGCAAGGGGCTCGAGCGGATGGGGGCCCCGCAGCCGCCCCGCCAGCTCCTCCAGCCGCGCCAGCGCCGCGTCGTAGCGGCGCAGCCGCTCGGCGGGCGGCGCGGCGGCCGGCACCTCGACGTTCGCCACCACGATGGCGCGCCCGAACAGGTTGTCGAGGATCACCACCGTGTCGGCGATCATCAGGACGGCGTCGGGGACGCCGAGGGTGTCGGGCGGCGGGGCGGGGAGGCGCTCGATCGTCCGCACCAGGTCGTACCCGAGGTAGCCGACCGCCCCCCCGGTGAACCGCGGCAGGCCCGGGACGGCCACCGCCGGCAGCGCCCGCAGCCGCTCGGCCAGGTGGCCGATCGGGTCGTCGGTCTCCCCGGCCGGCCGCCATCCGGTCTCCGGCGTCCAGCGCTCGACCCCGCGCCCCCGGTAGCGCCACACCTCGCGCGGCTCGGTGCCGAGAAACGTGTAGCGGGCCCAGCGCTCCCCGCCCACCAGCGACTCGAGGAGAAACGCGAACGGAGGCCGGGCGATCTTCACGAACGCGGCGAGCGGAGTGTCGGCGTCGAGCACCACCTCGCGCACCACCGGCACCATGCCGCCGCAGGGGGCGCTGGCGGCGCGCGCGGCGCGGTCGAGGAAGGCGTCGCGGGCGTCGCTCATCCGCGGGGGAGCGGGGTAGGCAAGACATGCGCCGTTGCCCGGCCCCGCGGGAGCCGCGAGATTTCCCGCCGATGCGCCCCGCGCCCGCGGCCGCCCGCGCCGTCGCCCTGATCGCCGCCGCCGCTGCTGCCGCCGCTGCTGCCGCCGCCCTCGCCGCCCTCGCTCCTGCCGCGGCCGCCCAGGCGTGGAACTCCGACGCCGCCCTCGCGCTCGCGCGCCGCGCCATCCTGCGCCGCGCTGGCGCCGCCGCCGACACCGCTCTCCGCGATTACCAGGCCCAGGCCCACGGGTTCCTCTTCTTTCTCGGCGCCTTCGGCGAAGGGCTCGCCGAGCCGCCGCGCCTCATCAAGGCCGACCAGCTGGAGCTGGAAGTGTACTGGAAGGCGCCCGCGAGCAGCAAGCAGCGCGTCGTCGGCTGGCGCGACCAGGCCCAGCTCCCCACCGACATCGCCTACCACCGCGACCACCTCGGCATCATCCAGAACAATTTCGGGCCGGCGATCCGCCTCGGCGAGGGGGACGAGGTGCGCGACGTGCCGCACCCGCTGTCGCTCGGCGGGCTCGCCGCCTACGACTTCGCCCTCGGCGACACCACGATCATCGCCTTCCCGGGCCGCGAGGTCCGCGTCGTCGCCCTGCGGGTCCGCCCCAAGGAGTTCGACCTGCCGCGCATCGTGGGCACCCTGTATGTGGACGCCGAGACGGCCGACCTGGTGCGCATGGCGTTCAATTTCACCCCGCGCGCCTACCGCGACCCGCAGCTCGAGGACGTGAGCATCGTGCTCGACAACGCCCTGTGGGAGCAGCGCTGGTGGCTTCCCTATCGCCAGGAGATCGAGATCCGCCGCCGCGCCACCTGGCTCGACGTGCCCGCCCGCGGCATCATCCGCGGCCGCTGGGAGATCGACGGCTATCGCTTCAACCTGGGGCTCCCCGCGAGCCTGTTCGCGGGCGACGAGATCGCGTTCCTTCCCAAGGCGGCCCGCGACACGTTCCCGTGGCCCGTGCCGCTCGACGCCGCGATTCAGGACGTCGCCGAGCCGGTGCGCGAGAACGACCTGGCGCGGGTGCGCGCCGAGGTCGAGCGGATCGCCGGACGCCACGCGGTGAGCGGCCTCAAGCCCCGGCGCTTGGGCGTGCGCGGCCTCTCCGACGTGGTGCACGCGAACCGGGTGCAGGGGCTCGCCGTGGGCGCGGGCGTGGTGCTGCGCGGCGGCGGCGAGCGGCGCGACCTGCGCGCGCTCGCGGGCTACGGCACGAGCGACCGCCGGGTGACGGCGAGCTTCGCCGCGACGCTGCGCGCGGGCCGCGCGGCGCTCGAGGCGGCGCTGTATCGCGAGGTGCGCGACGTGGGCGACTGGCCGGTGGCGGCGCCGCTCGTGAACTCGTTCGCGGCGCAGGAATTCGGCCGCGACTACGGCGACTACTACCTCGCCCAGGGCGGCCGGCTCGGCTACCGGCGCGGCGTGGGCCCGCGCACCGAATGGAGCGCGAGCGTGGGGCGGGAGTCCATCGGCTCGCTCGCCGTCCGCGCCGCGCCCGCGAGCGGCGCCTTCCGCCCCAACCCCGCGCTCGGCGGCCCCGGCGTGGACCTGGCGCAGCTCGCCTTCCGCCGCCGCAGCGAGGGCTTCGCGGTGCGCCGCGACCTCCACTGGGACGCGACGCTCGAGGCCGGGCGCACGGACGGCGGCGGCACCTACCTGCGGCTCGCCGCCGCGGGGCACGTGCTCGTGCCGGCCAGCGCCACGCGGCTGCTGGTGCGCGCTCAGGGGGGCGCGGCGACCGCGGGGCTCCCCGCGCACCGCGCCTTCGTGCTGGGCGGGCGCGGCACCCTCCTCGGCGACGATTTCCGCCGCTTCGGCGGGCGCCGCGCGGCGCTCCTGCACCTCGAGTGGCGCGTGCCGGTGCCCTTCGTTTCGGTGGGCGCCGGCCCGTACGCGCGCACCCCGCGCACCATCACGCTCGCGCCGTACGCCGCCCTCGGCTGGGCGGGCGGCGCGGTGGCGGGCACGCCGTGGATCGCCGCCCCCGGGACCCGGATCACGCTGGGCCTCGGCATCGAGTGGTTGGGGGTGTTCCGCTGGGAGGCGGGTTGGGGGGCGGAAAGCCATCGGGTGGGATTCGCCTTCGACGTCACCCGCGATTTCTGGGCCATCCTGTGAGCCGCGCCCGGGCCGGCCGGACTGGACGGCGCCCGCCGGCGGGCTAGCTTTGGGGAGTTAACCGAATGGCCGACCGGAACTTCCCCGACGAATGGCTGGTCCGCTCCCTCGAGGGAGTGGTGACCCCGGAGCTCCTCGCGGAGCTGCGCGAGAAAGCGGCGCCCGGCGCGACGCTGTGGGAGACGCTCGTCGCCCAGAAGGTGACGACGGACGACGACATCCTCTCCGCCCTGGCCACGCGCTTCCGCCTCAAGGTGGCCGACCCGCGCGCCGTGGACCCCGCGGTCAAGGAGAAGGTCCCCGAGCAGCTCGCCCGGCGCTTCCACGTGCTGCCGCTGCGCGTCACCGACTCGTTCCTCGAGGTGGCGACGGCCAACCCGTTCGACCTGGACGCCGAAAAGGCGCTCGCCTTCGCCACCGCGCGCGAGGTGCGGCTGCTGCTGCTCCCGCCGTCCAAGATCGCCGACAAGCTCGACGAGCTGTACCGGCCCGAGAAGGCGGTGGACAAGCTGCTCCAGGGGATGGAGACCGCCGCCGACATTCAGGTGGTCCAGGACGAGCAGCCCGAAGAGATCGCCGTGTCGGCCGAGGAGGCGAGCCAGCGGCCCGTGGTCCGCCTCGTGGATCTGATCATTTCCGAGGGGATCCTCGCGCGCTCGAGCGACATCCACATCGAGCCGGAAGAGGGCGGGGTGGCGGTGCGCTACCGGATTGACGGCGTGCTGCGCCAGGTGATGAAGATTCCCCGCCAGGCGGGGCTGCCGCTCATCTCCCGCATCAAGATCATGTCGTCGCTCGACATCGCCGACCGGCTGCGGCCGCAGGACGGCCGGGCGCGCGTGGCGGTGAACGGGCAGCCGATCGACCTGCGCGTCTCGACCCTCCCCGCCGCGCTCGGCGAGAAGGTCGTGATCCGCATCCTCGACTCCCGCGCCACCGTCAAGTCGCTCGACTCGCTCGGCTTGAACCCCGACGAGACCGAGGCGATCAAGCGGCTGCTCGAGAATCACGAGGGGATCATTCTCGTGACCGGCCCCACCGGGTCCGGCAAGACCACGACGCTCTACTCCTGCATCAACCAGATCAAGAGCGAGGGCGTGAACATCGTGACCGTCGAGGACCCGGTGGAGTACCGGATGCAGGGGATCGTGCAGGTGCAGGTGCAGGAGAAGGCCGGCCTCACCTTCGCGTCGGCGCTGCGCTCCATCCTGCGCCAGGATCCGAACGTGGTGCTGGTGGGGGAGATTCGCGACCGCGAGACGGCGCAGATCGCGGTGCAGGCGTCGCTCACCGGGCACCTGGTGCTGTCCACCCTGCACACCAACGACGCGGCGAACGCGGTCACCCGGCTCGTGGACATCGGGGTGGAGGCGTACAAGATCGCGGCGGCGCTGCGCGGCGTGATCGCGCAGCGGCTGATGCGCCGGCTGTGCGCCACCTGCAAGGAGGTCTGGATGGAGGCGCCGCCCGAGCGCCTGATGCGGTGGGTGCCCAAAGGCACGCCGCTGTACCGCGCGGCCGGCTGCCCGGACTGCGCGATGACGGGCTATCGGGGGCGGTTCTCGATCGTCGAGGTGCTGACCGTGACGCCGGAGGTGGAGCGGCGCATCGCGGCGGGCGAGACGGCCGAGCACATCGCCGCGGCGGCGCGCCGGGCCGGAATGCGGGGGCTGTGGGAATCGGGGCTCGCGCACGTGCTGCGGGGCGAGTCCACGCTGGACGAGCTGACGCGGGTGGTGGACATCCCGCAGGAGGACGACCGCGCCCCCGAGGCGGCGCCCGCGGGCGCGCCGCGGCGGCGCGTGTCGGGCGGGACGGCGGCGCCGCACCCGGCGTCGGGCGCGTTCGCCGCCCCGGCCGCGCCCGCCCCGGCGTCGCCCGGTCTCCCGGGCACGCCGGGCGCCGCCGGCGTCCCCGGCGTCCCGGCCGCGGCGGCCGCGCCCGAGCCGCTCGTCGCCGACTTCGAGCTGCTCGGCGAGCCGCCCGCGCCGCGGCATTCGGGGCCCCACGGGGAGCCCGCCGTCAAGGTGTTGCTCGTGGACGACGAGGACAGCCTGCGCAAGGTGATGCGCGACTTGCTCGAGCGCGACGGCTACGCCGTCTCCGAGGCGCGCGACGGGGTGGAGGCGCTGGACCAGATCGATCGCGTGGGGCCCGACATCATCGTGCTGGACCTGAACCTGCCGCGGCTCGACGGCTACGGGGTGCTCTCGCACCTGCGCTCGCGGCCGGCCACGGCCGCGATCCCGGTGATCGTGCTCACGGCCAAAGGCGACGAGGACAACGAGGTGCGCGTCTTCGAGCTCGGAGCCGACGACTTTCTCACCAAGCCGTTCCGCGCGCGCGCGCTGTCGGCCCGCCTCGAGGCCGTGCTGGGGCGGCGGCGCTAGCGCCGGTCGCGCCGTCGTTTCCCGGCCGTTTTCCGCCGCCCGGCGTTCGTGACCGAGCCCGACTCCGTGGCCCGCGCCCTGGCGCTGATCAAGCCCGGCGTTCGCGCCGCGCCGCCCTACGCCCTCCGCGCCCCCGAGGCGCCGCGCAAGCTCAACCAGAACGAGAGCCCCTTCGACGCGCCGCCCGCCGTCAAGGCGGCGATCCTGCGCGCGCTGCGCGACGAGCCGTGGCACCGCTACCCCCCGTTCGCGCCCGCGGAGCTGCTCGCCCGGCTGGCCGCGCGCCACGCCTGGGTGCCCGACGGCGTGCTCGTCGGCAACGGTTCGAACGAGCTGATCCAGGCGACGCTCGCGGTCACCGTGGGGGCCGACACGCCGGTGGTGACGCCGGTGCCCACGTTCGGACTGTACCGGCTGCTCGTGGCGGTGTACGGCGGGCGCCACGTGGCGGTGCCGCTCGCGCCCGCGTTCGCCTTCGACGTGGACGCGCTGGTGGCGGCGGCGCGCGCGGCGCGGGCCCGGGTGATCGTCGTGAACTCGCCCAACAACCCCACCGGCACGCCCCTCCCCGAGGGCGCGGTGGAGCGGCTCCTCGCCGAGACCGAGGCGCTGGTGGTGGTGGACGAGGCGTATCAGGATTTCGGCGGGCCGACGGCGGTGCCGCTGCTCGCGCGGGAGGCGCGGCTCGTGGTGCTGCGCACGTTCAGCAAGGCGATGGCGCTCGCCGGGCTGCGGTTCGGGTACGCGCTGGCGCACCCCGCCGTGGCGGCCGAGATTGCGAAGGCCAAGCTCCCCTACAACGTGAATCGCGTCACCCTGGCCGCGGCGGCGGCGGTGCTCGACGCGGCGGACGTGCTGGCCGAGCGGGCGCGGGCGGTGGCGCGGGCGCGCGACCGGCTCGCGGCGCTCCTCGGCCGGGTGCCGGGGCTTGTCGTCTTCCCCTCGGCGGCGAACTTCGTGCTGGTGCGCTGCGAGCGCCCCCCGGCCGGGGAGGTGTTCGAGCGGCTGGTGCGGGAGCACGGGATTCTGGTGCGCGACGTGTCGGCGGGCCCCGGGCTCGCCGGGTGCCTGCGGATCACCGTGGGGAGCGACGACGACGTGGACGCGGTGGCGCGCGCCCTGGAGGCGATCTGCCGATGAGCCGGAGCGGCGAGGCGGCCCGCCGCACGCGCGAGACCGAGGTGCGCGTGCGCCTGGAGCTCGACGGCGCGGGACGCGCCGAGGTGCGCACCGGGATCGGGTTCTTCGACCACATGCTCGAGACCCTGGCCCGGCACGCGCTCTACGACCTCGATGTGGTGGCGAGCGGGGACCTGCACGTGGATCAGCATCACACCGTGGAGGACGTGGGGATCGTCCTGGGCCAGGCGCTGGCGCAGGCGCTGGGCGAGCGGCGCGGCATCCGCCGCTACGGCGAGGCCACCGTGCCCCTGGACGACGCGCTGGCGCGGGTAGTGGTGGACGTGAGCGGCCGGCCGTACGTCGCCTATCACGCCGACCCGCCCGGCGGGCCGACCGTGGGCGACTACGACGTGGCGCTGACGCCCGAGTTCTTCCGGGCGCTCGGCACCCACGGCGGCCTGACCCTGCACCTGGATCTCTTGCGCGGCCGCAACGCCCATCACTGCGTCGAGGCCGTGTTCAAGGCGGCGGCGCGGGCGCTGGGCGAGGCCACGGCGCTCGATCCGCGCGTGCGCGACGTCCCCTCGACCAAGGGGGTGCTGTAGGGTGGTGGCGGTCGTGGACTACGGGGCGTCGAACGTGGCCAGCGTGCTGCGGGCGCTCCGGGCCGCGGGGGCGACGCCCGTGCTCACCGGCGATCCCGACGCCGTGCGCCGGGCGGAGCGCGCCGTGGTGCCGGGGGTGGGGCATTTCGCCCCTGCGCGCCGGCGGCTCGAGGAGACGGGGCTCGCCGCGGCACTCCGCGATTTCGTCGCCGCCGGCCGGCCGCTGCTCGGCATCTGCCTCGGCTTGCAGCTGTTGCTCGAGGCGAGCGACGAGGCGCCGGGCGTGGCGGGGCTGGGGCTGCTCGCGGGCCGCGTCCGCCGCTTTGCCACGGCGCTCCCCGTGCCGCACGTCGGCTGGGCGCGGGTCGCCGTGACCGTGGCGGGGCGCGCGCATCCGGTGCTGGCGCGGGCGCTGCCCGGGGGCGAGGGGTATTTCTACCACGTGCACAGCTATCATCCCGACGGCGTGCCGGGCGCGGCGGCGCTCGCCGAGGCCGAGTACGGCGGCCCGTTCGCGACCGCGGTGGGACGCGACAACGTCTTGGGCGTGCAGTTCCACCCCGAGAAGTCGCAGGCGGCGGGACTGGCGCTGCTGGGCGCGTTTCTCTCCTGGGCGCCGTGACGGAATTGCGGGTGGCCTTCGTGGACGTGTACGTGCTGCGCGGCGCGGGCGCCGGCCTCGAGGTGCTGGTGCTGCGGCGGGCGCCGGGGGGACGCTCGCCCGGGTCCTGGGAGACGGTGCACGGCACCATCGAGCCCGGGGAGACGCCGGTCGAGGCGGCGCGGCGCGAGGTGCGCGAGGAGACGGGACTCGAGCCGGCGCGGCTCTACAACCTGTCGCGGGTGGAGCTGTTCTACCGGCACCGGGCCGACGAGATCGCGCTCATTCCGGCGTTCGCGGCGTTCGTGGAGGCGGGGCGCGAGGCGCGGCCCTCGGCGGAGCACGACCGCGCCGAGTGGCTCGCGCCCGCCGAAGCGGCGCGGCGTTGCGCCTGGCCCCGGGAGCGCCGGGCGCTCGGCGACCTGCTGTCGCTCCTCGCCGCGGGCGACGGGGGCTTGCTGGACGACGTGTTGCGCGTATGCTAGCCCGGCGGCTCATCCCCTGCCTGGACGTGGCCGGGGGCCGGGTGGTGAAGGGGGTGCGGTTCCAGGAGCTCCGCGATGCGGGCGATCCCGTGGCGCAGGCGGCGCGCTACGACGCCGAGGGGGCCGACGAGCTGGTGCTCCTCGACATCGCGGCGAGCCACGAGGCGCGCGGGACGCTCCTCGAGTTGGTGAGCCGCGTCGCAGACACGCTGTTCATTCCGTTTACCGTTGGGGGCGGCATCCGCAGCGTGGAGGACGCGCGCGCGGTGCTGCGGGCGGGCGCCGACAAAGTGGCGGTGAACACGGCGGCGGTGCGCGATCCGGCGCTCGTCACCCGGCTCGCCGAGGAGTTCGGCCGGCAGTGCGTGGTGGCCGCGCTGGACGCGAAGCGAAACCGGGGTAGGTTGGAGGTCATGGTGCGCGGCGGCCGCGAGCCCACGGGGCTCGAGGCCGTCGAATGGGCGGTCCGGCTGGAACGGCTCGGCGCGGGGGAGATCCTGCTCACCTCGATGGACACCGACGGCACCCGGAACGGCTACGACCTTCCCCTCACCCGCGCCGTGGCGCGCGCGGTGGCGATTCCCGTGATCGCCTCGGGCGGCGCGGGCACGCTGGAGCACCTGGCCCAGGCGCTCGATGCCGGCGCGCACGGCGTCCTCGCGGCCACCTTGTTCCACTTCCGCGGCACCACCCTCCCCGAAGCGCGGGCGTACCTCGCGGCCCGCGGCTACCCGGTCCGGCCGTGAACCCGTTCTATCATCGCATCTATCGCGTGGTGCGGCACATCCCCAAGGGGCGGGTGGCGACCTACGGCGTGGTGGCGCGGCTCGCGGGCCGCCCGGGCGCGGCGCGCACGGTGGGGTGGGCGCTGTCGGCGCTGCCCGCCGACTCCGATGTCCCGTGGTGGCGGGTGCTGAACGCCGCCGGCCGGATCTCGCTCTCGGACGCCGGGCACGGCGCCGTGGTGCAACGGGCGCTGCTGTTGCGCGAGGGCGTGAAGTTCGCGCCGGGGGGCGCGGTGAATCTCGCGCTGTTCGGCTGGCCCGCCGAGGCCTACGACGCCGCCCCGGCGGCCCACACGCGCGCCGCCTCGTCGCGCAGATCGCGCAGGTTGAGGGGCTTGCGGACGTAGCGCACGCCCAGGTGGCGCAGCGCTTCGTCGCTCGAGTCCCGGACATCGCCCGTCGCCACGAGCAGCCGCCCCAGCGCGTCCGGGTGCGCCTCGGCCAGCTGCTCGACGAACAGCCGGTCGCGCGCCGCCGCGCGGGCGTCGGCGAGGATCAGGTCGTAGCCGCGGATGCGCAGCAGGTCGAGCGCGTGCTGGGCCGAGCGCGCCACCTCCACCGTGTGCCCCTCGCGGCCGAACAGGGCCTTCACCATCCGCCGCACGGCGGGATCGTCGTCCACGAGGAGGATGGTGCGCGGCGCGGCCGGGGGAGGCGGCGCGGGCGGCGGCTCGGGGGTGTCGCGGCGCGGCGTGCCGGCGGGCGCGGGCGGCAGGTCCACGAGAAACGCGGCGCCGCCGTCCGCCGGCCGCTCCACCGCGATCCGCCCTCCGTGCGCGGCCACGATCGAATAGCTGATCGAGAGACCGAGCCCCGTCCCCTGGCCGGGATCCTTGGTGGTGAAGAACGGCGTGAACAGCTGCGGCAGCACGTCGTCGGGGATCCCGGGGCCCGTGTCGGCCACGCGCAGGCGCACCCGGTCGTCGCACCAGGTGGAGACGTGAATCGCGCGCGGGCGCGTCGGCGGATTGGTCGCCACGGCCTGCGCCGCGTTGTTGAGCAGGTTGAGCACCACCTGCTGCAACGCGTGGCGGTCGCCGAGCACCGCGGGCAGCGGGGCGAGGTGCTGCTCGACCGTGATGTCCTTGAGCTGGAGGTCGTAGTTCATCAGCACCAGGGTGCGCCGGATCACGTCGTTCAGATCCACCGCCGCCCGCTCGGCGGGGCCCTTGCGCGCGAACGTGAGAAGGTTGCGCACGATCCGGCCCGCCCGCTCCGCCTGCTCGTGGATCACGCGCAGGTGCCCGCGATCCTTGGCGCCGAGCTCTTTCTGCTCGAGCAGGAACTCCGAGAGGCCGGCGATGGACGTGAGCGGATTGTTGAGCTCGTGCGCCACCCCGGAGACGAGCTGGCCCACCGCCGCGAGCTTCTCGCTCTGGATGAGCTGCGCCTCCATCGCCTGTTGCTCGGTCACGTCTTCGACGAGCACCACCACGCTGCTCCGCTCGGGGGCGGGGGCGGGAGCGGGGGCGGGGATGCGCGCGGCGTTGAGCCGGATCGTGCGGCCGAGCGGCGCCGAGCGCAGCACCAGCGGCGGCGCCCGCTCGCCGCGCCGCGCGGCCGCGAGCAGCTCCGCCAGGGCCGACGCCCGGCCGAGCAGCGCGCCGCCCAGATCGCGGCCGATCACTTCCGGGATCGGGACGCCGAGCATCGCGGCCAGGGCGCGATTGGCCCGCCGCACCCGGCCCGCCTCGTCCACCACCGCGATCCCCTCCGACAGCGCGTCGAACGCCGTCTCCCACTGCTCCTTGGCGTGCCGCACCATCGCGAAGAAGCGCGCGTTCGCGATCACCACCGCCGCGTGCGTCGCCACGGTGGAAAGCAGCCGCACGTCCTCGGGGGCGAACCGGCCGGCGCGGGGATTGGCGATCACCAGCGTCCCCACCAGGGTCCCGTGGGCCCGCAGCGGCACCGCCGCCGCCCGCTCGACCGCGACGCCCGCGACGAGCGGCCCGGGCTCGCCCCCCGCGGCGCGCACCAGCTCGAGCCGCTCGCTCCCGAACGCGCGGGCCACGAACCCGGCGTCCTCGGCCGCCACCACGCGCCCGGCGAGCGCGGCGAGCGAGCCCGCCGCCGCGGCGATCCGCAGCGCCGGCGGAGCGCCCGCCGCGGCCCCGGCCCCGGCCCCGGCCTCGCCCTCCTCCTCCACCGGCAACGCGAGCAGCGTGCCGCCGGCGTCGAGAAACCGCATCGCGTAGCGCACCACCTCTTCCACGATGCGCTCGAGCTCGAGCGAGCCCGACAGGATGTAGGACAGCTCCTGGAGCGAAAACAGCTCCGAGAGCCGGCGGTTGAGCTCGTCGGCGATGCGGCGGCGCTCGCCCTCGCTGCGCGCCAGCCGCCGCGCCAGGCGCCACGCCCACCACCCGAGCCCGCCCGCCGCCAGCACCGCCACCGCCAGCACCGCGCTTGCCACCGGGGTTCTCCCTCCCCCAACAGGGTCCCGCGACCAGGGTCCTACAATAATGCCGAGCGCCGCTTGACGCGGCGAATCCCGAGTTTTATAGTCGGCTATCTTTCGCGGCGCTAAGCCGCGCTCACACTGTCACTTCACAGGAGCCGTCATGCGGTCGCTCCGCGGATGGGGCCTGGTCCTGGCCCTCTTCCCCCTCTCGCTTCGCGCCCTCGCTGCGCAGGAACGCACCACCGTGGGGGGGTACGGCGAAATCCACTATACCGACGCCACCGGCCCGAACACCCCGGCCGAGATCAACCTCAAGCGTTTCGTCGTCTATCTTGCCCACAGCTTCACCGACCAACTCGTGTTCCGCTCCGAGCTCGAGGTGGAAGATGCCAAGATCGAAGGCGGGCAGGCGGGGGGCGAGGTGGCGCTCGAGCAGGCCTATCTCGACTACCGCGTCCGCGACTGGCTCACCGTGCGCACCGGGCTGGTGCTGCCGCCCGTCGGCATCATCAACGAGACCCACGAGCCCCCTACCTTCAACGGGGTGGACCGCCCCGGTTTCGACCACGACGTGATCCCCACGACCTGGCGCGAACTCGGCGTGGGCGCGCTCGGCACGGTTCCGGGCGTGGCGGGGCTCGCCTACCGCGTGTACCTCGTCAACGGCCTGCGGGCGGACGGCTTCTCGGCCGACCAGGGGATCCGCGAAGGGCGCCAGGAGGGCCGCGAGGCGAGCTTCGCCAACCCGTCGCTCACGGGACGGCTCGAGTGGACCCGCCCGGGGTTGAAGCTCGGCGCCGCCTTCTGGTACGGGGGGACGGCGAACGGCGACACGGCGCTCGGCACCGGGAGCTTCGCCGCGCCCGTCGTGCTGCTCGCGGCCGACGTGCGCTACGACGTGGGGGCGGCGAGCTTCCGGGGCGTGGCCGCGAACATCTCCGTCTCCGACGCCGCGGCGATCGACCGCCGCTACGGGACCGCCGTGGGGAGCCGCATCGCCGGAGGCTACCTCGAGGCGGCGTACAACGTGCTCCATCTGCTCGCGCCCGCCTCGTCGCAGAAGCTCGCCGCCTTCGTCCGCCACGAGCGCTACGACACCCAGGCCGACGTGCCCGCCGGCGTGACGCGCGACCGCGCGCTCGCCCGCCGCCTCACGACCGCGGGCCTGACCTACAAGCCCACCTGGAACACCGCCTTCAAGGGCGACTACCAGTGGGTGCGCAACGCCGCGGGCACGGGCGAGCACGAGGTGCTGCGCCTGGGCGTCGGCTACCAGTTCTGACATGACGCTCGCGCCCGCCGCCCCGGCCGTCCTGTGCCTCGCGCTCGCCGCGCAGGCGCCGCCGCCCGCCCGGCTCGCCGCCTCCCTCGCCCGCGTGTTCGGGCCCGGCGCCCGCGTGGACACGCTGCACGTGGACACCGCCGCGGTGCTGCGCGTCTCCCGCAACGACTCCCTGCTCGGCTTCGCGGCCGTGGGCAACGTCCTCGGCAAGGACCAGCCGATCACGTTTCTCGTGGCCGTCGGCCCCGACGACCGGTTGAAGGACGTGGACATCCTCGTGTACCGGGAGCCGTACGGCGGCGAGGTGGCCTACGAGTCGTGGCGGCGGCAGTTCCGGGGCAAGCGCGCCGCCGACTCGCTCCGCGTGGGCCGGGAGATCCGCGGCATCTCCGGTGCCACGATCAGCGTGCACGCGGTGACCCTGGGCGTGCAGCGGCTGCTCGCGGCGCTCACCGCCTGGCACCAACGCGGGGCGCTGCGATGACGTGGCGCGACGTCCCGCCCGCGCTGCGTACCCTCGCCCGCTGGGTGGTCGCGGTGCAGGTCGTGGGCTACACCACGTCGCTCGTGTTCGTGTGGCACACCACCCGGCTCGTGCCCCCGGGAATCGAGGCGCGCTACCGGGGCACGCCGCCCGAGGCGAGCACGGGCGCCATGCAATTCCCCAAATCGTTCGCCGAGATGCTCACCGTGACGCACACGCACCTCCTCTCGATGGCGGTGATCTTCGTGCTCACGGGGCTGGGCGTGGCGCTTTGCGCCCGGGTGCCGGAGCGCTGGAAGCGCTGGCTCGTGGCCGAGCCGTTCGGGGCGCTGCTCGTGTCGTTTTCGGCGATGTGGCTCATGCGGTACGCGGACGCGCGGTTCAGCTGGCTGCTCGAGGCGTCGAGCACGGTGATGGCGGCGACGTTCTACGTGCAGTCGTACCTCATCTGGCGGGAGCTCGTCGGCCCGTGAAGCGGCGGGACTTTCTGGTCGCGGCGGGCCGGGCGGCGGCGGGGGTGTGGCTCGCGGCCCCCCGCGCCGGGCGGCGGCGCGACGACGTCCCGGTCGAGCGCTGGTCGTGGGCGATGGGCCAGCCGGTGCACCTGGTGGTGTACGCCGGGTCGGAGCAGGAGGGGCTCGACGCCTGCGCCGCGGCGCTCGCCGAGCTGCGGCGGGTGGAGCAGCGGCTCACCCTGTTCGACGACGCGAGCGAGCTGTGCGAGCTCAACCGCCGCGCCGGCGGCCGTCCCCTGCGGGCGAGCCGGGACCTCGCGGCCGTGCTCGCGCACGCCGAGCGGCTGCGGCGCGCGACCGGCGGCGCGTTCAACGTCGCGGTGGAACCCCTGATGCGGGCCTGGGGGTTCCACCTCCCGCGCCGTGCCGCCCCCGCTCCGGCGGAGCTCGCCGCGGCGCGCGAGGCGGTGGCGAGCGCGGTGGTCGAGCTCGCGGGCGGCGTCGTGCGGCTCCCCAACGCGCACACCCGGCTCGATTGCGGCGGGATCGGGGTGGGGTACGGGATCGACCGCGCCCTGGCGGTGCTGCGGGGCCGGGGGATCGCGCGGGCGTTCCTCGACGTGAGCGGCGACGTGGGGGTCCTGGGCGCGCCCCCGGGCGAGCCCGGGTGGCTCGTGGGGATCGCCGACCCGCGGGCGCGGGAGCCGGGCCGCGTGCTCGCGACCGTGTCGCTGCGCGACGCCGCGCTCGCCACGAGCGCCAACACCGTGGCGGTGGTGTGCTACGGCGCGCTGTGCGCGGGCCACGTGATGGATCCCGCGACCGGATGGCCGGCCCGCGCGCTCGTGCAGGCGACGGTCGCGGCCCGGCGCGCGGTGGACGCCGACGCCCTCTCGACCGCGATGCTCGTGACGGGGCGGCGGCCGCCCGGGGTGCACGCGGCGTGGGCGGTGCCCGCCGCGCGCGGCTAGCGCCGCGCCGCGGCGAGGGCCGCGATCGCCTCCCGCAGCTCCGCGATCCCGTCGCCCCGCCGGGCGCTCGTCGCGATCACCTGATCGCCGTCGAGGCCGAGCGCCGCGCCCAGGGCGCGCTCGCGCTCGAGCCGCCGGCCGCGCGGCAGCTTGTCGGCCTTGGTGAGGGCGGCGAGCACGCGCGTGCCGCGCGCGGCGAAGAGCGCGTGCATCGCCCGGTCGTCCGCCGACGGCTCGTGGCGAATGTCGAGCAGCCACACCGCCCCGGCGAGCCGCGGCCGCTCGAGCACCCGGGCGATCAGCCGCCGGAATCCCGCGCGCTCGGTCCGGCTGGCGCGCGCATAGCCGTAGCCGGGGAGGTCCAACAGGAACAGGGGCACGAGCGCGGCGCCGGACCCCTCGCCCCCCTCCCGACGCCCGACGTGCAAGGCATACACGTTCATCGCCCGCGTCTTGCCGGGCGACTTCGAGACCCTGGCGATGCGGCGGCCGGCGAGCGCGTTGAGCAGGCTCGACTTGCCGACGTTGGATCGGCCGAGCAGGGCGACTTCGGGGAGCGGGGGCGCGAGCGGCGCGTCGGCGCGCGGGAAGGCGCCGACGAAGCGGGGCTCGCGGGGGTCGGTCAGGCTTCTTTCTTCTGGCGCACGCGCTCGGTGACGAGCAGCGGGGGCCGGCCGTCGGTCACGCATTCGGCGGTGATGGCGACCTCGCGCACGTCGTCGCGACTCGGCAGCTCGAACATGATGTCGGTCATCATCTCTTCGAGGATGGCGCGCAGCCCGCGGGCGCCCGTGCCGCGCTTCAGCGCTTTCTGGGCGATCGCCTTCAGCGCCTCCTTCTCGACGGTGAGCCGCACGTCCTCGAGCTCGAACAGCTTCTGGTACTGCTTGGTAAGAGCGTTCTTCGGCTCGACCAGGATGCGGATCAGCGCCTCTTCGTCGAGCGCGTCGAGCGGCACCACCACCGGCAGCCGGCCCACCAGCTCGGGGATCAGCCCGAAGCGCAGCAGGTCGTCCGGCTCCACGTCCGCGAACGGGTTGCGCTTGAGCCGCTCCGGCGTCCCCTTCGCGACCTCCTCCTTGGTGAAGCCGATCTGGCGCCGGCCGGTGCGCGACTCGATGATCTTCTCGAGCCCGTCGAAGGCGCCCCCGCAGATGAACAGGATGTCCTTGGTGTTGACCTGGATGTACTCCTGCTGCGGGTGCTTGCGGCCGCCCTGCGGCGGCACGCTCGCCACCGTCCCCTCGAGGATCTTGAGCAGGGCCTGCTGCACGCCCTCGCCCGACACGTCGCGGGTGATGCTCGGGTTCTCCGACTTGCGGGCGATCTTGTCGATCTCGTCGATATAGACGATCCCGCGCTCCGCCTCGGCGACGTTGAAGTCGGCCGCCTGGAGCAGCCGCACCAGAATGTTCTCCACGTCCTCGCCCACGTAGCCCGCCTCGGTGAGCGTGGTCGCGTCGGCGATGGTGAAGGGGACGTCGAGGATGCGGGCCAGCGTCTGCGCCAGCAGCGTCTTGCCGACGCCCGTGGGCCCGATCAGCAGGATGTTGGACTTGTCGAGCTCGACGTCGGGCTGCCGCCCCTGGTGCGAGTTGATGCGCTTGTAGTGGTTATAGACCGCGACGGCGAGGGTCTTCTTGGCCTTCTCCTGCCCGATCACGTACTGGTCCAGCACCTCCTTGATCTCGGCCGGCGTGGGGACCTGGGTGATCGCCTCGGAGACCTCGCGCTCCTCGTCCTCCGCCAGGATCTCGTTGCAGAGCGCGATGCACTCGTTGCAGATGTAGACCGACGGGCCGGAGATGAACTTCCGGACCGAGTCCTTCGACTTGCCGCAGAAGGAGCAGCGCAGGTGCTTGTCGTGCGACATCGCGACCCTAGTATGGGACGGGGGCGCCGGCCGCGCAAGCCGTCACCGTTTCTTCCCGTCGTCGATTTCCTGGTAGTTCGCGATCACATGGTCGATCAGGCCGTATTCCTTGGCCTCTTCGGCCGACATGAACCGGTCGCGGTCCATGTCCTTTTCGATCTGCTCGACCGGCTTGCCGGTGTGCTTGGCGTACAGCTCGTTCAGCTTGCCGCGGAGATACAGGATCTCCCGCGCCTGGATCTCGATGTCGGCCGCGGTCCCCTGGGCGCCGCCCGAGGGCTGGTGCATCATGATGCGGGCGTGCGGCAGCGCGGACCGCTTGCCTTTGCGCCCCGCGGCGAGCAGGAACGACCCCATGGACGCCGCCATCCCCATGCAGATCGTGTTCACCGGCGCCCGCAGGAACTGCATCGTGTCGTAGATCGCCATCCCCGAGGAGACGAGGCCGCCCGGCGAGTTGATGTAGAGGTAGATGTCGCGCTCCGGGTTGTCGGCGTCCAGGAACAGGAGCTGGGCGATGATGATGTTCGCCACCTCGTCGTTGATCTGGGTGCCCAGGAACACGATGCGGTCCATGAGCAGCCGGCTGAAGATGTCGTAGGTCCGCTCGCCGCGGCTCGACCGCTCGATGATGTAGGGCGGATAAATCTGGTTCGTCGTCACGTCTGCTCCACGGTGGATTGCGAGAGAAGGAACGCGAACGCCTTCTCCTCGGTGAGGCCGCGCTCCAGGTCGCGCAGCCGGTGCGAGCGCTCGAGCGTGGCGCGGAGCTCGGCCGCGCTCACCCCGCGGCGCCGGGCGAGCTCCTCGAGGCGCGCCGCCACCTCGGCCTCGGTGGCGCGCAACCCGTGGTGCTCCACCACCCAGTCGAGGATCAGGTCGCGCCGCACCTGCGCCTCGGCCACCGGCCGCAGCTCGGCCGCGAACTGGGCCCAGCGGTCCTCCGGAATCCCGTACGCCTGCGCGTACGTGGCGAGCGCCCGCTCGACCAGCGGGCGCGGCGCCGCCACCCGGTTCGCCTGCACGATCTGCTCGATCAGCTCGGCGCGCAGCCGCGCATCCGCCTCCCGCTCGGCGTCCCGCTCCAGGTCCTCCCGCACCGCCCGGCGCAACGCCTCGAGCGACTCGAAATCGCCCACCTCGCGCGCGAACGCGTCGTCGAGCGGAGGGAGCTGCTGGCGCTTCACCTCGTGCAGCGTGATGCGGATGTCGCGCGTCTGGCCGCGCTTGGCCGCGTCGGGGAAATCGTCGGGGAACCGCACCGTCGCGTCCAGCGTCTCGCCGGGGAGCATCCCCAGGATCCGCTCTTCCACGTCGGGAATCGCCCGGCCCTCGCCCAGCACCAACTGGTAGGGCTGGGGCTCCTTCACCCGGTCGCCTTCCCGCGCCGCGATCGTGACGTGCACGAGGTCCTTGGGCCGGGGCTTCTCCCCCGCCACCGGCGCCCACAGCGCCTTCTGCTCCCGCAGCGCCTCGAGCTGCGCCGCCACCTGCTCCTCGGTGACCTTGGCGACCGTACGCGTGAGATGGAACTTGCCGATCCGCTCGAGCCGCAGCTCGGGCTTCACTTCGACGTGAAACTCGAACGTGACGGGCGCGCCCGCTTCCCACTTGAGATTGTGGACGTGGGGATCGGCGATCGGCCGCAGCGCCTCCTGCTCGAGCGCCACCCGCCAGCTCTCCCGGATCAGCTCCTCGAGCGCCTGCTGGCGGATGTCCTCGGAGAACTGCTTCTTCACGATCGCCGCCGGCGCCTTGCCCCGGCGGAACCCGGGCACGCGCACGCGGCGCTGGTACGCCGTCGCCACGCGCTCCTCGGTCGCCCGCACGTGCTCGACCGGCACCGTGACGGCCAGGGACGCGGCCCCCGGCTCTTCGGCGGTCTTGCGCACCTGGATGGCGGTCATTCTGCAACAAATCTAATAGGGCTGGCGGCGCACCGCCTTGATGCGGTGGTGCGGCCGCGAGCCGAACGCCACCTCGTCGCTGCGGATCACGCTCACCGCGCCGTCGGGCTCGAGCACGGCGAGCAGCACGTCGGCGGGGCTCGCCACGCCGTGCTCGCGGAGCGCCTGGAGCAGCTCGTCGCGCGTGATCCCGGCGCGCCGGCAATGCTCCTCGAGCACCCGGCCGGCGTGGATCAGCATGATCCCCTCGCCCGCGAGCAGCCGGGCCACCCGGCGGCTGCGCAGCCGCCACCACTCGATCGCGCGGTGCCAGCCCAGGAGCACCCCGGCCGCCACCAGCCCGCCCGCGAGACTCGTGTCCGGCCCCACCATCGCGTTCTGCACCGCGTTCGCGATGACGAGGAGCAGCACCAGGTCGAACACCGACAGCTGGCCGAGCTGGCGGGTGCCCGTGAGCCGCAGCCCCACGAGCAGGGCCAGGTACACGACGCTCGTGCGGAGCGCGACGTCGAGCAGCACCGGCCACGGGGCTCCCACGGCGAGCGCGCCCCGCCCGGCGCTCAGCGCCCCGCCGGCTCGGGCACGGCGGGCAGGGGATACGCCGTGCGCAGCGCCGCGAGGTAGTCGGCGTACAGCCCCTGGAGGCCCGCGAACTCGCGCTTGACCGCGGCCCGGTACGGGGCGTCCGTGGCGAAGTCGTAGAGCAGCGCCGCCATGGCCTGCGCGTCCGCCAGGAATCCGCGATGCCCCACCTCGCCGAGCGCGTCGGCCTCCATCTCGAAGGTGTGGTAGCCCCCGTTCGAGCTGTGGGCCGTGAAGCCCACGCCGGGGATCTGGGTGGCGACCGCGCCCGTCTCCTCGTAGGGGAGCGGCCGTCCCGGCGCGGGCTCGACCTTGGTGGCCCCGTAGCGCCGCAGGTAGGCGAAGGCCAGCTCGTTCAGCGACGCGACCGAGATGCCGTCGCGGGCCGACGAATCCACCGCGATCCGCACCTTGGTGCCGGTGGCGAGGGCCGCGCCGCGCGCGGCGTCGTTCACGCGCTCGGTCACCTGGGCGAGATACACGGGGTCCGGGTAGCGGATCCAGAACTCCGCGGCGGCGCGATCGGGCACCACGTTCGGGGCCCGGCCGCCCTCGGTGATGATCCCCTGCACGCGCGCCTCGGGCCGCAGCGTGCGGCGGATGGCGTCAATGTGGTCGAACAGCTCGATCACCGCCGTGAGCGCGTCGCGCCCGTTCCACGGCTCGAGCTGATGGGCCGGCGCGCCCGCGAACGTGTAGTGCACGACGTTGATGTTCATGCAACAGCTCCCGAACCCGGGGCCCGGCGCCTGCGTGGCCGTGGAGGAGTGGGAGCGCACCAGCACGTCGGCGCCGGCGAACACCCCGGCGCGGTACATGACCGCCTTCACGTCGGGCCCGGCGAGCTCCTCGGCCGGGGTGCCGTACACGGTCACCGTCCCCGGGGTGCGGGAGCTCGCGAGAAACTCGGCCACGGCGACGGCGGCGGCGAGCCCTACGGGGCCCTGCGCGCTGTGCTGATCGCCGTGGAAGTCGCGCGTGGTGCCCCGCAGCGCGTCGTACTCCACGATCACGCCGAGATTCGGCCCCGGCGTCCCCCGGCGATCCCGCGCCACGAAGGCGGTCGGGAACCCGGCCGCCCCCGTCTCCACGTCGAAGTCGTGCGCCCGCAGGTAGTCGGTGAGGAGCTTCACGGAGCGCTCCTCGTGGAAGCCGACCTCGGGATGGCGTGTGATGTCGTCGGCCATCGCCAACAGCTCGGACTCCATCAGCGCGCGCGCCCGGGCCACGACGGCATCGCGCCGCGGGTCCCGCTTGCCGGTGAGCCGCGCCACGAGCTGCGGCACGGCGAGCGAGCGCTCGAGCTCGTCCAGGCGGCGGAGCACGTCCGCCGCGGCGACGCGTTCGGTCTGGGTCTCCTGGGCCGCGAGCGGCGACGCAGCGAGGCCGCCGAGCAGCGCAACCACCCGAGCGGCGCCCGCGGCACCCCCGAGCAGCGAGCGCCGGCACACGAGAGACATACGCACGTACCTCGGCGAAGATCGGACGAGACGGAAGCTACTGCGGCGGCCGCACGGCGCCAGCGCCGGCCCGGCCGGCGTCTCAGGGCGCAAGCAGCGCTGCCGCCGCGCGCAGCGCGACGTCGGCACTCACATGGGCGAGCATTGCCGCCTCGAGCCCGCGCGACCAGTACAGCCACCCGAACAGGAGGCCCGGCCCTCCGTTCAGCACCAGGGTGCGCGCCACCAGCCGCGCGTCGAGCGGCGCCAGCGCCGCCATTGCGGGGAGGTGGAGCAACGCGAAGGCGACCGCCGTGAGGACGTTCGCCGTCCAACCACCGAGCGGCGTCAGCCCCGGTCCGGGCGCCGCCGCCCGCGCCCACAGCCGCATCAATCCCCAAGCGAGAGCGGTGAACAGCCCGAAGCGGAGCAGCACCTCCTCGGTGACCCCGCCGTACAGGGCGGCGAGCAGCCCCTGCCAGACCGGTGCCCGCGCCTCGCGCAGCGCCGCGGGGAGGGCGGATGCGAACGCCGCACGGTCTAGTGCGGCGGCCAGCGCGCCTGCGGCGGCACCGAGCGGGACCGCGAGCGCCGCGAACCGCAGCAAATCGCGGCCTGCAGCAGCGGCGGCCCCCGCCGGGCCGTGGAGCGCGCGCGCGAGCAGCGGCGCGCCGAGGCCTACGCGCGGGCCCAGCCGCAGCCCGGCGGCCGCGGCCAGGGCCGCGAGCAACACCGCCTGCGCGAGCTGGGCCGCGGCGAGCGCCGCGCGCGGCCAGGGGACGCGGGCGATTCGCGCGGCAAACACGGTGAAAGCGTAAGGGAGCGCCGCGGCCACCCCGGCCGCGGCCGCGGCGAGGAGGATCGCGAACTGGCGCCAGTCGAACCCTGTGCGTGCAGCCGCCATGGCGATGCGACCGGAGGGACTCGAACCCCCACGGGTTGCCCCACAGGATCCTAAGTCCTGCGCGTCTCCCAGTTCCGCCACGGTCGCAGGATCGGCCGACGTCAACTTACCGGGGGGCGCCGCGCCGCGGGAGAGGCGGCGCGGCGCCCCGCGGCCGGCGCCGGGCTCAGGCCGCGGCCGCCGCCCCCCGTTCGTCCAGGCTCATCGGCCCCGCGCCGCGCTGCGTGAACACGAGCGCGGTGCCCAGCAAGCCGACGTTCTTCAAGAAGTGCGCCATCTGCACCGCCGCCATCATCGGGTCCGTGATGGCCCAGAACCGGTGCATCGTCAGGGTGACGGGGACGAGAAACACCACGAGCAGCCAGGCGCCCGCCTTGGCGCGATAGCCCAGCACGATGCTCAGCCCGCCGAGGACCGCGAGGACGCCGGACAGGGGCACGAGCACGCCGGGCGCGGGGACGCCCTGCTGGGCCGCGTAGCCGATGTAGCCCGCGGTAAAGTGCCGGGGGCCGCTCAGGAGAAAGATGGCGGCGTAGAACAACCGCCCCAGGGGCACGAGGTAGCGCATGCGAAGATCCTCCGTCGTAAGGGTTGACCTGCGGACCGCGGCGCGGTCAGTCGCCGAGGGCCCGCAGCGCGCGGCGCAGGCGCGCCGCGTCCGCGGGGCCGAGCATGTCGAGAATGGCCTGCTGCTCGCGCGCGAGCGCCCGCGCCGCGCGCGTGTGGAGCCGTTTGCCGAGCGGCGTGAGCGCGGCGAGCGTACTGCGCCGGTCGCGCGGATCGGCGCGGCGGCGCACCAGCCCGTCGCGCTCCAGCCGGTCCACGAGCTGGGTGATGTTGGAGCGCACGCACCCCTCGTGCTTGGCCAGCTCGGACAGCGACAGGGGCGTGTCGGCGAGGAGCATGAGGACGCCGGCCTTGGCGAGCGACAGCCCGAGCGGCCGCACCGCCGCCTCGAGCCGCGCTTCGACCGTCTGCGCGGTCCCGAGGAGCGCGAACAGCAACTCGCCGCCCGTCGCGGGGCGCCGGGCGCGAGACGCGGAGCGGGGAGACACGCGGGCGAATGATGGCGGCCTCACGGGGTCGCGGCAAGGCGCGCGGACGGCGCCGGGTTCGGAGAGCCGGCGCGACCGGCCGCTCGGAGGGGCGCGCCGGCCGCGCCAGCCGCGCCGGCTGTGCGGGCCGTCCGGTCAGAACGACACCGTGATGCCGCCCTGCCAGGCGATGTCGTGCTGCGTCTTGTCGAACCCGTAGCGGTCGAACTTATAGACGTAGTCGCGACCCTCCGCCCGCACGCCCCAGTGCCCGTGGCGGTACTCGAGCCCGGCGCCGAAGTTGCCCGCGAACTTGGTCCACGTGCTGTCGGAGCCGAGCTGGTGGACGCTGATCGCGCCCGCGCCGCCGAGCAGGTAGGGGCTGATCGTGCCCGTGCCCGCCCGGGCGGGATAGCGCAGCACCACGTCCGCGTCGTAGGTGAACTTGTTGAACTTCCCCCGCGGGACGAGGGTGGCGCCCCGGACGCTGTCCTGGGCCCAGCCGCCGCTCGCCCGCACGCCGACGAAGCGGTGCAGCCACTTGGTCACGTCCACCGCCGCCGCCCAGCCGAGCCGCCAGTCCACGGTGCCGGCGGCGTCGAGGTTGGCGGCGCCCGACAAGCCGCCGAACGCGGCCGCCACGCTCACGTTATCCACCGCGGGCCGGATGCCCTCGCGGCCCGAGCTCTGCGCCCCGAGGGCCGCGGGGACGAGCGCCCCGAGCAGGCTTGCCGTGGCAATCGCTGACGCACGCTTCCACATACGACACCTCCTGTGTGAGAACCCCCCGGCCCGGATCGGGCCGGACACTTCATGAATGAACTATATCCCGGGAAGGTTCCCGTCCCCGGGCGGCGCGCTCCCGGGGCGGGGACCCGCCGGGCCCTTGCGGACCGGGGACCTCCCGTGCTAAATGGGGGGCTTCGCGTTCCCCTTTCTGGCCGGAGGTAGGCTTCCGTGTCGCTTCGCGTGTCGCTGTGCGGCGTGCTCGCCGCGCTCGCCGGCCTGGGTCTCGCGGCGCCGCCCGGCGCCGCCCAGGCGCCGGGCTACGATTCCACGGTGTTCGCCGCGCTCGCCTGGCGGGAGATCGGGATCTTCCGCGGCGGCCGCTCGGTGGCGGTCGCGGGGTCGGCCGCGCGCCCCAACGAGTACTGGATGGGCACTACCGGCGGCGGCGTGTGGAAGACCACCGACGGCGGCAACACCTGGGTGCCGGCGTCCGACAAGTACTTCGGCGGCACGATCGGCGCGATCGGGGTGAGCGAGTCGAATCCCGACATCGTCTATGTCGGCACCGGGGAGTATCCGATCCGCGGCAACGTCTCGCCCGGCGACGGCGTGTGGAAGACCAGCGACGGCGGCAAGACGTGGACCTTCCTCGGCCTCGCCGAGACCCGGCAGATCTCGCGCGTGCGCGTCCACCCCGCGAACCCCGACATCGTGTACGTCGGCGCGCAGGGGCACGCCTTCGGGCCCAATCCCGACCGCGGGGTCTATAAGAGCACCGACGGCGGCAAGACCTGGAACAAGATCCTGTTCCGCAACGACTCGACCGGCGTCTCGGATCTCGTCCTCGATCCCACGAACCCGGACGTGATCTACGCGGCGTTCTGGCAGGCGGTGCGGCGGCCGTGGACGCTGGTGTCGGGCGGGCCGGGGAGCGGGCTCTTCAAGTCCACCGACGGGGGCGCTCACTGGACCGAGCTCACGCGCAACCCGGGCCTCCCGGCGGGGCTCTGGGGCAACGTGGGGATCGCGGTGTCGCCCGCGCGGCCGTCGCGCGTGTGGGCGATCATCGAGGCCCAGGCGGGAGGCGTGTACCGCTCCGACGACGGCGGGGCCACGTGGCGCTACCTGAACGGCGAGCACAAGCTGCGCCAGCGGGCCTGGTACTACACGAAGATCTTCGCCGACCCGAAGGACTCGAACACCGTATGGGCGCCGAACGTGGAACTGTTCAAGTCCACCGACGGCGGCGTCACGTTCCGACGGGTGGTGGACCCGCACGGCGACAACCACGATCTGTGGATCGCGCCCAACGACCCCGATCGGCTCATCGAGGCCAACGACGGCGGCGCCAACGTGTCGTTCAACGGCGGCAAGACCTGGACCGACCAAGACTACGCCACCGCGCAGTTCTACCACGTCGCCACCACCGATCATTTCCCCTACCGGGTGTGCGGCGCGCAGCAGGACAATTCCGGCGTGTGCGGGCCGAGCCGCTGGCCCGGCGGCATCGACCGGGCCCAGTGGTACGACGTGGCCGGGGAGTCGGGCTACATCGTGGCGCGGCCCGACGATCCCGACATCACCTACGGCGGCGACAACTCCGGCTTTCTCGCCCGGGTGGACCACCGCACCGGGTTCTGGCGGCTGATCAGCCCCTGGCCCGACAGCCCCGACGGGCACGCGGCGGCCGAGGAGAAGTACCGGTTCCAGTGGACCGCGCCGCTGCTCCTGTCGCCGCACGACCCCCACGTGCTGTACATGGGCGGGAACGTGCTGTTCCGGACCACCGACGAGGGGCGGCACTGGACCGTGGTCTCGCCCGATCTCACGCGCCACGACCCCGCGACCCTCGGCCCCTCGGGCGGGCCGATCACGCTCGATCAGACGACGGCCGAGTACTACGGGACCATCTTCGCGCTCGCCGAGTCGCCGCTCGTCAAGGGCGTGATCTGGGCGGGCTCGGACGACGGCCTGATCCACCTCACGCGCGACGGCGGCCGCACGTGGACCGACGTGACGCCGCGCGACCTGGGCGAGTTCACGCGCGTCGCGACGATCGAGGCGTCGCATTACGCTCCCGGCACCGCCTACGTGGCCGCGAACCGCTACCAGCTCGAGGACCCGGCCCCCTACATCTGGAAGACCACGGACTACGGGCGCACCTGGACCAAGATCGTGGCCGGGATCCCCGCCGCGGAGTTCGTCCGCGTGGTGCGCGAGGACCCGGTGCGGCGGGGGCTCTTGTTCGCGGGCACGGAGCGCGGGGTGTGGGTCTCGTTCGACGACGGGGCGAGCTGGCAGTCGCTGCGCCGCAACCTGCCGATCGTCCCCGTGCACGATCTCGCCGTGAAGGACGGCGATCTCGTGGCCGCGACGCACGGGCGCTCGTTCTGGATCCTCGACGACATCTCGCCGCTGCGCCAGCTCACGCCGGCGCTCCCGCGGCAGGCGGCACACCTGTTCACGCCGCGCGACGCCTACCGGGTGGACTGGTCGGGCGGGTTCGCCTTCCCGCCGAACGAGGCGCACCCCGTCGGCAAGAACCCGCCCAACGGGGCGATGATCTACTACTGGCTGCGCGACCCGCATCCCGCGGTGACGCTCGAGGTGCTCGATGCGACCGGCCGGCTGATCCGCCGCTTCACGAGCGCCCAGGACTCGCTCACCGCGGCGGACAGCGCCAAGGTGGACGCCCTGAAGCGCGCGCGCACCGACAGCCTGAAGCGGGCCGGCGTCGCCGACTCGGCGGCGCTCGACAGCCTCGTGGCCAAGCTGTTCGCCGACACGCTCAAGGACGAAGACAAGCCGTGGCCGCACCGGCCCCAGGCCGCGCCGCGGGTGCCGAACCAGGCGGGGCTCAACCTGTTTACCTGGGACCTCCGCTACCCGCCGGCGCGCGATTTCTGGGGGCGGAACGGCGTGGTGCTCGACGGGCCGATGGTGCTGCCCGGCACCTATCGGGTGCGGCTCACCGTGGGCGGGATTTCCGAGACGCGGACCTTCCGGGTGCGGCGCGATCCGCGCGTGAAGGCGACGCCCGCCGAGCTCGCGGCGCAGGTGGCGTTCCTGCGCCGGGTGCGCGATACGGTGGACGCGGCGATCGGGGCCCTCGTCACGATTCGTAACGTGCGCGCCCAGCTCGAGGCGCGGGCGGCGATGCCGGCGGTCCGCGCCCTCCTCGACACGCTGGCGCAGATCGAGGACGGGCTCTATCAGGTCCGCAGCCAGTCCGACGAGGACGGCCTGGTCTACCCGCCGGGCCCGCTCGAGCGCTTGAGCGCGCTCGCCTGGGCCGCGGCCGCGCCGGACGCTCCGCCCACGGCGCAGATGCGCGCGGTGTTCGCCGAGTTCGCCCCCCGCATCGCCCGCCAGCTCGCGGCGCTGCACGCCGTGCTGGCGCGGGACCTGCCGGGGGTGAACGCGGCGCTCGTCGCCGCGGGCGCCGCACCGGTGGTGCCGCAGCCGGTGGAGTTGCGGGCGCCGTCGCCCGCCACCGGGCGCTGACGCCGCGCGCGCCGCGCGCCCCGCGGGTACAAGGGTGCAAGCGCCGCACGAACGCGCGCCGCGCGTCGTTGACGCCCGGCGCGCGTTCGACTAGTCTCCTCTCCTCGCTGGTGACCGAGACCGAGGACCTTCGACGCCGTGCCCCGACCCCGACGCCTGTGGCCGCTCTGCGCCGTTTTCTTCCTTGCCGGCTGCGGCGGCCGGTTCCCCCAGTCCACGCTCGCTCCCCACTCGGATTTCGGCCGGGCGATCGATCGGCTGTTCACCGACATCTTCTGGTGGGCCGCGCTCGTCTTCGCGGTGGTCGAGACGCTGCTCCTCGTCGCCATCGTGCGCTTTCGGCATCGCCCGGGCCGGGCCGCGCCCAGGCCGACGCACGGGCACACGCTCCTCGAGATCGCGTGGACCATCGCACCGGCGGTGATTCTCGTGTTCGTGGCCGTGCCCACGGTGCGCACCATCTTCGTCACCGCGGGCACCGCGCCGCCCGACGCCCTCAAGGTCGAGGTCGTCGGGCACCAGTGGTGGTGGGAGTACCGCTACCCGGAGCTGGGCATCGTCACGGCCGACGAGATGCACGTGCCCCTCGGCCGGCCGGTGCAGGTCGCCATCACGTCGGCCGACGTCATCCATTCGTTCTGGGCGCCGATGCTCGGCGGCAAGCGCGACGCGATTCCCGGGCACGTGAACCGCATCGCCTTCCGCGCCGACTCGGCGGGCGAGTACTGGGGCCAGTGCGCCGAGTTCTGCGGCGCCTCGCACGCCAACATGCGGCTGCGGGTGTTCGTGGACTCCGGGCCGGCGTTCGAGACCTGGGTCCGCGACCAGCGGGCCGCGCCCGCGCCGCCCGCGCCGGGGAGCGCGGCCGAGCAGGGCCGGACGGTGTTCGCGCGCTCCGCCTGCATCGGCTGCCACACCGTCCAGGGCGTCTCGGCCGGCGTCATCGGCCCGAACCTGACGCACGTGGGGAGCCGGCGCACCATCGCGGGCGGGATGTTTCCCAATGATTCGGCGCACCTGGCGCAGTGGATCGCCGACGCCCCGGCGCTCAAACCCGGCTCGATCATGACCCGCATGAAGCCGCCGCTCACGGACGCCGACATCGCGGCGCTCGTGGCCTATCTCCAGAGCCTGCAATGACGCACGCCGCCGTTCACGCCCAGCCCGCCGCGCCGCCCGCCCCGCGGGGCTGGACGAGCTGGCTCACGACGACCGACCACAAGCGGATCGGCCTCCTGTACTTCTGGACCGCGTTCGCGTTCTTCCTGGTGGGCGGCGTCGAAGCCCTGTTGATCCGGCTCCAGCTGGCCCAGCCCAACGGGCACGTGGTGAGCGCCGAAACCTACAACCAGCTGTTCACGATGCACGGCACGACGATGGTCTTCCTCGCCCTGATGCCCCTCTCGGCGAGCTTCTTCAACTATATCGTGCCGCTGCAAATCGGCGCCCGCGACGTGGCGTTCCCGCGCCTCAATGCCTTCAGCTACTGGGTGTTCCTCCTGGGCGGGCTGTTTCTCAACGCGAGTTGGCTGGTGGGCCCCCTCTTCCACGCCGGCCGCTGGAACGTGGCGCCCGACGCCGGCTGGTTCGGCTACGCCAACCTCACCGAGCGGCAGTTCTCGCCCGGGCCGAACATCGACTTCTGGGTCCTCGGCCTCCAGATCCTCGGCATCTCGTCCCTCGCCGCGGGGTTCAACTTCATCGTCACCATCCTGAACCTGCGCGCGCCGGGCCTGAAGATGATGCGCCTCCCCACCTTCTCGTGGATGACGCTGGTCACCCAGTTCTTGATCATCACGGCGTTCCCCGTGATCACGGTGGGGCTCGTGTTCCTGATGTTCGACCGCTTCTTCGGCACGCACTTCTACCTGCCGCAGGCGGGGGGCACCCCGATCCTGTGGCAGCACCTCTTCTGGCTGTTCGGGCACCCGGAGGTGTACATCCTCATCCTTCCCGCGATGGGCATCGTCTCCGAGGTGCTGCCCACGTTCGCCCGCAAGCCGCTCTTCGGCTACGTCGTCGTCGTGTATTCGGGGATCTTGATCGGGTTCATGGGGTGGGGCGTGTGGAGCCACCACATGTTCTCCGTGGGGCTCGGGCCGGTGGCGGACTCGGTGTTCGGCGCCACCACCATGCTCATCGCGGTGCCCACGGGCGTGAAGATCTTCAACTGGATCGCGACGCTGTGGGGCGGCGACATTCGGCCCACCGCCGCGCTGCATTTCGCCGTCGGCTTCATCGCGATGTTCATCATCGGCGGCCTCTCGGGCGTCTCGCACGCCTCGCCCCCCGCCGACCTCCAGCAGACCGACACCTATTACGTGGTGGCGCATATCCACTACGTGCTGTTCGGCGGCACGATCCAGGGGCTGTTCGCGGGGATCTACTACTGGTGGCCCAAGATGACGGGCCGGCTGCTCGACGAACGCCTGGGCAAGTGGCACTTCTGGCTGCAGTTCGTCGGCCTGAACCTCGCGTTCTTCCCGATGCATTTCATCGGGCTCTTGGGCATGCCGCGCCGCATCTACACCTACGCGCCGGAGCTGGGGGTGAGCACCCTGAACCTGGTGTCCACCGTCGGGGCGTTCCTGATCGCCGCGGCGCTCCTCGTGTTCCTCGTGAACGTGGCGCGGACCCGGCGCTCGGGGGCGCGCGCCCCGAACGATCCGTGGGGCGGCGCCACCCTCGAGTGGAGCATCCCGTCGCCGCCGCCCGTGTACAATTTTTCCGTGATCCCCACGGTCGAGAGCCGCATGCCGCGGTGGCGCACCGAGCATCACGCCCCGATGGCGGACCCGCCCGCGGTGCCGCCCGCCCCGATCCACGTGCCCGCGGGGTCGCGGTGGCCGCTGGTCGCGGCCCTGGGGCTGCCGATCCTGGCGCTCGCGCCGCTCACCCACACCCTGTGGCTCGCGTTCGCCGGCGCCGCGGTGCTGTTGTTCGGGATCTACCGCTGGGCGTTCGAGCCGTTCGAGGTCTGAGCGATGACCCACGCGAGCGTGACGCACACCAGCATGGGGCTCGACAGCCGCAAGATGGCCTTCTGGGCCTTCATCGGCTCGGAGTGCCTGCTGTTCGGGTCGCTCATCTCGACCTACCTCGTGTACAAGGGCAAGAGCGTCGTGGGGCCGTACCCGCACGACATCCTGAACATCCCCTTCACCTCGGTCAGCACCTTCGACCTGTTGATGTCGAGCCTCATGATGGTGCTGGCGCTCGCCGCGGTGCAGCGCGGCGACATGCGGTGGGCCAAGGTGTGGTTGTTCATGACCGCGCTGCTCGGCATGTTCTTCCTGGGCGGCCAGGTGTACGAGTTCACGTCGTTCGTGCACGAGGGCCTGACGTTGCAGCGGAACCTGTTCGGGGCGACGTTCTTCGTGCTCACGGGGACGCACGGGGCGCACGTCACGGTGGGGGTGCTGTGGCTGCTCACGCTGTGGGTGCGCGCCCTTCAGGGCAAGCTCGGGCCCGCGAACGCGATGACGGTCGAGATCACCGGGCTCTACTGGCATTTCGTGGACGTCGTGTGGATCGTGATCTTTACGGTGGTGTACCTGATCCAGTGAGCGCCGCGGGCGCAGGGAGGGCGACGGCGATGGCGGAGGCGAGACAGGCGGCGGGCGGGGCGCATCCGAGCGTCGGCACGTATCTGCGGGTGGCGGCGGTGTTGGTGATCCTGACGGTGCTCGAGGTCGGGGTGTTCTACGTGCCCGCGTTCCACCCGGTGCTCGTGCCCGCGCTGGTGGTGCTGTCGGCCGCGAAGTTCTCGCTGGTGGTGCTGTTCTACATGCACTTGAAGACCGACAGCCGCTTCTTCGCGTTCCTGTTCGGCGCTCCGCTGCTGCTCGCGGCGGCGGTGCTCGTGGCGCTGCTGTTTCTGTTCTTCGGCGCGCTCACGCTGCGGGGCGCGGCGGGCACGGGGATGGCATGAGCGCCGCGGCAGGGTGGGAGCGCTGGGACCTGCATCCCAGCGTGCTCGTGGGGCTCGCCGCGCTGGGCGGGCTCTACGTGTTTTGGGGGGGGCTGCGGGCCCCGCGGCGCCGGGTGGCGGCGTTCGCGGCCGCGCTCGCCGTACTCGGCCTCGCGCTCAACGGGCCGCTGCACAACCTCTCGGACGACTATCTGTTCAGCGCGCACATGGCGCAGCATCTCGTGCTGATGCTCGTGTTCCCGCCGCTCCTCCTCTACGGGACGCCGGCCTGGGTGGTCCGGCCGCTCGTGCGGCCGCGCGCCGTGCGGCGGTTCGCGCGATGGGCCACGCGGCCGCTCGCCGCCGGCGCGATCTTCTCGGTGCCGATGACGCTGTGGCACTTCCCGCAGTTCTACGAGGCGGCGCTCGAGCACCACGGCCTGCACGTGGTGCAGCACCTCGTGTTCATCGCCACGGCGGTGATCATGTGGTGGCCGGTGCTCTCCCCGGTCCCCGAGCTGCCGCGCGCGGGCTACCTGGGGCAGCTCGTGTATCTCTTCGCGCTCGGTCTCCCGATGTCGCTCGCCGGCGCGCTGATCACGCTGGCCGAGCACGTCCTGTACCCGTTCTACGCGGCGGCGCCGCGCGTGGCCGGCCTCACGCCGCTCGCCGATCAGCAGCTCGGCGGACTGCTGATGTGGGTGGTGGGCACGATGTACCTGTGGGGGGCGGCGACGGTGGTGTGGTTCCGCTGGTGGGTGCGCGACGCGAGGGGGGACGCCGAGCGGGCGGTGCCCCCCGACGCCTATCTCCTCACTCGCCTTCCTCCGTCTCCCCCAGCGGGTGCAGCCTGAGGGTTTCGGCGATCTTGGGGTGCTCGCGCCAGAGATAGTACCCCATCCCGTAGGCGGCGATCACGTTGCCGATCGCCACGTTCCACCAGGCGAGCGCGCCGAGCAGCGGCTGGGCGAGAATCGCCACGGTCACGTAGAACCCGAACTCGAAGATCGCGAACAGCACCACGACCACGTACAGCACCGGAGGAGCGGCCTCGACCTCGGCGGCGAGGAGGGCGGCGATCGTGCCCACGATGATGAAGGCGCTCACGTGGATCATCGTGTAGCCGATGATGCGGGAGTACTCGATCACGACCTGGGAGGGGTCGTGCACGCCCCAGAAGACGGCCGAGCCGAGCATCGCCGGCGTGAAGAACGGCCGGCCGTTGATCGAGTCCACGAGCAGGAACCAGGCCGCCACCGCGGCCGCCCCGATGCACCCAGCGACAAAGCCCTCGCGCAGCACCCGCGCCAGCTGCATGGACCGCCTCCGAAACCGGGCCGGTCCCAATATAGCGGCGCCCGCGCGGGCGGCTAGATTGGGGCCGCCCCCGGTCCGGAGGTGACATGCGCCGGTCGTCCATCCGTTGGTACGCGCTGTGCCTGCTCGCGGGCGCCTCGCTCGCGGTCGCGGCGGGCGCGCTGCATCCCGCGCTCCGCGGCGACGGCGCGGCGCAGCTCGCCGCCATCGCGGCGTGTCCGGCGTGGCGCGCCATTCACTGGGCGTTCCTGTTCGGCGGGCCCCTGGCGCTGGCGGGGCTCGCCGGGCTCGCCGCCGCCCACGCGGGCACGCCGGGCGCCGCGGCGGCCCGCGCGGGAGCGCTCGTCGCCGTGCTCGCCTACGCCGGGTGGATGGTGATCGTGGCGTTCATGGCGGGGGCGGGCTGGGCGCTCGCCCAGCGCTACGCCGCTGCGGACGCCGGCATGACGGCGACGCGCGCGGTGTTCGTGTACGACACGCTGCACCCGTTCGCGCTGGCGGCGCAGCGGGCGGGGGCGATGGCGCTGGGCGTCGCTACCTATCTCCTGGGGCGGGGCGTGCGCCGGGGCGGGGTGCTGCCGTCGTCGCTCGGCACGGGCGGGATGGCGGCGGGGGTCGTCGCGATGGGGCTCGCGCTCGCCTTTCGCGAAGACACGAAGGCCGACCAGGCGGCGTTCGTGCTGCCGGTGCTGTGGCAGGTGGCGGCCGGCGCGCTGCTGCTCGGGCGCGCGCCGGCCGCGGAGGGCGACTAGCGGGCCCGGATGCGCACCGTCCAGCCGGCCCAGCCGTCGGGGGTGTCGGGGCTGCGGCGCAGGATCTGGAGCGTCACCACGTCGCCCGACTTGACCGAGCGCAGCGCCTCGCGGAACTCGCTCAGCGTGCGGGTCGGCGTGCCGTTCACGGCGACGATGACGTCGGGGCCGCCGGGGTCGTCGCTCGAGAGCAGCCGTTGATAGGCGGGCCCTTCCGGCGCCACGTCCGTGACGACGAGCCCGCCGCCGCGCCGCACGATGGGCCGCAGGCGCGGATCCTGGGCGTCGTCCTGCGTGAGCGGTTCGACGGCGATCCCGAGCATCTCTTCCTTGCTCGACGCCTCGCCCTTGGACCGGGAGCTGCTCCGGGCGGCCACCTCGGTATCGGCCGCGCCCGGGGCGCGGGCCAGGCGGACCGTGACGGTCTTCTTCTCGCCGCGCTGCCGCAGCAGCGTGACTTCCACCGTCTCGCCGGGGCGCTTGAAGCCCACCTTCTGCTGGAGCTGGGGCACGTTGTCGATCGGCTGGCCGTCGAGGGCGATGATCACGTCACCCGGGAGGATGCCCGCCTTCTTGGCCGGCGAGTCGTCGCTCGTGTAGCTGTTCACGACCACGCCGGTGATCCGCTTGAGCCCCACCGCGTCGGCGTCCTCCTGCGTGGCCTCGCGGATCGCGATCCCCATGACCGCCCGCTCCACGTGCCCGGTCTTCACCAGCTGATCCATCACGGTGCGGGCGAGGTTGATCGGGATGGCGAAGCCGTAGCCCGCATAGAAGCCCGTCTCGCTCGCGATGGCGGAGTTGATGCCGATCACCTGGCCGCGGATGTTGACGAGCGGCCCGCCCGAGTTGCCGGGGTTGATGGCCGCGTCGGTCTGGATGAAGTCCTGGATGGCGTAGCGGGTCTGCTGCAGCCCGGCGAGCAGCCGGCCCTTGGCGCTCACGATCCCCGCGGTGACCGTGAAGGCGAACGCCTCGCCGAGCGGGTTGCCGATGGCGAGCACCCACTCGCCCACCCGCGTGGAATCGGAGTTGCCGAACGCGACGCTCGGGAGTCCGGTCGCGTCGATCTTGATGACGGCGACGTCGGTGTTGGGATCGGTGCCCACGACCTTGGCCGTGAACTCGCGCTTGTCGTAGAGCCGCACGGTCACCCGGTCGGCGCCCGCGACCACATGGTTGTTGGTGAGGATGTAGCCCTCGGGCGAGACGATGAAGCCCGACCCCGAGCCCTGCTCGACCTGGGGCCGGCGCCGGAACTGGGGGAAGAAGTCCTCGAAGCCGGGCGGCAGCCGCGGGGTCTCGCCGCGGTCCACGTGCTGCGCGCGGATGAATACCACCGCGGGCCGCACGTGCTCGGCGACGGCGACGAACGCCTCGCTCAGGTCGGCGACGGTCTTGGGCGCCGGGCCCTGGACGGGCGCCGGCGCGGTCTGCGCGGCCAGGACCGGCTCCGGCGCGGCGTTCCCCTTCGACAGATTGAGGGTGGAGGCGAACGCCAGCCCGAACACGAAGGCGATCGCCACCAGCGCCCCGAACTTGAGCCAATCCCGCGTGCGTACCGACATCGTCGTCTCGTGCGTTAGGAGGAGAAGCGACCGTTATTTCTTCTTGTCGTCGTCCACGATCTCGTAATCGGCGTCCACGACTTTTTCTTTGTCGTGCGGCGCGCCGGCCCCCGCGCCGGCCCCCGCCCCGGCCCCCGCCTCGGCGCCGCGCTGCGCCGCGTACAGCGAGGCGCCCGCCGCCGAGTAGGCTTGCTGAAGCTCCTCGAGGGCCCGCGAGATCTCATCCGCCGCCCCCGAGCGCAGCGCCTGCTTCGCGCCCTCCACCGCCTTGTCCAGCCGCGCCTTGACGGCCCCGTCGAGCCGGTCGGCCCATTCCTTGGCGTTCTTCTCCACCTCGTACACCATGGCGTCGAGCCGGTTGCGCCGCTCGATCTCCTCGCGGCGCCGGCGGTCCTCGGCGGCGTGGGCCTCCGCATCCTTGACCATCCGCTCGATGTCTTTGTCACTCAGGCCCGACGACGCCTCGATGCGGATCTTCTGCTCTTTCCCGGTCGCCTTGTCCTTGGCGGACACGTGCAGGATGCCGTTCGCGTCGATGTCGAACGTGACCTCGATCTGCGGCACGCCCCGCGGCGCCGGCGGGATGCCGGTGAGCTGGAACTTGCCGATCGTGCGGTTGTCGATCGCCATCTGGCGCTCGCCCTGGAGCACGTGGATCTCGACCGTGGTCTGGTTGTCCTCGGCCGTCGAGAAGATCTCGGATTTCTTGGTCGGGATCGTCGTGTTCCGCGGGATCAGCACCGTCGTCACCCCGCCCAGCGTCTCGATGCCGAGCGACAGCGGGGTCACGTCGAGGAGCAGCACGTCCTTGACCTCGCCCGCGAGCACGCCGCCCTGGATGGCGGCCCCGATCGCCACCACCTCGTCCGGGTTCACGCCCTTGTGCGGCTCTTTGCCGAAGAAGTTCCGCACCACGTCCTGCACCTTCGGCATCCGCGTCTGGCCGCCCACCAGGATCACCTCGTCAATGTCCTGGGGCCGGAGGCCGGCGTCCTTCAGCGCCTGCTCCATCGGCGGAATGGTCCGCTGGATGAGGTCGTCCACGAGCTGCTCGAGCTTCGCCCGCGTGAGCGTGATGTTCAGGTGCTTGGGCCCCGACTGGTCGGCCGTGATGAACGGGAGGTTGATCTCCGTCTGCATCACCGTGGACAGCTCCATCTTGGCCTTCTCGGCGGCCTCCTTGAGCCGCTGCAACGCCATCGGGTCCTTGGAGAGATCGATCCCCTGGTCGCGCTTGAACTCGGCGATCAGCCACTCGATGATGCGCGCATCGAAGTCGTCGCCGCCCAGGTGCGTGTCGCCGTTGGTGGACTTGACCTCGAACACCCCCTCGGCCAGCTCGAGGATCGAGATGTCGTAGGTCCCGCCGCCCAGGTCGTACACCGCGATCTTCTCTTCCTTTTTCTTGTCCAGCCCGTAGGCGAGCGCCGACGCGGTCGGCTCGTTGATGATCCGCACCACGTCAAGGCCGGCGATCTTGCCGGCGTCCTTCGTCGCCTGCCGCTGCGAATCGTTGAAGTAGGCGGGGACGGTGATCACCGCCTTCTCCACCTTGTGGCCGAGGTAGTCCTCCGCCGTCTGCTTCATCTTCTGGAGGATCATCGCCGAGATCTCGGGCGGCGTGTAGATCTTGCCCTGGATCTCGACCGCGGCGAGGCCGTTCGGCCCTTCGACCACCTTGTAGGGAACGCGCTTGATCTCCTCCTTCACCTCGCCGATGCGGCGGCCCATGAACCGCTTGATCGAGAACACGGTGTTCTGCGGATTGGTGACCGCCTGCCGCTTGGCCACCTGGCCCACCAGCCGCTCGCCGTCCTTCGTGAACGCCACCACCGACGGCGTCACCCGCCCGCCTTCGGCGTTGGGGATGACGACCGGATCGCCCCCCTCCATCACCGCCACCACCGAGTTGGTCGTGCCGAGGTCGATCCCGATGATCTTCTCAGCCATGACGCGCGCTCCTTGTCCGAGAGATGATGCCCACGATCAGCCGCACGTCGCACTAGCAAGCCCCGTGCCCGAAAAAGGTGCCAAAAAGGCAGCCGCCGATGGTCAACGTCCTGCGGTCGGGGTATCTTTGATGGCGTGATCCCGTACAAAGACGAAAATCCGACCGAGCTGACGCCAGTCGCCACCGTCGGCATCATCGTCCTGAACGTTCTGGCGTGGCTGTTCGTGCAGGGGGCGGGCGCCGGGGAGGCCCTGGCGCGCTCGGTGTGCGAGCTCGGGCTTATCCCCGGCGAGTTGCTGCATACGGCGCCCCCCGGGACGGCGGTGCCCATCGGGCCGGGGATGCAATGCGTCCTCACGCCCCAGGGCCATCCCTGGACGGTGCTGAGCTCGATGTTCCTGCACGGGGGGTGGCTCCACCTGCTCGGCAACATGTGGTTCCTGTGGGTGTTCGGGAACAACATCGAGGACTCGATGGGGCATCTGCGCTTCGTGCTCTTCTACCTCTTGTGCGGAGCGGCGGCGGCGGGGGCGCAGATGCTCGTGTCGCCGGCGTCGGTGGTGCCGATGGTGGGGGCGTCGGGCGCGATCAGCGGGGTGATGGGGGCGTACATTCTCCTCTACCCGCGCGTGCGGGTGCACACGCTCGTCTGGATGGGTTTCTTTCTCACCACCGTGGCCCTCCCCGCCTACGTGATGCTCGGGTACTGGTTCTTCTACCAACTGCTCTTGGGCACCGTGGGGGCGCTCTCGCGGGTGGAGGGGGGCGTGGCGTTCTGGGCGCATGTGGGCGGGTTCCTCGCCGGGATGGCGCTGGTGCGCCTCTTCGCGAATCCCGAGTACCTCGAGCGCCGGCGCGCGGGGGTGATCATCCTTCCGCGTGGTGTTTGATCGTCTTTCCCTCGACGACGAACACCACATCCTCGGCGATGTTCGTGGCCAGGTCGGCCACGCGCTCCAAGTTGCGGCTCACGAGGAACAGCTCCATCGCCGCGCCGATGCTGTGCGGGTCTTCCATCATGTGGGTGAGGAGGATGCGGAACACCGAGCGGTTGAGGGCGTCCACCGAGTCGTCGCGCCGGCAGATCTCGCGCCCCAGCGCGGCGTCGCCGCGCACGAAGGCGTCGAGGGCGCCCGACAGCATGGCGCGCGCCTGGCGGGCCATCTCGAGGAGCTCGGGCTCGGGGGCGACCAGGCGGGCCTCGAGCAACCGCTCCGCCGACTGGGCGATGTTCACCGCGTGGTCGCCCACGCGTTCCAGGTCGTTCGCGATCTTGGTGGCGGCCACGAGCAGCCGGAGGTCGCGGGCCAGCGGCTGCTGGGTGGCGAGGAGGTCGATGACCGTTTCCTCGATCTCGAGCTCAAGGGCGTTCACGGTCTCGTCCCCTGCGACGACCCGCTCGGCCAGGGCGCGATCGCGCTTGAGGAGCGCGTCCAGCGCGCGCCCCAGGGCGTCCTGCGCCTCGGCCGACATGGTGAGGAGCCTGGCCTTGAGCTGCGCCAGCTCGTCGTGGAAATGGCGGTGGGCGGCGCCCGGCGGCGAAGCGGTCATCCGAACCGTCCCGTAATGTAGGCCTCGGTGCGCTCGTCGCTCGGACGGGTGAAGAGCTGCCTGGTGTCGCCGAATTCCACGAGACGCCCCAGATAGAAAAACGCGGTGTAGTCCGCGACGCGCGCGGCCTGCTGCATGTTGTGCGTCACCAGCACGACCGTGTAGCGCGCCTTGAGCTCGACCAGCAGCTCCTCGATGCGCTGCGTCGCGGCCGGGTCGAGCGCCGAGCAGGGCTCGTCGAGGAGCAGGATGTCGGGCTCGTTGGCGAGCGCGCGGGCGATCGCGAGGCGCTGCTGCTGCCCGCCCGAGAGGCTCGTCCCCGGCGCCCGCAGGCGGTCCTTGACCTCGTCCCAGAGCGCCGCCTGGCGGAGCGCCCGCTCCACCCGCTCCGGCATCTCGCGCTCCGGGGCGAGCCCGTTGAGACGCGGGCCGTACGCCACGTTGTCGAACACGGACTTGGGGAACGGGTTCGGTTGCTGGAACACCATGCCCAGGCGCCGGCGCAGGGCGACGGGATCGGTGCCGCGCGAGAACACCGACACGCCCTCCAGGAGAATGTCGCCGGCGTGGCGGGTGTGGGGCACGAGGTCGTGCAGCCGGTTGAGCGAGCGCAGGAAGGTGCTCTTCCCGCACCCCGACGGGCCGATCAGGGCGGTGATGGCGCGGCGCGGGACGGCGAACGTGAGGTCGAAGAGCGCCTGCGTGCGGCCGTACCAGAAGCTGTAACCGCGGACGTCGAGGATCGGCGTGCGCCATGCGGCGGCGGCCGGGTCCGGGGCCCGGGCCGGCTCGGGGAGCCTGACCGTCGTCATCCGAACCTCCCGGTGAGGTACGCCTCGGTCTGCGCCTTGGCGGGCGCCGTGAACAACCGCTCGGTGCGGTCCGCCTCCACCAGCTCGCCGAGGTAGAAGAACGCGGTGACGTCGGAGACCCGCGCCGCTTGCTGGAGGTTGTGCGTGACGATCACGATCGTGTAGCGCGCTTTTAGCTCGACCAGCAGCTCCTCGATCCGCTGGGTGGCGGTCGGATCGAGCGAGGCGGTGGGCTCGTCGAGGAGCAGCACGTCGGGCTCGGGGGCGAGGGCGCGCGCGATGCACAGGCGCTGCTGCTGGCCGCCCGAGAGGTCGAGGGCGCTCTTGTCGAGGCGGTCCTTGACCTCGTCCCACAGGGCCGCTTGCCGCAGGGCGCGTTCGACGGCGGCGTCGCGGGCGGCGCGGGCGGCCCGGCCCCCGCGCCCGTCGCGCCGCAGCCCCGCCGCCACGTTGTCGTAAACGGACATCGCCGGGAACGGGGTGGGCCGCTGGAACACCATGCCCACGCGGCGGCGCAGTGCCACCGGGTCCACCGCGGGGCCGTAGATATCCTCGCCGTCGAGCAGCACGCGGCCCGTCACCCACCCGCCCTCCGCCAGCTCGTGCATGCGATTGAGGCACCGCAAGAAGGTCGTCTTGCCGCACCCCGAGGGGCCGATGAGGGCGGTGACGGCGCGGGCGGGGACGGCGAGCGACACGTCGCGCACCGCCGCATGGCGCCCGTACAGGGCGGTGAGCCGCACCGTCTCGATGCAGGGGCGGCCCGGCACGCCGGCGGCGGGCGACGCGGACGGGGCCGGGGGAGCCGCGGGGCGCGCGTCAGCGGGGACGGGCATGGGGCGAGCGCAGGGCCCAGCGGGCGGCGAGCGACAGCACGAGCACCAGGCCGAGCAGCGTGAGGGCGGCGGCCCAGGCGAGCCGGTGCCACTCCTCGAAGGGGCCCGTGGCATACTGGAAGATCTGGAGCGACAGGGTCTCCATCGGCTGCGTGACGTCGGTGGTGAAGTTGAGGTTGCCGAGCGCGGTAAAGAGGAGCGGCGCGGTCTCCCCCGCGATCCGCGCCACGGCGACCAAGCACCCCGTGACGATGCCGGGGAGCGCGGTCCGTGCGACGACGCGGAGCGAGGCGCACCGGCGGGTCATGCCGAGCGCGAGCGCCGCCTCGCGCAGCGAGTGGGGCACGAGCCGGACCATCTCCTCCGTGGTGCGGGCGATCATGGGGATCATGAGCACCGCGAGCGCCGCGCCGCCCGCGAGCGCGGAAAAGTGGCCCATCGGCCGCACCAGCCACGTCCAGACAAAGATGCCCACGACGATCGAGGGCGTGCCGTTCAGCACGTCGGCCACGAAGCGCACGAGCCAGCCCAGCCGCCCGCCGCCGTACTCGGCGAGATACAGCCCGCTTGCCACGCCCGCGGGGACGCCCAGGGCGGCGGCAAGGCCCACGACGATCAGCGTCCCCGCGATGGCGTGCGCCACGCCGCCGCCCGGCTGGCCGGCGGGCGCCGGGGTCTTCACGAAGAAGTTCCAGTCGAGCGACGACGCTCCCTTGGCCGCGAGGTCGCCGAGAATCCCGAGCAGCGCGGCCACGGCGACGAGCGCGCACAGCGCCACGACCCCGGTCATCGCCCCGCTCACGAGCCGGCGGCGCAGGCGCCGCAGGCGGCCGCCGCTCACAGGGCTCGGCTCCCGGCGGCGGTGCCGCGGGCCACGCGCCAGATGAGCAGGCGCGCGAACGCGTTCACCGCCAGGGTGATCACGAACAGGACGAGCCCGACCTCGAACAGGGCGGAGAGATGCAAGTTCGTGGTCGCTTCGGAGAACTCGTTCGCGATCGCCGCCGCCATCGTGTAGGCGGGCTGGAGCAGCGACCAGCCGATGTCGTGGCGGTTGCCGATCACCATGGTGACCGCCATCGTCTCGCCGAGCGCGCGCCCCAGCCCGAGGATCGTCGCTCCGATCAGCCCGGCCCGCCCGTACGGTATCACCGCGGTCCACACCGCCTCCCAGCGGGTGGCGCCCAAGGCCACCGCCGCCTCGCGCTGGCTGGGCGGCACGGCGAGCAGCACTTCGCGGGAGACCGCAGCGATGTAGGGCACGATCATGACGGCGAGGATGATCGCGCCGGCGAGGAGCGAGCTGCCGTAAAACGCACCCTGGACGAACGGCGTCCACCCGAGCGCCGCGCGCAAGGGCGGGACGGCGTAGCTGCGCAGCAGCGGGATCAACACGAAGACGCCCCACAGCCCGTACACCACGCTCGGGATCGCGGCGAGCAGCTCCACGAGGAACGCCACCGGCTGCCGCAGCCAGCGCGGCGCGAACTCGGCGAGAAAAATCGCCACGCCCAGCGCCAGGGGCACGGCCAGCACCAGGGCGAGCAGCGAGGAGGCGAGCGTGCCGACGATCATCGGCGCGGCGCCGAAGACGCCCGCGACCGGGTCCCACACCGACGTCCACAGAAACCGCGGGCCGAACCGCCGCAACGCGGGCCAGGCGCTCGCGAGCAACCCCCCCGCGAGCGCTGCGAGCAAGGCGGGGAGCAGGAGGGCCACCCCGGTGAGCGCGGCCCGGTAGAGCCGGTCGCCGGCGTTCACCTCCCGCAGCCCGCGCCACCGCGGCGCGGGCGGGAGGGCGGCCTCCGGCGCAACGGGAAGCGGCTCGAGGGGCAGGGCCGTCATCGCAGCGCCAAGCTAGCGGGGGCCTGTCACGGGCGTGTAACAGGCGCCCGCCCCCCGCGCCCCCCGCGCCCCCCGCGCCCCCCGCCCCGGCTCGGGCGTTACCGGGCCGCCGTCGGCCAGACCGGCTTGCCGTCCGCGGTGATCGCCTTGAGCTGGGCCTCGATCCAGGGGCGCAGCTCCCGGGGCAGCGGGGCGTAGCCGAGCGGCCCGGCGCGGGCCTGCCCGTCGGTCACCGCCCACCACACGAACGCCACGAGCGCCCGCGCCTTTTCCGCGTCCCGGTACTGGCGGTGCAGGAGCAGCCAGGTGAAGCTCGCGATGGGATAGGCCCGCGCTCCCTCGGGGTCGGTGATCGAGACGCGAAAGTCGGTGTTCGGCCCCATGGCGCGCATGGCGCTCGCGGCCGCGGCGGTGATGCTCTCGAGCGTGGGCGCCACGAAGGTCCCGGCTTTGTTGCGAATGCTCGCGGCCGGCAGCCCGTTGGCGAGGGCGTAGCCGAGCTCCACGTAGCCCAGGGCGCCCGGGGTCTGTTTCACCAGGGCGGTCACCCCCTCGTTCCCCTTGCCGCCCAGGCCGACCGGCCAGTTGACCGACGTGCCGCGGCCCACCCGCTGCGCCCACTCGGGGCTCACCTTGGAGAGGTAGTCGGTCCAGATGAACGTCGTCCCCGAGCCGTCGGAGCGGTGCACGACGACGATGTCCTGGTCGGGCAGCCGGACGCCCGGGTTCACGGCGGCGACGCGGGCGTCGCTCCACTTCGTGACGCGCCCGAGGAAGATGTCGGCGAGGAGGTCGGGCGTGAACCGCAGGGTCGCGGTCACGCCGGGGAGGTTGTACGTCGCGACGTCGCCGCCCAGCACGGTCGGGATGTGCAGCACGTTGCCGCCGATCGCGGCGATCGCCGAGTCCGTCATCGGCGCGTCGCTCGCGCCGAAGTCCACGGTGCCGTCGGAGAACTGGCGGATGCCGCCGCCCGATCCGATGGACTGGTAGTTCAGCCGCACGTCGGGATGGGCCTTGTTGTACGTCAGGATCCAATCCTGATAGATGATGTTCGGGAACGTGGCGCCGGCACCGGTGAGGGTCGTCTGGGCGGGGCCGGGCCGCGGGACCAGGAGCGCGGCGGTGAGGACGAGCAACGCAACGGGCTTCATGCGGAACCCCTCGGGTCAGAACGTGAATTGGGTCTGGAACAGGGCCTGGGAGCGCGTCGGGTCGTTCGCGGCGTTGAGCGCGTCGGTTTGGAAGCTCACGTAGTCCCAGTCGGCGAGGAGTCGCCAGTTGGGCGTGAGCTGGTACGATACCCCCGCGATGTAGCGCGTCTGGCGGTCGGTCGCGTTGCCGGCCTGCGGGTGGAACACGTCCACGCGCGCGAGGGCGGCGGCCCTGGTGCGCGGGAACCGGTACACGCCGAAGGCGCTGTACACGTGGCCGTTGCGCTCGGGCGCGGCCGCTGCGCTGTCGCGGGTGATCGCGGCTTCGGCGGCGAGCGTCGCGCGCGCGGACTTGTACGACACCATGGCGAGCCAGCGCTGCCGCGCGCCGCCCCCCGTGGGCTTGCCGTACTGGCCGTAGGCCGTCACGCGCAGGCCGCCGACGCGGCTCGAGTCGTCGGTGTCGAGCAGGCGGACCGAGACGCGGCCCATCACGTCTTTGCGCTGGTCGCCCGTGCCCTTGTTGTAATTCTCGCCGTTCACGAGCGCCACCTGCATGTTGACCTTGTCGGCTCCCCACTTCCCGTCCACGCCGGCGCCGAAGTCAGCCGAGGAGACGAAGCCGTTGCGCTCGAGCGCCATGGTGCCCTGCATCCGGTAGTCCCACAGCGCCTCTTCCCAGTCGAGCCACGGGGTGTGGATCTCGCCGATCTTGAACGTCAGCGGGCTGTGCGCGGGGGTGTACGCGGCGTAGGCGTACTTGATGCGATAGGCGCGCGAACTGTCGGCGTTCGTGAAGATGTCGGCGGTGATGCGCGCGGTGAGGCCGCCGGCGAGCTTGCCGATCACGTTCACGTAGGCGCGGGTGACGTCGAACTTGTTCGCGTGGTTGGCGGTGTCCTTGAGCTGATAGACGAACTGGGTGTACGCGAGGACGCCGACGGAGATCTGCGGGGGGGCGGGGGCGGGGGCGGGGGCGGTCGCCGGGGCGGACTGCGCCGCGAGCGGCGCGGCGGCGGCGGCTGCTGCTGCGGCCGTGCCGGCCGCGACGCCGATGAGGACCCGGCGCATGGAGCACGCCATCACGGGTGTTTCCTCCTTGCAGGTTGGAAGCGATGGACCGATGGCATCGCGGGACAAGGAAATCCCCGCCCGTCACGAGAGGACGGGGGGAGGGTAACGACCGCGTAACGCGGCCTAGTGCCAGAGCGCGGGGAGCAGCTCGCGCAGGCGGTCGCGCGCGGCGCGGAAGGCGGCGAGCCGCTCCGCCTCGGAGCCCGCGGCGCGGGCGGGGTCGGGGAGCGGCCAGTGCAGGCGCCGGACCCGGCCGGGGACCACGGGGCAGACTTCTTCCGCGCAGAGCGTGACGATCGTGTCCACCTCGTCGAGGGGGACGGCGTCGAGGCCCTTGGCGCGCTGAGCCGAGATATCAATGCCCACCTCGGCCATCGCCGTGACGGCGAGCGGGTGGAGGGTGCCGGGCTCGGAGCCGGCGCTCAAGAACCGGTACCCGGGCGGCGCCATCGCGCGGGCCAGGCCTTCGGCCATTTGCGAGCGGGCGGAGTTCGCGACGCAGAGGAACAGGATGGTCGGCATGGTCAGGGTTCGGGGGCGGTGTGCGGGAACACCATCACGATGCTCGTGCCGCGGCCGAGGGCGCTCCGGGCCTCCACGCGGCCGCCGTGCGCTTCGACCAGGTGCTTCACGATGGCGAGCCCCAGTCCGGTGCCGCCCTCGGCGCGCGAGCGACCGGGATCGGCGCGGTAGAAGCGCTCGAAGATGCGGGGCAGGTGCTCCGGGGCGATCCCCGAGCCGGTGTCGCTCACGGCGATGCGCACCCCCTCGGAGACCGGTTCCGCGGCGACCGTGACGCGGCCCCCGCGGGGGGTGTGCCGCAGCGCGTTGTCGAACAGGTTCGTGAAGATCTGGCGCAGGGCATCGGGATCGGCCCGGGCGGCGGGGGCGCGCGCCGTGTCGCATTCGAGCTCGATCGCGCCCGCCGCCGCGCGGCCGACGAGGGGCGCCCACGCTTCGCGCGCGAGCGCGGCGACGTCCACCGACTCGCGGCGGGGCACCCAGCCGCCCGACTCGATGCGCGCCAGGTCGAGCAGGTCGTCCACCAGCCGCTGCATGCGGCGCGCGTTCTCGAGAATCGTGCGGGCGAAGCGTTCCGCCGGGGTGCCGGCTGCGGCCTCGCCGGCCAGGGTTTCGGCGTAGCCCGCGATCGAGGTCAGCGGCGTCTTGAGCTCGTGCGAGACGTTCGCGACGAAGTCGCGCCGCACCGCCTCGAGGCGCCGCAGCTCGCTCACGTCGCGGAGCACGAGCAGGGCGCCGCCGCGGGGGAGCGCGCGTGCCGCCACCAGCACCCTGCGGCCGTCGCGCTCCAGCTCCTCCGGTGCCACCTCGCGGCCGGCGAGCGCCGCCGCGACGAGCTCGCGTGCGGCCTTCTCGTGGAACAGTTCCGGGAGGCCCGGCAGCGGGTCGCCGGGCCCGTAGCCCAGGAGCCGCCGGGCGGCGCGGTTCGCGGTCACGATCGCGCCGCGCGGGTCGGACGCCAGCACGCCATCGGTCATCGTCTCGATGAGCGCGGCCATCTCCTCGCGCTCCGCGCGCAGCGCGGCGAACCGCTCGCCGAGCTGCGCGTGCATGGTCCGGAGGGCGAGGATGTGCTGCGCCACCTCGGGAATGCGGGACGCGGGGAACGCGGGCTCGCCGCCGGCCGCGATCGCGCGCGCGGCGCGGCCGAGCGCGACGAGCGGCCGGGCGACCTGGCGGGAGACGAGCCAGGCCAGCGCCGCGGCCGCCGCGACCGCGGCGAGGCCCGCGAGCGCCACGGCGCGCTGGACCGCGCCGACCTGGGCGTCGAGCGCGGCGAGGGTGGTGGAGAGGCGCACCACGGCGAGGCCGGGGGGGCCGCCGCGCACCGCCACGTACAGCCGGCGCTCGTTGGTGGACGCGCTCAGCCGGCTGCTCCGCCCCGCGCCCCGCGCGAGCGCGTCCCGGACCTCCGCGCGGGCCAGGTGGTTCTCCAGGCGGCCGAGCGCGGCGCGGTCGAACTCGGTGTCGCCGCGGACCCGGCCGGCGGGGTCGATCAACGTCACCCGCTCGCCGAGGCGCGCCCCGAGCTCGCGCGCGAGGTCGGGCCACGCGAGCGAGTCGGCCGGCAGCAGGGCGGCGACGAGCCGCGCCTCGCGTTCGAGGCCGCGGGCCGCCGCGTCCTCGAGCGAGCCCCGCAGCAGGCGGTCGGCCGCGACGATCAGCGCCGCCGCCGTCGCCGCGGCAAGCAGGCTGGTCGCGACGAAGAGCCGGGTGGCGAGCCTCACGGGCGCGCCCGGGCGCGCGCGTCGGGACGGCGGAACCGGTAGCCCGCGCCCCGCACCGTCTCGATGCACGCGGCCGCGGGGCCGAGCTTCTGCCGCAGGCGCTGCACGTGCATGTCCACGGTGCGGGTGAGGATGTCGGGCTGGGCGTGCCACACGGTCTCGAGCAGCTGCGCGCGGCTCTGCACCCGCCCCTCGCGCTCGATTAGCGTCCGCAACAGGCGGAACTCGGTGTCGGTCAGCTCGATCTCCGCCCCGTCGACGGTGACGCGATGCCCGGTCCGGTCGAGCGTGATCGGCCCCGCCACGAGCAGGCCGCCCGCCGCCACCGCCGGCGCCGCGAGGCGGCGCAACACCGCGCCCACCCGCAGCACCAGCTCCTGTGGCGAAAACGGCTTGGGGAGGTAGTCATCGGCGCCCAATTCGAGCCCCTTGATGCGGTCGGGGGGCTCCTTGCGGGCGGTGAGGACGATGACGCCGATGTCTTTCGTCTCGTCGCGGCGCCGCAGCTCGGCGAGCACGTCGTAGCCCGACACGCCGGGCAGCATGAGATCGAGCACGACCAGATCGGGGCGCTCCTCGCGGGCGGCGCGGAGCGCGTCGCGGCCGGTCGCCGCTGTGATCACGCGGTAGCCGGCCTTGGCCAGGTGATAGGCGACGAGCGCCGTGATGTCGGGCTCGTCGTCCACCACCAGGACGCGGCAGGCCGCGGGCTCGGTCACAGGACGACGTCGCCGCCGGGGTCGCGCCGCCGCAGGCGTTCCTGAGCGGCGCGGGCGGCGTCGCGGGCCCGGCGGGTGGCCTCGGCATCGCGCACGATCGTCACCGTGGCGCGGTCGGCGTCGGCGTCCACCGCGACGGCGAGCACGTCGTCGGCGCGCGTGCCCAGGGGCAGGAGCCAGCGGGGGAGGTCGAGAAACGTCGTCCCGTCCACCTCCACCACGGCGAGCTCGCCCTCGTGGCGGTCAACGATGAAGCGGTGCGATTCGGGCATGGCACGCTCCCGGACGTTCGGTCGTGACGGTCCACGGGCCGCCGCGCGGCACCCGCACGGTCACCGTGCCCGCGTCGGCCGTGCAGTACGCGGGGATCCCGCGGGCGGCGAGCAGGCGGAGGACGTCGGCGAAGGGGTGCTGGCGGCCGTTGGCGCTGATGATCACCGCGCCGGGCTGCACGACGTCGAGGAGATCGGCGGTGGTGGCGTTGTCGGAGCCGTGGTGGCCCGCCTTGAGCACCTGGGCCCGGAGGAGCGCGGGGACGGTCAGCATCCACCACCCGAGCTCGGCCCGCTCGGCGTCGCCGGGCAGGAGCATCGCGAAGTCCCCCCGCTCGACCCGCACGCCCACCGAGCAATCGTTCACGGCGTCGCCGCCGGCGCGGGCGTCGAGGGCGCGGCACGCGGGCGGCGGGGCGAGGAGCCGCAGGGTCACCGTGTCGTCGCCGGTGACGAGGGTGAGGCGGCGCACCCCGGTGTCGGCCACGACCACGGGAATCGCGAGGCTGTCCACCACCGCGAGCAGCATGCGGTATCCCGCGGCGGCGCGGGGCGTGGCGCCGTACACGAACGCGCGCACCGGCAAGCGGCGCAGCACGGCGGCGAGGCCGCCGTAGTGATCGGCGTGCGGATGGGAAAGGATGACCGCGGCGAGCGTATCCACGTGGAACGCGGCGAGCCGGGCGAGCACCGTCTCGCCGCGGTCGCTCGCGTCGATCAGCACGTGGCGGGCCCGTCCGGAGGCGGAATCGGTGACGAGGATGGCGTCGCCGCCGATCGCGGCGTCGCTCACGTCCAGCACCCGGACGAGGAGCACGGCGGAATCGGCGGGCAGCGCCGCGAGCGCCGCGCACAGGAACGGCACGAGCATCTGCCGTGCAAGGTAGCGCGACGCGCCCGGCCTTGGCAATTTTCAGCGCACCATGCGCCTGCTGCTCTCGTTGTGGCTCGCCGCCGTCGGCTCGCCCGCGCCGTTCTCCGCCGCCGCCCCGGCCCCCGCCCCCGCCCCCGCCCCCGCCCCCGACACGCTGCGCCTCCGCGTCCTCGCGATCAACGACTTCCACGGCGCCTTGGAGCCCCAGGTCTGGCCGTGGTCGCGGGGGCGTCCGGTGGGCGGGGCGCCGGCCGTCAAGGCGTGGCTCGACCGTCTCGCGGCGGCGTGCCGCTGCGCGACCGTCCGGCTCGACGCGGGCGACGAGATGCAGGGCACGCCGGTGTCGAACCTGCATTTCGGCCGCCCGGTGATCCTCGCCTTCAACGCGTTCGGCGTGGACGCCGCGGCGATCGGCAACCACGAATTCGACTGGTCGGTGGACACGCTGCGGGCGCGGATGGCCGGCGCGCGCTACCCGCTGCTCGCGGCCAACGTCAGCGACTCGGCGGGCGCGCGGCCCGCATGGGTGCGCCCCTGGACGCTGCTCCGGCGCGACGGGGTGACGGTTGCGGTGATCGGGCTCGCGCTCCGCGCCACGCCCGAGACCACGGCCCCCGGCAACGTGCGGGGGCTCGTCTTCGGCGACGGTGCCGCGGCGGTGCGCCGGGTGCTCCCCGAGGCGCGGGCCGCCGCGGACTTCGTGATCGTGGTGGCGCACGAGGGCGCGTTCTGCGGCGGCCCCGCCGCCACCGCTGCCGCGGCGCCGCTCCCCGCCGCGGCCTGCCACGGGGAGGTCGTGGAGCTGGCGCGGGGGCTCGACTCGGGCTCGGTGGATCTCATCGTGAGCGGCCACACCCACTCGCTCGTGAACACCGTCGTGAACGGGATCCCCGTCGTGCAGGCGCGCTCCTCGGGCGCGGGGATCGCGGTGGTGGATCTCGTCCGCGCGGCGGGGGCGGTGCGCGCGGCGCGCGCCCGCATCGAGACGCCGTACGCCGACCGCGTGCCGCCCGACCCGGCGCTCGCCGACTCGATCGCGCGCTACGCGCGGGCCGTCGCGGCCATCACCGGCCGTCCCGTGGCGCGGATCGCGGCCCCGCTGCGGCGCGACGGCGACGAGTACGGGCTCGGGCGGCTGGTCGCGGACGCCCACCGCGCCGCCGCGCGCGCCGACGTCGCGCTCGTCAACAACGGGGGCATCCGCGCCGATCTCGCGGCGGGCGTCGCCACCTACGGCGACCTGTTCCGGGTGGAGCCGTTTCAGAACCGGCTGGTCCGGCTCGCCGTCACGGGGGCGGTGCTGCGGCAGGCGCTCGAGCACGCGGTGGGCGGCGCCGACCCCGGCGCCCACGTCTCGGGGCTCGCGCTGTGGTACGACCCCGGCCGGCCCCCGGGCCGGCGCATCGTGCGGATCCGGCTCGCGGACGGCGCCGAGCTCGACGACGGCCGCACCTACACGCTCGCGGTGAGCGACTTCCTCGCCGCCGGGGGGAGCGGCTACGCCATGTTCCGCGGGGCGCCGGCCGAGGATGCGGGGGTCACGGACCTCGACGCGCTCGTCGGCTACCTCGCCGCGCTGCCGCAGCCGGTGCGCGCCCCGGAGGAGGCGCGCCTGCACCGTGTGGAGGGGGGCCGGTGATCCGCGTGTTCGTGAATACCCGGCCGGTGACGGTGGCGCGCGGCGCGACGGTGCGCGACGCCGTGGAGGCGTTCGACCGCGAGCTCGCGGATCTCCTGGGACAGGGGACGGCGCAGGTGACCGACGGCGTGGGCCGGCCGGTGGATCCCGGGGATCGGGTGGCGGAGGGGGGCGCGATCCTGCGGGTGGTGGTGAGCGCCCGCCGCGGGCCGCCGCGCCTCGCCAAGGAGGCGTTGCGGCGCTGGCCCAAGGCGGAGCTGCACGTGCATCTCGACGGCTGTCTGCGGCTCGAGACGCTGCTCGAGCTCGCCCGCGCCCAGGGGGTGCGCCTCCCGGCCGAGACGCCGGAGGCGCTCGCGCGGGCGCTCGACGTGCGGCAGGCGCGGAGCCTCGAGGAGTATCTGACCCGCTACGAGGTCACCCTGTCGGTGATGCAGACGGCGGCGGCGCTCGAGCGCATCGCCTACGAGTTCGTGCTCGATGTCGCGGCGGACGGGGTGCGCTACGTGGAGGCGCGCTACTCGCCGCTGCTGCACCGTCCGGCGCTCACCCTCGCGCAGGCGATCGAGGCGTCGCTGCGGGGCTTGCAGCGCGGCGAAGCGGAGACGGGGACGAAGGCGCGGCTGATCGTGTGCGCGATCCGGACCCGGCCTCCCGCCGAGTCGCTGGAGCTGGCGCGGGCGGCGGCCGACTATAAGGGCGCGGGGGTCGTGGGCTTCGACTTGGCCGGCGCCGAGCGGGGCCATCCCGCGCGGGAGCACCGCGCGGCGTTCGAGTACGCTGCGGCGCACGGGCTCGCCTGCACCTGCCACGCGGGCGAAGGCGACGGGCCGGAGTCGATCCGGCAGGCGCTCCACGAGTGCGGCGCCCGGCGCATCGGTCACGGCACGCGGCTCGCGGAGGACGCGGCGCTCTTCGACGCCGTGGTGGAGCGCCGCATCCCCCTCGAGGTGTGCCTCACGTCGAACCTGCACACGCGGGCGGTGCCCGCCATCGGGGCCCACCCGTTCCCGCGGTATCTCGAGCGCGGGGCGGTGGCGACGCTGAACACCGACGGCCGGTTGGTGGACGGCGTGTCCCTCACCGACGAGTACTTTCTCGCGCACGCGGCGTTCGGCCTGGGGCGGGAGGCGCTCGCGCGCGTCGTCCTCAACGCCTGCGAAAGCGCGTTCCTGCCCGAGCCCGAGAAGGTCGCCCTCGTGGCGCGCGTGCAGAGCGAACTGGAGGCCCTGCAATGAGCGGATGGTGGATGGTGCAGACGGCCGCCGAGCGGCTCGCGGCGGCGCGGGGCGGGCTCGACACCCCGCTGCCCGAACGGCTCATGGGGCTCGTGGGCCTCGCGACCATGCTCGGGCTCGCCTACCTGCTCTCCTACGACCGGCGGCGGATCCGCTGGCGTATGGTGGCGGCCGGCGTGGCGCTGCAAGTCGTGTTCGGAGTGGTGGTGCTCAAGACGGGGCTCGGGCGCGCCCTGTTTTCGGGGGCGAACGCGCTGGTCGTGCGGCTGCTGTCCTTCCAGGAGCAGGGCGCCCGGTTCGTGTTCGGCAACCTGGTGCAGAACGAGGTGCCGCTCGGCGGCGGTGCGACGGGCGTCGCCCAGACCGGGGCCTATTTCGCCTTCAACGTGTTGCCCACGATCATCTTCTTCTCCTCGCTCATGACGGTGCTCTATTACCTGAACGTCATGCAGTGGGTGGTGAAGGGGATCGCCTGGGTCATGCAGAAGACGCTGCGCACCTCCGGCGCCGAGACGCTGTCGGCGGCGGGCAACATCTTCCTCGGCCAGACCGAGGCCCCGCTGCTCATCAAGCCGTTCGTGGGACGGCTGACGGCGTCGGAGCTGAACACCGTGATGGTGGGGGGGTTCGCCACCGTGGCGGGAGGCGTGATGGCGGCGTACGTGGGGATGCTCAAGGGCTATTTCCCCGACATCGCCGGCCACTTGCTCACGGCCAGCGTGATGAACGCACCCGCGGGCCTCGTGCTCTCCAAGATGATCCTGCCCGAAACCGGGGTGCCCGAGACGCGCGACACGCTGCACGTGGTGGTGGAGAAGACGGAGGCGAACGTGATCGACGCCGCGGCCTCGGGCGCGGCCACCGGCGTGCAGCTGGCGATCAACGTGGCCGCGATGCTCATGGCGTTCGTGGCGCTCGTGGCGCTCGTCAACTTCGGCGTCTCCTGGGCCGGCGGTCTCGTGGGCCATCCGGAGATCACCTTGCAGTGGCTGCTCGGCAAGGCGCTCACGCCGCTGACGGTCCTGATGGGCGTGCCGCTCGCGGACGCGGGCACGGTGGGCGCGTTCATCGGCGAGAAGACGGTGCTCAACGAGTTCGTGGCCTACGCCGACTTCGCGAAGCAGCTCGGCACGGGGCTCGTGATGAGCCCCAAGGCCGCGGTGATGACCACGTACTGTCTCCTGGGCTTCGCGAATTTCTCGTCCATCGCGATCCAGATCGGGGGCATCGGGGGCCTCGCGCCGCACCGCCGGTCCGATCTCTCGCGGCTGGGCCTGCGCGCGATGATCGCGGGCAACCTCGCCGCGTTCATGAGCGCCTCGATCGCGGGGATGCTGATCTGATGCCGCCGGAGGACCGCGATGCCGGCCCCGCGGCCCGGGCGGCGGATGCGCTCCGCCGGCGGCTGGGCGAGCTGCGCCCGCGCGCGGCGATCGTCCTCGGCTCGGGGCTGGGATCGGTCGCGGACGCCGTGCGATCCGCCCTCCGCATCCCCCAATCCGCAATTCCGGGCTTTCCCGCGCCCGGCGCGCCCGGGCACAAGGGGGAACTCGTGGCGGGGACCCTCGACGGCGTGCCGGTGCTCGTGCAGTGCGGCCGGTTGCACCTCTACGAGGGGCATGCGCCCGCGACGGTGGCGTTGCCCGTGCGCGTGTTCGCGCGGCTGGGGATCGAGACGCTCATCGTGACCAACGCGGCGGGCGCCATCCGCCCGACGTTCCGCCCGCCCATCCTCATGCTCATCGCCGACCATGTGAACCTCATGTTCCGCAATCCGCTCGTCGGTCCCGTGGAGGAGGGGGAAGAGCGCTTCCCCGACATGAGCGAGCCGTACGACCGCGGGCTGCGGGCGCTGGCGCGGGAGGCGGCGCAGGCGGCGCGCATCCCGCTCGAGGAGGGCGTGTACGCCGCTCTCCTCGGGCCGTCGTTCGAGACGCCGGCCGAGATCCGGATGCTCGCCCGGCTGGGCGCGGACGCGGTGGGCATGTCCACGGTGCCCGAGGTCCTCGCGGCGCGGGCGCGGGGGATGCGCTGCCTCGGGGTCTCGAGCGTCACCAACTGGGCGGCGGGGCTTGCGGCGGCGCCGCTGTCGCACGAGGAGGTGCTGCGCGCGGGCGCGGCGCTCGCGGCCGACCTCGGCACCCTGATTCGCGGCGTGGTGGCCCGGCTGTAGTCACTCGAGCCCCCCGGCGGGGGGCGGAGGCGGCGCGGGCACGAAGTGGTTGAGAGGCCCGTGGCCCCGGCCCAGGCCGGGCGCGGCGGCGAGGGCGCGGCCGACGAAGTCGATCGCGTCGGCCACCGCGCGCTCGAGGGGCCGGCCGTGGGCGAGGCCCGCAGCGACGGCGGCGGAGAGCGTGCAGCCGGTGCCGTGGGTGGACGTGGTCTCGAGACGGGGGTGGGAAAAGCGCCGCGTGTCGGCGCCGGTCACGAGCAGGTCCACCACCTCTTCGCCCTCGAGATGCCCGCCCTTCACCAGCGCGGCCCGCGCCCCGAGCCGCAGCAGCGCGCGGGCGGCGCGCTCCATGGCGGGCACCGAGTCCACGGGTTCGCCGACGAGGATCGCGGCCTCGTCCAGGTTGGGCGTCACGAGCGCGGCGAGCGGCACCAGGCGCCGGGCGACGAGCGCCGCGGCGTCGCGGTCGAGCAGGCGGTCGCCCGACGTGGCGACCATCACGGGATCGAGCACGTAGTTCGGGAGCGCGCGCCGGGCGAGCCCCGCGGCCACGGCTTCCACCACCTCGGCCGAGCCGAGCATGCCGCTCTTCACGGCGCGAGGGGGGAGATCGTCCGCCACGGCGTCGAGCTGCTGGGTGACGAGCGCCGCCGGGAGCGCGGCCCAGGCGCGCACGCCCAGGGTGTTCTGAGCGGTGACGGCGGTGACGACGCTCGTGCCGAACACGCCGAACTGGTGAAACGTCTTCAGGTCGGCCTGGATCCCGGCGCCGCCGCCAGAGTCCGAGCCCGCGATGGTGAGGGCGATCTTCATCGGGGCGGCGGCCGCCGCGGCCCCGATCCGGGGGCGAGGGGGAGACGAACGGGACGCGGCTCGCCATATTGAAGGCCCGACCACCGCCAGCGCGCGAGGGAACCCATAGCCGGTAATCTGGTATCCACGGTGCGCGATCTCCACCGGCGCAAGGCGCGCGGCCGGCGCGGGCTCGCGCTGGTGGAAGGCATCCGGCTGGTGGAGGAGGCGCTCGCGGCGGGCGTGGCGTTCCGGGGCGCAGTGGTGGCTCCCGAGCTGTTGCGCACGGCGCGCGGCGCCGCCCTGGTGGAAGACCTGGCCCGCCACGCGGTGCCGGTGGAGGAGGTGGGGGCGCGAACCTTCGCCCAGCTCGCCGATACCGAGACGCCCCAGGGCATCATCGCGGTCATCGAGCCGCGGCGCTGGACTCCCGCCGACATCGCCCTTGCGCCGGGCGCCGTGGTGCTGGTGATCGACGGCGTGCAGGATCCCGGCAACGTGGGCACGCTGATCCGCACCGCGCACGCCCTCGGCGCCGCGGGAACGGTGGTGCTGCGGGGCACCGCCGACCCCACGAGCCCCAAGGCGCTGCGCGCCGCCCTCGGTGCCACCTTCCGGCACCCCGTGGCGGCGCTCGACGACGCCGCCTTCATCGCCTGGACGCGCCAGCATCACGTCGTGCTGTGGGCGGCGGCGGCCGACGGCACCCCGCTGCACCGCGCGCTCGGCGCCGACCGGCGCGCCGCCGGCCGCCCGATCGCCGTCATCGTGGGGAACGAGGGAGCGGGCATCCGCCCCCAGCTCAACGCCGTCGCCGCCCAGCGGGTGGCGATTCCGCTCGCGCAGGGCGCCGAGTCGCTGAACGTGGCGGTGGCGGCGGGGATCCTGCTCTACGAGGTGACGCGTGGCCGTTGACCCGATCCTGCTCGCCGGCGCGGCGGTCGTGGGGCTGTGCTTCGGCAGTTTCCTCAACGTCTGCATCGTGCGGCTTCCCGCCGACCGCTCGCTCCTCACCCCTCGCTCCGCCTGCCCGCGCTGCCAGCACCCCATCGCATGGTACGACAATGTGCCGGTCGTCTCCTGGCTCCTGCTGCGGGGGCGCTGCCGCCACTGCCGGGAGCCGATCTCCGTGCAGTACCCGATCATCGAGGCGGCGGTGGGCGCGCTGTGGGTCGGCGCGCTGCTGCTCTACGGGCCGGGCGCGCGGGCCCTCGCCGGCGCCGTGCTCGGAACCCTGCTCGTCGGCATCGCCGTCACCGACGCGCGCCACTACCTGATCCCCGACGAGTACACCTGGGGCGGCCTGGCGCTGGGCCTCGCGCTCGCGCTCCCGGGCGGGGTAAGCGGCTTTCTCCAGGCGGTGCTCGGAGCCGCCGCGGGCTTCGCGCTGCTCTTCGCCGTGGCCCAGGCCGGCCGGTGGGCGTTCAAAGAGGAAGCGATGGGGGGCGGCGACATCAAAATGATGGCGATGGTGGGCGCGTTCGTCGGCTGGCGCGGCGTGCTGCTCACCGTGTTCCTCGGCGCCCTGCTCGGGAGCCTGGTGTTCGTGCCCCTGTCGCTCAAAAAGAAGCGTCTCGTGCCCTTCGGGGTATTTCTCGCCTTGGGGGCGGCCGTGACGTTCGTGTTCGGCGACGGCATTCTCGCCTGGTACCAGCACTTCCTGCACGGCGAGTGAGCGTGGGCGATCCGCTGGGCGGGCTGTTCGACGCGGGCGGCGTGCTCGAGCGCGTGGGCGTGGACCTCACCGCCCAGGCGCGGCGCGGCGACTTGGAGCCGGTGCGCTGCCGCGACGCCGAGATCGCGCGCGTCGTGGACATCCTGCTGCGCCACAGCAAGAACAACCCGGCGCTCGTGGGCAAGGCCGGGGTGGGGAAGACCGCGATCGTCGAGGGGCTGGCCCAGCGCATCGCGGCGGGCGACGTGCCCCCGGCGCTCCGCGACGCCCGCGTCGTGGCGCTCGACCACGTCGCCCTTCTCGCCGGCACGGCGTTTCGGGGGCAGTACGAGGAGCGCATCCGCCGGCTGGTGCGCGAGCTCGCGGCCGACCCCGACCTCGTCCTGTTCGTGGACGAGCTGCACAATCTCATCGGGCAGGGCACCGCCCTGGGCGCCGCCATGGACGCCGCGAACATGCTCAAGCCGGCGCTGGTGCGCGGCGACATCCGCGTGATCGGGGCCACCACGAGCGGGGAATACGACCGCTGGATCCGCGGCGACCCGGCGTTGGAGCGGCGCTTCCAGCCGGTGCTGGTCGAGGAACTCGACGCCGACCGGACGTGGGAGGTGCTCGTGGCCCGCCGGCCCCGGCTCGAGCGCCACCACGCCGTCGCCATCAGCGACGACGCGCTCCGGGCGGCCATCGTCCTCACCGACCGGTTCATCCCCGAACGCGCCCGCCCCGACAAGGCGATCGACGTCCTCGACGAAGCCTGCGCCCACGCCCAGGCGACGGCCCGGGTGTCGCCGGAGCTCGACCGGCTGATCCGCGAGCGGCGCAAGGTGGACGCCCTGATTCGCCGCGGGCTCGCCCGCGAGCCGGCCGCGGAGGCGGAGCCGGGCGACTTTCTGGCCGCGGAGATCGTGCCGATGCTCGAGCGCATCGGGGAGGAGATCGAGCGCATGCTCGGCGTGGGCGGCGGGGAGGGCGGCGAGCGGCGCGGCCGCGGGGCGCCGGGGGCGGCGGCGGACACGAGCGCCGCGCCCGGTCCGGCCCGGAGTCTCGCCGAGCGGCGCGAGGAACTCGACCGCTTGCTGCGGGCCGAGCTCGAGCGCCAGGGGATCGTGGTGCGGGGGCAGGATGTAGCCCGGGTGGTGGGCGCCGCCGTGGGTACCGCCATCGCGTGGCAGCCGTGAGGCGGCGCTGGCTCGCGGCGGGGGCCGCCGTGCTCGTGGCGGCGACGGGCGCCGCCGGGGCGGGATGCGAGCGGCGCGCCCGCGAGATCCGGAGCGAGGCGGAGCTCAAGGAGGCGGTGCGCCGCATGATGCCGGCGGTGGAGCGCGCCACCGGGCTCGCCTTCAAGCGCCAGCCGGCGGTGTTGCGCCGTACCCGCGCCCAGGTGCGCGACTACGTGATCCGCAAGTTCGACCACGACCTGCCGCCCGCCGAGCTCGCCGGCGCGCAGGCGGCGTACCGCCTGTTCGGCCTCATCCCCGACACGCTCGATCTGCGGCGCACGATGATCGATCTCCTCACCGAGCAGGTGGCCGGCTACTTCGATCCCGACTCGGACGCCCTGTACCTGCCCACCGACATCGACCCCGGCCAGGCGCGGCTCGTGATCTCCCACGAGCTGGTGCACGCGCTCCAGGATCAGTACCTGAACCTCGACTCGCTGGTCGAGCTCAAGCGCCAGAACGACCGCCGCACCGCCGCGCAGGCGGTGCTCGAAGGGCAGGCCACCCTCGCGCAGATCCTCGTGCTCATGCCCGAGCAGCAGGTGGAGAGCCTCCCCGACTTTTGGGCGCTTCGCACCGCGCTCGGCCGGCAGGCGCAGCAGATGCCGGCGTTCGCGAACGCCCCGCTGTGGCTGCGCGAGAGCCTCTTGTTTCCCTACCTCGGCGGCGCCGAGTTCGTGCGCTGGTTCGCGCGGCGGTATCCCGGGAAGCAGCCCTACGGCGCCCTCATGCCCGTCTCCACCGAGCAGATTCTCCACCCCGCGCGCTACGCCGCGGGCGACCGGCCGGTCGCGATCGCCTTCGCCGCGCCTCCCCCGCCGGGCGACGGCGCCGTTCGTTACGAAGACGGTCTCGGGGAGTTCGAGATCCGGCTGCTGCTCGAGCAATACCTGGGCGGGGACAGCGCGGTGGACACGCTGGCGGCGGGGTGGAACGGCGACCGCTACCGCGTGATCGCGGCGCCGGAGGGCGGCGCGGGGGGCGCGGGGGGCGCGGGGGGCGCGGGGGGCGCGGCGCTCGTGTGGTACACGCTGTGGGACGACCGGGCGACGGCCGATCGCTTTGCGCGGGCGCTCGCGCGGGCCTGGACCCGGCGCCGGGCCGGCGCGCCCGCGGGCACACCGCCCCGGCGCTGGGACGTCGCCCGGCTGGAGGTCGGCGGGGTGGCGGCGGTGCGGCTGGTGGACGCCCCGGCCCGCTGGGCGGGGTGGGCGCGGCTCCCGGCTATCCGAATAGGGCGTTGAGCCCCCACGCCGCGAGGCCCACGATCGCGCCCAGCACGTAGCCCAACCGCACGATCAACGTGAGTTCGCGCTGCGTCACGGAGCGAATCAGCTCCTCCATGCGCGCCGTGGAGAAGCCCAAAATCTTTCGCTCGACCAGCTCCTCCACCGAGAGCCGCGACACGACCGCCGGCACCTGTCGCTGCACCCACTGCCACAGGGGCTCGGCGAGCAGGCCGCCGAGCCGCGCCTCGCTGTCCGGGGGGAGGAAGTCCGCGGGACGGCCGAGCGGGCGGTCGAGCAGGGCGGCGACCGCGGCGCGCGCTGCCTCGGCCACGCGCTGCCGGCCAGCGTCCCCCGCCAGGGCGCGGCGGCCCAGCGCGATCGCCTCGCGCGCCCGCCGCACCGCCCAGGCCTGCGTGGCGGGGGCGCGCAACGCCGCGACGATGTAGTCGGCTGCGGCGCGCTCCAGTCCGTCCAGCCGCTCGGGACCGAGCGCCCACAGCCGCTCGGCGAGCGGGGTGCGGAGGAACCGGACCACCGCGTCGTTCACCGCGCCCGCGAGCTGCGCGCGAAACTCCGGCGCGGCGAGCGCGTCGGCGAATTCGGTCACCCCGCCCTCCTCGAGCTCCTCGAGCAGGCGGTCGAGGCGGCGTTCGGTGACGACCAGCTTCGCGAGCACCCGCTCGTGCAGCACCAGGCGCCGAACGGCGCGGTCGAGAAAGCGCTTGAGCGCGCCGCGCATCCGCGCGCGCGCGGCGGGGTCGGCGAGCAGGGCGCCCAGCCGCTCCACCGCCAGGGGCAGATAGTCCGCCACCGCCTGCTCCAGCGCCGCCACCAGGCCCGGCGGCAGCCGCTCGATGAGCGGCCGCTCGTCGCGCAGCAGGCGCGCCCGCTGCGCGGCCACGAACTCCCGCACCGCGCGCTCGAGCTCCGGCCGCGCGACGCCGTCCGCCACCCAGCGGTCGAGCGCCACGTACTGCTCGAGCGCCGCGTCGAACTCCGGGCCGGCCGCGAAGTCGGCGAGCCGCTCGGCCAGCCGCGCGGCGAGCGGCGCCAGCGCGCGTTCGAGCTCCGCCGCCACGGGCGCGGGCAGCTCGTCGCGCAGCGCGCCGCGGGGGGTCCGCAGCGCCCGGGCGACGAACTCCGCCACCGCTCGCTCGAAGGCCGCCCGCAGCTCGGGGGCGCCGAGCTGGCGGGCGAGGTCGTCCTCGGTGAGCAGGCGCTGGCCCACCGCCCGGGCGATGCTCCGCGCCAGCCGCGCCCGGTTCTTGGGGATCGCCCCCTGGAGCCGCAGCGGGCCCACGCCCCGCGGCTCGTAGGGGTGAAACAGCATCCAGACGGCGACGGCGTTGGTGATCCCGCCCGAGACCGCTCCCACCCCCACGGTGATCAGCCCCTCGAGCCAGGCGGCGTGCGGCATGGCCCAGAAATAACACGCCCCACTTGGATTCGGGCAACTCGGCGACTAGTTTTTGAGGCTTGTGGTTGCGGCCCTGTCACAGAGGATCTCGCACGGGTATGCCAACTCGCATTCGGCTGCGGCGCATGGGGCGCAAGGGGCAGAGCTACTTCCGGATCGTGGTCGCCGACTCGCGCGCGCCCCGGGACGGCCGGTTCGTGGCCACGCTGGGCCACTATAATCCGCGCGCCAATCCCGCCGACATCCAGGTGGACGCGGAGCAGGCGCGGGCGTGGCTCGCGAAGGGGGCGCAGCCGACCGACACGGTCCGCTCGCTCCTCAAGAAGGCCGGGGTGTTCGGCGCACGGCCCGCATAGTCGGGCGGCTGCGCAAGCCGCACGGCCAGCGGGGGGAAGTGGCCGTCGTCCCCCTGGTCGAGAACCCGGGGGCGGTGTTCGCTCCGCAGGCCCGGGTGTACGTGGTGAGCGCGGACCGCGAGCGCGTCGCCGGCCCCCTGCGCGTGGCGCGGCGGCGGGCGTACCACCGGGAGTGGCTGCTCGGGTTCGCGGGCGTCACGTCGCGCGCCGCCGTCGAGGCGTGGCGCGGCCACTTCCTCGCGGTGGACGATGCTGACGATTAACGTCGTCACGCTGTTCCCGGAGTATTTCGCGGCGCCGCTGGCGCTGAGCATTCCCGGGCGGGCGGCGGAGCGGGGGCTGGTGCGCTACCGGGTGGTGCAGCTGCGGGACTACACGCACGACCGCCACCGCACGGTGGACGACTATCCGTACGGAGGCGGCGCGGGGATGGTGCTCCGGCCCGAGCCGTTTTTCGAAGCGGTGGAGGATCTGCGCGCCCGACCGCCGATCGTGCTGCTGTCGGCGCGCGGCCGCCCGTTCGCGCACCGCGACGCGATGCGGTTCGCGGCGGGAGAACAGCTCACGCTCCTGTGCGGGCACTACAAGGACGTAGACCAGCGGGTGGCGGACGGGCTCGGGGCGGAAGAGCTGTCGATCGGCGATTTCGTCCTCTCGGGAGGCGAGCCGGCGGCGCTGTGCGTGATTGACGCCGTGGTGCGCCTCGTGCCCGGCGCGCTCGGCGATCGCGAGTCGGCGGCGACCGATTCGCACTTCGACGGCCTGCTCGCGCCGCCGAGCTATACGCGGCCGCCCAGCTATCGCGGGCTCGACGTGCCGGCGGTATTGTTGAGCGGCGATCACGCGGCCATCGCGGCGTGGCGCCGCGCCGAGGCCGAGCGGCTGACCCGCGAGCGGCGGCCCGATCTGTGGGCGCGGTATCAGGAACGAGGGTGACGGTATGGACCGACTGCGAGCGATCGAGCGCGAAGGCCTGAAGACGGGACTGCCGGCGTTCGCCCCCGGCGACACGGTGCGGGTGATGGTGCGCGTGCGCGAGGGCGACAAGGAGCGGCTGCAAGCCTTCGAGGGCGTGTGCATCGGCCGCCGGGGCGCGGGGATCAACGAGACGTTCACCGTGCGCAAGATCTCGGCCGGCGTCGGGGTGGAGCGCATCTTCCCGCTCCACTCGCCGGCCATCGCCGGGATCGAGCTGGTCCGCAAGGGCCGGGTGCGGCGGGCCAAGCTCTACTTCCTGCGCCATCTGGCCGGCAAGGCGGCGCGGATCCGCGAGAAACGCGGCGTGACGGTCCCCGAGTCGGGGGAGAAGCCGGAGGGGTGAAGGGGCCCCGGCCCACGCTCGAGCGCGAGCTGGCGCTGTGGGGCGGCGGGAGCGGGGAGGGGTGTCTCGTCGCGGGCCTGGACGAAGCGGGGCGCGGCCCGCTCGCGGGTCCGGTGATCGCCGCGGCCGTGGTGCTGCCGCCGTTCTGCCGGCCGGTGCGGGGGCTGCGCGACTCGAAGCTCGTGGCGCCGGCGCGGCGCGAGCGGCTCGCCGCCGCGGTGCGCGCGCGGGCGCTCGCCGTCGCCGTGGGCGCGGCAAGCGTCCGCGAAATCGATCGGCTGAACATCCGCCGCGCGAGCATTCTCGCCATGCGGCGCGCCCTGGCGCGGCTCCCCGTGCGCCCCGCCCACGTGCTGGTGGACGGCCTGCCGGTCCCGGAACTCGGCTGCCCGCACACGGCGGTGGTGGACGGCGACGCCCACTGCCAGTCCATCGCCGCGGCATCCGTGATCGCGAAGACCGTGCGCGACCGCCTGATGGCCCGCCTGGCCCGGCACCACCCGCGCTACGCGTGGGAGCACAACAAGGGCTACGGCACCCCCGACCACCTCGCCGCCCTCGCCGCCTTCGGGCTCACTCCCCATCACCGCACCACTTTCGCCCCCGTCGCCCAGCTCGTGCTCGTCTAGGCTCCGCTCTTGCGCCGCGACTCCGGGCCCGGCCCGCTCAGCGCCGCGGCCTGACGGCGCGTTTCAGCAGCTTCCGGAACTCGGCCAGCGGCCGGGTGTTGGCGATGTCGGCCGCGGTGAGTCCCGCGCGCCGCGCCAGGTCCACCGCATAGCGCATGAACTGCAAGTTGCCGGGCTGGTGGCTGTCGGTGGACAGCACGAAGCGCACGCCGTGCTGGCGCGCCGCGGCGGCAAGGGTGTCCGGCAGGTCCATCCGCTCGGGATGGCCGTTCAGCTCCAGCAGGCAGCCCGACGCCGCACACGCCCGCGCCAGCGCATCGAAGTCCAGGGGATAGGGCTCGCGCCTGCCGAGCAGGCGCCCGGTAGGGTGTCCGATGGCGTCCACCCAGGGGTGCTCAGCCGCGCCCACCAACCGCCGCGTGAGCTGCTCCTCGCTCTGATTCGTGCCGTAGTGCACCGTGGCCACCACGTAATCGGCCTCGGCGAGCACGTCGTCGGGGAGATCGAGCTTGCCGCTCTCCAGAATGTCCAGCTCGACGCTCTTTAGGATCGTGAGCCCCGGGTGCGCCGCATTCCAGGCCTCGACGGCCCGCCACTGCTCGCGCAGCCGCTTGGGGTCGAGCCCGTGCGCCATCGTGACCCGTTTCGAGTGGTCGGTGACGGCGATGTACTCGTAGCCCAGCGCGCGGGCGGCCTCGGCCATCTCGGCGAGCGTCGCCTGGCCGTCGGTGGCGCTCGTGTGCATCTGGAGGTCGGCGCGGATGTCGCTGCGCTCCACCAGCACCGGGAGCCGGTGCTCGCGCGCCAGCGCGATCTCGCCCCGCGCCTCGCGGAGCTCGGGCGGGATCCAGTCGAGGCCGAGTTTGGCGTACACCTCCTGTTCGGTCTTGCCCGCCACGCGCCGCGTCCCCTTGAACAGGCCGTACTCGTTGAGCTTGTAGCCGCGCTCCTGGGCGACCTTGCGCAGCTCGATGTTGTGCGCCTTGGAGCCGGTGAAGTACAGGAGCGCGGCGCCGTAGGCCGCGGGCTCGACCGCCCGCAGATCCACCTGGAGCCCGTTGCGCAGCCGCACCGTGGCGCGCGTCTCGCCCTTCGACACGACTTCGGCCACCTCGCCGTAGGCCACGAACCGGTCCATCACCGCCGCGCTGTCCTCGCAGGTCACCAGCACGTCCAAGTCGCCCACCGTCTCGCGGCGCCGGCGGTAGCTCCCGGCCACCTCGATCTCGCGGATGCCGCCGGCCGCGCGGAGATAGGCCACGATCGCCTGCGCCTGCGCTTCGGCCTCGTGCAGCAAGAGGCGCCGCTCGGTCGCGCGGGCCTGGGCGAGGCCGGCGCGGATCTTCTCCTCCATCTTGGGTCCGAATCCCTTGAGCTTGCGGACCTTGCCCGCCGCGAGCGCGGCCGCGAGATCCGCCGCCGACTTCACCTTGAGCCGCTGGTGCAGGAGCTTGACGCGCTTGGGGCCGAGTCCGGGGATGCGCAGCAGGTCGAGCAGGCCCGGGGGCAGCTTGGCCGCCAGTTCCCGGTGGAGCGGGAGCGTGCCGGTCCTGACGATCGTCGCGATCTTCTCGGCCAGGTCCTCGCCGATCCCAGGAATCTCGGTGAGATCCCTGGCACCCGAGCGCACCAGCTCGGCGAGCGGCTCGGGGTAGTCGCGCACCGCGCGCGCGGCGTTGCGGTACGCCCGCACCCGGAACGGGTTGGCGTCCTGGATCTCGAGGAGGTCCGCGACCTCGTCGAACAGCCGCGCGATGTCGGGGTTTTGCATGGGCGAACGCCAAGAAGCTAGCGTTGCCTGCCGCGGCCGGCGAAGCCCCCTGCCCCCCGGGCCGCGTCGGGGGGCAGGGGCCGGGGGCCGGGTCCCTCAGGTGACCGTGATCTCCTGTATCATCCCGTGGGCCAGGTGCTCCTTCCCGTCCCGCGCGTCGGGGACGAAGCAGGCGAGCGCGTATCGCCCGGGCGCGAGCGCGATCGTGAACTCGGCGTGGCGGCCCGGCGTCAGTCCCACGATCCCGCCCAGCGGCCGGAACGGCGGCGGTTCCCGCATCCCCGCGGCGGCCCAGCGCGCCACGTCGCCCGCGCTCTTGCCGGGCGCGAGGGCGAGCACCATCACCTCGTGGAGCTGGGGGCCGGCGTTCTCCACCCGGATCGTGTGGGTTCCGGCGCGCAGGGGGTGCGACAGGTCGAAGCCGTAGTCCTTGAGGGTGATCGTCACGTCGCCGGTGGGCTCCGGCGCCGCGGGAGCGGGCGCCGGGCCGGCGACGACGAGGGGATGCAGCATCCCTTTCGCGAAGTGCGGCTTCCCGTCGGCGCTCGGGATGAAGCACACGAGCAAGTACGTCCCCGGCTCGAGCACCTGGGTGGAATTGGACGTGTCGCCGGGGGCGACGAGATTCGACCCGCCCACGAACGTCATCCAGGGGGGCGGCGCGCCGGGCGACGCGAGCGCGGCCTGGACATCGGCCATCGTCTTGCCTGCGGCGAGGCGGGCGATGCCCAGCTGGTGCGGCTCGGCGCCGGTGTTGACCATGACGAGGGTCGTGAGGCCGGCCGGGATGGTGTCGGGAGTGCCGAAGGCGTAGTCGCTCGCGGTGATCGTCACGCTGTGCGCTCGCGGCGCGTCGCCGACCGGACGGCTACACGCGGCCGCGGCGCACAGCAGGGCGAGCGGCACGAGGAAACGGCGCATGGGAGGCTCCTTTCGGTACGAGGGTGGATGATGATCAGGTATGGCGCAACAGCACGATCCCCGACAGTCGCCGCTGTTGCTCGCGCCAGCGGCGCGGCAGCACGCGGCCGACGAGCCGCCACAGCCGAGCGAGCGGCACGTCGGCCCGCTTGAGGCGGTGCGCTTCGTCCCACGTGGAGCGGAACTCGGCCTCGGTCCAGCCGTGGCGCTCGAAGAAGCGCGTGCCCTCCTCGGGGGCGAACCGGAACGGCGCGTTGCCCGCGGCCACCACCGGGCCCCAGTTTTTCGCCATCATCTTGAGGAGCCGCGGCGAAGCGAGGTCCACCAGCCACCAGCGAAACGCCGGCTGTGCCGCGAGATCGCGCGCCAGCGCGCCCACCTGCTCGAAGGTCAAGTAGATGAGCAGCCCTTCGCTCACGATCAGCGCCGCCCGCGCCGCCGCGCCGATCCGGGCGAACAGCGCCCGGCGGCGCGCCACGTCCATCAAGTCCAGCCCGATCCGCTCGAGCGCGCAGCGCGGCTGTTCCCCCGCGAGTTGCTCCTGCTTGTAGGCGACGACGTCGGGAAAGTCCACCTCGATCCAGCGGAGCCCGGGCGGCAGCGCCAGCCGGTAGGGACGGGTGTCGAGCCCGGCCGCGAGATTTACCACGGTATCCGCCCCGTCGCGCGCGACCGTGCGCACGATGAGCTCGTCCATCACCGCCGTCCGCACGATCATCGGCCACGCCCAGGCGCGGCCCTTCGGCATGGCGGCGACGATGCGCTCGCCGCGCTCGCCCGCGAGCCGGCGCGCGTAGGGGTCGCGGAACAGCGCGTCCGCACGCTCCGACTCCATGGCGCGGTACAGCGCGACCCAGCGGGCCGTGTCGGAGATGTGCCGGATGCCGGTGGCCTCGGCCAGGAGCCGCCTCCGGGGCAGGGACGCCCGGGAAACTAGCGCCGGCCTCGGGCGGCGTCGAGCGCGGCGCGCAGCCCCGTGAGGACCTCGGGCAGCGGGCCGTCGGCCCAGAAGTGGACGTAGTAGAGCCGCGGCCGCTCGCCGACGAGGTGCGTGTGCATGGCGGTGGCGGTGATGCCGTGCCCGGCGAGGGCCCCGAGCACGGGCTCCACGCGGTCGGCCGCGAGCGCGAAGTCGCCGGTCGCCACCGCGCGCCCGTCGCTCACCCGCTGCACGGAGACCGGGCTCGCGTATCCCATGGCGGGCACCACGCGGCGGCCGTGCAGCGTGACCGTGCCCGGCACGAGGACGAAGCCGACCTGCGCCACCGCCCCGTGCGCCGTGCCCGACGTCCCGAGGGTGCGGAACACCAAGGCGGTGTCAATCGTCAGCGGCTCGGGCGCCGGGGGAGCCACCGGGCGCGGCGTGCCGGTGCGGGCGAGTACGCGGTCGAGGCGCGCGGCGAGGTCCAGGGCGCGGCCCTCGCCGTGAAAGTGCACGTACGTGAGGCGGGGTTCTTCCCCGACCAGGTGGTTGTGCACCGCCGTCACGGCGAGCCGCTGGCGCGCGAGCTCGGCGAGCACCGGTTTCACCTCGCCCGCCGTGAGCACCAGGTCGCCCATCACCGTGGCGTCCCGCCCCGTGCCGCTGAATCCGGCCCAGCTCCCGAGGGCGAGCGCCGGCGACACCGTGACGTCGCCGACCGTCAGCGTGAGGTCGCGGCGCGGCAGGCTGTAGCGGTAGTAGCCGCGGGCGGCGGCGCCCGGCGCGCGGAGGACGGCCGCGACCGAGTCCCACGGCGCGCCGAGGGGCGCCTGGGCGGGGGCCTGCGGGGGCCGGGAGAGCAGCAGGAACGCGAGAGCGGAGAACGTGGCGAGGGCGCGCATACGGGGCTCCGGAGCGAGGCGGTCGTGCCTGCTACCCGCCGGGCGAGGCGCAGTGCCGTCGCGGCGCGGATATCTTTTCCCGCGTGGCGCAGCCGGCCGTGTATCTCTCGGTCGTCGTTCCCGTTCGCAACGGGGCCGACCGCCTCCCCGAGCATCTCGAGGCGCTGCGGCGGTTCGTGTGCGCCGCCGCCCGACCCGCCGAGCTGGTCCTGGTGGACGACCACAGCGAGCCGGCGGCCGCCGAGGTGCTCGCCCGGTTCAGCCGCGAGGGGCCCGGGGTCACCGTGCTCCGCAACGACGCGAACCGCGGCAAGGGGTTCTCGGTGGCGCGGGGGATGCGGGCGGCGCGCGGCGCCTACCGGGTGTTCACCGACGCGGACCTCGCGTATCCGGTGACCGAGATCGCGAAGATCGTACGCGCGCTCGAGGACGGCAGCGACGTGGCGATCGCCTGCCGCGTGCTCCCCGAGTCGCGCTACCTCATGAGCCCGACCTTCTTCCATTATCTCTACACCCGCCACGTGTTGAGCCGGGCGTTCAATCGTCTGGTGCGGGCGGTGCTGCTGCCCGGGGTGCTGGACACGCAGGCGGGCCTGAAGGGTTTCACGGCGCGGGCGGCGGAGGTCATCTTCCCGCGCCTCACCATCCGGGGGTTCGGCTTCGACGTCGAGGCGCTGTACATCGCGCGCAAGCACGGGCTCACCGTCGCGCAGACCGCCGTCCATTACCGCTACGACGACGAGCCGAGCACGGTGCGTTTCGCCGCGGACGGGCTGGCGATGCTGCGCGACCTGGCGCGGATCCGCTGGAATGACTGGCGGGGCCGTTACGCCTGAGGCGCGCCGGCTGGTGGTGAACGCCGACGATTACGGCTTCTCGCCGGGCGTCAATCGCGGCGTGCTCGAGGCGCACGCGGCGGGCGCGGTGTCGTCGGTGTCGGTGCTGGTGAACACGCCGGGCTGGGACGGGGCGGCGGCGGCGGCGTTGCGGGCGGCGGGCCCGCGGCTCGGCGTAGGGCTGCACTTCAATCTGACGGCAGGCGCGCCGCTCACCGCCGGCCGCACCCTGCGCGACGGGCGCACGGGGCGGTTTTTCCCGCTGGCCGCGCTCGCGATCCGGGCGTTTGGCGGCCGGCTCGATCCCGCGGAGGTGGCGGCCGAGTGCGCCGCCCAGCTCGAGCGGCTCGCCGCCGCGGGCGTGGCGATCACCCACCTCGACGGGCACCGGCACGTCCACGTCCTCCCGGGGGTATGGGGCCCGGCGGTGGCGGCGGCGCGCGCGCACGGCGTGGCGGTGGTGCGGCGGCCGCTCGAGCCCTGGGACGTGAGCCCGCGCGACGGGCGGGCCGCGCTCAAGAAGGCCGCGCTCGCCCTCGCCTGGCGCGCGGCGTCGGGAGGGACGAGTCCCCTGCGCCACGCCGATCGCTTTGTGGGCGTCTCGCTCCAGGGGCGGGCGGACTTCCTCGCGCGGCTGCTCGCGGTGCTCGACGCGCTGCCCGCCGGCGTCACGGAACTGATGGTGCACCCCGGCCGCCCCGATCCCGTGCTCGCGCAGTGGGACCGCTACACCGCGCCGCGCGCCGCGGAGCTCGCCGCGCTCACGTCGGAGCCGGTGCGGGCGCGGTTGCGGAGCGGCCGGTTCCAGGTGATTCACTTCGGCGCCCTCGCAGCAGCTCCCACTGCATCAGCGGCCACGCCACGAGGCAGGGAATCCCCTTGATACCGTAGGGCACGAGGATCTGCCACTTCACCCACCGCGGCAGCACGTCCACGTCGTGCACCGCCATCACGAGCAGCGTCAGCGCCATCACCGCCGTCCGCAGCCGGTTCGGCGCCGAGCCCGCGTACCAGACGGCGATCCCGGTGTAGGCGATGATGAACGTGGCGCGTTCCGACTGGTGGTTGAAGAGCACGCAGTACACGAGCAGCGAACAGAGAAACAGGCGCCGGAAGCCGGGTTCGGCACAGCGCGCGCGCCGCAGGGCGAGCGGCAACAGCAACGCCGCCGTCCCTGCGAGCTGCACCGGCCAGTTCGGCCACTCGAGCCGCAGCCGGTCGTGCAAGTAGCCCATGAGCGAGTAGCCGCGGTTCAGCGCGTCGGCGGTCTCGATCGCCCGCCACGAGCGGTACTGGGCGGCGAGCTCCGCCGGCGATGTGACGAGGAGGGGGAGGAGCGCGAGCGCCGCCGCGGCGGCGGCGAACCGCAGGGTGAAGCGCAGCCGGCGCGGGTAGAGCAGGCCGAGCGCCGCGGCGGCGAAGGGGAACAGCTTGATGAAACCGTCCGCGGCGACGAGCGCCGCCGCCCGCCCCGGGGCGCCGCGCTCGAGCGCCACGAAGGCGAGCACGATGAGCGCGGTGACGAGCGCATTGCTCTGGGCGTACTGCACGGACAGGAGCAGTTCGAGATACACGAGCCCGATCGCCAGCGCGGCCCGACGTTCGGGCAACAGGCGCCGCAGCGCGTAGTACAGCCCCAGCGCGTTGAGGAGGCTCCAGATGAACAGCGCTGGCACGAACGGCAGCACGGCGAGCGGCAGGAACAGCACGGCGAACGTGGGGCTGTACTTGAAGCGGTCGAAGTGCTGGTCGGGGTGGGGGGCGTAGAGATCGCGGCCGGCGACCAGGTTCACGGCCGAAGCACGAAAGATCCGGAAATTGTTGGAGCGGGCGAACACGCCCTGCTGCACGGTGACGAACGCCGCCGTGAGGAGATACAGCGCGAGCAGCGCGCGCAGCCAGCGGCGGGCGGCCGGCGGCGCGGGCAGGGGCGGGGGGCGGACGGCCATGGGTGGGGAAAATCTCGGTCGCCGCCCCCGCCGCAGCCAGCGGCCCGTCGGGGCCGTGGCGGCTCAGTGAGTGTCGGTCTTCTGGGCCTTTTGGGCCTCGCGCACCTCGCGGTCGGCCTCGCGCTCCGCCTCCTTCGCCTCCGAGGCACTGAGCCCCAGGCTGTGCAGCGTCTGGCCGATGCTCTTGCCGCTCTTCAGGCCGTCGAGGATCGCCGCGGTAGTGATGCCGGGGTGCTTCGCGCCGAGGTTTTGCGCCAGCACGTTGGCGGCGATGAACTGCCCGCGGGTGAGCTTCGGGTTCGCCTGCTTCGCGGCTTCGTAGGCGCTCTCGAGCGCCTCCGGCGTGGTGTTGAGCTTGGACGAGATGCCGCGGAAGCTCTTCAGGTTATCCGCCCGCTCCGCTTCGGGAGTGTGCGGGGCGGGCTGGGCGGGATGCGCGGCGGCGCCGGGCTTGGCGTGCGGCACGGGCGCCTGCGCGCGGGCCGGGTGCTGCGCTGCGGCCGGTGCGGCGGCGAGGGCGAAGAGCGACGCCAGCGCCGCGGCGGCGAACGGGTGCAGTTTGGACGCGATCATACGAGCCTCCTTTGGGGTCCATCGAACCGCTCAGCGTGTAAGACTGGCCCAGGAGGGTGGAGGTAACGGCGGCGCGGGGCGCGTGACGTCCGGCACGGAGCGGGGGTGTTACAGTGACATCCCGAGGGGGGGACCGTGCGCGTTGCGATCGGCAGGGTAGGGCTCCTTGTGCTCGTGGCGGCGGCCCCGGCGTCCGCCCAGACGCGCATCGCCGCCGGCGCGAGCGCGGGCGCGGTCGAGTTCGGCGACCAGCGCGCCGAGCAGGCGTTGAGCGCGGTCGTCGAGTACGATCCCGCGTCGTGGCTCAGCCTCTCGGTGATTCCCTCGTGGTTGCGCGTGTCGGACGTGGTGAGCGGCCGGTCGGTCTCGTCGAGCGGCCTGGGCGACCTCCCGGTCGTGGCTGCGGCGTGGCGCCGGTTTGCCGCGCCGTGGTCGCCCGCCGTCGGGGCGGCGCTGGTGCTGGTGTTGCCCACGGGCGACGCCGCGTGCGGGCTCGGCAACGGTACCACGGCGGGAGGGGTGGACGTGGGCGCCGCGGTGGCGCCCGGCCGGGCGCACCTCTCGGCCGACGCGAGCCGCAGCATTTCGGGGCCCTCGGCGCAGTCTTCGCTGAGCGCGCCGCGGGCTACCGCGCTCCGGGTGGAGGCGGGCTATGACGTCGCCCCGCGCTGGACCGCCGCCGCGTCGCTGGGGGTGGACATCGGGCCTGCGGATTCGGGCCAGGCCCTCGCTCGCGTTCTCGGCGTCGGGGCGAGTCACGCGCTCGCGGGCCCGTTGATCCTGACGCTGGACGCGGGCCACGGACTGACCGCGGCCTCTCCGCGGTGGGTGCTGTCGGTGGGCGTCGGCACCGCCTACGCGGGCCCCTCCCCGGTGTTGCCCACCACGCCGCTGCGCCGGCTCGGCGCCACGTTCGGGCGCGGCGTGCCTCGCGGCGGGGGAGCGGGAAAGTTGGGCTGTCGCTGACGATGTCGGCTCGGGCGGGCCGCGCGGGCCGGGCGGGCCGGCGGGCTTTCAGCGGCCGACCCGGTAGCTCAGTTGGCAGAGCAGCGGGCTTTTAACCCCGAGGGGCCCCCTGCGGGCCCCTCGTTTTGTGCTCCGACACCGGCCCTTCCCGACCCTATCCGACCCGATTGGCAGGACCTGACCGGCAAAGATTACGGCAAACAAGGAAACGTCGTGGGAAGCGCTGCGGATGCCCAAGACGCAGCGCGGCGCATCGGTGTTCTAGCCGAGGAATACGTCGGCCCCGAAGCGGTCGACGACGGGGAGTGGGACCTGTACTTTGGACCGATGAACCTGGGCCGATTCCACGAGCGGCTCCGGCGGGTCGACGACGCGCGCGGCAAGCTGGCTCGAAAGAACTTGAAGGTGTAAGCGATGTCCCTGGACCATTTCGTTAGCGATGTTCCCGGCCGTTCAGTTTCCGCTGCTGGTAGATCTCGGCCGCGCGGCGGATGTACTTGGCAGCGGCCAGGAGCTGATGCGGACCAGCGAGCACACATTCGCTGTAGGAGCCTCCGCGACCCCGCATGAGCGGCAGTTCCGAATGCGCCTCGAACTCGCGCCAGAAACCACGGAGGCTAATCCTGATCGTTCGTGCACGAGGCTGAAACGTAAAGGCTACAAAATTGGGTGATAGAACGACCCGCCTGCCCCGCACTTCGGCGGAGGACGACGGGAGCAGCGTCTGTGCGTACTGGATCAGGGCCAAGCCGATTTTCTCCAACCCGGGCACCTTCAATGCCTCCTCTTGCGGACTCATGCGAACCTCCAGCTGAGCGTTACAGAAGCGCGAGTTGCCCCGCAGCACGTCGCGTGGCCAACCTAGGAAGAGGAGACGCTAAACGCAAAACGAGTAGACATGTGGTCTACTAAGAGAGCGTGCGTTCTATGAGTAGAATGCGGTTTCGCTGATCGGACTGCGGTCCTACTGAGTCATCTTCTTCCACTCATCTGAATTGTTTCGATGGAGTAGTGGCAATCACAGGACATGGGCAGCATCGGGGCGGCTTCACGTGTTGGAAATGAGCGGCGAGCCACGGCGTCGAGCGAGGCGCTGAATACGGCCAGCGAAGGAGCGGCACGGCTGCTCGACCGCTCCATTTCCGTGTTAGCGAGCGTGCTCATTGGGAGCTGCTCCTCGAGATGGGCGCTCACTTGCCGCCCGCTCCAAGTCGTCTGGAGTCGGCGCGCCGTGCTCCAGCCAGTCAAACGCGAAGACCTCAAGTTGCTTCCTTGCGTACTCCTCTGCTGTAGCCGCGGTGAATCCGGAGCCAGGTAGGCCCGTTGCTTCCTGCACGACGAGAATGGTGAGGGGCGGCAGCCTGTTAATGAGGCAATACGACTGAATCGGCTCAAGAAGGTGACCGAGTCCACGCGCCGGGACGCCGATGAGGCGGCCAAGCATGTCGTACGTGAGAATCTGCCGGTTTCTCGCTGCAAGCGCGAGTACCGCCCATATCTGTGCGGCTCGTTCGGGCGCGGTCATGATGTTCATGCGGCGGCTCCTTGCACGCTGGCTAACGCCCCGCGCATGAGCCGCGGCGCGCGGCCCCGGCCTTCACGAACATACGGCTTCCTTGACAAGCCGGCGCCGCCGGCTCCATGCGCTCGTTAGGCTGCGGCTCGCCCGGTCCCGTGCAAGCCGCCGTTAATTCCACATCCCGCACCGCCCTCCCGCCGAAGATCGATGCGCAGCGCCGCGCCCACCCCCTGACTCACGTTTCGCACCCCCGGTATCACGGCTCGACGATCGGCGTCAGCCTAACCTGTACTCATACTGCGGCTGCCCCTACCCCTCGCAAGAGCAAAGACCTTATCCCGCCTGCGGCCCGCCCGGGCCCAGTTGATCCGCCGGGCTGCGCACGACCACGGTGTCCGGTGTTCACTAGGTGTTGACAGGCGGACCCTGAGGGGCGGGCAGCCAAGAGGGCCACCGTCGTTGCATCCTCTGCGATGAGTTCGGACTCAATCGCAGGGGGTGCAGGCCGATGACATGCGATCCTGGCCTGCGCGCTCGACTGGCCGACCCACGGCCCGCTCCGCATCGCCGACCAGCGGGGTCAGCGGCGTTAGGCAGCTGGCGCATCTCGGCGACCGGGCTCTACAAGATCCTGCCCCACGGGGTGCGGACCCGCTTGGAGCGGCTGGCGCGGCTCGAGGGCGAGGCCCTCGTCGCGCGGGGGCTCGTGACCGAGCGGACCGCGCGCCGGGTGGTGCGGGAAGCCCGGCACCTTGAGGCGGAGCGGCCCGGCGACCTGGTGTGCCTCGACCGCTTCTACATCGGGAGGCTGAAGGGCGTGGGGAAGCTCTGGCAGCGCACGGCGTGCGACGCGGCGACGAGCTACGGGATCGCCCAGGGCGTCCGCGGGACGCCGCGGCCGGCCCAGGCGGCCGCCTTCTTGGCCGAGCGAGTGCTGCCCGTCTAGCGGCGCGCGGGCCATTGAGGAGCGGACGCATCGCGGCTACCGGTTGCAGGGCCGCACGCCCGGCTCCGTGTTCGCGGGGCGGACTTGATGATCCGTTCCCAGAGGATGGCCAAGTGGTAACACCACGTGGAACCTGGACACTCTAGACGCATACGATGGTCGCCACTACACTTTGAGACCGCGTCCCGGTTTCTTTCACCTGACTCGGGAGGCATCGGCAAGGCGCGTGGAACGCCAATTGGCGCTGATCGCAGATGCGGCCAACATCTCAGCAGAGGGCAAGCTTAACGTCCTCGGCGAATTCGACACTATCTTTGCTGCTAGCATCCCAGCCACACATCCCACTCTCTGGTTCGTTGCAAAGCTCCTCGTCTCAACATCGGATATAGGCAAACGCAAGGTGTTGCTGCGTCTCGTGGACGAGGATGGCAACACCGTCATTCCGCCTCTCACGGGGCAGCTGGAGATACCTCCCCCCGGGCCTGGGTTTGAAGGAGAGCATCGCGCTCTGCCGCTCGTCCTAGGAGCCAGCAACATCACGTTTCCCCGCTTCGGCGCGTATGCTTTTGAGCTCCGCGTAGACGACAAAGTCCTGGCCGAGGTCCCGCTGTATGTGAAGCCGCTCCAAGCACATCGGTAGAGGGTCGCATTGGCGCTCTCCGACAAGGATTGCAGCGAAGTCCGGCAAGCGATAAAGTCCAAGGCGACCAACTACCGGTACTCGGACCTAGCGCGCTGGTTGGATGGGGCCGGCTTCCGACCGGCAGGCGGCAAGGGCGACCATGTGGTCTGGAAGCATCCATCCGGGCGGCGAATTGGCTTGGTCAAGAAGCCGGGGAACATGTTGCCCGCGTACGTGAAAGAAACGGCGAAGCGCATCCTGGAGGTCGGAGCGTGCCCGGACTGACAGCCCGAGACTATCTGTTCCTCCCGTGGTCAATCCACGGCCCGACGAAGGTCGTGGATGAGCACGGGAACACCCATTTCGAGATGCGGGTTGCGGAGCTCCCAGACTTCTTCGTTGCGGGTACTAACGAGTCCGAGGTGCTCTACGAGTTCAACGGCGCTCTCCTGGCGTTCCTCGAATCGTACACTAGCGAGGGAGAAACCCCTCCCGTCCCCTCCGGCAAGCCGGTCAAGTATCTGCCTCCGGCGCTCGCCCCGCGTCCACCGGTCAACTACTTGCGCGTGGAGAAACCCCCTCCCGTCACGGCGGGTGCCGAACCATCTGGAGTGGCGTTGGTCTTAACGGAGGCGGCCGCTTGAACAGCCGGGTAGACTCGTCCCGTCCCGCGCCGTCCGCGGCGAACTTGGCGAATCTCTGCGGAAAGATGCCCGCCACGAACTGAAACAGATGGGGGGAACGCGGCCGACTTCTAGGCAGATTCGGCCGACCGCCTGAGCCTCGTCGCTCGACCGGGCCTCGATATACCGAAGCTCTCCCGCACCGCACGGCCGGAGGGGAAACCAGTACCGGGTATGACCCCACCGCGCCCCGCTCGCCCCCCGCTCGCCCCCCGTACGGCTACCTCGTACCGCTCCACGACGACGGCGCGGCCCCCCGATCGTACCTCTTCGCCGTGGCACGCGCCTGTCCCGATAGCGAGGTCATGGCCGAACTTGCCTCGCTCGTGGAGGAGTTCGGGGCGCCGTGGCGCCCGGAAGAGGTCACGCGGCTGGCCCTCGACCGCGACGGCGTGGCTTCCCTTCCGAGCGATATGGTGCTCAGAGACGCCATCGCGGCATGTGACTGGACGGCGCCCGAAACGGAGCTGGAGGTCCCCCGGGAGTCGATCCTGTGTAGCGGCCCGGGGACGGCGATCCTGCGGGACGATCTGCCCGAGCGCCGCGGCCGCGAAGAGGCCCGCCGACAGGCCGGCGAGGGACCGCGATCGTGGTACCCGGAGGGCCACGGTGCCTCATGGCGGACGGGCCGCGCCCTCATCCTGGTCGATCTCGACGAGGTGCGCAGCGCCCGGGCCCGGGCCGTCGTCGGGATCGCCCTCGGCGATCTCGCGACGGCAGCGGGCGCACGCCCCACCGTCGATGACGGCGAGCTTCCGAAGTCGTTTTCGGAGCCACTGGATGCAATCGGAGCGCCGCGCGCGACTTTCGGCGCTGCGGCGTGTGGGAAGGCGACATCATGAAGCCGCGCGGCTCGAAAACGCGGGCGATGTGCGACCGCCCCCGTGTCGCCCCGGAGCCCGCGCCGCTAACTTCAAGCAGCACAGAGCCCGACCCGGTAGCTCAGTTGGCAGAGCAGCGGACTTTTAATCCGCAGGCCGCGGGTTCGATCCCCGCCCGGGTCATCGCAAAGCGCCGTCACCCCGTCTCCCACCACGCCACCACCCCCTCGTGCCCGCACTTGCGGCAGCGGGCCCGCTCGACGTCGGTCGTGACCCACACACCGGTGGTGCCGAGACGGGGGCGCCGCGCCAGCAACACCCGCGCCGCGCACACGGGACAGACCGCGTACACCCGCCCCAGGTCGAGCCGGGTGTCACGCGCGGGATTGGGGTCGGCACGGGTGCGGTACACCACCGTGAAGCGGTCGGGACGCTTGGGGCGCACCTCGAGGAGGTCCTGCGCGACGGCCACCCGCTCGCCCGACACCTCCAGCACCAGCCGGGAGGCGCCCTGGCTCACCACGGGATACCAGGCCCCCTGACGCAGCCGGCGGTCGGCCGGCCCGGCCCGCTTGGCCGCCGGCCAGAGCCGCGCCCATCCGATCGCCTGGTCCATGCCTCGAGAATCGCGCCGCCCGGCCCGGCCGTCCGTGATCTGGCTAACAGGGCCGCGGGCCGGACGCGCGGTAGCCGGAGGGTCGGCCGGGCGGGTATATTCGCGGCATCCGAGAGGAGCGCGCAATGACGGTGCGGGAGCACAGCCCTACGGGCCGGGTGCGGGCGGCCGTGCTGGCGCTGAGCCTGGCGGGCGGCGGGTGCGTGGTGGCCGCGGCCGGCGCCGGCGCGGGCGGCGGCATCTACTTCACTCAGCGGGGCGTCGAGTCGGTCGTGCCCGCCCCGGTGGACCGCGTGGCCGGCGCCACCCGGCGGGCGTTCGAACAGCTCAAGATCACCCCGACCAAGTCCGCGACCGAACAGGACGACGAGGGGGAGAAGCGGGAAATGGACGGCACCGCGGGGGAGCGGGACGTGAGCGTCACCCTCAAGGCCGAAAACGGCCACACCCGCGTCCAGGTGGTGGCGCGCAAGAGCGCCGTCACCTGGGACAAGGACTTCGCGCGGGCCGTCCTCGACAAGATCGTCGCCCTCTCGCGCTGAGCGCCCCATGCCGCCGATCGTCTGGATTGACGGGACGTACTACGACCGCGCCGAGGCCAAGATCTCGGTGTTCGACCACGGCCTCCTGTACGGGGACGGCGTGTTCGAAGGCATCCGGGTGTACAACCGCCGGGTGTTCCGCCTCGCCCAGCACATCGACCGGCTGTACGCCTCGGCGAAGGGCGCCTGGATCGAGATCCCGATGCCCAAGCCGGCGATGCAGCGGCTGGTGGAGGAGGCGGTGGCGAAGAGCGGCCTCGACGACGCCTACATCCGCCTGCTCGTGACGCGCGGGGTGGGCGACTTGGGGCTCGATCCCCGCAAGTGCGCGGCGCCGAGCGTGATCTGCATCGTGGACACGATCGCCCTGTGGCCGGAAGACCGCTACCAGCGCGGGCTCACGGCGCTCACCGCCGCGACGCCGATCAACCACCGCGAAAGCCTGAGCCCGCGCATCAAGTCGCTCAACTATCTCTCGCACATCCTGGCGAAGATCGAGGGGATCGCCGCCGGGGTGGACGAGGTCATCATGCTCGACGCCCAGGGCTACGTGGCCGAGGCGAGCGGGATGAACCTGTTCGCCGTGAGCGACGGCACGCTCAAGACCCCGCCCGCCTACGCCGGCATCCTGAAAGGCGTCACGCGCGATGCGGTGATCGAGCTCGCCCGCGAGGCCACCTACGCCGTGGAAGAGCTGCCGCTCAACCGCTACGACCTGTACACGGCCGACGAGATGTTTCTCACGGGCACCGCCGCCGAGATCGTGGCCGTGACCAAGCTCGACGGCCGCGTGATCGGCACGGGGCGGCCCGGGCCCGTCACGCAGGAGCTTGCCAAACGGTTCAAAGCGCTCGCCAGCCGGGGTGACTGAGACCGCGGCCGGAGTGCGCCGGGCGCGGGCGCTCGCGAAACTTCTGCTCTTCGCCGCGCTGCTCGCCGCGGGGGCGTACGCCGTGCGCGTCTCGCCGCTCGGGCGGCTCGTGAGCCTCGAGGGAGCGGGCCGGCTGGCCGCGGCGCTGCGCGAGCCGTGGTGGGCCCCGCCCGCCTTCGTCGCCGCCTACGCCGTCGCCACCGCGTTCGACTTCTCGGGGCTGGTCCTGACGCTCGTGGGCGGGGCGGTGTTCGGGTTCTGGTGGGGGACGCTGCTCAATCTCGCCGGCGCGAACCTCGGCGCGTGGGCCGCGTTCTGGGTGGCGCGCCGCCTGGGCCGCGACGGCATCGCGGCGCTGCTCGGGCGCCGCGCGGCCGGGCTCGACCGGCTGGCCGCACAGGCGGGGTTCGTGTGGCTGCTGCGGCTCCGGCTCATCCCCCTCGTCCCGTTCAACCTGCTGAACTTCGCGGCCGGCCTCACGAACCTGCCGTGGCGAACCTACGCGGGAGCCACGGCGCTCGGCATCGTGCCGGGGACGGCGATCTACACGTTCTTCGCCGACGCCCTGCTCGGCGGCTCGCGCGAGGCGGGACACCGCGCCTTCGTCCGGCTGCTCGTGGCAGGCGCGCTGCTCGTGATGCTGAGCTTCGTGCCCGGCCTCGCCCGACGCCTGGGACGGGGAGCGGGCGATCGGGAGCGCCGCGAGCGCCCGGGTCCCAACTCGGACCCTGCGGGGCGGCCCTGATCGCAGCGTGACGTGCGGGCACTCGGCATCTTCGTCAAGGCGCCGCGGCCCGGCCGCGTGAAGACCCGCCTCGCCGCGGAGCTCGGGGCCCGGGCCGCGACCCGGCTGTACCGGCGCATGGGGCGCGACACCGTGGCCGCGGCCGCCGGGGTCGCCGACCGCACCACGGTCTGGTTCGCGCCGCGCCGCAGCCGCGCCGCGGTGCGGCGCTGGCTCGCGGGGAGCGCGGGGCTCGAGTTCCGCGCCCAGACCGGGCGCACCCTGGGCGACCGGCTCGCCGCCGCCTTCGCCCGCGAGTTCGCGAGCGGGGCCCGCCGCGTGGTGATCATCGGCTCCGACTGCCCCGATCTCGATGCCCGCCGGCTGCGCGCCGCGTTCGCCGCCCTGCGCCGGCACGATCTGGTGCTCGGGCCGGCGATGGACGGCGGCTACTACCTGATCGGGCTCGCCCGGCCCGCCCCGCGGCTGTTTCGCGGGATCGCCTGGTCCACCCCGGGCGTGGCCGCGCAGACCCTCCGCCGGGCGGCGGCGTTGGGGCTCCGGTGGCGTCGCCTGCCCGCACTGCGGGATGTGGACACGGCGGCCGACGCCCGCGCCGTCGGCCTGCTCAACTCTTGACCGGACTTTGGGTTAGGCCCATATTGGGCCGCCCTTGTTTGCGAGGTGGTGATCCATGCCCTGGAGAGTGATCGCCCTAGGCGATCAGGTTTGGCACGTGGACGCCCTGGCGGAGCGCCCGGCCAACACGGAGGCATGGCAACTGGTGCTGTCGTTCCGGGCGGCATCGCAGGGAGCGCGGCGGTCGTTCTGGACGCTGTACCCGCTCGAGGCCACCTCGAAGTCGTCGCTCTTCATTCAGGCTGAACGCATCCCCGATACGGCCTTGTCGCAGCTCTTGGCCGAGCGGCTCGCCTAGGGGACCGCGATGACGGTGCCGGCGCTGGGGACGGGGGGCGGGGGCGCCGGAGGGGGCGGGGGCGGGGGCGGCGAGCGACTGCGCTTCGAGCATTTCGAGTTCCAGCGCCTTGCGAGCGGGCGTTGCCGGGCCAAGGTGGTGTTGCGGGCCGCCGACGGCCGGCAGTTCAGCGGCGAATCGGAGGGGATCATCTCGCAGGCGGGGGAGTTGCGCTGCGGGGCGGCGGCCACGGTGCGCGCGCTGGAGCGGGTGGCACAGCCGCAGCTCGCCTTCGAGCTGCTGGGGGTGAAAGCGGTGCGCGCGTTCGACGCCACGGTGGTGATCGTCTCGCTCTCCACGCGCCAGGCGGCCCGCGCCGCGCGGCTCGTGGGGGCGTACCTGACCGAGACCGATCCGCCGCGGGGAGCGGCGCTGGCGGTGCTGAACGCGACGAACCGGGTCCTGGGGAATTTCTTCGCGACGCGATGATCGAAGAGCCGGGCACGAACCGATGGCTGTCCCTGACGCTCGCCGCGCTGGCCGTGGCGGCGGGGGGATGCGGCGGCGCGCGGCCGCCCCGCGGAGTCGCCACGCCGGCGCCCGCGGCGCCTGCCGGGCCCGCCGCGCCCGCGGCCGGCGACGGGTCCGGGGGAGCGCCCGGGGTCGCGGCGGCGACAGCGGCGGCCGCGGCCGATTCGCTGGCGCGCGCCGCGGCGCAGGCGGCGCGCGACGCGGCCGCGGACCAGCGGGTGCTCGACAGCCTGCACGGCCGGCTGCCGTCCGACGACAGCCTCGCCGTTGCGGAGAACGCCGTCCCGGCGGTCGCGGGCGAGGAGGTGCGGCGGGAGGCGGAACGCCTCTTCGGCGCCGAGGCGCGGGCGGCGGAAGAAGCGGCGGCGCCGGCGTTCGACATCGACGTGTCGAGTTTCGCCGCCAACCGCCGCGTGCTCCAGTATCTCGAGTTCTTCCAGGTGGAGGCGCGCGACCGCTTCGAGATCTGGCTGTCGCGCCTGGGCCGCTACGAGGGGATGATCCGCGAACGGCTGCGCGCCAAGGGCCTTCCCGAAGACCTGGTGTACCTCACGCTGATCGAGAGCGGCCTCTCCAACACCGCCGTGAGCCGGGCGAAGGCGGTGGGGATGTGGCAGTTCATCGCGAGCACCGCCCGGCTCTACGGACTCACGGTGGACCCCTGGGTGGACGAGCGCCGCGACCCCTTCAAGGCGACCGACGCGGCGGTGAACTATCTCGCCGACCTGCGGCAGCGCCTCGGCAGCGTGTATCTCGCGGCCGCCGCCTACAACGCCGGGGTCGGGCGCATCGAGCGCGGGATTGACCGGCTGCCCGGCGAGACCGATTCGGTGGACGACCGCACGTTCTTTCAGCTGTCGGACCGCCGCTATCTGCGCCGCGAGACCCGCGACTACGTGCCCAAGCTGATCGCGGCGTCGCTCATCGCCAAGCAGCCGGAGCGCTACGGCTTTCACGTGGAGCCGCTGCCGCCCCTCGCGTTCGACGAGGTCAGCGTGCCCGACGCCACGGGCCTCGACGTGCTGGCGCGGCTCGCCGACACGACCGTGGCCGCGCTCGTCGAGCTCAACCCGCAGTTCGTGCGCGGCATCACGCCCCCCGGCCGCAGCGCCGTGGTGCGCGTGCCGCGCGGCCGCGGCACGCTGGTGGCCGAGCGCTACGACAGCCTGCCGGTCACCGAGCGGATCACGTTCGTGGACCACTACGTGGCGCGCGGCGAGACGCTCTCGGGGATCGCCAAGCGCTACGGGGTGAGCGCGGCGATGATCGAGAGCGCCAATCCGCGCCTGCGCCCGCGCGCGCTGCGGGTGGGGCAGCGGCTCATCATCCCGATGAGCGGGCGGGTGGTGCCGGCGGCCGCTTGGTCGGTGCCGCCCGCGCCGGCCGCGCGGCGCTACCGCCGGGTGGCGAACACCGCGGCGAGCGCGGCGAGCCACCGGGTGCGGCCCGGCGAGACCGCGAGCCAGATCGCCCGCCGCTACGGCGTGCCGCTCGCCGCCCTCCTCAACTACAACGGCCTGACGACCGCGTCGGTGCTCCGGCCCGGCGACCTGCTCAAGATCCCGCAGCGCTGCGACGCGAGCTGCTGAGGGCGGTCAGCTCTTGGCGCGGCGGTAGCCCTTCATCACCTGGGTGGCGTAGCCGTTCTGCGGATCGCGGCCGGCGTCGAGCAACGCCTGCACCTTGCTCGGGCCGCGGTTGTAGGCGAGCAGGGCGAGCCGCAACTTGGCCTCGGGCGTCCCCTCGTAGCGCTCCAACAGATCGCGCAGGTAGCGGAAGCCGAGCCGCAGGTTGGTGGTGCGGTCGTAGAGCTGCGCGGGCGTGAGCCCGGGCTCGTAGAGCCGGGCGGTGCTGGGGAGGATCTGCGTGTAGCCCACCGCCCCGGCCTTGCTGCGCGCCTTGGCGTTGAAGTTCGACTCGGCCTTGACCAGGCGGAAGGCCAGCGCCGGATCCACCCCCTCGGCGAGGGCGATGTCGTAGATCGCCGCCGAGAGATCGGCCGCGATGTTGTAGTGCGTCGAATAGTCGATGATCGCGTTAGCGCGCTCGAGCTGGAGCCGCGCCACCGCGAGCTCGCCCCGGGTGGCTTCGAGGGCCTGCTCGAGCGCGCGCAGCTCGCCGAGCAGCGCGGGCCCGGTGAGCCCGGCGGGCTGGTCGTCGGCCGTGGCGCGCCGCGCCCACCCCCCGAGGCTGCTCACCACGAGCGCGCCGATCAGGATCAACCCCCCCTGCCACATCAGCTTCTGGGTCTTGGTTCGCATAGTCCTCTCTGGTCGCTGCCGACGGCCGCCAAGCTCGCGCCGCCCGGTCAATCCGCCGTCAATCGGCGTCTTGGCGCCGCCAATCGCCGCGCGTGCCCCCGCTCTTCTCGAGCAGGCGGACGCGCTCGATCTCCATGCCGCGGTCCACGGCCTTGACCATGTCGTAGACCGCGAGCAGCGCCACGGACACGGCCGTGAGCGCCTCCATCTCGACTCCCGTCCGGCCCACCGCCTTCGCCGCCGCCCGCACGCGCACCCCGGGGCGGCGCTCGTCGAGCGTCGCGGTCACCTCGATGTGATCGAGACCCAGCGGGTGGCAGAGCGGGATCAGCTCGGCCGTCCGCTTGGCCGCGAGCGTGCCCGCCACCTCCGCCACCGCCAGCACGTCGCCCTTCGCCACCTGCTGCGCGGCCACGAGCCGGAACGCCTCGGCCGACATCCGGATCGCGCCCTCGGCGACCGCGGTGCGCACGGTGACGGGCTTGTCCGCCACGTCCACCATGCGGGCACGTCCCGCGTCGTCGAGATGGGTCGGCTTCATGCCCCCTCCGGCCACTCGTCCGCCAAAACGGCGGCGAGGAGCTGCGGGTTCACGTTGCCCTGCGCGTCCCGGCGGGCCTCGAGGACCCGGGCGATCGCCTCGACCAGGGCTGGCGACGTCCGACCCCCCCGTGCCTCGGCCCGCAGGCGTTGCAGCAGGTCGTCGAGCAGGGCCGTGAACGCCCCGCGAGCCTGGAACGGAGCCTGGCCGAGCGCGACCGCGTAGCGCGCCGCTCGATCGCCCCGGACCGCCGCGAGGAATCGGTCGCCCTGGGTCGCTCGCTCGCCGTCGCCTTTGTCTCCCGCAAGGAGCTTGCCGATGCACCCCTCGGCGCCGGCAACGAGCCGCGCCAGTTGGCGTTGCGAGGTCACCCCAAGCTCTTGCTGCGCGAATGCTGCTACGACACTGTCGCCGAGCGGCGCGACACGCACCTGCACGACGCGAGACAGGATGGTGGGCAGGAGCGATTCGGGGGCGGCGCTCGTGAGGATGAAGAACGCGCCGGGGGGCGGTTCCTCGAGCGCCTTGAGGAGCGCATTGGCGGCCGCTTCCTGGCCGGGCTGGGGCGCGAGCCGGTCCGCGTCGCCGATCACGAACACCCGGCGGCTGCCGAGTGCCGGCCTGAGGGCAAGCCGGCGGCCGAGGAGCCGCATCGCCGCGATGGGATGGCTCGCGAGCCCGGAAGGCGGCTCGTACAGCGGGTGCTCGCGCCGCGCCGCCATGACGTCGCCCAGCGCCTCTTCGACGAGGTCCACCTGCTTGTCGGCGTCTCCCGCCCGCTTGGGCGGCTCGATGGGGACGAACCAATGCAGATCGGGATGGGAAAGCGACCGCACCAGGCGGCACCCCTGGCAGTGGCCGCAGGGCTGGCCGGCGGCCGGGCTCTGGCACAAGAGCGCCTCGCTCACCCACAGCGCCAGGCGCTGCTTCCCGACCCCCTGGGGGCCCGTAAGCAGCAACGCCTGGGGCAGCCGCCCGGCAGCGATCGCCGCTGCCAGGCGGTCCCTGAGCCCCTCGTGGCCGTACAGGGGGGGGATCGGCATGGCCCCAATCTAGCCTCGAAATGCGACTCGACCGCGCTCTGGTCGGCTAACATATTGCAGACACCAGCGTTAGCACCGCTGACCCGGGCTTGTGCGCAGCTCGGCGCGACCCTCGCGGGAGGCGGTCATCGCCGGCCTGCTCTTGGTTTACGGGATATCTTCGGTCGTCGTGCCGGGGGCGTCGGTCTCGATCAGTCGTGCCGCGGCGTCGAGCTGCGCCGGCTGGCCCACGACCGCGAGGATGTCTCCGGGGGCGAGGCGCAGGTCGGGGTCGGGGTTCGGGATCTCGTCGTGTCCCCGGGTGACCGACAGGACCAGGGCGCCGGTGCGGCGTCGCAGGCCCGATGCCGCGAGCGTCTTGCCGGCGAGCGGCGAGGTCGCGGGGAGCCGGATGTGCCGCACGGCCATCTGGGGGACGCCCGTGACGCTTCCCAGGGCCGGCGCGTCGCGCCCTCCGCCGCGCAGCGCGGCGTAGTGCGAGGCGCGGACCTCGTTCACGAGCCGCTCGATCTCGTCCTTGGGCACGCCGTAGTGCCCGAGGACCCGCGCGAAGATCTCGACGGACGTCTCGAACTCCTCGGGGATGACGACGTCCGCGCCCAAGCGGGTGAGTTCCGGGATCTCGGCCACGTAGCGCGTGCGGGCGATGATGTACAAGCGGGGGTTGAGGGTGCGCGCCACGCGCACCATGCGCCGGGTGGCGGCGGGGTCGGAGATGGCGACGACCAGCATGCGGGCGCGTTCCACGCCCAGGGCGCGGAGGATCTCGTCGCGCGTGGCGTCGCCGTAGAAGGCGGGCTCGCCGCGGGCGCGGGCCTGGCGGACGGTTTGGGCGTTCAACTCGGCGATCACGTAGGGCGCGCGGAGCGCGCGCAGCGCGGCGGCGAGGTTGCGGCCGTTCAGCCCGTACCCCGCGATGATGACGTGGTCGGTGAGGGGTTGGGCGGCCGCCGCGATGTCCTGGGGGCGCGACCCCGGCAGCAGGCGCGCGAAGGGCAGCGTCCGGTCGAGCCGCTCGAGCAGCGGCGGGGCGGCATCGAGGAGGAACGGGGTGACGAGCATCGTCAGCACGGCGACGGCGAGGAACGGCTGATACAGCGAGTCCGGGAGCAGCGCGGCGTCGTGGCCCTGGCGGGCGAGCACGAACGAGAACTCGCCCACCTGGGCGACGGCGATGCCGGCGAGGAGGGCGGTGCGCGCGGAGTAGCCGAGGAGGGCGGGGGCGAGGGCGGCGGTGACGCTCTTCCCGCCGAGGACGGCGGCGGTGCCCGCGGCCGCGAGCAGCGGGCGGGCGCGCAGCACCTCCGCGTCCACGAGCATCCCCACCGTGACGAAGAACAGCGAGATGAACACGTCGCGGAACGGCAGCAGCTCGGCCATCGCCTGGTGCCCGTAGTCGGACTCGGAGATCACGAGGCCCGCGAGAAACGCGCCGAGCGCGAGCGAGGCCCCGGCGGCGGCGGTGCCGAGCGCGGTCAGCGTGCCCACGAGAATCACCGCGATGAGGAACAGTTCCCGGCTCCGGGTCTTGACGATCTCGGCGAGCGCGCGGGGGACCAGGGTGCGGGCGAGCACCACGACGCCGATCACGAGCCCGGCGGCTTTCCCGAGCGCGAGCAGCACCCCGGCGAGCCCGCCCGGGCGCCCGGCGAGGAAGGGCAGGACCAGCATCATCGGCACCACGCACAGGTCCTGGAAGATCAGCATGGCGGTGGCGAGCCGGCCGTGCGGGGCGTCGAGCTCTCCGCGATCGGCCAGGCCCTTGAGCACGATGGCCGTGCTCGAGAGCGCGGCCAGGAACCCCAGGAACAGCGCGATGCGCCATGGCGCGCCCAGCGCCAGCGCCGCCGCCGCGGCGCCGCCCACCCCGAGGGCCACCTGGGCGAGCGCGGCGCCCGCCGCCCGCCGGCCCAGCTCGCGCAGCCGGGCGAGGGAGAACTCGATGCCGACGGTGAACAGCAGCAGGATGACGCCCACCTCGGCGAGGCTCTCCACCTGGCGGACGTCGGCCACGAGGCCGAGCGCGTTGGGCCCGAGCAGCATGCCCGCCACGATGAAGCCGGGCAGGGCGGGGAGGCGCAACCGGTGAAAGACGAGGATGACGACGAGGGAAACGGCGAAGATGATCGCGAGGTCGCGGAGGACGAGATACGCGCTCACGCCACCGCGTCGGCTTCCCCGTCCAGCACCTCCCGCACCTTGCGGGCCAGGGTTTCGGGCACGAACGGCTTCTGGAGGAACGCGACGCCGGCGGTGAGCACGCCCTGGCGGACCATGGCGTCGTCCGTGTAGCCCGAGGTGTAGAGCACGCGCAGGTCCGGCCGGGTGCGCGCCAGGCGCTCGGCCAGCTCCCGGCCGCCGAGTCCCGGCATGACGACGTCGGTGACGAGCAGGTCGATCGCGCCGCCGTAGCGCTCGGCGAGCTCGAGGGCGCGCTGGCCGTCGGGCGCCTCGAGCACGGTGTAGCCGTAGCCCTCAAGGCCGCGGCGGGCGAGGGCCCGCACCGGGGCCGCGTCTTCCACCAGCAGGACGGTCTCGTGCCCGCGGCGCGGCTCCCGGGCCCCGGAAGCCGCGGGCGCCGCCGCCCCGGGCGCCCCCGCCCCCGCCCCCGCGTCGCCCACCCGCGGCAGGTACACCTTGACCGTCGTGCCCCGGCCCGGCTCGCTGTACACCCACACGTAGCCGCCGCTCTGCTTCACGATCCCGTACACCGTCGCGAGGCCGAGCCCCGTGCCTTTCCCCACCTCTTTGGTCGTGAAGAACGGCTCGAACAGGTGCGCCCGTGTGGCCTCGTCCATGCCCACCCCCGTGTCGCTCACGGCGAGGCGGACGTAATCGCCGGGCGGCACGCGGTGGTGCTCCTCCGCGTACTCGGCGCCGAGGGTGACGCGCGCGGTCTCGATGGTCAGGCGCCCGCCCTCGGGCATCGCGTCGCGCGCGTTGACGGCGAGGTTCAGGACCACCTGCTCGAGCTGCCCGGGGTCGGCGTTGACGGTGCCGGCGGCCGGGTCGAGCACGGTGGCGAGGGCGATGTGCTCGCCGATCAGCCGGCGCAGCATCTTGTCCATGTTGACGACGACGGCGTTCACGTCGAGCACCTTGGGGGCGAGCACCTGCCGCCGGCTGAAGGCGAGGAGCTGGCGGGTGAGGTCCGCGGCCCGCAGCCCCGCCTGCTGGATCGCCTCGATGTCCTCGCGGCGCGGGTCGTCGAGGCCCGTGCTGTGGAGCAGCAGCTGAGTCGAGCCCAGGATGGCGGTGAGCAGGTTGTTGAAGTCGTGCGCGATCCCGCCCGCGAGCTGGCCGACCGCTTCCATCTTTTGCGACTGGCGGAGCTGCTCCTCGAGCTGGCGCTGGGCGGTGACGTCGCGCGCGAGCACCAGCCGGGCGCGCCGCCCGGCGAACTCGATGGGCCGCGCCACGAGCTCCACCTCGAGGATGCGGCCGTCCTTGGTGCGGTGCCGGATGCCGCGGCGCACCGCTCCCCAGGCGGGCCGGTCGCGCAGCTCCTCCTCGAGCCGCGCTTGGTCCTCGGGGGGCCGGATGTCGCGCAACGTGAGCGCCAGAAACTCCTCGCGCGAATAGCCGTAGCGCGCCGTGGCGGCCTCGTTGACGGCCAGGATCCGGAGCGTGTCGTAGTCGTACACGAGCATCGCCTCGGGGTTCGCCTCGAACAGGTGGCGGTACTTGCGCTCGCTCTCGAGCAGCTGCTCCTCGGCGCGCTTGCGCTCGATCGCCATGGCGACCTGCGTGGACACGAACTGGAGGATCTGCTTGTCCGTCTCGCCGTAGCGCACGCCCGGGGTGTAGCTCTGGGCGGCGAGCACGCCGATGGTGCGGTGGCCGGCCTTGAGGGGCACGCCCAGCCAGTCGATGGACGGCGCTCCGATCAGCTCCACCTCCCCCCGGCGCTCCAGCTCGGCCTGCACCTCCGGCGTCACGAGCAGCGGCTCGCCGTTGCGCAGCACGTACTCGGTGAGCCCCTTGCCGAGCCGCTTGGGGGGCACATGGGCGTCCACCTCGTCCACGAAGTAGGGGAAGCTCAGCAGCTCCGTGACGGGATCGTAGAGGGCGATGTAGAAATTCTTCGCGGGCATCAGCCCTTCCACGATGCGGTGGATGGCGCGGAACAGCTCGTGGAGGTTGGGCGCGGCGTGCGCCGCCTCGGAAATGCGATAGGTGGCGAGCTGAATCTGTTCCGCCCGTTTCTGTTCGGTCACGTCGCGGAACGCCCACACCCGCCCCACGCTCTTGCCGCCGATCCGCTGCGGCTGCGACAGGCGCTCGAAGATGCGCCCGTCCTTGAACGTCAGGACGTCGAAGCTCGAGGCGTCGGGCCGGGCGTAGAGGTCGCGGACCTTGTCGAGGAACCCCTGCGGATCCACGAGCTGCTCCAGGACCCAGGCGAGGGTTTGCGCGTCGTCCTTCGCCTCGAGGATCGAGTCCGGGATGCGCCACAGCTCCGCGAAGCGGCGGTTGAACGTGACGATCCGGCCCTCGAGGTCCACCACCAGGATGCCGTCGGCGCTCGATTCGAGTGTAGCGTGCAGCAGCGACAGCGTCTGCCGGAGATCCGCCTCGGTGCGCTTGCGTTCGGTGATATCGCGGTAGGTGACGACGACGGCGCCGATGGCGGGGTCGTCGAGCCGGTTGGCCGCCACGACCTCGAGGTCGCGCCAGGCGCCGTCTTTGTGCCGGGCGCGGAGCTCGGCGCGCACGACATGGCCGGGGCGGCGGCGCAGCTCGTCGAACAGCGCCAGGGCCCGGGCTTGATCGTCGGGATGGACGAGGTCGAAGGCGTCGCGGCCCAGGTTTTCGGCGGGCGCGTAGCCGAGCACGAGGTGGGTCGAGGCGCTCGAGTAACGGACCGTGCCGTCGCGGTCGAGCAGGGTGATGACGTCCGTCGAGTGCTCGACCAGCGCCCGGAACCGCCGCTCGCTCGCGTGGTCGTCCGCCGGCGAGGCGGGAAGCGGTGCGCTCATGGGGGCGCCCCAATAGTTGCGCCGCGGGCGCCCGCGGGCAACTCTCCCGGGGACGGGGCCGTCACGCCGCGGGCGCGGGCGGCGGCTCGTTGAGGATCAACCAGTAGAGGCCGAGCTGCCGGACGGCCTCGGTGAACTCGGCAAAGTCCACCGGCTTGCGCACGTAGCTGTTGGCGCCCAGCGAGTAGCCGTTCACGAGGTCGCGATCTTCCTTCGAGGAGGTGAGAATCACCACGGGGAGCAGCCGGGTGCGGGGATCGGCGCGCAGCCGGCGCAGGACTTCGAGCCCGTCCACTTTGGGCAGCTTGAGGTCGAGCAGCACCACCTGCGGCAGCTCGCGCGCATCGCGCCCGGCGCGGGACCCGGTGCCGAGCAGGTAGTCGAGCGCCTCGGCGCCGTCGTGCGCCACCACAACCTCGTTGCGGATGTTGTTTTTCCGCAAGGCGCGCAGCGTCAGCGCCTCGTCGTCGGGGTTGTCTTCCACGAGCAGGATGACCTTGTCGTGCATGCGCGGCTCTCCGGATGGGAAGGTCGCTACAGGGTGAAATAGAAGGTGGCGCCCCGGCCCACCGCCCCCTCGGCCCAGACGCGCCCGCCGTGGCGGTGCACGATCCGCTGTACCGTGGCGAGCCCGATCCCGGTGCCCGGAAACTCGCCGGTCGGGTGCAGCCGCTGGAAGGCGCCGAACAGCTTGTCGGCGTACCGCATGTCGAACCCCACGCCGTCGTCGCGCACGAAGTACGCGGGCTGGCCCTGGTGCGCCGCGACGCCCACCTCGATGCGCGCGCGGGCGCGCGTGGCGGTGAACTTCCAGGCGTTGCCGAGCAGGTTCTCGAGCGCCACCTGGAGGAGCCCGGGATCGGCCCGCGCCACCAGGTCGGGCGCGATGACGAACTCCACCGCGCGATCGGGCGCCGAGCGCCGCAGCTCGTCGGCGATGCGGCGCGCCAGCGCGCTCAGGTCCACGGACGTCACCTGCATCTGCGCCCGGGTGACGCGCGACAGGTTGAGCAGATCGTCAATGAGCTGCGCCATGCGCTGCGTCGCCTGGCGCACCCGCCCGAGGTGCGCCCGGCCGGCGGCGTCGAGCCGATCGCCGCAGTCCTCGAGCAGCGCCTGGCTGAAGCCGTCAATGGCGCGGAGCGGCGCCCGCAGGTCGTGCGACACCGAGTAGGCGAAGGCGTCGAGCTCGGCGTTCGCCGCCTCGAGCTGCGCGGCGTAGCGGCGCAGCTCGTCCTCCGCCCGCTTGCGCTCGGTAATATCGCGGACGATCGCCGTGAACGCGACGGTCGCGTCGCGCCGCCAGCTCGCGAGCGACAGCTCGAGCGGGAACTCCGTGCCGTCGCGCCGCCGGCCGGCGAGCTCGACGGTCCGGCCCACGACCCGCGCCTCGCCGGTGGCCACGTAGCGCGCGACGCCGGCGCGGTGCGCCTCGTGAAACCGCTCCGGCATGAGGAGGGTGAGCGGCCGGCCCTCGGCCTCGGCCGCGGCGTAGCCGAAGATCCGCTCCGCCGCGGGGTTGAAGTAGGTGATGACGCCGGCGGCGTCGGCCGAGATGATGCCGTCGGTCGCCGTGGCGGCGAGCGTGCGGAAGCGCTCCTCGCTCTGGCGCAGCGCTTCCTCGGCGCGGAGACGCTCGGAAATGTCGTGGAACGCCGCAACGGCGAACGCCACGCGCCCGGCCGTGTCGAACACCGGCGCACCCCACACCTCGATCGGCACCCGCCGCTCGGGGCGGCGGATCTCCATGTCGGCGACGTGGGTCGCCTCGCCGGCCATGGCGCGCACGATCGGCTGGCGCTCGGCGGGATAGGGCCGGTCGCTGCCCGCGACGACCGCCTGATAGACCTCCGGGAGCCGCTCGGGGGGCGCGTCGGGGACGATGCCGCGGCCCAAGATTTCCTGGCTGCGGCGGTTGGCGTAGTACGGCCGGCCGGTGGCGCCGTCGAGCACGAACACGGCGACTGGCAGGGCGTCGAGAATCTGAAACAGGCGCTGCTCGCTCTCCGTGAGGGCGCGGGCCGCGGCGCGGCGGGCGGCGAGCTCCCGGACGGCGAACACGCTGGCGAGCACGGCCAAACCGAGGGCGAGCGCCGCGCCGCTCCAGGCCGCGAGGCGCGCCTCGCGGGCCCGGCGGCGCAGGACGGCGGAGCGCCCGGCCAGCAGCCGATCTTCCGTAGCCTGCATGCGCGCCGCCAGGCCGCGGGTCTCCTCCGCAATCGCGGGGCCGCCGCCGGACGCGATCTCGCGGGCCGCGGCGGCGAGGCCGCTCCGGCGCCGCAGCTCGATGGCGCGGTCCAGCCGCGCGAGGCGGCGGCCGGCGAGCGCGGCGAGCGAGTCCGCGGACCGCCGCTGCTCGGCGTTGTCGGCGGTGAGCGCGCGCAGCCGATCGAGGGCGGCGGCGAGCGCCGCGCGCGCGCGGCCGTAGCCCTCGAGAAACCCTTCGCCGCCGGTGATGAGGTAGCCGCGGGCGCTCGCCTCGGCGTCCGCGACGCCGGCGAGGACCGCCGCGACGTCGCCGCGAACCTCGAGCGTGTGCGCCACCCAGCCGGCGCTCTCGACGGTGGCGGCGGTGCTGCGGAGCGCCGCCGCGCCGACCACGCCGATGATCGCGACGGCGGCGGCGAAGGCCAGCGGGATCCGGCGCTCGAGGGGAACGCTCACGGCGCGTCCAACACCTCGCGCACCTTGCGCGCGATGGCGTCGGGGGTGAACGGCTTCTGCACGTACGCCACGTCGGGCTCCAGCATCCCGTGGCGAATGATCGCGTTGTCGGCGTAGCCGGACATGTACACGACTCGCGTCCCCGGGCGGAGCGCGGCGAGGCGGACGGCCAGGTCGCGGCCGCTCATCCCCGGCATGACGACGTCGGTGAGCAGGAGGTGAATGGTGCCCGAGTACCGCTCCGCCAGATCGAGCGCGGCCTCGGCGCTGGGCGCTTCGAGCACGGTGTAGCCCTGGCGCTCGAGCACCTGCCGGGCCACGGCGCGCACGGGCGGTTCGTCCTCGGCGAGGAGAATGGTCTCGCGGCCGCCCGGGACGGCCGCCGCCGTCGCCGCCTGGGCGAGAGGCTCGGCGGGCTCGTCCACGCGAGGGAGATAGATCTTGAACGTCGAGCCGCGGCCCACCTCGCTGTACACCCAGATGAACCCGCCGCTCTGCTTCACGATGCCGTACACGGTGGCGAGGCCCAACCCCGTGCCCTTGCCTTTCTCCTTGGTGGTGAAGAACGGCTCGAACAGGTGCGCCTGCACCTCGGCGCTCATGCCGATGCCGGTGTCGGTGACCGCGAGGAGCACGTGGGGTCCGGGGCGGGCCGGGTAGTGCTCGCGGGCGAACGCCTCGTCGAGGTCCACGTTGGCGGTCTCGATGGTGAGCTGGCCGCCGCCGGGCATCGCGTCGCGCGCGTTGACGGCGAGGTTCATGATCACCTGCTCGAGCTGGCCGGGGTCCGCCCGTACCCGGCCCAGGGCGGGGTCGAGCCGCGCCACGAGGGACACGTCCTCGCCGAGCAGGCGGGCGAGCATCTTTTCGAGCTCGGCCACGAGGACGTTGAGATCGAGCGCCCGCGGTTGCAGCACCTGCTGGCGGCTGAAGGCGAGGAGCTGGCGGGTGAGGCCCGCGGCGCGGTCGGCCGCCTTGCGGATCTCGGCGGCGTCCTGGCGGCGCGGGTCGCCCGCGGCGAGGTCCTCGAGCAACAGGTCGGCGTATCCCGTGATGGCGGTGAGGATATTGTTGAAGTCGTGCGCGATCCCGCCCGCGAGCCGGCCGACGGCTTCCATCTTCTGCGCCTGCCGGAGCTGCTGCTCGAGCTGCACGCGCTCGGTGACGTCGCGCCCGATGCCGAGAATCTCGACGGGCCGGCCGTCCTTCAATTGGGCGGTGACGGCGAACTCGGCCACGCGGTGCTGGCCCGCGGCGGTGCGGATCCGGAGCTCGCTCGTGGGCCGGGGCTCCCCCCGCAGCACCCGGCCCAGCAGCTCGAGGGCGAGGGGCAGATCGTCGGGGTGCACGAGCTGGTCGAACGGCTTGCCGAGCCATTCGGCCGCGGGCCAGCCGGTGATGGCGGTGAAGGCGGGGTTGAGCGAGGTGACGGTGCCGTCCGGGGCGAGGGCGAAGATGACGTCGCGCACGCCGTCCACCAGGGTGCGGTAGCGCTCCTCGCTCCGCTGGCGCTCCTGCTCGGCGCGGGTGCGCTCGTCGTGGGCGCGTTTCAGGTCCAGGGCCCGGGCCACGGCGGGGCCGAGCCGCTCGAGGTGGTGCTTGACGATGTAGTCGGCGGCGCCGGCCTTGATGTATTCGGCGGCCGTTTCCTCGTCGAGGCTGCCGGTGACCACGAGCACCGGCGTGCCGGGGCGCTCGGCGAGCGCGATCTCGAGCGCCGCGGCCGCGCTGAAGGCGGGGAGCGAGTGGTCGGTGAGGATCGCGTCGGGGGCGAAGCGGTGCAGCGCCTCGCGATAGGCGGATTCGGTCTCGACGCGCTCCGTCACGCACGCCAATCCGGCGCGGCCGAGCTCGCGCGCGATCAGCTCGGCGTCGTCCGGCCGGTCTTCGACGAGCAGGATGCGCGCGGGAGCGGTCATCGCCCGGGCGCGGCCGCTTCGGGCATCAACGTGAAGTAGAAGGTCGCCCCGGCGCCGGGCCGGCCCTCCGCCCACACGCGGCCCCCGTGCCGGTGCACGATGCGCTGCACCAGCGCCAGTCCCACGCCCGTGCCCTCGAACTCGTCGGGCCGGTGGAGCCGCTGGAATACGCCGAACAGCTTGTCGGCGTAGCGGGGGTCGAAGCCGACCCCGTTGTCGCGCACGTAGTACACCGTCTCGCCGCCGTCCCGGCGGGCGCCTACCTCGATGCGCGCCTCGGGACGGCCCCGCGTGAACTTTACCGCGTTACCCAGCAGATTCGCCAGGACCTGCTCCACCAGCGCCCGGTCGCCCCGCGCCGGGGGGAGGGCGCCGATCGCCACCGTGATGGTGCGGTCGGGCTGGTGCCGGCACAGCTCGTCGGCGACGTCGCGCGCCATCGCGGCGAGGTCGAGCGGCACGGGAGCGAGCGCCTGGCGGCCCAGGCGTGCGAAGGCGAGCAGGTCGTCAATCAACTGCCCCATGCGGGCGGCGGCGCGGCGGACGGCGCCGACCAGGTCCCGCCCCTCGGGGCCGAGGGCGGGGGCGTGATCGTCCTCGAGGATCTGGGCGTAGCCGGCGATGGCGCGGAGCGGGGCCCGCAGGTCGTGCGACACGGAGTACGAGAACGACTCGAGCTCGGCGTATGCGGCGCGGAGGTCGGCGGTCCGGGCGGCGACCGTCTGCTCGAGCCCGCTGCGCGCCGCCGCCACCTCTTGCGCCATGGCGTTGAACGCGGCGGCGAGCGCGCCGAGCTCGTCGCGGCGGGCGATGTCCACGCGCGCCTCGCGGCCCGCGGCCACCTCGCCCGCGGCGGCCGTGAGGCGGGCGAGCGGGCTCGTGATGCTGCGGCTCACGGCCCACGCCCCGACGGCGCCCGCCAGGAGCAACCCGAGGCCGGCCACGGCCGCCTGCGCGAGGAAGTGGCGCGCCGGCGCCAGCACGCGCTCGCGCGGGAATTCCGCCACGACGCTCCAGGGCGTGCCGCGCACCCGGATCCCGGCGGCGAGCTGCGGTCCGCCGCGGGGCCGCACGTACTGGACCGGGTGCCCGGCGGTGTCGGCGCGCAGCGGCGGCGGCGGCGCGGGGCCGACGAAATCGGTCCAGAGGTCGCCGCGGGCGTTGCCGACGAAGATCGCCACCTCGCCGCCGATCAGGGCCGCGATCTGGCGGACGGCGGCGGGCGTGCTCGCCGCGCGACGGCGCTCCACGAGATAGCCCAGCAGGCGCGGCCCGTCGGCCACGGGGGCCGCCATGTCGAGGAGCAGGGTGTCGCCGGCGAGCCGCAGCGGCCCCAGGGCCGCCGAGTCGGGACCGAGCGCGGCGGCCCGGAGCGCGGCGGCGTCGTCGGGCGGCGGAGCGCGGACGGGGCGGCCCACGACCGCGGCGAGGGTCCCGTCGGCCCGCCACAGCTCGAAGCCCGCGATCAGCGAGTCGCGGGCGAGGAGGGGGCGTACCGCGTCCGCCGCGCGGGCGGCGGCGGCCGCACCGGAGCGTTGCAGGGCCGCGCGCAGCCCCGGGGCCGCGGCGGCGGTGCGCAGCTCGCGCAGCCGCTGCGCGGTGCCGGCGGCGATCAGGTCGGCGAGTTGACGGGCGATTCCGTCGAGCCGCTGCTCGGCGGCGGTCAGGGCCGTGCGGCGCACCTCGCGGTACGCGCCGCCCAGCGCGACGGCGACCGCCGCGCCCAGGAGGGCGGTGATGAGGAGGGGTAGCCTGCGCTCGAGCGATGCCGGTACGGTCATCGGCTCAGCGCGGCCGCTCGGTCAGGAGCGCGGGCGGCGCGACGCGTGCCGCCCGAGGCGGGGGAACCCGCGGGGCGCGGTGCACCATGGCATAACGACGTATGGGGGTGGAGCGGGGTCGGGGATAGGGCGTTTTTGCGGCACCGGGGGGCGGTTTTGCGGCATGCCGCCTCACCGCGGCTCCAGGCGGTCGAGCTGGGGCTGGACGTGTTTGGCATAGCAGTCGGGGCAGATCCCGTGGCTGAACTGGGCGTCGGAGCGGCGCTCGATGTAGGTCTCGAGCGACGTCCAGCGCTCCTGGTCGTCGCGGATGCGCTTGCAGTAGGCGCAGATGGGGAGGAGGCCCTCGAGCTGTTGGAGCTCGCGGCGCAGGCCCAGGATGCGCACGGCGACGGCGAGCCGGGCGCGCAGCTCGTCGGGATCCACGGGCTTGGTGATGAAGTCGTCGGCGCCGGCGTCCATGCCGGCGAGATACTGCGCCTTGCCGCCGCGCGCCGTGACCAGGATGAAGTACACGTAGGGCGCGTCGCGGCGGGCGCGGAGGCGGCGGCACAGCTCGGGGCCGTCGAGTTCCGGCATGTACCAGTCGGCGATCACCACCGGAAAGCGCGCCACCTGGAGCGCGTCCCACGCCTCGCGCCCGTCCGCCACCGCGGTGACGGCGAACCCGGCGGCGCCGACCAGCGCGCCGAGCTGCGTGCGCGCGACCGGGTCGTCGTCGGCGACGAGGACGGCGACGGCGTCAGCCACGGAGGTGCTCCAGCACGGCGCGGGCCTCGCGCTCCAGGGCGTCGAGCCGGCTGCGGGCGGCGGGGACGTCGCCCTCGCCCGCGGCCGCCTCCACGTCCTGCAACAGGGCGGCCAGGCGCGCCGCGCCGACGGTGGCGGCGGCCGACTTGAGGGCGTGCGCGGCGCGCCGGACCGGCTCGGGATCGTCGCCGGCCGCCGCGGCCGCCAGCGCCGCGAGCCGCGCGGGGAGAGTGGCGACGAAGGTGGCGATGACCTCGTCGGCCGCCGCCTCGGCGCCCGCCTCGCGCATCGCCGCGCGGAACGCCGCGACGTCCACCGGCGGCCCGGCCGGCGTCCGGGCGGCCGCGTCCTCGACCGCGGCGAACAGTTCGTGGGCCTTGAACGGTTTCGCGAGGTAGCCGTCCATCCCCGCGGCGAGGCAGCGCTCGCGCTCGCCCGTGAGCGCGTGGGCGGTGAGGGCGATGACCGGCAGCGCGCGCCCGTGGGGGAGGGCGCGGATGCCCGCCGTCGCCGCGAGCCCGTCGAGCTCGGGCATCTGGATGTCCATGAGGACGACGTCGTACGCGCGCGACGCGACGGCGTCCACCGCCGCGCGCCCGTTGTCCACCACGTCCACCTGGTGGCCGCGCTTCACGAGCATCGCCACCGCCACCTGTTGATTGACGGGATTGTCTTCGGCGAGCAGGATGCGCAGCGAACGCCGCGACTCGGTGATCGAGTGGCGCGTGATGACGTGCGGCCCGGGAGCGGCGGCGGCCGCGGCGGCCGCGGGGGCCGCGGCGAGCATGGCGCCGACCGCCTCGATCAGGTCGGTCCGCACGACAGGCTTGGTGAGGTACGCCTGGATGCCGAGCTCGCGACAGCGTGCGGCGTCGCCCCGCTCGCCCGCCGAGGTGAGGATCAGGAGCGGGAGCCGCGCGAGCTCGGGCGTCGCCCGGATCTGCGCGGCGAGCGCGAAGCCGTCGCGGTCGGGAAGCTGCACGTCGAGGACGGCGAGGTCGTAGGGCGTGCCCCCCTCGGCGGCGCGGCGCAGCGCGGCGAAGCCCGCCTCGGCGCTCGCCGCCCCGTCCACCGCGACGCCTTCGGCGCCCAGCATATCGCGGACAATACGCCGGTTGGTCTCGTTGTCGTCAACCACCAGCGCCCGCCGGGCCGTGAGCGGGGGCCGGCCGGCGCCGGCCGGAACGGACGCCGGCGGCTCGACGGGGAAGGGGAGGGTGAAGCGGAACTCGCTCCCCCGCCCCACCTCGCTCGTGACCGCGAGCTCCCCGCCCATCAGCGCCACCAGCCGCCGCGAGATCGCGAGCCCCAGGCCGGTGCCGCCGTAGCGGCGCGTGGTGGAGGCGTCGGCCTGGGTGAACTCCTCGAAGATGGTCCCGAGCTGCTGCGGCGGGATCCCGATGCCCGTGTCGCGCACGCGGAACTCGACCCAGGCGCGGTCGCCCTCCTGCCGCGCCAGGGCGGCGGCCACCGCCACCTCCCCCTCCTCGGTGAACTTGATGGCGTTGCCGATCAGGTTCATGAGCACCTGGCGCACGCGGGTGGGATCGCCGCGCACCAGCGCCGGGACGTCGGGCCGCACGTCCACGGCGAGCTCGAGATGCTTCTCGCGCGCGCGCACGGCGAGGAGCGTGGCCGTGGCGTACACGACCTTGGGGAGATCGAACGGGATAGACTCGAGCTCGAGGTGGTCGGCCTCGATTTTCGAGTAGTCGAGGATGTCGTTGAGAATGGCGAGCAGCGTCTCCGACGAGGAGCGCACCAGCTCGAGCGCCCGCCGCTGCTCCGGCGTGAGCTCGGTGTCGAGCACCAGCTCCACGAACCCCAGCACCGCGTTCATCGGGGTGCGGATCTCGTGGCTCATGTTGGCGAGGAACGCGCTGCGGGCGCGGGCCACCCGCTCGGCGAGGTCGCGCGCCTCGCGCATCGTCTCCTCGGCGCGCTTGCGCTCGGTGATATCCACCCAGGCGCCGACCACCTCCTGCGGGGCGCCGGCGGCGTCCCGCAGCACCCGCGCCTCGTCGCGCACCCAGCGGTAGGCGCCGTCCTTGAAGCGGAACCGGTACTCGGTCACCAGGTCGCCGCGCTCGAGGAGCCGCGGGATCTCGGCGAGCACGTGCGCCCGGTCGTCGGGGTGCAGGGCCCCCGTCCACCAGTCCGGCGCCAGGGCCTCGGCCACCGTGTAGCCCGTGATGCGGGCGACGTTGTCGCTCACCCAGGCGGGAACGGCCCGGCCGCCTTCGATCCGGGTGGCGTAGAGCACCGCGGTGCTCGCGGCGAGCATCCGTTCCAGCCGGGCGCGGGTGGCGCGGAGTTCCTCCTCGGCCTGCCGGCGCTCGCTGATGTCCTCGTAGCGCGCAATGACCACGTCGCCCGTCGGGTCGCGCGCGTAAGCCGCGGACAGCCGCACGGGAATCCGGCGCCCGTCGCGGCGCACCCGCTCGGTCTCGGCCGTCACGAACTCGCCCGCCCACACGCGCGCCTCCAGATCGCGCGCCGCCGCGCGGAGCTCCTCGGGGACCACGAGCTCGTCGAGCGGGCGGCCCAGGGCCTCGGAGGGTTCGTAGCCGAACAGCGCGGTGAATTGCCGGTTGAGGCTCCGGATCCGGCGGGCGCGGTCGATGACCGCGATGGCGATCGGCGCGCTCGCGAACAGGGTGTCGAGGTAGTCCTTCTGGCGCTCGAGCTCGGCGGCGGTGCGCACGCGCTCGGTGAAGGTGCGGTGTGCGCGGGCGTGCACGCGGTCCATGCTCCAGGCATAGACGGCGGCGAGGACGATGGCGATCGCCTGGAACCGGGCGTGCCCGAGGAACAGGAGGCCCACGGGCAGCGGGGCGAGCATCGTGGCGAGCAAGTAGCGGAAGCTGCGCCGGTCGCCGACCAGCACGCTCGTCGCGCCGGCGATGATCCCCGCGAGGACGGCGAGGATGAGCGCGCCCTCGTGGGCGGGCAGGTCGGGGATCGCGGCGGCGGCGCCGACGCCCCACGCGAGCCCGATCCCGGCGACCGTGAGGCGCACCCCGCGCAGCGCTTCATCGGGCGACAGCGCCCGCCGGCCGGCCCAGGCGCGCCACCACGCCCGCAGCCCCGCGGCCGCGGTGACCGCCCCCACCCACCCCAGCGTGAGCGGGAGGGGAAGCGAGTGCCACACGAGCGCCCCGACAAGGGCGGCGAGCACCGCGTGCAGCGCCTCGGCGAACGGCCCGCCCGCGAGCAACTGCTCCACGGCCGCGCGCCGCACGCGGTCGTCGCGGCCGGCTGCGCGCTCGAGTGCGGCGCGACTCACTCGCCCAGGACCGCGCGCAGCGCCGCGAGCAGCGCCGGGTGGTCCACCGGCTTCGGCAGGAACTCGCGGGCGCCGAGGGCGCGGGCCCGCGCGCGGGACGCCGGGTCGTCGCGTCCCGTGATGACCACCACGGGGGTGGCGGCGAGCTGGACGTTGGCGGCGAGCCGCTCCATCACCAGGAACCCGTCGCCGCCGGGGAGGCCCAAGTCCAGCAGCACGAGGTCGGGGCGGTGCCGGTTGGCGGCGGTCATGGCGGACGCGGCATCGGCGGCGAGCGCCACCGCGTAGCCCTGCGCCGTGAGCTGCGCGTGCACCGCGGCGCGCGCGACGGGATCGTCTTCGATGACGAGGATCTTCTTGCGGCTCACTCGGCGCGAGCTCTCGGAGGCGGGCCTGGCGCAATATTAGGGCGCGGCGCGGGACGGCGAAAGAGCGCGGGCGGGAAGCTCCCGAGGCAGGACTCGAACCTGCGACCCGCTGGCACGGAACGGGCCCGCCCGCGTGCTCCGGAGCCGTGGCCGCCCGCGAGGCCCGCAGCCGCGAGTTGTAGCGGCGGCCTTCGGCTGCGAACACGCGACCGTTCGGGTCGGCGCCACGGGCGGGCCGCCGGCCCGGCTCACGTCGTCAAGATGAACCAGTCCATGCTGACGCCCACGATCCAGTGCACCACCGCCAGGTACCACACCGAGCCGACGTCCAGGTCGATCCGACCGAACACGAGGCCCGCTGGAACGGCCGCGGCGGTCTCGTTGAACGCGCGCCCGAAGTGCGCCGTGACCGATAGCGCGGTCTGCAACAGGTTGGCGGCCCGGGAGCCCAGCGGGCGGCGCAGGCCGAACAACAGCACGCCGCGGAACAGGACCTCCCAGGACGCGAAGTACGGGAGCTGGAGCAGCGCGTAGCGCGCGAACGCGTGCGGCTCGGCGCTCACCGCCGGGTCGAGCGGGTACACCGCCCGGATCCCGGGCGACAGGGCGGCGATCCGCCCTGCCGCCACGGCCAGGGGAATGCCGACGCCGAGCCAGGCGAGCCCCCTGCGCCAGCGGCCCAGACCCAACCCCAGATCGGCCAACCCGAGCCCCGTGAGTCGCCGCGCGGCGAGCACCGGGATCACGCCGAGGAGCAGCGCCGCCGCCGCGAAGTGGATCGGCGGGGCAAGCGGCGGGCGGGTGAGCCCCGACCAGCCGCGTCCCGCCGCAAACACGCCGATCGTGTCCGCGCGCGCGGCGTAGTAGAACGCGACCAGCACCACGGTGGCGAGGAGCAGCAGCCGCTCCGGCCGGCGCGGGAGGTCGCGAGCGGGTGCGGGGAGCGCCGGCGGCGTCAGGTGACTCGTCGCCACCCCTCGCCTCCGCGCAGCCACGTGATCAGCTCGGTGACGCCTTCACGCACCGGCCGCGGCGCGTAGCCCAGATCGCGCCGCGCGGGCTCCAGGTCGGCCCGGCGATCTTCCATGAACACGCGCACCCAGCCGGGCGTGAGCAGCGCCCGGCCGCCGAGCCGACCCCACACGACGGTCGCGTGCGCCGCGGCGAGGGCGGCTGTCGGCGGGAGGGCGAGCACGCGGTGGCGGACGCCCGAGACTTCCGCCACGAGTCCGAGAAACGCGCGGAACGACAGGTCGTCGCCGCCGAGCACGTAGTGCCCACCGGGCCGCCCCGTACGCGCGGCGCGCACGACGCCGTCGGCCGCGTCCGCCACGTGCACGTAGCTCTGCAGCACGTCGTCGTCCGCGACCCGCACGCGGAACCGCCCGCGCAGATACAGGGCCACGACACGGGTCACGGCGTTCGCATCGCTCAACGGCCCCGGCCCGTAGACGCGCGTCGGGTGCACGATCACCGCCTCGCGCCCCGCCGCGGCGTAGGACTCCACGAGCCGCTCCCCGGCGCGCTTCGACTCCTCGTACGGCGTCGGCAGGGCTGCGGCACCCGAGACCGTGGCGGGGCGGTACGGCGGCAGTGTGAGGACGGTGGAGACGTGCACCAGCCGCGCCACGCGCGCCCGATACGCCACGTCGAGCAGCCGCTCCACGGCGCGGACGTTCACGGTTGTGAACTCGTCCGGCTCCGCGGGCCATGCCCGCGCGCAGGCCGCGAGGTGCAGCACGGTCGCCGTACCCCGCACCGCGGCGGCGAGCGCCTCCGCATCCCGGACGTCGCCGGCCACGATCTCGACCCGGGACCGCACCGCGGGCTCGAGCGCCGCGGGGCGGCGCACCAGCACGCGGACACGCGCGCCCGCGGCCACAAGCTGCCGCACCACGTAGGCGCCGATGAAGCCCGTCGCTCCGGTCACGAGGACGCGATCGCTCATGGCCCGCCCTGCTCGAGACCAGCCGCTACCGCCGCCGGCGTGAAGGCGCGCGCGCAGCGCCGGGCGCGCCCGGGCCGGGTCCACCGGCGCAGGAGCCACGGAACGCCCGCGAACTGCAGCACGAGACTCCACAGCAGCCCGGCCGCGGCGTCCACCGGGTAGTGGTTCTGCGTGTACACGGTCGAGACGAGCACCCCGGCCGCCTCAAGCGTGATCACGGCCGCAACGCCACGGGGGAACCACCGCCAGGCCACGACGGCGATCGTCGCCGCCCCGGCGACGTGCGAGCTCGGGAACGCCGTGCCCGTGGAGTCGCCGAGATGCAGCGCGCCATGGGTGAGCCGATAGAAGAAGCCCTGGGTGAGCGGTCCCACGTAGGGCGCCAGCGTGTGCCGCGGCCCGTCCACCGGGAAACCGAGATACAGCACGTAGCAGCCGAGGTAGGCTACGATCAGGCGGAACGTGAAGTCGCGCAGGGCGTCCCGGCGCCCGGCCGCGACGAGTACGATGGCCGGCGCGAAGATGAGCGCGTAGTAGGCGAAGTAGAAGAAGTGCATCGGCTCGCTCAGCCACCGGCCGGGCATGCGCGCGATCCACACCACGTTCAGGTGGGTTCCGAAGCAGGCGAGATCGAGCGCCGCGATGCCCGCGTCGTAGGTCGAACGGTGCAGGAGCGGGCGCAGCAGCCCGAGCTCGGTCCAGAAGCCGAGCAGCCAGAGCAGCGGATACAGCTCCCGCAACACGGCAAGCGGCGGCGCGAGGCGCCGCGCGCGCGCGAGCAGCGCCGGGAGCGCGGCGGCCGCGGCGTGCGCCGCGCCGATGCCCGCGGCGTAGGGTACCGCCGTCGCGAGCGAGCCCCACACCGCCGCGAGCAGCGCGTTGTAGCCCGTGAGCACCCGATCCACCGGGAGCACCCGGCCGCTCAGATCCATCCCGCCTCCCGGTACCACGTCGCCGTCTCGGCCACCCCGCGAGCCACGTGATACTCGGGACGAAAGCCGATCTCGCTCATGGCCCGCGACGGATCGCAGACCCAGCGCTCTTGGGTCATCTCCCGCACGCGCTCGCGATTCACGACGGCGGCGGCGCTGCGCAGCCGCGCGCAGGTCTCGGCCCCGAGCGCCACGAGCCAGGCCACGGGCGCCGGCACCGAGACGAGCACGGGCCGGCGGCCGAGCGCCCGGCCCACCGCGCGGGCGAACGCGTGCCACGTGACGGGCTCGGGGTGGCCCAGGCAATAGGTGCGGTTCACCGCGCCCTCGGTGCGGGCGGCGGCGAGCAGCCCCTGCACCAAGTCCTTCACGTACAGGAGGCTCACCTCGCGGTCCCAGCCGCCCACGGTCACCGCGACCCCGCGGCGCACCAGCTGGAACAGCTTCAGGACGCCGCGCTCGCGCGGACCGTAGACCGCCGGAGGCCGGATGATCGTCACGGGCACGCGATCGGCGAACGCGTGAGCGATCGCCTCGGCGAGGAGTTTCGAGTGCCCATAGTGGGACAGCGGATACGGGACCGTATCGGGCGAGAGGCGATCGCCGTTGCGGCAGGGCCCGAGCGCCGCGAGCGACGACATCAGGATGACGCGCGGCGCGCGCCCGTCGTGGGCCGCCGCGGCACGCAACACCCGCTCGGTGCCGTCGGTGTTGACCGCGTAGAAGTCCGCCGGGCGCCGCGCCTCCGTCCGCGCGGCGAGGTGGAACACGACGTCGGCGCCGGCGAAGGCGCGCGCCAGACTGGGGATGTGCTCGAGGCCGGTCTCGAGGCAGGGGACAGGCAGTCCCTCGATCCAGCGGCGCGGAGCGCCGGGGCGCTCGACGCAGACCACCTCGTCGCCCCGCGCGACGAGCGCTTCGATGAGATGACTCCCGATGAACCCGGCTCCGCCGGTGACGACCGCGCGCATGATGGGCTCCTGGTGGCCGCGCGTGCGCCACACGATGCCGCCGGGGGGTCAAGACGCGGTCAAGGAGAGCGGCAGGGCGCGTCCGCCCGGCCCCGCGGCGCGCAGCACGAAACGGCCGAGGTCCATGAGGAAGCGCGAGTACGATGGGTACACCTGTGCGCCCGCGAGGCGCAGCTCGGAGTCGAGCAGGCGATGCAGACGGGGCAGGTTGTACCATGGCACGCCCGGATACAGGTGGTGGGCGGTGTGATAGTTGAGGTTGCACATGAAGAACGAGACGAACCGGTTGCTCGTGACCGTCCGCGTCGCCGTGACGCGGTCGCCGTGCCCGGTCAGCACGTGCTCCGCCAGCGTCCGGACGTTCGTGAGCTGCCGGGCCACGAGGGCCGGGAACACCCAGACGTGCAGCAACAGGTCGATCGGCACGAGCGCGAACGCGGCCGCGAACACGCCCGCGATGATGCCGTATTCGACCAGCACGTCGCGCCGCTCCCGGCCCGACGTCCGCCACGCGTTGAGCGGGCCGACCCGGTAGAGGCCGAAGAAATCCCCGAACAAGAAGATCAGACAGAACAGGCCCGCGAGCGCCCGCGGGTCCCGCGTGAAGTTCTCGAGCTCGTCGGGATCGCCGGCCCCGCGCTCGTGCCGGTGATGGGGCAGGTGGCCGACGCGGTACGCCGTGACCGACAGGAACGCGGGCAGTCCGCACGCGAAGGCGACCCAGCGGTTGAGCAAGGGGTCGCGGAACAGGATCCGGTGCACGCCCTCGTGCATCAGGATGACGAGGCCCTGGATCGTCGCGCCCATCAGGAAGTAGCAGACGAGCCGGACCCCGAGCACCGGGACGCGGACCGCCACGAGCGCCGCGCCGGTCCAGATCGCGAAGAACACGAGCACGCGCGCGGTGCGGCGGGGATCGAGCTGCTGCAGCTCCCGCACCAGCGCCCGCCGCTCGCGCGGAATGCCCCGCAGGCTGCGCGGCGGGGCGGGCAGCGCCGTCACGGTGCGGCCTCCAACACGGCGGCCACGACGGCCTGGGGCCGCTCCTCGTACAGGAAGTGCCCAGCCCCCGTCACCGTATCGACGGCGAAGGCCGGCAACGCCGCGGCGAGGAGAGCGACCTCTTCGGGCGGCGGCGCCCCGTCATGCGGGGCCCCGCCGATGATGAGGCGCACCGGACAGCGAATCTCGCCGAGGTGACTCCGGAGGCGTTCGCGTTCGCGCGAGCGGGCCATCCGGATGTAGGCCTTGAGCGTCCCGTCGAGATCGCGGGCGGCACCGGCGGTGTAGCCGTCCATGACCGCTTCGCTCACCCACGTCGTATCCCCCGAGGCGGCGATCAGGTACGCGCGGATCTTGTTTCGGATCAGCCGCGCGCCGCCGAACAGCTTCACCCACGGGGCGAGCCGCATGGCGCGACGGAAGCCCGGGGTCGCCGCGGCTTCGGCGGGTCCGCCCTCGAGCGCCACGATGCCGCGGACGAGCTCGGGGCGGCGGTAGGCGAGGCGGTACGCGATGGACGCGCCGACCGCGTGAGCGACCACGATCGCCCCGACGACGCCGAGCTGATCGAGCGCCGTCGCAATGCGGTCGGCCTGCGCGGTCAACGAGTAGTCCGCCCGCTCGGGGCGGGCCGAGCTGCCCACGCCGAGCGGCTCGATGACGATGACGCGGTAGCCAGCGGCCGTGAGCTTCGGGATCACGCCGCGGTAGGCGAACGCCGATCCGAAGAGCCCCGGGATGAGGACCACGGGGGCTTCCCGCGCGACCGCCGGGCCGCGCACGACGGTGACTTCGAGCGACTCGGCGGGCGACACGCCGAGCACGAACACTTGGGTCGTGTCGGCGAGCGCGAGCAGCGCGAGCAGCCACATGGGGGAGGCTCCCTCACCGACCTAGACGCCGCACCGCTCGTCGGTCGAGGCGCGGGTCCGGCCGTCCGGCCCGACCTCGAAGCGGATCACGACGCGGCCGCGCTCGGGGCTGCCGGGCGGAATGAGCACCGCAGATGGAAGCGCAACGGCCCGTACGGCCCGCAGGCGAGCTGCACGGCGCCCGCCAACCAGCCCGCCGGCACGGCGAAGGCCGCCTCCACGTCCCCGATGGCGTCCGACCAGGTGCAGTCGAAGGGGAAGGCGCCAGGGAACCCGAGCGCCGTGCGATCGCCGTTCAGGCGCAAGAGCGCGGCCCGGATGGAGCGCGGGTCGCTGCGGCCGGTGAAGATCAGGTTGACGGGATCGACGGGGACGCCGGCGAAGTTGTCGGCCGCGAACGCCCACAGCGCGAGGGGGCCGCCGGGGAGCGGCACGGTCACGAGCGGTGCGAGCGCCGGGGCGGCGGTCGCGACGAGCGCTGCCGTAGGGGCCTCCGGACCGGCCGCCGTTGGGCGGTCACAGCCTCCGGAGGGCAGAGCACCGAGCAGCGCGCCGCTCGGCAGGAAGAGTCGGGGCGAAGCAAGGGCTGTCACGGGTGCCTCCTCGGAGTTCGAGGGACACCTTGGCGCGAGCCAGACAAGCGGGGGTCAAGCCGCCGCGCGGCGGACGCGGTACGTCCCCGGCTCGATCTGGATCACCGGTCGGCCGTGACCGGCGCGGGGGGCGGCCGCCGTCAACGCGCGCGCGAAGCTCCCGCCGCCGCGAGAATTCGCTGCCGCTGCCCGGGCGTCACCATGTCGCGCTGCAGCACGTCGCGCACGATGCGCGCCACGAGCGCATAGCCCCGGGGCTCCGCGGCGAGCCAACGTTGCCACTCCAGCTCGTCGAGCGCCGCGTCCAGCGCTTCGCCCCGGAGGCCCGAGCCGCGGGCGAGTGTCTCCCGCGAGAGGCGGCCTCCCAGCACGGCCGCCACCTCGAGAATCTTCTGCGCATCCGGGCTGAGCCGCCGGTAGCCGATCCGGATCGCCGCGACCACGGCGTCGGGGAGCTCGCCCGGCAGCGTCTGGTCCAGCGTCTTCAACGGCTCGGGCCACGCCCCCTTCACGGCCCGCAGGTCGAGCCCCATGGCGACGGCGTGCAGCAGCTCGACCGCCAGCAACGGAATGCCCGCCGAATCCGTGGCGACTCGGCGCGTCACGCGATCGAGCTCCACGTCGGTATAGTGGGGCAGCGCCCAGCGCGCGAGGTCGCGTATGGCGGCCGCGGCGAGCGGCGCGAGCCGCACCGTCGCCCCGGCGAGTTCCCGGCCGATGCGCACCCGCAACTCGTCTAACTCGGCCTGTGCAGGGTGCGGCTCCGCCGTGAAGAGGAGGAACAACGGGGCGCGGGCCAGGTCGCGCGCCGCTGCGCCGAGGGCGAGCAGCGACTCGCGGTCGAGCCACTGGGCGTCGTCCACCAGAATCGCGACCGGGCGCTCGTCACCGACGGCGCGGAGTGCCTCCCGCAGTGCCTGTCCCAGCCGGGGGTCGCCGACGTCGGGGTCGCGCAGCCGGGCGAGCGCCGCGGGGGTCGCGGCGGCCACGCCGGGACTGTCAAGCAGGCCGCCCCGCGCGACCCCGAGGAGCCCGCTCCAGGCCTGCGTCCGATCGGCCTCGACCGCGCGCACTGCCGTCACCGCGGCGCCGTCGAGTCGCGCCCGCATGAGCAGCTCTTCCGCGAGCCGCGTCTTGCCCGCCCCCTGGTCCCCTTCGACGATGGCGAGCGCGGCCCGCCGCTCGTGCACGCACCTGGCCCACACCTCGAGCAGCCGCGCCAGCTCGCCAGCACGACCGACGAGCGGCGCCCGGCGCAACTCCGGCTCCTGGCCCCCGCGGGCGGGCCGGCGCAGACGCCAGGCCCGCTCATGGCGGACTCGTTCGGCCAGAGCCTTCGTCTCGGCGTCCGGCTCGGCGCCCACCTCGGCGGCGAGGCGCGCGGCGAAGGCCTCGTAGCAGTCGAGCGCTCCCGCCCGGTCGCCCGCGAGCGCGCGGCACCGCATCACGGCCCGCACCACGACATCGGCCGTGGGATCGAGCATCAGGGCCCGCTGCGCCGTGTCGTGTGCGCGCGCGACGTCCCCCGCCGCGAGCAACTCGTCGGCGCGGTGGATCAACACGTCCACCGAGCGGCTGCGCCACACCGCGCGCTCCGCCGTCATCCAGTCTTCGAAGGCGGTGGCACCGGGGACGCCGAAGCCCTCCAGGAACTCGCCGGTGACGAGGTCGGCGGCGCCGCCGTAGTCGTTCGCCGTGCGCAGGGTCTCGAGCCGGTCGGTGTCGAGCTCGACGGCCGCCGGGTCGAGACGCACGTGGCCGCCCGCGGTCTCGATTCCGTCTTCACCGGCGTAGCGGCGCAGCACCCGCACGGCCTCGTTCAGGGAGTGGCGGGCCGCGGCCTCGGGCTTGTCCCCCCACAACAGGCCGATCAGATGCTCGCGGGCGCGCGTGCGCTTGGGCGAGCGAGCGAGGTAGACGAGCAGCGCCAGGTTCTTGCGCCACAGCAGCTCGGGCGGTGCGGCGCCGTCGTCGAGGCTCACCTCCACCGGTCCCAGCGTGCGGCACCGGATCACCGGCCGCACTCCCGGGCCAGGCTGTCGGCTGCGGCGCGGTACCGGGCGAACGTGGCGTCGGCCCGGGCCCACAGCTCCTGGACGCGCCGGACGAGCCCGCATCCGTCGCGCCGGCCGCCCCGCGCCAGCGCCAGGCGGGCGCGCCGCAGCCGCGCGTAGGTGCCGAGCGCCCAATCGACGTCCGCCGCCTGCGCCGGGCCGGTGGGCCAGCCCACCGCGTCCACGTTGTCGTGCCACAACCACTCGCGCTCCGCGTCACGAGGGCGGCCGAGCGCCTCCAGCCATTCGGCTCGCCGGATGTGCAGCGCCGAGCGCGCGAACGGATCGCCGCCCCGTCCCGCCGAGTCATAGGCGAGCAGCGGTGCCGCAACGGCGAGCGCGCGCTCGTACTCGCCGCGCCCCGCGAGCACTGTGCTCTCGAGCAACGCCGCGAGCCGCGGCGCCGTGGTGTTCCGCCCGGCGTGCGACTCCAGAGCGAGCTGCCAGCGCCGGCGCGCGACGGTGTCGCGGCACGCTCCAGCCGCGAAGCCGAGCGCCCACGCCGCTCGACTCCCGAGCCGCGGATCGGCGGCCCACCGCGCCAGCGCCTCCGCCCCGCGCTGCTGTTCGGCCGTGTCCACCACGGGCAGGCCGAGCGCAGCGAGGAGCACCCGCCACTCCGCCGCTTCGAGCGCCGCTTCGGGCGAGCCGAACAGCGCGGCCGCCGAATCGAATTGGGCGATCGCCTGCCCCACGGCGCCGAGCGCGATCAGCGCGAGGCCCTGCGCTTCGTGTCCGTCGGCGCGCAGCTCGCGGCCCCCGCCCGGGGTGGCGGCGAGCGCACGGCCGAACGTGACTTGCGCGTCGGGGACATCGAAGGTGAGCGCGAAGCGCAGGCCTCGGGCGAGGTCCGGGAGCAGCTGCGGCGACACCGCCGGAGCGGCGTCGCCCGGCGCTCGCGCCCCGAACCGGCTGGCGAAGGCGATGTCGAGCAGGGTCGTGAAGTCGAGATCCGCCTCGGCGCTCGGCACCGGGAGGCGGTGCAGCACCGCGATGGCGGCCTGCGCCTCCTTGCGGCGGCCCAGCCTGATCGCGGCCCACGCCAGGTGGTTGTACGCCGGGGCGAGCGACGAGTCCAGCGCTGTCGCCCGGCGGAGCACCACGAGCGCGCTGTCGAGCGGCACACCGGCGAGCGCCCCCCGGTCCAGGAGTTCGTTCCCGTACAACAGCGCGGCGTAGGCGTCGCCGGGGTGGCGGGCCAGCACCGAGTCGTACAGGGCGAAGCGCTCCGCGCTCGAGCGCGGCAGCTCGGCTTCCACCAGCAGCCGGTCGCGCTCGCTCAGCACCGCGGCGTGGCGCGCGAGCAGCCGCCGGAGATCGACCGTGACGGGCACCTTGCGCCAGCGCTGCACGTTCGCGAGCCGCCATTGCGCGAGCGCGAAGCCCGAATCGAGCGCGATCGCGGCCGCGTAGCCGCGTTCCGCCAGCAGCCAGTCGTCGCGCTCGAACGCTTCCTCCCCGTCGAGGAAGGCGTTCAGCGCCTGCAGGCCGCGCTGCGACAGATCGCGCGAGCCCCGATACACGCCGGCGAGGTCGGGCCGCACCGCGAGCACGAGCTCGAGCGCGATCCGGTTGCCGATCCGTTCGGGCTCCAGGCGCAGGCCGCGCACCACGGGCGACGCCGCGACCATGCCGCGGTCGTTCAGCACGAACACCTGGACCTCGAGCGAGTCGCGCCGAGCGAGGATCTTACCCTGCACGAGCCGCCGCGCATGTAACGCCCGCAACGCCGCTTGGGCGGCAGCGTCGCCGGCGCGGCGCGTTTCCCACCAGTGGAACGACGTGCGCGGATCCACGATCGCGATGCGGGGAAACGCCTGGAGATTCAGAGCCGCGAGGCGCGGCACGTTCCAGCCGAGCTTGGAATCGACCGCGCTGTCCACGTCGAACGGCACGATGGCCAGCTGCGCGGGCGGGGGGCCCGGGCCGCCCGCGCGCGGGCGCCACAACAGCACCGCGGCCGCCCCCGCCGCGAGCCCGCTCACGGTGAGCAGCACGGTGCGCCACTGGTAGGTGCGCACCCGGGTGCGCCACAGCGCCCGCCGGAACGACGCCGCATCGGGCCAGCGGTCCTCGGGCGCCCACTCGAGCGCGCGCCGCAGCACGCGCGCGATGCGGCGCGGCACCCCGGACCAGTCCGCGCGCTCGGGCGGATCGAAGATGGACCAGTGACGCCGCGTGAGCGCCTCGTACAACACCATCCCGACCGCGTACAGATCGGTCCGCGGCTCGACCTCGCCTCCCGCCGCCTGCTCGGGGGGCATGTAATCCGCGGTCCCCACGACCGCGCCGGGCACGGTGACGGGCCCCGCGACCGGGCCGCCCGCTGGCGTTCGCGGGCCGCTCGGCCCCGTGACCGGCTTCGCGATTCCGAAGTCCACGAGCAGCGCGCGCTCCCCTTCGAAGAACACGTTGCTCGGCTTGATGTCGCGGTGCACGATCCGCCGCTCGTGCGCCACCTGCAGGGCGTCCAGGAGGTCACGCCCGAGCTTCACCGCCTGGCCGGGACCGAGCGGTCCGCGTGCCAGCCGACCGGCGAGCGTCTCGCCCGCGAGCAAGTCCATGACGTAGTAGAAGAACTCTCCGGCCTGGCCGACGCGGTGCACCGGCACGATGTGCGGATGTCGGACGCTCGCGAGGATGCGCGCCTCGCGCAGGAACCGCTCGGCGGCGTGCGCCGTGGCGAGCTCGGGGCGCAGCACCTTGATCGCCACCGGACAGTCGAGGGCCACGTCCCGCCCCAGGAACACCATCCCCATCCCGCCGCTCGCGATCTCGCGCTCGACATCGTAATCCGGCGCCAGAGCGGCGCGCAGCCGCTCGAGAACGGAGGACATGAAAGGCCCCGCCGCTAAACCTCCGGCCGGGGTGGGGGAAAGTCAAACGGCCCCGTATGCCGGGGCCGTTGCCGCACGCGATGGTCGGCCATGTCGTGGCCGCGGCTTCACCGCACCGCGAACACCTGCGCCGGGCTGCCCGAGGCGCCGGCGTGGTTCGGGCCGGCGACGTGACGAGCGGGGACATCACGAAGCCGGAGATCGCTTTACCGCCGCTTGCGCGCGCCTCCCTATCGTGCACCCGTCACGCTAGGGAGGCGCACTTGCATCAGCTCACCCGCCGCCAGCTCCTGCCGTACCTCGGCCTGATCGCGGCCGGCCTGGCGGTCGCCTGCACGCCCCTCAAGATCCTCACGGGCGCCTACCCTCAGGCGTTCGACGACGACCCCGAGCTGCTCGAGCGGGTGTTGCGCGCGTTCGTGCGGACCGTGATCCCGCCCGCGCCCGCGGACGACCCGGATGTCACCCGCGCCTTCACCGATCCAGACCTGCCGTTCGCACCGTACGCGGGGTTCTTCGCGGCGGACTTGGCGCGCCGGGCGCGCGAGCGCTTCGCGGCGCCGTTCGAGCGCCTGAGCGTGGCACAACGCGGCGCGGTCGTCCGCGACGCGCTCGCCGCCGACGGCACGACCCAGAAGCTGTACGGGAGCGCCATCCTGCTCGCCCAGGTCGCCTTCTACGCCGGCATCTACGACGACAAGCGCGGCTGCGAGGCGATCGGCTACGAGGGCGGATATCACTGGCATCCCCTCGCGGCGCTGACGTATCCCGAGCCCGCGCGCTTCCTCCCCGAGCCGCTGACCGCGGACGGGAACTACTCCTGACCGGAGCACGCATGAAGACGGTACGGACGGATGTTCTTGTCATCGGGACGGGGTTCGGCGCCGCCGCCCCCGCCCTGCGGCTCGCCCGCGCGGGCGCCACGGTGATCATGATCGAGAAGGGGCCCCGGGTCGCCGCGTCGGACTTCCGGCAGACGTCCGACCCCGCCTACCTCCGCCGGTACCTCAAGGGCACCCCGGGCGACCACCTGAGCTTCACCTACGCCGAGGCACTGGGCGGCGGCTCGGCGTTTTACGAGATGGTGTCGCTCCGGGCGCCGTCGCTCGTCTTCGATCAGGTGGACGAACAGGGCCGCCGCCTCTGGCCCGACGGTCTCGACCGCCCGGCGCTCGATCCCTACTACGACCAGGCCGAGCGGATGCTGCACGTCTCGCAGATCCCGCTCGAAGAGGTGCCGAAGACGGGGCTCGTCTTCGCCCAGCTGATGAAGAACCTGGGCTACTCGGTGGACCGCGCCCGCTACGCGGTGCGGGGGTGCCAGGGGAGCGGCTTCTGCGTGACGGGGTGCGTGTACAACGCCAAGCAATCGCTGTTCCTCAACTATCTGCCCCAGGCGGTCGAGGCCGGCGCCCAGATCGAGACCGACCTCGAGGCGGAGAGCGTGCAGCCGCTCCCCGCCGCGTTCCAGCGCGAGCGGCGTGCGTTGCGCGATCTCCCCTACCGCTACCAGGTGATCTGCCGGCGGCGCGCCGGCGCGGGAGCGGGCGAGCGCGTGCGATTCGTGGCCCGCGTCGTGGTCCTCGGAGGGGGCACCGTCGGGACCGCGACGCTGCTGTTGCGGTCGCAGCGCTATCTGCCGCTCCTGAGCGAGCAGGTGGGGCGGAACATCGCGTACAACGGCAGCGTGAAGGTCGCGGCGCTGCTCCCCGACGGCTCCCCGGACGGCGACATGTTCACGGGCCGGACTCACCCCGGGATGATCAGCTACCAGTTCCTCCAGTCGCACGGGATCACGGTGCACGCCGTCAAGGCGCTTCCGCTCATGCTGGTCTCCGCCGCGCGCATCAAATCCGAGGGGCACCGGCGGGTGTCCGGGTGGTGGGGCGCGCCGCACGCCGAGCTGATGCAGCAGATGCGGCACCGCATGATCGTGCTCGCCGCGTTCGGCCTCACCCCGCCGGGCGCGACCCTCGAGGTCGCCGAGGGCGGCGGGGCGCGCGTCGCGCTCCCCGTCACCGCCCGGCTGCAGCGCTATCACGACGAGACGCGGCGGCTGCTCGAGTCCATCCTGCTTCGCAACGGCTGCCGCCTGGTCGAAGCCGAGTTTCTGGACAGGAGTTTCCAGCCGGCCCCGGGGCTGCACTTCGCGACCGCCCATCAGGTGGGCTCCTGCCGCATGGCCGATCGCAAGGCCGACGGGGTCGTGACGCCGAACGGCGAGGTGTTCGACTATCCGGGCCTGTACGTGAGCGACGGCGCGGCGATCCCGTCCTCGCTCTCGGTGAACACGAGCCTCACGATCCTCGCCAACGCGGAGCGGATCGCGGCCGGCATCATCGAGCACTCCCGGCTGCGGGCGGCGTGATCCGCAGGTCCACTGCCGCCGCCGGCTCTCCGAGGACGAAGCGCTGCTCTATGGACCGCGACCGTCCCGAGCGTACCCGGACCGTCCCGGAGCCGGGGTCCGCCCGCGAGGCGGGGTTGGAACTCGTTGGGGCAGGTGGAACTGCGGAGCTCCCGAGGCAGGACTCGAACCTGCGACCCGTTGACACGGAACGGGCACGGCTTCGCGCTCGGGAGCAGAAAAGTAAACAGTTGCCGCGCGGGAAAAGATGTACTTAGTGGAAGTTCCCCGGACAGTTCCGGTGGCCGGTGGTCGCTAACGCCTCGTTACGCTGCCTGCGGCTGACTCATCGCGGGCACTCCATCCTGAAAGGCTTGCCACGGCGTCCGGCCCGGCGTACCACCTCCTGCACCGCCAGGGAGAGCTCGTAGGGATGCGCGAGGGACCGACCGCAGCACTCTTGCCCGTTGTCCGTCAGCACCCGCTCGTGCAGCAGATCCACTGCCATCATCGGGAGCTTCGACACGTACAGCTTGGCTGCCGCCCAGGAGCAGTGCGTGTCCACGAACGTTTGGGCATCCACCCGGCCCACGTCCTTGAGCGTCCCGATGTAGTAGGTATCCTGACAGCCGAGGAAGCCGGCATACGGGGCTTCCCCGTGCTGCTCAGGATCCACGACCTGGCGTTGGTAGTGGGCCAGGAGCCGCTACACCCGGTCCGTCAGCGGGCCGCCAGTCTCGGCCGCTCGCCGCTCGAGCCAAAGCAACCGGTCGTAGCGCTCGAGTATGCCCTGCCGCAGCCACCCCCCGGGGACCTGGTTCGCCGTGGCCGGCACGCCCATGAGTTTCAGCTGGTTGGCGATCTGCGCGTAGCTGTACGTCGGGTACTCCGTCGTCATCTAGAGAATCCGCGCCTCGAGCGCGGGCGGCGAGCTCTCCGAATTCGGGCAGCGCGCTCCCGCAGATCCTTGGAGAACACGCCAGCTGCAATGGCGGCCTTCTCATACTCAGACGGTTCGTAATCGGTGCCCTTTTTATGGACCTGGAGTCGGATCATTGCTTCAGGAGGAGACCGGGCTTCGTGCGACATTCTCAGCCGCCGAAAATGCGACGTTTTCGGCCGCCGTTGACAGGCGCGGCGCGGTGTATCAATCTTCGGCCTGGGGAGTGCGGTGCGGATGTGGAAGCAAGGGCCGCTTGCCCGGGACCGGGCGAGCCGCAGCCTAACGACCGCATGGAGCCGAGGGCGCCGGTCTTCGAAGGAAGCCGTAGGTTTGTGAACGCTGGGGCGGCGTGCCGCGGCTCATGCGCGAGGCGTTAGGCAGCCAGCGCCGCCTCCGGAGACTCAATCTTCAGACCCATGCAACCGGACTCTGCCCCGCCTTCCGCTCCCGCTCAAGCGCCGACGCAAGCACCGCCGTCTGCGCCAGCCCCTTCACCGGCACCCACAAACAATCCCGGAACCAGGACCGCACCGCCGCCAAGCCGGAAGTAGCTTTGTGCCGGTCCAGTTAACAGAGGTCTGGAAGACCTACCAGACATATACAGAAGAGCTCAGCAAGGTTGCTCGCCCGCTCGGTTTCGGCGCCGGAGGACTCGCGTGGTTGTTGCGGCAGCCCGACTTCACCTTTCCCGATCCGGTGCGCTGGTCCTTGCTCTGCATCGTCGGCTATTTTTCTGCAGACTTACTTCAGTATTACGTAGGAGCCGCAGTTGTCGGTGCATGGGCACGTCGACAGGAGCGCCGCATGTGGAAGCAGGCCAGACAGATCGACGGCCCGGTTGACCGCCCGCGCTGGCTCGACGTGCCGGCCAGGATCCTCTTTCACGTCAAGATCATCATGCTCGCAGCATCATACGTGGCGCTAGCGTATCATATCTTCTAGGCCGCTGGCTGCCTAACCCGACCTTATGAAAGCGCCGAGCCTCCGAGGGAGGCGCACCTTTGAAAGGCGTGCGTCCTCTTGCGGGGAGCACATGCAAAGACGCGTGCGACCTCAACCTCGGAGGCCCTATGTACTGCGTCGGGCTGGATCTGCACGAAAGGTATATCACGGGGTGCGTGGTGGATAGTCAGGGGAGCGTGGTCGCGAGCGAGCGCCGGCTGCCGCCCGTGCTCGAGACGGTGCTCGGCTGGTTGGTGCCCGTGGGGCAGGCGGCCCCGGTGGCCCTGGAGGCCACGCTCTATTGGGCGTGGTTGCACGACCGGCTGACGGCTGCTGGCTACCCGGTGGTGGTGGCCCACCCGCTGCAGGGGAAGCGGATCTGTCATGCGCGGTGCAAGGCCGATCCCGTGGACGCGCGGAAGTCAGCCGACTTGCTGCGCACCGGTCTGTTGCCGGCGATGTGGATCCCGGATGTGGCGACGCGGGCGCGGCGGACCCTATTGCGAGGGCGCGCCTGGATGGTGCGGAGGCGGACACGGGTGAAGGCACGGATTCAGGCGTATCTGGCGGCCGAGAACGGGCGCGTGCCGGTGAGTGATCTCTTCAGCCGAGGCGGTCGCGCGTGGCTGGCGGCCGTGACATTGCCGCTCGAGGTGCGGGAGCAGGTCGATCGGCTGCTCGCGGTGGTGGAGCACCTCGACGCCCACATTGCCGCCCAGGATCGCGCGGTGCGCACGCTCGCCCGGGCGACGCCGGCGGCGGAGCTGCTCCAGCCGATTCCCGGGATCGGGCCGTTCGGGGCGCTCTTGCTGCTCGCGGAGATTGGGACGGTCGCCCGCTTCGGCTCGAGCCACGAGCTGGCGGCGTAGGCGGGACTGGTGCCGAGCACGCGGAGCTCGGGCGGGAAGACGGCCCATGGCGCCGTCGGCCCCGCGGGCAGCGCGTGGCGCAAATGGCTGTTCGTGGAAGCGGTGCAAACCTTGAAGCGGCAACCGGGGCCCGTGCGCCAACACTACGAGCGACTGCTCCGGGCGCAGGGGAAGCAGAAGGCGACCGTGGCGGCTGCGCGGAAACTCTGCTGCTACATCTATTGGATGATGAAGGAAGGCCAGAGCTATGCGGACTGGCTCCGCGAGCGACAGCAGCGGGAGGTGCGCCCCATTCAAGCGGTGGCGTCCGTCGCGTAGTCTCGCGACCCGCCGGTAACACGAGGGGGCCACCTCCTTCGGACGGAAGCTCGGGTGCCGTGAGTGCACGAAGAGGCGCGTGAAGAATCTTCGCCATCGAGCCTGGAGTCAGCAGGGAGGAGAAGGCCAGCGCCCTTCCGGATCTCCGGGGCCGCTCTGCGGCCCCCGGGACCACCTGCGCCCCCCTTGCGCTCGACGCTTTCAGCGGCGGGCGTGAAGCTGCCAAGCCGCGCGCCGGGCATCCCGCCCGCCAGTCGGGTACGAGCTGGGCGCGCGGCTTGCAGCTTACGCCCTAATCGTTAGCTCTCCAATGGCGGCTTGAGACGAGGAATGATGACTAGCCCGGTTGACAAGTTCCAAACGCTTCTGCGCGAGCTGTTCCAGTTCGACTGCGCCGACCTGGACTTCGGCATCTACCGCATCATGAATCGTAAGCGCGGCGTGATCGAGAAGTTCATCACGTCCGACCTGCCCAAGGCCATCGCCGAAGAGCTGGACCGCGGCGCGCTGGCCGAGCAGTCCCAAGCCGCCCAGGAGCTGAAGGAGGTCGCCGCGCAGATCAGGGAAACGCTCGGCACCGACGCCCTCGATGCCGAGGGCCGCCTGGCTGAAACCTACCAGGCTACGCGGTTGGGCAAGAAGTACCTCAGTCTGAAGGCGCGGGCGGCTGGCGGTCGCGGGCGCGAGGCGATTGAAGCGGCCATTTTCAACCACTTGTACACCTTCTTCAGCCGCTACTACCAGGACGGCGATTTCATCTCGAAACGCCGCTACTCCAAGCGGGAGCGCTACGCCATCCCCTACAATGGGGAGGAGGTCTATCTCTATTGGGCCAACCACGACCAGTACTACGTCAAGACCGCCGAGCACTTCCGCGACTATGCCTTCACCTCGCGCGGCGTCACGGTGCACTTCAAGCTCCAGGCCGCGAGCGTCGAGCAGAACAACGTCAAGGGCGAGAAGCGGTTCTTCCTCCCCCGCACTAAGGCGATCGCCTGGGACAAGAAAGCCGCCCAGGTTGTCATCCCGTTCGAGTACCGCCAGCTCACCGAGCAGGAAAACATCACCTACGGCCAGAAGAACCAGCAGGACGCCATCATCGCCGAGGCTCTGACGGAGATCCCCAAGCGGCTGAAGAAAGCGGATCGGGCGCTGGCGGCGCTGATGGCTGAACGCCGCAAGACCGCGGATGGCCAGCCCGTCACCTTCCTTGAACATCACCTTCGGCAGTACACGCGGCGGAACACGTCCGACTTCTTCATTCACAGGGACCTGAAGGGGTTCCTCTCCCGCGAGCTCGACTTCTACCTGAAGAACGAGGTGCTGAACCTGGACGAGATGGAGAGCGCCGGCGAGCAACGCGCCGAGAGCTGGTTCCAGATGATGCGTGTCATCAAGGCCGTGGGGGGCAGGATCATCGAATTCCTCAACCAGATCGAGGAATTCCAGAAGATGCTCTGGGAGAAGCGGAAGTTCATCACCGAGACGCAGTACTGCATCACCGTCGGCAATATCCGCGAGCAGTTCTACCCTGAGATAGCCGCCTGCGAGCCGCAGTGGGCCGAGTGGAAGGAGCTGTTCCACATCGACGAGGAAGCAGCGGACCTGTTCACGAGCGGCAAGGGCAGGAAGAAGCGCCGCGTCGCCTTCCTCAGGGCCCATCCGACGCTGGTCCTCGACACCAGGCACTTCGACGGCGGTTTCGTGGACAGACTGCTCGCCAGCATTGATGATCTGGACGGCAAGACCGACGGCCTGCTGATTCACAGCGAGAACTTCCAGGCCCTCAGCCTGCTTCTGGAGAAGTACCGCGAGAAGGTCAAGTGCATCTATATCGACCCTCCGTACAACTCGAGGACGACCGAGATTCTTTACAAGAACAACTATAAGCATGCCTCATGGCTGTCGCTGATGGACAACCGACTGGCTGTCAGCGCACGGCTGACCGCGCCAGATGGATCGCACATTGTCGCGATTGACGAGAATGAGCAAGAGGTACTGGGCCGGCTCCTGATGATGCACTTCCCGGAGCATGAGCGAGTCTGCGTGGCTGTCGTGCATAACAAGAAGGGTATTCAAGGCGACTACTTCTCCTACAACCATGACTACGCCTACTTCTGCATACCCCCTGCACTGCCTGAGACGCACGGCAAACCGATAGCAGAATCAGAATGGGACTACGCCAACCTCAGAAAGTGGGGACGGGAGTCCGAGCGTGAAACTGCGAGAAACTGCTTCTATCCTATCTTTGTCGAAGGTGACCGAATCGTGGGGTTTGGAGACGTCTGCGCCGAGGGGTTCCACCCGAGGAAAGCAAACGTCCCGTGTGGCAAGGACGGCCGAAGGATCGCCGTCTACCCAGTAGATTCGCAGGGCGTCGAGCGAAAGTGGCGGTATGCACGGGATTCTGTCGAAGGCATAGCGCGTCTTCTGAAGGTGCATGTCACGACCTCGGGCGAAGTCCAGATTCTGAAGGCCAAGGCCGAAACGCAGCCGAAGACGGTTTGGGACGATTCGCGGTACATCGCCGGGGACTATGGCACAAAGTGGCTTACCGACCTTGGGCTTAAGGTCAAAGAGAACCTGTATCCGAAGTCCATCTTCACGGTTATGGATTCAATCTACACTGTGTCCGGGGCGGAAGCCATCGTTGCGGATTACTTCGCGGGCTCGGGAACCACGGGCCACGCCGTCATCAAGCTGAATCAGGGCGATGGGGGCAGGCGGCAGTTTATCCTCGTTGAGATGGGCGAGTACTTCGACACGGTCCTGTTGCCCCGGATAAAGAAGGTGACCTTCACGCCCGAGTGGAAGGACGGCAAGCCCAAGCGGATGGCAACGCCGGAGGAGGCCGAGCGCAGTCCCCGGATCGTCAAGTACATCCGGCTCGAGTCCTACGAGGATGCCCTGAACAACATCGAGTTCGATGAGGCCTCCGGGCAGCGAGCGCTGGAGTTCGAGGATTACTTGGTCAAGTACATGCTCCAGTGGGAGACGAAGAGGAGCGAGACGCTGCTGAACATTGAGAAACTCGCCCGACCGTTCTCCTACAAACTGCACATCCACGCCGACGGCCAGACACGGGAGAAGGTGGCGGACGTGGCGGAGACCTTCAACTACCTGCTGGGGCTGGAGGTCCAGACGCGTAAGGTCTATGACGACGGCAGGCGGCGATATCTGGTCTATCGCGGCAAGACGCGCGAGGGCCGCCGGGTGGCGGTCATCTGGCGCGAGACCGAGGGCTGGCACAAGGCGGACCTGGAGCGGGACAAGAAGTTCGTGGCCCGACGGAAGTTGACGGAAGGCACGGACGAGGTGTTCGTGAACGGGGATTCGTTCATTCCGAAGGCCAAGGCCTTGGAGCCGGTGTTCAAGGCCCGGATGTTCGCCCCGGTGGAGGTGTAGGGATGAGGATCGATATAAACAGGAAGGCGCTCGTCAAGTTCTGCCGGCGGCATCGGATTCGGAGGATGGCGTTCTTCGGTTCGGTGCTTTGGGACGATTTCGTTCCGACGAGCGACGTGGACGTGCTGATGGAGGTCGAGCCGGGCGTGCGGGTCGGCTTGATTAGGCTGGCCGGCATGGACAATGAGTTGAGCGACCTGCTGGGGCGAAAGGTGGATTTGAATACGCCGGGTTGTCTGAGCCCGTATTTCCGGGACCAAGTGCTGCGTGAGGCGGAGGTGGTCCATGAGCAGGCATGGAAGGCCCGGAAGCTGGTTGCACGGCGGCAGCGCGGGGACCTGGAGGGCGACGACATGCTCCAGTTGGCATCGACGCGAGCAGTCGAGGTCATTGGCGAGGCAGCCGGGTGGGGATGCGGAACCGCCTGATTCACGGTTACGACACCGTGGGCTTGAACCTGCTCCGGGACACGGTGACGACGGACCTACCGCCGCTCATCGAGGCGCTGGAGCGGGCACTTCAGGAGAAGAGGTGATGGCCGGGCGACGATCCACGCGGAGCCAAAGGACGAACAGCGCTTCCGCCGCGGCGCAGTACGTCAAGCTCGAAGAGCGGCTGGTCCTGCTCGCCTGGCTGAACAGCCTGTTCGGCTACGAGCGCAACCGGGACCTTCTGGCGGACATGAAAGAAGCTGCCGAGGGGTTCGACGGCTCGGGCCGCAGCTTCGTCTATCATCGGCTGGAGGCGCGCGGGGACAAGGTGAAGATTCCGCCGGCTGACCTGGCCCGCTACGACGATAACATCCGCGAGCACCTGCGGACCATGAACGCCCGCCGGCCCGAGCCGATCACGCTGCGATATTTCCAGTATCTGGCGGCCCTCTACGCAGAGACCTTCCTGGACTGGTACTTCCACCGCCGGGGGGAGATGCTGCGGTCACTCAACCGCTTCGTCGAGGAGCGGAACGCGTCGAAGACCGCCGGCGATCCGCAGGACCCGGAGTTCTCGGAATCGGACCTGCAGAAGATAGCCTTCTGGATGGCGACCGGTAGCGGTAAGACGCTCATCATGCACATCAACTACCGGCAGTTCCTGCACTATAACAACCTGCCGCTCGACAACATCCTGTTGATCACGCCGAACGAGGGGCTGAGCGAACAGCACATGGCGGAAATGGCAGCCTCGGGCATCCCGTGCCGGCGGTTCGACCTGAACGAGAGCGGCCTGATGACGGCGGGAAAGGACGCGGTGAGGGTCATTGAAATCACGAAGCTGGTGGAAGAGAAACGCGGGGGCGGCGTGAGCGTGCCCGTGGAAGCGTTCGAGGGCAACAACCTGATCTTCGTGGACGAGGGGCACAAGGGCTCCGGCGGCGAGGCGTGGCGGAGTTTCCGCGATGCGCTCGGCGAGACGGGGTTCACGTTCGAGTACAGCGCCACCTTCGGCCAGGCCCTGACGGCGGCGCGGAACGACCGATTGACGGAGGAGTACGGCAAATCCATCGTCTTCGACTACTCCTACCGCTACTTCCACGGAGACGGATACGGCAAGGACTTCCGCATCCTGAACCTGAAGGAGGAGACTACTGAGGGCAAGATCGAGACCCTTCTCCTGGGCAATCTCCTGTCCTTTTACGAGCAGCAGCGGGTGTTCGAGGACCAGACGGACGACTTGCGGCCCTACAACATCGAGAGGCCACTCTGGGTCTTCGTCGGCAGCACCGTGAACGCGGTCTACACCGAGGACAAGCAGAAACGAAGCGACGTCCTGACCGTGGCCCGGTTCCTGCACCACGTCCTGGAGAACAAGCGCGACTGGGCCGTGAGGACCATCGAGAAGCTCATGGAGGGCAAGACCGAGCTGGTTACGCCGGACGGCCGGGACGTGTTCGAGGAGCAATTCAAGTACCTCCGTGGAAGCGGCCTGTCACCCGAAACGGCGTACCAGGACCTTCTCGCCAAGGTGCTTCACGCACCGGGGAGAGGCGTCCTGCACCTGTGTGACATCCGGAGCAGCGCCGGTGAAATCGGGCTCAAGGCGAGCGGCGGGGACGACTACTTCGGCCTGATCTACATCGGGGACACCAGCACCTTCAAGAAGCTCGTGGAAGAGGACGACACGGGGATAACCCTGGAGGAGGACGCCGTCTCCGACTCCCTGTTCGAGGGCATCGGCGATCCGGGCACGAGCATCAATGTTCTCATTGGGGCGAAGAAGTTCATGGAGGGCTGGAATTCCTGGCGGGTCTCCAACATGGGCCTCTTGAACGTCGGCCGCCAGGAGGGATCCGAAATTATCCAGCTTTTCGGCCGCGGTGTGCGCCTCCGGGGCAAGGGATTCAGCCTCAAGCGAAGCGACGCGCTGGACGGCAAACACCCGGAGCAGGTGCGCCTGCTGGAGACGCTGAACATCTTCGCGGTGCGCGCCAACTATATGGCCTACTTCCGGGAGTACCTGGAGAAGGAAGGCGTCGAGACCGAAGGGTATGTTGAGCTACCGCTCTTCATCCAGACGAACAAGAGCTTTCTGAGAAAGGGGCTGGTCGTGCCCCGCGTTCCGGAAGGTCGGGATTTCGCGGCCGAGGAAAGTATCGTCCTCGAGCCCGATCCTGAGGTGAATGTCCGGGTGGACATGTCCCTGAAGGTGCAAGCCCTGGCGAGCAGTCCTTCGGGCATTACCGCAGTTGACCTCCGGGCGGGGCGCGAGCAGATCATTCCAGAGGAAACCCTCGAGCTTGTGGATTGGGAAAAGGCGTACCTCGATCTCCTTGAATACAAGGAGCGGAAGGCCCTGACGAATCTGGTCATCCGGCCCGCCGTGCTCAAGCGCATCCTCACACACGCAAAGCCCGTTCGCCTCTACCGACTGGTTGCCGACCAGGCCGTTGTCCGTCCACCGTCGTTCGCCGGAGCCGCGTTGCTGCAAGAAGCGGTCGAGGGCATTCTTCGGAAGTACGCGGACGCGTTCTATCGAACGAAGCGGGAGCGGTGGGACTTCAATCACATGGTCTATAGGACCCTCGACGAGAGCGACCCGAACCTGAGTTTCAATAAAGGTCTCGTAAGAGAACCGGCATCAAGTGGATATATCGTGAACGTCAAGCGCTCTGAACGTGCACTCGTATCTGAAGTCGAGAAGCTCATCACAGATTGCGAGCGACTGTATGAGAAGGAGACAAAGGAGCTGCCACGGATTCACTTCGACCGGCACCTTTATCAGCCTTTGCTGGTCGAGTACGGGGACAAAGTCAGGATGAGTCCCCCGGGGCTGAACCAAAGCGAAAGGCAGTTTATCCAAGATCTGAAAGACTACTGGTCGCGCGAGAAGCGAACATCGCTGGCCAACGTCGGGCTGTTCCTCCTGAGGAATCTCACCCGAGGCGCGGGTATCGGCTTCTTCGAGGAGAGGGGCTTCTATCCAGATTTCATCCTATGGATCAAAAAAGGGACACAGCAACGCATTGTGTTCTTGGAACCGCACGGAATGCTGCATGCAGGGCCCTACGTACACGACCAGAAGGCGCGCCTCCATGAAAGATTGCCAGACCTGGCCAGGGAGATCGGCAAGAGAAGCGGGCACAAGGGGGTAACGCTCGATTCCTACATCATTTCGGCAACGCCATTCGGAGAACTTCGAAAGAGATATGACGACGGAACATGGGACCGAGAAAGGTTTGCCCAGGCGCAGATCTTGTTCATGGAGCCTAACGGAGGATACGATTATTTGCGGACAATATTTGCAGGACAGCTAACGAAGGCAGGCACCTGACGGCTATTGGGCTGCGCTTCACAGCCGCAGGTGATGCCTTACCGTTAGCCGGACAGACGCATGCGCGACAAGTGGTACGGCGACAACCGTGACCTTGTGAAGTGGGGTGTGCTCCTCGCGCTCGCTGAGCGGAGTGAAGCCAAGCACATCCTCCAGGTGCCCTACTACCGCGAAACTGAATGGCCCGAGCTGGAACTTGATGGCGAGCGGGTTTCCTTGCCGACGGCAGTGATTCGGCATTTCCGATGGGTGCCAGGTATTGTGAAGATCGAGGCGTCAGTGCCAATCGAGGTCATGACCGAGCCGTTCAGTGACCGGGGCGACTATCAGCGAGCGGTGATTGAGCGAATTCGTCGCAGGCCGGCGGCACCGGGCATCGTCTTCCTGGATCCCGATATCGGTCTTGCATCGCGACGCCCCTCGCTCAATCACGTTCTGGACCGAGAGGTGGCGGAGCTGTGGCGTGAGCTCACAATCGGCGATCTCCTAGTGCTCTATCAACACCAGACGAACCGGAACGGCCGAGGGTGGATTCCGGGGAAGAAGAAACAGTTCGCACAGGCCATCGGCTGCCCCTTAGGTTCGGTGAACCTCGCCAGGTGCGAGAAGATCGCACGGGACGTGGTGTTGTTTTATGCTCAGAAGGCCGGCTAACACGCCGCTGCAGCCGACCAGCGGCGCTTGGGAGCGAGCTGATTCGAAACGGACGTGAGCGCCGCCCGCGGCTGAGCGGCAAGGCGTTAGACGGCACGTTCCCAGTGAGGTGGAGCTCGGCGACTCAGATGCCAACTGCATTCATCTCATACTCCTGGGATGACGACGAACACAAGGCGTGGGCCCGCGCTCTTGCGGAGCGACTCCGCTCCGACGGCATCGCCGCGACCATTGATCAATGGGCCGCGATACCGGGAGATCAGTTGCCCGAGTTCATGGAACGGGCCATCGCTGAGAACCAGTATGTGCTGATTGTGTGCACCCCAAGGTACAAGTCACGCTCCGAGCGACGCGAAGGCGGTGTCGGATATGAAGGGGACATAATCACGGCCGAGCTGCTACGATCCCGGAATCACCGCAAGTTCATTCCCATCCTCCGGAAAGGTGAGTGGCGACAAGCAGCTCCGGGCTGGCTGGCCGGCAAGTATTACATTGACCTGCGCGACGGACAGAACTATGAAGCTCAGTATCAAGACCTCCTCAGCACGCTTCTTGGGTCGCGCCCGGCCCCGCCTCCTGTCGCCGAAAAGCTCACTGGCGCCGGGGGCCAACGCACGATAACACCACGGCCCTCGGCGCGCCCGGAGGACCCAGTGCGCATAGTCGGAGTGATCGCCGACGACGTGGGGAAGCCTCGAAGCGATAGCACTAGGGGCAGTGCCCTGTACGCCGTTCCTTTTCGGCTGTCTAAGAAGGTGTCAGGCGACTGGGCGAGGGTATTCGAACAGGTGTGGAGCTGCCCACCGCGGTTCACGACGATGCATCGACCGGGGATCGCCAGGGTGAGCGGGGACCGGATCGTGCTCAATGGTACCACGATTGAGGAGGTCCAACGCTATCACCGCGAAACGCTCGTCCTCTGCGTCAACGAGACGAACAGAATCATCGCGGATCACGAGGAGCAGACGCGCCGAGCGGAGGAAGAGACGAGGCGGCGGAGCGAAGAACATAGGACCCGCGTCCGCGATCTCTCGGACAAGGTCAGGTTCGACGAGTGAACCTGCCGTATAACGAGGAGCTGGAGCGGACGAGCCGCGCCGCTTGCCGTCGCTGCGACTCCACGGGTCACTCGACCCGCGGCGCGGCTCGCCGCTCATGTTCATGGGGTTAGACGGCGCTTCCATTGGGGCGAGACATAGACACCATGGCGGAGCAAGCGAGCCTCGGGGCCTTGAAGCGGCTGGATGTGCGGAACATCTGGCCCAACGAGGCGGCGGACTTCACCCCCTGGCTCGCCAAGGAGGAGAACATCAGCCGTCTTGGCGAAGCCTTGGGCTTGGAGCTGGAGGTCGAGCAGACGGAGGTTGCTGTCGGCCCGTATTCCGCCGACATCCTGGCACGGGACTCGGCAGGCGATCACGTCGTGATCGAGAATCAGCTTCTGAAAACCGACCATGACCATCTGGGCAAAGCGCTCACGTACGCGGCCGTGCTAGGAGCACACACGGTCGTTTGGGTTGCTTCAGCGTTTACCGACGAACACCGCAAGACACTCGACTGGCTCAACGATAACACCGGCGATGACCTTTCCTTCTTTGGGGTCCAGGTCGAACTTTGGTCAATCGACGACTCCCGACCTGCCATCCGCTTCTCGGTCGTCAGCCGACCCGCAGATATCGTCCGCCAGGCGTCCATCTCAAAGGCTGGTGAGCTATCTGAGTCCCGCAAGCTTCAGCTTGAGTGGTGGACCGCGTTTCGCGACGCACTGTTGGCTCGCCAAGTTGTCACATCTGCCCGCTCCCCCCGTCCGCGATACTGGTACGATGTACCACTTGGTCGCGCCGGTATGCACCTTTCGCTCATTGCCAGCCCAGATGAGGGCAGGATAGGCGTGCGGCTGTACCTCCGGAATAAGGTCGGCGGGCAGCGAGCTCTCGCGGAGCTGCTCAGGGAGCGAGATGCCATTGAGCGTGATATCGGCTCCCCTCTTCAGTGGGATGCTAACCCAAGTGCAGTCGACAAGACCGTGGCGCTCGTCCGACCTGCCGAGCTTTGTAAGAAGGACAAGTGGCCGGAGTATCTGGAGTGGATGGTAGATACGACGCGGCGCTTCCATGCAGCTTTCGCGCCCCGTTTGCACGATCTGGACCTAAGCGCAGCGGAGGCACCAGAGAGCTAAGCTGGCCGTTCTCGCAGGCGATCCAATCGTCCTTGCCGCCTGCCGCCCTGCGGCGCGCTGGTCGAGGAGCTCCCCTGCAGGGGGCCGCTTCCGGATTCGACTTTGTAGTCGCCGAGCGTCGCTAGATGCCACGTATTCTCCACGTCACGCGCAGCCCAGACGACTGGAAAGCCCTGCTTGCTGATCCCGAGAAGCACTGGCGAACAGGCTTCTCGACCAGGACGCTTGCCCACGCGTGAGCTGGGACAAGACGGGCCGGGAGTGGCGACAGCCCTTGACAGAGGCTGCGGCCAGGGCGCTGGGCATTGCGTGGGTCTGGCGAGAGTGTGACGCCTACGCGGGGCCCTGGGTGTTCTACTCGAGCCACGCGCGCAAGCCCGCCCTGGGCGACGACCTCAGAGCGGTTTACCATCCGACGGCGCTCCTGCGGGCCCTGCGCCTCGCGCTTCCGGCGGCCGGTGGCGGGCGACGTGGCAAGGTCGACAGGCAATCTGAAGCCCGCGATGGAGTACATCGGTGACACCGACATCCGGCAGGCGCGGGACTACATCCAGGTACGCCCCGACCACCTCAAGGAAGCGGCGTCCGTGATGGACCGCGACTGTCCCGAGCGTACCCAGACCGTCCCGGAGCCGGGGTCCGCCCGCGAGGCGGGGTTGGAACTCGTTGGGGCAGGTGGAACTGCGGAGCTCCCGAGGCAGGACTCGAACCTGCGACCCGCCGGTTAACAGCCGGCTGCTCTACCAGCTGAGCTACTCGGGAAGACGGCCCAAATATCGCGGCGCGCCGCCGGGACTTCAACGGGCAGGCGCCGCCGGCGCGGCGTACATTATGACAGTGGCTCCCGCCATGCGCGCCGCGACCCTGCTGCTCGTGGACGACGACGACTTCGTGCGCCTGTCGCTCGCGCGCGCCCTCGACCGCAGCGGCGCGTTCACTGTGATCCCCGCCGAGCACGGCGCGCGGGCCCTGGAGATCCTCGAGCGCGAAGCGGTGGACGCGCTGCTCACCGACTTGCAGATGCCCGTGATGGACGGGCTCACCCTCCTCGGCCGGCTGCTCGAGCGCGGCAAGCGGCTGCCCGTGGCGGTGATGACCGGGCACACGCTCACGCCGGAGTTGCGCGCGCGGCTCGAGCGTTACGGCATCGCGGCCACGTTCACCAAGCCGATCGAGATCGCGTTCCTGGTGGACGAGCTGCAACGGCGGCTCCACCCGGCCACCGTGGGCCGGATCGCCGGGATCACCCTGTTCGGGTTCCTGCAGTTGCTCGAGGTGGAACAGAAGACGGGGCTCGTGATCGTGCACGGCGGGGGGCGCGAGGGGCGGCTGTACTTCGACGGGGGTGCGCTCGTGCACGCGGAGACGCGGGAGCGCGAGGGTGTGGAGGCCCTGTACGAGATCGTCGCCTGGCCCGAGCCCCGGCTCGAGATCTTCTACGAGCGGCGGACCCGCAAGCGCACGGTCGTCGAGCCGCTGCAACACGCGCTGATGGAAGCGGCGCGCCTGCTCGACGAGCGCGCCGCGGCCGGCGGGACGGCGACGGGCCCTCCGACGGCGCCCGCGGCGCCCGAGCCGGCGCCGGGCGCAGGGGGTGCGGGGGGCGCGGGGGGCGCGGGGGGCGCGGCGCTGCCGGGCGACGAGCAGATCGAGGCGGCGCTCGCCGCGGCGATGCAGGTGCCGGGCGCGCTCGGCGCGGCGCTGGTGGACGCGGGGAGCGGCATGACGCTCGCCGCCACGGGCGGTAGCCCGATGCTCGATCTCGATCTCGCGGGCGGCGCGGCGGCCGACTTGCTGCGCGCCAAGCTGCGCGTGCTCGCGGCGCTGGGGCTCCGCGACACGGTCGAGGACGTCATGGTCACCCTGGGAACGCAGTACCACCTGCTCCGCTTCCTCGGGCCCGGGCACACAGCGTTTCTGTACTTGGTGCTCGACCGCGAGCGCGGCAATCCGGGTCTCGCGCGCCGGCGGCTCGCCGACGTGGCGCGGCGGCTCGCGAGCTAGGGCGCATCGCGGGCGGGGGCGGCGCGGGCTGCGCCCGCGGCGGCCGGCAGCTCGGCGAGCACCATCCCCGCGAGGATCAGGGCGCCGCCCGTCCACTGCCCGAACGACAGCCGCTCGCCGAGCACGAGCCACGACGTGAGCGCGGCGAAGAGCGGCTCGAAGCAGAAGATGAGCGCGGCCCGCGCCGGCGACATGTGCCGCTGCGCGCGCATCTGGAGCAAGAAGCAGACGGTGCTCGCGAACGCCACCGTGTAGCCGAGCGCCGCGGTGAAGCCCGGAGTCCAGCGGATGTGCGGCCGCTCGAGCAGCGCCGCGGCGAGTGCGCCCGCCGCCGCGGTCACGGCGATCTGCCAGAACACCAGCCGGCGGGCGTCGTAGCGCCGCGACAGCTCGGCCACGGCGACGATCTGCCCGCCGAAGCACCCCGCGCACGCGAGCGTCAGGAGGTCGCCGCGGGTGAGGCCGCCCCCGTCGGGGGCGGTGAGCAGGTAGATGCCGAGCGTCGCCACCGCGAGCGCCGCGGCGACCGGCCAGGCGGGCCGCCGGCCGAGGAGCGCCAGCGCGATCACCGGCGCGAGGATGGACGACACGGCCACGATGAACGCCGAGCGCGAGGGCGTGGTGGTGACGAGCCCCACGGTCTGGGTGACGAAGCCCGCGGCGACGAGAGCGCCGAGCAGCAGTCCGCCGCGCCACTCGCGGGCGCCGGGGAGGGGGCGGAAGCGCGTCGCCGGCGCGAGCAGCAGCGCGGCGATCCCGAAGCGCAGGGCCAGGAAGGCGAGAGGGGTGGCGTCGGCGAGCGCGCGCTTGACGGCGACGAAGCTCGTGCCCCAGAGCGCCGTGGCGAGGAGCAGCGCGAGATCGGCCTGGCGTTTGGTCATGCGATCGTCCGTCCCCGATTGCGCGGCCGCGAGGTCACTCGCGCGTCACGGGGCGAGGTCCTTCAGGAACTGTCCCGTGGGCGACTCCGGGACGCGCGCGACCTCTTCCGGCGTTCCCTGCGCCACGATCCGCCCGCCTTGGTCCCCGGCGCCCGGCCCCAATTCGATGATCCAGTCGGCGCGCTTGATGACGTCGAGGTGATGCTCGATCACGAGCACGGTGTGCCCCGCGTCCACCAGGCGGTCGAGCACGCGGCACAGGGTGCGCACGTCGTCGAGGTGGAGGCCGGTGGTGGGCTCGTCGAGGATGTACAGCTTGGCGCCGGCGCGCGCCCGGCCGGCGCCGGCGACCGCCAGCTCGCGGGCGATCTTGAGGCGCTGCGCCTCGCCGCCCGACAGCGTGGTGGCCGGCTGGCCCAGCCGCAGGTACCCGAGCCCCACCTGCTGGAGGTGCCACAGCGCCCGCGCGAACCGGGGGCGGTGGCGCAGCCGGCGCAGCGCCTCGTCCACCGTCCACTCCAGCACGTCGTGAATCGAGGCGCCGCCGAGCTTGACCTCGAGCACCTCGGGCTTGAAGCGCTTGCCGCCGCACGCCTCGCACGGCACGAACACGTTGGCGAGGAACACCATCTCCACGAGCACGGCGCCCGCGCCGTCGCAGGCGTCGCAGCGGCCGCCCGGCACGTTGAACGAGAAGGTGCTCGGCGCGTAGCCGCGGGCGCGGGCGAGCGGCAGCGCGGCGAACACGGCGCGCAACTCGTCGAACGCCTTGACGTAGGTGACGGGATTGGAGCGCGGCGTGCGCCCGATCGGCGCCTGATCCACGAGCACCGCGGCGCGCAGCGCCTCCCACCCCTCGAGGGCGCGCACCTCCCCCACCGGCTCGCCGAGGTGCTGCTTGGCCCCGTGCCGGCCGGCGAGGCGCGTCTCGAGCTGGCGGAACAGCACGTCGTGCACCAGGGTGGACTTCCCCGATCCCGACACGCCGGTCACGGCCGTGAGCGTGCCGAGGGGGATGCGCACGTCCACGTCCCGGAGGTTGTGCAGCCGCGCCCCCCGCACCGTGAGCCACCCGCGGGCGGGGCGCCGCACCGAGGGGACGCCGATGCGCTTCTCGCCCGCGAGGTACTGCCCCGTGAGCGTGCCGGCCGCGCGCACGCCCGCCGGCGGTCCCTGATACACCACCCGGCCCCCGGCCGCCCCGCTTCCCGGCCCGAGCTCCACCATCCAGTCGGCGGCCGCCATCGCGGCGGGGTCATGCTCCACCACGACCACCGTGTTCCCCGCGTCGGCGAGGCGGCGCAGCAGCGCGAGGAGGCGCTGCGTGTCCGCGGGATGGAGCCCGATCGTGGGCTCGTCGAGGACATACAGGGTGTCCACGAGATGCGAGCCGAGCGCGTTGGCGAGGGCGATGCGCTGCGCCTCGCCGCCCGACAGGGTGCGCGTGAGCCGGTCGAGGGTGAGATACCCGAGGCCGACATCGGTGACGAACGCGAGCCGCGCCGACAGCTCGGCGAGGATGTGCTGCGCGACGGCCTGCTGAAAGGGAGGCAGGGCGAGCCGGGCCACCCAGTCGCGCAGCGCCGCCGCCGTCATCGCGGCGGCCTGGGCGATGGTGAGGCCGTTCACGCGCACGGCCAGCGCTTCGGGCTTGAGCCGCGCCCCGCCGCACGCGGGACAGGGCTTGGCGAGCTGGTACTGGCGCAGGAACACGCGGATGTACTGCTTGTAGCGCTTCGCCTCCAGGCGCTCGAGGAACGGGAAGACGCCGAGGAAGCGGCCCTGCGCGCCGTGGAGGAGGAAATGGCGCTGCTCGGGGGCGAGCGCCCGCCAGGGCGCGTCGAACGGAATGCCGCGCGCCCGGGCCGCCTCGCGCAGGATGCGGCGGCGGCCTTCGTAGCGCGGCTTGGTCCAGGGATCGAGGGCGCCCTCGGCCAGGCTCTTCCGCGGGTCGGGGACGATCAGCGACTCGTCGTACTCGAGCACGGCGCCGAAGCCGTTGCAGCCAGGGCAGGCGCCGCGCGGGTGATTGAACGAGAACAGCGCGGGGGTGAGCGCCGGAGCCGGGGCGCCGCAGCTCGAGCAGGCGGGATGCGCGGAGAAGCGGCGGCGGTCGCCGTTCGCCAGCGCCACCGCCACCCCCTCGCCCTCGGCGAACGCCGTCGCCACGGCGTCGGCGAGCCGGCCGCGCACCCGCTCCGACGCGGGTAGCCGGTCCACCACCACCAGCACCTCGCCCGCCTCGCGCACCCGCCGCTCCGCCTCGGGCTCGTCGAGCCGCACCGGCGCGCCGTCGAGCTGGGCGCGCACGAAGCCGGCGGCCCGCAGCTGCGCGGCGATCGCCACGTCGGGCCGGCGCGCCGACGAGGGAAGAGGAAAGGCGATGGCGATTGCGGAGCCCCAATCCGCAATCAGTTGGTCCACCACCTCCTCCACCGTGTCCACCTTCACCACACGATCGCAGCGCAGGCAGTGCTGGGTGCCGACGCGGGCCCACAAGAGCCGCAGGAAATCGTAAATCTCCGTCGCCGTCCCCACCGTCGAGCGGCTCGACGTCGTGGGATTCTTCTGCTCGATCGCGACGGCGGGGGAGATGCCCTCGATCGCGTCCACGAGCGGCTTGGGCATGCGCTCGAGGAACTGTTTGGCGTAGGTGGAGAGCGACTCGATGTAGCGCCGCTGCCCCTCGGCGTAGAGGGTGTCGAACGCGAGGCTGCTCTTGCCCGAGCCGGACGGCCCGGTGATCACGGTGAGGGCGCGCCGGGGGAGCTCGACCGTGACGCCCTTCAGGTTGTGCTGCCGCGCGTTGCGGACGATCACGCGGTCGGGAGCGGACGGCATAACCCGTCAACATACACGGGCGGCGGCGGGGCGCGGGAGAGGGCCGCGCCCCTCCCCGGCGCGCGGGCGGAAGGGTAGTTTCGGGCGCACATGCCCTTCGCCCTGACCCCGCGCGTCCTGCGGCGCGGTCTCGAGCTGTTCGCCGTCATCTCGCTCGCCGGCGTCGCGGGGCTGCTCTTCTACGGCAACAACTTTCGCGCCTTTCTCAACGCCCTGCTCGGGTTGCACTGGGGGTGGCTCGCCGCGGGCGTGGGGCTCGCCTCCATGGACTGGATCGGGGGCGGCGCCCGGCTGTGGGTGCTGGCGCGGCACGTGCGGCCGGGCGTGCGGCTGCGCGACATGGTGATCGCCGGCGGGATGAGCGCGTGGGCCGCCTATCTCACGCCGTTTCAGACCGGCGCGGGCCCCACCATGATGTGGGCGATGCGCCGCGCCGGCGTGCGGTTGCCCGAAGCGATGACGTCCACGTTCATGACGTTCGTGGCCACGGTCGCGTTTTTCGCCCTCGCCGGACCGCTCGCCATCTATCTTGGCGCCGGGAAGTCGCTCGCCGCCCACAACGTCGTGCTGGGGATCACCTACTACGGGCTGTTCCGCACCAGCCTCACGATCTTCGGCATCCTCGGCGTGCTGATGCTCGCGGCGATGGTGTTTCCCGCCTGGCTGCGCGACGCCGTGCACTGGCTGGCCGGCCGGCTCGAACGCCGCAGCCGCCGCATCGCGGCGCAGATCGAACAGCTGCGCGCCGGCATCGACCGCGCCCACGAGTGCATGGTGGCGTTCGGGACGCCCCGGGGGTGGCTCGCCCTGGGCTGGGCGGTGCTGCTCTCGGGGCCGTCGCACGCCAACAAACTGCTGGCGGGCTACGTGGCGCTGCGCGCCCTCGGCATCCCCGCCAACTTCGTGGACATCCTCCTGCTCCAAACCTTCATCACCTTCCTGCTCTACTTCGCGCCCACCCCCGGGGCGTCGGGGCTCGCCGAGCTGCTCTCGGCCGCCGTGATGTCCATCTACGTGCCCCGCGCCATCACCCCCACCTACATCCTCATCTGGCGGTTCATCAACAGCTACGCCACCGTGATCGCGGGCTCGCTGCTGTTCGGGCACTGGCTGCGCCGGGGGCTGGTGGGGCGCGGGGAGGTGGTCTCGGCCGAGCTTCCGTGAAGGGGTGTAAGCCGTGTTTCCTTGCGCGGTTACGTGACGCGGCGTAAGTTGCGGCCCAAGCGCTTCCCGCTTCCGGGGACTTCTCCTCGATGTCGCTGCTCGAACTCGGTAGCAAGCGGTTTCCGATCCCGGTGGGCGAGGTGACGCTGGGCAGCGACCCGCGCTGCGCGATCGCGCTGAGCGGCGCCGGCATCCTGCCCGCGCACCTCCTCCTCGACGGCCGCCCCGACGGGCAGGTAGTGGTGCGCAAGGCGTCGCCCGCGGCGGAGGCGCTGATCAACGGCGTGCGCCTCGGCGCCGAACCCACCCCGCTGCTGCACGGCGACAAGCTGACGGTGGCCGGCCAGGAACTGACCTTCGTGGACGAGCGGCGCGCGGGGAGCACGCAATTCGTGAAGGCGTTCGTCCCGGACGCCCCCGCCGTCCCGCGCGCCGCGGGCGGGGCGATCGGCACCACCGGGGGGCGCGTGGTGAGCCTCACCGACGGCCGGGAGTACGCGATCGGCGACGGCCCGCTCGTCCTGGGACGCGACGCCGAGTGCGACGTGGTGGTGCCGGGGACCGACGTGTCGCGCCGCCACGCCGAGATCGTGCCCACGCCCGCGGGCTACCGGCTCGCCGACAAGAGCACCAACGGGACGTTCGTGAACGGCGAACGGGTGGCGGGCGAGCGGCTCCTCGCCCGCGGCGACGTGATCCGCATCGGCTCGGAACAGTTTCGCTTCTACGCGGAGGTCGCCCCCGCCCCTGCTCCCGCCTCCGCCCCGGGGGCGAGCGCGGGGGCGAGCGCGGGGGCGAGCGCGGCGCTCGCGAGCCTGCTCGTGCGCAGCGGCGGCCTGAAGGGCCAGCGGCTCGCGGTGCGCACCCCAGTCGCCAACATCGGGCGCGCGGACTACAACGATCTCGTGATCCCCGACCCCTCGGTGTCCACCGCCCACGCCAAGTTGCAGCGGCGCGAGGGGGTGTGGGTGCTGGTGGATCTCGACTCCACCAACGGCACGTTCGTGGACGGGGAGCGGGTGAAGGGCGAGGCACCCCTCGCCCCCGGAGCGGTGGTGCGCTTCGGCGACGTGCAGGCGGTGTTCGAACCGTCCGACGAGGGGGTCCCCGCCGGCGCGGCAGGAAGTCGCACACAGATCTTGAGAACCCCGCAATCGCTCACGGCCCCGGCCGCCCCGGCCCCCCCGGCCGCCCCGGCCGCAGCCCCTGCACCTCCTTCTTCCCCTGCTCCCCCCCCGCGGCGTCCCGCCGTGCGCCGCCCTGCGGCACGGGCGCAGCAGCCGCCCGTCAAAGGGAAGGGGTGTTTGGGCGGGCTTGCCGTGCTGCTCGTGAGCGGCGGGGCGCTCGCCGCCCTTCTCAGCCGGCTCCTCGCCTGACGGAGTCCCGTGCACCTCACCTGCGCCGGCCGCACCGATGTCGGGATCATCCGTTCGGGGAACGAGGACAACTTCCTCATGGTGCCCGAGCGCGGGATCTTCGTGGTGGCGGACGGGATGGGGGGCCATGCGGCGGGCGAAGTGGCGAGCGAGATGGCGGTGCGGGTGGTGGCGCGCGAGCTGGGCTCGTTGCGGGGGCTCTCGGAGGCGGAGGTGGCGGAGCGGATGCGCCACGCCATCCGGGCGGCGAACGCGGCCATCTTCCAGCGCACCCTGGTCGAGCCCGACAAGCGCGGGATGGGGACCACGGTCACCGCGCTGGTGCTGTTCGACGGGCGCTTTCTCGTGGGCCAGGTGGGCGACAGCCGGGCGTATCTCTTCCGTGACGGGGCGCTGGCGCAGCTCACCAAGGACCACTCGTACGTGCAGGAACAGGTGGACGCCGGTTACCTCACCCCCGAGCAGGCGCGCTCGCACCCCTACGCCAACGTGATCACCCGCTGCGTGGGGGCGAACAGCGACGTGATCCCGGACCTCTACGGCGGGGAGGTGCAGCCCCGCGACGTGTTTCTGCTCGCCTCGGACGGTCTCACCGGGATGCTCGACGACGCCCAGCTCGCGGCCGTGCTCGCGGGGACGGCGGCGCCCGAGGAGCAGGTGGCGCAGCTCATCGCCGAGGCGAACCGGCACGGCGGGCTCGACAACATCACGGCGGTGATCGTGCGGGTGGACGCGGTGGATCAGCCGGCGGGCGCGCCGCCGCGCGCGAGCGAGCGGGGCGCGCCCGCGCCGCGGTAGCGGCGGGCGGGAGGCGGGGGAGCCGGGCGTCAGCCGACGAGCGCGCGCTCGCCGTCCAGGCGTCGTTCGACTTCTTCGCGCGGCAGGGTCACGAGCTCGACGATCTGGCGTTCCGGGACGCGCGCGGGGCCGAGCGCGAACACGCGCAGGCGCCGGGCGGAGCGGTACAGCGCATCGGCCACGCCCGGCAGCCCGAGGTGCGCGGCCGCCGCGGCGCCGGCGAGGCGGGCGAGCGTGCCGTCCCGTTTGACGAGCGGGAGGTCGAGCGCCAGCATGTCGGGCTTGGCGGGGAAGTCGAGGAACACGCTGCCCGGCGCGAGGCGCAGCTCGCGGGCGAGCCGGTCTTCCACGCGCTCGAGGAGGTCGGGGTCGGCGGCCGGCCAGGCGGCGGTCTCGGCGGGAAGGGCGGTGGCGGGGACGTCGAGCACCCGCTTGGCGAGGCGGCGCTCGCGGAGCGCGCGGGCGAGCCCGGTGGTGTCGCGCTGCAGGAGGTCGTGGATCAAGCCGTCGTCGGTGGCGGTGGCGACGGCGTCGGGCTCGAGTCCGCCGCCGGCGATGGCGCGGCGCACCAGCCGCTTGAACATCGCCGTGGCGCTGCGCACCGCGTGGTGCCAGTACACGGTGCGGTACATCTGGTACTTCGCGAACAGCAGCGACTCGAGCGCCGCGAGCCCCTTCTCGTGCAGCGCCAGCGCGGGGGCGCCCGCCGGCCCGGGCACGGCGGTGAGCGAGGCGAGCAGCCGGTCCACGTCGATCACTCCGTAGGGAACCCCGCACATCCAGGCGTCGCGGCACAGGTAGTCGAGCTTGTCCACGTCCAGGGAGCCGGAGACGAGTCCCGCGAGGGGGCCGGCGCCGGTCCCCCGGATGAGGGGGAGGAGCGCGTCGCTCGGGACGCCGAGGGAGCCGAGCCGGGCGGCGAGCTCGCCGCCGGGCTCGAGGCGCCGGGCGGCGAGCGCCTCGTGGTGCGGCAGGCCCGCCTCCTCGAGGGCGTGCGAGAACGGGTAGTGGCCGACGTCGTGCAGCAGGGCGGCGAGCTTGAGCCGCAGGCGCTCGGCGGGGGCGAGGCGGACGTCGCCCGCTTCCTCGAGCTGCGCCAGCACCCGGCGCGCCAGGTGGTAGGCGCCCAGCGCGTGCTCGAAGCGCGTGTGGGTGGCGCCCGGATAGACCAGGAACGCGTGGCCCAGCTGGCGCACGTAGCGGAGGCGCTGCACGGCGGCGCTGTCCACCACCGCGAGGGCTTCGGGGTCCAGCCGGATGTTGTGCCAGAGGGGGTCGCGGACGACCTCGAACCGGGTCACCGCCGCGGCCCCGCGTCGCGGACCGCCGGGTGCACGTGGTCGCGGAACTGCGCGAAGTTCTGCCGGAACAGCTCGGCGAGCCGGGCGGCCTGGGCGTCGTAGGCCGCCGGGTCGCTCCACGTCGCCCGCGGGAGCAGCAGCTCGTCGGGCACGCCCGGCACCTGGAGCGGCACTTCGAGCCCGAACACCGGCTCCGGGGCGGTGGGGACGCGGTCGAGCCGGCCCGCGAGCGCGGCCCGCACCATCGCCCGCGTGAGCCCGAGCCGGATGCGCTGCCCCGTGCCGTACGGCCCGCCGGTCCATCCCGTGTTCACCAGCCAGCACTGCACGCCGTGGCGCGCGATCTTTTCGCCGAGCAGCCCGGCGTACACTTCGGCGCTGAGCGGCAGGAACGGCGCGCCGAAGCAGGCCGAGAAGGTGGCCTTCGGCTCGGTGACCCCGCGCTCCGTGCCCGCCACCTTCGCCGTGTAGCCGGAGAGGAAATGGTACATCGCCTGCGCGGGGGAGAGCCGGGCGAGGGGCGGCATCACCCCGTAGGCGTCGCAGGTGAGGAACACGATATGGGCGGGGTGGCCGGCCATGCCGCCCGCGACGTGGTTGGGGATGAAGTGCAGGGGGTAGGAGGCGCGGGTGTTCTCGGTGATGGTCGCCGCGTCGAGGTCGAGGAGCCGCGTCTCGGGGTCCACGACCACGTTCTCGAGCACGGTGCCGAACCGGCGGGTGGTGGCGTAGATCTCGGGTTCGCCCTCGGGCGAGAGCCGGATCACCTTGGCGTAGCATCCGCCCTCGATGTTGAACACCCCCGTGTCCGACCAGCCGTGCTCGTCGTCGCCGATCAGCGCCCGCGCCGGGTCGGCCGAGAGGGTGGTCTTGCCCGTACCCGAGAGGCCGAAGAACAGCGCCACGTCCCCTGTCTCGCCGACGTTGGCCGAGCAGTGCATGGAGAGCACGCCGCGCTTGGGGAGCAGGTAGTTGAGGGCGGTGAACACCGCTTTCTTGAGTTCGCCGGCGTAGCGGGTGCCGCCGACGAGGATGGTGCGCTCGGCGAAGTGCAGCACGATGAAGGTGCCGGAGCGCGTGCCGTGGGCGGCGGGGTCGGCGGCGAAGTCGGGGGCGTGCAACAGGTGCCAGGCGGGCTGGAAGGCGGCGAGCTCGGCGGCCGGGGGCCGCAGAAACATGTTGTGCACGAACAGCGCGTGCCACGCGCTCGGCGTGATGGTGCGCAGCGCGGTGCGGTGGTTGGGGTCGGCGCAGGCGTAGGCGTCGCGCACGAACAGCTCGTCGCGGGCGGCGAGGTGGGCGAGCACGGCGGCCTTGAGGCGGGCGAAGTGCGCCGGGTCGAGGGGCTGGTTGACGCGGCCCCACCAGATGTCGGCGGCGCTCGACGGCTCGCAGACGATGAACTTGTCGTTGGGGCTGCGCCCGGTGTGCGGCGCGGTGACGGCGCAGAAGGCGCCCCCCTCGGCGATGAGCCCTTCGCCGCGGCGCACGGCGTGCTCGTACAGGGCGGCGGGCGGCGGGTTCCAGTGCACCGTGCCGCGCGGCGCGAGGCCCGCGGCCTGAAGGGCAGCGGTGCGGGAGCCTTCGAGGGGACGGGGCGGGCGGACGGCCACGGCGACCGGCCGGCGCTCAGCCGCGCGGCCGCCGGCCGTGCTCCTGGGCATCCACGGCGGCGATCACCGCGATGTTCACGATATCGTTCACGTCAGAGCCGCGCTGCAACACGTGCACCGGCTGCGCCATGCCCACCAGGATGGGGCCGATCGCCTGGGCGCCGCCCACGCGGTCGAGCAGCTTGTAGGCGATGTTGGCGGCGTCGAGGTTCGGGAAGATGAGCACGTTGGCGGGCCCGCGCAGCTTGGCGAAGGGATAAGTCGTGGCGAGGATCCGCTCCACGACCGCGGTGTCGGCCTGCATCTCGCCGTCCACCTCGAGCGCGGGCTCGCGGGCGTGCAGCAGCGCCACCGCCTGCCGCACCTTGTCGGCGGCCGGGTGCCGCACCGAGCCGAAGTTCGAGAACGAGAGCAACGCCACGCGCGGCTCGATCCCGAGGCGCCGCACGAACTCGGCCGTGGCCGAGGCGATCTCGGCCAGGGTCTCGGCGTCGGGGTCGATGTTCACGGTGCAGTCGGCGAAGAACAACGTCTCGTGCGGCAGCACCAGCATGTAGATGCCGCTCACGTGCCGCCGCCCCTCCGCGGCGCCGATCACCTCGAGCGCGGGCCGGATGGCGTCGGGATAGTACAGGTCTTCCCCCGCTACCACGGCGTCGGCCTGGGCGGTGCGCAACATCATGAGGGCATGATAGAGCGGTTCGCGCACCCGCAGCCGGGCCTCGCGCAGGGTGATCCCCTTGCGGCGGCGCCGCTCCCAGAGCTCGTGGGCGAACGTCTCGAGGTGCGGGCTCCGGCGCGGGTCGGCGAGCGCGACGTCCTCGAGCGTCACCCCCGCGTCGTCGGCCGCGCGGCGGACGGCGTCGGGGTCGCCGAGCAGGATCGGTTCCGCGACCCCCTCGTCGGCGAGGATCCGGGCCGCCTTGAGGATGCGCGGGTCCTCGCCCTCGGGGAACACGATGCGCTGCGCCGCCCGCTGCGCCCGGGTGGAGAGCCCGCGCATCACCTCGCGCGCCCGCCCCAGCCGCGCCTCGAGCTCGGCACGGTACTCGTCCACGTCGATCACCCGGCCCGCCACCCCCGAGCCCACGGCGGCCCAGGCCACCGCCGGCGCCACCCACAGGAGCACCCGGGGATCGAACGGCTTCGGGATCAAATAGTCGGGGCCGAAGCGCAGGCGCTCGAGGCCGTAGGCCCGCATCACCGCGTCGGGCACCTCCTCCTTGGCGAGCGCCGCGAGCGCGCGCGTCGCCGCCATCTCCATCGCCGCGGTGATCTGCCTGGCGCGCACGTCGAGGGCGCCGCGAAAGATGAACGGGAAGCCGAGGACGTTGTTCACCTGGTTCGGGTAATCGGACCGGCCCGTGGCGATGATGGCGTCGGGCCGGGCGGCCCGCGCCTCCTCCGGGCTGATCTCGGGCGTCGGGTTCGCCAGGGCGAAGACGATCGGCCGCGCCGCCATCCTCCGGAGCATCTCCCCGGTGACGATCCCGCCCACCGAGAGGCCCACGAACACGTCCGCGTCGCGCAACGCGTCGGCGAGGGTGCGGGCCACGGTGCGCGCGGCGAAGGGGCGGCGGTACTCGTCGAGATCGTCGCGAGCGGCGTGCAGCACCCCCTGGCCGTCGCACAGCACGATGTGCTCGCGCGGCACGCCCAGCCGCACGTAGTGTTCCGCCGTGGCGATCGCCGCGGCCCCCGCGCCCGCGAACACCACCCGCACCTGCGCGATGTCCTTGCCCGCCACCTCGAGCGCGTTCAGGAGCGCCGCCCCGGTGATGATCGCCGTGCCGTGCTGGTCGTCGTGGAACACGGGAATCGCGAGCGTGCGGCGCAGCTCGCGCTCGATGTAGAAGCAGTCGGGCGAGCGGATGTCCTCGAGATTGATCCCGCCCACCGTCGGCTCCAGCAGCCGGCAGAACCGGATCACGTCGTCCGGGTCTTCCGAGCCGACCTCGAGGTCGAACACGTCGAGGTCGGCGAACGCCTTGAACAGGATGCCCTTTCCCTCCATCACCGGCTTCGCCGCGAGCGCCCCGATGTTGCCCAGCCCCAGCACCGCGGTGCCGTTCGTGACCACGGCCACGAGGTTCCCCTTGGCGGTGTAGGTATAGGCGTCCTCGGGCCGGGCGGCGATCTCGCGACACGGCTCCGCCACCCCCGGGGTGTAGGCGAGCGACAGGTCGCGCTGGTTCTTGAACGGCTTGGTGGGCGTGACCTGGATCTTGCCCGGCCGGCCCTGCGCGTGGTAATCGAGGGCCTCCTGCCGCCGGACCGTCATGGAGAGCACAAGTCCTTTTTTGTGAAGGGGTTATGCTACCGGGCCGCGGCCGACGTGTCAAGCCTCGGCCGCACCAGCCGCCGCAGCATGAGCGCGCCCACGAGCACCACCCCGTACATGCACACGATCAGCGGCCCGGTGGGCAGGTCGCCCGCGAGCGACAGCCACAGGCCCAGGATGGACGCGAGCGCGCCCGAGCCCCACGAGATGTAGGCGAGGCGCCGCATGTCGCGGGTGAAGAGAAACGCGATCACCGCGGGCACGACCAGGAAGCTGAACACCATCAGCACCCCCGCCACGGGCACGGCCAGCGTGATCACCACGCCGAACGACAGGTAGAACAGGAAGTCCCACCACTTGATCTTCCAGCCCCGGCGCTCGGCCTCTTCGGGGTGGAAGGAGATCGTGAGAAAGCGGTGGCGCAGCGCGTAGTGGAACACGCCGAGGAGGGCGTAGGCGCCGGCCAGCTTCAGGATCGTCGGCTTGAAGGTGACCCAGAGGATGCTGCCGGTGAGGGTCTTCTCGATCGCTTCGCCTCCGCCGGGGACCTTGTTGGCGACGAGCACCGCGGCGGCCGAGGCCATGACGTACACGATCCCGATGAACGCCTCCTGGGGGACGCGCCGCCCCTCGCGCGGGGAGGTGCGGGTGAGCGCGAACAGGAACGCGCCGACGGCGGTGGCGACGAGGGCGAAGAGGTACGCCCACGTCGAGTCGGCCGCCACGTGGATCAGCAGCGCCGACAGGCTGCCCAGGGCGGCCATCTGCGCGAGCGAGAGGTCCACGAAGATCACCTCGCGGGCGATCACGTGCAGCCCCAGATAGGAGAGCATGGCGACGAGCACCATGCACGCCACGAAGGGCGGGATCATGAGCTGGATGCCGGTCATCGCACGTCCCCCGTCAGTTGGCGGCCGGCCCGCCCGCGCCGAACGCGCGGACGAGCTCGCCGATCCACAGGTTCATGAGGTCCGCATAGGTGTCGATCCCCGGCGCCCCGTTGGTGTTCGACGGCACGATGACCGCCCGGGCCCCGGTCTTCTGCGCCACTTCCATCACCTGGTTGCGGTCGTAGTAGTTGGTGGAGAGCAGCACCTGGATGTGCTGCGCTCGCATCTCGTTGATCACCTCCAGCACGTGCCCCGGGGTGGGCGGGATGCCGGGCTTGGGCTCGATGTAATCGATGCACGGCAGCCCGTACTCGCGCGAGAAGTAGTCCCATTCCTTGTGATAGCAGGCGACCGCCTTGCCGCGGAACGGCAGCGCCTCCTTGAGCCAGCCGCCAAGCCGCGCGAACAGCGGCGCGCCCTGGTACGACTTGCTCTTGAGGAAATCGAACAGCTTCCCCTGGCGGTCGAGGTCGGCGAGGGTCTGACCGCCGAGCAGCCGGACGAGCTCGTCGCCGAACAGGGCGCGGTACATGCGGTCTTCGAACTCTTTCTCCCGCGCCGCGAAGTAGTCGGCGTTCGCCGGCGACACGCGCCGCAGCCCGGTGAGGATGTTCCGCGCGATCTGCACCGCGTTCAGCGGGTCGGTCCAGATGTGCGGGTTGCCGTACACGTGGATGTCGCCCTGGGCGCGCGAGAAGCTCGTGGGCACGTCGAGGAGGTCGATGCCTGCCGAGGCCGCGACGTAGCCCGGCCCGCCCTCGGTCACCTTGGGATTGTTGGCCTTGTCGAGCAGGGCCGGCACCCAGAGCTCGAGGTCGAGGCCCGTGGTGACGAACAGGTCGGCCTCGGCGAGCGCGGGCACGAAGCTGGGTTTCGGTTGCACGTAGTGCGGGTTCTCGTCGCCGTTGGCGATCGAGGTGACGACGCCCCGGTCGCCCACGATCTCGCGGGCGATGGCGGCGTAGGTCGTGAGCGACGTGACCACCTTGACCTTGTCCGGCGCCCCGCGGCCGAAGGCGGCGGGCGGGTGCAGCGCGACGAGCAGTGCGAGCAGTGGCAGCATGTCAGTAGATCTCGTGTTTGTGGGGTCCCATGGCCCAGACCGCCTGGAGGGCGAGCTGGTTGGTGGCGGCGAGGCCGGCCGTCTTGGCCCAGGTGTACTGGCCCCGGAGCTCCACCCACTCGCTCTCCCACAGCGTGAGCGACGGGACGAGCTGGTGGGTGAGGCGTCCGGACACCGGGTCCTCGACGGCGTCGTAGCGCAGGCCGGCGATCCAGCGCTGGTTCAGCTTGTACGTGGTCCCGGCGTACCAGCCGAGGCGGGTGGGGCCCGCGCCGCCGTAGCGCTTGCGCAGCGCGAGCAGCTCGGCGCGCACGGTCCATTCCCGGTACAGCGCCCGGGCGGGCGGCCGCCAGGTGAAGCGCACGTCGAGGCCGCCGACCGTGGTCTTGAGGCTCGAGTCGGGATTGGCGCCGTACAGCGCCGTCCCCCCGAGTTGCATGTACGTCGCGCGGCCGAGCTGCCAGAAGTTGAGCAGGTGTACGAGGTAGGTCGGCCGGCCGCTCGCGCCGAACAGCTCGGCGTCGCTGGCGGTGCGCGTCACCTGCGCCGTGAGCTCGTGGGTGCCGAGCCCGCCGAAGGCGCGATACAGTGACACGCCGGTGCCGGCGAGGCCGTCGCCGCCCAGGTAGGCGCGCAGGGCGAGCGGGTACTCGGTCTCGGGGAGCGCGTGCAGGTGCCAGCGGTTGAGCTCGCCGAACTGCTGGCGGAACTTGCCGACGTCGAGGCGCAGGCGTCCCGGGAGCCCGGTCCAGTAGGCGTAGCCCTCCTCGATCGAGACGTCGCCGTTCTCCAGACTCACGAAGATCTTGGTGTTGGAATACGGGTCGAGGGGCGACTGGAAGCCGATCTCGAACTCGCGGGGGTCGAAGTTGTCGCGGGCGACGCCGGGATGCTGGCCGTAGGCCCGCACGTCGCCGGTCACGCTGATCTCGGGGTTAAGCTGCGGCTGGCTGCGCTCCCGGCCCACGAACCGCGCGGGCTTGGCGGTGTCGGCCTTGAGCCGGGCGGTGTCGGTGCCGGCCGCGGCGGCCGCCGCGGCGCGCAAGGCGGCGAGCGAGGTGTCTTCGGCTGCGGCGGGGGGGGCAGGTGCGGCCGGCGTTGCGGCGGCGCGGGCGAGGGCCGCGTGCAGGCTGTCGAGTTGCGCGCGCAGCGCCCGCACTTCGGCGGCGAGCGAGTCCACCTGCCGCTGCAACGGCTGCTGGGCCGCGGCGGGGCCGGGCAGGGCGAGCAAGCCGGCGAGCGCCAGCGCCGCCGCATGGCGATGTACAGTCATCGTCGAACGTCTCCCGTGTCATGAGGCTCGTGGCGAGCGTCCCGCACGCGGCGGGACGCACGAGCGGCAGCCGGCCCGGGGGCCGGATCGTCAGACCCGGGAGGGGGGAGGGGCTCGGGGCGGAGCGGCGCGCCGCCGCGTCGGGACGGACGGCGCCGGGGCCGTCGCGGCCGCGGGCCGCGCGCGGCGGAGTGCGGGCGCGGCGAAGGTGCGCGCCGGGACGGGATGCACCTGCGAGCCGGCGTAATGACAGAGCGCGCAGCGCAGCTCGTCGTGGAGCGCGAGGCACGCGGCGTCGTGCCGCCCCTCGATATGGGCCGGGGCGCTGAAGCGCTCGGAGGCGTGCGCGAGCGGGACCGCGCCCCCGGCGAGCGCCTGGAGCGCGAGCAGCACGACGGCGATCGGGGCGCGGCGGGCGCCCGGCGTCGCGGTCACGGGTTCGTCGCTCCTTGCATCGCTCGTCCCTCGGGTCGCGCGGCGCGCGCGTAGGCGCGCAGCCGCCGCAGCATCCGCCGGTCGTGGCGCACCGGATCGTCGCCTTTCGGAGTCTCGATAATCTTAATCACGCGCGCGAGCCGCGCATCGCGCATGATGCGCCGGAACGCCTCGGGGCCGATCCGGCCCTCCCCGATCCACTGGTGGCGGTCGAGGCGCGATCCGCGCGCGCCCGCGGAATCGTTGAGGTGCAAGCACTTGAGCAGCGGGAAGCCGATCGTGCGGTCGAACGCCTCCCACACCCCCTCGAGCCCGCCGGCCACGTCATACCCCGCAGCGTGCAAATGAGCCGTGTCGAGGCAGAAGGCGACCCGCTCCCGCACCGCGGCCGGCACGGCGTCGCGCAACGCCCGCAGTTCTTCGAAGGTCGCGCCCAGAGCGGTGCCCGCCCCGGCGGTGCCCTCGATCAGCACGCCCACGCCGTCGGGGACCGCGGCCAGGCACCGGCCGTAGGCCCGGGCGTTGCGGTCGAGGCCCGCGGCGCGATCGTCCATGAAGTTCCCTGGGTGCGAGACGACCCAGGGGATGCCGAGCGCCCGGCAGCGCGCGAGCTCGGCGGTGAAGGCGCGGATGCTGCGGGCGCGCAGCGCGGGGTCGGGGGAGGCGAGGTTGATCAGGTACTTGTCGTGCGCCACGACGGCGCGGATGCCGCTCGCGGCGAGGGCGGCGCGGAAGGCCGCGATGTCGGCCTCGCGGAGCGCCGGCTCGCGCCACTGGTTGGGCGGGGCGGTGAACACCTGGATGGCGGTGGCGCCGATGGCGGCGCCGCGCGCCGGCGCCCGCGCCACGCCGCCCTGGGTGGAGACGTGGGCGCCCAGCAGGTCGTCGGGCGCGCGCCTCACGCCTGCCGCTCCTCGCGGAAGGCGAGCCGCGAGATCAGGGGGACGAAGCGCACGCCGCCCACGCGCTGTTCCGCGAACCCGTGGGCGCGGCGCTCGAGGATCACCAGGTCCTGGGCGGCGAGGTCGCCGATCGGGATCACGAGGCGGCCGCCGGGGGCGAGTTGCGCGGTGAGCGGAGCGGGCACGCTCGGCGCCGCAGCGGTGACGAGGATGCCCTGGAACGGCGCGCGCTCGGGCCAGCCGCCGGCGCCGTCGCCGAGGCGGGTCTCGATGGCGGCGAGTCCGAGGCGGCGGAACCGTTCCTCGGCCTCGACCAGGAGGTCGGGGAGGCGCTCCACGGTGTACACCCGGGCGCCGAGGTGCGCGAGGATCGCCGCCTGGTAGCCCGAGCCGGTGCCGATTTCCAGCACCCGGGCGCCGCGCCGCGGCGCCAGCGCCGCCGTCATCAGCGCGACCACGTAGGGCTGCGAGATGGTCTGGCCGCTGCCGATCGGCAGCGGCCCGTCGTCGTAGGCCGCGGCGGCGAGATGCGGGGGCAGGAACCACTCGCGCGGCAGCCAGGCCATCGCCGCGAGGACGCGGGCGTCGCGAATGCCGCGGGCGGCGAGTTGGCGCGCCACCATGCGGCGCCGCTCGGCGCGCGTCTCAGGCGCGAGGACCGCCACCGCCGCCGCTCGCCGGTTGCCGAGCCATACGGTGAACTATACCTTGAGCCCGGTGCCGGAGCATCTGCAATCCCGCCTCCTGCTCGTCGGCGACGCGGCCAGCCGCCCCGACGGCCTCGAGCGCTTCCTGGTCCGCGCCGGCTTCCAGGTGACCGAGGCGACCTACCCGCCGCCCGGCCTCGACCGGCCTGACGCGCAGCCGCCCGATCTCGTGCTCTTCGCGCCGGGTCCCGAAGGGCCGCGGCTCGCCGACGCGGTGCGCGAGCTCGCCGCGGCGCCGCGGTTCTCCGGCGTCCCCGTGATCGTGCTGGTGGGCGAGCGGGGCCCGGAGGCGGTGGCCGACGCGCTCCAGGCCGGCGCGCGCGACGCGCTCGCGAGCCCCGTGCACTTCGGCGAGCTGCGGGCGCGCATCGAGGCCGACCTGCGCATGCGGCGCGAGCTCGACGAGGCGCGCGACGCGCTGCGCTCCCGCGACCTGCTGTTCGACATCTTCCAGGAAGTCTCGGCCGCCCTGCGGGCCGACGAGATCTTCCAGACCCTGGTGCGCCGCGTGGGCCAGGCGTTCGGGCTCACCCACTGCTCGTTCGTCCTCACCACCCCGGGCGAGGACAAGGGCCGCGTGGTGGCGGTGTACGAGAACCCCGCCATCCGCGACCTCCGCGTCGAGCTCGAGCGCTATCCCGAGATCCAGGAAGCCATCCGCACCGAGCGGCCCGTCATCATCCACGACGTGCACGAGCATCCGCTGTTCGAGACGATCCGCAAGCGGTGGATGCAGCAGCAGATCGAGGTCAACGTCCAGTCGGCCGTGGCGCTCCCCGTGTTCGTGCAGGGGCGGGCGGCGGGGGTGTTCTTCCTGCGCACGGTGCAGGGCGACCCGCAGCTGCGCCCGCAGGACGTCGCCTTCGCCAACACCATCGCGCAGGCGGCGGCCCGGGTGCTCGAGAACGAGGAGCGCCGGGCCGCCATCTACCGGCGGCAGATCTCCGCCGGCGTCACCGACGTGCTCACCGGGTGTGCCTCCCTCGATGCGCTCGACCGCCGCCTCCGCGACGAGTTCGAACGCGCCCGGCGCTACGCGCTGCGGTTCGCCCTGGTGGTGATCGACGTGGACCGGCTGCGCGACATCAACGAGCGGCTGGGCCAGGCCGCCGGCGACCGCCTGCTCGGCGAGATCGGGGCCATCATGCAGCGCGAGATCCGTGCGCCGGATTTCGTCGCGCGCTACGGCGGCGACGAGTTCGCCCTGATCCTGCCCGAGACCGACGTGCACGGCGGGCGGCTGTTCGTCGAGCGGCTGCGGCAGGTGATCGCGCGGCACACGTTCCCCGACCTCGGCGCGGGGAAGGTGCCCAGCATCGCGGCCGGCGTGGTGGCGTTCCCCCATCCCGAGGTGCTGCGCCCCGAGGATCTCTTCAGCCAGGTCGAGGCCGCGCTGGAGCGCGGCAAGCGCGAGGCGCCCGACCGGATCGGGATACTGGGCGGCGCCTGACGCGGCCTCAGTCGAGGGTCTTGTGGAAGCGGCGCACCGAAGCGACGATCAGCACCACGCTCATCCCGGCCAGCACCGCGACCTCCCGCCACAGGGCCTCGAGCCCCGCTCCCTTGAGCAAGATGCCCCGCAGCACCTTCAAGAAATGGGTGAGGGGCAGCGCGAGCCCCACCGCCTGGAAGAACGCCGGCATCGCCTGGCGGGGGAACATGAAGCCCGACAGCAGGATGTTCGGCAGCACGAAGAAGAACGCGACCTGCATCGCCTGCTGCTGGGTGCGCACCAGCGTCGAGATGAACAGCCCGAAGGCGAGGCTCGCCACCACGAACGCCAGCGCGATCGCGTACAAGAGCAGCACGTTGCCGGTGAGCGGCACGGCGAAGACGAAGCGGCCGAGCAGCAGCACGGCCGTCATCTGGGCGAGCCCCACGCCCACGTAGGGGGCGATCTTGCCGAGCATCAGCTCGGTCTTGGTGACGGGGGTGACGATGAGCTGCTCGAGCGTGCCGCGCTCGCGCTCCCGCACCAGCGCCATGGCAGTGATGAGCACCATGGTGACGGTGAGGATGACGCCGACGAGGCCCGGCACGATGTAGATGGCGCTGCGCAGGCCCGGGTTGTAGCGCGGGCGGACGCGGGCCTCGACGGGCGGCGCGGCGCGGCCGGCGGCGCGGGCGAGGAGGGCGAGGCTGCGGGCCTGGGCCACGCCGGCGGCGGCGGCGAGCGCGGCCTGGGAGGAGAGCGGATCGGCCGCGTCCACGATCACCTGCACGACGGCCGTCGGGCCGCGGACCAGGTCGCGCGCATAGGCGTAGGGCACGACGAGGCCCGCCTGGGCGTCGCCCCGGGCGATGGCGTCGTCCAGCGCCGGCCGGCCGGCGGCGTAGCCGACGATGCGGAAATAGCCGGTGTTCTGGAACGCCGCGATCAGGTCGCGGCTCGCGGGGGTGCGCGACTCGTCGAGCACCACCGTGGGGAGGTGGCGCACGTCGGTTTGGATCGCGTAGCCGAACAGCAGCAGCTGCACGATCGGGAGGCCGATCATGATGGCCAGCGTCAGCCGGTCGCGCCGCATCTGGATGAACTCCTTGCGCACGATCGGGGCGAAGCGGGGCATCATCGCTCGGCGCGCTCCTGGAGGAGGATGAACGCCTCCTCGAGCGTGCGGCCCCCCACCTGGGCCGCGACCTCGGCCGGCGCGCCGAGCGCGATGAGGCGCCCCGCGCTGAGCAGGGCCAGCCGTCCGCAGCGCTCGGCCTCGTCCATGTAGTGGGTGGTGACGATCACGGTCGTCCCCTGGGCCGCCAGGGCGTACACGGCGTTCCAGAACGCGCGCCGGGCGGCGGGGTCGAGCCCCACCGTCGGCTCGTCGAGAAACAACAGCGCCGGGCGGTGCACCAGCGCGCACGCCAGCGCCAGGCGCTGCCGCCAGCCGCCCGAGAGCCGCCCGGCGAGCCGGCGCCGCTCGCCGCCCAGCCCGGCGAACGCCGCCATCTCGGCCACGCGGGCGCGCCGCGCGGCGCCCCGCAGGCCGTACACGGCGGCGTAAAAGTCGAGATTCTCCTCCGCCGTGAGATCGTCGTACAGGCCGAAGCGCTGCGACACGTACCCGATGCGCTGCTTCACCCGCTCGGGGGCGGCGGTCACGTCCACGCCCGCCACCACGGCGGTCCCCGCGGTGGGTTGCAGCAGGCCGCACAGCATGCGGATCGTCGTCGTCTTGCCGGAGCCGTTCGGCCCCAGCAACCCGAACACCTCCCCCCGCTCCACGCGCAGCGTGAGCCGATCGACCGCGGTGAGCGGCCCGAAGCGGCGCGTCAGCTCGCGGGTCTCGACCGCCGGCTCGGTCACGGCCCGAGCGGGATCTCCACGGTGACGGGCAGCCCCGCCTTGAGGCGCCCGCCGGCGTCGCCCGCGTCCGCCTCGACCTTGACGGCGAACACGAGGTCCGCCCGCTCGCGCTCGGTGAGGGCCACCCGGGGGGTGAACTCGGCGCGCGGCGCGATGTCCACGACGCGCCCCGGGAGGGCGGCCGGGGCGCCGGGGGCGACGTCGAGCCGGATGGCCGCGCGGGCGCCGAGCCGGACCCGGCCGATGTCGCGCTCGCCCACGTAGGCGCGCACCCAGGGGCGGGTGACCAGGCCGACCGACACGACCGGCATCCCGGCGGCGAGCGCCTCGCCGCGATCGGCGAACCGGGTGAGCACGACGCCGTCCGCCGGCGCGAGCACGGTGAGCTGGTCGCGGACGGCGAGTGCCGCCCGGAGTGCGGCCGCCGCCGCGGCGGCGTCGCGCGCCGCGGCGCGCACCGCCTGGAGGCGGGCGGCCGCCGCGGCGGCCGCGGCCGCGAGGGCGTCGAACTGCTGCGGCGAGACCACGCCGCGCGCGCGCAGCGGCTCCGCGCGCCGCAGCTCGTTCGCGGCCCGCTCGCTGTCGGCCGCCGCGGCCGCGATCTCGGCGGTGCGCAGCGCGGCCGCGCGGGCCTGCGCCCGCCGCTGGGCGATGACGGCGTCGAGCCCCGGCTGCTCGAGCACGGCGATCGTGTCGCCCCGGCGCACCGTATCGCCTTCGTCCTTGAGGAGCCGCGCCACCCGGCCGGCCGCCAGCGGGGCGAGCGCCAGCTCGCGGATCTCGACGGTGCCGCTCACCCGCAGCACCGCGCCGTCGCGGTGACAGCCGAGGATCGCGGCGCCCCCGAGGCAGGCCGCGAGCCGCAGCGCCGGCCCCGCGCCGGCGGCCCTCACGGGCGCCGGCGTCTCAGCCAGTTGATGGGATCGAGCGCGATCCCGCCCTGGCCGCGGATCTCGAAGTGGAGATGGGGGCCCTGGTCGCTCGTCTGCCCGCCCACGTGCCCGATGACCTGCCCCTTGGCCACGCGCTCCCCGGGCGCCACCGTGGCGTCGTCCAGGTAGCCGTAGAACGAGTAGTAGCCGCCGCCGTGGTCGAGCAGCACCGACGTGAGATAGGTGCCGAGCGGTCCCGCGAGGCTCACCGTCCCGGGGGCGATGGCCCGCACGGGCGTGCCGGGCGGCGCCGCGATGCCGATGCCGTGCCAGGGGAGGCGGGTGTTGTTCGGGCCCGCCGCGGTGCCGAAGCGGTAGATGATCCGGCCTTCGACGGGCCAATCGAGCTGGCCGAGATCGGCGGTCGTGATCGCGGCCGCCGCGGTGGCCGCGCCGCGCGCCTCGGCGTCGCGGCGGGCGCGCTCGAGCGCGGCGATCCGGTCGTTGAGGGCCTTTTCGTCGCGCTCCAGCTCCGAGAGCCGCTGCCGCGCCTCGCGCGCGCTGCGGCGCGTGGCCCGCAGGGACGCCTGGCGCTCGTGCTCGAGCGCGACGTAGCGTGCCAGCTCCTCGGTGCGCTCCGCCTTGCGGCGGGCGAGGGCGTCGCGCGCGTCCACCAGGGTCGCGCGCTCCCGCGCGATGCGGCGCTGCAGCTTGGACATGTCGTTGGCGAGGAGGCGGTCCTGGCGGCTCACGAGATACAGGTACTTGTAGCGCGACAGGAGGTCGCCGAAGCTCTCGGCCGCGAGCAGCACCTGATAGGCGTACAGGGGTCCGCGCTTGTAGATGTCCACGAGCCGGCGCTCGAGCACCGCCCGCTTTTCGGCGAGCGCGTCCTGCGCGAGCAGCAGGTCCGCGGTGGTGCGGTCGATCTGGTCCGACAGCCCGTTGATCTGGCGGTCCAGTTCGTTGACGATGCGGTTGGTGGTCTCCTTCTGGCGCTCGATGTTGGCGAGCTCGTCGGCCAGCGAGTGCGCCTGGCCGCGCAGCCGCTCGAGCTCGCGCTCGACCTCGGAGCGCTCGCGGCGGATGCCCTCGAGGCGCTGCTGGTTTTCCCGGAGCTGTTGCTCGAACGGCGCGGGCCGCTGGGCGGCAAGCGGCCGGGGGACCGCGGGGAGCGCGACCGCGACGACCGCGGCGACCGCCCAGCCCGCCCCCCCCGCCGCCCGCCTCGCGGCTTCCGCCCGCGTCACACGCGCCGCAGGTGTCGTCCCACCGACGCCGCGCTCCCGCACAGCCCGATCAGCGCCCCGAACCCGACGATCGCGAGCGCCTGCTCCCGCGTGAAGAACGCCGCCTGGATGAGCCAGCGGTTGATGAGGAGGTAGGCGGCGTACGACAGGCCGACCGCCACGAGCCCGCCCAGCGTCCCCTTGATCGCGCCCTGGAGGAGGAAGGGCCGGCGGATGAAGCCGTCGGTCGCCCCGACCAGCCGCATGATGGCGATCTCGCGGCTGCGCTGCAGCACCGCCATACGGATGGTGGTGCCGATGATGATCACCGCCACGACGGCGAAGGCGGTGCCCACCACGAGCCCCACCGCCGCCGCGATCTGGCGCAGCCGGTCGAGCTTCCGCACCCAGTCCTGGCCGAACCGCACGTCGTCCACGAAGCCGAACCCCCGCAGCCGCTCGGCCACCGCGCGGACGTGCTCGGCGTCGCGGAACCCGGGCTTGAGCCGCACCTCGATCGAGGCGGGCAGGGGGTTGCGCTCGAGCTCCTGGAGCACGTCGCGGAACTCGACCAGCTCGGCGCGGGCCCGCGCCAACGCCGAGTCCTCGCTCACATAGGTCGCCGAGCGCACCTCGGGAAACGCCTCGATGTCCTTCGCGGCGAGGGTGACGGCCTCGATCGGCGTGCCCGGGAGGAGGTAGGCCACGATCTCGACGCGCTCGGCCACTCCGGCCAGCGCCTGCTGGAGGTTCACGGCGACGAGCCCGAACAGCCCCACTGCGAACAGCGAGAAGGCGATGGTGGTGACCGACAGCGCCGAGAGGAGCGGCGCCCGGCGGAACGCGAGCAGCGCCTCGCGGACGGTGAGGTTCACGGCGTCGCCGCCCGGTCGCGGGGCTCGTCCACCGCCGAGTCGTACACGAGCGCGCCCTCTTGCAGCTCGATCACCCGGTAGGGCGCCTGCCGCACCAGGTCGAGGTCGTGCGTGGCCATCACCACGGCGGTGCCGCTCGCGTTGATGTCGCGCAGCAGCTGAAACACGCCCCGCGTGGCCCGCTCGTCGAGGTTGCCCGTCGGCTCGTCGGCGAGCAGCACCGTGGGCTCGTTGACCAGCGCGCGGGCGATCGCCACCCGCTGCTGCTCGCCGCCCGAGAGCTCGCGGGGATACGCCTTGGCCTTGGCCGCGAGCCCCACCTGGGTGAGCACCCGCATCACCCGCGCCGGGATCGTCGCCCGGCGCGCCCCCGTCACCTCGAGCGCGAACGCCACGTTCTCCTCGGCGGTCCGGTCCTCGAGCAGCCGGAAATCCTGGAACACGATCCCCAGCCGGCGCCGCAGCAGCGGCACGTCCCGCCGCCGCAGCTCGGCGAGGTTGAACCCCGAGACGCGCACCTCGCCGCTCGTCGCCGCTTCTTCGGCGTAGATCAGCTTGAGCACCGTGGACTTGCCGGCGCCCGAGTGACCGGTGAGGAAGACGAACTCGCCTTTCGCGATGTGAAACGAGATGTCCTTGAGCGCGAGGCCCCCTTTGGGGAACGCCTTGCACACGCCGGTGAACTTGATCACTTACAGGTGCGCCAGGGCTTGCGCGAAGTCCGCGATGAGGTCGTCGGCGTCCTCGAGTCCGATGGAAAATCTCAGAAAGCCGTCGGGAATGCCAGCCCGCGCCCGCTCCTCGGGCGACAGCGCGGCGTGCGAGGTGAGCCGGGGCTCGGAGACCAGCGTCTCCACCCCGCCCAGCGAGGGCGCGTGGGCCGCGATCGTGAGGGCGCGCAGGAACCGCTCCGCCGCGCGCGCGCCGCCTTTCAGCTCCACGCCGAGCATCCCCCCGAAGCCGTTCAGGAGCCGGCGCGCCGTCGCGTGGTCGGGGTGGCCGGGGAGGCCGGGGTAGTGCACCGCGGCGAACTGCGGCTGCTTGCTGCACCACTCCGCCACCGCGAGCGCGGTGCGGTTCTGCCGCTCCACGCGCACCGCCAGGGTCTTCATCCCGCGCTCGATGAGCCAGGCCGCCATCGGATCGAGGGCCTGGCCCCAGACCTGCATCAACTTGCGCACCTCCTCGATCACCGACTCCGTGCCCGCCACCGCTCCGGCGATCACGTCGCTGTGGCCGTTGAGGTACTTGGTGGCGCTGTGGATCACGATGTCCGCGCCGTGCTCGAGCGGGCGGAAATTGACCGGGGTCGCGAACGTCGAATCCACGATCAGCGCCAAGCCCTCGGTCTTGCTGAGCACCGCCACCGGTTCGAGGTCGATCACCCGGAGCGTGGGGTTGGTGGGCGTCTCCACGAAGATGGCGCGCGTGTTTTTCTGGAGCGCCCGCTTCCAGGTGCGCGACTCGAGCGGGTTGACGAAGGTGACCTCGATGCCGAGCCGCGCGAACTCCTGGGCGAAGAGGCGGTGCACGCCCCCGTAGATCCATTCGCTCGCCACCAGGTGGTCGCCCGGGCGCAGCACCGCCAGATGCGCGAGCGCCACGGCGCCCATCCCGCTCGCTACGAACAGCGCCGCCTCCGCGCCCTCGAGCAGGGCGAGCCGCCGGGCGATGGCAACCTGGTTGGGGTTGTTGCCGTAGCGGGTGTAGAGGACTTCCTGGGTGGAGCCGACGGGGTTGGTGAACGTGGCGCTCTGATACAGCGGCGTCGCGATCGGGCTCCAGTCGGGGCGGGGCTCCGGCTCGCCGTGGATCGCGCGGGTCGAGACGCCGAGGCGGCGCTTCACCGGCTCTTCGGGCTCACGCGAGGGTGAGGGCGAAGGCGCCTCCGGGGGTGGGCGCGGCCAGGCGCCGCGCCACGAGCACCTCGAGCGAGGCCGCCGCCGCGGCCGGCGCCCCCAGCGCCTCGAGCGTGCCGTCGGCCCGCTCGAGCAGGGCCGCGAGGCCGTGCCGGGCGAGCACCGCCTCGATGGCGTCGCGGTGCCCGTCGGTGATGCCGCGCAGCACGAGCACCGCCGGCCGGTTGCGCAACAGCTGCGCCACGATCTCGTCGGCGCACGAGTAGTCGAGGCAGCCCACCCCGGCGAAATCCATGCGCGCCACCGCCACTTCGCCCGCGGCGTCCGCCATCGCGCGCTCGATGCGCTCGCGCACCACGCGGCCGGTGGGCCGCGTGACGAGGTCGGCGTAGAGGCCGGACACCGACTCCCGGAGAACGGCGTGGACGTCGATGTGTCGAATCACCGCGTCGCAGACCCCTGCTCGGGAATGATGATGAGCACCTGGGCGCCGGGGAACGGGGGCAAGCCCTCCCGCAGCGGGACGTCGTCGTCCCACGCCGGCAGGATCGCGATGCGCGCGGTGCCGCTGCGGATCGCGATCTTGCCTTGCCAGCGCGCCAGGTAGCGCCGAATGCCGGCCAGCCCCTGGCCCCGTCCCGGGTCGCGAAACCGGCTCACGCCCTGGATCAGCGCCGCCTCGAGCGCCGCCGCGTCGCCCCAGCGCGCCCCGAAGCGCTTCGCCTGCGTCGGTTCCAGCGACTCCCGGAACCCGACCCCCGCGTCCGCCACCGCGATCACCACCACGCGGCGCGCCAGCTTGCGCCGCCAGTGGTAGGCCTGCACCGCCACCCAGCCGCCGGTGCCGGCGTGCTCTAGAATATTCTGGCACGCCTCGGAAAGCGCCATAGCGAAGCCCATGGTCGCCTTGGGGTCGAGCCCGAGCTCGTGCGTCAGGATGGCCGTGGCCCGCTGCTGGATGCGCGAGACGACGGCGTGCACGTCCTCGGCGGCCCGCACCGCCGTCACGGGCAGCAACACGTCGCTCTCCTCGCGGGGCGCCGTGCGGGGGAGCTTGCCGTGGATCTCGAACAGCTCGGCCGCCGCGCGGAAGAAACCGGCGCGCGCCCAGTAGGAGAGCACCTCGGCCGCGGTCGGCGCCGTGAGCAGCGGCTTCTCGCCGCCGCGCTGCGCCGCCGCGCCGGCGGCAAGCAGGCCGACCAGCCCGTAGGGCGACGCCCACTCCGCGGCGTGGGCGTCGAACAGCAGCCGCCCCCCGTCCCGCAGGGCCGCGGCGAACGCGGCGGCGAACTGGTCGAAGCTGCGGTCGTCGAACTGGGCGGGGACCTCGACAAGCCGGGTCATACGGTGGCGAGCCGGCCGAGCAGGTGCTCGCGCAGGCCGGTGGCGCCGCGGTGGCTCACGTTGCGCGCGCCCATGCGCGTGCCGAGGCGCAGCGCCTCCTCGAGCGGGCGCCCCGCGAGCAGCGCCGCCGCCACGCTGGCGCCGAACACGTCGCCGCACCCCGTGGGGTCGCCGTCGGGCACCGGGCCGGGCTCGGCCGCCACCCGCCCCGCGCGCACCGGCTCCCCCGTGAAATAGAGCGCGCCCCGCTCGCCCAGCGTCACGATCAGCGTGCGGCACCCTCGGCGCAGCGCGCCGGCCGCCACGGCCAGGGGATCGTCCCCGAGCTGGCGCAACTCGTCCTCGTTCAGCTGCACCACGTCGAAGCAGCCGAACCAGGCGGGCGCGTCCGGGAGCGGCTGCGGGACCCGCGTGCCGTCGGGCATCTTGCCCAGGAACAGGCTGTGGAGGTCCGCGTAGATGAACCGCGGGAAGGCGCGGCGCAGCTGCTGCGCGGTCTCCAGGTCCAGCTCGTAGCCGGAGATGAAGTTGACGTACAGCGCGTCGAGGCCCGCCACGAGCGGGCCCAGCTCGGCCCACGTCCACGGCGGCACGCCGCCGCGCATCTGCTCGCAGCGGCGCGCGCGCTCGATGTAGCGCAGGGTCACGCGGTTGTTGGGCGACGCCACCTCGACGAAGCGCGCGCCGCGCGGCACGCGGGAGAGCGAGGCGAGGAAGGCCTGGGCCCGCGGCGCGAGGTCGCGGCCCACCTTCACGAGCGGCACCACCTCCCAGTCGGGGGCGAGCGTCGCGTCGAACGCGGCGAGGGCGTAGGCGATCCCGCCCCACTCTTCCACCGCGGGCTGCGCCGGGTCGCGCCCGTAGATGGTGTCCCACACCATCGAGCCGATGACGCCCAGCCGCTTCACACCCGTCCCCACGTCCGCTGCATGAACACCGCCGCCGCGCCGTACACCCCCGCGGTGCCGGAGAGTTCGCCCGGCACGATGCGGCAGGCGTCCACCGCCGGCTTGAAGGCGCGGCGCTTCACCTCGCTGCGCAGCGGCACGAACAGCTGGTCGCCGGCGAGCGTCACGCCCCCGCAGATCACCACGACCTCGGGGTTGAAGATGTTGATCACGTTGGCGACGCCCGCGCCCAGGAACTTGGCGGTGTCCTTCACCACCTCGCGGGCGAAGTCGTCGCCGTCGTGCGCGGCCTCGTACACGAGTTGCGCCGTGATCTTGGCGAGGTCGCCGCCCACGTACTGCGGCAGCGACGTCTCGGCGCCGGCCTCGATGCCCTCGACCGCCCGCGCCGCGATCGCCGGCCCCGAGGCGTACGCCTCGAGGCAGCCGTAGTTGCCGCACTTGCAGCGGCGTCCCGTCGAGTCGATGGTCATGTGGCCGATCTCGCCGGCGATGTCGGAGGCGCCGCGGTAGATGCGGCCCCCGAGCACGATCCCGCCGCCGATCCCCGTGCCGATCGTGAGCCCCACCACATGCTCGGCCCGGCGGGCCGCGCCGCGCCACCACTCGCCGAAGATGGCGCAGTTGGCGTCGTTGTCGAGGGTGGCGGGCAGGCCCAGCGCCGCGGCCAGCCGGTCGCGCACCGGAAAGTTGGTCCAGCCGAGGTTGGGCGTCACGAGCACCACGCCGCGCGTCGTGTCGAGGGGCCCGGGCGAGCCGATCCCCACCCCCGCGATCTCCTTGCCGCGCGCCGCCGCCATGGACGCACGCGCGAGCCGCGCGATCCGCTCGAGCACCGCGTCGGGCCCCTGTTCGGGGAACGTCGGCTCGGAGACGAGCCCGAGGAGCTCGGAGCCGTCCTCGGCCACCGTGCCGGCGACGATGTTGGTGCCGCCGATGTCGATGCCGACGACGTAGCGCATGGCGGCGTTCACGCCGGGCTCCCGAGGCCCGCCTGGGTGAGAGCCGCGAGCACCGCGTCCACCGTGACCTCGCGCATGCAGCGGTGGTGGCCGAGCGGGCAGCGCGGGGGGCCGTGCGCGGAGCAGGGGCGGCAGGCGAGGCCGGCGACCTCGACCACGCAGTCGCGCGGGCCCCGGGGCCCGAAGCCGAACGCGGGCACGGTGGGCCCGAAGATCGCGACCGTCGGCGTGCCCACGGCCTGGGCGAGGTGGAGCGGGGCGCTGTCGTTGGTGACGAGCGCCGCCGCGCGGCGGATCGCCTCGGCCGCCTGCCGCAGCGTGAGCGCGCCGCAGCCGTTGGCCGCCGCCCCGCCCGCCGCCCGCGCCGCCGCCGCCACCTCCTCGGCCCGCGCCGCGTCCTCCGGCCCCCCGACCGTCACCACGCCGAGCCGCGGCGCCAGGCGCCGGGCGAGCTCGGGGTAGCCGGGCCAGCGCTTGCTCCCCCAGATGGAGCCGGGCGCGAGCGCGACGAACGGCGCGCGCACCCCGTGCGCGGCCAGGAACGCGTCCACCGCCGCTCGGTCGGCCACCGTGAGCACGAGCGAGGGGCGCGCGGGCCCCGCCGGGGCGTCCGCCAGCGCGAGCAGGCGGTCGGCCTCGTGCCCGGCGCGCGGCCGGGGCCGCGCCTCGGTGTACAGCGGGCGCCAGCCGTCGGCGAACCCCACCCGCCGCGGGATCCGGGCGAGCCACGCGAGCGCCGCGGTGCGCAGCGAACGGTGCGGGAGATAGGCCGCGTCGTACCCCGCGGCGCCCAGCGCCCGGGCCAGCCGCAGCAAGCGCCCGAGCCCCCGATCGGCCCCCCGTTTGTCGTACGCGATCACGCGGCGCACCGCGGGATGGGTCTCGAGGAGCGGCGCCGCCGCCGGCGTCGTCACCACGTCCACCGGCCCGTCCCGCGCCGCGAGCGCCTCGAGCAGCGGGGTCGTGAGCACCACGTCGCCCAAAAACGCCGTCTGGACCACCAGGCTAGTCAACCTGGAGCACCGCGAGGAACGCTTCCTGGGGAATCTCGACCGTGCCGACCTGCTTCATCCGGCGCTTCCCCTCCTTTTGCTTCTCGAGCAGCTTGCGCTTGCGCGTCACGTCGCCCCCGTAGCACTTGGCGGTGACGTTCTTGCGGAGCGGCCGGATCGTCTCCCGCGCGATGACCTTGGAGCCGATCGCCGCCTGAATCACCACCTCGAAGAGCTGCCGCGGGATCAGCTCGCGGAGCTTCTCCGCCATCTTGCGGCCCCACTCGTACGCCTTGTCGCGGTGGATGATCACCGAGAAGGCGTCCACCGGCTCGCCGTTGAGCAGCATGTCGAGCTTCACGAGGTCGCCCGGGCGGTAGCCCAAGAACTCGTAGTCGAGCGCGGCGTAGCCCCGGGAGAGGGTCTTGAGCTTGTCGTAGAAGTCGAGGATGATCTCGGCGAGCGGGAACTCCCAGGCGAACTCGACCCGCGCCGGGTCCACGTAGTGCATGCCCCGGTACACGCCGCGGCGCTCCTGGCCGAGCTTCATGACCGCGCCGATGTACTCGGCGGGCGCCACGATCCGCGCCTTCACGTAGGGCTCCTCGATGTGCGCCACCGTGGAGCCGTGCGGCATGAGGCTCGGGTTCTCCACCACCTGCACCGTGCCGTCGGTCTTGTGCACGTGGTACTCCACGTTCGGCACCGTGCTGATCAGCTCGAGGTCGAACTCGCGTTCCAGCCGCTCGCGCACGATCTCCATGTGCAGGAGGCCGAGGAAGCCGCAGCGGAACCCGAAGCCCAGCGCCACGGACGACTCCGGCTCGTAGTGCAGGGCGGCGTCGTTGAGCTGCAGCTTGGCCAGGGCGTCGCGCAGCTCCTCGAACTGCTCCGCGTTGGTCGGGTAGAGCCCGGCGAACACCATCGGCTTCACCTCGCGGTAGCCGGGCAGGAGCGGGACGTCGCGGTGGGCGGCGTCGAGCACGGTGTCGCCGGCGCGCGTCTCGCGCACGCCGCGCACGTTGGCGACCACGTACCCCACCTCGCCGGCCTCGAGCTGCTCGGCGGGTTTGTGGCCGAGCTGGAGGTAGCCGACTTCGGCCACCTCGTACACGTCGTCGGGGTGCGCGCCGAAGACGATCTGCATCCCCGGCCGGATCACCCCGTCCACCACCCGGATGCTCGGGATGGCGCCGCGGTAGCGGTCGTAGTAGGAGTCGAAGATGAGGGCCCGGAGCGGGGCGTCGGGCGTGCCGCGGGGCGGGGGGACGCGGCGGACCACCGCCTCGAGCAGGTCGGGCACGTTGGTGCCGTCCTTGGCCGAGATGCGCAGGATGTCCTCCGGCGCCACGCCGAGGAGCTCGTGCAGTTCTCGGGCGCGGCGGTCGGGCTCCGCCCCGGGGAGGTCGATCTTGTTGAGCACGGGTACGATCTCGAGCCCGGCCTCGAGCGCGAGAAACAGGTTGGAGATCGTCTGCGCCTGCACCCCCTGCGAGGCGTCCACCACGAGCACCGCCCCCTCGCACGCCGCCAGCGACCGCGACACCTCGTAGGTGAAGTCCACGTGGCCGGGGGTGTCGATCAGGTTGAGCTCGTAGAGCTGGCCGTCGCGGGCCCGGTAGTGCATCCGCACCGCGTTGAGCTTGATCGTGATGCCGCGCTCGCGCTCGAGGTCCATCGTGTCGAGCACCTGCGCGCGCATCAGGCGCTTGTCGAGCGTGCCGGTGAGCTCGATCAGGCGGTCGGCCAGCGTGGACTTGCCGTGGTCGATGTGCGCGATGATGCAGAAGTTGCGGATGTTGAGCTGGCGCATGCTGGGACAAATATACGGCGGGGGATGCGCGGGACGGGCGGGGAGGGAGGCGGGCCCGCCTCCCTCCACCGTTCCGCTCAGCGATTCCCCGCCACGATGCGCTGGTAGCTCTCCGGGTTCCACTGCGGCCGCGCCGGCGCGTCGGCGATCGCGAGCCCCAGGTAGTACACCAGGCGGGCGAACCGCGCCTCCTTGTCGGCGTCGATCTTGTCGGGCGAATCCGACACCCGGTGGTAGTCGGCGTGGAGGCCGGTCGTGAAGAACAGGATCGGCACTCCTTTGCGCGCGAAGTTGTAGTGGTCGGAGCGGAAGAAGAGTCCTTCCTCGGGCCACAGGTCGCCCACGGGCCGGAGGCCGAGTTCGGGGTGCGCGGCGGCCACGCTGTCGAGCGTGGCGCCGAGGCTCGAGTGCTCGCGGCCGATGGCGGCCACCGTGTCTTTGGCGTTGCGCCCCACCATGTCGGTGTTCAGGTCGGCCACCACGCGGTCGAGGGGGACGGTGGGGTGGTCGGTGAAATAGCCGCTCCCCCACAGGCCGCGCTCCTCGCCGCTCACGGTCAGGAACACGAGCGAGCGGCGCGGCCGCTCGCGCGCCGACGCGAACGCGCGGGCCAGCTCGAGCACCGCGACGGTGCCCGAGGCGTCGTCGTCGGCGCCGTTGCAGATCGAGTCCGCCCCGCTCGCCGCGCACCCTTCGCCCGCGCCCGGCGTGCCGATGTGGTCCATGTGGGCGCTGAACAGCACGTATTCGCGCTTGAGCGCGGGGTCGCTCCCCTCGAGCACCCCGATCACGTTGGGCGCCGACGTCTGCGCGAGCACCCGCTCGCGCAGCAGCAGCTCGAACGCGGTGCCCGCGAGCGGGTAGGCGGTGAGCGCGCGGCCGCTCCAGGCGGGCAGCGAGTCGAGCGGCAGTCCCGCTTGGGCGAACAGCGCGCGGGCGGTGACGGAGCGCGCGGCGAGCACCGCCGGGAGGACGAGCCCGCCCGCCGCGCGGTTGAGCACCCGCACGCTGGGCGTGCGGCCGGGCAACTGCTGCCACACCGAGTCGGGGAAGCCGGCCACGAGCACCAGCGCGAGCGGCCGCAGCGGCAGCACCGCGCGGGCGATCGCGCTCAGCTCGGGGCCGTAGGGGAGGAACGCCACCTTGCCCGCGATCGCGGCCGAGTCGAGGGCGACGCCCGCCTGCGGGGAGCCCGCGAGCACCACGCCGCCGCCCGTGGCGGGCGCGGCCGGCGCCTCGCCCTGGACGAGGAGCACGTCGTCGCCCACGCGCCAGGTCGCCGTGGCGCGCCCGCTCACCCGGATGGCCGAGCTCTCGGGCTCGAAGCGCCGCACCTCGAGCGGATAGCGCTGCACGTAGGTGCCGCTGTCGCCGCCGGGCGCGAGCCCGAAGCGGCGGAACTGCTCGGCGATGTAGGCCGCCACCTGATCGAGCTGGGGGCTGGGCGTGGCGCGGCCCAGCATCGAGTCGGCGGCGATGATGCCGATGCGGCGCCGCACGTCGTCGGCGGTGATGGCCGCCGCGCCGCGGCCGGGCGCGGCGCGGTCCTGCGCGGCGGCGAGGCCGGGCAGCACAGCCAGGAACACGATCAGCAACCGCATCGGGGAGCTCCGGAAGAGGGGAGGCGCGTCGGCTGGCGCCCGAAACCTAACGCGCCCCGCTACCCCGGACAATCGCGGCCGCGTTACCTTCCGCTCGGCATGACGGATGCACGCCGCCTCGACCTCCTCGATCCCGCCGACGTGGCCCGGCTGGGCGGGATCGAGATCGTGGCGCCCGGCGTGGTGGAAGGCTTTCTCGCGGGGCTGCATCGCTCGCCCTTCCGCGGCTTCTCCGTGGAATTCACCGAGCATCGCGCCTACCAGCCGGGCGACGAGCTGCGCTACCTCGACTGGAAGATTCTCGCCCGCACCGATCGCCCGTTCGTCAAGCAATTCGAGGAGGAAACCAACCTGCGCGCCATGCTGCTCGTGGACACGAGCCGGTCCATGGCGTGGCGCGGCGCGCCGGCGCGGCTGACCAAGCGCGCCTACGCCGACCGGCTGGCGGCGGCGCTCGCGCTCCTGCTGCTGCGGCAGCGCGACGCCACCGGTCTCGTCACCTTCGACGCCGAAGTCCGGGCCGTGGTGCCGCCGCGGGTGCGGGCGGGGCAGTGGGCGCGCCTCGTCGCGGCGCTCCTCAACACGCCGGACGGCGGAGGCACGGCGGCGGAGGCCGCGCTGGCGCGCCTCACGGCGCTGCTCGTGCGGCGCGGTCTCGTGGTGCTCCTCTCCGATCTGTTGTTCGACCGGGCGCTCGCGCTCACGGCGCTGCGCTATCTTCGTCATCGAGGGCACCAGGTGATCGTGTTGCACCTGATGGATCCCGCCGAGGCGACGCTCGCGGGCCCCGCGGAAGTCCGCTTCCGCGACCCGGAGTCGCCGGCGAGCGTGGTGGTGCGGCCCCGCGAGCTGGCGCGGGCCTACGCGGCGACCGTGCGCGCCGAGGTGGCGGCGTGGCGCACCGCCTGCCGCCGCCACGGGATCGCGTACCACCACGTGCCGACGGACCTGCCGTTCGGCCTGGCGTTGCGGCTGTTGGCGTGATCTTCCTGCATCCGCTGGCGCTCGCGGGCCTCGCCGCCGCCGCCATTCCCGCGCTGCTCCACCTGCTGGGGCGGCGGGCGCCGCCGGAGCTCGTCTTCCCGCCGCTGCGCTATCTCGCCGCGGCGGAGCGCCACAGCGCGCGGCGGCTCAAGCTCCGGCACCTGCTGCTCTTGGTGCTGCGGACCGCGGTGATCGTGCTGATCGTGCTCGCGGCGGCGCGGCCGCTCGTGCCGGCCGGCGCGCGCGCCGCGGGATCGCACGCGCCCACGGCGCTCGCCGTGATCCTCGACAACTCGCCCTCGGCCGCCGCCGTGGTGGACGGCCGGGCGATGCTCGAGCGGCTCCGCACGGCGGCGCGCGGCTCGCTCGCGGCCGCGGGCCCCGACGACCGCCTGTGGCTGGTGCTCGCCGACGGGGTGGCGCGGGCCGGGACGCGCGCGGCGCTGCTCGGGGCGGTGGACAGCGCGACGGCGGCGGCCCGCCGGCTCGACGTGACCGCGGCGGTGCGCGAGGCGGTGCGGCTGGTCGCGGCGGAGCCGCTCGCGGCGCGGGAGGTGCACGTCGTGAGCGACTTGCAGCGCAGCGCGCTCGGGCCCGGGCGGGTGGAGGTGCCGCGCGGCGTGCGGGTGCTGGCCCTGGCGCCGCCCGAGCGGGTCCCCGCGAACCGGGGCATCGGCGCGGTCCGGGTGGCCGGGCGGGCGGTGGTCGTGCCGGTGGTGGGGACGCCGGGCGCGCCCCCGGCAACCGTGACGGTGCGAGCGGCGGGCCGCGAGCTGGGCCGCGGGCTCGCGGCGCCGGGATCGGCCGTGGCGGTGCCGCTGCCGCCCCTCGCGCCCGGTTGGTGGACGGGGGAGGCGACGCTCGATCCCGACGAGCTGCGCGCGGACGACCGGCGTGTGTTCGCGTGGCGGGTGCCGCCTCCCGTGGGCGTGACGGCGGCGCCGGACGCCGGGCCGTTCGTGACGGCGGCGCTCGCGGTGCTGGGCGAGGCGAAGCGCGTGCGGCCGGGGACGGACGTGACCGTGGGGACCGGGGCGGCCGCCGCGGCAAGCATCGTGCTCCCGCCCGCCGACCCGGCCGAGCTCGGCCGCGTGAACCGCGCGCTCGCGGCGCGCGGGGTGGGCTGGCGCTTCGCCGGGCCGGGTACGCCCGGCCCGATCGCGAGCGCGCTGCTCCCCGAGGCGGCGGGCCTCGCGGTGACGCGGCGACAGCGCCTCGAGCTCGCGCCGGGGGCGGCGGACAGCGCCGCGGTGCTCGCCACGGTGAACGGCGAGCCGTGGCTCGTGCGCGACGCGGGCGTGGTGCTCGTCGGCAGCCGGCTCGACACCGCGTGGACGGCGCTGCCGCGCGCGGCGGCGTTCGTGCCGTTCGTGGACGCGCTCCTCGCCCGGGTGGCGCGCGGGGTCGCGCCGGTGGCGGACGCCGAGGGCGCGCCCCGGGTGGAGTTCCGCGTGCGCGGCGCCGACACCGTGGGAGCCACGGTGTACGGGCTCGATCCCGCGGAATCGGACCTCACGCCGGCGCCGCGGGACCTGGTGCGCGAGGTCCTGGGCGCGGAAGTGCTCGACGACCGCGCGTTCGCCGCGGCGCGCTTCGCCGGCCCGGGGCGCCGGGACCTGAGCGGGCCGCTGCTCGTGCTGGCCCTGCTGGTGGCCGTGGCGGAGCTCGGCGTGGCCGGAGTCAGTCGCTGATGGCGCTCGAGTTTCTGGTCGCGCGGTTCGAGGACCTGCCGGCGACGCGCGCGCTGGCGGAGGCGCTGCCGGCACCCGGCACCCGGGTCGCGGTCGGGGGGCTCGTGGGGTCGAGCCCGGCGGTGCTGGTGGCGGCGCTCGCGCAGCGGCTGCCGCAGCGGCTGTTCGTCGTGGTGGCGCCGACGCCCGGCGAGGCGGAGCGCTGGCTCGCCGACCTGCGGCAGCTCGTCGGGGCGGCGGCGGTGCTGTACCCGCAACGGGAGGCCCTCGGCGCCGAGGAGCCGCACGTCGAGATCGCCGGAGAGCGGATCGAGACGCTCGAGGCGTTGCTCGCCGGCCGGGTCCGGGTGCTCGTGACCACGGCGCGGGCGACGGCCGAGCGCACCGGGGTGCCGGCGGCGCTCGCGGCGATGCGGCTGGTGTTCGCGGTCGGCCGCGCGGTGCCGCTCGGCGAGGTGGCGGCGCGGCTCGCCGCGATGGGGTATGCACGCGTGCCCGCGGTGACGGAGGTGGCGCAGTTCAGCGTGCGCGGCGGGATCCTCGATGTGTACGGGTTCGGCATGGCGGCGCCGGCGCGCGTGGAGTGGTGGGGGGACGAGATCGCCTCGCTGCGGACGTTCGACCTCGACACGCAGCGCTCGGGGACGCCGCTCGGCGAGGTGACGGTGCTGCCGGTGCGGGCGGAGGAGCCGCGGCCGGCGGCGGGGGGGGCGGCGGGGGCGGCGACCCCGAGCGTGCGCACGTCGCTGCTCGACCTGCTACCGGCCGACGCGGTCGTCGTCGTGGAACAGGAGCCCGCGCTCGAGCGCGAGGTGGAGCGGGCGTGGGTGGACGCGGCGCATCACCTGGAGGTGGCCCGGCGGTTGGGCGAGGAGCCGCCGGGGCGCGAGGCGCTGTTCCTGGAGCCGGCGGCGTGGCGCGCGGGCCTGGCGCGGTTTGCACGCCTCGCCGTCAACGCCGCCGACGCCGCGACGCGGTTCCCGCTCGCCCCGCCCGAGCCCGTGGAGCGCGACATCCGCCGCTTGCGCGCCCTCGTGGCGGCCGACCCGCCGACGGTGATCCTGTGCGACAACGAGGGGCAGCGCGAGCGGCTCGAGGAGCTGCTCGCGAGCGACCGGGCGACGCTGGTCGTGGGCGCGCTGGACGGCGGCTTCGTGCTGCCGACGCTGCGCGTGCTCACGGATCACGAGATCTTCCGGCGGGCGCGGCGGCTGCGGCGGCCGCGCCGCTATCGGGAGGCGGCGCCGGGCGCGGTCACCCAGGCGCTCAAGCCCGGCGATTACGTGGTGCACCTGGAGCACGGAATCGGCATCTACCGCGGGATCCAGACGATCCCCGTGGGGGCCGAGGGCGGCTCGCTCGAGGTGGCGGTCGTCGAGTACGCGGGCGGCGACCGGCTCAACGTGCCCCTGTACCGGCTCGACCAGCTCGAGCCGTACCGCGTGGTCGGGGACGGCGACGCCCCGCCGCCCCGGCTGCACCGCCTCGGCGCCACCGCGTGGCAGCGGCAGCGCGACAAGACGCGGGCCGCCATCCGGCAGATGGCGGTGGAGCTGCTCGACCTGTACGCGCGCCGCCAGCTCGCGGCCGGATTCGCCTTCCCCCCGGACACCCCCTGGCAGCGGGAGCTCGAGTCGGCGTTCCTCTACGAGGACACGCCCGACCAGCGGCGCGCCGCCGAGGAGGTGAAGCGCGACATGGAGCGCCCGCGGCCGATGGACCGGTTGCTCGTGGGCGACGTCGGCTACGGCAAGACGGAGGTGGCGCTCCGGGCCGCGTTCAAGGCGGTGCAGGCGGGCAAGCAGGTGGCGGTGCTCGTGCCCACGACCATCCTCGCGGAGCAGCACGGCCGCACGTTCCGCGAGCGCCTCGCCGACTTCCCCGTGCGGATCGAGGTGCTGTCGCGGTTTCGCACGCCGCAGGAGGCGCGGGAGGTCGTCGCCCGGCTCGCCGCCGGCACGGTGGACATCGTCATCGGCACCCACCGGCTGCTGTCGCGGGACGTCGTGTTCCGCGACCTGGGATTGCTGATCGTGGACGAGGAGCACCGCTTCGGCGTGCGGCACAAGGAGCGGCTCAAGGCGCTCAAGCTGTCGGTGGACGTGCTGACGCTCACGGCGACGCCGATCCCCCGCACGCTGCACCTCTCCCTCGCGGGCCTGCGGGACCTCACGCTGCTCGAGACGCCGCCCAAGGACCGCTCGCCGGTGCTGACGTTCGTCGAGCCCTGGGACGATGCGCTGATCGAGGAGGCGCTGGCGCGCGAGCTCGACCGGGGCGGGCAGGTGTACTTCGTGCACAACCGCATCGAGACGATCGCCGCGGTGGCGGAGCGGGTGCGGGCGCTGGCGCCGCCCCGGGCGCGGCTCGCGGTGGCGCACGGGAAGCTGCGGGAGGCGGCGCTCGACGCGGTGATGGCGCGGTTCGTCCGCGGCGAGGTGGACATCCTCGTCTCCACGATGATCGTGGAGTCGGGGCTCGACGTGCCGAACGCGAACACGATGGTCGTGGACCGCGCCGATCAGTTCGGACTGGCGCAGCTGTACCAGTTGCGCGGCCGCGTCGGGCGGAGCCATCGGCGCGCCTACTGCTACCTTTTGGTGCCCGACGCGGTGGACCCCGCGGCCGAGGAACGGCTGCGGGTGCTCGAGCACCACACCGATCTCGGCTCGGGGTATCGGATCGCGCTGCGCGATCTGGAGCTGCGCGGCGCGGGCAACCTGCTCGGCGCCGAGCAGTCGGGGTACGCGCAGGCCGTGGGGTTCGACACCTACCTGCGCTGGTTGCAGGAGACGGTGGAGGCGTTGCGATCGGGCCGCACGGACGGCGCGGGCGGCGCGGCGCCGCCCGAGGTGGTGTGGGACCGGCCGGCGCGGCTCCCGGACGACTACGTGCCCGACGAAGCGGCGAAGCTCGAGCTGTACCGGCGGCTGGCGCGCGCCGGAGCGGCGAGCGAGATTGCAGCGGTGCGCGAGGAGCTGCGCGACCGCTTCGGGCCGCTGCCCGAGGAGGCGGAGCGGCTGCTGCTCGCGTCGGAACTCCGCGTGCTCGGCGCCCGCGCCGGTCTGGAGACGATTCTCGTGCGGGGCGACGAGGCGCGGCTCGCGTTTCGGCGGGACGCGCGGCCGCGGCTCGCGCGGCTCGTGGCGGCGCTGGACGCGGTGCAGTTCGAGGCCGAGGTGCGCCGGCCGATGCCGCTGGCGCTGCGGCTGCGGCGGCTGGGCGGCGAACCCCTGGGCCGGGGGCTGGTGCGGGCCCTCGACGCCGTCCTCCAGGACGCACCCGCATCATGACGAAGGGATCGCCATGCGACGGCTGGGGCTGATCGTCACGGTGGTGGGCGCGGCCGGATGCGGCGCGCTGCGCGACGCGTTCACGGCGCACGCCCGGGCCGCCGGGACGGCGGCGGGCCAAACGCTCACGGTCGAGCGGCTTGCGACGCTGGTGGGGAACGCGCGGCGGATCCCCGTGCGGCCCGAAGTGGTGTCCGGCGTGGCGACGGTGTACCTGGACTACGCCCTGGTCGCGGCGGCAATGGCGCGGGGCCGCGACCTGCGCGACTCGGCGCTCGCCCTCGCCGCCGAATGGCCGCTCGTGGCGGAGCTGCGCTGGCAGCGCCTGCACGAGCGCCTGGCGGCGGCGCGCGGCCCGCTCACCGCCGCGCAGGCCGACTCGGCGTACCGCGCGGGCACCGTACGGTTGTTCCAGCACATCCTCATCCGGGTGGCGCCGGGCGCGGCGCCCGTGATCGCGGACCAGAAACGGCGCGAGGCCGAGGACGTGCTGCGCCGGGCGCGCGCCGGGGGCGGAGCCGCGTTCGCCGCGCTGGCGCGCCGCTACTCGGAGGACCCGGGGTCGCAGGCGGGCGGCGGGTATCTGCCCGTGAGCGAACGGGGGCGGTTCGTGCCCGCGTTCGATTCCGCCGCCTGGGCCCTCGCGCCGGGGGCGATGAGCGGCGTGGTGCGCTCGCCGTTCGGGTTCCATATCATCCGCCGCCCCGCGCTCGCCGAGGTGCGCGACTCGTTCCGCGCGGGGCTCGAGCACGCGCGTGGCGCCCGGCTCGATTCCGCCTACCTGGACAGCCTCGCCGCGGCGCGGGCGCTGCGGGTCGAGCAGGACGCGCCCAAGCGGCTGCGCGAGGCCCTGGCGCGGATCGTGGCCGCGCGCACCGACCCGCATCCGCTCGCCACGTTTCGCGGCGGCGCGTTCCGGGTGCAGGACTTCGCCCTCTGGGCCCTCGCCCTCGATCCGACCGAGGTGCGCACCATCGCCGCCGGCGACGATTCGCTCGTGGCGGCGTTCGTGCGGGCGCTGGCGCAGCGCGCCGTGGTGCTCGCGGCGCTGGACGGCGCCGGCGTGCCGCTCGCCCCCGCGGACTGGGAGCGCGTCCGCGCCGACCACGACTCCACGATCGCGCGCCTCGAGCAGCTCACCGGCCTCACGCCCCAGCTGCTCCGCGACTCGGCCGCGAGCGTGCGCGACCGGATGACGCTCGCCATGGCGCGGGTGGACCGGTATCTCGACCGCTCGATCGTCGAAGGGGCGGTGCCCTTCGTTCCGGTGTCGCCGTTCCTCGCGGCGGCGCTGCGGGCCGGCGAGCCGTGGGCGCTCGACGAGGCGGGGCTGGCGCGCGCGCTCGAGCGGGCGCGGGCGATCCGCGCCCGCGCCGATTCGGCCGCCGGCGGGCCGGCGGCACCGGCCGGCCCCGCCGGGCGGCCGGGGCTACGGCCCGCACCCGGTCCGCCGCCCGTTCCCCCGCGCTGACGTGCGCCGCGCCGTCCCCCGGGCCGCGCTCGCGCTCGCCGCCGCGCTCGTCCCCGCCCGCGCCGCCGGGCAGGGCGGGGCGGGCGCCACCGCGCGGGTGGTGGACCGCATCGTGGCGGTGGTCGGCACCAAGCCGATCCTCGCCTCGCAGCTCGAGGAGCAGCTCGTCCTGGCGCAGTCGCAGGGGGCCAAGATCCCGAGCGACTCGGCGGGCCGCGAAGCGGCGCGCCGCCAGCTGCTCGCGCAGATGGTGGACGAGGAGCTGCTCGTGCAACAGGCCGAGCGCGACACCACGATCAAGGTGACGGATCAAGAAGTCCAGGACGCGGTCGAGCAGACGGTCCAGAACGTGCGCAAGCAGTTCGCCTCCGGCGCCGAGTTCCAGGCCCAGCTCCGCGCCGCGGGGTTCGTGTCCGAGGAGGAGTGGCGCCGCTGGCTGGCCGAGCAGCAGCGCCGCTCCATCCTCCAGCAGCGGCTGATCGAGGAGCTCAAGCAGAAGGGCAAGCTGCGCCCCATCCCGCCGAGCGAGGCGGAGATGCGGGAGTTCTGGGAGGCGAACCGGGCGCAGCAGCCCAAGCGGCCCGCGGCGGTGTCGTTCCGCCAGATCGTGATCGTCCCCAAGCCCGACTCGGCGGCCAAGGCGCGGGCGCTGCAGCTTGCCGAGTCGCTGGTCGTGGCGCTGCGCCGCGGCGCGAACTTCGCGGACGTGGCGAAGCAGTATTCGGCCGACAGCGCGAGCCGCAGCCAGGGCGGCGAGCTGGGCTGGTTCCGGCGCGGCATGATGGTGAAGGAGTTCGAGGACGTGGCGTTCCGGCTGCGGCCGGGCGACATCTCGCCCGTCGTGGAGACGCAGTTCGGCTACCACATCATCCAGGTGGAGCGGGCGCGGCCCGCGGAGATCCTGGCCCGCCATATCCTGATCCAGCCCGAGATCGCGGCCGCACAGGTCGCCCTCGCCCGCCGCCTCGCCGATTCGGTGCACGACGCCCTCGCGGCCGGCGCCCCGTTCGACTCGCTCGCCCGCACGTACGGCGACCCCAACGAGCCGAAGCTCGCCGAAGCGCTTCCCGTCTCCCAGCTCCCGCCCGAGTACCTCCGCGCCATCGGCGACGACACGGTGCCGGGGCTCAAGCCCGTGTTCGAGGTGGGCGCGGACACGCCGCGGCCGCGGTTCGTGGTGTTCGAGCTGACCAAGCGCCTCCCCGAGGGGGAGCTCACCTTCGACGAGGTGAAGGACCGCATCCGCGACGCCCTGTCGCAGCAGCTCGCGCTCAAGCACTACCTCGACGTGCTGCGGCGCAGCACCTACGTTGACGTCCGGTTCTAGCGCCGGCCCGCCGGGTGCCCGTCCCCGGGTCGCGGTGACGCTCGGCGATCCCCGCGGGATCGGCCCCGAGGTGGCGGCGCGCGCCCTGGCGCCGGGGCTCGACGCCGAGGTGACGGTGATCGGCGCCGACGAGCAGGTGGCCGGGATCGCGGCGGCGCGGCGCATCGGGGTGGGATCGTGGCGGCCGGAGGACGGGGAGGCGGCGGCGGGCCGGCTGGCGGGGGTGGCGGTGGAGCGGGCGGTGGAGCTCGCCCGCCGGGGCGAGGCGGACGCGATCGTCACGGGTCCCGTGCACAAGCACGCGCTGCACGCGGCGGGCTTCCGTTACCCGGGGCTCACCGAGATGCTGGGCCACTTGGCGGGCGACGTCCCCGTAGCGATGATGCTCGCCGCGGGTCCGCTGCGCGTGGTGCTCGTGACCACGCACGTGGCGCTGCGCGAGGTGCCCGGCTTGGTCACCACCGAGCGCGTGGTGCGCTGCGGGCGGCTCGCCGAGGCGGCGCTGCGGGCGTGGTGGGGCCTCGCCGCGCCGCGGCTCGCCCTGTGCGCGCTCAATCCTCACGCCGGCGAGGGAGGCCTGTTCGGCGACGAGGACGACCGGGTGTTGCGGCCGGCGGCGGCGGCGCTCGGGGCCGCGGGGCCGCTCCCCGCCGACACGGTGTTCGTGCGCGCTTTGCGCGGCGAATTCGACGCGGTGCTGGCCCCCTACCACGACGTGGGGATGACGGCGGTCAAGGTCGCGGGGTTCGGGCGCGGCGTGAACGTGACGCTGGGGCTGCCGTTTCCGCGGGTCGCGCCCGATCACGGGACCGCGTTCGACATTGCCGGCACGGGGCGCGCCGACCCCGGCTCCATGCGGGCCGCGCTCGAGCTCGCGGTCGAGCTGGCGCGGCGGACCGCGCGCTGAGCCGCGGCGGGCGCTAGAGCGGGCTCCCCGCCACCGCCGCCCGCAGCCGCTCGAGAAGCTGCTCGTGGCGCTCCAGCTTGAGCTTCTGGCTCGCCCGGTTCACCACCAGCACGGCGCCCACCTCGAGAATCGTCGCGCGCTCGACCAGCCCGTTGTCCCGCAGCGTGCGGCCGGTGTCCACGAGATCCACGATCCAGTGCGCGAGGCCGAGCAGCGGCGCCACCTCCACGCTGCCGCTCACGGTGATTACCTCGACGCCAAGCCCCGCCTCGGCGAAGAACGCGCGGGTGAGCCGCGGGTACTTGGTGGCGACCCGCGGGGTGCTCCCGCCCGGGAGCGCGGGGTAGGGGGCGTTCGCCGGGCTCGCGACCACCAGGCGGCAACGCCCGAAGCCGAGCGCGAGCGGCTCCAGCACGTCGGGCTCCGCCTCGCGCAGCACGTCGGTCCCCGTGACGCCCAGGTCCGCGGCCCCCGACTCGACGTACACCGGCACGTCGGCCGGCTTCACGAACAGGAAGGCGAGGGTGCCGTCCCGCGCGGGCACGAGCAGCCGGCGGCTGCCGGGGGGCTCGGTGGCGGGCGCGCCGATCGCCGCGAACAGCGCCAGAGCGGGCTCGAGGAGGCGCCCCTTGGGGAGCGCCACGGTGAGCGGTGCCGTCACGGCGCGATCTCGGCGAGGGCGTCGAGGTCGAGGGCGAGGCCCACTGCGGGGAGGGGGCGGCCGAAGCGGCCCATCAGGTCGTCGTAGCGCCCGCCCGCGCCCACCGCCGCGCCGGCGCCGGCGGCGAAGATCTCGAAGTGCACGCCCGTGTAGTAGTCGAGCCCGCGCACCTCGCCGAAGTCGTACACCACGTGGCGGCGCTCCTCGGGGGAGAGCGCGGCGTCGATCGCGGCGAGCCGCTCGACGGCGGGCGCCGCCTCCGGCGCCACCCGCGCCGCCCGCTCCAGCGCCGCCCGGCGGCCGATCACGAACGGGAGCTCGGCGAGCGGTCCCGGGACCAGGGCGGCGAGCCGCGCCGCGTCCTTGCGATCGATGAGGCGGCGCACCAGGGCGCGGTCGCCCGGCTCGAGCGCCGCGAGCGCGGGGGCGAGCGCCCCCGCGTGCCCGAGGTTCACCTGGAACTCGGCCACCCCCGACGCGCGCATCGCCGCGAGCGCGAGCCGCAGCACCTCCACGTCCGCCGCGACATCCGCCGCCCCCAGCAGCTCGCCGCCCGCCTGGAGCGTCTCGCGCGGCCGCCGCCCCTCGCGCTCGGGATCCTGGCGGAACACCGTCCCGGTGTAGGCGAGGCGCAACGGCGTCGGCCGGTCGGCGAGCTTGGTGGCGGCGAGCCGCGCCACGCTGGCCGTGAAGTCGTAGCGCAGCGCCAGCAGCCGGCCGTCGAGGTCGAGGAAGCGGATCAGCCGGTCGGCCACGTCGGGCCCGCCCGCGCGCACGAACACCTCGGCGTACTCGAAGGTGGGCGGCATGATCTCCTCGTAGCCGGCGGCGGCGAGGCGCTCGAGCAACGCCGCTTGCAGCCGCCGCCGCCGGCGCACCGCCTCCGCCGCCAAGTCCAGCGCGCCCGGCGGAATGGGCGCGATCGAGGAGCGCAGTTTCATGCGCTCCCCCCGGCGCCGGCCTCGGCGCGCGGCACCACCCGTACCGCCCCCACCCGCCGCCCGTCCATCTCCACGACCTCGAACACGGCTCCCTTCACCGCCACCCGGTCGCCCGCACGGGGCAGCCGTCCGATGGCGCCGAACAGATAGCCGCCGATTGTCGTGTAGTCGCGGTCGTCGAGCTCGAGGCCGAACGCGGCGTTCACCTCGCCGAGCGGCGTGGCGCCGGGGATGACGGCCGCGCCGCCGCCGGGCGCGCTGCGCACCTCGCCCGCGGGCCGGTCGTATTCATCGTAGATCTGGCCTACGATTTCCTCCAGCAGATCTTCCATGGTGACCAGGCCCGCCGTGCCGCCGAACTCGTCGAGCACGATCGCGAGGTGGATCTTCTGCCGCTTCATGTCGGCGAGCACGTCCTCGACCTCGCGGGTGCCGGGGACGAACACCGCGGGGCGCAGCACGGTGCGCAGCGTGGCCCCCGGGCCCCCGCGGCCCGAGCGCAGGCCGGCGAGGATGTCCTTGGCGTGCACCACCCCGAGGATGTCGTCGAGCGACTCCCCGTACACCGGGTAGCGCGACCGGCCCGCCACGGCCACCTGGTCGGCCGCCTCCTCGAGCGTCAGGTCGGCGGGGAGGGCCACCATCTCGGTCCGCGGGGTCATCACCTCGCGCGCCGTCTTCTCGCTGAACTCGAACACGCCTTCGAGCAGGCGCGCGTCGTCGGCCTCGAGGCGCCCGGTCTTGCGGCTCTGTTCCACCAGCATGCGGATCTCCTCGGGCGAGTGGATCCGCTCGAGCTCGGCGCTCGCCCCCGCGAGGCCGAGCCGCCGCACCACCCGGTTGGCGCTCCAGTTGAGGAGATCGGTGAACGGCCGGGTGATCCAGGAGAAGGCGATCAGCGGCGCCGCCACCCAGCGGCTCACCCGCTCCGGGTGGGTGATGGCCCACGCCTTGGGGGCCTGCTCGCCGAACACCACGTGCAGGAACGACACGACGGCGACCGCGACGGTCGAGGCCACGCCGCCGCGCGCGAGGAAGCCGAGCGCGCGCGGCAGGGCCGCGAACCAGGCGCCGAACAGGTGCGCCACCGTGTCCTGGGCCACATACCCGAGCAAGATGGACGCCACCGTGATGCCGAGCTGCGCGGCGGAGAGCTGCCGGTAGAGATCTTGCAGCGCCCGCTGCACGGTCTTAGCCTTCCGGTCGCCGCGGCGCACCAGGGCCTCGATGCGGGTGCGGCGCACCGCGACCAGCGCGAACTCGGACGCGACGAAGAAGGCGTTGGCGAGCACCAGGGCCGCCACCGCGAGGAGGCGCAGGCCCAGCGATCCCGAGACCGAGTCCGGCATAGAGGCGGGAAGCTATCCGGTGGTCACTCGACTTCAAGCGCCGCCCTACGACGCGCTCGCCCCGCACCTGCCGCGCCCGGGCGGCGACGACCCCGCCACCGCGGGGGCGGTGCGGGAGATCCTCGCCGCCGTGCGCGCGCGGGGCGACGCCGCGGTGCGCGAGTACACGCGCCGGCTCGACGGCGTGGACCTGGCGCCCGCGGCGTGGGAAGTGCCGGCTGCCCGCTGGCGCGCGGCGCTCGCGCGGATCCCGGCCGCCGTGCGCGCGGCCCTCGAGACGGCGGCCGCCCGGGTCCGCGCCTACCACGAACACCAGGTCGAGCGGGGCTTCCTCGAGCGCGACGCCCAGGGGACCGCGCTCGGCATGCGCGTGGTGCCGCTCGAGCGGGTGGGGGTGTACGTCCCGGGCGGCAAGGCCGCCTATCCCTCCACGGTAATAATGAATGCGGTGCCGGCGGTCGTGGCGGGGGTGGGCGACATCGTGATGGCGACGCCGCCCGGGCGGGGCGGGGACGGGCCGCCGGACGTGGTGCTCGCCGCGGCCGCGCTCGCGGGCGTGTCGCGGGTGTTGCAGGTGGGCGGGCCCCAGGCGATCGCGGCGCTGGCCTACGGGACGGCGACCGTGCCGCGCGTGGACAAGATCGTCGGCCCCGGCAACCGCTTCGTCACCGAGGCCAAGCGCCAGGTGGCGGGCGACGTCGGGATCGACATGCTCGCCGGGCCCACCGAGGTGGTGGTGCTGGCCGACGACGCGGCCGACCCCGCGGTGGTGGCGGCCGACATGATCGCGCAGGCGGAACACGACGAGGATGCGAGCGCCTGGTGCGTGACCACGAGCGGCCGGCTCGCCGACCTGCTGCCGGGGGAGCTCGCGCGGCAGGCCGCGCGCTCGCCGCGGCGCGCCATCGTCGAGCGCGCGCTGGCCGCGCACGGCGTGGTGGTGACGGTGCCCGATCTCGACGCGGCGCTCGAGGTGGTGCACCGCCGGGCGCCCGAGCACCTGGAGCTGCTGGTGCGCGATCCGTGGCCGCTGGTGGAGCGGGTGCGCCACGCGGGCGCGATCTTCGTGGGCGCCGCGTCGCCCGAGCCGGTGGGAGATTACCTCGCCGGCCCCTCGCATGTGTTGCCCACGGGCGGAAGCGCCCGGTATGTTTCGCCGTTGGGGGTGTACGACTTCGTGAAGCGCATCAGCGTGATCGGGTATGCGCCCGAGCGGCTCGCGGCCGACGCCGGGCACATCATCGCGCTGGCCGAGGCGGAGGGGCTGCCCGGCCACGCCGAGGCGGTGCGGGTGCGGCAGGGGCGCCGGGGGCCGTGACCGGTCTCGAGCGGCGCGTTCCGGTCGCCGCGCCGCGGGCGCCCCTGCCTGCGGACGTGCAGTGCACGCACCGCGCGCCGCTCAGGGCCGAGAGCCGGCGCCGCCTGGCCGTCGTGCTCGCGCTCACGGCCGCGGTCATGGTGGCGGAGGCGCTGGGCGGCTGGCTCGCGCACTCCCTCGCCCTGCTCGCCGACGCGGGCCACATGCTCGCCGACGTGGCCGCGCTCGGCCTGGCGCTGCTCGTCGCCCGCGTGGCCGAGCGGCCGGCCACGGCGGAGCGGACGTTCGGACTGCTGCGCCTCGAGATCCTCGCCGCGCTCGTGAACGGCGCGGCGCTGCTCGCGCTCTCGCTGGGCATCGCGGTCGAGGCGGTCCACCGGTTGCGCGAGCCCCCCGCCGTGCGGGGCGGCCTGCTGCTCGGGATCGCCGCCCTGGGTCTCGCGGCCAACGTCGCGGGCGCGGCGCTGCTCGCCCGCGGCCATCGCCACTCCCTCAACGAGCGGGGCGCCTTCTTGCATCTCGTGAGCGACGCCCTGGGCTCGCTCGGCGCGCTCGCCGCCGGCGCCGTGGTCCTCGCCACCGGCTGGGTGCGGGCCGACCCCCTGATCTCGATCCTCATTTCGCTCCTGATCCTGGGCAGCGCCTGGCGCCTGGTGAAGGAAAGCACCGACGTGCTCCTCGAGGCCGCCCCGGCCCACATCGCGCTCGCCGAGGTGCACGACCGCATCGCCTCGATCCCCGGCGTCGCGTCGGTCCACGACCTGCACCTGTGGACGGTGACGAGCGGCGTGATCGCGATGAGCGGCCACCTCGTGGTGCAGGATCCGGCGGAGCACCAGCGGGTGCTCGAAACCGTGCAGCGCCGGCTGGGGGAGCTCGGGATCGGCCACGTGACTGTCCAAATGGAGCGGGATCCGACGTGCGAGTAGCGGCGCGCCGCGCGCGCCCGCTTGTCTTTTGCCCGGCCCCTCCCTATACTGCGCCCCTCGATTCCAGGCTGCGCGCCAGGACCCGGCCCCTTGCAGATCCGCAACATCGCCATCATCGCCCACGTGGACCACGGGAAGACCACGCTGGTGGACCAGATGCTCCGCCAGGCGGGGGCGTTCCGCGCCCACCAGCAGGTGGCGGAGCGCGTGCTCGACTCGAACCCGCTCGAGCGCGAGCGGGGGATCACGATTCTCGCGAAGAACACGGCGGTGCGCTGGGGCGACGCCAAGATCAATGTCGTGGACACACCGGGGCACGCCGACTTCGGGGGCGAGGTGGAGCGGATCCTCCGCATGGTGGACGGGTTCCTGTTGCTCGTGGACGCGGCGGAGGGGCCCATGCCGCAGACGCGGTTCGTGGCCGGGAAGGCGCTCGCCCTGGGGCTCAAGCCGATCGTGCTGATCAACAAGATCGACCGCCACGACGCCGAGCCGCTGCGGGTGCACGACGAGGTGCTGGAGCTGTTTTTGGACCTCGAGGCGACGGCGGAGCAGTTCAACTGTCCTTTCCTTTATACGTCGAGCCGGGCGGGGACGGCCACGTTCGACCTGGCGACGCCGGGGCGCGACCTCGAGCCGCTGTTCCGCACGATTCTCGACACCATCCCGCCGCCCCGGGCCGACGTGCGCGGCCCGTTCCAGATGCTGGTCTCGACGCTCGACTATTCGTCGTATCTCGGCCGCATTGCGATCGGCCGCATCGAGCGGGGGCGGGTGCGGGTGGGCGACACCGTGGCGCTGCTGCCGCTCGGCGCGCCGGGCCCCGTGGGCGACGGCCCCTACGAGCAGGCCCGCGTGACCAAGCTGTTCGGCTTCGAGGGGCTGGAGCGCGTGGAGGTCGCGGAGGCGGCGGCGGGCGAGATCGTGGCCCTCGCGGGGCTCGCCGGGGTCGAGATCGGGAAGACGGTGACGGCGCCCGACTACTTGGAGCGGCTGGCCGGGATCGCCGTCGAGGAGCCGACCGTTTCGGTGGACGTCAAGGTCAACGATTCGCCGTTCGCCGGCCGGGAGGGGAAGTTCGTCACCGGGCGGCAGCTGCGGGAGCGGTTGTTCAAGGAGCTCGAGCGCAACGTGGCGCTGCGGGTGGAGGAGACCGACGACCCGCAGACCTTCACGGTCTCGGGGCGGGGCGAGCTGCACCTCGGGGTGCTGATGGAGACGATGCGGCGGGAGGGGTACGAGTTTCAGGTGAGCCGGCCGCGGGTCATCCCCCGGGAGGGTCCGCGCGGGGAGCGCCTGGAGCCGTACGAGGAGCTGGTGATCGACTGTCCCGAGGGGTATGTCGGGGTGGTGATGGAAAAGCTGGGCCCGCGGCGGGCGGAGCTCCTGGATATGAAGAACCCGGGCGCGGGGACGGTGCGGATGCGCTTCAAGATCCCGGCGCGCGGCCTGCTCGGCTACCGCTCGGAGTTCCTGACCGACACGCGGGGAACCGGGATGCTGCACCACCGTTTTTATGCCTACGGGCCGTGGGCGGGTCCCCTGTCGGGGCGGAGCCGGGGGGTGATGGTGGCGGATCGGGAGGGGGTGGCGGTGGCGTACGCCCTTTTCAACCTTCAGGAGCGGGGGACGATGTTCGTCAAGCCGGGCGACCCGGTGTATGAGGGGATGATCGTGGGGGAGCATGCCCGGCCGGGGGACCTGGACGTGAACCCGGCGAAGGAGAAGAAGTTGACCAATATGCGGACCACGGCGTCCGACGAGATGATTATTTTGGAGCCGCCGCGCCCGGTGACGCTCGAGCTGGCGCTCGAGTACATCGAGGACGACGAACTGATCGAGGTGACGCCGTCGTCGGTGCGGCTGCGCAAGCGCGCCCTGCGCGCCGTGGAGCGGCGCAAGCTCGCCCGCGCGCTGCGGGCGGCCGAGGAGTCGTGACACACGCCGGATCGCTCGTTCGACCCATCAACCACAACCTCAGCTGGGGGTGACAATGTTGTCCCGTGACACGTCGGACTGGTCGCTCAAGCGTCGCAGCGACAGTCTCGACGAGGAAGAGTTCGAAGACTTCGAAGAGGACAAGGACCTGGACGAGGACTTCGACGACGAGCTCGAGGAGGAGGAGCTGGACGAGGAGGAGCTGGACGATCTCGACGAATACGACGATCTGGACGACGAGTTCGACGACGAGGAGGACGAGGATTTCCGGCCGCGCCGGGGGCCGCGGCGGGAGTGGGAATAGGGCGGGGCGCGCCGGCGATTCCGGTCGCACCGCGTCGGATCGAGCGACACGCAGCCTGCGGGGGCACACGCCGGTGCTCCCGCATCGTGTTTGGGCGGGGTGGGCGCGCGGGCGGCGGAGTACCGCGCGCGGGGGGGGCGGGCTAAGTTAGAAACCGGCAGCTGCGCGGCGGAGACCCAGCCGCGCGGCGCGCCTGCGGGGCCTGTAGCTCAGGTGGTTAGAGCGCACGCCTGATAAGCGTGAGGTCAGTGGTTCAACTCCACTCAGGCCCATTCGTGCCGGCCGCCCACCTCGGCCGGTTCACTGCTGTCAGACTGTTCGACGGCGTCCGAAAGTTCGACACCGCCCGCCCGCTGAGCCCGCTCGGATTTCCGGGCACGCATCCTGCGCCAGGCCGTAGGGCTTGCCGCCACCGTGGTGGCCGCGCGTTCACCGACAAGAGCACACCCGGAGCGATCCGGGGTCGCAAAGCCAGGGGTCTCCCCGAGACGGCCCGGCTGCCGAAGGAACGACGATGCCCCCGAACCTGCCTCGTCCCGGCTTGATCCGGCGGATCTTCGCCGCCCGCCGCGCTAATGCGGCGGAGCGCCGCTTGGCGGCGTTCTTCACCGCGGCGCCCGCGGGGCTGGCGATCCTCGATCGCGAGCTCCGCTATGTCCAGCTCAACGAGACGTTGGCGGCGATGAACGGCTTCAGCGTCGCCGACCACCTGGGCCGCCGGATGCGCGACGTGGTGCCCGCCCTCGCGCCGGTGGTCGAGCCCGTGTTGCAGCGCATCCTGGCCACCGGCGAACCCGCCTTGAACATCGAGGTCAGCGGGGAGACTCCGGCCCGGCCCGGCGTGGTGCGGCACTGGGTGGCGTCGTACTGCCCCCTCCCCGGGCCGGCGGGCGAGCCCGAGGGGATCGGCGCGATCGTGGTGGAAGACACGGCCCGGCGGCGCGCGGAGCAGGCGCGGCGGCGCTCGGGGGCCGAGTTCCGAGCGATCGTCGAGCAGGCGAGCTACGGGGTGTATCGCTCGACGCTCGACGGGCGCTTCGTGCGCGTGAATCCGGCACTCGTGCGCATGCTGGGCTACGAGTCCGAGGCGGCGGTGCTGGCCTTGGACCTGGCGCGCGACGTGTACGTGGATCCGGGCGAGCGGGACCGCCTGATCGCGCTGCACCGCGCGGCCCGGCGGATCCAGGGGGTCGAGGTCCAGTGGAAGCGCAAGGACAGACGGCCCATCCTGGTCCGCCTGAGCGGCCAGCCGCTGCGCGACGACAGCGGCGCCGTCACCGGGTTCGCCATGATCGCCGAGGACGTGACCGAGCAGCGCACCCTGGAGCGGGCCCTGCAACAGGCGCAGAAGATGGAGGCCGTCGGGCGGCTCACGAGCGGCATCGCCCACGATTTCAACAACGTGTTGACGGTCATCCTCACGCACGCGCGGCTCCTCGGCCACCAGCTGCCGCCCGACCGGGCCGACCTGCGGAAAGACCTCGACGATCTGCACAGCGCCGCCGAGCACGGGGCGCAACTGGTGCAGAAGCTCCTCGGGTTCAGTCGCAGCCGGCGGCTCGAGCTCCAGCCGCTCGACTTCTGCGAGCGGGTCCGGGAGATCGTCGCGCTGTTGCGCCGGGTGCTGCCGGCGAGCATCGAGGTGCGGTGCGATGCCGAGGACGACGCCGGCATCGTCGAAGCGGACCCGGCGGCGCTCGAGCAGATCCTGCTCAACCTCGCGACCAACGCGCGGGACGCGATGCCGCAGGGCGGCACCCTCCACGTGGACGTGCGGGCGGCCGAGCTCGCGGAGGAGGACCGCCCGCTGCACGCCTGGGTTCGGCCGGGGCGATACGTGTGCATCGCCGTCAGCGATACGGGCGTCGGCATGGACGCCGCGACGCTCGCCCGGGTGTTTGAGCCGTTCTTCACGACCAAGCCCGCGGGCGTGGGCACCGGGCTCGGGATGGCGATGGTCTATGGCCTGGTCAAGCAGCATCGCGGCTTCGTGCATCTGTACAGCGAGGTGGGCCAGGGGACGACGGTCAAGGTGTATCTGCCCCGGGCAGAGGGCGCGGCCGCCGGCGCGAGCGACCGGTGCGCCGACGCCCCGCTCCAGGGCGGCACCGAGCGGATCCTCGTGATCGAGGACGACCCCGCCCTCCGGGCGGCCGCCGCGCGGCTCATGACCAAGGTCGGCTACCGCGTCCTCACGGCCGCCGACGGCGCCGAAGGACTGCATCTCTTCCGGAGCCGCGCCTCCGAGGTGGACCTCGTCGTGACGGACGTGGTGATGCCCCGGCTCGGCGGGCTGGAGCTCTACGAGGCCTTGCGGCGCGAACGGCCGCATGTCCGGGTGTTGTTCACGAGCGGCTATCCCCCGCAGCAGTTCCGCGATCGCGTCGGCCGCGGCGCGGCCGTGGGGTTCGTGACGAAGCCGTGGACGGCAGGCGAATTGCTCCGGCAAATGCGCGCCCTGCTCGACGGGGCGGGGGCGGGCGGGCGCCGGGCGGAGGCCCCGCCCGCAAGCGTCAGCCCCGCGCGAGGGCGGGGCTGACGGGGGCGGCCGGCTCCGTTACGCCACCGGCGCGGGAGCGCCGGGGGACGGGACCGCAGTGCGGTTCAGCTCCAGCCACTCGGCCGCGAGGGCGCGGAACGCCGTCTCGTCGTGGTCCCACACGCGGACGACCTCGTGGACCGCCTCGACCGAGACGCCGATCAGGCCGCTCACGAAGTGCTCGGCATCGATGCGGCCGTACTTCTTGAGCTCTCGGGTGAGCAGGTTGGCCTCGCCGTAGGTGGCGATGGCGAGGAAGCAGTCGCTCCAGTTGTGGCCGGTGGCCGTGAGCCCGCGCGTGACGCGCTCGGGTCCCAGGGCTTCGAAGGCGGTGGTGAGCAAAGCTTTCCGTGCGGCGATCATCGGGCCCTCCTCGTGGTGAAGCGTGCTACCTGCGGCGCGCAGCGTCCGGAGGATGTCGCGAATTCGGGGCGGCGTCTGCTGGAGGCGTCAGCGCGAAGGACATACCGCGGAGCTACACCGGGATAGCATGCCACGCGGGCCCTGCGCCCGCAAGTGGGCGGGCGTATCTTCGAGATGCGATCGTCCTCCCGGAGGCGCCGATGAGAGCCCTGCTCGCTGTGCTCGGGTGCGCCGCGTGCGCGCCCATCTCCTCCCTCGCCGCCCAGGGCGCTCCCCCCCGGGGCGGGGCGGACCGCCCGTACCGCGTGGAGTACTACTACAAAGTTCAGTGGGGTCACCAGCAGGAGTTCCTGCAACTGTTCCTCAAGAACCACTACCCGCTGCTCAAGAAGGGCGTGGAGAGCGGCCGCATGCTCGCCGTGAAGATCGAAAGCCCCGCGAACCATATGACGGAAGACGCGCGCTGGGACTACCGCGTGACGATCACCTTCAAGAACGCCACCGTGGCCACGACGGCCAATCCCGACGAGGCCGCCTGGATCCGCCAGATCTGGCCCGATCAGGAGACCTACCGGCGCGAAGAGCAGCGGCGCTTCGAGCTGCTGCTCGCCCACTGGGACCTGCCGGTGACCGACATCACGCCCGCGACGCCGTAGCGCACCGCCGATGGATCACCTCCTCCCGATCCTGGTGCTCGTCGCCTGCTGCGCGGTGGGTCTGGTGCTTGTGCCGCTGGGACTGCCCGGGCTGTGGCTCATGGTGCTGGGCGTGCTCGGCTACGGGTGGCTCACCGCGTTCCGCACGGTAGGGGCGGGGGTGGTCGGGCTGGTGGTGGGGCTGGCGCTCGCGGGCGAGGCGGTCGAGTGGTGGCTCGGCTTCGCGCTCGCCCGGCGCTACGGCGGCTCGCGCCGCGCGGGCTGGGGCGCGCTCGCAGGCGGCCTGGTCGGAGCCGCGGTCGGAGTCCCGGTGCCGGTCGTGGGCAGCGTGATCGGCGCGTTCGCCGGCGCGTTCGCGGGGGCGGCGCTGTTCGAGTACACGCGCGCCCGGGAGGCCGGAGCGGCGCTGAACGCGGGGTGGGGCGCGGTGCTGGGGCGGGCCGCGGCGGCGGCCGTGAAGCTCGCGCTCGGCATCGCCATCGCCGTCGTCGGGGCGGTGGCGGCGCTCCGCGGCTAGCGCCGGGTCACAGCCCCAGGCGCTTCTCGAGATGCGCCTTGACCGCGGGCGTGATCACGCCGCGCGCCAGCGCGTCGGCGAGCGCGGCCGCGATCGCCGGCCGGTCGGCGTCGAGCTTGCGCTCGCGCAGCTCGCCGATCACGCGCGCCAGCCGCTGATCGTACTCGCCGCCCTTGAGGGCGCCCGCGTCCATCTCCCGCTTCAGATGCTCCAGCTCCTGCACCAGTCGCTGCACCGACACCGGCGGCATATCCCCGGGCTCCTCGTCTCAGGTCGGCGTGGAACATACTCGCCCGACCGCGCGGGCGCGCCCCCTTGACCGGGTCGCGGCCCGGCCCCCACACTCCACGCCGGCCGTACCCCATCCCCCCGATGCCCGAAAGGAGCCCCCATGGTCACGCGCCCCTCGTTGCCCGGGCTGCTGGCGGCCGTCTGGATCGCCGCGGCGCCGTGGGTCGCGCCGCGCCGCGCCGCGGCGCAGAGCCCGCAGTTCTTCCTCGTGGTGCACGGCGGCGCGGGCACGATCCGCCGCGCCGACATGACCCCGTCCCAGGATTCCGCCTACCGCGCCACGCTCGCCCTGGCGATCCGCACGGGCTACGACGTGTTGCGCGCGGACGGCGCCGCGCTCGACGCCGTGATCGCCACGATCACCGTGCTCGAGGATTCGCCGCTGTTCAACGCCGGCCGGGGCGCCGTGCTCACCGACGCCGGCACGGTCGAGCTCGACGCCGCCGTCATGGACGGGACCGCGCTGCGGGCGGGCGCGGTGGCCGGGGTGAAGCACATCAAGAACCCCATCCAGCTCGCGCGGCTGGTGATGGAGCGGTCGCCGCACGTGCTGCTCGCCGGCGACGGCGCCGAAGCGTTCGCCCGCCAGCAGGGGATGGCGTTGGTGCCGCAATCGTACTTCGTCACCGAGCGCCGCCGCCGCGAGCTCGAGCGGGCCCGGGCGCGGGAGCCGCAGCCGCACGGCGGCGGCACCGTGGGCGCCGTGGCGCTCGACCGGCAGGGGCGCATGGCGGCGGGCACGTCCACCGGCGGGCTCACGAACAAGCACTGGGGCCGCATCGGCGACTCCCCCATCGTGGGCGCCGGCACGTACGCCAATGCGACCTGCGCCGTCTCGGGCACCGGGACGGGTGAGTACTTCATCCGCAACGTGGTGGCCTACGACATCTGCGCGCGCGTGCGCTACACCGGCGTCTCGCTCGCGCAGGCGGCCGACACGGTCGTCCTTCACGAGCTCGTGGCGCAGGGCGGGGACGGCGGCGTGATCGCGCTCGACCGGGCCGGGCACTTCGCCATGCCTTTCAACACCGAAGGGATGTATCGCGGCTACGTGGGGCCCGACGGCAAGATCGTCGTGAAGATCTACCGGGACGAATAACTGGAGGACGCCATGACCGACCGGACCATGGACCGCCGCAGCTTTCTCGAGCGGGCGACCGCCGCCGGCGCGCTCGCCGCCCTCCGGCCGGCGCGGGCCCCCGCGCCCCCCGCGCCCCCCGCACCCCCCGTGCCCCCCGTGCCCCCCTTCGAGCTCGAAGAGGCGACCATCGCAGAGCTCCGGGCTGGGATGGAGGCTGGGAAGTACAGCGCCCGCGGGCTGGCGGCGGCCTACCTCGAGCGGATCGCGGCGCTCGACCGGCCGGGCCCGAACCGCCCCGGGCTGCGCGCCGTGCTCGAGGTGAACCCCGACGCGCTCGCCCAGGCGGCGGCCCTCGACGCCGAGCGCAAGGCGAAGGGGCCGCGCGGGCCGCTGCACGGGATTCCCGTGCTCGTGAAGGACAACATCGCGACGCGCGACCGCATGGAGACCACCGCGGGCTCGCTCGCCCTGGTCGGCGCCAAGCCGCCGCGCGACGCGTTCGTGGTGGAACGGCTGCGCGCAGCGGGGGCCGTGATCCTCGGCAAGGCCAACCTCTCCGAATGGGCCAACTTCCGGTCCACGCATTCGTCGAGCGGCTGGAGCGGCCGGGGCGGCCAGTGCCGCAACCCCTACGCGCTCGACCGCACTCCGTCGGGATCGAGCTCGGGCTCGGCGGTGGCCGTGGCCGCGAACCTGTGCGCCGCGGCGGTGGGGACCGAGACCGACGGGTCCATCGTCTCGCCCGCCACCTGCTGCTCGATCGTCGGGATCAAACCCACGCTCGGGCTCGTGAGCCGCGCCGGCATCATTCCCATCGCCCACAGCCAGGACACCGCGGGACCGATGGCGCGCACCGTGGCCGACGCCGCGGCGCTCCTGGGCGTGCTCGCGGGCGTGGACCCCGCGGACGACGCCACCGCCGCCGCGGCGGGGCGGGTGGAACCCGACTACACGAGCTTCCTCGACCCCGGCGGCCTGCGCGGCGCCCGCCTCGGGGTCTGCCGCTCGCATTTCACGGGGTACAGCCCCGCCACGGACGCCCTGTTCGAGGAGGCGTTGGCCGCGCTCCAGCGGCTCGGTGCCGTGCTCGTGGACCCGGCCGACATCGCCACCGCCGGCCAGTTCGACGACTCGGAGCTCACCGTGCTGTTGTACGAGTTCAAGGCCGACTTGAACCGCTACCTGGCCGAGTGGGCGCCGGGCGCCGCGGTACGGACGCTCGCGGACCTGATCGCGTTCAACGAGCGGGCCAAGGACACCGAGCTGCCGTTCTTCGGCCAAGAGCTGTTCGTCCAGGCGCAGGCGAAGGGGCCGCTCACCGAGCAAGAGTACTTGCGGGCCCTCGACAAGAACCGCCTGCTCGCGCGCACGCAGGGGATTGACGCCGTGCTCGCCGAGCAGCGGCTGGACGCGCTCGTCGCCCCCACCGGCGGGCCGGCCTCGCTCATTGACCTCGTGAACGGCGATCCCGGGGGCGGGGGGAGCTTCTCGAGCCCGGCCGCGGTCGCCGGCTACCCGCACGTGACGGTGCCGATGGGCTACGTGCGCGGCCTGCCGGTGGGCCTGTCGTTCGTGGGGCGCCCGTGGAGCGAGGGGACGCTGATCAAGTTCGCCTACGCCTACGAACAGGCGACGCGGGTGCGGCGCCCGCCGCGGCTGCTCGCCACGGTGGACCTAGGAGCGTGACGGCGCGAGCAGCGGCTCGCGGCGCACGCCGGCCGCGAGCGCGGCGCCCGCCGCCATGAACAGCGCGAAGGCGAGAAGGGCGCCGGCAAAGCTTCCGGTGGCGTCCTTCACGAGGCCCACGAGATAGGGGCTCACGAAGCCCGCCGCGTTGCCGAGCGCGTTGATCAGCGCGATGCCGGCGGCGGCGGCGGTGCCGCGCAGGAACATCGGCGGCAGGCTCCAGAACGGCCCGAGCGCGCTCGTGAACCCCGCGGCCGCGAGCGAGAGGGCGAGCGTGGCGAGGACGGGGGCGCCGGCCGCGGGCGCCGCGAGCGCGAACCCCGCGGCACCGGCCGCGAGCGCGCCAGCCACGTGCAGGGGCCGCTCCCCCGTGCGATCGGAATGCGCGGCGACGACCACCATGGCCGCCGCGGCGGCGAGCGCCGGTACAGCCGCCAGGAACCCGACGCCGAGGTCGCTCAGCGCCGCCCGGCCCTTGATGAGCTGCGGCAGCCATAGCCCCTGGCCGTACAGTCCCGCGACGATCAGGAAGTACAGGGCGCCCAGCCGCCAGACCAGGGGGCTCGCGAGGGCGCGCCCCAGCGCCACGGTGGCCGGCCGCGCGGCGGCGGCCTGCTCTGCGGCCAGCCGGGTGACGAGCCAGGCGCGCTCCTCGGGCGGGAGCCACCGCGCCTCGGCGGGGCGGTCGGGGAGATAGCGGAAGACCGCGAGCCCGAGCAGGACCGACGGCAGGCCCTCGAGCAGGAACAGCCACTGCCAGCCGGCGAGGCCGCCGCGGCCGTCGAGCGCGAGCAGCGCGCCCGACACGGGCCCGCCGAGCACGCCCGAGATGGGGATGGCGGTCATGAACCGCGCCGCGGCACGCGCCCGTTCGGCGGCGGGGAACCAGTGCGTGAGGTAGAGGATCACGCCGGGGAAGAACCCCGCCTCCACCACGCCGAGCGCGAAGCGCAGGGCGTAGAACTCGCCGGCGCTGCGGATCGCCATGGTCGTCGAGGCGATCGCGCCCCACGCGACCATCAGCCCCGCGATCCAGCGGCGGGCGCCCACGCGCACGAGCAGCAGATTGCTCGGCACTTGGAACAGGCAGTAGCCCAGAAAAAACATTCCTGCGCCGAGGCCGTAGGCGCTGGCGCTCAGGCCGAGGTCGCGGTTCATCTGGAGCGCCGCGAAGCTCACGTTCACGCGGTCGAGGTAGTTGGCCACGTAGAGGACGAACAGGAACGGGATCAGGCGGCGCGTCACCTGGCGGAGGGCGGCGCGCCCCGGGGGGTCGACGTCGTCCCGGCGCGTGTGCATCGGCCGCGAATTTTGCGCGCCCGCGCCCCCTCGCGCTAGTATTCGGCCCGTGCGTTACCTCGACGTGGTGGAACGGGAGGGGCGCTACGTCGCGACCCTGCGGGAGGCCCCGGTGCCGGTGCCGGCCGCCGACGAGGTCTTGATTCGCGTGGCGGCGTCGGGCGTGAACCGCGCCGACCTGTCGCAGATCGCCGGCCGCTACCCGCCGCCGCCCGGAGAGCCCGAGATTCTGGGCCTCGAGGTGTCGGGCACGCGGGAGGACGACGGCGCGCCGGTGTGCGCTCTGCTCGCGGGCGGGGGCCACGCCGAGTACGTGGCCGCGCCCGCGGGCCAGGTCTTTCCCGCGCCGCCGTCGCTGGACCTCGTGAGCGCGGCCGCCATTCCCGAGGCGTTTCTCACGGCGTTCGTGAACCTGATCGTGGAGGGCGGCCTCGAGCCGGGGGCGGGCGTGGTGGTGCACGCGGGGGCGTCGGGGGTCGGGCTCGCGGCCATCCAGCTGGCCAAGGCGCGGGGGGCGCGCGTCGCCGCCACCACGCGCACGCGCGAGAAGCTCGCGGCGCTCGAGGCGGCGGGGGCGGAGCTCGCGCTGCTCGCGGACGGGCAGGCGTGCGACTGGGCGGCCGCGATCGAGGCGCGCTGGGGACGGGACGCGGTGGCGGCGGTGCTCGATCCGATCGGGGCGGCGACGCTGGCGAGCGACCTGCGCGTGCTCGCGCCGGGCGGGCGCATCGTGGTTCTCGCCACGATGGCGGGAGCGCGGGCGGAGCTCGATCTCGCGCTGCTCATGAAGAAGCGCGCGCGCCTCGTCGGCTCGACGTTGCGGGCGCGGAGCCGGGCGGAAAAGGCCGCGCTCGTCGCGCGGTTTCGCGACGAGGTGCTGCCCGGGTTCGCCGCGGGGGCGCTGCGGGCGACGGTGGACTCCATCTTTCCGCCCGAGCGGGCGGCGGAGGCGTTTCAGCGGATGCGGGAGAACCGCAACGCGGGAAAGATCCTCATCGCCTGGCGGCGGGCCTAGGCGATGCGGCACGGTCCTCCTCGGGCGCTCGCGCGGGGGCTCGCGGGCCTGGTGCTCGCGCTCGGCTGTCGGGGCGGGCGCGGGCCGGCGGCGCAAGGCGCGGCGCGGCGCGACACGGCGGCCGCAGCCGCCCGGGCGCCCGTCAACATCTACGCGCGCACGGGTGCGGGCGCGCTCGCCCCGCGCGCCGCGCGCGCGCGGCCGCTCGTGTACGTCCCCAACTCGGGCGACGGCACGGTCACGGTCATCGACGCGCGGACCTACCGCGTCCTGCGCACGTTCCCGACCGGGGCCCTGCCGCAGCACGTCGTGCCGTCCTACGACCTCGCGACTCTCTGGGTGGCGAACAACCTCGGCAACACCTTGACGCCCATCGACCCTGCGACCGGGCGGCCCGGGCGGAGCGTCGCCGTGGACGACCCCTACAACCTCTATTTCACGCCCAACGGGCGGTTCGCCATCGTCGTGGCCGAGCGGCGCCAGCGGCTCGACTTCCGCAACGCGCGCACCATGCAACTCGTACAATCGGTGCGGGTCGGGTGCGCGGGGGTGGACCACATGGAGTTCACCGCCGACGGCCGGTTCGCGGTCGCCACCTGCGAGTTCTCGGGGCAGCTCGTCAAGGTGGACCTTGCGCGCCGGGTCGTGGTGGGCACGCTGACGCTGGGGCGGGGACCGGGCACGGCCATGCCGCAGGACATCCGCTCCGCGCCCGACGGGCGGACGTTCTACGTCGCCGACATGAAGGCGAACGGGGTGCACGTGGTGGATCCGGTGGCGTTCCGCGTGACGGGATTCATCCGGACGGGACCGGGGACCCACGGCATCTACCCGAGCCGCGACGGGCGCCTGCTGTACGTGACCAACCGCGGCTGGAACACCCCCGCGGGCGGGCGCCGCGGGCCGGGCTCGATCACGGTGCTTGATCCCGCCAGCGGGCGCATCGTGGCGACGTGGCCCGTCCCGGGGGGCGGCAGCCCCGACATGGGGAACGTGAGCGCCGACGGGCGGGAGCTGTGGGTATCGGGCCGCTACGACGACGAGGTGTACGTGTTCGACACGCGCACGGGCGCGCTCACCCATCGCATCCCGGTCGGGCGCGAGCCCCACGGGCTGTGCGTGTGGCCGCAGCCGGGGCGCTACTCGTTGGGCCACACGGGCAACATGCGCTAACCACGGGAGGACCCAGTGAGCCGACGCATCCCGCGCCGGGCGGCCGGCGGCGTTGCGATTCTCGTCCTGGTTGCGGTCTCCGCCTGCCGGACCGCGGCGCCGCGGGCGCCCGCCGCCGCGGCGCCGGCGCCGGCCGAGCCCGCCGCCCCAGCCTTCGACCGCAGCGGGCTCGACACCACGTGCGCGCCCTGCCGCGACTTCTTCCAGTTCGCGAACGGCGGCTGGCTCGCCCGCACCGACATCCCGGCGGCGTTCCCGAGCTGGGGCAGCTTCAACGAGCTCCAGACGAAGAACCTCGACGTGCTGCACGCGGCGCTCGACGAGGCGGCCCGCGACGCAGAGGCGGCGCCGGGCGGCGATCGCGCCAAGCTCGGGCGCTTCTACGCGAGCTGCATGGACTCGACCGGCGCCGACGCGGCCGGCGCCGCGGTACTCGCGCCCGAGCTTGAGCGCATCGCCCGCATCGGCTCGGTGGCCGATCTCGAGGCCGCGGTGGCGCACTTGCACCGCCTCGGGGTCGGAGCGCTGTTCCAATTCCGCGCCGAGCCCGATGCCAAGCACTCCGCGGAGGTGATCGCCACCGTGGCTCAGGGCGGGCTGGGCCTCCCGGATCGCGACTACTACACCAAGACCGACAGCGCGGCGGAGCGGCTCAAACGCGAGTACGTGGCGCACGTGGCGCGGACGCTCGCGCTCCTCGGCGCGCCCGCCGCCCAGGCGGAGAGCGCTGCCGGCCGGGTGATGGCGATCGAGGCGGCCCTCGCCCGGGCCTCCATGACGCGGGTGGAGCGGCGCGACCCGAATGCGATCTATCACAAGCTCGCGACGCCCGAGCTCGAAGCCCTCGCGCCGGCCTTCCGCTGGCCCGACTACTTCCGGGAAACGGGCGCGCCCGCGGTGGCGGCGCTGAACGTCGAGCAGCCGGCGTTCTTCCGGGCGCTCGACACGTTGCTCGCGCGCACGCCACTCGACGATTGGCGCTGGTATCTGCGCTGGCACCTGGCCGCGGAAGCGTCGCCGTGGCTCGGCCGCCCGTTCGCCGACGAGGCGTTCCGCTTCCAGCAGCTCCTCACCGGCGTCCGGGAGCAGCAGCCGCGCTGGCGGCGCTGCGTCCAGGCGGCCGACCGCCTGCTCGGCGACGCGACCGGCCGGGCGTACGTGGAGCGCGCGTTCAGTCCCGCGGCCAAGGCGCGCGCCCTCGAGATGGTGCACAACCTCGAGGCGGTGATGCGCGACCGCCTGCACGGGCTCGAATGGATGAGCGAGGCGACGCGGGCGCAGGCGCTCGCCAAGCTCGAGGCGTACGCGAACAAGATCGGCTATCCCGACCGCTGGCGCGACTACGCCGGGCTCGAGGTCGAGCGCGGGCCGTTCTGGCCCAACCTGGCGCGGGCGGTGGCGTTCCAGCGGGCGCGGGAACTCGCCAAGATCGGGCGGCCCGTGGATCGCGGCGAGTGGCGCATGACCCCGCCCACCGTGAACGCCTACTACAACCCGCGGATGAACGAGATCGTGTTCCCGGCGGGCATCCTGCAACCCCCGTTCTTCAACCCCGCGGCCGACGACGCGATCAACTACGGCGGGATGGGGGCGGTGATCGGCCACGAGCTGACGCACGGCTTCGACGATCAAGGCCGCCAGTACGACGCGCAGGGCAACCTGCGCGACTGGTGGACCGCCGACGACGCGGCGCGCTTCCGGGCGCAGGCCCAGCTCGTGGTGGACCAGTTCGCGGGCTACGTCGCCGTGGACACGCTGCGCGTCAACGGCCGCCTGACGCTCGGGGAAAATCTCGCCGACCTGAACGGGCTGCGGATCGCCTACGCGGCGCTCCAGCGCGCGCTCGCGGGCAAGCCGCGGCCGCCGCTCATCGACGGGTTCACCCCGGAGCAGCGGTTCTTCCTCGGCTGGGCGCAGGTGTGGCGCCAGAAGACGCGGGACGACTACGCGCGGCTGCTCGTGACGGTGGATCCGCACTCGCCGGCGCGGTGGCGCGTGAACGGGCCGCTCGCCAACATGCCGGAGTTCGCGCGCGCGTTCGGCTGCCGGGCGGGCGATCCGATGGTGCGTCCCGACTCGCTGCGGCCGCGGATGTGGTGAGGCGCCGGGCGCGATGAGCCGGGTGGCGGGGAAGCTGGTGCTCGTCACCGGCGCGAGTTCGGGGATCGGCGCGGCGTGCGCGCGCCGCCTCGCGGCCGAGGGGGCGCACCTCGCCCTGTGGGCGCGGCGCGCCGAGCGGCTCGAGCGGCTCGCCGCCGAGCTCGCGCAGGCGCACGGCGTCACGGTGCGGCGCGCCACGGTGGACGTGCGCGACCGCGGGGCGGTGAACCGCGCGGCCGCCGAGCTGGTGGCCGCGGGGGCGGTGCCGGACGTGCTCATCAACAACGCCGGGCTCGCGAGCGGCCTCGCCAAGCTCCACGAGGGCGACCCCGAGGACTGGGACCGCATGATCGACACCAATCTCAAGGGGCTGCTCAACGTGACCCGCGCCCTCTTGCCGCACATGGTGGCGCGGCGCCGCGGGCACGTGGTGAACATCGGCTCCACCGCCGGCCACCAGACCTACCCGATGGGGAACGTGTACAACGCCACCAAGTTCGGCGTCCGCGCCCTCACCGAGGCGATGAACCTCGACTTGGCCGGCACGCCCCTCCGGGTGTCGGCGGTGGACCCCGGGTTCGTCGAGACCGAGTTCTCCGAGGTGCGCTTCCACGGCGACACGGAGCGCGCCAAGGCGGTGTATCGGGGGTTCCGGCCCCTTACGGCCGACGATGTCGCCGATGTGGTCGCCTACGTCGTGAATCTCCCCGAGCACGTGAACATCCTCGACGTGATCGTCGTGCCCACGGCGCAGCGCAACGTGTACGTGGTGGACCGGGAGGGCGGGGGGATGTGAGCGGGAGCCGCTGCGGCGCGGCGGCCGCGGCCCTCGCCGCGGCCCTCGCCGCCTTCGCGGGCTGCGACACGGGGACGGGCGCCGCGCCGCCGCCCGCATCGGACCTGCGGGTGCTGCACGCCATCTTCGGCGGCCCGCCGCTCGACGTGTTCGTGGACGGCAGGAGCGTGGCGACGAATCTGGGCTATGGCGACCTGACGCGGCCCATCCCCCTCGCCCCCGCCCCCCACGACCTCCTGGTCGCGAACGCCGGATGCGACACCTGTCGCACCGTGCTGCAGGTGTTCACCCCGGCGAGCGGGACGAACTACGCCGCCGTCGTGGTGGACTCGGCGGGGATCATCGACCCGGTGCTCGTGGCGGACCTCGGCGCCGCGGTGCCGCCGGATCGGGCGATGCTGCGGCTCGCCGACTTCGCCGCGGCGGCGCCCGCCGTCGACGCCTATCGCACCCAGCCCGACAGCGCGGGGCCGCTGCTCGCGGCCCGCGCGCTGGGGTTCCGCGCCGTGACCGGCTACTTCGCGGGCGCGCCCGGCGACTGGACGGTGGTCGTCTCGCACGCCGGCGCGCGCGACACGCTGCTCGCCACCGGCCCCGTCGCGCTCGCGGGGGGCGAGGCCCGGACGGTGGTGCTCCTCGACTCGGCGGGCGGGCGCCTCACCTGGCGGCTCGTGCCCGATCGGCCGTGAGGGCCGCGGCGAAGCGCCGTACGATGTCGCCCGCGGGCTCGATGCTATGGATGCCGGCGACGCTCTTGCCCGCCTGCCAGTAGTCGCGCGACGACAGGCCCGCAAGGTGGCTGCGCTTGAGCCGCCGGGCCGAGCGGATCGCGTAGAGCGTGCGCATGAGGTGTTTGGTGCGGCGGTGGCGCAACAGCCAGCGGGCGACGGGCCCGGCGCGGGTGCCGACGCGCTCCACGTAGGGCGTGCGGATCACGGCCAGGGGGACGCCGGTGACGCGCTCGGTGAGGACGATGTCGTCCTCGTGCGCGGCGACGATGGCGCGCTTGTAGTCGGGGTGGGCGCTGCACTCGCGGGTGGCGATGAACCGGGTGCCGAGCTGCGCGCCCGCATAGCCCAGGCGGAGCGCCGCGACGAACGCCCGCTCGTCGCCGATCCCGCCGGCGCACACGAGGGGCACGCCCAGGTCGCCCAGCTCGTCCCTCAGCGCGGCGGCGCTCTTGGGCCCCGCGTGCCCGCCGGCGCGGTCGTTCACCGCGATCAGCCCGTGCACCCCCGCCTCGAGCGCCTTGAGCGCCCACTTGCGCTCGGTCACGTCGTGGTACACCACGCCGCCCACCGCGGCCACCCGCTCCACCACCCAGCGCGGCTTGCCGAGCGAGGTGACGAAGAACCGCACCCCTTCCTCGAGCGCGATGTCCACCCAGCGCCGCATGCGCTCGAGATAGAGCTTTGAGGACTGCTCGATCAGTACGTTCATGCCGATCGGCTTGGCGGTGAGGCGGCGGATGTAGCGCAGCCCCTGGCGCAGCTCGCGGCCGTGCACGTACACCAGGGCGAGCGGTTGCACGATACCGATGGCGCCCGCCTCCGACACGGCGGCCACGAGCTCGGGGTTCGAGCAGGGGTACATGGCGCCGCCGACGAGCGGCACCGCGATCCCCGCGTCGCGGGTGAGGGGAGTGGCGAGCGCGGTCACGGCCGCGGCACGGGGCCGAGCCGCCAGCGCACCGTGGCCCGGGCGACCGAGAGCGCCGTGGTGAGCGCGAGCCCGCTCGCCACCTCCGCCAGGTTGGCGAGCGCCACGGCGTGGACCGAGCCGAGATGGTTGCGCACCCGCCGCCGGTCGGCCATCGCCACGCGGGCGTGGCCGGGCTCGAGCGCCACCACGCGCGGTCCGATCGTGCCGGTGTACGGCACGAGCCGGCCCAGGAGCCGGGCGAACAGCCACCGGCCGCCGGGGAGCGGGGCGAGCCGCCGCCACCACCGCAGCAGCCGCGCCCCCGCGGATCCCGGACCCTGCGCACGGGTCGCCATGGGCGGGAATCTTAGCGGGCCGCGGGCCGGAACATCACCCCTCGGCCGCGCGTTCGAGCAGCGGACCGTTTGCCAGGGAGGGAGTTCACCGATGGAACAGCGCGCACTGGGACGCCAGGGGCTGGTGGTGTCGGCGATCGGCCTCGGCTGCATGGGGATGTCGGAGTTCTACGCCGGGCGCGACGACCGGGAGTCCATCGCGACCATCCATCGCGCCCTGGAGCTCGGCATCACCTTCCTCGACACGGCCGACATGTACGGGCCGTTCACCAACGAGGAGCTCGTCGGCCGCGCGATCGCGGGCCGGCGCGGCGAGGTGGTGCTCGCCACCAAGTTCGGCAACGTGCGGGGGCCCGACGGCAGCTTCCTGGGCGTGAACGGCCGGCCCGAATACGTCCGGGCGGCGTGCGACGCGTCCCTCAAGCGCCTCGGCGTGGACTACATCGATCTCTACTACCAGCATCGCGTGGACCCGAGCGTGCCCATCGAGGAGACGGTGGGGGCGATGGCGGACCTCGTCCGCCAGGGGAAAGTCCGCTACCTCGGCCTCTCCGAAGCCGCGCCGGCCACCATCCGGCGCGCCCACGCCGTGCACCCCATCACGGCGCTCCAGACCGAGTACTCCCTGTGGAGCCGCGACCCCGAGGACGCGATCCTGCCCACCTGCCGCGAGTTGGGCATCGGGTTCGTCGCCTACAGCCCCCTCGGGCGGGGCTTCCTGACGGGGCGGTTCCGGCGGTTCGAAGACCTGCCGCCCGACGACTACCGCCGCCATCACCCCCGCTTCCAGGGCGAGAACTTCCAAAAGAACCTGGACCTGGTGCGCAAGCTCGAGGAGATCGCCCGGGAAAAGGGTTGCACCCCGGCGCAGCTGGCGCTCGCCTGGGTGCTGGCCCGCGGCTCCGACATCGTGCCCATTCCGGGCACCAAGCGGCGCGAGCGCCTGGAAGAGAACGCGCGGGCGGTGGACATCCGCCTCACGCCGGACGACCTCGCCCGGCTCGACGCCGTGGCCCCGAAGGGCGTCGCGGCCGGGGAGCGCTACCCGCCCGCCGCCATGGCCCGCGTGAACCTGTAACCGGGCCGGCGGGGCGTGTAGCTTTCAGGCCCATGGCCGCCCACCGCTATCCCGCCAGCCACGTCCTGTACCGCCGGCTCACCCGCGCCTACCCGCGCATCGTGCGGGGGGAGGGGTGCTGGCTCGTGGACGAGGACGGCCGGCGCTATCTCGACGCCTGCGGCGGCGCCTTCGCCGCGAACCTGGGCCACTCGGTCCCCGAGATCGCCGCGGCGCTCGCCACCCAGGCCCGCGCCTTCGGGTACCTGTCGGGAACGGCGTTCACCCACGGGCCCGCCGAGGAGCTGGCCGCCGAGCTCGCGGCCACGCTCCCCGGCGACCTCGACAAGCTGTATTTCCTGTCGTCGGGCTCCGAGGCGGTGGAGGCGGCGCTCAAGCTCGCCCGCCAGTACTGGGTGGAGCGGGGCTTCCCGGGGAAGCACCGCATCATCGCGCTGGCGCCCGCCTATCACGGCAACACCCTGCTCGCCCTGTCGGTGTCGGCGCGCGAGCACTACAAGACGTGCTTCCGCGAGTGGCTCGTGGACGTGCACCGGATCCCGGCCCCCTACGCCTATCGCTGCCCGTGCGGGGGCGAGGATCCCGGGTGCCCGGCGTGCAGCGGCGCCGCGCTCGAAGACGCCATCCTGGCGCTCGGCGCCGACACGGTCGCGGCGTTCATCGCGGAGCCGGTGGGGGGCTCGTCCACCGGCGCCTCGACGCCGCGCCCGGAGTACTTCCGGCGGGTGCGGGAGATCTGCGACCGCCACCGGGTGCTGTTCATCGCGGACGAGATCCTCGTGGGCGCGGGCCGCACCGGCACCTGGTGGGCGATCGAGCCTTCCGGAACGACGCCCGACCTCCTCACGATGGGCAAGGGCATCTCCGGCGGCTACGCGCCCCTCTCGGCCGTGGCGGTCCCCGAACGGATCGCCGACGTGCTGGCGCGCGGCTCCGGAGGCCTGCTGCACGCGCAGACCTACTCGCACCACCCGCTCACCTGCGCGGCGGGGCTCGCGGCGGTGCGCGTGCTCAAGGAGCGGCGGCTGGTGGAGCACTGCGCCGCGATGGGCGCGCTGTTCCAGGAGCGGCTGGCCGCGCTGCGGGAGCTGCCGCACGTCGGCGACGTGCGCGGGCGCGGGCTGCTCGCGGGGGTCGAGTTCGTGGACGACAAGGCGACGCGGGCGCCGTTCCCCCGCGCGCTGCGCTTCGCGGAAACGTTCACCGAGGCCGCCCAAGACTGCGGGCTCGTGGTGTGGCCGAACGTGGGCCACGCGGACGGGGAGAACGGCGACCTCATGATGCTCGCGCCGCCGTTCATCATCACCGAGTCCGAGATTGACGAGCTCGTGGCGCGGTTCGCGCGGGCGCTCGACCGCGCGCTCGCGGCCGCGCGGCCCGCCGTGGCGGGGCGGGGGCGGGGGGGCGCATGACCGCCGGCGCGGCCGTGCCGGGGAAGATCACCTACACCTCGGCGAACGTGGACTGGGACGAGTTCCACCGCCGGTTCGACGCGGCGCTGGAGCGGGTGCGCGCGGCCCTCGGGCGCGACTACCCCCTGTACGTCGGCGGCGAGGCGCTGCGCTCGGATGCGCCGCCGCTCGTGGACACCTCGCCGATCGACACGAGCCTCGTGCTCGGCCGCTTCGCCGCCGCCACCCCGGCCGAGGTCGCGCGCGCGGTGGCGGCGGCCAAGCGGGCGCAGCGCGACTGGGGGCGCCGGCCGTGGCGCGAGCGCGTGGCGCTCCTCGAGCGCGCGGCGGCGCTCATCCGGGAGCGCAAGTTCACGCTCGCCGCGACGATGAGCCTCGAGGTGGGGAAGAGCCGCCTCGAGGCGATGGGCGACGCCGAGGAGGCGGCGGACCTGGTGGAGTACTACTGCCGCCAGATGGCCGAGGCCGACGGGTTCGTGCGGCCGATGGCGGCGGTGACCCCGGCGGAGCGCAACACCGACGTGCTGCGGCCCTACGGCGTGTTCGCCTGCATCGCGCCGTTCAACTTTCCGCTCGCGCTCTCGACCGGGATGTCGGCGGCGGCGCTCGTGGCGGGCAACGCGGTGGTGTACAAGCCGGCGGAAGAGGCGCCGTGGACCGGGCTGCTCTTGTACGAGGTGTACCGCGACGCGGGGCTCCCTCCCGGCGTGTTCAACTATCTGCCCGGCGCGGGCGAGGTGGCGGGCGAGGCGCTGTGGCGCCACCCCGACGTGGACGGCGTGGTGTTCACCGGGTCGAAGGCGGTAGGGATGCGCATCTACCGCGGGCTCGGCGGCCGCTGGGTGAAGCCGTGCCTCCTCGAGATGGGCGGCAAGAACGCCGCGATCGTCACCGCGTCGGCGGACCTCGACGCCGCGGCGGAGGGGGTCACGCGCTCGGCGTTCGGCCTCCAGAACCAGAAGTGCAGCGCCACGTCGCGGGTGTACGTGGACGCGACGGTGGCGGAGCCGTTCCTCGAGCGCCTGCTCGCGCGGACGCGGGCGCTCGTGATCGGCGACCCGACGGCGCGCGACGTGGCGTTCGGGCCGGTGATCAACGCCGAGGCGGTGGCGCGGTTCGAGCGCGCGGTGGCGCAGGCGCGGCGCGACGGCCGCGTGCTCGTGGGCGGGGAGCGGCTGCAGGGCGGCGTCTTCGACCGCGGGCACTTCGTCGCGCCCACGGTGGCGGAGCTGCCGCTCGCCTCGTCGCTGTTCTTCGAGGAGCTGTTCGTGCCGTTCCTGGCGGTGGGCCGGGTGGCGAGCCTGGACGAGGCGATCGCCGAGACGAACAAGGCCGAGTACGGGCTCACGGCCGGGATCTTCTCGCAGGTGCCCGCGGAGATCGAGCGCTTCTTCGACGAAGTGGAAGCGGGCGTGTGTTACGCGAACAAGCGCACCGGCGCCACGACCGGCGCCTGGCCGGGCGCGCAGCCGTTCACCGGATGGAAAGGCTCGGGCTCGACGGGGAAGGGCGGGTGCGGGCCGTATTATGTCGCGCAGTTCATGCGGGAGCAGAGCCGAACCGTGATCGAGGAGGCACGCCGATGACTACGACCCCCGCCGCCCGGGCGTCCCGGGTGGCGCGCGAGTATCCCCGGATCGTCACGCCGCCGCCCGGCCCCAAGGCGCGGGAGATCGTGGCCCGCCAGGACCGCTGGGCGTCCACGTCGTATCCCAAGGAATACCCGCTGGTGATCGCGCGGGGCGAGGGGGCGATGGTCGAGGACGTGGACGGAAACCGCTACCTCGATTTCATGGCGGGGATCGCCGTGGCCGCGACCGGGCACGGGCATCCGCGGGTGGTGCGGGCGATCCAGGAGGCGGCGGCGCGCTTCCTCCATGTGTGCGGCAGCGATTTCTACTACGAGAGCTTCGCGGCGCTGTGCGAGCGACTGGCCGCGCTCGCCCCGGGCCCGAGCCCCAAGCGGGTGTTCCTCACGAACTCGGGCACCGAAGCGGTCGAGGCCGCCATCAAGCTGGTGCGCCACGCCACGGGCCGGCCGGCCCTGATCGCGTTCACGGGCGCCTTCCACGGCCGCACCATGGGCGGCCTGAGCCTCACCGCCTCCAAGGCGGTACAGCGCGCGGGCTTTGCCCCCTTCCTCCCCGAGGTGTACCACGTCCCCTACGGCGACCGCTACCGCTGTTTGTTCTGCCGCCACGAGCCGGCGTGCACGCTGGCGTGCGTGTCGTCCATCGAGGACGACCTGTTCGCGAAACGGCTCGACCCCCGGAGCGTGGCGGCGATCTTCGTCGAGCCGATCCAGGGCGAGGGCGGCTACATCGTGCCGCCGTCCGGCTACCTGAAGGCGCTGCGCGAGCTGTGCGACCGGCACGGCATCCTGCTCGTGTGCGACGAGGTGCAGAGCGGCATCGGGCGCACGGGCCGGATGTTCGCGTGCGAGTACGAGGGGATCGAGCCCGACGTGCTGCTCGCGGCCAAGGGGCTCGGGAGCGGCATGCCGATCGGCGCGATGATCGCCCGGGAGGCGGTGATGACATGGCCGCGGGGCGCGCACGGCAGCACCTTCGGCGGCAACCCGGTGTGCTGCGCCGCGGCCCTCGCCACGCTCGACGTGGTGGAGCACGAGCTCCTGCCCCGGGTGCCGCGCCTCGGCGAGCGGCTGCTCGCGGGCGCCCGGCGGCTCCAGGAGAAATACGCGGCGATCGGCGACGTGCGCGGCCGGGGGTTGATGGTGGGGATCGAGTTCGTGAAGGACCGCGCCACCCGGGAGCCGGCGCCCGAGCTGCCGCGCCGCCTGGTGGAGCGCGCGTTCGGCCGGGGGCTGCTGCTGCTCGGGGCGGGGCGCAGCGCGCTGCGGCTCGCCCCGCCGCTCGTGGTGGACGAGGACGACGTGGACACCGCGCTGGCCATCATCGACGACTGTCTCCGCGACCTCGGGTGAGCAAGGTGATGACCATGAAGGCGGCGGTGGCCGCCTTCGTGCACGATGGCGACACCGTCGTCATCGAGGGATTCACCCACCTCATCTGTTTCGCCGCGGGCCACGAGATCATCCGCCAGGGGCGGCGCGACCTGACGCTCGCCCGGCTCACGCCGGACCTGATCTACGACCAGATGATCGCCGCGGGGTGCGCCCGCAAGCTCGTGTTCTCGTGGGCGGGGAACCCGGGCGTGGGATCGCTGCACGCCTTCCGCCGGGCGGTCGAGGGGAAGGGCGGCGCGCCGCTCGAGCTCGAGGAGTACTCGCATTTCGGGATGGTCGCCCGGTTCGCGGCGGGCGCGGCCCGGCTGCCGTTCTGGCCGCTCCGCGACTACCAGGGGACCGACCTCCCGCGCGTCAATCCGCGCATCCGGACGGTCACATGCCCCTACACGGGCGAGACCCTCGCCACGGTGCCGGCCCTGAACCCCGACGTGACCATCGTGCACGCCCAGCGCGCCGACGCGGCCGGAAACACCCAGATCTGGGGCCTCGTGGGCGTGCAGAAGGAGGCGGCGTTCGCGTCGCGGCGGGTGATCGTGGTGGTGGAGGAGCTCGTGGACGAGGCGGTGATCCGCGCCGACCCGAACCGCACGGTCATCCCCGGGATGATCGTGGACGCCGTCGTGGTGGAGCCCTGGGGTGCGCACCCGTCCTACGCCCAGGGTTATTACGACCGCGACAACGACTTCTACGTGGCGTGGGAGGCGATCTCGCGCGACCCGGCCCGGCTCGAGCGCTACTTGGACGAGTACGTGCGCGGCGTCCCCGATCGCGCGGCCTACCTGGCAAAGCAGCCGGGGCTCGTGGAGCGGCTGCGCGCCCGGGAGCGCCGCGCGGGGGCGGTGAACTATGGCTTCTGAGCCGCGCTATACCCCGGACGAGATGATGGCCGCGGTCGCGGCGCGGGAGCTGCGCGACGGCGAGGTGGTGTTCGTCGGCATCGGGCTGCCCAACCTCGCGTGCAACCTGGCGCGCGCGACCCACGCGCCCCGCCTGGTGCTCATCTACGAGTCGGGCGCGGTGGGCGCCGCGCCCGAGCGGCTGCCCGTGTCCATCGGCGATCCCGCGCTCGTGACCGGATCGCTCATGGTGTGCGGCATGGCCGATGTGTTCCAGCTGCTGCTCCAGAACGGCCGCATCGAGGTCGGGTTTTTGGGCGGCGCGCAGGTGGACCGCTACGGCAACATCAACACGACGGTCATCGGGTCGTACGACCGGCCCGCGGTGCGGCTGCCGGGCGCGGGCGGCGCGGCCGAGATCGCGATCCATGCGCGGCGCACCCTCGTCGTCGCCAAACTGCATCCGCGCGCGTTTCCCGAGCGCGTGGACTTCGTCACGAGCCCGGGCCACCGCGCCGGCGGGCGGCGCCGCGCCGAGCTGGGGATGCCCGGCGCGGGCCCGGTGAAGGTGATCACCGACCGGGCGGTGCTCGAGGCCGACGCCGAGTCGGGCGAGCTCGTGCTGGCCGCGCTGTACCCGGGCGTGGACCCGGCGGCGGTGCAGGCGGGGGTGGGGTGGCCGCTCGCGCGCCGGCCGCGGCTCGCGGAGGTGGAGCCGCCCACCGCCGCGGAGCTCGGCCTGTTGCGCGAGGTGCTCGACCCCAAGCGGCTGTATCTCCGCGGATGAGGCTCGCCCTCCTGGCGCTCGCGCTCCCGGCCGCGGCCCTCGCCCAGCGCGCCCCGGTGCTCCGCCAGGTGGAGCTGCCGCACGCCTATTACTGGCGCGAGATGTACGTGCCGCAGGCGACGAGCGGGCCGGCCGCGGTCACGTGGTCGCCCGACGGCACGGAGCTGATCTACGCCATGCAGGGCTCGCTGTGGCGCCAGCGGCTCGGCACGGGAGTGGCGGTGCAGCTCACCGCGGGCCCGGGCTACGACCACCAGCCGGACTGGTCGCCCGACGGCCGGTTCGTGGCGTTCGCCCGCTACGCGGACGACGCCGTCGAGCTCCAGCTCCTCGACCTCGCCACGGGCGCCGTGCGGCCGCTTACCGCGACCGGCGCCGTGAACATCGAGCCCCGCTGGTCGCCCGACGGCACGCGGCTCGCGTTCGTGTCGTCGCTGTTCCGCGGGCGCTGGCACGTGTTCACGCTCGCCGTGCGCGACGGCGTACCGGGCGCGCTCACGCGGCTCACCGACGACCACGACTCCCAGCTCCCGCGCTATTACTACAGCCGCTGGGATCATTATCTCTCGCCCGCGTGGTCTCCCGACGGCCGCGAGCTGCTCCTCGTCTCGAATCGCGGGCACGTCCACGGCACCGGCGGCTTCTGGCGGATGCTCGCCACGCCCGGGGCGCCGCTGCGCGAGGTGCACTACGAGGAGACCACCTGGAAGGCGCGCCCCGACTGGGCGCCCGACGGCAAACGGGTGGTGTACAGCTCCTACCTCGGCCGCCCGTGGCACCAGCTGTGGCTGATGACGAGCGAGGGCGGGGACCCCTTCCCGCTCACCTACGGCGACTTCGACGCCACCGCGCCGCGCTGGTCGCCCGACGGCCGGCACATCGCCTACGTCTCGAACGAGGGCGGGAACCCCTCGCTGTGGGTGCTCGACCTGCCCGGCGGCCGCCGCCGCCCCGTCTCCATCAGCGCCCGCCGCTATCTCGGGCCCGTGGGACGGCTGCGGATCGCGGTCACCGACCGGGCCGGCCGGCCGCTCGCGGCGCGGGTGTCGGTGACGGGGCCCGACGACCGCGCCTACGCGCCGGACGACGCCTGGCGCCACGCCGACGAGGCGTTCGATCGCGCGGAGCGGCGGTTCGAGTACGGCTACTTCCACACCCGGGGCACGGCCGACCTCACGGTGCCCGCGGGCCCGGTGCGCATCGAGGTGTGGCACGGCCCCGAGTGGCGCCCGGGCCGGGCGACGGTGACGGTGCCCGCGGGCGGCACGGTGACCCGGCGGGTGGCGCTCGAACGGCTCGCCGATCTCCCCGCGGCGGGGTGGTGGAGCGGCGACCTCCACGTGCACATGAATTACGGCGGCGCCTACCGCAACACCCCGGCGCATCTCGCCTTCCAGGCGCGCGCCGAAGACCTGCACGTGGTGGAAGACCTGGTGGTGAACAAAGAGCAACGCATCCCCGACCTCGCGTATTTCTCCACCCGGCCCGACCCGGTCTCGGACGCGCGGCTGGTCCTCGCGTACGGGCAGGAGTTCCACACGAGCGTCTGGGGGCACGTCGCGTTCCTCGGGCTCCGCGATCACTACCTCTTGCCCGACTACGCGGGCTATCCCAACACCGCCGCCGCGAGTCTCTATCCGGCCAACGCCCAAGTGGCCGAGCTGGCGCACGCGCAGGGCGCGCTCGTGGGCTACGTGCATCCGTTCGACACCGTGCCCGATCCCGCCGACCCCGCGACCCCGCTCACCGCCGAGCTGCCCGCCGATGTGGCGCTCGGCGCGGTGGACTACCTCGAAGTGATGGGGTACAGCGATCACCTCGCCACGTCGGAGGTCTGGTACCGGCTCTTGAACTGCGGCTTCCGCATCCCGGCGGGTGCGGGCACCGACGCGTTTCCCAATTTCGCCTCGCTGCGCGGGCCGCCCGGGCTGGTGCGGGTGTTCGTGCGGGTCGGACCGACGCTCGACCACGGGCGGTTTCTCGCGGCGCTCCAGCGCGGCCGGACGTTCGTGACCAACGCGCCGTTGCTCGAGTTCACGCTCGGCGGCCGCGAGATCGGCGACGAGATCCGCCTGCCGGCGGGCGGCGGGCGGCTCGTGGCGCGCGCGGTGTTGCGCTCGGGCGTGCCGGTGGACCACTGGGAGATCGTCGGGAACGGCCGGGTGGTGGCGGCGCTGCCGCTCGCGGGCGACCGCACCGCGGCGCGCGCCACGGTGACGCTGCCGGTGACCGAAAGCGGCTGGTACCTGGTGCGCGCGTACGGCGACCGCGCCGCGCTCCCGGTGCTCGACCGCTATCCCTTCGCCTCGACGAGCCCGATCTATGTGCGGGTGGGCGATGCGCCGGTCCGCTCCCCGGCCGACGCGGCCTACTTCGTCCGCTGGCTGGATCGCCTGGTCGCGGCGGCGCGGGCCGACACCGCTTGGAACAGCGCGGGCGAGCAGGCGGCGGTGCTGGCGCGCTTCGAGCGGGCGCGCGCGGTGTACGCGGAGCTCGCGCTCAGCGAAACGGGGGCGCGGGGGGCGTCACGATGATGTCCCGGACCGCGGCGCGGTTGGCGGTCGCGCCGTCCGGGCCGGGGAGCGCGACGCTGAGCGCCAGCCGGTAACTCCCGGGCGCGACTCCCGCGAGGTCGAGCGCGAGCGCGCGGGCGGCGACCCCGCTCCGGGCGCGCAGCACTTCGGTCCAGCGCAGTTCCACCGACCGCGGGCCGCCGCCAGCCGGCGCGAGCGTGACCGCGGCGGTCGCGCGCACGGCCTCCGCGGCGGGGTCGAGCCCGGCGATCTCCCAGAACAAGCCCAGCGGCCGCCCCGCGGGCACGCGGAGCGCGGGATAGGCGGCGGGCAGCGCGTCGGCGAGGTCCTGGGGGAGGGAGTCGCCGGGGGCGAACAGCAGGATGTCCGAGAGCGACGGCGGGGCCGGCTCGCGGCGCCCCAGGCCGAAGCGCGCGCGGGCGACGGCCCGCGCCCGGGGCGCCGCGACCTCGAGGCTCAGGAGCAGCGGTGCCCACGGCGCGGTGGCGACGAGGCGGTCGCGGCCCGCGGCCACGGTGTCGTGCTCGGCGACGGCGACGCGCCGGCCGCCGGTGCCGAGCACGAGCGCGGCGTGCACCGCCCGGCCCCACAACAGCGTGTCGGCGCCGGGGGCGAACACGGCTACGACCAGCGCCGAGTCGCCGCGGCGGAACAGCGCCGCCTGGGCGGCGAGGGGGAGGAACCGGGTGGCGTAGGGGGGCGCGTAGCGCTCCCGCGCCGCGTCGGCCGTCGGATCCCAGTCGTCGGGGCGGGCTTCCGCCGGCTCGGCGAGCGCGTGCGGCGCGGGGCCGAATCGAAAGCTCGGCGCGCGTTCGTGCCCCGCGACGATCGCGTCGTGGAGCGCGGTCGCCGGCCGCTCGAACGTCCAGGACACGGCGGGCCCGTAGCGGAGCAGCAGCTCGCGCAGGTCGTCGCCCCAGCGGAGGCCGTAGGCGTTGTCGCCGTCCGCCATGATGCGGGCGAGGGCGGCGCGGGCCAAGTGCTCGGTGCGCCGGTCGTTGGCCGCGCTCGACCACAGCGGCGCGGCGAGCCACCACCACCGTGCGGCGAACGCCGCACGCGCCTCGCAGTCGAGGGCCCGATAGGCGGCCCGCGCCTCGCCCTCGAGCAGCGGCTCGATGTCCGTCCAGCGGCACCGCTCGGCGGGCGGCATGGCCTCGAGCGCGGTATCGAAGCTCGCCGCGGCCGCCGGGAAATCGCCGGCCGCCTGCCGCGCGAGCCCGCGCAGCGCCGCGCACCACCAGCCCGCGGCGCGGCACTGCCGGGCGGCCGCCACCGCCGCGTCCGCGCGGCCGGCATCGAGCAGGTAGCGCACGCGCTGCCCCGCGATCCAGGCATCGCCGGGAAGCCGCGCCGCCGCGTCCGCGAGCTCGGCGAGCAGGCGGACGCGCGCGTCGCGGATCGCCCACGGCTCCTCGGGCGCGGGGTCGGCTCCGGGCTCGTACCAGTAGCAGAACCGCCCGATGCGGGCGTCGCAGCGCGCCCCGGGCGTCCCGCGACCCTCGGGGAGGTTGTCGCGGCGCGTGCGCTCGAACGCCTGCTGCGCCCGCCGGACGGCCCGCAGCACAGCTGCGGAGTCGGCGGCCTGCGCGCTCGCGCGCCCGAGCGCCGCCGCGGCGCACACCGACGCGACGGCGAGCGCCGCGGGCGCGCCCCCGGCTAGGCGAGCACGAGCAGCGAGACGTCGTACAGCGCGTGCGTCCACGCGGTGATCCCGAAGCCGCGCACGAGGTAGAGCCCCGAGAAGAACACCCCGGCCACGAACCGGAACAGGAACGAGTACAGCTGCCAGCGGTCGCCGTAGGGACCGAGGTAGTGGAACGCCGAGAAGACGGCTGCTCCGGCGACCGTGGCGGCGGCGCCCGCCGTCACGGGCCGCCAGCCGAAGAGCGCCCGCGCCGCCGCCGCGAGCGCGCCCACGAGCAGCACGCGGAACAGCAGCTCCTCGTAGATCCCGGCGCCGAGCGACACCATCACCTGCGTCCCCCAGTCGAGCCGGCGCGCGGGCGGCAGCGCGAGCGTCTCGAGCAGCCCGAGGAGCCCGGAGGTGACGTTCGCCACCACGAGCCCGAACACGAGCGCGAGCGCCAGCGATTCGGCGAGCATGCCCGCGAACACCGCGGCGCGCAGCCGGCCGCCGTGGGCGCGAAAGTCGCGCCGCACGATCCACACCCCCGCGCCGATGAGGCACACCATGAACAGCGGCGGGCCCCAGGAGCCAGCCACGGCGGTGAACAGCCCCTGGAGGATGACGTCGGCACCGTTGCGCACCGCGCGCGGGCCGCGGGCCACGAGCAGGGCGAGCGTTTGGTACAGCACGAGCAGCGGCAGCGCGAAGAGCAGGCTGTAGCGCGGGGCGCGGCTCGCCCGCCAGTAGAACCCGGTCGTCATGATCGAGCGCACAAATCTAGGGGGCGGGCGGCTTGCCACGGTAGCACGCGCCGCCAATCCTAGCGCACCCCGTTCCCGACGCCCCAATGCACCGTGCCCCGTCCCCCGCGTCCCCCGCGTCCCCCGCGCTCGTTCTCGGTTGGCTCCTGATGGTTTCCGTCGCGGCCGGCGCGCTGTGCGCCCAGGGGCGCGAGCGCGCCCGCGATCTCGGCATCCCGCTCGAGGGCACTCCCGGCCCTCGCGACGCCATCACCGATGTGGCGGGGGTCACGGTCGGCCACCGCACGCTGATCGCGGGGAGCGGCAGGCTGGTGGTGGGCGCGGGACCGGTGCGCACCGGGGTGACCGCCGTCTTTCCGCGCGGCCGGGACTCCGACGACCCCGTGTTCGCCGGCTGGTTCGCCATGAACGGCAACGGCGAGATGACGGGCACCGCCTGGGTGGAGGAATCCGGGCTCCTGTGGGGGCCGGTGATGATCACCAACACGCACTCGGTGGGCGTGGTGCGCGATGCGGTGATCGAGTGGTACGTGCGCCGCGGCCGCATGCACCGCGACGAGTGGTCGCTCCCGGTGGTGGCCGAAACCTGGGACGGCGGGCTGAACGACATCAACGGCTTCCACGTGACCAAACACGACGCCTGGGCGGCGATGGACTCGGCACGCGGCGGCCCGGTGCCCGAGGGCAACGTGGGCGGGGGCACGGGCATGGTGTGCCACCAGTTCAAGGGCGGGATCGGCACCGCGTCGCGGGGGCTCGGGCCGCACGACGGCGGCTACACCGTGGGCGTACTGGTCCAGTGCAACTACGGGCGCCGGGACCTGCTCCGCATCGCCGGCGCGCCCGTGGGACGGGAGATCCCGGACCTGTTGCCGTGCCGCGCGCCCTGTCCCGCCACGGGCGCCGGGAGCGGAGAGGCGGGGGCGGCGGCCGTTTCGCCCATTCCCCCCGACCGAGGGTCCATCATCGTCGTGGTCGCGACCGACGCCCCGCTCCTGCCGCACCAGTTGAAGCGGGTGGCGCGCCGGGCGGCGCTCGGCGTGGGCCGGATGGGCGGGGTGGCGGCCAACTCCTCGGGCGACATCTTCATCGCGTTTTCCACCGCCAACCCGGGGGCGGGACGGGATTCGGGGCTCGTGTCGCTCCGGATGCTGCCCGACGAGCGCCTCACGCCGCTCTTCGAGGCGACGGTCCAGGCCACCGAGGAGGCGATCATCAACGCGCTGCTCGCGGCCGAGACGATGACCGGCGCGGACGATGTGACCGTGTACGCCCTCCCGCACGCGCGGTTGCGCGAGGTGCTCCGCAAGTACCGCCGGCTCGGGCCCGGATGAGCCGCCGCTCGCCCCTGCCCCGGCTCCGCGCGGCGGACCTGCGGGTGCGCCCGCTCGCCCGCGCCGAGACGATCCCGGCCGCCTGGTACACCGACCCGCGCTTCCACGCGCTCGACCGGGAAGCGGTGTTCGCGGCCACCTGGCAGCACGTGGCCGACGTGCAGCAGCTCGCGCGCCCCGGCGACCACGTGGTGGCCGACGTGGCCGACGAGCCGATCATCGTCGTGCGCGGCCGGGACGGGGCGCTGCGCGCTTTCTACAACGTGTGCCGGCACCGCGGCGGCCCCCTCGCTCTGAAAGACGGCCGGGCCGACATGCTGATTTGCAAGTACCACGGGTGGACCTACCGGCTGGACGGGCAACTGCGCGGCGTGCCGCATTTCAACCGGGTGGAGCTGTTCGACAAGAAAGACTACGGCCTCACCCCGGTCCACGTCGCCGAGTGGGAGGGGCTCGTGTTCGTCTGCCTCGCCAAGCGCCCGCCGTCGCTCGCGGCGCAGCTCGCCGGCATCCGCGAGCGGATCGCCCCCACGCGGCTCGGCGCGCTGCGGTTCGCGCGGCGCGTGGACTACGAGGTCGCGGCCAATTGGAAGGTGTACGTGGACAACTACCTCGAGGGCTACCACGTCCCCTACGTCCACCCGGAGCTCTTCGCCCTCTACGACTACGAGCACTACGTCACCGAGCTGCACGGCGGGTACTCCGTGCAAGTGGGCCCCCTCACCGGCGACCGCAACGTGTACACGGCGGGCGGGGGCGCGGCGCTCTACTATTTCGTGTTTCCCAACTTGATGCTCAACGTGGTGCCGGGGCGGCTCCAATCGAACGTGGTGATCCCCGTCGCCCCCGACCGCTGCCGGGTGATCTTCCGGTACTACTACGACGACGTGGACTCGGCGGCGGCGCAGGCGCGCATCGAGGCCGACGTGGCCTTCTCGGACACGGTGCAGCGCGAGGACGCCGAGATCTGCGCGCGCGTGCAGCGCGGGCTCGCCTCGCGCGCCTACGAGCGGGGCCGGTTCTCAGTGCGCTTCGAGGCCGGCGTGCATCACTTCCAGAGTCTCCTGAAACGCGCCTACCGCCGCCGGCGGCGCCGTGGCTGAGCTCCGCCGCCAGCTCGGGCTCCTCGACTCGACGATGATCAACGTCGGGACGATGATCGCCTCGGCGATCTTCATCGTCCCGAGCGCCATCGCGCTGGAGCTGCGCGCCTCCGTCCCGACCATTCTGGTGTGGGTCGCGGGCGGGGCGGTGTCGCTGCTCGGCGCCCTGTCGGTGGCCGAGCTGGGCGCCGCGATGCCGCGCGCGGGCGGGCTGTACGTGTACCTCACGCGGGCGTACGGGCCCGTGTGGGGCTACCTCTACGGCTGGAGCGCGGGGGTGGTGATCAACCCCGCCTCGATCGCCGCCATCGCCGTCGGGTTCGCCACCTATGTCGGGTTCTTCGCGCCGCTCTCGGCGGCGGGGATCAAGCTCGTCGCGGTGGCGTCCATCGCGGCGCTCACCGTCCTCAACTGCCTCGGCGTGCGCTTGGGCGCGGTCACGCAGAACGTGCTCACCTTCCTCAAGATCGGGTTGGTCGTGGCCCTGATCGCGATCGGCTTCGGGCTGCCCGGGGGCGGCGTGGCGAACCTCGCGCCTCTCTGGCCCGAGGCGCCGCTCGGCCGCCTGCTCGGGCCCTTTGGGGTCGCGCTGGTCGCGGCGCTGTGGGCCTACGACGGGTGGATCGAGATCACCTACGTGGGCGGCGAGGTCCGCGACCCCGGACGGATCCTCCCCCGCGCCATCGTGCTCTCCACGGCGATCGTGATCGCCCTCTACTGCCTCGTCACCGCGTCGTTCGCCTACGTGCTCTCGCCCGCGAAGATGGCGGCCTCGTCGCTCGTCGCGTCGGACGCGGCCCAGGTGACGCTGGGCCGCTCGGGCGCCGCGCTTGCCGCCGTGGCGATCCTCGTGGCCACGCTCGGCTCGAACAACGGGATCGTGCTCACCGCGGCCCGCATTCCCTACGCCATGGCGCGGGACGGCGTCCTCCCCCGCTGGCTCGCCGGTGTGCACCCGCGGTTTCTCACGCCCGTCCCCTCGCTGCTCGTGCAGGGGGTCGTCGCCGCCGCGCTCACGTGGATCTCGACCGACCCGTCGTGGCAGGGCACCTACAACCGGCTGTTCACGTACGTGGTGCTGGCGGAGTTCGTCTTCTATGCGATGGCGTGCGGGGCGGTGCTGCGCCTGCGGCACACCGCGCCCGCGCTCGAACGCCCCTATCGCGCCTGGGGCTATCCCGTGACGCCCCTCGTGTTCATCGCGTTCGCGCTGTTCCTCGTGGGCAACACCGCCCGCGAGCAGCCGGGCGACACGGCGATGAGCGCCGGGCTGATCCTCGCGGGCCTGCCGCTCTACTGGTGGTGGCGGCGGCGCGCGGCGCGCGCGGCCGAGGAGGCCCGCGCGGCGGGGGACGCGCCGCTTCCAGGGTCGGCGTGACGGCGGGTGCGGGCGCGCGCTACTCGTCGTCGTCGCTGCCGGGTTGTGCGAGCTGCTCGAGCGTGCGGCGCACCTGGCGGGCGGTGTCGGGGTACTTGAGCCGGCCGGCGACGGCTTGGAGCCGCGGGATGCCGAGCTGACGGGGCAGGGTATAGCGGAACGCCTCGACCACCCAGCGCCGCACGTAGCGGCGGTCGTCGTCGAGGTGGGCGGCAAGCCGGTCGAGCGCGCGGGCGCTGCCGCGCGCCGCCAGGGCCGCGAGGACGTGCGCGGGCCAGCGGCCGCTGCCGAGCCGCGCCTCGAGCGCCGGGATGGCGGTCGTGTCGCCCGCCTCGGCGATGAGGTGGTAGGCCGCCCCGGCGATCACGTCCTCGTAGGACGGCGTGGCGAGGCCCCAGGCGATGGCGCTGTCGCGGGCGCTCGAGTCGGCGTGCGCGAGCGCCGTGAGCGCGGCGGCGCGCACGGCGTAGCTCGAGTCGCGCCGGAAGGCGGCGCGCGCCAGCTCGGCCGCGCGAACGCCGCCCAGCTCGCCGAGCGCGGCGATCGCCGCCCGGCGCACCGCCGCCGACGTGTCGGCGAGCGCCGCCTCGAGCGGCGCCGCGGCGAGCGCCGCCGGGAAGCGGCTCAGCGTCTCCGCCGCCTGCGCCCGGGTCAGGAAGTAGTCGGCGCCGGTGGCGGCCCAGGCGAGCGCCGCGGCGGCGGCCGTGTCCGCCGGCCGCGCGCCGAGCTGCGCGATCACCCACGCCCGGTTCCAGAGGTCCGGGTCGCGCCGCAGCTGGGTGGCGAGCCACGCGGTCGGCTGCGGGAAATCGAGCTCCTTGAGGATCGCGTTGCCGTCGTCGAACACCACCATCGTCGGCGGGCCCGGCAGGTCGGGCACCGCGATCACCTGCTCCCGCGCCGCGAGCAGGACGCGCCGCACCACGTCGCCGGTCGCGGTCCCCACCCGGATCGTCACCGGCATCCGGAACACCGCGGGCGTGCCGTAGCGCGGATGGGCGCTGTCAGGGAGAATGCTGTCCGGTTTGGCGCTGTCGCCCTGCGTCTGGCGCACCGTGAGGGCGAGCCGGCGGGCGGCGGTGTCGTACGCGGCGCGCACCGCGAACTGCGGGTGCCCCGCCTGGTACATCCACTCCTCCCAGAACCAGTCGAGGTTCTCCCCCGTGGCCTCGAGCACCGCCTGGCGGAGATCGTCGGTCGTGGCCGTGCCGAAGGCGTGCCGCACGAGATAGGTGTGGATGGAGCGCCAGAAGCGCTCCGGGCCCAAATAGCGGAGCAGCATCCGCAGCACCAGGGCGCCCTTCGGGTACACGTTGTTCGAGCCGAGCGCCGCGAGCGGCATGGGGCGCCGCCGGTCGATCTCGAGATACTGGCGGTACTCGTCGAGATAGTAGTCGTCCGCGGCGTGGGGCCCGAGCGTCGCCCCCCAGTACTGCCCCGGGAGGAACTCGGCGAAGCCCTCGTTGAGCCACATGTTCGCCCAGTTCGCGGTCGTGACGTAGTCTCCGAACCACTGGTGGGCGAGCTCGTGCGGGATCAGGATCCAATCGTACCAGGGGCGATCGAGATACGCCCGCGCGTCGGGCAGGCCGTCAATGAGCGTAGTGGCGCTCACGTTCTCCATGCCGCCGAAGAAGTCGGCGACCGTGGTCTGGGCGTACTTGGGCCACGGAAAGGGCACGCCCGTGAGCCGCGAGTACACGGCGATCATGTCGGGGGTGCGCGCGAACAGGCGCCGCGCGCGGCTCGAGTCCTCGCGGTACACGTAGTAGTCCACCGGAAGGCCGCGCCACGTGTCGCGCAGGCGCACGAGCGGCGCGATCACGAGCGACACGAGGTAGGTCGAGGCGGGCTGCTCCTCGCGCCAGGCGACCGTGCGGGTGCCGTCGCGGTTGATCCGGTCGGTCACGAGGCGCCCGTTCGAGACGACGGTGTACTCCCGCGGCACCGTGGCGACCAGCTCCCAGGTCATCTTGTCGTTCGGGAAGTCGTAGGTCGGAAACCACAGGTGGTTGTCATGCTCCTCCCCCTGGCTCCAGATCTGCTGCGGGCGGTGGTCCCGGCCTTCGGGCGTGATGAAGGTGAGCCCGCGGCCGTTCTCGATGCGCGCGTGATAGGCGATGGTGAAGCGCAGCGTGTCGCCGAACCCGATCGGCCCGGCGGGGAACACCACCAAGGTGTCGCCGTGCGCCGCGGTGCGGAGCGCCGCCCCTGCGGCGTCGCGCACCGCCGTGATCGTGAGCAGGCGGCCAGCGTCGAGGACCACCGAGTCGAGCCCGGGACGCAGGGCGACGAGCGCGGTCGTCACGCGGCCGTCGAAGGAGGTCGAGTCCCAGTCGAAGTTCCGCACCTCGATGCGCTGGTGGACGAGGTCGTAGTCGTGCGAGCGGGTGTAGGCGTCGTTCGCCACGCGCTCGGCGTTGGACTGCGCGACCGCCCCGCCCGGCGCGGCAAGCAGGGCGAGGAGGGGGAACAGGGTGCGGGCGGCGCCCCCGTGTGGGCCGCGCTGGTCGAAAAAAAGGAGCATGCGCATGGCGCGTAATTTACCCGGGATCGGGCGGGCGGCGCCCGGCGCGTCCCTGGACGGGCGGCCCCGGCCGGTGCACAATGAGGCGTCCGCCGCCCGTTCTCTCCCAGCCAAGGAGGCATTCCCGATGAAAGCGATCCTCGCCGCGACGCTCCTGGTCGCGTGCGCCGCGCCCGTGGCCGGCGCGCAGGCCGGCGACCCGGTGGCATCCGCGTTCCGCGACATGACCGCGCGACTCGGCAAGAACCTCGTCGCCGCCGCCGAGGAGATGCCGGCCGACAAATACGGCTACAAGCCGACGCCGCCCCAGATGACCTTCGGCGACGTGGTCGCCCACCTGGTGGAGGGCAACGACTACCTGTGCGGCGCCATCGGCGGCGCCAAGGCGCCCGACCGCGGCAAGCTCGGCGGCGCCGATTCCAAGGAGAAACTGGTGGCGAGCCTCCGGGCCTCGTTCGAGTTCTGTGACCAGGCCGCGGCCCGGCTCGCCGACCGCCAGCTCGGCGACAGCGTGCCGTTCTTCGGCGGGCGCAAGGTGACCCGTGCCGCCGCCGTGCTCATCACCGTGGGCGACTGGGAAGACCACTACAGTCAGATGGCCATCTATTTGCGGCTGAACGGCCACCTGCCGCCCACCGCCAGGCGCCGCGCCTCCTAGCGCCGGGCGTCGCGCAGCATCTCGCGCGCGGCGTTGTAGCCGCACGCCCCCATCACCCCGCCCCCCGGGTGCGTCGCTGCCCCGCACAGATACAGCCCCCGAATGGGCGTGCGGTAGTCGGCGTACCCGGGGACGGGGCGCAGGAAGAAGAGCTGCGACAGGGTCATCGCGCCCTGGAAGATGTTGCCGCCGGTGAGCCCGAAGCGGCGCTCCAGGTCCACGGGCGAGAGCACCTGCCGGGCGATCACGGCGCGCCGGAAGTTGGGCGCGTACTCGGCGAGCAGGTCGAAGCAGCGGTCGGCGAAGCGGTCTTTCTCGCGGTCCCAGTCGCCAGCCCGCAGCCGGTAGGGCGCGTACTGGACGAAAAACGACATCACGTGCTTGCCGGGCGGCGCCACCGTGGGGTCCACCACCGAGGGGATGGTGCACTCGAGCACGGGATCGGCCGAGGGCCGGCCGTACTTGGCGTCGTCGTAGGCGCGCTCCATGTAGTCGAGCGTGGGCGCGATGTGGATGGTGCCGCGCAGGTGCGCGTCGGGCGGCAGGCCGCTGCCGCGCACCGCCGGGAACTCGGGAAGCTCGGCGAGCGCGACGTTGATCTTGAACGACGCGCTCGAGTAGTCAATGGCGCGCACCGCCGCCACGAACTCGGGCGGCAGCGCGCGCTCGCCCACGAGTCCCAGGAACGTCACGTGCGCGTCGGCGTTCGAGGCCACCTGCCGGGCGCGGAACTCGGTGCCGTCGGCGAGGGCCACCCCGGTCACGCGGCCGTCGCGCGTGAGGATGCTCGTGACGGGGCTGTTGACGCGGATCTCCGCCCCGTGCGCCTGCGCGGCGCGGGCGAGCGCCTGCGTGATCCCGCCCATCCCGCCCCGCACGTACCCCCACATCCCCCGCACCCCGTTGCACTCGCCCATGACGTGGTGAAACAGCACATACGCCGTTCCCGGCATCGACGGCGACGCCATGGCGCCGATGATCGCGTCGGTGGCGAGGGCGATCTTGAGCTCCTCCGACTCGAACCAGCGGTCGAGGATCGGCCGCGCGGCCCCCGTGAGGATCTCGAGCGCCCGGGGCCCGTCGGGACCCAGCTTGAGGAAGCGCCACCCGAGCTGCGCCAGCGCCGCGAGGTCGCGCGGCCGCCACGACCACGGGTTGGGCGGGGTGCGGAGCAGCGTGGGCTCGATGAACGCCGCCACGCGCTCGAGCATCGCTTCGTAGCGGGGCAGGGCCTCGGCGTCCCGCGGGGAGAACTTGGCCACCTGCGAGGCGGTCAGCGCCTTGTCGGGGCCCAGGAGCAGAAAGCGGCCGTCGGGGAACGGCGTGAACGACGATGGGTTGCGGGGCAGGAGCTCGAAGCCGTAGCGCGCGAGCTCCAAGTCGCGGATGATCTCCGGCCGGAGCAGGCTGTTCACGTAGGCGGCGGTGGACACCTTGAACCCGGGCCACAGCTCTTCGGTGACGCAGGCGCCGCCCACCACCTCCCGGCGCTCCAGCACCAGCACGCGGCGCCCGGCGCGGGCGAGGTACGCCGCGGTGACGAGGCCGTTGTGGCCGGCCCCCACGATGATCGCGTCGTAATCGGCGCGCATGGCGGTCCCTTCTCGGCGCAATGAGAGGCCAGTAAGTTACAAGGGACGCGCCCGCCGCGGCGCGCCGGGGAGCGACGCGTGACCGGGGCCCCGATCAAGTTCGCGCGGGTAGTGGCGATCGCGTGCTGCGCCGCGCGACCGTTCGCCGCCGGAGCGTGCGCCGCCCGGTCGGCGCCGTCCGCCTCCGCCGCGGCGCCGGTGCCCGCCACCCCCGCCGCCCCCATCCCGCTCCATGTGGCCAACGCCAACTTCGCCGACGTGCGCGTGTACCTGGTGCGCGGCGGGATGTGGTTCCGGCTGGGGCTCGTGACCTCGAACAACACGGCGGAGTTCACGATCCCGGCCGAGTTCACGGGCCCGACCGGGGGCGTGCTGCTCGTCGCGATCCCCGTGGCGGGCCCCCGCGCCTGGGTGGAGGCGCTGCCCACCGTCCTCCCCGGCGACGAGCTGGAGCTCGTGATCGAGGCGTTTCTCCAGTACACCCACGTGGTGGTGCGCTAGGGCGGTCGCTCGCGACGGAAGCCCTCAGGGTTTCTCTTCGCGCACGAATTTCCCGGTCTCCACTTCGAAAACGCGCACCCGCACCACCACGCCGGCGCGCGCGCGGTCCACCTCGCGCACGTACACGAGCTTGCGGTCGGCGGTGGGCCGGTACACGATCCAGCTTCCGGCGGGCGCGGCGCCCGCGATCCCCTCGCAGGGCCGTGAGCGCGGCCGCGGCTGCCGGCCGGGCGGCACGCCCGGGATCCACACCCGGCACTCGCCGGGCTGGGGAAGGTGGCCGGGCGGGATGCCGAGCGTGACGGCGGTGCTCGGGCCGGGCGCCGGCCGCTCGACCACCACGGTGCGGCTGCACGCTGCGCCGAGAGCGAGGCTGCAGGCGGCGACGACGGCGGAAACGGGTCGCATGAGGTCCTCCCGGACCGGGCGGGGGCGGTCACAAGATGTGAAACGGAGTGCCGGGGGGCAACTTGCCGGGGGCCGGGGCCGCGCCTATCGTTGTCCGCGTATGCCCCGGTGCACGCGCCGCTCGTTTCTTGCCTCGGCGGGCCTCGCGCTGTGGGCGCTCGTCCTGCGGCGCCCGGCGGCCCTCGCCGCCCGCCCCGCGGAGGCGCGGCGCGACATCCCCTGGAAGGTGCAGCAGGTGCTGAAGCAGCTGTTCGGCGACCGGCCGATCGGCGAGGGGCACGTGCAGCTCGACGTCCCCACGGTGGCGGCCGACGGGCGGGTGGTGCCGGTGATGATCGAGTCCGATCTCCCCATGACGCCGGAGCGCTACGTCAAGGCGATCCACCTGCTCGTGGACAACAACCCCGACATCCACCTCGCGGAGTTCCGGCTGACGCCGGCCGTCGGGCAGGCGTTCCTCTCCACCCGCATCAAGATGCGCATGACCTCGCCGGTGCGGGCGATCGTCGAGACCTCGGACGGCGCGCTGTCGTGGGCGGCGGCGGAGGTGCGGGTCACGGTGAACGGATGCGGCTGATGCGGGCGCGGCGGGCGCGGCGGGCGCGGCTCGAGATCGGGGCGGCGCGGATCGTGGTGCCGGGGACCATTCGCCCGGGCGACGTGATCGACGTGCGGGCGCTGATCGAGCATCCCATGCACACCGGGCTGTTCCGCGACCCCGACGGCAACCCCATCCCCGCGCACTTCATCACCGACGTGCGCGTCACCTACGGCGGCGAGGAAGTGGCCCGCTTCGTGTGGACGTCCGGCATCAGTCGCGACCCGTTCGTGGAGTTCCCGCTCCGTGCCGACCGCGAGGCCGAGCTGAAGATCGTGTGGCAGGACAACCGGGGCGGCGTGTTCGAACGCTCGGCCGACATCCGGTTCGGCCCGTAAGCGGCCGTCGCGGTCCCGCGCTGCGGCTCTGCGGGATGCTGGCGGGGGCGGCGGGGGCGGCGGGGGCGGCCGCCGCCGCGTGCGCTAGCCCCCCGCGGCCAGCGCCGGAAGCGTTGCCCCTGCGGGCCCTCGCCCCGGGCGTGTACGCCGTGCTGGGCGACACCGGGCGCGGCTCGGAGGGGCGGCCCAACGCGGGGTTCGTCGTCACGGCCGAAGGCGTGGTGGTGATTGACGCGCTTGCGAGCCCGGCGCAGGGCGAGCGCCTGGTGCGCGCGATCCGCGGCGTGACCCGCGCGCCCATTCGCTGGCTCGTCCTCACGCACCATCACCCCGACCATCACTTCGGCGCCGTCGCGCTGCGGCGCGCCGGGGCGCGGGTGATCGCCCATCCCGACGCGGCGACGGGGGTGGACGAGCAGGGGCGGGAAGCGGCCGAGTCGGTGTGGACGCAGGTCGTGGGCGCGGCCGAGATGCGGGGGTTCGCCTACGCCGACCGGCCCGATATCCCCGTCACCGCGGCCGACACCCTGCGCGCCGGCGCCCGCACGATCGTGATCGCGCACCCCTGGCGCGGGCCCGCCCATACCGCGGGCGACCTGATCACGTGGCTGCCCGCGGAGCGGGTGCTGTTCGCGGGTGACCTGCTCGTGGAGGACGGCGTCACCCTGGTCGCGGACGGTGGCTCGACCGGCCTGCTCGCGGCGCTCGACACCCTGGCGCGGCTTCCCATCGCGGTGTTGGTGCCGGGGCACGGGGCCATTCCCCGGGACCCGCAGGCCCTGATCCGTGCCACCCGGGATTACATCGTGCGGCTGCGGGAAGCGATGCGGGAGGCCGTGGCGCGCCGCCGCCCGCTCGCCCGGGCGCTCGACTCCCTGCCGCCGCCCGACGAGGGGCGTCCCGTGTCGCGCCATTCCCGGGAACGGCGCAACGCCCACCGGGTGTACTTGGAGATGGAAAAGGTCCTGATGGGGTTGGACGCGCCATGAAACGCTTCTCGCTCTGGGCTGTCGCGGTGGCGGCGAGCGCGTGCTCGCCGGCGTGGTGGGGCCCCGGGATGGGCGGGACCGAGGGCCCGCCGTTCGGGCTCCCCGGCCTCTCGGGCAGCGGGGGCCTCCTCCCCACCCGGTCGCTCGACAGCCTGCTCGCCGCGCGCGACTCCGACGTCAGCGTCATTGACGTGCGCAACGACTACACCCTGTATCTCCAGTCGCACATCCCGCGCGCCGTGTATCTCAACACCGAGGAGCTGCGGGCGGCCGACCGCGGCGTGCCGAACAAGGTGCTCGATCTGCCGTCATATCGGGCGCTGTTCTCCCGGCTCGGCCTGGCGCCGGCGCGCCCGGTGGCGATCTACAGCGCCGGCGACACGCGGAACATCGACGCCACCTATGTCGCCTGGATCCTCCAGGGGCTCGGGCACCGGCAGGTGTACGTGGTGGACGGCGGCTTCGGCAAGTGGACGCTCGAGAACCGGCCCGTCACGCGCCGCTACCCCGCCATCGCGCCCACCGCGTTCGCGCCGGCCGTGTTCGCGCCCGATCGCGCCACGCTCGAGGACGTGCGGGCGGCGCTCGGCGCGCCCGGGGTGGTGATCGTGGACGCCCGCCATCCCGACCAGTACGCGGGGCGCGCGGGGGCGCAGCTGCGGCGCGGGCACATCCCCGGCGCGATCAATCACTTCTGGCAGCGGGATCTCGTCACCGTGGACTTCGCCACCGTGTGGCGGCCGCGCGCCGAGCTCGCGGCGAGTTACGCCGCGCAGGGGATCACCCCCGACAAGACGATCATCGTGTACTGCAACGGCGGGCTCGAATCGAGCCACGTGTACTTCGCGCTCCACAACCTGCTCGGCTACCGGCGGGTGCGCGTGTACGACGGCTCGTTCACCGAGTGGGCGGAGCGCACGGAACTGCCGGTGACGACGGGAGAGAGGCCGTAAGAAAAAGACGGGAAAGAACACGGGAAAGGGGAAAGGGGAAACGGGAGACGGGAGGCGGGAGGCGGGAGAAAGAGGGGAAGGGGGACGGATGGGCGTGGAGCGCGTGCGGGAGGGCGTGTGGCGGGAGCCGGCTACGGGTTGATCGAGACGATGCGGGTGCGCGAGGGGCGCATCCCGTTTCTCGAGCGGCATCTGGCGCGGCTCGAGCGCTCGCTTGCCGAGCTGGGTCTGCCGCGGCCGGAGCGCGACGTCGCCGAGCTGGTGCGGCCGTTCGCGGGGACCGGGGAGGCCGTGCTGCGGGTCGAGGTGTGCGACGGCCGGGCGAGCGTGACGGTGCGCGACCTGCCGCCGCTCGATCCTCCCGTCGTGATCACCGCGTCCGAGCCCCATCAGCCCTATCCGCACAAGATCACCGTGCGCGACTGCTTCGTGGATGCCGCGGCCGAGGCCGAGGTGGCGGAGGCCGACGACGCGCTGCTCCTCACGCACGACGGCGCCGTGGCCGAGGGGACGGTGTGGAGCGTGTTCTGGTGGGACGGGGACGTGTTGCGCACGCCGGCGCTGGAGCTCGGCATCCTGCCCGGGGTGGGGCGCGCGCGGGTGCTCGAGCTCGCGCCGGCGGCGGAGGGCCGCTATCCGCGCGCGGCGCTCGACGGGAAGAGCGTGTTTCTCGTGAACGCGGTGCGCGGCGTGATCCCGATCGCGGTCCTCGACGGCGAGCGCGTGCCCGCCGATCCCCGGACTGCGGAGCTGGCCGGGCGGTTCTGGCCGGGGGTGGGGTGAGCATGCGGCCCGCGTTCCGCCGGTTCCGCCAGTATTTCATCGTCGGCCTCGCGGTGGTGGCGCCGCTCGGCGTGACGGCGGCCGTCTTGTTGTGGGCGTTCCGGGCCCTCGACGGGATTTTCGGCGGCTTGCTCGCGCGCTCGGCGGGGGTGCGGGTCCCGGGGCTGGGCGTCGCGATCCTCCTCGGTCTGGTGTTGCTCGTCGGCTGGGCGGTGCACCATGCCGTCGGCCGGCGGCTGGTGCAGGCGTGGAATGCCGCGTTGGTGCGGTTCCCCCTCACCCGGCGCATCTACAGCGCCGGCAGCCAGATCGTGCAGGCGATGCTCGCGGGCGACCGGCGGGTGTTCACGCGCGCGGTGCTCGTGCCCTATCCGACCGAGGGGCTGTGGGCGGTGGGGCTCGTGACCAACGAGCGCGCGCCGCTCTTTTCGGCGGTGCTCGGCGAGCCGTGCGTCACGGTGTTCGTGCCGACGAGCTTCTCGGTGCCCCCGTCGGGGCCGCTGTTGATCGTGCCGGGCGGGCGGCTCCGGTCGCTCGACGTCAGCGTGGAGGACGCGCTCAAGTTCGCGGTCTCGGGCGGGGCGGTGCTCCCTGCCGAGGCGCCGCCGCCGCCGGGGCTCGACCTGGGGAAGCTGCTCGGCGAGGCGGCGCGGCGGGGCTGAGCGGCCGCTGGAGTACCGGCGGGCCCCCGGGGCGGCTAAGTTAGGCGGGCGGCCGGCACTCGGCGCCGGGCATGGTGGCTGTAGCTCAATCGGTCAGAGCGCTGGACTGTGGCTCCAGAGGTTGAGGGTTCGATTCCCTTCAGCCACCCTTGACGGTTGCGGATTGGCGATTGCGGATTGCGGATGGGGTGCGGCGGGGGCCGGGACGCCGCGCCTTCCACGGACAACAGGGATTCGGTAACTTCCAGCCGCGGCGGTTCCTAGGTCCGTAGCTCAACTGGTAGAGCACCGGTCTCCAAAGACGGCGGGTTCCATGCGGGCCCGCCGTTTTTGTGCGCACGCAGGGCCGTCCAGGACCGCCAAATGCCTCCAGGTCCGTCATGGACCGGCAAACGCTACGGCAAACGGGTTCCGTATCCGTTGGTCAACTGTCAGGTCATCAAGCGTGAGCCAGGGCGCTTTGAGAGGCGTGAAGTACGTTCTGCTCCACGACGCCGCGGCGGGCACGGAGCGCCACCCGATCCGGGCTTGCAGGTCACGATCTAGAAGGCCCAACCCTCGGGTGGCAAGATCCGGGTGCGGTGATGTTCTCGACACTCGCGGGTGGTGAGGTGGTATTTGTGGCCGCTCTTCACTTCGTGCCATAGCGGCCCGTAGAACGCCGTGCATAGCCGCACGAGGTAGGCGTGCCGGTTGAACAGTGTGAGCCGGCAAAGCAGCGGGGCTTCCCTGCGGCGACTCCAGGACAGCACCACGATGTGGCACGCCGGCGGCTCCCCACCGAAGCCATGCTCGACGACGGGCTGGGCTGGGACCGCACGTAGTCGGGGGTCGCCTCATGCCCTCGCGGACGAAGTGGCGTATGTCCTCGAACTCCGGCCGGCGGGCGAACTCGGCGCCCTGCGTCCTGGCAAGATAGTTCACGGCGATCTTGGCGACGGGACGGGCGAGGACGGCGTCGAAGGTCCAGGCAACGTTCATCTCTCCGACGCCCTCGCGGCTAATCCCGCGGTCGAGCGCCTCACCCTTAACGGGCTCGCCGTGCTCGCGCATCAGGGCGACAAGCCGCTTGTGCATCGCCTCGCTCGGGGCCTCCTCGCTCAGGGCCACGACCTTCTTCACGCCGGGCTGCCACTCGGTCTCGAAGCGCGGGCCGAGGTTCCCGGCGGCGCGCAGCTCGTCCTCCGTGAAGTAGTCCCAGCCGCTCCCGTTGCGGCGCTCGGAGCCGACCTGCGGCACAGGCCGCCCGCCGAGTCCGGCCTGTCCGGGCGGTGGTGTCGTCAGCTGAACGTGCGCGCCGCCCCACATCGATTGCTTTTTGTTCTTGGCGGTGGCGGCTGCGAGGGGTGTCAAAGAGGCGCTGAGAGAGGTTAGGCGGCGTGGCTAAGCGGAATGGGAGTACATAGACACGATTTGGCGAAGTGAGGTCGGTGCCGGGGTGCCAGAGGACCCCGAGGAGTTCGTAAAGGAGCTCGAGTCAGGGACCCTTTCGTAGAAACGCTTGCCGAGCTGTTTCGTGCGAAGTCGGCTTGTGCCATCTGCGCGGCGGACATCGTTGATGCGGAGCGTTTTGAGGAGGGTGCATCGGCTAACTACGACGACTACGACTTTGGTGGGGGGTGAGTGACTACATCTACGGATGCGGGGTCGACACCAGTGGACTGGGCAGCTCATCTATTTGTTCCTATCACGAACACGTAATGAACAAGGACGACTAGGCGGAGAGGCGCCTCACCCACGCGGCCTGAGGTCGGGCATGTCGGCGCTGGATCGCGCTAGGCAGCCCGCAGAGTTCTTCCGTCTCCGTGGTTCCTCCACATCGCCTATCCCTTCTGCTCCTGGAGCCAGACTTCTGGGTCCTTGCTGCGAATCGTGATCTTGGACCCGCCGAAGATGTCCCACATCTTCTTGAACGCGGCATGCAACGCCCGTCGAGCAAAGTTTGCGGACGATTGAATCTCTTTCTCGGTGGCGTCCCGTCCTAGGTGAATCTTCATCATGGGGCCTTCCTGGGCAGTCCTGATGTGACGACCCATGGCAGAGGCATGCGCTTCTCCTGACATGTACCTGTACAGAGGGTCATACCCACTGACACCTGCAACTTCAGCCATCTCCTTGACCGTCTTCCCGCTCCACGTACGCGGGCGCTTCTTCGTGCGAGCTTTGGCGATTTCAACCAGATGTTTCGGCATCCTCTCTAGGATCGCGGTGTGTTCCTTCACTAGGTTCGCCTGGTGAGAGAAATGTTGGATGTCGCGCATGAATGAGTAAGCAAGAAGGATGACAGCCTCGTCTTGGAAGTTCTCGTGGCTGACGAGATACCCGTAGGTGGTCAGCGCCTCGAATATCGCCCGCTGCACGACGAGCGCAGGTGTATAGAGTTCCTGTCTTAGGAGCACCTCCACTGCCATGGCATGCATCCAGATCCGCCACGTTAACTCCGCGACGACCAGGTATTTCGCATGTTGATTAGGATCGGTTACGTCGGCGAGTGGCTTCAGGACGTCCGGATGCTCGTCGAGTAGTCGGCGGATCTCTTGAGTGTCACTGGCAAGCCAATCCAGTTCCGTTGGGTCGGCGGTCATCGAGGTGCTCGCTGCGGCTCAGAAGAGGTCGAAGAAATGGCCGTGAGGACGATCCGCTTCCCGGAGCAGTTCGAGAAACCGATCCACGTCCGCCACTGCCCTCCTCGCCGCTGCCGCCCTTTTCGTCGGGACCAGGACGTAACGGGGCAGCTGGCCCCGCGAAAAGGGAGGCATCTTGACGCCTTGCCGGTCTGCCTGGCGCGCGACATCTCGCCCAGACCCCCACCGCGGCTGATCCGCGAGCGGCTCCACGGGGATCACGAGGCCGGCGGCAATATTGACCGCGAACCCGTTAGGGTCGAGCCGCAAGCCCACGGCAGCGCCGCCCAAGAGCAGCACTATCGCGCCTCTCACAAGGCGCCGCGTGCTCAAGGCACCAAGCCGCGTCGCGATAACGCTCACGGGGGCAAACCTAGCTCTAGACGCGTTCCCCGTATAGCGTTGAGGGCATGGCACTTCCCTTCCAAAGTGGCATCAGGAGGCGAGCTGCGAAGAACGCCGCCGCTTTTTTTAGGAAGTCCCGCTCCTGGCGCGTGAGCTCGAGCTCCCGCCGCAGCCGGCGCAGCTCCTCGGCCTCCGCGCTCGCCGGGGCGACTGGGGCGCTCGTCCCGGACTGCCGACGCCACTCCCGTCACTGCTCTGGGCGGAGGGCGAGCTCCCGCGCCACGGGCGTCAGCGGCCGCCCGCTCTCGGCAAGCAACCGCACGGCTTCCTCTTTGAACTCCTGACGAAACTGCCGGCGCTTCCCTGGCATCGGACACCTCCCGCCTCCAACATGGAGGCTCAGGTCGGTGTCCACCAAATCGGGTCAACTCCAGTCTGCGGCCCGGGGCGCAACGAATGAAGGCAAGCAGTGAGGGTCTTGGCAATTGCGTGGAGGCGGCGAAACAGTTGACGCTGCTCGGCCGAAAGCTGCGAGTCCTTCGGAACGTTCTGGAGCTCCCAGTAGTCCAGGTACTCGTGGTAGAGGTCCTCGGCGTAGCCAGAGAGGTAGAGCCCTGTGTGGTCGGGATCGTAATGCGAATACAAGTGTTCGAGCTCCGTCGCTCAAGTTTTAGTTCGACTGCCCCAGTTCTAGCCACGCTTCGAAATCCTCTCAAACGGGTGGAGTGACCCCCGGACGATGGACAGGTGAGGTCCGTCGGAGTAACCTATGCCGCGGTCGGCGGATGTAGGGCCTCGCGCCGCGCCGTGCGCTCGGTCACAGCCCCCGGGCGACCAAGGCCTCGCCCTCAAGCCGGGCCAGCCGCTCCCAGCGGGTCCGCACCCCGTGGCGGCACAGGATCTTGGAGACCCCGGTCGCCGAGATCCGCCAGCTGCCGGAGCGCCGCTGGCCGACCTGGTCGGCGATGCGCGGCGGGCCGTGGGTCGGCTCACTGCGGGGCCAGTCGCTTGCATAGAATCAAGCGCTTGAAGCTGACGGGCGCTCTCGTTCTAAGGGAAACTGTTGGGCCGTGCCCTGGCGGGCACGGTGTGTCGTCCACCTCACTTGCGCTGGCGGGCGGGTCGCCCGCAGCTTAAGCGCAATCCGTTAGGCGCCATCGCCGCCGATTCCGCGCGGGATAGTGGAGTCCTTTTCTATGTTCGCCCTCTCGTGGTTCTTGCTCGCAATCATCCGTGCCTCACCATCCGCTTGCCTTGCTGCTTCCCAGCAGCCCACGACCATCGCCAGCCAGGAGGCCGGTGGGCACGTCGGCGAGTACGCCGCCGTTCGGGGAGTTGTCGTCAACGTCTTTGTCTAGGGAACATTTTTCTCAACTTCGACCGCCCGTACCCCAACCAAACGTTCACGGCCGTCATCTTCCAGTCGGCCTCATCCGCGTTTGAGAACCCAAGGCGGTTCGAGGGCAAAGCGGTGATCGTGACAGGTCGTATCAAGCTCTACAGGGGAAGACCTGAAATAATTCTGCAGTCGCCATCTCAGATCCGTCTGGCCAGTGACCAGTAGCGCGCACGCGGAGATTTCATGGGGACGCGGCTCATAACTCCCCTCTGCTTTGCGGCGGGTGTCCTGATCGGTTCGTTCATCGGCGGCGCCGGCACTCGACGCTGGAGTACCTGAGTCCCGCCGAGTATGAACTGCGGCTCCGTGCCGCCTAACCCAGGTGTCCATCAAACCGGGGCAACATCATACGCTCACACCGGCACTTTCTGGGGAATCCCCACGCGAAAATCCTGATAGGCGCAGTAGAGGATACCGTCCTCCACCTTCCACTCCAGCGTGTCCAGCGGGCGGGGGGGCGGCCCTGCCAAGACGGTGCCCTCTTTGACGTCGAACAGTCCGTGGTGGCACGGACTGTGGAGCACGCGCTTGTCTTTGTCATAGAAGACGATGCATCCGAGATGCGTGCAGTGGGCGTTGTAGACGGTGAATTTCTCGCCGTCCTCGGTGTAGACCCACACGCTCCGGAGCACGCGCTTCTCCACCCAGGCGTCGTTCACGGTCTCGGAGAAATCGACCTTCGTGGGTGGCAAGTCGAGGTCAAACAAATCTGCCTCGCCGAGCTTCACCCAGCGCTTTCCCTCAGGCTTCTCGAAGGTCGGCGAGCAAAAAGCACGTAGACTCGAGAGACCCGGAAGCACTGCGGCGCCGACGGCGCTCACAGCCGTGGCCCATCGCAGAAACCTCCGGCGCCCCGTATTGGAAACGCTCATCGAGCGCTCCGACATTCGTCGTCCTCCCTTCTCGCGTCGTGCGGACGGCGTTTACTCCTTCGGCTTGTCCGGCGTCCCGAAATTGAACTTCTCGATTCGATACCGTAACGTGTCTCTCGTCAGACCCAGGAGCTCCGCCGCCCTGGTTTTGTTGCCCTGAGTCCGATCAAGAGCCTGGCGGATCAGGTCTTTTTCGAGCTCCTCGAGCTTGATGCCAGCAGCGGGGAGCTTGAACCCAGGCTCGAGATCGAGCAACCGCGCGCCGGGCTTCAGTTCGTCCGGCAAATGTGCAGGGAGGACCTCCTGGCCCTCGTCCAAGATCACGGCTCGTTCGATGACGTTCTTCAATTCACGAACGTTTCCCGGCCACGCGTACCGCTCCAGCATCGCCATGGCCTCCTTCGAAATCTGACGCGCTGGGCGCCGCAGGCCCGTGGTCATTTTGCTCAGGAAGTACTCCGCGAGCGGCCGCACGTCTTCCACACGCTCGCGGAGCGGCGGGATGACGATCGGAACCACGTTGAGCCGGTAGAACAAGTCGCGCCGGAATGAGCCGTCGCGCACGGCGGCCTCGAGGTCCTTGTTCGTCGACGCGATGATCCGCACGTCCACCTTGATGTCGCGCACGCCGCCCACCCGCTTGAACGTCCGCGTTTCCAGGACGCGTAGCAGCTTGGCCTGCGCGCCCGGGGGCAGGTCGCCGATCTCGTCGAGCAATACGGTGCCGCGGTCAGCGAGCTCCAGCAGGCCCTGTTTACGCTCCCGGGCATCGGTGAACGCCCCCCGCTCGTGCCCGAACAGCTCGGACTCGAGGAGGGTCTCGGGCAAGGCCGTGCAGTTGATCTCGAGGAAGGGAAACTCGGCCCGCGGGCTGCGCGCGTGAATCGCCTGCGCGATCACTTCCTTTCCAACGCCGCTCTCCCCTCGGACCAACACGGTGCTGTCGCTCGCGGCGACCTTGCTGACGAGATCCACGATGCGTTGCATCGCCGCGGAGCGCCCCACGACCTGAATGCCGGCGAACTCCCATCCGGCCTGGCGACGCAGGCCTGAGACCGTGCGCTTGAGCGCCCGGACTTCGAGGCCTTTCGCCAAAGCATTCACGAGCTCTTCGAGCTGGGGCGGTTTTTCGAGAAAGTGATACGCGCCGAGTTTCAACGCGCTGACCGCCGTGCTGATGTCTCCGTGGGCGCTGAGGATGATGGCCGTCAGGTCCGGATCGCTTTCGAGAAACTCCTTCAGCAGTTCCATACCGGTGCCGTCCGGCAGCTTGAGATCGAGGACTGCGGCGTCCGGTGGAGAGTCGCGGAACGCGGCACGCGCGGCCTCAGCGTTCGCGGCTACGGTCACCTGATAGCCCGCGTCGCCCAGGTGCGATTCGAGCCACACCCGAATCAGGTTCTCGTCGTCTACCACCAGCACGCGACTCTCATGCGTGACCACGGCCCGTCCCCCTCTCTTCCGCGAGGGGCAGGGCGACGACGAATGTCGCTCCTCCCCCAGGCGTATCCTCGACCCGCAACGTGCCACCGTGCCGCGTGACGATCTGTTGCGAGATCGACAGCCCCAGGCCGGTCCCCTGGTGCTTCGTCGTATAGAACGGCCGGAAGATCTCCGCTCGCTTCTCCGCAGGGACTCCGGGTCCAGTATCCCGCACGCCGATCCACACCTCCGGCGCGTGGCGGGTCACCCAGATCGTGAGCCGGCCGCCTGACGTCATGGCCTCGATTCCGTTGAGGATGAGGTTGACCAAGACCTGCACCATCAGTTCGGGATCGACGCTCACTGGAAGGGCTTCGCCGGCGGGTTCCGTGTGAAGGTCCACGCGGGCGTTCCTCGCCTGTCCCTCCACAACGCGAGCCGCCCGGTCCACGAGGAGGTTCGCGTCAACGACGACTGCCCGCAGCTCCGGTGGTCGCGCATAGCGCAGGAGCTGGGTGGTGGTCGCCTGAATCCGCTTGAGCTGTTGCTGCGCCTGTTCTAGCAGCGGACGCGAGGCATCGGCGACGGGTAGCCTGCGGAGCACAAGGTCCAGGGCACCGAGAACGGCCGTGACCGGGTTGCGGATTTCATGGGCCACGCCGCTGGCTAGCTCCCCGACGGTGGCCAGTTGCTGGGCGCGCGCCATCTCGTCGGCGTGCAGCTGCTCAATCTTCTTTCGGGACTCCGCCAGGTCCTCTCCCATTCGGTTGAACGCCGCGACAAGCTGGCCGACCTCGTCCGCCCGGTGGGGCTGCAGGGGACTGTACGTTCCCTCGCGCCCCAGGCGGCTGGCAGCCTCCGCAAGGTCGTGCAGCGGTGTTGTGACGGATCGAGCGGCGAGTACTCCCGCGAACACGATCACCAACACGAGCGCGCCGGCCCCTGCCACTGCCGTGTCGCGCAACCGTGCGAGCGGAGCCAGGGCAACCTGGAGGGGGAGGACGGACACCAGCACCCAATCAGTGGCGGTGATCGGTGCCGACACCACGAGCGACAGCGTGTCGTTCACCACGGCGCGCGCCACCTTCGCTGAATCGCCTTCCGGTGCGGCAAAGGCGGCGGTCACGTCTATGGCCGCGTGCTCGTGCCCGACGAGTACCGGCTCGCCCGTCCGCTCGAACACCGCCGATTCCACTCCCGCCATCAGATGCTCCGGCATCGCCAAGACGCGGCGAAAGTCCTCCGCCCGGACGTGCCCCTCCAACCACGCACTCACGGTTGATCCGGTCACCGGTACAGCAACGACGTACGCCAGTACGCGCGCCCCTTCACGATGCACCGCGACTGGCGTCCGTGTCCAATCGGCTGACGGAATGGAGGGAGGCCAGCGTGGCGCCACGTTCCGCAGAGACACGCTCGCGAGGACTCCTCCTCTTGGAGTCACGAGCCGCAGTCCATCGAAGACGCCTCCTTCCGGGAGACTCTGGACGAGTTCGCGCGCCTGCATGGCGGGTAGCGTGCGTGCGAGCACACGAGCGGGCGGTAGTCGGCCTGCGATCGTGCGGAGCAGCAGCCGTTCCCGACTCACCTCGGCCGCGAGGTGGAGCGCCTGCTGCACCGTGAGCTCACGCAGCGCTCGCTCGGCCTGCCGCGTGATAATGGCGCGGCTCACGCTGTACCCGACGACGATCGAGACCCCGCAGGGAAGGACACCGAACGCCAGCAGGAGGGCCAGCAGTTTCGTCCGCAGACGCATACCGCGGAGTCGCGGGCTCATCAGGGGCTCGCGACGATTCCGGGGCATTTGCCCCACGTGCTGGGCGAAACACCCCCGAGCCCCTGCGCTGAGCGAGCTGCCTGCATCGGGCGGACCTCCTGGAATTGCTAAGTGTTACGTCGCGGTCGTGCGCGGCTTGGAACTTGCCGCCCGCAGAGACAGGGGCGCAAGTCTCGCGCCCACATTCGCAACGTGGAGGTGGCCTTGCTGCTCACGATCATGTTGAGCGCCGCGGCGCTCGTGGCACCCACGCCGGCAGGCGGAGCAACCCCCTCCCAGCGCTTCGCGACGCCAGCGATGCAGGATAGCGCCCACTACCCGAAGCAAACGAGCCCTGGTCGTATCACGCTGGACGTTTGGCCGCAATGGCGAGACACCGTGCTGATCGTTCAAGTCCGAGCCACTACCCACTCCGTTGACCTCGCCAGCATGAATCTGAGCGAGCAGGTTCGCCTGGCCCTCGCCGGAACCGAGATCGCCCCTCTGAGCGCAGGACGGCTGAGCGGTCACCACGCGGTGACCGATGTGGTGTTCCGGCTCGACACGCGACCCAGCAGCTTCGCGATCACGATTCGCGACGTGCCCGACGTCCCCGTGCGAACCCTGACGTGGCCGCCGAGATGAGCCACGCCTGGGACTTCGTCGTCGTCGGCGCAGGCCCCGCCGGCAGCCGCGCCGCCGAGCTGTTCGCGAGGAACGGGGCCTCGGTCTTGCTGCTCGACCCCCAGGCTCCGTGGGAGAAACCCTGCGGTGGCGGGCTGACGGCGGCCGCGCTGCGTCACACGCCCGAGCTCCGAGAACTCGCCTCCAAGACGGTCACGATCCGCGAACTGCTGGTCGTCTCGCCGAGCGGCGCGAGTGTGGTGGTGCCACTGCGGAATCCTTACGAGGTCGTGAGCCGCCTCACCCTGTCACGGTGGGGTTTAGAGCGAGCGCAGGGAGCGGGAGCGCGGTTTCTGCCCGCCGCCGCCCAGACGATCAAGCGGCAGGCCGATGGCTGGCGGCTGACCGATTCCGGGGGAAGTGAGCACTGGGCCCGTTGGCTGATCGCCGCCGATGGCGCCACGAGCCGCCTGCGTGGGGCACTGGCGCCCCGTCTCCGGCCCGAGCTTGCACCGACGCGCGTGGCATACCCTGCTCTTGGAGCCCCTCGGGGCAGGGCCGTGTTTTTGTTCTTGCCGACAGCGCAAGGGTACCTCTGGGACTTTCCGCGGGACACGCACCATTCGGTGGGTGTCGGGGTCCCGCCGGGAACCTTCGCCCGGACGCCTCTCGACGAGGCAATCGCTCAGTACCGCCTAGCGGAGACTGGGGAGCACGGGCCCGTCGAGCAACGGGGAGCAGTCATCGCCACTTCGCAATGGGTCTCCGGTCGATTCGCGGACCTCGGCGGCCGCGACTACGCGCTGCTCGGCGACGCGGGTGGTCTCGCGGATCCCGCGACCGGCGAAGGGATCGACTACGCGCTCCGGTCGGCGACCCTGGCGGCGGAAGCGTTCTGGCCCGATCGCGGCTTCGAGCGCTATCCCGCGGCGGTGCGACGGGCGTTCGCGGCCGAGATGCGCCGGGCGCGCTGGATCCGGCGCTGGCTCTACCGCCCGGGCCTGGCCGACGTGCTGGTGCGCCGCGCACGCCGATCACCCCGCTGGGCGCTCCTGCTGATGTCGCTCGTCGACGCCATCAACGAGCATGGCTCGCTGCGCGGGGCGCTCCTCCGAAGCCTCGTTTCGAGAGCTCCCGACCGACGGGCGGCTGAGGCCGTGTGCGAGTGTCCGGACGGGCGTGGGGCAGTTGCCCCACCCCCACGGGGAAATGAAGCGGCGCACACGCGTCCTGACCCTCGATGCACATGACCCAACCTCCGCGCTGACTTCGACATAAGCCCGGATCGCCTCCGGTCCGGGCTTTGCTTCTCTGATCGACGAGCGAGGAGGTCAGAGGCAGATGACGACGGGGACGCATACCCACGATACGCACACTTGCTCGACGTGCGGCAGGAAGCACGAGGTAGGTACGACGACGCAGCGGCTCGAGTTGCAGCGCATCGAGCTCTCGGTCGCGGGCCTCTCCTGCCCGGGCGACGCGGCGCCGCTGGCCGCGCGGCTCGAGCGGCTGCCGGGCGTGCGGGAGGCGATGGTCAACCCGGTCACCGAGCGTGCAGTGGTCGCGTTCGACCCCGGCACCATCGGTATCAAAGCGATCATCGGGGTCTTGGAGGAGTGGGGCATTGACGTCGGCCGCACCGTCGCGCGGTGGCGCCTAAAGGTGCCCGGGCTCAAGTGCGCGAGCTGCGTCCAGCGCATCGAGCAGGCGGTCGAACAGGTACCAGGCGTCTACGATGCCAGCGTCAACCTCGCGACCGAAACGCTGACCGTTGAGTACACGCCCAAACGCACCGATCTCGCGGCCGTTCGCGCCGCCGTTCGCGCGGAGGGCTTCGACCTGGGACCCGAGCCGATTCGGCCGGTCGAGGAGGCAGCCCTGCCTCATGAGGACTCCAACGCCCGTGAGTTCCGGTCGTTGATGCGCAAGTTCTGGTTTGCAGCGGTCGTGTCCGTGCCAACGGTCGTTCTTTCGTACCCGCGGATCTTCGGCCTGCGGGACCTCCTGCCCCGCGGAAGCGGGGTCCTGCGGCTCGTCTGGGGCGGGCTCGGGTTGCTCACCCTTGCCGTGCTGCTCTACTCCGGCGGGCATTTTTACAAGGGCCTCTGGGCGGCGTTCAAGCACCGGACCGCCGACATGAACACGCTGATCGGGACCGGTATCGCGGCCGCGTGGCTCTATTCGACCGTCGCCGTCCTCGGACCCTCGCTCTTTCCGCGCGGCGACCTGGCCGAGGTCTTCTACGACGTCACCGCTGTCGTGACGGCGCTGGTAGTGCTCGGTCAGGCGCTCGAAGTCAAGGCGAAAGGACGTTCGTCGGAGGCGATCCGCAAGCTGATCGGCCTCCAGCCGAAAACCGCCCGCGTGGTGCGCGGGGGCCGCGAAGTCGAGATCCCGGTGGAGGAGGTGGTCGTCGGCGACGTCGTCGTTGTCCGCCCAGGCGAGCGCATCTCGGTCGACGGCGAGATCACGGAAGGGAGCTCGGTGGTGGACGAGTCAATGGTCACCGGAGAGTCCCTACCCGTGGAGAAGCACGTCGGCGACCTGGTGATCGGGGCGACGATCAACAAGACCGGCAGCTTCAAGTTCCGGGCGACGAAGGTCGGCAAGGACACGGTGCTGAGCCAGATCATCCGGATGGTCGAACAGGCCCAGGGCTCCAAGGCCCCGATCCAGCGGCTTGTGGACCTCGTGTCGAGCTACTTCACGCCCGCCGTCATGATCCTCGCGATCCTGGGATTCGCGACTTGGTACACGTTCGGCCCGGAGCCGGCGATCGTCTATGCGCTGATCGTGTTTGTCACGGTGCTCATCATCGCTTGCCCGTGCGCCCTCGGCCTCGCCACGCCCACGTCGCTCATGGTGGGGATCGGGAAGGGCGCGGAGAACGGGATCCTGATCCGCTCCGGTCAGGCGCTCGAGACGGCGCACAAGCTCGACATCATCGTGCTCGACAAGACTGGGACGATGACCAAGGGGCAGCCGTCGGTCACGGACATCGTCGCGCGGAGAGCGGATGAGGCGTTCGTGCTGCGGATGGCGGCGACTGTCGAACGGGGCTCCGAGCATCCGCTGGGCGAAGCGATCATCGCCGGCGCCACGTCGCGCGGGCTCGAGCTCGCCGACCCGAGCGACTTCGAGGCGCTGCCGGGCCGGGGCGTCAAAGCGATGGTCGATGGCAAGGAGGTGGTCCTTGGCAACCGGCGGCTCATGGACGAGCGGGCCTTCCAACTCGATGACCTCGCTCCTGACGCCGATCGGCTCGCCGACGACGGGAAGACACCGATGTTCGTCGCCGTCGACGGCACCGTCATCGGCATCGTCGCGGTCGCCGACACGTTGAGGGAAGACACGGTCGCCGCCGTGCGCACACTCAAGCACATGGGCCTCGAGGTGGTGATGCTGACCGGTGACAACCGGCGCACCGCGAACGCCATCGCCCGCGCGGTCGGTGTCGATCGCGCTTTGGCCGAAGTCCTTCCCGACACGAAGGCCGACGAGATCGCCCGCCTCCAGGCCGAGGGCAAGCGCGTGGCGATGGTGGGTGACGGCATCAACGACGCGCCCGCGCTCGCCCAGGCCGACATCGGGATTGCCATGGGCACCGGCACCGACGTCGCGATGGAGGCGGCGGACATCACCCTCGTTAAGGGGAGTCTCCGGGGGGTGATCACGGCGATCCAGTTGAGCCGCGCGACGATGCGCAACATCAAGCAGAACCTCTTTGGGGCGTTCGTCTACAACACGCTGGGACTGCCGGTCGCCGCTGGCATCCTCTATCCCGCGTTCGGGATCCTGCTCTCCCCGCTGATCGCGGCCGCAGCCATGGCGTTCAGCTCGGTCACCGTCGTGACGAACGCCAATCGCCTGCGGAAGTTCGTGCCGAAAGGAGTGCCGGTCTAATGACGCTCGACACGTGGCTCGTCGACGCCGCCGCGCTGGCCGCGATCGCATGGATCGTCTGGTACTTCTGGCTGTCGAGAAGCCGGGGCGTGCTCGCTTCTCTCGCCGGTGGCGTACAGAGCGCCCTCATCGTCGTCAAGGGTGGCTACACGCCTGACACGATCGTCGTACATCGAGGCCGGCCAGTGCGACTGATTTTCCGCCGCGAAGAGTCGGCGTCGTGCAGCGAGCGAGTCGTGCTCCCAGCGTTCGACAAGAGCGCGGTGCTGCCTGAGGGTGAGGAGGTTCCCGTCGAGTTCGTCGCGACCGAGCCGGGGGAATACCCGTTCAGTTGCCAGATGGGCATGCTGCGCGGGCGGATCGTCGTGGAGTAGGGGGGAGGTTCGTATGGAAACTGCGTCCCTGGTTACATGGCTAGGCGTCGGCGTCGCGATCATCGCCGTGCTACTGTGGGCGACGAGGCGCTACGCGGAGAAACACCCGCCGGATGAACCCATGAGAGTCACAGATCCCGTCTGCGGCATGAGCTTCGATGCTGACAAGGCAGTAGCGAAGATCGCGCGTGCGGGCAAGACATACCATTTCTGCAGCGAGGCCTGCCACAAGCGGTTCGCCGCCGACCCCGGCAGGTACGCGGGCCGCGGCCCGTCGCAGGAACAGGGTGCTCACGACCATTAGCGCGCTTGCCGCCCGGCTGCTGCTGGCGCTAGCGTCACGCGTGGCGGTCCAGACGACTCCCTGGCACTCGCGCTCGGACCGACGCCGCGGTCGGAGTCCGCCATTCGAACCCAGCAGCCGAGCGCGCACGACGTCGTCGAGCGCGGGCAACGGACGCTCTCACCGGAGTCGACGCCGTGTTGGATTGAACGACGACTCGGCACGCTCTTGCGAATCGCCGCCGTGTATGCTCCCGCCACTGACAGCGCCCGGTCCACCGTCGGGGGCTACATGCAGGGGAACGTGGGAGGCCGACGTATGGGCGCGTGCTCGTGGGCGCGGACTGCGGGTTCCGCAACACGCTGACGCTGACGGTGGAGCTGTACGACAACGGGCAGGGCGGATCGGATCCGGTGCGCCACGACTTCGCCCCGGTCGTGGCCGGTCGCACGCTCAAGGTCGCGCGACACTACGGTGCGACAGCAATGTCGTATCAGATCACCCCGCTTGCAAAGGTCGCCCTCCACACCGTGTGGAACGTCGATGACGGCAGCGGCGTGCTGTGGCCGCGCGTCGAGTATTCCGTGGCGACCAACTTCGACGTCGCCGCCGGCATCTAGGGATTTGTGGGAGGGCGGGGGACCGCATATGCACGTCTCGGTAATCTCCTTGACGGAGAAGTTCGATGGTTCTTTTGAGGCCGATTGATCTTGCCGTGACACCAGTCTACGACCGCATCGCGCCTCTCTACGACTGGCTTACGGCGCCGATGGAGGCGATGGGCGGCGAGGCGCGTCGTCGCCGTGTGATCGCAGGAGCGCGCGGCCGGACCCTCGAGGTCGGAGTCGGCACCGGCCGCAACTTCCCGCTGTACGGCGAAGGCGTGCAACTCACGGCCGTGGACATTTCGGCGCGGATGCTGATGCGCGCCCGGCGCCGGGGGGAGAAGGTCGGCCGCAGGGTGCGGCTCGTCCGGGCAGCCGCCGAAGCCCTCCCATTTCGGGACGGGACCTTCGAGACGGTTACGGCCACCTGTGTATTCTGCTCCGTCGGGGATCCCATCCGCGGGCTCCAGGAGGTGCGGCGCGTCGTGCGCCCCACCGGAGCGGTCCTCATGTTGGAGCACGTTCGTCCGGCCAACCGCATCCTGGGCAAGCTGTTCGACTGGCTGAGCCCGCTCACCCGCCGCGTCCTCGGCCCTGACATCAACCGCCGCACGGAGGAGAGCGTGGTGGCGGCCGGCCTCGAAGTCGTGCACGTCCGGCGGAATGGTGTCTGGCGTGAGATCGTAGCGCAGCCCGGCGGGAGCGGGGGGCAAGGTGGGGCAAAGCCACCGGGACACGGGGCGAATGCTCGGCCGGAGTGAGGCATGAACGGCGCCAGGGCGACCCCGGAGCGCGGCCTGCAACATGTGCCAATGGCCGCGGGGTAATGAGCACCTGGAAAGGAAGGTCGTATGAACGCTCCGCGCTGGACAGTGACGGTCCTCGGCGTCTGGCTTGCGGTCAGTGACTTCTTCGCCATCAGTGCCCTGAGTCCTGCGGTGCATGCACTAAACGCGCTGTTGGTCGGCGCCGTTGTGACGGTCGCCGGCATCATGTTGGCAACCGCAGCCCTGCTCGGCTTATGGCTCGTGATCGCTGCCTTTACCCATCCGCTGCAAACCGGTGGGGGTCATTTGGAATCGCCTGCTCGTAGACGTCGCGCTGGTAATCATCGGTCCTGCGGACCGCGCCGGGGCTCCCGTTACCCAATGAGTGCGGGGCGGGGTGGCATCTGCCGCGCAAGCGGGGCATCTGCCCCACCTGCCGAGCGGCCTCGCCCAGGCAGCTGCCGAACCAACGCAGCCCTCGTCATGTAACGCCCGCACCCGCCAGCAATTACGCCAGCGCGGGCGCGGCCCGACTCGTGCAAGTTCGCGATGTGCGGGTGGAACAGGCGCCGTGGGTCAGCCGGGGCACTCGTTCAGGGAGACCAACGTGACGCGGGCGGACGTAACGCCAGGCGACCCGGAAGTGCGCGACGAGGTGTGCGGCATGCAATCGACGGCGTCGACCGCTCGGGCCACGGCGGAGTTCCAAGGCAAGACGTACTACTTCTGTGGGGAGCACTGCCGGCGACGCTTCCTGGAGCACCCAGGCTGGTACGTGCTGACACGACCGTAGGAAGAGGCGGCGATGTGCGCGGAGGTCCGGAAAACGGCCGGGAGGGAACGATGATCGCCTTGGTGGAAGTTCGGGCCATCGTCCGGCGCGAGCGGCTGGAACATGTGGTCCGCCGCCTTAAGGAGGCCGGCGTGGCCCGTTTGACGGTCACACGAGTCCATGCCATCGGCGCCGCCGTGGACGCCGCCGCGCCGAACATTTCGCTCGACGAGGGCTCGGCGTACCGGGACATGGCTCTGGTCCAGTGCATCTGCGCTGCGGACCGGTGCGACATGCTCGTCGAGCTGATCACCGCCGCAGCCCACAGCGGCCACCGAGGGGACGGCATCGTATCCGTCCACCCCGTGCTGCAGGTGCACAAGATCCGGACAAAGGCGGTCGGGCACGAGGCCCTGAGATAACGAGATGGATCCCGCGGTAGCGGTCGTCCAGGCCTACCTGCAGCTCAACGGCTACCTGACAGTGGCCGAGTTTCCGATTGCCGCGGTCGGGCGAAGCGGGTCCGAGGCGGTCACGGATGTGGATCTCATCGCGCTGCGTTTCCCCCTGGCCCAGCCCCTGGGCGCGGACCCCGGGCACGGAGCGAGCACCGACCCCGCGTTGCGCGTCGGCGATGACGCGATGGACCTGCTCATCTGCGAGGTGAAGGAGGGGAAGGCGCGTGTCAATCCGAACCTGAGTCGCGCGGACACGCTACGGGCGACGCTGGCGCGGATCGGCTGCTGCGCGCCGGACCATGTGCAGCACCATGTACGCGAGCTGCTGCGGCACGGTTTAGCCGAGATGGGCCATCCAGGGGGGACCCCGTGCCGCGCACGCATCGCGGTGTTCGCCGGCCGGCCGGGCGACGCCCGCCGCGCGCCGCTGCTGATCAGCCTCGCACACGCGGCGCGCGAGATCTGTCGCTTTCTCGCCGGGCACCGCACCGCGTTCCATGCGGTGCGGCTGACACAGCCCGCCCTGGCCCAGTTGCACCTTCTGGAGAAACTGGGAATCCTGGCCGAGCGACAGGGCCTCGCTGCCCCTGCCATAACCTCGTCGTGACGACACCGTCCGTCAGCCTGCGCGACTCCGTGCGCACCGCGCCGCGCTTGCTTCGGATCCGCATACCGGCCCGACAATGGTTTGTCGGTGCCGTGCGAGGCGAGCGACATTGGCCGTCGTCTGTACAGGTGCGCGAGACGCTCGAGGAGCTCGGCATCGCCTTTCTCAAGTTCGGCCAAGTGCTGGCGCTGCGGCGTGACCTCCTGCCCGACGCCTTTCGACACCATGCTGGTCTTCCTCTCGACTCCCCCCAACCGAAGCCGGCGACACCGCCGAGTGCGCCGATCACATCGCTGTCCCAACTCAAGGGGTTCCAAACCAGGACTGCTCCCTACGACGATTGGCACCTGAGGGATGGCATCCTGCTCGGCCCGACGATACAGCTTCCGGTCTCGAAGCGCGAGGACTTCTCGCCGCAGCTGGTGTCGCCAGCGGACGTGGAGTGGACACTGGGGCGGTGAGGTGAGCCTCGGCCCGGTAGCGGTCGTCGGCGCGGGCCCGTCGGGGCTCGCGGCGGCGATCGAGCTCGCGCGTCACGACATTCCCGTGACGGTCCATGAGCAGCACGCGCAGGTCGGCGGCCGCTTCCACGGCGACTTCCAGGGCTTCGAGAATTGGACGACGGAAGAGGATGTCCTGTGCTGGCTGGCGCGGCTGGGCATCTCGCTGGCCTGCCCGTACAGAGCGCTGAACGAGTTGACTCTGGTCGATCCGGCGCTGCGGCCTTGGCGGGTGCGAAGCGAGCGCCGGCTGCTCTACCTCGTGAAGCGCGGCCTGGAGGCGGGCTCGACCAAAGCCTCCGGGCTCAGGCCGAGGCGCTGGGCGTGCGGTTGCGCTTCGCGGACCGCGTTCGACCGGAGGAGCTGAGCGGCTCCGTCATCGTGGCGCGCGGTCCGCGGCACGCGCAGGCGGTGGTGGCCGGCATCGTCGCCGACGCCCCGTACCCCGACCAGATCGTCGCGATCGCGTCCGACGCGCTGGCGCCCACGTGCTACGCCTACTGCGTCGTCTGGCAGGACCGGGCGACGCTCGCGGTCGCGCTCGCCGACCGCTTCCCCGAGGCGTGGCCGCGCTTCGAGGGGGCGCGCGCCGCGTTCGCGGCGCTCGGGCTCTCGCGGTTCTCCAACGAACACCGCTTCGGAGGGCGCGCCAGCATCAGCCTCGCGCTGCCGCTCGAACAGGATGGCCGGCTCTACGTCGGCGAGGCGGCCGGTCTGCAAGACTACTTCCTCGGGTTCGGGCTGCGCTACGCGGTGCTGTCCGGCCACCTTGCGGCTCGGTCGCTGCTGACGGGACAGTCCTACGTCGAGCTCATCGCGCGCGAGCTGCACCCCAACTTGCGAGTTGGCTTCGTGAACCGCTTGCTTTACAACCACCTTGGGGATCGCGGGTATCGCTGGTTCATCCAGTGGGCCGCTCGCGCCGCAGACGTTCGCGCGCGGGCGCGCCGCGTGTACGCGCTGACTCCCCTCCACCGGGCGCTCTGGCCGCTGGCGCGGCTGCTTGCGCGTCGGAACGGTGGCAGCCTGACCCCCGGTTCGTCGGGGCATATCACCCACGGCGCGCGCGGCTAGCCCCGTTCCCGGCGTTCGTGCGCCGTCTAAAGCCTTGTCCCGTCGCAGGGAGTGGCGGGCACCACTCATGCCTTACGGGACAGTGAGGGCCGCTGACGCGCCGGGGGGTGGCAGCGTCGGATGGCGAAGCGCCTGTGCGCCAGGTACCGAGACGCACGCAGCGCGCAGCGATGCGCGGTGATGCGAGAGGGAAGTCGCACATGGACTGGATACACGAGAATTGGTTCTGGGTCGTGGTCGGGGTGCTGTTCCTCTGGCTGCACGGGCGGATGCACGGCGGCCACGGTCACGCGGGCCACGGCGGAGGCTGCGGCGGTGGGCACGGTCATGGCCGCGGGGAAAACGAGCCGAGCGAACGAAAGGAGGCGTCCCATGGTGGGCATCGAACCCAGGGCGACAGGGGAAGGGAGCCAGCCCCAAGCGGGGGACAGGGCCATGCCGAGCATTAAGGTTGCCGCTTGGTCGCTGGGCCTCTTCGGAGCAGTGACGTTCCTGGTCTGTGTCCTCTACGGATTGATCGTTCCGGAGCCACTGCACATGAGGGGATTTCTCGAGAGCGTGCTGCCGGGATTCCGCTGGCTTACAGCGGGCGGCTTCTTTATCGGGCTCGTGGAATCGTTCCTCTATGGGGTGTACGCAGGACTGGTGTTCACGCCGATCTACAACGCGCTCTCGAGGCGTTGGGGCGGCCGTTGATTCGAGTAGCCGCACGCGGGACGCCGCAGCCATGACGCAGAAGACCGGAGACCCCGTCTGTGGCATGGCGCGGCAAGCCGCCGCGATGCGGCGGACCTCTACGCGAAGCTCGGCGCGGTGGTAGGGCGAATGGCCTCGCGCAAGAACACGGGATCTGCCACTCGCTGATCCTCATTTGAGCGGAGACGTACCGCGCGCCGGTGGCCGCCGACGCTGCCCTCCGGGCCACGATCGAAACCATCACCGGCGAATTCCCGGGCTACGGCTACCGGCGCGTCACCCACGAGCTGCGGCGCCGCGGCACGGTCATCCAGCACAAGCGCGTCGCCCGCGGAGTGCGCGAAAGTGCCCTGGCGGCGGGGCTCCACCACCGGTTCGTCGCGACTACGGCCAGCGCCCATGACGAGCCGGTGTTCCCCAATCTGCTCCGGAGGGCCGGCCCTCCGGACCCACCGAGGTGTGGGTCGCCGATGTCACCGACCTCCGGCTCGAGCACGAATTCGCCTACCTGGCCGTGCTGCTCGATGCGTGGTCGCGCAAGGTCGTCGGGTACGCCGTGAGCCCCGTGCTCGATGCGCGGCTGCCGCTGGCCGCGCTGAAGGCGGCCTTGGAGAGTCGCCGGCCGCCGGCGGGCCTGATTCATCCCTCGGATCGGGGCGTGCAGTACGCGGCCCGCCGCTACCGCGAGCGGTTGGCGGAGGCCGGCCTCCGCGGCTCGATGTCGCGGACCGGCAATCCGTACGACAACGCGCAGGTCAAGAGCTTCATCAAGACGCTGAAGCACGAAGAGGTCTACCTGCACGACGACGCGACCGTGCAGGACGCGATCGAACGACTTCCCAACTTCTTAGAAGAGATCTACAACCGGAAACGCCTGCACTCCGCCCTGGGCTATCGGCCCCCGGAGGCGTACGAGGCCCTACATGCCCAGCCTGCGGCGGAGGTCAATCCGTGCGACCCCGCCTGTCCACCTTCAGGGGGTCACTCCAGTTTTTGTGCCATTCCAAACCGCCGTTGACACGCTCTTTTCGCGGCCCCGTTGCATCCACCGCAACCGCCGCCCCGGTGGACATCGTGGGCAGGGCGGCGGCCGCCTGACGCCTTTCAGCACCTCCCCACACCCCGGTCAGAGTTCTGCGGGGCGGACGTGTTCACCGCGGGCTGCTGCTCGGACAGCGTCTGTGAACCAGCGCCCTCTTCCCCGCACACCATCGACGGAACCGTTGTCTCAGCGATCCCCCCGAGCGTCGGAGGGGTCGACGAGAACCTGTGCAACATGGCCTCGGGCCCGGTTACGGACGAAGACTCCGTCAGCGCAACCACCTGAACGGTAAGTCCTGCGGACCGGCCGAGCAGGGCGTGTTCACCTGTAGGGAAGCCGCGCTGGCTTGCCTCTGGTCTAGAGGCAACAGCCTGGGCGTTCGCGCTCGGCGCGGCAGCCAGGGCGGCGCCCAAGACCAACCCCAACGCCGCGAGCGAGATTCGGGCATGTGTCATGACGTTCATGGGTGCGCTCCTCCCCGGGAGTGTAAGTCCTCAGCGAGGCGTCCCTTGCGGCATGCCTGAGACGCGATCTGCCAGCAGGCAAGGTCAATGCCCCGCCTAAGAGACCGGTAACCCTTTCTCATCGAGCGAGTTGACGCTGGGGACGGACGGAGACTCGCGAACGCCCGCGGGGCAAATCCCCCCGGCCACGGGCGGTATCGCGCGGATGTCGGGATGGCCAGGTGGCCTGCTCGGTGCAAAACGCCGTATTCCCCGTCGCCTTAGCGCGGCGGATCAACCGGCCCAGATCGTGCCCCGTGGGATAGCCACTCTCGGCAAGGAGCCTCACGTGAAGAATCTCGGAACGCTGGAGCGGGTGCTGCGTGTGCTGTTGGGCGGCGCGCTGGCCATCTGGGCATTGGTGCTGTTACTCGGCGCTGGGGCCTTGGTGCGGGTGCTCCTCGATGTTGCGCTGATCGGCCTGGGAGTGGACTTCGTGGTGACCGGCATCCGCGGCTATTGCCCGCTCTACAAGCGGCTGGGTTGGAACACGGCCGGCCGGAGACCGGCAGTTAGGAGGGATTGGCCATGCGACACGTGACCCGCAATAGGAATGAAGGCGGCGGGAAGGGCTGGTTGTGGATGGCTCTGTGCTGCCTCCCGATGATCGCAATCGTCGTCCTGGTTCTGCTCGCCGGGGCGCGGTGAGCAGCTGAGATCAGTTCCGTGGTAAGGAAGCAGCGGGGGCGTCGGAAACCACGCCGTACTTCGTGCCTGACCACCGCACGCAGAACGAGCTCACGGGAGCCGCGCATCGCGGTGTGGACGTCCGCCTGCTCCTGACCGGAAAAAGCGACGTGCCGGTGACCCAATGGGCGGCGCGAGCCGCCACGGGAAGCTCCTGTGGGCGGGCATGCGGATCTTCGAACACAAGCCGCGCGTGCTACACCCGAAGACCGCGGTGGTGGACGGCACCGTGGCCCCGTAGGTGGATGGATGGCCGGCCGCTAGCTTTGACCAGCCCCGAAACGGCGCGCCTCACCACATCAAGACCCGAGTAGGCACATCCGGCGCGCCCCGTATCACGATTGTGAGGTGCTCAGGCTGCTTCGGAAGACGGAACACCATCGTGATCTCATCCAGGTGCGACCGCCCGTCCGGCGCCGGGGCATATGCCACACTGTCCGCGACCACCGGTGTTGCTTCCTCAAGCTGAGCGCGGGTCACGGACTCCGCATGTGATAAACGGAGCCCCCGCACTTGGAGCACGCCGTCTCACCACTGCGGGTGCAGCGTCAGCTCCACGAGCCGGTCGCTGGTCTGCGTTGTGTAGGTCGTGTCCCGGGACGCCCGGACCGCACCAGCCATCATTTCACTGCTACGGCCGGTCTGGACCGCGACGGCCGGTGTGATCCCCAGCGACCGCAGCATCGTCGTAAGCAGCAGCGTGTTGGCTCGCACGGAGTCCTCCGTTCGTCTCGGGGGCGGTAAGAGCGCAGGGCGCGCGCCCCATGCTCCGCTGGCACATCTCCCGACGGCGGAGACACTTCGCGACGGCTCGCGTTGACCGCCTCTCGCAGAGGGTGGGCCATTTCCCCCGCTCCGCGGGCCTCGTCGCGCGGCACGGATCAGCTCTGAGGGCTAAGCGCCCGACCGAAGCACTGCCGTACCAATCAATTGACCCTGGCAAGTCGGCGGCGCGGCTCGTGCACTTCCTGGCGAGCGACACGGTCCTGACGGACAGGAAACCATGAACACCGAGATCCGTTCCCGCACCCCTGTGGTTCTCGTCGGCTTTCTCAGCATTGCCGGATTCTTCCTCGTGACGGAGCACGGGGCGCACGTGTTCGGGATCCTGCCGTTCCTGCTGCTCCTCGCCTGCCCGTTCTTGCACTACTTCATGCACGGCGGCCACGGGGGTCACAGCGGGCGCGAGGACGACCGAAACGACCCGCACGCGGGGCATCGCATGCCCAGGGAGCGCACGCCATGACTTCGAACGTTCCGGCCTATGGGCTCTGGGCGCTGGTGATTGTCAACTCGGCGATCTTCATCATCTTCGCGTTCAGTTTCACCAAGCCGAAGACTCGTCGCGACTGGCGCTCCTTCGGCGCCTTCTCTGCGTTCGTCGTCGCGCTGTTCACCGAGATGTACGGATTCCCATTGACGATCTATCTGCTGTCGGGATGGCTCCAACGGCGCTATCTCCGGCTCGATCTCTTGTCCCACGACGCAGGCCACCTCTGGAATACCCTGTTCGGCTGGAAGGGCGACCCGCACCTCAACCCGCTCCATCTGTTGAGCAACGTGCTCCTCGTGTCCGGCTTCATCGTCCTCGGCGCGGCCTGGGACGTGCTCTACAAGGCCCAGCGAGATGGCAAGCTCGCCACCACGGGCGTTTACGCCCGCGTCCGGCACCCGCAGTACATGGGCTTCATCACGATCATGCTGGGCTTCCTGCTGCAGTGGCCGACGCTTTTGACGCTCGTGATGTTCCCGATCCTCATCGTGATGTACGTCCGGTTGGCGCGGCGGGAAGAACGTGAAGTGCGTGCCACGTTCGGCGCCGAGTGGGACCGGTATGCTGCCGCCACGCCCGCATTCATTCCACACCTGGGCCGTCGAGCCCGGCCGACGCCGTCATCACCCACACCCGGAGTGCCCGTATGAAATTCAACACGCATCGCCAGCGCCTGGGAGAACCACTCACGGCGCTTCGTGGTGGAAGCGTCGGCGGGTTTCCTCGAGAAGGCCGCCCGGGCGTTGGAGATCCTGTGAGGCGAAATGCCCGAGTGCTGTCGGCGCCACGTCGTTCCGCTGCTCGAGGGACGTCTGCCCAAGGTAGCGAATGCGGGGGCCGGGAGGCCAGTCGTAGGCCGGCGGACTCGGCCCCGAGGCGACCTTAGTTGACGGTCCTCACGAACAGCGATCGGTGCCGCTCCAACACGGCGGCTATTTCGGGGAGCGCCTCCTCAGCCGCCCGCTCTCCCGCTGCCATGGCGCGCTGGGGCGCGGAGAAGTCGGCGAAGTCCCGCAGCTCGACGTGCGCACGTAACACGAAGTCCGCTTCGCGCAGCTGGGCCTGCTCCAGCAGATCGCGAGCCAGCGCGTCGGCGCGGATTGCCGTGGCCACGCCGCTGGCCTCGCGCTCGTGCGGGGGCGGGGTCCCCACGTCCACCGCCAGGATGTGAATGGCGCCGAGGTGGCGACAGGTGTTGACGGGCACCGGCTCCGCCCAGCCGCCGTCCACCAGCAGGTACTCGCCGAGCGCCAAGGGCTCGACGAGGCCGGGGATCGCTGAAGAGGCGTAGACGCCGTCGACCAGAGACCCGGCCGCGAAGATCATGCGACGACCCGTTCCCGGATCGAGCGCCGTCGTAGCGAACGGCAACCGGGTTGCTTCGAAGCTTACGCCGCGCAGCAGCACGCGGAGTGAATTGCGCATCTCTTCTCCGCCGATCAAGGCGCCGCCCGCCCGGCGCATGCGCCAGATCCGCCGCGCCAAGTCCCACAGCCGCGTGTAGCTCCTCGGTCGCTCTGAGCTGAGCGTCGCGAAGGTCTCGGCATTGAAGCCGACCCCCGTCGTCTTGAGGTGCGCCAGCACGCGTGCTTCGGCCTCCATTGCGCTCTCCGACGTCGCGAACACCGCGCCGATCACCGCTCCAGCGCTCGTGCCTGCGACGTGGCTCACGGGAATCTTCTCCCGTTCCAGTACCTTGAGGACGCCGACCTGCGCGAGCGCGCGCGCTCCGCCTCCGGAGAGGGCGACCCCCAACTCGCCGCTGTCCACGCATATGCAACCGTTCATGAGCACCGTCCCTTCCGGTGAGCTAGTGGCAAGGGATGTGCCTCTTGCGCTTCGTAGCTAACGACAATTGCGCGACGGACTTGGAGGCCTGCGACAGGTTCAAGGCCGAAGTTCGGTGGGGCATTTGCCCCGATGGGCGCGCTGCATCGCTCGCGACCCGACTGCGCCCAATCCTGGCCGGACCCCATACTCAACCGCCTCTCTTGGTGGTGCGGATGCACCGAGTACCACGCTCACCGGAGCTCCCTGGCCTGCTTCGAGGACGAACACGGCGCGCAGTGCGATGTCTGTATGCGCACAGCGGAGATCGCTTGGGATGTGGCCCAGCACGGCGTCAGCGATTCGGCGGCGATTCAGCAAGGGCTCGACGCCAAGGTGCGGCCGCGGCTGGTATAATTCGTGCCTCGGTTAGCGGCCAGGCGCAAGCATCCTTGGTGGAGGTCTGGGCTGCGAGCTTCGTCCCCGAACACCACATGCTCTGTGGCTGGCGGACGCGCTCGATGTTTGACCGCTACAACATCATTGACGAGACAGACCTGGCCGCGGCGGTGGCGAAGCGGTTTGGTAACGGCAAACAACGGCGAACATCACGCCTTCCGCGCGCAGGCCGAATTCTGTAACTTCCAGCCGAAGCAATTGTTAGGTCCGTAGCTCAACTGGTAGAGCACCGGTCTCCAAAACCGGGGGTTGCAGGTTCGAGCCCTGCCGGGCCTGTTGTTCCACCGAGCCCACGCCAACGAGTTCCCGATCGGCGGCGTCGGGCTCTTCTGCGTCGTGGAGGTGTCGGGGCGAGGCCGGCCGTTGAGCTGGCCCCGGCTCACGGCCGTCTGCGTCCCGTGCGGCGACCGCGGCCGCCACATTTGGCACCTGGATTCCTGGTACCGTCTGTGAGGGCGGGATATGCGCAGTGACATGGCACGAGTGGCCCGGGCGGCGGCGGTGACGTGGCTCGGCGTCGCCGCGGCGCTGTCGGCGGCGGCGGCTCAGGGGGCGCAGCGGGACACGGCCGCCCGGACCGCGCCGTCCGGGCCCGGCGCGCCCGTGGTGTTCCGTCACGATACGCTGTTTTTCCTCTACGCAAGGCTCGGCGCCTTCACACCGGAGGAGCGCGCCGCCGGGGTCAGCGCGCGGCTCGAGCGCGTATACCGGAGCGTGGGCGTGGGTGCCGATTCGATCGCTGTGCTGGACGCCGAGAGCCACACCGACCTCGTGGTCGGTGAAACCGTGCTCATGACAGTGCTCGACGGCGATGCCCAGGCGGTGGGAAAGCCGCGGGCGCAGGTCGCTGCCGAGTATGCCCGCGCCATGGCGGCCGCGCTCCGCGCAGCGACCGCGCGCACGACCCTCAAAGCGCTCGTGCTGGGAGCGGTGTTCACCGTCCTCGCGACGCTGGCTCTCGTGTTGCTGCTCAAGCTCGCCGGGAACCTGTTCCCACGGCTCGCCCGAGCCATCCATCGCTGGCGCGGCACCCGCATCCCGGCGCTCCGCATTCAGCGGTTTGAGATCGTCTCCGCCAAGCGCATCGCCGATTTCCTGATCGGCCTCGTGGGCATCCTGCGGATTGCCGTTATCGTCGTGCTGCTGTACTTCTACGTGCCACTGGTCCTCAGTTTCTTCCCGTGGACCGCCCCGTTTGCCGGGAAGATCGTCGGCTACGTCGTCACCCCGCTTGCGAGCGCTGGTCGGGCGGTCGTCGGCTACGTGCCGAACCTGTTCTTCATCGCCGTGATCGTCGTCATCACGCGGTTCGTCCTCAAGTTCATCCGCCTGTTCTTTGACGCGCTCGAGCGGGGCGCGGTAGTCCTCCCGGGCTTCTACACGGAGTGGAGCCGGCCGACCTACAAGATCGTCCGCTTCCTCGTGCTCGCCTTCGTCGTCGTGCTCATCTTCCCCTATCTCCCGGGCGCGAGGTCGGACGCCTTCAAGGGCGTCTCGCTGTTCCTCGGCGCCCTGTTGACGCTGGGGTCGTCGTCGGCCATCGCGAACATCGTTGCGGGAACGGTGCTCACCTACACGCGCGCCTTCCAGGTGGGCGACCGGATCCAGATCGGCGAGACCGTCGGAGACGTGATCGAAAAGAGCCTGCTTGTCACCCGCGTGCGCACTATCAAGAACGTGGATATCACGGTCCCCAATGCCCAGGTGTTGGCGAGCCATATCACGAACTACAGCACCGTGGCCCAGACGGGCGCGATCATCCTGCATACCACGGTCACCATCAGCTACGACGTGCCGTGGCGGAAAGTCCACGAGCTGTTGATCGCCGCGGCTCGCGCGACCGAGCATATCCTCGAGACGCCGGAGCCGTTCGTGCTGCAGACGAGCCTCGACGATTTCTACGTGAGCTATGAGATCAACGCCTACACCGACCAGCCGGCGGCGATGGCCCGCACGTATTCCGAGCTGCACCAGAACATCCAGGACAAATTCAACGAGGGCGGTGTCGAGATCATGTCGCCGCATTACCGGGCGCTGCGCGACGGCAACCAGACAACCGTTCCTGCCGACCACGTCCCCGCCAGGTACGAGCCTCCGGCGTTTCGGGTCTCCATGGTGCCCCCACCGGCGGACTAGCCGCGCCGACGACCGCCCCGTTGGCCTCGCCGACATGACGAGCCCCGCGATGCCCGGCGCCGAGCGAGCGCGTGTCCTAATGACCGCGTAGCGACGCGGCGGAGTCTCGCATGCAACAATCCCTCAAGCGGATCCTATTGGACCCTGCGGTGAGCCGGCTGGTCGCCGTGCTGGTGGGGCTTGTCGTCATCGTCGCTATCGTCCGGCTCTTGCAGCGCTCGGCGGTGGGGCGCATTCAGGACGCCGATACGCGCTATCGCGCCCGCAAGGTGCTCGCCTGCGGCGGGTACGTCGCGGCGGTCGCGGTGATTCTGGTCGTGTATAGCAACCGCTTGACCGGCCTGACGGTCGCGTTCGGCGTGGCGGGCGCCGGGATCGCGTTCGCCTTGCAGGAGGTGATTGCCAGTGTCGCCGGCTGGGTGGCACTCTCGTTCAGCCGGTTCTACGCGCCGGGAGACCGGATCCAGCTCGGCGGGATCCGGGGCGACGTCATCGACATCGGCATTCTGCGTACCACGCTGATGGAGTGCGGCCAGTGGGTGGACGGAGACTTGTACAACGGCCGCATCGTGCGCATTGCCAACAGCTACGTCTTCAGGGAGCCGGTGTTCAACGACTCCGGGGACTTCCCGTTTCTGTGGGACGAGATCACGGTGCCGATCCGGTACGGGAGCGACCGCGCCCGCGCGCGCCGTCTGCTGGAGGAGGTGGTGCGCGAGGTCACGGGCGATTACAGCCGGACCGCGAAGCAGTCGTGGAGCGAGATGGTCCGCCAGTACCGGATCGAAGACGCCCAGGTCGAGCCCATGGTCACGCTCGTCGCCACCGATAACTGGCTCGAGTTCACCGTGCGTTACGTCGTGGACTACCGTCGCCGCCGTGTGACCAAGAATCAGGTGTTCACGCGCCTCCTCGAGGAGATCGACGCCACGGGGGGCCGGGTGGCGCTCGGGTCCGCGACGTTCGAGCTGGTGGGCGCGCCGCCGATCACCGTGCAAACGGCTCCCTAGGCGCGGCGACCCGCCGGGGCCACGTCCTCATCGCCCCCGGCCGCTGCGTCGAGCGCCCGCTGTCCGATGCGGCGCCGGCCGGCGAGCGCGCGCAGCATGCGGGCGAAGGCCGGGTGCGCCAGCGGCTTGGGGACGCGATACGCGCGGCGCCAGATGGCGTACAGGAGACGGCGCACCTCGTCGGCGGGCAGGGAGGCTCGCGGGCCCCGGAGGGGCTGGTAGTACAGTACCAGCGGGACCTCGCGGCTGCGCCGCCGCAGAGCCGGTTGGTAATAGGGGAGGTCGAGCGCGATGGCGCCCTGGCGCGCCACCAGCCGGCGCAACCACGGGTTGTCGGCCCGTACCTCACCGACGAGCGCCTCCAGGGGACGGCCCCGCACGCGGCGCGCGTCGCGCTCGAACGCGAGGCGGAGTGCCCAACGCAGGCGCAGTCCCAGGCCGAGCGAGCGCACGTCGCCCCGTACGACGATGTAGCCGATCAAGCCCACGTTCACGTTTCCCAGATACGTGCCGCTGGCGGCCCCGATCAGCGCGCGGCCCCGCTCCGCCACGAAGAGATGCCAGTTCAGGTCGGTCCACACCCCGGCCTCCCGCTCGTGGAGCACGTGCACCCAGGATCGCCGCGGCAGCAGCTCGGCGGGGGGAAACGCCCGGCGGAGCAACCGGTACGCGGGGTCGAACGCGTGGTCCGTGGGGGCGTGCAACTCGCGGATTCGGACCGGGGCGGGCGCAGAGGGCTTAGGCACCGGCCGACGCGTCCGGTCCGAGGGGCGGCAGCGGCAGGCGAAACAACTTCCGGGCGTTCTCATAGGTGATCGCCCGCCGGTCTTCGTCGCTGAGCTTGAGCTGCCGGACGAACTCCACGTACGAGGTCATCGAGCAGATCGGCCAGTCGGTGCCGTACAACAGGTAGCTCGGCTCGCCCGCGTACAGAATCACCTCCTCCAGCTGCTGCTCCATGTAGTCCTCGAACGCCTCCGTGAACTCCCCGAGCACCAGCCCCGAGAAGTCCGCGTACACGTTCTTGTTCTTGTAGACCACTTCCATGCAGTCCACGAGCCAGGGGTTGCCGAGGTGGCAGATCACCAGCTTCACCTGAGGATGATCCACCGCGACCTCGTCCACCTCCAACGGGTGCGCGTACTTGAGCTTGCCGCGCGGGTTGAACGTGTCGCCCGAGTGGATCATCACGGGCACGTCGAATTCCTCGGCGAGCTCGTACACGACCTGCAGGCGGTGGTCGTGCGGGTAGAACGGCTCGTAGCCCGGGTAGAGCTTGAGCCCCTTGACGAGGCCCCCCTGGAGAAAGTCCGCGAGCTCGCGGAGATCCCGCTCCTTGTAGTGGAGGTAGCTGATGCCGGCGACCACGCCGAGGTTCGGCAGCTTCTCCACGGCGCGGACCACCTCGGCCGTGCTCGGCCGGTTCGGGTTCACGAGGTAGCTCGTGAGCACGAGGGCGTAGGTCACGCCCGCCTCCGCCATCGCCGCTTGAAGCTTGTCGAGGCTCTCGTCCAGGGAGACGGCGGTTTGCTCGTGATAATTGTTGAGATGCACATGGCAGTCGATGATCATGACGCCATTATCGCCGAATCGGGCCGCCCGCGCGAGGGGCGGCCGGTCTTGCGGGGCGCCCGCCGCCGCGGCATCGTGGGGCCGACGACTCGGCCCGGAGGGCGCCATCCCCGCGGAGATCCGCCTCAGTCGCGAGATGGGGCTGCTGGACGTCACGATGATCGGCGTCGGCGCGATGATCGGCGCCGGGATTTTCGTGCTGACCGGCATTGCCGCCGGTGTGGCTGGGCCGGCCTTGCTGCTCGTCTTCTTCCTCAACGGCATCGTCGCGCTCCTCACGGCGATGACCTACGCCGAGCTCGGGAGCGCGTTCCACGACGCCGGCGGGGGATACCTGTGGGTCAAGTCGTCGCTCCCCGACCCGAACGGTTTCCTCTCCGGCTGGATGTCCTGGTTTGCCCACGCGGTCGCGTGCTCGGTGTACGCGCTCGGCTTCGGGGCGTACTTCCGGCTCGTGCTCGAGGCGGCCGGAGTGCCGGCGTTCCACTGGGGGGGCATGAGCCTGGAGAAGTGGCTTGCCGCGGCCACTACGCTGCTGTTCGCGTTCATCAACTACCGGGGGGCGTCGGAGACCGGGAAGGCGGGAAACGTCGTGACCGTCGGCAAGGTGGCGGTGATCCTGGCGTTCATTGCGGCCGGTCTCTGGGTGATGAGCGGGCGGCCAGACTGGCGGCTCGCGTTCGAGCCGTTCCTGGAGCGGGGGTGGGGCGGGGTGTTCGCGGCGATGGGGCTGACGTTCATCGCGTTCGAGGGGTACGAGATCATCGCGCAGACCAGCGAGGAAGTGGAGGAGCCGAAGCGCAACGTCCCGCGGGCGATCTTTTTGTCCCTCCTGATCGTCGTCCCGATCTACCTCCTGGTGGCGCTCGTGGCGATCGGCGCCGTGAGTCCGCCGGCCGGCCAGAGCGCCGTCGCATTCCTCGCCGAGGAGAAGGAGATCGCCTTGGTGCGGGCCGCGGACCAGTTCGTGCGCGGTGGGGGGATCGTCCTGTTGATCGGCGGCCTCCTGTCCACGGTCTCCGCGCTCAATGCGACGATCTACTCGTCGTCCCGCGTCGCGTTCGCGATGGCGCGCGATGCCAATCTCCCGCAGGTCATCGGCCGGGTGCACGCCGTCCGCAGCACGCCCCACGTTGCCGTGGCGCTCTCGGCGGTCATCGTGATCGGCATGGCCCTGCTGCTGCCGATCGAAGACGTGGCCGCGGCGACGGACGTCATGTTTCTGCTCCTGTTCGTGCAGGTCAACGTCGCGGTGATCCGGCTGCGCCGCCGTCGGCCCGATCTCGATCGCGGGTTCCGAGTGCCGCTGATGCCCGTGGTGCCGGTCGTGGCGATCGCCGCGATGTTGTTCCTCGCAGGGTACCTCTTCACGCACTACCCGCTGGGCTGGGTCGCGGTGGCGGGCTGGCTGCTCATCGGGGCCGGCGTCTACTATGGGTACAGCCGCAAACGCGAGCGGGCGCACGAAGAGCGCGAACGGTGGATGGAGCGGATTGAGCGCAAAGAGCATCGGGTGCTGGTGGCGCTCTCGAGCCCGCGCACCATGCGCTCGCTCCTCGAGGCGGCCATCGCCATCGCCCAAGGCCGCGACAGCGAGATCGTCGTGGTGACCGTCGCCGAGGTGCCAGAGGGCGAGAGCCTCATGGCAGGCCGCCGGCTGGTCCGTGAGCTGGAGCCCCTGCTCGACGAGGCGCGAGCGTACGCCACCGAGCGCGGGGTCCCGGCGCGCGCGGTCCTGAAGATCGACCGCCGGGTGAGCCACGGCATCCTCCAGACCGTCTGGGAAGAGGAGTGCAACTTTCTTGTGCTGGGACGCCCGGTCACGAGTTCGTTGCTCGAGCGGCTGGTGGGGTCGATCGTCGAGCGGGTACTGCAGAACGCGCCCTGCCGCGTGGGCGTCGTGTACGGGTCGCTCGGGAGCGACGGAGTGCGCGGCGTGGTCGTTCCGGTCACTGCGGGGGCCAACGCGCGCCTTGCCGCCGAGCTTGCCCCGGCGTTCGGCCGGCGGCTGGGCGTGCCGGTTCGGGCGGTGACGGTCGTGCCGCCCGAGCTCACCGCCGATGAGGCGAGCCGGCTGGTGGCCCCGGTGCAGGACATGCTCGCGGGCGCGACACAGCTGCCGCCGCTCGCGGTGGTGCGCGCGCGCGACGTGATTCAGGGGCTGGTGGCGACGATCGCGGCGGACGAGCTGGTCGTGATCGGGGCGCCCAGCACGGATCCCGTCGCCGCGCTCGTGGGGCAGACCGTCCCGGGGACGCTCGCCGCGCTGGGCCGGAACCCGGTCATCGTGGTGCGGGATATCGTGCCGCAGCGGGCGCACCGCTTCGAACGCTTCTTCCTGAGCATGAGGTGAACGCGCCAATGCAAGCTCGGGACTCCCAGCCTCTCGCCGAGCTGGTCCACCGCTTTTCCGACTACCTGCCGACGCTGGCGGCTGGGTTCGTGGTCCTCGTGCTCGGCCTCGCCGGCGGATGGGTGGTGAAGCGCGCCGTCGTGCGGGTGCTGGTCTGGCTCCGTCTTGACCGCCTCGCGGGACGCGTGGGATGGCGCGCGGCGTTCGGGAAGGGCGATGTGCGCGCCGCCCTCTACAACGGGCTCGGGAACATCGCGATGGCCGTGGTCGTGCTCTTCTTCTTCGACGACGCGCTCAAGCGCTGGGGCCTGACGGTGGTGGCCCGGGTGATCGACGCTTTCGTGTTCTACCTCCCGAACCTGGCGCTCGTCGCGCTGATCGTGGCGGTGGGCGTGATGATTGCCAATGCAGCGAGCGAGCGGGTGGCCAAGGGGCTCGCCGAGGAAGGATTCGCGCACGCGCGCCTGATGGCTAAGATCTTCAAGAGTGCGCTGCTCACGATTGTGGCGGTCATGGCGCTGTGGCAGCTCGAGTTCGCCCGCCAAATCGTGCTGGCGGCGTTTCTTATCGCGTTCGGCGCGCTCGGCGTCGCGTTCGCCCTGGCCGTAGGTCTCGGATCTGCCAGGGCACTGGAGCGGGGATGGGACAGCCTGTTCGAGAAGCGGGACGAGTCGCGTGTCACGAGCGAAGGTTCCTGAGCGCCCAGGTCTCACCCCGTGACCCCGGCCGGGCCAGGGAACCCGAGTCCGGCCCGGGCCGCTCCGCGCCGCCGGCCTACCCGAACGGGTGGTTGACCGCCCGCGGGCGCGACTTTATTTATGCGCCCATGCGTCGGTTCCACACCGCGTGTTGTCCGCTCTGCTCGATGTGTGTGCGCTCCTCGGGGAGCGGACGCGGTTGCGGAGCAGTGTCGTGCCGGTTGGGACGACCGTCGGGTAGATCGTAGCAGACGACGCGCCACGCACATCGCCGGGCCCGCTTCCCGAATCGGGAAGCGGGCCCGGTCGTTTTCGGGGCCCGGGAACGGCGAGCGGCGAAGGAGAATGCAGCGATGTCGCAAACGGACGTGCTGGAGAAAACACGCAGCCTGGCGCGGGGCACGGGGTTCACCCTGTGGCTCACGGGGCTCTCGGGCGCGGGGAAGTCCACCCTCGCGGCCGCGGTGGGCGGCGAGCTCCGGCGCCGGGGCCTCGCGGTCGAGATCCTGGACGGCGACGAGGTGCGCCAGCACCTGTCCAAGGGCCTCGGCTTCTCGCGCGAGGACCGCGACACCAACATCCGCCGCATCGGCTACGTGGCGAAGCTGCTCACCCGCAACGGCGTCGCCGTGATCACGGCGGCGATCTCCCCCTACCGCGCGACGCGCGCGGAGGTGCGGCGGGAGATCGGCCGCTTCGTCGAGGTGTACGTGCGGGCCTCGCTCGCCGCGTGCATCCGCCGGGATACCAAGGGACTCTACCGCCGCGCGCTCGCCGGCGAGATCCCGCAGTTCACCGGCGTCTCCGACCCCTACGAGGAACCGCTCGCGCCCGAGCTCGTGGTGGACACCGAGCGGGAATCGGTGGCCGACAGCGCGGCCCGCGTGCTCGCGCGCCTGGCGGAGCTCGGCTACCTGCGGGACGGCGCCGATGCTTAGTCCCGCGGAGATCGGCCGCCGGGCCGCGGCGTTCCGCGACACCCCGCCCGAGACGCTCCTCGCCTGGGTGGTCCGGACGTTCCCGCGGAAGACCGCGCTCACGCTGAGCTTCGGCGGCGGCGGCATCGTGCTGGCGCACATGCTGAGCCGCATCGACCGCTCGGTGCCGGTCCTGTTCCTCGACACGGGCTTCCATTTTCCCGAGACGCTCGCGTTCAAGGAGGCGTTCGCCCGCCGCTACGGGCTCACGGTGGTGGACGTGCGGCCTCTCGCCGACCCGGGCCCCCTGTACGCGACCGACCCCGACCGCTGCTGCCACCTGCGCAAGGTGGAGCCGCTGGAACGGGCGATCGCCCCGTTCGACGCCTGGATCAGCGGCCTGCGGCGCGACCAGTCGGTCACGCGCCGCGCCATCGAGCTGCTCGAGCTGCACGACCTCGGCGGCCGGCCGATCCTCAAGGTGTTTCCGCTCGCGCACTGGAGCGGCGCCGACGTGCAGCGCTACCTGCGCGCGCACGACGTCCCCCGCCACCCCCTGCTCGACCGCGGCTACACGAGCATCGGCTGCTGGCCGTGCACGCGCCCCACCGCGCCGGGCGAGCCCGAACGTGCCGGGCGCTGGAGCGGGACGGGGAAGACCGAGTGCGGCCTGCACACCTTCACCACCCGGCGCTGAGGAGCGGACGCCGATGGACCCGCGGCTCGCGATCGTAGGGCTCGTGGTCGGCCTCCTCATCGGGATCTCCGGCGTGGGGAGCGGGTCGCTCACCGCGCCGCTGCTCCTCTTTCTCGGCATTGACCCGGCGACCGTGGTGGGGAGCGATCTCTGCTTCGGGCTCGTGACGAAGAGCGCCGGCGTGGGCGTCTACGTCCGGGAACGCCGGGTGCGCTGGCGCTGGGTCGGGCTGCTCGCGACGGGGAGCCTGCCGGGGGCGGTCGCAGGCAGCGCGCTCGTGGCCCTGCTCGAGCGGCACGGCGATTGGATCCGCGCCGGCATCGCCGCGATGCTGGTCGTGACGTCGGCCACCGCGCTCGGGCTCGAGCTGTGGCGGCGCCACGCCGGCGCCCTCGGGGCCGCGGGGCCCCGGGGCGAACCCCCCACGGCCGTCGTGCCGCTCGTGGGGCTGGCCGTCGGCCTCGTGGCGGGGGCGACGTCGGTGGGCGCCGGCAGCCTCGTGGACGTCGCCCTGGCGCTGTGCTCCCCGCTCGGCGGCGCCGAGATCGTGGGCACGGGGATCGCGCACGGCATCCTGCTTTCGACGGTCGCCTCGCTCGTGCACTGGCACGCGGGGACCATCGCCCCCGCGCTCGTCCTCAACCTGTCGCTCGGCTCGATTCCCGGCGTCCTGCTCGGGGGGCGGCTCGCCTGCCGGTTCCCCTCCCGCCCGCTGCGCCGCGGGATTCTCGCGCTGGTGCTGATCGGCGGGCTCACCGCGTTGACCCGGAGCGTGTCGTCATGACCCTCATTCCCCCGCACGGCGGCACCCTGGTGAGCCGCGTCTTGAGCGGTGCGCGCGCGGCCGCCGCGCGCGCCCGCGCCGCGCGGCTCCCCGCGATCGCCCTGTCGCCCGCGGCGGCCGCCGACCTCGAGCTGATCGCCACCGGAGCGTACTCGCCCCTCACGGGGTTCATGGGCAAGGCCGACTACCGCGCCACGCTCGAGGAGATGCGCCTCGCCAACGGGCTGCCGTGGTCGCTGCCGATCACGCTGCGCGTGCGCGACGCCGCGGGGCTGGACCACGAGGTGGCGCTCGCGGCGCCGGACGGCACCCCGCTCGGGATCCTCGAGGTGGGCGACGTGTTCGCCCACCCCAAGGAAGACGAGGCGCGGCGCGTGTACGGCACCACGGACCCCCGGCATCCCGGGGTGGTGCAGCTGTACGCCCAGGGCGACGTGCTCGTCGGGGGCGACGTGTGGCTGTTCGAGCGGCCGGCCCCCGCCTTCCCCGACCTGGCGCTCGATCCGGCCGACGCGCGGCGGTGCTTCGCCGAGCGCGGCTGGCGGACCGTCGTCGGGTTCCAGACCCGCAACCCGGTGCACCGCGCGCACGAGTACATCCAGAAAGCGGCCCTCGAGACGGTGGACGGCCTGTTCCTCCACCCGCTCGTCGGCCACACCAAGGACGACGACATCCCGGCGGCGGTGCGCGTGCGCAGTTACCGGGTGCTGCTCGAACGCTACTACCCGCGCGAGCGGGTGGTGCTCGCTGCGTTTCCCGCGGCGATGCGCTACGCGGGGCCGCGCGAGGCGGTGTTCCACGCCTTGGTGCGCAAGAACTACGGGTGCAGCCACTTCATCGTGGGGCGCGACCACGCGGGCGTCGGCGACTACTACGGTCCCTACGACGCCCAGCGGATCTTCGACCGGTTCCGCCCCGACGAGCTCGGCGTCCAGCCGCTGCGCTTCGAGCACACCTTCTACTGCCGGCGCTGCGGCGCGATGGCATCGCCCAAGACCTGCCCGCACGAGGGAGAGGCGCACGTGACGCTCTCGGGCACGAAGGTGCGCGAGCTGCTGCGGCGCGGCGAGCTGCCGCCGCCCGAGTTCAGCCGGCCGGAGGTGGCCGCGGTGCTGGCCGAGGGGCTGCGGGAGCGGGTGGCGTGAGCTTCTACCCGGCGTTTCTGGACCTGCGGGGCCGGCGCGCAGTGGTCGTGGGCGGCGGCGCGGTGGCCGAGCAGAAAGTCGCGGGCCTCGTCGAGGCGGGCGCCCGCGTGACGGTGATCAGCCCCGCGCTCACCTGGAAGCTCGAGGATCTCGCGGCCCAGGGGACGATCGTGCTGCGGCGGCGGGGCTACCGGCGCGGCGATCTCGCTGGCGCGTTCCTCGCGATCGCGGCCGCGGACGACCGCCGCGTGAACCGCACCGTGTGGCGCGAGGCCGAAGCGCGCGGCGTGCTGCTCAACGCGGTGGACGACCTTCCGCATTGCAGCTTCATCGCTCCGGCGGTGCACCGCGAGGGCGCCATCACGGTGGCCGTGTCCACCGCCGGCAAGAGCCCGGCGTTCGCCGTGCGGCTGCGCGAGCGCATCGCCCGGCTCGTCGGTCCCGAGCACGCGGCGTTCGTCGAGCTCCTGGGCGAGCTTCGGGCCACGGTGGCCGACCGCGTGCCCGACGCGCGGGCGCGCACGCGCCTGTGGTACGCCATCGTGGACTCCGCCGCGCTCGACGACGTGCGGCGCGGCGATCTCGCGGGCGCGCGGCGCCGGATCGCCCGGCTCATCGAGGAGGCGGCCGCCGGCGCCGCGCGTCCGGCCGCGTCCCGCCCTCGGGGGATCGTGTACCTGGTCGGCGCCGGTCCCGGGCACCCCGGATTGATCACGGTGCGGGGGCTCGAGCTGGTGCGCGCGGCCGATGCCGTGGTGTACGACCGGCTCGTCCACCCCCGGCTCGTGGAGGAGGCCCCGGCGTGGGCGGAGCGGATCTTCGTCGGCAAGCGGCCGGCGGGGCGGTCGGTGGCGCAGGAACGCACCAACGACCTGCTCGTCGAGCTGGCGCGCGCCGGACAGGCGGTGGTGCGGCTCAAGGGGGGCGATCCGTTCGTGTTCGGCCGGGGGGCGGAGGAGTGCGCGGCGCTCGCCGCCGCGGGGATCCCGTTCGAGGTCGTGCCCGGCGTGACGGCCGCGATCGCGGCCCCCGCCGCGGCCGGGATTCCCGTGACGCACCGGGCGCACGCCTCAGCCTTTGCCGTGGCGGCGGGCCGCGAGGCGGGGGCCGAGTCCGACCTCGATTGGGAGGCGCTCGCCCGCATGCCGGCGGTCGTGTTTCTGATGGGCCTCGGCGCCCTCCCCGCGATCGCGGCGCGGCTCCGCGCCCATGGCGCCCGCGGCGACACCCCGGCGGCCGTCATCGCCCGCGCCACCCTCGCCGACCAGCGGGTCGTCGTCGGCACACTCGACACGATCGCGGCCCGCGCCCGGGAAGCCGGCCTCGCGCCGCCCGCCACGGTCGTGGTGGGCGACGTGGTCCGCGTCGCCGCAGCCCTCGGCGCGCCCGCGGCGCCCGCGGCGCCCGGTGCCCCCGCCCGCGCGATCCCGGCCGAGCACGACGCCGTTGCGGTCGTCGTGTGACGCAGCACAGAAAGGACAGAAAGGATATCCGACCATGACGCCCAGTGCCCCGATCCCCGACGTCGTAGCCGCCGAGCTCGCCCAGTACGAGGAGCATATCAAACAGTACCGGCGCGGCGAGCTCGGCGAGGTGAAGATGCAGAAGCTGCGGCTCCAGTTCGGCACCTACGCCCAGCGGCAGGAAGGGGTGCAAATGCAGCGGATCAAGATCCCCGGCGGGACCGCCACCGCCGACCAGTTGATCCGCCTCGCCGACGCGGCCGACCGCTTCGGCTCGGGGTTCGTGCATTTCACCACCCGCGAGGACGCGCAGATCTACTACGTGAAGCTCGACGAGGTGCCGGCGTTGCTGCGCTTCCTCGCCGAAGCGGGGATCACGACGCGGGAGGCGTGCGGCAACACGGTGCGCAACATCACCGCCTGCTACCGCTCGGGCACCTCGCCCACCGAGGTGTTCGACGTAGCGCCGTACGCCCACGCGCTGTTCCGCTACTTGGTGCGCAACCCGCAGAACCAGGTGCTGGGCCGCAAGTTCAAGATCGCATTCGAGGGCTGCACCGAGGACCATTCCGCCCTGAGCGTGCACGACATCGGCTTCCTCGCCCGGGTCCGCTCGGAGGGCGGGGTCGTGCGGCGCGGGTTCCGGGTGTCCGTGGGCGGGGGGCTGGGCGGGGCGCCGATGCTGGCGCACCGCTACAGCGAGTTCCTGCCGGCCGAGGAGATTTTCAATTTCGCCGCGGCGATCCTGCGGCTGTTCGACCGCTACGGGGAGCGGAAGTCGCGCATGAAGGCGCGGATGAAGTTTTTGGTGGAGAAGATGGGCTGGGAGCGCTTCCGCGCGGCGCTCGACGAGGAGCGGGCGCGCGTCGGCCCGATCCCGCTCACCGCGGAGCACCTCCGCGCCGTGCGGCGGCCGCCGCCCGCCGTCGCCGTGGCCGCGGAGGGCGCTGCCGGGGCCGACCGGCCGGTCGCGCCCGCCGCGCCGGGCTACGAGCGCTGGCTCGCCGACTCGGTCGTCCCCCACAAGCTGCCCGGGTTCCGGGGCGTGCACGTGCGGCTCCGGCTCGGCGACATCGTGGCCGACCGGCTGCGTGGCCTCGCGGCGCTGGTACGGCGCTACTCCGCCGACGAAGCCCGGATCTCGATCGAACAGAACATCTACCTGCCGTGGGTGCGGGACGCGGAGCTCCCGGCCCTCTACGACGCGCTCGCGGCGATCGGCCTCGCCGACGCGGGCGCCGAAACGATCGCGGACGTGACGACCTGCCCCGCCGCCGACACCTGCCGGCTCGGCATCGCCTCGGCGAAGGGGCTCGGCGCCGAGCTGTCGCGGGCGCTCGAGCAGGAGCTGGCGGACGACGCGGCGCTCGCCCGCGACCTTCGCATCAAGATCTCCGGCTGCCCGAACGGCTGCGCGCAGCACGGGATCGCCGACATCGGCTTCCACAGCGCCGCGCTCACCGAGGGCGGGCGCACCGTGCCGGCGTATCTCCTGTTCGTGGGCGGGAAGGCGGGGCTCGAGGAGAGCCGGCTGGGGCGCGTGATCGGCAAGTATCCGGCCCGCAATGGCGTGAAGGTGCTCGCGACCCTGCTCGGGCTGTATCGCGCCGAGCGGCGGGAGGGCGAAGAGTTCGGCGCGTGCCTCGCGCGCCTCGGCGACGCGCGGGTGAAAGCCGCCCTCGAGCCGCTGCGCGCGGTCCCGCCGTTCGAGGCGGACCCGCAGTTCTACGAGGACTGGGGACACGAGAACGAGCGCTTCGCCGTGCGCCAGGGCGTGAAGGGCGAGTGCGCCGGGGCGACGGTGGCCGAGAAGGTGCCCGCGCTCGAGGACGCCCGCGAGCGGCTGGCCCAGGCGGAGGCGTACTTGCTGCACCGCGAGTACGAGGCCGCGGCCGCCGCGGCCTACGAGGCCGCGGCCGCCGCGGCGCGGGTGCCGCTGTACCGCCGCCTGGTGGACCCGTTCACGGCGGAGCAGGCGCTGTGGGAGTTCGAGAACATCTTCGTGCTCGCGGGCGAGGCAGGGGGCGCCTGGCGCGATCTCGCGGCGGAGTTCGCGCGGCTGCGGGCGGCGCCGGCCGGGGAGGCAGCGGCGCGCGCCGTTCTCGAGCGCGCTCGGGAGTTCCTCGCCTACTGCGCCGACTTCGGGGCGGCACGACCGGCGGCGCCGGCGCTCGCTCGCTGAGCGCCGGCGGGACGCTACCCGTCGCCGGCGGCGTCCGCACGGGTATCGCGCTCCGGGGCTTCCAGCTCCCCGCCCGCGCCGGGCGGCGTGCGGTGCAGGTGCACGGTCCGGACGGGGAAGGGGATCTCGATCCCCTCCCGGCGGTACCGTGCGTGGAGGCGCTTGATGAACTCGTGCTTGATGAGATACTGCGACACGTAGTCGCGCGCCCGCAGGATCACGGTGAACTGAATGCTCGAGTCGCCGAAGGTGTGGTAGCGGATGAACGGCGTGAACCGGGGCACGCCGCCCTCGACCTCCCGCATCACCTCGCGCCCCACGTCCACCGTGACGCGCTCGACGTGCCCGAGATCCGACCCGTAGCTCACGCCGACCTCGAGCAAGACCGCCTGCTCGGGGTCGGGGAGGGTGAAGTTCGCGGTGACGGCGGAGGCGAGCTTCGAGTTCGGGACGATCGTCAAGTTGTTCGGCAGCTGGCGGATGGTCGTGTAGCGCCAGGCGATGTCCTCCACGTACCCTTCCTCGCCCGAACTGAGCCGGATGAAGTCTCCCGGGCGCACCTGGCGGGAGAGGAGAATGTGAATCCCGGCGAACAGGTTGGCCAGCGTGTCCTGCAAGGCGAGCCCCACGGCCAGCCCGCCCACGCCCAGGGCGGTGAGCAGCGGGGTAATCGAGATCCCGAGCGTGTCGAGCACCACCAGCCCGCCCAGCGCGAGGACGGCCGCCCGCACGAGATTGGTGATCAGGTTGGTCGAGGGGAGCATCCCGGGCGCGGCCTGCGCGCGCAGGCGCACCAAGTTGCCCGCGAGCCGGGCCAGGGCCCAGGTGATGGACACGATCAGGAGCGCGATCAGCGTGCGCTCGCCGAGCCGGGCGAGGCGCGAGGGAAGCTCCGTGAGCTGCATGCCGACGTACAGGCCGATCACGGTGCTCCACAGCACCAACGGCCCGCGCACCGCGGCCACCACGAGGTCGTCGGCGGCGGAGCGGGTGCGGCGGGCGGCCCGAGCCAGGCGTCTCAGGACGACGTGTTGCAGGAACAGCCCGAGCACGAGCCCCCCGGCGGCGAGGCCGGCCGGCAGGGCGACCGCGGCGAGCTGCGAAAGCGTGAGGGTCATCGGCGACTCAGTGTCCTTCCAGCGTCAGCTGCCGCTCGTACGCCGCCATCACGTCCTGGCGGCTGACGATGCCGAGGAGTCGCTCCCCGTCGTCCGTGTCCACCACGGGGAGGGTATCGACGTCCTGGGCCCCCAAACGACGCAGCGCCGTGAGCAAGGAGTCCTCGGGCGTCACGCGCTCGGCTTGCGGCCGGATCAGGTCGGCGGCCACGAGGACCGGTGCCAGATGGTCGCCGTTCGCCAGCGCCTCGCGCACCGCCTCGCGGCTGAGCATCCCCGCGAGGCGGCCGTCCGCGCTCACGACGGGGAACTCCGTCTGGCGGCTCGCGCGCGTGACGTCGAGGATCGCCGGCACCCCGGCGTCCTCGCGCACCGTGACGGGCTCGCGGTTGAAACACTCGGCCACCGTGATGCGGGCGAGGAGCGTGGCGTCCGCACCGTGGGAGAGCGCCACGCCGCGCCGCCGCAGCCATTCGGTGTAGATGGACTCGGGGTGCAGCCGCCGCGCGATCACGTACGCGAGGACGCTGGTGAGCATGAGGGGCAGGATCAGCCCGTAGTCCCGGGTCATCTCGAAGACCATCATAATAGCGGTGAGCGGGGCGTGGGTGGCGCCCGCGACCAGGCCGGCCATCCCGACGAGGGCCATGGCGCCCGGGGCGAGGTGCCAGCTCGGTAGGAGGGTCGCGGCGGCGACGCCGCAGGCCCCGCCGAGCGTGCCGCCGATGAACAGCGCGGGGGTGAACACGCCGCCCGTGCCGCCGGCCCCGAACGTGGCCGCGGTGGCGACGAGCTTGGCGAGCGCCAGGGCCACGAGAAACGGCGCGGTGCGCGCCGCCACGATGCCGACGTTCAGGCTCTCATGCCCGTGGCCCCAGAGATCGGCGCGAAACGCGACATCCAAGCCCCCGATCACGAGGGCGCCGGCGGTCACCTGCATCCACGGCGCGCGGAGCCGCGGGAAGGCGTCTTGCGCCTTCCACACGCCGCGCGAATAGAGCACCGCGACGACTCCCGTGACGAGGCCGAGCGCCACGTACAGCAACAGTTCCCATCCCGAGCGGATGCCGAATTCCGCCGGCAGGGCGATGACGGGCCGGTCGCCGAACACGGCGCGCCCGACGGTGGCCGCAAGGATGCTCGCGACCACGAAGGGGCCGAGCGCCATCCCGCCCGCGGCGCCGAGGATCTTCTCGATCCCGAAGATGACGCCCGCGATCGGCGCGTTGAAGGCGGCGGAGATGCCCGCCGCCGCGCCGCAGCCCACGAGGGTGCGCAGCCGGTTGGGCGAGGCCCGCAGCCAGCGGCCGATCCGCGAGGCCGCCGCGGCGCCCAGCACGACCACCGGCCCCTCGGCCCCGACCGAGCCGCCGGTGCCGATCACCAGCGCGGCCGCCGCGGTCTTCACGAGGACGGGCCCGGCGGGAATGACCCCGCCCTTGACCGTCACCCGGTACATCACATCGGGGATGTTCTCGCCCGTGGACCCGTGCGCCCCCCAGCGGATCAGGGCGCGGCAGCCGGCCAGGCCGGCCGCGACGACGGCGGGAATGAGGACGATGTCGGGCACCGGCGTGTGCGTCGCGCCGCGTAACACGGCGTCCTGAACGAGATCGATCGTCTTGTAGAACAGAATGACCGCGGCGCCCGCCGCGGCGCCGATCACGACGGCGAGCGCGAGCAGGATGGCGTGCTCGTCGCCGCCGAGCGCGGCGAGCGCCGCGGACAGGGCGGCGGGACTTTTGCGGGACATGCGCGAACATCTACACCCATCGCCGCTGTGCCGCAACGCGCGCCTCCGCGGGGAGCGCCGTGTCCGAACTGAAACTCCCGGTGACGGGTGCCGCCATGCGGGGGTGTCATGAGTGGATGTTCTCCGCGGGGAGGGACCTTCCCACTTGCATCAACACGAGGAGGAAGACTCATGCGCCCGACTCTTCTTTTGGCCGTTGCCGCCGCCGGACTCGCGGGCCTCGTGCCCGCCGCGGCTCAAGCGCCCGACCGGCCCGCCGCGCATCGGCCGGCCCCCGCCGCCCCCGCCGCCCCCGCCGCCGCCGCCCGCCACGCCGCAGCCCGGGAAGTGTTCGTCGCCGTGTTGAGCGGCGGCTACGAAGTGCCGCCGGTCGAGACCCGCGCCACCGGAGCCGCCGAGCTGACCGTCACCGGGCGGGCGCTGCGCTACCGCGTGGACGTGGACTCGCTGCGCGACGTGACCGGCGTGTATCTGCACATCGGCAGGGCCGGCGAGGAAGCGCCCGCGGTAGCCGACCTGGCTGAAGGCGTGAAGGCGGGACCGGTCTCGGGCGTCGTGGCGCAGGGTACGCTCGGGCCCGCCGCGCTCCGCGAGACGACGCTGCGGCAACTGCTCCAGGCGCTCCGGAAGAACGAGGTGTACGTGACCGTGCACACGCTGGCCCATCCGGGCGGCGAACTGCGCGGCCAACTGCGACTCCAGCCGATCGTGGCGAGCCGGTAACAGGGAGCGCGGCGCGCGGGCCGCGCCGCGGCCGTCCCGGAGTGCGCCCTAGGCGGCGGGCGCCGAGTCGCCCCCCGGGCCGGCTTCCGGCGCCGGGGCGCCGTACCAGGGGTGGAACTCGGGCGGTGGCAGGCGCAGCGCGAAGCCCGGGATGAGGGTGGTTCCGAGCGTGTAGATGATCAGCCCGCCGGCCACGGCGCGGGAAACGGCGAACCGCTCCGCGAGGATCGCGACGATCACGAGCGTGAACACCAGGGTGGGGAGCATGGAGACGCCGATTCTCGCGCCCTTGCGGAGCGGCTCGCCGAGCGCGAAGCGCCGGTGCACGGCGACCAGGGCAATCCGCAACGGCACCAGGACCGCGAGGAACGCGGCGCCCAGCGCGACGCCGGCGATCGTGAACTCGTCGCGTGTGACGTGGAGGCCCGCGTCGAAGAAGTAGAACGGAATGAAAAGCGACGCAAACACCTCGACGGCGTGCAGCATCCGGTCCGACGCGATGGCCGGCAGTCGCTCGCGAAATCGCTGCGCCGTGACCCCGACGATGAACGCGCCCACGAGATAATAGACGCCGAGCCGGCGCGTGATGAACGCGGCCAGCACCGCGGTCATGAGGAGAAAGGCGAACTCGGACTTGGGGGCGTAGGGCACCACCCGCGCCGCGAAGACCCGGAAGGCTACGGGAAGAAGGAGGACGAGTCCGACGAGCACCGCTGCGGAGATCGCGAGCCCGCGCCACGTGGCGGACTGGAGGGTGACGAACAGCACCGCGAGCGCGACGAGCTCGCTCGCCACCGCCTTGGTCTTGATCCAGAAGCGCTCGCTCGCCGTGACCCCGAGCGAGGCCAGCGAGTCGAGGATGAACCCCGTGGAGGGGGTGAGCAGCGCCAGCGCGACGAGCGCCGCCGGGCGCCATGGGAGCCGGAGACCGGAGCGGACGGCGGCGGCAACGGCGCCGAGCGCGCCGATCCCGATTACGATATGCTGGACGAGCACGGGCGCCTCGCGCCGCAGCTCGCGGAAATCGACCTCCAACCCGGCGAACAAGAACAACGACACGATGCCCAGCGTCGCGAGCAGGCGGATGGTGGGATCGTGCGTGAACAGGCCGAGCCCCAAGCCGGCGGCGATTCCCAGAGCGACGCTCGTGACCGCACTGGGGAGGCGGTAGCGCTGGAGCATGCGCGGCACCACGAACAGCGCGAACAGCAGCAGGATGTAGTCGAGTTCGGCCGGGGCGGCCGTGGGCGCGGGCATCAGCGCTCGGGGTGGGCCGCGGCGTGCGTGGCGCGCCGCTCGCGGCGGGCGAGGCTCCACTTGAGCGCCGGGGGCGTAGCCATGGTCGTGACGATCACCATGATCACGACCGCCGAAAAGACGCCCGCGTCGATAATCCGCTCGGTGCCGATCCGCAGAGTGGTGCCGATGCTCGCGAAAATGAGCCCCACCTCGCCCCGCGGAATCATCCCGATGCCGACCGACAGCCGATCGAGGCCGCCCCCGAAGGCGCCGAGGGCGCACGCCTGCTTGCCGAGGATCGCGGCCGCGGTGAGCAGCGCCGCGAGGCCCAGCACGTCGGCGCGCGCGAACGCCGCGAGCTCCACCCGCATCCCCATCAGCACGAAGAAGACGGGCACCAGCACCGCGGCCACGGGCTCGACGAGCTCCTCGAGCCGGTGTTCGCCCCGCTCGGTGAAGTCGCGGAAGTGCACGTCCTCGAGAATCAGGCCCGCGGCGTAGGCGCCGACGATCGGGGCGAGGCCCACCCCCGCGGCGAGCGCCGCCAGGACGAAGCAGAACACCACGGCGGTGGTGAGCAACACCCCGCGGCCGCGCAGCCGCGAGGCGAAGCGGAACAGCCGCGGCGACACCGCCACGCCCAGCGCCAGCGCCCCGCCCAAAAACGCGAGCGCGGTCACGAGGACCTTCGCCACCCCGCCCACGTCGAGCGTCGTGCCCCGGTCGGCCGCCTCGATGGCGCCGCCCACGATCGCGAGGATCACGAGTCCCAGCACGTCGTCGATCACCGCCGCGCCCAGAATGACGCGGGCCTCGGCCGAGCGGGACTTGCCGAGATCGCTCAACACCCGCGCGGTGATGCCGACGCTCGTGGCGGTGAGGGTGGCGCCGAGGAACGCGTGCGCGTAGGGGCTGTGCCCCGGCAGGAGCACGGCGCCCACCCCCCAGCCGAGCACGAACGGCGTCGCCACGCCGAGCAGCGCCACGAGCAGCGACTGCCCGCCGACCTTGAGCATGTCGCGTACCGTGGACTCGAGCCCGACTTGGAAGAGCAGGATGAGGACGCCGAGCTGGGCGAGGATGTCAATGGACGGGTTCGTCGCGAACCCGTCGAACCACCGCACGCCGACCAGCCGCAGGTTGCCGAGCACCACGCCCGCCACGAGCTCCCCGAGCACGGCGGGCTGGCCGAGGCGCATCGCCAGGTCGCCCGCGAGCTTCGCGGCCGCGAGCATGACGGCGAGCGCGACCGCCACGGGGGCGACGGCGTCGTGGTTGCCGGCGGCGAAGAGAGGAGCAGCGGCCACGGCGGCGAGTCCCGCGGCGAGGGCGAGCGGTACGGCGACGCGGCGCGCGATGCGAGACCTCCGGCGACAGTCGGACCGGCCCTAGATAGCAGCTTCGCCGCGCGCGGGCAAGGCGCGCCCGGCTTTGCCTTCCCCGCCGGGAGCGCGTAGTATTGGCGCGCGACATTCTCGGAGGATCCGGCCATGGAGGTGCTCGACCGGCGGGCGTTCTTGCGCGACACGGCGGCCGCCGCCGCGGCGCTCGCCTGGCCGCCGCGCGCCGCGCGGCGCCAGGAGCCCGATCTCGCGCCCATCTTCGCCGAAATCGAGCGACGACACGACGAGGCGGTGCAGCGCCTTCAGGAATGGATCCGGCAGCCGTCCATCGCCGCCGAGCAGCGCGGCGTGGAGGAGGGCTGCGCGCTCACGATGCGGCTGTTGCGCGAGGCGGGCTTCGACCGCGTCAGCCGCGTGCCGACCGACGGGCAACCGGGCATCTTCGCCACCCTCGACGCCGGCGCGGCGCGCACCCTCGGCGTGTACTTCATGTACGACGTGAAGCAGGCCGATCCCGCCGAGTGGACGTCGCCGCCGTGGGAGGCCGCGCTCGTCGAGAAGCCGGGGGTGGGGAAGGTGCTGGTGGGCCGCGGGGCGGTGAACCAGAAAGGCCCCGAGGCCGCGTTCCTCGCCGCGCTGCACGCGATCCGCGGCGCCGGTCGCCGGCTGCCGGTGAACCTGGTGCTCGTGGCGGAAGGAGAGGAGGAGATCGGGTCGCCGCACTTTCCCCAGGTGGTGCACCGCCCCGAGGTCGTCGCCGCGCTCGGGCGCGCGCTGGGGGTGTTCATGCCGTTCGCCGCGCAAGATCTGGACGGCAGCGTGACGATCTTCCTTGGCGCCAAGGGCGTGATCGAATGCGAGCTGGTCGCGAGCGGCGAGCGCTGGGGCCGGGGGCCGAGCCACGACATCCATTCGAGCAACAAGGCCCGCGTGGACAGCCCGGCGTGGCACCTGGTGGAGGCCCTGGCGACGCTCGTGTCGCCGGACGGGAACGAGCCCGCGATCGACGGCTTCGCCGAGCGGGCGCGGCCGCTCTCGGCGGCCGAGCGGGCGATGGTGCGGGAGGCCGCGCGGCGGCTCGACGAAACCGTCGCCAAGCGGCAGCTCGGCGTCACCCGGTGGGTGCACGACGCGAGCTGGGAGGAGGCGCTCGAGCTCCTCGTGTCGCGGCCCACGGTGAACATCGAGGGGCTGGTCGCGGGCTACACGGGGCCGGGCGGCAAGACCATCCTGCCCCACCGGGCGGCGGCGAAGCTCGACCTGCGACTCGTCCCCGACATGACCGCGGCCGGCGCGCTGGCCGCGCTCCAGGCGCACCTCGCCAAGCGCGGGTTCGGGGACATCGAGGTGCGCATGACGGGCGGGTACGATCCCACGAGCACCCCGGCGGACGCGCGCGTCATCCAGGCGCAGGTGGCCGTGTACCGCCGGCACGGCATTGACCCGATCCTGTTCCCGCGCATCGCCGGCTCCTGGCCCGGCTACGTGTTCACCGGCGAGCCCCTGCGCCTGCCCGCGGGCCACTTCGGGCTCGGCCACGGCTCCGGCGCGCACGCCCCCGACGAATACTACGTGATCGAGTCGGCGAACCCCGCGGTGCAGGGCCTGGACGGGGCCGTGCGGTCCTACGTCGAATACCTCTACGAGGTCGCGCGGGCGGGATGAGGGGCCTCTGCCCTTCTGCGGTCCTCTGCGCGCTCGCGGCGGCGAGCGCCGCCCCGCGGCCCCTCGCGGCCCAGGAGCGCAGTGTCGCCGAGCGCTACGCGGAGCTTGCCGCCAATCCCCGCCATCTCGCCGACAGCGCGCGGCTGCACGCGCTGTTCCGGACGCACTGGGAATACCGGATGCGGGAGTTCCCCGAGTTCGCCACCGACGTGGGCTATCCGGGGCAGAACGCCCGCTGGACCGACTACTCGCTTGCCGCCATCGCGCGCCGCAAGCGCGAGCTCGCGGCGCCGCTCGCCGTGCTTCGGTCCATCCGGCGCGACCGGCTCTCGGCCGCGGATCGGCTGAACTACGATCTGTTCGCCCGGGAGCTCGAGGAGCAGATCGCGGCGAGCCGCTTCCCCGAGGAGTACCTCGCGATCACGCAGCTCAACGGCGTGCAGCAGGACGTGCCGCAGCTCCTCGGGCGCATGCCGGCGGCCACCGTGCGGGACTATGAGGACATCGTGGCCCGGCTCGACGCCCTGCCCGCGCTCATTGACCAGACGCTCGTCCTGCTCGCGCAGGGGCTCGCGGCCGGGATCACGCCGCCCCGGGTCACCTTGCGCGACGTGCCCGCGCAGATCCGCGCGCTCACGCCGGACGATCCGCTCGCGAGCCCCTTGCTGCGGCCGTTTCGCGAGTTCCCGCCGACCGTGCCCGGGCCCGACCGCGAGCGGCTGCGGGCGGCGGCGGTCGCCGCCTACACGGCGCGGGCGGCCCCCGCCTACCGGCGGCTCTACGACTACGTCGTCGGCACCTACCTGCCCGGCGCCCGGGAGACGATCGGGATGAGCGCGCTCCCCGACGGCGCCGCCTGGTATGCGCTCAAGGTGCGCCAGTACACCACCACGGCGCTCACGCCGCGCGAGATCCACGAGCTCGGCCTGCGCGAGGTCGCCCGCATCCGCGCCCAGATGGACAGCGTGATCGCGAGCACCGGCTTCCAGGGGAGCTTCGCCGACTTCGCACGTTTCCTGCGCACCGACCCCCGGTTCTTCTACGCCGACTCGGCGAGCCTGGTGCGCGGCTACCGCGACATCGCCAAGCGCATCGACCCCGAACTCATCCATCTGTTCGGCAAGCTGCCGCGCCTCCCGTACGGCGTCACGACGATCCCGGCGTTCACCGCCAAATCGCAGACCACGGCTTACTACCAGCCCGGCTCGCCCGACGCCGGCCGGCCCGGGTGGTTCTACGTCAACACCTACGACCTCCGGGCGCGGCCGATCTGGGAGATGGAGGCGCTGACGCTGCACGAGGCGGTGCCGGGGCACCATCTCCAGATCGCCCTGGCGCAGGAGCTCGAGGGAGTGCCCGAGTTCCGCCGCTACGGCGGCTACACGGCGTTCGTCGAGGGGTGGGGGCTCTACGCCGAAGGCTTGGGGAGCGAGCTCGGGCTGTACCGCGACCCCTACGCGCGGTTCGGGCAGCTCACCTACGAGATGTGGCGGGCGGTGCGGCTGGTGCTGGACACGGGGATCCACGCGATGGGCTGGTCGCGCGAGCAGGCGATCGCGTACTTCCAGGCCAACGCGCCCAAGACGGAGCAGGACATCACGGTCGAGGTGGATCGCTACATCGTGTGGCCGGGGCAGGCGCTGGCCTACAAGATCGGGCAGCTCAAGCTGCGCGCGCTGCGCGACTGGGCGGCGGCCGAGCTGGGCCCGAAGTTCGACCTCCGCGCCTTCCACGACGCCGTCCTGGCGAACGGCGCGCTCCCGCTCGACGTGCTCGAGGCGCAGGTGCGCGCGTGGGTCGCCGCGGGGCAGCGCGGCAGGTGACGGGGGTCAGGCGTTTGTCTCGAACAAGAGCTCCTTTGCCCGCTGGGTGGCCTTCACGACCGCCTTGATAAGGGTCACGCGCAGCTTCCCCTCCTCCAGCTCGAGCAACCCGTCAATCGTGCAGCCCGCGGGGGTGGTGACCGCGTCCTTGAGGAGCGCCGGGTGGTCGCCGGTGTCGAGCACCACCTTGGCGGCGCCGAGCAGGGTCTGCGCGGCGAGCAGGGTGGCCACGTCGCGCGGCAATCCCACCTTGACGCCCGCCTCGGCGAGGGACTCGAGGATCACGTAGATGAACGCGGGCCCGCTCGCCGAGAGCCCCGTCACCGCGTCCATGTGCTTCTCGTCCACCACCGCCGTGCGGCCCACCGTGTCGAACAGCCGGCGGGCGAGGGCGAGGTGGGCCTCGGCGGCGTGCGCCCCGCGGCAGATCCCGGTCATCCCGGCGCCCACCTGGCAGGGGGTGTTGGGCATGGCGCGCACCACGGGGACGCCGGGCGCGAGCCGCGCCTCGATGTAGCCCGTCGGGACCGACGCGGCGACCGAGATCACGAGCTGGGCGGGCGTCACGTCCGGGCGGATCTCCTCGAGCACCTCGGCCACGTTCTGGGGCTTGACGGCGATGAGGACGAGGTCGGCGTCGCGGGCCGCGGCGCGGTTGTCGGTCTCCACCGGGACCGGCAGCTCGGCGCTGCGGGCGCGCGCCCGCTCGGCGTGGCGCACCGTGGCCCGCACCCGCTCCGGCCGCAGCCCGGCGCGCAGCAACCCCTGGAGGAGGATCGTCCCGATCTTGCCCAGTCCCAGCACCGCCACGCGTTGGTCCGTCATCGTGCCCTCATCGTAACAGGTCCTCGAGCAGGGTCGCCGCGTCGGTCTTCTCGTCGCGGTACTTGACGATCACCGGCGTGTAGAGCGCGAGCCGCCAGCGGCGCGCGGCGGGCGCGGAGGCGGGCCGGCTGCCCGGCACCACCACCGCCCCCGCCGGGATCTCGAGCGGGCGCTCCGGCGTGCGCCGGTACACCTGCTCCCGCACCAGGTCGTACACGGGCGTTGCGCCCGTGAGGATCGTCCCCGGCGCGAGCACCGCGCGCTCGCGCACGATCGTGCCCTCGTACACGCCGCACCCGCCGCCCACCACCACGTCGTCCTCGATGATCACGGGCAGGGCGCCCGCCGGCTCGAGCACGCCGCCCACCTGGGCCGCCGCGGAGAGGTGCACGCGCTTGCCGATCTGCGCGCACGAGCCCACGAGGGCGTGGCTGTCGATCATCGTCCCCGCGTCCACGTACGCTCCCACGTTCACGTACATCGGCGGCATGCACACCACGCCGGGGGCGACGTAGGCCCCGTCGCGGATGCTCGAGCCGCCGGGCACGATGCGGATCCCGTCGGCGAGCGTGGTGGGGCGCACGGGATAGGTGTCCTTGTCGAAGAAGCGCAGGGTGGGGTGCGCCGACATGTCGGCGAGCGCCCCCATGCGGAAGCCGAGGAGAATGCCGCGCTTCACCCAGGCGTTGACGGCCCACGTCCCGTCGGGCCGCCGCTCGGCGGCGCGCACCGCGCCCCGGGCGAGCGCCGCGCGGAACTCGGCGAACAGGGCGCGGTCGCGCGCGTCGTAGCGGTCCCGCGGAGCGGCGGCGAGCGCCTCGATCCGCTCACGCAGCGACATGCGCCGTGCCGCTCCCGCGCCCCAGCACCCCGAGCTCGGCGAGCACCGCCGCGAGCCGGGCCCGCGTCTGCTCCTGCACGGGGACGAGCGGGAGGCGGTAGCGCTCCTCGACGAGGCCCAGGAGGGCGAGCGCCGCCTTGACGGGGCCGGGATTGGACTCGAGGAAGTTCGCCTCCATGAGGGGGAGCAGGCGGTAGTGCAGCGTGCGCGCCGCCTCCCACTCGCCCCGCAGGGCGAGCTCGGTGAGCCGCGCCATGAGGTCGGGGACTTCGTTCGCCACCACCGACACGACGCCGTCCGCGCCCAGCGCCACGAGCGGCAGGGTCCAGGCGTCGTCCCCGGAGAGCACGCGGAAGTGCGGCGGCCGCTCGCGCAGGATCGCCATCACCTGCGCGAGATCGCCCGACGCCTCCTTCGTGGCGACCACGTTCTCGTGCGCGCGGGCGAGGGCGAGCGTGGTGGCGGCGGTGATGTTGGACGCGGTGCGGCCCGGCACGTTGTAGAGCACCACCGGCAAGCCCGCGACGGCGTCGGCCACGGCGCCGAAGTGCGCGAGGAGGCCGGCCTGGGTGGGTTTGTTGTAGTAGGGCGCCACCACGAGCACGGCGTCGGCGCCGGCGTCGCGCGCCGCCCGCGCGCGCGCCACCGCCGCCGCCGTGGCGTTGCTCCCCACGCCGGCGATCACCCGCGCGCGGCCGCGCGCCGTCTCCACCGCGAGGGCGACGAGCCGCCGCTGCTCGTGTTCCTCGAGCGTCGCGCCCTCGCCCGTGGTGCCGCAGGGGACGAGTAGCGCCACGCCGGCCGCGAGCTGGCGCTCGACCAGCGCCAGAAACCGCTCCTCGTCCACCGCGCCGGCGGCGGTAAAGGGGGTCACCAATGCGGTCGCGCAGCCGCGCAACCAGTCCGCGCGCATGGTCATACGGGCATCCTTTCCTAGGGTCGGTCGCTCGCAAGCACCGCGTCCAGGACGTCGGCGAAGGTGTACACGCCGCGCCGGCCCACGATCCAGCGAGCGGCGAGCAGGGCCCCTGCCGCGAACGCGTCGCGATTCCGCGCCACGTGCTCGAGCACGATCTGGTCGCCGCTCGAGTCGAAACCCACGCGGTGCGTTCCGGGAATGTGGCCCGCGCGGGTGCTCGCGATCGGCACCTCGCGGCCGCCGAAGCCGCGCCGCACCAGCTCCCGCAACGCCAGCGCCGTGCCGGACGGGGTGTCGCGCTTGGCCGCGTGGTGCGCCTCCTCGATGAAGGGATCGTAGCCCCCCAGCCGCGCCGCGAGCTCGGCAGCGGCGGCCGCGAGCCGGCAGAACAGGTTCGCCCCCGGCGAAAAGTTGGGCCCGAACACGAGCGCCGCCCCCCGCGCCTCCACCAGCGCGCGCACCGCCGCCTCCTGCGCCTGCCAGCCGGTCGTCCCCTCGACGAGCGGCACCCCGGCGCCCGCGCACGCCGCCACGTGGTCGAGCACGGCCGCCGGCACCGAGAAGTCAATCGCCGCGTCGTGGCCGGCGAGGAGGCGGCCGGCCTCGCCGGCGTTCTGCGACGTGATCACGGCGCCGATCTCGTGGCCCGCGCCGCGGGCCACCGCCTCGAACGCCCGCGCCATGCGGCCGTGGCCGAAGAGGGCGAGCCTCACGGCGCGCCCTCTCCGGCGAGGAGGCGGCGCACCAGCCGGACGTAGGCGTCGGCGCCCGCGGCGAGGTCGGCGAGGGCGACGCGCTCGTGATCGCTGTGCGCATCGAGGATCGAGCCGGGCCCGAAGAGGAGCGGGGTTCCCCAGTTCGTGAGGTTGGGGATGTCGGTCGTGAACCGCACCACGCAGGTCTCGAACCCCGCCACGGTGGCGAGCCGCAGCGGCGGGACCGCGCTCAGGTACTCGATCCGCGCCCGCCCGGCGACCGCCCGCTCGAGCAGCCGCTGGACCGGCGCGGCGTCGGTCACGAGGCGGATCTGGAGGTCGGCCCGGGCGGCGCCCGCCACGACATTGGGCCGGGTGCCGCCCGCGATCACCCCGACGTTCACCGTGGTCTCGCCGAAGAACGGGTCCGCGGGCCAGGCGACGCGGCGGAGATCGGCGAGCACGTCGAGCAGTTGGTCGATGGCCGAGCGGCCGTGCTCGGGGTAGGCCGAGTGGGCGGGGACGCCGGCGACGTGGAGCGACAGGCGCAACGAGCCCTTCGACCCGGCGGCGAGCTTGTTGTCGGTGGGCTCGCCGTCAATGAGCCAGCGGCACTCCCGCGCGCGGGGGTGCGCGTTCGCCGCGCGCGCGCCGGCGCTCCCCACCTCTTCGTCCACCACGAACAGCAGCCCGACGGTCCCCACCCCGTCGGCGCGCAGCCGCTCCGCCGCCGCGATCTGGGCGGCGAGGATGCCCTTCGCATCGCACGCGCCCCGCCCGTAGAGCACGCCGTCCCGCTCGGCCACGGGCAGGGGCGGGGGCACGGTGTCGAGATGCGTCGAGAGCACGGCGCGCGGCGGCTGATCGGTGGTGGCGAGCACGTTGGGCCGGCCGGGCGCGGCGTCGAAGAGCTCCACCGCGTAGCCGCGCGCGCGCAGCTCGTCGGCGACGAACTGCGCCACGGCCGCTTCCTCGCCGGACACCGAGGGGATCTCCACCAGGCGGCGGGCCAGCGCGGCGAGCTCGGTCATCGGGGGGCGGCGGGAAGGGGTGCGGGGACCGCGGCGGCGGCGGCGGCCGCGGCGCCCGCGTCCTCGAGCAGGCGCGCATGGAGCCGCCGCACCGCCTCGGGCGCCCGGGCCGCCTCCACCACGAACGTCAGGTTCACCTGCGACGCCCCTTGCGAGATCAGCGACACGTTGATGTCGTGCAGGGCGGCGAAGATGCGGCCCGCGATCCCGGGCGTGGTGCGCAGTCCCTCCCCCACCACGCACACGATCGCCCGGTCGCGCTCGATCGCCACGCGGCCCAGCGCCTCGAGCTCGGCCGCGATCGCCGCCAGCGCGCCCGTGTCCTCGAGCGTGAGCGAGACGCTCACCTCCGACGTCGTCACCACGTCCACCGCGGTGCGGTGGCGATCGAACACCTCGAAGAGCGCGCGCAAGAACCCGTACGCGCCGAGCATGCGCGCCGACACGATCTGGAGCACCGTGATGCCGGTCTTGTGGGCGATCGCCTTCACGGCGCCCGGCCACCGATCGCCCTCGGCGCCGATCACGGTGCCCGGGTCCCCGGGCGCCCGCGAGTTGCAGACGCGGACCGGGATGCGCCGGTCGGCGGCGGGTTGCAGGGTGCGGGGGTGCAGCACCTTGGCGCCGAAGTAGGCGAGTTCCGCCGCTTCGGCGTAGGAGAGCCGGGGGATGGGGCGCGCGGCGGGCACGACGCGCGGATCGGCCGTGAGCACGCCGCTCACGTCGGTCCAGATCTGGATCTCGCGCGCGTCCAGCGCGGCGCCGACGAGCGCCGCCGTGTAGTCCGAGCCGCCGCGCCCGAGGGTGGTGGTGCGACCCCGCCGCGTGGCCGCGATGTAGCCGCCGAGCACGGGCACGAGCCCCGCGGCGCACAGGGGCAGAAGCTCGGCCCGGGTGCGCCGTTCGGTCTCGGCGGCGAGCGGCGCGGCGTTGCCGTAGGTCTCGTCGGTCACGATGCAGCGCCGTGCGTCCACGGCGCGCGTGCGGGCGCCGGCCGCGGCGAGCGTGGCGGCGAGGAGCGCGGCCGACAGCCGCTCGCCGTACGACACCAGCTCGTCGCGCAGCGCGGCCTCCTCGGCGCCGGGCCGCTCGGCGAGCCGCCCGAGGACGGCCGCCATCTCGGCCCCCGCCCGGTCGAGCTCGGCGTCGAAGGCGGCCGCGGCGGCGGGCGCGAGCAGCGCGCGGGCGATGGCGCGGTGGCGCGCGAGCGGCTCGGCGAGCGCGTCCCGGACGCGCGCGACGCCCGCGGGGCCCGCTGCCGCGGCGGCCCCCGCCGCCGCGAACAGCGTATTGGTCACGCCCGCGAGGGCGGACACGACCACCACGGGCCGCGGGCCGCCGTGCGCGCGCACGATCTCCGCCACGCGCGCGCACGCCGCCGCGTCCGCGACCGAGGTGCCGCCGAATTTGAGAACCGTCGTCCCTGCGCTCACAACACAGCCCCTCGACCAGGCGGTCGGGCGCGCCGAGATCCCTCGCCACGCCCGGGGTGCATCCAGAGGTGAAACCGAGATGTCGGGTGAGACCCGAGACGCGATCAGCGACGCGGGGAACACGCCCGCTTTCGGCGGGGCGCAGACGGGAGGCGAAGCGACGCCGGGGCGGCGCTCATGGGCCTAACCCTAAGGGCCGGGCCGCCGCACTGTCAAGCGCGCGGCGCGTGGCCCCGGGGCCTGCGGGCGCGTCCCGGCGTCGATCCCGGGCGACCTTCTGCGCTCCGTTATACTTGAACTATGCGCCTCGCCTGCGTGCGCACCGACCGCCCGATCATCGTGGGGACCGGGATTGCCGGTCTATGGGCCGCGTGGCGCCTCGCGGCCGCAGGCCGGGGCGCGGTGCTCGTCACCAAGGAGACCCTCACCGACAGCGCCAGCGCCTGGGCCCGGGGCGGGATCGCCGTGGCCCTCGACCCGGACGACAGTCCCGAGCTCCACGCGGCCGACACCCTGGCCGCGGGCGACGGGTTGTGCGACCCCGACGCGGTGCGGATCCTGACCCGCGACGGCCCCGAACGCGTGCGGGAGCTCCTCGCGCTGGGCGCGGGGTTCGACCGCGATGCCGAGGGTCGGCTCCGCTTCGGCTTGGAAGCGGGGCACACGCGCTCGCGGATCCTGCATGCGGGCGGCGACCGCACCGGGGCGGTGCTGGTCGGCTGTCTCATCGAGATCCTCCGGCGCCACCCCTTGATCGAGATCCGCGAGCACGCCGAGGTGAAGCGGTTGGTGCACCGGGACGGCCGGGTGGCGGGCGTCGTGGCGCTCGAGCCGGGCGGTGCGGCGCTGGCGCTGGCGGGCCCGGCGGTCGTGCTCGCCACGGGCGGCCTCGGCCAGCTGTACGAGGTCACCACCAATCCCCGCACGGCGACGGGCGACGGGGTGGCGCTGGCCCACGAGGTCGGGGCCGAACTCCGGGATCTCGAGTTCCTCCAGTTCCATCCCACGGCGCTGAAGCTCCCCGGCGTCAACCCGGCACCGCTCATCTCCGAGGCGTTGCGCGGCGCGGGCGCGGTGCTGGTGGACCGCCGCGGCCGGCGCTTTGCGCTCGACGCCGATTCGCGCGGCGAGCTCGCGCCGCGCGACGTGCTGGCGCGGGCGGTGGCGGCGGCCGACGGGGCGGGGGGCGCGTGGCTCGACGCGCGGGCCGTCCCCGACTTCGCCGCGCAGTTCCCGGCCACGGCGCGCCTGCTCGCGAGCTACGGGCTCGATCCCGCCGCCGATCTGCTGCCTGTGGCGCCGGCCGTGCACTACGCGATGGGCGGCGTCCGCACCGATCTCGACGGGCGCACGACGGTGCCGGGCCTCTGGGCGGTGGGCGAGGTAGCGTGCACGGGCGTGCACGGGGCCAACCGGCTGGCGTCGAATTCGCTGCTCGAAGGGCTGGTGTTCGCCGACCGTGCGGGGCGGGCCCTCGCGTCCGAGCCGGTCTCCGGGGCTCCGGACGTGGCGGCGACGCTCGCCGAGGAGGACGACACGGGGGCCGACGCGGCGTGCGAGGCGATCCGGGCGGAGATGCGGGCCGTCATGACGCGCGACGTCGGGCTCGCGCGCACGGAGGCGTCGCTCGCGCGGGCGGAACGGACGCTCGGCCAGCTCGCGGCGGCGGTGCCCGCGGGGGCGTGGCGCACCGCGCACCAGCTGCTCGTCGCGCGCCTCATCGCGCGCGCCGCGCGCCGGCGGCGCGAGAGCCGCGGAGGGCACTGGCGGGCCGATTATCCGCGGCGGCCGCGGGTGGGCGCGGGCGTATGAGTGTCGCGCTCCCCGTGATCGAGGCCCTCGAGGCGAGCCCCGCCCGGCTCGCGGCGCTGCGCGACGAGATCCGGGCCCTCGCCCGGGAGCGGCGGGCGGTGATCCTCGCGCACAACTATCAGCGGCCCGAGGTGCAGGACGTCGCCGACTTCGTCGGGGACTCGCTCAGCCTGGCGCGGCGCGCGGCGGCGGCGGACGCCGCGGTGATCGTGTTCTGCGGCGTCCACTTCATGGCCGAGACGGCGGCGATTTTGGCGCCCGACAAACAGGTGCTCTTGCCCGACCTCCGCGCCGGCTGTTCGCTCGCCGCCTCGCTGACGGCCGCCCAGCTCCGCGCCTGGAAGGCCGAGTTTCCCGGCTACGTGGCGGTCGGGTATGTCAACACCACGGCCGAGGTGAAGGCCGAGCTCGACTACTGCTGCACCAGCAGCAACGCGCTCGCCGTGGTGGACGCGATCCCCGCCGACCGGGGCATCCTGTTCTGTCCCGACTTCTTCCTCGGCCACTACCTGCGGCGGATGCGGCCGGAGCGGCGGATTGAGGTGTGGCTCGGCGAGTGCCACGTGCACGCCGACATCAGCCCCGCCGCCCTCGCGGCCGCGCGGCGCGAGCATCCCGACGCCGAGGTGCTCATCCATCCCGAGTGCGGCTGCACGAGCGCCGTGGTGTACGAGCTCGCCGCGGGCGACCTCGGGCCGGGCGGGGTGCACATCGCCTCGACCGAAGGGATGGTGCGGCTCGCCGCGCAGCGGCCGGCGCGGCGGTTCATTGTCGCGACCGAGACCGGGTTGCTCCACCGGATGCGCCAGGCGGCGCCGGACAAGGAGTTCGTCCCCGCCGAACCGCGGGCGGTGTGCGCGTTCATGAAGACGATCACGCTCGCTGGCGTGCGTGACGCCCTCGCGCTCGGCCGCTACGAAGTCACGGTGCCGCCCGACATCGCGGCCCGCGCCCGCGGCGCGCTGGAGCGCATGATCGCCCTTGGCTGAGTCCGCGCCGGCCCTCCCGGCGGTGGCAGGGCTCGCCGACCTGGCGGCGGACGCCGCGCGGGTGGCGGCGATCGCCCTGGCCGAAGACGGCCCCGAGGACGTCACCACGGCGCTCGTGGCTCGGGAGACGGGGGGCGCGGCGGGCGCCGCGGGCGCGGTGGCGCGCGCGGTGATCCGGTTTCGGGGCGGCGGGGTGCTGGCCGGATGCGCGTACGCGGACGCGGTGGTGCGCGCCTGCGGCGCGGACGGCGTGGCGTGGGCCGCGCGCGAGGGCGACGCGGTGCCGCCGGGCGCGGCGGTCGGCGAGGTGCGCGGCGCGCTCGCCGCGCTGCTGCGCGCCGAGCGGCCGCTCCTCAACCTGCTGCAGCGCGCCTGCGGCATCGCCACCGCGACGCGGGCCTTTGTGGACGCGGTGGCCGGGACCGGATGCCGCATCCTACACACCCGCAAAACCGCGCCGGGGCTGCGGGGACTCGAAGTGCGCGCCGTGCTCGCGGGCGGGGGCGCGCCGCACCGGGTGGACCTGGGGCACGCCGTGCTCGTCAAGGACAACCACTGGCGGGCGCTGGCGCGGCGGGGGACGAGCCTCGCGGCGGTGCTCGCGGCGGCGCGGGCGCGCGGGGTGACGGCGTGCTACGTCGAGGTCGAGTCGTCGGCGCAGCTCGCGGCCGCGTGCGCCGCGGGGGCGACGCGGATTCTCATTGACAACCAGCCGCCCGACACGGTGCGGGAGTGGGCCCGGGCGGCCCGGCGGCTTGCGCCCGCGATCGAAATCGAAGCGACCGGCGGGATCACCCTCGCCACGGTGCGCCGCTACGCCGAGGCGGGGGCCGACTTCGTGTCGGTGGGCGCGCTCACCCACAGCGTGCACGCGGCCGACCTAGCGCTCGAGCTCGTCTAGCGGTTCGCGATCGGCACGCCGCCGGGCGATGTGCGCGCGGCGGGGCGCCGCGCCCGTCGCGCGGTCCACGATCGGCTCCCCGTGCACGCGGAGGCCGAGCCCGGGCCGTGATCCCGACGCTCGTGGCCGTGAGGGTAGCGCCGAGGAAGGCGTGCACGTAGGGGCTGCGCTCGGGGAAGACCCACGCCCCGACCCCCCACCCCAGGATCCAGGGCGTCACCACGCCGAGCACCGCGACGAGCAGCGCCCGGCCCCCCACCTTGAGCATGTCGCCGACCGTGGATTGGAGCCCCACCTCGAACAACAGCACCACCGCCCCGTCCCCCGGGCCGCCCGGGCCGGCGCCGAGCGCCAGCGCAAGACCGGGCACGCGCCTACTGCTCCCCCGGGCGGGCGGCGATCCACAGCACGCCCGAGAGGTCGCCGTTCACGAGCCAGCCCTCGGTGGCGAGCTGGGCGCCCCGCAGCACCCCGCCCGTCACCGCGCCGCTCAGCCGCAGCACGCCCGCCTTCCAGTCCACCACCCCCTCGAGCACGGCCGTGCACGACTGCGGCGCGTTCGCGCCCCCGGTCGTGAGCCGGCCGCGCACGTGCCACACGGGGTTCGCCGCCTCGAGGGGGCTCTCCACCTGCCGCAGCGCGATGCGCAAGCGCCCGCGCAGATCCCCCTCGAGCTGCCCTTCCCAGACGCTCGAATCGCTGTGCACCCCCGCGAGGGTGGTGAGGTAGGCGACCCGGCGCAGCGGCTGGGCGACGCGGGTGGGCCAGGGGCCCACCGGCACGGCGCGTTGCAGGGGGACAGGTTGGGCCGCGGCAGCCCCCGCAGCGGCCAACCCCAACAGGAGGACGAACGACTTTCCAGACTGAAACGCGGCATGGCGGCCCATGGCAGCACTCCTCGCGGTAACGACTCCGGCTCAGGCAGTTGCATCACTGTCATCAAGAATTTGCATCATCTGCACGATTCTGCGTACACCTAAGCGAACTAACCCGAACAGGTGTAGCGCGGTGTCCTCGATTTCGTGCATTTTTTGCATGAAATCGCTGACAGTCTGGAATCGGCACACTTTCTCCCATGGAGACCTTATGACGGCAAACCGGTTGGCGCGCTGGGCAGGTGTGGGCGCGTTGTTCGGGCTGGTGTGTCCCTTGGCGCTCGCGGCGCAGGGGGTGCCGGCGGCGCCGGCGGCGCTCGCCGCGGACTCGCTGGCGCGTGCGGCCAACGCCGCGGCGGCCGCGAACACCGTGGCGATCAACTTCGTGTGGACGCTGGTCACCGGCTTCCTCGTGATGTTCATGCAGGCGGGGTTCGCGATGGTCGAGACCGGGTTCACCCGCGCCAAGAACGCCGCCCACACCTTCGCCATGAACTTCATGGTGTACGGCATCGGGATGCTCGCCTACTGGGCGGTGGGGTTCGCGCTCCAGGCGGGCGGGCTCGGGCCGATGGCGACGCTCGGCGGCTTCGACAAGCTCAACCAGGAGTTCTCGCTCCACATCGCGGGGAAGACGTGGGGGCTGTTCGGCCACAGCGGCTTCTTCCTCACCGGGGTGGCCTACGCTGCGCCTGTGTTCACCTACTTCCTGTTCCAGATGGTGTTCATGGACACGGCGGCCACCATTCCTACGGGGGCGATGGCCGAGCGGTGGAAGTTCTCGGCGTTCGCGGTGTTCAGCGTCTTCGTCGGGGCCTTCATCTACCCGCTGTTCGCGAACTGGACCTGGGGCGGCGGCTGGCTCTCGCAGCTCGGGGTGAACCTCGGGCTCGGGCACGGGCACGTGGACTTCGCGGGCTCGTCCGTGGTGCACATGACGGGCGGCGTGATCGCGCTCGTGGGGGCGGCGCTCATCGGGCCGCGGCGCGGCAAGTTCAACCCCGACGGCACGCCCAACCCGATTCCGGGCCACAACATCCCGATGGCGCTCGTGGGGACGTTCATCCTGTGCTTCGGGTGGTTCGGGTTCAACCCCGGCTCGACGCTCGCCGGCTCGGATTTGCGCATCGGCGTGATCGCCACCAACACGATGCTCGCCGGGGCCGCAGGCAGCGTCGCGGCGATGCTCTACATGTGGAGCAAGTACGGCAAGCCCGATCCCTCGATGCTGGCGAACGGGGCGCTCGCGGGGCTCGTCGCGATCACGGCGCCGTGCGCCTTCGTCACCGCGCCGTCGGCGGTGCTGATCGGCGGCGTGGCGGGGGTGCTCGTGTGCGCGTCGGTGTTCTTCATCGAGCGCCGGCTCAAGATCGACGATCCCGTGGGGGCGATCTCGGTGCACGGCGCGTGCGGGCTGTGGGGCATTCTCTCCTTGGGGTTGCTCGCCGACGGCACCTACGGCGACGGCTGGAACGGGGTGAACGGCGCCGTGCGGGGGCTGTTCTACGGCGACCCGGGGCAGTTCGTCGCCCAGTGCATCGGCGGCCTCACGAACTTCGTGGCCGTGGGCGCGATGGCGTATGCCGCCTACTACCTCACGGCCGTACTGGTGGGCGGGCACCGGGTGGCCCCCGAGGTGGAGGAGCTCGGGCTCGACCTGCCCGAGGTAGGCGCGCTCGCCTATCCCGATACGCCCGAGGTCGCCTCGGCGGTGATCCTGAGCGAGACGGCGGCGGGGTCGCTCGTACCGCCGCAACCCGAGCCGGCCACGGAGCCGGCCTGAGGAGGAACGCGCCATGAAACTCATCACGGCGATCGTACGCCCCGAGCGGCTGCCCGAGGTCAAGGCGGCGCTGTTCCGGGCCGGCGTCACCGGCATCACCATCAGCCGCGTGAGCGGCCACGGCGGCGAGCGGGAGCTCCAGGAACGCTACCGCGGCGGCACGGTCGTGCTCGAGTTCCGCGAAAAGGTGCGGCTCGAGATGGCCTGCTCGGAGCCGTTCGTGGAACCGACGATCAAAGCGATTCTCGCCTCGGCCCGCACCGGCCAGGTGGGCGACGGCAAGATCTTCGTCGTCCCCCTGGAGCGGGTGATCCGCATCCGGACGGGCGAGGTGGACACCGCCGCCGTCACGGCGGTCACGGCCGAGGAAGTGCAGCAGCGGGCACTCAAGGAAGCGCGGCGCTAGCGCGCCGCGCCTCCGGGCCCGCCCGCGGGGGCGACGGCCCCCGGACCACGACACGCGCAAGGAGAACCCGATGATGTCCCGTTTCCGTTTGCAGCTCGGGCGAGCCGCGCTGCTCGGCGCCTGGCTCGTCGCCCCGGGGCGCGTCGCCGCCCAGGGCGCCGCGGCCGCCGGAACCGCCGCGAGCGACACGGCGAGCGCCAAGGCGGCCGGCGACACGGCGCCGAAGACCGCCGACCCGTCCTCCGCGCCGGTCAATCACGTGGAGACCACGCTCGCGGGCTTCAAGCTCTCGGGCTTCGCCGAGGCCTCGTACGCCTACTCCGGCCGGGCCGTCGGCGACACCGCCATTGTGGGGCGGCTCTACGACCGGTTTCAGAACCACTTCATGCTCAACGCCCTCGCCGTGGTGTTGGACCGGCCCTACGACCCCGCCAAGCTGAGCGCGGGCTTCCACAGCGAGGTCCTGGTGGGTCAGGACGCGAGCCTGATCAAGTCGGGCGGGTTCGACCTCGGCGCCCAGGGCGACATCCCGCACCTCTACGTGACGCTGAACATCCCGACCGCCAACGGGAACGGGGTCCAGCTCAAGGCCGGGCGCATCCCCACGCTCATGGGCCTCGAGGTGATCGAGACGGTCGCCAACCCCAACTGGTCGGAGGGCAACCAGTTCATTTACGTGGAGAACTTCACGGGGACGGGCGTGAGCGTCGAGACCAAGTTCAATCGCTACCTCGACGCCCAGTTCCGCGTGATCAACGGGTGGGATCAGGTCCACGACAACAACTCGCGCAAGTCGCTCATGGGCCGCGTGGGGATCTACCCCGACGCGCTCACGTCGGCCGGCATCGTCGGGTACTGGGGGCCCGAGGAACCCGGCAATGATACGGCGAACCGCTACGGCGTGGACGTGCTGCTGTGGCGCAAACTCGGCGCCGCGCAAGTGTGGGTGCAGGGAGACTACGGCCGGGAGCAGGCGAATGCGGCGCTCGCCGATCCGACGCAGGACGCGCGCTGGTGGGCGCTCGGCGGCTGGGTGAGCTATGACGTCACCCCGTCGGTCGGCGTGGCGGTGCGCGGCGACTACGTGAACGACGAGAACGGCGCGCGCACGAGCGGCTTTCTCGGCTTTCCCGTGAACACCGGCCAGAAGTTCGGCAGCGCCACCGCGACGCTCAACCTGCGCGCCTGGCCCAACGCCCTGGTGCGCCCCGAGGTGCGCTACGACCGCTCCACGCTGGCCGCGTTCGCCGGCAAGAAAGACCAGGTGACGGTGGCGCTGGGCGTGGCGTACCTGTACTGAGGCCGGCCGCGAGCGGAGCGGGGCCAGGTTCCGGCGTACCCGGCCGACCTCCCGGGGACCCGGACGCAAGCCGGGGGAGCGGGCCTGGCGCCCTCCCCGCTCAGGTGCAGACTTGGTTGCGGCCTCCGTCCTTGGCACGGTACAGCGCGCGGTCGGCCGCTTTCATCACCTGGTCGGGCTTCGCGTGGCGCTCGCTGCGCTCGGCGGCGCCGATGCTCACCGTCACGGGGACCCGCTGGCCGGGTCCCTTGTCGGCGAGCACTTTCTCCTTGCGCCGCCGGGAGCGGAACCGGCTGCGCAGCATGAAGCGCGTGGTCTCGACCGCGCGCCGCAGCGTCTCGAGCTCCGGCAGGCATTCGTCCACGCCGCGCCCGGGGAAGAGCACCGCGAACTCCTCGCCCCCGTAACGGTACGCCCGGCCGCCGCCGCGCACTTGCGCGAGCTTCGCGGCCACCATCTTGAGCACCTGATCGCCCACGTCGTGGCCGTGGCGGTCGTTGATGCGCTTGAAGTGGTCCACATCCACCATCGCCACGGTATAACGCCCGCCGAGCCGCAACAGCGCCTCGTTCAGCGCCCGGCGCGCGGGCAGCCCGGTGAGGCTGTCCTCGTACGCCATGTGGTAGGACGCCTCGACGACCGCCACGATCAGGATGAGCGCGGCGGTGGCGAGGTACATCGTGGCGAACCCCGCCGTGGCAGGCCGCACGCTGGAGAGGCCGAGGAACGCGGGGACGAGCGCCCAGGCGAAGGAGCGTCCGCTCGGGTTGGGCGCAAGCAGCTGGCCCGCGAGAATGAGCCCGCCCGCCACAAGGAAGGCGACCGCGGCGGGGTCGGCGATCGGGGTCCAGCCGAAGAGCCAGCGCGGCAGGAGGGGCGCGTGCAGCAGCGCCGCCGCAGCGGCCGGCATGGCGCGATCGAGCACGGCGACGAGCGCCACCTGGCCGAGGATGGCGGCGAGGCGCACGAGGCCGGGCGGGGTGACGACCCCGCGCTCGGCGGAGAGGGGGAGGGCGGCGAGGTTCAAGGGCAGGAGCAGCGCCACCGCCTGCACCACGACGCGGTCGCGGGCCAGCGCGTGGCTCGCCGCGAGGGCGACCAGCGTGCGGTCGGCGAGCGTGAGGAGCAGCAGCGCGAACAGCAGCCGGCTGCGGTGGAACCGCCAGCCGATCAGCACGCCCGCGCCCAGGACGGCGTAGGGGTAGAACGGGGCGAGCGGCGCGAGCAGGGTCTGGAGGCCGCGGGCGTGCGTGTAGAGCACGGCCGCGAGGATGATCGGCGCCTCGGGGAGGGCGGCGGCGGCGAGTTTCCACAAGGCGGCGGCAGCGGCGCTGCGGCGGTCGGCGGCTTTCGCGGGTCGGGGCACGGCTCGGCGGCGCTCCTGGTCGGCGGCTCGCGAAACGGGGCCGCCACGAGGCGGCGGGCCCTAAGGGTAGTTGCGGCGGGCGTCCGCGGCTAGTGATATTTTCGCCGCCACGGCGGTATCGTCTAGGGGACTAGGACGGAGCCCTCTCAAGGCTCAAACACGGGTTCGAATCCCGTTACCGCTATGCCGCGCCGCCCCCATCGTCTAACGGTCAGGACACCACTCTTTCAAGGTGGGAACAGGGGTTCGATTCCCCTTGGGGGCACCTGGCCGAGCGCCGCAGGGCGCGCAGGGGGCGCAGGGGGCGCAGGGGGCGCGCGCCGCACGATGCCGGGCCGATAGCTCAATTGGTAGAGCAACTGACTCTTAATCAGTAGGTTCTGGGTTCGAGACCCAGTCGGCCCATCATATCCGCCCACGACTTGCGCGGCCCCCTGTCCAGCCGGCCCGCCACCTGGTATGGGAGGGCGTATGGGACTCGCAATGCCCTGGAGCACATCGCCTAACACGGCGGCATTCTTGCGCCGTTCGCGCTGGGCCGCATACCGGCGCGTCATCGCCACGCTCGCATGGCGCATCATGTCCTGCACGCTCGCCTCGGGCTGCCCGGCCGCCACGAGCCACCGGGCCGTGCAGTGGCGGAGATCGTGCAGCCGCATGTCGCGCACGCCAGCCCGGGCGCAGGCGGCGCGCCAGGCCCGCCAGATCAGCCGGTAGCCTGCGGGCGGCGGGACAGCTGCCTCAAATCCACGGCCACAGCCGCGGATCGACCGGCAGCGTCGTCGCCGCCCGCGCGGTCTTAGTGCCCGGGATGTGCAGGCCCGGCAGGTCTGGGCGAAGATCAGTTGGCTCGAGACGGAGATACTCTCGGATCCGCATCCCGGTCGCCACGAGCGTCACATAGGCCGGGCGCAAGACCGGCGGCACTTGCGCGAGCACGAGCGCGAATTCTGCCGGGGTGAGCTGGGGCGCGCGCGGCGCTTCCCGAGCAGCCGGGACGGCCGCTGACGCGGTCGCGTTCGCCCCTCCAGCGGCCCGCCACCAGTTCTCGCGGAGGGCCGTCTCGACGGCCGTCGGCGGCAGGTGGCCGCGCGAGGCGGCATGGAAGGCGAGTGGATGCAGCCGGTGAGCGCGCAAGGCCTCGAGCAGATCCCAGCGGCCCCGCTCGTGGGCCTCGAGGATCCTGGCCGCGATCATCTTGGCGACGGTCTTGCGGGGTGTGCCAGACGCGAGGACGAGTCCGCCGAACCCCCGAAGCTTCCGATCGATGATCCAGCTGCCCCGCCTCGATGCGGTACAGGCTCACGCGCGTTCCTGGGGCCGATAGATTATGGCCTATGGCAACCCCTGACGAATCACTGATCGCCGACCCTGCCGCCTTCGCCCGCTGGCTCAGGTCGGTGGCAGAGCCCAGGGGGCGTGGTGCCGTCAAGGAGCTGGCCGCGGCGGTCGGCGTCCATGCCAACACCATGAGTTATTGGCTGAGGGGACATCGGCCCATTCCGCGGCGGCGCCGGCGCGAGCTGGTCGCAGCTATGCGGGATCTCGGGTGGATCGAGGCGACGACCCTCCCGACTGGTTGCAGGGACACCATCGAGGGAGTGGCGGCTGCCGTCGCCCGGGCGCTCGAGCAGATCGGCCGCGTGCGGGGCCCCGATGCGCTCGCCGCAACCATCCTCCGGCTCGGCACCCTGCTCCCTGAGCCCGAGAGCGAGGCGCTCCGGGCGCTCGCACAGGATGCCGCCGTCACGTCGCGACCTCCAGGATCTGGTCCGCCGCTACCTCCTGGGCCATGAGGCCGACGATGACGAGATGGCAAGGGTCTGCGACATGATCGTCGAGTGGGCGCCGGAAATGAGGCTGTGCGCGCGCGCCTGGGCATAGGCTGTCCACACATCCACCCGCCGGCCAATGTTCGCCTCAATCCACCACAGGGTGCCCTCGACATCGGCGGTCTCTCGCGCACTCCGCGCCTGGGCGAGCCCTCGAGCCGCATCCGGCCACAGGCCGCGCAGCCGGCGTGCGACCCAGCGTTCGAAGGCCTTTCCCTTCAGCACCGATCGCCGCATGACCTAGTTGCCCAAATGGGCCCAAATGCGGGCGCGGTTCGCCATCGCCTGCTCCAGCGCACCCCGGCGCGTTGCCATCTCGCGTTGCCGGGCGCGCCAGACGACCAGGCCGAAGATAAGCCAGCCGAGCGAGCTCAAGAGGCAGCCCACGCAGATCCCTGCGGCGAAGAGCAGCATCAGGTGTGGCCGCCTCAGCCAGCTTCACGAATGGGAGCATGTATGGGACTCCCTGGCAGCCCATGGCGGACCATCGCACGTCATCGTGGGGCCACCGTGCGCGCATCCGAGGCTATCGCCGCGCATCGTGCCGCATGGGGGGACTGCCCCTTAATCAGTAGGTTCTGGGTTCGAGACCCAGTCGGCCCATCCTCCTCCTCCCTCGGCCTCGCGGGCGGCTGTTTCCCCGTGGTGGCCGAGATCCCCGGCGGCCGCCATATTCGCGGCGTCCCTCCGCTGCCGAGGTTATGCAATGCCGAGCATGGTTATGCGGCTCGCTGCCCTGGCGCTGGGCGCGACGCTCGTGGCGTGCACCGCGGAGTCGCGCCCGCCGCTCGGGCCGCGGGCGGGCGTCGCCGCCCGCACGGCGTCGGGCCCCCGCGGCCGCCCGCCGGCGGTGTTCGTCACCGACGTGAGCCGCGATACCACCGCGCAGAACGAGACGCCCGTCGCCGTGAATCCGCTCAACCCCGACAACCTCCTCACGGCGGCGAACGACTGGAACTACAACGACGGCATCGCCTACAACGTGAGCTTCGACGGCGGCCAGACGTGGTCGCCCACGCTGCCCGACGGCTTCCTGCCCGGGCTCACGAGGTTCACGAACGATCCCGCGGTCCCCGGCACCGGCGCCTACGACGCGGCGGGCGACCCGGCCGTGGCGTTCGGGCCCGACGGCACCGCCTATTACGCGGCGCAGGCGTTCAACTTCACCCCGCCGTTCGAGATCGCCCTGTACGTCGGCCGCTCGAGCGACGGCGGGCGCAGCTGGCCCGACGGGGTGCACGAGAAGCCGGTGTTGGTGTCGCGGTGGACCGGCGAGGGCAAGTCCAAGGGCTCGACCGGGCAGTTTCCCGACCACGAGGCGATCGCCGTGGACCAGAGCCCCGCAAGCCCGTTCTTCGGGTCCGTGTACGTGACCTGGGTACAGTTCAACGGCCTGGCCGGCACGCACTCGCCCGTCCAGGTGGCGTTCTCGCGCGACGGCGGGCGCTCGTTCGCGACGCCGGTGTCGGTGACGCAAGGGCCGATCCGCAACAACCAGGACGCGCGGCTCGCCATCGCGCCCGACGGCACGCTGTATCTCACCTTCGACAACGGCATCCAGGGCGGCAAGGGCGTGGCGAACTACGTCGCGGTCTCGCGGGACGGCGGCGTCACCTGGAGCCCGCCGGTGCGCTTCACGCTCTACAACAACCCGGTGTGCCTGTTTCCGCCGTACTGCTTCAACCTCTCGGGGGGCGCGTTCCGGGGGCCGGGCTCGTACCCGGCGCCGGCGTTCGACGCCGTGCGCAACCGCCTGGTGGTGGTGTACGCCGACATCGACGCGGACGGCCGCGCGAAGATCTTCTTCACGTGGGCGCCCGCGACCGACGTCACGCAGTGGTCCCGCCCCGTGGTGGTGGCGCCGGGGACGGGCGATCGGTTCGGGGCGGAGGTGAGCGTGGCGGCGGACGGGCGGCTCGACGTGATGTTCGACGACCGCAGCTACAGCGGGAACGCGCTCGTGGACGTGACGTACGCCTGGAGCACCGACGGCGGGGCGAGCTGGAACGCGACTCGGGTGACGCCGAGCGGGTTCGACCCCTCGCAATACGGCGTGCCCTGCGGCTCCTGCGCCGGCGGGATCCGGCCGTTCCTCGGCGACTACAACGGGATCGCCTCGGCCGGCGACCACGCAGTCCTGACGTGGACCGGCGTGGCGCCGAAGACGGGGGCGGCGAACGACAACCTGGAGATCTTCTTCGGCCGCGTGACGCCCTGACTACGCGTGCCCGGCCACCTTGCCGATGGCCGCGATGAGCTCGGTGAACTCGTAGGGTTTCAGCACGGCGGGCTGGCCGCACGCTTCGAGGAAGCGCCGGGTGTCGTCGCGGGCGCGGTCGCCGGTGACGAACACGAAGCGGCGGGCGAGCTGGGGGCGCTGCTCGGCGAGCTGCTCGTACAGCGCGCGGCCGCCGAGGCGGGGCATCTGGAGGTCGGTGACGACCGCGTCGAAGCGGTCGCTCGCGGGGCCGAGCCGCTCGATCGCGTCGAGCCCGTTCTCCACGGCCACGACTTCGTGTCCCTCCCGCTCGAGGAGCAGCCGCATCGCCTGGCGGTTCACGGCGTCGTCGTCCACCACCAGGATGCGCAGCCGGGGGAGCGCGGGGACCGGCGGGGTGGCGCGGGCGAGCGGCGCGAGCACGCTCTTGGGCAGGGTGACCACGACCTCGGCGCCGCCGCCCGGGCGCGGCCGCAGCCGCAGCGTGCCGCCCGACGACTGCGCCAGCGCCCGCGCCAGGGCGAACTCGATCTCGCCACCGCTCGCGCTCTGCGTGAACCGGAACGGGGTCACGAGCCGCTCTTCGGCCTCGATCGAGAGCGGCGGCCCCGAATCCCAGAGCGCGACGCTCACGGCCGGCCCGGCCTCGGCGACGGTCACGACCAGCTCGCGCGGCGGCCGCGCGTCGCGCAGGCGGCGCAGCGAAAAGTCGAGCAGCTTCAGGAACATCTCGCTGAGCTGCGCCATCGGGCAGGCGACCATCGGCAGCTCGCGCGGGATCTTGCGGATCAGCTTGACACCCAGCTCCTGGAGCGCGGCGTCGCGCTCGGCGAGAAGCCCGTTGAGCACGATGGCGCAGTCCGACGGCTCCGCCGCGCCGATCGGGTGCTGCGCGAGCTCGAGGAAGTGCTGCGTGATCTCGGCGGCGCGCCGCACCTCCCCGTGCAACATCATGAGGGCGCGGGCGCGCTCGGGGTCGAGGGGACTGCCGTGGAGGAGGTCGGCGAGCGCCCCGATGGCGGCGAGCCGGTTGTTCAGGGCGTTGAGGACGTTGGCCGAGCCCTCGTCGAGCACCACGCGCTGCACCGGGGGCACCGGCGAGCGCCGCGGCAGCGGTGCGGCCGAGGGCACGGGCGGCGGTGCCGCGCCGGCGCGGCGAGCCGCGCGGTGGCGGCCGAGGAGGACGCCCGCGAACACCCCGACCGCCGCGCCGAACGCGAACGCGACCCAGAGTTCCATGCCCGCTCAATTTACTGCGGGGCGGCGGGGCTCGCGCTGGTTGACCCTCCCGCCCCGCATCTCTAGCTTTCCCCTGCGCCGCCCTGGTGGTGGAACTGGTAGACACGCTGTCTTGAGGGGGCAGTGCCGCAAGGCGTCCCGGTTCGAATCCGGGCCAGGGCATCCCGCGTGCGGGTCGCGCGCCTCAGCCCCCCGCGATGGCCGCGATCACGAGAAACGGCTCCGCCCCCGACGCCACCGCGTCGGGCAGCGGCGCGTCGGGCGGCTCGTGGGTCAGGTCGCGCTGACACGCGAAGAACCGCAGAAACGGGCGGCGCCGCCCGCTGCCGTGCTCGCGGATCGTGCCCCGCAACGCCGGGTAGCGGGCCTCGAGCGCGTCGAGCACCGCCGCCCGCGTCAGCGGCCCCGGCACGTCGAGCGTCACCTCGCCCCGCACCCCGGCCAGCGTCCGCAGGTGCGGCGGAAGCTCCACGCGAATCACCGCAGCGTTTGCACCTCGACCGACAGCACCGGCGGCAGATCGCGCACGATCGGCGCCCAACTGTCGCCCGCATCGGCCGACGCGTACACCTGCCCGCCCGTGGTGCCGAAGTACACGCCGCACGGGTCGAGCGCGTCCACCGCCATCGCGTCGCGCAGCACGTTCACGTAGCAATCCCGCTCGGGCAGGCCCTTGGCGAGCGGCTCCCACTCGCCGCCGCCCGAGCGGCTGCGGTACACGCGCAGCCGGCCGTCCGGCGGGAAGTGCTCCGCGTCGCTCTTGATCGGAACGACATAGACCGTCTCCGGCTCGTGGGCGTGCACGTCGATCACGAACCCGAAGTCGGTGGGGAGGTTCCCGCTCACCTCGCGCCACGACCCGCCCGCGTCGTCGGAGCGCATCACGTCCCAGTGCTTCTGCATGTACAGCACCTGCGGCCGTGCGGGGTGGAGCGCGATGCGGTGGACGCAGTGCCCCACCTCGGCGGCGGGATCGGGGATGTACGGGGAGCGCAGCCCCCGGTTGATCGGCGTCCACGTCGCGCCGCCGTCGTCCGAGCGGAACGCGCCCGCAGCCGAGATGGCGACGTAGAGGCGCCGCGGATCGGCGGGATCGATGAGGATCGTGTGCAGGCACATCCCCCCGGCGCCAGGCTGCCACTGGGGGCCGGTGCCGTGGCCGCGCAGCCCGGCGAGCTCGTGCCACGTCTTGCCGCCGTCGCTGCTGCGGAACAGCGCGGCGTCTTCCACGCCGGCGTACACGGTGTCGGGATCGTCGAGAGAGGGCTCGAGGTGCCACACCCGCTTGAACTCCCAGGGGTGCTGCGTGCCGTCGTACCACTGATGCGTGGTGAGCGGCTTCCCCGTGGCGGGCGAGGTGTCGTAGACGAACTTGTTGCTCTCGCCCTTGGGAAAGCCCTCCGGGGTCCGTTCCAGCGTGCCGCCGGGCGTTTCCCACGTCTCGCCGCCGTCGCAGGAACGCTGCATGATCTGCCCGAACCAGCCGCTCGACTGCGACGCGTACAGCCGATCGGGATCCACCGGCGATCCCTTGATATGATAGATCTCCCAGCCCGCGAACTGCGGCCCGTGCACGGTCCAGCGCCTGCGCTTGCCGTCCGCCGCGAGGATGAACGCGCCCTTGCGCGTCCCCACCAGCACCCGTACGCCGCTCATGGTCGCTCTCCTTCCGCCCCAAGTGTAGCGCCCCCGGCGCGGTTTGGCACGGCCCCGGCGCGCGCGGCATCTCCTTGGACGGCGAGCGAGTGGGTCCGCGCTCGAGGGGCCGGGGCGGGAGGCGGGGCGAAACGGTAAGTTCAGACGGCCCCGCGCGGGTGCGCCCCCGGCAGCCGCCCGTTCGTCGCTTCGGTGGCGCGGGATTGGGACGGTCCCGGCCCTCGCTCGCCGCCCTCGATCCGGAGGAGATCCGCCGATGCGCCTCATGGTGATCGTCAAGGCCCCGCCACCGTCTGAGCCGGGCGTGCTGCCGGCCAACTCCACGGACGAAGCCGCTGCCTGCGGCCCGGACGGGCCCGCGGGCCGGAGCCGCCGGTGACGGCGCAGGGGCCTCGAGGGCCGGCGGGGGCGACAGCGGCGGCGGCGCAGCGCGGCGCGGTGCCGTTCGACCGCACCATCGTCGCGGGGCCGATCGCCCGTGCGGTGTGGCTCATCGCCTGGCCCACGATGCTCCAGAATCTGGTGGGCGGCGTCCAGGGCATGGTGGATCACGCCCTCGTGGGCCACTTCGTGGGGTACGCGGGCAACGCGGCGATCGGCGTGGCGACCCAGATCTTCATCGTGGTCATCGCGTTCGTCATGTCGGTCGTGAGCGGGATGGCGGTGCTCGTCGCCCGGTTCGCGGGCGCCGGCGATCCCGACAAGGTGAATCGCACCGTGTATCAGGCGTTCCTCGCGGCGGTGGCGCTCTGGGCGCTGGTGCTGGCCCCGGTGGGGTGGCTGTCCGCGCCCGCCCTGCTCCGCGTGGTCAAGGCCGCACCGGCGGTGCGGGCCGCGGCCCTGCCGTTCCTGCGCATCCTGTTCGTGGGCAGCGTGGGGATGCTGATGTTTTTCCTGGTGAGCGGGGCGCTGCGCGCGGCGGGCGATGCGCGCACGCCGCTGCGCCTCGGGATCCTCTACACCGCGCTGAACGTCGCGTGCAACGTGGCGCTCATCACCGGGCTCGGGCCGCTGCCGCGGCTCGGGGCCGCGGGCGCGGCCGTCGGCACCTCGATCGCCGGGTTGGTTCTGAGCGCGATCGCCGCGTGGCTGCTGTTCCGGGGTCGGCTCGCGGTGGCGTGGCACCGCGGCATGGATTGGCGCCCCGACTGGGGCGTCATCCGCACGCTGTTGCGGTTCGGTTTGCCGACGGGGGTGCAGGGGGTCGCGATGAACGTGGCGGGGGTGCTGCTGCTGCGCTTCATCGGCTCGCTCGCCCAAAGCGCGCAGGCGCAGGCCGCCTACGCGGTCGGCTACACGGAACTCTTCTCCCTCGTCACCTGGACGTCGGTGGGGCTGATGGGGGCGGCCGCCACGGTCGCGGGCCAGAACCTGGGCGCGGGCCGGCCCGACCGGGCGGTGCGCGCGGTGCACGTGGCCGCCGCCATCGGGCTGGGCGTCGCGGCTGCGGTGGGGGTGCTGTTTCTCGCGGTCCCGCGGACCCTGTTCGCGCTGTTCGGCCTGCGCGAGGCGAGCGTGGTGGGGATCGGCGCCCAGCTCTTGATGTTCCTGTCGGTCTCCGGGCTGTTCGTCACGGTGGCGCTCGCCTACACGGGCGGCCTCCAGGGCACGGGCGACACCCGCTCGCCGCTCTACATCTCGATCGTGTCGCAGATCGTGGTGCCGCTCGGGCTGTGCGCGCTGTTTCAGGCGCGGGGCGGGCTTGAGCCGGCCGAGATCTGGACCGCGATCGTGCTCGGGCACGTGACGCGCTGCGGGTTGAGCGTGGCGCGGTTCCGCCAGGGGAAGTGGCGTGACATCCGGGTGGACATCGCTCCGGCCCGGGCGTGAGAGTACCGCGGGAGGCCGCGCGCCGCTAAGTTAGGAGCCCGGCGGAGCCGGCCGCGCGCCGCCTCCCCGCCACCGTAGCTCAGTGGTAGAGCACCCGATTCGTAATCGGGCGGTCGTCGGTTCAAGTCCGACCGGTGGCTCTTTGTCCCATCCGCCGGCTCGATCCCACGGCAGGGCAGGGTGCGAACCATGCGCGGCTCGTCGGCGTCGTCGGGCGGTCCCCGGGGGTGGTTGTGGCGCGCGGGCGCGTCGGCGCTCGTCGCCGTGCTGTATTTCGGCTGCGCGCGGCTGGGCCTCGCGCTCGCGGTCGCCCGGCCCGGGGTCGCCGCCCTGTGGCCCGCCTCGGGCCTCGCCCTCGCGGCGCTGCTGCGCTACGGCCCCGGCCTGGCCGGCGGGATCTGGCTCGGCGCCTTCGCGGGCAGCCTCTCGGTCGGGCGCGCCTGGCCGGCCGCGCTCGTGGTCTCCCTGGGCAACACCTTCGAGCCGGTCGCGGCGGCGCTGCTGCTCGGGCGCCTGAGGGGGTTCGACCCGGCGCTGCGTCGGGTGCGCGACGGCCTCGCCCTCGCGGGCGCCGGCGCGGCGGCGGGGGCGGGGCTCGCCGCGGCGGCCGCCCTCACGCTGTGGCGCCTCGAGGGCGACCCGTGGCGGCGCGCGGCCGGGATTGCGGCCGCCTGGTGGACGGGCGACGCCCTCGGCGTGCTGGTCGTGGCGCCGTTGTTGCTCGTGTGGCTGGCCCGGCCGCTGCCGCGCCTCGGGCGCCGCCGCGCCGTCGAGGCGGCGGTCCTGCTCGCCGCCCTCGCCGGCCTGGGCCCGATGCTGTTGCGGGGGCGCGAGAGCTACGCGTACGCCGTCTTTCCCCTCGTCGGCTGGGCGGCGCTGCGCTTCGGGCCCCGCGGCGCAACGCTGGCGAGCGCGCTCGTGGCGGCGCAAGCCATCTGGACCACGGTCGCGGGCGCCGGCCCGTTTTTCACCCCGACGCCGCTCGAGAACCTGTTCGCGATGCAGACCTTTCTCGGGCTGCTGGCGCTCGCCGGTCTGGTACTCGGCACGGGCGTGGCGGAGCACGGGCGCACGCTGCGGGCCCTGGCACGCAGCGAGCGGCGGTTCCGCCAGGTGTTCGAGCACGCCGGGCTGGGCATCGCGATCTTCCGCCCGGACGGGCGGATCGAGCGCGCCAATCCCGCGCTCGAGCGCATGCTGGGATACGCCGGGGACGAACTTGCGGCGGTGGACGTGATCGGCGCCGCGCCCGACGGCCCGCGTCCCGCCCCGGCCCCCGGGCCGCGCGGCCCCGCGGGCGCCGGGACCGCCACCCAGGTCACGCGGCAATACCGGCGCAAGGACGGCTCGGTGATGTGGGGGGCGGTCACGGTGACGCTGGTGCGCAACCGGCGGGGGGAACCGGCGTACGGGATCGGGCTCGTCGAAGACGTCACCGAGCGCCGGGTGCTCGACGAGCAGCTGCGCCAGGCGCAGAAGATGGAAGCTCTGGGCCAACTCACCGCCGGCATCGCCCATGACTTCAACAACCTGCTCACCGTCATCATCTCCAACGCCGCGCTGCTCGAGCCGCGCCTCGCGGAGGCGCACCCGGAGCTCCAGGGGGAGCTGCGCGACCTCCAGTGGGCGGCGCGGCAGGGCGCGGAGCTCGTCAGGAAATTGCTGCTGTTCAGCCGCCGCCGGCCGCTCGAGCTGCGGGCGGTGGATTTGGCCGCGGTGGTGGCCGACAGCGCGCGCACCCTCGCCCGCGTCCTCCCCGAAACCATCGCGCTCGAGCTCGCCGCTGCAGACCGCGCGTTTCCCGTTCGGGCGGACGTGGGCGCGCTGGACCAGATTCTCCTCAACCTGGCGACCAACGCGCGGGACGCGATGCCGGAGGGCGGGGTGCTGCGCATCGCGGTGCGCGAAATCGTGCTCGACGAAGCGCACCTGCGGCGCACCGGCTGGGGGCGGCCCGGCCGCTATGCGGAACTCGCGGTGAGCGACACGGGGACCGGGATGGACCCGGAGACCCGCGCCCGGGTGTTCGAGCCGTTCTTCACCACCAAGGAGCCGGGCCGCGGGACCGGGCTGGGGATGGCGATGGTCTTCGGCCTGGTGCGCCAGCACGAGGGGTATATCGAGCTCGACAGCGAGCCGGGGCGGGGCACGACGGTGCGGATCCTCCTGCCGCTCGCGCCGCAGCCGGAGGCGGCCGGGGCGGCGCCGGCCAGCGAGCTGCCCCGCGGGAGCGAGCGGATACTTCTGGTGGAAGACGAGCCGGAAGTCCGGCGGGCCACGACGCGGGTGCTGGAGCAGAGCGGCTACCGCGTGCGGGTGGCGGCCGACGGCGAGGAGGCGCTCGCCCTCCTCGCCGCCGAGCCCGGCGGGTTCGACCTGGTGGTCACGGACATGGTCATGCCGCGCCTGGGCGGCGCCGGGCTGTACGCGGCGCTCCGGGAGCGGGGCGTCGCCGTCCCGGTGCTGTTCGTGACCGGCTACGCGCCCGAGGAGCTGCGCGAGACCCGGCGGCTCGACCCCGGCGCCGACTGCATCGCCAAGCCGTGGGCCCTGCCCGAGTTCCTGCGCCGGGTGCGCCGGGCGCTCGACCGCGCCGGCGCTACTTCAGCGCCGCCGGGTTCTGGTACACCATGAGGTGCGCGTACGGCTCCCGGGCGGAGATGGCCGCCGGAGCGCCGGACTCGGCGAGCTTGACGACCTGAGCGTTGCTCATGGCGCAGGCCGTCTACGCGGTCGGCTACACGGAACTCTTCTCCCTCGGGACCTGGACGTCGGGCTGATGGGGCGGCGGCCACGGTCGCCGGCCAGAATCTGGGCGCGGGCCGGCCCGAGCGGGCGGTGCGCGCGGTCCACGTGGCAGCCGGCATCGGGCTGGGCGTCGCGGCCGGGGTGCCGAGCGGCGCCGCGGTTGACCGATCGTCCCGGTGCTTGCGAGACGGCTGCGCCGCGCGCCGATCCGTGTCACCGATCCGGTCCGTGGCGAGCGTGGGAGCGCGGGTCTCGGCGCGGACCTCGCCCGCGCGACCACAATGGACGCTCGCCGGTACGGGTCTGCGGCGTCGCCGTCCCGACCGCGCGAGGCAGCGGCGGTGATTTGCCGGGACCCCGGGCTCGACGTCATATTCGGACAGCGAGTACACATTCACCTGGAGATGCCGGGGCGTATGAGCGCGCCATCGACGGGATGAAGGCCGTTCGCGTGATGACGGCACGATTGGGGCGCCAGCAGCGACTCATCGTGGACGCGGTCGTCCTCGGGGTGGCAGGCGCCCTGATCGCGCAGCTCTTCACCTACCTCCTGCGGGGTGCCACCTGGCTCTTCCAGGTGCAGCTGGCCGGGTATCGCCCGCCCGGCCTCCCGGACGAAGGCGCGGTAGCCCGCGAAGTCATTGGACCGCATGGCTTGTGGCTGGTGCCGGTGGTCGTGGCGCTGGGCGGGCTCATCGTCGGTCTCCTGGTGCAGCGGTTCGCGCCCGAGACCGAGGGACACGGCACCGACACCGTCGTCTACGCCTTTCACCGCGCCGATGGCGCGCTGCGCGCACGGGTGACGCCGGTCAAGCTGCTGGCGTCGGCCATCACCATCGGGTCGGGCGGGGCCGCGGGCCGCGAGGGACCGATCGCGCTCGCGGCCGCGGGGATCGGCTCGTGGTACGCGGGCCTGACCGGACGCTCGGGCGCGGACCGGCGGCTACTCCTGCTCGTAGGCACGGCAGCGGGCCTCGCCGCGATCTTTCGGTCCCCCGTGGGCGCCGCGCTGTTCGCCATCGAAGTCCTCTACGTGGACATGGAATTCGAGTCTGGGGCGCTCCTGCTGGCCATGCTGGCGTCGGTGGTGGCATACGCGCTCAACGGGTTCTTCGTCGGCTGGCGGCCGTTGTTCCGCGTCCCCGGCCATCTCACGCTGCCGCACGCGCTCGACAACGGGTGGTACCTCGTCCTCGGGATCGGTGCGGGGCTCGTGGCGACGGTCGTACCGGTGGTCTTCTACGGCGTGCGCGATGCCTTCCGCCGACTGGAGATGCGGCCGGAGCTGAAGCCGGCGCTCGGCGGACTGGTCATGGGCCTGCTGGCGCTGGTCTGCCCGCAGGTGATTGGGGGCGGTTACGGCTGGATGCAGGAGGCGATTGACGGACGTCTGGCCGCTGGCACCCTCCTCGCGCTCGTGTTGGCGAAGCCGCTCGCGATGAGTCTGACGGTCTCCTCCGGCGGGTCCGGGGGCGTGTTCGCCCCCACCCTGTTCGTCGGCGCGATGTTGGGGGGCTTGCTCGCCAGCGTCTCGCACCAGCCGGCCGCACCGTTCGTGATCGTCGGGGCGGCGGCCGTGTTCGCAGGCGCGGCCCACGTGCCGGTGGCTACGCTGATGATGGTCACCGAGATGACCGGCGGATACACGTTGCTCGTGCCGGCGGCGCTGGCCGTCATGCTCAGCTATCTGGTGCAGCGGCGGCTGGCGGCCCGTTTCAAGTACCAGAGCCTCTATGAAGCCCAGGTGGCCACGCGGGCCGATTCGCCGGCGCACCATTCGGAGCATCTCAAGATCGCGCTCCGGATCCTGAAGGAGCGTCGCGTCCTCAACCCCGCTGAGATCGGACAGCTCGACCTCTTGTCCCTGCTGCGGACCGGGATCCCCGTCGAGCTTCCCGGCGATCGCCGCCTCGTCATCGGGGTGCTGCGGTCGGACAGTCCCTACCGGCAGAAACCGCTGGGCGCAGCGAACGGCAACCTTGACGATCGCACCCATATCGTCGCGATTATCCGCGGCGAGCACATGATGGTGCCGCGTCCCGACACGGTGCTCGAGGCCGGCGACCGGCTGATCTTGCTGACCACCAGGGCGGGGCTCGAGGGACTGAAACAGCACGTGGACAAGTGGTAGCGCCTCACCCCCGGGGCCGGCTGCATCGCCGAGCCCCGGGGCCCGGCCCGAGTTCCGGCGCCGGGTGCGTCGGGCGCTGGACGGCCCCGGCGCTACTTCATCGCCGCCGGGTTCTGGTACACCATGAGGTGCGCGTACGGCGTCCCGGCGAACATGACATAGACGCCGCCCGCGTTGGGGCGCGTCGGCAGCCCGCTCGTGGCGGGGTCCACCGGCCACATCAGCATCCAGTGCGGCGGCTCTTGCACCGTCTTCGTGTTCGGCCCCTTTTCCATCACGATCTCGCCGGCCGGCGTCTCGTAGTGGACGCCGCCCTGCATCATGTAGGAGATGCCCGGCTCGGTGTTGGGGGGCTTGGGCTGTCCCGTGAACGCCGCCACGAACCACGCCCACGCGTGCTTGTCGCCGCAGAACGGCGCGTTGGTCCCGTCGGGAAGCACGCTGCACGTGAAGCCGTTCGAACCGGCGCGGAGCTCGGTGGTGGTCTTCTTCTTCGGGTCGATCCGGACGACGGCGGCCCGGGCGGAGATGGCGGCCGGCGCGCCGGACTCGGCGAGCTTGACGAACTGGGCGGTGCTGATGCCCCCCTGGGCGCAGCCGAACGAGGGGAGCAAGAGGCCGCCGACGACGGCGGGGCACAGCGTGGGGCGCATAGAGGCCCTCCTGGCGAGTGGGGAGACGCAGGCGGATGCGGTGCCATCCTACACCGTTGACAGCGGGCCGCAAGGGGGATAGGCTAGGGGTCATGACGCGCACGGCCTACGCCCGCTTCTTTTGGTACGGCCCCGACGGGGCCGGTGGGTTCGTGCGCGCAGGCGGCGCCGTAACGCAGTAGCCTCGACGGCACACGAACTTCCGCGGCCCCGGACCTCCGGGGCCGTTTCGTTTTCGCGCCTCCAGGGAGGAGAGGAGTGACCATGATCATCGTGCTGCGCCCCACCGCGACCGACGCCGACCTCGCCCACGTGGTGGAGCGGGTGACGGCGCTGGGCTTGACTCCCCATGTCTCGCGCGGCGTGACGCGCACCATCGTCGGCTGCATCGGCGACGAGGACCGGCTGCGCGAGGTGCCGATGCAGGCGTTGCCGGCGGTGGAGACGATTCTGCCCATCGAGAAGCCCTACAAGCTCGCCGCGCGCGAGTTTGCGGCGTGCGACACCGCGGTGATGCTGGGGGGCGCCGCGGTGGGGGACGGCGCGGTCCACGCTATCGCCGGCCCGTGCTCGGTGGAGGGGGCGGCGATGCTGCTCGAGACGGCGACGGCGGTGAAGGACGCGGGGGCCGTGGCGCTGCGGGGCGGCGCCTTCAAGCCGCGCACCTCGCCCTACTCGTTCCGCGGCCTCGGCGTCCAAGCCCTGGAGATGCTCGCCGAGGTGCGCGCCGCCACCGGGCTGCGGGTGGTGACCGAGGTGCTCGACACCCGCCACGTGGCGCTCGTGGCCGAGAAGGCCGACTGCTTGCAAGTGGGGGCGCGCAACATGCAGAACTTCGCGCTGCTCACCGAGGTGGGCGAGAGCCGCAAGCCCGTGCTGCTCAAGCGGGGGATGGCGGCCACGCTCGAGGATCTGCTGCTCGCCGCGGAGTACGTGCTGGCGCGCGGCAACCGGCAGGTGATGCTGTGCGAGCGCGGCATCCGCACCTTCGAGCGCGCGTTGCGCAACACGCTCGATATCGGGGCGGTGCCCTTTCTCAAGCGCGAGACGCATCTGCCGGTGCTCGTGGATCCGAGTCATGCCGCCGGCCGGCGCGACCTGGTGCCGCCGCTCGCGCTCGCCGCCGTGGCGGCGGGGGCGGACGGATTGTTGATCGAGGTGCATCCCGACCCCGACCGGGCACGCTCGGACGGCGACCAGTCGCTCGGGCTGGCGGCGTTCGCCGAGTTGATGGACCGGGTGCGCGACGTGGCCGCGGCGGTGGGCCGCCGGGTGGCCGAGGGCATCACGCGGTGAGCGTGAGCTTGTACCCCTTGGCCTTGAGCGCCGCGGCGAGGCCCGCTTTTTCGACCGACTTCAGGTAGGCTTCGTCGGGACTGATCTCCTTCTTCTCGACGAGCTCGAGCAGCGCGTCGTTCAGCGTCACCATGCCGAGCTGCTTCGAGGTCTGGAGGATGGAGGGGATCTGGAAGGTCTTCCCCTCGCGGATGAGGTTCGCGATCGCGGGCGTGGTGAGGAGAATCTCGCGCGCCGCCACGCGCCCGCCGCCGATCCGCTTGCACAGCGTCTGCGCGATCACGCCCTTCAGCGACTCCGCCAGCATCACCCGGATCTGCGCCTGGCGGTCGGCCGGGAACTGATCGATGATGCGGTCCACGGTGGAGGCCGCGGTCGTGGTGTGCAGCGTGCCGAAGACGAGGTGCCCCGTCTCCGCGGTCTCGATCGCGATCGCGATGGTCTCGAGGTCGCGCATCTCGCCCACCAGCACGATGTCCGGGTCCTCGCGCAGCGCCGCGCGGAGCGCCGACTTGAAGCTGTCGGTGTGCACGCCCACCTGGCGCTGCGTGATGATGCACTTCTTGTTCTCGTGGACGAACTCGATCGGGTCCTCGATCGTGATGATGTGATCGCTGCGGGTGCGGTTGATGAGATCCACCAGCGCGCACAGCGTGGTGGACTTGCCCGAGCCGGTGGGCCCGGTGACGAGCACCAGGCCCTTGGTGAGGAAGCACAGCTGCTGCACCTCCTTGGACAGCCCGAGCTGCTCCACGGTGACGACCTGCGCGGGAATCACCCGGAACACGGCGAACGGCCCCCGCCGGTCGCGGGCGGCGTTCACCCGAAACCTTGCGAGGCCCCGGATCTCGTAGGCGAAATCCGAGTCGCCGGTCTCCTTCCACTCGGCGCGGTTGCGCTCGGGCATCACCGCGAGGAGCATCAGTTCCAGCTGCTCGGCGCCGAGGGGGGGCGCCGTCTGGCGGCGGATCTCGCCGTGGGTGCGGAACACCGGCGGCTCGCCCACGCGCAGGTGGAGGTCGGACGACCCCGAGCGCACGAGCGCGGTGAGGAGCTCCGCCAGGGCGCGCTCCGCCGCCTGATATTGCGGCGCGGCGAAATCGGCGGGGAGGCCGGGCGGGGGCGGGGCGACGGGCGCGGGAGCCTCCGCGGGCGCCGCGGCGATCGCCGACGGCCGCGGGGCGGGGGACGCGGGCGGCGGGGGCGGCGGGGGCGGCGGAGCCGCCGCTTCCCCGGCCGGCTCGGCCACCGGAGTCACGATGGCGGTGAGGCGCCCCTGGTCGGGGACGACGCGCACCCGCACCAGCCCGCGGTCGGCCGCGTACTCGAACTCGGTCTCGGCCAGCTGGTCGATGTGGTCCGCCGACTCGGACGGCGCCACTTCCACGAGCAGGGCGTAGATGTGCTGGTCGGTGAGCGGCTGGCGCGACACCTTCCGGGGCCGGCCGTCGCGCACCATGGTGACGGGTTCGTCGGGGAGGAGATAGAGCTGGTCGCCCTTCTCCCGGAGCAGCACGTCAATGAACGGGTCGAGCCGGGCGGGCATGGCTCAGCCGAGGGGCCGCGCGTACAGCACGTGCGCGCGGTTCACATAGTGCGTCGCCGCGTGCGTCCACACGGCGAAGAACGGCTCCGGCGTCGCATTCAGGTAGTCGAGCAGGCGGGCGTGCTCCTGCGGAAGCTCGACGCTCGCCCACCCGCCGAGCGTGGCCCCGCCCGCGAGCACGATCTCCACGCCCAGCAGCCGCGCCGCCGACAGCCGGGTGGGATCGGCGATCGGCGCCTGGCGGTCCACCGACAGCGACACGGTCTGCCCCTTGGAGACGAGCAAGATCTCGTCGCCGGCCTCGGGCCGGAAGGCGAAGAAGCCCTCCGGGCGGTTGAGGAGCTCCAGCACCGTCTCCGGGCCGTCGTGCTGGGGCACGCGTTCCATCACGTAGATCTGCCCGGCGCGCGCGCCGCCTTCGCGGAGCAGCAGGCGGGCCACCACCGGCAGGCGGGGAAGCGCCAGGTCGGACACGGGCGACGACTCCGGCGGCCCCGGGGTCACTCGGTATAGAGGTAGAACCCGTAGCCGGCGAGCGCCACGCCGCCGAGGATCAGCACCGTGCCGCCCCCGCCGCCGGCCACGGCGCCGACCACCACCGCGCCGCCGCCGATGATCATGAACGTCACGCCCTCGCCCTTCTTGCCGCGCCGCAGGCTGCGCAGGGCCTCGGGGGGCGCGGGGAGAGCGGCCGCGCCCGCGCGCGCGGCGGCGAGCCGCAGCGCGGCGGCGGCGCGGACGGCCGGCGCGTAAGGGGGGGCCGCCTCCTGGGCGGCGGCGAGCGCCGGGGCGGCGAGAACGAGCGCGAGGGCGACGGCGGTCAGGCGCAGCATGCGATCCTCCGGGTGAGCGCGCTTAGCGGGGGTGGCACTGGACCAGCGCCGGCGGGGTGCGGCCGCAGGCGATCTGTTCGTCCATGCCGCTCGCGATGGGGCCGCAGGCGGTCGTCTGCGCGCCGTCGCGCGCCGCCGGCTCGCTCGCGCCCACGGCGGTCGCGCAGTTCGTGCGGCCGCGGAACTCCACGCACACGCGGCACTGCACCTTGGCGCGGGCGGTGGTCATCACGAAGAACAGCGCGGCGACGGCGCACACGGCCGCGAGCGCGTAGAGGGTGGACCGCTTCATGGCGCGACCGCCGGGTGGCAACGCGCGCTAAGCTAGGGATTCGGGCCGCCCTGTCAACACGGCGCGCCGGACGCCCCGCCGCCGGCGCGCCGTGGCGCCGCGCGCGGTCAGCGGCGACCGGCCGCGGCCGGCTGCCGCGCCGGCTCGTGGAATTGCTCGGCTTCGGTCGAGCCTTTCATCGCCGTGACGGACGACCGCCCGCCGGTCACGATCTCGGTGATCTCGTCGAAGTACCCGACGCCCACGAACTCCTGATGGCGCACCGCCTCGTACCCGTCCGCTTCGGCCGCGAACTCGCGGCTCTGGAGATCGGCGTAGGCGGCCATTCCCCGGGCTTTGTAGTCCTTCGCGAGAACGAACATGCTGTGGTTCATGGCGTGGAACGCCGACAGGGTCACGAACTGGAATTTGTACCCCATCGCCCCGAGCTCCCGCTGAAACCCGGCGAGCTCCGCGTCGCTCAGGTGCTTCCTCCAGTTGAACGACGGGGAGCAGTTGTAGGCGAGCAGCTTGCCCGGGTACTTGGCGTGGATCGCCTCGGCGAACTGCGCCGCCTCCCGCAGGTCGGGCTTCGAGGTCTCGAACCACAGGAGATCGGCGTAGGGGGCGTATGCCAGCCCGCGGGCGATCGCCGCCTCCATCCCCGGCCGCACCCGAATGAACCCCTCCGGGGTGCGCTCCCCCTCGATGAAGCGGCGGTCGTAGGGGTCGATGTCGTTGGCCAGGATGGTGGCGCCGAGGGCGTCGGTGCGGGCGATGAGCACCGTGTCCACCCCGGCCACGTCCGCGGCGAGGCGGGCCGCCACGAGCTTGGTGATGAACTCGCTCGTGGGGACGAGCACCTTGCCGCCCAAGTGGCCGCACTTCTTGAGCGACGCGAGTTGGTCTTCGTAGTGTACCCCGGCGGCGCCGTGGGCGATCATGTTGAGCATCAGCTCGTAGGCGTTCAACAGGCCGCCGAACCCCGCCTCGGCGTCGGCCACGATCGGGACCACCCAGTCGATCGAATCGTCGCCCTGCACGTGGTGGATCTGGTCGGCGCGCAGCAGCGCGTTGTTGATGCGCTGCACGAGCTGCGGCACGCTGTCGGCGGGATACAGGCTCTGGTCGGGGTAGGTGTGCAGCGCGGTGTTCATGTCGCCGGCCACCTGCCAGCCGCTGCAGTAGATGGCCTTGAGCCCCGCCCGCACGCACTGCACCGCCTGCGCGCCCGTGATGGCGGAGAGCGCCGTCACCGGCTCGTCGCCCTGGAGGAGCTCCCACAGCCGGGCCGCGCCGCGCTTGGCGAGGGTGTGCTCGACCGTCACCCGGCCCCGCAGGCGGACCACGTCGCTCGCGCGGTACGGTCGTGTGATGCCCTGCCAGCGGCGCTCGCTCGCCCACTGGCGCTCCAACGCCGTGATGACCTCGTGCGTCTCCATAGCGAATGCCTGTCCGTCGGATGAGTTGGGAGAACCGAAAACTTATCGCGGCCCGACCGTGTCGCACCTACCCGTTCAGGTGGGCCGGGCCGGCCGCCGCGCTTGAACGGGCGTGCGGGGCGCGGCAGCTTAGGGCGATGCGGGCCCCCTCGCGCGGCGCGTCCTTGCTCGCCGCCGCCGCGCTCGGCTGCAGCGCCGGGGCCGCGAGCCCCGCGGCGCCGGGCGGCCTCGCCCTCGAGCCGGTGGCGAGCGGGCTCTCCGCCCCGCTCTATCTCACCGCGCCCCCGGGCGATACGACTCGCCTGTTCGTGGTGGAGCAGGGCGGCCGCGTGCGCATCGTCGCGCACGGCCGGCTCCTCGCCGCGCCGTTTCTCGACCTCACGGCCCGCGTGAGCGCGGGCGGCGAGCGCGGGCTCCTGAGTCTCGCATTTCACCCCGACTTCGCCGCGAACGGGTACGTGTGCGTGGATTACACGGACACGAACGGCGACACCCGTGTGGAGCGCTACACGGTGAGCGGCGACCCCGACGTGGCCGACCCGGCGTCGCGCAAGCCGATCTTGTTCGTGCCGCAACCCTATCCCAACCACAACGGCGGCCTGGTGCGGTTCGGCCCCGACGGCAAGCTCTACATCGGCCTCGGCGACGGCGGCTCGGGCGGCGATCCCGAGAACCGCGCCCAGAACCCGGACTCGCTCTTGGGAAAGCTGTTGCGCCTCGACGTGGATGCGGGCGACCCGTACGCCATTCCGCCGGACAACCCGTTCGCGCGCGGGGGCGGGGCGCCCGAGGTCTGGGCGCTGGGCCTGCGCAACCCCTGGCGCTTCGCGTTCGACCGCGCGAGCGGCCTGCTCTACATCGCCGACGTGGGCCAGGACGCGTGGGAGGAGGTGGACGTCGCGCCCGCGGCGCGGAGCGGGGCGAACTACGGGTGGCGCCTCATGGAGGGGGCGCACTGCTACCACCCCGATCCCTGCTCGCCGGCGGGGCTCGTGCCGCCCGCGCTCGAGTACTCGCACGCCGAGGGGTGCGCGGTGGTGGGCGGGGCGGTGTACCGCGGGACGCGCTACCCCGCGCTCGCGGGGCAGTATTTCTACGCCGATCTGTGCGGCGGCTGGGTGCGCAGCTTCACGTACGCCAACGGAGCGGTAACGGGCGAGACGCGTTGGACCCTCGACGCCCCTCTCGCGGCGCCGCTCTCCTTCGGCGAGGACGCCCGCGGCGAGCTGTACGTGCTGTCGGGGGCGGGCACCGTGTACCACCTCGCGCCCCGGTGAGGGGAGCTCGGTGACGCCGGCGGTGGTCGTGACGGGCGCCTCGAGCGGCATCGGGGCGGCGATCGTCGGGGAGCTCGCGCGCCGCGGCTTTCGGGTGTTCGGCACGGTGCGGCGCGCCGAGGACGCGGCGCGGCTCGAGCGCGCCGGCGTGACGCCGCTGCGGCTCGACGTCACCGACGCCGCGGCGGTGGCGCGGGTGCGCGACGAGGTGGCGCGCGCGCTCGCGGGCGCGCCGCTCGCCGGGCTCGTGAACAACGCGGGGATTCCGAGCGCCGGTCCCGTGGAGCTCGTCCCCCTCGACGAGTTCCGGCGCGTGCTGGAGGTGAACCTGCTCGGCGCGGTCGCGGTCACGCAAGCGTTGCTCCCGCTGCTGCGGGCGGCGCGCGGGCGCGTCGTCAACATCAGCTCCGTCTCCGGGCGCACGGCGTTCCCCTTCATGGGCGTCTATGCCGCCTCCAAGTTCGCCCTCGAGGCGGTGTCGGACGCGCTGCGCCGCGAGGTGCGGGCGTTCGGCGTGAGCGTGACGGTGATCGAGCCGGGGACCTTCCGCAGCCGCATCTGGGAGCGGGTGGCGGAGATGGATCTCGCGCCGTACCGCGGCTCGCCCTACGAGCGGGCGCTCGAGCGCGTGCGGCGGGCGGCGCTGCGCGGCGCGGAGCGCGCGCCCCCGCCCGACGCCGTGGCGCGGGCCGTGGCCCGGGCCCTCACGGCGCGGCGCCCGCCCATCCGCCGGGTGGTGACGGCGCACGGCACGGTGGGCCGGCTGTGGCTGTGGCTCCCCGACCGCGTGTTGGACTGGCTCATCTACCGCGCGCTGTGGGGTCCGGGGGTCCCTCAGGCGGCGGACGGCAGGCCGTAGCGCGCGAGCAGCGCGGCGGCGATGCGCTCCGCGTTGGCCAGGATGGTGAGGCTCGTGTTCACCGCCAGCGAGGACGGAATCGCGGCGCCGTCGGTCACGTACAGGCCCGGATAGCCGAACACCTCGCCGTCCGCGTCCACCACGCCGCGCTCCGGGCCGTCGGCCATGCGGCAGGAGCCCACCTGGTGGGCCGTGGAAAAGTGCAGGTCGCCGTAGGGCGCGAGGTTCGCGTCCAGGAAGTCGGCGTCCACCAGCCGGCACCCGTTGCGGACCAGGATCGACTCGAGAAGCCGCCGCGTCGCCGCGTGGTAGGCGCGCAGCTCGTCGGTGAGCGGCAGGCGGACCCGCCGCTCGCCGGCGGCGCCGTCGAGCGAGGCGGCGGGCGGCGTCAGGCCGAAGGCGTCGAGAATGATCAGGCGGCGGCGGAGCTGGTGCATCAGCTCGGCGTGCGGCGCGCCCCAGAACCCGGACACGCGGCTGCGCTCGCGCGGGCGCACGTGCGCGCCGGCGAGCAGCATCAGGGGCATCGCTTTCACGGCGTGCACGGTGACCCCGTGGGAGCCGAGGAAGTGGTAGCTCACCATCCCGGGATGGGTGCGGCCCGTGAACATGTCGGCGTCGGGGAAGGCGTCGGGAAGCAACGCCGCGACCTTCACGCTGCCGTTGTAGGCGATGTGCCGCCCGACGTGCTCGGAGAGGAGCGGCAGGTACGGGCGGGACGCGAGGAGCAGCGCCGCCGTCCCCACCGTCCCGCCGGCCAGCACCACGACCTTGGCCGCGAACGCCACGAGCTCGCGCGCCCCCGTGCGCCGCCGCGCCGTCACCCGGTAGCGGTACGGCAGGTCGCCGAGCGGCGCCCCCCGGCGCCACCGGGCGGGCAGGGGTTCGACGGCGAGCGCCTCGAGGTCGGTCTCGATCTCGGCGCCGGCGGCCGCCGCCTGCGGCAAGTAGTTGAGGAACAGGGCCTGCTTGGCCCCGTACACGCACCCCGTGACACAGTATCCGCTCCCCTGGCAGCCCCGCACGGCGTAGCGACAGCGGTCCACCGAGTAGCCCAGATTCTTCATGAGCTGGGCGAACACCAGCCCGGTCTTCGGCACGTCCTCCGGGGCGATCTGCGTCACGTGCAGCATGCGCTCGGCGAGGTCGTAGTAGGGGTCGAGCGCGCGGCGATCCACGCCGGCCGGCCACAGCGGCCGGCCCGCCTCGTCGCGCTGCGCGAAGGCGAGCGAGGGGGCGCGCAGCGACACCATCTCGTAGAACCCGGACCCGCCGCCCAGCGCTTCGGCGTAGGTGAGGCTCAGGTGATCGCCGGGGACGCTCCGCAGGTAGCGGAGCACGTAGCGGGGGTCGGAGGTCTGCCGGAAGTCGGCCGTCGCGACGCGCGGGCCTTTCTCGAGCATCACCACCCGGGCGCCCGCCGCGGCGAGCCGCAACGCCGGCGCGGCGCCGCCGAACCCGGTGCCGATCACCACCACGTCCGTCCGCACGGTGCGCACGGCGCCGGCTCCCGCTAGGCGGGGTTGCCGTCCGGCGTCGCGGGCGGCGCGAGGAACCGGGCGGGGTCGGGGTAGGTGAGCTCCGACGGGCGGCGCGGGCGATAGGCGCCGGAGAACCGGATCGGCGCGCAGCCGCGCTGCGGGTCGTAGATCGCGGCGTAGAAGGCGATCTCGGCGAGCGTGAGCGCCGCGCCGTAGAGTTTGCGGCTGGTGGCGTCGGCGGTGAGCCCGTCGCGAATCACGGCGGCGCGCTCGGCCGGCGCCAGCTGCTCGAACGAGGCGGCACCGAACCGGGCGCGCGCCCGGCGCGTCAGGTCGGCGGCCAGAAACCCGGCGTACTCGGCGAACGGGAAGTCGGGATCGGTGAGCACCCGGGCGAGGTCCGGGTCGTCGGGCGCCGCCGCGGGGATCGCCGTCGCGGCGAACGCGCGCAGCACGCGGTCCGCCAGCGCCGGATCGTCGTCGAAGACCTGCGGATAGGCCTGGAGCAGCACGCGGGCGGGCGTGCACGCCGCCACGCCGGCGGCGATCAGGGCGAGCTGCTGGAGGGCCCGTCGGCGAGAAAGGTTCCGTTCCATGGCGCGTTGCCCGCTTCGCTGGCGACGCGCCCAGGATACGCGCGGGCGCTCAAGGCCCGGTCAAGCGCCGCGCGCTAGGCGAGCGTCCCGATCGGCAAGCGCCGGAGGCGCGTGCCCGTGAGCGCGAACAGCGCGTTCGCGACCGCCGGCGCGATGGGCGGCGTGCCCGGCTCGCCCACCCCTCCCTGGGCGTCGCGGCTCGGCACGATGTGCACCTCGACCCGCGGCATCTCGGCGAGGCGCAGCATGCGGTAATCGTGGAAGTTGCTCTGGACCGCGCGGCCCCGTTCGATGGCGATCTCGCCCCACAGCGCCGCGGTGAGCCCGTACACGATCCCGCTTTCCATCTGCGCCGCGACCGTGTCGGGATTCACCACCGGCCCGCAGTCCACGGCGCACACCACGCGGTGCACGCGCGGCGCGCCGTCGGCGTCGCGCGACACCTCGGCCACCTGGGCGACGTAGCTCTCGAACGACTTCCACACGGCGATGCCGCGGGCCCGGCCCGCGGGAAGGGGCGTGCCCCACCCGGCCTGCTCGGCCGCGAGCTCGAGCACCCGGCGGTGGCGCGGCTGGTCGGCGAGCAGCTCGCGGCGATACTCGTAGGGGTCCCGGCCCGCCGCGTGGGCGAGCTCGTCCACGAAGCTCTCGACCGCGAAGGCGTTGAAGCTGTTGTTCACCGAGCGCCAGAACCCCACGGGAATGCCGGTGTCGGCGAGCACGTAGTCCACGTGCACGGCGGGCACCGCGTACGGCATGGCCGCCGCGCCCTCCACCGCCTCTGGGTCGAGCCCGTCTTTCACGCGGTTGGGGAAGACGCGCGCCAGGATGGATGGCGCCACGATGCGGTGCGTCCAGACGGCGGGCCGGCCCGCCGCGTCGAGCCCCGCCCGCAAGCGGTGCCGGCACGCGGGCCGGTACACATCGTGCTGCACGTCGTCCTCGCGCGACCAGATCACCTTCACCGGCGCCCCGACGGCTCGCGACGTCTCGAGCGCCTCCTGCACGAAATCGAGTTCGAAGCGGCGCCCGAACCCGCCGCCCAGGTAGGTGGTGTGGACGCGCACCCGCTCCGGCGGCACGCCGCCGATCTTGGCGCCGAGCTGCTGCGCGCCGGTTTGGAACTGGGTGGGCACCCAGAGGTCCACCCCGTCCGCACGCACGTGGGCCGTGCAATTCATCGGTTCCATCGTGGCGTGGGCGAGGAACGGCAGCTCGTACACCGCGTCGAGGCGCTGCGCGGCGGCGGCGAGCGCCGCCTCGGGATCGCCGCCGTCGTGGCGCGCCACGGCGCCCGGCCGCTCGCTCAGCTCGGCGAAGCGCTGCGCGATCGTGGCGCTCGAGACCGCGGCGGTCGGGCCCTCGTCCCACGTGACGCGCAGCGCGCCGCGCCCTTGGTGCGCAGGCCAGTACCCCTCGGCCACGACGGCCACCCCGGAGGAGATCGCCACGACGTGCCGCACCCCGGGCACCGCCCGCGCCGCGGCCCCGTCGAAGGCGACCAGCTTGCCCCCGGGGACGGGGCAGCGGGCGACCACGGCGACCAGCATCCCGGGCACCTTCACGTCAATCCCGAACTGCGCGCTGCCGTCCACTTTGGCGGGCGTGTCGAGCCGGGGGACGCGGGTGCCAAGGATCTTCCAGTCTTTCGGGTCCTTGAGCGGGGGATCCTTGGGGACCGGGAGCGTGGCGGCCTTGCTGGCGAGCCGTCCGTAGCGGAGCCGCCGGCCGCTCGGCCCGTGGATCACGGCGCCCCGCTCGGCCCGGCACTCGGCCGCCGGCACGCCCCACGTCTGGGCGGCGGCGGCGATCAGCATCTCGCGGGCCGCCGCCCCGGCCGTGCGCAGCGGCGTCCAGGCCGCGCGCACGCTCGTGCTCCCGCCGGTCCCCTGGATGCCGAAGAGCGGGTTCGCGTACTCCGGCGCCGCGGGGGCGAAGGCGATTTCGATCTTGGTCCAGTCGGCTTCGAGCTCTTCGGCGAGCAGCATCGGCAGCGCGGTCGCCACTCCCTGGCCCATCTCTGAGCGATCCACGAGCAGCTGCACGCGGTCGTCGGGGCCGATGCGCACCCAGGCGTTGGGCGCGAACAGCGCCGCGGCGCCCGCGGGGCGGGTCCGGCCGGGAGCGGGGAGGTGGAACCCGAGGACGAGGCCGGCGCCGGCGGCGGCGCCGGCCTCGAGAAACTCGCGCCGGGACAGGCGGGCGGGGACGCTCATGTCACCCCTCCTGCGCCGCGCGACGGATGGCGGCGCGAATGCGCTGGTAGGTGCCGCAGCGGCAGATGTTCGTCATCGCCGCGTCGATCTCGGCGTCGCTCGGATGCGGGGTCCGCGCCAGCAGCGCCGCGGCGGCCATGATCTGGCCCGACTGGCAGTATCCGCACTGGGGCACGTCTTCGGCGATCCACGCCCGCTGCACCGGGTGCGCGCGGTCGCGCGACAGGCCCTCGATCGTGGTCACGCGCTTCCCCGCGACCGCGGCCACGGGGAGCACGCACGTCCGGGTGGCGACTCCGTCCACGTGCACGGTGCAGGCACCGCACTGGGCGATCCCGCAGCCGAACTTGGTACCCGTGAGGCCCAAGGTGTCGCGCAGCACCCAGAGGAGCGGGGTGTCGGGGGCCACGTCCACCGTGGTGCGGGCGCCGTTGACGGTGAGGGTGATGGGGGGCATGCCGGGAACCCTCCGGAGCGAGAAGAGACCGACTGTCAGCGCTTAAACGTGGTGCCTCGGACGGGGGGAGGGGAAGGGGCAAGGGCCGTGCCGCCGCCCGGCGGCGCCACGCCCGGCGCCGCCGCGGGCGGGTAGCGAGCGGCGGCCGGGCGCGCCATGTTATCGCGCCAAGCACGGCAAGTGGAGCTCCTCCACCACATCCGCGCGCTCCAACCACGGGAGGGCACTATGCCGCATACCGTCAAGACGTATCCCACACGCGCCGCGGCGGCCGCGGTCGCGGTCGCGGGTCTGGCGCTGCGCCCCGCGGTCGCCCGGGCCCAGGGCGGCGCGGGCTCGATCGCGGGCAAGGTGACCGACGAGCGCGGCGCCCCGCTCGCGGGCGCCCAGGTGACGGCGACGCCCGGGGGCAAAGGCGCCGTCAGCGGCGCCACCGGCGGCTACGTCATCGAGGCGCTCCCCGCGGGCTCCTATACCCTGCGGGTGCGCCTCATCGGCTACCGCAGCCAGACGCGATCGGTGACCGTCGCTGCGGGGCAGCGGGCCACCGAGGATTTCGCGCTCACGCCCGACCCCCTGAATCTCGAAGCCGTGGTCGTCACGGGCACGGAGACTCCTCGCACCAAGCTCGAGACGAGCAACGCCACCACCGTGCTCTCGGCTGCTGACCTGACGCAGGCGGCGCCGCGCAGCACGACGGAAGCGCTGCGCTACGTGCCCGGCTTCACCCGGGTGGAAAGCTCGGGGGGCGAGGTGAACGAGAACATCACCATGCGCGGCATCCTGGGGGTCGAGTACGTGATGTTCATGGAGGACGGGCTGCCCGTGTTCCCCACCATGCACACGTTCTTCATGAACGCCGACAACCTGTTCCGCATGGACGAGAACATCGAGCGGGTGGAGGTCGTGCGCGGCGCCGGCTCGGCGCTGTTCGGGTCCAACACGCCCGGCGCGATCGTCAACTTCATTAACAAGACGGGCGGCCCCGAGGTGAGCGGCTCGATGCGGGCCTACGGCGGCACGGGCGGCCTGGCGCGCTACGACTTCAACGTGAACGGCCCCGTGGCCGAGAACTGGCGGTTCAGCGCGGGCGGCTTCTACCGCTACAACCGCGGCGTGCGCGACCCCGGGTTCCCGGGCACGGCCGGCGGGCAATTCAAGGCCAGCCTCACCCGGAACTTCGGCAACGGCTATTTCCGTACCTCGCTCAAGGTCATCGACGACCGCAACCAGTTCATCCTCGATCTCCCGTTCTTCTATCCCGACTCGACCAACCTGCGGCACATCGAACGCGTGGCCGGGTTCTCGGCGTACGGCTCGATGAACACGAACGAGGGGAACAACATCACGGTCCCCACGCCGGACGGCCAGCTCGCCCTGCCGCTCGAGAACGGCCTGCGCACCAAAGCCTACTGGCTCACCGCCGCCGCCGGGTTCGACCTCGGCAAGGGCTGGGGGATCGAGAACTCGGCGCAGATCATGCAGAACCAGCAGCAGTGGAACGCGATTGTGCCGTTCGACGTCATGCCCGACACGACGGCGGTCCAGCAGTACCTCACGAACTATTGGGCGGGCTACTACTTCGGCGTGCTCAAGGCCAACGGGACGGTGCCGGGCGGCGCGAGCATGACGGGTGCCACGCTCAGCGGCCCGCTCGCGTTCACGCTCACGTATCCGAACGTCCGCGACGCGGCCGGCAACCCGGTGGCCTATAACGCCGCGAACGGGCTCTTGGCCCCCGGCGGCGAGTGGCATGTCGCGAAGCCCATCGCCGCCTTTCAGGACCAGTTGACGTTCCGCAAGAGCCTGGAGGGCGGGCACAGCCTCTCGCTCGGCGTGTACTTCGCGAACTACTCGCAGACCAACCAGTGGTACTTCACCGACATCCTCACGGACGTGCGCGACAACCCGCACTTCGTGGACCTCACGGTGAACAACGCCAACGTGGTGTTCCACTACCAGACCACGGGCGGCCCGGACAGCGTGACGGTCCCGCTCGCCAACTTCGCCGCCACGCGGAACGGGTTCCGCCGGTTCGTCTCGAACTACGTGAGTGGCGCCGGCCAGACCACCGTGATCTCGACGGTGCTCGGCGGCTCGTTCCGGCTGAGCGATCGGGTACGGGCGGATCTCGGCGTGCGCTACGAGGGCGACAGCTACGTGCAGACCTCGCAGAACACCACGGTGACGCCCGTCGCGGGCGACACGGCCAACTCCCCGAACCTGGTCACCCAGGACGTGTGGGGCGTGCCCTCGTCGTACCGGCACTTCAGCCGCTGGATCGACGACTGGGCGGCCTCGATCGGCGTGAACTATGCGCTGACCGAGCAGACGTCGCTGTACGCGCTCGGCAGCCGCGCGTACAAGATGCCGGCGCTCGACGAGTTCCTGAACGCCTCCGCCCAGCAGCAGGTGTCGCTGTTCCGCTCCAAGCGCAACTGGACGGGGGAGGTGGGCGTGAAGCACGCCTCGCGCAACTTCGGTGTCACGCTCGACGCGTTCTACACGATCCTGAAGGACATCGTGAGCCAGGGGCTCGTGACCGACCCGATAACGGGGCAGCCGATCTGGATCATTCAGACGAATCCCGAAGTGCGCTCGTTCGGGCTCGAGCTCGAGGCGTCGGGCCATCTTCCGAACAGCGGTTTCGGCGCCGTGACCAACTGGACGCTGCTCCGCGCCGAGTACGCCTCGTGCCCGCCCGGGCCGTCGGGGTGCCCCACGGGCGCCGACGTCGGCACGCTCATCTCGGGGGTGCCCCCCGCGGTCGGGAACGTGGCCGTCACCTACGGCACGGGCCGCGGCCTGAGTCTCGACGCCGACTGGCACTTCGTAGATCGGCGCTGCACGTCCGCGGTGGGCTGCGCCAATGCGCTGCCCACGTACACCTACCTCAACCTGGGCGCGCAGTACGTGATCCCGGACAACGGGATCACCATTCGGGCGGACCTCCTCAACGTGTACCAGTCGGAGGGCCTGGAGGAGGGCAACCCGCGGTTGAGCCTGGTGGGCGGTCGCACGAGCAACCTGTTCCTCGCCCGCCCCATTTTGCCGCGGGCGCTGCAGGTGTCGGTCGGCTATCAGTTCTAGCGCGTGCCGCCCGGCCGTTGCGTCACGTCGTCCGAGCCAGCCATCGCGGTGCGCGCCGCCGCGGTGGCTGGCTCGCTGTTGCTGCCGGCCGTCGCGCCGGCGCACGCGGGCCTCGCGGCCCAGGACTCGAGCTTCGTCCTCGCGACCGCCGACCCCGGCTACCGCACGCCGCCGTTCCTCGGGAACGGGGCGTTCAGCCTGGTCGGCACGCCGCTCGGCACCGCGGCCGCCCCGTCGTTCGCCGCCGGCGTCTATGACCACGCGCCGGGCGACGTGGCGCGGATCGCGGCCTTGCCCGCCTGGAACGCGGTGGATTGGTTCGACGGCGCGCACTGGCTCGACGCCGCGCCCCCGGATCGGGCGCGGCTCCGCGACTACCGCCAGACGCTCGATCTGCGCGACGGCGTGCTGGAGACCCGCTACGACTGGGACGACGCGGGCCGGCGTACGTCGGTCCTGGTGCGCGCGTTCGTGTCGCGCGCCGATCCGCGCCTCGCGGTGATCCTCGTGCGCTTCGTGCCGCACACCGGTGGCGTCGTGCGCGTCCGCTCGGGGCTCGAGGGCCGGGCCCCGCCCCGGCGGCTTCCGCTCGCCCGGCTCACCGCGCTGTCCCCCGCCTGGACCCAGGCTGATCTGTGGTATCCCGGGTATCTGGAGGTCGTGGCCCGGGGCGCGCGCTCGCGCGGCCCGCGCCCCGAGGCGTGGCTCGTGGCGCGGGCCGCGGGCGGGTCCACGCGCGTCGCGGAAGCCGCCGTGACGCTCGCGGGCGGGAGCGGCGCGGGGATCGCGCGGCGCGTCGTCCGCGCCCGGCTGCGCCCGCGGGCGGCGGCGGTCGAGGTGGCGTTCCCCGCGGCGCCGGGCGACACCGTCGTGCTCGACAAGGTGGTGGCGGTCGTATCGTCGCGCGACGCCGCCGATCCGCTCGCCGCGGCCCGAGCTGCGGCGCGGGCGGCGGCCCGCCGCGGGCCCGACGTCCTGCTCGCCGAGCACCGCGCCGCCTGGCGGCGGCTGTGGGCGAGCGATGTGGTGATCGCGGGCGACGCGGAGCTGCAACGGGTGGTGCACGCGCTGCTGTTCTACCTGCTCGCGAGCGTGCGGGAGGGGAGCGCCGAGAGCATCCCGCCGATGGGGCTCTCGAGCGCGGGATATTACGGCCACATCTTCTGGGACGCGGACACCTGGATGTTTCCGGCGCTCGTGGCGCTGCACCCCGAACTCGCGCGCTCGGTCGTCGCGTTCCGGGTCCGGTCGCTGGGCGCCGCGCGACGGAACGCGCGCGCCAACGGGTACCGGGGGGCGATGTATCCCTGGGAATCGGACGAACGCGGGCGCGAAGCGACGCCGCGGTTCGCGTGGCAGAACGCCCGCTGGGAGAATCACGTCACCGCCGACGTGGCGCTCGCCCAGTGGCAGTACGTCCTCGCCACCGGCGACTCGGCATGGCTTGCCTGCTGCGCCTATCCGGTGCTCGCGGCGACGGCGGACTTCTGGGCGAGCCGGGCGCGCTTCGACCGCGCCCGCGGGCGTTACGGGATTCCGCACGTCGTGTCGGTGGACGAGGGGCTGATCGCCGTGGGCAACGACGCCTACACCAACGCGGCGGCGCGAACGAATCTCGAGATCGCGGTGGCCGCGAGCCGCCGCCTCGGTCGCGCTCCCGATCCGCGCTGGGCCGCGGTGGCCGCGGGGCTCGTGATCCCCTACGACTCGGTCGAGGCGTATCATCCCACCTACGAGGGGGCGCCGCCCGAGACCCGGGGCGCGGTGGTGCCGCTCCTCGCCTACCCCCTCGCCGTCCCCATGCCCGAGGCCGCGAAACGGCACGACCTCGCCGCCGCCGTCGCCCGGCTGCGCGCCGCGGGCCCGGGCGCCATGATGACCCCGACGCTCTACGCCGTGGTGGCGGGGGAGCTCGGCGAGCGGGCGCTCGTGGACTCGCTTTTGCCGGCGAGCTATCGGGGTCACCTGCGGCCGCCCTTCGACGTGCTGGCGGAAACGCCGACGAACGACGCCGTCAACTTTCTCACGGGCGCCGGGGCGTTTCTCCAGCAGATCATCTACGGCTGGGCGGGGCTGCGCCTCGGCGAGGGCGGCCTGCACGCGGCGTTTCCGCCCGCGCTGCCCGGGCGCGTGACGCAGCTCGTGCTCCGCGACGTGGCCGTGCGGGGGCGGCGCTACGACATCGTGGTCGAGCGCGACACCGCGCGGTTCCTGCCGAGATGACGGCGGCCGCGGCGCTGGCGGCGGCACTCGTCGCGACCCGGGCGGCGGCGGGCGCGGGGTCGGGCGACACCGTGCCCCCGTATCTCGCGTTTCCCGATTCCGCGCTGGACGACCCGGCGGCGTATCGGGGATACGCTACGCGCGTGTATCGGGACGCGCGCGGGAACGCGGTGCAGGTGTACCTGAATGCCGCCGCCGGCCGGGTCGTGACCGTGTGGGCCGACGCGCTGGACGAGAGTGTGGGTTTCACGGTGCGGGACGCGGCCGGCCGACCGGCGGCCGTGCGCTGGGCGTCGCGCGGTGCGGCGGTGGGGGCCGCGGGCGCGACCCGGTGGCTCGCCTACGCGCTCGACGTGCCGGCGCCGGCGGCGCTCGGGCTGTTCCTGCTGGGCTCGATGCGCGTGGAGCGGGACTTCCAGTCCGCCGGGCGCGACTCGCTGCCGCTCGATGCGCCCGCGGTCGTCGAGCCCGCGCTGCTGGACTTGATCGGCGCGCTGGGGACGCTCCCCGCCGCCGAGCGCCGGCGGCACCTCGCGCTGCTGCGGGCGCGCGACGTGGCGGAGCTGCGCGCCCGGCTCGTTCCGCGGGTGCGGGCCGGGGTCGAGGGGGGACGCTGGGTGGTGCGCGTCGAGCAGCCGAGCTTCGACGGGCGGCACCGCCTGTCGCTCGAGCTCGCGGGCGACGCCCGCGAGAGCGGGGCGACGGTGTCGGGCGCCCGCGTGATCGTCACGTCGCGGGCGCCGGGCCCCGCCCGCATCACGGTGCGCGTCGCCACCGACGCGCCCGCGCTCGCGCCGCTCGGGCGCCGGGCGATTTTCAACGACGCGTTCTGGGCCTTTTACCGGGCGGTGCGGGCCGACACGGCGCACCCGCTGCGCTTCCGCCGCCTGGAGCGCGAGGTACGCGGCGCCGAGCTGCTGAGCTACCGCGAAAAGCTGATGGCGGGGCTCCCCAACTTCGCGACGTACTTCGGGCGCGACATGTTCATGACCGCGCTGCTCATGCGCCCCGTGTGGAAACCGGAGATGGCCGAGCACGTGATCGCGAGCGCGTTGCGCAAGCTCTCCCCCGACGGCGACGTGAGCCACGAGGAGGCGCTGGGGGGCCAGGCGATCCGCGAGCGCGCGCCGGAGTACGTGCGGCTCGTGGCGGCCGGCCGGACGGCGGAGGCGCGGCGCGTGCTCGCCCGCCTCGCCGCGCCGCGGGAGAATTACGTCATGGTGGACGACGACTTCCAGCTCCCGGTGGTGGTCGCCGCGTATCTCGCCGACCCGCGGGTGCCGGCGGCGCGCAAGCGCCGGTTCCTCGCCGCCGAGGGGCGGCTCGAGCGGGTGGTGGCGAATCTCGCGTTCGTGGCGCGCCGGGCGGCGCCGTACGCGCGCGCCCCGGTCCCGACCAATCTGGTCGGCTTTCCCCGCGCGCCCGACGGCGGGTGGCGCTCGGCGAGCTGGCGCGACAGCCGGGCGGGGTACGGCGGCGGGCGGTTCGCGCTGGACGTGAACGCGATCTGGGTGCCGCACGCGCTCCGGAGCGCGGGGACGATCCTCGATGCGCTCGCGGCGCTGGGCCTGCGCCCGGCGATCACGGCGCCGCCGCTCGTCGCCTTCGTGCGCGAGCGCCGGATGCTGGAGCGGGCGATCGCCGTATGGGAGGGCGCCGAGCGGCAGTTTTGGGTGGCCGTCCCCGATCCGGCGGCGCGGGTGGCGGCCCGGCTCGCCGCCATGCCGGCGGCGGAGCGCGCCTACTGGGCGGCGGCGGCCCGCCGCGGGCCGCCCGCCGACACGCTGCGATTTCTCGCGTTGGCCCTCGACGCCGCGGGGCGGCCCATCCCGATCGTCAACACCGATCCCGCGATGCTTCTGCTGCTCGACACCGTGCCGCCGCAGCGGGTCCGGGGGCTGCTCCAGCCGGTGCTGTGGCCGTATCCGTGGGGACTGTTCGTGGACGGCCTCGGTCCCCTCGTGGCCAACGACGCCTACGCCGCCCCCGCGGTGTGGCGGGCGTTCGGCCGCGACCCGTATCATTCTCCGGCCGTGGTGTGGGGCCGCGACGTGAACGTCCTGCTCGCGGGCCTCGCGACGGTGATCGGCGCCGCCCCGACCGGCGCGAGCACGGCGCCGCTCCGGGACGCGCTGGCCCGCCTCGACGAGGCGGTCGAGCGGTCGGGCTTGCGCCACGCGGAGCTGTGGAGCTACCGCTTCGACGGCGGCCGCCTGGTCCCCGAGCGCTACGGGACCGGGTCCGACGTGCAGCTGTGGAGCCTCGCCGACCTCGCCGTCCAATACCTCCTCGCGGAGCTTGCCCGGCAGCGACCATGACCACCATCCGTCTCCTCGATCTCCTCGTGATCGGCGGCTACTTCGCGATCCTCCTCGGGATCAGCGTGTGGGCCGCGCGCCGCGAAAAGAACGAAAGCGCCGATTACTTCCTCGCGAGCCGCGACGTGGGCTGGCTCGCGGTAGGGGCGAGTCTGTTCGCGTCGAACATCGGGAGCGAGCATCTCGTCGGGCTCGCGGGCACGGGCGCCGCCAGCGGGCTCGCCGTCGGGCACTTCGAATGGCTCGCGTGCCTGATCCTGCTGCTGCTCGGCTGGCTGTTCGTGCCCTTCTACTTGAGGAGCGGCGTGTACACCATGCCCGAGTTCCTCGAGCGGCGCTTCAACCCGGCGGCGCGGGCCTACTTCTCCTGGGTGTCGGTCATCGGGTACGTGCTCACCAAGATCAGCGTCACCCTGTTCGCGGGCGGGATCGTGATGCGCGCGGTCACGGGCCTCGACCTGTGGACGAGTGCGGGCGTCTTGATCGTGGTGACGGGACTGTACACGATCGCGGGGGGCCTGCGGGCGGTGATCTACACCGAGGTGATGCAGGCGCTGATCCTGATCGTCGGGTCGGCCGCGCTCGCGGCGGTGGGGCTCGCCGCCGTCGGGGGGTGGAGCGGCCTCGCGGCGCGCGTGCCGGCGGATTTCTTCTCGATGTGGAAGCCCGCGAGCCACCCCGACTTCCCCTGGACCGGCATCGTGTTCGGCGCGCCGATCCTGGGCGTGTGGTACTGGTGCACCGATCAACACATCGTGCAGCGCGTGCTCGCCGCCCGCAACGTGGCCGAGGCCCGCTCGGGCACGATCTTCGCCGGGTTCCTGAAGATCCTCCCGGTGTTCATTTTCGTGTTGCCGGGGATCATCGCCGCCGCGCTGTACGCCGACGTCCGGGGCGGCGCCGCCGACACCGCCTACCCGGCGCTCGTGACCCGGCTGCTTCCGGCGGGGTTCAAGGGACTCGTCCTCGCCGGGATGCTGGCCGCGCTGATGAGCTCCCTCGCCTCCGCGTTCAACTCGTGCTCGACCCTGCTCACCTGGGACGTGTATCGCAAGCTGCGGCCCGGCGCGAGCGAGGCGCGGCTCGTGGCGGTGGGCCGCCTGACCACGGTGGGGCTCGTGGGGCTGGGCCTCGCGTGGATTCCGTTCATGAAATACGTCTCCCCGCAGCTCTACATCTACTTGCAGAGTGTGCAGGCCTACATCGCCCCGCCGATTGCCGCGTGCTTTCTGCTGGGGGTGTTGTATCCGCGCCTGAACGGCGCGGGCGCGCTGGCGGCTCTGTGGACTGGTCTCGTGCTCGGGATGGCGCGGCTCGTGCTCGAGCTCGCGCGGGGCCGCCTCCCGCGCGGCACTTTGTGGGCGTGGTTCGCGACCGTGAACTTCCTGCATTTCGCGGCGCTGCTGTTCGTCTTGTGCGCGGCGATCCTCGTGGCCGTGAGCCTCGCGACCGCGCCGCCCGAGCCCGAGCGTGTGGCGGGGCTCACGGTGGCCGGCGGCCGCTCGGCGGAGGCCGGCCGCGGCGGGGCGGGGACGGCGCGGCGGCGGCTCAACGTGGTGCTGTCGGTGGTGCTCGCGGCGACGCTTGGCGTGTTGTGGATCGTGTTCGCCTGAGCGCCGCCGCGCTGGCGCTGCTCGCGGCCTGCCGCGCGGCCGCGCCCGTTCCCGCCCCCGCCCCTGTCGCCGCGGTGGGGGTGGCGCGCGCCTACGACCCGGCACGCGACCTCGGCGCCCTGTTCCCGGATGTCCAGCTCGCGGGGCTGTTTCGCGACTCGAAGACGTTCGTGGACGCGCGCCCGCTCCTCGACCCGGCCGACATCGCGGCCCGCTACGCCGCCGCCCGCACCGCGCCGGGGTTCAGCCTGGCGGCGTTCGTCCACCGCTATTTCGCCCTGCCTCCCTCGCCCGTGGACACGTTCCGGGCCGACACGGCGCAGACCATGGAGGCGCACCTCCGGGCCCTGTGGCCCGTGCTCACGCGCGCCCCGCCCCCCGACTCGGGCGCGCTGTCGTCGCTGCTCCCGCTTCCCCGGCCCTATGTGGTGCCGGGCGGCCGCTTCCGCGAGATCTACTACTGGGACTCGTACTTCACGATGCTCGGCTTGGTCGCGAGCGATCGGGTGGACCTGGTCCGGGACATGCTCGACAACTTCGCCTACTTGGTGCGCAGGTTCGGCCACATTCCGAACGGGAACCGCACGTATTATCTGAGCCGCAGCCAGCCGCCGTTCTTCGCGGCGATGGTCGGGCTGTACGCCGCGGCCACCGACACGGCGCAGGCGCTCGCCTATCTCGACGCTCTCGAGACGGAGTACGGGTTCTGGATGGACGGGGCCGACCGGCTGGCCCCGGGGACCGCGTACCGGCGGGCGGTGCGCCTCCCGGACGGCGCGGTGCTCAACCGCTACTGGGACGACCGCGCCGAGCCCCGGCCGGAATCGTATCGCGAGGACTACACGCTCGCCCAGACGCTCGCGCCCGCGCGCCGGGCGGCGTTCTACCGGGAGGTGCGAGCCACAGCCGAGAGCGGGTGGGACTTCTCGAGCCGCTGGCTGCGGGACCCGGCCGATCTGCGCACGCTCGAGACGACGGCGCTCGCCCCGGTGGATCTCAACAGCCTGCTCTACCATGCCGAGCGGCTGATCGCCCGGTTGCGGGCGTACCGGGGGCGGGGCGGCGACGCCGCGGTGGCGCGGCGGTTCGCGGCGCGCGCCGCCGTGCGCCGCCGCGCGCTGCTCGCGGCCAGCTGGGACGCCGCGACGGGATTCTTCTACGACGTGCGCTGGCGCACGGGCGCGCGCGTGACCGACCGGCCGACGCTCGCGGCCGCGGCGCCGCTCTACTTCGGGCTCGCGACGCCCGTGCAGGGCCGCGCCGTGGCCGCCCGGCTCGCGCGCGAGTTCCTGCGGCCCGGCGGGTTCGTCACCACGCTCGTCGCCTCGGGCCAGCAGTGGGACGCCCCCAACGGGTGGGCGCCGCTCGAATGGCTGGCCATCGAGGGCGTGCGCCGCTACGGCCGGGGCGACCTCGCCGACACCGCCCGCGCGCGCTGGCTCGCCCTCAATCGGCGGGTGTACCGCGCCACTGGCAAGATGCTGGAGAAATACGACGTGGTGGATCTCGAGCGGCCCGCGGGCGGCGGCGAGTACCCGACGCAGGACGGCTTCGGCTGGACCAACGGGGTAGCCCTCGCCTTGGCGCGCGGCCTCGCCCCCTGAGCGGGCGCCGGCCGATCAGAACGCCTGGTCCCAGCGCACCGACAGGCGCACCGCCGACGAGATCAGCCCCACCATGCTGTAGGTCTGGACGAAGTTGCCCCACTGTTCCCGCGTGCGGGGGTCGATGTGCTCGGCCAGGAGGCCGTGCCGGTTGCGGCAGGCGAGCACCGTCTCGAACAGCGCCCGGGCCTCTTCGCGGCGGCCCAGCGCCGCGAGCGCGTTGATGTACCAGAAGGTGCACACCAGGAACGCGTTCCGCGGCTCGCCGAAATCGTCGGGTTCGGCGTAGCGGAACACGAAGTCGCCGCGCTTGAGCTCGCGTTCGATGGCGGCGACGGTGCTCGCGAAGCGCGGGTCGTCGTCCGCGAGAAAGCCCAGCTCGTTGAGGCGCAACAGGCTCGCGTCGAGCGCGTCGCCGTCCATCGTGGCCACGAAGCTCCGCCGCGCGGGGTTCCAGCAGCGCGCCGCAATCACGCCGTGGAGGCGGGCCGCCTGCTCGCGCCAGTACGCCGCGCGGTCGGCGAGGCCCAAGTGCGCGGCGATCCGCGCCAGCCGGTCGCAGCCGGCCCAGCACATCACGCTCGAGAAGGTGTGCACGCGGTTGGTCCCGCGCAGCTCCCAGATGCCGGCGTCGGGCTGGTCGAACACCCGCACCGCGTGCTCGCCCAGCGTCTCGAGGTGGCGAAACAGCACGGCGTCGCCGTGCCGCACCAGCCGGCGGTCGAAGAAGACGTGCGTGGCCGCGAGGATCGCCGAGCCGTAGGCGTCGTGCTGCACCTGGCGGTGGGCCTCGTTGCCGACGCGCACCGGCCCGAGCCCCCGGTAGCCCGGCAGCGCCGCGATCTCGCGCTCGTCGGGCACCGGACGGCCGCTGATTCCGTACACCGGGCGCAGGCGCCCGTCCTCGCTCGCCGCGACCAGATTGAGGATGTAGGCGAGATAGCGCTCCATCGTCCGCGTCGCGCCGAGCCGGTTCAGGGCGTTCACCACGAACGCCGCGTCGCGGAGCCAGCAGTACCGGTAGTCCCAGGTGCGCGGCGTGCCCGGCGCCTCGGGGATGGAGGTCGTCAGGGCCGCGACGATGGCGCCGGTGTCCTCGTACACGTTGAGCTGGAGGGTGATGGCCGCGCGGATCACTGCGTCCTGCCATTCGAACGGGATCGCGAGCGAGCGGACCCACTCGCGCCAGTAGGCTACGGTCTCTTCCAGGAAGCGCCGTCCCACGTCGGCCGGGGCGCCCTGCACGGTCTCGTCGGGGCCCAGGAGCAGCGTGACCGCGTCGTCGAGGAAGAACGGCTGTTCCTCGACGATCGCGGTGATCGCGGCGTCGGTGGTCACGCGGAGCGCCAGGGTCTCCCCGACGTAGCGGACGTGATTGGAGCCGTACGTCACCGCGGGCCGGCGCCCGCCGTAGTCCGCGGCGGGCCGCAGGCGGAGGCGCAGGCGCGGGGTGCCGGCCGCGCGGCGGATCTGGCGCACGAGCATCATGGGGCAGAACAGCCGCCCGAACTGCTGGAACCGCGGCGCGAAATCGGTGATCTCGATCGCGCCCCCGTGCCGGTCGTGCAGCCGGGTGACGAGGACCGGCGTGTTGGGGAGGTATTCCTGCGCCGCGCCGGCCAAGTCGGCGAGCTCGACCGCGAAAAAGCCGAAGTCGTCGTCCCCGGCGTGCGCGCGCAGCAGCGAGCAAAACCACGGGTCGCCGTCGAAGCGGGGGAAACAGGCCCAGACCACCTCGCCGTGCGGGTCCACGAGCGCGCCGATCGTGCCGTTGCCTACGAGGCCCAGATCGAGCGAGGTCATGCCGCCCCCGCCCCCGCCCCCGCCCCCGCCGCCGCTCCCAGCCCGCTCGCGAGCCAGGCGCGCACCGCCGCGACGTCCGCCAGGCGCCAGCGGGCCGCCGAGCGCCCCGGGCCCACCTTGACGGAATGCCCGTGCAGCCGGTTCACCACCGTGAAGCCGTACTCGTCGCTCGCGTCGTCGCCCACGAACACCGGCGTGCGCCCGCGGAACGGGGGCTCGGCGAGGAACTCGAGCACCGCCGCCCCCTTGTCGCGCCCGTCGGGAGCGAGCTCCACCACGCGTTTGCCGGGCCGCACGGTGTAGCGGCCCCCCAGCCGGCGGGCGGCGGCCCGCACCAGCCGGTGGGCGTAGCCCGCGAGGCGCGGCGCGCGCCGGTAGTGGAGCGCGAGCGACAGGCCCTTGTCTTCGAGGAGCAGTCCGGGGTGGCGGGCGGCGGCCAGGCCGAGCTGGCGGCGGGCTTCGTCGAGTGCCGCGGCGGTCCGGGCCGCCCCGGCGTGCCGCCGCACCCGGCCCGCGGCGTCGCGCCGCTCGGCGCCGTGCTGCCCGGCCACGGGCAGCCGCAGCCCGGGGAACAGCCGGTCGGTGTCGGCGATGGTGCGGCCGGTGATGAGCGCCACCGCCCCGCCCGCGCGCTGCGCCAGCGCGGCGAGCACGCGCCGGAACTCGGGGTCCACCCGCGCACCGGCCGGCGCGTCGGCGATGTCGGCGAGCGTGCCGTCGATGTCGAAGAAATACGCCCAGCCGGGGAGGGGCGGGGGCGGGGGAGGGGGAGGGGGACGGAGCGCACGAGCGCCCGGGCGGGCGGGGGCGCCGGGAGCCCGCGCGCTCACTTGGCGCGCGAGGCCGCGCGCGCGTCGGCGCGGTGCGGCCAGCGCTCGAGCGGGCCGGTGCGCTCGAGCAGGCGGCCCCGGCGCCGCATGCGGGCCGCGTCGAGCAACATTCGCCCCGCCCAGCGGTACACGTTGAACTCCTGCACGAGGCCGCGCATCAGGCGGATGCGCGCCCGCTGCTCGCCCGCCGGCATGACCAGCGCCGTGTGCAGGGCCGCGGCGCACTGATCGGTGTCGTAGGGATTGACGATCAGCGCCTCGGGAAGCTCGCGCGCCGCGCCCGTGAACTGGCTGAGCACGAGCACGCCCTGCTCGTCGTCGCGGGCCGCCACGAATTCCTTGGCCACGAGGTTCATGCCGTCGTGCAGGCTCGTCACCATGCAGAGGTCGGCGGCCCGGTAATACTCGTAGATCTCCTCCGGCTGATGATGCCGCACGAGGAGCACGATGGGCGGATGGCGCGCGTCGGCGAAGCGCGCGTTGATCCGCGCCGCGAGCTCCTGCACCCGCGCCTCGTACTGCTGATACTGCTCGATGCGGGAGCGGGTCGGCGCCCCGATCTGGATGAACGTGAACCGCCCTACCCAGTCGGGGCGCAGCTCGAAGAGCCGTTCCACCGCGCGCAGCCGTTCCTCGATGCCCTTGGTGTAGTCGAGCCGGTCCACGCCGACGCCGACCCGGTGGTCGGGCGGCAGCCCGTGCCGCTCGCGGACGTTGCGCCGGCAGGCGGCGACCGGCGTGGCCACGAGCCCGCGCGGGGGCGGCCACTCGACGGAGATCGGATACCGCTTCACCGCGGTGACGGTACCCCGGTAGGAGACGGTGAACAGCTCGCGATCCACCCGCGCCTCGAGCACCCGGTCCACCGTGTCCACGAAGTTGTTGCAGTGAAATTGCGTATGGAACCCGAGGATGTTCGCGCCGAGCAGGCCCTCGAGCAGCTCCTCGCGCCAGGGGCAGATCCCGAACGCTTCGGGGTTGGGCCAAGGGATGTGCCAGAACGCGATGATCGTCGCGCCCGCCAGCGCTTCCCGGATCATCCGCGGCAGCAGCGCGAGATGGAAGTCCTGGACCAGCACGATGGGGTCGGGCGACTGCGACTCGTCGAGCACGGCGCGGGTGAACGTGCGGTTCACCTTCACGTACTGCTCCCAGTCGGCCGTGCGGAAGATCGGCCGCACGTGGGCGATGTGGCACAGCGGCCACAGGCCCTCGTTGGCGAACCCGTAGTAGTAGCCCGCTTCGGCCTCCGCGGAGAGCCACACGCGGCGCAGCCGGTAGGCGGGCCGCTCGGGCGGAGGCGGCACGGCGATGCGGTCCTGAGCGTCCACGACGTCGCGGTCCGCCGAGCCCGAGCCGTGCGCCACCCAGGTGCCGGAGCAGGCGCGCATGATCGGTTCGAGCGCCGTGACCACGCCGCTCGCCGGCCGCCACACCGCCACCGCCCCGTCGCGCCGCACGTGGATGTACGGCTCGCGGTTCGACACCACGATCACCTCCTGTCCCCGGAGGTCGTCGTGCAGGATCGCCCGCAGCGTCTCCGGCGTCCAGGCGAGCTGTTCCTCGTCGCGCGCGCGGTGCTCCTCCTGCAGGTCGTGGATCAGATCGCGCAGGTCGCCCACGATCGGCTGCAACTCGGCCGGCGCCGCGAGCCCCTCCGCCGGCCGCCACAGCCCCTCCCCGCGCAGCACCGCCCGCAGCCCTTGCACCCAGCCGCGCCAACTGAGCTGCGCGACGACGACCGTGAGCAGCGAGATCACGGCGCCCAGCGCCACGAAGAAATAGAAGAGGTATTTCCGGGTCTCCTCGCTGCGCCGGGCGATGAAGCTCATGTCGTGCACCAGCACCAGCCGGCCGGCGAGCGCGCCGTCCACCGTCACCGGCCGCACCGAGACGAGCAACGGGCCGTCCGGGGTTTTGAGCAGCCGGCCCGACGGCTCCGCGACGCGGTCGAGCTCGGCGCAGCCGGCGGCCGCGGGGAGGGTGGGCGTCGCGATCGCCGGCCCGCCGCCCGCCGGGCAGAACCCCGCCGCGTAGAGCCGCTCGTCCTGCGTGATGCGGCGAAACAGCGCGAGCGCGCGGGCGCGGTCGCCCGCGCGGACCGCGTCCTGGAGCGGCTCCTGCACCGTGGTCGCGATCAGCGTGGCGCGGCTGTCCAGGTCGCGCACGAACCAACGCAGCGTGAAGGCGTCCACGAGGGGCACCACGGCGTAGGCGATGGCGCCGAGAACCACGAGCAGCGGGACGATGAACCGCAGCGACAGGCGCATCGGCTCAGCGCGTCCTCGCCGCCGCCGGCTCGGTCAAGTACTCCTCGCGGTACATCTTGATCAGCTCGAAGAAGTAGGAGACCGCGAGCGGCCCGATCAGCAGGCCCAGGATGCCGAAGTACGGCACCCCCGCGAGCGCGCCGAGCAGCGTCACCAGCGGGTGGATGTCGGCCCAGCGCCGGAACACCATCGGCCGGATCACGTAGTCCACGTTCCCCACCACCACGGCCCCCCACAGCGCGAGCAGGAGCCCCGGGCCCGCCCGGTGGTCGAGCACCAGCACCAGCGCGGCGGGCGCCCACACGAGCCCGCTCCCCACCACCGGCAGGATCGCGAGCACCATGGTGACGACGCCCCAGAACACGGCGTTCGGCAGCCCCGTCACCCAGAACCCGAGCCCGAGCAGGGCGCCCTGGATCCCCGCGGTGAGGCCCGTCCCGATGATCGTGGACGCGGTCACGTCGCGGAAGCGCTGCCGCAGCTTCTCGGTGTTCTTGGCCGAAAAGGGAATGTACGGCCGCACCGCGGCCCACACGTCGGCCGGGCGCAGCAGCAGATAGTACAGTCCGAAGAGCGCAATGGTGAGGTTCAAGGCGAGGCGGGTGGCGGTGCCGATGAGGCCGAATGCCGACGAGCCGATCCACGACACCAGCCGCGCGCCCAGGTCGGCGAGGCGCGGGCCCAGGTCCACGCCCGCGAGCTTGAGCTCCTTCAGCCGGGCGAGCAGCGGGCTCTTGATCACCCCGCCCGCGATCTCCTGGGCCTGGTTGACGATGAGCCCCGCGAACGAGACCCCCGGCACGACGATCAGAAACAGCGCCAGCGCCACCACCAGGCCGGCGGCGACCCGCGGGCGGAGGCGGGCGCACAGCCACTCGTGCACGGGCGCGAACACGGCGTAGAGGACCGGGATCCCGATCAGCCCCGTCGCGTACGGCGCCAGCGCCACGGCCAGCGCGGCGCCGAGCAGCAACACCACAAGCGCCGCGCGCTGATGATTGGTGTCGAGCAACGGCATGGCGCTAGTGTAGGGCCGGGCCGGGGCCGGCGCCAGGGCCCGCGCCGGTCTGGCGGGAACCTTTTCGAGGCGCTAGCTCATTCCTCAAATGCTCCGCACCCAAACCGGGGGGCGTCATGGACCCGAGGCCGGGCGCGCTGCTCGGGGGACTGGTGGTGCTCGCGGTGCTCGCCGCCCCCGCCCCCGTGCGCGCGCAAGCATCCCGAGAGGCCGCCCGCGGCACGCTGCCGGCCGAGCGGGCTGCCTTCCCCCCGCTCCTCGCCGATCCCAAGGAGCCGCGCTTCTCCGCCACGTACGTGTGGGCCGACGCCCCGGCCCTGAGCTCGCGGCTCGCCGCGGTCGGCCTGGGCCAGACGATCGGCTTGGTCCGCACCGGCCGCTGGCAGGTCGCGGTGGCCGCGGCCGTGTTCTCGCAGTTCGACATGCGGTCGTCCAAGAACGACCTCATGAACAGCGACTACGTGGTCGGCCTCCCCGTCGCCTATCGGCGCGGGGCGTTCGCCGCCCGCGCCCGGCTGTACCATCAGAGCTCGCACCTCGGGGACGAGTTCCTGCTCGCCCATCATCTCCAGCGCGTGGACCTGACCTACGAGGCGGTCGAGCTGCTGCTCGCCCGCGCCCTCGGCGCGTGGCGGCTGTACGGGGGCGGGGAATATCTCTTCGTGCGCTCGCCGGTGGACCTCCGGCCCGTGGTGGCGCACGCGGGCGTGGAGTACCGGGCCCGCGCGCCGTTGGTGCGGTTGGGGCGGGTCGCGAGCGGACGGGTGGTGGCGGCGCTCGACGCCAAGTCGGGGCAGGACGAGAGCCGGCGGGTGGCGTGGAGCGGGCTGGCGGGGCTCGAGTTCGCCGCTCCGGCGGCGGCGGCGTCGGAGAGCGGCTGGCGCTGGCGCGTGTTCGTCCAGGGGTACGCGGGTCCCGCGCCCTATGGCGAGTTCTACCGCGACCGGTTGTCGTCGGTCGGCGTGGGAGTAGGGGTGACGTTGTAACGGCGGTCCGGGGGAGTCCGCAGACGGGAGGGGGCGCGTGACGGAGCCCGCGGCCCGCCTGGCGGCCGCGCTCGCCGGGCGCTACGTGCTCGCGGGCGAGCTCGGACGCGGCGCCATGGCGACCGTGTACTTGGCCGACGATGTGCGCCACGGCCGCCGGGTCGCGCTGAAGGTGCTGCACCCCGAGGTCGCGGCGCTGCTCGGGCCCGAGCGCTTTCTGCGCGAGGTCGAGCTCGCCGCCCGGTTCACCCATCCCCACATTCTCGCCCTCTACGACTCGGGGGCGGCCGCCGAGTGGCTGTTCTACGTGATGCCCTACGTGGCGGGCGGCTCGCTGCGCCAGCGGCTCGAGCGCGAGGGCCAACTGCCGGTGGAGGAGGCCGTGCGGATCGCGGGCCAGATCGCCGGGGCGCTCGGCTACGCGCACCGCCAGGGCGTGCTGCACCGCGACGTGAAACCGGAGAACATCTTGCTGCACGAGGGCGAGGCGATGCTCGCCGACTTCGGGATCGCGCTCGCCGTGCGCGCCGCCGGCGACGAGCGACTCACCGCGACCGGTCTCGCCGTGGGCACGCCGGAGTACATGAGTCCGGAGCAGGCGCTCGCCGAACGGACCTTGGACGCGCGGAGCGACGTGTACGCCCTGGCCTGCGTGCTGTACGAGATGCTCGCGGGCGAGCCCCCCTACACGGCGCCCACGGCGCCGGCACTCGTGGCCAAACGCCTGACGGATCCCGTGCCGCGGGTGCGGCGGCTGCGGCCCGCGGTGCCCGCGCACGTCGAGCAGGCGCTCCTCACGGCGCTCGCGCGCGCCCCGGCCGACCGCTTCGCCACGGCCGAGGCGTTTGCGGCGGCGCTCCAGGCGCCGGCGGCGCCCCGCGCGGCGTCGGTGGCCGTGCTCCCCTTCGACAACCTGAGCGCCGACCCCGAGAACGAGTACTTCGCCGACGGGATCACCGAAGACGTGATCGCCCACCTCGCGAAGGTCGCCGCGCTCAAGGTGATCGCCCGCGCGTCCGTGATGGCGTTCAAGCACCGCGAGCGGCGCCTGCGCGAGATCGGGGCGACGCTCGACGTCACGACGCTCCTCGTGGGCAGCGTGCGGCGCGCGGGCGACCGCGTGCGCATCGTCGCCCAGCTCGTGGACGCCGAGACCGAGCGCCCGGTGTGGGCGGAAACGTATGATCGGCGGTTGACCGACATCTTCGAGATTCAAACCGACGTGGCGCTGCACATCGCCGCCGCGCTGCGGGCGGAGCTCTCGGCCGACGAGCGGACCCGGATCCGGAAGGAGCCGACCCGCGACCTCGAGGCCTACCAGCTCTATCTCCAGGGGCGCCGCTGGTTCACGGAATACACGCCGGCGGGGCTCGAACGGGCGATCGCGTATTTCCGGCGGGCGATCGAGCGCGATCCGGGGTACGCCCTGGCGCACGCCGCCACGGCCATGGCGTACGCCGACCTCGGCGAAAGCGGCGCCCTGGCGCCGTCCGTCGCCTCGGCGCGCGCCCGGGCCGCGGTGGACGAGGCGCTGCGCCTCGATCCCGCGCTGGGCGAAGCGCGCTGCGCGCTGGCGTACGTGCAGCTCCTGTGGGAGTTCGACTGGGCGGGCGCCGAACGGGAGCTGCGTCGCGCACTGGAGCTGAGCCCCAACAGCGCCGACGCCTACGACCTCTACGGACGCATGTGCGCGGGGCTCGGGCGCTACGACGAAGCGCTCACCCTCCAGCGGCGGGCCCAGGAGCTCGACCCGCTCGCGCACCGGGTGGACGTGGCGACCACGCTGCTGCGCGCGGGGCGCTTCGACGAGGCGGCGGAGGGGGCGCGTAGGGCGGCGGCGCTCGACCCCGACCAGAGCCGCGCGCACGCCACGCTCGGCTGGGCGCTGCTCGGACAGGGACGGGCGGCGGAGGGGATCGCGGCGCTCGAGCGGGCCGCGGCGCTCGCGCCCGACGACACCCAGTGGCTCGCCCAGCTCGGCCAGGCGTACGCCGTGGTCGGGCGCGCGGCGGACGCCCGGGAAGTGTTGCGGCGGCTGGAGGAGCGGGCGCGAAGCGCGTACGTGTCGCCCTACCATCTGGCGTTCGTGCATACGGGGTTGGGCGACCACGAGCGGGCGCTCGACCTGCTGGAACGCGCCGTCGCCGAGCGCGGGGGCGCCCTGTACGGCATCAAAGGATCGTTTCTGTTCGCGCCGCTGCGGGGCGAGCCGCGCTTCGGCGCGCTGCTCGGCCGCCTAGGGCTCGCCTGAGCGGCGCCGCGCGCGTCTCGCGGGTTGCACGGGAGCGTGGCGAGACGCCGGCCGCATGCGGGCGCCCACCGCTGCGGCCGCCGGCGCCGGCGGGCGGCATGGCGCGTGCAGGGGAACCTTGTGCACGAGGAGGAGGCCGATGGCGGTGCATGCAGCGCGGCGCGGCCGCGGGTTCTGGGTGCCCCGGACGCAACCGGGATCCGGACCGTCACGCCGCTCTTCGACGCGCTGCGCCTCGAGTGGACCGAGACGCTCGATGACGCGTCGCTCGACGGCCGGGGGATCCTGGGGTTCGACCCCGCGAGCGGCCGGTTCTTCAGCGCCGGCGTGTACAGCGCCGGCACGGCGCCGGAGCTGCTCACCGGCACGCTCGATCCCGGGGAGCCGCGGATCACGTTCGCCGCGCTCTTGCCGGTCGCCGGCGCGACCGGCGATCGGCCCGACGCGCCGGCGACGGGCTTCGTCCTCACCGTGGTGGACGACGATCACTTCCTGATCGTGCCGCTCGACCGCTCGTGGCGGGCGGTGTTCACGCGCCAGCCCTAGGCGCGGGCGGGAGCGGGGGCACAGGTCCTCTCCTTCTGCGGCGGTCCCGCGTCTATCTTTTTCGGCGGCATGCGACGGCCCGCGTACGCGGGCGGGACCCCGAGCAGCGAGCACCGTGCGTGATGACAGCCGCGCCCCAATCGGTCGGGTTTACCTGGAATCTGGTCACCAAGGGTGTCCCCGAGTCGGAGCTGGTGCGCCGCAAGCTCGGCCGCTACCTCTCGAAGCTGGGGCGGCACCTGCGGCATTTTCCGCCGGACGCCGTGCACCTGCACGTCGCGCTCGAGCGCCATCCCAAAACGCACCGCTGCACCGCCGCGCTCACGTTGCGGGTGCCCTCGAATATCCTGCGCAGCGAGAAGTCGGCGAACGATGTCGTTCAGGCGCTGGACCGGGCGATGGCGGCCCTGCTCCGCGAGACGGAATCCCTCAAGGCGGAGCTGCGGCGCGAACAGGCCTGGAAGCGCAAACGCCGCCGCGCCGCGCTGCGCGAGGGGCCGAGCGTCGGGTTCGCGCCCGCGCCCGAGCCGGAAGGCCGGGGTCCGCAAACCCTGGGCGACGCGGTTCGCGAGCTGCTGAGCGCCAATTACGCCCGCCTGCTGCGGTACGTCCGCCGCCAGCTCTGGCACGACATCGCCGCAGGCGAGCTCCCGCCGGGCGCCGTTGATCCGCGCGCCGTGGTGGACGAGGCGGCCGCGCGCGCCCTGGCCGATCCCCGACGCAAGCCGGCCGACATGACCTACCTGCTCTGGTTCTACGCGCTCGCCCGCCGGGAGCTCGCGCGCCGCCGCAAGGCCGCGGCCGCCGTGCGTCTCGACCGGCCCCGGGTTCTGCCCGAGGAGGCGGGGCTCGCCGAGGGCTACGATCCCGACCAGCCGCTCGATATCATCGAGCGCCGGCTCGAGCCGCCCGTGGCGGCGACCGGGGACCTCGTACCCGATACGCGGGCGGCGACGCCGGAGGAGGCCCTGGCCCGCCGCGAGCTCCTGGCGGAGCTGCGCCGCGTCGTCCGCACCTGGCCCAAGCCCGAGCGCGACGCGTTCGAGCTCCATTACGTGGAAGGGTTCGAGCCGGACGAGGTCGCCATGATCCTGGGCCAGCCGCTCGCGCGGGTGCGCGAGTTGCTCCGATCGGTGCAGGACCGGCTCCGCGCCGCGGTGCTGGAGCAGGCGCTGCTGTGAACGCGGCCGCGGCCTTGGCGCGGCTGCGGGAGGGCAACCGGCGCTTCGTGGCGAGCCTCCGGGAGCCGGCGGCCGCGCCCGGCCCCGCGCCCCACCTTCCGCCCGCCGGCGCCCAGCGCCCGTTTGCGATCGTCCTCGGCTGCTCCGACTCGCGGGTGCCCGCGGAGCTCGTGTTCGGCCAGGGGTTCGGCGATCTGTTCGTCGTGCGCGTGGCGGGCAACATCGTGGCGCCGTCCCAGGTGGGGAGCGTGGAGTTCGCCGCCACGCGCTTCGGCACGCGACTCGCGGTCGTGTTGGGCCACACGCAGTGCGGCGCGGTCGTGGCCACGCTCGAGGAGCTCCGCCAGCCCGCCCGCGCGCAGTCGCCCAATCTGCGCTCCATCGTGGAGCGGATCCGTCCGGCGGTGGAGCCGCTGGTGGCCGCGCTGCCCGACCAGCCGCTCGAGGCGCTGGTCGCGCCCGCCGTGCGCGCCAACATCCGGGCCGCGGCCGACCGCTTGCGCCACGGCTCGGCGATTCTCGAAGACCTCGTCGCGCGCGACGGGTTCGTGGTCGTCGGGGCGGAGTACTGCCTGGAAACGGGGGTGGTGGACTTTTTCGACGGGGTGCCGGAGGGCGGGTGAGCCCGGCGGCCCGCCGCACTGTCTCGCGCGCGTGGTGGCCGCCCTGGACCTCCCCGCATCGGTGGATCGGCCGGCGTTGCTCGCGCGGCTGCTCGCCCGCGAGCGGCTGTCGAGCACGGCGCTCGGCGACGGCTTTGCGATCCCGCACACCGCGCGCACCGGCCCGCGCCTCGTGCCGCGGAACGTGGTGGCGTTCGCGCGCCTCGCGCGGCCGATCCCGTGGGGGATGGAGGCCGGCGTCCGGACCGATCTGCTGTTCCTGGTGCTGGCGGCCGACCAAGCGGCGCATCTCGCCCTGCTCGCGCGAGCGGCGAGCCTCGCGAAGTTCCCGCTTCTGGGGCGCGCGCTCCGGGCCGCCGCCACGCCGGCGGAGGTCGCGGACCTCGTGGAGCGCGCGGAGGAGCTGCTGTTCGTCCGGGACGCCGACGGGGCGCCATAACGCCGGACCGGCGATTCGCGCCTAGAGCCATCGCGGGAACCAGGTCCGCTCGAACAACACTTTCGCCCAATGCCACCGCCGGCCCGGGGTCTTGAGCCGGACGACCGGGTCGGGGGTGGCATAGAAGTTCCCGGTGGCGAAGCCCGCCCGCCCGCCGCCCATCTCGAGGAAGCAGGCCCCCTCGCCGCGGAACTCCGCCGTGGGGGCGGCGCCGCGCACGAGGGCCGCGATGTTTTGCGCCACGACCTCCGCCTGGCGTTCCGCGAACACCCCTGCCTTGGGAAGCGACTTCCCGTTCGGCAAGGGAATTCCCGTCACGTCGCCCACCGCCCACACGCGTTCGACCGGCGTGGCGAGCGTCCGGGCATCGACCGTCACCCACCCGCCCGCGGGCGCCAGGCCGGTATCCACGACGAAGGCGGGCGCGGCGTGAGGCGGGACGTAGGCGAGCAGGTCATACGTCGCGACATCGCCCGACTCGAACCGGATCGTGCGGCTGGCGGGCTCGACGGCGACGGGCGTGTGACCGGGGATGTAGTGGATGCCGCGCGAGGCGAGCATCTCGCGCACGGCCGCGCCGACCGCCGGCCCGGCGACCGGCATCGGCTGCGGCTCGGGGGTGTAGACGGCAACCTCGGAGCGACCGCGGACGCCTTGAGCGCGCAGCCGCGCCTCGAGCAGCATGGCCGCCTCATAGGGCGCGGCGGGACACTTGAACGGCAGCGCGGCGACCAGCACCACGAGCCTGCCGCCCGGGAAGCGGGAGAGGTCGGCGTTCAGCCCCGCCGCCCCGTCCAGCGTGTAGAGATTGCGCCCAGCCTCGGCGAGCCCCGGCAGCGCTTGGGGCCGCAGCTCGGCGCCCGGGGCGAGCAGCAGGTAATCGTAGGGCACCTCGCCATCGTCGAGGCACACCCGCCGGGTGCTCACCTCCAATCCCCGTACCGCGCCGACGCGGAATGCCACACCGCGGCGGTTCAAGCGGCTGAGCGGACGGGAGAGGCGCTCCGGACGGCGAGTCCCGTCGGCGACCCAGAGGAGGGACGGTTGGAAGAGGTGCTCCCGCGCGCGGTCAATTACCGTGACACGGTGATCGCCCTCGAGAGAGTGGCGCAGCCGCTTCGCCGCCACCACGCCTCCGACACCGCCCCCGACGATCACGATCTCGGCCATGGGTCTCCTCGCTTGGCAACCGGGCCTTGGCGCGCGCTCCGCGCCATTTTCGGTATCGCGGCGTACTCGTTCCGCTCACTTCGCGAACACCTGATCCCATGTCAAGGTCTGCCGCGTCTTTTGGCCGGACGCGGTGTTGACCATCTCGACCTGCATGCCCTCGTTCGTCATGGTAAGGTTGAGTTCTAAGTCCGGTGTGCCGATCGCGGCCTCGAGCGGTGTATAGTCGAGCCCCTGCAGGAATTGGCTCGCCGTGACCCGATACGATCCTGAGAGGGCGGCGATGAACGTCGTCGAGAACATGAGAGTGGTCAGGGATACGAAGTTGTCTCGACTCACCAAGCCGACCTGCGGCGCCTCGCTATGGACCTTGACCTGAACCTGCACAGGTTCGTATCCGGGCACGTTGAGCTTGTACAACCCCACCTCGTCGTGGATCATCTTGCCGCCCCGGATGACCACGGCGTCCGCTTTGAGTTGGGCCCGCCAGTCTTGGGCGCTGACCGGGGTCGCCGCCACGAGCAGCATGATGGCCGCACATGTCTTGGTCATGTGAGCTCCTCGCGCTAGGATACGCCACTACCGCTTACCGCCCTAGTAATACGCCGCCCCCGTCCCGCTAGCCAGGGAACGGCTCCGGCTTGAAGCGCGGCGGCGCGACAGCGAACTTGATGAGCCGTCTGCCGGACGGCGCGAGGCCCGGCAGGGCGAACCCCGAACGCCGGAACCGCAATGCTGGCGCACGAAGACCATCACCATCACCACGCCCCGGCGCACCCGCAGGCCAGCGGCCGCCCGGCGGCGGGAGCGCCGCAGCGCGCCGACGAGCATCGGTCCCACCACGCCCACATGGTGGACGACTTCCGACGTCGGTTCTGGCTCTCGCTCGCCCTGACGGTCCCGGTGCTCGCGACGTCCGGGATGATCCGGCACTTCCTCGGTGTGCGGACCGGGCTCGCCTTCGCGGGCGCCCGTTACGTCGAGTTCGCCTTCGCCTCGGCCGTTTACTTCTTCGGCGGCTGGCCGTTTCTCACCGGTCTCGTCGCGGAGCTTCGCAAGCGGCTGCCGGGGATGATGACGCTCGTCGCGCTCGCGATCACGGTCGCCTACGCCTACAGCGCGCTGGTCGTCCTGGGGCTTCCGGGGAACGTGTTCTTCTGGGAGACGGCGACCCTGATTGACATCATGCTCCTGGGGCACTGGATCGAGATGCGCTCGGTGCTCGGCGCTTCGCGCGCCCTCGAGGAGCTGGTGCGGCTCCTCCCGGCCGAGGCGCATCGCGTCCGGGCGGACGGCTCAGTCGAGGAGGTCCCGCTCGATGCGCTGAAGCCGGGCGACCGGGTGGTTGTCAAGCCGGGAGAGAAGATCCCGACCGACGGGCTCGTCGTGCAGGGCCGCACCAGCGTCAACCAGGCGCTGTTGACCGGCGAGTCGCAGCCGGTGGAGAAGGGCGAGGGCGACGAGGTCATCGGCGGCGCGGTGAACGGCGAGGGGGCGATCACGCTAGCGGTCCGTCGCACCGGAGCCGACACCTACCTGTCCCAGGTGATCGAGCTGGTGCGCAAGGCGCAGGAGACGCGCTCGCGGACGCAGGATCTCGCCAACCGGGCGGCGCTCTGGCTCACCGTCGTCGCTGTGGGCGGCGGAACCATCACGCTCGCCGCCTGGCTCGGCGCCGGCCGTGAGTTCAGCTTCGCGCTGGAGCGCATGGTGACCGTGATGGTCATCACGTGCCCCCACGCGCTCGGCCTCGCGGTGCCGCTGGTCGTGGCCGTGTCCACGGCCTTGTCGGCGCGGAACGGCCTGCTGATCCGCGATCGCTCGGCGTTCGAGCGGGCGCGCGAGCTCGACGCGGTGGTGTTCGACAAGACCGGTACGCTCACGGAGGGTCGCTTCGGCGTCACGGACGTCGTGCCGCTCGGGGGTCGGAGCGAGCGCGACGTGCTGCGGCTCGCCGCGGCGCTGGAGAGCCGCTCCGAGCACCCGATCGCCGCGGGGATCGTGCGGACGGCGCAGGAGCGCGGGGTCTCGTATCCAGCGCCCCAGAACGTCGCCGCCATCCCGGGCAAGGGCGCGCAGGGCACCGTGGACGGGATGGCGGTCAAGGTCGTAAGCCCGGGCTTCCTCAAGGAGCGAGGCCTGGCGGTCACGGATGCACGGGTCGCCCGCCTGGCCGAGCAGGGGAAGACCGTGGTTTACGTGGTCGCGGACGGAACGGCCATCGGGGCCATCGCGCTGGCCGACATTATTCGGCCGGAGTCGCACGAGGCCGTCCGCCGTCTCAAAGCGATGGGCATCACGCCGATCATGCTCACAGGCGACTCGGCTGCGGTTGCGCGGTGGGTCGCGGCTGAGCTGGGGCTCGATGATTACTTCGCCGAGGTGCTGCCGGACCAAAAGGCGGCGAGGGTCGAGGAGGTACGGCGGCGGGGTCTCACCGTCGCAATGGTCGGCGACGGCGTGAACGACGCCCCCGCCCTCGTCGCGGCGGATGTCGGGATCGCGATCGGCGCCGGCACGGACGTGGCGATCGAGTCGGCGGACATCGTACTGGTGCGCTCTGATCCGCGGGACGTGCCGGCGATCGTGCAGCTTGCTCGCGCGACCTATCGCAAGATGGTGCAAAACCTCTGGTGGGCCACAGGGTACAATGCCGCGGCGATCCCGCTCGCGGCGGGGGTGTTGGCGAAGGCGGGGGTCCTTCTATCGCCAGCGCTCGGCGCGGTGCTGATGTCCGCGTCCACCGTGATCGTTGCCCTGAATGCGCAGCTCCTGGGACGAGGAACCGGGACCGGCACCCAGAGTCTATATTGACCACACGATGAGTCCTCGCCGTCGTTCCCTCGCCCTTCGGGCCGCCGCCGCTGGCGGCACGGCGCCGGGCGGCCATCCGCACCACGACTCGCGGCCATGAGCGCGTGCGGAGGTCGCTGTTCGGGTCCGCGCCGAGGCGCGACACCGCGGGCATGCCACGAGAGTCCTGGTCGTCGAGGACGACGCCCAAGCGCGCGGGATACTTGAGACAGGCCCGTCGCGAAGAGGGCTACGCCGTGGACGTGGTCCACACGGACGCGGAGGGCTCGCTGCTGGCGAAGACCGAGCCGTACGACGTGGTGGTCCTCGACGTCCTGCTCCCGGGCAAAAACGGATTCCACCAATCGAAGAGTTGTAGAAGCTCCCGCTGCAGAGCTCGATCTTCTCTCAATCGGGACGGCGGGATTTGAACCCGCGACCCCCTGAACCCCATTCAGGTGCGCTACCGGGCTGCGCTACGTCCCGAATCCCCGGGCTCCGCCCAATGTAGCCGCGCGCCCCGCCGTTCTCAACGCGTCCCGTTCGACCTCGCCTGAGTATCTTACGCGTATCCGCCCGACCATGACCGTGCCGCGCCTCCGCATCGCCGCTTGCCTCGCGGTCGCAACCGCCGCCTGCGCCACCAACCCCGCCACCGGCGCGAAACAGCTCATGCTGGTGAGCGAGTCGCAGGAGATCGGCATGGGACGCTCCTACGACCGCGAGGTCGTCGCCTCGATCGGGCTCTACCCCGACAGCGCCCTGCAACGCTGGATTCAGGAGTTCGGCGCCCGGCTCGCCGCCACGTCGGAGCGGCCCCGCCTCCCGTGGACGTTCCGCGTGGTGGACGACCCGGTGGTGAACGCGTTCGCGCTCCCGGGCGGCTACATCTACGTCACGCGCGGCATCCTCGCCTACCTGAACTCCGAGGCCGAGCTCGCGGGCGTGGTGGGCCACGAGATCGGGCACGTCACGGCGCGGCACGCGGCGAGCCAGCTCACCCGGCAGCAGCTCGCTCAGACGGGGCTCGCGCTCGGTGCCCTCGCGAGTCCCACGGTCGAGCGCTTCGCGGGGCTCGCGAGCGCGGGACTGGGTGTGCTGTTCCTCAAGTACTCGCGCGACGACGAGAGCCAGGCCGACGAGCTGGGGTTGCGCTACCTGCGGCGGGCGAACTACGACCCGCGCGAGATGCCGCACGTCTTCGACATGCTCGCCCGCGTGAGTCGGGCCGAGGGCGGGGGCCGGGTGCCCGAGTGGCTCGCCACCCACCCCGACCCCGAGCACCGCCGCGAGCGCATCGAGCAGGCGATCGCCGGGGGGCCCCAGACGTTCGCGGGCACGGCGGTGAACCGCGACGCCTACCTGCGCCGGCTCGACGGCCTGGTGTTCGGCGCGAACCCCCGCGAGGGCTTCTTCCGGGGGAACGAGTTCCTGCACCCCGACCTGCGATTCCGTGTTGCGTTTCCCGAGGGGTGGACGACGAGCAACGGGCGGCAGGCGGTGGTCGCCGTGAGCCCGCACAAGGACGCCGTGGTCGAGCTGTCGCTCGCCGCGACGCCCGGCGCCGACGCCGCGCTGCGCGCGTTCCTTTCGCAGCGCGGGGTGACGGGCGGCCTCCCGGTGCGCACGAGCGTGGCGGGGCTCCCCGCCGCCGCGGCGCCGTTCGCCGCCGCCACCGACAACGGCGAGGTGCGCGGCACGGCGCTGTTCGTGGACTACCGCAGGGCCACCTACCGCTTGCTCGGCTACGCGGCGGCCGCCGCCTGGCCCGCCTACCAGCCGGCGGCCGAGCAGGCGCTCCAGAGCTTCGCGCCGCTCACCGAGCGCGCCGCGCTCGACGTGCAGCCGCAGCGTCTCGCGATCGTGCCGGTCGAGCGGCGCACCACGATCGCCGAGCTCGCGCGCGAGCGCCCGTCGCCCCTCGCACCTGCCGCGCTCGCGCTGCTCAACCAGGTCGAGCCCGACACGCCGCTCGAGCCCGGCCGGCTCATCAAGTGGGTGGTGGGCGAGCGGCTACGGTGACACCGGGGGCGCGGGGGGCGCGGCGAGTTCACGGGGATCGAGCCGCAGCAGGTCGAGGGGATCCACGCTCACGCGGCCGTACGTCGCCGACCAGTGAAGGTGCGGGCCCGTGACCCGGCCCGTCGCCCCCGCCCGGCCGATCACCTGCCCGCGCGCCACGGTGTCGCCCGGCTGGACGTCCGCCCGGCTCAGGTGAAAGTAGCCGGTGACGAGCCCCGCACCGTGGTCGAGGAACACCGCGCGACCGCTGTAGTAGAGATCGGCCACGAGCGCCACCACGCCGCGGTTGGCGGCCCGCACCGGCGCGCCGGGCGGGGCGGCGACGTCCACGCCCAGGTGCCGGCTCTCCAGTTCGCCGTTGAACTCGCGCGCGGCGCCGAAGCGGCTCGTGATGCGGCCCGGCCGCGGGCGCAGGAACCGGGCGTGCCACAGCCGCGGCGTCTCGTGGGCGCGGCGCAACACCTCCTGCACACGCTCGCGCTCGGCGCGCAGTCGCGCGGCGAGCGCGGAGTCGGGCGGCTCGGCGAACTGCGGGGCGGTGGCGAGCCGCTCCGCGCCGGCGGCCCGCGGCCGGGCGATCACGGCGACATGCACGGTCTCGGGCGCTGCGTCCCCCGCGCGTTCGAGCACCACCTCGAGCGCCGCCGTGTCGCCCGCGCCCGGAGCGAGCGGGATCCCGCCCAGCGAGCGAAACACGCCGGCCGCGTCGCGCGCGAAGTGCAGCGGCTCGCCCGCGAGCGTCCCCCGGACCGCCGCGACGCTGTCCGGCGCGCGGGGGACGACCACCACCACGACGAGCGACCCGCCGAGCGGGTGCTCGGGCTCGGTGCGAACCTGGGCGGGCGGACGCGCGCCCTGCGCGGCGAGCGACGGGCCGGCGGCGGCGGCGCCGAGCAGGGCGAGCGCCGCGCAGAGCGGGCGAGCGGTTATGCCGCTCCCTCGCCGGCGGTGTTCACCCCCAGCAGCGCGTTGACGGGGCACTGCCGCGTCCCCGCCGTCGCGAACGCCGCGGCCGCCACCACCACGCCCGCCACGAGCCCCCACTGTCCCTTGTGTACGATCGGGAGCCAGGCGTCGAGCAGGGCGAGCGCGATGAGCGGGAAGCCGAACACCGCCGTCCCTTCGCGCAGCCCGCCCATCGCGAACAGCATCCCCGCGTACAGCATGACCGCGCACACCACCCAGGTGAGAAACCCGAGCGCGCGGAAGAAGCCGTCGAGCGCGGCCAGGCCGCCGAGGAGCGCGAGCGCGCCGGCCACCTGCCGGGCGCGGGCGTCGAGCGGCCCGACGTTGATCCGAGCTTGGGCCATGAATCCCCTCCTCGAGACAGGATCCGCTATCACAATACGACAATACCCCCGGGCGCCCAACTGGACTCGGGGAGCCGGGTGGCGGAGCCGCACGCCGGGCGGTAGTATCGAGCATTCGCCCTCCAGGAGGCGGGAGCCATGGCCAGCGTGCGCGACATCCTCGCAAAGAAGGGCAGCGACGTGATCGCGATCGCGCCGGGCGAACCGGTGCTGCGAGCCGCCCAGCTCATGAACGAGCGGGGGATCGGCGGGCTGGTGGTGACGGAGGAGGGACGGCTGGTCGGCATCTTCACGGAGCGCGATATCCTGCGCCGCGTCGTGGCCCAACGGCGCGATCCCGGGGTCACCCGGGTCGCCGAGGTGATGACCACCCCGGTCACCGCTTGCAACCTCGACACCCCCCTGGACGAGTGCGCGGCACTCATGACCGCCAAACGCATTCGCCACCTTCCCGTGATGGGCGAGGAAGGGCTCGCCGGGGTGATCACGATCGGCGACGTGCTCGCCTTCCAGGTGAGCGAGCAGCAGGCCACGATCGACTACATGCACCACTTCATGTTCGACCTGCGCTGACGCTGGGGCGGGCGGGGCGCTCGCGGGGCCGATGGTCAAGACGTAGCTCGCCGTCTCGCAATAACTTACGTTGCTGTTGGACGGCGCCCCTGCCGTGATGCATATTGGGTCCTCCCATGGGCGGGCGTACGCAGGACGTTTGGGTGTTCCGGATCGTGCATCCGGAGACGGGCAAGCCGGTGCAGGGCGTGCCCGTGACGGTGCTCGATGCCACCGGCAACCCGGCCGGGTACTGGGTGAGTGCTGCGGACGGGACGGTGGCGATCCCCCGGCGCGATGTGCGCAAGCTGCGGCTGCGGGTGGGGTTGCGCAGCGAGGATCCGATCGAGCTCGCCACCGCCACGCTCGGCGACGACCCCACGCCCCTCGCCGCCCCGGTGCAGTTGCCGCCCGCCGCCGCGGCGGCGGAGGGGGCGGCGCCCGCGCGCGACCCGGTGTCCGGCGGGGCCCCCGCTGGCGCTTCCGGCCCCGCGGGACCTCCCTCGCGCCCCGGCGACCAGCCCGAGGTGCCGGGCCACGTCCTCTACTTCCAGCGCCTCGCCATGTTCGGCGAGGGCGCGGCCGAGCCGGCGGACGTCTCGGGCGCGGCCCGCGGCGCGGCGGCGGACTTCTTCGCCCTGCCGGGCGAGGGGCCGGCGGAGATGCGCTACGGGGTGCTGATCGAGGTCGAGCAGTACTGGCAATCGCTCGGCGTCCTGTGGGGGGAGTTGCTGTACAGCGTCACGCTCACGCCGGGCGACGAGGCGCGGCTCGTGGTGCTCGACGGCCGCTGGCGGCGCGAGACCGACGGCCGCGAGCGCCCGCTCCAGATCCTCGCCCGCATGGTCGGCAGCTCGATGCTCGGCGACCTCGTCACCGCGCTCCGCCCCGAGCTCCAGCTCGATCCCTTCACGCTGACCGAGCCCCGCCTGGACCGCGCGGCGCTCGACACGGTGGAGCTGTTGCGCGACCGCACCGAGCGCATGAGCCAGGCGCTGCGGCGCCGGCCGCTCGGGGTGGTGGACGCCCCGGCCGACGCGCCCGCCACGGGCGCGGTGCGCACGGTGCGCAACACGACGCGCGATCGGCTCGTGACGTTCCACTTTTTCGAGCCCCTCGAGCGCTTCAAGGTCGTGGCGCGCACGCCCCGGGTCCGGCCCGTGATCTTCGTGCCGTTCCGGCTCCCGCAGGTGGCGACCGCCGACGTGGTGCGGCGTTTCGGCTACGTGTTCCGCCGCACGCTGCTCGACCGCGGCCTGCTCCCCGATCTCGAGCGCGTGCTGGGCGCGGACGAGTCCGGCGCGCGGGCGGCGCTCGCCGGCCGCCTGCTCGAGCACATCCAGGCCAACCTGCTCTATTACTCGACGGCGATCATCACGGCGGGCGACCCGGCGGCGCGCCACGCGGCGCTCGCCAAGCTGCGCGACCCCGCGGGCCGGCCGCTGACCGAGGTCGCCGAGAACACCGTGGTGGGGCGCGTCGGCAACGCGGTCGCCCTGCCGCTCCGTAGCGCCGCCGCGCTGCCGCCCGCCTGGCGCGACGCGCTCGCGGCCTACGAGGCGCGCCCGCCGCGCGTCGGCGACAGCTTCACCGTCACCATTCCGCACCCGGGCGTGTGGGTGAGCGCCCAGCCGCACGCGCCGCTGCAACAGCAACAGCAGGCCGACGCCGCCGACGCCGCCGGCTGAGCCGCTCGCCCGCGCGCGCCCCGCCGCCGTCGCGTTTTAGAACGCCGCCGTTACCTCGCTTCCGCTCCCGCGTCTTTCTTGGCAAGCGCATTCCCGGGAGCGGGTATGGACCGTGGGACTCGGGCCGCGGTGGCCGCGGCGATCGTGGCCGTGGGATTGGCCGCCTGCGGCGGCGGGGGTGGGGGACCGGCGGGGCCGAGCGGGCCTCCGGTCTTGAACAGCGTGAACGGCGCGCTCAAGCCGTCGGGCCCGACGGGCAGCACGGTGATCCTCCAGGGGTCGAACTTCGGCGCCACCCAGGGATCGAGCGTGGTGCTGTTCGCGAAGAGCGGCGGCGGCGCCGACACGGCGGTCATCGCCACCGCGGCCGACTGGACCAACACGTTCATCGTCACCACCGTCCCGGGCACCGCCGCCACGGGGCCCGTGCGGGTGGTGACGGCGCTCGGGACGAGTGACTCGCTCACCTTCACCGTCACGCAGAACGCGGCCTTCAGCCCGTCCACGATCTCGTGGAGCGCGACGACGCCGCTGCCCGTCGGGCTGAGCGGGCACGCCGCCACCTTCGCCGCGCTCGGCGGCAGCGTCAATCTCGTGTATGTCACGGGCGGCGCCGACAGCACCTACGCGCCGCGCACCACGGTGTACGTGGCGCCGGTGCTCGGCACCGGTCAGCTCGGCACCTGGACGGCCGCGACGCCCCTGCCCGCGGCGCGCGCGTTCCACGCGGCCGTGGTGGCGACGCCGTCCAATTCGACCGTCACGGGGCCCGGCTACCTGTACGTGCTCGGCGGCGACTCGACCGCCGCGGGCGCGCCGGTGAGCACCGTGTACAAGGCCACCCTCGACGCCACCGGCGCCATCACGGGGTGGACGGCCACGACGCCGCTGCCCGCGCCCGTGCACTCGCTCGGCGCCGTGATTTTCGACGGCAACGTGTACGTGGCGGGCGGCTCGACCACCGGCAACGTGCCCGTGGCCGCAGTGTACCGGGCGCCGATCGCCCCCACGGGCGACCTGGGCGCGTGGGTGGCGCTCACCCCCTTGCCGTTCAAGCGCAGCTACGGCGGTCTGGTCAACTTCGGGCTCTACCTCTACGCGTTCGGCGGCGACAGCGGTACCGTCACGCCCAACGACTCGAGCATCGCGAGCGCCACCCGCGTGGCGGACATCGACTTCGTCAAGATCGACATCCGCACGGGGAACCTGGCCCCCGCCTGGAGCCTGAACGGCAGCGCGCTCATCAAACAGGTGGCCAAGCACACCGCCGTGGCGGCGGGGGGCGACGTGCTGATCACCGCCGGGCTGTACAACGGCGCCGGCAGCGGGGCGACCGAGGAGAGCTACGCCCAGTTCAACCCCGACGGCACGGTGGGCAGCGTGAACGGCGCCACCGGGTCGCACACGATCGCCTCGAACGAGCCGGGCGTGGATCTGTTCAACCACGCGGCGCTCTCGGTGGTGGACGGGTCCGGCACCGCCCATGTCCTCGTGCTGGGCGGCGACAACGTGAACGCGCCGGGCAAGATGCGCAACGAAGTTTGGATCTACTGAGCGGCGCCTATGCGGCGGCGTGCGCGCGGGGCCGACCGTCGGGTCGGCCCCGTTGCGCTTGGGGCCCGGCGCCCCGGCTCACTCCGCGCGGGCGTGCCCGATGGCCCGGAGGAACTCCCGATCCCAGGCAGCCGAGATCCCTTCGCGCGGCGAGTAGGGACCCGGCTCGTAGGCGCGCGAGGCCACCCCCGCCTGCGACAGCTCGCACACGTGCCAGTCCTGGCGGTTGGTTTCGTCCCAGAACCGCACGGCGTCGTCGGGGTCGAAGTCCGGCCGGCCGAAGGCGTCGGGATGGAACAGCCACTCGCATGTGATGCGCGTGCGCTCCGGGCCCGCGGGCCACAGAGTGTGGAACATCACGTAGTCCGGATGCAGCGAGAGCAGGAGGTTGGGAAAGATCGAGTAGAAGTACACCCGGTGGCGGTCGTCGGCCGGCAGGTCGCCCACCGGCACGCCGCAGGCGCGCCCGCTCAGGGTGAGGCTGCCGCCGGGCCGGGTGAGCACCATGTAGCCGCCGAGATACGGCCCCTCCACGAGATCGTTCTCGCCGCTCGTGTACGGCGTGAGCCGGGCGAGCGCGGGATGGATCACGGGGCAGTGCAAGCACTCCGAATAGTTCTGAAAGACGAGCTTCCAGTTCGCCCGTACGTCGTACTCGATGCGCCGCGCCGGGCGCAGCGCCGCGAGGTTGAAGCGGCGGAACCGCTCGAGGAGCGGCGCAAACGCCTGCGCGAACGGCTCCGGCTCGCGGGCGAGGGAGACGAACAGAAACCCTTCCCAGCGCTCGAGGGCCGCGGCGCGCAGCGGATAGTCGCGCTTGTCGAAGCCCGCCACCTCGCTCATGTGCGGGGCGCCGATCAGCGTCCCGTCGAGCGTGTAGGTCCAGGCGTGGTAGGGGCACTGGATCGTCTCGGAGAACCGGCCCCGCGGCTCCTCGCATAGCCGGGTGCCGCGGTGCCGGCAGACGTTGTACAAGGCGCGCGCCGCGCCGTCGCGCCCCCGCACCACGATGAGGCTCTCCCCGGCGATCTCCCGCACTACGAAGGCGCCCGGTTCCGCGATCTCGGCCTCGCGCCCCACGCACACCCAGCGGCGGGCGAAGATGCGCTCCTGCTCCGCGGCGTAGAGGTCGGGGGCGGTGTAGTACTCGCGGGGCAGGGTCCGTTGTCCCTGGCGGTAGGCGGCGGTAGCGTTGACGAACGTGGTCATGGCCGTGCAGCAGGATATCGCGCCCCGCGCCCGCTCGCCAGAGGGCGGGCACCGCGCTCCCCTGGGACTGGTGCTGACGGGGGGCGGGGCGCGGGCCGCCTATCAGGTGGGGGCTCTGGCCGCGATCGCCGAGGCCGTGCCCGACTTGGCCTTCCCGATCGTCACCGGTGTCTCGGCGGGGGCGATCAACGCGGCGTTCCTGGCCGCGCACCCCGGCCCGTTTGCCGCCGCCATTGCCGCCCTGCGGGCCGAGTGGGGCCGGCTCACCGCCGAGCGGGTGTATCGCGTGCGGCCCGGCCGCTGGGGGCGGGCCCTGCTCCGCTGGCTCGGCGCCCCCGCGCTCGGGGGGCGCGCGGGCCCCCCGCTCGTGCGCGGGGTGTTCGACCCGCAGCCGCTGCGGGCGCTGCTCGCGCAGCGGCTCGACCTGTCGGGGATTGACCGCAACATCGCCGCGGGGCGGCTGCGCGCGGCGGCGCTGAGCGCGACGTCGTACGCGACGGGCGAGACGGTGACGTTCGTGCACGGCGCGCCCGACGTGCCGGTGTGGCGGCGGGCGCTGCGCCACGCCGTGCGCGCCCGGCTCACCGTGGATCACGTGCTGGCGTCGGCGGCGCTGCCGCTCCTCTTTCCCGCCGTGGCCGTGGACGGCGAGTTCTACGGCGACGGCAGCGTGCGCCAGACCGCGCCGCTCGCCCCGGCCATCCACCTCGGCGCGCAGGCCCTGGTGGTGGTCACCAATCGCGGCCCCGCGGCGGCGCGCGACGCCCGTCCGGCGTCCTACCCGTCCGTCGCCGAGATCGGCCAGCTGGTGCTCCACGCCATTTTCCTCGACGCCTTGGAAGCCGACATCGAGCGTCTGGAGCGGCTGAACCGGCTGCTCGCGAGCTTCCCCGCCGGCGTCACGCCCCCCGAGGGGCTGCGCCGCGTGGGGCTCTTGTGGCTCCGGCCGTCGCGCGACCTCGGCGCCCTGGCCGCCGGGCGGCACGCGCGGCTGCCGCCGCTCGTGCGGTTCCTCGTGCGGCGCGCGGGCGGGCACCGCGCGGGCGCGGTGGACTTCCTGAGCTACGTGCTGTTCGATCCCGCCTACACCGCGGCGCTCATGGACCTGGGCTACGACGACGCCCGGCGCGACTGGCCGCGGCTCGAGCGCTTCTTCGCCGCGGCCGCGCCTTAGCGCGCCGGGGCGCCGAACGCGATCCCCCGCCGCTCGGGACCGAGGCGGGCGACCACCGCGGCCAGCGCGAACACCGTGGCGGCCGTGAGCGCCATCGCCCACGCGTACCTCAGGTGCTCGGCGAAGCGCGCCTCGACGTAGGCGATCGCGCTCGCGAGCAACACGCCGCACTGATAGGCGAACCCCGGCAGAAACCCGCGCACCGCGGCGGGCGCGAGCTCGGTGATGTGGGCGGGAATCACCCCCCAGGCGCCCTGCACGAAGAACTGCATGAGGAACGCGCCGGCCACGAGCACCGGCACGCCGGGGGCGAACGCCCACAACGGGATCGCGGCCGCCGCTCCGGCCAGGGCGAGCACGATGGTGCGCCGGCGCCCCAGCCGGTCGGACCAGAGCCCGCACACCACGCCGCCGGCGAGCGCCCCCACCATGGACCAGGCCGTGAGGGCCGCCCGCGCCATGGGCGTGAAGCCCCAGGCGCGCTCGAGGAACGTCGGGTACATGTCCTGGGTGCCGTGCGAGACCATGTTCATCGTCCACATGAGCAGCGTGATGTAGGCGAACACCTTGAGGTTGCGGGCGACGGCGCGGCCGATCCCGCGCCAACTCCCCGCCCGCGTGGCCTCCCACACCTCCGACTCGCGGACCCGGGCCCGCACGAACAGCGCCAGCAGCGCGGGCAGGCCGCCCAAAAAGAACAGCGGCCGCCACCCCCAGCGGGGGAACACCGCGAAGTAGGCGAGGGCGGCGAGCAGATATCCCACCGCGTACCCCTGCTGGAGCAGCCCGGAGGCGATGCCCCGCCGGCGCACCGACACCTTTTCCATCACGAGCGACGCGCCCACGCCCCACTCGCCGCCCATCCCGATCCCGAACAGCGCCCGCAGCACGAGGAAGGCGCCATAGGTGGGCGCGAGGCCCGACAGTACCTCGACGAGCGAGTAAAACACGAGATCGGCCATGAGGGGCAACTTGCGGCCGTAGCGGTCGGCGAGCAGGCCGAAGACCAGCGCCCCCACGGGCCGGAAGGCGAGGGTCAGCGTGATGGACAGCGCGACGGCGGCGTCGGAGGTGCCGAACTCCCGCGCGATGGCCGTCAGCGTCATCACGACGAGAAAGAAATCGAAGGCGTCGAGCGTCCAGCCGAGGAACCCGGCGAGCAGGGCGGCGCGCTGATCGGCGGCCGACGGGGGCGGCGCGGGCATTTGGTGTCCCGGTCGAGAGGGCTCTACATTACAGCCGGCGCCGCAATCCCACGACCCGGAGGTCTCCCGATGGTGACGTACCTGATCATGGCGTTCGTCTGCGCGCTCGCACCCCGGGAGGGGACAGGCGGCGTGCCCGCGGCGGAGCCGCCGCGGGATCCGGCGCCGCTCGTCGCGGTACTCGCCCTGCGCTTCGACGGCGAGCACGCCACCGTGCTCGAGCCGGGCGACACGGCGGTGGCGGCCGCCGCGACGGCGCAGCTCCTCGCCACGCTCGCCGCGTCGCCGGCCGTGACCGTGGCCGACCCGGGGCGCGTCGCCGCCGCGGTGGCCGCGGCCGAGGCCGGGGGAAACCGCTGCGACGCGCGCTGCGCGGTGGAGATCGGCCGCCAGGTGGGCGCCCGCTGGGTGGTCGCCGGCACGCTCGTCAAGACCTCGAACTTGGTCTGGGTGCTCCTCGGCGAGCTGCGCGACGTCGCGAGCGGCCGCACGGTGCTCGCCGACAGTTACGAGCTCAAGGGCGATGCCGCCCGCATGGCGCCGGCCGGCGCGCACGTGTTCGCGCAGCGGGTGGAGCGCGCGGTCACGGCGGCGGGGGTCACGCCTGCGGGACGCGCCGCTCCCTGAGCGTTCGGGGGGCCGCGCAGCCCCCTCGTCAAGCGTCGTTTCGATCCTGTGTCGGAGGACCTATGCCCTGGAGTATCCGCCGCGCGACCGCCGCGCCGATCGTGCTGGCCATCGTCGCCCGTGCCGCCACGACGCCCGCCGCCGCGCAAGAAACCGCGTCCGACACCCTGCTCACCGTCGAGCATTTCTTGGACTGGGAGCAGGTGAGCGATCCCCAGCTCTCGCCCGACGGCGCGCAGGTGATCTACACCCGCCGCTGGGTGAACAAGCTCGAGGACAAGTGGGAGTCGGCGCTGTGGATCATGAACGCCGACGGCTCGCATCCGCGGTTTCTCGCGAAGGGGTCGAACGCGCGCTGGTCGCCCGACGGCACGCGAATTCTCTACCTGGCCGACGGCGAGCCCAAAGGCACGCAGGTGTTCGTGCGTTGGATGGACGCGGCCGGCGGCACCACGCAGGTCACCCGCGTCGAGCAGACGCCCGTCAACCCGAAGTGGTCGCCCGACGGGACGCGCATCGCGTTCGTCATGCTCGTGCCCGACTCCACCGTGTGGCGGATCTCCCTCCCCGAGCCGCCGGCAGGGGCGAAATGGACGCCGGCGCCGCGGGTCGTGGATCGGCTGCACTACCGGCAGGACCGCGTCGGGTATGTGCAGCAGGGTTTCACCCATCTGTTCGTGGTGCCCGCCGGCGGGGGCACGGCGCGGCCGCTCACGTCGGGACGCTGGAACGTGGGCGCGCGCTTCGACGGGCTCGCGCTCGGCGCGGGCTTCGACTGGACGCCGAACGGCACGGCGATCGTGTTCGACGGCCTCGCCGACACGACGTGGGACGCGCAGTACCGGAGCTCGCGCCTCTACGTGGTGGACGCGACAAGCGGCGCGGTTCGGCCCCTGGTGTCGCGTCCCGGCGCCTGGAGCGATCCCGTCGTCTCGCCCGACGGCCGGCTGGTGGCGTTCACCGGCCACGACTCGACCGAGCGCACGTACCGGACGTCCGACGTCTGGGTGATCGGGGTGGACGGGACGGGGATGCGCGATCTGTCGCGCGCGCTGGACCGCGACCCCGGGCACCTCGCCTGGGCGCCGGACGGCAAGGGGGTGTTCTTCACGGCGCCGGATCGCGGCGCGGTCAACGTGTACTACGCCGACGTGGCGGGCGGCGTGCGGGCCGTGACCCGGGGCCCCCAGGTGTTCGCCCTCGGCTCGGTGGCGCGCAACTTCACCGCCGCGGCGGTGCGGAGCGACCCGTCGCACCCCGAAGACGTCGTGCGGCTCGACCTGCGACACCCGGGGGCGGTGCAGCGGCTCACCGACGTGAACGACGACGTCCTCGCGAACAAGCGCCTCGGCGCGGTCGAAGAGGTGTGGTACGCCTCGAGCGGCGGGGCGCGCGTCCAGGGCTGGGCGGTCAAGCCGCCCGGCTTCGACCCCGCGCGCCGCTACCCGCTGGTGCTGAGCATTCACGGCGGCCCGTTCGCGATGTACGACGTCGGCTTCAGCTACGCCTTCCAGAACTTCGCCGCCAACGGCTACCTGGTGTTGTACACCAACCCCCGCGGCTCGACCGGCTACGGCGACGCCTTCGCCGCCGCGATCGAGCGCGACTACCCGGGGCCCGACTACGACGACCTGATGGCCGGGGTGGACACCCTGGTGCGGCGGGGCTACGTGGACACCACCCGCCTGTACGTGACCGGGTGCTCGGGCGGCGGCGTGCTCTCGAGCTGGGTGATCGGCCACACGTCGCGGTTCGCGGCGGCGGCGGTGCGCTGCCCGGTGATCGACTGGATCAGCATGGCGGGCGAGACCGACATCCCGTTCTTCACCCACAGCTTCTTCCCCCGGCCGTTCTGGGAGCGGCCCGACGAGTGGCTCGCGCACTCCTCCTTGATGTACGTGGGGCGCGTGACCACGCCGACCCTGCTCATGACGGGCGAGCTGGACCGGCGCACGCCGATCGCCCAGACGGAGGAGTACTACGCGGCCCTGAAGCTGCGCGGCGTGGAGACCGTGATGCTCCGCTTCAACGACGAGTATCACGGCACCGGCGCCAAGCCGTCGAACTGGATGCGGACGCAGCTCTATATGCTGAGCTGGTTCGCGCGGCACCGGCGGGGCGGGCCGGAGGCGGGGGCGGCAGGGGCGGCGGGGGGCGCGGCCGCGCCCCGCCATCGCTAGCCGCGCTCAGCGGCGGCTGAACGTTTCGCGCAGCAGGCCGAGCTGCTCGGCGAGCCAGCCGCTCTCGCGCTCGCGCTCCTCCCGGGCGGCGTGCAGCCATGCCGCGATTACCCCGGCGCGCCCCAAGTAGCCGACCAGGCGGGTCGGGTCGTCGCGGCGCACCACGGGCAGCCGGCCGACGTCGTGCTCCAGCATCTTGGCGATCGCTTGATCGAGGAGCTCGTCGGGATACGTGACGACGAGCGTGCGGGTCCCGGCGTCGAGCACGGTGCCGCCGTCGCGCGCGACGTCGTCGAGAGCGCGCACCAGGTCGCCGCGCGTGACGATGCCCGCGAGCCGCCCCGCGCCGTCCACCACGGGCCAGGCCTGGCGGCGCCCCAGCACGGGATCGAGCTCGGCGAGGCGGCGGAACAGCGTGTCCAGCGGCAGGTCCGCGGGGACGGTCGGGACGTCGGTCTCCATCACGTCGCTCACGCGGAGGCGGTGGAGCGGACTCACGCTGTACTCGCGCATGACGTGATAACCGCGGCGCGCCACCTTTTCGGTGAGGATCGAGCGTTTCATGAGCAGCACCGTGACGGCGTCGGCGGCGATGCAGGCGACGAACAGCTCGGGGAGCACCGTGACGTCGTGCGTCAGCTCGAGCAGGAAAACAACGGCGGTGAACGGGGAGCGCATGGTCCCGCCCATCACGGCGCCCATGCTGACGGCGGCCCAGAGGCCGGGCTGGTCGGCATGCAGCCAATGCGCCTCCAACGCGCCGAGCGAGCCCCCCATGATGAGCAGCGGCGCGAGCACGCCGCCCGAGGTTCCCGAGCCTAGGGCGACGGCCCAGATCACCGCCTTGGTGGCGGCCAGGCCGAGCAGTTCTCTCCCGACGAGGTGGCCCGTGAGGAGGTCGTGGATCGTGTCGTAGCCGACGCCGAGCGCCCGGGGATCGAGGAGTCCGCCCACACCCACGACGAGGCCGCCGAGAAGCGGCCACCACATCCAGTGGAGCGGGACCTTGCGGAAGCCGTCCTCGCAGGCGTACACGAGCCGGGTGAGGAGTCCCGACGCGAACCCCGCGACGAGCCCGAGGCCCAGGGCGGCGCCAAGCGCTGTCGCGGGCGGCATGCCGTGCGGCACGACGGGGAATAGCGGGCCCGCGCCCATCAGCGGGACCCGCAGCGCGGCCGCCACCGCGGCCGCGGCGGCCACCGGGATGAAGCTCCGCGGCTTCCATTCGAACAGCAGCAGTTCGACGGCGAGCAGGGCCGCCGCGACGGGGGTGGCGAAGACGGCCGCCATCCCGCCCGCCGCGCCGGCGACGAGCAGCGTCTTGCGCTCGGCGGCCGAGAGATGGAACGCCTGCGCGAACAGCGACCCGAAGGCGCCCCCCGTCATGATGATCGGCCCTTCGGCGCCGAACGGGCCGCCGGTCCCGATCGCGATCGCCGAGGAGAGCGGTTTGAGAACGGCGACGCGCGCCGCCATCCGGCTGCGGCCGACAAGGATCGCTTCGAGCGCCTCGGGGATCCCGTGGCCGCGGATTTTCTCGGACCCGTAGCGGGCCATGAGCCCGATGACCAGCCCGCCCGCCGCGGGCACGAGCACCCGCGTCGCGCCCAACGGGCTCGCGGCGGGCGAGGCGAGGTCCCCCGCCACGCGATGGAAGTAGGCGAGGTTCGTCACCAGGCCGATGAGCCGCACGAGCCCGAGTGCCACGAACGCGCTGATCGCCCCGACCAGCACGGCCAGCAGAGTCAACCCGAGAATCCGGGTGTCGGCCGTGAAGTCGCCGAGACGGGCGGCGGGCGCGGGCGGTCGCGTCATGGACGCGGGAAATCTAATCCCTACGGCCATTCTCACCGTGCTTTCACGAGCCCTTCACGAGGACAGGCATAACGATCGTGGGCGACGGCGTCGTGCAGCGGCGTTTCGCCTTTCAACACCAAGGAGGACCGAGCATGCGTGCCGGAATCGTGGTCACCATCGGGGCGCTGGCGTTCCTGTTCGCGGCCTTCACGCTGCCGGGCCCGCAGGCGATCGCCGCAAAGGGCGTGACGGTGGACGCCCACACGATCCACCGCGAGGTGATTCCGAGCTTCTCGCGGCAAACGGGGCTCGCGTGCAATCGCTGCCATACCACGTTTCCGCAGCTCACGCCCTTCGGCCGGCGCTTCAAGCTCAACGGCTACACGCTCACCGGCCTCCAGGTGCTCGAAGCGGGCGACACCGCGAACCGCTCGCTCAAGATCAACCTCATCCCGCCGGTGTCGGCGATGGTCATCACCTCGGTGACGCAGACCCGGACGCCCCAGCCCGGCGCGCAGAACGGCGACGTGGAGCTGCCGCAGGAGCTCAGCCTGTTCCTCGGGGAGGAGATCACGCCGCGCATCGGGACGTTCCTGCAGTTCACCTACAGCGCCCCGGACGCGTCGTTCGGCATCGACAACTTCGACGTCCGCTACGCGAACCAAGGCAAGCTGGCCGCGAAGGAGCTGATCTACGGCGCGTCGCTGAACAACAACCCCACGGTGCAGGACGTGTGGAACTCGACGCCGGCGTGGGGGTTTCCTTGGACGTCCTCGGAGGTCGCCCCTGCGCCCGCCGCGGCGACGCTCATCGCGGGCGGGTTGGCCCAGCAAGTGGCCGGGCTCGGGGCGTACGCCCTGTGGGACAACACCATCTACGGGGAGTTCAGCGTGTACCGCTCGGCCCCGCAAGGCGGGCCCCATCCCCCCGACGCGTCGGCCCAGAACACCCTCAAGGGGGTGGCGCCGTACTGGCGCGCGGCCTTGCAGCACGGCTGGGGCCCGCAGTACGTGGAACTCGGCACCTACGGCATGTCCACCCGGCTGTTCCCGAGCGGTGTCTCGGGCCGGACCGACCGCTACACCGATGCCGCGCTCGACGCCCAGTACGAGCGCCGCGTGGGGCAGGGCAGCGTCACGGCGCATGCGACCTGGATCCACGAGTCGCAATCGCTCGCGGCGTCGTTCGCGGCGGGGGCGGCGGCCAATCCGTCGAACACGCTCAAGACCTTCAAGGTCGACGGGTCGTACTACACCGCGGGCCGGGTCGGCCTCACGCTCGGCTACTTCTCCACCACGGGGGACCCCGACCCGCTGCGCTATCCCGGCAGCGTCACCGGCAGCCCCAACAGCAACGGGGTGATCGGGGAGCTCGACTTCCTCCCCTGGCTCAATACCCGCTTCACCCTGCAGTACGTGGCGTACGACAAGTTCGACGGCGCCCACACCGCCTACGACGGCGTGCGAAACGCGTCGGACAACAACACGCTGTTCCTCTCGGCGTGGCTCGTATTCTAGGGCGCGCGGCGATGCTCCGTCTCTGGCTCGGTCCCCGTCCGGCGGCGCGGCTCGCCGTGCTCGCCGGGCTCGTGGGGTTCTGGCACGACGCGGCCGCCCAGGGCGCGTCGCGCGGCCCCGGCGGTCCCGACGAGAGCCCCACCGCCATCACGGCGGCGATGATCGCCCTGGGCGACAGCATCTTTCACGGGAAAGCCGGGGGCGGGGCGTGCTTCATGTGCCACGGCGCGGACGCCAAGGGAACGCCCGGGATCGCGCCCGATCTCACCGACGGCAAGTGGCTGCACGGCGACGGGAGCTATGCGGCGATCCTCCGGACCGTGGAGAACGGCGTCCCCGACCCGAAGGAGAACCCGGACCCGATGCCGCCGATGGGTGGTGCGCGGCTGACGCCGGCGCAGGTGCGCGCGGTGGCCGCCTACGTGTACGCGCTGAGCCACCCCGAGGTCCGCGGCCGCCCGCAGTAGGCGCCGCGGCGCGCGGCGGAGTTCCGCACGATGCTCGGCACCGGGGTGGCGCTGGCGGTCGCGGGGTTGTGCGCGGGGATCCCCAGCTTCTCCCGGCAAACCGGGCTCCGCTGCAATCAGTGCCACACCGCGTTCCCGTACCTGACGCAGTTCGGCCGCCGGTTCAAGGTGAACGGCTACACGCTCACCGGCCTGCGCCTGATCGAGGCCGGGGAGGCGGGGGCGGCGTTGAAGCTCGACTTGATCTCCCCCGTCTCCGCCGCGCTCCAAGCCGGGGTCACGCGCGTCGCCACGGCGCCAGCGGGGAGCCCCAACGACGTGGTGGAGTTCCCGCAGCAGGCGAGCCTGTTCTTGGGCGAGGCGATCACGCCGGCGCTCGGGGCGTTCCTCGAGTTGTCCTATCGCCCCGCGGCCGGGCGGTTCGCCGTGGGCGAGATGGACATCCGCTATGCGGGCCGCGGCTCCCTCGGCGCGCGGGAGGTCATCTACGGGCTGTCGCTGAACAACGATCCGGGCGTCCAGGATCCGTGGCACAGCACCCCGGTCTGGAGCTTCCCGTTCGCCGTGTCGCCCGTCGCGCCGGCGCCCCGGGCGGCCACGTTGCTCGATCGCACGCTCGCCCAGCAGGTGGCGGGGCTCGGGGCCTACGCCCTGTGGGATAACACCGTCTACGGGGAGTTCAGCGTGTACCGCTCGGCGCCCCAGGGCGGCCCGCACCCCCCGACGGCGGCCGCCGATCGCACCATCCGCGGCGTCGCGCCCTACTGGCGCGTCGCGCTCCAGCATGGGTGGCGCAACCAGTCCGTGGCGCTGGGATGCTACGGCATGGTCGCCCGGCTCTACCCGAGCGGCGTGACGGGGCCCAGCGACCGCTACGCCGACGTCGCGCTCGATGCCCAGTACGAGCGCCGCGTGGAAAGCGGGATCGTCGCGAGCCACGCCACCTGGATCTATGAACGGCAGGCGCTGGACGCGTCGTTCGCGAGCGGCCGGTCGGCCAACCCGGCCAACACGTTGCGCACGTTGCGGGCGGACGCGTCGTACTACGCCGCGGGGCGTGTGGGCGTGACGCTTGCCTACATCGCGACCACGGGGGACCGCGACCCCGGCCTCTATCCGGCGGACTCGCCCGTGGCCGGCAGCCGCACCGGGCGCCCCGACTCGAACAGCCTCATCGGCGAAGTGGACTTCCTCCCCTGGCTCAACACCCGCTTCGCGCTGCAGTACGTGCTCTACACGAGGTTCAACGGCGCCGGCAACGACTACAGCGGCTTCGGCCGCGACGCTGCCGACAACAACACCCTCTACGGGCTGGTCTGGCTCGCCTTCTAGGCGGGAGACCGGGAACGCGACCGCGACCCGTTGGCTCATTTCGCACCATGCCGCCCGTTTCGGGGCAGTTCGTCCCGCGTTGGAACTGCCGGTGACGCGGGGCGGCCCTGGCACGCGCCCTGCTCGTTACCTCGACGGGTGTCGCACGATCTTCACGGCGACAGTCCCGATCCTCTTCGAGGAGGCGCCCTATGCAACTGTCCCTGCGGGCCCGAGCCCGTTCCCGGATGACGCTCGGGGGATCGCTCGGGCTCCTGTTGACGTTGATCGTCTCCGGCTGCGAGCACTCGGCCACGGGTCCCCGCGCCGCGCTGCCCGCCCGGTTCTCCTCCGACATCACGCTCCCCGACCTGCAAAACCATCTCGGCACGGGGCCGGCGCGGGTGGACGTCCGGCTGATCCCGGGGACCCTGACCGCGCGGCGGGTGGAAATCGAAGAACCAGAAGAACTCGCGCGCCGGGAGGAGATCCGCAGCGCAGTGACGGCGATCAGCGCGAGCGGCGATCAGGGCACCGTGACGCTCGCCCTCGGCGGCCTGCACATCGGGTTCACCGCGGCGACCCGGTTCCGGCCCGACGACGGCGACGGGTCCCAGAACGCCATGGCGCTGGCCGACTTCGTGGCGCGGGTGCAGGCGGCGCTCGCCGCCGGCCGGCACCCCGAGATCAAGGCCTTCCGCGAGCCGCCGCCGAGCCCCCAGGCCCCCGATGACCCGACCTTCGTCGCGAGCGAGCTCAAGCTCGACGAAGGCGGCGACCACCCGCTCATCCGGCTGAACGTGACGGGAGCGAACCTCGCCACCAACCCCACGCCGCCCCCCGACGCGTTTCTCACCGTGCTGGGGCTGCACATCGCCCTGGACGTGAGCGGCGGCACCACCAAGCTCCAGATCGAGAACCAGGAGCTCCAGGGGGTGCGGGAGTTCGAGGGGATCGTGCAAGCCGTGGATCAGACGGCGCAGACCGTGACCCTGAACGGCGGCACCATCGTCCGGATCGTCGCCGGCACCGAGATCGAGGCCAAGGACGGCGATGGCGACGACGAGCATCTCACCTCGCTTGCCGACGTGGCGGCGGCGCTCGCCGCCGGCAAGACGGTGAAAGCCGAGGGGCGCGGCTTGGTGGAGACCGAGAGCCCGCTCACCCTCGACGCGATCCGGATCGAGTTCGAGGTGGAAGAGGCGGCGGCGCCGCCCGCCGTCGGCGCCGTGGTCGAGTTCCGGGACGCGGTGGCCAGCGTGGACGTCGCCAACGCGACCTTCACGCTCGCGGGCGGCGCGGTGGTGAGCGTGACCGCCCAAACGGTCATCGCGCCCGAGGGGGACCTCACGACGTTGCAGGGGGTGGCCGACGCGCTGGCCGCGCACCTGGCGGTGCGCGCCGAGGGGCACGCCACGGTGACGGCGCTCGGCCCGCCCCTCGCGCTTGCGGCGAGCGACGTGAAGTTCGAGACGCACTGAGGCGGGGCCGGGACGCGATCGCCGCGCCCCCGGCATTCTCTACGGCCGGGGGCGCGCCAGGTCCGCCGCGATGAGCCGGGCGGCGAGCCGGGCGTCGCGGTTGATGTTGTAGAGGCCGCCGGTCGCGTCGTAGTTGTGTCCCACGAAGTACAGGCGCGGCTGGTCGAGGCTCACGACGCGGTCGCGGCGGCGCGCGAATCCGTGCGCGTCGGTCTGGACCAGGGAGCCGAGCGGGCCCAAGGCCGCGCGGAACCCGGTGGCGAGGATGATGTCGTCGAAACAGGCGGCGGTGCCGTCGGTGAAGCGCGCGCCGTCGGCCGTGAGCTCGGCGATGCCGGCGCGGACGTCCACGAGCCCTTCCCGGATCGCGTCCACCAGGTGAAAGCCGATTACCGGGATCGCGTCGAGGGGGCTGTGCGGCGGGCGGGGGAGCACGGGCGCGCCGCGGGCGAGTTCGGTCGCGAGCCGCACCAGCGCCACCGCCCCTTCCTGCGCGCGGCGCGGCAACTTGCGCACCCAGTACGCCACGTACTGGATCGGCAGGCCGGCGAGGGTCAGCGGGACGACGTTCGCGCCGGAGCGGACGGCGATCGTGACCCGGGTCCCGGCGCCCGCGCGCGCGATCTCGCTCGCGATCTCCGCGCCCGAGTTTCCCACCCCCACCACGAGCACCCGGCGGCCCGCGTACGGCTCCGGCCGCCGGTACGCCACGCTGTGCACGATGCGGCCGCCGAAGCGCTCGGCGCCGGGAAACCGGGGCACGCAGGGGTTGGCCACGATCCCGGTGGCGACCACGACGACATCGGCCGCCACGGTCCCGCGCGACGTCCGGAGCGTCCAGGCGCCGTCGGCGCGCGCGATCCGCTCCACCGTGCAGCCCGTCTCCACGGGCAGCGCGAAGCGGCGGGCGTAGTGCCGCAGGTACTCCCAGAACTCCCGCCGCGGCAAGAACAGCGGGGCGGAGCGGGGAAATCCCATGCCCGGGAGGTTCGACATGTGCTTCCCGGTGTGAAGCGTGAGGCTGTCGTAGAGATTGGCCCAGGTGTAGCCGACCGTGTCGCCCCGCTCGAGCACGCGGTGCGGCACGCCGCGTTCGCGCAGCTTGTGCGACACGGCGAGCCCGGCGGGGCCGGCCCCCACGACCGCCACGGGGACGTGCTCAGGCATCCGCCGGCTCCCCCGCCGCCCCGAGCAACGCCGGCGCGTCGCGGCCGATCCCCTCGGCCACCCGGTCGGCGAGGGCCATGATGGTAAGGTAGGGGTTGATCTCGAGGGCATCGGGGAACAGGCTCGCGTCGGCGACGCGCAGCCACGGGAGGCCGTGCACGCGGCCCCAGGCGTCCGTGACCGAGTCGGCGGCGCTCCGCCCCATCCCGCAGCCGCCCATGAGGTGCGCCGCCGAGAGCGAAAGCGTGCCGGGCCGGAAATGGCGCGCAGCGATGCGGGTGTCCAGATCGGCGGCCTCCGCGGCCTCGACGAGCGGCGGATCGGCCGGCACGTGGACGCGGCGCGCGCCGGCCGCGAACAGAATGCGCGCGGCCGCCCGCGTGCCGCGCACCAGGGCCGCGATCGTCTCGCCGGTCAGCCGGTAGTGCACCACGGGCCGGCCGTGGCGGTCCACGGCCATGCGGTTCTCGGGCACCGCGCGATCGCAGGCGAGCAGGAGAATCATCTGGAGCCGCGGGAACGCCTGCATCACGGCGCTGTGGGCCGGGCCGAAGCCGGTGAGGCTCTTGGCGGTGACAAAGGGGAAGTACATGCACGTCTCCAGGACGAACCGCTCCTCGGCGGCGCGATCGACGTAGAAGCTCTTGGGGTGCCCCACGTCGTTGGTAATCGCGCGCGGGTGCTCGCCGACCAGGATGAGCGCCGGGTGGCAGGTGAACCCCGCGCCGAGCCGGGGGAGCCGGGCGGGAAGCGCCGAGCGCAGGAGCAGCGCGGGACTGCCGATCGCCCCGCCCGCGCTCACCACCACGCGCGCGCGCACCCGATGCTCGCCGGGCGGCCACTCGGACGGCGCGCCTTTGGCGCCGGGCGGGCGCTCCGCCACGCGGACGGCGAGCGTGCGGTCGGCGCCGATCCGCAGCACCTCGGCCCGCGTCACGACCTCCACGCCCGCGCGCTCGGCCCGCGGGAGCTGCACCCGGTTCGTGCCCTGCTTCGCCTGGTTGGGACAGCCGAGGTTGCAGAGACTCGAGCCCCGGCAGCCGCGCACGTTGACCGGGAACTGCTCCACCCGATACCCGGCGGCGCGCGCCCCCGCGGCGAACAGGCGGTTGTTGTCGTTGAGGAGCGCGTCGTCCAGGAGGTGGACGTTGTTCTCGTCGGCGTAGCGGCGCGCGCGCGCCTGGAGATCGGCGGCGTCGAGGCCGGGCACGCCCCACCGCGCGATCACCCGCGCGGGCGGCGGCAACGACGTGCCCGTGTACACCACCGTCGAGCCGCCGTAGGCGCAGGCGAAGGCAAGGGTCATCGTGCCGTCGCGCGTGAGGAATCCCCCGGCGTCCACGTAGAGCGCCTCGGCCATCTCGAGCTCGCGGCCGGTGAACTCGTGGTCCGCGAGCCGCGGGCCCTGCTCGAGCACCAGCACGCGGCGGCCGTCGCGCACCAGCGGCGCCAGCGCCTGGGCGACCGTGCCCCCGCCCGCGCCGGAGCCGACGACGACCACGTCGTAGGCCCGCTCGGGGCCGGCGCTCATCGTCGCGCCTCCCACCCGCGCGGATCGGCGCGATACCCCACCGCCGCCCCGGCGGCGGGCCGCCCGTAATAGCCGAGGAACACGAGGGTGCGCAGGCCCCAAACTCCCCGCCGCACGGCGAGCAGGGGAGCATGCTGGAGGACCTCGAGCACTCGGAGGCGGCGCGCCGAGTCGAGGGCCACGAACGGCCGGCCGTAGCGGAGCACCGGCAGCCAGCCGATGCCGCGGACAAACAGCGCCAACCCGTGCCGCAGGCGGCGCGGCCGGGCCGCGAGGGCGCGGGCGACGAGGGCGTCGAGTTCCGCCCACGCGTCCGGGTCGAGACGCGCCGCCTCCGGCACGAGCGCGGTCACGATCGCGCGCCACAGACGGGGGCCGGCCGGCAGCATGGCGGGAACCTAGGCTGCCGCACGCGCGGCGGCAACGCGGCGACGGGCGTTACCGCTCGGGCGCCCGGGCCCGCTCGGCCGCGAGCAGCGCCCGCTTGCGCGCGACCCCCCAGCGGTACCCGCCCGGCGCGCCGTCGGCACGGACCACGCGGTGACAGGGGATGACGAGCGCCGCGGGATTGGCGGCGCAGGCGCGCGCCACGGCCCGCGTGGCCCGCGGCCGGCCGACGGCGCGCGCTACCGCCGAGTAGGAGCGGGTGCTCCCGTAGGGAATCTTGCGCAGCGCCTCCCACACGCGGCGCTGAAACGCTGTGGCGCGCACGTCGAGCGGTAGATCGAGCGTGCGCTCCCGGCCGTCGAGGTACCGCAGGATCGCCGCCACCCACGCCGCGAGCGCGCCCCGGTCGCGCCGGATCGCGGCGGCGGGAAACTCGGCCCGGAGCTCGGCCTCGAGGGCCGCCGCCCGAGTGCCGAGGCCGATGCGGCAGATCCCGCGCGGCGTGGCCGCGACGAGCAGCCGGCCCAGCGGGCAAGGGACGATCGTGTACGCGATCTCCATCCCGCGCCCGCCCCGGCCGTAGGTCGCGGGCGTCATGCCGAGCTGCGCGGGGGCGCGCTCGTACACGCGGCTCGGCGAGCCGTATCCCGCCTCGTACAGGGCTGGGGCCACCCGGCCGCCGCGGCCGCGGCGCAGCGCCGCCTTGAACCGCTCGAGGCGCCGCGCATCGCGGTAACGCTGCGGGCTGATGCCGAGCACGGCCCGAAAGGCGCGGAGCAGCCGGTGAGGCGAGGTTCCGAGCCGCGCGCCGAGTGTCGCGAGGCGGACGGGGAACTCGGGATGGGCGTCGATGAGGGCGCAGGCGGCGCGCACCAGGGCGACGCGCGGGTCGGGGGCCGCCTCGGCCTCCGGCCGGCAGCGGCGGCACGGCCGGAACCCGGCCCGCGCGGCGGCGTCCGGCGCCGAGAAGAAGATCACCCGCTCGCGCCGCGGCCGCCGGCTCGGGCAGGAGGGGCGACAGTACACCCCGGTCGAGCGCACGGCGTACACGAACACCCCGTCGTAGCGCCGGTCGCGTTCCAGCACCGCGCGCCAGCGCGCCGGGGTGAGCTCGGTCGCCCCGTTCGCCCCGGGCACGGGATTCAGAGCCGTGGTCGTCATGCCGGAGAACATAGCCCAGGGCCCGCGGGCGATCTATCCGGTTTCGGGCGGGCGAACTGCGGCGTGGCCGGCCCCCGGGCGGCGGGCTTATCGTGGAGCGGTGATCTATTCGATCGGCCACTCGACGCGACCGCTGGCCGAGCTGCTGGCGCTGCTCCGCGCCCACGGGGTGACGCACGTCGTGGACGTGCGGCGCTATCCGGCGTCGCGGCGGCATCCGCAGTTCGCGCGCGACGCGCTGGCGGCGGCGCTCGCCGCCGCCGGGATCGGTTACCGCCACGAGCCCGATCTGGGCGGGCGGCGGGCGGCGCGGCCCGACTCGCCCAACACCGCCTGGCGCAACCCCGGGTTCCGCGGGTATGCCGACCATATGGCGTCGGCGGCGTTCGGCGCAGCGCTCGAGCGGCTGATCGAGGTGGCGCGTGAGCGGCCCACGGCGATACTCTGCGCCGAGGCGGTGCCGTGGCGCTGCCACCGCCGCCTGATCGCCGATGCGCTGGTCGCCCGGGGCGAGGCGGTGGAGCACATCCTGGGCGCGGGCGCCGTGCAGCGCCACGTCCTGTCGCCGCACGCGGTGCCGGGGCCCGGCGGGGCGCTGCGCTATCCGGGTGGTCCCGGCGGCCAGCTCGCGCTGTGCTAGCGCCGGGTGCGCGTTATCTTCTCGGCGTCCCCCGCCCCGGGAGTGAGGGTGCCCGTCCATCGCTCGCTCGTCCGCCGCCTCGACGCCTGGCTCGCCCGGCGCCCGCGGCCGGTGATCGTGGTCGCCGGGCTCGCGGCGGCGGCGGGGCTCGGGTATCTCGATTTCGTGACGGGTCCCGAGCTGACGCCGCTGATCTTCTATTTGCTGCCGGTCGCGGGGGCCGCCTGGTACGGGGGCCGCGGGCCCGGAGCGGCGGTCGCCGTGGCGGGCGGCTTGGCCTGGATGCTGGCCGACGCCGTGAGCCACGGGGCGTACGCGCATCCGGCGGTGCCTTACTGGAACGCGGGGCTGCGGCTCGCGGCGCTGCTCGCCGTCGCCGAGGCGGTGGCGCGGCTCCACGCCGCCGTCGCCGCGGCGCAGGCCCTCGCCCGCACCGACGATCTCACGGGGGTGCCGAACCGGCGCTCGTTCTACGAGGTCGCCGAGCGCGAGATCGCCCGGGCGCGCCGCTATCCGCGCCCGTTTTCCGTCGTCTATCTCGATCTCGACGACTTCAAGACGGTCAACGACCGGCTGGGCCATGTGGCGGGCGACGCGGTGTTGCGCTCGGTGGCGCGCGTGCTGCGCGGGGTGCTGCGGGCGAGCGACACGATCGCCCGGCTGGGCGGGGACGAGTTTCTCGTCTTGCTGCCCGAGACGGGGGCGGCGCCGGCGCGGCTCGCCGTGGACAAGCTCCGCGAAGCGCTGGCCGGCATCGTGCCGGCGCACGGGTGGCGTCTGACGGCGAGCGTCGGCGTGGTGACGTTTCTCGTGCCGCCCGACTCCCCCGATGTGCTGCTCGCGGCGGCCGACCGGCTCATGTACGCGGCCAAGCGCGCGGGCAAGAACCGGGTCGCCCAGGAGACCCAGAACGAAGCGCTCGCCGCGCGCTGATGCCGCCGCTCACGCGCTGGTTCATCCGGTCGTCGTTCGTGTATCTGCTCGCGGCCCTGGCGGCGGGGATCGTGCAGGCCGCGCCGGGGGCGGTGCGGGCGGCGCCGGTCGTGGCGGTGTGGGGGCCGGTGTACGTGCATCTGCTCACGGTGGGCTGGATCACGCAGATGATCTTCGGCGTCGCCTATTGGATGTTTCCCCGGCACTCCCGCGCGGCGCCGCGCGGCAGCCCCGCCCTCGGGATCGCGGCCTACGCCCTGCTCAACGCGGGGTTGCTGCTGCGGGTGGTGGGCGAGCCGGCAGCCACGCTGCGCCCCGGGGGCCCGGCCGGCTGGCTGCTCGCCGCGGCGGCGGCGCTGCAATGGCTCGGCGGCGCGGCGTTCGCGATCAACACGTGGCCCCGCGTGAAGGAGCGCTAGCCCGGTGCCGCGCGTGAGCCGCTGGTTCGTGCGCGCCGCGCTCGGCTATCTCGTCTTGGGCTTCACGGCGGGCGCGGCGCTGTTGTGGAACAAAGGCCGGCCGTTCGCGCCCGGCCTCGCACGGCTCCTGCCCGTGCACGTCGAGTTCGTGCTCGTCGGCTGGACGGTCCAGCTCGTGATGGGTGTGGCGACGTGGATCTTTCCCCGCTTCGGCGTGCCGCGCTCGGCGTACGGGAGCGCGGCCGCGGGGTGGCTCGCCTTCGCGCTGCTGAACGGCGGCGTCTGGGCCGCGGCGCTCGGCGGGGCGGCGGGCCGCCCCCGGCTGGCGCTCGCCGGGCGCGCGGCCGAGGCACTCGCCGCGCTCGTCCTCGCCCGCAACATCTGGCCGCGCGTGCGGGCTTCGGGGCTGTCGCCGATGTGAGCATATTTCTCCGGACCTTGTGGACGGAGCGACAATGGTCTCGGCGACCGACGCGAAGAAGCGCGCCACGGTGGCGTGCCCGTTCTGCGCGACGCTCAACCGCGTGGATCTGACCCGGCTGGCCGATCGGCCGCGGTGCGGCAACTGCGGGCGGCCGATTCTCCTCGACCGCCCGGTGGCGGTGGGCGACGCGACGCTCGATGCGGTCCTCGCCGGCACGACGGTCCCCGTGGTGGTGGACTGTTACGCCGACTGGTGCGGCCCGTGCAAGATCATGGCCCCGATCCTCGACGACTTCGCGCGCGCACACCAGGGCGAAGTGCTCGTCACGAAACTCGACACCGACCGCAACCCGGCCGCCGCGCAACGGTTCGGCATCCGCGCCGTGCCCACGCTGCTCGTCTTCCACCACGGGCGCGAAACCGCCCGGCACGCCGGGGTGCTCGGGCGCGAGGAGCTCGCGGGCTTGGTCGCGGCGGGGGGCGCGGCGCCCCGCGGGGGCGGGTGAGCGGGCGGGCGCGCGCCGGCCCCGGGCGGCCGCGCCTTCATGTCGGTTTTCTTGCCTCTTCAGGATGCCGCGCGTAGGTTCTCTCGCCCTGCCGCTGGCGCTGTTCCGCTGTCGCGCTTGATCCCGGGGGTGGGATGAAGATCGGGGTCCCGAAAGAGACCGCGCCGCACGAACGCCGCGTGGCGCTCGTGCCCGAGGCCGCCGGCCGGCTCGCGAAGGCCGGCTTCACCGTGCTCGTGGAGCAGGGTGCGGGCGACGCGGCCGCGTTTCCCGACGCGGCGTACGGCGCCGCCGGCGCGAGCGTCGTCGCGACGGCGGCGGAGGTGTTCGGCGCGAGCGATGTGATTCTCAAGGTCCAGCCGCCCGCGGCCGACGAGATCGCCCTGTGCCGCGAGGGGGCGGTCCTCGTCGCGGTCTTCCAGCCAGCGCTCGAGCGCGACCTGGTGGCACGGCTCGCGGCGCGCCGGGTGACCGCGTTCAGCTTGGCGCTGCTCCCCCGCATCACGCGCGCGCAGCCGATGGACGTGCTCTCCTCGCAGGCCACCGTCGCCGGGTACAAGGCGGTGCTGCTCGCCGCGGCCGCGAGCGGCCGGCTGTTCCCGATGCTCGTGACCGCGGCGGGCACGCTGCCGCCCGCGCGCGTGCTGGTACTCGGCGCCGGGGTGGCGGGGCTGCAAGCGATCGCCACCGCGCGCCGCTTGGGGGCGGTGGTGTCCGCGTTCGACGTGCGGCCGGCCGTGAAGGAGCAGGTGGAGAGTCTGGGCGCCCGGTTTCTCGAGATCGAGGTCGGCGAGCAGGCCGAAGGCGCGGGCGGCTACGCCAAGGAGCTGTCCGAGGAGGCGCACCGGCGCGAACTGGCCTTCATCGCGCAAGCCGTCCGCGACGCCGACGTCGTCATCACGACGGCCGCGATTCCGGGGAAGCGGGCGCCGCTGCTCATCACGGCCGACGCGGTCCGCGGCATGAAGCCCGGAGCGGTGATCGTGGACCTGGCGGCGGACGCCGGGGGCAACTGCGAGCTCGTCGAGGCGGGCGCCGACGTCGTGCGGCACGGCGTCCGCATCCTCGGACCGCTCAACCTGCCGAGCACTGTGGCGTACCACGCGAGCCAGATGTACGCGCGCAACGTGACGAGCTTCCTGCTCCACTTGGTCCGCGACGGCGCGCTGCGGCTCGACTTCGAAGACGAGATCATTCGCGAGACGTGCGTCACGCACGCCGGGGAGGTGCGTCGGTCATGATCGCCGTCCTGCTGCTCGCCCCGCCCGCGCCGCCGGCCGCGCCCGCGGCCGTGGACTTCTGGTCGATGCTGTTCGTGTTCGTCCTGGCCACCTTCATCGGCCTGGGCGTGATCCGGCGCGTGTCGCGGCTGCTCTACACGCCGCTCATGTCGCTCACCAACGCCATCTCGGCGATCGCGGTGGTGGGCTCGCTCGTGGTGGCGGGCGCCGACTACCCCGTGACCATCCGCGTGCTCGGCGCGGTGGCGCTGTTCGCCTCGATGACCAACATCGTGAGCGGGTTCCTGATCACCGACCGCATGCTCAAGATGTTCAAGAAACAATGACCCGGCACCTCACCGAGCCGGCGGCCGTCCTCGCCACGGCCCTGTTCATCTTCGCGCTGCACTGGATGAACGACCCCAAGACCGCCCGGCGCGGCGTCGTGGCCGGGGTCGTGGGGATGCTCGTCGCCGTCGTCGCCACGTGGGTGCAGCCCGAGATCGTGCACCACGGCTGGATCGTGGCAGCCATCGCCGCCGGCTTCGTGGTCGGCGTCCCCCTCTCCCTCGTGCCCCTCACCGCGGTGCCCCAGCGGACGGCGCTGTCGCACGCCTTCGGGGGGCTCGCGGCGGGGCTCGTCGGCACGGCGGAGTACTTCCTGGGGCTGGCCGAGCACCCGGAGGCGCTCACCACGTTCCGCATGAGCGCCATCGTCGCCGAGGTGATCCTCGGGTTCCTCACCTTCACGGGCAGCCTCATGGCCGCGGCCAAGCTCCAGGAAGTGAAGTGGATTCCCCAGCGGCCGGTCACCTACCCGGGGCAAAACGTCGTCAACATCGGCATCCTGGCCGCCGCCGTGGCGCTGGGCGCGCTCGTGGTCACGCGAGCCGCCACGCCGTGGGCGGCGCACGCCTTCCTCGTGATCGTGGCGCTGGCCCTGCTCTTCGGGGTGCTCCTCATCATCCCCATCGGCGGCGCCGACATGCCCACCGTCATCTCGATCCTCAACTCGTACGCCGGGCTCTCGGCGGTGGCGATGGGCTTCGTGCTGAACAGCAAGCTGCTCGTGACCGCGGGCGCCCTCGACGGCTCGAGCGGCCTGATCCTGTCGATCATCATGTGCCGGGCGATGAACCGCTCGTTCACGAACGTGCTGTTCGGGGCGTTCGGGACGGTCCAGAAGGCGGCCGCGCGGGAGGACAAGGTCTGGAAGCAGGAGACGGTCGAGGGGGCGGCGCAGCTGCTCGAGCAGGCGCGATTCGTGGTCATCATCCCGGGCTACGGGATGGCGGTGGCGCAGGCGCAGCACAAGGTGCGGGAACTATACGACCAGCTCGTCAAGCGCGGGATCACGGTGAAGTTCGCCATCCATCCGGTGGCGGGACGGATGCCGGGGCACATGAACGTGCTGCTCGCCGAGGCCGACATCCCCTACACGGCCCTCGCCGAGCTGGACGAGATCAACCCCGAGATGCCGCAGTGCGACGTGGCCCTCGTCGTCGGCGCCAACGACGTCGTGAACCCCGCCGCGCGCTACGCCCGCGGGAGCCCCATCTACGGCATGCCGATCATCGACGCCGACAAGGCGAAGACCGTCCTCGCCATCAAGCGCAGCAAGAACCCCGGTTTCGCCGGGATTGACAACGAGCTGTACGTCCAGGACAACACCTGGATGCTGTTCGGCGACGCGAAGACGGTGCTGGGCGAGCTGGTGAAGCAGCTGGCGGGGGGCACGGGGCTGCACTGAGCCGCCGCCCCCCGCCGCTCCCCCTCACGGGAGCGCTTCGACCAGCGCCGCGTACTCCGCCGTCATGCGTTCGAGCGAGAAGCGTTCGACCGCCCGCCGGCGGGCGGCGGCCTCGAGCCGCGCGCGCCGGGGCGCATCGTCGAGCAGGGCCGCGAGGGAGCGGGCGAACGCGGCGGCGTCGCCGGGGGGCGCGAGTGCTCCGGCCTCGCCCAGCAGCTCCGGGGTGCCGCCGCCCGCGGCGGCGACCACGGCCCGGCCGCAGGCGAGCGCTTCGAGCAGCGCCAGCGCGAACACCTCGTCCGGCCGCGCGTGCACCACGCAGGTGGCGGCGTTGTAGGCGCCCACGAGCTCGGCCGGCTCGAGCGGCCCCGGGAGCTGCAGCTCCACCCCGCTGGCCCGCGCCTGGGCGGCGAGCGCGTCGGCGAGCGGCCCCGCGCCGCACAGCACGAGCGGCGGGCGGGCAGCGCCGAGGCGGGCGACGGCGTCCACGACGAGGTCCCAGCGCTTCTCCGGCGCGAGCGCGCCCACGCCCACGAGGAGCGGGCCCGCGCCGAGGCCGAACCGGGCGCGGAACGCGCGCCCGGCCGCGGCGTCGGGGCGGAACAGCTCGCAATCCACGCCGTTGGGGATCACGCGCGCCGCCGCGCGCCGCAGGGCCGGCGCCCGGGCGAGCGCGCGGCGCGCGAGCCCGTCGCTCAAAAACACCGTGACGCGCACGCGGCGGCAGGCGAGCCGGGTGAGGGGATCGCGCGGCGGGGCGGGGGTGCTCACGCAGTACACGACTGCCGGCCCGCCGAGGGGGAAGGCCAGCGCGGCGAGCCGGACGTCGCGGGCCTTGTCCGCGAACACGATCTCGGCCCCGAGGCTGCGGAGCGCCCGGCGCAGCGCGCGGGCCCCGCGCACGCCGGTGCGGGCGACGGGGAGGACGGCGGCCGCCACCCCGCGGGCGCTGAACTCGCGCGCGACCTCCTCGCGCGCGACGAGCGCGGTCGTGCGGTGCCCGCGCGCCTCGAGCGCCCGCGCGACCGCCGCGAACACCGCGCCCGAGCCGCGCCAGGAGCGCGCCGAGGTGAGCAGCGCCACCCGTCGCGGGCGGGAAGCGGGGACGGGCGTCATCGGAGCGCCCCAAGCGTAGCGTGGCGCGCGCCCACCCGCCAGATTACGCACGACCCCCAAGACAACGGAGACGACGTCATGCCTACCAGCCATGCCTCCGCGGTGTGGGAGGGCAAGCTGCGGGACGGCCAGGGGAGCTTCCACGCGGGGAGCGGCGCGTTTCGCGGGCCCTACTCGTTCGCCACCCGCTTCGAGGGGAAGCCCGGCACCAATCCCGAGGAGCTGATCGCCGCGGCCCACGCCGCGTGCTTCAGCATGGCGCTGGCGGCCGGGCTGGAGCGCGGGGGGACGCCCGCCACCCGCATCGAGACCAGCGCGGCCTGCACGATCGAGACGGTGGGCGGCGCGCCGCAGATCACGCGCATGGATCTCACGGTGCGCGGCACCGTGCCGGGGCTCGACCGGGCGGGGTTCGCCCGCGCCGCCGAGGAGGCGAAGCGCGGCTGCCCGGTCTCGAAGGCCCTGGCCGGCATCCCGACGGTGACGCTCGACGCGCAGCTCGCGTGAGCTGGACCGTTTATCTCTTGCGCTGTCGCGACGGCTCGCTGTACGCGGGGGTCACGACCGACCTCGCTCGCCGGCTCGCCCGCCACTGCGCCGGCACCGCCAGCGCCTACACGCGCGCCCGGCGCCCGGTGCGGCTGGTGTACGCGGAGCGGCAGCCCGACCGCAGCGCCGCGCTGCGGCGCGAGGCGGCGCTGCGGCGGCTGTCGCGGCGCGCCAAGCTCGCCCTCGTTCGGCGCGGGGGCCGCGGCGGGGGCGCGCGGTGACGCTCGCCCGCCGCGACTGGGTGGGGCTTGCGGTCGCCTTCGGCGTGGCGGCGGGGTGCGTGCGGCTCGGCTTCTGGCAACTCCAGCGGCTCGGGGAGCGGCGCGCTCGGAACGCCGCCGTCCGCGCCGCCCGCCGGCTGCCGCCGCTCGAGGTGACGGCGGGGCTCACGGCCGCCGTCGCCCGCGACCGGCGGCTGCACGCCCGCGGCGTCTATGACTACGCCCACGAGCGCTTCTGGCGGGGCCGCAGCTACGAAGGGGTGCCCGGCGTGGATCTCGTCACGCCGCTCCGGCTCGCCGACGGCGCGGCGGTGCTCGTGGACCGCGGCTGGGTGCCGTCGCCCGACGGCTTCCACGTGGAGGCGGAGGCCTACCGCGAGGGCGAGCGTGCCGAGGTCTGGGGCTTGGGCGTGGTGGCGCCGCGCGCGCCGGGCGATGTGGACCCCGCGGCGCTCGCCGATTCGCTGCCCTACCCGCTCCTCCCTTTCGTGCTCCAGCAGCTCCCGGCCGACACGCCGGGCGCCGGCGGGGCGGGGGGCGCGGCGCCGCGGGTGTACCGCTGGCCGGCGCCGGAGCTGTCCGACGGGCCGCATCTCTCCTACGCGATCCAATGGTTCAGCTTCGCCGTGATCATCGCGGTGGGGTCGGTGGCGCTGGTGCGCAAGCGGGCGCAGGAGCGGGCGGCGGCGCGGGGTACCGAAACGCCCGCGCGCTAGCGATATTTCGGTCGTTCCCGCGGCGTGTGCCGGTCGCCGATGCGCGCCGCGGGCGTTTTTGTTCTCGCCCCGACCCGGAAGGAGTGCGATCGCCATGCCCGCAGCGCTGCCGTTGAAGGAGCCCGTGCGAGTGGGGGAGCTGGTGGAGCGGCGGTTGCGCGAGCTCAAGCGCACGCCCGGGGAGCTCGCGGCGGCGGTGAAGGTCTCCGAAGACTATATCGTGGACCTGGTGGCGGGCCGGCGCCGGCCGCCGGCGCCGGGCCGCAGCGACGTGTACACCGCCATGACCAAGTTTCTGCGCCTGCACCGCAACGATCTGCCCGCGTGCGCGCGCGCCGAGCGGGGGGGCCTCGGGGCGCGGCAGCGGCGGCAGCGGCGCCCCGACGCGCGGGTCCGCAAGCTGGTGCTCGAGTTGTGCGTTCCCGAGCGGGCGGAGGCGATCGCGCGCCGCTTCGCCCGCGCCGACGGGGCCGAGCTCGAAGCGGTGGCGGTGGGGCGGTTGCTCGAAGTGGCGCAGGGATTCGCGCGCCGCCGCCTCGAGGACGAGGTGGGGCTGCGCGTGGCCGCGACGCGCGACGGGACGACCTACCTCGAGACGCGGATGCGGCTCATCGAGTTCCTCGACGCCGAGGCCGAGTCCGTCACGCTGAGCGACTGCGAAGAGTTCCTCCGGCCGCGGGTCGCGTCCTGGGACATGGACTTCGACACCCGGGCGATGCGCATCGTGCTGCGCTAACGCAACCGGCGCCCCGGGGGGGCGCCGGGTGCGATCCGACCGGGCGATCGCGTTTACAGCTTCACGACGTTCTGGGCCGCGGGCCCCTTTTGGCCCTGGACGACCTCGAACTCGACCCGCTGCCCCTCGCTGAGCGACTTGAATCCCTCCGCCTGGATCGCGGTGTGGTGGACGAAGCAGTCCTTGCCGCCGTTCTCGGGCGTGATGAATCCGAAGCCCTTCGCGTCGTTGAACCACTTCACGATGCCGGTAGTGCGTGCCATGTCCTGTGAACTCCTCGCTTAACGTTGTGCGCGGCGGCGGGCGGCCTTCACCTTGCGGCGTGCCGCCGCCTTGTCTTTCCGCCGCCGCAGAGCGCCCGGGCTCTCGTAGAAGCGCTTGCGCTTCATGTCCTGGAACAGTCCGGCCTTGGTGATCTGGCGACGGAACCGCTTCAGGACGTAGTCCAGCCGGTCGCCCTCGCTGACGGTCACTTCCATGCGGACCTCGTCCGAGTGAGAACCCCAGAGAAACGAACGAGGACCTGGGCGGCCGCCCAGGTCCTCGGAACAGTCTCTGGTTCGTGATCGCTCGCCGGGAATGATCGCCCGCCGCGGCGCGTTTGTCAACCGCCGCGCCTTGACGGAGCGCGTCCCGCCCGTTAGGGTTCGCGAGCAATTCACAGAACCGCGAGCTGGCATCCTTCCGTCGGACGGTCCCGCTCAGGAGCGGGCCTCGCATCTGCAGGCTCCATCCCAAGGTTCGACAACCGACGCTCGTCGCCGCTCGGGGCATGCCCCGCCGCGGCGCCGCCCGTCAAGGAGTCATATGTCGTTTGCATCCCTGGGGCTCGTCCCCGAGCTGTTGCGCGCCGTGGCCGAGGAAGGGTACGACCACCCCACCCCGATTCAGCGGGAAGCGATCCCGCTCGTGCTCGCCGGGCGCGACCTGATCGGCTCCGCGCAGACCGGCACTGGCAAGACCGCGGCGTTCCTGCTGCCCGTCCTCCAGCGCCTCGCCGCGGCGCCCCGCACGCCCGGGCCGCGGGCCCTGGTGCTCGTGCCCACGCGCGAGCTCGCCGAGCAGGTGCTCCAGAGCGCCCGCGCCTACGGCCGCCACGTGCCGCTGAGCGCCGCAGCCGTGTACGGCGGGGTGGGGATGGAGCCGCAGACCCGGGCGCTCGAGCGCGGGGTGGACATCGTGGTCGCGACGCCGGGGCGGCTGCTCGACCACCTGGAACGGGGGCACGTGGATTTCGCGCGCCTCGCCGTGCTGGTGCTCGACGAGGCCGACCGCATGCTCGACATGGGGTTCGCGCCCGACGTGCGGCGCATCCTCGCCGCGCTCCCGGCGCGGCGGCAGACCCTGCTCTTTTCGGCCACGATCTCGCCCGAAGTGGACGCCCTGGCGCGGCGGGCGCTCGACGGCCACGCCTCGGTCGAGATCGGGCGGCGCGCGGCCCCGGCGCACGGCGTGGAGCACGTGGTGGTGGCGGTGGACAAGCTCGCCAAGCGCGCGGCGCTGGCCCGCGTCCTCCAGGCGAAGCCCCCCGGCCAGACGCTCGTCTTCACGCGCACCAAGTACGGCGCCGACAAGCTCGTGACCTTCCTGCGGCGGGAGGGGATTCCCGCGCACGCGATCCACGGCGACAAGGCGCAGAGCCACCGCACCCGCACCCTCGCGGCGTTCCGGAGCGGGGAAGCGGACGTGCTCGTCGCCACCGACATCGCGGCGCGCGGCATTGACGTTGACGGGATCCGGATGGTGGTGAACTACGACGTGCCGCAGGACCCGGAGGTGTACGTGCACCGCGTGGGGCGCACGGCCCGCGCCGGCGCGCGCGGCCTCGCCCTCACCCTGCTCTCGCCCGACGAATGGCTCCTCATGGGGGACATCGAGCAGCTCGTGGGCCTCCGCTTCCCGCGCGAGGTGATCCCGGGCTTCGAACCCTCCGTCCCGCCGCTCGCGCCCCGGCCGCTCGCGGCGCCGGCGGCGCGGCCCGCGCGCTCGGTGCGCATGCGCGCCGGACGGGGCCGGCGCTAGGCGTCAGCCCCGCGCCTCGATCGGCACGTAGGTCCGCTCGCCCGGCCCGGTATAGATCTGCCGGGGCCGGGCGAGCTTCTGCTCCTTGTCGAGCAGCATCTCCTGCCACTGCGCGAGCCACCCCGGCGTGCGCCCGATGGCGAACAGCACGGGGAACATGTCCATCGGGAACCGCATCGCCTCGTAGATGATCCCCGAGTAGAAATCCACGTTGGGATAGAGCCGGCGCGTGACGAAGTAGTCGTCCTGCAGCGCGATCCGCTCGAGCTCCACCGCGATGTCGATGAGCGGATTCTTCCCGGTGACGTCGAACACCTCCTCGGCGATGCGCTTGATGATCTTGGCCCGCGGATCGTAGTTCTTGTAGATCCGGTGGCCGAAGCCGAACAGCCGGAACTCCCCGCGCTTCACCCGCTCGATGTAGGCCGGGATGTTCCGCTTCGACCCGATCTCGCGCAGCATCCGCAGCACTTCCTCGTTCGCCCCCCCGTGGAGCGGGCCGTACAGCGCGGCGGCCGCCGCAGCCATGGCGGAGTACGGGTCGGTGTACGAGGATCCGACGCTGCGCATCGCGCTGGTCGAGCAGTTCTGCTCGTGATCGGCGTGCAGGATGAACAGCACGTCCAGCGCCCGCTCGAGCGTCTTGTTCGGCGTGTATTTCACCTCCGTCGCCTTGAACATCATGTTCAGGAAGTTCCCGGCGTAGCTCAGGTCGTTGTCGGGATAGGCGTACGGCATCCCCACCGAGTGCCGGTAGGCGAAGGCGGCAAGCGTGGGGGTCTTGGCGATCAGCCGGAAGATCTGCGTGCGCCGCGACGCCTCGTCGTGGATGTGCCGGGCGTCGGGGTAGAACGTGGACAGCGCCGCCACGGTGCTCACGAACATCCCCATCGGATGCGCGTCGTAATGGAACCCGTCGATGAACTTCTTGATGCTCTCGTGGACGATCGTGTGGTGCGTGATGTTCTGCACCCACGCGTCCAGCTCCCCCGCGGTGGGCAGCTCGCCGTGCAACAGCAGGTACGCCGTCTCGAGAAACGTGCTCCGCTCGGCCAGCTGCTCGATCGGATAGCCGCGGTAGCGAAGGATGCCCTTGTCGCCGTCAATGTAGGTGATCGCGCTGCGGCACGCGGCCGTGTTCAAGAACCCCGGATCGTACGTCATCAGCCCGGGGTCGTCGGGCCCCGCCTTGATCTGCCGCAGGTCGAGGGCGCGGATGGCGCCGTCCTGGATGGGAATCTCGTACTGGCGACCGGTGCGATTGTCGGTGATCGACAGGGTGTTCTTCGACACGAGCGGTCCTCGCGATGGCTGGCGAAAGATAACCAGGGCTCTATCTTGACGGGGCATGAACCCGTCTCCGCCGCCGCGCGAGAGCCTCTACCCCACGCGCGTCGCCGCGGGCGCCCAGCTCGGCCAGCTGCTCGCCGCCCGCGGCTACCTCGGCTGCCTCCTGCTCGGCATCACCCCCGAGGGGGTGGAGATCGCGGCCCACGCCGCCAAGGCCGTGGCGGCGCCGTTCGACGTCCTGGTCGCCGCCTTCATCCGGCTGGAGGCCCAGCGCCTGCCGATCGGCGCGATCGCCGAAGACGCGCCTTCCGAATTGGACCCCGAGTTTCAACCGGGCGGCGCCCTGCTCGACCGGCTGACGGCGGCCATCGAGGAATCCCGGGCGCGGGTGCGCCAGGATCTGGTCCTGTATCGCACCGCGCGCCCGGTGAAGCGGCTCGCCGGCCGCATCGCGGTCATCGTGGACGGGCAGGTGGTGTACCCGTGGCGGGTGCTCGCCGCCGCCCGGGCCGCCGAGCAGCTCGGCCCCCGGCAGGTCGTCATCGCCACGCCGGTCGCCACCCAGGCCGCGGCGGAGCGCATCCGGGCGCGGGGCTACGAGTTCGTGTGCCCGAGCGTGCTCGCCGCGCCCGAGGGGCACCCCGCCCCCTACGGCGACCAGGCGGGGGAGACGCCGGAACGCCTGCGCGCGATCATGATCGCGCACCAGGCGGCCTAGCGCCGGCCGCTCAGCGGTCCAGCTCCACCAGCCCGCGCTCGAGCCAGCGGTGCTCGCCCGCCAGCACCTCCTGGGCGACCCGGTAGGTCGGGACGTCCTGGTTGCGCCACAGGGCGGCGTAGGTGGCGCGAATGCGCTCGCGCGCCTGCCGGCAAAACAGGTCCGCGAGCCGCACCGCCCGGCGGCCGGCCGCCGGATCGGTCTCGAGCAGCCGCTGGGCTCGCGCGCACGTGGCCGCGATGGCGAACAGTTCGGCTCCCACGTCCACCAGGCGGAACAGCACCGCCTGCCGGTACTCGAGCCGCGGCCCGAAGCGGAGCATGGCGTGGAACACGCTGCGCGCGAGCCGCCGCGCCCCCCGCTCGGCGTAGCGCAGATGCCGGGCGAGGGGCCCGAACTCCGCGTAGCGGGGCCAGACGCTCCACCCCAGCCAGCGCGACGGGTACCACCAGGCGTAGAACCCCGCCGCCCGCACCAGCCCCCGCAGCCGCGCCCCCAGGCGGCGGCCCGGCAGCACCACGTCGCCCGCCACCTGGAGGTGCTTGTCCACCGCCTCGCGGGCGATGAACAGATGCATGATTTCGCTCGACCCCTCGAAGATCAGATTGATCCGGAAGTCGCGCATGATACGCTCCACCGGCACCGGCCGCTCGCCCCGCGCGCGCAGCGAATCGGCCGTCTCGTAGCCCCGGCCGCCGCGGATCTGCACCGTGTCGTCGATGATCCGCCACCCGGCCTCCGAGTTGTAGAGCTTCGCGATCGCCGCCTCGAGGCGGATGTCGTAGGTTCCCCGGTCGGCCAGCGCGCCGCACAGCTCCGCCACCGCCTCCATCGCAAAGGTGCTGGCCGCCATGCGGCCGAGCTTTTGGGCGATCGCGTCGTGCTTGCCGATCGGCCGGCCCCATTGGACGCGCTCGGCCGCCCAGCGGCGGGCGATCTCGAGGCACCGCTTCCCCGCCGCCACCGACGAGATTGGCAGCGTCAGCCGGCCGGTGTTGAGCGTGATCAGCGCCAGCTTGAGACCCTTGCCCACGCCCCACAGCACGTTCTCGTTGGGCACGCGCACGTTGTGGAACCGGAGCACGCCGTTGTAGATGGCCTTGAGGCCCATGAAATGGCAGCGGTGCGCGACTTCCACCCCGGGCCAGTTCGTCTCCACGATGAACGCGGTGATCTGCCGCTTCTCCTTCCCGTCCACCACCACGGACGGGGTGCGCGCCATCACGACGACGAGCTCCGCCTTGGTGCCGTTCGTGCACCACAACTTCTCGCCGTTGAGGATCCACGCCTGCCCGTCGTCGCTCGGCACGGCGGTGGTTTCCATGGCGGCGGGGTCCGAGCCCACGCCGGGCTCGGTGAGCGCGAACGCCGAGACGGCGCCGCGCGCCAGGCGGGGCAGGTACTTGCGCTTCTGCGCCTCGGTGCCGAACAGCTTGAGCGGCTGGGGCACGCCGATGGACTGGTGCGCCGACAGCAGGGCGGTGACCGAGCCGTCCACGGACGAGACGAGCTCGATCGCCCGCATGTAGGAGAGCTGCGACAGGCCGAGCCCGCCGTACTCGCGGGGGATCTTGATCCCGAACGCCCCGAGCTCGCGCAGCCCCGCGATCACCTCGTCGGGGATCTCCCCCTCGCGGTCGATGCGGTCGGCATCCACGCGCTCGCGGAGGAAGCGCTCCAGGCGCTCGAGGAACGGCTGCGCCCGGCGCGCCTCCTCGGGGTCCTCCGCGGGATAGGGGTGAATCAGGTCGAGTCGGAGCCGTCCGAGGAACAGGTCGCGCACGAAGCTCGGCGCGGCCCACTGCTCCTCGCGCGCGGCCTCGGCGACGGCGCGCGCCTCCTCGGCGCTCACGGGCCGGGGCGAAACACCGGTGCTGGTCGTCATGGCTGCCTCCCGAGAGCGGTAACTTAAGCCGCTTGACACCGCGACGGTTAGGGGGAGATTCGCCTCGCCTTCATACAGGGGACTCCCATGGGTCGCTCGCTGGGCGCGCTTCTCGCCGCTCTCACGCCGCTCGCCGCCCTCGCCCAAACGCCGCCCCCGCCCCCGCCCCCGCCGCCGATCCTCGTCCACGCGGGCCGGCTGATCGACGGCCGCAGCGAGGCGCCGCTGCGCGACGCGGGCATCCTGGTCGAGGGCGACCGGATCGCGGCGGTGGGACCGTTCGCCGAGGTGGCGGCGCGGGCCCGCAGCCCCCGCATCATCGACCTCGCGCGCATGACGGTGCTCCCGGGGTTCATTGACACGCACACCCATCTACTGCTCCAGGGCGATCCCACGCCGCAGTCCTACGACGCGCAGCTCCTGTACCAGTCGATCCCCTATCGCGCCATTCTCGCCGCCCGCAACGCGCGCCTCGCCTTGGAGCACGGGTTTACCGCTCTGCGCGACCTCGAGACCGAGGGCGCGATGTACGCCGACGTGGACGTGAAGCGCGCGGTGGAGCGCGGCGAGATTCCGGGCCCCCGCATCTTCGCGGCGACGCGGGCGCTCGCCCCGACGGGGATGTATCCGATCGTGTCCGACAACTGGGAGCTCGAGCTGCCGCACGGCGTGCAGCCGGTGGACGGCGTGGACGGCGCCCGGCGGGCCGTGCGCGAGCAGGTCGCCCACGGCGCCGACTGGATCAAGTTCTACGCCGACCGGCGGTACTATTTCGGGCCCGACAGCGTGCTCCACAGCTGGGTCAATTTCACCGACGAGGAGGCGCGCGCGATCGTGGACGAGGCGCACCGGCTGGGGCGCCGAGTGGCGGCGCACGCGATCGGCGCGGACGGCATCGCGGCCGCCCTGCGCGCGGGCGTCAACAGCATCGAGCACGGCGACGGGATGACGGACTCGCTGCTCGACGTGCTCGCGGCGCGCGGCGTGTACTGGGTGCCGACGGTGACGGTCTCGCACTACGTCGCCGGGCCGCGCGGCGGCCCCTGGGCCGCGATGGTCGAGCACCAGCGGCGCGCCTTCGCCCGCGCCCTGCGGCGCGGCGTCCCGATCGTGTTCGGCACCGACGCCGGGGGATTCCCCTGGACGGAGATCAACGAGGCGCAGGAGTTTGCGTATTACGTCCAATACGGCATGACGCCGATGCAGGCGATCCAGGCGGCGACGAGCCGCGCGGCGGAGCTCCTCGGACAGCCCGAACTGGGCGCCGTGGCGCCCGGGATGTCCGCCGACCTGGTGGCGGTGGCGGGCGACCCGCTGCGCGACATCACGGAACTCCAACGCGTCCGCTTCGTTATGAAAGCCGGGGTCGTGTACCTTTCGCACTAGTGCGGCGCGCGCTCCGGATCGGTCTTCCGCTCGTGCTCGGCGCCGCCGGCCCGGCCGCGGGGCAGTTCACCCCGCCCGGGACCGGCGGGGTCGCGGCGTTGGCCGCGGCGCTCCAACAGCTCGGCGCGCGCAAACGCGTGCTCGTGATCGGCGCCCACCCCGACGACGAAGACACCGAGCTGCTCGCCATCCTCTCGCGCGGCCTGGGCGCGCGCACGGCGTACCTGTCGCTCACCCGCGGCGAGGGCGGACAGAACCTGCTCGGGCCCGAGCTCGGCCCCGAGCTCGGCATCCTCCGCTCCGAGGAGCTGCTCGCCGCGCGCCGGCTCGACGGCGCCGAGCAGTACTTCACCCGCGCCTACGACTTCGGGTTCTCCAAGACTGCGGCCGAAACGTTCCGCTTCTGGCCGCGCGACTCGCTCCTCGCCGACGTCCTCGCCGTGATCCGCCGGTTCCGGCCGCAGATCGTCGTGTCGATCTTCGCCGGCACGCCGCGGGACGGCCACGGCCAGCACCAAGCGGCGGGGCTGCTCGCCCGCGAGGCGTTCGACGTGCTGCGCGACTCGAGCTGGGGCCCGGTGAAGCTGTACCGGGACGCGTGGTTCGACACCGCAGCGGCCACGCTCCGCCTGGACGGCGGCGCCCTCGACCCGGTGTCGGGCCGCTCCTTCCACCAGATCGCGATGGCGGGCCGCAGCCGGCACCGCTCGCAGGACATGGGCCAGCTCGAGCGCCCGGGACCGAGCGCCGCGCGGCTGGCGTTCGTGGCGTGGCGCGACCGGCGGCGCGCCCCGCGCGACGGCGCCGGCCTGTTCGCCGGCGTGGACACGGTGCTCCACGGCCGGGCGGCCTACGTCGCGCTGCTCGACTCGGCGCGGGCCCGGCTGAACCCCCTGCGCCCCGGAGCGGTCGTCGCCTGGCTTGCGCGCGCGCACGCGCGGCTCGGCGACGGGGACCCCGACGAGCGGACCCTCCTCGACCGCGCGCTCGCCGCGGCGGCCGGCGTGGCGCTCGACGCGGTCACGGGCGACGGCATCGTGGTCCCGGGCGAGCGCCTCACGGTCGAGGCGACCGTCTGGAACGCGGGCGCGCTCCCGGTGACGCTCGATCGCCTCGCCCTCGCCGCTCCGGCCGGCTGGACGGTCGAGCCGGCGGGCGGCGCCGACACGGGCGGCGCCGCCGGCCCGCGCATCGCCCCGGGCGCGGTCGCGGTGCGGCGCTTCGCCGTCACGGTGGCGCCCGACGCGCCGCGCACGCAGCCGTATTTCCTGCGCCGGCCCCTGCGCGGCGCCCTGTACGACTGGACCGACGTGCCCGCCGAGTGGCGCGGCCTGCCGTTCGAGCCGCCGTTGCTCGAGATCACGGCGCGGCTCACGGTGGCCGGCCAGCCGGTCACGCTCGCGCGCGCAGTCGTGTACCGCTACCGTGACGAAGCGCTCGGCGAGGTGCGGCGCCCGATCTTCGTGACGCGGCCGTTCGACGTGGCGGCGACCCCCGATCTCATCGTGTGGCCGATCGGCCGCGCGGGAGCGGGCCGCGTGACGGTCACCGTGACGAACCGCACGCCGGGCCCGGCGGCGGCCGAGGTGGCGCTCGCCCTGCCCCCGGGCTGGTCCGCCGTCCCGGCCGAGAGCCTCGCGTTCGCGCGGGAGGACGAGGCAAAGAGCGTCACGTTCCCGCTCGCTCCGCCCCCCCACCTCGCGCCCGGCGGCTACCGAATCGCGGCCCGGGCGGTGGCGGGCGGCGTCGCCGACAGCGGCGCGCTCGCCGTGATCGACTATCCGCACATCCGGCCCCGCGCCCTGACCCGGGCGTCGGCCGTGGAGGTGCGCGCCGCGCCGCTCGTGTTGCCGGCGCTCGGCCGGGTGGGGTATGTGCGCGGCGCCTCGGATCGGGTGCCCGAGGCCCTCGCGGCCGTGGGCATTCCGATCGAGCTGCTCGGCCCCGACACGCTGGCGCGCGGCGACCTGTCGCGCTACGACGCGATCGTCGTCGGCAGTCGCGCCTACGAGACCGAGCCGGCGCTCGTCGCCGCCAACGGCCGGCTGCTCGACTACGTGCGGGCGGGCGGCCTGGTGATCGTGCAGTATCAGCAATATCCGTTCGTCGCCGGCGGCTTTGCGCCCTATCCCTTCACCATCGCCCGGCCGCACGACCGCGTGACCGACGAGACCGCGCCCGTCACCGCGCGCGACCCCGCGAGCCCCGTTCTCCACGTCCCCAACGAGATCGGGCCCGACGACTGGCGCGGCTGGGTGCAGGAGCGCGGCCTGTACTTCGCGCACGACTGGGACCCCGCCTACGCAGCGCCGCTCGAGATGCACGATCCCGGCGAGCCCCCGCTCGCCGGCGGGCTGCTCGTGGCGCGCCTGGGGCGGGGCACGTACGTCTATACCGGCTTGAGTTTCTTCCGCCAGCTGCCGGCCGGCGTGCCCGGCGCCTATCGGTTGTTCGCCAACCTGCTCGCGCTGGGGCGGTGAGCGTGCGCCGGCTCCTCGGCCCCGGGCTGTTCGCCGCGCCCGCTGCCTTCGCCGCCCTCGCCCCCCTCGCCGCCCTCCTCGTCCTCGCCGCCTGCCGGGGCGACGGCCGCACGCCGCTCGTCGTGTACAGCCCCCACGGCCGCGATCTGCTCACCCTCATGGAGCGGCGTTTCGAGGCGCGGCATCCCGACGTGGACGTGCGCTGGCTCGACATGGGGTCGCAGGAGGTGTACGAGCGCCTGCGCTCGGAGCGGGCGAATCCGCAGGCGGACGTGTGGTTCGGGGGCCCGGCCGCGATCTTCGCCCGCGGGGCGCGCGACTCGCTGCTCGAGCCGTACCGGCCGAGCTGGGCCGACGCGATCGCGCCCCACGGCCGCGGGCCGGGGGATCTGTACTTCGCCGCTTACGAGACGCCGGCGGTGATCGTGTACGCGGCGCACGCCGTGCCGCGCGCGGCGGCGCCGCAGGACTGGGACGACCTGCTGCTGCCGCGCTGGACCGGGCGCGTGCTGATCCGCGATCCGCTCGCCTCGGGGACGATGCGGGCGGTGTGGGGGATGATCATCGAGCGCGGGCTGCGGGCGACGGGCGACACCGCCGCCGGGTTCGCGTGGCTGCGTCGGCTCGACGCGCAGACCAAGGAGTACGTCCTCAACGGCCCGCTCCTCGATCAGAAGCTCGTGCGCGGGGAGGGGCTCGTGACCATCTGGGATCTTCCCGACATTCTCCTGAGCCGCCGCCAGGGTCTGCCGCTCGGCTACGTGTTCCCGGCGAGCGGCACGCCGGTGATCGAGGACGCGATCGGCGTGGTGCGCGGGGCGCGGCATCGCGCCGCGGCGCGGGCGTTCGTGGAGTTCGTGGGGAGCCCGGAGGCCCAGCTTGCCGCCGCCCGCGAGGCGTTCCGCCTGCCCGCGCGCCGCGACCTTCCCGCCGACTCGCTCCCCGCCTGGGTGCGCGAGGTGCGGCGCGAGCTGCGGGCGGCCGCGGTGGACTGGGACCTGCTCGCGCAGCACGAGGCCGAGTGGATGCGGTACTGGGACCGCGCGGTGCGCGGCCAGGGCCGCAAGGGCGGCGGGAGCGGGGGCGGGGGCGGGGGCCAGGGGTCGTGACGGGGTTCGTCACGCTCGAGGGCGTGCGCAAGGTGTGGTCGCCCGCGGTGGCGGTGGGGCCGCTCGGCTTCGCCGTCGCGCGCGGGGAGACGCTCGCCCTGCTCGGTCCCTCGGGGAGCGGCAAGACCACCGTGCTGCGGCTGCTCGCCGGCTTCGAGGCGCCCGACGCGGGGCGGATCCTGGTCGCGGGCGACGACGTGACGGCGGTGCCGCCCGCGCGGCGGCGGTTCGGCATGGTGTTCCAGCACTACGCGTTGTTCCCGCATCTCGACGTCGGGGAGAACGTGGCGTTCGGCCTGCGGGGGCCGCGCGCGGCGGTGGCGCGCAAGGTGGCCGAGGTGCTGGCGCTCGTGGACCTCGCGGGATTCGAGCGCCGCCGCGTGCACGAGCTCTCGGGCGGCCAGCAGCAGCGCGTGGCTCTGGCGCGCGCGCTCGCGCCCGAGCCGCGCGTGTTGCTGCTCGACGAGCCGCTCTCGAACCTCGACCCCGCGCTGCGCGAGCGGACCCGCCGCGAGCTGCGGGCCCTCATCCGGCGCATCGGCATCACCACGGTGTTCGTGACGCACGAGCAGGAGGAGGCGTTCGACCTGGGCGACCGGGTGGCGGTGCTCCACGAGGGCCGCCTCGAGCAGGTGGGGACCGCGGAGGAGTTGTACGAGCGGCCGGCGAACCTGTTCGTCGCCACCTTCGTGGGCCGCGCCAACGTGGTGCGCGGGCCGACGGCGCGGGCGCTGGGGGCGGGGGAGGGCCAGGTGGCGGTGATCCGGCCCGAGCGGCTGCGGTTTGCCCCGGCCGGCGTGCCGGCGGTCGTGCGGGAGCGGCGCTACGCCGGCGCGGCGGCGTTCTACCAGGTCGAGACGGCGGGCGGGGACCGGCTCGAAGTGCTGGCCGCGCCGGATGCGGCGCGGGTGGGGGCGTCCGTGCATGTGGCGGCGGAGCGCGTGCTGACGTTCGCCGAGGAGCGCGCATGAGGCGCCGCGTCTGGGCGCCCGTGGCGCTCACGCTGCTGCTCGCGTGGCTCGTGCTCTATCCCATCCTGGTCGTGGCCGGCGCCGCGGCGGATCGCGACGCCGTGACGGCGTTCGTCACGCGCCGGGCGGAGTGGGCGGCGCTGGGCGCGAGCTGCTGGATCTCGGTGGCGAGCGTGGCCCTCGCCGCCGCCGTCGGCGTGCCGCTCGCGTTCCTGTTCGAGGCGTTGGAGTTCCCCGGCCGCCGGCTGCTGGGATCGCTCATCGCGCTGCCCGCGGTGCTGCCGCCCCTCGTGGGCGTGATCGCGTTCCTGTTTCTCTACGGGGAATCGGGGTTCGTCGCCCGCGCGGTGCAAGCGCTCCTCGGCCTGCCGCGGGCGCCCTGGCGGCTGCAAGGCGCGGGGGCGATCCTGCTCGTGCACGCCTACTCGATGTACGTGTACTTCTACCTGTTCACGCGCGCGGGGCTGGCGCGCCGCGATGCCGCCCTGCTCGAGGCCGCGCAGGCGCTCGGCGCCGGCCGGTGGCGGACCCTCACCCGGGTGACGCTGCCGCTGCTCCGGCCCGCGCTCGCGGGCGCCGCCCTCCTCGTGTTCATGACGGCGCTCGGCTCGTTCAGCGCCCCCTACGTGTTCGGCGGCGACTTCCGCGTCATGACCACCCAGATCGTCGCCACCAAGCTGAACGGCGAGCTGCCGCTCGCCATGGTCGAGACCGTGGCGCTCGCCCTCGTCGCCCTGGTCGGGCTCGCGGTCCTGCGGCGCACCGAAGGCGACGACATCGTCACCGCCCTCGGCAAGGGCACGGCGCCGCGGCGCCGGCCCATCCGCCGGGCCGGCGCCCGCGCCGCCGCCGCCGCCGCCGGCTGGCTGCTCGCCGCCGTGCTGCTCCTCCCGCACCTCACCCTGGCCCTCGTGTCGCTCGTCCCCTACGGGACGTGGACCACCGAGACCGTGCCTCCCGTCCTGAGCTTGGTCAACTACCGGCGCGTCTTCAGCGAGCCCGAGCGGCTGCAACCGCTGCTCAACTCCCTGTGGATGGCGACGGCGAGCACGCTGGCCGCCGTGGCGCTCGCCCTGGCCGCGGGCGCGCTGGTGGGTCGCCGCCCGGCGGCGGCGCGCGCCTGGTGGCGGCGTCCTATCGAGGCGCTCCTCGCCCTGCCGTGGGCGCTGCCGGGCACGGTGTTCGCGATCGCGCTCGCCACGACGTTCAGCGTGCACCGGCCGCTCGCCCTGCGCTGGGTGCTGGTAGGCACCGTGGTGCTCCTCCCGCTCGCCTACCTGGTGCGCAATCTCCCGGTCACCGGGCGCGCGGTGCTCGCGGGCTACCGCCAGCTCGATCCGGCGCTCGCCGAGGCGGCGGCGAGTCTCGGGGCCGGGCCCTGGGCCACGTTTCGCCGCGTCACGCTGCCCCTGCTCAAGCCGGCGCTCGCCGCCGGGGGGAGCCTGGCGTTCGTCGCCGCGCTCGGCGACTTTGTGACCTCCATCGTGCTGTACACCTACGATAACCGGCCGATTGCGATCGAGATCCTGGCGAGCTTGCGCCTCTCCGAGCTGGGCGTGGCGGCGGCGTTCGGCGTGCTCCTCATGGGGCTGAGCGCGGCGGTGCTGGCGCTCGGGGCGCGGCGATGAAGCGCTTGTCGGTGCTGATGGCCGTCGCCTTCGTGGACATGATCGGCCTGATGATGGTGATCCCGCTGCTGCCGCTCTATGCGCTGCGGCTCGACGCCGACCCGGCCACGATCGGCGTGCTGAGCGCGTCGTTCCCCGTCGCGCAGCTCGCCTCGTCGCCCGTGTGGGGTCGCGTGTCCGACCGCTACGGCCGCCGGCCGGCGCTGCTCGTGGGCCTCGCCGCCTCGGCGGCGGCGTACCTGATCTTCGGGTTCGCGGGCTCCCTGCCGCTGCTGTTCCTGTCGCGGTTCGTCCAGGGCCTGGGGGGCGGGACGACGGGCGTCGCGCAGGCGTACGTCGCCGACACGATGGAGCCGCACGAGCGCGCCAAGGCGCTGGGCTGGCTGTCGGCGGCCACGAGCTTCGGGGTGATCGTGGGACCGGCGCTGGGCTCGTTCAGCGCGCGCTGGGGGGAAACGGCGCCCGGCCTCGTGGCCGCGGCGCTGTGCGTGGTCAACGTGGGCTTCGCCTGGAAATGGCTGCCCGAGTCGCGCCCGGTCGCTCCGGCGGCGCGGCCGGCCGTGGCGGGGGACGGGCCGGCGGCGCGCGCCGTTCCGCCCGAGCCCCGGCCCGTGCGCGCGGCGCTGTGGGAGGTGATCCGCCACCCCGGCCGCCCGGCCGCGCACGTCATCTGGATCTACGCCGTAGCGATGCTCGCCTACAACTCGACGCCGCCGGTCTTCGCCCTCTACCTGTCGCAGCGCTTCGGCATCACCGAGCGGAACGTGGGATACTTTTTCCTGGTGTTCGGAGGCGTGGGCGTGCTGATGCGGTTGTTCGTCATCGGTTGGGTGAACGACCGGTTGGGCGAGGTGCGCACCATGCGGCTCGGCGCCGTGCTCTACGGCCTGGGCTACGCGCTGCTGCCGCTCGCGGCATCGGTGCCGGCGTTTCTCGGGGTTCAGACGCTGCTGCCGCTCGGCACCGCACTCCTGTTCCCCGCGACGTCGGCGCTGGTAAGCCACCGCTCGGCCGAGCACGAGTTCGGCTTGATGATGGGCGTGCAGCAGGCGTTGCGGGGCGTGGCGAGCATCATCGGGCCGATCTGGGCGGGGTTCGCCTACCAGCACCTGGGCCCGTCGGTGCCGTTCTTCGCGTGCGCCGGGATCATCGCGATCGCGCTGCTGCTCGCCGCGCGCGTTCCCGAGGCGGAGCCGGTGCCGGCCGCCGCGTAGCGCCGGCACTCGCGCGACTACCTTTATGGCATGATGCTCCGAGCGTCCTTGTGGTTCCTGCTGCACGGGCTCGCGGCCGCGGCGCCGGGGCCGGCCCCCAGGCCCCGGCTGGTGGTGGTGATTACCGTGGACCAACTGCGGCGGGACTATCTCGACCGCTACCGCGCCCAGTTGCAGGGCGGCCTCGGCCTGCTGCTGCGCGAGGGCGCCGATTTCGTCGCCGCCTACCAGGACCACGCGGTGACCGAGACGGCGCCCGGCCATGCGACCATCCTCTCGGGCCGCTGGCCGGCGCATACGGGGATCATCCGCAACGCGGCCGGGGTGAGCGATTCCTCGGCGCCGCTGCTCGAGGTAGCGGGTCCCGGCGCCTCGCCCCTGCGGTTCCGCGGGACGACGCTGTTCGACTGGCTGCGCGCGGCCGAGCCCGAGGCCCGGGCCCTGTCGGTGTCGCGCAAGGACCGGGGCGCGATCCTCCCGATCGGCCGCGCGCGCGCGGCGGTGTACTGGTACCAGAGCGGCATCTTCACCACCAGCCGCTACTATGCCGATTCGCTCCCCGCCTGGGTGCGGGCGTTCAACGCGCAGCGGGTGCCGTTCCGCGCGGCCGGCCGCCGCTGGGAGCTGTTGCTGCCGCCGCGCGCCTATCCGGAGCCCGACAGCGTCGCGGCCGAGAACGGCGGCACCGACATCGCCTTCCCCCACCGCCTCCCGGCCGACAGCGCGCGCGCGGCCGCGGCGTTCGTCGGCGTGCCCGGCATGGACTCGCTCACGCTCGCTTTCGCCCTCGAGGGCGTCCGGGCGATGCACCTGGGCGGCGGGCGGGCGACGGACCTCTTGGCCGTGAGCCTCTCTACCACCGACGCCATCGGCCACGCCTTCGGCCCCGACTCGCGCGAGATCCACGACCAGGTGCTGCGGCTCGACCGCTACCTCGGCACCTTCTTCGCGCAGCTGTTCGTGCGCTACGGCCGCGACCGGCTCCTGATCGTGCTCACCGCCGACCACGGCGTGACGCCCCTCGTCGAGCGCTCGCGCGCCCTGGGGCACGCCGACGCGGTCCGCGTCGCGCCCGACACGCTCATCGCGAGCGTCAACGCGGCGCTCGATCGCCGCGTGGGCGGCGGGGAGTGGCTGGTGTTCGACACGGGGATGTTGCTCTTCCCCGACCGGGCCGGCCTCGCCGCGCGCGGCGTGGATGTGGACAGCCTGATCGCCGCCGTGGCGGCGAGGCTCCGGACGCTGCCTGGCGTGGCGCGCGTGGATCGGCCGGCCGACCTGGCGGCCCGCGACACTGCGGATCCCCTGGTGCGGCGCTGGCGCCACCAGGTGCCGCCCGACGCCGGGGTGGAGCTGGTGGTGACGCTGCGGCCCTATTCGGTGTGGAGTTACCCGGGCGTCGCGATCCCCGCGATGCACGGCCAGCCCACGGACCTGGACGCCCACGTGCCCCTCCTCCTGTGGGGGCGCGGCGTGCGGCGCGGCACCTATCGCCAGCGGGTGAGCACGGTGGACATCGCGCCGACGCTGGCGCGACTGTTGGGCCTGACGCCCGCGGAACCCCTGGACGGGCGCGTCCTCGCCGAAGCGCTCGACCCGCACCCCTGAGGCGTCCGATGGCCACGCAGAAACTCACGCCGGAGCAGCTCCGCCGCATCGAGGAGATTCAGGGGTACCAGCGGGCCGTGGAGCACCTGCATCGCCTCGTGGCCGAGCTCGACGCCAACCGGGCCGCGCCGTCCCGCGTGGTGGACCGCCTGTGCGCGCAGATCGCCAAGGAGACGGCGCAGCTCCGCCAGCGCACGCTCACGGCCAACATCGGCACCATCGCCGACGTGGCGGGCGCGATGTCGGTGATGGCGGCGCGCGGCGGCGGCATCCAGATGAAGATTCGCGGGCTCGCCGACGGGGTGAACAGCTTGGCGATGCAGCTCGATCAGGCCCTGAAGCACGCCATGGCGCCCCCCGCGCCTCCGCCCCCGCGCTCCGCGTGACGGGGCCCGCCGCGGGCCGCGCTGGCCCGATCGCAGCACGCGGTCAGGGCGTGACGGTGATGCTCCCCGTCATGCCGTTCGTGGCGCCGTGGAAGCTGCAGTGGTACGGATAGGTGCCGGGCTTCTCGAAGGCGACCGAAAACGTGCCCCCGGCCGTGCCGCCGCCGTAGGGGTCGCCGCCGCTCGGGGCGGCGAGCGCCCCGCTGTCCCAGTGCAGGGAATCGCCGGGATCGCTCGTGGCCGTGTGCGGCACGGTGCCCGTGTTGCGCCATTGCACGACGGTGCCGGCCTTCACGGTGTCCGCCGCCGGTGTGAACCGGTACTCGCTCATCGAGATCGTGACGACCGGCGCGCCCGCGGGCGGGGGCGCCCCGGCCATCCCCGCCGGGCCCCCGGCGCCGCACGCCGTGGCGAGCGCCGCCCCCCATGCCGCCGCTGGTACGCGCATCCCGGCCTCCTGGCGCCCTGGGACTTGGGGACGCTCCATCTGGATTTTGTATGGCGAGCCGGCGCTTGTCAAATGCCGGGGTCAGCGCCAGGCGAGGGCGCCGGCTAGCCAGGCGAGGAACCCGCGGGCGCGCAGCAGCGCGTCGTGGAACGCGGCGGCGCTGGGGTAGCGGGCGGCGGGGTCCGCGGCGAGCGCCCGGCGCAGCACCTCGTCGAGCTTGCGACCCAGGTCGCGGCGGGCGGCCCGCAGGTTCGGCAGCGCGTTCAGCGTCTGGCGGGCGAGGATCGCCTCGGGGCTCGGGCCCTCGAACGGCGGCCGCCCGAGCAAGGCGAAGACGGCCGCCGCGGCGAGCGAGTAGAGGTCGGCGCGCTGGTCCACCCGCTCGCCGAGCAGCTGTTCGGGGGCCGCGAACTGCGGCGTGCCGCTACGCGACGTGGCCCCGCCGAACCGGCCGTCGCCGCCGAACGCCAGCGCGAGCCCGAAATCCGTGATCCGCAGGCGGCCGTCGGGTTCGAGCAGCAGGTTCTCGGGTTTCAGGTCGCGGTGCACCAAGCCGAGGGCGTGCGCGTCCTCGAGCGCCGAGAGCCCTTCGTCGAGCAGCCGTACCACGCGGTCCACCGGCAGCGGGCCGCGGGCGCGCACCAGCTCCGCGAGGTTCGCGCCGGGGATGAACTCCATCGTGTACCACTCGAGCCCCGCCCGGCCCATGATGTCGTAGATGCTGACCACGTTCGGGTGGCGCAACCGCGCCGCGAGCTGGGCTTCGCGCCGGAAGCGCTCGGTCGCGGCGGGATCGGCGGTGAGCGCGGGGTGGAGCACCTTGATCGCCACGTCGCGCTCCAGCGCGAGATCGCGCGCCCGGTACACGCGCCCGAACCCGCCGCTGCCGAGCGCTTCGAGCAGCTCGTAGTCGTCGCCCAGCGCGCGCCGCAGGCGGCGCTCGTAGCCCGCCTCGCCCGCGGGCGGCGCCGCGGCCGGTTCCTGAAACACCCCGGCGTCGGTCACGAAGTCCTCGAGCATCTCCGTGGCCGTGTGGTAGCGCGCGGCGGGGGCGGGGGCGAGGGCCCGGAGCAGGACGCGCTCGAGCGCGGCCGGGATCGCCGGGCGCAGCCGCCGAGGGGGCACGAGGCGCGCGGGGTCGAGGTCCGGCTCGCGCCCCGTGAGGGCGTAATAGACGAGCGCCGCCACGGCGTACACGTCGCTCGCGGGCTCGCCCGTCTCCCCCGCCCGGATCTCCGGGGCCGCGAAGCCGCCCCCCGCGCCCGCGCGCAGCTCGGCGGGCACGACCGGCAGGCACGCGTTCGCAAACCGCAGGTCCGAGATGACCGCCCGCCCGGAGGGCTCGAGCATCAACGTGATGGGCACGATGCGGCGCAGGAGGACCCCGCGCGCGTGCGCGTGCTCGAGCGCCCCGAGCAGATCGCGCACCAGCGCGTGCGCGGTCGGGATGGGACGGGGGCCGCGGCGCAGCGCCGCGGCCAAACTCTCGCCCTCGATCCAATTGGTGGTGCGATAGGCGAACCCCTCGACCACGCCGGCGGCGTACACGTGGCGGATGGCGGGGTGATCGAGGGCGGCCAAGGTCTCGGTCTCCCGCAGGAACCAGGCGCCGTCCGGCGACTCGGGCGCGAGGTGAACCCGGAGCGCCACCGGGCGCTTGAGCAGACGGTCCCAGGCGCGGTACAACACGCGCTCGGCCGAGCACGCCGGCCGCTCGTCGAGCCGGAAGGCCGGCGCGAGCGCCCGGGCCACCCGCTCCAGCAGCTCGCTCGAGGGGAGGGGGAGCGGCGCGGTCATGGCAGCCGCACTTCGACGGCGGCCCAGGGGCGCGCACCCGAGCGGCCGACCCCGCGCGTCGAGAAGCGCGCGTCCCAGAGCCGCACGCGCACGCCGGCGCCGCTCGAATCCACCGCGGCCGCGAGGAAGCGCGCGAACTGCGCGATCGCCCGCCCGTCCGGAGTGGCGAGCGCCTGGCGCACGAAGGGATCGTCGAGATGGCGGGGGACCGCCCACCCCTCGCCCGCCACGGTGTCGCGCGAGGCGTACACCGGGCGCCACTGCCACGGGCGGCCCACCTCGGTGAGGATCGCCCAGCTCGCGGCCGGCCCGAACCGCCGCACCGCCGCCGCGCGCGCCGCCGCGCGCGCCCGCACGCTCCCCAGCGCGCTCAGTCCCGCGTATGCGGCGAGCACCACTAGCCCGGCCGCCGCCGCGCGCCGCCGGCCGGCCACGCCGAACCAGTGGCGCACCCAGCCGAGCGCGGCCACGAGCGTGAGGACCGCCACCGCGAGCCTCACCCACCACACGACGACGTCCCGTCCCACCCCCACGACGAGCACCACCACCGCCCCGAACAGCGTCGCGAACCCGAGGGCCGGCGCCCAGTGGCGCCGGGCGCCCCAGGCGAGGGCCGTGAGCGGCACCACCCAGAAAAACGGGTCCACGATCGCCACCCAGTCGGCGTAGTACCAGCGCCCGCTCCAGGGCAGGAACGGCCGCAGGCCGTAGGACCCCTGCCAGTCGAGGTAGAGGTGGCTCGCCACCGCAGCGCCGACGCAGGCCACCACCCAGCGCCACGCGGGCGGCGGCTCGGCGCGACGCCCCGCGCGCCAGCGCAGCCAGAGACCGAGGAGCGCACTCAGCGCCGCCGTCAACACGGCGGCCCCGAGGAGCGAATGGGTGACGCCGCGGTGATAGACCAGGTAGGCCACCCCCGCCCGCGGCGCCCACGGGGCCGGCGTCACGAGGAACTCCGCCCAGTCGGGCGCATTGCCGGCCACGATCCCGATGGCCGCGGCACCCGGAACCCGGCGATCGGCAACGGCCCGTCCCAGCGCGGCGCCGACCAGGCTGTGGGCTAAGTTGTCCATGGCGCGGGCTAAAGGTAGCATCGCGGCGAAGCGGGGCGCCCTGTCCAAGACGGATCGCGACCTGTAGCTTAGGGGGCCCGATGGCCTTTGACCCTCTTCCCGATCGCCGCCGAGCGGGCGAGCGCCGCCAGCTCCTCGACCGCCGCTCGGGGGTGGACCGCCGCTCGGGGGATGACCGGCGTCAGGCGACCGAGCCCGCCGCCCAGGAGCGCCGCTCGGGGCGCGATCGCCGCACCGGGACGGAGCGCCGCCGGGGACCCCGCCGCTCGCCCCTCCCGCGGCGCGTAATACCCGACCGCCGCCTCCGCGGAGCTCCACCGGCGTAGGGGATTTCCCTTGCAGCCTGCCACAAACGCCGAGTCCTGCCACGCCCCGTTCATGTGACTTTCGTCACAAGGCCGAGGGCGGCCGCCAGATTCCGTGCCGTTACGAGGTGAAACCTTCGCGCCAGCTAAACGCCGCAACGCTGCGCTCAGTAACACCAGCCATCCCAGACAGTTACGGTGCTTTTGGTCGTTACGCCCGTTCATGCTATTTTCGGGCTGTTTTTGGCTACTCTGGCGTCAAGAACTTGGACGGCGCCTAAGAATCGAACGTCCGGGCACGGCCGTTGCCCAAGCTTGGGGGCGGAGCGAGTCCGCGGTGGACTCGCGGCACTTCGACACGATCGGCTGACAGGAGCGTTTGACCATGACTCGGAAACCACTATCCTTGCTGCTCGCGGCGGCGGCGTTCATGAGCTTGGGCCGTCCGGCCGCTGCGCAGTCGTGCACGGGGAACCCGTGTTCGGTGACGAACACGGCGTCGGTGACGGTGGGGACGGTGCTGAAGCTCAGCCTCAGCTCGCTGACCACCACGCTGACGTCGCCCGACACGACGGCGTTCAATCAGGGCTACCAGGACGACCTTACGGCCTTGACCGCGACGGTCAAAGCCAACCGGCCCTGGAGCCTCAAGATCAACGGCGGGGCTGCCACGTGGACGGCGAGCGGCGTCGGCGCCCGGGCCAACAAGCCGGTCGGCGACTTGCAGTGGAGCATCACCGGCGGCGCCCCGTTTACGGCGCTCACCACCTCGGCCGCGACGGTCGCGACGGGGGCGAGCGGGACCTCGGGCTCGACCTATTCGATCTCGTACCGGACGCTGTGGGACTACACGCTCGACACGCCGGGTACCTACTCGCTGGACGTGGTGTTCACCGCCACGGCGCCGTGACGATGCCGCGGCAGGGAAGGATCCGGTGCGCGCGGTCGTGAAGCGGCACCGGGGGATGCGGGGAACGCGGGGGGCGCGGTGGGCGGTCGAACTGCTCGCCGCGCTTCTCGTGTGCATAGGCGGTCCGCGCCCGGCGCGGGCGCAGCTCTCGGTGGACCAGGTCGAGATGTTCCTCGACCCGCACGCGCCGGGGCGCGGCGCGGCGGCGTTCAACGTGTCGAACGAGAGCGACCAGGTGGTGGAGGTCGCGGTGTACGTGAACGACTGGGACCGCGACCAGGACGGCGAGCATCGCTTTCTGCCGAGCGGCCAGCTGCCGCACTCCTGCGGCCGCTACCTGCGCGTGTTCCCGTTGAGCCTGCGCCTCGCCGGGCGCTCCTCGCAGGCCGTGCGCGTGGCCTTGGAGGGGGCGGATTCGCTCACCGCCGCCTGCTGGAGCATCGTGTTCGTCGAAACCGCGGCGACGCCGCAGGCCACGGGCCGCCAGGTCACCTACATCACGCGCCTCGGCGTCAAGGTGTACGTGATCCCGCCGGGGCTGCCGCGGGATGGCGAGATCACCGCGGTCCAGGTCCGCCCGGCGGTCCGGCGCCCGCCGGCCGCGGGGAGCGGCCGGGAGCTGGTGGTGCTGTTCCGCAACACCGGCGGCGTGCCGCTGTGGCCGCACGGCCGGGCGGAGTTCCGCCGCCTCGACAACTCGGTGGCGGCGAGCGCCGACATCCCCGAGTTCCCCGTGCTCCCCGGCGCCGTGCGCCGGGTGACGGTAGCCGTGCCGGCGCTGCCCCGGGGCCGCTACGTGGCGCTCGCGCTCGTGGACTACGGCGGCGCGGACATCGCGGGCGGGCAGGCGGAGCTGGAGGTGCCCTGAGATGCGGCGCCCGCGGACGACCATCGGGACGGCGCTCGTCGCGGCACTTCTCTTCGCAGCGCCGGTGTGCGCCGGGGCTCAAGTGCGCCTCACGTTGAGCGGGGCGCCGCTCGTGTTCCCCGCGCCGACGGTGACCGACTACGACGCCGGGTTCGTCGCCGCGCCCACGGGTGTCGGGTTTACCGTGGACGTCCTCTCCGGGAACCGGCGCACGCAGCGCACCACGATCGTCTCTATCCGCTCGTCGTCGGTGTCGCTCGGCGGCGGCAAGCCCGTGAGCGACCTGCAGTGGCGGCGGGCGGACCTCGCGACGTGGAACGCGATGACCACCACCGACGCCACCGTCGAATCGCGCCAGGTGGCGCGCAACACCCTCAACGACCCCTGGTCGAACACGGTGTTCTTCCGGGTGCTCTTGTCGTGGACGGGCGACCCGCCCGGGACCTATTCGGCCGGGCTCGTCTTCACCCTCACCGTGACCACGCCGTGAGCGCCGTGCGGGCCGTGGCGCTCGTCGCGCCGCTCGCGCTCGTTCCCGGCTCGCTGGTGGCGCAGGGCGCGGCCGGTGCGAACGGGGCGGTGCGCGTGGCGGGCGCACCCGGGAGCTATCAGGTGGTAGCCGTGCCGGTGCCGCCTGCGGTGGCGCCCGGGCAGCCCGTAGCGTTCGAGGTGATCTCCGCCGGTACGGCGCCGCTCCTGGGCGTGCGCCGGGGCACGCTCGCGCCCGGACCGACCGGGCGGGTCGTGGCGCTGAGCGTGGGAGTGCCCGCGGGGGCTCGCGCGGGCCGCACCGTCGTCGGGGAGGTGCGGTTCACCGCGGAGGGGCTCACGGTGTCCGTGCCGGTGGAACTCGACGTGGCGCGCGTGCGGCGTGCGGCGCTGGCGGTGCGGCAGGCGACGGCGGCGGCCCGCCTGGGCGAGCGGGTGGCCGTGGGGTACCGCCTCACCAACGCCGGCAATGCGCCCGATACGTTCGTGGTGCGGGCGAGCATGCCGGCCGGGTGGCCGGGGATCCCCGCGCGCACGCACGTGCTGGAGGCGGGCGCGGCCGTGGACGGCGTGATCGCCGCGGCCGTGCCTCGCAGCGCATCCACGGGGTCGTCGCAGCTCGTGCTCGCTGCGGCGGACGGGGTGGGGGAGCTGGCGCGCGCGGCCGCCCGGCTCGAGGTCGTCGGGGCCGATGCGGCGCGCCCCGGCGACGTGTGGCGGGTGACCCCGGGCGTGGCCGCCGTGTTCGGCGATACGGCGGCGGCGGCCCCGGTGTTCGGGCTCGACCTCGAGGGGCCGGTGACGCCGGCGGTGCGGCTGTACGGGCACCTGGTGCAGAGCGCGGGGCTCGATGCGGCGCACCTGTGGGGGCTCTCCCGCGTGGGATATTTCCCCGGCACGAGCTTCCTATCGCTCGCGGGCCCGCGGTGGCGCCTCACGGGCGGCCATACGAGCCAGGCGTTCTCCGACATCACCGGCATCAACCTGTGGGGGAGCGGTGCGGCGGGGGCCTATACCGGTCCGCGCTGGTCCGCCGCCGGCCTGGCGGCGGCGCCCGTGGCGCCGGGGACCGGCGGCGGCGCGGGACACCTGTTCGGCGGCCAGCTGGGCCTGGCACTGGGCGGGGGCTCGGTGCGCGCCACCGCGACCGACGCGGTCGAGCGGACGGTCGGGGGCCGGGAGCTGCGCGCCGTGGGGCTCGGCGGCTCGACGCCGCCGCTCTTCGCCACGGAGTTCTCGGGCGAGGTGGCGCAGCGCTGGTTTGCGGGCGGGCGCGGCCTGGGGTGGCTCGCCGAGGCGCGGCGCCAGCGCGAGGGGGAGTATCTGCTGGTGCGATACACGCACGCGCCCGGCGGCAGCGCCGCGTACGCGCCGGCGCGCGAGCAGCTCACGGCGTACGGCTCGCGCCGGCTGAGCGCCGGGGTGATCGTCAACGGGGGCGCGTGGGTGGCGCACGACACGAGTCCGGCGTTCCGCCGCCTCACCTCCTCCGGCTGGTCGCTGGCGCCGCAGTTCGCGCTCAGCGACTGGGCCACGCTCGAGCTCGAGGCGCGCGGCAACCGCTTCGATGCGAGCGACAGCGCCGGTACGTTCGGCAACCGCGAGACCGACGGGCGAATGGGGCTCACGGCGCGGCTCGGCCGGGTGGTGGGGTCTGGGTCGCTCAGCGTCGGCCGCGTGACGCGCACGACCGTGTTCGCGGGCGGCGCCGGCCTCGCCCCCACGGCCGATCGCTGGGAGGCGGGCGGCTCGGTCCAGTGGATCACGCCCGCAGGCGTGCTCGAGGCGACGGCGGACTATCAGCAGAGCGGTGCGGGCGTAGGGCTCCTCCCCCGGCAGTACTGGGTGGGCCTCCGGGCCGACGCGGTGCCGTTCCCCGGGCACGGAGACGTGCTCCTCAATGCCGGGGTGCAACGCTACGAGTGGTTCGGCGTGCGCCCGAGCGCCACGGTGGTGCGGTTCGGGCTGCGCGCGCCGTTCCCCGGCCTGCTCGTGGTACGGCTCGATGCCGAGCACAACCCGCTGTTTTTGGCGTCGGCCGGGGGGGCGGGCTGGAACGTGGCGCTCAAGCTCGAGCATCCGCTCGCCGTCCGCGCGCGCACGGCGGCCGTCACGGGCGTCGTGTACCGCGACCTGAACGGCAACGGCCGGCTCGACCCGGGCGAACCGGCGGTTCCCGGGGCGCTGGTGCGGCGCGACGGGGAGACCGTGGTCACGGACGGGCGGGGGCGGTTCCAGTTCTTCCGGGCGGCGGACGCGCCGACGGTGCTCGACGAAAGCTCGCTCCCCTTCGGGCTCGTGGTGAATCCAGCCACCGAAGGGGCCCGCGGCGCGCGGCGCCTCGAGATCGCGGTCACCCCGACCGCACCGGTCGAGGTGCGACTTGTCCTCAGCGTGCCCCCGGGAGCACCGGCGCCGCCGGTGGATCTCCGCAAAGCGGTGGTGCGCGCGCGCGACGAGCGGGACAACGTGTGGACCGCGCGGCCCGATACGGCCGGCCGGGCGGTGTTCCACGCGCTGCCGCCCGGCGCCTATCGCGTGGAGCTCGACCTCGCCGAGCTCGGCGAGCCCCTCGCCGTGCGCGGCGAGCTGCCGGAGTTCCGGGTGGCAGCGGGTCGCACGGTGCCGGCGCTCGTCATCCCGTTGTATCCGCGCCCGGTGCGGTTCGGGCCTTCGCAGCCATGACCGCGCGGGCGCGGTGGGGCCGAGGGGTCGCGGCGGCGCTCGCCCTGTGGGGCACAGCGGCCGGGTGCCGCACCGCGGCCGGGGTCTGCGCGGCGGCGACGCCCCCCGTCCTCGTCGGCTCCTGGACCTACCAGGCGACGCAGACGAGCCCCACCGCCGCCAGTTTGAGCGGCGTGCTTCAGGTCACGAGCCAGTGCGGCCAGACGATCGGCGGCACGCTCGACGCGACGGAGGTCGATGCCCAGGGAGCGTCGCGGCGCCTGGTGGGCGCGGTGAGCGGTGCGGTGGCCGATTCGGGCGTGGACTTCGACGCCTACCTCGGCGCCACCCCGCGCCGCCATGTGGGGACGGTGCGCGGCGATTCGCTGCGGGGGACGTGGGTCGAGCCCGGCGACGCCGCCACGCTGTCGGGATCGTTCGCCGCGGCGCGGAGCGCCGGGCCGTGAACCGCCGCGGGACGCTCGCACTCGCGCTGGGGCTCGTCGGCGCCGGCATCGGGCGGGCGGCGGGGCAGACGTGCAATGCCGGCCTTCCGAACGGCACGTGCCCGGCGAACACGAGCGTCACCCTGACCATTCCGGACGTGATGCAGTTGACCCTCACCTCCACGTCCACCGCTCTCACCGCGCCGGCGAGCGCGGACTACGACGCGGGCTACGTGGCCGACGCCGGGCCCACCGCGACGATCAAATCCAACCGGGCGTGGCGGCTCCAGATCAGCGCGGCGGCGGCTACCTGGACCGCGTCCAACACGCAGCCGGGCGTCACCGCCCGCACCTCGAAGCCGGCCGCCGATCTCGCCTGGGCCACCGCGGCGGGCGGGCCGTTCACGGCGCTGAGTGTCACCCCGGCGACCGCCGCGTCGGGCGCGGCCACGGCGGGGGCGCCGCGCAGCTTTTTCTTCCGGACGAGCTACAGCTGGGGACTGGATACGCCAGGCGCGTATTCGCTGGCGGTGGTGTTCACGCTGCTCGCCCCCTGAGGGGATTCAGCTCGCGACGAGGGTGTAGCGCACCGCTGCGCCGGCAGCGGGGGTGTCGCGGATTGCCGTGCGCGCAGCGGCGCGGCGCTCGGCCTGCGCCGGGGCGGCCGGGCTCGCGCCCTGGTTCGCGCCGGACGCGACGGGGCTCACGTCGAGCCGCCAGGCGGTATTCGCCTGCACGGCCACGCCGGTCGGCGCGGGGCTCAGCGCCAACCGCGGCGGCACCGTGACGGTGACGCGGTTCACGGCGGTGCACGTGTGGGCGACGCAGCCCTGCGCCGCCGCAACTCGCGGCAGCGACACCGCGCCCACGCCGAGCGCGAGGATCACGAAAAAGTGCTGCGGGCGTTGCGCGGACATGTCATGCCTCCCCGAGTGGTACCGCTATCGCGTTGCTCGACTGCCGAGGGAGGCATAGGCCGTGCCGCGCGGCCATGGTCGCTAAGCGCTAGCCATACAGCGAGTTGTGATCACACAAGCCGAGTCATTCCAGCTGTTCCGGTGTAAAGCAATTAGACACTGTCGGATCCTTGCGGGCGCTTCGTGCGCGCCGCCACCTCGGCGATCAGGCGTTCCAGGGCTGCGAAGTCGAACGGCTTAGTGACGGTCGGCACCGCCGCGTGCCGGAGCAGGTCGGCGACCTCGGGCGCGTAGGCGTCCCCGGTGCTGAAGACCACGCGACTCGCGAGCTCGGCGTGATCGCGGCGCAGTCGTTCGAGGAACTCGAGGCCGCTCATCCCGGGCATGCGCACGTCGGAGATGATCACGTCGAAGGAGTGGCGGCGCAGCAGCTCGAGCGCTTCAGCGCCGTCGGCCGCGCCTTGTGCGTGCAGGCCGCGCCGGCCCAAGAAGCGCAGCACAGCGTTGCGGAGCGCCGGCTCGTCGTCCACGATCAGGACGCGGAGCGGGCCGGCGGCCGGAGGGCTCGGCGACGGGGGATCCGAGGGCGCAGCGGCCGGCCGGGCCGCGGCGCGCGGGTCGCGCGGCAGGAGCACGCAGAAGCGCGCGCCGCGCCCGGGCTCCGACTCGACCCAGATGCGTCCCCCGTGCTCCTGGGCGATGCCGTAACAGATCGACAGCCCCAGCCCGGTCCCCACCCCCTCGGGCTTGGTGGTGAAGAAGGGATCGAAGATGCGGTGCCGAATCTCGGGGGGGACGCCGGGCCCCGAGTCGGCGATCTCGAGCAGGGCGTGGTGTTCGTCGGCGCTGGTGCGGACGGTGATGGTGCGCGGCGGCGGGACGGTGACGAGCGCCTGCTCGGCGTTGATCAGGAGGTTGAGCACCACCTGCTGGATCTCGGCGCCGTTCGCCCAGACTTGCGGGGCGGCGGCGTCGAGTTCGAGCGTCACGGCGATGTTGAGCGTGGTGAGGTGGTAGGCCTGGAGGGCGAAGGTGCGGCGCACGATGTCGTTCAAGTCCACGAAGGCGCGCTGCGTGCCGCCGGCGCGGGCGAAGGCGAGCAGGTTCGCCGTGATGCGGCCGATGCGCGTCGCCTCGTCGTGAATCACCTGGAGCATCTCGCGGTGCTCCGCGCGGACGTCGTCGAGGAGCAGGGTCTGCGCGACGCCCGAGATGATGGCCGTCGGGTTGTTGATCTCGTGCGCCACCCCGCTCACGAGCTGGCTCATGGCGGCGAGCTTCTCGGCCTGCTGGAGTTGCGCGGCCGCGTGCTTGGCGTCGGTCACGTCGCGGGCCACCACGAGCACCCGGGGCACGTCGCCCGCCTCGAGCACCGGGGCGAACACGAGCGCCGCGACGCCGCGGGCGCCGTCGCCGCGCCGGAACGGCGCCTCGAAGCGTTGCAGCTCGCCCCGGAACGCGGCCGCCAGGCGCGCCTGCGCCATCGGGACCGCCTCCGGGGCGAGCACGTGGAACACGGTCGCGCCCTCCGCCACGCGGCGCTCTGCCGCGAGGGCGCGCGCCGCGGCGTTGGCGTCGAGGATCCGCCCCTCCCGATCGGCGACGACGATCGCGTCGGGCACCGCGTCCATCACCTGGCGGAGATTCCACTCGGCCCGGGCGGCGGCGGCGAGCGAATCCATGAGCGAGGCGGTCTGGCTCGCGATCTCGGTTTCGAGGAGCCGCGCGTAGCGGCGGCCGGCTCCGAGCGTCCGGGTCCAGCGCCACCCCGCGACGGCGGCGAGCGCCGTCGCGAGCGCGGCGATCGCGGCGCGCGCCCACAGGGCGGCCGGGGCGAAGACGTACGCCGCACCGATCGCCGCCGCGGCGGCGGTCACGACCAGCAGGCGAGCGCGCCGGCTAGGAGGGAACACGGGACCACCCGCGGCTAAGCTAACCCGCGGCCGCGGGGGCGGCGAGAGCGCGTTATCTTGGCCGCGGGATGGACTGGCTCGGCTGGCAAGAGGCGCCGCGCGCGTCGCTCGCGCAATGGGATGCGCTCGTGCGCTTCGCCGCGGACGCGCGGCGCGACGGGCTCACCCGGACGGTGGTGTGCGGCATGGGGGGCGCGAGCCTCGCGCCCCGGGTGCTCGCGGCGAGCTTCGGCTCGGCCGCGCTCACCGTGCTCGACAGCACCGACCCGGCGGCGGTGCTCGCGGTCGCCCGTCCGGAGGAGCTCGCGCGGACGCTGTTCGTCATCAGCAGCAAGTCGGGCACGACGGTCGAGACGCTCGCGTTCTACCGCTACTTTGCCGCGCGCGCCGCGCCCCGGCAGTTCGTCGCCATCACCGCGGCGGGGACGCCGCTCGCCGAGCTCGCGCGGGCGCGCGGGTTCCGCGCCGTGTTCGCCCATCCCGCGAACGTCGGGGGTCGCTACGCCGCCCTCACCGTGGTGGGGATGCTCGCCGCCGCGCTGATCGGTGCCGACGGGCGCACGCTGCTCGAGCGCGCGCTGCGCGTGGATACGGCCGCGGCCCGGGCGTTCGGCGCGCGCCTCGCCGCCGCCGCCGCGGCGGGCCGCGACAAGCTCGTGCTCGCGCCGCCGGCGCCGCTCGCCCGGCTCGCCGACTGGGTGGAGCAGCTCGTGGCCGAGAGCTCGGGGAAAGACGGCCGGGGCGTGGTACCGGTGGTGGACGATCCGGGCGGCGGCCGGCGGGACGACGTGGAGGAGATCACCGAGTTCGCCGACGATCCGCTCGATCTCGGGGCGGAGTTCCTGCGCTGGGAGTATGCGACCTGGGAGCTGTGTCGCCGGCTGGGCGTGAACCCGTTCGATCAGCCCGATGTCGAGGCCGCGAAGGCCTTCGCGCGGGCGGAGCTCGCCGCGGGCGCGGCGGGCGCGACGGAGCCGGCCGCGCCGCTCGCCACCCTCTCGCCCGCCGAGCTGCGCCGGGCGGCCCGCCCGGGCGACTACCTGGCGGTGCTCGCCTACCTCCCGCCCACGCCCGAGATCGCCGCCCGGCTCCAGGCGGTGCGCGCCGCCTGGGGGCGCGCCCTGGGGTGCGTGACCACGCTCGGCTTCGGGCCCCGCTACCTCCACTCCACGGGGCAGCTGCACAAGGGCGGTCCCAACACGGGGCTGTTCCTGATGCTCACCGCCGACCCGCCGGATGACGTCGCGATCCCGGAGACCGACCTCACGTTCGGCCGTCTCGAGCGGGCGCAGGCCCGGGGCGACCTGCGCGCGCTGCTCGCGCGCGGGCGGCGGGTGGCCTGGGTCCACCTCGCGCGGCCCGACGCGGCGGCCGACTTAGCGTCCCTGTAAGAGCGCCCGCCGGATCCGCGGGGCCGGCGTGCCCGGGTGCACGCTTTCCCAGATCTCTCGGTTCAGCGTCGCTTCGTCGGCCGCGTCCGCCCGGGCGAAGTCGCGCTCGGGGATCGTGGAGCGGGCGGCGCGCGGGTTGCGCTCGTCGAGCGGCCAGCGCGGGGGGAGGTGGGTGAACGGGGCAGGGTCCGGGGCGCGGGTGAACGCGTGCCACAGCGGGGTGGCGCCCGCGTCGTACTGGCTGCGCGGCGGCAGGCCGAGGAGGAGGCCGATGGAGCGCACCACGGAGCTGGTCGTGTAGAAGGTGCTGTCCACCGCGCCGCGCCGCGCGTACGGCGAGGCGACGAGCAGCACCGAGCGGTGAGCGTCCACGTGATCGGGCCCGTTCTGCGCGTCGTCCTCGAGGGCGAACACGGCGAGCGACGGCCACGCCGGGGAGTGCGACAGGCGCTCGATCACGAGCCCCAGGGCGAGATCGTTGTCGGCGACCATGGCGCGCGGCGTGGGCTTGTCGGCGCGGCGACCCCAGGTGTGATCGCGCGGCAGCCACAGGATCACGAGGTCGGGAAACCGGCCCTGGCGGTCCCAGCTGTCCACGGAGTCGGCGAAGAGCCGGGCGCGGGTCGTGTCGGGGATGTCGAGCCGGAACCCCGGATACTCGGGCGCGGTGATCGCTTGGAGGGCGGGGAGCGCGGTGCGGAACGGACCCGCGGTGCTCGTGTCGCCTTCGTCGCTCAGCGTCCGCTCGCCGAAGTTCACGACCCACCGCCCCTGGGCGAGCGCCGCGTCCCAGAGATAGGCGCCGCGGGGGTTCACGAGGTCCTCGCCGTCGTCCAGGTCCCAGGGCCGGCGCCGGGAGTAGATCTGCGGCCACGTCTTTTCGTTGTAATCGCCCGCGAACGCGCGGTCGGTCCATTCGTGGCCGTCGGCCGATACCTCGCCGTCGCAATAGAAGTTGTCGAACAGCACCCAGCGGCGCGCCAGCGCGTGCGCGTTGGGGGTGACGGAGTCGTTGAAGATCGCGAGGCGCGGGTCGCCGTTGCCCTCGGGCAGGTCGCCGAACACCTGGTCGTAGGTGCGGTTCTCGCGGATGATGTACACCACGTGGCGGACGGGCGGCGGCGCCTCCCGCGGGCGCGGCGCGGCGGCGCGCGCGCGCGGGTTCGTGTAGGGGCTGAGCGCGCGCACCGTGGCCGTATAGCGGGCGAGCGTGGCGGCGTCGGGGACGGGCACGAGGGACACGGATCCGGTGATCACGTGGCCGATGTAGCGGCCGTCGGGGTTCGCGGCGGAGCCGTTCCCCTTGCCGTTGGCGACGAAGAGAGTGCGCCCGTCGCTCGAGACCGCCACGGCGGTCGGGTACCAGCCGGCGGGGACGAGGCCGGCCACCCGCAGGGCGCGCCGGCCGACGCGCACGACCGCCACGGCGTTGTTCCCCGCCATCGCCACGTACAGCGTGCGGCCGTCGGGCGCCACGGCGAGCGCGTTGGGGTCGCTGCCGGTCGGGGCCCCGGGCGCGAGCGCGACGGCGAGCTGCTCGGTGACCCGGCCCGTTGCGAGATCCACGCGCGCCACGCCGTTCGCGCCGGCGAGCGCCACGAACAGGTCGGGGCCGCGGAGCGCCAGCGCCGAGGGGTGGGGGCCGACCACGAGCGGCGCGCGCAGCGTCGGCGTGCCGGCGAGATCGAACACGGAGACGGTCGAATCGCCCCAGTTGCTGACGTAGAGGCGCGCGGAGTCGGCGACCACGGTGTAGGGGCGGTGGCCCACGGGGAAGGCGGCGCGCCGCTCGAGGGAGCGGGCGTCGAGCAGGTACAGCGAGTCGCTCAGATTCCCCACGACCGCGACGAGCCCCCGGCCCGCGAGCACCGCCAGGCCGCCCGGGAACACCCGGGCGCCCGAGTCGGCGAGGGCGACGCTGTCCACGTTCCAGCGTGCGCCGCCCTGCCACACGAGCCGGTACACGCGGTTCGTGCCGCCGCCGCTCGCCCACACCGTGTCGCGCCACTCCCCGCCCGTGCGCGCGAGCCCGAGCCACGCCCCCGCGAGGGGCAGGCGCCATACGACGCGCGCCGTCACCGGATCGATGCGCAGGAGCCCGTTGTCGCCGTACCCTCCGGCCGTAACGAGCACCGAACCGTCGGAGAGCGGCGCGAGGTTGAGCGGCAGCGTGCCGACGTCCACCTGCCGCCCGGCGGGCCGGAGGCGCCACCCCGAGGGCAGCAGCACGCTGCCGTCGCGCTGCCGGCCGGGGAGGAGGCGGCGCGACACGAGCGCCGCGGCGGCGAGGGCCGGGACGAGCAGCAGGAGCAGGCGCGTGCGCATGGCCCGGGAATATGGCCGCTCGCGGGAACGGCGTCAGCCCCTTAGGCTTGAGCGCGCCATGGCGGGCCTCGTCTTTCACCTCATCGCGCACACGCACTGGGACCGCGAGTGGTACCTGCCGGCGGCCGCGTTCCAGGCGCGCCTCGTGGCCGTGCTGGACGAGCTCGTCGAGCGGCTCCGGGCCGACCCCGGCTACCGGAGCTTTCTCCTCGACGGCCAGACGATCCTGCTCGCCGATTACCTGGCGGCGCGTCCCGAGCGCGCGGGCGAGGTGCGCGCCTTGGTCGCGGCGGGCCGGCTCCAGATCGGGCCGTGGTATGTGCTGCCCGACGAGCAGATTCCCTCGGGCGAGGGGCTGATCCGCAATCTGCTGTTGGGGGCGGCCGACGCCGAGCGCTGGGGCGGGCGACTGGACGTGCTCTATTCGCCCGATGCGTTCGGGCACCCGGCCGCCTGGCCGGCGCTGGCGCGCGAGTTCGGGATGAAGGCCGGCGTGGTGTGGCGCGGGCTCGGGGGCGAGCCGGGTCAGGAGCGCGACCTCTATCGCTGGCGCGCGCCCGACGGGCGCGAGGTGCTGGTGTGGCACCTGCCGCCCGCGGGCTACGAAATCGGCGCCGATCTCGCCGCCGGGGACCCGCGGCTCGCGGCCGCGTGGGCCGCGGTGCGGGCGGCGCTGGTGGCGCGCGCCGCCGGGACGCACGTGCCGGTGTTCATCGGCGCGGACCACCGCGCGGCCCCTGCGGCCGTCGCCCGCCTCCGCGACGCGCTGGCCGCGTTCGAGCCCCAGAGCGCGTTCCGCGTCTCGCGCCTCGACGAGTTCTTCCAGGCGGCGGCCGACGGCGCCGCGCCCGCGCCGCTCGCCGGAGAACTGCGGTGGTCGTATCGCTACGCCTGGACGTTGCAGGGCGTGCACGGGACGCGGGCGCCGCTCAAGCGGCGCTACAGCGCCGCCGAGCTCGGGCTCGAGCGGGTGGCCGAGCCGCTCGCGGCGCTGGCGCGGCGGGCGGGCGGCCGCGATCGCCGGCCGCTGCTCGAGCTCGCCTGGCGCGCGCTGGTGCGCTGCCAGTTCCACGACACGATCGCGGGCTGCACGAGCGACGCCGTGGCGCAGGCGGCCGCCGCGCGGCTCGACCGGGTGGCGGCGCTCGCGCGGGAGATCGTGCACGGCAGCGTGTGCGACCTGGTGCGCCACGATCCCGATGCGGCGCGCGAGGGCGCGACCCCCGCCCGGCCGAGCCTCGTGCTGTGGAATCCCGCGGGCCGCCCGCGCGGCGGGGTGGTGATCGCGGACGTCACGCTGTTTCGGCGCGACATCGTCGTCGGGCCGCCGCAGGGACGGGTGCCGCGCGAGGGGCCGGGGTATCGGCCCTTTGCGCTCGTGGGGCCCGACGGGGCCGCCCGGCCGCTCCAGGTGCTCGACCGCCGCCGCGCCCGGGAGCGCCTCGACGCCGCGCGCCACGCGCCCGATCAGGACGAGGTGGACGAGGTGCGCATCGCCGTCCGCGCGCCGCCCGTCCCGGGGCTCGGCGTGGCGGTGCTCGCGATGGACGAGGACCCGAGGGGCGGCGCGCCGCCCGCCGCGGCGGATGCGGCGGCGGTGCGGGGCCGCGCGCTCGGCAATGCGTGGGTCGCGGTGGCGCTGCAGGCGAACGGCGCGCTCGCGCTCTACGACCGGCGGCGCGGGGAGCGGTTCGCCGATCTCCTGCGCCTCGAGGACGACGGCGACGCGGGCGATACCTACACCTATTGCCCGCGCGCCGGGAGCCGGCGGGTGCGCGCGGCCGGCCCGATCCGGGTGCGGCGGCTCGCCGCGGGGCCGCTCGTCGCCGCGCTTGAAGCGCGGTTCGCGCTGCGCGTGGGGATCAGACCCGGGGGAGGGGGCGGGGGCGGGGGGGGCGGGGGCGGCGGCCGGGCCGCGCGCGGGCGCGTGGGCGTGCGGCTCGTGGTCATGCTCCACGCCGACAGTCCCGTGGTGCGCTGCCTCCTCGATCTCGACAACCAGGCGACGTGGCACCGGCTGCGGGCGCGGGTGCCCATCGGGCTCGCCGGGTGCGCGGCGGTGGCGGGGACGGCGTTCGGCGCGGTGGCGCGGCCCCCCGTCGCCGCGCGCCCGGCCGACTTCCCGCTCGAGACGCCGGTGCGCACGGCGCCGGCCCACCGCTTCGTGGCCGCGGCGCGCGGGGCGCGGGGTCTGGCCGTGCTCGCCCCCGGGTTCTTCGAATACGAGTGGACGGCGGGCGGCGACCTCCTCGTGACGCTGCTGCGCGCGGTGGGCGAGCTGTCGCGCGGCGACCTCCCCGCGCGCCCCGGGCACGCCGGCTGGCCCGCGGCGACCCCGCTCGCGCAATGCCCTGGCCCAAGTCGGGTCGAGCTGGCGCTCGCGCCCGTCGCGGCGAGCGACGTCGCGGCGGGCGACGCCGTGCCCCGGCTATGGGAGGACGTGTTTCTCCCCGTGCGCGGCGTGTGGCTGCGCGACGCCCGCGCGCTCGCGCCCGCGCCCGTGGACGTGACGCTCGAGGGCGCGGGGCTCGTGCTCTCGGCGGTGAAGCCGGCCCAGCAAGGCTCCCCGCTGGTGCTGCGCTGCTACAACGCCACCGGCCGCCGGGTGGCAGGGGCGTGGCGCTTCGGCGAGGGCGTGAAAAGCGCCCACCGGGTGCGGGCCGACGAGCGGGAGTCCGCAGCCCTCGTGCTCGGAGATCGGGGGAAGACGGTGCGGTTCGTCGCCGGGCCGCACGAGATCGTGACCATTCTCGTCTCCTGACGCCGAGCGCCGCGGCGTCAGGCGCCCCGGGCGAGCGCGTCGTGGATCGCGTCGCCCAGGAGCGTACAGGCCACGACGACGAGCACGAGCGCAGCGCCCGGGGCGGCGGCGACCCACGGCGCGTTGACCAGCGTGTCCCGCCCCGACGCGATCATGTTGCCCCACGACGCCGTGGGCGGCTGCACGCCGAGCCCCAGAAACGACAGGCCCGTCTCGAGCAGGATCGCGTTGCCGACGCCCAGGGCCGCCGCCGCGATCACGGGCGTCAGGGCGTGGGGGAGGAGGTGGCGCACGAGCACGCGGCCGCGCGAGAGGCCGAGCGCGACCGCCGCCTCGACGAACGGGCGCGCCGCCAGCGCGCGCACCTCGGCGTGGACCAGCCGGGCCACGCTCATCCAGCCCGTGAGCCCGAGGACGAGCACCACGAGCGCCGTCCCGGGCCGCCACAGCGCCGCGAGCACGAGCACGAGCACCACGCGCGGCACGGCGAGGGCGAAATCGGTGAGCGCGAGCAGCAGCAGGCGCACGGCCCCGGGCCCGTAGCCCGCCGCCGCGCCCACCGCGACCCCGACGGCGCTGCCGAGGAGGACGGCGAGCGTCCCGACCGCCAGCGACACGCGGGCGCCGTACACGAGTCGCGTCCACACGTCCCGGCCGAAGCGATCGGTGCCCAGCGGGTGGAACGCGCCGTAGACGTCGGTGGCAAGCGGCGGGAGAAAGCGCGTGGCGGCGACGTCGCGCTGCGCCGCCGGCCGGCCGCTCGACACGGCGGGGGCGGCGGCGGCGACCACGGCGGCCGCGGCCAGCACCGCGAGCCCGAAGCGGGCGCGGGGATCGCGCCGGATGCCGCTCACGGCGCCGGCCGGTCGCGCAGCCGCGGGTCGAGCGCCACGAGCCCGAACTCGGCGAGCAGGTTGCCCGCGACCACGAGCAGCGCGCTCACGGCGGCAGCGGCCGTCACCACCGGATAATCGCGCGCCCGCACCGCCTCGACGAGCAGCCGGCCCACGCCCGGCCACGCGAACACCGCCTCGACGAACACGGCGCCCGAAAACAGCGCCGGCAGCGACAGCCCGAGCAGCGTCACGACCGGGACCAGCGCGTTGCGGGCGACGTGACGTCGCGCGACGACCCGCGGCGGCAGCCCTTTGGCGTGCGCCGTCCGGACGAACGGCTGGCGCCGCACGTCCAGCATGGCCCCGCGGGCGAACCGCGCCGCGCCGCCGACGCCGATGAGGGTGAGGGTAGCGAGGGGGAGGGCGAGGTGCCGCAGGCGATCGGCCAGGCGGCCCCACGCGGAGAGCGTGTCGGCGTCGAGTGCGGCGGTGCCGAAGGCGGGCAGCCAGCGGGCCTCGTAGGCGAAGACGGCGACGAGCATGAGCCCGAGCCAGTAGCCGGGGAGCGCCGACAGCGTGACCGTCGCCACCGACAAGCACGTGTCGAGCCGGCGACCGCCCGCCGCCTGCACGGCCGCCACCGCCACGCCCAGCGCGTAGCTTGCGGCGAGCGACAGTCCCACGAGCGTCGCCGTGGCCGGGACCGCGTCCCACAGCACGGCGGCGACCGGCCGCCCGGTGGCGAGGCTCTGGCCCCAGTCGCCGCGCAGGAAGCGGCCGAGCCAGGCCAGATACTGGACGGCGAGCGGCCGGTCGAAGCCGAGGGCGTGCCGCGCCGCGGCGAGCTGTGCGGGCGTGGCGGCCGGTCCCAGCCAGTACTCCACCGGGTCGCCGGGCGCGAGCCGGAGCAGCACGAACGTCAAGGTCACGACGCCCGCCACGACGGCGAGACCGGTCGCGGCGCGGCGCGCGCCGTAGCCGAGCATGGCCCAATCTCGCGCGCGCCGCCGGGCTCCGCTAGAATGCGGGCGTGCTGCGACGGTCGCCCGGGCTGGCGGTGGCGGGAGCGCTGCTCCTGGCGTGCGGCGGCGGCGCCGCGCGCCGCGGCCGCACGGTCGTGTACGCCTCCGGGGCGGAGCTCCAGAGCGTCAACCCGCTGCTCACCACCCACCCGCTCGCCAACCAGGTGCAGCGCTACGTCCTGCTCACGACGCTCGTGCGCTACGACTCGACCCTCGCTCCGGCGCCGTATCTCGCCCGGGCGTGGTGGTGGTCGCCCGATCGCCGCACCCTGACGTTCCGGTTGCGGCGCGGCGTGCGCTGGCACGACGGCGTTCCCACCACCGCCCGCGACGTCGCGTGGACCTACGCGGCGGCCCGCGACCCCGCGACCGGCTCCCCGCGGCTCGCCGATCTCGCCGACGTGGCGGGGGTGGACGATCCCGACGACTCGACCGCGGTGGTGCGGTTCACCCGGCCGCCGCGCGGCCTCCCCGGAGTGTTCGCCGACCTGGCGGTGCTGCCGGCGCACCTGCTCGATTCGGTGCCCCGCGCGGCGCTGCGCCGCGCGGCATGGAATGCGGCGCCGGTCGGCAACGGTCCGTTTCGCTGCGTCGCGCACGAGCCGGGGCGCCGCTGGGTGTTCGCGGCGAACCCCGATTTTCCGGCCGAGCTCGGCGGCCCGCCCTCGCTCGAACGGCTGGTGATCGCCGTCGTGGACGATCCCCTCACCAAGCTCGCGGCCCTCGCCCGGGGGGAGGTGGATTTTGCGGGGATCCAGCCCGCGCACGCGACCTTCGTGCGCCGCGACAGCGCGCTCGCTCTCGTCGAGTTTCCCGTGATCTTTCCGTACGGCATCGTGTTCAACCTGCGGCGGCCGCCGTTCGCCGAGCGGCGGCTGCGCCTCGCCGTGGCGCTCGCGCTTGATCGCCGCGCGCTCGTGGCGGGCTACCTGTTCGGGTTCGGCACCGTGGCCGACGGTCCCGTCCCGCCCGGGGTGCCGGGCGCCCTGGCCCTTCCCCCGATTCCCGCCGACCCGGACTCGGCCCGCCGGCTGCTCGCTGGCCGCCGGGTCGCGTTCGAGTTGCTCACGGTGGGGAGCGGGGAAGCGGCGCTCGAGCAGATGATCCAGGCGCAGCTCGCGCGCGTCGGGTTCGACGTGGCGATCCGCCAGCTCGAGCTCGCGGCGTTCCTCGACCGCGTCAACGCCCGGCACCCCGACTTCGCGGCGGCGGTGGTCGGCACGCCCGGCGACCCCGGCCTCGGGTATGTCGCCGCGCTCGCGGCGCTCGCGGGGCTCGACGTCCCCGCCGACCCGGCGCGCGCGCAGCGGCTGTTCCGCGATTCCCTGCCCGTGGCGTTTCTCTACCACGCCCGCGGCCTGGTGGGCATGAACCGCCGCGTGCGCGGCGTGCGCATGGACCTGCGCGGCGAGCTCGCGACCGTGGCGCGCTGGCGGGTGCGGCGATGAGGCGGCGGGAGCTGCCGCGCGAGTTTCACGCGGCCGCGCCCGTGCGGCTCGACTTCGCGGGCGGCTGGACCGACGTGCCGCCGTTCTCGGCGCGGGAGGGAGGAATCGTGGTCAACGCCGCCCTGGACCTCGCGGCGCACGTGACGCTCACGCTCGGGGGCCCGCGCATCCGGCTCGTGTCGGACGATCTCGGCCAGGAACTCGAGTGCGCGGATTCGGGCGGCCTGGTGCTCGACGGCCGGCTCGATCTGCTCAAGGCGGCGCTGCGGATGTTTCCCGTGCTCGGCGCCTATACGCTGCGCACGCGCAGCGACGCGCCGCCGGGGTCGGGGCTCGGGAGCTCGGGGGCGATGGACGTGGCGCTGGTCGCGGCTCTCTCCCGGGCGCGCGGCGAGCGGCCGACCGAGCGGGAGATCGCCGAACACGCTTGTTACCTCGAGACCGTCGAGGCGCGGATGCCGGGCGGCAAGCAGGACCAGTATGCGGCGGCGCTGGGCGGCGTGCACCGGCTGAGCTTTCGCGATCCCGATGTGGGGGTCGAGCCGATCACGCTCGATCCCGCGTTCGCGGCGGCCCTCGCGCGCCAGACCGTGCTGTGCTACACCGGCCGCTCGCGCGTCTCGGGCGCGACCATCGCGCGGGTGATGGCGGCCTACGAGCGGGGCGATCCCCGCGTAACGGGCGCGCTGCGTGCCCTCAAGGACGTGGCCGCGGCGATGGCGGAGGCGCTGCGCGCGGCGGACCTGGGCCGCGTGGCGGCGCTCGTCGCCGCGAACTGGCGGCACCAGCAGGCGCTCGATCCCGAGATGCGCACGACGGACATGGCGCGGCTCGAGCAAGCGGCGCTGGCGGCGGGGGCGCTGGGCGGGAAGGCGGCGGGGGCGGGCGCCGGGGGCGCCATGTTCTTCGTGACCGGGGACGATCCGGCGCCGGTCGCGGCTGCGGCGCGCGCCGTCGGCGTCACGGTACTGCCGGTGCGCTGGGCCGCGGCGGGCGTACGGGCATGGTGACGGCCGACGACCTCGCCGCCCGCCGCGCGGCGATCGCCCGGGCGCGCGACCTGCAAGCGCTGCTCGGCCGGCTCGCCGAGCGCGCCGCCCCGGTCCTCGCCGAGCTGCCGCCGATCCCGGCGGACAAGGCGCTGCTCTCCGCCGACGGCGGGGTGTGCCCCGACGACGGCGCCGAGCTCGCCTTCGATCCCTGGAGCCCCCGCGCGCACCGCTGCCCGCGCTGCGGCCGCAGCGTCACCGGGGAGCGCCATGACCGTCACTGGGCCCGCTATCAACATCTGTGGCTCGCCGAGCGGGCGGCCCACCTCGCCGCCCTCGCGGCGCTCGCGGACCACGCCGCCGCGGCCGCCCGGGCCGGCGAGATCCTCGCCGCCTACGCGGAGCGCTACTGGCGCTATCCCAACCGCGACAACGTGCTCGGCCCCAGCCGGCTGTTCTTCTCCACTTACCTCGAGTCGCTGTGGATCTGCAACTACCTGGCGGCGGCGGTGCTGTTGCGCGAGGCGGGGCGGCTGGACGCGGCCGTGGCACGCCGCGTCGCCCAGGTGGCCGACGAGGCGGCCACCCTGATCGGCGAGTTCGACGAAGGGTTCTCGAACCGGCAGACCTGGAACAACGCGGCGCTCGCCGCGATCGCCGCGTGGTTCGAAGACGAAGCGCTGGCCCGGCGCGCCATCGCGGGCCCCACGGGCCTCGTCGCCCACTTGCTGCGCGGGTTCGGCCGCGACGGGATGTGGTACGAAGGCGAGCAGTATCATCTCTTCGCCCTGCGCGGGCTGCTCACGGGCGCGGGGTGGGCGCGGCTCGCGGGCGTGGATCTCGCGGGCGACCCGGAGCCGGCCGCGCGCCTCGGCGCCGCGTTGCTCGCGCCCGCGCTCTCGGCGCTGCCCGACTTCACCTGCCCCGCGCGCAAGGACGCGCGGTTCGGCGTGTCGCTCGCGCACCCGATGTACCTGGAGGTGTGGGAGGTGGGTCTCGCGACCCTCGGGAGGGGGGAGGCGGGAGGCGCGGTCCCCGAGCTCGCGAGCTGGCTCGGCACCCTGTATCGGACGGCGGCGCCGGCCGGCGAGCTGTTCGAAGCCTATCTCCACGACGCGCCCCTCGCCTCCCGCCGCCCGGCTCCCGTCTCCCGCACGGCGCTGTCCTGGTGGGCGCTGCTCGAGATGGCCCCCGAGCTGCCGGCCGACGCGCCGCCGTGGTCGCCCGGCAGCGTCCTGCTCGAGGCGCAGGGGCTCGCGATCCTGCGGACAGAAGACGAGGGAGCGCGCTACACGAGCCTCGAGTGCGGGCCGTACGGGGGCGGGCACGGGCACCCCGATCGGCTGCACCTCTCGCTGCATGCGGCCGGCGTGCACTGGCTCCCGGACCCGGGGACGGGGTCGTACGTGGCGCGTGACCTGTTCTGGTATCGCTCGACGCTCGCCCACAACGCCCCGCGCCTCGACGGCGCGTCGCAACCCGCGAGCGACGCGGTGTGCGAGGCGTTCGACGCGGCGGGCGACTGGGCGTGGGTGCGCGGGCGCTACGGCGAAGCGACGCGCACCGTGGTGTCGGGGCCCGCGTATGTGCTCGATGTGCTCGACGTGGCCGCCCGGGCCGACCGGCTGGTGGAGTTGCCCTGGCACTTCCGGGGCGCCGCCACGCTCGAGACGCCCGGGCGCTGGGACGACGCGCCGTGCGACGACGCCTTTGTGACGCGGGCGGAGCGCTTCGTGCCGGCCGCGCCCGGACCGCTGGTCGTCACGGTGCGGGCCGGCCCGCGCGCGCTGCGCGTCGTGTTCGCCGGCGAGGGCGAGGTGCGGCGCGCCCTGGGGCCCGGCCTGCCGGGCGGCGAGGAGCGGGAGGCGTGGTTCTACGTGCTCCGCGCGCGCGGGCGCAGCGCGCGCTTCGTCACGGTCCTCGAGCCGCTGGCCGCGGAGCCGCGGGTCCGTACGGTGCGGGTGCGGGGCGGGGTGATCGAGGTGGAGACCGAGACCGGCGTGGACCGCCACACGGCGGGCCCCGGGACCTGGGAAGTCGCGACCGGCGCCGGCCGGGTGCGGCTCGCGGGGGCGCGCGCGCCCGAGCCGCCGTTCGCGCCGCTGCTCGAGCTCGATCGCCCCACCCCCGCGGTGGGCGCCGCGCTGCGGGTGGAGGAGCCGCCGCCGCTCGACGGGTCCCTCGCGGGCTTCGACACGAGCGAGCCGCTCACCCTGGACCTCGAAGACCAGTACCGGCGCAGCGAGGAGCCTTATCCCGGGCCTGAGGACTTTTCCGCCGTGGCCTACGCGGGCTGGGACGAGGCGGCGCTGTATCTCGCGGTGGCGGTCACGAAGCCCGAACTCTGCGTTCGCCCCCCCGATGCGCCGCCGCTCCGGCTCGACAACGAGCCCGACGACATCCATTCGGACGGCCTGCAGCTCTACCTCCGCGACCCCGAGAGCGGCGTCGCCGCCGGCTGGCTCGTGGTGCCCGAGGGGGCCGCGGCGGGCCCGCTGCGCGTGCGCGGCGCGGGACGCACCCCCGGGGCGCCGGAGCAGGTGAGCGGCGCGTGGCGCCGCGCGGCGCGCGGGTACGTGGTGACGCTCGCCGTCGCCTGGCCCGGGTGGCTGCGGCCGCACGTCGGCGGGCGGGTCGGGTTCGACCTGCTCGTGAACGAGATGCTCCCCGAGCGCACGCGCCGCGCGGGCCAGCTCGTCTGGAGCGGCGGCAACGGCTGGGTGTACCTCTGGGGCGACCGGCAGGACCCGGAGCGGATGGGGTTCCTGGAGCTCGTGGGATGAGCGTCGTCGTCGTGCTGCACGAGCCGCAGGAGCTCGTCAACATCGCGCACGTCGTGCGGGCGCTCAAGAACTTCGGCCTCCGCGATCTGCGCCTGGCGCGGCCGCGCGAGTTCGACGCGTTCCGCATCGGGGGCATCGCGCACCAGACGGAAGATCTCGTGGCCCGGATCCGCCGGTTCGAGACGCTGGCCGACGCCGTGGCGGATTGCGTCCACGTGGTCGGGTTCACGGCGCGCGAGCGCTCGGCCAAGCGCAACGTCCAGCGGCCGCGCGCGGCGGCGGCCGAGATCCTGGCGCGCGCCGCGACGGGGCCGGTAGCGCTGGTGTTCGGGCGGGAGGACAAGGGACTCGCGAACGCGGACCTCGACCGCTGCCATCGCGTGGTCGTCATTCCCACCGATCCCGCCTACCCGTCGCTCAACCTGGCGCATGCGGTGGTCGTGATGTGCTACGAGCTGGCGCTTGCGGGCGGGGCGGAGGCGCGGCCGTTCAAGCCGCCGCGCCGCCGCAGCCCGCCCGCGCCCGCGGCGGAGCTCGAGCGGCTCTGCGCCGACGTGGAGACGGCGCTGCGCACGATCGACTTTTTCAAGACCCGGCAGGCGGAGGGGGTGATGCGGACGGTGCGGGAGGTGCTGCACCGGGTGCCGCTCGACGAGCGCGAAGCGAAGCTGTTGCGCGCGATGGCGATCGAGGTGGTGAAGTATGGCGAGCGACTGGCACGTTCCCGGGTTCACCTCGACCGGGAGTAAGCGCCCCGAGGCGCTGTTCGGCCTCCCCGCCGAGGCATGCGGCGAGCTGCCGACCCGGCTCGTGCGCGCGGCGGGGTGCCGCGTATGGGATGCCCGCGGGCGCGCGTACACGGACTATCTCATGGCGCTCGGCGCGGTGGCGTTGGGATACGGCCACCCCGAGGTGAGTCGGGCGGCGGCCGAGGCCTTGGCGGCCGGGGTCACGGGCCCGCTGCCCCCGGTGCTCGAGGAGGAGCTCGCGGCGGCGCTCGCGGCGCGGATCCCGTGGCTCGAGCAGGTGCGGTTTCTCAAGACCGGCGCCGAGGCGGTGGCGGCGGCGGTGCGGCTCGCGCGCGTCGTCACGGGGCGCGACCGGGTGCTCGGCTGCGGCTATCACGGCTGGCTCGACTGGTGCCAGGGGGGCCCGGGCGTGCCGGCCGCGGTGCGGGCCCTGTACGCCGAACTGCCGTTCGACGACGGCGACGCGACGCGACACCTGCTCCGCGCGGCGGGCGACGCCGTCGCGGCGGTCGTGGTGGAGCCCGTGGTGGCGGCCGAGCCCTCGCGCGAGTGGCTGGCGCTCGTGCGCCGGGAGACCGAGCGCGTCGGGGCGGTGCTCGTGTTCGACGAGATCAAGACGGGGTTCCGCCTGGCGGTGGGCGGCGCGGCCGAGCGCTACGGCGTGCGGCCCGACCTCGCGGTGTTCGGCAAGGCGCTCGCGAACGGCTTCCCGCTCGCCGTGGTGGGCGGGCGCGCGGAGCTCATGGCGGCCGCGGGGCGCACGTGGATCTCGTCCACCCTGGCCACCGAGAGCGTGGCGCTCGCGGCGGCGCGGGCCACGCTCGACGTGTTCGTGCGCGACGCGGTGTGCGCGCATTTACAGCGCGTCGGCGCGCGGCTGTTCGCCGGGCTGCGCCGCCTGCACGGCGAGCACCCGCACCTCGTGGCGGGGGTGGGGGGCGTCGCCGAGATGTGCTTCCTCCAGTTCGCGAGCGAGGAGGTGGCGCGCCGGGTGGCGCGGGAATGTGCGGCGCGAGGGCTGCTCTTCAAGCGGACGGCGTACAACTTCGTCTCGCTGGCGCACGACGAGGCCGCGGTGGACGGGGCGCTCGCGGTGCTCGGGGAGGTGCTCGCCGCCCTCACCTCGGCCGCCGAGCGGTGACGGCGGTCACAGGCGCGCCCCGTTTGCAATCAGGGGCATGTTGCGCAAAATGCCAGAGGGCGCCGGGGCCGAGCGGGGGCGCGGTCGCGGCATTAGACCATAACGTATTGAGGGACATGGTGTTGCGAGACGTGCGAGGGCCCGCGGGGCGGGAATGAAGTTTGCTCTGTCCGTCGGGGGGCGGCTGCCTACTGCACCCCAAGGGGCAAACCACGGGTGACCGTGGGGCGCAAAGCCGACGGGCCTCGGCGAGCCGAGGTGGCCGGGTTGCGGAGGGTCAGCTAGTGCGCGCACGCGTGAGCGGAGAGAGCGGCGACGGTCGGCGGGCGTTTACGCTCGTCGAAATGTTGTTGATCATCGTGATCGTGGGCCTGCTCGTCGCGCTCGCCGCGCCCCGGATTGACGTGCAGAAGTTCCGCGCCAACGCGGCGATGCAGGCGGTGGGGACGACGCTGCTCGCCGCCCAGCGGCTCTCCGTCACGCGCCAGCACAACATCGTCGTCGCCTTCGACACGCTCGCCGCCGCGCTCCGCATCCTCGACGACACCAACAACAACAATCAAGCCGACCCGGGCGAGCACGTGCGGGTGGTGGCGCTCGACGGGATCGTGTTCGGGCTGGGCGGCGCGCCGGCGTACGGCACCTGGCCGGGCCCGATTTCGTTCACGAAGCGGCTGGCCGGGCTGCCCGCTGTGACCTTTCACCGCGACGGCAGCGCCAGCGAGGCGGGCGCCGTGTACCTGACGACGCCGCGGGCCAGGAGCGAGCCGGGCCATGCGGGCGACACGCGGGTGATCGTGATCGATCGCGCGACGGCGCGGGTGTCGTGGTATCGCGCGTCGCCGCCCACCTGGCAGCGGGGGTTCTGATGACGCGCAACGGGTTCACGCTGGTCGAGGTGATGATCGCCCTCGTGATCCTCATGGTGGTGCTCCTGGGTATGGCGCAGCTCACCGCGAGCATGACCCACGCCGTCACCACGGGCGGGCAGCAGCAGGCCGCGGTGGAGCTTGCGGAGAGCCGGGTCGCGCAGATCCAGGCGGACCCGAACTACGCGGCGCTGGAGAGTCTGTACGTGGCGACCGAAACCAACTTTCCGACGCTCCCCGGGTTCAGCCGCCAAACCGTCATCGTGCGCGACACCGGGAGCGTCACCCAGCGGCACGATTGGAAGCGGGTGACGGTGACGGTGCAGGGGCCGGGCCTGCTCGCGCCGGTCTCTCGCACGCTCACGCGGGCGGCGCCGTGAAGGCGGCATGCCGGGACGAGCGGGGGTTGACGCTCGTCGAGCTGCTCGTGGCGCTCGTGGTCTTCAGCGCCGTGATGGCCGGCGCGCTGAGCTTCCTGCGGTCGCAGGGGAAGCTCGTGGACCTGGCCAACAGCCGGATGACCACCGTGCAGAACCTCCAGTTCGCCGTGGCCACCATGGAGCAGCGCCTGCGCGCGGCGGGCGCCGATCTCCCCGATCAGCAGCCGGCGCTGATTTACGCCGGCCCGAACGTGGTGGCGTTCAACGCCGACTATACGACCAATCTCCCGAACGATCCGTTCGCGGTGTACTACGATCCGGACGCGCCGGCGGCGGCGGTGACCGCGGTCGGGAAGGCCCGGCGGTTCGTGGTGCCGCAGACCGCGTTCGCGTACCCGGATACCGACTACGTGAGCGGTGGCTTCAACAGCCCCGGCGAGACGATCACCTTCTATCTCACGCCGGACTCGACCACGGCGCGGACGGACGACTACCTGCTCCTCGAGCAGGTGAACGATCAGCCCGCCGAGCTCGTGGCGCGGAACATCGTCGGCTCGCCGACCACCGTGTTCTTCCAGTACTACCGGGTGACGCAACGCGCGGGCGGGGTGCTGTCGCTCGACTCGATCCCGGCCGCGAGCCTGCCCCTCCGCCACGTCGTCCCGATCCACTTGGCGCCGCAAGACACCGGCGCCGCGGCGGTGATCGACTCGATTCGCGCGGTGCGCATCACGCTGACCGTGACGAACGGCTTGACCGGCGTCGAAGAGCGCCGCCGCACGCTCACCCGGATGGTGAACCTGCCGAACGTGGGCATCGCGAACAAGAAAACCTGCGGGTCGCCGCCCATTCTGGGCACGGCGCTCGGCGCGAGCGCCATCGTTCAGGCGGACGGCACCCCGGCGGTGCAGCTCACCTGGAATCCCGCGGTCGACGAGACGGCGGGCGAGAAGGACGTGGTGCGCTACGTCCTGTGGCGCCGCGTCGGGTCCGCCACGGACTGGGGCACGCCGTACCTGAGCATTCCGGCGGGATCGGCGAGCTACGTGTACACCGATGCGGCGGTCACATCGGGCCAGACCTACCAGTACCTGCTCGCGGCGCAGGACTGCACGCCATCGCTCTCGACGACGTCGTCGGCGTCCGGAGTGGTGAGCGTTCCATGATCAGGCGCCCTGAGGGAGAGGACTTATGCGGCTCGGCAAGGTGCTGAACGGCATCGGGAACGAGCGAGGCATCGCGCTCGTGACCGTGTTGCTCGTGGCGCTGGTGATCGCCACGCTGGCGGTGGCCGCGGCGATGCTGGGCGGCAACGCGACCCTCGTGATGAAGTACCGCCAGCGCGAGACGCTGTTGCAGAACGTCGCGGATGCGGGGATCGAAGAGGCTCGCGGGGCCGTGAACGGCGACAAGACCATCATGCCCGACACGGGTTTCAAGGCCCTCGAGACCAACGCCGTGGTGTACGACGCGACCGGCAAGCCCATCCCCAACGTGACCCGGTCCACCTACATCGGGCCCACCGGGATCACCTCCGGCCAGTACGGCGTGTACGCGAGCGCGGTCACCGTGGTGAAAGACGCCTTCGGCGATCAGGTGGTCCGCCGCGGCGAGTTTTTCCAGGAGAGCTTCGCCAAGTACGCGTACTTCACGAACGTCGAGGGCACGATCTACTTCGCGAACGGCGACCAGATCTACGGCCCAGTGCACAGCAACGACGTCATCAACATCGCGTCGTCGGGGGCCACCTTCTTCGGGCCTGTCACCACTGCCAAGACCATCTCGGGCAAGCCGTACGGCACCTTCAAGCAGGGCTACACCGAGCGCGCGGCGGCCATTCCCTTCCCGACCACCGCCGACCTGGGCAAGCTCCAGACGCAGGCCGCGGCGGGCAACATGGTGATCAACGGGACCACGGGCGGCGCGCTGGGCCAGGCGACCGTCCGCATCGAGTTCGTGGCGCTCGACTTGGACGGCGACGGCAAGACCACGGGCGACAACGAGGGCTTCATCCGCGTGTATCAGAGCAACAACGCCGCGTGGGTCGTGGCCGACGCGCCGGCGAACTACGGCTCCACCGGGTTGCGCGACTCCGAGCAGTGCGGGGATTTCCACAACGGCGTCTTCAAGAGCGCGCGCTCGCACTACCTCGGGACCTCGGGCACGAGCGACAGCTGGGTGAGTTCCCTGAACAACGTGTCGAAGCGGTGCTATCTGGGCGGGGCCGATTCCTTGTGGGGCAGCTTCCAACCGACGGACGCCTATGGTCAGTGGCTCAAGTGGCCCGGCGCGGTGAGCAGCCTCGTGGCGTTCCGGCCGGACGGGCAGTATCTGTGGCCGATCAGCCGGGCGCTGAACCCGAACTTCAAGGGCGTCATTTTCGTCAACGGCAACGTGGCGCTGTCAGGCAAGGTCCGCGGGCAGGTGACCGTGGCGGCGACCGGCAACATCGTGATCGCCGACAATCTCACCTACGTGACCGATCCGTCGCTCGGCACGTGCGCGGACATCCTGGGACTGTTCGCGGGCGGCAGCGTGGTGATGGCCGACAACACGCTCAACTCGCCGCAGCAGCCGCAGGGGCCGAGCGGCCCGACCGGGAGCAACAACAACTACAAGACGTACAAGGCGACGAAGGACGAGTTCGTGCACGCCGTGGTGCTGGCGCTCAACCAGTTCACGGCGGAGAACTACACCTCGGGACCGACGAACGCCGAGGGGTGCCAAACGAAGCCGGATGGCCGCGGGTGCCTCTACCTGACGGGCGGGATCATTCAACAGACCCGCGGCGCGGTGGGGCTCACCGACGGCCACGGCTACATCAAGCGGTACTCCTATGATGCCTGCGGGATGACGAATCCCCCGCCGTACTTCCCGACCACGGGGCACTACGCGCGCGGCCACTACTTCGAGGTCGATCCCACGAACTTCAACGTCGCCGCGTACTTCAAGATGCTCACGCCGAAATGAGCGCCGGCGGGCAGGCTGCGTGAGCGGCGCATCGGGCGCACCCCCGCCGAGCGCGTAGGGCGACGCCGCGGGAGGGGACGACGGGTCGGGTGACAAACCCGACCCGTTTTGTGATCTTCCACGTCATGCGCGTGATCATCCTCGGCTCCGCCGCGGGGGGCGGGGTGCCGCAGTGGAACTGCGGGTGCCCGAACTGCGCCGCCGCCCGGGCCCAGGGCCCGGCGGCCGGCCGCACCCAGTCGTCGGTCGCGGTGAGCGCCGACGGCGCGCGCTGGGTGCTCCTCAACGCGTCGCCCGATCTCCGCGTCCAGCTCGCGGCGCACCCCGAGCTCTGGCCCCGGGGCCCGCGCGACACGCCGCTCCGCGCCGTGGTCGTCACCGACGGCGAGATCGATCACACCCTCGGCCTGCTCCTGTTGCGCGAGAGCGCCGCGCGCCTGCCGGTGTACGCGGCCGCGGGCGTCGCGGCGCTGCTCGGCGACGAGTGGCCGCTGTATCGCGTGCTCGCCGCCTACGCCGGGGTGGAGGCGCGGACGCTGCCGGAGGAGGAGCCCGTCGTGCTGCGGGAGGCGGACGGCACGTCGCTCGGCCTCTCCTGCACCGCGGTGGCGGTGGCGCGGCGCCCCCCGCGCTACGCGCGCGCGGCGCCCGCGGGCGTGTTCGACGTGGGCCTGCGGCTCCGCGACGAGCGCGGCGGCGGCGTGTTCGCCTATATTCCCACGGCGGGCGCCGTGGACGACGCCGTGCGCCGCGCCGCCGCGGGCGCGGACCTGCTGCTCTTCGACGGCACCTTCTGGTCCGACGACGAGCTGCGGGCCGCGGGAGTGGACGCGCCGACCGCGCGCGAGATGGGCCACCTGCCGGTGGGCGGGCCCGCGGGCGGCGTGGCACTGCTCCCGGCGCTCGGCGCGCGGCGCACCGTGCTCGTGCACATCAACAACACCAACCCCATTCTCTGCCGCACCTCGCCCGAACGCGCCCGCGTCGAGGCGGCGGGGATCACGGTCGGCGAGGACGGCATGGAGTTCGAGGTGTGAGGCGGCCGTGACGCTGCAGCGCAAGCTGCTCGTGGGCTTCTCGCTCATGGTCGTGCCCGCGGTGCTCGTGGGGCTGCACGCGATCCGCTCGAACGCCAAGGAGCGGGCCACCCTGGCGGAGCTCGGCCACCGGCTCGCGCGCTCGCGGACGTACGCCAACGTCGAAGACGCGATGTTCAACCAGACGCAGGTCGTCTGGCGTTACCTGAGCGGCGATCCCGCGGCCAAGAAGGAGTTCCCGCTCACCGAGCAGGTGGTCGCGTACTGGCTCGATCGCTGGACGGCCGAGCTGCCGCCCGACGAGCGGCGCTTGGCGGACGGGGTGCGCGCCATCGAGGACCAGATCCGCGCCGTGGCCGCGCGGGTGTTCCGGCTGCACGATGCGGGGCGGCGGGACTCCGCCTCGCTCGTGGCGCGGCAGGAACTCGTGGAACGGCTGCAGCCGACGCTCGCGGCGGTGAACCGGGAGATCTACCGCCAGGCCCGCGAGCTGAGCGTGCAGCGGGCCTACGCCGAGGTGGAGGCGATCGTCGAGACGGAGCGGCGGGTGCTGTGGGCGGTGATCGCCCTCGCCCTGGCGGCGGGGCTCGCCGCGTCGTGGATCATCGCGCGCGGACTGGCACGCCCCCTCACCGAGCTGCGGCGGGCGATGGCCGTCGTCGGGGCCGGCGATCTCGAGCACGCGATCACCCCCCGCTCCGACGACGAGATCGGCGAGCTGGCGCGCGCGTTCGCGCGGATGACCGAGCAGCTGCGCCAGTCCCGCGCCCAGCTCGTGCAGTCGGAGAAGCTGGCCTCGATCGGCGAAATGGCGGCCGCCGTGGCCCACGGCCTCCGGAACCCGCTCGCGAGCCTGCGCGCCGCGGCGCAGCTCGCCCGCCACCGCGTGGACTCGCCCGCCGCCCGGGAGCAGCTCGACGCCATCGTCGAGCAGGTGGACCGCCTCGACCAACGCATCGCGCACCTGCTCGCGTTCTCGCGTCCCGCGCCCTACCACCCGCTCCGGGAGCGCGTGGGCCTGGTGGTGGACGGCGCGCTCGCGGGGTTCGCCGAATTGCTGCGGGAGCGCGGGATCGCGCTGAGCACGGACGTGCCGGCCACGCTGCCCGAGGTGCGGGCCGACCCGATGCGCCTCGAGCACGCCCTCACCGAGATCGTCTCGAACGCCGTGGACGCGATGCCCGAGGGCGGCCGCTTGACGATCGCCGCCCGGCCCGCCGCCGATGCCGCGGGCACCCCCGGGGTCATGCTCGAGATCACGGACTCGGGGCCCGGGATTCCGCCGCACCTCCTCCCGTCGGTGTGCGAGCCGTTTTTCACCACGCGGGCCGAGGGGACGGGGCTCGGCCTTGCGATCGCGAAGCGCTACGTCGAGGAGAGCGGGGGCCGGCTGGAGCTCGCGAGCGCCCCCGGCCGCGGCACCACGGTGCGCATGTGGCTCCCGGCCGCGCCCGCCGCGCCCGCGGCGGCCCCCGCGGCTCCCGCGGCCCCCGCGCTCGCTCCCGCCGCCGGCCCCGGGGCGGCGGCCGCCCCCTCTCCGGCCTCGCCCCCCGCATGAGCGGCGCCACCGTCCTCATCGTGGACGACGAGCAGACGCTGGCCCGCGCGGCCAAGGCGTTCCTCGCCGATCACGGCTACGAGGCCGAGGTCGCCACCAGCGGGGAGCAGGCCCTCGAGCTGCTGGGGCGGCTCCAGCCCGACGTGATCTTCGCCGACGTGCGGCTGCCGCGGATGAGCGGGGTGGAGCTGCTGCGGCGCATCCGCGAGGCGGACCCCGTCGTCCCCGTGATCATGATGACGGCCTACGGGTCCATCGAGGGCGCGGTGGAAGCGGTCAAGCTCGGCGCCTTCGATTACGTGAAGAAACCCGTGGACCTCGAGGAGCTGAAGCTCCTCGCCGACCGCGCGCGCGAGCACGCGCTGCTGCGCCAGGAGCTTTCGTACTATCGCCGGCGCGCGGCGAGCGCCGTGGGGCTCGCCGGCATGGTGGGCACGTCGCCCGCCATCCGCGCTGTGCTCGAGCGCGCCCGGGAGATCGCGGCGCTCGCCGACCTTCCCCCCGTGCTCCTCACGGGCGAAACGGGCACCGGCAAGGGCCTCCTCGCCCGCGCGATCCACGCCGCTGGCCCGCGCGCGGCCAAGCCGTTCATCGAGGTCAACTGCACCGCCCTCCCCGCCACCCTCATGGAAGCCGAGCTGTTCGGCTACGAGCGCGGCGCCTTCACCGACGCCCGCGAGTCGAAACCCGGCTTGGTCGAGGCCGCCGAGGGCGGATTCCTGTTTCTCGACGAGATCGGCGACGTGGACCTCGCCGTCCAGGGCAAACTGCTCCGCGCCATCGAGGAACGCACCGTGCGCCGGCTGGGCTCGGTGCGCGAGCGCAAGATCGACGTGCGCATCATCGCCGCCACCAACCGCGACCTCGAGCGCGAGGTGCAGCGCGAGCGCTTCCGCAAGGACCTGTACTTCCGGCTTGCCGTGATCGTCTTGCACCTGCCGCCGCTGCGCGAGCGGGGGGACGACGTGCTGCTGCTCGCCGAGCACTTCCTGCGCGCCTTCAACGCCAAGTACGGCAAGGCGGTGCGCGAGATCAGCGCGCCCGCGCGGGAGCTGCTCCTCGCCTATCCGTGGCCGGGCAACGTGCGGGAGCTGAGTCACGTGATCGAGCGGGCCGTCCTGTGGAGCCGCGGGCCCGCGCTCGAGCCCGAGCACCTTTCGCTCACCCGGCCCGACACGGCCCGGCCGGCCGAGCCGGAGCCCGCCCGCGCCGCGGCGGCCGACGCGCCTCCCCTGCCGCCCGCAGGCGTGGCCCTGGCGGAGTGGGAAAAAGCGCTGATCGAGCAGGCGCTGCGCGAGGCCGGCGGCAACCAGACCAAGGCCGCCCAGCGGCTCGGGATCTCCCGCGACACCTTGCGCTACCGCTTGAAGAAATTCGGCTTGGCTGGGTGATTTCACCCATGTCTGGGTGATCCCACGCCGCCGCCCCCAGACCCGCCGTCCAGGGTCGCTGCTGTAACGCATTCACGGACAACTACTTGCACTGCGACGCCGGCATCGGGCATCGTGGCACGGCGCGTGCTGATGAGAGCGGAGCGGTTCGTTTGGTCGACCACCCACCGCTTTTGGAGGATGAGGCCCATGACGTGGACCAAGCCGGAATTCGAGATCGTCGAGCTGGGGATGGAAGTCGGCGCGTACGCCGGCAACGCCTGAGCGGCGCTGGCACGCCCGACGGAGGCGGGGGCCGGGGACTAACCCGGCCCCTTTTTGTCGGACCGAGAGCGGCACGGAGGCGGCGCGATGAACGCTGAGGCGATCGCCCGAGCGGGGGCGGAGGGGGAGGCCCCGTGGTCGCGCGACGAGTTCGTGCGCCGGCTGCGCGGCGTGTTGGAGCGGCGCTATCATCACCACCACCCGTTCAACCGGCGCATGCACCGCGGAGAGCTGTCGCGGGCCGAGCTGCAGCGCTGGGTGGCGAACCGGTTCTATTATCAGATCAACATCCCCGTCAAGGACGCGTTCATCCTTGCGCGCTGTCCCGAGCGGGAGGTGCGCCAGCAGTGGATTCAGCGCATCGTGGATCACGACGGGCGGCCGGGGGAGGAAGGGGGGATCGAGGCCTGGCTGCGGCTGGGGGAGGCGATGGGCGTGCCGCGGGCGGAGCTGCTCGACCAGCGCCACCTGCTGCCCGGGGTGCGCTTTGCCGTGGACGCCTATGTGGAGTTTTGCCGGTCGCGCCCCTGGCTCGAGGCGGTGGCCGCATCGCTCACCGAGCTATTCGCGCCTCTCATCGTGCGCGAGCGGCTGGCGGCGATGCTCAGCCACTACCGCTGGGTGGATCCCGAGGGGCTGCAGTATTTCAAGAACCGGTTGGTGCAGGCTCCGCGCGACGCGGAGTACGCCCTCGCGCTCGTGACCGAGCGGATGCGCACGCGGGGGGAGCAGGAGCGGGCGGTGGCGGCGCTCGAGTTCAAGTGCGACGTGCTGTGGTGCCTGCTCGACGCGGTGGAGCGGGGCCCGCTTCCGGAGGGGAGCGGGGCGCCGGGCGCGGGGTGACGGACGGTCGCGTGCCCCGGTTGCATCCCAAGGTCCGGCTACAGCGCGACGAGGTGCGCGGGCGCGACGTGCTGCTCTACCCCGAGGGGCTGGTGGTGCTGAACCCGACCGGCGCGGAGGTGCTGCGGCTGTGCGACGGGCGGCGCTCGGTGGCTGAGGTGGCGGCGGCGCTGGCCGCGCGCTACGGGGGCGCGGACGTGGGCCGGGACGTGGCGGCGTTCCTCGACGGGCTCGCCGCCAAAGGGTTGGTGCTCTATGATTCCTAAGCCGTTGTGGTTGCTCGCGGAGCTCACCTACCGCTGCCCGCTGCAATGTCCGTACTGCTCGAACCCGGTGGACTTCGCGGGCCCCCGCTTCCGGCACGAGCTCACGACCGAGGAGTGGTGTCGCGTGTTTCGCGAGGCGCGGGCGCTCGGCGTGTTGCAGCTCGGGCTCTCGGGCGGCGAGCCGACGCTGCGGCCGGATCTGGAGGAGCTGGTGCGCGCGGCGCACGGGTTGGGGCTCTACACCTCGCTCATCACGTCGGCCTACCGGCTCGCCGAGGAGCGCCTGGCGGCGCTCAAGGCGGCGGGCTTGGACCATGTGCAGATCAGCATTCAGGCGGCCGACGCCGCCCTCTCCGACGAGATCGCCGGCACCGCCGCGTACGCGGACAAGCTCGCGGCCTACCGCGCCGTGAAGGCGCTCGGCTTTCCGCTCACCGTCAACGTGGTGCTGCACCGCCGCAACCTCCATCAGGTGGAGGCGCTCATCCGGCTGGCCGAGTCGCTCGGCGCGGAGCGGATCGAGCTCGCCAACACGCAGTTCTACGGGTGGGCGCTGCACAACCGCGCGGCGCTGATGCCCACCAAGGCGCAGCTCGACGCGGCGTGGGAGGTGGTGCAGCGGGAGCGCGCCCGGCTCGGGACCAAACTGGAGATCGTGTGGGTGCTGCCCGATTATTACGAGCGCTACCCGAAGCCGTGCATGGGCGGGTGGGCGCGGGCCTACCTCACCGTGACGCCGGCCGGCGAGGTGTGGCCCTGCCATGCGGCCGGCCGCATCACGACGCTGCGGTTCGAGAACGTGCGCGCGCGCTCGCTCGAGTGGATCTGGTACGAGTCCGACGCCTTCACCCGATTCAGGGGCGAGGACTGGATGCCCGAGCCGTGCCGGTCGTGCCCGCGGCGGGCCGAGGACTTCGGCGGCTGCCGGTGCCAGGCGTTCTTGATCGCGGGGGACGCCGCGGCGACCGACCCCGTGTGCGCGCTGTCGCCGCATCGGCCGCTCGTGGACGCGGCCATCGCCGAGGCCGAGGGCCATCCCGACGCGTGGACCTACCGCGCGGCGCCGGCGTCGCGCGCGCTCGCCGGCGCGGGATGAGCGCCGCGGCGATCGTCGCCCGCGGCTTGGGGAAGGACTTCGGCGCCATCCGCGCTCTCGACCGGCTGGACCTCGAGGTGCGCGCGGGCGAGTTCTTCGGCTTTCTCGGTCCCAACGGCGCGGGCAAGACCACCACCGTGCATCTGTTGGCGACGCTGCTGCGGCCGTCGCGCGGCACGGCGGCCGTGGCCGGCCATGACGTCGTGCGCGACAGCCTGGCCGTGCGGCGGAGCATCGGGCTCGTGTTCCAGGAGACGACGCTCGACCGCGATCTCTCGGTGGAGGAGAATCTCCGTTTCGCGGCGCGGCTCTGGAACGTGCCGGCGCCGCGGGCCCGCGCGCGCATCGGCGCGCTGCTCGAGCAGTTCGGCCTGGCCGACCGGCGGCGCGACCCGGTGCGCACCCTCTCGGGGGGGATGCGCCGCGCCCTCGATCTCGCGCGCGGCATCCTGCACGAGCCGCGGATCCTGTTTCTCGACGAGCCGACGGCGGGGCTCGACCCGCGGGCCCGGCGGGCCCTGTGGGACCTGGTCCGCGCCCTGCGCGCGGCGTCGGGGCTGACCGTGTTCCTCACCACGCACTATGTGGAGGAAGCCGAGCCGTGCGATCGCGTGGCGGTGCTCGATCGCGGGCGCCTGGCGGCGCTGGGCTCCCCGGCGGAGCTCAAGCGCGCGGCGGGCGCGGCGTCGCTCGAAGATGTGTTCCTCGGGTGCACGGGGCACCCCCTCGCCGAGCCCGGCGCCGATGGGCCGGCGGGCGAGGCGGGGTGAGCATGCGGGCGATCTACGGCATCGTGGTGCGCGAGTTCGTGCGCTTCGGGCGGCAGCGGGCCCGGGTGGTCGCGAGTATCGCCCGGCCGTTCGTGTGGCTGGTGTTCGCGGGCGCGGGGTTCGCGGCGGTGTTCGCCGGGCGCGCGGCGCTCGATTACCGGGTGTACATGGCGCCGGGGCTCGTGGGGATGGTCGTGATGTTCGGCGCGCTGCTCGCTTCGCTGTCCACGGTGACCGATCGCGACGCCGGCGTCTTGCGCCTGCTGCTCGTGGCCCCCGTGCCGCGGGCGACGATCGCGGCGGGCAAAGTGGTCGCTGCGGCGCTGCTTGGCGCGGCGCAGGCCGTCGTGGTGGCGGCGGGGCTGCTGCCGCTCGTGCATCTCGTGCCCGCGCCGCGCAGCGCGGCGCTCGCCCTGGCCGCCGTCGCGCTTCTCAGTCTCGCCCTGGCCGCCCTCGGCCTCCTGCTCGCCGCGGGCATCCGCTCGATCGAGAACTTCGCGGGCGTCATGAACTTCGTGGTGTTCCCGATGCTGTTCCTCTCCGGGGCGCTGTACCCGGCCCGCCACCTCGGACCCCTGTTGCGGGCCCTCACCTACGCGAACCCCCTGGCGTATGGTGTGGACCTCCTGAAGCACGCCCTGCTCGGGCCCTGGGCCGCGCTCGGGTTCGGCGGGGAGCTGCCGCCGGCGCTCGACGTCGCGATGCTGCTGGGCTTCGCGGGGCTCGGCCTCGCGGGCGCGGCGCCGCTGCTCGCGCGCGAGGGGGGCGTGACGCGCACCGCCTTCCGCGACCGCACCTAGACGACCGCGGCTAGACGATCAGCCGAGTGGCGGCCCCGATCACCAAGGCCGCGAGGATCGCCGCGATCGCGACGAGCACCGTGTAGGCCGCCGCCTTTTCGCGCGGCACCTTGAGCACAGGGCCCACGCCCAGCCGGAACAGCCGAATGGCGTAGAGGCCGAGGAGCACGCCGATGGGCGCGAGCTTGGGAAACAGGCCCAGCGCGCCGCCGAGCCAATAGGGGGTGGTGCCGTAGGCCGCGAGCTTGAGCGCCTGCACGCGATTGCGGGGCGCGCCGTGGAGCGGCGCGAGCCGCTCGATGACCGCCGCGAGCGCGGACACGGCCGCGAGATTGAGGCCGTACTCGAGCACGCCGCTCGTCACGGCGTCGCCGAGCGACATCGGGTAGGTATCGCCGAGCGTGGCGAGGCTGCTGCGTTCGCCGAACAGCGCGGTCCCGAGGGTGGCGGCGAGCGGGCCGATCGCGGCCATTGGCACGAGGTAGCCCGTGTAGATCGGGCCGGCGGTCGTGAACTCGCCCGCGATCGCGAGCCACTCGCCGGCGGGCGAGACCAGGAGCCGCCCGGCGCGCGCGAGCCACGCGGGCCAGCGGCGGGGCAGGCGCGGGGGGCGCGGGGGGCGGGCGGGCCGCGGCTGGGCGGCGGGTTTCGCTCCGGCCGGGCGGGACGGGGGGCCGGCGCCGCGCGCCGGGCCGCCCGGAGGGCGGGGCGGGGTGGGGGGTGGTGTGGGCATCGCGGTCTGGCGGCTCGGGACGCTCGGGAATCTGCGCCCCCAAGATACAAGAACCCGCGGGCCGCGCCACGCCGCGCCCCGCCGCGCGGCCCGCGGCTCGGCGTGTGGCGGGACGGGCATCCCCGGCTCAGATTCCCGGGCATGCTGATCGACGTGCACGCGCACTTCTACCACGATCGCACCCCCCGCGCCGACTGGCGGGAGCGCAACGCCAGTCGCCTGCGGGCGGGCGAGCGGATCGGGATCACGATCCACGTGGCCTCGATGCTCGGCAGCTGGGGCCGCACCTCGCCCGTGTACTTCCCGTCGCCCGCCGACCTGTCCTACGCCAACGCGGCGCTGCGCGCGCTCGAGCGCGAGCACCCCGAGCGCATCCGGGGCTACGTCACCGTGAACCCCAACGACCCGGCCCACGCGCGCGCCGAGATCGCCCGGGGCCTCGACGCCGGCATGGTGGGCATCAAGCTGGCGGCGAGCCGGCGGGCGAACGACCCGCTCCTCGACCCGATCTGCGCGCTCGCGGCCGAGCGCGGCGTGCCCGTGCTCCACCACGTCTGGCAGCACCGCCGCCGCGACTGGCCCGGGCAGGAGGCGTCGGACGCGGTCGAGCTGTGCGCGCTCGCCGCGCGCCACCCGCGCGTGGCGTTCATCCTCGCACACCTGGGCGGCGGGGGCGACTGGCAGCACTCCCTCGCGGCGCTGCGCGACGCGGCCAACGTGTACGTGGACCTGTCGGGGAGCGGCGTGGACGGCGGCATGCTCGAGGCGTGCCTCGAGGCGGTGGGGGTGGACCGGCTGCTGTGGGGGACGGACCTCACGATGGATACCGGCTGGGCCAAGCTGCGCTATCTCGAGCGCCTGCTCGCGCCCGCCGAGCTCGAGCGGGTGAAGTGGAAGAACGCGGCGCGGATCTTCCCGCGCGGCGCCTTCCCCGCCGACTGATGCGGCTCGACGTCAACGCGTTCCTCGGGGCCTACCCGTGGCGGCACGTCCCCGGGACCTCGCCCGACGCGCTGGTGCGCGCGATGAATCGCGCGGGCATCGACGTCGCCTGGGCGAGCTACCTGCCCGCGGTGTTCTGGCGGCGGCCGATGGAGGGGAACGCGTGGCTGTATGCGGCGGTGGAGCGCGAGCCGCGGTTGCGGCCGGTGCCGGCCGTGCATCCGGGGCTGCCGGGCTGGGAGGCGAGTCTCGCAGAGGCGGCGGATCACGGCGCCCCGGCGGTGCGCTGCGATCCGACCTACTACGGGCTCGACCCCGCCGGCCCCGAGATGCGGGTGCTCGCCGCCGCGTGCGGAGCGGCGGGGGTGCCGCTCCTCATGGCGGTGCGGCTCGAGGACGCGCGCCAGCGCCACCCCGCCGATCGCGCGCCCGAGCTGCCGGCGGCGGCGATCCGGACGCTCGTGCGCAGCGACGGCGACCTGCGGCTGATCGTCACCCACGGCGACCGGGCGCTGATCGAGGAGGTGCACTTCGGCGCGACGCCCGACGAAGCGGCGCGCATGTGGTGGGACATCAGCTGGCTGTGGGGGCCGCCCGAGGATCATCTCGCGACGCTGGTGGAGACGGTGGGCGCGGCGCGCTTGGTGTTCGGGACCGGGCAGCCGCTGCGGCTCCCCGAGGCCGCCGTCGCGAAGCTCGATCTGCTCGACCTCGCGCCCGAGCAGCGGGCGGCGATCGAGGCGGACAACGTGCGCCGGGGGCTCGCCTGAAGCGCCGGGCGTTCGTGACGGCGGCGGCGGCCGTCGGGGCATTTCCCCTGAGGAAGGTGCGTGCGATGGGGGCACAACGGCATGTGGTGGTGGTCGGCGCCGGCGCCTTCGGCGGCTGGACGGCGCTCTACTTGCGGCGCCGCGGCGCCCGCGTGACCCTCGTGGACGCCTGGGGGCCGGGCAACGCGCGCGCGAGCTCGGGCGGCGACACGCGCGTGCTGCGCGCGACCTACGGCCCCCGCGGCGTGTACACGCGCCTCGCGGTGCGGGCCCGCGCCCTGTGGCGGGAGCATGAACGGCGCTGGGGGCGCCGCCTCTACCACGAGATCGGGGTGCTGTGGCTCGTGGAAGACGACGACCGCTACGAACGGGCGGCGCTCCCGCTGCTGCGCGAGGCGGGCGTCGCCTTCGAGCAGCTCAGCGGCGCCGAGACGGCGCGGCGCTATCCCCAGATCAACTGCGAGCGGGTGCGCTGGGCGATTCTCGAGCGCGAGGCCGGCTACCTCGCGGCGCGGGCCGCGTGCGGCGCGGTGCTCGCGGGGTTCGTGGCCGAGGGGGGCGAGTATCGCGCGCTCGCGGCGCAGCCGGGGCGCGTGGCGGGCGGGCGGCTCGCGGGGGTGCGGCTCTCGGACGGCACGACGCTCACGGCCGACGCCTACGTGTTCGCCTGCGGGCCGTGGCTCGGCCGGCTCTTCCCCGACGTGCTGGGCGAGCGCATCCGGGTGACGCGCCAGGAGGTGTTCTTCTTCGGGACGCCGCCCGGTGACCCGCGCTTCACCGAGGAGGCGCTCCCCGTCTGGGCCGACCACGGGGCGCGCTTCATGTACGGCATCCCCGGCAACGAGTGGCGGGGCTTCAAGGTCGCCGACGACACCCGGGGGCCGCCGTTCGATCCCACGAGCGGCGAGCGGCTGCCCACGCCCGCCGCCCTCCGCGCGGTGCGCGACTACCTCGCGGTGCGCTTTCCCGCGCTCGCGGACGCCCCGCTCCTCGAGGCCCGGGTCTGCCAGTACGAGAACTCGCCCGACGAGGATTTCATCGTGGATCGCCATCCCGACGCGGCCGACCTCTGGCTCGTGGGGGGCGGCTCGGGGCACGGATTCAAGCACGGGCCGGCGCTGGGCGAGCTCGTGGCCGACCTGGTGCTGGCGGGGGAGGCGGCGCCCGCCGAGTTCCGGCTGGCGCGCTTCGGCGCCTAGGGCCCGCCGCGCTTCCGTTCGCCGCGTCGCGCTTTACAATACCACGGCATGATCCCCGTCGCGCAGCAGCCCCCCGGGTACTGGGCGCGCACGCTCTACCAGAGCCCGCGCAAGCGGCCCAAGGGCGATGCGCCGCTCAAGGATCTGCCGCCGCGTGCGGCCCAACGGTTCGCGCGCGCGCGCGCCGGGATCCGCGCCCTCAAGCACGTCACCGAACAGGTCGTGTTCATGGGGACGGCGTGGAAGTGGGTGTGGATGTACGAGGTGGGCGGTCGCAAGCTCGGGTACCTGCATCCCATGGAGACCGGCGTCTCGGGCACCTTCGTGCTGACCGAGAGCGAGGAGCGCGAGCTCGCGGCTACCGACGGCCTGCCGCCCGCGGTGCGCGCGGCGATGCAGGGCGGGCCGGTGTCGGGCGGCGTACGCTGGTGCTGGATGGAGTTTCCCAATCTCGACGCGGTGGACGCGTTCGTCCAGATCATCCGTTTGAAACACGAGCTCCTGGCGCGCCCCGAGTAGCCGCGGCGGGCCTTGTGCGCCGTTCCGACCCGGCGCTACATTCCGGCGCCCGCAAGCCGTTCTACACCACAACCGATACATTCGCCATCGAGTGCTACTGATGACGAAGAGGGGCGGTGGGGTCGGGGTCGGCGTCGCGCTCGCGCTCGCCATCGGCGTCCCGGCCCGAGCCCAGACCAGCCAACCTGCGCCGGCCGTTCCAGCGCCCGTCATCAGCGACACGGGGCGGCTGCGGGGCCCCCGGCAACCGATCTTCTTTCGTCACGACGTGCACGCCGGCCAGGCCCAGATCCCCTGTCTCTACTGCCACAGCACCGTGGCGATCGCGAGCGAGCCGGGGATCCCGGCCTGGCAGACGTGCTTCGGGTGCCACCAGATGATCGGCGGGTCCACGCCCGCCCACCAGGCCGAGATCAAGAAGGTCCGCGACGCCTGGATCAAGCGCCAGCCGCCGGAGTGGATCCGCGTGCACACCCTCCCGGGGTTCGTGCACTTCCCGCACATGCGCCACATCAAGGCGCTGGGCGCCGAGAGCTGTATCAACTGCCACGGGGACGTGCGCGCCATGCCGCAGGTGTATCAGGTGGCCACCCTCAAGATGGGGTGGTGCGTCAACTGCCACGTGCAGCGCAACGTCTCCCGCGACTGCACGCTGTGTCACTACTGAGGCGCGGGACCATGGATCGCCGACGGTTCCTCACGGTGCTCGGGGCGGCGGGCGGCGGCGCCGCGGCGCTGGCCGCGTGCGACATCGGGCCCGAGCCGACCCAGAAGCTCGTTCCCTACGTGGTCCCGCCCGAGAACCAGGTGCCGGGGATCGCCACCTACTACGCCACCACCTGCCGCGAGTGCGCGGCGGGCTGCGGGCTGCACGCCAAGGTGCGCGAGGGCCGCGTCATCAAGCTCGAGGGCAACCCCGAATCGCCGGTGAACCGGGGCCGGCTGTGCGCGCGGGGCCAGGCGGCGCTCCAGGGCCTCTACAACCCCGACCGGATCACGGCCCCGCTGGCCCGCGGGCCCGGCGGCGCCTGGCAGACGCTCACCTGGGACGACGCGCTCGCGCGGCTGCGCGCGAAGCTCGGCGAGGCGCGGGGCAAGGGGATCGCGGTCGTCACCGGGCTCGAGACGGGATCGTTCGGCGAGCTGGTGGGCGAGTGGAGCCGCCGCATGGGCGCGCGGCATGTCGTGTACGAACCGTTCGGGTTCGAGGCGCTGCGCGAGGGGAACCGCTTGACGTTCGGGACGCGGGCCGTGCCGTGGTACGACTTCGCGGCGGCGCGCCACATCGTCTCGTTCGGGGCCGATTTCCTGGAGACATGGCTCTCCCCGGTCGGCTTCCAGCACGCCTTCGCCCGCGCCCGCGCCGTGCCCGCGGGGACCGGCGCGGCCATGGCGCGGTTCGTGTTCGTGGGCCCGCGGCTCTCGCTCACCGGGATGAACGCGGACGAGTGGGTGGCGGCGGCGCCCGGGACGGAGGGGTTGCTCGCGCTCGCGATGGCCCACGTGATCCTGCGCGAGCGCCGCGCTGCGGCGCCCCCCGACGCCGCCCGGCTCGCCGACCTGCTCGCGCGCCACGCCCCGGACCGGGTGGCCCAGGCGGTGGGTGTAGCGGCGCCCGCCATCGAGCGCCTGGCCCGCGAGTTCGCCGCCGCGGGCGCGGCGCTCGCGGTGGCGGGCGGGATGGCCGCCCACTACCCCAACGGGGCCGACATCGTGGCCGCGGTGAACGTGCTCAATTACGTGGCGGGCCAGGTGGGCCGCACCGTGATCTTCGGCCCGAACCACGGCGTCGGCGACGCGGGCACGTTCGGCGACATGGCCGCGCTCACGGCCGACCTGGCGGCCGGCCGGGTGGCGCTGCTGCTCGTCCACGGCGCGAATCCCGCCTACGCGCTCGGCGGCGGCTTCGTGCAGGCGCTCGGCCGGGTGGGCTTCACGGTGAGCATCGCGACGGTCCTCGACGAGACCGCCGCGGCGGCCGATCTCGTGCTCCCCGACCTGCATCCCCTCGAGCAGTGGAACGACGCCCGCCCCCGGGCGGGCGTGTACGCGCTCCAGCAGCCGGTGATGCAGCCGGTGGCGCCCGGGGCGCGGCACGCGGGGGACGTGCTGCTCCAGCTCGCCGGACGGGAAGGCACGTTCAAGGACTATCTCCAGGCGCGCTGGCGCGCGCTGCACGCCCGCTACGGCCGGGGTCGCAGCTTCGAGGACTTCTGGACCGAGGCGTTGCAGCACGGCGGCCTCTACACCGACGTGCCGGCCGAGCGCGTGCGCCTTGGCCCCGACGCGACGCGCATCGCTCCGGCCCCGCCCGCCTTCGCCGGGCCGGCGGACCGCCCGGTGCTCGTCGCCGTGCCGTCGCCGGTGCTGCACGACGGCCGGGGCGCGAACAAGCCGTGGCTCCAGGAGCTTCCCGACCCCGTCTCGAAGATCGCCTGGCACGCCTGGATCGAGGTGCATCCCGACACGGCGGCCCGCTGGGCCGTGGTGGACGGCGACGTGGTGCTCGTCGAGTCGCCGTTCGGCGCGGTGCGGGCGCCGGTGTGGACCAACCCGGCCATTCGCCGCGACGTGCTGGCAGTGCCCACCGGCCAGGGGCACACCGCCTACGGCCGCTACGCGCGCGAACGCTCGTTCAACGCGTTCGACCTGCTGCCGGCGGCGGCGAACGGGTACGGCGGGCGCACGTTCGCCGTCCGCGTCACGGTGCGCACGACCGGCGAGCACCGCGTCCTCGCCACGCTCGCCGGCGACCCGCGGGAGCTGGGCGAGGGGATCGTGCGGGAGCTGCCGCTGTCGCGGGCCCGCGCGCTTGCGCCCGGCGCCCACCCGTTCCGCGAGGCGCTCGCGCCCCCCGAGACGGAGCCGGCGCTGCGGGGGTGGGCGGAGGCGCAGCGCCGCGCGGCGAGTCTCGGCGACTACGCCGCCGCCCAGCCGCGCTGGGGGATGGCGATCGACCTCGCCGCGTGCACCGGGTGCTCGGCGTGCGTGACCGCGTGCTACGCCGAAAACAACATCGCCACCGTCGGCGAAGAGCTGGTGCTCCGACGCCGGCAGATGAGCTGGATCCGCATCGAGCGCTACTGGCGGCCCGCCGAGCAGGGCGACGGCGTGCGCGCCGTCGTCACCCCGATGCTGTGCCAGCAGTGCACCCTGGCGCCGTGCGAGCCGGTGTGCCCGGTGTTCGCCGCCTACCACACCCCCGACGGCCTGAACGGGCAGGTGTACAACCGCTGCGTGGGCACGCGCTACTGCGCCAACAACTGTCCCTACAAAGTCCGCTACTTCAACTGGCACAACTACGCCGAAGTCGGGGGCGAATGGGAGGCGTGGCCCGAGCCGCTGTCGCTGCTCTTGAACCCCGACGTCACGGTGCGCGAGAAGGGCGTGATGGAGAAGTGCACCTTCTGCGTGCAGCGGATCCGGGCGGCCCAGAACCGCGCCCGGCTCGAAGACCGTCCCGTGGCGGACGGCGAGATCACGCCGGCCTGCGCGCAGGCGTGCCCGTCGGAGGCGATCGTGTTCGGCGATCTCCGCGACCCGGCCTCGCGCGTCGCCCGGCTGGCCCAGGACCCCCGCGGTTACCACGTGCTCGAGGAGCTCAATACGCAGCCTGCGATCACCTATCTCGCCCGCGTCGTGCACGACGGGGAGGCGTGAGCGACGATGGCCCAGCCCCCCGTCACCGGTACCGCCCCCGCCCCCGCCCCCGCCCCCCGGGTGACGTACGACTACGTCACCCGGGCCATCGCGCGCACCCTCGGCCAGCCGAGCCGGGGCTACTACCTGCTGCTCGGCTCCGCGGTCACGCTGCTCGCGATCGGGATCGCGTGCCTCTTGTTGCTGCTGCGCTACGGCTTGGGGCTCGCCGGCTACTCGATGCCCACCTATTGGGCGGTGTACATCACCTGCTTCGTGTTCTGGGTGGGCATCGCGCACTCCGGCACGCTGATCTCGGCGATCCTGTTCCTGTTCCGCTCGGGATGGCGCACCGCAGTGTACCGCGTGGCCGAGGCGATGACGGTGTTCGCGGTGATGACGGCGGGCCTGTTCCCGCTCATCCACATCGGCCGGCAGTGGTACTTCTACTGGCTGGTGCCCTATCCGAACGAGCGGGGGTTGTGGCCCAACTTCAAGTCGCCGCTCATCTGGGACGAGTTCGCGATCGGCACCTACTTCACGGTCTCCACCGTGTTTCTCATCATGGGGCTGATCCCCGACATCGCGGCGGCGCGCGACGTGGCGACGGGGTGGCGCAAGAAGCTCTACACGATCACCGCCCTGGGCTGGCGGGGCACCAACGAGCAGTGGCGCCATTACCGCCCGGCCTATCTCTATCTCGCGGCGCTCGCGACGCCGCTCGTCCTGTCGGTGCACAGCGTGGTGTCGTGGGACTTCGCGATGGCGCAGGTGCCGGCCTGGCACGAGACGCTGTTCGCCCCGTACTTCGTGGCGGGGGCGATCTACTCGGGCTGCGCCATGGTGATCACGCTCCTCGTCCCGTTGCGCAAGCTGTTCCGCCTCGAGGCGATCGTCACGGAGCATCACTTCGAGAACCTGGCGAAGCTCGTGCTCCTCACCGGCATGATCATGTGCTACGCGTACGCGGTGGAGTACTTCATCGCGTGGTACGGCGGGCCGCGGCCCGAGCGCGACGCGTTCTGGTACCGGGCCTTCGGGCCGTACTGGTGGGCGGGCTGGACCATGAATGTCTGCAACGCGTTCCTCCCCTGGCTGCTGTGGTCGAAGAAGGTCCGCACGAACATCACGGCGCTGTTCGTGATCTCGATCTTCGTCAACCTCGGGATGTGGATGGAGCGGTTCGTGATCATCGCCCTGCACCTCGCCGGGGAGCCGTTCGAGCCCTACGTGAAGCACGGCTACAACCCCACCTGGGCCGACTGGGGCATCATGGCGGGGAGCTTCGGGTGGTTCTTCATGTGGTTCCTGCTGTTCGTGAAGAACTTCCCGGCGGTCTCGATCGCCGAGGTCAAAGAAGAGCTGCCGCCGCCCGCGCGCGCGGCGGGAGGCGGGCGGTGAGGCTCCCGGGGCCGCTCGCCGCCATCTTCCGCCGGCCAGCGACGCCGGGCGTGCTGGCGGTGTTCGGGCATCTGGACGCGACGCTCGCGGCGGTGGCAGAGCTGCGGCGCGCCGGCCACACGGAGTTCACGGTGTATTCGCCGCTCGCCCGGCACGAGCTCGAGCGCGCGCTCGACCAGCCCACGAGCCCGGTGCGGATGTGGACGCTCGTGGGCGGCGTGGCCGGCTGCGCGATCGGCGCCTGGCTCACCCTGTACATGTCGTACGACTGGCCGGTGCAGGTGGGCGGCAAGCCGATCGGCTCCATTCCGCCGTACGTGGTGATCATGTTCGAGATGACGGTGCTGTTCGGCGCGCTGACGACGCTGCTTGGCGTGCTCCTCAACGTGCTGCTCGCGGCGCGCCATCAGGGGACGATCGCCTACGACCCGCGGTTCACGAACGACAAGTTCGGCGTCTTCGTGCCGGCGGACGCCGCCCGCGCGGCGGCGGTGGAGAGCCTGCTCAAGCGCTGCGCGGCCGAGGAGGTGCGCCGTGCGTAGGGCCGCCGCGGCGCTCCTCGGCGCGGGCCTCGCCCTGGCGGCGGCGTGCAACCCCGACGACGTGGTGCACCGCGTCGGCTGGTTCGCCACGATGCGCGTGCAGCGCAGCGTGCGACCCTACGCCCGCCCTCTCCCGCCCGTGCCCGGGACGGTGCCGGTGACGGGCGGGGAGGCGCCGGTGACGCTGCAGACCGCCGACCGCCTCGCCAACCCGCGCACGCGGACGTCGGAATCGTTGAACCGGGGACGGTTTCTGTATGAGACCTACTGTCTCGTCTGCCACGGCGCCGCCGGGCGGGGCGACGGGCCGATCTCGTCGGCGGCGGGCGGGCCGTTCTTCGGCGTGCGCTCGCTCGTGAACGACACCATCGCGCGCCGCAGCGACGGGTATCTGTACGCGGTGCTCGTGAACGCGCCGGCGATGGGGCGCGGCCTGATGCCGATCTACGGCGACAAGGTGCGCGGCGCCGACCGCTGGGACGTGGTGAACTACGTGCGCATGTTACAGGCCCAGGCCCGCGCCGGGGCGGCGGGTCGGGCCGGGGGCGCGGGCCGATGAGCGCGGGGACCGCTTCGCGGGCCGAGCTGGCGCAGACGGCGCGCCGCTTTCCGGTGCGGGCCGTCGCGACCTGGGGCGCGGGGCTCGCGGTGCTCGGCGCCGCCCTCTTCCTGTGGGCGCTCGCCACCGGGCGGACGGCCCGCGCCTGGCAGGCGTATCACACGAACTTCGTGTTCTGGACGGGACTCGCCCAGGGGCTCGTCGTGCTCGCCGCCACCCAAAAGCTCGCCAAGGGGCACTGGGCGGGCGTGATGATCCGCTATGCCGAGGCGGCGGCGGCGTTCTTGGTCGCCGCCCTGGTGCTGTTCGCGGGCGAGGTCGCCGGCCGCCGCTACCTCTTCGGCTGGCTCCACGCGCCGCAGCGCAGCGGCGTGGGCGACTGGTTCACCGCGCCGTTCTTCTTCGTCCGCACCTGGGCGATCCTCGCCCTCCTCGCCTGGCTGTCGTGGCGGTTCGTGCGCCGCGACACGGCCCCCGATGTGACGGAGCTCCGGTCGGGCCGGCCGGCGGCGCCTGATGCGGCGGCGGAGGGCCGGATCGCGCGCGACGCCGCGATCCTCGTGCTCGCCTTCGCCTTCGGCTATTCGCTGCTGGGCTTCGACCTGATCATGTCGCTCACCCACCGCTGGGTGAGCAACCTGTTCGGCGCGTTCTACTTCATGGGGAGCTTCCTCGCGGCGCTCGCGGGGCTGGCGGTGCTGACGGTCGCCCTGCGGCGGCCGATGGGGCTCGACGCCCTGCTGTCGGCGAAGCAGCTCCACGACCTCGGCAAGCTCTTGTTCGGGTTCACGGTGTTCTGGGGCTATCTCATGTGGGCCCAGTTCCTCGTGATCTGGTACGGCAACCTCCCCGAAGAGACGTACTTCATCTTCTACCGCCTGTGGGGCCCGTGGCGGCCGGTGGGCACGGCGGTGTTCCTCCTGGTCTTTGTGCTCCCGTTCGTCGGCCTGCTGGGCGTGCGGCCGAAGCAATCTCCGCCCATCCTGGCGGGGTTTGCGGTCGTGAGCCTCGCGGGCATCTGGCTCGAGCGCTACCTGGAGGTGGTGCCCGCGATCAACGGCGGCGCGGGCCCCGCGCTCGGGCTCCCCGAACTCGGCGCCACGGTGCTCTTCGCCGGGGTGTTCCTCCTGTCGCTCGGCTGGTTCGCCGCCCGCTACCCGATGCTCTCGCCCCGGCTCGCGGCCGACACTTTGGAGCGGGAAGCGCACTAAGAGTTCACCGTTTTCTGACGTTGCGTCGCGGGGCCCCAGGCATCTGCCGGGGCCCTTTCGGCGTTTGTAAGGGTAGCAAGGGCATGCAGTAGAGACGGCGCGGGTCGAGGTTCTCGAAGGAGGGGAGCATGAGGTCGCGGGTCTTGGGTGTTGCGGCGGGACTGCTGGCGATGGCGGCGTGCGGCGGGTCCTCCTACGGCACGGGCGCGGGCCCGGGCGGGAGCATGCCGGGCGGCGGGGGGCGCAGCATGACGATCACCGTGGGCAACAATTTCTTCAGTCCGACCCCGGACACGGTGCCGCCGGGGTCAGTCACCTTCACGTGGGCCACCCCGTCGAACGGGCACAACGTCACGTGGGATTCGGGGCCGGGCACGCTGCCCCAGAACTCGCCCACCATGAGCTCGGGCACCTGGCCCGCAACCCTCCAAGCGGGTGTGTACGAATATCACTGCACCATTCACGGCGCGCCGGGATCGGGCATGCACGGGACCATCGTCGTGCAGTGACGCGGGCCGGCGGGCGGGGGACGCGCGCCCCGTTTACCTTTCCCGCCCATGAGCGAGTCCCCCGATACGCTGGAGGCGTTCCGCCACGTTCGCGAGAAGCTGAACGCGGCGATTCTCGCGGCCGGCAACGCCACGATCAATCGCTTTTTCGCCCTCGATGCCCGCGTGTACGAGGACGGCGCGCTGCCGGCCAAGACCAAGGAGCTGCTCGGCCTCGTGGCGTCGCTCGTGCTGCGCTGCGACGACTGCGTCACCTACCACGTGATCCGCTGCCGCGAAGAAGGCGTGAGCGACGCGGAGTTCTTCGACGCGTTCGCCGTGGCGCTGGTGGTAGGCGGCTCGATCGTGATTCCGCATCTGCGGCGGGCCGTGGCGCGGGTGCAGGAGCTGCCGGCGCGATAGCCGCCGCGTCACTGCACCCGGGCGAGGAGGCGGGCGAGGGAGTCGGCGGGGAGAGCGGCCTCGATGGCCACGTGCAGGCCCGCCACCTCGCGGCCGGCGGCGGAGTCGTGCCCGGCCGCGAGGCGGCGCTCGTAGAGCCGCAGCACGGTGCCCGAGTCGAGGGTCTGTTCCACCACCACGAGCGTATCGGCGCCGCGCGGGCGGGCGAGGCGGCGGATCGGCAGGCCGGGGACCGCGAGTGGCGGCCGGCCGAGGAGGCGGCCGGCTTCTTCGAAGCCGATTTCCCGCCACGGGTCCGGCGCGGCGTCGGGAGCGGCGCGTTGCGAGTCGGCGCGTGAGGGGGGCGGGGACGGGGGTGGGACGACCGGCGCGGCGGCGGCCGATTCGTGCGGCAGCGCGGCGACCTTGGCGGGTGCCGCACGCAGCGGGGCCGCCATCGGGAGCGGGGGCGGGGACGGCGGCGGGGGCGGGGGCTTGGGGGCCGGCGTGGCCGCGGTAGCGGCGGGGCCGGCGCGCGGCGCGCGCTGCGCCCGCGTCCGCACGTACGCGCCCACGGCGACCGCAATGACCAGCGCCGCACCGCATGCGAGCGCGAGCGCTGCGGTGCGGCGACGGGGCGATACCCGGCTCGCGAGGACGTGCCCTTCGCCGCGCGCGGGCGCGCGCGCCCGGTCGAGCGCGAGCCGGCACGCGGCGCAGGCCGCCACGTGGTGCTCGAGTCGCACCGCCTCGCCCGCGGACAGGCGGCCGTCGAGGTATGCGCGGAGCAGGGCGGTGTCGGGGTGGACCATGACACCCGTAGCATAACGCGCGCTCCCCGGCGGGGGCGAGGCTTGCGGGGAGCGCAGGCCGCGCCGCATTTTGCAGCGCGCCTGTTGCGCCGGCCCGAGTGCGCCCGCGGGCCGCGCCCGACCGACGGGGACTCGTGCCGCGCTACACCTACCGCCGTCTCAGCAAGCTGCCCTCCACCGCGGAGGAGCTGCGCCGCCAGACGGTGCTCAACCTCCCGGGTATGCTCGCCGGACTGAGCTTCGAACGCGCCGTCATGGCGCCGGGCGCCGTCGTGCCAATCTCGGTGGAGGAGCGCGCCGGGATTCTCATCTTCACGCTGGCGGGTCGCGGCGTGATGCTGCTCGACGGCGATCGCATCGAGGTCGGGGCCAACGATCTCGTGCACATTCCTCCGGGCGTACCTTACGGCATGCGGACGCTGGGCGGGGTGGACTGGGTGTACGTGATCCTGCAAGCGCCCGTCGACTAGCCTAGCGGACGGCGCACAGGTTGGGCCCGAACTCGAGCGCTTCGGCGTCGGCCTCGGCGACCTCGAGCAAGCCCAGGTTGGCGAGCTTGATGGTGCGGTAGCTCTCCGGCGGGGGCGGCGTATTGGCGGCGACCCAGGCGCGGAACGCGGCCTCGTCGGGGAGCGCGAGCGCCGGATTGGTCGCGCAAATCACGTCGAACCGCGCCGCCACCGCGCGATCGGCCCGGCGCTCGCCCTCCGCGGCGTAGTGCGCGGGCAGCACGAGCAGGTCCCCCGCCCAGGCGCGGCGCACACGGGCGAGGCTTTGCCAGAGCAGCGCCGCCCAGGCGTCCCGCTGGCCGCCGAGGTCGGGCCGTCCCACCGACTGCACGAACAGAAAGTCGCCCGTGAACCCGAGCGCGTCGTCGGCGAGGAGGGCGATGCTGCCGAGCGTGTGGCCGGGCACGTGCACGGCGCGCACGACGGCCCGGCCGAACGCGATCGTGTCGCCCTCGGTGAGCGGCTGGAAGGCGAGGCGCGCCTCGCGGCCGTCGTAGGGCGAGCGCGCGTCGGCGGGGTGGAGGAAGTACGGCACGCCCCAGCGGGCGGCGGCGGCGCGCGCGCCGCTCAGGTAGTCGGCGTGCGCGTGGGTGTCGAGCACGGCGGCGGGCGCGGCGCCGAGGTCGTCGAGGACGCGCTCGTAGGGCGCGAGGTGGCGGCCGGGGTCGATCACCACGGCGTCGCCCTCGCTTGCCAGCACGTAGGAGAGCGCCCCCTTGCCGACGCGGTCGAGCTGCACCACGGCGTCGAGCGAGGGCGTCGGGGCGAGGGCGCGGGGGAGGTACACCGTTTCCCACGCGGCCATCCCGCCCGCCACCGAGTACGCGTCGTAGCCGCGCTCGCGGAGGACCTGGGTCGCCGGCCGGCTCGAGTGGCCGTGCCCGCAGATCACCGCCACGGGCACGCCCGGGTCGAGCGGGAGGGGGTCCGGCGCGCGTCCCTCGATGAGGGCCGAGGCGGGGAGGGTGCGAAACTCGAGCGCGGCGCCGAAGCCGATGCGATGCCGGGCCACGCGCTCGGGCGCGCGCACGTCGAGGACTTGGAGCCGCTCGCCGCGCTCGAGGCGGCGCGCCAGTTCGGCGGGGGCGATCTCGGGGATCGTGGGCTCCGGCATGGCGCGGAGTGTCGCGACCAGCGGGCCAAAATGCAACCGGGGCAGCCGGCGGCGAGGTCTCCCGTTTTGCCGGAGGCCCGGTATATTGTGAACGCGTTCACAAGCGCTCACCAGCCATCGCATCGGAGGACAGCAATGCGGTTGATTCTGCTCAGTACGCTCGTCGCGGCGAGCACACTCGCCTGCGGGGGCGAGAGCAAGCCCCAGGCATCCCAGGCGGCGGCCGCGACGCCCGCGCCGGCCGCGCCGAGTGCGTCCGCTTCGGCGGCGCAGCCCGCCGCCCCGGCGGCGGAGCAGGGCGGCCCCGTGGTCGAGGTAAAGATGACCGGGAACGGCACCACCCAAGCCGCCTTTGAGCCCGACAAGCTGACGATCAAGCCCGGCACGACGGTGCGCTTCGTCAACGTGTCCGGCGGGCCCCACAACATCGCGTTCTACGGTGACTCGATCCCCAAGGGCGCCGCGGACGCGCTCAAGAAGGGCATGCCCAACCCGATGGGCGACCTCGTCGGGCCGTTCCTCACGCAGCCGAACGAGAAGTACGACGTGTCGTTTGCCGGGGCGCCCGCGGGCGTGTACAAGGGCTACTGCATGCCGCACGTGGCGCTGGGCATGAAGATCACCATCACCGTCAAGTAAGCGCCGCCCGCGCGGTTCTCGGCACCGGCCCCGGGGCGCGCCCCGGGGCCGTTTGACTTTCGGGGTGCGGCCCTAGATTGTTCGATGGCCCCTTATGTCGCTCTGGCTGGAGCGGGTGCGGGCCGCCCTGGCGCCGAAGGGCTACGACGTCGAGCGCGAGGTGGCGAGCGGCGGCATGGGCTCGGTCTGCCTTGCCCGGCACCGCGTGCTCGGCCACCAGGTCGCCATCAAGATCATCCGGCCCGAGCTCCACACGGCTCAAGCCGCCGAACGGTTCCGCCGCGAGGCGGCGATCCTCGCCCGCATCCGCCACCCCAACGTGGTCCCCGTCCATGACGCCGACGAGGCCGACGGGTTGCCGTACTACGTCATGGATTTTCTCGAAGGGCAGACGCTTGCGACCCGGTTGCGCGACGGGCCGCTCTCCCCCACCGAGGCGCTCAAACTGGGCCGCGACCTGTTGGATGCGCTCGCCGCCGCCCATCGCCACGGGGTGGTGCATCGCGACGTGAAGCCGGCCAACGTGTTCGTCGTGGACGGGCGGGCGGTGCTCGTGGACTTCGGCGTCGCCAAGCCCCTCGGCGCGGCGAGCGGTGCGGACGCGACCGCGCCGGGCGCCGTCGTCGGCACGTTCCGCTACATGGCTCCCGAGCAGCTCTGCGGCGGCGACATCACGCCGCGCACGGACGTGTACGCGGCGGCGCTGGTGATCTACGAGGCGTACACGGGGCGGCTCTGGGATCTCGCGGCGGTGCCCAGGCGGGCCGACTGGCGCGGCGTGCCCCGCCGCGTCGCCCGGGTGCTGGCGTGCGCCCTGGCGCTGGCGCCCGAAGAGCGCTGGAGCGACGCCACGACGTTCCGGCGGGCCCTGTGGCACACGCGCGTGGCGCCGTACCGCTGGCGCACGGGGTGGCTCACTGCCGGCGGGCTCGTGGCCGGGGCGCTGGCGAGCGCGTGGCTCGCGGGCCGGTGGGCGGCGGGCCGGCCGCCGTTCGGCCCGGCGGGATTCGAGCTGCACGTGGTGCCCTTCGAGCCGTTGGGCGCGGCCGACCGAACGCTGGCGGGGGCGGTCGCGGACGGCGTGGCGCGGGGGCTCGCCGGGCACGTGGATTTCTCGGTCGCGGGGCCGGCGCCGCTCCCGTGGTTCGTGAGGCGCAGTACCGCGGTCCTCGGTGGCAGCGTGGTGCGCAGCGGCGATTCGTTGCGGGTCGCCCTCGAGCTGCGCGCGCCGGGGTGGGGCAGGACGGGGCGCGTCCTCGAGGCCCGCGGCACGGTGGAGCGGCTCGACCGCGTGGTGGACACCCTGGTGTACGGCGTGGTGCGCGAGGTGTGGAACCGCGAGAACCCGCTCGATCCCTCGCTGCCGCTGGCGGCGTTGCCGCGCTCTTCGGACGCCCTCGTCGCCTGGCTCGGGGCCGAGCGGCTGCTGGCGGCGGGCCGGTGGCGCGACGCGGACTCGGCGTACGGCGCCGTGGAGGCGCTGGACAGCGCGTGCTGGCTGTGCGCGTGGCGGCACGCCCAAGTGGGGCAGTGGCTCGGGCGCACCGCCGACGCCGGGGAGGCCGGGCGCTACCTGCGGCACGCCGAGGCGTTCCCGCCCAAGTATCAGGCCCTCATGCGGGCCCAGGCGCTGGGGCTCGCAGCGCGGCTCGAGGCGCTCGCTGCCGCCGCCCGCACCTGGCGCGACTTTTTCCTCGGCTGGTTCATGCTGGGCGATGAGACCTTCCACCGGGGCCCGCTCGTCGGGCGGCCGCGGGGTGGCGCGGTGGAAATGTTTCAGCAGGTGGTGACGCTGCGGCCCGATTTCGCACCGGGGTGGGAGCATCTCGCCTGGGCGCTCGCGGCGGAAGGCGACTCGGGCGGAGCGGCGGCAGCGCTGCAGCGCGTGCGCGCGTCGCCCGAGGTCACGGACGCGTTCGGCCGCGGGGTGCGGGCGCTGCTCGAGGTGGGTTTCGCGTGGCGATTTCTTCCCGTCGCCGAAGCGCGGGCGACGACCCGGGCGGCGCTCGCCGACCCCGGCATCGCAAGCGTCCCCGATGTCGCCGCCGGTCCTCGCTACCTGCTCACCTTCGACGCGCCGCGCGGCGCGGTCGAGATGGGGCGGGAGTTCGGGGCGCGCCGCGACCGTCCCGAGCTGGTGCGGTCGGGTCTGGTCGCGGCGACGTTCGGCTACGTGGCGCTGGGCCGGCCCGATTCGGCGCTTGCCGCGGCGGCGGCGCTGGCGGATCGCGTCGGCGACCCCGACGCCGCGCTGCTTGCGCCCGAGCTCGCTGCGGTGCTGCGGCTTGCGGATCGGGACACCACCGGGCCGCCCGGCGATTCCGCAGTGCGCGCCGGGCTGGCCCTGGCGGCGCGTGCGCGCTTCGCCTCGGCGGCGGCGCGCCGCGGCGCGGCGTGGTTGCTGCTCCTGCTCGGGCCCGGGCCCGGCGAGGGGGATGACCCCCCGCGCGCGCTGCTGGCCGCCGAGCCGCCGCCGCGCGCCCTGAGCCGGATGGTGGTCGCCGCGGGCGAGGCCTGGCGCGGCGACCCCGCGCGCGCCCTGGCGACGACCGACTCGCTCACCGCGCTCTCGGCCGCGGACCTGGCCGCGGCCGGCGTGACCGACCCGTTCTTCCGCACGGTGCTGCATCTGTCGCGGGCGCGGTGGCTTGCCGCCCTGGGGCGGCGCGACGACGCGGCGCGCGAGCTCCTGTGGTACCAGGCGAACGACTACGTGAACCTGCCCACCGGCGCGCCCCAGGCGGGCGACGCGGACGCGGCGTTCGGGACCCTGGCGCGGTGGCGGCTCGCAGCGCTGCGCGACGCCGCGGGCGAGCGCGGCGAGACCGTGTGCCGGGCCTACCGCGACGTGGCCCGGCTGTGGGCGGCGGGCGAGACCCCGTACGGCGCGCGCGCCGACAGCGCGGCCCGTCGCGCCGCCGCCCTGGCGTGCCCGCGGATATGATCGACTGTCGCACGCTGGGCCCGGTCGAGGTGAGCGTGGACGGGGCGGGGGCGCCCGCCCCCCTGTTGTGGCGGAAGAACCTGGCGCTGCTCATCTACCTCGCCCGCTCCCCGAAGCGGACGCGCAGCCGCGAGCACCTCGTCGGGCTCTTGTGGGGCGACAAGCCGGAGGCGGCCGCGCGGCATTCGCTGAACGAGGCGGTGCGGGTGCTCCGCCTCTGCGCGGGGGAGGAGGGCGTGGCGTCCGATGCGCGGCAGGTGCGGCTCGCGCCGGGGGCGGTGGAGCTCGACACCGACCGGTTCGAGGCGCTGGTGGCGAGCGGCGACGTCGGCGCCGCGGCGGCTCTGGTGGCGGGCGACTTTCTCGAGGGCTTCGGCGTGCCGGGAGCTTCGGCGTTCGACGACTGGCTCGCGGCGGAGCGCTTGCAGTGGCGGCGCCGCTCGCTGGACGCGCTGGTCCGCCACAGCGAGGCGCTGATCGCCGCGGGCCGCGTCGCCGAGGCGAGCGACGCGGCCCAGCGCGCGCTGGCGCTCGACGCGACGTGCAGCGCGGCGATGCGCGCCCTGCTGCGCGCCCGGGCGCTCGCCGGCGATCGGGCCGGAGCGCTCAAGCAGTACGACGCGTTTGTCGCGCGCCTCGCCGCCGACGTCGGCGCCGTGCCCGACGCCGAGACCCTCGCGCTCGCCGAGCGGGTGCGCCGCGAGCGGGTATGGCGGCTGCCGGAGCGCCTGCGGACGAGCGGCCCGTCGGGGCCCGCGTCGCGCCGGGCGCCGCTCGCGGGCCGGTGCGCCGAGCTCGCGCGCCTGGGCGACGTGTGGGCCGCGTGCCGGCGCGAGCGGCGCGCGGCGGTCGCGGTGATCGAGGGGGAGGGCGGGCATGGCAAGACCCGGCTTGCCGAGGAGCTCGTGGCGCGGGCGCGGCTCGACGGGGCGGCGGTCGCGGCGGTCCGGGCGGTGGAAGCCGACACCGCCGACCCGTGGAGCGGGGTGTTGGGCATCGCGCGGAGCGGCTTGCTCGAGGCGCGGGGGGCGGCGGGCGCCCCGTCGGCCGCGCTCGCCCGCTTGCGCGGGGAGCCGGGGGATGCGACGCCCGCGTGGGCGCTCGCCGCGGTGGCCGCCGCCGTCGCCGAGGAGCGGCCCGTCGCGATGGTGGCCGACGACGCGCACTGGCTCGACCGGCCGTCGCTGCTCGCGCTCGATGCGCTGGTGCGCGACCTGGCGGGCGCGCCGCTGCTGCTCGTCGTCACCGTGGCGCCGCACCCGCCCCGCGCCGAGCTCGACGCGCTGCGGGCCCGGGTGGGGCGGGAAGTGGCAGGGGTCGCCCTCCGGCTCGGACCGCTGGACGCCGACGCGCTGCGGGAGCTCGCGCGCTGGGCGCTTCCGGCCTACGACGCGGTGGCGCTCGACCGCGTGACCCGCCGGGTGGCTACGGATTCGGCGGGGATTCCGCTCCTCGCGGTCGAGTTGCTGCACGCCGTGGCGTCGGGGCTCGATCTGCGGCAGAGCCCCGGGGCCTGGCCCGAACCGCTGCGCACCCTCGACCAGACGCTGCCCGGCGCCCTCCCGGATGCCGTCGTGGCGGCGGTGCGCGTCGGCTTTCGGCGGCTCTCGGCCGACGCGCAGCGGGTGCTCGCGGCGGCGGCCGTGCTGGGCGGGCGCGTGCCCGCCGCCGCGCTCGAGCGGGCGGCGGAGGTGGGCGGCGACGCGCTGGCGGCGGCGCTCGACGAGCTCGAGTGGCAGCGCTGGCTCACCGCGGAAGCGCGGGGGTACGCCTTCGTGGCGCGCATCGTGCGTGACATCGTGGCGCGCGACATGGTGACCGCGGGCCAGCGGGAACGCATCCGGGCGGCGGCGCGCGCTTGACGGCCGACCGCGGCTCGGCTTGTCGCCGGGGCGGGGGCGCCGTTACAATTCGCCGCTGTGAACGCCCGCGCCCTCGCCCCGCTCGGTCTCGTCCTCGTGCTCGCGGCCGCCGACCACCCGGCGGTCGCGCCGCCCGGCGATGCCGCCGGCGCCCGCATCTCCCGGGACCATGGGACGCTGGTCCTCGACCTCGCGCCCGTGGACTTGCCGGCCCGCACGCCACACCACCTGCTGGCGCAGCCGCCCGTCGCCACCCTCGAGATCCCCGCGAGCGGCTACGTCTCCGGGTTCCGCGTGGTCGTGGTGGACAGCGCCGGCCGCGAGCTCCCCGCCGAGCTGCTCCATCACTTCAACCTCATCGATCCCGATCATCGCGAGTTGTTCCTCCCGATCTCGCGCCGCCTGCTCGCGGCGGGGCGCGAAACGGGCGCGGTGCGGCTGCCGTGGTTTCTGTTCGGGATGCCGCTCGCGCGGGGCGAGCGCGTGGTGGCGAGCGCGATGGTCGAGAACCTCACCGCCACCGCGTACCGGCAGGCGCGCGTGCGGTTGCTCATGGACTTCACGCCCGCCGGCCGCCCGTGGCCGCTGCTGCGCGCGTCCCCCTGGCAGCTCGATGTGGCGTTCCCGGTGGGCGACAAATCGTTCGATCTGCCGCCGGGCCGCTCCTCGCGCTCGTACGAGGCGATGCCGGCGATCCCCGGGACGGTGATCGGCGTGGGCGGGCATCTGCACGACTACGCGCGCGCGATCGAGTTCGCGGACGCGACCACGGGCGCGGTGATCTACCGCGCCGAGCCCGTCGCGGACGCGAGCGGGCACGTCGCGGCGGTGCCGGTGCGCCGGCTGTACGGATGGACCCGGCTCGGCGTGCGGCTCGTCCCGAGCCACCGCTATCGCGTGACGGTGGAATACGACAACCCGACCGGCCACGTCATTCCCGAAGGCGGCATGGGCGTGGTGGGCGGGCTGTTCCTGCCCGAGCGGGGCGTCGCCTGGCCGGCGGCAGACCCGCACGACTCGCTCTACCAGCAGGATTACCGCCACTACATGCGGCTCGGCGGCGCCCACCAGATGCCGATGGCGATGCCGGCGGGGACGGGCGGACACGACGCGGCCCACGGGCACCGCTAGCGCCATCGACGCCGTCCTGCTCGACTTCGGCGGGACGCTCGACGCGGACGGGGTGCACTGGAGCCGGCGCTTCCACGCCGTCTATCGCGCCGCCGGGGGGGCCTTGGACTTCGCGGCGTTCGATCCGGTGTTTCGCGCTGCCGACGCGGCGCTCGCGCGCCTGCCCGAGGTGCGCACGCTGGGCTTCCGGGCGACGGTCGAGGCGCAGGCGCGCCTGCTCGCCGAGCGGCTGCCCGACGGCCGCCGCGTGCCCGCGGAGGCGGTGGCCGCGCAGTTCCACGCCGACGCGCTCCGCACCCTGGAGCGCAATCGTCCGGTGGTGGAACGCCTGGCGGCGCGCTATCCGCTCGCGATCGTGTCGAATTTCACGGGCAATCTGCGGCCCTGCCTCGAGGAGCTCGGGCTCGCGCCGCTGTTCGCCGCGCTGAGCGACTCGGCGCTCCTCGGCGCGGCGAAGCCCGATCCGCGCATTTTTCTCTCCACGCTCGCCGCCCTCGGCGCCGCCCCCGAGCGGGCCTGGATGGTGGGCGACAACTTCGATGCCGACATCCGCGGCGCCGCGGCGCTCGGCCTGCGTACCTGCTGGGTGGCGCCCCCCGACCGCCCCGCGCCCGCCGGCCCCGGGACCCCGGTGCCCACGGCGCGGATCGCGCGCTTCGCCGACGTGGAGGCGGTGCTCGGCTGAGATGCACGGGCTCGTGCTGGCGGGGGGCGAAGGCTCGCGGCTCGCGGCGGGCGGGGTGGCCGTGCCGAAACCGCTCGTGCCCGTGGCCGGCCGCCCGCAGATCGTGCGGCTGCTCGAGACCCTGGCGGCGCTCGGGTGCGAGACGCTGACGTGCGCCGTGCGGGCGGATTTCGCGGCGGTGTTTCGGGCGCTTGACGAGCGGCGGTTCGCGCGCCCCCTTACAGTGATTCCCTGCCGCACGCCGTCGTCGCTGCATACGCTGGTGGCGGGGCTCGCGGCGGTGCCGGCGGGGCCGGTGTTCGCGACGATGGTGGACACGGTGATGCGCCGCGACGACTGGACGCGGGCGTACGGCGGGGCGGCGGCGGACCTCGCCGCCGGGGCGGCGGCCGTGCTCGTCGTGACGCCCCCCGTGGACGACGAGGCGCCGCTGTACGTCGAGTGCGGGCCGGACAGGCGGGTGGCCGCGGTGCGATCCGCGCCGCCGGCGCCGCTGGTGACGGGCGGGGTGTACGGCTTGGGCGCGGCGGCGCGGGCCGCGGCGGTCGAGGCCGTGGCCGCCGGGGTCGTGCGGGTGCGCGGGTTTCTCGAGCGGCTGGTGGCGACGGGCCACGCGGTGCGGGCTGTGGAGATCGCGCGGGTGATTGACGTGGACCGGCCCGCCGACGTGGCGCGCGCCGACGCCTGGCTCGCGGCCGAGCGGGAGTGTCGTGAAAATCCTCGTGGTTGAAGACGAGCCGAAGGCGGCGGCCTACCTGCGGCAGGGGCTCACCGAGGCCGGCTTCGTGGTGGACGTGGCGTCCGACGGCGAGCAGGGGCTCGCCGCGGCGCGGCGCGAGGACTACACGCTCGTGATCTGCGACGTGATGCTGCCCCGGCGCGACGGGTTCTCGCTCGTGGCGGAGCTGCGGCGCGCGGGCCGGGTGACGCCGGTGTTGTTCGTCACGGCCCGCGACGAGGTGGACGCGCGGGTGCGCGGGCTCGATCTCGGCGGCGACGACTATCTCGTGAAGCCGTTTGCCTTCGCCGAGCTGTTGGCCCGGGTGCGGGCGCTCATTCGCCGCACCCCGGCCCGCGCGCCCGACGTGTATCAGGTGGCCGACCTGGTGTGCGACCCCCGCGCCCGCCGGGTGGAACGCGCCGGCCGGCGCATCGATCTCACCCCCAAGGAGTTCGCCCTGCTGCAATTTCTCATCGAGCGCGCGGGCGAGGTGGTGTCGCGGGCGGTGCTCGCCGACCGGGTGTGGGACATGAACTTCGAGTCGGACACCAACGTCATCGACGTGCACATCCGGCGCTTGCGGGCGAAGATCGACGTCGCCAGCGCCCGCCCCCTCATCCACACGGTCCGCGGGGTGGGCTACGTGCTGGAGGACCGCGGGGAGCCGGCCTGAATGCCGCGGTCCCGGCGCTGGTCGCTCGCGTGGCGCCTCACGGCGTGGTACGCGGCGACGGCGTTCATGCTCGTCGCCGCGGCGGCGTTCATGCAGTACCGGACCCTGGTGAGCAACCTCGACGACGGCGACGAGCAGATCCTGCGCGCGCAACTGGCCGCCGCCCGCGCCACGCGGCCGGACTCGGCGCTCCCGCCGGCGGACCCGCACGATCCCAGCGTCGTGGTGCGCCGGCTCGACCGCACGTGCCGCGTGCCCGCGGGGGGCGCGCCCGCCGCGACCGGCGCGGGCCCCGCGGCGGACGAGTTGCCGCCTCCCGCCTGCGAGCTCGACAGCGAGGACGAGGTGCAACTGCACAGCTGGCGCTCGCCCAAGGGCCGGAGCTGGCTCATCGCCTCGGCGCGGGCGGGGACGCCCGACAGCGCCTGGATCGAGGCGCTGCTCGACCGCTCGCGCAACCGCGCCGTGCTGCGGAGCTATCGCGAGCAGCTCGCGCTGGTGCTGTCGGCGGCGCTGCTGCTCGCCGTGCTCGTCGGATACGGGATCGCACGCCGCGGCCTGCGCCCGCTCGCGGAGCTGCGGGACCGCGTCTCCCGCATCGACGCGCGCTCGCTCGACCAGCGGCTGCACAGCCGCGACGCTCCGGCCGAGATCGCGGCCCTGGTCGCGTCCTTCGACGCCATGCTCGGCCGCCTCGACGCCGCGTTCCGCGCGCTGAGCGAGCTGTCGGCGGAGCTGGCCCACGAGCTGCGCACGCCGCTCCACGTCCTCCGCCAGCAGGCCGAGGTGGCGCTGGGGCGCGCCCGCACGCCGGAGGAGTACGGCGAGGTGCTGAGTTCCAGCCTGGAGGAGCTCGACCGGCTGGGGCGCATGGCCGACGACATGCTGTTCCTCGCGCGCGCCGAGGATCCGCGAGCGAGCATCAATCGCACGCCGCTCGACGTCGACGCCGAGCTGCGCGACGTGGTCGAGTACCTGGACGTCGTCGCCGCGGAGCGCGGCGTCCGGCTCGTCATCGCCCCGCACGAGGAGCTGCGGCTCGAGGCCGATCACACGCTGCTGCGCCGCGCCCTCGTGAACCTGGTGATGAACGCGATCCGGCACACCCCCGCGGGCGGCGAGGTCCGGCTCACGGCGTGGCGCACGCCGGACGCCGTCGTCGTGGCGGTCGAGGACACGGGCGAAGGCATTCCGCCGGAAGTGCTCCCCCGCGTGTTCGATCGCTACTTCCGCGGGCCCGGCGAGCGCGACGCGCATCCCGGCGGGTCCGGGCTCGGCCTGTCCATTGTGCGGGGGATCATGCAGTTGCACGGCGGCACGGCAGCGGTCGCGAGTTCCGGCGCCGGGGGCACGCGCATCACCCTGACCTTCCCGACCGCTGCCGGCCGCACCTGACGAGATCGTAATCTCGCCGTCATCCTCCCGCGGCCCGCCGCCATGTAGAATCTCTCTCCACGGGGCGCGGCGCGCCCGCCGTGACTCCAGCGTGCGGACCGGAGTCCGATGCTACGGAACGATGGGGGCGGGGAGACGCGCATGCCGAGCGGAGCGACGAGACGCGTGAGACACCTGGTGGCGATTTACCGCAGCCCGTCGTACTCCCCGTTGCAGCACCGCGTGAACGACACCGCGATCCTCGACGCCACGGTCGCGGCGCTCGCGGCGCACGGCTGGCGGGCGACGAAGATCTCGGAGCGCGAGGTGGAGCAGGGCGTGCTGCCCGCGGCCGAGCTCTATCTGAACATGTGCCAGGGCGCGCTCGCCGCGGAGCAGCTCATGCCGCTCGAGGGCGACGGCGCGGTCGTCGTCAACCGCCCCTCGAGCGCGCTCAACTGTCACCGCTACCGGCTGGTGCAGCGCCTCGCGGGGGCGCCCGTGGCCTTTCCCCGCACCCTCATCCTGGCGAGCGCCGGCCCGCTGCCGCCGGCCGCACAGCTCGGGGCGCTCGCCGGCGGGGGCGACCGGGTGTGGGTCAAGCGGGGGGATGTCCACGCCGAGCGGCCCGAGGACGTGCTGGCCGTGCCGCCCGAGGGCGTGGCGGCGGCGGTGCGGCGGTTTTCGGCGCGCGGCATTCCGTGGGTCGCGCTCCAGGAGCATATTCCCGGGCCGGTCGTGAAGTTCTACGGCGTCACCGACGGCCGGTTCTTCAGCTGGTACGGGGCCGACGCCGGGCCCGGCGGCGCGCGGCCGGCGGTGGACGAGGATCGGCTTAAAGCGCTCGCCTTCGAGGCCGCAGCGCTCCTCGGGCTGGACGTGTTCGGCGGGGACGTGGCCCTGCCCGAGCCCGACCGCCCGGTGTTGATCGACATCAACGACTGGCCGAGCTTCGCGCCGTTCCGCGAGGCGGCGGCCCGCGCGATCGCCGAGTACGTGCGCCATCGCGTCGCCACCCGGACCCACCCATGACCTCGACGCTCCAGCGGATCCAGCTCCCGGGCCCCAAGTCCCAGGCCCTGTTCGAGGCCGAAGCGCGCTACCTCGCGCCGGGGACGCAGAGCGTCGCGCTGTTCAGCCGGCTCGCCATCGAGCGGGGCGAGGGCGCCGTCCTCTACGACGTGGACGGCAACCGCTACATCGACTTGCTCGCGGGCGTGGGCGTGGCGAGCCTCGGGTACGCACATCCCAAGTACGTCGCGGCGCTCCAGCGGCAGGTGGCCCGGGTGCACGTGGGCAGCTTCACCTCCGAGCATCGCGCGGCGCTCGTGAAGCTGCTCGCGGACATCACCCCCGGCGACCTGAACCGCACGCAGTTCTACTCGAGCGGGGCCGAGGCGGTCGAAGCGGCGGTGCGCCTCGCCAAGTCGCGCACCGGGCACACGGAGGTGATCGGCTTCTGGGGCGGCTTCCACGGCAAGACGGGCGGCGTGCTCCCCGTGCTCGGCTCGAGCTTCAAGCACGCCCTCGGCCCGCTGATGCCGGGCGCCTACCTGTCGCCCTACGCGTCGTGCGCCCGCTGCGCCTTTGACAAGACGTTCCCGGCGTGCGAGTGGCACTGCGTCGAGTTCCTGCGCCGCAAGATCGAGCTCGAGACCACGCGCGACGTGGCGGCGATCCTCGTCGAGCCGATCCAGGGCACGGCCGGCAACGTGGTGCCGCCGCCCGGCTACCTGCGGCTGCTGCGCCAGCTCGCCGACGAGCTCGGCGCACTGCTGATCTGCGACGAGATGATCACCGGCTTCGGGCGGACCGGGAAGATGTTCGCGATCGAGCACGAGAACGTGCTCCCCGACGTCCTCACGGTGGGCAAGGGGTTCGGGGGCGGGTTTCCGCTGTCCGGCGTGATCGCGCGCGAGGCCGTGGCGTTCGCCAAGCCGTGGGCGAACCCGAGCGGCAGCTCGTCGTCCTACGGCGGCAACCCCCTCGCCGCCGCGGCGGCGCGCGTCACCATCGAGACGATCCTCGAGGAAGGGCTGGTGGAGCACGCGCGCCGCCTGGGCGAGCGGATGCTGGCGGAGATGAAGCGCTGGGAGGCCGAGGTGCCGATCGTCTCGGACGTGCGCGGCCGGGGCCTCATGCTCGGCATGGACCTGGTGGTCCCGGGCACCCGCCGGCTGCTCGACCGGGCCACGACGCGCGCCATCTTCGACGCGCTGCTCGCCCGCGGCGTGCTGGCCATGATCTACACCCCCGAGGTGCGGATCAACCCGCCGCTCGTCATCGAGGAGGACCAGGCGATGACCGCGCTCGCCATCATGAAGGAGGTGCTCAGTGAAGCCGCCGACCGACTTGTCGCATAAGGGGCAGGCGGTCGAGGAGTGGCTCGACCTCCGCTTCTTCCGGCCGGCCGGCATCCGCGTCGCCCGGGCCCTGCTCGGGACCGGCGTTTCGGCCGACCAGGTCACCCTGTGGTCGCTCGCCGTCGGGCTCGTGGCCGGGCACCTGTTCGCCTACCGCGACCGCTGGACGAACGCGATCGGCTTCGCGCTGTTCCTCGTGTCCGACATCTTCGACTCGGCGGACGGCCAGCTCGCGCGGTTGCGGGGCACGTCCACGCGGTTCGGCCGCGCGCTCGACGGGATCAGCGACAACCTGCGGTTCCTGAACCTGTACTGCCACCTCCTCTACCGGCTCGTCCGCGCGGGCGCGTGGTGGCCGGGCGCGACGCTGCTCGTGGCGCTGGCGGGGCTGGCCCACGCCTACCAGAGCGCCGCCGTGGATTTCGTCCGCAACGCGTTCCTCGCGATCGGAGTCGGGGACCGCGGGGAGCTGGACCTGCCCGAGGACCTGGCGTCCGGGCGGCGCGGCACCCTGCTCGAGCGCTTCGGGGCGCGCGTGTACCGCGACTACGTGACGCGGCAGGCGCAGCTCTTCCCCCGCTCGGCCCGGCTGGTGCGCCTGCTGCGGCGGCGGCACGTGTCCCAGGCGTTCCGCGCCGAGTACCGCGAGCGGCAGGCGGGGCTGTTGCCGCTGTGCAGTTGGCTGGGGCAGAACATCCGGTTCCTCCTGCTCGGCGCCGCCGGGCTCGCGGGACGCGTCGCCCCGTTCCTGTGGGTCGAGGCGGTGCCGATGACGGTGCTGCTCGTGGTGCTCGTCGTGGTACACGAGTGGAACGCGACCGCGCTCGCCGACGCGGTGGCGCACGAGCGCGATGCCTACGCCCGCGTCACCTGACGGGCGGCGCTACCGCGGCGCCGTGCTCGGGGCGGGCGGCATCGCCCGCCAATCGCACCTCCCCGCGCTCCGCGAGGCGCCCGCAGTGAGCGCCCGCGTCGAGGTGGCGGCGCTGGTGGACCCCGCGCCCGACGTCCCGCCGGTGGACGGCGTGCCGCTGCTGCGCGACCGCGCGGCGCTCGCGCGGATCCCGCCGCTCGATTTCGTGGATATCTGCACGCCGACCGCGTCGCACCTCGAGCTGACGTTGTGGGCGCTGGCCCAGGGCTATCACGTCGTGTGCGAGAAGCCGGTGGCGCTCACCCGCGCCGAAGCCGAGCGGATCGCGCGGGCGGCGCGGGCCCAGGGCCGGATCGTGATGCCCTGCCACCAGCACCGCTACAATCCGGTGTGGGTGACGGTCAAGGAGTGGCTGCGCGGGGGCGCTATCGGCCGCTGGCACCTGGCCGAACTGGCCGTGTACCGGCCGAGCGCCGACCCGGGCCGCAGCGCGGCGGGCACGCCGTGGCGCGGCACGCGCGACGCGGCGCGCGGCGGCGTGCTGCTCGACCACGGCACCCATCTGCTCTACCAACTGCTCGACATCGCCGGGATGCCGCGGGCGGTGAGCGCGTGGACGGGCCGGCTGCGCCACCGCGCCTACGACGTGGAGGACACGGTCGCGCTGCACCTCGAGTACCCGGGCCGGCTCGCCACCGTGTTCTGCTCCTGGGCCGCGCGGGCCCGCGAGACCCGCCTCCGCTTCGTCGGCGACGCGGGGACGATCGAGTGGACGGACGGCGAGCTGCGCCTCGAGCGCGACGGCACCGTCGAGCGCCGCGACTGCCGGACGGCGCTCGACAAGGCGGCCTACCGCCGCTGGTTCGCGTGCCTGTTCGAGGCGTTCGTGGGTGCCCTGGACGCCGGCGATCCCGTCCGTGCGGGCGCCGGGTATCTCGAGGACATCGGGCGCGTGGCCGCCGTGCTCGAGGACGCCTACCGCGCGGCCCGCACCGGCCGCACCGTGGCCGTCGCGGACGGGGCGTGAGCCGCCGGCTGCGCCTCTGGCTGTTCGCGGCGGGCGCCGCGGCGTTCGCCTACCTCGTGGCGCGGATCGGCGTCGCCCGGCTCGCGGCCGACGCCGCGCGCACCGGATGGATGTTCGCCGTGATCCTGCCGCTGTACGGGCTCGTGTACCTCTGCAATGCGGCGGCGTGGTGGCTCGTCATGGCGGGGGAACCGCGCCGCCCGCCCTTTTGGCGCACCTATGCGATCACCGTGTCGGGGTTCGCGCTCAACTTCGTCACCCCGATGGTCAACGTCGGGGGCGAGCCGTTCAAGATCGCCGCGGTCGCGCCGTGGCTCGGTCTGCGGCGGGCGGCGGGCTCGGCCGTCCTCTACCAGATGCTTCACACGCTGGGCCTGCTGCTGAGCTTCCTCACCGCGGTCGTGCTCGGCGCGGTGCTGTTGCCGCCGCAGCCGGTCGTCCTTGGCGCCCTCGCCGCGGCCGGCGCGGTCCTCGCGGCGCTCGTGTGGCTGCTCCTCGCCGGCCACCGCCGCGGCGGGCTCGAGCGCGCGCTCGACTTGCTGCACCGCGTCCCGCTCCTCGGCCGCCTGGCCCGCCGCCTCGAGCCCCGCCGCCCCGCGCTCGCCGAGCTGGACGCGCAGATCACGGACTTCTACCACCGGGCGCCGCGGCGCTTTGCCCAGGCGCTGGCGCTCGAGTACGCGAGCCGCGCGGTGTTCATGGCGGAATACCTTCTGATCGCGCTCTCGGTGGGGGTGGACATCGGGTACGCGCGGGCCTACGCCATCGGCGGGCTCGCCCAGCTCGTGCAGAACGTGCTGTTCGTCGTGCCGTTCGAGGTCGGCACCAAGGAGGGCGCGCTCTACGTGCTGTTCCGGGGTTTCGGCCTCGATCCGGCGCTCGGGGTCTATGCCGCGCTCGTGAGCCGGCTGCGCGACCTCGTCTGGATCGGCGTCGGCGTGGCCTTGGTGTGGGTCGCCGGCCGCCGGCCCGCGCCCCAAGGGGCCGCCGCCCCGTGACGATCGTCACGCACGTCCTCGCCACCACCCTCGGCGTCCAGGCGCTGGGGCTGCACGGCCGCGACGCGGCGCTCGCGTACGTGTTCGGCGTAGGGGTGGACGTGGACCACGCCCTCAAGGCGCCCTTCTACCTGCGGGCCGTCGGCTGGCGCGACCGGCGGGGCTACTACTGGCGCTCCTCGCTCCAGGAGCCGGTGGCGCTGTTGTGGATCGTGCCGCTCAGCATCTTCCTCGGCACCGTGGTGCCGATCGTGTTCTTCGCGATCCATGTGGCGCTCGACTACAGCGTGCGGTTCGAGAAGATGCCGTTCTACCCGTACGCGCGCTGGGTCACCCGCGGCTGGCTCACGGGGATCCCCGACCGGGTGAAGGAGGCCGTGGCGCTCGTCGTGCTGCTCGCCCTCAACGTGGTGCTCTACCGCGCGCGCGCCCATGTATGAGGGCACGCCGGCGGTCGCGCGCGCGCTCGATCGCGTTCTGCGCCCGCTGCTCCGGTTCTGTCACGTCACTCTCGGCCTTTCGCCCGCGCAGCTCACGTGGGCGGCGTTCGCGGCGAGTGTCGCGGCCGGGGGGCTCATCGCCGCCGGGCGGCTGCGCGGGGGGCTCGCGCTGATGGCGCTGGGGCAGGTGCTGGACGCGCTCGACGGGGGGGTCGCGCGGACCTACGGGCTCGCCTCCGCGGCCGGGCGGCGGCTCGACACCCGGCTGGACCGGGCGTCGGAAGCGGCGGTGCTCGCGGGCGTGGCGGCGGCGGGGCTCGCGCCGTGGAAGCTCGTCGCGCTCGCGCTCGCGGCGATCTTGCTGATGACGAGCATCGTGGAGCGCACCGGGCTCGATCCCGGCGTGAAGCGGGTGGCGCTGTACGTCGGGCTGTGGGTGCCGTATCCCCCGATCGTCACGGTGATCTTCGCGGTCAACCTGGCGGCGTATGTCGTGGGGCTGCTGGTGCTCGACTTGCGCTTCCAGCGCCGCATGGACGCGCTCGGCGGCGACCTCGACACGGTCGCCTCGCGCGCCGCCGCGCTCGAGCGCTAAGCTCGGCCGGTCTCGAAGTCGCCCTCGGGCAGGGGACGGGGGCGCGCCGCGCGGGCCGGCGCGAAGGCGTAGAGCGACTGCGATCCGAGCACCGCCGCCGCCACCGCGAGCCCGGCCAGCGCGTCCACGGCGTAGTGGAACTGCCCGTACACCACCGACAGCACCAGCCCGATCGTGGGGAGCGTGAGGGCGAGGCCCAGCCGCCGCCAGTAGCGCAGCGCGGAGGCCGTGGCCACGACCGCGGCCGCCACGTGCGACGAGGGGAACGCCGCGCCCCAGGAATCGCCGTGGTCGAGGAGCCACTGCGCCGCCCGCGCCGGCCACACGGCGGTGGCGGCGTTGTGCGCCAGCGCGAACGTATAGCGCGGTCCCGCCACCGGAAAGAAGAGGAACACCACATAGCAGAGGTAGAAGGTCACCATCACCGCCAAGATCGTGCGCCGCGCCGCCTCCCGCCGCCCGCCGAACCACAGCCCGAGCGGCGACGCGTACAGGATCGCGTAATAGGCGAGATAGCAGCTGTGCAGCACCCAGGAGAGAAGGGGACTCGGCATCTCGCGGATCCAGCGGTAGGCGGGCTGCGAGCCGAACACCCAGAGCTCGAGCCGCTGGATCGCGAGATCGTGCTGGACGCCGAGGTCCACGTTGAGCACGCCCACCTCGGCGTAGAGGCCGCCGAGCAGCAGCATGGGGTACCAGTCGCCGAGAAAGCGGCCCACGGGACCGGCGCGGCGCGCCGCGGGGGCGAGCAGCACGAGCAGCACGAGCAGCGCGTGCGCGGTGAGCAGCAGGTCCCAGCTCTCGTGGTCGCCGCCCGAGAAGGCGAACACCGCGGCCGTGGCCACGGCCACGTAGAGCAGGGTGACGAGATCCACGGCCGCGAGGCGCGGCACGGCGCGGCGATGCCCCGTCACAGCCACCCCTCCGTCCGGTACCAGGCGGCGGTGCGCCGCAGGCCGGCGTCGAGCTCGGTCGCGGGCCGCCACCCCGTGTCGCCGATCAGCGCGTCGGGACGGCAGGTCCACGCCGGGGCGAGAAACTCGGGCGCCTTGTCGGGCGAGAGCACGGTCGCCCGGCCGGCGAGCTGCGCCGCGGATCCGGCGACCCGCAACAGGGCGCGCGCGAGCGGCGCCGGCAGGGGCACGATCCGCGGCACGCGGCCCACGGCGCGGCCCACGGCGTGCACCAGCTCTCGGCTCGTGATCGTCGCGGGATGCGCCGCATAGTAGAGCCGGTTCGCGGCCGCGGGCGCGGTGGCCGCGGCGACCAGCGCCGCGGCGAGATCGCCTGCGTAGATGACCGACAATTCCTGCGCGCCGTCACCGAACACCGGGACCACGCCGAGGCGAGCCAGCTTGAAGATCTTCAACAACTCGCGGTCCCATTCTCCGTACACCGTGGGCGGGCGCACCACGGTCCAGGGAAACGGTGCTGCTTGCACCAGTTGCTCCGCCGCGAGCTTGCTGCGGCCGTAGGCGCTCACCGGGGCGGGCGGCCGGCGTTCGTCCACGGGTGCGCCGGGCCGGCTGGGGCCGGCCGCCGCGAGCGACGAGACGAACACGAAGCGCGCGGGCGGCCGCGCGGCCGCCGCCGCGAGCAGGTGCGCCGTGCCATCGCGGTTCACCCGCAGGAACTCGTCCGGGTGGCGCGCGCGGATGCAGCCCGCCGCGTGGATGATCACCTCGGCGCCGGCGCAGCCTGCGCGCAGGGCCGCGGCGTCGTCCAGGTCGCCGCGCACCGTTTGGACGCCCCGGCGCGCGAGCGCCGCGGCGGCGTCCGGGGTCCGCACGAGACAGGTCACCGCGGCCCCGCGCGCGCACAGCGCCGCCACCAGGTGCGTCCCCACGAATCCCGTGCCGCCGGTGACGAACACCTTCACAGCGGCCGGTCGTAGATCCGGTACGTCTTGTAGGGCCGAAAGCCGAGCTGCTGGACGGCGTTGATCATCGCGACGTTGTCCTCGAGGATCCACCCGGCCTCGGCCCAGCGGTAGCCGCGCGCGTAGCCCTTGGTCCAGATCCAGTGGTACATGAGCGCATCCACCCCGGTGCGCCGGTACTCGGGGAGGGCGCCGAGCAGCAACACGCGGATGCGCGTGATGCGCCGCGCCGCCCACAGCACCTTGAGGATCCCCGGGAACCGCCGCCCCGACGGGTTGCGCTTCAAGGCGACGTTCAGGTCGGGCAGGGCGACCGCGAAGCCGATCACGGCGCCCGCCCGCTCGGCGAAGCAGACGAGGTCGGGCACCACGATCGGCCGGAGCTGTCGCGCCAGATGGTCGATCTCTGCGTCGCTGAGCGGCACGAATCCCCAGTTCCGCTCCCAGGCCCGGTTGTAGAGCTCCTTGATGCGCTCGACCTCGGCGTCGAACCGCCGCAGGTCGAGCCCCCGCAGCGTGATCCCCCGGCGCCGGGCGATCACCTCGGCCGCCCGCACGATCCGCGCGGGAAGCTCGGTGGTCGTGCTCTCGAACGCGATCAAGTCCTTGGCCTTGCGGAACCCGGCCGCCTCGTGGAGGCGCACGTAATACGGCGGGTTGTGCGGCATCATCAGCGCCGGGGGCGTGTCGAATCCCGCGACCAACAGCCCGCAGTCGTCGTTGATCGAGGGATTCATGGGGCCGCGCATCACGGCGAGGCCCCGCTCCGCGAGCCAGCGTCCCGCGGCGGCGAACAGCGCGTCGGCCACGGCCTGGTCGTCCACGGCCTCGAAGAACCCGTAGAAGCCGACGCGGTCGCCGTGCTCCCGGGTGTGGGCGTCGTTCTTGATCGCCGCGATCCGGCCCACCGGGCGCCCCTCGCGCACGGCGAGGAAGGCCTGGAGCTCGGCGTGCTGGAAGAACGGGTTCTTCGCGGGGGAGAGCAGCGTGCGCACGTCCGAACGCAGCGGCGGGACCCACAGCGGGTCGCCGCGGTAGTGCGCGTAGGGAAAGGCGATGAACCGCTCGAGACCGCGCCCGTCGGTGACGGGCGCGACCTGCACACCGCTCAGATGACCCCCAGCTCTTTTCCGAGTCGGCCGAAGGTCTCGAGGGCGTAGTCGATCTGGTCGGGGGTGTGCGTCGCCATCACGCTGGTGCGCAGCCGGCAGCGCGACGGCGGCAGCGCCGGCGGCACGACGGGGTTCGTGAACACGCCCGCGTCGAACAGCTTGCGCCAGAAGAGCAGGGTCTTCTCGAACTCGCCGATCAAGAACGGCACGATCGGCGTCTCGGTGGTGCCGATGTCGAACCCCAGGGAGCGCAGCCCGTCCTGCAAGCGGCGCGCGTTGGCCCAGAGCTGCTCGCGCCGCTCGGGCTCGCGCTGCATGACGCGCAGCGCCGCGAGCACGCCCGCCGTGTTGGAAGGCGGCAGCGCCGCGGTGAACACCAGGGGCCGCGCGTTGTAGCGGAGGAACTCGATCACGCCCTCGGGCCCCGCCACGAATCCGCCGATCGAGGCGAGCGACTTGGAGAACGTGCCGACGATCAAGTCCACCTCGTCGGCCACGCCGAAGTGCGCCGCGGTGCCGTCGCCCCGCGGGCCGAGCACGCCGATCGCGTGCGCGTCGTCCACCGCGAGCGCCGCCCCGTGCCGCTGCGCGATCCGGAGCAGCCCCGGCACGTCGGCGATGTCGCCCTCCATCGAGTACACGCCGTCCACGATGATCATCTTGCCGACGCCCGCGGGCACGCGCTGGAGCTTGCGTTCCAGCTCGTCGAGGTCGCCGTGGGCGAAGCGTTCCGTCTGGCCGAACGACATCTTGGCCCCGTCCACGATCGAGGCGTGATCGAGCTTGTCGAGGAACACCACGTCGCCGCGCCCCACCAGGCCCGACACCACGCCCAGGTTGGCCTGATAGCCGGTGGAGAACACGAGGCAGGCTTCCTTGCCCAGGAACTGCGCTAGCTCCGCCTCGAGCTCTTGGTGCAGGTCGAGGGTCCCGTTCAACAGGCGGCTCCCCGTGCACCCCGACCCGTAGCGGTCGAGCGCCGCCTTGGCCGCGGCCAGCACCTCGGGGTGGTGCGTGAGGCCGAGATAGTTGTTGGACCCCATCATGATCCGCTCCTTGCCGTCGATCACCACGACGGTGTCCTCGGAGCGGGAAATCGGCTTGTACCAGGCGTGGAGCCCGCTGGCGTGGACCTCGCGCGCCTTGGGGAGGAACGTCCTGCACTTCTCGAACAGCGCGATGTTTTGCAGGGTCTCGGTGTTCACGGAGCCCCCCGGGCGGTGAGTGGCAGGAAAGGCAGCCTACAGGTTAGCGGCGCCCCCCGCGTCCCGCAAGGCCGCACGCGGCGTGCGACCCGCAGCAGCGCGGCGTGGCACGGCGTAACTTGAAGGCGCCATGCGCCGCACCGCCGCCGCGTTGCTGCTCGCCGGTTCCGCCTGGGGCGTCCCCGGGCCGCGCCTTGCCGCGCAGGTCGCTCCCGCTCCCGCTCCCGCTCCCGCTCCCGCCCCCGCCGCGCGTCCGGCGCGGTACGCGGTGGGTTGGGGCGACGCCGCATCGCTCGGCGCGGCCGGGGCCCTGTTCGTCCTCCCGGCGGCGCTCCAGCTTCCGAAGGGCGCGCCCGCATGCGGCAGTCCCGCGCCGTGCGACCCCGCGACGCTGCCCGGGGTGGACCGCTGGGCGCTCACCGCCGTGCATCCCGCCGCGGGCGACGCGAGCACCGTGGTGCTGGGCGGCGTGGGCGCGCTCACCGGCTACCTCGCGCTGCACGGATTGCCGCGCGCGCAGTGGCAGGGGAACTTCGCCGCGCTCGCGAATGCGGCGGCGTGGACCGCCGCCACGTCCGAGTGGCTCAAGGTGCTCGTGCACCGCCGGCGGCCGGTGCTCTACACCGCGGCGGCACCCGCGGCGTACGCCGACCGCGACAGCCGGGAATCGTGGCCGTCGGGCCACACGGCGCTCGCGTTCGCCGCCGCCACGTCGTACTTCGTGATCTCGGGGCGCGAGCATCTGCCGCACCGCGCGCGCAACGCGATCCTCCTCTACGCGGGCGCGGTGGGCGTGGCGGTGTTGCGGGTCGCCGCCGGGCAGCACTTCCCCACCGACGTCGTGGGCGGGGCGGCGCTCGGCGCGGGCGTCGGATGGCTCGTGCCCACGATCCACCCCAGGGTGCCGTGACCGAGCTCCCCCGCGTCCTGCGGCTCCGCGACGTCGTGCTGTTCAACATCGCCGCGATCGTGGGGCTGCGCTGGCTCACGACGGCGGGCCGCATCGGCCCGGCGAGCCTCGTGCTGTGGGCGCTGGCGCTCGTGATCTTCTTCCTGCCGTCCGCCGCTGCGGTCCGCGAGCTCGCCGACCAGGATCCGCGCGAGGGGGGGATCTACCGCTGGGTGACGCGCGCCTTCGGGCCGCGGCACGGGTTTCTCGCCGCCTGGGGCTACTGGGTGAACAACCTCGTGTATTACCCGTCGCTCCTGCTCACGAGCGGGGCCATGGCGGCCTACATCGGCGGCGCGCGCTTCGTGCCGCTCGCCGAGAGCAAGGGGTTCATCGCCGCGTTCTCGCTCGGGAACCTGTGGATTGCGTTAGGGTTGAACGTGATCGGCTTGCGAATCGGGAAATGGGTGCAGAACGTGGGGGCCTACGGCACCTGGCTGCCGGCCGCGATCTTCGTGGCGCTCGCCGCGTGGGCGCTCGCCACGCGCGGCAGCGCCACCGCGTTCACCCCCCGCGCGCTGCTTCCGGCGCACCTCGACCTGCCGCTCCTCAGTCTGTTCGCCACGATGACGTTCGGCTTCGCGGGGCTCGAGCTCGCGCCCACGCTGGGCGACGAGATTCACGACCCCGCGGCCACGCTGCGGCGCGGGATCGTGCTCTCGGGGCTCGGGATCGTCGCCACCTACGTGCTCGGCACCGCCGCGATGCTGGTGGCGCTCCCCGCCGAGACGGTGAGCGTCACCAACGGGATGCCGCAGGCGACGGCGGCCCTCGTGCGGCGGCTCGATGCCTCGTGGCTGGCGCCCGCCGCGGCGGTGGTCGCGGCCCTGCTCACGCTCGGCAACTTGGGCGGCGTCGGCGCCTGGATGGCGGGGACCGCGCGCATTCCGTTCGTGGCGGGGGTGGACCGGGTGTTGCCGGCGGCGTTCGCCCGGGTGCACCCGCGCTGGCGGACGCCGTACGTGGCGCTCCTCGTGCAAGGGGGCGTCGCGACGCTGTTCGTTGTGGCCGGGTTGTGGGGCGCGACCGTGCGCGACGCCTATCTCGCGCTCGTGGATATGACGATCGTGCTGTTTTTCATTCCCTACTTGTACTTGTTCGCCGCCTACCTGCGGCTCGAGCGCCGGCGCACCGCGCTCGCGCGCGCCGCGGGGTGGGCGGGACTCGGCGCCGTGCTGCTCTCGATCGGGCTCGCCTTCGTGCCGGCGGCGGATGTCGCCCACCCCGTCGCCTTTGAGGCGAAGGTCGTAGGCGGGGTGGTGGCCTTTCTGGGACTCGGCGCGCTGCTCGCGCGGCGCGGTGTGAGAGAGCGCACAGCCCCGGCGCCGGGCACGGCGTAGGGTAACCGATTTGTGAGGCGCGATCGCCTTCGCTTCCTGCTGTCGCTGGCGCTCCTCGCCGTGCCCGCGGCGGGGAGCGCCCAGGCGGGGCACGCCCGGCCGGGTCCGCGCGTGCGCCGCTGGGAGGTGCCCGGCTTCGACTTCCGTCCCGACGGCGCCTGGCGCCGCTGGGCGCGCGCGGTGCGGCAGCGCCGCGCGCTGCTCTTGAGCCAGGGCGCCTTCAGTGCCCTCAATGCGCCGCTCGCCGCCGGCCTGCGGCCCGCCGCCACCGCGGTGGCCGGCGTGCTCAAGGTGCCCGCGATCCTCTTCAACTTCAAGGACGTCACCGTCCCCTTCGACACATCGGTCTTCAACCAGATCCTGTTCGCGCCCACCCCCGCCGGCGCCGCGGCGGGGCGCCCCTACACCTATCGGTCGTTCTACCGGGAGCTGTCGAACGGGTTGCTCGACATTCAGGGCCAGACCTACGGCCCGGCGCGCCTCGACAGCGCCGAGGTGTACTACGCGGGCGGGACAAGCAGCACGTGCCAGGCACAGAACCCGTTTAACTCGACCAACTGCAACGGGGTGTGGAGCGATCCCGCGGTGGCGCGCATGCAGAGCGGGCTCGCGGAAGCGCTGCGGAAGCTGGACAGCACGGTCGATTTCGCGCCGTTCGCCGACACCAGCGGCTTCGTCCCCCTGGTGGTGTTCTTGCAACCTGCCGCGGGCGGCGAATGCGGCCCGCCGAGCGCGCCGCAGAATCACCTGTGGTCGCACCGCTTCGCGTTGCAGACCACTTTCGTCACGAACGACCCCGACCCCTACCATGCGGGGCAATTCGTGAAGATCAGCGACTACGTCCTCGAACCCGCCGTGGGCGGCGCGACGTCCTGCGACCCGACGCAGCCGATGCCGATCGGCACCGTGGCCCACGAGACGGGGCACGGCTTCGGGCTGCCGGACCTGTACGACACGGGGGGCAACTCGGAGGGGGTGGGCGAGTACAGCCTGATGGGGAGCGGCAACTTCACCTCGCCGTTCAGCCCCTCGCGCATGGACGCCTGGTCGCTGAACGCGCTGGGGTGGGTGACCGTAGCGGCGGCGGACACGAGCGGGCACTACGCGGTCGGCCCTGCGCCCACCTCCGACACGACCTTCCTCGTGCGGCCCACCGGCGCGAACCCGCGCGGGGAGTACTTCCTGCTCGAGAACCGGGAGGCGGTGCAAGCCGACAGCGCGATGATCCGCATCCACTGCCAGGTGAGCGGCGTGGCGATGCCGCCCTGCGGCGGCGGGTTGCTGATCTGGCATGTGGACTCGCAGCAGGTGGCGAACGGCGAGTTCTCGAACACGGTGAATAGCGGGCCGATCCACGGGGTCGCGCTGCTCCAGGCCGACGGCCGCGGCAACCTCGACGCCAATCCCGCGAGCAGCACGTCGAACCGCGGGGACGGGGGCGACCCCTACCCGGGCCTGAGCGGCAACACGACGCTCAGCGCGACGAGCGTGCCCAACGACATCCTCAATAGCGGCGTGTGCTCGGGGGTGCGGGTGGACTCGATCGCGCCGGTGGCGCCGAACTCGACCGTGCGCTTCGTGCTCGGGCTCGCGGGCGCCGAGCCGGTGGCGATCACGACGGCGGCGGGGCTTCCGGGCGGGTTGTGGGGGTACTTCTACGCGCTCACTCTCGGCGCCGCGTGCGGGAGCGGGACCTACACCTGGGCGGTGGACTCGGGGGCGCCGCCCCCCGGCGTCACGCTCTCGAGCGCGGGCGCGCTGCGCGGCACGCCGGCCGACACGGGGTCCTACGCCTTCCGGGCGACCGTCACCTCCGGGGCGACGAGCGCGCAGCGGACCTTCACGGTGCGGATCACCGAGCCCGTGCTCACGAAGCAGCAGGTACTGGCCCTCGCCTTCCAGGGCCCGCAGCCGCCGAGCGACAACCTGCGGAGCTACCTCGATCTCCAGGGCAACAAGAACGGCACCTTCGATATCGGCGACGTGCTGCGCTGGCTGGTGCGGACGGGGAACGCGTCGGCGCCGGCGCCCGTCGCGGGAGCCCGGCCGTGAGCGCGCCGGCGCGCGCGGCGCTCGCCGTGGCGCTCGCCCTCGCCGCGAGCTATTGCGGCGACGGGCCCACGGGCCCCGTGACGGGCCGGCTGCTCGTCACGCTCGCCGGCGCCGGCCCGGCCGACCGCGCGCTGCTCGTCGAGGTGACGGGCGCGGACACGAGCGCCGTCATTGACAGCCTCGCGCCAGTGCCGGGGGCGCCGTATCAGGTGTTCGTCCAGCAGATCGCGCGCACCCGCTGGCGGGCGGTGATCACGGGCCCGATCGCCGACGGCCCGGTCCTCGCCGTGCGCGTCCCCGACCTCTCGAAGACGGGGCTGTACGCGGGCACGGTGCTCGACGTCGCGGACAATACGTTTGCCGAGCTGGCGCCGGGCACGCGCCGTCTCAGCGTCGCTCCGTAGCGCCCGTTCGTACGAGCATCCCCCGCAGGCCCGTGCCGAAGGGGCCTGCGTTGTCGCCGGGTTGGGCGGGGGCGACGGCGAGGGTGTCTCGGCCCCGGCGCCGCGTGCGCACCACGATGGGCGCCGGGGCCGCGGCGGGCGAGCGGGCCGGGGGGATGATGATGGTCACCTGGGCGCTGTCTTCGAGCCGGGCGGCGACCCGGCCGAACGCGGTGGCCGGAATGCCTACGTCGCCCGCGAACCAGTGCGTCACCTGCCCGTAGGCGGTGCGTCCCGCGGCGGAATCGAGCGTCAGGGTGACGCGCAGTCCGCCGCCCAATGTGGGCCGGCCGGGCGGGGCCGGCGCTCGCGGGGCCACGTATGCCCAGCGGCCCATGAGCTCGGCGGCGGGCGGCGGGGGCGCGCTTCGAGCGGCCGGTCGTCGCGGCGACGGGCGCCCGCGGGCGGCAGGTGAAGGCGCGGCGGGCGCCCGGGTCGGGGGTGCGCAGGCACCGCCGCGCGACGCGAACGCCGCGGATCCGTCGGGGAGCCTGATCGCGGCGATCGCCGGCCGCGCGGTCGCGACGGCCCAGGCGGCGAACTGCCGCGCGGCGGGCCGGGCGTCGGGGGTGCGGATCACGTAGAGGGTGTACGGGTTGGTGAGCGTCGTGTCGGCGGCGAAGAGGACGCGCAGCCCGATGCCCGCGAGCTTCGCCAGGGTGGGCAGGTCGGCGAGCGCGTAGGCGCCTTTCTCGTCGGCGAGCCGCAGGGTCGCCGCCTGGTCGGCGCCCGACTCGAGGTACCACGGGCCCCGGGGCGCGACGCCGGCCGCGCGCCACAAGGCGAGCTCCTTGACGTTCGTGCCCGACGAATCGCCGCGCGAGACGAACGGCGCGCCGCTGCGCGCGATGCGCCGGAACGCCTCGACGGCGCTCGCAGCGCCCGCCACGCGGGCGGGATCGGCCGGGGGCCCGACGACCGCGAACCGGCTCGCCACGAGCGGGCAGGCGAGCAGGGCGTGGCCGGGGGCGACGAGCAGCCGCGCCTCGAGCACCGGCGCGTGCGTGATCACCACGTCCAGGTCGCCGTTCGCGGCGCTGCGCAGGATCTGCCCCGAGGGACCGATGACGGTGGCGAGCGGCGGCGCGGTCCAGAGCGATTCGAGCACGGCGAGGGCGCCCGACTGCGCGACGGTGTAGGTCGTGCCGAGCCGCAGGGGCGAGGGAGCAGGCGCCGCCCGGCAGGCGAGCCCGACCAGCGGCAGGGCCCAGCGAAGGACGCGTCGGTTCACGCAGCGGGCGGCCTCCTCATGCCGCGTACCCCGTTATCTTGGTCTCGTCTGGGGGCGGTAGCTCAGCTGGGAGAGCACCTGGTTTGCAACCAGGGGGTCGAGGGTTCGAATCCCTTCCGCTCCATGGTCAGGCGCCGGCGCCCGGGGCGCGCGGCTCCGCCGCCCGGCGCGGCACCGGCAAATACTCCACCGAGGGCTGCCGCCGCACCGGCTGCGGGTAGAGGCTCATGAGCCGCAGGAACTCGGGCGGCATGTCCGCCCGCACCCGCAGGCCCAGCCGCTGCGCTTCCTCGAAGGTGATCGGATAGTCGTGCGTCCACGTCCCCGCCGAGAGCAGCGCCGCGAGCTCCTCCGCCCGCTCGGGCGGCTGCGTCCGCGTGAGCAGCTCTGTCACGCTCGCCCGCACCTGGCTCACCGCCTTCTCCGCCACATCGGCGAGCAGCAGCGTCTGGTCGTCGATCTCGGCCACGGGCTTCTTCGCCACCACCTTGAGCAGCGACGCCGCCGGGTACTGGCCGAGCTGCGGATCCACGGGCCCGAGCACCGCGTGCGGCGACATGACGATCTCGTCGGCCGCGAGCGCGATCAGCGTGCCCCCGGACATCGCGTAGTGCGGCACGAACACCGTCACCTTCCCCGGATGGCGGCGCACCGCCCGCGCGATTTGCAGCGCCGCGAGCACCAGCCCGCCGGGCGTGTGCAGCACGATGTCGAGCGGGACCTGGGGATCGGTCAGCTCGCACGCCCGCAACACGTCCTCGGCGTCGTTGACGTCGATGTAGCGCATGAGCGGGAAGCCGAGGAGGCTCATCGTCTCCTGGCGATGCACGAGGAGGATCACCCGCGAGCCGCGCTGCTGCTCGATGCGCGCGAGCAGCCGGCGGCGCGCGCCCTCGAGCAGCCGCTGCCGGACCACGGGCTGGAGCGCCGAGATGACGAAAAACAACCACAAGAGATCGCCGGCAGTCACCGCCTCGCCTCCTGCTATGGTCCCGCCGCTCGACGCGGCTCCCCGCGCACGACCGGCGCGGCAAAGCTGCGAGCGGCCGCTCCCGGGCGCAATCCCCGGCCTGCGCAGCACGCGCGGCCGGCGCTAGGTTTCTGAGCCCGAACCGTCTCCCGTCTCCCGTCGGAGGGCGCGCCGTGCGTGCGACCGACTGGCTGCCGTTGCTGCACGACATCGCCGACCGCGCCGATCCCCTCGCGCTGCGCTACTTCGGCCGGGCGTCGCTGCGCGTGGACGTGAAGGCCGACGCGAGCCCTGTCACCGAGGCCGACCGCGCCATCGAGGCCGCGGCCCGGACGCTCGCCCGGGAGCGCCACCCGGAGCTCGGCCTGCTCGGCGAGGAAGAAGGGGAGGCGGGGGCGGGACGCGAGCTGCGCCTCATCGTGGATCCCATTGACGGCACGCGGAACTTCGTGCGGGGAATCCCGGTGTTCGCGACCCTGCTCGCGATCGAGGCGGCGGGCGAGGTGGTGGCGGGGGTGGTGAGCGCCCCCGCGCTGGGCGCCCGCTGGCACGCGGCGCGGGGCGCCGGCGCGTTTCGCGGCGCCCGCCGGCTGCGCGTCTCGGCCGTGGACGCGCTCGAGCGGGCATTCTTGCTCCACGGCAACCTCGGGCCCGGGGAAGGGGGGCCGCCCGCCCAGCTGTGGCGCCTCGCCGCCCGGGTGGAGCGCACGCGCGGCTTCGGCGACTTCTACCAGCACGCGCTCGTCGCCGAAGGGGCGGCCGAGCTGGCCGTGGATCCCGTGATGCAGCCGTGGGACGTCGCGGCCCTCCAGGTGCTGGTCGAGGAGGCGGGCGGCCGCGCGACGAGCCTCCGGGGCGAGCGCTCGATCTACGCGGGCAGCCTCCTCACCTCCAACGGCCTGCTCCACGAGGCGGCGCTGGACGCGCTCGCCGTCACTTCGCCGCCGCGAACCGCCGTGCCACCTCCGCCCAGTTGACCACGTTCCACCACGCCGCCACGTAGTCGGCCCGCCGGTTCTGGTACTTCAAGTAGTAGGCGTGCTCCCAGACGTCCACCCCCAGGATCGGCACCTTCCCGTCCATCAGCGGGCTGTCCTGGTTGGCGGTGCTGAGGATCTCGAGCGCGCCGTTGCTCACGACGAGCCACGCCCAGCCGCTGCCGAACCGGCCGTTGGCCGCCGCGGTGAGCTGCTCCTTGAACTTGGCGAAGTCGCCGAAGGTCTTGCGGAGCGCGTCCGCGAGGGCGCCGCCCGGCTCGCCGCCGCCGCCCTTGCCCGCGGGGGCCATGATCGTCCAGAACAGCGAGTGGTTGTGATGACCGCCCCCGTGGTTGCGCACTGCGGTGCGGATGTCTTCAGGGACGCTCGCGATGCCGCGCAGCAGCTCCTCGAGCGTCTTGCGGTACAGCTCGGGATGCTTGTCGAGCGCCGCGTTCAAGTTGGTGACGTACGCCTGGTGGTGCTTGGTGTGATGGATCTCCATCGTCTGCCGGTCGATGTGCGGCTCGAGCGCGGCATAGTCGTACGGCAGGGCCGGCAGGGTGTGCTTGGCCACGTGCTCCGTGGCGCTTGCGGTTCCAGCCATGGTCTCCTCCGCGTGAAATGACGTGTCGCCCACTGCAACCCGCGGCCGCGGGCAAGGTTCCCGCTTGCTCCCGCTCGGGGCGTCGGTATTTTCTCGATTCGACCGGCGGCGCTGCCGCGCCCGCCGGCGCTGTCCCGCCCGTGGGAATCTACTCCCGTGGGAATCTAGTGCCGTTCTCGCCGCGCGGCTGTGCTCGTGGTCGCCACGGCCGGCACGGTCGCCGCGGCCGCCGCCGGAGCGCGAGGGGTGCGCGATGCGACGGGGAGCCCTGGGGATCCTCCTGATCGGTGCCGCAGCGTGCGGCGGCGGCTCGTTGCCGCCCTTGCCGCCGCCGCCGCCCGACCGGGTGTACGCGCTGAGCGAGGTGGACGAGCGGCCGGAGATCGTGCTCGCGCCGCCGCTGCGCTATCCCGACGATCCCCGGCTCGCCGAGACGGAGGGCGTGGTCGTGGTCCGGGTGGTGATCGACTCGGCGGGGAACCCGGAGCCGGCCACCGCCCGCGTCGTGGACGCCACCGATTCCGCGCTCGCCGGGCCGGCGCGCGCGCTCGTCTTGAAAACGCTGTTCCGGCCAGCGCGGGTGCGCGGACACGTGGTTCAAGTCGTGGTGGACATCCCGGTCGAGTTCTCGCGCGCCGCCCTGCCGCCGGTGAGCCTCCACATCGCGGGCGACGTGTACGATCTGCCCGACGTGGAGCAGCGGCCGCAGCTCGTGAGCGCGCCCCGGCTCGCCTATCCCGCGCCGCTCTTGTTGAGCGGCGTCGAGGGGCGCGTGGTGGTCGAGGCGGTCGTGGACACGACGGGCGCGGTCGAGCCCGGCTCGGTGCGCGTGGTGGAGAGCGGCGACGCGCGGTTCAACGCGGCGGCGACGGCCTATGTGCGCGAGCTGCGCTACACGCCGGCGCGCGTCGCCGGGCGCGCGGTGCGGGTGCGGATGCAGGTGCCTGTGGAGTTCAGGCTCCCGCGCCCGCACTGAGGCCGCGCGCCCGGGGCGTCCCCGCGGTCGCGAACCGCACCTCCCAGCGGATGTCCCGCCCGTCGTTGCCCGCCCCCGCGGGCCAGTCCAGCACGGCGTGCCCCGACGGCAGCCGGCGCAGCGTGCAGGGAACATCGGCCGCGTATCCCGCGGGCCGTAAGCCTTCGGGCACCGCGATCGTCACGGCGTAGCGCCGGCCGTCGAGGTTCACGGCCCGGGCGGCGAGGGTGCGGGTGGCGCCGTTCCAGGTCTCGTCGGCCAGGTCCACGGCGCCCTGCACCACGTGGCGCGTCGTGCCCACCACCTGCGGGCGCGCCGCGGCGGCGCGGATCCCCACCACGAGCGCGCTCCGCGGTGCGAGCGTCGCGGCGAGAGTGTCGCGCAGATCGGCGAGCGGGGCGTCGCCCCACACATCGTACGCAGCGAACGCCGCGCCCGCGATCCCCAGCTCGGCGAGCGGGAGCGACACCGCCCGGGCGTCGTCCCCCCAGTTCACGAGCGCGACCGTCCACCAGCGGGGCGCGCCCTCCGCCACCCAGGCGAGCGGCGGGTCGGCGGCGCCGGTCGCCGCGCCCGCCATCGCCCCCGCCGGCCGGCCCGCGACCGGCGCCGGCGGGAAGAGCCGGGCGAGCGCGGCGAGCCGCTCGGGGTCGAGCGCCGCCACGTCGCCCGCGACGAACGTGACGCCCGCCGCGAGCGCCACGAGCGACGCCCACGCCTGCGCTTCGCCGGGGGAGAGCGGCGGCGCCAGCGCGACGGCCCCCGGATCGTTGAGCCACGCGGCGCGATGGTAGAAGCTGCGCCGCGCGGCGGCCCGCGCCGCGGCCCGCAGCGCGTCCCAGGCGGGCGCCGCCTCGGGCCCGATCGCCATGGCGTTCACGAGCCCCACCGCGTGCTGCAGCGGCGCGCCGGCCGCGAGCACGGTGGCCTCGGCGCCCAGGCCGTCGCGCAGCGCCGCCAGGGCGGCGCGGTAGGCCTCGGCGTGGGTGAGCCCGCCGAAATGCGCGCTCCCGCGGGTCGCCCAGTCGAGGCGATCGAGCGTCACGGCGTCGTAGCCCCAGTCGCGCACCACGCGCCGCCCCAGCTCGGCGAGCCACTGCTGCACCTTGGGGTGCGCGCCGTCGAGGGCGTACACCCGGCCGCCCCAGTCCTCGCGCGTGTCGCACAGGACCGGCCCGTCCGCGTCGCGGAGCAGCCACTCGGGATGCGCCGCGGGCACCCCCGACGCCTCGCCCACGGCCAGGGGCGCGAGCCACAACGCCGCCTTGAAGCCCGCCGCATGGATGCGCTCGGTCAGCGCCCGGTGACCCGACGGGAACCGCTCGCCCGTCTCCCAGTCGCCCGCCGCCCGCTGGTAGCCGTCGTCCACCTGGACGTAGCGGAAAAAGCGGCGGTCGAAGTGGGCCGCGCAGAACGCAGCAGTGGCAAGCACGGCCTCCTCGGAGAGCGGCGCCGCGCCCGGCAGATGCGACCGCCACCCCGCGGGCGCCACCGCCTCGGCGAGGCGCTCCCGGTCCACCGGGGAGCGGGGGACGAAGACGGCGCGCAGGGCGTCGAGGCCGTCGCCCGCCGGCGCGTAGGCGAGGTGCAGCCGGGACGTGTCGCCCTCGGGGCGCAGCGGGCGCGCCGGGAGCCAGTCGCTCACGGCCTCGATCCCGTCGGCCCCGAACGTCACCCGCGCCTCCCCCGGGTCCCCGGCGTCGAAGGCGAGCGCGAGCCCGCGCGGCCCGCGGGCGAGGCCGAGGGCGCCGTGGCTCGCCAGCCCGCTCGCTGCGGCGGTCCCGACGGTCACCAGCGGACAGGGGTCGCGTGACCCGTAGCCGTTGAGCAGCGCGACCAGCGGCTCCCCGCCCGGCAACACCCCGGCCTCGGGGCTCTGAAAGAAACGCACGCCGCGCACGCTCGGCAGGTAGGTGTCGGGGAAGAGGGTGACGGTGATCGTCGCCTGGGGAGCGGGGGCGTCGCCCCGCGCCAGAAACTCGACCTCCATCCAGATCCCCGCCGTGCGGCCGTGGACCACCACCGCTTCGCCGCCGGGCGGCCGGCGGTTTGCCACGGTGCTATCTTCTAGTTGAGCGAGGGTGACGGGCTGGTCGCCGACCCAGGCGACCACCTCGGCGAGCTCCACGAGCGCGACCCGCTCGTCCTCGCTTTCGTACCACAGGGACCAGCGCCGGCGCTCGTCGAGCTCGAAGCGGAGGCTGCCGGGGGGGCGGGGGCGGGGGCGGGAGCGAGGGCGGGGCCGGGGGCGCGGTCCGGCGAATTGCGCGGAGGCGGCGCCGGTGAGCACCAGGAATGTGCGGCGATCCATGGCCGGAATGTCGGTCGCGTGGGCGGCCTTGTCCACGCCGCTCGCGGGGCAGGCGGGCGCCCTGACGGTGGGGTTCGCCGGGACGCTGGGCGGCGGCTGGCAGGTCGAGGCGCTCGACGTGGGGTACGCGCGCGCGCTCGGCGCGGGGCCGGTGACGGTGGCCGCGGTGACGGCGCGGCTCGGGTCGTTTATAGATGAAAACGCCATCGTCGGCGGGGCGCGCGGCGTCGTGGTCGGGGCGAGCCTCGCGGCGCGCACCCCGACGGTGCGCCTCGCACAGCTCGGGGCGGACACCAGCCGCAACGAAGTGGGGCTCGACCTCACGCTCGAGGCCACGGGGTACGCGGGCAGCAACTCGCCCCTCCCGGTGGGATCGCCGTGGGCGGCGGTGGCGCTGTTGCCCGGCGTGCGGTTCGGCAGTCCCGCCGGCGCACAGTACGCGGTGCTCCTCGGGCCGACGGTGTTCTTCGGCGCCGTGACCGAGGTCCGGGCGTTCCTGGGCCTGCGGTTCGAAGCCGCGCTGGCGCGCCGGGGGTCGGGGTCGTAGCGGGCGGCGCGATGGTCGGTCCCACGCTCGACACCGAGCACCCCGGGCTCCGGGTGATCGCCGAGGTGGCCTCGGTGCTCCAGGCGGGCTTCGCCTCGGAGGAGGCCCTCTACGGCGTGGTGACGGCGTTGCGGCGGGGGCTCAACCTCCGCCGCTGCCGGCTGTGGCTGCGCACGCCTGACGGGACGCGCTTCGCGCCGGTGACCACGCCGGGCGACGAGGCGGAGTTGCCGGGCTACGCCCTCCCCGTGGCCGAGTGGGTGCACCGGGGGCCGCAGCGCGAAGGGGTGCCGGGCGGCTCGATCATGCGGCTTCCCCTGGTGCACGACGACGAGGTCCTCGGCGCGCTCGAGGTCGTGATTCCCTCCGGCCGCTACGAGGCGATCGCCCACGACGTCGTAGTCGTGGTGGCCCGCCTCCTCGCCCCGATGATCGCCGCGACCGAGCTGTCGCAGGATCTCGCGTCCGAGGTCGCGCTCCGCACCCACGAGATGGAAGCGCAGCGCAGCTTCGCGGCGCAGATCATCGACGCCCTCCCCGTCGGGCTGTACGTCATCGACCGCAACTACCGCATCCGGGCCTGGAACCGCAAGCGCGAGACGGGGACGCAGGGCGTGTCGCGCGAGGGGGCGCTGGGGCGCGAGGTGTTCGAAGTGCTGGACCGCCAGCCGCGCGAGCTGTTGCAGCGCGAGTTCGACCGGGTGTTCGCGACGGGCGAGATTCAGCAGGTCGAGATGGAGTCGCAGGCGAGCGGCGAGACGCGCTACTACCGCATCACCAAGATCCCGATGCGGCAGGACGGCGACGTGATCTCGCACGTCATCACGATCGGCGAGGACATCACCGAGTGGCGGCGGGCGCAGCAGCGGCTGGCCGAGACCGAAAAGCTGGCGGCCGTGGGCCAGCTCGCGGCCGGCGTGATGCACGAGATCAACAACCCGCTCGCCACCATCCTCGCCTGCTGCGAGGCGCTCGCCCTGCGGACCGAGGCGCTGGGCCCGGCGGAGCGGCAGAGTTACGAGGAGTACCTGAAGATCATCGACACCGAGGTGCAGCGCTGCCGCCGCATCGTGGAGAGCCTGCTCGACTTCTCGCGGCCCAAGAGCGGCGAGAAGAAGCCGCTCGACGTGAACGCCGTGGTCGAGCACACCCTGTTTCTCCTCAAGCACCACACCCGCTTCAAGCGGCTCAACGTGGTCCGCCGGCTCACGCCGGGGCTCCCCCCCGTGCAGGCCGACGAGGAGCGCCTGATCCAGAGCTTCATGGCGCTGATGCTGAACGCGATGGACGCCATGGACTCGCGGGGCACGCTCACGGTGCGGAGCCGCATGAACCCCGACCGCGACGACGAGATCCTCCTCGAGTTCATCGACACTGGGACCGGTATCCGGCGCGAGGACCTGCCCAAGATCTTCGAGCCGTTCTTCACCACCAAACCGCAGGGACGCGGCACGGGGCTCGGGCTCTCCATCTGCTACGGGATCATCGCCGAGCACCGCGGGCGCATCGAGGTCGAGTCGCAGGTGGGCGTCGGCTCGACCTTCAAGGTGTATCTTCCCGTCGGATGAAGATTCTCGTCGTCGAGGACGACAAGACAGTCGGACAATACGTGCGGCGGGGGCTCGCGGAGGCCGGCTATCAGGCCGAGCTGGTGGGCGACGGGGCCGAGGCGCTGCGCATGCTGGCGGCGGGCCCCTACGATCTCGTGGTGCTCGACCTGCGCCTGCCGACGCTGTCGGGGCTCGAGGTGTTGCGCACCCTGCGCGACCGCGGCCACGGCGTGCCGGTGCTCGTGCTCACCGCGCAGGACGCGGTGGACTTCAAGGTGCAGGCCTTGAAGATGGGCGCCGACGACTACGTGACGAAGCCGTTTTCGCTCGAAGAGCTGCTGGCGCGGGTGGAGGCGCTGGGCCGTCGCCCCCGCGCGATCGCGCCGCCGGTGCTCCAGGTGGCCGACTTGACGCTCGACACGGGGTCCCGCGAAGTGCGGCGCGGCGGCCGGCTGATCGAGCTGACGCCCAAGGAATACGCGGTGCTCGAGTACCTGATGCGCCACGCCGGCCGGGTGATGCCGCGCACGCTGATCACCGAGTACGCCTGGGACTACCACTTCGACCCCGGGACCAACATCGTGGACGTGGTGATCACGCGGCTGCGCAAGAAGATCGATCAGGGGCGCGGGCCCCGGCTCATCCACACCGTGCGGGGCGTGGGCTACGTGGTGAAGGCGTAGGATGCAGACGATCCGGGGGCGGCTGACGGCGTGGTACGCGGCCGCCCTGGCGCTGACGCTGGTGGCGTTCGCCGGCGTGCTGTACCTGGACCGGCGCAGCGCCTCCTACCAGGAGCTGGACCGGCGCACGCGCTCGGAGGTGGCCCTCACCGCGGGGATCCTGGCCGAAAGCTTCCGGGCGCGCGGCGCGCTGGTGCGGACCGACGCCGCCGGCCGCCCCGCGCTGATCGGCGATCTCAGCGCCCTGCTCGAGGCCGTCCCCGACGTCCTGCTCATCACCGCGAGCGACGGGAGCCTGCTCTTCGCCTCGCCCGACGCGCGGGCGCTCACCTTCCAGCAGGTGGAGCGGCTGCGCCTGGCGGCGGTGGCGGGGGCCGCGGCGCCGGGCGCGGCGGCGGGCACCCTCGCGCTCGGGCCGCGCGGGCCCAAGGTCCGCTACGCCGTGGGGCGCGTCACCGGGGCCGGCCCGCAGTTCGGGGCGATTCTCGCCGCCGTGGACGTGCGGTCGGCCGAGCTGGGGCCCGAGCAGCTGCTGGCCACGGTCGTGCTCATCCTGCCCGTCGGCCTGCTCGCGGCCGTGCTGCTCGGGGCGTGGATCGCGCGGCGCGCCCTCGAGCCCGTGGACCGCATCATCACCGAAGTGCGCGAGATCACCGACGGCCGCAGCCTGCACCGCCGCCTCGCCGCGCCGATCGTGAAGGACGAGATCGGCCGGCTGGCCGACACGCTGAACCAGATGATGACCCGGCTGGAGCGCAGCTTCGCCGCCCTGCGGCGCTTCACCGCCGACGCGAGCCACGAGCTCAAGACGCCGCTCACGGTGCTCCGCGCGGGCGTCGAGCGCGCCATCACGACGCCCAACCTCCCGCCCGAGGCGCTCGCCGCGCTCGAGGAGGCGCTCCAGGAGATCACCCGCATGACCGAGCTCGTGGACGCGCTGCTCACCCTGGCGCGGGCGGACGAGGGCATCGCCCCGCTGCACCGCGAACCCGTGGACCTGCGCGCCATCGTCGAGGAGGCCCGCGAGACCGGCGAGCTCCTGGCCGAGGAGGCGGGCGTCCGCATGGAGGTGGCGGTCCCCCTGGAGCCCGTCGTGGTCCCGGTGGACGCGAGCCGCATCCGCCAGCTGCTCTTGAACCTGCTCACCAACGCCGTCAAGTACACGCCGGCGGGGGGCAGCGTGCGCCTGCAGCTCGCGGCGGCGGACGGCCGGGTGACCCTCACCGTCGCCGACACCGGGATCGGCATCGCCCCCGGCGACCTGCCGCACATCTTCGACCGCTTCTGGCGGGCCGACTCCGCCCGCACCCGGACCGGCGAGCGGCCGGGCGCCGGGCTCGGCCTGGCGATCTGCAAATGGATCGCCGAGGCCCACGGGGGCCAGATCGAGGTGGCGAGCCGCCCGGGGCGCGGGACCACCTTCACCGTCACCCTGCCGCGAGAACCCGCGGCGCGCCCCGCGCCCCCCGTCGGAGCGTGACCCGGCCGCGGCGGGTTGCGCCCCGGGCGGCGCCGGATAGGTTTGGCGCCCCGGGGAGGGCGGTAGGCGCGCGGGGGCACGCCCGGGAGCGTCGGTGAGATCTCACCCGGCTGTCACGGTTTTGTAATCCGGCGCCCCTAGCGGGGCGGGGCCGCGGTAGAGTATTTGATACGGAGAGAGCGCGTACGGGAGGCAACGGCGCCCGTGTTCGACAATCTGATCGAGTCGCGGAAGCGAACCAACCGCAAGCGGGCCTTCGGGGTGGGGTTCGTGTCGCTCACGATCCATACGGTGCTGATCGCGGCCGCGGTGTACGCGACGCTCAACGCCGGCCAGAGCGACACGACGGTCAAAGTGGACACGGCGCTCGTGTACATCGAGCAGCAACAGCAGCAGAAGCCGCCCGAGCAACAGCCCGTGCAGCTCGACGTGCCCCTCAAGGGCTTCCAGACCGTGGTCGCCCCTGACGTGATCCCCACCAACATCCCGCCGGTCAATCTCCAGGAGCATTTCGACCCCAAGGACTACTCCGGCACGGGCGTCGAGGGCGGCGTGGCCACGGGGATCGTGCCGACGGGCAACGAAGTGTTCATGGAAGCGATCGTGGAAGAGAAGCCGTCGGTGCTGTCGGGGCCCACGCTCCAGTACCCCGAGCTGCTCCGCCAGGCCGGGATCCAGGGCCGCGTGATCGTGCAGGCGATCGTGGACACCCTTGGCCGCGCCGAGCCGAACTCGGTGAAGATCCTCCAGAGCCCGAACCCCGGCTTCGACCAGCCCGCGAAGACCTACGTCCTCAAAGCCCTGTTCCGTCCGGCGCGCGTGCACGGCCGGGCGGTGCGCGTCTTGATCAACCTGCCGATCGACTTCCGCATCCAAGGGCGCTGAGCGCGCGAACCTGTTGAGACCCAAAGGAGCCTCCCGCATATGAGCCTTTCGCTCTACGATCTGTGGCAGACGATGGGGCTGTTCGCCAAGGGCATCGTGGTGGTGATGGCGATCATGTCCCTCTTGTCGTGGACGCAGGCGTTCCAGAAGTGGTGGCAGATCTCCCGCTCGGAGCGGGAGACGCGGAAGTTCGCGCCCGAGTTCTCGCGCTTCCTGCAGGAGGAGCAGCTCGACGGGGCGATCAAGCTGGCCGAAAAGCAGAAGCGCAGCCACGTGGCCCGCGTGGTGGGCGAGGCGCTCGCCGAGGTGAAGCCGCTCCTGCGCGACCGCGCGACCATCACCGCCGCCGACATCAACTCGGTGGAACGGGCGGTGGAGCGGGAGATGCTCATCGTGGCGGCGGAGCTCAAGCGCGGCCTCGGCATCCTCGCGACGACCGGCGCCACCGCGCCGTTCGTGGGCCTGCTCGGCACCGTGATGGGCATCGTGAACGCGTTCACGGGCATGGCGGCCTCGGGCGGCGGCGGCTCGCTCGCCTCGGTGTCGGCCGGAATTGCCGAGGCGTTGATCACGACCGCGTTCGGCCTCATGGTCGCGATCCCCGCGGTGTGGCTCTACAACTACTTCACGACCAAGATCGACTTCCTCTCCGTCGAGATGACCTACACCTCGAAGGAGCTGATCGACTATCTGATCAAGAGCGTCGGCTCGGAGTTCGGCCGGTCGATCTTCACGAAGGAGTTCCAGGCGCAGAAGGCGGCGACGTCCAGTGGCCCTATCAGTCGCTAGCGCGCGGGCCGCCGTCAAGGCGGACATCAACGTCACGCCGCTGATCGACGTGATGCTGGTGTTGCTGATCATTTTCATGATCGTGACGCCGATCATCGCGGCGGGCTTCCAGGCCACGATCCCGCGCACGCAGAACCCCGAGAACCGGCCCGAAGGGCCCGACGAGATCCGGCTCGGGATCGACCGCGACGGGCGGTTCTACCTGGACCTCGGGCAGGGCCCGCGGCCCATCGCCGACGACGCGCTGCCCGGCCGGCTCGAAGCGATCTATGCCACGCGGACCAAGGACAAGATCCTGTTCCTCAAGGCCGACCAGAACCTCGAGTTCGGGCGCGTGCAGCAGGCGATCGAGATCGCGCGCCGGGCCGGCGTGCGCGTGGTCGGCGCCATCACCGAGCAGAAGCAGTCGCTCGTGAAGAAAAAGCCTGAAGGGACCTGACCCATGGCGATGAGCTCCACCGGCTCGGGCGAGGGCCTGAGCTCCGACATCAACGTCACGCCGCTCATCGACGTGCTGCTGGTGCTGCTGATCATCTTCATGATCACCCAGCCGCTGTCGCGCAAGGCGTTCGACGTCCAGGTGCCGCCGGAGCAGAAGAGCCGGCAGAAGTCGCAGCCCTCGAGCCAGATCGTGCTCGAGTTGCGGAGCGACGGGTCGTATGCCATCAACGGCCAGCCCTACACCCTCGCGCAGCTCGACCAGGCGTTCCACCAGATCTACGACCCCCGCCCGGCCAAGCTGTTGTTCATCAAGGCCGCGCCCAACCGCAAGTACGGCGAAGTGATGCAGGCGATGGACATTGCCCACGGCGCCGGGGTGCAGGTGATCGGCTTTACGCCCGCGGAGCAGGGGAAGCCGTAGCGGACGGCGGCGGCGGGGGTATCTATCCCCGTGATGCCGACGTCCCGGTCCCCTCGATCGGCCCCGGCCCCGGCCCCGGCCCCGGCCCCCGCCCCCGGGCCGCCGCCCGGGCTCCGGCTCCCTCTCGCTCGCCGCCGGCTCGGGCCGTTCGCGCTCCTCGCGGTCGCCGCCCACGCCGCGGTGATCGCCGCCGTGCTGCTGCGGGGCGCGCGCCGCGGCGAGCCCGCGGGCGCGGCCCGCGGCGTTCCGGCCGTCAACTTTTTCGTCGCCCTGGCGCCCCCCCCGCGGGCCGCGCCCGCTGCGGCCGTCCCGGCCGCCGTCGCGCCGCTCCCCGTTCCGCCCTCCGCGCTCCAAGGCGATGCCGCCCTTGCCGCGTTGCGCGACATCCGGGTCGAGACCCCGCCGCTCTCGCTCCCGCTCGTCGGCGCCCCTGGGCCCGCCGGGGCCGGGCCGGGCCCAGCGGGGGAAGCCGCGGGCCCCGGAGGCGGCGGCGGCGCGGGGAACGCGGGGTCTGGAACGGAGGGCGGAGGCGGTTACATTTTCGTCGCCTCGCCACGGACGGCGATCCTGCCGCCCCTGGCCAGGGTTCCCGGCTCGGTGGCCGGTCGCACGTACCGCGTGACCTTTTGGGTGTCCGCCGCAGGCCGCGTCACCCGGGTGGTGGTGGACCCGCCGATCGCCGATGCGGAGTACGGCCGGGAATTCCAGCGGCGCATGATGGCCTACCAGTTCTACCCGGCCCGCACCCGGGACGGGCGGACGGTGGCGAGCGTCGTAACGGTCCCCCTGCGAATCGGAAACTGACCCGCCCGAGGCGGGCTCCAAGGAGTCACAACCGGCTATGCTGATCGCTCTCGTCCTGGGGCTCTCTGTGTTCGCCCTGGCCGTCGCGTGGAGTCTGCGGGGCTACGTGCTCCGGCAGGACACCGGGACGCCGGAGATGCGCACGATCTCCGACGCCATCCAGGAGGGCGCCGAGGCGTTCCTGCGGCGCCAGTACCGGACCATCGCCCTCTTGAGCGTGGCGCTGGGCGCGCTGATCTACGTGCTGTACGCGTTCGTGCGCACGCCGCACCCCGGCGAACCGGCCGCCGCGGTTCTCGCCCTCACCACGACGGTTTCCTTCCTGTTCGGCGCCTTCTGTTCCGGGGTGGCGGGCGTGGTGGGGATGTACGTGGCGGTGCGCGCGAACATCCGCACGGCGAGCGCCGCGCGCTCGAGCCTCAACCAGGCGCTGCAGATCGCGCTGCGCGGCGGGGCGGTGAGCGGCCTGTTCGTGGTGGCGATGAGCCTGTTCGGGGTCGGGCTCCTGTACACGGTGCTCGATCTCCTGGGCTTCCCGCCCACCAAGATTCCGCTGATGATCGTCGGCTACGGCTTCGGGGCGTCGTTCGTGGCGCTGTTCGCCCAGCTCGGCGGCGGGATCTACACCAAGGCCGCCGACGTCGGCGCGGACTTGGTGGGCAAGGTCGAGGCCGGGATTCCGGAGGACGACCCCCGCAACCCGGCGGTGATCGCCGATCTCGTGGGTGACAACGTGGGCGATTGCGCGGGCCGCGGCGCCGATCTGTTCGAGTCCACGGCGGCGGAGAACATCGGCGCCATGATCCTGGGCGCGGGGCTGGCGCTCGCCAATCCGGGCGTGTTCAGCCCGCCGGCGGTGGTGGGGGTGATGCTGTTCCCGCTCGTGGCGCGCGCGTTCGGCCTCGTGGCCTCGATCGTCGGCGTGCTGGCGGTGCGGGCGGCGGAGGACGAGGATCCGATGCACGCGCTCAACCGGGGCTACATGTGGACCGCGGTGCTCGCGGCCGCGGGGTTCGTGGGCGGCACCTACTGGCTCCTCAACCCGCCCGGCCATCCCGGCGCGTGGTGGCACTTCGCGCTGTGCGGCGTCATCGGGATCGCCACCTCCATCGCCTTCGTGTACATCACCCAGTACTACACCGAGTATCGCTACCGCCCCGTCCAGTCCATCGCGTCGGCCTCCGTCACCGGCCCGGCGACCAACATCATCGCGGGCTTCGCGGTGGCGCTCGAGTGCACGGCGCTCCCCACTTTCACGATTTCCGCGGCCATCATCGCGTCGTACCGCCTGGGGGCGTCGAGCGGGCTCGCGCATGCGGGCCTGTTCGGGACCGCGGTCGCGACGATGGGGATGCTCGGCACCGCGGCCTACATCCTCGCGATGGACACCTTCGGCCCGATCACCGACAACGCCGGCGGCGTGATCGAGATGTCGCACCAGCCCGAGGACATCCGCCGGCGCACGGACCGGCTCGACGCCGTGGGCAACACCACCAAGGCGCTCACCAAGGGCTACGCCATCGGCTCCGCCGCCCTCGCCGCGTTCCTGCTCTTCTCGGCCTACTTGGACGAGGTGGCGGCGCTCGGCTCGCCGCTCGCCGCGGTGGACCTCTCCAAGCCCGAGGTGTTCGTCGGCGGCCTCCTCGGGGCCATGCTCGTGTTCTGGTTCTCGGCGCTCGCCATCGGCGCCGTGACGAAGGCGGCGGTGAACGTGATCAAGGAGGTGCGGCGCCAGTTCCAAGCCGACCCCGGCATCCTGCGGGGCACCTCGCGGCCCGACTACGGGCGTGCCGTGGACATCGTGACGCTCGGCGCGCTGAAGGCGATGGTCGCGCCCGGCCTGCTCGCGGTGGGGATGCCGGTGGCGGTGGGGCTCGTCTTCAGGCTGTTCCACCTCGGCGCCGAGACGGTGGCGGCGTTTCTCATGGTCGGGACCATCGGCGGGATCCTCATGGCCACGCTGCTCAATAACGGCGGCGGCGCCTGGGACAACGCCAAGAAGTTCATCGAGACCGGGGAGTACGGCGGCAAGGGGAGCCCGGCGCACAAGGCCGGGGTGGTGGGCGACACGGTGGGCGACCCGTTCAAGGACACGGCGGGGCCGTCGTTGCACGTGCTCATCAAGCTCCTGAGCACGGTCACGCTCGTGCTGGCGCCGCTGTTTGTCTAGCCGCGCGCAGCTCTTCCGGCGCAAGCCGATCGCCGAGCTGCTGGTGGCGGGGGAGAGCCCGTACGCGCTGAAGCGCGCGCTCGGGGCGGGCGACCTGATCATGCTCGGGATCGGCGCCGTGATCGGCGCCGGGATCTTCGGCGCGGTCGGGACGGCGGCGGCGGGGCAGTACGACGCGGCGGGGCACCTGGTGCGCAGCGGCGCCGGCCCCGCCCTGGTGCTGTCGTTCCTCCTCCTCGGCGTGGCGTCCGCGCTCGCCGGCCTGTGCTACGCCGAGCTCGCGGCCATGATCCCCCAGGCGGGGAGCGCGTACGCGTACTCCTACGCCACCCTGGGCGAGCTGGTGGCGTGGATCATCGGCTGGGACCTGATCCTCGAGTACGCGGTCGGCAACGTGGCCGTGGCGATCTCGTGGGGCGACTATTTCACCTCCCTGCTGCGCAGCTTCCACGTGACGCTGCCGGTCTGGCTCACGACGGGCTACCGCACCGCGCTCCTCTCCCCCGACCCCGGCCTCCACGGCCTGCTCGACACGGCGCCGCACCTCTTCGGCCTCCCCGTCCTCGTCAACCTGCCCGCGTTCGCGATCGTCATGCTCATCACCTGGCTGCTGCTCCTCGGCGTGCGCGAGAGCGCCACGGCGAACAACGTGATGGTGACGATCAAGCTGCTGGTGCTGGCGCTGTTCGTGATCGCGGGGCTCACGCACATTGACCCGGCCAACTACCACCCCTTCGCGCCCAACGGGTTTCGCGGCATCCACCAGGGCGCGGCGATCGTGTTCTTCGCCTACATCGGGTTCGACGCCATCTCGACCGCGGCCGAAGAGACCCGCAATCCGCAGCGCAACCTCCCGATCGGCATCCTCGGCGGCCTCGCCATCTGCACGGTGATCTACATGATCGTGGGGGCGGTGCTCACCGGCATGGTGCCGTACACCGAACTCGGCGTCGCCGACCCGCTCGCCAAAGCGCTGCAGCGGGCGGGCTACACCACCGTCGGCTGGATCGTCGCGCTCGGCGCGATCGTCTCGATGTCGGCGGTGCTGCTCGTGTTCCAGTACGGGCAGCCGCGCATCTTCTTCGCCATGGGACGCGACGGGTTGCTGCCGCCGTGGGCGGCCAGGGTCCACGCCAAGACGCGGGTCCCGCACATCACCACCGTCATCACGGGCCTGTTCGTGGGGACGTGGGCGCTCGTCGGGGACGCCGCCGAGACGTACGACCTCACCAACATCGGGACCCTGTTCGCCTTCGCCCTGGTGTCGCTCGGCGTGCTGGTGCTGCGCTACAAGGACCGCGACCGGCCGCGCCCGTTCCGCGTGCCGTTCGTGTGGGGGGTGTCGCTCGCCAGCGCCGCCCTGTGCGGCTTCGTGATGGCGGGCCTGCCGCGGCAGGCGTGGGAACGGTTCGGGGCGTGGCTGGCGATCGGCCTCACGCTCTACGTCCTGTACGGGTACCGCCACAGCCGCCTGCACGCGGGATCGCGCTCCTGAAACTGCACACGAAGATCGTGCTGGGTCTGGTGCTCGGCGCGGCGAGCGGGATCGCCGCCAACCGGCTCGCGCCCGGCGCGCCCTGGGTGCCGTGGGTGGCCGACCACGTCGCGGGGCCCGCGGGCCAGGTGTTCCTCCGGCTCCTCTTGATGACCGTGGTCCCGCTCGTCTTCACGTCGCTCACGCTGGGCGTCGCCGGGATCGGGAACATCCGGCGCGTGGGCCGGGTCGGGGGGCGCACGCTCGCGTACTTCGTCCTGTCCACGGCCCTCTCCGCCGCGATCGGCCTCGCGCTCGTCAACGCGATCCGGCCGGGGCGGGGCCTCGACCCGGCGGTGCGCGCCCAGCTTCTCGCCGCCTACCGCGCCCAGGCCGAGGGCCTCCAGACGGGGGCGGCGCACTTCGGCGTGGACACCTTCGTGAATTTGGTGCCGCGCAACCCGGTCCAGGCCGCGGCGGGCACCGACTTGCTCGGCGTCATCGTGTTTTCGCTGATCTTCGGCGCGGCGCTCACCCTCGTCCCCGCGGAGCGGGCGCGGCCCCTGGTGCGCGTGCTCGACGCCGCGGGCGAGGCGATCGTCAAGATCATCGACCTCGCGATGCGGCTCGCGCCGCTCGGGGTGTTCGGGCTGATCTTTTTTACGACGTCGCGCTTCGGCTGGTCGGTGCTCGAGCGGCTGGGCGCGTACGTCGCCGTCGTGCTCGCAGGCCTGCTGCTGCACGGGGCGGTGAGCCTGTCGGTGCTGGTGCGCGTCCTGGGCGGGCTCGCGCCGCGGGTCTTCTGGAGCCGGATCCGCGCGAGCCTGGTGACGGCGTTCTCGACGAGCTCGAGCAACGCCACCCTCCCCACCAACATCGCGGTCGCGGAGGGGGAACTCGGCATCCCGCCGGCCATCGCGGGATTCGTGCTGCCGCTCGGGTCCACCATGTGCATGAACGGGACCGCGCTGTACGAGGGCGTGACCGTGCTGTTTCTCGCCCAGGTGTTCGGCGTGTCGCTGGGGCTCGGCGCGCAGGCGCTCGTGCTGCTCTTGAGCGTGCTCACGGCGGTGGGCGCTGCGGGGGTGCCGGGCGGCTCGCTGCCGCTCTTGATGACGGTGCTCGCGACGGTCGGCGTCCCGCCCGAAGGGATCGCGATCATCCTCGGGGTGGACCGCCTCCTCGACATGTGCCGCACCGCCGTCAACGTGTGCGGCGACCTGACGGCGGCGGTGTACGTGGCGCGCGCGGAGGGCGCGTGGCACCCGGGGATGGTCGCCCGCGCCGCGGTCGCGGCCCGGGCGGCGTGACTCGCGGCCGCTTCGCCGCCCGGGCTCAGGGCGTCGTCGCCGCGAGCTTCAGCGCGCCGAGCGGCGGGTCCACCCGCGTGGGCACGAGCCGCGCCCGGCGCACGGTCGCGGCAAGGCGCTCGCGGAACGCCCGAGCGAGGGGCGACTGCGGCCCGAGCAGAGCGCCGCTCATCGCCACCGGCAGCGGTCCCGAGCCCGGAAAGTGGCGCTCCAGGGCGCGCACCAGCTCCACGAGCTCGCGCGCGGCGTCGTCCACGGCGCGCTGCGCCACCGTCTCGCCCTCCCGCGCGGCGTTGAGCACGTGGGGGGCGAGGGCGGCGACCTGAGCGGGCGTGGCGGTGGTGGCCCAGCGGATGAGGTCGTCGAAGTGCTGGAGGCCGAGCGCGCCGAGCAGGCGGGCGAGGAGGGTGGAGCCCTCGCCCCGGCCGTCCTGCGCGCGCGCCGCGGCCTCGAGGGCGCGGCGCCCCAGCCAATAGCCGCCGCCCTCGTCGCCCAGCTGCCAACCGTAGCCGCCGGCGCGGTGCAGCCGGCCCGCCGGGTCGCGTGCGTAGGCGATGGAGCCGGTGCCGGCGTTCACGAGGATCCCCGGGCCCCGGGCGAACGCCGTCGTGAGCGCCACCTCGCCGTCGGCGAGCACGCGCACCCGGAGGGCGAGGCCGACGGCGAGGAGCGCGGCCTCGAGCTCGGCCTGTTCCTGCGCGCGGCCCGCGCCCGCCGCGCCCACGACGGCGCGGGCCGCGGGCAGGGCGATCCCCGCGACGGCCGCGGCGCGGCGCGCGGTTTCGGCGAGCACCGCGGCCGAGGCGGGCGCGCCGCCCGGGCGCATCGCGGCGCCGGGCCCGTCGGCGCGGCCCAGCACCCGGAGGTCCGCCGCGCCGACGACCACCGTGGAATGCGAGCCGCCGGCGTCGGCGCCGAGCAGGACCGGGCCCGACCCGTCGGGCGGTCCGGAAGCCCGGGCGCTCGGTCCCCCGGTCACGGCGCGGCCTCCCCGCGCCGGACGCGCGGCCGGCCCAGCACCGACGCTCCCATGCCGACGGCGACCGTGACCAGGGTGCCCAGGGGCACGTCCCAGGTCCAGGCCAGCCGCCCGAGCGCCGGCAGCCCGAGGCGCGCCGCGAACACGACGGGGATCATGCCGAGCACGCCCGCCGCGAGCGCGAGGATCACGTCCCGCTCGCGCGCGCGGGGCCACAGGCTCCCGAGGAGATAGCTCCCGAGCAGGCCGCCGTAGGTCAGCGACGCCACCTTGAGCGCGAGCTCGACCACGGGCGTGTCGCGGTCGGGGAAGAGCAGGGCGCCGCCCACGAGCACCCCGGCCCAGCCGAGCGTCAGCCAGCGCCCGACCCGCAGCAGGTGCGCCGAGTCCCGGCGCCCCGCGAGCGGGGCGTAGAGATCGTGGGTGGCGGCGGAGGCGAGCGCATTGAGCGACGACGCCACGGTGCTCATGGCGGCCGCGAGGATGGCCGCGACCACGAGGCCGGCGAGGCCCGGCGGCAGGCGTTCCGCCGCGAACGTGGGGTAAATGGCGTCGCCGCGCATCCCGGGCCGGTCCGCGCCGGCGAGCCACAGGCTCGTCCCCACCAGGAGGAACAGCGCGAACTGCGCAATCACGAACACGCCCGACCCGACCAGGGCGCGCCGCGCGTCGCGCAAGTCGCGCGCGGCGAGCAGCCGCTGGACGATGAGATGATCGGTGCCGTGCGACGCGGCCGAGAGCAGCGCGCCGCCGATCACGCCGCCCCACAGGGTGTAGGGCGCCGCGAACGAGAGCGACAGATCGAGCACCGCGAGCTTGCCGTGCGCGGCCGCGGCGGCGAATCCGCCGGGGCCGCCGGCGAGCGCGGTGGCGACCGCGAGCGTCGCCACGCCGCCCACGAGATAGACGCCGAGCTGCACCACGTCCACCCAGACGACGGCGCGGAGGCCGCCGAGCCAGGTGTACAGCACCGTCACCGCGCCCACGGCCAGCACGCCCGCGGGCAGGCTCCAGCGCGTGATCACCGCCAGGGGGATGGCCGTCGCGAACACGCGCACGCTGTCGCCGAGGGCGCGGGTCACCAGAAAGATCGCCGCCGCGGCGCGCCGCGCCCCGGGCCCGAAGCGCCGCTCCAGGCGCTGGTAGGCGGTGTCCTGCGTGCCCTCGAAATACCCGGGGAGCAGCAGCGCCGCCACCGCGATCCGCCCGATCAGGTAGCCGAACGCCAGCTGGAGGAAGGTGAGATTACCGCGCGCCGCGAGCCCCGGCACGGAGATGATGGTGAGCGCCGACGTCTCGGTGGCGACGATCGAGAGCATGATCGCCCACCACGGCAGCCCGCGCCGGCCCAGGAAGTAGTCGGCCGCGTCCCGCTGGCGGCCGGCGAGACGCAGCCCGGTGACCGTCACCGCCGCGAAGTACGCCGCGATGACGGCGGCGTCGAGCGGGCGCACCTAGAAGAAAAACAGCCCGCGACGCGCGCGGGCCGCAACCACGAGCAAGGGCGCCAACGGCCTCAGACCGTGAACGACGATCCGCAGCCGCAGCCGCCCCGGGCGTTCGGATTGTCGAAGGCGAACCCCGATTCCTGGAAGTTGCTCTTGTAGTCGAGGGTGACGCCGTTCAAGTACTGGGCGCTGAAGCTGTCCACGAAGCAACGCACCCCCGCGGTTTCGATCACGAGATCGTCGGGCGCCGGCTGGTCTTCGATGTTCAGGCTGTAGCGGAACCCCGAGCACCCGCCCGGCAGCACCGCGATGCGCAGCCCCGCCGTCTCGGGCGAGACCTGCTCCTCGGCCATGAACTTCCGCACCTCGGCGGCGGCTTTCTCGGTGAGCGTCAGCGTGATCGGCGTCGTGTTCTGCGTCGTGGCCATGGCGGGCATCCTCTGTGTCCCCGTGCGGCAACTTAGGACGCGGCGTCCCCGCTGTCAACGGCGCCGCCCCGCAACCCCGCGTCGCGCCGCAGGTTCCGCGCGATCACCGCGAACGCCCCGGCGCTCACCGCGAGCCAGGCGAGCGCGCCCGCCGCCGTGCCGACCAGGAGCGCCCCGATACCGAACAGCGCCCCGTACACCGCCGCCACCCCCGCCAACCAGTTGACCCACGCGCGCGCGCCCCCGGGAATCGGGTCATCCGCGTACCCGAGGCGCCGGGCCACGGCGCGCCACCCCGGCCCGCCCGGGCGCACCCGCCGGTAAAAGGCCTCGAGCACCTCGGGCGCCTCGGGACGGGTGAGGAACGTGGCGGCGAGCCAGGCCGCGGTCGTCACCCCGACCGTGACGAGCAGCACCGCGGCGTAGTCGCGCCCCGACGGGTCGCCGCCCGTGAGGTGGCCCCAGTGCCACACCGCGAGCGACGTGACGAACGACGCGGCCATCGCCGCGAGCTCGCTCCAAGCGTTGATCCGCCACCAGTACCAGCGCAGAATCAGCACCGACCCGGTCCCCGCCCCGAAGGCGAGCAGGAAGCGCCACCCCTGCTCGACCGACGACAGCACGAGCATCACCCCGATCGCGAGCAGCATCAGCACCCCCGTCGCCGCGCGCGACACCAGCACCTGCTCGCGCGGGCCCGCGCGCCGGCGCACGAACCGCAGCCACACGTCGTTCACGAGATACGACGCGCCCCAGTTGAGATGCGTCGAGATGGTGCTCATGTACGCGGCCGCGAACGCCGCCAGCATCACCCCCTTGAGCGGCGAGGGGAGGAGATCCACCATCGCCTTGACGTAGCCCCGCTCGGGGTTGGCGAGCCCCGGATACCGGACCGCCGTGAAGCACCCCACCAGAATCCACGGCCATGGCCGGAGCGCGTAGTGCGCCACGTTGAACCACAGCGTCGCGAGCAGCCCGTGCCGCTCGTCGCGGGTGGCGAAGATGCGCTGCGCCACGTAGCCGCCCCCGCCCGGCTCGGCTCCCGGGTACCACGCGGCCCACCACTGGACGAACAGGAACACGAGCAGCGAGGAGAGCGGCAGCCACGGACTGTCGAGCGGCGGCAGGATGCCGAACGCCGCCCGCGCGCCGCCGAAGTGGGCGGCGGTGAGCGCGGTGAGACGGTCCAGCCCGCCGGCCGCGTGCACCGCGGCCGCGGCCAGCACGATCGAGCCCCCCATTGCGAACACGAATTGGAATAGGTCGGTCATCACCACGCCCCACAGCCCCGCCAGCATGCTGTAGCCGGCGGTGACGACGAGCAGCACCACCGCCGCCTGGAGGCCGCTCAGCCCCAGCGCTTCGTGGAGAATGATCACCATCGCGCGGGTCACCCATCCCATGATGATCAGGTTGATCGGGAGGCCGAGGTAGAGGGCGCGCGCGCCGCGCAAGAGCGCCGCTGGCCGGCCGCCGTAACGCAGCTCGGCGAACTCCACATCGGTCATCACCCCCGCCCGCCGCCACAGGCGCGCGAACAAGAACACCGTCAGCATCCCGGAGAGCGCGAGATTCCACCACAGCCAGTTGCCGGCGACCCCGTACTTCGCCACGAGGCCGCTCACCACGAGCGGCGTGTCGGCGGCGAAGGTCGTCGCCACCATGGACGTCCCGGCGAGCCACCACGGGAGCGTGCGGCCCGACACGAAATACTCGGCCACCGAGCGGCCGGCGCGGCGGGTGTAGTACAGCCCGATCGCGCCCGAGAGGACGAAGTAGGCGGCGAGGATCAGCCAGTCGGCGGGCGCGAGGCTCATAGCTCGGGGTGGGTGAGGGCGTCCACCACCAGGTCGGCCACCCGCGGGCGCACGGCGAGGATCGCCCGGTTGGCCCGCGTGGGGTGGACGCGGTTCGTGAGCAGGACGATGAACAAGTCGCGCTCGGGATCGAGCCACAGCGAGGTGCCCGTGAAGCCGGTGTGGCCGAAGGCGCGCGCCGAGAGCCGGGTCCCCGCGCTCGAGCCCGGCGACGGGGTGTCCCAGCCGAGCGCGCGGGAGGAGCCGGGCACCACGTCCTGCCGCCGCGTGAATTCCGCCACCGTCTCGGCGCGGACGAGGGTGAGCGTGTCCCACGCGCCGCCGTTCAGCAGCATCGCCGCGAAGCGGGAGAGGTCGAGCGCGTTCGAGAACAGGCCCGCGTTGCCCGCGACGCCGTCCAGCCGGGCGGCGCTCTCGTCGTGCACCTCGCCCCAGAGAAGCCGGTGGCGGAACACCGTGTCGTCTTCGGTGGGCGCGATGAGCGGCCGCCAGCGCGCGGGGGGCCGGAACCGCGTGGCCGGCATCCCCAGCGGGCCGAACACCCGGTCGGCGAGGAAGCGGTCGAGCGGCTGGCCCGTGAGGCGCTCCACCACCTGCATCAGCACGATGGCGCCCACGTCGGAGTAGCGCACCTCGGCGCCGGGCGGGGAGAGGAGCGGCGCCGTGTCCACCAGGGCGAGCGCCGCGGCGCGGGTCCTCGTGGCGGTATAGAGCGGCAGATCGGCGGCGAGCCCCGCCGTATGGGTGAGGAGGTGGCGGATCGTGACCCGCTCCTTGCCCGGCCCCCGGAACTCGGGGAGATAGCGCTGCACCGGCGCGTCCAGGGCGAGCCGGCCTTCGTCCACGAGCAGCATGCAGGCGGTCGTGAGCCCTACGACCTTGGTGAGCGAGGCGAGGTCGTAGATCGTGGCCGGCGTGACGGGGCGGGGGTCGTGCACGCCGTAATGGCCCACGGCGGCGAGCAAGGCGAGGCGTCCGTGCCGGCCCACGGCGATCACGGCGCCGGGGAACGCGCCCGCGGCGGCCGCGGCGGCGAGCTCGCGGGTCACGGCGCCGAGCCGGACGGAGTCGAAGCCGAGCGCGGCGGGGAACGCGAGCGGGAGGCCGGGGCTCGCGGGGAGCGGGGGGCCCGCCGGCTCGGGCGCGCAACACGCCGCGACCAGGAGCGCCGCGCCGAGCGCCGCCGCGAGCGCCCTCACGGTCGCAGCTCCGGCACCTGCACGCCCCAGCCGACGGGGTAGTCGGGCGGGAGGCGGACGGGCAGGCGGCCGGTGATGGGGACGCGGCCCAGGAGGGCGAGCGCCACGGCGCGCTCGGCGGCGCGCACGCCGCTCCAGGCGATCAGATAGGAGTGGACCGTCGGGGTCTGGCCGAGGAGGTAGGGGCTGCCGAGCGACACCAGGACCGCGGGGCGGGCGGCGTCGGTCGCGGTGATGAGCTGCGCCAGGGAGTCGGGGAGGGCGATGGTCCCGCGCCAGGCGACGGGGCGGACGTTCACGGCGAACACCGTGGCCGGGGCGCGGGCGATCACGGCGCGCGCCGAGTCGTAGGAGAGCGTCCCCGACATCGGCCACAGGCGGAAGTACTCGACCGTGTCGCCGCCTTGGCGCAGCAGTTCCGCGAGCGCCTGGCCTGCGGCCCCGTTGAGCTCGTCGGCGTAGGCGATGAGCGCGAGGCGGGTCGGGCGGGCGCGCAGCGCGCGCAGGCGCCCGCCCGCGTCGCGCACCAGCGTGAGGGCGCGGACCGCGAGGTCGTCGGCGGCGTCCTGGAACGCCCGGCTCCCCACCACGGTCATGATGGAGTCGAGGGGGACGGTGCGGCGCGCGAACAGCCCCAGCCGCCGCTTGATCGCGAGCAGGCGGCGGACCGAGGCGTCGAGCCGCTCGGGCGCGATCCGGCCGGCCGCCACCGCCCCTGCGACGGCCTCCACCGCGGAGTCGGGATCGGCGGGCATCAGCAGCAGATCGGCGCCGGCCTCGAGCGCGCGCACCGCGGCCTCCCCCGCCCCGTAGCGCGCCACGACGGCGCCCATGAGGAGTGCGTCGGTCACGACCAGCCCGCGGAACCCGAGGGAGTCGCGCAGCAGGCCCGTGAGCAGCGCGGGCGACAGGGTCGCCGGGGTGTCCGAGCCGGCGACGGCGGGCAGGGCGATGTGCGCGCTCATCACCGCGTCGGCGCCGGCCGCGATCCCCGCGCGGAACGGCACCAGCTCGACCGAGTCGAGCCGCGCCCAGCTCGCCCCGAGCACGGGAAGGCCGAGGTGCGAGTCGGTCTCGGTGTCCCCGTGCCCGGGGAAGTGCTTCAGCGTGGCGAGCATGCCGTGCTCGTGCAGGCCGCGCACGTAGGCCGCGACGAGCCGCGCCACCGCCTGCGGGTCCTCGCCGAACGAGCGGACGTTGATGATCGGGTTCGCCGGGTTGTTGTTCACGTCGGCGTCGGGCGCGAAATTGACGTGGATGCCCACCGCCCGGCCCTCGGCGGCGGCGGCCGCGCCGATCGCGTAGGCGTCGCGCGGGTCGCCGGTGGCGCCGACCGCCATCATCGGCGGGAACGCGGTCGCGCCCGCGATGCGCATCCCGGCGCCCCACTCGAGATCGGCCGAGACGAGCAGCGGGAGCCGGGCGCGGCGCTGGAGCGCGTTGAGCTTGGCGGCGATGTCGAACGGGGAGCCCGCCGCCACGATCAGCCCGCCGACGCCCAGCGAGTCCACCCAGCGCGCGGCGAGCCGGAACAGCGAATCGTCGAACGCGGCGTAGCCGCCCGAGACCCGCGGGACGACGAGTTGGGCCGCCTTCTCCCGCAGGGTGAGGCCGGCGAGAATGGAGTCGAGCGGGTCCCGGGGGGCCGGGGCCGGCGCGGGGGCGGGGGCGGGGGCGGGGGCGGGGATCGCCGCGGGCGCGGAGGCCCGCGCACACCCGAACGTTGCGGCGAGGACGAGGAGGATATGCGCTCGCATCACCTGGCGGTGTTGGGGTTGCTCGCCTGCGCGGCGCCGGCCCGGGCGCCCGTGCGCCCCGGGATCGAGGTGTTGCTTGCCGATTCGCTCGCCCTTGTCGCCCACCGGCGCGTGGGCCTGCTCACGAACCAGACCGGGGTGGACCGCGCCGGCCGCCGCGACGTGGATCTCCTGCGGGGCATGGTCACCGTGCTGTTCAGCCCCGAGCACGGCTTCGCCGGCACGGCGGACCGGCCCGACCTCCCCGACGCGACCGACAGCACCACCGGGCTACCAATTTACAGCCTTTACCGCGCCACGCCCGCCGCCGCCCGCGCCGCGCTCGCGGCCCTCGACGGCGTGGACGTGCTCGTGGTGGACCTCCAGGACATCGGCGCGCGCTACTACACCTACGCGGCGACGGCGGCCTGGCTGATGCGCGCGGCGGCGCGGCGCCACAAGCCGGTCGTGGTGCTCGACCGGCCCGACCCGCTGGGCGGCCTCCTCGTGCAGGGCAACGTCGCGCCTGCGCCGCCGCCCGCCGACTCGGGGCCTCCGGCGTTCCTCCCCGTGCCGATGCGCCCGGGGATGACGATCGGCGAGCTGCTGCGCTTCGCCAACGACGCCCTCGGCATCGGCGCCCGGCTCACCGTGGTCCCCGCGGCCGGGTGGCGACGCGCGATGTTCTACGACGAGACCGGGCTGCCCTGGGTGCGGCCCTCGCCCAACATGCCCGACCTGGAGAGCGCGATGCACTACCCCGGGGTGTGTCTGTTCGAGGGGACGAACCTCTCGGTGGGACGGGGCACGCCGCTCGCCTTCCAAGTCGTGGGGGCGCCATGGCTCGACACGGCGGCGGTGCTCGCGGCGCTGCGGCGCGGGGCGCCGGGCTGGCGCGCGGCGCTGCGCGGCGTGACCGTCTCGGGTGCGGTGTTCGTGCCGCGCGCCCCGAGCGACGGCAAGTACGACGGCGTGCCGCTCCCCGGGCTGCGGCTGCGCGTGACCGACCGCCGGCGCTACGATCCGACCAAGGCCGCCGTGGTGCTGCTCGCCGCGCTGCGCGCCGTGCACGGCGATGCGCTGCGGTTTCGGGCCGAGCACTTCGACCGGCTCGCCGCGGGCCCGGCGCTCCGCGAGGCGCTGCTCGCGGGCCGGCCGCCCGCCGAGATCTGGGGCGCCTGGACGCCGGCCCTCGCCGCGTTCGCCCGCACCCGCGCCCGCTATCTCCTGTACTGATCCTCCGTCTCCCGTCTCCCGCCTCCCGCTCTCGGCCCCCTGGCGACGAGCGGCCGGTCGAGTGCATCTTCCCCCGCGCTCTTACGCACCACGGAGGGAGGACCGGTGCGCGGATGGTCCGGAGTGCTCGGGATGCTCGCGGTCGCCGGCCGGGCGGCGGCGGGCCAAACGGCGGTGCCCGCCGACGCGCGCTTCTTTCAGGGGATGATCTGGCATCACGCGCAGGCGGTCGCGATGGCGGCGCTCGTGCCGGAGCGCACGAGCAGCGATGTGCTGCGCCTGCTCGCCGAGCGGATCACCGTGTCGCAGCGCGATGAGATCGCGCTGATGCAGCGCTGGCTGCGGGCGCGCGGCGCCGACGCGCCGACCCCCGATCTGTCGGGCCATGCCGCGGCCGGGGACCACGAGATGCGGATGCCGGGGATGCTCACGGCCGCCGAGCTCGCGCAGCTCGCCGCGGCGCGGGGGGCGGCGTTCGACCGGCTGTTTTTGGCGTTCATGATCCGCCACCACGAGGGCGCGCTCACCATGGTCGGCGATCTGTTCGCAAGCCCGGGCGCGGCCCAGGATCCGGAGGTATTTCGGCTCGCGTCCGACATTGACGCCGACCAGCGCGCCGAGATCCGGCGCATGCGCGCGCTGCTCGGTCAGGTTCCCCCGGCGCCGGAGTCCCGCGCGCCATGAGGCCGCGCGCGCCTCGCGCCCGGTGCGCCGCGCTGCTGCTCGTCGCCGCCCCGCTCGCCGCCCAGACGCCCGCCGATCCGCGGGTCGGGCTCAAGGCCGGGTGGCAGGATGCGGGCGAGGCGGCCCGGAACCTCGTGCTGATCGCGCACCGGCCCCGTCCCGAGGGGTTCTTCAATCCCCAGAATCCCGGCGACTTCGCCTTCGTGAACGGCGACCTCGCCTTCAGCGGCCCGTACGTGTTTCAGGGCGGCTATCACGGAGTGCAGATCTGGGACGTCTCGAACCCGCGCGCGCCGGCGCTCGCGGGTACGATCGTGTGTCCCGGCGGCCAGGGCGACGTGTCGGTGTACGGGCGCCTGCTGTTCGTGTCGGTGGAGGAGACCCGCGCGCGCGTGGATTGCGGCACGCAGGGCGTGGCCGACACGGTGAGCCCGGAGCGCTTCCGCGGCGTGCGCATCTTCGACATCGGCGATCTCGCGCATCCGCGGCAGGTCGCGGCGGTGCAGACGTGCCGGGGGTCGCACACGCACACGCTGGTGCCCGACCCGCGCGATTCGAGCGTCGTGTACGTCTACGTCCAGGGGACGAGCCAGGTGCGGCCCGCCGCCGAGCTTGCGGGTTGCTCGGGGCTCGCGCCCGAGCAGGATCCCAACACGGCGCTGTTCCGCATCGAGATCATCCGGGTGCCGCTCGACGCCCCGCAGGACGCGCGCATCGTCAACATGCCGCGCCTCTTCGCCGATCCCGCGACCGGCGCGATCGCGGGGTTGTGGAAAGGAGGGGCGCACGGGGAGGGGACGCAGACCACGGCGGTGACCGACCAGTGCCACGACATCACGGCCTACGCCGCGCTGGGGCTCGCCGCGGGTGCGTGCGCGGGGAACGGGCTGCTGCTCGACATCGGCGACCCCGCGAATCCCCGGCGGCTGGCCGCCGTGAGCGATCCGAACTTCGCCTACTGGCACTCGGCGACGTTCAGCAACGACGGCGACAAGGTGCTGTTCACCGACGAGTGGGGCGGCGGGCTCGCGCCGCGCTGCCGGGCGGGGGACCGGCCCGAGTGGGGCGGCGACGCGATCTACGCGCGCGCCGGGGCGGCGCTCCGCTTTGCCGGCTACTACAAGCTGCCGGCGCCGCAGACGGAGCTGGAGAACTGCGTGGCCCACAACGGCTCGCTCATTCCGGTGCCGGGGCGCGATCTCATGGTGCAGGCGTGGTATCAAGGGGGCGTCACGGTGTTCGACTTCACCGACCCTGCGCACCCGCGCGAGATCGCCTTCTTCGATCGCGGCCCGCTCGACTCGACCCGGGCCGTGCTCGGCGGCTACTGGTCGGCGTACTGGTACAACGGGCACATCTACGCCTCCGAGATCGCCCGGGGGCTGGACGTGTTCGATCTCGTGCCGAGCGCCGAGCTGTCGCGGGACGAGATCGCGGCGGCGCGCCTGGTGCGATTCGACCGCTTCAATCCTCAGAGCCAGCCGGCGGTGACGTGGCCCGCGAGCGTCGTCGTCGCGCGCGCCTATCTGGACGGGTTGGTGCGGGCGGACGGACTGCGCCGGCCGTGGGCGGCCCCGGTGTATCGGGAGCTGGCGCGCGCCGAGCGGCTCCGGGGGTCGGCGCGCCGGACCGCGCTCGCGGCGCTGGCGGCGCGACTCGAGCGCGACGCGGCGGGGGCGGCGGCGGCCGATGCGCCCCGCGTGCGCGCCCTCGCGGCGGTCGTGCGCGCGCTCGCCGAGAGACGTTGAGCCCGCTGCGCCGGGCGGCTACCTTCTCCCGGCGATGAACGTCATCCCTCAGCGGGTGCGGGACGGGGTCGGCCGGGCGCTCGACCCGGTGGCGCGCCTGCTGGTCCGGCTGCGGGTGCGGCCCAACGTGATCACGACCCTGGGGACGCTGCTCGTCGTGGCGTCGGCCGCGGCGTTCGCCCTGGGGTGGATCCGGTGGGCGGGGTTCTTGCTGCTCTTCTCCGGGCTCTTCGATATGGTGGACGGCCGTGTGGCGCGCTCCGGGGCGATGGCGACCACGTTCGGGGCGTTCTACGACTCGACCCTCGACCGCGTGGGCGAGGCGGCGCTGTTCACCGGGATCGCCGTGTACTTCTTGGGCGGCGGGGTCGCGGCCGGCCGGCTGACGGCCGCGGTGGTCGCGTGCTGCGTCGCGCTGGCGGCGTCGCTGCTCGTGTCCTACACCCGGGCGCGGGCCGAAGGGCTCGGGCTCGCGGTCAAGGTGGGCATCGCGCAGCGGGCGGAACGGGTGCTGCTGCTCGGCGCGCCGAGCTTGGTGTTCGGGCCGGGGAACCAGGGGGCGTTGTTGTTCTGGATCGTGGTCGCGGTGGCCGCGGCGACCGCGGTCACCGTGGTGCAGCGCGTCGTCTACGTCGCCCGGGTCACCGGCGCGCTCGCGCCGCGGCCCGCGCGGCGGCGGCGCGAGGCGCTGCCCGGCGGCGCCGCGGCATTCTCATCCCAGAAAGGACCGTAAGCGTGGCACAGCAGGCCGGCCGGGACATCGCGCCCGCCCAGGGGAAACTCGGCGTCATGCTCGTGGGGCTGGGCGCGGTGGCCACCACGTTCATCGCGGGCGTCGAGAACGTGCGCCGGGGCGCGGCGCTGCCGATCGGCTCGCTCACCCAGATGGGCACCATCCGCCTGGGGAAACGCACCGAGCGGCGCGCTCCCAAGATCAAGGACTTCGTCCCGCTCGCCGACCTGCGCGACTTGGTGTTCGCGGCCTGGGATCCCATCCCCGACGACGCCTACACCGCGGCCCGCAAGGCCGGCGTGCTCGAGGCGCAGCACCTCGAGCCCATCGCCGATTTCCTGAAGGCGATCACCCCGCTGCCCGCGGCCTTCGACCGCGCCTACGTCAAGCGCCTGAGCGGCACCAACGTGAAGCAGGCCAAGACGAAGCGCGAGCTCGCCGAGGCGCTCCGCCAGGACATCCGCGACTTCCGGCAGCGCTCGGGCGCGGACCGGCTGGTGATGATCTGGGCCGCCTCCACCGAAGTGTTCCTCACCCCGGGGCCCGCCCACCAGAGCCTGGCGGCGTTCGAGAAGGCCATGGCTGCGAACGACCCCGCGATCGCGCCCTCGATGCTGTACGCGTATGCCGCGCTCATGGAGGGCGTCCCGTTCGCGAACGGCGCCCCCAACCTCACGGTGGACATTCCCGCCCTCGAGCGGCTCGCCGAGGAGCGCCACGTGCCCATCGGGGGCAAGGACTTCAAGACCGGCCAGACGATGATGAAGACCGTGCTCGCCCCCGCCTTCAAGGCGCGCATGCTGGGCCTCGCGGGCTGGTACTCCACCAACATCCTCGGCAACCGCGACGGCGAGGTGCTCGACGATCCCGAATCGTTCAAGACCAAGGAAGAATCGAAGCTCGGCGTGCTCGAGTACATCCTCCAGCCCGACCAGTACCCCGAGCTGTACGGCAACGTGTTCCACAAGGTGCGGATCAACTACTATCCGCCGCGCGGCGACAACAAGGAAGGGTGGGACAACATCGACATCTTCGGGTGGCTCGGCTACCCGATGCAGATCAAAGTGGATTTCCTGTGCCGCGACTCGATCCTCGCCGCGCCCATCGTGCTCGACCTGGCGCTGTTCTTCGACCTCGCCCAGCGGGCGCGCCTGGCGGGGATCCAGGAGTGGCTGTCGTTCTACTTCAAGAGCCCGCACACCGCCCCGGGGCTCTACCCCGAGCACGACCTGTTCATCCAGCAGACCAAGCTCAAGAACACGCTGCGCTGGCTGATGGGCGAGGAGCAGATCACGCACCTCGGGATCGAGTACTACGAGAAGACGTGAGCCCCGCGCAGGATGTGGTCACCGCCGCCGGCCTCGCCGCGATCGTCTGGGTCCTGTGGTACTTCCTGTTCGCCCGCGGGCCCGCGGTGGCGGCGGCCGCCGCGGGCGACGGCGTCCAGGAGGTGCGCATCACGGTGAAGGGCGGCTACACCCCCGATACGATCGTGGTGCAGGCGGGCCGGCCGGTGCGGCTGCAGTTCTACCGCGACGAGACCGCCGACTGCTCCGACCGCGTCGTGTTCGACGACTTGGGCATCGACGTGGCGCTGCCGGCGTTCCAGACGACCACGGTCGAGTTCACGCCCGAGCGCGCGGGCGAGTACCGCTTCCGCTGCGGCATGAACATGTTGAAAGGGCTGCTCGTCGTGGAACCGGCCGTGGCCGATCGCACGCCCTCCGCCTCCCCGCACCAGTTCCATGAGTAAGGCGCGCATCATCCTGCCCATCGAGGGGATGAGCTGCGCCTCCTGCGCCGCGACGGTGCAGGAGGCGCTCGCGGGCGCGCCCGGCGTCGCGAACGCGACCGTGAATTTCGCCACCGCCAAGGCCGCCGTGGAGTACGACGACGCGCAGGCGCACGTGGCCGATCTCGTCCAGGCGGTGCGGGCGGCGGGCTACGACTGCGGGACGGCGAGCGTCACGTTCGGGGTCGAGCAGCTGCACTACGCCCCCAGCGTGGCGCCCCTGGAGCAGGCGCTCCGGCGGGTGCCGGGCGTGCTGCGCGCGGTGGCCAACCAGGCCACGGAGACGGTCACGGTGGATTACGTGCCCGGGCTCACGACGGGCGAGGTGCTGGAGCGGGCGGTCGCCGCGGCGGGCTTCCGCGTGGCGGCGCCGATCGCGGCGGAGGATCCGGTGGAACGCGAGCGGATCGCCCGTCGCCGCGAGGTCCGCACTCTGGCCGGCAAGTTCGCCGTCGCGGCGGCGGCGACGGTCGTGACCATGCTCGGGTCCATGCTGCTCATGGCGCACGACGCCGCGGGCCCGCTCGCGCAGGTGGACGTGCTCGGGCGCCTGCTCCTGCCCCTGGCGCGCCGCTTGGCGGCCGCGGCGGCGCCGGCGGGCCTCGATCCCCAGGCGCTCAAGCTCGGCCTCGCGGTGGTCACCCTGCCGGTGGTGCTGTGGTCGGGGCGCCAGTTCTACCGCGGCGCCTGGAGCGGCTTCCGCCACCGCACGGCCGACATGAACACGCTCATCGCGGTGGGTACCGGAGCGGCCTATCTCTACTCGCTGGCGGCGACGTTCGCCCCCGGCTTGTTCGCCGCCGCCGGCCGGCCCGCCGACGTGTACTACGAGGCGGTCACCGCCATCATCGCCCTCATCCTGCTCGGGCGCCTGCTCGAGGCGCGCGCCAAGGGCCGCACCTCGGAGGCGATCCGCCGCCTCATGGGCCTGCGGCCGCGGACGGCGCACGTGCTCCGGCACGGGAAAGAGCTCGACGTCCCGGTCGAGGCCGTCGTCCCGGGCGACGTCGTGGTGGTCAAGCCGGGCGAGAAGGTGCCGGTGGACGGGGTCGTCATCGCCGGCGCCTCCGCGGTGGACGAGGCGCTGCTCACCGGGGAGCCGCTGCCCGTGGCGAAGACGGTCGGCGACGAGGTGTTCGGGGCGACGGTGAACACCACGGGAAGCATTACGGTCCGCGCCACGCGCGTGGGCAAGGACACGGCGCTCGGCCAGATCGTCCAGCTCGTGGAAGACGCCCAGGCCACCAAGGCGCCGATCCAGCAGCTCGCCGACCGGGTCGCGGGCGTGTTCGTGCCGATCGTCATCGCGATCGCCATCGCGGCCTTCGTGGTGTGGTTCGACATCGGGCCTGCGCCGGCCGCGGTCTTCGCCACTGTCGCCGCCGTCACCGTGCTGATCATCGCGTGTCCCTGCGCCCTGGGCCTCGCCACGCCCACCGCCATTCTCGTGGGGACCGGGAAGGCCGCGGAGCTCGGGATCTTGATCCGCAGCGGCGAGGCGCTCGATCGCCTGGCCCGGGTGCGCACCGTGCTGCTCGACAAGACCGGCACCATCACCGAGGGCCGGCCGGCGGTGACGCATATCCTCGCGGCCCGGCGCGCCGACGGCACGCTGATCCCCGCCGCCGACGTGCTCAGGTGGGCCGCGTCGGTGGAGCAGCGCTCGGAGCACCCCCTCGCTGCCGCGATCCTCAAGGCGGCGGCGGACCGGCACGTGGAACTCCTCCCGGTCGAGAAGTTCGCCGTGATGGAGGGCCGCGGCGTGCGGGGCACGGTGGACCGGCGGATCGTCGAGGTGATCTCGTTGCGCCACGCGCGCGAGCGCAGCCTCGAGCTGGGGACGCTCGGCGCCGAGGCCGACCGCCTGACGGCGGAGGGCCGCACCCCGGCAGTGGTCGTGGTGAACAACACGGTGCACGCGGTGATCGCGATCTCCGACCCCGTGAAACCGACGGCGCGCGCCGCGGTGGCGGCCCTCAAGGCCCTGGGGCTGGAGGTGATCATGGTGTCGGGGGACTCGCGGCGCGGCGCCGAAGCGGTGGCGCGGGACGTCGGCATCGAGACCGTGGTGCCGGAGGTGCTGCCGTCGCAGAAAGCCGAACTGGTGCGCAAGTTCCAGCGCGGGGGCCGCCAGGTGGCGATGGTCGGCGACGGGCTCAACGACGCCCCGGCCCTCGCCCAGGCCGACGTCGGCATCGCGATCGGCACCGGCGCCGACATCGCCATGGAGGCCTCGGACGTGACGCTGATCCGCGGCGATCCGCGCGGCGTGGTGACCGCGATCGAGCTCGCGCGGCGCACCATGCGAATCATCCGCGAGAATCTCTGGTGGGCGTTCGGCTACAACGTGCTCGGGATTCCGATCGCGGCGGGCGTCGCGTATCCGTTTGTGCACCTGCTGCTTTCGCCGGTGATCGCGAGCGCCGCCATGGCGTGGTCGAGCCTGAGCGTCGTGCTCAACAGTCTGCGGTTGCGGCGGTTCGCGCCGCGGTGGGCGACCTGATGCGCTACTTCCATCGCACGTCCCTCGCGCCCGACGCGGTGCTCGCGTTGGCGCACGACTTCTTCGGCGCCCGCTTGGCCCCGGCCGATGAAGCGCCGCGGCGGCGGGCGTACGCCGGGTCCCTCGGCAAGCTCGCGGTGTCGGCCCGCGCCGAGGGCGGCCACTACACCCTGGTCGAGGTGGAGACCGATCAGGTGGGGGAATCGGAGCTCGACCGGCTTGCCAAGCGTTTCCTGGCGGAGCTCCACGCACGCGCCGAGCCCGGGCACGCGCTGCGCGGGGCCTACTAGCCCGCCACCTTCGCGTCGTATCCCGCGCGCGCCACCGCCGCGACGAGCTGTTCGGCGGTGGTCGTGTCGTCGTTGAAGTCCACTTCCGCTTCGCCCGCCTGCAGATCCACCACCGCCGAGTAGACGCCCGGGGTCTGCTTGAGCGCCTGCTCCACCTTGCGTTGGCAGTGCCCGCAGGTCATCCCGGACACGCGCAGCTTCAGCGTCGCCATGCCACATCCTCCGGCCCGGGGTCCGGCCCGATGCCGAGCTTGATTCTCCCGGGCCCTCAGGCCAAGTTTCACGCCCACTATAATTTACGTCATGAGTTCTCGCGCCGCCCCCGCCCCCGCCCCCGCCCCCGCCTCGAGCCCCGCGGCGCCGGCGATCCCGGCCGGCCTCACCCGCGAGCAGCTGCTCGAGCTGTATCGCTACTTGCGGCTCACCCGCGTGCTCGAGGAGCGGCTCGTCGCCCTGTATCGGCAGAGCAAGGTGATCGGCGGGCTGTTCCGCTCGCTCGGCCAGGAGGGCGAGTCCGTCGCCACCGCGTACGCCCTGGAGCGCGGGCGCCACCGGGACATCCTCTCGCCCCTCATCCGCAACCTCGGCGCGATGCTCGTGATGGGCGCGCAGCCGATCGAGATTCTGCGCCAATACATGGCGAAGGCGACGAGCCCCACCCGCGGCCGCGAGCTCAACATCCACTTCAACGACCTCGAGCGGGGCTACCTCGGCCAGATCTCCCATCTGGGCGACATGATCCCGGTGATGGCGGGGATCGCGCTGTCCTTCAAGCTGCGCGGCGAGCCGCGGGTCGGCCTCGTCTATATCGGCGACGGGGGCATGTCCACCGGGGCGTTTCACGAGGGCCTGAACTTCGCCGCCGTACAGCGGGTGCCGCTCGTCGTGGTGGGGGAGTATAACCACTGGGCCTATTCCACGCCGCCCGAGCGGCAGTTCGCGGTCCGCGACCTCGCCGAACGGGTGAAGGGGTACGGCGTCCCGGCCGTGACCGTGGACGGCAACGACGTGCTCGCGGTGTACGAGGCGACCAAGGCCGCGGTGGCGCGGGCGCGGGCGGGCGAGGGGGTCCAGTTCATCGAGGTGAAGACGTACCGCCGCAAGGGGCACGCCGAGCACGACGACCAGCGCTACGTGCCGAAGGACGAGCTCGAGTGGTGGGCCGCACACAACGACCCGATCGAGCGCTACGTGCAGCGGCTGCGCGCGGCCGGGTGGGCCCGCGAGGAGGAGCTCGCGGCGATCGACGCGCGGGTGCGGGCGGAGGTGGACGAGGCGACCGATGCGTGCGTGGACGAGCCGCTGCCGCCGCCGGCGTCGGCCCTCGAGGGGGTGTACGCCACGCCGCCCGCCGCGCCGCTGCACTGGTACCGGAGGCGGTGATGGCCGAGGTCACCTATCTCGAGGCGCTGCGGCAGGGACTCTGGGAGGAGATGGAGCGCGACCCGAACGTGTTCATCCTGGGCGAGGACATCGGCCTCTACGGCGGGGCGTTCAAGGTCACCGAGGGGTTTCTCGAGCGCTTCGGCCCGTCGCGGGTGATCGACACCCCCATTTCCGAAGCCGCGATCGTCGGGGCCGCGGCCGGCGCGGCCCACATGGGGCTGCGGCCCGTGGCCGAGATGCAGTTTATCGACTTCATCTCGTGCGCCTACGACATGCTCACGAACTACGTCGCCACCGCCCGCTACCGGGCGGGGCTCGCGACGCCGATCGTGGTGCGCGGGCCGTGCGGCGGCTACGTGCGCGGCGGCCCGTTTCATTCGCAGAACCCGGAGGCGGCGTTCTTCCACACGCCGGGCTTGAAGATCGTGGCACCGGCCACCGCGCGCGACGCCAAGGGGCTGATCAAGGCCGCGATCCGCGACGACGACCCCGTGCTCTACCTCGAGCACAAGTGGCTGTACCGGCGCGTCAAGGAGGACCTGCCGGAGGGCGAGGAGGTGCTCACGCCGATCGGCGCGGCTCGGGTGGCCCGCGAGGGCCGGGATCTGTCCATCATCACCTACGGCGCCACCGTGTGGAAGGCCCTCGAGGCGGCCGAGCGGCTGGAGCGCGACGACGGCGTGTCGGCGGAGGTCGTGGATCTGCGCACGTTGTTGCCGCTGGACGACGCGGCGATCGTGCGGACCGTGCGCAAGACCAACAAGGTGCTCATCGTCCACGAGGACACCCGCACGGGCGGCGTGGCGGGAGAGATCACGGCGCGCATCAACGAGCAGGCGTTCGAGTGGCTCGACGGGCCGATCCTGCGGGTGACGGCCCACGACACGCCGCTCCCTTATGCGCCGACGCTCGAGGATTTCGTGCTGCCGCAGACCGAGGACATCGTGAACGCGGCCAGATGGTTGGCGGCGTACTGAGGAGACTCCATGGCGCGCGTTGAGGTGCTGATGCCGCAGATGGGCGAGTCGATCGCCGAGGGGACGGTGAGCAAGTGGTTGAAGAAGGTCGGCGACGCGGTGCAGCGCGACGAGCCGCTGTTCGAGATTTCGACCGACAAGGTGGACGCCGAGATCCCGGCGCCCGCGGCCGGGGTGCTCGCCGAGATCAAGGTGCCCGAAGGGCAGACGGTGCCGGTGCAGACGCTGGTGGCGGTGATCGAGACGGCCGCGGGCGCCGGAGCCCCCGTGGCGGCAGCCTCGCCCGCTCCGGCGCCGCCCGCGCCGTCCCCGCCGTCCCCGTCCCCGTCCCCGTCCCCGCCCCCGCCGCCGCCGCCGCCCGCTCCCCCGCCGCCCGCCGCCGCGGCGGCGCGAGCGAAGGGCGGTGACGGGGCCGAGACCGTCGAGGAGCGGTTGCGGCGGCGCTCCACGCCGCTCGTGCGCAAGATCGCGGCCGAGCATCAGGTGGATCTCTCGACGATCCCGGGGACGGGGTTCGCGGGTCGGGTGACGAAGCAGGACATCCTGAGCTTCCTCGAGCGGGGCGCGGCCGCGGGCACGGCCCCGCCCGCCGTCGCGCCGCGGGCGCCCGCGCCGCCGACGGGTGCCGCCACGGCACCCCCCGCGCCGCCGCCCGCCGCGCCGGCGGCGCCCGCCGCGGCCGCGACGCCGGTCGTGCATCCCACGGTGGAGCCGTGGCCGGGCGATCGCGTCGAGCCGTTCTCCAAGATCCGCAAGATCACGGCGGATCACATGATCCTGTCGCGCCGCATCTCGGCCCACGTGACGAGCTTCTTCGAGGTGGACTTCACGCGCGTGGCCGAGCTGCGCCGGCGGCACAAGGCGAGCTACGCCGAGCGCGGCGTCAACCTCACCTACCTCGCCTTCATCGCGAAGGCGTGCGCCGAGAACCTGCGCAAGCACCCGGTGGTGAACGCGGCCGTGTCGGGGGACAACATCATCTACCGCCGCGATATCAATCTCGGCATCGCGGTGGCGCTCGACTGGGGGTTGATCGTCCCCGTGGTGAAGCACGCCGACGAGCTGTCGCTCCTGGGGCTGGCGCGCGCCATCAACGACTTGGGGGAGCGCGCACGCACGAAGAAGCTGTTGCCCGACGAGATCCAGCGCGGCACCTTCACCATCACCAACCCTGGGGTGTTCGGCTCCTACGCGGGGGCGCCGATCATCAACCAGCCGCAGGTGGCGATCCTCGGGGTGGGGGCGATCGAGAAGCGGCCCAAAGTCGTGACGCTGCCCGACGGCGGCGACGCCATTGCCGTGCGTACGCTCGGCATGCTGTCCATGTCGTACGACCACCGCATCGTGGACGGGGCCGACGCCGATCGCTTCCTCGCCGACGTGAAGCGGACCCTGGAGCAGTTCCCGGAAGAGGCCGTCTGACATGCCACGAGTGCTCACGATCGCCCGGGTGCGGGTGCCGCCCGCCCACGAAGCGGACTACCTCGCCGCCCTGCGCGAGCTGTGCCAGTTTGCGGAGGCGCGCGGCCAGCGCATCTGGCTGTTTCGCCACGCCAAGGACCCGCAGCTCTTCACCGAGTTCTCCGAGAGCGCGACGGAGATGTCGCACCGGGCGCAGGCGTCGCGCCTCCCCGAGGAGCTCAAGCTCGAGCAGCGGCTCCAGACGCTGGGGACCTACGCGCCGGACGCCTGGGAGCTGTGGACCGAGGTATCGCTCGCGGCGCCGGCGGGCGGCGGGGCCTAGGCAGGGGGCGGTGCGCCGCATCATCCTCGTGGACGGGGAGCGCTGGGAGGTGTACCCGTCGGGGCGCGCCAGCGTGTACGGCCGCGACGAGTTCGGCCTCGTGTTCCAGCAGGGCACGGGGCCCGAGCGGCGGCGGCGCTTCACGCGCTACGCGCCTGTGGGCAGCCGCAGTCCCGACGCGGCCCTGGCCGAGCTGTCCGAGCGGGACCTCGAGGCGCTATTCCGCGCGTCGCAGCCGGCGTGGACCGCGCCCGAAGGGGGGTACGACGCGCGTTGACCTCCATTGCCACTCCACCGCGTCCGACGGGGAGTGCCCGCCGGCGGACGTGGTGCGGCGGGCGCACGCGGTCGGGCTCGCCGCCGTCGCCCTCACGGATCACGACACGACCGCCGGGGTGGCGGCGGCCGCGGCCGCCGGGGCCGCGCTCGGCGTGCGCGTCGTCGGCGGCTGCGAGTTCAGCGTGCGGGCGCCGTGGGGCGAGCTCCACCTGCTCGGCTATTTTCTGCCGCCCGGGGACCCCCGCCTCGAGGCGTTCCTCGCGGGCACGCGGGCGGCGCGGGCGCAGCGCGCCGAGCAGATGGTCGGCCGGCTGCGGCGGCTGGGCGTGGACATCGCGCTCGAAGACGTGGTGGCCGTGGCAGGCGGCGGCGCGGTGGGCCGGCCGCACGTGGCCCGCGTGCTCGTGGCCCGCGGCGCGAGCCTCGACCTGAACGACGCGTTCGCGCGCTACCTCGGGCGCGGCAAGCCCGGCTACGTCGAGAAGCCGCTCCCCGCGCTCCGCGACGTCACGGCGCTCATCCACGCCGTGGGGGGTGTGGCGGTGGCGGCGCACCTGGGCGCGCACGGCACCGAGGAGCAGGTGCGCGAGTTCCAGGCGCAAGGCCTCGACGGCCTCGAGGTGCGGCACCCGAGCCACCCGCCGGCCACCGAGCGCCGGCTCGCCGCGATCGCCGCGCGGCTGGGGCTGGCGCCGACCGGCGGCTCGGATTGGCACGGCGATACGGCGCTCGGCGACAGCCACGCGCCGCTGGGCGGGCTCGACGTCCCGCTCGCCTGGCTCGAGGAGCTCGAACGCCGCCGCCCTGCCGCGGCGGCCCGCGCCCCGGACCCCGTAACCCCCGAAGGAGACTCCGCATGACCGACCCGTTGCCCGTCGGCAGCAAGGCCCCCCTGTTCACGGCGGCGGCGTCCGACGGCCGGACCTATCGGCTGGCCGAGGTGTTGAAGACCGGCCATGCCGTGCTCGTGTTCTATCCCGGCAACAACACGCCCGGGTGAAACCGCCAACTCTCCGCCGTGCGCGATGAGCTGGCCAAGTTCCACCAGGCAGGGATGCAGCCGTTCGGGGTGAATCCGGCGAGCGTGGCGAGCCACGCGAGCTACGCGAAGAAGCTCGGCTTCAACTTCCCGCTGCTCTCCGATCCCGACCGGGCGATCGCGCGCGCCTATCGCGCGCTGAAGGACGACGGGCAGGGGATCATCCGGACGGTGTATGTCGTGAAGCGCGACGGGACGATCGCCTTCGCGCAGCGCGGCGCGCCGCCCGTGGACGAGATCGTGGCGCATGCCGGCTGACCTGCGCGGCAAGGTCGCGCTGGTCACGGGGGTGAGCCGCCCGGGGCAGGTCGGCCCGGCGGTGGCGCGCGGCTGCGGCCGCGCCGGCGCCCGCGTGGTGATCGCCGGCCGCGACGCCGCGGCGCTCGCCGAGCGCGAACGCGAGCTCGCGGCCGAGGGGATCGCGGTCGCGGCGGCGGCGGGCGACCTCACGACGCCCGAAGCGGCCCGCCGGGCCGTGGCCGTGGCGCGGGAGCGCTTCGGCGGGCTCGACGCGGTGATCAACGTCGCGGGCGGACTGCTGAACGTCGCCCCGGCGCTCGAGCTCGGCCCCGCGGAGTTCGCGCGCGAGCTCGCCGCCAACGTGCAGACGACGTTCGTCATGTGCCAGGCCGCGATCCCCGCGCTGCTCGAGCGGGGCGGAGGCGCCGTCGTCAACTTCGCGTCCGTGGCGCTCCGCAAGCCCCAGAGCCGGATGGCCGCCTACATCGCGGCGAAAGCGGCGGTGGCGGGCCTCACGCGGGCCTTGGCGCGGGAGTTCCGCGACCGGGGGGTGCGGGTGAATGCCGTGGCGCCGGGCGTCGTGAAGACGGCCGCGAACCTGGCGCAGCTCGGGGACGCGAACGTGCGCTGGGTGGAGCTCGACGACCTGGTGGCGGCGGTGCTGTACCTCGCGAGCGACGACGCGCGCGGGGTGACGGGCGAAGTCCTGGCGGTGACGGGGGGAGATGTCTGACCGTGACCGGCGCGGCCCCGCGGGACGCGCCGGTCGAGATGCGCGACCTTCTACGCCCGCCAGCTCCCGCGGGCGAAGGAGCGCGGGCGGGCGCGGTTCCGCACGGCGATCGTGGTGGACGCCGACCCGCAGTGCCGCGCGCGGCGCGAGCTGGACGAGGCTCCCGATCGCCGCTTCGTAACGGCCGAGTGGGGGGCCTATTGCCGCGAGTTTCTGGCCCGGGCGGCGCGCGAGAGGCGGCGAGGGGCGCGGCGGTGCTCGTGGGGACGATCTCGAGCTGTCACGGGGCGGTCAATCTGCTGCGGATCGGGCCGCCGGGCGGGGCCGCGCGGCGCCCGTGACGCCGGCGGAGCGGCGCACGGCGCTGCGCCGTGCGCGCGCCTGCTTCAATGCCGGCCGCTACTGGGCCGCGCACGAAGCGCTGGAAACCGTGTGGCGTTCTGTCAGGGCGGAGGGGGACGCGGCGGCGGCGCGCGTCTGGCAGGGGCTCATCCAGGCGGCCGCCGCCCTGCTGCACCGCGGCCGCGGCAATCGCCACGGCGCGCGAGTGCTGGGCGCGGCCGCGCTCGACAAGCTCGCCGGCCCGCAGCGTCCCGACGTGGAGTTCGAGACGGTGCGCTTCCGCGCGCAGCTCGCGCGCACCCTGGCGGGGGAGGGGGGTCCCCCGCGCCTGGAGTGGGGATCTCATGCACGAAGCCGGGACTGACGGATACGACGTGATCATCGTCGGCGCGGGGCCCGCGGGCCTGTGCGCGGCGCTGTACGCGGGCCGGGGGATGCTCAAAGCCCTCACCATCGAGCGGGGCGCGCCCGGCGGCGAGCTGCTCAACACCGACGTCATCGAGGATTACATCGGGTTCGAGAGCATCAAGGGCTGGGAGCTCGCCCAGAAGATGACGGCGCACGCCAAGAAGTTCGGCGCCGAGATCGTGACCGACACGGTGGAACGGATCCGCAAGGCCGACGACGGTTGGTTCGAGGTCGCGACCGCGCGGGGCGCCGTGTACCGCGCGCCGGCCGTCATCCTCACCGCGGGCGGGACGCCGGTGAAGCTGGGCGTGCCCGGGGAGCAGGAGTACGCGGGCAAGGGCGTCTCCTACTGCGCCGTGTGCGACGGCGCGTTCTTCAAGGGCGAAGTGCTCGCGGTGGTGGGCGGCGGCGACGCGGCGGTCGAAGAAGCCGACTATCTCACCCGCTACGCCTCCAAGGTGTACCTGGTGCACCGCCGCGACCAGCTGCGGGCCTCGAAAATCCTCCAGGAACGCGCCTTCCGGAACCCCAAGATCGAAGTCCGCTGGAACACGCGCGTCACCGAGATCCGCGGGGACGAGCGGGGGGTGAAGGCGCTGGCGCTCGAGGACACCGTCACGGGCGCGCGCTCCGAGCTCGCGGTGGGCGGCGTGTTCATCTTTATCGGGTTCCGGCCGAACTCGGGCTTGGTCGAGGGGCACGTGCGGCATGACGCGGCGGGTTACCTCGTCACCGACGAGCGGATGATGACGTCGCTCCCCGGATTGTTCGCCGCGGGCGACGTGCGCAGCCAGCTCACCCGCCAGATCACGACCGCCGTCGGCGACGCCACGACCGCCGCGGTCGCCGTCGAGAAGTACCTCGCAGCCCTGCGCGAGGGGCAGAAGGTCGGGGCGCCGTCGTGAAGGTGGTCGCGATCCCGAACGGCCGCTTCCTCGAGAACTGCTACCTGGTGATCGACGAGGCGAGCGCGGCGTGCGCGATCGTGGACCCCGGGGAAGAGGCGGGGTTGATCGCCCACAAGCTCGCTGCGGCGGGCGTGACGCCCGTGGCGATCTGGGTCACGCACGCCCACGTGGATCACGTGCTCGGCGTGCCGCGGCTCCGGGCCGAGACGGGGGCGCCTGTGTACCTGCATCCCGCGGACCGGCCGCTCTACGACCATGTGCCGGAGCAGGCGGCCGCGTTCGGCATGGCGGCGCCCGCTCTCCCGCCCCCCGACCGCGCGCTCGCCCACGGCGAGGTGCTGCGGGTGGGCGAGCTCGCGTTCCGGGTGCGGCACGCGCCGGGCCACTCGCCGGGGAGCGTGGTGTTCGAGGGCGCGGGCGCGGCGTTCGTCGGCGACGTGCTGTTTCAGGGGTCCATCGGCCGCACCGACCTTCCCGGCGGCGACTTCGACACGCTGATCCGCAGCATCGAGCGCGAGTTGCTCACGCTGCCCGATTCGACCATCGTGTACAGCGGTCATGGCCCCGCAACCACCGTCGGCGGCGAGCGCCGCAGCAATCCCTTCCTTGCCGGTCGCGTCCGCGCCGGCTGAGCCGGCGGCCGCCTGCCTGCGCTGCGGCGCGGCCGTGGCGGCCCTCCCCGCCGGGTGCCGGGCCCCGTGCCCGAACTGCGGGTTTCCGTACCCCCTGGGCGACTGCTCCGACTGAGCCGGGCGTGGCACACCTCTTGGCGCTCGCCCTGCTGGCCGTGGACGTCGCGGTCCGCGCCTGGCGGATCCAGCTGGCCGTTCGGACGGCGGGGGGCCGGCTGCGCTTCGGCGACGCCGTGCGGCTGAATCTCTACGGCGAGGCCGCGTCGCAGCTCACCCCGAACCGGCTGGGCGGCGAGCCGGCGCGGTTCCTCGGCCTGACCGAGGCGGGACTGCGCCCCGTGACGGGCCTCGTCGCGATCGGGGTCGAGGTCGCGGCCGAGTGGCCGGTGTTCGTGCTCGCGGCCGGCGCGCTCGTCGCCTACTACGTCCCCGATTGGCGCGACGCCGCCCGTGCCTGGCTGCACCGCCACCGCGCCGGCGAGCTGCTCACCGCCGAAGTCGTCGCGCTGGTGGTGCTCGTGACCGTGTACCTGCTGCAGCGCCTGGCGCGGGCCGGCTTCATTCGCCACCGCGTGCGCCGCCAGTGGCGGGTGGCGTGGGCCCACGTGCGCCGGGCGCCGGCGTGGATGCTCGGCGCCGGGGCGCTGCTCACCGTGGTAAGCCTCGCGGCCCGCGCCCTGATCCTGCCGGCGCTCGCCTGGGGCGCGGTCCCCCGCGCCGCGCGCCCGCCGTTCGGCGACATGTTCTTCGGTGCCCTCGCTCTGCTGCACGCGCCGTTGGTCGTGCCCCTCCCCTCAGGCGGCGGCGGCCTCGAGGTCGCCTTCCTCCAGGGGTTCGCAGGGGACTTCGGCCCCCGCCAGACCACCATGCTCCTCGCGTGGCGGTTCTATACCGCCGTGCTGCTCACGGCGCTCGGCGTGATCGCGCTGGTGCGCCACCTGGGCTACCGCGCCGCGGTGCAACTGTTCAAAGTCGGCTGGGTCCGCTCGCGCGGGCCCCGGACGCCGGCGCCGCCCCCGCCGCCCCCGCCGCCCTCGCCCCCGCCCCCGCGCGCTCCGCGCGCTTCGCTGTCCCGTGCCCGAGAGGCCGACCGTCCATGACCGACCCGCGCATCCGCCCGCTCGCGCCCGAAGAGGCCGCCCCCGAAGTCCGGCCCATCTTCGACACCTATCTCCGCGAGCGCGGCAACATCCCCAACATGTTTCGCACGGTGGCGCTCCGCCCCGCCTTCCTGCGAACGCTCATCGCCCACTTCCGGACCGTGATGAACGAAGGCACCGTGCCCCCGCTCCTCAAGGAACTGCTGTGGGTGCGCATTTCCCACCTCAACCGCTGTCGCTACTGACTCAACTCCCACACTGTCCTGGCAGGACAGAAGGGCGCGAGCGCGGAACTCCTCGACGCGATCCAGGATCGCGGCCCGCGGGACGCGCTGGACCGTCTGGAGCCCGGCTGGCGCGCCGCGCTCGAGTACGCGGACGTGGTGCACCGCTCGGGGCACGAGGTCTCCGACGCCTTGTATCGCCGGCTCCGCGCCGCCTGGGACGACGGCCAGATCGTCGAGATCACGCTGGTGATCGGGATGACGGAGTACTTCAATCGCTTCAACGACAGCTTGCGCGTGGCGCCGACGCGGTAGCGGGCCGGCCGCGGCGCGCCTAGTGCGGCCGGGCCGGCGCCACCGCCACGAGCAGCACGGTGCGCTCGAGCGCCCGCTCCACGCCGTGCGGGACGCCCTGCGGCGCGAGCACCAAGTCGCCGGGCCCGGCCTCCAGGCGGCGATCCGCGATCACGAACCTCGCCTTTCCGCTCACCACCACGTAGAATTTGTCGGCGCCGGCGTGCGTGTGGACGGGTTGCGCTTGGCCGGGCTCGAAGCAGTTCAGGCCCACGAGCAGCCGGTCGGACCGGAAGCACTCGATCTTGGTCATCGTCGCGGCCGCGAACGCGGCGCGGGAGGGCACGTGCTGCAGCAGGTCCTGCGGATCCATGGGCGACTCCTGGCTTGACACCGACGATACCGTGACCGACCGGCCCGGAGGGGGCGAGGCGGGCCGAGCGGGGGGCGGGGCGACCCGCATCGAGCGCGATCCGCTGGGGGAGCTCCCGGTGCCGGCGGCAGCGCTCTACGGCATCCAGACCGAGCGCGCGCGCCGCAACTTTCCGATCTCGGGGCTCGCACCCCTCGCCGGGTTCGTGGAGGCGGTCATCTGGATCAAGAAGGCCGCGGCGCTCACCCACAAGGCGACGGGCCGGCTCGACGCGCGCCGCGCCGACGCGATCGTGCGCGCCGCCGACGAGGTGCTCGCGGGCCGGCACCGCGACCAGTTCGTGGTGGACCCCTACCAGGCGGGCGCCGGCACGTCGCACAACATGAACTGTAACGAGGTGCTCGCCAACCGGGCGAACGAGCTCCTGGGCGGCCGCCGAGGCGCCTACGAGCCCGTGCACCCGAACGATCACGTCAACATGGCGCAGTCCACGAACGACGTGATCCCCACGGCCATCCGGCTCGCCGCGCTGGCGCAGCTGCCGGCGCTCCTCGACGCCATGGACCGCCTGGCCCGCGCGTTCCTGGCCAAGGGCCGCGCGTTCGACCCGATCGTCAAGGCGGGCCGCACGCATCTCCAGGACGCGACCCCGATCCGGCTGGGCCAGGAGTTCGCCGCCTACGGTCACACCGTGGAGCGCCACCGCGACCGCCTGGCGCAGGCGGCCGACCCCTTGCGCGACCTCGGCATCGGCGGCACCGCCGTCGGCACCGGGCTCAACGCCGAGCCCGAGTACCCGGGGCTCATGGTGCGCCACCTGCGCGAGCTCACCGGCCTCGACCTGCGGGAGGGCCGGGACCGCGTGCAGCTCATGCAGTCGCTCGGCGACGCCGCCGCCTTCTCGGGCGCGCTGCGGACCTACGCCGTGGATCTCGGCAAGATCGCGAGCGACCTGCGGTTGCTTGCCTCGGGCCCGCGCACCGGGCTCGCCGAGATCGTCCTCCCCGCCGTGCAACCCGGGTCGAGCATCATGCCGGGGAAGGTGAACCCCTCCATCGCCGAGATGGTGAACATGGTCTGCTACCAGGCCCTCGGCAACGACGTCACCGTCGCCGCCGCGGCGGAGGCGGGCCAGCTCGAGCTCAACGTGATGATGCCGGTGATCGCGCATAATTTGTTGTTCACGATGCTCATCCTCACGAACGCGACCCGGGTGTTCGCAGAGCGGTGCGTCGAGGGGATCGAGGCGGATCGGGCCCAGTGCGCCTACTGGCTGGACCGCAGCCCGGCGCTCGTGACCGCGCTGGCGCCGCGCATCGGCTACGCGCAGGCCGCGGCGCTCGCCAAGGAGGCCCTCGCCAAGAACGTGACGGTGCGCCAGCTCGTCATGGAGAAGGGGCTGCTCACGCCCGAGGAGCTGGACGAAGTGCTCGATCCCCGCGCCATGACCGAGCTGGGAGTGCCGGGCGAGCGGCGCTGAAGCCCGCGGGCGCGCGTGACGGCCGTCACGGCTCCGCCCGGCCGCCCGTGCACACTGTGCGCCGTGCGAGTTCTGGTCGCGAGCCTGTGGCTCGCGCTGGGTGCGGCCGCCGCGGCTCACGCCCAGCGCCGCGTGCGGATTGGAGCGGTGGGGTCCGTCGTCTCGCTCGAAGATCTGAGCGGGAAGGCCCATACGTTCGGCGGATTCGGGGCCGCGGTTGCGCTGCTCGCGAGCGACGACGGCGAAACGGGGCTCACCGTCTCGCGCTATCCCGATCTCTCTACCGACGGGCGCACCCGGCGCCTCACCCTGTTCGGCCTCGATTCCTACTACTACCCGATCGGCGCGCGCGGCATCGCGCCGTTCGCCTCCGCGACGCTGGGCCTCGCGCGGGTCACCGAATCGGCCGGGCTGTGCCCGCTGCTGTGTGGGGACACGCTCGCCGCCACGAGCGAGTTCGCGCTCGGCTTCGGGCTGGGGCTTCGGACCACCCTCGCCCAAGTCGCGGTCACCACGCTCGAAGGGCGGTTTCTTCAGGTGCCGGGGAGCGCGATTCAGACCCTCGAGGTTCGGGTCGGCGCGGCGGCGGCGCTCGGCACCGTGCGCCGGGGGGAATTCGCGGCCGGGACGGTCGGGCCGGCGGTGGGCGCGCTGGTGCTGCTGTCGGGGCCGCTGCGCGCGCGGGGCCCACTCGTCGGCGCGCGCTTCCGCCGCGACACCGACAAAGGCGGCACGGTGGGCCTCGAGCTTGCCTGGGTGCCGCTCGCGGTCGCGGGGAGCTGCGCCCCGCCGGGATGTCGGCCCGATGCCGTCTGGTTCGCGCCCGGATACGAGGCGGCCATGCGTCCGGCCTGGGGACGGCTCTACGCCGAAGCCGGGCTGCTGCTCGTAGGGGTGTACACCCAAGGGCCGGACCGCGGAGTGGCGGAAGGGGCGCACGGCGGGGTAGGGGTGGATCTCGCCGTAGGCCGAGCGCTCTGGAACGCGAATTCCCGCCTCGTCTGGCTGCGGCGCACGACCGGCGAGGACGTGTTCGCCATGGAACTGGGCTTCGGCCTGGCGCCCGCGCTCCGGAGCCGGAGCGCCGCCCATTGAATCCCGGGAGTCGTTGTCCCATATTGATGGCATGCGCGTCACCACCTGGGCCGAGTACGGGCTGATCGTGTCTCTGCACCTCGCCAAGCGCGCGGGGCAGGGACCGATGGCGGCGCGCGAGCTCGCCGAGCAGGAGCATCTGCCGCACGATTACGTCGAGCAGATCCTGCTGCGGTTGCGGCGTGCGGGGCTGGTCGAGTCGGTGCGCGGCGCCAGGGGGGGGTATCACCTGGCGCGCGACCCGCAGGCGATCAGCGTCAAGGACGTGATCGAAGCGTCCGAGCACGTCACCTTCGAAGTGAACTGCGATCTCCATCCCGTCGATCCGCAGCGATGTAGTCCGGACGCGTCGTGCAGCATCCGGCCGGTGTGGCGGATGCTGGAGCAGCGGATCAACGAGCTGCTCTCGAGCATCTCGCTCGCCGACCTCACGCACGACGAGCCCGAGCTCTACCAGATTGCCGGAGTCTTGGCGGGCAACTAGCTCCGCCGTCCCGTGTGTTTTTTTTGGATCGAAACCCGATCGCGAGGATCGGGTTTCCATGGATTGATTGGAGGTAGCCGTGCCATACGCGCATCCCGAGGTGCTCGTCTCCACCGACTGGGTGGCGCAGCATCTCAACGATCCCGGTCTGCGCCTGATCGAGGTGGACGTGGATACGACCGCCTACGACTCGGGGCACATCCCCGGCGCCGTGGGCTGGAACTGGCAGTCGCAGCTGAACGATCCGATCCGCCGCGACATCCCGGACGCCAAGGCGTTCGCGCGGCTGCTCGGCGAGGCGGGGGTCACGCCCCAGACCACCGTGATTCTCTACGGCGACAACAACAACTGGTTCGCGGCGTTCGCCTTTTGGCTGCTGCAGTTGTACGGGCACACCAACGCGAAGCTCATGAACGGCGGGCGGGCCAAGTGGGTGGCCGAGCAGCGGCCGCTCGTCACCGCGCGGCCGGCCATCCAGCCCACGACCTACCCGGTGCCGAAGAAGGTGAACACGGCGCTGCGCGCCCGCCGGCCCGACATCGAGAAGGCGCTCAAATCGAAGACCACGGCGCTCGTGGATGTGCGCTCGAAACCCGAGTTCGTGGGCGACATCATCGCGCCGCCCGGGATGACCGAGACGGCGCAGCGGGCCGGCCACATCCCGGGCGCCAAGAACATCCCCTGGAGCCAGGCCGTCGCCCCCGACGGGACCTTCAAGCCCTACGAAGAGCTGCTGCAGCTCTACAAGGGCGCCAAGGTGATCGACGGCAAGGACGAGGTGATCGCCTACTGCCGCATCGGGGAGCGCTCGAGCCACACCTGGTTCGCGCTCAAGTACCTGCTCGGCCTGAAGAAGGTGCGCAACTACGACGGCTCGTGGACCGAGTGGGGCAACCTGGTGGGCGCGCCGATCGCGAAGGGGGAGGAGTGACGACGGCGGCCGATCGCCGGGCGGCGCGCGCGGCGCCGGGGGCGCCGGGGGCGCCCGGGGCGTTCGTCGAGCCGGCGGTGTGGGGGCTCGTGGGCGAGACCCCGCTCGTCCCCGTGCCCCTGCCCGGCGGTGCGGCCGTGTACGTGAAGTGCGAGTGGTTCAATCCCGGCGGCTCGATCAAGGACCGGGCCGCGCTGTTCATCCTCCGGGAGGGGATCGCCTGCGGCGCGCTGCCGGAGAAGCGCCTGCTCGACGCGTCGAGCGGGAATACGGCGATCGCCTACGCGATGCTCGGCGCGGCGGCGGGGATCGGCGTCACCGTGTGCGTGCCGGCGAACGCGAGCGCGGAACGCCGGGCGCTGCTCGACGCCTACGGCGCCGAGGTGGTGTGGACCGATCCGCTCGAGGGCTCGGACGGCGCCATTCGCCGCGCCCGGGAGCTGGCCGCGGCGGCGCCGGAGCGCTACTGGTACGCCGACCAGTACGCCAACCCCGCCAACCCGCGGGCGCACTACTGCACCACGGCGCCCGAACTGTGGCGCCAGACCGGGGGGCGCATCACGCACCTGATCGCGGGCCTCGGCACCACGGGCACGCTGATGGGAACCGGCCGGCGTTTGAAGGAGTGGAACCCGCGCGTGGAGCTCGTGGCGGTGCAGCCGGACGGGCCGTTCCACGGGCTCGAAGGCCTGAAGCATCTCGCCACGGCCATCGTGCCGCCGATCTACGACCCGGCCCTCGCGGACCGCACGGAATTCGTGCGCACGGAGGAGGCCGAAGACGCGGTGCGCGCGCTGGCCCGGCGGGCGGGGTTGCTCGCGGGGTGGTCCACCGGGGCGGCGCTGGTGGCGGCGCAGCGCGTGCTCGCGGGCCTCGAGCGCCGGGGGGCGGCGGCCGACGCCTGCGTGGTGGCCGTCGCCCCCGACTCGGGCGCCCGCTACCTGAGCGAGTACCTGCGCCGCGCGGGCGGGGACGCGGGAGCCGCGCCGTGACGCTGGTCCTCGATCCCCGCCACGTGGCCGCCATCGGCCGGCACGGCGAAGCCGACTACCCGGCGGAAGCGTGCGGCCTCATCGGCGGGACGCTCGACGGAGAGCGCAAGGTGGCGGTGCAGCTCGTGCCGCTCGCCAACCGGCGCAGCGACTCGGCCCGCAACCGCTACCTGATCGACCCGGAGTCGTTCCGGCGGGCGGAGCGGCGGCTGGACCGGGACGGGCTCGACGTGATCGGGGTCTATCATTCGCATCCCGATCACCCGCCCGAACCGTCGGCCTTCGACCGCGAGCACGCCTGGCCGTGGCTGTCATACGTGATCGTGGGCGTGGAGCGCGGGCGCGCCGGCGCCCTGAAGAGCTGGGTCTTGGCGGACGACCGCACGCGGTTCGTCGAAGAGATCGTCACCATCGAGGAACGGAAGGCGGTATGGCAGTGACCGTGCTGATTCCCACCCCCCTGCGCCCCTACGTGGGCGGGCGGGACGCCGTGGAGGTCGAGGCCCGCACCGTCGGCGAGGTGCTGGACCGCCTCGCCCGGGAGCACGCCGCTCTGCAAGCGCACCTCTTCGGCACCGACGGGCACCTGCGCAGCTTCGTCAACGTGTACGTGAACGACCGCGACATCCGCACGCTCGCCCGGCGCGACACGCCGGTCGCTCCGGGCGACACCGTGTCCATCATTCCCAGCATCGCCGGCGGAGCCGGCGAGGGGACGGCCGTGGCGGAGCGCCTCCCCGGGCTCTCCCACGAGGAGATCCTGCGCTACTCGCGCCACTTGATTCTCCCCGAGGTGGGCGTCACCGGCCAGAAGAAGCTCAAGGCCGCGCGCGTGCTGCTCGTGGGCGCGGGCGGGCTCGGCTCGCCCGCCGCCCTCTACCTCGCCGCCGCGGGCGTGGGCACGATCGGCATCGTGGATTTCGACGTGGTGGACAAGACCAACCTGCAGCGCCAGGTCCTCCACGGGACGGCGGCCGTGGGCCGGCCCAAGCTCGAGTCGGCGCGCGAGCGCCTCGAGGACCTGAACCCGAACGTCCACGTCGAAACCTTCGAAACCCGGCTGACCTCCGAGAACGCGCTCGACATCATTCGCGAGTTCGACATCGTCGCGGACGGAACCGACAACTTCCCCACCCGCTACCTCGTGAACGACGCCTGCGTGCTCCTCGGCAAGCCCAACGTGTACGGGTCCATCTTCCGGTTCGAAGGGCAGGCGTCGGTGTTCTTCGCGCGCGAGGGGCCGTGCTACCGCTGCCTGTACGCCGAGCCGCCGCCGCCGGGACTCGTCCCCTCGTGCGCCGAGGGCGGCGTGCTGGGCGTGCTGCCGGGGATCATCGGCTCGATCCAGGCGATGGAGACGATCAAGCTCATCCTCGGCGTGGGCGAGCCGCTGATCGGGCGCCTGCTGCTCTTCGACGCCCTGAAGCTGAGCTTCCGCGAGCTCAAGCTCGCCAAAGACCCCGACTGCCCCGTGTGCGGGCCCCGGCCCAGTGTCACGGAGCTGATCGACTACGAGGCGTTCTGCGGGATCAGCGCGGCGCCCGCCTACGAGGGGGTCGAGGTCACCCCGCTCGAGCTCAAGGACGAGCTGGAGCGGGGCAAGGAGGTGGTGCTGCTCGACGTGCGCGAGCCCCACGAGTACGAGATCGCGCACATCGAGGGCGTCACCTTCATTCCCCTCGGCGAGTTGCCGGGGCGGCTGCGCGAGCTCGACGACCACGCCGAGATCGTCACGTACTGCCACCACGGTGCCCGCTCGCTCAAGGCGGTGGAGATTCTGCGGGCGGCGGGCTTCGCCAAGGTGCGCAGTCTGCGGGGCGGCATTGACGCCTGGGCGGCGAGCGTGGACCCGAGCCTGCCGCGGTATTGAGGGAGTGCCGAAGGGGGGACTCGAACCCCCACGGGCTTGCGCCCACTGCGCCCTGAACGCAGCGCGTCTACCAGTTCCACCACTTCGGCCCGGACGGCGAATATAGGCCTGGCGCTAACCCTAAGTCAACTCTTGGCTTGACCGCATTCCCGGGGGTTCCTATCTTGCCGCAGCCCCTTGGACAAGGTCTCGATCGCCCGCAACCCCCGGGCGCGGCATGACTACCATCTCCTGGAAACGTGGGAGGCGGGCCTGGTCTTGACCGGGCCCGAGGTCAAGTCGCTGCGGGCCGGCAAGGCGAGCCTCGCCGAGGCGTACGCGCATGTGCGCGGCGGGGAGGTGTGGCTCGAGGGGATGACCATCGCGCCCTACGGCCCGGGAAGCTACAACAATCCGCCGCCCGCGCGCGCCCGCAAGCTGCTGTTGCACGCCCACGAAATCCGCAAACTGATCGGCGGCACGAGCCGCAAGGGGCTCACCCTGGTGCCCCTGGAGCTGTATTTCCGCGACGGTATCGCCAAGGTCGCGATCGCCCTCGCCCGGGCGAAGAAGACGCACGACAAGCGCGAGGAGCTGAAGCGCCGGGCCGCCGAGCGCGAGCTCGCGCGCGCGGTGCGGACGAGGCGCGCGTGATCGCCGCTCTGGCGCTGCTGCTTGCGGTGCCCCCCGCGCCCCCCGCGCCCGCCGCGCCGCCGGATGTGGTGGTCATCGCGACGCCCCGGGGCGAGACCGCGGTGCCGGTCACCTGGGAACGGGGCGGCGCGGCGGTGGCGGCACCGTTGCTCGTCGCCCCCCTCGGAGTGACGATCGTGCGGGCCGCGGCGGGCGCGGCGACGGTCGGGCTGGACGGCACGGCGTTCGTGTTCGAGCTCGGCCTGCCGTTCGCGCGCGCGGGCGACGTGGTGTGCGCGCTCGGCGCCGCGCCGTACCTGGCGCGCGACACGTTGTTCCTCCCGCTCGCCTGGCTCAGCGACTGCGTCCCGCGGGTGCTCGGCGCGCGTTACCGCTGGGACGCGGCGGCGACGCGGCTCGCCGCCGGGGAGGCGGCGCCCGGCGTCGCGGCCGTCGCTCCCCCGGCGCCGCCCGGGCCGGCCCACCCCGTCAGCGGGCTGCGCCAGCACCACCTGGTGGTGATCGACCCCGGTCACGGCGGCGTGGATCCCGGCAACCCCGGACGGTTCTTTCCCGAGCCCCTGACCGAGAAAGACATCACCCTGGCCATCGCCCGGCTGCTGCGCGCCGAGCTCCTCCGCCGGGGGGTTGACGCCCGGCTCACGCGCGCGGGCGACACGCTCATCGACCTCGCCGACCGCGGCGCCGCCTGCGCCGCCGACTGCGACCTGTTCGTGAGCATCCACGTGAACGCCATGCCCGCCGGCCGCGGGAGCGGCCGCGCGAGCGGGGTCGAGACCTACTTCCTCTCGGCGGCCAAGACCGAGGACCAGGAACGCGTGGCCAAGATGGAGAACGACGCGCTGCGCTTCGAGACCCGCGCTCCGGGCGCCGCCACGGGCCCGCTCGGCTTCATCCTGCGCGACCTGCAGCTGAACGAGTACCTGCGCGAATCGGCCCGGCTCGCCGAGCTCGTGCAGGCGCACGTGGCGCGCATCCACCCGGGCGGCGACCGGGGGGTGCAGCAGGCGGGCTTCATGGTGCTCACCACCGCGCGGCGGCCCGCCATCCTGGTGGAAACCGGCTTCGCCACGAACCGCGCCGACGGCGCCTTCCTCGCCTCGGGGCTCGGCCAGCACAAGATCGCGAGCGCGATCGCCGACGGCATCGTGGCCTACCTGCAAGACTTCGAGCGCAAGACGGCGGGCGCGGCACCGGCGGGGGGCCGGTGACGGCGGTCCGGGTCTTCGACACCGAGTTCCAAAACCCCGTGCTGCTCGCTTCCGGCGTCGCCGGCTTCGGCCGCGAGCTAGCGGGCGTCGTGGACCTCGACGCCCTGGGGGGGCTCGTCACCAAGGCGGTGACCCCCGAGCCGCGGCGCGGGCATCCGGCGCCGCGGGTGGCGGAGTTCCCGGGCGGCATGCTCAACGCCGTCGGCCTCGCCAACCCCGGCGTGGAGGCGGTGCGCGCGCGGGAACTTCCCTGGCTCGCCGCGCACCTGCGGCGCGCCCGCGTGCTGGTCAACGTGGCGGGGGCGACGGTGGACGAGTACGTGCGCGTCATCGCCCGGCTCGCCGACCTGACGATCGTCACGGCGTTCGAGCTCAACGCCTCGTGTCCCAACACCGCCGCCGGAGGGCTCGAGTTCGGCGCCAGCGCCGAGGGGCTGCGCGAGCTGGTGCGCCGCTGCCGGGCGGCGACCGCCAAGCCGCTCGCGGTGAAGCTCTCGCCGGTCGTGCCCGACGTGGCCGCGCTGGCGCGGGTGGCGAGAGACGAGGGGGCGGACGCGGTCACCCTCGTGAACACCATCCCGGGCGCGCTCGCCGGCCGCCTGGGGAGCGGCGCGGGCGGGGTGAGCGGGCCCGCGCTCCTGCCGGTCGGCGTCCTCGCCACGCGCCGCGTGCGCGCCGCGGTGGGGTTGCCGGTGATCGGGGTGGGCGGCATTCGCACCGCGGCCGACGCGCGCGAATACCTCGCGGCGGGCGCCGCGCTGGTGGCGATCGGCACCGCCGCGCTCGCCGACCCGCGGGTGCCGGAACGGATCGCGCGCGAGCTCGCCCGTGGCTGAGCTCGTGGTGGCGCTCGATCTGCCGAGCGGGCGCGACGCTCTGGCGCTCGCGGACCGCCTCCCCGGGCTGCGCTGGGCCAAGGTCGGTCCCGTGCTGTTCACGCGCGAGGGGCCGGCGCTCGTGCGGGAGCTCGGCGCGCGCGGCATCCGGGTGTTCCTCGACCTCAAGTGGCACGACATCCCGAGCGTCGTGGCCGCCGCCGTCGCGGCGGCGCGCGAGCAGGGCGTCGCGATGGCCACCGTCCACACGCTTGGCGGCCCGGCCATGCTCGCCGCCGCGGCCGCCGCGGCCGCCGCCGCCGCCCCGGCGGAGGGGGGCTTGGCCGTGGTGGGTGTCACGGTGCTGACGTCGCACCAGGCGGCGGAGTTCGCGCAGGTGGTGGGGCGGGGCGTCCCCGATCTCGGCGCCGAAGCCGAGCGGCTGGCGCGGCTCGCGGTGGCGGCGGGGCTCGCCGGGGTGGTGGCGTCGGGGCGCGAGCTTGGGCTGTTGCGGGCGGCGCTCGGCCCGCGGCCGTGGATCGTGGTTCCCGGCGTGCGGGCGCCGGGGGAGGCGCCCGACGACCAGGCCCGCACGGTGACCGCCGCGGAGGCGGTGCGACAGGGGGCCACGCATCTCGTGATCGGCCGCCCCATCACGCGGGCCGCCGACCCGGTTCGGGTGTACGAGCAGGTGATGGAGGTGCTGGCGTGACGGCGCGACAGCTTGCGACGGCGGCGCTCATCGGCGGGCTCGCCGCGGTGGCGCGGCCGGCGGCGGGGCAGGGGGCGGGGACGGGGGCGACGCTCGCAACCGCGGTCGAGCAGGTGCGCGCGGCATGGCTCGCCCATGACGCCGCCCGCGTGGTGGGGCCCGCGGCCGCGATCGTGCTCCAGATCCCGGGGACGGATGCCTCGGCGCCGCTCGGCCGCGCGCAGGCGGTGGAGGTGCTGCGCCGCTACCTGCGGGCCGCCGTGGAGCGGGGCGTGGTGGTGCGGGCGGTGCGCGACGAGGCGCCGGGGCGGGGGCGGGCCTATGCGGAGCTCGAGCGGCGGTACGTGGTGGCGGGCACGAGCGACGAGCGGCGCGAGACGGTGTTCTTGGGGTTCGAGCCGGGGGCCGGCGGGTGGCGGCTCGCCGAGGTGCGCATTGCCCCGTAATCGCTCCCCTTGCGGGAACTTACGGCCCCGTCTATTGTTCAAGACTTGGTCGGATTTTTTCCCTCGAGCGGAGCGCGGGCGTGAAGGTGCGGACGAGCGTCAGGCCGATCTGCGAGCACTGCAAGGTCATCAAGCGGCGCGGCGTGATCCGGGTCATCTGCAAGCGGACTCCCAAGCACAAGCAGCGGCAGGGGTAAGGGATGGCGCGCATTGCCGGGGTGGATCTGCCCCGCGAGAAGAAGATCTTGTACGCCCTGCCGTACATCTACGGCATCGGGCGGAGCACGTCGCAGCGCATCCTGGCCGAGACCGGGGTCAACCCCGACACCCGGGTGCGCGATCTGCGCGACGCGGAGGTGGCGCGGCTGCGCCAGGTGATCGAGCGCGACTACAAGGTGGAAGGCGCGTTGCGCACCGAGGTGGCCATGAACATCAAGCGGCTGATGGACATCGGCACCTATCGGGGGCAGCGCCACCGCAAGGGCCTGCCGGTGCGGGGCCAGCGCACCCACACCAACGCGCGCACCAAGAAGGGGCCGCGGCGGGCGATTGCGGGCAAGAAGAAACCCGTTCTGAAAAAGTAAATGGCACAGGCGAAACCCGCGGGCGCCAAGCGCGCCAAGAAGGTGGTCGAGGCCGAGGGCATCGCCCACATCACGGCGACGTTCAACAATACGCTCATCACGATCACGGACATGCAGGGGAACACCATCACCTGGGGTTCCTCGGGGAAGGCCGGGTTCCAGGGCTCGAAGAAATCCACGCCGTTTGCGGCCACGGTGGCGGCCGAGCAGGCGGCGCGCGAGGCGCTGAACCTGGGCGTGCGCCGGGTGCACGTGCGCGTGCAGGGGCCGGGGTCGGGCCGCGAGTCGGCGATCCAGGCGCTGGCGACGGCGGGGCTGCAGATCCGCTCGATCCGCGACGTGACGCCGATTCCCCATAACGGCTGCCGGCCGCCCAAGAAGCGGCGGGTCTGAGCGATGGCGCGCTACACGGGACCGGTGTGCAAGCTGTGCCGCCGCGAGGGCACGAAGCTGTTCCTCAAGGGCACGCGCTGCCTCACCGAGAAGTGCGCCGTGGAGCGGCGGGCCTACGCCCCGGGCCAGCACGGCGAGGCGTCGGGGCGGCGGCGCAAGGCGTCGGATTACGCCCGGCAGCTGCGGGAAAAGCAGAAGGTGAAGCGCATCTACGGGCTGTCGGAGCGGCAGTTCCGCAACATTTTCGACCGGGTGTTGAAGGAGCCCGGGGTGACGGGCGAGGCGCTGCTCGTGGCGCTCGAGAGCCGGCTCGACAATCTGGTCTATCGGATGGGGTTCGCCGTGTCGCGCCGGCAGGCGCGGCAGCTGGTGCGCCATCGGCACATTCAGGTGAACGGGCGCACGGTGGACATCCCCTCCTACCGGGTGCGGCCGGGCGACGAGGTGAAGGTGGCCGAGGCGAGCCGCGAGCTGGTGCAGGTGCGGCACGCGCGCGAGCAGTTCGGCCGTCAGCAGCCGGTCTCGTGGATTCAGGTGGATCCCGATCGGGCGGCGGGGCGGATGACGGCGCGGCCGACCCGCGACGCGATCCCGATCGCCGCCCAAGAACAGTTAATCGTCGAGCTCTATTCCAAGTGATGACGACACTCGATTTGACCGGGCTGGTTCGCCCGCACTTGGTCGAGATGACCAAGCGGGAGGACAACCCCAACGCGGCCGAGTTCCGGCTGCAGCCGCTCGAGCGCGGCTACGGGTACACGCTCGGGAATTCGCTGCGGCGGCTGCTGCTCTCCTCGCTGCGCGGCGCTGCCGTGTGGGCGTTCCGGCTGGACGGCGTCGTGCACGAGCACCAGACGATCCCCGGGGTGGTGGAGGACGTGCACCAGATCATCCAGCGGCTGAAGCAGCTGACCCTGGTGCTGGCGCCCGACGTGGACGAGGCGGTGCTCCACATCCGGCGAGAGCGCGCCGGCCCGGTGCACGCCCGCGACATCGAGACGCACGGCGCGGTCACGATCGTCAACCCCGACCAGTTGCTGTTCACCCTCCAGGACGACCGCGAAATCACGGGCGAGCTGTACGTGAACAAGGGCCGGGGCTACGTCGAGGCCGACCAGCACCCGATTGATCGGACGATGCCGGTGGACGTGGTGCGCATCGACGCGATCTACAACCCGGTGCGCCGGGCGAACTTCACGGTGGCCGAGACGCGCGTCGGCCAGCGCACGGACTACGACCGGCTGACGCTCACCGTGGAGACGAACGGCACCATCTCGCCCGAGGACGCCGTGGCGTACGCCGCGGCGCTGGCCCAGGAGCACTTCCGCTACTTCGTGGACTTCGGCAAGGTGCCCACGGTGGCGGCCGCGCCCGCGGGCAACGGCGGCGCGGCGGGCGGCCGGCTGGCCGACGTGCTGGCGCGCTCGATCGACGACGTGGGGCTCTCGGTGCGCTCGGTCAACTCGCTCAAGAACTCCAACATCCGCACGCTCGGCGACCTGGTGCAGTACCGCGAGGAAGACCTCCTGAAGGTGAAGAACGTGGGCGAGAAGGCGCTCGGCGAGATCGCCGAGCTGCTGCGGCGCGAGGGGCTGAACTTCGGCATGAAGCTCGAGGACGTCGGGGGCGAGCTGCGCGTCGTGGATCCCGGGGTGGCCCCGCAGGCGCAGGCGAGCGAGGGAGAGGCGGAGTAATGCGGCACCGGGCCAAGGGCCGGCAGCTGTCGCGCACGGCGAGCCACAAGAAGGCGCTGCTCGCCAACCTGGCGACGAGCCTGTTCCGCCACGATCGCATCGTGACCACGGAGGCGAAGGCCAAGGAGCTCCGCCCCTACGCCGAGCGGCTCATCACCCTGGCGCGCCGGGGCGACCTGCACGCCCGCCGCCTGGTGGAGCGCCGCCTGCACGACCGGGCCGTGACCCAGAAGCTCTTCAAGGAGCTCGGCCCCCGGTTCGCCGGGCGCCCCGGGGGGTACACGCGGATCACGAAACTGGGCCATCGCGCGGGCGACGGCGCCGAGGTGGCCCGGATCGAGTTGGTGAGCGAGTGACGCGGGCGGCGGGGCGGGAGCCGCGGCCGGTACGGGGGACCTTGGGTCCCCCGTTTCGTTACGCCGCCTTGATGACCCGGTTCGCCTTGAGACAGCGGGTACACACCCGCAGCCGGCGCGTGGCGCCGTTTACCACGGCCCGCGCCCGTTGCAGGTTGGGGTACCAGCGCCGGTTCACCTTGTTGTTGGCGTGGCTCACGTGGTGGCCGGCCACGGGGCCCTTGCCGCAGATGTCGCACACGCGCGCCATGGAGTCCGTCCCGCAGGAAGATGAGCGCTTCGCAGCGGCCGAAACCTAAGCCGGCCTCCTCGGCGCGGCAACCCCGGCGTACCGCCCTGATCACCGGGATCACGGGCCAGGACGGCTCCTACCTCGCGGAGCTGCTCCTCGCCAAGGGCTACGAGGTGGTCGGCGTGGTGCGCCGCACCTCCCACGACTCCTACGAGCGGATCGGCCACCTCCTCGACCGCGTCCACATCGTCCCGGCCGACCTCCTCGACCAGCACTCGCTGACGTCCGTGGTGCGGGACGCGCGCCCCGACGAGGTGTACAACCTCGCCGCGCAGAGCTTCGTGCCCACCTCCTGGGCGCAGCCGGTGCTCACGGGCGAGTTCACGGCGCTGGGCGTGACGCGGCTGCTCGAGGCAGTCCGCCTCGCGCATCCCGCCGCCCGCTTCTACCAGGCGAGCTCCTCGGAGATGTTCGGCAAGGCGCAGGAGACGCCGCAGCGCGAGACGACGCCGTTCTACCCGCGCTCCCCCTACGGCGTCGCCAAGGTGTACGGGCACTGGATCACGGTGAACTACCGCGAGTCCTACGGCCTGTATGCCGTGAGCGGGATCCTCTTCAACCACGAGTCGCCGCGGCGCGGGCTCGAGTTCGTCACCCGCAAGGTGAGCGACGGGGTGGCGCGGATCGTCAAGGGGAAGGCGAAGGAGCTGCGGCTCGGCAACCTGGACGCGCGCCGCGACTGGGGCTACGCGGGCGACTACGTGGACGCCATGTGGCGCATGCTGCAGCAGCCCGCGCCCAGCGACTACGTGATCGGCACCGGCGAGACGCACTCGGTGCGCGAGCTGTGCGAGGTCGCGTTCGCGCACGTGGGGCTCGACTGGAAGCGCTACGTCCGCGTGGACCCGCAGTTCGTGCGCCCCGCCGAGGTGGACACCCTCCAGGCCGACGCCTCCAAGGCGCGGCGCGAGCTGGGGTGGGCGCCGAAGACGAGCTTCGTGGAGCTCGTGCACATGATGGTGGACGCCGACTTGGAGCGCGTGGCGTGAAGGTGCTCGTGACCGGGGCGAACGGGTTCGTGGGGCGGCGGCTCGTGGCGCGGCTCGTGGCGGCGGGGCACGAGGTGCGCGCCGGGTGCGGGCCCGGCGCGGCGCCGCCGCCGGCCGCGGACGACGCGCGGGCGCAGTGGGTCGCGCTCGACGTGACGGACGCGCGCTCCCTCGACGCCTTCGTCGCGGACGGCGGCGACGCGGTGGTGCATCTCGCCGGGATGGCGTCGGCCAGGGAGGCGAACCGCGACCCGGCAGCCGCCTGGCGGGTGAACGCCGAGGGCACCGCGCGGCTCGCGCGCCGGCTCGCGCGCGCGCGGGGAGGGGACGGCCCGCTGCTGCTCGTCACCTCGAGCGCCGAGGTGTATCTCCCGGCGGTGGGGCGCGCGCACGCCGAGACCGATCCCGTCGGCCCCGTCACCCCCTACGCCGCGAGCAAGCTCGGCGCGGAGCTCGCGGGGCTCGATGCGTGGGCGTGCGCGGGGCTGCGGGTCGTGGTGGCCCGGCCGTTCCCGCACACCGGCCCCGGGCAGACCACCCGGTTCTGGGTGCCGCGGCGCGCCCGGGTGCTGCTCGAGGCCAAGCGGCGCGGCGCCCCGGCCGTCGCCGTGGGCGACCTCGCCGCGGTGCGCGATTTCCTCCACGTGGACGACGTGGTCGAGGCGTACCTCGCGCTGCTCGCGGCCGGCGTGCCCGGCGAGATCTACAATATCGCCTCGGGGCGGGCCGTCACGCTCGGGGAGCTGCACGCGAAGCTCGAGGCGCTGATCGGAATCCATCCGATCCGCGAGCACGACGCCGCCGAGACCCGGCCGGACGCCCGGCCCTACCATGTGGGCGACGCCACGAAGTTGCGCGCGGCGACGGGATGGGTCCCGCGCCGCTCGCTCGACGAGGCGTTGCAGGGAGTGGTGGATGCCCAAGCGGACTGACCTGCAGCGGATCCTGCTTCTCGGCTCGGGCCCGATCACGATCGGCCAGGCCGCCGAGTTCGACTATTCGGGCACGCAGGCGGTGAAGGCCCTGAAGGAGGAGGGCTACACCGTGGTGCTCGTGAACTCGAACCCGGCCACGATCATGACCGACCCCGAGCTCGCCGACCGCACCTATCTCGAGCCGGTAACGCCCGACTGGGTGCGCCGGGTGATCGAGCGGGAGCGGCCCGACGCCCTGCTTCCCACGATGGGCGGGCAGACGGCGCTGAACGTGGCCATGGCGCTGGCGCGCGACGGCACGCTGGAGCGCTGCGGCGTGGAGCTGATCGGGGCGAACGCGCGGGCGATCGCCATGGCCGAGGACCGGGCCGAGTTCGCCGCGGCGATGCGCCGCATCGGCCTGGCCACGCCGGTGGGCACGACGGTGCGGTCGGTGGCCGAGGGGCTGGCGGCCGTCGCCGCGGTCGGCTACCCGGCGATCATCCGGCCTTCGTTCACGCTCGGGGGGACGGGGGGCGGGGTGGCCTACAACCGCGCCGAGCTCGAGGAGCTGCTCGCGCGGGCGCTCGAGCTGTCGCCCGTGCACGCCACGCTGGTCGAGCGCAGCGTGCTGGGGTGGAAGGAGTTCGAGCTCGAGGTGATGCGCGACGGGCGCGACAACGTGGTGGTCGTCTGCTCGATCGAGAACGTGGACCCGATGGGCGTGCACACCGGCGACTCGATCACCGTCGCCCCCGCGATGACGCTCACCGACCGCGAGTACCAGCGCATGCGCGACGCCGCGATCGCCATCATCCGCGAGATCGGGGTGGAGGCGGGCGGCTGCAACATCCAGTTCGCGGTCAACCCGGCCGACGGCGAGATGCTGGTGATCGAGATGAACCCGCGGGTGTCGCGGTCGTCGGCGCTCGCCTCCAAGGCGACGGGCTTCCCCATCGCCCGCATAGGCGCCAAGCTCGCCGTCGGCTACACCCTCGACGAGCTGCCGAACGACATCACCCGCACGACGCCGGCCTCGTTCGAGCCGGTGCTCGATTACGTGGTGGTGAAGGTGCCGCGCTTCGCCTTCGAGAAGTTTCCCACCGCCGACTTCCGGCTCACGACGCAGATGAAGTCCGTGGGCGAGGCGATGGCGATCGGGCGGACGTTCAAGGAGGCGCTTCAGAAGGGGCTGCGCGCGCTCGAGGCGGGCCGGGCGGGGTGGGTGACGGGCGCGACGCTCGCCGACGACCGGCTCACGAGCGACTCCCCGGAGGACCTGCGGGTGGCGCTGCACACCCCCACGCCCGAGCGCATCTTCCAGATCAAGCGGGCCCTGCTCGCCGGGCTGTCGGTGGCGGCGATCGCCGAGGCCTCGGGCATCGACCCCTGGTTTATCGCCCAGCTCGAGGAGCTGGTCGCGGCGGAGCGCTGGTTCGCGGGGCTCGCGGAGGTCGGGGCGGCGGAGCTGCGGCGCATGAAGCGCATGGGCTTCTCCGACCGCCAGCTCGCCGAACTCCGGGGCACGACGGAAGACGCCGTCCGGGCGCGCCGCTGGGCGCTGGGCGTGCACCCCGCCTACAAGACGGTGGATACGTGCGCCGGCGAGTTTCCCGCCGCCACGCCGTACCTCTACGGCTGCTACGACGACGAGAACGAGTCCGAGCCGTTCGGGGAGCGGGGGATCGTGATTCTCGGGAGCGGGCCCAACCGCATCGGCCAGGGGGTGGAGTTCGACTACTGCTGCGTGCGGGCCGGGCTCGCCTTCCGCGAGCTGGGGTACCGGACGATCATGATCAACTCGAACCCCGAAACCGTCTCGACCGACTTCGACATCTCGGACAAGCTGTACTTCGAGCCGCTCACGCTCGAGGACGTGCTGGAGATCGTCCGCTGGGAGCGCCCCCGCGGCGTGGTGGTGCAGCTCGGCGGGCAGACGCCGCTGCGGCTCGCCAAGGCGCTCGAGGCGGCGGGGGTGCCGATCCTCGGCACCTCGCCCGAGTCCATTGACATCGCCGAGGACCGCGAGCGTTTCGAGGCGCTCGCCGATCAACTGGGGGTGCGCCAGCCGCCGAACGGGACGGCCCGCTCCGTGGCGGAGGCCGTGCGCGTCGCCGAGCGCATCGGGTACCCGGTGCTGGTGCGCCCGTCGTACGTGCTGGGCGGGCGCGCCATGGAGATCGTGTACGACGAGGGCTCGCTGCGCGAGTACTTCGAGCGGGCCGTGCGGGTGGCGCCCGAGTACCCGGTGCTCATCGACCGCTTCCTCGAGGACGCGTTCGAGGCCGACGTGGACGCGATCGCCGACGGCCGCCGCTGCGTGGTGGGCGGGGTGATGCAGCACATCGAGGACGCGGGGGTGCACTCGGGCGACTCGGCCTGCGTCCTGCCCCCCTATCTGATCGGCGACCGCCAGGTGGAGGAAATGCGCCGCCACACCCAGGCGTTCGCCCGCGCCCTGGGGGTGGTGGGTCTGCTCAACGTCCAGTACGCCGTGAAGGACGGGGTCGTGTACGTGCTGGAGGTGAACCCGCGGGCCTCGCGCACCGTGCCCTTCGTCAGCAAGGCCACCGGCGTGCCGCTGGCCAAGCTGGCCGCCGCGGTGATGGCGGGGCGCACCCTGGACGAATTGGGCCTTCCCGACGACCTTCCCGTCCCCGGGGTGGCCGTGAAGGAGGCGGTCTTCCCCTTCACGAAGCTCCCGGGAGTGGATACCATCCTGGGCCCGGAAATGCGGTCCACAGGCGAGGTCATGGGGATCGCCGACAGCTTCGGGATGGCGTTCGCCAAGGCGCAGATCGCCGCCGACGGCAGCCTGCCGCTCGAGGGCGCGATCTTCGTCACGGTGAACGACTCGGACAAGCCGACGGTGGTGCCGATCGTGCGCCGGTTCCACGAGATGGGCTTTCGGATCGTGGCCACGGACGGCACGGCGCGCTATCTGCGGGCCCGCGGGATTCCGGCGGAGCGGGTGGCGAAGGTGCACGAGGGGCGGCCCAACGCGATCGATCTGATCGTGTCGGGCGAGGTCCAGCTGCTCATCAACACGCCGCTCGGCAAGTTTCCGCAGGCGGACGACTACGCGATCCGGCGCGCGGCGCTGATGCACCGGGTGCCGTACACGACCACCATGTCGGCGGCGAGCGCGGCGTGCGATGCGATCATCGCTCTGCGCAGCCGCACCGGCAGCGTGAGGAGTTTGCAAGAATGGCACGAAAAGACCAGCAGCGAAAGTCGGGCGCCGGGCGCGGCAAGCGCGGCGGGGGAGCCGGGGGGGCCGGGGGGACCAAGGGGGCCAAGTCCCGTGCCGGCCGCGCGAGCGTAGCCCGGGGCGCCGCGAAGGCGAAGCCCCGGGCGCCCGCTCCGGGCGCGCCCGCCGCCCCCGCCCCCGCCCGCCCCGCCCGCCCCGCCGGCCCCGTCGGCCCGACCGCGGCGGCGCCGCCGAAGCTCAAGATTCGCGGGCGCGTGCTCGAGCACGAGCCGTTGGCGCGCTACACGACCTACCGCATCGGCGGTCCGGCGCGCTACCTGGTGCAGCCGGCCGACGTGGAGGACGTGGCCAAGGCGCTCGAGTTCGCCGCCCAGCGGGACCTGCCGTGGGTGGCGCTCGGCCTCGGCTCCAACGTGCTCGTGAAGGACGGCGGCTTTCCCGGCGTGGTGATCCGGATCGGGAAGGGGCTCGACAAGTTCGAGATGAAGGGCGCCACGGCGATCGTGGGCGCCGGCCTGCCGACGCCGCTCCTCGCGCGGCGCACCGCCGAGGCGGGGTTCGCGGGCGTGGAGCGCTTCATCGGCATCCCGGGCACCGTGGGCGGCGGGGTGTACATGAACGCCGGCGCCCACGGCGCCGAGTTCGCCGAGGTGCTCACCGAGGCGACCGTGATGGACGCGAAGGGCAAGATCCGCCAGGTCCCCCGCAAGGCGATCTCCTTCAAGTACCGGAGCTCGAACCTCGGCGCGGTGGTGGTGCTCGAGGCGAAGCTGGCGCTGATCGAGGAACCGCCCGCCAAGCTCAAGGAGATCCAGGCGCGGCTCCTGCGCTGGCGCAAGGCGGGAACGCCGTTCGACCTGCCGTGCTGCGGCTCCGTGTTCAAGAATCCGGGCGGCCCCCGCACGGCGGGGATGCTCATCGACGAGTGCGGCCTGAAGGGCTACACCGTGGGCGGGGCGCAGGTCTCGCCGCTGCACGCCAACTACATCGTGAACCTGGGCACCGCGACCGCGAGCGACGTGCTCAAAGTGATCGACCACGTCCGCAAGACCGTGGCCAAGAAGACCGGCGTCGAGCTCGAGCTCGAGGTCCAGGTGATCGGGGTCTAGATGGCGGACTACTTCGTCCACGAATCGAGCTACGTTGACGAGGGCGCGCGCATCGGCCGCGGGACCAAGATCTGGCATTTCTGCCACATCATGCCGGGCGCCGAGATCGGCGAGCGGTGCAACCTGGGGCAGAACGTCGTGGTCATGCCCGGGACGCGCATCGGCAACAACGTCAAGATCCAGAACAACGTCTCGATCTACGAAGGCGTGACCCTGGAAGACGACGTCTTCTGCGGGCCCTCGTGCGTGTTTACCAACGTGCTGAACCCGCGCAGCCACGTGCCGCGCCGGCACGCCTACCGCCCCACCCTGGTGAAGCGCGGCAGCTCGATCGGCGCCAACGCGACGATCCTCTGCGGCGTGACGCTGGGCGAGTACGCGTTCATCGGCGCGGGCGCCGTGGTGACGGCCGACGTGCCGCCGTACGCGCTGATGGTGGGCGTGCCGGCGCGGCGCGTGGGCTGGATGTGCCAGTGCGGCGAGCGGCTGGCCTTGGTCGCCGGGCGGGCGACGTGCCCGGCGTGCGGGGCGGGCTACGAGGAGGCGAACGGCGCCTTGCGGCCGATCGCCCCGCCCCGCGCGGCGCGCTGACGTGGGGCCGCGCGCGAGGATCGGCCGCGCATGAACGTGCCGTTGCTCGATCTCGTGGCGCAGTACCGCGCCATCAAGGACGAGGTGTGGCCCGCCCTGGAAGCGGTGATCGAGTCGCAGCAGTTCATCATGGGCGCGCCGGTGGCCGAGCTCGAGCGGGCGGTGGCCGAGCTCGCGGGCGCGCGGCACGGGATCGCGTGCGCGAGCGGCACCGACGCGCTGCTGCTGCCGCTCAAGGCGCTCGCGCTGCGGCCGGGCGACGAGGTGATCACCACGCCGTTCACGTTTTTCGCGACCGCGGGCGCGATCCACAACGCCGGCGGCACCCCGGTGTTCGTGGACATCGAGCCCGACACCTTCAACATCGCGCCCGCCGCGGTCGCGGCCGCGGTCGCGCCGCGCACCCGCGCCATTCTCCCCGTGCACCTCTACGGCCAGATGGCGGCGATGGAGCGGCTCCTGCCGATCGCCGAGGCGCACGGCCTGCCGGTGCTCGAGGACGCGGCCCAGGCGATCGGGGCGCGGCGCCGGGTGGCGGGCGCATGGCGCCGGGCGGGCGAGCTGGGCTGGGCGGCGGGGTTCTCGTTTTTCCCGAGCAAGAACCTCGGCGCCTGGGGCGACGGCGGGATGATGGTCACCTCGGACGACGCCCTGGCGGAGCGCCTGCGCCGCCTGCGGCTGCACGGCGGCGCGAAACAGTACCACCACGAGGAGGTCGGCACCAACTCGCGGCTCGACAGCCTCCAGGCGGCGGTGCTGCTCGCCAAGCTGCCGCACCTCGCCGCCTGGTCGGAGCAGCGCCGCCGCCACGCCGCCTACTACACGGCGGGCCTGGCCGAGCTGCCCGAGGTGCGCCCGCCCCGGGTGGATCCCGCCAACGAGCACATCTTCCATCAGTACACCGTGCGGGTGGAGCGGCGCGACGCGCTGCAGGCGCACCTCAAGGCGCGGGGGGTGGCGACGGCGGTGTACTACCCCGTCCCCCTGCACCTCCAGCCCTGTTTCCGGCACCTCGGCTACCGGCCGGGGCAGCTCCCCGAGGCGGAGCGGGCGGCGGGCGAGGTGCTGTCGCTGCCCGTGTACCCCGAGCTCACCCGGGCGCAGCAGGATTACGTGATCGACAGCATCCGCGAGTTCTACCGGTGAGCCGCCTCAAGCTGGGCGTGATCGGGGCGGGGCAGTGGGGGAAGAACCACGTGCGCACCGCGGCGGCCCTCGCGGACGGCGAGCTCGCGGCGGTGTGCGACACCGACGCCGCCGTGCGCGCGCGGGTGGCGCGCCAGTATCCCGGGGTGCTCTGCACGGCGGACGTGGGCGAGCTGCTGGACCGCGTGGACGCGGTGGTGATCGCGTCGCCCGCGGGCACGCACGCGCGGCTCGCGCTGGAGTGCATCCGGGCGGGGAAGCCCTGCCTCGTGGAAAAGCCGTTCGCCCTCTCGGTGCGGGACGCCGACGCGGTGGCGCGCGCGGCCGCCGCGGCCCGGGTGCCGGTGCTGGCCGGGCATCTGCTGGTCTTCCACCCAGCCGTCGAGCGGTTGCGGGCGATGGTGCGGAGCGGGGAGCTCGGTCCCCTCTATTATCTGTACGGCCTGCGGGTGAATCTCGGCCAGGTGCGCGCCGACGAGAACGCCTTGTGGAGCTTCGGCCCGCACGACGTGTCGGTGGCGCTGTTCCTGCTGGACGCGGCGCCGGTCCGGGTGGCGGCGCAGGGGAAGAGCTACCTGCAGCCGGGCGTCGAGGACGTGGTGTTCCTCACGATGGAGTTCGCAAGCGGCGTGCTCGCGCACGTGCAGCTCTCCTGGCTCGATCCGCACAAAGAGCGGAAGCTCACCGTAGTGGGGGCGAAAAAGATGGCCGTGTTCGACGACATGGAGCCGCGCGAAAAGCTCCGTATCTACGACAAAGGGGTGGACCGGCCCCCCGAGTACGGCTCCTACGGGGAGAGTCTCGCCATTCGCGAGGGCGACATCTTCATCCCCCGGATCCCCGCCGTGGAGCCGCTCGCGGCCGAGCTGGCCCATTTCGTGCGCGTGGTGCGGGGCGCCGAGCCGCCGCGCGCCGGTGCGGACGACGGCGTGCGCGTGGTCCGGGTGCTCGAGGCGGCGTCGCGCTCGCTCGCGGGCGGCGGGGCGCCGGTGGCGCTGTGACACGCGGCCCGGCAGGCCCGAGTCCGGCCGACGAGCTGGTCGCCAAGGCCGAGGCGCGCACCGCGCTGGTGGGCGTGGTCGGGTTGGGGTACGTCGGCCTGCCGCTGGCGATGGAGTTCGCGCGCGCCGGCTACCGCGTCTTGGGATTCGACGTGAACCGCGCGGTGGTGGAGGGGATCGCCGCGGGCCGCTCGCACATCCAGGACGTGCCGAGCGCGCGGGTGGCGGAGGCCGTAACGGCCGGCCGGTTCGCCGCGACGGCGGACCTGGGCCGGTTGGGCGAGCCCGACGTCATCTCGATCTGCGTGCCGACACCGCTCTCCAAGACCCGCGACCCCGACGTGAGCTACGTGCTCGCGGCGACCACCGCGGTGAAGCAGACCCTGCGCCGCGGGCAGCTGGTGGTGCTCGAGTCCACGACGTACCCCGGCACCACGCGCGAGCTGCTGCTCCCGGCGCTCGCCGGCACCGGGCTCACGGTGGGCGAGGATTTCTTCCTGGCCTTCTCGCCCGAGCGGGTGGATCCGGGGAACCCCACCTGGAACACGCGCAACACGCCGAAGGTGGTGGGCGGGATCACCCCCGCCTGCCGCCGGGTGGCCCTGGCCGTCTATCAGCCCGCGATCGAGCGGCTCGTGCCGGTCTCGTCCACGGAAGCGGCCGAGCTGGTCAAGATCCTCGAGAACACGTTCCGCAGCGTGAACATCGGGCTGGTGAACGAGATGGCGATCGTGTGCGACAAGCTGGGCGTGAACGTCTGGGAAGTGATCGACGCCGCGGCCACGAAGCCGTTCGGGTTCATGAAGTTCACCCCGGGCCCCGGCGTCGGGGGGCACTGCATCCCGCTCGACCCCCACTACCTCGCGTGGAAGATGCGGACGTTGAACTACCGGACCCGGTTCATCGAACTCGCGGGCGAGATCAACGCCGAGATGCCGGAGTACTGGGTGGGGCGGGTCGTGGACGGGTTGAACGACCAGGGGAAGGCGGTGCGGGGCAGCACGGTGCTGGTCCTGGGCGTGGCCTACAAAAAGGACATTGACGACGTGCGCGAGAGCCCCGCGCTCGACGTGATCCGGCTGCTCGCGCGGCGGGGCGCGCGCGTGCTCTACCACGACCCGCACGTGCCGCGGCTCCGGGAGGACGCGGTGGATCTCGCCTCCGTGCCGCTCACGGCGGAGACGCTGGCGGCAGCGGACTGCACGATCATCGTGACGGACCACACGCGGGTGGACTACGCGCTCGTGCAGCGGCACGCCCGGCTCGTGGTGGATACCCGGAACGCCCTGGCGCGGGTGCGCCCGCCGGAGCCGGCGGCGTGAAGGTCGCGGTCATCGGCACCGGGTACGTGGGCCTGGTGGTGGGGGCGTGTCTCGCCGAAACCGGCAACGACGTGGTGTGCGCGGACGTGGACGCGGAGAAGATCGCCGGGCTGCAGGCGGACCGCCTCCCGATCTACGAGCCGGGCCTCGCGCCGCTCGTGGCGCGCAACCAGCGCGAGGGCCGGCTCGCGTTCACGACCGACGTGGGCGCCGCGGTCGAGCGGTCGGACATCGTGTTCATCGCCGTCGGCACGCCCCCCGACGAGGACGGCTCGGCCGACCTCCAGCACGTGCTGGAGGCGGCGCGCACCATCGGCCGCCACATGAATCGGCCCAAGATCGTCATCACGAAGAGCACCGTGCCGGTGGGCACGGCCGAGCGGGTGCGCGCCGAGATCGCCCGGCACACCGCCACGCCGTTCCACATCTGCTCGAACCCCGAGTTCCTCAAGGAGGGCGCCGCGGTCGAGGACTTCATGAAGCCCGATCGCGTGGTGGTGGGCGTGGACTCGCCGGAAGCGGCCGAGGTGCTGGGCGAGCTGTACGCCCCCTTCGTGCGCACCGGCAACCCGATTCTGTTCATGGACATCCCGTCGGCCGAGATGACCAAGTACGCGGCCAATGCCATGCTCGCCACCCGCATCTCGTTCATGAACGAGATCGCGCGGCTGTGCGAGGCCGTGGGGGCCGACGTGACGCTCGTGCGCAAGGGCATCGGCAGCGACCGGCGCATCGGCCCCGCGTTTCTCTTTCCCGGCCCCGGCTACGGGGGGTCGTGCTTCCCGAAAGACGTGCGCGCGCTCGTGAAAACGGGGGAGGCGGCGGGCGTGCCGCTGCGGATCCTTGAGGCGGTGGAGGCGGCGAACGAGCGCCAGAAGCGGGTGCTGTTCGACAAACTGGCGCGGCATCTCGCCGGCCGCTTGCCCGGCGCCCCGGTGGCGGTGTGGGGGCTCGCCTTCAAGGCGGAGACCGACGACGTGCGCGAAAGCCCCGCCCTCGTGCTGGTGCGCCAGCTGCTCGAGGCGGGCGCCGAGGTCCGGGTGCACGACCCGGCGGCGATGCCCGCGGCCCGGCGCCACCTGGGCGACCGGGTGCGCTACGCCGCGCACGCCTACGAGGCGCTGGAGGGGGCGGCGGCGCTCGCCATCGTCACCGAATGGCTCGAGTACCGCAACCCCGACTTCGAGCGCATGAAAGCGCTGCTCGCCCAGCCGCTGATCGTGGACGGGCGCAACCTTTACGATCCCGCCCGCCTGGCGCGGCTCGGGTTCACCTACGACAGCATCGGTCGCGCGCCGGCATGCGGCTCCTCGTAACCGGCGCGGCGGGGTTCCTGGGCTCGCACCTGTGCGAGCGCCTGCTCGCGGACGGCCACCGGGTGATCGGGATGGACAACTTGATCACCGGCAATCCGGCGAACCTCGCGCATCTCCGGCGCCATCCCGACTTCCAGTTCGTGCTGCACGACGTCACGAACTTCATCGAGGTGCCGGGGCCCCTCGACGGCGTGCTCCACTTCGCGAGCCCGGCGAGCCCGGCGGACTACCTCGAGTACCCGATCCAAACGCTCAAGGTGGGCTCGCTCGGCACCCACAAGGCGCTCGGCCTCGCGAAGGCCAAGGGGGCGCGCTTTCTGCTCGCCTCGACCTCCGAGGTGTACGGCGATCCCCGCGTGCACCCGCAGCCCGAGAGTTACTGGGGGAACGTGAACCCGGTGGGCCCGCGGGGGGTGTACGACGAGGCCAAGCGGTTCGCCGAGGCGATGACGATGGCTTACCATCGCTACCACGGGCTCGACACCCGCATCGCGCGGATCTTCAACACCTACGGCCCGCGCATGCGCCCCCACGACGGCCGGGTCGTGTCGAACTTCATCGTCCAGGCGCTCGCCGGCGAGCCGCTCACCGTGTACGGCGACGGCTCGCAGACGCGCTCCTTTTGCTTCGTGGACGATCTCATCGAGGGCATCGTGCGGCTGTTCGCGCACGGCGACCCCGACCCCGTGAACCTCGGCAACCCCGCAGAGCACACGGTGCGCGAGCTCGCCGAGCTGGTGTTGCGCCTCACCGGCAGCGCCAGCCCGCTCGTCGAGCGCCCGCTCCCCGTGGACGATCCCAAGGTGCGCCGGCCCGACATCACCCGCGCCCGCACGCTGCTCGGCTGGGAGCCGCGGGTCTCGCTGGAGGAGGGCCTGCGCCGCACGATCGCGTTCTTCCGCGACGGGCGGCGATGACCGAGCGGGTGCTCGTCACCGGGGCGGCGGGCTTCATCGGCTCGCACGTGAGCGAGGCCCTGGTGGCGGAGGGCGCGGAGGTGATCGGGGTGGACAACTTCGACCCCTTCTACCCCCGTGCCGTGAAGGAGCGCAACCTCGCGGCGCTGCGCGCGGCGGCGCGGTTCCACCTGGTCGAGGCGGACATCGTGCGGGACCCGCTGCCGCTCGACGGCGCGACGGTGGTGGTGCATCTTGCGGCGCGGCCGGGCGTGCGCCCGTCGCTCGACGACCCCGCGGGCTACATGGAGGTGAACGTCACGGGGACGGCCCGCGTGCTCGAAGCGGCGCGGCGCGCCGGGGTGGCGCGGGTGGTGCTCGGGTCGTCGTCGTCGGTGTACGGCGAGGCGACGCCGCCGCCGTTCGCCGAGACGGCGCCCGCGATCGCGCCCATCTCGCCCTATGCCGCGAGCAAGCGCGCCGCCGAGCTCGTGGCGCACGCGTTCGCGCACCTCTACGGGATGCGGATCGCGTGCCTGCGCTTCTTCACCGTGTACGGCCCCCGCCAGCGCCCCGACCTCGCCATCCACCGGTTCACCGACCGGCTGGCGCGGGGCCTGCCCGTGCGCCAGCACGGCGACGGGTCGAGCGAGCGGGACTATACCTATATTACGGACGCCGTCGCGGGTGTCCTCGGCGCCGTGGCGTGGACGGCCCGGCCGGGAGGGGAGTGCGAGGCGTTCAACATCGGCGGCGGCGCCCGGGTGCGGCTCGATCGCCTGGTGGCCCTGATCGCCCGGGCGCTGGGCCGCGAGCCGGTGGTGGAACGGGTCCCCGATCAACCGGGGGACGTGCGCCTGACCGCCGCCGATTTGCGGCGCGCCGAGCGGGAGCTCGGCTACCGTCCGCGCGTCGGCATCGAGGAGGGGATCCGCGAGTTCGTCCGCTGGTACGAGGCCACGCATGGACGTGAGTCCTGAGCATCTCGTCGCGCAGGCCCGCGAGCGCTTCCAGCTGCAGGACTATTACGGCGCCATCCACCTGCTCGAGGACGTGGTGGCGACGGGGCGCGCGTTCGCCGACGCGCATCATCTCCTGGGGCTCTCCTACTCGTTGGTCGGGCAGCCGGCGCAGGCGCTCGCCCAGCTCGACCGTGCGCTCGCGCTCAATCCGCACTATGTGGAGGCGCTGGTGCATCGAGCCATCGTGCTGAACGAGCTGGGGCGGGAGGCCGAGGCCGACGCGGCGTTCCGGCGGGCGGCGCAGCTGGGCGGGGAGGCGCGTCTGGGGTTCCCCGCGCACGTGGCGGCGGGGCTCGCGAACCTGCACGCCGCGCTCGGCGACGCGTACGTCGCCGCCGGGGGGTTGGCCCAAGCGATCGAGCAGTATCGCGCGGCCTTGGCGCTGGGCCCCGCGTTCCACGACCTGCGCTACAAGCTGGGGCGGCTGCTGCTCGAGGCCGGGCGCGCGCTGGACGCGCGGGAGCAGTTCGAGATCATCGTGCGCGCGCGGCCCGCCTATCTCGACGCCGCCGTGATGCTGGGACTCGCCTGCTACTTGGCGGGCGACGGACTGGCGGCGCGGGCGGTGTGGGAGGAGTGCCGGGAGCGGCGGCCGGAGGATCCCCGCATCGAGGCCTATCTCGCCATGCTGGCGCGCAGCGACACCGCGGCCGGGGCGCCCGAGCCGGTGGCGGGCGGCGCGCCGCCGGGGCGGGGGCGAGACGAAGGGCGCGGGGGGCGGGGGGGGCGCCAGGCGGGGTCGTGACGCGCTGGGGTGCCGGGCTGCTCGCGCTGGCGGTCGCCTGCCAGCCAAGCGCCGCCGATCACGAGACGCTGGGCGACCGCGCCTATGCGGCGGGCGCGTACCGCGACGCGCTGGCCGAGTACGAGCTCGGCCTGAAGGCGCATCCGGCGAGCGCGGCGCTCGCGGCCAAGGTGGCGGCGGCCGCGCTGCACGCGGGCGAGTATGCGATCGCCGCGGACGGCTACCGCGCCCTCGCGGACCGCGATCGCTCGCGCGGCGGCGAGGCGGCGGACGGGCTGGTGCGGGTGGCGCAGGCCGCGCTTGCCGCCGGCGCCCGCAGCGACGCGCTGCGCGCGCTCGCGGCGCTGCGGGCGGTGGCGCCGGGGCGCCCGCTGGGGCGCTACGCGCGGCTCGCGGCGCTGGACGCGGCCGATCGCGGCGACACGGCCGCGGCACTGGCGCTGTTGCCGGAGGCGGCGGCCGCGGCGCGGGATGCGGCGGACGGCGACTCGCTGCTGTTCGTGTACGGGATGGCCGCGGCGCGGGCGCGGGACTGCGGGACGGCCGTGCCCGTGTTCGAGGGCGTGCTGCGCCGCCAGCGCGAGCCGGCGGTGCTCGAGGGTGCGCGCGCGGGGCTCGCGCTCTGCGCCTTGGTGGAGGGTCAACGATTGCTCGACAGCGGCAGACCGGCCGACGCCGAGGCGTGGTTCCGGCGCGCGACTGCGCCGGGCGCGCCGGCCGACGTGGTGCGCGGCGCCTTCCTGGGGCTGGGCGACGTGCGGCTGGCCCAGGGAGACGTGGCGGCGGCCCTGGAGAGCTACCAGCAGGCGCTGGCCGGGGGCGCGCCCGGCGACACGATCGCCCTGCGGGCCCGGGACAAGATCAACGCGCTGGGGCGCGCGGATGCGCCGCCCCCGCCGCCCCCGCCGACTCGGCCGCCCCAGCCGTGAGGATACTCTGTCGCGTCGCGTTCGCGGCCGGGGCGGCGGTCGCGCTGGCGTGCCATCACGGGCCGCGGGTGGCGCCCGCGCCCGATCCCGCGGCCGACCTGGCGCGCGCGCGCGCGCTGTTCCGCCGGGGCGACTTCGGCGGCGCCCTGAAGCTCTTTCAGCGCCTCACCTACGAGCTCGGCGCCGCCGACTCGCTGCTGCCTGAGGTGCGCTACAGCCTCGCCGAGTGCTACTTCCAAACCGGCGATCGCGTGCAGGCGGCCCACGAGTTCCGCGACGTGGCCGACCGCTATCCGACGAGCGAGTATGCGCCCCTCGCCCTGTTGCGGGCCGGCGACGCCAACCTGCGCCTGTGGCGCCGGCCGGAGCTCGACCCCACCTACGGGGAGAACGCCCTCGCGATCTATCAGGAGCTGGCGGGGCGCTATCCGGGCACCGCGGCGGCCGCCCGGGCGCAACTGCACGTGCAGCAGTTGCGCGAGTGGTTTGCCGAGAAGGATTACAAGAACGGCATGTTTTACTTTCGGCGCCATGCCTACGATTCCGGTATCATTTATTTCAAGGACGTGATCGCGAACTACCCGGGGACAGCGCGCGTGCCGGACGCGCTGCTGCGGCTCGCCGACAGCTACCGCGCCATCGGCTACCGCGACGAGTTGCGGGAGACGTGCGCGCACTTGCGCGAGTATTTTCCCCGCACGGAGGGGCTCGACCGGAGCTGTCCTCCCGATTCGACGGGGGGCGCGGCCGGCGGCGGGCCGCCGTCCTGAGGCCGCGTGGACGCCCTGTTCGGGGGCTCGTTCGACCCGGTGCACGTCGGGCACCTGGTGGTGGCCGAGGTGGCGGGGGAGACGCTGGGGATGGGGGTGCGGTTCGTGCCGGCGCGCGAGCAGCCGTTCAAGCGGGCGGCGCACGTCGCGTCGCCCGAGCAGCGGGCGGCGATGCTCGAGCTCGCGGTGGCGGGCAACCCGCGGCTGGGCGTGGAGCGGATCGAGCTGACGCTGCCCGCGCCGTCCTACACCGTGCGGACCCTGCGGGCGCTCGCCGAGCGGGAGCCGGGGCGTCGGTTCACGCTGCTGCTGGGGGCGGACGCGGCGCAGGACCTGCCGGCCTGGCACGAGATCGAGGCGCTCCCCGCCCTCGCCGACATCGTGGTGTTCGGCCGTCCGGGGGTGCCGGTGCCCCGGCACCCGGCGATCGGGCGCGTGGTGGACGTGCCGGCGTTCGATGTGTCCGCGACGCTCGTCCGGGAGCGGGTGCGCCGGGGCCGCTCGATTCGCTATCTCGTGCCCGACGCGGTGCGCGAGTACATCGCCGCCCACGGGCTGTATCGCTAGAGGACCGATGCTGAAGCGTCTCGTCACCAAGCTGTTCGGCACGCGCTTCGAGCGCGAGCTCAAGCGCCTGCAGCCGCTCGTGGACGCCATCCACGCCCACGAGCAGCGGCTGCGCGGGCTGACGGACGCGGAGGTGCAGGCGCAGACGGCGAAGTTCCGCGCGATCATCGCCGAGCGCACCGGCGCGCTTGCCGCCGAGGTGGAGCGGCTCAAGCGGGCCAAGCACGATTGTCCCGACGCCGAGGAGCGGCTGCGGCTGGACCGCGAGCTGGCCGAGGCGGAGCGGCGCTGGCAGCGCGAGTTGCGGGCGGTGCTGGACGAGCTCCTGCCCGAGGCGTTCGCGACGGTGCGCGAGGCGTGCCGCCGCCTGGTGGGGACCGAGGTCGTGGTCACGGGGCATGCGCTCATCTGGGACATGGTCCCCTACGACGTGCAGCTCATCGGCGGCATCGTGCTGCATCAGGGGAAGATCGCCGAGATGGCCACCGGCGAGGGGAAGACGCTGGTCGCCACGCTGCCCCTCTACCTGAACGCGCTGGCGGGCCGCGGCGCGCACCTCGTGACGGTGAACAACTACCTCGCCCGCCGCGACTCGCAGTGGATGGGGCACCTGTTCCGGTGGCTGGGACTCACGGTGGGGTGTATCGACGACACGGAGCCGTCCACTCCGGAGCGGCGAGCGGCGTATCAGTGCGACATCACCTACGGGACCAACAACGAGTTCGGCTTCGACTACCTGCGTGACAACATGGTGTTCGCGCTGGACCAGCGCGTGCAGCGCGGCCACGCCTATGCGATCATCGACGAGGTGGACTCGATTCTGATCGACGAGGCGCGGACCCCGCTCATCATCTCGGGCCCGGTGGGGACGGAGTCCGACGAGAAGTACGCGCAGTTCAACGCCCAGGTGGTGCAGCTCGTGCGCAAGCAGACCGCGGTGGTGAACGATCTCCTCGCGCGCGCCGAGCCGCTGCTCGCCGACGAAAAGACGGCCTACGACGGGGCGATGCTGCTCTACCAGGCGCAGCTCGGGATGCCGAAGAACAAGAAGCTGCTCAAGCTGCTCCAGGAGCCGGGGATCAAGTCGCTGGTGCAGCGCGTGGAGCTCGACGTCCTGGCCGACCGCAAGCTGCCGGCCCGCGAGCAGAAGCTGCGGCATCTCGAGGACGAGCTGTACTTCGTGCTCGACGAGCGCGGGCACGCGGTGCACCTCACCGACAAGGGCGTCGAAACGATGTCGCCCCAGGACCCGAACCTGTTCGTGGTCCCCGACATCTCGCACGCGGTCCACGAGATCGAGCGCGACCCCGCCCTGTCGCCGCAGGAGAAGATCGAACGGCGCCGCCAGGTCGAGGCCGAGTACGCGCAGAAGAGCGAGACGCTCCACATCATCCACAAGCTGCTCCAGGCGCACGCCCTCTACGAGAAGGACGTGGACTACGTGGTGCAGGACGGCAAGGTCCTGATCGTGGACGAGTTCACGGGGCGGCTGATGCACGGGCGCCGCTGGTCGGACGGGCTGCACCAGGCGGTGGAGGCGAAGGAAGGCGTCGCGGTGCAGGAGGAGACGCAGACCCTCGCCACCATCACCATCCAGAACTACTTCCGGATGTACGACAAGCTCGCCGGCATGACGGGCACGGCGGAGACCGAGGAGACCGAGTTCTTCCAGATCTACGGGCTCGAGGTGGTGGTGATCCCCACCAACCGCCCGGTGCGGCGCATCGACAAGCACGACCTCATCTACAAGACCCGCCGCGAGAAGTACAACGCCATCCTCGACGAGATCGAGCGGCAGCACAAGCGCGGGCTGCCGGTGCTGGTGGGCACGGTGAGCGTGGACGTGTCGGAGACGCTGTCGCGGATGCTCAAGCGGCGCGGCCTGAAGCACGAGGTCCTGAACGCCAAGTACCACCAGCGCGAGGCGGAGATCGTGGCGCAGGCGGGGCAGGCGGGCGCCATCACGATCGCGACCAACATGGCGGGCCGCGGGACCGACATCAAGCTCGGGCCCGGCGTCAAGAAGTGCCGGGTGTGCGGCATCATGTCGCGCGAGCCCGCGTTCGGGCAGGTGGTCGAGCAGCCCGACCTCACCCAGGCCGAGATCCGCAAGCTCGGCTGCTACGACGACCCGCCGTGCGGCCTGGTGATCATCGGCACCGAGCGGCACGAAGCGCGGCGCATCGACCGCCAGCTCCGCGGGCGGTCCGGCCGGCAGGGTGATCCCGGCCAGAGCGTGTTCTTCCTGTCGCTCGAAGACGACCTGATGCGGCTGTTCGGCTCCGACCGGATCGCCCGGTGGATGGACCGCACCGGGGCCGAGGAAGGCGAGGTCATCACCCACCCGTGGGTGACGAGCGCCATCAGCCAGGCGCAGAAGCGCGTCGAGCTCCAGAACTTCCAGGCGCGCAAGAAGCTCCTCGAATACGACGACGTCATGAACCAGCAGCGCGAGGTGATCTACTCGCTGCGGCTGTTCGCGCTCGAAGGCGGCGAGGAGCTCAAGGCCGAGGCGCTGCGGATGGTGGAGCAGGCGGTGGAACGGCTCGCCGACGGGCTGATCGGCGACGCCCAGGACGCGAGCCAGTGGGACCGCGGTCTCATCGAGACCGAGTTCCTCCTCAAGTTCCTGATCTCGGTGCCCGGCGTGCACGACCCGGCCAAGGTGCGCTCCCGCGACGAGCTGGTGCGCGCCGCCCAGGAGGCCGCGCGCGCCGCCTTCCAGGCGAAGCTCGACTACTTCCGCGAGATCGAGACGAAGATCGGCGCCACGGGCCTCGGCGCCCAGGCGCTGTCGCACGTGATGCTCACGGTGATCGACGAGAAGTGGAAGGATCACCTCTACGACCTCGACCAGCTCCGCGCCGCGATCCAGTATCGCGCCTGGGGCCAGAAAGACCCGCTCATCGAGTACAAGCAGGAAGCCTACGAGATGTTCGTCGGCCTGATGCGCGACCTCCACGCCACGTTCACGGAACGCTGGCTGAAGTTGCAGATCGAGGTCGGCCCCCCGCCCCCGGCGCCGCCTGCTGCGGGGGCGCCGGCCGCCGGGCGCGGCCAGGCCGGCCGCGGGGCGCGCGGCGCGACCGGACCCGCGGGGCTGCCCGGGCGCCGGCCGGCGCCGATGGTGGCGACCAAGGCGGCGGCCGACGGCCTGGTGAGCGCCGCCCCCGCGGCGGTCGGCACGGCGCCGGGGGCGCCGGCCGGGCCCGCCGCGAACCCGTTCGCCGGAGTGGGGCGCAACGATCCCTGTCCCTGCGGGAGCGGGAAGAAGTTCAAGAAGTGCCACGGAGCGGCGGTCTGATCGGGGATTGGGGATTGCGGATTGCGGATTGACGGGGAGCCCGTCCGGCCAATCCGCAATCCGCAATCCGCACTCCGCAATATTCTGGTACCTGGACATTCCCCGCCCGCGCCTAGGTTTGCCCTATGTCGCTCGAGCTTGCCGAGCACCCCGCGCGCGACCGGCCGCGGGAGCGGTTGTGGGCGATCGGGCCGGCGGCGCTCACCGGGCAGGAGCTCCTGGCGGTGTTGCTCGGCACGGGGTGCGTGGGGCGCGACGCGCTCGCCGTCGCGGGGGAGCTGCTCGCCCGGGTGGACGGGTCGCTGCGGCGTCTCGCCGCCCGGCCGCCGGCGGACCTCGCCCGGGTGGCCGGCGTGGGGCGGGGCAAGGCGGCCCGGGTGGTGGCGGCGCTGGAGCTCGGCCGGCGCCTTGCGGCGGAGGCGGAGCCGCCGCCCGAACGGATCCGCGGCCCCGGCGACGTGCGCCGCTGGTACGCGCCGCGGCTGCGCGACCTCGCGGTCGAAGAGTTTCACGTGCTGGCCCTCGGCACCCAGAGCCAGGTCCTGGCCGATCTCCTCATCACCCGGGGGCTGCTGAACAGCTCGCTCGTCCACCCGCGCGAGGTGTTCCGGGCCGCGATCGCCGAGGCGGCGGCGGGGATCATCGTCGTCCACAACCACCCGAGCGGCGACCCCACCCCCTCGGCGGACGACCGGGCGGTGACGCGGCAGCTCGTGGAGGCGGGGCGGCTGCTCGACCTGCCGGTCTATGACCACGTGATCGTGGCGGGCGACGGCTATCTGAGCTTCGCGGAAGCCGGGCTGCTGTAGGGGCGCCGCCCGGTCCCGCGCCCCGCGTTGACGCGGGGCGCGCGCCTCGCCATCCTCCACGGGTGACCGGTACGCTTCCCCTCCTGGCCCCCGAGCTCGCGCGGGCGGTGGCGGCGCAGCGCGACCGCCTCGACCTCGATCTCCTGGCGCGGGCCTACCGGGTGAGCGCGCAGGCCCACCGCGGCCAGAAGCGGCTCTCGGGCGACGACTACCTGTCGCACTCGGTGGCCGTGGCGACGATTCTCGCAGAGCAGCAGATGGACTCGACCACGATCGCGGCGGCGCTGTTGCACGACGTGGTGGAGGACTCGGACGTCTCGATCGAGGATATCCGCCGGGGGTTCGGGCCCGAGGTGGCGGAGCTCGTGGACGGGCTGACCAAGTTGTCCACCCTCACCTTCCGCTCGACGGCCGAGGAGCAGGCGGAGAACTACCGCAAGCTGCTGCTCTCGGTCGCCAAGGACGCCCGGGTCATCATCATCAAGCTCGCCGACCGGCTGCACAATATGCGGACGCTCGAGCACCTGGACGAGGAGAAGCGCCGCCGCATCGCGCTCGAGACCCGGGAGATCTACGCGCCGCTCGCGCACCGCTTCGGGATGGCGGGCGTGAAGGCGGAGCTCGAGGACCTGGCGTTCAAGTTCCTCGAGCCGGAGGACTACCGCGCCCTGTCGCGGCAGGTGCGGGCGCGCAAGGCGGAGCGCGAGCAGACGATCGAGCGCCTGCGGGGCCCGCTCGCCGAGGAGCTGCGGCGCGCCGGGCTCAGCGACGTCGAGATCACGGGCCGGCCGAAGAACCTGTGGTCCATTTACAAAAAGATGAAGAAGCGCGGCAAGCCGTTCGAGGAGATCTACGATCTCCTCGCGGTGCGCGTGCTCGTGAACACCATCCCCGAGTGCTACCACGCCCTGGGGGTGATCCACCACAAGTGGACGCCGCTCCAGGAGCGGATCAAGGACTACATCGCGAGCCCGAAGTCCAACGGCTACCAGTCGCTGCACACCACGGTGTTCGGGCCGGGCGGCCAGCTGTACGAGATCCAGATCCGCACCCGCGACATGCACCGGACCGCCGAGTACGGTATCGCGGCGCACTGGCTCTTCAAGGAAGGGCGCAGCAACCGCGACGAGTTGGACCGCCACCTCGCGTGGTTCCGCCAACTGATCGAGCTGCAGCAAGACGCCCGCACCCCGGAGGAGTTCCTCGAGTTCCTCAAGGTGGATCTCTATCAGGACGAGATCTTCGTGTTCACGCCGCGCGGCGACGTGAAGCGCCTCCCCAAGGGGGCGACGCCGATCGACTTCGCATTTGCCGTGCACACGGCGGTGGGGCAGCACTGCCAGGGAGCGCGCATCAACGGCCGCATCGCGCCGCTGCACCGGCCGCTCAAGAACGGCGACACGGTGGAGATCCTCACGAGCCCGCAGGCGAAGCCGTCGCGCGACTGGCTGGCGCACGTGCAGACGGCGCGGGCCCGGCACAAGATCCGCCAGTGGATCCGCCAGGAGGAGCAGGCGCGGAGCCTCGAGCTGGGCCGGGAGCTGCTGGCGCGGGAGGTGCGGCGGCGGCGGCTCGAGCCCCCCGACGACGAGCGGTGGCGGCGCGCGGCGGCGGCCCTCTCGGTGGGCACGCCGGAGCAGGTGCAAGCGGGGCTCGGGCGCGGCGACCTGGCGCTCGGCGCGGTGATGCGGGCGCTGTACCCCGACCTCCCGCCCGAGGACCTCCAGGCGCCGCGGCCCACGGCGTTCGGCCGCGTCATCGAGCGCCTGCGCCTCGGCCGCGGAATCCGGATCCAGGGGGTGGACGGGCTCATGGTCCGCTACGCGCAGTGCTGCCAGCCCGTGCCCGGCGACCGCGTCGTGGGCTACGTGACCCAGGGGCGCGGGATCTCGATCCACCGCGCCGACTGCCCCAACCTCCTGACGCTGTCGGGGGAGCCCGAGCGGCGGGTCGAGATCGACTGGCAGGAATCCGAGGGCGAGACGTTCGTCGTGCGGCTGGCGGTGAGCGGCGAGGACCGCCGCGGCCTCTACGCCGACATCTGCGCCGCCATCAGCGAATCGGGCACCAACATCCGGTCGGCCGAGATCGCCACCCGCGACGGGGCGGTGGTCGGGTCCGTGCTCGTCGAGGTCGAGAACCAGGCCCACCTCAACAAGGTCATGCGGGCCGTCCGGCGCGTGAAGGGCGTCGCCGAGGTGGCGCGCCGCGAGGCCGGCCCCCAGGCGCCGCCCCTGGCCGGTTAAGTTTCAGCCGATGCCGTTCGACCTCGTGTCGCCGTTCGCCCCGGCGGGGGATCAGCCGCGGGCCATCCGCGAGCTCTCGGCCGGACTCGCCCGCGGGGAGCGCTACCAGACCCTGCTCGGCGTCACCGGCTCGGGCAAGACGATGACGCTGGCGCACGTCATCGCCGCCTTCGGCCGGCCCGCGCTCGTCTTGTCGCACAACAAGACCCTCGCGGCCCAGCTCTACGGCGAGCTCAAGTCGTTCTTCCCGCGGAACGCGGTCGAGTTCTTCATCTCGTACTACGATTATTACCAGCCCGAGGCCTACGTCCCCCAGACCGACACCTACATCGCCAAGGACTCGTCCATCAACGACGACATCGACCGCCTGCGCCTGCGCGCGACGTCGAGCCTGATGGAGCGCGACGACGTCGTGATCGTGGCGAGCGTCTCGGCGATCTACGGCCTCGGCGACCCGGAGGCGTACCGGCAGCGGCTCGTCACCGCGGCGGTGGGCGACACGTCCGGGCGCGACGCGCTGCTCGCGGCGCTGGTGGAGGTCCAGTACCGGCGCAACGACGTGGCGTTCGAGCGCGGCACCTTCCGCGTGCGGGGCGACACCGTGGAGGTGTTCCCCGCCTACGACGAACAGGCGGTGCGCATCGAGTTCTGGGGCGATACGGTCGAACGGATCGCCAAGATCGATCCGCGCACCGGGGAGCCCGTCGCCGAGCTGCGGCGGGCGGCCGTCTATCCGGCCACCCATTTCGTCACCGAGCGGCCCACTATCGAGCGCGCCGTGGCCGCGATCCGCGCGGAGCTCAAAGAGCGGCTCGCGGAGCTCCGGGCGCAGAACAAGCTGCTCGAGGCCCAGCGGCTCGAGGCGCGGACCAGCTTCGACATCGACATGCTGCTCGAAGTCGGGCGCTGTGCGGGGATCGAGAACTATTCGCGCCACCTCACCGGCCGGGCGCCGGGCGAGCGGCCGGCGTGCCTGCTCGACTACTTCCCGGCCGACTACCTCTGCATCATCGACGAGTCGCACCAAACGCTGCCGCAGCTCGCCGGGATGTACGAGGGCGATCGGGCCCGCAAGCAGACCCTCGTGGACTACGGTTTCCGGCTCCCTTCGGCGCTCGACAACCGGCCGCTGCGGATCGACGAGTTCCTGGCCCTCGTCCCGCGGATCATCTTCGTGTCCGCGACGCCGGGCGAGGAAGAGCTGCGCTTGTCGGGCGGGGTGGTGGTGGAGCAGATCATCCGGCCCACCGGGCTCGTGGACCCGGAGGTCGAGGTGCGGCCGGTGCGGGGCCAGGTGGACGACCTCCTGCACGAGATCCGGCAGCGCGCCGCCCGCAACGAGCGGGTGCTCGTCACCACGCTCACCAAGCGGATGGCCGAGGACCTCACCGACTACCTCCAGCAGCACGGCGTGCGCGTGCGCTACCTCCACTCGGAAATCGACGCCATCGAGCGGGTGGAGATCATCCGCGGTCTGCGCCTGGGGGAGTTCGACGTCCTCGTGGGGATCAACCTGCTGCGCGAAGGCCTCGACCTGCCGGAGGTGTCGCTCGTCGCCATCCTCGATGCCGACCAGGAGGGGTTCCTCCGCTCCGACCGCTCGCTCATCCAGACCGTGGGCCGCGCGGCCCGCCACCTCCACGGCAAGGGGATCCTCTACGCCGACCGCATCACCGGCTCGATGCGGCGCGCCCTCGACGAGATGGCACGGCGGCGGGCGCTCCAGCAGGCCCACAACGCCCGCGAGGGGATCACCCCGCGGTCCATCGTGAAATCGGTGGATCAGGTGCGGTTCGCCACCCGCGTGGCCGACGCCCGGACCGCGAAGCCCGCGCCCGCGGCGCCGCGTCCCGCCGACGCGCGCGACCGCGAGCGGCTGGTGCGGCTGCTCGAGCAGCAGATGCAGGCCGCCGCCGAGCAGCTCGACTTCGAACTCGCCGCCGTGCTGCGCGACCAGATCCTCGAGCTGCGGGCCGAGGGCGACCCGGTGCGCCATGCGCCTCTCCGCCGACGCGCTCAACCGGTTCGGTGAGGCCGTGGGGCGCGCGCTTGCGGCCCCCGCGGCTCCTGTGGTGATCGGCCTCTCAGGCGAGCTCGGCACCGGCAAGACCACGCTGGTCCAGGCGATCTGCCGCGGCCTGGGCGCGCGCGCCCTCGCCACGAGCCCCACGTACGCCCTGGTGCATCACTACGCGAGCGCCGACGGCCGGCCCGTCTATCACGTGGACTGCTACCGGTTGCGCAGCCCCGACGAGGCGCGGGACCTGGGCTTCGACGACATGGTGCGCGAAGGCGCGATCGTGCTCATCGAGTGGCCCGAGCGCGCCGGTCCGTGGGCGCCGCCGCTCGACCGGCACTTCCGGCTCCGCTACGCCGACGCCCCCGACGTCCGGGAGCTCGAGGAGGAGCGCGGGTGACGGGCGGGGTCTGGCTTGCGCTCGACACGGCGACGGAGATCGCGAGCGTCGCGGCCGGCCGGCCGCCGGCCGCCGCGAGCGGGGCCCACGTGCGCGGCGCCAAGCGCCACGCAGCGGAACTGCTGCGGTTGGTCGAGTTCACGCTGCAGCGGGCGGGTGTGGGGCCGCGGGAGCTCGAGGGGATCGTGATCGGCGACGGGCCGGGGAGCTTCACCGGGCTGCGCGTGGGCTGGGCGGCGGCGAAGGGGCTGCTCCACGAGGCGGGCCTCGAGCTGTGGGCCATCCCCTCGCTCATGGCTGCGGCGGCGGGGGCGGCGCTGCGGGTCGGGCCCCAGCCCGTCGCGGCGTGCTTCGACGCGTTGCGCGGCGAGGTGTACGGCGCCGTCTATGTGTTCCACCCCGATCGCGTGGAGACGCTCGTCGCCCCCGCCGCGCGGACGGTGGACGAGCTCGCGCGCGCCGCGCCCGAGCGGCCGCGCCTCGCCGTGGGCGACGGGGCGGTCCGCTACGCCGACGCCGTGGCCCGCTGGACCGGGGCCGCCCCCATCCCCCTCGACGCGCTCCCGCCCGCCGCCACGATGCTCCTTGCGCTCGTCGGCCGGCCGGGTGCGGGACGCGCCGTGCCGGACCCGGCGACGGCCGAGCCCGACTACGGCCGCCCGGCCGCCGCGCAAGCGCGCTGGGAGGCGCAACACGGCCGCCCCCTGCCGGATTCGCCCCGCCCAACCGGCTGACGTCGCCGACGTCGTCGCGATCGAGCGGCGCGTGTTCGCCGATCCGTGGGCGGCCCGCGCCTTCGCCGAATGCCTCGCGGCCGGCGCCCCGTTCCTCGTCGCCGAGGTGGACGGGAGCGTGGCCGGCTACGTCATCGCCCAGTGGGCGGCGGGCGAGGGCGAGATCCTCAACCTCGGCGTGGCGCCGGCGCATCGCGGCCGGGGCATCGGCCGCCGGCTCGTGGCCGAGATCCTCGCCCACTTGCGCGCGCGCGGCGTGCGCGACGTCTATCTCGAAGTGCGCGAGTCGAACACCGTGGCGCGACGCCTGTATGAGTCGTTCGGGTTCCGCGAGATCGGCCGCCGCCGCCGCTACTACCGGAGGCCGGTCGAGGATGCCATCGTGTTGTGGACTGCCATTCCTGCAGAGGGGGCATCTGCAAAAGTTTAGCCCCTGCGGCGTATCTTTGATTGACAGAATAACTTGCGGGTCATATACTGTGGGCGCCCTTGGTCCCCGACCCGCCTAGCGCCGGGAGGTTTGCCGTGAGCCGCAGTCTGAACAAGGTCATGTTGATCGGGAATCTGGGGGCCGATCCCGAGGTGCGCAGCACCAACAACGGGTCCCGCGTGGCGACGCTGTCGCTTGCCACGAGCCGCCAGTGGACCGGCCAGGGAGGGGAGAAGCAGGAAAAGACGGAGTGGCACCGGGTGATCTGCTGGAACAACAAGGGGGCGCAGCTCGCCGACCTGGCGGAGAAGTACATGAAGAAGGGGGACCGCATCTACGTCGAAGGGCGCATCGAATACCGCACCTGGGAAGATCGGGAGAAGCAGACGCGCTACGTCACCGAGATCGTGGCACGGGAAGTGATTCTCCTCTCGAGCCGGGCGGGCGGCGGCGAGGGCGCGGTCGAGCCGGCTCGGGCCAAGGCGGCGGCCGCGGTGGGGCCCGAGGGCAAGGCGGAGTCGCTGGACGCGCTCCCGGGGGCCCTGGATGAGGAGGACGACGATCTGCCGTTCTGAACGAGCGGCCCTGCCCGCCCTTGTGGCAGGGCTGCTCGCGGGGCTGGCGCCGCTGCTCGTCGCTCAGGATACGACCGCGGCTCGGGCGGGCGCGGATACGACCCCGCCCGAGGCGCCGGCCCCGACCGGGCAGGTCCCGTCCACGCACACCGTCGCCCGGGGCGAGACGTTGTGGTCCATCGCCCAGCTTTACTACGGCGACCCGCTGTTGTGGCCGGAGATTTACCGCCTCAACACGAACCTGATTGACGATCCGCACTGGATTTATCCCGGGGAAGAGCTGGTTCTCGGGCCGGCGCCGGGGCTCGCCCAGGCGCCGGAGACGACGGCGGTCGCGGCGGCGCCCCCGGCGCCCCCCGCCCCCGCCGCGCCCGAAGAAGCAACGGCGGACACAGTGCACGCGCAGCCGGGCGCTCCCGCCGCGCCCGACACTGCGGCCGCGGACACCGCACAGCTGGCGGAGGCGCCCCCGCCCCCGCCCCCGCCGCCCGAGCCGGTCGCCGGCTACGAGACGATCTTCGACCGCCGCCGCACGGCCACCGAGGAAGTCCGCGACGTGCTGCGCGCGTATGCGAACCAGCCCTACCGGCCGGTACGGCGCGGCGAGTTTTATTCGGCCGGGTTCCTGACCGAGGAGGAGGATCTCCCCTTCGGCCGGGTAATCGGCAACACCGCCGTGCCGGCGATTCCGCGCCTCACCGACGTGACCACGGCGACGACGTTCGACCAGATCGCGGTGCAGCCGCCGGCGCGGGCGTCGTATCACGTGGGGGACTCGCTGCTGATCGTGCGCATCGACCGCACCATCGAAGGGTGGGGCGGGGTGGTGGTGCCGCTCGGGATCGCGCGGGTGACGGACGTGCAGCGCCGCCAGGTGCTGGCCCAGGTCGTGACGCAGTTCGGGCGGATTCACGACGGCCATCTCGCGCTCCCGCTCGAGCCGTTCAAGGATCCGGGCCAGGTGCGGCCGACGCCGGTGGCGGACGGGCTCCAGGCGCGGGTGATCGCGGCGCGCGACGTGCATGTCGTGGCCGGGATGCAGCAGATTATCTTCCTCGATCGGGGGCGGGAGGAGGGGGTGTCGCCGGGGGACGTGTTCGAGGTGGTCCGGCCGGCGGCGGGGTTGCCGGGCACCGCCTCCGAGCAGGTGCAGGCCGTGGTGGAGATCGTGCACACCCGGGCGCATTCGTCGTCGGGGCTGGTGCTGAACATCGAGCATCCCAACCTCGTTCCGGGGCTGCCGGCGCGGCTGATCCGGAAGATGCCGTCCTGAGCTGCCGTCGGCGCTCCGCGCCGCCGCGCGCGGGGTCGGGCTCGGGGGTCGCGTGGTTCTCGTTCCGCATCTCGTCGCGCTGAGCCTGTACGCGCTGGCCACGGCACTGGCGCTGGCCCCGTTTGTGGGGCTGCGGCCGGCGTCGCGGGTCGCGACCCTCGGGGTGCCGCTCGCAGGAGTGGCGGCGCACGTCGCGGGGGCCGCGCATCTCACGCTGGTCGGCATGGCGCCGGCGCTCTCCATGCTGGCGCTCTTCCTGATGGTCTTGCAGCTGCTCAGCGAGGGCGTGTTCCGGGCCAGCGCCGTTGGCGTATTCACGGGACCGCTCGCCACGGGGCTCGTGGGCGTGGCGCTGCTCATCGGGCTCGCGCCCGAGGCGCCGGTGGCGGCGCGGAGCGCGTGGTCGGTGCTGCACGTGACGATCAGCATCCTTGGCCTGGCGCTGCTCGCGCTGGCGGTCGTCGCGGCGGCGCTCTACCTGCTGCAGTTCCGCGAGCTCAAGCGCAAACGCTTCGGGCAGGTGTTCCGGCTGTTCCCGCCGCTCGAGCGGCTGGACCGTCTGAATCACCTCGCTCTGGTGATCGGGTTTCCGACGGTCACGCTCGGGGTGCTGCTCGGGTTCGGGGTGCGCTACGGCGCCGGCGTCGCGGTGGACCCGGCGCAGGTGGTGTGGGGCACGCTCACGTGGGCGATTCTCGGGTGGGCGGTGGGGGTGCGGGTGATGCGCCGCTGGGCGGGGCGGCGGGCGGCGTTCGCGAGCATCGCGAGCTTTGCGGCGGTGGTGCTGGTCTATCTGGCGCTCAAGCTCGCGGCGCCCGGCACGCAACGGTTTCTGTGATGCCGGCGCGATGAGCATCGCGGTGGTCGGGGTGAACCACCGGACCGCGCCGCTCGAGGTGCGCGAGCGCTTTGCGCACGCGGCGCGCGAGGTACCGGCGTCGCTGGCGCGGGTGCAGGCCGCGGGGGCGCGGGGGGCGGTGCTCCTCTCGACGTGCAATCGCACGGAGTTCTACCTCGCCGAGCCCGAGGAGGCAGCGCCCGAGGCGGTGTGGGCGCTGCTCTCCGAGCGCCTGGGCGACGGCCGCGACGCGCGCGAGTACGGGTATCTGCGCCGCGACCGCGAGGCGGTCGAGCACCTGTATCGCGTGGCGGCGGGCCTCGACTCGATGATCCTCGGCGAGTCGCAGATCCAGGGCCAAGTGCGCGAGGCGTGGGAGCTCGCGAAGGCCCACGCGGGGCCGGTGCTGCACCGGCTGTTCCAGTCGGCGTTGCTCGTGGGCGCCCGGGTGCGCAGCGAGACAGGGCTCGCGACGGGGGCCGCCTCGGCGCCGTCGGCGGCGGTGGCCGTGGCCGCCAAGATCTTCAATGACCTGGCCGGCCGCCGCGCGGTGATCCTCGGGGCGGGCGACGTGGCGGAGCTCGCGGCGGCGCGGCTCGCGGCCGAGGGGGTGCGCGTCACGCTCGTCGCGAACCGCACCTACGAGCGCGCGCGGGCCATCGCCGAGGAACTCGGGGCGCGGGCGGCGCGGCTGGACGAAGCGTGGGAGCAGTTCGCCGACGCCGACATCGTGCTGAGCTCGACCGCCGCCCCGCACGCGGTGGTGACGTGGGACCGCGTGGCCCCCATGGTCGCGCGCCGCGGCGGGCGGCCGCTGTGCATCCTCGACCTCGCCGTGCCGCGCGACGTCGAGCCGGCGGTGGCCCAGCTCGAGAACGTGTTCCTCTACAACCTCGACGACCTCCAGGCGGTCGCGGCCCAGGCGGCGGCCCAGCGCCGCGCCGAGATCCCCGCCGCCGAGCGGATCGTGGCCGAGGAGGTGGAGCGGTTCTGGGCGTGGTACGGGGGGCTCGCCGTGGTGCCCGTGCTCACGGCGTTTCGCGACCGCCTGGAGCAGGTGCGCGCCGCGGAGTATGCGCGCGTGGCGCGCCGGCTGTCCCACTTGAGCGCGGAGGATCGCGCGCAGGTCGAGTACTTCTCCCGCGCTCTCCTTAACAAGTTCCTGCACCAGCCGACCCTCGCTCTCAAGGAAGCGGCGCAGGCGGGGCGCGGGTACGGGCTGCTCGAGGCGCTCAAGCGCCTCTTCGCCCTGGACGACCCCGATGCCCCGTAAGGTGCTCGTCACCGGGGGCGCCGGGTTCATCGGCTCCCATGTGGTGGAGGCCTACCTCGCGGCGGGCGACGAGGTGACCGTCCTCGACGACCTCTCCACGGGGCGGCGGGACCACGTGCCGGCCGGCGTGCGGCTGGTCGAGGCCGACATCCGCTCGGCGGCGGCGCGGCACCTGGTGGCGAGCGGGGGCTTCACGATCCTCAACCATCACGCCGCCCAGATCGACGTGCGGCGCTCGGTGGCCGACCCGGTCCATGACGCCTCCGTGAACGTGCTGGGGCTCCTCAACCTGCTCGAAGGGGCCCGCGCGGGCGGCGTGCGGCGCGTCGTGTTCGCGTCGTCGGGGGGAACCGTGTACGGAGACGGCGCGCGGCTCCCGCTGCGGGAATCGGACCCGAAGCTCCCCGCCTCCCCTTACGGGACCGCCAAGCTCGCCGCGGAGTACTATCTCGCGGCGTTCGCCCGGCTCTACGGCCTGGAGGTCGCGACCTTGCGCTACAGCAACGTGTATGGCCCCCGCCAGGACCCGCACGGCGAGGCGGGGGTCGTGGCCATCTTCGCCCGGCAGTTGCTCGACGGCGCGCCGCTCACGATCTACGGCGACGGCGAGCAGACGCGGGACCTGGTGTTCGTGGGCGACGTGGCGGCCGCCAACGTGGCGGCGAGCGACTGCCCGCTGCCCGCGCCGCAGGATCTGGACGCGTGCGCGTTCAACATCGGCACGGGGATCGAGACCTCGGTCAACCGCTTGGCGGCGGCCCTTGGCGACGCGGCGGGGCGGACGCCGCGGATCCGCCACGCGCCCCCGCGGCCCGGGGAGCTGGCGCGCAACGCCCTGGCCGTGGACAAGGCCGCGCGGGTGCTGGGGTGGCGCCCCCGCACGCCGCTGGCCGAGGGTCTGCGTCTCACCGTGTGCGCCCTCGCGGAGGGGTGAGCGATGCTCTTGCAAGTGGGGCGGGCGGTGCCCACGACGCCGTGGGAGCTGGTGCTCACCTCGAGCCGCGAGACGAAGTTCGTGCTCGCGATCCTGGTGCTGTTCTCGCTCGTGTCGTGGTATCTCATTTTCCTCAAGTGGTGGCAGTTTCGCCGCATGCGCCGCCAGGCCGACCGGTTCATGACCGAGATCGAGCGGGCGGCGCGGCTCGAGGACGCCTACCACGCCGCCATGCGCCTGCCGTCGTCGCCGTACAACCGGCTGCTGCGCGAGGGGATTCACTTCTTTTCCGAGCTGCGGCCCGGCGGCCTCAAGGAGAACGGCCCGGCGGTGGCGGCGGCGCGCGGCACGCTCACCGCCCCGCAGCTCGAAGCGCTGCGCATGGTGCTCGCGAAGGAGGTGGCCGCCGAGCGCGATGCGGCGGCGCGCTTCATCCCCTGGCTCGCCACCTTCGGGTCGGTGAGCCCGCTGCTCGGGCTCCTGGGCACGGTGCTCGGCGTGATGGACGCGTTCATCGGCATCGCGCTCGGCGGCTCGGGGAACATTGCCGCCGTGGCCCCCGGCGTGGCCGAGGCGCTGGTCACGACCGTCGCGGGCCTCGCCGTGGCCGTCCCCTCGGTCATGGCGTACAACCTGTTCGTGAGCCGGCTGGGGGTGTTCGCGGGCGAGCTCGAAGGCTTCGCGCAGGAGATCATCGGCGCGATGGCCCGGGAGGGGTGGCTGTAGTGGCCGGCCTGCTCGGCGGGGGCGGGCTGCGCGGGCACGGCGAGCTGCCGCTCAACGCCGACATCAACGTCACCTCGCTCGTGGACGTGGCGTTCGTGCTGCTCATCATCTTCATGATCACGGCGCCGATCATGCAAGGCGGGGTGGACGTGCGGCTGCCGCGTGCCGAGGCGCGCCCCCTCGAGCCCAAGTCGGGGCTGGTGGTGAGCGTGGATCGCGAGGGGCGTATCTACCTCGATCAGACCCCGCTGTCCTACGGCGACTTCCGGGCCACCTTCCCGGCGTTCGTGCGAACCAAACGGCCCACCGGGGTGTATCTCCGGGCCGACGGCCGGGTGCCGTATGCCACGGTGGTGCAGGTGCTCGCGGTGATTCGGGCTTCGGGGGTGAGCGACGTCGGCCTGGTGGCCGAGCCGGAAACGATCGAGCGATGAGGCGCCGCCGCCGTGTCGCGGGCAACACGGGCGTGGGTCTCGCGGGGACGGTGGCCGTGCACGCGCTCGCCGCGCTGCTGCTCGCGGCCGGCGCGGCCGACGCCCGGCGGCCCGCGCCGCCCACCTACCGCGTGCGGCTGGTCGCGGTCCCCGCCCCCGCGCCCGCGGAGCAGCGGCCGGCGCCCGCCGCGGTGCCGCGGCCCGCGGCCGAAAAGGCGGTTCCGCTCGCTCCGCCCAAGCGCGCGCCCAAGAGCACGGCGGCCGCCGCGCCGCCGCCGCCCGAGCGCGACCGGGTGCGGCGCGAGGCCGCGCCGCGCACCACGCCGCCCGCGGCGCCGCTCCCCGGCGAGCCCCCGTCCACGGGGACCGATGTCGCCACCGTCAGCACCGAGGGGGTGGAGTTTCCGTTCCCCGAATATTTGCAGAACATCGTGTCGCAGGTGCTGCGCCGCTGGCAGCGCCCGCTGCAAAGCACGCCCCTCGAGGCGGAGGTGTCGTTCTTCGTGCATCGCGACGGGTCGGTGAGCGATCTCCAGTTCATCAAGCGATCCGGCAACTTCGCCTTCGATCTCGAGGCGCAAGGGGCGATCGAGGAGGCGGGCCGGTTTCGCGCCTTCGGCCCGCTGCCGAGCGGCTGGGGCTCCGACGTGCTGTTCGTGCGGTTCTACTTCAGCGGGAAACGGCCGTGAAGCGGGGGACGGGGACGGGGACCGTGCGCCGGGCGGCGGGCGTCGCGCTCGTGTGTTTCGCGGCGGCGCCCGGCGCGCTCCGCGCCCAGGACACGACGGCCATCGACCGCGGGGTGCGCATCGGTATCGTGTACCGGCCGGGGGTGCGCCCGGGGCTGGTGGTGCTCCCGGCGGGGGCGGGGGCGGGGACGGCGGGCGGGGTCGGCGCCGGGGGCGCGGCGGCGCTCGACTCGGTGCGCGCGATTCTGGGCCGCGATCTCGATTACAGCGATCGCTTCGAGGTGATCGCGCTCCCGGGCGGCGATTCGCTGCGCGTGGGCGCAGGGGCCATGGGGGGCGCGGGGGGCGCGGGGGGCGCGGGGGGCGCGGGGGGCGCGGCGGCGGCCGCGGGCGTGGCAGGCGCCGCGGCGGCGCGGGCGGCGGGCCTCAACTATCCCCTCTATCAGGCGCTCGGCGCCGACTTCGCCGTCGCCGTGGCCGCGGCGCCGCCCGACACGACGGTCGTGACGGTGCACGACGTGACGGCGGGTGCGGTGCGACGCACGTTCCGCGCCCGGCTGCCCGGGCCCGCCGACCCCAGGTTCCGCATGGCCGTGCATCGGCTCGCCGACCGGGTGCTCGAGGCGGCGCTCGGCGTCGCGGGGATCGCCGCGACCCGCGTGCTGTTCGTGCTGCAGGGCAAGGTGTACGCGATCGACGCCGACGGCGCGGCGCTGCAGCCGGTCGCGACGGGGGAGCACGAGCTCTTGTCGCCCGCCTGGGCGCCCGACGGCCGGCGCTTCGCCTACATGGAGTTCTGGGAGGGTCACGGGCGGCTGGTGGTGCAGGAGGTGACCACCGGCAAGCGCACCGTCGTGACCACCGGACAGACGCTCGATTTCACGCCCGTGTTCGCGCCCGACGGCAAGACGCTCGCGTTCAGCCGCGCCACCGAAGAGGGGACCGATATCTTCACCATCAACGCGCGCGACGGCTGCTGTTTGCAACGCTTGACCGTGGGGCGCTTTTACGACAACTTGTCCCCGACCTACAGTCCCGACGGCCAGCGCATCGCGTTCGTCTCGACGCGCGCGGGGCTGCCGCAGATCTACGTCATGGCGGCGGACGGCACGAACCCCGAGCTGTTCGCGCCGTTCGACTACGGGGTGACCGGTGCGTCCAACGCGCCCGAGTGGTCGCCCGACGGGCAGGCGGTCGCGTTCCACCGCGACGTCGGGGGCACGCTGCAGATTTTCGTGCTGGACGTGCGGACGCGGGCGGTGCGGCAGCTGACCTCGGTCGGGCGGAACGAAGATCCGACGTGGGCGCCCGACAGCCGCCACCTCGCCTTTGTGTCGGACCGTTCCGGGTATCGGCAGCTTTGGGTCATCGACTTGGAAACCGGCCGGATCCGGCCGCTGTTGCCGCAGAGCGGCGCGCGCCTTCCGGCCTGGTCTCCGCGCCTGCCGGAGACCGCGTCGCTCACCCCTTGAGACGGAGAGGATGCCACCGATGAAACGTCTATCCTGGTTCTTGGCCTGCGGGCTCGCCGCCGCGGCGCTCGCCGCGTGCGCCGGGAAGCCGCAACCGCCGGCGCCGCAGCCCAACGCCGACTCCCTGGCCGCGGCCGAGCGGGCGCGCGCGGACTCGATCGCGCGGGCCCGGGAGGACTCGCTGCGTCGCGCCCGGGAGGAAGCCGAGCGCTTGGCGCGGCAGCGCGCCGCCGATTCGCTCGCGGCGCTGGGCCGTACCACCGAGGCGGTGAAGACCCTGCTCGCCGAGATGATCCACTTCGACTTCGACAAGTCGAACATCCGGCCCGGCGACGCCGCGATCCTCGACCAGAAGGTGGCGATCCTGCAGGCGAACCCGGCGGTGCGTATCCGCATCAGCGGGCACTGCGACGAGCGCGGCTCCGACGAGTACAACCTCGCCCTCGGCAACCGGCGGGCCCTCGCGGCCAAGCAGTACCTCGTGAGCCACGGCATCGACGCCGGCCGCATCGAGACCGTGTCGTACGGGAAGGAGCGCCCGCTCGACCCGGGGCACAACGAGGAAGCGTGGGCCAAGAACCGGCGGGACGAGTTCGATATCACCGCGGGCGGCGACGTCCTGAAGCAGCCGTAAGCGCGACGGGACGCGCCGGGGAGATCGGGCGGTGCGGAGCAGGCGGATATGCGTGATCGGCCTGGGGCTCACCGCCGGGTGCGCGCTCAAGGGCGACGTCCGGCGGGTCGAGCTCCAGGTCGCGGCGTTGCGCGCGGAGCGCGCCCGGGCGGACAGCGCGCACGCGGCCGAGGTGGACTCCGTGCGCGCGCTCCTCGCCGCGGTCGAGGCGAAGCTCGCCGCCCAGCAGGCCTACCTGGTGCAGTTCCGCGGCGACACGAAGACCGACCTGCTCGCCGTGCAGCAACAGCTCGTGACCATCCAGGAGCTCACCGGGCAGAGCCAGCAGCGGCTCACCGAGCTGCGCAGCCGGCTCGAGGCGCAGGCCCGCCAGCCCGTCCCGCCGGTGGACACGGCCGCCGGCGCGGCCGCCCCGGGAGCGCCCGCGGGGCCGCCCGGGCCCGGCGCCGCGCCCGGCCCCGACCAGATGTACGACCTCTCGTTGCAGCAGTTCCGGCGCGGCAGCCTCGCCACCGCGCGGCTCGGGTTCCGGGAGTTCTTGCGGCTCTATCCCGGCGACGAGCGGGCGGCGGACGCGCTGTTCTACGTGGGCGAGACGTTCGCCGCCGACGCCCCCGACTCCGCCGCCGCGGTGTACCAGCAGGTGGTGAAGAGCTACCCGAACTCGCCGCGGGCGCCCTCGGCCCTCTACAAGCTCGGGCTGCTCGCCGAGCGCCGGGGCGACAAAGCGGCCGCCCGCACCTACTACGCCCGGGTCGTCGCCGGCTACCCGCGTTCCGACGAGGCGAACCTCGCCCGCGACAAGCTGCAACGCCTGGGCCGCTAGCCACCCGCGAGAGCGGCGGGGGCGGCGGGGGCGGCGGGCGCGGCAGGGGCAGGGACGCGCGTGCCTGAGCCAGTGACCGACCGGGGCGAGATGCCGTTCCTCGATCACCTTGAGGAGCTGCGCTGGCGCATTCTGTACAGTTTGCTCGCGGTCGTGATCGCCACGGCCATCGGCTGGGTGATCGTCGAGCGCGTGGACGTGATCGGGCTGCTCAAGCGGCCGATCGCGCCGCTGTTGCCGGGCGGCCGGCTCGTGTTCACCAGCCCGACCGAGCCGTTTTTTATCACCCTGAAATTCGCGTTCGCCGTGGGCCTGCTGCTCGCCTCGCCGGTGGTGATCTACCAGGCGTGGGCGTTTCTCGCCCCGGCGCTCTACCCGCGCGAGAAGCGGCTCATCGTGCCGGCGCTGTCGGTGGGGGTGGTGCTGTTTCTCGCCGGGGCGGCGGCGGCGTATTTCTGGGTGCTGCCGCGGGCGCTCGCGGTGTTGTTCAGCTTCCAGCGCAACGACCTCGCGCCCATCATCACAGCCGACAACTACTTCGCGTTCGCGGCCCAGCTGATGATCGCCTTCGGGCTCGTCACCGAGCTGCCGCTGGTGGTGGTGATCCTCGCCGCCCTGGGGCTCGTGACCCCGCAGTTCCTGGCGCGCCACCGCCGCTATGCGATCGTGCTGTCCGCCGTCGCGGCCGCGCTGCTCACCCCGCCCGACGCCGTCTCGATGCTCCTGATGATGGTGCCGCTGTGGTTGCTGTACGAGGTGAGCATCGTGTGCGCGTGGGTGGTGACGCGGCGCCGCGCCCGCCGGGCACGGGGGCGGGCCCCGGCGGCGACGGGGGTCGCGGTGCTGCTCGCCTGCGCCGCCGCGCGCCCGTTGCGCGCCCAGGGCGGCCCGCCGGCCCCGGCGCCGCCCCGGCCGACCGCCGCGCCCGGGCCCGCGGACTCGGCGGCCGTCCGCGGCCGCAGCCTCGACACCGCCACCGCCCGGCGCCTGGGGCTCCCCACCGGGCCCACGCGCAGCGTGCCGCCGGCGGACGCGGTCATGGACTCGCTGCTGCACCTGCGCGGCTACCGCGTCACCCGCTACGTCGCCGACACGCTGATCGTCGAGGGCGGCGCGGAGGAGACCATCCACCTGCGCGGCGACGCCTACGTCGAGCGCGAGGGGACGAAACTGGAGTCCGACTCGATCCGCTACCGGCGCGCGAGCTGCCGCCTCGACGCGCGCGGCGCGCCCCGGCTGTTCGAACAGGCCCGCGTCCTCGTGGGCGAGGGCATGCGCTACGACACCTGCATCCGGCGCGGGACCGTGGAGCAGGCGCTCACCGACTTCCAGCAGGGCGGCGCCACGTGGTACATCCGGGGCGACCTGGCCGTGGACTCGGGCTCCACCCGCCTCTACGGCGCGAACAGCGAGATCACCTCCGACGACCACCCGGTGCCCGACTACCACTTCGCCACGGGCCAGCTCAAGTGGCTCAACCAGAACGTGATGGTCGCCCGGCCGGCGGTGCTGTACGTGCGCGACGTCCCCATCCTGTGGCTGCCGTTCATTTTTCAGGACGTGCGCCGCGGGCGGCGCAGCGGCATCCTCGTCCCCCGCTTCGGCCTGAACGACCTGGTGCGCCCCACCAAGAGCTACCAGCGCCACCTGGCCAACGTGGGGTACTACTGGGTGGTGAACGACTACGTGGATCTCCTGGCCTCGGGCGACTGGTTCGCGGGGCGCTACCTCTCGTTCCGCACCCAGGCGCGCTACCGCTGGCTCGATCGCTTCATCACCGGCGCGTTCTCCTACCAGCGCCTCGACCAGCTCGACCGGCCGGCCCACTCCACCCGCATCGGCTGGCAGCACCAGCAGAGCTTTTCCTCGCGCACCCGCTTCGCCGCGAGCATCGACTACGCGACCAGCGCGAGCGTGATCCAGACCAACACCGTGAACCCGTTCCTCGCGACCGCGAGCCTCGCGTCGCAGGTGAACTTCGACAAGCGGTTCGGCTGGGGCACGCTCAACATCGGCGGCAGCCGCTCGCAGGACCTCTCGAACGATCTCGTGACGCAGACGCTGCCGCGCGTGAGCCTCACCCCGTCGCCCGTGAACCTCACGCCGTCCATCACGTGGTCGCCCGGGTTTTCCTTCAGCAACCAGCAAACGTTTCACCAGGCCACCGCCCCGCTGCTCGTCGGCGCGGGCGGCGCGGTGGATACCCTCGCCCAGTTCGCCGACGCGCGCCAGACCGCCGTGAGCGTCCAGACCCCGCTCCGCCTCGGCCGCTGGAACTGGGTCAATAACGTCCAGATCACCGATCAGGTCGCGAACGCGCGGCGGGAGTTCGCCATTCCCGACACGACCGCGCCGGGCGGGGTGCGGCGGGTGCTGTACGCCCAGACGTTCAGCACCGCCGTGGACTGGCAGACGGGCATCAACCTGCCGGCGCTGTTCACCGGGACCTGGAAGCTCCAGCCGGGCCTCGCGATCGTGAACCAGACGTCGGCGGGCCCGTTCCTGCTCCGCAACCAGTTTACCGGAGGGCGCTGGGTCCAGCAGGGCAAGCGGCTCCAGTTCAGCGCCAGCCTCACCCCGACCTTCTTCGGCTTCTTCCCGGGCTTCGGCCCGCTCGCGCGGATCCGGCACGCCGTCTCGCCGATCGTGACGTACAGCTACGCCCCGGGCTCGCGCGTCTCCGACGAGTTCGCCCGCGCCGTGGATCCCACCGGGCGCACGCTCAACGCCCGCAGCGACCCGCAACAGACCATCACCGTCGCGCTGTCGCAAAACTTCGAGGCCAAGCTCAAGCCCCCGCCGGGCGACACGACGGGCCGGGCGCCCCGCAAGCTGCGCCTCTTGGGGGTCAACACGAGCGGCGTGGCGTACAACTTCGAGCAGGCGAAGCAACCGGGCCGCACCGGCTGGCAGACGCAGAGCGTGGACAACACGTTCGCTTCGGACCTGCTCCCGGGGTTCTCCCTGCACCTCACCCACGACCTGTGGACCGGGCCCGCGGGGCTCGCCACGTCGCGCTTCGACCCGTTTCTCACCAATGTGGCGGCCTCGTTCTCGATCACGGGGGCCACGCTCCGGGGGCTCGCGAGCCTCGTCGGCCTGGGACGAGCGGGCGGGCCGCCGACCTCCGCCCCCGGGGCGCCTGCGGGAGCCCCCGGCGAGCCGGGGGGGCCGGGGGCCGCCGCGGGCGGATTCGGCCAGAAGGGGTTCGCGGGGCCGGGGAGCCTGCCGCTGGGCGCGGGCGGGGGCCGGGGGTTCACCCTGGCCGTGTCCTACACGAGCAGCCGCCCCCGCCCGCACGCCGACACCACGGGCGCGCTCACGCCGTTCGTGACCGGCCCCGGGGGCCGCCGCCAGATGTCGCTCAACCTCGGCTTCAGCCCCACCGCCCACTGGTCGGCCACCTGGACCTCGAACTACGATTTCGACACGCGCCAGTTCGGCGCGCACTACGTGCGCCTGGAGCGCGATCTGCACCGCTGGCATGCGAGCTTCTCGTTTTCCCGCACCCCGACCGGGAACTTCGCGTTCAATTTCTATGTGTCGCTCCTCGACGAGCCGGACATCAAGTTCGACTACGAGCAGCAGTCGCTGGTGCGCTAGCCGTCCTGTGCGGGGGACAGGGCGGCTCCGCCCGCGTGCGCCAAGCTCTTGCGGGGCCGCCACGTGGGATGTGGCACGCCGCGTGCTCGGCGCGCGGGGCGACTCGAACGTCGAGGGGTGTATGCGGGCGATCCGGCGGGCGTTGGGGATGGCGGCGGGCCTCGTGGCGCTCGCGTGCCGTACGGGCACGGTGCCGGTCGCCACCCTCCCCCCGCCCCAGCGCCTGGTGTATCAGCTCGACCCCAGCGGCGATCCCGCCCGGCCGGCGGGCATCCTGCTCGCCTGGGACGATGTGGCGAGCCCCGAGCTCGCGAGTTACCGCGTCTATTCCCGCGACAACACGACAGTCGCCTTCGGCCTGCGCGGCGAAACCACGTCGAACACCTTTCACGACAACGGCGTCCCGGCCTTGCAGTACTTCGTCACCGCGGTGGACGTGGCCGGGGGCGAGAGCGCCCCGTCGAACGTCGTCACGGTGGACGAGCGCCTGCAGCTGCCGGCGCCGGCGAGCCTCGCGTCCATTTCCCTCGACAGCGCCATTCACCTCGATTGGGCGGACAACGCGTTCCTCGCGGCGCCGCAACGCTTCCGGTGGTACCGGGTGTACAGCGCCAGCTACGATCTGGACCGGGGGCTGTGCGGCGGCGACTGGGTGCTCGAGGGCACGACGGTCGCGCACGAGTTCCTCGCGGCGCAGCTCGCGAACGGGGTGCCGCGGTGCTTCGGGGTCTCGGCGATCAGCGTGGAGGGGTACGAGAGCCTGTGGTCGCCGCTCGCGCACGACACCCCCCGGCCCGATGCGCGCAACGTGCTGGTGTGGGCCTACGGGGTGAATGCGGCGGCGTCGGGGTTCCGGTTCTGGTTCGACGCCAACGGCAACGGCTACGGCGACCCCGGCGAGCTGGGGCTCGTCGAGGACGGGAACCGCACGGACATCGATTTCTGGGTGTACCTGGACCCCGCCGACTCGTCGCTGTGGTTCGTGCCCGAGTTCGCGGGCACCGCGGCGCGGCTGTACCAGAGCGCGCCCGTGGCCGATCTCACGGCGATTGACGTCGCCCCCGCCACGGGCTACGGGCGCGCGATGTTGCAGGCCGTGCCGGGGTACGGCTACGTGTTTGCGCGCGTGGAGAACGGCCAGCTCCACTACGCGGCGCTGCGGGTGAGCGCGGTGAGCCGGCAGTACGTCATCTTCGATTGGAGCGTCCAGACCGATCCCGGGAACCCGGAGCTCGTGGCGCCGCGGCGCCCGCCCTCCGGCGGGGCGCCCGCGGCCGGGTCCCGGTAGGCGGCGAGGCGGCGCGCCGCCGCTTGGCGGCCCCCCGCGGGCTCGGTAGTTTCCTCCCACCATGGCCGAGCCCATCACGCTCGACGGCCGGTCGCTGTCGATCGGCGACGTGGTGGCGGTGGCCCGCCACGGCGCGCCGGTCGCCCTGGCCGCGGACGCCCTGGCCGGGGTCGCGGCGTCGCGGCGCGTCGTGGAAGCGGCGATCGCGCGGGGCGAGACGATCTACGGGGTGACCACCGGGTTCGGCAAGCTCGCCCACGTGCGCATCCCGGCCGAGCAGGCGCGCGAGCTGCAGCGCAATCTGATCCGCAGTCACGCGTCCGGGGTAGGCGATCCGCTCTCCGAGGAGGCGGTGCGGGCGATGATGCTGCTGCGCGCCAACGTCCTCGTCCGCGGCACGAGCGGCGTGCGGCCGGCGCTCCCGGCGCTGATCGTGGAGATGCTGAACCGCCGGGTGCACCCGCGGGTGCCGTCGCAGGGCAGCGTGGGCGCGTCGGGCGACCTCGCGCCGCTGGCGCATCTGGCGCTCGCCCTGATCGGGGAAGGGGAGGGCGGCGTGGCGCTGCGGGCGCGGGGACTCGAGCCGATCACGCTCGAGGCGAAGGAAGGGCTGGCGTTCGTGAACGGCACCCAGGCGCAGACGGGGCTCGCGGCGCTGCTGGTGCACGACGCCTGGCGGCTGTGGCGCAGCGCGCACGCGGCGGCCGCGATGAGCCTCGAGGCGGTGCGCGGGACCCCCGTGCCGTTCGACCCCCGCATCCACGACGCCCGGCCGCACCCCTGCCAGCGGCGGTCGGCGGCGCTGCTGCGGGCGCTGCTCGCCGAGTCGGAGATCCGGGAATCGCACCGCGCGAACGACCCGCGGGTGCAGGACGCCTACTCGCTGCGCTGCACGCCGCAGATCCTGGGCGCGGCGGGGGAGGGCCTGGCGTTCGCCGAGCGCCTCGTCGTGACGGAGCTCAACGCCGCCACCGACAATCCCCTGGTGTTCGACGGCGAGGTGCTGTCGGGCGGCAATTTCCACGGCCAGCCGATCGCGCTGGCGCTCGACGTGCTGGCCATCGCGCTCGCCACTCTGGCGGGGCTCGCCGAGCGGCGGCTCGAGCGCGTGGTGAACCCGGATCTCTCCTCGGGGCTTCCCGCTTTTCTCGCCCGCGACCCGGGGCTCGAATCGGGCTTCATGACGGCCCAGATCTCCGCCGCCGCGCTCGCGGCCGAGTGCCGGGTGCTCGCCGCGCCGGCGAGCGTGCAGTCGGTGCCCACCGAGGGCAACCAGGAGGACGTGGTGCCGATGGGGATGACGGCGGCGTGGAAGGCGGAGCGGGTGCTCGCCAACGCCACCCGCGTGGTGGCGATCGAGCTGCTCGCGGGCGCGCAGGGGCTCGAGTTCCTGCGGCCGCTGCGGCCTGGCCGCGGGGTGGCGCGGGCCTACCGGGCGGTGCGGGAGATCGCGCCGCCGCTCGCGGGCGACCGGTCGCTCACCGCCGACATCGAGCGCGTGACCGCGGCGCTCCGCGAGGGCGCCTTCGAGCCGGAGGAGCGAGACGACCCATGACGACCCCGCGCATCATCCGCGCGCCGCGCGGTCCGGAGCGGTCGTGCAAGGGCTGGGTGCAGGAGGCCGCGTTGCGGATGCTGATGAACAACCTGGACCCCGAGGTGGCGGAGCGGCCGGCGGACCTGGTGGTGTACGGGGGCGCCGGCAAGGCGGCCCGCGACTGGGCGGCGTTCGACGCGATCTGCCGCACGCTGCGCACGCTCGAGGACGACGAGACGCTGCTCGTGCAGTCGGGGAAGCCGGTGGGCGTCTTCACCACCCATGCGGAGGCGCCCCGGGTGCTGATCGCGAACGCCAACCTGGTGGGCCGCTGGGCGACCTGGGAGGTGTTCCGCGAGCTCGAGCGCCAGGGGCTCATGATGTACGGGCAGATGACCGCCGGCTCCTGGATCTACATCGGGACGCAGGGGATCTTGCAGGGCACCTACGAGACGTTCGGCGCCGTGGCGCGCCGGCACTTCGGCGGCTCGCTCCGGGGCCGGGTGGTGCTCACGGGCGGGCTCGGCGGGATGGGGGGCGCGCAGCCGCTCGCGGCCACGATGCAGGAGGGGGTGTGTCTCGCGGTGGAGGTGGATCCGGCGCGCGTGGCGCGGCGGCTCGCCACGCGCTACCTCGACCGCTCCACGGCCGATGCGGACGAGGCGCTGGCGTGGTGCGAGGCGGCGCGCCGGGAGGGCCGGCCGCTGTCGGTCGGGCTGGTCGGCAACTGCGCGGAGGTGCTCCCGGATCTCGTGCGCCGGGGGTTCGCGCCCGACGTGGTGACCGATCAGACGTCGGCGCACGACCCGCTGCACGGCTACATCCCCGCGGGTCTCGACGTGGCGGCGGCGGCCGAGCTGCGGCGGCGCGATCCGGCGGAGTACGTGCGCCGCGCGATGGCGAGCATCGCGACGCACGTCGGCGCCATGCTCGCGTTCCAGCGCCAGGGCGCCGTGGTGTTCGACTACGGCAACAACATCCGCGCCCAGGCGCGCGAGGCCGGCGTCGGCGACGCGTTCGCGATCCCCGGGTTCGTCCCCGCGTACATCCGGCCGCTGTTCTGCGAGGGGAAGGGGCCGTTCCGCTGGGTGGCGTTGTCGGGGGAGGTGCGCGACCTGGAGCGCACCGACCGCCTGGTGCTGGAGCTGTTCCCCGACGACGAGCACCTGGGCCGCTGGATCCGCCTGGCGCGCGAGCGGGTGGCGCTCCAGGGGCTGCCGGCCCGCATCTGCTGGCTGGGGCAGGGGGAGCGCGCCCGGTTCGGGTGCGCGCTGAACGACCTGGTGCGGCGCGGGGAGCTCGCGGCGCCAGTCGTGATCGGGCGCGACCATCTCGACACGGGCTCGGTGGCGTCGCCGTTCCGCGAGACCGAGGCGATGCGCGACGGCTCCGACGCCGTGGCCGACTGGCCGATCCTGAACGCGCTCCTGAACACCGCCTCGGGGGCGGGGTGGGTGGCGTTCCATCACGGCGGCGGGGTGGGGATCGGGTACTCGCTGCACGCGGGGCAGGTGAGCGTCGCCGACGGGACGGCGGCGGCGGGGCGGCGACTCGAGCGGGTGCTCACCAACGATCCGGGGATCGGGATCGCGCGGCACGCGGACGCCGGCTATCCCGAGGCGATTGCCGCGGCCCGGCGCCACGGGATCCGCCTGCCGATGCGCGAGGCGAGCGACTGAGCATCCTGCTCGCGGGGGCGCGGCAGGTGGTCACGTGTCGCGGCCCCGCCCGGGCGCGGCGCGGCTCCGAGCTGGCCGAGCTCGAGGTGCTGCGCGACGCCGCCGTGCTGATCGCCGGCGACCGGATCCGCGCGGTCGGGCCGTATCGCGAGCTGCGCCGGGCGCACGAGGGCGCGCGCGTCGAGGAGGTGCGCGGCGTCCTGTTCCCCGGCTTCGTGGACTGCCACACGCACGCGGTGTTCGGGGCGCCGCGGCTGGACGACCACGAGCGCCGCGCGCTGGGCGAAGACTACCGCTCGATCGCCGCGCGGGGCGGCGGCATCTGGGAGTCGGTCCGGGACGTGCGCGCGCGTTCCGACGCGGAGCTCGTCGCCCTCGCCGCGGCGCGCATCGGCGCGCTCCTCGCCCACGGCAGCACCACGATCGAGGTGAAGTCGGGCTACGGGCTCGATCCGGCGACCGAACTCAAGCAGCTGCGCGCGATCCGCACGGTGGCGGCGGCGGCGCGCGCCACCCTGGTCCCGACGTTCCTCGGCGCGCACGAGGTGCCCCCCGACTACCGCGACCGGCGCGCCGACTACGTGCGGCTGGTGTGCGAGGAGATGATTCCGGCCGTGGCGCGCGAGCGCCTGGCCGTCGCCTGCGACGTGTTCTGCGAGCCGGGGGTGTTCGACGTCCACGAGGCGCGCGCGATCCTCGGGGCCGCGCGCCGCCACGGGCTCGCCGTCAAGCTCCACGCCGACGAGTTCGCGGGGTCGGGCGGCGCCGAGCTCGCGGCCGAGCTGGGCGCGCTCTCCGCCGACCACCTCGGCGCCGTGTCCGAGGCGGGGATCCGGGCTCTGGCGGCGAGCGAGACCGTGGCCGTGCTGCTCCCGGCCACGGCGCTGTTCTTGGGCCGCCGCCCGGCGGCCCCTGCGCGCCGGCTGGTGGAAGCGGGCGCGGCGGTGGCCCTTGCCACCGACTTCAACCCCGGCTCCTCGCCCACGGTGAGCCTCCCGCTCGTCATGGCGCTCGGCGTCTCGCAGCTCGGGTTGCGGCACGCGGAGGCGGTGCTCGCGGCCACCGTCAACGCGGCGGCAGCGCTGGGCCTGGCGGGCGATCGGGGGCAGATCGCCCCGGGGTTCCGCGCCGATCTCGTGGCGTGCGCCGTGGGGGAGTGGCGGGAAGTCGCGTACTGGCTCGGGGCCAATCTCGTAAGCGCCGTGTGGACAGGAGGTTCCGCTTGTTCCCCCTATCGCGGGCCCGTATCTTTAGGGCTCCATGTCGAAGCTTGAGAAGCTCAAGGAGCGGGCCCGCAGCCTTGAGGCCAAGGACCCCCGGGGGGCGATCGAGGCCTGGCTCGAACTCCTGAAGGCGCAGGACGAGGAGGGCGATCCCAACCCCGACCTCTCGGTCTTCAATCGCGTCGGCGACCTCTACCTCAAGATCAAAGACCCCGCCCAAGCGGCCGACTACTACGACCGCGCGGTGGACCGGTATGCCGAGCTGGGCTTCTACAACAACGCCATCGCGATGTGCAACAAGGTGCTGCGCAACGCGCCGGGGCGGCCGACCACCTATCTCAAGCTCGCCAAGCTGTACGCGGCCAAGGGGTTTCTCGCGGAGGCGAAGCAGCACTTCATCGAGTACGCCGAGCGGATGCAGAAGGCGGGGCGGATCGAACAGGCATTCGCGGCGCTGAAAGAGTTCACCGACCTGGCGCCCGAAAACGCGGCGTTCCGCGAGCTGTTGGCCGAGCATCTGCGCCACTACGGCGAGCCGGGCCGGCGGCCCACGCAGCCCGCGGCCCGGCCTGCGGAGCCGGAGCCGCCGGAGGCGCTGACCAAGTCCGGCAAGCACAAGACGTCGAGCCTCGTGTTCCTCGACCTCGACGAGCCGGCGGGCAAACCCCGACCGCCTGCCCCCGGGCGGGCCGCGGGCCCCGTTCGACCCCCGGGCCCCCCGGCCCCCCCGGTTCCCCCGGCTGCGGCTCCGGTGGCGGCGCCGGCGGGTGATCGAGACGTGGTGGAGCCCGACGTGACGCCGCTCGAGATCGAGACCACGAGCCTCGGCGAGGGGTTGGAGCTGCCGGCTTCGGAGCCGGTGGTGCTCGAGGGATTCGAGACGACGAGCCCGGCGGTCGGGGACCTGCGCCTCGAGGCGGGCGAGGTGCCCTCGCTGCGGGAGGAGCCAGCGGCGGGGGAAGTCGCTCCGCTCGCCGAGCTCGAGCCGACGGTGCCCGCCGATGCCGGCGTGCCCCCCGGAACGCTCGAGCCCGAGCCGCTCCTCGACATCGAGATTGCCCCGCCCCCGCCCCCACCCCCGGCCCCCGCCCCTGCGCGCGTGAAGCCGGTGGTGCCCAAGCGCCCCGAGGCGCCGCAGCCGCCCGCGCAGCGCCAGCGGCTCGTGGATTTGCCGCCGCTCCAGCTCGAACCCGATTTCGACACTGCCGGCGCCGCGCCCGGGCACGAACTCGACGATCAGCCGCTCGCGCTCGACGAAGCGGTCTCACTGTCCCCGGCGGGCGAGCGCGCGGCGCCCTCCGCGCGCCGCTCGGCGTTCCTCGATCTCGACACAGGGGAGGCGCCGCCGGGCGCGGGGCGGGCGGAGGGGGCGGGGCGGGCGGGCTCGCTGGTTTTCGACAACCTCGCGCCCACGCCCGTGGCACCCACGCTTGAGGAGCTGGTGGCGCGGGTGGCCGACGACCCCGACGACCCGGAGGCGCACCGGGCGCTGGGTGAGGCGCTGATCGAAGCCGGGGAGCGCGAGCGCGGGATCGAGGAGCTGGATCTCGCGACCCAGGGGTTCGAGACTCGCGGTCATCTGCGCGAGGCGCAGGATCTGGTGGAGGAGATCTTGCGGCTCGAGCCCAACAGCGTGCGGCATCGCCAGAAGCAGGTGGAGTTCGCGTTCAAGGCGGGGGACAAGCCCAAGCTGATCGCGGCGTACGTGGAGCTCGCCGACACGTTGCTGCGGAACGACTTGCCGGAGAAGGCGCGGGCGGTCTATCAGCGGGTGCTCGAGCACGAGCCCGGCAACGCGCGGGCCCAGGCGGCGCTCGGTCTGTTGGCGCCGGTGGCGCCGCCCGCGGCGCCCGCGGCGGGGGCGGGGGCGGGGGCGGGGCAGGGGCGGACCCCGGCGGCCGGCGAGGGTGCGCGGACCGCGGCGAAGGACGCGAAGCTCACCGTCCGCGCCGACACGGCCGAGCACGGGGAGTTCGTGGACCTCGGGGCGCTGATCCTCGAGGACGAGCGGTCGGCGCGCGACCCGCGCATGAAGGTGGCGGAAGAGGAGCCCACGGGCGACGAGGAGCGCGATTTTCACGAGATGCTGGCGCGGTTCCGGCAGGGCATTGCCGAAAACATCGACGAGACGGATTTCCAGTCCCATTACGACCTGGGGGTGGCATTCAAGGAGATGGGGCTCCTCGACGAGGCGATCAGCGAGTTCCAGAAGGCGCTGCGGGCGCCCGAGGGCAAGCTCAAGACCTCCGAAGCGCTGGGGGTGTGCTTTATCGAGAAGGGGGTGCTGGGCGTGGCCGAGTCGGTCCTGCGGCGCGCCTTGGAGCTGCCGGCCTCGGGCGACGAGGAGCGCCTCGGCATCCTGTACTGGCTGGGGCGGGTGCTCGAGCAGCAGGGGCGGCGGGCGGAGGCGCGGGAGCTGTACGGCCGCGTGTTCGCCGTGGACATCCGCTTCAAGGACGTGGGCGAGCGGGCGCGGGCGCTCGCCAACGCCCAGTGACGTGAGCGCCCAGGTCGCGCCCGTCGCGCTGCGGGACGTGCAGCGGCCGGTGGCCGCGGAGCTCGAGCGCGTGGCGGGCGAGCTGCGGCGCATCGTGGCGGGCGACTTCCCGCTCATCGCCGCCGCCAACGCGCATCTCCTGCGGATGCGGGGGAAGCTGTTCCGGCCCACCCTGCTCCTGCTCGCGCACCAGGCGACGGGCGGGGGCGACCCGCGGGCGGTGACGCTGGCCGCGGTGGTGGAGCTGATCCACCTGGCGACGCTGGTGCACGACGACTCGGTGGATCACTCGGCGCTGCGGCGCGGGCAGCCCACGATCAACGCGCTCTTCTCCCACCAGGTCGCCGTGATCATGGGCGACTACCTCTACTCGCGCGCCATCATCGAGCTGGTGCGACTCGACGACCCCGAACCGCTGCGGGTGTTGGCGCGCGTGACGAACGAGATGACGGTCGGCGAGATGCGCCAGCTCGAGGCGCACGACCAGCTCGCCTACGGCGAGGCGCAGTACGATGCGCTGATCCGGGCGAAGACAGCCTCGCTCGTTTCCGCGGCGTGCGAAGTGGGGGCGTTGCGCGCGCCGTCGGCGCAGCGCGCGGCGCTCGCCCGGTTCGGGACGTGGCTCGGCATGGCGTTCCAGATCGCCGACGACCTGCTCGACTACACGGCGGCGGAGGCGGTGACCGGGAAGCCGTCGGGCCTCGACCTGCGCGAGCACAAGGTCACGCTCCCGCTCATCGCGGCGCTCGCGGCGATGAGCGCCGACGATCGCCGGCTCGTGGCCGAGCTGATGGCCACCCCGGAGCCGCCCGACGCGCTGGTGGCGGCGGTGATCGCGCGGGTGGCGGCGGCGGGCGGGCTGGACTATGCGCGGCGCCGCGCGCTCGCGCTCGCCCAGCAGGCGGAGGCCGAGCTCGAGGCGCTGCCCCCGTCGCGCGCGCGCGACGCGCTGCGCGACAGCATCGCGTACGCCGTGGAGCGGCGGCGCTGAGCCGTGGCGCGGGGCCCGCGCAGGCCGCTATTTTACCTGGGGGTGCTCGCCACGGGGTTCGTGGTGGGCGGGTTCGTGCACTCGCTGGCGCGGCGGTTTCTGCCGCCGGGGCCGGCGAAGGAGATTTTCACCTGGGCCGTGACGCCCACCCTCGGCCCGGTGCACGTGGACCTGCTCGTGGTGTCGGTCACCCTCGGGCCGATCGGGTTCGACGTGTCGCTGCTCGCGCTGGTGGGCGTGGCGATCGCGTACTACGTGGCCCGGTCGATCTTCTGACGCGAGGCGCGCTATGTTCGGGGACCTGTCGTTCAGTCACATCCTCATCCTGCTGCTCGTGCTGGTGCTGGTGTTCGGCGCGAAGCGGATCCCGGAAATCGGCTCCTCGCTCGGCCAGGGGATCAAGGAGTTCAAGCGCAGCCTCAAGGACGTGGCGAGCGACGACCAGGCGCCCGCGGCGCCCCGGGTCGCGCCCCCCGCGGCTCCGTCGGGCTCCCTCCCCGCGGGCGGCGATCCCAAGCGCCTGAGCGACTAGCCGCCGGACGCGCAATGCTCGGCAATCTGAGCGGCGGCGAGCTGGTGTTGCTCGCCGTCATCGCGTTGCTCGCCTTTGGCGCGCAGCGGCTGCCCGAAGCGGGCCGCGCGCTGGGGAACGGCCTGCGCGAGCTGGAGCGGGCGGTGGGGGCGGCGCGCGACGCGCTGCGCGACGACGCCCCGACCCCGGCAGCGGCGCGCCCCCGGCCCCCCCGGCTCAGCGACTAGCTCTCGCTCGCGGCGCTGGGCCGGAACAGCTCGCGGCGCCGATCCACCACTTTGGCGCGCGCGCGCAGTGCCGCGAGATACTGCTGGATGCGCTGCTGTGCCACGGGGCGCAGCAGCTCCTCGCGCTGGCGGTCGCGCTGCGCGAGCCAGGCCGCCGAGTCGGCCGCGGTCCGGGCCACCGCCTGGAGCAGGAAGAACCCGGTCTCCCCTGCGATCAACCCGCTGCGCGCGCCCCGGGCGAGCCCGAAGGCCGCGCCCAAGACGAGCGGATCCCGTGCCAACTCGGCCGGGGGCGCGACGCGGGTAAAGGGGCCGAGCGTCTCCGCGCGGATCCCGTGTGCCCGGGCGGCGGCGCGCAAATCGGTTGCGTCCCGCAACATCGCCGCCACCGCCTCGGCCCGCGCGCGCACCAACGCCCGCTTCTTCGCGGCGCGCGCCGCCGCGGCCACGCGGTCGCGCACCGCGCTGAGCGGGGGCACGCCCGCGGGCCGCAGCGAGTCGAGCCGGAACACGTACAACGCGCGCGGGCCCTCGATGAGCGGGCTCGTCTCGCCGGGCTGGGCGTTGAACGCCCACACGCTCACATCGGGAACGACGTCGCCGCCGAGCCGCAGCCGCTCGCCGGCGACGAGCAGCGGCGCCCGGGCGATCGGCAGGCCCAGCCGCCGGCTCGCGCTGTCGAGCCGCGCCGGGTCGCTCTGCTCGGCCGCCAGGCGCTCGAGGGTGTCGGCGCGGGCGTCCACCGCGTCGAGGTGCTTGCCCTGGAGCACGATCGGCACCAGGAGATGGCGCACGCGCACCGAGTCGTCGCGGGCGCTGTCCACGCGGATCAGGTGGTAGCCGAAGCGCGACGGCACCGGCTCGCTTACCCGGCCGACGGGGAGCCCCCGCAGGCCCGCGAGGAAGGCGGGGTCGAAGCCGGCCTGGTGCCGCGAGATCCAGCCGAGCTCGCCGCCGCGCGCCGCGGTCCCCGAGTCCGCGGATTCCTTGCGGGCCGCGTCCTCGAACTTCGTCTTCCCCGTCACGATCTCGGCGCGCAGCGCCCGGGCGCGGGCCAGCGCGGCCGCCGTGTCGGCCCGGTCGGGCACCTGGGGCAGGGCGACATAGCTCAACCACGCGGCGGCGGGCTCCGTGAAGTCGGCACGGTGCGCCGCGTAGTAGGCCGCCACCTCCGCGTCCGACACCGGCGCCGCCGAGTCGGGAATGTCCTCCGGCCGGACCGCCACGAGCGCCACGGTCACCGACTCGTGCTGGTCCCGCCAGATCCGCCACAGCTTGGCGTCCGACACATAGATGTCGGCGGTGAGATACTGCTGGAGCTTGAGCTGCGGCAGGTACTCGCGGTACAGCGCCTCCATCTGCGCCGCGAACTCGGGCCCCGCCGTCGCGAGGTAGCGCTGCCACTTGCTGATGTCGAACTGCCCGTTGGTCTGGAAGGTGGGGTCCTGCACCACCTGATCGAAGATCTGCGGGGGCGGCGAGCTCCGCGCCGCCTGGATGATCTCCTCGTCCGACACCGTGATGCCGAGCCGGCGATAGGCGCGCTCGAGCAGGAGATTGCGGATGAACTGATCGGCTACCTGATCCTGGATCTGCTGCTCATCCTCCCGGCTCAGGCGGCCGCCGCCGCGCTGGCGGCGATACTGGTCGAGGACCGCCTGATACTGCTGCTGGAAGGCTTGGGACCGCACGACGTCGCCGTCCACCTTGAGCACCACATCCTTGCCGCCCGCGATAAAGTCGGTCACCTGGCCGTAGGCCATCCACCCCACGAACGTGATGGCCACGACCCAGAAGACGGGCTTGGTGATCTCGCGCATGGCGCGCAGCATAGCGGTGCGGGCTCCTCGTGCGGGCCGGTCGAAGGGGCATAAGTCTAGAGCTGGCAACGGGGAAACTCAAGCGCGCGGGGGCGATTCCGATTGACAGCGGCGCCGGACGACCGCTATCTTCGTTCAATTCTGCCAACCACTTAGCCCGTGGCCTACAGCAGCGAAATCGAGAAGCTCGAGAAGCGGTGGGCCGAGAACCCTCGCGGCCGCAACTTCGCGCCCCTGGCGGACGCCTATCGTAAGGCGGGGGAACTAGATAGGGCCATCGAGCTGTGCAAGGCCGGGCTCGAGCACCACCCCGACTACGTCAGCGCGCACATCGTGTACGGGCGGTGTCTGCTGGATCGGGGCGACGCGGCTGCGGCCGCGGCCGCGTTCCAGCGGGTGCTCGGGCTCGACCCCGAGAACGTGCTCGCGCTCAAGATGCTGGCGGAGATCGCCGAGCGCGGGGACCAGCTCGAGGACGCCGTGACGTGGTGGGGACAGTTGCTGGCGGCCGATCCGATGAACGGGGAAGCAGCCGAAGCCCTGGCGCGGGCGAAGACCAAGCTTCAGGCGACCCGCTCGGCGACCGCAGCGGCAGCCGCGGCCGCTGCGGCCGCCCCCGGGGCCGCGCCCGCTGCGGCGCCGCAGGCGGTCGAGGCCGAGTCGCCGGCGGCAGGCGCTGGGGAGTCCGATCTCGTGGTCGAGCACGTGTCGGAGCCCGCGCCCGGGCCGTCCGCCGGGACGGCGGCGGGCGGCGGCGAGATCGAGACGTTCGACGGCACTATTGACTTCGACATCGCGGCGCACGCCGCGGCGAAGGCCGAGGGGCTCGAGGTCCAGGAGGACGTGGAGCTCGAGCCTCAACCGCAGCGGATCGAGGGACTCGCGACCACGCCGTACGAGAGCGCCGAGTTTGTGCCCGCCGCGCCGCCCCCGGCGCCGGCGGCTCCCCCGGCTCCCCCGCCCCCCCCGGCCCCCCCGGCTGTCGAGTCCGAGGACGAGCTGCCCACGGTGGACCTGCCGCTGATCATGCCGGACGACGTGGTGGCGGCGGCCCCGGCCCCGGCCCCCGCCCCCGCCCCCGAGCCGCGCGCTCCCGCGCGGGCCGAGCCCGAGCCCCCGGCCGCGGTACGGCTCTCCGATGACGATGGCGCGGCCGACACGGCGGCGCTGTCGCGGGCGGAGCCGGTGCTGACCGAGACGATGGCCGAGCTCTATTTGCGCCAGGGGCACCGGGAGGATGCGTTGCGCGTCTATCGGGCGTTGCTCGGGCGGCGGCCGGGCGACGCGCGGTTGCGCGCGGTGATCGAGGCGCTCGAGGCGGGGACGGTGCCGGCGCTCGAGTCGCTGGCCGGGTCTGCGGCGCCGGGGCCCGCGCCGGCGGCATGGGGGCCGGGGACGGGCGAATCAGTGGGGGCGTTCTTCAAACGGATCCTCGCAGGCCGCTCGCGCGCGGCGGCTGCGGCCCCCGCGGCCCCCGCGGCCCCCGCGGCGCCCGCGGCCGCGCCGCCCGGGCCCGAGCCGGAGTCGGCGCTCGACGGGGCGTTCGCCGGGGCGCCGGCCGAGCCCGAGCCGCAAGGTGATGCTGCGGGCCCGGCGGGGGCGGCGACGCGCCCTGCGGCCGATGCACTTTCGCTCGACGCGGTGTTCGGGGAGGAGGGGGGGCGGGAAGGACCGGGCGGGTCCGAGCCCGGCCCGTCGGCGGCACCGGGGCCCGCGGCCACCGGGGGTTTTTCGTTCGACGAGTTCTTCAGCGGCGCGGGGAGCGGAGGCGACACGGGCAGCGGGCCCGGCGGCGGCGGGAGCAGCGCTGCCGCGCCGGGGGGCGCGGGCCGGCGTTCGTCGGGTGCGCAGCCCCGGTCTCCCGCGGCCGACGAGGATCTCGATCAGTTCCAGGCGTGGCTGCGGGGCCTCAAGTCCTAGTGCACATCGCCGTGCTGAACGGCCCGAACCTGAATCTCCTGGGGGAGCGCGAGCCCGAGCTGTACGGGCGGGCGACGCTCGCGGAGATCGAGGCGCGCACGCGCGAGCGGGCGCGGGCGCTGGGGGTGGAGCTGTCGTGGCGGCAGACGAACCACGAGGGCGAGCTGGTGGAGGCGATCCAGGCGCTGCGGGGGCGGGCCGACGGGGCGGTGATCAACGCCGCCGCGTTTACGCATACGAGCCTCGCGGTGCGCGACGCGCTGCTCGCGGTGCGGGTGCCGTTCGTCGAGGTGCACCTCTCGAACATTTTCGCGCGCGAGCCGGAGCGCCGGCGCTCGCTCCTCGCGGATGCGGCGGTAGGGGTGGTGGCCGGGTTCGGCGCCGAGAGCTATCGGTTGGGACTCGAGGGCCTGGTGGGCCATCTCCGGTCCCGCGATGGCGGCTGACCGCCGCCGCGCGCGGCAGGAGGCGCTGGTTCGGGCGCTCGAGGCGGAAGGGCTGGACGGGTTGCTCGTCGCCTCGCGCGCCAACATCCGCTATCTGACCGGGTTCTCGGGATCGGCCGCGCTCGCGGTGGTGACGCGGGCGGACGTGCTGCTCGTCACCGATTTCCGCTACGACGAGCAGGCGCGCGCCGAGGCGGGGGCGGTGGCGCGGGTCGCGGTGGAGCGCACGAGCGTGTGGGACCGGCTGTTCAAGGAGCTGCCGGCGCTCGGGCCGCTCGCGGCGTTGGGCTACGAGGCGCACGTGCTTGCGGTGCGCGACGCCGAGCGGTTCGCGGCGGCGGGGCGGGCGTGGTGCTGGCGGCCCACGGTGGACCTGGTCGAGCGGCTGCGGGTGGTCAAGGACGCCGGCGAGGTGGCGGCGATCCGCAGTGCGGCGGCGCTCGCGGGGCGGGCGCTCGCCGAGACGCTGCCGCGGGTGCGGCCGGGGATGGCGGAGCTCGAGATCGCGGGCCTGCTGGAAGAAGCATTGCGCCGGCTGGGGAGCGAGGGGCATCCCTTCCCGACGATCGTGGCGTCGGGGCCGCGCACCGCGCTGCCGCACGCGCGCTCGAGCGCGCGCCGGGTGGCGGCGGGCGAGTGGTTGCTGCTCGACTTCGGCGCGCAGGTGGACGGCTACTGCGCCGACATCACGCGCACGGTGGTGGTGGGCGCGCGGGCGACCGAGCGGCAGCGCGCTTTGTACGAGGTGGTGGCCGAGGCGCAGGCGCGGGCGCGGGCGGGGGTGCGTGCGGGGATGAGCGGGCGCGACGCCGACGCGCTGGCGCGCGAGCTGATCGCCGCGCGCGGGCTGGGCGAAGCGTTCGGCCACTCGCTGGGGCACGGCCTCGGCCTCGAGGTGCACGAAGCCCCCCGGCTCGCGAGCACCAACGCGGAGCCGTTGCCCGCGGGCGCGGTCGTCACCATCGAGCCGGGCGTGTATCTCGCGGGCGAGGGCGGCGTGCGCATCGAGGACGACGTGCATCTCGCGCCCGAGGGGCCGGAGCTCCTGTCCGACGGGCTGACGGACCTCGTCGAGCTCGTGTAACTTTGGGGGCCATGAACCTCGACCTGATCGCGCGGCTGGTGGAGATTCTCAAGAACGCCCCCGAGCTCGGCGCGATCGAAGTGCGCCGCGGGCCGTTCGGGCTGTGGTCGGCGGTGCGGGTGGCGCGCACCGGGCACGGGGGCAACACGGCGGGGGCGGGGGCGGCGGGGGGGCCGCACGTGGCGGGGAGCGCGGGGACGGAAGGCGGCGCGCTCGCCCCCGCGGGGGCATCAGCCGCCGCTCCCGCCGCCCCCACGCCCCCCGCCCCCGCCGTCCAGCTCGTCGAGATCAAGTCCCCGATGGTGGGGACGTTCTACGCCGCGCCGGAGCCGGGCGCCGAGCCCTACGTCAAGGTCGGGAGCCGCGTGGCGCCGGGCCAGGTGGTGTGCATCATCGAGGCGATGAAGATCATGAACGAGATCGAGTCGGAGGTGGCGGGCGTGGTGCGCGAGGTGCTGGTGGAGAACGCCCAGCCCGTGGAGTTCGGGCAGCCGCTGTTCCGGGTGGATCCCCATGCCTGAGACGCCGCCGCGCGCGCCCGGCACGTTCAACTTCAAGGCGGCCATCACGCAGATGGTCCAGCGCAACGCGTCGGACCTGCTGCTCAAGGTGGGCCGGCCGGCCACGATCCGCGTGAACGGCGAGCTCGTGCCGCTCGACACCGCGCCGCTCAAGCCCGAGGAGCTCAAGTCGCTCGCCGAGCAGATCATGACGCCCCGCCAGGTGAAGGAGTTCGCCGAGCACAAGGAGGCGGACTTCGCGATCGGGGTGCCGGGGGTGGGGCGGTTCCGCACCAACGTGTACCAGCAGCGCGGCACGGTGGCGTTCGCGTTCCGGGCCATTCCCTACGAAGTGCGGTCCATCCGCGAGCTCAACCTGCCGCCGGTGCTCGAGGAGATCGCGCTCAAGCCGCGGGGGCTGGTGCTCGTGACCGGGGTGACGGGTTCGGGGAAGTCCACCGCGCTCGCCGCCATGATCAACCACATCAACATGAACCGCCGGGTCAACATCATCACCATCGAGGACCCGATCGAGTTCCTGCACCGCGACAACCTCGCGAACATCTCGCAGCGCGAGGTGGGCAACGATACGCTGTCGTTCAACGCCGCGCTGCGGCACGTGCTGCGCCAGGCGCCGGACGTGATCCTGATCGGCGAGATCCGCGACATGGAGACGCTCGACACGGCGCTCAAAGCCGCGGACACGGGGCACCTCGTGTTCTCGACGCTCCACACGACCGACGCGACGCAGACGGTGAACCGCGTGATCTCGTTCTTCCCGCCGCACCAGCACGACGAGGTGCGGCACCTGCTCGCGACGGCGCTCGCGGCGATCATCTCGCTGCGCCTCGTGCCCCGCAAGGACGGGCAGGGGCGGGTGCCCGCGGCCGAGGTGCTGATCAACACCGCCGCGGTGCAGGAGAACATGCGCGACCTGACCAAGATCCTCAACATCCCCGACCTCATCGCCCAGGGGTCGGTGCAGTACGGGATGCAGAGCTTCGACCAGTCGCTGTTCCACTGGTACCAGCAGGGCGTGATCAGCTACGAGAGCGCGATCTTCTACGCCACGAACCCGAGCGAGTTCGCCCTGAAGGTGTCGGGCGTCGAGTCGGGCGAAAGCCGGGCGTTCGGCGGGACGACCGCCGCGGCCGGCCTGCGCGACATTACGCCCTGATGTTCAAGAAGGTGCTGATCGCGAACCGCGGGGAGATCGCCCTGCGGGTGATTCGCGCGTGCAAAGAGCTGGACATCGAGACGGTCGCGGTGTATTCCGAGGCCGATCGCGAGTGCCTGCACACGCGCTTCGCCGACGACGACGTGTGCATCGGGCGGCCGCCGGCGCGCGACAGCTACCTCAATATCCCGCGCATCATCGCGGCGGCCGAGATCACGGGCGCCGACGCCATCCACCCCGGCTACGGCTTCCTCGCCGAGAACGCCGAGTTCGCCGACATCGTGCGGGCCTCGAACATCGCATTCATCGGCCCGACGGGCGACCAGATCCGCCGGATGGGCGACAAGGCGGCGGCGCGCAAGCTGGCGCAGCAGCTCAAGGTGCCCACGGTGCCCGGCTCGCCGGGCCCGGTCGCGGACGCGGACGAGGGCCTGAAGATTGCGCACAAGATCGGCTTCCCGGTCATCATCAAGGCGGCGGCGGGCGGCGGGGGGAAGGGGATGCGCGTGGCGCGCGACGCGGAGCAGTTCCCCGCGGCGTTCTCGCTCGCCCAGCAGGAGGCGCTGGCGGCCTTCGGCTCGGACGCCGTGTACCTCGAGAAATACCTCGCCCGGCCGCGCCACGTCGAGGTCCAGGTGATGGGCGACGCCCACGGCAAGCTCATGCACCTGTGCGAGCGCGACTGCTCGGTGCAGCGCCGCCACCAGAAGCTCATCGAGGAGGCCCCGAGCCCCGCCGTGGACCAGACGCTGCGCCAGGACCTGGGCGAGGCGGCGCTCCGGCTCGCCGAGGCGATCGGCTACCTGGGCGCGGGCACCGTCGAGTTCCTGCTCGACGAGGACGGGGCGTTCTACTTCATGGAGATGAACACCCGGATCCAGGTGGAGCACCCGGTCACCGAGATGTGCACCAACTTCGACCTGGTGAAGGAGCAGATCCGCATCGCGGCGGGCGAGCCGCTCTCGTTCGTGATGAACGGCAACCGCCTGCGCGGCCACGCCATCGAGTGCCGGGTGAACGCCGAGGACCCGGCGCGCAACTTCCAGCCCTCGCCCGGCACCATCACCGCCTACCATCCGCCCGGCGGGCCCGGGGTGCGCGTGGACACTCACATCTACGCGGGCTACACCGTGCCGCCGTTCTACGACTCGCTGCTCGCCAAGGTGATCGCGCACGGGAACACCCGCGCCGAAGCGCTCGCGCGAATGCGCCAGGCGCTCGATTCGTTTATCATAGAGGGCGTGACGACGACGCTCCCGTTCCTGAGCCGGGTGTTGCGGCACCCCGACTTCGTCGCCGGCCGGGTGGACACCAAGTTCCTGGAGCGCGAGCCCGGACTGCTGCAGCCGCCCGCATGAAGCTCGACGTGTACTTCACGCCGCTCGGCATCGCGCCGGGCGACTTGGCCGGCCGCCCCGTGATCGTGATCGACGTCCTCCGGTCCACGACCACGGTCCTCACCGCGCTCGCCCACGGGGCCAAGGCCGTCATCCCCGCCGCCACGGCCGAAGAGGCCGTGCGGCTCGCCTCGAACCTCGAGAAGGACGGCGTCGTGCTCGCGGGCGAGCGCAAGAGCGTGAAGATCGACGGCTTCGCCCTCGGGAACTCGCCGCGCGAGATGACTCCGGAGGCGGTCGCGGGCAAGACCCTCGTCCTCGCCACGACCAACGGCACCCCGGCCCTGCTCGCCGCCCAGGGGGGCGACCCGGTGCTGCTCGGGGCGCCGGCGAACTTCAAGGCGCTCGCCGCGCGGGCCCGCGCCCTGCTCGTGGAGCGCGGCGACCTCGCCGTCGTGTGCGCGGGGCGCGACCGGCAGTTCGCCGTCGAGGACGCCTACACCGCGGGCCGCCTCATCAAGGCGGTGCGCCGCGGCCTCGCCCGGCTGGCCCTGAACGACGCCGCCACCGCCGCCCTGGCGCTCACCGCCGCGTTCACGGGCTGGCCGGACGCCCTGGACCGCTCGGAGGCGGCGCGCCAGCTCGCCGAGGCGGGGCTCGCCGAGGACGTCCGCTTCGCCGCCCGGGCCGACCGCTTCAGCCTCGTCCCCGCCTACGCGGACCGGCGCGTGACATGAACGCGAAGGCGCGCTCCGAGCTGATCGGCATCGGCGCCCTCGTGATCGGGCTGTTCCTGGGACTCACCGTGCTGCGGCTGCCCGTCACGGGCACCTGGGGCGACCGCCTCGGCGCGCTCCTGTGGCGGCTGTTCGGGCTGGGCGCGGCGGTGCTGCCGCTCGCCGGGGTGGGATGGGCGCTCGCGGCGTTCGAGCGCTTCGGCACGTTGTCGAGCGGCCGGGCGGCGGCGCTGGGCGCGGGACTGCTGCTGCTCCTCCCCTACGGCATCGGGATCGCGCTGGGCGCGCGCTTCCCGGCCGACTACGCGGCGTGGACGCCCCTGGAGCGGCTGGTGGGCACCGTGCCCGCGGCGTTGGCCCGCGGCGTCCATGAGACGGTGGGCACCGCGGGCGGCGCGCTGGTGGGGCTGTTCGCGCTCTCGGCGCTCGGGATCCTCACCGTCGGATGGCACCCGCTGGTGGTGCTGCGGAGCCGGGAGACGGGACGCGCGAGCCGGGAGGCGGCGACGCCCCCGGGGAAGGCGCCGGACGCAAGCGCCGGCCCCTCGGCCGTCGCCTCGTCCGCCTCCCGCCCTCCGAAGGCGCGCAAGAGCGCCGCGGAACGCACGCCTCCCGCCTCCCGTCTCCCGCCTCCCGTCCCTCCCGGCGTGCTGATCCCGCCGATCGAGCTCCTCACCCCGCCGCCGCCCGAGGACGGCGACGCGGGACTCGCGCAGATCGACGAGATGGGCCGCAAGCTCATCGAGACGCTGCAGACGTTTCGCGTGGAGGGGGCGATCAGCGGCCGCACCGTCGGTCCCGTGGTGACCCAGTACGAAGTGGCGCCGGGCCCGGGCGTCAAGGTGGGGCGCATCGCGGCCCTCGCCGACGACCTGGCGCTCGCCATGCGGGCGCCGTCGCTGCGCATCGTCGCCCCGATCCCGGGCAAGGCGGCGGTGGGGATCGAGGTCCCGAACCCCGTCCCGCGCCTGGTCCACGTGCGCGAGCTGATCGAAGGGGCCGAGTACCGCCGCCCCACGCGCGCCCTCCCCATCGCGTTGGGCAAGAACCTCGAGGGCGAGCCGGTCGTCGCCGACCTCGCCAAGATGCCGCACCTCCTCATCGCCGGCGCCACCGGGTCGGGCAAATCGGTGTGCATCAACACGATCATCACGAGCCTCGTGTACACCCACCCCCCCGAGACGCTGCGGCTCCTGATGATCGACCCCAAGATGGTCGAGCTCTCGATGTACGCGGCCCTTCCCCATCTCGGCCTCCCCGTGGTGACCAACCATCAGCGGGCGGCGAGTGTGCTCAAGTGGGCGGTGTGGGAGATGGAGCGGCGCTACCGGCTGCTGCACGCCAACCACGCGCGCCACATCGCGGACTTCAACCGCAAGGTCGAGGAGAAAAAGCCGCTCGTCGGCGTCGAGATGCGGGAGCCGGGAGGCGGGACGGCGGCCCGCGAGCCCTACACGGGCGGGATCCTCCCCTACATCGTGCTCATCGTGGACGAGCTCGCCGACCTGATGCTCACCGTCCAGGGCGAGATCGAGACCCCGCTCGCCACCCTCGCCCAGAAGGCGCGCGCCATCGGCATCCACCTGGTGCTCGCGACGCAGCGGCCCTCGGTGAACGTGATCACCGGGCTCATCAAGGCGAATTTCCCCTGCCGCATCGCGTTCCGCGTCTCGGCCAAGGTGGACAGCCGCACCATCCTCGACCAGAACGGCGCCGAGACGCTGCTCGGCAACGGCGACATGCTGTTCCTGCCGCCCGGCAAGAGCGAGCTGGTGCGGGTGCAGGGGGCGTTCATCTCGACCGACGAGACCGAACGGCTGATGGACTGGTACCGGACCCACGCGCCCGGGGCGGGGGCGGCGGGCGCGGCGGGGGCGGGCCCCGCGGGGGCGAGCATCGAGGAGCAGATGGCGGCGCTCGAGCGGGCGGCCGAGGAGGGCGCAGAGGGCGGCGCCGGGGGCGAGCTCGGCGCCGGGGAGCGCGACCCCTTGTTCCGCCAGGCCGCCGAAGTGTGCATCCAGAACCAGCTCGGCTCGACCTCGCTGCTCCAGCGCCGCATGAGCATCGGCTACGGCCGCGCGGCGCGCATCATTGACCAGCTCGAGCTGGCGGGGATCCTGGGACCGGCGAACGGCAGCAAGCCGCGCGAGGTGCTGGTGGGACTCGAGGAGCTGGACGAGATTTGCGGGAAAGAGTCATGACTGAAGATTGCGGAGTGGGGATTGCGGATTGCGGATTGACAAGGACGCGAATCCGCAATCCGCAATCCGCAATTCTCTGCACCGGCCTGCGGAGATTGGGTTAGGCGCCGGGCCGGCGAGCGGTTAGGTTGGCGCGCGTGGCGAGCGGTGTGCGGAGCGATCCTCACGGCTGGCGGGATGAGCGCCAGCGCCACGGGCTCGCGGCCGAGCGGCAGGCGATGCGCTACCTCGAGACGCAGGGGTGGACGGTGCTGGCGCATCGCTGGCGGGTGGGCCATACGGAGATTGACGTGATCGCGCGGCGGGGTCCGGTGGTGGCGTTCGTGGAGGTGAAGGCGCGCCGGGGGCCGGGGTTCGGGAGCCCGTTCGAGGCGGTGACGGGGGCCAAGCGGCGCGAGCTGGTGAAGGCCGCACGCGCCTGGGTGGACCGCCACGGCCGCCCCGACGACATCTATCGGTTCGACTGCATTGGTGTGACGGACAAGGGGTTGGAGCACCTGGCCGACGCGTTCCGGCCGGGATGGCGGTAGGTCCGCCTTCGGTGTATATTCGGTGCCTCGTGCGCGAGGCGCCCCATCCATGGCGAGGACATTCATGGCGGCCGACAAAGAAGTGCCGAAGCTCTCCGAGGAGCGGCGCAAGGCGCTCAATCTCGCGATCACGCAGATCGAGAAGACCTGCGGGAAGGGCGCGATCATGCGGATGGGCGCGGACGCGCCGCGGGTGCGGGTGGATGCGATCCCCACGGGGGCGATCAACCTCGACGCCGCCATCGGCGTGGGCGGCATCCCCCGGGGCCGGGTGACGGAGATCTTCGGTCCCGAGTCGAGCGGCAAGACCACGCTGGCGTTGCACGTGGTGGCGAACGCGCAGCGGGCCGGCGGGGCGGCGGCCTACATTGACGCCGAGCATGCGCTCGACGTCGAGTACGCGAAGAAGCTGGGCGTGGACGTGGACAACCTGCTCGTGTCGCAGCCGGACACGGGGGAGCAGGCGCTCGAGATCACGGAGATCCTGGTGCGGTCGGGGGCGGTGGACGTGGTGGTGGTGGACTCGGTGGCGGCGCTCGTGCCCAAGGCCGAGATCGAGGGGGAGATGGGCGACTCGCTGCCGGGGCTCCAGGCGCGGCTCATGAGCCAGGCGCTGCGCAAGCTCGCCGGCGCCATCAACCGGTCGCGCACCGCGGTGATCTTCATCAACCAGTTGCGCGAGAAGATCGGGGTGATGTTCGGCAACCCGGAGACCACCACCGGGGGCCGGGCGCTCAAGTTCTACGCGTCGGTGCGGCTCGACATGCGGCGCATCGGCCCCGTGAAGGAGCGCGAGGTGGTGATCGGCAACCACGTGCGCGTGAAAGTGGTGAAGAACAAGGTGGCGCCGCCGTTCCGGCAGGCCGAGTTCGACATCATGTTCGACGAGGGGATCAGCCACGAGTCGCTGCTCGTGGACATCGCGGCCGAGGCGGGGATCATCGAGAAGTCGGGCGCGTGGTACGCCTACGGCAAGGAGCGGATCGGGCAGGGCCGGGAGAACGCGAAGCTGTACCTCAAGGATCATCCCGAGCTGGCGGCCGAAGTGGAGGCGCGGGTGAAGGAGCACCTGGGGATGAAGGCGGCCGCCGTGGCGGCGGACGAGGAGGCCCCCGCCCCCGAGGAGTGAGTGGCGCTCCTCACGGGTCTCGCCCCCGATCCCCGCCGCCCGGGCTACCGGGTGGTCGAGGTGGATCGGGGGCGCTTCGCTTCGCTGCCGGCGGCGGCGCTGGAGCCGTTGGACCTGCGGGTGGGGGAGCCGCTCGCGCCGGCGGTGCTCGAGCGCCTGCACGCGCTGGCCGACATCGAGGCGGCGGAGCGGGCGGCGCTGCGGGCGCTGGGGCGCCGGGCGCATGCGCGCGCGGACCTGAAGCGCCGGCTGATGCGGCGCCAGCACCCGCCCGCCGCAGTGGAGGCGGCGCTCGAGCGGCTCGCCGCGCGCGACCTGCTCGACGACCGCCGCTTCGCCGAGCAGTACGCGGCGCTGCGTGCGGCGCGCGGCAAGGGGCCGGCGCGGCTCGTCACGGACCTGCTGGCGCAGGGTGTGGAGCGCCGCGTGGCCGAGGAGGCGGTGCGGCGCGCCCTGGAAGAGGAAGGGATTGACCCGGCGCTCGAGGCGCGGGCCGTGGCCGCGAAGCGGGCGCGCCAGCTCGGGCACCTGCCCGAGCGGCTGCGCCGCCGCCGGCTGCTCGCCTTTCTCACCCGGCGCGGCTACCCCGCCCCCCAGGTGCGCGAGCTCGTGGACGAGTTGACGCGCGCCGCGCCGGGCGCCACACTGAGGCCCACCACTCGCGAGGAGCCCTGATGCGCCTGCCCCCGCTCGCTGCCTGCCTGCTCGCCCTCGGTGCCGTGCTTGGCGCCGCCCCGCGCGCCGCCGCCCAGGGGCCAACGCCCCCGACCGCCTTCCGGGCCTCCACCGACTCCCTGCTCGCGGCGACGCGCCGCACCTGGGCCACCCCCGCCGCGATCGCCGGCGGCGTCGCCGGCGCGGTGGCGGGCGGCGTCGCGTTCGCGCACTTCACCCACCGCGCCGGCGCCGTGAACAGCATCTGGGGCACCGCGGGCGGCGCCGTGGTGGGCGCCGGGCTGTTCGGCGGCGCGGGCGCCCTGCTCGGCTTGCTCGTGGGGTCGGGGATCCCGCGCTAGGTTCGGGCGCGGCGGGGTAAGTCGCGGCTCGGCTTTCAGTTGCCGTCCGCCTCCCGCTATATTCCGCCCATGACCGCCGCGGAAATCCGCCGCCAGTTCCTCGCCTTCTTCACGGCCCGGGGGCACCGCGAGGTACCCAGCTCCTCGCTCGTGCCGGCGGACGACCCCACCCTGCTCTTCACCAACGCGGGGATGGTGCAGTTCAAGCGGGTGTTCCAGGGCCTCGAGCGCCGCGACTACACCCGGGCGGTCACCTGCCAGAAGTGCGTGCGGGCGGGCGGCAAGCACAACGACCTCGAACAGGTGGGCCGCACGGCGCGGCATCACACGTTCTTCGAGATGCTCGGCAACTTCTCCTTCGGCGACTACTTCAAGCGCGAGGCGATCGGCTACGCGTGGGAGTGGGTGACGGGGAAGGACTGGCTGGGGATCGCGCCCGAGCGGCTCTACGTCACCGTCCACCACTCCGACGACGAGGCGCGGCGGCTGTGGCGCGAGGTCACGGGCATCGCCGACCGGCGCATCTTCGGGCTGGGCGACGCCGACAACTTCTGGCAGATGGGCGAGACGGGGCCGTGCGGGCCGTGCTCGGAGATCCTGGTGGACATCCGCGGGGCGCGGGACGGGGGCCGCGCCGCGCGGGAGTTGACGCTCGACGAGTTCGTGGCGCTGAGCGAGGAGGGGCAGCTCCTCGAGATCTGGAACCTCGTGTTCATGCAGTTCGACCAGCAGGCCGACGGGTCGCGGGTGCCGCTCCCCGCGCCCTCGGTGGACACGGGGGCGGGGCTCGAGCGGATCGCGGCGGTGATGCAGGGGGTGCCGTCGAACTTCGACACCGATCTGTTCAAGCCGATCATCGAGCGCGCGGTGGAGGTGGTGGGCCGGCCCTACGACCGCGGGCCGGGGGGGGTCTCCTACCGGGTGCTGGCCGACCATGCGCGCGCCGTGGCGTTCCTGCTCGCCGACGGGGTGTATCCCGCGAACGAGGGGCGGGGCTACGTGCTGCGGCGCATCCTGCGCCGCGCGGTCCGCCACGCCTGGCTGCTGGGCCGCCGCGAGCCCACGCTGGTGCATCTCGTGCACACGGTGTGCGGGCTGATGGGGGGCGTGTACCCGGAGCTCATCGCGAAGCGCGCGCACGTGGAGAGCGTCACGCGCGCCGAGGAGGAGCGCTTCTTCGACACGATCGCGGGCGGGCTCGAGCGGCTGGAGGAGCTCAAGGGGACGCCGGTGATCTCGGGGGCGGACGCGTTCAAGCTGTACGACACCTACGGGTTCCCGCTCGATCTCACGCAGCTCATCGCCGCCGAGCGGGGGCAGACGGTGGACGTCGCGGGGTTCGAGCGCGAGCTCGAGCGGCAGCGGGCGCGCTCGCAGGCGGCGCGGGCCCAGGGCGCGGGGGCGGGGGCGGGGGCGGGGGCGGGGCCCGCCGTCCGGGTGCGGCGCGAAGGGGAGTGGCGCGTGGTGAAGCCGCGCGCGCGGCAGCGCTGGGTGGGCTACGAGACGACGCGGGCCGAGACCGAGGTGGTGAAGTTCCGCCAGGCGGGGGAGCGGGTGGAGGTGGTGCTCGAGGAGAACCCGTTCTACGCCGAGGCCGGCGGCCAGGTGAGCGACACGGGCGTGGTGCGGGGCGCGGGGTGGGAGCTCGAGGTGGCCGACGTGGAGAAGGTGGACGGGCAGAGCGCCGTGGTGGGCCGGTTCGCCGAGGAGTTCGAGCCCACGCCGGTGCTCGCGCAGGTGGACGAGCCGCGGCGCCGCAACATCGAGCGCAACCACACGGCGACGCATCTCGTGCACGCCGCGCTGCGCAAGATCCTCGGGCCGCACGTGCGCCAGCAGGGCTCGGTGGTGGCGCCCGACCGGCTGCGCTTCGACTTCGCGCACCACGGCCCCGTGGACGACGCGACGCTCGCGCGCATCGAGGAGGAGGTGAACCGCCACATCTGGGAGAACCTCCCCGTCGCGACCCGCGAGATGGCCTATCGCGACGCCATCGCCGCCGGCGCGATCGCCTTCTTCACCGAGAAGTACGGCGACCTCGTGCGCGTGGTGGACGTGCCGGGGGTGTCGCTCGAGCTGTGCGGGGGCACGCACGTCGCCACCACCGGGCAGATCGCCCTGTTCCGCTTCACGCACGAGACGGGGGCGGCGGCGGGGGTACGCCGCATCGAGGCGGTGACGGGCCCCGCGGCGTACGCGCTGGTGCGGCGGCTCGAGGCGGAGCTCGGCGCGGCCGCGGCGGCGCTCAAGGCGCAGCCCGAGCACCTGGCGCGGCGAGTCGAGCAGCTCGTCGAGGAGCACCGCAAGCTCGAGCGGCGGGTGGCGGAGCTGCTCAAGGCCGGCGGCGCCCCGCCGGCGGGGGCCGTCGAGCGCATCGGCGACGTGGAGCTGCATATCGCCGAGTCGGACCTCGAGGACCGCGACCAGATCGCGCTCGTGATGGACGCCTTCCGCGCGAGCCACCGGCGGGCGATCTCGGTGCTGTTCACGAACGGGGAGCGGCCGGGGATCCATGTGGCGGTGACCGACGATCTCGTGGCCCAGGGGGTGCAGGCGGGGGAGATCGCGAGCGCCATCGCCGCGGTCTCAGGCGGGCGCGGCGGGGGGCGGCCGCACTTCGCCTCGGCGGGCGCGGGCGATCGCACCAAGCTCGCCCTGGCCCGGGCCGAAGCGCCGGCCATCGTGCGGCGGCTGCTCGGGCGATGACCGCCGCCCAGGTCCAAGCGTGGCTCGCGGCGCGGCGGCCCGCGCCCCCGGCGGCGCTCGCCGAGCGGCTGGCTGCGGCGGTCGCGATCGGGGGCGACCTCCCCGGCGGCTTGCCCGAGCACCTCGCCGCCCTGGGCGACCGCTTGCTCGAGCAGGTGGCCGCGCGGCCCGACGGGGGCCGGGAGCTGGCGCTCGATCTGCTCGCCGCCGACGCCCTCGTCACCTACGCCTTCGAGGCGCAGGCCGAGACCGACGTGGCGGGCCTCGCCGGGCTGGCCGAGCGCGTGGCCCGGGGCGCCGGGGGCGCCGGGGGCGCCGGGGGCGGCGGGGGCGGCGGGGCGTGACCGAGCTCTTGGCGCGGCGGCCGGGGCTCGTCGCGCTCGTGGACCCGAGCCGCAGCGATCCCGCGGCCGCCGCGGCGCTGGCGCGCGGGGCGCGAGCGGCGGGCGCCGCGGGGATCCTCATCGGCTCCTCGTTCGACGGGACCGGCGACACCGACGCCGTGGCGCGGGCCGTGCGGGCCGCCGCCCCGGGGCTCCCGGTGGCGCTGTTCCCGGGCTCGGCGCTCCAGCTCACCGACCAGGTGGACCTGGTGCTGTTCCTCTCGCTGGTGTCGGGCCGCAACCCGCAGTATCTGATCGAGGAGCACGTGCGCGCCGTCCCGTTTCTCGCGCGCCATCCCGTGCCCACGCTCTCGACCGCCTACCTGCTCATTGACGGCGGGCGGGTGACGAGCGTCGAAGCGGTCACCCAGACGCGGCCGCTCCCCGCCGACAAGCCCGAGCTCGCCGCCGCCCACGTCGCCGCCGCCCGGCTCATCGGGATGGCGGCGATCTATCTCGACGCGGGGAGCGGGGCGGCGCGCCCCGTGGCGCCCGCGGTGATCGCCGCCGCGCGCGCGGCCGCGGGCCCGCTCCCGCTGTTCGTGGGGGGCGCGATCCGCCGCCCGGACGAGGCGCGGGCGGCGCGCGCGGCGGGGGCCGACTTCGTGGTGGTCGGGACGGCGCTCGAAGCGGGCGGGGAACCCGCCCTCGCCGCGCTGGTGCATGCGGTCGCGGGCTGAGCGGGTGGCGGGCGAGCTGCGCGCGCTCGCGGCGCTCGCCGCCCGCATGGGCGAGACGCATGCCGACGCCGTCGCCCGGCTCGCCGAGCGCTTCGCGGCGACGCTGCGGGGCGGGGGCACGCTGTTCTTCGCGGGCAACGGCGGCAGCGCGGCCGACGCCCAGCACATCGCCGCGGAGTACGTGGTGCGCTACGGCGGCGCCCGGCGCGCGCTCCCCGCCGTGGCCCTCACCACCGACACGTCGCTCCTCACCGCCGCGGCCAACGATCTGGGCTTCGCCGAGGTCTTCGCCCGCCAGGTGGAGGCGCTCGCCCGGCCCGGCGATCTCGTGGTGCTGCACTCGACGAGCGGCGAGAGCCCGAACCTGATCCGCGCGGCCCAGGCCGCCCGCGCCAAGGGCGTGGCGGTGGTGGCGCTGCTCGGCAAGGGCGGGGGCGCGCTGCGCCACGCCGTGGACGAGGCGCTCGTCGTCCCCGCCGACGAGACGGCGCACATCCAGGAGCTGCACCTCGCCATCGAGCACGCGATCTGCGGCCTGGTGGAGGCGGAGCTCGGGGCCGCGCGATGATCGCGCTCGCGGGGAAGCGCGCGTTCGTGACGGGCGGGGGGCGGGGGATCGGCCGGGCGACGGCGGTGCTGCTCGCGCGCGCGGGGTGCCGCGTGGCGATCGGGTACCGCAGCCGCCGGGCGGAGGCGGAGGAGACGGTCCGCGCCGTCGCGGCGGCGGGCGGCGCGCCCGCGGCGGCGGTCCCGGGGGACCTGGCCGAACCCGAGACGGCGCGGCGTGCCGTGGACGCGGCGGCCCGCGCCCTGGGCGGGCTCGATCTCCTGATCGTGAACCACGGCATCTGGCCCCCCGACGACGTGCCCGTCGCCGCCCTGTCCGACGCGCAGTGGCAGACCACGATGCGCGTGAACCTCGACGCAGTGTTTCACGTGTGCCGGGCCGCCATCCCCCGGCTCGCGGACGAGGGCCGCATCGTGCTCGTCTCCTCCACCGCGGGCCAGCGCGGCGAGGCGTTCCACGCCGATTACGCCGCCACTAAGGGGGCGGTGATCGCCTTCACCAAGTCGCTCGCGATCGAGCTCGCGCCGCGGCGCATCACGGTGAACTGCGTCGCGCCGGGGTGGGTGGACACGGAGATGTGCGCGCAGCCGTTCGCGCGCGACGGGGGCCAGGGGAGACGGGAGATCGAGGCCGCGATTCCGCTCGGGCGCGTGGCGAGCCCCGAGGACGTGGCCGGCCCGATCGTGTTCCTGTGCTCCGCGCTCGCCCGGCACATCACCGGCGAGGTGCTGAACGTGAACGGGGGGAGCGTGTTGTGCGGGTAAACCGATTGCGGATTGCGGAGTGCGGATTGCGGATTGCGCAGGCTGGCATCCCGAGCGCGATCGTGCCAATCCGCACTCCGCACTCCGCACTCCGCAATTCATGACGTTTCCCGACCGCTTGCCCATTCCCGAGGAGGTGCTCGCGATCGCCCGCCGGCTCGAGGCGGCGGGCTACGAGACGTGGTGCGTGGGCGGGGCGGTGCGCGACAACCTGCTCGGCCTCGAGAACCAGGACTTCGATCTCGCCACCGCCGCGCCGCCCGCCGAGGTGCGGCGCCTGTTCCGCCGCACCGTGCCCGTGGGGATCGAGCACGGCACGGTGGCGGTGCTCGACCGCCACGGCCGGCCCCACGAGGTCACCACCTTCCGCAAGGACATCCGCACCGACGGCCGGCACGCCGTGGTGGAGTTCGGCGTGTCGCTCCTGGACGACCTCGCCCGGCGCGACTTCACGATCAACGCCATCGCCTATCACCCGCTGCGGGCCGAGTGGCGCGATCCGTTTCGCGGCGCCGAGGACCTCGAGCGCCGGCTGATCCGCGCGGTGGGCGATCCCAACTGGCGGTTTCAGGAGGACTACCTCCGCATCCTGCGGGCGCTGCGCTTCAGCGCGCGGTTCGAGTTCCGGATTCATCCGCGCACGCTCGAGGCCGCCAAGGCCAACGTCGCGGGGCTCGCGCAGCTCTCGGCGGAGCGGGTGCGGGACGAGTGGTTCAAGGGCATCCGGACGGCCGCGCGGGTCTCGAGGCTGGTGGCGCTGTGGGTCGAGGTGGGGGCGGCGCGGATCTGGTTGCCCGAGATCGGGAACGGCGCGCGGGGCAAGGGGAAAGGGGTGGACGCGCTGCCGCGCGATCCGGTGCTCGTGACGGCGTTCCTCGCGAGCGATCCCGCGGCGCTGCTCACCCGGCTCAAGTGCGCCACCCGCGAGATCGAGCGCGGGCGGGCGATCGGGCAGTGGCGCGAGCGCTATCCCGATCCCCGCGATCTCCCGGCGGTGCGGCGCTGGCTCGCGGCCACGGGCGACGCGGCGGACGATCTGCTCGCGTTGCTGCCGGCGCTCGACCACTCGCGCTTCCCCTTTCCCCTCGCCCGGCTCCCGGATGTCGTCGCCGCGATCCGCGCCGCCAAGGACCCGCTGACCCTCAAAGACCTCGCGGTGACGGGCGCCGACCTGCTCCAGGCGGGGGTGCGGCCCGGGCCCGCGGTGGGCGAGACGCTCCAGCGCCTGCTCGCCGAGGTCCTCGAGGACCCGCGGCGCAACACCCGCGAGTATCTCTTGTCGCGTGTCTAGCGCGCTCCTCTACGCCCTGGTCGCCGCCCTCGGCAACGTGGTGGGCGGCCTGGCGGTGGCGCGCCGGGCGGCGCGCGAGCTGGCGGTGATCGCGCACGTGGTCGCGTTCGGGGCGGGCTTCATGCTGGCGGTGGCGATCGTGGAGGTGCTCCCCGAGGCGTTCGCGCGCTCGGGCGCCGCGGCGCCGGCGCTGGTGCTCGCGGGCTACCTGGCCGTGCACCTCACCCAGCACACCCTCACCCCGCACTTTCATTTCGGGGAGGAGACGCACGCCGTGCACCGCCTCGCGGGGCCGACGGCGCTCCTCGGGCTCTTGCTGCACACCTTCTTCGACGGCGTGGCCATCGCCAGCGCCTTCCTCGTGCGGCCCGCGCTCGGCCTGCTCGTGTTCATCGCCATCTTTCTCCACAAGCTCCCCGAGGGGGTGACGATCTCGAGCCTCATGGTGGCGGTGGGCCGGCCGGCGGGCCAGGCCGTGGGCGCGGCGCTGCTGCTCGGGCTCGCCACGGTGGCCGGGGTGCTCGTCACCGACCGCGTGGCGTTGCTCGTGCGGCACGGGCTGGCGCTGTCGGCGGGGGTGACGCTCTACGTGGCGGCGTCGAACCTCGTGCCCGAGTTCCAGGGGAAGCGGGGGTGGCGGCTGCCGGCGGCGTTCTTCGCGGGGGCGGCGGCGTTTTACCTCACGAAGATTCTCCTGTCCTCGGTTTCGTGACGGGGAAAGGGGATTGGGGAAGGGGGAAAGGTCTGGCCGGCGTCTTGGCTCCCAGCTTGCGCAGGAGGCCGACGATCAGCCGGAGTACCCGCTGGGCGAGGTTGGCGACCCGGTCGGCCGGCTCTCGGGGCACCAGGCCCACGTCTCGGGCGATTTCCAGGTGACTGGTCAATTCCGCTGCGGACGCCAGCGCGATCCGCAGGCAGCGGACGAATTGAATCGTCGTGCCAAGCGCGTATCCTTCTACGATGTTGGCAGGAATGGACACGGCGGAGCGCCGGATTTGATCGGCCAGTCCGAAATGGCGACAGAGGGGCGGTTGCAGCGTCAGGTGGTACGCCGCGCGAGCCAGTTGCTGCGCGAGATTCCAGGCCTCGAGGGACCGGAGTTGTTTCACGGCGCCACGATAGGGACCCGGACCGCCCCTGCCGTCATCGTTTTTCGGCGCCGACGGGGCGAATCGGTGCGTGCGCGTTTCCCCGTTCCCCTTTCCCCCTCCTCCCATGGCTGAGCCGTCCCTCTTCGCCCGCTCCGCCGAGCCGCTCGCAGCCCGGATGCGGCCCACCCGGCTCGAGGACTTCCTCGGCCAGGAGCACCTGCTCGGCCCCGGGAAGCCGCTCGGCGAACTGATCCGCCGCGGCGAGGTGGGCTCGTGCATCTTCTGGGGCCCGCCCGGCTCGGGCAAGACCACGCTGGCCCGGCTCATCGCGCGCTACACCGACCGGCACTTCGAGCCGTTCTCGGCGGTGACCGAAGGGGTGGGCCGGGTGCGCGAGATCATCCGGGCGGCCGAGGAGCGGCTCAAGTACGAGGGCCGCGGCACGATTCTCTTCTGCGACGAGATCCATCGCTTCAACCGGGCCCAGCAGGACGCCTTCCTCCCCTGGGTGGAGAACGGCGTGATCACGCTGATCGGCGCCACGACCGAGAACCCCTCGTTCGAGCTCACGGCGCCGCTGCTCTCGCGCTGCCGGGTGTTCGTGTTCGAGCCGCTCTCGGATACCCACATTCGGACCCTCATCGAGCGAAGCATCCCGGAACTGGGAAAGGGGAAAGGGGAAGCGGGACCGGTGGCGCTCGCGCCGGAGGCGATTGACGCGCTCGTCGCGTACGCGCAGGGGGATGCGCGGCGGGCGCTGAACGCGCTCGAGGCGATCGGGCAGTATGCGGCGACCCTTTCCCCTTTCCCCACGTCCCTTTCCCGAGATCTTGTCGTGTCGGTTCTCGAGCGCCCGCTCCCCGTCTACGACAAGTCCGGCGAGCAGCACTTCAACCTGATCTCGGCCCTGCACAAGGCGGTGCGCGGCAGCGACGTGGAGGGCGCGCTCTACTGGCTCGCGCGGATGCTTGCGGGGGGCGAGGACCCGCTCTATGTGGCCCGGCGCCTGGTGCGGATCGCGGCGGAGGACGTGGGGCTCGCCGACCCGCGGGCGCTGAGCGTCGCCCTGGCGGCGAAGGACGCCTATCATTTTCTCGGCACGCCCGAGGGGGAGCTGGCGCTCGCCGAAGCGGTGATCTATCTCGCGACCGCGCCCAAGTCGAACCGCGTGTACGCGGCGTTCGGGGAAGCGCTGCGCGCGGCGCGCGAGCATCCGGCCGAGCCGGTGCCCCTGCACCTGCGCAACGCCCCCACCCGGCTCATGGAAGAGCTGGGCTACGGGGCGGGGTACAAGTACGCGCACGACTACGCGCACGGCTACGCGCCGCAGGAGTATCTCCCCGCGCCGCTGCGCGGCGCCAAGTGGTACGAGCCGACGGCGTTCGGCTATGAGCGGGAGATCGCGAAGCGGCTGGCGTTCTGGCGGCAGCTGCGGGCGGGGGGCGCGGCCGGAGAGTCGGGCGAACAGGGGAAGGAGGCGTGACCGCCCCCGCCGCCCCGGCGCCGCTGTGGTGGCGCCTGCGTCGTGCGGTGGACGCAGCCCTTCACCCGCTGCGCCGGCGCCGAGCCGCCGCCCGGCTGCGCCAGCTGGGGCTCCCGCGGTCGGTCATCTTCGTCTGCCATGGCAACATCTGTCGCAGCCCGTATGCGGCGGCGGCGTTTTGCCGGCGTCTCTCCCCGTCCCTGCAGGCTCTGATCCGGGTGGACTCCGCGGGCTTCATCGGCCCCGGACGCTCGCCGCCGCCCTTCGCTCGCGCGGTCGCCGCGCTGCGGGGCGTGGACCTCGCGGCGCACCGCTCGAAGCTCCTCACGCCGGCGGTCGGCGCAGCAGGCGAGCTAGTCGTCGTCATGGAACCCCGACAGGCACGCGTGCTAGGTAAACTGTGCAGGCGGAACGGCGGTACGCTCGTCGTGCTGGGCGACTTCGATCCCGGCCCCATCACGACGCGGGCGATCCCCGATCCGATCGGGCAGCCCGAGGCCGCCTTTCACGAGAGCTACACGCGCATCGATCGCTGTCTCGACGGGCTGCTGCGCGCCATGGGGTCGGAGCCACTCCCGCGCTAGCCGGGGGCGTGCGCGCGGCCGGCAACGGGCCCGGCCCGCCGTTCCGAGCAGCAGCCCCGCCGCTCCTCCCGCCCACTCTGCGACTCCGGCGGGCAGTAGCCTCGCGAGAGGAGGGGCCACTCCGAGGGCGAGCAAGAGGGCCGCGCCACCCCAAACTCCGCGGCGGGAACACGCGCACCATCCGAGCGGTGCGAAGAGGGCGGCGAGCCACGTCGCGTCGGCGAGTTGCGCCCACCCCCGACCGCCTCCGGCGGCATGGCGGAGCAAGCTCCAGCCGCGCCCGGGGCCGAAGTTCAGCCCGCAGGTGCGCGCGCCCCCCTCGACGGCGATACAGTACCCGTCTCGACTGCGGTGCACGGCGAGCGCGATCGTGTCGCCGTTCCGCCGTCCCGCGAAGGCACCGGCCACCCGCACCTCGGGCTGATCGAGCCGCCACGCGGCCGCCCGCATCCGCCACCGCAGCACGAGGTCGTCTCGGTCAGCGCCCAGGAGCAGGATCTCCCGTTGCGCATCGTCGTTGATGCTCAGGAGCGGCGCGAGGCGAGAGACCCGCGGGCCCACGACCACACGCAGCTCGAGCGCCGTACCGGCACGCAACAGCGCGCGCACCGTGTCCGAGTTCGGAAGCGCGCCTTCGAGGATGGGAACACCGGCGACGCGCGCGGAGAGCACGCGCCCTCTGTAGCGCGCCATGTGTCCGAAGTCCGGCGTCCAGCCGCCGTAGTATTGCGCGTGCGGGAAATCGGGGCGGAACAACGCCCCGGTCGCCGCCACCACGAGCGACGGCAAGGCGGCGGCGGCCGCGGTCAGGAGGGCCGCCGTGCGCGAGGGCAGGGCGACCACCCGCGGGCCGTGCGTCACCGCCAGCCAGCCGACCAGGCTCCCGATCGTGTTGGAGACGACGTCGCTCAAGCTCGAATCCCGTCCCGGGATCGCGAGCTGCGCGACCTCGATGCCCAGCGAGAGCAGGGCGCCCGCTCCCAGCGCTGTGCGCCCCCGCTCGCCTGCCCATGCCAGCGCGGCGCCGAGCGGGACGAAGAGCAGGACGTTGAGCGCGAAGTCCGCCAGACCTCGCTCCCCGCACAAGAGGCACCCGAACATGGGAGCGAGCTTTGCGTCTCCGCTCGGCGTCAGGGTGACGACCAGAATGCCGGCGGCGACAGCTGCGAGCGCCAGCCGGCGGCCCCTCGGGACAGGCGAACGCGACGCGGTGACGGGAATGCGAAACCGCCCCGGCGCCGAACGAGCGGCGCCGGGGTCGGGCGACGCGACGCGATTGTGCAGCGGCTTCAGCTCCCCGCGGTGTTCGCCGACATTTCTCCGAACTTGTCGAAATGGCAATCCACCGTGCAGCCCTTCACTGCCCCAGGGGTCTGAAACGTGGTGTCGGCAATGTGCCCGTACACGACAAGAGCCGGGGTCTCGTACGGTTGCCGCATGCGTGTCGCTCCTCGGGTGGAACGTTGGCGTCGTGCCGGTGCCCGCGGTCGCCACGGGGTCGCCGACCTCACGGGGTGTCGCGTACTGCAACTTTCCTGCCGACGGCCTCGCGCTACCGCGGTCGGTTGCTGGCCGGCCGGATTGTGGGGTTGGCGCAACAGCGTGCGGTACCGGTTCCTCATGTCAGCGCCGCTGGGGCGGCTGGGACGCGGCCTCCTCGGGGAACGAGCGACGGACCCGCTCCACCACGGCCGCCACCGTGGGTTCCAGGTAGCCCGGCGCGAGCGGCCGGAACATGTTCCACACCGGCACCTTGTCGGTCAACCGGGCGAGTCGGCGGAAGACCATCGCTCGTCCGGCGTCGGTTGGAAGCCGGAAGGCGAGCGCCCAGAGGTCCGCGAGCGCGAGGGGGGCTGGGAGGGGGGCGATGCGGATCTCGCGCTCCGACCGCCGCAGGAGCACGATCGCCCTCAAGGGCACGGGGGCGCCGTCCCGGCGCGCGTCGAGGTCGAGCGCCAGCCACACCCGGTCGGGGCCCGCGGCGACGAGGTGGGTGCCGGGGGGCGGCGCGTCGAACACGTCCCGCCGCACGCGGAGCAAGGCCGGCCCCGGGAGCACCGCGGGCGCGTCCGCCACGCGACAGCACGCGAGATCTTCGCTGAGCACGCGATAGCCGTAGCGATGGAACGCCAGCGCGAGCGTCGTCTTGCCGTGGCCGCCCGGCGCCGCGAGCAGCACGGCCCCGCCGTCCACTTCCACCGCGGCGGCGTGGAGCGAGAGATCGCCGCGGTGGAGGTAGCAGAGGGTGCTGGGGATTCCCCAGAGGCGCTGTTCGCGCGCAATCTCGTCGTCGCAGGGCGGGAGTTCGATGCGTCCGCCTGCGGGATCGACGCGAAATCCGCCGACGTCGTCGGTCCAGAACTCGAACGGGCCGCCCGCGCCGCCCACCTGGTACAACGCCGCGCGCACCGTCCCGGACCCTCCGGCCAGCGTCCATGCGGCCAGCGCTGCGTGGCACGGACGGGGGAGCGCCGCGGGGCCGAGCGCGATGTCGAGCGCCGTCACGCCCCCGCCGAGCCGGGTGAAGCGCAACGGCGCGCCGCTCCGGACCTCGAACCCGAAGGCCGACGGCGCGGCCGGGCGCTGGCCGAGGGGCGTCACCACGCGTTGAGAAAGGCGTGAATGCGGGCGAGATCCTTGGCCCAGAACCACTCGAAGCGGTTCAGGTTCCCGCACGCGAGCCGGTCCGCAAGCCGTGCGTAGTCAACCCCGGGCATCCGAAAGGACGGGCGCACAAGCAACCGCTTGAGGGTCGGGTAGTCCACCTGCGCCATGACGTGATCGTCGAAGTAGGTCTTGTCGCGGCGATCGAGCACCGCGTCGGGGAGCCGGCCCCGCAGCAGCCGGCGCGCCAGGGTCTTGTCGCGGAGATCGGGACACTTGACGTCCGCCGGGAGGCTCAGGAAAAACTCCCACAGGTCCACGTCCGCGAACGGGCAGCGCACGGTGACGCCGGCGATGGCCGCGCACACCTCGGCCGCCTCGATCGTGACCGTCGAACCCTCGGTGCCGAGCAACTGCAACCGGCGCCAGCGCTCGGCGGGGGCGGGCCACAGGTCGGTCCGGTGTATGCCGTCTCCGACCTTTCGCCGGTCGATCCACGCGGGGATGCGCTGGGACGCGTCGCGGCCGCGTCGCTCGAGGTAGGCGGCGGCGATCGGGCCCGGGACAGCGGCCAACAACCCCTCCCGGCCGAGCCGGCGCCACGACGTGCCGCGCGCGCGCTCGGCCGCCACCAGGCGGCGCAAGGCTGCCCAGCGCCCGTGCGCCAGGAGGTGCGCCACGAGGTGCCGCGGAGTGCCGAAGACGAACTCGGCGAAATCGCCGGTCAAAAGATTGCGGTAGCCGAGGCGCCGGGCTCTGACGTGACTGTCGGCCACCTCGGGCACCGACAGGATCGGCACGGGACCGCCGAGCACCCGACACCAGGCCTCCACGTCGTCGAGCGCCCGCGCGGTGGGGCGGTAGGTGTGGAGCTCGAGGCCCAGCCGCTCGGCGACCAACTCGATGTACCGCCGCTCGTCCACCCGAGGCAGGTCCGGAAAGACGCACGAGAGGGCGCCGAGCGGCCGCCCATGGCGACGGTGCTCCGGCGCCGCGAACGCGGCCACGGCGGGCGAGTCCACGCCCCCGCTGAGCAGCACCGCGTCGCTGCCGGTCAGGACCCGTCTCACCGCCTGCTGCATCAGGTCCGTGAACCGCTCGGCGACGTCGGCGGGGTCAAGCGGCGCCGACTCGAGTAGGCGTTCGGGGTGCCAGTAGCGGCGCACGACCGGCCGGGTGCCGGTCCCGGCCGAGAGCGTCGAGCCTTGGGGAAGCCGGGCCACTCCCCTGAGCGCAGCGGGCATGTCGGCGGGCATGCGTCCGTAGAACAGCTCCTCGAGCACGCGCAGGTCGGGCTCTTCCGGGAGTCCGGCCCCGACCGTCACTTGCCGCGGCTCGGCGGCGATGACCAGGGCGGACGGCCCATCGTGAAAAAACAGCGGGCGGAAGCCGGCGTGATCGCGGAACGCCGACACCGTCCGGCCGTCGGTCACGACGCCCGCAAAGGCGCCGCGCATCCGGCTCGGCGCGTCGCCGCCGAACGCGCGAAACGCGGCGGCGGCAACGTCCGCGTCGCGGGGGGAGGCGGGCGCGCACCCGGCCGCCACCAGCGTCCCGTGCAGTTCGGCCACGTTGTCCAGACGCCCCGACAGCGCCGCGATCGTGGGCCCCTCAGCGGACACGCTCGCGTCCGCGAAGTCGGCTCGGGTGGCGACGCCCAGCACGCAGCGGCCGAGTTCCCGGAGCTGAAAACAGGAGCCCCGGTGCGGGGCCGCGGCCAGCATGCGGCGCGCCTGCACGGCGTCGGGCGGTGCGTCCGTCTTGGCGAAAATGGCGATCACGGCTCGAGCGGCGGGCACGGGGGGGCCGCCAGGGGCGGGAGGGGCGGCAGCGGGGCGTAGCCGGCGAGCCGTTCCGGGAGATCGCCGACGACGACGCGCCCGCGGCACTCTACCCACGCGTGCGCGAGGAGGCGCCCGGGGCCGGTCTTGGCGACCCCGATCCGCAAGTCGGCGGGGTGCCCCGCGTGACGAAGGAGCGCTTCGGCGGCGAGAGCCTGGGGGAGGCAGGTGGCGCACGGCACCAGCCGCCGGGCGCGGCCGATAGCCCACGCGATGCGGTCCGGGGTCGCGCTTCGGGCGCCGCCCGCGCGCGCCGTCCAGGCGAGCCAGCGACGGACCACCCGCAGCGGCAAGACCCACAGCGCGAGCCGGGCGGCGCCGAGCAACAGCCACGACCGCACGAGGAGCGGTCCGTCGGCAGCCGATCGCCGGCGGGCGCTATCGCGCGGGCTCGCTCGCATCTCCCCGCACCTCGAGCAGCCCTTCCGCCGCGAGCTCGCGGAGCAAGGCCAGCACGTCCTGCTCGCAGCGTTCGCGCTCGACATCGTACTCGCGCCCGATCACTTCGCAGAGGTCCGCGACGACAATCGGTTCCCGGGTCAACTCCCAGACGCGCAGACCGACGTGGGCGAGGCCGTAGTACATCCCGGTCCGCAGGCTGAGCACGATCGCTTCCCCGGCGACCGGGGATGACACCTGGTCGGCGCTCGCGACGACCGTCGTGCGGCGCGTGATCGCGCCGTCAGCGTGAGGCGAAGCCATGATCGTGCTCCTCCGCCCAGCAGGAGGCGTGCCGCGCGCCGCCCGTGCCGCGGCCGAGCACCCGGCCGAGGTAGGCCCGCCACGCGGCGGGGCCGTGGGGCGGGGCGGGATGCCCGAGGCCGTCCCCCGTCCCATCCGGGACGGGAGGCCGCCACCGGGCGCTCGCGTGCCAGGGGCGCGCAGCCCCGTGCCCGCTCCAGCCCGGGCGGATGCCCGCCGCCCACAGCAGGTTGGCGAGGCGGACGGACGGACACTTGGGCTCCGATGGGAACAGATTGCTCGTGTAGTGGCGCTCGAGCAGGTCGAGCATCGCGTCGGGCGCGGGCGGTCGCAGTGCGGCGAGCACCCGATCCGGGATGTCCGCCCCGGCGAGCCGGTGCGCCAGCCGCAAGGTCCAGAAACAGCACGTGGTTCCCCGGGTGTCGCGGGCGAGCGCGATCAGGTCCGGCCAGTCCACCTCGCCCCGCGTGGCGATGGCGGTCACGTCCCGGAGCGCGCGCCACGCGCCCCACTGCATCTCGTGCGACCAGGCGAAATGCAGGCACACGTGCAGCAGCGTGTGGGCTGGGTGCGGGACGAGGGCGCGGCGGCCGCGGATGTCCACGGGCTGGGCGTGCGCCCGCACGGTGTCGGCCGCGAGGCGGAAGCCGTGGCCCGGCGGCAGGAGGTCGCGGTGGAGCTCGATCCGGGCGCTGGGGGCGTCGGGGCGCCCGAGGGGCGGGAGGTGGTGGTGGGCGGCGTAGCGGCCCGGGGCACGGCCCGCGATCCGCGGCGTCCAGCCGGTGGCGACGAGCCGGGCCCACGCGTCGGCCGCTTGATCCGACGGCACCAGCAGATCGAGGTCGCTCATCGGCCGCTCGGCGAACGAACCGTAGGTCGCGCGGGCAAGGGCGGCGCCCTTGAGCAACACGACGTCAATCCCCCGCGCGACCAGTGTGTCGAGCACCTCGTCGAGGAGGTGTTCGAGCTGCAGCATATGGAGCGTCCACGCCCGGGCGGATCGGCCCAGGCGCTGGACCTCGTGCGGCGGGGGACCGTGGGCACCGAGACCCGCCACGAGGGGCAGCACGATCGGGGTCGCGCCCTCGCGGGCGGCGAGGTCGCAGAACCGTCCCCAATCGACCCCTGCCCCGGCCCGGCGCCGCAGCGCGGCGCGGTCGGGCCGGGGCGCGGCGGTCAAGACCAGGAGCCGCGCTTCAGGCGAAAGTGCCGGCCCACGCGGGGCGGAGGTCGGATGGGCCATCGGGGGCTCCGATTGTCCCTGCCGCGTGCAATTTCGAGGCCGAAAACAGTGACGGCAGGGCGAGAGCTCTGCGGACGGGCGGGGGCGCGTCGTTGCGCGCCGGCCACACCTTCGCCGTGCCGCAGGCGGCACACGCCGCTCGCCGGGGGGCGGCGGCGCGCCGGGCGAGGGCGCCGACATGCGGTGTGATTCTTGCGCCCGCACGCCTGCCGATGCCGTTCGACGCGTTGGTGCTCGACGCCCCGCTGCGGCAGGCCTTGGTGGCCGTGCGGTCGCTGGGCCGGCGCGGGCTTCGGGTGGCCGCCGCGGGGCCGACGGGCGATGTGCCCGCCTTCACGTCGCGGTGGTGCCGCGAGCGCGTGGTGCTCGGCTCCCCCGAGGACCCTGATCGCTACCTCGCCGCCCTCGACGCGTGGCTGGAGCGCGCCGGGGCGCGGGTCATCATCGCCTCGCATGACGGCACGATCGCGCTGCTGCGCGAGCACCGAACGCGCCTCGAGCGCATCGCTCGCGTGGCGTTGGCGGACGAGGGGGCGCTGGCCGTGGCGGTCAACAAGGAACGAACGCTCGCGGCGGCGAAGCGCCTGGGCATCCCGGTGCCGCGGGAGTGCGTGGTCCGGGCACCCGACGACCTGCCGGAGGCGTTGCGCGTCATCGGGCTCCCGGCCGTGGTGAAGCCGTGCGAGTCCTGGCGGTGGTGCGGGGCCCGGGGAAGTCGGCTGGCGCCTCAGCTCGTCGTCACCGCGGGCGAGGCTCGCCGCGCGGTGCACGATCTCTTGCGATTCGGGCAGGCGGTGTTGTTCCAGCGGCTGCTGACCGGCCGGCGGGAGGCGGTGAGCGTGCTCTACGCGGATGGCGAGATCTACGCGCGCTTCGCACAATGGGCGCTGCGCACCCGGCCTCTCTTGGGCGGGGAATCGGTGGTGCGGCAGAGCATTCCCGTGCCGGCCGATATCGGGCGGTATGCCGAGCTGCTCGTGCGCGAGCTCGACCTCGAGGGTTACGCCGAAGTGGAATTTCGGCGGGACGACGCGGGCGTGCCTTACCTGATGGAGATCAACCCGCGGCTCTCGGCGTCGGTCGAGACCGCGGTGCGCGCGGGGGTGGATTTCCCCTTCCTGCTGTACCAGTGGGCCCGGGGCGGCCCCGTGGACCGCGTGGCGACCTACCGCACCGGCGGATGGATGCGTCACCTCGGGGCCGACATCGAGGTCACGATCGCCGCGTGGCAGGAGCGCGGGCGTCCCGGGGTCGCGTCTCCGGCGCGGGCCCTGCTGGGCTTCGGCCGATCGTTTCTCACCCCGATGGGCTACGACTACTTCGATTGGACCGATCCCCGGCCGGCGCTGCGGGCCGCGGGGGGATTCGTGCGAGCGTCCACGCGGAGAGTCGTGTCCCGGATGCGAAGGATACTGGCATGAGCGCAATCCACGATGTGGCTGTCATCGGTGCGGGCCCGTACGGCTTGTCGACCGCCGCGCACCTTCGGGGGTGCGGGCTGCAGGTGGCGGTGTTCGGGAAGCCGCTCGAGATGTGGCGCGAGCACATGCCGCGCGGCATGCGGCTGCGCTCGCACTGGTGGGCGACCAACCTGTCGGCCCCCGACGGCGAGCATGCCTTCGACCGGTTCTTCGGGGAGTCGGGGCGCGACCGCAGCTATCCGCTGCCGATCGATACGTTTATCGAGTACGGGCTGTGGTTTCAGCGACGGGCCGTGCCCGACGTGGACGAGACGTACATGTCGTCGCTGGCGCGCTGCGACGGCGGGTTTCTCCTCACCCTCGCCGACGGGCGCGAGGTGGCGACCCGTTCCGTGGTGATGGCCATCGGGCTCCGCTATTACGCCCATCGGCCGCCGCTGTACGACGGCGTCCCCGCCGACCTCGTGTCGCACGCGTCGGATCATCGGGATTTCAGTGCGTTCGCCGGGCGCGACGTCGTGGTCATCGGCGGCGGGCAGAGCGCGATCGAATCGGCGGCGCTGCTCCACGAGGCGGGTGCCCGCGTCCAGGTCGTCGCGCGGCGGCCGATCGTATGGCTGCCGCCGGACCGTGCGGACGCGCGCGGCCTGGTGGCGCGCCTGGCGGCCCCCAAGGCGAGCATCGCGCCCGGGTGGAACAACTGGGTGCTGGATCGCTTGCCGTTCCTGTTCTATCGCTTCCCGCAGGCCTGGAAGGACCGCTACAACAGCAACTACCACTCGGGCGCCACCGACTGGCTGCGCGAGCGGGTGCTCGGCAAGGTGATCCTGCGGGAGGGCCGGACCGTCACGCGGGTGCGCGCCGCGAACGGCGGGGTGGAGGCGACGGTGTCCGACGGGGCGATCGTCCGCGCCGATCACGTCGTGCTCGGCACGGGATACCGGCCCGACCTCGAGCGGTTGACCATGATCCATCCCTCCCTGCGGGCGGAGATCAGGGCGGAGCGGGGCGTTCCCCTCCTCGACCATTGGTTCGAGAGCAGCGTGCCGGGTCTCTACTTCGTGGGCTTCACGGCGGTCCGCGCGTTCGGCCCGCTGTACCGGTTCGTGGCCGGGTGCGGTGCGGCGGCCCGGCGCGTGGCGCAGGCCGTCGCGCGGCGGCGCGCGGCCCCGGCGGGCGCCGGGGACCGGGTGCGGGACGCCATGGCGGCGGCCTGAGTGCCGTCGCTCGCGGCGGCGCCGCCGTGATCGCGCACCACTTCACCGTCGACGTCGAGGAGTACTTCCAGGTCGCGGCCTTCGAGGGGATCGTGCCCCGGACGGCGTGGCCCTCCTTCGAGAGTCGGGCCGAGCGCGGCGTGACCGAGCTGCTCGAACTCCTCCAGCGGCACGGCGCCCGGGCCACCTTCTTCGTGCTCGGGTGGCTCGCAGAGCGGCGGCCCTCGCTCGTGCGGGCGATCGTCGCCGCCGGGCACGAGCTCGCCTCGCACGGGTGGGATCACCGCCGCGTGACCGAACAGACCCCGGCCGCCTTTCGCGACTCCGTGCGCCGGGCCAAGCGGCTGTTGGAAGACGTCGCCGGCGTGGCCGTCGTCGGCTTTCGCGCCCCCAGCTTTTCGATCGTTCCCGGGCGGGAGTGGGCCCTCGATCTCCTCATCGCCGAGGGCCACCTGTACGACTCGAGCCTGTTCCCTGTGCGGCGGCGGGGCTACGGGTATCCCGGCGGCCGGCGCGATCCCCACTGGGTGCACCGCCCGGCCGGCCGCCTGCTGGAGTTTCCGCCCGCGGTGTGGCGGTGCGGAAGGGTGAACATTCCGGCGGGGGGCGGAGCGTACTTTCGGATGTTTCCCTACGGGATCACGCGGGCGGCGTTCCGGCAGTGTGAACGGCGCGGTGCGGCGGGCACGTTCTACGTTCATCCTTGGGAGCTCGACCCGGACCAGCCCCGCGTCGCCGCGCCGCTCGCCACGCGCATCCGGCATTACACCGGACTCGGGATTGTCGGCCGCCGGCTGGAGCGGTTGCTCGGCGAGTTTCGATTCACCGCCCTCCGCGAGACGCTCGCCGGGTTCGCGGCGGCGGAGTCCCCGGCGTGCTGATCGAACAATTCGCCGGCGACGAGCTCGAGTGGGACGAGTTCGTGCGGGGCAGTCCCGGCTGGACGCACTGCCACCTGTACGGCTGGCGGCACGTGATCGCGGGCGTGTTCGGTCACGACTGCACATACCTCGCCGCGCGCGATGACCGAGGCGCCCTCGTCGGCGTGTTGCCGCTGGTCCGGGTGCGCAGCTTGCTGTTCGGTCACTACCTGGTCTCGATGCCGTTTCTGAACTACGGCGGGCCGCTGGGCGGCGGGGAGGCGGTGGCCGCCCTCGCCGCGCACGCGATCGCGCTGCGCGATCGCGAGGGTGCCGGGCTGCTCGAGCTGCGCAGCGCCGCGCCGCAGCCGCTGCCGTTGGCCGTCTCGCACCGCAAGGTGACGGTGGTGCTCGACCTGCCCCCCGGCGATCCGGGCCGGCTGTGGCTGCGGCTGCCCGCCAAGGTGCGCAACCAGGTGCGGCGGCCGCAGCGCGACGGCATCACGGTTCGCTTCGGTCTCGATCAGGTGGACCCGTTCTTTGCCGTGTTCAGCCGTCACATGCGGGACCTCGGCACGCCCACGCAGTCGCGCCGGTTCTTCCGGGCCGTGGCGGACACGTTTCCCCGAGACGTGTGGTTCGGCTGCGCGTATCTCCGGGGTCGGCCGGTGGCGGGGGGATGCGGCTTTCAATGGGATCGGCAGTTCGAGATGACCTGGGCCGCATCGCTGCGCGCCTACCGCCGCAGCGCTCCGAACATGGCGCTCTACTGGGCGTTCATGGAGCGGGCAGCGGGCGAGGGGCTGGACCTCTTCAACTTCGGGCGGTGTACGCCGGGGAGTTCCACCCATCATTTCAAACGACAGTGGGGGAGCCGCGACGTGGCCCTGTGGTGGTATCACGCGGGGGCGCGGGCGGCAACGCCGTCGCCGCACCATGGCCCGTGGGCGCTCGGGCCGTTGGTGTGGCGGCGGCTCCCCCTGGCCCTGGCGACGGCGCTGGGGCCGCGCATCGTTCGCTACCTTCCGTAGCCGCGATGACGCCCGGGAGCGAGCCCGCCGCGATGCGCCGCCGAGCGCCGGCGCGCCCGCTGGCCGAACTGGGGCGGCGCGCGCGGCGGCAGCCGCCCGCTCATTCGCCCCTGACCCTGCGCGCCGTGTGGCGGGCGTGGCGCGCGGCGGCCACCGCGACGGCCGATCCTCGCCAGGCCCTCGCCCGCCGGTTGTCGTGCGAATACGAGGCCGATCGGACGATCCTGTTCGGGAGCGGAACCCAGGCGCTGCAGGTCGCGGTGACCCTGGCGCTGCGGGCGGCGCGCGGGTCCACGGTCGCGCTCCCCGCGTTCACCTGCTTCGACGTCGCCGCGGCGGCCGTGGGGGCGAACGCGCGCGTGGAGGTGTACGATCTCGATCCCGCCACGCTCTGTCCCGACCTCGAGTCGCTCGATCGGGCGCTGGAGCGGGGCGCCTGCGCCGCCGTCGTCAGCCCGCTCTACGGGTTCCCGGTGGACTGGGACCTCGTCGCGGCGGTGGCGGCCCGACGAGGGGCGGTACTGATCGAGGATGCGGCGCAGGGGTTTGGCGCGACGTGGCGGGGGCGTCCGGTCGGCTCCCTGGGGGTTCTCAGCGTGCTGAGCTTCGGGCGGGGCAAGGGGTGGACGGGCGGAGCCGGCGGCGCCCTCCTGCTGCGCGGGCCCGCCGGCGCGTGGGACACGCCGCTGCCGCCGCCGGCCTCGTGGCTGGGAGAGGCCCGGGTGCGGGCGCGACTGCTCGGCCAGTGGGCGTTCGCGAGGCCGGCGCTCTACGGCGTGCCCGCGGCCCTGCCGTGGCTGAGACTCGGGGAAACGGTGTATCGCGAGCCCGGGCCGCTCTGCGGGATGACGCGCGCCGCCGCGGCATGTCTGGGCGCGAGCCGGGTCGCGGCCGAGCGGGAGACCGCGACGCGGCGGGCCCACGGGCTCGCGCTGCTCGCCGCCATCGGGGACGCTCCCTGCGCCCGCCCCGTGCGACCGCTCGCGCAGGGGGTGCCGAGCTTCCTGCGCTTCCCCGTCCGGGTCGCATGCGGGCTGGAAGGCCTGTGTGCCCCGGCTGCGGCACGGCGGCTGGGCGTGCAGCGGGGGTACCCGAGGGCGCTCGCGACGCTGCCGGAGGTAAGCGCACGCCTCCCCCGACCGACCGACCGCACCCCCGGCGCCGAAGAGCTCGTCCGGACGCTGATCACCGTGCCGACCCATTCGCTGCTCACGCTCCGGGAGCGCGGTGCGCTGGCAGCGCTGCTCAGCGGGGGGGCCGCGCCCTAAGAGCGGCCCCGGATGTCGCGCCGTTGCCCGGGGAGGCCGCTGTTGCGGCGCAGCAACACGGGCAGGCGTGTCGGGGGCGCGTCGGCGTCCGCGCGGAGCGTGTTGTGGGGTCGCGGGTTAGGGGTCGGGCACCCCGGGCGTCTTGGGCCCTCGCCCGTCGGCGCTGGGCTTGCAATCGTGCCCGCCGGCACCGTGCAGGGTTCGTCTCGCTCACCGTTCACGAGGCAAGCGACCACCCCGTGGAGCTCGATCGTCGTCTGCTCGTCGTCACGTACCACTATCCGCCCGACGAGTCCATCGGCGGTATGCGCTGGGCCGGGTTGGGCAAGTACTTGGCCCGCCTGGGGTGGCGCACCTGGGTGGTGACCGCCGCAGGGACAGGGGCGGCGCCCGTGGCGGGGGTCAGCGTGCACTCCTGCCCGCGGCGACGGACGTGGAACGATCGCTATCAGGAAGCCCGCCGCGCGGCCGCGCGGGCGGACTCGGGGGCTCGCGATCGCGCCGGCGGCGTTGCGCGTGACGGCTCGGCGGCCATCCGCAAGGTGGCCGCGCGCATCCGTCTCGAGGCGAGCTGGGTGCTGTCGGTTCCCGACCACGGCCGGGGGTGGGTGCTCCGCGCCGCTGCGGAGGCGCGGCGGCTGCTGCGGCGCGTGCAGCCCCATGTGGTCGTCAGCAGCGGGCCGCCGCACTCGGCGCACGTCGCGGCCTGGCTCGCGACGCGGGGTCGCCGTGTTCCGTGGCTCGCCGACTTTCGCGATCCGTGGGCGGGCCCGGTCACCGCGGCATGGCGCGGGGACCCGGTGTATCGGAGCTGGCTCGCCTCCGGGTTGATCCGCCGCCTCGAGCGGCTCGTGGTGCGCGGGGCGAGCGGGGTGGTGTCCACCACGCAGGAGTTCGCAGCTGCGCTGCGGACGCGCTACCCGGACGCGCGCGTGCACTGGATTCCCAACGGCGTGGATCGCGACGGCCTTCCGGACGGCTCGGCGGATGCGTTTCCCGGCCTCGGGATGGCCTGCGCGGGAACGATCTACGGCGGGCGGAACCCGAGCCCGGTCCTGCGCGGCCTGCGGTTGTTCCTGGAGCGCCATCCCGAAGCCGCGGCGTCGGGTACGAGGCTGCGCATCGCGGGACACATGGACGAGAGCGCCGTGAGGAACCTTCACGACGAGACGGCGTCCTTGGGCCTGGGCGCGTATGTCGAGTACTGCGGGGTGCTGCCGCGCACGGCGGCGTTGCGGCTCGTCGGCCGCTCGCGGGTCGCCTTCGTGCTCGCGCAGGAGCAGGAGCTGCAAGTGCCGGCCAAGCTGTACGAAACGGTCGCGCTCGGCGTCCGAACGATCGTGGTGGCGTCGGAAACGAGTGCGGCGGCGTCGGAGGCGCGGCGACTGGGCGCTTGCGCGGTCGATCCGGGCGACGTGACGGGCATCGCGCAACTGCTGGGCGATGCGTGGCAGGAACCGAAGGGAGCCGGCCGCGGCGGCGGGGAGCGAGCGGACTACGCCGCGGTCGCCGCGCTGGCGGCTCGGGTGCTGGCGGAGCATGCGGCCGGCCGGGCCTGAAGGACGGGGCCTCCCGCGCTTGCGGTCGCTCCGGGAGGGATTGGCCCGTCTCTGGGACGCGCGGGCGTGGCGGCCGGCGCATGCCCGACTCGTCTGGGCCCAACTGGTCCATCGGGACCGCAATCGCGACGCGGGCCTCGACGACGAGGCGCACCTGCGCGCCGCCGCGCGATGGCTGGCGCGCGCGCAGGACGTCATGCCCGACGGCGGCGTGGCGGGCCGCTACCGGCTGTGCGGCGGCTGGACGTCGTCCTATCCCGAGACCACCGGGTACCTCATCCCCACGTTCCAAGCGCTCGGCCGCGCCCTCGGCGACCCGCGCTTCGAGGCGCGGGCCCAGCAATGCGTGGACTTCCTGTTGCGCTTGCAGCTGCGCGAGGGAGGGTTCCCGGGCGGGGAGGTGCACGAGAACACCACGCGGCCGTCGGTCTTCAACACCGGGCAGATCGTTGCCGGGCTCACGGCCTGGTTCGAGGCGACCGGCGACGGGCGCGCGATGGACGCGGCCCGGCGGGCGGCCGATTGGATGGTCGCCCACCAGGATGCCGACGGCGCGTGGCGCCGGCACGTGTATGGCGAAGTCGCCACGACGTACGCCGCGCACGCGTCCTGCTGGCTCGCGGAGTTGGGCCGCCGCACGGGGGCGCGGCGATACCTGGACGCTGCCGAACGGCACCTCGACTGGGTGCTCCGGCAGCGGGATCCCCGCACCGACTGGTTCGATCTCGCGGGCTTCTCGGCGGAGGACCACCGTGAACGACGCGCCCTCACCCACACGATCGCCTACACGCTCGCCGGGGTGCTGCACCTGGCGGAGACCCTCGGGCGGGACGATGGCGTCGCAGCGGCGGCGGCGGCGGCCCACCGCATCGCGCGCCGGCTGGAGCTCGCGGGATGGCTGCCCGGCGTGCTCGACTGGCGCTGGCGCGGCGGCGCCGGATACGCCTGTCTCACCGGCAACGCGCAGATGGCCCTCGTCTGGATGCGCCTGTTTCGGCACACGGGCGACCTGCGTCTCGTCAACGCGGCGTTCAAGGCGATTGATCTCGTCAAGCGCGCGCAGCCCGTGGGCGTCGCGCACCCGGACATCGCGGGCGCGATCCCCGGCTCGGATCCGCTGTGGGGCAGTTATCTCTACTGCGCCCTGCCGAATTGGGCGGCGAAGTTCTTCGTGGACGCCCTGCTCGCCAAGCAGCGCGTGCTGGCCGAAATCGGCCGGCGCCCCCGCGCGCGCTGGTCGCCGCCCGCCGACGTCCCGCAGGCCCTGCCGGCGGCGAACGGCCGTCGGCCGATGCCGCTCCGCGTCGTGCTCTACAGCTCGCCCCGCTCGCCCAAGGTTCCCCAGATGGTGTCGCAGTGGTCGGCGTGGGGGTTCCAGCCGGCTGCGGTGGTGTTCGAGCGGCCGCCGACACCGGGGCCGCTCGCGCGGGCGCTGGCGCTCGTTCGGGCGAAGGGCCTCCGGGGGGCGGCGGCCCGGGTGGGCGCGCGGGCGCGCGCTCTGGTGCGCCCGCGCACGCGGAGGGACCGCGAGGAGCCCCCCGATCCCATCACGTTCTGCCGGGCCCGGCGGATTCCGTGGTTCGTCGTGCCGGCGCTCGATTCGCCGGAGGGGCGGGCGCTGATGGCCCGGCTGGACGTGGATCTGGCCGTGCACGCCGGGGCCGGCATCCTCCGGGAGTCGGTGCTGGCGGCGCCGCGGCTCGGGACCTTGAACGCGCACATGGGGCTCCTGCCCTACTACCGCGGGATGAACGTGGCGGAGTGGGCGGCGCTCAACGGTGATCCGGTGGGCTGCTCCGTGCATGTGGTCGATCGGGGCATCGACACGGGGCCGGTGGTGTGCGTGCGGCCGGTGGACACGGGGTCGGCGCGGCGCATTGTCGAGCTGCGGCGGCTCGTGGACGAGGCGCAGATCGCCCTCTTGGGCGACGTGGTGCGATTCGTGCTTGCCGCGGGCGCGCTGCCACCCGTGCGTCCCCAGACGCCCGCGGAAGGCGTGCAGTTCTTTCGCCTGCATCCGGAGCTGGCGGCCGTGCTGGAGGCCGAGCTGGCAGGCGGTGTGGCCGGGGCTGCCGCGGGGCCGGCGTGACTCCCGCCGCGCGCGAGCACGGGCGATCCCCGATGATGGGGACGGGTCGGCGGGGTCACGTCGTGCTTGCTGCGGCCGCGGCCCTCGTCGCGCTCGCGCTGCTCGCGCTGGCGGCGGAAGCCGTGGTGCGGGGGCGCGAACGGCACCGCGCGACCCTGGGCGGGACGATGCCCTTGCTGTTCTACCGTCACGGCACCCTCGGGCACGCCCTGGTGCGCGGGTTCGATTACGCCGGCCGCATTCACATCGACCGCGAAGGCTTCCGCGGACCCGACGTCGCGCTCCGAGCGGCACCGGGCGTCTTGCGGATCATGGCCGTCGGGTCCTCGACGACTTTCGACCCTGGGGTGAGCGGCGACGCCGCCGCTTGGCCGGCCCGGCTCCAGTTCTGGCTCACCCGCATGGCGCCGGCCTGCCCGGTGGAGGTCATCAACGCCGGCGTGCCCGGCTATGTCGTCGTCACCGATCTCGTGCGGCTCGTCACCGACCTGCGGCGCTACCGCCCGGAGGCGATCGTGCTGTACGAAGGCCACAACGACTTGTTCGGGGCGCTGCGCCGGGGCGCCGAGCCCGAGGAGCCGTGGAGCGCGACCCCCGGAGAAGTGCCCGCGGTGACGCCGTGGGGGTACTGGCTGAGCCGGCACTCGCTGCTCTACGGCAAGCTGGTCGCGCGCCTCAAGGTCCTCCGGTTCCGCGCTTCGGGGCGCCGGGCGCTGGCGGCGGCGAGCGGGCGCCAGGACGACGACCTGCTGGCGTCGAGCGCCCAGCAGTTCGAGGAAGACGTGACGATGTTCCTCGCGGTGGCCCGCGCGCTCGGGGCGCGCGTCGCCGTGCCCCAGCTCGTCCAGGTGAGCGGCGCCGGGAGCGTGGACGAGCCCGATGCGGCGTTGCGCCAAGTCTGGTCGTACACGGTGCCGTTTGTCCCGCCCGCCGCCGTGCTGCGCGGCTACGTGCGGTACAACTTGGCGTTGGAGGCCGCGGCCCGCCGCAGCGGCGCGACGTGGATCCCGACCGAGGCGTTCGGCCTCGCCGGGCCGCAATGGTACGCCCCCGGGGATCCGATCCACTTCAACGACCGGGGAGCCGATCGCATGGCGCACCGGCTGGCCGAGGCGCTGCTCGCCTCGGGGTTCCTCGGCCGGCGCGCCCGGCCGGGCGCCGACGGCGGCTGCGCGGGACGGGAACCCGCTCGGTGACGCTCTCCGAACGGGTCCGCGGCATCGCGGTGATCGTCGCCATCACGGCGGCCACGCTCGTGCTTGCCGACGTGCTGTGCAATGTGTTGCACCTGTTCCCGCCCGTCTATGACTACGGGGATCCCGAGCTCGGGTGGCGCGCCGCGGCTGTCGCGCCCGCGGTGCACGACGACCGCTGTGTGGATCCGTCGGGAACGGTGGTGCGATACGCGAGAAACGAGGACGGGATTCGCACGGCCCTGAGCGTCGCGGAGCTCCGGGCCGAGCGGCGCCGCGTCAAGATCGCCGTCACCGGCGACTCGCAGACCGACCTCTGTGCGCCGAACGCCGACGTCCACTCGGGTGTGCTCGAGCGCGAGCTGGAAGCCCGCGGTGTGCGGGCGATCGTGCTGCCGTACGGGGTGGGGCGCTACTCGCCGTTGCAGGACTACCTGGCGTTTCGGGACATCCTGAAGAAATACGGGCCGCGCGTGTTGGTGCTGAATTTTTACACCGGCAACGATTTCTACGATCTCCTTCGCATTGACGACCGGCCGCATTTCGTTCGCCGCGGGTCGGGGTACGACATCGCGGGGCCCGTCTGGTACCGCTACGACGATCCGCGCGTCCGCCGCCGCAGCCGCGTGTGGTATCTGCTGCGCTCGGTGGCAGCGGCGAGCGGTCTCCGCAACCTGATGGTGCACGTGCGCTTCGTGTACCGCACCGCGGTGGAGGAGGGCGGAGGTCCCCGGGCGGTGGTGGCGTACCTGCGGGATCTGCGGCGGTCGGTCGAGCCGAGCGTGCCGTACCACGAAGCCTTCGCGGCGCAGTTTCTCAACCAGCAACTGTTTTTTCATTGGTTCCCGGGAGCCCGCGGCGAGAGCCTGGCGCGGGTCCGCGCGCTGCTCGAGCTCGCCCGCCGCGAGAACCCCGGGACCCTGCTGGTACTGAGCGCGCTACCGTCGTACGAGCTGGTGGCCCGCCCCCCCGTGGACTCGGCCTTGCTCCGGACGCTGCGGCGCCTGCCGCTGACCTACGAGGGGGGAGTGCGCGAAGAGCAACGGCTCTACGAGGCGCTGCGCCGGCTGGCCGGCGAAGCAGGCTGGGTGTTCGTGGACAATCTGGCCGCGCTGCGCGCGTTCCGCGGCACGGGCCGGCTCTACAACGACGTGGACTATCACCTGCTGCCCGCCGCCAGCGCCATCATCGGGAAGGCGCAAGCGGCAGCGCTGCTCCCGCTCCTGGGCCCGTCCCGCGCCGGGACCGGTCGCGCATGTTGCGGGCGCGCAACACGCTAGACCGGGGGGCCTACCGGTCCGGCATCCAACCCGCTGTAACAACGCCGCTTAGGCGGCACTCCCCCGGCGGCTCGCCGCAGCCTGGCTCTTGCACCGACCCGATGCGCGCCGGCTCGGACGTCCGGGCGGCGCGAACCTCGGCGGAGCAAACGGGCGTGGCGCCTCGCTATATCCTCGGCATCTCGGCGTTTTACCACGACAGCGCGGCGTGTCTGCTGCGCGACGGGGAGATCGTCGCGGCGGCCCAGGAGGAGCGCTTCACGCGCCAGAAGGGCGATGCGACGTTCCCGGCGCATGCGGTCGCCTACTGTCTGCGGGCCGGCGGCGTCACGGCGCGGGACCTCGCCTACGTGGGCTTCTACGACAAGCCGCTGCTCAAGTTCGAACGCATCCTCGACACCTATCTCGCCGTGGCGCCGCGCGGCGTGCGGTCGTTTCTCATGGCGGCACCGGTCTGGCTCAAGGACAAGCTGTACATGGACCGGCAGCTGCACGACGCGCTGGGCTATGCGGGCGAGATCTTGTACGCGGAACACCACGAATCCCACGCCGCCAGCGCGTTCTTTCCGTCGCCGTTCGCCGAAGCCGCGATCCTGACGATGGACGGGGTGGGGGAGTGGGCCACGGCGTCGTTCGGCGCCGGGCGCGGCAACGACATCGAGATCGTGAAGGAGCTGCGCTGGCCGGACTCGCTCGGCCTGCTGTATTCGGCGTTCACCTACTACACCGGCTTCAAGGTCAATTCCGGCGAGTACAAGGTCATGGGGCTCGCTCCCTATGGCGAGCCGAAGTACGTGGACGTGATTTTGCGCGAGCTCGTGGACCTGCACGAGGACGGCTCGTTCACGCTCAATCAGCAGTATTTCAATTACCTGAGCGGGCTCACGATGACCAACGGGGCGTTCGAGAGGTTGTTCGGCGGCCCGCCGCGGGAGCCCGAGACGAAGCTCACCCAGCGGGAGATGGACCTCGCTCGCTCGATTCAGGTGGTGTGCGAGGAGATCATGCTCCGCATGGCGCGGACCGCGCACCGCGAGACCGGCCTGCGGAACCTGTGTCTCGCCGGCGGGGTGGCGCTGAACTGCGTCGGGAACGGGCGCCTGCTGCGCGAGGGGCCGTTCGAGCGGCTGTGGATTCAACCCGCGGCGGGCGACGCGGGGGGCGCGCTCGGCGTCGCCCAGCTCATCTGGCATCGGTACTGCCGGCAGCCCCGCGCGCTCCCGGCGGCAGGCGACGGGATGAAGGGCGCGTATCTGGGGCCCGAGTTTTCGCCCGCCGAGATCGAGGAGTTCCTCCGGGCGGCGGGCGCCGTGTACGAGCGCCTGGAGCGCGACGCCTTGCTCGAGCGCGTCGCGGCGCTTCTCGCCGAGGAGAAGATCGTCGGCTGGTTCAACGGGCGGATGGAGTTCGGGCCGCGCGCGCTCGGCGCGCGGAGCATCCTGGGCGATCCGCGCAGCCCGAGGATGCAGGCCCAGATGAACCTTAAGATCAAGTTCCGCGAGGGGTTTCGGCCCTTCGCCCCGAGCGTCCTGCGGGAGCGGGTGAGCGACTACTTCGAGCTGGACACCGATTCGCCTTACATGCTGCTGGTCGCGCCCGTCAAGCGCGAGCGGCAAATCCCCATGACCGCCGAGCAGCGCGCCCTGTGGGGCATCGACCAGCTGAACGTCGTGCGGTCCGACATTCCGGCCGTGACCCACATCGACTACTCGGCGCGGGTCCAGACCGTGACGCGCGACACGAATCCGGACTACTACGATTTGATCAAGGCGTTCGAGCGCCGGACCGGGTGCGCCGTGCTCGTCAACACGTCGTTCAATGTCCGCGGCGAGCCGATCGTGTGCACGCCGGAGGACGCGTATCGCTGCTTCATGCGCACTCACATCGACTACCTGGTGTTGGGCCCGTACCTGCTCGACAAGGCCGCGCAGCCGGCCTGGAAGGAGACCGGGGATTGGCGGCGCGAATTTCAACTCGATTGACGGTCGCCGAGGGCCGGCGGTTCGGTCTGACGGTGGGGGCGGCGTTTCTCGGGCTGGGGGGCGTGGCCTGGTGGCGCGGCCGCGAGCGCACGGGGGCGGTGTTCGCGGCGATCGGAGCGCTGTTGATCGCGGGCGCGCTGCTCGCGCCCGCGCGCCTGGGGCCGATCTACCGGGCCTGGATGGCGTCGGCGCACGGCCTCAGCCGGGTGACCACGCCCCTCGTTCTCGGCGTGGTGTTCTACTGCGTCCTGACCCCGGTGGGCGTCCTGCGGCGCCTGCTCGGGGCGTCGCCCCTGCGCCGCCCGCAAGGCGCCAGCGGCTGGGTGCCGCGGCCGCCGGCCACGCGCCGGCGAATGGATCTGGAACGGCAATTCTAGGGAGGCCGAATGAGCAGCGGGAGCCTGGCGAAGGAGCTCTGGGCGTTCATGCGCGTGCGCAAGAAGTGGTGGCTGTTGCCGATTCTCGTGGTGATGTTTCTGGTGGGCGCCTTGCTCGTGTTCGCCCAGGGATCGGTGCTGGCACCGTTCATCTACACGATTTTCTAGCGCCGATCGCTCCGGCGTGACGTCGCCGAGACGCAGCGGGTTCCGGGTGTGGGGGCTGGTCGCGGCGCTGGCCGCCGTCGAGGGCGGCGCGCGGCTCGCTCTCCGGCTCACGGCGTCGCGGCTCGGCGAGCCGATCCGCACGACGCAGGACATCTTTCGGGAGCAGTCCGACCGGCTGCGCGCGTTGCTCCTGCCCGACACGACGCGGCTCCTCGCACTCGATCCGGTACTCGGGTGGCGCTATCGCGCCGGGCATCGGGACCCGGTCAACCAGATCAACGCGCAAGGGCTTCGCAGCGGGCGGGCGTACTCGCCGGTACCCGCGGCGGGCGTGGTGCGGGTCGCCGTGTTCGGCGACTCCTTCGTGTATGGCAACGAGGTCTCCAACGACGACGCCTGGCCCGCGCAAATCGAGCGCCGCTATCCCGGCATCGAAGTGTTGAACTACGGGGTGGGGGGATACGGCGTGGACCAGGCCTATCTCCGCTTCCTGCTCGAGGGCGCCCGCCTGGCGCCCCGCGTCGTCGTGATCGGGTTCGTCCCCGACGACTTGGGGCGCGTGGTCAACGTGTACCGGCGCTTCCGCTCCAATCGCGAAATCCCGCTCGTAAAGCCGCGCTATGTGCTGGACGGCCGGGGCAGACTCGCGTTGCTCCCCGTGCCGCTGCGCACGCCGGCGGACTACGCGCGCATCCTGGCCGTGCCGCGCCGCGCCATCGAGCTGGGTGCCCATGACCAGTGGTACGAACCCGCCGTGTACGAGGATCCGCTCTACGACCGCTCGGGTGCCGTGCGACTGGCGACGGAAGTCTGGATCCGCGCGCGCCGCCGCTATTTCGGGCGCGAGCGGCTGGTGCGGGACGGGACGTTCAATCCGGCGGCAACCGCGTTCCGGATCCAGATCGCGCTGTTTCGGCAGTTTGCCGATTCTGTGCGCGCGCGCGGAGCCCGCCCCCTGGTGGTCTTGTTCCCCGATGCGGAAGCGGTGCGCGCCGCCCGCCATGGCCGCCGCACGCTGCTCGCGTCGCTCGGCGAGGCGCTGCGCGCCCAAGGGCTCGCGTATCTCGACCTCACCGAGGCGTTTCGCGCCGCGCCCGACGGCGGGAATCCCGGCGCCTGGTTCATGCCGGGGGGGCACTACTCGCCGGCCGGCAACCGGTTGGTGGCGGAGTGGCTGGGCCGGCGACTCGCCACGCCCGAGTGACGGCGGTCGCGCAGCGCCGCGCCGTACACTTCCGCATAGGCGGCCGCCATCTGCGACACGTGATAGGCCGCGGCGGCCGCGGCGGCCGCGGCGCCCATCCGCGCCGCTTCCGCGGGACGGCTCAGGAGCCGGTCGAGCGCCGCCGCGAGCTGCTCGGCGTTGCCGGGTTCCACCAGCACGCCCAGGCGGCCGCCCTCGAGCACGGTGCGCACGTCCCCCGTGTCGCTCGCCACGACCGGCCGCCCGGCGGACATCGCCTCGAGCAGCGACAACGGCAGCCCCTCCGACAGGGACGGCAGCACGAACACGTCGGCGGCGGCAAGCAGCGCGGGCACGTCGGACCGGAAGCCGAGCAGGTGGACCCGATGCTCGAGCCCGAGGCGCCGCGCCAGCGCGCGCAGCGCCTCGCCGAGCTCCCCGCGGCCCGCAATGACGACGTGCGCGGCGGGATGGCGCGCCGCGAGGCGCGCCAGCGCGGCGACGAGATGGGCGTGCCCCTTGACGGGGTAGAGGTTGCCCACCGCCAGGATCAGCGGGTCCGTCGGGCCCGCGCCCAGCAGGCGGCGCAGCGGCGCCGGCGGCGCCGGCGACCAAGCGATGCCGTTGGCGATGGTCACGACGCGATCGGGACGGATCCAGAGGTCGCGACTGAGGTGGCCCGCGAGTTGCCGGGACACGGCCACCAGGCGCCCGCCCAGGGCGAGACTCGCGCGCAGCGCCAGGCGGCGGCGCAGGCGCCCCGCGTAGTAGCGGCTGCCGTGCATCGTCGCCACGTGGGCGGCCCCCACCCGCCGGGCCGCCCATCCGGTCCAGACGGTCATGGCGAATTCGTGGCTGTGGGCGAGCGTGACCGCATGGCGGCGGAACACATCGGCGAGCCGACGCACCGCGGCGGGCGTGAAACCGGCGTCCAAGTCGAACCGCTCGACGGGCACGCCCGCGGACGCCGCTTCCCGCGCCAGCCATCCCTCGCCGCGGGCGGGGATCACGATCACACCGGGACACCCCGCCGCTTGCAGGGCGCCGGCGAGGTTCACCACCGTGCGCTCGGCCCCGCCCGGCCCGTCCGACTCGATGAGGTGGGCGATGCGGGCGCCGCGGATCGCGGCCAGCGCGTCGCCGCTCACCGGGGGACGAGCCGCCGGAGGTTGAGCCCCGCGCACCAGGCCGCGAACGCCGCCCGCGGGATCGTCGCGGGCACGTTGACCCGCGGCAACGCCCACGGGTCGGCCCCCGCGCGGACCAGCCCGTAATCGAGGGTGACGGCGGCGCGGTAGCCGCATGCCCGTACCGCCGCCCGCGTGCGAGCGTCCCAGAGGCCGTAGGGATACGCAAACACGTCGGGGGCGACTCCGGTGGCTCGCTGCACGGCGGCCCGACTCTCCACCAGCTCCCGGTCGAGCTCGGCATCGGTGAGGCGCGGCAGGGTGCGGTGGGTGGCGGAATGGACTCCCAGCGTCACGCCCGCGCCGACGGCCGCCGCCAGGGCCGACCAGGTGGCCGGCCGCCGGTCGTCCGGAAGGGCGGCGAGTTCGCCCGCGCTTGCGTCGGCCAGGATCGCGTCGCCGTCGCCCCGGAGCTCGTGGAGCCAGCGCGCGCGGCGGGCCGGGGCATCGGCGCGCGCGAGCCCGGGATGGTCCCACCAGAACGGCCGGCCGCGCTCGGCCGCCTCGCTCACCACAAACACCGTGACCGGAAAGCCGAGATCGCGCACGACCGGCAACGCGTGGGCGAGCACGCCGCGATACCCGTCGTCGAACGTAACGGCCGCAACGCGTCCCAGCGACTTCCCCCGCGCGAGCCGCTCCACGAGTTCGAGCAACGGCACCACCGTGTAGCGCGCGGCGAGCCACTCCATCTGTCGATAAAACGCGGCGCGAGCAAGATGGACCCCGACCGCCCCCGCCGCGCCCGTGCCGCCCCGGCCATCGGCGACCACATTGTGGTAGCAAAGCACCAGGCCGGCCCGGCCGAGGGATCGGGCTAGCGCCGGCGCACCGACGGCGTCGAGCGCCGTGTAGAGGGGAGCTGTAATCGCTTGCATTCACGCCACCTAGCCGTGGCCCTGGGAGGGGCAAGCTTCGTACCAAGAGGGCTGTGCGGCAGGTCACAGCTTGCCGCCGAGCGCGGGGCCGATCTTGGGGCCACCTGAGTCGCTGCTCAGAGCAAAGCCGCCGAAAGGCGGCGACGCAGAGCTACGGGGCTACCGCGGGATTTCCTCGCCATGCTCGCCGGGCCGCCAGCGAATCGACCGAGGTCGATGCTGGCGGCCCGGTTTCATTACGTGGGCGACTGGGGCACGAGACCGATGGCGTACCGCCACAAGCTATCCCGCCGCCTGGCGTTGCTGAGGGACCTGGCCGCGCTCGCGGCCCCGACCCTGGTCGGGGCCGCCTGCGAGCGGACCGCCTCGCTTCCCACGACCGCAGCGCCCACCGTCGCCCAGATTGTCGTCGTCCCCGAAAGCCTCACGCTCGACCCGTCCCAGCAGAGCAAATTCGCCGCGTACGGCCGACTGTCGAACGGCGACTCGGCGGCCGTAGCGGTCGTCTGGTCCGCGACCGGCGGAGCGATCCGCTCGGACGGCACGTATATCGCCGATACGACGCCGGGCGACTTTCAGGTCACCGCAACGAGCGCGCCGTTGCGGCTCTCGGGGTCCGCGCGGGTCCGGATCCGGCCCAGGCCGGCCGTCGCCTCGGTCACGGTCGCGCCGGCATCGGCCACCCTCGCCGTGGGCCAGACCGTGCAGCTCACCGCCACGCCCCGCGACTCGAGCGGCGCCCCGCTCGTCGGGCGGTCGGTGACCTGGAGCAGCGGCAATCCCGCGGTCGCCACGGTGAGCGCGGCGGGTCTCGTCACCGCGGCGGGCGCCGGCGCGACCACGATCACGGCCACGAGCGAGGGGCGGAGCGGGACGGCGAGCGTCACCGTCGCCGCGTCGTCGGGCGCAACCGTGCTCTTTCAGGAAACGTTCGAGGACCTCGCGTTCGCGTCGCGGGGCTGGTACGACAACACCGCCATGACGATCACCGACACGGAGCACATCGCGGGCAGCACGCACGCTCTGGAAGTGCACTTCCGCCCCGGCGCGACGACCCCGACGTGGGGTGGGGCGGCCCGGCACCTGTTTCCGCCGACGCCGACGCTCTACGTCAGCTACTGGGTCAAGTACAGCGACAACTGGGTCGGGTCGGGTCGCCCCTATCACCCGCACGAGTTCACGGTGATGAGCGACCTCGACGGCGACTACGACGGGCCGTCGGTGAACTACCTGACGCTCTATGTCGAGCAGAACTATCAGAACGGCGGCATTCCGCGGCTCGCGCTCCAGGACAACAAGAGCATCAATACCAGCTACGGCACGCCGCCGATCAACCTCGTCGGGGTGACGGAAAATCGGTCCACCTGCGGATGCAACGGTGTCGTGGAGCCCGACGTCGTGACGAGCTGCTACAACGCGCCGCCGTGGTACAACGCCAAGGAGGTGAACGCGGCCCAGGTGTGGTTCCAGCCCGCGCCCGGGCCGGGATACAAGGGCAAGTGGAACCACGTCGAGGCGTTCTTCCGGATCAACTCGATCGTCAACGGTATCGGCCAGCCGGACGGCGTGATGCAGTACTGGTTCAACGGGACCCTGGTGATCGATCGCCACGACATCGTGTACCGCACCGGCGCTCGTCCGACCATCAACTTCCACCAGTTCCTGATCGCTCCGTACATCGGCGACGGCTCCCCCGCGGACCAGTACATGTGGGTGGATGATCTCACGGTCGCGACCGGTCGGCCGTAGCCTCGGCGCCGGGAGCGACGCAACCGAGACAGCCTGGAGAGGTGGCACATGACGTTCCTGCACAAGCTGTCGCGCCGGCTCGCGCTGGCGTACCGCGCGGTCGCGGTCGCGGCCGCGGTGACCGGATGCGAAAAGATCGCCACCGTCGCGTCCCCGACGGGGCCGGCAGGCCCGGCGACCCTTCGGGTCGCGCCGCGGGCCGTCGCGTTGCTGCCCAGCCAGGCCGCGACCTTCACGGCCGTGGGGTTCACGGCCACGGGCGACACTGTGGCCCCGCTCACCGTCGCCTGGGCGGCGAGCGGCGGGACGATCACCGACACGAGCACCGTCGGCGGCCAGCACTACGGGCAGTACCGCGCCGGCACCCAACCGGGCAGCTATCGGGTGATCGCCAGCGCCGGCAGCGTCGCCGATACGGCGACGATCGCCGTCAACCCGGTCCCGGTCGCGCGCGTGGTCGTGACGCCGGCGGCGAGCACGCTGGCGGTGGGGCAAACGGTGCAGCTCACCGCGACGCCCGAAGATTCCACCGGCGCGGCGCTGGCGGGGCGCACCGTCTCCTGGGCGAGCGGCGCGCCCGGGGTGGCGACGGTGAGCGGGACGGGGCTCGTGACCGGGGTGGCAGCCGGCTCGGCGACGATCACCGCCACGAGCGAAGGGCAGAGCGGGACGGCGACGGTGACCGTGACCACGGTGCCGGTGGCGAGCGTCACGGTGAGCCCGGCGACGGCCAGCATCCAGGTGGGTCAGACGGTGCAGCTGACGGCGACGCCGCGGGACGCGAGCGGGAATCCGCTGAGCGGCCGGGCGATCGCCTGGGCGAGCAGCGCGCCCGGGGTGGCGACGGTGAGCGGGACGGGGCTCGTGACCGGGGTGGCAGCCGGCTCGGCGACGATCACCGCCACGAGCGAAGGGCAGAGCGGGACGGCGACGGTGACCGTGACCACGGTGCCGGTGGCGAGCGTCACGGTGAGCCCGGCGACGGCCAGTATCCAGGTGGGTCAGACGGTGCAGCTGACGGCGACGCCGCGGGACGCGAGCGGGAATCCGCTGAGCGGCCGGGCCATCGCCTGGGCGAGCAGCGCGCCCGGGGTGGCGACGGTGAGCGGGACGGGGCTCGTGACCGGGGTGGCAGCCGGCTCGGCGACGATCACCGCCACGAGCGAAGGGCAGAGCGGGACGGCGACGGTCACGGTCACCGCGCCCCTGCCGCCGCCTTCGGGGGGTGCGTGGCCGAACGAGCCGGCGGGGTGGACCGTGCTGACCGACTACGATATGCACGCCTTGAACGACGGCGGGTGGACCAACGTGTACCCGGCCGATATCGCCTCCGGGCAGGTGAAGGTCGTAACGGACGCGACGGGCCCGGTCAATCCGACGGCCTGGCAGTTCTACTATCGGGCGGGGAACACCAGCCTGTGCGGGGCGGCTCCGGCGACCGAGTACTATTCGTTCGGCGCGACCAAACAGCTCTACTACGCCTTCTGGATCAAGTTTTCCAATCCGTTCTCGTTCCCCGGGGACAACGAGGTGCACGTGGTGGTGAGTTTCACCGCCTCCGGCAACGGGAGCGGGATCGTGTTCGACATGAGCGGGGCGGGCGATGTGTACTTCGTGAACGAGTTCGCCGGCAACGGGGGCAACTCCAATATCTACGCGAGCCGCTCGCCGAGCTGGTCGCTGGGCGGCTGGCACCAGGTGGAGCTGCTGTTCGACTATGCCGGCACGGTCCGGGCGTGGGTGGACGGCGTGTTGACGGTGAACGCGACGGGGGTACGGTATCCGAGCGATGCCGGCTTCACGCAGGTCGAAATTTCGCCGACGTGGGGCGGCTGTGCAGGAGGGGCACCGGCGTTCGACAGCTGGATCTGGTACAACCACGTGCGCGTGAGCCGGCCCTAAGCCGCCCGACCCGGTGCCGTCGGGGTCGGCCCTCCTCCGCGGGCGCGCGCACGATACTTGCGCGGACCCGCGGCTATCGGCGTTCCTGGGGAGGCGAGATGCCGGGAGTTACCTCGTGCCTGGTCCGCACGGCGGCCGTCGTGGCGGTGTCGTGGTGCGGCGCGGGCTCCTGCGGGGAGCGGGCGGGCGGAGTCACGCCGGGGCCTTCGGGGGGCGAGTGGCCGAACGAGCCGGCGGGGTGGACCGTGGTGACCGACTACGATATGCACGCCTTGAACGACGGCGGGTGGGCGAACGTGTACCCGGCCGACATCGTGTCGGGGCAGGTCAGCGTGGTGACGGACGCGACGGGTCCCCTGAACCCGACGGCCTGGCAGTTCTACTATCGAGCGGGCGATACCGGCTTGTGCGGCAGGGCTCCGGCCACGGAGTATTTCGAGCTGCCGGCGCCCAGCCGGCGGCTCTACTACGCCTTTTGGATCAAGTTTTCCAATCCGTTCTCGTTTCCCGAAGACAACGAGGTGCACGTCGTGGTGAGTTTCACCGCCTCCGGCAACGGGAGCGGGATCGTCTTCGACATGAGCGGGACGGGCGACGTGTACTTCGTGAACGAGTTCGCCGGCAACGGGGGCAATTCGCGCATCGATGCCTCGCGTGCCCCGAGCTGGTCGCTGGGCGGGTGGCACCGGGTGGAGCTGCTGTTGGACTACGCGGGGACGGTCAACGCCTGGGTGGACGGGGCGGCGACGGTGAGCGCGAGCGGCATCTTCTATCCTGCGGATGCGGGGTTCACGCAGGTCGAGATTTCGCCCACGTGGGGCGGGTGCACGAGCGGGGCCCCGGCCTTCGACGGCTGGGTATGGTACAACCACGTGCGGGTCAGCGTGCCCTGACGGCGGGGGGGCGCGGCGCGCGGCGCGGGCCGCGCGCGGCCGCCGCCGCGCGTTCACGGATTGCGCGGGGTCCGCACCCAGGGTTTGTCGCCGAGCATTGCGAGCGCGGTGAGCTGCACGCCCAGGCGCCATACCGTGTACAGCGGCAGATACAGGAACGCGGCCGCGCTGCGCCAGGGGTCGGGGTCGCGGCGCAGCGCCAGTCCGGCGTAGATCGCGGGCCGCGCGAGCGATGCGGCGAGGGCCAGCGCCAGGACGCGGGCCCCCGGGGCGTGCGTGAACAGGAGGACGGCGGCGAGTCCGGTGGCCAGGCCGGCGTGGACCGCCGGGCCCGTGCCCAGCAGCTCGCCGACGGCGTCGAGCTTTTGGTGCGGCCCGATGTGCGGGGAGCGGAGGATGCGCGGCGCGTAGCGCCACAACACCATGAGCTTCCCCGCCGCCCAGCGGTGGCGTTGCAGGGCGCTCTGGCGCAGGGATCGGGCTTCCTCGGCGTACAGCCGGGCGCGCGGCGCGCTGTGCGTGCGGGTCCCGCGCGCGGTGAGCAGCGCGTAGAACTCCCAGTCCTCGCCGATCGAAAACGCCTGCCACCCCTCGCGGGCGAGAATCTCGGTCCCGATGCACATGCCGGCGCCGAGCGGGACGTTGAGCCCGGCGCGGGTCTTCACGAGGAACGCCAGTCCGTGGTTCGCGGTCGCCAGGACGGCCGCCAGGCGGGTGAGGGCATTGTCGGCGGGATTGCGCACGCCGTTGAACGGTTGCACCACCTTGGCGCGCAGGGGCGCGGCGGCGGCGAGGCCCCGGGCGAACCCCGGATCCACGACGGTGTCGGCGTCGATGATCGCGACGGCGTCGAAGTCGCGGATCGGCAGCCGCGCGAGCGCCCACGCCACGGCATGCGGTTTGCCCGGCCGCGCCGGATCGGTTCGCTCGAGACAGCACGCGCCCGCCTGTCGCGCGAGCGCCGCGGTGCGATCGGAGCAATTGTCGGCGACGACCCACACGGCAAACGCGTCGGCCGGGTAGCGCAGCCGGCGCAGCGATTGCACGCAGGAGCCGATCAAGGCCTCTTCGTCGTGCGCCGGGACGAGGAACAGCAGGCGGGGCGGCATGTCCGGCGTGCTACGGCGGGGGCGTTGCTTGGGGCTCCGCGCGAGCTTGGCGAGGCTGACGAGGTCGGACACGGCGGGCGCCAGGAACGCGCCCGCGACGAGGGCGGCGAGCAGCGTGAGGACCATCAGGCAAGCGGTCGCGCGCGGCCCGGCAGGCGGGCGCGGGCGACGCCCGGGGCGGCGCGGGAGGCCGCGGGGACGCGCGGGAGACTGACCTTGCCCAACCCCGTGGCGAGGCCGAGCAGCGTGTACAGCATGTCGTGATAGGCCAGCGACAGGAAGAACGCCCCCACGGCGAACCCGATGAGGGAGCCGGTGAGCGCGTGAGCGAGGGGCGCCGCCGGCCCGGCGCGCGCGACGCGCCGCAGGGTCGCGAAGGCGCCTCCGAACGCGGTCAGGAACAGGATCAAGCCGGGGATGCCGAGCTCGGCGCCCACTTGGACCAGACTATTGTGCGCCGCCGTCCAACGGACGCCGATGTTGTATTCTTGAAGCCTCGCGAGGGGCGAGATGGTGCCCTCGGCCACGCCGAAGTTCGCCGCGCCGACGCCGACGACGGGATGCGTGAGCATGTAGCCGATGCCGCGCCGCCAGATCTGGATCCGGCCCGTCTGGGCGGTGCGGTTGTAGTCCTGCTCCGGCGCGACGATCGTGCGCATTTGGCTCCAATAGCGGTCGCTGGCCGTGGCGATGAACAGGGCGGCGAGCGCGGCCGTGCCGAGGACGCGCCAGCGCGCGCGAATCGTGGTGTAGCCGAGGAGCACGAAGAGCGCGACGGCGATGATGGCCAGGAACCCGCCGCGCGAGCCCGAGCGCACGAACGCCGTCGTGAGCGCCGTCAGGCCGAGCACGCTGGCGGCGCGGAGGGCGGCCCGCGTCCCGTTGGTGGCGAAGTAGAGGCCGAGCGGGATCGCGGTCACGGCAAAGGTCGCGAAGTCGTTCGCGTCGTAGGTGTACAGGCTGGCGAGGCGCCAGGTGTCCCCGCCTACGTCGAAGCGCAGCAAGACGATGGTCGCGTACAAGACCGCGGCGCCGAAGTACACGAGCGCCAGCCGTTCGACGTCGCGGACCACGCGCACCGTGCCGGCGACCAGCACGTACAGCAGCACGGTCTTGATAAAAAAGCCGGTCAGGAAGAAAAATGCGGCGCCCTGGTTCAGGGCCGCGGGGACGGACAGGGCCGCCCACCCGAGCAGCAGCAGCACGGCGGTCGTCGTGCGGCTGCGCAGGGCGTCGAAGCGGCGGAGTCCGCCTTGCTGCGCCAGGTACAGGACGATGGCGCCGGCCGCGCACACGAGGGCGGGCTTGAGGGGTCGCAGGAGCGGGAACAGCGACTGGAGCCGGCCGACGGCGTCGGCGGCATAGCCCGCCACACAGGCGAGCAGCGCGTCCCAGGGCGGCGGCCGCTGGGGGAGCCTAGCGGCCGCCGTGCCGGGTGCGGGGGGCCGCGGGGGAGGCGCCGGAGGCATCGGAGCCTTGCTTCGCAAGAGGGGCGCCAGAGGGCCGCGCCGGCGGCGAGCGGTAAACGTCGGGGGTGGCATCGGTTATGACGGCCGGGCCCGTTCGGTCGAGCGTCGGTGTTGCGCGGTCGCAACGCCGACTCCGTGGAGGGGCGTGCACATTGGACCGGTCCATGCGGGTGCTGATCACCGACGGCGATGAGCGCGCCGCGCTGGCCGCCGCCCGGTCGCTGCGCTCGGCCGGCGCGGAGGTCCACGTGACCGCGCGGTCCCGAGTGTCGCTGGCGGGCGTGGCGGCCGGGGTTCGGGGGTGGGCCGTGCCGGCGGACCCGCGGGCGGCGCCGGGGGAGTACGCGGCGGCGGTGGCACGGCTCTCGGGCGCCCTCGACGTCCGGCTGCTGCTGCCGATCACCGACGCCTCCGTGGAGGCGGTCCTCGCGCATCGGGACGTCTTGCCGCCCGGCGTCGTCGTTCCGTTTCCTCCGCTCGCGTCGTTTCGCGCGGCGTCGGACAAGCTGCGCGTTCTCACGCTGGCCCGGGCGGCGGGCTTCGCGGCGCCGGAGACGCGGGTGCTCGCGGCGCCGGCCGAGGCGGCGACGGCCGACCTCGAATCGGTGCTCCCGGGCGTCGTGAAGCCGCATCGCTCGCTGGTCACGGCGGACGGCGTGCATCGCAAAGTCGGGGTCGCGTTCGTGGGCGATCCCGCGGCCTGCCGGCGCGCGGTGGCCGCGCTCCCGCCGGCGGCATTTCCCGTCTTGGTGCAGCGCCGGGTCCGGGGGCCGGGCGAGGGGTTGTTCGTGCTGCGGTGGGACGGGGAGCTCGTGGCGGTGTTCGCGCACCGGCGGCTGCGCGAGAAGCCGCCGGCGGGCGGCGTGAGCGTGTACCGCGAAAGCATCGCGCCGGGCGTCCGGCTGCTGCGGGCGGGGCTGCGCTTGCTCGACGCGCTGGACTGGAACGGCGTGGCGATGATCGAATGTAAGCGCGATCTCGAGACCGGGCGGCACGTGATCATGGAGGTAAACGCGCGCCTGTGGGGATCGCTCCAGCTGGCCATTGACGCGGGCGTGGACTTTCCGGTGTTGCTCGCGCGCAGCGCGCTCGGCCTGCCGCTCCCGCCCCGGACGAGATACCGGCTCGGGGTACGGAGCCGCTGGCTGTGGGGCGACGTGGATCACTTGCTGCTGCGGCTCCGGCGATCCGCCGCCGCGTTGCAGCTCGATGCCGGGGCGCCGTCGCGCCTCGCAGCCGTCCGCGAGTTTCTTACGTTCGTGCCGGGTCGGGACCGCTGCGAGGTGTGGCGCTGGCGCGATCCGGCGCCGTTCCTCCTGGAAACGGCGCGGCGCCTGCACCTCGCGCCCCGTTGAGCGGGAGCCCGCGGCGCCGCAGGGCGGCGCCCACCGCGGGTTCGAGGACGCGCTCGAGCACGTCGTGCCCGGCGGGCGACAGATGGCCGTCCACCGAGCCGTACAGGGGCCGCCCTGGTCGCTCGGCCGTCCGGAACGCCGGAAGCGCGTCGAGCACCCGCACGTGTCGCTGCTCCAACGCCCGGCGCATCAGGCGGCTGGGCTGGTCGAGGTCCACCGAGTCGGCGGCGATGGCGAACGCCCGCAGGAACGCGTCGAACCCACCGGGGCTCGCCTGATAGGACGTCGGCACGAGCGCCACGAGCGTAGGCGTGCCGGCCCGAGCCGCCAGATCGGCGATGTCGCGGCAGATCTCGGCGGTCACGGCCCAGCGCGGCGATGCGGCTTCCCGCCGCAACAACACCTCGGGAAAGTACACGCTCGCGAGGTGCAGCCGCGTTAGCGTGGTGTGCAGCCGGCTCTTGAGAAAGAGGACAAGCTGCGAACGCACCACCAAGAAATCGTTGATCGGATACAGGAGCGCATCCACCACCTCGCTCCAGCGGAGCCGCCGTGGGACGCGGAACCGATGCACCTCGGCCGGGGCGCGCGGGGGGTAGGCGGCCACGCGCCGCCGCACGACATCGTTTCCCACGTAGAGGGCGATCAGCACGAGATCGAATGAACGCCGGGCCAAGAGGGCTCGCGCCTGGAGGAAGTATTGCGGCGGGTCCCAGCCGCCGACCCCGGTATTGACGACGGTGACCGTCGCCCCGATGCGCGAGGGCAGGCGCGCCTCGAGCAGTCCCGCGAGGCTCTGTTCGTATTCGACCTGGAACGCCTCCATGAAAGAATCGCCCAGCAGGAGGATGCGGTAGCGCCCCGGCGTGCGGCCGGCGCGCCCCACGCGAAAACCATCGCTGTCGGTGGCCACGTGCACCAAGCGCTCGCCCGTGTTGATCGTCGTCCGCACGTTGGGTCGGTGCGCCCAGCCCAGCGTGTCCACCGCGCGCCAGATATCCGGCCGCTTGATGACGAGCTGCTGCGGCGTCAGCAGGCGCACCGCGGCCTCGCCGAGGGCGCCCGCGGCGGCGAGCGACCCGAGGAGCAGGGCGGCGCTAAGCGCCGCGCGACGCATAGGCCGGCGGCGCCGGGGTCTCGACGTACCGCCGGTGCCAAACGGAGAAGCACAACAGCGCCCACAGCACGCCCTCGTGATTGTGGCGGCGGGCCGCGTGCTCGGCGCGCAGCTCTCCCACGACGCGCGGCGTGAAGTAGCCGAGCGCGCGCAGGCGCGCGGGCGCGAGCTCGTCGCCCAGCAGCTCCGCCAGCTCGTGGCGGAGCCACGCCGCGGTGGGTCCCACGAAGCCGCGCTTGGGCGCGCGGAAATGCGCCGCCGGCAATCGGGAGCGCAGCGCCCGTTTGAGGAGATCCTTGGGGCGCCAGAGCCCGATCTTGACCCGGTCGGGGAGCGGGAACACCCGCTCGACCAGCCGGTGGTCGGCGAAGGGCACGCGAATTTCCAGCGAGTGCGCCATGGCCAGCCGGTCGCTCAGGGCCAGGATGTCGTCGGGGAGGTAGGTCTTGTAGTCGAGATACAGCGCGGCACGTAAGCCGCTCGGGGCGCCGCCGGCGCGGTGCACCGCGGCGAACCGGCGAGACGCCGCGTCGCCGGCGATCGCGTCCCGCAGCCCGTCGCTGTACAGCGCGAGGCGCCGCGCCCCCTCCGCGCGGGTGAGATAGCCGAGCCAGCGATCGGGCACCGCGCCGGCCGCGCTCCGGAGAAACCGCTTGACCCGGTCCACGGCGAGGGTGCCGCTCGCCGGCTCGCGCAGCCCGTCGGCGAGCGCGCTGGCGGCGCGGCGGACGAGGCGCGGCAGCCGCGCGTAGTAGGCGCCGGCGCACAGGGCCAGATGCCGCCGGTATCCGGCGAACAGCTCGTCGCCGCCGATGCCGGTGAGCGCCACCTTGTAGCCCGCGCCCACCTGGCGGGACAGCTCCCAGGTCGGGATCGCCGAGTCGTCGGCGTGGGGCTCGTCGAGCGCCCACACGATGCGCTCGAACTGATCGCGCACCGCGGGCCGGATGTCGATCACCGTGAGTTCGGCGCCGTAGCGGGCGGCGAGACGGCGGGCGAGCGCGGTCTCGTCGGCCGCCTCGGCGCCCGAGCCAAGGTAACGGGCGGTGAAGGCGTGGGGGCGCGAGTTCACCAAGGCCATGCTCGCGACCACGGCCGACGAGTCGAGGCCGCCGCTCAAGAAGGCGGCCACGGGGACGTCGCTCACGAGGTGCGCGGCGACCGATTCGTCGAGCCACTCCAGGACGCGCTGTTCCACCTGCGGGGGCGCCGGCGCCGCGGCGGCGGGCAAGTCCCAATACCGGCGGACCGTGGCGCCGCCGGGGCGCCGCCAGCGCAGCGTGTGGCCCGGCTCGAGCTTGCGGACGTCGGTGAACGGCGTCGCCGGCGCGGGGATGTAGCCGAGCTGGAAGTAGGTGTCGAGCGCGTCCCAGTCGAGGGCGCGGTCGGTCAGCCCGACCGCCGCCAGCGCCTTGAGCTCGGAGGCAAACGCGACGCCCCAGGGGGCGGTGATCACGTAGAGCGGCTTGATGCCGAAGCGGTCGCGCGCGAGGAGCAGGGTCTCCGCCGCCGCGTCCCAGATCGCGAAGGCGAACATCCCGCGCAGCCGCTCGACGCAGCGCTCCCCCAGGTCCTCGTAGAGGTGAAGGATCGGTTCCGTGTCGCCGTCGGTCGCGAAGCGGTGCCCGCGGGCGAGCAAGTCGCGCCGCAGATCGCGGTAGTTGTAGATCTCGCCGTTGAAGACGATGACCTTGGTCCGGTCTTCGTTGAAGATGGGCTGGCGGCCGCGCGCGAGGTCGATGATGCTCAGCCGTCGCATCCCGAGCCCCGCCGCGCCGTCCGCGTAGATCCCGTCGTCGTCCGGACCGCGGTGGCGGATGGCCGCGCACATCCGCGCGATGCGCGCGGGCGCCACCGGCCGGTCGCGATCGCGGTGGACGATGCCTACGATGCCGCACATCGGCGGGACCCGGGGGAGCCGGAGGATCGGCGCGATCCGGTCATGAGACTGCCGCGGAGCAAGAGCAAGGCCAGCCGGCCGGCATCGGGCCCGGCGGGCGGTGTGGCGACGGCGCAGCAGCCCGGCCGGGCGCTCCGGATTCCCGGGCGCGGGATTTGCCCGGAAGGCGCCTGGCTTCCCCCGGGCCCAGGTGCCAATGACCATCGCCGCCCCCCGGCCGGTCTCCCGGCCGAATCCGCTGCGCAACGTGCTCTCCAACTGGGGCGCGTTCACGTTTGCGGCGGTCGTGAACCTGTTTCTCGCGCCCTTTGTGGTCCGCCACCTGGGCAACACGGCCTACGGCGTCTGGGTGTTGCTGGTCGCGCTGGTCGGGTATCTCGGCTATCTCGATCTCGGCGTGCGCGGCGCGGTGACGCGCTACGTCGCGCGATTCCGGAGCGCGGCCGACCACGCGGCCGCGGGGCGGATCGCGTCGGCGGCGTTCACCGCGTTCACGGGCGCGGGCGGCGTGGCGATCGTCGTCTCGAGCCTGCTCGCAGCCCTCGCGGTCCGCGTGTTCCACGTCCCGGTTGAGCTCCACGGCGTGGCCCGCACGGTGCTCGTGCTGGGCGGGCTCAACGTGGCGGCGTCGCTGATCTCCGGCGTGTTCGGCGGCATCGTGATCGGCCTGCAGCGGTTCGACTACGGAAACGCGGTCGAGGTCGTGACGCAGGGAGTGCGGGCCGGCGCGATCGTGGCGGCCCTGCGCGCGGGAGGCGGCTTGGTGGCCCTCGCCGCCATCCAGCTCGGCGTGTCGGTGCTGCGCGGGGCGGCGGACCTGTGGCTGAGCCGCCGGCTGTATCCGGAGTTGCGGGTCCGCTGGGGCGTGTGGGACCGCGGCGCGCTGCGGTTGATCTTCGGGTTCGGCATCACGTCCTCCCTCCTCCAGGTGCTGGGCGGTGTGGTCCTGTACAGCGATTCGCTCGTCATCGGGGCGTTTCTCTCTGCCGGGCTGATCACCTTCTTCGCCATCGCCGCGAGCCTCACCGATTACGCCCGCGTGCTGGTGGGCGGGGTATCGCAGACGCTGACGCCCCTGGTGTCGGCCCTGGAGGGCGAGGGCCAGCAGGCGCGGATCCGCGACGCCCTGCTCACCGGCGCGCGCGTCGCCACGCTCGTGGTGACGCCGATCGTGGTGACGTTCCTGCTGCGCGGGGACACGTTCATCGCGCTGTGGATGGGCGCCGCGTACGGCGCCCCATCGGGGGCGGTGTTGCGCATCCTCGCCGTGGCGCTCTGGGCGGTGGCGGGCTACCAGGTGGTGGTGGCCGCCATGATGGGCGTGGGCCGCCATGGCGGGCTGGTGCCGGCGCTGCTGGCCGAGGCAGCGTGCAACTTGGCGTTGAGCGTGTGGTGGGTGCGCGCGCACGGGATTACGGGCGTGGCGTGGGGGACCACCGTGCCGCGGCTCGCGTTTTCGCTGCTGTTTGCGCCCTGGTACGCCCGGCGCGCGGTGGGCGTCTCGATGCGGGCGCTGTGGGTGCAGGGGTGGGGGCGGCCGACGCTGGCGATGCTGCCCTTTGCCGCGGCCACCTTCCTCGCCGAGCGCTTCTGGCCGGTGCACCGGCTCGGCCTCTACTTCGGGCAGGTCGCGGTCGTGCTGCCGCTCGCCGCGCTCGGCGGGTGGTGGATCTGCTTGAGCGCCGCCGAGCGGCGCCGGATCGTGGCCCAGCTGCCGTGGTCGCTGCGGCGCGCGATGCCGCGCGCCTGACGACGGGTGTTGCAGCAGCGCCACACCAGCGGTCGCCGGCGGGCCGCTCGCGACCGTCCCGGGGCGGTCCGTGCTCGCATGCATGTTGCAGCCCGTCGGGGCGGCCCGGCGCGTGCCGGTCCGGAGCCCGACGTCCGAACCGAAGGTGCCGCGCATGACCGATCCGATGACTGGTGCCCCGCCCCGACCCGCGGGGATGCCCGACCTGGCGTCGCAGCGGCGCTTCTGGGACTGGCACTGGGAGCACTGGCGGGAGCGCCGGGTGATCAACGCCTGGACGCTGCGGCGCTGGGACGAAATCCTCGCGGTGGTCCGGGGGCTGGCGTTGCGCGACGCGCAGATCATCGATCTCGGATGCGGCCGCGGCTGGTTCAGCGCGCAGCTCGCGCGGTTCGGGGCGGTGACGGGGATCGACCTGTCCGAGGGGGGGATCGTGGCGGCCCGGGCGGAATTCCCGCACATCACGTTCATCGCCGGGAGCATCTACGACCATCCGCTGCCGCGGGGGCACTTCGACCTCGCCGTGTCGCAAGAGGTGATCGCGCACGTGGAGGACCAGGGCGCCTACGTGGAGCGGGCCGCCGAGGTCCTGAAACCGGGCGGGTACCTGATCGTCACGACGGGGAACAAGTTCGTCATGGAGCGGATGGCCGGCTGGCCGGTGCAGCCGCCGGAGCACATCGCGCGCCAGCTCGGCATGCGGGAGCTGAAACGTCTGCTGCGCCGGCGATTCCGGGTGCTGCGCGCCAGGACGTTCATCCCGGTCGGCGATCTCGGGGTGTTGCGGTGGGTGAACTCGCCGCGGATCGCGCGGCTGCTCGACCCGGTCGGCCCGCGCGGTTGGCTCGAGCGCGCGAAGGAGCGGGCGGGCTTCGGCTACCAGATGCTGGTGCTCGCGCAGCGGGCGCGTTGAATGGCGCCGAGCGCGGACGACCGGCGGCGGCTCTGCATCGGCGTGTTGGCCCACGCCGGCACCCGCAATTTGGGCGACGAGGCGCTGGTGGCCGCGGTGCTCCAGGGAATCCGGCGGCGCTATCCGGACGCCGAGATCCGCGCCTTCACCGGCGACCCCGACGACACGCGGGCCCGCCACGGGGTGGCGGCGTTCCCGATCCGCCGCCGGCGGCCGCCGCCTCCCGAGACGGCGGCCGGCGGGCACGGTGGCTCGGCCGCGGCGAGCCTGCTCGCTCGCGCGAGAGCGGTGGCGAAGGCCGTGCGGCCGCTGCGCCGCGTCGCGCTGGGCGCCCGGCGGGGGCTGGCGGCAACCCGGAGCGTCCTCGCGGAGCCCGCGTTTCTGCTCCGCTCCTACCGCCGCCTGCGGGGCGTGCGCCTGCTGCTCGTCGCGGGGTCGCAGCAGCTCAACGACGCCTACGGGGGGCCGTGGGGCTTCCCGTACACGCTGTGGAAGTGGTCGGCGCTCGCGAAGATCGCGGGAGCGAAGGTCGCGTTTCTCAGCGTCGGCGCCGGGCCGATCCGCGCGCCGCTCTCCCGCCTGTTTGTCCGGCGGGCGCTGGCCCTCGCGAGCTATCGCTCGCATCGGGACGCCCTCTCGGCGGAACTGGTCCGGAGCCTTGGCGTGCGCGGCGCGGGGCGCGTGGTGCCGGACCTCGCGTACGGGCTGCAGGCGGCGCCCGCTCCCGCGGCGGCGCGGCCGGAGGCGCCGCGTCGCGTAGTGGGCGTCAACCCCGTGCCGTTTTTCGACGCCCGCTACTGGCCGGAGCCCGACGCGGAGAAGTACGGGCGCTACGTCGCCGCGTTGGCCGGTTTCGCCGACTGGCTCGTCGAGCGCGGCTACCGGGTGCTGTTCTTCCCCACGCAGCTGCGGGCGGATCCGCCGGTGATCGCCGACATTCGCGCGGCGATGCGGGCCGGCGGGGAACCCGGGTGCGTGCTGCCCTCCCCGACCATCGGATCGCTCGGCGACCTGATGGGGGCGATCGCGCAGACGGATCTCGTCGTGGCCAACCGCTATCACGGCATCCTCCTCGGGCTGGTGCTGGAGCGGCCGGTGCTGGGCCTCGCGTATCACGGGAAGAGCGTCGAGCTGATGACCCGCATCGGCCAGGGCGAGTATGTGCTCGACGCGGGCCGCTGCTCGACGGACGCGCTCATCGAGCGGTTCACGGCGCTCGCGGCGGGGGCGGAGGCTGCGCGCGCGGCGATCCGGGAGCGCATCGGCGGGCTGCGCACGGCGGTGCTCGCCCAGTACGACCGTGTGTTCCGGCTGCTCGGGGACCCGGTGGCGCGGCGCGCCGCCGACCGCCGCCGGCGGCCGGTGGGGGTGGGTGCGTGATCTTCGCCGAGACGGCGCTGCGGGGCGTGTACCGGATCGAGCCCGAGCGGCGGGAGGACGAGCGCGGGTTTTTCGCCCGCGTGTGGTGCCGCCGCGAGTTCGAGGAGCGGGGCCTGCGGCCGGCCATTGCCCAGATTAACGTGGCGTTTTCGCCGAAGCGCGGCACGTTGCGCGGGTTGCATTTCCAGCTTGCGCCGCGGCAAGAGGTGAAAGTGGTCCGCTGCACCAGGGGAGCGCTGCTCGATGTGGTCGTGGATTTGCGGACCGATTCGCCCACGTACCGGCGCTGGGTCGGCGTGGAGCTCACGGCGGAGAACGGCTGCATGGTGTACGTGCCCGAGGGGTGCGCTCACGGATACCAAACCCTCGCGGACGACACGGAACTCTGCTACCAGACTTCGGAGCCGTATGCGCCGGAGCTGGCCCGCGGGATCCGGTACGACGATGCGGCCTTCGGCATCGCGTGGCCCCTGCCGGTCACGAGCATTTCCGAGGCCGACCGCTCGTGGCCGGATTATCGCCCGCCCGTGACGGAGGGACGCCCGTGATCCTCGTGGACACCGCGCTCGAGCGGCGCGAGCGGGAGGGGCGCCCGATCCGGGTGGGGTTGGTGGGGGCGGGGTACATGGGCCGCGGCATCGCGCTGGAGCTGTTGGCGCCGGTGGCGGGGATGCGGCTCGCGGCGGTGGCCAACCGCACCCTCGCGGGCGCCGCACGCGCCTACCGGGAGGCGGGGGTGCCGGCGGCGAGCGCCGTGGCGTCCGTGGCGGCGCTGGACGACGCGATCGCCGCGGGCCGCCCGGCGGTCACGGACGATGCGCTGCTCTTGTGCCGGGCGCAGGGCCTCGACGTGGTGGTCGAGTGCACCGGCGACGTCGAGTTCGGCGCGCGCGTGGCGACGGCGGCCATCGCGCACGGCAAGCACGTGGTGCTCGTCAACGCAGAGCTCGATGCGACCGTCGGCCCCATCTTGAAGGTGCACGCGGACCGCCGCGGCGTGGTGATCACCAACACCGACGGCGACGAGCCCGGCGTCGCGATGAACCTGTACCGGTTCGTGAAGATGCTCGGGTATCGCCCGGTGGCGGCGGGGAACTTCAAGGGGATGATCGATCCCTACCGCACGCCGGAGACGCAGCGCGCGTTCGCCCTGGCGCACTACCAGCAGCCCCGGATGATCACGTCGTTCGCCGACGGCACCAAGCTTGCCATGGAGGCGACGATCCTGGCGAACGCCACCGGGTTCCGGGTGGCGCGGCGCGGGATGTACGGGCACCGGTGCGCGCATGTGCGCGACACGCTGAGCCTGTTCCCGCTCGACGAGTTGCTCGCGGGGGGGATCGTGGACTACGTCCTCGGCGCCGAGCCCCATACCGGCGCGTTCGTGCTCGGGTACACCGATCACCCGGTCAAGCAGGAGTACCTGCGCTACTTCAAGATGGGCGACGGGCCGCTGTACGCCTTCTACACCCCCTATCACCTCCCGCACCTCCAAGTGGTGCCGACCATCGCGCGCGCGGCGCTGTTCGGCGACGCCACCGTGGCGCCGCGCGGTGCGCCCGTGTGCGACGTGCTCACGGTCGCGAAGCGCGACCTCAAGGCCGGCGACATCCTCGACGGCATCGGCGGGTTCACCTGTTACGGCACCATTGACAACGCCGAGATCGCCCGCCGCGACAACCTGTTGCCGATGGGCCTGTCCGAGGGATGCCGGCTGGTGCGGGACGTGGCGCGGGACGAGGCCATTGCGTACGAGGACGTGGTGCTCCCCGAGGGACGCCTCGCCGACCGGTTGCGCGCCGAGCAGGCCGCGCATTTCGCCGAGGCCGTGCATGCGTAACCCGACGCGCGGCCCCGAGCGGAGCGTCGGGGCGGCGGGCACGCCGGCGGAGCGGGTGGTGGCCGAGGACCTCGCGTACATGAGCGGCGCCCTCCGGGAGGAACTGGCGCAGCTCGCGGGCAAGCGATTGCTGATCACGGGCGGGGCCGGATTCCTCGGCTACTATCTGGTCCAGCTCGCGCTGCACTGGAATGCCCGGTCCGGGACGGCGCCGGTGCAGGTGACGGTGTTCGACAACTACGCGCGGGGGATGCCCGCCTGGCTGGAGCGCTGCCGGCGAGATCCGGCGCTCACGCTGGTGCGTCACGACATGACCGCGCCGCTGCCCGCGACCATGGGGGACTTCGACTACATCGTGCACGCGGCGTCGATCGCCTCCCCCCTCTACTACCGGCGGCATCCGATCGAGACGATGGACGCGAACGTCAACGGGCTGCGGGCGCTGCTCGAGTACGCGCGGGGCCAGGCGGCGCGCGGGCGTCCGGTGGCGGGCCTGCTGTTCTTTTCGAGCAGCGAGATCTACGGCGATCCGGCGCCGGACAGCATTCCCACGCCGGAGACCTACCGCGGCAACGTGTCGTGTACCGGTCCCCGTGCCTGCTACGACGAGGCGAAGCGCTACGGCGAGACGCTGTGCGTCACCTTCGCCCGCCACGCCGGCGTGCCGGCGAAGGTCGCCCGGCCGTTCAACAACTACGGCCCGGGGCTCAAAATCACGGATCGTCGCGTGTTGCCGGACTTCGCCCGCGACGTGCTGGCGGGACGGAACATCGTGATGTTCTCCGACGGGTCCCCGCGGCGCACGTTCTGCTACGTGGCCGACGCGGTGATCGGCTACTACAAGGTCCTGGTGCGCGGGCGGCCGGGCGAGGCGTACAACATCGGCGTCGAGGAACCCGAGATCTCGATGCGCGAGCTGGCGGAGCTGGTGGTGGCGCAAGCCCGCGAGCTGTTCGGCTACGCGGGAGGCGTGGAGCGGCGGCCCGCGCCCGACGGCAGCTATCTCGCGGACAATCCCGCGCGGCGGTGCCCCGTGATCGCCAAAGCGCGGGCCGAGCTGGGCTACCGGCCGGCGGTGCCGCTCGCCGAGGGGGTGCGGCGCACGCTGGTCTGGTACGCGGAGCACCGGCAGGCGGCGGAGGCGTGAGATGCGGATTGCGGTGATCGGGGCCGGGTACGTGGGGCTCGTGACGGGGGCCGGGCTGGCCGAGAAGGGGCATGAGGTCGTGTGCGTGGACGTGGATGCCGCGAAGGTGGCGGCGCTCGCCCGCGGCGAGGTGCCGTTCTACGAGCCGGGGCTCGCGGAGCTGGTGGCACGCCAGCGCGCGCGACTGCGCGCGACCACCGAGCTGCACCGGGCCGTGGTCGAGACGGAGGTGTCGTTCATCGCGGTGGGGACGCCCGTAGCGGACGGTCGGATCGATCTCTCGGCGGTGCGCGCGGCGGCGAGCGCGATCGGGGCGGCGCTGCGCCACGCGGCCGGCTATCGCCTGGTGGTGGTGAAGAGCACCGTCGTCCCGGGGACGACGGACGACGTCGTGCGGCCGCTCCTCGAGGCGGCGTCGGGCCGGCGGGCGGGGACCGAGTTCGGGCTCGCCGCCAATCCGGAATTCCTCACCGAGGGAGAAGCGGTGCGGGACTTTCTCTGTCCCGACCGGCTGGTGCTCGGCGCGCTCGACGCGCGGAGCCTCGCGACGCTCGAGGCCGTGTACGCGGGCTTCCCGGCGGTCGAGCGGGTGCGCACGAACCTGCGGACGGCGGAGATGATCAAGTACGCGGCCAACTGTCTGCTCGCGACGGCGATCTCGTTCACGAACGAGATCGCCAACCTGTGCGCCGCGCTGGGGGACATCGATGTCGCGGACGTGATGCGGGGCGTGCACGCGAGCCGGTATCTGACGGTCACCACGGAAGACGGTCGGCGCCTGCGGCCCGAGCTGGCGGCGTTTCTGTGGCCCGGGTGCGGCTTCGGCGGCAGCTGCCTGCCCAAGGATCTGCGCGCGCTGGTGGCGCACGGCGACGCGGCGGGGCAGCCGATGCCGCTGCTCCGGGCGGTGACCGCCGTGAACGAGCGGCAACCGGAGCAGGTGGTGACGCTGATTCGCCGGCACGTTCCGTCCCTGGCCGGCGTGCGTGTCGCCGTGCTCGGCTTGGCGTTTCGTCCCGGAACGAGCGACATGCGCGACTCTCCCGCCGTGCCCATCGTGCGGCGGCTGCTGGCCGAGGGGGCGGCGGTCAGCGCCTACGATCCGGCGGCGGGCGCGGAGGCGCGGCGCGTCTTCGCGGACGCCCCCGTGCGGGTGTGCCCGGACCTCGCCGCGGCGATCGCCGACGCGGACGTCGCGGTCCTGGTCACGCGCTGGGAGGAATTTCGCGCCGTGCCCGCGGCCTTGCGCGCCACCGGCCGGACGCCGCTGCTCGTGGATGCCCGCCGCATGCTCGCGCCGGCGAGCTACGAGCGCTACGCGGGGATCGGTCGGGCGGCGGGGAGGCCGCCACGTCCATGAAAGTCGTCCTGTTCTGCGGCGGCTTGGGCATGCGGCTGCGCGACTACGACGAGAACATCCCCAAGCCCATGGTGCCGATCGGGTACCGGCCGATCCTGTGGCACGTCATGAAGTACTACGCCCATTTCGGGCACCGGGACTTCATCCTGTGCCTGGGCTACCGCGCCGACGCGATCAAGAACTATTTCCGCACCTACGACGAGTGCGTCTCCAACGATTTCGTGCTGAGCGAGGGCGGCCGCCGCATCGAGCTGCTCCGCAGCGACATCACCGATTGGCGCATCACGTTCGTGGACACCGGCGTCACCGCGACCATCGGCGAGCGGCTGAAGGCCGTGGAACCGTATCTCGCGGGCGAGGAGGCGTTCCTCGCGAACTACAGCGACGGGCTGAGCGACCTGCCCCTGCCGGCGCAGATCGAGCATTTCCGGCGTCACGCCGGGATCGCGAGCTTTCTCTCGGTGAAGCCGCACCTGAGCTACCACTTCGTGACGGCGCGCAACGGCGGTCAAGTCACGAGCATCCAGGACGCCGCCGAGACGGGGTTGCGGATCAACGGCGGATTCTTCGTGTTCCGCGCGGAGATCTTCCAGTGCCTGCGGCACGGCGAAGACTTGGTGAAGGACGCGTTTCAGCGGCTGCTCGCCGAGCAGAAGCTGATCGCCTACCGCTACGACGGGTTCTGGGAGTCCATGGACACCTTCAAGGACAAGCAGCGGTTGGACGACATGTACGCCCGCGGCGACGCGCCCTGGGAGGTGTGGAGGCGGGCGGACCCGACGGGCGCCGGGGCGGGGGCGCGGGCGCGCCCGCCGATCGCGCGGCGCCGCCGGGCCGCCCGCGCCCCCTGATGCTGGGCCTGCCGCTCGGCGGGGCGGGGACCCCGTTGCGCGTGCTGTGCCTCGGGGCCCACCCGGACGACATCGAGATCGGCTGCGGCGGGGCGGTCCTGCGGCTCGCCGCCGGCGGAGGCGCGGAGTTCACCTGGGTCGTGCTCAGCGGCGACCCGCCGCGGGCCGACGAGGCCCGCCGCAGCGCCGCGCTGTTCCTCGAGGGCGCTCCCGGCAGCCGCGTGATCGTGCAGGCGTTTCGTGACGGCTTCCTGCCGTACGCCGGAGCGGCGGTCAAGGAGTTCTTCGAGGAGCTCAAGGGGACGGTGGCGCCCGACGTCGTGTTCACGCACTACCGCGCGGACCGGCATCAGGATCACCGCATGGTCTCGGACCTCACGTGGAACACCTTCCGTGATCATTTGATCTTGGAATACGAGATCCCCAAATGGGACGGCGATCTCGGCCGCCCCAACTGCTTCGTGCCGCTCGATCCGGAGACGTGCCGCCGCAAGACGGAGCACCTGCTGGCCGCCTTTCCTTCGCAGCGCCGCAAGCCGTGGTTCACCGCCGAGACGTTCCGGGGCCTCATGCGGTTGCGCGGCATCGAGGCCGGGGCGCCCGGCGGCTACGCGGAGGCGTTCTATGCGCACAAACTCGTGTGCGCCGTCGGATAGCCGGGGCGGGGGCGCCGAGGGCCGGAGCGCCTGAGATGGGCACGCCGCGCGTCGGGATCGGGCTGGCGGTGTGCAACGGGGAGCGGTTCCTCGCCGAGACGCTCGACTCGCTCCTGGCCCAGACCTTCGAAGACTTCGAACTCATCGTGTGCGACAACGCGTCCACCGATCGGACGCCGGAGCTCGCCCGCGCCTACGCCGCCCGCGATCGCCGGGTGCGCTACGTGCGCAACGAGACCAACCTGGGCGCGGCCGGCAACTACCGGCGCGCGTTCGCGCTGTCGTCGGCCCCCTACTTTCGCTGGGCGGCCGCGGACGACCTGTTCGCCCCCGAATCGCTGGCCCGCTGCGTGGAGGTGCTGGACCGCGAGCCCGCGGTGGTCCTCGTCTATCCGAAGACCAAATTCATCGACGAGCACGGCGGCGTGATCGGCGAGTACGACGACGGGTTGCACCTCACGTCTCCCCGGCCGAGCGAGCGGTTCCGCCAGCTCCTCGCCCGGCTCCGCTACTGCAACGCGATTTACGGACTGATGCGCGCGGATGCGATGCGCAAGACGCGCCTCGTCGGGGACTACATCGGGTCGGACATCGTGTTCCAGGCGGAGCTCGCGCTGTACGGCTGGTTCTGGGAGATCCCGGAATTCCTGTTCTTCCGGCGCCTGCACCCCGCGGCCTCGAGCAGCATGAGCGACCGGGAACGGCGGGCGTTCTACGATCCCGCGCACCGCCGGCGCGTGGCGCTGTGGCGCTGGCGCCACCTGTTCGAGCTGGCCCGGGCGGCGGCGCGGGCGCCGCTGCCGCTGCGCGAAAAGGTGGTGGCCCAGGTACGCCTGGCCCGCGCGGCGGTCGCGGCGCGCGACCGGCTCGCCTGGGAGATCGCCGATGCCGCCCGCGATCTTGCCGCGGCGCTGCGCCGCGGAGCGAGCGCGGACATCAGCGACCGGCCGGATCGAGCTGCGCCGCCGCCTCGCTGACCGTGGCCGGCCGCCACGACACGAGGGCGCCGAGCCGGTCGAGAAAACGCTCGACGGCCCCGTAGAAACGGTCGAGATCGGCCGCGGTGCGCACGAACGGACCGAGGCCCGGGACCAGGCTGGGGCTGTGCCACGTGAGGTGCAGGTACCCGACGCGCCGGGCGACAAGGCGCCGCGCCAGCGCGAGCATCTCGGCCGCCGTCGCGGTCTCGGGGCTCAGGACCACCCGGCTCACGCCGGCCAGTCTCGCGGCGATCCCGCGCAACCGCAGCGGCCGCAAGGGACGCAGCCCGAAGGCGCGCCACAGGGAGTCCCAGACGAAGAAGGGGGCGCGTGTGTATCCGGCCGACAGCGGCAGCTCGAGCAGGGCGCCTCGCGGATCCGGCACGCGCACGTCGCCCGCGCCGAGCCGATAGACGCCCAGGGGCGCACCCACGAAGTTGGGGCCGGCATCGGTGTCCGCCCAGCTGACGTAGGGCGTGACGCTGCTGTCCACCCGAAACCCGCAGGCCGCGAGCGCTTCCACGGTGGCGGGCCCCAAGCCGTAGCGCCCCGCCCGGAACGCCGTGGGCCGCACGCCGATCCCCGCGGCGAGCACGGCGGTGAGACGATCGAGCTTGGCCCGCTGCACGGCCGCGGGCAGATTGCAGAGCATCGTGCCGCCGGGGGCGAGCGGCTCGACCAGCGGGGGCGTACTCCACGGATGCAAATGGGCCGCGATCTCGGCGGTGCCGTCGTCGTGGAGAGCCCGCAGCAGTTCGGCGGCCCACGGCTGGGCGGCGACGGCGTAGGACGTGAAGTACGTCGCCCGCAGCCCGAGGCGCCGGAACAACGCCTCGAGTCGCGGGAGCTGGCGCACGTTGTCCACCGTCACGGGACCGCGCCGGGGCGTCCACTGATCTTCCTCGGTATCGATCGAGACCACGAGGAGCATCGGGTCGTAGCGCGAGAGCGAGACAGCCGTCTCCCGTGCAAGCGGCGCTCCCGCACCCCCTGCCGCGGCACGGCTCGGTAACACGAAGCGGATGAGCATGTTACGAGCCAGGCGGCGAGCCGGCGCTCGCCGCTGTCGCGGCCGCGCATCAGCCGAGCGGCCGGCGCCGCTCGGCGGCGGGCGGCACACGGCGTGCGGAGCCCAGGGACGCTTGCGAGCTTCGGAGGTGACGTTGCAGAGGGAGCGGTTGGCGGTGCTGCACGTCGTGGCGCCGGGCGAGTTCGGGGGGCTGGAGGCGGTGGTGCAAGCGCTCGCGCTTGGCGCGCCGGCCGCGGGCCTCGAGGCACGGGTGGCGGCGATCGTTCCAGACGGCGCGGTCGCGCACCCGTTTCTCGACCCCCTGGTGCGGGCCGGAGTGGAGACCTTCGCCATCGGTGCAGGCGGCCGGGCGTACCGGCGGGAGCGCCGGGCGGTGGCGGACGTGTGCCGCCGGCTGCGGCCCGACGTCGTGCACACGCACGGCTACCGCGCCGACGTGCTCGATGCGCCCGTCGCGCGCGCGCTGGGGATTCCCGTGGTCACCACGGTGCACGGCTTTACGGGCGGCGACTGGAAGAATCGCTGTTACCAGTGGCTGCAGCGCCGCGCCCTGCGGCGCTTCGATGCCGTCGTGGCCGTGTCGCGACGGCTCGCGGAGGAGCTGCGGCTGAGCGGCGTGCCCGGCGGCCGCGTGCACCTCGTCCGCAACGCCTGGCGGGCGCCGGCCCCGCCGCTCAAGCGGTCCGCGGCGCGCGCGGCGCTGGACGGCGAGGCCGGCGACTCGGAGCCTCGCGATCCCTGCATCGGATGGGTGGGACGCCTCAGCCGGGAGAAGGGGCCCGATGTGCTGCTCGCGGCGCTCGCCCGGCTGCGCGCGCGCCCGTGGCGGGCGTGCCTCGTGGGCGACGGGCCGGATCGGACCGCGCTGGTCCGGCGCGCGGCCGCGCTGGGGCTCGGCGATCGCGTGCACTGGCACGGGGCGGTGCCGGAAGCGGGCCGGTTGTACCGCGCCTTTGACGTGTTCGTGCTGAGCTCGCGCACCGAGGGCACGCCGATCGTGCTGTTCGAGGCGATGGCCAGCGAGGTCCCGATTGTCGCCGCCGCGGTCGGCGGCGTGCCCGACGTGGTGTCGGCGGCGGAGGCCGTCCTGGTCCCGCCCGAAGATCCCGCGGCGCTCGCCGCCGCGCTCGCCGGGGTCCTGGACGACCCGACGGGGGCGGGCGGGCGCGCGGGGCGCGCCCGGGAGCGCCTGGAGCGGGAGTTTTGCGCCGAGCCGTGGCTGCGGCGCTACGGGGCCATCTACCGGGCGGTGAGCGGGCGGGAGCGCCGCGTCGCCGGGCGTTGGAAGGCGTCGGCATGGGCGCCCTAGCGGTGGCGCTCCTCACGGCCGCGGGGGCGCTCGTCGCGTACGCGTACGTCGGGTATCCGGCGCTCTTGCTCGGGCTCCGGGCGGTCCGGCGGCGGCGGCCCACCGTTCGGCCGCTCGCCGAATGGCCCCCGATCAGCATTACGATTCCCGTGCACAACGAGGCGGCCACCATCGCCGCTACGCTCGCCGGCGTGCTCGCGGCCGACTACCCCATGGAGCGGCGGCAGGTCGTGGTCGTCTCGGACGCGTCGAGCGACGGCACCGACGCCGTGGTGGCGGGGTTCGCCGACCGCGGGGTGGAGCTGGTGCGGGTGCCCGTGCGCCGGGGCAAGACCGCCGCCGAGAACGCCGCGTGCGGCCGGCTGCGCGGCGAGATCGTCGTGAACCTGGATGCGTCCATCGGCCTGCCGCGGCACGCGCTCAAAGCGCTGGTCGCGGCGTTCGCCGATCCCAGCGTGGGCGTGGCGTCGGGCCGCGACGTGAGCGTGAGCGGAAGCGGCGCCGCCAACCCCGGCGAGGGCGGGTACGTGGGGTACGAGATGTGGCTGCGCGCCCTCGAGAGCGACGTGGCCGGGATCGTGGGCGCGTCGGGCTGCTTCTACGCGGCCCGTGCGCCGCTCCACCGGGAGGCCGTGCCCGAGGCCTTGTCGCGGGACTTCGCCGCGGCATTGATCGCGCGGGAGCGGGGCTACCGGGCCGTCTCGGTCGCGGACGCCGTGTGCTTCGTCCCGCGCACCGCGTCGCTCGTTCAGGAATATCGCCGCAAGGTGCGCACCATGGTGCGGGGGATGGGGACGTTGCGCTACAAGCGGCGGCTCTTGAACCCGTTCCGCTACGGGTTGTTCGCCTGGATGCTGTGGAGCCACAAGGTCTGCCGCTGGTTGGTGCCGTGGGCCTTGCTCGCGGCGCTGGGCGTGCTCGCGGCCGCGGCGGCGACGTCGCCGGCGGCGCGTTGGGTTGGCGCCGCGTTCGGGGCGGGGGCGGCGGCGGCCGCGCTCGCGGGGTGGTGGGCGGCGCGGGGCGGGGCGCCGGCGGTGGTGCAGCTCGTCGCTTTTGCGCTGGCCGGCAACCTCGCCGCGCTGCACGCCGGCCTCAAGGCCGTGCGCGGCGAACTCGCGCCCGTGTGGGAACCGACCCGGCGCGAACCGGCGGGGGAAGCGGCGGCGGAGCGCTAAACCGCGACGCGCCCTCGAGCCCTCACCACGCCCCCCGCCGGAACAGCACCACGGGCACCGTGCGCGCCATGATCCGCAGATCTTCGGCGAGCGATTGGCGGGCCACGTACTCGAGATCGTAGGCGACTTTTTGCCGTACGCTCTCGACCGACGTGTCGTAATGCAGATTCACCTGCGCCCACCCCGTGATCCCCGGACGCACCCGCTGGCGCCGGGCGTAGCCGCCGATCTGGCGGCGCAGCTCGGCGAAGATCTGGGGCTGCTCGGGACGGGGGCCCACGATGTTCATGTCGCCGCGCAGCACGTTGAAGAGCTGCGGGAGCTCGTCGAGGCGATACTTGCGCAACACCCGGCCGAGGCGCGTCACGCGCGGGTCGTCCGGCCGGGCCCAGACCTGGGCTTCGGGATTTCCGTTCACGCGCATCGTGCGGAACTTGTAGATGGTGAACGGCTTGCCGCCGACGTCGGCAGCGCGCCGGCCGTTGCCGCCGCCCGCGCCGGGGCCGCGCCGGTCGAGGCCCACCCGCGTCTGGGCGTAGAGCACGGGCCCGCGGGACGTGAGCTTCACCAGCACGGCGATGACGAGCATCAGGGGCGCGGCCAGCACGAGGCCGGCGACCGCCGCCGCCACGTTGAGGAGCCGCCGCGGCCCCTCGACCGAGCGGGCCCGGGCGGGGGCGTCGGCACGCGCGGCACGGGGGTGGGCGGGAGCCCGCCGGCTCCAGCGAACGGAGGTCACAGGCAGTCGGGTCGCATGAGCGTCGCGACCCCCGCCGAGCAAGGCCCGTGCGGACGGAGTCGGCCGGAGGCGATCGCCTAACCGCCGCTGCCGCAATGCGTTCGGGGTTCACCGCCGGTAGTGTCGGACGCCCGCGACGTGGCGCCGCGACGGCTCGTGTCGAGAGGCCGCTACACGGCCCGCCGCAGGCGGGAGCCGGGGGCGTCAGGCGGGCGCGGCGGCGGGGAGGTCGAGTTCGAAGTAGAAGCGGGTGCCCCAGCCCGGGTGGGTCTCCACCTGGAGCTTCGAGCCCATCGCTTCGACGAGCCGGCGGCAGATCGTGAGGCCGAGTCCGGTGCCCGAGAACCGCACGCTCCCGCGCCCCCGGCGAAACGGCTGATACAGCCGGGTGAGGGCCTGGGGGTCGATGCCGCTGCCGGTGTCGCGCACCGAGAACTCGACGCGGGCGGCGCCGCTCTCGCGGGCCTCGAGCTCCACGAACCCCCGCTCGGTGAATTTGAGGGCGTTGCAGGTGAGGTTCAGCAGCACGCGACTCACGGCGACGGGATGGCCGAGCCGGTGGTCCACGGACGGCGGCCGGGTCCGGACGATCAGGTTCTTTTCCTCGGCCATCGGGCGGACCATGTCGCGCACCGCCTCGAGGCTCTGTGATACGGAAAACGGTGCCCTTTCGTCGTCCACGAGGCGATCGCCCCCGCGCAGCAGTTCGACGGCATCGCTGACCAGGGCGCTCAAGCCGAGCGCGGCGCTGTAGATGAGCCCGAGCTGGCGGCGCTGGATGTCGTTGACCGCGCCGCTCTGGCCGCCGTGCAGGGTTTCGGAAAGAAACAGAATCGAGGTGAGCGGCGAGCGCAGGTCGTGCGCGATCTCCACGAGGAGGTCGAGGCCGGCGGGTCCTCCGAGGTGAGCCTCGAGCTGGCCCGCGGCACGGGGCTGTACCGCCTCGCGGACCTGTTCCAGGGTGCCGAGGACGGCGAGGATGCGGGCCGCGGACGGCGGTGCGGGCGCCTGCCGCAGGCCGCGGACGATCTCGGCGCGCAGCAGGTCCACGAGTCGCAGCGTCAGCGCGGTGGAGGTCTGGGGCACCAGCTCGGACACGTAGCTCGGGCGGCCGCGATCGGCGGCGAGCGCGATCGCCGCCACCACGCCGGCGGCGGTGTCCAGGTCGTCGCCGCCCACTCCCTCGGCGCGCAGCGCCGCGGCCACGCGGCGCGCCGCCGCGCTGATCACGGGGCACGAGACCCCCACCACGAGGTCCGAGGCGGGCGGAGCGTATCGGCCGGGGGCGCCCGACGGGCGGTCCCGGGGCGGATCGGTCGTGGTGACCGGCATCACATCCCCGCGCGCGGCGCACGCCGGCGCCGGTCCCGCAGCGATACGCTCATTCGTCCGTGGTGCCCGCCAGCAGCTTGCGGTGGAGGCCGTGCCGCTCCATCAAGCGGTACAGCGTGGTGCGATCGACGCCCGCAATGCGCGCCGCCCGCGACATGTTGCCGCCCGCCTGCGCCACCAACTGTTGCAGATACTGGCGTTCGAACCGCGCCAGCAGGCGCTCCCGAGCGGCGTGATAGCTCTCCTCGGCGGCGCCGCTCTCGCGCTCCGGCCCGGGCCCGGGCGCCCCCGCGACCGCCGGGCCGTCGTCGCCGACCATGGGGATGTCGCGGGGCTCGACGGTGGCGCCGGGCTCGACGAGGACCATCGTGTGCTCGATGACGTTCTGGAGTTCGCGCACGTTGCCCCGCCACGGCCGCGCGCACAGGGCGCGCACCGCCGCGTCCGAGAGCCGGGGCAACGGGGCCGTGGGCCCGCGGTGGCGCCGCCAATAATACGTCAGGAAGTGGCTCGCCAACAGCGGGATGTCTTCGGGGCGCTCGCGCAGCGGGGGCACGTGGATGGGCACGACGCGCAGGCGATAGTACAGGTCCTCGCGCAGCTGGCCCGCCTTCACCGCCTCTTCGGGATTGCGGTTGGTACAGGCGATGAAGCGGACGTTCACGACCGCGTCGGTCGTCTCGCTCCCCACGCGCCGCACCACGCCGTCCTGAATGACCCGTAACAGCTTGGCCTGAATCGGCTTCGACATCTCGGCCAGCTCGTCGAGGAGCAGCGTGCCGCCGTTCGCCGTCTCCAGAAGCCCCGGCTTGTCGCGCACGGCGCCGGTAAAGGCGCCTTTGACGTGGCCGAACATCTCCGATTCGAGCAGCGGCTCGGGAAGCGCGGCGCAATTGATGGCGACCAGCTGGCGGCTCGAGCGCCGGCTGTGGTGGTGGATGAACTGCGCGATGAGCTCTTTGCCGGAGCCGCTCTCGCCCGTGATGAACACCGAGGCGTCAGTGGGCGCCACCCGGCGGGCGAGCTCGATGGCCCGCCGGAACGCCGGCGCCGCGCCCAGCACCGTCACCTTGTCGCTGTTGCCGTGGCGGCGCACCAGCTCGTCCTCGAGCTTGCGGCTCTCCCGCGCCACCGTCACGGTGTGGGCGGCCCGCCCGAACAGGATTTGGAGATGCGTGGCCGAAAACGGCTTGGGGAGGTAGTCCCAGGCCCCCGCCCGCAACGCCTCGATGCTCGAAGCGACGCTCGGGTTCCCGGTCATGACGATGACGATCGTCTCGGGGTGGGCGTCGAGACAGGCGCGCAACAGCTCCATCCCGGGCACCTGGCTCATGTACAGGTCGAGCAGCACGATGTCGAAGCGGGTGCGCCGGACCAGCTCCAGCGCCTCCTGCCCGCGCCCGCACGCCGTCACCTGGTACCCGGCCAGTTTCAGCACGCTGGCGCAGCTTTCCCGCAGCGTGCGCTCGTCGTCAATGATGAGCAGGCGGATCGCGGCCCGTTCCTCGGGGCGCACGGGGAGCAGCGTGGCGAGGTCGGCCGCGGCGACGCTTCCCTCGGCGGTGCCCGGTTCGGGCCCGGTATCGGACGGGGGCATCGGGGTGGTGTCCTTCCTCCGCTCGATGGTGGCGGGGCCGCTGCGACGCACGGATCGGGCCGGGGCCGGGACCGCACCGTCCGACCTGAATTAGCGTTGCATTTAGAGCCCGGGGGCGGCCGTGTCAAGAACAAGTGTCGTGCCAGCGCCACAACGTTCCAGGCGCGAGCCCGGTATGTGGCCCCGTCGCAACAGGATGTCGGTCCGCGGCTCCGGTCGCGCCGCGGCCCGCGCCCGGCAGGTGCTCGGGCATTGTGCGGCGGCCGTGCCGTTCGCCCGGTATCGAGCTTGCGGTAGGACGGGGCACCCGCGCGTGCGGCCGCCATCGGGCGGCCGGCGCGTCCAGCGAGCGAGCGTCCGTGCCCGAATCCCTGCCTCCGGAAGTGATCGTCCCCCAGACGGTGCCGCCGCCCGTGGCGGGCGGGCTCGACGCACCCGGCGGGTACGTGGTGCCGCCCGCTCTCGGGGGCGCCGAGGGCGAAGGGCTCGACTGGGCGCGGTGGTGGAGCGTGCTGCTGCGCTTCCGCTGGTGGGTGGCGCTCGGCACGGCGCTGGGGCTCGCCGCGGGGCTTGCCGCCGCCCGCTTCCTCAAGCCGTTGTATCTCACCCAGGCCACGATCTGGATCGACGCCGGCAACCGCGGGCCGGACGCCACGCGGGGGCCGATCCGGTCCGGGCAGCTGTTCGAGTCGTACGCCTGGGTGGATCTGCTGCGCTCGTTCACGGTGCTGGACGCCGTGGTGCGACAGCAGCGCCTGTACCTCACCCCGCGATCCGCGGCGGACGCGGCGGCGCTGGCGTCGTTCGACGTCGCCGACGCGTTCCGGCCCGGGCGCTACCGCCTGACCGCCGACGCCACGGGCCGCGAGCTGCGGCTGTTGGGGCCGCGGGGCGAGCTGTTGCAGCGGGTGGCGGCGGGCGACTCGGTGGGCGCGCCGCTCGGCTTCCGGTGGGTGCCGGCGCCCGCGGCGCTGCCGCCGCGCACGTCGGTGGCCTTCTCCCTCGTCACGCTCCGCGACGCGGCGCAGCGGCTCTCGGACGCGCTGCGCGTGCATCTCGACGAAAACGGCAACTTCCTGCGCCTGGAGCTGTCGGGCACCGACCCAGCGCGCCTCGCGACCACGCTCAACGCCGTGGCCCAACGCTACGTGGCGGTGGCGGCCGATCTCAAGCGGGCCAAGCTGGTCGAGCTCACGCGCATCCTCGACGAACAGCTCGCCACCGCGGCGCGCAATCTCCGCGCCGCCGAGAGCGGCCTCGAAAGCTTTCGCGTGAAGACCATCACGCTGCCGTCGGAGCGCGCGACGCCCGTCTCGCCGGGCCTCGAGCAGACCCGCGACCCGGTGTTCGCCAATTTCTTCGAGATGCGGATCGAGCGCGAGCAGTTGCGGCGCGACCAGGAGGCGATCCAGCGCGTGCTCGCGGATCTCCCGGACTCGGGGAGCGCGAGCGCGGGAAGCGACGGCGGGGCGGGCGTCGCGACGCTGGAAGTGATCGGCTCGGTGCAGCGCTCGGCCGAGCTCGGCTCGGCGTTGCGCGAGCTCACCACCAAGCAGGCGGAGCTGCGGGCCCTGCGCTACCGCTACGCCGAGGCGTATCCCCCGGTGGAGCGCCTGGCGGGCGAGGTGGCGACGCTCGAACGCCGCACCATCCCCGCGCTCGCGCGGACGCTGCTCGCCCAGATCGCCACCCGGGAACAGGTGATTGACAGCCTGGTCCATGCGGCCGGCCAGGAGCTCCAGCAGATTCCCCAGCGGGCGGTGGAGGAGGCGCGCCTGCGGCGCGAGGTGACGATCGCCGAAAACCTCTACACCACCCTCCAGCAGCGCTATGAAGAGGCCCGGCTCGCGGAAGCGAGCACCATCCCCGATGTCCGCGTGCTCGACGCCGCCGTGGCGCCGCATCAGCCGATCCGCAACACCGCGCCCCGGCTCATCCTCCTCGGGTTGTTCGGCGGCTTCGGCGTGTCCGTGGTGGGCGCGGTGCTGCTCGATCGCATCGACCGCCGCGTGCGCTACCCGCAGCAGGTGACCCGCGACCTCGGGCTCGACATCCTGGGCGTGGTGCCGCGCGTCAAGCAGCGGCGCGGCCGCCCCGACCCGGCCGACGCGGCCCAGGTGATCGAGGCGTTTCGCACGGTGCGCCTGAACCTGGCGCACGCCTACGGGGCGGCCGGCCCGATCATCTTCACCGTCTCGAGCCCGGGACCGGGCGACGGCAAGTCGTTCCTCTCGGGCAACCTGGCGCGGGCCTTCGCCGACACGGGGCGGCGCACCCTGCTGATCGACGGCGACACGCGGCGCGGGGTGCTGCACCGCGCCCTGCGGACCCTCCGCAAGCCGGGGCTCCTCGATCTCCTGGCCGGCGGGGTCTCGGCCGACGCCGTCGTCCAAGCCACCGACCACCCGTGCCTGTGGTTCGTCGGCAGCGGCACCCGCAAGGAGGACGCCCCCGAACTCCTGGGTGCGCCGCCGATGGGGCAGTTGCTGGCGTGGGCCCGGACCGCCTACGACGTGATTCTCGTGGACAGTCCGCCGCTCGGCGCCGGCGTGGACCCCTACCTGCTGGGCACCCTCACCGGCAATCTGCTCCTCGTGCTGCGCACCGGGACGACCGATCGCGACCTCGCGCACGCCAAGCTCGATGTGCTGGCGCGGCTGCCGATCCGATTGCTGGGCGCGGTGCTCAACGACGTGGAGCCCAAGGGCGCGTACCGCTACTACGGGTACGTGCCGGGATACGCCGCGGAAAACGAACCGACCGACGCCGAGCGTTGGGCGCTGGCGCGGCGCCTGCCGCGCGCGAGCCGGGCGGAGAGCCGCTAGCGGCGCAAGGCCCGGCGCACCAGCGGCCCGAGGCAGCGGGCGACGGCGGCGTTGCCGGCGGGAGAATAGTGCGGCCGCCCCGGCAGGAACGCGACCTCCACGCCGAGCGCCGCGATACACGCGGTCATATCCACCACCGTCACGCCCGCCGCCCCGAGCCGCGCCACCACGGCCCTGGCGGCCGAGCGGTCCTCGCCCGCGAAGTCGCTGCGGCTCGGGAAGTACACGACCATCGGGATGGTCCCGGCGGCGCGCGCTTGGCGCGCGAAGGCGAGCGCCAGCGCGCTGTTGAGCGCCACGCGCTCGTCGCGTCGGGGCGGCGCGGCCGCGGGCCAGCGCGGGAACCGGGACGCGACGAACCGCACCAGCCGCGACGCGTCGCCGAGTCGCCATTCCCATTGCTCGGGGACGTAGCCCGGGTCGTAGCCGATGAACGGCAGGGCCGCAGCGGAGGGTGCGGCGAGCAGCGCCTCGGGGGCCGGCACCGGCACGTTGAGCAGGGCCAGCGCGTCGCCCCGCAGCACGAATCGCGGCTTGCCGAACGGGAACCCCCACGCGGGGAAGGTGATGAAGCTGTACACCGACAGCGAGCGATAGAGATCGTGGTTGATGAAGCCGAGGATCGCGATCGCCGGCCGCCACGGCCGCGCATCGCGCAGATAGCGGAGATACGCCTGGTCCACGCCGTACCCGTCCACGCCGAAGTTGAGCACGGCCGCGCGGCCCGCGAGCTCGCGCTCGAGGCGCGCGCCCCAAGTGTCCGGGAACGGCACCTCGAGCCCGAAGGTGTAGGAGTCGCCGACGAGCGCGATCCGCGGGCGGGTGCGGTCCGCGCCGTAGCGCTGGCCCGCGCGCGCGCTGCGGAGTCCCTCCGCGCTGCTCAGGTAGCGGCCGTCGGCGCTGCGCCGGTTGGGGGCGACGGTCCAGCCGAGGAGGGTGTCGGCGACCAGATAGGCGACGGGGGCGGGCGTACGGCGCAGCAGGGCGGCGTTGCGGGCGCGCACCTCGCTCCAGCGCCGCGGCAGCAGCACCGTCCCCGCGATCGAGAGGCCGGCTGGCGTGGGCACGGACAGCGCGCGCGCGAGAATCTCCCCGGCGGCGAGGATGCCAGCGACGGCGAGCGCGTTGGTCCCGAGCACCAGGCCGAATCGCCCGGTGCCGGCGCGCCGGGCCGCGCGCCACCAGCGGCCGAGGCCGGCCGCGGCGGCGGCGAGCGCCGCGGCGGCGGCGAGGAGCCACGCCCACTGGCGCGGGGCCAGGTGGGCGAAGCGACCCCAGTACTTGTAGAGGGCGATCGCCAGCCCGCCGGCCGCGGCTTCGAGCCCGTACAACGCCGCGAACAGCGCCGCCTCCCGCGGCGGCGCGCCGCTACGCGGGCCGCGCGCCCCCGTTGCCGAACTCACGGAGCCACCCGCGCCCGGGATCGGCCTGGGCGGCCTGGAGCGCTGCGGTCGCCCGCAGGATCGCCTCCCCCGCGTCCACCGGCGCGGCGTGGAAGTCGGGCACCGCGTAGTAGCCGGCCCGGAGCTGAAACGGCGGCGCGTCCGCGGCGCCGGCGAGCGCCCGGGCCAACCGCTCGGCGAGCCGCGAGGCGCCGCGCGCGTCGGCGCCCGCCGCCACGACGGCGAACTCCGTGGGCCCGAGACGGCCGATCGCGTCGGACAGCCGACCCGCGCGCTTGAGGGCCAAGGCGATGGCGTCCACCAGCGCGCTCAGCGCCTCGTCGGCCGGGGGGGCTCCCGGCCGGGAGCCGAAGGCGGGCGCGAACACCACGCAGCCGAACGCCGCGTGCTGCCGCGCGGCCTGGGCCCCGAGCTCGCGGGCGCGGCGGGCCAGCCCCCGCGTGTTGTACAACCCCGTCGCCGGGTCCACGAGCCCCTCCGCCCGCGCCTGATCGGCGTCGAGCTTGGCCTGCACGAACGCCTCGATCCGCAGCCGGAACTCCTCCGCCTCGAACGGCGGCCCCAGGTAGTCCCAGGCGCCGGCCCGCAGCGCGTCGAGCCGGCGCTGCCGCGTGGGGGGCTCGGCGCTGATGACGACGATCGGCGTGCTGGGCGGGATCAGGGGGTCGCGGCGCAGCTCGCGGCACAGCTCCAGGCCGTCGCGGTCGGGGAGCGCGCTGTCCACGGCGATCGCGTCGGGGTGCGCGTGTCGCGCCCGCTCGATGGCGCTCGGCGCCGTGTAGGCCCGCAGCACGGTGGGGCCGCCCGGGGCGAGGATGGTCTCCAGCGAACGGCTGAACCACTCCTGGTGGCTCACGATCATGACGAGCGGCGGCCGGCCTGCGGGCGTGGCGCCGTGCATAGGGGCTCTCCGTCCTCGAGGGAACGCTGCACCGCTGCAATCCGGGGCGCCGCGCGGCCGGCCACCGCCGCCCGTCCGCCGTAGCGGTCGCCTGCAGGAGTCGTGCGCCGCGGCGCCCGCCGCGGAAGTCCCGCGCCCGAAAGGCATTACGCCGCGCGGCGCCGCCCGTTCGGGTGGCCCCAAACCGCTGCGCCCGAACGACAGGGCCGCCCCCGTATGCCGCGGCCCCGCAACGCACCGCCCGGCGCGGGGGCGGCGGCGGCGGCGCGCGTTCCGCCTAACTCGCGCGGGCGCCGCCGCCTCGCCCGCGCCCGAGGCGCCGCGACGCGGCGGCCTCAAACTTGAAGGCGCTCCTCGGGCGTGCCAACAGGAGCCGGCGCCGGTGTTGTGCCTGCGGTGTGAGTGTCGCCCGTGGAGTCCGCGGCTCGTGCGGTTCGCGGTCCCGGCGAGCCGGGTGTGGGGGCTGCACCGGCTCGGGGAGCTGCTGTGCGAGCGCTGCGGCGCGGTGCTGCCGGCCGAGCTCGTCACCGAGCGGCTGCTCGGCAAACTGCTCCAGCTCGATCGGTTCGGGCTCGTGGGAGGGGCGAAGCCCCTCCTCGGGCGTGCGGACGAGGGGTCGTAACGGTCATGTGCGGCATTGTCGGCTACATCGGGCGCCGGGAGGCGGCGCCGATCCTGCTCGAGGGCCTGCGCCGGCTCGAGTACCGCGGCTACGACTCGGCGGGGCTCGCGGTGCACGGGGGGCGGGGTATCATCGTGACCCGCAAGCTCGCGGGGCGCGTGGACGGGCTCGCGGACCTGGTCGCCCGGCTCCCGGTCCACGGGACCGTGGGCATCGCGCACACCCGCTGGGCGACGCACGGCGCGCCGACCGAGCGCAACGCGCACCCGCACCTCGACTGCCGCGGCCGGGTGGCGGTGGTCCACAACGGGATCATCGAGAACGCCGACGCGCTGCGGACCGCCCTCGAGCGCGCCGGCCACACCTTCTACACCGACACCGACACCGAGACGCTGGCGCACCTGGTGGAAGACGCGCCGGGCGACACGCTCGAGGCGCGGGTGATCGCGGCGCTCGAGCACGTGGAAGGGACGTACGGGCTCGTGGTGCTCTCGGCCGACGAGCCCGCGAAGATCGTGGTGGCGCGGCGCGGGTCGCCGGTGCTCCTCGGCGTGGGCGACGACGAATACTTCGTCGCCTCGGACGCGGCCGCGGTGCTCGAACACACGCGCTCGGTCGTGTACCTGGACGACGGCGATATCGCCGTGCTCACCCCTGACGCGTATCACGTGATCGACCGCGAGTCGCACGTCCAGATCCGCGCCGTGGACGACGTGTCGTGGGACCTCGAAGCACTCGAGCTCGGCGGCTACCCGCACTTCATGCTGAAGGAGATCTGCGAACAGGCGGACACCGTGCGCAGCACGTTGCGGGGCCGGCTGCTGTGGGCCGACGGCGCGGCGCGCTTGAACGGGCTCAACCTGCCGCCCGCGGAGTGCGCGGCCGTCCGCCGCATCGTGATCGTGGCCTGCGGCACGTCGTGGCACGCCGGGCTCGTGGGCCGCCACCTGATCGAGGAATGGGCCCGCATTCCCGTCGAGGTCGAGTACGCCTCCGAATACCGCTACCGCACCCAGCTCGCGATTCCCGGCACGCTCACGGTGGCGATCTCGCAGTCCGGGGAGACGGCCGACACCCTGGAGGCGATGCGCGCGGCCCGGCGCGCCGGATCGCGGGTGGTGGGGATCGTCAACGTGGTGGGGAGCACGATCGCGCGCGAGGCGGACGGCGGCATCTATCTGCACGCGGGCCCCGAGATCGGCGTCGCGTCCACGAAGGCGTTCACGTCGCAGATCGTGGCCCTGGCGCTGTTCGCGCTCTACCTCGGGCGCGCGCGCGGGCTGTCGCTGGCGGCGGGCCAGGAGATCGCCTGCCGGCTGGCGCAGCTGCCGGGGCTCGTGGCGCGCGCCCTGGCGCTCGAGCCGCAGGTGAAAGCCATCGCGGAGCGGGTCGCCCGCGCCGACAACGTGCTCTACCTGGGCCGCGGCGTGAACTTTCCGGTGGCGCTCGAGGGCGCGCTCAAGCTCAAGGAGATCAGCTACATCCACGCGGAGGGGTACCCGGCCGCGGAAATGAAGCACGGGCCGATCGCGCTGATCGACGACGCCATGCCGGTCGTGTTCGTGGCGCCCAAGGACGACGTGTACGGCAAGGTGGTGTCGAACATGCAGGAGGTGCGGGCCCGCGGCGGGCGGGTCGTGGCCGTCACGACCGAGGGGAACGGCGAGCTGGGCGGCCTGGCGGAGCAGCGCCTGTGCGTGCCCCCCACCCACCCGCTGCTGTCGCCCGTGCTCACCGCCGTGCCGTTGCAGCTGCTCGCCTATCACATCGCGGTGCTGCGCGGCTGTGACGTGGATCGGCCGCGCAATCTCGCCAAAAGCGTAACGGTGGAGTGACCATGCTTGCTCGTTGCCGTCGGGTGCTCGTCGCCGTCGTCGTCGGAGTGGGAGCTGCCGGGCCGGTGCAGGCCGCCGTGCGGCAGGGATCGGAATGCGACACGCGGCGGGTGTACGCGAGCCGCGCGGAGGTGGAGGCGCTCTTGCCCCGGCTCGACTCGACCGCCCGGGCCCGGGCCGCGAGCGAGCGGGAGCGGGAGGAGGCGCGCCGCTGTGCGGACCGGGTGCGGGCGCGGCTGGCGGCGGGGGACTTCCAGCCCGGCGACCGCGTGCTGCTGCGCGTCGAGGGCGAGCAGCAGCTCAGCGACACCTTCACCGTGGACGAAGGGCGCGTGCTGCGGCTGCCGGCGGTGGGCGCGATTCCGCTGGCGGGCGTGTTGCGGGGGGAGCTCGAGGACTATCTCGGCGCCAGGCTGGGACAGTTCATCCGCGATCCCGTGGTGCACGCCCGCGCGCTGATCCGGGTGGGCGTCGTGGGCGAGGTGAGCCGCCCGGGCTTCTATCTGGTGTCGCCCACGGGGCAGGTGGCCGACGTGCTCATGGCGGCGGGGGGCCCGACGCAGGCCGCGAAGCTGGGCGGGATGACGGTGGAGCGCGGCGACGGGGCGGTATGGCAGGGCGAGACGCTGCGGCGTGCCATCGCCGCGGGGCAGACCCTGGACGAGCTCGGCATCCGCTCGGGCGATCAGTTCACGGTGCCCCGGCGCGGCGATTTCGCACGCACCGCGGGCATCATCGCCGGGCTGGTGACGATCCCCGTCGCGATCTACACGGCCACCCGCATCTTTTGAGCGGCGTGGCCGCGCTCCGGTTGCTCTCCGTGGTGGGGGCGCGGCCCAACTTCATGAAGCTCGCCCCGCTGGCGCGCGCGCTGGCGCGCCGCGACGGCGTCCGGCACGTCGTGGTGCACACCGGCCAGCACTACGACGCCGACATGTCGGCGGCCTTCTTTCGCGACCTCGACCTCGCGCCGCCCGCTCACCACCTGGGGGTGGGCTCCGGATCGCACGCCCAGCAGACGGCGGCGGTGCTGCAGCGCCTCGAGCCGGTGTGCCTCGCCGAGCGGCCCGACGCGGTGCTCGTGTACGGCGACGTGAACTCCACCCTGGCGGCGGCGCTGGTGGCGGCGAAGCTCGGGATCCGGGTGGCGCACGTGGAGGCGGGGCTGCGCAGCGGCGACCGCGCCATGCCCGAGGAGATCAACCGGGTCGTGACCGACCACGTGGCGGACCTGTTGTTCGCCCCGTCGCCCGACGCGGTGGCCAATTTGCGGGCCGAGGGGGTGCCCGCCGCCCGCATTCATTTCGTCGGCAACGTCATGATCGACGCGCTGGTCGCCCTGTTGCCGGCGGCGCGGGCGGGGGCGCCCCCGCCGGCCGAGCCGTACGCCGTGGTCACGCTGCACCGGCCCGCCAACGTGGACGACCCGGCCGTGCTCGCCGAGCTGCTCGCGGCGCTCGCCGACCTGGCGCGCGAGCGGCGCATCGTGTTCCCGGTCCATCCCCGCACCCGCGAGCGGCTCGCCGCCCTCGGCTGGCGCCCGCCGCCCGCGGCCCGGTTCGTCCTGCGCGAGCCGGTCTCCTACCTCGAGATGCTGCGCCTCGTGCTGGGGAGCGCGCTCGTGATCACCGACTCGGGCGGCCTCCAGGAGGAGACGACGTTTCTCGGCATCCCCTGTTTGACCGTCCGCTCCACCACCGAGCGGCCGCTCACGTGCACCCTGGGGACCAACCGGCTGGTGCCGGCGCGCCGCGACGCGCTGCGCGAGGCCGCCTGCGCCGCGTGGGGGCGGCGCCGCGACCCCGCGCCGGTCATCGCCCGCTGGGACGGCCGCGCCGCGGAGCGGATCGCGGCCGTGCTGTGCGACGGCGCGGCGCCCGATTAGCGGCCCGCGCCGCCTCCCGGGCCCCGCCGCTGGAGTTCTTTGATCTCCCGCAATTGCAGGGCGATCACGAACAGCACGGCGACCGCCGAGAGCTCGAGCAGCCGCCCCGGCAGATAGCCGCGCAGCACGGTATAGCCGAAGAGATTGATGATCCGCTCCCACACCGCGAGCCCCGCGGCGGCGAACGCGCCCACGAACAACACGCGGCTCACGAGACTGGTCAGGTTCTCGAGCATGGCGGCCTCCATCACCTGCGGGTGATCACCCGGGCGGTGCGGCCCAGCCGGCCCAGGCGGACGGGATAGACGACGAGACGGACGTTCCCCGCGGGATCCTGGAACCACAACTGGTACACGTCGGGGGAGGCCTGATTCACGGTCACGGAGATCAGGGATCCCCATGCCGCCGGGACCGCGGTCGAGTCCGGGAGCGGCTCGCGGGCCAGCGCGCCCGCGCCGATCGGCTCGGGAAGCTTGGCGCACCCGCAAGCGGCCACTGCCGACAGCGCGAGCCATCGCGTCACGTGTCTCATCGTCGGTCCCTCCGCGCGAACCGCCTCAGGCGGCATGGTGGCGGCACGCCACGCCGGGCCTCGTGGCGCCCGCACGGGCGAGTCGCGCCTTCAACTCTACCCTCCGGGCGCGCCGGTACAAGGGCGGCAGGGGTGGGCAGGGACGGGCAGGGGCGGCGGGGGCGGCGCGCTTGCGCTCCCCCGTCCCGGCGCATAGGCTTGCCAGGCCGTGAACGTGCTCGCGGGGCGGGAGGAGCGGCGGCGCGTCCTGCTCGCCGACGATCACGCGGTCATGCGGCAGGGCCTTCGGGCGTTGCTCGAGCGCCACGGGTTCGCCGTGGTCGCCGAGGCGGCGGACGGGCCCGCGGCGATCGCGGCCGCCCGGGCGCTGCGGCCCGACGTCGCCGTGCTCGACGTGGCGATGCCGGGGCTCAGCGGCGTCGAGGCGGCCCGCGAGATCGCGGCCGCCGCGCCCGCGACTCGCGTCATTCTGCTCACCGCCCTGGCCGGCACCGACTTCGTGAGCCCCGCCCTGCGGGCCGGCGTGCGCGGGTTCGTCATGAAGCTCCAGGGCATCGAGGAGCTGGTGCGCGCCATCCGCGAGGTGGTCGCGGGCGGGATGTACGTGAGTCCCGGCTTCTCGCGCGCCGTCCTCGCCGCGGTGCACGCGCACGGCGGCGCCCCCGGCCCCTCCGCCCGCTCGGCCACGCTCAGCGCGCGCGAGCGCGAGGTCGTGCGCCTCGTCGCCGAGGGGCACTCCACCAAGCAGATCGCCGCCCGGCTCGGCATCAGCGCCAAGACCGTCGAGTTCCACCGGGGGCGCGCGATGCGCAAGCTCGATCTCCACGACACCGCCGGCCTGGTGCGCTTCGCCGTGCGCGAGGGGCTGATCACGCCCTGACCAGGGGAATCCCCGGGGGTCCCCCTAGGGGAACTCCCGGGCCCGTCCGGGGTGCCCCCGAAACCTCCGGTGCCCCATCCTTATCCTTCTCTTAAGGGGCTCTCTCGGTGCCCGGGTATGGCGGCGGGTGTCGGGCCGGTACGGAATGCGGAGGTCACGGTGATGCGCGCGTACCGCAGCGCGGCGGCGGCGTTCGTCCTGATCGTCGGTGACGACGAGTGGACGGCGCGCGCGCTGGCGGCGGTGCTCGAGCCCGCGGGCTTTCGGGTGGCGCACGCGGCGACGGCGGACGGGGCGCGCGAGCGGGTGCGGGCCGCACCCCCCGACGCGGTGCTGGTGGTGGCGCGGGCGGGCGATCCCGCCGGCCCCGCGCTGTGCCGGGCGCTGCGCGACGAGCCGGCGGTCGCGGCCGAGACGGCGATCATCGGCGTCACGCCCGCCGCCGGCGCCCGGGAGCAGCGGCTCGAGTGGTTGCGGGCGGGCGCGTGGGACTGTCTCGGGTTCCCGCTGCTCGCCGAGGAGGTGCTGCTCAAGCTGGGCCGCGCGGTGCGTGCGAAGCACCAGGCCGATCGCGCGCGGGCGGCGGCGCTCGTGGACGAGGCGACGGGGTTGTACACGCCGCGCGGACTGCGGCGGCGGGTGCGCGAGGTGGTGGCCGAAACGGCGCGGTTGCGCGTTCCCGTGGCGTGCGTGGCGATCGGCGCCGACGGCGGCGATCCCGGGCTGCGCGGGCGCGTGGCGCGGGCGCTGCGGGCCCACGCGCGGATCTCGGACGTGATCGGGTGGTGGAGCGGGAGCGACGTGGTAGTGGTGGCGCCGGCGACCGACGGCGCGGGCGCGGAACGGCTCGCCGCGCGGCTCGCCGCGGCGATCGAGGCGACCCCCGCCGCGGCCGACGAGCCCGCCGCGCCGGTCGCGGTGCGCGCCGGTTACTACGCGCTGTCGCTCGAGTCCGGCGCGCTCGCCGATCCCGACGACCTGTTGCGGCGCGCGAGCGCGGCGCTGGGCCAGGCACGGGCCGCGGCGCAGGGGGAGCGCATCCGCCGGTTCACGCAGCAGGAGTCGGGGTAATCCCCGACACCGGTTGTCGCGACCGCGCACCTAGCGGGGGTCCCCGGGGGGGTGCAAGTTAAGGTGCCCTAGGCCCGCCGGTGTCGCGGATGCCGCGTCGTTCGGTTGATCGTCCCGTTTCCGGAGTTTCGTCGTCCGCTCGTGCGCCGTCGCAGCGTGCGGGTCCGTCCGCCGCCGATCGCGTGGTGGCGGTGCCGTCGCCGCTGCTCACGGCGGCGGCGCGCCGGGCGGCGGCCGCGTGGGCGCTGGCGAACGACGGGGGCGAGGCGACGGCGGCCGCCGCGGCCGACGTGCTGGGTGCGCTGGCGTCGAGCGTGTACCGCCGGCAGTCGGATCCCGACGCGCCGCTCGACCCCCGGGCCTACGCGCCGTTCGCTCCCCGGCTGCTCGCGCTGTTGCGCGCGGAGGTCATCGCGGCGTGGCCCACGGGCGACCCGCGGCGCGCCGAGGAGGTGCGCGCGATCCTCACCGCGATCGAGGGGGTGTGCGCGGCGGTCGAGCGCGACCCGGGCGGCGACTTCGCGGTGCAGTTCGCGGGGCCGCAGGCGCTCGACATGCTCGTGGCCGTCGCGCACGACCTGCGCTCGCCGCTCACCTCGATCCTGTTCCTCGCCGACACGCTGGAGCGCGGGCAGAGCGGGCCGGTCACCGAGGTGCAGCGCCGCCAGCTCGCGTTGATCTACGGCGCCGCGCTGGGGCTGTGCGCGGCGACGAGCGACATCGTGGAGCTGGCGCGGGGCGGCAACGGGCTGGTGGAACAGGAGCCGGTCCCGTTCGCCGTCTCCGCGGTGCTCGACTCGGTGCGCGACATCGTGCGGCCCATCGCGGCGGAGAAGGGTCTCGAGGTGCGCCTCGCCGCGCCGACGCGCGACCAGCGCTGCGGCCATCCCGTGGCGCTGAGCCGGGTGCTGCTCAACCTCACCACCAACGCCCTCAAGTTCACCGAGACCGGCTACGTGGAGATCGCGGCGCGCGAGGACCCGGGCGACCGGGTGGAGTTCGCCGTGCAGGACACGGGCAAAGGGATCGCGCCCGAGGTGCTGGCGCGGCTGTATCAGCCCTGGCGCCGGGTGCCGGGCCGGCCGGGGCCGCTGTTCTCGCAGGCGGGGCTCGGGCTGCTGATGTGCCGGAAGCTCGTGGCGGCGATGGGCGCGGCGCTGCGGGTCGAGACCGCGCCGGGACGGGGGACGCGCTTCGCGTTCGCGCTCGAGCTGCCGCCCGCCTAGCGCAGCGGCACGCCCAGCCCGGCCCGCACCGCGCCGCCCACGGCGGTCAGCTCGACGGCGCAGGCGCCCGCGAGCCAGGCGCGCCGCCAGGGCCGCGGGAGCGCGGCCGCCACGCCGAGCGTCGTCACCCCCGCCGCGACCGTGTACGCGGTGATGCGCCCGATGCCCGGCCGGGGCCCGAGCAGCGGGTTCGTCTCGCGCCATCCCCGCCATCCGCGCCGCGCGGCTTCCCGGGTCTGGGCGGCGTCAACCCACAGGGCCGCCGCGAACGCGGCGGCGAGCGCGAGATCGGGGGGCGCCAGGTCGCGGGGGAGGAGTCGCGCGGGCCGCGGGAGGCGCCACCGCGCGGCGAGGCCGCCGGGGCCGGTGTGGAACGGGCGCTGCGGCGGGGCCGCGACGGGCCAGGCGATCCACGGACGGTCTCGGGCGCCGGCTCGCGGCCCCTGCGCCGCGGCCCCGCGGGGCATCGCCACGACCGCGAGCGTCGCGGCGAGCAGCAGGGGGGCACCGGGGTGTCGCACGGACGGGGGAGGACGCAAGGGGAATGCCACGCGGCGGGGGCGTTAACTTACGACGAGGAGATCATCCGCTGAAGGAGGCACCCGCATAAGACCACTCATCGAGATCCAGCCGCCGCTCGAGCGCGCGTTCCTCGTGGGCGCGCCGCGCAAAGGCTCGGCCGACGCGGCCCGGGTGGACGAGCACCTGGACGAGCTCGCCCGGCTCGCCGACACGGCGGGCGCCCTCGTGGTGGGGCGGACTCACCAGCGGGTCGAGGCGCCGACGCCGAACTTCTATCTCGGCCAGGGAAAGGTCGAGGAGCTCAAGGCCCTGCTCCAGGACGCCGGCGCCACGCTGGTGCTGTTCGACGAGCCGCTGTCGCCGGTGCAGGGGACGAACCTCGAGCGGGCGCTCGGCGTGCGGGTGATGGACCGCACCGAGGTGATCCTCGACATCTTCGCGACGCGGGCGCGCTCGGCCGAGGCGAAAATGCAGGTGGAGCTCGCGCAGCTCGAGTACCTCTTGCCCCGGCTCACGCGCATGTGGACCCACCTGTCGCGCATCCGCGGCGGCATCGGGCTGCGGGGCCCGGGCGAGACCCAGCTCGAGACCGACCGCCGGGTGATCCGCCGCCGGATCGCGGCGCTCAAGCGGCGGCTCGAGGAGGTGGCGGGCCATCGCGCCAACCAGCGCCGGGGCCGGCGCGAATGCCCGAGCGCCGCGCTCGTGGGCTACACCAACGCCGGCAAGTCGAGCCTGCTGCGGGCGCTCTCCGGCGACGACATCTTCGTCGAGGACCGGCTGTTCGCGACGCTCGATACCCTCACCCGCGAGGTGGAGGTGGGCGGCGGCTACCGCTTCCGGCTCACCGACACCGTGGGCTTCATCCGCAAGCTGCCGCACCACCTGGTGGCGTCGTTCCGGGCCACGCTCGAGGAGGCGTGCGCGGCGGACCTCTTGCTCCACGTGATTGACGCGGCGCATCCGGCGTGGGAGGAGCAGGTGGAGGTCGTGGACAAAGAATTGCGGATTGCGGATTGCGGATTGGGGATTGGGGGGGCGGAACCGGAGCGCCAGCGGGTGATCCACGTGTTCAACAAGGCGGACCTCCTGCCCGACCCGGCGGCGTTCCTGGCCACGGTCCGCGAGCGCTATCCGCACGCCGTGCTCGCGTCGAGTATTCCGCAATCCGCACTCCGCAGTCCGCAATCGGGCGTGGAGCGGTTGCGGGCGGTGTTGCGGACCTCCGCGCAGGCGTTGCGCCCGGTGGCGGAGATCCGCGTGCCGGTGGGGGAGGGAAAGCTGCTCGCGGCGCTGCACCGCGACGCCGAGGTGCTCGGCACGGTGCAGGTGGACGGGATGGTGCGGGTGACGGCGCGGGTCGAGGCGTGGCTGCTCGGGCGGCTGCGGCGCGACGGCGTGGAGGTGGTGATCGGGGGGTGAGGACGGGAGACGGGAGGGGGGCGCGTGAACAATCGGCTCAGGCCGCCGCGGCGAACAACCGCGCCCAGCGCCGCCGCACCGGCCCCGAACTCCATCACCGGCACCCGCGACGCCAGCGCCTCGATCCGTGCCTTGCGGCGCGCCGCTCGATCGCGACGAGCGCGCTGGTGTCAATCAGGAGCCACCGTAGCGCACGCGCCCGAGCACGTCGCCCAGCTTGCGCGCCAATTTGGTTGCGGAGATACCCTGTGGCAGCATACGGGTATTTTACTGACGTCCGCGTCATACGCGAGCGAGATGGAGCATCCCCGAGTGCGCGCGCGGAGCGGCGCGGGCGGCGGCCGAGGAGTCGCGCGTGAACGCGCGACTCGGCTGGCCCGTGAACGGGCGGGTGCCCCCGGGCGGCACGCCGCTTCGAGCGGCGCGGGCCGAGCCGCGGCTTTAGCCGCGCGCGGGCGGCGCCCGAGGAGTCGCGCGTGAACGCGCGACTCGGCCGGCCCGTGAACGGGCGGGTGCCCCCGGGCGGCACGCCGCTTCGAGCGGCGCGGGACGAGCCGCGGCTTTAGCCGCGCGGGAGCGGCGGCCGAGGAGTCGCGCGTGAACGCGCGACTCGGCCGGCCCGTGAACGGGCGGGTGCCCCCGGGCGGCACGCCGCTTCGAGCGGCGCGGGCCGAGCCGCGGCTCGAGCCGCGCGCCACCCACAGGGTGCCGCCCTCCTCTAGCGGCGCAGCAGCAGGGTGACGACGCCGAAGCCGGTGGCGAACAGGGCGACCGCCGTGGGCGCCCAGAAGGCGAACATCCACTTCACGAGATCGGCGCGCAGCGCTGCGAGCCGCTGCTCGAGCTTGGCGTCGAGCGCGGCGAGGCGCTGCTCGAGCTTGGCATCGAGCGCCGCCCAGCGCTCCCGCCACCTGGCGTCGAGCTCGGCGAGCCGCTGCTCGAGCTTCACGTGGAAGCGGGCGAAGTTCAGCTCGTTGAGCTCGCGCAGGTCGGCGCGATAGGTCGCGTCCACGGCGTTGAACCAGGCCACGAGTTCGTTGGCGACGTCCTCGCCCAGGACCTCGTAGAAGCGCTTGGACAGCTTGGCCGTCACCGGCACCTTCCCTCCCCGGAGGCTCGGGCGCCCAAACTGCATCCGCGCCCTAGGCGCCGCGGGATCGAAATCCCGCGGGAGGGACCGCATCGTTGCCGAGAAGGTGCGCTCGGCGGGGGGCGGGCGTCAACGGGCGGGTGGCCCCGGAGCGGCGCCGCTTCGAGCGGCGCGGGCCGAGCCGCGGCTCGAGCCGCGCGCGAGCGGCGCCCCAGGAGTCGCGCGTGAACGCGCGACTCGGCCGGCCCGTGAACGGGGGGCGGCCCCGTATCGGGTGGCCATCGGGGAATTCCCCGACGCCCGCCGTGTGCGCCCGGTCACGCCGGGCGGGGCTCACGCGCTCTAGCCGCTGTCACACCCCCCGGTATATTTAGCCGCTCGTGGGACCGCCCCGGGGCGTGCCCTTGCGCGCGGGGCGATCCGTTCGACGGGCGGGTCATGGTCCAGTCGCAGCACGGCGGGCCGCGTGTTGGCCATCGGGTTCCTATGCGGTGTGGCGGTCCGGGGAACTGCGGCGTGGCGCGGCGGCTCGCACCCCGAGCGACAACGGTGGGTGGTCCCTTCAGGCGAGGCGGCGGCGCGGCGCGCACCGCGTCGCTTGAGCGTCGCTTGACCGGGGCACCGCACTGAGCGTTCCGGCAGGGGGTGGGAGTGGAGGCGTTTTTGTCCCGGCGGCCGGGGTGTGACGGGGGTCACGTGCGGTCGGGCGTCGCGCCACGGGAAGCGAGCAGACAGGAGGCGGTTAGCGAGATGGAGCCCGCGCGCGAAGGGGTGCTGGAGCCGCCGCGGCGCTCGCGTGGCGGCGCGGTGCCGCTCGGGGGGCCGGCCGAGGCGCGGCTCCTGTTGCAGCGGCGGGCGCCGGTCAACTTGCGCCGCCACGCGCTGCGGGCGCTGGTGCGGTTGGTGGTGCTCGTGGCCGCCGACCTCGCGGCGCTCGTGGCGATGCGGGCGCTGATTCGGGCGGCGCGCGCGGGGGTGTTTGGCGAGCCGCTCGGCGCGGCGATGCGCCGGGTGTTGCCGGCGGGCTATCTCAGGGGTTGGCAGTTCGCGGTGGCGCTGCTCGTGGGCCTGCTCGTGACGGGGACGTACGGTCCGGGCGACCGGCGGCGCGACGTGGGGCGGTTGTTCTTGGGGTGCGCGCTCGCCGCGGCGTTGCCGCTGTGGACGCCGCTGTGGACCCACGGGCTCGGCGCGGTGCTGGTCCAGTACGCGCTCACGGTGGGGCTCGTGTGGGCGGGGCTCGTGGGCGAGCGGCTCGCGGTGGACCGGGTGAAGGGGTGGGTGCGCGCGCCGGGGCGGGACGCGCTCGACACTCTGTTCGTGGGGTCGGGGCCCGAGTGCCGCAAGGCGATGGCGAGCCCGGCGTTCGCCGCGGGGAGCGAGTATCGCCCGATCGGCTTCGTGGACACCGACCGGGCGCTCGCGCCCGGGGCCCTCGGCCATGTGGCGGATTTTCCGGTGCTCCTCGCCGCGTCGGGGGCGCGGGTGGTGGTGGTGTGCGGCCATCTCGACGACGGGGTGTTCCAGGGCATCGTGGACGCGGCGCTCGCGGGGGGCTGCCAGCTCCTCTCGTTGCCGCGCACGGTGGAACTTGCCGGCGTGCATCCGAACGTCGTGTGGCGGCGGGGGGTGCCGCTCGTGGAGCTCACGGCGCCGAGCCTCAAGGGGTGGCAGCTCGTGGTGAAGCGGCTGGTGGATGTGATAGGGTCGGCGATCGGGTTGCTGGTCGCGGCGCCGGTCATGCTCGTCATCGCGGTGGCGATCAAGCTCGACTCGCCGGGGCCGGTGTTGTTCCGGCAGCAGCGCGTGGGCTTGGGGGGCCGGCGTTTCGCGATGCTGAAGTTTCGCACCATGCGCGACGGGGCCGAGATTGACAAGCCGCGGTTGACGAGTCTGAACCACACGCGCGATCCGCGCCTCTTCAAGATCCGTGACGACCCGCGCGTGACGCGGCTCGGGGCGCAGCTCAGGCGCTGGAGCCTGGACGAGCTGCCGCAACTGTGGAACGTCCTGGCCGGCGACATGTCGCTCGTGGGGCCCCGGCCATTCTTCGAGGCCGACCTCTGCATGTACGAGGAGCGGCATTTGATGCGACTCGGATCGAAGCCGGGCATGACCGGCTTGTGGCAGGTGAAGGGTCGCAGCGACGTACACGACTTCGAGAAAGTCGTACACCTCGATCGTGAATACGTCAGGCGGTGGTCGGTGTGGCTTGACTTCAAAATTCTCGCGTTGACGATCCCGGCCGTGATCCGGCGGCGTGGGGCATACTAGGGCGGCGATACGGGGAGACGATCATAGCTCCACCCTTCGTTTCGTTCGCTGCATCTGCGTTGGTGACGCTGGCCGCGACGCCTGTTTTCGGCACGGTCGCTCGCCGCCTCGGGGCGATGGATGCGCCCGGTGCACGCAAGGTGCACGAGCGGCCGACGCCTCGGCTCGGTGGTCTCGCCGTGGCTCTGGGGCTCGCGATCGGCACGGCGGCGGCGCTGGCACTCTTCGCGCGCGAGCGTAGCGCTGCCGCAGCGGATATCGCCCAGTGGCTGGCTCTGCTGGCCGCCATGATCGTTATCGTGGGGCTCGGGCTCCTCGATGACCTCGGCGGGCTCAAGGCCGGACTCAAATTCGTCGTGCAACTTGGCGCAGCGGCGGTGGTGGTCTGGTGGGCGCCGAGGCCGCATGGGCTTGACCTCGGGCCGTTCGGGCCTCGGCTCGAATTGGGGGCGTGGACGGCAGTGATCGGGGCCGTGTGGATCGTCGGGGTGATGAACGCGTTCAACATGACGGACGGGCTGGATGGGCTGGCCGCGGGTGTGGGGGCGATCGCCGCAGCTGCGCTAGCGGCGGTAGCCTGGGGGTTGGAGGGAGGGGTCGCAGCTACGATCCTTGCCGGAGTGGCCGGCGCCTTGCTGGGCTTCTTGCCGCATAACCTGCCCCGCGCGCGGATCTTCCTTGGCGACTCCGGGAGCCTCGGTGTAGGGTTCTTGCTGGGCTACACCACGTACGTCGCGCTTGCGCGTGACGGCAAATGGCTGGTGTTCCCCGCCGTGCTAATGTTGGGCGTTCCGCTGCTCGATCTTTGCTTTGCCGTTCTGCGACGCGTAGCGCAGTCGGTGGGCATCGTGAGGTCGCAAGCGAACAGGGAACGGTATGGCTATACGCGGAACGGTCGGGTCGGGCTTTTTGTGGCGGACCGGCGTCACCTGCATCACCGGCTATTGGATCTTGGGCTGAGCCCGGGCGGTGCGGTCGCTGTTCTCTGTGTATGCAGCGTCGTTCTGAGCGGTGTCGCCGTAGCGGCGGTGCGCTGGCCTTCGCTTGGCGCGCCCGCCGGGGTCACGCTGTTCGCCCTGGTGGCGTATTTCGGTCCCAAATGGCTGTATGAGGAATTGCGGCTACTGCAGCGCGGCGCGTTCCTCCCGGTGTTCGATCACCCTCTCTTGAAAAGCCGGGCCGTACACGTGCTGGTTGACGCGGTGCTTGCCGGGGGTGCCTACCTGGTGGCGCGTGGTCTGTTCAGTCCGGGGGCTTTGGTTAGCGAGGGGTGGGGCCTTGTCGGTGACGTGCTCGTCGTAGCAGGGGCGAGCGTGGCGGGATTCGCCACGGCGGGGCTGTACCGGGTTGCCTACCGTCATGCTGGCGTGTCGGAGCTGCTGGTGCTCACCCGGGCGGTGCTGTTCGGGGTAGTGATGGCGAGTGGAGCTCGGTTGCTCGTCTTCGGAAGCGTGGGCGGAGGCGCGCCCTGGGTGCTGTATTTCTACATCGTGCTGTCCCTCGTCGCCGGATCGCGATTCTCGTTCCGCGTCCTGGACCACATGTATCAACGAGGGCAGCGGCTCGGTCGCCGGGCGCTGATCTACGGAGCGGGTCGGGCGGGCGATCTCGCGCTCCGGGAGCTGCTCGGCAACCCCGAGCTGGGGCTCGTGCCGGTGGGGTTCGTGGACGACCTCCCCGGGCTATCGCGCCGCACGTTCTGCGGCTTTGCCGTGTACGCCGGGGGCGACGACCTCGAGCGAACCCTCGAATCGCTGCGAGTACGCGACCTCATTATCTCCACCAAGAAGGTGGCGCCCGAGCGCCTCAGCGCCGTGGTCGAGGCGTGCAAGCGACTCGGGGTGAGGGTACTACACTTCCGGTTCGAGTTGGACCCGCTGGCGACGGGCGGCGTAGAGGGCGATCGCTTGCCGGGGACCGACGGGGGCGAGGTTCCGGGGCTCGGAGCGTCGTCGGCGTTTCACCAACGGGATGCCGGAGGCGGCCGGCCCTCCTTGACGGCGGGGAGCGCCTTGCCCAGGAGGCAAGGTTCCGCGTGACGCGGCTCGGCACGGGCGAGGCGGAGTCGGTGCGGGGGCTCGCGGAAGAGGCGGCTGCGGCGGCGTCGAAGGCAACGGCTGGTAAATCACGCCGGTAGGACGTGGACTCGTGTGCGGGCTGGTAGGCATCTTCGCCTACGGGGATAGCGCCCCGCCGGTCGATCCCGCGGAGCTGCGGTCCATCCGCGATCGCATGGCCACACGCGGGCCGGACGGCGCCGGCGAGTGGCTGTCGGCGGACCGGCGGGTGGGGCTCGCGCACCGGCGGCTCGCGATCATCGATCTTTCGGAGGCCGGGGCGCAGCCGATGGGCGATCCGGCCACCGGCAACGTCATCGTCTTCAACGGCGAGATCTACAACTACCGCGAACTGCGCCGCGAACTCGAGGCCCAGGGTGCGGTCTTCCGCTCGCAATCCGATACCGAGGTTCTGCTGGCGCTGTATCGGTGCTTCGGCCCGGAGATGCTGCCGAAGCTTCGCGGCATGTATGCCTTCGCCCTGTGGGACGCAAAGGAGCGGGGGCTGTTCCTCGCCCGCGATCCTTTCGGGATCAAGCCGCTCTATTACGCCGACGACGGCCGGACGCTGCGGGTCGCCTCCCAGGTCAAGGCTCTGCGCGCCGGTGGCGGCGTGGACACCACGCCCGATCCCGCTGGCCATGTGGGCTTTTTCCTCTGGGGCCACGTGCCCGAGCCCTTCACCCTGTACCGGGGGATCGGGGGCCTTCCCGCGGGCACCGCGCTGTGGGTGGCGGGTGGGGGCCGCCGGAGGACGCACGTCTTCTTCGACCTATCGCGGGAGCTTCAGAACGCGTCGGCGAGGGGCGCGGCGCCTCCGAAGGCGGTGGCTGAAGCTCGCGAGCGGCTGCGCGAGGCGCTGCTCGACTCCGTTCGCCACCACTTGGTGGCCGATGTACCGGTGGGGGTGTTTCTCTCAGCGGGGAAGGATTCGGTAACCGTCGCGGCGCTCGCGGCCGAGGTGGGGCCGGGGCAGGTCGAGGCCCTGACGCTGGGGTTTCGGGAGTACGTGAACACGCCCCTCGACGAAACGCCGCTCGCCATCGCCGCCGCGACGCGCTACGGGCTGCGCCACGAGATCCGCTGGGTGACGCGGGCCGACTTCGCCCAAGCCCTGGAGCCGCTCCTCGAGGCGATGGACCAGCCCTCGATCGACGGGGTCAATACCTACTTCGTCGCCAGGGCGGCGCGGGAAGCCGGCTGGAAGGTGGCGCTCTCGGGGCTCGGCGGAGACGAGTTCTTCGCCGGCTACGCGAGCTTCGAGGAGATCCCGCGCGCCGTGCGAGCGCTTCGCCCGTTTGCCAAGGCGGTCGGGCTCGGCCGGACGGTCCGCGCGTGCTCGAGCCCGCTTCTCCGCCGGGCCGGCCTGTCGCCCAAGTGGGCCGGCCTCTTCGAGTACGGCGGCGACTGGGCCGGGGCGTATCTGTTGCGGCGTGCCCTCTACATGCCCTGGGAACTGCGCGGCCTCTTCGAGGCCGCCTTCGTCCGGGAGGGGCTTGAGCGCCTGGACACGCTCGCATCGCTCCGCCGGACGGTCGAAGGCCTTGGCTCGGATCGGCTGCGACTGATGGCCCTCGAAGCGGCCTGGTACATGCGCAACCAGCTCTTGCGCGACACCGACTGGGCGAGCATGGCCCACGGCCTCGAGGTGCGCGTGCCGCTCGTGGACGTCGAGGTCGCCCGGACGGTGGCCGAGCTGTGCCACGCGGGTTTTCCGCCCGGAAAGCGCGAGCTGGGCGGAAGCCCCCGGCCAGGGCTCCCCGAGGCCGTCCTCGCCCGTCCGAAGACGGGATTCACCGTGCCCGTCCGGGAGTGGCTCCTGGAGGAGCGCCGGGCGCGGACGCCCGGCGTCCGCGAACCCCGAGGCCTTCGCGGGTGGGCCCGCGTGGTGTATGACGCAGGCTCTGAGGCAGAGCGGCGGGCCGTGGGGGGGGAACGGTCACGGGAAAGGCCTGTGACACGGAGCCAGATCGGCCTCCTGGCGACGGAGATGGGCACGCCCGGCGGCGTGCAGGCCTACATGCTCCGGCTGGCCGAGGCGCTGGCACCGGACGGCTCGGCCGGGTCGCAGGAGTTGCACTGCGTCAGCCTGAACGACGACGCCGAGTCCCTCCGCCGGCATCCATCGCTCCGCCGGTGCGCGAGCCTCCGCGGCGCTTCTCGCTCGAAGGTGCGCTTGGTCCTCAACCTGCTTGCGCTGCCGCAGCTCGACACGCTGATCGTCGGGCACCTCGGACCGGCGCCGGTGGGCTGGTTCCTCAAGGCGATCGGGCGGGCCGATAGCTATCTCGTCGTGTTGCACGGGATCGAGGCGTGGCGACGCCTCCCCTGGCTGGAGCGCCGGGCGGCGCAGCGGGCCGACCTGGTCGTCGCCACCACGACTTACACGGCTCGCGAGTTCGCCCGCCTGAACGGCATCCCGGAGGACCGCTTCCGCGTCGTTCCCCTGTGCGCCGACGAGCGTGTCCAGGCGAACAACACGAGCTTCCGGCTCGACGGCGCGTTCAAGCTTCTCTGTGTGGGCCGTCAAGCCGCCTCCGACCGTTACAAGGGCTTCGAGATGATCTTTGAGGCCCTCGCGCGCATGCCGGACGAGCCAAGGCCGCACCTGAACCTCGTGGGTGCAGGCGACGACCAGCCCCGCCTGAGAGCCGTCGCCGCGCGGCTTGGAGTCCAGGACCTGGTCACCTTCTGGGGCGTGCTGGACGACGGCAGTCTTGCGGCGGCGTACGAGGACTGCGATGTGTACGCGATGCCGAGCAAGGGAGAGGGGTTCGGTATCGTCTTCCTCGAGGCCATGTTGCGCGGCAAGCCGTGCATCGGGGGCGCGCACGGGGGCACGCCCGAGGTTATCGAGCAGGGCCGAAGCGGCTTCCTGGTCGAGTACGGGGACGTGGACGCCCTGGTGCGGTATCTCCTCGTGCTGCGGGCCGACTCTGAGCTGCGACGGCGGCTGGGGGCGCGCGGCCGGGAGCTTGCGACGACGCGCTTCAGCGCGGCGGCGTTTCGCGAGCGCTGGCGGCGGCTCGTGCTGGGGGAACTGGGCGGCCCGCGCTTGGCAGTGCTTGAACCGGCCGCTGTGGGAAAGAACCAGGGGAAGGTGTCATGAAAGCTGAAGACCGATCCCGGCTACGTGGGTCGATCTTCGCCAGCTACGGCCGCGACTGGCAGGACGCAACCGAGCAGTTCGATGCGGCTGCGGCGGACCGCTGGGGCCGGGCCTATACGTGGTACCTGCGCCGCTGGCTCCCGGATCGCCGCGACGCGGCTATCGCGGACCTCGCCTGCGGGCAGGGCCGGCTGCTCTACCGGCTCAAGTTGCGGGGCTACACGAACCTCTCCGGCGTGGACATCGCCCCGGACCAGGTGGCCCTCGCGCGCCAGATCGTGCCGTCGGTCGAGCAGGCGGATGTTCTCGAATGGCTTGCCCTCCACCCCGAGCGGTTCGACTGTCTGGTGGGGCTCGATATTGTCGAGCACTTCACTCGCGAGGAGGCCCTGCGGTTCCTCGAGTTGTGCTGGACGGCCCTCAAGCCGGGCGGCCGGCTCATCCTCCAGACGCCCAACGCCGACAGCCCCTTCGGCCTTCAGATCCGCTACGGCGACATCACCCACGAGTGGGCCTACAACGTGAATGCATTGACCCGCCTGCTGCGGCGTGCCGGGTTCACCGCCATCGAGCCGCGCGAGCAGGGGCCGGTGCCCTGGGGCTATAGCGTCGCCTCCACGGCGCGCTTTGTCCTCTGGCGGGCGATTCGGGCGGGTCTTCAGCTCTGGAACCTCGCCGAGACCGGCGCCCGGCTGCCGGTGCTCACACGGGTGTTTCTGATTTCCGCCCTGAAGCACAGGAATAACCCAAGCAGCCCTGAGGTGGCATGACCTTCCATTCCTTCCGCGACGGCAACCGACGGAGCGCAAAGGGAGCATGGCTGTGGCGAACGTTGTGGGCATTGCACGACCACAATCCTCTACCGCCACGGGTCAATCACTTCCTGCGCGAGTGGGTCTTGGCACCGGCGAGGGTGATTCGCGGTAGGCTCCGAGCGTTTCTTGAGGCGCGCAGGTCGCTACGTCGCGCCTATGATCTCTTTGGGGATCCGGTGGTTCCAGCCGACCGATTCTTGGAGCCGTTACACTCGTTCTTGCCGATGTCCTGGGAGCGTGTCCAGGAGTGGTTTTCTGCCCTCCACGAGATGAACGAATACTTACGACTGGCTAACGGTGCCTGGATGCCGCAGCCGTTTGCAAACTACGCCGGAAAAGGGGTTCCAATCGAGGACGTGGCGCTGCGCGTTCTGGGCTACGCATTCGCTTATCAGGCTACAGGCGACGCCGTTTTCCTTGAGCGCGCGCTAGGTGGGAGTAGATATCTGCTCCGCGAGAGGAGGTTCGGCGACGGCCATTTGCTTCTTCAGGGCCACACGGTGATCGACACCACGTACACGTTTGCTGGCCTCGCATGGCTGAAGGTGTGGGAGATCACCAGCGACGAGAGGGCATTTGCTGCTGCCCGTGACTTAGGTGATCATCTGGTCAGTTACCAGATTGCGGGGTCTATTAATCACGCAGTCACGCCAGCGCAGCTGCTTGCCGACCTTTATCGCGTTACAGGAGACGAAAAGTATCTCCAAAACGCGGTTAAGAGGGTACGGCGTGCTGCGCTTCCCAATCAACTGCCTTATGGCGGTTGGCCGACGGAACACGAGTCTTGGTCCTGGTACCATGCAATCATCACGAAAAGCGTTGTGCGAGCGTACCTTGCAGCCCCGTTCACGCTGGAGTACTACGCTAAAAAGGATCAGATGGCTCGTTGCATTTATCGGGCACTCAATCGGTTTATAGTGTCTCAAAGGCCAGACGGTAGCATCAAAGCGGGGCGTGGGAAGCTCCGGTATGATGAGCGCGATGAATACGGGAGCAACCCCCGAGAGCAGTGGGTCACGTTCCATTCGGAACGCGGTTTCACCCACGTTGCGCCTCGTGAGGCACAGGAGTTTTATGCCCTTGAGCTTGACTGCCTGTGTGAGGCATGTGTGGAGCTTCCGGCGCCCGGGCTAAGGCCCGTGATTGAGGGGCTCGCCACGTGCCTTTCGCACATGAAAGAGGTGTGGCGGCCGGAATTCAACACGATGGCTGCGGGACATTACATGTGGTTGCGAAAAGTATATGCAGAGCGATTCATGAGTAACGGGCAGAGACCATTCGCCTCGGCTCAGCAAGAGTCAAGGGCTTAGATTTGGTTACAGCACAAGGGTCCTCCCGGTTGGAATTCGGTGATGGCCTAGATTCTCTATAAAAAGTTGAAGCGGCGTGATACCTGCTCGGGGTCATCGCAAACCTCGAGGCCCGGAATGGGCAGAAGGGAGTCACGCCGCGATGGCGAAGATAGCGCCGAGCGTGCAGCTGCGCGAGCAGCTGGCCGCGGTCCTGAAGGATGCGGGCGCGATCGAGTCGGGGGGGCCGCCGCGCGGAGCGAGTTGGTCCGGCTCGCGACGCCGCGGGTCGTGCAGGAAGCGTTGGAGCAGGAGCAGACGGACTTCGTCGGCCGGGAGCGCTACGCCCGCCAGCCCGGGCGGGGCAAGCGGAACGGCTGCATCCCGGGGCATCTCGACACGGCCGAGGGGCGGCTGTCGGTCCAGGTGCCGCAGGTGCGCGAGGCGGGGACGCCCTGTCGCTCGGCCCTCGACGACTTCCTGCGCGGCCACTCGGACGTCGTCGAGCGACTGGCGGTGGAGATGTGGGCCCGCAGCCGATCGGCCAGGTCGCCTAACTCCGAGGAGGGCGCGCCGCTCAACGTTTACAGAAGACTGGGGACTTGACCGTTGGAATTCTTGATGAAGAAACTTGCAAGGCCGGACTCAGCGAAGGTCTTGCTCGCGCGCCTGGCCGTAGCCGGTGGTCAGGTTTTGTTGATACCGTTCGCAGTTCATCAGTTGGGTGTGGCCGGGTTTGGGATCTACAGCGTGATGCTCCAGCTGGGGCTGTTGCTGCGCTTGCTCGTCGCTGAGCACGTGGCACAGGTAGTACTGCGGTACCGCAGCGAGTGGGCGGCTGACGGGCTGGGCGATGTCCTGCAGCGCTTGGGGTTGCGATATTTGGGACTGTCAGCTGCTCTAGTCGCTGCGGTTGCGTTGGCTAGCTTTCGGGTTGCGAGCTCGTTCAGCCTTTCCACCCAACAATGGGCTATAGCGGTCCTTTTCGGTTTAGTCATGGGTGTCTTCAGCTATCAGGTCGCGTGTCTGTTTGCCCGGAAAGCCATATTCGAAGGGGCCGCGTTAGAGGGCGCCCAGGGGCTGTTGGTAGTTGGTGCCCCCGTCGCAGCTGGCCAGTTGCTGCCGTCCCCGGAAACATATGGTCTGGCCGGCGCGGCGGCGACAGCTGCTTGTTCCGTACTCGCTCTGTGTCTGGACCGTCGCGCGGAGCGATGGCTTGCGAGCAGTCACGGGGAGCCGGTGGAGCGCCGGTATCGAGTGGTCTTAGCTAGCTACGGACTTCCGCTAGCTTTGACCTACCTGCTGTACTGGGTCGTTGGGGTAGCGGACCGATTCCAAATCGCAGCATTGCTCGGCCCGCTTCAGACCGGAGCGTATGTCTCTGCCTACCAGCTACTTGTCGCACCAGTAAATCTCGTGATGTCCGCGGTTCTTGCGGGCTGGCAGCCGAGCCTGTTCGCCATGGATCGCTCGCAGGCGAAGAGCGAACTAGCCAGGTTTGGCCGTGCCTTTGGGGCCATCGGGCTAGCTTACATTGTCGCTAGCGTTGTCGTTGGTCCTTGGTTAGTTGCGACACTAACAGGGGACGCCGTACGTCTTTCTCCTCTTCTCGCTGTCATCCTGGCGGCTGCGGGGGTGGCTCAGGGAGGGGCTAACGTGGCGACCGTTTGGGCGAAGCATAGGGGGCTAGCGAAGCTAGTACTGCTCGGAGTGGCTCTAGGCGCTTCGGTTGTGCTTCTCGGCAACGCCATGTTGCTTTCATACTTCGGGATTGGGGCAGCGGCGGCGACCACGTGCTGCGCCTATTGCATTCAGGGGGTGGTGGCGATGTCGAGGACAAGGCCCGCTGTGGACGCACAGGGGGCAACGCGGGCTTCGCGGTTGTAGAAGAACACCTAAATTCACGCACCTGTGAACACAAGATTCGCGGACCAGGGCCTTGACGGTGCCCCGGGAGGGCGCACCCTCCGTGCTGACCCGGCGCGGAGTGACTTGTGACGCGATTAGCGAAGACCCAGGTGATGGTAGCCGATGAGATGGTGGATCGCGGGGTGTCGGTGCGGCAGGTGGTCAGGCAGCTCGGGGTGCGCGAGGCGGGGTTGCGGTATCGGTTGCAGCGGCCGGGCGAAGCGGCCGATGGTCGGCGGGACCGGCCGACGGTGCTGGCCGGGTGGGAAGCGGTGGTGGTGGGGGAGGATCTGGATGCCTGGCTGCACTTTACAATGAAGCGCGCAGTCACCAGGGCTATCGAACCCGGGGGCGGACACCCTGCCAGGCATTTCAGGATGGGCTCGCGGCGATGAGTCCGCCGCAGGCAGCGTGATGAGACGTTAGGCGCCAGCGACCACCGGAACTGTCCCGAGATCTTCCACTAAGTACATCTAAGAAACCGGGACCGCTACACGGGCTTGAGCCGCAGATAAGACGTGCTGGATGAACGCAGAGGCGTAGGCACGCTTGCGTGGGTGCGGGCGCATTTCGTGCTGCTTTCCGGCTCAGCGGTCAGCGCGATTGCGCTCTACGCGCTTGCATCGGGGAGCGACGATCCGGGCTGGATGCACGTAGCAAACGGTAGCCTGCCCGCGGTACTGGGTGCTGTGTGCCTGTGGATCGGTTACCGCACGGCTCGCAAGCATCCTCCGGCGCTGTGGACGCCGCTGCCGTGGTTTCTTGCCGCTTGGGCCGCGTACTACGGATTCGGCCCCCTGGCATACGTCTATGGCGCCCCCGAAACGGTTGCTTACATGGATGCGCTTTACCCGGTCGACGAGCGTGCCCTGCTACGGACGAACGTGCTGAACGCCGTCGGTCTTGTTGCTGTCGTTGTGGGAGCTGCGCTTTTCTCTCGCATCCGCATCGGGGCGCCGCAGGCGCCAAGACGGTCGACAGGCGATGATCCATGGCGCGTCGCGCTGCTATTCCTGACCGTTGGTGTCCCGGTCAAGTACTTCTTCGAGCTTCCTTACGTACTTGGTCTGGTGGATTTCATTCTTCCAGGGTCGGTTCAGTACCTCGGGACGTTCTCCGGATTGGCGATCGTTCCGCTCGCCGCGGCGGCAGCCGGAGGGCGGCGCAAGGCGAGGTTGCTCTTCTGGGTGCTGGTAGCGTCCGAGATCGTGGTCGGTTTCGTGATGCTGTCCAAGCTTCGGATCATGGAGACCGTCCTGCTGTTCGTCCTCGGCCAGTATGCCGTTCGCCAGCGCATCAAGCGCCTGTTGGTTGCTGGCCTCATCGTCGCCGTCGGCTACGTGGCTGTCTTGTCGCCGTTCGTTAACTTTGCCCGCACGATGCTCGGTCGTGCGTCGGCGCGGCACGTCGCAGAAGCCGTAAGCGCCGGGCAGGCATACCTCGGCGAAGGGCGAGAAGTACTCGCCGATGTATTGCCCGGTGTCCAGGCGTGGTGGTCGCGGCTGGCCTATTCGAATGCGCAGGCATTCGCGATGGATCAGTACGATCAAGGCGAACCGGGATGGACCTTCGCCATGGTGGGTTACGCCTTCGTGCCGCGGTTTCTTTATGGCGACAAGCCAATCATGACGCCGGGGTTTGACTTTACCTACCTGATCCAAGGAACGCACGCATCATCAACAGGCCTGGGTTTCGTGGGCGAGGCCTACTGGAATGGGGGTTGGCTACTCGTGATCTTGATCGGCCTGTTGGTCGGTTCCTTGTTTGCGATGCTTGGGCGCTTCTCCATCTACTCTGTGCAGTCGGGTCGATGGCTGTACGTGCCGTTGGTTTTCCAAGCGATCTATTTGGCTCTGCGGCCTGACGATTGGTTCGTTCCCTCCTACGTCGGCGGCGTCCTACAGGTCGTGTTAGTGGTGGCCCTTATGCGCCTCGCGTTTTCCACTGCGGTCCGCCAACGACATAAACGCCCGGAAAGCAGCAGAGCAAGACGTACGGACGGCGGGCCGTTAGTGGAGGCAGGGCCATGATCCTCCACACCCTTCCCGCCGTCGGCATCGAGGCGTCGGGCCCATGCTACACCGTCCCGCGGCTGTGCGAGGCGCTGGCCGCGGCTGGCGTAGAGACGACGCTGGCGGTGCTCGATTGGATTCCCGGGATTGCGGTTCCGGACTACGTGGAGCGGTTTCCGCTGGGGTGGGGGCCGCGACGACTGGGGCGTTCGCCGGCCATGGCGCGGTGGCTGGTCGAGCAGGCGCGAGGTGGCCGGGTAGAGGTGATTCACAGCCACGGCCTGTGGATGATGCCGAACGTCTATCCCGGCTGGGCGAGGAAGGCCGGAGACGTGCGGCTCGTCGTCTCCCCGCGCGGAACCTTGTCCGACTGGGCGCTCAACCATCACCAGGTTCGCAAGCGCCTCTTCTGGCAGTTTTTCCAGGCCCAGACGCTCGAGCGGGCGGACTGTTTTCACGTGACCGCTGAGAGCGAGTACCAAGAGATCCAGCGGCTCGGCTTTCGCCAGCCGATCGCCGTGATCCCGAACGGAATCGATGTGGCGCCTTACCAGAAACCGCCGACGCCGCCGGAGAGCCGCCGTCAGCTCCTCTTTTTCGGCCGCATCCACAAGAAAAAGGGGATCGACCTGCTCCTTCAGGCTTGGCGGGTCGTGGAGTCCAAATATCGGGAGTGGGATCTGATCGTCGCCGGTCCCGACGACGGCTACCTCGGCGAGATGAGGGAGCTCGCGGGCGAACTCGGGCTCAAGCGGGTCAAGTTCCCTGGCCCGGTCTACGGCGAGGAGAAGCTCGCGCTGTATCGCTCCGCCGACCTGTACGTGCTGCCGACGTATTCGGACAACTTTGCGGTGACCGTAGCCGAGGCCCTCGCTGCGGGCACGCCCGCGATCGTCAGTAAGGGGGCGCCCTGGAGCGGGCTCGAGAAGGAAGGCGCGGGCTGGTGGGTGCAGATCGGCGTGGATCCGCTCGTGGCCGCGCTGGAGATGGCGCTGGCGCAACCGCCGGAAGTCCTCCGGGCGATGGGCGGGCGCGGGCGGGCGTGGATGGTTCGCGACTATTCGTGGGACGTGATTAGCCGACAGGTGGCTTCGGTCTACCGGTGGCTCTGCGGCACGGCCGAGCGCCCCACGTGCGTGAGGACGGGGTGAGGACCGGTATCCAGGGAGTGGACCAAGCGCTGGACCGCCCGTGCCCCCTGTGCGCGGGCTACCACTTCGAGCCCCTCCGCTTCGGCCTTCTGCGCTGCGCCGGGTGCGGCTTGGTCGTGAACCCGGCGATCTTCCGGGCGGGATCCGGAGAGGCTCTGAACGAGGAAGCGTTCGGGGAAGGCTGGGAGCCCGAGACCTCCTTCTGGGTGCGGTGGTTCCAGGTCTCGAAGAGCCGCCGGTACGTCCGGACGATCCGGCGGTACGTCCCGCGCGGGCGGCTGCTCGAGATCGGGGTGGGGAGCGGCCGGTTCCTCGAGCAGGCGCGAGCGGCAGGGTTCGAGGTCACGGGGTGTGATCTCTCCCCGGCGGTGTGCCGCAGAGTGCGGGAGCGGATCGGGGTCCACGTGCACTGCGGGCCCGTGGAGTCGCTCCGGAGGGGATCGTTCGACGTGGTGGCGATGCACCACGTGCTCGAGCACGTCGAGGATCCGGTCGGATTTCTCCGGAGCGTTCGCGAAGTGCTCGCACCGGGCGGCATTGTGCACACCGCCGTGCCGAACGGAGCTTCGTGGGAAGCTCGGTTTTCGGGGTGGAATTGCTACGTGCCCTATCACCTGACGTACTTCGATCGCGAGACGCTTGTCCGCACGGCCCGGGAGGCGGGCCTCGCCCCTGTCCGGACGGGGAGCCACGAAAGCTTCTCGACGTGGTTCCTGCTAGCGGTGCGGACGATCCTGCGAATCGAGGCGAACCGCGCGCTCCCGATCCAGGCGAGCATCGGCAGGGTCCCCCCGTGGTGGTCTCTCGTCGAACACCCCTACCGCCTGGCGATGGTCGGGGCCGGCGCGATCACGTGGCCCCTGCGGCGCCTACAAGGCGCTTTGGGCCGCGGGGATGAGTTGATCATGGTGGCGCGGGCGTGAGCGTGGGTGCGGACGTCGCGGTCATGATTCTCACGTACAACGAGGAGCCGAACTTGCCGCAGGCGCTCGACTCGGTCGTGGGATGGGCGCGCGAGGTGTTCGTCGTGGACTCTTTCAGCACCGACAGGACGGTGGAGATCGCGCGCCGCTATGGCTGTCACGTCGTGCAGCACTCCTTCGAGGACTACGCGAAGCAGCGCAACTTTGCCCTTTCGGCGCTTCCGATCGAGGCGGAGTGGGTCTTCTTCCTCGATGCCGACGAGTGGTTGCCCGACAAGCTCAAGGAAGAGATTACGAGTAGGTTCGCGAGCGGCCCTCTGGAAAACGGGTTTTTGATCAGGCGACGGCTTATCTGGATGGGGCGGTGGATCAAGCACGGCTACTATCCCACATGGATCCTGCGGCTCGCGCGGCGGGGGTGTGTCCGGTGCGAGGAGCGGGGCATCAACGAGCATCTCATCGTGGACGGGCCGGTCGGCCGCCTGGAGCACGACTTTATCCACGAGGACCGGAAGGGGCTCGCCGAGTGGATTGCCAAGCACACACGCTACGCGCGGCGCGAGGCCGAGGAGCTACTGAAGCGGAAGAACGGACAGGAACAACGCGAGATTCCGGCACGGCTCTTCGGCACCCAGGCCGAGCAGAAGCGCTGGTTGCGTTATCACCTCTACGAGCGGCTCCCGCCGCTCGCTCGCCCGTTTCTGTTCTGGGGCTACCGCTATCTCCTGCGCGGAGGGTTCCTGGACGGGCGGCAGGGGTGCATCTACCACTTTTTGCAGGCCCTGTGGTTTCCGCTGCTCATTGATGCCTACTACCTGGAGCTGCGTCGGCAGGGGTCGCCGGCCCCCGCCAAGGAGTGAGAGACGGATGTGCGGCATTGTGGCGTGGTCGGGCACGGTCGAACCGGGACGGCTCCGGGAAGCGGTGCGCCGGCTGGCACACCGCGGGCCCGACGACGAAGGCCTCTGGTGGGACGAGGGGGCGGGCGTGGGCCTGGGCCACCGGCGGCTGGCGATCATCGACCTCTCAGCGGTGGGCGGCCAACCTATCTCTCCCTGGCTGTCTAGGTGGAACCGACTTGTGCGAAGGGGATGATCAGTTGTGACTCACTTATTACCTCTGGAGAGCTGATAGCGTGCGACGGCGCCCGATCAACATGACCATCCGGAGGTACACGACTAACGCTCTTATGCAGGGTCACTTTGCCGCTCTGAAGAAACTGCTGCGCTATGCGCGGATCTACGGGCCGGGTCGGACGCTTTATAAGGTTGCCGGGAGACTTCGCCGCGGTATACCGTTGGGCTGGTTCGCGACTGGCACCCCGGACATCGGGCTAATTGGTTGCGGCCAATTTGCCTTTTCGACGATTGGTTACTACCTGCGGGGTGCCGGCGGCAGGCGCATCGGGGCTTGCTTTGACGTCGATGCGCGTGCACGTGACTCGTTGGCGAACAGTCTAGGAGTTCCTCGTACTTGCACGAGCGTCGAAGATCTGCTTGCCGTGCCGGGCTTGCGGCTCGTTTATATCGCGTCGAATCACGCGTCCCACGCACCTTACGCGATCAAGGCGCTGCTGCGTGGAATAGACGTCTACATCGAAAAACCGGTCGCCATCGCTATGGCACAGCTTGTGGATCTGCTGAGTGCCAAACGCGTCAGCGGCCGGACTCTCTACGCGGGCTACAATCGTCCATTCGCACCGGCCATTCGTGATCTGCGCGCCCGGATGGCTGTCGATCAGGAGGCCGCCTTCTCAATTCACTGCTTCGTTGCCGGACATCAGATTGGCCCCGAGCATTGGTATCGGCGGTCGTCCGAGGGGACGCGTGTCTGTGGAAACCTTGGTCACTGGCTGGATTTGATGGTGCATATTCTGGCGTGGCGTGACTTGCCAGACAGACTCCGGATCACTGTTTCTAGCGCAGATCCTAGGGAGCCGGATGACAACTTTGTCGTGACAATTGCTTCGGATCGGGGCGATCTATTCTCGGTTATGCTCACCTCACGGACTGAACCCTTCGAGGGGATCTACGAATCGATTCATCTTCAGCATGGCGAGACCACCTGTCACATCGAGGATTTTCGGCGCATGGTCATCCGGCAAGGGGCACGCCTGGTGCGACGACGCTACTGGCCAAAGGACGTGGGACACCGCGCAGCGATTCTTCAGCCATTTACTAATGCCGTGACACGCGACTGGCACGAGGTCGAGGTGTCGACTCTGTTGATGCTACATGTCGCCGATATGGTGAGACGGGGCCAGGTCGAGTCGTCGTATTCGCTCGATGAAGCATGGCGCCGCCTTGATGACGATGTTCGGGACGCATGTCGACGACTCGTTGGGTCGGGCGTCTGGGGAGTCAGGACCTTGTGAGCTTGGACAACCTGAGACGCATGCAAACGAAATGGATCAGGATCAAACAAGCGCTCCACCTGTTTCACCTCAATCTTGTCCTGCTTGTCCTGATGAGACTGGCCGCTCGGCTACCAGCCGGCTCAAGGTACCATCGAGAGAGGGCGACGGGTTCCTGAAGGTGACGACGAAGCGGGACTCGCCGAGTCACTGGTATCCGGCTCCCTCCTATTGATCCCGGGGAGATAGTACCGACGTGAAGCATGTGCTCCAGTCCCTCACAACCGGCGCCATCGAGGTGGCCGAGGTGCCGGTGCCTGCGGTGCGGCCAGGGGCGCTCCTTATCCAGACGCGAGTGTCGCTGATTTCTTCGGGCACCGAGCGCATGCTCGTCGAGTTCGGCCGGGCGGGCTGGCTGGCGAAGGCCCGCCAGCAGCCGGATAAAGTGCGCCAGGTCCTGGAGAAGGTCCGGACCGACGGGCTCTGGGCTGCGGTCGAGGCCGTGCGGAGCAAGCTCGAGCGCCCTCTGGAGCTGGGCTACTGCAACGTGGGCACCGTGGTGGAGCTCGGCCCGGGGGTGACGGGCTTCTCGGTGGGCGATCGCGTGGTCTCCAACGGGCCCCATGCCGAGGTCGTGAGCGTCCCCGTCAACCTGTGCGCCCGGGTCCCAGAAGGCGTGGCGGACGAGGAGGCCGCGTTCACGGTGCTGGGGGCAGTGGCCCTGCAAGCGATCCGGCTCGCGCAGCCGACGCTGGGGGAGTCGGTGGCGGTGATCGGCCTCGGGCTCGTGGGGTTGCTCGCGGTGCAACTTTTGCAAGCGCACGGGTGCCGGGTGCTCGGCCTGGACCTCGACGCGGGGAGGGTCGCGCTCGCCAGGCAATGCGGGGCGGAGGCGCTGGACCTCGCATCGGGAGCGGACGCGATAGCGGCGGCGCAGGAATTTTCGCGCGGCCGGGGCATGGATGCGGTTCTTATCGCCGCCGCGACCGAGAGCCCCGAGCCGATCCGCCAGGCGGCGTGGATGTGCCGCAAGCGGGGCCGGATCGTCCTCGTCGGCACAACGGGTCTGGAGCTTTCGCGAGCGGACTTCTACGAAAAGGAACTCACGTTCCAGGTCTCCTGCTCCTACGGGCCGGGGCGCCACGACCCTGCCTACGAGGAGAAGGGCCAGGACTACCCGGTCGGGTTCGTCCGCTGGACGGCGCAGCGCAACTTCGAGGCCGTGCTCGACATGCTGGCCGACGGGCGGTTGGCGGTGCGGCCGCTGATCTCCCACCGCTTTCCCATCGCCGAGGCGGAAAGAGCCTACGAGGTCGTCCTGGGCGACGAACCGTCGCTCGGGGTGCTGCTGGAGTATCCGGACCGCGAGCCGGATCGGGCCGAGCGCACCGTGGTCGTGCAGCCGGCGCCGCTCGTCCGCTCAGGCAGGGCGGTGGTGAGCGTTATCGGCGCCGGGGAGTACGCCACCCGGGTGCTCCTGCCGGCGTTCAAAGCCGCCGGCGCACGGCTTCGGATCGTGGCTGCTCGGAGCGGGGCGAGCAGCCTCTACGCCGCCCGGAGGTTCGGCTTCGAAGAGGCGACCACCGACCCTGAGCGTGTGCTTCCCGACCCCGAGACCACCGCCGTGGTTATCGCCACCCGTCACGACAGCCACGCCCGCTACGTGCTCGCGGCCCTGCGCGCCGGCAAGCACGTCTTCGTCGAAAAGCCGCTCTGCCTGACGCGCGAGGAACTGGACGAGATCGAGCGGGTGTACGCGTCGCTGGCCGTGCCTGCGGGGCCGCCTCTTCTCATGGTCGGGTTCAACCGGCGCTTCGCGCCCCATGTCCGCAAACTGCGGGCGGTTCTCGCAGGCGTGCCCGGGCCCCGGGCCATGGTGATGACGGTGAATGCTGGCGCCGTGCCCGCGGGTCACTGGACCGCTGATCCGGACATCGGCGGCGGGCGGATCCTCGGGGAGGTGTGTCACTTCGTCGACCTGCTGCGCTATCTCGCCGGCGCCCCCATCGTCCGCTGCTCGCGATGCGATCTCGGAGGGCCGACCAGCGACACCGCAAGCCTCCAGCTCGAGTTCGCCGACGGCTCCATCGGGACCGTTCACTACTTCACGAACGGCTCGCGCGCCTTCCCCAAGGAGCGCCTCGAGGTGTTCGCGGGCGGGCGGGTGCTCGCGCTCGACAACTTCCGCCGGCTCCGCGGCTACGGATGGCGCGGCGTGGCGCGCCTCTGGTCCTGGCGGCAGGACAAGGGGCAACGGGCATGCGTCCGGGCGTTTCTCGAGGCCGTCGAGCGCGGGGGGCCTCCGCCGATCGCGGTGGACGAACTCTTCGAGGTCTCGCGCGTGACGCTCGAGCTGGCGGGCCGAGGACGGGCGTAGCGATGGCGCTGCACGTCGTCCACGTGGTGGGGGCCCGGCCGAACTTCATGAAGCTCGCGCCCGTCTACGCCGCGCTCGCCGCGCGCGAGAGCGTCCGACAGACCGTGGTGCACACGGGTCAGCACTACGATGTCGAGATGTCGGCGGTGTTCTTCCGCGACCTGGGACTTCCGCCGCCGGATCGCGACCTGGAGGTGGGTTCGGGAAGCCACGCACAACAGACCGCACAGATCATGATGCGGCTGGAGCCGCTCGTGCTCGAGCTCAAGCCGGACGTGGTTCTCGTCTATGGCGATGTGAACTCCACGGTGGCCGCAGCGCTCGTCGCGGCCAAGCTCCTCATTCCCGTCGGGCATGTGGAGGCGGGGCTCCGCTCTTCCGACCGGACCATGCCGGAGGAGCTGAACCGCATCGTCACGGACGCGCTTTCCGACTGGCTCTTCACGCCATCGGCCGACGCGAACGAGAACCTGGCCCGGGAGGGCATTCCGCAAAGCAAGATCCGGTTCGTGGGCAACGTGATGATCGACACGCTAATCCGGTTCCTCCCGAGAGCCGAGCCGCCTTCCGAGGCGCGGGGACTGGAGCGCTACGCGCTGGTGACCCTGCACCGACCCTCGAACGTCGACAATGCAGGGATGCTCACGCGGATCGTCGCGGCTTTGGCAGAACTCGCCACCGCAATCCCCGTGCTCTTTCCGGTCCACCCCCGGACGCAGCGGCGGATGCGCGACTTCGGTCTCGGTGTCGAGACGGGAGACGGCCTGCGACTCGTGCGCCCGCTGTCGTATCTTGAGTTCCTCGGGCTTCAGAAGCGAGCAGCGCTCGTCATCACCGATTCCGGCGGGATTCAGGAGGAGACCACCTTCATGGGGGTCCCCTGCCTGACCCTCCGCAAGAACACCGAACGGCCGGTGACGGTCGTCCTGGGGACGAACGTGCTCCTCGGCGAGGAGCCCGAGCGGATCGTTCCGGAAGCGCGGGCGATCCTGGAGGGCCGGCGGAAGCCCGGGCGGGTGCCGGAGCTGTGGGACGGCAAGGCGGCGGAGCGAATCGCCCGGGTCCTTGCTCCGTAGCCCGCTGGCATGTGCGCTTCGGCTCGAGGGCTTCCCGTATGGCGGACGGCTTGGCGAGGGTGCGCGCGCGGCTGAGCACGCGCCTCGACCACTATCGGCGGTTCGTGGCCGCCTACGTGGCGCGGCGGCCGAGCCACCTGAGCTTTTGGCACGAGACGCCGGAGGCGAACCCGCGCGCCGCCCCCGGGGTGCTCGGCGACTACTACATGGTGTTTCGCGCCAAGGCCGACTACCGCGGCCCCTACGACGGCGACGGCGTCCCTCTTTTGGACTACCGCGGGGCCATCGGCCGCCAGTACAACCCCATCGCCATCGCCCAGTACGGACTCGGGAATTGGAACCTCTGGCGGGAGATGAGCGAGGTCGACCGGAGACGTCGCTTTCTGGTCGCTGCCGACTGGTTGGTGGCGAACCTGGAGCCGAATCGCCGCGGCGTCTGGGTGTGGCATCACCGTTTCGACTGGCCGTACCGGGAAACCCTGCGGGCGCCCTGGTACTCGGCCCTGGCGCAGGGGCAGGGAATCTCGCTCCTTGTCCGGGCGTCTCAGGAGACGGGCGAGGCGCGCTACTTGGAGGCGGCCCGGAAGGCCTTCCAGGCCTTCGGCAGGCAGGTCGCCCAGGGTGGCGTGAGCTACCGTGACGAAGCCGGAGGGGTCTGGTTCGAAGAGTACATCGTCCGCCCGCCAAGCCACATCCTCAACGGTTTCCTGTGGGCTTCCTGGGGCGTCTACGACTACGCCTTGCTCACGAAGGACGAGGAGGCGGCCCGGCTTTTTGCGGAGGCTACGAGGACGCTGGCCGCGAACCTGGAGCGCTACGATACGGGTTACTGGTCGCTCTACGAGCTGAGCCCGACGCGCCCGGCCATGCTGGCGAGCCCTTTCTACCACCGGCTCCACATCGTGCAGCTCCGGGTGATGGCGGACCTCACCGGGCTAGATGTTTTCCGAGAGACCGCGCGGCGGTGGGAGGGGTATCTTCGCGACCCGGTGAAGCGCTACCGGGCTCTGGCCGGCAAAGTCCTCTTCAAGCTCGTCCGTTACTAGCGCGGCAACCGGGGGGCTGCAGTGCGGATTCTGTACGTCAGCCAGTATTTTCCGCCCGAGATGGGGGCTCCGGCCGCGCGGGTCTACGAGTTGTCGCGCCACTGGGTTGCAGCAGGCCACCGGGTGACGGTGCTCACCGGGTTCCCGAATCACCCCACCGGTGTTTTGGCCCCGGAGTACAGGCGGCAGTGGTGGCGGGGAACGATGCGTGAGACGGTGTCCGGTATCGACGTCGTGCGCACCTGGCTCTACCCAGCCCCGAATCGCCGCCCGCACGAGCGGCTTCTCAACTACGCTTCGTTCTTTCTGTCGGCCGCGTTGCGGGGGCTTCTCCTTCAGCGGCCCGACGTGGTCATCGCGACGTCACCCCAGCTCCTCGTGGGACTGGCCGGCTGGTGGCTCGCCCGCGCGAAGCGGTGTTCCTTCGTGTTCGAGGTAAGGGACCTCTGGCCGGAGTCGCTGATGGCGTTGGGGATTGGCCACGAGAGGTCGGCGTTGATCCGTACGCTGCGCTGGCTCGCGGCGTTCTTGTACCGCCGGGCATCCCGGATCGTGGTGGTGACGGAAGCGTTCAAGACCGAGCTGATCTCGCGGTGGTCCGTCCCCGAGGAGCGGATCCGGGTGGTCGAGAACGGCGTGGAGACCGACTGGTTTGCCCCGCACGCGGATCGAGAGGCGTTGCGCCGCCAATTCGGATTCGACAGGCGCTTCGTGGCGGCCTACATCGGGACGCTGGGCTACGCCCACGGGCTTGACACCATCCTGCGCGCCGCCGAGCGCCTCCGGGAGAGTGAGGGCCCCGAGGTCCTGTTCCTCCTCGTCGGCGAGGGTGCGGACAAGGAGCGGCTGCAAGCGCTAGCCAGGCAGGCGCAGCTCGACAATGTGCGTTTCATGGATTACCAGCCGCGCGAGGCGGTGCCAGCGCTGATCAACGGCGCCGACGTCTGCTTGGTGCTTCTCCGGCGCGCTCCCCTGTTCAACACGGTGCTCCCTTCCAAGATGCTGGAATTCATGGCGTGCGGGCGACCAGTCGTCCTGGGGGTGGACGGCTACGCCCGCGCGTTGCTCGAGCGGGCGGAGGCCGGAGTCTTCGTCGCGCCGGAGAACCCCCAAGCCCTGGCGGCGGCGGTGGCGCAGTTAGCTCGGGATCCCGAGCGCTGCGAACGGCTGGGCCAGAACGGCAGGCAGTTCGTGGCGAGCCACTTCTCCCGGGCGAGCACCGCGCAGCGATACCTGGAGGTCCTGGAGTCGCTGGTCGTACTGCGGCGAGACAGCAGAGCTTCGGTGGTATAACCGGGGCGAGGAGCGCAGGGGGCGACACCGCCGCCCGGGCACTCTCTACGCCGTTGGCGGCTCGCCTGGCGAGTCCGGCTTCACCGAGTTCGTCTCGTGAAAGGCGGGAGGACCGCGCGCACGCCGCGCCCGAGTTCCTGGCGCACGCGCCGCATGGTCGAGACGAAATCGCGGAACGGCTCGTCCTGCTCCCGCCGCGCCCGGTCGAAATACTCCGCCCCGAACGCCCAAAAGACCGCGCAGATGCCGCTCGTCACCAGCGCAACCAGCGCCCAGAGCCTCCGCCTGGGACTCGACTTCAACTGTGGGACCACCGCCGAGTCGATCACCGTGATCACCGGCGTGTCGTTCACCTCCTCGATCCGCGCGGTCTCGTACTCACGCCGCAGCATCAGATAGAGCTCCTGCCGCACCTCCACCTGCCGCCGCAGCCGGCCCTCCTCGAACACGAGCTGCGGCGACTGCTGCCAGGAGCGGTTCGCCTGATAGAACGCCTTCAACGCCTCCTCGGCGTCGCGCAGATCGCGCTCCCCCTGGGCGACCCGCTGCTCGATGAACTTCCGGCGTTCCCGCGCCTGCGACTGGCGGGTGTGGGTGTTGAACTCGTTGAGATAGGCGACCAGGGTGTTCGCCACCGCGGCCGCAAGCTCGGGATAGTGCGAGTCGGCTTTTACCGTGACGATCCCCGTTTGCTGGTTCGCGTCCACCGAGAGCAAGCCGGCGAGCTTTTTCGCGCCCCGCTGCAAGCTGTCTGCGGGGTTTCGGCCTCCGGGGTCGAGGATGCTGAGGAGTGTCGTCGAGTCCTGCGGCTCGCGGGTGGCCCTGGGGTCGGGATAGCGGGTGAGCAGCAGCCGGTCGAGAATCTCGCGGCTCTTCGCCACGTCCGCGTAGAACCGCGGGGACTGGCTCGCCTCGGCCCCGAGGGCGATGCCGAACTGGCCCGCGATCCCCGCCACGCCCGCCGGCAGCCGGCTCTGAGAGCGCACTTCGGGCACGAACGACGTGACCGCCGTATAGGTCGGTGGCACGAGGAACGACACCGCGAGCACCACCATCGTGACCACGACCGGGAAGCCGAGCACGGCACGCCACCGCTTGAGCAGCACGTTCAGAATCTCGAGAACGCTGATCTCGTCCTCGAACACGACATCCTGTACCGGGACGTGCGCCGGCAGCGGGCGAGCGCTCGCCGCCGGGGTCCCGTCCCTGGTCTCCGGCTCAGCCACGGGGTTTCACTCCGCGCGAACACACTAACTTCACCACCCCGACACCCATTCTCAAGGAACGGGCAGCGTCGCGAGCCGGGCGAGGAACCGGGCTACGCCGTCGCACCAGTGCGCGAGCCGCCACGCCGAGACGGTCCAAGACGTCTCGCGGGACCCACGTGTACGTGGCACCCGTGTCCACGAGCGCCTGGATCGGTTCGAACCGGTCGCCGGCCCGGTTGCCGATGTGGATCGCGACGCGGAAGTGGCCCCTGCCCGAAATGTGGGGGATGCGGAGGGGACGGGGGTAACCCGATCATGGCGTCCTCCGCGCCGGATCGTGCGAGGCGATCTCCCGCGCTACGCGCACGGCCCCGGCGCCCGCCTACAGATGCTTGATCACGTACAGCGTCGTCACCGCGCTCGCGACGATCTGCGCGAGCGAGGTCAAGAGCTGCACGTAGTTCGTGCGCGCCAGCGTGTCGCGCACCGGCACGAACACCTCGGAGCCGGGGCCCGGGGTGGGGCTCGTCGAGAACAGCAGCACTTTCTTCTTGGTGCGCACCTCGCCGTTCGCGTAGCGGACGTTCACCCGCCGCTTGTCGGCCTTGTAGGTGAACCCGCCCGCGCCGCTGATGTAATAGTCGAGCCCCGCCCCCTGCTTCCACAGCACGCTCCCGGGGGAGTTCACCTCGCCCACCACCTTCACCGCCGGCTGGTACTCGGGGATCTCGATCGAGTCGCCGGGCTGGAGAATGATGTTCGACGCCGACGCGGTGTCGGCGAGGGCGCGCTTCAGGTCCACGTTGATGCGGCCCACGTTGTTCTCGCGCCGGATGAAGCGGATCCCGTCGGCGTACGCCTGCGGCGTGAGCCCGCCCGCCCGCCGGACCAGTTCCGCGAGCCGGTCGCTCTTGGTGCGCAGGGAATACGTCCCCGGCGAGCGCACCTCGCCCGCGATCACCACGGTGCGCTGGAAGTCCCACTCGGGCTGCTTCAAGATCAGCACGTTGTCGTAGGGCTGGAGCGCCACCTCGGGCGCGGCCGTGCCGGGGAACGGCACGCCCGGCGGGCCCACGTAGCGGCCCAGCGAGTCGCGCTCGTAGAGATAGCTCGAGTCGAGCGGCACCCGAATGGTGGTGGCGAGCTGGCCCTTGGCGCGGTCCTCGGGGAGACGCGCCACCTCGGCCTGGCGCAGGTCCGCCCCCACGGTGGGGCCGCGCGCGAGCAGCACCAGGTCGCGCAGCGTCATCCCCTCGCGCCAGGGGTAGGTGCCGGGCTTGCGCACCATGCCGGCGATCTGCACGTAGTACTGCCCCGCGAGCGCCTGCACCGTGTCCACCACCACCGAGTCGCCGTCCTGCAACGCGAGCGCGGGGACGAGCACCGCCCCCACCGGCTCGGCCCGGGGCGCGGTCGGGGTCCCGTTCGCGGGATCGCCGAGCGGCGTCAGGGGGACGTCAATCACGGCGCGCGGCGGCGTGGCGGCGCTGCGCTCGGCCGCCGGGCGGATGCGATACACCGCGAGCCGCTTGAGGGCCGCGTCGGGGCGGAATCCCCCCGCCGCGCGCAACAGGTCGGGGAGCGTCTCGACCGGGCGCAGCTCGTAGATCGCGGGCCGCTTCACCGCCCCCGTCACCTGGGCCCGCACCCCGTGCACCGGCACGAACACCAGGTCGCCCGCCTCGAGCCGGATGTCGTGGCGGCTGTCGCCGCGCAACAGGTAGTCGTAGAGGTCGAGGGTGTCCACCACCTGGGCGAGGCGCCGCACTTCCACATGCCGCAGGTTCGCCCGCTCCGTCACCCCGCCCGCCGCGTACAGCGCGGTGAGCACCGTGCCGAGCGCGCTGATCTGGTAGGCGCCGGGCTGGGTCACCTCGCCCACCACATACACCTGGTTGGCGCGCACGTTGGCGACCGAGACGTCGAACCGCGTGGTGGCGTTGGGCCCGCGCTTCACCCCCGAATACACCCGGCCGAGCCGCGCGTACAGCACGTCGCGCAACTGGTCGAGCGTCAGGTTGGCGACGAACACCTGGCCCACCTGCGGGATGAGGATGAACCCCTCGCGCGTCACCTGGAGCGAGTAGGCGAGCTCCACGTCGCCCGTGAGGATGAGCACCAGCTGGTCGCCGGGCCCGAGCTTGTAGTCGGGGGGCACGGGGCCGGCGAGCAGCGGCAGGAACTGCGTCTTCGAGCGGCGGAAGACGTCCACCCCGAACACGTAGTTGCCGGCGGCGAGCGACTCGGCGCGCAGCGCGCGGGCGGCGACGCTCACGAGCCCCGTATCGAGCGGCAGCTGGGGCCCCGTGACCGGGGTCAAGCCCAGGGCCTGGATCGCGGTCAACTCGAGCACGCCGGGGGTGGCGGGGGCCTGCCCGGGCCCGAGATAGGCGTTGAGCAGGGTGTCGGGGTACCCGGCGGCGCGGAGCCGCGCGCGGATCTGCTCAGGGGTGAGCCCCGACTGCTGCAACCGCTGGCGGATCAGCTCGCCGAGCTGGGGGTTTTGCTCGAGGAGCTGCTGGGCCTGGGCGGGCGAGGGGAGCTGGGGGTTCTGCGCCGCGACGGCTCCCGGGGCGCCGAGCAGGCCCGCCAGGAGCAACAGCGGGAAAAGGGAAAGGGGAAAGGGGAGGGGAGCGCCGCTCCCCCCGCTCCCCGGTCCACCGGCTCGGGACTGTGGGCGTGACGACATCGAACGACCGGTTTCCTCGAGGGCTCGCGAACGGGAACGGCTAACTTGGGGGATGGCGCCGGGCTGGTCAAGGGATTCGGATGGAAACCGGCGCAGCGGGGACGGCGAGTCAAGCACGGGGCGCCCTCACCGTCCCTCGCCCGCGAGGAGGTCCACCCCCTCCTCGCTCGCCGCCCGCACGATGCCCAGCTCCCCGCGCTTGCGCGCGTACTCCTCGGGGGTGTAGCACAGCAGCTCCACGGGCTGGCGGATGTCGCACTCGCGATACACCCGCGCCGCCCGCTCGAGCCAGGGCACGTCGCGAAACGCGTCGGCCACGACCAGGACGTCGAGATCGCTCTCCTGCAACGCGTCGCCCCGCGCCCGCGAGCCGAACACCAGCACCCGCGCGGGGCGAAACCGCTCGACGAGGCGCGGCAGCACCTCGGCGCGGAAGCGCGCTACGTGCTCGTCTCGGTCAATCGCCTGAGCCACCCGAACAGCTCCTCGGCCGCCGCCACCTTGCGCTCCGCCGTCGCGCGGTCGTACACCTCGTAGGGCACCCCGTTGGCCGCGTCGGGATAGCGGGCCGTGGTGTAGTCGGCGTTCAAGTCCACGAGATGCGCCCGCAGCGCGCGCGGCACGCCGAGCCCGTCCCCCAGCTCCGTCAGCGAGTGGGTGTGCGGCGCCGCCTCGCGCTTCACGACCATCCACGCGGCCTTGAGATATTTCTCCACCGCCTGCTGCGCCACGAACGCCGCCAGCTCGTAGGCGTCAATCCCGATGGTCTTGCGCGCGTTCGTCAGGTCGCGTTCGGCCTGCTTGATCAGCCGCTCGACCTCGATTCGCCTCACGGGTCCTCCCGCGCCGCGGGACGCCCGCCGCCCCCTGCGGCGCGCGAAACATGCCGGCTAACTCACAGGATGTCAACGAGTAACGCCGCGGCGCCGCGCCGGGCCCGGGCTCACGCGATGTCGGGTAGGTCGCGCGGCTCGGCGGAGAGCAGCCCGTGCAGCAGCGCGTACTCGACCAGCGCGGCGCGAGTGCGGGCGCCGAGCTTGCGGGCGAGGCGGGCGCGGTAGGTCTCGACGGTCTTGACGCTCACGCGCAGCCGTTTGGCGATGTCGCGGTTGGGGTGGCCGCGGGCGATGAGGACCAGCACCTCGCGTTCGCGGTGGCTGAGCGGCGGGCCGGCGGCGCCCCCCGGGCCGACGGCGGGCGGGTAGCGCGACGGCGGGTGGCCGGCGTCAATGAACGTGCGGCCGTGGTGCACGGCGCGGATCGCGGCCACGATCTCGGGGGCGGGCGCGTGTTTCACGATATAGCCCGAGGCGCCCATGGCGAGGGCCGCGTCGAGCCGGCCGGGCCGGTCGCGGCCCGCGATCACGAGGAAGCGCGTGGCGGGGTGGGCCCGGCGCACGCCCTCGATCACCTCGAGCAGCGCGGTGTCGGGGAGGCTCGCGTCCAGCACGGCGACATCGGGCCGCAGGGCCGCGGCCTGGCGCGCGGCCGCGTCGCTCGGGGTCGCGGGGGCGGCGGCGAGGTCCAGGTCCGGCTGCGCGGCGATGAGACTGGAGAGGTCGGCCCGGTCGCCGACGCGATCGCCCACGATGAGGACGCGGATCTTCATGACCGTCACAAGTGACGACGCGCAACGCTAAGGAATTAGCGCGCTGGGGGTATCGGGGAATTCCCCGACGCGCGCGGCGTCGCGCATGAACGCGCGACTCCGCCCGGCCCGGCAACCGGCGGCGAGCGGACGCGCCGCTCGACGCGGCGCGAGCCGCGCTTACGGACGGGAAGCGGGCGCCGAGTGCCGCTCGCGCCGCGCTCGAGGGGCGTGCGTTATCGGCGCAGCGCCAGGGCGGCGAGCGCGAGGGCCGTGCTCGCCCAGAAGCCGAACATCCACCTCAAAAGGTCGCTCTTGAGCTGGCTCAAGCCTTGGGCCATTGCGACGCGGAGCGCTGCCCCGAACTCGGCCAGCCGGCGCTCGAGCTTGGCATCGAGCTCGGTCCAGCGGCCGGTCCACTTGCCGTCGAGCTCGGCGAGCCGCTGCTCGAGCTTGGCGTCGAAGCGGGCGAAGTTTAGCTCGTTGAGCTCGCGCAGGTCGGCGCGGTAGGTCGCGTCCACGGCGTTGAACCAGTCCACGAGTTCGGTGGCGACGTGCTCAGGTCTGCGCGCGTGCGCGATTCGTTGCGTCACGGGCAATGTCGGCTCGGCGGGACGCCGAGTCAATCCCCCGCGGGCGTGCGGGCGCGCAGCGTGAACACCGGCAGCTCGGGAGGACAGAAGAGCCGCGCCGGCACGAGCACCGTGCCGATGCCGCGCGTCACGTACAGCGGCGCCGGGGTGTCGCGATACCACCCGGCCACGAACCGGCCGCTCCCTTCGGGCACGTACGGCGTCCAGAACGGCAGCCGGATCTGGCCGCCGTGGGTGTGGCCGGCGAGGATCATCCGGGGGGCGGGGGCCGGGGCGCCCGGCAGCCGGAGCGTGTCCACGTAGCCGGGGGCGTGCAGGGCGAGGATCGGGACATCGCCCGCGCGCACGCCGCGCAGCGCGCGCTCGGGGTCGGGGCGGCCGAGCACGGGGTCGTCGAGCCCCGCGACGGCGAGCGTCGCGCCGCCGATCGCGATGCGCCGGGCGGCGTTGACGAGCAGCTCGACGCCGGCGCGGGCGTACGCCGCCGCCGCCTGCGCGGGCGTGATCCCGGCCGAGTGCTCCCAGTTGCCGAAGGTGGCGACGGTGGCCACCGTGCCGCGCGCCGCGCGCGCCCAGGCGACGAGGTGCGGCAGGTCGCTCTCGTGGTTGCAGATGTCGCCCGCCAGCACCACGATCTCGGGCCGCAGCGCGGCGAGCCGCTCGAGCGCCGCGCGGGCGGGGGCGTGAATGCCGCCCGAGAGGTGCACGTCGGTGAGCAGCGCGAGCCGCACCCCGTCGAGGGCCGGGGGCAGGCCGGGGAGCGGCACGTCGTGCTCGCTCACCGCGATGGCGGTGGGCTCGACAAGAAAGCCGTCGCCCAGCGCGGCCGCCGCCGCGAGCCCGGCGGTCGCCGCGAGAAACCGGCGCCGGGAGAGCGAGGGAGTCACGGGCGAAAGCTAAGCGGCATCACCCGGCGAGGGGACCGGCGGGCGTCCGCGGCGTCGCGGGCGCGATCAGAGCAGGGTGCGGTACACCCGCGCGGTCTCCTCGGCGGTGCGCTGCCAGGTGAACGTGCGCGCCCGCGCGCGGCCGCGCTCGATCAGCTCCTCGCGCTCGAGCGGGTCGTCGGAGAGGCGCTCGAGCGCCTGCACGTAGGCCGCCGGGTCGCGGCCCTCGACCACCATGACGGCGTCCCCGCCCACCTCCTTGAGCCCGCCCGCCCCCGAGGTGACCACCGGGAGCCCCGAGGCGAACGCCTCGAGCACGGGGAGCCCGAACCCCTCGTAGAGGGAGGGGAAGAGCAGCACGTCGGCGGTGCGGTAGGCGCGGCGCAGCGTGACCTCGTCGGCAAAGGGGACGCTGCGCACGTAGCGGCGCAGCCCCAGGCGCTCGGCGAGCTGTTCCTGCTCGGTGGTCAAGCGGCCCCCCACCTGGAGGAAATACGCGTCCGCCGCGGCGCGCAGCCGCGCCACGGTCTGGATGACGAGGGGCACGTTCTTGCGCTCCACGGTGCTGCCCACGTGCAGCACGACGAACGCCTCCTCGGGGATGCGCCAGTCGGCGCGCCCCCGCGCGCGCGCGCCCGGCGCCTCGGAGAAGAACGCGCGGTCCACGCCGAACGGCACCACGCTGATGCGGCTCGCGTCGCCGAGCCAGGCGGCGAGCTCGCCCTTCAGCCACTCGGTGCCGACGATGTAGGCCTGGGCGAGCCGCAGCGCCTTGAGGGTACGGCGCAGGAACCGGTTGCGCACCGCCTCGCGCCAGCCGTCGGTGGGCGAGCGCAGGACGATCACCGGCATCAGGTCGTGGACCGTCACCACCACCGGCCGGCGCGGCACCCGCGCCACCATGTGGGCGTAGCGGTGGTCGAGGATGTGGACGAGCTGGGCGCGCTTCGCCTCGCGCCCGAGCAGCCACGGGTAGAGAACGTAGCGCGCCACGTAGCGCTGCGGCTCGTGGAGCGGGCCCGGGAGCACGAACTTGGTCGGGTCCACCTCCTGCGCCCACCAGCGCGGATAGCCGCCGCTGCCCCGGCTCGCGCGGCGGCCGTTCGGCCCCCGGTCGCGCGTCAGGTCGCCGATCGCGGCGGCGAGCCGCACCTCGAAGCCGGGGTCGCTCGACTCCAGCCAGTCGTAGAGCCGGTGGGCGTAGCGGTCCATCGAGGGCCAGCGCTCGAGCGGCAGGGTGGGGACGAGCAGCACGCGGCTCATGGCACGATCGTTCGCCAGAAGGCCAAGGTTCGCTCCGCCACCGCGTCGTCGGAGAACAGCCGCATCGCCCGGGCGCGGCCCGCCTGCACGAGCGGGCGCCGCTCCTCGGGCGCGGCGAGCCGCCGCAGCGCGCCGGCGAGCGCGAGGGGATCGCCGGGCGGCACGACGAGCCCCGCGTCGCCGATCACCTCGGGCGTCGCCCCCGCGCTCGTCCCCACCACCGCCACCTCGTGCGCCATCGCCTCCGCCACCACGTGCGCCGCGGGCTCGGCCCACCCGGGGAGCGCGCGCGACGCCACCACCAGCACGTCCAGCTCGGCCCAGATCTTGGGCAGCGCCGCGGCCGGCAGCGCGCCGAGCCACCGGACCCGCGCGGCGAGCCGCAGCGCCGTGGCGAGCCGCTCCAGCCGCTCGCGGTCGGGCCCGTCGCCCACCACCGTCAGGTGCCAGCGCGCGGCGCGGTTCTCGGCGAGCGCCTCCAACACGGTATCGAGTCCTTTCTCCGGCACCAGCCGCCCCACACAGCCGATCGCGAGCCCTTCGTGGTAGGTGTGCGCCGGCGCGGCCGGCACCGCGACGCCGAACTGCGGGATCGTCGCCACCGCGAGCCCGGGCGCCGCCCGGCGCACCAGCGCAGCCGCGCCCTCGCTCCCCGCCACCACTCCGCGCACCCGGCGCAACGTGCGCGCCCGGCGCCAGCGGGCGAGCACCGACAGCGGGGCCGCGACGTTGCGGCTCGTGAACAGCACCGCGGGGAGCCCCAGCGCGGCCGCCGCGCGCACCACCTGGCGCGCGGCGCGGCTCGTCGGCTCCTCCTCGACCTGCACGAGATCGGGACGCTTGTCACGCAGCAGGGCGGCGAGCGCGCGGGCGCCGAAGCGCAGCGTGTCGGCACCCCCCGGCCGCCGCGCGGGGAGGGGCACCACCTCGACCCCGTTCTCCCGCTCCCAGGCGGCCTCGAGCGTGCCCGCCAGCACCCCGGGACGCCAGCGCTCGGGCACCCCCACCGTCACGTCCAACCCGCGCGCCGCCAGCGCGCGCAGCTTCCCCCGGTTGCCCGCTGCGATGTAGGTGTGAGAGATGACGAGAACGCGACGCAATGGGCGGTACAGGACTCGAACCTGTGACCTCCGGTATGTGAGACCGGCGCTCTAACCAGCTGAGCTAACCACCCGGCATCATGGGCGATTTCGGATTGCGGATTGCGGATTGCGGATTGGCGGCGTTCCAGCGCGACGCCCACTCCGCAATCCCCAATCCGCAATCCGCAATCCCCAATCCGCAATCGCTTCCCTGTGGGCCCTCCAGGACTCGAACCTGGGACCGACGGATTATGAGTCCGCTGCTCTGACCACCTGAGCTAAGGGCCCGAAACACCATTGCGGAATGTAGATTGCGGATTGCGGATTGAAAAGATGGAGCCCCGTCACCCAATCGCCAATCCCCAATCCGCAATCCGCAATCCGCAATTAGAGCACTCCTCCCCGCCGCAGTTTCCCCGGCTGGTCGTACAGCGCTTCGTGGGCCCGCAGGATCTCGGCGGGCGACACGGTGGCGACGCCCGACTTGCCTACCTCGACCCCCGCCGCGTAGTTCGCCACCTGGGCCGCCTCGCGCACCGACGCGCCGGCCGCGAGCGCGGTGCCCACCCAGGCGGTGACCGTGTCGCCCGCGCCCGAGACGTCGAACACCTCGCGCGCCATCGCCGGGATACGGCCGATCTCGCCGTCCTTGGTGACGAGGATCATCCCTTCCGCCCCGAGCGTGAGCAGCAGGTTGTCCACCCCCAGCCGCTCGAGCGAGGCGGGGAGGGCGTCGGGGTGATCGAGGTCGAGCGTGGCGCCCATCGCCTGCTCCAGCTCGCGGCGGTTGGGCTTGAACAGCGTCGCGCCGCGGTAGGCGAAAAAGTGCCGGAACTTGGGGTCCACCACGATCGGGATGCCGCGGCGCCGGCCCAGCGCCATGGCGCGCGCGATCACCGCGGGAGTGAGCAGGCCCTTGTTGTAGTCCTCGATGAGGAGCGCGTCGGCCTCGGCGAGCGCGCTCTCGAGCTCCGCCAGCACCTGCGCCTCGGTGCGCGCGGGGATCGGGTCGTCCACCTCTTCGTCGATCCGCACGACCTGCTGGCCGCGCGCGGTGACGCGCGTTTTGGAGGTGGTGGGCCGCGCGGGCGCCACCACCAGGTGGCGGTCGGGGAGCCGGTGCTGCGCCAGCTCGGCGCGCAGCGAGTCGCCGCGCGCGTCGTCGCCCACCACCGCCACGAGCAGGCACTCGGCGCCGATCGCCGCCACGTTCGCCGCCACGTTCGCCGCCCCGCCGAGCGCGTAGCGGCGCGTGTGCACCGTCACCACCGGCACCGGCGCCTCGGGCGAGATGCGGTCCGCCTCGCCCGCGAGGTAGATGTCGAGCATCGCGTCGCCCACGACCACGATCTGGCGCCGCGCCATCTCGCGGAACAGCGCCTCGAGCTGGTCGCGCGACAGCCGCGGCTCGGTCACGGCAGCGTCCCCTGCCACTGGAAGCGATAGCTCACCGCCACCCTCCCCGCCGCCCGGGTGCGCGCGGCCCCCGGCACGTGCTGGAAATTCGCGATGCGATGGAGCCCGGCGTCGAACGCCACGCCGAACGCCGGGCCCGGCGCGTACGTTGCGGCGACGGCCAGGCGCCAGGTGCGCTCCACCACCCCCTGAAGGATGGTCGCCGTCGCGGGATACGCCGAGACCGGCGGGTGGGGGAGCCGCGGGTCGCCCTCGCCCTGGCGCAGCAGCGTGAGCTCGGGCGCGAGGAGCAACCCCGGCGCGACGAGCACGCCGGCGCGCAGCGTGACCTGGTCGTAGTCGGCGAAGTTGCGCCCGGTGCCGAGAAAATGATAGAGCGGCACCTCGAGGTCGTTCTCGTTGCGGTAGGTGAGATTCGCCACCTGGGTGTAGAACGCGGTCCAGGCGGCGCGCCCCCCCGGTCCCGCCCCCGGCAGCCGGCCGCGCGCGCCCAGGGTGAAGGCGTAGCTCATCGGTTTCTGATCGGCCGGGGCGCGGCGGTCCACCTGAATGTCGTCGAGCAGGAACTGCGCGAAGAGGGTGGTCGCCGCGCGGCGCTCGACGTCGAGCCCCACGAAGCTGTTCACGTTGCCGCCGCCGTTCAGCTGCTCGAGCAGCCCCAGGTTCACGATGTTCAGGTACCACGGCTCGAACGCGCGGGCGGGTCCCGCGAGCACCGACCCCTCCCACAGAGCGAGCGTCCAGCGGGGGCCGGGGCGCGCCCACACGCGGTGCGCCATCAGGTAGCGGTGCACCACGGCGCCCGTCGAGTCGCGCCGGTCGTCGAGCTGGGTCGCCACCGCCTGCACCTGGAAGCGCGGGGTGCCGAGCGCCACGGCGAGGTGATCGAGCCCGTACGGCTGGTCGGAGAGGAACAGGCCCTGGACCGCGCTCGGCCCCCAGTTCCGGTCCAGGCGGCCGAAGAACAGCTCGGCCACACGCCACTGGGCGGCGACGTACGCTTCCGCCGTGCGGCCGGCGATGACGCGGTCTTTCTTGCCGAACCAGTCGGGGTCGTACTTGAGCCGGGTGTCGAAAACGGGGTGGGAGACGGCGACGACGGAGCCGAACGCGGCCTCGAGGTCGAGCCCGCCCGCCGCCGTGGCGTGCTCCGGGCCGGCGGCGCGGGGGCCGGTGTCGTCGAGGGCGGCGAGCGGGTCGCGCTTCGCGTAGCTCGCGGCGGCGAGCCCGAGGTCGCCCGTCACGCGATAGCGCGCACCCGCGGGCGCGCCGCCGTCCCGGTCGAGGGCGGCGAGCAGCCGCCGCACGGTCCCCCGCGCCGCGGGGCCGAGCGCGAGGGTGTCGGCGGCGCGCAGCGCGGCCGCGACGTCGGCGCGCCGCAGCGGCCGGGTGAGCGGCGTGGGGTCGGCGATCGCCCCGGTCGCGATCAGGTGCTCGACGTAGGGCATGGTCCAGTGTGCGAGCGGGACGTACGGCGACGCCCCCTGCGCGGCGAGCGGCGCCGCGGCGACGAGCGGCGCGACGAGGGCGCGGACGGCGGATCGCACGCCGCTCAGGGCAGGGCGTTCTCGAAGGCGAGCGCGTAGCGCACGCCGATGGCGCCGAGCCAGCGCGTGGCGCTCGCCCCGCGCACGTGGCCGGCGTTGCGCACCAGGTGGACGCCGCCGTTGCCCGTCACGCTCAGGCCGCGATACTGCCAGCTCCCCGCGAGCGCGAGCCGCACGGTGCGCGTCACCACCCCCTGGAACAGCGTCGCCGTCGCGGGATAGTCGGGCACGAGCGGGTGCAGGAGGCGCGGGTCGCCCTCGCCCTGGCGCAGCAGCGTGACCTCGGGGCCGAGCAGCAGCCCCGGGCGCACGAGCGCGTCCACCTTGAGCGTCGCCTGGTCGTAGTCGGCGAAGTTGCGGCCCGTGCCGAGCAGGTGGTAGAGCGGCACCTGGAGATCGTCCTCGTTGCGGTAGGTGAGGTTCGCCACCTGGGTGTAGAACAGCGTCCACGCCGCGGCGCCGCCGCGCACTCCGCCCTTCGCGCCCAGCGTCAGGCCGTAGCTCGCGGGCTTGAGGTCGCCCGGGGCTTTGCGCGACACCTGGATGTCGTCGAGCAGGAACTGCCCGAACAGGGTGGTCCGGGCGTGCCGCTCGACATCCAGCCCAACGAATGCGTTGACGTTGGTTCCGCTGTTGGACGAGCGGATGTACACCCACGTGGCGGGATTGAGATACCACGGCTCGAGCTGCCGGCCCACGCCCGACCACACGGCGCCCTGCCAGGCGGCGAAGGTCCAGCGGCCCCGCGGCCGCGCCCACACGCGGGTGAGCGAGAGGTAGCGGTTGACGAGCGCGCCGGAGGAGTCGGGGCGGGTGTCGAGCTGCGCCGCCACCACCTGGACGCGCACCCGGTCGCTGCCGAAGGCGGCGTAGAGGTGGTCGAGCCCGTAGGGGTTGTCGGAGAAGAGCAGCCCTTGCACGCCGCTCGGGCCCCAGTTGCGGTCGAGGATCCCGAAGAACACCTCGCCGTGGCGCCACTGGGCGCTTACGTACGCCTCTTCGAAGCGCGTGGCGTTGTCGGACTTCCCGTACCAGTCGGGGTCGAACTGGAGGCGGCTGTCCACTGCGGGGTGGCTCACGGCCACGAGCGGCCCGAAGGCGAAGGCCAGCTCGAGGCTCGCGCGCGCCGAGCCGCGGGCGACCGCCCGCCGGGGCGGCACGCCGCGATCGAGCTCCAAAGGATCGCGGAACGCGTAGCTCGCCGCCGCGAGCCCGCCGCTCCACTCGGCGCGGTAGTGCGCGGCCGGCTCGCGCGGCGTGAATTCGCGGAGCAGCCGGCGCACCGTGGCGCGCGCGGCGGGGGAGAGCGCGGTCGTGTCGGCGGCGGCGAGGGCGCGCCGCAGGTCGGCGCGGCGCAGCGGCCGGGTGAGCGGCGTGGGGTCGGCGATCGCGCCGGTCGCGATGAGCTGCTCCACGTAGGGCATCGCCCAATGCCCGAGCGGGACATAGGGCGAGGCGTCCTGCGCCGCGAGCTTCGCGGCGGCGCAGGTTGCGGCGAGGAACGTCGTGGCGGCGCGCATGGGAGGCGGCAATTTGGGGGCCGGGCGGCTGCGGGGCAACCGCGCCCGGCGGCCGAGCGCGGGTGCGCGCGGCGGCGGGCGGGTGCCCGAACGGTCGCCCGGGCGCCGAAAGAGTCGCTCGGGCGCGCGAGGAGTCGCGCGTGAACGCGCGACTCGGCCCGGCCCGTGAACGGGCGGCCGTGTGGGGCGCGCGCCGCTTCCAGCGGCGCGGGCCGAGCCGCGGCTTGAGCCGCGCGCATCGGGTGCCCGAACGGTCGCCCGGGCGCCGAAAGAGTCGCTCGGGCGCGCGAGGAGTCGCGCGTGAACGCGCGACTCGGCCCGGCCCGTGAACGGGCGGCCGTGTGGGGCGCGCGCCGCTTCCAGCGGCGCGGGCCGAGCCGCGGCTTGAGCCGCGCGCATCGGGTGCCCGAACGGTCGCCCGGGTGCCGGAAGAGTCGCTCGGGCGCGCGAGGAGTCGCGCGTGAACGCGCGACTCGACCCGGCCCGTGAACGGGAGCCGTGTTCGGGCGCGCGCCGCTTCCAGCGGCGCGGGCCGAGCCGCGGCTTCAGCCGCGCTCATCGAGCGGAGCGGCGCGGGCCGAGTCGCGGCTTCAGCCGCGCTCATCGAGCGGAGCGGCGCGGGCCGAGTCGCGGCGCGCGTTCGTCGTCGCCACGTCGAATCGTCACAGGGGGTGACGGAGCTCGGAGCGCCATTGATCGGTTCCGCTCCGGTCGAATTCGGGGTCGTCGCCCGGCCAGCCCGGAATGGTCTCCGCTGGGTGGTGTTGGGCCTGGGCGCGTAGGTATGCCCGTAGCGCGGCGAGGTGTCGGGGGCTCACGGAGTGAATCGAGTAGCCCTTGGCCCACCGCAGGCGGCGGCCCTCTGTCGAATGGCGCTCTTTCCCGGCGACCGCGGCGCTCCCGCCCTTCCAGCGTTGCAGCAGACGGGAGACGTTCGTGGTCGGGTGGAGCCGGACGAGCACATGGACGTGGGTTCGGACCATGCCGATCTCCAACAGGTGGGCCCGCTCTTGGCGTGCGACGCCCCGCAAGAAGCGACACAGGAACCGCGCCAGCCCCGCGTCGAGCAACGGCTGCCGCTCCCGGGTGGTCCAGACGATGTGGCAATACAGCCGGTGGAGCACGGAGTCAGTCTTGCAGCCTCTGCCCCCCGATTCCCACCGTTCTGTTGCGTACAGGTGCACAAAAACGCGCTACGGCGCGGCTGCCCGAGGAGTCGCGCGTGAACGCGCGACTCGGCCCGGCCCGTGAACGGGCGGCCGTGTGGGGCGCGCGCCGCTTCCAGCGGCGCGGGCCGAGCCGCGGCTTGAGCCGCGCTCATCGAGCGGACCGGCGCCCGAGCCATGAGGCGTCGCGCGGGAACGCTGTCCCGGGTACGCTGCGGGCGTGCTCGAGGGTGGGGCGGGTGCCGAAAGAGTGGCGCGCGTACCGGAAGAGTGGCGCGGACGCCCGAGGAGTCGCGCGTGAACGCGCGACTCGGCCCGGCCCGTGAACGGGAGCCGTGTTCGGGCGCGCGCCGCTTCCAGCGGCGCGGGCCGAGTCGCGGCTTGAGCCGCGCGCATCGAGCGGAGCGGCGCGGGCCGCGGCGCCGCTCGTTAATTTCCCCGCGCTCCCGTCCCGGGGGCGAGAAAGGCGCCTATGCGCGTTGAACAGGTCCGCGGCACGCTGGTCGAAACCTGGCACGAGGTCCACGTGGCCGTGGTGGACGCGCGCGGGCGGCTGGTGGCGCGCGCGGGCGACCCCGAGCTCGTCACCTACTGGCGCTCCGCCGCCAAGCCGTTCCAGGCGCTGCCGCTCGTCGAGGACGGGGCGGTCGAGCGGTTCGCCATCACCGCGGCGGAGCTGGCGCTCGTGTGCGCGTCGCACTCGAGCGAGCCGGCTCAGGTGGCGATCGTGCGGGAGCTGCTCGCGAAGATCGGCTGTGCCGAGCGCGACCTCGCGTGCGGGCCGCACCCGCCGCTCGCCGAAGCGGTCGCCCGCGACTACGCGACGCGCGGCGTGCGGCTCACCGCGGTGCACTCGAACTGCTCGGGGAAGCACGCCGGCATGCTGGCGCTGGCGCGCCATCACGGCTGGCCCACGGCGTTCTACACGCGGCCCGAGCACCCCGTGCAGCAGCGCTGCCTCGCGGCGGTGAGCCGCTGGACCGGGGTGCCGGCCGCGCAAATCGTCACGGGCGTGGACGGGTGCGGGGTGGTGTGCTTCGGGCTGCCGCTGCGCCACATGGCGCGGGCGTACGCGAGACTCGCGGACGCGGAACGCGGAACGCGGAACGGCGTGGTGGCGGCGATGCTCCGCCACCCGGAGCTGGTGGCGGGCGCCGGGCGTCCCTGCACGGAGATGATGCGCGCGCATCCGGGGCGGGTGGTGGCGAAGGTGGGGGCGGACGGCGTGTACTGCGCCCTGCTGGTGCGCGAAGGGCTGGGGGTGGCGCTCAAGGTGGCGGACGGGCACGGGGTGGCGGCGGCGCTCGCCATGGCCGCGGTGCTCGAGGAGTTGGGCCTGCGGCCGCGGCCCGCGGCGCTCGCGGCCCGGCCGCTCGTCAATACCCGGGGCGAGACGGTCGGCGAGCTGCGCGTAAATGGGGGGCTCGAGCAATGAAAGGATGCGACCGCGGGAGCCGGGGAGCGTTAGGATGACGCCGGGCGATGGCGCGGGGCTCGATCCGCTCACCGCAGCGCTGGTGCGGGTGGCGGCCGCGGTGGCGGGCGGGCGCGAGGCCGAGCTGCGCGAGCGGCTCGCCGCAGCGCGGGCGGCAGGGGTGCCGGCGCCGTGGATCGAGGAGCTGCTGCTTCAGAGCACGCTGGTCGTGGGCTACCCGCTCGCGCTCGTGGCGTTCGCCGCGTGGCGCGCGGTGGCGGGCCCCGCGGCGGCGGACGATAGGGGCGAGCCGCTCGCGCACGGCGACTGGCGGCGCTGGGCGGAGCGCGGGCCCGCGGTGTGCCGGGCGGTGTACGGGCGCGCCTACCACAAGCTGGTCCTCGCCCTGCGCGCCCTGCACCCCGCGCTCGAGCCCCTGGTGTTGGTGGACGCCTACGGCAAGCTCATCGGCCGCCCGGGGCTCGACCTGAAGCGGCGCGAGCTCGCCACCGTGGCGGCGATCGCCGTGCTCGGCGCCCCCGAGCAGCTGCACTCGCACCTGCGCGGCGCCTTGAACACGGGCGCGAGCGCGGCCGAGGTGGAGGCGACGCTGGCGCTCGTGGACGGCGACCTGGACGCCCCGCGCCGCGCGGCGGCGCGCGCGCAGTGGGAGGACGTGAAGGGGAGGCGAAGGTGATTGCGGATTGCGGATTGGGGATTGGGGATTGGGGATGGTGCGCACGATGACCCCTGCCGCCTTGCAGGCTCGCATGCGCCGGCTGGCGGTCGCGGTGATTCGGCTCGCGGGAGAGCTGCCCCGGACGCGGATCGCCGAGGCGATCGGGGGGCAGCTCGTGCGGTCTGCAACGTCCGTGGCGGCGAACTACCGCTCGGCGTGCCGCGCGCGCTCGCCACGGGAATTCGTCGCGAAGCTGGGGATCGTGGAGGAAGAGGCCGACGAGACGGCGTTCTGGCTGGAGCTGATCGGGGAGTGCGCGCTGATTTCCCCGGCGCGCCTTGCGCCGCTTTCGCGGGAAGCCGATGAGCTGCTGGCCATCACGGTCGCCTCCATCCGCACGGCGCGCGCCAATCGCGCCGCCAATCCGCAATCCGCAATCCGCAATCCGCAATGTTCATAGACCGCGCCGTCGTCCACGTCGCGGGCGGCCCGGGGGGCGCCGGCGCATGCTCGTTCCGCCGCGAGAAATTCGTGCCCAAGGGCGGGCCCGACGGCGGCGACGGCGGGCAGGGCGGCAGCGTGTACGTGCGCGCCGACCCCAACCTCGCCACCCTGCTCGACTACCGCTACCGCACCCACTGGAAGGCGGAGCGCGGCCAGCACGGCAAGGGCAAGAACATGACCGGGCGCGCGGGGGCGGATCTCTATCTCCCGGTGCCGCCCGGCACCGAGGTGCGCGACGCCGACACCGGCGCGCTCTTGGGCGAGGTGGTGGCGCCGGGCGACACGCTCCTCGTCGCGCGCGGGGGGCGCGGCGGCCGCGGCAACGCCCGCTTCGCCACGCCCACCCACCGCAGCCCCCGCGAGTGGGAGCCGGGCGAGCCGGGCGAAGAGCGCCGCATCGAGCTGGTGCTGAAACTCATCGCCGATGTGGGCCTCCTGGGCGAGCCGAACGCGGGGAAGAGCACGCTGTTGTCGGTGATCTCCGCCGCGCGGCCCAAGATCGCCGACTATCCCTTTACCACCCTCGAGCCGTGCCTCGGCGTCGTGGGACTCTCCGACGGCCGCTCGTTCGTGGTCGCCGACATCCCGGGGATCATCGAGGGCGCGCACGCGGGCAAGGGGCTCGGCTTGAAGTTCCTCCAGCACGTCGAGCGCACCCGGCTCATCGCGCTGCTCGTCCCCGTGACCAACCCCGATCCCCAGGCGACCTACGAGCTGTTGCGCCGCGAGGCGGCGGCCTATTCGCCCGCGCTCGCCGCCAAGCCGCACGTGGTCGTGCTCACGAAGCTCGACCTGCTCCCCGCGCCCCGGGCTCCGCTCCCCGCGATCCGCCCGCACGGCGGCGCGCCGGTGGTGGCGGTGTCGGCGCTGACGCGGGAGGGGATCCCGGAGCTGCTCGAAACGCTGTGGCGGTCGCTCACGACGCCGGTCGCGACGAGCTAGCGGCGTATCTCGCGCTCGCGGCGGTGCCGGGGATCGGCGCGGCCCGGCTGCGCACGCTGGTGGCGGCCTTCGGGAGCGCGCGCGGCGCCTGTGCGGCGCCGTGGGGCGCGCTCGCCGCCCTCCCCGGCTTCACCCGCGCCGCCGCCACCGCGGTGCGCGGCGCGGCACCGGCCGCGGGGCGCGCGGTGCTCGAGCGGCTCGACCGCCTCGGCGCCGCGGTGCTGCTGCCCGACGACCCGCGCTTCCCGCCGCTTCTCCGCGAGATCCCCGAGCCGCCGGCGCTGCTCTACGTCTGGGGCGACCCGGCGCTGCTCGCGCGCCCCGCCGCCGCGTTCGTGGGGAGCCGGCGGCACAGCGCCTACGGCGCCGCCGCGGTTCAGCTCCTCGCCGGCGGCGTGGCGCGCGCCGGCGCCGTGGTGGTGAGCGGCATGGCGCGCGGCATTGACGCCCTCGCCCACGCCGCGGCGCTCGATGCCGGCGGCGCCTCGGTGGGCGTGCTCGGCAACGGGTTCGGCGTCGTCTATCCCGCGGCGAACCGCGCCCTGTACGAGCGCATGGCCTCCTGCGGCTGCCTCGTGACCGAGCTGCCGCCCGGCGAGCGCCCCCACGCGGGCGCCTTCCCGCGCCGCAACCGCCTGATCTCGGGGCTCGCAGGCGTCACCGTCGTGGTCGAGGCGGCGCCCGGCTCGGGCGCCTTGATCACCGCCGACTGCGCCCTCGAGCAGGGCCGCAGCGTGCTCGCCGTCCCCGGCCCCATCACGAGCCCCACCTCGCTCGGCTGCAACAAGCTCATCCAGCAAGGGGCGAAGCCCGCGCTCGCGCCCGGGGACATCCTCGAGGAACTGGGCCTCCCGGGCGCCGCGGCGCCGCTCCAGCTCGGAGACGCCGGCGGAGCAGGGAAGGCGCCCGCCGGCCCGCCGTCGCCGCCGAGGGATCTGACCGAGCTCCAACGCCGCCTCTGGGAGGCGCTCGCCGCCGAGCCGCGACACGTGGACGCCCTCGTCGCCGCGGCGGGGGGCGCAGCGGGCGCGGCGGGCGCGGTGCTTACGGCGCTGACGGAGCTCGAGATGCGGGGGCTCGTGACGCAGGAGCCCGGCATGCGGTTTCGCTTGCGCTAGCGGGACGGCGCGGACCGCGGGCCGCCGCGCGTGTGCTATGATTCCCTCGTGCGGCACGTGTACCTTCACGTCCCCTTCTGCCGGCGCCGTTGCGCCTACTGCGACTTCGCGATCGCCGTGCGCCGGCGGATCCCTGCCGAGGAGTACGTGAACGCGGTCCTCGGGGAGCTGGCGCTCGCCCGCGGCGAGGTCTGCGGGGAGGACGACCAGGGCCTCGAGACCATCTACCTGGGCGGCGGCACCCCGTCGCTGCTGCCGCCGGACGCGGTCCACCGCCTCCTCGACGCGCTGCGCGCGCGGTTCGCGGCGGCGCGCGCCGCGTTCCCGGATGGCCTCGAGATCACCCTCGAGGCGAACCCCGACGACGTGACGCCCGCGGCGGCGCGGGCCTGGCGCCGGGCGGGGGTGAACCGCGTGTCGCTCGGCGCCCAGTCGTTCGACGATCGCGCGCTCGCCTGGATGCGCCGGACCCATGACGCCGCGCGCATCGGCGCCGCCGTCGCGGCGCTGCGCGACGCCGGGATCGCCAACGTCTCGCTCGACCTGATCTTCGCCCTCCCCGCCGAGCTCGGGCGCGACTGGGAGCGCGACCTCGACGGCGCGCTCGCGCTCGAGCCCGCGCACCTCTCGCTCTACGGCCTCAGCGTCGAGGAGCGCACGCCGCTCGCGCGCTGGATCGCGCGCGGTGCCGCCCGGCCGAGCGACGACGAGCGCTACGCCGCCGAATACCTGCGCGCCAACGAGCGGCTCGCCCGCGCGGGCTACCGCTTCTACGAGGTCGCGAACGCCGCGCGCCCGGGGTGCGAATCGCGCCACAACCGCGCCTACTGGTCGGGCCGGCCCTACCTGGGGCTCGGCCCGGCGGCCCATTCGTTCGACGGCCGGACGCGGCGCTGGAACGCGGCGGCGTGGCCGGCGTACGCGCGCGCCGTCGCCGCGGGCCGCAGCCCGGTCGCGGGCTGCGAGGTGCTGAATGACGCGGCGCGCACCCTGGAGCACGTGTATCTCGCCCTGCGCACGGCGGACGGCCTGGCCGTGGCGGCGCTCCCGCAGGCGGCCGCGCCGCCGCTTGCCGCCTGGGAGCGGGCCGGCTGGGTCGTCGTGCGCGACGGCCGGGTGCGCTGCACGCCCGAAGGGTGGCTGCGGCTCGATGCCCTGGTGGCCGCCTTGACCGGCGGCGGGCGCGTCGCCTAAATTGTTCGCCGCTAATAGGTTGGCCACCATGCCCCCGCATCTCACCGAGCGCGAGCGTCAGGTCCTCGAGGCCGTCATCGAGACCTACGTCGAGACCGCCGAGCCGGCGGGGAGCCGGACCATCTCCAAGCGCTTCGGGCACGCGCTGTCGGCCGCCACCATCCGCAACACGATGAGCGACCTCGAGGAGAAGGGCTATCTCTACCATCCCCACACCTCCGCGGGCCGCATCCCCACCGACTTGGCCTACCGGGTGTACGTGGACTCGCTGATGCGGTTGCCGCCGGTGTCGCCGAGCGAGTCGCACCAGATCCGCGAGGAGCTCGCGGGCGAGCGGACGGCGGTGGAGCAGATCCTCGAGCGGGCGGCGCAGGTGCTCGGCGTCCTCACCAAGGAGCTGGGGGTGGCGGTGGGCCCGTCGCTCGACGAGGCGGTGCTCGAGCGGCTCGAGCTGTTGCGGGTGTCCACCGACCGGCTGCTGCTGGTGCTGGCGCTGCGCAGCGGCGTGGTGCGCACGATCTTCGTGGAGGTGCCGTCGCATCTCCCCGCCGAGGCGGTGGCGCGGGTGGCGGTGGTGCTGAACGAGCGGCTCGCGGGGCTGGCGCTGCGCGACATCCGCGCCACGCTCCCCGCGCGGCTGCGCGACGCCGCGCCCGAGCCCGCGGCGGGCGAGCTGCTGAATATCTTCATCCAGGAGGCCGAGGAGCTGTTCGACATGCCGCCCGCCGCGGGGCCGGGGGGCGTGGTGCTGGGGAGCGCGCAGCTCCTCGCCGAGCAACCGGAGTTCGCCACCAAGGAGCGGCTGCAAGGGCTGCTCGAGGTGACCGAGCGGCGCGATCTGTTGCGCGAGGCGCTCGCCAAGCAGCTCGGGCGCGGGCTCACGATCACGATCGGCAGCGAGCACGACGACCCCAAGCTCGCGCCGTTCACGCTCGTCACCGCGTCCTACCGCCTGGGCCCGCTCACCGGGGTGATCGGCGTGCTCGGGCCGACGCGCATGCCGTACGACAAGATCATCGCGCTCGTGGATCACACGAGTCGGCTGGTGGGCGAGCTGCTCGAATGACGCGCGACTACTACGCGGTGCTGGGCGTGTCCCGCGACGCCGACGAGGCGGACATCAAGAAGGCGTACCGCCGGCTCGCGATGCAGTACCACCCCGACCGCGTGGGGCCCGACGAGAAGCGCGCGGCCGAGGAGAAGTTCAAGGAGATCACCGAGGCCTACGAGGTGCTCCGCGACCCCGAGAAACGCGCTGCCTACGATCGCTACGGGACGGCCGGGGTGCGCGGCGCGGGCGCGGGCGCGGACTTCGGGTTCGCGCATTTCGACCTCTCCGACGCGCTCAACATCTTCATGCGCGACTTCGGCGGGTTCGGCGGGCTCGACGCGTTCTTCGGCGGCGGCGGCGGCGAGCGCGCCCGGCGCGAGCGCCACCGCGGCGCTGATCTCAAGGTGACGCTCAAGCTCACCCTGGCCGAGGTCGCCACCGGCACCACGAAGACCGTCAAGGTCCGCACCCTGGACCGCTGCCCCGCCTGCGGCGGCGGGGGCGCGGCGCCGGGCACGCGGGCCACCACCTGCGGCACCTGCGGCGGCACGGGCGAGGTGCGGCGCGCCACCCGCTCGCTGTTCGGGCAGTTCGTCAGCGTGTCGCCGTGCCCGACCTGCGCGGGGGAGGGCACGGTGATCCGCCACCCCTGCCCCAAGTGCGGCGGCGACGGGCGGGTGCGCACCGAGAAGACGATCGAGATCAACGTCCCCGCGGGCGTCGCCGATCACCACTACCTGACGATGCGGGGGGCGGGCGTGCCGGGCCCGCGCGGCGGGCCCGCCGGCGACCTGATCGCCGTGCTCGACATCGAAGAGGACCCGCGCTTCGAGCGCCACGGCGACGACCTGATCTACGACCTGCCGGTGTCGTTCAGCCAGGCCGCGCTCGGCGCCGAGGTGGAGGTGCCCACCCCCTACGGCAGCGCGCGCGTCAAGGTGCAGCCGGGCACGCAGACCGGCACCGTGTATCGGCTGCGCGGCAAGGGCCTGCCGCGGCTGGGGGAGGGCGGGCGCGGCGACCTGCACGTGCGCGTGCACGTGTGGACGCCCACCGCCCTGACCCCCGAGCAGCGGGTCCTCTTCGAGCAGCTCGCCAAGGTCGAGCGCGCGCCCGCGGCCGACGCGCAGGTGGGCCGCAAGCTCTGGGAGCAGCTGCGCCAGGCGTTCGGCCGGTGAGCGCCGCGGCGGGGTGCGTGTTCTGCCGCATCGCGGCGGGCGAGGTGCCGGCCGCGATCGTCAAGCGCGGCGACGGCATCGTGGCCTTCAAGGATCTCAACCCGCAGGCGCCCACCCACCTGCTCGTGATCCCCACCCACCACGTGGCCTCCCTCAACGACGCGGCCGACGCGCGCCTGCTCGGCGACCTGCTCGCGTTCGCGCGCGACCTGGCGCGCGAGGTGGGGATCGCCGAGCGCGGCTACCGCGTGGTGGTGAACACCAACCCCGACGGCGGCCAGACGGTGTTCCACCTGCACCTGCACGTGCTGGGCGGGCGGCCGATGCTGTGGCCGCCGGGGTGACCGCTTGCGGGCGCCGGAAGGGGCCGCTAAGTTTTTGCGTCAATCACAGTTAGCGGGAGAGCATGCCGGAAGTCATCATCCACGATGACGAGAGCTTCGAGCGCGCCCTCAAGCGCTTCAAGAAGAAATGCGAGAAGGCGGGGATCCTGTCGGACCTGCGCAAGCATCGTCACTACGAGAAGCCGAGCGAGCGCCGCAAGCGCAAGATCAACGCGGCGCGGCGCAAGAGCCGGCGGTTACGGCCCGCCTGACGGTGGCGAGCGTGCCCGAGCGGCTGCGCGCCGCGCTGAACGAAGCCCGCAAGCACCGCGATCAGGCGCGCACCCTGCTGCTCTCGACGATCCTCGCCGATCTCCGCAACCGTGAACTCGAGCTCCGCCACGCCGTCTCCGACGAGGAGGCGGTGGAGGTGCTGCGCCGCGGGATCAAGCGCCGGCACGAGGCGGCGGAACAGTACGCCGCCGCCGGCCGGCCGGACCGCGCCGCGGCGGAGCGCGCGGAAGCGCGGGCCCTCGAGGAGTTCCTGCCCCCCGCCGCCGACCCCGAAGAGATCCGCCGCGCCGTGCGGGCGGCGATCGCCGGCGGCGCGCGCGACCTCGGCAAGGTGATGGGACAGGTGATGCCGCAATTCAAAGGCCGGGCGGACGGGAAGGTGGTGAACCAGATCGCCCGCGAGGAGCTGGCGGCCGCCGTATGAGCGCCGGGGCACGGATCGCCCCCTCCGTGCTGGAGACACTCGAGTTTCCCGCCGCGCTGGAGCGGGTGGCGGCCCACGCGGCGGGGCCGCTCGGCGCGGCCCGGGTGCGCAGCCGGCGGCCGGCCGCCGACCCCGACGCGATCCGCGCCGCCCTCGCCCAGGTGGCCGAGCTCCAGGCCCTGCTCCTCGCCGACGAGACGATCCGCGCCGAGCCCGTCCCCGACGTGAGCGAGACGCTGGCGCTGCTCGCCGTGCCGGGGAGCGCGCTCGAGGGGCCCGCGCTCGTGGGGCTCGCGCAGGTGCTCGCCGCGGCGCGCGTGGTGGCGGCCGAGCTCGCCCGGCTCGCCGAGCGGGCGCCGCGCACCGCGGCGCTGCGGGTCGAGCCGCCCCCCGCGGCGCTCGAGCGGCGGCTCGCGCGCGCGCTCGACGCCGAGGGGCGGGTGCGCGACGACGCCTCGCCCGCGCTCGCCCGCGCCCGCCGCGCCGTGCGGGAGACCCGCGAACGGCTGGTCGCCGCGCTCGAGGCCATCCTCGCCGGGCTCGACCCGGGCGAGCGCGCCCCCGGCGCGACGGTGACCGTGCGCGGCGGCCGCTACGTGATCCCGGTACGCCGCAGCGCCCGCGCCCGCCTGGGCGGCATCGTGCACGACGAGTCGGCCACGCGCGCCACCGTGTTCCTCGAACCCCCCGAGACGATCGAGCTGGGCAACGCGCTCCGCGCCCACGAGGCCGCGGAGCAGCGCGAGGTGCTGCGCGTGCTGCGCGAGCTCACGGCGCTCGTGCGGCCGCACCGCGCGGCGCTCGCCGCCGCCTGGGAGATGTGCATCGCCTTCGACGACCTGTGCGCCCGCGCGCGCTACGCCGCGGAGGTGAACGGCTTCGCGCCGGCCGTCGGCGCGGGGCCGCTCGCCATCCGCCAGGGCCGCCACCCCCTGCTCGCGGGCGGCGAGCGCGCGGTGGTTCCCTTCGACCTCGTGCTCGCCCCCGACGAGTGCACCGTGCTCGTCTCCGGCCCGAACACCGGCGGCAAGACGGTGCTCATCAAGGCGGTGGGCCTCCTGTGCCTGCTGGCGCAGAGCGGCATCGTCCCGCCGCTCGGGCCGCAGTCGGCGCTCCCCGTGTTCGACGCGGTGTTCGCCGACATCGGCGACCGCCAGTCCATCGCGGCGAGCCTGTCCACGTTCGCCGCGCGGCTCGCGGCGCTGCGCGACATCCTCGACCACGCGGGGGCGGGGTCGCTGGTGCTGCTCGACGAGCTCGGCGGCGACACCGATCCGGCCGAGGGCGCGGCGCTCGCCGCGGCGGTGCTGCGCACCCTCACGCGCCGCCGCGCCGTCACCCTGGCCACCACCCACCTCGGCGCCCTGAAGCAGCTCGCCGCCGACACCGTGGGGATCGTGAACGCGTCGCTGCAGTTCGACGCCGAGACGCTCACCCCCACCTACCGGTTCGTGAAGGGGGTGCCGGGCCGCTCCTACGGGCTCGCCATCGCCCGGCGGCTGGGGATCGCGCCCGACGTGCTGGCGCTGGCGGAGCAGGCGGTGCCCGACGCGGAGCGCGCGCTCGACGCCCTGCTCGCGCGCGTGGAGGCGCGGGCCCGCGAGCTCGCCGACCAGGCCGCGGCGCTCGCCGCGCGCGAACGGGCCGCGGCCGAGGCGCGCGACCGGCTCGAGGCGCGCGCGGCCGAGGTGGCGGCGCGCGAGCGCGCCGTGGACGAGCGGGCGCGCGCGCTCGCGCGCGAGGCGCGGGAGCAGGCGCGGGCCTACCTGCTCGAAGCGCGGCGCCGGGTGGAGGAAGCGCTCGCCCGGGCCCGCGCCGCCGTGGACGAGGCGACCGCCCGCGAGGCGCGCCGCCTCGTGGAGCAGGCCATCGCGGAGACGGGCGGGGACGACGCCGCAGACCGCGGGCCGGGGCGGGGATGGGTGTCGCTCGAGGACCTGAAACGCCAGCGGGAGGGGTCGCCGCCGGCCGCCGCCCCGCGGTCGCGCGGGACCCGCGTGGCCGAGCCGTCCGCCGGCGCCGCGGCCGAGGTCACGCTCATCGGGCTGCGCGCGGACGAGGCGGAACAGGCGCTCGTCCGCGCGCTCGACGCCGCCGTCGTGGCCGAGCTCCCCGCGCTGCGCATCGTGCACGGCAAGGGGACCGGCGCCCTGCGCCGGCTCGTGCACGCGGTGCTCGCCGCCGACCCGCGGGTCCGCCGCTTCGCGCTCGCGCCCGCCGCCCAGGGCGGCGCCGGCGCCACCATCGCGGAATTCGCCCCGTGAGCCGCATCCCCGACGAGGTGATCGAACAGGTCCGCGACGCGGCGGACCTCGTGGCGCTCGTCGGGGAGCACGTCCCGCTCAAGCGCACCGGGTCGGACTTCCGCGGGCCCTGCCCGTTCCACGGCGGCACGCACCGCAACTTCGCCGTCATCCCCAAGAAGGGGATGTTCTACTGTTTCGTCTGCCACGCGAGCGGGGACGTCTTCACCTTCTTCATGAAGAAGCTGGGGATGGACTACCCGACCGCGGTACGCGCGGTGGCCGCGCGGGCGGGGATCGCGATTCCCGAGCGCGGCCCCGCGGGCCCCGACCCGCTCGAGCCGCTGTTCGGCGCCGTGGCCGCGGCCGCCGACTGGTTTGCCCGCGCGCTCCGCGACGACCCCGAGGCGGCGGCCGCCCGCGACTATCTCGCCGCGCGCGCCGTCCCGCTCGAGACCGCCGCCCAGCTCGGCCTGGGCTACGCGCCGCGGGGCCCGGCGTTCCTCGAGGCGATGCGCGCCCTGGGCCTCCAGGATGAGGTGCTCGTCGCCGCCGGGCTCGTGGTGCGGCGGGACGACGGCGCGCCGCTCCCGCGGTTCCGCGGCCGGCTCCTGTTCCCGATCCACGACGTGCGCGGCCGCGTGGTGGGGTTCGGCGGCCGCCTCCTCGGCGAGGGCGAGCCCAAGTATCTCAACTCCCCCGACTCGGAGCTGTTCCACAAGGGGAAGCTGCTCTACAACCTGCACGCGGCGAAGCATGCGATGCGCCAGGCGGAGCGGGCCGTGGTCGTGGAGGGCTACTTCGACGTGCTGCGGCTCGTGCTCGCGGGCGTGGAGGAGGTGGTGGCGCCGCTCGGCACCGGCCTGACGCCCGAGCAGGCGCAGCTTCTCAAGCGCTACGCCCCCGCCGCGGTGCTGCTCTACGACTCCGACGAGGCGGGCCTGCGCGCCACCTTCCGCGCGGGCGACGAGCTGCTGCGCGCGGGGCTGCGCGTGAGCGTCGCCACGCTGCCCCCGGGCGAGGATCCCGACACCCTGGGGCGCACCCGCGGCGCGGCGGGCCTCGCAGAGATTCTCCGCGACGCCGTGGACGTGCTGGAACGCAAGATCCAGATCCTCGAGCGCCGCGGGTTCTTCGGCTCGCTCCCCGGCCGGCGCCGCGCCTTGGACCGCCTCCTCCCCACCATCCGGGCCGCCGCCGATCCCATCACGCGGGAGCTCTATCTCGCGCGCGCCGCGGAGGCGGCCGGGGTGCGGCGGGACGTGCTGGAAGCCGAGGTCGGGACGCCGGCCGGCGGGCGGCGCGAGGCGGGCGCCGGCGGGGCCGCGCCGTCCGCCTCCCGGCTCCCGGCGCCCGCCCTGCCCGCCAGCGCCGAGAAGGCGTTGCTGCTGTTGCTGCTCGCGGGCGAGCCGTGGCGCGCGCGGGTGGTCGAGGCGGTGGCCGCCGAGGAGTTCGAGTTCCCGCCGTACCGGGCGGTGTTCGAGGCGGTGACCGAGGACGCGGTGCTCGCGCTCGACGCGGCGGCGGCCCGCGCCTACGAGCAGCTCCAGGCCGAAGGGCTGGGCGGGCGCGACCCCGGCGAGATGTTCGCCCGCGCGGTGCGCTGGCTCGAGGCGCGGCGGCTGGAGCGGCAGTTGGAGGAGCTGGACCGGCAGTTGCCGTTCGAGACGCCGGAGCGTCAGGCGTCGCTCATCGCGGAGAAGCGGCGCGTGTTCGACGAGCTACGGCAACGGTATCCGCGCTACAAAATCGCTGCGAGGAGGAGAGGTGCACCCGGATCTTGAAGCGTTGTTGGCGCTGCAGGAACGCGACCAGGCGGTGATGGCGACGGAGGCCGCGCTGGCCGGGCTCGAGCCCGAGCTCAAGGCGCTCGACGAGGCGGAGGCGGCGGCCGAGCGCGCGCTGGCCGCGGCGCGGGCGGCCATCCAGGCGGCGATCGACCGCCGCGACGCGCTCGAGGGCAAGATCGCGACGTACCGGTCGATGCAGGAGCAGCGCCGCCAGCGGCTCGAGTGGGTGCGCGGGGCCAAGGAGGCGTCCACCCTGATGGCGGAGCTGGACCTGGCGCGCTCCGTGCTGGCGAAGGAGGAAGCCGAGTTCATGCGCTCGGGCGACGCGGTCACGGAGGCGGAGCGCAAGGCGGCGGAGGCCGAGCGGGCGCTCGAGGAGCTGCGGGCGCAGCAGGCGCCGCTGCGCGAGGCGCTGGCGGGGAAGCGGGAGCAGATCGCGGCCGAGCGCGAGCGGGCGCTGGCCGAGCGCGCGCGCGCGGCCGCGCGGGTGAGCCCCGCGCTGCTGGCGCGCTACGAGCGCATCCGCCGGGGCAAGGCGCCGCTCGCGCTCTACCCGCTGCACGGCGAGGCGTGCGGCCACTGTTTCACCGCGGTGCCCACCCAGCGCCGCGCCCTCATCCAGCGCGGCACCTCCATCGAGGGGTGCGAGGCCTGCGGCGTGCTGTTGTACGCGCGCGAATGATCCCGGCGCGCTGGGCGGTCCCGCCCCCGCCCGACCCGCGGCGCGTGGCGGCGCTCGCGGCCGCGCTGCACCTCCCCGATGCCCTCGCCGCCCTGCTCGTGCAGCGGGGCTTCGCCGAGCCCGCGGGCGCCCGCGCGTTCCTGCGCCCCCGCCTGGACGGGCTCGGCGACCCGGGAGGCTGGGCCGGCATGGCGGACGCCGTGGCGCTCGTGACGCGCGCGGTGCGCGCGGGCACCCCGATCCTCGTGCACGGTGACTACGACGTGGACGGCCAGTGTGCGGCGGCGCTGCTCACCCGGGTGCTGCGGGCCGCGGGCGGCAACGCGCACGCCTTCGTGCCCCACCGCGTGCGCGACGGCTACGATTTCGGGCCCGCGGGGCTCGCGGCGGCCGCGCGCCTGGGCGCCGGGCTCGTGATCACGTGCGACTGCGGCATCACCGCGGTGGACGCGGTCGCCGCCGCCCGCGCGGCGGGGATCGAGGTCCTCGTCACCGATCACCACCTCCCGGGCGACGTCCTGCCGCCCGCCACCGCCGTGCTCGATCCCCGCCGCCGCGACTGCCCCTCGAGTGACAAGGACCTCTCGGGCACCGGCGTGGCGTTCAAGCTCGCCCAGGCCCTGGCCCCCGCCCTGGGGCTGTCGCCGCACCTCCCGTTCCATTTCCTGGACTTCGTGGCCTTCGCCACCGTGGCCGACGTCGTGCCCCTCACCGGCGAGAACCGCATCCTCGTGCGCCACGGCCTGAAGCTTCTCGCCGAGTCGCGCTGGGCGGGGCTGCGGGCGCTGGTCGAGACGGCGGGCCTCGCGGGCCGGGCGCTGCGCGCCGGGCACGTGGGGTTCATCCTCGCGCCCCGATTGAACGCGGCCGGCCGGATCGGCGACGCGGCGCTGGGGCTGCGCCTGCTCCTCACCGACGATCCCGCCGAGGCGGCGGCGCTGGCGCGCGAGCTCGAGACGCTCAACGCCCGCCGCCAGGCCCTGGACCAGCGCATCCTCGACGAGGCGGTGGCGGCGGCCGAGCGGGAACTCGCCCGCGCCCCGGGGGACGGGGCCGAGGAGCGGGCCCTGGTGCTCGCCGCCGACGGCTGGCACCCCGGCGTGATCGGCATCGTGGCCTCGCGGCTGGTCGAGCGCTACGCGCGCCCCGCGCTACTCGTCGCGTGGGAGGGCGACGTGGGCCGGGGGTCGGGACGGAGCGTCCCGGGGTTCGATCTGCACGCCGCGCTCGGTCGCGTCGGGCACCTGCTCGAGAAGTACGGCGGCCACACCATGGCCGCGGGGTTCACGCTGCGGCGCGAGCGCTACGAGGCGTTCCGGGTTGCGTTCCGCGCCGTGGCGCGCGAGCTTCTTGGCCCCGACGACCTGGTGCCCGCCCAGCGGGTGGACCTGGAGCTGCCGCTCGGGCTGGTGAGCCCGGAGCTGGAGCGGCTGATGCGCCACCTCGAGCCGTGCGGGCCGGGCAACCCGGCGCCGGTGTTCGGGGTGCGGGGCGCGCGGGCGGTGGACGCGCGGCGCGTCGGCACGAACCACCTGCGCTTCACGCTGGACGACCGGTCGGGCGCGCTGCCGGCGATCGCGTTCGAGTGGGCCGACGCCGTGCCCCGCGACTGGCTCGCCCGGCCGCTCGACGTCGCGTTCCGGCTGGAGCGCGACGAGTGGCAGGGACGGGCCGGCGGAGCCCAGGCGGCGCAGCCGGTGGCGCTCCAGGCGCGGGTGGTGGCGCTGGCGCCGAGCGGCGGGCCGGAAGACCCGGGGCGCTGAACGCGGGCGGGGGGCGCCCCGTGCCGCGTTCCCCGTTCCGCGCTCCGCGTTCCCCGTTCCGCGTTGCCAAGGGGGGCAGGGCCGGGCATGATCCGCATTATCGCCGGCGAGTTCAAGGGCCGCCGCCTCAAGACGCCGGCCACGACCGCGATCCGGCCCACCGCCGACCGCGTGCGCGAGGCGTGGTTCTCGATCCTCCAGCGCGCGGTGCGCGGCGCCCGCGTGCTCGACCTGTTCGCTGGCTCGGGGGCGCTGGGGCTCGAGGCGCTGTCGCGCGGCGCGGTGTGGGCCGATTTCGTCGAGGTCCACCGCCTCGCCCTCGCGGCGCTCAAGGCCAACATCAAGGCGCTCAAGGTGGAAGACCGCACCGCCATCCACCGCGTGGACGCGCTCAAGTTCGCCGAGCGCCTCCACCCCGGCCAGTACGACGTGGCGTTCGCCGACCCGCCCTACGCCGGCCAGCAGGCGCCGCGCCTCGTGGCGCTGTTCCGCGTGAATCCGTTCGCGCGCATCCTCTCGATCGAGCACCCCGCCGACCAGCCGATCCCGGGCGACGACACGCGCCGCTACGGCGACACGGCGGTGACCTTCGTGTACGCCCCGTGAGCGCCGCCGCCGCTCCCCCCGGCCCCCGCTGCGCGGTCTATCCCGGGTCGTTCGACCCCGTCACCCGCGGGCACGAAGACGTGATTCGCCGCGCCCGGGCGCTGGCCGACCGCGTGATCGTGGCGGTCGCCGTCAATCCCGCGAAACAGCCGTTGTTCACCGCGGAGGAGCGCGTGGCCCTGCTCCGCGACGCGGTGCGCGAGCCGGGGGTGGAAGTCCAGAGCTTCGACGGCCTGCTCGCCGACTTCGTGCGCGCGGCGGGCGCCACCCTCATCGTGCGGGGCCTGCGCGCCGCGAGCGACTTCGACTACGAGGTCCAGATGGCGCTCATGAACCGCCGGCTCGCGCCCGGCGTCGAGACCGTGTTCCTCGCGCCCGCGTTCGATCTCGCCTACCTGAGCGCCAGCCTGGTGCGCGAGGTGGCGCGCTTCGGCGGCGACGTGTCGGCGTTCGTGCATCCCGCGGTGGCGCGGGCGCTGGCGCGCAAGTTCGGCGGGTGAGCTTCCGGGCGGCGCTGTACGAGCGGGTCCGGCGCGCCGGGCGCCGCATTCTTTTGCCCGAGGGCTACGACCCGCGCGTGCAGGCCGCGGCGCGGCGCATCGCGGAGCTGGGGCTCGGGACGGTCGAGCTCTGGGCCGGGGGGCCGGGGGGGGCGGGGGCGGCGCCGCCCCCGCCGCCCGCGCGGGTGGCCGAGATGGTGCGGTGGCTGCGGGCGCGCCACCCCGAGCGCTTTCCCTCCGAGGCCGCCGCGCGCGCCGCGCTCGAGCACCCGCTCGTCGCCGGCGCCTGTGTCGTGGGGCTGGGCGGGGCCGACGTGATGGTGGGCGGGGCCACGTTCCCGAGCGGCGACACGATCCGCGCGGCGCTGTGGGGCGTGGGGCTCGCGCCCGGCGTGCGCTGGGTGAGCGGCGCGTTCTACATGGTGCGGGGCGACGCCGTGCTCACCTTCACCGACTGCGCCGTGGTGCCGGAACCGACGCCCGAGCAGCTCGCCGACGCGGCCGTCGCGGCCGCGCGGGAGCGCCGGCGCATCGTGGGCGACGAGCCGGTGGTGGCGTTTCTTTCCTATTCGACCAAGGGCAGCGCCGCGGGCCCCCGGGTGGAGCGGGTGCAGCGGGCGGTGGCCCTCCTCGCCGCGCGGCGGCCCCCGCCGGACTTCGCCTTCGACGGGGAGCTCCAGGGCGACGCGGCGCTCGTGGCCGAGGTGGCGGCCCGCAAGGCGCCGGGCTCGGCCGCCGCCGGCCGGGCCAACGTGCTGGTGTTCCCCGATCTGGACAGCGGCAACATCGCCTACAAGCTGGTGCAGCGGCTCGGCGGCTGGGAGGCCGTCGGGCCGGTGCTCCAGGGTCTGGCGCGCCCCGTGGCCGACCTGTCGCGCGGGGCCAGCGCCGACGATATTGTGGACACGGCGGCGGTCGCCGTCCTGCAAGCGGGAGAGCGCCCATGAGCTTCACCCTGACCAAGGACTCGCGCGGCGTGGTGGTGATCACGGTGGACGGGCAGCTCATCGTCGGCAACCGCCAGGAGCTCAAGCAGAAGGTGCTCGACGCCCTCGAGGACGGCGCCCGCAAGTTCGTGATCGATTTCACCAAGACCGGCTACATCGACTCCTCCGGGCTGGGCGTGTTGGTGTCGCTCTCCAAGAAGATCCGCGAGCAGGGCGGCGAGCTGCGGCTCTGCGGCTTGAACGAGGACCTCCAGACGCTGTTCGAGCTCACCAAGCTGGACACCCTGTTTGCCATCGCGAAGACCCCGGCGGAGGCGCTGGCCGCCCTCTAGCCGTGACCGGGCCGCTGCACCTCGACATCCGTCGCGCGGCGGCCGGCGGGAGCGTGGAGCTCGAGCTGCGGCTCGCCGTGCCGAGCGACCTCGCCTACGTGGGGCCGGCGGTCGAACTGCTCGCCGGCGGGCTGCCCCGCGGGCTGCTGTCGCCGCGCCGCTTGCGCTTCAACTTCCGCACCGCGGTCGCCGAGGCGCTCGCCAACGCGATCGCCTACGGCAACCGCGGGGATCCCGCCCGCTCGGTCGAGGTGCGGGTGGAGGTGGCGCGCGACCGCGTGCGCGTGCACGTCACCGACGAGGGCGAGGGGTTCGATCCCGCGCGCGTGCCCGATCCCACCCTGCCTGAGCGCCTGGAGCGCGAGGACGGCCGCGGCCTGTTCGTGCTGCGGCGGCTGGTGGACCACGTGGCGTTCAACGCGCGGGGGAATTCGGTGTGCCTGACGCTGCGGGCGGGGTGACGGGCGGCCGGCTCGAGCGGCTGCTGCCGGCGCTCGAGCGGCTGGCGGGAGCGGCGCTGCGCGTGTGGCGGTGCGACGGCACCGGGGTCCGCCCCCTTGCGGGCGCCGGGGCCTGGCGCCCGGGCGCATGGGCGCCGGCGCTGGACGGCCCCGCCGCCGGGCGCAGCGTGGAGACGCCCGAGGGCCGGGCGTGGCTCGAGCCGGTGCGCGCGGCGGACGGGGTATGGCTGGAAGTGCGGCCGCGGCGGCCGGCGCGAGGCCGGCCGGCAGGGGCGGCGGCCGCCGCGGCCGCCGCGGCCGCCGCCGCGACTCTCGCCGAGATCGTGGGCGCGGTGCTCGACGCCGAGCGCGACGCCGCGCAGGTCGCGGCCGAGCTGTCGGACCGCTACGAAGAAATCGATCTCCTCTACAGCATCAGCGAGATCCTCGGCCACACGATCCGGCTCGACGAGGCGGCGGGGCGCATCCTCGACGCGGTGGCCGGGGTGGTGCGCGCCCGCCGCGCCACGCTGCTCGTGCACGACCCCGAGCGCCGGGTGCTGCGCCTTCTCGCCGCGCGCGGGATGGACCCCGCGGCGGCGGAGCCGATCGAGGTGGACGACCCCTGCTCGGTGGCGGCGCGGGTGTTCCGCGAGATGCGCATCCTCAGCTACGACCCGAGCGATCCCCGGGCGGTCAACCCCGGGTGCCCCGAGGGACGCCACTACCGGGGGCGGGCGTTCCTCTCCGTGCCGGTGGTGTACGCGGCGCCCGGCGGGCGGCCCCGGCCCATCGGCGTCATCAACCTCACCGATCGGCTGGGCGGGGACGCCTTCACCGCGGGGGACCGCAAGCTGGTGGCGGCGATCGCCAACCAGATCGGCGCGGCGATCGAGAACGCCCGCCTCGTGGCGCAGGACCGGAGCCAGCAGCAGGTGCGCCGCGAGCTCGAGCTGGCGCACGACCTGCAGCTCCGGTTGCTGCCGTCGCCGCTCGTGGTGGCGGCGCGGGCCGACGTGGCGGCGCGCTGCCGCCAGGCGGCGTCGGTGGGCGGGGACTTCTACAACCTGCTGAACCTGCACGCCGGGCGGATCGGGGTGATGATCGGCGACGTGACGAGTCACGGGTTCGGCGCGGCGCTGATCATGGCGCAGGTCATGGCGGCCTCCGGGATCCACGCGGAGTCGGCCGAGACCCCGGGCGAGGTGCTGCGCCGCATCGAGCAGTCGCTGGCCGAGGAGCTGGCCCGCACCGAGATGTTCCTCACCCTCTGCTACGCCGTGGTGGATCCCGGCGCCGAGCGGCTGCACTTTGCCAACGCCGGCCATCCCCACGCGTTCCTCGTCGCCGCGGCCTCGGGCGCCGCGACGCGGCTCGGCGCCACGCGGCCGCCGCTCGGCGTGCCCGCGGCGGCGGCCCCGGACCAGACGCTGCCGTGGCCCCGGCGCGCGGCGGCGCTGTGCCTGTTCACCGACGGCGTGGCCGACGCCGCGGGCCCGGACGGCGCCCGCTTCGGCGAGGAGCGCGTGCTCGGCCACGTGACCCGGCTCCGCGAGCGGCCGGCGCGCGAGATCCTCGAGTCGGTGTTCGCCGACCTCGCCGGGTTCACAGGCGGGGCGGCGCCCCACGACGACCGCACCGTGGTCATCCTCAAGGCGTGAGCCCCGCCCGCCTGGGGCAGCACTTCCTCACGGACCCGGGCCTCCTCCGCAAGATCGTGGACGCGCTCGATCCCCGGCCGGACGACGTCGTGCTCGAGATCGGCGCGGGGCGGGGGAGCCTGACCGTGCAGCTCGCGGCCCGGGTCGCCAAGGTCGTGGCCATCGAGAAGGACCGGCGGCTGGCACACGATTGCGGATTGCGGATTGTCGAGTGCGGATTGGGCAACGTGACCGTCGTGGCCGGGGACGCGCTGCATCTGGCGTGGCATGCCCTGCTCGCACCCTCCCGTGCCGATCCACAATCGCCAATCCGCAATCCGCAATTCAAAGTCGTGGGCAACATCCCCTACGCCATCACCTCGCCCCTCATCGCCAAGGCGCTCACGCCGCCCCTGCCCGAGCGCATCGTGTTTCTCGTGCAGGCGGAGGTCGCCGCGCGCCTCGCCGCCCGCCCGGGCGCGCGGGCGTACGGCGCGCTGTCGGTGGGGGTGCAGGCGCTGTGCCGGGTGGAGCGGTTGTTCGCCGTGCGGCCGGGCGCGTTCCGGCCGCCGCCGCGGGTCGGGAGCGCGGTGGTGCGCCTCACGCCGCTCGCGCGGCCCGCCGTGGCGCCGGACGAGGCGGCGCGGTTCCGCGCGTTCGTCACCGCGTGCTTCGCGCGGCGGCGCAAGCAGCTGCGCAATGTGGTCGCGGCGGTGACGGGCCGCCCGGCGGCCGTCGCGGCCGCCGGCCTCCGGGCGCTGGGCCTCGACCCCGCCGCGCGGCCCGAGACCCTGCCCGTCGCCGCCTTCGCGCGGCTCTTGCGTTGGAGCGAAACATTGTGAATTAATTCACAATATGCGGAAGATCTCCGAGAGCACGGTCCGCCGGCTCTCGCTCTACCTGCGGTTCCTCGAGCAGTTCGCCGCCCAAGGCCAGGCCACGGTCTCGTCCGCCGAGCTCGCCCGCCGCAGCGGCACCACCTCCGCCCAGGTCCGCAAGGACCTGTCGTTCTTCGGCTCCTTCGGCAAGCGCGGCCTCGGCTACTCGGTGCCCGCGCTCGCCGCCAAGATCCGCGACATCCTCGGCCTGCGCCGCACCTACCGCGTCGTGCTCGTGGGGGCCGGCCGCATCGGCGGCGCCCTCGTCCAGTACCCCGGGTTTCGCCAGCGCGGCTTCCACGTCGCCGCCATCTACGACAAGGACCCGAAGAAGGTGGGGACGCGCTGGAACGGCCTGGTGGTGCGCGACGTGCGCCACATCGAGACCGATCTCGCCAAGGAGCCGAGCGACATCGCGATCGTCGTCACCCCGGCCGAGTCGGCCCAGGACGTGACCGATCGCCTGGTGCGCGCGGGCGTGAAGGCGATCCTCAACTTCGCGCCGGTCCAGCTCCAGGTGCCGCCCGACGTCGCCGTCAAGTCGGTCAACATGGCGCTCGAGCTCGAGACGCTGAGCTTCGCGCTCGCCAACCGCTGACCCGCGCGCGCCGCCGCCGCGTCGCTCCGCGCACCGCGCGCGGTTAGATTCCCGCCCATGGCGCGCGTCCACGTCACCTCGGAGATCGGGGCCCTGCGCTCCGTGCTGGTCCACACCCCCGGCCGCGAGCTCGTCGCCGTCACGCCCGGCAATCGCGAAGACTACCTCTACGACGACATCATCGACCTGGAGCTGGCGCAGCGCGAGCACCGCCAGTTCGTGGCCGTGCTCGAACGCTTCGCCCAGGTGCTCGAGGTGCGGACCCTGCTCACCGAGCTCGTCACGCGGGCCGAGGTGCGCGACTTCCTGGTGACGCGCGCGCTCGAGGTGGTGCCGTCGGACGCGCTGGCGAAGCAGCTCGCGGCGCTCGCCCCCGAGGCGCTCGTCGGCCTGATGATCGAGGGCGCGCTCGAGGAGGCGGGGCCGATCGCGCGCGCGCTCAACGAGACCGGCTACGCCCTGCCGCCGCTCCCCAACCTGTTCTTCACGCGCGACGTGGGGATCGTGATCGGCGAGCACTCGATCATCGGCTCGATGCGCTACGGGGTGCGCTGGACCGAGGAGCTGCTCATCAAGGCGCTGTTCCGCTACCACCCCTGCCTCGAGAACGCGGGCATTCTCTACGACGGCTCCGAGGAGAAGCGCTCCAACTACACGCTCGAGGGCGGCGACGTGCACCCCGTGCGGCCCGACCTCCTGGTGCTGGGGTTCAGCGAGCGCTCGAGCCCGGCCGCCCTCGACCACCTCTGCGACCTCGTGTTCGAGCACTGCGGCGTGCGCGACGTGCTCGTGGTCGTGCTCCCCAACGAGCGCACGGCCATCCACCTCGACATGATCTTCACCCAGCTCGACCGCGAGCTGTGCTGCGTGTACCCGCCGCATTTCGTGGGACCGGAGCGCCTGGCGGTGCTGCACCGCCGCAAGAAGTCGAAGGGCGTGCGCGAGATGCCGAACTTCTTCGCCGCCCTCCAGGCGGTGGACCACCCCCTCGAGCCGGTGTTCTGCGGCGGCCTGAGCCGCCCCCTCCAGGAGCGCGAGCAGTGGTCGTCGGCGTGCAATTTCGTGGCCGTGCGGCCCGGCGTCGTGATCACCTACGCGCGCAACGAGGCGACGCTACGCGAGCTGGAGCACGCGGGGTTCCGCATCCTGCCCGCCGTGGACTTCCTCACCGGGCAGGCGGCGCTCGCCGAGGGCGAGCGGGCCGTGATCACCCTCGACGGCAGCGAGCTGGTGCGGGGCGGGGGCGGCCCGCGGTGCATGACCCTGCCGCTGCGGCGCGACGATCTGTGACCCGCGCGCCGCGTCCCCGGAGCGGCCCGTGACCCACACCACGTTCACCGTCGGCCGGCTCACCTGTCACGCCCTGGAGGGCGGGCGCCAGCACCTGGACGGGGGCGCGATGTTCGGGATCGTGCCCAAGCCGCTGTGGGAGCGGCGCATCCCCGCCGACGCCCGCAACCGCATCCCGCTCGCCCTGCGCTGCCTGCTGATCGAACACGACGACGGGCCCGTGCTCGTGGACACGGGGCTCGGCAACAAAGAGGACGCGAAGTTCAAGGACATCTACGGGGTGGAGAACGAGGGCCGCGACGGGCGCACCCGGCTCGAAGACGCGCTCGCCGAGGTCGGCGTGGCCCCCGCCGAGGTGCGCTGGGTGATCAACACCCATCTGCACTTCGACCACGCCGGCGGCAACACGTGGCGCGATCCCGCGGGGCGCGTGGCGGTGAGTTTTCCCCGGGCCCGCTACCTGGTGCAGCGCGGCGAGCTCGACTTCGCCCGGCACCCGAACGAGCGCACCGCCGCGAGCTACCGCCCCGCCAACTTCGAGCCGGTGGCGTTCACCCTGCTCGACGGCGAGACCGAGGTGCTCCCCGGGATCCGCTGCCTCCCCACGCCGGGCCACGTGCCCTACCATCAGTCGGTGCTGGTGGAGAGCGGGGGCGAGCGGGCGTGCTTTCTCGCCGACCTGGTGCCGACCAGCGCCCACCTGCCGCTCCCCTGGATCATGGGGTACGACGTGGAGCCGCTCGTCACGCTCGAGACGCGGCGGCGCCTCTACGCCCGCGCCGAGGCGGAGGGGTGGCTGCTCGTGTTCGAGCACGACCCGGCGGTGGTGGCGGGGCGGCTGCGGCGGGAGGGGCCGCAGGTCGGGCTTGTGGAGCCGGTGGGGGTGGGCTAACTTAGGCCCGACAATACGGTAAGCGGGCGCCGCGGGCGCCCCACCCCTCCCGCCTCTCCCGCTGGGGGAGTGCTCCAGGGTTCCGAGTCGTAACCTCGCCGGCGCACGGAGGCGCCGCGCGGGGCGTGCGGATTCCGGGCCGGCTGGAATCCGCTTTTGCTTTGTCCGCGAGGAGGAGACGCGCACCTGGCGATCGAGAGCACCAACAACAAGACGCCCCGCGTCCGGGTCAACCGCCAGATCCGGATCAGTCCCATCCGGGTGATCGCGCCCGACGGCTCGCAGCTCGGGGTGATGTCGGTGGACGAGGCGCTCGCCGCGGCGCAGGAGCGGGGGCTCGACCTGGTGGAGGTCGCGCCGCTCGCGCGCCCCCCCGTGGCGAAGATCATGGACTACGGGAAGTTCAAGTTCGAGCAGGCGAAGGCGGCGCGGGCGGCCAAAAAAAAGCAGCACGTCATCCACCTGAAGGAAGTGAAGTTCCGGCCGGGGATCGACGACCACGACTTCGCGTTCAAGACGCGCCACGCGCGGGAGTTCCTCGAGGACGGCAACAAGGTCAAGGTCACGATGATGTACCGGGGCCGCCAGATGGCGCATCTCGAGCTGGGCCGCGAGGTGCTGGAGCGGGTGGCGGCGGCGCTCAAGGACGTGGCCAAGATCGAGCAGGAGGCCCGGCTCGAGGGCCGCAACATGTCCATGGTGCTGGCGCCGAAGTGAGCGCCGGGCCCCGCACGGAGGACGGAGGATGCCGAAACAGAAATCCAAGCGCGCGCTGCGCAAGCGGGTGCGGCTGACGGGCACGGGGCGGCTGCGGCGCTACCGCGCGTACAAGAGCCATATCCTGACCAAGAAGCACCCGAAACGGAAACGCCACCTGCGCAAGGGCACGCTGGTGTCGCCTGCCGACGAGCGGCGCCTGAAACGGCTGCTGCGGGCGTAAGGAGAGGACCCGATGCCTCGCGTCAAGAGCAACGTCGCGCGCCTGAAGCGCAAGAACAAGATCATGCGGCTCGCCAAGGGCTACTTCGGCGGGCGCTCGAAGCTCTGGAAAGCGGCGAAGGAGTCGGTCGAGCGGGCGCAGCGCTACGCCTACCGCGACCGCCGCCGCAAGAAGGGCGACTTCCGGCGGCTGTGGATCACCCGGATCAACGCCGCCGCGCGGTTGCACCGGCTGTCCTACAGCCGCTTGATGAACGGGCTCCGCAAGGCCGGCGTGGCGGTCAACCGCAAGGCGCTCGCCGATCTCGCCGTGCGCGACCCGGTGGCGTTCGAGCAGCTGGCGGAGGTCGCAAAGCAGGCGCTCTGAGCATGCGCGACCTCCTCGCCGCCCTCGCCGAGCTGCGGGAGCGTCTGCAGGAGATTCCCCAGGCCGACGAGCGCCGCCTCCAGGAGCTGAAGACCGCGATCCTGGGCCGCAAGGCCGGCGCGCTCACCCGCATTCTCGCCCGGCTCCCCGCGCTCGCCCCCGACGCCCGCCGTGAGGTCGGCGCCGCGGCCAACGCCCTGAAACGCGAGTTCACCGCCGCCTTCGAGGCCCGGGAACGGGCCCTGCGCCGCGAGAGCGCGGCGCCCGGGGAGGCGGGGCCGGACCTCACCATGCCCGGCCGCGGCCGCTGGACCGGGGGGCTCCACCTCGTCACCCAGGTGGTGGACGAGATCTGCGAGATCTTCCGCGAGCTCGGCTTCACGCGCGCCGTGGGCCCCGAGGCCGAAACCGAGCGCTACAACTTCTACGCCCTCAATTTTCCCAAGGACCACCCGGCCCTCGACGCCCAGGACTCCTTCTACCTGGGCGACGACCTGCTGCTGCGCACCCACACCTCGCCCGTCCAGGTGCGCACCCTGGAACGCTACCCCCCGCCGGTGCGCGTGGTGATCCCCGGCCAGGTGTACCGGCGCGACCCGTTCGACGCCTCGCACGCCCCCGTCTTCGAGCAGATCGAAGGGCTGGCGGTGGACGAGGGGATCACGTTCGTGGACCTGAAGGCCACGCTCGCCGCCTTCGCCCGGCGCTTCTTTGCCGCCGACACGGCGGTGCGGTTCCGGCCGTCGTACTTCCCGTTCACCGAGCCGTCGGCCGAGATGGACGTGCGCTGCCAGCTGTGCCGCGGCGCCGGGTGCGCGGCGTGCAAGCAGACGGGCTGGATGGAGATCCTCGGCGCCGGGATGGTGCACCCCGCCGTGCTCGAGACCTGCGGGCTGGACAGCGAGCGCTACACCGGGTTCGCCTGGGGGATGGGGCCGCACCGGATCGCCATGACCCGGCACGGCATCCCCGACATCCGGCTGCTCTTCGAGGGCGACATGCGCTTCCTCGCCCAGTTCGCGGGCGGCGCGCGATGATCCTGTCGCGCCGCTGGCTCGAGGCGCTGCTCGGCCGGCCGCTCGACGCGCACGAGGTGGCCGAGCGGCTCACCCGCCACGTCGCCGCCGTGGACGCCGTCGTGCCCCTGCATCACGACCTGGGCGACGTCGTGGTGGCGCGGGTGCTCGAGGTGCGCCGCCACCCCAACGCCGACCGCCTCGCGCTCTGCCTCGTGGACGCGGGCGGCGCGGCGCCGGTCCAGGTCGTGTGCGGCGCGCCCAACGTCCAGGCGGGGAAGCTCTACCCCTACGCCCCGGCGGGCGCGGTGCTGCCCGGCGGCGTGACGCTCGAGCGCAAGACGATCCGCGGCGTCGAGTCGCACGGCATGCTCTGCTCGGCCCGCGAGCTCGGGTTGGGCGACGACCACGCCGGCATCCTCGAGCTCGACGTCGCCGCCCCGCCGGGCACCGCCTTCCTCGACGCCGTCCCGGTGGGCGATCACCAGATCGTGCTCGACGTCCCCGCGAACCGGCCCGACCTGCTCGGCCACAAGGGGGTGGCGCGCGAGCTCGCGGCCGTGCTGGGCGGCGTCGTGAAGCTGCCCGCCATCCCCGGCGCCCCGCCGGTCGCCGTTCCCGCGTGCCGCCGCGCGGCGCGCGAGGGCGTGGTGGACGGCGTCGCGGTGCGGCTCGAGGACGCCGAGGGCGCCCCCCGCTACCTCATCGCGGTGCTGCGCGGGGTGCGGGTGGGCCCGAGCCCCGCGTGGCTCGCCCGGCGGCTCGAGGCGGTGGGCCAGCGGCCCATCAACAACGTGGTGGACGCGACCAACTATGTCCTGTTCGAGCTCAACCAGCCGCTGCACGCGTTCGACCTCGCCCGGCTGCGCGGGCCGGCGGTGGTGGTGCGCCGCGCCCGGCCGGGCGAGCGGATCGTCACGCTGGACGGCGTGTCGCGCACCCTGACGCCCGAGATGACGGCGATCTGCGACGCCGAGCGGCCCACGATCATCGCCGGGGTGATGGGGAGCGCCGAGTCGCAGGTGAGCGAGGCCACGACGGACCTGGTGCTCGAGTGCGCGTACTTCCAGCCCACGCGGATCCGGCGCACGCGGCGCGCCCTGGGGCTCGCGAGCGAGGCGAGCCACCGCTACGAGCGGGGCATCGACCTGTTCGCCATGCCGGACGCGCTGCGCCGGGCGGTGGAGCTGATCGTCGCGGTGGCGGGCGGGACGCTGCGCGAGCCGCCGCTCGACCTGTGGCCGGCGCCGCAGGAGCCGCGCACCGTGTTCCTGCGGCCCGAGCGGGTGGCGCGGCTGCTGGGGAGCCCGGTCGCACGCGCCGACATCGAGCGCTACCTCACGGCGGTGGGGTTTGTGGTCGCGCCCAAGGAGGCCCGGCTGGCGGTGCAGGTGCCCGGGTGGCGGCCCGACGTGACGCGCGAGGTGGATCTCGTCGAGGAGGTCGCGCGGCTCGCGGGCTACGACGCCTTCCCCGACGAGCTGCGCCCCTACCGGCCGGGCACCGTCCCCGACGCGCCCGAGGAGCGCGCCCGCGCCCGGGTGCGCGAGCGGCTGGCGCGCGCCGGTCTCTACGAGGCGCGCACCCTGCCGCTCGGCCCGGCCGACGGGCCCGAGGCGGTGGCGATCGTGAACCCCCTCTCCGCCGAAGAAGCCCACCTGCGGCGGCGGCTGTTGCCGGGGCTTGTGCGCCGGGTGGAGCACAACTGGGCGGCGCGGGTGCGCGACGTGCGGCTGTTCGAGGTAGGCACCGTGTTCCGCCGCAGCCCCGCGGCGGGGACCGGGGTGGAGGAATGGACCTCGGTGGCCGGAGTGCTCACCGGCGCGCGGCACCCGCCCCACTGGTCCGAGGGGCCGCGCGCGCCCGATATGGACTTATGGGACTTGAAGCACCACTTTGAGTTAGCGGTGAGCGTCGCGGCCCCGGGGTGCGCCGTCGAGCCCGCCCGCGACCAAGCCGTGGGGTGGGTAGCGGTGCGCGGCGCGGAGGTGGTGGGATGGGCGGGTCCCCTCGAGGCCGACCGGCCGGTGTGGGCCGCGCCGCTCTACGGGTTCGAGGTGCGGCTCCTTCCCGGGGCGGCCGCCCCGGTCCGCTATCGGCCGCTGCCGGTGCACCCGAGCGTAGAGCGCGACGTGGCGCTGGTGTTGCCGCCCGGCGTGCGCGCGGCGCAGGTGGAGGCGGTGCTCGGCCGCGTGTGCGGGCCGCTGCTCGAGCGGCTCGAGGTGTTCGACGAGTATCGCGGGGCCGGGCTGCCCGCGGGGCACCGCAGCGTCGCCTGGCACGCGAGCTTTCGCGATCCCGGCCGGACGCTGCGCGAGCGCGAGGTGGACGCGCTGCTCGCCCGCGGGGTGCGGGCGCTGGAGGAGGAGCTTGGCGTACGACGGCGAGAGGCCTGAGGCGCGCGTGCTCGATCAGCTCGAGACCATTCTCCGTCACGTGGCGGACGAGCTGGCGGGGTGGCGGGCGCGCGCGCTCAAAGCCGAGGCCGAGCTGAAGGAAGGCGCGGGCGGGCGGGGCGCGGCCCCGGCCGCCGCGGCGCGCCCCGATCCCGAGCTGCGCACCCGGGTGGCCGATCTCGAGCAGGAGAACAAAACGCTGCGGCAGCGGGTGGAGGCGGCGCGGGCGCGGGTGCACGACCTGCTCGCGCGGCTGACGTTCCTCGAGGAGCAGGCGCGCCAGGGCGGCGGGGGCGGGGGCGGGGGCGGGACGCCGGCCGCGGGCGCCGGGAGCCTTGGCGACGCCGGCGCGGCGGGAGGGGCCGCATGAGCGTGAAGAAGCACGCCGTGAAGGTGATGATCGGCGGCGAGGAGTACACGGTGCGCTCCGATCTGCCGCCCGAGTACACGCGGGAGGTGGCGGCGTACGTGGATCAGGCGCTGAAGAAGGTGTTGGCGCAGGGGCCGATCGTGGAGATTCACAAGGCGGCGATTCTCGCCGCGCTGGACATCACCAACGAGCTGTTCCAGGCGCGCAAGGGCGAGCGCGAGGTCGCGGCGCGGCTCGCCGCGCTCGCCGACGACCTGACGAAGCTCTTGCCGCCCGGCAAGCGCCGGGCGCTGGTCGGGCAGGCGTAGTCGGAAAATTCTCCCGCGCCGCGGCGGCTGTCCGCGGCGCGGTGTCGGAGATAGAGCCTATGGCGCAGTGGGTGGCGGTCGCCGCGAGCCTGCTCGGCGGGGGCGTTGCCGCCGGCATGACGGCGTACGTGCTCGGGCGTCGCATGGAGCGCCGGGCGGCCGAGCGCGCCGCCCGCGCGGCGGCGGCCGAGAGCGAGCGCTTGCTCGAGACCACGCGCCAGCGCATGGTGCTCGCCGCCAAAGAAGAGCTGATGCGGGCGCGCGAGGCGTTCGAAGAGGAGGCCGGGCGCCGGCGCCGCGACATCGAGCGGCGCGAGCAGGCGCTCGAGCAGCGGGCGGCGGCGCTCGCCGAGCGCGAGCAGGCCCTCGCGCGCGCGGCGCAGGCGGCGGCGGAGCGCGAGCGGGCGCTGGGGGCGGCCGAGGCCGAGGCGCGCGCCCGGCTCGAGCGTGCCGCGGGGCTCACCGCGCAGGAGGCGAAGCAGGAGCTGCTGCGCCGGATCGAGGAGGAGGCCCAGAGCGAGGCGGCGGCGCTCGCGCGGGACCTCAAGGAGCAGGCGCGCCGCAACGCCGAGCGCGAGGCGAAGAAGATCCTCGCCCTCGCCATCCAGCGCCTCGCCGCGGAGTCCACGGCCGAGAGCACCGTGGCGGCCGTGACCCTGCCGTCCGACGAGATGAAGGGCCGCATCATCGGGCGCGAAGGGCGCAACATCCGCGCCTTCGAGGCCGCGACCGGCGTGGACGTGATCATTGACGACACGCCCGACACCGTCGTGGTCTCGTGCTTCGACCCGGTGCGCCGCGAGGTGGGCCGGCTCGCGCTGGAGCGCCTCATCGCCGACGGGCGGATCCACCCGGGGCGCATCGAAGAAGTCGTGGACCGCGCGCGGGCCGAGGTCGAGGCGTCCATCGTCGAGGCGGGCGAGCAGGCGGTGTACGAGATCGGCATCAAGGGCATGCACCCGGAGCTGATGAAGCTCGTGGGGCGCATGAAGTACCGCTCGTCGTACGGGCAGAACATGCTCGAGCACTCGAAAGAAGTGGCGTGGCTCGCCGGCATCATGGCGGCCGAGCTGCGGCTGGACGTGCAGCTGGCCAAGCGCGGCGCGCTGCTGCACGACGTCGGCAAGGTGCTCACCCACGAGCACGACGGCACCCACGTGCAGCTGGGCGTGGAGGTGGCGACCAAGTACGGCGAGCATCCCGTCGTCGTGAACTGCATCGCCGCCCACCACGACGACGTGCCGCACGAGTCGCCGATCAGCGTGCTCGTGCAGGCGGCGGACGCGGTCTCGGGGTCGCGGCCGGGCGCGCGGCGGGAGGCGTTCGAAACCTACGTCAAGCGGCTGGCGCAACTGGAACGGCTCGCCGGGGAGTTCCCCGGCGTGGAGAAGGTCTATGCCATTCAAGCGGGACGGGAGGTGCGCGTCGTGGTGACCCCCACCCTCGTGGACGACGCGCGCGCGGGCGAGCTCGCGGATCGCATCGCGCGCAAGATCGAGCACGAGCTGCAGTATCCCGGCCAGATCAAGGTCGTGGTGATCCGCGAGACCCGGGCGGTGGACCTTGCCCGCTAGGCTCATCGACGGCGCCGCGGTGGGGCGGGCGCTGCGCGCCGAGCTGCAGGCCGAGATCCGCGCGCTCGCGGCCCGGGGGATCACCCCGGGGCTCGCGGCGGTGCTCGTCGGCGACAACCCCGCCTCGGCCACCTACGTGCGCATGAAGGGCAAGGCGTGCGAGGAAGCGGGGCTGTATCACGAGACGCTGCGCCTCCCCGCCGACGTGCCGGAGGCGGAGCTCTTGGCGGTGGTGGACCGCCTGAACGCCGACCCCAAGATCCACGGCATCCTGGTGCAGCTGCCGCTCCCCCGGCACATCGACACGCCGCGCGTGCTGCGCCGCATCGCGCCGGCGAAGGACGTGGACGGCTTCCACCCGGAGAACGTGGGCAAGGTGTGCATCGGCGACCCGACCGGGTTCCGGCCGGCGACCCCGTACGGGGTGCAGCAGCTGCTGCTGCGCAGCGGCGTGGACACGACCGGCAAGCACGCCGTCATCGTCGGGCGCTCGAACATCGTGGGCCGGCCCATGGCCCAGCTGCTGCTCCAGGACGGGCCCGGCGGCAACGCCACCGTCACCGTGTGCCACTCCCGCACGCGCGACATCAAGGCCGTCACCCGGCTCGCCGACATCCTCATCGTCGCCATGGGCCGGCCGGAGTTCGTCACGGGCGACATGATCAAGCCGGGCGCCGTGGTGATCGACGTGGGGACGAACCGCGTGGACGATCCGTCCACCAAGACGGGCTACCGGCTGGTGGGCGACGTCAAGTTCGCCGAGGCGTGCCAGGTGGCGGGGGCGATCACGCCGGTGCCGGGCGGCGTGGGGCCGATGACGATCACCATGCTGCTCGTGAACACCGTCCAGGCGGCGCGCCAATGGGCGCAGGCCTAGACCTGTTCGCCGCCCTCGCGCCGGAGGGGGCGTGGTCGGTGAGCGCGGTGACGCGGCGCGCCCGCGCCGTGATCGAGGGCGGGCTCGCGCCGCTGTGGGTGCGCGGCGAGGTGTCGAGCTTCAAGGCGTGGCAGAGCGGCCACTGGTACTTCGCCCTGCGCGACGCGACGGCGCAGGTCCGCTGCGTCATGTTCCAGCGGGACAACCGCCGCCTGCCCGCGCCGCCGGCCGACGGGATGGAGGTGTTCGTCTTCGCCCGGCCCACGGTGTGGGAGGAGCGGGGCGAGTTCCGGCTCACGGTGCTCGACCTGCTCTCGACCGAAGCCGGGGGGCTGTGGGAGCGGGCGTTCGAGCGGGCCAAAGCGGCGCTCGCCAAGGACGGCCTCCTCGACCCGGCGCGGAAGCGGCCGCTGCCCCGCTATCCGCGGCGCATCGCGGTGGTGACGAGCCCCGACGGCGCGGCGCTGCGCGATATCCTGGCCGTCGTGGGGCGGCGCTGGCCGCTCGCCGAGGTGCTGGTCGTGCCCAGCCGGGTGCAGGGCGAGGGGGCCGAGGAGGAGATCTGCGCCGCGCTGGGTCTGCTCGGCCGGCTCGAAGGGCTCGATGTGGCGATCCTGGGCCGCGGCGGCGGGTCGCGCGAGGACCTCTGGACCTTCAACCACGAGCGCGTGGCGCGCGCGGTGGCGGCAGTGCCGGTGCCGGTGATCTCCGCGGTGGGCCACGAGACCGACGTCACCCTGTGCGACCTGGTGGCCGACCGGCGCGCCCCCACGCCGTCGGCGGCGGCGGAGGCGGCGACCCCCGACCGCGCCGAGGTGCTCCAGGCGCTCGACCACGTGGGCGTGCGGCTCGCGCGCGCGCTCGAGGCGCGCGCGGGCCGCGTGGCCGAGCGCCTGGAGCGCACGCTCGACCGCCTGAGCGGCGCCGCGGCCCGGCGGCTCGAGCGCCAGCGCCATGCGCTCGCGGCTCTCGCGGGCCGGCTCGACGCGCTGTCGCCGCTGCGGATCCTCGAGCGCGGCTACGCGCTCGCCCGCGACGCCCAGGGGCGCGTGTTGAAGCGCGTGGCCCAGTTCCCGGTCGGCCTCCCGTTCCGGCTGCGCGTCACCGACGGCACGGTCGCCGCGCGGGTGACGGAGCCCTGATGGCGGCCGGCGGGCCGGAGGCCCCGAGCTTCGCCGCGGAGCTCGCGCGGCTCGAAGAGATCGTGCGCCGGCTCGAGGGGGAGGAGCTGGATCTCGACGAGGCGCTGCGGCTGTTCGAGGAAGGGGTGGAGCGGCTGCGCGCGGCGCGCGAGCGGCTGGCCGCGGCCGAGGCGAAGGTGAAGCAGGTGCTGAGCGACGCGGCGGGGACGCTCCGGGTTGAAGACTTCGACGGCTGAGCCGGACGTCGCCGTTTGCCTCGCGGCGGCGCGGGCGCGGGTGGACGCGGTGCTCGAGGCCTGGGGGGCGGGCGCGGGCGCGCTGTGGCCGGCCCCGGTGGCGGCGGCGATGCGCTACAGCCTGCTCTCGGCGGGCAAGCGGCTGCGGCCGGCGCTGGTGTTCGCCGCCTACGAGGCGGCGGGGGGCGCCCCCGGCGCCGCGGGCGTGGCGGAGCTCGCCGCGGCACTCGAGGTGGTGCACGCCTACTCGCTCGTGCACGACGACCTGCCCGCGATGGACAACGACGAGGTGCGCCGGGGCCGGCCCACGACGCACCGGGCGTTCGACGTCGGCACCGCGACGCGGGCGGGGTACCAGATGGTGGCCCTCGCCGCGCGCGGGCTCGCCGCCGCGCTGGCGCTGCTGCGCCTGCCGCCCCGGCGGCAACGCGCCGTCGCGCTCGAGCTGTTTCGCGCGGCGGGCGCGGGGGGGATGATCGGCGGCCAGGCGCTCGACCTCGCGGCCGAGGGGCGGGCGGTGCCGCGGGCCGCGCTCGCGGCGAGCCACCGGCGCAAGACGGGGGCGCTGATCGCCGCGGCGTGCGCGATCGGCGGGCTCGCGGCGGGGGCCCCGCCCGCCGGGTGCGCGGCGCTGCGCCGCGCCGGCGCCGAGCTGGGGCTCGCGTTCCAGATCCACGACGACGTCCTCGACGCCACGGGCACCCCCGCCCAGCTCGGCAAGGCCGCGGGCCGCGACGCGGCCCGGGCCAAGGCCACCTTCGTCACCCTGCTCGGCGTCGCGGGGGCCCGGGCCGAGGCCGCGCGGCGCGCCGCGCGCGCCGTGGACGCGCTGCGGCGGGCCGGGTTAGCTTCCGCTACGCTCACCGCGCTGGCGCGCTACATTGTGACGAGGCAGACCTGAATGCTCCTCGACGCGATCCGCGGTCCCGACGACGTGAAACGCCTCGGCCGCGACCAGTTGCAGCCGCTCGCCGACGAGGTGCGCCGCCGCCTCATCGAGGTCGTCTCCCAGACCGGCGGGCACATCGGCGCGGGGCTCGGCGTGGTCGAGCTGACCGTGGCGCTGTGCTACTGCTTCGACTCCCCGCACGACAAGATCGTCTGGGACGTGGGCCACCAGGGCTATCCCTGGAAGATCCTCACCGGCCGCAACGACCGCTTGCCCACCCTGCGCCAGCCGGGCGGTCTCTCGGGCTTCCTGCGCCGCGACGAGAGCCCCCACGACCAGTTCGGCGCGGGCCACGCGGGCACGGCCCTGTCGGCGGCGCTCGGGATCGCCACCGCCCGCGACCTGAAGGGCGAGCGCTTCCACGTGGTCGCCGTGGTGGGCGACGGCGCCCTCACCTGCGGGCTCCCCTACGAGGCGATGAACAACGCCGGGCACTCTGACCGCGACCTCATCCTGGTGCTCAACGACAACGGCATGTCCATCGCCCCCAACGTCGGCGCCATCAGCCGCTACCTCGGCTCGATCATCGCGAGCCCCGTCACCGTGCGCCTGCGCGAGCGGGTGAAGGCCGTGATCGAGTCGGTGTCGCATTTCGTCGGCGGCCAGCGGCTCGTGGATTTCGCCAAGACGCTGGAGGAGAGCGTCAAGAACCTGTGGTCGCCGGGGATGCTGTTCGAGGAGCTGGGCTTCCGCTACTTCGGCCCGATTGACGGGCACAACCTCGCCCAGCTCGTGCAGACCTTCGAGATCGTGAAGACGCTCAAAGGGCCGCGGGTGGTGCACGTGATCACGGAGAAGGGGAAAGGGTTCCCGCTCCCCGAGCCCGACGCCGAGAAGTATCACGCGCGGGCCCCCTACGACCCGGTGACGGGGGTGCTCAAGCCCGTCCGTCCCGGCCCGCCCCAGTGGACCAAGATCTTCGGCGAGGCGCTCGCGCAGCTCGGCGCGGAATATCCCGCGCTCGTCGCGATCACCGCCGCGATGCCGTCGGGGACGGGCACGAACCTGTTCCAGAAGAAGTGGCCGGAGCGTTTCTTCGACGTCGGCATCGCCGAGGCCCACGCGACGACGTTCGCGGCGGGGCTCGCCACCCAGGGGTTCCGCCCCGTGGTCGCCATCTATTCGACCTTCCTGCAGCGCGCCTACGACAGCGTCATCCACGACGTGGCGATCCAGCGCCTCCCCGTGATCTTTTGTCTCGACCGCGCCGGGATGGTGGGCGAGGACGGGCAGACGCACATGGGACTGTACGATATCGCCTATCTCTTGGCGGTGCCGCACATGACCGTGACCGCGCCCAAGGACGGCGCCGAGCTGATCGGGCTCTTGCGCTGCGCGCTCGAGCACCGCGCCGGGCCGTTCGCGCTGCGCTACCCGCGCGACAAGGCGCCGGGCGAGGCGCCCCCCGCCGCGGAGGTGGCGCCGGTGCCCTACGGGACCTGGGAGGTGCTGCGCAAAGGGAAGGAGTGCGCGCTGCTCGCGGTCGGCGTCATGTGCCAGCCGGCGCTCGCCGCGGCCGCCGCGCTCGCCGCCGAGGGAATCGACGCGACGGTGGTCAACTGCCGCTTCTTGAAGCCGGTGGACCGCGCCACGCTCGATGCGCTGGTGCGCGAGCACCGGTTGCTCGTGACCGTGGAAGACGGCGTCGTGACGAACGGCTTCGGGGCCGCGCTCGCCGGGCTCGTCGAGACGATCGCCCCCGAGGTGCGGGTGGTGCCGCTCGGCGCGCCCGACCGCACCTACGAGCACGCCCCGCGCGCCCGGCAGCTCGCCGAGGCAGGGCTCACGGGCGAGGGCATCGCGGCCCGGGTGCGCGCGCTCGTCGCCGAGGAGTCGCCCACGCGGCCATGAACGTCGGGGTCGTCGGCAACCCGAGCTACCGCGACCTCAAGAGCATCCTCGCGCATCTCGCCCAGGTCGCGCCGCGCCTCGGGTTCACCTTCTTCACCGAGGAGCGGGTGCGGGCGCTGTGGCCCGAGCCCCCCCCGCCGCCACTCGCGGAGGCGCCGCCGCTCGACTGCCTCATCACCCTGGGCGGCGACGGCACCCTGCTGCGGGGCGCGCGCACCCTGAACGGCGCCCGCACGCCCATCCTCGGCGTCAACTTGGGCCGCGTCGGGTTCCTCACCACCGCGAACTCGCAGACCCTCGACTGGGCGCTCGACGCGCTGGTGCGCGGCGCCTACGCCACCGAGGCGCGCCTCGCCCTGGCGCCGCTCATCGAGGACCGCAGCGGCCGGCGCCGCGCCGAGCCCGTGGTGCTGAACGACGCGGTCGTGCACAAGGGCGGCGTGGCCCGCGTGATCCGGCTGCGCGTGTCGGTGGACGGCGAGGAGGTGGGCCAGTACTCGGCCGACGGCATCGTCGTGGCGACCCCCACCGGGTCCACCGCCTACTCGCTCTCGGCGGGCGGCCCCATCGTGGTCCCCGGCGTGGACGCCATCGTCGTCACCGCCATCTGCCCCCATACCCTGGCCGTGCGTCCGCTGGTCGTCTCGTCGCAGGCGCAGGTGGCCGTGGAGCCGATCCCCCCGTGGACCGAGGACGTGCTCGTCTCGTTCGACGGGCAGGTGGGCACCACCATGCAGCCGGGCGACCGGCTGCTCGTGCGGCGCGCCGAGCGGCCCGTGCTGCTCGTGCGCCTGGGCCCCGAGGGCTTCTTCGCGCGCATGCGCAAGAAGCTCCAGTGGGGCGACCTCTCCGACCGCGAGCGGCTGTAGTGCTCACCGAGCTGCGGGTCCGCGATCTCGCCGTCATCGCCGACGTCACGTTGCCGCTCGCGCCCGGCCTCAACGTGCTCACCGGCGAGACGGGGGCCGGCAAGTCGCTGCTCGTGGACGCGCTGGCGCTGCTGCTCGGCGAGCGCGCGTCGGCCGAGGTGGTCCGGCCCGGCGCCGCCCGCGCCGTCATCGAAGGCGCCTTCGAGCTCGATCCCGCGGCCGTCCGCCGCGTGGCGCCCGCGTTCGCCGAGCTCGGCGTGGAGGGCGACGACGGGCGCCTGGTGCTCAAGCGCGAGATCACGGCCGAGGGCCGCTCCCGGGCCTGGGTGAACGGCAGCCCGGCCACCGTGGGCGTGCTCGCGCAGGTCGGCGGCCTGCTCGTGGATCTCCACGGGCAGCACGAGACGCAGTCGCTGCTCCGCGCCGACGCGCAGCGCGACATCCTCGACGCCTACGGCGACGCCGCCGTCGAGCGCACGGCGGTGCGCGACGCGCACGAGCGGCTGCGCGAGCTGGAGCGGCGCGAGACGGAGCTCCGCGCCCGCCAGGACGAGGTGCGGCGCAAGGCCGACTACCTGCGCCACGTGGTGACCGAGATCGAGCGGGCGGCGCCGGCGGCGGGCGAGGCCGAAGCGCTCGAGGCCGAGGCGCGGCGGCTGGCCCACGCCGACGAGCTCGGGCGGCTGGCGCGCGAGCTCGAGCGCGCCCTCGACACCGCCGGGCTCGCACGCGCGGCCAAGCTGGTCGCCAGCCTCGCGCGGCTCGATCCGTCCGTGGCGGCGTGGCAGGCGCTCCTGGACGGGGCCTTCGCCCACGTGGAAGAGCTGGCCGCGGCGGCGCGCGGCTACGGCGCCGCCATCGAGGCCGACCCGGCGCGGCTCGCCGCCGTCGAGGCCCGGCGCGACGTGCTGTTCCGGCTCGCGGGGAAGTACGGGCCCACCCTGGCCGATGTGCTCGCCACCCGCGACCGGGCGGCCCGGGAACTCGAGCTGCTCGACACCGCCGAGCTCGACCTCCGCGACCTCGCGGCCCGGCGCGAGACCGCCGCCGCCGAGTTCGCGCGGGCCTGCGCGGCCCTCACCGCGAAGCGCCGGGCCGCCGCCGCCCGCCTCGCCGCCGCCGTCACCGCGCTCCTCCCCGGACTCGGCCTCCCCGGCGGCCGGTTCACGGTCGAGCTCGCGCCCCTCCCCGCGCCCCGCGGAGACGGCGCCGAGGCGATCGCGTTCCAGGTGCAGCTCAACCCCGGTCTCGACTCCCGGCCGCTCGCCAAGGTCGCTTCGGGGGGCGAGCTGTCGCGCCTCATGCTGGCGCTCAAGGTGGTGCTCGCGGCCCAGGACGCCGTGCCCACGCTGGTGTTCGACGAGATCGACCAGGGGATCGGGGGCGAGGTGGGCGGCCGGGTGGGCGAGGCGCTCGCCGCGGTCGCGCGCGGCGCGGGGGCGACCCGGCAGGCGCTGGTCATCACCCACCTCCCGCAAATCGCCGCCTACGCGGACCACCACTTGGTGGTGGCGAAGGGCGAGACGGGCGGCATCGCGACGAGCGATGTCCGCGTGGTGACGGGCGACGCGCGCACCCGCGAGCTGGCGCGCATGCTCGGCGACCCCGACATGCGCACCGCGCTCGGCCACGCGGCCGAGCTGCTCAGAACAGCCGCCGCGCGGTCCGCAGCACGAGCCGATACACCGTCGCGGCCGGCGCCCCGCCCGCGCCGCTGACCGTCTGCTCGATCGAGAACCCGCCCTCGAGCACCGGCCCCACGTAGGTCACGGCCACGCCCAGCCGCAGCCGCCGCTCCGCCGTGCCGGCGTCGAGCACGCTCGCCGGCGTCGGCGCGCCGAGCCGCGCGGCGAGGGCCGCCGAATCCTGCGCGCTCAGGAAGCGGTAGCGGTCCCGGCCCTTGGTCCAGTAGCCCGCCGTGAGGCCGGCCGCGAACTGGGGCGCGAGCCGCACGAGCGGCGCCACGTCCACGCCGGCGTAGTCGCCGGGATCCCAGCGCAGCGCCGCGGTGGCGGCGAACGGCACCCACACCGCGTCGAACGGCGCCACCCGCCGCACCCGCGTGCCCGGCCGCTGCGTCCCCCCGCGCACCGCCACATTGAGCCACAGCGGGCCCACCGTCAGCTCCTGGATGAGCGCGGCCTCGACGTCGGTCTGGTGGTCGCCGATGGACTGGCGCAGGAAGTCGTCGGCCGAATCCTGGGCCCCGGTGGGGAGCCGCACCAGCGCCTCCACCGCGCCGGCATAGGCCCGGCCGCCCGCGAACCGGTACTTCGCGGCGAGCTCCACGTCGCCCAGCCCGTAGCGGAAACTGTTCCGGAACGGGAGCGCCCGATACCCGAAGCCCGTGGCGCTGTCCACCAGCGCCGCTTGGAGCAGGAGCGGCGTCAGCGTATCGTGCGCGAAGAGAAAGGCGTCGGTAAACGCGGCGATCCCGTAGCTGGCGGCGAGCTGCTGCTGGATCGCCGCGATGCGGCCGGCCACCGCCCGGCCGGCGTCCGAGCTGTCGAGCGGCAGGAACGGCGAGCCGACCTGCCCCGCGCCGTACACCGCCTCGCGCAGCGCGTCGCGCGCGCCCGTCCACGCCGCGAGCGAATCGCGCGCCGCCTGGCACTGCGGGCTCGACGGGCAGCCGTACATCCCGTTCGCGATGTTGGCGCCGAGCTGGGCGAGCGAGGCGTCGAACTGGCGAAAGAAATCGGCGTAACTCGCCTCGGCCCCGGGCACGCCCTGGAGCCGCGGGTTGAGCCCGAGGTTGGCGCCGCGGCTCGAGAGCGCGAGAAAGGTGCGCGTGGCCACCCGCACCACGGGCACCGTCACCTTGAGCGCGAGGCGCCGGGTCGCGCCGAACTCGACCGTGAATGGGTACACCCGGCGCTCCTGGCGCGCGCTGAACCGCGCGGCCCCGAGGCTCGCCACGAACCCCGGGAGGCCGCTCGCCGTGCGCACGTCGCGCTCGAGCCGCGCGACCACCGGGATGTGCGCGCCGCCGAGCGTGTCGCCCGTGAGCGGGGCCCCGAGGGCCAGCCGCCCCGCGGCGGTGAACTGTGCGTCCCAGGCGAGGACGCGCGGGTCGAAGCTCACCCGCAGCACCCCGCGCCCCGGGACGTCGCTCCGCTCCACCGCTTGGGCGGCGAGCGGGGCCGCCCCCGCCCCCGCCCCCGCCCCTGCTGCGGCGGCACTCGCGAGGGCGAGGAACAGCAGAGGAGGCCGCATTAGCGCAACGGCATCCGCCGGGGGGCGGATGCCGCCGTCGCTACCCCGCCGCACCGCCGGGGGGCGCGCTCAGGGGACCGCGGGAATGGCCGCGCCGTACTTCGCGTTGATCACCTGGATCAGCGTGTTGGCGATCAGCTTGTGCGTCGCCGCGCTGGGGTGGACGCCGTCGCGCGAGAACGCCTTCCCGAACGGGGCGGTGACCGCGGCCGGATCGGGCGGGGTGCGCGGGAACACGGCGACCTGCGAGGTATCGGCCCGGAGCGCCGCGAGCGCCGCGTTGGGATCGAGGTACGCCCACCCCCGCGCCGTCGCGCGGGCGCCGATGGTGTCGTTGTACGAGCGCACCGTGGCGTGCAGGGTCGCGAGCTCGGCGGGCTCGATGTTGTGGTCGTCCAGGCAGTCGAGCGTCACCGTAGCGCCCGCCCGCGCCGCCCCGATCAACCCGAAACCGTACTGGAACGGCACGAGCACCGTGTCGCCCACGCCCCCCGACGACCGCGGGGCGCAGTCGGGCGAGACGGTCATCGTGGGGGGCAGCTTGCCCGCGAGGAAGGCGCCGAAGTACACGACCCCGTAGGAGAAGTACGGGATCGCCGCCACGTCGGCCACGCCGATCAGGATGCCGCCCCGCAGCGTGGGGATCGAATCCAGGGCCGCGAGCATCGAGTCGTAGTGGACGGTGAACAGCCCCACCGGCGTGATCTTCGCGGGGTTGCCCGCGTTGCTCGCGTCGGTCGCGGCGCCCAGCACGTCGTTGTTCCCGATCCAGACGCTCACGAACGTAGGCCGCGCCGCGGCCGCCGCCTCGACCTGCGAGCGGCCGCCGAGAATGAGCTGCGTCAGCGCGTTCGACGAGACCGTGGGCCCGCGGTTGAACGGGTCGAAGGTCGTGGCGCCGGGGACCGCGACGTTGGTGAGGAACGGGGGGATGGTCGGGCTGCGGAAGAAGCAGGTCGCCGCCGTGCCGCCGCCCACCCGGTGCGGCGTCCCCGACGCCGTGAACAGCGTGTCGATCGGCGGCGGGCACCCGGGCGGGGTGAAGCTCGGGTAGTAGTAGGGCGACCCCATCCGCCCGGCGAGGAGCAGGGCGTAGGACTGCTTCTGCGTCGAGTCGTTGATCCCGCCCGACTGGAATCCCGCGGTGATGCTGTTCCCCAGCGCCACGTAGCGCTGGAACAGGGCGCCGCCCGCGTACTGCGGCACCGACGGAGTGAACAGCTCGTCGTTGTGGCACGCCGCGACCAGCAACGCGAGGCCCACGGCGGCGAGCGGAGCGGAGCGGAGCGTCATCGTCGGGGCTCCCCTAGAAGGCGTAGCTGAGCGACACCCCGAAGAGGTGCGCGTGGAAGGTGTAGAGACCGTTGTTCATCCCGGTGGTCGGCACTTGGTTGAAGAGCGGCTCGCGGGTGCGCCCGCGGCGGTCGTTCTGCTTGATGTACTGATAGGCGAGATCGCCGTGCAGGCCGCGCGCGAGCCGCACCGTGGCGCCGGCCGTGAACTCGTTGCGGTCGCCCTCGGGCAGGAGCGGCGTCACCGTGGTCGCGGGCGCCGCCGCCTGATGGTAGAGATAGCCGCCCCGGAACGTCCACGTGGCGTCCTTCGCCCACTCGGCGCCGAGGCGGAAGCCGCTCGTGTTCCCGTAGTTCTCGTACAGCGTGCGGTCGAGCAGCGGGTTCGCGAAGTTGATGTTCAGCGTGCGGAACTTGTTCCAGAAGGTGAGCTGGTAGTCGCCCAACAGCGTCCAGTCGTCCCGCACCTTGTAGGCGAGCCCCAGCACCAGCTGGTCGGGGTTCGTGAGCGTGGTCGTCACCGCCTGCGCGGTGAGCACCGTGTTGAACAGGTCCAGCCCGCCGCTCGTCGCCGGCGCGGCGAGCAGCGCGTCCACCGGCGTGCCCGCGGGAATCGTGAACGAGCCCACGGTGATGTCGGCCGGGATCACGAGGCCCGTCGGCACCTGCGTGAAGCGCGCCGTGCCCGCATAGTCGAACTTGGCGCGCAGCAGATACCGCGCGCCCACCGACAGCCGGTCGGTCACCTTGGCGATTGCGCCGAAATGCCCCGCCACCGTGGTCTTGGTCGCCTCGAGGTGGGCGTCCGCGAAATCGGTGCCCGGCGCGATCCCGAACTGGCCGAACACCGTCCCGGCGGGGACGCCGAGCGACGTGGGCACCGGCGCGTCGGCCAAGTCCAGCCGCTGGTTCAACTCGACCTTGCCGAACACCACGTCGAACCCGCCGCCCAGGGCGAGCCACGGCGTCACCTGATAGGCCACCGTGGGCTGGAGGTACACCGAGCGAAGGATATTCTTGTAGCCCGCGAACCGCCCGTCGAAGGCGAGCGGCCACCGGGTCTCGAGCCCGTAGGGGGCGAACAATCCCACGCCCACGCCGAGTTTCGGGGTGACGGCGTAGGAGAGATAGGCTTGCGGCACGGCGAGGAGGGGGTCGTCGAGGGAGCGCTGCTGTTGCAGGAGGTCGTCGGTGAAGCCGCCCTGCACGTCGAGCAGCGTGACGCCGACCGTGGCGTGCCCGCCGGCGAGTCCCGCGAGCCCGGCAGGGTTGAAAAACATCGCCGAGCCGTCGGGGCAGGGCGCCGCGACCCCCGTCCCGGCGCGCCCCATGGCACACGTCCCCTGCTCGTAGATGCCGAACCCCTGCGCCGCGAGCGCGGGGAGCCAGCCGACCAGCAACACCGCTGACAGTGCGTACCGCCGCATAGAGTTGGCTCCGGAAGGCGAAAATGACGGAGGTGGTGGAATCGGCCCGCATAGGGTAGCATTGCCCCGGAGGGTTGTCAAACCCATGCGGGGCAACGCGTCAGCAGGTTGCGCGCGCTAAGTTATCGGTGCGGCCGGGGTGGCGAAATCGGTAGACGCAAGGGACTTAAAATCCCTTGGGGGGCGACCCCCGTGCAGGTTCGAGTCCTGCCCTCGGCATTCCCCGCGCGCGGGTCATGGCGCCGGGAGCTGCCACACCTCCACGCGATCGCCCTGAAAGACCGGGATCAGCACCCGGAGGCGCTTCGTGTCCACGCCGATGTCCGCCGGCGACGGCACGCCGCCGATCAGCCGCGCGACCCCCGCTCCCGTCACCACGTCCACGGTCGAGTCGGCCCAGCTCGAGGCGAGGATGCGGCCGTCCGCCAGCACCTCCACGCCGTCCCACCCGCCGGGCCCGCGGGCGAGCACCACAGGCGCGCGGTCGCCGGGCCGCCACGCGAAGAGGGCGGGTCCCCCGAAGGACACGACAATGAACCGCGTGCCGTGCGGGTCCCAGGCGATGCCGTTGGGCCGGTCGAGCGTATCGCCCTCCGCTGCCACCGTCACGGCCCGCGGCCGGCTCCCCGGTCCCACGCGGAAGATGCGGTCGCGCCCGGGGTGGGTGACCGCGCCCGCGGCATTGATCCGGATCCCCGTGTCGGTGATGTAGAGCGCGCCGTCGGGACCGACGGCGATGTCGTTCAGGAACGTCGCCCCCTGCGCGCTCAGGTCCACGGTGGCGAGGCTCGCCCCGGTGCGCTTGTCGAACCCGCGCACCGCGTCAATGTCCGCCACCCACAGCGTGTCCCCGACGATGGCGGTGCCCTTGGGCGCGTGCAGCGTCACGCCGCCCCGTCCGCCCGCCACGAAGGCGAGCGAATCCACCGTGCCGTCGGGCCGCACCCGGCTGATGAAGCCGTTGTCGTCCTTGGCCGACGGGTTGCCGTTGATGTTCGTGACGAAGTACACGTCGAGTTCGGCGTCGTACTTGACCGATTCCGGGGTCTTGAACCCCGCCACGGTGAGCACCCGGACGGGCGCGCGAGCGGCCTGCGCGGGCGGCTGCGCCTTGCGCTGGCAGGCGGTCCCGAGGACCGCGGCGGCAAGAGCGGGAGCTACGATGGATAGGCGCATGGGACGGTCCTGTCGTCCGGTACCGCACCAGGTTAACCGCAGCCCGGCCGCAAGCCAATCCCCCTCGTCTTCCCGCCTCCCGTCTCCCGTCTCCCGTCTCCCGGTCCCTGACACGACCCTTACCGCCGGAGTGCAACCTTTTCGCTCCGTGCCACGTCTTACACGCACGGAGTCACTTCTGCCGTGTCGTGTCCTTGAAGTCGGGAGGCATCCGATGCGCGTAGCTGCCCTGCTGTTGGCCGCCGTCCTCACCGCCGGTTACGGCTATGCGGCGCACATTGCGCTGGCGTCGCTCGCGGCGACCCGCGCCCGGGCCGCCGCTCGCGGCGTTCCGCTCGAGGCGGGGGACCCTCCCGCCGCGCCGGCGACGGTGTGGTACGGCGGCCGCCTCGATCCGGTCGTGGTCGAGGCCGGCCGCGGGGGCACGATGACGACGATCGTGACGGCGCCGCGGCGCCAGCCCCTGGCCCGCTGCCCCGCCCCCGCCTCCGCCGCCTGGCATGCGGCGTCGTGAGGGCCGCGGGCACCCCGCCTTGCCGACCCGCGGACGAGCGGCCAGGATGAAGCCGATGGCCCGGCGGTGGTCGCGAGCCCTCGCGTGAACGCGTTCTGGCTCGCCTGGCGCAAGGAGATCGTGCGGGGCGCGGTGCTGTTCGCGACCGTGCTCGCGGCCGGGCTAGTGATCCATCACGCCGTGCGCCGGGTGAAGACCGGCCTCGCGACGTCGCTGCCCGCGGCGCTCGAGGAGCTGAAGAGCGACTTCGCGCCCGACGGCGCGGGCCCCCGTTCCACGGCCGAAACCTGGAGCTACCGGGCCAAGCTCGGGCCGCACCAGTGGGTCTGGATCCGCACGCGGCGCGGGTCCGTCACGGTCGAGCCCGCGGCGGGCGACTCGCTCGAGGTGCGGGCGGTGAAGACGTACGGCCGCTCGGATCCCGCGCAGGTGCGCGTGATCGCGGCGCCCTACGACGGAGGGGTCGCGATTTGCGCGGTCTGGGACACGGCCGCCGCCCGCTGCGCGCCCGGCGAGGAGGCGAGTTTCGGCGTGTCGCACGGGAGCGACGTGGCCGTGGATTTCACCGTGCGGTTGCCCGCGGGCGTCGGGGTGGGAGCGGCGACGATGGTCGGCGGCGTGCGCGTGGCGGGGGCCAGCGCGCCGGTGGTCGCCCGCACCGTGAGCGGCGACGTGGACGCCGAGACGCGGGCGGGGCCGGTGAACGCCGTCGTGGTGAACGGCAACGTCCACGCCCGCATTCGCGCCTTCGGCGACACGGGGGCGGTCAAGCTGTTCACCGTCAACGGGTCGGTGACGGCCGAGCTGCCGGCGCGGCTCGACGCCACGGTGGAGGCGAGCACCGCCAACGGCGCGATCGAGACCGACTTCCCCCTCGCCGGCGCCGGCCGCGGGCCGCTCCGCAAGCTCCGCGGCACGGTGGGCGCGGGCGGCCGCGCGGTGCATCTCACGACCGTCAACGGCGGCATCAAGCTCGTCAAGCTGCCGTAATTCGCCGCCGGCCGGGCGTTTACGCCCCCGGGGGGCGCGGCTACTTTCCAGCCGTGCGCCCCCACACTCTCGGCGTCATCGGGCTCGGCGCGATCGGCGGGTCGCTCGCGCTCCAGGCGAAACGCGCGGGGATCGCCCGGGTGGTGGGCTGGTCGCCCGAGCCCGCCGAGCGCGCGGCGGCCGCCCGCCAGGGCGCGCTCGACGACGTGCCGTTGCGGCCGGCGGAAGTGGCGCGCGCCGCCGATCTCCTGGTGCTCGCGGCCCCGCCCGCCGCCAATCTGGCGCTGCTCGAGGACCTGGGCGCCGAAGTGCGGCCCGGCGCGCTCGTCACCGACGTGGGCTCGGTGAAACGCGCCATCGTCGCCCGGGCGGAGGCGCTGGGGCTGGGCGCGCGGTTCGCGGGCGGGCACCCGTTCGCGGGCACCCACGAGCAGGGGTTCGCCGCCGCCCGGGCGGACCTGTTCCGCGACGCGATCGTGTACGTGACCCCGACGCGCGACGGCGACGGCGCCGCCCGCGAGGTGAGCCACTTCTGGGCCGACACCTGCGCCGCCCACCCGGTCCTGATGGACGCGGCGCAACACGATCGCCAGCTCGCGCTCACCAGTCACCTGCCGCAGGCGGTGGCCTCGCTGCTCGCGCATCTCCTCGCCCGCGCGGTTCCGCCGGGGGCGAGCGTCGGGCCCGGGGCGCGCGACGTGACACGGCTCGCCGCCAGCGAGCCGGCGCTGTGGACGGAGATCCTCCTGATGAACCGCGACGAGGTGCTGCCGGCGCTGCGCGCCCTCGAGGAACCCCTGGGGGAGCTCGAGCGCGCGCTCGAGACGGGCGATGCGCGCGGCCTCGCCGCCTGGCTCGCCCGCGGGGCCGCGTGGCGGCGGAGGCTCGAGCGGTGAGGGTGGCGGGCACCGTGCGGCCGCCCGGCGACAAGAGCATCTCGCACCGGGCGCTCCTGCTCGCGGCGCTCGCCGCTGGCACGAGCGAGCTCGAGGGCCTGCTCACCGGCGACGACGTGAAGAGCACGGCGCGGGTGCTGCGCCAACTCGGGGCCGAGGTCACCGCGCTGCGCGACGGCGCCGCGGTGCGGGTGCGCGGCGGGCGCTTCACCCAGCCGGCCGCGGCGCTCTACTGCGGCAACTCCGGCACCACGGCGCGCCTGCTCCTCGGCGCGCTCGCGGGCCATCGCCTCGAGGCCCGGCTCACGGGTGACCGCTCGCTCGCGCGCCGGCCGATGCGGCGGGTGACCGAGCCGCTGCGCGCCATGGGCGCCCGCATCCGCGAAGAGCGCGGCGACGCGCTGCCCCTCGTCATCCGGGGCGGCCGGCTGCGGCCCCTCGCCTACACGACGCCCGTGGCGAGCGCGCAGGTGAAGAGCGCGCTGCTCCTCGCGGGCCTTGCCGGGGGCGTCGCCGTGACGATCCGGGAGCCGTACCGCTCGCGCGACCACACCGAGCGGTTGTTTCTGCACCTGGGGCTCGCACTGCGCGAGCGGGACGGCGCGATCGTGTTCGAGCCCCCGCGCCCCGCCCGGCGCGGCGCCGTCCCCCCGTTTCGCCTCGCGGTGCCCGGCGACGCGTCGTCGGCCGCGTTCCTCGTGGCCGCCGCCGTGCTCGCCGAAGGCGGCGAGCTGGTGATCGAAAACGTCGGCGTGAACCCGACGCGCACCGGGTTTCTCGCCGTGCTCGAGCGGATGGGGGCGCCGGTCGAGCGGGTGAATCTGCGCGACGCGGGCGGGGAGCCGGTGGCGGACCTCGTGGTGCGGCCGGCGGCGCTCCGGGGCACGGAGGTCGCGGCCGCCGAGATCCCGACGCTCGTGGACGAGGTGCCGGTGCTCGCGGTGCTCGCGAGCCGGGCGGCGGGGGAAACGGTGTTCCGCGAGGTGGGGGAGCTCCGGGTCAAGGAAAGCAACCGGCTCGAGCTGCTCGCCGCCAACCTGCGCGCGCTGGGCGTGGCGGCGGAGGCGCAGGGCAACGACCTGTACGTCACCGGCACCGCGCGGCCCCCGCGGGGGCGCGTCGAGACGGCCCGCGACCACCGGCTGGCGATGGCGTTCGCGGTGCTCGGCACGCTGCCGGGGGCGGACGTGCGGCTGTCCGAGCGGGCGTCGGTGGCCATCAGCTACCCGGGATTTTTCGCGGACCTGCGGCGCATCGGGGCGGAGCGCAAGGGGAAGGGGTGAGCCCGCGCGTGATCGCCATTGACGGGCCGGCGGCCTCGGGCAAGTCGTCCACCGCCGCCGCGGTCGCTCGGCGGCTGGGCTGGGCGCACCTGGACTCGGGCGCCCTGTACCGGGCCGTGACCCTCGCGGTGCTCGACCACCTGGGGGACGGGACCGCGGGCGGCGAGCCCGGCTGGTCTCCGGCGCGGATCGTGGCGCTCGCCGAGGAGCTGCCGGTGCGGCTGGTGCTCGCGGGCGGCGTGTTCCGGCCGGAGGTGGCCGGGGTGGCCGTGGACGACGCGCTCCGCTCCGAGCGCGTGACCCGGCGCGTCTCCGAGATCGCCGCCATTCCCGAGGTGCGGCACTGGGTGACCGTGCACCAGCGCGAGGCGGTGGGCCGCTACCCCGGGGGCGTCGTGGTGGACGGGCGCGACATCGGCACCGTGGTCTTCCCCGACGCCCCCCTCAAGGTGTTTCTCACGGCGAGCCCCGAGGAGCGGGCGCGGCGCCGCCTGGTGCAGCGGGGCGCCGCGCCGGAACCGGCGGCGGTGGCCCGCGAGGCCGCCGAGCTCGCCGAGCGCGACCGGCGGGACGCGACCCGGGCGGTCGCCCCCCTGCGGGCCGCCGCCGACGCCGTCGTCCTCGATACCACCCGGCTCTCGCTCGAGGAGCAGGTGGACCGCGTGGTGACGCTGGCGCGGACGCGCTTTCCCCGCTAGGTTTCGCCCTTTGCGCTCCCGGCCGGGTGGCTGGGAGCCCACGGCCAAACCCGCAACCGAACCGGTGTATTGAATGCTGGTAGACACGGCAGACCTGCCCGACTCGAAGTCCGACACTCCGCCCGCTCCCGCCCGCTCCCATTTGCGCGTCCGTCCCGATCTCCAGGAGGAATACTCCCCGGAGGAGATCGCCAAGATGACGGAGCTCTACGAGGGCACCCTCTCGAACATCGAGGAGGGGGAGATCGTCAAGTCCAAGGTGCTCCGCGTGACCGACACCGCCGTGATTCTCGACGTCGGGTTCAAGTCCGAGGGCGCGGTGCCGATCGACGAGTTCAAGGACCCGCGCTCGCTGAAGGAGGGGGACGAGGTCGAGGTGTTCCTCGAGCACCTCGAGGACCAGGAAGGGGCGGTGGTCCTCTCGAAGAAGAAGGCGGACTTCATGCGGGTCTGGGAGCGGATCCGCGAGGCCTACGAGAAGGACGAGCCGGTCACCGGCACCCTGGTGAAGAAGATCAAAGGCGGCGTGGTGGTGGATCTCATGGGGGTGGACGCCTTCCTCCCCGGCAGCCAGATCGCCCTGCGGCGGGTGCCCAACGTGGACGAGCTGCTGGGCCAGACCTTCGAGTTCAAGATCATCAAGCTCAACAAGCGGCGCCGCAACATCGTGGTGAGCCGCCGCGTGCTGCTCGAGGCGGAGCGCAAGACCAAGCGCGACGTCCTGATGAAGGAGCTCCAAGTCGGCCAGGTGCGCAAGGGCGTGGTGAAGAACATCACCGACTTCGGTGCGTTCATCGACCTGGGCGGCGTGGACGGCCTGCTGCACATCACCGACATGAGCTACGGCCGCGTCGCGCATCCCTCGGAGATGGTGCACATCGGCCAGGAGCTCGAGGTCAAGGTGCTCGACATCGATTGGGAGCGCGAGCGCATCTCCCTCGGCCTGAAGCAGCTCCAGCCCTATCCCTGGAAGAACGTGGCCGCGAAGTACCCGGTGGGCACGCGCGTCCAGGGGAAAGTCGTCTCGATCACCAATTACGGCGCGTTCGTCGAGCTCGAGCCCGGCATTGAGGGGCTCGTGCACATCTCCGAGATGAGCTGGACCCGCAACGTCCGCCACCCCTCCAAGCTCGTGTCCATCGGCGAGACCATCGAAGCCGTGGTGCTCAAGGTGGACGAGGCGGAGGAGAAGGTCTCGCTCGGCATGAAGCAGACCGAGGAGGATCCGTGGATGGCGCTGCCGCAGAAGTATCCGGTGGGCACCCGCATCCGCGGCAAGGTGCGCAACCTCACCTCGTTCGGCGCGTTCGTCGAGATCGAGCCGGGGATCGACGGGCTCATCCACATCTCCGACATGTCGTGGACCAAACGCGTGCAGCATCCCTCCGAGGTCGTCAAGAAGGGCGACGAGGTCGAGGTGCTGATCCTCAACGTGGATGCGGAGAACAAGCGCATCTCCCTCGGCTTGAAGCAGGCCCAGGAAGATCCGTGGCTGCGGATCGGGGAGACGTATCCCGTGGGCACGGAGCTGCGGGGCCGGGTGCTGCGGCTGATGGACAAGGGCGTGGTGGTGGACATCGGAAACGACATCGAGGGGTTCGTGCCGATGTCGCAGCTCGGGATCGCGGACATCCAGGCTCCGGCGGACGCGGTGAAGGAAGGGCAGGCGGTGGAGCTGAAAGTCCTGGAGGTGGATCCGATCCACCATCGCATTGTCTTGGCGGCCACCGGGTGGCCGAAGGAGGACGGGACCCCGGACGCGGCACAGCGCGACGCGCAGGGCTGAGCGCGCGCGGCGGGGGCTGCGGGGGGGCGCGGAGGCGGGCCACGGCGGCGCCGGCAGCGCGGCGGCAGGCAGACAGGGGGCAGGCGGGGTCTGCCCCTTGTTCGCGTTGCGGCGTTGTGGCTCGCGCCCCGGTGCGCCCCTAGATTCTCCCGCATGACGATGCGCGAGAAGCTCGAGCTGCTGCAAGAGAAGCGCGCCGAGGCGGAGCAGGGCGGCGGCCCCGAGCGCATCCGGGCGCAGCACGAGAAGGGCAAGATGACGGCCCGGGAGCGGCTCGAGGTGCTGCTCGACCCGGGGTCGTTCGTGGAGCTCGACCGCTTCGTGACGCACCGCTGCACCGATTTCGGGCTCGCCGACGAGAAATACCTGGGCGACGGCGTGGTGACGGGGTACGGGCGGATCGACGGCCGGCTCGTGTACGTGTTCGCGCAGGACTTCACCGTGTTCGGCGGCTCGCTCTCCGAGGCCCACGCGGAGAAGATCTGCAAGATCATGGATCTCGCCCTGCGCAACGGCGCCCCGGTGATCGGCCTGAACGACTCGGGCGGCGCGCGCATCCAGGAAGGCGTCGCCTCGCTCGGCGGCTACGCCGAGATCTTCCTGCGCAACACCCTCGCCTCCGGCGTGATTCCGCAGATCAGCGCGGTGTTGGGCCCGTGCGCGGGCGGTGCCGTGTACAGCCCCGCGATCACCGACTTCGTGTTCATGGTGCGCGGCATTTCGTACATGTTCGTCACCGGCCCGAACGTGGTGAAGACGGTGACGCACGAGGAGGTGGACTTCGAAGGGCTGGGGGGCGCGGACGTGCACGGGCGCACCTCCGGCGTCGCGCACTTCGTGCACGACTCCGAGCTCGAGTGCCTCGCGGCGGTGCGCACCCTGCTCGGCTTCCTCCCGTCCAACAACCTCGACGACCCCCCGCTCCGCCCCGCCACCGACCCGGCCGACCGCCGCGACGAGGGGTTGCTCGACGTGGTGCCCGACAGCCCTGCCAAGCCGTACGACATGCGCGACGTGATCCGCCGCGTCGTGGACGACGGGGCGCTGTTCGAGGTGCACCGCGACTACGCCGAGAACCTGGTGGTGGGGTTCGCCCGACTGGGCGGGCGGCCCGTGGGCGTGGTCGCCAACCAGCCGGCGGTGCTCGCCGGCGTGCTCGACATCAACGCCTCGATCAAGGGCGCCCGGTTCATCCGGTTCTGCGACGCGTTCAACATCCCGATCGTCACCTTCGAGGACGTCCCCGGGTTTCTCCCGGGGGTCGCGCAGGAGCACGGCGGCATCATTCGCCATGGGGCGAAGCTCCTGTACGCCTACTGCGAGGCCACCGTGCCCAAGCTCACCGTGATCGTCCGCAAGGCGTACGGCGGCGCCTACGACGTGATGAATTCCAAGCATATCCGGGGCGACTACAACGTGGCCTGGCCGAGCGCGGAGATCGCGGTGATGGGGCCGAAAGGGGCGGTGGAGATCCTCTACAAGGGCGAGGCGCCCGAGGCGCACGAGGAGGAGTACCGCGAAAAGTTCGCCCACCCCTACCTGGCCGCGGCCCGCGGGTACCTGGACGACATCATTGACCCGCGTGACACGCGCCCCCGCCTCATCGACGCCCTCGCCACCCTGCTCGCCAAACGCGACCGCAATCCGCCGAAGAAGCATGGCAACATCCCTCTCTAGCGCGGCGGCGCTGGTGGGGTTGTGGCAGGCGGCGGCGGGGGCGGGGGTGGGGGCGGGGGCGTCGCCCGAGTCGCTCGCCGCGCTGCGCGCGCGCGCGGCGCGCGATGCGACCGGCGCGACCTGGCTCGCGCTGGGGCGCGCCTACCTGGCGCTGGGCCAGGCGGCGCACGCGGCCGGCGGCGCGGCGCATCGCCCGCCCGACGACAGCGCGTGGGTGCGCGGGGTGCTCGACACCGCGGACGCCGCGTTCCGGCAGGCCGCGGCGCTCCCCGGCGCCCCGGCCGAGAGCGCCCGCGTGCTGCGGGTGGGCGTGTGGGTGGCGCGCGCATGGTGGGCGTGGGAGGCGGAGGGGGTCGAGGCCGGGGCCGCCGAGTGGGGGCCGCTGCCCGAGGATCTGCGGGTGCCCGCGGTGCTCGAGGAGCTCGGCGAGAACCTGTTGCGCGCCTGTCCGGCGCGCGGGGTGCTGTTCACCGGCGGCGACGCCGACTCGTACGCCGCGTGGTACATGCGGTTCGCCCGAGGGCTGCGGCCCGACCTGCTGGTGGTGCGGCTCGCGGCGTGGGAGGACGACCCGCGGCTCGCGGCGCGCCTGGGAGGCGCGCCCGGCCTCCCGGGCCGCGCGCGCGGGGCGTCGCTGGCGGCGCTCGCGGCGCGCCGCCCGGTGTGCGTGACCACGGCGCTCGAGCGGCCGCCCGCGGCAGCCGGGGGCCGGGCCGCGCGCTGGGCGGCGCGCCCGCTCGTGTGGGTGGCGGGGCCCGCGGCGCGGGACGAGCGCGTGCCGCCCCGCGATTTCGTGTTCGCCGCGCTGCGGAGCGCGCTGGACGGCGGCGACGCCTGGGCCCAGCCGGCGCTGGCCGTGTACGCCCGCGCCGCGCGGCTCACGCCGGCGTTGTGCGGGCCGCTCGCCACGTTCGGTGTGGCAACGGCGGTGCCGGCGTGCCGGCGCTGACGGCGCGGCGGTGACGGCGATTCGCCGGGTGCTGGTGGCGAACCGCGGCGAGATCGCGCTGCGGATCATCCGGGCCTGCCGCGAGGAAGGGCTCGAGGCGGTGGCCGTGTATTCCGAGGCCGATCGGTTGGCCCCGCACGTGCGGGCCGCCGATCTTGCGGTGGCGATCGGGCCGGCCCCGGCCCCCGCCTCCTACCTCGACGCGGGCAAGCTCGTGGACGCGGCCCTCGCCACCGGTTGCCAGGCGGTGCATCCGGGGTACGGGTTCCTCGCCGAGCGGGCGTCGTTCGCGGAGGCGGTGGCGGCGGCGGGGCTCGCGTTTGTGGGGCCGCCGCCAGCCGCGATCCGCGCCATGGGCGACAAGACGGAGGCGCGGCGGCGGATGCAGGCGGCCGGGGTGCCGATCGTGCCGGGCACCACCCGGCCGCTGGCCGATGTCGCGCAGGCGCGCGCCGAGGCGGCGCGGCTCGGTTTCCCCGTGCTCCTCAAGGCGGCGGCGGGGGGCGGCGGGAAGGGGATGCGCCTCGTGCGCGACGAGGCGGAACTCGCGGCGGCGTTTCCCCTGGCGCAGAGCGAGGCGGCAAAGGCGTTCGGGGCGGGGGAGCTGTACCTCGAGAAGTACCTGGAACGGCCGCGGCACGTGGAAATCCAGGTGCTGGGCGATGCGTTCGGCCGGGTGGTGGCCCTGGGGGAGCGCGAGTGCAGCATCCAGCGGCGCCACCAGAAACTGATCGAAGAAGCGCCCTCCGTGGCCGTGACGCCGGCCCTGCGGCGCCGCATGAGCGACGCCGCGACCGCGGCGGCGGGGGCCGTGGGCTACACGAGCGCGGGGACGATCGAGTTCCTCCTCGCCCCGACCGGGGAGTTCTACTTCCTCGAGATGAACACGCGGCTGCAGGTGGAACACCCGGTGACCGAGCTCGTGTACGGCGTGGACATCGTGCGCGAGCAGCTGCGGGTGGCGATGGGCCAGCCGCTGCGCGTGCACGTGGGCACGCTCCAGCCGCGCGGCCACGCCATCGAGTGCCGGATCACCGCCGAAGACCCGTTCAACGACTTCCTCCCCGCCACCGGCGTGGTGCGCTACCTGCGGGCGCCCACCGGGCCCGGCGTGCGCTGGGACGCCGGGGTCGAGGCGGGGAACGAGGTCACGCTCCACTACGACCCGTTGCTCGCCAAGCTGTGCGTCTGGGGCGAGACGCGGACCGCGGCGCTCGAGCGCATGCGGCGCGCGCTGCGCGAGCTGGTGATCGTCGGCCTGCCCACCTCGCAGGCGTTCCATCTCCGGGTGATGGACGACCCGGACTTCCGGCGCGGGGACTTCGACATCACCTACCTGGAGCGCGTCGGGCCGCGGCTGCTCGCGGCGGAGCTCCCGGCGGAGCTCGTGCGGCCGCTCGCGGTGACGGCCGCCCTGCTCGCGGACGCGCGGCGCACGGCGGGCGGCGCCGCGCCGGCGGCGGGGACGTGGCCCGGCGGGCCGGCGGCGCCCCGCTCGGCGTGGGCGCTCGCGGCGCGGCGCGAGGCGCTGCGTTCGTGAGCGAGGTGGTGACCATCACGGGGATCGCCGCGGGCGGCGACGGCGTCGGCCGGCTCGCCGACGGGCGCGTGGTGTTCGTGCCGCGCACCGCGCCGGGCGATCGGGTCCGGTTGCGCGACACGCTGGTGCCGCGCCGCCGCTACGCCCGCGGCGAGATCGCGGCGCTCGAGGCGCCGGCGGCCGTGCGCGTCGCGCCCGCCTGCCCCCATTACGATCGCGACCGGTGCGGCGGCTGCCAGCTGCAACACCTGGCCTACCCCGCGCAGCTCGCCGCCAAGCGCGCGATCGTGGGCGACGCGCTGCGCCGCATCGGCGGGCTCGCGGTGCCCGATCCCGAGATCGAGCCGGCGGGCGCCCAGTGGCGCTATCGGACCAAGGTGCGCCTGGCGGTGCGGGGCGGCGCCGGGCGGGCGCGCGTGGCGGGGTTCCATCCCTACGACCGGCCCGGCGCCGTGTTTGCGCTCGACGACTGCCACATCGCCGACCCCCGGCTGATGGCGCTGTGGCAGGCGCTGCGCGCCCGGCTCGACCTCCTCCCCGCCCGGCTCGCGCACTGCATCCTGCGGCTCGACCGGGAAGGGCGCCGTCACGTGATCGCGGAGTGGGCGGGCGAGCCGTGGCAGGATGCCGACCGGCTGCGGGCCGCCCTCCCCGAGGGGGAGAGCGTGATTTGCTGGTGGCGGCCGCCGGCCGGCGCGGCGCGCGTCGTGGCGGGGCCCGCCACGGGCTTCCCCGCCACGGCGTTCGAGCAAGTGCACCCCGCCATGGGCGCCGCGGCGCGCCGCTGGGCGGTGGCGCAGCTGGGGGACGTGGCGGGGACGCCGGTCTGGGACCTCTACGGCGGGATCGGCGACACGGCGGTGCTCCTCGGCGCGCACGGGGCGCAGGTGGTGAGCGTGGACGCGGACGAACAGGCAATCCATTGGGCGCGCCGGCGGCCCGACGCGGGCGGGACGATTCGCTTCATCGCGGGCCGCGCCGAGGACGTGCTCCCGGCACTGCCCGAAGCCGAGGCGGCCGTGCTGAACCCGCCCCGCGGCGGGCTGCACTGGAACGTCACGCTGCGCCTCATGGCCCGGCCCCTGCGGCGGCTCGCGTACGTGTCGTGCGATCCCGCGACGCTCGCCCGGGACCTGCACCGCCTGAGCGTGAACTACCGGCTCGCCGCGGTCCGGGCCTTCGATCTCTTCCCCCAGACGGCGCACGTCGAGACCGTGGCCGTGCTCGAGGCGGCGGCATGAAGTACTTCGTCACGGTCGCGGGGCGCACCATCACGGTCGAGGTGGACGGCGAGCGCGTGGCGGTGGACGGCGAGACGCTCCCCGCCCACCTCGCGGCCGTGCCCGGGACGCCCCTCGTGCACGTGCTGCTCGGGGCCGCCTCGTGGACGGTCGCGGCCGAGCCGCTTGAGGGGCCGGGCCCCGCCGCGCGCTGGGCGCTGGGGATCGCGGGGGAGCGCGTCGCGGTGGCGGTGGTGGACGAACGCACCCGGGCGATCCAGGCCCTGACGGCGCGGCCCGATGCGCCGGGGGGCGAGACCACGGTGCGCGCGCCGATGCCCGGGCTCGTGGTGCGGGTGGAGGTCGCGGCGGGCCAGCGGGTGGAGCGGGGGGCGGGCCTCGTCGTGGTGGAGGCGATGAAAATGGAGAACGAGCTGCGGGCGCCGGTGGCGGGGGTGGTGCAGGCGGTGCATGTGGCGGTGGGAGTGGCGGTCGAGCAGGGGGCGCCGCTCGTCACCCTGGGCGGGGCGGAAGCTGGTCGTTGACACCGCGTTAGCCCCCTGGTATAGTTCGCGGCTGCGACCAAACGCGGCCTCGGGAGAAGGCGTGGCATGAAGACGTTCAGCTTGCGCAAAGAAGACGTGACGCGCCGGTGGTGGCTCGTGGATGCCGCCGGCCAGCCGCTCGGCCGGCTCGCGAGCCGGGTGGCGCAGCTGCTCCGCGGCAAGCACAAGCCCACGTTCACCCCGCACCTGAACGGCGGCGACTGCGTGGTGGTCGTCAACGCGGCCCGCGTCAAGCTCACCGGGCGCAAGCTCGAGCAGAAGCGGTACTTCCGCCACACCGGCTACATGGGGCACGAGCGCTTCACCCCGCTCAAGACCGTGCTCGCGCGGCATCCCGAGCGCGTGATCGAGCGCGCGGTGTGGGGGATGCTGCCCAAGACCACCCTGTCGCGCCAGCACGTGAAGCAGATGCTCAAGGTGTACGCGGGGCCGACGCACCCCCACGCGGCGCAGCGGCCCGAGCCGCTCGATCTGGCGGCCCGATGAGCGCCGCGATCACGCCGGAGCTGCGCTGGCACGCCGTGGGCCGCCGCAAGGTGAGCGTGGCCCGGGTCTATCTCACCCCGGGCTCGGGCAAGTGGAACATCAACGGGCGCACGCTCGGCGACTATTTCCCGCGGGCCTCGCTCGTGTCGCACATCCAGCAGCCGTTTACCGCCACCGACACGCTGGGCGCGTTCGACGTGCGGGCGCTGGTGCGGGGCGGGGGGGTGACCGGTCAGGCGGGGGCGTTGCGACTCGCCATCGCCCGCGCGCTGTGCCTCGCCGACGAGCGGCACCGCAAGAAGCTGCGCGAACAGGGACTGCTCACGCGCGACCCGCGGGTGGTGGAGCGCAAGAAGCCGGGCCGCGCGGGGGCGCGCAAGCGGTTCCAGTTCTCGAAGCGGTAATCCCACACGCCGCTTGATCGCGCGACCGGGTCCCCGGCGGGGGTGTCGCGCGAGGGGAGAGCGGCGGCGGAGCCAACCCACGAAAGGACGGGCATGACGCAGCCTCAGTTGCAGGATCTGCTGGAAGCGGGCGTCCACTTCGGCCATCAGACGCGCCGCTGGAATCCCAAGATGCGCCGGTTCATCTTCGCCGAGCGCTCCGGGATCTACATCATCGACCTGCAAAAGACGCTGCGGCAGATCGCGGCGGCCCAGGAGCTGCTGCGCGGGGTGGTGTTGCGGGGCGAGGGGGTGCTGTTCGTCTGCACGAAGAAACAGCTCAAGAACATCATCCAGGCCGAAGCGGAGCGCTGCGGGGCGTTCTACGTGACGGAGCGCTGGCTGGGCGGCACCCTCACCAACTTTCAGACCATCAAGAAGCAGATCAAGCGCCTCAAGGAGCTGGAGCAGGGGATCGCCGAGGGCGAGTTCGAGCACCACACGAAAAAAGAACAGCTGCTCTTCGACCGCGAGCGCGCCAAGCTCGAAAAGTACCTCTCGGGCATCAAGAACATGAGCCGCCTCCCGGGCGCGCTGTTCGTGGTGGACTCGAAGAAGGAGCGCATCGCCGTCGCGGAAGCGAACAAGCTGGGCATTCCGGTGGTGGCGATCGTGGACACGAACGCCGATCCCGATCTGATCACGGTACCGATTCCCGGCAACGACGACGCGATCCGGGCGGTCTCGCTCATCGCCGCCGCGATCGCCGACGTGATCGCCGAAGCGCGCCGACAGATGCCGCTGCGGGAGGCGGGCGAGGCGGGGGAGGCGGTGACCTACTCCACGGAGACCGGGGTGGAGGCCGAGGCCGAAGGAGAGCGCAAGAAGAAGGCGGTGCGGCGCAAGCGGCGGCCCAAGCCCGAAGCGATCGCGGCCCGCCTCAAGACGGACGAGGCGCCGGCCCCGGCGGAATCGGGCGGCGGGGGCGAGGGCTGAGCCCGCCCGGGCCGCGCGTCCCGAGGACGTACCGGAGCGACGACCGCCGCCCTCCCGAGCCGATCCGGCGCGAGGGCGGCCTTTTTATGGGGAGCGACGCAACGTGGCGACTGTGAACGACATTCCGGCCAAACTGGTGGCGGAGCTCCGCGCCCGCACGGGCGCGGGGATGATGGACTGCAAGCGCGCCCTGGAGGAGGCGGGGGGCGACCTCGAGAAGGCGGTGGACGTGCTGCGCCGCCGGGGCGCGGCCAAGGCCGACAAGCGCGCGGGCCGCGCCGCGTCCGAGGGGCTGATCGAGGCGTACGTGCACTTCAACGGCCGGGTGGGCGTGCTGGTGGAGCTGAATTGCGAGACGGATTTCGTGGCGCGCACCGACGACTTCCGGGCCCTCGCCAAGGACCTGGCGCTGCACATCGCCTCGGCGGCGCCGCTGGCGGTGCGGGTCGAGGACCTGCCGCCCGAGGTCGTGGCGCGCGAGCAGGAGATCTACCGCGCGCAGCTCGCCGACGAGCAGAAGCCCGAGCACGTCAAGGAGAAGATCGTCGCGGGCCGCCTCAAGAAGTTCTTCGAGGAGCGCGTGCTGCTCGAGCAACGCTTCGTCAAGGACGAGCAACGCACGGTGGGCGACCTGGTGAAGGAGCTCGCGAGCAAGACCGGGGAAAACGTGCAGGTGCGCCGCTTCGTGCGCTTCGAGCTGGGAGGCGCCTAGTGCCGGCCGACGCCGCGCCGCCGCTCGCGTATCCGCGGGCGTTGCTCAAGATTTCGGGCGAAGCATTCGCGGGCGCCCGCGGCGCGGGCGGCGGAATCGACTTCGAGTTCCTCGACCGGCTCGCCGAGGAGCTCAAGGCCGTGGCGGCGGCGGGGGCGCAGCTCGGCCTGGTGGTGGGCGGCGGCAACATCCTCCGGGGCACCGCGGCGAGCGCGCAAGGGATGGACCGCGTCTCGGCCGACTACATCGGCATGCTGGCCACCGTGATCAACGCCCTCGCGCTCCAGGATATGCTCGAGAAGAAGGGCGTGGACACCCGGGTGATGACGGCGATCCGCATGGAGGAGCTGGCCGAGCCCTACATCCGGCGCCGCGCCGTGCGCCATCTCGAGAAGGGCCGCATGGTGATCTTCGCGGGCGGCACCGGCAACCCGTACTTTTCCACCGATACCGCCGCCGTGCTGCGCGCCCTGGAGATCGAGGCCCGGGTGCTCCTCAAGGCCACCAACGTGGACGGCGTGTACACCGCCGACCCCAAGCGGGACCCGAGCGCGCGGTTCCTCCCCGAGCTCTCCTTCCGCGACGCCCTGGTGAACGGCTACGCCGTGATGGACGCCAACGCCTTCGGGTTGTGCAAGGAGAACCGGCTCCCCATCGTGGTGTTCAACATCAACCAGCCCGGCGCGACGGTCAGGGTGCTGGCCGGCGAGCGCGTCGGCACGATCGTGCGATGACCACTCTCGCGGATCACATCAAGCACGCCAAGCAGGGCATGGACAAGGCGGTGGAGGCGGCGAGGCGCGAATTCGCCACGGTGCGCACGGGGAAGGCGACCACGGCGCTGCTCGACCTCGTGCGGGTGGAGGCCTACGGGAGCGAGATGCCGTTGAACCAGGTGGCGAGCGTGGCGGCGCCGGAGCCGAAGCTGCTCACCGTCCAGCCGTGGGACAAGTCGCTCCTCAAAGCCATCGAGAAGGCCATCCTCGCCTCCGACCTGGGGCTCACCCCTTCCAACGACGGGCACCTCATCCGCATCCCGCTGCCGCCGCTCACCGAGGAGCGGCGCCGGGAGCTGGTGAAGGTGGTGCACAAGTTCGCCGAGGAGGCGCGGGTGGCGGTGCGCCACGCGCGCACCGAGGCGATCAGCCGCATCAAGAAGACCGAGCACGTCTCCGAGGACGAGAAGAAGCACGCCGAGCGCGAGGTGCAGAAGCTCCACGACGAGCACATGAAGCTCCTCGAGGAGGCGCTCAAGGCCAAGGAGGCGGAGATCATGGAGGTCTGAGGCGGCGTGGTCTCCCGTAACCTGCTCGTGCGCATCGCCGTCGCGGTGCCGGCCATCGCCGCGGCGGTGGCGCTGCTGTGGCTCGGCGGGTGGCCGCTCGCCGCGGCGCTCGCGGTGCTGGGGGTGCTCGGGGCGCGCGAGATCTACGCCCTGGCGCGCCGCCAGGGGATCGAGCCGGTCGAGTGGGCGGGCCTGGTGGCGGCCGCGGCGGCGCCGCTCGCCACCTACTGGGTGAAGGGCTTCGCCGATTGGGAGCCCGTGCTGTACGCGGGCGCGGGCTGGCTGCTCGTGGCGCTGGCGGCGGCGGCGGCGCGCGGGCCCGCGCGGCGGCCGCTCCCCGCCGTGGCCGTCACCGTGTTCGGGGCGCTCTACGCCTCGGCGCTGCTCGCCTTCGCGGTCGCGATCCGCCACGGTCCCCACGCCGACGCGCACCCCCGCGGGTCGGTGGCCCTCGCCGTGCTGCCGCTCGCCGTCACCTGGATCTGCGACACGTGCGCCATGGCCGTGGGCACGCTCGTGGGCGGCCCGAAACTCGCCCCGGTGCTCTCGCCCCGCAAGACGTGGGCGGGGGCCCTCGGCGGGACGGCGGGGGCGCTCGCCGCGGCGCTGGCGTACGGCAGCGCGGTGCTCGGGCGCCTCGGCCTGCGGCTCGATGTCGTCCAGCTGGCGGTCGTGGGCCTCGTCATCGCGGTCGCCGCCCAGCTCGGCGACGTCACGGAGTCGCTGTTCAAGCGCGAGGCAGGTGTCAAGGACTCGTCGGCGCTCATCCCGGGCCACGGCGGCGTGCTCGACCGGCTCGATTCCCTGTACTTCGTGCTGCCCGTGACGGCGGGGCTGTTCCGGGTCTTCGGGCTCGCATGAGCGTCGGGGTCGCGATTCTCGGGTCCACCGGCTCGATCGGCTGCGCCACCCTCCAGGTGCTCGCGCGCCAGCGCGCCCGGTTCCGGGTGGCGGCGCTCACCGCCCACTCGAACCGCGCGCTGCTCGAGCGCCAGGCCGCGGAATGGCGGCCGGCGTACGTGGGGCTCGTCAATTCGGGGACGCGGGCGCCGGGCGACGCGATCCGCGGCGGCACGGCGTGCCTCGTCGAAGCCGCCACCCGGCCCGACGTGCAGATCGTGGTGAACGCGGTCGTGGGCGCGGCGGGGCTCGAGGCGACGCTCGCCGCCCTGCGCGCCGGCAAGCGGGTCGCGCTCGCCAACAAGGAGACGCTCGTGATGGCGGGCGAGCTCGTCACCCGGGCGGCGCGGGAAGGCGGCGGGGAGATCGTCCCCGTGGACTCCGAGCACAGCGCGGTGCTCCAATGCATCACCGGCCGGCGGCCGGCCGAGCTGGCGCGCCTCATCCTCACCGCCTCGGGCGGCCCCTTCCGCACCTGGGCGCCCGAGCGCGCGGCCACGGCCACCGTGGCGGAGGCGCTCCGCCACCCCACTTGGAAGATGGGGAAGAAGGTCACCGTGGACTCGGCCACGCTCGTGAACAAGGCGCTCGAGGTCATCGAGGCGCAGTTCCTGTTCGGCCTGCCGTGCGACGCGATCGAGGTGGTCGTCCACCCGCAGTCCGTGGTGCACGCGTTCGTCGAGTTCGTGGACGGCGCGGTGCTGGCGCAGGTCGGGTTCCCCACCATGGAACTGCCCATTCTCTACGCGCTCACCCATCCCGAGCGGATCCCCGACTCGGGTGTTCGCCGCTTCGATCCGGTGGCGGCGGGCCCGCTGAGCTTCGAGCCGGTGCGGCCGGAGCTCTACCCCGCCTACGGCCTGGGCCGGGCGGCCGCGGCGGCGGGCGGCACCGCGCCGACCGCGTTCAACGCCGCGAACGAGGTGGCGGTCGAGCGGTTTCTCGAGGGCCGGCTGCCGTTCGGGCGCATCGCGACCACCATCGCGCGCGTGCTGGACCGCCATCGGCCTGCCGACGCCGGCTCGCTCGATGCGGTGCTCGCCGCCGACGCCGAGGCGCGGCGGCTGGCCGAGGAGGCGATGTGCTCCTGACCCTCGCCGCCGTCATCGTGGTCCTGGGCGTGCTCATCTTCGTGCACGAGATGGGCCACTTCCTCGCCGCCAAGGCGGTCGGCATCCAGGTGCTGCGGTTCTCGCTCGGCTTCGGCCGCCCCGTGCTCGCCTGGCAGCGCGGCGAGACGCAATACTGGATCTCGTGGATCCCCCTCGGCGGCTACGTGAAGATGGCCGGGCTCGAGGAGGAACCGCTCGCGGGGCGCATCGAAGGCGGGCGGGCCTCCGTGCCGGTGGATCCGGCGCGCGCCTTCGACCGCCAGCCGCTCTGGAAGCGCACCGTCGTGATTGTCGCGGGCGTCGCGATGAACGTGCTCTTCGCCTTCGCGGTCTATGCGGGGATCGCGGGCACCGTGGGCTCGCCCGAGCTCGCGAGCACCGCCATCGACTCGGTCACCGCCCGCGCGCTGCCGCCCGGCGCCGAGGCGCTCGCGAGCCTGCGGTTCGGCGACCGCATCCTGCGCGTGAACGGCGACACCATCCGTTCCTGGAATGCGCTCCTCGACCATCTGCTCACGGGGCCCCCCGAGTGGCGCATCGAGGTGGCCGGCCGCCCCGAGCCGCTGCGCGTGCGCCTCCGCGACGGCGGGCTTGCGGCGCGCCAGGCGCTCGCCCAGGCGCTGGTGCGGCTCGACCCGCCCCGCCTGGGGATCCTCGAGCCGGGACGCCCCGCGATCCGGGCGGGGCTCAAGCCCGGGGACGTGTTGCTGCGCGCCGACGGCGACACGCTGCGCTCCTGGAGCGACGTGCTGCACGCCGTGTGGCGGAGTCCCGGCCGGCCGCTGCGCCTCGACGTGTGGCGCGAGGGACAGGTTCTCCAGATCACCGTCGTGCCGGAACCGCGGACCGAGACCGACCCCGCCTCGCCCCGCCCCCGCCTCTACGGCGCCATCGGCGCGGGGCAGGATCCGCCCACGATCCACGTGCGGGAGCCGCTCGGCCGGGCGGTTGTGGCGGGGTTCACCGAAACGCGGGCACGCGCGCTCCTCGTGCTCGGGTTCGTCAAGGGGCTGGTGCTGGGCCGCGTGTCGCCGCGCGAGGTGGGCGGGCCGCTGCTCGTGGGCCAGATCTCGGGGCAGGTGGCGCGCCTCGGGCTCGACTGGTTCCTCACGTTCATGGCGTTCTTCTCGATCAACCTCGCCGTGTTGAACCTGCTGCCGATCCCCATTCTCGACGGCGGGCAGCTCATGTTCCTGATCGCCGAGGCGGTCCGCCGCAAACCGCTCTCGGCCGAGCTGCGCACCCGGCTCACCCAACTGGGCTTCGTGCTGCTGCTCGGGATCATGATCCTCGCGCTCACCAACGATGCCCTCCGCGTCCTTCCCCGCTAGGGACGCGCTCGAAGGCTATCTCGCGGGACGCGTGCCCGCCGAGCAGCTGGTGATCGCGGTGGCGGCGGCCTACTACGGGGAGGCGGCGCGCGGGGAGCGGGAGCGGTTGCGCCCGCTGGTGGAGGTCATTGACCGGGCGGCGCCCGGGGTGGTGGAACTCGCGGGCATCGCGGAGCGGCCGGGGTTCGCGATCCGGGTGGTCGAGCGGCCGTTTCCCCCGGCATACGAGGCGGAATTGCGCCGGGCGGTGGCCGCCTGTCTCGCGGGCGAGCCCCGCGCGCGCCCGCTTGCCGCGCCCGCGGCGGTGCCGGCTGCGCCGGCGCGAGGGGCGGGGGTCGTGCCCGGGGTGCTCGGGCGGGTGCTGGGAGTGCTGCGACGGCTGTGGCGGAGAGCGGCGGCTGGCCCGAAATAGGCCGGCCGTGCGTCAAAATGAGACGGCGGGGACGTGTGCGCCCGCTCACCCGCAGCCGCGTATCTGCGCCGCGTGCCGGGGGTTGGCCGGGCCCGGCCGGGGGGCGCGCCGCTTGCGCGGAGGGGGGCCGAGATCACGCACCCCAACGCGGAGCGATCATGAGCAAGATCCTGACGCAGGTCGTGGCGCTGTCCCTCGGGCTCCTGGCGCTTGCCGGCCCGCTCGGCTGCGGCAACGGCACCGGTCCCGCCGCCAGCCGAAACAACGCCGGCACCGGCACCAACACGCTCAAGGTGACGGCGGACATTGACGCCAACGACGACCCGGCGGCGGTCGGCGGGTTCGCCACCGATTACAGCGTGTCGGTCCGGGACGCGGCGAGCAACAAGGTGAGCGGCGCCACGGTGCGGATCGGCACGAGCACCGGCACCCTCACGCTCCCCGAGACGGCACCCGGGAGCGGCGACTATTTCCTCTCCGGCAGCGGGTTCCCGGGCGGCGACTTCACGCTGAGCGTCGTGCGCGGCGCGGACACCGTGACCGGGGTGGTGCTCGGCGGGCCGGGCGTGCACATGATTACCGCGCCGGCCAAGAACGACACGGTCGCGGCGAATCAGCCGCTCACCGTGCGCTGGACCGTGCCGTCGCGCGCCACGCAGGCCGAGGTCGAGACGAAGAACTTCGGCCCGCAGGCGCTGCCCGACACCGGGGCCTACGTTATCCCCGCCGCGAGCAACCCGCCGGAGCCCGCGCAGCGGATCCGGGTGTTCCGCTTCAACGAGGTGACGATCGCCGGCGGCCTGCTCGGGTCGCGGATGCGGGTCCAGGTGCGCAACACGGTGGAGCCGGTGGTGGTCCGCTAGCGGCCTTTACAAACCCGGCCGGCGCGTCTAAGTTAGTGCGATCTCAATAATTAGGGAATCGGAACGGATGTACGACAAGACGACGCCGGTCAGGAAGTATGGGCGGCACGAGCGCGACACGGGGTCCGCCCCGGTCCAGATCGCGCTGCTCACCGAGCGGATCAACAGCCTCACCGATCACTTCCGGGTCCATGCCAAGGACTTCCACGGGCAGCGGGGGTTGCTCAAGATGGTGAGCCGCCGCCGCCGCCTGCTCGAGTACCTGAAGCGCACCGACCTGGAACGCTATCGGCGGCTCATCGACGAGCTGGGTCTCCGCCATTAGCGCGTACGGCGTCGCGCCGGGCGTCCCGGGAGGAGCACGGGACGCTTGGCGTATTTCTTTCTGCTCTAGACAGGCGATATGGTGAAGCGCGTCGAACGGCAATTTGCGGGGCGGCCCCTGAAGCTCGAGGCGGGGCGGCTCGCGAAGCAGGCCGCGGGGTCTTGCCTCCTCCAGTTCGGGGAGACGGTGGTCCTCGCGGCGGTCACGGTGTCGGACAATATCTCGACCCTGCCCTTCTTTCCCCTCACCGTCGAGTACCGGGAGAAGAGCTACGCCGCCGGCAAGATCCCCGGCGGCTTTTTGAAGCGCGAGGGCCGGCCCTCCGACGAGGAGATCCTCGCGGCCCGGGTGATCGACCGCTCAATCCGGCCGCTGTTCCCCGACGGGTTCAAGAACGAGGTCCAGGTCTTCGTCTACGTCCTCTCGGCCGACCAGGAGAACGATGCCGACGTGCTGGGGGTGACGGCGGCCTCGGCGGCGCTCGAGATGTCGAAGGTGCCGTGGAACGGGCCCATTGCGGCGGTGCGGGTGGGCCGGGTAGAGGGCGCGTGGATTCTCAACCCCACCTTCCAGCAGCTCGAGTTCTCCGACGTGGACATGATCGTCTCCGGCTCGCGCGACTCGATCGTGATGGTCGAGGGCGGGGCGCTGGAGCTCAGCGAGGCGGAGATCGTCAAGGGGATGGAGGTGGCGCACAAGGGCATTCGCGAGCTGATCGACGCCGCCGACCTGGTGGTGGCCGAGATGCGCCAGCCGAAGATGGAGTGGACCCGCGTCGAGCCGCCGGCGGAGCTGGTGGCGCGGGTCAAGGCGCTGGCCGAGCCGCGGGTGGCCGAAGCGCTCAACCTCCCCGAGAAGGCGGAGCGGGCGCAGGCGCTCGCCGCCCTCAAGGCGACGATCCAGGAGCAGCTCGCGGCCGAGTTTCCCGAGAACCTGAAGGACGTGGCGGCGGTGATCGAGGAGATCGAGTACCGCACGATGCGCGAGCAGGTGCTCGAGCGGGGGGAGCGGGTGGACGGCCGCGACCTCGACACTGTCCGGCCGATCACCTGCGAGGTGGGGGTGCTGCCCCGCACGCACGGCTCGGCGCTGTTCACGCGGGGGCAGACCCAGGCGCTCGTCTCCGCGACGCTCGGCACCGTGTCGGACGAGCAGCGGATCGACTCGATCGACGTCGCCGAAGAGACGTCGAAGTCGTTCATGCTGCACTACAACTTCCCGCCGTTCTCGACGGGCGAGGTGCGCCCGGTGCGGGGGGTGTCGCGCCGCGAGGTGGGGCACGGGGCGCTCGCCGAGCGCGCCCTCCAGGCGCTGCTCCCGCCGTACGAGCAGTTCCCCTACACCATCCGCATCGTCTCCGACATCCTGGAGTCCAACGGCTCCTCGTCCATGGCGACGGTATGCGGCGGCTCGCTCGCCCTATTCGACGCCGGGGTGCCGATGACGGCGGCGTGCGCGGGCGTGGCGATGGGGCTGATCAAAGAAGGCGACCGCGTGGCCGTGCTCACCGACATCCTGGGCACCGAGGACCACCTGGGCGACATGGACTTCAAGGTCGCGGGGACGCGCAACGGGGTGACCTCGATTCAGATGGACATCAAGATCGAGGGCCTCGACTTCCGGATCATCGCCGAGGCGCTCGAAAAGGCGCGCATCGCGCGGCTGCACATCCTGGACATCATGGACCAGGCAATTCCCCGGCCGCGCTCGCAGCTCTCCAAGTACGCGCCGCGCATCATCACGATGCAGATCCGTCCCGACAAGATCGGCGACCTGATCGGCCCCAAGGGCAAAACCATCCGCGGCATCCAGGAGCAGACGGGCGCCGAGATCAACGTGGACGATTCGGGCCTCGTCACCATCTCGGCGGTGGGCGAGGGCGGGGAGCGCGCCCGCGACCTCATCGCCGCGCTCGTGCAGGAGCCCGAGGTGGGCAAGGTGTACGAAGGGGTCGTCAAGAGCACGACGGCGTTCGGGGCGTTCGTGGAGATCCTGCCCGGGGTGGAGGGCCTGCTGCACATCTCCGAGCTGCAGCACGGCCGCACCGAACGCACCGAGGACGTGGTGAAGAAAGGCGACCGCGTGCGCGTCAAGCTGCTGGAAGTGGACGAGCGCGGCCGGTTGCGGCTGTCGCGGAAGGCGCTGCTCGAGAAGCCGGAGCCCGTGCGCGCGCGGTGATGGAGACCGTCCGGCTCGACCGGAACGTCTGGCAGACCGCGGCGCCCAACGGCGTGATCGTGCTCTCCGAGCGGGTGGCCAGCGTCCGCTCGGTGGCGGTGGGCGTGTGGGTGCGGAGCGCGAGCGCGCACGAGCCGCGCCCCAAGATGGGCGTGTCGCACCTGCTCGAGCACATGGTGTTCAAGGGGACGGAGCGGCGCAGCGCGCAGGAGATCGCGCTCGCCCTCGAGGCGCGCGGCGGCTCGCTCGACGCCTACACCTCCCGCGATACCACGGCGTTCCAGGCCCGCGTGCTCGACCAGGACCTGGGGCGCGCGCTCGACGTCCTCACCGATCTCGTGCGCCACCCGGTGCTGCGTCCCGACGACCTCGAGCTCGAGCGCAACGTCGTGCTCGAGGAGATCAACACCGTCGAGGACACGCCCGACGACCAGGTCTTCGACCTCGCCTACCAGGCCCTCTGGCCCGAGCATCCCTACGGGTACTCGATCCTCGGCACGCGCGATACGGTGCGCGCGCTCTCGGCCGACGATCTCCGCCACTTGCACGGCTGCGCGTACGTGCCCGGCAACTGCGTGATCGCGGCGGCCGGGAACCTCGAGCACGACCGGCTGGTGGCGGAGCTCGGCGCGCTGGGGTGGTTCGACGGCGGCCCGGACGGGGGCGCCCGGGCGGCGCCGGCCGCGGCCCCGCCGGCGCCCGCGCGGCGCGGCGTCGAGGCGCGGCATCTCAAGGACACCGCCCAGACGCACATCGTGCTCGCCACCGACGCCGTGCCCTACGCCGACCGCCGCAAGTATGCGCTGCTCGTGCTCGCCAACGTCTTCGGCGGCGGCATGTCGAGCCGCCTGTTCCAGCGGGTGCGCGAGGAGCTCGGGCTCGCCTACGCCGTGTACGCGTTCACGAACTTCTACCGGCAGGTCGGGGTGGCGGGAGTGTACGTGGGCACGCAGCCGCGGACCGCGCCCCAGGCGGTGGCCGCGATCCGCGAGGAGTACGCGAAGCTCGCCCGCGAGGGGCTCGCGGGCGACGTGCTCGCCGAGGCGAAGCAACAGACGCAGGGGCAGCTGATGCTGTCGCTCGAGAGTCCCGCGGCGCGGATGTACCGGCTGGCGGGCTTCCCCGTCTACGGCGAGCCGTACCGGAGCCTCGACGAGGTGCTCGCGGCGGTCGGGGAGCTGACGGCGGACGAGGTGGCCGCGGTGGCGGCGGAGTTCTTCGCGCCCGAGCGGCAGACGGTGGTCTGGCTGGGGCCGGAGGGGGGCGCATGATCGTCGGCGTGCCGAAGGAGCTGAAGACGGCCGAGCACCGGGTGGCCTTGGTGCCGGCGGGCGTCGAGTCGCTGGTGGGGGACGGGCACACGGTCCTGGTGGAAGCGGGCGCCGGGGTGGGGTCGGGCTTCGCCGATGCGGCGTACCGCGCCGCGGGCGCGGAGCTCGTGCCCCGCGCGGCCGACGTCTGGGCGCGCGCCGACATGATCGTGAAGGTGAAAGAGCCGGTCGAGGCCGAGTGGCCGTGCCTGCGGCGCGGCCAGGTCGTGTTCACGTACTTCCACTTTGCCGCCTCCGAGGCGCTCACCCGCGCGGTGATCGCGGCGGGGATCGTGGCCATCGCGTACGAGACCGTGCAGCTCGCCTCGGGCGAGTTGCCGCTGCTCACGCCGATGAGCGAGGTGGCGGGGCGGATGGCGGTGCAGGAGGGGGCCAAGTACCTGGAGAAGGTGTACGGGGGGAGCGGAGTGCTGCTCGGCGGGGTGCCGGGGGTGCTGCCGGCCGAGGTGCTGATCCTGGGCGGCGGGACGGTGGGAACGAACGCCGCCAAGATGGCGGCCGGCCTGGGAGCGCACGTCACCCTCCTCGACCTCTCGCTCGACCGCCTCCGCTACCTCGCCGATGTGTTGCCGCCCAACGTTGATCTCCTCTACTCCAACCGCCACAACCTGCTCGAGCAATTGCGCCGGGCCGATCTCGTGATCGGGGCGGTGCTGCTGCCCGGCGCCAAGGCGCCGAAGCTCGTGCGCCGCGAGGACCTGAAGCTCATGAAGCCGGGCTCGGTGATCGTGGACGTCGCGGTGGACCAGGGCGGCTGCATCGAGACGAGCCGGCCCACGACGCACGAGGCCCCCACCTACGTGGTGGACGGGATCATCCATTACGCGGTGGCCAACATGCCGGGCGGCGTGCCGCGCACCTCGACGCTCGCGCTCACCAACGCGACCTTCCCCTACGCCAAGCGCCTGGCGCGCTACGGGTGGCGCGAGGCGTGCAAGCAGGACCGGGCACTGTTTCTCGGGCTCAACGTGATCGAGGGCCAGGTGGTCTATCCGGCGGTGGCGGACGCGTTCGGACTGCCGCTGGCCGACCCCGAGCGGCTGATCTAAGACCCGGAGTTCGCGCCCGGCCCCAGCAGCCATGCCCCGGGGCGGTCCCTCGAGCGTCCCTCGGAACTGTGGTATCTTGCCCTCGTGACCTCCGAATCCGGCGATCACGCGCTGGAGCTCGTGACCGTATTCGCGAGCGGGGACCCGGTGCGCCTGACCATGGCCAAACTGGCGCTCGAATCCGCCGGGATTCAGTTTGTCACCCAGGGGGAGGGCGTCCAGGACCTGATCGGGGCGGGACGCCTGTTCGGAGGGTTCAACATCGCGGCGGGGCCCGTGCGGATCCAGGTGCCGCAGCCCGAGGCGGCGGAGGCGCGCGCCCGGTTGCAGGATATCGCAGGGTGAGGGAGCGCTCCCGGCGGGGTCGCGCCGGGAGCCGGACGCTGGCGAAAGAAGGGCCGACCATGCCGGGATCGGAAGGGCCCCGGGAGGACCCCCGCCCGCCGGCGGACGACGAGGCGCGCGTGTTCGCCGACAGCGTGCTCGCGACGCTGCGCGAGCCGCTGCTCGTGCTCGACCCCGCCCTGCGGGTCGTCATGGCGAACCGGGCGTTCTACCGGATGTTCCGGGCCGCGCCCGCCGAGACGGTGGGACGGGCGGTGTACGAGCTCGGCGACCGCCGGTTCGACGTCCCGGCGTTACGGAGCCTGCTCGAGACGATTCTGCCCCTGAATACGTCGTTCGACGACTTCCGGCTGGACCTCGACCTTCCCGACCTCGGGCGCCGCATCCTGATCCTCAACGCCCGTCGCATCTACCGCGAAGCCCGCAAGACCCAGCTGATCCTCCTCGCCATCGAAGATGTGACCGAGCGCGAGCGGGCCCACGAGGCGCAGGCGCGGTTGGCCGCGATCGTGGACGGCTCCGACGACGCGATCCTCAGCACCAGCCTCGACGGGACGATCCGGACCTGGAACGCGGGTGCCGAGCGCCTGTACGGCTACAAGGCGGAAGAGGCGGTCGGGAAGCACATCGCCCTGGTGGTGCCTCCCGAGCGGCGCGCCGAGCCCGCGGCGATGTACGAGCGGATCGCCCGCGGGGAGCGGGTGGCGTCGTTCGAGACCGAACGCATTCGCAAGGACGGGGCCCGCGTTCAGGTCTCGGTCACTCTCTCGCCGATTCGCGATCCCCAGGGCCGGATCGTCGGCGTGGCGAAGATCGCGCGCGACATCACGGCGCGGCGCCGGGTGGAGCAGGCGTTGCGGGAGACGTCCGAACACCTGATGAACGTGTGTGCCGCGAGCCCCGCCGTGCTGTACACGCTGCAAGTGGCCGCCGACGCGCCCGTCCCCGTGCCGACCTGGATCAGCGAGAACGTCACGCCCATGCTCGGCTACACGGTGGCGGAAGCACTCGACCCGGAGTGGTGGGTCCGCCATCTCCATCCCGACGACCGCGCCGAGGCGGTGGCCCGCTCGGGCGCGCTGGAGACGGCGGACCGGCTGGCGCACGAATACCGCTTCCTGCGCAAGGACGGCGCCGTGGTGTGGATCCGGGACGAGCTGCGGGTGGTGTGCGAGGCAAGCGGTCGCCCGCGCCACATCGTCGGGGCGTGGCTGGACATCACCGAACGGCGCGCCCTCGAGGAGCAGCTGCTGCAGGCCCAGAAAATGGAGAGCGTGGGGCGGCTCGCGGGCGGGGTGGCTCACGACTTCAACAATCTCCTCACCGTGATCACCGGCGCGGCCGACTTGGCGGCGGCGGGGTTGCGGGAGGGCGACCCGCTCCTCGCCGAGCTCCAGGAGATCCGGAGAGCGGCCGAGCGGGCCGCGAGCCTGACGCGTCAGCTGCTGGCGTTCAGCCGCCGCCAGATCTTCCAGCCGCGGGTGCTGAACCTCAATGACGTGCTCGCCGACATGGCGCCGATGCTGCGGCGCCTGCTGGGCGAAGACATTGTGCTGACGATCGCGGCGGCCCCGGGATTGGGGAACGCGCGGGTGGATCCCGCGCAGCTGAACCAGGTGATCATGAACCTGGTGGTCAACAGCCGCGACGCGATGCCCAAGGGCGGGGCGTTGACGCTCGAGACGGCCAACGTGGAGCTCGACGAGGCCTACGCCCGGCACCATGTCGGGGTGACGCCCGGGTCCTACGTGATGCTCGCCGTCACCGATACCGGCACCGGGATGGACGAGGCCACGCGCCGGCGCGTGTTCGAGCCGTTCTTCACCACCAAGGAACCCGGCCGGGGGACGGGGCTCGGGCTCTCGACCGTGTACGGCATCGTGAAGCAGAGCGGGGGCAACGTGTGGGTGTATAGCGAGCCGGGGGTGGGGACCACGTTCAAGATCTATCTGCCGCGGGTCGCGGCCCCGGTGGACGCCGTGCGGCCGGCGGCCGCATCGCGGCGGGGCGGGTCCGAAACGATCTTGGTGGTCGAAGACGAGCCCGAATTGCGCGCGGTCACCCGGCGCATGCTCGAGCGCGCGGGGTACCGCGTGCTGGCGGCGGGCACCGCGGAGGAGGCCCTGCGCGCGGCCGAGCGGCATCACGAGCCGATTCACCTCCTGGTCACCGACGTGGTGATGCCGGCGCTGCGAGGGCCGGAGCTCGCCGCGCGCCTCGCCGCCCTGCACCCGGAGACGCGGGTGCTGTATGTGTCGGGCTACGCGGCAAACGCCATCGTGCATCAGGGCGTGCTCGACCCGGGCACGGAATTCCTGAGCAAGCCCTACGATGCCGCCACGCTGACCGAGCGGGTGCGCCAGGTGCTCGACCGGCCGGGCTGACCCGGGGGGGCGTTCGGGGAGCGGTTGCGCGCCGGCGCCCGAGCCCGCACCTTCAGCGCGACCCGTTCCGGGAGGCAGTGATGACCGGCCTCGCCTCGCTGTGGTTGCCGATCGTCGTGGCGGCGATCATCGTGTTCGTGGTGAGTTCCGTGATCCACACGGTGTTGCCCTGGCACAAGGGCGACTACCGCGCGGTGCCGAACCAGGATCGCGTGATGGACGCGCTGCGGCCGTTCGCGATTCCCCCGGGCGACTATATGCTCCCGCGCCCGGCGAGCGCGGCGGAGCTGCGCTCGCCCGAGTTCGTGGAGAAGCTCAAGCGGGGCCCGGTGATGATCCTGACCGTGCTGCCGAACGGCCCGAGGGGGATGGGCAAGAATCTGGTCCAGTGGTTCGTGTACTGCCTCGTGGTGGGCGTGTTCGCCGCCTACGTGGCCGGGCGCGCCTTGCCGCCGGGCACCCCGTATCTGCAGGTGTTCCGCTTCGCGGGGACGACGGCGTTCCTGGGCTACGCGCTGGCGTTGTGGCAGTTGTCCATCTGGTACCGGCGCGCGTGGACGACCACGCTCAAGGCCACGGTGGACGGGCTCGTGTACGGCCTGCTCACCGCGGGGACCTTCGGGTGGCTGTGGCCGCGGTGAGCCGGCAGTGGGGATGACCCGCGGGGGGCCTGAGCCGTGCTGGTGGCGTTCGTCGGTACCTACCTCCCGCGCCGCTGCGGCATCGCGACCTTCACGGCCGACCTGTGCCGCGCGGTGGCGCAGTGCGCCGGGAGCCCGGAGCGGGCCTTCGCCGTCGCCCTGAACGACCGGCCCGAGGGCTACGACTACCCGCCCGACGTGCGCTATCAGATCCGCGACGGGGCGCTCGCCGACTATCGCCGGGCGGCCGACTTTCTGAACCTGGCGGGCGTCGAGGTCCTGTCCCTGCAACACGAGTACGGTATCTTCGGCGGCCCGGCGGGCGCCTATGTGCTGGAGCTCGCCCGGGACGCGCGGATGCCGGTCGTCACCACGCTGCACACGGTGCTGCGCTGCCCCGACGAGCACCAGCGCTCGGTGCTGGAGCAACTGGTGCGGCTGTCCGACCGCGTGGTGGTGATGGCGGAGACGGCGCGGACGTTCCTGCGCGAGATCTACGGCGTCCCCGACGCGCAGGTGGCGGTGATTCCCCACGGGATTCCGGACGTGCCCTTTGTGGATCCGGCGTTCTACAAGGACAAGTTCGGGGTCGAGGGCCGCACCGTGCTCCTGAGCTTCGGGCTGCTCCACCCCGGCAAGGGCATCGAGCTCGCGATCCGCGCCCTCCCCGAGATCCTGGCCCGGCATCCGGACGCCGTCTATCTCGTGGCGGGCGCGACGCACCCGCACGTGCAGCGCGAGCAGGGGGAGCGCTACCGCCTCGGGCTCGAGCGGCTGGCGGAGGAGCTGGGCGTCGCCGCGCACGTGGTGTTCGACAACCGGTTCCTCGACCTCGAGGAGCTGTGCGAGCTGCTCGGCGCCGCGGACCTCTACCTCACGCCGTACCTCGGCGAAGAGCAGATCGTCTCGGGGACCTTGTCGTACGCGCTCGGCGCCGGCAAGGCGGTCGTCTCCACGCCGTACTGGTACGCCCGCGAGGTGCTGGCCGACGGCCGCGGCCGGCTGGTGCCGTTCGGCGACGCGGCAGCGCTGGGGCGGGCCGTGATCGAGTTGCTCGACGATCCCGTGGAGCGACACCGGATGCGCAAGGCGGCATACACCTTCGCCCGCCGCATGGTGTGGCCCGAGGTGGCGCGCGCCTACCTCGCGCTGTTCGCCGCCGTGAAGCGGGAGCGCGAGGCCGCGCCGCGCCCGCGGATCCCGGCGCCGGCGCCCGCGGGCGGCCCGGGCGAGCTGCCCGAGCCCGACCTCCGGCACCTGCGCACGCTCACCGACGACACGGGGATCCTCCAGCACGCGCGCTTCACCGTGCCCGACCGCCGGCACGGCTACAGCCTCGACGACAATGCGCGCGCCGTGATCGCGGCGCTCATGGCCCACGCGGCCACGGGCGACGACGCGCTGCTCGGCCTCGCGGCCACGTACCTGGCGTTCGTCGAGCACGCGTGGAACCCGGACGCCGCCCGGTTCCGGAATTTCCTGACCTACGACCGCCGCTGGGCGGAGACCGCGGGCTCCGAAGACAGCCACGGCCGCGCGCTGTGGGGATTGGGCTACGCCGTGGCGGCCGCTCCCGACGACGGGATGATCAGGCTCGCCGCCCAGCTCTTCGACCGGGCGCTGCCGGCGGTCGCAGCCTTCCGCTCGCCCCGCGCCTGGGCGTTCGCCCTCCTCGGCGCCGACGGCTACCTCCGGCGCTACGGGGGCGCCCGGCACGTGCTGACGGCGGCCGAGGTCCTGGCGGAGCGCCTCTACCGCCAGTACCGCGCCGCCGCCGCCCCGGAGTGGCGCTGGTTCGAGGACCTGCTGACCTACGCCAACGCGCGCCTGCCGCAAGCCTTACTCGTGTGGGGAGAGCGGTTGGGGCGGACCGAGTGGACCGAGGCGGGGCTCGAGGCGCTGGCGTGGCTGGTGCAGGTCGAAACCGCGCCGGAGGGCCATCTGTGTCCCGTCGGCAACGCGGGCTGGTACCGGAGGGGCGGGGAGCGGGCGCGCTTCGACCAGCAGCCGGTGGAGGTGCAGGGCCTGGTCGAGGCCGCGATCGCGGCGCACCGCGTGACGGGCGAGGCGCGCTGGCTCCGGCTCGCGCGGCGGGGCTTGGACTGGTTCCTGGGCGCGAACGATATCCGCGAGCCGCTGTACGATTACCGGACCGGCGGCTGCCGCGACGGGCTGCACCCCGACCGGGCGAGCGGCAACCAGGGCGCCGAGTCCACCCTCGCCTGGCTGCTCGCCCTGCTCGCGCTGCTCGGCTACCGCGGGGATCTGGCGCTGCGCCGTCTCGAGGAGGGATCCGTTGTCCGCACTGCGACACCTGAACCACGCTCCGACCCCTGAGGCGCGGCCCCAGGCGCCGTCCCAGGTCCAGCTGTTCGAGCGCCACCCGGCCAATCCCCTGCTCACCGCGGAGGACTGGCCCTACCCCTGCAACTCGGTCTTCAACCCCGGCGCGGTGCGCCTCCGGGAAACGGGGGAGACGCTCCTCCTCTGCCGCGTCGAGGACCGCCGGGGCATCTCCCATCTCACCGCCGCCCGCTCGGCCGACGGGGTGAGCGACTGGCGCATCGATCCCGCGCCCACGCTTGTCCCCGACCCCGAGCGCTACCCCGAGGAGCTGTGGGGGATCGAGGACCCGCGCATCGTGTGGGTGCCCGAGCTCGGCCGCTACGCCGTTACCTACACGGCGTACTCCGAGGCCGGGCCCGGCGTGGCGCTCGCCCTCACGGCGGACTTCCGCTCGTTCGAGCGCCTGGGCCTGGCCCAGCCGCCCGAAGACAAAGACGCGGCGCTGTTCCCGCGCCGGTTCCGGGGCCGCTGGGTCATGATCCATCGGCCCGTCTCGGGCTCGTCCGTGGGCCACATGTGGCTCTCGTATTCGCCGGACCTGCGGCACTGGGGCGGCTACCAGCTCCTGCTCGAAGCGCGGCGCGGGGCCTGGTGGGACGCGGGGAAGATCGGGCTGTCGCCGCCGCCCCTCGAGACGCCCGAGGGCTGGCTCGTGATCTACCACGGCGTGCGGCACACCGCGGCGGGGGCGATCTACCGCGTGGGGCTCGCCCTCCTCGACCTCGACGACCCGAGCCGCTGCCTGCTGCGGGGCGACCAGTGGGTGTTCGGCCCGCGGGCGCCCTACGAGATGGTGGGCGACGTCGCGGACGTGGTGTTCCCCTGCGGCGCCACGCTGGAGGACGACGGCGACACGCTGCGCCTCTATTACGGCGGCGCGGACACGGTGGTGGCCCTGGCGACGGGGAGCGTGCGCCGGATGCTCGATTGGCTGCGGGAGCACGGGCGGCCCGGCGGGCGCGCCCGGGAGCGCTGAGCGTGGGGCGCCACGTCGGGTTGTGGCTCGCGGGGGTGGGCGCGGCGCTGGTCGCGCTGGGCCTGCTCATCTGGTCCGGCGCCCTGGGCTGGTTCGGGCGGCTGCCGGGCGACATCCGGATCGAGCGGGAGACGGTGCGGATCTACGTCCCGCTCGTCTCGATGCTCCTCGTGTCGGCCGCGCTGACGCTGCTCCTCAACGTGATCCGGCGCCTGTTCTAGGCGCGGGACGGCGCGCCCTGCTTCCCTCCGTGCAGCCCCCCGTGCTCTGTTACCACCGCATCGGCGGTCCCCTGGAGCTCGGCGTGACGCGGGTGGCGCGCGCCGGGTTCGCGCGGCACATGACGGCGCTGGCGCGGGCGGGATGGCGCTCGCTGCGCCTGGCCGAGGTGGCGCGCCTGGTGCGGGAGCCGGACGCGCCGCTCGCCGGTCCCCCCGCCTTCCTCCTCACGTTCGACGACGGCTACGCGTCGCTCGCCGACTACGCCTATCCGCTGCTGCGCGACCTCGGGTTCACGCCCGTGACGTTTCTCGTCACCGATTACGTGGGCGGGACCAACGTCTGGGACGTGCGCTACACGCGGCGCCGCCTGGCGCACCTCGATTGGGGGGCAGCGGAGCGCTGGCAGGCGTGCGGCTTCGAGTTCGCCTCGCATACCGCGTCGCACGCCCGGCTCACCTGGCTCGGCGACGAGGAGGCGGCCGAGGAGCTCGAGCGGTCGCGGGCCGCGCTGGTGCGGCGCCTCGGGCCCGCGGCGGGACGGGCGGTGGCGTATCCGTTCGGCGCGTGCGACGCGCGCATCGAGCGCCTGGCGGCCGCCGCGGGCTACGAGGTGGGGTTCGGCGGGGTGCGGGCGAGCGGCCGGCCGCTCGCCCTCCCCCGCCTGCCGGTGTACTGCTGGGACGCGGGGGCCGTCCCGCTCGGGTTGCGGCGCGACCGGCTGGGGGCCCTCGCGCGGACCGCCGCGCATCTCGCCAACCGCTGCGCCGTGGGGACGAGCTGGCTGCTGCGGCTCGGGCAAGCGCTCGGCCGCGCCCCGGCTACAGCAGATTCCCCGCGGTGACCGCCACCCCCATCGCGTGGTATCCCTTGTCCACGTAGATCGTGGCGCCCGTGATGCCGCTGGCGAGCGGGCTCGCGAGGAACGCCGCCGCCGTGGCCACTTCCCAGGCGGCGAGCGGCTCGGGGAGGGGCGCGTTGGCCGCGTAATACGCGACCATCTTTTCGATTTCCCCGATGGCGCTCGCGGCCCGCGACGCGAGCGGCCCGGCCGAGATCGTGTTCACGCGCGCGCCGAACTTCCGGCCCGCTTCGAAGGCGAGGGTGCGCGTGTCGCTCTCCAGCGCCGCCTTGGCCGACGACATGCCGCCGCCGTAGCCGGGCACCACCCGCTCGCTCGCCAGGTAGGTGAGCGACAGCACCGACGCCCCCGGCCGCAGCAGCGGCCCGAGCCGCGCCACCAGCGCCACCAGGGAATAGGCGCTCACGCTCACGGCGGCCAGGTAGCCCGCCCGGCTCGTCTCGAGCAACGGCTTCTTCACCTCGGGGCCGTTGGCGAGCGAGTGGACGACGATGTCGAGGGGGCGGTCGCCGAAATCCGCCACCAGCCGGGCCGCGAGGCCGGCGATCGAGAAATCGCCCGCGTCGCGGTAGCGCTTGTGGGCGCGCACCTCCGCGGGGGCGTCGGCCAGGGTGTCGTAGGCGGCGTCCAGCGGATAGACCCGTTCGAACGCGAGCAGCGAGCCGTCCGACAGGCGCCGCGACGCGTCGAGCTTGCCGCGCTCGAGCAGCGTGCGGAAGATGTTGAGCGCCGGCGGCCAGGTGGCGGCGCACACCGTCGCCCCGGCCTCGGCCAGCGCCTTGGCGATTGCAAACCCGTAGCCCGCGTCGTCGGCCACGCCGGCCACGAGCGCGCGCCTGCCGCGGAGATCGATGCTCAGCATCGGGAGCCCCTCACACGAAGAACCTCGCCGCCACCGGAACGAGCTGCGGGTGCCGGACCAGCGCGTGCGCGAAGATGCGCCCCAGCGTGCGCCGCTCCGCGGGAATCGCGTTGACGGTGCGCGCCAGGCGATTGAAAAACGCGTCGTCCATCCCTTCGAGCGCCTGCTTCAGGCGGTAATAGCGGAGGTGGTCCTCGCCGAGCAGCGCCATCCAGGCGCGATGATAGGCGGCGAGCCGGGCGGCGCTGGTATCGCCCGCGCGGATCGCGGCCGCCGCCGTGCGCCCGGCGAGGCGGCCCGCTTTCATCGCATTGACGATCCCGGCCCCGGAGAGCGGGTTGATCATGTGGGCCGCGTCGCCCGCGAGCAGCACGCCGTCGCCGTAGGGGCGCGCCAGGGTGGGATGCACGATCACGCCGCCCACCGTGCCGCCGATCCGCTCGCCGTGCGGGTAGCGGCGCGCGAGCCAGGCGTCGAGGTACTGGCGCGCGGTGCGGCCGTTGGCCCGCAGCGCCACGATCCCGAGCCCCACGTTCGCCACCCCCACCCCCTTGGGAAACACCCAGGCGTACCCGCCCGGCGCCACCGCGCGCCCGAACTGGAGATAGATCGCCTCGGGATCGAACGCGATCCCCCGCACGACGTCCTGGGCGCACGACTCCATGTCGCGGGCGGGCACCCGGGTGTCGAGTCCGGCCCAGCGCCCCACCATCCCCTCCACGCCGTCGGCGCCGATCACGACCCGCGCCCGCCAGATCGCCTCCCCCCGCGAATCCCGGACCCGCACCCGCCAGCGCCCGTCGCCCGCGCGCGCCATCCCCGCCGCCTCGGTGCCCACGAGGACCTCGGCGCCCGCGCGCGCCGCCTCGTCGGCCAGGGCGGCGTCGAAGCGGGTGCGGTCGAGGATCCAGCCCACGGCGCCCTCGGCCACGCGCACCTCCGTGTCGTCGGGCGCGAGGAAGATGACCCGCGTGATCCGCCGGGCGACCCAAGGCGCCCCGTCGGGGTCGGCGAACTCGCGCAGCCCGGCATCGCCCACCCCCTCGGCGCAGCGCACCGGACGGCCCACCGCCGGATCGCGCTCGAGCAGCACCACGTCGAGCTCGGGTGCGGCGCGCCGCGCCTCCAGGGCCGCTACCGACCCGGCCGGCCCGGCCCCCACGACCAGCACGTCCACGTCGCGCATCAGGCGGGAACCATCGTGAGCGCCCCCACGGGGCAGGGGGCGATGCACTTGCGGCACCCGGTGCACGCCGCCGCATCCACCACGAGCTCGGTGAGCATGAGGTGGATCGCCGCCGGGGGGCAGAGCGGCAGGCACAGGCCGCAGCGGTCGCAGACCGCGAGATCCACCGCCGCCACGGCGGTCGCGCGGGGAGCTGGGGCGGGGGCGGGGGCGGGGGCGGGCATGGGGCAACGCTAGCGGCCCCGGGAAAGGCCGTCAAGCGCCAGCCTTGCTTGAAGTTACGCTTTGCGTTACCTTGAGGCGCTCGTGCGCGCGCCCGCCTGCTCACCCTTCACCCGACGACCCGTGCCCCTGTGCCCCTGCGCTGGCCAAAGCTAAAGCTGAATCTCAGTGCCTGGAGCCCGGCCAACGAGATCGCCGTGGATCTCGGCACGGCCAACACCCTGATCTACGTCAAGGGCGAGGGCATCGTGCTGAACGAGCCCTCGGTCGTCGCGATCGAGAAGGCCACCGGCAAGATCAAGGGCATCGGGCTCGAGGCCAAGCGGATGCTCGGGCGCACCCCCGACGGCATTCTCGCGGTGCGGCCGCTCAAGGACGGCGTCATCGCCGACTTCGACGTCACCGAAAAGATGCTGCGGTTCTTCTTGAAGACCATCATTGACCGGCATCTGTTTCGGGTGAAGCCGAAGGTGATCGTGTGCGTGCCGAGCGGGATCACCGAGGTCGAGAAGCGGGCGGTGCGCGACTCGGCGCAGTCGGCGGGGGCGAAGGAGGTCTATATGGTCGCCGAGCCGATGGCGGCGGCGATCGGCGTGGGCCTGCCGGTGGAGACCCCGACCGGGAACATGGTGATCGACATCGGCGGGGGCACGACGGAAATCGCGGTCATCGCCCTGTCGGGGATCGTGTCCGACACCTCCATCCGGACGGGGGGCGACGAGCTGGATCAGGCGATCGTGCAATTCATGCGCAAGAACTACAACCTCTTGATCGGCGAGCCCACCGCGGAGCAGATCAAGATCCAGATCGGGTCGGCGGCGCCCGTCGGCGAGGAGCGCGAGATGGAGGTGAAGGGGCGGGACCTCGTCTCGGGCATCCCGAAGATCGTGCGGGTGCACTCGAGCGAGATCCGCGAGGCGGTGCAGGAGCCGATCCAGCAGATCGTGGACGCGGTGCGGCGCGCTCTCGAAATCACACCTCCCGAGCTGGCGTCGGATATCGTGGACCGCGGGATCGTGATGACCGGGGGCGGCGCGTTGATCCGCGGCTTGGACGTGCTGCTCCAGCAGGAGACGGGTCTCCCGATCCACCTCGACGAGGACCCGATGACCTGCGTGGTGCGCGGGACGGGGCGGATCCTCGACGATCCGGAGAAATACCGCAACGTCCTGACCACCTAGCGCGATGGCGCGCGGAGCGGACCGCTACGCCTCGCGGGCCGACACCCTGGTCTTCCTCGGGTGCGTCCTGCTCTCCATCGCCGCCATGAGCCTCCCCGACGGGGTGCGCGGCCCGTTCGCGCGCCTGCTGCGCCAGACCGTGCTCGCGCCGTTCCTCGCCCTGCAGCAACAGTCGGAGCTGGTGTCCGCCTCCCTCGCCCGCTACGAGCGGGTGGTGGCGCAGCGCGACTCGGCGGCCCTCGCCGCGACGTTCCTGCCGGAGCTGCGCAGCGAGAACGCGCGCTTGCGGAGCCTCCTCGGGCTCGGCGTGCGGCTCGGCTCGGGGTACGTGCCCGCGGAGGTGCTGCGCCAGGCCGAGCCGACGAGCGCGCTCACGTTCGTCGTGTCGGCGGGACGCGCCCAGGGCGTCCGGCCGCTCGCGGCCGTGGTGAGTCCGGCGGGGCTCGTGGGGATGGTGAGCGCCGTGGACGCGCGCACCAGCGTCGTGGTGACCTGGGCCCATCCGGAGTTCCGCGCCAGCGCCATGGCCGCCGACGGCAGCGTGTACGGCATCGTCGCGCCGCACGGGAGCGAGGGCCCGGGCCGGTGGCTGCTCGAGCTGCAGGGCGTGGCCTACCGCCAGCTCGTGCCCGACGGGACCCTCATCCTCACATCGGGGTTGGGCGGCGTGCTGCCGCGGGGCATTCCCATCGGCACCGTGGTGGGCGTGGTGGGCGAGGCCGAGGGGTGGGAGCGCACCTATCTCGTGCGGCCGGCGGTCCACCCCGCCGCCGTCTCGCACGTGATGATCCTGACGGGGCCGAGCCTCCGGGGCGACCTGCGCTCGGCGTTCCCGCCGGGCGGGCCCGGGGAGAGCGGGGACACGCCGTGAGGCGGAGCGACCGGTACCGGTTCTACGTCGTGCTCGGGGGCCTCGTGGTCCTCCAATTCGCGGTGCGCGGGCGCCTGGGCGACGATCGCGTCGCGCCCGACTTTCTGCTCCTCGGCTTGCTGCTCTTCACCCTGCGCGCCCGCCCGGGCCCGAGCGCGGGCGCCGGGTTCCTGGTGGGGTTGGTGCGCGACGCGCTCACCCCGGCCTCGTTCGGCGTCGGGGCGCTGGCCCACACCCTGGTGGCCTACCTCGCCGCGAGCAGCAAGGCCGTGTTCTTTGCCGAGAACCTGTTCGTGAACGGGTGGCTGTTCTTCGCCGGCACCTGGGTGCGCAACCTCGTGGTGGCCGCGGCCTCGGGCAAGCTGAAGGGCGGCATGCTCGGCTGGGAGCTCCTCGTGTGGTCGCCCCTCCAGAGCCTGACGACGGCGGCGGTGGGCGTGCTCGTGCTGTGGCTGTTCGGGCGCCACCTCGCCATCCGGCTCGGCGACGCATGAACACGTTTCACCCGCACCTGCTCGACCGCCGCCTGCGCGCCGCCCGCGTGGTGGTGTGGAGCGCCGTGGGGGTGCTCCTCGCCGCGTTCTTCCGCACCCAGATCCTCGAACACGCCCGCTTCCGGCTTCAGTCCGAGACCAACCGGCTCCGCCCGATCCCCCTCCCGGCCCCGCGGGGGATCATCACCGACCGCAACGGCAAAGTGCTTGCGGAGAACGTGCCCGGCTACACCGTGGCCCTGCTTCCCGGCGACGAAGACTCCCTGCGCGCCCGGCTCGCGCGCCTCGCGCCCCTGCTCCGGCTCGACAGCGCCGCCGTCGAGCGCGTGCTCGCGCGCTACCGGCGGGCGCCGTACCTCCCCGTCACCGTCGTGCCGAACGCGAGCTTCGCGCTCGTCTCGGCGCTCGAGGAGCGCCGGCTCGCGCTCCCGGGCCTGCTCATCCAGCCGGAGCCGCGGCGCTTCTATCCCGACAGCGAGGCCGTGGCGCATCTCGTAGGATACGTGGGCGAGGTGACGGAGACCGAACGGGCGCAACGCCGCCTGCGGCTCGGCGGGCTCGTGGGCAAGGACGGCCTGGAGCGGGAATACGACGACACCCTGCGCGGCGCCGACGGGGTGCGGTTCGTCGAGGTGAGCGCGCTCGGGCAGGTCGTGCGCGACGCGGGCGCGGCGGCCACCCTGCGGCCCGTGCCCGGCCACGCGCTGCATACCACCATTGACCTCGACCTCCAGCGCTACGTGGCGCAGATCTTTCCCGCGGGCCAGCGCGGCGCCGTCATCGCGCTCAACCCGAACAGCGGCGAGATTCTCGCCCTCTACAGCGCGCCGGGGTTCGATCCCAACGCCTTCGTGGGCGGCGTGGATCCGGAGTACTGGCGCAAGCTCAGCGAGAACGCCGCCAACCCTCTGTTCGATCGCGCGATCAAGGGCCTGTATCCCCCGGGCTCCACCTGGAAGCTCGCCGTCGCCGCCATGGCGCTGCGGCGGGGGCTCGTCACGCTGCGCTCGCGCATGCCGATCCCCTGCCGCGGCGGGCTGCAGTACGGGAACCGGTTCTTCCGCTGCTGGCAGGCCCACGGGCACGGCGATCTCACCCTCGCCGAGGCGATCGCGCAGAGCTGCGACGTGTACTTCTATCAACTCGGCCTCAAGCTGGGCCTGAGCTCCCTGCTCGAGGACGCCAACGACTGGGGCTTCCGCTCGCGCACGGGCATCGACCTCCCGGGCGAGATTCCCCCCGAATTTCCCTCGGGGACCGAGTACTACGATCGCTTCTACGGCCCGCGGCGCTGGACCTCGGCGGTCACCCTGAACCTCGCGATCGGGCAGGGGGAGAACGCCCAGACGCTCGTGAACATGGTGCGGTTCTACCAGATGCTGGCGAGCGACGGCCGGGCGCGGGCGCCCTACGTCGTACGGCCCGCCGCCCAGCCGGGCGTGAGCCTCGGCCTCGCCCCCGAGCAGCTCGCGGACCTCCGCGAGGCGCTCATCAGCGTGGTCGAGCGCGGCACGGCGCGCGGCGCCGGCCGCTACGGCGGCAGCATCGCCATCGCGGGCAAGACCGGCACGGCGCAGAACCCCCACGGGCCCGCCCACGGCTGGTTCATCGGGTTCGCCCCGGCGGACCGGCCCGAGATCGTCGTGGGGGCCGTGGTCGAGTTCGCGCGCGAGGGGCCGTTCGTGGCGCCGCTCGTCACGCGGATCATCGGCCGCTACCTGGGAGTGGACACCGCGGCCGCCTCGAACGTGCGGATCGTGCTGCCCACGGATACCGCCCCGCGGTCGGTCCAGCTCCTCCCCGGCGCGCCGGACGAGGAGGATACTGTGCCGGCGGTCCCCGCGCCCCCAGCGCCCCCCGCGCCCCCCGCGCCCGCTGCTCCTCCTGCGCCGGCGGATACGCAGCCGGTCGCGACCCCGAGGCCCCATGCGCCCGCGCTTCCGCGAGCTCGATAAGCCGCTCGCCGGCGTCGTGCTCGCCCTCGCGGCGTACGGCCTGGCCGTGCTCTACTCGGCCGGCCAAACCGACGTGCCGACGTTCGTCACGGCCATCTGGCGGAAGCAGGCCATCTGGCTGGCGGTGGGCGCCGCGGCCGCCGCGCTCGCCTACCGGACCTCGCCCCGGCTGCTCGAGTGGGCTACGCCGTACGTGTACGGCACGGCGGTGCTGGTCCTCCTCCTCACCCTGGCCACCGGCTCCGGTGCCGGCACGGCGGCGAGCGAACGCTCGTGGATCACCGTGGGCGGGGTGCGGCTGGGACAACCGGCGGAGCTCGCGAAGCTCGCCGCCATCTTGATGCTGGCCCGGTGGCTCGCCGAGCGCCGCCGGCCCCCGGCCACCCTGCGCGAGCTCCTGGCGCCCGGGGCCATCGTGGGCGCTCCGGCCGCCCTCGTCGCCCTCCAGCCCGACCTGGGCAGCGCTCTCGTGTTCGCGGCCATCCTGTTCGCCATGCTCTATTGGGCCGGCACCAAGCCCTGGCTCCTCGTGCTCCTCGCCTCGCCCGTGATCGGCCTGGTGCTCGCCTTCTCGACCGTGGCGTGGGGGCTGTGGATCGTGGCGCTCGTGGGGCTGCTGCTGTGGTGGCGGCCCTATCTGTGGGAGGGGCTGACCGTGCTCGGCTGCAACGTGGCGATGGGCGTGGTGGCGGTGCCGCTGTGGAAGCGCCTCGCGCCCTACCAGCAGAACCGCCTGCTCGCGTTCCTGAACCCCGAGGTCGACCCCCGGGCCGCGGGGTGGCACGTGATCCAGTCCAAGATCGCCATCGGCTCGGGCGGCCTGCTCGGCCAGGGGTTCACCCACGGCTCCCAGAAGCGCCTCGCGTTTCTCCCCGCCCAGCACACCGACTTCATCTTCCCGGTGGTCGGGGAGGAACTGGGGTTCGTGGGGGTCGCGGTGGCACTCGTCCTGTTTGCGGCCCTGGTGCTGATCCTCTTGCGGATCGCCCGGCGCGCCACCGATCCGTACGCGAGCCTGTGCGTCTTCGGCGTCGCCGGGATGCTGTTCACCCACATCGTGGAGAACGTGGGGATGACGGTCAACTTGCTTCCCATCACCGGCATCCCGCTGCCGTTCTTTTCGTACGGAGGCTCGTTCCTGCTCACCTGTTCGCTCGCCGTCGGGCTCGCCCTGCGGGTGGCGTGGGACTCCCGGCAATCAGGCTACGCCGGGCTATGACAACGAGTTACGCGGTCGGGGCTGGCGCCGGCCCCGGCCCCGGCCCAAATTGTCCGCTCCGACCCCGCCGCACGGCGCGCATGGCCTGGTTCAAAAAGGAACGCAAGCCCCGCACCTCCGAGCGCGTCAAGCTCGAGATCCCCGCCGACGCATGGGAAAAGTGCGACGCTTGCGGGCATATCGACATCAAGGACCGCTTTGTCCGCGCCTTGAACGTCTGCCCCAATTGCGGCTACCACCGACGCATTTCGGCCCAGGAATACATTGACCTCCTCGTGGACGAAGGATCCTGGCACGAGCTCGATGCGCACCTCCGCTCCGCCGACCCCTTGAATTTCGAGAGCTATCGCGAGCGCCTTGAGGCCGCCCGCCAGAAGGCGGGCCCGTTCGAGGCGGTGCGCACCGGGTACGCGCGGCTCGACGGGATGCCGGTGGATCTGGCGGTGATGGATTTCAACTTCATGGGGGGCTCGATGGGCTCGGTGGTGGGGGAGAAGATCGCCCGGCTCACCCGCCGCTCGGCCGAGCGGCGCATTCCCCTCGTGATCGTGTCGGCCTCCGGGGGGGCGCGCATGCAGGAGGGGGTCTTGTCGCTCATGCAGATGGCCAAGACCTCGGTGGAGGTGGCCCGGCTGCGGGCGGCGCGGGTGCCCTTCGTGTCCATTTTGACCAACCCGACGACGGGGGGCGTCTCCGCCTCGTACGCCATGCAAGGGGACGTGATTCTCGCGGAGCCGGGGGCGGTGATCGGGTTTGCCGGGCCGCGGGTGATCAAGCAGACGATCGGGCAGGACCTGCCGGAGGGGTTCCAGACGGCCGAGTTCCTGCTCGAGCACGGGATGATCGACGCCGTGGTGCCCCGGACCGAGCTGCGCGACACCACGGCGCAGCTGCTGCGCCACATGGCCGGCCGGCGGCCGGCGGAGGCTGCCGACTGACCCGGCTGTCCTTCGAGGACGCCTGCCGCTTTCTCTTCGCTCGACAAGGGAGCCGCATCAAGTGGAGCCTCGGCCCCACCGCCGGGCTCCTTGAGGTGCTGGGCCACCCGGAGCGGCAATTTCCGGCGGTGCACATCGGCGGCACGAACGGCAAGGGCTCGACCTGCGCCCTCGTGGCGGCGGAGCTGCGGGCGCGGGGGTTCCGGGTGGGGGTGTACACCTCGCCGCATCTCGTGTCGGTGCGGGAGCGCATGGTGGTGGACGGCGTCCCGATCGGCGAGGAGGCGTTCGCCGAGTGGACCACCTTTCTCCGGCCGCACATCGAGCGGTTGGGGGCGAGCTTCTTCGAAGCCACCACGGCCATCGCGTTCGCCGACCTCGCGGCGCGCGGGGCGGAGATCGCGGTCGTCGAAGTGGGGCTCGGCGGCCGGCTCGATGCCACGAACGTGATCACCCCGCTCGTTGCGGTGGTGACCAAGATCGCCCTGGAGCACACCGACTACCTGGGGCCCGATCTCCCGTCCATTGCGCGGGAGAAGGCGGGGATCGCCAAGCCCGGGGTGCCGTTCGTGACCGGGGAGAGCGACCCCGCGGTGCGCGAGGTGCTGTGCACGGAGGCGGTCCGGCGGGGGGCGGCGCCGGTGGTGAGCGTGGACACCGCCCGGCCGCCGGCCGGGGCGCTCGGCCTCAAGGGGCGGCATCAGTACCACAATGCGTGGGTGGCGCTGGCCGCGCTCAACGCGTTGCCCCCGCCGTTCGGGCCCGTGGGGGACGTGTGGCCGGCGAGCTTCGCGCGGGCCTATGTCCCCGGGCGGTTCGATGTGCGCGGCCGCTGGATCTTCGACGTGGCCCACAACCCCGACGGCGCCCGGGTCCTGGCCGACGCCCTGCGCGAGTGCGATCCGCCGCGGCCGCGCCGGGCGCTGGTGGGGGTGCTGGGCGACAAAGACTACCTGGGGATGATCGCCTCGCTCGCGTCCGAGGTGGACGCCTTCGTGTTCTCGACGCCCGCCACGGCGCCCGAGCGCCGGCGCTGGGATTTGGGGCGGCTCGCGGGCGAGCTGGCGCGCCTCGCCGTGGCGCACGAGTTCGAGCCGGACTTCGACCGCGCGCTCGACCGGGTGCGGGCGGGCGCGGCGACGATGCTCGTCACCGGGTCGTTCCACACCGTGGGCGACGCGCTCGCCCGCTTGCCGGGGTTCGCGCCGATCGGCTAAATTGTTGCGATGCAAGGACAAGGCCTGCCCGGCTTTCGCGATTTCTACCCCGAACAATTGGCCCTGCGCAACCACATCTTCGCCACCTGGCGCGAGGTGGCGCGGCGCTATGCTTTCCAGGAATACGACGGGCCCCCGCTCGAGCCCCTCGAGCTCTACACGCGCAAGAGCGGGGACGAGATCGTGGCGCAGCTCTACGCGTTCCGCGACAAGGGCGACCGGGAGGTGACGCTGCGCCCCGAGATGACGCCGACGCTCGCCCGGATGGTGGGGGCGCGGGCCCAGGCCCTGAAGAAGCCGATCCGCTGGTTTGCGATCCCGCAGCTGTTTCGCTACGAGCGCCAGCAGCGGGGCCGGCTGCGGGAGCACTTTCAGCTCAACATGGACATCGTGGGCGAGGCGGGCCCCGCGGCGGACGCCGAAGTGATGGCCGCCGCGGTGGACATCATGCGGGCGTTTGGCTTCGGTCCCGCGGACGTGCGGTTGCGCGTCTCGGACCGGCGGGTGGTGGCGGCGCAGCTCACCGAGCGGTACGGGGTGGCGGCGGACGAGCTGGCCGGCGTGCTCGCGGCGCTGGACAAATGGGAGCGCGCGCCCGACGAGACGGAGCGGCTGCTCGGCGACGCGCTGCGCGCGGACGCGGCCCGGGTGCGGCCGGTGCTCGAGTTCGTGGCCGGGTTGCGCCGCTCGGGCGACGAGCTCCGCCGCCTGCCGGTGGCGGCGTCGCTCAACGAGTGCCTGGCGCGGCTCGAGGCGATGGGGCTCGGGGCGTTCGTGGAGCTCGATTTCACCGTGGTGCGCGGGCTCGCCTACTACACCGGGGTCGTGTTCGAGCTGTTTGATGCGGCGCGGGCGTTCCGGGCGATCTGCGGCGGCGGCCGCTACGACACGCTCATGCGCGAGCTGGCGGGGGTGGATCTGCCCTGTGTCGGGTTCGGGATGGGCGACGTCGTGCTGGGCGAGCTGCTCAAGGAGCGGGGGGCGCCGCCGGGGGCGCGCCCCGCGCTCGACGCGTTTCTCGTCGCCGTGAGCGACGAGGACGTGCCGCCGCTGCTCGGCCTGGCGCACGAGTTGCGGGAGCGGGGCATGGCGGTGGAGTACGGGTTGCGGGCCGCGCCGGTGCGCAAGCAGCTCGAGCTGGCGGCGGCGCGGGGCGCGCCCCGGGCGGTGATCGTGGGCCCGGCCGAGCGCGCGGCGGGCGTCGCGGTGGTCCGCGATCTCGCGACGGGCGCGGAAGCACGCGTCCCCCTGGCGCGGCTCCGCGAGGGACGGTTCCGCCCATGAGCGCGGCGCAAAAGATCACTCCCCGCGCGCGGGATTTCAGCGCGTGGTACACCGACGTCATCATGCAGGCCGAGCTCGCGGACTATTCGCCGGTGCGCGGCTGCATGGTGATCCGGCCGCACGGCTACCGCATCTGGGAGCTGATGCAGCGCGCGCTCGACGACATGTTCAAGGCCACCGGCCACCGGAACGCCTACTTCCCCCTGTTCATCCCGCAGAGCTTCCTCGCGAAGGAGGCGGAGCACGTCGAGGGCTTCGCGAAAGAGGTCGCGCTGGTGACGCACACGCGCCTGCGCGCCACCGGGAAGCCGGGGGCGCAGGCGGTGGAGCCCGACCCGGCGTCGCGCCTCGAGGAGCCGCTCGTCGTGCGCCCCACGTCGGAGACGATCATCTACGCGATGTTCGCGAAGTGGATCCAGAGCTACCGCGACCTGCCGCTGCTGCTCAACCAGTGGGCGAACATCGTGCGCTGGGAGCTGCGCACCCGGCTGTTCCTGCGCACCACCGAGTTCCTGTGGCAGGAGGGGCACACCGCGCACGCCACCGCGGACGAGGCGGAACACGAGGCGCGGACCATCCTCAGCTTGTACCGGACGTTCGCCGAAGAGTGGATGGCGATGCCGGTGCTCACGGGGGTGAAGACCGACAGCGAGAAATTCGCCGGCGCGCTCCGCACCTACGCGATCGAAGCGCTGATGCAGGACAACAAGGCGCTCCAGGCCGGCACCTCGCACCACCTCGGGCAGAACTTCGCGCGCGCCTTCGCGGTGCGCTACCAGACGGCCGCCGGCGGCCTGGAGTACGTCTGGAACACGTCGTGGGGCGTGTCCACGCGGCTCATCGGCGGGCTGATCATGACGCATTCCGACGACCACGGGCTCGTGCTCCCGCCCCGCCTCGCGCCCGTGCAGGTGGCGATCGTGCCCATCTGGAAGTCCGACGTGGAGCGCGGCCGGGTGCTGGAGGCGGCCGCGCGCGTGCAGGCCGAGCTCGCGGCCGCGGGTCTGCGCGTCGAGCTCGACGCGCGCGAGGGGCTCACGCCGGGCGCCAAGTTCTTCGAGTGGGAGGCGAAGGGGGCGCCGCTGCGGGTGGAGATCGGCCCGCGGGACGTGGCGGCGGAGCAGGTAGTGCTGGCGCGCCGCACCGGCGGCAAGGCGCCCGTGGGGCTCGGCGGGCTCCCGGCGGCGGTCGCCGCCGCGCTCGGCGAGATCCAGGCGGCGCTGCTGCGGGCGGCCCGCGAGCGGCGCGAGGCGCACTCGATCCGCGGCGTCACCAAGCAGCGCTTCCTCGAGTTCATGAAGGACGGCGGCGGGTTCGCCTACGGGGGGTTCTGCGGCGCCGCCGCGTGCGAAGCGGCGATCAAGCAGGAGACCGCCGCCACCGTGCGCGTGCTGCCCGATCCCGAGTTCCGCTCGCCCGAGCCGCCGGCGCGGTGCCTGTGGTGCGACCGGCCGAGCGTCGCGGAGGCGGTATGGGCGCAGGCGTACTAGGGTTCGATCCCGCGCTGCTGCGCGCCGTCGCCGAGCGGGTAGGGACGCCCGTGTACGTGTACAGCGCCAACCTGATCCGCGCCCAGTACCACGCCCTGCACGACGCCCTGCGCGCGGTCCCGCACCGCATCTGCTACTCGGTGAAGGCGAACGCCAATCTCGGCGTGCTGCGCGTGCTGCGGGAGCTCGGCGCGGGGGCCGACATCGTGTCGGCGGGCGAGCTGCGGCGCGCGCTCGCCGCGGGGTTCGACCCCGAGACCATCGTGTTCTCGGGGGTGGGCAAGACGGCGGCCGAGCTCGAGGAGGCGGTGCGGGCCGGCATCGGCTACCTGAACATCGAGTCGCCCGCCGAGCTGGACGCCGCGATCGGGGTGGTCCGGCGGCTCGGCGCCCGCGCCCGGCTCGGCATCCGCGTCAATCCCGACGTGGCCGCGGAGACCCACCCCTACACCAAGACCGGGGAGAAGACTGCCAAGTTCGGCGTGCCCTACGACGAAGTCGTGAGCCTCGCCCGCCGCATCGCGGCCGAGCCCCGCGTCACGTTGCGCGCCCTCGCCATGCACCTCGGCTCGCAGATCGCCGACGTCGAGCCGTACCACCGCGGCACGGTCAAGCTGCTCGAGCTCGTCGCCGCGATCCGCGCCTCGGGCATCGCCACCCTGGAGGCGCTCGACGTGGGCGGCGGGCTCGCCGTGCGCTACCGCCACGAGCGGGTCCCCACGCCCCAGGCGTTCGCCGCGGCGGTGGGGCCGCTGCTCGCGCAGGCGGGGCTGGGGCTCCTGTGCGAGCCGGGCCGCTACTTGGTGGCGAACGCCGGCGTGCTGCTCACCCGGGTGCTCTACCGCAAGCACGCGGGCGGCAAAGAGTTCGTGATCGTGGATGCCGGGATGACGGATTTCGTGCGCCCCAGCCATTACCAGGCCCATCACGAGATCGTCCCGCTGCGCGACGGCGCCGGCCCGGAGGAGCTGGTGAGCGTGGTCGGCCCGGTCTGCGAGTCGGGCGACTTCCTGGCGCTCGACCGCAAGCTCCCGGCGGTGCGGCCCGGCGACCACCTTGCGGTGCTCGGCGCGGGCGCGTACGGGTTCGTCATGAGCTCGACCTACAACCAGCGGCCGCGGCCACCCGAGGTGCTGGTCGAGGGCGACCGCTACTACGTGGCCCGGCAGCGGGAGACGCTCGACGATCTGCTGCGCGGCGAAGTGCTCGAGCCCACCACGTGGTATCGCGCGTGAACGGGATTCTGATCCTCGACTACGGCTCCCAGTACACGCAGCTCATCGCGCGGCGCGTGCGCGAGGCGCGGGTGTACTGCGAGATCCATCCCGCGGCGCGGGGCACCGACCTCGCGTTTATCCGCGCGCTCGCCCCCCGCGGCATCATCCTGTCGGGGGGACCCAATTCGGTGTTCGAGCCCGGCGCCCCGCGCGCCGACCCGGCGCTCCTCGACCTCGGCATCCCGGTGCTGGGGATCTGTTACGGCATGCAGCTCGTGGGCCAGCTGGCGGGCGGCACCGTCACCCCGTCGCCCGAGCGCGAGTACGGGCGGGCCGAGGTGACGGTGCACGACGGCCGCGGGCTGTTCGCGGGGTTCGCGCCCGGCACGTGCACCACCGTGTGGGCGAGTCACGGCGATCGCCTCGCGCAGGCGCCGCCGCGCTTCCGCGTCACGGCCTCGAGCGCCAACGCGCCGGTCGCCGCCTTCGAGCACGAGGCCAAGCCGATCTTCGGGCTGCTCTTCCACCCGGAGGTGGCCCACACGCCGCGGGGCGGGGAAATCCTCCGGAACTTTCTCTTCGGCATCTGCGGCTGCGCTCCCGATTGGACCCCGGGCCACTTCATCGAGCAGGCCGTGGCGCGCATCCGCGCCCAGGTGGGGCCGGCCGGGCGCGCCCTGTGCGCGATCTCGGGCGGCGTGGACTCGGCCGTCGCCGCCGCGCTCGTGCACCGCGCCATCGGCGAGCGCCTGACGTGCATCTTCGTGGACCACGGCCTGCTGCGCCTGAACGAGCGCGAGCAGGTGGAGCAGGCGCTGCGGACCCACCTCGGGCTCGACCTGCGGGTGGTGGACGCGGGGGCGCGGTTCCTCGCGGCGCTCGCGGGCGTCGCAGACCCGGAAGAAAAGCGCCGCCGCATCGGCCACACGTTCATCGACGTCTTCGAAGACGCCGCCCGCGAGGTCGGCGGCGGGGTGGAGTTCCTCGTCCAGGGCACCCTGTATCCCGACGTGATCGAGTCCACCTCGCCGTTCGGCGGGCCCTCGGCCACCATCAAGACGCACCACAACGTGGGCGGGCTCCGGCCCGAGCTGCCCTGGCGCTTGATCGAGCCGCTGCGCGAGTTGTTCAAGGACGAGGTGCGCCAGGTCGGCCGGGAACTCGGCCTCCCCGAGGAGATCGTGGGCCGGCACCCCTTCCCGGGCCCCGGCCTCGCGATCCGGATCCTGGGCCCGGTCACCGCCGAGCGCCTGGCGTTGCTGCGCCGGGTGGACGCCATTTATCTCGAAGAGATCCGCGCGGCGGGGCTGTACGATCGGATCTGGCAGGCGTTCGCGGTGCTCCTGCCCGTGCGCTCGGTGGGCGTGATGGGGGACGGGCGCACCTACGACGCGGTCGTCGCGCTGCGCGCCGTGACCAGCCTCGACGGCATGACCGCCGACTGGTTTCCCTTCCCGCCGGAGGTGCTCGGGCGCATCTCGAGCCGCATCATCAACGAGGTGCGGGGCGTGAACCGCGTCACCTACGACGTCAGCTCCAAACCGCCGGCGACCATCGAATGGGAGTGAGCCGCGCGCCTTAGATGTCCTTCTCTTCCAGGAGGTGCAGGAACTCCTGCGGCGTCCGCAGCCTGGCGAGCTTCTCGGGCACGTCGGCCTCCTTCGCGAACTGCGCGATCTTGCCGAGCACCGGCAGGTATTGGTTCGAGACCTCGAGGGGCGGGGCCACGATCAGGAAAAAGTACTGCACCGGCTTGCCGTCGATCGCGTTGAAGTCGATGCCCTCGAGCTTGCGGCCGAAGGCGACCCGCAACCGGTTCACCGCGAGCGCGCGGCAGTGCGGGATGGCGATGCTCTGCCCGATGCCGGTCGAGCCGAGGGTCTCGCGGCGCTTGAGCATCTTTACGAGCGTCTGCTCGGCCTTCTCGTCGAGCTTGAGGAGCCCGACGAGCTCGCGCAGCACCTCGTCTTTCGTGGTGCTCCGCAGGTTGAGATTGATCGCGTCTTCGGAGAAGAATTCGCGCAGGCGCACGCCGGTGGCTCCCCCCGCAACGGCCGCGAAACGTAATGGCTGGTTGCTCGGGGCGCAACGCGCCATTACGTTGTGTCGCATGCGGTTTCCCTACCCCGTGGAGCACGAGTTTCCGCTCCTGCTCGCGCCGATGGCGGGCGTGTCGGAGTCGCCGTTTCGCCTCCTCGCCCGGCGGTTCGGCGCCGATGTGGTCGTCTCGGAGTTCATCTCGGCCGTGGGGGTGGCGCGCGGGATCGCGCAGCTGTTCGCGGACATGCGGTTCGAGCCGGCGGAGCGCCCCATCGGGATCCAGCTCTACGGCGCGGACCCCGCCATCATGGCCCGCGCGGCGGAGATGGTGACCGCGGTGTGCCGGCCCGACTTCCTCGACATCAACTTCGGCTGCCCGGTGAAGAAGGTCGTCAAGAACAACGGCGGTTCCGGATGCCTGCGGGACCTCGATCTGGTGCAGCGCATCATCCGCGCGGTACGGAGCGCCACGCATCTGCCGGTGACCGTGAAGATCCGCAGCGGCTGGGACGAGGCGCACCGCGACCCCGTGGCCATCGCGCTGCGCTGCCGGGAGGCGGGGGCGGAGGCCCTCACCCTGCACGCCCGCACCCGCACGCAGATGTTCTCGGGCAAGGCCGACTGGGACGAGATCGCCCGCGTGGTCGAGGCCCTCGATATTCCGGTCATCGGCAACGGCGACATCACGACGCCGGAGGACGTGGTCGCCATGCGGCGCCATACCGGCTGCGCGGGGGCGATGATCGCGCGCGGCGCGTTCGGCAATCCGTGGATCTTCGCCCAGGCGCGCGACCTGTTGGCGGGCCGGCCCAAGCGGCCCGATCCGACGCCGGCGGAGCGGATCGCCACGGCGCTCGAGCACGCGCGGCTCGCCGCGACGCTCCAGGGCGACACCCGGACGACCGCCGTCGAGTTCCGCAAGCATCTCGGCTGGTACACGCGGGGTCTCGCGGGCGGGGCGCGGCTGCGGGAGCGGCTGTTCCGGATCGAGTCGCTCGCGGAGGCCGAGGCCGTGCTCGGCGCGTACCTCGCCGCGGGCGCCGTGGAGCAGGCGGCGTGACGCTGGACGAGTTGGCGCGTCTCGCCGAGCGCCTGCCGTTCGCCACCATCGATCATCTCCGTCCCCTGACCCAGGGGCACCAGGAGGTGATTCTCTGCCAGGGGAAGACGCCGGAGCAGGTGGTGGGGATCGCCGAGCGCCTGGAGGCGCGGAGCGGCAGCTTCCTCGCGACCCGGGCGGAGCCGGCGCACCGGGCGGCGTTGCTCGCGCGCTTTCCCCGGGCCGAGGCGAACGAGCTGGGCCGCACGGTGTACCTGCCGCCGGATCCCGAGCCGGAGCCGACGGGGCGGGGCACGATCCTCATCGTGACCGCCGGCACGAGCGACCTCCCGGTGGCGGAGGAAGCGGCGGTGACCGCGCGCGCGCTGTCGAACCGAGTGGAACGCCTCACCGATGTCGGCGTCGCGGGCATCCACCGGATCCTCACGCAGACGGATGTGCTGCGGCGCGCGGCCGTGATCATCGTCGTGGCCGGCATGGAGGGCGCGTTGCCGAGCGTGGTGGCGGGGCTCGTGCCGGTGCCCGTGATCGCCGTGCCGACGAGCGTCGGGTACGGGGCCGCGTTCGGCGGGATCGCCGCCCTGCTCGGGATGCTCACCTCGTGCGCGTCCGGCGTCACCGTGGTCAATATTGACAACGGGTTCGGCGCCGCCGCCGCCGCCAGCCGCATCACGCACACCCGTCCATGACCCGGCGCGCGCCGGCGGTGTGGGTCGGGCGCGGCGTCGCGCTGCTCGGCCTCGCCGCGGCGGTGCCCGCCATTCTCGCCGCCGGTGGCTGGGCGCTGCTCGCGGCGGCGGGCGGGGCGCTCGTGGCGGCGGGCATCGCGCTGGCGCCGCTCGTGCGGGTGTGGCTCGGCGAGATGCCGGCCACGCGGCCGTCCGACTTCGGCCACACGCTCGAGCTCCTCTGCCGGGCGCACGACGCGCGGGCCGGGTGGCTGGTGGGGCTCGCGGGCGGCGACGTGGAGGTGCGGCGCGGCGACGACCCGGGCCGGGCGGCGCGCGCGCGGGGCGCGGCGCTCGTGCAGCTCGCGTCGGTGGACGGCCGCACGCATGTGGCGCGGGAGGCGGCCGGCACCTACGTCGCGGTCGGCGACTTCCCCTTCGGCGCCGGGGTGCTGCTCGCGCAGGCCGACGCTTCGGCGGAGGCCGCCCAGGCCGCAGCCGAGGACCTGCGCCGCGTGGTGGCGGGCCTGCGACTCGCCGAGCGGCAGGCGGAGAGCGAGCGGCCGACCGAGCGCGTCGCGCGCCGGCTCGCCGCCCTGGCGGGGGGCGCGCAGACGCTCGAAGGGATCGCCCGGGCGGGGGTGACGCTGGCTCAAGAGGTGACGGAGCGCGGGACGGCGATCGTCATGCCCGGGGCCGGGGCGGCGGGGGCGGCGGGGGCGGCGGGGGCCGCGGGGGCGACGGGGGCGGCGGGCGGCGCTCGCGTCGTGGCCGTCTCGGCGGCGGGGGACGGGCGACTTGCGGGGCTCGTGCTCGGGCCCGAGGCGCCGGCCGTGCGCGCCATCGCCACGGGCGTGCCGGTCGTCACCCACGGCGCGGAGGACGTGTTTGGCGACGTCTTGCCCGACCGGCGGCGGCGCGACCGCGGGGGCACTGCGTACCCGCTGCGCGACGGGCACTTCGTGATCGGCGCGCTGGTCGTGGGGGGGCCGCGCCTCCCGAGCGACGGCCCGGTGGCCGAGCAGTTGCAGCGGCTGCTCATGGAGCTCGGGCCGCGCCTCGCCGCGGCCCGCGCGGTGCACGAGGCCGAGCAGCGCGCCGTGCGCGATCCGCTCACGGGGCTGCGGAACCGCCGGGAACTGGAGCGGACGCTCGCGCAGCACGCCGGGGCGCAAGGGCTCGGCGCGGCGACGCTGGTGTACGTGGATCTCGATCACTTCAAGACGCTGAACGACACCCTGGGCCATGCCGCGGGCGACGCGGCGCTGCGGCACGTGGCGCGCATCCTGGAGGGAGCGGTCCGCGACCGCGACCTGGTGGCGCGCATCGGCGGCGAGGAGTTCGCCGTCTGGATGCCGGAGACGCCGCTCGCCGTCGGTGTCGAGGTGGCCGAGCGCATCCGCGCTACCGTGGCGGGCACCGCGTGGCAGTGGGGCGGCGCGCCCTACCCCCTCACCATTTCCTGCGGGGTGGCGGCCTATCCGGAGACGGTGGGCGAGATCGCCAACCTGCGCGGCGCGGCCGATGCGGCGCTATACCGCGCCAAGGAAGCGGGGCGCAACCGGGTCGAGCACGCCCGAGTTGAAAAGCCGCCCGGGGGCCGCTAGGTTGATCGTCGAGGGGGCGACAGGTTTCGACGGGTTTGGCGAGGATGTCGCAGCGTGCCCAGGTTGTCAGTCACCTGGTAAAACCACTGGCACACATCATAACTGCCAACGCTGAATTGGCACTGGCTGCGTAAGCTTCGGCTTCACGCACCTGCGTGAGTGGCAGCCCGCCTGAGGCGGCGCTCACGTATCGTAAAATCGGGCTGGCGTGACCCGGGGCCCGAACGGGTCGCGCGAGAGCTGGGCAGGGCTGGTCGCTGCCGGGGCCGGCGAGGCGCCGCGGCGGCGAGACCAATCAAGCCTCGCCTACGCACGTAGCGGCGGCATCGGAGTCATGCTCGGACCGGGGTTCGATTCCCCGCGCCTCCATCCCGGAACGGGAAACGGCGTGCCGTTTCCCGTTCCACGTTTCCGGGCGGGAGCCGGAGGGGCCGAATGGACGCGGTGCTCGACCTCGTGCGAGTCCTCTACGATCCCGGGCCGGTGTTCGAGCGGGTGCGCGAGCGGCCCAGGTTCCTGGCGCCGTTCCTGGCGCTCGCCGTCGTGCTGCTCGTCGGCTCGCTGCTCCAGCGTCCCTACGTGCAGGCCGCCCTCGCCGCGCGCCTGGCCCGTCTCGGCGAGGCGGGGGCGGCGGCCGCCGCGGCGGGCGGGACCTTCGCGGTGGTGGGCGCGGTGCTAGCGCCCGTGGGCTTCGCCGTCGTGCTCGTCGTGAGCGCCGCCATCCTGTGGCTCCTCGTCACCCTGGTCGGCGCGGAAGCCAGGTTCCCGGTGCTCTTGAGCGTCGCGACCTACGTGAGCGTGACCGGCATCCTGTTGCAGCTCGCGCGGCTCGCCGTGTTGATGCTGCGGGGGACGGGCGCCGTCGCTTCCGTGGACGACTTGCAGCCCCCGCTGGGGCTGGACCTGCTGGCGCCCGAGGCGGGCCGGGTGGCGACCGCGCTGCTCGGGCAGGTGAATCCCTTCACCGTGTGGGGCGTCACCCTCACCGCGATCGGCATCCGCGTGACGCACCGCACCTCGCCGGCGGGGGCCGCCGGGGTGGCCGCGGCGACCTTCGTGCTCGGGTGCGTGTTCGCCGCGGGAGCAGCGCTGTTGCGGCGGGGGTGAGCCCGCGGGCGCGGGGCGCGCTACAGCGTCGCCTGCGTCCGGTCAATCACCCCCTGCTCCTCGAGCGCGGCCTGCGCGGCCGCGAGCCGGGCCACGGGCACGCGGAACGGGGAACAGGAGACGTAGTTCATCCCCGCCCGGTGACAGAACTTGATCGAGCTCGGTTCGCCGCCGTGCTCGCCGCACAGACCGACCTTGAGGTCGGCGCGCGTGCCGCGCCCCAGCCGAATCGCGAGTTCCACGAGCTTGCCCACGCCGTCCTGGTCGAGCACCTGGAAGGGGTCGGCCGGCAGGATCCCCTGGTCCACGTAGCGCGGCAGGAACCGGCCCGCGTCGTCGCGCGACAGGCCGAAGGTCGTCTGCGTGAGATCGTTGGTGCCGAAGGAGAAGAAGTCGGCCTCGCGGGCGATGGCGTCGGCGGTGAGGGCGGCCCGGGGCAGCTCGATCATCGTCCCCACGAGGTAGGGGACGGCCCGCCCTTCGGCGCGGAACACTTCGCCCGCGACGCGGCGCACGATCGCCGCCTGATGGCGCAGCTCCTCGACGTGGGCGACGAGGGGGATCATCACCTCGACCAGCACCCGGTGGCCGCGCGCCACCACGCGGCAGGCGGCCTCGAAGATGGCCCGGGCCTGCATCTCGGTGATCTCGGGGAAGGTGATGCCGAGCCGGCAGCCGCGGTGGCCGAGCATCGGATTCGCCTCGACGAGCGAGGCCACGATCCGGTGCAGCTCCGCCGCCGGCCGCCGCATGGCGCGGGCGAGGGCGGCGATCTCCGGCCGCGTGTGCGGGAGGAACTCGTGCAGCGGCGGGTCGAGGAGGCGGATCGTGACCGGATAGCCGGCCATCGCCGTGAAGATGCCCTCAAAGTCGGCGCGCTGCATCGGCAGGAGCTTGGCGAGGGCGCGGCGGCGGCCGGCGGCGTCGGGGGCGACGATCATCTCGCGCATCGCCGTGATGCGGTCGCCCGCGAAGAACATGTGCTCGGTACGGCACAGCCCGATCCCCTCGGCGCCGAGCGCGCGCGCGCGGCGCGCGTCGGCGGGGGTGTCGGCGTTGGCGCGGACGCGGAGCCGGCGGCGCCGGTCGGCCCAGGCCATGAGCCGGGTGTAGTGCGCGCCGATCTTGGGCGCGACCAGCGGGGCGGCGCCGAGCAGCACCCGGCCGGTGGTGCCGTCCACGGTGATCACCTGGCCCCGCTTGACGACCCGGCCGTTGGCGCGGAACCGGCCGGCGGCCGCGTCCACGTCGAGGCCGCTCGCGCCCACCACGCACGTCTTGCCCATGCCGCGCGCCACGATCGCAGCGTGACTGGTCATGCCGCCACGCGCGGTGAGCACCGCCTGCGCGGCCACGATCCCGTGGAAATCCTCGGGGCTCGTCTCCGGGCGCACGAGGATGACGCGCTCGCCCCGGCGGGCGAGGGCCTCGGCGTCGTCGGCGTCGAAGACCGCGGCGCCGGTCGCCGCCCCCGGGGACGCCGGCAGGCCCTGGGCCACCACCGTCACCCGCGCCCGCGGATCCACCATGGGGTGGAACACCTGATCGAGATCCTGCGGCGGCACGCGCTGCACCGCCTCGTCCTCGCTGATGAGCCCCTCGCGCACCATGTCCACGGCGATGCGCACCGCCGCGACCCCCGTCCGCTGGGCGCGGCGGGTCTGGAGCACGTACAGCCGGCCGTGCTCGAAGGTGAACTCGATGTCCTGGACGTCCCGGAAATGGCGCTCGAGCTTCGCCGCCACGCGCGCGAGGTCGCGGTACACGCGCCCCAGCCGGCCGCGCCGGAGCCGGGCGAGCGGCTGCGGGGTGCGCGCGCCCGAGACCACGTCCTCCCCCTGGGCGTTCGTGAGGAAGTCGCCGTTCAGCACCTTCTCGCCCGTGCGGCAGTCGCGCGTGAACGCGACGCCGGTCCCCGAATCGTCGCCCAGGTTCCCGTACACCATGGCGACCACGTTCACCGCGGTCCCGAGATCCTCGGGGATGTGGTGGACGCGGCGGTAGTCCACGGCGCGGCGCGTCCGCCAGCTCTTGAACACCGCCGCGATCGCGCCCCACAGCTGGGCGAGCGGATCGTCGGGGAAGGGCTCGCCGCGCTTCGCCAGGATGATCGCCTTGAACTCGCGGACGAGCGCGCGCAGGTCGTCGGGCGGGAGATCGATGTCGCGCGCCGCGCGGCGCCGCCGCTTGTACGCCGCGAGCGCCTCCGCGAACGGCGCCTTGCCGAGCTCGAACACCACGTCGCCGTACATCTGCACGAAGCGGCGGTAGGAGTCGTAGGCAAAGCGCGGGTTGCGCGTTTCCGCGATCAGGCCCTGCACCGTCGCGTCGTTCAAGCCCAGGTTGAGGATCGTCTCCATCATCCCGGGCATCGACACCGCCGCGCCGGAGCGCACGGAGACGAGCAGGGGCCGCCGCGGGTCGCCGAACCGGCGGCCGGTGGCCTGCTCCAGCTGCTTGAGGTGGCGGCCGACTTCGTCCCGGAGCGCGGGCGGGAACGCGCCCGTCTCGAGGTAGGCGAGGCAGAGCTGGGCGGAGATGGTAAACCCCGGGGGCACCGGCAGGCCCAGGTTGGCCATCTCGGCGAGGCCCGCCCCCTTGCCGCCGAGGATATCGCGCATGGCGGCCGAGCCGTCGGCCCGGCCCGGCCCGAAGGAATAGACCCAGCGCTCGATCGCCGCCACGACGGCTCAGCCGGGCACGGCGGCGAGGAGCGGCGCCGCGTGGCGCGCCCGCTCCAGCTCTTCCGGGATCTCCGTCGGGTAGGCGCCCGAGAAACAGGCGTGACAGAACGCGGCGGGGTCGCCGCCCGCGGCCCGCAGCATGCCCTCGAGCGAGAGGTAGCCGAGCGTGTCCACCCCCAGGTGCGCGCGGATCGCCTCCACGCTTTCGTTCGCGGCGATGAGCTCGCTGCGGCTGGGCGTGTCGATGCCGTAGTAACAGGGCCCCGTGATGGGCGGCGACGCGACGCGGAAGTGCACCTCGGCGGCCCCGGCCTGGCGAATGAGCTGCACCAGCGCGCGGCTCGTCGTCCCGCGAACGATCGAGTCGTCCACCACCACGACCTTCTTCCCGCGCAGCACCTCGCGCACAGGGTTGAACTTGATCTTGACCTTCGCGGTGCGGTCCTGCTGGGCGGGGTGAATGAAGGTGCGGCCGACGTAGTGGTTGCGGATGAGAGCGTGCTCGAGCTTGATCCCCGACTCCTCGGAGAAGCCGAGCGCCATGGCGTTGGAGGAGTCGGGGACAGAGAACACGCAGTCGGCGCCGGGCGCGGGGTGCTCCCGCGCGAGCTCGCGGCCCAAGGCGCGCCGCACGCGGTCCACGGAGCGGTGGAACACGGTGCTGTCGGGCCGGGAGAAGTACACCAACTCGAACACGCAGCGCCGCTGCGGGCGCGGCGGGAGGCGGGGCAGGGGCTCCACGTCGCTCCCGTGGATGCGCAGGAAGTCCCCCGGCTCGAGCTCGCGCACCAGCGTCGCGCCGGCGATGTCGAGGGCGCACGTCTCGGAGGCCACCACCCAGCCGCGGCCCAGGCGGCCGAGCACGAGCGGCCGGAAGCCCCGCGCGTCCACGATCGCGTACAGCGTGCGGCCGATCGTGATCACCAGCGAATAGGCGCCCTCCACCCGCTCGAGCGCGTCGAGGAGCTGGTCCTCGGGCTCGCGCGCTTCGGAGCGCGCGATGAGATGGACCAGCACCTCGCTGTCCGACGAGCTCTGGAAGATCGAGCCCTTGCGCACCAAGTCGGCGCGGAGCTCGACGGCGTTGGTGAGGTTGCCGTTGTGCGCGAGGGCGAGCGGGCCCTCGCGGTAGCGCGCGAGGATCGGCTGCGCGTTGGCGAGCACCGACGTCCCGGCCGTCGAGTAGCGGGTGTGCCCGATCGCTACGTCGCCGGGGAGTTCGCCGAGCAGCCGCTCGTTGAACACGTCGGCCACGAGCCCCATGCCGCGGTGCGACCGCGCCGCGCCCTCGCCGTCGATCGCCACGATCCCGGCCGATTCCTGGCCGCGATGCTGGAGGCTGTAGAGGCCGAGATACGCGACGCGCGCCGCGTCGGGCACGCCGGTCACACCGATGATGCCGCACATCTGGCCGTCAGTCTCCCATGCGCCGGGGAATGGCACTGAAATATACCTCGCGGAGCCGCTCCACAGGGTGCTCCACGGTCGCGTCGCGCAGCCGCAGGCGCACCACGCCGCCGGGGGGGCCCACCGTGCCGAGCCGCTCCGCGGGGAGGTCCATCTCCCGGGCGAGCGCCACGACCGCCGCCGCCCGCTCGGGAGCGCAGGTCACCACCGCCCGCCCCTGCGACTCGCTGAACAACAGCTCGTGGGCGGCGAGCTCCGGCGCGTGCTGGCGGAGGTCGAGCTCGAGCCCGAACCCCGTCGCCGCGTACGGCCCGCCCATGGCCGTCTCGGCAAGCGCCACGGCCAGCCCGCCGTCGGCGCAGTCGTGCGCGGAGCGCAACCACCCGCGCCCGGCGCCCGCCACCAGGAACTCCACCAGCCGGCGCTCGACGGCGAGATCCACGCGCGGCGGCAGCCCGCCCACGAAGCCGTACAGCGCTTCCCAGAACTGCGACGCCCCGAGCTCGGCGCGGGTCGCGCCCACGAGCACGACCGCGTCCCCCGCCGCCTGGGCGTGGCTCGGCACCGCCGCCGCGGCGCGCGCCAGCAGCCCCAGCATCCCGATCACCGGAGTCGGCGCCACGGCGCCGGCCGGGCTCTCGTTGTAGAAGGAGACGTTCCCGCCGGTCACCGGCGTCTCGAGCGCGCGGCAGGCGTCCGCGATTCCGCGGCACGCCTCGCGAAACTGATAGAAGACCGCCGGGCGCTCCGGGTTGCCGAAGTTGAGACAGTTGGTGATCGCGAGCGGGCGCGCTCCGGTGCACGCCACGTTGCGCGCCGCCTCGGCCACGGCCGCCTTGCCGCCCTCGTAGGGATCGAGCTCCACGTAGCGGCTGTTGCCGTCCACCGTCACCGCGAGGCCGAACTCCGCGCCCCGCACCCGGAGCACGCCGGCGTCGCCGCCGGGCGCGAGCACGGTGCTCGCCTGCACCGTCGAGTCGTACTGCTCGTACACCCAGCGCTTGGAGGCGACCGGCGGATGGTCGAGCAGCCGCAGCAGCGCGTCGCCGGGCGCGGGAAGCGGCGCGGCGGCGGGGGGCGCCGCCGCGCGCCGGCGGGCCGCCGCGGGATCCTCGCGCGCCTCGGGGTGATACACCGGGCAGTCCGCCACCAGCCGGCGCGCGGGAATTGCCACCACCAGCCGGTCCCCCCACCGGGCCCGGTACATGCCGTCGTCGGTCACGCGGCCGATCGGCGTGGCGCCGAGCTCCCACTTGGCGGCGATCGCCTGCACCTCCGGCACGCGGTCGGCCTTGGCCACGACTAGCATCCGCTCCTGCGACTCGGAGAGGAGAATCTCGTAGGGCGTCATTCCGGGCTCGCGGGTCGGGACCAGCGACAGGTCCAGCTCCACCCCCGCGCCGCCGCGCGCGGCCATCTCCACCGAGGAGGAGGCGAGCCCGGCCGCCCCCATGTCCTGAATCGCCACGATGTGACCGGAGGCGACGAGCTCGAGACTCGCCTCGAGCAGGAGCTTTTCGGTGAACGGGTCGCCGACCTGCACCTGGGGCCGGCGCCGCTCGCTGTCGGCCGCCAGCTCCGCCGAGGCGAACGCCGCGCCGTGGATGCCGTCGCGCCCCGTGCGGGCGCCCACCACGAGGAGCACGTTCCCCGGGCCGTGCGCCGCCGCGCGCATCACGTCCCGCTCGCGCACCAGGCCCACGCACATGGCGTTGACCAGCGGGTTCCCGGCGTAGCTCGGCCGGAAGTCCACCTCGCCGCCGAGCGTGGGGACGCCCACGCAGTTGCCGTAGTCGCCGATCCCCCGCACGACGCCCGCGAACAGATAGCGGTTGCGCGCATCGTCGAGCGGGCCGAACCGCAGGCTGTTGAGCAAGGCCACGGGCCGGGCGCCCATCGTGAACACGTCCCGCAGGATCCCGCCCACGCCCGTCGCCGCCCCCTGATACGGCTCCACCGCCGAGGGGTGGTTGTGCGACTCGATCTTGAAGGCAGCCGCCCAGCCGTCGGGGAGCCGCACCACGCCGGCGTTTTCGCCCGGGCCCTGGAGCACCTGGGGCCCCGCGGTGGGGAACTGCGCGAGCACGGGCTTCGAGTGCTTGTAGGCGCAGTGCTCGCTCCACAGCGCCGAGAACACGCCCAGCTCGGCGAACGTGGGCGGGCGGCCGAGGATGCCCTCGATCCGCTGGTACTCCTCCTCCGTCAGCTGGTGCGCGCGGACCAGCTCGGGCGTGACGGGGGGGTCGCCCGGGAACGGGGCCGGGCGGGGCGGCGGGGCGGCCGCGCTCACACGTCCGACGCCTTGGCCCCGCTCACCCCGCGCATCACGGCGCGGAACACGCGGCTGATGATGTTGGGCGAGGGGTGCGCGATCAGCGCCTCGGCCTCGCCGGCGTCGAACCACAGGCCGTGGCAATGCGTGCACTGGTCGATCTGGATGCCGTGCCACTCGCCCGTGATGAGGTCGTAGCCGCACTTCGGGCACTTCATGTAGTGGGAGCGCCGCTCGGCCTCGGCCGCGGCGCGCTCCACCGCCGCCCGCTGCTGCCGCAGCAGCTCGGCGTCGCGTCGCGCGAAGTATTCGTCTTCGTTGCGGCTGGGCTTGTCAGGCATGGGGGCGTCAGGGCTGCGGGGGTTTGGCGGTCAGGGTGTCGCCGCCGCGGCGCGCGTGCGGTTGCGTCGCCGCCGGCGAGGACGACTGGCCGCTGTAGCGGTGGCCGGGCCAGCGCAACACCGCGTCCACGACCTGCCCGTTCTGGAGGAACACGACGTCTTCGGTCCCGCAGCTGTACTCGCAGCCGTTGCGGAAATAGAGATAGGTCATGTCGCCCTGGCGGCGCACCGCGATCGGGGGCCCCCACAGGGCGTACACGTCCCGTTCGCTCATCCCGGGAGCGATGGTGCCGGTGTCCGGGGAGTCGAAAGGCACATCGCGCAGGGGCCGCGCGTGTGCCGCGGGGGGCGCGGCGGGCGCAGAAGGCGCAGGGGGCGCAGGGGGCGCGGAGACTCCGGGCGGGGTCGGCGACGGCGGCGTGGCGGGTGCGGCCGGCCCCGCCGGCCCCCCGGGGCGCGCGGCAGGCTGGCGCCGGGCGGCGACCTTCGCCGCGACCGCGTCCTTCAGCTGCGTGAAGCGCTCGCCGACCTGCTTACACCCGGAGGTGGCGATCGCCAACAGCGCGCACATCGCCAGCGTGTTGCGTCGCATGTCGAGCCTCCATCGATTGAAAGACGCGGGCGCCGTCCAGGCCGCCCAGCACCGCCGCGGCGCGGCGCTCGGGATGCGGCATCACCCCCACCACGTTGCCGACGGCATTGGCGACGCCGGCGATCGCGTTCACCGACCCGTTCGGGTTGTCGCGCACGTAGCGCCACACCACGCGCCCCGTCGCTTCGAGCTCGGCCGCCGTGCGCGGGTCCACCACGTACCGCCCGTCGCCGTGCGCGATCGGCAGCTCGAGCACCTCGCCGGGCTCGTACAGGCAGGTGAACGGGGTATCGGTCTGCTCGACGCGCACCCAGGCCGGCCGCGACAGGAACCGCAGGCCCGCGTTGCGCATCAGCGCGCCGGGCAGGAGCCCGGCCTCGCATAGCGTCTGGAAGCCGTTGCAGATGCCGAGCACGGGCCCGCCCGCCCGCGCGTGCGCCACCACCGCCGTCATGACCGGCGAGAAGCGGGCGATCGCGCCGGCCCGCAGATAGTCGCCGTAGCTGAAGCCCCCGGGCAGGATCACGACGTCCGCCTGCCGCAGATCCGTGTCGCGATGCCAGACGAAGTACGCGTCCGACCCCGCGGCGCGCGCGGCCGCGAGCGTGTCGGCGTCGCAGTTCGACCCCGGAAACACGATCACCGCGACCCGCTTCATCCGACCGGTTCCTCCTCGAGGGCCACCGCGTAGTCCTCCGTGACCGGGTTGGCGAGCAGACGGTCGCACATCGCGCGCGCCCGCGCCAGCGCCTCGGCGCCGTCGGCCGCCGCGACATCGAGCACCAGGTGCTTGCCCACCCGCACCCGGCCCACCTCGCCGAACCCGAGGGCGTGCAGCGCGCGGGCCACCGCCTCGCCCTGCGGGTCGAGCAGCGCGTCCCGCGGCAGCACCCGCACCGCCACGCGAAACGTGCTCACGCCGGCCCCCCGCCCGCGGCGGGCGGCGCGTAGCGATCCTCGTCGCCCTCCTCCTCCCCCTCGCCGCCCTCGCGGATCACGATGGGACCGGCGATCTCCGCCTCCTCGGCCTCCCCTTCGGTCAAGAGGCCGACCAGCGTGGCCCGCAGCACTCCGTACGCCATGTAGGTGATCCCCAGCGGGAAGAAGAACGCGTCGTGCGCCAGGATCCCGAAGATCACGATAAACAGAAGCGTGGCGAGCCCCAAGAGCCCCCGCGCCGTGCGCACCCCGGCGCGCGGCAGCGTCGCGTAGCGCACGTTGCTCACCATGAGGATCGTGAGCGCGATCATCAGCAGCTGCAGCAGGTGGTGGCGCGGCAGCACGCGGAACACCTGCTGGTACAGGGGCGTGGTCGTGAACGGGTAGAAGGTGGCCAGCGTCATCCCCGCCGCGGGCGACGGGAGCCCGATGAAGTAGCGCTTGGCCCGCCCCGCCTGCGTGACGTTGAACCGCGCCAGGCGGATCGCCGCCGCCATCACGTAGAAATAGCAGAAGATCCACTCCGCCTGGCCGGCGCTCGCGAACTCGAGCTGATAGATAAGGAACGCCGGCGCCGCCCCGAAGCTCACCACGTCCACCAGACTGTCGAGCTCGGCGCCGAACCGGGTGCCGGTGTGCGACAGCCGCGCCAGCCGGCCGTCGAGCGCGTCCAGGATCCCGGCGAAGAAAATGTACCAGCCGGCCCGGTAGAACTCGCCGCGCGCCGCGAGCACCATGGACCAGATGCCGAAGAACAGGTTGAACAGGGTGAACAGGCTCGGCACCACGACGACCACGCGCCGCATGCTGGGCCGCGGAAACCGCCTCATGCGGGATACTCCGCGAGCACGCTCGCGCCCGCCCGCACGCGGTCGCCCACCGCCACCCGCACCGCCGCCCCGGCGCCCGCGGGGAGGAACACGTCCACCCGCGAGCCGAAGCGGATCATGCCCATCCGCTCGCCCTGGCACGCCCGCTCGCCGGGCCGGGCGTCGGTGACGATGCGCCGCGCGATGAGCCCCGCAATCTGGCGCACCAAGAGGGGACCGCGGCTCGTGCGCATCCCCACCGAGGTCTGCTCGTTGTCCGTGCTGGCCTTGTCGGTGGCGGCGTGCAGGAAGCGCCCCGGGTGACGGTGCACCAGCTCCACGGTCCCGCTCGCGGGATAGCGGTTCACATGCACGTCAAAGACGCTCATGAACGTCGAGATCCGCACTGCCGGGCCCCGCAGGTACATCGGCTCCGTCACCTCGCGAATGTCCACGATGCGGCCGTCCGCGGGGGCGAGCACGTAGCGCTCGCCGCGCGGGCCCGCCCGCGCCGGATCGCGGAAGAACACGACCAGCCACGCGGCCGCGAGGAGGAGCAGCGCTTCGGGCGCCCACAGCCAGCCCACCCGTGCCGCCCCCGCCCCCCACGCCCCCGCGAGGGCGAGCGCCCACGCCGGCCCGATGAACGGCCAGCCCTCGCGCGCGATCCGCATCACGCCACGGCAAGGGACTTGCCCGTGAGCCGGCGGTACGCTTCGAGGTACCGCTCGCTCGTGGCCTGGACCACCTCGGGCGGCAGCGGCGGGGGCGGCGCGTTGCCGTCCCAGCGGCCCGCGCGCTTCAAACCGGCGAGGTAGTCGCGCAGCGGCTGCTTGTCGAAGCTCGGCGGGCTCCGGCCCGGCGCGTAGCCGTCGGCGGGCCAGAAGCGCGAGGAATCGGGCGTGAGCAGCTCGTCGATCACGAGCAGCCGCCCGTCGGGCGCGGTGCCGAACTCGAACTTGGTGTCGGCGATGATGATGCCCCGCGGGGCCGCGTAGGCGCGGCCCGCCTCGTAGAGCTCGAGGCTCGCCCGCTGCAGCTGTTCGGCGAGCGGCCGGCCCAGCGCCGCGACCAGGTGTGCGAAGGTGACGTTCTCGTCGTGGCCCGTCTCCGCCTTGGTGGCGGGCGAGAACAGCGGCGGCTCGAGCCGGGCACTCTCCACGAGCCCGGGCGGGAGCGGCTCGCCCGCGAGCGTGCCCCGCTCGCGGTACTCGGCCCACGCCGAGCCCGCGAGATACCCCCGCACGACGCACTCGAACGGCACCGGCACGGCGCGCCGCACGAGCATCGCCCGGCCGGCGACCTCCGCCCGGTAATCGGCCAGCGCCGGCACGCGGGCGAGGATCTCGTCGGTGTCGGCCGTCAGGAAATGGCTCGAGAGCACCGACGCCAGCCGCTCGAACCAGAACGCGCTGAGCTGCGTCAGCACGGCGCCCTTGTGCGGCACCGGTTCACGCAACACGACGTCGAAGGCGCTCACCCGATCGCTCGCCACGAGGAGCAGCGTGGCGGCGTCCACCGCGTACACCTCGCGCACCTTGCCGCGCCGTACCAGGGGCAGAGGCAGCGCGCTCGCGACCAACGGTTCGGTCATACGGTCACCTCGGCGGCGGCCGCGACCGGCGCCACGGCCTCGATCCGCTGTAACAGGGGTGGGAGCTGCTCGTCCAGGAACTCGTCCACTTGCCGCGGCGCCCGGCCCACGTAGGCCGCCGGCTCGAGCTCGTCCGGCCGCACCGCGACGCCCAGCGCGCGGAACGCCGGATCGCGCGCCAGCCGCTCGAGGAGGTCGTTCGGGGCCCCCGCCTCGGCCACCGCCTGGGCCACGGCGAGGCTGTGCGCGCGAATCACTTCGTGCAGCTGCTGGCGGTCGCCCCCCGCCTTGACGCCCCGCACCAGCAGCCGCTCCGTGGCGAGGAACGGCAGCTGGGCGGCGACGTGCCGCGCGATCACGGGTTCGCGCACCTCGATCCCCGCGGCGACGTTGGTGGCGAGCACCAAAATGGCGTCGGTCGCGAGGAACGCCTCCGGCAGCACCAGCCGGCGGTTGGCGCTGTCGTCGAGCGTGCGCTCCAGCCACTGCGCCGCCGCCGTGTGCCACGCGTTCCCCTGGAGCTCGAGCACGAAGCGCGCCAGCCCGGTCATCCGCTCGGCGCGCATCGGGTTGCGCTTGTACGCCATCGCCGAAGAGCCGACCTGCTCGCTCTCGAACGGCTCGAGCAGCTCGCCCTCGTGCTGGAGCAGCCGCAGATCGGTGGCGAACTTGGCGGCGGACTGCGCCACCCCCGCGAGCGCGGCGAGCACCAAGGCGTCGAGCTTGCGCGGATAGGTCTGGCCTGTGACCGGCACCACGCGCGCGAACCCGAGCTTGCGGGCCACCCGGCGCTCGAGCTCGCGGACCTTCTCGTCGTCCCCGTCGAACAGCTCGAGGAAGCTCGCCTGCGTCCCCGTCGCCCCCTTGACGCCGCGAAACGGCAGCGTCTCGCGGCGGTGCAGCAGCTCCTCCGCGTCGAGCGCGAACTCCTGCATCCACAGGGTCACGCGCTTGCCGACCGTCGTGAGCTGCGCCGGCTGGAAATGGGTGTAGGCGAGGCAGGGCAGGGCCCGGTAGCGGCGCGCCAGCTTCCCGAGCGCCACGAGCACGGCGGCGAGCCGGCCGAGCAGCAGGCCGAGCCCCTCGCGCATGAGCAGCAGGTCGGCGTTGTCGGTCACGTAGGCGCTCGTCGCGCCCAGGTGGAGATAGGGGCGCGCGGCCGGCGCCTGCTCGGCGAGATGGTGGATATGGGCCATCACGTCGTGCCGCAGCCGCCGCTCGTGCTCGGCCGCGCGGTCGAGGTCGGCGTCGTCGAGATGCGCCCGCACCTCGGCGATCGCGCGGTCGGGGATGTCGAGCCCCAGCTCTTGCTGCGCCTCGAGCAGCGCGAGCCACAGCCGCCGCCACAGCGCCACGCGGCGATGCTCCCCCCACAGCGCCTGCATCGGGGGCGAGGCGTAGCGCCGCGACAGGGGCGAGTGGTAGGTCAAACCGGCGCCTTGGCGCGCGCCGCCAGCTGGCGCCAATCGGCGAGGAACTGCTCGAGCCCGCGGTCGGTGAGGGGATGCTGGAGCAGCTTCTTCAGGACCTCGGGCGGCAGCGTGGCGGCGTCGGCGCCGAGCATCGCCGCCGCGACCACGTGGCGGGGATGCCGGATCGAGGCCGCGAGGATCTCGGTCGCGATCTGGTAGTTGTCGAAAATCGCCCGCGCTTCCCGGATCACCTCCATCCCGTCCTGCCCCGCGTCGTCGAGCCGGCCGATGAAGGGGCTCACGTAGCTCGCGCCCGCCTTGGCGGCGAGCAGGCACTGCGGGCTCGAAAAGCACAGCGTCACGTTGGTCTTGATCCCCTCGGCCGCGAGCCGCCGCACCGCCACGAGCCCCGCCTCGAGCATGGGGACCTTGACCACGATATGGTCGGCGATCCGGGCCAGCTCCCGCCCCTCCCGCACCATCCCGTCCGCGTCCACCGCCACCACCTCGGCCGACACCGGGCCCTCGACGAGCGAGCAGATCTCCTTGAGCACGTCCCTGGGGTCGAGGTCGCCCGCCTGCTTGGCGAGCAGCGACGGGTTGGTGGTGACGCCGTCAATCAACCCGGCCTGGGCCGCCCAGCCGATGTCTTTGAGGCTCGCCGTGTCGAGGAAAATCTTCATAGGTCAGCTCTCGGCGTAGAGGTCGGGAGGATACCGCACCGCCACGAGGTAGAGGCCGTGCGGCGGGGCGGGCGGGCTCGCCGCGACGTCGTCCGCCGCGCCGAGCAGCCGCGCCAGGTCGTCGAGGGGGCGCCGGCCCAGCGCGATGTCCACCATCGTGCCCACGAGCATGCGCACCATCCGATGGAGAAACCGGTCGGCCTCGATCGTAAACGTCACTCCCGCCGCGTCCGCGCGCGCCGCCCAGCAGGCGAGTCCCACCCGGCTCCGGTAGTGGCGGCGCCGCGATTTCGCCCCGCTGGCCGCGAGCCGCCGGAACTCGTGCTCGCCCACGAGCAGGTCGGCCCCGCGGCCGAGCACCGCCAGGTCCAGCGGGCACCCCAGCGCCCACTCGTACGGCCGCCGGAACGGCGAGCGAGCCGCCTCGTCGGTGCCGATCAGGTAGCGGTACCGCCGGCTCAGCGCGCTGCGCCGGGCGTGAAAGCCCGGCCGCATGGGACACACCCGCTCCACCCAGATGTCGGGCGGCAACAAGGCGTTGAGCGCCCGCCGCAGCCCCGCCGCGTCGCCGGCCCAGCGCTCGCTCGCGGCAAACCCCACCGCCTGCCCCAGCGCGTGCACGCCCGTGTCGGTACGCCCCGCGCCGATCGCCGCCGTCCGCCGGCCCATGAGGCGCTCGAGCACCGCCTCGAACTCCGCCTGCACGGTGCGCCCCTCGCGCTGCCGTTGCCAGCCGGCGAAGCGTCCCCCGTCGTAGTGCACCACGGCGAGGAACGGGCGGCTCGTCACGGGCGAAAGATAGGACGCGGCCGAGACCCGATCAAGGCGCGCAACCCGTTGTGGCGTTTGACAAAAGGCCACTTTCCGGGCTAGCTTTGCACACCCCCTCGCCCCGACGTCCGGTGCCCGCTTCGCCCGAGCCCTCGCCCCTCCACGACGCGCTCGCCGCCCTTGCCGCCGGGCGCGCGCTCAGCGAAGCGCAGGCGCACGCGGCCTTCGGCGCCGTGATGCGCGGCGAGGCCACCGCGGCGCAGATCGCGGCGCTGCTCATGGGGCTGCGCGTCAAAGGCGAGACCGCCGCGGAGGTGGCCGGCGCCGCCCGCGCGCTGCGCGCGGCGATGCTGCGCGTGGAGGCCGCGGGCACGCACCTCGTGGACACCTGCGGCACCGGCGGCGGCGCGGTGCCCACCTTCAACATCTCGACCGCGGCCGCGTTCGTCGCCGCGGGCGCGGGCGCCGCGGTCGCCAAGCACGGCAATCGCTCGTTCACCTCGCGGTGCGGCTCGGCCGACGTGCTCGAAGCGCTGGGCGTGCGCATCGCCCTCGACGCCGCGGCCGCGGCGCGGGTGCTCCGGGAGGCGTGCGTCACGTTTCTCTTCGCCCCCGCATTCCATCCCGCCATGCGCCACGCGGGCCCGGTGCGGCGCGAGCTCGGCGTGCCCTCGGTAATGAACCTCCTCGGCCCGCTCGCCAACCCGGCGGGCGTGCGGCGCCAGGTGGTGGGCGTGGCCGACCGCGACCGCGCGCCGCTCGTCGCGGACGCGCTCGCGCGGCTCGGCGCCGAACACGCCCTCGTGGTGCACGGGCGCGTGGGCATGGATGAGATCGCCCCCCGGGACCTCACCGACGTGTGGGAGATCCGCGACGGCCGGGTGACCGCATGGGAACTCGATCCCGCGGACTACGACCTGGCGGTGGACGACCTCGCGCCGCTCGCGGGCGGCGATCCGCCGGCCAACGCCGCGCGCATCGAGCGCCTGCTCGCGCGCGGCGCGGACGACCGGGCGGGGGTCGCCGCGGTGCTCCTCAACGCCGGCGCCGCCGTGTACGTGGCGGGGCTCGCCCCGAGTTACGCCGACGGGATCGCACGGGCGCGCGAGGCGCTGGTCACGGGCAAGGCGCAGGCGGCGCTCGAGCGGCTGCGGCGCGCCAGCGCTAGTACTTCCGAATGACCCCCACCACCACGCCCTGGATCACGACGTCCCGCTCGTGAACGCGCAGCGGCGCCATGGCCGGGTTGGCGGGCTCGAGCCGGATCCAGCCGCCGGGCTCCCGATAGAACCGCTTGACGGTGGCGTTCGCGCCGTGCACCAGCGCCACGACCGTCTGGCCGGGCTCGGCCTGATTGCGCTCGTGCACGACGATGAAATCGCCGTCCTTGATGTGCTCGTCGATCATCGAGTGCCCGCGCACCTTCAGCACGTAGCTGCGGCCCCGGCGCGGGATCAGGGCGTCGGGGACGGCGAGCGTCTCCCCTTCGGTGACCGCCTCGATCGGCTCGCCGGCCGCCACCAGGCCGAGCAGCGGCAGCTCGGTGGCGCCCGTCTGCCCCCGCGGCGGGACGACCTCGATGCCGCGGCTTTCGTTGTGGGCCCGGCGGATGTAGCCTTTGCGTTCCAGATTGGTGAGGTGCTCGTGCACCGTGGCGAGCGAGCGGAACGCGAACCGGGCCGCGATCTCTTCGAAGCTCGGGGCGTAGCCGCGCTCGGTGATGTACGCCGAGACGTAGTCGAGGATCTCGCGCTGGCGACGGGTGAGCGGCACCGGGCCTCCCGAAAGAATGCCGAAAGCTAATCTACCCGAAACTCACCCGAACGCAACCGTGCCCGCCGCCACGCTCGACGCTATCCTCCGGAGCACCCGGGACCGGGTGGCCCGGCTGCGCCCGCGCGCGCGCGAGCTCGAGCGCCGGGCGGGCGCGGCGCCCGCCCCGCCCGCCTTCGCCCCCGCCCTCGCCGGCGCGGCGGTCGGCGTGATCGCCGAGGTCAAGCGGCGGTCGCCCTCGGCCGGGGCGATCCGCGACGACCTCGATCCCGTGGCCCACGCCCGCGCGTACGCGCAGGGCGGGGCCGTGGCCGTTTCCGTGCTCACCGACGAGCCCTACTTCGGCGGCTCGCTCGACGATCTCGCCCGGGTGGCGGCGGCGGTGGCGGTGCCGGTGCTGCGCAAAGATTTCATCGTGGACGTGCTCCAGCTGTACGAGGCCCGGGCGGCGGGTGCGAGCGCCGTGCTGCTGATCGCGCGGGCGCTCGCCGGGGCGGAGCTCGCCGCGCTCGCCCGCGCCGCCTGCGAGCTGGGCCTCGGGGTCGTGGTGGAAGCGCACTCGGAGGCCGAGCTGGACGCGGCGCTCGCGGTGGCCCCGACCGCCGTGGGCGTGAACAGTCGCGATCTCGCCACCTTCACCGTGGATCTGGCGCTGGCCGAACGCCTGCTCGCGCGGGTACCGCCGGGCGTTCCGGCGGTGGCCGAGAGCGGCGTGGAGACCCGGGCCGACGTCGAGCGTCTGGCGGCGGCGGGGGCGGACCTCGTGCTCGTGGGGACGTCGGTGGCGCGGAGCGCCGACCCCGCCGCCGCCGTGCGCGCCCTCGCGGGCGTGCCGCGACGCGGGCGGGCGCCATGAGCCCGGTGCCCAAACTCGTCGAGCGCGGCGCGGACGGGCGGTTCGGCCCCTACGGGGGCCGCTACGTCCCGGAGACGCTCATGGCCGCCCTCGACGAGCTCGCGGCGGTGTACGACGCGGCGAAGCGCGATCCCGCCTTTTGGGCCGAGCTCGACGCCCTGCTCGCGGACTACGTGGGCCGGCCCACGCCGCTCACCGAGGCGCCGCGCTTCGCCGCCGCCGTGGGCCCGGGCGTCGTCGTCGCCCTCAAGCGCGAGGACCTGAACCACACCGGCGCTCACAAGATCAACAACACCCTCGGCCAGGTGCTGCTCGCGCGCCGCATGGGCAAGCGGCGCATCATCGCCGAAACCGGGGCGGGGCAGCACGGGGTGGCGACGGCCACGGTGTGCGCCCGGTTCGGGCTCGACTGTGTGGTGTACATGGGCGAGGAAGACATGCGGCGCCAGCGGCTCAACGTGTACCGCATGGAGCTGCTGGGCGCGCGCGTGGTGCCGGTCACGTCGGGCACCCGCACCCTGAAAGACGCGACCAACGAGGCGTTGCGCGACTGGGTCACCAACGTCACGCGCACGCACTACATCATCGGGTCGGTGGTGGGGCCCGATCCGTTCCCGCGCATGGTGCGCGACTTCCAGTCGGTGATCGGCCGCGAGGCGCGCGCGCAGGCGCTCGCGCGCTGGGGGCGCTTGCCCCGCACCGTGGTCGCGTGCGTCGGCGGGGGGTCGAACGCGATCGGGATCTTTTCCGCCTTCCTGGACGATGCGGAGGTCGAGCTCGTGGGCGTGGAGGCGGCGGGGGAGGGGGTGGGCTCCGAGCGGCACGCCGCCTCGCTCGGGCGCGGGCGGCCGGGCGTCTTCCACGGCAGCCTGAGCTACCTGCTCCAGGACGCGGACGGCCAGGTGCGGCCGGCCCACAGCGTGTCGGCAGGGCTCGATTACCCGGGGGTGGGTCCCGAGCACGCTTACTTGAAAGACTCCGGCCGCGTATTGTATGAGGCGGTGACCGACCGGGAGGCGCTTGACGCCTTCGCCGCGCTGTCGCGGCTCGAGGGCATCGTGCCGGCGCTGGAGAGCGCGCACGCGCTCGCCTGGGTGAGCGGCCGGCGCGGGCGGTGGCGCGCCGGGGAGGTGATCGTGATCAACCTGAGCGGCCGGGGCGACAAGGACGTGGCGATGGTCGCGGAACTCAGCGGGGCGGCGCTCTGAGCGATCCGGGTCCCCTCGCGCCCGCGAGCCCCGCCCCGGAGCTGGCGCTCCCGCCGGCGCAGGTCGAGGAGCTGATGCAGGTCCTGGTCAAGGGCCTGCGGGCCACCCAGTTGTACCTGCCCAACAATCCCGTGTATCAGCGAGCGGTGGACAACCTCCGCGCGGCGTTCCGCCGCATCTGGGAGGCCACCGACGATTTGCATCTGGACGTCGGAGAGACCGAGCTGCGCTGGGAAGGGGCCGTCGTCTACACCCAGGAGCAGCGCGGCGAGAGCATCGCGTGGACGCTGTACAAAGACGGCATCCGCTCGCTCGCCTTCCGGCCGGGGGTCGAGGAGGCGGAGATCGTGCGCTTTCTCGGCGTGCTCCAGCGGGCGCGCACCCTTCAGGCCGACGCGGCCGACGACCTGCTGACGCTGTTGTGGGCGGAAGACTTCCAGTTCATCAGCTACACGTTCCGCGAGCTCGTGGCCGAGAACGCCGTGCCGATCGAAGCCGACGCCACGATTCCGGCGACGCCGCCCAGCGAGATTCGCCAGCAGGTGGTCGAGGAGGCGCCGCCCAAGCGCGAGGGTCTGGTGTCCCTCGACGACTTCGACACTACGCTCTACTTCCTCGACGACAAGGAAATCGAATACCTGAAGAGGGACGTCGAGCGCGAGTATTCGCAGGACCTGCGCCGCAACGTCCTCTCGATGCTGTTCGACCTGCTGGAGCTGCAGCCCTACGGGACGGTCCGGGCCGAGCTGATCTCGATCATCGAGAACTTCATTCCCTACCTCTTGGGCGCCGGCGACTTCCGCTCGGTGGCCTACATTCTGCGGGAGACCCGCGTGATTTTGCAGCGCGCCCGCGAGCTCCTCCCGGAGCACCGCGAGGCGCTCGCGAACCTGCCCGCCCGACTGTCGCAGCGCGAGGGGCTGTCGCAGTTGCTGCAGTCGCTCGACGAGGCGGCGGTGCATCCCACCGAGGACGAGCTGTCGGAACTCTTCCAGGAGCTCCGGCCCGAGGCGCTCACGACCCTCATGGGCTGGCTGCCCCGCCTGCACAACGAGCGGGTGCGGGAGCTGGTCCAAGCGGCGGCCGCGCGCCTGGCCCAGGGCCACGCGGCCGAGGTCCTCCGGGCGCTCGCGAGCGACGACCCCGCGGTCCAGCTCGAGATGGTGAAGCTCGCGGGCCGGCTGCGGCTCGCCGGCGCGCCCGAGGGGATGGAGCCGCTCCTCGCGGCGGGCGACCGCACGCTGAAGCTCGCCGTGGTCGAGGCGCTCACGGCCATCGCGAGCCCCACGGCGTTGCGCCTGCTCGACCAGGCCATTGACGACCCCGACCGCGACGTGCGCATCGCGGCGGTGCGCGTCCTCGCCGGCCGCGGGTATCGCAACGCCGTCGCCCGCATCGAGGCCGCGGTCACGGGCGGCAAGCTCAAGAGCGCGGACCTCACCGAGAAGATGGCGTTCTTCGAGGCGTACGGGGCGCTGGTGGGGGCGGCGGGCGTGCCCGCGCTCGAGCGGCTGCTCGCAGCGAAGGGGTTCCTCGGCGGCAAGCGGGAGGATCCCGAGACGCGGGCGTGCGCCGCGATGGCGCTCGGCAAGATCCGCACCCCCGAGGCGCGCGCGGTGCTCGAGCGCGCGGCGCAGGACAAAGAACCCCTGGTGCGCAACGCCGTGAGCCGGGCCCTGCGGGAGGCGGGACCGTGAGCGCCGCCGGCCGGCCGTCCCTCGCGGAGACCGTCCAGACCACCGACGGCTTCCTGCGGCACGCCGGGCGCGACTTCCTGGTGGTGCTCTACACCGCCTTCCGCTCGCTCAAACTGTACCCGCTCGAGAACGCCCAGGTGCAGAAGGCCCTTGACGATCTCGCGCAGACCACCCGGCACCTGCTGGACGTCGAGAAGGAGCTCGAGCTCCGCGTCCAGGGCGAGTTCATCTTCGTGAACTCCACCCGGCTGCGGCTGGATCTCGACAACTACGCCTCGTTCTCCCACATCCTCGGCGTGCTGCGTCAGTGCGGGATCGGCGCGGTCCGCATCGACGAGGGGGTGGACCGCCGCCAGTTGCAGATCTTCGTCTCGCTGCTCCTCTCCTACGCCGCCAAGGAGGCGAATCCCAACAAGGTGTTCGAGCTCGGCCAGAAGCTCGCCGACGCCGGGGTGACGCAGGTGAGCGTCGAGCCGCCGCTCGAGACCGACGAGGACGCGGTGGAAGAGGAGCGCCAGAAGGAGGCCGCGAAGCGCACCTACGCCCGCTCGGTGGCCGTCACCAAGGAGGTGATCAACTCCATCCGCATGGGCCGTACGGCGAACGTCAAGAAGGTGAAGCGCGCCGTGCAGGCCATCGTGGACCAGGTGCTGAACAACGAGACGTCGCTCATCGGCTTGACGACGCTCCGCGACTACGACGAGTACACCTTCACCCACTCGGTGAACGTGTGCATCTTCTCCGTCGCCCTCGGGCGCAAGCTCGGCCTCACCAAGCTCCAGCTCTACGACCTGGGGATGGCGGCGCTGTTCCACGACGTGGGCAAGTCGCGCGTGCCGCTCGAGGTGCTGAACAAGCAGGGCGGGCTGAGCGACGAGGAGTGGCGCATCATGCAGGCCCATCCCTGGCTCGGCGTGCTCACCCTGTTCGGCCTGCGGGGCTACGGCGAGATCCCCTACCGGGGCATGATCGTCGCCTACGAGCACCACATGAAGACCGACCTCACCGGCTATCCGAAGTCGCTGCGGCCGCGCGAGCTCTCCATCTACTCGAAGATCGTGGCCGTGGCGGACGGGTTCGACGCCGCCACCAGCCGGCGCGCCTATCAGACGGTGCCGATCCAGCCCGACCAGGTGTTGAAGGAGATGTGGGAGAACCCGCGCCGGGGCTACGACCCGATCGTGGTGAAGGCGTTCATCAATTTGATCGGCATCTATCCGGTGGGCACGTGCGTCATCCTCGACACCTACGAGGTCGCGATCGTGCACAGCGCCAACCCCGACGTGGCGTTTGTGCACCGCCCCGTGGTGCGGATCGTGGCGGCCCCCGACGGCGCGCTCCAGCATCCGGGGGCGCTCGTGGACCTGGCCGAGCGCGACCCGCAGGGCAACTACCCCCGCACCATCGTCAAGGTCACCGATCCCGCGAAGTACGGCATCAACGTCGCGGACTACTTTGTCTGAGCACCCGATCGCGGCGCGGTGGCGCGCGCTGCGGGCGGACGCCGGCGGGGGCCGGCGGGCCGCCCTGGTCGCGTACGTGACGGCGGGGTTTCCGGCGCCCGCCGCGGCGCTCGCCGCGCTCCGCGCCGTGGCGGCCGCGGGCGCCGACTTCGTCGAGGTCGGGGTCCCGTTCTCCGATCCCCTGGCCGACGGCCCCACCATCCAGCGCTCCACGCACGCCGCGCTCGCGCAGGGGATGACCGTCCCCCGCGTGCTCGACCTCGTCGCCCGGGCCGCGCTCCCGGTGCCCGTGATCGTGATGACGTACCTGAATCCGGTGCTGGCCTACGGGGTGGAGCGGTTCGTGGCCGATGCGGCCGCGGCGGGCGCCTCGGGCCTCCTGCTCACCGACCTGCCCGCGGGCGCCGATCCCGCGCTCGAGGCGACGGTGGCCGCGAGCCCGCTCGCCCTCATTCGCCTGCTCGCGCCGACCACCACGCCGGCGCGGCTCGCAGCCGCCGTGCAGGGGGCGCGCGGGTTCCTGTACCTCATTTCGCGCCTCGGGGTCACCGGGGCGCGCGACGACGTGCCGGCCGACCTGGCGGCCCAGGTGGCGCGGGTGCGCGCGGTGAGCGATCTCCCGGTCGCCGTGGGGTTCGGGATCGGCACCGCGGCGCAGGCGCGGGCGGCGGCGCGGGTGGCCGACGGGGTGGTGGTGGGGAGCGCGATCGTGGACGCGCTGGCGGACGGCGGGGTGGCCGCGGCGGAGCGCCTGGTGCGCGAGCTCGCCCGGGCGGTGCGGGCGCCGTGACCGCGAACCGCCTGGTCGGGCTTTACACCCGGGCCATCGCGATCGGCGGGCCGCTCCTCCTCGCCGCCGTGCTCCTCGCCGACCGGCGCTGGACGGGGCAGCTCCTCGCGGTCGCGGCGATGGCGGCGGCCACGGTGCTGCTGCGCGGTCACCAGGTGCCGCTCAGCAAGTACTCCTACCTCACGCAGACCGGGCTCGTGGCGCTCGCGGGCAGCGTGCTCGTGGGGCTCCCCGCCACCGCGCTCGCCGTGGCCGTCGGGGTGGTGGCGGCCGACTGGCTGTGGCAGCGCAAGATGGCGCGCGCGGCGCTCACCAACATGGGCCGCGAGGTGATCGCCCTCGTGGCCGCCTACGGGGTGTACGCGGCCACGCTGCGCCTCTCGGGCGAGACCGGGGCCGAGCTGGGCGTGGAGCTGATCCCGGCCCTGTTCTTCTTTGCGCTCGCGTACTTCGTGACCACGCGGCTGCTGTTCTATTTCGCGCTCATCGTCCGCGAGAAGCTCGAGCAGGACGAGCGCCTGCTGATCCTGCGGTACGAGTGCATCGCATACGGCGCCACGCTCGTGGCGACGGCGATCGTCGTGGGGACGGTCGTGTACTGGCCGCCGCTCGCCTGGGTGTTCGTGGCGGCGGCGCTCGGCGCGCTGGGGCTGCTCTTCAAGCACACGCTCGAGGAGGCGATCGCGGCGGAGGAGCTGAACAAGATTCATGCGATGGAGGCGGTGATCACGAGCAACGTGAGCCTCGGGGACTCCTTCGCGCGCATCGAGCGCCTTGCCCACCGGCTGGTGGACTGGGGCGACTTCCGCATCTACCGCCGCCAGGACGGCGCGCTGCGGCTTGCCTATCGCGGCGCCATCGGCCGGTCCGAGCGCGCCGAGCCAACGGCGGACGTGGTGGCGCTGCGCGAGTACGTCGCCGACACCGGCGCGGCGGTGGTGATCGACGACGCGACCCGCGACCGGCGCATCAGCGCCGCGCCCCCCTCGCTCCAGAGCCTGGTGCTCGTGCCGCTCAAGTTCGGCGACCAGGTGATCGGCACGCTCGAGCTCGAGCACCACAAGCGCCGCGCCTATCGCCCCAAGGACGTCCGCACCATCCACACCTTCGCCAACCAGCTCGCGACCGCTATTCACATCACCGAGCTGCGGCGCCCGCTCGTCGAGACCGTGGAGACGATGACGCGGCAGCTCGGGACCCTGGTGCGGGCCGCGGAGGCGCTGCGGCAGGCGGCGGCCGGGGTGGCGGAGGCGACCGGCGTGATCCGCCGGGGCGTGCAGGCGGAGGAGGGCGAGGTGTCGAGCGGCCTCGCCGCCACGGAGAGCCTCGCCCAGGTGTCGCGCCGGGTGTCGGCGGACGGCAGCGAGGCGGCCCAGGCCTCGAGCACGGCGAGCGAGGTGGCGCAACGCCATCGCGAGCAGATCCGCGAGGCGATCGCCCGGCTCGTGGCGCTCAAGGCGTTCGTGGCGGAGACCTCGGCCAAGGTGCAGCAGCTCGGGCAGGTGAGCCGCCGCATCACCGGGTTCATCGCCTCGATCCGCGAGCTCGCCGACATGACCCACCTGCTGGCGCTCAATGCGGCCATCGAGGCCGCGCGCGCGGGGAAGCACGGCAAGGGGTTCGCCGTGGTGGCGGAGGAGGTGCGCCGGCTCGCCGAGCAGAGCGGCGGCGCCGCGGCGGAGGCGGGGGAGCTGGTGCAGGACGTCCACCGCCAGGTGGGCGAAGTGGTGGAGCAGATGCGCCGCGGCCAGGTGACGGTGGGCGGCGTCGAGGAGCTGTCGTCGGCCGCGCTCGCAGCGCTCGACGCGATCGTCGCGGCGACGGCGCAGGCGACCGAGCACGCCCGGCGCATCGCCGCGGCGGCGGCGGAGCAGGAACAGGCGTTCAGCGCGCTGCGCGCGCGCATCCACGCCGTGGCCGAGATCGCGGGGAAGAACCGCGCCGAGGCCGACGACGTCGCCACCCGGGCCGACGAGGCGGCCCGCGGGCTCACGGACCTGGAGCGCGCCACGCGGGAACTCGAAGACGTGGCCGCCATGCTGCGGGAGCTGACCCGCGGCTTTGCCAGCGTCGCGTAGCGCGGGTACCATTCGGCGGTGGCCGAACGGGAACGGGTGTACGTGGCGCTGGGGTCGAACGTGGGCGACCGGGCGGCGCATCTCGCCTACGCGCGCGCGCGGCTCGCCGCGCTGCCCCGCACCCGGCTGCTCAAGGAATCGCGCATCGAGGAGACGGCGCCCCTCGGCCCCGTGCCCCAGGGCCCGTACCTGAACCAAATGGTGCTGCTCGAGACCGACCTCGCGCCTGCCGAGCTCCTCGCCCACTTGCACGCGATCGAGGCGGAGCGGGGACGCGAGCGCCGGGTGCGCTGGGGCCCGCGCACGCTCGATCTCGACATCGTCCGCTTCGGCGACCGCACGGTGCGGGAGCCGGGGCTCACCATTCCCCACCCCGAGCTCCCGCACCGCGACTTCTGGCAGCGCGAGTTGGCGGAGCTCGACGCCCTTCAGGAGCCCGCGCGTGACTGAGGCGAAACCCGTGACCGTGCCCGAGCTCCTCGCCAAGAAAGCGCGGGGGGAGCGAATCGTCGCGCTCACCTGCTACGACGCGCTGTTCGCCCGGCTGCTCGACGCCGCCGGCGTGGACATCCTCCTCGTGGGCGACTCCGTGAACCAGGTGCTCGCCGGGGCCGAGACCACCCTCTCCGCCACGCTCGAGCAGATGATCTACCACACGAAGATCGTGCGCCGGGGCGCGAGCCGCGCGCTGGTGGTGTGCGACCTGCCGTTCCTCACCTACCAGGTGTCGCCCGCGGAGGCGATCCGCAACGCGGGCCGGGTGTTGCAGGAGACCGGATGCCAAGCGGTGAAGCTCGAGGGCGGCCGGCCGGTCGCCGCCACCGTGCGGGCGCTCGTGGACGCGGGGATCCCGGTGATGGGGCACCTCGGGCTCACCCCCCAGTCGGTGCACGCGCTGGGCGGCTATCGGGTGCAGGGCCGGGACGAGCGCACGGCCCGGCGCCTGCTGGACGACGCCAAGGCGCTGGAAGAGGCGGGGGCGTTCGCGGTGGTCCTGGAGCTGATCCCCGCCGCGCTCGCGTCGCAGATCACGCAGGCGCTCGCCATCCCCACGATCGGCATCGGCGCGGGCCCCGCGTGCGACGGCCAGGTGCTGGTGCTGCACGACATGCTGGGGTTGAACGACCGCTTCACCGCCAAGTTCGTGAAGCGCTACGCGGCGCTGGCGGAAGACGTGCGCGCGGCGGCGGCGCGCTACGCCGCCGAGGTGCGCGAGGGCCGGTACCCGGGGCCGGAGCATTCGTTCGACGCGTGACGGGCGCGGGCCGCCCGCCCTTCCCCCGGCCGTTCCGCCCCGTTTGTTTTCACGCCGCCATGCACGAGTGCACGAGCCCGCAGGAGATGCGCGCCTGGGCCCGCGCCGAGCGCGCGCGCGGCCGCCGCATCGGGTTCGTTCCCACGATGGGGTTCCTGCACGAAGGGCACCTCCGGCTCGTGGACCGCGCCCGCGACCGCGCCGACCGCGTGGTGCTGAGCGTGTTCGTGAACCCGCTGCAGTTCGGGCCGGGCGAGGACTTTGCCGCCTATCCCCGCGATCTCGCGCGCGACCGCCGGCTCGCTGCCGCGCGCGGCGTGGACTGCCTGTTCGCGCCCCCTCCCGAGGCCATGTATCCGACGGAGCCGCTGGTGCGCGTCGTCCCCGCCGCGACCCCGCTCGCCGACACCCTCGAGGGCGCGGCCCGCCCGGGGCATTTCGCGGGCGTGCTCACGGTGGTGGCGAAGCTGTTTCACCTCGTCGAGCCCGACGTGGCCGTGTTCGGCCGCAAGGACTTCCAGCAGGCGATGCTGGTGCGGCGCATGGCGGCCGATCTCGACTTCGGGCTCGAGGTGGACGTGGCGCCCACGGTCCGGGAACTCGACGGCTTGGCGCTGTCGTCGCGCAACGCCTACTTGAACGCCGACGAGCGGCGCGCGGCGCTGGCGCTGTCGCGCGCGCTGCGCGCCGTGGAGCAGGCGTGGCGCTCGGGCGAAGCGGACCCGCAGGCGCTGGCGCGCCGGGGCCGGGCGGTGCTCGACGCTCCCGGCGTGCGTCCCGAGTACCTGGCGCTCGTGGACGAGGCGCTGCGTCCCGTGCCGCGGGCGGACGCGCGGACCGTGGTGCTCGTCGCCGCGCGCGTGGGGCCCGCCCGGCTGATCGACAACGTGGTGCTCGGCGAAGGGGTGGCGAGCGACCCGTCGGTGCGGGGAGGGTGAGGTGAGCCTGCCCGCCTGGGCGGTGGTGACCCCGGAGCGCCGGACCCACATCGAGCGGGTGGCGGCGCTGCTCGCGGCCTGGGCGGACGCGCTCGGGGTGCCCGACGCCGAGCGGGCGCGCTGGCTCCGGGCGGCGTGGCTCCACGACGCCCTGCGCGACGCGCCCGCCGCCACCGCGCTCGCCCACGGGCCTCTGGCCGCCGAGCGCGCGGCGCGGGAGGGCGAGCGCGACCGCGGCGTGCTCGACGCGGTCCGCTACCACTCGATCGGCTACGCGGGGTGGGACGACGTGGGCAAGATGCTCTATCTCGCCGATTACCTCGAGCCGGGGCGTCCCTTCGACCGGGCGGGACGGCGCGCGCTCGCCGCCCGGGTGCCGGCCGAGCGCGACGCGGTGCTCGCCGAGGTCGCCGCCCGGCGCATCGCCCGCGCGCTCGAGGGACGCTGGCCCCTCGCGCGGGAGACGGTGGACTTCTGGAACGCGCTCGCCCACTCGCCGCCCTCCTCCTGACCGCGGCCCTCGCCTGCCGCGGCGACCGGCGGGCCGCCCGCGCCCGGCCCGTTCCCGGGGAGGCCGGTCCGCGGATCACCGTGGAGGTGCTCAACGCGAGCGGCCGGCCCGGGCTCGCCCGCGCCGCAACGCGCGTGCTGCGGCACGCGGGGGTGGACGTCCTCACCTTCGGCAACGCGCCGGACGCCGGGGGCGGGCTCGACTCGACCCGGATCGTGGTGCGCCGCGGCGGCGCCGACGTGGGCGCGCGCGTGCGCGCGGCCCTCGGCGCGGGCCGGGTGGCCGTCGCGCTCGACAGCGCCCGCCTACTCGACGCGAGCGTGCTCCTCGGCCGCGACTTTGCCCCGCCGCGCCGCGAGTTCTACCCGTAGCTGCCCGCACGCGGCGCTGATGTCGAGCCCGCGGCTGCGGCGCAGCACCGCCGTGACGCCCCGCTCCCGCAGCCGCCGCTCGAAGGCGAGCATGCGCGCCCGCGGGCTGGGCGCGAGCGCCGGCGCCCCGCCCGGGTGCAGCGGCAGCAGGTTCACGAGCGCGCCCAGCGGCCGGGCCAGCCGGGCCAGCGCGTCGGCGTGCTCCGGCGCGTCGTTCGCCCCGGCGATCAGCACGTACTCGAACGTGACGCGCCGGCGAAACTGCCGCAGCGCCGCGAGCAGGTCGGGGAGAGTGTACTTCTTTTCCACCGGCATCAGGGTGCGCCGCAGGTCGGGCGTCGGCGCGTGCAGCGACACGGCCAGGCGGAACTGTTCGCGGCGCCGCGCGAGCTTCGCGAGATTGGGCAGGATGCCCACCGTCGAGACCGTGATGTGGCGGGCGCCGATGCCAAAGCCGTCGGGATGATTCAAGATGGTCAGCGCCGTGTCCACCGCGTCCCAGTTGAGCAGCGGCTCGCCCATCCCCATGAACACGACGTTGGTCGGCTTGCGGCCGGGATCGCGCAGCACCAGTTCCCGCACCTGGGCCGCGATTTCGGCCGCCGTGAGGTTGCGCCGGAACCCCATGCGCCCGGTCGCGCAGAACACGCAGCCCAGCGCGCACCCCACCTGCGACGAAATGCACAGCGTGCGGCGCGTCCCTTCGGGGATGAGCACCGACTCGATCGCCTCGCCGTCGGCGAGACCCCACAGGTACTTCTCCGTTCCGTCACGCGAGACCTGGCGCGCGACGAGGCGCAACCGGGCGAGGGGAAACGCGCGCGCCAGCGCCTCGCGCAGCGCGGCGGGGAGCTCGGTGGCCTCCGCCCACGCCGCGACGGGGCGCTGCCACACACGGGCCAGCACTTGCCGCACGCGGTAGGCCGGCGCCCCCTGCGCCGCGAGCCACGCCGCGAGCGCCGCGCGCGCCGCATCGGGGGCGAGCCCGAGGAGGTCGGCCACGACGTCCGGCGCCGGGGGCGCAACTGCCGGTCGCAGAATGCGTTGCATGCGTCTGGTAACTTAACTATCTTCAAACGTTTAGGACACTTGGACGATCGTTTCGGACACTTGAGCGAGCGTGCGTCTCTCGGAACTCGTCACGCCGGCCCGCATCCGGATTCCCCTCCAGGCTACCGACAAGGAGGGGGTGCTGCGGGAACTGGTCGGGTTGCTGGTCCCCGGCAACGGCGGGGCGGGGGAGGAGGTGCTGGGCGCGGTGCTCGAGCGCGAGCGGCAGTTCCCCACGGGGATCGGCTACGGGGTGGCGGTGCCGCACGGGAAGACGCCGGCGCTGTCGCAGCTCGCGATCGTGGCGGGGACGACGCCGGCCCCGGTGCCGTATGAAACGATCGACGGCGAGCCGGTGCGGCTGTTTTTTCTGCTCGCGGGCCCGGAATCGGCCGCGGCGGCCCATGTGAAGGCCCTGGGGCGGATCTCGCGCCTGGTGCGCCGCGAGCCGGTGCGCGACCGGCTGCTCGGCGCCCGGACGCCGGAGGAGTTTTACCGCACTCTGTGCGAGGCGGAGGGACCATAGGCAGCGTCAGTCGGACGTCGCGCCGCACGCATCGCTGCGGCGAGTTGCGGGCGGAGCACGTGGGCGAGCGGGTGCGGCTCGGCGGCTGGGTGCATCGGCGGCGCGATCTCGGGGGCATCGTGTTCGTCGATCTGCGCGACCGGGCCGGGATCGTGCAGGTGGCCGTGGGCCCCGGGGCGCCGCCGGAGGTGCGCGCCGCGGCGGGCGCGCTGTCGAGCGAGACGGTGGTCGAGGTGGAGGGCCAGGTGACGGCCCGCCCCGCCAACATGAAGAATCCCGACCTCGCCACGGGCGAGATCGAGGTGCAGGCGACGCGGCTCACGGTGGTGGGCCCCGCCGTGACGCCCGCCATTCCGGTGGCGCGCGGCAAAGGGGAAGAGCTGCCCGCCGAGGAGCTGCGGCTGCGGCACCGCCACCTCGACCTGCGGCGGCCGGAGATGCAGGCGAACTTGATCTTGCGCCACCGGCTGCTGCAATGCGCCCGGCGCACCCTGGCCGCGCTCGAGTTCCTCGAGATCGAGACGCCGGTGCTCACCAAACCCACGCCCGAGGGGGCGCGCGACTACCTCGTGCCCTCGCGGCTGCATCCCGGCGAGTTCTACGCGCTGCCGCAGTCGCCGCAGATCTACAAGCAGCTGCTCATGGTGGCGGGGTTCGACCGCTACTTCCAGATCGCCCGCTGCTTCCGCGACGAGGACCTGCGCAACGACCGGCAGCCCGAATTCACCCAGATCGACCTCGAGGCGTCGTTCGTCGGCATGGACGACGTGCTGGGCTACGTCGAGGAGGTGCTGGTGGCGCTATGGCGGGAGGCCGGGCACGAGGTGGCGCGCCCGTTTCCCCGCCTCACCTGGCGCGAGGCGATGGAGCGCTACGGGACCGACAAGCCCGACCTGCGCTACGACTGGTCGATCGCCGATTGGACGGCGCCGGTGGCGCCGCTCGGCGTGCCGTTTTTCGAGGCGGCTCGGCGGGACGGCGGGCGGGTGCGGAGTCTCGTGGTGCCCGGGGGGAGCGCCCTGTCGCGCAAGGACCTGGACCAGCTGGCCGCCGCGGCCAAGGAGCTCGGCGGCACGGGACTCGCCTGGGTCAAGCGGCGGGGCGACGAGATCTCCGGCTCGGTCGCGAAGCACTTCACCGCGGAGACGCTGGCCCGGCTCGGGGTGGGGGACGGGGACGCGGCGCTCGTCGCCGCGGGGCCCGACCGCGTGACGTCGCCCGTGCTCGACCGGGTGCGCCAGGAGGCGATCCGGCGCCTCGCGCCGCGCCCCGCGACGGCGCACGCCTTCTGCTGGGTGGTGGACTTCCCGCTGTTCGAGCCCGATCCCGAGACGGGCGCGCCGGTGTTCGCCCATCATCCCTTCACGTCCCCGCACCCCGACGATCTCGCGCGGCTCGACACGGAGCCGTTCGCCTGTCGGGCGCTGCATTACGACGCGGTCTACAACGGGACGGAACTCGGCTCGGGCTCGGTGCGGATCACCGATCCGGCGGTGCAGCGCAAGGTCTTCGGGCTGCTCGGGCTCCCGCCCGAGGAGGCGGAGGCGCGGTTCGGCTTCCTCCTGCGCGGCCTCCAGGCGGGGGCGCCGCCGCACGGGGGGTTCGCGATCGGCTTCGATCGCGTGGTGATGCTCCTCGCCGGGGCGGCGAGCCTGCGCGACGTGATCGCGTTTCCCAAGACCACCGCGGCGCGGGCGCTGTTCGAGGGCGCGCCGGCGCCCGCCGCGCCGGCCGACCTCGCGGCGCTGCATATCGAGGTGAAGCGATGAGCGACGAGATCACCCACCGCCTGTCCACCGAGGGGGTGGATCCGCTGGCGCTGGCGGGCGTGAACGACGGCAACCTGATCGAGCTCGCCCGCCGGCTCGGGGTGCGGGTGTCGCTGCGCGGCGACACGCTCACCCTCCAGGGGTCGCTGTCGGCGGTCGAGCGGGCGGCGCAGGTGGCGCAGGCGCTCGTGGATCTGGCGCGGATGGGCGAGACGCTCGACGTGAGCGACGTGGATCGGATCCTGAGCGACGAGGCCGAGGGGACACTGGGCCGGACGGCCGAGACGGACCTGAAGATCATCTTGCCGGGTCTGCGGCGCGTGATCCAGCCGAAGACGGGGGGCCAGCGCGAGTACCTGCGGGCGATCGCGCAGCACGACATCGTCGTGGGGATCGGGCCTGCGGGGACGGGGAAGACCTACCTGGCCGTGGCCGCGGCGGTGGACGCGCTGGCCCGGCGCCGCGTGCGGCGGATCGTGCTCGCGCGCCCCGCCGTGGAGGCGGGGGAGAGCCTCGGGTTCCTCCCCGGGGACGTGCACGAGAAGGTGGACCCCTACCTGCGCCCGTTGTACGACGCGCTCGAGGACATGATGCCGCGCGACCGCGTGCAGAAGGCGATCGAAATGCGCACCATCGAAGTGGCCCCGCTCGCCTACATGCGCGGGCGTACGCTTTCCGACGCCTTCGTGATCCTCGACGAGGCGCAGAACGCGACCGGCATGCAGATGAAAATGTTCCTCACGCGCCTCGGCGTGAATTCCCGCGCCGTGATCACGGGCGACAAGACGCAGATCGATCTCGCCAATCGCGAGGACTCGGGGCTGCTCCAGGTCGAGCGGATTCTTCCGGGCATCGCGGGGATCGCGTTCTGCTATCTCGACGATACCGACGTCGTCCGCCACCGGCTGGTCCGCGACATCATCCGGGCGTACGCGGAAGACGCCCAGGGCTGACATGACGCGCCCGACGGCGGCACAAGTGCGCTATCACGCGAGTCGCTGGGCCTGGGTGGCGGGCCTGGCGGTGCTGGCGTACCTCGCGTTCCCGTCGAGCGCCACGAACCTCGCCCCGCTGCTCGCGCCCGGCGCCGTGGCCGAGCGCGACGTGATCGCGCCGTTCACGTTCCCGGTCAACAAGTCGGACGAGGAGCTGGCCCGCGAGGCGGAGGAGCTCGCGGCCAGCGTCAAGCCGATCTATCAGTTCCAGGAGCGGGCGCTCGACAGCGCCGCGGTCGCGCTGCACGGCTTCTTCACGGCCGTCGAGACGGCGGCCGAGCAGGGCGGGGCGCCGGCGATCCAGGCGGCGGCCCGCGCGCTCGGGGTGGCGCTCACGCCGGCGGAAGCGGCGTATCTCGCCAAGGGCGGCAAGCGGCGCGCGCTCGAGCAGGCGCTGGGGGAGCTGATCGACCGGACGCTGGCGCTGGGGGTGACCGGGCCGGGGGTGCTCCAGGCGGAGCGCGCCGCCGCGGTGATCGTGCAGCGCCGGGGCGCCGAGCTGGCGGTGCCGCGCGATCAGGTGCTGACCTACCTCGAGTACCTGCGGCGGGCCCGCGCGCTGCATCCCGACCGCGGCGCGAGCGCGGCCGACGCGCTGGTCGTGCGGCTGGCGATTCGGTTCTTCCGGCCCACGCTCGTGCCCAATGCGCTCGAGACGGAGCGGCGCCGCGACGAGCTGCGCCGCAGCGTGGACCCGAGCAAGTACATCGTGCGCGCGGGCGACCGGATCGTCGGGGCGCACGAGATCGTGACCGCGGAGGCGCACGAGAAGCTGGCCGCGCTGCACGCCGACCTGGTGCGCCGCGGCGCCGCGACGAGCCGCACCCTCGGCGGCGCCCTCGGGCTCGTGCTGCGCGACGGCCTGGTGCTCGCGATCTTCTGGGTCCTGCTGCTCCTGTACCGGCGCGAGACCTACCGCGAGCAGCGGCAGGTGGCCCTGGTCGGGAGCCTGTTCGCGCTGGTGCTGCTCCAGGCCGCCGCCGTCGCCCGGTTCGTCCCCGAGCACGCCGAGATCATCATCCTGCCGTTCCTCGCCATGATGCTCACCGTGCTCTTCAACGGCCGCGTCTCGATGATCGCCGCGATGATCCTCGCGAGCGTGATCGGCCTCCAGCCGGCCCTGCACGAGGTGCCCGCGCTGTTCCTGTGCCTCGTGGGCGGGGTGACCGCCGCGCTCTCGGTCCGCGTGCTGCGGCGCCGCAGCAATTTCTACGTGCCGGTGCTGATCGTCGCCCTGGGCTACCTGGTCGGTGCGCTCGCCCTGGGGCTCGCGGGCGACTGGCCCGCCTCGGCCATCGCCGTGCGGGGACTGTGGGGCGCCGCCAACGGCCTCGTCTCGGCCGGCCTCACGTTCTTCCTGCTCCCGGCGGCCGAGGCGATCACGGGGATCACCACCGACCTCACGCTGCTCGAGCTCTCCGACCCGAGCCGCCCGCTGTTGCGCCGCCTGTCGCTCGAGGCGCCCGGCACCTACGCCCACTCGGTCGCGATGGCGAACCTGGTGGAGGCCGCCTGCAACCGCATCGGGGCGAACGGCCTGCTCGGCCGCGTGGGGTGCTACTACCACGACATCGGGAAGGTGCGCAACCCGCAGTATTTCGTGGAAAACCAGACGCGGGGCAACAACCCGCACGACCGCCTCAGCCCCTCCCAGTCGGCGCAGATCATCAAGGCCCACGTGACCGACGGGCTGGCGCTGGCGCGCGAGGCCAAGCTTCCGGCCGTCGTCGCGGCGTTCATTCCGGAGCACCACGGCACGACCGAGATCACCTACTTTCTCGACCGGGCCAAGAAGATCCGCGGCGGCGCCCCGCCCGCGCCCGCCGACTACGCGTATCCCGGGCCGCGGCCGCGTTCGGCCGAAACTGCGATCGCCATGCTCGCCGACTCGGTGGAGGCGGCGCTGCGCGTGCTGGACGACCTGACGCCGAAAAAGATCGAGGAGCTCATCCATCACATCGTGCGGACCAAGGTGAACGCGGGCCAGCTCGACGACGCGCCGCTGACGCTCCGGCAGCTCGATCAGGTGAAGCAGGAATTCGTGCGCATCATCAGCGGCATGTACCACGGCCGCATTGACTACCCGGAATCGAGTGGCGGCATCACGGCGACGTGGCGCCCGGCGGCCAAGGCGTGACCTCGTGAGCCGGCTCGCGCGCGCAGCGCAGCGCGTGCTCGCCTGGGAGGGGGTGAAAGGCGCCCGTGCGGCGCGCGTCGAGCTGACGCTGCTCGATGCGCGGGCGATGCGGCGCCTCAACCGCCGCGCCACCGGGCGCCGCGGCCTCACCGACGTGCTCGCCTTCGCGCTGCCCCAGCCCGACGGGCGGGTGGTGGGCGACGTGTACCTGTGTCCGGCGGCGGCGCGACGCTGGGTGCAGGGCCGCCCGGCGGACGGGGGCGGCGGGGGCGGGGGCCGCGCGGCGCTCGAGGCGGAACTGCTCCGCCTGGCCGTGCACGGCACGCTGCATGTCCTGGGCTACGACCATCCCGACGGCGCGGGGCGGACCCGCTCGGCCATGTGGCGGCGCCAGGAGCGCTACGTGCGCCGCTTGCTCGCAGAGGGAACGGGCCGATGACCGCGCCCGGCGCGGCTGCCGCGGCCGACACGGCGCTCGCGCTCGCGAGCGTGGTGACGAGCCTCGCCGCCGTTCTGTGGGCGGGTCTCCTCGCCCTCGGGGAGGAGGCGGCGGTGGGCGAAGCCCTGCACACCCTGGGCGACGCGCCGCCGGTCGCGGGCCGCGCGCGCGTGCCGCTGCACCGGGCCCTGCACGTCGGCCGCCTCGCGCTCCTCGTGGTGGCCGCCGCCGCGGCGGGGCAGGCGTTGAGCTGGTGGATGCGACCCTGGGCGGGCGCGCTCGCTACCTGGGGCGTGGCGATCGGGTTCGTCTTCGTGGTGGGCGACGCCCTCCCCCGCAGCCTCGCGCAGGTGGCGCCGGACCTCGCGGCCACGGCACTGCCGCTCGCGCGCCGCAGCCTCGCGCCGTTCCGGCCGCTGCTGTGGCTGCTCGGCTGGGTGGACCAGGGACTCCACGCCCTCGTCGCCCCGCGCCCGCCCCTGGCCCCCGATCTCGGCGCCGCGCAGCGCGACATGCTGCTGGGCGTCTTCACCCTCGCCGATACCACGGTCGACGAGGTCATGACTCCGCGGCTCGACATGGTCGCGGTGGATGTCGCGAGCTCCCTCGAGGAGGTCGTGGAGACGTTTCGCCGGAGCGAGCATTCGCGCCTGCCCGTGTACGACGGCACGCTCGACAACGTCATCGGCGTGGTCTTCGCCAAGGACCTCGTGCCCCTCGCTTTGGGCGTGGGCGAGGCGGGCCCGAACGCGCGCTGGCAGGCCCTCGTGCGGCCCGCCGCCTACGTCCCCGAGACCAAGACCCTCGACAGCCAGCTGCGCGACTTCCAGCGCGGCCCCGCGCACCTCGCCATCGTCGTGGACGAGTTCGGCGGCACCTCGGGCCTCATCACGCTCGAGGACATCCTGGAGGAGATCGTGGGCGAGATCCGCGACGAGCACGACGTCGGCGAACCCCCCGCCATTCGCCGGGAGGGCGACCGCTACGTGGTGGACGGGCGCGTGACGCTCGACGATCTGTCGCACGCCCTGGGGCGGTCCTTCGAGCACCCCGACGTGTCGACCGTCGGCGGGCTGATCTATTCGGTGCTGGGCCGCGTGCCGCGCCCGGGCGACGAGCTCACCTTGGACGGCTACCGGGTGGTGGTGGAGCGGGTGGAGCGGCGGCGCGTGAAGCGCGTGCTGTTCGAGAAGCGATCGTGATTCTCCCCGCGGCGCTCCTGGGAGCGGGCCTGCTGCTCGCCGCCGCCGCCGCCGCCGTGGCCGTCGCGGCGGCCGCGGTCGGCCAGATCGAGCTGACCCGCTGGGTGTCGTACAAGCTGCGCGGCACCGCCGGTGCCGCCCGGGTGCTCGAGAATCCGGGCCGCGTGCTCGCCACCGCCAACGCGCTCACCACGCTCGGCATCGCGGGGGCCGCGGCGGCGATGCCGGCCCTGCTCGCCCGGACCACGCCGACGACCCTCGGGCTCGCGACGGTGGCGGCGGGCGTGCCCCTGTTCGTGAGCGCCGCGTACCTCGTGCCCCGCGTCGTGGGCCGGCGCTGGGCGGAGCCGATCGTGGCGCGCGCGGTGCCGCTGCTCGAGCGCGTGGGCGCGGTGCTGGCGCCCGTCGTGCCGCGGCGCGACCCGTCGCGGCACACGGCGCTCGCCGCCGTGCTCACGAGCGCCGACACCGAGGTGCTGGCCTCCGCCGACGAGCTGGCGGTGGTCTCCGGCGTGCTGGCGTTCGCCGACCGCCCGGTGAAGGAGCTCATGACGCCCCGGACCGCCATCGTGGCGCTGCCCGAGGGGATGCTCGCGGCCGAAGCCGCCCACGTCTGCCTCCAGTCCCACTACAGCCGCTACCCCGTGTACCGCGGCTCGCTGGACGAGGTGGTGGGCGTGGTCCACGCCTTCGATCTGCTCAAGCTGGCCCCCGACGCGCCCGTCCCGGTGCGGCCGGCGCTCGCGGTTCCCGGGACCACCCGCGCCGCCGACCTCATGCTCGAGATGCAACGCGGCCGCAGCCACCTGGCCGTGGTGCTGGACGAGTTCGGCGGCACCGCGGGGCTCGTCACCTTCCAGGACCTGCTGCGCGACCTGGTGTCGGAGATCTTCGAGCCGGACGGGCCGGCGGCCGACGCGGCCCCCCCGGCGGCGGGCCGGCTGGTCGAGCTCGAGGGCAGCGCGCCGACGGCACGGCTCGAGGAGGCGTTCGGGGTGGACCTCGGGGCGCGCGGCGCCGAGACGGTGAGCGGCCTGCTGGTCCAGGCGCTCGGCCGCATCCCGCGGCCGGGCGAACGCTTTGCGCTGCGGGGGCTGGAGTTCGACATTCTTGCCGCCACGGCGACGCGCGTCGAGCGGGTGGTGGTGCGGCCGGGCCCCGTGCCCGTGGTGCCCCTCGACCGGGGAGAGGAGCGGGCCTGAGGCGGCGGTGCGGGGGAGGTTACTTTTGAGGATGAGCGTGGACCGGATTCTCGAGGGGCTGGAGCGGCGCGATCCCGCGGCGCTGGCGCGGGCGATCACCCTGGTGGAGAATCAGCGCGACGGCTTCGAACGGGTGCTCGCCTACGCCCACCGGCGCCTGCGGCCCGACGCCGGCCGCCGCATCGGGATCACCGGGCCCCCGGGGGCGGGCAAGAGCACGCTCGTTGAGCGCCTGATCCAGCACTTTCGGGCCCGCGGCCTGACCGTGGGCGTGATCGCCGTGGATCCCACTAGCGCGTTCAGCGGCGGGGCCCTGCTCGGCGACCGCATTCGCATGGAGGCCGCGAGCCTCGACCCCGGCGTGTTCATCCGCTCCATGGCGACGCGCGGGGAGCAGGGAGGGCTCGCGACCACGACGGCGGAGGTCGCCGATCTCCTCGATGCGTTCGGGTTCGACCGGATCCTCGTGGAAACAGTGGGGGTGGGGCAGACGGAGCTCGAGATCGCCCGGACCGCCGACACCACGGTGCTGGTGCTCGTGCCCGAGTCGGGCGACGGGATCCAGACGCTCAAGGCGGGGGTCATGGAGGTCGCGGACATCTACGTGATCAACAAGGCCGACCGGGCGGGCGCCGAGCGCCTGCGCCAGGAGGTCGAGGTCATGCTCGGGCTGCGGCGGGGCAACGCCTTCCGGCACGTGGCGCCGCACCACCGGCCCGAGCGGCGCGCCGCCTCGCCGCCCGCGGGCGGGGGGGAGGAGGAGGGGGACGGGGAGACGTGGGAGCCGCCGGTGCTCACCACGGTGGCGGTGCAGGGCACGGGCGTGGCCGAGCTCGCCGACGCGCTCGACCGCCACCATGCCTCGCTGGCGGCGAGCGGCGGGCTGGCGGCGCGCCGCCGCCAGCGGCTCGTCGCCCGGACGCGGGCGGTGCTGGAGCGCGGGCTGCGGCGCTGGCTCGCCGAGGCGGCGCCGGTGGAGGACCTGCTGGCGCGGCGTCTCGACGACGTGGCGGCGGGGCGCCGCAGTCCGTACGACGTGGCGGCCGAGATTCTCGGTCAGCTCAAGACGGGAGCGAGCCGATGAGCGACGGCGAGCGCAAAGTGGTGTACACGCCCGCCGATCTCGCGGGCTTCGACTACGCGGCGCAGCTCGGGGCGCCCGGCGAGTACCCCTACACGCGCGGGATCCACAGCACGATGTACCGGGGCCGGCTCTGGACCATGCGCCAGTTCGCCGGCTTCGGGACGGCCGAGGACACGAACCGCCGCTACAAGTTCCTGCTCGAGCACGGGCAGACGGGGCTGTCGGTGGCGTTCGACTTTCCCACGCTGATGGGCTACGACTCCGACCATCCGCGGGCCGAAGGCGAGGTGGGGAAATGCGGCGTGGCGATTTCCTCGCTCGCCGACATGGAGGACCTGTTCCGCGGCATCCCGCTCGACCAAGTCTCGACGTCGATGACCATCAACGGCCCCGCCGCGATCCTGTTCTGCTTCTACGTGGCGGCGGCGGAGAAGCAGGGCGTGCCCAGCCACACACTGCGCGGCACCGTGCAGAACGACATCCTCAAGGAGTACATGGCGCAGCACGCCTGGGTCTATCCCGTCGAGCCGGCGCTCAAGATCATCGTAGATATGTTCGAGTGGTGCGCCGAGCACGCCCCGCGGTGGAACACGATTTCGATCTCGGGCTACCATATCCGCGAGGCGGGGGCGACGGCGGCGCAGGAGCTCGCGTTTACGCTCGCCAACGGGTTCACCTACGTGGAGCGCGGGATGGCGCGGGGCCTGGACGTGGACCGATTCGCCCCGCGGCTGTCGTTCTTCTGGGACGTGCACAACGACTTCTTCGAGGAGATCGCCAAACTCCGCGCGGCACGGCGCATCTGGGCGCGGCGCATGCGGGAGCGCTACGGCGCCAAGGATCCCCGCTCGTGGAAGATGCGGTTTCACTGCCAGACGGCCGGGGTGACGCTCACCGCGCAGCAGCCGATGAACAACGTGGTGCGCGTGGCCTACCAGGCCTTGGCGGCGGTGTTGGGTGGGACGCAATCGCTGCACACGAACTCCCTGGACGAGACGCTGGCGCTGCCCACCGAGGAAGCGGTGCGGCTCGCGTTGCGGACCCAGCAGATCATCGCGCACGAGACCGGGGTGGCCGAGGTGATCGATCCGCTCGGGGGATCGTACTATCTCGAGGCGCTCACCGACCAGCTGGAGCGGGAGGCGGAGGCGCTGTTCGCCGAGATCCAGTCCATCGGGGGCGTGGTGAAGGGTATCGAGAGCGGCTGGTTCCAGCGGCAGATCGCGCGCTCGGCGGCGGCGTACCAGCGCGAGGTGGAGGCGGGCCGGCGGGTGATCGTCGGCGTGAACGCCTTCGAGAGCGCCGACGACCATCCCGTGGAAATCCTCAAGATCTCGAACGACGCCGAAGCGAGCCAACGCCGCCGGCTCGCGCGACTGCGCGCCGAGCGCGACGCCGTCCGGGTGGCCGAGTGCCTGGCCGCGCTCGAGCGCGCCGCGGCCGCGGACCAGAACGTGATCGGCCCCATGCTCGATTGCGCCCGGGCCTACTGTACCCTCTACGAAATCCGGCACGCGCTGGAACGCGTCTACGGCGCCTACCGCGAGCCGGTGTTCTTCTAGCCGATGGCGATCACTCCGCAGGTCGTCCCGGCGGGTGCGGTGCCCGACGTGGTGCGGCGGCTCGCCGCCGTGCCGGCGGGCCCCTACCGCGTCGTGTCCTGCTACCTGAAGCTCGAGCCGCGCGACAAGACGCGCGGCAAGTACCTGATCAAGATGAAGAACCGGGTGCGCGAGGCGCTCGCGGCCCTCGAACGCGACGACCTGCCGCGCCAGATCCGCGAGGACGTCGCGAGCGACCTGGAGCGCGTCCGGCGCTATCTCGAGGATCCGGGCCGGCTGCCCCGCGCGCGCGGCATCGCCCTGTTCGCCTGCCGGCCGCTCGGCCTGTTCGAGGTCGTGCCCCTCCCCCGCGTGTACCGCTCGCGCCTGCGCGTCGAACCCCTGCCGCTCATCCGCGAGCTGGTAGCGATCGAAGAAGAGTTCGGGACCATCGTCGTCGCCGCCTGCGACCGCACCGGCGCCCGCTTCTTCGAGGTCACCGCGTTCGACGTCACCGAGCTGCCGGGCCTCACCGCCGAGGCGACCCGGCCGGGGAAGTTCCACGGCGAGCGCCAAGCCAAGCGCGGCGGCGTGCTGGCCGGCGGCTTCGGCGAGCACAACTACCACATGCGGATTCGCGAGGAACGGCACCGCCACTACGCGCGGGTCGCGGATTACCTCTACCAGCTCCACACCCAGCGCCCGCTCGCCGGGATCGTGGTGGCGGGGATCGGCGTGGACGCGGCGGCGGTTCTGCCCCACCTCCACACCTACCTGCACGACTTGGTGCTCGGCGTCGTCCGCCTCAACCCGAAGAAAGCGAGCCCCGCCGAGGTGCGGGAGGCGGCGCTCTGGCTCCAGGAGGAGCGCGAGCGCGCCTGGGAGCGCGCCCACGCCGACGCCGTCCGGGAGGGGCTCGCCACGGGGTGGGCGGTGAACGGCATCGAGCCGACGCTCAAGGCCCTCGGGCGCGGCCAGGTGCGCACCCTCCTCGCCGACGGCCACGACGACGACCCGCGTATCGACGAGGCGGTCGAGGAGGCGCTGCGGCAGCGCGCCCAGGTGGACGTGATCTACGACGAGCAGGCCCGCCGCGCCGTGGACGGCCTGGCGGCACTGCTGCGGTTCCGGCGCTGATGGCGGCGCGCACCCGTCCCATCCGGGTCCTGATCGCCAAACCGGGCCTCGACGGCCACGACCGGGGCGCCAAAGTGGTCGCCGCCGCGCTCCGCGACGCCGGCATGGAGGTGATCTACACCGGGCTCCACCAGACCCCGGAGATGATCGCCCAGGCCGCGATCCAGGAAGACGTGGACGTGGTGGGCCTGTCCATCCTGTCGGGCGCGCACCTCACCCTGTTCCCGCGGGTGAAGCAGCTCCTCGTGGCGGCAGGTCGCGACGACATCCTCGTGACCGGGGGCGGGATCATTCCCCCGGAAGATATGGCGCTGCTCCAGCAGCAAGGGATCGGCCGGCTGTTCGGCCCGGGGACCCCCACCGCCGAGCTGGTCAAGTACATCCAAGAGTGGGCGGCCGAGCATGTGTCGGCCTGACGGGTTCGACCGCCGCGCGTGAGCCGCCTCCGCTCTCTGACGGCCGAATATCGCGAGCTCAAGGCGCGGCTCGAGGAAGGCGGGGGCCCCGAGCGCATCCGCCGCCAGCACGAGCAGGGCAAGCTCACGGCGCGGGAACGGGTGGCGGCGCTGCTCGATCCGGAGAGCGAGTGGTTCGAGGTCGGGCTGCTCGTCGCCTACGATCAGTACGACGGCCAGGCCCCCGCCGCCGGCGTCGTGACCGGGCTCGGGCGCATCGCCGGGCGGCCGGTCGTGGTGGTGGCGAACGACGCCACCGTCAAGGCGGGCTCGTGGTGGCCGGAAACCATCAAGAAGATTCTGCGGGCGCAGGAGATCGCGATGCGGCAGCGCATCCCCATCGTCTATCTCGTGGACTCGGCGGGGGTGAATCTCCCCTACCAGGGCGGCGTGTTCCCGGGGCAGTACGGCGCGGCGCGGATCTTCTACTACAATTCGATCATGCGCCGCTACCTGCGCGTGCCGCAGATCGCGGCGGTGATGGGTCCCTGCATCGCGGGAGGCGCGTATCTCCCCGCTTTGTCCGACGTCATCTTCATGGTCGAAGGCACGTCCTTCATGGGTCTCGGCGGTCCCAACCTGGTGAAAGGGGCCATCGGCCAGTCGGTGGACGCCGAAGTCCTGGGCGGCGCGAAGACCCACACCGCCAAGAGCGGCGTCGCGCATTACCGCGCCGCGGACGACCGCGAGTGTCTCGCGCGGCTCCGCGAGTACGTGGCCCGGCTGCCGCGCCCGGTGCGGCCGCCGGTGCGCGGGGGCGCGCCCAAGCGGGACCCGCGCGAGCTGTACGACCTGCTGCCCGCCGACCACCGCATGAGCTACGACATGCGCGCCGTCCTCGAGTGCCTGCTCGACGCCGGCCGCCTGGACGAATTCCAGCCGGAGATCGCGGCGGAGCTCGTGTGCGGGCACGGCGCCATCGGCGGCCGGCCCGTGGCGGTCATCGCCAACTCGCGCGGCGTGATCAAAGCGGGGCCCGGGGCCGCCCCCCGGATCGGGGGGATCATCTACACGGAGAGCGCCGAAAAGGCGGCCTACTTCATCGAGAACGCCGATCGCGAGCGCATCCCGCTCCTGTTCGTGCAGGACGTCTCGGGGTTCATGGTGGGCACCGAGGCCGAGCACTCGGGGATCATCCGCGCGGGCGCCCGCTTGGTCGAGGCGATGGCGACCGCCACGGTGCCCAAGCTCGTGCTCACCGTGAATCACGCCTCCGGGGCCGGCTACTACGCCATGGCGGGTCAGGGTTTCGACCCCGACTTCGTGGTGTCGTGGCCGACGGGGCGCATGGGGGTGATGGAGGGGGAGTCGGCGGTGCAAGCGGTGTTCGGCGAGGAGGCGGCGAAGCCCGAGCGCGCGGCGGCGGTGGAGGCGATGCGGGCCGAGTACGAGCGCCAGCTCGACGCCCGCTTCGCCGCGGCCCGCGGCTACGTGGACGCCATCGTCGTGCCCGAGGAGACGCGCGACACGCTCGCGTTTCTCCTCGAGGTGACGGGCGAGTTCGCCGGCCCCCATCTCGGCGCGTTCGCGCTCCCCGGATGATCGTGCGCCTGCGCGCGGCGGTGGCGGCGGCGCTGCTCGCGACGGCCGCCTGCGGCGCCCCGGTGGCGACGCCGCCCGAGCCCGCCGCCCCGGCGGCGGGCCCCGCCCCCGCGACCCCCGCCGACCACACCGGCGCCGTCGCCCGCTCGCCCATCCTGCCGCCGGCCCGCGCGCTGCTCGCCGGCCTCATGCCGCTGCACAGCGCCGGCGTGGACGAATGGCGCGCCCGGCATCCCGCCTACGACGGCCGCGGCGTGCTCATCGGCATCCTGGACACGGGCGTGGATCCCGGCGTGGACGGCCTCATCGCGACCAGCACCGGCGCGCCCAAACTCCTCGATGTCCGCGACTTCTCGGGCGAGGGCCGCGTGGCGCTCGCCCCCGTGCGCCCCGGGGCCGACGGCACCGTCACCGTCGCCGGCCGCCCGCTCGCCGGCGCGGGCCGGATCGCGCGGCTCACGAGCGCCGCCATCTGGTACGCGGGGGTGTTGCGCGAGCTGCCGCTCGGGCGGCCCCCGGCGGCCGACTTGAACGGCGACGGGACCAACCGCGACGAGTTTCCCGTGGTGGTGGTCCGGGCGCCGGACGGCTGGGTCGCGTTCCTCGACACCAACCTCGACGGCTCGTTCGAGGACGAAATGCCGCTGCACGATTACCGCCAGGGCCGCGAGACCCTGGCGCTCGGCACCCGGCCGATCACGCTCGCCGCGAACTTCGGCGAGGCGGACGGCGCGCCGACCCTCGACTTCGTGTTCGACAGCGACGCCCACGGCACGCACGTGGCGGGGATCGCCGCGGGGCACGACCTGTTCAACGTGGCGGGGTTCGACGGCGTGGCCCCGGGCGCCCAGCTCCTGGGTCTCAAGATCGCGAACGACGCACGCGGCGGGATCTCCACGACGGGCAGCATCGCCCGCGCGCTCGCCTACGCGGCGCGCTTCGCCGAGCAGCGCAACCTCCCCCTGGTGCTGAACCTGAGCTGGGGCATCGGCAACGAGCCGGGCGCGCGCGCCGTGCTCGATTCGCTCGTGGACGCCTTCCTCGCGGCGCACCCGGACGTGGTGCTCACGGTCAGCGCGGGGAACGACGGGCCGGGGCTGTCCAGCGTGGGACTCCCCGGCTCGGCCGATCTCGCGCTCGGGGTCGGCGCCGCCTTGCCCGGCGTCTTCGCCCCGCTCGTCGAGGCGCAGACGGCGCCCGGCGCGGCCGACGTGGTCGAGGCGTTCAGCGCCCGCGGCGGCCGCTTCGCCAAACCCGACCTCGTCCTTCCCGGTTGGGCGTTCTCGTCGGTGCCGGCCTTCGATGCCGGCAACGAGATCAAGGCGGGCACCAGCATGGCCGCGCCCTACGCCGCGGGACTCGCCGCCTGTCTCCTCTCGGCGATGGTGCAGCAGGGCCGGCGGCCGAGCGGCGCCGACGTGGCCGCAGCGCTGCGCGCCAGCGCCGCACCGCTCGCCGGGGCGGGCGTGCTGGATCAGGGCGCGGGCCTGCCCCAGCTCGCGCGGGCGTACCAGTGGCTGCTCGCGGGCCATCAGGGCGCCCGCTACGTCGTCCGGGCGGCCACGGGCGGCGGCTCGGCGGCCTACCGGCGCGGGGGGCTCGCCGGCCCGGCCGATACGCTCGAGGTGTTCCGCGTGCGCCACGCGGGCGGCGGGCGGGCGGCGCAGTTCCGGTTGCGCAGCGACGCCGACTGGCTGTCCGCGCCCCCGCTCGTCGCGGCGGGCGCGCGGGAGACGGAGATCCCCGTGCACTATCGCGCCGAGCGCCTCGCGGCGCCCGGGCTCCACATCGGCTCGGTCACCGCCTGGAACCCGAGCGACACCCTGGCGGGCCCGCTGTTCCGTCTCGTGAACGTCGTCGCCGTCCCCTACGACGTGACCGCCGGTCCCCTGGCCGACGACAGCTTCGCGGCCGCGCCGGCCGAGGTGCGGCGCGCCTTCGTTCGCGTGCCCGCCGGGGCGACCGCGACGTTCACCGTCACCCTCACCGACTCCCTCCGCGAGCGGGCCCGGGCGCTGCTGTACGAGCCGAACGGCGCGCCGTTCCGCGAGCTGGGGCGCGATTCCATGGTCGCCGTGGGCGGGGGTCGGCCCGGGACGGCGCGGTTCGTGGTCCGCGCCGACGAGGTCGTGCCGGGGATCTACGAGCTGGATCTCGTGGCGCCCCCGGAGCACGGCGCCCGCGCGCGCCTCCGGGCCGCGGTCGCGGCGCTCACCCTCGCCGACAGCGAGGCGGCGAACCCGGGCCCGCTGACCGTGCGGGCGCGCGTGCGCCCGGCGCTGCTCGGGGTCGAGCGCGTGTTCGCGGTCGCCGGCCGCGGCGCCGCAGCCGAGAGCCTCGTCGTCCGCGTCCCCGAGTGGGCGGCCGCCGCTACCGTGGAGGTCGCGATGCCGCCGGACCAGTGGCGCGAGTTCAGCGACTTCGGGCTCACCGCGTTCGATTCCGCCGGCCAGCAGGTGGCGCGGCACCCGCTCGACTACGCGCTCGAGCAGGAACGGCTGTCCGTCCCGGCGGCGCTCGCGGGACGGCTCCTGCTCTTGGAGCTGTATCCGGGCTTCGCGCGCGACGGCGGCGCGCATCCCTGGCGCGCCAGCGTCCGGGTGCGGTTCCTCTTGCGCGAGCCCCGGGCCCTGGACGGCGAGCGCGATCTTGCGGTGGTGGCGGGCGGCCGCGCCCCGCTGCCGCTGCCGCGCGCGCCCGACCTCGCGGGGCCGGCGGGGTTCGCGCCGCTCGTCGAGGTGCGCGTCCATCCCTTGGGGGGCGGGACCGGCGACGCCGTCCGCTGGGTGAGGGTGGAGCCATGACCCCGCCGCCCACCATCCGCATTGCGGCGGGGCAGGGGTTCTGGGGCGACTGGCTCGAGGCGCCGTATCGCCAAGTGACCGGGGGCCCGATCGACTACCTGATGATGGACTATCTCGCCGAAGTCACGATGTCCATCCTCCAGAAGCAGAAGTCGCGCGACCCGGCGCTCGGCTACGCCACGGACTTCGTGCCGCTGATGGAACGCCTCCTGCCGCTGCTCGCGGAGCGGGGCATCAAGGTAATCGCCAACGCGGGCGGCGTGAACCCGCGCGCCTGCGCGCAAGCGGTGGCCGAGACGGCCCGGCGCCTCGGCCTCGCCGGCCGGCTGCGGATCGGCGTCGTGACCGGCGACGACCTGCTCGATCGGCTCGACGGCCTGCTCGCCCGGGGCCACGAGCTCCGCAACCTCGATACCGGGCGGCCGCTGCGGGAGGTGCGCGACCGGGTGCTGGCGGCCAACGCCTACCTTGGCGCGGGCCCCGTGGCGGAGGCGCTGACCCGGGGCGCGCACGTCGTGATTACGGGCCGCGTGACCGACACGGGACTTACCCTCGCCCCGATGATCCACGCGTTCGGCTGGCGCGGCGACGACTGGGACCGCCTCGCCGCCGGCACGGTGGCGGGGCACATCATCGAGTGCGGCGCCCAGGCGAGCGGCGGGAACTGCCTCGCGGACTGGGAGCGCATTCCCGACCTCGCCAACATCGGCTACCCGATCGTGGACGCCCACCCGGACGGCACCTTCGAGATCACCAAGCATCCCGGCACGGGGGGGCGCATCAGCGTGGCCGGGGTGACCGAGCAGCTCGTCTACGAGATGGGCAACCCGGCCGAGTACATCACCCCCGACTGCGTGGCCGACTTCACCACGATCCGCCTCGCGCCGGCGGGCCGGGACCGGGTGCGCGTCTCGGGGGTCAAAGGGCGGCCCGCCACCGACAAGCTCAAGGTGTCGATCGCGTATTTCTACGGCTACAAGGCGGTCGGGACGCTCGTGTACGCCTGGCCGGACGCCCTGAAGAAGGCGCAGGCCGCGGACCGGGTGCTGCGCCGGCGGCTGCGGGACCTGGGGCTCGAGTTCGAGGCGATCCACACCGAGTTCGTCGGCGCGGACGCGACGCACGGGCCGCTGGCGCGCGCCCGCGCGCCCCTCGCCGACCTGCCCGAAGTGCAGCTGCGCATCGGCGTGCGCTCGCCCAACCGGGCGGCGGTGGAGCGGTTTACGCGCGAGATCGCGCCGCTCATCTTGAACGGGCCGCCGAGCGTGACGGGGTTCGCGGGCGGGCGCCCCAAGCCGGAAGAAATCGTGGCCTACTGGCCCGCCCTCATCGACAAGGCTGTGGTGCACCCATGCGTCGAACTCGTGGACGTGTGAAGGCCCGCGGGGCGCGCCGCCGGGTGGCGCTCCTCGAGCTGTGCCACGCGCGCTCTGGGGACAAAGGCGATACCGCCAATGTCGGCCTGATCGCCCGCAAGCCCCAGTATTACCCGTGGCTCGTCCGCGAGGTGACGGCCGCGCGCGTCGCGCGGCACTTCAAGGGGATGATCCGCGGCCCGGTCGAGCGCTTCGAGCTCCCCAACCTGCACGCGCTCAATTTCCTCCTGCACGGCGCGCTCGACGGCGGCGGGACGATCTCGCTCAAGACCGACGCGCAGGGCAAGGTGCTGTCCACGGCGCTCTTGCGCCTCGAGATCCCGGTGCCGCGATGAGCGAGCGGGTACGGGTCGCGCTCGACGGCGGGGTGCTCACGGCGACGCTCAATCGCCCGGAGAAGAAGAACGCGATCGATTCGGCGATGCTCGACGCCCTGCACGCGACGCTCGACCGCGCCGAGCTCGACGCGGCGGTCCGCGTCGTGGCGCTGCGCGGCGCGGGGGGCGACTTCTGCGCCGGGATGGACCTGCACGAGCTGCTCGCGTCGGCGGACCGGAGCGTCGAGGACAACCGCCGGGCGGCGCTGCGGTTCGCGGACGTGCTCCTGCGCCTGCGCCGGCTGCCCAAACCGGTGGTCGCCGTGGTGCAGGGACGGGCCCTCGCGGGCGGCTGCGGGCTCGCCACCGCCTGCGACCTGGTGCTCGCCGCCGCGTCGGCCCGGTTCGGCTACCCCGAAGTGCAGCGCGGTTTCGTGCCGGCGATCGTGCTGGCACTGCTGCGGCGCGCGGTGGGGGAGAAGCTCGCCTTCGACCTCGCCGCCACGGGGCGCGTGATCGGCGCCGCCGACGCCGCGGCGTGGGGCCTGATCTCCCGAGTGTACGACGACGCCGTCTTCGAGCGCGAGGCGGACGCCGTGCTGCGCGGCCTGGCGGCGTCGAGCGCGTCGGCGCTCGCCCTCACCAAGCAACACTTCTATCGGCTCGACGGGCTGGGGGTCGAAGACGGCCTGCGGCTCGGGGCCGAGGTGAACGCGGTGAGCCGCACCACCCCGGACTTCCGGGCCGCGCTCCAGGCGTTCCTGAAACAATGACCGGACCGATGACCCCGGGAACGCTCCGGGCGCCGGGCGCCGTCCTGCTCCTCTCCTGTTACGAGCTCGGCCGCCAGCCGCTCGGCCTCGCCTGGCCGCGGGCGTTTCTCCGGGATGCGGGCTATGACGCCGAAACGCTCGACCTCGCCGTCGAGCCTTATGACGCCGCGAAGGTCGCCCGCGCCCGCTTCGTGGGGATCGCGGCGCCGATGCACACCGCCCTGCGGCTCGGCGTGCGGGCGGCCGAGCGCGTGCGCCGCGCCAACCCCGATTGCTTCATCTGCTTTTACGGCCTGTATGCGTTCCTCAATGCCGGGTACCTGCTGCGCACCGTCGCCGATGCGGTGATCGCCGGCGAGTTCGAGGGCCCGCTCGCCGGGCTGGTGGCGGCGCTCGATCGCGGCGCCCGGGACGCCGGGGGTGCCGGGGACACCGTGCCGGGGGTGGTGACCGCCGCGACCGCCGCGGGACCCCGGCGGCCCGCGCTCGGCCGCCTCCGCTACCCCGTCCCCGACCGCCGCGGCCTGCCCGAGCTGCGGCGCTACGCCCGCTTCGTGGGACGGGACGGCCCTGTCCTCGCGGGCGCCGTCGAGGCGACCCGCGGCTGCCTCCACCGCTGCCTCCACTGCCCCATCCCGCCGGTGTACGGGGGACGCTTCTTTGTCGTCCCGCAGGACGTGGTGCTCGCCGATATCCGCCGGCTGGTGGCGGCGGGCGCAGGCCACATCACCTTCGGCGACCCCGATTTCCTCAACGGGCCCGGCCACGCGCTCAAGCTCGCGCGGGCCCTGCACGCCGAGTTCCCGCACGTCACCTGGGACTGCACCGCCAAGATCGCCCACCTCCTCGAGCACCGCACGCTGGTGCGCGAATTCGGCGCGCTGGGCTGCGCGTTCATCGTCTCGGCCGTGGAATCGCTGTCGGACGTCGTGCTGGCGCATCTCGAGAAGGGGCACCGGCGCGCCGACATCCCGGTGGCCCTGGACATCGTCCGCGACGCCGGGATCGCGCTGCGCCCGTCGTTCGTGGCGTTCACCCCTTGGACCACGCTCGCGGATTATCTCGACATGCTGGACTTCGTCGCGGCGTACGACCTCGTGGACGCGGTGGATCCGGTGCAGTACGCGATTCGCCTGCTCGTGCCCCCGGGCTCGGCGCTGCTGGCGCGCCCGGCGATCCGGCCGTACCTCGAGGACCTGGACCCCGCCGCGTTCAGCTACCGCTGGCGCCACCCCGATCCCCGCATGGACCGGCTGCACGAAGCGGTCAGCGCGCTCGTGGAGGCCGACGCGCGGGCGGGCGTGGATCCGCGCGACACCTTCGCCCGGGTCCGCGCGACAGCGGAGGCGGTCCAAAGCGGGGGGCGCAGGGAACCGGCGCCCATGCCGCGGGGCGCGCGGCGCGCGCGGGCGCGCTCGCCCCGGCTCACCGAGCCGTGGTTCTGCTGAGCGGAGCCCACCGAGAGCCAGGTGGGCTCTGTGGACCACGACGCCGGCGGCTGGCGCTAGCGCATGGCGGTATATTGCGAAGGCCGCTGCTGGCGGCAACGCGCCGGGCAGCGGAAGGAGAGGGGATGGCCGACTTGCCCGTGCCCTTGTACGACCCCGAGCTGGTGCGCCCGATGCGCGAGGAGCTGACGCGGATCGGGTTTCGGGAGCTGCGCACGCCCGCGGAGGTCGATGCGGCACTCGGCGCCGCGCGCGGCACGACGCTCGTAGTGGTGAACTCGGTGTGCGGCTGCGCGGCCCGCAACGCGCGACCCGCCGTGGCGCTGGCCCTCGCGCACCCGCGCCGGCCGGCGACGCTGCTGACCGTGTTCGCCGGCCAAGACGCCGAGGCGACCGCCCGGGCGCGCCGCTATTTCGCCGGGTACCCGCCCTCGTCGCCGCAGGTGGCGCTGTTCCGCGACGGCCGGCTGGTGTTCATGCTGGAGCGCCGGGACATCGAAGGGAGACCGGCGCCCGAGATCGCCGCCGCCCTGACGGCGGCGTTCGACCGCTACTGCGGCACGCCGCCCGGCTAGAAGATCCTCCCCGCGCGCACCCGGAAGTCCACGTTGTCGCGCACCCAGCGCCACAGGTTGTCCTGGCGCTCGGGCGGCAGGGCGGGATCGACCTGCCGGCGCCACCCCGCCATGACGGGGCCCTCCTGGGTCCACAGCCGCACCCGCTTGCGCCGGATCAGCCGCTTCCACTCGTCGCCGACCGTGGGCGAAGCGTAGAGGAGCCGCACCGTCACGCTGCGCGACAGGAACTCGAGCGGGCTCAAGTCGATGTGCGCGATGGGGTTGTCGTCGCCCGCCGGGCGCACGCCCCCGGGCACGTCGGGCGTCCCGTCGCTGAGCAGCACCAGGTTCATCGGCGCGAGGATGAGACCGCGCTCGCGCGCCAGGGTGGCGACCTGGCGGAAGAACACGTTGAAGTCGGTCAGGGCGTCGCGCGGCGGGAACCAGGCGCGCAGGTCCGCGGCGATCTGCTCCGGCGTCCGGCCCGCGAAATCGTTGATGGGATGGAACGCTTTGGGCTCCCCCGGCCGGTCGCCGCCCACCGAGCCGACGAACAGGGCGCTGGGCACCCGCAGCCCGCCCAGTCCGTTCAAGTGGGCGTAGAGATAGTACGCGGCGAACTCCACCGCGTCGTCGTACTGGCGGCGGAACGAGCCGCTCACGTCGAGCCCGACGATGAGCGTCGCGTTCGCGGGCGCGGTCCCGCGGTCGCCCGCGGCGCAGGCGGCGAGGAGCGCCGCCGCGCCGAGCGCGACCCCCGCGCGGCGCCGGGCGCTCACGCGGCGCCTCCCGGGACGGCGTGCTTGCCGCTGACGGTGAGCAGCGGGGTGCCCGCGAGCACCTGGTCGAGGCCGCGGAACGGCAGGGTGAACGTCGGATGCCCGAGGATCACCACCACGGCGAAGTTCACCGCCGCCGCGAGCAGTTGCAGCACCGGCAGCGACAGCAGCTCGAACACCTCCCGGGCTTCGCCCTTGAACCACGCCGCCTCGGCTTTGAGCGCGCGGATCGGCCCCTGCCAGAAATCGGGCTCGAGCGCCGCGACGCCGGTCCCCGTTCCCTGGGCGCCGGCGATGTTCTGCCGCGCCAGGATGCCGAGCAGCGCCGGCGTGCCGAAGCGGCCGAACAGGAACCACGTCATCGCCCGCACGCCCACCCAGCCGAACGACGCCAGCGCCAGCGTGGAGAAGAATCCCAGCTGGAACCCCGTTTGCTGCGCGATCCACGGCGTGATCGCGTCGATCAGCTCGCGATACAGGAACATCACTTCGAAGAACATCACGAACGCCTCGACCAGCGCCATCGCCACGATCTGCGAGGCGTTCCGCGCGCGCACCGCGTCGGCCAGGGCCTGGATGGCCGCGAAGCTGCCCGAGATCAAGATGAACAGGAACGGCCAGAGGATCACGCTCACCGCCGCGCCCGAGAGCTCCGTGCCCGTGAGGTCCGCGAGCACCTCCGTCACCGTGGGGCGCAGCGTGAACGTGAAAATCGTCGCCTCGAGCGCCGACCACGCGATGATGAAGAGGAACGCGATCCACGGCACGCCCGGCTGGAAGTACTGCCGCGTCGCCCAGTCGAGGAGTGCGAGCGGCCGGGTGAACACGAACTTCACGAGCCGCACGAGCAGCGCACCGCCGAGCTTGAGGAGGCTCCACCCCCACCCGAGCAGCACCACGGCCACGCGCACCAGGCCCGCCCAGTAAAACCAGATCATGCGGCCGGCGTCCCACCACGACATGAGCAGCGCCGTGAGAAAGGCGCCGCGCCCCGAGCGGAACGGCAGGGTGTAGAGCGAGGCCATCGTGCACCACAACGCCGCCACGAGCAGCGCCGCGGGGAGCAGGAGGCCCACGGCCTTCAGGACCACGACGCCCGCCGTGTCGCCCGAGAGGGCGAAGCCGAGCGCGCCGCGCTGCCAGTCCGCGATCCACGCGAAGCCCGACAGGACGGCCCGGACCACGTCCCGCCACTGGGCGGGCAACGCGTCTTGCACGAACACGAACATACCGCTCACCTCCTCGGAGAGCCGTGCGGGAGTCACGAGGAGGGGCGCTGCTCGGCGTGACCGCCCGGTGGGGCCGCGGTGGCCCGCGGCAGGGGCGCATTAATAGTACGGCGCCGCGCCCTGTCAAGCCGCGCGCGTGATCTGCGTCACCGATCGAGCACGGCGGCGCCCCCGGGCTCGCCGCCGCCGGACCCGCGGGCTATACTGATAAGGAGGATGAGCGACGAGAACGGCAAGCGGCTGATCGTCGTCGGCGACCGGGTGCTCATCGCCCCGCAGGAGGGGGAGGAGCGCACCAACGTCGGCCTGTACCTGCCCCCGACCGCCATCGAGACGCGACAGGTGCAGGGCGGCCGCATCGTGGCCACGGGCCCGGGCACGCCGATGACCGAGCCGGCGAGCATGGACGACGAGCCGTGGAAGATCCACGGGCCCGACGTGAAGTACCTGCCGATGCAGGCGCGCGTCGGCGACTACGCGCTGTTCTTTCGGAAGGCCGCGGTCGAGATCACCTTCGACGGCACGCGCTACCTGGTGGTCCCGCAGGCGGCGATTCTCGTGCTGGTGCGCGAAGGCCCCGACGAACCCGAGTAAGCGCGCGCGGAGTTTTGGCCCCTGCCGCGGGGTTCGGGGCTCCCGGGATCGCCGGGGGCCCCGTTTGCGTTGGCGCCATGCCGCGCTTCCCCGGCGGGCTCCCCCGGGCCCGGATGCTGCTCGCCGAGCGGTTCGGTCAGAGCGCCCTGCGGCCGGCGCAGGCACGGGTGCTGGGCCCGCTGCTCGCGGGCCGCGACGTGCTCGCCGTGCTGCCCACGGGGGCGGGCAAGTCGCTGTGCTACCAGCTGCCCGCGCTCATGGCCGAGGGGCTGACCCTGGTCGTCTCCCCGCTGCTTTCCTTGATGCAGGATCAAGTGCGCGCGCTCCGGCGCCGGGGCGTCGCCGCGGCCTACCTCGACAGCTTGCTCGCCGCCCCCGAGCGGCGCGCGGTGCTCGCGGCCGCGCTCGCCGGCCGGCTGCGCCTCCTCTATTGCGCGCCGGAGCGCCTCGGCGCCCTGGTGCGCCGCTTGCGCGGCGCCGTCCCGATCGCCCTGCTCGCGGTGGACGAGGCCCACTGCATCGCCGCCTGGGGCGCCGAGTTTCGGCCGGTGTACCGGCGGCTGGGCGAGTACCGCTACCGGCTCGGCGATCCCCCGACCCTCGCGCTCACGGGCAGCGCCACGGCGGCCGTGCGGGCGGAAATCCTGCGCGTCTTGCGCATCCCCGACGCCGCGGTGGTCTGCGTCTCGCTCGACCGGCCCAATTTGCGCTTCGCGGTCGAGCGGATGCGGGACGACCGCGAGCGGTTTGCCCGTCTCCGCGCGCTGCTGCGGCAGGCGCGCGGGCCGGCCGTCGTGTACACGCCGACCCGGCGGCTCGCCGAGGTCGTGACCGGCGCGCTGTTGCGCCGGGGCGTGCGGGCGGCGCCCTATCATGCGGGGCTCGCCGCCGATGCCCGGCGCCGCGTGCTGCGGGCTTTTCTCGCCGATCGCGCGCCGGTGGTCGTGGCGACGAGCGCCTTCGGGATGGGGATTGACAAAGCCGACGTGCGCCTGGTGGCGCACTGGGGCCCGCCGCGCACGCTCGAAGACTACTACCAGGAGGCGGGGCGCGCCGGGCGCGACGGCGCGGCCGGCGACTGCGTGCTGCTGTGGACCCGGCGCGATGTCCGCGGCGGCGCCACCGCGCCCGAGGTGCGGGCCTACATCGAGGGGCGGGGCTGCCGGCGGCGCGCCCTCCTCGCCCACTTCGGCGAGCGACCGGACGCCTGCACGGGGTGCGATCGCTGCTCGCGGCCCCCAACACCGGGTGGTGCGCCCCACCCATCCGAGTGGTTGGCGGGCCGGGGGGATGCGAAATAGCTTTTCGCCGATAAGTTAAGCGAGAGCCGCCGGTTCTCGCTTTGTTTTTCCCGCTTCCCGAGGACGCCCTATGCCCGGCCGCAACTTCCTCTTCGTACCCGGTCCTACCAACGTCCCCGAGCGCATTCTGCGGGCGATGGATCGCCCGATGGAAGATCACCGCTCGTCGGCGTTTCCCGCCCTGGCCACGGGAGTGCTCCGCGACCTGAAGAAGGTCTTCAAGACGTCCAGCGGCCAGGCGTTCATCTTCCCGGCCACGGGGACGGGCGGCTGGGAAGCGGCGCTCGTCAACACCCTGTCGCCAGGCGATCGCGTCGTAGCCCCGCGCTACGGGCAGTTCAGCCACCTGTGGATCGATCTGGCGCAGCGCCACGGCCTGCGCGTGGACGTGCTCGACGTGGAGTGGGGCGAGGGCGCCCCCGTGGACCGCATCGAGGAGGTGCTGACCCGGGACCAGCAGCACGAGATCAAGGGGGTGCTGATCGTCCACAATGAAACCGCGACGGGGGTGACGAGCGACGTGGCCGCGGTGCGCCGGGCCATGGACGCGGCGAAGCATCCCGCCCTCCTGTACGTGGACGGCGTCAGCTCGATCGCGTCGATCGATTTCCGCATGGACGAGTGGGGCGTGGATCTCGCGATCACGGGGTCGCAGAAAGGGCTGATGCTCCCGGCGGGGCTCGGGATCGTGTGCGCGAGCCCGAAGGCGTTGGCCGCCCGCGAGCGGGCGAAGTGCCCGCGCGTCTTCTTCGACTTCGGCGACATGATCACGGCCAACGCCGCCGGCTATTTCCCCTACACGCCCTCCCTGCCGCTGTTGTACGGCCTGCGCGCCTCGCTGGATCTCCTCTTCGAGGAGGGGCTCGACGCCGTGTTCGCGCGCCATCATCGGCTGGCGGAGGGAGTGCGCGCCGCAGTGCGGGCGTGGGGTCTCAAGTTGTGCGCGAAGGCGCCGCAGTGGTATTCGGACACGGTGAGCGCGGTGATGGTGCCCGAGGGCTTCAACGGCGCCGATGTGATCGACGTCGCCTTCCGGCGCTACAACCTGGCGCTCGGCGCCGGGCTCGCCCGCATGGCCGGCAAGCTGTTCCGCATCGGGCATCTCGGCGATCTCAACGAGCTCATGCTGCTCGGCGCCCTGGCGGGGGCGGAGATGGCGATGCGCGACGTGGGGATCAAGGTGACGCCGGGCGCGGGGGTGGCCGCCGCCGCCGAGTACTACCGCAGCACCGCGGCGCCGCTCGCCGCGCGCGGGCCCGTCCCGCAGTCGCCCGACGCGCAGCAACCGGCCGGCAAAGCGTCGGCCCGGGCCGCCGTGCGGGCATGAGCCTCGCGCGGCCCGACCCGGTGCCCGTGCGGCTGCAGCGCAGCGAGCTCGCCGTGCCCGGCTCGCAGCCGGCGCTGTTCCGCAAGGCGCTGGAGAGCGACGCCGACTACGTGTTCCTCGACCTCGAGGACGCGGTCGCCCCCGCCGACAAGGAGCAGGCCCGGCGCCACGTGATCGCCGGCCTGCTCGCCCACGACTGGCGGGCGCACGGCAAGACGATCTGCGTGCGCGTGAACGGGATCGACACGCCCTACCTGTATCGTGACATCGTGGACGTCGTGGAGCAGGCAGGGCATCGCCTGGACGTGGTGCTCGTGCCCAAAGTGGGCGTGCCGGCCGACGTCTATCTGGTGGACGCGCTGCTCACCGAGATCGAGGCGGCGCGGGGCATCCCGCACCGCATCGGCATTGACGCGCTGATCGAGACGGCGCTCGGGATGGCGAACGTCGAGGCGATTGCGCAGGCGTCGCCCCGGCTCGAAGCGCTGCACTTCGGCGTGGCCGATTTCGCGGCCAGCCTGCGGGCGCGCACCGTCAGCATCGGGGGACTCAACCCCGACTATCCCGGCGACCAGTGGCACGCCGCGTTGACGCGCCTGGTCACCGCGTGCCGCGCGTACGGGCGGCGCGCGGTGGACGGCCCCTACGGCGACTTCCGGGACGCCGAGGGATACGTGGCGGCCGCCCGTCGCGCCGCCGCTTTGGGCTACGACGGCAAGTGGGCGATCCATCCCTCGCAGATCGCCCTCGCCAACGACGTGTTCACGCCGCCGCCCGCCGAGGTGGAGCGGGCGCAGCGCATTCTGGACGCGCTCGAGCGCGCGGCCCGGGAGGGCCGGGGCGCGGCGCAGCTCGACGGCCGGATGATCGACGCCGCCTCCGCCCGCATGGCGGAGAACATCGTGCGCACCGCGCGCGCTATCGCGGAGCGGCGCGCGGCCCGGGCGCCGGCGGTCCCAACCCGAGCGTAACCCGTGGACATTCACGAATACCAGGCCAAGGAACTGCTCGCCGCCTTCGGCGTCCCGGTGCCGAAGGGCGGGGTGGCCTACAGCGCCGAGCAGGCGGTGTATCGCGCGGCGGAAATCGGCGGTACCCGCTGGGTGGTGAAGGCCCAAATTCACGCCGGCGCCCGCGGCAAAGCCGGCGGGATCCGGCTGTGCACGAGCGACGTGGACGTCCGCCAGGCCGCGAAGGACCTCCTCGGCAAGACCCTCGTCACCGCGCAGACGGGGCCCGAGGGGCTGCCGGTGCACCGGCTCCTGGTCGAACAGGCGTTGCCGATCGAGCGCGAGCTGTACGTGGGGCTGGTGCTCGACCGCAAGCGCGAGCGCATCGTGGTGGTGGCGCACCCGCACGGGGGCATGGAGATCGAGGAGATCGCCCAGCAGGAGCCGGCCGCGATCCTGCGCGAAGTGGTCGAGCCGGCGGTGGGGATGCAGGCGTTCCAGGCCCGCGAGCTGGCGTTCGGGCTCGGCCTGCGGCCCGCCCAGGTGACGCAGGCGGTCACCGCCATTCTCGGCGCCTACCGCGCGTTCCGGGAGCTCGACGCGACCATGGTCGAGTTCAACCCGCTCGTGGTGACGACCGACGGGCAGGTGCTCGCGCTGGACGTGAAGATGAGCTTCGACGACAACGCGATGTTCCGCCGTCCCAACGTGGCCGAGCTGCGCGACTACGCGCAAGAGGACCCGCGCGAAGCCGAGGCCGCCGAGCACGGGCTCAATTACGTGGCCCTGGACGGCGACATCGGCTGCATCATCAACGGCGCGGGGCTCGCCATGGCGACGATGGACATGATCAAGCACGCGGGCGGCGAGCCGGCCAACTTCCTCGACATCGGCGGCGGGGCGAGCCCCGACCGCGTGGCGGCGGCGTTCCGGCTGGTGCTGTCGGATCGCAAGGTCAAGGTGGTCCTCGTGAACGTGTTCGCGGGCATCAACCGCTGCGACTGGGTGGCCGAGGGCGTGGTGCAGGCGGTGCGGTCGGTCCAGGCGCCCGTGCCGATCGTCGTGCGCCTGGCGGGGACGAACGTGCAGGAGGGGCGGCGCATCCTCAAGGAGAGCGGGCTCCCCATCGTCACCGCCGACACCCTGGCCGAGGCCGCGGAGCGGGCGGTCGCGGCGCGCAACGCCGTGAGGGCGGCATGAGCATCCTGCTTGACGAGACCACCCGGGTCATCATCCAGGGGTTCACCGGCGACAAGGGCACGTTCCACGCGAAGGAGATGATCGCCTACGGCACCAACGTCGTGGGCGGGGTCACCCCCGGCAAAGGCGGCACGACGCACCTGGGGCGGCCCGTCTTCAACACGGTGAAGGAAGCGGTGGCCAACACCGGTGCCACGGCCAGCCTCATCCTCGTGCCCGCGCCGTTCTGCGCGGACGCGATCATGGAAGCCGCTGACGCCGGCATCCGGCTCGTCGTCACGATCACCGACGGCGTGCCGGCGCAGGACATGATGACCGTGAAGCGGTACCTGTGGCGTTACCCCAAGGAGCGCCGCACCCGTCTCATCGGGCCGAACTGCGCCGGCGTGATCAGCGCGGGGAAGGCCATGATGGGGATCATGCCGGGGCACATCTACACGCGCGGGCCGGTCGGGGTGGTCACGCGCTCCGGCACGCTCGGCTATGAAGCGGCGGCGCAGATGCAGGCCCTCGGCATCGGCATCACCACCAGCGTCGGCATTGGGGGCGACCCGATCAACGGCAGTTCGTTCGTGGACATCCTGGCGCTGTTCGAGCGCGACCCAGAGACCGAGGCCGTGATGATGATCGGGGAAATCGGGGGGCCGCAGGAGGCCGACGCGGCGGTGTTCGTCAAGGAGCACATGACGAAACCGGTGATCGGCTACGTGGCGGGGCTCACGGCCCCGAAGGGCCGTCGCATGGGGCATGCCGGAGCGATCATCTCCGCCTTCGGCGACACGGCGGCGGAGAAGGCCGAGATCATGCGGTCGGCAGGGCTGATCGTCGCGCCCAGCCCCGCGGAGCTCGGGGCCACGGTGGCGCAGGCGCTCGCGCGCGCGCCCTCGCGCCGCGTCGTGGTCCAGCGGTGAGCGCGCCCGCGCCCGCCCGGCCCACGGTCGTGGTGACCCGGCGGCTGCCCGCGCCGGTGGAGGAGCAGCTGGCGCGCGAGTTCGACGCGCGGCTCAACGCGGACGACCACCCGTTCACCCCGGCCGAGCTGCAGGACGCCCTGCGGACCGCCGACGCGCTCCTCCCCACGGTCACCGACCGGCTGAGCGCCGACGTGCTGGCGGCGGAGCCGCTGCGCGCCCGCATTCTCGCCAACTACGGCGTCGGCTTCAACCACATCGACATCGCGGCCGCCAAAGCCCGCGGGCTGGTGGTGACCAACACCCCCGAAGTGCTCACCGACGACACCGCGGACGACGCGGTGATGCTGATGCTGATGGTGGCGCGCCGGGCCGGGGAAGGCGAGCGGCACGTGCGCGCCGGCGCCTGGACCGGGTGGCGCCCGACGCACATGCTCGGTACCAAGGTGAGCGGCAAGACCCTCGGCCTCGTGGGGATGGGCCGCATCGCGCGGGCGGTGGCGCGCCGGGCGCACCACGGGTTCGGGATGCGCGTGATCTTCCACGATCCCTACCCCCCGCCGCCGGCGGTGGCGGCGGAGCTGGGCGCCGAGCCCCGCGCGAGCGTGGACGACGTGCTGCGCGAAGCGGATTTCGTCTCGCTGCACTGTCCCGCCACGCCCGAAACGCGCCATCTCCTGGACGCGCGGCGGCTGGCGCTCATGCGCCGCTCGGCGTTCCTCATCAACACGGCGCGCGGTGACGTGGTGGACGAGGCGGCCCTGGTGGCGGCGCTCGAGCGCGGGACCATCGCCGGCGCGGCGCTCGACGTGTACGAGCACGAGCCCCGGGTGCATCCGGCGCTCCTCCGCATGGAGAACGTCGTGCTCCTCCCGCACCTGGGGAGTGCCACGGTGGAGACCCGGGTGGCCATGGGGATGCGCGCCCTGGAGAACTTGCGCGCGTTTTTCGCCGGCGCCGCGCCGCGCGACCGGGTGGCGTGACGCACGACGCGTTCGCGATCGTGGACACCGCCGAGTACCTGCGGCGCACGGCGGGCCTCCTCTACGACTGCTTCCTCGACGTGCTCCGGGCCCACCAGCCGGAGATCGAGCCCGTGCTGCGCGACCGGGATGGCGGAAGCGCCGCCGCGCCCGGCGCCCCTGGCGCCCCCGCCGCCCCCGCCGCCTCGGCCGCGCCCGCACTGCCGCCGGACCTCGCCGCCCGCGCCATCCAGGCGCAGGGCATGTGGTTCCAGCTCCTGTCCATCGCCGAGCAGAACGCCGCCATGCGGCAGCGCCGCCAGAGCGAGGTGGAACGCGGCTACGAGCAGGTCCGGGGCACGTTCGCGAACGTCGTCGCGTCGGCCGCGGCGGCCGGCGTCCCGGCCCACGAGGTGCGGGCCGTGATCGCCAACCTCCGCGTGCGCCCGGTGATCACCGCGCACCCCACCGAGGCGAAGCGGGTGACGGTGCTCGAGAAACACCGCCGCATCTATCGCCGCCTCGTGGATCTCGAGGCGCCGCGCTGGACGCCGCGCGAGCGCGCCGCCCTCGTGGACACCATCCGCACCGAGATCGAGCTGCTGTGGCTCACGGGCGAGCTGCGGCTCCAGAAGCCGACCGTGGAAGAAGAGCTTGCCTGGGGCCTGTACTTCGTCAACGAGAACCTGTTCGACGTGGTCCCCGAGCTGGTGGAGAAGCTCGAGCGGGCCCTGGCGGCCGCCTATCCGGGCGAGCGCTTCGACCTGCCGCCGTTCTTTCAGTTTGGCTCGTGGATCGGCGGCGACCGCGACGGCAACCCCTTCGTCACCAACGAGGTGACGCGGCGCACCCTGCGCGCGAACCGGCTCGCGAGCCTGCGGCGCTACCGGCAGCGTCTGGGCGAGCTGGTGCGCGCGCTGAGCATCACGGAGCGCGCCGCCCCCATCGCGCCCGAGTTTCGCGCCGCCCTCGCGGCACAGCTCGCCGCCTCGGGGGACGGCGCGCGCATCGCGCAGCGCAACCCGGGGGAGGTGTTCCGGCAGTACGTGGCCTGCATGCTGCGGCGCCTCGACGCCGCGCTGGCGGAGGCGGAACGGGGGGCGTCGGTGCCCGGCGGGGCGGGCTACCGGCGGGCGGAGGAGCTGATCGCCGACCTGCGCACCCTCGAGCGCGGGCTCGAGGCGGCGCGCTGCGGCGCGGCGGCGCGGCTGCTCGTGCGCCCCGTGCGCCGGGAGGTCGAGGCGTTCCGGTTCTCCACCTTTCGGCTCGACCTGCGGGAGAACGCCACCCGCCTCAACGCCGCCCTCGCCGCCCTGTGGCGCGCGCGGTGTGCCGGCGAGCCCCCGCCCCCGCAGGCGCCGCAGTGGCGCGCGTGGCTGCAGGGGGAGCTCGCCCGGCCGCGCCCGCCGGGATACGCGCCGCCGGCCCTGCCGCCGGAGGCGGCGGAGACCCTGGGCATGTTCCGCCTGGTGCGCGAGATGCAGGACGAGCTCGACCGCGAGGCGATCGGGAGTTTCATCCTCAGCATGACCCACGACGCCGCGGACGTGCTCGGCGCGTATCTCCTGGCGAAGGAGGCGGGCCTGTTCGCCGACGCCGCCGGGGTCGAGAGCTGCACGCTGCCGATCGTGCCGCTGTTCGAGTCTATCGAGGACCTGCGCCGCGCGCCCGACATCGTGCGCGAGCTGCTCCAGGTGCCGCTGGTGCGGCGGAGCGTGCGCGCCCAGGGCGGGGTGTTCGAGGTGATGATCGGCTACTCGGACTCGAACAAGGACGGCGGCTTTCTCTCGTCCAACTGGGAGCTCGCCAAGGCGCAGCTCCGCCTCACGCGGCTCGGTCGCGAGTGCGGCGTCGCGATCGCGTTCTTCCACGGGCGGGGCGGATCGGTGAGCCGGGGCGGCGCGCCCACGGGGCGCGCCATCGCCGCCCAGCCCGCCGGCTCGATCCAGGGGCGGCTGCGGCTCACCGAGCAGGGCGAAGTGGTGTCGTTCAAGTACGCGAACCGCGGCACCGCCGCCTACCAGACGGAGCTGTTGGCGGCGAGCGTGCTCGAGCATTCGCTCAAGTCGGAGCGCGAGCAGGCGCTCGTCCCCACCGCGGAATTCGACGAGGCGATGGAGGCGCTCTCGGGCGCGGCGCACGCCGCCTACCGCCGGCTGGTCGAGCATCCCGGCCTGCTCGCCTACTTCCAGGCGGCGAGCCCCCTCGAAGAGATCGCCCTCTTGAACATCGGGTCGCGGCCCGCCAGGCGCTTTGGGGCGCGCACCCTCGCCGATCTGCGCGCCATCCCGTGGGTGTTCGCCTGGACCCAGAACCGGCATTTCATCCCGGGCTGGTACGGCGTCGGCTCGGGTCTCGCCACCTTCCTCGAGGTCCGGGGAGCGCGGGGCGAGGCGCTGCTCCAGCGGATGTTCGCCGACTTCCGCCTGTTCCGCCTGATCGTGGACGAAGTGGAGAAGACGCTTGCCTACGTGGACCTGGACCTCGCCCGCGCGTACGCGGAGCTCGTGGCCGACGACTGGGTACGGGCGGAGATCTTCACCCTCGTCGCCGACGAATACCATCGCACCGTCGAAGTGCTGCGCCGCCTCACCGGGGCGCGCGAGCCGGCCGAGCGGTTCCCTCAGTTCCGCCAGCGTCTCACCAGCCGGCTTCCCACCCTCAACCGGGTGAACCGCCAGCAGATCGAGCTGCTGCGGCGCTATCGGGCCCGGCCGGCCGGCGAGGGCGACGACGTGCTCGCGGCGCTGCTCCTGTCCATCAACTGCATCGCCGCCGGGTTCGGGGCCACCGGCTGACCGGCCGCCGGCGCGCGGGGCGCCCGCGCCTTGGCGCGGCCCCCCGCGCCGCTAGATTCCCGGCATGCACGACACCCTCTACTTCACCGAGGAGCACCGGCGGCTGCGCGACACGGTGCGGGACTTCGCCGAGCGGGTCATCCGGCCCAGCGCCCGCCGCTACGACGCCGACGGCGTCTTCCCCTGGGACAACGTGAAGCAGATGGCCGACCTCGGCCTCTTCGGCGTGCCCTGGCCCGAAGAGCTGGGCGGCGCGGGGATGGATTACATCGCCTACATGATCGTGATCCACGAGCTCGCCAAGGTGGACGCGAGCCACGCCATCACCGTGAGCGCCCACACCACCCTCGGCACCTCGCCGATCATGGATTTCGGCACGCCGGAGCAGAAGCGGCAGTACGTGCCCCGGCTCGCCTCGGGCCGGGTGCTCGGCGGGTTCGGCCTCACCGAGGCGGGCGCGGGATCGGACGCGGGGGGCACCCGCACGGTGGCCGTGGACAAGGGCGACCATTACGTGCTGAACGGCGCCAAGGTCTTCATCACCCACGGCGGCGTCGGCGAGATCTTCATCGTGAGCGCCCGCACCGACCCCACCGCGCAGAAGACCCGCGGGATTACCGCGTTCATCGTCACCAAAGACACCACCGACCTCGCGGAGGCGACGCGCGTGGGCGTGGGGCACGACCCCACCCTCCCCAAGTGCCCCGGGGTCCTCGCCGGCAAGAAAGAAGACAAGCTCGGCTGGCGGGCATCGGACACGCGCGAGCTGATCTTCCAGGACGCCGTGGTCCCGAAGGAGAACGTGCTCGGCACGCTCCACGACGGGTTCCGGCAGTTCCTCCACACCCTCGACGGCGGCCGCATCGGCATCGGCGCCTTGGCCCTGGGCATCGCCGAAGGCGCGCTCGCGGAATGCCTGCGCTACACCGCGACCCGCACCCAGTTCGGGAAACCGATCGCGAGCTTCCAGGGCGTCCACTTCGCGCTCGCCGACATGGCCACCGAAATCGAGGCGGCCACGCACCTCGTCTATCACGCCGCCTGGCTCAAACAGCGGGGCCTGCCGTTCAAGAAAGAGGCGGCCATGGCCAAGCTGTACGCCTCGGAGCTCGCGATGCGCGCCACCACCAAGGCGGTCCAGCTCCACGGCGGCTACGGCTACACCACCGACTACCCGGTGGAGCGCATGATGCGCGACGCCAAGATCTGCGAGATCGGCGAGGGCACGAGCGAGATCCAGCGGATCGTGATCGCCCGGCAGCTGCTCGGCGCCCTGATCGACTGACCCCGTGCCGTCAGGGCACGGCCATCCCCAGATTCTTGACCAGAAACGCCAGGCGATCGGCCTGCTCGGCGATCGCCTTGCTCGTGGGCTTGCCGGCGCCGTGGCCCGCCTTGGTCTCGACGGCGATCAGGACCGGGGCGGGACCCGCCTGCGCCGCCTGGAGCGCGGCGGCGAACTTGAACGAGTGGGCTGGCACCACCCGGTCGTCGTGGTCGGCCGTCGTGATGAACGTCGCGGGATAGGCCGTCCCGGGCCGCACGTTGTGCAGCGGCGAATACCGGTAGAGCACCGGGAATTGCGCGGCGCTGTCCGCGGAGCCGTACTCGGTCACCCAGGCCCAGCCGATGGTGAACTTGTGGAAGCGCAGCATGTCGAGCACGCCCACTGCGGGCAGGGCGGCCCCGAACAAGTCGGGCCGCTGGGTCATCGCCGCCCCGACGAGCAGGCCGCCGTTCGAGGCGCCGGCGATTGCCAGCCGGGCGGGGGAAGTGTACCCCTGCGCGATCAGGTATTCGGCCGCGGCGATGAAATCGTCGAATACCGTCTGCTTGCGGTCGAGCATCCCCGCCTGGTGCCACGCCTCGCCGTACTCCCCGCCGCCGCGCAGATTCGCCACCGCGTACACGCCTCCCAGCTCGAGCCACACGAGCGTCGGCACCGCGAAACTCGGCGTGAGGCTCACGTTGAACCCGCCGTAGCCGGAGAGCAGCGTGGGATGCGTGCCGTCGCGCGCCAGGCCCCGGCGTGCCGTGATGAACATCGGCACGCGCGTCCCGTCCTTGCTCGGGTAGAAGACCTGGATCGTCTCGTACGCCGAGGGATCGAAGTCGATGGCGGGCGCCCGGAACACGGTGGTCGCGCCGGTCCGGAAATCGTAGCGGAAGATCGTGGTCGGAAAGAGGAATGACGTGAAGGCGTAGAACATCTCGTCGCCGTGCCGCTCGCCGCTGATGGCGCCGACCGTGCCCAGCGTCGGCAGCGGCAGCTCGGCGAGCGGGCGGCCGTCGAGCGCGAGCAGGCGCAGGCGGGAATGCGCATCGTGCAGGTAGCTGGCGACAAACGTGTCGTGGATGATCTGGACGCCCCCCAGCACGTCGTCCCCTTGCGGGATGACTTCCCGCCACCGCGTGCGCTCGGGGCGGCGGATGTCCACCGCGATCACGCGCCGGCGCGGCGCGTCGAGGTCGGTGAGGAAGTAGAAGACGGGGCCGTCGTTGCCGACGAACCCGTAGCTCGCGTCGAAGTCGTCGAGCAGGCGCACGACCTCGCCCGGCACCCGCGGCCGCCTGGGGCGGCCGAGGTCCAGGTAATAGATGCGGTTGCGCCGGTCCGTCCCGAGCCACACGTGCAGCACCGCGTAGCGCCCGTCGTCGGTCACCTGGGCGGTCATCCCCCACTCGGGCTGGTCGGGCCGTTCGTACACCAGCACGTCCTCCGCCTGCGGCGTGCCGAGCCGGTGGTAGTACACCCGCTGGAAGCGGTTCGCCTCGGTCAAGGCCCGGCCCGCGGGCTCGGGGTAGCGGCTGTAGAAGAACCCTCGCCCGTCCTTGGTCCACGACGCGCCCGAGAACTTGACCCAGCGCAGCAGGTCGGGGAGATCGCGCCCCGTCGCGACGTCGCGCACGCGGAGCTCCTCCCAGTCCGAGCCGCTCGCCGATGTCCCGTAGACGAGCCGCCGACCGTCCTCCGAGGCCGCGAGCGTCGTGAGCGCGACCGTGCCGTCCTCGGCGAGCGCGTTGGGATCGAGCAGCACCGCTGGCGCGCCGTCGAGCCCGCGCTGGGTGTAGAGCACCGCCTGGTTCTGGAGACCGTCGTTCTTCAGGAAGAAGTAACGGTCGCCCTTGCGGAACGGCGGCCCGTACTTGGGATAGTTCCACAGCCGGGTGAGCCGCTCCCGGAGTCGCGCGCGCTCGGGGATGGCGGCGAGGTAGGCGTCGGTGAGCCGGTTCTCGGCCTCGATCCAGGCCCGGGTCTCGGGCGCGTCGGGATCCTCGAGCCAGCGATAGGGGTCCGCCACCTTGGTGCCGTGGTAATCGTCCACCACCGGGGCCCGGCGCGCCGCCGGATACGCAAGCGTCTGCGCCCCGGCCGGCGCGGCTATGGTGCCCGCGACCGTCCCAGCCACGATTCCTCCTCCCGCGAGGCAACGGCTCAGCGATCTGACCACAAGGGTGCAATCTCGCCGTCGTTGACGTAAGTCGCAAGGCCACTTAGATTTACCGCATGCATTGGCACCGGGCATTCCGCGCTTGGACCGCCGCTCCCGCCCCGGGGGCGTCTAGCGGCGGGGTGCCGGCCAATCGATTCCGCTCATGGTCCGTCTCCCCAGTCGGAATGAGCTCTTGCTGGAACAATTGTCGGACTCCGGCCGGCCAGGGGTCGGCCGGAGTCGAGGGCTGCTCTGTTGAAACGGGAAATTCTGATCAGCGGGACGTCGCGCGAAACCCGCGTGGCGATCCTGGAGGACGACCGCCTTGTTGAACTGCTGGTGGATCGTCCCGACGCCCGCCGCATGGTGGGCGACATCTACCTCGGCACCGTCGAGGCGGTGTTGCCGGGGATTCAAGCCGCCTTTGTCAACATCGGCGCGGAAAAGAGCGCCTTCCTCCACGCCTCCGACCTGATCGAGTCGGAAGACGAGGACGAGCCCCCGGAGCCCGGCGAGGCGAACGGGGGCGGGGCGGGGGCGGCGGGGGCCGCAAACGGCGCGCGTGCCGGGCGCCGCCGGCTCCCCAACATCGCCGACGAGCTGAAGCGCGGCGAGACGAAGATCGTGCAGGTCATCAAGGAGCCGATCGGCACCAAAGGGCCGCGCGTCACGGCTCAGATCTCCCTCGCGGGCCGCTTCCTCGTGTACATGCCGTTCGCCTCCAAGGTGGGCGTGTCGCGCAAGATCGAGAACCGCGAGCAGCGGGCCAAACTGCGCGAGCTTGTGTCCCGGCTCATCCCCAAGGACTCGGGCGGGTGGATCATCCGCACCGTCGCCGAGGACTTGACCGACGAGAGCTGCAAGCGCGAGATCGACCACCTCTACGGCCTGTGGAAGAAGATCAAGCGCAAGGCCGGCTCGGTGCGGGCGCCGGCGCTGTTGCAGCGCGAGACGAGTCTGACCCGCGGCATCACACGCGACCTGTTTTCGGCCAAGGTGGACTCGCTGCTCGTGGATTCGAAGATGCTGCACAACGAGATCGTGCAGTACTTGAAGCAGATCGACCCGGAACTGATCCCGCGCGTGAAGCTCTACGAGGGCGAAGCGCCGCTGTTCGACGCCTACGACATCGAAACGGAGATCCGTAACCTCTTCAAGCCCCGCGTGGATCTGCCGACCGGCGGCTATCTCGTCATCCAGCCGACCGAGGCGCTCACGTCCATTGACGTGAACACGGGCCGGTACACCGGCAAGAAGGACGCCGAGAGCACGATCCTGAAAACGAACCTCGAGGCGGCGCGGGAGGTGGCGCGACAACTGCGCCTGCGCGATATCGGCGGCATCATCGTGGTGGACTTCATCGACATGGAATCGCGCGGGAACCGCGACAAAGTGCTCCAGGAGCTGCGCACGCACCTGGGCCGGGATCGGGCGCGCACCAAGGCGTTCGCCGTCTCGGAGCTCGGCCTGATCGAGATGACGCGCCAGCGGGTGCGCCCCTCGCTGTGGCACTCCATGACCGTCGAGTGCCCCACCTGCACGGGGACCGGCCGGGTGTTCCGCCCGGAGGTAGTGGTGCGGCGCATGGAGCGCTCGCTCAAGCGCGCCGGCGCGGAGCACAAGGAGCGCCAGCTCGCGGTGCGGCTGCATCCCGAGGTGGCCCTGTACCTGGTCGAGCAGGAACCGAACTTCTTGCGCCAGCTCGAGAAGCAGACCGGGCTCGAGCTGGAGGTGCGCGACGACCCGATGATGCGGCTCGACGAGTTCCGGATGATGGCCAAGCCGGCCGGGCGCGATGTTACCGAGCAGTACGCGGTGGCTTGACGGCCCCCCCGGCCCCGACTAGAGTTCCCGCCGCTATGACGTACGCGATCTTCGCCATCGGCAGCCGGCAGTTCCGGGCGGAGCCGGGCGCCACGCTCAAGGTCCCGCGGCTCGCGGCCGAGCCCGGCAGCACGGTGACCTTCGACCAGGTGCTGCTCGCGAGCGACGGGACGCGCGTGCGCGCCGGGAAACCGGTCTTGCCGGGGGCCGCCGTCACCGCCCACGTCGTGCGCCACGGCAAGGGGGAGAAGATCCGCATCTTCCGCTTCGCCCGGCGCACCGGCTACCGTCGGCACGCGGGACACCGGCAGCCGTTCACCGAGATCAAGATCGCCGACGTGAAGGTCGCGGGCTGAGGGAGGACAGGCGATGGCGCACAAGAAGGGCGTCGGCTCCTCGCGCAACGGCCGCGATTCGGGCCCGAAATATCTCGGCGTGAAGCGCTTCGGCGGCGAGTTCGTCACCGCGGGGAGCATTCTCGTGCGGCAGCGGGGCACCAAGTTCCACCCCGGGCGCAACGTGCGGCGCGCCGCCGACGACACCCTGTTCACCGTCGTGGACGGCGTCGTCAAGTTCGAGCACAAAGACAAAAAGCGCTACAAGGTGAGCGTGTACCCCGTGCCGGCCTGAGCACGGCCGCCGGGCGCGGGCCGCCTTGGCCCCCGCCCTCAATAGTTCGGCGGCAATGTGCGGTAGCGCTCGAACAGCTCCGTCTGCCGGGAGCGCAGCGGGATCTCCGCGCCGCGGATGAAGACGTGCTCGACCGCGGTCGTGAACTCGAACGGATCCCCCGACCACACCACCACGTTGGCCACTTTGCCGGGCGCGAGCGAGCCGTAGCGCTCGGCCACCCCGAAGATCTCGGCCGGCGCGAGTGTGACCGCGCGCAGCGCGGCCTCCCAGGGCAACCCGTACGCTACGGCGTTCCCCGCCTGCTGGCGCAGGTTGCGCGCGTTGTGGGTGTCGGTTTCCATCAACGCCACCGTGACGCCCGCCCGCGCGAGCAGCGCCGCGTTCTCGTAGCGGACGCCGAGGGCGTCGTAGGAGGGAATGTTGTCGAGCGGCTCGACCAGGACCGGCACCCTCGCCGCGGCCAGCTCGCCCGCCACCTCCCAGCCCTCCTGCGCCCCCGCCACGATCAGCCGCAGCCGAAACTCCCGTGCGAGCCGCAGCGCCGTCTCGATGTCGCTGCGGCGGTTGGCGTAGGCGAGCAGCGGCTCCTCCCCGTGCAGCACCGGCAGCAGCGCCTCGAGATCGGCGGCCGAGGCCGAGAGGGGCCGCATCTGGGCGCGGCCGAAATCGGCCTTGCGCCGCTCGTACTCGAGCGCGTCGCGGAACACGCGGCGCAGCCGCTCCGCCACGGCGGCCCGCGATCCCCCCGCCTCGGCCTTGCCGCTCTCCGAGAAGTCCACGACCATCCCGGCCGGCGACTTCACCAGCATCTCCTCGATCGTGGCCCCCGCGAGGTCGATCAGCACCGCCTGCCCGCTGATCAGGTTCCCGCTGGGCACCGCGAGCGCCGTCGTGATGCCCTCGATGCGCGTGACCGGGATGAGCGTCGAAGCGGGGTTGATCCCCTCGGCCACGTTGAAGGCCGCCGCGATCGTGTCGCCCTGGAGCGCGGCCTCCCGCGTCCCCGGTACCGCCCCGATCTCCACCAGGCCCATCTGGCCGCCGCCGTCGATGAAGCCCGGCGTCACCCACTTCCCCGTGGCGTCCACGCGCACGGCGTCCGGCGGCACCGCCACCGCCGGGCCCACGGCGACGATCGTGCCGTCGCGGATCAGCACCGTGGCGCGCTCGAGCTTGGGACCGGACACGGGGAACACCGTGCCGCCCGTGATCGCGATCGTCTGCGCGAGGAGCAGCGCGATCATCGGTCGCTCCCGGGCGCGGGGACCTGGCCGAGCTCGAAATCGGTGCGCGGCTGGTGCGCCGGATCGTTGCGATCGTACACCAGCCAGCCGTCGTTGTACACCTGCAGCGCCTTCGTGTACACGGAGAACGGGTCGCCCGACCACACCACCACGTCGGCCATCTTGCCCGGCTCGAGCGTGCCGACCAGGGAGTCGATCCCCAGCACCCAGGCCGGATTGGCCGTGATCCAGCGCAGCGCCTGGTCGCGGGTGATCGGGATGCCCGCGCGCCGCCCGTAGGCCATCGCCTTGGCCGCCTCCTGATTGAGCCGCTGAATGCCGCTCGGGCTGTCGGAGTGGATCACCGGCCGTCCCCCGGCCTGCTCGTTCAGGGCGGCGTTCTCGTGGATGCCGTCCATCGCTTCCTCCTTGAAGCCCCACCAGTCGGCCCACACCGACACCGCGGTGCCGGCCCGGGCGAGGAGGTCGGCGATCTTGTAGGCCTCCACGGCGTGGTGGAACGAGCGGATCTGGAACCCGAATTCCCGCGCCAGGTCGAGCATCTGCGCCATCTCGTCGGCGCGGTAACAGTGGTTCTGCACGTAGATGTGGCCCCGCAGCACCTCGGCGAGCGTCTCGAGGCGCAGATTGCGTTCCGGCGGGTCGCCCTGGTGCTCGGCGTTCCACTTGTCCCAGCGGCGGCGGTACGCCTCCGCCTGCGCGAACGCCGTGCGGTAGCCCGCCATGTTCCCCATACGGGTCGCGGGCCCGCCGCGGCGCCCGTACACCCGCTTGGGATTCTCGCCGCACGCCATCTTCAGCCCGTACCGCGCTCCCGGGAACTTCATCTCCTGCACCGTGCGCGCGGGGACGAGCTTGAGCACCACGCTCCGGCCCCCGATCAGGTTGGCCGAGCCGGGCAGCACCTGGATGGTCGTGATCCCGCCCGCGACGGCGAGGGGGATCTGCGGATCCTGCGGCCAGAAGGAATGCTCCGCCCACACCTCGGCGGTGACGGGGTTCGTGGCCTCGTTGCCGTCCGACTCCGCGTCGGTGCCCGGGGCGGCGTACACGCCGAGGTGCGAGTGCGTGTCAATGATCCCCGGCGTCACGTACTTCCCGGTGCCGTCCACGACGATCGCGTCGGGCGGGGCGTCCACCGTCGTGCCGACCGCGGCGATTCGCCCGTCTTTCAGGAGGATCGCCCCGTCGGCGATCTCGGCGCCGGCCGCGGTCAGGATCGTAGCGTGGCGGATCACGACCGGCGGGTAGGGATGTCGCCGGTAGGCGGACGGATACTGCGGGCGGTTCACGCTCGTGGACTCGGCCGCCGCGGCCTGGGGCGCGGGCCGGGCGGCGGGATGGGCGCCCGCGGTGGCGCAGGCGCCGGCGACGGCGAGCAGCAGAGGCAATGCGTGCCGCATGCGACGGCCTCCCGGGTTCGCTATTTGACCAGTTCGACGACGAACGGCTGGCCCACGAATTCGGTCTTGACGAGCCGGCGCGGCGCGTCGGCGCTCACGTACATCGTGAACGGGACGCGCGAGCCGGTGACCTCGATGCGGTAAGCCCGGAACGTGCCGGCCGGCACGCTCACCGGTTCCGCCTGGCCGACCTTGAAGGTCAGCACCTTGGCGGCGTTCTCGCTCGGCGTGAACGAGCGGAGCGTGAACGTCCGGCCGGGGGCGAGCGGCAGGGCGGGGACGATCAACGGCACCGCGTTCTCGTCCACCGTGCCCGCGGCGAGGGTCGTGTCCACGGTGAACCGCTTGACGGTGCCGTCCGGCTGCGGCGCCGCGGCGCTGCCGGTCACGCGGCCCCCCGCGTACGTGAGGTGCGTCTCGGCCTTCTGGCCCAGCTGGGTCGTGACCTGATCCACCCGGCGCACCGTCCCCAGGGCGGGGTCGAGGACGATTGTCGTCTGTTGCTGGAACGCGCCGTTGCCGAGCGCGCTGCGCTCGACGTAGAGGAGCGAGTCCGCCGCCCGGCGCAGCTCGCCCACCGTGAACCCGATCACGTTGCCTTGGAGCAGCACCCGCGAGCTGTCGGTGCGGGCGGCGAACTGCGCCGTGTCGAGCGCCGGAGGCCCGGCGGGCGCCGCGAGGTCGGCGGGGGCGAGCGGCGCGCCGTCCACGTCCACGAGCCGCACAGGGGCGATGGCGCGCAGCCGCTCGTAGAGCGGCGCCGCGTCGCCGACCACGACGATCGTCAGCGCGTCGCGCCGGAACAGCCGCGCGGCGGCCGCGCGGGCCTGGTCCGCCGTGACCGCGGCGAGCCGTTCCCGATAGCGCTGCAAATAGTCGTCGCCCAGGCCGAGCAGCTTCACGGTCGCCACCTGGCTCGCGATCTGGTCGGGCGTCTCGATGGTGAGCGGGAAAGAGCCCACCAGGAAACCTTTCACCGCCCCGAGCTCCGAGTCGGGCATCGCCTCGGTGCGGATGCGGTCCACCTGGCGCAGCAGCTCGCGCAGGGCGCTGTCGGCCACCTCGGTGCGGACCTCCGCCGTCGCCTGCCAGTACCCGAGGCCGCGGTAGCGGCGCAGCGAGGCGTACGCCCCGTAGGTCCACCCTTTCTGCTCGCGGAGCACGAGGAACAGCCGCGCGTCGGCGCCGCCGCCCAGCGCGTGGGTGACGACCCGGCCCGGGTAGTACAGCGGATCGGCGGGCCGGATGGTCACGTTCCCGAGCACGATGTTGGCTTGGGCCGAGCCCGGGCGGTGCACGAGCAGGATATCGGTGGCCCGTTTCACCGGGGGCGGGGGCGGGGGCGGGGCGGGCGGCGGCGCCCCCCGCCAGCCGGCGAACGCGCGGTCCGCGAGCGCACGCACGGCGCGCGCGCTCACGTCGCCCGCCACCACGAGCAGCGCGCCCTGCGGCCGCAGGCGCTCGCGCGCGAAGCGCAGCACGTCGTCACGGGTGACGGCCTGGTAGCTCTCGCGCGTGGGGCGCCGGCCGTAGGGGTTGGCGCCGTACAGCTCACGCGCCAGGAACCGGGCGGCCACCGCACCGGGCCGCGACAGCTCGAGCGCCAGCGCCGACAGGGCACGCGTGCGCGCCAGCTCGAGCTCCGCCGCGGGGAACGTCGCGTGCAGGGTCACGTCGCCGAGCAGCTCGAACACGAGCGGGGCCTGGTCGCTCAGCGCGTCGGCCGAGATCGTGAGCACGTCCTCGTCCGCGGAGGCCGACAGGCTGCCGCCCACGCCCTCGATGGTCGCCGCGAGCTGCTCGGCGGTGCGCGTCTCGGTGCCCTTGGTCAAGAGCTCGGCGACGAGGGTCGCGAGCCCCTCCTTGCCCGGGGGGTCCGCCGTCGCCCCGGCGGGGAAGCTGAGGGTCGCCGACACCACCGGCTGCTCGTGGTGCTCGATCACCACGAGGCGCAGCCCGTTGGGCAGCAGCGTCTCGTGAAACGGCGGGAACCGGACCGGCGAAAGCGGGGCGGGCGGCGGCGGCGCCGGGGGAAACCCCTGCGCCGCGAGCGGCGTCGCGACCCCGCCCAGCGCCGCGGCCGCGAGGAGCCGGGCGATTGCCTTCACCGCGTCCCTCCCGCGTCGGCGGCCGCGGGTTTCGGGCGCACCACCACGACGACCGCATTGGCGGGGTCGAGATACGTCGCCGCCACCCGCTGGAGGTCGGCGGCGCTCGCCGCCTGGAAGCGCTCGAGCTCGGTGTTGATCTCCGCCACGCTGGCGTGGAGGAACGCGTAGTGCTCGAGCTCCTCGGCGCGGCCGAAGGTGGTCTCGCGCTGGTGGACGAACTCGGCGCGCGCGGTGTTCTTCGCGCGGGTGAGCTCGGCGTCGGTGACGCCGCCCGTGCGCACGCTGTCGAGCTGGGCCGCGAGCAGCGAGTCGAGCCGCTCGACCGGCACGTCTTGGTTCGCGATCCCGTACACCACCAGCACGCCGGGGCCGTGCCGGTCGTTCACGAGAAACGCCCCCGCCTGCAACGCCGCCCGCGCGCGCCGCACCACGCCGACGTTCAGGCGCGCGCTCTCGCCGCGGCCGAGGATCGCGCCCAGGAGCTCGAGCGGGGGCGTGTCGGCGTGGGGATGCGGCGGCACCCGGTAGAAGCGCAGCACTGCCGGGAGGTTGGCGTGCGCGTCCGCCACCTCGCGGCGCACGAGGCCGGGCGAAAAGCGCGCCTCGCAGCTCACCGGAGCCGGCGCGGCGTGGCTCGGGATGTCGGCGAAGTACTGGTTCACGAGCCGTCGCAGCTCCGCGGGCCGGACGTCGCCGACCACCACGAGCGTCGCGTTGTTCGGCGCGTAATAGGTGGCAAAGAAGTCCTGGACGTCCGCGAGCTGGGCCGCGTTCAGGTCCGCCATCGAGCCGATGGTGGGATGCGCGTACGCGAAGCAGGTCGCGCTGTCGAACGGCCAGGTGAGCCCGTCCGTGAACGCCGGCGCGTAGGGCTGGTTGTCCACCCGCAGGCGTTTTTCTTCCTTCACCGTCTCCCGCTGGTTGTCGAGGTTCTCCTGCGTCACCGCCAGGGAGCGCATCCGGTCGGCCTCGAGCCACAGCGCGAGGTTGAGGCGGTTCGAGGGGACGGTCTCGTAGTAGTTGGTGTAGTCGTCGTGGGTCGAACCGTTCACCGAGCCGCCCGCCCGCTCGACGAGCTGGACGTGCTCGCTCTTCTTCACGTGCGCCGACCCCTGGAACATCATGTGCTCGAAGAGGTGCGCGAAGCCCGACCGTCCCGGACGCTCGTTGCGGGAGCCGACGCGGTACCACAGGTCCACCGTCACGATGGGTGTGGAGTGGTCCTCCGAATAGAGCACCTCGAGGCCGTTGGGCAGGGTGAAGCGCTGGTAGTCCACGCGGCCCGCCTGGGCGGCGAGCGGCGCGGCGGCCGCCGCCGCGGCGAGGGCGGCCGCGGCCCAGCTCGGGAAGCGCATGCGATCCGTACGCACGGGCGGGCGGCGCCGTTGCAGGCCGGACCCGGGGAGGGCGCTCACTCGGGGGCGGGCACCACGGGGCCCGAATGGACGAGCTCGAAGGCGAACACCCCGTCCAGGGTCTCGCCCTTCACGATGCGCCGGGGCGCGGTCCGCGTCGCGTAGATGCGGAACGCCCCGCTCGTGAGCGGCAGCACGTCGAACCGGCCCGCCGGCACCTCGATGGTCGCGGGTTGTCCGGCGACGAACCGCAGCGTGGTGAGCGAGTCGCCGAATTCGCTGTAGGCCCGGGCGGCGAGCGAGTCTCCGGGGGCGGCGTTGGTCACGGCGCCGGCGATGAACACGTAGTCCGAGAGCACGGTGCCCGGCGGGAGCGGCCGGTTGACCGTCACGATCTTCACCTCGCCGCTCTTCGTCCCCACCCGGCGCCGGCCCGTGATCTCGCCGCGCTTCACTTCGAGGTCGTGCTCGACCATGACCGTGTCGCTCTGCGGGGTGAACAGGTCGATGTGGTGGAAGGTGGCGAGGGGCGCGCCGGTCATGCGGTCGAGCACGACGCGGAGGCGCTCCTCTTCCACCGGGCGGAACTCCGACGCCGCCGTATAGATCACCTCCTGCGTCATTTCGAGCGGCCGAATCTCGTACTGCCACACCGCCCAGCCGCGCTCCTCGCCGCGAAACCGGAACACGAACGAGTCGCGGGTGGCCGGAATGGCCGTGAGGTCGAAGGTGAGCGGCTTGAGCGACTGCGCCGGCGCGGCGCGCGCCGCGAGGCTAGCGACGAGGAGGAAAGAAGGCCAGCGCATTGGTCTCGAGGATCGCGGTTTTGTGCGCGTCGCTGAGCGGCAGGGACAGGAACCGCTCGATGTTCGCCCCCATGTCGGTCACCCCCGGGCTCGGCCAGTCCGTGCCCCACAGCACCCGGTCGGCGAGCTCCGCGAGACGCGGAAAGTACTCCAACAATCGCGCGGGGGGAATGCCGGAGACGTCGAGCCACACCCGCGGGTGGCGGCGCAGCACGAAGAACGCCTCCTGCATGTACAGCGGCCGGCCGCCGTGGGCCATCACGATGCGGAGATCGGGGAAGTCGATCGCCACGTCGTCGAGCTCCATCGGGTTGCCGTACTTGGAGCGCGCCCCGGGGAAGATGCTCGTTCCCGTGTGGATCATCACCGGCAGCCCCCGCTCCTCGCAGCGCCGGTAGATCGCGGCGAGCGCGTCGAGGCCCGCCGTGTAGGCGTTGGCGGGGAAGCCCTGGTGCGGCGGGTGGATCTTGAGGAGCCGGATGCCCAAGTCCACCAGCCGGTCCACGTCGCCCGCGGGATCGCGCGTGAACCGCGGGTGCACGCCGCCGTAGGGCAGCAGCCGCTCGGGATCGGCGGCGGCGTAGCGCGCCGCAAAGCCGTTCGCGGCGGCGGTGAACCCCATCACGTCGGGGGCCGGATAGTTGACGAGCCCCGCGCGCCACACCCCGGCGCGGTCCATGACCTCGAGGAGGGCGCGCGGGTCGTCCATGACGGCCAGCAGGAGGTCCCAGTGCGCCTCCTTGCCCCGGCGCATGGCGGCGAGCACGGCCGGCTTGAGCTCGCGCCAGGGCTGGACGTGGATGTGGACGTCGGTGATGCGCTTCAGCGGCCCCACGTATAGAACCCCTTGCCCGTCTTCTTGCCGAGCTCCCCTCGCGCCACCTTCTCCCGCAGGATCCGCGGCGGCGCGAACTGCGGGTCCTCGAGCGCCCGGTAGAGCGATTCGGCGATCGCGAGCCGCACGTCGAGCCCCACGAGATCGCTGAGCTTGAGCGGGCCCATCGGATGGCCGTAGCCGAGCTCCATCGCCTTGTCGATGTCCTCGGCCGACGCCACCCCCTGTTCGAGCATGCGCATCGCCTCGAGGCCGAGCGCGAGCCCCAGCCGGCTCGAGGCGAACCCCGGCGAGTCCCGCACCACGATCGGCTCCTTGCCGAGCGCCCGCGCGAAGGCGATCCCGCGCTCCACCGCCCCGGCGCTCGCGCGCGGGTGCGTCACCACCTCGACGAGCTTCATGGCGGGGACGGGGTTGAAGAAGTGCAGCCCCACCACTCGCGCGGGCTCCCGCACCGCGGCGGCGATGGCGGCGACCGACAGCGACGACGTGTTGGTGGCGAGGAGCGCCCCGGCGGGGGCTGCGCGCTCGACGTCCGCGAACAGGCGCTGTTTCACGCCCAGGTCTTCGACCACGGCTTCGATCACCACGTCGGCGCCGGCCACGGCCGCGGCGAGCTCGGGCTCGGGCCGCAGCCGCCCCGCCACGGCGGCGCGCTCCGCGTCCGCCACCTTGCCGCGCCGCACCGCGCCCTCGAGCAACTCGCCGATGCGGCCGAGTGCCGCCGCGAGCGCCTCGGCACGACTGTCGGTGAGGGTGACGGGCATCCCCGCGAGGGCCGCGACATAGGCGATCCCGTGCCCCATCGTGCCCGCCCCGACCACGGCCACGCGGGGAGCGCTCATCCCGCCATCCCGTCCACCACCCGCCGCGCCACCTCGGGCCGGTTGGTGCACACGCCGTCCACGCCGAGGCGCAACAGCTCGGCCATCTCCGCCGGGTCGTCCACGGTCCACACGAACACCTGGGCGCCCCCCGCGTGCACCGCGGCCACGAGCGGCCGGTCCACGAGGCCCCGTTCCTGCCACAGCACGGTGGCGCCCGTGTCCTCGAGCGCCGCGAGCGGGCGGACGGGATAGCTCGCGCCGAGCACGCCGCGGCGCAACGCCGGGCGGGCGCGCCCCAACCGCTGCACGATGCGATGATCGAAGCTGTGGACCGCGTAACCCGGGGGATTGGGCCCCGCGGCCAGCGCTGCGAGCAGCCGCGGGTCGAACTCGGGGGGGAGCGCCTTCACCTCGACGAACACCGCGAGGCGCGTCCCCGCGGCGGCGAGCGCCTCTTCGAGCGTCGGCACGGGCTCGCCGTTCGGGAGCCGCACGGCGCGGAGCTCGGGCGCAGTGAGGCGGGCGATGGGGCGCCCGGCGAGGAGCGGGTCGTGGCGCACGACCAGCGTGCCGTCCGCTGCGGCGTGCACGTCCAGCTCCACGGCGTCGGCCCCGAGCGCGGCGGCGGCGCGGAAGGCGGCGAGCGAGTTCTCGGGCGCGTGCGCCGCCGCGCCGCGGTGGGCGATCACCAGCGCCCGGCCGGCCCCGCTCACTTGAGCAGGCTGTCGGCCTTCTTCGGCTCGATCCAGTCCGGCTCCTTCTCGATGTCGTGCACCAGCCGGTAGTGCTCGGGCTGGGGGAGCACCTCGCGCAGGTACGCCTGGTATTTCGCGGGGTCGTCAATCGGCTCGCCCGTCACCGTGTACATCTGCCGCGCGTACATGCCGATCTTGCGGTTGAACTTGAGGTCGGGCACCCGGAGCCAGCGCTCCCGGTCGGGGATGAACATGTTGAGCCGCTCGACCAGCTTGGTGATCTCCTGGCGGTACAGCTCGCGGCTGTACTCGTTGAGCCGGGCCTTGTCGGGCTCGCTGGGGTTGTCGCGCTCGTCGTAGCGCCCCTTGAGCCCCCACACGTACGCCCAGTGCGCCGAGGACGAGTTGTCGGTGCCGAACAGGTCGAACGCCGTCGGGATCCACTTGTAGAAGAACCGCTGGATCAGCTCCGGCGGCATCTTGCCCGCCTTGACGATGCGCAGCAGGCCGTTGTTCCCGGTGCCGAGGTGGAACGACTCTTCCTTCAGCATCGGCATCATGGACCGCGACAGCGGATCGAACGCCGACACCGACAGCATGGTGAGCTGGAACTTGCCGTCGCGGTCGATGAACTGCGTGTAGGTGAAGAAGTCGAGCCAGTTGTCCACCAGCTCGTTGAAGGAGCCGAGCAGGCGCTCGCCCTCGTCGGCGCGGCGCTCGAGGAGCTTCGCCGCTTCGCGCCGCCCCTCGTCGCCGAAGTGCGTGCACAGGAGGTACGACATCTGCCAGCCGTGGCGCATCTCCTCGGTCATCACCCGCATCAGCGACAGGAGGTCGTAGTCCGACGGGGCGTGGGTCAGGAGGTTGCGCTGCTGTTCGACCGACGCGAACTCCGTATCCCCCTGATAGACGATGAGGTTGAGCAGCGCGTCGCGGATGCGCTGGTCGGGGATGTGCATCACCGTGGGCCACTTGCGCTGGCCTTTGTAGTGGCCGAACTCGATGTGCGGCACCTCCTGCTCGCCGAACTTCGCCTCGAACTTGAAGTTGCGGAGCTCCCCCTGGGGCAGGCCGATCGCATCCTGCCAGTAGCGGAAGTAGTCGATCCATTCGTCGAAGTTGTTGAGCTTGCGGACCATCAGCGGCTCCTCGTGGCGCGAGACGTCCCGAGGCGCGCGCGCACCTCGGGAGTGGCGAACAGTTCCTGTTGCGTGGCGATTTCCCAGTCGAGCATCGCGGCGAGCGGGCGCTGCTCGCTCGCGTACAGCCCCTGCTTGGCACGGCGCACCGCTGCCGGCGGCTGCGCGGCCCAGCGGGCGGCGAGCCGGCGCGCCTCGGCCGCCAGCTCGGCGGCGGGCACGACGCGGTCGAACAGCCCGAGGGCGGCGGCCTCGTCCGCCGGCACCATGCGGGCGCTCCACACGAGCTCCAAGGCCTTGGAGATTCCCACCAGCCGGGGCAGGAAGAACGTGCCGCCCCAATCGGGGACGAGCCCGAGCCGGTGGAACACCTGCCCGATGGCCGCGTCGGCCGACGCGAGCCGATAGTCGCACGCGAGGGCGAGGTTCGCCCCGCCGCCCGCCGCCGGCCCGTTGACGGCGGCGAGCACCGGCTGCGGCGCCTCGCGCAGCGCGAGCACGATCGCCTTCCCGGCGGCGACGAGGGCGGGCCCCTCGGCCTCGAGGGCGTCCAGGTCCGCGCCCGCGCAGAATCCGCGCCCGGCGCCGGTCAGCACCAGCACGCGCACCGCGGCGCTCGCCGCGAGCATCCGGATCGCGTCGAGCAGCTCCGCGCACATCGCGCGGTCGAAGGCGTTGAGCTTCTCCGGCCGGTGGAGCGTCACGGTGCCGATCCCGTCCGCCACGTCCACCAAGACCCGCTCGTAGGCCGCCATGCTAGACGCGCTCCACCAGCATCGCGATCCCCTGGCCGACCCCGATGCACATCGTCGCGAGACCGAACCGCCCGCCGGTGCGGCGCAGGGCGTGCACCAGCGTGGTGAGGATCCGCGCCCCCGTGGCGCCGAGCGGGTGCCCGAGGGCGATCGCCCCGCCGTAGATGTTCACCCGCGCGGGATCGAGCCCGAGCTCGCGGATGCAGGCGATCGCCTGCGCCGCGAACGCCTCGTTCAGCTCCACCAGCGCGATCTCGTCCACCGCGAGCCCCACCCGCGCGAGCAGCTTGCGGGTCGCGGGGACGGGGCCGAGTCCCATGCAGCTCGGATCCACGCCGGCCACGGCCGTCCCCACGATCCGCGCCAGCGCCCCCGACGCCTCCGCCGTGACGAGCAGCGCCGCCGCGCCGTCGTTGATCCCGCTCGACGTCGCCGCTGTCACCGTCCCGTCGGGCTTGAACGCGGGCCGGAGCGCGGCGACCCGCTCGAGCGTCGTCCCCGGCCGCGGCGCCTCGTCCGTCGTGACCTGCGACCCGTCGGGGAGCGCCACCGGCACGATCTCGTCCCGGAACACGCACTCGGCGAGCGCCCGCGCGGCGCGCCGCTGGCTCTCCACGGCGAACGCGTCCTGCTCCGCCCGGCTGATGCCGTAGCGCGCCGCTACCACCTCGGCCGTCTCGCCGAGCGAGATGGTCCACTCGGGCTTGAGCCGCGGGTTGGGGAAGCGCCACCCCACCGTGGTGTCGGCGATGGGCGGCGGCCGGCGGCTCCACGGCTCCGCCGGCTTGAGCATCACGTACGGCGCGCGCGTCATGCTTTCCACGCCGCCCGCGATGAACACCGTGCCCTCGCCCGCCTTGATCGCCTGGGCCGCGCTCGCCACGGCCTGGAGCCCCGAGCCGCACAGCCGGTTCACCGTCTGGCCCGGGACCTCGACCGGCAGGCCCGCGAGCAGGAGCGCCATCCGCGCGACGTTGCGGTTGTCCTCGCCCGCCTGGTTGGCGCACCCCAGGATCACGTCGTCAATGCGGCGCGGGTCCACCCCGGAACGCTCCACCACTGCCCGGATGGGGACCGCGGCGAGGTCGTCCGGGCGCACCGCGGCGAGCGCCCCGCCGTGCCGGCCCACGGGGGTCCGGAGCGCCGCGTGGATGTAGGCCTCGGTCATGCCCTCACAACCCCACCCACACCGTCTTCACTTCGGTGTAGTGCTCGAGCGCTTCCTGTCCCAGGTCGCGCCCGAAGCCCGAGAACTTGTAGCCGCCGAACGGCGCCGCGGGATCGTAAAAGTTGTACGTGTTGATCCAGACCGTGCCGGCGCGGATCGCCCGCGCCACGCGGTGCGCCTTGCGCACGTCGCGGGTCCAGATCCCCGCGGCGAGCCCGTAGCGCGAGCGGTTGGCGAGCGCCACGCCTTCGGCTTCGTCGTCGAAGGCGAGCACGGCGAGCACCGGGCCGAAGATCTCCTCGTCCACGATGGACATCCCCGGCTTGGCGTCGTCGAACACCGTGGCTTCCACGTAGTAGCCCCGGCCGTTCACCGCGGCCGGCTTCCCCCCGGCCACCAGCCGGGCGCCCTCGCGCTCGCCCGCGGCGATGTAGCGCAGCACCTTCTCCTGCTGGCGCTTCGAGACCAGGGCGCCGAGGCGCGTGTTCCGGTCGAAGGGATCGCCCGGGAGGAGCCGCTTCGCCCGCTCGGCCAGCTGTTCCACCACCTGGTCGTGCACGGCGCGCTCCACGAGCAGCCGGGAGCCCGCGGCGCACACCTCGCCCTTGCCGTAAAAGATCCCGTTCTGCGCGCCGCGCACCGCGGCCGGGATGTCGGCGTCGGCGAAGATGATGTTCGGGCTCTTGCCGCCGAGCTCGAGCGTCACGCGCTTGAGGGTGGCCGCGGCCTCCCGCATGATCCCTTGGCCCACCTCGGTCGAGCCGGTGAACGCGATCTTGTCCACCAGCGGATGGCGCACGAGGGCCGCGCCCGTCGTCGGGCCGGGCCCCGGCACCACGTTCAGGGCGCCGGCGGGGAAGCCGGCCTCGAGCGCGAGCTCGCCCAGGAGCAGGGCGGTGAGCGGCGTCTCGGCGGCGGGCTTGAGGACCACCGTGCACCCCGCCGCGAGCGCGGGCGCCACCTTCCAGGTGGCGAGGTTCAACGGGAAGTTCCACGGCACGATCGCCCCCACCACGCCCACCGGCTCGCGCACCGTGTAGGTGAAGAACGGGCCGCTCACCGGCAGCGTGGCGCCGGTGAGCTTGTCGGCCCAGCCCGCGTAGTAGCGGAGGGTCTCGATCGCCATCGCGACGTCAATCTGCGACTCGAACAGCGGCTTTCCGTTGTTCCGCGTCTCGAGCTCGGCGGCCTCGGCGGCGCGCTGCTCGAGCAGGTCGGCGAGCCGGGCGAGGAGCCGCCCGCGCTTGCGGGCGGGCAGCTCGCGCCACGCCGGGGCCTCGAGGCAGGCGCGGGCCGCGCGCACCGCGGCGTCCACCTCCGCCTCCCCCGCCTCGGCCACCTCGGCCAGCGGCTCCTCGGTGGCGGGGTTGATCACGCAGTAGCGCCGCGTCCCCGGCTGCCACGCGTCGCCGATCAAGAGATCGGTCTTCACCGGCCCTGGAACTCCGCCACGCGCTTCTCCACGTAGGCGGCGAGGCCTTCCTTCGCGTCGTCCGACTGGAACAGCTGCTGCTGCAGCTCGCGCTCGAGCGCGAGCCCCGACTCGAACGGCACCTCGGCCCCCGACTGCACCGCGCGCTTGATGAGCCCCACGGCCTTCGCCGCCTTGTGCGGCGGGCAGAACTGGCGCGCGTACAGCATCACCTGCTCCCAGTACGCGTCGGCCGGGAAGATCTCGGTGACCAAGCCCAGCTCTTTCGCCTTGTCGAACGAAAACGTCTCGCCTTTCACCATCATCTCGATGGCCCGCGGCTTGCCCACGAGGCGGGCCAGCCGCTGGGTGCCGCCCGTGCCGGGGAGCACGCCCAGATTGACCTCGGGGAGCCCGATCTTCCCCGCGTTCTCTTTGGCGAGCCGGAGGTCGCACGCCATCGCGATCTCGAGCCCGCCGCCCACCGTGTGGCCGTTGAGCGCGGCGATCGTGAGCTTGGGGGTGTGCTCGAGACGGTTGAGGGTCTCGTTGGCGTGCAGGCAGAAGAAGTACTTGTAGCGGGGCGTGATGCTGTTCAGGTAGGCGATATTGGCGCCCGCCGAGAAGAACCTGTCGCCGTGCCCGCGCAGCACCAGGACGTGCACCGCGTCGTCGAAGCGCGCTTTCAAGATCGCCTCGTCGAGCTGGCGCATCATCTCGTAGGTGTAGGTGTTGGCGGGCGGGTCGTCGAGCTCGAGGACGGCCACGCCGCCGTCCACGGTGTAGTGGACGAGGGTCTTGGTATCGCGCTGGGGCTCGGTCATCGTCGCCATGGATGCTCAACCTCCGTGGATCGGGGAGCGCGCTTCGGCGAAGCCGCCGACGAAGATGCGCGCGATGAGCCCCGCGAGGCGGTCGGGGTCGATCACCCCCGCGGGATCGTACCAGTTGTAGATCCAGTTCATCATGCCGAAGAGGAGATAGGCAGCGGCGGAGCGCTCCACCGCCGGCTCGTCGGGCGCCACGTCCTTGAGCAGGCCCTCGAGCAGGTCCACGTAGCGCCGCTTGATGGCGTTCACCTTGCGGTGCCGCTCGCCGCTGAGCGAGTTCGCCTCGTGCGACAGCACCTTCATTTCGGGCATGTGGGCCGCGAAGAACGTCACGTGGTGCCGGATGAACGCTTGGAGGCGCTCGAGCGGGTCGCCGTCGGTCGCCGCCGCGACCGCGCGCTCGGCCCCCGCCAGCACCGCGGCAAAGCAGCGCTCCTGGATGCGGAACAGCAGCTCCTCCTTGCCGCGCACGTAGTAGTACATGCCGGCCAGCGACATCCCCGTGGCCGCCGCGAGGTCGCGCATCGTGGTGGAGTGGTAGCCCCGCTCGGCGAACACCTGCGCCGCCCGGGCGAGGAAGCGCTCCAGCCGTTCGTCGTATGGTCGCATGCTTCGAACGATCGTTCGAATCGTGAAGCTAGGCTGAAGGCGGCAGGAGTTCAAGGGCGGCCTTAATTTTCCGCCCGTCCCCACGTCCTTTCCGAGCGACGCGCACATGCCCGATGCCCAGCCCGCCGCCGCGGCGCCGACCGACGCGGCGCTGATCGCCGCCTATCGGGGCGGGGACGAGCAGGCGGCCGCTGCGCTGGTGCGCCGGCACGCCCGCGCGCTGGCGCGGTTTCTCGCCGCCGCGGGCGGGGCCGAGGCGGAGCTCGATGACCTCGTGCAGGAGACGTTCGTGCGGGCCTTCCGCGCACTCGGCAGGTTCCGGGGCGACTGTCAGTTCCGCACCTGGCTGCTCACGATCGGGGGGAACGTGCTCAAAGACGCGCAGCGCCGGGCGCGGCGCACGCGCCTCGTGCCGCTCGACGAGGGGGTGCGCTCCGCCGACGGCGACCCGCACGAGCGCGCCGTCGCCGCCGAGGCCGCGGCCCGGCTCGCGGCGGGGCTCGCGCGCCTGCCGCCGATGCAGCGCAACGTGTTTCTGCTGCGCGCCCAGCAGGGGCTCGAGTACGCGGAGATCGCGGCCGCCCTGGGGACGACGCCGGGCGCGGCGCGCGTGCATTACCATCATGCCGTGAAACGCTTGAAGGAGTACGTAGCGTGACCCAGTACGAGGACCTCGACGACGCCCGGCTGCGCCGGCTCGCGGAGCAGCTCGGCACCGCGGCCGCGGAGCGGCTGGACGTCGAGGCGACGGCTCGCGGCGTGCTCGCGCGGCTGCGCCGCGAGACCCGCGCGCCCGCCCGCCCGTGGTGGCCGGCGCCGGCATGGCTGCGCGCCGCCGCCGCGGCGGCGGCCGTCGTGGGGCTCGGCGTGGCGGGCGCGCTCGTCCGGGGCGCGGCACATCGCGCGCGGGCCGGGGACGAACTCGCCGCGCCGGCGGGCGCCGAGCTCCGGGAGCTCTCGGCGGACCAGCTTCGCGAGCTGCTCGAGACCGTGAGCGAGCCCGCCGCGCCCGGCGCGCCCGCCGCCGCGGCCCTCGTGGCGACCCAGGACGTGGGGCTCGACGACCTCGCCGTGCCCCAGCTGCGCGATCTGCTGCAATCGCTGGAGGGATGACCCCATGAGGCGTTTCGTGTGGGTGCTGTGGCTCGCGGCCCTGCCCGCGCTCAAGGCGCAGCAGCCGGCCGACTCCGGCGCGCGGCCGGAGGCGGCGGAAGCCGGCCGGCTGCGCGAGCAGATCCGGCAGCGCTGGAACGCGCACGTCCGCGCCACCCTGGGGCTCAGCGATGCGCAGGCCGCCAAGCTCCAGGAGACCGAGCGCCGCTTCGAGGAGCGCCGCGCGCCGATCCGGGCGCGCCAGCGGGCCGTGAACCGCGAGCTCGAGGCCGAGCTCGCCTCGGGCTCGCCCAACGAACAGCGGGTGAGCGAGCTCATGAACGAGCGCGACGAGAACCGCCGCAAGCTCCTGGACCTCGACCGCAGCGAGGACCAGGAGATGCAGGGCTATCTGTCGCCGGCCCAGCGGGCGCGCTACCAGGCGGAGCGCCAGCGGCTGCGCGAGCGGGTGGCCGAGCTCCTGCGGCAGCGCCGTGAACAGCGGCCCGGGGTCCCGCCGGGGCGGGGGGTGCCCCGCCGCCGCCCGCGGCCCTGACCCGGCAGTCCCGCTCGGGCGCGCCGGGCGCTAGCTTCTCTCCACGGCGCCCGAGTGGCGGAATGGCAGACGCAGGGGACTCAAAATCCCCCGGGGGCAACCCCGTGCGAGTTCGACTCTCGCCTCGGGCACTCTCTTCTCACGGCGAAACGCGAGCGGCCCGCGCACCCGCGTGCCCGCGGGCCGTGGCGCTGCGCAGAGGCCCGGCACCGCTACGGCGTCGCCGCGAGCGCCGCGTCGGCCGTGGCGAGACCCGCGCCGGTCGCGTCGGCCCCCCAGCACACTTGCGACGTGGCCCCCGAGGGCTGGGCAACCGTGCGGCAACCCGCCGGCAAGGGGGTCGCCGTCGCCTCGAGAATCGCCTCCGCCTGGGCCGCGGTGAGCGCGGGGTCCTTCTGGGCCATGAGCGCCACGATGCCGGCGACGTGCGGGGTCGCCATGGACGTGCCGCCCAAGAAGAAGTAGCTCGTCTGGCCGCTGTTGGTCTGGAACGGTCCCACGACCCACGAGCCGGGGGCCGCCACGTCCAGATCCTGCCCGGCCTTCTCGCGACTCGAGAACGGCGCGATGTAGAAGTTCTTGGCCCGCGTCGGGTCCGGCACGTCGTCGGCGAGCCACCAGTTCCGCGGGTTCCCGTCCGCGCCGGGCAGCCACTCGCCGATCCAGCCCGACGCCGCGGCCGAGATCACCGGCGGGTAGGCGCCGGGGAAGCTCATCCCCGCCGCGCCCTCGTTCCCCGCCGCCGCGACGAGGATCACCCCGCGGGCGATCGCGTAGTCAATGGCGGCTCGCTCGACCGCGTCGAGCGCCGGCCCGCCCAGACTCATGTTGATCACGACCGGATGGCCCGCGAGCGGGCCCGCCTTCAAGTCGGCGACGTACACGATGCCGGTCGCGATCGTAGACGACCAGCCGAACCCGGCCTGGTTCAGCACCTTGACGGGAATCACGGTGGCGAGCGGCGCCGTGCCGTTCACGTTGAAGAGGTTGCGGAAATTGTAGCCGAGGATGGTGCTCGTCACATGGGTGCCGTGGGAGTTTTGGTCGTGCTCCCAGACGTTGGGCGTGAACGGCGTCGCGCCGGCGTCGAGCGCCCCGCCTCCCGACACGGCGGCGGCGTGCTCTTGATCGATCCGCTCCTCCGGAAAGTACTGGCGCCAGCTGTCGAGCAACCCGGTGTCGAGCACACCGATATAGACGCCGCGCCCGTCGTAGCGCACGACCCGCCCGCGCCCGAAGTCGGTCACGTTCACGGCGTCGAGATCCCAGGTGCTCACCCCGGCGGCGAAATCGCTCACCTCCACCGCGTCCACCGGCGCCCCACGCCGCTCGGCGTCGGGGTTCGCCGCCAGCACGAAGGGGAGGGCCTGGATCGCCGGCACGTCGCTCGCGCGGGCCTGCAGGAACACCGCGTTGATCTCGGGGAGCGTACCCTGCACGGTGCCGTAGCGCCCGAGCTCCGCGAGCTGCGCCGCGGTCGGCGCGGCGCGCAGCAGCGCGTTGACGCCGATCGTGCCGTTGCCGGATGCCGCGGCAGCAAGTCGCGCGCCGGCGATGCGCTCCGCAGGCCGCTCGCATGCCAGCGCCAGCAGCGCCAACCCGAGTCCCACCGTTCGGCGTGTCATACCCGGTCCCCCTGGTCGGAAGCGGTTCGTGGTGTCCCCCTCGTGCCGAAGCAGAGTTACCAGCCTCCCGGGCCGCCGGCAAGCCTGCATGGAGCAGTGACGGGGGACACGGCCGCACGGCCATTGACGAAGTACCCTTCCCGCGGCAGCGTTGGGACCATCCGCAGGGCGAGGAGGGGAGTATGCCGGCCGCGTTCCAGTGGGCCCGCCTCAGGGCCGAGGTCAAGTGCGCGCTGCGCCGCGGCGCCTGGTATCGGATCCTCAAGCTGACGGCGACGGAGGCGGTGCTCGACGTGAAGGGGAAGCCGGTCGCCCTGCCGCGGGGGCAGTTGCAACTCTCGCCGGTTCCGGCGTTGCGCTGGACGGTGGTGCCGAGCCCCAAGAACTCGCCGCGCTTCCCCGCGACGTGGGGACCGCGCTACGCCGTGTGCCCCAACTGCCGCGACCGCGCGCCGCTCGAGGGGCAGCCGCCCGGCATGCGCTGCCGGCGCTGCAACGGCTTCTTCGAGATCGCCTGGAACGAGGCGTCGCTCCCCGCCGGGTGACGCCGCAGCCCGGCGTCAGGGCGAGGGGGCGAGGATGTCGAAGGGGTCGCTGGACGCGCTCTGGGCACCGGGGGCGCTGGCCCGCAACGTGTAGCCCTGGCCCGAGCGATCGATCGTCAGATCGCCGAACAGCGCCACCCCCGCCACCGCAGGGACGGTCGTGGTGCCGCCGAGGTTCCCGCCGACGGGATTCACCCCGATGCTGATCGTCACGTTCGCTGCGAAGCTCGTGTCCACGTTGCCCAAGCTGTCGCGGGCGGCTACGCGCACCGCGGGCGTGATGATTTGCCCGGCCACGGCGTTGGACGGCTGGACGGTGAACACGAGCTGATCGCTCGCCGTCCCGCCGCCGCCCGCGATGGCCAGCCCGCCGTTCGACACGAGCGTGTCGTAGGGGCAACCCCCGGATGCGAGGGACAGTACGATCACGAGGGGAAAGCGGCGGTTCACGATGGCGCCTCCATGGATGCACGCAGCCCCCGGCCTGCCGTGGTTGCACACTGCAACCCGGCCGCGCCGGCCCGCGCGGGCCTCAGGCCTTCTCAGGATTGTAGAACGCCCCGTACGCCGCAAGAGCCCGCGCCACGCCCTTGTCCACCTGCTCGGCCATGTAGGCGGCGAGCGAGCCCACCTTGTCGCGCAGCGTCGCCGCGCCGTTGACGGGCGCACCGGGCCGGAGCCCGCGATACGCGGCCGTCAGCCCCGCCCGCACCGCCTCCGCGACCCACGGCTTGGTCTCCACCGTGGCCTTGGTGACGAGGACCCCGCTCACCTCCCCCGTCGGGGCGAACGCCACTGCCACCTCGACAGGCCCGTGCGGGGTGTCCACGCGCACGAACATGATGGTCCCCACGGGCCGGTCGCCGTCCAGCCCCGTGTAGAAGGCGAGCACGCCGTCGTCGGGGCTCCAGTCCACGGCTTCGTGCAGGCGATGCGCGTCGCGCTCGCTCAAGTGCACTTCGCGGGCGACAAACGTGGCGGCGCCGGGCAGCAGTGTTTTCACCGCCTCGGGGCGCTTGACGAGGATCACCGTGGGCGTGATGTGCGCCGGCCGGACGACGAATGCCGCAGCCAGCCAGGCGATGATCGGGATCATGCGGCCGCTCCTTTCTCGGGCCCCCACATCTGCCAGCATGCGAGGGCGGCGACGATCGTGTAGCCCGCGCCCATCGCCCAGCCGCCCGCGACCGTGACCACGGCGAACGCCGGCGACACGAGCTTGGTGAGCCACATCCCGGCGAAGTCGAGCCACGGGGCCGCGAACAGCAGGCCGATGAGAGCGTACCCTGCCCACCGGGGCAGGGGGAGCCCCAGCACCACCACCGCGAGCGCCGCCGCGATCACGCCGTACATGGGGACGTGCACGTGCGTGTCCTGCACGAGGAGATCGCGATCCACGGTGTGGCGCTCCTCCCGGCCGAGCTCGGCGAGCGTGACGGGATGTTGCACGATCACCGTGGACTCGGGGGGCATCGGCATCGCCATGGCGGGGCCGGCGTAGGTGGCGGCGACGGCTTGTGGCGTGAACCCCGCGTACAGGCCCACCATCCAGGCGCCGAACAGATACGCGATCCCGAAGGTCGCGAGCAGGCAGGTCACGAGCCACTTGACGCGCGCGTCGGCTCGTCGCAGGTCGTAGATCATCCGTCGTCCCTCGCTAGAAGACGTACACCAGCTCGACCACTCCCCGGGTGTCGGTGCGCCGCACCCCGCCGCTCGCGTCCGCGAAAAACGGCGCGGTCGAGTAGTCGAACCGCAGCGCGGCGCGCGCCGCGATCTGCGGCAGGTGAAACCGGGTGTGTTCGATGTTCGAGAAGATGCCTTCCTGCGCCCGGCTGTAGAACCACATCGGCCCCACGGTCAGCGAGCGAAGCACCTGCGGCGTGCCGGAGACCACGCCGTCGGCGTCGGAGAGGTGGTCGTAGCGCGCGGCGACGCCGAGGGTGCGCCCGAGGCGCCAGAAGGCGGTCACCGCGCCTCCCGCCCAGCGCGGGTTCGCGGGCCGATCCTGCTCGCGACCGGCGTTCACCTCGACGCCCACGATCACCCGCCCCAAGTCGAGCGTCAGGTCCGGCGCGACGAGGGTGCGCTGGTGCGCGTCGGTCGAGTCGCGCTCGGGCCCGTACACCGCCGTGGCGCCGATCGTCACGCGATCCACGGGCAACCACTGGGCGCGCACCAGCGCCGTCTTGCCGCGATTGTTGTCGCCCGTCACGTTCCACCCGTTCGCGACGGCGGCGGCCAGCTCGACGCGCGGCGAGGCGGTGAACCGCACGATCGCGCCGGTGAGCTTCGCGGGGCGGGCGAACGCGAAATTGAAGGAGTTGGTCGCGATCAAATTGAGCGGCTCGTCGTCGCGCTCGATGCCGATGGGCGCGTCGAAGCGGCCGAACGCCAGGGTCCACCGGGTGGCGGTGTGGGGCGTCCAGCTCACGATGAGATTGTCGATCTCCGTCTCCGTGGCCTCGCCGTCCGACGACGTGGTGAGCTGGCCGAAGAGGTAGGCGTCGCCCGCCGGCTTGAACAGGCTCACGGCGATCTTGGCGGCGCCGAAGCGGTTCGCCCGCAACGCCCGGTCGTAGGTGGCGGTGCCCACGGCGAAGCCCGTCACGGTGACGGGCGGTGTTTCTTCGAAGGTGACTTGGCGCTCCTGCGCCGCGACCCGAACGGCGAGCGCGCAGAGCAGGGCGCCGAGCGACGCGCGGCGCATGGTCCGACCTCCCGAGTTGTGAACGGCGTCGTCAGCTCAGGCGCGACGACCGTCGGGAGGCGGCGGAAGCGGGGGATACTCGGGCGAGGCGGGCCGCAGCGCGGGCCGGGGCGCCGGCGCCGCGGCGGCGCGCGGGGCGGCGAGAACGACCGGAGGCGCCGGGGCGGGGACGCCGAGCGGCATCATCGCGAGGTCCGCCCCGGGCGTCATGGCCTCGCAGAAGCATGGGCCGCCGCCCGGCAGGTCCGCATGGTGATGCAGCGGCGGCATCGCTTGATGGCGGCAGGCGAGCGTGGCGCGGAGCACCAACCCCCCGGGCCCCCCGGCGAGCCAGCCGGCGAGCGCGATCGCCACGGCGCCGCGCACCGAGCATCCCCGCATAACTCAGAACCTAGCGCGGGCGCTTCGCCTGGCGCAACCCGGGCCGCTCCGTGTAGACTGGACGCACCGCGAAGGGAGCAGGCCGCATGGGGGAGCGCATCGAGTACCGCGACGGGCGCTGGGTGGTGCCCGACCAGCCGATCATCCCGTTCATCGAAGGCGACGGGACCGGCCCGGACATCTGGCGCGCGGCGCGCCGCGTGTTCGACGCAGCGGTGGAGCGCACCTCGGGCGGCCGGCGGCGGGTGGAGTGGCTCGAGGTGCTGGCAGGGGAGAAGGCCTTCAAGGAAACGGGCAGCTGGCTGCCCGAGGCCACCCTCGAGGCGATCCGCACCTACCGGGTGGCGATCAAGGGGCCGCTCACGACCCCCGTGGGCGGCGGGATTCGCTCGCTCAACGTCGCCCTCCGCCAGCTGCTCGACCTCTACGCCTGCATCCGCCCGGTGCGCTACTTCGAGGGCGTGCCGAGCCCGATGCGCGAGCCGCAGAAGCTCGACGTCGTGATCTTCCGCGAGAACATCGAGGACGTGTATTCGGGGATCGAGTACCGCGCCGGCAGCCCCGAGGCCGAGGCGGTGATCGCGTTCCTCACCGAGCGCTTCGGGGCCAAGATCCGGCCGGGGAGCGCGATCGGGATCAAGCCAATGTCCAAGTTCGGCTCCCAGCGCCTCGTCGCCAAGGCGATCGCCTACGCCCTGCGCACCGGACGGAAGTCGGTGACGCTCGTGCACAAGGGCAACATCATGAAGTTCACCGAGGGCGGGTTCCGCGAGTGGGGGTACGAGGTGGCGCGGGAGCGCTTCGGCGACCGCACGGTACCTGAAACCGAGGCGGGGGGCGCAAGTCGCGACGGCCGGGTGCTCATCAAGGATCGGATCACCGACGCGATGTTCGCGCAGCTCGTGCTGCGGCCCGACGAGTACTCGGTGATCGCCGCGCCCAACCTGAACGGCGACCTCCTGTCGGACGCGGCCGCGGCGCAGGTGGGCGGCCTGGGGCTCGCGCCCGGCGGCAACGTGGGCGACGGCTACGCCGTGTACGAGGCGACCCACGGCACCGCGCCCAAGTACGCCGGGCTCGACAAGGTTAACCCCGGCAGCGTGATTCTCTCGGGAGCGATGATGTTCGAAGAGCTGGGCTGGACCGAGGTGGCGGCGGCGATCGTCCGCGGCCTGGCCGGAGCGATCCGGTCGCGCCGCGTGACCTACGACCTCGCCCGCCTGATGCCGGGAGCCGTCGAAGTCTCCACGTCGGCGTTCGCCGACAACGTGATCGCGCATGTCTAAGGTCGTCTCGGGCACGGTGGTGACCGCGCCGCTCGCGCAGCTCGACACCCCGCTCGTCGCCGTCGCGCTGTCGCAGGAGACCGGCGTGCCGCCCAGCCTGGCGGAATTCGACCGCGCCACGGGCGGAGTGATTGCCCGGGCGCTCGCGAGCGCCGATTTCAAGGGCAAGCGGGACGAGACGGCGTTGCTCTATCCCGCCGGCGCCGCCCCCGGGCGCATCCTCCTCGTGGGCCTCGGGAAGGCGGCGGACATCACGCGGCGCGCGCTGCGGCGCGCGGCGGCCGTGGCGGGGAAGCGGGCGCGAGCCCTGGGGGTGCGGCAGTTCGCGTTCGCCGTGCCGCCCGAAGCCCGCTCGGGGGTCACCCCCCGCGAGCTCGGCCAGCTCGCGGTCGAGGGCGCGGCGCAGGGCGCCTGGGCGTTCACCGAGCTCAAGGCCGCGCCGGACGAGCCGCGGGTCGAGGTCGAAACGGTAGCGGTCGCGTGCGCGCCGGCCGAAGCCCGGGAGGTCGAAGCGGGCGTGCGGATCGGGAACGCGGTCGCCGCGGGGCACGGCCTCGCGCGCTTCCTCCAGATTCAGCCCGGCAACGTGTGCACGCCGAGCTTCCTCGCCGACCAGGCCCGGCGCCTCGGCGAGATTCACGGCGTCGCGGTCACGGTGCTCGACCGCGCCGGCCTGCGGGCCGAAGGGATGGGCGCCTTGCTCGCGGTGGCGCAGGGCAGCGCGGAGGAGCCGCGCTTTATCGTGCTGCAGTACACGGGCGCGGGGGACGCGGCGCCGGTGGCGCTCGTCGGCAAGGGGGTGACGTTCGACGCCGGCGGCATCTCGATCAAGCCGGCGCAGAACATGGAGGAGATGAAGTTCGACATGTCGGGCGCGGCCGCGGTACTCGGCACCTTCGAGGTGCTGGGCCGGCTGCGGCCCGCGGTGAACGTGGTCGGGTTGGTGCCGGCGACCGAAAACCTGCCGTCGGGCACGGCGCTCAAGCCGGGGGACGTCATCAAGAGCCACCTCGGCAAGACGATCGAGATCATCAACACCGACGCCGAGGGCCGGCTGATTCTCTGCGACGCGCTGTCGTACGTGCGGCGCTTCCGGCCGGCCGCGGTGCTCGACATCGCCACGCTCACGGGGGCGGTGGTGGTGGCGCTGGGCCACGTGGCGATCGGGGTGATGGGCAACGACGACGCGCTCGTCGCCGAGGTGCGGGACGCGGGGGAGCGGGCGGGCGAGCGGTGCTGGCCGCTGCCCCTGTGGGACGACTACCGCGAGCTCCTCAAGTCCGACATCGCCGACCTCAAGAACTCGGCGGGGCGCGGGGCGGGGACGATCGCCGGCGGCTGGTTTCTGCGCGAGTTCGCGAGCGACTATCCGTGGGCGCACCTGGATATCGCGGGCACGGCGTACACGGACAGCGAGGGCCCGCACCAGGCGAAGGGGCCCACGGCGGTCGGCGTCCGTTTGTTCACGGAGTTTCTCCTCAAACGCGCCGGGGCGTGACCCGCAGCGTGGTGGGGGCGGCCGCGTGGCTCGCGCTCGCGGCCGCCCTCGGCGCGCAGGTGGACAGCACGGCGCGCGACACGACCCGCCGCGACACCCTGGCGCGCGACACGCTGCCCCGGTATCTGCCCGTGTTTCCCGAACCCACTCCGGCCGGCCCGCTGCCGCGCGGCACCCGCTACACGTTTACCGCCGACTCGTTCGCCTTCTCGAGCATCCAGACCCTCGCGGATCTCCTCGCCCGCATTCCCGGCGTGTACGTGGCGCGCGGAGGGATTATGGGCGCGGCCGAGATCGTCCTGTACGGCGGCCGGGGCGCGGCGGGCCTCGAGGTCTACTGGGACGGGGTGCCGTATTTGCCGCTCGGGCGCGACTCCGTGTTCCTCGACCCGGCGCGGATCCCGCTCGCGCCGCTCGAGCGCGTGGACGTGATCGTGCTGCCGGCCGCGCTGCGCGTGTATCTCGTCACCGCGCGCCACCGCTCGACGGAGACGACGTCGCTCGTGGGGGTGGCCACGGGCGAGGCGAGCAGCGCGAACTACCGCGGCGCCTTCCTGCGCCGCTGGCGCTCGGGGCTCGGCCTCGGGCTCGTGGCCGACTACAGCAACACCGACGGGCTCGCCAACAGCTCGAGTACGGCGTTCCACACCACCGACCTGTGGCTCAAGGCGGAATACGTGCCGAGCCCGCGGGCCGGCGTCGCCTACCAGATCCTGAGCTCGAGCTGGCACCGCAACGCGGGCCCGGTCACCGACGACTACCGGTCGGAGCGCCGGGACGCGATCCTGCGCCTCTTCGCCGCGCGGCGCACCGACGGCCTCGGGCCGCGGGTGGACGCGACGCTCGCCACCACGACCGTGGCGAAGGACACGGCGGTGGGGCGCCGCACGGTGCGGCAGGGGGCGGTCACGCTCGGCAACGCCTGGCCGCGGGCGCACCTCGGCGTCACGCTGCGCGCGCTCGACGCCGCGCGCCCCTGGCAGCTCGAGGCCGACGCCGCCTGGCGGCCGCTCGCGGGCCTCACCGTGGCCGCGGACGCGCGCCGCGCGCGCTACAGCCGGGGCCGCGACGGCACGCGGGCGCACGTGGCGGCCGGCCTCGCGCTGGTCGCGGGCCTGTCGCTGCACGGCGACCTCGCCTGGGCGCGGGACCTCCAGAGCCCCCTGGACACGAGCGACACCGGGCAGCGCACCCTGGACGTCGCGGGCGCGCTGCGCTGGGAGCGGCGCCGCGCCCTGCTCGAGCTGGGGACCGCGACCCGCGACTCGTTCACCCCCCTCGGGCGCCCCGCGGGGCTCAAACCGCTGGGCGGGCTCGGGCCCGCGCCGCGGACGCGGTACCTCACCCTGCACGGCACGCTCGAGCTCCTCCCGGGCCTGCGGCTCGCGGGCTGGTACTTCGACCCCCGGACGCCGGCGGGCAACGACTTCGAGCCGCCGCGGCACGGCCGGGTGTCGCTGTCGTTTTACTCCAAGTTCTGGCGTGTGTACCGGAGCGGCATCTTCGCCCTCCGGGGCGAGGTGGCGATGGAGTCGTGGAGCCGGGGCCGCGCGGGACGCGACCCGAGCGGCGCGCCGCTCGAGCTCCCCGGCGCCTCGTTCGGCGAGGCGAACGCGGAGCTGCGGGTGGCCGGAGTGACGATCTTCTGGATCCAGCGCAACGCCACGCTGTTCCGGGGGAGTTACGTGCCGGGCCTCGACTACCCGCGGCGCTACCAGGTGTACGGCGTGCGCTGGGTGTTCACGAACTGAGGCCCGTGCGGTTGACCTAACGTATTCTGGCGGCTATAGTTACGGATTATGCCGCGGAGCATGACTGGCTACGGCTCGGCCGAAGGGGTGGTGCGCGGCGGGCGGCTGGCGGTCGAGATCCGAACCGTCAACCACCGCTACTACAGCCCCCAGGTGAAGCTCCCCGCGGACCTGGCCGCGTTGGAGGGGCAGGTCCGTGAGTGGCTGCGGCGCGGGGTGGAACGGGGGCATGTGACCGTGACCGCGCGGTGGCTCGAGCCGCCCGCAGGGAGCGGGGGCGTCGTGGTGGACGTGGAGCGGGCGCGCCAGGTGGTGGCGGCGGCGCGGGAACTCAAGAAACGCCTGCGACTCAAGGGCGACGTGGATCTCGCGTTCGTGGCGCGCCAGCCCGAGGTGCTGGCCGTCGCCGCGGACGGCGGGATGGACGGAGAAGCGGTGTGGGCCGAGGTGGCCCCGATCGTCGAGCGTGCGCTCGAGGGCGTCGTCGCGATGCGGGTGCGCGAGGGGGCGGCGCTGGCGCGGGAGCTCGGCGCGCGGCTGGACGCGCTCGAAGCGGCGGCGCGCGCCATCGAAGCCCGGGCGCCCGCGCGGCTCGAGGCCGAGCGGGCCCGGTTGCAGCGGGCGGTGGCGGACCTCGCGGGCGGGGTGGCGCTCGACGAACAGCGACTGGCGGTGGAGATTGCCCTGCTCGCCGACCGGCTCGACATCACCGAGGAGTTGGTGCGGTTGCGCGCGCACCTCGCGGCCTGCCGGGAGGCGTTGCACGCGGACGGGGCGGTGGGGAAGCGGCTCGGGTTCCTGGCGCAGGAGTTGGGGCGCGAGGTGAACACGATCGGGGCGAAGGCGAACGACGCGGCGATCGCGCAGGCGACGATCGCGATGAAAGGCGAGCTCGAGAAGCTTCGGGAGCAGCTCGAGAATCTCGAGTGACGCCGCGCGTCGTCGTCCTCGCCGGGCCGTCGGGCGGCGGGAAGACGACCATCGCGCGGGAGCTGGTGCGCCGCTGGCCGGAGGCGTTCTGCTACTCGGTCTCGGCCACCACGCGGCGGCCGCGCGCGGGGGAGCGCGACGGCGAGGCGTATCACTTCCTCACGCGCGAGGAGTTTGCGCGCCGGGCGGCGGCGGGGGCGTTTCTCGAGTGGGCGGAGTACGCGGGGGAGCGCTACGGCACGCTGCGCGCCGAAGTGGAGCGGGGCCTCGCGGCCGGGCGGCACGTGCTGCTGGACATCGAGGTCCAGGGCGCGCGGCAGGTGCGGGCGGCCTATCCGCCCCCGGCTTCGGTGGGCATCTTCCTCGTCCCGCCCTCGCCGCAGGCGTTGGTGGAGCGCCTGCGGGCGCGCGGCACCGAATCGCCGGCGGCGCTGCGGGAGCGGCTGCTCATCGCGGTCGGCGAGGTGGAGGCGGCCGTGCGGGGGCTGGAGGACGCCCGGGTATTCGACACCGTCGTGGTGAACGACCGGCTCGACGCCGCGGTGACCGACGTGCGGGCGACGGTGGATCGTCCCGACCCGGACGCCCGGCGCGCGCGCGAGGCGATGGCGTGGCTCGCCGCTTTCGGGCGCGAGCTGGCACTGGCAGCGGATCGGCTCGCGCCGTCCGCGCAAAGGAGCACATGATGCGCATTGTGACCCCCGGCGAAGTGGCGGCCCAGACCCAGAACAAGTATCTGGGCGTGCTGGTGGCGGCCAAGTTCGCCCGGTTCGTGAACGAGTTCCCCCGCGACCGATCGGTGGACTTCGAGGAGAAGCTCACGACCCGGGCGCTCGACGAGCTCGTCAAAGGCCGGTTGCGCTACCGGTTGGTGCGGCGGCGGCGCCAGGACGGCTGATGCCGCTCGCCGGCCGCCGCGTCGTGCTCGGCGTGTCGGGCGGGATCGCCTGCTACAAGAGCTGCACCCTGGCGCGCCGGCTCACCGAGGCGGGCGCCGCGGTGGACGTCGTGCTCACCGCGGCGGCGGCGGAGTTCATTCGGCCCGTGACGTTCGAGGCGCTGACGGGGCGCCCGGTGGTCACCTCGCTGTGGGAGCGGGACCGCGCGCTCGCGCACCTCGAGCTCGCGCGGGAGCCGGAGCTCGTGATCGTGGCGCCGGCGACGGCCAACGTGCTGGCCCGCGCGGCGGCCGGGATGGCCGACGACGTGCTCACGGCCCTGCTCGTCGCGCGCGCGGGCCCGGTGCTCGCCGCCCCGGCGATGAACGACGCGATGTACGCGCATCCCGCCACCCGCGCCAACCTGAAAACGCTGGCGCGGCGCGGCTGGCACTTCGTGGGCCCGGACACCGGCCCTCTCGCCGAAGGCCCCGCCGACCGGCCCGGGCGCATGAGCGAGCCCGAGACGATTTTCGTGGAAGCCGAACGGCTGCTCTCGCAGACGCCGCGCTGGGCGGGGAAGCGGGTGGTGGTCACGGCGGGCCCCACGCGCGAGCATCTCGATCCCGTCCGGGTGATCACGAACCCGTCGAGCGGGCGCATGGGCTACGCGCTCGCCGCGGCCGCGTACGCGCGCGGCGCCGAGGTGGTGCTGGTCACGGGGCCCACGACCCTGCCGCTCCCCGTCGGCATTACCGCCCACCGCGTGGAGACGACCGACGAGATGCGGCGCGCCGTGCAGGCGCTCGTGCGGCGGGCGCACGTGCTGCTGATGGCGGCGGCGCCCGCGGACTACCGGCCCGCCGCCGCCGCCGCCGCCAAGCGGCCCCGCGCGGGGGGAAAGCTCATCGTCGAGCTCCTGCCCACGCCCGACATCCTCGAATCGCTGCGCCGGCCCAAGGGCCTGGTGGTCGTGGGGTTCGCCCTGGAGACGGGCGGCGACGGCGTTGCCAAGGCCCGGCAAAAGCTGCAAGATAAGGCGCTGGATGTCGTCGTTCTGAACGACGCGCTCGAGCCCGGCGCGGGGTTCGACGTCGCCACGAATCGCGTCACGATCCTGCGGGCGGACGGCGAGCCGGTGGCGCTCCCCCTCCTGCCCAAGCGTGATGTGGCGGAAAAGATCCTCGACGCGGTGGAGCAGGTGCTGACGTGACCGATCCTCGGGCGCTGGCGCGCGCCTTCCTGGAACAAGAGCGACAGCTCGGGAACGACTGGGTCGTCCTGGCGGACGGTGCGGCGCGGGCCCCCGTCCCGGCCGCGCCTCGCGCCCCCGTCGCGCCGACCGGGCCGACCGCGCCGACCGCGCCCTCCGAGTCCTCCGCTCCGCCGCTGCCCCCGCCCGGGATCGCGTTCGACCCGCCGGCGGGCGACCTGTTCGCGAACGATCCCATCCAGGCCGCGGGTTCGCTCGCGGCGATCGCCGAGCTCGTGACGGCGTGCACCCGCTGCCGGCTGTGCGAGGGACGCACCCACGCCGTGCCCGGCGAGGGGCCCGACGGCGCGCGGCTCGTGGTGGTGGGCGAGGGGCCGGGCCGGGTGGAGGACGAAACCGGCCGCCCGTTCGTGGGGCCGGCCGGCGAGCTCCTCACGAAGATCCTGGCCGCGATCGAGCTGCCGCGCGAGCAGGTGTTCATCTGCAACGTGGTGAAATGCCGCCCGCCCGACAACCGCGTGCCGCAGTACGACGAGATCGCGGCCTGCCTCCCGTACCTGTTCCGGCAGCTCGAGCTCGTGAAGCCCAAGGCGATCCTGGCGATGGGCGCGACCGCCGCCCAGGCGCTGCTCAACACCAGGCAGTCGCTCGGCGCGCTGCGCAACCGGGTCCACCGGTTCCGAGGCACGCCGGTGATCGTCACCTACCATCCGGCGGCCCTGCTGCGCAACCCCAACTGGAAGAGGCCGACCTGGGATGACGTCCGCATCGTCCGCCGTCTCCTCGCCTGAACGGCCGGCAGAGGCCGCCGGCCGCCAAGCGCCCTGGAGCAACGAGGCCGAGCAGGCCGTGCTCGGCGCCATGCTGCTCGACCAGGACGCCGCGCTCAAGGCGGCCGAGCTGCTCGACGATACGATGTTCTACCGGGAGGCGCACCGGCTGTTGTTCCGCGCCATGATCGCGCTGACCGAACGCGGCGACGTGATCGATCCCGTGACCCTGCGCGAGGAGCTGGTGCGGCGGGGCGACCTCGACCGGGCGGGCGGGATGGAGTACCTGGGGGGACTGATCGACGTCGTGCCCACCGCCGCCAACGTGGAGTATCACGCGCGGATCGTGCGGGACAAGGCGGTGCTGCGCCGCCTCATCGACGCCGCGACGACGATCATCCAGGACGCCTACGACGGGCGCGCCAGTTCGGCCGAGGTGCTGGACAACGCCGAGCACCGGGTCTTCCAGGTCGCCCAGCTCCGCCGCTCGGAGGAGTTCCTGCGGCTCAAGGAGCTGATCTGGCCCGCGATGGAGCGGATCGAGCAGCTGCACACGCGCCAGGGCGCGATCACCGGCGTGCCCACGGGGTTCACGGACCTCGACCGGCTCACGGCGGGCTTTCAGCGGGGCGACCTGGTGATCGTCGCGGCGCGGCCGTCCATGGGGAAGACCGCGCTGGCGCTGAACATCGTGCAGCACGCGGCCATCGAGCACAACATCGGCGTGGCGATCTTCTCGCTGGAAATGTCGAAGGAGCAGCTCGTGCAGCGGCTCTTGTGCTCCGAGGGGCTGGTGGACGCCCAGCGGCTGCGCCGCGGCCTGCTGCGCGACGACGACTATCCCAAGCTCGCCCGGGCGGCGGGGCTGTTGGGCACGGCGCCGATCTGGATCGACGACTCGGCCATGCTCACGCCGCTCGCGATGCGCTCGAAGGCCCGCCGCCTCAAGGCCGAGCACGACATCGGCATGATCGTCGTGGACTACCTCCAGATGATGCAGGGCCCCACCGACGCCGAGAGTCGGCAGCAGGAGATCTCCTTCATCTCGCGCTCGCTCAAGGCGCTCGCCAAGGAGCTCGACGTGCCGGTGGTGGCGCTGTCGCAGCTGTCGCGCGCGCCCGAGCAGCGGGGGGGCGAGCACCGGCGGCCGCAGCTCTCCGACTTGCGCGAGTCGGGGGCGATCGAGCAGGATGCCGACGTGGTATGCTTCATCTACCGCCAGGAGTTCTACGACGGCCCGGTGGATCCGAAGACCAACGAGAACATCGAGGGACTGGCGGAAGTGATCGTCGGCAAGCAGCGCAACGGGCCGACCGGGACCGTGCGCCTCTACTTCAAGAAGGAGTACACGCGCTTCGACAACTACACGCCGCGGGAAGCGCCGCCCGAGGCGGGGCGTGGGTGAGGCGGCGGCGCCGCCGGATGTCGGCGTGGTGGTCGTTGGCGCGGGCGCCGGCGTCCGCGCCGGGCCGGGGGAGCCCAAGCAGTTCCGTCCCGTCTTCGGGGTGCCGATGCTGCTGCGGGCGGTGCGCCCGTTCACGTCCCATCCCGACGTGGCGCACGTCGTGGTGGTGGTGCCCGCGGGGCACGCCGCGCGGCCGCCGGAGTGGCTCGCGAAGCTCGCCGGCGAGCGCCTGGCGGTGGTGGCGGGCGGGGCCACGCGGGCGCACTCGGTGCGGGCCGGGCTCGGCGCCCTGGGCGCAGCGGCGCGCGTGGTGCTGATCCACGACGGCGCGCGGCCGTTTGTGGGCCGCGAGACGATCGATCGGGTCATCGCGCGGGCGCGCACGGGCGTGGGCGCGGTCGCGGGGGTGCCCGTGCACGACGCCCTGAAGGAGGTGGCGGAGGACGGGCGGGTGCGGCGCACGGTGCCGCGCGAGCGGTTGTGGCGGGCGTACACCCCGCAAGGGTTTCCCCGGGAGATGCTCGAACGCGCCTATGCCGCGCTCCGCGGCGCCGACCCGGCGCCCGCGGACGACGCCGAGCTGTGCGAGCGCGCGGGCTTCCCGGTCGAGATGGTGATGGATTCGCCCTACAATCTCAAGGTCACGACGGCGGACGACTTCCGGCTCGCGGAGGCGCTCGCGCGCGAGTTGCGGTGAACCCGCTGCCCTTCCGCACCGAGGCCGAGATCGCGGCGGCCGTGCCCCGCGCCGTGGCGCACCTCCGCGGCGGCGGCCTCCTCGCCTATCCCACGGAGACGGTGTACGGGCTGGGCTCGCGTCCCCGGGCCGCGGAGGTCGCAGCGCTGGCGGCGCTCAAAGGGCGGCGCCCCGACAAGCCGTTTCTGCTGCTCATCGCGGGCGTGGAGATGGCCGAGGGGTGGGGGCTCGCGCTCAACGCCGCGGCGCGGGCGCTGGCCCGGGCGTTCTGGCCGGGCCCGCTCACCCTGGTGCTCCCGGGCGGCGACGGCCGGCTGCCGGACCTGCTCCGGGGCCCGGAAGGGGGGGTGGCGGTTCGCTGGACGTCGCACGCCGGCGTGGCGCGGCTGGTGCGCGCGCTGGGCGAGCCGATCACCTCGACCTCGGCCAACCTCGCCGGCCGGCCGCCCGCGCCGGGCGCCGCGGCCATCGCGCGCGACTTCGCCGCCGCCGTGGCGGCGGGCACGCTGCTCGTGCTCGACGGCGGCGTGCTCGGGAACTCGCCGCCCTCCACGGTGGTTGACTGCACGCACCCCGTCCCCCGGCTGATCCGCGAGGGGGCGCTGCCGCTCGCCGAGCTGCGGCGCGCCGCGGGGCGGCTGGCGCCATGACCGAAGCCACCAAGACCAAGCGCGTGCTCCTCGTGTGCACGGGCAACATCTGCCGCAGCCCGCTCGCGGCGGCGTTGCTCGAGCGCGCCCTCGCGGCCCGCGGGATCGAGGGAATCACGGTCACGTCGGCCGGCACCGGGGCGTGGGACGGGGCGCCCGCCTCGGAGGGGGCCTACCTCGTAGGGTTGGAGCGGGGGCTCGACCTCTCGATGCATCGGGCCCGGCTGCTCACGCGCGAGCTCGTCGAAGCGGCGGACCTGATTCTCACGATGGCCCGCCACCACCGGGCCCGCGTGGACGAGTTGGGCGGGGAGGGGCGCGTGTTCGTCCTGGGCGAGTACGCGGGTCGCGCCGGCGAAGCCGCCGAGGTGAGCGACCCGTTCGGCGGCGACCTCGACGTGTACCGGGAGACCTGCACCGAGCTCGAAGCGCTCATCGAGGCGGCGGCGGATCGGATCGTCAAGGAGTTCGCGAGTGGAAGTCAGCGCTAGCACGCGCCTGCTCGCGGTGCTCGGCGACCCGGTCGGCCACTCGCTCTCGCCCCTCATGTACAACGCCGCGCTGCGCGTGCTCGGCCTCGACGCCGTGTACGTGGCGCTGCGCACGCCGGCGCCGGCCCTGCCCACGGTGCTGGCCGCGCTCGCCGCCGTGGGCGCCGCGGGGAACGTCACGGTGCCGCTCAAGGAGGCAACGGAACGGTGCGTGACGCGGAAAACGGAGCTGTGCGCGCGCGTCGGCGCCTGCAATACGTTCTGGACGGAGGACGGGGCGCTGGTGGGCGACAACACGGATGTGGCGGGGGTGCTGGCGGCGCTGGACCGCCTCGGCGCCGCCGGGGCGGGCACGTGGCTCGTCGCGGGGACGGGCGGGGCGGCCCGTGCCGTGGCCGTGGCGGCCGCGGACCGGCAGGTCGAGCTGCACGTCCTGTCGCGCGACGCCGGGCGGGCGCAGCGGTTCGCCGAGTGGGCCCGCACCCGGGGCGCCCGGGCGCAGCCGGCGCGCCAGGGCCTCGTCCCCGACGTCGCCATCAACGCCACCCCGCTCGGGCTTCGGGACAGCGATCCCCTGCCGTTCGACGCGGCGCACGCGCCCCCCGAGCGGCTGCGCGCGGCGCTCGACCTCGTGTACGCCCCCGGCCGGACGCGGTGGATCCGCACGCTCCGCGCCGCCGGAGTGCCCGCCGAGGACGGCCGCGAGGTGCTGGTGCGGCAGGGGGCGGCGGCGTTCCCGCGCTTCTTCCCCGGCCAGGCGGCGCCCGTCGAGGTGATGCGCGCCGCCGTCGCCCGCGCCCTCGGTGCGTGACGCCCTCGAGCACCTGCTGCTCCCGGCGGAATGCCTGCTCTGCCGCACCCTCTTCGCCTACCGCGATACCGGCCGGCTGGTGTGCGACGTGTGCCGCCACCGCTGGCGCCGGGTGCGCGCGCCGTGGTGCCCGCGTTGCGGCCAGCCCGAGCCCGTGTTCGGGCGCTGCCGGATCTGCGCCGCCTGGCCGCCGGTTCTGCGGACGGCCCGCTCGGCGGTGTGGCTCGACGGGGGCGCCCGGCGCGCCGTGCACGCGCTCAAATACGGCGGGCTCCCTCGTATCGCCGCCGAGCTCGCGGGCGTCATGGCGGCGCTCGAGCTCCCCGGCCGCGACACGGCGTGGCTCGTCCCGGTGCCGCTCGGCCCCGCGCGGCTGCGCGCCCGGGGCTACAACCAGAGCGAGCGGCTGGCCCGCGCCCTGGCGCGGCAGTGGCGGCGCCCCGTGGTGCCGCTGCTCGTCCGGGTCCGGGAGACCGCGACTCAGACGGCGTTGACACCGGCCGAGCGGCTGGCGAATGTGGCGGAAGCGTTCGCCGTGCGCGCCGCGGGCGCCGGCGGGCGGCGGCGGGCGGGGGCGGCGCCCGAGGGGCCCGCCCCGCGCCTCCCGGCGGCGGCACTCGTGCGGCCGCTGATCTTGGTTGACGACGTGTTCACCACCGGCGCCACGCTCGCGGCCGCCGCGGGGGCGCTCGAGCGGGCGGGGGCCCGGACCGTCCTGGCCGTCACCTTCGGCCGGGCGGCGATCCCGGATTTCAGCTGAGGAGGTCGGCGATGGCCGTGCGGGTGGGCATCAACGGGTTCGGACGCATCGGGCGCAACGTGCTGCGGGCCGCGGTGCTGCTCGAGCAGCAGGCGCTCGAGTTCGTGGCGGTCAACGACATCACCGACCCGCACACCCTCGCCCACCTGCTCAAGTACGACTCGGTCCACGGGCGCTTCCCCGGCACGGTGGAGGCCCGGGACGACGCGCTCGTGGTCAACGGCAAGCCGATCCGGGTGACGGCCATCAAAGAGCCGGAGCGGCTCCCCTGGCGCGACGCGGGGGTGGAGCTGGTGCTCGAGAGCACGGGCCGGTTCACCCAGCGCGAGGACGCCGAGAAACACCTCGCCGCCGGCGCCAAGAAAGTGGTCATCTCGGCGCCCGGCAAAGGGGAGGACATCACGATCGTGATGGGCGTGAACCATCACCGCTACGACCCCGCCAAGCACCATGTGATCTCCAACGCCTCGTGCACCACCAACTGCCTGGTGCCCGTGGTGAAGGTCGTGCTCGACCATTGGGGCTTCAAGCACGGCTTCATGACCACGGTGCACAGCTACACGAACGACCAGCAGATCCTCGATCTCCCGCACAAGGACCTGCGGCGCGCCCGCGCGGCGGCGCTGAGCATCATCCCCACCACGACCGGCGCGGCCCGCGCCACGAGCCTGGTGCTGCCCGAGCTCCAGGGGAAGATCGACGGCATCTCGCTGCGCGTGCCGACGCCCGACGTGTCCATCGTGGAGCTCACGGCGGAGGTGGAGCGGCCCGCGACCGCGGAGGCCGTGAACGGCGCCTTCCGCGAGGCGGCGTGCTCGAGCCTCAAGGGCATTCTCGCCGTGAGCGACGAGCCGCTCGTGTCCGCGGACTTCATCGGCAACCTGTACTCGAGCGTGGTGGACGCGCCGTCAACCACGGTGGTCGACGGCACGTTCGTGCACGTCTCGGCGTGGTACGACAACGAAATGGGCTACTCCGCCCGCTGCGTGGACCTGCTGGCCTACGTCGGCGGGCGGTGACCAAGCGCAGCCTCGGGGATCTGCCCCGGGCGGCCCTGGACGGCCGACGGGCGCTGGTCCGCGTGGACTTCAACGTCCCCTTGCGCGACGGCCGCGTCACCGACACGACGCGGCTGCGTGCGGCGGCGCCCACCATCGCGTACCTGCGCGACGCGGGCGCGCGCGTCGTGCTCCTCTCCCATCTCGACCGCCCCCGGGGACCCGATCCCGCGCTCTCGCTCCGGCACGTGGTGCGGGAACTGGAGCGCGTGCTCGGCACCCCGGTCGAGTTCCTCCCCGATCCCGCGACGGGGGCGGCGGCGACGCGCCATCTCCCGCGCGGCGGCGTGGCGCTCGTCGAGAACACCCGCTTCTGGCCGGGCGAGGAGGCGAACGACCCCGCCTTTGCCGCCCTCCTGGCGGCCCTCGGCGACTTCTACGTCAACGACGCGTTCGGCTCCGCCCACCGCGCGCACGCCTCCACCGTGGCCATCGCCCGGCTGCTCAAGCCGGCGGTGGCGGGGTTCCTGATGGAGCGGGAACTCCGCCACCTCGGCGCCTTGCTCGCGGAGCCCGCCCGGCCGTTCGTGGCCGTCCTGGGCGGGGCGAAAGTCTCGAGCAAGATCGGGGTGCTCCGGGCTCTGCTCGCGCGGGTGGACGAACTGCTCGTGGGGGGGGCGATGGCGACGACGTTTCTCGTCGCGCGGGGCCTGTCGGTGGGCGGATCGCTCGTGGAACAGGACGCGGTCGAGGTCGCGCAAGCGCTGCTCGCGCAGGCGGGCGCGAAGCTCGTGCTCCCCCGCGGGGTGGTGGTGGCGCCCAGTCTCGCGCGGGCGGCGGAGCGCCGGGAAGTCCCGGTCGAGCGCATTCCAGCGGACTGCGCGGTGTTCGACATCGACACGGCGACCCGCCGCGACTTCCGGGCGCGGATCGTGGCGGCGAAGACGGTGTTCTGGAACGGCCCGATGGGCGTGTTCGAGACGCCGCCCTTCGACGGCGGCACCCGCGCCGTGGCCGAGGCCCTGGCCGAGGCGAGCGCGGGCGGCGCGGTCACCGTCGTGGGCGGGGGCGAGTCGGCGGCCGCGGTGGCGGGCCTCGAGGACCGGCTCACGCATGTCTCGACCGGCGGCGGCGCCGCGCTCGAGTTCCTCGAGGGCAAGCCGCTCCCCGGCGTCGCGGCGCTCGACGACGCGTGAGGCGCCTCCTCTTCGCGGCCAACTGGAAGCTGCATCTCGGGCCCGACGAGGCCCGGGCCTACCTCAAGACGTTCCGGGCCCGCTATCCGCGGCACGACGACCGGGAAGTCTGGTTCTTCCCCCCCGCCGTCTCGCTCGAGGCCGCCGCGCAGGCGGTGCGGGAGCGCGCGGACCTGCGGGTGGGCATCCAGGACATCTACTGGGAGCCCAAAGGCGCCTTTACCGGGGCCGTGTCGGCGCCGCTCGCGCTCCAGGCCGGCGCCCGGGCGACCTTGGTAGGCCACTCCGAGCGCCGCCAGCTGTTCGGCGAGACGGACGAGCACACGCGCCGCAAGGTCGGGGCGGCGCTCCTCGCGGGGCTCGTGCCGGTGCTGTGCGTCGGGGAGACGCTCGCCGAACGCGAGGCGGGGCACACGCTCGCCGTGGTCACCCGGCAGCTCGCCGCGGCGTTGGGGGGGCTCGAGCCCGGCGCCCTGACGCAGGTGGTCGTGGCCTACGAGCCGGTATGGGCCATCGGCACCGGCCGCACCGCCGCGCCGGGCGACGCCGCCGCCGTCCACCGCGACATCCGCGCCTGGCTCGCCGCCCGCGGCGCGGGGACGCCGCGCGTGCTCTACGGCGGCAGCGTGACCGCCGGGAACGCGGCCGAGCTCCTGGCCGAACCCGAGCTCGACGGCGTGCTGGTGGGCGGCGCCTCGCTCGATCCCGAAGGCTGGGCCCAGCTTGTGCAGACGGCCGCGGCGTAGCTATTATCCGCGCGGCATGTACGGCGTCCTGCTGTTCGGCATCCTCATCCCCGACGCGATCATCCTCACCGCCGCGGTGCTGCTCCAGGCGGGCCAGGGCGGGGGATTGGCGTCGCTCGGCGGCGGGGCCGGCACGGAACAGTTCATGGGCGGCCGGCAGGCGACCACGCTGCTCACCAAGATCACGTGGTGGTGCGCCGGCATCTTTCTCTTCGTCTCGCTCGTGCTCGCCGTGATGTCGTCGCACAGCGCAGCCCCGCGCTCCGTGCTCCAGGACAACATCCCGGCTCCCGCGCCGGTGCAGCCCGCGCCGCTCCCCTTGCAGCCCACGCCGGGCCAGCCGGCCGCGCCGCCACCCTCCAACCCGAGCCCGCCGCCCCATCGCTGACGCCCGGCCGGCCTACGTCCTGCTCGAAGACGGCGCCTGGTTCCCCGGCACCGCGCCGTTCCCGTTCGCTCCCGCCTACGCCGAAGTCGTTTTCACCACCAATCTGTCGGGGTACCAGGAGGTGTTCACCGATCCCTCCTATCTCGGCCAGATCGTCGTGATGACGGCGCCGATGATCGGGAACTACGGCATCAACCCCGACGACGTCGAGTCAGATCGGCCCCGCGTGGCGGGCATCGTGGTGCGCGAGCTCTCGATCCGCCCCTCGAACTGGCGCGCCACCGGCACGCTCGCCGAGTGGCTCGCCGCGGCGGGCGTGCCGATCGTGGCCGACGTGGACACCCGCCAGCTCACGCGCCACATCCGCTCCCGGGGCGCGATGCGCGGCGCCCTGGCCCTGGGCGAGCGCCCCGACGACGCGGTGCGCGCCGGTCTCGCCGCGAGCCCGTGCATGGACGGCCTCGACCTCGCCACCGCCGCCACGATCTCCGGCGAATACGTCGCGGGCCCCGCCGACGCGCGCCACCACATCGTCGCCTACGACTACGGCATGAAGCGCAACATCCTGCGGCTCTTCCTCCAGCACGGCTGCCGGGTGACCGTGGTGCCGGCCACCACCCCGGCCGCCCGGGTGCGGGAGCTCGAGCCCGACGGGTTGTTTCTCTCGAACGGGCCGGGCGACCCCGCCGCCGTCGGTTACGCCATCGCGGCGCTGCGCGACCTCGCCGACGGCCGGCTGCCGATCTTCGGCATCTGCCTCGGCCACCAGCTCCTGGGCCTCGCCCTCGGGGGCGAAACCGTGAAGCTTCCCTACGGCCACCGGGGCGGCAACCATCCTGTGCGGGATCTCGCGACGGGACAAGTACTTATCACGTCGCAAAACCACGGTTTCGCGGTGCGCGGCGACGCGGCCGGCGTCCCCGGCGCCCCCGGGCTCGAAGTCACCCACCTGAACCTCAACGACGGCACGGTGGAGGGGGTGCGCCACCGCGAGTACCCGATCTTCGCCGTGCAGTACCACCCCGAGGCCTCCCCGGGGCCGCACGATGCCCAACAACACTTCCGGCAATTCCTCCAAGCTCTTGACACACAATAGGTAAGCCCGTATGTTGGCCCCTCGTCTTGACTGCCCTCGAGCCCAGCAGGGGGGACGGATGACGAAGGCCGACCTGGTGGAAAAGGTCACCGCGCAAATCGCCCGCACGGCGGGTCCCCTCATCTCGAAGAAGGACTGCGCGCGCGTTGTGGATTCGTTTCTCGACGCGGTCAAAGCGGCGCTCGCGGAGCAGCATAACATTGAGATTCGCGGGTTTGGCACCTTTAAGATCCGCCAGCGCAAGACGCGCATGGCGCGCAATCCGCGCACCGGCGACCCGGTGGAGGTGGCGGCGCGCCCGGTGCCTGTCTTCAAGCCCAGCAAGGAGTTGCGCGCGATGGTCGCGGAGGCGAGCGAGCGCGTGACCCCCTGACGGGGAGCGGCGCGAGTGCCCCGCGGCGGCCCGGACCGGTGGCGTCTGGGCCGTTTCGTTTTTCACCCTGTTGCGTGGAGTAGCTGTGGTGCGTCCCGTCGTGCTGTTCCTAGTGTGTCCCGTCGCGGTCGCGGCCCAGGCCGCCGCGCCGGTGCGTTACGAGGTGGCGTTCCCCGCGCCCGGCGCGCATCTGCTCCACGTGAGCGCCGAGTTCCCCGCGCGCGGCCGCGACACGCTGTACCTGTCGCTGCCCGCCTGGAGTCCGGGAAATTACGAGATCCAGAACTACGCCCGGTACGTGCGGCACTTCGCCGCCACCGGACCCGACGGCGAGCCGCGGTGGTGGGACCGCTTCGACAAGGACACCTGGCGCGTCGCCACCGGCGGCGCCGAGCGGGTCCGCGTGGCGTTCGATTATCTCGCCGACACGATCGACCTCTCGCTCGCGCGCGTGGGCGACGACTTCGGGCAGTTTCTCGGGACCAACGTGTTCCTCTACGAAGAAGGACGCCTCGACCGTCCCGCCGAGGTGCGCTTCGCGCTGCCCCCGGGGTGGCGGGTGACCACGGCGCTGCCCGGCGCGGGGAGCGGGCCCTATGTGGCCGCCGATTACCACGAGCTCGCCGATGCGGAGACGTTCGTGGGCGTCTATAGCCTCGACTCGCTCCGCGTGGACGACCGCTGGATCCGCATCGCGCTGTGGCCCGCCGACGCGTACACGGCGGGCGTCGCGCGCGCTCTGCGGGCCGATGTCGAGAAGATCGCGCGGACGGAGAACGCCCTGTTCGGCGGACCGCCGTACGACGTCTATACGGTCTTCTTCAACGTGTTCCGCGAGCCGATTCCGTTCGGCGGGGGGTTGGAGCACGCGGCCGCGCAGTTCGACATCTTGCCCCACGAGGCGTTCGCCGACGCGCGCGGCGCCCTCGGCCCGTTCATCGTCCCGCTCCTCGCGCACGAGTACTTTCACCTCTTCAACGTGAAGCGCATCCGGCCGGCGGAGCTGTGGCCGTACGACTATCACGCCGAGCAATACACGCCGCTGCTGTGGTGGTCGGAGGGCGTGACCGACTATTACGCGGATCTCACGAACCTGCGCTCGGGGCTGTGGAGCCCGGAGCAGTTTCTGGCGAACGCGATGCAGGACATCGCCCAGGTGGAAGCGGCGCCCGAGCCGTGGAGCGAGGAGGACGGCAGCGTGGCCACCTGGATCAACGAGGTGTTCGTGAACAGCTCGCAGCTTTACTACCCCAAGGGGGCCTTGACCGGCATGCTGCTCGACGTGGCGCTGCGCGACGCGACCGACAACCGGCACGGGCTGGACGACGTGATGCGGGCGCTGTACACGCGCTACTACCGCCAGCAGCGGGGCTTCACCACCGCCGACCTGCTCGGCCTGCTCCGCGAGTTCGGCCTGCCCGACGTGGACGGGTTCTACCGGCGCTACATTGACGGCCGGGAGCCGCTGCCCTACGAGGCGGTGCTTTCCAGGGCCGGGATCGCCGTGACGCGCCGGGTGACGGCGACCCCGTTCCTGGGCGTGAACGCGCAGCCGAACGCGGCGGGGCAGCTGGTGGTGGTCGAGGTCGTGCCGGGCAGCGCGGCGGCCGCCGCGGGGGTGCGGCCCGGCGATCTCCTGCTCCAGGTCGGCGACGTCGTGCCGCGGGCCGACGCGGACTGGGGGGCGGCGTTCCGCGAGCGGTACGCCGGCCGTGCGGGGGCGCCGCTGCCGATCACCGTGTCGCGGAACGGGGCGACCGTCACGCTCGGCGGCGAGGTCCGCGAGCGCGTCACGACGGCGTTCCACCTGGCGCGCGCGCCGCAGCCGACGGCGAAGCAGGCGCGCGTGTGGCGCGGCCTGGCCACCGGTACCACCGGCCCCTGACGGCCGCTATCTTGCGAAGACGATGGATCCGCAGACAGTCGGGGGCGTGCTGAGCGTGCGGGTGCGGCTGTTCGGCCGCTACGCCGAGCTCGCCGGGCGCGCCGAGCTGGAGGTATCGGTGCCCGCGCCGGCGACCGTGGCGGACGTGGTGCGCTGCGTGCGCGCGGCGGCGCCGGGGGCCGCCGCGCTGCCCGAGCGGCCCCTGGCGGCGGTGAATCTGCGGCACGCGCGGCTCGACGCCGCGGTCCAGGCGGGCGACGAGGTCGCCCTGCTGCCTCCGCTCGCCGGGGGATGAGCGGCCGATGAGCGTCTTCCTCAGCCGCGCGCCGCTCGCGCTCGACGCGCTCCTCGCCGAGGTGGCGTCGCCCGCCTGCGGAGGCACGTGCGTGTTCCTCGGCACCGTGCGCAACGGTCCCGAGGACCCCGGGGTCGCAGCGATCGAGTACTCGGCGTACGAGGAGATGGTGGACGCCGAATTCGCGCGCCTGCTCGCGGACACCCGGGCGCGCTGGCCGGGGGTCCGCGTCGCCGTGCGCCATCGGCTCGGGACGGTGCCCGTGGGCGAGGCGAGCATCGCGGTGGCCGCCGCGGCCCCGCATCGGGCGGAGGCGTTCGCGGCGTGCCGCCACGTCATCGAAGAAGTGAAGCGGCGCATCCCCGTCTGGAAGAAAGAGCTGCGCGCGGACGGGAGCGCCGTGTGGGTGGACGCCGCGGGGCACCCTGTCGCGGAGCCGCCGCATGCCTGAGCCGCTGCGCGACACGCTGCGCCGCCCGCTTGCGAGCCTGCGCGTGTCGGTGACCGATCGCTGCAACCTGCGGTGCCGTTACTGCATGCCCGAAGACCGCTACGTCTGGCTGCCGCGGGCGGCGATCCTCACCTTCGAGGAGGTCGCGCGGCTCGTGCGGATCTTCGCCGGACTGGGCGTCCGCAAGGTGCGCTTGACCGGGGGCGAGCCGCTGCTGCGGCACGATCTCCCCGCGCTGGTGCGGCTGGTCGCGGCCGTACCGGGGATCACGGACCTCGCCCTCACCACCAACGGGGTGCTCCTCGCCCGGCAGGCCGCGGCGCTGCGGGCGGCGGGCCTCGGGCGCGTGACGGTGAGCCTCGATACGCTGCGGCCCGAGCGGATGCAGGCGTTCGCCAAGAGCGCCCGGCATGCCGACGTGCTGGCGGGAATTGCGGCCGCGCGGGCGGCCGGGTTCGCCCCGGTCAAGCTCAACACCGTCGTCGTACGCGGGTTCAACGACGACGAGCTGGTCGATCTGGTCGAGTTCGCCCGCGGCCACGGCGCGGAGCTGCGGTTCATCGAGTACATGGATGTGGGCGGTGCCACCCAGTGGTCGCGCGACCAGGTGGTGTCGCGACGCGAGATCCTCGAGCGGTTGGGCCGGCGCTACGGTCCGCTCGCGCCGCTCCCCGGCGACGCCGCGGCCCCGGCCGAGCGGTTCCGCCTGCCGGACGGGACCGTGGTCGGCATCGTCGCCTCGGTCACGGCGCCGTTCTGCCGCAGCTGCGACCGCAGCCGTTTGACGGCCGACGGCACCTGGTTCCTGTGCCTGTATGCGGGGCAGGGGGTGGATCTCCGCGAGCCGCTGCGCCGCGGCGCCGACGACGAGGCGCTCGCGGCGCTCATCCGGGCGGCGTGGACCGGGCGTGCGGATCGGGGGGCGGAGCAGCGCCTGGCCCTGGCCGAGCGGGGCGCGCTGTTCCCGGCCGACGCGCTGCGCGCCGATCCCCACCGGGAGATGCACACGCGGGGCGGGTGAGGTGGGGCTGCACGTCGCGCTCATCGAGCCGCAGATTCCCCCGAACACCGGGAACATCGCCCGCCTGTGCGCGGCCACCGGCGCCTCGTTGCATCTCGTCGAGCCCCTGGGATTCTCTCTGGACGACGCCGACCTGAAGCGGGCGGGCCTCGACTACTGGGACGCCGTGGACCTGTGGGTGCACGCGGACTGGCGCGCCTTCCGCGAGGCCGTCGCCCCCGAGCGGTGCCTCTACTTCTCGGCGCGCGCCGAGCGGTCGTTCTGGGACGCGCCCTACCGCGACCGCATGGTACTGGTGTTCGGGAACGAGACCGACGGCCTCCCGGAACGGATTCGCGAGAAGCACGCCGACCGCCTGTATCGGATTCCCACGCTGCCCGCGGTTCGGAGCTTGAACCTCGCCACCGCCGTCGGGATCGTGCTGTACGAGGCCCTCCGCCAGCTCACCGGCGCGAGCCCGCGGCTCGAGTGGCCCGCGGGCCAGTTGGCCGGCGTGTGAGCGCGGCGGGGCCCGCGCCGCGGGTTACGGCGCGCGGCCCGGGCGTCTAACTTTAGCCGCCTCTTCGAACGGCGGCGCATCATGCTCGACAAGATCACCATCATCGGTGCCGGGAACGTAGGCGCCACCGCTGCCCAACGGGTCGCCGAGAAAGCGCTGGCCCGCACCGTGGTGCTCGTGGACGTGATCGAGGGCGTGCCCCAGGGCAAAGCGCTGGACCAATGGGAAGCCGGTCCCATCGAGGGGTTCGACACGCGACTCGTGGGCAGCAACGACTACGGGCCCGCGGCGGGGAGCGAGCTCGTGGTGATCACCGCCGGGGTGGCCCGCAAGCCCGGGATGAGCCGGGACGATCTGGCGCGCACCAACGCCGACATCGTGCGGGAGGTGGCCCGGCAGGTGCGCCAGCACTGTCCCGACGCCATCGTCGTCGTCGTCTCCAATCCGCTGGACGTGATGTGCTGGGTGACCAAGGAGGTGACCGGGTTCCCCCGCGAGCGGGTGATCGGGATGGCGGGCGTGCTGGACACGGCCCGCTATCGCGCGTTCCTCGCCGAAGCGCTCAACGTCTCGGCCGCGGACATTCAGGCCATGGTGTTGGGCGGCCACGGCGACACGATGGTCCCGCTCGTCTCTCACACGACCGTGTCGGGCATCCCCGTCACCCAGCTCCTCGACCGGGCGGCGCTCGACCGCATCGTGCAGCGCACGCGCGACGGGGGCGCGGAGATCGTGCGGCACCTGAAGACCGGTTCGGCCTATTACGCCCCGTCGGCGGCCGTGGCGCAGATGGTGGACGCGATCGTCCACGACCGCCGCCGCGTGCTTCCGTGCGCCGCCTGGCTCGAGGGCGAATACGGCATCTCGGGGGTGTACTGCGGCGTGCCGTGCACGCTCGGCCGCGGCGGCCTCGAGCGCATCGTCGAGGTCGCGCTCGCGCCCGAGGAGCAGGCGGCGCTCGCCCGGTCGGCGAACGCGGTGCGGGAGGCGATGCGGGCGGTACGGCTCTAGGCCGCGCCGGTGAACTCCCGGACGGGCGGCTGCGGCGCGAGCACGGCGGCGCGGTAATCGCGGTTCAGCCGGGCGATGAAGTCGATCGAGATCTCCTTGGGGCAGGCCGCCATGCACTCCCCGTGGTTGGTGCACGCCCCGAACCCTTCGGCGTCCATCTGCGCCACCATCTGCACCACCCGCGTCGCGCGCTCGGGCTGCCCCTGCGGGAGCAGGCCTAGGTGCGCCACCTTGGCCGCCACGAACAGCATCGCCGAGGCGTTGGGGCAGGCCGCCACGCAGGCTCCGCAGCCGATGCACTGCGCCGCGTCCATCGCAAGCTCGGCATCGCGCTTGGGTACCGGGACCGCGTTCGCCTCGGGCGCGCTCCCCGTGCGCACCGTGATGAAGCCGCCCGCCTGGATGATGCGGTCGAAGGCGCTGCGGTCCACGACGAGGTCCTTCACCACCGGGAACGCCCGCGCCCGCCACGGTTCCACCCAGAGCTCCTGGCCGTCGCGGAAGTGGCGCAGGTGCAGCTGGCACGTCGTGGTCGCACGCCGCGGGCCGTGAGGGCGGCCGTTGATCACCATGCCGCACGCGCCGCAGATGCCCTCGCGGCAGTCGTGGTCGAACGCCACCGGCTCCTCGCGTCGGGCCATGAGCTGCTGGTTCAGCACGTCCAACAGCTCGAGGAACGACATGTCGGGCGTCAGATCCGCGACCTCGTAGCGCACGAACCCGCCCCGGGCCGCGGGACCCGCCTGGCGCCACACGTGCAGGACGAGCTTCATACGTAGCTCCGCCGCGCGAGGTGCACGGCCTCGAAGGCGAGCGGCTCGCGGTGCAGCACCGGCGGCTCGCCCACCCCCCGGAACTCCCACGCCGCCACGTAGCCGAAGCGCGCGTCGTCGCGCTGCGGCTCCCCCTCGGGAGTCTGGTATTCCTCGCGGAAGTGGCACCCGCACGACTCCTCGCGGTGCAGCGCGTCGCGGCACATCAGCTCGGCGAACTCGAGGAAGTCGGCCACCCGGCCCGCGTGCTCGAGCGCCTGATTCAGGTCCTCCCCGCGCCCCCCCACGTACACGTCCGCCCAAAACCGCTCGCGCAGCGCGCAGATCGCGGCGATCGCCTCCTCGAGCCCCGCGGCGGTGCGCGACATCCCGCAGCGGTCCCACAGCAGCCGGCCCAGCTCGCGGTGGAAGGCGTCCACGCTGGTACGGCCGTTGACGGCGAGCAGCCGCTCGAGGCGCCGGCGCACCTCGGCCTCGGTGTCGCGGAACGCCGCGTGCGTCTCGTCCACGGCGCCGGGCCGCACCCCCGCCAGATCGTCGCCGATCGTGTACGGCAGGATGAAATAGCCGTCGGCGAGCCCCTGCATCAGCGCGCTCGCGCCCAGCCGGTTGGCGCCGTGATCGGAGAAGTTCGCCTCCCCGATCGCGTACAGCCCGGGCACCGTCGTCATGAGGTTGTAATTCACCCACAGGCCGCCCATGGTGTAGTGCGGGGCCGGGTAGATCCGCATCGGCACCTCGAAGGGATTCTCCGCGGTGATCCGCTCGTACATCTCGAACAGGTTGCCGTAGCGCTCGGCGATCACATGCCGGCCGAGCCGCCGGATGGCGTCGCGAAAGTCGAGGTACACCCCGCGGCCCCCGGGCCCCACGCCCCGGCCCTCGTCGCACACCTCTTTCGCCCGCCGCGACGCCACGTCACGGGGCACCAGATTCCCGTAGCTCGGGTACAGCCGCTCCAGGTAGTAATCGCGCTCCGCCTCGGGAATGTCGTTAGGCGGCCGGGTGTCGCCCTTGCGCTTGGGCACCCAGATCCGCCCGTCGTTGCGCAGCGACTCGCTCATGAGCGTGAGCTTGGACTGGTGCTCGCCGCTCGCCGGGATGCAGGTGGGGTGGATCTGCGTGAAGCAGGGGTTCGCGAACGCCGCCCCGCGCCGGTGCGCGCGCCAGATGGCCGTGACGTTGCAGCCCTTGGCGTTGGTGGACAGGTAGTAGATGTTCGAGTAGCCCCCCGTCGCGAGGACCACGGCGTCGGCCGCGTAGGAGCGCACCCGCCCGTCCACCAGGTCGCGCGCCACGATCCCCCGCGCCCGACCCTCGAGCACCACCACATCGAGCATCTCGGTGCGCGGGTACATTCGCACCTTCCCGAGCCCGATCTGGCGCGACAGCGCCTGGTAGGCGCCGAGGAGCAACTGCTGGCCCGTCTGCCCGCGCGCGTAAAAGGTGCGCGACACTTGCACGCCGCCGAACGAGCGGTTGGCGAGCAACCCCCCGTACTCGCGCGCGAACGGCACCCCCTGCGCCACGCACTGGTCGATGATGTTGGCGCTGATCTGCGCCAGGCGGTACACGTTCGCCTCGCGGGAGCGGAAGTCGCCTCCCTTGATCGTGTCGTAGAAGAGGCGGAACACCGAGTCGCCGTCGTTCTGGTAGTTCTTGGCGGCGTTGATCCCGCCCTGCGCGGCGATCGAATGGGCGCGCCGGGGCGAGTCCTGGAAGCAGAAGCACGACACGGTGTAGCCGAGCTCGGCGAGCGACGCGGCGGCCGACGCGCCGGCGAGCCCCGAGCCGACGACGATCACGTGATACTTGAGCTTGTTCGCGGGACTCACCAGCCGCAGCTCGGCGCGGTGCCGGTCCCACTTCTCGGCGAGCGGCCCCGCCGGCACCTTGGGATCGAGCTCCATCAGCGCAGCACCCCCGCGAGCACCGCCGCCGGGATCGCGAGGTAGCCGCCCGTCAGGAGCGCCGCGACCACGGCGGCCGCGCGCCGCCGCCACGAGAAGGTCGGCGGCCGGTTCCACCCCAGGGTCTGGAACGCGCTCCACAGGCCGTGATAGACGTGGAGACCGACGGCGATCATCGCGAGCATGTACGCCGCCGCCACCGGCCACTCGCGCAAGCTCGCGAGCACGTTGTGATACACGTCGCCCGGCACGAAGCTCGGGTTCACGCGGCCGAAGGTGAAGTCGAGGAGATGATAGATCACGTACAAGAGGATGAGCACGCCGCCCCACCGCATGGTCCGCGCCGCATAGGTGGTCTCCACGGTCTCGAGCCGGCGATAGGGCAGCGGGCGCGCCCGCCAGCTCGCGCGCGTGACGGCCGTCGCCGCCCAGAGGTGGCCCGCCAGCGCCGCGAGCAGCACGACCCGCACGAGCCACAGGAGCTGCCCGCGGCCGAAGAGCGGCGTCCCCAGCGTGCGCAGCCCCGCGGCGTAGGCGTTGTAGGCCGCGGGGCCCTCGAACACCTTGAGGTTGCCGAGCAGATGGAGCACCACGAACGCGAGCAAGACGAGGCCGCTCACCGCCATCACGATCTTGTACCCGACCAGCGTGCGGCCGCGAGGGGTGCTGCGGGCGGCGGGGGCGGCGGGGGCGGCGCGGGCGGCGCCCGCCGCCTGGGCGTGCGGCGGCGAGGGGGCGGTCGAAGGGGTCATGGGAACGCCAAGATGATACTTGCTCCCCCGGCCCTGCGGCAAGCCGCGGGGCCGGCAGCGCTCTGCTATCTTTCTCGCACGTGCTCTTTCATCGCGTGCCGACGAGGACCCAGTGCTCTTGACCCTCTGCAAGTCCAAGCTGCACCGCGCCACGGTGACACAGGCCGAGCTGCACTACGAAGGCAGCCTCACCCTCGATGCCGAGCTCATGCGCGCGGGCGACATCCTGCCGTTCGAGCAGGTGCAGGTCGTCAACGTCGCAAACGGGGCGCGGTTCGAGACCTACGCCATCGCGGGCCCGCCGGGCTCGGGCACGGTGTGCGTCAACGGGGCCGCGGCACGGCTCGTCCAGGTGGGCGACCCCCTCATCGTCATCACCTACGCCCAGATGGCGCCCGAGGAGGCACGGCGCCACCGGCCCACGGTCGTGCTGCTCGACGCTCGGAACGCCATTCGGGAGTGTCTGAGCGAGGCTGCGGCCGCGGCGGCGCCCGGCGGGCCGCCGCACCGCTCCTGATGCCCGGCGCCTACCATGTGGGGTGCGCCGGCTGGGCGATTCCGCGCGCCGTGGCGGCGCGCTTTCCGGGCCCCGGCTCGCACCTCGAGCGCTACGCCCGGGTGTTGCCCGCGGTGGAGATCAATTCGTCGTTCTGGCGCGACCACCGGCCCGAGACCTACGCCCGCTGGGCGGCGAGCGTGCCGGCGGCGTTCCGCTTCGCGGTGAAGGTCCCGCGCGAGATCACGCACGTGCACCGGCTGGCGCGCGCCGCCCTGCCGCTCGCCCGGTTCCTCGCGGGGCCCGCCCGCCTGGGTGCGAAGCTCGGCGTGCTGCTTGTCCAGCTCCCCCCGGGCCTAGCGTTCGAGCGGGCGCGCGCGGAGGCGTTCTTCCGCGCGCTCCGGCGCCGCTACCGTCGCGCCGTGGCGTGCGAGCCGCGGCATGCGAGCTGGTTCGACGCGCTCCCCGAACGGCTGCTCGCGCGCTACCGAGTGGCGCGGGTGGCGGCCGATCCGGTGCCGGCGGGCGCCGCCGCGGCGGGGGCGGCGGCGGCGGTGCCCGGGGGATGGCCGCGGCTCGTCTATTACCGGCTGCACGGCTCGCCGCGCCGCTACTACTCGGCCTACGACGACCGCTTCCTCGACCGGCTGGCCGCCGTCCTGCGCGCGCAGGCGCGCACCGCCCGCGTGTGGTGCATCTTCGACAACACGGCCGCCGGCGCCGCCGCGGGCAACGCGCTCGCGCTGCTCGAGCGGCTCGCCTGAACGGCGCGCGCCGCACCAAGCGCCGTCGCCCGATGCCCGGCCCCGGCAGCGTGTCCCGGCCCCGCGTGGTGATCGTCGGGGCGGGCTTCGGCGGGTTGCGTGCCGCCCGGGTCCTGCGGCGCGCCCCGGTGCACGTGCTCCTCCTCGACCGCCACAACTACCACCTGTTTCAGCCGTTGCTCTACCAGGTGGCGACGGCCGGGCTCGAGCCCGAGCAGATCGCCAAGCCCGTGCGCGCCGTGCTGCGGCGCCAGCGGAATTTCGAGTTTCGGATGACGGAGGTGACGGGCCTCGACCCGGGCGCGAAACGGCTCGCCACGGCCGACGGTCCCGTGCCCTACGACTACCTCATCCTGGCCGCGGGGGGCGAGACCAACTATTTCGGGCTCCAGGGCATCGCCCGCCACGGCTTCGGCCTCAAGGACATTCCCGAGGCGATCCGCATCCGCAATCACGTGCTGCGCCGCTTCGAGCGGGCGATGCTCGAGACCGATCCCGAACGCCGCCGGGCCGAGCTGACGTTCGTCGTGGTGGGCGGCGGCCCCACGGGCGTCGAGATGGCGGGCGCGCTCTCGGAGCTGATCCGCCTCGTGCTCGTGAAGGACTACCCGACGCTCGATCTCCGCGACGTGCGCATCCTCCTGCTCGAGGCCGGCGACCGCCTCCTCGCCGCCATGCCCCCGCGGTTGAGCGCGGCCGCGGCCGACACGCTGCGGCGCAAGCACGTGGACGTGCGCCTCGGCACCACGGTGGCCGACTACGACGGCACCCGCGTGACGCTGCGGAGCGGCGAGGTGATCCGGGCGCGCACGCTGATCTGGGCGGCGGGGGCCCGCGCGGCGGCGCTGACCGCGCGCCTCGGGCTCCCCCTCGCCCGCCAGGGCCGCGTGCCGGTCGCGCCCACGCTGCAGGTGCCGGGGTATCCGGAGATCTACGTCGTGGGCGACGCGGCCTATCTGGAAGTGGCGGGCGAGCCGCTGCCGATGATGGCGCCCGTGGCACTCCAGATGGCCGAGACGGCCGCCGCCAACATCCGCCGGCAGCTCGCGGGCCGGCCGCCGCTGCCGTTCCGGTATCGCGATCCCGGCGCCCTCGCCACCATCGGCCGCAACGCCGCCGTGGCGTACATCCGGGGCGTGAGCGTGCGGGGCTTCGCCGCCTGGGTGGTGTGGCTGGTGGTGCACATCATCCAGCTCATCGGCTTCCGCAACAAGCTGTTCGTGCTGCTGAACTGGGCGTGGGACTATTTCTTCTACGAACGCGCGGCGCGCCTGATCACGACGATGGACGACTGATCAACGGGGCGCGGGCCGCGGCGCGCGGGGCGCGGCCGGCCCGCGGGCGGGCGCGCCCGAAGCGCGGCGCACCACGCCGTTCCACCCGCACCCGAGACACCAGCGCCGCTGCAAGACGGGCACGACCCGGTCGAGGAACCGGTTGCGAAGCGGCAGCATCTCGGCGCCGCACTGCGGGCAGCAGGGGCCCTGCGAGAGCAGCAGATAGGCGACGACCAGCACGATCGCGACCCGGATGGCGACGGTCGCGAGGAGGACCACGACCACCAGCATGCTTCATCATAGCGCGGCGGCCCGCAGCCGGCCAGCACCCCGGCCCGGCGCGACGGCCCCGGCTGGCGCGGGCGGCCGCGAGCCGCCACATTTTCCCCGCGCCCCGAACCCCCTCGAGCGAGGGCCCATGGCACCGGACGGCGACGAGCGAGTGAAAATCGTGGTGTACTACGCGGTGTGGGCCACGGCGTGCGCCCTGGTCGCGGGCGCCGCGATCTCGGCGATCCATACGGCGTTCTTCAGCTACCACCCCGGCCGCTCGGGCGCGGCACGGACGCTCGTGGGCGACCTCGCCGCCGCGGCAGCCCTCGCGGCGGGGCAGGGCGCGGTGGCGCTCGTGACCGGGCGGATCCTCGTGCGGCTGGGGCGCACGCTGCGGGCGACGGTGCTGCTGGGCCTGCTCATCGGCAGCTTCGACTTCGCCATGTACTTCGTCCAGATGGCCCTGCCCGCCACCGAGCTCGGCTGGACCCCCGACGTGATCATCCTGGCCGCCGCCGCGGCCCTCGTCACCGTGCTGGGCTCGCGCTCGAGCGCCGCCGCCCCGTAGGCGGGCGCCCGGCCGGGGCTCACAGCCTCGGCAGGGTGATGCCGCGCTGCGCCTGATACTTGCCCTGCTTGTCCTTGTAGCTGACCTCGCACTCGTCGCCTTCGTCCGCCGTGAAGAACAACACCTGCGCGATCCCCTCGTTCGCGTAGATCTTAGCGGGCAGCGGCGTGGTGTTCGAGATCTCGAGCGTGACGTAACCCTCCCACTCGGGCTCGAACGGCGTCACGTTCGTGATGATCCCGCAGCGGGCATACGTGCTCTTGCCCACACAGATCGTGAGCACGTTGCGGGGGATCCGGAAATACTCCACCGAGCGCGCGAGCGCGAAGGAGTTGGGCGGCACGATGCAGACGTCGCCCGTGAACTCCACGAACGACCGCGAGTCGAACCCCTTGGGGTCCACGATCGCCGACAGCGCGTTGGTGAAGATCTTGAACTCGGGCGCGACCCGCATGTCGTAGCCGTACGACGAGAGGCCGTACGAGATCACGCCGGCCCGCACCTGCGCGTCGGCGAACGGCTCGATCATGCCGTGTTCGAGCGCCATGCGGCGAATCCAGCGGTCGGACTTGATGGACATGGCGCGGCAATATATCGGCGGCATCGGCACTTACGCCACTCGCCTCGGTTGACAATGGCGGCGCGCCCGGATACGTTGTGACCGGCTAAGTGAATTTTTTCACGAGCTCATGAACCAGCCCTATCTCGCCTTCCTGCTGCTGTTCGCCTTCGTGGTCTTCAACGCGGCGCTGCTGATCGGGCTGTCGCACCTGCTGGCGCCGCGCCGGCCCACGCCGCTCAAGGGCACCCCGTACGAGAGCGGCATGCCGCCCCTCGGCAGCGCGCACGAGCGGTTCTCGGTAAAGTTCTATCTCGTGGCGATGCTGTTTATCATCTTCGACATCGAGACGGTGTTCCTGATCCCGTGGGGCACGATTTACCTGGGGGGCGGCGCGGCGGGGGGAACGGGCGGCCCGCGCACCGGGTTCTTGTTGGCGGAGATGCTGGTGTTCATCGCGATCCTTGCCGCGGGCTATGTGTACGTCTGGAAGCGGGGCGCCCTGCAATGGGAGTGAGCCAGGGCGGCGGGGCAGAAAACGCAGGGGGCAGGGGCACACGGGCGATCGGAGGCCCGAGGAGCGATGCGGTGAAACGGGTGATCGAGACGCGGGAGGTTGCCGGGCAGAGTCCCAACTACCTGCTCGCGCGGCTGCGGGACCTGGTGGACTGGGCGGTCAACGCCTCACGGGCCAACTCGTTGTGGCCCATGCCGTTCGGCACCGCGTGCTGCGCCATCGAGTTCATGGCCACGGCGGCGAGCCGCTACGACTTCGCGCGCTTCGGGATGGAACGCCAGGCGTTCTCGCCGCGCCAGGCCGACGTGCTGATCTGCGCCGGGAGGCTGCCGTTCAAGCTCGCTCCCGTGATCCGCCGGATTTACGACCAGATGCCGCAGCCCAAGTGGGTGATCTCGATGGGCGCGTGCGCGTCCACGGGCGGCATCTTCGACAACTACGCGATGGTGCAGGGGATCGACACGGTCGTCCCGGTGGACGTGTACGTCCCCGGCTGCCCCCCGCGGCCCGAGGGGCTGCTCTACGGCATCCTGCTGCTGCACAAGAAGATCAAGGGCGAGTCGCTGTTCGACCGCGTGCCCCGGCGCGAGGAACAGCCGCTCGACGCGCGCGGGTTGCGGCTCCCCCCGGCGGAGATCGACGAGCTGTCGGAGCCGTTCGGGAACTCCGTCCAGCAATTCCGCTCGGCGTGAACCCGTCGGTCGAGGCGCTGCGCGCGGCGTTCGGCGATGCGATCGGTCGCGCCGTGGAGTCGTGCGGGGACACGATCGTGTACGTGGCGCGGGAGCGCCTGCGCGACGTGATGCGCTGGCTGCGCGACACCCCGGGACAGGAGTACGACTACCTCGTGGATCTCACCGCCGTCGAGTACCGGGACCGCGAGCGGCCGCTCGAGGTCGTGTACAACCTGCGCGCGCTGCGGCGCGGCGCTGACCTGCGGGTCAAGGTGGAGCTCGATCCGCGCGGCGAGCTCGAGGTGGATTCGGTGGTGCCCGTCTGGCAGGGCGCCAACTGGCTCGAGCGCGAGGTCTTCGACATGTTCGGCATCCGGTTCCGCGGCCATCCCGACCTGCGGCGGATCCTCATGTGGGAGACCTACGCGGAGGGCCATCCGCTCCGCAAAGACTTCCCGCTGCGCGGCCGGTTCAGCCGGGCCGAGCAGGTGCGGCAGGCCCTCGCCGCCAATCCGGAGGCGCATTACTCCATGGAAGAGCTGTCCATCGCCGCGGCGTACGACGAGCTGCCGGCCGACATGCGGGAGCGGCTGCGCCGCGGCGAGCGCGGCCGCGTGCCGGACGGGGCATGAGCACGCGCACCGTGGAGTTCGAGCTCGCCACGCCCGGCGTGGGCGCCCGCGGCGAAGTGGTGCGGGTGCCGCTGGGGGTGGCGGCGCCCCCGCCGCCCGGCGCCGAGCCCGACCTCGGCGGCGAGCACATGTTGCTCAACATCGGCCCGCAGCACCCGGCGACGCACGGCGTGCTGCGGCTCGTGGTCGAGCTCGACGGCGAGACGGTCGTCCGCGTCATCCCCCACATCGGCTACCTGCACTCCGGCTTCGAGAAACTCGGCGAGTACCGCCAGTACAACCAGATCATCCCGCTCACCGACCGGACCGACTATCTCGCCCCGATGGCGAACAACGTCGGCTTCGCCCTCGCGGCCGAGAAGCTCATGGGCATCGAGATCACGCCGCGCTGCAAGGTGCTGCGGGTGATCGCCTGCGAGATGAGCCGCATCATCTCGCACATGGTGTGGCTCGGCACGACGGCCATCGACTTGGGCGCGTTCACCCCGTTCCTGTGGGCGTTCCAGGAACGCGAGCGGATCTACGACCTGCAGGAGCTGTGGACCGGCGCCCGCCTGACGACGAGCGTCACGCGGATCGGCGGGATGATGGCCGATATCCCCGACGGCTTCGTGGAGGGGCTGCGGCACTTCACGCGCACGTTCCCGAAGACGCTCGCCGAAATCGACCGCGTGCTCACCCGCAACGCGGTGTGGGTGGGCCGCACCCAGGGCATCGGCGTGATGACGGCCGCGGAGGCGGTCAACTACTCGCTGTCGGGCCCGATGTTGCGCGCGAGCGGCGTGCCCTACGACGTGCGCAAGGACAAGCCGTATCTCGACTACGAGACGTACGACTTCGACGTGCCGGTGGGCGAGCACGGCGACGTGTACGATCGCTATCTGGTGCGCCTCGAAGAGTGCCACCAGTCCAACCGCATCCTCGCCCAGGCGCTCGATCGCCTGCCCGACGGCCCCGTGAACGTAGCCGATCCGCGGGTCATCCTCCCGCCCAAGTCGCGGGCGATGAGCGATATGGAAGCCATGATCTATCACTTCAAGCAGGTGATGGAGGGGGTCAAGCCGCCGGTGGGCGAGGCGTACGTCGGCATCGAGAACCCCAAGGGGGAGTTGGGCAACTATCTGGTCTCCGACGGCACCGCGAAGCCGGTGCGGTGGCGCATTCGCCCCCCCGCGTTCATCAACCTCTCGGCGCTCCCCAAGATGGCCGAGGGGCACTTGTTGAGCGACCTCATCGCGATCAACGCATCGGTGGACATCGTCATGGGCGAGGTGGACCGATGAGCGTGACGGCGCAGCCGCCCGCGGCGGGCATCGAGGCGTACGAGCCCGTCTTTACGGGCGAGACCCTCGCGGCGCTCCAGGAGATCCTCGCCCGCTACCCCACGCGGCAGGCCGCGCTGCTGCCGGCGCTGTGGCTGGTGCAGCGCGCCCGGGGCTGGATTTCCGACCGCAACATGGCCGAGGTGGCCGAGGTGCTGGGGCTCACCCCCGCCTACGTGAAGGGGGTGGTCACCTTCTACACCATGTACCATCCGCATCCGGTGGGGAAGCACTTCGTGCAGGTGTGCACGACCACGCCGTGCAACATCTGCGGCGCCGAGGCCGTGGTGCGGGCGTTCCTCGAGGCGACCGGGGCGGGAGAGCTCGGGGCCACGAGCCCGGACGGGCGCTGGACGGTGGTCGAGACCGAGTGCCTGGGCGCCTGCGGGTTCGCGACGCCCGTGCTGATCGACGACGACTTCATCGAGAGCGTGACCCCGGAGCGGGTCGCCGAGCTCGTGAGGAAATACAAGTAATGGGCTACCCCCACCGGCCGCATCCGCGCGAGACCCTGGTGCTGTCGCAGTATTTCGGCGATCCCGACGCGCGCAGCTACCGGGGGTGGGTGAAGCGCGGGGGCTACGAGGCGCTGCGGCAGGCCCTCGCGATGGAGCCCGCCAAGATCATCGAGATCGTCAAGGAATCGGGGCTGCGCGGCCGCGGCGGGGCCGGGTTTCCGACGGGGCTCAAGTGGTCGTTCATGCCGAAGGAGAAGAAGAAACCGCACTACCTCTGCGTGAACGCCGACGAGTCGGAGCCGGGCACCTTCAAGGACCGCGAGATCATGCGGTGGACGCCGCATGCGCTGCTCGAGGGCGCCGCGATCGCCGCCCACGCGATCCAAGCCGAGGTCGTCTACATCTACATCCGCGGCGAGTTCACCGAACCGCTCGCCATCGTGGAGCGGGCGCTCGCAGAAGCGACGGCCGCCGGGGTCTTCAAGGACATCAAGATGTACGTGCACCGCGGCGCGGGGGCCTACATCTGCGGCGAAGAGACCGCGCTCATGAACTCGATCGAGGGGAAGCGCGGCAATCCGCGCATCAAGCCCCCGTTCCCCGCGGCGGTGGGCCTGTTCGGCATGCCGACCACGATCAACAACGTCGAGACGCTCGCGGCGGTGCCGCACATCCTCGCGCGCGGCGCCGCCTGGTACAAGAGTCTCTCGCTCTCCTCGCCCAAGAGCACGGGGACGAAGCTCTTCTCCGTGTGCGGCCACGTGCAGAAGCCGGGCAACTACGAAGTCCCGATGGGCTTTCCGCTCAAGGACCTGCTCTACGAGCTGTGCGGGGGGATGCGCCCGGGGCGGACGCTCAAGGCCTGCATCCCGGGCGGGTCGTCGGTGCCGATCCTGAACCGCGAGGAGACCGAGAGCTGCCTGCTCGATTACGAAGGCGTAGCCGAGAAGGGCTCAATGCTCGGCTCGGGCGGGGTGATCGTGTTCGACGACTCGACCGACATGGTGTACCAGATCATGCGCCTGGCGCGCTTCTACGCGCACGAGTCGTGTGCCCAGTGCACGCAGTGCCGCGAGGGCACGGCGTGGACCACCAAGATCCTCCAGCGCATTCTCGCCGGGCAGGGGAAGATGAGCGATCTCGATCTCCTGCTCGACCTGGCGGAGAACATGACCGGCAAGACGATCTGCGTGCTGTCGGATTCCTGCGCCGCGCCGGTCGTGTCGGGCATCAAGAAGTTCCGCGGCGAGTTCGAAGACTACATCACCGGCAAGAAACGGCCGGTCCTGGCGGCCTGATGGCGGACGAGCTGGTCCACCTCACCGTTGACGGCGTGCCCGTCAGCGTGCCGCGCGGCACGCTCGTGATCGAGGCGGCCAAGCGGGCGGGCGTGCTGGTCCCGCACTACTGCTACCATCCCGGCCTGCCCGTGGCGGGCGTGTGCCGGATGTGTCTCGTGGAGATCGAGAAGGCGCCCAAGCTCCAGATCGCCTGCGGGACGCCGGTGGCCGAGGGGATGGTGGTGCACACCCAGTCGCGCGCGGCGAAGGAGGCGCGCAGGGGGGTGCTCGAGCTGCTGCTCATCAACCACCCGCTCGACTGTCCGATCTGCGATCAGGCGGGGGAGTGCGAGCTGCAGGATTTCACCTTCCAGGAGGGCCGCCCGGCCACGCGCTACAGTCCGGACTACCCCAAGCGCTTCAACCCGGTCGAGGACTTCGGGCCCGACGTGCTGTACGTGCCCAACCGCTGCATCCTGTGCACCCGTTGCGTGCGGTTCATGGAGGACGTGGCGCAGGAGCCGGTGCTGAACGTGTCCGAGCGCGGCGACCGCGCCTACATCGGGATCCACCCCGACGCGCGGCTCGACCACCCGTGGGCGGGCAACGTGGTGGATCTCTGTCCGGTGGGCTCGCTGCTCTCCAAGGACTTCCTCCACAAGGCGCGCGCCTGGGAGCTCGACAAGACGGCGTCGGTGTGCACCGGGTGCTCCCAGGGGTGCAACATCACGCTGGACACGCGCGAGCACGTGGTGGTGCGCATCCGGCCGCGGCCGAACCTCGCGGTGAACCGCTACTTCATCTGCGACCACGGGCGGGCGAACTACCGCTGGATGAACCGCGGCGACCGGATCGAGGCGCCGCTCGTCCGCCGCCCCGGGGGCGAGCTCCAGGCCACCGATTGGGACGAAGCGCTCGACCGGGCGGCCACGCTGCTGCGCGGCACGGCGGGCGCGGCGGTGACGCTGGCCTCGCCGCGGGCCTCGACGGAGGCGCTGTTCCTCGCGCGCGAGCTGTTCGCGGGCCGCGCGTGGCAGGGCGCGTTCCAGGTCGTGATGGGCGAAGAGGCGCCGCTCCCCGGGGTGCCGAACCTGGCGCTGCGGGCCGAGCGGGCCCCGAACTGCCGGGGCGCCGAGCTGCTCGGCTACAGCCGCGACTACGCGGCGGCGCTGCGCGCGGCCGAGACGGCGGCGGTCGTGCTCGTGCTGGACGAGCCCGAGGTCGCCGTGCGGCCGGCCGGCGTCCTCGTGTATCTCGGCACCGTGCTGCCCGAGAGCGCGCGGGACGCGGACGTGGTGCTGCCGGTCGCCACCGTCGCCGAGGAAGAAGGGACGTTCGTGAACCGGGACGGCCGCGTGCAGCGCTACTGGCAGGCGAAGCCCGCGCCCGGCATGGCGCGCCCCGCCTGGTGGGTGCTCGCCGAGCTCGGGGCCGCGCTCGGCCGCGGCCCTGCGGTCACGAGCGCCGCCGAAGCGTTCGACCGGCTCGCGGCCGCGGTGGACGCCTTCCAGGGCCTCTCCTACGCCGCGCTCGGCGCCACCGGCCGCGTGGTGGGGACGCCGGTCGAGGTGCCGGCATGACGTTCTTCCTCGTCGCCACGGCGGCGAAGATCGTCGTCGTGTTCACGGTGATCATGACGGGCGTGGCGCTGCTCACGCTCGCCGAGCGGCGGATCTGCGCCTGGATCCAGGACCGGCTCGGCCCCAACCGGGTCGGGCCCGAGGGCCTCCTCCAGCCCGCCGCCGACGGGCTGAAGAATCTGTTCAAGGAGGAGACGCTGCCGGCCCAGGCGGACAAGGTGCTGTTCGTACTCGCCCCCGCGCTGTCGTTCGTGCCGGCCCTGCTCACATTCGCGGTGATTCCCTTCGCGACGCCGCTCCCCACGCCGTGGGGGCCCGTGGACATGGTCGTGGCCGATCTCCCCGTGGGGTTTTTGTACATCCTCGCCTTCGGCTCGCTCGGCGTGTACGGGATCGTGCTCGCCGGCTGGTCGTCGAACAACAAGTACTCGCTGCTCGGGGGCCTGCGCGCGTCGGCGCAGATGATCTCCTACGAGATCGCGTTGGGGATGAGCACGGTCGCCGTGCTGCTGCTCGCCGGCAACGTGACGCTGCGCGACGTGGTCGCGCAGCAGTCGGCGTCGCTGTTCACCTGGAACGTCTTCCCCCTCGGGCTCGCGTATTTCATCTTCCTCGTCGCCGCGTTCGCGGAGACCAACCGGCTGCCCTTCGACCTCCCGGAGGCCGAGTCCGAGCTGATCGCCGGCTATCACACCGAGTACAGCGCGATGAAGTTCTCGATGTTCTACATCGCCGAGTACTCGAACATGGTGACGGCGTCCGCGCTTATGGCGACGCTGTTCTTCGGCGGCTGGGACATCCCGTTCACCGCCTGGGACAACACGCCTCCCTGGACGGTCGCGAAGACGCTCGCCACGCTCGCGTGTTTCTCGCTCAAGGTCTGGGGGTTCCTGTTCCTGTACATCTGGGTGCGCTGGACGCTGCCGCGCTTCCGCTACGACCAGCTCATGGCGCTCGGATGGAAGGTGATGCTGCCGCTGGCGCTCACCTACCTCACGGTGCTGGCGACGGCGATCTGGGTGCTGCACGACCGGCTCGGCTGGTCGTACGACACGCGCTTCGCGCTGACGCTGTGCGGCGTCAACGTGCTGCTCGGCGTGCCGCTGGTGTTCGTGCTCGACCGCGGCCGGCTCGTGGCCGGCGCGGTGGCCGAGGCCGGAGGAGGGGCCTGATGCCGATCGGGGTGAAGGTGATGCGGCGGCCCGGCCGTCGGGCCTCCTACGTGCGCGCCACCCTCCAAGGGATGGCGCTCACGCTGCGGCATCTGTTTCGGCCCAAGGTGACGATGCAGTACCCCGAGGAGAAAAGCACCGCGGACTGGGCGATCGCGCCGCGGTGGCGCGGCACGCACCGCATGCTCACCGACGAGCAGGGGCGGGCCAAGTGCGTCGCCTGCGGGCTGTGCCCCCAGATCTGCCCGGCGAACTGCATCAAGCTGGTGCCGGGAGAGGACGAGGAGGGCAACCGCTACCCGCTGATCTACGAGATCGACGAGTTCCGCTGCGTCTTCTGCGGGTATTGCCAGGAAGTCTGCCCCGAGGAGGCGATCCACGTGGGCGTTCACTACGAGAACGCCGAGTACTCGCGCGACCGGTTCGTGTACGACCTCGAGCGCTTGTGCGCGCAGACGCATCCGGTCTCGACCCTCTGGGACCCGTCCGACCCGCGGGGGGAATAGCCGATGCCGGCGGTCGTAGCGCTGTTCTGGGCGTTCGGTGCGCTCGCGGTCGGGGCGGCGCTGCTCTGCATCACCCGCCGCAACCCCGTGGCGAGCGCGCTGTGGCTGGTGGTGACGCTGTTCGCGGTCGCGGCGCTGTTCGTGATGCTCGACGCGCAGTTCGTCGCCGTCCTGCAAATCCTGGTGTACGCCGGGGCGATCATGGTGCTGTTCCTGTTCGTCATCATGCTGCTCAACCTCGGCCGCGGCGGCCCGAACGACCTCAAGGGGCCGGTGGGCCTCGCCGTCGCGGCGGGGCTCGGCGCCGTGCTGTTTCTCGAGCTCCGCGAGCTGGCGCGGCTGCCGGGCGGCGCGGCCGCCGCGCCCGGCGCGAGCCCCGTGGCCCGCGCCGCCGCCGAGCAGGGGATGGTGGCCGCTGTGGCCCGCCCCCTGTTCCAGACGTACCTCGTGCCCTTCGAGATCACGAGCCTCCTGCTCCTCGCGGCGCTCGTGGGCGCGGTGGTGCTCGCCAAACGGAGGCTGTGATGCTGCTCGCGCCCGCGCTGCTCGTCGCCGCCCTCCTCTTCGCTCTCGGGGTCGCCGGCGTCCTGCTGCGCCGCAACGCGATCGTCATTTTCATGTGCGTCGAGCTGATGCTCAACGCGGCGAACCTGACGTTCGTCGCCTTCGCGCAGCGGCTGGGCGTGGCGGGCCAGATCTTCGTGTTCTTCGTCCTGGCCGTCGCCGCCGCCGAAGCGGCCGTCGGTCTCGCGATCATTCTGGCCGTGTATCGGCACCGCCGCAGCGTGGACCTCCGGGACGTCGCGCTCCTGAAAGGCTGATGCCGCTCTCCCTCGCCGCCCTCGTCGGGCTGATCCCGGCGCTGCCGCTCGCCGGGTTCGTCGTGAACGGGGCGCTGGCCCTGGGCCGCCCGGCCGCGAAGCGTGCCGTCACGGCCGTCGGCGTGGGGGTGCTCGCGCTCGCGTTCCTCGCCGCGGTGCTCGCCGTGGCCGAGTTCGCGCGGCGGGCGCCCGCCGCCCCGCTCGTGTTCCGCTACTGGCCGTGGCTCTCAGCGGGCGGGGTCCCGGTGGACGTGGCGTTCCAGCTCGACGCGCTCTCGGCCGTGATGGCGCTCATCGTCACCGGGGTGAGCGCGATCATCCACGTCTTCAGCGTCGGGTACATGCACGACGACCCCGGGTACGCCCGCTATTTCGCGTACCTGAACCTCTTCGTCTTCTTCATGCTCGTGCTGGTGCTGGGCGCGAGCTTCCCGGTGATGTTCGTGGGGTGGGAGGGCGTCGGGCTGTGCTCCTACCTGCTGATCGGGTTCTGGTTCACCGAAAAGATCAACGCCGACGCCGGGAAGAAGGCGTTCATCGTCAATCGCATCGGGGACGCGGGGTTTCTCGTGGCGATGCTGTTGCTCTTCTCCACGACGGGATCGCTCGACTTCGCGGACGTCTTCGCCCGCGCCCCGGGGCTGTTCCCCGCCGGGGGCCCCGTGGTCACCGCCGTCACGCTGCTCCTGTTCCTCGGCTGCACCGGCAAGTCAGCCCAGATCCCGCTGTACACGTGGCTCCCCGACGCGATGCAGGGCCCGACGCCCGTCTCGGCGCTCATCCACGCCGCCACCATGGTGACCGCGGGCGTGTACCTCGTGGCGCGCTGCAACGTGCTGTTCGCCCTCGCGCCCCTCTCGAGCGCGGTGGTGGCGGGGGTGGGCGCGCTCACGGCCCTGTTCGCGGCGACGATCGCGCTCAAGCAGTGGGACATCAAGCGGGTGCTCGCCTACTCGACCATCTCGCAGCTCGGGTACATGTTCCTCGGCGTGGGGAGCGGCGCCTACGCCGCCGGAATCTTTCACCTCGCGACGCACGCCTTCTTCAAGGCCCTGTTGTTCCTGGGCGCGGGCAGCGTGATCCACGCGATGCACCGGGCGTATCACGCCACGCACCGCGCCGAGGACCCGCAGGACATGCGCAACATGGGCGGCCTGCGGCACGCCCTCCCGTGGACGTGGGTGCTGATGTGGATCGCCACGCTCGCGATCGCGGGCGTCCCGCCGTTGGCGGGATTCTTCTCGAAGGACGCCATTCTCGCGGCGGCGTTCGCGCAGGGCGCCGTGCGGCCGGTGTGGTACGCGTACTGGGGGCTGGGGATGGCGGCGGCGCTGCTGACGGCGTTCTACATGACCCGGCTGATGCTCTACACGTTCCACGGCCCGAACCGCACGGGCGAGGCGGAGCGCGCCTACCTCCGCGAAGCGCCGCCGGTCATGACCGGCCCCGTGGCGCTCCTCGGGGCGCTCACGGTGGCGGGGGGGGCGCTCGACGTGCCCCCGCTGTTCGGGGGTGGCGCGCGGCTCGCGCGCTGGCTCGCCCCGGTCACGGCCGCGGCCGCGCGCTGGGCGCCGGAGCCGGAGCTCGCGCGCGGCGCCGAGTGGGTGCTCGTCGCCGCGGCGGTGCTCGTCGCGGTCCTGGGCATCGCCGCCGCGCTGCGCTGGCTCGACCCCGCCCGACTGGTCCCCGCGCGCCTCGCGCCCCCCGAGCGGGGCCTGGGCCGGATTCTCTGGAAGAAGTGGTACGTGGACGAACTGTACGATGCGTGCATCGTGCGCCCGGTCCTGTGGTTCGCGCGCGAGGTGCTGTGGAAAGGGGTGGACGTGCGCGTGGTGGACGGGGTCCTCGTCAACGGCAGCGGCGCCGCGGCGCGCGCCCTCGGGTGGCTCGGAAGCCGCCTGCAAACGGGGCAGGTCGGCGTGTACGTGACGTTGTTCGTGATCGGGGCGCTGGCGGTGCTGGCCGCGGCGGTGCGCTGAGCCGTGTACGCGCGCTGGGTCCTCACCGCGCTCGTCGCCTGGCCCGCGCTCGCCGCCGGCGCGCTGCTGCTCCTGCCCGCCCGGTGGGCCAAGCACGCGGCCCTGGTCGCGAGCCTGATCGAGCTGGGCCTGGCCGTCCCGCTGTGGTGGGCGTTCCAGCCCGCCGGCGGGTTCCAGTTCCAGCTCGACGCCGCCTGGATCCCCGCCTGGGGCATTCATTACACCGTGGGCGTGGACGGGATCTCGCTCTTCCTCGTCCTGCTGACGGTGTTCCTCGTGCCGCTCGCGGTGCTCGGCAGCTACACCTACATCACGACGCGGGAACGCGCGTTCTACGCCCTCATGCTCCTGCTCACGGCGGGGATGGTGGGCGTGTTCGTCGCCCTTGACCTGTTCCTGTTCTACGTGATGTGGGAGGTGATGCTCATCCCGATGTACTTCATCATCGGCGTATGGGGAGGCGAGCGCCGCCTGTATGCGGCGATCAAGTTCTTCATCTACACGTTCTTCGGGTCGCTGCTGATGCTCGTGGCGATCCTCGTGCTGGTGTACGTCGTGGGCCAGCGCACGGGGGTGTACTCGTTCTCCTACGCGCACCTCGCGGCGAACCTCGGCGCGTTGGGGCCGGTCGCGTTCTGGCTGTTCGGCGCCTTCTTCCTCGCGTTCGCCATCAAGGTGCCGATGTTCCCGCTGCACACCTGGCTGCCCGACGCGCACGTCGAGGCCCCGACGGCGGGCTCCGTGCTCCTCGCGGGCATCCTGCTGAAGATGGGGGCATACGGGTTCCTGCGCTTCGCGCTGCCGTTCTTCCCGCAGGTGGCCCTGCACCCGGCGGTCCAGGCGGCGGTCGTGGCCCTCGCCGTCATCGGCATCGTGTACGGCGGCCTCGTGGCCATGGTGCAGCCCGACTTCAAGAAGCTCATCGCGTACTCGTCCGTGGCCCACCTCGGGTTCGTGATGCTCGGCCTGTGGGCGCTCACGCTCCAGAGCGTGCAGGGGGCGCTGCTCGTGATGATCAACCACGGCATTTCGACGGGGGCCCTCTTCTTCCTGGTGGGGATGCTGTACGAGCGGCGCCACTCCCGCCTCATCGCGGCGTTCGGCGGGATCGCCAAGGTGGTGCCGATGCTGGCGGCCGCGCTCACGCTCGTCTCCCTCTCGTCGATCGGCCTGCCGGCCACCAACGGGTTCGTGGGCGAGTTTCTGGTGCTCGTGGGCGCGTTCCGCACCCACCCGGCGGCGGCCGCGATCGCCACGACCGGGGTCATCGTCGCCGCGATGTACCTGCTTCCGGCGTTGCAGCGGGTGATCTACAATCCGCTCGACCAGCCCGAGAACGCGCGCCTTCCCGATCTCACGCCGCGGGAGATCGCCGTGCTCGCGCCCCTCGTGGCGTGCATCGTGTGGATCGGCGTGTATCCGCAGCCGATCCTGCGGCGCCTGGAACCGGCCGCCACGCAGTTCATCGAGGCCGTGCGGAGCGGAGCGGCGCGGCCGCTCGCGGCGCCGTGACGCTCGATCTCGCGCGCGCGGGCGACCTCGCCACGGCGCTGCTGCCCGAGCTCGTGCTCACGGCGGCGAGCCTGGTGCTGCTGCTCGTGGTCGCGTGGCGGCACCGGGGCGTCGCGGACCTGCGGGCCGCCGGCTGGGTCGCGCTCGCCGGCCTCGCCGCCGCGGCGGCGGCCGTGTGGTGGCTGTGGCGGCACGAAGCGCGCGGCGCCGGCGCGCCGGCGATGGTCGCGGTGGACGACTTCCGGTTCGTGACCGACGGCTTGGTGCTCGGCACCGCGGCGCTCACGGTGCTCGCCTCGTTCGAGTACCTCGAGCGCGAGGCGCTGCTCGTTCCCGAGTACTACGTCCTGCTCGTGTTCGCCACGCTCGGCATGCTGCTGATGGCGGGCGGGGACGACCTCATGGTCGTGTTCCTGGGCCTCGAGCTCATGTCGGTCGCGGTGTACGTGCTGGCCGGCGTGAACCGCCGCAGCGCCGCCGCGGCCGAGGCGGCGCTCAAGTACTTCCTCCTCGGCGCGTTTGCGTCGGGCTTTCTCCTGTACGGCATCGCGCTGGTGTACGGCGCGACTGGCACGACGAACCTGGCGGCGATCGGCGGGGCGATCGCCGCCCGCGGGCTCGCGCACGACCCGCTGCTGCTCGCGGGACTGGGCTTGCTGCTCGTCGGCTTCGGGTTCAAGGTCGCCGCCGTCCCGTTTCACATGTGGGCGCCGGACGTCTACGACGGCGCCCCGACCCCGGTCACGGCCTACATGGCGACCGCCGTCAAGGCCGCGGCGTTCGCCGCGCTGTTCCGCGTGCTCGCCGAAGCGTTCCTCGCGGTGCCGGCCTGGCAGCCGATCGTCTGGTGGCTCGCCGTGGCGACCATGGTCGGCGGCAACCTGATCGCCCTGGCGCAACGCGCGGTCAAGCGGATGCTCGCCTACTCGTCCATCGCGCACGCGGGCTACCTGCTGGTGGCCGTCGCCGCCGGCCCCGACCGCGGCTCGGCGGCGTTCCTGTTCTATCTCGTGGCGTACACCCTGATGACGCTCGCGGCGTTCGCCCTGCTCGCCGCCAAGGGGCGGGACGGCGAGCGCGACGTGCGGATTGACGACCTCGCCGGGCTGGGCGCGCGGCGGCCGTGGCTGGCGTTCGCGCTGACGGTGGCGATGTTGTCGCTCCTCGGGTTTCCGGGGACGGCGGGCTTCATCGGCAAGTGGTACATCCTCGTGGCCGCCACCGCCGCGGGGCAGCCGGTGCTCGCCGCCGTGCTCGTCCTGACGAGCGTCGTCTCGGCGGGATACTATCTTCCGGTGGTCATGGCGATGTACATGCAGCCCGAGCCGGGCGAGCAGGCGCACGCGGCGATGCGCCTCGGCCGCCTGGCCGCCGCCGTCGTGGCCGTCTCCGTCGCGGGCCTGCTCGTGCTCGGCGTGCGCCCGAACCCGTTGCTCGACCTCGCCAAGGCGAGCGGCGTAGCCGGCGCCCCGCCGGCGGCGGCGCCGAGCCCCTGAGCGCGCGCGGGTCCCATGGAGCTTCCCGCGACGATCTTCCGCGAGTACGACATCCGCGGCATTGTGGGCGACCAGCTGCGGCCCGAGGTGGCGCGGGCCGTCGGCCTGGCGTTCGCCGCGCTGGGCTGGGAACGGCTGGGCCGCGCGCCGCGGCTCGCCGTGGGGCGCGACAACCGGCCGTCGGGCGCGGCGCTCGCCGACGCCGTCGCCGCGGGCATCGCGGCGGGCGGCGGGCAGGCCGTGGAGCTCGGCGAGCTGCCTACGCCGGCGCTGTATTTCGCGACGCACGTCCTCGACGTGGACGGCGGCCTCCAGGTCACCGGCTCGCACAACCCGCCGGAGTTCAACGGCTTCAAGCTGGTGCTCGGCGGCGACCCCGTGTACGGCGCGGCGCTGCAAGACCTGCACCGGCGCATCGCCGAGGGCCGTACCCCCGCCCGCCCGGGCGGCGCGCGCAGGCGCGACCCCTCGGTGCTCGCACGCTACCGGCAGGCGATCGTCGAGCGCCACGGCCGGCTGTCGCGCCCGCTCAAGGTGGTGGTGGACTGCGGCAACGGCGTGGCGAGCCTCGTGGCCGCCGATACCCTGCGCGACCTGGGGGCGGAGGTCGTGCCGCTGTTCTGCACCTCCGACGGCACCTTCCCGCATCATCACCCCGATCCCACGGTCCTCGAGAACCTCCGCGACTTGCAGGCCGCCGTCCCGCGCGAGGGCGCGGAGCTCGGCATCGCGTTCGACGGCGACGGCGACCGGATCGGCGCGGTGGACGAGCGGGGGCGGCCCGTCTTCGGCGACCAGCTGCTGCTGCTCCTGGGGCGCGACCTGGCGCGGCGCGCCGGCCCGGGCCACACGGTGATCTTCGACGTGAAATGCTCGGACATCCTGCCGCAGGAGCTCGAGCGGGCGGGGCTGCGCCCCCTCATGTGGAAGACGGGACATTCCCTCATCAAGCAGAAGATGCGGGAGACGGGCGCGGCGCTGGCGGGGGAAATGAGCGGGCACATGTTCTTCGGCGACGGCTGGTACGGGTGCGACGACGCGCTCGTCGCCGCGGCGCGGCTGCTCGGCGCCGTGGCCGACCAGGGCGGGCCGCTCTCCCGGCTGCTCGCCGACCTGCCAGCCACGGTGGCCACGCCCGAGCTGCGGGTGCCGTGCGGCGACGAGCGCAAGTTCGCGATCGTCGAGCGCGCGGCCCGCCACTTCGCCGCCCGCTACCCCGTTACGACGCTGGACGGCGTGCGCATCCGCTTTCCCCACGGCTGGGGCCTGCTGCGCGCCTCGAATACGCAGCCCGCGCTGGTGCTGCGCTTCGAGGCGTCCACGCCGGCGGCGCTCGCCGCCCAGCGGGCCGAGGTCGAGGAGTGGCTCGCCGCGCAGGGCGTGCCCGGCTGAGCCCCGCCGCCCGCCGCTGGCTCGCCGGGGCCGGCGCGGGGCTCGCGGTGGCCGTGCTCGTGGGCGGCCGCTGGCTGGCGCTCGAGACCGCGGAGCGGGCGTGGGCGGCCACCGTTCCCGGGGGCGCGGCCTACCTCGCCGCCCGCGCCGCCGCCCGCTTGGTCTCCGGGGCCGTGCTCCTCGGGGCCGTCGCCTGGGCCACCGGCAACCTGCTGCTCGTATACCGCACCATCGGGTCCGTGCAGTTGCCGCGCCGGCTCGGCAACCTGGAGATCGTCGAGGCGGTGCCCCCGCGCGTCCTGCTCGCCGTCACGCTCGCGGCCGGCGTCACGGGAGGCGTGTTGCTCACCCTGGGCACCGGGGATTGGTGGATGCACGCCGCGCTCGCGTCGCGGCAGGCCGTGTTCGGCGTCGCCGATCCCGTGCTCCACCGCGACCTGGGGTTCTACGTGTGCCGGCTGCCGTGGCTCGAGCGGCTGCACGGCTTTGCCTGGACGGCCGCCGCGTGGGCGACAGGCGTCGTGGGCGCGCTGTACCTCGCCATCGGATCGCTGCGGTTCCCGCGCGGGCTGCCGCGCGCCAGCGCGCCGGCCCGCGCGCATCTGGGCGTGCTGCTCGCCGCGCTCGCCGCAGTCGTGGGCTGGGGCGCGCTCCTCGACCCGGCCGAAACCGTGGCCGGCCTGCACGGGGGGGTGACGCGCGGCGCGCTCGCCGTGCGCCTGCCCGCGGCGCCCGTCGTGGCCCTCCTCGCCGCCGCGGCGGCCGCGGCGAGCCTCGCCTGGGCGTGGCGCGAGCGGCCCCGCGCCCTGCTCGCGGGCTGGGGCGCGCTGCTCGGCGGCGCGTTGCTCGCCTACGTCATCGGCCCGGCCGCAGCCCGCGGCGAGCCCGGCGACCGCCCGCCCACGGTGCCCGCCGCCGGCCGACGGCTCGCCGCGACAGCGTTCGGCGTCCCCGCGCCCGCCGACACCCCGCCGCCCGGCTTTCCGACGCCGGAGGCGGCGGCCCGCGCCCTGCCGCTCTGGGACGAGCCCCGCGTCGCGAGCGTGGTGGCGCGCCACCGCGAACTCCTGGGGCCCGGGGCCGCCCCGGCGGGCGCGGGCCTCTGGGCGCGCGCGTCCGCGGCGGGGCGGGCGGCGTGGCTCGTCGCGCCCAGGCCCGATCTCGACAGCCTGGCGCGCGCGCTGGCGCCCCCGGCCTGGACCACCGTCCACCGCGGAGCGTGGGCCCGGGCCGGGCGGCCGATCGCCGCCGTGGAGACCGACACCGGGCTCGCCTTCGAGAGCGTCGCCACACGGGACTCGGCAACCTGGTTCGGGCCCGGCTTCGTCGAGTACGCGGTCGTGGCCCCCGACACGTGGCCCGCGCTGCGCGCGAGCGGCATCCCGCTGCGGGGAACGTGGCGCCGGGCCGCGCTCGCGTGGGCGCTGCAGAGCCCCGAACTGCTGCGCCGCGAGACCGACGATCTGCTGCTGCTGTGGCGCCGCGACGCCGCGGGCCGCCTCGAGCGGCTCGCGCCGTTTGCCACGTTCGAGACGCCCACGCCGCTCGTCGCGGACGGCGCGCTGTGGTGGGTGGCGTACGGCTACCTGAGCGCCGCCACCTTCCCGCTCGTGCAACCCCTTGCTTGGAACGGTCGGGAGATCCGCTACCTGCGGGCGGGGCTCCTGGGTGTCGTGAGCGCCGCGACCGGCGACACGCGGCTCTATCTCGCGCCCGATTCGGATCCGGTGGCGCGCGCCTGGGCGGCGGTGTTCCCCCCGCTCATTCGCCCGCTCGCCGAGCTGGCGCCGGCGCTGCGGGCCGCGCTCCCGTATCCGCGGCGAGCCTTCCGTGCCGCCGCCGCCGTGCTCGCGCGTGACCGCGGCGACTCGCTCGCCTGGACGCCGCTTCCCCGCGCCCCCTACGAGCTGGTGGCGCCAGCTCCGCCGCCGCGCGCGGCGGCTGCCGCGCGGCCCGCGGCGGACACCCCCGGCGCCCCGCCGCTCGTGACGTGGACCGCTCAGGGGTTCGCCGCGGGGAGCACGTTCGTCGCGTTGCTCGCGGGCGCGCTCTCGGCGCAGGGTCCCGAGCTCTACTGGTGGCAGCCCCGACCCGCGGTCCGCCTCCCGGCCGTGCTGGTCGGCTCGCCCAACGCCACCGCGCCGGGCGTCCTGCGGTTCTGGGGCGCGGGCGGGGCCCTCTTCTCGGCGCAGGCGCTGTTCGCCGAGCCGACATCGGGCAACCACGTCGCCTCCGGCATCGACACGCTGTTTCTCACCTGGGGCGAGCATCGCGGCCAGGGCCCGACCCTCGCCGCCGCCCTTCGCGACCTCGCCGCGGCCGCCGCGGGGCGGCCCGCGGCCGCGGATACCTCGCTCGCGGCACGCTGGGAGCGCGCCCGGCAGCTCGCCGAGCAGGCCGACGCCGCGCTCGCCGCGGGCGACCTGGAGACCTTCGGCCGGCTGTACGCCCGGCTCGCGGCGCTGCTCGGCGCCCGGCGCCAGCTTGCTCCGGCTCCCAGGCCCCGCTAGCTTCCCGCCGCCGTGACGCCGGGTACGATCGTGGTCGCGCTGGGGGGCAACGCCGTCGCTCCGCCCGAGGAGCGCCCGACGATCGCCAACCAGTTTCGCCATACCCGCGAAAGCCTCGCGCCGATCGTGGACCTGGCGCGGCACGGCTGGAACATCGTGCTGGTGCACGGCAACGGGCCGCAGGTGGGCGACGAGCTGGCGCGCAACGAGCTCGCGGCGGACCAGGTCGAGCCGCTCCCGCTCGGCGTGCTGGTGGCGGCGACGGCCGGATGGATGGGGTACATGATCCAGCAGTCCCTGCAAAACGCCCTGGCGCGCGCCGGGGTGGCGCGGCAGGTCGTCACGCTGATCACCCAGACCCTGTGCGCCGCCGACGACCCCAATCTCCGTCATCCCACGAAGCCGATCGGCCACCCCCTCGATGCGGACCGGCTGGCGCGCCTGCGGGCGCGCGGCGTACCCGTCGTGGAAGAGCATCCCGGACGCTGGCGCCGGGTGGCGCCGAGCCCCCAGCCGATCGCCGTGGTGGAGCGGGCGACGATCCGGCATCTCGTGGCCGCCGGGCACATCGTGATCGCCTGCGGGGGCGGCGGCCCTCCCGTGTACGACGATCCCGTGCTGCGCCTCGAGGGAATCGATGCCGTGGTGGACAAGGACCGCGTTGCTGCGGTGTTGGGCCGTGACATCGGGGCGGAGGTGCTGCTCATCCTCACCAACGTGGACGCCGTGTATCGCGGCTTCGGCACGCCCCGTCAGGAACCGATTCGGCGCCTCACCCTCGCCGAAGCGGACCGCCTGCTCGCCGAGGCCGATCTCGGCGCGGGGAGCATGCGGCCGAAGGTCGAGGCGGCGGCGGACTTCGTGCGCCGGGGCGGGCGGTGCGCGGTGATCGCGGCCCTGGCCGAGGGGCTCGCCGCGTTACGGGGCCAGGCGGGGACCACGGTGACGGGAGCGTGACGTGAACCTGCACGAGTACCAGGCGCGCGACATCCTGCGCCGCCACGGCATCCCGGTGCCCGCGGGCGAGGTGGCGACGACGGCCGAGGAGGCCCGCGCCATCGCCGCGCGCCTGGGCGGGCCCGTGGTGGTGAAGGCGCAGGTGCACGCCGGCGGCCGGGGCAAAGCCGGCGGCGTGCGGCTCGCGCGCGACCCCGCGCAGGCGGCGGCCCACACCGCCGCCATCCTCGGCATGACGATCAAGGGCCTCCCGGTGCGCCGTGTGCTGGTGGCGCCCGCCGTGGAGATCGCCGCCGAGAGCTACGTCGGATTGCTCGTGGACCGCGCCACGCAGCGCCCGCTGCTCATGGTGAGTCCCGCGGGCGGCATCGACATCGAGGAGGTGGCCGCTCGGACTCCCGAGCGCATCTATCGCCTGGCCGTGGATCCCCGCTACGGCCTGCTGCCGCACCAGGCGCTCGGGCTCGGCTTCAAGTTGTACCGTCGCCTGGACCAGGCGCGGGCCGCGGCCGAGATCATGCAGAAGCTCTACGCTGCCTTCTACGCCGTCGGCGCGTCGCTCGCCGAGATCAATCCCCTCGCCACCACGCCGGACGGCGCCCTGTGGGCGCTCGACGCCAAGATCGTCATCGACGACAACGAGCTCGCGCGCCGCCCCGACATCGCCGCGCTCCGCGACACGAGCGCGGAAGCACCGGCCGAGGTCGCAGCGCGGGAGGCGGGCCTGTCGTTCATCAAGCTCGACGGCACGGTGGGCTGCTGCGTGAACGGCGCGGGGCTCGCGATGGCCACGATGGACCTCGTGAAATACTACGGCGGCGCGCCCGCCAACTTTCTCGACATCGGCGGCAGCTCCAATCCCCAAAAGGTCGTGGCCGCCCTGAAGATCATCGCCGCCGACCCCCAAGTCCGGGCCATCCTCTTCAACATCTTCGGCGGGATCACCCGCTGCGACGACGTCGCCAACGGCATCGTGCAGGCCGCCCGCGAGGTCCCGTTGCGCGTGCCGCTCGTGATCCGGCTGACCGGGACGAACGAAGCCGAGGCGGTGGCCATTCTCCGGGCCGCCGGGTTCTCGGCGCTCACCGACATGGACGAGGCGGTGCGCCAGGCAGTCGCCCGGGCGAGGGCGGCGTGAGCGTCTTCGTCGACCGCGACACGCGGCTCCTGGTCCAGGGCATCACCGGCCGCGACGGGTCCTTCCACACGCGCCAGATGCGCGCCTACGGCACGCAGGTCGTGGCGGGGGTGACGCCCGGCAAGGGCGGGCAGCTCTTCGACGGCGCGGTCCCGGTGTTCGACACCGTGGCCGACGCCGTCGCCGCCACCCGCCCCAACGCGACCGTGATCTACGTGCCCGCCGCCGCCGCCGCGTCGGCCATGTTCGAGGCCGCGGACGCGGGCCTCCCGCTCATCGTCTGCATTACCGAAGGGATTCCGGTGCTCGACATGACGCGCGTGCTCCCGTATCTCCGGGAGCGGGGCGCGCGCCTGATCGGGCCCAACTGTCCCGGCCTCATCGCGCCGGACCGGTGCAAGGTGGGCATCATCCCCGGCACTATCTGCCGGCCGGGCCGCATCGGGGTGGTGTCGCGCAGCGGGACGCTGACCTACGAGATCGTGCATCAGCTGTCCGCGCACGGCTTCGGGCAGTCCACCTGCGTCGGCATCGGCGGCGACCCGCTGATCGGGACCAGTTTCGTTCCCTGCCTCGCTGCCTTCCAGGCGGACCCGGACACCGACGCGATCGTCCTGATCGGGGAGATCGGGGGAACCGACGAGCAGGAGGCGGCCGAGTTCGTGCAGCAGGCGGTGACCAAGCCGGTCGTCGGCTTCATCGCGGGGCAGACGGCGCCCCCCGGGCGGCGGATGGGGCACGCCGGGGCGATCATCTCCGGATCGAGCGGGACGGCGGCCGAAAAGGTCGCCGCGTTCGAGCGGGCGGGGATCGCCGTGATGCGGCGCCCGGCCGACGTCGTCCCGCTGCTGCGCGAGCGGGTGCCGCGGCCGGTGGGCCCCTGACGGCTCCGCTCCCCCGGCCCCGCCGACCCTATGACCCCTGACCGCGACGCGCCCATGCTCACGCTCGCCATCATCAAACCCGATGCCGTGCAGGCCGGCCACGCGGGGAAGATCCTCGCGCACCTGGAAGGCGCGGGGTTCGCGCTCCGCGCCGCGCGGCTCGTGAAACTGACCGTGGCGCAGGCCGAAGCGTTCTACGAGGTGCACCGCGAGCGGCCGTTCTTCGGCTCGCTCGTGGCGTTCATGACCTCGGGGCCGGCGCTCGCCCTGGCGCTCGAGGCGCCGGACGCCGTGGCGCGCCTGCGCCAGGTGATCGGGGCCACGGACCCGGCGGAGGCCGCGGAGGGCACGGTGCGCCGGCTGTACGCGCAGTCCAAGGAACGCAATGCGATCCACGCCTCCGACTCGCCCGCGAGCGCCGCGCGCGAGGTGGCGTTTTTCTTTGCCGAAGGGGAGCTGCGCGATCTCGGGGCCGCCCCGGCGCGGTTCGCTTGACGCAAGTGCCACAAGGGTTTAGCTTGCTTGGCTCATGCTTCACGTTGACCTGCGCGAGCTCGCCCGCGGCCCGGTGGACACGGCGGGCGTGCTGGCGGGGGATGACCCGCTGTTCGAGGGTCTGGAGTGCGCGCTCGCCGAGCCGGTGCGAGTGGCGGGCACGCTGCGGCTCGCCGGGGAAGGCCGCTACTACTGGCACGGCTCGCTCGCCACGCAGGTGGCCGGCCAGTGCCGGCGCTGTCTCGCCCCGGTGCCGGTGGCGGTGCGGGTGCGCATCGAGGCGCTGTTTTCCCAGGATCGCGACGCGCTCGAGGATCCGGATACCTATCCCCTGGCGCGCGACGCCACGGCGATCGATCTGCGCCCCGCCGTGCGCGAGGAGCTGTTGCTCGCGGTGCCGCAGTGGGTGCTGTGCCGCGACGACTGCCGCGGGTTGTGCCCGCGGTGCGGCGCGGACCTGAACGCGGGCCCCTGCGGCTGCGCCCCGGCGCGGGACCCGCGCTGGCAGGCGCTCGACGCCCTCCGGGACGAGTCCCGCGGCTGACCGACAAAGGACCGGACTCCCATGGCCGTACCGAAGCGACGCACCTCCAAGCGGAAGAAGCGCGCCCGGCGCACGCATTACAAGGCGGCGCCCGTCGCGCTCCAGCCCTGCCCCCGCTGCGGCGACCTCAAGCGCCCGCACCGGGTGTGCCCCACCTGCGGTTACTACCGCGACGAGCAACGCGTGGCGGTCGAGGACGCCTGAGGTGATTCGCGTCGCGCTCGATGCGATGGGCGGGGACAACGCGCCCCGCGTCGAAGTGGACGGCGCGCTGCTCGCCCTCGCGGAGCTCCCGCCCACGTTCCGCCTCCAGCTCGTGGGCCGGACGGCGGACATCGAGGCCGCCCTCCGCGCCCACGGCGACGTGGATCGCACGCGGCTCGCGATCGTGGACGCCCCCGAGGTGGTCGGGATGGGCGAGAAACCGCTCGCCGCGGTCAAGGCCAAGCCCCGGTCCTCGATCGCACTCGGCATCGCGCTCCAGAAGCGCGGCGAATCCGACGCCTTCATCTCCGCCGGCAACACCGGCGCGGTGATGGCCGCCGCCACGCTCACGTTGCGGCTCCACGAGGGGGTGCAGCGCGCCGCCATCGGCGCGCTGTTTCCCACGGCCGTGCACCCCGTGCTGGTGCTGGACGGCGGCGCGAACGTGGACTGCGACGCGCGGGAGCTGGTGGGCTTCGCGCACCTCGGCTCCGTGTACGTGCGCGACGTGCTGGGCCGGCCGGACCCGGGCGTGGGCCTCCTCAACGTCGGCGAAGAGGAAGAGAAAGGCAACGCGGTCGTCAAGGAGGCCCATCAGCTGCTCAAGCACGCCTCCGGCCTCCGCTACGTGGGCAACGTGGAAGGGCGCGATATCCTCGCCGGCACCTGCAAGGCGGGCCGGATCGACGTGGTGGTGTGCGACGGCTTCGTCGGGAACGTCGTGCTCAAGTTCTACGAGTCCGCCGGGCGCATGTTCATGGGCATGATCCGCGAAGCGTTTCCCGACGTGCTGGGACGCCCCGAGGCGAAGCGGCTCTTCAAGTTTCTCGACTATTCCGAGTACGGCGGCGCGCCGCTGCTCGGGGTGCGCGGCGTGGTGATCATCTGCCACGGCGCGTCGCCGGCGCGCGCCATCATGAACGCCGTGCGCGTCGCGGTGCAAATGGTCGAGAGCCACCTCGATCAGGACATCGGCGCCGAGCTCGCGGGCGGAGGCGCGGCCCGGTGAAGCGCCCCGTGGCGGAGCTCGCGGGGACGGGGCGCTACACGCCGAACCGCGTGATGACGAACGACGAGTTCGCGAAGATCCTCGACACCTCGGACCAGTGGATCCGCGAGCGCACCGGCATCCGGGAGCGGCGGGTGGCGGGCCCCGACGAGTCGAACGCCTGCATGGCGAAGGCGGCGGCCGAGCAGGTGCTCGCCGAGACTGGGGTGGCGGCCGCCGAGCTCGACGCCCTCGTCGTGGCCACCTGTTCGCCCGACCGGCTGCTCCCCTCGCAGGCCTGCGACGTGCAGGCCCTGCTCGGCGCGAAGAACGCCGCGGCGTTCGACGTGCAGGCGGCCTGCACCGGCTTTCTCTACGCCCTGAACGTGGCGGAAGGCCTGGTCGCGTCCGAGCAGGCCCGCACCGTGCTGGTCGTCGCGTCGGAAAAGCTGACCTCGATCATGGACTGGAGCGATCGCACGACTGCGGTGCTCTTCGGCGACGGCGCGGGCGCCACGCTGGTGCGGCCGAGCACCAACGGCCGCGGGATTCTCTCGAGCTACATGCGCGCCGACGGCACCCTCGCCGAACTCTTGTACCGCCCCGGCGGCGGCGCCGCGCACCCCCCGGATGCCGCTTTGCTCACGGATCACTCCTATTACATCAAGATGGCCGGGCGCGAGGTGTTCAAGGCGGCCGTGCGCTCGATGGCGGACGCGTGCGACAAGGCCCTGGCGCGCGCCGGGCTCTCCCCGGCCGACATCGATCTCCTCATCCCGCATCAGGCCAACATCCGCATCATCGAGGCGACGGCGAAGCACGCCGGGATGCCGATGGAGAAGGTGTACGTGAACGTGGACCGCTACGGCAATACGTCCGCCGCCTCCATCGCGATCGCGCTCGACGAGGCGGTGCGCGCGGGCCGGCTGGTGCCGGGGATGAAGGTGCTGTTCGTCGCCTTCGGCGCCGGCTTCACGTGGGCGAGCACGGTCGTGCAGTGGTAGCCACCGTGTGGCTCTGCCCCGGGCAGGGCGCGCAACACGTCGGGATGGGCAAGGACCTGGCCGCGCGGTTTCCGGCGGCGCGGGAGCTGTTCGCGGCCGTGGACGCCGCCCTCGGCGTGCCGCTCAGCCGCTTGATGTTCGAGGGCCCGGAGCGTGAGCTGACGGCGACGCACAACGCGCAGCCGGCGATTCTCGCGCACACCGCCGCCGTGTTCGCCGTGGTCGCGCCGGCGCTCGGCGCGCCCGCCGTCGCCGCCGCCGGCCACTCGCTCGGCGAGTACTCGGCCTACGTCACGGCCGGCGCGCTCGCCCCGACGGACGCGGCGGTCCTGGTGCGGCGGCGCGGCGAGCTGATGCACGAGGCGGGCTGCGCGCGCCCCGGAACCATGGCCGCGGTGCTCGGGCTCGCCGGCGAGGAGGTCGAGGCGGCGTGCCGGGAGGTGGCGGCGGCGGACGGGGTCGTGGTGGCCGCGAACCTCAACGCGCCCGACCAAACGGTGATCTCGGGCGAGCCCGAGGCCGTGGCGCAGGCGGGCGAGCGATGTCGCGCCCGCGGCGCCAAGCGCGTGCTCCCGCTCAAGGTGAGCGGGGCGTTTCACTCGCCGCTCATGGCGCCGGCGGCGGCGGCGCTGCGCCGGGCGCTCGAGGCCGCGCCGTTTCGCGATCCCGCCTTCCCGGTGATCGCCAACGCCACGGCCGAGCCGGTGCGCACCGCCGCCGCGGCCCGCCGCCTGCTCGCCGAGCAGCTGACGGCGCCGGTGCGCTGGGTCGCGTGCATGCGGCAGGCCGCGGCGCTGGCCGGCCAGGGCGCGCGCTTCGTCGAGATGGGGCCCGGCACCGTGCTCGCAGGCCTGCTGCGGCGCATCGTCCCCGGGGCCGAGGTCGTCTCGCTGGCCACCGCCGACGACGTGGCCACGTTCCTCGCCGCCTGAGTGGAGCCCGGCATGCGCATTGACCTGAGCGGCAAGGCGGCGCTCGTGACCGGCGGCAGCCGCGGGATTGGACTCGCCATCGCGCGGGCGCTCGCCGGTGCCGGCGCCCGGGTCGCGGTGGTGGCCCGGGACGCCGCCCGGGCCGCCGCTGCGGCGCAGACGCTCGGCGACGGCGCCGGGCGGGGCTACGCCTGCGACGTGGGCGACGCCCGCCAGGTCGAGGCCGCAGTCGCCGCCGTGGAACGCGACTTCGGCGGGATCGACATCCTCGTCAACAACGCCGGCACCACGCGCGACAACCTGCTGTTCCGCATCAGCGAGGACGACTGGGACGCGGTCCTCGACACCAACCTGAAGGGCGCGTTCCTCATGACCAAGCACGCGGCGCGCGGCATGATCAAGCGGCGCTGGGGCCGGGTCATCAACATCACGAGCGTCGTGGGCCTGGCCGGCAACAAGGGACAGGCCAACTACACCGCCTCCAAGGCGGGCCTCATCGGCTTCACCAAGGCGGTGTCCAAGGAGCTGGCGGCGCGCAACGTGCTCGTGAACGCGGTGGCGCCGGGCTTCATCGACACCGAGCTGACCCGCACCATCAGCCCGGACGCCCGCGACGCCCTGCTCCGGGGCATTCCGCTGGGCCGCCTGGGCCAGGGGGACGACGTGGCGGCGGCGGTGCTCTTTCTCGCCTCCGAGTTCGCGAGCTACATTACGGGCCAGGTGCTGGTCGTCGACGGCGGGATGGTCCTGTGACCCGTTTCCCACACCTCCATTGAGGGTACCCATGGCAATGGACATGAAGCAGCTCGAGGAGAAGGTCAAAGACATCATCGTCGAGGAGCTGGGGGTCGAGCGCGAGAAGCTGACGCCCGACGCGAGCTTCATGGAGGACCTGGGCGCCGACAGCCTCGACACGGTGGAGCTCGTGATGGCGTTCGAGAAGGAATTCGACATCGACATCCCCGACGAGGAGGCCGAGAAGCTGCGGACCGTGGGGCAGGCGCTGCAGTACCTCCACGAGAAGATGGGGAAGTAGGCGGGCATGGCGCGCCGGGTCGCCATCACGGGCCTCGGGCTCGTGACGCCGCTCGGGACGGACGTCCAGACCACCTGGGACGCTCTGGTGGCGGGGCGCTCGGGGGCGGGGCCCATCACCCGCTTCGACCCGGCGCACAGCCGCGTGAAGTTCGCCTGCGAGGTGAAGGGGTTCGACCCCGCCCGCTATCTCGATCGCAAGGAGCTGCGGCGCTACGATCTCTTCGCCCAGTACGCGATCGGGGCGGCGGAGCAGGCGGTCGCCGACGCCTGCCTCGCCGACCGGTGGGACGCCGTGGACCGCACGCGGGTCGGCGTGCTCATCGGGACCGGGACGGGCGGGGTGGCCACCTTCGAGGAGAACTGCCGCGCCCTGCTCGAGCAGGGGCCCGACCGCGTATCGCCGTTCTTCATTCCGATGTACATGCCCAACGTCGCCGCCGCGCTCATCTCCATGCGCTTCGGCGCCAAGGGGCCCAACTACTGCACCGTGTCGGCCTGCGCCTCGTCGGCGCACGCGCTGGCGGACGCCTTGGCGCTGATTCGCACCGACCAGGCCGACATCATGATCACGGGCGGCGCCGAGGCGGCCATCACGCCTCTCGCCGTGGCGAGCTTCGCGAACATGAAAGCGCTCTCCGAGCGCAACGACGACCCCCAGACGGCCAGCCGGCCGTTCGACAAGGATCGCGACGGCTTCGTCATGGGCGACGGCGCGGCGGTGCTGGTGCTGGAGGAGTGGGAGCACGCGCGCCGCCGCGGCGCCAAGATCTACGCCGAGCTCGCGGGGCAGGGGATGACGGCCGACGCGCACCACATCACGGCGCCGGCGCCCGACGGCGCGGGCGCGCAGGAGGCGATGCGGCTCGCGCTGCGCGACGCCGGGGTCCGGCCCGAGGACGTGGGCTACATCAACGCCCACGGGACCTCGACGCCGCACGGCGACGCCGCCGAGACGGCGGCGGTGAAGGCGGTCTTCGGCGACCACGCGCGCCGGCTGGTGTTCGGCTCCACCAAGTCCATGACGGGCCATCTCCTCGGCGCCGCCGGCGCCCTGGAGGCGGCGGTGTGCGCCCTGGTCGTGCAGCGGGGCGTGATCCCGCCCACCATCAACCAGTTCACGCCCGACCCCGCCTGCGACCTCGACTCGGCCCCGAACGCGGCCGTGCGGCGCGCGGTGCACGTGGCCCTGTCTAACTCCTTCGGCTTCGGCGGGCACAACGTCACGCTCGCCATCCGGCGGGCGGCATGACCGCGCCGGGCGATCCGGCCCTCGCGCCCATCGCGGCCAAGGTCGAGCGGGGCGAGCGGCTCACCCGCGATGACGCGCTCGCCCTGTTCCGCTCGCCCGATCTCCTGACGCTCGGGCGCCTGGCGGACCTCGCCAACCGGCGGCGCAACGGCGACCGGGTGTTCTTCGCCGCCAACCAGCACCTCAATCCAACCAACGTCTGCGTGCTGCGGAACACGTGCGTGTTCTGCTCGTTCGCGCGGCTGCCGCACGAGGACGGCGCTTACACCCGCACCCTCGACGAGGTGTTCGCCGAAGCCGAGGCCGCGCGCACCAACGCCACCCGCGAGTTTCACATCGTGGGCGGGCTCCACCCCAAGTTGCGCCTGGCCTACTACCTGGACTTGTTCCGCGGGCTGCGCGCGCGCCACCCCGGCGTCCACATCAAGGCCCTCACCGCCGTGGAGATCGCCCATCTCGCGCGCCTCGAGCGGATGAGCGTGCGCGACGTGCTGGTGGCGATGAAAGAGGCCGGCGTGACGAGCCTGCCCGGGGGCGGCGCCGAGGTGTTCAGCCCCGCCGCGCGCGCCACCATCGCCGCCCGCAAGCTCTCGGGCGAGGAGTGGCTCGCCGTGCACCGCGAGGCGCACCGGCTCGGCATCCCCTCGAACTGCACCATGCTCTACGGTCACGTCGAGACCCTCGAGGACCGGGTGGACCACCTCCTCGCCCTGCGCGCCCTCCAGGACGAGACCGGCGGCTTCCTCACCTACGTGCCGCTCGCCTACCACCCCGACCACAACGAGCTGGGGGAGGCGCTGGGCCGCACGGGCACCGCCACGACCGGCGTGGACGACCTGAAGAACATCGCCGTGGGCCGGCTCGTGCTCGACAACATTCCCCACGTGAAGACCCATTGGCCGATGGTGACCCCGTTTCTCTCGCAGGTGGCGCTCGCCTTCGGGTGCGACGACCTCGAGGGCACGGTCGTCTTCGAGCGCGTCTATCACGAGGCGGGGGCCGCGACGCCGATGTGGCTCTCCTACGACGAGATCGTGGCGTTGATCCGGGGCGCGGGAAAGGAACCGGTGGAACGCGACTCGCTGTACCGCCCCGTGCGGACCTTCGAGGACTGGGTGCCCGGGAGCGCGCCCGCGCGCCCCCAGGGGCCGGAGGGCCCCACTTTCCGCCTCGCCCCCCGGCCGCCGGCGCGCGGCCGGCGGCGGCCGCTGCCCGTCGTGGGAGCCGCCCCGTGATCACGGTCGGGCGGATCGCCTACATCAACTGCTACCCGGTCTACGCCGCGATCGACCGGGGCGCCGTGCGCCTCCCCGCCGCGCTCGTGACCGGGACGCCGGCCGAGCTCAACGATCTGCTCGTCGCCGGAGCGCTCGACCTGAGCGTCATCAGCGCCGTCGAGTTCGCGCGCCACGCCGAGCACTTGCGGCTGCTCCCGGGCCTGGGCATCACGAGCGACGGGCCGGTGAAGAGCGTCACCCTGTTCAGCAAGCGCGCGATCGGGGAGCTCGACGGGCGGACCGTGCTCCTGTCCGCGTCGTCGCGGACGGCGGTGGCGCTGCTCGAGCTGCTGTGCCGCGACGTGTGGGGCATCGCGCCCCGCTTCGCCCAGGCGCGCGCCGAGGCGGCCGACCTCGACACCCTCGCCCGGCTCCCGCACGAGGCCGTCCTGGTGATCGGCGACGCGGCGCTCGCCCTCGCCGCCCGGCGCGCGTACCCCGAGCGGGTGGACCTGGGCGAGGCGTGGAAGCGCTGGACCGGGCTGCCGTTCGTGTTCGCTGTGTGGGCCGCCCGGCGCACGGCCGACCGCGACGCCGTGGGGCGCGCGCACCGCGCGCTGCTCGCCGCGCGCGACTGGGGACTCGCGCACCTCGACGAGCTCGCGGCCCAGGCCCACCGCACCTCGGGCGTGCCGCTCGCCGAGTGCCGCGCTTACCTCGCCGGCCTCGACTATGCCTTCGGCGACCGCCACGTGGCCGGCCTGGAGACGTTCTTCCGCAAGCTCGCCGCCCACGGCCTCGCGCCCGCGGCGTCGCTGCGGTATCTGGAGGTGGCCTGACCATGGTGGACCGCGCGAGCCCCGAGTTCCGCGACGCTCTCGCGCTCTACGAGCGTGCCCCGCTGCTCGAGCTCGGCGCCCTCGCCGACGCCGTCCGCTGGCGCCTGCACCCGGAGAACGCGGTCACCTACATCATCGACCGGAACATCAATTACACCAACGTCTGCGTCGCCGACTGCAAGTTCTGCGCGTTCTACCGCCGCCCCAAGCACGCCGAGGGCTACGTCCTCTCGTTCGAGGAGATCGGCCGCAAGATCGACGAGGTGAAAGCCCTGGGCGGCGTGCAGATCCTCATCCAGGGCGGACACAACCCGTACATCCCGTTCGCGTGGTACCTGGAGCTGCTCCGCTACATCAAGCGCCACCACCCGATCCACGTCCACGGCTTCTCCCCCTCGGAGATCGATTTCTTCGCCGGGCGCTTCGGCCTGAGCGTCGAGGAGGTGATCCGGGAACTCGTGGCCGCGGGCCTCGATTCGATTCCCGGCGGGGGCGGCGAGATCCTGGTCCAGGAGGTGCGCGACCGGGTCGCGAAGAAAAAGGCGGGCGCCGATCGCTGGCTTGAGGTGATGGAAACCGCCCACCGCCTCGGCCTCAAGACCTCGGTCACCATGATGTACGGCCTGGGCGAGACCCTCGCCGACCGCATCGAGCACCTGTTCCGCGTGAAGGAGGTGCAGGCCCGCACCGGCGGGTTCACCGCGTTCATCTGCTGGCCGCTCCAACCGGAGCACACCGAGCTCGCGCACCTGCCGAAGACCGACGCCGTCACGTACCTCCGGACCCAGGCGATCGCGCGTATCGTCCTCGACAACGTGCCGAACATCCAGGCCTCCTGGGTGACCATGGGCCCGAAGATCGGCCAAGTGGCGCTGCGCTTCGGCGCCAACGACTTCGGCTCGCTCATGATGGAGGAGAACGTCGTCTCCGCGGCGGGCACCACCTGGCGCATGACGCTCGCGGAAATGCGACGGCTGATCGCCGACGCGGGCTACGTCCCCCGGCAGCGCCGTCAAGACTACAGCCTGATCGACGAGGCAGCCTGACATGCCCGACGTGCTGATCCTGGTCGGCTCCGAGAGCGACACCCCGCGCATCGAGCCGGCGTTCGAGGTTCTCGCCAAGGCCGGCGTGGGCTACGCCTTTCACGTCTCCTCGGCGCACCGCCAGCCTGAGCAAACGCAAGCGCTCGTGGCGGGCGCGCGGGCGCAGGGCGTCAAGGTGATCATTACCGGCGCCGGGCTCTCGGCCGCCCTCCCGGGCTTTGCCGCCTCGCTCACCGACCTGCCGGTGATCGGCGTGCCGTTCGCCGTCGGTCCCCTGCAGGGCCTCGACGCGCTCCTCGCCACGGTGCAGGTGCCGCCCGGCGTGCCGGTCGCCACCGTCGGCATCGACAACGCCAAGAACGCCGCGCTGCTCGCCATCCGCATCCTGCGGGCCGGGCAGGGGTGAGGCCGATGCGGGTCGGCATCGGCTACGACTCGCATCGCTTCGCCGCCGGTCGCAAGCTGCTCCTGGGCGGCGTCGAGATCCCGTCGCCGCGGGGGCTCGCGGGCCATTCCGACGCCGACGCCGTGGCGCACGCGCTCACCGACGCCGTGCTCGGCGCGGCGGGGCTGGGCGACATCGGACGTCTGTTTCCCCCCACCGACCCCCGGTGGCGCGACGCCGACTCGATCGAGCTCCTGCGCACCGCCTACCGCCGCGTGACCGAAGCCGGTCTCAGGTTCGTGAGCGGCGACATCACGGTGATCGCCGAGGCCCCGGCGCTCAGCCCCTATCTCGACGCCATGCGCGCCCGCCTGGCGGCGGCGCTCGCCGCCGCGCCGACCGCCGTGTCCGTCAAAGCCAAGACGAACGAGGGGATGGGATGGATCGGCCGGGGGGAGGGACTCGCCGCCATCGCCGTGGCGGTCCTCGAGTAGAGGGCGCCTGAGCCACTTCCTCGCCGTCCTGGAGCGCCTCCCCGCGGGCCCCCTCTACGGCCTGATCACGGTGCTGGCCGCGCTGGAGAACGTCGTGCCGCCCGTGCCCGCCGACACCGCCGTCGCCCTGGGCGCGTTCCTCGCCGGCCGCGGCCGGCTCAGCGCGTGGGCCGTCTTCGGCCTCACCTGGGGCGCCAACGTCGCCTCGGCGGGCGCGGTGTACTGGCTGGCGCGCCGCTACGGGCGCGGGTTGTTTCGCGGCGCCCTGGGACGCCGCCTGCTCCCCGCGCCGGTGCTCGCCCACATCGAGGCGCAATACCGACGCCACGGGACCTACGGGATCTTCCTCTCGCGCCTGCTCCCCGTGTGGCGCGCCGTTGTGCCTCCGTTCGCCGGCATTGCCGGCCTCTCGGCCGCCCGCACCCTTGTCCCCCTCGCCCTCGCCTCGGCCCTGTGGTACGGCGGGCTCACGTTCCTCGTCGCCACGCTGGGCACCAACCTCGAGGCCGTCCTGGCCGCGCTCGCCCGGGTGAACCGGGTGCTTGGCGCCGCCGCCCTCGGGCTCGCCATATTTGTCGTCGTGGCACTGCTGCGCCGGCTCAGGCGCTGACTCGGGAGCACCGAGCGATGACCGCGAACGCGACCGACACCTCCGGAATCCGGTTTCCGCCCCCCCTGTACTATCTCGGGGGGTTCGCCGTCGGCACGGCGATCCACCACTTCGTCCCCGTCCGGCTCTGGGCCCCGCCGCCCGCGGCGGCGCGCGCGGCCGGCTGGGCGCTCGTCGCCCTGTGGGCCGCCGTGTCGGTCGCGGCCGTCGGCCTGCTGCGGCGCGCCGGCACGACCCCCAACCCCGCCAAACCGACGACCGCGCTCGTCGTCTGCGGGCCGTATCGGTTCAGCCGCAACCCCCTCTACGTCGCCCTGGCCGCGCTGTACCTGGGCGCGACGCTGCTCGCCAACTCGCTGTGGCCGCTGCTTGCGTTCCCCGCCGTGATCGCGCTGGTGCGGACCCGGGTGATCGCCCGCGAGGAGGCGTACCTCGAGGCGAAGTTCGGCGACGCCTACCGGGCCTACCGGGCCCGCGTGCGGCGGTGGCTCTAGCCGGCGACGTCGAGCGGGCCTTCGCGCTCGAGCAGTTTCGCGAGTACCTCGCCCTCGAGGCGGGCAGCAGCGCGCACACCGTGGAGAACTACGCCCGCGACATCCGCCGACTCGCCGATTACGCGGCGAGCCGCGGCGGCCGCCGGCCGGAAGACGTCACGACGGCCCAGCTGCGGGAGTTCGTGTACGCCCTCAAGGACCTGGGCCTCGCGCCCGCCACGATCCGCCGCCAGGTGTCCGCCGTGCGGACCTACTATCGCTTCCTCATCGGGGAGGGCAGGGTGGCGCGAGATCCGAGCGAGCGGCTCGAGTCGCCGCGCCAGTGGCGGACCCTGCCCGCGGTGCTCACGCATGCCGAGGTCGAGCGGCTGCTCGCGGCGCCCAACAGCGACGAACCCCTCGCGATCCGCGACCGCGCGCTGCTCGAGTTCGCTTACGCGACGGGCGCCCGGGTCTCGGAGGTGGTCGCGGTCCGCCTGCAGGACGTCCTCTACGAGGACGGCCTCGCCCGCCTCTTCGGCAAGGGCGCCAAGGAGCGCCTCGTTCCCGTGGGCCGGCGCGCGCTCGGCGCCGTGGCCCTGTACGCCCGCGAAGTCCGGCCCGCGCTCGACCGGGGACGGGGGCGGGGGATCCTGTTTCTCAACGCCCGGGGCGCCCCGCTGTCGCGCGTCGGCGTGTGGACCATCCTCCGGCGCACCGCCCGGCGCGCCGGCCTCGCCAAGCGGGTGTCCCCGCACACCCTCCGCCACACCTTCGCCACCCACCTCCTCGAGGGGGGCGCCGACCTGCGCGCCGTCCAGGAAATGCTCGGCCACGCCGATCTCTCCACCACGCAGCTGTACACGCACGTAGACCGCGAATACCTGCGCGCCGTCCATCAACGCTACCACCCCCGGGCCTGAAGCGGCCTTGACGTCGCCCCGCCCGGCGCGCTTCGTTTCTCCGGTCGCTCAGCTCGGGAGTCCCTCGTGCACCGCTCCGGCATCGTCGTGCTCGCCCCGTTGGTCGCGGCCGCCGCGGGATCCGCGCGCGCGCCCCAGCCGTTCGCGTGCCCGCTGCGCGGCGGCGCCCAGGCTCTCGCCGCCCGGCCGAGCCCGCCCGATTCCATCGCGGTCGCGCTCGACGGCCAGACGGTCAAGCTCTGCTATGGGCGCCCCGCGGCGCGTGGCCGGACGGTGATGGGCGCGCTCGTCCCCTACGGGGAGCCGTGGCGCCTGGGCGCCAACGAGGCCACCACGATTCACCTCCCGTTCGCGGCCGAGATCGGCGGCGTGCGCATCGGGCCCGGGACGTACACGCTGTACGCCATCCCCGGCGCGACCGAGTGGCGCCTGGTGGTGAACCGCGCGGTCGATCGCTGGGGCATCCCCATTGACGACGCCGTCCGCCGCCAGGACGTGGGCGCCGCCACCGTGCCCGTCGAGCGGCTCGCGCAGCCGGTCGAGACGCTGACCCTGCGGTTCGAGCCCCCCCGGGGTCGCAGCACCGCCCTCGTCATCGAGTGGGAGCGGACCCGCGTGCGGGTGCCGATCGTGAAAGCGGGGTAGGCGTGCTGTTCGTCCTCGACAACTACGATTCGTTCACCTACAACCTCGTGCAATACTTCGGCGAGCTCGGCGCGGAGCCCGTCGTCTATCGCAACGACGCGCTCTCCGTGGACGACGTGCTCGCCCTCAAGCCCACGGCCGCGGTGCTGTCGCCGGGGCCGTGCACCCCCGCCCAGGCCGGCATCCTCGTGCCGCTCGTGCGCGCGCTCGCCGGCCAGGTGCCCGTCCTGGGCGTGTGCCTCGGGCACCAGGCCATCGGCGCCGCGTTCGGGGCCCGGGTGGTGCGCGCCGACCGGCTGATGCACGGCAAGACCTGCGAAGTGCGCCACGAGCAGGACGAGCTGTTCGACGGCATCCCGAGCCCCCTCGTGGGCATGCGCTACCACTCGCTGGTCGTGGAGCCCGCCTCGCTGCCGGCCGACTTGGTGGTCACCGCCTGGAGCGCCGATCGCGCCCCCGGCGCCGAGATCATGGCGATGAAGCACCGCCGCCACCCCGTGTACGGGGTGCAATTTCACCCCGAGTCCATCGGCACCCCGTACGGTAAGCGCTTGCTGGAAAACTTCTTGCAGATCGCGCGCGCCACGGTCTAGACGCCGCGGCACGACTCTTGTATGTTCACCTGTGCCCGTCCTCGGCGTGATCCCGGCGCGGCTGGGCTCCAGCCGCTTACCCCGCAAGCCCCTCCTGTCGCTCGCTGGCGAGCCCCTCGTCCTCTGGGTGGTGCGACGCGTGACCCAGGCGGGGCTCTGCGACCGCGTCGTGGTGGCGACCGATGCCGCGGCCGTGGCCGCCGTGGTCGAGCGCGCGGGATACGCGGCGGTGCTCACCTCGCCGCGGCACCGCTCCGGCACCGAGCGAGTCGCAGAAGTCGTTGCCCGTGCGGCGTTTAGCGATTTCGACACCGTGCTGAACGTCCAAGGCGACGAGCCGCTCGTGGCGCTCGAGGCGCTGGCGGGGGCGCTGGGACGCGTGCGGGCGGGCGAGCCGATCGGCACCGCGGCGGCGCCGCTCGCCGCCGAGCTGGCGCGCGACCCCAACCGGGTCAAAGTGATCGTGGATGTGCGGGGACGGGCGGTGTACTTCTCCCGGGCGCCGATCCCGTTCGAGCGCGACGGCGGGGGGGGCGGGGGCGGGGACGGGGACGGGGGCGGGGACGACCCCGCGTATCTCCAGCACGTGGGCGTGTATGCCTATACCCGGGAGGCGCTCGAGCGGTGGGTGCGGCTCCCGCCGGTCGCGGCGGAGCGCCGCGAGCAGCTCGAGCAACTGCGCCCGCTGCTGCACGGTATCCCGATCGGCGTGGCCGTGTTGCGCGAGCCGGCGGCGCCCGGGGTGGACACCGCCGAGGATCTCGACACCGTAGCGACGCGCCTCGAGCGCCGCGTCAAGGAGGTGGGCCTGTGAGCTCGACGAAGTACGTGTTCATCACCGGTGGCGTGGTGAGCTCCCTCGGCAAGGGCATCGCGGCCGCCTCGCTCGGGCGGCTGCTCGTGGAGCGCGGCCTGCGGGTGACGATCCAGAAGTGCGACCCGTACATCAACGTGGATCCCGGCACGATGTCGCCGTTCCAGCACGGCGAGGTATACGTGACCGACGACGGGGCGGAGACCGATCTCGATCTCGGGCACTACGAGCGCTTCATCGACCGGTCGCTCTCGCAGGTCAACAACGTGACCACGGGACGCATCTACCTCTCCGTGATCACCAAAGAGCGCCGCGGCGAGTTCCTCGGCTCGACGGTGCAGGTCATCCCCCACATCACCGACGAGATCAAGGCGTCCATCCGCCGCCTCGCCCCCGACCACGACGTGGTGATCACCGAGATCGGCGGCACGGTGGGCGACATCGAGTCGCTGCCGTTCCTCGAGGCGATCCGCCAGTTCCGCCAGGAGGTGGGGCGGGACAACACGCTGTTCATCCACCTCACGCTCGTCCCCTTCATCGCCGCCACCGCCGAGCTCAAGACCAAGCCCACGCAACACTCCGTGCGCGAGCTGATGCAGATCGGGATCCAGCCCGACATCCTCATCTGCCGCACCGAGCGGCCGCTCTCCGAAGAGATCAAGCGCAAGATCGCGCTGTTCTGCAACGTGGACTTCGGCTGCGTGGTCGAGAGCCCCGACGTGCGCTCCATCTACGAGATTCCGCTGCGGCTGCACGAGCAGGGGCTCGACCGCGAGGTGTGCCAGCGGCTGCACCTCGACACCAAGGAGCCCGACCTGCGTCCCTGGGCGCAGATGGTGGACAAGATCCTCAATCCGTCCGAGTGGGTGCGGATCGCGGTGGTGGGCAAGTACACCGAGCTCGCGGACAGCTACAAGTCGGTGCACGAGGCGCTGGTGCACGGCGGGATCGCGAACGCGTGCGGCGTCACGATCGACTGGCTCGCCTCCGACCGCTTCACCGATCAGGAGACGGCAGGCGAGCTGCTGGCGCCCTACGACGGGTTGCTCGTGCCGGGCGGGTTCGGGGTGCGGGGGGTGGAGGGGATGGTCGAGGCGATCCGCTGGGCGCGCGAGCACCGCCTGCCGTTCCTCGGCATCTGCCTCGGGCTCCAGGCGGCCATCATCGAATTCGCCCGCAACGTGGTGAAGCTTCCCGACACCAACTCGAGCGAGTTCGCGCCGGAATGCGAGAACCCGGTGATCGCGCTGATGCGCTCCCAGGAGGGGATTCAGGAGATGGGCGGCACGATGCGGCTCGGCGCCTATCCGTGCAAGCTGCGCCCCGGCTCGCGCGCGGCCCAGGTGTACGGGACGCTCGAGGTGAGCGAGCGGCACCGGCACCGCTACGAGGTGTCGAACGCCTACCGCGACGTGCTCGCCGAGCACGGCCTGCGGTGCTCGGGGCTGTCGCCCGACGGCGCGCTGGTCGAGATGATCGAGCTCCCCGACCACCCCTGGTTCCTCGGCTGCCAGTTCCACCCCGAGCTCAAGTCCCGGCCCACGCGCCCGCACCCCTTGTTCGCGGGCTTCATCGCGGCGGCCCGGCAGCGGCGCCGTGCGCGCGAGGGGGCGGCGCCCGCCGCGGCCGAGCGGCCGTCGCAGCTCGCCGGCCTCCGCGACTGACATGCCGCTCCACTTCGCCACCACGCCGTTCCTCGTCGCCGGTCCGTGCGTGGTCGAGTCCGACGAGCTGAACGTACGGGTGGGCGAGGCCCTGGCGGAGCTGGGTGCGCGGCTCGGCGTGCCCGTCATCTACAAGGCGTCCTACGACAAGGCCAATCGCTCCCGGCTCCGCGCCCCTCGCGGGCCCGGCCTGGAGCGCGGGCTCGAGGCCCTGGCCCGGGTCCGCGCCGCCACCGGGCTCCCGATCCTCACCGATGTGCACGAGCCCGGCCACGTCCCCGCGGCCGCGGCCGTCGCCGACGTGCTCCAGATCCCCGCGTTCCTGTGCCGGCAGACCGACTTGCTCGTCGCCGCGGGCCGCGCCGGCCGGGCGGTGAACGTGAAGAAAGGGCAGTGGATGGCGCCCGAGGACATGGCGGGCGCCGTGGAAAAGGTGCGCGCCGGCGGCCCGCCCGAAGTCGCGGTCACCGAGCGGGGGACGTTTTTCGGCTACGGCGACCTGGTGGTGGACATGCGCGCCTTCGCCCGGCTCCGCGCCGCGTGCCGGACGCCCGTGATCTACGACGCGACGCACTCCGTGCAGCGGCCGGGCCGCGGGCCGGAGGGCGCGAGCGGCGGCGCCCGCGAGTACATCCCCCCGCTGCTCTACGCCGCCGCCGCCGCCGGGGCCGACGGGTTCTTCCTCGAGACCCACCCGGACCCCGATCGCGCCCCCTCGGACGGCCCCAACATGATCCCGCTCGACCAGCTCGCCCACGTGCTGAGCGTCGCGCTCGACGTGTGGCACCGGGCGCGGGAGGCGGTGCGTGCCTGACGCCGCCTCCGTGCTCGACCCGGCGCTCGCCCGGCGCCTGAAGCTCGTCGGCTGCGACGTGGACGGCGTGCTCACCGACAACGGGGTCTATCTCGGCCTGGTGGGCGACCACGCGGTGGAACTGAAGCGCTTCCACATCCACGACGGCCTCGGGGTGCGGATGCTGCGGGCGGCCGGGCTCGCGGTGGTGTGGGTCTCGGGCCGCGAGTCGGCGGCCACCGCGCTGCGCGCCCGGGAGCTCGGCGTGGACGAGCTCATTCAGGACCCGGCGGCCCGCAAGCTCGCGGCGTTCGAGGGGCTGCTCGCCCGGCGCGGCGTGGCGTGGGCGGAGTGCGCGTTCATCGGCGACGACCTCGCCGATCTGCCGCTGCTCACGCGCGTCGCGCTTCCCATCGCCGTGGCGAACGCCGTAGCCGAGGTGAAGGCCGCGGCCCGGATCGTGACGAGCGCCGCCGGCGGGCACGGCGCGGTCCGCGAGGCGGCCGAGCGGATCCTCGCGGCCCGCGGCGAGTGGCAGGCCCTGGTCACGCAGTATTTCCTGGAGCGCGGCGATGTCCCCCATGGAGCCGGGCGACCTCGTTGAACGCGGCCGTCGGGTGCTGGCCCTGGAAGCGGACGCGGTCCGGCGGACCGCCGAGCGGCTGGGGCCGGCGTTCGCGGCGGCGGTGCGCCTGCTCGCCGCCGCCCGCGGCCGCCTGATCGTCTCCGGGGTGGGGAAGTCGGGCCTGATCGCGCGCAAAATCGCGGCCACCTTCACCTCCACCGGCACGCCGGCGTCGTTTCTGCATCCCGTGGACTCGCTGCACGGCGACCTGGGCATCGTGGGCCGCGACGACGTCGCGCTGCTGCTCTCGAAAAGCGGCGCCACGGACGAGCTGTTCGGCCTCGTGGGCCAGCTCAAACGACTCGGGGTGCCGATCATCGCGGTCACGGGCGACCCCGACTCGGTGCTCGCGCGCCAGGCGGACGTCGTGCTCGACGCGAGCGTCACCGCAGAAGCCTGTCCCGAAACCCTCACCCCCACCACCAGCACCACGGTGGCCCTGGCGCTGGGCGACGCCTTGGCGGTGACGCTGCTCGAGCTCAAGGGCTTCCGCCGCGAGGACTTCGCCGCGCTCCACCCAGGGGGGACGCTCGGTCGCAACCTTCTGCTCCGGGTCGGCGACGTGATGCTCACCCGCGACCTGCCGGTTCTCGGGGCCGAGCGCCCGATGCGCGACTGCGTGGTGCTGCTCGCCGAGAAACGCGGCACCGTGGCCGTCGTGGACGCCGCGGGCAGCCTCGTGGGCGTGGTCACGGCGGGCGACCTGACGCGGCTCATGGAGAAGACCGACCGTTTCCTCGACATCCCGGTGGGCGAGGTGATGACGCGGAGCCCCAAGACCACGACCCCCGACGAGCTGGCCGGGGCGGCGGTGCGGCTGATGGAGAAGCACGGCGTGATGGCGCTGCCGGTGCTGGACGGCGGCCGCCGGGTGGTGGGCATGGTGCACCTCCACGACCTGATGAAGGCGGGGGCAGCGTGAGACCAAGCCGGACGCGCCTGGGACGGTGTGGCGCCGCGCTCTGCGCCGCGCTGGTCGGCGGCTGCGACTCGGGCATCAAGCCGACCGCGACGATCGCCGCGGCCGACTCGGCCGACCAGGTGCTGCTCCACATGTCGCACGCCGTGACGGCGGAGGGCATCCAGCGGGCCCGGGTGCAGGCCGACACCGCCTTCTTCTACTCGCCCACCCAGACCGCCGAGCTGCGCAACCTCCACATCACGTTCTACGACCCCCGCGGCGCCGAGACCTCCACCCTCACCGCCCGCCAGGGCACCTATCACTGGCGCACCGGCGACATGGAGGCGCGGGACGACGTGGTCGTCGTCCGCACCGACGGCGCCACGCTGCGTACCGCAGTGCTGCGCTACAGCCAGGCCAAGAACCAGGTGAGCTCCGACCGGCCCTTCGTCTTCGACGAGCCGAACCGGCACATCGAGGGGGAAGGGTTCACCTCGGATCCGGACTTCCGGGTGGTGACCGCGATCCGGCCCAAAGGCACGGGCGGCAAGTTCACCTTGCCGAACCAATGACCGCCGCCGTGGCCATCGCCGTGCTGCTGCAACAGCCGTCTCCGCCCCCGCCCCCGCCGCCGCTCCCGCCCCGGGCCGCGCCCGCGGCGGCGCCCGGGGATACCGGCGCCGGCCGCCCGTGCAAGGTCGTGATCGACTCCGTGGGACGGCAAGCGCAGCAGGTCGTGGTGCGGGCGGGCGAGACCAACGTGTTCGCCGGCGGCGGCGTGCTCGCCCACTGCGACGGCACGGGGAGCACGCTCGCCGCGGACAGCGTCGCCTGGTTCGCGGGCGTCGGCCGCTTCGACATGATCGGCCGGACGAGCCCCGTCCACATCCGCGACACCGCCGTCACGCTCGACGCCGTCACCGCCGCCTACTACCTGCGGCAGGAGCGGCTCGAGGCGCACAAGGACGTGGTCGCGGTGAACCGGCGCACCGGCTCGGTGCTGCGCGGGCCCAACCTCACCTACTACCGCGCCGCGGCGGGCGTGCGGGACACGGCCGAGATGTACGCCTCGGGCCGACCCACCGTCGCCTACCGCGCCGCCGGCGACTCGGGCGAGCCGTACGTCATCGTGGCCGATCGGATCCGCTTGAAGGGCGACGACCGGATGTGGGGCGGCGGCCAGGTGACCATTGACCGCTCCGACTTCGCCGCCCGCGGCGACTCCGTGCACCTCGACGAGCGGGCGGGGTTCGGCGTGCTCGTCGGCCGCCCGCGCGTGGACGGCCGCGGCGCGCGCGCCTACTCGCTCACGGGCACGCGCATCGAGCTCGGCCTCGCGGGCCGCGAGGTCCGGCTCGTGAAGGCGCTGGGCGACGCCAGGGCGACCGGCGGCGACTGGCGCCTGACTGCGGACACCATCCATCTCGTGCTCGAGCACCGCAAGCTCCAACAGGCGTTCGCCTGGGGGCCCAAGGACTCGGTGCGGGCCCGGGCGGTGTCGGCGCGGACCGCCATCCGGGCCGATTCGCTCGCCCTCGACGCGCCCGGCGAAGTGCTCCGCGAGGTGCGCGCCTTCGGGCACGCCTTCTCCACCTCCCAGCGCGACACCGCCGACACCGGCGCCGTGGACTGGATTGCCGGGGACACGCTGGTCGCCGACTGGGCCCCCGAGCCCGACTCGAGCGCCGCGTCGGGCGCGAGCCGGCTGCGCCGCATCACGGCACGGGGCGGGGCGCGCGCCCTCACGCACCTCTCCCCGCAGGGCGACTCCGCCGCCGCGGGCCCCTCGCTCAATTACTCGCGCGGCGCGGTGATTGATATCGCGCTGCGAGGCGACCGCATTGACCGCGTGCTCGTGACGGGCGCGGCGGACGGCGTGCACCTCGAGCCCCTGCCCCCGGCCGCGGACTCCACCGCCAAGCGGCCGCCCCCGCTCCGATGACCGAGCTCCCGCCGCCCCCCGCGCCGACTCCCGCTCCGCCCGCCGGCTCCGACCGGCTCGCCGGCCTGTTCGCGGCGCGCGATTCCTCGCTGCCGCTCGCGGCGGCCGCGCTCGCGCGCATCGCCGACGACCACGGCCGGGCGAGCTTCGGCAACCTGGCAATCGCCTACCGCGAGGAGTTCCTGCACCTGCGTGCGCAGGCGCGCGACGCGGGCCTCCCCGAGCTCGGCGGCCTCTCGGTGGAGGAGTTCCGGGCGAGCCTCCGGGGATCCGTGCTCCCGCGCCTGGCGCTGCTCAAGCTCGTGACCTACCCGGTGGGCCCGCTCGGCGACGACGCCCCCGTCGCGTTCGCGCCCGACGTGTGGGCCGAGCTGGCCCCAGCGCGCCCCGGAGTGGCCGACCGGCTGCTCGACGCGGCCCGGCAGGCGCTCGCGCGGGCCGGGTCGGCGAGCGGGGAGCATCCGGCGGTGCAGGGCGGCAGCCTGCTCGAGGCGCACGAGCTCGTCAAGATCTACAAGGGGCGCCGCGTGGTGAACGACGTCAGCATTCGCCTCGAGCAGGGCGAGATCGTCGGGCTCCTCGGCCCCAACGGGGCGGGGAAGACCACCACGTTCTACATGGTGACCGGCCTCATCCGCCCCGACGGCGGCCGCATCGTGCTCGACGGGCGCGACATCACCGCGGAGCCGATGTACCGGCGCGCCCGCATGGGGATCGGGTATCTCGCCCAGGAGCCCTCGGTGTTCCGCAAGCTCACGGTCGAAGAGAACGTGCTCGCGATCCTCGAGACGCTGCCGCTCAGCGCCGCCGAGCGGGCGGAACGCCTGGAGCGGCTGCTCGACGAGCTGGCCATCAAGCACCTGCGGCGCCAGAAGGGGTTCCAGCTCTCCGGCGGCGAACGGCGGCGCCTCGAGATCACGCGGGCGCTGGTCACGGAACCCAAGTTCATGCTGCTCGACGAACCGTTCGCCGGGGTGGACCCGATCGCGGTCCACGACATCCAGACCATCGTGGCCGGCCTGCGACACCGGGGGATCGGCGTGCTGATCACCGACCACAACGTCGAGCAGACGCTCGACATCGTGGACCGCGCGTATATCATGTTTGAGGGGAAGGTCCAGGTGTCGGGCGCGGTGCGCGACCTCGTGTTCGACGACCGCGTCGCGAACCTGTACCTCGGTCCGACGCTCACCGCGCGCCTGCGCGCGCGTCTCACACAGGCGGCATGAAGACGGGGCTCCAGCAGCACGCGACGCTGTCCCAGCAGCTGCGCATCAATCCGCGCCTGTACCAGGCGATGGATCTCCTCTACATGCCGCTCCTCGACCTGCAACAGCACTTGAAGCAGGAGCTGCTCGGCAACCCGTTCCTCGAGCTCGTCGAGCCGGAGGAGGACACCGAGGTGCCCCTCGCCGAGGACGGCGTCACCGACAAGAAGGAGACCGAGGACGCCGACGAGCCCAACTGGGAGGACATCCTGCTCGACGACGGCGCCGATCAGGGCGCGCCCCCGCGCGACATGAGCGAAGCCCGCGAATACGTCGAGCCGGTGCCGGTCGAGACGAAGGACCTCGCCGACCACCTGCGCGAGCAGGTGCGGCTCCTCGATCTCACTCCGCGCCAGCAGCTCCTCGCCGAGGAGTTCATCGGCAACATCGCCGAAGACGGCTACCTGGCCGCGACGCTCGAGGAGATCGTCGCCGGCGTGAACCATCTGCTCCAGGAGCACGCCGACCGCGCGGGGGGCGAGGGAGAGGCCGCGGCCGCGCAGCCCTACACCCTCGCCGAGGCGGAGGAGATGCTGCGCATCATCCAGAAACTCGACCCTCCGGGGGTGGGGGCGCGGGACCTGCGCGAGTGCCTGCTCCTGCAGCTCGAGGCCCGCGGCGAGACCGACACCCTCGCCTACCGGCTGGTGCGCGACGCGTTCGACGATCTCAAGGCGCACCGCTGGAGCGATCTGGGCAAGCGGCTCGGGATCGATCCCGGCGAGGTCCAGAAGGTGGCGGACACGCTCGCCAAGCTCGACCCCAAGCCGGGCCTCCAGTACTCCGCGGCGGGCGACACGTACATCATCCCCGATCTCGTGGTCGAGAAGATCGACGGCGAGTACAAGGTGTTCCTGAACGACGCGGGCCTGCCGCGCCTCCGCATCTCCAAGACGTACCAGGAGATCGCGCGCGACAAGAAGAAGTTCCAGGGCGAGAACCGCGACTTCATCACCCAGCGGTTGAACAGCGCGCACTGGATGATCCAGGCGATCGAGCAGCGCCGGCAGACGATGCTCAAGGTCATGAACTTCATCGTGGACCGCCAGCGCGAGTTCTTCGACAAGGGCGTGGAATACCTGAAGCCGCTCACGTTGCGCGAGGTCGCCGACGTCATCAACATGCACGAGAGCACGGTGAGCCGGGTGACCAACGAGAAGTACGTCCAGACGCCGCGCGGCCTGCTGCCGCTCAAATTCTTCTTCTCGAGCGGGCTCGCGACCACCACCGGCGAGGACGCCAGCGCGCGGGCGATCAAGGCCCAGATCCAGAAGCTCGTGGCCGACGAGGATCCCCGGAACCCGCTCACCGATCAGCAGATCGTGGACCTCTTCGCCGCCCGGGGCGTGAAGATCGCGCGCCGCACCGTGGCCAAGTACCGGGATCAGCTGGGCATCCTGCCGGCGCGGATGCGCAAGCGGCTGTGAGCCTCGCCACGCCCGCGGTCGCCCCCGAGGTCTCCGTGCTCGTGCCGGCGAAGGACGAGGCGGAGAACCTGCCCGAGTTCGTGCGCCAGGCCCGCGAGGCGCTGCTGCCGCTCCCCTACGCCTGCGAGGTGGTCGTGATCGACGACGGCAGCCGCGACGGCACCGCCGAGGTCCTGCGCGACCTCGCCGCCCGCCACCCCTTCGTGCGCGTGGTCACCCACCGCAGCCGCCGCGGCATCGCCGACGCCCTCAAGTCGGGCGCTGACGCCGCGCGCGGCCAGATCCTCGTCTTCTACCCGGCCGACCTCCAGTACCGGCCCGCCGACATCCCCGCCCTCGTGGCGCCGATCCGCGACGGCAGCGCGGACATCGTCACGGGGACGAAGCAGGGGCGCTACGAGAAGCGGTTCGTGTCCTGGGTGTACAACGCCCTGTGCCGGCGGCTGTTCGGGGTCAACGTGAGCGACCTCAATTCCGTCAAGGCCTACCGCCGCGAGGTGATGGACGGCATTCCCACGCGGCCCGACTGGCACCGCTTCCTGGTGGTCATCGCTGCCACCCAAGGGTTCCGCGTGGTGGAGCGCCCCGTGCCCCTGTTCCCGCGCCGCGCCGGTCGCTCGAAGTTCGGCGTGGGGCGCATTCCCGTGGGCGTGCTGGACCTGGTGTCGGTGTGGTTCCAGTTGCGCTTCGGCCGCAAGCCGATGTTGTTCTTCGGCGTGACGGGGGCCGCGCTGTGCGTCGCGGGGCTGGCGGTGGGGGTGTATGCGTTGGTGGAGCGCTACGTGTACGGCGCGGGCTTCCGGCCCCTCTTGAACCTCATCATGCTGCTCATCCTCGCCGGGTTGATTCTGTTCGGCTTCGGCTTCGTGGGCGAGATGGTGGCCGGGTTGCGCGAGGAGGTGCGGGCCCTCGAACGCGACGTGGCGCGGCTACGGGGAGGCGAGGGCGGGGGCGGGGGCGGGGGCCAGCGTTCGAGCGCCGGGCCGCGCTAGCGCGGTGAACGTGTTGCTCGTGGCGCACAGCTTTCCGCGGTATCCGGGCGACGCCGCGGGAGCGTTTCTCCTGTCGCTCGCGCGCGGGCAGCGCGAGCTCGGCCATCAGGTGTTGGCCGTGGCGCCCCACGCGCCCGGGCTCCCCCTGGACGACGAGCTCGACGGCGTGCGCGTGCAGCGCTACCGCTATGCGCCGGACGCAGCGGAAACGCTCGCCTACGCCGGCACCATGCACGAGCAGGTGCTGCGCTCGTGGCCGGCCCGGGCGCGGCTCGTCGCGCTCGTGGCAGCGGCACGGCGCGCCGTGCGGCGCGCCGCCCGCGCCTTTCGGCCCGACGTGATCCACGTGCACTGGTGGTTTCCCGGGGGGCTTGCCGTGTGGCCCCGGCGCCCCGCCGGACCGGGCGTCGTCCTCACGTCGCACGGCACCGATCTGTTTCTGCTCGATCGCTTTCCCGTCGCACGCTGGCTCGCCCGGCCCGTCTTCCGGGCCGCCGACCAGGTGACCGTGATCTCGACTCCCCTCGTCGCGCGGGTCCAAGCCCTCGGCGTCGCCGCCGAGCGCATCACGGTCGTGCCGATGCCCCTCGACGCCGCGACCTTCGCAGCCGCCCCGGAGCGCCCGCGCGACCGCGGGCTGTTGCTCTTCGCCGGCCGGCTGGTGGAACGCAAGGGCGCGGAATTCGCCCTCCGGGCCGTGGCCGCGCTGCGGGAACAGGGCCGGGCGGTGCGGCTGCTCGTCGTGGGGGCGGGCCCCGAGCGCCCCGGCCTCGAGCGCCTGGCCGCCGCGCTCGGGGTGGAGACCGCCGTCGAGTTCCGGGGCCCCGTGGCGCCCGCCGAGTTGGCCGACCTGTACCGTCGCGCGGGCGCGTTGTTGATGCCCGCCGTCACCGACTGGAAAGGAGAACAGGAGGGCTTCGGCATGGTGCTGGTCGAGGCGATGCAGTGCGGCCTCCCCGTCGTCGCCACACGGAGCGGCGGGATCCCCGACGTCGTGCGCGACGGCGCCACCGGCCTGCTCGTGCCCGAGCGCGACCCCGCCGCACTGGCGCGCGCCGTCGCGCGGCTCCTCGACGAGCCCGGGCTCGCCGAGCGGCTCGCGCGCGCGGCCCGCGCCGACGTGGCCAGCCGATTCGCGCCCGCCCGCATCGCGCGCACCTTCGAGGCGATCTACCGGCGCGCCATGGGAGCGCGTTAACTTTCGGCGTCGCCACGGGTTAGGATGGCTGCTGCGATGAACAACCCGACGCCCCCGGGCCGCATCGCGCCCGCGTCCGCCGCGCTGCGCGAGTTCTACAGCGCGCGCCACACCTGGCGCCACGCCGGCGAGGAACGCATGCGCTTCCGCAAGGCGGCGCGGCTGGCGCGGGTGCGTCCGGGGAGCGCCGTGCTCGACATCGGCGCCCGCGACGGCGGCCTGCGCCGCTTCCTCCCTCCCGACGTGCGGTACCGGGGCCTCGATATCGCGCCGGAGTTCGCCTCGCCCGACGTGCAGGTGCACGACGTCTCGGCCGGCCTGCCGTTCCCCGATGCGAGCTTCGACTACGTGTTTTGCATCGAGGTGCTCGAGCACGTGCCGAACCCCTACGACACCCTCGGCGAGATCCGGCGCGTGCTCAAGCCCGACGGCGTGCTCGTCCTGTCGGTGCCCAATCCCTATCACGTGAAAGAGATCCTCTGGAATCTGTTCCGCATTCGGGATCGCCAGGGCCACATCTACAGCTGGACCCGCCAGACGATGAGTCGCCTCGGCGAGATGAACGGGTTCCGGCTGGACGCCTCCGGGGGAACGTACTTCCACCCGCCGGTGCCGGCCTGCGGGCTGCTCGCCCGTTCGATCGTTTACCGGTTCGTCAAGCAGTGATCCGCGCCCGCGGCTGGCTGTGGGCGGTGCAGCTCGCGGTGGCCGGCGCGGTCGTCGCCCTGGTGGCGGGCTCGCTGGCGCGCAATTGGACGGCGTTCCGCGCGGTGCACGTGGCCCTGGCGGTGCGGCCCGCGCTCCTCGCGGCGGCCGTGCTCGCGGTGTGCGCGACCTACGCCGTCCAGATCGAGGCGTGGCGCCGGATCCTCGCGGGATGGCGGCAGCGGATCGGGTTCGGGGCCGCCGCCCGGATCTGGAGCCTCGCCAATCTCGGGCGCTATCTGCCGGGGAAGGTGTGGAGCGTGGCCGGGCTGGTCTTGCTCGCCCGGCGGGCCGGGGTGGACGCCGCGCCCGCCGCGGCCTCGGCGTTCGCCGCGCAGGCGGTGACGCTCGGGGCCGGCGCGGCCGTGGCGGCGGCCGTGACCCCGCAGGCGACCTCGCCGTGGCGGCTCGCCGGCGCCGCGCTCGCGGCCGTGGGCACGGTCGCCGCGCTGAGCTGGGCCCCGACGGCACGGCGGCTGGGCCGCCTGGCGGGCGCCGCGACGCCGCTCGAGCCGCTCCCGGCCCTCTCGGTCCTGGCGAGCGCGGCCCTTGCCGCCCTCGCCTGGCTGGGCTACGGCGTGGCGTTCTGGTTGCTCGCCCGCGGGCTCGTGGGCGGCGCCGGCCTGCCCCTCGCGACCGCCACCGGCGTCTTCGCCGTGGGCTACCTGCTCGGCTGGCTGGCGCTGTTCGCGCCCGGCGGCGTCGGAGTGCGCGAACTGGTGCTCATCGGCCTCCTCGCCCCGTCGCTCGGCGGGGGCGGGGCGGTGGCGCTGACCGTGGCGTCGCGCCTCCTGCTCACCGCGCTCGAGGCGGCCGCCGCCCTCGTCACCCTCCCTCTCCGCCATCGCCCACAGGAGTCCCCACGTGCATCGTCGTGAGTCCGCGCCCCCGATCCCTGCCGCGGCGCCGTCATACGAGCCGCGGCGCCCCGCGCTGGTCGCCGCGGCGATCCTGGCGCTGTGGCCCGCGATCCTGTCGCTGCCGATGCTCGCCGGCCGCTGGCTCGCAAGCCCGTGGAGCGACCAGTACACCGCCGGCTATCCCTTCCACGCCTGGAGCGCCGAATGGTGGCGGCGCACCGGGCACGTGCCGCTGTGGAACCCCGAGCTGTTCGGCGGCCTGCCGTTCGTGGCCGCAGGCCACGGCGACATCTTCTACCCCACGTGGCTGCTGCGCCTGCTCGTCCCCGTGACGACGGCGGGGAACCTGAGCTTCGCCCTCCATTACCTCCTCGCCGGCCTGTTCACGTACGCCCTGCTCCGGCGACTCGGCGCCGGGTGGACGGGCGCGGTCGTGGGCGGACTGGCCTACGAGCTCTCGGGGCTCATCGCGTCGTACCCCTCGCCCGGGCACGACGGCAAGCTGTTCGCCTCCACGGCGCTGCCGCTCGCGTTCCTCGCGCTGGTGCTGGCGCTGCGCGAGCGGCGCTGGGCAGGGTATCCGCTCCTCGCCGTGGCGGTCGCGCTCGCCCTGCTCGGCCACTTTCAGCTCGCCTACTACCTGCTGATCGCGGCCGGGCTGTTCGCCCTGTACCTGACCTTCGAAGAGGCGCCCGAGCGCCGGCCGGCCGCCCGCGCCGCGCGGCTCGCGCTCGCCCTCGGCGCCGTGCTCCTCGGCTTCGGCATCGCGGCCATCCAGATCCTGCCGTTCTTCGGCTACATCCCGTTCTCGCCGCGCGCGCAGGGCTATTACGGATTCGCGGGGTCCACCTCGTTCGCCATCCCCTGGAACCACGTTCCCGAGTTCTTCCTCAAGAATTTCGTCGGGTCGCGCGAGACCTACTGGGGGTCGAACCCCCTCAAGCTGCACTCCGAGTACCTCGGGCTGCCGGTGATCGCGCTCGCCGCGCTGGGCGCCGCGGCGCGCGAGCGGCGGCGGTTCCTGTGGTGGGTGGGCGGCATCGGGGCGCTGTTCCTGCTCGTGAGCCTCGGGGCGGGGACGCCGTTCTACCGCGTGTGGTGGGCGGTCATGCCCCTCGTCAAGAAGACTCGCGCACCGGGCATGGCCTTCTTTGTGGTCGCGTTCGTCACGGCTCTCTTCGCGGCGTTCGGCGCCGAGCGCGCGCTGCGCGGCGAGGGACGCAGCGCCGCCCGGGCCATGCTCGCGGCGGGCGGGGTCGTGGCCCTCCTTGCCGTCGCCGGCGTGTGGGGCCGCCTCGCGGCGGCGCTCGCCGCCGGCGCCCAGGCGGGCGCGGGCCGGGGCGCGCCCCCCGATGCAGCGGCGATCCTCCGGGGCGCGCTCACGAGCGGTCTCGCCCTCGCCGCCGCGGGCGCCGTCCTCGGGCCGGCACGCCGCCGGCTCGCGCCGCGGCACGTGGCGCTGCTCCTCCCGCTCGTCCTCGGCGCCGACCTGTGGCTCAACGCGCGCCATTTCTGGAGCTATACCGAGCCCTACGGCCGCGACGCGCTGATTGACCGCCTCGCGGCCACGCCGCCCCCCTACCGCGTCCTGGACGCGGGAGTGTACCCGGGGTCCGCGCTGATGGCGTTCGACATCCCCCAGGTGCTGGGGTACCACGGCAACGAGCTGCGCTACTACGACGAGCTCCTGGGCGGCAAGAACGAATGGCGCAACCTGCGCGCGCTCAAGCTCTGGGACCTGCTCGCGGTGCGGTATGCGATCTTCCCCGCCGGCGGCCCCGCCGGCGACTCGATCCCCGGGTTCCGGCGCGTGTTGGACTCCGTGCCCACGTGGGCCGGCGGGCGCGCCACGTTGTTCGAGCGCGTGACGCCGCCGCCGTACGCCCGGATCGTGCCGGGAGCGGTGAAGACCGACTCGACCAGCGTGATCCCCACGTTGCTCGACCCGCGGCTCGATTACGCGCGGCTGGTGCTGTTCACCCCCGACCAGCCCGTCGCGCCGCGCCCGCTCACCGCTATGCCGCCGCCGAGCCGGTCGGCGGCCACGGTCACGGCATGGCAGCCGGGCCGAATGGCCGTGCGCCTCGCGCCCGCGCCGCCCGACTCGAGTTACCTCGTGATCGCCGAGAACTGGTACCCCGACTGGCGAGCGTGGGTGGACGGCCGCGCGACCCCCGTGCTGCGAGGAGACTATGCCCTCCTCACGGTGCCGCTGCCGCCAGGCGCCACCCGGGTGGAGCTCGCGTTCCAATCTCCCCGCTACGAGCGCGGGAAGGACATCACCCTGGTCTCGCTCGTTCTGCTCCTCGCCACCGCCGCTGCCGCCGCTGCCGCCACCGTGCGCCGCCGGCGCGGGGGGGGCGGGGAGGGCGGGGGAGGCGCACCGCGTGCCTGAGCGCGCGCTCGTCGTGCTCCCGACCTATAACGAGGCCACGAACCTGCCGAGCCTCGTCCCGCAGGTGCTGGCCCAGGATCCGCGGCTCGAGATCCTGGTGGTGGACGACAACTCGCCGGATGGCACCGGACGGATCGCCGAGGAGCTCGCGGCCGCCGAGCCCCGCGTCCACGTGCTGCACCGGGCGGGGAAGCTCGGCCTCGGCACCGCCTATCTGGCCGGGTTTCGCTGGGCGCTCGCGCGGGGCTACGATTATGTGTTCGAGATGGACGCCGACTTCTCGCACGACCCGGCGCACCTCAAGGACTTTCTCGTGGCCGTGCGGGACGCCGACGTGGTGCTCGGCTCGCGCTACTTGGGCGGCCGCGTCACCGTGGTCAACTGGCCGATGGGGCGGCTGTTGCTCTCGTACTGCGCCAACATCTACGCCCGCTGGATCACGGGGCTGCGCATCTGGGACCTGACGGGCGGGTTCAAGTGCTTTCGCAGGCGGGTGCTCGAGGCGATTGACCTGGCCGCGGTGCGGTCGAACGGCTACGCGTTTCAGATCGAAATGAGCGTGAGGGCATGGCGCAAGGGCTTCGTCCTGAAAGAAATCCCGATCGTGTTCGTGGACCGGACGGAAGGCCAGAGCAAGATGAACGGGGCCATCGTCCGCGAGGCGGTGTGGATGGTGCCGCGGCTACGCCTGATGGCGTGGTTCGGCCGCATCTAGTCGGGGTCGCCATCTACAAGATGACGGGGTCGGGAAACGACTTCGTCATGGTGGACACCCGGCACACGAGCCCGGACGACTGGGCGCCGGCGGACATCCGGGCCGTATGCGCGCGGGGGACCGGCGTGGGCGCGGACGGGCTGGTGTTCGTGGGCCCGGGCTCGCGGCCCCAGGCGGTGCGGATGATCTACTACAACGCCGATGGCTCGCCCGCGGCGATGTGCGGCAACGCCGCGCTGTGCGCCACCCGGCTGGCCGCGCGCCTCGGGCTCGCACCCGCGCGCGAGATGCTGCTGGAGACCGATGCCGGCACGTACGTGACCCGCTGCGGCGCCGACGGGGACCGGGCCGAGCTCGGGGTGGCCGCCGTGGCGGCGCCGGTCCCGGTGCCGGGGCTCGGCACGCTCGCCGACGAACGCCGCGCGGCCTTCGTCACCGTGGGAGTACCGCACCTCGTGGTGCTGGTGGACGACGTGGACCGCGTGGACGTGCGCACCCGGGGCCGGGCGCTGCGGTGCGATCCGGCCCTGGGGGCGGGCGGCGCCAACGTCAACTTCGTGGCACCCGGCGCGGGACCGGAAGAGTGGCGCATGCGGACCTATGAGCGGGGCGTGGAAGACGAAACGCTGGCGTGCGGCACGGGGGCCGTAGCGGCGGCGTGTGCGCTGCTCGGCTGGGACCTCGCCGCCTCGCCGCTGAGCTTTCGGACCCGCAGCGGCCGGCGGCTCGATGTCCGGGCGGCCCGCACGGCGGACGGCAGCTACGACGATCTGTGGCTGAGCGGGGAGGCGAGGGTCGTGCTGCGGGGTGTGATTAGTTGAGCTAATTGTCCACACTGGCTGGTTCGTTTACTTAACATAACATCTCTTATACGACCTATGCGTGAGCACGCAGGCCTCACGGCTTCGCCCCGGCCCCGGCGCCTAGGCCAGCCCCCCGCGTCAGCTCCCCGATCCGCACCTTGGCCTCCGTCACCGCCGCCGTCGAATCCAGCTTCTCGACGATCGTCCGGTACGCCCCCAGCGCCCGGGCCGTATCCCCCGCCGCCACCCACGCCCGAGCCGCGTCCGACAGGAACTGCGCCCGCATAAACGGATACAGCGCCGCCTCGGCCGCCCGCTCGTACGCCGCGGCGGCCTCGCGCGAGCGGCCTGCGTTCTCGTAAGCCGCCCCGAGCAGCCCGTACGCCTGGGCGCGGAAATTCTTGTCGGCCTCCGGGGCGAAGCGAGTCAGGACCTCGATCGCCTGCTGCCACTGGCCCTGCGCCAGGCGCACCTGGGCGAGCAACAGATGCCCCTCCTCGGCGGCGTGCGTGCTCGCATAGTTCTCGATCACGTGCGACAGCACACTCGCGGCCAGCGGATAGTTCTTCGATTCCCACGCCAGGCGCCCTTGCTCGAGCTCCCGTCCGGCGTTGCGCTCGGCCGTGCGCGCGGACAGCAGATACCAGACGAACAGGCCCGCCGCGAGCGCCGCCCCGGCCGCAAGGTAGCCCACCGCCTGGCGGTGCCCCTTGACCCAGTCCCCGACCCGGCCCAGTACCTTCGCACCTCGGGCCGCCGGGCGTCCTCCGGCGCTCACCGTCGTCGCTGTCGTCACTGGTCGTCGCCTCGCAGTTCGTTTGCCGTCCGGAATGCCGCCCCCAAGGGACGGCCCCGCCCCCCCGTGCGCCCCATGCCCCTGGGGTGACTCGAACACCCGGCCAACGGTTTAGGAAACCGCTGCTCTATCCACCTGAGCTACAGGGGCTAAGCGCCGCAATGTAGGGGGGTTACGCGTAATGGAGCAAGGCCTCGACCCGCTCTCCCTTGAGCCGCTCGCGCCCTTTCAAAAAGTCGAGCTCGATCAGAAACGTGAAGCCCACCACCGCGGCACCGCGCTCCCGCACCAGCAGCGCCGCGGCCTGGGCCGTGCCCCCCGTCGCCAACACGTCGTCCACGATCAGCACGCGATCGTCGCCGTCCACCGCGTCATGATGCATCTCCAGGGCATCGGTGCCGTATTCGAGCGCGTACTCCACCCGCCCGCGCGCCCCGGGAAGCTTCCCCGGCTTCCGAATCGGCACGAGCCCCGCCTCGAGCGCCAGCGCGATCGGCGCGCCCAGTAAAAAGCCGCGGGACTCGATGGACACGACCCGCGTGACCCCCGCCCCCCGAAACGGATCGCTCATCAGCTCCACCGCCCGCCGGAACACCCGCGGCTCGAGCAGCAGCGGCGTAATGTCCTTGAACGTTACCCCCGGCCGGGGAAAGTTGGGAATGTCGCGGATCGCACGCGCGATGTCGCCGACGGTCACGGGGGTATCCACGTGAAGTCCTTTCATCTACCGGATTTCGAAGGCCTTAGGGAGCGCCTCTTCATGTGGAATCTCGGTCTTTTCCACATCGGCCACGCGCGCCAGAGCGGGGCCCCGAGCGAGAAGGCGTTCCAGCTCGGCCAGGGCGCTCGCCGGTCCCGCCGCCACGACCTCCACGCTGCCGTCGGCGAGGTTGCGGGCGAAGCCGCGGAGCCCCAGGCGCCCGGCGTGTCGCCACACGTACCAGCGGAACCCCACGCCCTGCACGTGGCCCCGCACCACGAAGCGGGCCGCCGCCATCGGTCTAGCTCTCGCGGCCGGCCGCCGCGCGGCGCCGCTGCCGCCACACGTACAGCGCGGTGATCGCGGCGAGAATCGGCAACAGCACCAGCACCGCCCGCCCCGCATAGCTCCGCGCTTCCGCGTCCAGCACGGCGAGGATCACGTCCCCTTGTTTCCCGATGAACCACCCGATCCCCGTGAGCACGCTGCACCACACCAAGGCGCCCAGGGCGGTGAACGCCACGAACTTGCCGAGGTGCATGCGCGCGAGCCCCGCCGGCAGGGAGATCAGGTGCCGCACCACTGGCAGCATGCGTGCCAGGAACGTGCTGATCTCGCCGTGATCGGCAAAGAACCGCTCGGAACGCTCGAGACTCCGCGCCGAAATCCAGAAATACTTGCCCAGCCGCCGCACGAACGGCCTCCCCAGCCAGTGCGCGAGCCCGTAATTCGCCAGGGCTCCGAGCACGCTGCCCGCGACCCCGCACGCCACCGCGATCGCGGCGTTCATTTCGCCGCGGGCCGCGAGGTAGCCGGCGGGCGGCATCACGAGCTCGCTCGGCAGCGGCAGGAACGACGACTCGATCGCCATGAGCACCACGATCCCCGGGTAGCCGAGGTCGCGAAACCGCTCCAGCAGCCACTGCACGAACGCCTCAAGCATCGAAGCCGTGCTCTCCCACCAGGGGGACGAAGCGCGCCGTGCCGAGCGGCGTGCGCCGCACGGCCAGGCCGTCGGCGGCCCGCTCCACCAGCGTCACCGTCTGCCCGCCGCGGGGGCCGAGGGGGATCAACAACCGCCCGCCGGGGGCCAGCTGCTCGAGCAGCGGCGGGGGGATGTCGGGGCCGCCCGCGGCCACGACGATCGCGTCGTAGGGTGCGTAGGCGCTCCAGCCCAGGGTGCCGTCGCCGAGCAAGATGGACGCGTTGGCGACGCCCGCGGCGCGCAGGGCGCGCCGCGCGGCCTGGGCGAGCGCGGGCACGCGTTCCACCGAGAACACCTGTGCCGCGAGCGCCGCAAGCAAGGCGGTCTGATAGCCGGACCCGGTGCCGATCTCCAGCACCCGCTCCCGGCCGGCGAGGCGCAGGGCCTCGAGGTGGCGGGCCTGCGTGAGCGGCTGGGAGATCGTCTGGCCGCCGCCGATGGGCAGCGCCGTGTCGTCGTACGCCCGGTGGCGGAGCGCCTCGGGCACGAACAGGTGCCGCGGGGTCTCCGCGAAGGCTCGGAGCACCGCGAGGTCGCGGATCCCCTGGGCCCGCAACGACTCCACCAGGCGCAGCCGATACCCGCCGTAGCTGTCGCCGCGCCCGCCCCCTAGTCCCCCGGAAACCATTGCCGCACCACCTCGATGAGCCCGTAGTTGGTCATGTCCATGTGCAGCGGCGTGACGGAAATGTACCCGTCGCTCGTGGCGCGAAAATCGGAGTCCGCGCCGCCGGTCCACGTCACGCGGCCCCCGCCGATCCAGTAGATCTCCTTGCCCCACGGGTCCTTCATGAGGGCGATCTCCTCGCTGAACACCCGGCTCCCCAGGTGCGTCACCCGGACCCCCTTCACCTGGTCGCCGGGGATCGCCGGAAGGTTGATGTTGAGGAGCGTGTCCTTGGGGAAGTCCGCCACAGTCACGATGCGCCGCAGCAGGTCGCGGAGCACGTCGCGGTGCGTCTCCAGGACGTCGAGATCCGTGCCCGCGTACGACACGGCGATGCTCGGGATGCCGGCCACGAGCCCTTCCATGGCCGCGGCCACTGTGCCCGAGTAGAACACGTCCTCGCCCATGTTCTGGCCGTGGTTGATGCCGGAGATCACGAAATCGGGCTTTTCGGGCATCAGCACGCCGATGGCGAGCAGCACGCAGTCGGTGGGCGTGCCGTCCACCTGGAAGGCGCCGTCGGGCCGCCGCGTGGCGCGAAGCGGGCGGTGCAGCGTGAGCGAGTGCGACGTGCCGCTTTGCTCGCGGTCCGGGGCCACGACGGTCACCTGGCCGAGCGACGCGCACACCTCGCCCAGCACCGCGAGCCCGCGCGCCAGGATGCCGTCGTCGTTCGAGATCAGGATGTTCATCGCGGTCCGAACATGATCGCCCGGGCGTCGCGGGTGAAGACGCGGGCCAGCCGCCAGGTATCCGCCCATCCCCGGAAGTGGCTGGGGCGCCCCTCGTAGATGGTCGGCACCCGCACCGCCGCCACCCGGAAGCCGCGGGCGAGCGCCGCGAGCAGGAACGCCGTCTCGAAATCGTAGCCGCGCTCGGCGGGGCGGACGGCCGCGGCCACGCGGCGGGAGAAGGCGCGGAACCCGGTCTGGGCGTCGGCCACCGGTCGCCCGGCGATGCGGGACACGAGCGCGGCCGCCAGCCAGTTCGTGCAGCGCCGCGCGAGCGGCATCGGGGCCCGGCGCGCCCGGGCCCCGAGCACGAGATCGGCCGTCCCGGCGAGCACCGGCGCGACCAGCCGGGGAATGTCCTCGGGGGGGTGCTGGCCGTCGGCGTCGAGCGTCACGAGCGCGCGGGCCCCGCCGGCGAGGCCCGCGGCAATCCCGGTGGCGAGCGCCGCCCCCTTGCCCAGGTTCCGCGGGTGGCGCAGCACCGTGGCGCCCGCCCGCGCCGCCTCGCATCCCGTCGCATCGGGCGACCCGTCGTCCGCCACGTACACCCGGGCGCCGGGTAGGGCGCGGCGGGCCCGGGTTACCACATCCCCCACGGTGGCCGCCGCCCGGTAGGCCGGGATCACGAGCGCGACCCCGCCGCCGAACGCCTCACCGCGCCCCGGCATTGGGCGGCGCCGTCCCGTCCAGGATGGCGAGGATGGCTTTGAGCTCGGCGCGCAGATCCTTGATCGTCTGGGTGGCGAGGGCGCGCCGCGCCTCCGGTTTGAGCTCCCCGCTGCGCCGGTACTGCTCGATCTTCTGGCGCGCGCCCTCGATCGTGTACTTCTCGGTGTACAGCAGGTGTTTCACCAGCATGATGAGTTCGATCTCGCGGCGCTGGTACACGCGGTTGCCGGACCGGTTCTTGGCCGGATTGAGGAACCGGAACTGGCTCTCCCAGTAGCGCAGCACGTGCGGTTTCAGGTCGGTGAGCTGGCACACCTCCCCGATCGAGAAGAACTCCTGCACCGGCTGCGGGGCGCTCATCGCCACTGCTCCGGTTTCGGCTCCCGCTCCATCAGGTCCGCCACCGCCCGCCGCGGCGCCTTGCCCTCGAACAGCACGGCGTGCACCTCGCGGGCGATCGGCAGCTCGACGGCGTGTCGCACGCCCAGGGCGACGGCCGACCGCGTGGTGTTCACGCCTTCCGCCACCGTGGCCCGGCCCGCGAGCGCCTGCTCGAGCGACTTGCCGCGCCCCAGCTCCATGCCGAGGCTGTAGTTGCGGGAGAGCGGCGCGGTGGCGGTGAGGATCAGGTCGCCCATTCCCGCGAGCCCCGCGAACGTCGCCGCGTCGGCGCCCAGGGCGACGCCGAGCCGGGTGATCTCTGCGAGGCCGCGGGTGAGCAGCGCGGCGCGCGCGTTGTGCCCGAGCCCCAGGCCGTCCAGAATGCCGGCCGCGACCGCGATCACGTTCTTCAAGGCCCCGCCGAGCTCCACCCCCAGCACGTCGCTCGCCGTGTACACGCGGAAGTAACCCGTCGAGAACACCTGCTGCACGCGCCGGGCCACCTCGGGCTCCCGCGCCGCCGCCACCACCGCCGTCGGGCGGCGCTCGTACACCTCCTGCGCGAATGACGGCCCCGAGAGCACCGCCACCCGGCGGCCGTCGGCGAGCACGTCCGCCAGGACGGCCGAGAGCGTCGCCAGGCGCTCGGGCTCGAGCCCCTTCGACACGCTCACCACCAGCGCCCCCGCCGCCACCCCCGGGGCGGCGCGGGTCATGACGTCCCGCACCGCGTGCGACGGCGCCGCCGACACGACCACGTCGGCCCCTCGGACGGCCGCCACCACGTCGCCCTCCGCCCGCACGCCCGGCGCGAGCGTCGCCCCGGGCAAGAACAGCGGGTTCAGGTGCTCCCGGTTGATGGCGTCCACCACCTCCGCCTCCCGGGCCCACACGGTGACCGGGCCGCAATCGCCCTTGCGCGCCAACAGGTCGGCGAGCGTGGTACCCCAGGCGCCCCCGCCCACGACGGCCACGCGCATCACGCGGGGCCCCCGAGTCCCCGCCGCGTCCGGAAGCGGTGCTCGGTGCCCGCCAGCAGGCGGCGCAGGTTCGCGCGGTGGGCGACCACGATCAGCACCGCGAGCGCGACCGCCGCCCAGAACGTCGCGGTCGCCCCGGGCGCGGTGAGCCGCACCCACAGCGGGAACAACACCGCCGCGATCACGGACGCGACCGACACGTAGCCGCCCAGCCACAACGTCAGCGCCCAGACGGGCAGCGAGATCAGCAGCGCCAGCGGCGCGAGCGCGAGAAACATCCCGGCCGCGGTGGCCACGCCCTTCCCGCCGCGAAACCGCACGTAGGGCGAAAACATGTGGCCGAGCACCGCCGCGACGCCCAGCGCCGCGGGAAACCACGACGGCCCGTCCGCCCACGCGCCGAGAATCGCGACCGGCACGGCCCCCTTGGCCACGTCCACCGCCGCCACCGGCAGCGCGTAGCGCCAGCCGAGGACGCGGTACACGTTGGTGGCACCGAGGTTGCGGGAGCCGTGCTCGCGCAGATCAATGCCGCGCCCCAGCCGGCCCGCGACGTAGCTCGTCGGCGTGGCGCCCAGCAGGTAGGCGAGCACGAGCAGCAGCCCCAACCCCGCCGCGTTCATCGCCGTGCCGTCTCCCGCCGCCGCCGGAATTGCAGGCGCACCGGGGAGCCCGTGAACCGCCAGGCTTCCCGGAACCCGTTCAGGAGGTAGCGCGCGTACGACTCGGGAATGGCCTCGGGGCGGCTCGCGACGATGGCGAAGCGCGGCGGCGCGGTCCCGATCTGCGCGCCGTAGAACAACCGCACCGCCGCTCCCACCGGCTGCGGCGGCTGCTGCCGCGCCACGAGCCGCTCGAGCACGCGGTTCACCTCGGCCGTGGGGATGCGCTTCTCCCGCTCCTCCGCCACGGCGAGGATCGCGTCGAGCAGCTTCGCCACCCGCTGGCCGGTCTTCGCCGAGACGTAGAGAAACGGCACGAACCGCAGGAACGGCGCCCGCTCCTCAAGTTCCCGCTCGCCGCGGGCCGCCGTCGTGGCGTCCTTCTCCTCCACCAGGTCCCACTTGTTCACGGCCACGATGAGCGCGGCGCCGCGCTCCCATGCGTCGGTGGCGATCTTCAGGTCCTGCGCGTGCACCCCCTCCCGGGCGTCCACCACCAGCACACACACGGCCGCCCGCTCCATGGCCCGCGCCGTGCGCAGCGCGGCATAGAACTCGATCTCGTCGGCCACCTTGCTGCGCTTGCGCAGCCCCGCCGTGTCGATGAAGACCAGCGTGCGCCCCCGGTAGCGCAGCGGCGTATCGATGGCGTCGCGCGTCGTGCCCGGCTCCGGTGCCACCACCAGCCGCTCCTCGCCGACGAGCCGGTTCACGAGGCTCGACTTCCCCACGTTGGGCCGCCCGACGACCGCCACGGCGATCCCGGGCGCGTCCTCCGCGGGCGCCGCCGCCGGCAACCGCGCGGCAATGCGGTCGAGCAGATCGCCCGCGCTCTTGCCCACCGCGGCCGACACGGGCAACGGCTCGCCGAGCCCCAGCTCGTAGAACGCGAGGTGGCGCGTGTCGTCGGGCAGCCGGTCGGCCTTGTTCGCCACGAGGAGCAGCGGGCGGCCCGCACGGCGCAGCGCCTCGGCGATCTCGAGATCGGCCGGGTGCACCCCCGTCTCCACGTCCACCACGAACAGCACGACGTCGCTCTCGGCCACAGCCTGCTCCACCTGGGCCCGCACGGCGCGCGCCAACGCGTCGCCGGCGCCCGGGACGAGCCCCCCGGTATCCACCAGCCAAAACCGCCGCCCGTTCCACTCCACCGCCGCAAAGTGCCGGTCGCGGGTCACCCCCGGACGCTCGTCCACGATCGCCTCGCGCCGGCCGATCAGGCGGTTGAACAGCGTGGATTTCCCCACGTTCGGCCGACCCACGATCGCCACCGTCGGCGTGCCCTTCATGCCGCGTCTCCCTCCGCCTCGGGGGCGGCCAGCGCGTCGGCGAAATCGTAGGAGAGGCGCACGGGATACGGCAGCCGCCCGGCGAGCTCGGCGGCCGCCACGTCGTCCACGAAGCGCCCGTCGTCGTTCACGGCCTCCGCGGGCAGCAGCGCGAACGTCCAGTCGCGGCGCCGGGCCAGCGCCGCCGCGATCGCCGCGCCCGGCAACAGTCCCGCCGTCGTCACCGAAGGCCCGAACAGGGTGTTCGTCACCGCCACCACCTCGAAGCGCCCGCCCGTCGCGGCGGCGAGGTCGGCGAGCACCGCGGGAAAGAGCGGGGCCATCGCGGTCCCCGTCACCACGGCCACGCGCTGCCCGGCCAGATCGGGCAGCCGCGCCCGCGCCGCGGCAATCCGCAGCTGGAGGTAGCGCACCGCGCCCACGCCGTTCTCGCGCTGCTCGAACTCGCCGTACCACTCGGCCGGCGGCAGCGGCACGCCGGCGCGCAGGTAGAGCTCGTCCGCCCCGAAGCACCACGGGGTCCCCCGCTCCGCCACCGCACGCCCGGCGAATCGGTCCACGGTCGCCAGCGCCGCGCGGCACTCCGCACGCGTCGGCTCGCGCACGAGATGCCACTTCGAATGCTCCGTGAGCGCCACCGGCACGACCGACACCGACAACACCGCCCCGCCCAGCCCGTACAGATCGGCGAGCGTGCGCTCGAGCTGCGGGCCGTCGTTCACCCCGGGGACGAGCACGATCTGGGTGTGGAACGCGATGCCGCGCTGCGCCAGCGTCGCGAGCTGCGCGACGATGTCCGGCGCCTCGGGGTTGCGCAACAGCCAGCGCCGCACCGTGGGATCGGTCGCGTGCACGGAGACATACAGCGGCGACAGCCGGTAGGCGACGATCCGCTCCACGTCCCACGGTTTCAGGTTCGTGAGCGTGGCAAAGTTGCCGTAGCGAAACGACAACCGGTAGTCGTCGTCGCGCACGTACAGGGCGGGCCGCAGCCCCGCCGGATTGCCGTCCACGAAGCAGAAATCGCAGTGGTTGGCACAGCGACGGATCCGGGGCGGCTCGAGCTCCACCCCCATCGGCAGGCCCTCGGGCCGCTCGACATCGTACTCGACGGCTTCCCCGCTCGGGAGTCGCGCCGCGAGCACGAAGCGCTCGTCGGCCGTGAGGAACTCCCAGTCGAGAAAGTCCTCGAGCGCGCGGCCGTTGACGGCCAAGAGCTCGGTCCCAGGCACGAGCCCGAGTTCCGCCCCGAGCGAACCGGGAGCGACCGACTGGACGCGAATCACAGCGCTATCGGGCCTTCAAGGACTTTGTGAAGGCGTGCGTCGCAACTTCAACGCATGCCGCGACTTCCATGAACCGAGTAATATGTCCTATGAAGCGCGATAGCGCCAGGCGGCGATCCCCGCGCCGCTCACCTCGAACTCGAGCTCGCGGGCCTGCCGGGGCGGCAGCTCCGGCACGTCGGCGCTCGCCGTGGCCACGACGCGGCCTTCGGTGTCGAGGAACTCCACGGCGAGGCGGAACGCGCGGGAGGGGACGGGCCGGAGGTTGCTGGCCAAGGCGGTGAGGGTCGCCCCGCTCGAATCCGCGGAGAAGACGGACACCGTGATCTCGACTGCCAGGCCGGAATCGGCGCGCGCCACATAGGCGAGGGCCGAGTCGCGGCGGGCGCGGAAGTCCCACCCCGCGGCCACGAGCTTCAGGGCGGCGCGGTTCAGCGGGTCGAGGGCCAGGAGCCGTTGCGCGGTGGGGAGGAGACCCGCCGAGTCGTGCCGCTGGTACTGTGCGAGGGCGAGGCCGTACAGCGCGTCGCGGGCATAGGGGTTGCGGGCGAGCCCGAGTTCCAGGGCCCGCGCCCCGGCGTGGGCGTACCCCTGCCCCACCAGGCGCTGGCCGGTGGCGAACAGCTCGGCGGGGGGCGCGCCGGGGGCGTGCGCGGCCGCCGAATCGAACACCGCCGCCGCGTCGCCTTCGCGGCCGCTCTGGGCGTACAGGGTGGCCAGCGCGGTGGCGGCGTCGAGCGCGTCCGGGTACTCCGCGAGGAAGGCCTGCAACGCCGCGACGGCGGGCGCGAAGGCGGCGGCCAGCGTGCTGGAATCGGCGGCGAGCTGCCGCAGCGCGGCCGCCCGGCGCTCGCGGGCCTGCGCCACGCCCGCGGCGCGCGAGGCCGAATCGCGCGTGAACAGCTGCTGATCCGCCGGTGCAAGCCGGGCGCCCCGTGCCCGGCGCGATTGAGCGGACGCCACGAGTTTGGCGAGCACCGCCGAGTCCCGCGCCAGCGCCCGTTCGGCCGAGTCCAACCGCGAGCGCAACCGCGGGATCTCCTGCGCCGCGGGATGGCCCTGCACGCGGCGCACGAGCAGCCGCCAGGCGTTGGCCAGCGCGTCGCGCCGCTCCCGGGCGAAGGCCGGATCGCGCCCCGCGGCCGCGGCGGCGCGGCCGTAATAGGCGAGCGCCGAGTCGTCCCCGCCGCGGGCGGCGAAGAGACCGGCGATGGCGGTGAGCGGTCGCGGGTCGGCGGGATCGAGCCGGGCGGCGCGCCGCAACAGCGCCGTCGCCGAGTCCTGGCGGCCTTCCTGCCACGCCGTGAGACCCGCATCCATCAGGCGGCTCGCCAGCTCGCGGCGGCGGATCGTCACCTCCCGCGCGCACGCCGGCGCCAGGACGAGCACCCGACCGAACGCCGTGTCGGCGCCGGCCACATCGCCCAAGTCGGCGTCGGCTCGCCCCAGGTAATACCACGCCGCCGGGTTCTCTTCCTGGCGGTCGCGCACGATCGCCTCGAGCAGCGACTGTTGCGCCCGCCTGAGGAGCGGCTCGCGTTGCTCGGGAGGTCGCTCGGCGGCCTCCTTTGCGGCCGCCAGCGCGGCGTTCACCTTGGCGTGGCCGGGAGGAAGCGCGCACGGCGGCTCGGGGGGCGGCCACCCGCCTTGCCCGGCAAGGGGCGCGACTCCGCTGCCCGCGACGAGGGCGACGACGGCCGCACGCGTGACGGCGCCCATGGGGAAGGCTAGAAATGGCGCCCGCCGGGCCCAAACGCAAGACCGGCCCCAACCAACGGGCCGGTCTCGAGGAGCGGGCGATGGGATTCGAACCCACGACGTCCAGCTTGGGAAGCTGGCATTCTACCCCTGAATTACGCCCGCGGAAAACCGCTTCTAAGTTAGCACCCGCCGGTCCGGAGCGGTACTCCGTGTCCGGGCCGCAAAACGGCGCGGGCCCCGGACGCTGACCGTGTCCGGGGCCCGGCTCCGTTGCGCCACTCACCCGCCGTTCGTCACGGCGTCGCGAGGACGTTCGTGAAGTTTACGAACGAGCCTTCCTGCCCATCGGCAAGGCTGAACGCCCATCCGTACGTCCCACCGGGGCAACTCGCGCTCCAACTCCCCGGGAAGGTCTCGGTCCACCCGCTTTGCAGCACTTCGCACACGAGGTAGCTGCCCGCGGGCAACCCGGTGACCAGATAGTTCCCCGACGCGTCGGTGGCGACCGTCGCGCTGACGGCGCCGCCGGTGGCGCTCGCCGTGCCCGTGACTTGTACGCACCAACCCGCGAGACCGGCCCAATTCGACCCGTCGCTGACGGTGCCGGTGATGCTGGCCGTTCCGAGCGACAGGGGCGCCGTGACCGCGCAGCTCCCGGTGGACGGCGGGGGCGGGGGTGGAGGTGGGGGCTGCGGCGGGGGCGGCGGATCCTGGGACAAGCACTGGCCGTGATGCGCATGAGCCGTGCCCTGCGCCGAGCGGTGCTCGTCGCCCTGGCCGTTGTCACAGTTCGACCCCTGCGGGCTTTGGGCAGCGCCGACGGCGAACGGCGCAACACACAACGCAAGGAGCACCATGAACGCTCGCATCCATCCCTCCTAGGGAGTGTAGGACCCACTGAGGGAGGGCGCGGCGACCCCAGCGGAGCTGGCCCACAAGCTCGCACAGCCGCCGCCGCGAAGCAGTGCTCCCGGTCACCGGAGCTGCTAACACATTGCTACAACGTGTGTTACGACCTCCGGTACCGCCACGCGACGATGCCCTGCCCCGTCGCCTTGATGCGGAACTCCCGACTCGCGGAGGGCTCGAGTGCCGGGACGGTGTCGGTCTGGGCGGCCACGACGCCGCCCTTGGCGTCGAGGAACTCGAACGTGACGGCCAGCGCCGGGCTGCGGCCGGGGCGCAGGTTCGTGAACGTCCCCTCGAGGCTCGCCGCCGAGTCGCGCACGCTGAAGGCGTTCACCGTGACCTCGACGGGGAGCGAGTCGGCGACCTGGAGGTAGCGCAGCACCGAGTCCTTCTGGCCGAGCAGCTGCCAGCCCCCGGCGATCTTGGCGAGCGTCGAGCGATTCATCGGGTCCACCGCGTACAGCCGCTGGGCGAGCGGGAGGACGCGGCTCGTGTCGCCGATCAAGTAGGAGATGCCCGCCAGGTTGTAGAGCGCGTCGCGGTGATAAGGGTTCTTCTCGAGCCCCGCCGCGTACAGCCGCGCCGCGAGCCGATACTGGGGGTCGGCCAGGGCGTGGAACTGGCGCATCGTGTCGGCCGCCGCCGGCTGGCAGCGGGCCGCGATTTGCCGCGCCGGCAGCGCGGGCGCCTTCTTGCGCTGCGCCGCCCGGCAGTCGGCGGCGAGCGTGGCCGTATCGGGCGCGGCGGGAATGGCGCTCAACACCGCTTGGGCCGCCGCGAACAGGTCGGCCGCGTCCGCCGAGTCGGCGTGGACCAGGATGCGGTCGTACAGCGCCGTCGCCGAGTCGCGCCGACCGGTTTGGGTATAGATGGCCGCGAGAGCCGCCATCGCTTGGATGTCGTTGGGATACGCCGCCAGGTAGTCGCGGTAGGCGGCCGCGGCTTCGTCGTAGCGCTGGCCGGCGTGGTACACCCGGGCGATGTTGAACAAGGCGTCGCGGCGTTCTTTCGCGAATTTCGGGTCGGCGGCGGCCGGCACCGCGAGCCGGAAATACTTGGCCGCGGAGTCAATGCGGTTGGCGAACAGCACCGAATCCCGGCGATACCGGGCGGGATCGGTCGCGCGCACCGCGGTGTCGGGCGCCTCCCGGCCGATGAACAGCGACGCGAGGTAGATGAACCCCATCGGCTCCGCCTGGTAGATCCGGTTCGCCCGTTCGAAGCTGGCGATGGCGGAATCGGTGTTCCCCGCCTGCCAGGCCTGCACGCCCGAGTTGAACACCGGCACCCAGGCCTGACGGCGGTACAGCATGATGTCGTCCTTGCAGTCGGGGGCGAGGGCGAGCGCTTTCGCCAGGGCGCTGTCGGCGCCCTCCAGGTCGTTCGCCATGAGATAGTAGCGGCCCAGGTAGTACCAGGCGGCGGGGTTCTTGTCTTGCCCCGCGCTCGTGACGGCTTGGGTGAGCGCGGTCTCGGCCTCCCGCAGCGCCTTGGCGCGCTGCTCGGCGAACTTGGTCGTGAACGCGTCGCGGAGCGCCTGCATCCCCTTGTTGACGAGCTGGTGGCCCGGCTTGATGCCGCACGTGGCGGGCAGCCAGATCTGGGCCCGCACGGGACGGGGGACGGCGGTCCCCAGGATCAGGGCGACCACGAGGGCGGCGGCCTGCTTCACGGTCATGCGCGCTCCTTCGCGTTGGCGATGAGGGCCTCGGCGTCGCGCTGCGCGACCCGGGCCACGTCGAGCGGCGGCTTGCCGAGGGCGCGCGCCGCCGCGATCACGTCGTCGTACTCCGGTTTCACCCGCGTCCCGTCGGGAGCGGCGGGCTCGAGCACCTTGACCCGCACGGCGACGCCCGGCGCGAGCTGCACGGTGATCTCGCGGCGCGCGAGCGTGGCCCGCTCCGCCCGCCACAGCCGCACCCCGGCGGTGGTGCTGTGGCGAAAGAAGGCCGCCGTCGCCCCTGCGACCGCGCCCTCGGGCACGATCGCCTCGACGCGAAACCCCGGCCGCCCTTTTTTCATCTGCACCGGCCACGTCTGGACGTCGAGCGCCCCCGCTTCCGCCAGCGCCTGGCGGAGCGGCTCCACGTATTCGGGGCTCAAGTCATCCACATCGCAGGCGAGCACGGCCACGGCGCCGTGCTCGGCCGCGCCGGCGGCGTCGGCGAGGAGGATCCGCAGCGCGTTCGGATAGCCCGCGGGGTCCCGCTGCCCGGCGCCCCACCCCGTGCGCGTCAGCCGCCAGCGCGCCGGCGGCGCCCCCGCCGAGAGCACCCGCAGCAACGCGGCGCCCGTGGGCGTCGTCGCCTCGCCTTCCACCGGGCCCGCGGCGGCGATCTCCAGTCCTTCGAGCAGGAGCGCCGTGGCCGGCGCCGGCACCGGCAGGCGCCCGTGGGCAGTCTCCACCCACCCGCGGCCCACCGCCACGGGCCAGTTGTACACCGCCGCCACGCCCAGCCGCTCGAAGCCCTCGATGGCGCCCACGATGTCGAGCACGGCGTCCACGGCGCCCACCTCGTGCAGGTGCACCCGCTCGGGGGCGACGCCGTGCACCCGCCCTTCGGCTTCGCCGATCAGGCGGAACGCCCGCACGGCGCGCTCCTTCACGCGCTCGGCGAGGGGAGCTCGCTCGACCAGGCGAATCAACTCGCCCACATGGCGGCCGTTCGGCTGCTCGGGGATCGTGAACTCGACCTGCGTGCACGCCACCCCGCTCCGCGTCGCCGGCCGGACGGCGACCGTGACGCCCTCCAGGCCGAGCCGCGCGGGCAGCTCTTCGAGCCAGGCGGAGGGGAGACCGAGGGACAGCAGCGCTCCCAGGGTCATGTCGCCGGCGATGCCGGCGGCGGGGTCCAAGATCGCGATACGCATGCGGTGCGGGGCCGCGGGGCCGCGGAAAGTTAGCGGGTTACTCGCGGTACAGCCACCCGGCGCCGGTGTTGAAGACCACCACGCGCTCGCCGGGCCGGAGCGCGCCCCGCCGGGCGAGGGCGATCGCGCCGGCCAGCGCCGCGCCCCCCTCGGGTGACGCGTCGATCCCTTCGAGGGTGCGGAGCTCGTCCGCCGCCGCCGCGAGCTCCGCGTCGCGCACGGCCACCGCCGCGCCCCCGCTCTCGCGCAGCGCCGCGAGCATCAGCCGCCCGCCGAGCGGCGCCGGCACGCGCAGCCCGGCGGCGACCGTGCGCGGCTCGGGCCACGGCTCGCAACGTTCCGCTCCCGCCTCGAACGCGCGCACCACGGGCGCGCAGCCGCTCGCCTGCACCGCGTAGAGCCGCGGCAGGGGCCCCGCCACCCACCCGGCGGCCGCGAGCTCGCGAAACGCCTTCCACATCCCGATCAGCCCGGTCCCGCCGCCAGCGGGATAGACGATCGCGTCGGGCAGCGTCCACCCCAGCTGTTCCGCGAGCTCCAGGCCCAGGGTCTTCTTGCCCTCGATGCGATAGGGCTCGCGCAGGGTCGAGAGGTCCGCCGCATGGGTCTCGGCCGCGAAGGCGCGCGCCGCCGCGCCGCACTCGCCGATGTGGCCGTCCCGCAGCACCAAGTCGCCCCCGTAGCTCCGAATTTGCGCCAGGATGGGGGCCGGGGTCGCGCTCGGCGCGTAGATGCGCGCCGGCACGCCGGCGCGCGCCGCGTACGCCGCCAGGGCGACGCCGGCGTTCCCCGCGGTGGGCACGACGAGGACGCGCGCTCCCGCCGCCACCGCCCGCGTCACCGCCATCGCCATCCCGCGGGCCTTGAACGAGCCGGTGGGGTTCGCGGCCTCGTCCTTGACGAGCAGGCGCTCGAACCCGTGGCGCCGGGCGACGCGGGGCACCGCGAGCAGTGCCGTCCCCCCCTCCCCCAACGTGATCGGCGTCTCGTCGTCCGCGAGCGGCAACCATTCCCGGTAGCGCCACATCGTGTGCGGGCGCACGGCGAGCGCGCCCCGCACCGCCGGAGCCGGCAGGGCGCCGAGGCGGACCAGGTACGGCTCGCCGCACGGGCACACCGTGGCGAGTCCGGCGGCGGGGCGGCGGGCCCCGCAGCCGGAACAGGCGAGCGTCCAGGGCAGCGTCACGCGCGCGAGCGCAGCCGGTCGAGGATGCGTTCGGCGAGGCGGGTCGAAAACCCGGGGAGCGCGGCGATTTCCGCGGCCGAGGCGGTCCGCACCCCCGCGAGCGAGCCGAACCGCTCGAGCAGGGCGCGCCGCCGCCGGGGCCCGATCCCCGGAATCGCGAGCAGCTCCGAGGTGATCACCCGCCGCGCCCGCCGCGCGCGGCTGTAGCTCACCGCGAAGCGGTGCGCCTCGTCGCGGGCGCGCTGCAACAGCTTGAGCGACGGGCTGCGGCGCGACAACCGCAGCGGCTCGGGCCGGTCGGGCAGGTACACCTCTTCCTCGCGCTTCGCCAGGCTCACGATGGGCAGCTGCCCCTGCCCGAGCGCCCGCGCCGCGTCGAGCGCCGCGCTCAGCTGGCCCCGGCCGCCGTCAACCACCAGCAGGTCCGGCAGCGGCCGCCCCTCGGCCGTGCGGCGCGCGAGATAGCGCGTCACCACCTCGCGCACCGCCGCGTAGTCGTCCTGCGGCGCCCCGCGAATTCGGAAGCGCCGATACTCGGCCTTCTTGGGCCGCCCGGCTTCGAACCACACCAGCGAGCCGACCGTGTCGCGCCCCTGGTTGGTCGAGACGTCGATGCACGCGAAGGCGCGGGGCACCGCGGCGAGCCCCAGGTCGCGGCCCAGGGCGAACACGGGGTCCGCCGCCCGCTCGTCGATGTCGAAGCTCTCGATCTTGAGGCTGTCGAGCAGGTGGCGGGCGTTCTGGTCGGCGAGCTCGACGAGCTTGGCGTGGCTCCCGCGCTGCGGCACGTGCCACTCCACCTCCGGCGCCAGCCCCGCGAGCGCTTCGCGGTCCTCGGGCGAAAACGGCAGGAGGGCGTTCCGCGCCCGCCCCTCGAGCGGCAGGTAACAGCGCACCAGGAACGCGGCGAGCACCGCTCCCTCGGGTTCCGCGCCGGCATTCTCGAGGAACCAGTGCTCGCGGGCGATCAGCTTGCCGTCGCGCACGCGCAGCACCACTCCGCAGGCGTCGTCGCCGTCGCGGGCCAGTCCGATGGCGTCGGCGTCTCCCCCACCCACGAGCTCCACGGTCGGCGGCTGCTCCACCTGGTCGAGCCAGGCGAGCGCGTCGCGCAGCTGCGCCGCCCGCTCGAAGGCCAGCCCCTGCGCCGCCTCGCGCATCCGCTCGCGCAACCGCTGCCGCACGTCCACCGTCTTGCCCTCGAGGAACAACACCACGTCCTCGATCATGCGGCGGTACTCGGCCTCGCTCTGGTAGCCGACGCACGGCGCGCGGCACCGCTCGATGTGATAGTCGAGGCAGGGGCGCGCCGGCGCCTCGCGCGGCAGGTCCCAGTGGCACGAGCGCACGGTGAAAATGCGGCGGATGAGGCGCAGCGTCCGCCGCAGGGTCGCCACGTCGGTGTAGGGGCCGAAGTACCGCGCCCCGGGAATGGCGACCCGCCGCACCACGAGCACCCGGGGGAAGGGTTCGCCGAGCGTCACGGCGATGCGCGGATAACTCTTGTCGTCGGTGAGCCGGATGTTGAACCGCGGCTTGTGCTCCTTGATCAGGTTGTTCTCGAGCAGCAGCGCCTGCGGCTCGCTCGCCACCACGATCGTCTCGAGGTCGGCGATCTGGCTCACCAGCGCGGCGCGTTCGGGCGTCGCCTGCGCGTCCGGCGCGAAGTAGCTCGGGACCCGGGCGCGCAGGCTCTTGGCCTTGCCCACATAAAGGATGTCGCCCGCCCGGTTCTTCCACAGGTACACGCCGGGCTGATCGGGGAGGGCCTCTAGCTTGCGCGCCAGGCGGTCAGGGAGTGCCACGTGCGGAGGGCGTCGGGGTGCTTGAGCCACAGCGTCAGCGAACCGTACACCACTCCAAAGATAGCGAGGACCAGCGCGCCCTGGGGCACGGGGGCGAGCGCCCGGGCGAGGCGCGCCGCGCCCAGCGCCGCACCGGCGGCCGCGACGCTCGCCCCGAGCGCCACCGCCGCCGCGCGCCACTCCGGCGCCCGCAGCACCGAGCCGAGCCGCCGGCTCAGGTCGCGCACGTGGAGGGTCGTGTTCACGTACGCCCCGAGCGAGGAGCCGAGCGCGATGCCCGCGACGCCGAGCCAGCGCATCAGCACCCAGGCGAGACCCGTCGAGAGGACGAGCGACGACGCGGCGATCGCGACGGGGGTGCGGGTATCGCGCAGCGCGTAGAACCCCGAGGCGAACAACTTGACCGTCGCCTGCGCGACGAGGCCCACGCCGTACGCCGCCAAGACCCGCCCCACGACCGCGGTCGCGTCGGGGGTGAACCGGCCGGTCTGGTACAGGGCGCCGATGATCTCGCGGTTCAGCGCGATGCACGCGAGCGACGAGGGGACCACGAAATACACGATGCGCCGGAATCCCACGGCGATGCGGGCGCGCAGCTGCTCCTGCGGCGCCGCGCCCACCGCCTCGCGCGACAGCTCGGGCAGCGTCACCGCGGTCACCGACACGCCGAACAGGCTGATCGGCAGGATTTGCACGAGCTGGGCGTAGCCCAGCGCCGAGACGCCGCCCGGACCGGTGAACGAGCCGAGCAGCGTGTCGATCAGCCCCGAGAGCTGCGCCACCCCCGCGCCGAGGAGGAGCGGCGCCCACGCCGCGAGGACCCCGCGCACGCCCTCCGGCGCGAGGGACAGGCGCGGCGCGATCCCCCCCAAGAGCCGCCAGCACGCGGGCAGCTGGACGGCGATCTGCAGCACGCTCCCCGCCACCGTACCCCAGGCGAGCGCCAGCGACAGGCGGTGCAGTTGGACGTCGAGGGGGAGGGCCCGGTGGGCGAGCCAGCTCGCGCCCGCGACCATCGCCGCAATGCCGGCCACGTTCCACAGCGCGGGCGCGGCGTAGGGGAGGAAATACCGCCGGTGGGTGTTCAGGACGCCGAGGCACCAGGCCGAGACGACCATGAGGCCTGTCATCGGAAACAGGATGCGCACCAGCGTGACGGTCAGGCGGCGCCGGGGCTCGTCGAAGCCCGTGGCGATCGCGGCCGTGATCGCCGGCGCGAAGGCCACGCCGAGCAGGGCGAGTACTCCGCTCGCGAGCAGCAGCAGGCCCAGCACCGCGCCGGCGAGGGCGCGCGCGGCGCGCTTGTCGGCCCGCTCGTGGAGCGCGGCGTACACGGGGATGAACGAGGCGGAGAGCGTGCCCTCGCCCAGGAGGTTGCGGACCACGTTGGGAATCCGCAGCGCCGCCCGAAAGGCGTCGGCGGGCACGCTGGTGTTGCCGAAGTAGTAGGCGAACACGCGCTCGCGCGCGTAGCCGAGCACCCGGGTGAGCAGAATGCCGGCGGCGACCTTGGCCGCCTGCCGCCCACCGCCCGCCGCGCCGGGGGGTGACACCGTCAGGCGCGCGGCGGCTTCCTGGTGGGATCTTCCAGCAACCGCTGCACGAACTGCAGCTCTTCGCGCATCCCGGCGAGGGAGCGCTGGAGATCGTCGAGCTCCACTTCCAACGCGTCCACCCGGCGCTCGAGCGCGGGCAGCCCGGCACCGGCGCCGTCGCCCGGCCCCTCGAGGCGGCGCGCGAGCGAGCGCCCGAGCGGGGAGTCGAGCAAAATCGCGGCGATGGGGATCATCAGCGCGACGACCAGCACCACCACGAAGAGCCACATGACACGGATTCTACGAGGTGGCCGCCCACCGCGCCACCTCGTCCTCGAGCGCGCCGAGCAGCGCCGGGCCGTACCGCACCAGGAACGACGCCAGGGTGAGGACCCGCTCCTGCGGCCGGCCCTGGGGATACAGCACGGCCCGGGCGCGGGCGATCTGGCGCAGCAGCGCTTCGTGCTCGCGCTTGCGGCTCGCCACGAGCTTTTTCTCGATCTCCTCCGTCGCGGCGAGCGCCGCGTTCCGTGCAGACTGCACGGTGCGCCGCAGGGTGGGGTCGACGTCGGCGACCGCCTGCTCCAGGCGCTCGTAGCGCGTCCCCAGCTCGCGGCGCAGCTCGGCGAACAGCGCCACGGTGTCGGCCGGCAGGGTCTCGCGCACCAGGCGCGCTTCCAGCTCGCCGGGCTTCCCGTCGAACGCCTCAAGACCCAGCCCGTGGCGCTCCATGAAGCGCTCCACGCGAGCGTCGAGCAGGACCCCGGACCAGCGCGGCACGGCGGCCGGCGGCGCGACGCCGAGCGCCTCGTACAGCGGCGCGGCCTCGGGCAGATACCCGAGCTCGGCGGGCCCCGCCGCGTAGGCCACGGTGGGCAGGAGGGCCGCCTCGACCACCGGCCGCAGCAGCACGTTGGGCGAGAGCCGGTCAGGCTCCTCGCGCCCCAGCCGCTCGAGCTCGGCGCGCGTGAACCGCTCGCCGCTGCGCCGGGTGACGAAACCGTCGCCGTCGCGCTGCAGGCGGTCGCGGCCCAGCCGCGCCTCGACGAAGACCGGCGAGTACCCGTCGGCGAGACTCAGCTCGAGCGCCCGGAGCGTCCACGGCGCCGCGGCGCGCTTCGCCGCCGGGTGATAGGGCCGGAACACGACCAGCCCCTTGGGCCCGAGCAGCGCGTCGAGGGCCTCCGCGAACGCGTCGGCGAGCGTGGCCTCCGGCCGATAGCATCGCGCCAGCCAGGCGAGCACATCCCCCTTGAACTCGGTCTCCGGCGTGCCGGCGGCGACGGCGCTCAGCGCCGCGGTCACCTCCGCCCCGCACGGTTCGCGGAACAGGGGAAGGAGCGGGGCGTCCGCCGGTCGCTCGCGCAGCACCACCCGGGCGAGCTCCCCGCTCGCGGTCACGAACCAGGCGTGATTCGCCTCCGCGAAATCGTGGTCGTCGCCCGCCACCCAGAAGACCGGCACCACCGGCACGCCCTGATCGCGCTCCAGCCGTCGCGCCAGAGCGATCGCCGACAGCGCCTTGTACACGGTGTAGAGCGGGCCCGTGAACAGCCCCGGCTGCTGGCCGCTCGTCACCGCGAGCACCGGGCCCGCGGCGAGGCGGTCGCGGCCCGGGCCCGGCAGCGCGGCCGCCAGCACGTCCGGCGACACGGCCCGCGGGGCGAGGCGCGGGACCAGCGGCCCGAGCGGGGCGATGGGGGTCGGCACGATCTTGGGGATCACGGCGGCGCTGTCCCTCCCGGGGCGGGGCCGCCCCGCGGCTCGCCGAATACGTCCGCTTCGAACGTGAAGACGCTCGTGCCCGGTTCCCGCCACGCCTGCGGCACGAGGCCCGCCTTGCGGCACGCCGCCGCGAGAAAGGCCTCCGCCCGCCAGCGGTGCTCCCGCGCCACTTGCGGCAGCAGCAAGCCCAAGCGGCGGCCGCGCCGCACGATCACCCCGTCGCGGCCGACCACGATCCGGCCGGGGTCCACCGGCTGCGGCAGCTCCACCGGCTCGGAGAGCACCGAGATCTCGAGCGCGAGACGCGGCAGCTCGTCCGGGGCGACGGGGGGAAAGCGGGGATCGTCGCGCGCCGCGGCCACCGTCATGTCGCGCACCACCTCCCCCAGCGCCCGGTCGGCCGCGATGTGCCCGATGCAGCCGCGCAACGCCCCCTGCTCGAGCAGCGTGACGAACGCCCCGCGTCGCAGCGACGCGCCCGCCGCGGCGGGCGGGGCCGGGAGCGGGCGCCCCGCGAGCAGCGCCGCGAGCGTCTCGCGGGCGTAGGCCAGGAGCGCCTCCCGGTCGGCGGCCGTGAGCTCACGGTCCCCGATGGTACGGCTCCCCGCGGCGGATCGTGTAGGCGCGGTAGAGCTGCTCGTACACGACGACGCGCGCCAGCTCGTGCGGGAGCGTGAGGCGCGAGAGGCTCCACACGCGCTCCGCCGCCTGCAACACCTCCGCCGGTAGCGCCGCGGCGCCCCCGATCGCGAAGGTCACGTCCCGCCCCTCGCGCTCCCACCGCGCCGTCCACGCGGCGAGCTCCGCCGAGCTCCACTGCTCGCCACGCTCCGACAGCGCCACGAGCCGCGCGCCTGCGGGGACAGCGCCGAGAATGCGGCCCTCGGCCCGTACCTCCCGCTCCTCGACGCGCGCGTAGCGCCGCAGCCGCACCAGATACTCGTCACACGCCGCGCGGAGCGCCGCATCGCGGACGCGGCCCACCGCGACGACGTGATAGCGCATCAGGCATACAACCCGCGCAGCCGGTGCATCGCCGCCACCCGGTCCACCGCCAGCATGTAGCACGCGATGCGCGTGCTGACCTTGTGCCGCTCGACCATGCCCATCACCTCGTGGAACGAGCGCGTCATGATCGTTTCGAGCCGCCGGTTCACGGTGTCCTCGTCCCAGAAATACCCGCCGCGGTCCTGCACCCACTCGAAGTAGCTCACGGTCACCCCGCCCGCATTGGCGAGGATGTCCGGAATCACGAACACGCCTTTTTTCTCGAGGATCTCGTCGGCCGCGGCGGTGGTGGGCCCGTTGGCGCCCTCGCAGATCACTTTCGCCTTGATCTGCGGCGCGTTCTTGCGCGTGATGACGTTTTCGGTGGCGGCGGGGACGAGCACGTCGCATTCCACGGTCAACAACTGGTCGCGCGGCAGGGCGTCCGCCTTCGGGTACCCGGCGATCTGCCGGTGTTCGCGCACCCAGGCGAGCAGGTCGCCGACGTCGATCCCGGCGGGGTTGTACACCGCGCCCGACTTGTCCGAGACGGCGACGATGATCGCGCCCTCCTTGGCCATGAGGTCCGCCGCCACGGAGCCCACGTTCCCGAACCCCTGCACCGCCACCCGCGCCCCCCGCAGGCTCATCCCCAGCCGCTGCAGCGCCTCCCGCGTGACGATCATGCACCCCCGCCCCGTCGCCTCGCGCCGCCCGAGCGAGCCGCCCATTTCCACGGGCTTCCCCGTCACCACCGCCGTCACGGTGTGCCGGTGGTGCATCGAGTACGTGTCCATGATCCACGCCATGATGCGCTCGTTCGTGTTCACGTCCGGCGCCGGCACGTCGGAATCGGGCCCCAGAGTCTCGATGATGCTCGCCGTGTAGCGCCGCGTCACCCGCTCGAGTTCGCCCATGGACATCGTCGTCGGATCGCACACGACTCCGCCCTTGGCGCCGCCGAACGGGATGTTCACGAGCGCGCACTTCCACGTCATCCAGGCGGCGAGCGCCGTGACCTCCTCGAGCGTCACGTTCAGATCGAACCGAATCCCCCCTTTCGCGGGCCCGCGCGAGGTGTTGTACAGCACCCGGTACCCGGTGTACACCTCGATCTCGCCGGAATCGCGCTGGATGGGGATCGACACGATGATCTGCTTCTCAGGGTGGCGGAGGACTTTGTAGAGGCCGGGGTCGAGGTTCAGCAGCTGGGCGGCGTGATCGAAGCGCTCCATCATCGCCTCGAACGGGTTCTCTTCCGCGAGGAACGTGTCCTTCTCCGGCCGAATGATCGGGGAATGCACGTCGGGCTTGGTCGCAGGCTCGCTCATACAGCTCCGGGGTAACGGGTCTCTCAGGCGCGGGGGGCGACGGCGAGCACCGCGTCCACCGCGCCCGCCACCGCCCCGCCGCCGCGCTCCCAGCGGACCTCCAGCACCGCCACGAGCGGCTCGGGCACGTCCCCCGGCCAGCCCGGGCGGAGCTTCACCGCGTCCTTTTCCGTGACTACAACATAATCGGCGCCGGCCGCGGCCCGCACGAGCCGGGCCACGTCCCGCGCCCGATACGGGTGATGGTCTCCGTAGGCGAGCAGCCGCACGCTCGCCCCCGCCGCGCGGAGCTGCGCGGCGAAACTGCCGGGATCGGCGACGCCGCACACCGCGACCACGCGCCGGCCCGCGAGCAGGGCGAGCTCCCGGCGGGCGCCCGAGCGCATTCCTTCGAGATGGCTCAGCGCGAGCCGGGCAATCGCCACCGGCAGCCCCGGCCATTGCCGCGCCACGCGGTCCGCAAGCAGCGCCGCCGCCCCGGCCGTGGCCCGCTTGCGGGTGATCACTACGAGCTGCGCGCGCCCCAGCGCCGCCCACCCCTCCCGCCACGGTCCCGCGGGGAGCACCCAGGACGAGCCTTCGAGACTCTCGGCGCTCACCACGCAGATGTTCAGGTCCCGCGCCACGCCGACCAGCTGGTAGGCGTCGTCGAGGACCAGCACCCGCGCGCCCCGGGCCCGCGCCGCCTCCGCCCCAGCCACCCGATCGGGATTCGCCACCACCACCGCGCCGGGCACGAGCCGCCGGTGCACCAGCGGCTCGTCGCCGCCGTAGCCGCGCAGCAGGATCCCCGGCGTGCACCCCCGCGCCGCGCAATACGCCGCCACCCACGCCGCGAGCGGCGTCTTCCCTGTCCCGCCCACCGACAGGTTGCCCACGGCGATCGCCGGCAGCGCGAGGCGCACGGGCGCGCGCCCGCGACGCGCCGCGCGCCCGCGCTGCACCGCCCAGTAGGCGGCGGCGAGCGGGAGCAGGGGCAGGCGCGCCAGGCGCGCGGCGGGCGCCCCGCCCCACACCCAGCGCACCACGCGCGCGGCGCTCACCGCAGCTCCCCGCCGTGGGTCACGGCGCCGAGCGCGCGCTCGGCCGCTCCCAGCGCCTCGCGCAACCCGTCCTTCCCGGGCGCGACCGCGAACGGCACGCTGTAAACCACCTCCACCCGGGCGAACGGCTTGGGGATGCAGAACCGGTCCCACGACCGCAACCGCCACGCTCGGGCGGCGCGCGCCCCGGCGGCGATCACCAGCGCGCCGGCCTGTTGGGCCGCGACGAGCGCTCCGGGCTTCATGCGCTCGGCGGGGCCGCGCGGCCCGTCGGGGGTGAGCGCCACCTCGCCGCCCCCCCGCAGATGCCGCACCAGGCCCAGCAACCCCACCTCGCCGCCGCGACGCGACGAGCCCCGCACCACCCGATACCCCCACCGCTCGGAGAGCGCCGCCAAGTAGCCGCCGTCGCGGTGCCGGCTGATGAGCAACGCCATCCCCTCCCCGCGGCGATGATAGAGCAGGGGCAGGATGCGGCTGTGCCACAGGATGTAGATCACCGGCCGCCCGCTGCGCCGCGCCGCCTCCACATGTTCCCAGCCCCGCACCCGATAGCGCCATGTGGCGGCGAGACCGCCCACCAGCGCCGCCGCGAGCCGCATCGCAACCGGCGCCGCGCGCCCTCCGTTCACCCCACGAGCTCCGCGGCGAGCGCGGCCACCCGTTCGGCGGCCCCCGGCGGCCCCAAGCGCTCCCGGACCAAGGCGAGCCCCTCGCGCTGCCGCCGCGCCGCCGCACTCGCCGGATCGAGCAGCGGGAGCACCGCGTCCGCCAGCGCGTCCGGCCGCACCGCCCCCTGCAAGAACTCGGGACTCACCTCCCGTTCCGCGATCAGGTTCACGAGGCCCACGTACGGCACGCGCAACATCCGGATGGCGATCGCGAACGACACGGGATGCAGCCGGTAGGCGATCGCCATCGGCATGTCGGCGAGCGCGGCTTCGAGAGTGGTGGTCCCCGACTTGCACAGCCCCGCGTCGGCGGCGGCGAAGACCGCCAGCGCATCGCCCCAGTGCACTCGGATCGCCCCGGGGTCGGGGTAGCGCGCGCGCGGCGTGCCCGCCGCGACCACCTGCACGTCGGGCCGCGCCGCCAGCACCCGCGCCGCGGCCGCGCGGAACGCCGGCCACAGCCGCGCGACTTCCTGCGCGCGGCTCCCGGGAAACAACCCCAGCACCGGGCGGCTCGGGTCGAGCCCGAGGGCGCGCCGCGCCGCCGGGCGCGCCGGCAGCGGCGGCCGATCGCGCAGCGGATGGCCGACGAAGGTCGCCGGCACGCCGCGCTCTCGGAAGAACGGCTCCTCGAATGGCAGGATCACCGCCAGGCGCCGCACCGCGGCGAGCCGCCGCACCCGCCCCGGCGCCCACGCCCAGAGCTGCGGCGCGATGTAGTACAGCACCGGCACCCCGGCCGCGTGCGCGGCCGCAGCGGCGCGGAGATGGTAGCCCGGATAGTCCACGAGGATCGCCAGGTCGTAGCGGCCGGCGCGGAACGCCGCGCCCACCCGGTCGAGCAGCCGATAATGCGCGGGGAGCTTCCACAGCGCTTCGACGAACCCGACCACCGAGTAGCGCTCCATGCGGTCGCGCAGCACCGCGCCCGCCGCGGCGAGCGCGGGGCCGCCCAGCCCTTCGATCACGGCGCCGGGCAGCCGACGTCGCAGCGCCGCGACCACGGCCGCGGCATGCGCGTCCCCCGACGGTTCGCCCGCCGAGACGTAGATCCGCGGGGCGCGGGTCACGGCCGCGCGGCGGCGAGCGGCGAGGCCTCGATGGCGTCGGCGACCCGAAAGGCGAGCGCCAGCGCCTGCGCCCCGGCCGCGCCCGATACGACGACGTCGTCCTCCCCCCGCACGGCGCGCAGGAAGCTCTCCAGCTCCAGCCGCAGCGGCTCGGCCTCCGGCGCCTCCAGGCGCACGTGCTCCACGATGTGCTCGAGCGCCGTCGCGCGCAGCCGCTGCCACCCCGGCTTGAGGCGAAAGAAGTCGCCGGTGCCCTGCGCGAGGTCGAGGGAGAAGTAGCCCGTCGGCTGAAAAATCCGCAGCCGCCGCGTGCGCTCCCGCGACACCCGGGAGGCCGTCACGTTGGCCACGGCGCCGTTCGCGAACTCGATCCGCGCGTTCGCGATGTCCACGTGCGGCGTGAGGATCGGCACGCCCGTGGCGCGGACGTCGGTCACCGCCGCACGCACCAGCTCCAGCACGAGGTCGAGGTCGTGGATCATCAGATCGAGGATCACCGCCACGTCGGTGCCGCGCGGCTGGAACGGCGCCAGGCGATCGATCTGGAGAAACCGCGGCTCCTCGAGATACGGCGTCGCCGCGCGCACCGCGCGGTTGAAGCGCTCCACGTGGCCCACTTGCAGCACCACGCCGGCGCGCGCCGCCCCCCGCACCAGCGCCTCCGCGCCCGCCACGGAGTCGGCGAGCGGCTTCTCCATCAGCAGGGCGATCCCCCGCTCCAGCACCGCCGTCCCCACGCTCACATGCGCCGGCGTCGGGACGGCCACGGTCACCGCGTCCACCCGCTCGAGCAACGCGTCGAGCGAGGGATACGCCACCGTTTCGAGCTGGCGCGCCACCTCGGCCGCGCGCGCCGGATTGATGTCGAAGATCCCGGCGAACTCCGCCCCCGGCATGCGGCGCAGCAACCGCGCATGGTGGAAGCCCAAGGCGCCCGTCCCGATCACCCCCACCCGGACGGGCCGCGCCGCTCGCCGCCCACCGGCGCTCACACCAACACGCCCCGCTGCGAGGCCTCGACGAACTTGAGCAACGTCTCGACCTCCGCGATCCCCCCGAGCTCCGCGCGCGCCCGCGCGATCCCCTGGCTCACCGTGAGATCGGAGTTGAACAGCAGCCGGTAGGCGCGCTTCAGCGCCAACTTCACCGCGGCCGGGAACCCGGCCCGCGCGAGCCCGACCGAGTTCAGCCCGTACAGATGCACCGGGTTGCCCACCGCCTTGGTGAACGGCGGCACATCCTGGTTGACGCGCGAGCCGCCGCCCACGAAGGCGAGCGTCCCGATGCGCACGAACTGGTGAATCGGCACCAGTCCCGAGATCACCGCCCGGTCCTCGATGGTCACGTGCCCCGCCATCTGCACGGCGTTCGCGATGATCACCTCGTCGCCGATCGCGCAGTCGTGCGCCACGTGCACGTACGACATGAGAAAGCAGCGGCGGCCGATCACCGTGCGGCCGGTGGCCGCGGTGCCCCGGTTGACGGTGCAGTACTCGCGGATCACCGTGGCGTCGCCCACCTCGACCCACGTGTCCTCGCCCCGGTACTTCACGTCCTGGGGATCGCCCCCGAGCACGCTGCCGTGGCCGACGTGCACCTCCGCCCCCAGCCGCACGTTGCGCTCGAGCACGGCGTGCGCGCCGATGCGGCAGCCGTCGCCCACCTGCACGCCCGGGCCGATCACCGCATACGGCCCGACGGCCACGTCGCGCCCCAGCTCCGCCGCCGGGTCCACGAGCGCCGTGCCATGGATCACCGGTCCACCACCGTCGCCATCATCTCGGCCTCCACCACGAGCTGGCCGTCCACATAGCCCTCGCCCTTCATCCGGCACGTCTTGCCGCGGAAGCTCAGCATCTCGAGCTCGTAGCGGATCTGGTCGCCGGGCACCACCGGGCGGCGGAATTTCACGTTGTCGAGCGACATGAAGTACACGACCTTGTCGTCCACGTTCTGGCCCTCGAAGTAGCTCAACAGCAGCATGCCGCCCACCTGCGCCATCGCCTCGATGAGGAGCACGCCCGGCATCACCGGATGGCCCGGGAAATGGCCCTGGAAGAAGGGCTCGTTGATCGTGACGTTCTTGATGCCGACGATCCGCTCGCGCCCCTCCACCTCGACGATGCGGTCCACGAGCAGGAAGGGATAGCGGTGCGGGAGCACGTCCATGATGCGCCCGATGTCCATCTTGGGCGGGCCGCTGCGCCGCGCGGCGCGCGCCAGCGCGCGCGCCAGCGTGATATTGCCGGCGTGGCTCGGCCGGGTGGCCACGATGTGCGCGCGCACGCGGCCGCCGAGCAGGGCCAGGTCGCCCAGGATGTCGGCCGCCTTGTGGCGCACGAACTCGTCGGGCCAGCGCAGCGCGCCCCCGTCGGCGAGCCCGCGCTCGTCGAGCACGATCGCGCTCGCGGCCGACGCCCCCTTGATGAGCCCTTTCGCCTGCAGGGCCGCCGCCTCGCCGGCGAAGCCGAAGGTGCGCGCCCGCGCCAGCTCGGCGGCGAACGTCGCGGGCGTCACCGTGTAGCTGCCCGCCTGGCGGCCGATCAGGGGATGCGGCCACTCGATCGTCACCGTCAGCCGCAGCTCCCGCGCCGGCGCGACCACATAGCTGGCGTCCCCTTCGGTCACGGTGAACGGCGCGGCCACCGTGAGCACGAGCGGCTCCCCCGCCACCTCGACGATCCCCGCGCGCGCCAGCGCCTCGAAGTAGGGCTGCACGCTGCCGTCCCCGATCGGCGGCTCCGGCCCCGCGACCTCGATCGTGAGATCGTCGATCTCGTGCGCCGCCACAGCGGCGAGCAAATGCTCGACGGTGTCGATCGTCGCCGCGCCCGTGCCGAGGGCGGTGCGGCGCTCCACCGCCGCGACCTCCGAGAGCCGGGCGGGGACCGCCGGCGCGCCCGGCAGGTCCACGCGCCGGAACACGATCCCCTGCCCCGGAGCCGCGGGGACGAACGTGACTTCCGTCCGCGCCCCGGTGTGGAGCCCGATCCCCGCCACCGACGCCCGCTGCCCGATGGTCCGCCTAGCGCCCGCGCTCACGCGCCTCCCGCACCAGCGCCTCGAGCTCGTCCACGATCTTCGCCAGCCGGTAGAGCGCGCCCTGCGCGCGCAGAAACTCGCGGTGGCTGCGGGCCGGATACCCCGACACCGTGGCGCCCGGCGCGATGTCGCCGATCACCCCGCCCTGCACGGTGACCCGGGCCCCGCGCCCCACCGTCACGTGATCGGCGAGGCCCGCCTGCCCCGCCAGGAACACGTCGTCTTCGACATGGGTGCTGCCCGCGATGCCCGCCTGCCCGGCGATCAGGCAGCGCGCCCCGATCCGGCAGTTGTGGCCGATCTGGACGAGATTGTCGATCTTCGTGCCCGGCCCGATCACGGTGTCGTCCACGCTGCCCCGGTCGATGGTCGTGTTGGCGCCGATCTCGACGTCGTCCCCGATGATGCAGCGCCCCACCTGAGGGATCTTGCGCGGCGGCTCGCCGCCGCGCCCCGGGACATAGCCGAACCCGTCGGAGCCGAGCCGTACCCCGGCGTGCAGGATCACGCGGCGGCCGATGATCGTCCCGCTGTAGCACACCACGTGCGGGAACAGCTGCACGTCGTCGCCCACCTGCACCCCGTCGCCCAGCACGCACGCGGCGCCGATGCGCACGTTCTTGCCGAGCCGCACGCCGCGTCCCAGGACGGCGTACGGCCCGATCGCCACCGGGTCCTCCCACACCGTTCCCGCGCCGATCACCGCCGTGCGATGCACGCCCGGCTCCCACGCCGGCTCGGGATAGAGCCGGGGCAACACGGCGAGCAACGCGGCGTGGGGATCCGCGACCACGATCAGACACGGCCCCCGTGCCGCGCCCGCCCCCGGGCCGGGCGCGGCGGCCGCCGCGAGCTGCGGCGTGCAGAGCACGATCGCCGCGCTAGTGCGTTGAAAATACGGGAGATAGCGACGTGCGGCAAGAAACGACAGCTCGTCCGGCCCGGCCCGCTCGAGCGGCGCCACGCCGCGCACCGTGACGTCGGGCGGGCCCACGAGCTCGCCCCCGGTGAGGGCGGCGATGTCGCGGGCGCTGAGCCGCGGCGGGGGACCGGGCGGGGGCGGGGGCGGGGGCGGGGGCGGGGCGCCGGCCGGGTCGCCGCGCATCGGGCGCCGGCCCTATTGGGCCTGCTTGAGCCGCTCGATCACGCGCGCGGTGATGTCGAGGCTCGGGTCGGCGGCCACAATGTTGTTGCCGGGCGCGTCGGCGTCGAAGATCAGCGCGTAGTTGCCTTCCGCGCGGATCCCCTGGATCACGCCGTTCACCCGCGCCTGGATCGGCTGCAGCAGCTCCTGCTCGCGCTGCTGCGCCTTGTCCTGGAGTTCGCCGGTGCGCTGTTGCAGGCGCTGCTGCAGTTGCTCGAGCTCGCGCTGCTTCGCCTGCTTGGCGGACGACGACAGGGCGATGGCCTGCTGGTTGAAGACGCGCACCGCGGAATCGAACTGCTGTTGCAGCTTCTGCACTTCTTCCCGGTACGCCTGAATCTCCTTGTTGAACGTGGACTCCGCGGCGGCGTAGCCCGGGGTCTGCTGCAGGATCTGGCGGGAGTTGATGAAGGCGATCTTGAGCCCCGGCTGCGCCTGCGCGCGGGCGCCCGTCGTGGCGCCCACGGCCAAGCCGAGCCATGCCCCCGCGGTGACGACAACACGCCTCATAGCGGTCTCTCCGAGAATGAATCTGCCACAGGTGGCCCCGCGCGGCGCGGGGTGAATCATCAGAAGAAGTTGCCCAGCTTGAAGTGCAGCTTGAAGCCGGGCGCCGGACGGCCGAACCGGTCGGTGCGGTCGAAGCCGTAGGCCCAATCGATGCCGATCGGGCCCAACGGCGACACGATGCTCACCCCGATGCCCGCGCCCCGGAACAGCCGCGTGGGGTTGAACTCGCCGGCGTTCGCCCACACGTTGCCCGCGTCCACGAACATGTTCACGTAAAACATCTGCGACAGCCGGGCGCCCAGCTCCCCGGTCATGGCGAGGTACGCCTTCCCGAACGAGCTCGCGCTCGCTTGGCCCGCGCTGGCGGTGGGGTCGTAACCGTGGGGGGTGATGGAGAACTCGTCGTAGCCGCGGAGCGGGATGCCGTACTGCACGCCGCCCATGGTGAAGAGCTGGTCGAAGAACGGCGAGTTCCCGAACACCGCCCCCGAACGGGTGGAGAGCCCCGCGACGAACTTGATCGGGGCCGCGTTGGCCGCGCCGCCGAGCTGGCCGAGGGGCGCGTACCAGCGCCCTTCGAGGTCGAGGCGCTGGAAGTTGCCCGTCCCGCCCAGGGGCCCCCCGCTCTGCGAGATCCCGATCGAGTGCATGGTGCCCGCCGTCGGGAACGGCAGATCGATGCGCGTGTCGCGGAGCAGCGACAGGCCCACGGTGGAGCGGAGGCAGTTGTTGCAGCTCAGGCTCGCCACCCGGGCGGAGCCGCCGGTGAAGGTCTGCTCGTCGATCGCGTAGGAGACGAACAGGCGCGTGTAGCGGTCCCCCCACACCGGGAAGCCGAACTGCACGTTGCCGCCGCGCCGCCGCACTTCGCCCAGGTCCGCGATGGTGTAGCGGAGCCGGGTGTTGTGCACGCCCACGGTGGCCGAGATGCGCGACTCGCGCAGCGCCGGGTCGGTGTAGGAGAGATCGAAGTCGCTGATGTTCTTCCCGAACTGCCACTGGAAGTGACCGCGTTTCCCCTGGCCGAACAGGTTGGGTTCGTCGAGGCCGAGGAACCCGCCCACACCGGTCCCCTGCCCCACCGAGGCGCCGAAGTTGATGTTGCCCGTGTGCTTCTCGGTGACGCGGAAGATGACGTCCACGTCGCCCTGGTCGTTGGCGGGCCGCGTGTCCGGGAACGGCAGGGGCTGCTGGAAGAAGCCCAGGTTCGAGATGTTCTGATACGAGCGGATGAGGGCGTCCTGGCGGAACACGTCGCCCGGCAGCAGGACGATCGCCTCGCGGATCACCCGTTCGTGGGTGACGTCGTTCCCCGCGATCTCGATCTTATTGACGATCGCGGGCTGTCCTTCGCTGATCGCCCAGCGGAGGTCCACCACCGGCCGGCCGTCGGGGCCGCGGCGGCGGATGACGTCGGCCCGTACGTTCATGTAGATGTAGCCGTTGTTGTAGTACAGGGTGCGGAGCTGCTGGGTCGCGTCGTCCCACTGCTGCTGGTTGAAATCCACGGGCCCGCGCTCGGTCCCTCCCAAGCCCAAGAAGCCGGTGCGGGTCTCCCCTTTGAAGGGATAGAGCTGCTGCAGCTCGTCGGTCGAGAACCGCCGGTTCCCGACGATCTCGAACGTGCCCACGCGGTAGCGCTCGCCCTCGCTCACGCGCACCACCAGCGTGGCCTTCCCGGTCGTGTCGTTCACGACCAGCGTGTCGCCGAGCACCTGGAAGTCCACGTAGCCCCGCTCGCCGTAGAACTTGGGCAAGCGTTCCTGGAGGTCGGCGCGCAGCTTGTCGTCGTCGTACTCCCCGGAGCGGAACCACCAGAAGCCTTCGGGCCGGGTCTTCATGTGGCGCACGAGCACGTCGGTGGGAAAGCGGGTGTTGCCCTCGAAGGCGATGCGGGCGATCGCCACGCGCCGGCCCTCGTCGATATCGAACACCACCCGCACGCGCGCCGAGTCGTCCTCGTAGATGCGCCGCGCCTCGACCCGCGCGAGGTAGTAGCCCCGCGCCCGGTACAGCGAGTCGATGCGCCCCCGCGCCTGCGCCACCGCGGCGGGGTCGAGGGGCCGCCCCTCGACGAGCCGCACCTTGTCGCGCACCCCGCCTTCGGATAGCCGCCCGACGCCGCGGATCGCCCACTTGACGAGCACCGGCCGCTCCCGGACCCGGACGACGAGCAGCTGCCGCCCGCCCGCGGTGTCCTGCGCGACCTGCACGTCGTCGAACTGGCCGGTGGCGTAGAGGTTCTGGATGGCTCGCTGCACGTCGCGGTAGCCCAGCGGGCGGCCCGGCGCGAGGCCGCTTTCGTCGAGCACCTGGCGGCGCTCCACGCGCCGCAGGCCGAGCACGACGATCGAGTCCACGGCGACGCCCGCCCCCGCCCCTGCCCCCGCCCCCGGCTCGCCCTGGGCGCGCGCGGCGCCCGGGGCGAGGACCACCGAACCCAGGACGATGACCGTGGAGACCCGACGGATCACGCCTTGGAGCCGGAGAGCGCGCGGAACGCGAGCCGTTCCTTGTCCGGGGCCACGTCCACCTCGACCTCGTCGCCCCGCGCGAACTCGCCGACCAGGATCTTCTCCGAGAGCGGATCCTCGACGTAGCGCTGAATGGCGCGCTTCAGCGGCCGCGCGCCGAAATGCTCATCGTACCCGCGATCCACCAGGAAATCCGTGGCCGCCGGCGTGAGCCGCAGCGTGAGCTCTTCCTCGCCCAGGCGCTTCTGGACGTCCTTCAGCAGGATGCCGACGATCTGGGCGATGTGCTCCCGCGTGAGGGGATGGAACACGATGACGTCGTCCAGCCGGTTCAGGAACTCGGGGTTGAAGGTCTTGTTGATCTCCTCCTTGACCTTCTCGGCCAGGCGCTCGAAGCTCGCCCGCGTGTCCGGCTGCGCGAACCCGAGGGTCTTGCCCTTGACCATGTCCCGCGCGCCCACGTTCGACGTCATGATCACCACGGTGTTCTTGAAGTCGATCACGCGCCCGTAGTTGTCCGTCAGGTGCCCTTCGTCGAGCACCTGGAGCAGGATGTTGAACACGTCGGGGTGGGCCTTCTCGATCTCGTCGAGCAGCACCACCGAGTAGGGCTTGCGCCGCACCGCCTTGGTGAGCGTGCCCGAGTCCTCGTACCCGACATAGCCGGGGGGCGCCCCGATCAGCCGGCTCACGGAGAACTTCTCCATGTACTCCGACATGTCCACGCGGATGAGCGCATTCTGGTCGGCGAACAGGAAGCGCGCCAGCGCCCGCGCCAGCTCCGTCTTGCCGACCCCCGTGGGCCCGCAGAAGATGAACGACCCGATCGGGCGCTTGGGGTCCTTGAGGCCGGCGCGGCTGCGCCGGATGGCGCGCGAGATCACCGCGATCGCCTCGTCCTGGCCGACCACGGTCTGGTGCAGCTCCTCCTCCATGCGCAGCAGCCGCGCCGTCTCCGCCTCCTGGAGGCGCGTCACGGGAATCCCCGTCCACCGCGACACGATGAAGGCCACCCCGTCTTCGCTGATGGTCGGGCGGTGCGTCTGGCGCTCCTTCTCCCACGCCTCCTGCTTGCGGCGGATCTCGGCCTGCAGCTCGCGCTCCCGGTCGCGCAACGCGGCGGCCCGCTCGAAGTTCTGGTCGCGCACCGCCGCCTCTTTCTCGGCGTTGATCTGCTCGAGCTTCTCCTTGAGCGCCTCGACCTCGGGCGGCGGCACCTGCGTCGCCAGCCGCGCGCGCGCCCCCGCCTCGTCGATCACGTCGATCGCCTTGTCGGGGAGGAACCGGTCGGTGATGTAGCGCTCCGAGAGCCGCGCCGCCGACTCGAGCGTGGCGTCGGGAATGATCACCCGGTGGTGCTCCTCGTAGCGCTTCCGCAGCCCCTTCAGGATCTCGATCGTCTCCTCCACCGTCGGCGGATCGACGATCACCGTCTGGAAGCGCCGCTCCAGCGCTCCGTCTTTCTCGATGTACTTGCGGTACTCGTTGAGGGTCGAGGCGCCCACGCACTGGAGCTCCCCGCGGGCCAGCGCCGGCTTGAGCATGTTGGAGGCGTCCACCGCACCTTCCGCCGCCCCCGCCCCCACCAGCGTGTGCAGCTCGTCGATGAACAGGATGATGTTGCGGTTCTGCGCGATCTCGTTGATGATCGCCTTGAGCCGCTCCTCGAACTGGCCCCGGTACTTGGTCCCGGCGATCACGGCGGCCATGTCGAGCGAGAGCACCCGGTGGTCCTTGAGGACGTCGGGGCACTGGCCGCTCGCGATCAGCTGCGCCAGCCCCTCCACGATCGCCGTCTTCCCCACCCCGGGCTCCCCGATCAGCACGGGATTGTTCTTTTTGCGGCGCGACAAGATCTCCATCACCCGCTCGATCTCCTTCTGCCGCCCGATCGTGGGATCGAGCTGGCCCTCGGCCGCGAGCTGGGTGAGGTCGCGGCAGAAGTGGTCGAGCGCGGGCGTCTTGGACTTCTTCTCGCTCTTCGGCGCCGTGGGCTGCGGGCCCGAACCGCCGGGCGCCGGCCCCGACGGCATCTCGCTCCCGAGCAGCCGCAGCGTCTCGGCGCGCGCCTGCTCCAGGTTCACCCCGGCGTCGGTGAGCACCTGCGCCGCGATCCCCTTCTCCTCCCGCAACAGCCCCAGCAGCAGGTGCTCGGTGCCCACGTAGGAGTGGTTGAGCTCCCGCGCCTCGCTCATCGCCAGCTCGAGCACCTTCTTGGCCCGCGAGGTGTAGGGGAGATCGGGCCCCGCCGCCGCCGCCGCCTTCCCCTTCTTCACCGTCTCCTCGATCTTCTGCTGGATCTCCTCGAGGTCGACGTTCAGGTTCGTCAGCACCGCGGCCGCTACCCCTTCGCCCTCGCGGATCAGACCGAGCAGAATGTGCTCGGTCCCGACATACTCGTGGTGCAGCCGCGCGGCTTCCTCCCGCGCCATCTGCAACACCTTGCGCACGCGATCGGTGAAGTTGTAGCCGTTCATCGCACCCCCTGCCTCACGCCGCCTCGGCGTCGAGCACCCGGCGCACGTACGCTGCGCGCACCGTCGGCAGCTCCGGATCGCCGGGCGGGCGGCCCTCGAGCGCGGCCAGATGCGCGGGCTGCGTGAAGATCAACAGCTTGTTGAGCGTGTATACACTCAAGCCCGGGATCAGATTCAACCCGACGCCCAGCCGCACTCCGCTCAACAGGTTCATCGTCTCCTCAAAGGTGAGGCTGCGCGCGTATCGCAGGAGCCCGTAGGCCCGCCACACCTTGTCGGCGATGATGGTGGGGGCGTCCCGCACCAGCACCGCGCGCGCCTCCTCCTCGTACGCGATCACCTGGCGCACGATCTTGCCCAGATGATCCAACAGCTCGTCCTCGGACTTGCCCAGGGTCGTCTGATTGGACAACTGGAAGAAGTTCCCGACGACCTCGCTCCCCTCCCCGTACAACCCCCGGAAGGTGAGCCCCACCTGAGCCAGCCCCTGCAGGACTTTCCCGATCTCCTTCGTCAAGACGAGGCCCGGCAAGTGGATAAGCACGCTCGCCCGCAGCCCCGTCCCGGCGTTGGTCGGGCACGACGTAAGATAGCCAAATTCCGGGTGGAACGCGAACGGCAGCAGCCGGCCGAGCTCTGCGTCGAGCGCCTCGAGCTCGGCATAGGCCTCCTCCAAGGCGAATCCCGAACGCATCCCGTGCAATCGTAAGTGGTCCTCCTCGTTGACCATGACCCCGACGGCGCCGTGCACGAGCAGCGCCGCCCCGGGCCGCGGCGGCCCGTCGCGGTCGAGGCCGGCGAGCTCCTTGGAGACGAGATGGCGCTCGTGGAGGAGCTGGCGGTCGGCCCGCTCCAGGCGATCGAGATGAAACGTGACCGCGCCCCGCAGCCGCGCGCTCGCCGCCCCGGCGTCGGCCACGCGCTCGAGCACCGCCGTGCGATCGGCGTCGCGGGCCCGCTGGCTGAAGACGTACCCCGCCAGGTTGCGCGCCAGCCGAATGCGCGTCGAGAGCACGATGTGCGCCTTCGCCCCCGAGGCGTCGAGCCAGCCGATGCCCCCGTCGGGGAGCAGCGAGAGGTCGATCATTCCAGCACCCGGATCCGGTCGCGCAACTCGGCGGCGAGCTCGAAGTTCTCGCTCTCCACGGCCCGGCGCAGCTGCTCCTTCAGCTCGAGCAGCTCGCGCCGCGGATCGGGCACGCCGCCCGCCCCGGGGACCACGTAGCGCTCGCCCACGTGCTGGCTCGAGCCGTGCAGCCGCCGCAGCAGGTCGCGCAGATGCACGGCGAACGCCTCGTAGCACTGCGCGCAGCCGAGCCGCCCCGATTCCCGGAAATCCTTGAGCGTGCTGCCGCACGCGGGACACCGCAACCCGTCGGCGGGGGTCGGCAGCACGGCGCCGCCGCCCTTGCCCATCGCCTGGATGAAGCCGCCGAGCGGCGACTTGAGAATGGAATCGCCCGTCTCGAACCCCTTCTGCTGGGCGCACTGCTTGCAGAGATGGAGCGTCACCTTCGTGTCGTTCTCCACCTTGGTGAGGTGGATTTCCACCTCGCGCTCCTTGCAGTTGTCGCACAGCATCAGGGTACCGCGTCCACCGATCCGACCGGCGTCAGCCGGCCCTCGTCGAGCATCAGAATCCGATCCGCCTGCGCCGCGAGCTGCCGGTTGTGGGTCACGAGCACCACCGCCGTCTCGTACTCGCGCGCCAGCCGGAAGAACACCTCGTGCAGCCGCTCGGCGCTCGCGTGGTCGAGGTTCCCCGAGGGCTCGTCGGCGAGCACCAGGCTGGGGTCGTGCACCAGCGCGCGCGCCACCGCGCACCGCTGCTGCTCCCCGCCCGACAGCTCCGCCGGCCGGTGCGCCATCCGGCCGGCCAACCCCACGAGCGACAGCATCTCCTCGGCCCGCGCCCGCGCCGCCCGCGGCGCCACCCCCCCGATCAGGAGGGGCATCATCACATTCTCCAGGGCGGAGAATTCGCGCAAGAGATGGTGAAACTGGAACACAAACCCGAGCTTGCGGTTGCGCAGCTCGGCGAGGGCCGCCGGGTCGAGGTCGCCGTAGCGCGAGCCCGCGAGCCACACGTCCCCCGCCGTCGGGCGGTCGAGCGCGCCGAGCAGGTGCAGCAACGTGCTCTTCCCCGCCCCCGAGGCGCCGACGATCGCCACGCATTCCCCGCGGTGCACGGCCAGGTCCACCCCGCGCAACACCTCGAGCGGCTGCCCGTCGCCGCCCGCGTACGTCTTGCGGATCCCCCGGGCGTCGAGGAGCGCCGTCATTCGTAGCGGATCGCCGCCACCGGCTCGAGGCGCGCCGCCTGCGCGGCCGGGTAGAGCGGCGCCGCGAGCGCCACGAGCAGGCTCGCCGCGATCACCGCCAAGGCGTCGAGCGCCGCCGTGTGCACGGGGAGGTGATCGATGAAGTAAATGGACGGATCGATGTGGATCCAGGCGCCGCGATTCACCATCCCCCCCACCACGAGCCCGAGCACCACGCCGCACCCCGTGCCCGCCAGCCCGATCAGCACCCCCTGCGCCAGGAAGATGCGGCGGATCGCGGCCCGCGGCAGCCCCATGGCCACCAGAATGCCGATCTCCCGGGTCTTGTCGCGCACCACCATCGTCAGCATGCCGACCACGTTGAACGCCGCCACCACGCAGATGAGAAACACCACGAACGCCATCGCGAGTTTCTCGAGCTTCAAGGCCGAGAACAGCGAGGCGTTCTGCGACTGCCAGTCCAGGGCGCGGTAGGGATAGCCGAGCCGCGTTTCGAGGGCGAGCCCGAACTCCCGGGCGTGCCAGGGGTCGGCGAGCCGCACCTCGATCCCGGTGACCGCCGTGTCGAGCCCGGCGAAGCGCTGCGCCAGCGCCCGGCTCAGCGCCACGTAGCTGTTGTCGTACTCGTACATCCCGGTGTCGAAGATCCCGGTGACCTCGTAGCGGTGGAACCGGGGCACGTAGGCGCCCAGGGAGGGGTTGAAGCGGGCGCCCGCGGGCGCCACCAGCGTCACCACGTCGCCCGGGAACGCCGAGAGCTTGGCGGCGAGCCGCGCCCCGAGGGCGATCCCCCCCTCCACGTCGCCGCGCGTGGGCGCGAACCGCAGATCGCCCTTCGTGAAGTGGCGGGGGAAACTCGTCACGGCGCGGCCCCCGGTGTCCGGCTCCACGCCGTACACGACCACCCCTTCGGCGTAGTCGTGCCCCGCGGAAATCAGTCCCTGGCTGAGCACGAACGGCGCGGCGGCCGTCACCCCCGGCGTGCCGCGGACCTCGGCCAGCACCCGGCGCCAATCGTCGAGGCGCAGGCCCTCGCCGTAGGTGAGCACGCGCAGGTGGGGATTGGCGACCAGGATTTTGTCGCGCAGATCCGCCTGGAGCCCGTTCATCACGCCGAGCACGATCACCAGCGCCATCACGCCCACCGTCACGCCGCCGACCGCGATCACCGTGATGAGCGAGAGCAGCCGCGACGACCGCCGGCTGCGCAGATACCGCAGCGCGATGCGCGCCTCGAGCGGCGACGGCCGCTCGCGCCACAGGTACCACGCCACCGCCGCCGTGGCGAGCGCCAGCAGGCCGTGCGGCAACGAGACGAGCGCCGTCATTCGGGCCGCAGCATCGGGAACAAGATGACGTCGCGGATGTTCGTCCGGTCCCCGAGCACCATCAGCAGGCGATCCACCCCCAGGCCCACCCCGCCCGTGGGCGGCATGCCGTACTCGAGCGCCCGCAGGAAGTCTTCGTCGAGGGGCGGCATCTCCTCGTCACCGGCGGCGCGCAACCGCGCCTGGGCCTCGAAGCGCCGGCGCTGCTCGTCGGGATCGTTGAGCTCGCTGAACGCGTTGGCGAGCTCGCGCTTGAGCACGAACAGCTCCCAGCGCTCCACCCGCGCGGGGTCGTCGCGCTTGCGCTTGGCGAGCGGCGACAGCTCCACCGGGTAGTCAAGCACGAAGGTCGGCTGGACCAGCGTCGGCTCGACGTACGTCTTGAAGACCTCGTCCACCAGCTTGGCGCCGTGCAGCCGCTCGGCCTCGGCCACGTCGCGGCGCCGCAGCGCGGCGCGCCAGTCGTCGTCCGTGGCCCGCGCCACCTCCAGCCCCGTCGCCTCCCGCACCAGCGTCGCATAGTCGCGCCGCGCGAACGGCCGGGCGAACGACAGCGTGGCCCCGTGCCGCTCCAGCGTCGTCGTGCCGAACAGCGCCTCCACCATCCCCGCCAGCAGCTCCTCGGTGAGCTCCAGCATCACCTCGTAGTCCGCGTACGCCTGGTACCACTCGGCCATCGTGAACTCGGGGTTGTGGAAGCGCGACATCCCCTCGTTGCGGAAGTCGTGCCCGATCTCGTACACCTTCTCGAGGCCGCCCACGATGCAGCGCTTGAGGTAGAGCTCGTCGGCGATCCGCAGGTAGAACGTGGCGTCGAGCGCCTCGTAGTGCGTCGTGAACGGCCGCGCCGCCGCCCCGCCATAGACCGGCTGCAACACCGGCGTCTCCACCTCGAGATAGCCGCGCGCGTCGAGAAAGCGCCGGATGTAGGCGACCACCCGGGCCCGCAGCCGGAACAGCTCGCGCACCTCCGGGTGCACGGCCAGATCCACGTAGCGCCGCCGGGCCCGCAGCTCGGGGTCGGCAAGCTCGCCGTGCCGCACGCCGCTCGCGTCCTCCTTGCCGAGCGGCAAGGGGCGCAACGACTTGGCCAGCAGCGTCACCTGCTCCACCGCCACCGTGATCTCGCCCGTCTTGGTGCGGAACAGGCGCCCCTCGACCCCGATCCAGTCGCCGAGATCGAGCAGCCCCACCAGGTCGTAGCCCGCTTCCCCCAGGGTGTCGCGCTTGAAATAGACCTGGATGCGCCCCGACTGGTCGGCGAGATGGCCGAACGTGGTCCGCCCGTGCGGCCGCAGCGCCACCAGCCGCCCGGCGAGCCGGTGCACCGCGGCGTCGCCCTCGCGGAATCCGGCGAGCGCCTCCTGCGCCGTCGTGGTGCGGTCGAAGCGGTAGGCGAACGGCGCCACCCCGCGCCGCACCAACTCCGCGAGCTTCTCGCGCCGCGCCGCCTCGACGAAACTCGTCACGCCGCCTTGCTCCCGAAGCGCTTGAGATACGCCTCGATGAAGGGATCGAGCCCCCCGTCCATCACCTGCTGGACGTCGGTCACCTTGAGCCCCGTGCGGTGGTCGTTCACCATCGTGTACGGCTGGAACACGTAGGAGCGAATCTGGTTGCCCCAGGAGATGTCCGTCTTCTGCTTCTCCACCTCCGCCTTCTTGGCCTCCCGCTCCTCGAGCGCGCGCTCGTACAGGCGCGCCTTGAGCATCTTCAGCGCCGTCGCCTTGTTCTTGTGCTGGCTCCGCTCCTGCTGGCAGGAGACCACGATCCCCGTCGGGAGATGCGTGATCCGCACCGCGGACGAGGTCTTGTTCACGTGCTGGCCGCCCTTGCCCGACGCGCGGAACGTGTCGATGCGCAGGTCCTCGTCGCGGATCGCGATCTCGATGTCCTCGTCCACCACCGGATAGACGAACACGGAGGCAAAGGACGTGTGGCGGCGCGACTGCGCGTCGAACGGGGAGATCCGCACCAGCCGGTGCACGCCCTTCTCCGCCTTGAGGAGGCCGTACGCATAGCGGCCGCTGATCTGCAGCTCCGCGGACTTGATCCCGGCCTCTTCCCCCTCGAGGAGATCGAGGATTTGCACCGTGAAGCCGTGGCGCTCCGCCCAGCGGGTGTACATGCGCATCAGCATCTCGGCCCAGTCCTGCGACTCCGTCCCGCCCGCGCCGGGATGGATGGTCAGCAGCGCGTCGCGCGCGTCGTCGGGGCCCTGGAGCATGTTCTGGAGCTCGAGCGCCTCGAGCTGCGCCGCGATCCCCTCGGCCTCCTGCTCGAGCTGACGCTGCAACTCCAGGTCCACGTGCGGCTCGGCGTCGGCCAGCTCGGCGAGCTCCCGCGCCTCGTCGAGCCGCTTGCGCAACGCCTGGTAGGGCTCCACCCAGCGCTTCAACCCCTTGACTTCCTCCACGACCTGGCGCGCCCGCTCGGCGTCGGCCCACAGGCCGGCGTCGGCCATGGCGCGCTCCAGCTCCCCGAGCCGCGCGAGCTTGGTATCCAGGTCAAAGAAAGCTCCGCAGCTCGGTGAGGCGGCGGTCGAAGTCGCGAAAACGCTCGGCGAGAGTCACGGTATCGTCGCTCGGTGGCGCAGTTAGGAAATGAGCCGCCCGCCGGCAACCGGGGGACGGCTCTAACTGCTAGGAAAAATAACGAGTTAGTCCGCCGGCCACCAGCCTAAAAGACCTTGCGTCCCCCCGCCAGGATCTCGTTCAGCGCCTCCACCCAGTACGGGGTGCCGTTCGCGAGTTCCGCGCCCACCTGCTCCACGTACTCCTGCCAGCTCTTGGCGATTTCTTCCTTGAACAGCTGCGCCAGCGTACCGTCGCGCAGCCCCTGCTGGCGCTTTTCCGGATGGTACACCACCAGGTCGGAGACGAGCGCCCGCGCGAGCCGCCGCGCCTTCTGCTTCGGGTCCTGCACCATGAACGGATTCACCGGCCGCAGCGGGCCCGCGAGCCGCGGCGGCGCTCCCGTCACGGGGGGCGCAACGCTCCCGGTGCCCGCCGCCGGGACGCGCGGCGCTCCCGCCTCGACCGAAGGCCGTGGCATGGTCGGGGCGGCAACGGGCGGTATGGAGGGCGGCGGAGCCCCCGCCCCGGCTCCCGCCCCGCCTCCGGCCCCAGGCCCGATCGCGGGCGCGCCGCCCGAGATACGGGCCGATCCCGCGGGCGGCGCCGCCGGCGCCCGAGGGGTCGCGACGGCTGGCGCGGCGGGCGCAGCGGGGGCGGCCGCAGGCGCCTGCGGCGTCGGCGGCGTGAACCGCGGCATTCCGGGCGGTTGCGCGAGCGGCGCGCCGACGCCGGCCGCGGGTGCGGGGGCCCGACGGGGCAGAGGGGGCGCGGGGGGCGCGGGCGGCGCGGGCGCCGCCGGCGGCGGGGGCGGCGCGGGCGTGGGAGACCGCTGCGGGGAGGCTGCCGCAGTCTGCGGCGCGGTGCCCGAAGGAGCCGCGGTGCCGGCGTGGGCGGCGTCCGCGGACACGGGAAACACCCCGCCGCACACCGCGCAGCGCGCGCGCACGCCGCCCGCGGGGACCTTGGCCGGGTCCACCCGGTACACCGTGGCGCACGACGGACAGGTGACGTTCACCCCGCGCGCTCCTCTCGCGGCTCGCTTTCGTCGAGGCCGGCGTCGTGGCGGCGATCCACCACGAAGACCGAGCCCGGTTGCGTCTTCGCGTAGCTCTTCATCTCGGTCGCCAGCTCGCTCACCTGGGCGGGGTGCGCGAAGCGGCGGTGCTGGTTGGTCACGATCCCGATGGACAGCGTCATCAGGGGCACCCGGTGCAGCTGGCCGCGCCGGTCCTTGCCGAAATAGTATCCGGCGCGCCGGTCCTGCTCGTTGTACTGGTACGGGATGAGGGTGTCGAACACCTCCAGCACCTCGCCGCACACGTCCGGGATCGCGTCGCACGGGATGATGAAAATGAAGTCGTCGCCGCCGATGTGCCCGACGAACCCCCGGGGGCCGAGCAGGCCCTTCACCACGTCGTGCAGGATGCGCGACACGAGATAGATGACGCGATCGCCGTCGTTGTAGCTGTAGCGGTCGTTGTACTCCTTGAAGTGGTCCAGGTCGGCGTAGCAGACGGCGAACCGCTCGCCCGTGTCCATGCGGCGGCGGATTTCGCGCTCGATTTCCGTCGTGCCCGGGAGCCGGGTGGACGGGTTCACCGCCACGTCGCGCTCCGTGCGGGCCATGAGGCCGTCGAGGCGCACCGCCTGCTCGGCGGGCTCGAACAGCGGGCTGATGACCTCGTCGGCGCCCGCAGCGAACCATTCCTGCACCCCGTCGGTGGTGTGCCGGCTCGTCAGCACGGCGAGCGGCACGATCGCCGAGTACGAGTCGCCTTTGAGCCGGGCGCACAGCCGCAACCCCTCGGCGCCGCCGTCGGCGTCGATCACCACCAGTCGGGGCAGCGTCCGCAGCACCCGCTGTTCGAGGTCCGCCGGGTCCGGCACCGCCACGACCGCAAGGTGCTTGCTGGTCACCCAGCGCGCCAAGACGTCGGGCACCGGGCGGCCCGCCGCTGAGAAAAACAGGACTGTCGGCTGGGTGCCGCGCACCGGGCTCCTAACGTAACGGGCGATGGCGTCAAAACTTAGGACGCCGCCGCCCGAGTGTCAAACACCGCCGTCAGAAGTGCTGCGCTTCTTCGATCAGCATGATGGGGATGTCGTCTTCCACCCGGTAGATGAGGCGGCAGGCGTGGCACACCAGCGCCTCGCGCGGCGCGGTGCGGTGCTCGAGCGGCCCCTTGCACTTGGGGCAGACGAGAATCTCCAGCAGATCGGGGGCGAGGCTCATACCCGGTACCCGAGGCGCTTGAGCGCGGCGTCGTGGCGCCGCCATTTGGGGAGCACCTTGACGTGCAGCTCGAGGAAGACGGGGCGCCCGAGGAGCGCCTCGATCTTGGCCCGGGCGGCCTGGCCGAGCGCCTTGACGGTCCGCCCCCCGGCGCCGACGACGATCCCTTTCTGGCTGTCGCGCTCGACGTACACCACCGCCCGAATATACACGGGGTCGCTGCGGTCGCGGAATTCGTCGATCGTCACCGCCACGCTGTAGGGGAGCTCGTCGCGCAGCAGCTCGAACGCCGCCTCGCGCACGAACTCCGCGGCGAAGAACCGGGCGGGCTGCGTCGCCATCTCCTCGGGGTCGTAGTGGAACGGGCTTTCGGGGAGGTGGGCGCGCAGCCGCTCGAGCAGCGCCGCGAGCCCTTCCCCGGTCACGGCGGAGACCACGGCGGCGTCGCCCGCGTCGGGGCGGTCGCGGACGAGATCCGCCTTGGTGTACACGGTGACGATCGGGGCGCGGGGCGGCCGGTCCAGGCCGGCGACGGCGCGGAGCTCGGGCGCCGGGTACTCGGCGAGCGGGTGGAGGTAGGCGATCACGTCGGCCTCGGCGAGCGCCCGCCGGGCGGCCGCGCGCATCACCTCGTGGAGCCGGTACTCGGGCTCGAGCAGTCCGGGCGAATCGGTGAAGATGAACTGCGTGTCGCCGCGGGTGAGCAGGCCGACCACGGGGAGCCGGGTGGATTGGGGTTTGGGCGACACGATCGCCAGGTGCTCGCCCACGAGGGCGTTGAGCAAGGTGGACTTGCCGACGTTGGGCCGGCCGGCGAGGACGACGGTGCCCGCGCGGGTCATGGGCGATTGCGGATTGCGGAGTGCCGGTTGCGGATTGGGGGATGCATGGTGTGCGAACCGTGCTCCGGGGGACGATCGCCGCCATCGCGAACGACACGGGCCCGCGTCGGCGCACCGGCGCGGGCCCGGGAGGAAACGCTGGCGACGGCCTACTCTCCCACGACCTCGCGATCGCAGTACCATCGGCGCTGACAGGCTTAACGACCGTGTTCGGGATGGGAACGGGTGTGGCCCTGTCGCGCTAGTCGCCAGCACAACCGGCTGACCACCGACGAGGGGGTGTGGGGTGCCGAGGATCACCTCGAGCCATCATCGAGGAGAGATCAAGCCTCACGGGCGATTAGTACGGCTCGGCTGAAGCGCTCGCGCGCCTTGCACCTGCCGCCTATCAACCTGGTAGTCTCCCAGGGCCCTTCAGGAGCCTTGCGGCTCGGGAGTGTTCATCTTGGGGAGGGTTTCCCACTTAGATGCATTCAGCGGTTATCCCCGCGCGACATCGCTAACCGGCGCTGCGCCTGGCGGCACAGCCGGGACACGAGAGGTCGCTTCGTCCGGGTCCTCTCGTACTACGGACGACGCCCCTCAACACTCCAGCGCCCGCACCGGATACAGACCGAACTGTCTCACGACGTTCTGAACCCAGCTCATGTGCCACTTTAACCGGCGAACAGCCGGACCCTTGGGACCTTCTCCAGCCCCAGGATGTGACAAGCCGACATCGAGGTGCCAAACCGCGCCGTCGATGTGAACTCTCGGGCGCGATAAGCCTGTTATCCCCAGCGTACCTTTTATCCGTTGAGCGATGACCCGTCCACACGGTATCACCGGATCACTAACGCCGACTTTCGTCCCAGCTCGCGCCGTCGCGCTCGCTGTCAGGCGCCCTTCTGCGTTTGCGCTCGTCGTGCGATTACCGACCGCACTGAGGGCACCATCGCGCGCCTCCGTTACTTTTTCGGAGGCGACCGCCCCAGTCAAACTACCCGCCAGCCACGGTCCGCGCCGCGGTAAACGGCTGCGTGAGATCGTCAACAAAACAAGGGTGGTATTTCACTGGTGGCTCCGCGAGGGCCGAAACCCTCGCCTCGACGCCTCCCACCTATGCTACGCAGGTCATGCCGACGATCAATGGCAGGCTGTAGTAAAGGTGCACGGGGTCTTTTTGTCCTGATGCGGGAAATCGGAATCCTCACCGATACTGCAGTTTCGCCGAGCTTACGGAGGAGACAGCCGTCAAGTCGTTACGCCATTCATGCAGGTCGGAACTTACCCGACAAGGAATTTCGCTACCTTAGGACCGTTATAGTTACGGCCGCCGTTTACCGGGGCTTCGGCTCGCAGCTTCGCCTTGCGGCTAACCGCTTGCGTTAACCTTCCGGCACCGGGCAGGCGTCAGTGTGTATACGTCGGCTTGGAGTACGCCTTAGCACACACCTGTGTTTTTGCTAAACAGTCGCTTGACGCGATTCTCTGCGGCCGGATTCGGCTCAGCCTGTACGGCCTCACCTACTCCCGGCACCCCTTCTCCCGAAGTTACGGGGTCATGTTGCCGAGTTCCTTCTCCGTAAATCACTCGAGCACCTGAGGCTACTCGCCTCGCCCACCTGTGTCGGATTGCGGTACGGTCACTCCACGTCCTAGACGCGGGGCTTTTCTCGGCAGTCGGCTCGCGAATCCCTTTGCGGGGGCTTGCGCCCCCTTCGGCATCGGCTCTCGACTATCCGGACGGATTTGCCTGCCCGGAAACGTCTACCACCTTGCATCGGCACAACCACCCGCCGACGGATTGCTCGCTCCTGCGTCCCCCCTCGCCCTCAAACGGACGTGCGGTGGTACGGGACTGTTGACCCGTTTCCCATCGGTTACGCCTTTCGGCCTCACCTTAGGGGCCGACTAACCCTGAGCTGATCGCCATGGCTCAGGAACCCTTAGGCTTACGGTGACAGGGGTTTTCACCCTGTTTCGCGCGTACTCGTCGCAGCATCCTCACTTCTGATCGCTCCACGGGAAGGCTTCCGCCCCCGCTTCACCGCTCTCAGAACGCTCCCCTACCAGACGCTCCGGTCCGCAGACCGGGGCGAATCCTACGCTTCGGCGGGCGGCTTAGTCCCGACCATTCTCGGCGCAACCTCGCTGGACTGGTGAGCTATTACGCACTCTTTAAAGGAATGGCTGCTTCTAAGCCAACCTCCCAGTTGTCTCAGCAAGATCACATCCTTCGCTACACTTAGCCGCCACTCCGGGGCCTTAGCGGTAGATCTGGGTTCTTTCCCTCTCGCCGCTGGACATTATCGCTCAGCGACTGTCTCCCGGGCAGCATCGCACAGGAATTCGGAGTTTGGTTGGGGGAGGTGAGCCTATTCGGCTCCCGGACCCATCCAGTGCTCTACCTCCTGCGGACTCGTTTCCCGAGGCCATACCTAAATATGTTTCGGGGAGAACCAGCTATCTCCGAGCTTGATTGGCCTTTCACCCCTACCCTCAAGTCATCCGAGCGGTTTTCAACCCACAACGGTTCGGTCCTCCACCGCCTGTTACGGCGGCTTCAACCTGCTCAAGGGTAGATCGCCACGGCTTCGGGTCCACGGCCACGTACGGGGTCGCCCTATTCAGACTCGCTTTCGCTCTGCCTCCGGCCCTGAGGGCCTTAAGCTGCACGTGACCAGTGACTCGCTGCGTCATAATGCAAAAGGCACGCCGTCAGCGGACAACGGACCGAAGCCCGCCGCCGCCTCCGACCGCTTGTAGGCACACGGTTTCAGGATCTGTTTCACTCGCCACCTGGCGTCCTTTTCACCTTTCCCTCACGGTACTGGTGCACTATCGGTCACAGGGGAGTGTTTAGCCTTGGAGGGTGGTCCCCCCAGCTTCACGCAGGATTGCACGTGTCCCGCGTTACTCGGGATCCCGCTAGGGGTCGTACGCGTAGACCTACCGGGCTGTCACCGTCTCTGGCGGGCCGTTCCAGGCCGCTTCGGCTTGGCGTCGTACTCCCATGACGCGGTCCCACAACCCCAGGGATGCAAGCACCCCTGGTTTGGGCTGGCCCCCGTTCGCTCGCCGCTACTAAGGGGATCGCGGTTGCTTTCTCTTCCTCCGGGTACTGAGATGTTTCAGTTCCCCGGGTTTGCCTCGCCCTCGCGGGCGATGACGGGCGTTGCCGCCCGCCGGGTTGCCCCATTCGGAGATCCTGGGATCACAGCTTGTGTGCAGCTCCCCCAGGCTTATCGCAGCTTACCACGTCCTTCGTCGCCTCCCTGTGCCAAGGCATCCACCGTGCGCCCTTACGCGCTTGATCTCAGTGTCTCGGTGTGATTCCTCAACACCACACACACCACTCGTCAGTTGTCAAAGAACACGAGCGCCGATGATCGAGCGTGGAAAGTGCGGGCGACTTCCGGGGCCTTTCGATCCGCAGATCTACTCGGCGCTCCAGAAAGGAGGTGATCCAGCCGCAGGTTCCCCTACGGCTACCTTGTTACGACTTCGCCCCAGTCACCGAATTGACCTTCGACGGCTGCCCCCTTGCGGTTGGCGCACCGGCTTCGGGTCCCTCCGGCTTCCATGGCGTGACGGGCGGTGTGTACAAGGCCCGGGAACGTATTCACCGCGGCGTGGCTGATCCGCGATTACTAGCGATTCCGGCTTCATGCAGTCGAGTTGCAGACTGCAATCCGAACTTAGCCCGGCTTTTAGCGATTGGCTCCCCCTCGCGGGTTCGCGACGCGCTGTACCGGGCATTGTAGCACGTGTGTAGCCCTGGACGTAAGGGCCGTGATGACTTGACGTCGTCCCCACCTTCCTCCGGCTTAACGCCGGCAGTCCCCCCAGAGTCCCCGGCCGAACCGCTGGCAACTGGGAGCGAGGGTTGCGCTCGTTGCGGGACTTAACCCAACATCTCACGACACGAGCTGACGACAGCCATGCAGCACCTGTGCTGGTGCTCCGAAGAGAGGCCGATGTTTCCACCGGCTTTCACCAGCATGTCAAGCCCAGGTAAGGTTCTTCGCGTTGCTTCGAATTAAACCACATGCTCCACCGCTTGTGCGGGCCCCCGTCAATTCCTTTGAGTTTCAGCCTTGCGGCCGTACTCCCCAGGCGGGACACTTAGTGCGTTAGCGACGGCACCGAGGGGGTCGCTCCCCCCGACGCCTAGTGTCCATCGTTTACGGCGTGGACTACCAGGGTATCTAATCCTGTTTGCTCCCCACGCTGTCGCGCCTCAGCGTCAGCAACGGCCCAGCAGACCGCCTTCGCCACCGGTGTTCTTCCCGATCTCTACGCATTCCACCGCTACACCGGGAATTCCATCTGCCTCTACCGTGCTCGAGCCCGCCAGTCTTGCGGGCCGCCCCGGAGTTGAGCCCCGGGATTTCACCCGCAACTTAACGAGCCGCCTACGCGCCCTTTACGCCCAGTGATTCCGGACAACGCTCGCACCCTCCGTATTACCGCGGCTGCTGGCACGGAGTTAGCCGGTGCTTCCTTTGGAGGTACCGTCACCCAGGGTCTCCTGTTCGAAGCCCTGTATTCGTTCCCCCCGACAGTGGTTTACAACCCGAAGGCCGTCATCCCACACGCGGCGTCGCTGCGTCAGCCTTGCGGCCATTGCGCAATATTCCCCACTGCTGCCTCCCGTAGGAGTCTGGGCCGTGTCTCAGTCCCAATGTGGCTGGCCATCCTCTCAGACCAGCTACCCGTCGTCGCCTTGGTGGGCCGTTACCCCGCCAACAAGCTGATAGGCCGCGAGGCCCTCCGTCGGCACAACCTTGCGGCTGCTTTCCTCGCCCAGGGATGCCCCCGAACGAGCGTATGCGGTATTACCCGGCCGTTGGGCCGGCTATCCCCCGCCGCCGGACAGGTTCCTCACGTGTTACGCACCCATCTGCCACTGAACCGGAGTTGCCCCCGGTCCCGTACGACTTGCATGTGTTAGGCACGCCGCCAGCGTTCGTCCTGAGCCAGGATCAAACTCTCCAATGAGAATTCAATCAGCTCACCCGAACGACTGACCTTCGTCGTCGGAATCACGTCAGAGTCCAACCCTCGCGCCGCGCGTCTGACCGCGCGACGCTCAAACGGGTCCGCACTCCACACGCTCGACCATCAGTTCTCAAAGAGCCGCGCGGAAAAACTTCCTGCGCAGACAGCAATCGTAACCGGTCCGCCCGACCGCAGTCAAGGGGGCTCCTCGCTTGTACATACGGCCCCATGGAACCCGCCGCCCCCGCCCGTAGGTTCTTCGGGCGTCGGACCCCTACTCCCAGGAGGTACCGTATGGACGTGCTGTTCCTGCTCGGCCGCATCCTGTTTGCGGCCCTGTTCATCCTGTCGGGGATCAACCACCTCACCAAGGTCGCCGCCCTCGGCCAGTACGCGGCGAGCGAGAAGGTCCCCGCACCCCGTGCCGCCGTGGTGCTCGGCGGACTCGTGATCCTCGCCGGCGGCCTGAGCATCCTGCTCGGCTACGCACCGCGGGCCGGCGCGCTGCTCCTCGTCATCTTCCTCGTGCCGACGAGCTTCGCCATGCACAACTTCTGGGCGGTCACCGACCCGATGCAGCGACAGGTCGAGATGGCCATGTTCCTCAAGAACCTGGCCCTCACCGGGGCCGCCCTGATGACGTACTACTTCACCGCGGCGCACCCCGACGCCTGGGTGTCCTCGCTCGGGCGCTGAGCCGGGGGGCGCTGGCCGACGGTCGGGCGGGGTGCCAAATTGGGGCATGCCCGCCGCGGCCGCCGACCGCCGCCAGCGCGAGGATCGGCGCTCCGGGCGCGACCGTCGCCAGACGGTCGTGCCCGTGCCGCTCGAGCGCCGCGCGGGAACCGAGCGGCGCCGCGGCGAGCGCCGCGCCGCCCAGTCCGTCGCCGACCAGCTGCGCAGCGCGCTCACCCTGCTCACCAACGTGGCCGAGTCGGGCACGCTCGACGAGCCGAGCCTGCGCGACCTCGACGCCGCGATGTTCCGGTTGCGGTTCGCCCTCGACCGCCTCGAAGGGACGAGCTAAGCGGCCGCGGCGGGAGAGATGCGCCCGGGAGGATTCGAACCTCCGACCCACAGCTTAGAAGGCTGCTGCTCTGTCCACCTGAGCTACGGGCGCGCGGGGAGGCTGCCCCCAACTTAACACCGCGCGGCCGCCGGGCCACCGCGCCGTCCGGCTGTGCGCCGGCGCGTCGCGCTGTAGATTGGGGGCGGCAATGGAGATCAAGCGGCGGTACGCGACCGCGCCCGAGCCCGCCCGCGCGACCCCCCCGGGCGCCCCGCCCGCGGCCGGCGCCGCAGCGGGGGCGCCCGCCGAGCGCGCGCGGCGGCTCGCCGAACAGCCCCAGCGCAATCCCGGCACCGCGCTCGAGCTCGAGCTGGTGCGCGCGCTGCGCGTCAACCGCTCGGCTGTGGAGCGGCGGGCCGCGACGCTGCCGACGCGCCGGACCGTCAAGCGCGAGTGGCAGGCCGCGTGGCTGCTGCGCGCCATCACCTGCCTCGACCTCACCACCCTCCAGGGCGATGACACGCCCACCAACGTGCGGCGGCTGTGCGCCAAGGCGCGTCAGCCGCTGCGCCCGGATCTCGTCGCCGCGCTCGGCGCCGAGCGGCTCGGCATTCGGGTGGGAGCGGTGTGCGTGTATCCCATGCTCGTGCCGGTGGCGGCGGAAGCGCTCGCCGGCTCGGGGATCCCGGTGGCCGCGGTGGCAGCGGGCTTTCCCGCGGGGCTCACCCCCCTCCCCCAGCGCCTCGAGGAGATCCGGGCCGCGCGCGCCGCCGGCGCCCGGGAGATCGACGTCGTGATCACGCGGGCGCACGCCCTCGCCGGCCACTGGGAGGCGCTCTACGACGAGGTGCGCGCCTGCCGCGCCGCCGCGGGCGACGCCGTGCTCAAGGTGATCCTCGCCACAGGCGAACTCGCCACGCTCACCACCGTCGCGCGCGCGAGCCAGGTCGCGATGATGGCGGGCGCCGACTTCATCAAGACCTCCACCGGCAAAGAGGCGACGAACGCGACGCTGCCGGTCGGAGTGGTGATGGCGCGCCAGATCCGCGACTACGCCGAGCGCACGGGCTACGCCGTGGGCTTCAAAGCCGCCGGCGGGATCCGCACCGCGAAGCAGGCGCTCGAGTGGCTGATCCTGATGAAGGAAGAGCTCGGCGACGAGTGGCTCCGGGCCGCGCGGTTCCGCATCGGCGCCTCGAGCCTGCTCACCGACGTCGAGCGCCAGCTCGAGCACTTCGTGACGGGCCGCTACGCCGCCCGGCACCGGCAGCCGATGGTGTGAGGGAGGCGGGAGACGGGAGACGGGAGACGGGAAAGGGGAAAGGAGAAAGGGAGCGGGACGTGACGACCGTGTCCGAGATCTTCGAGACGATGGCCTACGGGCCCGCGCCCGAGAGCGATGCCCGGGCGCGCGAGTGGATCGCGCGGCACGGCGGCGCGTTCGGGCTGTTCGTCGGCGGGCGGTGGATCGCAGGGGCGAGCGGCGAGCGCTTGGACGTGATCAATCCCGCCACGGGCGAACGGCTGGCGCGCGTCGTGCAGGCGGGCGCCGCCGACGTGGATGCGGCCGTGGCCGCGGCGCGGCAGGCGTTCCCCGCCTGGGCGAGCCTGCCCGGGCACGCGCGCGCGCGCCATCTCTACGCCCTCGCGCGGGAGATCCAGAAGCATGCGCGCCTCTTCGCCGTGCTCGAAAGCCTCGACAACGGCAAGCCGATCCGCGAGACGCGCGACCTCGACATCCCGCTGGTCGCCCGGCACTTCTCCCATCACGCGGGGTGGGCGCAGCTCCTCGCCGCCGAGTTCCCGGGCTACGGGCCGCTGGGCGTGGTGGGGCAGATCATCCCGTGGAACTTCCCGCTCCTCATGGTGGCCTGGAAGGTCGCCCCCGCCCTCGCCGCGGGGAACACCGTGGTGCTCAAGCCCGCCGAGTTCACGCCGCTTACCGCGCTCTGCTTCGCGGAGCTCGCGCACTCGGCGGGCCTGCCGCCCGGGGTGCTGAACGTGGTCACGGGCGACGGCCGCACGGGGGAGCTGCTCGTGCGCCACCCCGACGTGGACAAGATCGCCTTCACCGGCTCGACCGAGGTGGGCCGGTTGATCCGCCGGGCGACGGCGGGATCGGGGAAGCGGCTCACGCTCGAGCTCGGCGGCAAGAGCCCGTTCGTCGTGTTCGAGGACGCCGATCTGGACAGCGTGGTCGAGGGCGTGGTGGACGCGATCTGGTTCAACCAGGGCCAGGTGTGTTGCGCGGGTTCGCGCCTGCTCGTGCAGGAAGGGGTGGCGGACCGCCTGCTCGCCAAGCTGCGGGCGCGGATGGAAAAGCTCCGCGTGGGCCCGCCGCTCGACAAGGCGATCGACATGGGCGCGATCGTGGCCCCGGTGCAGCTCGAGCGGATCCGCACGCTCGTGGCGAAGGGCGTCGCGGAGGGCGCCACGGTGTGGCAGCCGTCCTGGGCGTGCCCCGCGGAAGGGCTGTTCTATCCGCCCACGCTGTTCACCAACGTCTCGCCCGCCGCGACCATCGCCCAGGTCGAGATCTTCGGCCCCGTGCTCGTGGCGATGCCGTTCCGCACCCCCGCCGAGGCGGTCGAGCTCGCGAACAACACACCCTACGGGCTCGCCGCGAGCGTGTGGACGGAGAACATCAACCTCGCGCTCGACGTGGCGCCCAAGCTCAAGGCCGGCGTGGTGTGGATCAACTGCACCAACCTGTTCGACGCGGCCTCGGGGTTCGGCGGGTACCGCGAGTCGGGGTTCGGCCGCGAGGGCGGGCGGGAGGGGATGTGGGAGTACCTCAAGCGGGAGACGGGAGGCGCGAGCCGGGAGGCGCCGGCGCCGACGGACCGCCGCGCACCGAGCCCGGTTCCCGCATCTTCCCTTCCCCCGGTCGATCGCACGTACAAGCTGTTCATCGGCGGGCGGCAGGTGCGGCCCGATGCGCCCTACGCGCGCCGGATCACGGCGCCCGACGGGACGCCGCTCGGCGAAGTGGCCCTGGGGAACCGCAAGGACATCCGCAACGCGGTCGAAGCGGCCCACGCGGCCGCCGCCTGGGCGCGCGCGAGCGGCCACGCCCGCGCGCAGGTGCTCTACTATCTCGCCGAGAACCTCGCGCAGCGCGCGGACGAGTTCGCGGCGCGGCTCGCGGCCCTCGCGGGCGGGCACGAGGCCGCCGCCCGGCGCGAGGTCGAGGCGAGCATTGCCCGGCTGTTCAGCTACGCCGCGTGGGCCGACAAGTACGACGGCGCGGTGCACGATGTGCCGCTGCGGGGCGTGACGCTGGCGATGCACGAGCCGATCGGCGTGGTGGGGGTCGCCTGCCCCGAGGCGCCGCCGCTCCTCGGGTTCGTGTCGCTCGTGGCGCCGGCCGTGGCCGTCGGGAACACGGTGGTCGCGGTCCCCTCGGAGAGGGAGCCGCTCGCCGCCGCCGAGCTCTCCACGGTGCTCGAAGCCTCGGACGTGCCGGCCGGGGTGATCAACATCGTGACCGGCGCGAAAGACGAGCTGGCGCTCGTGCTCGCCGAGCACGACGACGTGGACGCCGTGTGGTACTTCGGCACGCGCGAAGGGGCCGCGGCGGTGGAGCAGGCGTCGGCGGGCAATCTCAAGCGCACCTGGGTCGAGTGGGAGGCGCGCGACTGGTTCGACGAGCGGGAGGGCGAGGGGCGCGAGTTCCTCCGCGCGGCGACGCAGGTGAAGAACATCTGGATCCCCTACGGCGAGTAACGACGCGGGGCCGCCCGAGCGCCCGCGCTCAGGCGGCGGCGCGCTTCGGCTCGCCGTTCGTGGCCGGCTTTGCTTTCACGAGCTTCCAGCGCTCGCACACCGGGCAGCCGAGATAGGTCCGTCCCAGCCAATCGGTCTCGTAATAGAGCCCGTGCCGGCAGGGGCCGGAACGCGCCGCCCGCGGGGTGCGCGCCGCACGCCGCACGGCGGGGTGTGGCTTCTTCGTCATGGCACCGACACAGAACACCGGGACCCCGATTTCGGTTCCCGGACGGCGCTCCGCCGCCGGCGCTGCGGTCCTAGCGCGCCTCGGCCCGGAGTCTCACGTCCACGTCCGCCAGCACGTCGTCGGCGTCCCCCCGGCGGGCCCAGCCGCGGTGGCGCCCGCGGTCGCGGACCTCGTGCAGTCCCCGGACCAGGACGCGGCCGCCATCGCGCGTCAGGAAGACCCGCACGACCTCGTCGTCCCCGCGGCGCGCCCAGAGGATCCGGTGCGGGCCGTCGTCCTCCACCCGATACACCACGTATCCGCGGCGCACGAGCACCTCGCGGGTCACCACCACCACGCGATCCACGGGCACCACGTACACGTAGCGGGCGGGCTCGGCGTAGACGACCTCGGCGCGCGTGTAGGTCGCGCCGGCGCACGCGGCGAGCGCGATGGCCAGAGCCGGCAGGCTGCGTCGCATAGTCCCATCCTCCCGTTCACGGGGTCGCTCTACAAGACCCGGTGAGCGGTGGCGACGTTACTTCGGGTTCACCGGGGCCGCCACGCGCCGCGGGCGGGAAATCGGGGCGGGCGGATTCGAACCGCCGACCTTCTGGTCCCAAACCAGACGCGCTACCGGACTGCGCCACGCCCCGGGGTTTCCACAACCTAGCGCCCTCGCCCCAAAACGCCACGCCCGGCGGGCTGCGGGCTACCCCGCCCGCCGCAGCAGCACCTCGACCAGCGCGCGCACCGCGCGCCCCCGGTGCGAGACGCGCTGCTTCGCGGCGAGCGGGGCCTCGGCGAAGCTCATGCCGAGCTCGGGCGAGAAGAACAGCGGATCGTAGCCGAAGCCGCCCGTGCCGCGCGGCGCGGGGAGGATGCGCCCCTCGCACGTCGCCTCGACGAGCTGCGGCCGCGCATGGGGCGCCTCGAGGTACGCGACGACGGCGCGGTAGCGCGCCGTGCGCCGCTCCTCGGGGACGCCCGCCAAGCGCTCGAGGAGCAGCGCGTTGTTCGCGGCGTCGAGCGCCCCCTCGCCCGGCCCGCCCCGCCAGCGCCCCTCGCGCTGCGCCCACCGGGCCGAGATTACGCCCGGGGCGCCGCCCAACGCGTCCACTTCGAGCCCCGAGTCCTCGGCCAGCGTGGGGAGGTTGCCGCGCATGGCGAAGTAGCGCGCCTTGGCGACCGCGTTCTCGGCAAAGCTCGTCCCCCCCTCGAGCTCGGCCTCCTCGGGGAGCGGCTCGAGCAACCGCTCGGAGGGAACCACGACCTCGAACGGGAGCTGGCTGAGCAGGTCCCGGAGCTCGCGAACCTTCCCCGGGTTGCGCGTGGCGACGAGCAGCTTCACCGCGGCCGTATCCGCTCGAGCAGCGCCGAGGTCGAATGCCCGGGCACGAGCGGCACGCGCACCACCCGCCCGCCCCACCGCTCGACCTCGTCCGCCCCGACGATCGCGTCGCGCGCGTAGTCGGCGCCCTTCACCAGCACGTCGGGCCGCAGGCGCTCGATGAGCGCGAGCGGGGTCGGCTCGTCGAACAGCACCACGCAATCCACGCACGCGAGCGCCGCGAGAATCCGCGCCCGCTCCCCCTCGGGCACGAGCGGCCCGCCGGGGCGCTTGCCGAGCCGGCGCGCCGAGGCGTCGCTGTTCACGCCCACGACCAGCGCCTCGCCCTCGGCCCGCGCGGCCTCGAGCAGCGCCACATGCCCCACGTGCAGCAGCTCGAACACCCCGTTCGTGAACACCACCGGCCCGCGCCGGCCCGCCCGCCACGCCGCGGCGTCCGCCACGCTGCGGATCTTGCCCGCCGTGTTCACAGCGGCTGGGTCGCCTTGGGATGAAACGTGAACGTGTGAGTGAAGAACGGCAGGGTGACGGTCTCGCTGTACTCGGTGTCGATCACGATCTCCCGCGGCGAGGCGCGGCGCACGATGCGCACCTGCTGCGCTTCCGGGGGGAGGCCGATGTCCTGCGCCGTCGCTTGGATGCGGCGCCGGATGGTGCCGTCGTCGAGCGCGGCGGCGAGCTGGGCCTGCGTCTGGAGCTCGTCGAGCAGGCGGTAATACCGGAAGAAGACAGGGGCGATGTGAATCCCGTAATACAACGCCGCCACGACCACGAGCAGCGAGAACAGACACCCGAGCGAGCTCGTGCCGCGGCGGCTCTGGGCGACGGCCGGGCGCCTCACCACTGCGACTGGGCTCCGTCCACCAGATCGTTCACGAGCTTCTGGAGCGCGAGCTTGCGGCCCTCGGCCTCCTGCGGCGGCTGGTACTCGCCCACCTCGGTGAGCCCCTGGCGCTGCCACAGCGTCTTGCCCTGGCGCTGATCCACGATCTCGACGTCCACCGTGATCTGGACCTGGCGGCGCGTGACGTCGGTGCGGCCCGGCCCCGCCTGGAACGAGAGGGGAACGTCCGGCTCATAGCGCACCACGCGCCCCCGCACCAGGGCGTCGGCGCTGCGCTCGGCGGCGGGCCGCAGCCCCAGGCGGCCCTGGAACGCCTCGAGCACCGCGTCGTTCACCTCTTTGGTGAGCGCGGGCTCGGGCGTCAGGTTGTCGAAGGGGAGGATGGCCACGGTCTTGATGTTGGGCAGGCCGCCGCCCGCGAAGCCGTAGAGACAGCCCGCGAGAGCGAGCGCCGCCGCGCTAGCGGCGAGAGCGCCAGATCGCGGGATCGAACGCCGCCGCGGTATCAACGGCCACCACCGTGAGCTCAAACCGGGCCCGCTCCTTGGGGAACTCGACACGGGCGCTCGCGGGCAGCGCGCGGGCGTCGAACGTCGTGCGGCTGCGCGCTATCACCGTGCCGGCGCGCCGCCATTCCGCCTCGAGCACCCGCCCGTCGCGCCGCGTCTCGCGGTAATCGAGCGTGTCCCCGCCCTCCACGAAGCGCCACAGGCTGACCCCCCCGTCCCCGCCCCCGCCCGCGGCATCCGCGCCCGACGCCATTCCGAACACGGCGGCCTCCTCCGCCGGGGGCCGCACCACGCCGAGGCTCGCCCACAGCATCCGCACCGCCGGCACGAGCGAGCGGAAGCTCTTCTCGGGGTCGGCCCAGATCGCCGTGTCACCCACGACCACCGCCGCCCCCGCCCCCAGGCCGAGCGGCCCCACGTAATCGAAGCGCAACGAGTCGGGAGGCGCGATCCGCGCCTGCCCGCGCCCGCCCCAGCGCTTCTGCGCGTCCTGGTAGCGCCAGCGAAACCGGATCGCCGTGGGATGCACGGGCGCCGTGGCGCGGGCCCAGGCGACCGCCGCGTCCCGATCCACGGGCGCCAGCGGCAGCGGCACGAGCGGCGGCGGCGCGGTGCGGCAGGCGGCGGCCAGCGCCCCGGCGGCAATGTAGAGACGCGCGCCCCGGCGGTCAAGCAAAACCCCTTGCCGGGTCAACGGTTAGACTCCGGCGCCGGGGGTCGCGTCACCCGCCCGCTCCGCTCACACCGGCACGGGATCGCGCTCGGGGGGGAGCAACGCCCTGACATGCGGCGGCAGCCGGGTGAGGGTGTGCCGGTGAGTGAGCGACACCAGCGCCGTCTCGCCGGTGGCGAGCAGCTCGTCGGTGTCCGCCCGCTCGACGGCGTAGCCGAAGGTCACGCGCCGCGAGCCGATATCGCGCACCCAGCAGCGCACGCGCACCAGGTCGTCGTAGCGCGCCGCCGCGCGGTAGCGGACCCGCACCTCGGCGACGGCGAGGTACACGCCCTGGCGCTCGAGCTCCTTGTAGGTCACGCCGGTGGCGCGCATCAGCTCGGTGCGGGCGCGATCGAACCAGATGAGGTAGTTGGCGTGGTACACCACGCCCATCTGATCGGTCTCGGAGTAATTGACGCGCAGGGTGATCGTGCAGCTCACGGCGGGGCAAGATCCGCCGCCCGCCCGCAAAAGTCAAACGCGGCGGCCGCTTGCGGCGCTTCCCGGGGGTTCCTAGCTTGGGGCCGTGTCCGGCTCCCGCGTGGTGGTGGTCGCCGATGCCCATCTCGGGCAGGTGCCCACCGCCGTCGAGACCGCGTTCCATCGTTTCCTCGACGCCGTGCCGGATCTCGGCGACGCGCTGCTCGTCAACGGCGATCTGTTCGACTTCTGGTTCGAGTACGCCGCCGTGATCCCGCGGCGGCACTTCGCGAGCGTCGCGAAGCTCGCGGCGCTGCGCGCCCGGGGGATCCCCATCACCCTGGTCGGCGGCAACCATGACCGCTGGGGCGGCGAGTTCCTCACCGCCGATCTCGGCATCGCGTTCCACGGCGGCCCCGCCGAACTCGACCTCGCCGGGCGGCGCGCCTTTGTGGCCCACGGCGACGGGCTCGCCGAACAGCACCGCAGCGCCCGGCTGCTGCACCGGCTCACCCGCCATCCCCTGACGATCCGCCTGTTCCGGGCGCTGCACCCCGACCTGGGGTTTCGCCTCGCCCAGCGCCTGTCGGGCCGGCTGGCCGACACGACGCGCGACCGCGCGGTGCTGGACCGCGCCGCCGCGGCGCAGGCCCGCTACGCGCGGGCGCTGCTCGAACGGCGCCCCGAGCTGGGCCTCGTGGTGCTCGCGCACACGCACCGGCCGGCGCTGGAACGGCTGCCCGACGGCCGCGCCTACCTGAACCCGGGCGCGTTCCTGGACGGGTGCCGCTACGCCGTCGTCACCGCCACCGACATCGCGCTCCACACGTTCCGCTAGCCGCCCGCCTTCAGCCGAGCCGCACCACCTCCACCTCCCGCACCCCGTCGCCGAGAAACACGCTCCCGAGCCGGCGAAAGTGGGGTTCGTCGTCGGAGACCACGAATCGGTGGGCCGCGCGGCTCCCCGCGGGCGCCCGCAGCCCGTGGCGGTCGAGCATGCGCTCGACCTCCCGCGCCGTCTCGGCGGCGCTGTCGATGAGGGTCACCTCCGGTCCCATCACGCGGGCGAGGAGCGGCTTGAGCAGGGGGTAGTGGGTGCAGCCGAGCACGAGCACATCGATGCCCGCGCGCCGCAGCGGGGCCAAGTATTCGCGCGCCACGAGGTCGGTCGCGGGGTGCTCGAACCAGCCCTCCTCGACGAGCGGGACGAACAGCGGGCAGGCCCGCGCGCGGACCACCGCGCCGGGCCGCAGGGCCGCGATGGCCCGCTCATAGGCGCCGCTCGCGATCGTCCCCGCGGTGCCGATGACGCCGATCGCGCCGGTGCGGGACGCCGCCACGGCGGCGCGGGCGCCGGGCTCGACCACCCCGACCACGGGCACCGGGGCGCGCGCCTGGAGGTGCGCCAGCGCGTGCGCGGTGCTGGTGTTGCACGCCACCACCACCGCTTTGACGCCGCGCCCGAGGAGGTAAGCGAGGATCTCTTCGGAGTAGCGCCGCACCGTGTCGGGCGACTTCGGGCCGTAGGGCACCCGCGCGGTGTCGCCGAAGTAGATCACGGACTCCTCGGGGAGGCGTTCCCCCAGGGCGCGCACGACGGTGAGGCCGCCGATCCCCGAATCGAACACGCCGAGCGGAGCGGCGTTCACGGGCCCGGCACCGCGACGCCCACGCCGACCCCGCGGGTCATCGGGACGGCGGTCACGCGCAGCTCTTTCGGGAAATCCCGCAGGTGCGCGGCGACGAACGCCTCGGCGCCCGCGAAAAAGTGGTTGAACACCCACAGCACCAGCCAGTCCTGCACCTCCTGGCGTTTGGCGTGGAGGGAGCCCGAACCGGTCTCCTCGAGATACCGGGCCTCGGCCCGCGCCTTGAGGGTCATCATCGCGGTCACGCCTTCCCAAGTCGCAAACAGGGCGCCGGGGACCGGCCGTCCCGCGGCCGCCTGGCCCCACCCCGGGAGCGCGAGCGAGCGCCAGAACGCGCCCATCGGCCGGATGCGCCGCGCCGTATCGGACGCGAGCGCGAGGGGTCGGGGTGCGGCGCCCGCGCCGGCGGAATCGGGGACCTGGGCGCTCGCCCGGCCCAGGGCGACCACGGCCAGCACGGCGAGCGCCCGGCTCATCGCGCCACTAGCACCGGGAGCCGCCGCCGCTCGACGCGCACCGCGCACTCCCACACGCCGGGCTCGCGCAGCTCCCCATCCAAGTGCGCCACGAGGGGGCCGTCGAGGCCGCGGATCGCGACCTGGGGGGTCTGGAACAGGACGACCTCCCGCATGGCGGCGTGCGTGCCGCGCATCACCCGCGGCAGGGCGAGGAGGAAGCGCGGCAGCGACAGCTGGCGCACGAGGCAGACATCGAGCCGGCCGTCGCCGGGGTGCGCCGCCGGGGCGAAGCGGTAGCTCCCGCCCGCCGTGGTCCCGTTGCAGATCTCGACCATCATCAGCGGTCCCGTTGCGGCAACGCCCGGCGCCGTCACCGCGAAGCGCGGCGGGCGGTACGCCGCGAAGGTGCGGAGCACGGGCACGAGGTAGGACAGCGCCCCGCCCAGCCGGCGCAGCCGCTCGCGCGCCTGGACGACCGCGGGGCCGAAGCCGAAGCCCATCGAGTTCACGAAGTACTCGCCGAACGCGCTGCCCACGTCGAAGGCGGCCGTCGCGGCGGTGACGAGCCGGCGCACGGCGCGCACGGGGTGGTGCCGGAACACGCCCACGAGTTTCGCGAAGTCGTTCCCCGACCCCGCCGGCACGACCCCCAGCACCGCGTCGCCCGCCGCGCGCAACAGTCCGTTCGCGGCCTCGTGCACGGTGCCGTCGCCGCCCACGACGATCACGTGGCGCGCGCCCGCGCGCACCGCTCCGGCGGCGAGCTCTTCGGCGTGCCGCGGGCCCGCGGTGCATGCCACGTCGGTGCCCCACCCCTGGCGCCGGAACTCGCGCACGACGGCCTCGAGCACCCGCGCGCCCCGGCCGCGGCCCGCGGCGGGATTGCAGATCAGGTGGGCGTGGCGCAGGGGCGGCAGCCGCGCCGCTCACGCGGCGAGATAGCCCTGCGCCGCGAGCAGCTCGGCGTTGAGCACGGCTGCGCCCGCGGCGCCGCGGATGGTGTTGTGCCCGAGCACCACGAACCGCGCCCCGAGCACGGCGTCGCGCGCGATGCGGCCCACGGTGACGCTCATCCCCCGGCCCGCATCGCGGTCGAGCCGGGGCTGGGGCCGGTCGGGTTCGTCGCGGACCACGATCGGCCGCTCGGGCGCCGTGGGCAGCCGCAGCGCCTGCGGGAGTCCGGTGAACGCGGCGAACGCCTGCCGCAGCTCCTCCGGCGCCGCCGCGCGCGCGAGCTTGACCCGCACGGCGGCGAGGTGGCCGTCCACCACGTTGACGCGGTGGCACTGCGCGCTGACGGCGAACGGAGCGGGCGCCACCCGGCCTCCGTCGAGGCGCCCGAGGATCTTTCGGGTTTCGCGTTCGATCTTCTCCTCCTCGTCGGCGATGAACGGCACCACGTTGTCGGTGATGTCGAGCGAGGCCACCCCGGGGTAGCCGGCGCCCGAGATCGCTTGCAGCGTGGTGACGGCGACGGCCTCGATCCCGAACCGCGCCGCGAGCGGCGCGAGGGCGAGCGCCACCATGATCGTCGAGCAGTTGGGGTTGGTGACGATGAACCCCCGCCCCCGGCCGCGCGCGCGGCCGAGCACCGCCAAGTGTTCCGGATTGACCTCGGGGATGAGGAGCGGCACGCCGTCGTCCAGCCGGTGCGCCGAGGAGTTCGAGATCACCGGGTAGCCCGCCGCCGCGAAGCGCGCTTCCACCGGGCCCGCCACGTCGGCGGGGAGGCTCGAGAACACCACGTCGCAGTCGAGCGGCGGCTCGGGCGGCTGGAGCGGCAGGTCGCGCACGGCGGCGGGAACCTCTCCCGGCAAGCGCCAGCGGCACGCCTCGGCGTAGGGGCGGCCCTGGGAGCGGTCGGACGCCGCCACGGCGGTCACCCGAAACTGGGGGTGGCCGTCGAGCAGCTGCACGAACCGCTGGCCCACGGTGCCCGTGGCGCCGAGGATGCCGGCCCGGAAGGTCTGGGTCACCCGCCGCTCCTTGACGTTGCGCGCGCGCGCGGTAAAGATACAAAGGAACGGTGCCCGTGGTGATTTGCCGCGTATTGCCGCCACGTTAAACAAGGTGCTAAAAAGCGATCGCCCGCGGCCGGCACGCCCGGGCGTTTTTTGTTGTCCCGGGCGACGAGACCCCTGATGCGAACGAGCGTAACCGTCCGAGTGCCGGGCTCGACCTCGAACCTCGGCGCCGGGTTCGACTGCGTCGGTGCGGCGGTGGCGCGGTGGCTGCGCGTGACCGTTCGGCGGACCGGGGGCGGCGGCGCGGCGGTCACGCTCGCCCGCGGCGGGACGCTGGCCGGTCTCGAGACGCCGCCCGAACGCGACCTGGTCTATCGCGGCTTCGCCGCCGCGTGCGGGCGGGCCGGGCGCGACGTGCCCGCCGGGCTCGAGATCGTGGCGGAGTCGGACATTCCCGTGGCGCGGGGGCTCGGCTCCTCGGCCGCCGCGGCGGTGGCGGGAGCGGCCGCCGCGGCGGCGCTGTTCGAGCTGGATCTCGATCCCGACGCGCTGACCGCGGTGGGCGCGGCGCTCGAGGGCCACCCCGACAACGTCGCCCCGGCGGTGCGGGGCGGCGCCACCCTCGCGGTCGCGGGGCCCGACGGCCTGGTGGTGACGGCGCTGGCCGTGCACCCGGCCCTCGCGTTCGTGTTCGCCGTGCCCGAGTTCCGGGTGGAAACCGCGCGCGCGCGTGCCGTGCTTCCCGCGTCGCTGCCCCATGCCACCGCGGTGCAGGCGGCCGCGCGCAGCGCGGCGTTGCTCGAGGGGCTCGCGCAGGCCGAGCCCCGGCTCCTGGCGGTGGGTCTCGACGATGTGTTGCACGTCCCGTTCCGCCGCGCGCTCGTGCCCGGCTACGACGACGTGACCGCCGCGGCGCGGGCGGCCGGGGCGTACGGCGCCACGCTCTCGGGCTCGGGGCCGACGCTCGTGGCCGTGGCGCCGGCGGGCCGGGCGGCGGCGGTGGGCGAGGCGATGGTGCACGCCTGGCGCCGCCGGGGGATCGTCGCGTCGAGCTTTCACGTGCCCCGGCCCGCGGGGGGCTACGAGATCTTGTGAGGCCGCCATGACGCGCCCGCCCGGTCCGCCCCACATCCACAAGTTCGGCGGCGCCGCGCTCGCCGACGCAGCAGGGGTGGCGCACGCCGTGGGCATCGTGCGCGCGCACCGGCCCGCGCCGCAGGTCGTGGTGGTCTCGGCGATGGCCGGCGTCACCGATGCGATCCTCGCGATCGCCCGGCGTGCGGTGGCGGGCGACGCCGGGCCCATCGGCGATGCGGCGGCGGCGCTGCGCGAGCGGCACGCGGCCGCGGTGCGCGCCCTGCTGCCGGCGGGCGCGCGGCGCGACGAGCTGCTGGCGCTCGTCGCCCGGGCGTTCGCCGAGCTCGAGCAGCTGGCGGGCGGCCTGAGCATCGTGCGCGAGCTCACGGCGCGGACCACGGACTATCTCGTGGCGCGGGGCGAGCGGCTGTCGGCCCGGCTGTTCGCGGCCGCCCTCGAGGCGGCGGGCTGTCCCGCCGCCTTCGTGGAGGCGACCGACGTGGTGCGGACCGACGGCACGTTCGGCAACGCCTCGCCCGACCTCGGGCACACCGAGCGCGCGGCGCGCCGGGCGCTGGCGCCGCTGCTCGCGCGCGGCGTGGTGCCGGTCGTCCCCGGGTTCCTCGGCGCGGCGCCCGACGGCCAGGTGACGACGCTGGGCCGCGGCGGATCGGACCTCACCGCCACCCTGCTCGCCCGCGTGCTCCGGGCCCGCGAGGTCTCGCTCTGGAAGGACGTGCCCGGGCTGCTCACGGCGGACCCGCGCGTCGTGCCCGACGCGCGGGTGGTGCCGCAGGTGCACCTGCGCGAGGCCGCGGAACTCGCCTATTACGGCGCCAAGGTGCTGCACCCGCGCGCGCTCATCCCCGTGATGCGCCGTCCCGTGGCGATCCGCATCCGCCCGTTCGCCGACCCCAGCTCGCTCGGCACCGAGATCTCGCGGCGCCGCACCCTCGCGCACTATCCCGTCAAGGCGCTCTCGGCCATCCCGCGGCAGGCGCTCCTGACGGTGACGGGGAGCGGAATGCTCGGCGTGCCGGGGATCGCGGCCCGCACCTTCGCGGCGGTGCACCAGGAGGGGATCTCCGTCTCGCTCATCAGCCAGGCGTCGTCGGAGCATTCGATCTGTTTCAGCGTCCCCGAGGAGAGCGCCGAGCGGGCGCGCCGCAGTCTGGAGGAGGCGTTCCGGCGCGAGATCGCGCGCCAGGAGATCGACCGCGTGGAGGTGCGGACCGGGGTGGCGACGCTGGTGGTGGTGGGGCTGGGGATGGCGGGAACGCCGGGGATCGCCGCGCGGGTGTTCTCCGCCCTCGCCGAGGCGGGGATCAACGTGATCGCCATCGCGCAGGGCTCCTCGGAGCTCAATTTGTCGCTCGTGGTGGATGCGGCGGAGGCCCCGCGGGCGCAGCGCGCCGTGCACGCGGCCTTCCAGCTCGCCAAGGTGGGGGGCGGCCGGGTGGGCCACCCCAAGCGCACCGACGTCGTGCTCCTCGGGTTCGGCCAGATCGGGCGGGCGCTGGCGCCGCTCATCGCGCGGGGCACGCCGCCGGCGGCCAAGCTGCGCCTCGTGGCGGTGATCGACCGCAGCGGGGTGGTGTTCGACGCGCGCGGGTTGTCGCCGCGGCGGCTCGCCGCCCTGGCGCGCGCCAAGGCGAACGGGACGCCGCTCGCCAAGCAGCCGGGCGGGCACCGGGCGAGCGCGGCCGAGGCGGTGGCGTTCGTCGCCCGGCACGCCCTCGCCAACCCGGTGCTCGTGGACCTCACCGCCGACGACACGACCGAGACGCTCAAGGCGGCGTTCGCCGCCGGGATGCACGTCGTGCTCGCGAACAAGCGGCCGGTCACCGCGGAGCGCCGCCGCTACGAGGCGCTGCTCGCCGCCGCGCGGGCGCACGGGCGGCGGCTGTTGCTCGAGGCGACGGTGGGGGCCGGGCTGCCGATCCTCGACACCTACCAGAAGCTGGTCGAGTCGGGCGACCGGGTGCAGAAGATCGAGGGCTGCCCCTCGGGCACGCTCGGCTATCTGTTCGGCGAGCTCGGGCGCGGCAAGCGGTTTTCCGAGGCGCTGCGCGGCGCCATCGCGCGGGGCTATCCCGAGCCCGATCCGCGGGAGGATCTGTCGGGGATGGACGTGGCGCGCAAGGCGTTGATCCTGGGCCGGCTGCTCGGCTTCTCCGGCGAGCTGCGCGACATCGCCGTCGAGTCGCTCGTGCCCCGGGGCGCCGAGCGGCTGCCGCTCGCGGAATTCCTAGCGCACCTCGAGGACTACGATGCCGAGTGGGAGCGGCGAGTGCAGGCGGCGCGGGCCCGGGGCGGCGTGCTCCGCTACCGCGCCACCGTGACGCCGCGGCGCATCCGCGTGGGCCTCGTGGTGGTGCCCGCTTCGAGCCCGATGGCGTCGCTCAACGGCACGGACAACCAGTTTATCTTCACGACCATGCGGTACAAGAAGAACCCGCTCGTCATCACCGGGCCGGGGGCGGGGCCCGCGGTCACAGCGGGGGGCGTGCTGAACGACGTCTTGAAGCTTGCCGGCGGATGAGCGCCACCTGGCAGCGGTGCGCGCGCTGCGGCCACGAGATCCCCGAGACCGCGCCCTATCCCCGCTGCCCGCAGTGCCGGGGGCTGCTCGAGGTGTTGCACGCCGCCCCGCCGCAGGGCGGCGCCGCGCTGCGGGCCTCGTTCGACGCCCGCTGCGGGGTCCGCCGCGGCCCCCTCGCCTCGGGAGTGTGGCGGTTCCGCGAAGTCGTCCTGCCCACGGCGGGCGACCAGGTCCTCGCCTATCCCGAGGGGAACACGCCGCTGCTCGGCGGAGCCGGCGTGGCGGCGTGGGCGGGCGCCGAGGAATTGCTCCTCAAACATGAGGGCCACAACCCGACGGGGTCCTTCAAGGACCGGGGGATGACGGTGGGAGTGACGCAGGCGCGGCGCATCGGCGCGCGCGCGGTGGCGTGCGCCTCGACCGGCAACACGGGCGCGTCGCTTGCCGCGTACGCGGCGCGGGCCGGGTTGCGGGCGCTGGTGATCGTGCCGAGCGGGCAGGTGGCGGCGGCGAAGCTGGCGCAAGCGCTCGCCTACGGGGCGCGGACGGTGCTCGTGCGCGGCAACTTCGACCGCTGCTTGGAGCTCGCCGACGAGGCGAGCGAGCGGCTGGGGGTCTATCTTCTGAACTCCGTCAATCCCTTTCGGCTCGAGGGCCAGAAGACCATCGTGCTCGAGCTGTTGCAGCAGCTCGGCTGGGAGCCGCCCGACTGGATCGTGGTGCCCGCGGGGAACCTGGGCAACACGGCGGCCTTCGGGAAGGCGCTGGAGGAGGCGCGCGCGTGGGGGCTCATCGGCCGGCTGCCGCGGCTCGCGGCGGTGCAGGCCGAGGGGGCGGCGCCGTTTGCGCGCGCGTTCCGCGAGGGGTTCGCGCGCCGCCACCGGGTGGAGCCGCACACCGTGGCGACGGCGATCAACATCGGCAACCCCGCCTCCTACGAGCGCGCCGCCCGCGCCATCCGTGATACCGACGGGGTGGTGACCGCGGTGAGCGACGCCGAGATTCTCGAGGCGAAGGCGGTCGTGGACGCCGCCGGGATCGGCTGCGAGCCGGCGAGCGCCGCCGCGGTGGCCGGGGTGCGCCGGCTCGTGGCCGAGGGCGTGATCGGGCCCCGGGCCCGCATCGTCGCCGTGCTCACCGGCCACCTCCTCAAGGATCCCGACACCGTCACCCGCTACCACCAAGAGCTCGAGCCGCCGCCGCCGCGGGCCAACCGCCCGCTCGAGATCGAGGCGCGGCTCGACGCCCTGGAGAAGGCCCTGGACGCATGACCGAACTCAAGAGCCGCGCCATCACCGCCGGCGTGGCGCGCACGCCCAACCGCGCCATGCTGCGCGCCGTGGGCTTCGGCGACGCCGACTTCGCGAAGCCGATCGTCGGCATCGCGAACGCGCACAGCACGATCACCCCGTGCAACGCGAAGCTGCAAGACCTCGCCGTGCGCGCCGAGGCCGCCATCCGCGCCGCGGGCGCGATGCCGCAGACGTTCGGCACCATCACCGTGAGCGACGGCATCGCGATGGGCACCGAGGGGATGAAGTACTCGCTGGTGTCGCGCGAGGTGATCGCCGATTCCATCGAGACCGTGTGCGGGGCCCAGTGCCTGGACGGGGTGCTCGCCATCGGCGGCTGCGACAAGAACATGCCGGGCGCCATGATCGCGATCGCGCGGCTCGACATCCCCGCGGTGTTCGTCTATGGCGGCACCATCAAGCCCGGTTTCTACCGCGGGCAGGCGCTCACCGTGGTGAGCGCGTTCGAGGCGGTGGGGCAGTACAGCGCCGGCGCGCTGAGCGAGGCCGAGCTGCGCGAGGTGGAGCGCCGGGCCTGCCCGGGCGCCGGGGCGTGCGGCGGCATGTTCACCGCGAACACCATGTCGTCCGCGTTCGAGGCGATGGGGATGAGCCTGCCGTACTCGTCCACGATGGCAGCCGAGGATGCGGAGAAGGCGGAGAGCGCCGCGCGCTCGGGCGCCGTGCTGGTGGACGCCGTGCGCCGCGACCGGCGCCCCCGCGCGATCCTCACGCGCCACGCGTTCGAGAACGCCATCGCGGTGGTGATGGCGCTCGGCGGCTCGACCAACGCGGTGCTGCACCTGCTCGCGATCGCGCGGGCGGCCGGCGTGCCGCTCGTCCTCGACGACTTCGAGCGCATCCGGCGGCGGGTGCCGGTGCTGTGCGACCTGAAACCGTCGGGCCGGTTCGTGACGACCGATCTCCACGCCGCGGGCGGGGTGCCGCAGGTGATGAAAATCCTGCTCGCGCACGGGGTGCTGCACGGCGACGCGCTCACCGTCTCGGGCGAGACGGTAGCCGAGGTGCTGCGCGACGTCCCCGCCGAGCCGCGGGCCGACCAGGAGGTGATCCGGCCCTGGGACCGGCCGCTCTATCCCGAGGGCCACCTCGCGATCCTGCGGGGCAACCTCGCCCCCGAAGGGGCGGTCGCCAAGATCACGGGGATCACCCGGCGGCGCCTGACCGGCCCCGCCCGCGTGTTCGACTGCGAGGAAGACTGTCTCGCGGCCATTCTCGGCGGCCGCATCCGGCCGGGCGACGTGGTGGTGATCCGCTACGAGGGGCCCAAGGGAGGCCCGGGGATGCGGGAGATGCTGTCGCCCACGGCGGCACTGGTCGGCGCCGGCCTGGGCGACGCGGTGGGCCTGGTGACCGACGGGCGCTTCTCGGGCGGCACGTACGGCCTGGTGGTGGGGCACGTCGCCCCCGAGGCGGCGGTGGGCGGGCCGATCGCGCTGGTGGCAGAGGGGGACCCGATCACGATCGACGCCGAGGAGCGGCGGCTCACGCTCGCGGTTTCCGACGGCGATCTGGAGCGGCGGCGGCGGGCGTGGCGGCCGCCGCCCCCCAAGTACACGAGCGGCGTGCTCGCCAAGTACGCCGCGCTCGTCTCGAGCGCGAGCCTCGGCGCGGTGACGGACCCGCGGTGAGCGCGGCCCGCGCCCGCCGGCGCTAGCGCACGAGCGACAGCGGCCGGCGCGCGGGCGTCCGCACCAGCTCGGCGATCCACTCCCCCATCTCGCGCGTCCCGATCATCCGGTCGCTCGGCCGCGCGATGTCGCGGGTGCGCGCGCCCTGCGCCAGGGCGTCCCCGATCGCCTGCTCCACGGCGGCCGCCGGCTCGGCGAGCCCGAGCCCGTGGCGCAGGAGCAGGGCCGCCGAGGCGATGGCGCCGATGGGGTTGGCGACGTCCCGCCCGGCGAGCGCCGGCGCCGAGCCGTGGACCGGCTCGAACAGGCCCGGGCCCGCGCCCAGCGACGCCGAGGGGAGGAGCCCGAGCGAGCCGGCGAGCACCGCCGCCTCGTCGCTCAGGATGTCGCCGAACAGGTTCTCCGTGAGCAGCACGTCGATGGAGGCCGCGTCGGTGACGAGCCGGGCGGCGGCGTAGTCCACGTACGCGTGCTCGAGCGTCACGTCGGGGTACTCCCGCGCCACCCGGGTCACCGTCTCGCGCCACAGCTGCGAGGTCTCGAGCACGTTCGCCTTGTCCACCGAGAGCACCCGCCGCCGCCGGGCCCGCGCCGCCGCGAACGCCACCCGCGCCACGCGCTCGACCTCCGCCGCGCTGTAGCGCAGCGTGTTCACCGCGGCGTCGCCCGCGCGGCCGCGCGGCTCCCCGTAGTAGAGGCCGCCGGTGAGCTCGCGCACGATCACCAGATCCACCCCGGCCAGGTGCTCCGGCCGCAGCGGCGAGCAGAACGCCAGCGCCGTCCGCGCCACCACGGGCCGCAAATTGGCGTACACGCCGAGCAGCGCCCGCAGCGCCAGCAGCCCCGTCTCGGGGCGCAAGTGGCGGGGGGCGTGGTCGAGCGCGGGATCGCCCACCGCCCCGAGGAGCACGGCGTCGGCGCGCGTCACCGCGGCCCGGGTCGGCGCGGGCAGCGGGTCGCCCAGCGCCGCGACGCCCGCCGCGCCCACCGCGTGCTCCTCGAAGGCGAGCCGGAACCCGAACCGCTCCGCCGCGGCCGCCAGCGCCCGCACGGCCTGGGCGGTGACCTCCGGGCCGATGCCGTCGCCCGGCAGCACGGCGACGCGGAACGTCTTCATGCGCGCGCGCGCTCGTAGGCCGCGATGCGCTCCTCGGAGAGCAGCGTGCGGCCGATTTCGTCGAGGCCGCGGAGCAGCATGTCGCGGCGGTAGGGCTCGATCGCGAAGGCGGCGCGGAACCCGTGGGCGTCGGTCACCGTCTGCGCCTCGAGATCCACGACCAGGTCGTAGGCGCCGCCGGCCCGGGCGTGCCGGGCGAACAGCTCGCGCATCTCCTGCGGCGCGAGCCGCACCGCCAAGAGGCCGTTCTGGAAGCAGTTGGCGTAGAAGATGTCGGCGAACGATTCCGCGAGCACCGCCCGGAAGCCGTACTCGGCGAGCGCCCACACCGCGTGCTCGCGCGAGGAGCCGCAGCCGAAGTTGGCGCCGGCGAGGAGGATCGTGGCCCCCGCGGCCTCGGGGCGATTCAACTCGAAGGCGGGGTCGGGCGTGCCGTCGGGCCGGTAGCGCCAGTCGTGGAACAGCACCGCCCCGAATCCGGTGCGCTCGACGCGCTTCAAGAACTGCTTGGGGACCAGCTGGTCCGTGTCCACGTTGACGCGCGGCAGCGCGGCCACGCGGCCGGCGTGCCGCCGCAGCGGGGTCACAGCCATGCCCGCACGTCCACCAGGCGGCCGGCGACCGCCGCCGCCGCGGCCATGGCGGGGCTCATCAGGTGGGTGCGGCCGCCCCGTCCCTGCCGGCCCTCGAAGTTGCGGTTGGACGTGGCGGCACACCGCTCCCCGCTCGCCAGCACGTCGGCGTTCATCCCCAGGCACATCGAGCATCCGGAGTGGCGCCACTCGAACCCGGCTTCCCGGAACACCCGATCGAGCCCTTCCGCCTCGGCCTGCTGCTTCACCCGCTGGGAGCCCGGCACGACCAGCGCGCGAACATGCGGAGCGACCGTCCGGCCCCGCACCACCCTGGCCGCACTCCTCAGATCCTCGATTCGTGCGTTAGTGCAAGAGCCGAGAAACACCCGGTCGATCGGCAGGCCCTCGAGCGGCGTGCCGGGCTTCAAGTCCATGTAGGCGAGCGCCCGCGCCGCCGCCCGGCGATCGGCCTCGTCCGGGAACTCGGCGGGGTCGGGCACGCGCCCCGTGATGTCGGTGACCATCGCCGGCGTGGTCCCCCAGGTGACCTGGGGCGCGATCGCGCCGGCATCGAGGGTGACGCGGGCGTCGAAGCGCGCGCCGGGATCGGTGCGCAGGCCACGCCAGCGCTCCACCGCGCGCGCAAAACAGGCCCCCTGCGGCGCGCGCGGGCGGCCCGCCAGATAGGCGAAGGTCGTTTCGTCGGGCGCGATCATCCCGGCCCGCGCCCCCGCCTCGACGGACATGTTGCAGATCGTCATGCGGCCCTCCATCGAGAGCCGCCAGACAGCCTCCCCGGTGTACTCGATCACGTGCCCCGCGGCGCCCCCGGTCCCCAGCCGCCCGATGAGGGCGAGGATCAGGTCCTTGGCGGTGACCCCCACCCCGAGGGCGCCGTCCAGGCGCACCTCCATGGTCTTGGGGCGGGTGGCCACGAGACACTGCGTGGCGAGCACGTGCTCGACCTCGCTCGTGCCGATCCCGAAGGCGAGCGCGCCGAAGGCGCCGTGGGTGGAGGTGTGCGAGTCGCCGCACACGATCACGAGCCCGGGCTGCGTGAGCCCCAGGTCCGGCCCGATCACGTGCACGATCCCCTGCTCCGGCGACGCGAGGTCGAAGAGCTCGATGCCGAACGCGCGGGCGTTGGCGGCGAGGGCCTCGAGCTGCCGGGCGGCGAGGGGATCGGCCACGGGCCGGGTGCGGTCCTCGGTGGGGACGTTGTGGTCCACCGTGGCGAGCGTCAGGTCGGGCCGGCGCACCCCCCGCCCCGCGAGCCGTAGACCTTCGAACGCCTGCGGCGACGTCACTTCGTGGACGAGGTGCAGGTCCACGTACAAGAGGTCGGGACCCTCGGGCAGGTGCTCGACGACGTGCGCGTCCCACACCTTCTCGAACAGCGTCCGCGGTCTCACCGGGCCGCGACCCCCTCCGCCCCGGCCGGCGCCCGCGGCGCCCCCGCCCCCTCGGCGGCCGCCGCCTTCCCCTCCTCCGACCACGGCATCATGGCGCGGAGCCGCGCCCCCACCTGCTCGATCAGGTGGCCGCGGTGCTCCTCGCGCAGCCGCGCGAAGGTCGGGCCGCCGCGGCGGTTCTCCGCGATCCACTCGCGGGCGAACTGCCCGCTCTGGATCTCGGCGAGAATCCGCTGCATCTCGGCGCGCACCGCCGGCGTGATGATCCGCGGCCCGCGCGTGTAGTCGCCGTATTCGGCGGTATCCGAGACCGAATAGCGCATGAACCGCATGCCGCCGCGGTACATGAGATCCACGATCAACTTCAGCTCGTGGAGGCACTCGAAGTAGGCGAGTTCGGGCGCGTATCCCGCCGCCACCAGGGTCTCGAACCCCGCCGTGATCAGAGCCGTCACGCCCCCGCACAGCACCACCTGCTCCCCGAACAGGTCGCTCTCGGTCTCCTCGCGGAACGTGGTGGGCAGCACCCCCGCGCGGGTGCAGCCGATGCCCCGCGCATACGCGAGGGCGTCGGCCAGCGCGCGACCGCTCGCGTCCTGGGCGACGGCGACCAGCGCCGGCACCCCCCGCCCCGCCTGGAACTCGCTGCGCACCAAGTGGCCCGGCGACTTGGGCGCCACCATCGAGACGTCCACCCCGGCGGGCGGGACGATCTCCCCGAAATGCACGTTGAAGCCGTGGGCGAACATGAGGGTCTTGCCGGGGGCGAGAGCGGCCGCGACGTGGGCGTCGTACACCGCCCGCGCGTGCTGGTCGGGCACGAGCATCATGATCACGTCGGCCGAGCGGGCGGCCTCCGCCACCGGCCGCACGTCCAGCCGTTCGGCCGCGGCCCGCGTCCACGAGGCGCCGTCGCGGCGCACGCCGACCACCACCCGCACCCCGCTGTCGCGCAGGTTGAGGGCGTGGGCGTGTCCCTGGCTGCCGTAGCCGATGATCGCCACGGTGCGCCCGCGCAGGCGCGCGAGGTCGGCGTCGGCGTCGTAGTACACCGGAAGGGCGGGGGTGGCCATGGTTCTGGGTCCTCTCGGGAGCAGGGGGGTTACGAGGCCGGCGCCGCCGCGCGTTCCGCGGCGGCGGTGCGCGGCAGGGCCACGGTGCCGGTGCGCGTCAACTCGAGGATGCCGAAGCCCTCCAGGGCGCGCACGAACGCCAGCACGAGCGCCCCGGGGCCCGCGAGCTGCACGATGGCCTGGTCGGGCGCCTCGTCCACCACCGTGGCCTTGAACGTGTCGCACACGTCGAGGAACTCGGCGTAGCGCTCGGGCGTCACGCGCACCTTGACGAGCGCCAGCTCGCGCGCCACGCCCTCCTCCGCGGGAAAGCGGGTCGCCGCCCGCACGCCGGACACCTTGTGCATCTTCTTCATGGTCATCTCCGCCGTCGCGTCATCGGTATCGAGAATCACCGTCAGCCGCAGGCATCCCGGCACGTCCGCCGGCCCCACGGCGAGGCTCGTGATCGCCAGATTGCGGCGCCGCAGCTCGCCCATCGCCCGGCTCAACGCCAGCAGCTCGCGATCGAGCACCACCGCCAGGGCCTGCCCCATGCGCGCGCGACAGGCTCAGTCCCCCGCCGCAGCCGCCGGCTCCGCCTCGATGGCTTCGGAGAGCGTGGCGCCCGGCGGGATCATCGGAAACACGTTGGCTTCCTGCTCGATCAGGAACTCGACCAGTACGGGCCCGCTCGCCGCCCCGGCCCGCGCCACCACCTCGTCCAGCTCGTCGGCGCACCGCACCCGCCAGCCGGGGATCCCGTAGGCGGCCGCGAGCTTGACGTAGTCGGGGCTCCAGATCGGAGTCGCCGAGTAGCGCCGCTCGTGGAAGAACTCCTGCCACTGCCGCACCATCCCGAGATAGCCGTTGTTGAATACGGCCAGCTTCACGGGAATTCCCTCCTGCACCATCGTGGCGATTTCCTGCATGTTCATCTGGAACCCGCCGTCGCCCGAGATCGCCCACACGTCGTCGTGGGGCCGGGCGAGCTTCACGCCCATGGCCGCGGGCACCGCAAAGCCCATCGTGCCCAGCCCGCCCGAGGTGATGTGGGTGTTGGGGCGGCGGTAGCGGTACAGCTTGGCGACCCACATCTGGTGCTGGCCCACGTCGGTGACGATCGTGCAGCGCTCGCCCCCGGCCCGCTCGATGGCGGCGACGATCGCCTCGGGCGAGAGGTCGCCCCGGTAGCGCGCCCCGCGCCGGCGCTCCCAGCCGCGGATCTCGGCCCGCCACGCCGCGCAGTCGCGCGGCGCCACGGCGGCCGCGAGCGCCGCGGTCAGGGTGCGGGCGTCGCCCACGAGGGCCACCGCAACCGGGACGTTCTTGCCGATCTCCGAGGCGTCGATGTCCACGTGGATGATGCGCGCCCGCGGGGCGAACCCCTTGGGGTTCCCAGTCACCCGGTCGTCGAAGCGCAGCCCGATGCCCACGATCAGATCCGCGTGCTGGATGGCGCGGTTGACGTGCACCTCCCCGTGCATCCCCGGCATGCCGAGGTGCAGAGGGTGGCATTCCGGGAACGCGCTGATGCCGAGCAGGGTGGTGATCACGGGCATCCCGGTCTTTTCGGCGAGCTGCCGGACTTCGTCGTAGGCGCGGGCGACGATCACGCCGTGCCCCACCATGAGCAGCGGGCGCCGGGCGGCCGCGATGAGCTCGGCCGCGGCGCGCACCCGCCCGGCCAGGTCCCCGGGGACGGCGCCCGCCGCGGGGCCGCGGGCGGGCGCACCGTCGCCGCGGGCGCCGCGGGGGCCGCGGGGGCCGGGCGGCGCCGGCCGGTATTCGGCCCGCTGATTCTGCACGTCCTTGGGCACGTCCACGAGCACGGGCCCGGGCCGGCCCTCGGTCGCGATGGCGATCGCCTCGCGCAGGCGGTCGGCCAGCTCCGCCGCGTCGCGGATCAAGCAGCTGTGCTTGGTGATCGGGAGCGTGAGCCCGAGGACGTCGGTCTCCTGGAACGCGTCGCGCCCCATCATGTGGCGCGGCACCTGGCCCGTGATCGCCAGCACGGGCGAGGAATCCATGTGGGCGGTGGCGAGCCCCGTCACCAGGTTGGTGGCACCCGGCCCCGAGGTCGCGACGCACACCCCCAGGCGCCCGCTCGCGCGCGCGTAGCCGTCGGCCGCGTGGGCCGCCGCCTGCTCGTGGCGGACCAGGACGTGGCGGAGCCCGGGGTGCTCGGGGAGCGCGTGGTAGAACGGCATGATGGCGCCCCCCGGGTAGCCCCAGATGGTGTCCACGCCGGCCTCGAGCAGCACCCGGCACAGGATCTCGGCGCCCGAGAGGAGCTCGCCCACGCTCACACGCCCCACAGGTACACGGAGTTCAGCGAGTCGGCCTCGAGCCGCTCGGCGTAGTGCGCCTTGTTGAGCGCGTTGACGAGCGCCCGCGCGCACGCTTCCACGATGTCGGTCGAGGCGCCGTGGCCCGACAGCGACTTGCCGTTGACGCGCGCCTGGAGCGTGACCTGCCCCAGGCTGTCGCGTCCGGGCGTCACCGACTGGACCGCGAGGTTCGCCACCTCGATCGGCTGACCCACGATCTCGCTCACGGCCGCGAACGTGGCCGCGATCGGCCCGTCGCCGCTGGCCCGCGCCCGCCGCTCGCCCGCCCACGGCCCCATCATCCGGACCTCGGCCGCGGCGCCGACCGTGCCGCACGTCACCTCGAGGTGAACGAGCTGGAACAGCTCCGGCGCATCGTGGAAGCCGTCGTGCAGGAGGGCGAGGAGATCCTCGTCGAGGATCTCGCGCTTCTTGTCGGCGAGCGCCACAAAGCGGTGGTACAGGCGCTCCAGCGCCCCCTCGCTCAGCTCGTAGCCGAGCTCGTGGTAGCGGCGCTCGAGGGCATGGCGGCCGGAGTGCTTGCCGAGGACCAGCGTGGTCCGCGGCACGCCCACCGTCTCCGGCCGCATGATCTCGTAGGTGAGCCCGTTCTGCATCACGCCGTGCTGGTGGATGCCCGCCTCGTGGGCGAACGCGTTGCGGCCGACGATCGCCTTGTTCGGCTGGGGGAAGACGCCGGTCACGTGGGAGAGGAGCCGGCTCGTGCGGTACAGCTCCTGGGTGCGCACCGCGCAGCGGAACGCCGCCACCTGCGGGCGCACGTGGCTCGCCATCACGATCTCCTCGAGCGCGGCGTTGCCCGCGCGCTCGCCGATCCCGTTGACGGTGCACTCCACCTGGCCCGCGCCCGCCGCGATGGCCGCGAGCGAGTTCGCCACCGCCAGGCCGAGGTCGTCGTGGCAGTGGGCGGACAGCGTGGCGCGCTCGATCCCGGGCACGCGCTCGCGCACGGCGCGGAACATCTGCTCGTACTCGACGGGAAGCGCGTAGCCGACGGTGTCGGGCAGGTTGACGGTGGTGGCGCCCGCCGCCACGGCCGTCTCCACCACGCGGCACAGGAACTCGAGGTCGGTGCGGCTCGCGTCTTCGGCCGAGAATTCGACATCGTCGGTGTAGCGGCGGGCCCGCTGCACCGCGGCGCGCGCCAGCTCGAGACAGTCCTCGCGCCCGATCCGGAGCTTGTGGTGGAGGTGGATGTCCGAGGTCGCGATGAACACGTGCAGGCGCGCCCGCGCGGCGCCGCGCAGCGCTTCGCCCGCCGCGTCAATGTCCCGCTCCACGCACCGCGCCAGCGCCGCCACCACCGGCCGCCGCACCGCCGCCGCCACGTCGCACACGGCGCGGAAGTCGCCCTCCGAGGCGGCGGGGAAGCCGGCCTCGATCACGTCCACGTTGAGCGCGTCCAGCTGCCGCGCCAGCTCGACTTTTTCCTCGGGCGTCATCGTGTTGCCGGGCGCCTGCTCGCCGTCGCGCAGGGTCGTGTCGAAAATCACCACGTCGCGCACCACCGGACTCCTTTCCGCATGCCGGAAAACGAAAACCGCCGCGATCCCTGGGGATCTGCGGCGGTTGCTTGCGCTTCCTACTGTCGTTCAGCCTGGCAAGTCGAGTCGTTGGCTGGCCAACGCGCCGCGATCCCCGGGTCGTCCAATAAGGACCAGGAGCAGGACCAGCAGCAGATCCACAAGCGCGGAGGCGAACCCAACGTGCATGGGCCACATGCTAATGGCGGAGCCTCGACATCGTCAACCTGGCCCGGCGGGTGGGCCGCGCGCCACCCGGTCGGGTAGGCGGCGCCGGGTCAGTCTTCCGTGTGGTGCCCCGTCATCCGCATCGCGCCGGAACTTCCCGCCCGCAGCGTGGCGGCGAGATCGCGCCGATAGAGGGTGTCGGCGCGATCGACCGCGGGCCAGGCCGCCCCGCGGTCGGGCACGAACAGGCCGGCCACCGCGCCCATCCCGCCGTCGCGGATCACGCGGCCGGTCGGGTTCTCGTACACCGCGGTGAGCCGGTAGCGGTGCGCCGGCGTGACGCGGATGCCCAGGCGGCGCCAGGTGTAGAAGCGCGCGAGCGGAAAGCTGCGCACGTGCCCCGCCCCGTCGGTGACCGGGATGCCGCGCCACAGGAGCTCGCCGGTCGTCACGTCGCGCAGCTCGAGGCTCTCGCCGTAGTCGTGGAGGTGGCCCCCCAGGCCGAGGATCGTACCGGGGATGGCGGGGCTCCCCTCCCAGGACCGCGTCGTGCGACCGGGGGGAAGATCGAACGCCTTGCTCCCCGTCGGCGGCCGCCCCAGCGGATAGCGCACGTCGATCGCCCAGGGGTAGGCGCGGAACAGGGGCCAGAAGCGGCCGGCGGCGGTGTAGCGGAGCACGAGGCGCACCCGCACGCCGCGGTAGGCGACGGGCGAGGCGTTGGCGAGCATCGCCCCGGCCATGAGCCGCTGCCCGCGCTCGAGCGGCAGCCCGAAGAGCAGCCGCGGGATCGTGATCGGGGGCGTCTCGCGGCTCGCGGCGAGGATGTGCAGGCTGATCGGCAGAAACAGCTCGCGATGATCGGGATCGGTGAGATTGAAGTGGTGCAGGGTCGCCCGCGGCAGCGCTCGCCCGCCCGCGTCCACGATCTCCACGCGCGCGCTGTACAGCGACGCGCTGAGGGGCACGACCACCCGGCACAGCGGCACGCCCACCATCGCCTCGCCTCCGGGTTCCCGGTCCCGACCGCGCCGGACGGCCGGGCGTGCGGCCGGCAGGTCCACCGCCGGGAGCTCGATCACGATGCGGCGGGCGGCGGCGTCCACGCGCACCGCGGCAGCCGGCAAGTCATCCGGGCCGCCGGGCCCGAGCAGCCCGGCGAGGAGCGCGACGACGCGGGGGGCGAAGGGGTGCGGCAGGGGCATGCGAGCGCCTCCGGGTGCGGGGAGCGAACACCTCCGCTCGCGACGCGCGGGGGCGGGGCGCGGCGGGAGCGGGTAGGAATCGAACCTACCGAGGCGCGAGCGCGCCCCAGACGGTTTTGAAGACCGCTCGAGCCACCAGGCCCGATCCGCCCCCCTGCGCTCGGCGGTGCCGCGGCCGGCGCGAAATCTAGCCTCCGGACCCGAACGCGCGCAGCATGCGGTACCAGAACTCGAGCGCGTCGTAGAAGCTCTGGACCCGGATGCGCTCGTCGCGGCCGTGGGCCCGGACGTCGGCGGGGTCTTCGAAGATCGCGGACACGCCGTAGGTCGGAATGCCGGCGTTGCGGAGGAACAACCCGTCGGTGGCACCCGCCTCCATCACCGGGATCACCGCGACGCCGGGGAACAGCTCGGCCACGAGCCGCTCGATCGGCCCCAGGACGGCGGGGGTGAGGGGCGAGGGCGGGCTGGGAACGGGCGCGTACGCCGTGCGCAGCGCGATGCGCTCGTCCGCCGCGAGACGCCGCAGCGTGGCGGCGACCTCGTCCGGCGGCTGGTCGGGGAGGATGCGGCAGTTGACCGTCGCGCGCGCCGACTGCGGGAGCGCGTTCTCGGCGTGCCCCGCGGCGAACAGCGTCGCCGTGCACGTGGTGCGCAGTTTCGCGTTGTAAAACGGGATCGCGGCGAGCCGCGCCACGGCGCCGCTGTCGGGGGGATCGGCGAGCACGCCACGCAGGTCGCTCGCGAGCGGCTCCGGTTCCACGGCGGCCGAGCGCTCGAAGTACGCCCGCGACACCGGATTCAGCCGCACGGGAAACTGGTACGCGGCGATCCGCCCGAGCGCCGCCGCCACGCGGTAGATCGGGTTGTCGCCGGGGCGCGGCAGCGAGCTGTGCCCGCCGCGATCCGTGGCCTCGAGCACGTAGGTGGCGTACACCTTCTCGCTCGCCTGGATCTCGAACGTGACCGGCCGGCCGTCGCGCAGCACCCCGCCGCCGGCGTCGGTGTTGAGCGCGAACTCGGCGTCGATCAGGTCGCGGTGGCGGGCGAGGAGCCACGCGATGCAGCTCCCGGCGGTCTCTTCGTCGCCGGTGAGCACGAGGATCAGATCCCGGGCGGGGACGAAGCCCGCGCGCTTGAGCCGGATGAAGTCCGCGACGAGGATCGCGGCGCCAGCCTTGTTGTCGCTGGTCCCGCGGCCGTAGAAGTAGCCGTCCCGCTCGGTGAAGGTGAAGGGGTCGAGCGACCAGTCCTCGCGGCGCGCGGGCACGACGTCGAGGTGCGCCAGGCCCACGATGGGCCGTCCCGCCGCGCCGCTCCCCCGGTAGCGCGCCACGAGATTGCCGTGCGTCGCATCGGGCCCGACGAGCACGCGCACGTCGCCCGCCGGAAACCCGGCCGCGAGGAGCCGCCGCGCCATGGCCCGCGCCGCGCGCGGCGTGTTGCCGAGCGAATCGGCGGTGTTGATCTCGACCAGCTCGCGCAAGATCGCGCGCGCGAGCTCGCGGTCGGCGGGCGGGGGGCCCGACGGTGCGGCGCCGAGCAGCGCCAGCGCCGCGAGCCCCGCGCGGGCGGCGCGCCAGCGCGACGCGCGCGGCGGCGTCACGCCCGAGCGCTCACGGCGCGCGCGGCCCCGTCCCGAGCCCCAGGGCGTCGAGGATCGCCCGCAGCCGGCTCCACTCGGCGAGGGGACGCACGTCGGCGTTGGAGTCGAGCGCCAAGCCCTGGTCGGCCGGGCAGGCGGTGGAGGTCACGGACTGGCGCTCGGCGCATTCCCGGAGCCGCCACAGGGTGCGGCGGTGGAGGATCCAGATGCCCGTCGTGTCGGGCTGCGGGATGGGCGCCCGGCGCGGCGCGAAGAACACGATCCGCACCGTGCGGCGCGGCTCGCCGCGCAACGTCGAATCCACCCGGAGCACGCCGGCGTAGGCGAGGGCCGCCGAGGCCTTCTCGCCGCCCACGCCGAACACGAACGACCCGGGACGCTCGTACTCGACCGCCTCCTCCACGTGCAGCAGCGCGCCCGCGACCACCTGCTCGGCGTCCACCAGCCGCTCCGCCAGGTCGCGGTCCGCCGCGGGCACGAGCGCGAGGCGGTCGGCGGCGGCCGGCCGGCGGCCCGTGGCGCACGCCGCCGCGAGCCCCACGGCCAGCGCGGCGGCGACGCGCCTCACCGGCGCACCCGGGCGACGGCGTCGATTTCGATCCGCGCCCCCTTGGGGAGCGCGGCCACCTGCACCGTGGAGCGCGCGGGCTTGTGCCCCGCGAAATGCTGCGCGTACACCTCGTTCATGGCGGCGAAGTCGGCGAGATCCGCGAGATACACCGTCGTCTTCACCACCAGGTCGAGCCCCGACCCCGCGGCCGCGAGCACGGCCGCCAGATTGCGGAGCACCTGGTCGGTCTGCTCCGCCGCCGTCGCGCCCACGAGCGCGCCGGTGCGGGGATCGAGCGGGATCTGGCCCGCGGTATAGACCATCCCGCCCGCGACCACGGCTTGGCTGTACGGGCCGATCGCCTTGGGCGCGTCGGTCGCCGCCACGAGCCCCAACCCTGCGGTGTCCACGCTAGAACAGTCCCTCGATAGTGCCGTCCGGATGGACGCGGATCCGCTCGGCCGCCGGGCTCTTGGACAGGCCCGGCATGGTCATGATCTCGCCCGCCAGCGCCACGACGAACCCCGCGCCCGCCGACGGCAGAATGTCCCGTACCTGGAGCGTGAAGCCGCTCGGCGCGCCGAGCTTGGTCGGGTCGTCGCTGAAGGAATATTGCGTCTTGGCCATGCAGACGGGAGTCTCGCCCAGCCCCAGGGCCGGCAGCTGCTCCAGGGCCCGCTCGGCGGCCGGGGCGAACGCGACCGCGCCCGCCCCGTAGATCTCGCGCGCGATCGTCTCGATCTTCTCGCGAATGGGCCGCTTCACGTCGTACAACGGCCGGAACGCGGCCGTGCGCCGCTCGAGCAGGTCGAGCACCGCTTGCGCCACGCCGATCCCGCCCTCCCCGCCCTTCTCCCACACCTCGCACACCTCCATCCCCACCCCTTCGGCGGCGCACTCCTCGCGCACCGCGTCGAGCTCGGCCTCGGTGTCGGTCACGAACCGGTTCAGCGCCACGACCACGGGGACGCCGAACTTCTGCACGTTCCGGATGTGCCGCCGCAGGTTGGCCGCCCCGCGCCGGGTGGCGGCCGCGTCGGGCGCGGCGAGCGCGTCCTTCTTCACGCCGCCGTGCATCTTCAGGGCCCGCACCGTGGCCACGACGATGGCCGCCTCGGGATTCAGGCCCGCCATCCGGCACTTGATGTCGAAGAACTTCTCGGCGCCGAGGTCGGCGCCGAAGCCCGCCTCCGAGAGCACCACGTCGCACAGCGCGAGCGCGAGGCGGGTGGCCACGACGGAGTTGCAGCCGTGCGCGATGTTGCCGAACGGGCCGCAGTGCACGAACGCCGGCCCGCCCTCGAGCGTCTGCACGAGATTGGGGTGGATGGCGTCCTTCAGGAGCAGGGTCATCGCGCCCTGGGCCTTCAGGTCGCTCGCCCGCACCGGCCGCTTGTCGTGGGTGAGCCCCACGATGATGCGGGCGAGCCGCGCCTCCAGGTCGGCGAGATCGCTCGCGAGCGCCAAGATCGCCATGATCTCCGAGCCGGGGATGATGACGAACCGCTCCTCGCGCGCGGGGCCGCCGTTCAGGCCGCCCAGGCCGACCACGATGCTCCGCAGCGCGCGGTCGTTCATGTCGATGGTGCGCGGCCAGGTGATCCGGCGGGTGTCGAGGCCCAGGGCGTTGCCGTGGTGCAGGTGCGCGTCGAGCAGGGCGGAGAGGAGATTGTGGGCGCTCGCGATGGCGTGGAAGTCGCCGGTGAAGTGGAGGTTGATGTCCTCCATCGGGATCACCTGCGAGTACCCGCCGCCGCACGCCCCGCCCTTCACTCCGAACACGGGGCCGAGCGACGGTTCGCGGATGCACAACGCCGCGTTGTGGCCGAGCCGGCGCAGCGCCTGCGTCACGCCCACGGTCACCGTGGATTTCCCTTCGCCCGCCGGGGTCGGATTGATCCCGGTGACGAGCACGAGCCGGCCGCGCGGCCGGCGCCGGGCGAGGGCCTTGAGGAGCACCTTCGCCTTGTATTTCCCGTACAGCTCGATCTCGTCGTCGGCGAGCCCCAGCTCGGCCGCGATCTCGGCCACGGGACGCGGCCGCGCGGCCTGGGCGATGGCGATGTCGGTCGGGACCTGGACGGCGGTCACGGGCATCCTCCCCGGGTCAGAGCACGCCGGCCACACGGGCGCCGAAGGCGTGCCGTAGGTTGGCGGTGAGCTGCGGCGCCAGCGCCGCGAGCGACGTGCCGCGGGCGCGGGCCAACGCCGCCGCCACCTCGCGCACGAACGCCGGCTCGTTGCGGCGGCCGCGATAGGGCACGGGCGCGAGGTAGGGGGCGTCGGTTTCGACCAGCAGGCGGGAGGCGGGGAACGCGCCGAGCGGCACGGGCGGCGCGAAGTTCTTGAACGTGATCATGCCGCTGAACGAAAAATAGGCGCCGACGGTCATCCCCGCCTCGAACAATTGCGCCCCCGCGCTGAACGAGTGCAGCACCACGGTGACCGGCGTACCCGCGAGCACCGCCGCGACATCGGCGTCGGCGTCGCGCGCGTGCACGACGACCGGCTTGCCGCACCGGGCGGCGAGGGCCACCTGCGCCTCGAAGGCGCGCCGCTGCACGGCGCGCGGCGCGTGGTCGTAATGGTAATCGAGCCCGGTCTCCCCCACAGCCACCACTTCGGGTAGGGCGAGCAACGCCTTCAGGCGGGCGGCGGTCTCCGGCGACCAGGCCTCCGCCGCGTGGGGGTGCACCCCGGCCGTCGCCGAAAGCCCGGGCCGGTCGCGGGCCAGCGCGACGGCCCGCTCGCTGTCGGCCACGCTGGTGCCGATCACGACCACGTGGCCGACCCCCGCCGCCCGGGCCCGGGCGAGCACGGCCTCGCGGTCGGCGTCGAAGGCCGCGTCGCCCAGGTGGCAGTGCGCGTCCGCCAGCACGTCACACGGGCGCCTTGGAGCGGGGGCCGGACCCCGCGCCCGCCGCCGCGGGCGCGGTCGCGGCCGGCCGCAGCGCCCGGGCGCCCCGCGCGTCCTCCCCCGGCCAGCGCTTCTCGATGTACAAGAGCACCGGCGCGGCGATGTAGATCGACGAGAACGTGCCGGTGAAGATCGCAAAGGTCATCACCAGCGCGAACGGCCGCAGGACTTCGCCCGCCAAAAACACCAGGGCCAGCGTGGTCGCCATCGTGGTGCCGTGGGTGAGCACCGAGCGCGGCAGCGTCTCGTTGATCGAGAGGTTGAGGATCTCGTACAAGTTCTGGCGGCGATACTTCTTCAGGTTCTCGCGCACCCGGTCGAAGATGATGATGGTGTCGTTGAGCGAGTACCCCACCATGGTGAGCACGGCGCCCACCACGACGAGGCTCACCTCGAGGTTCAGGTACCGGATGAAGGCGATCGTCGTGAGAATGTCGTGGAAGGTGGCGAGCACCGCCGCGAGCCCGAAGCGCCATTCGAACCGGATCGCGAGATAGACGAGCGTGACGATGAACGAGAAGAAGATGGCGAGGAACGCCTTGCCCTGGAGCTCGCGGCCCACCTTGGGCCCGACCGCCTCCGTGCGGACGATCCGGTACGTGCCGGCGCCGAGCCCGCGCGCCAGCGCGCTGTCCACGGCCGCCGCCGTCGCCTCGGTGCTCACCTCCGGCCCCGCGCCGCCCCGGCCCAGCCGCGCGCGCACTACGTACTCGGTGGGCGCGCCGAACTGCTGGATCTCGGCGTCGCGGATCCCGGCGGCGTCGAGGGCGCCGCGGAGCTTGCCCGTGCCCACGGGCGCGGCGGTCTCGACCTGGATGAGCGTGCCGCCCGTGAACTCGATCGAGTAGTTGAGGCCGTGCACGAGAAACAGCGCGAAGCCGGGCACGATGATGGCGGCCGTGAGCCCGTAGGCCCAGCGGCGCCACTGGATGAAGTCGTAGTTCGCGTTGGCAAAGAGTCGGATCATGTCACACGCTCAGGGTCGTCATGTCCGGCCGGCGCGCGAGCCAGATCATGTAGAACGTCCGCACCACGAACACCGCCGTGATCATCGAGGCCGCGATGCCGATGATCAGCGTGATGGCGAAGCCCTGGACGGGGCCGGTCCCCACCAGGTAGAGGATGAACGCCGTCAGCGCGGTGCTGACGTTCGAGTCGATGATCGCGCTCATCGCGTGCCGAAACCCCTCGTCCACGGCGGTGCGCACCAGCTTCCCGTGCTGCAGCTCCTCGCGAATGCGCTCGAAGATCAGCACGTTCGCATCCACCGCGATGCCGACCGACAGCACGAGCCCCGCGAGCCCGGGCAGCGTGAGCGTGAAGTGGAACCCCGCGAGCCCGCCGAGCGTGAACACGACGTACAACCCCAGCGCCAGCACCGCGAGCACCCCGGAGAGCCGGTAGTAGGTCACCATGATGAGCACCACCAGCACCACGCCCACGATCCCCGCCCGGATCCCGTCGGCGATGGAGTCTTTGCCGAGCGACGGCCCGATGGTCCGCTCTTCCACGATCGTGAGCGGCGCCGGCAGGGCGCCGGCGCGGAGCACGAGGGCCAGGTCCTGCGCCTCCTGCAGCGGCTTGTTGCCGAGCTCGATCTGCCCGTGCTGGCCGATCTGGCTCTTGATGACGGGCGGCTGGCCCTGCACGCGGCCGTCCAGGATGATCGCCATGTAGTCGTTGACGTGCCGTCCGGTCTCGCGCTCGAAAATCCGCCCGCCGCGCCGGGACAGGGTGAAGGTGACCAGCGACTGGTTCGTGAGCGGGTCGCGCGTCGCGGTCGCCTTCTCGAGCTCCTCGCCGGTGATGATCGGGCGGTCTTCCACGGCGTAGAGCGCGCGGTAGGTGCGCGCCGCCCGCGATACCACCTGGGTGCCCCACCGCAGCTCGATGCCCCGTGGCATCAGGCGCTGGACCTCGGGGCGAGCGAGCAGGCTCTCGGCCACCGGCACCTGCTCCTCGGGCACGAGGAACTCTCCGGGGAGCTGCCCCTGGTAGAGCAGCGCGGAGAGCGGGCCGGGGGCGTTGGCCTCGGCGGTGTCCGGGGCGGCCGGCTTCCCTTTGCGACCCTTGGCTTTGCCGGTGTCCGCGCCGAAGAGCTGCGTCACCGTGGCGGCGGCGCCCCCCGCTCCCGGGGCCTTCACGCCCGCTTGGCGCAGCGCCCGGTCGATCTCGGGAAGGGCGTCGCGGAACAGGTTGCGCATGTCGGTGATGCGGAACTCGAGAAACGCGGTGCGCTGAATGATGCTCTTCGCCCGCGCCGGGTCCTTCTCGCCCGCGAGCTCGACAATCAACCGGTTGCCGCCCACGACCTGCACCACGGGCTCGGTGACACCGAACTCGTCGATGCGCGTGCGCACCACGCGCTCCGCCCGGCGGATGGCCTCGGCGGGATCGGGCACGGGCCCCTTGGACTGGTCCACCTCGAGCGCGAGGTGAATGCCGCCCTGCAGGTCGAGCCCCAGGTTGATCGGGACGCGCCGGACCGTCGTGTCTTTCATGCGGCCGGTCGCGGGATCGCGCACCCGCTGCGTGACGTTCGTGGGCAGGAGCTGCCACACCGCGAGCGCGAGCAGCGCGCCGATGGTGAGCAATCGCGAGCGAATCGTGCGCATGCAACACCCTCACTCCGTGAGGATCGCGCGGGCCGCCAGGGCGTCGCGCTCGATCTGATCGACCAGCGCCTGGCGCGACGGGAAGGTTTGCACGTCGCGCAGCCGGCGCACCCACTCCACGACCACCGTTTCGCCGTACAGCTCGCCCGCGAAGTCGAACAGGTGGATCTCGAGGCCGCGGGCGTGGACGCCGAAGGTGGGCCGCGCGCCCTGGTTCATCATGCCGCCGTACCGGCGGCCCGCCACCGTGACCCATACCGCGTACACGCCGTCGGGCGGCAGCAGTTTCCGGTCGGGCGGCGTCAGGTTGATCGTAGGTATCCCGATCGTGCGGCCCCGCCCCGCCCCGCGCTCCACGGGGGCGCGCAGGCTGTAACGCCGTCCCAGCCACCGCCCGGCGGCCGCCAGGTCGCCGTGGGCCACCGCGGTGCGGATGAGCGACGAGGAGATCGGCTGGCCGTCGTCTTTCACCGCGTCCACCACCGCGACACCGAACCCCTCCTCGGCCGCGAGGCGCCGCACCAGGGTCACGTCGCCCGAGCGGCCTCGGCCGAACCCATGATCGTAGCCGAGCACCAGCTCCTGCATCCCGTACCGCGCGCGCAGCACGGTGCGCACGAATTCCTCGGGGGCGAGCCGGGCGAGCTCCGGCGTGAACGCCAGGAACTCGATCCGATCGATCCCGAGCGCGGCCACCAGCGCCCGCTTTTCGTCGGGCAGGGTGAGGAGCCGCGGTGCGGCGCTCGGGTTCACCACTTCGAGGGGGTGCGGGTCGAAGGTGACCAGCACCCCGGGCCGCCCGCCGGCGCGCGCGCGCCGCACCACCTCCGCGAGCACCGCCTGATGCCCGCGGTGCACCCCGTCGAATGTCCCGACCGTCGCGACCGTGCCCGTCACGCGTCCGCCACGACGACGCGCGGCTTGAGCACGTCGCCCGCCCGCTCGGCCACGGCGACGAGGCCGTCCGGCGCGAACAGCGCCACGCGCCCGGCGTCGCCCGCCCGGGCCGCGAGCGGCCGCCCGCGCACCACGGCCGCGCGTTCGGCGGGCGCGAGGTCGCGGCGCGGCAGCTCCGCCACGAGCACCGCCGGATCGCGCACGGCGGCCGGCGTCACGGCCTCGGGCGCCACGGCGTCTTCCAGGCGGAACGGCCCCACGCCCGTGCGCGTGAGCGCCGCGAGATGCGCGCCGCACCCGAGCCGCTCCCCCAGGTCGCGCGCCAGGCTGCGCAGATAGGTGCCCGCGCTCACCGTGGCGCGGAACCCGAGCTCGGGCGGCGCGAAGCGCGTCAGCTCGAGCGCGAACACCTCGACCGCGCGCGCCGGCAGCGTCACCGCTTCCCCACGCAGCGCCCGCCGGTAGGCCCGCTCGCCCGCCACCTTCACGGCCGCATACGCCGGCGGGCGCTGCGGGTACGCGCCGCGCAGGCTCGCCAGCGCCGCCTCGACCTCGGGCCGCTGCAGCGTCCGCCAGGCCTCGGAGACGGCGAGCGGCGCGCCGGCGGCGTCGTCGGTCGTGGTCGTCACCCCCAGACGGATCACGCCCTCGTAGCGCTTGGTCCATCCCGCGGCGAACGGCGCCAGCCGGGTGGCGCGCCCCACCACGAGCACCAGCAGCCCCGCGGCGCTGGGGTCGAGCGTACCCAGGTGCCCCACCCGCCGCGTGCCGAGCGCCCGCCGCACCGCGGCCACGACGTCGTGCGAGGTGGGCCCGCCGGGGCCGCCCGGCTTCGCGACCAGCACCACGCCCGAAATCAGCCCGCGCCCTCCTTGAGCTCGCGCAGCAGGCGGTCGATCCGCTGCGCGTGCTCGAGCCCGCGGTCCAGCTCGAAGCGCAGCTCCGGGGTCTGCCGCAGCCGCAGCACGCGCCCGAGCTGGGCGCGCAGGAACCCCGCCGCGCTGCGCAGCCCCGCGAGCGATTGGGCCTTCTCCTCCTCGGTCCCCATCACGCTCACCCGCACCCGCGCATGCGCGAGGTCGGCCGAGAGCTCCACCCCGGTCACCGTCACGAAGCCGATGCGCGGATCCCGCACCTGCTCGGTCAGGTACGCGGCCACCGTCTGGCGGATCACCTCGGCCACGCGCTCGGGGCGATGGCTCGGTCGGCGCATGGCGCTCACCAGTAGCTCGTGGTGGTGTCCACGATCCGGGCCCCGTCGGCCGCCTCCACCAGGCGGTCGGCCTCCCGCAGCACCCGCTCGGCGTGCCCGCGGTCGGCGGCCACGACGCAGGCCGTCAGCTCGGCCCGCTGCCACAGGTCGTGGTGCGCGGTCTCGGCGGCGGACACGTTGAAGCGGTGGTGCAGGCGGTCCTTGAGGCTCTTCACCACCTGGCGTTTCTCCTTGAGGGAGCGACACCCGGCAAGATGCAGCTCCCAGGTGATGATGCCGACGACCACCGCTCAGGCGCCTTTGGCCGCGCTCCCCACGTCGAGCGACCGCGCGACTTCCTCGATGCGGTAGGCCTCGATCAGGTCGCCGACCTTCAGGTCGTTGAAGTTCTCGATGCCGATGCCGCACTCGAAGCCTTCCCGCACCTCCCGCACGTCGTCCTTGAACCGCTTGAGCGAGGCGAGCACGCCGTCGTACACCTCGACGCCGTTGCGGATCACGCGCACGCGCGCCGTCCGCGGAATCACGCCCGCGCGCACGAAGCTGCCGGCGACGGTGCCGACCTTGGCGATCTTGAACAGCTGCCGCACCTCGGCCTCGCCGAGCACCACTTCCTTCTTCTCCGGGGCCAGGAGGCCCTCCATCGCCGCCCGCACGTCCTCCACCGCCTCGTAGATCACCCGGTAGGTGCGGATCTCCACGCGCTCCCGTTCCGCGGCCGCGCGGGCGTTGGAGTCGGGCCGCACGTGGAACCCGAGGATGATCGCGCCGGACGCCTTGGCGAGCAAGACGTCGGACTCGGTGATGGCGCCGACGCCGCGGTGCACGACCTCGACCTTGACCTCGCTCGTGGAGAGCTGGGCGAGCGCGTCGGCGAGCGCCTCGGCCGGCCCGCCCTGGTCGGCCTTGATGATGAGCCGCAGCGCGGCGGCGCCCCCGGCCGCGCGCTCGGCCATGAAGTCCTCGAGCGTCTTCACGCGCCCCGAGCGGCGGTGTTGCGCCTCGCGCTCCAGGCGCTGGCGCTTCTGCGCGATCTCGCGCGCCGCCGCCGCGTCGGCCATCACGACGAACGAATCGCCGGCCTCGGGCACCCCCTCGAAGCCGAGCACCTGCACGGGCGTGGACGGCCCCGCCGCCTCCACGGGCTGGCCGCGCTCGTCGTACATCGCCCGCACGCGCCCGTAGTACTGGCCCGAGATGAAATCGTCCCCGACGCGCAGCGTGCCGTTCTGCACCAGCACCGTGGCCACCGGCCCCTTGCCCGGGTCGAGCGCCGCCTCGAGCACCGTGCCCTGGGCGCGGCGGTCGGGGTTCGCCTTGAGGTCCAGCAGCTCGGCCTGGAGGAGGATCTGCTCGAGCAGCTCGTCCACGTTCTGTCCCGTCTTGGCCGAGATGGGCGTGGCGAGGGTCGTGCCGCCGAACTCCTCCAACACCACGCCGTGCGCCAGCAGATCCTGCTTCACCTTCTGGACGTTGGCCGTAGGCAGGTCGATCTTGTTGATGGCGACCACGATCGGGACGCCGGCGTTCTTGGCGTGGGAGATCGCTTCCACCGTCTGCGGCATGATGGCGTCGTCGGCGGCGACCACGAGCACCACGATGTCGGTCACCTGGGCGCCGCGGGCGCGCATCGCCGTGAACGCTTCGTGTCCCGGCGTATCCAGGAAGGTGATGGAGCGCCCGTCCTTGAGCACCACCTGGTAGGCGCCGATGTGCTGCGTGATTCCGCCCGCCTCGCCCGCGACCACGTTGGTCTTGCGGATGTAGTCGAGCAGCGACGTCTTGCCGTGGTCCACGTGCCCCATCACCGTCACGACGGGCGGCCGGGGCTTGAGCGCCTCCGCGGGCTCGGGCGCCGTCTCGGCCTCGGCCAGCGCATACTCCTCCTCGCGCACCGCTTGGAACCCGAACGCCGAGGCGATCAGCTCGATCATGTCGAAGTCGAGCCGCTGGTTGATCGTCACCATCTGCCCCAGTTCCTTGAAGGCGAAGGCGACGATGTCCTTCGCGGGCACCTTGAGGATGTTGGCGAGCTCGGAGACGGTGATGAACTCGGTCACCCGCACGAGCGTCTTCTCGCGCTCCTTCTCCTCGCGGCGCTTCTGCTCCTCGAGGTCGCGGAAGCTCGGCCCCTCCTCGCGCCGGTGCACGCCCTTGCGGCCGACGGGTCCTTTGATCGTGGCCAGGGTGCGCGAGATGTTCTGGGCCACCGCTTCCTGGTCCACGAGGGATTTCTTGCCCTTTTTGCGCTTCTTCCCCTTGTCGCGCCGCCGCTCCTCGAGCGGCAGGGCGCCGGGCGCGGCGGATGCCACGGGCCGCGGCGGCAGGGCGGCGCCCCCGGGCGCGGCGCTGGCCACCGGCTTGGGGCGGACCGGCGTGGGGATGACGGGCCGGGGAAACGCGGCAGGCGCGGCGGGCGTAGGGGGCGCGGCGGCAGGCCCGGCGGCTCCCGGCGCCGCCGCGGCCTCCGTCCCCGCGGCGGCCGGCCCGCCGGCCACCGCCAGGTCCTTGAACAGCGCGGCCGCGCGCTCCTCGAGCGACGGCTTCTGCTCCTCGTCGGCGGCCCGGGCCGCCTCGAGCGCCTCGCGCGCCTTGAGCTCGCGCTCCGCCTCGAGCGCCGCCGCCGCTTGCGCCTCCGCTTCGGCGCTTGCCATCTCGGCGGCGGTGCGGCGCCGCCGCTTGGGCCGCACCTCGGGCGCCGCCGGCGCCGCCGGCTCGGCGCTCTTGACCGCGCGCCGCCGCTTGGGCGCGACCGGCACCTCCCGCTGCCGGCGCTTCTCGCGCTCCCAGCGCGCCCGCACCAGCGCCACCTGGTCGGGCTTGAGCGGCGACAGGTGACTGCGCACGAAGATGTCCATCTCCTTGAGCATGCCCATCAGCTGCTCGGCAGAGACGCCGAATTCCGCCGCCAGATCGTGAACCCGTGTCGTTGTCACTCACTCCTCCGCAAGACCCATCAGCCCGCGCGCCAGCGCCCCGTCGGCCACGCCCACCGCCTGCACCGGCGGCCGGCCCAACCCCGCGCCCAGCTCGGCCGCCGCCGGCCCGATCACCACCGGCACGCCGCGCCGACGCGCGAGCCGCTCCACCTTGTCGCGCGTGCGTGCACTCGCGTCACGCGCGAGCACCACACACCGCAGCGCCCCCCGCGCCAGGCGCGCCCGCACGCCGGCCACGCCCACCACCACCCCTCCCGCCCGCAGCCCCAGCCCGAGCAACCGGACCAGCGGTCCCGTCACGCGAGCGGCGCGGGCGCTCCTTCACCGCCGCCCGATTCCGGCGCGCCCGCCGCACCCGGCGCCGCCGGCGGCCCGGCCGGCTCGGCCTCCCCTGAGACGGCCCCCGCCGATCCGGCTGCCCCCCCTGCCCCCCCTGCCCCCGCCGCCCCCGCGGCCCCCGCGGCCCCGCCGCCTTCTTCGCCGCCTTCCTCGGTCATCTCGTTCAGAAAGGCCATCAGCTTGTCGGCGAGCTCGGGCGTCATCCCGGGGAGTTGCTCGACATCCTCGCGCTCCAAGTCGAGAATATCCTGCAACGTCGTGTGGCCCGCCTGCTCGAGCACGGCCACCAGCTCGGCGGGCAGGCCCTTGAGCTCGCGCAGCGCCACCCGGGTGGCGGCCTCGTCCTCGGGCGGCAGGGGCGCGAACAGCGGCCCCTCGCCCCCGCGCTCGAGCCACTCGCGGCTCGAGTAGAGGTCGATCTTCCAGCCCGTCAACTCCGAGGCGAGGCGCACGTTCTGGCCGTTGCGCCCGATGGCGAGCGACAACTGGTCCTCGTCCACGATCGCCTGAATCGTCTTCGTCTCCGGGTCGGAGAACACCCGCGCGACGCGCGCCGGCGCGAGCGCCAGCTTCGCGAACCGCTCGGGGTCCGGCGACCATGGGACGATGTCGATGCGCTCGCCTCCCAGCTCGTTCACCACCGCCTGCACCCGCGACCCCTTGAGCCCCACGCACGCCCCCACCGGATCGATCGCATCGTCGCGCGAAGCCACCGCGATCTTCGTGCGGCTCCCCGCCTCCCGCGCCGCCGCGCGGATTTCGACGATACCCTGCTGGATCTCCGGCACCTCGATCTTGAAGAGGGCCTTGACGAACGCCGGATCGGCCCGCGACAGCACGAGCCGCGGGCCTTTGGGCGTCTCCTCGATGCGCTTCAGTACCGCGCGGATCGAGTCGCCCTGATGAAAGTGCTCGCGATGATTCTGCTCGCGATACGGGATGATCGCCTCGGCTTCGCGGAACTTCGGGAGCATCACCACGATCTTGCCGCGCTCGATCTGCTGCACCTCGCCCGTGAGCAGCTCGCCGACCTTGTCGCTGAACTCCTCGCGGATCCGCGCGCGCTCCCCCTCGCGCACCCGCTGGATGATCCGCTGCTTGGCCGCCTGCACCGCCGTGCGGCCGAAGGCCTCGAACGGCACTTCCTCCTCGAGCACGTCGCCGATCTGGAAGTTCGGGTCCTCGAGCCGCGCCTCCTCGAGCGACACCTGCGCCCCCGGATCCTCGACGTTCTCCACCACCGTGCGCAGCACGACGATGCGGATCGTGCCCTTGAGTTCGTCAATCCCGATCTCGGCGCGCACGTTGGGCCCGTAGCGCTTCACCAGCGCCGCGTGCAGGCCGTCTTTCAACAGGTCGAGCAACTCCGAGCGCTCCAGCTGCTTGGTGCTGGTCAGCTCGCGAATTGCGGAGACCACCTCGCTCGTGTTCGTCATACCGATCGTCCTTGTTCCCAGTCCACCGCCAGCCGCGCGTCCCGGATCCCGGTGAGCGGCACGGCGCGGGCCTCGCCGCCCGGCGGCTGGAGCACGACGGTCGCCCCATCGGGCACCGCCACGATCCGGGCCCGCACCCGCCCCCACCCAGCCACCGTCGCGTGCACGTCCCGGCCCACGAACCGGACCCAGTGCTCGGGCCAGCGCAGCGGCCGCTCCAGCCCGGGACTCGACACCTCGAGCACGTAGCGGCGCCCGAACACCCCCTCGGCGTCGAGCCACGCCTCGAGCGCGCGACTGGCCGCAGCGCAATCCTCGACGGTCACCCCGCGGGGCGCCGCTCCCGGCGCGGACGGCGCAGGCCACTCGATGCGCACTTGAACCAGCGGCCGGTGCGGCGTGCCGCCGATGCGAAGGTCGGCAAGCTCGAGCCCCAACCGCGCCAACCGGGCCCGAAACGCCGCCACGAGACTGTCGGAGAGCATAAAAAAAAGCGCGGGCCCAACTTCGCCCGCTTCACCCTCGGCAAAATCTAGCCGCTCCCGCGGCCCTGTCAAGCGAGCGGCAACCCCGCATACGCCACCATGCGCCCGTCCCGGCCCCCCGACGCGCGGTGCGAAAAAAACCGCTCGCGATCGTGCGCGCTGCACCACGGGGAGACCGTCACCTCCCCGAGCCCGAGCGCACGAGCCTGCGCCACGAGCACGGCCCGCAAATCCACTCGCCCCGCCCCCGCTTCAGCCCGGCCCGTGAACAGCCCCAGGACCTCAGAACCTACTTCATAACACTCACCGCAAATACCAACACCGCAATGCATTACAATATCTGCCGTCCGGGCAAATACCGCGCTGCGCAGCACCGCCACGCCGCGCTCGAGGATGCCGGCCAGGGTGCCGCGCCACCCGGCGTGCAGCACCGCCACCGCCCCCTTGCGGGGGACGGCGAGGTACACGGGAACGCAATCGGCCACGGTCACCGCGAGCAGCAGGCCGCGCGCGGCGGTGGCGTGTCCGTCCACGCCGTCGAGCACCAGCCAGCCGTCGGGGGCCTTGGCGTGCCAGTGCACCGCGGTGCCGTGCACTTGGTGAGCGACGGCCACGCTCGGGAACCGCGCGGCGAAGGCGGCGCGCAGGGCGCGCCAGCGGGTCATCACCTGCCCCACGTTGTCCTCGCTCCACAGGCCGAGTGAGAAGCCGTGGCCGCGCGCGGTGATGCCGGCCACGATGCCGTGGCGCGCGGCCCACTCGGCGAGCTCGAGGCGCGGCACCGCGGAATCGCCGACCGGTTGCTCGCCCAGGGTCCTAGCGGCCGTCATCCCGGCGCTCGATCTCGGCGCCCAGCGCCCGCAGGCGCTCGTCAATGCGCTCGTAGCCCCGCTCGATCTGGCCCACGTTGTGGATCACCGACTCGCCGTGGGCGGCGAGCGCGGCGAGCAGCATGGCCATGCCCGCGCGAATGTCCGGGCTCTCCACCACGCTGCCGCGCAGCGGCGACGGTCCCGCGATCACGGCGCGGTGCGGGTCGCACAGCACGATGCGGGCCCCCATCCCGATCAGCTTGTCCACGAAGAACAGCCGCGACTCGAACAGCTTCTCGAACACGAGGAGCAGCCCCTCGCACTGCGATGCGACCACGATCGCGATGGACATCAGGTCCGCCGGGAACGCGGGCCAGGGCCCGTCTTCGAGCTTGGGGACGTGGCCGCCCACGTCGGGGCGGATGCGGCGCTCCTGGTCCGCCTCCACCACGAGGGTGTCGCCGTCCAGCCGCGGCCGCACCCCCAGCCGGTCGAAGGCGAGGAGGGTGGCCCGGAGGTCGTCGGGGCGCACGCCCTCGATCGTGAGGGCCCCGTTGGTCACCGCGGCGAGCCCGATGAACGAGCCGACCTCGATGTGGTCGGGGCCGAGGGTGAAGGGCGCCGCCCGCAGCGGGCCGCCGCCGCGGATGGTGAGGACGTTCGTCCCGATGCCGTCGATCTCGGCGCCGAGCCCGGCCAGGAAGCGGGCGAGATCCTGCACGTGGGGTTCGCAGGCCGCGTTGCGGAGCACCGTGGTGCCGCGGGCCGTCACGGCCGCCATGAGCGCGTTTTCCGTCGCGGTAACGCTCGGCTCGTCGAGGAAGATGTCCCGTCCCACCACGCGGCGCGCCTCGAGCCGGTAGGTTGCGCCCACGGTGACGGCGGCGCCGAGCTGTTCGAGGGCGAGGAAATGGGTGTCCACGCGCCGCCGGCCGATCACGTCGCCGCCGGGCGGCGGCAGGCTCACCCGGCCGAACCGGGCGAGCATCGGCCCCGCCAACAGAATCGAGGCGCGGATGCGCGCGCACAGGGCGGGGTCGAGCTCCCGGGGCTCGGCGGCGCGCGGGTCGATCTCCACGGTGTTCGGGCCGGTCCACTGCACCGCGGCGCCGAGGTGAGCGAGGAGGGCCAGCATCGTTTCGACGTCGCCGATGCGGGGGACGTTGTCGATGCGGCACGGGCCGTCGGCGAGGAGGGTGGCGGCGAGGATGGGGAGGGCCGCGTTCTTGTTGCCGGCGGGGCGGATCGTACCGTGGAGCGGGCGCCCGCCGGCGACGGCGTAGCAGGGAGGCATGAGGGAGCCAAGCTATGCCGCCGCTTGCGCCGGCGTCAAGCGTGCGCGAACGTTCGCCGCGTGATCGCGAGTTGGGGCCCTGCGCTCGCCCCCGTGGCTGCGCTCGCCGCGGGCGGGATGGGGGCCGGCGTGGGGGCGAGCCTGGACGGCCGGCTACTGCGACGCCTGCCCCGCGCCGGCTGGGTGCGCGCGGGCCTTGCGGCGGCGGGCGCGGGCGGGGCGGCGGCGCTCGGCGCGGCGGTGTTCGTGCGCCTGGCGCCAGCGCTCGCGGGCGCCTGGCGCCCGCAGGGGTCCGTGTTGCTGACCCTCGCCGCGGTGGCCGTTGCGGCGGGGCCGTCCGGCGCGCGGCCGGCGCGTCTCGTCCCGCTCGGGCGGGGCTACGCCGCGCTGCTCGCCGCGCTGGCCGTACTCGCGCCGTGGGGCGGAGCGCGGGTCCCGCTTCGCCCCGGCGCCGTGGCGCTCGCTCTCGCGGGCGGGGCGGGGGCAGCGGGCGCGGCGGGGGCGGCGCTCGGCGCCGGGGCGCCCGCCGGCCTTCTCGCCGCGCTGGCGCTCGCGGCGGGGGCGGGATATGTCACCGGGGTGTCGCCGTTCGTGTTGTGCGCGCTTGTGGCGGCCGTGGCCGTGAACGCCGCCCCGCGCCGGTCCGGGCCGCGCCGCCTGCGCCGGCTGCTCGCGCGGGGCGAGCGGCTCGCCGTGGCGGGGCTCTGGCTCGCGGCCGCAGCGCTCCTCGCCCGCCCCACCGCCGGGCTGCTCGCGGCCGGCGTCCTGGTCGCGGGGCTCGGCGCGGCGGGCGGCTGGGCGGCCGCGCGCTGGGGCGGTCCGCTCCTGCGGGTCGTCCCGGGGCCACTCGCCGCCGCCCCCGCCGCCCCCGCCGCTACGCCCATCATGGCGGGGTCCGGGAACCTCGCGCTCGCTTTGGCGGTGAACTTCGCCTTGATGAACGACGTGGGCGCCGCCGTGCTCACGGCCGCGGCGGTCGCCGTGCTCACGGTGTGGCTCGCGGGGCCGCTGCGCCTGCGGGCGGCGGGCGTTGTCGCCGCGGCGCGGCGCCGGGCGGCCGGAGGGGCAGCCGAAGTTCCGGCCCGCTCCCCGGCGGACTGGACCGCACCGTGATTCCGACGTGGGTGGCGGTCGTGGGCGGGATCTCGCTCGCGATTCTCGCGCTCGCGGCGATCGCGATCGCCCTGGCCTCGGTGAGCGCGGCGCTCGCCTTCCGCGCGCTCCTGCGCCTCGTGCACGGGCTCGCGGGGCCCGCGGTGACCGATGTGCGCGCGCTCGTCGCCACGATCCGCGCGGAGGCCGAGGCCGTGGCGGCGACGTCGCGGGACCTCCGCGGGCGGCTGGTGCGCGCCGCCGACGCGGCCGAGGCCCGGCTCGCCGACCTCGACGCCCTTTTCGAGGTGGTGCAGGAGGAAGTGGAGGCCGCGGCGCTCGACGTGGCGGCGACGCTGCGTGCGGTGCGCCGCGGCCTCGGCCTCCTCGAATGGGGCCGCCGCGCGCTGCGGCGCGGGAGGAAGCGCTGAGCGCCGCGCGGCTGCTCGCCGGGGTCGCGCTGGCGGCGGCCGGCCTCCTCCTGTTCCCCGCGGTGGCCCACGCCTGGACCCCCGGGACGCACGTGTACCTCGGCGAGTCGGTGCTCGCGAACCTCCATCAGCTGCCGGCGGCGGTCGCCGACCTGCTCCGGGCCTTCCCCTACGACTTCCTGTACGGCAACATCGCCGCCGACACCTCGATCGCCAAGAAATACGCTCCGGTGGGCCGCCACTGCCATTCGTGGCACGTGGGGCAGGAAATTCTCGACCTCGCCCCGAGCGACGCGCTGCGCGCCTTCGGGCTCGGCTACTTGAGCCACCTCGCCGCCGACACCGTCGCCCACAACTTCTTCGTGCCGCGCCAGCTGGTCCTCACCTCGAGCACCACCGCGCTGGGGCACAGCTACTGGGAGAGTCGCTTCGAGACCCACCTCGGCGACGCCTACGCCAAGGAGGCGAAGGCGCTCATTCTGCGGGATCACGCGGCGAGCGACGCGCACCTCGACTCGATCATCTCGCCCACCCTGTTCAGCGTGCGCACCAGCCGGCGGCTGTTCCGCGGCCTGGTGCACCTGACCGAGAGCGAAAGCTGGCGCTGGGCATTCCAGCTGCTCCTCGAGAACACGCGCTGGGACCTCCCCGACGAGGACGTGGAGCGGCACATGGCCGTGGCGTTCGAGTACGTGATGGAGCTCTTGGGCGCGCGGGAGGCCGCCGCGCGCCGGCTGGATCCGGCGGGCACCCAGGCCTTGCGGCTCGCCAAGCGGGTGCGCCGCGGGGCGCTGCAAGCGGGGGGCCGGGAGGAGCCCGCGCGCATCGCGGCGACGGCGGAGCAGCATTTCGGGCTGCCGCGCCCCTCGCTCGAGTACTGGCGGCGGTCGCGGGCCCAGCGCCCCTGGCAGGCGCGGTCCGGCTAGGAGGCGAGCTTTTCCTCGAGCACTTTCTGCGCGAGCTTCGGGTCCGCCTTGCCGCGCGAGGCCCGCATCACCTGCCCGACGAAGAACTGCAGCAGTTTGGTCTCGCCGCGCTTGTAGCGGGCCACCTCGTCGCGGTGCGCGCCCAGCACTTCGCTGACCCACGCGGCGAGCACACCCGCGTCCGCCACCTGCACGAGGCCCAGCGCTTCGGCCACGGTGCGCGGCTCCCCGCCCCGCTCCGCCACCTCCGCGAACACCCGCTTGGCCGCCTGGTGCGACAGCGTCCCGCCCTTGACGAGCGCGATGATCTGGGCGAGCGACGCCGCCGGCACGCGCAGCGCCTCGCCGTGCGCCTTGGCGTCGGCCAGCACCTCGCCCATCACCCAGTTCGCCGCCGCCTTGGGCTCCGCGCCCGCGCGGACCACGGCCTCGTAGTAGTCGGCGACGGCGCGATCGGCCGTGAGCACCGCCGCGTCGGCCACGCTCAACGTGTACTGCGCCACGAACCGCTCCCGCTTCTGGCCGGGCAGCTCCGGGAGGAGCGCCTGCTGCTCGGCGATGAACGCCTCGTCGAGCACGAGCGGCGGGAGGTCGGGGTCGGGGAAGTAGCGGTAGTCGTGGCTTTCTTCCTTGGCCCGCTGCGGCCGGACCGCGTTGGCGCGCGCGTCGTACAGCAGGGTCTGCTGGGTGACCGTCCCGCCGGCTTCGAGCACAGCGATCTGGCGGTCGCGCTCCACGGTGAGCGCCTTCTCGACGTAGGCGAACGAGTTGATGTTCTTCACCTCGGTCTTGGTGCCGAGCGCCGGGGCGCCCGCGCGGCGCACCGACACGTTCGCGTCCACCCGCAGGCTGCCCTTCTCCATGTCGCAATCCGACACCCCCGCGTACTCGAGCACCTGCTTCAGCGTCTGGAGGTAGGCCCGGGCTTCCTGGGGCGAGCGGAAGTCCGGTCCCGTCACGATCTCGATGAGCGGCACGCCGCAGCGGTTCAGGTCGATCGCCGTTTCCTTCGGGAAGCGGTCGTGCAGCGATTTCCCCGCGTCCTCCTCCACGTGCAGCCGCACGATGGTGGCGGCGACCACGCCGCGCTCGGGCGACAGGTAAGCGAGGCTCCCGCCGGTGGCGAGCGGCTGCTCGAACTGCGAGATCTGGTAGCCCTTGGGGAGGTCGGGATAGAAATAGTTCTTGCGCGCGAACACGCTGCGCGGGTGCACGGTGCACCCGAGGGCGAGGGCCGCGCGCACGGCGAGCTTCACGGCCTGCGCGTTGGGCACGGGGAGCGCGCCCGGGAGGCCGAGACACACGGGGCACACGTTGGTGTTGGGCGGCGCCCCGAAGGCGGCCGAGCACCCGCAGAACATCTTGGACGCCGTCCGCAGCTGGACGTGGGTCTCGAGGCCGATGACCGTCTCCCATCCGGCCGCGCCGCTCATCGTTTCACGCCTCCTCCGTGGCCGGCACGACCCGCTCCAGCGCGTACGCCGCCTCGATCATCTCGTCCTCCAGGAACGCCTGGCCGATGAGCTGCCCGCCGATCGGCAGGCCCCGGATGCGCCCGATCGGGATGGACATGGCCGGAAGCCCGGCGAGGTTCGCCGTCACCGTGAAGATATCGGACAGGTACATCGCGACCGGGTCGCTGAGCTTCTCCCCCGCCCGGAAGGCGGGCGTGGGCGTGGTCGGGGTGAACAGCAGGTCCACCCCGCGATCGAACACGTTGCGGAAGTCTTGCGCGATCAGGGCCCGCATCTGCTGCGCCTTGCGATAATACGCGTCGTAGTAGCCCGCCGACAGCACGTACGTGCCCACCAGGATGCGCCGCCGCACCTCGGGCCCGAACCCCTGCCCCCGGGTGCGCCGGTACAGCGCGCGCACGTCCGCCGCCCCGTCGAAGCGCGGGCCGTAGCGGGCGCCGTCGTAGCGCGCGAGGTTCGACGACGCCTCGGCGGGCGCGAGGATGTAGTACGTGGGGACGGCGTAGGGCGTGTGGGGGAGCGACACTTCCCGCACGGCGGCGCCGAGCTCGCGCAGCAGCCGCAGGGCGCGCTCGCAGGCGCGGCGCACCGCGGGGTCAAGGTCGGGCGGGAAGTACTCCTTCGGCACGCCGATCACGAACCCCTGGAGCGACTCGGGCACCGTCGGCAGCCGCAGCGGGTCGCGGTCCTCGCACGTCGCGTCGCGCGGATCGCGGCCGCTGATCACCGAGAGCACGCGCGCCGCGTCGTGGACGCTGCGCCCGAACACGCCGATCTGGTCCAGCGACGAGCCGAACGCCACGAGGCCGTAGCGCGACACCCGGCCGTAGGTCGGCTTGATCCCCACCACGCCGCAGAACGAGGCCGGCTGGCGCACCGAGCCGCCCGTCTCGGAGCCCAGCGCCGCGGGCACGGCGCCCACGGCGACCAGCGCGGCCGACCCGCCCGAGGACCCGCCCGGCACCCGTGTCTTGTCGAAGGGGTGCACCGTACGGCCGTACGCCGAGTGCTCGGTGGACGAGCCCATGGCGAACTCGTCGCAGTTGGTCTTCCCCGCAATGAGGGCGCCCGCCGCCTTGAGCTTCGCGACGGCCGTCGCCTCGTAGGGCGAGCGGTACCCCTCGAGGATCCGCGACCCGCACGTGGTCGTGAACTCGAGCGTGCAGATGTTGTCCTTCACGGCCACCGGCATCCCGTACAGCACCCCGGAGGGATGGGCGGCCTGGGCCTGCGCGATCAGCGAGGCGCGGAGCTCCTTGGGCGGCGTCAGGCAGGCGTTCAGCCGCTTGGCTTTGACGATCCGGTCGGCCGCCGCCTTGGCGCTCGCCAGCGCATCGCTCGGGTCGCTCACGACTCCGCCTCCTCGAACTGGCCCAGCTTGGGCACGACAAAGAAGCCGTCGCGGAACGCGGGGGCAAACCGCGCCGGCCCGAAGGCGAGCGGCGCCGGCTTGACCTCGTCGGGGCGAAACCGCACCGCGTCCGGCCCCGGCACGAACGGCCGCACCCCCTCGCTCGCGGGCACTCCGCTGATCTGGGCCACGTATTCCAGAATGCGCGACATCTCGGCGGCCAGCGCCGGCAGCGCCTCGTCGCTCACCTCGAGCTCCGCGAGCCGCGCGATGGCCAGGACTTCGTCGTGCGTGACGCTCATGCGCTCTCCCACTCCCGCTCGAGCCCGGCATAGGCCACGAGCAGCTGCTTGGTCCCGATCGCCGCGTCGTCGAATTCGACGGTGACCTTCAGGTCCCGTCCCCGCCCCGCGACGGCGCGCACCACCCCCGCGCCGAACTTGCGGTGTCGCACTCGTTCCCCCGCGACGTAGCGCGGCGCGTCCTGCGACCCCTCGGCCTCCCCGCCGTCCGCCGGCACGCGGGACGCCGCCCGGCCGGCGGCCCTCCGGGCGGTCCAGGCGGGCGCGGTGGCGCGCTCTTCCACCGCGTGCGCCGGCAGGGCGGCGAGAAACCGCGACGGCTCGGAGAGTTCGAGGCGCCCGTGCCGATACCGCGTGCGCGCCCATGAGAGATACAATTTTTCGCGCGCGCGCGTGAGGCCCACGTAGCACAGGCGCCGCTCCTCCTCCAGGCCGCCCGGCTCGCCCGCCGCGCGCGCGAGCGGGAACAGGCCGTCCTCGAGCCCCGTGAGGGCGACCACCGGCCACTCGAGCCCCTTCGCCATGTGCACCGTCATCAGCGTCACGCCGTGCGGGGCCCCCGCGCCTTGGTCGGCCGGCGTCACCAGCGCGGCCTCCGTGAGGTAGCGCTCGACGAGCGTCGGCGCGCCACCCTCGTCCCCCGCCTCGTCCTCGTCCCCCGCCGCTCCCTCCGCCCACTCGGCCGCCCCCGCGATCAGCTCCTCCACGTTCTCCAGGCGCTCGACCCCCTCGGGGCCCTCCTCGGCCAGGAACGCCGCATACCCCACGGCGGCCGCTACCTGTTCGAGCGCCGTGGCGGGATCGGCCCGGCCCCAGCGCGCGCGCAACTCGTCGAGGAGGCCCACGAGACCCGTGAACGCCTCCCGCACGTTGGGCCGCAGCTCGGGAATGCGCGCCGCCCGCCGCGCCGCCTCCACGAGCGGGAGCCCCCACTGGGCGGCGGCGCGCCCGAGCTGCGCCAGCGACGCCTCCCCGAGGCCGCGGCGCGGCACGTTCACGATGCGCGCGAACGCCTCGTCGTCCGCGGGATTCGCGAGCAGGCGCAGGTAGGCGAGCAGATCCTTCACCTCGCGGCGCTCGTAGAAACTGACCGCGCCCACCAGCCGGTAGGGGATCCCCCGGAACCGCAACGCCTCCTCGAACGGCCGCGACTGCGCGTTGGTGCGGTACAGAATCGCCATCCCGTCGTAGCCGACGTCGGTCTCCGCGGCGCGGCGCGCCAGCTCGGCCGCGAGCCACTCGGCCTCGTCGCGCTCGTCGGCAGCGGCGAGCAGGGTGACGGGCTCCCCGCCCCCCCGCGCCGTGAACAGCGTCTTGCCCAGCCGCTGGGCGTTCTCCGCGATCACCCCGTTCGCCGCGTCGAGGATCACCTGCGTGGAGCGGTAGTTCTGCTCCAGCTTGATCACCGTGGCGTCGGGAAAATCCTGCGGGAAGGCGAGCATGTGCCGCACATCCGCCCCGCGCCAGCGGTAGATCGCCTGATCGTCGTCGCCCACCACGCACAGGTTGCGGTGCGCGCCGGCGAGCGATCGCACCAGCTCGTACTGGGCGGCGTTCGTGTCCTGGAACTCGTCCACGAGCACGTGGTCGAAGCGACGCTGCCAGGCGGCGAGCCGCTCGGGATGCGCCCGGAACAGCGCCAGGGGGTGGAGGAGCAGGTCGTCGAAGTCCATCGCGTTGGCGCGCCGCAGCGCCGGCCCGAGGGCGCCATACAGCTCGGCGGCCACCCGCTCGAGCGGGCTCTCGGCGCTCGCCGCGAGGTCGTCGGGCGACCGCATGCGGTTCTTGGCGGCCGAGATGACGGCGTGGAGCGCGCGCGGAGGGTACGCCTTGGGCGACAGCCCCCGCTCCTCCACCAACCGCTTGAGAAACGCTTCGGAGTCGTCCTGGTCGTAGATCGTGAAGTTGGGCCCGAACCCGAGCAGGGCCGCCTCGCGCCGCAGCAACCTGGCGGCGAGCGCGTGGAACGTACCGATCCACAGGCCACGGGGTTCGGCCCCGAGCAACGCGGCCACGCGGGCCCGCATCTCCCCCGCCGCTTTGTTCGTGAACGTGACGGCGAAGATGCGCGACGGCGCCACGCCCCGGTGCTCGATGAGATGGGCGATGCGCGCGGTGAGCACGCGCGTCTTGCCCGATCCCGCCCCGGCGAGCACCAGGAGCGGTCCCCCCGGATGGCGCACCGCGGCCTCCTGCTGGGCGTTGAGCGGCAGCGTCATCCTGCGCCCACCATGGGAAACTCCAGCACGAACTCGGCCCCCGTGCCGCCGGGCCCCGGCCGATGCCACAGGCGGCCGCCGTGCTGCTGTTCCACGATGCGGCGCGCGAGGGCGAGGCCGATCCCCCAGCCCCCGGGCTTCGTGGAGGTCCCGGGCTCGAACAGCCGGGCCCGCACCTCGGGCGCCACGCCGGGCCCGTCGTCGCGCACGGCCACGCGCGCCACCCCGCCTGCCGCCTCGACCCGCACCTCGATGCGGCCCCCGCGCCCCGACAGGGCGTCGATCGCGTTCTTGAGCACCGCCTCGATGGCCCACTCGATGAGCACCGGGTCGCCGAGCGCGTTCGGGCCCGGCCCGCTCGCCGTGAGGGCGAGGGTGACGGGGCTCGCGAGCGTGGGCAGGCGGGGGCGGAAGTAGCGCACCACCCGCTCGGCCACGGCGCCGAGCGCCACGGGATCGCGGCGCGCCGGCCGGCCGATGCGCTCGAACCGCTTGGCTACCCGCTCCAGGCGTTCGGCATCGGCCTGAAGATGCTCCGCCAGCTCGGCCGGCGTGGCATCCGGATTTTCCCGCAGGTAGGCAATCCATCCCGTGAGGCTCATCAGGGGGGTGCCGAGCTGATGGGCGGACTCGCGCGCCATTGCCACCCACAGCCGGTCGCGCGCCGCGCCGAGCTGCGAGCGGTACGCCCAGACCGCGAGCAGCGCGAGGCACAGAAACACGGCGCCCTGGAGCACGGCGAGCGCCGTGAAGGGACGCGCCGCCGGCACCGCGCCGTAATGGATCATGCCGACGCCCGGTTGCACGAGCGGCGCGTTCTCGGCGTCGAGGGCGGCGATCCAGGCGCGCAACCGCGCCGTGTCGCCCGCCAGACCAGCGGGCGCGTTGTCGAGCGCGGTGATCCGGCCCGCCGTGTCGGTCACGGCCACCGGAATGCCGAGCGAGCGCACCTGGCCGGCGAGATCGAGCAGGGCGTCGGTCCCCGCATCGGGTCCGGGGTCGTTCAACCCCGCGAAGATGCGGCCGAGCAACCGGCTCGTGTGCCGCGCCTCGGCGCGCAGGTGTTGGGCCACCACCCACGCGTAGCCGACCGTGATCCCGCCCAGGAGCAGCGCCAACGCCACCACGGCGGGCGGCCCCGCCCGGCGGAGCGCGGCGCTAGCCGCCACCGCGAGGCCCGAGGCGCTCGACCCCGACGTAGGGGACGAGCGGCGGCGGGAGGGTGACGGAGCCGTCGGGCTGCTGGCGGGTCTCGAGCAGCGCGGCGATGGTGCGCGGGAGGGCCACGCCCGAGGCGTTGAGCGTATGGACGAACTCGGGCCGCGCGCCCGGCGCGGGGCGAAACCGGATGTTGGCGCGCCGCGCCTGAAAGTCGGTGAACGTGCTGGAACTCGACACCTCGAGCCACTGGGCGACGCCGGGCGCCCACACCTCGAGGTCGTAGGTCTTGGCGCTCGCAAATCCGAGGTCGCCCGTCGCGAGCAGCACCACGCGGTAGGGCAGCTCGAGGCGCTGCAACACCGCCTCGGCGTGGGCGGTGATCAGCTCGTGCTGCGCGGGCGAGTCGGCCGGACGCGTGAAGCGCACCAGTTCGACCTTGTCGAACTGGTGCACCCGCAGCAGGCCGCGCGTGTCCCGGCCGTGCGCCCCCGCCTCGCGCCGGAAGCAGGGCGTGTACGCCGTGTACCCGAGCGGCAGCGCCGCGCCGTCGAGCACCTCGTCGCGATGGAGGTTGGTCACCGGGACCTCCGCGGTGGGCACGAGGAACAGGTCGTCGGGCGTCGTGCGGTAGGCGTCCTCTTCGAACTTCGGCACCTGCCCCGTGCCCTGCATCGTCTCGCGCTTCACCACGTAGGGCGGCGCGACCTCCACGTAGCCGTGCTCGCGGGTGTGGAGATCGAGCATGAAGGCGACAAGCGCCCGCACCAAGCGGGCGCCCATCCCGACGAACAAGGGAAACCCCGAGCCCGTCACCTTGGCCCCGCGCTCGAGGTCGAGCAGACCGAGCGCGGCGCCGAGTTCCCAGTGGGGCTTGAGCTCGGGGCTCGCGGGGCGCGGCGTCCCCCAGCTGCGCACCACCCGGTTGTGCGCGGCGTCGCCGTCGGGGAGCTCGGGGAGCGGCAGGTTGGGCACGAAGAGGACCTTGTGCTCGAGCTCCGCCTCGAGCCGCCGCAGCTCGCCCTCCAGCGCGGCGATCCGCAGGCCGAGCGCCCGGCGCGCCTCGCGCACGGCGGGGGGAAGCTCCCCGCGCTCCTTGATCGCCTGCGCGTCGGCCTTGGCCGCGGCATTGCGTTCCGCCTTGCGCTGGTCCAGCTCGCGCACGAGTTCGCGGCGGCGCCCGTCCAGCGCCTCCAGCTCGTCGAGCAGACCCCCGAGCGACGCGTCGCCGCGACGGGCGAGCGCCGCCCGCACCTGCGCGGGCGCGGTGCGCAGCAGCCGGAGATCGATCACACCGCTACCGGCTCGGCAGGCCGGGCGCGAGGCCCCGGTAGCCGCAGTTCTGATCCACGAGGATCTCGAAGTCGAGCCGCCGCGCCGCCCGATCCAGGACGAGCACGTGCAGCTTGGCGTAGAGCGGCACGGTAATCCCCGTGATGCATGTCGTGGGCCGCGAGCGCACGAGCACGACCGCATCGGAATCCACGACGAAGGCGGAGTCGAACACCCAGCCGCCGGTCGGCGCCTCGGTGATCGCGTCGAACGGCGCCGTCGCCCGCTGGAGGCCCGAGTTGGCCCCGAGGCCGAGCTTCTGCGTGGGCAACAGCAGCCCGCGTCCGCTCGAGTCGATGTCGAAGGCGAAGTCGAGCGCCGTGGAGAGGTCGGTGCGCACCAGCCGCTTGTCGAGCAGCGAGTAGGCCGACGGCGCGGTCACCGGCGTGCCCGAGAGGGCGAAGAGCGACACCGTGTCCACCGTGTTTTGCAGCGCGGCCTTGGGCAGGCCGAGCGTGTTGCTGCACGCCGCGGCGAGCAGCGCGAGACCGGCGCAGACGGTGGTCGGGGCGAGCCGGCGATGGAGGCGGGACATTCGGTGGGGGAAGATACCGAGCCGCGTCGGAGCGGGTCAACCCAAGGCGCGGGCTTCACTTGACTTCGCTGGCGGCGATTCCTAGCTTGGCCGCCGGGTATGGCGACGATCCGGGACGTGGTCGAGGCGCTGAGCCGGCGCCCGGGCGTGGACGCGGTCGTCGTCGTGGGCCGGGACGGCCTGGCGATCGATGCGCGCGCCGGCGACGGCGTGGATGCCGAGAGCGTCGCGGCGCTCGTGCCGTCCGTGGTGAGCGGCCTGGCGCAGCTCGGGGCGGCGGGGGGGCGCGGCGAGTTCGGGACGGGGATCCTGGAATTCGGCGCGGGACTGGCCGTGGTGGCGGTCGTCAACCCCGAGGCGCTGCTCGTGATCCTGGTCCGTCCGGCCACCAACGTCGGCGCCCTGCTGTACGAGTTGCAGCGCCACCGCCCGGCGATCGCGGGCCTCCTCTGAGCCCGGGGTGGCGCCCGTGTCGCCCCGCCGGCGGCAGCTCCTGATCGTGGATGACGAGCCGCACATCGGCCTCCTGCTCCGGCCCCACCTCGAGTCCTTGGGCTACGGGGTGAGCGTGGCGCGGACCCTGGGCGAGGCGCGGCGCGCCCTCGGCGCGCCCGCTCCCGCGCCCGACGCGCTGCTCCTCGACCTGCACCTCCCCGACGGCTCCGGGCTCGACCTGCTGCGCGAGCTGCGCGGCGCCGCGGCGACGCGGGCGCTGCCGGTCATCGTGCTCACCGCCGAAGGCGAGGAGCGCGTGCTGCAGGAAGCCGAGGACCTCGGTGCCGCGCTGCTCACCAAGCCGTTCAGCCCCTCGAGGCTCACCGCGCGCATCGCCCGGATGCTGGGCGATGCGCCGCCCGCCCCCGGCGAGGTCGCGTGAGCGTGTGGGCCGCGGTGCTCGCCGGCGGGTCGGGGACCCGCTTCTGGCCGCTCTCGACGCCCGAGCGGCCCAAGCAGCTCCTGCCGCTCGCCGGCGACCGGCCGCTGCTCGTCCAGGCCGTCGAGCGGCTCGAGGGGCTGGTGCCGCCGGAGCGCGTGGTGGTGGTCACGGGGCCGTTGCTCGTGGACGCCGTGGCCCAGCTGGTGCCGCAGGTGCCTCGGGCGCAGGTGTTCGGCGAGCCGCGGGCGGCCTCGACCGCCGCGGCCCTGGTGTGGGCGGCGCACTGGATCGCCGAGCGCGATCCGGGCGCGCAGATGGTGTCGCTGCACGCCGACTGGGCGGTGGAGGACGATCGCGCGTTTCGCGCGGCCGCGCGCCAGGCGCTCGGCGTGGCGGCCGAGTACGACGTGCTGGTGACCGTGGGCGTCAAGCCGACGCGCACCGAGACCGGATACGGCTACATCCTCCCCGGCGCGCCGTTGGGCGGCGCGCGGCGGGTGCGTCGCTTCATCGAGAAGCCGTCGCCGGCGCGTGCGGCGCTGCTGCGCCGCCGCGGCGCCCTGTGGAACACCGGGCTCTTCGCCTGGAGCGCGGCGCGGTTCCTGGGCGAGGCCGGTGCGTACGCGCGCGAGCTCAAGGCGGGGTGGCCCGCCCTCGCGGCGGGCGACGTGCCCGGGTTCTTCGCCGCCGTGCGCCCCGTCCCCGTGGACGTGGCGGTGCTCGAGCGCACGCGCCGCCTCGCCGTCGTGACCGGCACGTTCCGCTGGGACGACATCGGCTCCTGGGACGCGCTGCTCCGCATCCGCCGGACCGACGCGCGCGGCAACGTGGTGGTGGGCAACGTGACGCTCGGCGACGACGTGCGCCGCTCGGTCGTCTGGTCGGACAGCGAGCACCTCGCCGTCGTGGGCGTCGCCGACATGGTTGTCGTTCGGGCCAACGGTCACACGCTCGTCATGCCCACGGGCCGCGCCGAGCAGCTCAAGGCGCTGGTGCAACGGTTGTGACCGCCGCTCCCGCCCCCGTCCCCGCCCCCGCCCTGTTTCTGCTGGACCCCGATCCCGCCCCGGCCTGGGCCCCGTTCGCCGGCGCGCGGCCGATCTGCGAGCTGCGCGCCGGCGCGCACCTGATCCGCGAGCGCTGGGAGGCGTTCGTGGGAGCGGAGACGGCGGCCATTCTCGCCCTCCCCCACCTCGAGGGGTTCGCCGAAGCCGGGGTCCCGCCCGTGCGGCCCCGCGGGCCGATCCCCGGCCCCGCCGTCATCGGGTCGTCGACGTTCGCCCCGCGCGGCCTCGCGCCGCCGCTGCCCGCCGGGCCGTTCCGCCTCACCGCGGCGGGCATCACCGTGGGCTGGGGCGTCGGCGCCGGGGCCACCTGGGAGGGACCCGTCCCCGGGGCGCCCGCCCTCGAAGTGCGCGGCGTCGTGCTGCGCGGCGTGTACGACCTGGTGCCCGCGCTGGAGCCGCTGCTGCGCGAGGACCTCGACGCCCTCCTCGGCGACAGCGACCCCGTGCCCGCGGGCAGCATCGTCCTCGGCGATCCGGCGTGGCTCGCGCTGCACGACGCCGCGGTGGAACCCGGCGCGGTGTTCGACGTGCGGCACGGGCCGGTGGTGCTGGAGAGCGGCGTGGAGGTGCGGGCCGGGACGCGGCTCGAGGGCCCGCTGTGGATCGGAGCCAACACGCGGGTCCTGGGAGGCCCGATCCGCGCCTGCGCCATCGGGCCGCGCTGCACCGTGCGCGGCGAGCTCGCGCACTGCGTGTTTCTCGGGTACGCCAACAAGGCCCACGACGGCTTCGTCGGCCACTCGGTGATCGGCCGGTGGGCGAACCTCGGCGCGGGAACCATCACGTCGAACTTGAAAAACACCTACGGGCCGGTGCGCCTCGAGGTCGCGGACACGGCGATCGAGACGGGGCAGCAGTTCCTCGGCAGCCTCATCGGCGATCACGCCAAGACGGCGATCGGTACCTTGCTCGGCACGGGCACGGTGATCGGCACGGGCGCGAGCGTCTTCGACGCCGTGCGGCCCCCCAAGTACGTGGCACCGTTCGCGTGGGGGGCGACGGGGAGCGCGCGCATGAGCCGGGAGGGCTTCCTGCGCGTGGCCGAGCGCGTGCTGCCGCGGCGCGACGTGGCGGTGGACGACGCGGTGCGCGCCACGCTCGCCCGCATCTACGACTGGGCGACCCGCTGACGCCGCCGCGGGCCGTTGCCCCGCGGGGGCCGGCCCGTGCACATTGACGAGTCCGTTCCGCAATCGGCTATGGCGCTCACCGAGCCGTACCGGCGCGTCGGGAAATTCGAGCTGCACGAGCGCATCGGCGAAGGCGCGATGGGGATCGTGTGGAAAGCGTACGACTCGGTCCTCCGCCGCTACGTGGCGCTCAAGATCCTGTCGCGGCCCGGGCGGAGCGCCGACGCCCGGGCGCGCTTCCTGCGCGAGGCCCGGGCCGCCGCCGCGCTCCAGCACCCCAACATCGTGACGATCTACGATCTCGGCGAGGCGGACGGCCAGCTGTTCATCGCGATGGAGCTGGTGGACGGCCACGACCTCAGCACGCTCATCGCGCTCCAGGAGCCGCTGGCCCTGGAACGGAAGCTGGACATCGTGCTGGAAGTGCTCCAGGGACTGGCCTACGCCCACGCGCGCGGCGTGATCCACCGCGACATCAAGCCGTCGAACGTGCGCGTCGCCTCGGACGGCGCGGTGAAGATCATGGACTTCGGCATCGCCCGCCTGCAGTCGGCCGACGTCACGGGCTCGGGGGCGATTGTCGGCACGCCGACCTACATGGCGCCCGAACAGATCACCAACGGCGCCATCACGCCCGCTACCGACCTGTTCGCCGTCGGCTGCCTGCTGTACGAGTTGCTGAGCTACTGCAAGCCGTTTGCGGGCGAGACGGTGCACGGGGTGCTCTACCAGGTGCTGACCACGGACCCCAAGCCCCTGCGCGCCGTGGCGCCCTCCATGCCGGCGGCGCTGGAGCGGGTGGTGGCGAAGGCGCTGAGCAAGGTGCCGGAGGAGCGCTACGAAACCGCGCGGCAGATGCAGGCGGCGCTGTTCGCCATCCGGGCGGCGCTCTCGGGCGCCGAGGCGCCCACCGAGCGGCTGAGCCTGCGCTGGACGCCGCTGCCGCGGGCGGCGCTGCGCCTGGTGGCGCACGCGCCGCTGCAGTGGCGGGCCGCGGCGTTGACGGCGCTGCTCGCGGCGGCGCTGGTGCTGCTGTACGTGTCGCGCGCGCCCGCCCCGGCCGCCGCACCGGAGGCCCCGGCCGCCTCGGGGGGGCCGGGGGGGCCGGGGGGGCCGGAGGGGCCGGGGGGGCCGGCGGCGGATCCGCTCGCCGCCGCTTCGCTCGATCGGCTGCTCGGCTATCCGCTGCCGGCCGATCTCAATCCGGCGCTCGGCGCCGAGCGCGACTCCGCGCTCGCCGCCCGCACCCGGGCGCGCGCCGCCGGCGCGATCAAGAACACCGTGCCCGCCGTGCTCCTCGCCGAGACGCTCCTCGAGACCGCGGAGCGGGCGCTGCGCCGCGGCGATCTCGCCCAGGCAGCCAGCGCGTACCTCAACGCGATCCCGCAGTATCGGCGGGCGCAAGCCGAGGCGGAGGCGCTGCGCCGCGACGCCGCTCACGCCATCGCCCGCGCCACCCCGGTCGTGCGGGCGCTCGCCACGCGCCCGGAGGCGCATCGCGCGGCGACGTCGCTCGCGCGCGCCGAGTCGCTGTACGCCGCGCAGGACTACACCGTGGCCCGCCTGGCCGCGCGCGACGCCGAGCAGGTCGGCGTCGCCGCCGGAGTGGCGCCCCCGAGCCCGCAGCCCGCGGACCCCCGGGCGGCGGCCGACGTCCTGCTCGAAGACCTCGCGCGCGCCGTGGCGAGCGGCCGCGTGGCCAACCTCCGCCTGCTCATGCCGACGCTCTCCGAGCGCGACGCCGCCGCGTGGCAGCGCTTCTTCCGCCGCGCCCGCGCCGTCACCGCCCACTACGCCGTAGAGCGGTTCGCCGGGCAGGGCGAGACGGCCCGCGCCACCGTGCGCGCGGTGTACACCTACGTGCCGGCGGCCGGGGGCGCGCAACAGGAGACCCGGCTGCGGCAGGCGATCCGCTTCGCCAAGACCGCCGCCGGGTGGCGCATCGCCGATATCCGCGACCTGCCCTGACCGCGCTCAGTCCCAGGCGCGCGCGCTGGGCGGGGGCGGAGGCGGCACGGCGAGCGAATCGGCGCGGGGTCCCGCCGGGCCGACGCGCCGCAGCGTCACCGGCTTCTCCAGGTCGCCCCCCGACAGCGTCAGCCGGTCTCCGGCGAGCTTCATGCCGTACACCATCCACACCCCGTCGCCCACGGTGATCCACAGACTGTCCCCCACCACCCGCCAGCGCGCCACCTGATCGCCGAACTGCGCGGACGAGTCGCTGCGCACCATGATGTCGCGGATTTCGTCGGCGGTGCGCGCCTGCCATTTCCCCTCGAGGCGCGGCGGGCGGCCGGGGCCCGCGGATGCACCGGTCTGCGCCGCCCCGGGGAGCGGGAACCCGGCGCACAAGGCGAGGACGACGAGCACGACGAGCGAGAAGCGCATGGGCACCGGACGAGAGGAACGCCGCGTTCTCGGAAGATAGCGCACAAGCGACGAGCGCACAGGGCGGGGCCCTGTGCGCTCGTCCCTGCCCTGCACGGCGGGCGGGCGATCAGTACATGCCGCCCATGCCGCCGCCCGGCACCGGCGGGGTCTTCTCCTTCTCCTTCTTCTCGACCACGACGCACTCCGTGGTGAGCAGGAGCCCCGCGATCGACGCCGCGTTCTGCAAGGCCGTCCGGGTGACCTTGGTCGGGTCAATGACGCCGGCCGCGACCAGGTCCTCGAACGTGTCGGTCTGGGCGTTGTAGCCGAAGTTTTTCTCCTTCGACTCCTTCACCTTGCCGACCACGATCGACGCCTCGGCGCCCGCGTTCTGGGCGATCATCCGCATCGGCTCCTCCAGCGCCCGGCGCACGATGTCCACGCCGATCCGCTCGTCCTCGTCGCTCGTCTTCACGCGGTCGAGCGCCCGCTGGCACCACAGCAGCGCCACGCCGCCGCCCGGCACGATGCCCTCTTCGACCGCCGCCCGCGTGGCGTGCAGCGCATCCTCCACGCGCGCTTTCTTCTCCTTCATCGCGGTCTCGGTGGCCGCGCCGACGTGGATCACCGCCACGCCGCCGGCCAGCTTGGCCAGCCGCTCCTGCAGCTTCTCGCGATCGTAATCGGACGTGGACTTCTCGATCGCGGCCTTGATCTCCTTGATGCGGCCCTGAATCGCTTCGGGCTTCCCCTTGCCGCCGACGATCGTCGTGTTGTCCTTGTCCACCACGATCCGCTTGGCCTGCCCGAGATCGTTGAGCGTGGCGTTCTCCAGCTTGAGCCCCATCTCCTCGGAGATGACCTGGGGCGCGCCCGTGAGCTTGGAGATGTCAATCAGCATCTCCTTGCGACGATCCCCGAAGCCCGGGGCCTTCACCGCGCAGACCTTCAGCGTGCCCCGGAGCTTGTTGACCACCAGGGTCGCCAGCGCCTCGCCCTCCACGTCCTCGGCGATGATCAGCAACGGCCGGCCCGCCTGCGCCACCTTCTCGAGGATCGGCAGGAGGTCCTTCATCGCCGAGATCTTCTTGTCGTGGATCAGGACGTAGGCGTCCTCGAGGACCGCCTCCATCTTCTCGGGGTCGGTGATGAAATACGGCGAGAGATACCCGCGATCGAACTGCATCCCCTCCACCGTCTCGAGCGTGGTCTCGAGCCCCTTCGCCTCCTCGACGGTGATCACGCCGTCCTTGCCGACCTTCTCCATCGCGTCGGCGATCAGCTCGCCGATCTCCTTGTCGTTGTTCGCCGAGATCGCGCCGACCTGGGCGATTTCCTTGCGGCCCGTCGTGGCCACGGAGATCTTCTTCAGCTCCTCGACCACCGCGTCCACCGCCCGGTCAATCCCCCGCTTCAACGCCATCGGGTTCGACCCGGCGGTCACCGACTTCAAGCCCTCGCGGAAGATCGCCTGCGCCAGCACCGTCGCCGTGGTGGTGCCGTCGCCCGCCAGATCCGACGTCTTGGTCGCCACTTCCTTCACCATCTGGGCGCCCATGTTCTCGACCGGATCTTCGAGCTCGATCTCCTTGGCCACCGTGACGCCGTCTTTGGTGACGGTCGGCGTGCCGAACTTCTTGTCAATGACGACGTTGCGTCCCTTGGGGCCGAGGGTGACCTTCACCGCTTCGGCCAGCTGGTCCACGCCCCGCTTGAGCCGGGCGCGGGCCTCGACGTTGAACTCCAGCAGTTTTGCCGGCATGTCCGTGTTCCTCCTCAAGCCTCAGCCAAGCTTGGCGATGACGTCGGATTCCTTGATGAGGATGATCTCCTCACCGTCGAGCTCCACCTGCGTGCCGCTGTACTTCCCGTACACCACCCGATCGCCCACCTTGAGCTCCATCGGCACCACCTCCCCCTTCTCCCGCCGACCCGGGCCGACCGCAATCACCTCGCCCTGGATCGGCTTCTCCTTGGCCGTATCGGGGATGTACAGCCCGCCCTTCATCGTCTCCGTCTCCTCCATCGGCCGGATCGCCACCCGATCGGCCAATGGGAAAATCTTGAGCTTGGTCTTGGTCGCCGTCGCAGTTGCCATGGTGCGTGACCTCCAGCGCGGTGCTGTATGTGACTGTAAGTGCTTGACCTATATGGCAGTTAGCACTCTGGATCAGCGAGTGCTAAATCGCTGGGCGAGAATTTCGCCCCCGGCCGCCCGGCTGTCAAGGGGGCGGGAGCGGGCCCCGAACGGCGATCGCATGGAGCGAATCGGCGATCGCCCGGGCCTGCTCGGCGGCCGTGCTGCCGAGCGCGGCGCTGGGCGCCGACACCGCGGCCACGACGCTGCCGCTGCGCGTGTCGGCGAGGCGGACGTGGAGCCAGGGCTCGGCCTCGGGACCCGGGGACCGGAAGCAAAACACGAACAGATAGGCGGTTGGCCCGCTCCCGCCCCGCACGCGAGTGCGCACCCGGAAGCCGCGGCGGTCGAGCGCGCGCACGAGTTCGCGGCCCAGCGAGTCGGTTCGGGTGACCACGATGTCGTAGGCGCGCAGGGCGGCGGGGGGCTCGTAGCGGACCGCAGGGGCGCAGGCGGCCGCGAGCGCGGCGAGTCCCAGCCGGTACCGGCGCCTCACGGGATCACGCGCCGGGCCCCCACCCAGCGGTCCAGCCAATAGCTCCCCTCGGGATCGTCGGGGCTCAGGCGCGACAGCGTCACGCCGCGGCTCGAGCTGTGAATGAACTTGAGCTCGCCGACGTACATCCCCACGTGCGTGACGCCCGCGCCGGGTTGGGCGGCGAACAGCAGGATGTCGCCGGGGCGGAGGGCCTCGATCACGGGCGGGACTTCGGCGCCGGCACCCGCCTGGTCGCGACTGCGCCGCGGCAGGCGGATGCCGTGCTGGCCGTAGGCGTACTGAATGAGCCCGGAGCAGTCGAAGCCGTTGTCCGCGCTGCCGCCCCAGAGGTACGGGGTGCCGAGCGACTCGAGGGCGGTCTGGACGACATCCGCCGCGTTGCCGCTCACCGTGGCTGGCGGCGCCGGCGGCGCGGGCACCCCCGGCGACTCCGGCGCCCCCCGCGCGCCGCGCGCGGCGCGCGGGCCCCGGCCGAGCCCCACCCCGAGGCCGAGCGCCGCGCTCACGCCCTCCCGCGCCGTGGGGGCGGGGCGCCAGAAGCCGCGGGGCCCGCGGTCTTCGAGGCGATAGCGCGCCTCGACGCCGAGCGCGAGCCAGGGGAACGGCCGCCACTCGAGGCCGGCCCCCGCGCTCCAGAGTGCGGCCACCTCCTGCGTGCCCGTATCGGTGGAGAGCCCGACGGCGAGCCCCGCCAGCGCGTAGGGCGAGAGCCCGAGCCGCCCGCGCCCCGCCTGCAGTTCGTAGCCCAGGCCGTAGAAGGCCCGGCGCCGTCCCAGGGAATCATGCACCAGCACGGCGGCGCCGACCCCGTGGGTGACAGGACCGGCCAGCCGGGCGGCGGTGCGGAATTCGTACACGGTGGCGCGGTTGCCGTTGTACCAGCGGCCGAGGTGGAACTCGTAGCCGCGGCCTTGTGCCCCAAGCGTCGCGGGCAAGAGGAACGGCGCAAGCAGGGGCGCGAGCCGCCGGACCTCAGTCGGCTGCGGCAACGGCGCGGGACTCCTCGGCAGCGCGCGGGGCCATGTGATGCGAGAGGAGGTGCGGGAGCCGGCGCATGAGGCGGACCCAGGCGAACAGGGCCGCGAACCCCGCGAGGGCGGCGCCGCCGCCCGCCACGGCGAGCATCGCGAGCGGGCGTGCGAGGCGGGCGGCGAGCACGGCTCCGGCCCAGCAGCCCCCGTACGACGCCGCCCACGCCAGCACCGGAGTGAGAAACCACCCGACGACGATCAGCAGGTGGGCGAGCCAGCGTGGCACCGCCGCTCCCCGGTCCGCTACCCGCGGCGGGCCAGCGCGAGCAGGGCGAGCGCGGTCAGCGCCACGCTAAAGCCGCCGCCCGTCGCCACCGGCAGCGCCACCCCGGGCACCGCCACCCGCGCGACGGCCACGAGGGCCAAGGCGGCGATCACCGTCGGCGCCGCGACGCTCGCGAGACTCGCCGCCCCCGTCGCCGCCCGCCGGGCCGTGACGATGCCGCCCATCCACGCGAGGAAGGTGCCGAGCATCCACCAAACCGGGAGATACCACCAGGAGCTGCCCCCGCCGATCGCGTCCCAGGTCCACGGATAGGCGTGCAGGGGGCGGAGCACCGCGACGTCGATCACGCTGAACACCACAGCGCCCACGAGGCCTGTTGCCGCGGCGCCCGCGATCCCCTCGATACCGCGCGCCGCGGTCCACCACGCGGGCAGAAAGGCGGCGGCCACTGCGGCGGCGAGCACGATCAGCGCCTCGACCGCGGCGCGCCCCGCGCCCGGCGGCAGGTGGCGCGCCGCCGCGAGGAACAACACCACGGCGATCGCCGTGGCGACGCCCAACTTGGCGCCGCCCGTTGTGACGGTGCGGAAATCCGAGCGATCCGACGGCGCGGGCGTGGCGGCAGCGGACATGGACCATGGCTCCCGGGAAGCGCGGCTCGCGCGAAATCTAAGCCCCCGGCCTCAGCGGGCAAACACCATCACCGCCGCGAGATCGGTCACGGCCCAGGCGCCGAGCGCGCGGTACATGCCGCGCTGATGCTCCGGCGCGCCCCAGTTCCGGTGCCGCGCCGCCCACGGGACCAACACGGCGAGCCAGCCCGCGAGCGGGATGCCGAGGACAGGGGCCGCCGCGCCGGCGCGCAGCACCCGCGCCGCCCAGCCGAACAGCGCGAACGCGACGAGCAGACAGCCGAGGGCGAGCGCCAGGCTGCGCCCGACGCCCAGCCGCACGGCCAGCGTGCGGTCGCCGCGGCGGCGGTCTTCGTCGAGCTGGTAGAGCTGGGTGAGCGGGTACAGGGCGGCAAAGAGCGGGCAGAAGGCGAGGAGCACCAAGGCATGACCGCCGTCGAGCGGCCGCCCCGTAGCCGCCCAGGTCGCGAACGGGGTCAGCGTGCCGAACCCCCACATGTTGATCGCCCAGTCCACGCCGGCGACCGCCTTGTAGCGGAACGGCGGCACCGAGTAGAGCACCGACAGGAGAAAGCAGACGGCGTAATCGAGGCGGAACGCGAGCGGCAGCGCGAAGGCCGCCGCCTGGCCCACCACGAGCAATCCGGCACTGACTTCCAAGAGGCGGGCCGGCAGGGGCGGGGGCGCCGTGAGATACCCGATGTCGCCCTCGTCCTTGTCGAACACGCTGTTGAGCGCGAGCGTCCCGCCGTTCAGGCACACGACCCACACGGCGAGCGCCCCGAGCGCGGCCGGGAGGTGCTCGCTCCGAGCCGCCCCCCGGAGCCCCACGGCGAGCACATATCCCAGTGCCGTATGTGCCGCCATGATCGGCCACTCGCGCGGCCGCAGGTGCAGCACGTACGAAAACAGATCCCCGGGCAGCAGCCGGTAGCCCCAGCGGCGCCAGGCGTTGAGCGTGCGCGCGTCGGTCACCAGGCGAGCCCCAGGGCCGTGGCGGCGATCCGCAGCCCGGCGAGGGTGAGATCGGGATGCACCGCCTCGATCTCGCGCGTGAGCGGCACGACGAGCGCCGCCAGGCCGCCCGTGGCGATCACCTGCGGGGTGCGTCCGGTGGGCCACTCGGCCTTGATGCGGCGCACCAGGCCGTCCACGGCGTCGGCGGTCCCGAGGAGCACACCGGCCCGAATCGCCTCATCGGTGCGCCGCCCGATGGCGCGCGCCGGCGGCGTGAGCTCGGTGGCGGGGAGCTTGGCCGTCTGGCGGATCAGGGCGTCGGCCGCGGTACGGACCCCGGGCATGATGATCCCGCCCAGAAAGCGCCCGTCGGCGGTGATGCAATCGAACGTGGTGGCCGTGCCGAAGTCCACGACGATCGTGTCGCGGTGGAAGAGCTGGGCCGCCGCGAGGGTGTTGAGGATGCGGTCAGCGCCCACCTGCGACGGCTCCTCGACGTCGAGCGTCACGGGGAGCGGCGCGTGGGCATCCACCACCACGGGGCGCACGGTGGTGGCGATCTCGACCCCTTCGCACAGCCCTTGGGTGACCGGCGGCACCACCGAGGCGACGACGGCGGCGCGCACCTCCTGGGTGGAGCGCCCCGCCTGGGCCAGGTAGGCGGTGAGGGTCGCCGCCCACTCGTCCGGCGTTCGGCTCGGCGCGCTCGTGAGCCGCCAGTGGGCTTCGAGACTGTCTCCGCGAAACAGCCCGACTTTGGTCTCGGTGTTGTTGATGTTGATGGCAAGGAGCATGGCGCCGCAAAGATAGACGCACGGTAAGGCAGCCGCTACGCGAGCGCGACGTGCCCCTCGCGCACCGGCACCGTGCGGCCCCCGCGCGCGACAAGCAACGTCCCGTCGGGGCGCACGCCGCAGGCGCGGCCCGCCACGGGCGCGCGGAGTTCCCGTCCCCGCAACCAGTCGCGGGCGGCGAACGCGGCGCATTCGGCCGCCGTGAGCTCGGGGCCGTCCCCGCCGGCCGCGCCCCGCAGCAGCCGCGGCACCAGGGCGTCGAGCACGTCCAGGCGCCGCACGGCAGGCAGCCATTCGCACAGCGCCACGGAACTCCGCGCCACCTCCGCCGGCAGCACATTGCACACGTTGACGCCGATCCCCACCGCCAACCACTGCGGCTGCTCGCCGTGCCAGCGGCCTTCGCACAGAATCCCGGCGAGCTTGCGGTCGCCGAGCAGCAGGTCGTTCGGCCACTTGAGCCTGGCCTCCGCCCGGCCGAGCAACGCATCCACGGCGTCCGCCAGGGCGAGGCCGACGCGGAGCGACGCGACGCCGCCGGAGGCCCGCGCGGGGCGCAGCAACAGGGCCAGCCACACGCCGCCCGGGGGCGAGTGCCACGTGCGACCGTCGCGCCCGCGGCCCGCGAGTTGTTCTTCCGCGAGCACCACGGTCCCGGCGGGCGCGCCCGCGGCGGCGAGGGCGTGCAGCGCGTCGAGCGTCGAGCCCAGGCGCGGGAACAGCCGGCAGTCGGGCGCGCCCCAGCGCGCGGCCAGCGCCGCCGCCGGCACCCCGTCGAAGGTCAGCCCCGCCACCACGTCCAGCCGAGGACCGCCGCGCCGACCGCCCAGCAGTAGGGCGCGAAGGCGTAGAAGCGGCCGCGGGCGAGCAGGGCCACGAGGAACCGGATCGACCAGATCCCGCTCAGGAACGCCGCCACGAAGCTCGCGGCGAGCGCGGGACCGCCCACGGCGGCGAGGTCCACCGCCATGTGGCGCGCCTCGAGCAGCGCGGCGCCCGCGATCACGGGGATCGCGAGGAGAAAACTGAACTCCGCCGCCGCCGCCGGCGTGACGCCCGCCCACAGGGCCGCGCTCACCGTCGAGCCCGAGCGCGAAATCCCGGGGAAGATCGCGACCGCCTGCGCGAGCCCGATCCCCAGCGCCCCCCACGCCCCCGGCGTCGGCCGCCGCGGGGCGAGGCGGCGCGTGGACCAGAGCGCGGCGCCGGTGGCGAGGAACGCCGCGCCGACGAACGCCAGCGCGTGAAACCGCGCCTCGACCGCGCGGTGGAACAGCACCCCGGCGACCCCCGCCGGGACCGTGCCGAGCACGAGCAGGCCGAGGTAGCGCCGGGCCTCGGGCTCCCCGCGCGCCGCGCCCGCGAGCACGCGGGCGAGCCGCGCCCCGTACACGACGAGCACCGAGCCGAGTGTCGCCACATGCAGCGCCACTTCGACGAACACCCCGGGTGTCCGCACGCGCGCGAGCGCCTCCGCGAGCACGAGATGCCCCGAGCTCGACACCGGCAGGAACTCCGTGAGCCCCTGGACCAACCCCAGGAGCAGCCCTTGCCAGAGCGTCATGTCACCCGCCCCGCGACCAGCGCCGCGATGCCCACGACCATGGCTCCTTTCAACAATCGGCTGGCGTGCTCCGCGCGGCCCGCCCACAGCCGGAGGGCGACGCCTGCGACCGCCGCTTGCGCCGCGAGCGCGATCGCGAAATATGCGCGGGCGTAACCGGCGAGCGCCGGGAGGGCGAGCGACAGCGGCACGAACGCGCCGGCGAGCCCGGCGGCGAGCCGCGCCGTCCGGCGGCGGCCGCACACGATGGGCAGGGTGCGCCGCCCGAGCGCGCGGTCGCCGGGTTCGTCGTCGAGATCTTTCACGATCTCGCGGACCACGTGCAGCCACGCCCCGAGAGTCCAGGGGATCCAGCCCGCCGCCGGGCGTCCCGCGGCGAGCGCGCCGTAGAAGAGCGGCAGCCCCGCTACCGCGGCCACGGCGACATTGCCCGGCAGGCCGCGGCGCTTGAGGAGCGGCGAGTACGCGAGCAGCACGGCGAGAGCCGCGAGGCCCACCAGCACCGCCGCTCCGCTCACCAGGCCCGCCGCGGCGAGCCCCGCCAGCGCGCCGCCCACCAGGCACAGCTCCGCCGTGCCGCGCGCCACCCGCCCGGCGGCGAGGGGCCGCCGGGCCGCCCCGCGGTTCACCCGATCAGCCGCGAGGTCGGCGAGGTCGTTCGCCGCGTTCCCCGCCGCGCCCAGCGCGATCGCCGCCAGCGCCGCGAACGCCACCGCCTTGGGCGTCGCGATCGCGCCCAGCGCGATCCAGCCCCCGGCCAGCGTCCCGAGCGCGGCGACCGCCAGATTGGGCGCGCGCACCAGGCGCAGCAGGTCACCCACCGACGAGCTCCCGGTACAGCGCCTCGTAGCGGGGCACCACGCGCTCGGCCGAGAACGCGAGCGCGTGCGCCGCGGCCGCGGCCCGCAGCCGGGCGTGCAGGGCGGGATCGCGCAGCACCGCGATGGCCCGCTCGGCGAACGCCGCCACCGCCCCCGGGGGCAAGAGATACCCCGTCTCGCCGTCCACCACGACCTCCGGCAGCCCCCCGGCGCGGCTCGCGAGCACCGGCACCCCGCACGCCATCGCCTCGAGCGCCGCCAGGCCGAACGACTCGATCTCGGACGGCAGGAGCAACAGGTCGGCCCCGCGCAGCAGCTCCGCCACGCGGTCCACCTTTCCGAGAAAGCGCACGTCCGCGCGCAGGCCGGCGCGGTCCACCTCTTCTTCGGCGCGGTCGCGGTCGGGACCGTCGCCCACCAGCACCAGCGTGGCGGGCAAGGCGCGGCGCACCGCGGCGAAGATCTTCACGACATCGGCCACCCGCTTCACCGGCCGGAAGTTGGAGATGTGAATCATCACCTTGTGCCCGGCCGGCGCGAGCGCCCCCCGGCACCCGGCGTCGGTCGGCGGGTGGAAGTCCGCCGTGGAGACGAAGTTCGGAATCACCTGGATGTCGCAGCCCACGCAGCCGAAGGCGCGGTAGGTCTCCTCGCGCAGGTACTCCGACACCGCGGTCACCGCGTCCGACTGCTCGATCGAGAACTTGGTGATGGTGAAGTACGACGGGTCTTGCCCCACCAGGGTGATGTCGGTGCCGTGCAGCGTGGTGACCACCTTGAGATCGCGCTCGCCCTGGAGCATCTGCTTGGCGAGCCAGGCGGTGAGCGCGTGCGGGATGGCGTAGTGGACGTGCATCAGATCGAGCTGCGCGCGCAGCGCCACCTCGTGCTGCTTGACCGCGAGGGCGAGGGCGTAGGGCGAGTGCTCGAACAGCGGGTAGTCGGCGGGTACCACCTCGTGAAACGTCACGCGCTCCACGAAGCCGCTGCGCAGCCGAAACGGGCTCGCGTACGAGATGAAGTGCACCTCGTGGCCGCGCTGCGCGAGGGCGAGCCCGAGCTCGGTGGCCACGGCGCCCGAGCCGCCGTAGGTCGGATAGCACGTGATCCCGATTCTCACCGCGCAGCCCCGGGCTGCGGGAGGCGGGACGCGGGACGGGTGGCGGCGTGCCAGCGGGCCGCGATGCGCTCGGCGAGGACGGTGGGCGGCTCGGTCGCATCGAGGGTCCACACGGCTCCCCCCTCCCGTCGCCCGTCGCCCGTCGCCCGCAGCTGATGCCGGAACCACGTCTCCTGCCGCTTCGCGTAACGCCGCGTGGCCGCCACGATCGCCTCGCGCAGCGCGTCCGGCCGCAGCCGCCCCTCGAGCATCGCGACCACCTCCCGGTACCCGATGCCGTCGAGGCCCGGCGCCTGCGGCGGGACGCCGCGCCGCAGCAGGCCGCGCACCTCGTCCACGAGGCCTGCGGCGAGCATGCGGTCCACGCGCGCCGCGATGCGGCGGTGCAGCGCCTCGCGCGAGAGCGTGAGCCGAACGTACCAGGGGCGCATGACACCGCTCGCCCGCGCGTGCGCCTGCCACCAGCTGAGCGCGCGTCCCGTGAGCAGCGCCACCTCGACCGCCCGTGCCGCGCGCTGCCGCCCGCCGCCGGAGAAGCGCGGATCGAGCCGCGCCGCCCAATGCGCGAGCCGCGCCGCCGGCAGCCGCGCCGCCCAGGCGCGCAGCCGTTCGCGGCGTTCGGGATCGAGGGGCGGCTCGTGAAACAACCCCTCGGCCAACGCCCGCACGTACAGCCCGGTGCCCCCCACGACCAGCGGCTGGCGGCCAGCGGCACGAATGGTCGCGAGCCATCCCGCGGCGTCGCGGGCGAACCGGCCGGCACTGTAGCGCTCCCCGGGCTCGACCATGTCGAGCCCGAAGTGCGGCACCCGCGCCCGCAGCGCCGGCTCGGGCTTGGCCGTGCCGATGTCCAACCCGCGATACACCTGGCGCGCATCCGCGGAGATCACGGCTACCGGGGCGAGGTCGGCCCACGCCGCGGCCACCGCGGTCTTGCCGACCGCCGTGGGGCCGACGAGCACCGGGACGAGCGCCGGCGGGCGAGCGGGCAGCATGTCAGCGCCTCCCAAAGCGCCGCTCCAGCTCCTCTTTGGGAAGCTGCACCACCGTGGGCCGCCCGTGCACGTCGTGCGCCGGCAGGGTGGCGGCGAGGAGCCGGGTGACGAGCTCGCGCAGCTCGTCGGGCTCGAGCCGCTGGCCGGCCTTCACCGCCGCGCGGCAGGCGAACGTGGCGGCGAAGCGTTCCAGCCGGTTGGCCCAGCCGCCGAAGCGGCCTCCGGCCAGGTCGGCCGCCAGCTCCTGGAGGCAGCGCGCCGCGTCGAACCGGGGGTGGGGGTTCGGGACCGTATGCACCACCACCGTGCGGCCGGAGAACGGTTCCAGCTCGTAGCCCACGCGGCGCAGCAGCTCGCGGTGCCCGTCGAGGGCGTCGAGCTCCGCCGCCGTGAACTCGAGCGTGAGCGGCAGGAGCAGGCGCTGCGCCGGCGCGCCGTCGCCCGTGAGCTGGCGAAGCGCGCGCTCGTACAACACGCGCTCGTGCGCCGAGTGCTGGTCCACAATGGCCACGCCGCCGTCCGTCTCGAACAGGATATAGGTGTCGAACACCTGGAGCAGCGGCCGCGGGGACGCCGCCTCGGGCGCGGGGGGGGCGCCCGGCGCAAACAGCTCCGCCGCCGCACCGAGCCCGCCGCCTTCGCCGCCGCCGCCCCAGCCGCCCCACCCTGCGCCCGCCGCGCCCAGGGGCGCCGCGGCGGCGAGCGGGGCGAGCGCCCGGCGCACCGCCTCCTCCACCACCTGCTCCACGAAAAACCGATCGCGGAAACGCACCTCGTGCTTGGCCGGGTGCACGTTGACGTCGACGGCGTCGCCGGGAAGCTCGAGGAAGAGCAGCACCGTCGGCCGGTCGCCCGGGGCGATCGCGGACCGGTACCCGGCCTCCGCCGCGCGCACAAGGAACGGATCGCGCACCGGGCGGCCGCGCACGAAGACGTACGCCCGGCGCCCCGCCGGGCGCGCCTCGGCCGGCCGCTGCGCGAAGCCGCGCACCTCGAGCGGACCCTCGCGATGCGCGACCGGCAGCAGCGTATCGGCCAGCGCGCCGCCCCACAGCGCGTGGATGCGCTCGTCCAGCCCGCCGGCCGGCGGCGCGTCGAGCAGCACGCGGCCGTCGCTCGTGAGCGTCATCCCGACCTCGGGACGGGTGAGCGCCAGCACGGTCAACACCTCCAGCACGGCGCGGGTTTCCGTCGCCGGCGCGCGCAGAAACTTGCGCCGCGCGGGGGTATTGAAAAACAGGGCGCGTACCGTGACGGTCGTCCCGCGCTGGCGGGCCGTCTCCTCGACCGTCTCGCGGGCGCCGCCCACCACCCGAATCCGCGTGGCCAGCCGCCCGTCGGCCGACGTCTCGAGCTCGAAGCGCGAGACCGACGCGATCGCCGGCAGCGCCTCCCCGCGGAACCCGAAGGTGTGCACCCCGATCAAGTCGGCCGCGTCGCGGATCTTGCTCGTCGCGTGCCGCGCGAGAGCGAGCTCGGCGTCCCCCGGGCCCATCCCCTCGCCGTCGTCGCTCACGCGAATCAGGCTCCGCCCGCCGTCCTCGATCTCCACCCGGATCGCGTGCGCGCCCGCATCGAGCGCGTTCTCGACGAGCTCTTTGACCACCGACGCCGGGCGCTCGACGACCTCGCCCGCGGCGATCTGGTCGGCGACCTGGGGGGCGAGGACCGCGATGCGGCCCGTCACAGCCGCACCACCTCCGCGGCGCGCACCCAGCCGCGGATGCCGTCGTCGCGCCCGATTTCGTACCACGCGCCCCAGCGGCGCTCCACGCGCACCGCCGCCCCCGCGTCCAGGGTGACCGGGGCGCGCGCGTCGCCGTAGGGAGCGACGCGGAGCGGCGTCCCGGGATCGAGGATCACGGCCACGGGCCGCGCGTATCGCCGGCCCTCGCGCCAGCCGAGCCCCGCCGTCGCAGCCGCGCCTATCGCGAGCGCCGCTACCGTCGCCCGACTGCGGCGCGTCGCCACCGCCGCCCAACAGGCGATCCACAGCGCCCCCGCCGCGAGCGCCCACTCCGCCGGCGTGAGCGGGCCGGCGGCGAGCAGCCGCTCGGAGGCGGCGTCGGGCGGCGCGTGCAGGGCGCGCGCGCGCCGGATCAACGGGTCGCGCGGCGCGAGCCGCGCCGCCAGCGCCCACGCCGCCGTCGCCTTTCCGTCCGCCCCCGCCCGGTACAGGGTGGCGCCCAAATTGTACCAGTGCGCGGCCACCCGCGGCTCCGCCGCGGCGCGGGCGGCGAACGAGTCGGCCGCCGCGCGCAGCGCCCCCGCTTCGTACAGCACCTCGGCCCCGGGCGCCTGGGCCGCGCCCGGCCGTGCGAGCCCCGCCACGGCCGTGACCACCAGCGCCGTGAGCGCGCGCCCCCGCCCCCGCCCCCGCCCCTCCCGCCCTTCCCTGCCCGCCCCCAGAGCCCGCAGCACGCGCTCGAGCTCCGCGGCGAGGTCCCCGACATCCCCGGGCCCCGCGGGCCCGTACCGCGCCGCGCGCAACCGGTCGCGGAGCCGCATCACGTGCTCGGCCACCGGGCTCTCGAGCCCCGCGGTCCGGAGCGCCCGCCCCAGCCCGTCGCCATCGCGAGTTTCCCCGTCGGGCACGTGGCTCGCCAGCACGGCGTGGAAGTCGCGCTCCAGGCGGCCGAGGCGCGTGAGCGCAGGCCCCACCGGCGCCGCGGCGCGCACCGCCGGCCGGCGGGCCCGACGGCGCCACGCCACGAGCGGGGGGACGACGAGCACCGCCGCCCAGCCCCAGGGCCCGAGCGCGCGCGCTACCGCGTCGCCCCACGAGACTCCCCGCCCCCGCTCCAACGCCGGCACAGCGCGCGTCGCCCGCGGTTCCCCGCCGGGCGCCACGAGCACCGTCACGGGCCCGCTCGCCGCCGTCGCGTACGCGCCCAGGCCGATGTCGTAATAGGGGTAGCGCGCGCCGGGCACGACCAGCGCGCCCGCCGAGTCGGGGACGACGAGGTAATGAAACGTCTTGGTACCCGCCAGGCGGCCGTCCCGCGGCTCCAGGCGCATGCCCGTCTCCCCGGGATACGCGCGGACGCCCGCCGGCCAGCCGATCGCGGGCTCGGGCCACAGCGCCGGATTGCCGGCGCCGGCGAGGGTGGCGGTCACGTCGATCGGCTCGCCCACCCGAGCCTCGGCCGGCGTGGCGGCGAGCGTGAGAGTCAGGCCCGCCGCGACGACGCGCCCGGTCTCGCCCGCCCCGCGCGCGGCAGCGCCGGGCGGCGGCAGCGGCGGCAGCGGCAGCACCGTCACGCTCGCCGAATCGCTGCGCAGCGCGTAGCGCTCCTCGCGGCTAAAGAACGAGAACGTCGCGGGCAGCGCGTACTCGAGCGTCGCCCGCGGGAGGACGAGGCGCCCGGGCGTGAGCGGGAACACGATCTGATGCGCCACGAAGACGTCCATCCACTGCCCGCGCACGCGCCGCGACGCCACCGGCGTGGCGGGGGCCGCCCCCGGATAGGCCCAGACCTTCTCCGGCGTCGGGAGCGTGATGATCGGCCCGCGCCGCAACCGGGCCCGGAGCTCCCGGGGAAACCAGGCCGCGGCTACAACGTCGAGCTGCTGTCCGAGCAGCACGGAATCGCCCGGCACGAGGAGAGTGAGGGCCACCTCGTCGCCGCGCGGCGGCGGCGGCGCCGTCTCGACCAGCCGGCGGGCGATCGGCGAGAGGCGGTCGCCGCGCGCGGCGGCCGAGCTGTCCACGGTCACGACGAGCGGCGCCGTGGCGACCTCCGCGCCTCCCTGTCGGATCCGCACCGGCCCCACGACCAGCGCACCCGGCCGTTCGGCACGCAGGTGCAGCTCGCGGGTGAGGGTCCGGAGCGGCGCGCCCGTGCCCTCGACGGCGACCTCGGTGACCTCGCGCGACCCCAAAATCGCGAACCCCGTGAGCGCCGGAAGGATCACCGTCACCGGCTCGGCCGACCGCGTGCGCGCGCGCACGGTCAACGTCACCTCCTCGCCGGCGGCGACATGGGCGCGGTCCACCCGCGCGGTCGCCTCTGGAGCGACCCCCTGGAGCGCGGCCGCGAGCGCGACGGCGAGCATCACCAGTCCTTGACCCCCGGCTCGGCCGCGCGCCGCAGGTGCCCCGTGCGGTCGCGGCGCGTGTTCAGCTCCTCTTGACCGATGGTTCGCAGCAGCTCCTCCGCCTGCGCGCGGGTGAGTCCTCCCGTCTCGCCCCCACCCCCGCCCCCGCCCGGTGGCGCGCTCCCCGGGCCCGCCGCCGTGGGCGGCGCCGCGCCGGCCGCCCCCGACGCGCTCCCGCCCCCGCCGCTGCCCCCCGACGCGCCGCCCATGCCGCCGGCGCGGCGCCGTACCGCGAGCTCGAGGTTCCACTTGGCGGCCCGATCGTGCGGCCGCAACAGCAGCGCCTCGCGGTAGGCCCGCTCGGCGTCGGCGAGATGGTTGTCGCGGTTGGCGCTATCGGCGGCCGCCTGGCGGAGCGCCAGCAACCCCAGGTTGTACAGCGCCCGGAAGCGCAGCTCGGGATCGAGCGACGCCGCGGCATGGGCGAGATCGGCCTGCGCGGTCTCGGCATCCCCTGCCGCCAGGGCCGCAGTGCCGGCGTTGTACCACGCGGTGTCGTCCTGGCGCCGCGCGGCGAGCTCGGCGCCGTACGCCGCCTGCGCCCGCGCCAGGTCGCGGCGATCCCAGGCCTTCTCGGCGGCGCTGCGCGCGCGCCGGGGGACCTGCGCCGCGCCCGCACGCGGCGCGAGCCCCCACAGCACCAACGCGATGAGGGCCGCGGTGCGGCGGGTCGCCGCCTGCCCCAGCAGCAGCACGACGGCGGCGAGCAGCGGCACCCAGGCGCGCGGCCGCCCCCGCTCGGCCAGCGTCTCGCTCAGCCGCGCGCGCCGATACGACGCCACCAGGTCGCGAACCGCCCCCGCTTGGTCCGGCAACTCGGCGGCCACCAGCGTGCCCTGCGCCGCGTCTGCCACCGCATTGAGCACGTTGTCCCGGCGCCAGGTGGCGATCTCGCGGCCGTCCGCGTCCTTCTGCCACCCGAGCAGCGTCCCGTGCTCGTCGCGCACCGGGATGCGGGCCGGCGCACGGCCGCCCTCGGCCACGAGCACCAGCCGCACTCCCGCCGCCCGGAGGCGGCGCGCCGCGTCGAGAATCGCGGGCAGCGTGTCGTGCGCCTCGCCGTCGGTGAACACCACCAGCACCCGGTCGGCGACGTCCGATCCCGCCCGCAACAGTTCCGCCCCCTGCCGCAGGGCGGGCGCCAGCGCGGTCCCCCCTTGCGAGGCGATGTCCGGATCGAGGGCGTCGAGGTAGAGCGCGAGCGCCGACGCGTCAATGGAGAGCGGCGACAGGATGTAGCTCGACCCCGCAAACGCCACGAGGCCGATGCGGTCGCCCTCCAGGTCCTGGACGAGACGGCGGGCCTCGCGCAGCGCGCGCCCCAGCCGGCTGGGACCCGCGTCTTCCGCGAGCATAGACCGAGAGATATCCACGGCGAGCACGAGCGAGAGCCCGCGCGTGTCGGCCGCGATCCGCTCCTCGCCCCAGCGCGGGCCCGCGAGTGCCACGACGCCCAGGAACGCCGCCACCGAGAGCGCGGTGGGCCCGAGCGGGCCGGCGCGGATCGCGCGCCGCACGGTCTCCTCCGACCACAGCGCGGCCCGCCGGATGCGCACCCGCCGGGCCCACGCGGCGCCGAACCACGCCGCCCCTCCTACCACGGGTGCGAGCGCGAGCACCACCGGGGCATCGAAGCGGATCACGGCACCCGCACCGCGAACGTCGCCGACACGACGATCTCCAGCGCCAGCGCCACCAGCCCGAGCGCGAGCGGCGCGCGGTACGCCTCGTCGAACCGCCGGTACACCGTCTGCTCCACCTTCGTCTTCTCCAACCGGTTGATCTCGTCGAAGATGCGCCGCAGCGACTCGGAGTCGGTCGCCCGGAAGTAGCGTCCCCCGGTCATGGCGGCGATCTCGGTCATCAACGGCTCGTCGATCTCGACCGGCATCATCTGGTAGCGCAGGCCGTCGAGCCCCTGCCCCGTGGGCACCGGCGCTTCGCCGCGCGTCCCCACGCCGATCACGTAGATGCGGATCCCGAACGCCGCGGCGGCCTGCGCGGCCGTGCGCGGGTCGATCGTGCCGCGGTTGTTCACGCCGTCGGTGAGCAGCACGATCACCTTGCTCTTGCCGGGGGCGCGGCGCAGCCGGTTGGCGGCCGTGGCGATGCCGGTGCCGATCGCCGTCCCGTCCTCGAGCATGCCGATCTTCAGGTCGCGCAACGCCTGTTCCAGCACCGCATAATCGGTGGTGAGCGGGACCTGCGTGAGCGCCTGCGCGGCGAACGCCACGAGGCCGATCCGGTCGGAGGTGCGGGCGCGGACGAACTCGATGGCCGTGCGCTTGGCCACATCGATGCGATTCGAGGGCGTGAAGTCCTCGGCTAGCATGCTGCTCGAGAGGTCCACGCACAAGACGATCGAAATCCCCTCGCTGCGCGTCTCGACCCGCCCCGCCCCGAGCCGGGGGCCGGCGGCCGCGACGATCCACGCCCCGAGGCACACGCTGCGCAGCGTCACCGGGAGCCGCGCCACCCACAACCGCGCCGTCGCCCCGACGGCCGGCCGCACGTCGCTCATCCGGGTGCCCGCGAGCCGGCCGAGCCGCCGGGCGCGCCACCACCACCACAACGGCACGAGCGCCAGCGCGCCGAGCAGCGCGGGCCGGGCAAAGCTCACGGCGCGAACTCCCGCGCCAGGCGGCGGGCCATGGCCGCGAGGGCCGCCACGTCGGTCCCGGGGGCCGAGGCGAACGCCACGCGATCGAGCTGCTCGAGGAGGTCGCCGAGCTCGCGCACCGGCGCCTCCGGACGCGCGCGGGCCACCGCCGCGACGCACTCGGCCGTGGCGAGACCCGGGTGCGCCTCCGGGACGGCGCGGGCGACGGCGGCGCGCAGGCGCTCCCGCGCCCGCACCGCGACCGCTTTCGGCTCGCCCGCCGCGAGCCAGCGCGCGTCGGGCACCTCGCGTGGCCCGGCAGAGGGCACGGCGGTCGCCCGGGCCGCGGGGGCCCGCGGCGGCCGCCGCCGCCACGCCACCCCGACCCCGAGCAGTCCCGCCGCGGCGAGCGCCGCCGCGAGCGGCGGGAGCGGGCGGCGGCGCTCGGGACGGAGCGGCGGGAGCAGCCCGCGCGGCGTCGGGGCGCGCAGCGTATCGGGAATCACGCTGGCCACCGTGATGGTCGCCTCGGCGCCCGCCACCGAATCGGCCCGGCCGTCGGGCCCGAACCGCCACACCGGGGGCAGCACCAGCCGCGTGATCCCGGGACGCCAGATCGCCACCGGATAGCGGATCACCCACCCCTCGGGCCCGCGCGCCACGGCGGGCTCGCCGAGCGGGGTTACGGCCTCGCCGGGCTCGAGCGGGTCGGGCCGCACCCGCCACCCGGGCGGGGCGGCGATCGCCCGGACGATCCAGATCGTGTCGCCCACGCTGGGCGCGGCGGGCGCGGCGGGCGCCGCCACCCCGGCGGCCTGGAGCGCGAACAGGATGCCGCCCAGCCCGCTCATCGCGCCAGCCGCCGCGCCCGCTCCGCGAAGGCGCGGCGCAGCGGCGCCGCGTACGGCACGCTCGTATGCAGCGCGACGCGGTCCACCCCGGCCTGGATCAGCTTCCGCGCCCGCTCGCGCAACTGCCGCTCCGCCGCGGCGCGCAGCCGCGCCCGCGTGGGTCCGTGACTCGTGTCCACGAGAATCCGCTGGCCGGTCTCGGCGTCCTCGAGGTCCACCCACCCGGCGTCGGGGATCTCGAGCTCCCGCGGATCGTCGATCGTGATCGCCACCACGTCGTGCGCGGCGGCGAGCTGGGCCAGGGGCACCTCCCAGCCGTCGGCCCGGAAGTCCGACAACACGACGACGATCGAGCGGTGGCGCAGCAGTTTCGCCGCGTACCGCAGCGGTTCGGCCACGTTCGTGCCGCGGCCCCGCGGCACGAACGCGATCAGGTCCCGGATCACCCGCAGCGCGTGCGGCCGGCCCTTCGCCGGCCGCACCACGAACTCCACCTTGTCGGCGAACATCAGCGCGCCCACCCGATCGTTGTGCCGCGCCGCCGCCAGCGCCAGCACCGCCGCCACCTCCACCGCGAGGCCGGCCTTGGTGTACGGCCGCCCGAACTGACAGGAGCCCGACTGATCTACGAGGAGCAGCACCGTGATCTCGCGCTCCTCGTGGAACGTCTTCACGAAGGGATGCCCCATGCGCGCCGACACGTTCCAATCGATGGCGCGGAAATCGTCGCCCTGCTGGTAGGCGCGCACCTCGGCGAACTCGATCCCCTGGCCGCGAAACACCGACCGGTATTCGCCGGTGAACAGGGAGTTCACGAGCCCCCGGGTCCGGAGCTCGATCGCCTTCACCTGCCGCAGCACGTCCGGCGTCACCACGCGCCGCCGCGCCCGCACCGGCGACGGGGCGGCGCTGCGCCGGTCCCGACCCGCGTACGTCACGGCACGCCGACGGCCTCCAGGATTTTGGCGATGACGCGGTCCGCGTCCATGTCTTCCGCCTCCGCCTCGAAGGTGAGCAGCACGCGGTGGCGCAGCACGTCGAACGCCATCGCCTGGACGTCCTCTGGGACGACGTAGGCGCGGCCGCGGAGATAGGCGTGGGCGCGGGCCGCCTGCGCGAGATAGATGGACGCCCGCGGGCTCGCCCCGAAGGCGATCAGCGGCTTGAGCTCGGGGAGCCCCACCGCCTGCGGTTCCCGGGTGGCGCGGACCACGTCCACCACATAGTCCACGACCTTCTGATCCATGAACAGCTCGGCGATCCCGCTGCGCGCGGCGAGGATATCCTCCGCCTCCGCCACCCGCTGCACCTCGATGGGCCGGCCCGACGCCATCCGCGCCACGATCTCCTTCTCCGCGTCCCGCGTCGGATACCCGACCCGAACCTTGAGCATGAAGCGGTCGAGCTGCGCCTCGGGCAGCGGATACGTCCCCTCCTGCTCGATGGGGTTCTGGGTGGCGAGCACCAGGAACGGCTCGCCGAGGTAGAACGTCTCGCCCCCGATCGTCACCTGCTTCTCCTGCATCGCCTCGAGGAGCGCCGCCTGCACCTTCGCGGGCGCCCGGTTGATCTCGTCGGCGAGCACCAGGTTCGCGAACAGCGGCCCCTTCTTGGGATAGAACTCCTGGGAGCGCTGGTCGAACACCATCGTGCCGATCACGTCCGCCGGCAGCAGGTCCGGCGTGAACTGGATGCGCGAGAAGCTGATGCGCAGGCACTCCGCCACCGTGCGCACCGCCAGCGTTTTGGCGAGGCCCGGCACGCCTTCGAGCAGGATATGCCCGCCGGTGAGCAGCCCCACCAGCAACCGTTCCACCATCAGCTCCTGGCCCACCACGCGCTTGGCCACCTCGCGCGTGATGGCCTGCGTGAGCGCCGCCGCGCCCGCGGGCGCCGGTCGGGTCGTCATCGCAGGGCCGCCTCCGCTGCGTTCCGCACTGCGACCTCCTTGTCGTTGCAGTACAGTTCCACCAGGCCCCGGGCCTCCGGGCGTCCCAGGCGCCCCAAGCCCTCGACCGCCGCCGCCCGGACCGCCGCGCTATGGCCTCGGCTCAGCAGTCCGCCCGGTTCGGCGTAGCGGGCGAGGACGTTCAGGGCTTCCGGCGCGCCCAGCCGGCCGATGGCCCGCAGCAACTCCGCCTGTACCCCTTCGTCGGGCTCCTGCTCCAAGCGGCGGATCAGCACGCTGCTCGCGGCCGGCTCCCCGCCCGCCGCCACCGCCCGCGCCGCCGCGCGCCGCACCGCCGCGCTCGGGTCTTTGAGCGCCGGCAGCGCGGGCCGCACGGCGTCGCGGCCCCCGAGCTCCGCGAGGCCGGCGAGCGCCGCTTCCCGTACGAGGTCCGCGGGGTGGCGCAGCAGCGGCGCGAGCAGCGCGCCCGCCTGCGGGCTCCCCGTGAGCCCGGCGAACTCGGCCGCCGCCGCGACCACCTCCGGGTCGTCATCGGCGAGCCGCGCCGCGAGCGGCCCCAGCGCACGATCGGCGGCCCGCCGCACCGCCGCCCGGTACGGCGCCCGCAGCTCGGCGGGCGCCCGCCGGTAGGCGGCGAGCACGCGGTCGAGCGCGAGCGACGCCAGCGCCCCCACCGCGCCGACCAGCGCTTCGCGCTCCGCGACCGGCACCTCCGGCTCGCCCAGCCGCTCGACCATCCGCTCCACCAGCGCGCGGTCGCACAGCGCCAGCGCCGCCCGGTCGATCGCCGCGATTACGGCCGGATCCTGGGCGCGTCCGAGCACGCGATCCAGCACGGCGATCGCCTCGGCCACGCGGGCCACGTCGCGCCGCGCTACGAGCGCCCCCGCCACCGCGCTCAGGCGCTCCACCGCCGCCCGCTGCTCCTCGGCCGCCGCCGCCGTTTTCAGGCTGTCGAGGGCCCGCCGGACGACGATCTCGAGCGGCAGCGCGTCGAGCGAGCTCACGGCCCCCATCGCCGCCGCGCCGGCCGGCCCGCCCGGCGGCGCCACCGCTGCCGGGGCGGGCGGTCCCGTTCCGGCGCCGGCACGCGGCGCGGGTCCCGCCATGCGCACCTGCTCGAACCGCGCGGCGCCCCGCCGGCCGAGGGCGAGCCCGATACGGCCCAGCGCCGGGTCGTCGGGCGGGAGAGTGCCGGTCGCCACCCGGAACAGCGCCAGCAGGTGCTCCGGGGTCGCGCCGGGGTGGAAGGTCACCGCCCGCACGCCCCGCGCGTACAGGAGGCCCGCCAGTTCGGCGAGCTGCGCGTTGCGGGGCAACAGGTGCTGGCCGCGCCAGTGCAGCCCCGTCGCGCCGACCTTCCACTCGACCGAGCCGAGCGCCGCCACGGCCGGCAGCGTGTCGCCCACCTGGCGGAGCGCCTCCCGTACCGCCGGGTGGCCCGGCGGATAGAGGCGCGTCAGCCGAAAGGCCGTGCCCATCGCGCCCAGCGCGCGCTCGACCCCCGCAGTGTCCACGGCCATGCCGCTACCGCTTGATACGCTCTCCCCGGTCCTCGTACTGGAACACCCAGGTCGCAAACCGCGCGGGCTCGATCGGGTCGTCGGGACCGATCGCCGTCCAGTCCGCGTCGCTCCCCGACTCCGCCGCCCGGCCGGCCCGGCGCTCCGCCTGCGCCACCATTTCGCCGGCGCGCCGGATCCACAGGCCGAACTCTTCCGGGCGCAGGTCCACCCACCCGCGCGGCGCCGCCGCCCGCGGATCGGGGCCGTCTCCCGGCACCGCCACCGCGCTCCCGCGGTACACCCGCTCGCCGTCGGGCGTCAGAATCGGCAGGCCGACCGACAGAATATGGCGCCGCAATGCCGCATCGCGCTCCACGAGGGCCAGGGCGTCCGCGGCCAGCGCCCGGGCCTGCGACTGCGCCAGCGCCCGCACGCTCGGCCGCAAGCGCGCGCACAGGTGCGACTCCCACAGGAGCTTGGTGAGCCGCGGCGGCCCGAGCATCTCGTAGGCAACCGCTCGGCTCCCGGTGCGCTGCTCGAGCGCTCGCAGGTACGTGATGGCGTGGGCGCGGAGCATGCCGGCGCGGTAGGTCGGCCCGGCGGTCGCCCCGTCCAGGGCCGCCACAATGTCGCGTCCCGTGGGGCGGCCCTCGAGCTCCATCACCACGTAGTCCGCGACCTCTTCGGGCGTGATGAACTCCATCTGGCCGAGCGCCGTGACGGTCTCGAACTCGTCGCGCGCGAACAAGCCGTTCTCGCCGGTGTCGATGAACACCCCTTCGAGCGGCCGGCCCAAGTCGCGCCAGGGACGCGCGTCCGGCCGGAACGCGTCGGCGAGCGGCACGGGTTCGGGGCAATCCACGAGGGGGATCGGCTTGCCCCGCCGCCGCACCGGGCCGAAGGCGATCTCGCGCCACGCGATCGTGGCGGTGGGTTTGATCTCGATCGTGGCGGGCGCGCCCGGCGTGCGGCCGAGGAGAAACAGCAGCAGCGAGTGGGCGCCGGCCACCGCCGACTTGGCGAGCAACGTGCGGCTGGGGCGCTCCTCGGAGTGCGTGTACGGGATGTTCAACCCCATCCCTCCCGTCCCGCTGGTGCCGACCTTCACGTACGCCTTGGTCTCCGCGCGGCGGAGCGCTTCGACCAGGATCTGCACGTGGCGGATGAGCTGCGGGAGCGGGAGCACGAGGAGGTGGCGTTCGACGGCGGCCCGATCCACCGTATTCGCCGCCGCGCGCGCGCGCAGGTCGCGCGCACTGGCGAACACGTCCTGGTAGGCGAACGCGGTCGCCGTGTTGATCGCGTCCACCACCGCCTCGGGCCGGTACTGGAGGATCACCTGGTACAGGAAGCTGCGCCGCAGCACGTCGTCGCTCAAATCGCCGAGCACGTCGTTCAAGAGCAGCGCCCGGTGCGCCGCGTCCTCCAGCACGGCGGCCCGCTCCAGCCGCGCGAGCGGCGCCGGGAGAAACACGTCGCCCCACTCGACGTCCACCGGCGTGCGCCCGCGGTGCGGCTCGAGGCTCTGCGCCGCCGCGCGCACCTCGTCTTCGAACCGCGCCACGAGCACCAGCCGCCGGGGCGCGAGCGCCAGCAGGCGGCGCGCCACGGCGTGGCCCACCAGCCCGCTGCCGCCGAGGATCATCACCGTCCGGTCACGCAGCTCCATGGAGACGCTCGATGGCGGCGATCTCCCGCCGGGTGAGGGGTCGCACCGCCCCGGCGGGCAACCGCCCGAGCCGCACGGGCCCGTAGGCGACGCGGTGCAGCCATTCGACCTTGAGCCCGAGCGCGTCGGCCAGCCGGCGCACGATGCGGTGCCGCCCTTCGGCGAGCGTGAGCTCGAGCTCTACGCTCCGCCCGGCGGGACGCACGCGCGCGCGCACCACGCGGACCCGACGCCCGTCCACCACGGGCGGGTGCGCCAGCGCCGCCCGCAGCGCGGGCGCGTCGCGCCCGTGCGCCCGCAGCCAGTAGGTGCGGGGCACGGCAAAGCGCGGGTGCGTCAGGCGATGGGCCGCGGCGCCGTCCGTGGTGAACAGCAGCAGTCCCGACGTCATCACGTCCAGCCGGCCCACGTACGCGAGTCCCGGGATGTCGGGCAGCAGGTCGAACACCGTGCGCCGCCCCGCGGGATCGCGGCGACTGGTCACATAGCCCACCGGCTTGTTGAGCGCCAGCCAGGCGAGCGGGGCCGGCCGCACCGCGCGCCCGTCCAGGGTGATGCGCTGGCGCGCCGGATCCACCCGCGCGCCCAGACCGACTGCGGCCCCGTCCACGCGGACACGGCCCGCGCGGATGAGCTCCTCCGCCGCGCGGCGCGACGCCACGCCCGCCCGCGCCAGCGCGCGCTGCAGGCGCATGAGCGTCATCGGAGCGGGGAGATCTCGGGAGGTGGGGAGGGCGCAGGGGGCGCGGGGGGCGCGGGGGGCGCGGGGGGGCGGAGCGCCACCGACAGCTCTTCGAGCCGCGGCAGTTCGCTCAGATCGCGGAGGCCCAGGAGCTCCAGGAACTGCGGCGTCGTGCCGTACAGCAGCGGCCGGCCCAGGCCCTCGCCCCGCGTCACCACCTCGATGACGCCGCGCTCGAGCAGCTTGTCGAGCACCGCCCCCGAGTCCACGCCGCGGATCTCCTCGATCTCGAGCCGGCTCACCGGCTGCCGGTACGCGACGATCGCGAGGGTCTCGAGCGCCGCGGGGCTGAGTCGCCGCGGGCGCAGGGCGAACTGCGCCCGCTCGATCGCCGCCGCGTGCTCCGGCCGCGTCACCAACTGCCAGCCGTGCGCGATCTCGACGAGTTCGACGCCGTGCCCGTCGTCGAACGCGGCGCGGATCTCGGCCAGTGCCGCGCGCACCCCCGCGACCCCCGCCGCCGGGACGAGCGTCGCGAGCTCCTCGAGCGTGAGGGGCCGCGACGCGGCGAACAGCGCCGCCTCAATCAGCGTCGCGAGGGGACTCACGCCGGATCTCCAGGGGCCCGAACGGCGCGCGCTGGTGCAAGGTCAGGGCGCCCCGCTTCGCGAGCTCGAGCAGGGCGACGAAGGCCGAAAGCACCTCCGCCACCGTGGGACGCTCGCCCACCACGTCCCGCCACGCGAGCGTGGCCCGCGCGGCGAGGAGCGCCGTGATCCGCGCGGTCGCGCCCTCCACGTCGAGCGGTCGGGGCACCACCCGATGCAGCACCGGCTCGGGGATCAGCGCGGCCACGCGTTCCGCCGCCGCGAGCAGGTCGTTCAGCGCGATCACGAGCGGCGCCGCGGGCGCCGGCGCCGTCGCCGCCTCGGGGGCGAACCCGCGCCCGAACCGCTCCGCGCGCCGCGCCGCCGCCTGCGCCAACCACTCCGCCACCTCGCGAATCTGCTGGTACTCGAGCAGCCGGCGCACCAGCTCGGCGCGGGGATCGTCCCACTCGTCGTCCCCCAGCCGCCGCGGCAACAGCATCTGCGCCTTGATGCGCAACAGCCGCGCGGCCATCTCGAGATAGTCGGCCGCCTGGTTCAAGCCGAGCTCGTCGATCGCGGCGAGGAACTGATCCGCGACCCGCGCCATGGGGAGATCCGTGATGTCGAGCTCGTCCTCGCGAATCAGGTGCAGCAGCAGATCGAGCGGGCCGGAGAACTGCTCCAGCTCGACGACGAAGCCGGCGTCCCGCGCGGGAGCGAAGGGCGACGCCGTCACGACCCGCCCGGAATGGCGAACCCGCCCACCACCGCGAGGGCCAGGTCCAGCAGGCGGCGCGCCGGCCACAGGAAGGCGCCGACCACCCCGGGCGCGAGCCACGCCACGAGCAGGATCGGCAGCAGGCCGAACACGTATAACTGCCGGTAGCGCAGCCCCGCCCCGGGCGGCAACAGGTGATAGAAGACGTGACTGCCGTCGAGCGGCGGGATGGGAATCAGATTGAAGAACGCCAGCACCAGATTCCACCACATCCCGTACAGCATCATGCGCTGCAAGATGGCGAGCGTGCTCGCCGCCGCCGGCCACCCCGCCGCCACCATGCCCACCGCCGCGAACAGCCCGGCGAACACCGGGAACAGCACGAGGTTGGTCGCGATCCCCGCCAGCGAGACGATCACATCGCCGCGCACGAAGGCGCGGTACTTGCGCGGGTTCACCGGCACCGGCTTCGCCCCGCCGAAGGTGTAGGTGCCCCCCGACGCGATCCACAGCATGACCGGCAGCAGGATCGTGAGAAACGGATCGATGTGCTTGAGGGGATTGAGAGTGAGCCGCCCGAGCAGGTAGGCGGTATCGTCGCCCTGCCGGTAGGCCGCCTCGGCATGGGCGTATTCATGGGCCACCATCGAGAACAGCAGGACCGGGGCCCCAACCAGAAATTCGAACGAGATAGCGCGGTCTCGAGGGTCGGTGACGGCCTATAATAACGAGCGGCGGGGGCGCCGGTCAACGGCGTAGCGCCTTGACCGACCTGCACTTACCCTCTATCTTCCGGCCCTTCACGAGACGGAGACCGCCGCGTGCCGAAGATCAAGTCCGCCAAGAAGGCGATGCGCCAGGGCCGGGCCCGCTCCCGCCGCAACCGCGCCCAGCGCTCGGCGCTGCGCACGGCGCTCAAGCGCGTCCGCGCCGCGACCAGCGCCGCGCAGGCCGCCGCGGCCTACCGGGTCGCCGCGCGCCTGCTCGACCGCGCCGCCCGCAAAGGACTCATCCACCGCAACACGGCGGCCCGCCACAAATCCCGGCTCGCCGCCCACATCAAGCGCCTCGCCTAGCTCACACCGCCGCGAGCTCCGCGCCGCACTGCTCGCAGTACCACTCGGTCGGCAGGTTCATCGTCCCGCATTCCCGGCACCGCAGCGTCTTGGCACTCGCGTCCTCCGCCGCGGCCCGGTCGCGGGGCGTGGGAGTCGCCGGAGCGGCGGGCGGCGGAGCGAGCCGGGCGCCCGCGGGAGGCGAGGGCGCCGCCGGCTCGGAGGGGATCGCCGGTTGATACTGGGCGCCGCTCGCGCGGCGCGGCGAGGGAGCCGCCCCCGCCTCGTCCTCGGTCACCGACTTGATGAACGCCAGCTCGTCCGCCGGCCCGCGCGCCGTGCCGGCGGCCGGCGCCGCGCCGGCGGGCGGCGCCGTGCCGGCGCCCGGCGCCCGGGCCGAGCCCCCGGCGGCGGGTTTCTCGCGCACCAGCAGGTCGAGCTCCTCGAGCTTCTCCAGGTCGCTCTCCAGCGCCTGGCGCTCCTCGCGCACCCGCATCAGCTCGGCCAGGACGTCCTTGTGCACCTGGGCCCATTGGGCCTCGTCGTACTCGCCCACGGCGTGCCGCAGCTCCGCCTCGGTCAGCCGCTCGGCGACGAGCGCCTCTTTCTTTTGCAGCTCGGCGCGCAGGTGCTTCTTCTGCTCGATCGCCTGGCGGGCGCTCTCGGCGTGCACCCGCAGCTCCTCCGTGACCGCGGCCAGCCGGGCCTCGTAGTCGGCGCGCACGCGCGCCCGCACGCTCTCCGGCGTCGCGTCGGCGGCGGCGTTCAGCCGCGCGATCCACGCCTGGTACTGGCGCCGCTCGTCGAGGAGGCGCTGGATAATCGCCGTGCTCTTGGACGACCCCTTAGTCATCCCGTCCCCGTGGGTTCCCCGGCGCCCCCAGCCGCGCCACCGCGTCGGGCGGCAACAGCGTCACCCGGCCGAGCGCCCGGGCCGCGAACACGATCCGGGCCCCGTGTTCGAGACTCTCCATCCGGATCCAGGCCGCATCGAGCGTCGGCCCCACCGTCACCGCGCCGTGATTGGCGAGCAACCACGCGTCGTGCCCCGCCAGGTACGGCTCGATCCGGTCCCCGAGCTCCGGGGTCCCGGGGGTCCCATAAGGTACGATAGGCACCCGGCCGCATTGCAAGAGAAGCTCCGGCAGGGCCAAGGGATCGGGGGCCTCCCCCGCCACCGCAAAAGCGGTGGCGACCGGCGGATGGGCATGGACCACGGCCCCGACGTCGGGGCGGCGCCGCAAGATCCGGAGGTGTAAGTCCAATTCGCTGGTGGGGTTGCGGCGCCCGCGCCGCTTGACGCCCGCGAGGTCCACTTCGACCATGTCGCCCGGCTGGAGCAGGGCCTTGAGCACCCCGGCCGGGGTGACCAAGGCCCGGTCCCGGCTCACCCGCACCGTCACGTTGCCGTCCCGCCCCGCGATCAACCCCCGCGCGGCGAGCGTGCGGCAGCATTGCGCCATGCGCTCGGCCACCGCGCGCCGGTTCACCGCGCTTCCGCCGCGTCATGCACCACCTTCCCCCCCACCAGCGTCACGACCGGCTGCCCGACCAGCGTGCGCCCGGCAAAGGGCGTGTTGCGGCTCTTCGAGAAGAACGCCGCCGGGTCCACGGTCCAGCGCCGGCCGAGGTCGAGCACCACGACATCGGCGGGGGCTCCCGGTCGCAGCGTGCCCCCCGGGAGCCCGAACACCGCGGCCGGCGCCGTGCTCATGCGCGCGATGAGCTCGGCGACCGAGAGCACGCCGCCCAGGACCAACTCGGTATGCGCCACCCCGAACGCCGTCTCCAGCCCGACGATGCCGAACGGCGCGTCGGCGAACGCCGCCTCCTTCGCGTCGTAGGCGTGGGGCGCGTGGTCCGACGCGATGCAGTCGAGCACCCCCTCGCGGAGCGCCGCCCGCAGCGCCGCGACGTCCGCCTCCTCGCGCAGCGGCGGATTCATTTTCGCGTGGGTGTCGTAGCCTTCGCAGGCGCGTTCGGTGAGCGTGAGGTGGTGCGGCGTGACTTCCGCGGTGACGCGGAGCCCTTTCTCCTTGGCCCGGCGGATCAGCTCGACCGACCCGCGTGTGGACACGTGGCAGAGGTGCACGTGCCCGCCGGTGAGCTCCGCGAGCAGGATGTCGCGGCTCACCATGATTTCCTCCGCCGCCGCGGGAATACCCTTCAAGCCGAGCCGGGTGGCGACGAGCCCCTCGTGCATGACGCCCTCCGCCGCCAGGGCGGGATCCTCGCAGTGGTCGGCCACGGGAATGCCGAACGTCCGGGCGTACTCGAGGGCGGTGCGCATCAGGTGGCTCGACGCCACGGGCCGGCCGTCGTCGGACACGGCGACGGCGCCCGCGCCCACCAGCTCGCCGAACTCCGAGAGCTGCTCCCCGCGCTGCCCCACCGAGACGGCGCCGATGGGGTACACCCGGGCGAGCCCCGCGCGCGCGGCCTGGCGGACAATGAACCCCACGGCCGCCTGGTTGTCGGTCACGGGGTCGGTATTGGGCATGGCGCACACGGCGGTGAACCCGCCGGCGGCGGCGGCGCGCGCGCCGGTGGCGATCGTCTCCACGTCCTCCTGCCCCGGCTCGCGCAGGTGCACGTGCAGGTCCACGAGCCCCGGGGCCACCACGCGGCCGGCGACGTCCCGGACCTCGGCGCCGTCGGGCGCGCCGAGCCCGCGGCCGACGGCCGCGATCGTGCCCCCCTCGATGAGGACGTCGGCCGGCTCGTCGAGGCCGCGGCTCGGGTCGATCACCCGTCCCCCGCGCAACAGCAGCGGCCGGCTCATTCGGCGCCGCCCCCGCGCTTCGCCGCATCGGCGAGCTCCGGGCGGCCGCCCGCGAGCAAGTAGAGCACCGCCATCCGCACGGCGACGCCGTTGGTCACCTGGTCGAGGATCACGCTGTGCGGCCCGTCCGCCACCCGCGAGTCGATCTCCACGCCGCGGTTCATCGGCCCGGGATGCATGATGGTGAGCGGCCGCGGGGCGCGCTCCAGCCGCTCCAGCGTCACGCCGAACACGCGGTAGTACTCCCGGATGCTCGGGATGAACCCCCGCTCCATGCGCTCGAGCTGCAAGCGCAGCACGTTGAGGACGTCGGCCCAGGCGATCGCCTCTTCGATGCGGCGGAACCGGCACACGCCCAGCTCCTCGATGCCGCGGGGCATCAGTGTGTCGGGCCCGCACACCCCCACTTCCGCGCCCAGCTTCAAGAGCCCCCAGATGTTCGAGCGCGCCACCCGCGAGTGGAGGATGTCGCCCACGAGACAGACCTTGAGGCCCGCAATCCGGCCGTACTTGTCGCGGAGCGTGAGGAGGTCGAGCAGCGCCTGGGTGGGATGCTCGTGCTGGCCGTCGCCCGCGTTGATGACGTTCGAGCGGATGCGGCGCCCCAGGAACTCCGCCGCCCCCGACGACGGGTGGCGGATCACGACCATGTCGATGCGCATCGCCTCGAGATTGCGCGCCGTATCGACCAGGGTCTCGCCCTTCTGCACCGAGCTGCCGGTCGCGACCACGTTGACGGTATCGGCCGAGAGCCGCTTCTCGGCGAACTCGAAGGAGATGCGGGTGCGGGTGGAGGGTTCGAAGAAGAGATTGACGATGGTCTTGCCGCGCAGCGCGGGCACCTTCTTGATGGGCCGCTCGGAGACCTCCTTGAAGGGCTCCGCCGTGTCGAGAATGAGCCGGATCTGCTCGGCCGACAGCGGCTCGAGCCCCACCAGGTCCTTGCCCAGCCCCACGCTCATGCGCTCCGCACCACGTCCACCTGGTCTCGCCCGTCCAGCTCCTCCACCAGCACCTCCACGCGCTCGCCGGGATTGACCTTCACCTGTTTGCCCACGATGTCGGGTTGAATCGGCAGCTCGCGGCCCCCGCGGTCCACCAGCACGCACAGCGAGATCCGCTTGGGGCGGCCGAAGTCGGCGAGTTCGTCGAGGGCGGCGCGCGCCGTTCGCCCCGTGTAGAGCACGTCGTCCACGATCACGACGTGCTTCCCGGTCAGGTCGCCCGGGATGTGCGTGGCGCCGATGACCGGCTTGGGTCCCACGGTCTCGAGGTCGTCGCGGTAGAGGGTGATGTCGAGGGCGCCGCGGGGCACGACCACGCCCTCGGCCTGTTCGATGAGCTTGGCGATGCGCTCGGCGAGCTCCACGCCGCGGCGCTGGATGCCGATCAGGACCAGGTCGTCGGTCCCGTGGGCCAACTCGAGCACCTGGACCGCCATACGCTGAAGCGCCCGCGACAGGGCGCGGGCGTCCAGGATGGTGGTCCGTTCGGGCCGTGTCATCTCGCGCCTGGGAAGTTAACGGGCGGCCCACCGGGGTCAACGGGACCGAGGTCCGCTGCCGCCGCTGACTCTGATCTGCTTTGGCCCGCCGACGGCTTTGGTCGCCGGCGCGGTGGCGCCTCCCGACGTGCTCTGGCGCACGCTGCGCCGCGCCCTGAAGCGAGGCGACGCGGCTCGAGGCCCAGCTCGCCGCGCTCCGGGGCGGCACCGCGGCTACTTCGGCTGCACGTGCGCCGAATCGGCGAGATTCCTGAGGGACGACGGACCGGTCGCCGTCGCGGAGCATGCCGCGACCGCGAGGGCCGCAGCGACGAAGAGCCAGCGCTTGATCATCATACCTGCCTCCCAGTGGCCTCGTGCGGCGCGCCATTGCGCCGTCACGCGGGAGACAGGTTACGCTGGGCCGGTCAAGGCCGGCACAAGCCGCACGCCCGCGCTGCCAACTCCCCGGCGCCCCTCACCGCGCCCCGGGCGCCTGCGCGCGGCGAATCGAGTCGTCCACGGCGAGCGCCCGCGCCGGGCTCCACTTGTAGTAGAGCTGGAGACAGGCGCCCGCCTGCATCTTGCGCTGGCGCGTGCAGCGCGCGAGCTGCTCGCGGTGGCGCGCCGCGTCGTGGCGCCACAGCGAATCGTCGGCCGCGCGAGCCCGCGCCTCCGCCCACCCGAACGCCACGAGACACCGGACCACGTCGCCGGACGGGTCGGCCGCGCACGCGCGCAGCTCGCGGCCGTGCCGCTCCGCAGCCGCCCGCCAGGCGGCGTCAGCCCGCGCCTGCGCGGCCGAGTCCTGCTGCCGTTGATAGGCCGTCGCCGCCGCCAGCGCCTCGGCCTGCTTCCACCGGTACTGCAACACCAAGCACTCGGCCGCCCCCGTCGCGTCCACGGTGATGGCGCTGCACTGGCGCACCTCGTCGAGCTTCTTCGCTTCCGATTTCCCGCACCCCGCGAGCCACACGCTGGCGAGCGCAACCCGGCACATCGGAGTCCGGCGCATGAACGCCTCCCGCGGGAGAGACGAGCGGACCGGGCGGGCGCGGGCCCGGAGGGACACGGACAGGGTGGGATTCGAACCCACGGTACCCTTGCGGGTACACCGGTTTTCGAGACCGGCCGTTTCAACCGCTCACGCACCTGTCCACGGATAGGGTGGGATTCGAACCCACGAAACGGTTGCCCGTTTACACGCTCTCCAGGCGTGTGCCTTCAGCCACTCGGCCACCTATCCCGATCCCTGCGACAAGCTAATCGGCTCGAATCGGGCGGTGAAGTGACGCAGCCACGGCGCTTGCTCCACGATGCGGTAGCCCCGCAGCGCCTCGCGCCGCCGCGCCACCTCGGCGATCACCTCCCCGACGTAGTCGATATGGCTCTGGGTGTAGGTGCGCCGCGGCACCGCCAGCCGCACGAGCTCCATGGCGGCGGGCCGCTCGCCGCCGTCCGGCTGCGGCTTCCCGAACATGACGGAGCCGATCTCCACGCCGCGCACGCCGCCGGTCCGATACAGCTCCACCGCCAGCGCCTGGGCCGGATACTGGGCGGGCGGGATGTGCGGCAGCAGCGCCCGCGCGTCCAGGTACAACGCGTGCCCGCCCGGCGGCTGCACCGTGGGCACCCCGGCCCGCTCCGCCTGCTCGGCGAGATAGGCGGTCGAGCGCAGCCGGTAGCGGAGGTAGTCCTCCTCGAGCACCTCCTCGAGGCCCGTCGCCACCGCCTCGAGATCGTAGCCCGCGAGCCCCCCGTAGGTCGGGAAGCCCTCGGTGAGGATCAACAGGTTCCGGCACTCCCGCGCCAGCGCGCGATCGCGCATCGCGAGAAAGCCCCCGATGTTCGCCAGGCCGTCCTTCTTCGCGGACATCGTGCACCCGTCGGCGAGCGCGAACATCTCGCGGGCGATGGCGCGCGGCGTCCGGTCCGCGTACCCCGCCTCGCGCAACTTGATGAAGTACGCGTTCTCGGCAAAGCGACAGGCGTCGAGATACAGCGGCACCCCGTAGCGATCGCACACCGCGCGCACCGCCCGCAGGTTCGCGAGACTCACCGGCTGGCCGCCGCCCGAGTTGTTGGTCACCGTCACCATCACGAGCGGCACCCGCTCCCGGCCGACCTCGCGGAGCGTCGCCTCGAGCGCCGCGACGTCCAGGTTGCCCTTGAACGGATGCCGGGCCGCCGGCACCCGCCCTTCTGGGATCACCAGGTCGCGCGCCTCCGCGCCGCAGTACTCGACGTTGGCGCGGGTCGTGTCGAAATGCGTGTTGTTGGGCACCACGTGACCCGGCTTGACCAGCGCCGAGAACAGAATGCGCTCGGCGGCCCGCCCCTGGTGCGTGGGAATCACCTCCGGAAATCCGGTGAGTTCCTGCACGACCTCCTGGAAGCGGTAGAACGACCGGCTTCCGGCGTAGGATTCGTCCGCATCCATCATCGCAGCCCACTGGCGCGACGACATGGCGCCGGTGCCCGAGTCCGTGAGCAGATCGATCAGCACCTCGTCGCCGTGCAGCCCGAAGAGGTTGTAGGCGACCCGCCGCAGCGCGGCCTCCCGCTGCTCGGGCGTCGTGAAGGCGATGGCCTGCGTGCTGTGGATGCGGAACGGCTCGATGATCGTGCGGAACGCCATGACGGGTCTCGGGCGGTGGCGGGACGGGGGCCGTCCCGGGCTAGCGCCGTTCCTCGAAGAAGGCGCGCAGCAGCTCGGCGCAGGCGGCCTCCGCCACGCCGCCGAGCACCGCGACGCGATGATTGAGCCGGGGGTGGCGCACCAGGTCGCCGAGCGAGCCGCACATCCCGGCCTTGGGATCGTAGGCGCCGAACACCAGCCGCCCCACCTTGGCGAGCACGAGCGCTCCGGCGCACTGGGCGCAGGGCTCGAGCGTCACGTACAGCGTGCAGTCCGACAGCCGGTCGGTGCCGAGGGCGCGCAGCGCCGCCTGCACGGCGAGCAGCTCGGCGTGCGCGGTGGGGTCGCGGCGCGCCACCGTCTCGTTGTGCGCCCGCGCGACCAGCCGCCCGTCCCGAACCACCGCGGCGCCCACCGGCACCTCCCCGGCGAGCGCCGCCCGGCGCGCTTCCGCGAGCGCCGCGTCCATGCCGGCCGCGTCGGCCGGCGTCACCGGCGCCGCCGCCCCCGCCGCGCCCGCCGCCCCCGCCCGGGCGTCCTCAGACACGCGCCGGCTCGGGCGCGGCCGCCGGGACCCGCTCGAACACTAGGTGCGTCCCGTCCTTCGCCCGATCCACCCGCACCCGGTCGCCCTCGCGGTACTGCCCCTCGAGCACCGCCAGCGCCAGCGGGTTCTGCACCAGCCGCTGAATCGCGCGCTTGAGCGGGCGCGCCCCGTACACCGGATCGTAGCCCTCCGCCACGAGCAACTGCTTCGCCGCGGGCGTCACCTCGAGCCCCAGCTTCCGCTCGGCCAGGAGCTGCGCCACCCGCTCGAGCTGCAGGTCCACGATCCGCTCGATATCCGCGCTCGACAGGGGGCGGAAAATCACCGTCTCGTCCACCCGGTTCAGGAATTCGGGCCGGAACGTCTGCCGCAGCAGCTCCAGCACCTTCGTCTCCACCTGCTCCCAGTTCTCGGTGCCCATCTCGAGGATGTACTGCGACCCGATGTTCGAGGTCATGATGAGCACCGTGTTGCGGAAGTCCACCGTGCGCCCCTGCGAGTCGGTGAGCCGGCCGTCGTCGAGAATCTGGAGGAGCACGTTGAACACATCGGGGTGCGCCTTCTCGATCTCGTCGAACAGGACCACGGCGTAGGGCCGCCGCCGGATGGCCTCGGTGAGCTGGCCGCCTTCCTCGTAGCCGACGTAGCCCGGCGGCGCGCCGATCATGCGGGCCACCGCGTGCTTCTCCATGTACTCCGACATGTCGAGCCGCACCAGCGCTCGCTCGTCGTCGAACAGGAACTCGGCGAGCGCGCGCGCGGTCTCGGTCTTGCCCACCCCGGTGGGCCCGAGGAAGATGAACGAGCCCGTCGGCCGGTTGGGATCCTGCAGCCCGGCGCGCGCCCGGCGCACCGCGTTCGCTACCGCGGCGAGCGCCTCCGGCTGCCCGATCACCCGCCGGCCCAGCTCGGCCTCGAGGCGCACCAGCCGCTCGCGCTCCGACTCGAGCATCCGCGACACCGGAATCCCCGTCCACTTGGCGACGATCTCGGCGATGTCCTCGGCGTCCACCTCCTCCTTCAAGTACTTCCCCTGCTGCTGGATCTCGCCGAGCCGCTTCTCGATGCCCGCGATCTCGCGCTCGAGCGCGGGGATGCGGCCGTAGGTGATCTCGGCCGCCTTCTGGAGGTCGCCCCGGCGCGTGGCCTGCTCGGCCTCAGCCCGCAACTGCTCGAGCTGCGCCTTCTTGGCGCGGAGCTCGCCGATCGTCGCCTTTTCCGCCTGCCACTGCGCCTTCATCGCCTGCGCCCGCTCGCGCAGCTCCGCCAGCTCCGCCTCCACCCGCTCGCGCCGCTCCTGCGACGCCCGGTCTTTTTCTTTGGCGAGCGCCGCCAACTCGATCTCGTGCTGCACGATCTTGCGCTCGACCTCGTCGATCTCCTGCGGCAGCGAGTCGATCTCGATGCGCAGGCGGCTCGCCGCTTCGTCCACCAGGTCGATGGCCTTGTCGGGCAGGAAGCGGTCGCCGATGTAGCGGTGCGACAGCGTGGCCGCCGCCACCAGGGCGTTGTCGGTGATGCGCACGCCGTGGTGCACCTCGTAACGCTCCTTCAGGCCGCGCAGGATCGCGATCGTGTCCTCCACCGAGGGCTCGCCCACGTACACCGGCTGGAACCGCCGCTCGAGCGCCGCGTCCTTCTCGATATGCTTGCGGTACTCGTCGAGCGTGGTCGCGCCCACCACGTGCAGCTCGCCCCGCGCCAGCGCCGGCTTCAGCATGTTGGAGGCGTCCACCGCCCCCTCCGCCGCCCCGGCCCCCACGAGCGTGTGCAGCTCGTCGATGAACACGATGTACTTTCCCTCGGCGCTCGTGATCTCCTTGAGCACCGCCTTCAAGCGCTCCTCGAACTCGCCCCGGTACTTCGTCCCCGCGATCAGCGCGCCCAAATCGAGGGCGATGAGGTGCTTGTGACGCAGCGACTCGGGGACGTCGCCGTTCACGATCCGCTGGGCCAAGCCCTCGACGATCGCCGTCTTCCCCACGCCCGGCTCGCCGATCAGGACCGGGTTGTTCTTGGTGCGCCGCGACAGCACCTGGATCACCCGGCGAATCTCCTCGTCCCGGCCGATCACCGGATCGAGCTTGCCCTTGCGCGCCTGCTCGGTGAGATCGCGCGTGAACCGCTCGAGCGCCTGGTACTGGCGCTCCGGCTCCTGATCGGTCACGCGGTGCGCCCCGCGCACCCCCTGCAACGCCGCCAGCAAGTCCTGGCGGTCCACCCCGGCCCCGGCGAGGAGCTGCCGCGCCGTGGTCCCCTTCTCCTCGGCCAGCGCAAGCAGCAGGTGCTCCGTGGACACATAGGCGTCGCCCAGCGCCTTGGCCTCGGCCTCGGCCCGGTCGAACACTCGCGACAGCTCCCGCGACAGCGTCGGCTCGGGCGCCGCCCCCGACTGCTGGGGGAACCGCTGCAGCTCGCGCTCCGTGTCGGCCTTGAGCTGCGCGATGTTGAGCCCGACCTTCTGGAGGAGGGGCACCACCACGCCTTCGTCCTGCGAGAGCAGGGCGTAGAACAGGTGCGCGTCATTGACCACAGGATTGCCGCGGGCCCGCGCCAGCGCCGCGGCCTGCTGCAAGGCCTCACCGGCCTTGACGGTCAGACGGTCAGCGGAGATCATGGCACCTCGCCCCAACGCAACCCCCATGCCTGGCGCAAGATGCCGAAATGGCAGGCGCGGAGGCTACTTGATGATCACCATCTTCTTGGTGAAGCGCCAGCCGTCCACGACGAGCTGGTAGATGTAGACGCCCGAGAGGGCGGGTGTCCCCGTGCCGCGGACGTAGCCGTCCCAGTAGGCGCTGTAGGAGCAGCCGAGCGTGCTGGAGCAGGAGAGGGGCAGGCTGTCGAGCTGCTGGCCCGTGCCGTTGAGGATCGGGACGGCGACGAGCTGGGCGAGGACGTTGTAGATGCGCAGCGTGACCACGGGCCTGTGGCCGTTCAAGAACAGCTCGCCGCCCAGCCGGAACTGAATCGTGCCCGGCGGAATGAACGAGTTCGCGTAATTCGGCTGCAACTGCACCGACGGCTGGGGCATCTGCCCCGCCGCCGGACGCGCTGCCGCCGCCCACCCCAGCCCGAGCCCCAGCAGCGCCCAGGCATACCGCGTCATCCGGTACTCCTCGCGAACAAGAGAAGGGTCGTGACTCCGCGCTCCTTGGTGCGGCCGCAACCTGTCGCGGCCGGCGTCTGCCGCCTAAGCTAGGAACCGCCTTTCGCCGCTGTCAACCTCGCGAGCACCCGGGCATCGCCCGCCCGGCGGGTGACGCCGCGGCGATCCGCCCATTCGAGCAGCGGGATCAGGTACTTCCGCGTGAGCCCGAGACGGTCGCGCAACGCCGCCGGGGTGGCCGGGCCCAGCTCCTGCAACGCGGCCTCGAGCGCGGCGCGAAACCCCGCGAGCGCCGCCGGGGTGGCGTAGCGCTCGGCGTCAATCGCCTCCGCCGCGCCCTCGCGCGCCAGGTGCGCCAGCAGAGCGCGCACCGGCGCCCCCGGAAATTCGTGCTCCAGCTCGGCCACCGTAGGCACCTGCCACCCGGCCTCGCCTAGCCGCCGCGCCAGGCGCTCGCAGGCCTCGCGGGCCCGCGCGTCGAATATCGGGCGCCAGCCCGCGAGGCGCGCCACTCCGCCCGCGATCTCGATCGCGCCCTCGCCCGCGAGCCGCTCGAGCACCGCGTCGAGCACCGCCGGCGGGCTCGCCGCGGCCCCCCCGGCCGCCCCGGCCGCCCCGGCCGCCCCGGCCGCCGCAGGCCCCATGGCCGCTCGCAGCGCCTGTAGCGACATCCCGGGGTCGAGGGGGTGGGCGGCATGGTGCTGCCGCAGCGCCTCCACCACGCGCTGCCCCGCCGCCGCCACCGCCTCGCGCGCGACCACCCGGTCGCCCAACCGTAGGACGGCCGCGCCCGCCGCCGCGATGACGGCGGTCACACCTCCCGGCCGGACCCCCAGGCGCACGGGGAGGCTGTCCACGGGGACGCCCGCCAGGCCCGCTTCCACGGCCAAGCGGGCGAGGCGCTCCCCGGGACCCTGATCGGCGGCGAGCGCGCGGCGGCGCCGCTTGGAGCGAGCCGGCGGGAACGGGTCGAGCACCACCCCGCCTCCGATCGTCGTGACGGGGGAGAACGAGCGCAGCACAAAGCGGTCGCCCCCGCGGGCCACGAGAGGACGCTCGAGCAGCAGCCGCGCCGGACCGCGCGCCCCCGGCGCGATGGCCTGCGTTTGCACCGCGCGCGCCAGCACCTCGGCGGTCCCCAGGTGCACGCGGACCCGCGTCCGGGAGGCGAGCGGCTTGCGCGCGGCCGCGAGCAACTCGATCTCGACATCGAGGGCCGCGGTCGCCCGCCATCCGGCCCCCGTAAGCGCCACGTGGCCGCGGGCGAGCTCCGCTTTGTCCACCCCCACGAGCGCGAGCGCGGTGCGCCGTCCCGGCACCGCGCGCTCGGCGGCCTGCCCGTGCACCTCGATGGACCGCACCCGCGCCTCGCGGTCGAGGGGGAGGAGGCGGACCGTGTCACCCACGGCCACGGTCCCGCTCCACGTCGAGCCGGTCACGACGGTCCCCGCGCCAGCGACCGCGAACACGCGGTCGATGGGCAGGCGGAACAGGTCGTCCGCCGGCCGCTCGGGGAGCTCGGCCGCGAGGCGGCGCAGCGCCGACCGCACCTCCTCCACGCCTTCGCCGCTCAGCGCCGACGCGGCCAGCGGCGGATCCCAGCGCACGCGGCTCCGCCCCAGGCGCGCCGCCACGTCGGCGCGCACCAGCTCGAGCCACTCCGCGTCCACGAGATCGCGCTTGGTGAGCACCGCAATGCCGCGGGGCACGCCGAGCAGCTCGAGGATCGCGAGGTGCTCCTCGGTCTGCGGCATGATGCCCTCGTCGGCGGCGATGACGAGCAGCGCGGCGTCGATACCCGTGGCGCCGGCCAGCATGTTGCGCACGAATCCCTCGTGCCCCGGCACGTCCACGAGGCTCGCCTGGATGCCGGCGCCGAGGGGGAGCGGGGCGAAGCCCAGGTCAATGGTGATGCCGCGGCGCTTCTCCTCCTCCCAGCGATCGGTGTCCACGCCGGTGAGGGCCTTCACCAGCGCCGTCTTGCCGTGATCGATGTGACCGGCGGTGCCGACTACGAAGCGGCGCTCGACACCGGCGGCGGACTCGCGGACAACACCCATGCGCGACGCTCCCAGAAATCCAAGGCCGAATGCGGGCCCGGCTCGCCCCCGTGATAGCGCACGAACCGCGCGACCAGGCGGCGGTGCGCGGCGGCGTGGGCCGGGTCGAGGCGCGGCAGGGGCAAGCGCGGGTCGTTCAGGGCGCGGAGATCGCGGTAGGCGTCCCGCGGCAACCGGGTGGCGGGCTCCGGGAGGGGCCCCGCGGCGCAGCGCGGGCACAGCGCGCCCCCTTCCGCCACGCTGAAGACGACCGGGCCATCTCCCCCCTCGCCCCCCTCGCCCCCGTCGCCCCCGTTGTCGCCGGGAGCCACGGGCGCGCCGTCGCGGGCGCACGCCTCGAGCGAGGGCCCGAAGCCGAGCGCCGCGAGCAGCAACCACATGGCCCGCACGGCCGCGGCTTCGCCGCCTTGGGAGCCGGGCGGCGTCGCTTCGAGCTCGGCGAGCGCGGCCGTGAACGTATCGTAGGCCGCGACGAGCGGCGCCGGGGGCGCCATCGCGAGCATCACCTGGGCGAGCGCGGCCGCGGCGGCGAACCGGCCAACGTCCGCGGCCAATCCCCGGTGCAGGTTCGCGAGGTCGAAGGCCGCGAGCGTCTGCAGCTCGCGCGTGTCGCGGTAGTAGAGCTGCGCCGTCCCCTCGCTCAAGAGCTCGAGGCCGGCCCCGAACCGGCTCTTGGGCCGCAACGCGCCTTTCGCGATGGCGCTCTGGATACCGAGCTCGCGCGTCGCCAAGCGCACGACCTTCGAGGTCTCGCTGTAGCGGTAGGTGCGCAGCACCACCGCCGGGGTGCTGACGAGCGCCACCGCGCCCTCAGGGCACCATGGCCGTGGTCGCCGCCGCCGGACAGGCGCCCACGTCCACCGCGTGCAGCTCGCGATAGTCGGGCGGCGGGGAGAGCACGCGGACCGTGCCCCCGCCCCCGGTGCAGCCGGCGGCGTCGCCGGCGAACACCCGGCCCCCGTTGTCGAGCGCGAGGCTCAGCACCCCGTGGCCTGCCGGCTTGACGCCTCCGGCCGGCCCCCGCGTGACGGTGCGCGTCAACGTGTTGACCTCCAGAATCCCGTCGGTCACCGAGGCCACGAGCAGGCGGCCCGAGGGGTGAAACACCGCGCCCATGGCGCCGCCGCCGAGGCCGTTGATCACCACCAGCTCGACGCGGGTGACGGGGTCCACGATCGAGAGCCGGCCGTCGGTCGCGCCGGGCGCGCCGCGCGCGAGCACGTACAGCAGACTGTCGCCCCCCACCGTCGCCGCGATCGCCCCCGCCCCCGTGAGCGGAATCGAGTCGGGCGCCGCGGCGCCGGCCGGGTCGAGCGCGTTCAGCCAACTGGGCCCGGTGCCCGCCCCGGGGTTGACGACGAAGACCCGGCCCGCCGTGACGGCGACCGCCGCCGGCGCGCCGCCGACCGCGACCGTCGCGACGGTACCAGCGCGGTAATTGACGCGCGCCACCGCCCCGCGGCCGGGCAGCGCGACCCAGGCGATCGAGTCGTCCTGCGCCGCCACCCCGGCCGGCGTGCCCGGCAGGCTCAGCGTATCCGCCGTCTCCGGGTGCGCCGCAGGGACGCGCGCCAGGCGGCCGGCCGAGCCTGGCTCCGCCAGGGCCGCGAGCAGCAGGTTGCCGCGGCTGGCGAGCGCGACGCCCAGGGCGCCGCTCCCGGGGAGCGGCGCCGTCGTGACCTGGAGCGTGGCCGCGGAGACGACGGACACGGCGCCGACGCCCGCAAACGCGACCACCTGCCCCGCCGAGCTCGTCTGCTCGAGGGCATCGCTGCACCCGCCCGCGAGCAGCAGCGCCAACCACCACCAGCGCATCACGCCGTTCCCCGCTCCGTCGCTCCCGTCAGGGCCCGAATCGCACCTCACCCCCGAATAATAGGGTCCGGCGGCGCGCGGGGAAGTTCTTGATCTCCTCGTACGCCCGATCGAACACGTTCTCGATGCGCGCGCGCAGGGTGAGCCCCGGCAAACCGTCGTGCGGGGCGCGGGGCGTCACGTCCGCGGCGACGTCCACGCGGGTGTAGCCGGGGAGCGTGACGCGCTGGAACGTGCGGTAGTCCACGTCCGCGCGCGCGCCGGTGTACGCCACGGCGACCGCGACGCCGGCGCGCGCGGCGCCGGCGGGCGGCCGGTAGGCGATCGTCAGGCGGCCCGCCTGCCGCGGGCGCCGCAGCAAGGACTGGCCCGGCCGGTAGAGCGCCGTGGCGCTCGTGTCGGCGCCGCCGGCGGTCACGCGGGTGCGGAGCAGGGTGTAGGCGAGGGCGAGCTGGAGGCCGGCCGCGGGCGCTGCGTCGCCCGTGAGCTCCACGCCGCGCGCGTTGGCGCCGGGGACGTTGAAGTAGTTCGTCACGGTGTCGGCGCCGTTGTAGTCAATGAGATCGCGGAAGCGCTGGTCGAAGTAGCGCGCGCCGAGGGCCGCGCGGCGATCGCGGCTCGTCCACTCGAGGCCCGCCTCCCAGCTGAACGTGTGCTCCGGGCGGAGGTCGGGATTCCCGCGCACGAAACCCGTGGCGAAGTTCTGGTAGAAGCTCGGCTCTTTGAAGCCGGTGCCGAGGGACGCCACGGCGCGCGCCCCCCCCGCGAGGCGCCACGCCGCGCCGGCGCGGTACGTGGCGAAGCGGCCGAAGCGCTCGTTGTCGTCGAGCCGGGCGCCGAGCGTGGCGTCGAGCGGACGGCCGGTGAGGACCACTTGCCCGTACACCGCGCCGCCCAGCCGGGCGCGACTCGTGTCGAGCGTCGTGCCGCGCATGCTCTCGCGCTCGAGCGCCGCGCCCGCGGTGACCACGGCGCCCGGCGACACCCGCACGTTGGCGCGCGCGTCGGCGCCCGCCCGGGTGACCCAGTCGGAGCTGCGGAACGGAAACGTGGTGCTGTCGGTCGGCCCGTTCGGCGCGATGGCGTACTGGTAGTTCTCCCGGCGCCAGGTGACGCCGAGGCGGCCCTCGACCCGGTCGGAGAACGTGCGGCCCACGTCGAGCCCCAGGGAGGGCCCCCGATCGCGCTGGTGCTGGTTGTTGCTCACCGGGTCGCCGGCGGCGTCCGTGGGGAAGTGATACAGGGCGTCGCCGTAGCGCACCGCCACGGCCGCGTCGGTGCGGGAGTCGGGACGCCAGCGCAGCCGCCCGCTCACCACGTCATTGCGGTAGTCGTTGTTGACGGGGTACACGCCGTCGCTCGCGAAGTGCGCGAGGTTCACGGCGAACCCTCCGCGGGCGCCGCCCCCCGCTGCCGCGGCGGCGAGGGTTCCCGTGCCGTACGTCCCGCCCGCCGCGCTCAGCGCGGCGCGCAGCCTGCCGCCGCCGCGGGCCCCGCGAGTGAAGATCTGCACCACGCCGGTGACCGCGTCGGAGCCGTACAGCACGCTCGCGGGCCCGCGCACGATCTCGATCCGCTCCACGTCGTCGGTGGTCAGGTTCGCGAAATCGTAGGCGCCGCCCGGCGCGTTCTGCGGCACCCCGTCGATCAGGACCTTGACGTAGTCGGCGTTGCCGCCGCGCAGAAACAGCGACGTCTGGCCCCCGGAGGGGCCGGTGGCCACCACGTGCGCGCCGGGCACGGCGCGCAGCGCCTCCGCGACCGTACGGATGCCCTGCGCGCGGAGCTCCTCCCCGTCGAGCACCGTGACCGCGACCGGCAGATCCGCCGCCGGGGTCGGGAGCCGGGTCGCCGTGACCACGACGGGAGCGAGTTCGACGGTGTCGCGCGGCTCCTGGGCCGCGAGCGCGACCGGCCCGGCGAGCCACGCCAGGGTGCGCCACACCTTGCTCATGGGGTCTCCTTGCGTTGGCGAAGGGGGATCACTTGCGGCCGCCCGTCGAACGGCACGACGGCCACGGGCCACGCGAACACCCGTTCGACCGTGTCCCGGACGAGCACCTCGGCCGGGGTGCCGGCGCCCGCCGGCCGCCCGCCGGCGAGGAGCAGCACGCAATCGGCGAAGCGCGCGGCCAAGTTCACGTGATGCGTCACCACGACGACGGCCAGCCCGTCGCGGTCGGCGAGGCCGCGCACCAGCTCGAACAGTTCCATCTCGTGACGCAGGTCCACGCTCGCCGTAGGCTCGTCGAGCACCAGCAGTCGCGGCTCCTGGGCCAGCGCCCGGGCCACCCGCACGCGCTGATACTCGCCGCCCGACAGCGTCCACAGCCAGCGATCGGCGAGCGCCGCCACGTCGCAGCGCTCGAGCGCCCGCTGCACCGCGGCGTAATCGTCCGGCCGCTCCGCGCCCCACAGCGAGAGCCGCGCGTACCGGCCCAGCAGCACGGTATCGCGCACGCGCTGGGGGAAGAGATTGTCCTCGCGTTGGGGGACGACGCCGACCACCCGCGCCAGCGCGCGGCGCGGCCAGCGCGCGGCGGGCCGGCCGAGGATCGCCGCCGTCCCCGCCCGCGGCCGGACGAGGCCGAGCGCGACGCGCAGCAGCGTCGTCTTGCCGCTCCCGTTGGGGCCCAGGACCGCGTGCACCTCGCCCGCCCGCACGGCCAGGCTGGCGCCGGCGAGCGCGTCGGCGGCCGCCCCGGGGTAGCGGTAGGCGACGTCCCGGACCTCGAGGATCAGCCCGCCGTCCATCGGCGCAACAACAGGGCGAACACCGGCACGCCCACGAGGGCCGTCACGATGCCTACCGGCAGCTCGCGGGGGGCGACCGCCACGCGCGCCACGGTGTCGGCGAGCACGAGCAGCGTGCCGCCGGCGAGGAACGCGGCCGGCAACAGGGGCCGGTGCCGGTGTCCCCACAGGGCGCGCATGGCGTGGGGCACGACGAGCCCGACGAAGCCGATCACGCCGGAGACGGCGACCGCCGCCGCGGTGAGGAGCGAGGCGGCGAAATAGACGCGCCGCTTCCAGGGCTCGACCTCGACGCCGAGATGGCGGGCCGGCTCCTCGCCGAGCGCCAGCAGGTCGAGTGGCCGGGCGGCGGCGAGCAGCACCGCGGCGGGGAGTGGCGCGTAGGCGCAGAACACGAGCACCGTGTCCCAGGACGCCCCCGACAGCCCGCCCCACAGCCACAGCAGCGCGTTGCGCAGCTCCGCCGGCTCCGACAGCGAGACGACCGCCGTGGTCACGGCGGCGGCGAACGCGCCGACGGCCACGCCCGCGAGGATCAGCACCCGGGGGTCGAGCGCGCCCCCGCCGAGGAGCGCGAGGCGGTACACGAGCGCCATCGCCGCCAGCCCGCCGCCGAACGCGGCGAGCGGCAGCGCCCACGGGCTCGCCAGGTGCAGCGCGATGCCCAGCACCGCGCCGAGCCCCGCGCCGCCCGAGAGGCCGAGCAGATAGGGGTCGGCGAGGGGGTTGCGCACCAGCGCCTGGAGCCCCGCGCCGGCGAGCGCGAGCGACCCGCCCACGCCGAACGCCAGCACGGCGCGGGGCAGCCGCAGCGTGCGCACGATGTCCGAGGTCGGGAGCGCGCCGAGCGGTACGTGCGTGGGCCCGAGCGCCACGGCCAGCGCGAGGGCCGCCATCGCCGCCGCGGCGAGCCCCAGCCACTTCATCGGGGCACCGCCGCCAGCAGGCGGCGGAGTTCCGCCGCGGCGAGCGCGGCCCGCGGGCTGGGCCGGCCGAACAGCGAGCCCGGCAGCACGACGAAGCGGCGCGCCCGCACGGCGCGGATCGCCTGCCACTCGGGCCGGCGGGCGAAGGGGGGGAGCTCGGCAGCCCCGCTGTCGCCGAGCACGGCGATGACGTCGGGATCGCGCGCCGCGAGGGTCTCGAGGCCGACGGCGGCCGACGCGGCGGGAAGGTCGTGAAACACGTTGGTCGCGCCAGCGAGCGCGGCCAGCTCGTCCAGATAGCTGCCGCCGCCGATCACGACGGGCGGGTTGTCCCAGGTGACGAACGCGAGCCGCACGCCGAGCGGCGGCCCCGGCCGCGCGCCCACGGCGGCGAGCGCCGCCGCGAGCGAGTCCCCGGCGCGCGCCCGTCCGGTGAGGCGCCCGAGGAGCGCCGCCGCGCGCGCCAGGTCCGCCAGCCGGTCTTGCCGCAGCACGATCGCGGGGATGCCGAGCCGCTCGAACGCCCGCGCCGCCGCGGCATCGAGCGTCGAGCGGTACAGCACCACCAGGTCGGGCCGCCGCGCGGCCACCGCCTCGACGCTGGGATTGAGGCCGTCGCCGACGCTGGGCACGGCGCGCGCGGCGGGGGGGTAGTCGCACCACGTGGTGCGCCCCACCAGGCGCTCGCCCGCCCCGAGCGCAAACACGAGTTCGGTGATCGCGGGAGACAGCGACACGATGCGGCGCGCGGGGCCCGCGAGCGCCACGGTGCGGCCCGCGTCGTCCACCACGCGGAGCCCGCCCCCGGGCGCGGGCCGGCTCCCCGCCCGGCACGCGAGCGCGAGCGTGGCGACGAGGACCGCGAGGTGGGTGCGCTGTGCCGAGCCGCGCATAACCAAAACGCCCACCCCCGACGGTACGGAGATGGGCGAGCGCGGGCGCGCGCGGCGCGCAAGCGCCACCATCCCTCCCGCGAGGGATCTCAAGGTGGCGCGAACGGAGAGGTCTCCTGGCTTCGAGCGAGCGGCTCGCCTTCCCGGAGTGACCCAGTGGCCGAAGAGCCGCTACCGCATGCCCGTTACAGTGGCGGGGCCGCGCCGGACTCGCACCGGCTTCCGTGAATCCCCGTTCGCTGACGAACGACGCCGGCTAGTCTATCCCGACGGCGGGGCGGGCGCAATGGGCCCGGAGGGTCGGCGCCGCAGGGCCACGACGAATCCCGCGCCGAGCGCCAGCGCCGCGACCGCCACCACCACCGGCACGAGCCGCTCGGGCGCCACGCCGCGGGGCGGAGGGAAGGTGACGGCCACCGCGGTCCCGGCGCCGAGCGCCGTGGCGCGATAGCGGGCGAAGCGCCGCTCGCCGAGGGCTTCCGTGCCCAGCGGCTGGCCCCGCGGCAGGACGACGCCGGCCGTCGTGTCCTCGAGCAGGAGGTCGAACTCGCCCGTGGGCTGGTCCACCGGCAGCTCCAGGCGGCGCACGTCGGCGGGCAGCACGTAGGCGTAGGACACCTGTTTGCGTTCGCCCGGCGGCAAGGGGGCGAACACCAGCACCGAGTCGCCCACCCGGGTGACCGCCTGCGGGGAGACGTCGCCCTCGCCGACGCGGAACTGGATGGCGGCCGCCGGAATCGCGCCGCCCCAGGTCGGGTGCAGGGTGTCGGGCGCAATCCGGGTCGCGCGGCCGGGGTTTTCGAGTTCGAGGAGCTCGAGCACCTCGCGGGTACCGTCGCGCTGGCGGCCGGCGACGGTGACGAGTCGCCGCACGAGCGCGACGGGTCCCGCAGTGGCACTCGTGTCGTACACGTACAGCGGGCGCAGCCGCGCGGGGCCCCCGCCCCGCGGGCGCGGCACCACGGGCTCGGAGAAGTAGGCGATGCCCGCCCGGCGGCTCGAGATCACGTAGATGGCCGCGGTGTCGGGATGCGGGACGGCGAGCGCGTACGTCCCGGCCGCGTCGGTCCGGGTCGAGTCGATCGCGCGGCCACCGCCGCTCCGCGACACCTCGTGCAGCACCACCCACGCGCCCGGCAGGGGGCGGCCCGCGGGGCCGTACAGCACGCGGCCGGTCACGGCGAGCCGCTGGGCGGCCAGGCCGGCCGGGGCGCCCGCCGCGCCCGCCGCGAGGCCCAGGAGCGCGACCAGCCTACGGCGTGAACTTGCCGAAGTCTTCAGGATCGAGGTTCTGGAGGTACGTCTTCAGCGCGTCAGGGTCGAGGGGCCCGGCCCCGGGCTCGCGCCCGGACTCGCCGGTCTCGACCGAGGTGAGGGCCAGCAGGTTCTCGCTCGTGAAGATCGGCGCCTTGAGGCGCAGCGCCACGGCGATCGAGTCCGACGGCCGGGCGTCGATCTGGATCACGGCGTCGCCGCGATAGATATGCAGCTCCGCGTAGTAGGTGTTGTCCTTCACCTGCGTGATGATCACCTTGCGCAAATCGGCGCCCAACCCCACGATGACCTGTTTCAAGAGATCGTGGGTGAGCGGGCGGGCGAACTTGACGCCAGCGAGCTCCATGGCGATCGCGCTCGCCTCCGCGGGGCCGATCCAGATGGGGAGCACGCGCTCCCCCTCCTGCTCCTGGAGGATCACGACCGGCGTGTTGGTCGTGCGATCGAGCCCCAGGTGGGCGACGCGGACCGGGACGACGTTCGTGCTCAGGTGCCCAGCTCCCAGGACGCGAGATACGCGCGCTGCTCGGCGGTGAGGGTGTCGATCGTGACCCCCATCGCCGCCAGCTTGAGTCGCGCGATCTCGGCGTCGAGCTCGCGGGGAATGCGGTGCACGGCGCGGGCGAGCGCCGCCCCGTGCTTCGCCACGTATTCGGCCGCCAGGGCCTGGTTGGCGAACGACATGTCCATGACGCTCGCGGGGTGCCCCTCCGCCGCCGCCAGGTTGATCAGCCGTCCTTCGGCGAGCACGAACAGCCGCTTCCCGTCCAACCGCCACTCGTCCACGAACTCGCGCACGCGCACGGGACCCTGGCCGGCCCGCCGCAGCCCCTCGAGGTCGATCTCGACGTTGAAATGGCCGGAATTGGCGAGGACGGCCCCGTCCTTCATCAGCCGCATGTGCTCGACGCGAATCACGTTCACGTTCCCCGTGAGCGTCACGAAAATGTCGCCCACCGGCGCGGCCTCGGCCATCGGCACCACCCGATAGCCGTCCATCTGCGCCTCCAGCGCCTTGAGCGGGTCGATCTCCGTCACCAGCACATTCGCCCCGGCGCCCCGGGCCCGCAGCGCGAAGCCGCGCCCACACCATCCATACCCCGCCACCACGACGGTGCTCCCGGCCATCAACAGGTTGGTCGCCCGCAGGATCCCGTCGAGCGTGGATTGCCCGGTGCCGTAGCGGTTGTCGAAGAGGTGCTTGGTGTCGGAATCGTTGACCGCGATCACCGGGAACTGCAACACGCCATCGCGCGCCATGGCGCGCAGGCGAATGACTCCGGTCGTGGTCTCCTCCGTCGAGCCGATCACGCCGCTCACCAGCGCCTGGCGCTCGGCGGGGGCGAGCTCCTCCACCCAGCGGCGCACGGGCGGCGCCAGGTCGTCGAGCCGGTTGAGCGCGATCATGTGCAGCGCCCCCACCAGATCCGCGCCGTCGTCCATCGTGATATCGGGCCGGTGGGCGAGCGCGGCGCGGAGGTGCTCGTAATAGGTGGCGTGATCCTCGCCCTTGATAGCGAATACCTTGATGCCGTGGTCGCGCACGAGATGCGCCGCGACGTCGTCCTGCGTGGAGAGCGGGTTCGAGGCGCACAACGCCACGTCCGCCCCGCCGGCCTTGAGCGTGACCGCCAAGTTGGCCGTCTCCGTGGTCACGTGCAGGCAGGCCGACACCCGGCGGCCCGCGAGGGGCTGCTCGCGCGCGAAGCGCTCGCGGATCTGGCGGAGCACCGGCATGGAGCGCTCGGCCCACTCGGTACGGCGGCGGCCCTCGGGCGCGAGCCCCAGGTCGCGGACGTCGGCGGCAGGGGTGTGCGCCGCGGTGGTCATGCGGTCACCCGGACGGCGCGGTAGTGCTTGGAGCGCTGCACCGCCAGCCGCAGATCCTCGACGCGATTCACCTGCTCCCACGTGAACAGCTCGACCTCCTTGTCGACGTCTTTGTCCACGAAGCGGCGGCGCTCGGGCGGCCGGCCGAAATGCCCGTAGGCGGCGGTGGCCCGGTAGATCGGGTTGCGCAGGCCCAGCGCCTTGATGATCCCCTGCGGCGTGAGATCGAACACCTCGCGCACCGCGTCCTCGAGCGCCTCGTCGGGCACGACGCCGGTGTGGAAGGTGTCGATCATCACCGACACCGGGTCGGCCACGCCGATGGCGTAGGCCACCTGCGCCTCGCAACGCGCGGCCAGCTTGGCGGCCACGATGTTCTTCGCCACCCAACGCATCGCGTACGCGCCCGAGCGGTCCACCTTCGAGGGGTCCTTGCCGCTGAACGCGCCCCCGCCGTGCCGGGCCATGCCGCCGTAGGTATCCACGATGATCTTGCGGCCGGTGAGACCGGCGTCGCCCTGGGGGCCGCCCACCACGAACCGGCCGGTGGGGTTGACGAGGATGTCGCGGTCGTCCGCCTCGAGGCCCGCGTCGGCCACCACCGGCCGCACCACGAGGGCGATGACCCCCTCGCGCAGCTCGGCGGCGTCGATCTTGTCGGAGTGCTGGGTGGAGACGACGACCTTGGCGATGCCCACCGGCCGGCTGCCCTCGTACACCACGCTCACCTGCGTCTTCCCGTCCGGCCGCAGCCACGGCAGGTCGCCCGCCTTGCGCACCGCCGCGAGGCGCTCGGCGAGGCGGTGGGCGAGGGTGATGGGGAGCGGCATCAGCGCCGGGGTCTCGTCGGTCGCGTACCCGAACATCATCCCCTGGTCGCCCGCCCCGCCGCGGTCCACGCCCAGGGCGATGTCGCTCGACTGGCGGTCGATGGCGGTGAGAATGGCGCAGGTCTGCGCGTCGAAGCCGAAGCTCGCGTCGGTGTAGCCGATGGCGCTGATCGTGCCGCGGACGATGTCGGGGATGTGGACGTAGGTGGAGGTGGTGATTTCCCCGGCCACCACCGCCATGCCGGTCGTGACGAGAGTCTCGCACGCGACGCGCGCCATCGGATCCTTGGCGATGATGGCGTCGAGCACCGCGTCAGAGATCTGGTCGGCGATCTTGTCGGGATGGCCTTCGGTCACCGACTCCGAGGTAAAGACGTGGCGCTGCGCTGGCATGTCGCGATCCGACGGGGGATTAGAGTCTCAAGCTAGCTGCCCCGCGCCCGGCGGGCAACCGGGCGTCGGGGTCGAGCAGCTTCAGGTCCACCGCGTCGGCGAGCGCGAGGCGAAGCTGGTCGAGCACGTCGTCGGCCGAGCGCGCGGCGAGCGCCTGCTCGGCCGCCGCCCGCGCGCGCGCGGCGCTCACCTGCCGCACCATCCACCGCACCAGCGGCAGCGCCGGCGGCGCCACCGAGAGCGTGTCGTACCCGAGCCCGATCAGCAGGAACGCGAGCAGCGGCTCGGACGCCATCTCGCCGCACACGCTCACCGGCTTGCCCGCCGCCCGCCCCGCGTCCACCACCATCTTGAGCAACCGCAGCACGCTCGGGTCGTGCGGCGTGAACCGGTCGGCGAGCCGCGCGTTGCCGCGATCCACGACGAGCGTGTACTGCGTGAGGTCGTTCGTGCCGACCGAGAGGAAGTCCGCCGCCTCCGCCAGGCGATCGGCGATGAGAGCGGCGGCGGGCGTCTCGATCATGACGCCGACCGGCAGCGCCGCCGCCGCCGGCACGCCCTCGCGCGCCAGGCTCGCCGCCTCCGCGGCCACCACCTCGCGCGTGCGCTCGAGCTCGCCCAGCCGGGTGACGAGCGGGATCATCAACCAGATGTCGCCGTGCTTCGCCGCCCGCAGCGCGGCGCGCACCTGGCCGCGGAACAGCTCGGGACGGTCGAGGCAGACGCGGATCGCGCGCCACCCGAGCTGCGGGTTCGTCTCCGACGGGCCGCGGAACGGGGGCGGCAGCTTGTCGCCCCCCAGATCGTACGTTCGCACCACCACCGGCTGCCCCGGAAACGCCTCGGCGACGCGCCGGAAGTAGGCCGCCTGCTCGTCCTCGCTGGGCAGGGCGCTGTGCCCGGTGACGAGGAACTCCGTGCGCAACAGCCCCACCCCTTCGGCCCGGTGCTCGCGCGCGGCCGCCAGCTCGTCGGGCAGGTCCACGTTGCCGCGGAGCACGATGCGCACGCCGTCCGTCGTCACCGGCGGCAGGTCCGAGGCCTCCTCGAGCTGCGCGGCCAGCCGGCGGCGGCGCTCCTCCCGGGCCTGCGCCTCGGCGATTTCCTGCGGGGTGGGGTTGAGCAGCACCGTGCCGCGGGTCCCGTCGACGACGAGCATCGTCCCCGGCTCGATGCGCTGCATCGCGCCCGCCACGCCGAACACCGCCGGGATGCCGATCGAGTGCGCCAGGATCGCCGCGTGCGACGTGCGGGTCCCCTCCTCGCTCACCAGCCCCACGACGTGCTGGCGGTCGAGCTGGACCGTGAGCCCGGGGGCGAGCTCTTTGGCCACGACGACCGACGGCTGGGCGATCATCCGCTCCCACAGCTCGTCGGAGCCGCGGTGCATGAGGTGCTCGATCACGCGGATCGTCACGCCCGAGAGGTCGGCGATCCGCTCGCGCAGGCGGGGGTTGGGGCTCGCCGCCCACTCGTCGCGGACCTCGAGCGCCTTGAACTCGTAGGCCTTCTCCGCGGTCAGGTGGTTCTCCCGAATCAGGTCCTCCACGTCCCCGAGGAACTGGCGGTCCTCGAGCATGAGGAGCTGCGCGTCGAAGATGCGGGCCTCGTCCACCCCCGCGCGATCTTCGGCCGTGCGCTTGAGGGCCAGGATGTGGCGCTTCACGTCGCGCACCGCGGCGCGCAGGCGCCGCACCTCCTTCTCCACCTGCGAGCGCGGCACCACCCGATGCGGCACCTCGGGCATCGTCCACCGCATCACGACGGCCGGGCCCACGGCGATCCCGGGCGACACCCCGATGCCCCGCAGCAGCCGCTCGCTCATGCCTCCTCCCGCCGCTCCTCGCCCTCGGCGAGGTCGTCGCGCACGTGCATCTCGTTGAACCCGTCGGCGATGAGCGCGAGCAGCGCCTCCATCGCCTGCTCGGCGTCCTCGCCGTCGGTCTTGATCGTGAGCGACGCCCCCCGCTCGGCGGCCAGCATCATCACCCCCATGATGCTCTTGCCGTTCACCGTGAGATCGTCCTTGCGCACCTCGACCGCCGCCTTGAAGCGGTTCGCCACCTTGACGAACTCGGCGGCCGGCCGCGCGTGCAGCCCCAGCGGATTGACGATCGTCGCCTCGCGTACGATCACCGCCACAACCACCCTCCCAGCGCCGCCGCGCCGAGCAGCGCGAGCGCGAGCCGCAGGCCCGACAGCCGGGTGCGCCACCCCCACAACAGCGCGACCCCGACCGCCGCCACCGCCGCCACGGCCGGCCGCGCCCACCCCGCCCCCCCCGGGAGCCCGGCGGCGAGCGCGCGCGCGGCCACGGGAAGCGCGGCGCCGGCCGCCGCCGCCATCGCGGGGCCGACGAGCGCCACCGCGCGCCGCAGCGCCGGCCGGTGCAGCGCGGCCGCCACGTCCATCCCGTGCGTCCACCCGGCCCCGAGCGCCCACCAGCGCAGCGCCACGTGCCCGATGTTGTAGGCCACGAGGAATCCCAACACCGCGGCGAGTCCGGCGCCGCGGGCGAGGGCGAGCACGGCGAGCGCCGAGGTGAATGGCAGCCACCCGGCCCACACCAGCCGGTCGCCCAGCGCGCCGAGCGGGCCGCCCAGCGCCGCGCGCAGCCGCTCGATCTGCTCCGGCGGGGCGCCGTCGAGCTCGGCGCGGGCCGTGGCGCCGACGGCGAGGCCGCAGAGGTAGGGATGGGCGTTGAAAAACCGCGCCCCCCGGGCGAGCGCCGCCCGGTACCGCGTGCCGTTGCCCGCGGCGCGCAGGCTCCGCACCAGCGGTTCCTCGGCCACCGCCACCCCGACGCCTTGCATCCGGTCGTAGTTGTACGAGCCCTGCACCGTGAACAGCCGCAGCAAGCTGGGCACCAAGGCCCGCCGGGGGCGCGGGGGGGCGCTCATGCGAACCACGCGATGGCGGCGCCGCCGATCGCCCCCGCCGCGAACCACCGCAGGCCCGCTCCGCGCCCCACGAGCCGCAGCGTGCCGGCGGCCCCCGTGGCGAGCGCGGCGCCGATCGCCGCCACGGCGAGGAGCGTGGCGCCCCGCGCGGGCAGCGCGCCGACCACCACCGCCCGCGCCAGCGCGGCGAGCCCGAGCCCCGCGGCCGTCACGAGGGCGGCGCGGCCCGCATCGCGCGCGATCGCCGCGGCGTGCACGCGCACCAGCACTGCCGGGTCGCCCGCCTCGAGGGCCGCGGCCGCGCCGCGCACCGCCCGCGCATTGAGCCGCCGCACGAGGTGTATGCTCACCCCGCCCGCGAGACTGGTCACGAGACCCACCAGGGCGCCCACGCCGAGCCCCGCCGGGCCGCCGGCCGCGTGGGCCGCGACCACGGCCGCGATCGTCGCCGGCCCGTACTCGGGATAGCGCGCGGCGCCGACCGGCAGGACGTCGTACTGGAACAGCTCGAACAGGATCCCGAGCCGCACGCCCGTCGCCACGTCCCCGAGCATCGCGCCGGCGATCGGCCCCGCCACGAGCGGCCGGGCGATCATCATCTGCGGCCCCGAGACCAAGTCCAGCCCGACCAGCGTGCCCCAGGCGAGCAGCGCGGCGCCCAGTTCGAGACTCATGCGAACTCCCCGAGCGGCACGGGCCGGGCGGTCGGCACGTCCTGGGCCGTGACCTCGACGCCGCGCGCGGCGAGCGCCTTGAGCGCCGCCGCCTCCGCCTCGCTCAAATACACGTAGCGCAGCCGCGCGCGGCGGCCCGGACGTTCGTGCAGCCCGCCGATGTTGACGCGGGGCACGCGGCGGCTGTCGGCGCAGAGCCGGACGATCGTCTCCACGTCGCCCGCGACGAGCATGCCGACGCGCGGGTCGCGCTCCCACTCCTCGAGCCGCCGCGCCGCCTCCTCGGTCGAGGCGAAGATCACCTCCATGTCGGGCGGCACGCCCATGCGGTACAGCTCCTGCTCCCAGGCGCTCGCCCGCACCGCGTCGTCCACGAGCACGAGGAACCGCGCGTTGAGCCGCTTCCCCCACCCCACCACCACCTGCCCGTGGATCAGCCGGTCGTCCACGCGGTACAGCGCGATGCTCACGGCGCCGGCGTCCGGATGGCGCGGCACCCCGCCTCCGCCGCGCGCCGCGCCGCCGCGGGCGGCGCCAGGTCGCGGTGAAACACGAAGTCCACGAGCATGGCGAGGTTCACGCCGGTCACCACCGCCACGTCGGCATGGCCCTTGGCCACCCGGATCGCGGTGGTGAGGCACGACCCCCCGGGGAGGTCCACGAACAGCACCGCGGGGCGGCCGCCGATCGCCCGGGCGAGCCGCTCGGTGAGCGCGCCGGTATCGCAGCCCTCGTTCGACACCGGGACGAGCGCGTCGTCCACGCCCGTGATGGACGCCACCGCCGCGAGCAGCGCCTCGGCCACGCCGGCGTGCGACACGACCACGCCCCGCACCGGCTCACTCATAGTCCTCTTCGAGGTACTCCTGCAGCGCCCGGCGCTCGGCCAGCCGCTTGAGCAGCCGCTCGTTGAACGCGCGCGCCGCGTCCACCCCGCTGTAGCGCAGCAGGTGGTTCATCGCCACCACCTCGCAGATGACGGTGAGGTTTTTGCCGGGGTTGAGCGGCACCGTCACGAGGGGCAGCGTGACGTCCAGCACCTGGGTGGTTTGGCCGTCGAGGCCGGTGCGGTCGTATTCCCGCGTCGCGTCCCAGTCCTCGAGCTGCACCACGACTTCGATGCGCTTCTGCTGGCGCACGGCGCGGATCCCGAACAGGGCGCGGATGTCGATCAGGCCGACGCCGCGGATCTCCATGTAATGCTGCGCCAGCTCGTGGCCGCGCCCGATGAGCACGTCGTTGCCGCGGCGGGTGATGTGCACGACGTCGTCCGCCACGAGCCGGTGGCCTCGCTCCACCAGATCGAGCACGCACTCGCTCTTGCCGATGCCCGAGCGGCCGAGGAAGAGCAACCCCACGCCGAAGACGTCGGCGAGCGACCCGTGGACGGTGGTGGTGGGCGCGAACGCGTCGTCCAGGAACGGTTTGAGGCGCCGGTAGAATTCCGCCGTCTTGAGCTTGGTGCGGATCACCGGGACGCCCTTGGCCCGGGCCAGCTCGAGCAGTTCGCCCGGCGGCTCCAGCCCCTTGGCGACGACGACGCAAGGAATGTCGAACTGGAACAGCGTCTCGAGCGCGCGGCGCCGCGCCGCGGGCTCGAGCGAGGCCAGGTAGCTGATCTCCGTCTCGCCGAGGATGTGAATGCGGTGCGCCGCGAACCGCTTCGTGTAGCCGGCGAGCACGAGCCCGGGGCTCGACGCCTCGGCGGTCGGGATCTCGCGGTCGAGCCCCGCCTCCCCCGTGAGCGTCTCGAGCTGGAGGGGGTCGCCTTTGCGCTCCAGCAGATCGCGAACGCGGGGGCGGCTCACCCGGCGTCCCGCCTCCCGGCGCGCCGGGCGGCCGCCGCGTGGCGCCGCCGGCCCGCCTTGTCGAGCTGGCGCCGCACCTTCGCCACCGCGCGATCGAGCGCGGTGCGATGGTCGGCCCCGGCCGCCGTGGCGACGCGCATCTCGCCCCGCGCGGCGCGCAGCCGCACCTCCACCGCGGGGCGCCCGTTGTCCGCCACGAACACCACATGCCCGTCCTGCGGCCGCCCCGCGAGCCGCGCCACGCGCTCGATCAGCCGATGGGCGCGCAGGCGCAGGTCGTCGGGGACGTCGCAGTGCCGGGCCGTGACCGTGACGCGCATGGTCAGCCTCCGTGAGCGATGATGCGTTGCAGGTGCGCCTCCGTCGCCCGGGCCGCGCGCTCCCAGGAGAGCGACACGGCCCACTCGCGCGCCGCCCGCCCCAGGCGCGCCACCAGCGCGGGGTCGGCGGCCAGCGCCAACATCCGCCCGGCCAGCGCGCCGACGTCGCCGTGGGGCACCAAAAACCCCGTCACGCCGTGCCGCACCGACTCGCGCAGCCCCGGGCTGTCGGAGGCGAGCGCCGGCGTCCCGCACGCCGCCGCCTCCACGTTGGAGATCCCCCAGCCCTCCTTGGGGCTGGGCAACACCACCGCCCACGCCCGCCGCAGCAGGCGGCGCTTCTCCTCCTCCGACACGAACCCGAGAAATCGCGCCGCCTCCCCGAGCCCCAAGGCCCGCGCGAGACGCTCCAGGCGGGCCCGGTCGTCGCCGTGACCCGCGATCTCCAGCACCAAGTCGCGCCGCGTCGCGCGCGCCAGCGCCAGGGCCCGCAGGGCGATCTCCACTCCTTTATAACGCTTCAGGCGCCCCACGTACAAGAACGTCGGCACCGGGGCCCGCGGGACCGCGGGATCGGGACAGTACCAGTCGGCGTCCACCCCGGGGTGAATGACCTCGATGCGCTCGGGCCGCACGCCCCGCCGCACCAGATCGTCGCGCGTGCTCTCGGAGATGGCGTGGAACCAGGCGCGGCGGTAGGCCCAGGGAAGCGGCAACTCGGCCGCCCACACGAGCGCCGCCACCGGCCAACTCGCTTCGACGAACGCGGTGGTGCCGAAGAGGTGCGGCACGAGGGCGCAGAACGGCAGCGGGGTGAGGCCGGCGAGAAACAGGGGCAGCTTGTTGATGTCCTCGACCACCACGTCGTGGCGGCGCTCGGCGAGCAGCCGGCGCACCGCCCGCCGCCCGTGCCACGGGAAGGTGTGCCGGCCGCCCACGCGGCGCACCCGGAGGCCGTCCAGCTCCGCCGCAGGCGCGCACCCCGGCCAGCCGCTCGCCACGAGGTCCACCGTATGGCCCCACGTCGCCAGGCGCCCGAAGATCGCGTGCAGATGGACCTCCGCGCCGCCGGCGTACGGGTTCTCGCGGTCGTTCCAGTTGACGAGCAGGATCCTCACAGCGCGCCCGACTCCCGCGCGATGGCGTCCAGCACCCCGTTCACGAACGCCGGCGCCCTGGCGCCGGCGAACCAGTGGGCGAGCTTCACGGCCTCGTCGAGCACGACCCGCGGCGGCGTGACGCCTTCGCCGAGCTCCGCCAGCGCGAGGCGCAGGATGTTGCGCTCCACCGCGCCGACGCGCTCCAGGCGCCAGTGCTCGGCGGCCGCGGCGATGCGGCGGTCGAACTCGGGCAGGCCGGCCACCGCTTTCGCGGCGAGCTCGGCGCCCCGCGCGAGCCCCGCGGGCGCGCGCCCGCCGCAGGCGGCCACGAGCCGGGCGGCGACGGTGTCGAGCGGCGGGCGGCCGCTCATCTCCCAGGCGTAGAGGAGCTGGAGCGCGCGCGCGCGGGCCTTAGTCTCGGGGCGCGGCACCGGTGAGCAGGGTCAGGACGCCCGCGGTGGCGAGCGCCGCCTCGGCCGCCTCGTAGCCTTTGTTGCCCGCCGCGCCGCCCGCCCGCTCCAGCGCCTGCTCGAGCGTCTCGGTGGTGAGCACGCCGAAGCCGACCGGGATGCGGTGCGCCAGTGCCACGCTGCCGAGGCCGCGGGCCGCCTCGCCCGCCACATAGGCGAAGTGCGGCGTTTCCCCCCGGACCACGCACCCCAGCGCCACGAGCGCCGCATAGCGCCCGCTCGCCGCCGCCGCGGCGGCCGCCACGGGCAGCTCGAAGGCGCCCGGCACCCAGATCACGTCCACCCGCTCGTCGGGCACGCCCTTGTCGCGCAGGCACGCGCGCGCCCCCGCGAGCAGGCGCGCGGTCACGAGCTCGTTGTAGCGGCTCACGAGGACCGCCACGCGACCCGCCTCGGGGGCGCGCGCGGCACTCCGGATCTCGGCCACGGGTCAGTGCGTGAGCAGGTGGCCGAGCTTGTCCCGCTTGACGTCGAGGTAGGAACGATTCTCGTCGGAGGGCGTCGCCACGATCGGCACCCGCTCGACGATCTCGAGCCCGTAGCCTTCCAGGCCGACCAGCTTCATCGGGTTGTTGGTGAGCACGCGGATTGCCGAGAGGCCCAGATCGAGGAGAATCTGGGCGCCGATCCCGTAGTTGCGAAGATCGGGCTTGAAGCCGAGCTCGCGGTTCGCCTCCACCGTATCGTGCCCCGCGTCCTGGAGCTCGTAGGCCTTGAGCTTGTTCAGCAACCCGATCCCCCGGCCCTCCTGGTCGAGGTACACCACCACCCCCCGCCCCTCGGCCGCGATCATCCGCATGGCGGCGTGCAGCTGCCAGCCGCAGTCGCAGCGCCGCGAGCCGAACACGTCGCCCGTCAGACACTTCGAATGCATGCGCACGAGCACCGGCTCCCGCCCCGCCACCTCCCCGTACACCAGCGCCACATGTTCGGCCGTGTCCACGTCGTTGCGATAGCCGATGATCCGGAACTCCCCGTACGGCGTGGGGAGGCGCGCCTCCGCCACGCGGTGCACCAGCCGCTCGTGGGCGAGGCGGTAGGCCACGAGCTGCGCCACGGTGATGAACGCGAGATCGTGCCGCTCGGCGAACCGCTCGAGCTCGGGGCGCCGGGCCATCGAGCCGTCGGGGTTCAGGATTTCGCAGATCACGCCCGCGGGGTAGAGACCGGCGAGGCGCGCCAAGTCCACGCTCGCCTCGGTCTGCCCCACCCGTTGCAGCACGCCGCCGGGCCGCGCCCGCAGCGGGAAGACGTGGCCGGGCCGGCGCAGATCGCCGGGCACCGTGGCCGGGTCGATCGCCACCCGGATGGTGGTCGCCCGATCGGCGGCCGAGATGCCCGTGGTCACGCCGAAGCGCGCCGCCGCGTCGATCGAGACGGTGAACGCCGTCTCGTGCGCCTCGGTGTTGTGCTCCGCCATCTGGGTGAGGCCCAGCGCCTGGCAGCGCTCGGGCAACAGCGTCAGGCAGATGAGCCCGCGCCCGTGCGTGGCCATGAAATTGATCATCTCGGGCGTCACCCGCTCGGCGGCGCCGACCAGGTCGCCCTCGTTCTCGCGGTCCTCGTCGTCGGCCACGATGACGAGCTTGCCCGCGCGAATGTCCTCGATCGCCTCGTTCACGGTGCGGCGCGGCATAGCTGCCTCACATACTTCCCGAGTACGTCGCCCTCGACGTGCACGCGGTCGCCGGGGCGCAGAGTTCCGAGCGTCGTGTGCGCGCGGGTGAACGGGATCAGCGCCACCTGCACGAGGCCGGGCCCCGGCAGGTCGTTGATCGTCAGGCTCACGCCGTCCACGGCGATGGCGCCGCGGGGCAGGCACACCTCCCGCACGGCGTCCGGCACCCGCAGGTCGAGCACCCACGCGTCGGCGCGCGGGGCGGCGTGCACCACCTCGCCCACGCCGTCCACGTGACCCTGCACGAAATGTCCGCCCAGCCGGTCGGCGGCGCGCAGCGCGCGTTCCAGGTTCACGCGTCGGCCCGGCGCGTACTCGCCGAACAGGGTGCGCGCGGCCGTGGTCGCCACCACGTGCGCGACGAAACCGCCGCGCACCACCCGCTCCACCGTGAGGCACGCGCCGTTCACCGCGATGCTCTCCCCGCGCCGCAGCCCCCGGTAGGGGGCCCGAATCGTGAGGGCGAGCCCGGGCTCGCGCTGCCCGTTCCCCGCCGCGCGGCGCAGCCGGGCGACCGTCCCTACGGCGGTCACGATCCCGGTAAACATAGCTCCCGATCCAACACCAGTAATGTATCGGCGCCGAGGGCGCGGCGCTCGACCGGGATCCAGCGCGGCGCGGCCGCGAGCGGCGCTGCCGGGACGCCGGGAAAGGCCGGCACTGCGGCTTCCCCGAGCCACACCGGCGCCTGCACCCAGTACAACCGGTCCACCAGCCCGTCGGCGAGCAGCTTCGCGCCGAGGGCGCCGCCGCCCTCGCACAGCAGCGATTCCACGCCCGCCGCCCGCAGCTCTCGGAGCGCGTCGGCGAGCGAGACGGGCCGCGACACCCGCACGCCGCTGCGCTCGAGCGACGCGACGCTCGCGGCGGGCGCGTCGGGCGAGGCCATCACCCACGTCGGCACCTCGCGCGCCGTGCGGACGAGCTCGGCGGTCTCGTTGAGCATGGCGCGGCGGTCGAACACCACCCGCACTGGCGGCCGCCGCGGGGTGACGGGCCCGCGCACCGTGAGCCGCGGATTGTCGCGCAGCGCCGTGGTGCCGCCCACGCCGATCGCATCGAACCCGGCGCGCAGCCAGTGCACGTAGGCCCGCGCCTCCTCGCCGGACACCCACTGGGAACTCCCCGCCTGATCGGCGATGCGCCCGTCGATGGACGTCGCGAGCTTGAGCGCCACGAAGGGGCGGTCCGCGTGCCGGCGGGCGAACAGGAAGGGCGCGTTGAGGGCGGCGGCCTCTTGGGCGAGGAGCCCCAGCACCACCGTTACGCCGCGCGCCCGCAGCAGCTCCGCGCCGCCTCCCGCCCGGGGATCGGGGTCGCCGAGCGCCGCCACTACCCGCGCCACGCCCGCCGCGAGGATCGCCTCGGTGCACGGCGGCGTCTTCCCCTGGTGGCGACACGGCTCGAGGGTCACGACGAGCGTCCCGCCCCGGGCCCGCTCCCCGGCCGCGCGCAGCGCCACGACCTCCGCGTGCGGCCCCCCGTACTCGGCGTGATACCCCTCGCCCACCACCGCGTCGCCCTGGAGCACCACCGCGCCCACGAGCGGGTTGGGGGCGACGCGCCCCCAGCCGCGGCGCGCGAGCTCGAGGGCGCGCTGCATGGCCGCGCGCTCAGCGCTCGACGGCGGCGCCTCTACGACCATGGCCCATCGTCCCCGCGCCCTAGCGCTCCACGAACGTGACCGCGGTGGGGCCGGCGCGCACCTCGCCGATCAGCCAGGTGTCCACCTGGGCGCGCGCGGCGGCCGTCGTGATCGCCTCCACGTCGTCGCGCGCCGCCACGGCGACGAGCCCGATGCCCAGGTTGAACACCCGGCGCATCTCGCCGAGCGCGATGTCGCCGGCCCGCATGAGCACGCGGAACAGCGGCGGCCACGGCCAGGCGCGCCCCTCCACCACCGCCTCGCATCCCTCGGGCAAGACGCGCACGAGGTTGCCGGGGATGCCGCCGCCCGTGATGTGCGCGAGCGCGTGCACGCGGGCCAGCACCGGGGTCACCGCCTCCGCGTAACTCCGGTGCACGGCGAGCAACACCTCGCCCACCGTGCGGCCCGTCTCGGGAAACGGGTCGTCCACGTCGAGTCCCAAGCGGTCGAACACGACGCGGCGGGCGAGGGTATAGCCGTTGGTGTGCAGCCCCGTCGAGGCGTAGCCGATCAGCACGTCCCCCGGTCGCACGCGCTCGCCGGTGAGCGCGGCCGCCTCCTCCACGACCCCGACGATGGCCCCCGCGAGATCGTACTCGCCGGGCCGGTACAGGTCCGGGAGCTGCGCCGTCTCGCCGCCGGCGAGGGTCATCTCGTGGGCCTGGCAGGCGCGGGCGACGCCCCCGACGATCGCCGCCACCGTGTCGGGCTCGAGCACCGCCGTCGCCACGTAGTCGAGGAACGCGAGCGGCCGCGCGCCGTGGACCAGGATGTCGTTGACGCAGTGATTCACGAGGTCCTCGCCGACGGTGTCGTGGCGGCCGGCGCGCGCCGCGACGAGCGTCTTGGTGCCGACGCCGTCCGTCGAGAGGACGAGCACGGGACGCTCGTACCCCGGGGGGACGCGCACCATGCCGCCGAACGCGCCGACGGGGCCGACGGCGAGCGGGGTGCGCGTGCGCCGCACCAGCTCGGCGAGGCGGCGCTTCGTCGCGTCCGCGACGTCGAGCCGGACGCCGGCGGCGCCGTAGCGGTCGGTCACGGGGCGCGGTGCTCGTCCACGTCGAAGTGGACGAGCTCCTTGAACGCGCGCACGCGCGCCCGCACGTCGGCGAGCGTGACCTGCTCGAGGCCCCGGATGCCGAACGCCTCCACGGCGAACGACCCGAGCGCGGCGCCGTACACCATGGCGCGCCGCAGGTTGGCCGCGCTCAGGTCGCCGGTGGAGGCCAAATACGCCATGAACCCGCCGGCGAAGGCGTCGCCCGCGCCGGTCGGATCGAACACCTCCTGGAGGGGATAAGCGGGGACCTTGAACGTGGCCTCGCGGTTCACGAGCAGCGCCCCGTGCTCGCCCTGCTTGATCACGGCCATGCGCGGGCCGCGCTCGAGCACCCACTGCGCCGCGCGGTACACGTTCCAGTCGCCCGACAGCTCGCGCGCCTCGGCGTCGTTCACCATGAGGATGTCGATGTGCCGCAGCAGCTCGAGCAGCAGGTCCCGCTTCGACTGGATCCAGTAGTTCATGGTGTCGCACGCCACGAGGGCGGGGCGCGCGACCTGGTCGAGCACGCCGAGCTGGAGCTCGGGATCGATGTTGCCGAGGAACACGTAGCGGGCGTGCCGGAACGCCGCCGGCAGCCGGGGCCGGAAGTCGGCGAACACGCCGAGCCGGGTGTCGAGGGTTTCGCGACTCGACAGATCGTAGGAGTAGCGCGCCTTCCAGCGGAACGAGTCGCCCGCCGCCTGCTCGACCCCGGCGAGGTCCACGCCGCGCTGCTCCAGGGCCTTGAGGGCGCCAAGGGGGTAATCGGTGCCGATGACGCCCACGACCTGCACGGGATGGAGGATCGAGCCCGCGGCGGCGAAGAACACGGCCGAGCCGCCCGGCGCGTCGGCCGTTTCCCCGAAGGGGGTGTACACCGAGTCGAGCGCGATCGACCCGACGACGAGGAGGCTCACGTCACATCCGATCCGGGGCGCGGATTCCGAGCAGGCGCAGGCCGTTGCCGAGGACCTGGCGGACCGCCGCGGCCAGCACCAGCCGGGCCTCCTCTTCCGGCTCTCCGAGCACCCGGTACTTGTGGTACCAGGCGTGCGCCAAGCGGGCGAGGCCCTCGAGGTAGCCGGTGATGCGATGGGGCTCGAGCGTCTCCGCCGCGCGGGCGACGACGCCCGGGAACGCCTCGAGTGCGCCGAGCAGCGCCAGCTCCTCGGGCTGCGTGAGCACGCCCAGGTCGGCGGCCGCGGCCCGCACCGAGTCGGGCGAGCGCGCGGCGACGCGGAAGATCCCGCTCATGCGGGCGTGCGCCATCTGCACGTAGAAGACCGGGTTCTCCTCGGTCTGGCTCTTGGCCAAGTCCACGTCGAAGACGAACTGCGAGTCGCCGCGCCGCATCAGGAAAAAATACCGCGCCGCGTCCACGCCGGTCTCCTGGAACAGATCGCGCAGCGTGACGAATTCGCCGCTGCGCTTCGAGAAGCGCACCTCCTCCCCGCCCCGCATCACCCGCACAAGCTGTACCAGCTCGGCGTGGAAGAAGTCGGGCGCCAGGCCCAGCGCCTGGAGCGCCGCCCGCACGCGCGCCACATAGCCGTGGTGGTCCGCGCCCCAGACGTCGATGGCGCGCCGGAACCCGCGCTGGTGCTTGTGCAGGTGATAGGCGATGTCGGGCAGGAGATAGGTGTAGCTGCCGTCGGATTTGCGGAGCACGCGGTCCTTGTCGTCGCCGAACGCCGTGGAGCGAAGCCACAGCGCCCCGTCGCGTTCGTACGTGCATCCCCGCGCCGCCAGCTCGGCGAGCGTCCGCTCGATCAGCCCCTCCCGGTACAGCGCCGACTCGAAAAACACCACGTCGAAGCGCACCCCGAACTCCCGCAGGTCCGCGTCCTGCTCGGCCCGCTCGGCCGCGATCCCGAGAGCGCGGCAGCGGCGCACCCCCTCCTCCGGCGGGAGATCGGCGAACGCGCGCCCCTCCCGCGCCAGGATCGCGGCGGCGAGCTCGACCAGGTACTCGCCGTGATAGCCGTCGGCGGGCACCGGAGCGTCGCGCCCCACGGCTTGCTGCACGCGCGCCCACAGCGAGCGGGCGAGCTTGTCCACCTGCGCCCCCGCGTCGTTCACGTAGAACTCGCGGGTAACGGCGTGGCCCGTCCACTCGAGCAGCGCCGCGATCGCGTCGCCCAGCGCCGCCCCGCGCCCGTGCCCCACGTGCAGGGGACCCGTGGGGTTGGCGGACACGAACTCGACGTTCACCGCCATCCCGCGGCCGGTGTCGCTGCGGCCGTAGCCCCCACCCGCCGCCAGGATCGCCTCGAGCACCCCCGCGAGCGGCGCCGGGGCGAGAAAAAAGTTGATGAACCCCGGCCCCGCGATCTCCACCTTGCGGACCAGGCCCGGCGGCAACTCGAGCGCCTCCACCAGGCGCTGGGCTACGGCGCGCGGCGGCTGCCCGAGCGCGCGCGCGAGCGTGAGCGCGAGGTTCGTCGCCAGGTCGCCGTGCGCGGGATCCCGGGGGCGCTCCACCTCCACGGCGGCCGCCGGCGCGCCCAGCCGCGCCGCGGCGTCGGCGAGCGCCGCGCGAATCGCCTCGGACGGCCTCACTGGTCGCCGGCGCGCGGCTTCTTCTTCTGCGACCGATCGGCAGGCTGGGACGACTCGGCGGCGCCGCCCTTGGCGCTCTCCCCCGGCTTCTCCCCCGCCTCCGGCGCGGCGGGACGCTTGTAGTCGGTGATGTAGAAGCCGGAGCCCTTGAAGACCAGCCCGGCGCCCCCCGAGATCTGGCGCTCGCCCTGCTTGCCGCAGGTGGGGCAGCGCGCCCGGCGCGTGTCGTTCATGCTCGGGTAGAACTTCTCGAACACGTGCCCGGTGGGACACCGGAATTCGTAGGTCGGCATCGCGCAACAACTTACCGCCGCGCGCCGGGCGGGTCAATCGGCACGCCGCCGCTAGCGGGGCCGGTACACGCCCCAGGCCGCGCGCAGCACGTCGCTGATCTCTCCGACCGTCGCCCGGGCTCGGACCGCCTCGACGATCGCCGGCATGAGGGGCGCATCGGGGCGCTCCGCCGCGGCCCGCAGCGCCTCGAGCGTGCGCGCCACCGCGCCGCCGTCGCGGCGGCGGCGCGCCTCCGCAAGCCGCCGCCGCTGCGCCTCCGCCAGCGCGGAGTAGTCGGGCGCGGGCACCGGCGGCGGCGGCGCGTCGTCGCCGTAGCGGTTCACCCCCACCACGACGCGCGTCCCCGCCTCCACCGCCCGCTGCTGGGCGTAGGCGCTCTGGGCGATTGCGTCCTGCAACACGCCGCGCTCGACGGCCCGCGCCGCGCCTCCCGCCGCCTCGACCTCCTCGAGCAGCGCCCGCGCCTCGCGCTCGAGGCGATCGGTGAGCGCCTCGACGTACCAGCTCCCGCCCGCCGGGTCGGCCGTGGCGGTGACGCCGGTCTCGTAGGCGAGGATCTGCTGGGTGCGCAGCGCCAGAGTCGCGCTCTCGGCGGTGGGCAGGGCGAGTGCCTCGTCGTAGGCGTTGGTGTGCAGCGACTGCGTGCCGCCCAGCACCGCGGCGAGCGCCTGGATGGCCACGCGCACGACGTTGTTCTTCGGCTGCTGCGCCGTGAGCGTCGAGCCGCCTGTCTGGGTGTGGAAGCGCAGCCGGCACGCCGCGTCGTCCGCCTGGAAGCGCTCCCGCATGAGCCGCGCCCACAGGCGCCGCGCGGCGCGAAACTTGGCGACCTCCTCGAAGAGGTCGGTGAACGCCGCGAAAAAAAACGACAGGCGGGGCGCGAACGCGTTCACGTCCAGCCCCGCCGCTACCGCCCGCCGCACGTATTCGAGCGCGTTCGCGAACGTGAAGGCCAGCTCCTGCACCGCCGTCGCGCCCGCCTCGCGCATATGATAGCCCGAGATCGAGATCGGATTGACGCTCATGCCTTCGGCCGTGACGAAGCGGAACACGTCGGTCACGAGCCGCAGCGACGGCTCGATCGGGTAGATGTAGGTCCCCCGGGCGACGAACTCCTTGAGGATATCGTTCTGCACCGTGCCCTGGAGCCGGACCCGCGGCACGCCCTGCTCCTCCCCCACCACCACGTACATCGCCAGCAGCACCGCCGCCGTCGCGTTGATGGTCATCGAGGTGGACACCCGATCGAGCGGGATCCCCTCGAACAGCCGGGCGAGGTCGTCCACGGTGTCGATCGCGACGCCGACCCGTCCGACCTCGCCCTCGGCCATGGGGTGATCGGAGTCGTACCCCATCTGCGTGGGCAGGTCGAACGCGACCGACAGGCCCGTCTGGCCGGCCGCGAGCAGATGCCGGAAGCGGGCGTTGGTCTCCTCGGCCGTCCCGAACCCCGCGTACTGCCGCATGGTCCAGAGCCGGCCGCGGTACATCGTGGGGTACACGCCGCGCGTGAACGGGAACGCGCCCGGGTCGCCGAGGTCGCGTCCGTAGTCGCCGGCCCAGTCGGCCGGGCCGTACACCGGCCGGCGCTCGCTCACGGGACCGCGGCCGCGGCCTCGGCGCCGAGCACGGCGGTCGCGAAGGCGACGTCGTCGCGGCTGCCGATCACGAGCGGCGTGCGCTGGTGCAGGTCCTCGGGCGCGAGGTCGAGAATCGGGCGGCACCCGTCGCTCGCGGCGCCGCCGGCCTGCTCCACGACCATCGCGAGCGGCGCGGCCTCGTAGAGCAGCCGCAGTTTGCCGCGCGGGTTCCTCGCGTCGGCGGGATAGAGAAAGATGCCGCCCGAGATCAGGTTGCGGTGGAAGTCGGCGACGAGGGAGCCGATGTAGCGGGCGTTCTTGGGCTGGACCGGGCCCTCGCCGTTCTTGAAGGCGGCCACGACGCGCTGGACGGCGGGACTCCACCGGTTCCAGTTGCTCTCGTTCACGCTGTAGTACTTGCCGACCGCCGGCGTGGTGATGTGCGGATGCGACAGCAGGAACTCGCCGATCGTGGGGTCGAGGGTGAAGCCGTGGACGCCCTGCCCGGTCGTGTACACGAGCATGGTGCTCGACCCGTACAGGATGTATCCCGCGGCGATCTGCTTCCGCCCGGGCTGGAGGCAGTCCGCCAGGCTCCCGGGACCCGCGCCCGCGGTCACGCGCCGGTGGATGGAGAAGATCGTCCCGATGGAGACGTTGACGTCGATGTTGGTGGAGCCGTCGAGGGGGTCGTAGAGGAGCACGTACTTGCCGGTGGGCCGGCCCGGCGGCACCGGCACCGGCGCCGCGTCTTCTTCGGAGGCGGTGACGCACACCCGTCCCGTGTGCTGGACGCTGTTGCGCACCGTCTCGTTGGCGAACAGGTCGAGCTTCTGCTGCAAGTCGCCCGAGACGTTCACCGCGCCGGCGGCGCCGAGGATGTCGGCGAGCCCGGCCCGCCGCACGTGGCGGGAGATGATCTTGGCGGCGAGGCAGATGTCGTAGAGCAGATTGGACAGCTCGCCCGTGGCCTCCGGGTAGCGTCGCTCCTGCTCCATGATGAAGCGCTCAATCGTGACGACTTCGGATCCGTACACCGTGCCCGTCCGTGGAGAACGTGATCGTGCCGTGCTGGTCCGTGCGGAGCACCGCGATCCCGCGCCGGGCGAGCCGCGCCACGACCTCGGGGGCGGGATGCCCGTAGCGGTTCGCCCTCCCCACGCTGATCACCGCTGCGCGCGGTGTCAACTCGTCCAGCCAGGCCTCGCCGGTCGCCGTGCGCGAGCCGTGGTGGCCGACCTTGAGGAGCTCGACCGGCCCCACGGTGCCCGCGAGGCGCGCCTCCACGGGAAGCCCGGCGTCCCCCTGGAACAGCACCCGGACGGCGCCGAAGGTCGCGCGCAGCACCACCCCGTGGTCGTTCACGTCGAGCGGGGTCGCGAGCCACAGCGAATCCGGGCTCAGCACCTCGAGGGTCACCCCGTCCAGCTCGATCCGGTCGCCCGCCCGCGCGGCGTGCCAGCGCGCGTTCGACGCTTCGACGGCCGCGAGGAACTCGAGGTACAGCGGGCGCCCGAGCGGTTCGCCGGGCTCGAGCACGAGTTCGGGATCCAGCGCGTCAATCACGGCGGGGAGCCCGCCCAGGTGGTCGGCGTCGCCATGCGTCGCCACCACCGCCGCCAGCCGTCCCACGCCCGCCCGCCGCAAGAACGGCAGCACCACCCGCCGGCCGGCGTCGCCCTCGAGCGTGCGCGGGCCGCCGTCAATGACCACCCAGCGGCCCCCCGGGGTGCGCAGCGCGGCGGCGTCGCCTTGCCCCACATCGAGAAAAAATACGGTCAGACAACGACATGCGTCGAGGGGAAGGGCGCCGCGCACCCATACGGCGACGGCCACGGCGGCGGCGAGCGCCACGCGGGCGGCGACGAGCCACGGGCGCCGGGGCGAGTGCCACAGCCACCACGCGAGGGCGGCCACGGCCGCCCACACCCCGGCCGCGGGCCAGCCCGCGGTCATGACCAGGTGGCCGCCGGGGACGCGCGCGGCGCCCAGCGCGACCGCGTCGAGCAGCGCGAGCACGAGGCCCGCGCCCGCGGCCACGAGATGCGCCGCGGGGGCGGCAACCCAGGACAGGAGCAGCGCCAGCACCAGCCCCGGGACGGCGAGGCCCGCGAGGGGAATGGCCACGAGGTTCGCGAGCACCCCCACAGGCGCCACGATCCCGAACGCGAAGGCGCTGATCGGCGCGGTGGCGAGCGTCGCGGCGAGAGCCGGCGCCACGAGGCGCAGCGCGCGCGGCTGCCCGGCGCAGGCGCGCCCCGCCCAGATCACGGCGCCGACCGCCGCCACCGACAGCCACGCACCCACCGAGCGCAGCGCCCAGGGATCGCCGACAAGCACGACCAGCGCCGCGAGCGCCACCGTGCCGCGCGGGGTCACCACCCGTTGCCGCAGCCGCGCCGCGCGGTCGAGCAGCAGCATCGCCGCCGCGCGGGTCGCCGGGGCGGGAAACCCGAGGAGCCAGACGTAACCGCCGAGCAGCGCGAGGAGCGCCGCGCCCTCCAGCGCCGGGCGCGGCCGGGCGAGCCGCAGCAGCACGCCCAGCCAGGCGGCGAGGAACCCGATGTGCAGACCGGAGATCGCCAGCAGATGGGCGAGCCCCGCGTGCGCGTAGCGCTCCCGCACGGCCGAGTCGAGGTCCGCGCGCCGCGCGATCACCAGGGCGTCCACGAGCGGCGCCCGGGCCCCGAACAGCGCCGCGACCCGCGTGACGACGCGGTCGCGCAGCCCCCCGCGCCCGCGGGGCACGGGGTCGAGCTCGCGCAGCCGCCGCGCCACCAGCACCCCGCGCGCCGCCGAGCCCACCCAGCGCCCGGCCACCACCCAGGCGGTGCCGCCGCGGGCCGGCCGGCCCGCGGGCCAGCGCAGCCGCAGCGGGCCCCCGCAGGGGCCGGGCACGACGGCGGCGTCCACCACGCCCCCGGCGGGCGGCACCGGGTCCGCGAGCCGCACCAGCGCCGCCCGCGTCGCAGACGCGACACCGCGGGACGCGCCCGCGTCGGACGCGGCCCACCGCCCCGCGCAGGTCGCCGCCCGCTCCCGCACGGCGGCGGCACCCCACAGCACGCCCGCGACCCCCATCAAGCCCGCGGCGCTGCCGAGCGGCGCCCGCCGCGCCCCAACGAGCGCGGCCGCGACGACGGGCGCAACAACGTAGACGAGGCCGGCGCTCTCCCCGGGGCCGGCCTGCCCCCAGGCAAGCCCCGCCCCGAAAGCGACGGCGAGGACCAGCAGCGGCGGCCGCATCCGGCCGCCTCAGCGGTTTAGACGAGCCGCACCGGAGCGGCGCCGCACCGCGGCGCCAGCGCGACTTTGCGGAATCCCTCGAGCAAGACCACGTCGAGCTTCGCCCGCTCCTGATCGCTCTCGAGCTGCAGCTCGGCGAGGGCGCTGCCCTGGGGCGTGGAGACGTAGTGCGGGGTGAGCCGGTTGAGCGCGTACACCAGCACGTCGCCGCGACAGGTGTCGCACCCGCAGAACCGGGGCAGTTGGGCGCGCAGCCGCTCGTACCCGCGGACGGCCGCCTCGAAGGTGACGTTCGTCACCCCACGGTCGCGAGCTCCTGCGCGATCGCCTGCGCGGTGAACGTGGAACCCGTGGTGCCCGTGAGGCGCACCCGCCGGTACGTGCCGATCCAGACGTCCGGGCCGGGAAACAGCGCGATCTTGTTCGTGCGGGTCCGGCCCTGGAGCCATGCGCCCCGCTTCGCCCGGCCCTCGACCAGCACCTCGTGAGCCGTGCCGAGCAGCGCGACGTTCTTGCGCCGGGCCGTCTGGCGCACCAGCGCGATGAGCCGGGCGAGCCGCTCGCCCGCCACGGCGTCGGGGACGGGGTCCTTGAGGCGCGTCGCGGGCGTGCCCTCGCGCGGGGAGAACTTGAAGGTGTACGCGTCGTCGAAGCCGACCTCTTCGACGAGCGACAGCGTCTCTTCGAAGTCAGCCTCGGTCTCGCCCGGGAAGCCCACAATGAGGTCGGTGGTAAGCGCGAGCCCCGGCACGGCGGCGCGCAGCGCCCGCACCACGTCCAGGTAGCGCGCCCGATCGTAGCGGCGCAACATGCGCTTGAGGACGCGCGAGCTGCCGCTCTGCGCGGGCAGGTGCACGTGTTCGCACACGGTCGGCGTGTCGGCCATGGCGGCGAGCACGCGATCGGTGAAGTCGGTGGGGTAGGGCGAGGTGAACCGCACGCGCCGGATCCCCGGCACCGCGCCCACCGCGCGGAGCAGGTCGGCGAAGTCGTGCGCGCCGTCGTGATAGCTGTTGACGGTCTGGCCAAGGAGCGTCACCTCCGTGGTGCCGCGGGCGGCGAGCGCCGCCACCTCGCGCACCACGTCTTCCAACTTGCGGCTCCGCTCCGGGCCGCGCGTCATCGGAACAATGCAGAAGGTGCACCGATAATCGCAGCCGCGCTGGACGGTGACGAAGGCGGACGGCGCGCCGGCGCGCAGCGGCGGCACGTCCTCGTAGTGCTCCCACGCCCGGAAGCGGACGTCCGCCGTGCGCGCCCCCGCGCGGGCGCGGGCGACCAGCTCCGGCAACCCGCGGTAGCCGTCGGGACCGATGACCAGGTCCACCTGCGGCACCCGCTCGAGCAGGCGGGCCCCCAAGCGCTGCGCCATGCACCCCACCACCCCCAGCACCCCGCCCGGCCGCTTGTAGCGCTTCAGTTCGCCCAGGCGCGACAGCACCCGCTGCTCGGCGTGGTCGCGCACGGCGCAGGTGTTGACGAGCACGACGTCGGCCTCGGCGGGATCGCCGGTGCGCGCGTAGCCTGCGCGCCCCAGGACGCCCGCCAGCAGATCGGAGTCGGCGACGTTCATCTGGCAGCCGTAGGTCTCGATATAGACGCGGGGCATGCTCACCGGATCGTCACCTCGAAGCGGGCGCGGCCGTCCCAGCGGTCCACGGGAAAATAGACCGAAAGGTAGTCCTCCGTCACGGCCTCCACCTTCCCCGCCTGCCGGCCGCTCACCACGGCGTCGCCGCGCTGCCCGGTGCGGGCGGCGCGGTAGGCGGCGGCCTTGGCCTCGCCGAGCCGGCGCAGCTCGCGGGCGCGGGCGCGGACGACGGCCGGGGGCACGGCCCCCGCGAGCCGTGCCGCCGGCACACCGGGCCGGACGCTGAACGGGAAGACGTGCAGGTACGTGAAGGGCAACGCCTCGACCAGGCGCAGCGTGGCGCGGTGGTCCGCCTCGGTCTCGCCCGGGAACCCGGCGATCACGTCGGCGCCGAGGCCGAACACCGGGAGCCGGGCGGCGAGCCACTCGATCCGGGCCCGGTAGCTGTCCGCGGTGTACCAGTGCCGCCCCATGCGGCGCAGCACGCGGTCCGAGCCCGATTGGAGGGGGGCGTGCAGGTGTGCGGCGAGGTGGCGCGGCGCGGCGATCATCAGACGGGCGATCGTGTCGTCCACTTCCGTCGCCTCGAGGGAGGAGAGCCGGAAGCGCACCGACGGCACCGCACCGATCAGGGCCTCGAGCAGCGCGCCCAGCCCGGGCGCGAGGGCGCGCTCCCCCGCCCCGTCTCTCCCGTAGGTGCCGATGTGGACCCCGGTGAGCACGATCTCGGCGTGGTGGGCGGCCAGCGCCCGGGCTTCGCGCACCAGCTCGGCCATCGGCCGCGAGCGGTTGGCCCCCCGCGCGAGCGTGGTGGCGCAGAAGGTGCAGCGCTCGTCGCAGCCGTCCTGGATCTTGAGCCAGGCGCGCGCGTTGGTCCGGAAGCGGCGCAGCACGGGATCCACCTGCGGGTTGGCGACGCCTGCGGCCGCGAGCACGCGCGCCGGGTCGGCACCCGCGACCACGGCCCGCACGCGCGGCAGGGCGGCGATCGTGCCGTCGTCCCGGGCGGCGGCACAGCCGATCACCACGGTCTCGAGCGCGCGGTGCCGGCGCGCCAGCCGCCCGACGAAGCGGCGCAGCTTGGCCTCGCTTTCGGCGGTGACCGTGCACGAGTTCACGACGGCGAGGTCGGCCGCGGCGGGGGCGTCCACCACCACGGCGCCCTGGTCGGCAAACGCTTGCCGCACCAGTTCCGTGTCGTACTGGTTCGCCCGGCAGCCGAAAGTGTGGAAGAAGACGTTCACGGCCGCACCGCCACGCCCACGAGCACGCTCCAGACCCGTTCGCGCAGCCCGCCGCCCGTGCGTGCCAGCCGCTCCACGCCGAGGTCGATCAGCGCCCGCCCATGCGAGAGCGCCCGGCCGACCCCCGCGGCCACCGCGAACTCCGTGGGCGGGCTCGTCCCGGGGCCGAAGGGAACCTGGCCTCCGCGGACGCCGAACCGCAGCGCGGAAGCCCCGCCCCCGAACTCCCCGCCCGCCGACCAGCTCCAGGTGTCGAACGCCCCCGGGCCGGCGCGCGACCACGACCGCCACGCCACCGCCGCCGCGAGGCGCGCCTTGCGGCTCGGCAGCAACTGCACGCCGCCTCCCGCCATGCGCGGCAGGTCGGTCTCCGCCACCGTGGTATCGGCCACCACCGCGCGCAAGCGGCGGTCGCTCCGGCCCCACGCCGCCACGCTCAGCCCGGGCGCGAGCCCCACCAGCACGCTGCCCGAGATCCCCATGCCGTCGTAGCGGACGGTGGCCGCCTGCTGGAACGCCTGGAACGTCGAGTCGTCGAAGCGCCGCTCGGCGGTCATGCGAGTCGAGCCCGTGAGCAGGTGGACCGCGCCGCCGATGGCGAGGCGGCGCGACAGCCGGCTCGCGGCGGCGAAACGCAGATCGGCCACGCTGCCGTCGCTCGTGATCTCGTCGGTGTAGCGCTGCTGGACGCCGCGGAGCAGCAGCGAATCCCGCAGCGTCACGTCCCAGGACTTGTCGAGATAGGTCGTGAACCCCGCAGCCACCGCCAAGCGCGACAGCACCCGGCCGGCAAGGGTGAACAGCGGGAACCGCGTGGCCCGCAAGGCGCTCGTGGTGCCGGCGAGGTCCACGCTGCGGTACGCGGCGCCCACCATCGCGCCCGCCGCAAGCGAGCCGACGTCGGCAAGCGACGCTTCCATGAGCGGCGACGCCGGATCGAAGGGGCCGAAGGCGCCCCCCGTGGACCGGGCCCGCACGCTCTCCCAGCGTCCCGGCGTGCCGAGCCCCCGCACCCCGTACTGAGAGTCCTGTGCGCCCAACCGCGCCGCGGCGACGGCGACGAGCACCAGCGCCCGCCAGGCGGTCCCCCCCGCTCCCCGCGCCCGTCCTCGCGCCGGCCCCGTCATCACGGCGCTCCGAACGGGAACCGCGGCAGGAAGGTCACGCGCAGCGCCGGCCGGTAGGCCGGGGTGCGCGAGGAGTAGAAGCGGATCTCGGCGAAGCTGCCGCCCTCGGGCTGCGCGCGCAGCACGATCGTCGTGGGCCGGGTGGTGTCCACGGCCCACGCTTGCAGCAGGTTCGTCACCTCGATTGCCACGCTGTCGGTCGCGCCGATCCGGATCCGCGCCGTGTCGGCGCGGGTGACATCGATCGCGAGGGGCGACTTGGCGCCGAAGTCCGCGAGCACGGTGTGCGCCTCGACCTGGAACGAGTCGGCGGGCGCGCCGCGGGCGGCGACGGCCGGGACGAGGAGCAGCGTGGCCCGGATGATGTGGGCCGAATCGCGGATCACCCGCGGCAGGCTCACGCGCAGGATGCTCCGCGCCGCGGGCACGCCCCCCACCGCCAGCGTGGAGTCGAGCGCGGGCGGCGGGGGGTCGAAGACGAAGCTCGCGAAGCCGGCCGTCACGGTGGGGGCGCGCTTTACGGGGGTGCCGAGCGAATCCACCTTGAGGTACCACTGGAGCTCGGGCCCGATCCCGCCCTTGCCGAGCGCGATGCTCGCGAGACTGTCGGCCGAGACGCGCAGGCCGTAGGCCACCTGGCCGGTGTCCGCCGCCACGTAGCGGGCCGCCGCGGTGTCCAGCTTGAGCCACACCACGACGCGGTGATTGACCGTATCCACGACGGCGCTGTCCCCGGTCACGCTGTCCTTCTTGCTGGGCCGCGCGAGCAGGGTGTCGAGATTCACCGTGCGCACGAGCGAGTCGGCGAACGGGCCGGCGAGGCCCGCGAAGCTCGTGGCGGTGTCGATGGAGCGGGGAAGCCGGTACAGCCGCAGCGTGAGGTTGTGCGCCGCCGTGTCGCGCCGGGTGACGAACAGTTTGAGCCGCGCGGAATCGGCACCGAGGACGGCCCCGGTGGTCGTATCGTTGGTGCGGATCGGGAGCCGGGGCCCCACCCCGCGGAAGCGGAAGATCGGCCGGCTGTCCACGAAGCCGAGGTCGGCGGCGAGCATCAGGCTGTCGCCGGGCGGGTCCACGTAGCCGCGAAACGCCGAGTCGCGCGCGATGTTGGCGGCGAGCAGGGTGTCCACGACGGTAATTTGGCCGGACGGGCAGAAGGCGGGGCACTGGCCGGGTGCGCTCAGGCGCTCGACGCACGCCGCGGCGAGCAGCGCGCCGGCGACGAGGGTCGCGCGCGCCGCCGTCATCGGCCGAGCGACGCCCGGACGAAGGCGTCGGGGAGGAGGTCGCGCAGGGTCCAGCGCCGCTCGCTCGCGCGGCCGACCGCGATCACTTCGAGCTCGAGTCCGAACTCGGCGAGGAGCTGACGGCAGGCGCCGCACGGCGAGGCGGGCGGCTCGGCGTCGGTCGCCACGACGAGGCGCGCGAACTGCCGCGCCCCGGCCGCCACGGCGGCGCCCAGCGCCACCCGTTCCGCGCACACGGTGAGCCCGTAGGACGCGCTTTCGACGTTGGCCCCGACGAACACGCGCCCGTCCGCCGCCTCGAGCGCCGCGCCCACCGCAAACCCGCTGTAGGGACAATAGGCCTGCCGGCGCACCTCGCGCGCCCGGCGCACGAGCTCCGCGCTCACGTCCAGATCTCCCCGAGAAACGACTCCCCCGCGGCGAGCGGCGCCACGCCGAAATACTCGGCGACGGTCTGCCCGACATCGGCAAAGCTCGCGCGCTCGCCGAGCGCGCGCGGCCGCACCCGGGGCCCGAACGCGAGCACCGGCACCGCCTCGCGCGAGTGGTCGGTCGAAGGCGTCGTCGGGTCGTTGCCGTGGTCCGCCGTCACGATCACCAGGTCGTCGTCGCCGAGCGCGGCCTCGAGGCGCGGGATCCAGGCGTCGAGCTCGCGCAGCCCCTCGTGAAACCCCGCCACGTCGTTGCGGTGCCCCCAGGTCTGATCGAACTCGATCACGTTCACGAACACAAAGCCGCTCTCGAGCTCCGCGAGCGCCCGCTCGGTCAGCCGGTAGGCGTCGCCGTTCGTCGCCGTGTGCGCGCTCGCGATGTTGCGGCCCGCGAACAGGTCGTCCACCTTGCCCACGCCCACGCGGGGCACGCCGGCGGCGGCGAGCCGGTCGAGCAGCGTCTCGGCCGGCGGCGCGATCGCGAAATCGCGGCGGCGCGGCGTGCGGCGATAGGTCCCGGGGGCGCCCGTGAACGGGCGCGCGATCACCCGGCTCACGGCATGCTCCCCCGTCAGCAGGCCGCGCGCGATCTCGCACGCCCGGTACAGCTCCGCGAGCGGCACCGTGTCCTCGTGCGCCGCGACCTGGAAGACCGAGTCGGCCGACGTGTACACGATCCACTTGCCCGTGCGCTGGTGTTCGGCCCCGAGCTCGGCGATGATCGCCGTCCCCGACGCCGCCCGGTTGCCGAGCACGCCGCGCCCGGTGCGGCGCGCGAACTCTTCGAGCAGCGCCGCCGGGAAGCCGTGCGGATAGGTCGGGAACGGCCGGTCGAGCAGCACGCCACAGAGCTCCCAGTGGCCCGTGGTCGAGTCCTTGCCCTGCGACCGGGGCAGCGCCACCCCGTACGCGGCCCGGGGCGGCCCGGCGGCGTCCAGGCCGGCGATCGGCCGGCACCGGCCCAGCCCCAGCCGCTCCAGGTTCGGCAGGCGCAGGCCGCCCACGGCGCGCGCCACGTTGCCGAGGGTGTCGCTCCCCGCGTCGCCGTACGCCGCGGTGTCGGGGGCGGGCCCGATCCCCACCCCGTCGAGCACGATGACGGCGGCGCGCTTCAATCGCCGTAGAGGCGCGGCAGCCGGGGACCGAGCGACGTGAGAACCGCGCGCTGCAGCTCGCCGCTCCAGGCCGCGAACTCCTCCAAGCCGATCCGGCCCCCGTCCGCCTCGCCGATCAGGGTCGCCACGTCGCCCACCGCCACCGGGTGGTCGCCGACGTCCACCATCGTCAGGTCCATGGTCACGGCGCCCACCACGGGGCAGCGGCGCCCCCGCAAGAGCACCGCGCCGCCCCCGGCGCCGAGTCCGCGGCGCAGCCCGTCGGCGTAGCCGATGCCGAGCGTCGCGACCGTCGTCGCCTGCGGGGCGCGCCACAGCGCGTGATAGCTCACGCTCTCGCCCGCCGCGAGCCGCCGCACCGCGAGCACCCGGGCGCGGAGGCTCACCACGGGCCGCGGGGCGGGCAGCCCCGGGCCCGCGGTCCCGCCGTAAAGAAACACGCCGGGGCGCACGAGGTCGAGCGCAAAGCGCCGGCCGGCGAGCGCGGCCGCGCTGTTGGCGACATGGAGCAGCGGCGGCCGGCGCCGCCACGCCGCCACCGCGCGCTCGAACCGCTCGAACTGTTCCTCGGCCGAGCCGTCCCGCCGGTCGGCCGAGTGAAACTGGGTATAGCAGCCCTCGAGCGCCGGCGTATCGGCGGCCTCGCGCAACGCCGCCGCCTCGTCCCAGCGCACCCCCGAGCGGCCCATCCCCGTGTCGATCTCCACGTGAAACGCCCGCTCGCCGCGCGCCGTCCAGGCGCGGATGGCCGCCGCGTCGCCGAGCACCGGCGTGAGCCGAAAGCGCTCGAACTCGGGAAACCAAGCCGGCCCCGCAGGCATGAACACCACCACCGGTCTGGTGATCCCGGCCGCCCGCAGCTCGGCGCCCTCCTCGACCGTGGCCACCCCGTAGCCCCACGGCTCGAGTTCCTCGAGCGCCTTAGACACGGCCACGGCTCCCACCCCGTAGGCGTTGGCCTTGACCACCGGGAGGAGCCGTGTACCCGAAACCCGTGCCACCGTGCGCGCGTTCTCGATCACGGCGGCGAGGTTCACCTCGACCCAGGCGCGCTGCTCGCGCCCGCGGACTGACGCGCTCACGGCGCGCGTATGATACCCGCCGACGCCGCTAAATGCAAGACGATGAAGCGGTTGGGCGAGCGCGCGGGAGCCGGCGCGGCCCTCTACATTACCGCCCCATGGACCGCACTCCGCCCGGCCCCGTGCCGCCGCCCCCTCCGCTCACCCCGCTCCTCAGAGCGTATCGCCTCCAGGAGCAGGCGGCCGGGCTCGGGTTCGACTGGCCGGACGCGCGGGGGCCGCTCGTCAAAGTGCGCGAGGAGCTGAGCGAGCTCGCGGCGGCGCTGCCGGCGCAAGGGGACGATCGGCCCGCCGCCCGCGCCGCGCTCGAGGACGAGGTCGGCGACCTGTTGTTCGCCGTGGTGAACCTGGCCCGCAAGCTCGCCGTGGACCCCGACGCCGCGCTCGCACGCGCCACCGCGAAGTTTCGCCGGCGCTTCGAGGCGCTGGAGCGGCTGGCCGCGCAACGCGGCGTGGACGTCGCCCGAGCGGGGCTCGACGCGCTCGACCGGCTGTGGGACGAGGTGAAGGCGAGGGAACACCCGGGGGCGTGAGCGGCGGGCCCGTTACGGCCACAACCGGTACAGCGTGCGCGGGAACGCGATCGCCTCGCGGACGTGCGGGATCCCGCAGATCCAGGCCACGGTGCGCTCCACGCCCAGGCCGAACCCCGCGTGCACGAACGTCCCGTATTTGCGCAGGTCGAGATACCAGGCGTAGGCGTCCTCGGGGAGGCGCTGCTCGCGGATACGGGCGAGCAGCTTGTCGTAGTCGTCCTCACGCTGGCTGCCGCCGATGATCTCGCCGTAGCCTTCGGGGGCGAGCATGTCGTTGTTCAGCACGGTGCGCGGGTCGGCCGGGTTCTCCTTCATGTAGAACGCCTTCACGGCGCGGGGATAGTTGTACACCATCACCGGGCGGTCGTATTGCTTGGCGAGCAGCGTCTCTTCGTCCCCGCCCAGGTCCTGGCCCCAGGTCATCGAGCTCCCCAGGGCCCGCAGCCGCTCCACGGCATCGGTGTACGAGATGCGCGGGAACGGCGGTCGCACGGCCTCGAGGGGGCGCGTGTCGCGCTCGAGCTCGGCGAGCTCGGCCCGGCGGCGCTCGAGGCAGCGCGCCACGATGTAGGAGACGAACTCCTCCTGGAGTGCCATGTTCGCCTCCGAGTCGTTCCACGCCACTTCCGGCTCGACCATCCAGAACTCCGTCAGGTGGCGGCGGGTCTTCGACTTCTCGGCGCGAAACGTCGGTCCGAAGCAGTACACCTTCCCGAGCGCCGCCGCCGCCGCCTCGACGTAGAGCTGGCCCGTCTGGGCGAGATACGCCATGCCGAGGTCGAAGTACTGCGTAGCGAACAGGTGGCCCGCCGCTTCGCCGATGGCGCCCGTGAGGATGGGCGTGTCCACGAGCGTAAAGCGCCGGTCGTAGAAAAAGTCGCGAATCGCCTGTACCACTTCGTGGCGCACGCGGGCGATCGCCACCTGCCGCCGGCTGCGCAGCCACAGGTGGCGGTGCTCGAACAGAAACGCCGTGCCGTGCTCCTTCGGCGTGATCGGGAAGTCGCGGCTGGGCCCGAGGATCACGAGGTCGGAGGCGCTGAGCTCGACGCCCCCCGGCGCGCGCGGGTCGGCGCGCACCACGCCGCTCACTTCCACCGAGGTCTCCTGCGTGAGCGCGCCAAACGCGTCCCAGGCGGCGGGGGACACGTCGTGCTTGGAGAGCACCGCCTGGAGGTACCCGGTCCCGTCGCGCAGCACCACGAAAGCGATTTTCCCCGACGAGCGCGTGGTCATCACCCAGCCGCGGATGCTCACGGTCCGGCCCACGAGCGCCGGAAGATCTTCGATGCGATGGCGGTCCGGCATAGGGGCGGTAGAGTAGTGACGGCCTGCGGGAGTGTCAACGCAACCGGACCACATGGCGCGGCCGCCCCCGCCGCCCCCGCCGCCCCCGCCGCCCGCGTCATCCCACGCGAAACAGCTCGAAGCCCCGCTCGTAGCGCTGCACGATGCGCGCGCGGTAGGCGGCGTGCTCGGGCCGGGCCAGGACCGGGTCGCGGGCGATGATCTCCGCGGCGGCCCGGCGGGCGGCCTCGAGGAGCGGCAGATCGGTGGCCAGGTTCGCATAGCGCAGCGGCACCCCGCCCGACTGCCGCGCTCCGGCGAGCTCGCCCATGCCGCGCTCCCGGAGGTCGAGCTCCGCGATGGCAAACCCGTCCGTGGTCGCCGCGAACGCCCGCAGCCGCGCCGCCGCCTCCGGGACGTCGGACACGAGGATGCAATGGCTCGCGGCGGCGCCCCGCCCCACCCGGCCGCGCAGCTGGTGCAGCTGGGCCAGCCCGAACCGCTCGGCGTGCTCGATCACCATCACGGTGGCGTTCGCCACGTCGATCCCCACCTCGACCACGCTCGTGGCGACGAGGATCTGGACCGCGTTGTCGCGGAACGCGCGCATCACCGCGTCGCGCTCTTCGGCCTTCAGGCGGCCGTGCACGAGGCCGACCCGGAACTCGGGAAACACCGCGGCGAGGCGCTCCGCCATGGTCGCCGCGGCCTTGAGATCCGCGCCCTCCGACTCCTCGATGACCGGGTAGATCACGTAGGCCTGCCGGCCGGCCGCGCACTCCGCCCGGACGAACTCGTAGATCTTGCGCCGCGCCGCGTCGCTGCGCAGCGCGGTCGTCACCGCGCCGCGCCCCGGCGGCCGCTCGCGCAGGGTCGTCACGTCGAGATCCCCGTACCACGTGAGCGCCAGCGAGCGCGGGATCGGCGTGGCCGTGAGGAGCAGCACGTCCGGGGCGTCGCCCTTCTCCACGAGCGCCGCGCGCTGCTCCACGCCGAAGCGATGCTGCTCGTCGATCACCGCCAAGCCCAGCCGCGGAAACCGGACCGCTTCCTGGATCAGCGCGTGCGTGCCGACCACGAGCCGGGACGCCCCCGCCGCGATGCGCTCGCGCACGGCGGCCTTCTCGCCCGGCCCCAGCCGGCCCACCAGCAGCTCGGGGCGCAGGCCGAGCGGCGCGAGCAGCCGCGCCAGCGTGGCGTGGTGTTGCTCGGCGAGCAGCTCCGTGGGCGCCATCAGCGCGGCCTGATAGTCGTTCTCGATCGCGAGCAGCATGGCGAACAGCGCCACTACCGTCTTCCCGGTGCCCACGTCGCCCATGAGCAAGCGGTGCATGCGGAGCGGCGCGGTCATGTCCGCCGCGATCTCGCGGATCGCGCGGCGCTGGTCGGCGGTGAGCGCGAACGGGAGGTGCTCCTTCAGCCGGGTGGTGAGCGCCTTCTTGAGCTCGAAGCGGATGCCGGCCCGGGCGCGCTTGGCGAGGGCCCGCGCCCGCGCCTGCACGAGCTGCTGATCGAACAGCTCGTCGAACGCGAGCCGGCGGCGTCCCGCCTCCGCTTCCGCGAGGCTCGCCGGCCGGTGCACCGCGGCGAGCGCGGCGCGCAGCTCGGGGACGCCGACCGCGGCGCGGAGCGGCGGGGGATGGGGATCCTGCACGAGCCCGAGCAGCGCGTCGAGGTGCTGCCGCACGAGTCCCCGAATCTGGCGGTGCGTCAATCCTTCGGTGGCGGGGTACACCGGCAGGACGAGCCCCCGCTCCTCGGGCGGCGCCTCGCCGTCATCCGCGAGCACGACGAACTCGCGCGGCACGAGCTGGCGGCCGTGGTAGTAGCGCACCGGGCCGGTGACGAGCAGCAGCTGGCCCCGCGTGATCTGGCGTTCGAGGAACGGCTGGCCCGGCCAGGCGCACTCGAGCAGCCCCCCGGCGTCGTCGCGCAGCACGGCGCGGAACACCCGCAGCCCGCGCCGCGTCGGCAGCACGCCGGTGCGCACCACCCGCCCGAGGCACGTCGCGTCTTGGCCCACCGCCACGCGGGCGAGCGGCGTGAGCGCGGTCGCGTCCACGTAGCGCCGGGGCGCGTGGTAGAGCAGATCGCCCACGGTGCGGATCCCGAGCCGCGCAAGCGCTTCGGCGCGCTTCGGCCCCACGCCCTTCAGGTACTTGACCGCGGTCCCGAGTTCCAGCGCCATCGGGTCGCTCCTCAAGCCTCAGCGTCCGCCGCGCCGCTGCGGCACCGCCGGCCTCACGGCATCCCCGCTCGCCGCCGCCACGCCCACTCCGCCACGAGCGCGGCCGCCGCCGCCGCGAACAGCCACCAGCGCTCGCGCAGCTGCAGCGCAGCGGGGCGCTCCGCGGCGCGCCCGCCGTGCGGCGCGAGCGCCGGCCGCGCCCAGCGCCACTCGTCGGAATACTCTTCGACCGCCACGACCCCGCGAGCCGCGCCCTCCGCCCCGGCCCCGGCGGCCGCGTAGCGGTAGATGCCGGGCGGCAGCCACAGGGCCGCGCGGCCCCCCGCATCGAAGCGCAGCGTGTCGCGCCGGTCCCGCTCCGCGCTGCTCAGGCGCAGCACCACGGGGCGGGGCTCGCCGCGGCCCTGCCAGCGCCACTCGAGCGGCAGGCCGTTCGCCGCCTCGGGCACGACCGGCGCCACGAGGCCGCGCCCGGCCTCGGGCTCGCCCAGCAGCCAATCCACGAGCCCGGCCACGAGCGCCCGGTACGCCACGCCGCTCGCCCCGCCGCGGAACACCCAGCGATAGAGCCCCCCGGCCGCGATGACCGCCCGGCGGGCGCCGGCGGCGCTCGCGACCCACACCACCGGCCGCGGCGGGCCGCGGCGCCCCAGCCGGGCCGTGAGCACCGCGACCCCCGCGCTGTCGCCCGGGACGTCGGCGAGCACCGTGGCCGGCGGGAGCGAGTCCCACGCGATGCCGGCGAGCCCCGCGCTGAGCGGGGACGGGCCCGGCGGCTCCACGTACCACTCGCCCGCGCGCTCGCCGCGCGCCAGCACGAGCACCGCGCCGCGCGGGCGGAACCGCCGCCACGCCGCGGGCGCGCCGGCCGCTACCACGAGGTCGGCCCGCGCCACCGCCGCCGCGACCACGCCCGCGTCCACGGCGGCGAGCGTCGCGCCGTCGCGCCAGCGCCCGTCCCCGACCTCGGCCGCCACGAACGTCCGCACCGGCAGCCCCGCCACCTCGGCCAGCGTCTGCGCGAGAAACCGCGCGTCCCAGTCGGGCGGGGCCGCGAGCATCACCACCGCGGGCCGCGGACTCACCGCCAGCACGAACAGCCGGGCGTCGTCGCGGGGCTCCGCATCGCCCCGAGCGTCCAGGCGCACCGCGAGTGCCGTCCACCCCGGCGGCAACCGGGCGGCGGGAAAGCTCAGCTCCGTGGCCAGGGTGCCGCTGTCGGGGAGCGCCACGCTCCGCACCGCGAGCCGCCGCCCGGCGCCGGTCACGGCGAGCGTGCCCCGGCTCCCGGGGGCCGGGCCGCCCGCCGTGCCGTAGCTCACCCGCAGGCGCACGGTGTCCGTCGCCGCCACCCGCCGGGGCCCGTCAATCGCGGCGACAAACCCGTCGAAGAACGGCGCCCGGGGAAGTACCACGATGCGGGCGCGCCCCAGCAGGTCGGGGGCGATGTCGCCGGCATCGGTGATCGCGCCGTCGGTGACCACGGCCACCGGCCCCCCGCGGGCGGCGGCGGCGGCGAGGGCCGGTGCCAGGCGGCTGTCGCCGTCGCCGGGCGGCAGGGTGTCGAACGGCGCGACGCGCGCCCCGAAGCGCCAGATCGGCCCGCCGCGCGCGAGGGCGCGGGCCGTGTCGAGGGCGGCGCGCCAGCGCGCGCCGTGCCCGGCCATCGAGAGCGAGGCGTCGAGCAACACGAGCGGCGGCGCGCCGGCCGCGCCCGGGCGCGGGGCGGGGACCGCCGGATTCCAGGCGAGCAGCACCAGCGCCCCGAGCGCCGCGGCGCGCAACGCCACGAGGACGGCCGTCACCGGGCGACGCATGCCAGCGCGTCGGCCAGGGTGAAAAGCCCCTCGTACAGGGCGCGGCCGACCACCGCCCCCGCGAGCCCCGCCGCCCGCACCCGCTCGAGGTCGTCGAGCGAGGCGATCCCGCCCGACGCGATCACCTCGAGCCCGAGATCGGCGATGGCCCGCGCGCCGTCCACATCGGGGCCCGCGAGCATGCCGTCGCGCTCGATGTCGGTATAGATCACGGTGCGTGCCCCTTGGGCGCGCACCCGTCGGGCGAGCTCGACCGGGGCGAGATCGAAGACCTCCGTCCACCCGCGCGCGGCCACGCGACCGCCCCGGGCGTCGATCCCGACGGCCAGGCGCTCGGGGCCGTGGCGGGCGAGCAGGCGATCCACCAGCGCGGGCTCCACGGCCGCCTTGGTGCCGATGACGACCCGCGCGGCCCCCCACGCCAGCATCTCCGCCACCGCCTCCTCGGTGCGCAGGCCCCCGCCCACCTGTACGCGCACGCCCGCCTCTGCGAGGAAGCGCCGCGCCAACGCGCGGTTCTCCCCCGTCCCGAGCGCGCGGTCGAGGTCCACGAGATGCACCCAGCGCGCGCCCGCGCGGGCGAACTCGCGGCCCACGGCGACGGGATCGTCGGCGTACGCGGTCGCCGCTTCGGCCATGCCCTGCCGCAAGCGCACGACGCGCCCGCCCCGGATGTCAACGGCGGGATACAGCTCCACGGCTCAACCGGAAGCTAATCGCGTCCGGCGATGCCCGCGGCGAGGGAGGACGGCGACCCGGCGGAGGCAGGGGGGTCGAGGGCGGCGAGGAGCGAATCCCGCACCGCGGCATAGGCGGCCGCGAGGCGTCGCGGGACGGGCGTCCCGGCACCCAAGTCCGCGCGGCGCGGGTTGGCGGGCCGTCCGTTCACCAGGAACTCGTAGTGGAGATGGGGGCCCGTGGAGAGCCCGGTGGAGCCCACGTAGCCGATCGTCTCGCCCTGGACCACCCGCGCTCCCACGCGCAGCCCGCGCGCGAACGCCGCCAGGTGCCCGTAGCGGGTGCGGATCCCCTTCGCGTGGCGCAGCTCGATCAGGTTGCCGTACCCCTCGGCGTCGCGGGCGACGCGCGCGACCACGCCGTCCGCGGTGGCCCGCACCGGGGTGCCGTACGGCGCCGCGAAGTCAATGCCGTCGTGCGCGCGCCAGCGGTGGAGGATGGGGTGAAACCGCACGCCGAAGCGGCTCGAGATGCGCCGGAACTGGAGCGGCGCCCGGAGGAACGCGCGGCGCAGCGAGCGCCCCCGCTCGTCGTAGAAGCCCGCCGCGGTCCCCGCCGCGTCCTCGAAATACACGGCGTAGGCGGGCACGCGCGCCACCTCCACGCGGGCCGCCAGGACGCGCCCGAACCGCCGCTCGCCCTCGGGCGAGTCGAGCCGCTCGACGAGCACGCTGAAGCGGTCGCCCGGCCGGATGTCGCGGGTGAAGTCCACTTCCCAGTCGTACACGTCGGCGAGGGCCCAGGCGAGCGCCCGGCGCTCCGGGGGCGGCAGGACGCTGTCGGGGACGGCGGCGTCGAGGGCGTCGTAGAGGGACGATTCGATCGCGCCCGCCACGCGCAGGCGCACGGGCGTCCAGGGAACGGCCTCGACCGTCTCGGTCCAGCCGTCGCCCTCGCGGACGAGCGAGACACGCCGTTCGGGCGAGAGCCGCACGGTCGCGCGGTCGGCCACCCAGCCGGTCTGCAAGCGGCGGAAGCGGATCACGAGCCCCGGGCGCAGGCGGCGCGCGGGGAGGTGGGTCGCCGCGGCGAGGAAGCCGGCGCGATCGCGGCCCACGATGCCCGCGCGCGCCAGCACGTCCGACAGCGTTTCGCGCGGCCGCAGCGTGTCGGCGAACTCGGCGTAGGCATCCCGCACCACGATCGCGGGCGCCGTGAGCGGCCGGCGCCCCGGCCACGCGTCGCGCACGGCCCACGCGAGCCCGCCCGCCGCCAGCGCCCCCGCGGCGAGGTAGCGTCCCGGCCGCCGGGCCATCAGTCCATCTGGCGGCGGATGAACGTGGGGATCTCGAGCTCGTTGAGCTCGGCCGGTCCCGGGACCGGGGGCGCGGCGGGCGGAGGGGCCGGCGCCGCGGTCGCGCGGCGGGCGGCCGCGTCCGGCTTGGCGAGGCCCGGCGGGACGCCCGGCGCGGGCCGCGCCAGGCGCTCGCGGAACGGCAGCACCCCGGGCGCCGCGCGCGCCGGCGCCTCGGCCGCCTCCCGGCGATCGAAGCCCGTCGCGATGACCGTGACCCGGATCTCGCCGTGCATCGCGGGGTCGTTCACCGTGCCGAAGATGATCTCGGCCTCCTCGCCCGCGGCGTCCTTCACGACGTCGGAGATCTGCGTCACCTCGCCCAGCGTGAGGTCCTCGCCGCCGGTGATGTTGATGAGCACCCCCGTGGCGCCCGTGATCGAGATGTTGTCGAGCAACGGCGACGAGATCGCCTGCTGCACGGCCTCCATCGCCCGGTTCTCCCCCCGCCCCGTCCCCGTGCCCATGATGGCGGCGCCGCCGTTCTGCATGACGGTCCGCACGTCCGCGAAATCCACGTTCACGATGCCCGTTACCGTGATGAGCGACGAGATCCCCTGCGTGGCGTGCAGCAGCACCTCGTCGGCCTTCTTCAGCGCGTCCTGGAAGGGGATCCCCTTGCCCACGACGGCGAGGAGCCGCTCGTTGGGCACCACCACCATGGTGTCCACGTGCTTGCGCATCTCGGCGATGCCCATTTCGGCCTGCCGCATCCGCTTGCGGCCCTCGAACAGGAACGGCTTGGTCACGATCCCGATGGTGAGCGCGCCGAGGTCCCGGGCCATCTGGGCGATGATGGGCGAGGCGCCGGTGCCGGTCCCGCCGCCCATGCCGCAGGTGACGAACACCAGGTCCGCGCCCTGGAGCGCGTGCAGCACCTCGTCGCGGTTCTCTTCGATCGCCTGCCGGCCGATCTCGGGGCGCGCGCCCGCGCCCAGGCCGCGCGTGAGCTTCTTCCCGATCTGCACCTTCACGTCGGCCTTGTTGTTCAACAGGGCCTGGGCGTCGGTGTTCACGGAAATGAATTCCACGCCCTGCAGCCCTTCGTCCACCATGCGGTTGAGGGCGTTGCCGCCGCCGCCCCCGACGCCGACGACCTTCATGCGGGCGTTCTGCGATACGGTCTCTTCGAGCTCGAAGATCATGGCCCCCTCGGGTGACCGATCAAAAGAAGTCCTGCAACCATCGCTTCAGCGGTCCGAACAGCCGCTCGGCGCCGGGGCTGCGCGCCAGCGATCCGCCCGGCGCGGCGCCCTGCGCGAGCCTGCGGGCCGCGTACAGCGCCAAGCCCACAGGCACCGCGTAGCGCGGCGCCTGCACGCTGTCCACCAGCCCCGAGATCCCCTGCTCGGGCGCGCCCGCCCGCGCCGGCAACGCGAACACGTCGCGCGCGAGCTCCACCATCCCCGGCAGGTGCGCCGTGCCGCCGGTGAGCACCACGCCCGCCGGGAGGCGCCCGCCTCCGTATCCCGCGCGCTCGAACTCGCGCTGCACCAGCCGAAAGATCTCGTCCACCCGCGCGTGGATGATGTGCGCCAACAGCTCCCGCGACGCCTGGCGCTCCCCCTGACTCGGCGTGCCCGGCAGCACGATCATCTCGCCCGCGTCCACGAGCGGCTGGTAGGCCACGCCGTGCCGCTCCTTGAGCCGCTCCGCCTCCGCCTGCGTCACCCCCAGCCCCTGGACGAGATCGTTGGTCACGTGGGCGCCGGCCACCTTGATGAAGGCGAGGTGGCGGATCTTCCCCTCGTGAAACACCGCCACGCTCGTCGAGCCGCCGCCCACCTCCACCAGGGCCACCCCCAGCTCTTTCTCGTCGTCGGTCAGCACGGCGTACGAGGCGGCGAGGGGCTCGAGCACGACGTCCGCCGGGCGGTACCCGGCCCGCTGCACGCTCTTGCGCAAGTTCTGGGCGGCCGTGGCCTGCACGGTGACGAGGTACATCTCGACCTCGAGCCGCGTCCCCGTCATCCCCACGGGGTCCGAGATGCCGCGCTGCTGGTCCACGACGTACTCTTGCGGGATGTCGTGGAGAAGCTCCTGATCGCGCCCCAACGAGACCGCGCGCGCCACTTCGTTCACGCGCGCCACGTCGGCGGCGCTGATCTCGTCCCCCGCCACCGCCACCACGCCGGTCGAGGGGCGCGCCGCCACGTGCTCCCCCGCGATCCCGCACGTCACCGCGGCGACCTTCACCCCCGCCATGCGCTCGGCGTCGTGCATCGCCGCGGCGATCGAGCGGGTCGTCTCCTCGATGTCCCGCACCATCCCGCGCCGCACGCCCGAGTTTTTGGCGAGCCCCACCCCCAGCACCTTGGCCAGCGGCAGCCGCGGGAGATCGCCCACCACCTCGGCGATCACGGCGCACGTCTTGGTGCTGCCGAGGTCGAGCCCCGCCACGAGCGGGCGATCGCGGCTCACCCGCGCCCCCTGCGCCGGGCACCCGGCTCGGCCGCGACGGCGGGCCGCACCACCACCTGACCGCTGAAGCGCGCGTCCAGCTCGTCGTAGCTGCGCCCCCGCCTCGCGAGATCGTGCATCACCAGCGTCACCGCCCGAATGACCTCCGGCCCGGCATCGCGCCCGAGCAACACGCGACGGGGCCCCGCCTCGAGCAGGATGTCCCCGCGCGCCAGCGCCCGCGCGCTCGTGATGGTGCGATAGAGCGCCGGATCCACCGCTTGCACGAGCGCCAGCACGCCCGCGAGCCCGGGTCTGGCCTCCCCCGCGACCGGCAGGTCGAGCCCGCCGCGCGCGGGATCGAACGGCAACGGCCGGCCCGCCGCGTCCACCGCGACCAGGGGCCCGCCCCGGGACGCCGGCGCGAGCGCCACCGGTTCCACCTCCCGCACGACCACCGCGAGCGCCGCCGGCGGATGCCGCACCACGCGCGCCTCCGCCACGCCCGGCACGCCGCGCACCCGCTCGGCCAACTCGCGGGTGTCGCCGAACACGCTCGCCTCGGGGTCCAGCCGGAGCGCCGCAATCACCGCGTCGGGCCCGAGATGGCGGAGCCCCACGAGCTCGATCTGCCGCACCCGAAAGACGGGCAGCCGCCGCAGCGCGCGCGGCAGCCCCAGCCACAGCCCCAGCGCTGCGACGCCGCCCGCGATGACCGCCGCCGCGCGGCGGCGCCGCGCCCCGCGCCGCTTTCTCAGCGCCCGTCTCCCCGGCCGGCGTCGCGCCCGCCGAGCACGGCGAGCAGCTCGGGCCCGACCCGCGTCACGTCGCCCGCGCCGAGGGTCAGCACCACGTCGCCCGCCCCCACCGCGTCGGCCACCCGCTCGGCCACCGCCGCGCGCTCGCGCACCGCGATCGTCACCGCGCCCGCCCGCGCCGCGCTGCGCGCCACGATGTCGGCGCTCACGCCGGCGAGGGGCGCCTCGCGCGCCCCGTAGATCGGCGCCACCACCACCACGTCCGCTGCCGCCAGCGCCCGGCCCAGCGCCTCCCCGTGCGTCGCGGTGCGCGAAAAGAGATGGGGCTGGAACACCGCCACCAGTCGGCGCCCCGGGAACGCTTGCCGCGCCGCCGCCAGCGTCGCCCCCACCTCCGTGGGATGATGCGCGTAGTCGTCCACCACGGTCACCCCGCGCGCCTCACCCACCCGCTCGAAGCGCCGCGCCACCCCGGTGAACTCGGCGAGCGCCGCCGCCCCCACCTCGGGCGCCGCCCCGAACTCGGCCGCTACCGCGAGCGCCGCCGCCGCGTTGCGCAGGTTGTGCGCCCCCGGCACCTGCAAGCGCAGCCGCACCGCTCGCCCATCGGGAAAGCTCACCCGCGCCGCCGAGCCGCCGGCATCGAGCGCCGGCTCGCCCAAGCGAACATCGGCCCCGGCGTCGAACCCCACCCGCCACAGCGGCACCGCGAGGCGCGCCGCCACCCGCTGCGCGCCCGGATCGTCCGCCCCCACGATCGCCCGCCGGGCCCCCCCGGCGAACGTCACGAACGCGTCCTCGAGCGCCGCGAGACTGCCGCCGTAACACTCGAGATGGTCCGCCTCCACATTGGTCACCACCGCCACCGCCGGCGCGAGCGCGAGAAACGCCCGGTCGAATTCGTCGGCCTCGACCACGTACAACTCGCGCCCCCCGAGCCGCGCATTGCCGCCCCAGCGAGCGACGCGGCCGCCCGCGAGTCCCGTGGGATCCCGCCCGGCGGCCGCCAACACCTCGGTAACCATCGCCGTCGTGGTCGTCTTGCCGTGCGTACCCGCCACGGCAACCACCGTCCCGCCCGCGACGGCCTGGCCCAGGGCGTCAGCCCGCCGTAGCACCGGAACCCCCAGGGCGCGGGCCCGCTCCAGCTCCGGATGGTCCCCCGGCACCGCTGCCGTGACCACGACCGCCCGAGCCCCGGCCACATGCCCAGGATCATGGCCCCGCCATATCTCCACTCCGTGGGCTGCCAAATCGGCGGCCCCGGAGGGATCTTTGTCGCATCCCGTGATCGCCGAACCCTGTTGCCTCGCGAGGAGTGCCAGGCCACTCATCCCCGCGCCGGCGATCCCCATGAAGTGGATCGGGCGGGGATCCACCGTTGCAAACAAGGTCATTAGTGGCGGGCTAATATATCGAATCTACGGAACTTGCGAAAGCCACCATCGGGCTCAGGAGACCAGCGTCAAGATTTTCGACACGATGGCGCGTGCGGCCTCGGGGTGGCCGCGGGCCCGGGCGCGGGCCGCGAGGTCCGCGCGTTGTGCCGGGTCGGTGACCAGCCGCATGATCGCGGCGGCGAGCGCGAACGGGTTCAGGTCCGCCTCGGCGAGCACGAGGGCGGCGCCGGCGTCGGCGAGCGCCTGCGCGTTGCGCCGCTGGTGATCGGCGGCGGCGCTCGGGAGCGGGACGAGGATGCTCGCCTTGCCCCACGCGCACAATTCGGCGACGGTCATGGCGCCGGCGCGGGCCACCACGACGTCGGCCGCGCGGTAGGCGATGCTCATCGGATCGAAGAAGCCGCGCACCAGCACGCGGCCCGGCACGGCGTAGCGCTCGAGCGTCGCGGCGTGCGCCGGCCCCGTGCCCCACACCACGTTCACCGCATCGAGGAGGCGGCGCTCCAGCGCGCCGGCGAGGGCGTAGTTGACGGCGCGCGCCCCCTGACTGCCGCCGAACACGAGCACGGTCGCTCGCGCGGGATCGAGGCCGAGGGCGGCGCGGGCGGCGCGGGCGGCGGCGACGTCGCCGGGCCCGCCGGACTCGGGCGGGCGAATCGGGTTGCCGAAGGCGTACACGGCGGTGCGCGGGCCGACGCGCAACCGGGCGCGCGCTTCCGGGAAGCCGAGATGCACCTGCCGGGCGCGGCGGGCCAGCCAGCGCGTGGTGAGGCCGGGGAGCGCGTTTTGCTCCTGGAGCGCGGTGGGGATGCCGCGCCGCTGGGCGCGCCACACCACGGGCCCCGCGGCGTACCCGCCGGTCCCGATCACGAGCGCGGGGGCTTCCCGATCGAGCACCCAGCCGGCGGCGCGCCAGGCGCGCAGCGCCGCGAGCGGGGCGCGGGCGTTTCTCCACCACGCGCGGCGATACACCGGCTCGATCGGCACGAGGTGGTAGCGGAACGGGTGGCGTGGCAGCACCTGCGCCTCCACGCCGCGCTCCGCCCCCACGAGCACCGGCTCGACATCGGGACGTGCTTCGCGCAGCGCGGCGGCGAGGGCGAGCGCCGGTATCAGGTGTCCGCCGGTGCCGCCGCCTGCGATCACGATGCGCAGCGGGCCGGACCGGGCGCCGCCGGTCACGGCCGTTCCTCTTCGCGCCCGCGCCTTCGGCCTCGCCCCCGCCCCCGCCCCTGCCCCACGCTGATCAGCAACCCGGTCGCGACCAGCGCGACGAACAGGCTCGAGCGCCCGTAGGAAATGAACGGCAGCGTGAGGCCCGTGGCCGGCACCAGCGCAAGGCTCACGCCGATGTGGAGCGCGGCCGTGATGCCGACCGACGCCGCGAGTCCCGTGGCGAGCAGTTGCCCGAAGCGGTCGGTGGCCGAGCGCGCGATCCGCAGCCCGAGCCACACGAACGTGCCGAACAGGGCGAGCAGGGCGAGCACGCCGAGGAACCCCCACTCCTCGCCGATGGTGGAGAAGATGAAGTCGGAGTAGGCGTAGGGAAGGTACCCGAGCTTCTGTTGTCCCTGGCCGAGCCCGACGCCGAACAACCGGCCCGCCCCGATGCCGACGAGCGATTGGTGGACCTGCCAGGTCGCCTCGGCCGGCGCCGCACCGGGGTTCAGGAACGAGACCACACGGGCGAGGCGGTACTGGGCGCTCGCGACCGCGCCGAACAGGAGCGGGATCGCCGCCACGCTCACCGCCAGGAAATGCCCGATGCGGGCGCCCGCGGCGAACAGCACCACGCCCGCGAGCAGGGCGACGAGGACCGCCATCGAGAGGTTGGGCTCGAGAAAGATCAGCGTGACGACGGGCCCGAGGACGACGAGGAACGGCGCCACGCCGTATTTGAACGTGCGGATGCGGTCGCCCTTCTTGGCGGCGAGCATCGCCGTCCACAGGACGACGGCGAACTTCGCCAGCTCGGACGGCTGCACCGTGACGATGCCCAGGTTCACCCAGCGCCGGGAGCCGTTGATGGTCGGCGTGAGGCGGGCGCCGAGCGGCAGCAGGGGGAGGAGCAGGAGCGCCGCGGCGACGGCGAGGAGCGGCCAGGCGAGGCGCCGCCAGCGGTGGTAATCGCTGCGCGCGACCGCCGCCGCCGCGACGCCGCCCACGGCGGCCCCGAGCGCCTGCCGGAGCGCGAAGCCCGAGCCCACTTCGCCGCCCGCCACCGTGAGCAGGCTCGAGGCGCCGTACACGGCGGTGAGCCCGAACACGACGAGGCTGGCGGTGACGACCGCGAGGAGCCGCGTCTCCCAGCGGGCGTCGGTCACAGGCGCTCCACGAACCGCCGGAACGCCGCGCCGCGCTCTTCGTAGTTCCGGAACATGTCGTAGCTCGAGCACGCCGGCGACAGGAGGACCGCCTCGCCGGGGCGCGCCGCGGCGCGCGCGCGCGTCAGCACATCGGCGAAGCTCGTGCCGCGCGCGAGCGGCACCCGCCCCGCCAAGTCGTGCGCGATGCGGTCGGCGGCCTCGCCGTAGGCGATCACGAGCCGGCAGCGATCGGCGAGCAGCGGCGCGAGGCGGGTGTAGGGCTCGCCCTTGTGGCGGCCCCCGAGGAGCAGCACGAACGGCCGGTCCATGGCCGCGACCGCCACGACCGTCGAGGCGATGTTGGTCGCCTTGGAGTCGTTGATCCACAGGACGCCGCCCACCTCGCGGACCGGCTCGAGCCGATGCGGCAGCGCCGCGAACGACCGCAGCCCCTCGGCGAGCAGCGCCGGCGGCACGCCGGCTTCGTGCACGGCCAGCGCCGCCGCCAGGGCGTTGGCGACATTGTGGTCGCCGAGCAGGCGCAGCTCCTCGCGCGCGATGAGGTCCTGGCCGCCCAGCAACAGGCGCCGCCGCGCCGCGTCGTACCACGCCTCGCTCGGGCGCGCGAGCGAGAAGCAGGCACGGCGGCCGGGCACCCCGCGCGCCAGCTCCAGCACTGCCGCGTCGTCGCCGTTCAGCACCCAGACCTGCGCCGCAGTGGCGTTGCGAAACAGCAGCCGCTTGTCGGCGTAGTAGGCCTCCACCGACGGGTAGCGGTCGAGATGATCGGGCGCGAGGTTCGTGACGATCCCGATGTCGGGGGCGAACGCGGGGCTGTCATGGAGCTGGAACGAGGAGACCTCCACGGCCAGCCAGGGGCACGGCGACGCGGCGAGCGCGACATCGGAGAGCGGGCGGCCGATGTTGCCCACCGCCTCGGCGCGCAGGCCGGCGACGCGCAGCAGGTGGGCGACGAGCGCCGTGGTCGTCGTCTTGCCGTTCGTGCCGGTGACCGCGATGCAGCGCGTCCCCGCGGCCAGCGCGCGGAACCCGAGATCGAGCTCGGCGAGCACCGGCACCCCGGCCGCCCGCGCCGCGGCGAGCGGGGGCGCCTCGGGCGGCACCCCGGGAGACACGATCACCGCCGCAGCCGCCCGGATCTTGGCGAGATCATGGCGGCCGAGTTCGACCTCCACCCCCGCGCCCAGCCCCCGCAGCGCCGCCACCGCGTCGCCGCCCGCGGGGTGCGCCGCGGCGTCGCTCGCGTACACGCGCACGCCGGCACGCGCGAGCAGGCGGGTGGCCGCGACGCCGCTGCGCCCGAGCCCGATCACCGCCACCACGCCGTCCTTCCAGGCGGCCGGGATCATCGCACCTTGAGGGTGGCGAGCGCGATCGCGGCGCACAGCACGCCCAGAATGTAGAACCGCGTGACGACCTGGGGCTCCGCCCACCCGAGCTTCTCGAAATGGTGGTGCAGCGGCGCCATGCGGAACACCCGGTGCGCGTCGGCGTAGTCCTTGCCACGCCGCGCCTTGCGCCACCGGTACACCCACACTTGCAGGATGACCGACACCGCCTCCGCCACGAACACCCCGCCCGCAATGAGCAGCAGAAACTCGGCCTTGAGCATGATGGCCACGGTGCCGAGCGCGCCGCCGATCGCGAGCGCCCCGGTATCGCCCATGAACACTTGGGCGGGGTGGGCGTTGAACCATAGGAACCCGAGGGCCGCGCCCATCAACGCGGCGCAGAAGATCGCCAGCTCGCCCGCCCCCGGAAGGAAAAAGACGCCGAGATAGCGCGCGGCGTCGAAGCGGCCGAACAGGTAGGCAAAGATGGCGAACGCCCCCGCCACGATCGCCGTCAGTCCCGCGGCCAGCCCGTCGAGCCCGTCGGTGAGGTTCACCGCATTGGAGCTGCCCGTCACCACGAGCGCCACAAACGCGAGGTACACGGGCGGCCAGAAGGTGACGAGGATGTACTTGAAGAGCGGCAGCTGCGTCGAGGCGGCGGGAAGGCGCGGCGCGAGGGGCCAGGCGAGCAGGACCGCGCCGAGCGCGAGGCCGAACGACACCTGCCCGACGAGCTTCCAGCGCGCCACGAGCCCCTGCGACTTGCCCCGCACGACCTTGAGGAAGTCGTCCACGAATCCGATCGCGCCCATCCACGTCGTCGCCGCCACCGCCACGATCACGAACCGGGAGTCGAGGCGTGCCCACAGGAGCGTCGGCACGACGGTGGCGAGGATGATGATCACCCCGCCCATGGTGGGCGTGCCGCGCTTGGCGTGGTGGCTGGCCGGCCCCTCGGCACGGATCACCTGGCCGACATTGCGCGCCCGCAGCCGCCGGATGATGGCGGGGCCGCAGGCGAAGGCGAGGAGCAGCGCCGTCACCGTCGCCCCGGCCGCGCGGAACGTGATGTAGTTGAACAGATTGAACAGGATGTGGTGCTTGCCGAGCGGCGCGAGCAGATGATAGAGCACGTCCGGGTTCCCCCTCCCCGCCCCCGTCAGGTGAGCTGGCGCAGCACCCGTTCGAGCGCCACGCCCCGGGACGCCTTGAGCAACACCACCTCGTCGCCGCGCAGGGCCGCGCGCACGAGCGGGGCGGCGGCGGCGGCATCGGGCGCGGTGACGAGCCGCCCGCCGAGCGCCGCGCGGTACGGCTCGAACGCCGGGGCGAACGCGCCCACCGCCGCCACGAGGGCGGGCGCGGGGGCCAGCGCCGCGATGTCGGCCGCGGCGGCGGCATGCAATCTCGCACTTTCAGAGCCCAGCTCCAACATCGAGCCCACCACGATCGCGAGCGGCCGCCCCCGCCGGGCCGCGAACCAGTGCGCGAACCGGACCGCCCAGCGCAGCGAGGTGGGGTTGGCGTTGTAGGTGTCGTCGATCACGGTGAGGCCGCCCAGCTCGATCAGCGCGCCGCGGCCCGGCGGAATGGCGGCGGCGGCCAAAGCGGCCACGGCGGCGGCCGGCGCGACGCCCGCCGCCTGCCCCACCGCCAGCGCCAGCATCGCGTTCTCGATATGCTGGAACCCCGGGACCGGCAGCGTGACGGCGTGCCCTTGCCACACGAGCCGGGCGCGGCCGGCGTCGTCGAGCTCGGCCGAGTCCGGCCGGACGTCGGCCCCGGCCGCGGTCCCGGCCACGCGCGTGGGGACGCGCCGCCGGGCTTCCGCCGCGAGCTCCGGCGGGTCGCCGCCCACCACGGCGAGCCGCGCCCCCTCGACGAGCGCCAGCTTCTCGCGCATCACGCCGGCGAGCGACCCGAACCCCTCGACGTGGGCGTAGCCGACATTGGTGATCACGGCGATCGTCGGCTCGATGACGTCGCGCAACCGCGCGATCTCCCCCGGCACGCTCGCCCCCGCCTCGACCACCAGGGCGTCGGCGTCGTCGGGCGCGGCGAGAATGGTGAGCGGCACGCCCACCAGGTTGTTGAGGTTGGCCGGGGTCGCGTGAACGCGGTAGGCGGCGCCGAGGACGGCCCGGATCATCTCCTTGACGCTGGTCTTGCCGCTCGAGCCCGTCACCGCCACGACGGGGCTCCCCGGCGGCAGGCGGCGCCGCCGGGCGCGCGCCAGGCGCCCCAGCGCGGCGAGGGTGTCGTCCACCTCGTAGAAGGGCAGCCCGGCCACGGGCGGCGTGCCGCGGCGCACGACGGCCGCGGCGGCGCCCTGCGCCCGCGCCGCCTCGAGAAACGCGTGCCCGTCGAACCGCTCGCCGGTCAACGCCACGAACAGCTCGCCCGGCGCCAGCCGCCGCGTGTCGGTGGAAATCCCGGCATAGGACCGCCGCTCGGGGACCGCGGTCCCGAGCGCGGCGGCGACGTCGGCGCTCGTCCACCGGGTCACGAGGCGCCGAGCTCCCGCACGATCTCGCGCTCGTCGAACGGCTGTTTCTCCGTCCCCACGACCTGGTAGGTTTCGTGCCCCTTCCCGGCGAGCAGCACCGTATCGCCCGGGCGCGCGAGCTCGAGCGCGACCGCGATGGCGCGGCGGCGGTCCACCTCGCGGCGGTGGGGCGCGCCCCGCAGGCCCGCTTCCACGTCGTCGAGAATGCGCTCCGGGTCCTCGGTGCGCGGGTTGTCGGAAGTCACGATCGCCAAGTCGGCGAGCCGGGCCGCCACCTCGCCCATCGGCGCCCGCTTGCCCCGATCGCGGTCGCCGCCCGCGCCGAACACCACGATCAGCCGTCCCGGGGTGAGCGGGCGCAGGGTCTCCAACGCGCGCGCCAAGGCGTCGGGCGTGTGGGCGTAGTCGCGCAGCACGGCGCACGGCCGCGCGGCGATCCGCTCCATGCGCCCCGGCACCTGCGGGGCGCTGGCGAGCCGCTCGGCGACCGTCTCCACCGGGACGCCGAGCCCCCAGGCGCACGCCGCGACGCCGAGGGCGTTCGCGACGTTGAAGCGGCCGAGCAAGGGCAGCCGGACCGGAGCGGTCCCCGCGGGCGTCACGAGGACGAAGCGGGCGCCGGACGCGTCGAGCGCGACGTCGCGCGCCGTGACCTCGCCGCCGTCCAGGCCGAAGGTAACCCGGCGGTGCGCGCGCCGCAGGCGGCGCCACGCGGGGTCGTCGGCGTTCACCACCTCGAGGCCGTCGGGCGCGAGGTATTCGAGCAGCTTGGCCTTGGCGCGGAAGTACCGCGCCATGGTCCGGTGATAGTCGAGGTGGTCGCGGGTCAGGTTGGTGAACACGGCGGCGCGAAACCGCAGGCCCTCCACCCGGCCCTGGTCGAGGCTGTGGGACGACACCTCCATCGCGACGCCGCGCGCGCCGCGCGCCACCAGGGCCGCGAGCGTCGCCTGGAGATCGACGGGTCCCGGCGTGGTGAGGTTGCCCGCTTCGCTCGGCACGGCGCGGCCCTGCGGGTCCACGGCGCCGAGGGTGCCGATCGCGCCCATGGGCGCGAGCGCGCCGAGCACGTGGCGCGCGAGCGTCACGGAGGTGGACTTGCCGTTGGTGCCGGTCACCCCGACGAGGTCGAGTTTGGCGCCCGGGTGGTCGTACCACGTTTCCGCGGCGACCGCGGCCGCCCGGCGGCCGTCCCGCACGAGGATCTGCGGCAGCTCCACCGACTGTTCGCGCTCCACCAGGGCGGCGGCCGCGCCCTGCGCGCGTGCCGCCGCGACGAAGCGGTGGCCGTCCTCGACCGCGCCCCGCACCGCGCAGTACAGCATCCCGGGCCGCAGGCGGCGGGTGTCGGCGCTCACGCCGGTGATCTCCGGCCAGGCGTGCAGGTCGGGGGCGGCGACCAGCAGCCGCCGCTGTTCGAGCGCGGCCACGATGGCGGCGAGGCGATTCATCGGCGCCGGCCTCGCAGCGGCGGGAGCGGCGCCCGAGGGCCCCCGGGCCCGGCGAACAGGGTGACCGTGGCGCCGACGGCGGTGCTGTCGCCCGCCGGCGGCCACGTGTGCTCCGCGGCGCCCCAGCCGCGCAGCGCGACGCGGAACCCGCGCCGGTGGAGCGCGCGCACCGCCGCGCGCAGATCCAGGCCCGCGACGTCGGGAACGGCGGCGCGCGGCGGCACGCCGGCGCTGTCGGGCCGGTACGGCCAGGGGACGACGTAGGGCGCCGCGCCGCCGTCGGCGGCGGCGATCGTCGCGGCGCGGGGCGCGCCCTCGGGCGCCAGGCGCGCCCGATCGAGCGCCACCGTGCGCGCGGCGAGCGCCTGCTCGAGCATCGCGCGCGTCACGGGCGCCGCGGTCTGCGCGGCGAAATAACCGCCGCGCCGCGGATCCGCGATCTTCACGACCACGACGAGCTGGGGGCGGTCGGCGGGGAACAGCGCGGCGAACGAAGCGGTGTAGCGCCCGGGCGCGTAGCGTCCGTGCACCACCTGCCGCGCGGTCCCGGTCTTCGCCGCCAGGGGAAAGTTGCGCAGCGCCGCGCCGGCGCCCGTCCCCCGCTCCACCACGCCCCGCAGCATCTCCCGGAGCGCGGCCGCCACCTCGGGCGTCACGACGCGGCGCACCGGTTCGGGACGGTGGCGGTACACGAGCCGGCCCGCGGGTTCCCGGACCTCGCGCACCAGAGTGGGTTCGAGCAGCACCCCGTCGTTGGCGAGTGCCCCGTAGGCCGCGGCCACCTGGAGCGGAGTCACGGCGAACTCGTACCCCATGGCGAGACTCGCGGCGCTGAACCCGCTCCACTCGCCCGGCGGGCGCAGCCGGCCGGGCGCTTCGGCGGGGAACTCGATCCCCGTCGGCGCCCCGAAGCCGAAATCCCGCAGCATCGCGTACTCGGCCTCCGGCGCCAGCCGGGCGGCGAACTTCGCCATCGCGATATTGCTCGACACCCGGATCGCGTCCGCCAGGGTGAGCGCGGGCTGCGGGTCTTCGTCGCGGATGGTACGGCCCCGCAGCCGCCACGTCCCTCCTTCGCCCGCGACCCGCTCGCCGGGCGCCACGACTCCCCCGGCGAGCAGCGCCGCCGCCGTGAAGATCTTGGCGATCGAGCCGGGCTCGAACGTGTCGGTGAAGGCGCTGGGCCGCCCCCCGCCCTCCCGCTGGCGCGATGCGACCGCCAAGACTTCGCCCGTCGCGGGGTCGAGCATCACGACGTCGCCGCCGTCGGCGTCCATCCGGCGCAGCGCGTCGTCGAGCGTGCGCTGCGCGATGTCCTGCAGCTCGGCGTCCAGGGTGAGCGTCACGTCGAGCCCCGGCTGCGGGCGGGCGATCACCCGCGCCGGCGACTCGTACTCGCGGCCGGCCCGGTCCTTGAGCACCACGGCCGCGCCGGGCCGGCCGGCGAGCACCGTATCGAGCGCGCGCTCGAGCCCCGAGATCCCGTGGCCGTCGGCCCCCACCCGCCCGATGGTCGCGCGCGCGAACTCGGGGTCGGGATAGAACCGGTCGAGCACCGGCTCGAGGTGCACCCCGCGCACGCTGCGCAGCGGCTCGACCTCGAGCGCGCTGAACGGCCCTGCGAAATAGGCATAGCGCCGCCGCAGCGCGCGCGCCCATGTCCGCTCCGACAGGCCCAGCTGCCGGGCGATGCGCGCGCCGTCCGCCGCGGGGTCGCGCAGCTCGTTGGGCGCGACGCCCACATGATACGTCTCCTGCGTGAGCGCGAGCGGCGTGCCGTGCCGATCGCGGAGCGCGCCGCGGCGGGCGGGGAGCACGATCCGCTCGGTGCGCTGGGCCTGCGCCTCCGCCGCCCAGCGGCCCCCCTGCACCAGCTGCACGTGCGCCGCCCGCAGCGCCAGCAGCCCGAATCCGGCGAACAGCGCCGCTTGCAGCACCTGCACCCGTGCCGCCAGCGTGGCCACCGCTAGTGTTCCGCGCCGCTCGGCGCTGGCAACAGGACCATCTCGCTGTCGCTCGGGAGATGCAGCCCGAGGCGCGCCTGCGCGCGCGGCACGAGCACCGCCCGGCTCTGCGCCGTGCGAATGCGGCGCTCGAGCGCGCTGCGGCGCCCTTCGAGCGTGGCCCGCCGCTCCCGTAGCTCCCCGAGCGCGCGGGCGGCGCGGATGGCGGCGGTCTGGCGCGCATACACGATCCAAGTGGCCGCGAGGAACGCGAGCAGCCACCCGGCCACCCAATGCCGCCCCCTAATCGCCACCCGCTACCTCGAAGGCGCGCAAGCGCGCCGAGCGGGCCCGCGGGTTGGCACGCACCTCGGCGGCGTCGGGGCGGAGCGGCCGGGGGGTCAGCACCCGGCCCAGCGGCCGCCCCCGGCAGGTGCACACCGGCTGGCGCGGCGGGCATACGCACGCGCGGCTCCAGTCGCGGAAGGCGTGCTTCACGATGCGATCCTCGCCGGAATGGTACGCGATCACGGCCAGGCGGCCGCCGGGTACGAGGGCCGCCCGCAGCGCGGGCAGGGCGAGGGCGAGCTGTTCGAGCTCCGCATTCACCGCGATGCGCAGCGCCTGAAACAGCCGCGCAAAGTCGGCCGGGCCGCTGCGCGACCCCAACGCCTCGCGGATGGCGTTCACGAAGTCGTCGCTCGCGGCAAACGGGGCGCGGGCCCGGCGCCGCACCACCGCCCGCGCGAGGCGCCGCGCCCGCGGCTCGTCGGCCAGCTCGGCGAACAGGTCGGCGAGCCGCTCGGCGGACCAGGTGTTCAGCAGGTCCGCGGCCGTCGCGCCCTGCCCCGGCGTCATCCGCATGTCGAGCGGCGCCCCCGGACGAAACGTAAACCCGCGCGCGTCGCGATCGAGCTGGTGCGACGACACGCCGAGGTCGAGCAGGATACGGTCGGGGCGAAACGCCCGGACGGCCTCCAGCACCGCGGCGGAGCCGAACGGGCCCGCGACATAGCGCATCCCCTCCTCGCCGAGCCGGGCGCGGGCGGCGGCGATCGCCTCGGGGTCTCGGTCCACCGCGAGCACCTCGAGCCCCGCCGCGCGCAGCAGGGCCGCGTGCCCGCCCCCGCCCACGGTGGCGTCCACGGCACGGCGGCCCCCCGCCGCCCACGCCCGCACCGCGTCGGCCAGCACCGGGACGTGATAGGTGCCCGTGGCGGTCCCCTCCCCTGTCCCCTCGCGCCAAACGAAAGCCCCGCCTGCCGTGGCAGACGGGGCCGGATGCGTCGTCCCGCGGGGCGGGTTCAGGCGGGGCTGACGGGGCTCGAACCCGCGACCTCCGGTGTGACAGACCGGCACTCTAACCAGCTGAGCTACAGCCCCCTCTGACGGAGCGTTGCAATATAGACCCCGCGAAACGCCAATTCAATGGCTCGCCGCAGCTCGCCGGCTCAGAAGTTGGTGCACTTGAACTGCTTTTTGACCTGCGGCATCACCGCTTCGAATTTGGCCACGTTCTGCAACATCGTGTTCACGAACGCGGGCGAGACCCGCGCCCCGAGCTCGAGGGCCGCCCGGGTGCGCGCGATCCGGTCGTTGATCGCCTTCGCCTCGCGGCAGTCCTTGGACTTCACCATCGCGGCATAGGGCGCCGCGAGCGACGCCACCGACGACACGCCGTACCAGAAGCTCGCCTGCACGCGGATTTGCTGGCGCGGCCCCACGGTGTCCGCCGGCGTACGCGGCGCCACCAGTTCCAGCGCCTGCTCGAGCCACGGCAGCGCCCGGTCGTAGGCCTGCGCCTGCTGGGCCAGTTTGGAGCCGCCGTTGAGGAGGATGACGGCGGCGCTGATACGGAGGTTGGTATCGGGCGACGCGGCCGCCTTGGCGATGTAGGACCGGGCGGCGTCGAGCTTGTCGGCAAAGGCGTTCCGATAGGCGCGCAGGGCGCTCGTGTCCGACTTGGCGGGGGCGTGCGCCGTGTCGTAGGTCGCGCCGTCCACGATCGCCTTCGCGATGAGCAGCGCGGTGTTCACGCGGCTGGGATCCGCCGCCAGCGCCTGCTGATACGCCCAGATGGACGAGTCGCGCTGCCCCTGGAGTTCGAACCCCGCGCCCAGCGCCTCCCAGAACAGGGCGGAGCGGGGGAAGTGCCGGGTGGCGGCGTGCGCGAACAGCAGCAGGTGCGCGGTATCGGCGATCTGCTGGGCCGCCCCGATCGCGGCCTTGAGGAAGGCGGAGTCCGCGCGCTTGCCGCTGTCGCTCGCGAACTGCGCGGCGAAGCCGTCCACCACGCAGCGCCACAGCTCGCCCTCGAGGCAGACGCGCGCCTTGCGATCGAGCAATTCCTGATCGCCGGGATTCCGCGCCAGGCCGTCGTCCAAGACCGCCACCGCGCGCTGATACTGCTTTTGCTGCCGCAGCAGCTCGGCGACGCCGAGCCGCAGCTGTTTGTTGTCGGGCTCGCCGTCCAGCTCGTGGGCGAACGCGTCGATGGCCTTGAGCGTGTCGCCCTTCTGCTGATAGGCGCGCGCGACCGTTTCCCAGGCGGTGGCGTTGAGCGAGTCGCCCTTGGTGGCGCGCAGGGCCGCGGCGATCAGGCTGTCGGGCGGCAACCGCTGGGCCTCGTACACGGTGCCGACGCACAGGTGCGCGGCGGTGAGGTTCGGCTCGATCGCGAACGCCTTGCGCGCCTCGTCCAGCGCCTTGGCGAACTGGCCTTTCTGGCGGGCCTCGGTGCACGCGCGCGCGTGTTCCGCCGCCCGGGCGATGGTGGTGATCCGCTGCGCCACGGCGTCGCCCAGGGCCGCGGCCGTCGCCGGCGTAGCGGTGGCGGTAAACAGGGCGGCGAGCCCGGAGCCGCCGATGTCGCGGAGGCGGATCCGCGCGGCCAGCGTCCCCCCGGCCCGCTCCAGCACGCCCGTGGTGTACGCCTCGACGTTGAGGGCCTGCGCGAGTTGCCGCGCTTGCGACTCGTCGAGGAGCACGTCGCAGGGGAAGCCGTAGGACTTGAACGCCTCGCACAGTTTCGTCTTCGGCACCGCGTACACCTGGTAGCGCGCGAGGCCGCTCAACTTGTCGCGCGCCACGTCCATCGCGGCGACGCTCATGGCGGAATCGGCCGGCGTCTTCACGGCGAGCGGCAAGACGAGCAGCTTCTTCGCCTGCTGGGCGGCCGCGTACTGCGCCGGCGCGGCCGCCGCCGTGGCGCAGGCGAGCCCGGCGATGAGTGGGAGAATTCTCACGCGCAGTCCTCTCGTGGCGATCGGTACCCCAGTGGGCGAAGAGGGATTCGAACCCCCGACTTCCTGCGTGTAAGGCAGGCGCTCTGAACCGCTGAGCTATTCGCCCGTCGCACGGCGGGTCATTAGAGGGCGAGGCCTACCGGAAAGAAAACGCAGTACCCCAGAACCAGGAGAATCGGCGCCGCCGTCGTCGAGCCCTGAGCGAGCAGCGCGTAGCCGGCCGCGAGGGCGGCGAGGGCCGCGGCGAGGAACAGCCAGTTCGTGGGGCCGAAATGCAGGCGCGAGCGCGCCGTCCGCTGGTCCGGCATAGGCGCCTGAGTCTATGCGCCCCCCGCAACGCCGTCAAGCAGTTGGGCCGTCGCCCGCCGCGACGGCCCCGCCCGCGGCGCGCCGCTCCGGAACAGGCCGCGGCTAGCCGCGCGGCGGCTCGCCCCCCCCGGCCACGTGCGCGAGCAGCTCCTCGCACTTCCTGCCCCAGGGGTTGAACTTGTTGGCCCGCGCGCCGGCCTCCCACGTGCGCCGCGCCGCCTCGCGGTCGCCCGCGAACCACTGGGCGCGGCCGAGCTCGTAGTAGGCTTCGATGAGGTTCGGGCCGAGGGCGAGGGTCTTCTGGAAGAAGGTCTGCGCGTCCTCGTACATCTCGCGCTCGAGATACACGAGCCCGAGGTAGAAATGCGCGTACAGCGTGGCCTTCTTGTCGTTGTCGAGCCGGATGGCTTTGGACAGGTGCTCGATCGCCTCGCCGAAAATCCCCTTCTTCAGGCAGATGTAGCCGACATTGATCCGCGCCAGCGAGTTGGCCGGCTCCTTGGCCAGTACCTGCTGGAAGGTCGCGAGCGCCCGATCGTACTCGCCGTGCAGCATCTGGGCCCACCCGAGCAGCGACTCGGCCTGGGTGTCGCCGGGCGCGAGCTGGAGCGCGCGCTGCAGCGCTTGAATCGCGGCGGGGTATTCGCCGAGCGCCATCAGGCTCCATCCCTTTTCGATGAAGGTGGACGCTCCCAGGTGGTCGGCGTGCACGGCGGGCCGCACGCCGGAGAATTCGGGGGCGGCGGGGGCCGCGGGAACGGCGCCCGCGGCGGCCGCGAGGCGCTTGTAGCGCTCCACAAGCGTGCGGACGTCCTCGCGCAGCGCGGTGAGCTCGCCGATAAGCCCGTCCACCCGCTTGACGTAGCCCACGATCTCGCGCTTGACCGCGTCGCGATCGGCGGTCCCCGCGACGGCGGCGTCCAGCCGGCGCGCCAGCTGCTCGTACTCGGCCCGCAGCGGGGCGAGCGGCGACGCGTCCATCAGGCGGGCGCCCGCTGCGCGATCGCGGTCTCCAGGGCGAGCGTCTCCGTGGACGTCAGGAGCCGCGCGGTGTTGAGCACGATCACCGTGCGCTCGCCCTTCACGAGCAGGCCCGTGATGTAGGCGGCGGCGAGGCCTTTGACGAAGCCGGGCGGCGGGGTGATCTCGGCCGCGTTCGCCTGCAGCACTTCTGTCACGGCGTCCACGACGACGCCGAGCCGCCCGCCCTCCCACTCGAGGATCACCGTGCGGGTGCTGTCGCGGTAGGTGGCCGGCACGCCCAGCCGCGTGCGCAGGTCCACGACGGGCACCACCCCCCCCTGGTAGGGGATCACGCCGTCGAGAAACGCGGGCGCCTGGGGCAGCGGCGCGGGTTTCTCGTAGCGCAGGATCCGCTCCACCTGGAAGATCGGGAACGCGAAATCCTGGCCGGCGAGCCGAAAGGCGACCAGTTGGACCTCGTCCCCCGCGGTCATCCGATCCGTTCTCCCACGGCGTCCAGGTCGAGAATGGGCACGAGCGCGCCCCGGCACCGCGCCACCCCGCGCGACCACGGCAGCGCCTCGCCCGGCGGCGCGGGCAGCGCGGCCTCGCGGATCACGTCGTCCGCGTCATCCACCTCGAGCGCCACCAGGCGCGCGGCCGCTCCGGCCCCGAGCTCCACGACCACGGCCGCCGCCCCGCGCTCGCGCGGCGCCGGCCGCCCGGCCATCAGGGCGCCGAGGTGCACGAGCGGCACCAGCCGGCCGCGCCGCGGCGTGAGCCCGCGCACGGCGAGCAGCGCGCGCGGCACCGGAAACACGTCGCCCATGTCGCTCACCTCGACCACGCGCTCGAGCGGCAGGCCGTAAGGCCGCCCGTCGGCCCGCACCAGCAGATAGCCGGCGCGGCTCACGGCCCGGCGCCGCCGCGCCGCGCGGCCAGCTCGCGCGCCACCCGGCCCGCGATCTCGCCGAGCGGGAACACCGCCTGCACGCCGCCCAACTGCACCGCCGCGGTCGGCATCCCGGCGATCACCGCCGAGTCCCGATCCTGGGCGATGCCGGCCCCGCCCGCGGCGCGGATGGCGCGCACCCCGTCGGCGCCGTCGCGCCCCATCCCAGTGAGCACGACGCCGACGCTCTTCGCGCCGAACACGTGCGCCACCGAGCGGAACAGCGGATCCGCCGCCGGGCGCACCCCCCACACCGGCGGCGAGCGGTCGAGCGCGATTCGGGGGCCGTCGGGGGCCGCGACCACCCGCATATGATAATCGCCCGGCGCCACGTATGCCGTATCCGCCGCCACCGGCGCGCCGTCGTCGGCCTCCACCACCCGCAAGGCGCTCATCGAGTCCAGGCGCTCGGCGAGCGAGCGGGTGAAGTGCGGCGGCATATGCTGCACGACGAGCACCGCCGCCCCCTGCCCCACGGGGAGCCGCGGCAGCACCTCGGCGAGGGCGCGGGGCCCGCCCGTGGAGGCGGCGACGGCGACGGCGAGCTCGGCGCGGGGCCGGAGCCCGGCCTCGGGGCCGCGCCGCGCCGCCGCGGGCGGCCGGGCGAGCACGGGGACGCGCGAGACATCGGCCGCGAGCGCCCGGCGCACCGCGGCGCGGAGCGCGGGCGCCATCCGCTCCAGGGCAGCGCGGGTCGCGTCGGGCGGCTTGGCCACGATCTCGACCGCGCCGAGCTCGAGCGCCCGGATTGCGGCGCCGGTGCCGGGACCCGCGTGCGCGCTCACGACCACGATGGGCCGCGGCGCCTCCGACATGATGTAGCCGATCGCCCCCAGCCCGTCGAGTTCCGGCATCTCGAGGTCCATGGTCACGAGGTCGGGGTCGAGCGCGTGCACCTTGCGCACCGCGTCGAACCCGTCGCGCGCCGTGCCCACCACGCGGAACCCGGGCGGCCCCTCCCCCTCGCCCCCCGCGCGCAGGATGTCGCTCAGCACGCGCCGCATCAGCGCACTGTCGTCCACCACGAGAATACTCGCCGCGCGCTCAGAGGACGACGACATCGGCGCCTACCGAGCGGATTTCCACGCGGCCGTCCTTGACGAAGAAGCGCACCGACCGCCCCGCGCCGCCGCCCACGGCCTCGCGCGCGACGGGAATGCCGGCGCGGCGCAGCGCCTCCCGCGCCGCCACCACGTTGCGCTCCCCCATCTGCACGGCCCCCGGCAGCATGAGCGCGGCGAACATGCTCGCGCCCCCCGCCAGCTTCGCCACGAGACGCCGGGGATCGGCCCCGAGCGCGACGAGCCGCTCCACCAGGAGGGGCACGGCGGTCTCGGGGAACTTGGCCGGGTTGCTGGTATCGCGGGCCAGGCTGCGTGACGGCAGGAGGATGTGCGCCATGGCGCCCGCGCAGGCGCCCGGGTCGTGGAGCATGATCGCCACGCAGGAGCCGAGCCCCAGGGTCACGAGCACCGCGTCGCCGCGCTCGGCGGCCCACTCCGCCACGCGCACCACCCGTTCGACGGGCGGGCCGGCCGCGCTCACCGGGCGGGCTTGCGGAAGATGCGCTCGCGCGCGTCTTCCACGAGCAGGCGCTCGCGGGCCGGCCCGAGCACGGTCTCCACCTTGCCGAGCAGCAGCAGGCCCCCGGGGGCGAGGGCGTCCACGAACGCGGCGAACAGCCGGTCCTGCATGGCGCGATCGAAATAGATCACCACGTTGCGGCAGACGATGAGATCGTAGGGCGGCGCGGGCGGCGGTTCGCTCGTGAGGTCGTGCCGCCGCACCCGCACGATGCGCCGCAGCACGGGATGCGGCCGCCGCGGGGGCGGGTCGGTGAAATACCGGCGCACCAGCTCCGGCGGCGTCTCGGTGAACGCCGCCTCCGGATACTCGGCCGCGGCGGTGCGGGCGAGACTCTCGCGGTCGATGTCGGTCGCGTCCACAGCGGCCCGCTCGAGCCATCCCCCTTCGTTCCGCCGCCGCGCCGCCTCGGCCAACACCACGGCGATCGTGTACGGCTCCTCGCCCGACGCGCACCCCGCCGACCAGGCGCGGACCCGGCCCGCGCGGGCCGCCCACACGGCCTCCAATCGCGGGGCGAGGGCCCGCCACGTCTCGGGGTTCCGGAAGAACTTCGTGACGTTGATGGTGAGGGCGTCGAGCAACCGGTCGTACTCGCCCGCGTCCTGCTCGAGCAGGCGGGCGTACTCGGCGAAGGTGTGGACCCCGCGCGCCCGCATGCGCACCGCGATCCGGCGCCGCAGACAGCGGTCCTTGTACGCGTCGCACGCGAGCCCGCGCGCCCGCGTGATCTGCCGCGTGAGGGCGCGAAACGCCCGGTCGTCCTGCTCCGCCGTCACGCCAGCGCGCTCAGGGTGTCCAGGTTGGCCTTGACGAGCTCGTGCTTCGGGTTGAGCTCGAGGGCTTTCCGCCACAGCCGGGCGGCGAGCTCGCGGTCGTTCCGCTTGTAGGCGATGTTGCCCAGCTTGAAATACACGTCGTCGCCCAGGTTGGGCTCGAGCTCCACGGCCCGGCTGTAGGCTTCCCACGCCTCGTCGTAGCGCGAGCCGCGGTAGGCGAGATCGCCCAGGTTCTTCGACAACTGCGGCAGCGACGGCTCCGCCTGCCGCGCCGCCCGCACCAGCTCCTCGGCCCCGGCGAGGTCGCCCGCCAGCTCTCGGAGCACAGCGAGATTGTTCTGGAGGACGGCGTGCGCGGGATGCGCGTCCACCCCGGCGCGCGCCACCTCCTCGGCGCGCTCGAAGTCGCCCGCTCCCGCCGCCGCGAGCGCGCGGGCCCAAAACCAGACGGCCGGCGGGGTGGCGCCCCACAGCTCGCGGGCGCGGTCGAGCCGGGCCGCAGCGCCGCCGTAGTCGCCCCGCTTCACGGCGACGATCCCCCACCCCAGGTGCACCTGGGGATCCCCGGGCGCCCGCTCGGCCGCTTCCGCGCAGGCCGCCTCCGCCTCGTCCAACTGCCCGAGCTGCTCGTAGGCGAAGCCGAGGTTGTGGAGCAGCGCCGCTCGCTGGCCGCCGTGCTGCGCCGCCAGCCGCAGCGCGTCCACCGCCTCGTGCCAGCGCGCCTGTTTCAGCGCCACGAGGCCGAGATAGAAGTGCGCCCCCGCGTCGGCGGGCCGGAGCTCCGCCACGCGCCGGAACTCCCGGGCCGCCTCGTCGAGCATCCCGGTCTTGTAGAACGCGACGCCGAGGTTGCGATGCTCGTCCACGCGCGCGTCGCTCACCCGGGCGGCGCCCGCCGCCGCCGTGCGACCCGCCCGGTGCACGAACCCGGCCGTGATGAGGCCGTACAGCGCCTTCCCGACCTCGAACTCCCCGAGGCCGGAGTCTTCGATCACCCGGTTCACGTCGCGCGTGCCGTCGAGCAGCGGCAGAATGCGCTGCTGCGCGTCCGTGAGCGACGCCTCGCTGATCGCCAACCGATCGTGATCCGCGGTGAAGATGAGCTCGAACGACGGGATCTTCTTCTCGATCAGGCTCCACTCGTCCACGCGGCGGGCGCCCTCGAGCAGCAGCGACTCGGGGTTGATGGACACCAGGAAATCCTGGTGTTCGGGGCGCACGTCGGCTTCGAAGTTGAAGGTGCCCTGCGTCCAGGTGAACAGGTAATAGACCGACTCCTCGATCTGCACGCGCATGTAGCGCTCCAGGTCGGCCTGGCTGATCGCGCCCATGCTGACCAGGAGCTCCCCGAGCTTGCGGCCCGGGTCCTTGGCCTGCCGGTGGACGGCCGCGTCGAGCTGCTCCTGCGTGATCTTGCCGTGCTTGACGAGGAGGTCGCCCAGGCGGTCGCGGCGATTCACGATCGAGGCGTAGCAGATCCGGCCGCGATCGAAGTAGATGTAGCCGAAGTTCGACCGATCGGCGATCGAGAGGCAGCCCGTCTTCTGCCCGAGGGCGAGGAGCTGGAGCACGTCGGGCAGCGAGGCTTCCTTGAGCGAGCCCTTGATGGCCATCAGCGCAGCTCCTCGATCACCCGCTGCGCGGGATCCCGCCACTCCCACACCATCTTCTCGCGGCTCTTCACGCCCCCCAGGCTCGACACGACGAGGCCGCTGGGCCGCGGCCCGGGCGGCCGGCGGCCCTCGCGCGGCGTCCGCCCCTCGAGCACCTCCCGGGCCAGCCCGGCGGTGAGCGGCGCCTCGCGGGCCGCGGCGGCGGCGAGCACCCGTTGCGCGAGGGCCGCCAGCGCCCGCACCGACTCCGCCGGCCGGTCGGCGAGGTAGTCGAGCACCGCGGGGTCGGCGCTCCCGCCCTCCGGCGCCAACAGGCGCGCCAGCACCGCGCGCTTCACCTCGCGGTCGGGCTCCTGCAGTTCCGCCACGAGCCCGCCCTCGAGCCGCGAGACGATGCGCTCCTCCAGCCCCGCCAGCGCGCGGGGCGGCGCGGGCGCCGTGAAAGCGAGCTGCCGCTCTTTGTCCTGGAGGAGATTGAACAGGTTGAAGAGCTCCTCCTGCGTGCGCTCCTTGCCCGCGAGCAGGTGAATGTCGTCGAGCAGCAGCGCGGTGGCCCGCCGGTAGCGGGCGCGCCACCAGTCCACGCGGTTGCCGTCGATCGCCGCGATCAGCTCGTCGATGAACGCCTGGGTGGAGAGGCAGGCGACCACGGCCCCGGGCGCGCGCGCAAGCTCGAGGCCCAGGGCGTGCAACAGGTGCGTCTTGCCCAGCCCGCTCTTGCCCACCAGCACGAGGGGGTTGTACTTACGGCCCGGCTGCTCGAGCACGGCGCGCACCGCGCTCACCGCCACCTGGTTCGACGGGCCCACCGCGAACGCGCCCAGCGGAAACGCGGCCGAGGGCCCGGGCGGCGGCGCCGCGCCCTCGCGCACCCGCGCCGCCGTCGCCTCCGCCTCGGCGAGCCGATCGGGGGCGCGGAACACGCTGTCCCCGGCCGCGGCGGGGTCGAGCTCGGCGACCTCGGCCTCCAGGGCGCGGAGCCGCTCCACGTCGCGCGCGAAGGCGGCGAGCGCTTCGTCCACCGCGGCCGGCGTCTCCTGCTCGAACAACGCCCGGAGCCGCTGGACGCGGTACCCTTCGCCCTCCCAGCGCAGGATGGCCTCCGAGACCTGCGCCCGCCACGTCTCGAGCGCCTTCCCCACCGTGACGGCGACATCGGCGAGAAAGTCGCCGAACTCGTCGCCGCTCGCCGGCGCGGCGGGGGCTGCCGCCGCCGCTCCCGCGGCTCCCGCCACCTCCGCTGGCGCGACGCCCGGGGGCGCCGGTTCCGCCAGCCCCAGGATGCGGCGCGCCGTCGCCGGGTCGAGGGGGGTCTCGCTCACGGCCTGGTGCGCCACCAGCCGGTTCAGCGCCCCCATCAGCTCGCGCACATTGCCGAACGGCGCCTCCGCGACCGCTTCCAGCACCCCGGGCGGCAGGCGCGCGCCCCGCTCCTCCGCCTTGCGCCGTAGGATGGCGACGCGCGTCTCGTAGTCGGGCGGGCCGATGTCCACCACCAGCCCGCCCGAAAAGCGCGAGATCAGCCGCTCGTCCAAATCGGCGATCTCGGCCGGCGGGCGATCACTCGTCAGCACGATCTGCCGGCCCGCCGCCTGCAACGCTTCGGTGAGGCGCAGCAGCTCCGCCTGCATCTCCTTGCGGTTGCTCAGGAACTGGACGTCGTCGAGCAACAGCACGTCCACCGTCTGAAAGCGGCGGCGAAACGCGTCGCCGTGGCCCGCCGCGATGGCCGCGTGAAACGCCTCGACGTACTCGTCCAGGGTCAGATACTCGACGCCGAGGCCGGGCGCGAGCTGCTTCGCGGCGTGGCCGATGGCCATGAGCAGGTGCGTCTTGCCGAGCCCCGACCCCGAATAGACGAACAGCGGGTTGTAGGCCGACCCGGGGGTCTCGGCCACCGTGCGGCCCGCCGTGACCGACAGGCGGTTCCCCGCCCCGACCACGAACGCGTCGAAGGTGTACTTCGGGTTCAGCGCGGTCGTCACGCCGGGCTCCCCGCCGCGAGCTTGCGGAGCACGAGCTCGGAGATCCCCTTCAGGGTCTCGAACACGCCGCGCCCGTGCAAGGCGTCGGCGGGAAAACTCGGCACGCCGCGGAAATTGAGGGCGTCGTCCAGATCGGCGGGCGCGAGGATCAACTCCCGGGGCAGGTCCTGCTTGTTGTACTGCAGCACCAGCGGGAGGGCGCGGATGTCCACGCCGAGCTCGAGCAGGTTGCCGTGCAGGTTCTGGAGGCTCTCGATATTCTCGTCGAGCTGGCGCGCTTGGCTGTCGGCCACGAACACCACGCCGTCCGCGCCCTGGAGCACGAGGCGGCGCGTGGCGTTGTAGTACACCTGGCCGGGCACCGTGTACAACTGAAAACGCGTCGCGAAGCCGGAGATCTCGCCGAGGTCGATCGGGAGGAAGTCGAAGAACAGGGTGCGGTCGGTCTGGGTGGCGAGCGACACCATGCGCCCGCGTCGCGATTCGGGCACCCGGCTGTAGATATAGTGGAGGTTGGTCGTCTTGCCCGACCGCCCGGGGCCGTAATAGACGATCTTGCAGGTGATCTCGCGCGTGGTGAAGTTGACGAGGGACACGCCGCTATCTCCCGAAGAGCGCGTTCAGGCTCTCGCGCAGCTCCCGCTCGAAGTCGGCCGCCAGCACGCGGCCGGGCGCGCTCGGTTTGGGGCTCGCGGCCGCGAGGTCGGCCGCGAGCTGTTCGAAGAATAACTGCACGAGCCCGAGCGACGAAACGTCGAGGTCGTAGACGACGAGCGCCACCAGTGGCCCGCGACCCGTCGCCACGCTCGCGAGGAAGATGCCGCGGCGCTCCCCCTGGTGGTGCACCGCGGCGAACGGGGGCTGGCCGAGCTGCCGGGCTAGCTCCTCGGTGGTCGCCATGATCGCGGCGCCCAGCGCCGCGGCGGACATGACGTCCACGGCGCGCGCGAACCCGTGCTGCGCCAGCACTTGGCCGGCCGAGGTCATGAGCAGCACGAGCCGCACCCCCGCCTCCTTGACGAACGCCGCCAGCGGCTCCAGAGTCCATGCCTCCACGGCGCGCGTCGTCATCCCAGCGCCTCCGCCGCCCGCAACAGCTCCAGCCGCACGAGCCCGACGTTCACGTCGGCCTCCGCCACCGCGACCACCAGCATCCCGGACGCGGTAGGGACCACGAGCAGCGCCCCGTCGCTCGCCTGCAAGTGCCAGAAGACGCTCGGGCCTGCCCCGGCCGCTTCCATGGCGCGCCCCAGGCGGCCCGCCAGGCTCGCGGCGAGCGCGGCCACCGCCGGCCCCTTGAGCCCCTCCATCAAGTGCTCGGCGACGACGAGCCCGTCGTCGCCGGACACGAGCATCGCGCCCCGCACGCCGCGCACGCGGGTCACGAGCTCGAGAGCCCGCCGCATTTCCGCGGTGGCGGTCACCGCTCGCGCTCCAGCCAGCGCCGCGCCGCCGCCGCGGCGCGCTGGGCCACAATGGCGAGCCGGCCCATCGGCACGGCACGATCGCGTACCACGAGCAGCAAGGTGTCGTCGGTGGGCGGGGCGAGATACACGTGCCCGCGCGCTCCTTCGGCGGCGAGGCCGGTCCAGGTGCCGAGGGCGAGCAGCTTGGCGGTCCGCGTCGCCTCGTGCGAGACGCCGGCCAGGTAGGCGGCCACCGCGTCGGTGACGGGCCGCGCGGCCGCGTCGCGCAGCGCGCCGCCCAGCACCCGGCCCCGGCCGTCCACCAGCAGTAGGCCCTCGTCCGCCCCCTCGAGCCCCGCGAACACCTGCGCCTCCTCGAGCGGTCGTGCGGCGGGGGGCGGGCCCGCCGCCGGCGGCGCGGGCGGCGCGGGCGGCGCGGGCGGGGCGGGCGGGGCGGGCGGCACGGGCGTGGCGAGCGGCTCCGGCCTCCCGGCCGCGGGCGGGGGTGCGCCGCGGGCCAGGGCCAGCGCCTGGGCAATGCCGGCGTCGTCCGGAGCGAGCCGCTGCGCCGCCTCGAGGTGGGCCGCCGCCTGCTCCACATCGCCCACCTTAAAGTACAGGAACGCGAGCCCCTTCAAGGCCCCGACGTGATCGGGGGCGATGCGCAGCGCCGTGTCCCACGCGTCGAAGGCCCGCTCGTAGTCGCGCTTGTCGGCGAGAATGCGGGCATAGAGGTCGTGCGCGTCGGCCAGGTGGGGGTGGCGCTCGAGGCCGGTGAGCGCCACGCGGTGCGCGGCGTCGAGCTGCCCCTTGCGGCGCAGCAGCTCGCCCAGGCGCAGGAACACCAGGCTGTCGGGATCCTGCGCGAGCTGGGCGGAGAGCGCCTTGATGTCGTCAGCCATGCGCGCCCGCCAGCGCGGCGGCCAGGGTTTGCGCCGCGGCTTTGGCGCGCCGGACCTCCTCGAGGTGCCCGCGCTCGGAGTCCGCATGCGCGGCCAGCCGCTCCCACTGTTCCCACGCGTCCACCGCTTCGGCGAACCGCCCCGAGGCCGCGAGCGCGTGGCCGAGCACCCGGTGCCCGGCGACGAGCAGCGGATCCAGGCGCAGCGCGCGCCGCGCCTCGTCCACCGCCTCGGCGGCCCGGGCGGCCGCGAGCGCGATGCGGGCGAGCACGAGGTGCACGGCGGCGTCGTGGGGATGCACGCCCGCGGCCTCCGCCGCCGCGGCGCGCGCCCCTTCCAGGTCGCCCCGCGCGAGGGCGTCCTCGGCGCGCGCCACCAGTTCGGCCAGGTCGCCCGCCAGGGTCGCGCGCTCGCGCCGCGCCGAGCCCGGATCGAGGACCACGATCACGCCGGCGCTTTCCAACCCGAAGAGCGTTTTCGCGACCTCGAACTCGGAGCGCCCGAGCTCGGTGGCGATCGCCCGCACGTCGCGCGCCCCGTCCACCATGGCCAGCATCTCCCACTCGGGCGGAAGCAGGTCGAGGGTGCCGGCGGCGCCCTCCTTGGGCGGCGCGAGCGCGGGGATCACGCCGAGGTGCGGGATGCGGCTCTCGATCCGCGCCCATTCGTCGATGCGCCGGGCGCCCTCCATGAGCAGGGCCTCGGTGGGGATCCGGACCGCCGCCTCCGGGGCGACGTCGGCCACGGGCCCCTCGGTGAACGAGAAGTAGCCCTCGCGCCAGCTCATCACCTCGAAGACCACCTCTTCGATCTGGAAGCGGACCTGGCGCTCCAGTTCCCGCGGGGTGAGGGCGCCGAGCGCCACGAGGATCTCGCCGAGGCGGCGGGGATCGCCCTGGCGCTGCTGCAGGTCGCGCGCGCGCTCGAGATCGGCCTCGGTGATCCGCCCCGTGCGCAGGAGGAGCGCCCCCAGCGGGTGCGGGTTGGAGCGGATCTCGGCGAACACGACCGCCCCGTCCTCGAAATAGATCGTGCCGGCGTTGTGGCGCAGCTCCGAGGTGACGCGGAGCACCCCGGTCTTGCGGCTGAGATCGAGGAGCTGAAACACGTCGTGGATCCCGAGCTCGCGGAGCGGTCCCTCGATCGCCATGGCTAGGCCGCGTCGGAGGCGAAGATATGCTGCAGGTCGAGCGCGGTGCGCGCGTGCAGGCGGGCGCGCTGCGCGAACGGGCTCGCGGGGTCGAGCCGCGTGACCTGCTCCCACGCCTGCACCGCCTCCGCGTAGCGGTGCAGGCGCGCGAGGGCGACGCCGAGCTGGAACAAGGCCTCGACGTGCTCGGGGTCGAACTTGAGGACCCGCCGGAAGGCCTCGAGCGCGTGAGCGTCGCGCTTGTCGTCGAGCAGCGCCCGGCCGAGCAGCAGCAGGGCGGGCAGGTCGGAGGGATCCTGTTCGAGCATCCCCGCGAGCCGTTCGATGGCCTGCCGGACCCGGCCGGTGCGGCGCAGCAGGTCCGCGAGGGCGAGCCCCGCTTCTCCGAAGGTGGGGAGGGCGTCGAGCGCGCGCTCGTACGCGCGTTGCGCCTCCGCCCAGTCCTCGCGCTCCTCGTGGATCCGGCCCAGATCGAGCCAGACCTGCACGTAGCCGGGATCGAGTTCCAGGGCGGCGCGGTAGGCGGCGAGGGCGCCCTGCCGGTCGCCGAGGTTGCGCGCCACGTCGCCCTGCAGTTTGTGCAGGTCCGCCCGTCCGGGGGCGCGCGCCTGCGCCTGGGCGAGCGCCGTGAGCGCGCCGGCCGCGTCGCCCGCCGCCGCGCGCCCGCGGGCCGCCGCGACGAGGGCGTCCACGTCGTCGGGCGCGAGGGCGACGAGTTCCTCGGCCCGGGTGCGGGCCTCCTCGAGGTGCGCGCCCCCCAGGGCGAACAGGGCGCGCACCTCGCCCAAGCGGGCGTCGAGGCGGCCCGGCGCGCGCGCCCGCGCCTCCCGGTAGCGCTCCAGCGCCTCGCCCCAGAGCCCCCGCTTGGCGAAGCTGTCGCCCACCAGCACCGCGGCGTCGGCCGGGTCGGCGCCCCGCTGTACCGCGCGGGTGGCCTCGGCCGCCGCGACGTCCATCAGCCCCTTGCTCACGTAGTCGCGGGCCAGCGCCAGCGGGTCGTCCGCCCCGGCGCGGCGCGCCGCTCCCGGCCCCCCGCCCGCCGCGGCGTCGCCGGCCGGAGCGGGCGGCGCGAGCTCCTGGAAGATGCTCTCGAGCAACCGCTCGTCGAAATTGAACTCGCCGCCGATGGTCTCGGCGGTCACGTCGGCCGAGATCTCCGGCGGGACGCCGATCGTGGCCCGCTCGTACTGGAGGTCGATCGTCAGCGCGAACTTCTGCGACACGTAGTAGGGGTCGAGCGCGAGCGCCCGCTTGGTGGCGCGCAGCGCCCCGTCGAAGTCGCCGAGGTTGGACAGGGTGAAGCTCAGGTTGTAATGCGCGCCCGCGTGCTCGGGGTCGGCCTCGACCGCGCGCCCGAACGCGTTGCGGGCGTCGGCAAACCGCTTGAGCTCGAGGAGCACGAGCCCCACCCCGTTCCACGCAGCCGCGCAGGCCGGGTCGTCGGCCAGCACTTGGCGGTAGGCCTCGAGGGCCAGCTGGAAGCGCCGCAGCTGATACAGGAGCAGCGCGAGGTTCAACCGGGCGGCGGCGAACCCGCCGTGCAGCTGGAGCGCAGTGCGGAACGCCGCGATCGCCGCGTCGGTGTCGCCGCGGTGCGCCTGCAGCACGCCGAGATTGTTCCAGGCGAGGGCGTACTTGGCATCCGCGGCCAGGGCCTGTTCGTAGGCGGCGAGGGCGTCGGCGGCGCGGCCGGCCTGGTGGAGCACCACGCCGCGCTCGTTCCACAGCTTGGGGGAGTCCGGCGCCTCGCGCAGCAGCGTGTCGTAGAGCTCGAGCGCCGCGGAAAAATCGCGCTTGAGCAGGTGCACCTCCGCCATCGCCTGGAGGGTGAGGCGGCGGTCCTCGCCCCGCTCCAGGGCCAGGCGGTATTCGCGCAGGGCTTCGTTGTAGTAGCCCTTTTGCCGGAAGGCGAGCCCCAGGTTGTAGTGGGCCAGAGCGTGCGCTTCGAGCGCCTGGGGCTCGGGCGTCGGCCGGCGGTGCTCCTCCGGCGGGCGCTGGGCGCGGGAGCGCTCGAGCGAGAGATTGGCGTGCGCGCGGGCGAGCGGCGGGTTGAGCTCGATGGCCCGTTTGGAGGCGGCGCGCGCCTCGTCCTGGCGGCCCAGGTCGCCGAGCACGAACGCCATCAAGTAGTGCGCGTTCGCGTTGTCGGGGTTGAGCTGGACGGCGCGTTGGAGCGCGGTCAGCGCGTCGGCGTTGAGGCCGCGGTTGTAGTAGATCTCGCCCAGATAGAAGTGCACGACGCTCGAGTCGGGATCGAGCTCGGCCGCGCGGCGGAACCACTCGGTGGCCGCCTCCGGGCGCCCCCGGTTCTTTTCGGCCGCGCCGAGCTGGATCATGGCCGCCACGTCGTCGGGCCGCTGGGCCACGAGCTGCTCGAACTCGCCGATCGCCTCGTCGTAGGCGCCCAGGATCGCGTACGCCCGCCCCAGCTCCCAGCGCGCCTCGCGGTCGGTCGGCGCCTGGCGCAGGCGCTCCCGCAACTCGGTCACCCGCCGGTCGTAGAACCCGGTGTCGCGGTACGCGATCTCGAGGTTGCGCTGGGCGACCTGCATCTTGGGATCGAGCTCGAGGGCGCGCGTGAACTCGGCGATCGCGTCCTCCACCAGCCCTTTGCGGTAGTAGAGGACCCCCAGGTTGTTGTGCGCCCCGGCGTCCGAGGGGTCGATCCGGCGGGCGAAGGATCGGAGGACGGCGAGGTCGCGGTCCGAAAGCGCCGGCGCCGGCACGGCTCAGGTCAGGCGGATGGCGTCAAAGATGGCCTTGAGCGACGCCAGGTCCGGGAGGAGCAGAAAGTGCCCCCGCAACCCCTCCGCCGAGTCGATGTGGAACTCGGTCTCCACGCAGAACACGAAGTCGCGCTCGTGCCCGAAGTTCAGATACGTCGTGGTGAGCACCGCCGCCGCCAAGTCCACCACCAGGCTGGGCACGGACGGCAGGAGCAGCATGCCCATGAAGTCCGACAGGGCGTTCATGTACGCCCCCGAGAGGATGTTGCCGGCCTCCTTGAGGCACGACTGCTCGATCGTGTCGAAGACGGTAGTGGTGCCGAGCGGCCGGCGCAGCAGCATGTCGCACAGCCGCCGCCCCACGACCTCGGGAAAGAGCAGCAGCGTGCGCCCGGTGAGGTCGCCCAGCATGTGCATCAGCACGGCCGCGACCACCTCCTGCGGGCTGCCGAGCAAGTCGGGCACCTCCTCCAGCCGCGCGATGTTGATCTGCGGCACGCTGATCATGATCTTGCGACCGGTGAGCTGCGACAGGGCCGTGGCCGCGTGTCCCGCGCCGATGTTCGCCACCTCGCGCAGCGCGTCGATCTGCAGCTCCTTGAGGTCCCGCACGTCCTCCATGCCGCCTCCCTAGGAGAGGAGCCCGCCAGCGTCGAGAATGAGCGCCGGGGTCCCGTCGCTCATGACCGTCGCCCCGCTGAACACCGGCAGCGTTCCGGCAGGCGCGTCGAACCCCTTCACCACGATCTCCTGCCGCCCCAGCATGCCGTCCACCACGAGCCCGGTGCGCCGGTCGCCGAGCTCGAGGACGATCACCGGACTCCGCGGCGGGGGCTCGCCGCCGACTCCCAGGAGCCGCCGCAAGTGCACGAGCGGCACCACGCGCTCGCGCAGCACGATGGCCTCGCGACCCTCGACGGTCGTCCGCGCCTGCGCGGCGAGGTCCACCGTCTCGGCCACGTAGTTCAGCGGCAGGGCGTAGCGTTCCTCGCCTACCCCGGCGATGAGCGCCGGCACGATGGCCAGCGTCACCGGAAGGCGGAGCACGAACGTGGTCCCCGCCCCCGGCGTCGAGCGGACGTCCACCGAGCCGCCCAGCGCGCGCACCCGCGTCGCCACGACGTCGATCCCCACGCCGCGGCCCGAGACGCTGGTGACCGCCTCGGCGGTGGAAAAGCCCGGCCGCGCGAGCACCCGCAGCAGCTGCTCGTCCGACAGCGTCTCGACGTGCGGCTCCACCACCCCGTCGCGCTTCGCCCGCTCGAGGATCGCCGCGCGATCGATGCCCCGGCCGTCGTCGGCCACGGTGATCGCCACGTGGGTGCGCTCGCGCACGGCGGCGAGCACGATCTCCCCCTCCGGCTTTTTGCCCCGCCGCCGCCGCTCGGCCGGCGGCTCGATGCCGTGGTCCACCGCGTTGCGCAGCAGATGGAGGAGCGGATCCCCGAGCTCGTCCAGGATGGCGCGGTCGAGCTCGATCTCCTTCCCCTCCACGCGGAACGCGACCTGCTTCCCGAGCTCGCGCGCCAGGTCGCGCACCACCCGCGGAAAGCGGTCGAACACCTGCCACACGGGCGTGAGCCGCGCCTGCATGATCTCCGTTTGCAGGTCCGCGGCGAGGCGCGAGAGCTGGAGGGCCACGTCGTCGAGGGCGGGGTCGCGCGCGCGCGCCGCGAGCTCGGTGAGCCGGCCGCGCGCGGTCACGAGCTCCCCGATCAGGTTCATGAGCGCGTCCAGGCGCCGCAGGTCCACCCGGACGTGCCGACTCCGGCCCCCTTCGACCCGGCCTGCGGCGCCCCCGCCCGCGGCGTCGCCGTCGTCGCCGAGCTCGCCCGCGTCGGTCGCCCCGACCCGCACCGTCTCCACGTCGCCCGCCGCGCGCAACGCGCGTTCGATCTCGGCCGCGGGCAGCGACGTCGCGAGCCGGAAGCGGAACCGCCCGTCGAAGTCCTCGGCCTCGAAGCTCGCCGCGGGCGGCACGATCCCGTGGACCGCCCCCAGCCCCTGCGCGCGCTGGAGCAGCAGGGCGGCGCGCGCCCCCTTGAGGGGCGCCTCGGCCCGCAGCGTCACCTCCACGAGGTGACCCGGGGCGGCCGAGGGCGCGCCGCCGGCGGCGGGCGCGCCGGGCTCGACGGCGGGCACGGCGGCCGCGGCGCGTGGCTCTCCCGGCGGGGCGAGCGCCACCAGGGCGCGGTCCAGGTCCGCCGTCACTTCGGCGACGTCGATGTGCTCCTCGCGCCCCGCCACCGACAGCTCCACCGCGCGCGCGAGCGCGTCGCGCGCCCGGAACAGGAGCTGCAACAGCGCGTCGTCCGCCGGCCGCGCGCCGCGGCGCAGCGCGTCGAGCAGGCTCTCGGTGCGATGCGCGAGATCGGTCACCCGGGCATAGCCCATGGTGGCCGCCATCCCTTTCACGGTGTGCACGGCGCGGAACAGCCCGGCCACGGGGGCGGGATTCGCCGGGCTGCGCTCCCACTCGAGCAGCAGGTGATTGCAGGCGCTCAAGTGCTCCCGGCTCTCCGCCAAGAACAGCTCGGCGTACTGCGAGAGGTCCATGACTCAGCCGAGGACGCGCTGCACGGCCTCGAGCACGCGCGACGGCTGGAACGGCTTGACGACGAAGTCCTTCGCGCCCGCCTGGATCGCCTCCACCACCAGGGCCTGCTGGCCCATCGCGCTGCACATCAAGATCTTCGCGTCGGGATCGTGCTTGATGATTTCCCGTACGGCGTCAATCCCGCCCATGTCCGGCATCACGATGTCCATGGTCACCAGGTCCGGCTTGAGCTGCTTGTACTTCTCCACCGCCTGGGACCCGGTCTCGGCCTCGCCGACAATCTCGAAGCCGGCCTGGGCCAGGATGTCGCTGATCATCGTCCGCATGAAGATGGCGTCATCGCAGACCAGGACCGTGTGGCCCACGCACCCCTCCCTAGGAAGACAGGACCGGAGTCAACAACGCGTCGGTATCGAGCACCACGAACAGCTGCCCGGCGCGCCGCCCCACCGCGTGCACCAACGTGGCGTCCACGCCGGGCAGGGCCTGCCGGCGCTCCAGGGCGTCCGCCCCGGTGGCGAAAAAGTCCACCACCTCGTCGACCGTGAAGCCGAGGACCCGCTTGCCCCCGTTCACCTCGAAGAGAATGGTGGACTCCGGCGGCGTCGGCGGCGGCTCCTGCCGGAGCGCCCGCCACCCCTCCACCACGGTCACCAGCGTGCCCCGCACGTTGGCGAGCCCCGCCACCGCGGCCGGCGCGCCGGGGATCCGGGTGGTGGGGAGTCGCGGCAGGATTTCGCGCACCCGCCCCGCCTCCGTGGCGCAGACGAGGTGGCCCACCCGGAACAGCAGCAGCCGGACGACCCCCGCGTCACTCATCCGATGCGAAGAAGCCAAGATACTCCAAGGGGTTGGGCCGAGCAAGCAAAGTGGGATCGCCCGCCGCCTGCGCCAGCGCGGGCGCGAGCTCGGCGGGCCACTCCGAGCGCAGCGCCAGGCGCGCGCCGGTGATCGGATGGGGGAAGGCGAGCAGCGCCGCGTGCAGCAGCTGGCGGGGGGCGAGGGCCTCGATCGCCTCGGCGGCCCGGCGCTCCGAGGGCGTCACGCGGCGGCTGCCGCCGAAAGCGTACTCGCGATCGCCCACCACCGGGTGGCCGACGTGCGCGAGATGCACGCGGATCTGGTGGGTACGCCCCGTGGCCAGGGCGACGCGCAGCAGGTCGGTCTGGGCGAAGCGGGCCACCACCCGCACCTCGGTGACCGCGTGGCGCCCGCCGGCGAGCACCGTCATGCGGGTGCGGTCCTGGGGATGCCGGGCGATGGGCGCTTCGATGGTCACCGGGGAGGTCGCGAAATGCCCCCAGGCCAGCGCCGCGTACACGCGCCGCACCTGGCGGCGCTCGAGCATGCGCGCGAGACGGCGGTGGGCCTCGTCGGTCTTGGCGACGAGCAGCAGCCCCGACGTGTCGCGGTCGAGCCGGTGCACGATCCCCGGCCGGCCGGGGGCCGCCCCCGCCGACAGGGGGGTACCCCGCCCCACGAGCACGTTGACGAGGGTGTCGTCCCAATGGCCCGGGCCGGGGTGGACCACGAGGCCGGCGGGCTTGTCGAGCACCGCGAGGTGGTCGTCCTCGTACACGAACGCGAGGTCGCGGTGCGCCGGCGCGTAGGGGCGGGGCGCCGGCTCGGCCTCGGGGAGGTCCACGGTCACCACGGTCCCGCGGCGCAGCCGCGCCGACGCGCGCAGCGGCCCGCCGCCGGCCGTGACGCGCCGCGCGGCGATCAGCTGCCCCGCCGCGGTGCGCGACACCGCCAGCTGATCGGCGAGAAAGCGGTCGAGGCGCTCGGTCTCGGGGACGGCGACGCAGAAGGTGACGACCGGCGTCACTGCTCGGCCGTCCGGGCCTCCTTCGCCCGCTCGTGCGCCCGGCCCTCGAGCCACAGCGAGATCGCGAGCGCGATCGCCCCCACGCTGATGGCGGAATCGGCGACGTTGAACGTCGGCCAGCGCGCCGTCCCGATCCCGACGTCCACGAAGTCCACGACGCCCTGGGCGCTGCGCAGGCGATCGATCACGTTCCCCACGGCGCCCGCGCACACGAGCGCCAGCGCCACGAAGCGCAACCGGTCCCCCGGTCGGGCCGCGCGGACCATGGAGCGCAGCACCACCAGGGCGGCGAGCGCCAGCGCGAAGAAGATCCAGCGCGAGTACGCGCCCAGACACAGCCCGAAGGCGGCGCAGCGGTTGTACACCAGGCGCAGCTGCACGTAGTCGCCGATCACCGCCACCGGCGCGTGCCGCGCGAGCAGCGTCTCGGCGAGGAGCTTCGTGACCACGTCCGCGAGCACCACCGCGCCCGCCGTGATCCAGAACACCCGCCGGTCAGCGCCGCTTGCCATCTTCTTCCTTCGCCTTGCACTTGATGCACAGCCGCGCGTGCGGCAACGCGTCCAGGCGCTCGAAGCCGATGTCCTCGCCGCACTGCTCGCACTTGCCGAAGCGCTCGGGCGTCTGGTACAGGCGCCGCAGCGCCTGGTTCACGTGCCACAGGTAGCGCCCCTCCTGGGAGGCGAACAGGAACGCCTTCTCGCGCTCCATGGCGTCGGTCCCCTGGTCGGCCATGTGAAACGAGTAGCTCGAGAGGTCGCCGTCGGACGCCTGGAGGCTGGACATGAACGACTCGTCGTAGTGGCCGAGCTCTTTCATGACCCGGGCGCGCTCCTCGAGCAGGCGCTTCTCGAGATGGGCCAGTTGCTTCTTGGTCAGCCCTTTCGACGGCTTCGGTTTCGGTTTCGGTTTTGCCGCCATTATCGGGTTCCGCCCTTTCGTCCGTCATGGCGCCGCAGTGCGATGGTCACCCGGCGCGTCTCGATGTCCACTTCGCGGGTCACGTCCGCCTCGGCGAGCACGGCCCCGAGCACCACCTTTCGGGCCAGGGTCTCGCCCGCCACGAAGCTCTGGAACGTGGACACCGCCGCCTCTACGTCGTCGGGGCCCGCCACGCTGAGTTCGATGCGCGTGGTGAACTCGTACCCCGCCTCCTTGCGCAGCCGCTGCACGCGGTTGACGAGCTCCCGCGCGAGCCCCTCCTGAATGAGATCGGCCGAGAGCCGCGGATCCACCGCGGCCACATAGGGGCCGTCCGCCTGCACCGCCCAGTCGCTCGCCACCTCGCGCGCCACCGTCACGTCCCCGGGGTGAAACTCGAACTCCCCCGCCCGGACCGTCTCCCCGCGCTCCAACGCCTGCAGCGCGTCGGCCGGGAGCCGGGCCGCCGCGGCCGCCGCGCGGGGCGTGTCCCGCCCGTAGCGCTTGCCCAGGCGGCGAAAATCGGGCTGCCCGCGCAGGCGCACCAGCTCGTCGTCGGAGCCCACCACGTCCACGGCCTTGGCGTTCACCTCGGCCGCGAGCAGGTCCAACAGGTCCGCGAACACCGGGCCCTTCACCGCCGCCGGCACCGCCACCCGCAGCCGGGCCACCGGCTGGCGCACGGGGAGCCGCCGCGTCTCGCGGGCCGCGCGCGCCAGCGAGGCGAGCTTGCGGATCGCCGCCATCGCCGCCACCAGCTCGGGCTCGCGGCGCCCCCGGTCCGCCGGAAACGCCGCGAGATGCACGGAAGCGCCCGTGAGGGCGCGGTGCACCCAGTCCGACAGGAACGGCGCGGCCGGCGCGAGCAGGCGCACGGTGGTGACAAGGGCCTCGTACAGCGTGGCCAGCGCCGCCGGGTCGGCGGCGCGATCCGGCGCCCAAAAGCGCGCGCGGTTGGTGCGCACATACCAGTTCGACAGCTCGTCGGTCACGAACTCCATGAGCGCCCGCACGCCCGCCGTCACATCGTAGGCGTTCCACGCCCCGCGCACCGCCGCCACCACCTCGTCGAGCCGCGCCAGCAGCCAGCGGTCGGCGAGCGCCCGCTCCGCGAGCGGCGGCTCGCCGCCCGCGGGCGTCCACGCGCCCGCGTACTGCGCAAAGAAGTGATAGGTGTGGCGCAGGGTGTTGAGGAACCCCCCCGCCACATCGGGAATCTGGCGCCGGTCGAAGCGCTTGGGGAGCCACACCTGGCTCTGGCCCACGAGATACAGCCGCACCGCATCCGCGCCGAACTCGGCGAGCACCTCCCACGGGTTCACCACGTTGCCCCGGCTCTTCGACATCTTCTGGCCCTGCGCGTCCAGCACCAGCTCGTTGACGATCACGTGCTTGTAGACGGGCGCGTCGAACGCCGCCACGCCGATCGCGAGCAGCGAGTAGAACCACCCCCGCGTCTGATCCACGCCTTCGCAGATGAAGTCCGCCGGGAAATGGGCCTGGAACTCCGCCTGGTGCTCGAACGGGTAGTGCCACTGCGCGTACGGCATCGCCCCCGAGTCGAACCAGGCGTCAACGACCTCGGGCACCCGGCGCATCGTACCGCCGCACGCGCGGCACGGCCACGTGTACCCGTCCACGTGCGGCTTGTGGGCGTCGAAGTCGGGCGGCAGCGGCCGGCCCCACCGCTCGGCGAGCTCCGCATAGGAGCCGATCACCTCGCGGTGCGCCGGCTCGGCGTCGCACTCCCACACGTTCAACGGCGTGCCCCAGTAGCGATCGCGCGACAGCGCCCAGTCCACGTTGTTCTCGAGCCACGCGCCGAAGCGGCCCGTGCCCACCTCGGGCGGGTGCCAGTCCACCTGCGCGTTCACCTCGAGCAGGCGCGCCTTGACGGCCGTGGTGCGCACGAACCAGGAGCCGCGGGCGTAATAGATGAGCGCCGCGCCGCACCGCCAGCAGAACGGGTAGCTGTGCCGGTAGGGAAGCGTCTCCAGCCAGCGCCCCTCGCGCTTGAGCCGCTCGATGACGAGCCGGTTGGTCTCCGCGTCGGTGACGAGCCGCCCGTCGAGCTCCGCGGCGCCCGTGCCCTGGAACGTCCCGTCGGCAGCCACCGGATTCACGAAGGCGAGGCCGGCCTGCTGGGCCACGGCGTAATCGTCGGCGCCGAAGGCGGGGGCGAGGTGCACGAGCCCGGTTCCCTCCTCCGCGGACACGAACGCGCCCGCCACCACGACCTCCCGCTCCCCCTCGGGCGGCAGCGGCACGAGCGCCAGCGGGCGCCGGTAGCGCGAGCCCACGAGGTCCCGGCCCCGATAGACCGCCACCTGCGGCGCGGCGGCCAGCGGCCGCCCCCCCACCCGCACCGCGTCGGCGCGCGCCGCCGCCACCACGTAGCGCACGCCCCCCACCTCGTACTCCCCGTACTCGAGCTCGGGATGCACCGCCACCGCCACGTTGGCGAGCAGCGTCCACGGCGTCGTGGTCCAGATCACGAGCTGGCGCGCCGGCTGGCCGGCGAGGGGCACGGCGACGAACACCGAGTTCGTCTGCACCTCCTCGTAGCCGAGCGCGAGCTCGTGCGACGACAGCGCCGTACCGCAGCGCGGGCAGTAGGGCAGCACCTTGTGCCCGCGGTACAGGAGCGCCCGGTCGTACAGCCGCTTGAGCAGCCACCACACCGTCTCGATGTAGGAGTTCGCGTACGTGATGTAGGGGTGCTCGTAGTCGAGCCAGTAGCCGATCCGCTCCGAGAGCGCCTCCCAATCGCTCTTGTAGGTGAACACGCTCTCGCGGCACAGCCGGTTGAAGCGCTCGACGCCGTAGGCCTCGATTTCCTTCTTGCCCGAGATCCCGAGCGTGCGCTCCACCTCGATCTCCACCGGCAGGCCGTGCGTGTCCCAGCCGGCGATGCGGGTGACGCCGCGGCCCAGCATCGTCTGGTAGCGGCAGATCAGGTCCTTGATGGTGCGCGAGAAGACGTGATGGATGCCCGGGCGGCCGTTCGCCGTCGGCGGCCCCTCGTAGAACACGAACGGCGGGCCGTAGCGCGCCGCGTCCTGCGTCTGCTGGAACAGGCGCTCGTCCTTCCAGGTCGCGAGGAGCTGCCGCTCCAGCGCGTCCGGCGCCAGCGTCGCGGCCAAGAGCGGGTAGGCCATCAGGGCAGGCGCTCCAGCACCCCGCGGACCAGAACCGTGAGCTTGGGCTCGGCGGCGCGCGCCACCGCGAGGATCTGCTCGAGCGAGGCCGGGGCCAGCGCGTCGGGCAGACATTGGTCGGTCACGATGGACAGCCCGAGCACGGCCATGCCCATGTGCCGGGCGGCGATGACCTCGGGGACGGTGCTCATCCCCACGATGTCGGCGCCGAGCGCGCGCAACATCCGGTACTCGGCGCGGGTCTCGAGGTTCGGGCCGGTGACCGCCACGTACACCCCTTCCCGCAGCACCAGGCCCCGCTCGAGGGCCACCTGGCGCGCCAGCGCCCGCAGCCGGGCGTCGTAGGGCTCGGACATGTCGGGGAAGCGCGGGCCGAGCGCGTCGTCGTTCGGCCCGACGAGCGGGTTGTCGCCGAGCAGATTGATGTGGTCGGCGATAAGCACGAGGTCGCCGGGACTCCACAGCGGGTGCATCCCCCCGGCCGCATTCGACACGATGAGGGTGCGCGCCCCCAGCGCGAACAGCACCCGCACCGGAAAGGCGATCTGCTGGAGGGTATAGCCTTCGTAGCGGTGGAACCGGCCCTGCATCGCGGCCACGCGCCGCCCGGCCAGGGTGCCCAGGAGCAGGCGGCCCGCATGGCTTTCGACCGTCGCGAGGGGAAAGCCGGGGATCTCGCCGTAGGGGATCCGGGCGTCCGCGGCGATCTCCTCCGCCAGGGCTCCCAGGCCGGTGCCCAGGATGATGGCGACCTCGGGGACGAGCGCCGTGCGCGCCCGCACGGCGCCGACCGCCTCCGCGATCATCCGTCGGACTGCCCGTCCAGGGCGCGCAGCTCCGCGAGCTGCCGCTCGAGCAGCGCGCGGAACCCCGCCAGGTAGGCCTGGAACTGGCGTTGCACGTCGCCGGTGCGCCGGGCCGCCTCCGCCTCGGCGGCGCGGGCCGCGTCGAGCAGGCGCCGCGCCTCAGCCTGCGCGTCGCGCACGATCGCCTCGGCCTCCCGCGCGGCCGCCGCGCGCGTCTCCTCGCGCAGCTGCTGCGCCGCCACCAGCGCCTCGTTCATCGCACGCTCGCGCTCGCGGTAGGCCCGGAGCTGTTCCGTGAGCGCGGCCACGCGCTCCTCGAGCACCGAGCGCTCCCGCAGGACGCGCTCCAGCTCGTCGGCCAGGCGGTGGCGGAACTCCTCGACGCCCGCCGGCTCGTAGCCCCGCCAGCGGCGACGGAACTCCTGCCGCCGCACGTCGAGCGGCGTCAGGTGGAAGGCGTCGTCGCTCACGGGGACCTCGGGCCGAAGAGCGCGGTACCCAAACGTACGAGCGTCGCCCCCTCCTCGACCGCGATGCCGTAGTCGGCGGACATCCCCATCGAGAGCGTCGGCAGGCATACCCCCTCCTCCTGCAAGGCGTCGCGCAGCGCCCGCAGGGCGCGAAAGGTGCGCCGCGGGACGGCGGGGTCGTCGCTGAGCGGGGCGAGGGTCATCAGGCCCTCGAGCGCGAGATGGGGGAGCGCTGCCACCCGGCGCGCGAGCGCGGGCGCCTCCGCCGGCGCGCACCCGCTCTTCTGCGGCTCGCCCGCCACGTTCACCTGGATCAGCACCCGTTGCCGCGTGCCGGCGGCGGCGGCCCGCCGCTCCAGCTCCTCGGCGAGCGGCTCCGAGTCCACCGAGTGCACCAGGGCGAATCGGCCCGGCACGTACTTCGCCTTGTTGCGCTGGAGGTGGCCGATCAGGTGCCAGACCGCACGCCGCCCGGCGGGCGTGTCCATCTTCGCGAGCGCCTCCTGCACGCGATTCTCGCCCAGCTCGGTGAGCCCCGCCGCGAGCGCCGCCGCGATGGCTTCGGGGCCGAACCCCTTCGTGACGGCGAGAATCGTCACCGGGTGCGTCCACCCGGCGGCGGCCTGCCGCCGAGCGATTTCGGCCCGCACGTGGGCCAGCCGCTCGGGCAGGGCCGCGAAATCCATAACCGCGTAAGCTAGCCCGGGGCCCGGGCCGAAACAATCGGGGGTCAGCCGGCGGGCGCGGTCGCCTGTTCCCCGCCTTCGAGGTCCGCGATGGCGCCGGACAAGAGGTCGCGCACCTGGGCGGGGGTGAGGGGGCGGTGCAGGCGGCCGTGGCTCGCCACGGAAATCGTGGACGTCTCCTCGGAGACGACCAGCACCGTCGCGTCGGTCTCCTCCGACAGGCCGAGCGCCGCCCGATGCCGCGTGCCCAGCGATTTGTCGGCCACCTTGAACTGGGTGAGCGGCAGCACGCACCCCGCGCCGATGATGCGGTCGCCGCGCACCAGCACCGCCCCGTCGTGCAGCGGCGAGTAAGGCGTGAAGATCGTGGTCAGCAGATCGGCCGAGACCTTCGCCTCCATCGGGACGCCGGAGGAGATGAACTCCTCGAGCCCGATGTCCCCTTCCACCGCGATGATCGCCCCGGTGCCGGCGCGCGCCAGCCGGTCCAGCGCTTCCGCGATCTCCTCGGCCACCGACTGGCGGTCGCTCTGCGAAAAACGCCGCATCAGGCGCGACTGCCCGAGCCGCGCGAGCGCGTTGCGCAGCTCCGGCTGGAACACCACCACCGCCGCAAACGCGCCGTAGGTGAACACCACCGACAGCAGCACGCTGATCATCTGGAACTTCGCGAGCACCGCCGCAAAGTAGGCGACCGACAGAATCATCACGCCCACCACGATCTGGATGGCGCGCGTGCCCACGAGGAACAGCAGGAAGCGGTAGATGACGAACGCGACGAGGACGATCTCGACCACGTCGGGCCACAGCCGCGGGACCAGGAACCGGTAGGCGTCGAGGTTCACGGGGCGCTCACGGTGGCGCCGGCCACCCGCAGCGCCTCGCGCGCGAGGGCGGCCTCGTGCACGCGGAACAGGCGCGCGCCGCGCTCCCACGCGAGGGCGCACGCCACGGCCGTCGCCCGGTCGCGATCCTCCACCGGGCGCCCGGTGGCGTGCCCGAGAAACCGCTTGCGCGACGGCCCCACGACCACAGGATAGCCGAGCCCCACCACGCTCGCCAGCTCGTCGAGCAGCCGGAAGTTCTGTTCCGCCGTCTTGGCGAACCCGAACCCCGGGTCCACGGCGATGCGCTCGCGCGCGATCCCCGCGGCTTCCGCCCGCTCGGCCGCCGCGCGCAGCTCCGCCGCCACCTCCGTCGCGACGTGCCGGTAGCTCGCCAGCCCGTCCATCGTCTCCGGGGTGCCCCGCATGTGCATGAGGATCACCCCGACGCCCGCCCCGGCGACGACGCGCGCGAGCTCGGCGTCGAAGGCCAGCGCCGAGACGTCGTTCACCGCGGCCGCCCCCGCCGCGATCGCCGCGCGGGCCACGGCCGCCTTGCGCGTGTCCACCGACACCGGCCCCAGCCCCCGGCGCACCAGCGCCTCGATCACCGGCACCACGCGGGCGATCTCCTCCTCCGCGGCCACCGCCGCCGCCCCGGGGCGCGTCGATTCCCCGCCGACGTCGAGGAGCGCGCACCCCTCGGCGAGCAGCCGCTCGGCGTGCGCCACCGCCCGGTCCACGGTGGTGAACCGCCCCCCGTCCGAAAACGAGTCGGGGGTCACATTCACGATGCCGATGAGGGCCGCCTGATCGAGCGCCACCGCCCCGCCGGCGAGCTGCCAGGTGCGGGGCGGCTCGCTCCAGGCGGCGAGGAAGCGCCCCAGCTCGGGGCCGAGGCCCTCGAGGCCCGGCGGCACGCGATCGGGCCGCGCCAGCGGCGCGAGCCGGCTCGCCGCCGCGCTCACGAGCGCCCACCCGTCGCCCGTCAGCACGTCCGCGCCCGCCCGCGCGCCCCAGTGCACGAGCGCTTCGCGTTCCGCGGCGGTGAGGTCGTCGAGGAGCACCACGAGCGGGCGCACGCCGGTGGCGGCGAGCGCCGCCGCCTGGGCCTCCCAGCCCCGCGCCGCGAGCGCCGCGCGCACCGCCTCGGGGGTGTGCGCGGCGAGCGCGGTCAGCCTCACGCGCCGGCGGGCTCGGGCGGCGGCGTGCCCAGCACCGGGCCGCGGGCGCCCGCCTTGTCCTTCGCGCCGGCCGCGGGCGCCGCAGGCGCGGCGGGCGCCGACGGCGCGGGCGGAGGCACGAGCGGCGGCAGCGGCCGGCCCGCCACCACCAGCTCCACCTCCTCCCGGTCGAGCGTCTCCCGCTCGAGCAGCGCGGCGGCCAGCCGGTCCAGCGCGTCGCGATGCTCGGTGAGAATGGCCCGCGCCTGCTCGTACGCCTCCGTCAGCACCCGCTTCACTTCCGTGTCCACGAGCTCCGCCGTCCGCTCGGATACCTCGCGCCGCTGCACCACCTCGCGCCCGAGGAAGATCTCGGCCTCCCGGTCGCCGACGGCAATCGGGCCCACCACGTCGCTCATCCCGAACTGCGTCACCATGCGGCGCGCCATCTCGGTCGCCTGCTGGATGTCCTGCGCCGCACCCGTCGTCACCTTGTCGGGCCCGAACACCAGCTCCTCCGCCACGCGGCCCCCGTAGGCCATCGCGAGCCGCCCCAGGATGTAGGCCTTGGTGTAGTTGTGCCGATCCTCCTCGGGCAGCGAGAACGTGATCCCCAGCGCCCGGCCCCGCGGCACGATGGTCACCTTGTGCAGGGGATCGAGCCCCGGGACCTTGAGGTTGACCAACGCGTGCCCCGCCTCGTGGTAGGCCGTCAGCCGCCGCTCCTCCTCCGACAAGACCAAGCTCTTGCGCTCCAGGCCGAGCATGACCTTGTCCTTCGCGTCCTCGAAGTCCGCCATGTCCACCGCGGCCTTGTTTCGCCGCGCGGCGAGGAGCGCCGCCTCGTTGACGATGTTCGACAGCTCGGCCCCCGACAGTCCCGGCGTCCCTTTGGCGATCCGCTCCAGGTCCACGTTCGGCGCCAGCGGAATCTTGCGCGTGTGCACGCGCAGGATCTGCTCGCGGCCCTTGACGTCGGGCATGTCCACCACCACCTGCCGGTCGAACCGCCCGGGGCGCAGCAGGGCGGGGTCGAGGATGTCCGGGCGGTTGGTCGCGGCCAACAGAATCACGCCGTCGTTCGCCTCGAAGCCGTCCATCTCCACGAGCAGCTGGTTCAACGTCTGCTCGCGCTCGTCGTGCCCGCCGCCCAGACCGGCCCCGCGATGCCGCCCGACGGCGTCGATCTCGTCGATGAAGATGATGCACGGCGCGTGCGCCTTCCCCTGCTCGAACAGGTCGCGCACCCGCGAGGCCCCCACGCCCACGAACATCTCGACGAAATCCGAGCCCGACATGGAGAAGAACGGCCGGCCCGCCTCGCCCGCCACCGCCTTGGCGAGCAGCGTCTTGCCCGTCCCCGGCGGGCCCACGAGCAGCACGCCCTTGGGCAGCCGCCCGCCCAGCCGCTGGAACTTCTGCGGATCCTTGAGAAACTCGATGATCTCCTCGAGTTCCTGCTTCGCTTCATCGCAGCCCGCCACGTCGGCGAAGGTGACCTTGGGCGTGTCGCCCGAGAGCAGCTTCGCCTTCGACTTGCCGAACGCGAACGCGCGGTTCCCCCCCTGCTGCATCTGCCGCAGGAGCATGATGATGAGGCCGAGAAACAGCAGGTACGGCAGGAAGCTGAACAGGAATACCCCGAACGACTGCTTCTCCTCGCGCGCGCGCACGTCCACGCCCTTGTCGCGCAGCGTCGCCACCCAGGTGTCGCTCGACTCGAACGGCAGCAGCGTGGTGAAATGCTCCGCCATGCGCCGGCCCACCGCCACCGGCGTCTTGAAGTCGCCTTTCACCTGCTGGCGCTCGACGATCTCGACGGCGGCCACGTTGCCCTTGTCGAGCTGCTCGGTGAACTGCGTATAGGAGATGTCCGCCGCCTCCTGGCGCCGGCTCGACGCGAACTGCACCAGGGCGATCGTGCCCACGATGAGCAGCGCCCAGAACGACAGCGTCCGCAGCATCCGGGCCCAGTTGACGTCGCGCGGCGGCGGTCCCCGGCGGTTGGCCATCAGGTCAGGCTCGCGATGTAGGGCAGATGCCGGAAATTCTCGGCGTGGTCGAGCCCGTAGCCGACGAGGAACACCCGGGGCGCGTCGAAGCCGACGAACGCCGGCTCCAGCACGAGATGTTCCGCCACATGCTTGTGCAGCAGCGCACACACCTCCAGGCTCCGGGGCGCGCGCGCCCGCAGCAGCGTCACCAGACGGTTGAGGGTCTTCCCCGTGTCCACGATGTCCTCGACCAGCAGGATGTGCTTGCCCCGCAGCTCGGTTTCGGGGTCGTAGAGCAACCGCACCTCGCCGCTCGAGATCGTGTCGGCCCCGTAACTCGCGGCCACCAGAAAATCCACCTGCAAGGGCCGCTCGATGCGGCGCACCAGATCGCTCAGGAAGATGAAGCTCCCCTTGAGCAACCCGAGCACGAGGAGATCGCCGTCGGGGTAGGCCGCGGTGATCGCCTGGCCCAGCTCCCGCACCCGCCGCGCGATCGTCTCCTCGTCGAAGACGATGCGCTTGAACTCACGCCCGCCCGTCTGCCTGAGGCTCGCCGCGCTTGGTAACATCCAGCCGCACCGCCGGGGTTCCTGGCTGCGGGAGGTCGGCGGCGCTCCGGCAGATTCCGGGGACCCAGAGAATGGTTTCGCCGCGGGCGACCACCGGATACGCCGCGCGGTCGCCTCGCGGCACCTTGGCTTCCATCAACAACCGCCGCAGCGGCCGCCGCCCCACCCCGCCCAGCGGCACCAGCCGATCGCCCGGCCGCGCCGGCCGGATTTCCCACGCCGCGCCGCCGTCGGCGATCCACGTCGTCCACTCGGCGCGCGGCAGCCGGGGGGGCGCCGGGGCGGGCGCCCACGCGATGTGAAACCCCCCGAACTCGGTGCTCCCCTGCGCCGCCGTCGCCACGATCCGCGGGGCCGGCGCGGCGGCGGGCCGCCGCACCCGCAACCGGTCGAAGGCCGCTTCGGCCGTCCACCCGCCGCCCACGGGCAGCGCCCGGCCCGACGGCCCCCGCGCCAGCGTCACGAGCTCCCGGGCGCGCCGCACGCCGAGGACCAGCCCCACCCGGCGGGCCGCGGCGCGCACCAGCGCCACCGCCACTGCGTCATCATAGCGGCCGAGGGCGCCCCGGGCAACGTCGAAACCGCGCGCCGCCACGCGAAGCTCAAGACCGGGAACCAGTTGCAGCGCGCGGTCCCAGGCGCGCCGCTCCAGCGCCGCCGCGCGCCCGAGCCGCAGGAGATCGTCGGGCACCCGCGCCCCCAACCGCGCCACGAGCGCGGGCAGGAGGGTCGTGCGCAGCCAGGAGCGCAGATGGCGCGGATCGGCGTTCGCGGGGTCGTCGTCGTACGGCAGCCCGCGCGCCGCCACGTGCGCCGCGAGCTCGGCCTTGGCGAAGGGGAGCAACGGCCGCACCACGCCTCCGCGGCTGCGCGCCGGCATCCCCGCGAGGCCGGCGGGCGCGCTCCCCCGCAGCACCCGCAGCACAATGGTCTCGACCTGGTCGTCGCGGTGGTGGGCGGTCACCAGGTAGCGCGCCGCGTGCCGCCGCCGCACGGCAGCGAGCCAGCGGTAGCGCGCCTCCCGGGCCTGCGTCTCGCTGGCGCCGGGGCCAAGCCCGAGCTCGCCCAGCTCGAACGCCAGCCCGTAGCGGGCGGCGAGGTCCCGCACCGCGCCCGCCACCGCCGCGCTCTCGGGGCGGATCTGGTGGTCGGCGTGCGCCACCACGAGCGTCAGCCCCCACTGCGGTGCGACGGCGGACAACAGATCGAGCAGCGCCACCGAGTCGCCGCCGCCCGACACCGCGACGACGGCGGTCCCGGGCGCCGGGAACAGCCGGCGCCGCGCCACGTGGGCGCGGAAGCGCTCCAGCAACGGCTCCATGCTATAATGATAGCGCCATGCGCCCCGATCAGGTGTACGAGCTGCTGCGCAACTTCACTTCGCCGATCGTCGCCGTCACGGCGGAGCGGGGCGGCAAGCGCAACGGGATGATTCTGGACAGCGCGGTGCGCGCGTCCATCGTCCCCACCCTGCCCCGCCTCTCCGTCTATGTCCACAAATTCAACTACAGCCACGACATGATCTTCGAGACCGGGCGCTTCGTCGTGCATCTGCTCCGCGACGATCAGTTCGACCTGGTCCACCGGCTCGGGTTCGCGAGCGGGCGCGACGGCGACAAGCTCGCCGGCATCCCCCATCGCCTCGGGGTGCTGGGCGCGCCGGTGCTGGACGACTGCTACGCGCACTTCGAGTGCCGGGTGGCGAACGTGATGGACACGGGCAGCTCGACCTGCTTTCTCGGCGACGTGGCGGCGGTGGGGCACGGCGCCGCCGACCGGGCGCGGGGGGCGGTGATGACGGCCGCCTACTTCCGCGCCCACATGCCCGCGGCGTGGCGCGCCGAGTACGCGGCGCGCCTCGAGGCGGCGCAACGGTTTGCGGAGGAGCGGTCGCGCGACATCCGGGCGGTGGTGTGGCGGGGGCTGCGGGCGCCGTAGAGTAGCAGGGGCGGGACTCGAACCCGCGACCCCGGCATTATGAGTGCCGTGCTCTAACCAGCTGAGCTACCCTGCCGCGACGACGCCCACAGCCTAACGGCGGCGCCCAGCGGCGTCAACGCCGGGCGGCCGGCGCTCACGGCCGCGGCGCCGGCCCGGCCGGCTCGGTGTCGGCGGGCGGCACGAGGCGGTACAGCAACTCGCCCCGGCGGATCATGCCGAACTGTTCGCGCGCGGCGCGTTCCTGCGCCGCAGGATCGGTCTCCAGGGCGTGCGCGAGGCGCGCGAGCGAGTCGAGCTCGCCCTCGAGCGCCTGCACGGCGCGGCGCTCGGCGGCGAGCTGGCGCCGCAACCGCAGCCAGTCGAGCGTCGAGTACTCCCCCGCCTGAACGGCGAGGCCCGCGAGCAGCAGCGCCGCGCCGAGCGCCACGAGCCGTCCCCGGGTCACAGGCCGTACAGGTGGCGGCCGGGGTAGTAGGCCACGTCGCCCAGCTCCTCGGCGATGCGGAGCAACTGATTGTACTTCGCCACGCGCTCGCTGCGCGACGCGCTCCCTGTCTTGATCTGGCCCACGCCCGTCGCCACCGCGAGGTCGGCGATGAAGGGGTCTTCGGTCTCCCCGGAGCGGTGCGAGATCACGGCCGCGTAGCCGTTCGCCCGCGCGTGCGCGACGCATTGCAGGGTCTCGGTGAGCGTGCCGATCTGGTTCAGCTTGATGAGAATCGCGTTCGCCACGCCCTCCTCGATGCCGCGGTCGAGCCGCTCGATGTTGGTGCAGAAGATGTCATCGCCCACGAGCTGGACGCGGCTCGACAGCGCCTCCGTGAGCTTGGCCCACCCCGCCCAATCGTCTTCCGCGAGCCCGTCCTCGATGGACACGATCGGGTAGCGGTCGATCCAGCTCCGGTACAGCGCCACCATCTCCTCGGCGGACTTCGCGCCGGCGCCGCTCTTCTTGAACACGTAGGCGCCGTCCTGGTACAGCTCGGATGCGGCGGGATCGAGGGCGATCGCCACGTCCTTGCCCGCGGCGTACCCCGCCCCCTCGATCGCCGCCATCACGACCTCGAGCGCCGCCTCGTCGCTCGGCAGGTCGGGCGCGAACCCGCCCTCGTCGCCCACCGCGGTCGAGAGCCGGCGCGCCGCCAGGACCTTCTTCAAGGCGTGGAACACCTCCACGCCGGCCCGGAGCGCCTCGCCGAAGCTGTCCGCGCCGATCGGCACGATCATGAACTCCTGGAAGTCCACGTTGTTCGCCGCGTGCGCGCCGCCGTTCAGGATGTTCATCATCGGGACCGGGAGCACGTTGGCGACCGGGCCGCCGAGATAGCGGTAGAGGGGCAGCCGCGCCTCCTGCGCCGCGGCCCGCGCCACCGCGAGCGAGACGGCGAGAATGGCGTTCGCGCCGAGATGGCCCTTGTTGGGCGTGCCGTCGAGATCGATCATCGCGTAGTCCACGGCGACCTGCTCCTCGGCGGCCATCCCCTCGAGCCGCGGGCCGATGACCTCGTTGACGTTGCGCACCGCTTCGAGCACGCCCTTGCCGAAATAGCGCTGCTGGTCGCCGTCGCGCAGCTCGACCGCTTCGTGCTCTCCGGTCGAGGCGCCGCTCGGCACCGCCGCCCGCCCGGTGATCCCGCTCGACAGCGTGACGTCGGCCTCGACCGTCGGATGGCCCCGGCTGTCGAGGATCTCGCGCGCGTGCACCGCGATGATCTTGCTCATGGTGGCCCTACCCTAGCGGCCCGCCGCGCGCGCGTCAACGCGGGCCTGGAGGGCCAGGACGGCCGCCCGCACGCGGTCGCGCAGCTCCTGGCGTTGCTCGACGGTCATCCCGGCCGTAGGGATCGGATCGCCGATCACGATGCGGATGGGCCGGGGGCGCAGCAGGAGCCGCCCTTTGGGCAGGATCTCGAGCGTGTTGCGCACGTACACGGGCACCACCGGCACCTGCGCCGCGATCGCCAGGCCGAAGGGGGCGTTCTTGAACGGCAGCAGCTCGCCGGTGCGGCTGCGCGTGCCCTCGGGAAAGACCACCGCCGACACGCCGCTGCGGATCACCGCCGCCGCCCGCTCGTACGCTTCGAGCGCGCGCGCGGGATGGGCGCGGTCGATGGTCACGTGCCCCGACGCGATCATCGCCCGGCCCACGAGCGGAATGCGGGCCAGCTCCTGCTTCGCCACGAAGCGGATCGAGCCGGGGAGCGCCGCGGCGAGGGCCCAGATGTCGAACATCGAGGAGTGGTTCGAGGCGTACACCACCGGAGTGTCGCGCGGCACGCGCTCGAGGCCCTCCACCACGAGCGGGGTGCCCGCCGCGGCGAGCAGGTCGCGCGACCAGTCGCTCGTCGCCCAGTCGTAGATCCCGCCCGGCCGCCGCCGCACGCCGAGCGCCGCGGCCGCGAGCACGGCGGCGGCGTGGATCGCGCTCGACAGCGCGAGCACGAGATAGAACCACAGCGTACGGATCATCGCCCCGCCGCGAAGTGATCGTAGCCGGGCGGCGGGGCCACGGCGCGCCCGGCCTGCACGAGCCGCACGCCCGCGCCCGCGGTGCAGCGGCCGATGCGCGTCAGCGGGAGGCCCGTCGCGCGCCGGAACGCCTGCGCGTCGTGGGCGCCGAAGCGGGGCGGGAGGGCGACCAGGAGTTCGTACTCCTCGCCGCTGCCGAGGGCGGTTCGCGCCGGCGCGCCGGGCCAGCGCGGCACGCGGTCCACGGCGATCTCCACGAGCACGCCCGAGGCCGCGGCGAGGTGGTCGGCGTCGGCCGCGAGTCCGTCGGAGACGTCGATCATGGCGCGGGCCCCGTGCCGGGCCAGCCAGCGACCGGCCGCGATGCGGGGCGCGGGGCGCGCGAACCGCGCGCGCAGCGCGCCGCGCAGCGGCCGGCCGGCCCGCAGCGCCGCGAGCGCGAGCGCTGGCCCGCCGAGGCGGCCCGTGACCCACACGCCGTCGCCCGGGCGCGCCCCCGCCCGGCGGACCGGGCGCCGCGCGCGCCCCACGGCGCACACGTCCACCAGGTGCCGCGGCGCGCGCACGAGATCGCCGCCCAGCACCGCCGCCCCCGCGCTCCGAGCGGCAGCCCCCACTCCCCCCATCAGCGCTACCGCCCGCTCGCGCGCGGTGCCGGCCCCGGCGCGCCCGGGCAAGCCAAGCGAGACCAACACCCCCAACGGCTCGGCGCCGTCCGCCGCCAGATCCGAGAGCGCCGCCGCCGTGGCCCGCCAGCCGATCTCGGCAAACGACAGCCAGTCGGTGCGGAAGTGCACCCCCTCGAGCGACAGATCGATGCTCACCGCCAGCGTCTCCCCGCCGACGCGGAGCAGGGCGCAATCGTCCCCCAGCGCGCGCCCCGCCCCGCCCAGCCGTGCGAACACGGCGCGCAGCAGGTCGAACTCGCCGCCCCCGCCCCAGCCCCCCGCCCCCGGCCCCAGCGCAAGGTGCCGCTGCGCCGTCTGCCTCACGCGGTCTCGGGCGGCTCGAGGGTGGCGAGCAGCGGCGGTCCGAGCGGCCGGGCCGCGGCCCAGGCGCGCCAGATGTCGGGGAGGGCGGCGAGCACGTCGGCGGGCCGCAGGGAGCGGGCGGTCCACAGCCGCGCGCCGTGCTCGGCGGCGCGGCCGAGCGCGTGCGCGCCCAGGGCGGCCGCCTCCGGCCCGGGGCTGCCGCGCGCCAGGAAGGCGCCGATGAATCCGGCGAGCAGGTCGCCCGAGCCGCCGGTCGCGAGTCCGGGGTTGCCGCTCGCCACCACGTGCACCGGCCCCCGCAGGTCGGCGATCACGGTAGGGACGCCCTTCAAGAGCACGGTGGCCTTGGCGCGCTGCGCCGCCTTGGCCGCCGCCGCCCAGCGGTCGTTCGCCGCCTCGTCGGCGAGGGCGTCGCCGAACTGGGCGCGGAACTCGCCCAGGTGCGGCGTGAGCACCATCGGCCGCTCGGCCGGCCCCCGGAACAGGACCAGGGCGTCGGCGTCGAGCACGGTGGGCACCGGACGCCGGGCGAGCACGGCGGCGAGGAACTGTGCGCGGGCGGGTTCGCGACCCAGCCCGGGCCCCACCACGAGGGCGTCGGCCCAGTCGAGGGCGTCGGCCGCGGCGGGCTCGAGCGCGGGGCCGAGCGCCGACTCGACGGTGAGCACGTCGGGGAGGCTCGCGCGCGCGGCCGCGATCGTCTCCGCGCCCGCGACGAGTTTCACGAGCCCCGCGCCCGCCGCGAGCGCGGCGCGCGCCGCGTGCAGCGCGGCGCCGGTCATCCCGTTCGAGCCGCCGACCACGGTCACGCGGCCCCGGTCGCCCTTGTGCATGGTGGGCGTGAGCTTGGGCAGCCGGGCGCCGGCCCAGGCGTCGGTCACGAGCACCGGCCAGGCGGGGTCGGGCGGCGGGAAGCCGATGTCCACGACCGCGATCTTCCCGCACCACTCGCGCGCGAGCAGGTGGCCGCGCCGCGGGCCCCCGAACGTCACCGATACGTCGGCCCGCACCGGCCCGTGGGCCTCCCCGCTCGAGAGGTCGAGGCCCGTGGGGCCGTCGATCGCGACGATCGGCGCGCCGTAGGTCACGAGGCGCTGGGCGAGCGCGAGCACCTCGCCCCGCGCGGGCCCCGCGGCCCCGGTGCCGAGCAGCGCGTCCACCGCCACCGCCGCCGCGGGCCAGGGCTCGTCGCGCCCGATCTCGCGCACGCCGTCCACCCGGGCGAGCGCGCGGTTGTCGATGGCGTCGTCGGTCCGCGGGTCGAGCGCCGCCACCCAGACGGGGGCGCCGGCGGCGTGCAGCGCGCGGGCCGCCACCCAACCGTCGCCGCCGTTGTTCCCCGCCCCCGCGGCCACCAGCGCGCCGCGCACGAGCACCTCGGGATATTCGCGCGCGATCACCTGGGCGACGGCGCGCCCCGCCGCTTCCATGAGCACGCGCGACGGGATGCGGTACTGGGTGCGCGCCACGGCGTCCCACGCCGCCGCTTCGGCGGCCGAGAGCACGGGGATCGCGGTCACGGGATCACCACGCCGCCGTAGCCCACGACGGCGCTGTCGTCGCCCGTGACCATCCCGGAGTGGCTGTAGTGCACCACCTCGCCGCGCTCGGCGCCGAGGGCGCGCGCCGCCGCGATCACCGCGGCGGCCGGGGCTCGGCCGCACATCGAGATGCGCTCCGCGCGGCAACGGGCGAGCAGCTCGGCGCCGTCGAGCGCGGCCACCGCCTCGAGGGCGCGCCGGTCCTTGCGTTCCGACACCGCCGCCGGCTCGTAGTGATTGAGGTCGCTCGAGGCGAGGAGCAGCACGGGGTGCGGCGCGCGGCGCACCAGCTCGGCGAGCGCCGCGCCGAGAGTGCGGCACGGCTCCCAGGCGTCCCAGGCGAGCACCAGCGGGACGATGCGCACGTCCGGGCGCCGTACCTGGAGGAAGGGGAGCTCGACTTCCACCGCGTGCTCGTGCGCGTGCGCCGCGGGGTCGGGCGCGACGAGCGGGGAGAGCTCGCACAGCGCGGCCGCCAGATCCTCGTCCACCGGCACCTCGCCGAGCGGGGTGCGGAACGCGCCCGCCTCCCACAGCGACGCGCCTCCCGGCGCGCGGCACACGCCGGTGTGGTTGGGCGCGAGGATCACCACCGCCGGCGGGACGGCGAGCCGGGCGAAGACGTGCGCCGCGGTCTCTCCCGAGTACGGATAGCCCGCGTGGGGCGCGACGGCGGCCCGCGCCGGCGCCGCACGGGCGTCGGGCACGCGCGCCAACAGCTCCCGCACCGCCTGCTCCAGCCGGTCCCGGCTGCCGGGATAGAAGCGTCCGCTCACGGCGGGCGCGCGCACGCGGTCCAAGCTTACTTGAAGCTCTGGCCGATCGCGCGCCCGAAGGAGATCTCGCCGTTATCGATCCGGATGTTGAACCCGCACTCCGGGTTGGTGCACACCCAGGCCTTGTAGGTGATCGGCGCCCCGTCGCGGCCGTAGTCCGATAACGGAATCAGCAGACCTTGCTGGCACTTCCTGCAGGCGGGCCACTCCCTGACCTCGTCCATACGCACCCCCCTTCGACCCCGAGCCGGTTCCCGCTGCCCCGGCTACCTCCCGCGCTCGACCCCGGGCCAGCGGTAGCCGGCCTGAAACACCTCCGCGAACTCGTACACCCGATGGAAGTCCTCGGGCTTGTCGCTGGGCTGGCGCGCGAGCAGCCCCACGTCAATGAGCGCGAACACGATGTGCCCGAGGTCCTCGGTGCTGCGCACGCCCCAGTGCTCGAGCACGGTGGGCGCGAGCAACCCGAACTGCTCGAGGGCGAAGTCGCGGCAGGCCCAGGCGAGCTCGGCCCCGCTCAGGTGCCGGCGGGCCGGCAGCTTGTTCTGGGCGTACTCGAGCGCGGCGAGCACGAACAGGTACGCGCGCTCGTGGTAGCGGCCGTCGCGGCGGCCGATCGCCGCGAACGCCTCCTCGAGCGTGGCGAAGTCGCTCACGGCCGCGCCTCCGCGGGCCCGGCGACGCGCACCCCCACCCCCGCGCCGGGCCGCGGCCGCGGCTCGAGCAGCGCGTGCGCCAGCACGTCGTCGATCGTGTCCACCGGCGTAATGACGAGCAGCCGGGTCACCTCGTCGGGCACCTCCGTCAGGTCGCCGCGGTTGCGCGCCGGCACGAGCACGGTCTTCACGCCCGCCCGCGCCGCCGCCGTGAGCTTCTCCTTCAGTCCTCCCACCGGCAGCACGCGTCCCCGCAGCGTCAGCTCCCCCGTCATCGCCACATCGTGGCGCGCCGGGCGGCGGCACAAGAGCGACGCCAGCGCCGTGGCGATCGTGATGCCGGCCGACGGCCCGTCCTTGGGCACGGCGCCGGCGGGGACGTGCAGGTGCACGTCCGTCTGGGTGAACGCCTCGAGCGGAATCCCCAGCGCCCCGGCGCGGGCCCGCAACAAGCTCCAGGCCGCCTGCGCCGACTCTTTCATCACGTCGCCGAGCTGGCCGGTGAGGATGATCTGCCCCTTGCCCGGCATCTGGATCGCCTCGACGAACACGATATCGCCGCCCGCCGGCGTCCACACCAGCCCGGTCGCCACGCCGATCTCCGGGTTCCGCCCCGCCACCTCGCTCTGCACCTTGGGCGGGCCGGCGTACTTCTCGAGGGTGCGCGCCGTGATCCGGGCGGTGCGCCCGCGGCCCTCCACCAGCTCCAGGGCCGCCTTGCGCAGCACCCCCTGGATTTCGCGCTCGAGCTGGCGCACGCCGGCCTCGCGCGTGTACTCGGCGATGAGCCGTTCCAGCGCCCCGTCGGCCACGCTCGCCCGCCGGCGGTCGAGTCCCGTCTCGGCGAGCTGGCGCGGCAGCAGGTAGCGCTGGGCGATCGCCAGCTTCTCGCCCGGCGTGTACCCCGGTAAGGTGAGAACCTCCATGCGGTCGAGCAAGGGGTCGGGGATCGGCGCCAGGCTGTTCGCGGTGGCGATGAACATCACGCCCGAGAGGTCGAACGGCACCTCGAGGTAGTGGTCCACGAAGGCGGCGTTCTGGGCGGGGTCGAGCACTTCGAGGAGGGCGGCGGTGGGGTCGCCGCGCACGTCGGCGCCCATCTTGTCCACTTCGTCGAGCATCAGCACGGGATTGCGGGTCTCCCCGCGCTGCAGCGCGTGGATGATGCGGCCGGGCAGGGCGCCCACGTAGGTGCGGCGGTGGCCCCGGATCTCCGCCTCGTCGCGCACGCCGCCGAGCGAGACGCGGGCGAAGCGCCGCCCCAGCGCCTCGGCGATGCTCTGGCCGAGCGACGTCTTGCCGACGCCGGGCGGCCCCACGAAACACAGGATCCCGCCGCGCGCCGCGCGGTTGAGGGTGCGCACCGCCAGGTATTCCAGGATGCGCTCCTTGACGGTCGCGAGGTCGTAGTGGTCGCGGTCGAGGATGGCCCGCGCGGCCTTCAGGTCGAGCCGGTCCTCGGAGACCCGGCTCCACGGCAGCGCCGCGAACACCTCGAGGTAGGTCCGGGTCACGTGGTATTCGGCCGACTGCGGCGACATGCGGCGCAGGCGCTTCAGCTCGCGCTCCGCCACTTTCTGCGCTTCGGGGGAGAGCCCCGCCTGGAGCAGCCGCTGGGTCAGCTCGTCGAGCTCGTCGTCGCTCTCCTCCTCGCCGAGCTCCTGGCGAATCACGCGCAGCTGCTCGCGCAGCATGTACTCGCGCTGGTTCTGGTCGAGCCGGCTCCGCACCTTCTCCTGGATCTGGCTGCCGAGCTCGAGCACCTGGAGCTCCTGGCCGAGGAGCTCGGCGAGCCGCTCGAGCCGCTGGTTCACGTCGTCGAGGGCCAGCAGCTCCGCCTTGGCCGGCAGGGCGAGATCCAGGTTCGCGGCCACGAAGTCGGCGAGCTTGGCAGCGTCGCTGATCCCGGCCAGCACCTCGTGGAGCTCCTCGCCCAGGTAGGGCGCGATGTCGATCACGCGCGAGAACTGCGCGTGCACCGTGCGCGTCAACGCCTCGGTGCGCGCGTCCTCGGTCCCGCCGCTCGGCAGCGTCGTGTAGCCGGCCACGAGCCAGGGCCCGACCGAGGCGACGTCCACCAGCCGGGCGCGCTCGAGCCCCTGGACCATCACGCGCACCGAGCCGTCGCCGAGCTTGAGCATCCGCACCACCGTGCCGAGCGTGCCCACCGGGTACAGCTCCTCGGCGCGGGCCTGCATCACGGCGCCTTCGGGCGGTTCCGCGCCGCCCACTGGCCGCACCACGCCGAGCAGCAGGCGTTTGTTCCCGCGCACCACCTCGTCGATGAGCTGCACGGCGTGCGGGTCGGTGAGCGCCATCGGCAGCACCACGTGCGGATAGACGACGACCTGGCCCAGGGGGAGGACGGGGAGGCGGTCCACGCTAGCGCACGCGCACCGACTGCGGGCCCGAGAGCCGGGCCGGGAGCTTGGCGAGGCGGACCTCGAGGAACCCCTGGGCGTAGCTCGCCCGGATGCTCTCCGGATCGACGGGGACGGGAAGGCGGAAGCGGCGCTCGAAGGGGCCGACCTGGACCTCCATGGCGTGGTAGTGCGGCCTGTCGTCGTGGGGCCGGGCCTGGCGCTCGCCGGCGATGGCGAGGATGCCGTCGGCCAGCTCGACGCGGAAGTCCTCGGCGCGCATCCCGGCGATGTCCATCTGCACCACGAGCGCGTCGTCGGTCTCGTAGATGTCGGTCGGCGGCTTCCATTTGGCCGACGCGACGAAGCCCACGGGCCGGCCGTGGGCCACCTCGTTGAAATAGACTTCGAGCTCCTCGGCGAGGTGCACCGTGAAGGAGCCCGACCCGCGCGAGGGCCGGCCCGCGAACCCGCCGCCCTCAGCCATGGGGAGCGGCCGCCGCCGCGCGCGCCGGCGCCGCGTACAGCGGGAACTGCGCGGTGAGGTCGCGCACCTCCGCGCGCACCCGGGCGATCGTCGCGTCGTCCTTGCGCGTGAGGACGCGGTCGATCAGCTCCGCGATCTTCACCATTTCGGACTCGGCGAAGCCGCGCGTCGTCACGGCCGGCGTGCCGATGCGAATGCCGCTCGTCACGAACGCCTTCTGCGGGTCGCCCGGGATGGTGTTCTTGTTCACGGTGATCCCCGCGCGGTCGAGCAGCTCCTGGGCCTCCTTGCCGGTCACCTGCTTGGGCCGCAAGTCCACGAGCATGAGATGGGTGTCGGTGCCGCCCGACACGATGGCGTAGCCGCGCTCCACCAGCGCCGCGGCGAGGGTCTGCGCGTTCCGCACCACCTGGGTGGCGTAGGCCTTGAACTCCGGCGTCAGGGCCTCGCCGAGCGCCACGGCCTTGGCGGCGATGACGTGCTCGAGCGGGCCGCCCTGGATGCCGGGGAACACCTGCTTGTCCACGTCCTTGGCGAACGCCTCCTGGCACAGGATCAAGCCGCCGCGGGGCCCGCGCAGCGTCTTGTGGGTCGTCGTGGTCACGATCTGGGCGTGCGGGACGGGCGAGGGATGGATCCCGGCCGCCACCAGGCCGGCGAAATGCGCCATGTCCACGACGAACACGGCCCCCACCTCGTCGGCGATGCTCCGCAGGGCGGCGAAGTCGATGATGCGCGCGTAGGCGCTCCCCCCGCCGATCAGGATCCGGGGGCGCTCGCGCCGGGCGATGTCGCGCACCTGGTCGTAGTCAATGCGCCCCGTGTCCTCGCGGACGCCGTAATGCGTCGCACGGAACAGCGTGCCCGAGAAGTTGACGGGCGCGCCGTGGGTGAGGTGGCCGCCGTGCGGCAGGGCGAGCCCGAGCAGCGTGTCGCCCGGCTTGGCCACGGCGAAGTAGGCGGCCATGTTCGCCTGGGCGCCCGAGTGGGGCTGTACGTTCGCGTGGTCGGCGCGGAACAGCGCCTTGGCGCGGTCGATGGCGAGCTGCTCCACCTCGTCCACCACCTCGCAGCCGCCGTAGTAGCGCTTCTTGGGCAGGCCTTCGGCGTACTTGTTGGTGAGCGCTGTCCCCATCGCCTCGAGCACGGCGACCGAGACGAAGTTCTCGCTCGCGATCAGCTCGAGCCCGTGCTCCTGGCGCTCCACCTCGCGGCGGATCAGCTGGGCGACGGTCGGGTCCGCCTTGGCGAGCGGCGCGCGCCGGTCCGTCATCCGTCGATCTTCGCCACGCGTCGCGCATGGCGCCCCCCTTCGAACGGGGTCTCGAGCCAGCGGTGCAAGATCTCCATCGCCTCCTCCTCGCTCACGAATCGGGCCGGCAGCACCAGGACGTTGGCGTCGTTGTGGCGGCGCGCGAGCTCGGCCACCTCCGGGCTCCAGGCGACCGCCGCGCGCACGCGCGGGAAGCGATTCGCCACGTACGACATCCCCAGGCCCGTCCCGCAAGTGAGGATGCCGCGCTCCGCCGCCCCGCTGCTCACCGCTGCCGCCACCGGCCGGGCGTAGTCGGGAAAATCGTCGCTCGGGTCGAGCGCCGCGGGCCCCACGTCCACGGGCTCGTAGCCCAGCCGCTTGAGCTCCTCCACCAGCCGCTGCTTCAGCCGGAACCCGGCGTGATCCGCGCCGACGTAGATCCGCTCAGACAAAGTTCCGCCGCACCCGCTCGACGCTGGCGATGCGCTGCTCGGCCAGCCGGTCGGCCGCACGGTAGCTGGGGATCCCCTCCTCGCGCGCGATCTCGAAGACGCGCAACAGAGTGTCGTAGATCTCGCCCGCCTTCGCCCGCGCCCGTTCGGGCGCCCAGCCGTGCAATTCCGCGTTCACGTTGATCAGGCCGCCGCTGTTGATCACGTAGTCCGGCGCATAGGTGATGTGCCGCTCCTCGAGCAGGTCGCCGTGGCGGTCCTCGGCGAGCTGGTTGTTCGCGGAGCCGGCCACGATCTCCACGGCCAGCCGGGGGATGGTCGCGTCGTTGAGCACCGCGCCCAACGCGCACGGCGCGAAGATGTCCGCCCGCACGTCGTAGATCTCGTCCACCCCCACCGCCCGCGCCCGGCACTCCTCCACCACCCGCTTCACCCGCTGCGGGTCGAGATCGGTGCACGTCAGCGTCGCCCCTTCGGCGTGGAGGAGCCTCGCCAGATGATAGCCCACCGCCCCGCATCCCTGCAACGCAACGTGCTTGCCGGCCAGGCTCTCCGAGCCCCAGCGGTACCGGGCGCACGCCTTCATCCCCCGGTACACCCCGTACGCCGTCACCGGTGCCGGGTCGCCCGACTTGCCGATGAGCCCGGTCACGTGGGCCGTCTCGGCCCGGACGAACTCCATGTCGCTCGCGGTGGTCCCCACGTCTTCGGCGGTGATATAGCGCCCCTTGAGCGACTCGACGTGCCGCCCGTGGGCGCGAAACAGCGGCTCGCGGCGGGCGGTGCGGTTGTCGCCGATGATCACGCTCTTGCCGCCGCCCAGGTTCAGGCCCGCCACCGCCGCCTTGTACGTCATCCCGCGGGCGAGCCGCAGGCAGTCAATGAGCGCCTCCGCGTCCGAGCGGTAGTGCCAAAACCGCGTCCCGCCGAGCGCCGGCCCGAGCACCGTCGAGTGGATCGCGATGATCCCGCGGTAGCCGCTCGACGGCTCGTAGTACAGGCTCACCTGCTCGTGCTCGTGCTCGGCAAGGAGGGCGAACAGCTCGAGGGACCGCCGCTCGGGCTCACCCTCCAGAATAGAGACCGCGGGCGACGACGAGTCGCTGGATTTCACTCGTGCCATCGTAGAGCTCCGTGGCCTTGGCGTCGCGGAACAGCTTCTCCACCGGAAAGTCCCGCATATAGCCGTAGCCGCCGAACAGCTGCACCGCCTGCGTCGTGACCCACATCGCCGTCTCGGAGGCGAACAGCTTCGCCATGCTCGCCGCAGCCGCCATGGCCCCCGCCGCCTCGCCCCCGTCGCGCCGCGCCGCCGCCTGGTGCGCGAGCGCCCGCGCCGCCGCCACGCGGGTCGCCATCTCCGCAAGACGGAACTGCACCGCCTCGAAGTCCCGCAACGCCCGGCCGAACTGCCGCCGCTCGGCGCAGTACCCGAGCGCGTGCTCGAGCGCCCGGCGGGCGATCCCGACCGCCTGCGCCGCCGCGCCGAGCCGCGCCACGACGAAGCCCTCGGCGGCCTGCTCCAGCCCCCGCCCCTCCTCGCCGATCAGCTGCTCGGCCGGCACCGCCACCTCGGCGAGCTCCACGGCCACGAGGTTCAGGGCGCGCAGGCCCATCGTGTCCGCCGGCGCTCCCGGACGATAACCCGGCGCGGCGGTCGGCACAATAAACGCCGAGATGCCCCGCTCGGTGCGCGCAAAGACGAGCAGCACGTCGGCCGCGGCCCCGTGCGCCACCCACGCCTTCGTCCCCGACAGCACCCACCGCCCGCCCCGGCACACCGCCCGCGCGCGCATCCCCTCGAGGTCCGATCCCGCCTGGGGCTCGGCGAGCGCCACCGCCGCCAGCAGTTCGCCGCGCGCCAGGGGACGGAGCCAGCGCGCCTGCTGCGCCGCCGTCCCGTGCCGCGCGAGCAGCACGACGGGCAGCGCGTTGTGCACCCCCACCGCCACCGCCAGCGCCGCGTCCGCCGCCGCGAGCTCCTCGAGCGCGAGCAGGTAGGTCACCGTGTCGAGCCCCATCCCGTCCCACACCTCCGGCGCGCACATCCCCAGGAACCCGAGCCGCCCGAGCTCGGCCACCACGTCGCGCGGAAACTGCCGCGTGCGGTCCCACTCCGCGGCATACGGCGCGATGCGGGTGCGCGCCACCTCGCGCGCCAGCTCCACCACCTGCCGCTGCGTCTCCGACAGCCCCGCGGGCTCAATCGCGATAGACATAGAACCCGCGCCCGCTCTTGCGCCCCAGGCGCCCCGCCGCCACGAGCTTCCGCAGCAGCGGCGCCGGCCGGTACTTGTCGTCCCCCAGATCGCGGTGCAACACCTCGAGGATCGCGAGGCACACGTCGAGCCCGATGAGGTCGGCGAGCGCCAACGGCCCGAGCGGGTGGTTCATCCCCAGCGTCATCACCGCGTCCACCGCCTCGGGCGTCGCCACGCCCTCCATCACGCAGAAGATCGCCTCGTTGATCATCGGCATCAGCACCCGGTTCGACACGAACCCGGGGGCGTCCGCCACCTCGACCGGTACCTTCCCCAACCCGGTCGCGATCTCGACCGCGCGCCGGACGCTCTCCGCCGAGGTCTCGAGGCCCCGGATCACCTCGACCAGCCGCATCACGGGGACGGGGTTCATGAAGTGCAGCCCCACCACTTGCGCGGGCCGGCGCGTGCGCCCGGCGAGGGCCGTGATGGAGATGGACGAGGTGTTGCTCGCGAGCAGCGCGGCGGGCGGCGCCACCCCGTCGAGCTCGGCGAACAGCCGGAACTTGACCTGCGGATCCTCCGTCACCGCTTCCACCACGAGGTCCGCCTCGGCCGCGGGCGCGAGCCCGACGGCGGTGCGGAGGCGCGCGAGCGCCGCCTCTTGCGCCTCGGGCGCGAGGACGCCCTTCTGCACCTGGCGCTCGAGGTTCGCCCGGATGGCGGCGAGAGCGCGCTCCAGCGCGGCCGGCGCCACGTCGAGCAGCGCCGTCTCCCAGCCGTGCTGGGCGAACACCTGGGCGATGCCGGTGCCCATCGTCCCCGCGCCCACCACCGCGACGCGACTCACGCGAGCCACTCCCGCGGCCGGGCGACGCAGCGCCCGAGCAGCGCCACGAGACCCGCCGCCATCGCGAGCGTCCCCGCCAGCCCGCCTTCGGGCCCGAACAGCCCGCCGTCCATCCAGGGCCGCGGGCCCGGGACGTAGGCGAGCGCGGCCCCGGGGAGCGCCACCCCGCTCACCGGCGCCGCGAAGCCGAGCCCGAGCGCCGCGTTCCAGCCGAAGTGCAGGCCCCAGGCGAGCGGCATCCCGCCGCGCGAGAAGAACGCGACCGAGAGGAGCAGCGCGGCGAGCATGATGTTGATCGTGCTGAACGCGGTGGCTGCGGGGTTGCGCGCGTGCGCCAGGCCGAACGCGAGCGCGGCGACGAGCGTGGCGCCCCAGCGCCCCAGGGCCCGCCCGAGCAGCCGGAGCGGAGCCCCGCGAAACACGAGCTCTTCGGCGAGCGCTGCGCCGAGCAGGGCCAAAACCACGGGCGCGCCCGCGCCGCCGCCCGGACTGCCCCGCGCGCGCAGCGCCGCGCCCCCGCCCACCACCGCGGCGCCCACGGCCAGCGCCGCGAGCGCGCTCCCCAGCACAGCGCCGCCCCCGAGCCACAGCGGCGCCCAGCACCCGCCCCGCCACCCCGCCTCCGCCCACGACAGCCCGGCGAGCCGCACGGCCACGAGCCCGGTGGCCGCGACGAACGCCGCCGCGAGCACCCACGCGTTCCACGCGAACCGCCAGGGCGAGTCCCCGGGCACGGGCCCGTAGCGGAGCGGCAGCGCGCTCAACACTGCGCCGACGCCCACGAGGGCCGCGATCCAGGCGACGGCCGCAAGGACGGCCCGGACCCGCGCCCCGGGCGCCGGCCGCGCGGTCATAAGCGCGCGCGAACGGGACCGACCGCCGGCCTGAGCAGCACCACCGCGAGCGCAAGCTTCCCCAGGTCGCCCGCCACGAAGGGAAGCGTGCCCAGCCGCACGGCGAGGTCGGCCCGGCCGGTGAGCAGCAGCAGCTGCGCCGCGCCGCCCAGGTGAATCAGCACGAGGCCCGCGCCGACGGCGAGCACGAGCCGCCCGAGCCGCCGGCCGTCGCCGGCCAGCCGGCCCACCGCGAAGGCGGCGACCGGATAGGCGAGCAGGTAGCCGCCCGTCGGCCCGATCAACCGGGCGAGCCCGGGCAGGCCGTACGGCGTGAACACCGGCAGGCCGGCGGCGCCGAGCGCGAGATAGAGGACCATCGCGCGCGCGCCTAAGGCGGGCCCGAGCAGGCCTCCGACCAACAGCACGGCGAGCGGTTGCAGCGTCATCGGCACCGGGGTGCCGGGAAGCGGCACCGCGATCTGGGCCGCGGCCGCCACGAGGGCGGCGCCGAGCGCCACCCCCACCGCGCGCCGGGCGGCGGGGGCGTGCGCGAGAACGGCGAGTTGCGCCTGCATCAGGAGATCTCCACGCTGAGGGCGACGGCGTTGCCGCCGCCCAGGCACAGGGTGGCAAGACCGGTGCGCTTGCCCCGGTCGCGGAGGGCATAGATGAGGGTCGTGAGAATCCGCGCGCCCGAGGCGCCGATCGGGTGCCCGAGGGCGATGGCGCCGCCGTTCACGTTCACCCGCTCCCAGTCCCAGCCGAGGGCGCGCCCGTCGGCAAGCGCCTGCACGGCGAACGCCTCGTTCGCCTCGATCAGGTCGTAGTCGTGGATCCGCGTGCCCGCCTTGGCCATGAGGTTCCGCACCGCCGCGATCGGGGCGAAGAACAGGTCGCGCGGCTCGCCGCCGCCCGTGGCGTACGCGGTGATCGTGGCGAGCGGCGCAAGCCCGTGCGCCGCGGCGAAGGCGCGCGAGCACACGACGAGGGCGCTCGCGCCGTCGTTCAGGCCCGGCGCGTTCCCGGCCGTCACGGTGCCGTTCTTCTCGAACACGGGCGGCAGCGCGGCGAGCGCCTCGAGCGAGGTGTCCTGGCGGGGGCCCTCGTCCTTGTCCACCACGGTCGGGCCCTTCTTGCCCGGAATCTCGACCGGCACCGTTTCGGCCCGGAAGCGGCACGCCGCCATCGCCGCCACGGCTTTCTGGTGGCTGGCGAGCGCGAAGCGGTCCTGGTCTTCGCGCGAGATGCCCGCCTTGCGCGCCGTGTACTCGGCGAGGTTCCCCATGTGCGTAGCGGAGAACGAGTCCCACAGGCCGTCGTGGATCATCCCGTCCACGAGCTGGGCGTTGCCGGCCTTGATCCCGGCGCGCATCCCGAAGACGTAGTGCGGCGCGTTGGACATGGACTCCATGCCGCCGGCCACGACGCACTGCGCGTCGCCCGCCTTGATGGCCTGGGCCGCGAGCATGACGGCCTTGAGCCCGGAGCCGCACACCTTGTTGATGGTGACCGCGGGCACGGTGCCGGGAAGGCCGGCGTGGATCGCGGCCTGGCGCGCGGGCGCCTGCCCCACGCCTCCCTGGAGCACGTGGCCCAAGATCACCTCGTCCACGGCGCCGCCCTCGATGCCCGCCCGCCGCACGGCCTCGCGCACCACGATGGCCCCGAGCCGCGGGGCCGGGAGGGGGGCGAGCCCGCCCAGATACTTGCCGACGGGCGTGCGGCAGGCGCTCAGGATGACGGGAGTCCGGGTATCGTCGCTCATGGGGCGTCCTTCGGCGGCGGTCCGCCGCCGCCTTTCAAATTAGCGGGTGCAGCGAGCGGGTGCGAACTTCCTCGGCGAGCTTCGCCGCGAACTCGGCCACCGGCAGCACCACCTGTTTGCGCTCCGATCCCCGGACCCGCACGGCGACGGTCCCGGCGTCGGCCTCGCGCTGTCCCACGACGGCGAGGTAGGGTACCTTGTGGGTCTCGCCGTCGCGGATCCGGTAGTTCAAGGTGTCGCGGCGCTCGTCGAGCCGGACGCGCAGGCCGGCGGCCGCGAGCTGGTCGCGGACGGCGCGCGCGGCCGGGCCCTGGGCGTCGGCGATGGGCAGCACGCGCACCTGCTCCGGCGCAAGCCACAGCGGAAACGCCCCGGCGAAGTGCTCGATCAGGAAGCCCACGAAGCGCTCCAGCGTCCCGTAGATGGCGCGGTGGATCATCACGGGGCGATGGGGGCGGTTGTCTTCGCCGGCGTACTCGAGCTGGAAGCGCTCGGGGAGCTGGAAGTCGAGTTGGATCGTGGCGCCCTGCCACTCGCGGCCGATCGCGTCGTTGAACTTGACGTCGATCTTGGGCCCGTAGAACGCCCCGCCCCCGTGGTCGATGCGGTAGGTGAGCCCGCGGCGCTTCAGCGCCTCCTCGAGCGCCCGCTCCGCCTGCGCCCACATCTCGTCGCTGCCCAGCTTCTGCTCGGGCCGGGTGGCAAGATCGAACCGGTAGCGCAGTCCGAACGTCCGGCCGAGGACGAGCTCGACGATGTCGAGCAGCTGGAAGATCTCCTCTTCGATCTGGTCGGGGCGCAGGAAGATGTGGGCGTCGTCCATCGTGAGGCCGCGCACGCGGAGCATCCCGTGCAGCGTCCCGGAGCGCTCGTTGCGGTACACGTTGGCCACCTCGGCGAGCCGCAGGGGCAGGTCCCGGTAGCTGCGCTGCTCCGCGGCGTACACGAGGATGTGCATCGGGCAGTTCATCGGCTTCACCCGGTAGCGCACGTCTTCGGCCTCGCCTTCGCCCGCGGCCATGGGCGGGAATTGGTTCGCGGCGTACAGCGGCAGGTGCCCCGAGCGCAGGAACAGCTGCTCGCGGGTCACGTGCGGCGTGTACACGAGCTGGTAGCCGCGGGCGAGGACCACGTCCTCGATGAAGCGCCGCAGCTGAAATTGCACCATCGCGCCGGCGGGGTGCCAGAAGACGAGCCCCGGCCCTACGTCGTCCTGGATGGAGAACAGCCCGAGCTGCCGGCCCAGCACGCGGTGATCGCGCTTCTTCGCCTCCTCGAGCCGGCGCAGGTAGGCGTCGAGGTCGTCCTTGGTGAACCAGGCGGTGCCGTAGATGCGCTGCAGCATCTGGCGGCGCTCGTCGCCGCGCCAGTAGGCGCCCGCGGCGTGCAGCAGCTTGAAGTGCCGGATCCGCCCCGTGCTCGGGACGTGGGGCCCGCGGCACAGGTCCACGAAGGGCCCGTCGGTGTAGATCGAGATCACCTCGTCGGGCCCCAGGTCGTCAATGCGCTCGAGCTTGAGCGGGTCATCGGCGAAGCGGCGCTTGGCCTCCGCGCGGTCCACCTCTTCGCGCACGAACGGATAGTCGGCGGCCACCACCTCGCGCATCTTCGCTTCGATGCGCTCGAGATCCTCGGGCGTGAACGGCGTGGGGACCTCGAAGTCGTAGTAGAAGCCGTCCTCGATGGGCGGCCCGAAGCCGATCTTGGCATGGGGAAAGAGCTGCCGCACGGCCGTGGCGAGCACGTGGGCGGCGGAGTGGCGCAGCACGTCGAGCGCTTCGGGGTCGCGGTCGGTGAGCACGGCGACGCGGGCGCCGTCGGGCAGCGGGCGCGCGAGGTCCCACACCTGGCCGTCCACCCGCACCGCGACGGCCGCCTGCGCGAGCCGCGGCCCGATCGCCCGGGCGAGATCGGCGCCGGTGGCGCCCGCGGGCAGCCGCCGCTCGCTCCCGTCGGGCAGGAGGACGCGAATGTCCGCCGCCGACATCGGCTCAGCGCGGCGCCCGGGCGCTCGCCCCGGCCGGCGCGGCGGTGAGCGGCGCGACCCGGCGGCCGTCGCGGAAATACAATCCCACGGCGCCGAGGAACAACACGGCGACCGCGATCCAGCGAATGACCCGGCTGGAGGGCAGGACGTTTGATTCGTCGCGCATTTCGGGGTATTCTAGCAGGGAGACGGACGGGCGGACAGGCGCCACGGCCTGCCGGTCCGCCTGACCACCCGACCGCCCTACTATAAGGAATGCCCCGACCCCGCGTCGCGCTGCCGCCCCAGTACAACCCGCACGACGTCGAGCGCCGGCTCTACCGGCGCTGGCTCGACCGCGGCGTGTTCACGGCCCGGGCGGACTCGCCCAAGCGCCCCTACGTGATCGTGATGCCCCCGCCCAACGTCACCGCGATCCTGCACATGGGGCACGGGCTCAACACCGTCATCCAGGACCTGCTGATCCGCTTCGAGCGCATGCGCGGCCGCGAGGCCCTGTGGCTCCCGGGGACCGACCACGCCGGCATCGCGACGCAGAACGTGGTCGAGCGCCTGCTCGCGCGCAACGGCGAAAACCGCTTCGAGCTGGGCCGCGAGGCGTTCGTCGAGCGGGTGTGGGCGTTCGTCCGCGAGACCGGCAACACCATCCTCGAGCAGCTCAAAGTGATCGGCTGCTCGTGCGACTGGAGCCGCACGCGCTTCACCCTGGAGCCGGCCTACTCGCGCGCCGTGCGCGAGGTGTTCGTACGGCTGTGGGAGGAAGGGCTCGTCTACCGCGGGCACCGCGTGATCCACTGGTGCCCGCGCTGCCTCACGGCGCTGTCCGACGAGGAAGCCGAGTTCCGCGACGAGGCCGGCACGCTGTACTATCTCCGCTACCCCGTGGACGGCGGGGCGCCCCCCGCCGTGATCGTGGCCACCACGCGCCCGGAGACGCTGCTCGGCGACGTGGCCGTGGCGGTGCACCCCGAGGACGCCCGCTACGCCGGCCTGGTGGGCAAGACGGCCCGGCTCCCGCTCCTCGACCGCCCCGTGCCCATCATCGCCGACGCCGCCGTGGATCCCGCGTTCGGCACCGGCGCGGTGAAGGTCACGCCGGCGCACGACGCCAACGATTTCGAGATCGCGCAGCGCCACGGGCTGCCCGCGCCCCTCGTGATGACCGACGACGCCCGCATGAGCGACGAGAGCGGGGAGGGCCGCGTCCCGGCCGAGGTGCGCGGGCTCGACCGGGCCGAAGCCCGCGCGGTGATCGTGCGGCTGCTGCGCGAGCGCAAGCTGCTCGTGAAGACCGAGCCGTACCAGCACGCCGTCCGCCACTGCTACCGCTGCGACACCGTGGTGGAGCCGCGGCTCTCCGACCAGTGGTTCGTGCGGATGCAACCGCTCGCCGCGCCGGCGCTCGCCGCCTACCGCGCGGGCGAGGTGCGGTTCGTGCCGGACCACTGGGGGGCCACCTTCGAGCACTGGCTCGAGAACGTGCGCGACTGGAACATCTCGCGGCAGCTGTGGTGGGGCCACCGCATCCCGGTGTTCACCTGCGCCGCGTGCGGCCACGAGTGGGCCGACCGCGCCGATCCGTCCCGCTGCCCGCGCTGCGGCGGCGCCGTGGAACAGGATCCGGACGTGCTCGACACGTGGTTCTCGTCGTGGCTGTGGCCGTTCGCCACCCTCGGCTGGCCCGAGCGCACCCCCGACCTCGCCCGCTTCTACCCGGGACACACCCTCGTGACCGGGTCGGAAATCCTGTTCTTCTGGGTCGCCCGCATGATCATGGCCGGCTATCACTTCCTCGGGCAGAAGCCGTTCGCCACCGTGTACCTCCACGGCACGGTGCGCGACCCGCTGCACCGCAAGATGTCCAAGTCGCTCGGCAACGGCATCGATCCGCTCGACGTGGTGGAGCTGTACGGCGCCGACGCGCTGCGCTGGACGGTGATCGCCGGGAGCTCGCTCGGCGCCGACCTGATCCTCGACCCCGAGGACCTCGAGGCCACGTTCACGCCCGGACGGAACTTCGCCAACAAGCTGTGGAACATCGGGCGCTTCGTCCTCGGCCGACTCCCCGCCGCCGTCCCCCCGCTCGACACGCTCGACCCGCGCACCCTGCCCCTCGCCGACCGCTGGATCGTGTCCCGCACCCAGGGGGCGATCCGCGACGCGACCGCGGCGCTCGAGCAGTTTCGCCTGGACGAGGCGGCGAAGCGCTGCTTCGAGTTCGTGTGGAAGGAGCTAGCCGACTGGTACGTGGAGGCGGTGAAACCCCGGCTCGGCGAGCCCGACGCAGGGGCGGCGGAGGGGGCGGCGGAGGGGGCGGCGGCCGCGGCGGCCGTGCTCGCCTACTGCTTCGACACCGTGTTGCGGCTGCTGCACCCGGTGGTGCCGTTCATCACCGAGGAGCTGTGGCAGCAGCTCCCCGGCCGGCGGCCCGAGGAGCTGCTCGCCGTCGCTCCGTGGCCCGCGGTGCGCGAGGCGTGGTGCGATCCGGCCGCCGAGACGCAGTTCGCCCTCGTGCAGGAGGCGATCACGGCCATCCGCAACATCCGGGCGGAGTACCGGGTGAGCCCCAAGGTGGCGCTCGGCGCCGCGGTCCGGCCGCGTACCCCCGAAGCGCGCCGGGCGTTCGAGGGCGAGCGCGACACGATCGTGCGGCTCGCGCAGCTCAGCGAGCTCGGCTTCGACGGGCGCGGCGGCGCGGGGGCGCACGCCGTCCTCGCCGACGGGAGCGAGGTCACCGTGGCGCTCGCCGACGCGATCGACGTGGAGCAAGAGTGCCGGCGCCTCGCCGGCGAGCTGGCGCGGCTCGACCGGCAGCTCGCCGCCCTCGGCGCCAAGCTCTCCAACCCCCAATTCGTCGCCCGGGCGCCGGCCGCCGTGGTCGCCCGCGAGCGCGAGAAGGAGCGGGCGTGGCGCGACCAGCGGGCGGTGCTCGCCGCCAAGCTCACGTCGCTGGGCTGCTCCTGAGCGCCCTCGCCGCGAGCTGCGCCAGCCAGGGCGAGCCGCCCGGCGGCCCGCCGCGCACCACCCCGCCCCAGATCGTGCGGGTCGTGCCCGAGTCGGGCGCCGTCGTGCCCGACTGGCACGGCGACGCGGTGATCGTCTTCGACGAGGTCATCGACGAGATGCCGGCGAGTCCCGGCCCCCCCGGCGCCATCACGGGGCTCGCGCGACAGGTGATCCTGTCGCCCGCGGCGGGGGAGGTGAAAGTCTCCTGGCACCGCACCGCCATCCGCGTGCGGCCCGCCGAAGGCTGGCGGCCGCAGCGCGTGTACCGGCTCGAGCTCCTCCCCGGCATCACGGACCTGCGGCGCAACGTGCTGAAGCGCGGCACGACGGTCGTGTTCTCGACCGGGCCGGCCATCCCGGCGACCGCGCTCACCGGCACCGCGGTGCTGTGGGTCGAGCAGCGCGCCCTGGCGGGCGCCGTGATCCGCGCCGTGCCCCTGCCCGACACGCTCGCCTACGTCACCGTCGCCGACTCGGCGGGCGGGTTCCGCCTCGGCGCCATTCCGCCCGGGCGCTACCACGTGTGGGCCATCCAGGACCAGAACGCGAACCGGCTCCTCGACCGCCGCGAGGCGTTCGACACGGTCACCGTGACCGTCGACACGAGCGCGACGGCGGTGCTTTGGGCGTTCGTCCACGACACGGTGGGCCCGCGCGTGAAGAGCGTGGACCTCGTGGACACGGTGACCCTGCGCCTCACGTTCACCGAAGCGCTCGATCCGCGGCGGCCGGTGGACACGGGCGCCGTCCGGGTGCTGGCCCTCCCCGACTCGACCCCGGTGGCGGTGGCGGCGGTGTTCACCCCGGCGCAGTTCGACTCGCTTCAGGCTCGGGCGCGGGCGGCGGCCGACTCGCTGCGACGTCTCCGCGACACGACCGCCCGCCGCGACACCGCGGCCCTGCGCCGGCCCCCGCCCCCGCCCCCGCCCCCGCCCTCGCGGCGCGACACGGCGGCCGCCGACACCACGCCCCTGCGCAAACTGCTGCGGCAGCGGCCCGTCCCCTACGACCGCCTGGTGGTGCGCACCGCCGCCGCGCTCGCTCCCGGCGGCACCTACCTGGTGCGGGTGCGGGGCGCCACCAACCTGACCGGTGCGGCGGCCGACGCGCAGGGCGTGGTGACGGTGCCCGCGCCCAAGCCCGCGCCCCGCGACTCGACCCGCCCGCCGTGACCGATACCGATCCCCGCCGGCGGCTCCCCGCCGTGGACGCGCTCCTCGCCGAGCCCGACATCGCGGCGCTCGTCGCGGCGCACCCGCGCAGCGTCGTGGTGCGCGCCGCGCGGGAGGCGCTCGACGCCGCGCGCGCGGCCGGCGGTACGCCGCCGGCCGAGGGGTGGGGCGCCGCCGTGCTCGCGCGCGTGCACCGGCTCACCGCGCCCTCGCTCGAGCCGCTCGTCAACGCCACCGGCGTCGTGTTGCACACCAACCTGGGCCGCGCGCCTCTCGCCCGCGCGGCGATCGACGCCGTGGCACGCGTCGCGACGGGCTACGCGAACCTCGAGTACGACGTCGGCCGCGGCACCCGCGGCTCCCGCCAGGCGCACTGCCGCGACTTGCTCGCCGAACTCACCGGCGCCGACGACGCCCTCGTCGTGAACAACGCGGCCGGCGCCCTGCTCGTCGCGCTCTCGGCCCTGGCCCGCGACGGCGAGGCGATCGTGTCGCGGGGCGAGCTGATCGAGATCGGCGGCGCGTTCCGCATTCCCGACATCCTCGCCCGCTCGGGCGCGCGGCTGGTGGAGGTCGGCACCACCAACCGCACCCACCCCGAGGACTACGAGCGCGCCGTCGGCCCCGCCACGCGGGTGCTCCTCAAGGTGCACCGCTCCAACTTTCGGGTCGTCGGGTTCACGGCGGAGGTGCCGGCCGAGCGCCTCGCGGCGCTCGCCCGCGCCCGCGGCGTGGCGAGCCTCTACGACCTCGGCAGCGGGCTGCTGCTCGACCTTGCGCCCTGGGGGCTCGCCGGCGAGCCCACGGTGCGCGACGCCCTGGCAAGCGGCGTGGACGTCGTGGTCTTCTCGGGCGACAAGCTGCTCGGCGGCCCGCAGGCGGGCATCGTGCTGGGCCGCCGCGAGGCGCTCGCGGCGTGCCGGCTCGACCCCCTCGCCCGCGCCGTGCGCGCCGACAAACTCACGCTCGCGGCGCTCGAGGCGACGCTCGCGCTGTACCGCGACGCCGAGCGCGCCCGGCGCGAGATCCCGGTGCTGCGCATGCTGACCGAAGACCCGGCCGAGCTCCGCCGCCGCGCCGAGGCGCTGGCGGCGGGCCTCGGCGATCGGGCGCGGGCCGAGGTCGTCGCGGGCGCATCGGAGGTGGGCGGCGGCTCGTTCCCGGGCACGACGCTCCCCACCTGGCTCGTGCGCCTCGGCGCGGCGGCGGTGCCCCCGGACACCCTGGCCGCGCGGCTGCGCACGGCGCGGCCGCCGGTGATCGCCCGCATCGCCGACGACCGGGTGGTGCTCGACCCGCGCACGATCTTTCCCGAGCAGGTGGAGACCGTCGCCCGCGCCGTCCGGGCCGCGCTCGATGGCTGAGGCGGAGCGCGCCCGCCGCGCGGTGTTTCTCGACCGCGACGGGACCATCGTCGAGGATCCCGGCTTCCTGCACGAGCCCGCCCGGGTGCGCCTGCTGCCCGGCGCCGCGGCGGCGGTCCGCCGGCTCAACGAGGCGGGGTGGCTCGTGATCACGGTGTCGAACCAATCGGGCATCGCGCGCGGCCTCTACGACGTGGCGGCCTACGCCGCGGTGCAGCACCGGCTGGCCGAGCTGCTCGCCGCTCACGGGGCGCGGCTCGACGCCGCGTACTTTTGCCCCCATCATCCCGCGGTGAACGGGCCGTGCGCCTGCCGCAAGCCCGGGGTGCGGTTGTTTCGGGACGCCCAGGCCGCCCTGGGGGTGGATCTCGCGCGCTCTTGGTGGGTCGGCGACCGGCTGAGCGACGTGCAGCCGGCGCGCGCCTGCGGCGGGCGGGCGTTGCTTGTCGCCACCGGGCACGGCGCCGCCCACCGCGAGGCGGCACGGGTGCTGGGCGTGCCCGTGGTGGCCGGCCTCGCGGCGGCGGTGCGCGAGATTGTGCGCCGCGGCTAGGCCGCGCAGATTGACGGGCGGCGTGACCCCCCGTGGACTGGTGCCCGCCGTCGCGCTCGCGCTCGCGGTCGCGGCCCGCGCGCCGCTCGCGGCGCAGGTGGACGGGACGCTCGCCGTAGGCGACAGTGTGCGCGATTCGCTTACGGCGCAGAGCCGCCGGCTCCCGGCGGAACGCACCTATGCCCGGGAGTGGGGCTTTCGGGGCGCGGCGGGCGAGACGGTGACCATTGACGTCGCCTCGGACGCATTCGACGCCTACGTCTTCCTGCTCGGACCGGGCTTCGACGCGACGCCGCCGCAGGACGACGATTCGGGCGGGCGCTGCAACGCCCGGCTCGCGGTGCGCCTGCCGCAGAGCGGAGACTACATCATCGTCGTGACGAGCACCGACCAGGACGCGATCGGCCCCTTTACCCTCGGGCTCCGCGCCGGCGTGCGTCCTCCGGGGCTCGCTCCCTGCCGCCGGTGACGCCGCTCGGCGTGGCGGTCCTGGTCTCGGGGACGGGGACCAACTTGCAGGCGCTGCTCGACGCGCTGGCCGGTCCCGCGCCCGCGCGGGTGGCGCGCGTCGTGGCGAGCCGGGCCGACGCCCCGGCCCTCGAGCGCGCCCGGCGCGCCGGCGTCCCCGCGGCGGTCCTCGCCGATCCCGGCGACGCCGACGAACTCGCGGCCGCGATCGGCGATGCCCGCCTGGCGGTGCTCGCCGGCTATGTCAAGCGGGTGCCCCCCGCGGCCGTAGCCCGTTTCCGCTGGCGGCTGATTAATATCCACCCGGCCTTGCTCCCCGCCTTCGGGGGGCCGGGGATGTACGGCCGGCGCGTGCACGAGGCCGTGCTGGCGAGCGGCGTCACCGTGTCGGGGGCGAGCGTTCATTACGTGACCGAGGAGTACGACCGGGGACCGCTGATCGCGCAGTGGCCGGTCCCGGTGCTGCGGGACGATGCCCCCGAGACGCTCGCCGCCCGCGTGCTCGCGGTGGAACACCGGTTGCTGCCGCAGGTGGTGCTGGCCCTGGCGCGCCTGGGCGCGCCCGACCACCCCGTGCGGCTGTTCGCGCGGGGAGCGACCTTCGTGACGGGAGACGATGTGCATGTGGCGCTGGACGCGAGCAGCTAGGCGGTGGGGCGGCGGCGCGGCGCTCGGCGCGCTCGCCGCGATCCGGCCAGCGGGCCTCGCCGCGCAGACGGCCGCGGCGGAGCTGGCGGTGCGCTTCGCCGGCTGGACCGCGGTGGCGGGGTTCGAGCAGGCGGCCACCGACTCGCTGTTGGCGCTGCTCCCCGGCAGCGCGCGCGACCGTGCGGGCAACGTGGTGGTCACGCTGGGGCGCGGCGCGCCCCGGCGACTCGCGAGCTGCGCGGTGGACGAGCCGGGGTACGTGGTCGGCGCGGTGACCGACGACGGCTACCTGCGATTGCGGCGCGTGCCGGGCGCGGCCCCCGCGCCCCTCTTCGACCAGGCGCTGGAGGGCCAGCGCGTGACACTCGTCGGCGACGCGGGGCCCGTGCCGGGGGTCGTGGCGGTGCGCTCGGTGCACCTCGCGCGCTTCCGTGCCGCGGCGGAAGCGCCGTTCACGGTGGACGACGCGTTCGTGGACGTCGGCGCCGCCTCCCGGGCCGAGGCGGAGCGGCTCGGCCTCCGCGTGCTGACCCCGGTGGCGCTCGCCAAGCGGCCGCACCGCTACGGCGACGGGCTGCTCGCCGCCCCCGTCGCCGGCGCGCGCGCCGCCTGTGCGGCGCTCGCCGCAGCGCTGCTCGCCCGGCCGCAGCCGCGGGGCACGGTGGTGGCGGCCTTCACCGTGCAGAGCCGCTACGCGAATACCGGACTCCGCGCCGTGGAAGCGCTCGCGGGGCCGTTCGCCGAGGAGCGGCAGGCGGCCCTCGCGGTCCGCTACGGGGGCACGCCCGTCGAGACGGTGTCGCTCGCCGCCGCCGATTCCCTGGCGCGCGCGCTCGCCGCATGGATCGAGGGGCGATGACCGGCGGGCGGCGGCCGGACGGCCGGGGGCGGCGAGCGCTCGCGGCGGTGCTCCTCGCCGCGTGCGCGCCGGCACCCCTCCGGGCCCAGGACGACGCCCGCATCGCCGAAGCGCAGCAGGTGCTCGCGGCGCTGGTCGAGACGTACGGCGTCTCGGGCGACGAAGGCCCGGTGCGCCAGGCGGTCCAGCGCCTGCTCCCCGGCTGGGCGCGGACCGAGACCGACACCGCGGGCAACCTGTGGCTGCGCGTGGGGCGCGGGGATCCCCTGGTCGTCTTCGTCGCGCACCTCGACGAGATCGGGTTCACCGTGGACTCGATTCTCGACGACGGGTCGCTGCACCTGCGCCCGCGGGGCGGCTTTTTCCCGTCGCTCTTCGAGGCGCAGCCGGCGCTGGTGCATGCCCCCGGGGGCGACATCCCCGGCGTGTTTCTCCCGCGCGACACGGGCGTCGCCCGCCGCGCGCCGCCGCCGCTGCGCGTCTCGGTCGGCACGGCGAGCCGGGCGGCCACGGCGGCTCTCGGCGTGCGTCCCGGCCAGACCGTGACGATGCCGAAGCGCTTCGTCCGGCTCGCGGGCGCCCGCGCCACGGGGCGCTCGTTCGACGACCGCGTCGGCTGCGCCGCGCAGGTGCTCGCGGTGCGCCACCTCGACCGCGCGGCGCTGCGGCACGCGGTGGTGTTCTTGTGGAGCGTGCGGGAGGAGATCGGGCTGGAGGGGGCTGCGGCCGCGGCCGCCGCGCTCGGCACCGCGGTCGCCCGCGTCCATGCCGTGGACACCTTCGTCTCCGCCGATTCGCCGCTCGAGCTTCCGACCTTCGCGCTCGCCCCCCTGGGCCGGGGCGCGGTGGCGCGCGCGCTCGACAACTCGTCGGTCACCCCGCCGCCCTACGTGGACTCGCTGGCGGCCGTGGCGCGCGCGCGCGGCGTGGCGCTCCAGGTCGGCGCCACCAACGGCGGCAACGACGGCTCGGCGTTCACCCGCTACGGTGCGGTGGACGTGCCCCTCGGCTGGCCGTTGCGCTATTCGCACTCCCCCGCGGAGGTGGTGGACCTGCGCGATGTGGCGAGCCTCGCGGACCTGATCCGCGCCGTGGCAGAGTCCTGGTGAGAGCGCTCCTTTCGGTGGCGGACAAGCGCGGCATCGTCGAGTTCGGCCGCGGCCTGGCGACGCTCGGCTGGGAAATCGTCTCGACGGGCGGGACCGCCGCGGCGCTCGCCGCGGCGGGCGTGCCGGTGCTCCCGATCGAGGAGGTGACGGGCTTTCCCGAGATCCTCGACGGCCGCGTGAAGACGCTGCACCCCAAGGTGCACGGCGGCCTCCTCGCCCGGCGCGCCGATCCCGGCGACCGCGCCACCCTCGCCCGGCACGGGATCACCCCGATCGACCTGGTGGCGGTGAATCTCTATCCCTTTCAGGACACGGTCGCGAAGCCCGGCGTGAGCGAGGAGGAGGCGATCGAGCAGATCGACATCGGCGGTCCGGCCATGCTCCGCTCGGCCGCGAAGAACTACCGCGACGTGCTGGCGGTGGTGGATCCGGACGACTATCCCGCGGTGTTGGCGGCGCTCCGGGAGGAACGTGGCGCGCCGGCGGCCGCCCCGGGGAGCGCCGAGCTGCGCCGCCGGCTTGCCGCCAAGGTGTTCGCGCACACGGCGGCCTACGACGCCGCGGTGCACGCGTATTTCACGCGCGGGGCCCGCGGCTGGCCCGAGCGGCTGGTGCTGGCGCTCGAGCGGCGCCAGGAGCTCCGCTACGGCGAGAACCCGCACCAGGCGGCGGCGTTGTATGCGGCGCCCGAGCCCGGGGTGCGCGACCTCGAGCAGCTGCACGGCAAGGAGCTGTCGTTCAACAACCTCCTCGACGTGGAGGCGGGCCTCACGGCGGTGGCGCCGTGGGCCGGCGCCGATCGGGCCGCCTGCGCGCTCATCAAGCACGCCACGCCGTGCGGGATCGCCCTCGGCCGCTCGCCGTGCGAGGCGTACGAGCGCGCCCTCGCCACCGACCGCACGTCGGCGTTCGGGTCCGTGGTGGCGTTCGCGGTCGCCGTGGACGCAGCGGCGGCCGAGGCGATGCGCGCGTTGTTCGTCGAGGTCGTGGTGGCGCCCGCCTTCGCCGCCGACGCCCTCGCCGTGTTGCGCGAGAAGAAGAATCTCCGCGTGGTGCGCCTCCCCGCGGGCGAGCCGGCCGGCTGGGACTTCAAGCGTCTGCGCGGCGGCTTCCTCGTGCAGGAGCGGTCCCCGGCGCGGCGCGTGACCGACGAGGCGGGGTGGACGGTGGTGACGCGGCGCGCGCCCACCGACGCCGAATGGCGCGACCTGCGGTTTGCGTGGGCCGCGGTCGGCGCCGTGCGCTCGAACGCCATCCTGCTCGCGCGCGACGAAGCGGCGATCGGCATCGGCGCGGGGCAGATGTCGCGCGTGGACGCCGCGTTCCTGGCGGTCCACAAGGCCCGCCAGCAGGGGCACGACCCCGCCGGCGCCGTCCTGGCGTCCGACGCGTTCTTTCCGTTCGCCGACGGCGTGGAGGAAGCGGCGCGCGCCGGCATCCGCGCCGTGATCCAGCCGGGCGGCTCCGTCAAGGACCCCGAGGTCATCGCCGCCGCCGATCGCGCCGGGCTGGCGATGGTGTTCACCGGCCTCCGCCAGTTTCGACACTGACCAGGACCCGCATGCCCGCACCGACGCCTGCCGCGCCCTCGCGCCCCGCCCCGCCGCTCGCCGCCGAGCGCCTGCCCTATCTTTGGGCGGCGCTCGTCGCCGCGGGCGCCCTGGCCCTGTACGTGGCGACCCTCGCCCCGACCACCCAGTTCTGGGACACCTCGGAGTACATCGCGGCGGCGTACGTGCTCGGGATCCCGCATCCGCCGGGGAACCCGCTCTTTTCCCTGCTCGCGCACACCTGGGGGTTGTTGCCGCTGGCGCACGCGTACGCCGAGCGCATCAACCTCCTCGCCGCCACGACGAGCGCGATCGCCGCGGGGTGCTGGTTCCTCGTGGGCGAGCGCTGGATGCGGGCCTGGGTGCCGGCCCGGCTGCCGCGCCGGCTGGCGGCGGCGGCGGGCGCCCTCGTCGCCGCCACCGCGTTCACCGTGTGGAACCAGTCGGTGGTGAACGAGAAGGTGTACACCCTCTCGCTGCTGTCGGTGGCGCTGGTGCTGTGGCTGATCGTCCGCTGGGACGATCAGCCGCCCGGCGAAGGGCACGACCATCACCTCCTGATGATCGTGTACCTGCTCGCCCTCACCTCGACCAACCACATGATGGGCGTGCTGGTGGGGCCGGTGGTGGCGGTGCTCCTGTACCCGCCGCTCAAGACCGAGCGCCCCGCCGACGAGGCGGCGCGGCGGCTCGAGTGGTCGCAGTGGCTCGTGTTCTGCAGCGTGTACGCGCTCATCGTGTCCACCGGGCTCGAGAGCGCCGCGCCGCTCGTGCTCGCGGCCGTCTTGTTCGCGGCGGCGTTCGTGTACGCCGTGGCGTACGCCCGCAACTGGGATTTCGCCCTGGCGGTGCTGGTCGTGGCGGCGGTGGGCCTCTCCGTGTACGCCTTTCTCCCCATCCGCGCCGCGCACTTCCCGCCGATCAACGAAGGCGAGCCCACCACGCGGCAGGCGTTGTGGGACGTGCTCACGCGCCAGCAGTACGGCAAGCCTCCGGTCACCCAGCGGCAGGCGACCCTGGTCGCGCAGATCGGGATGTGGATCCAGTACTTCACCTGGCAGTGGGGGCGCGATTTTCCGGCGGGCCTGCAGCGCGCGCTCGCCGTGATCTTCGGGACGCTGGGCCTGCTGGGCGCGTGGCGGCACTGGCAGGCCGACCGCCGCCGCGCCCTGGCGATGACGGCGCTGGTGCTGACGTTCACCCTGCTGCTCATCTTCTACCTGAACTTCAAGTACGGCTTCTCGCAGATGCTCGACCGTCCCCAGCTCCCGCGCGAGGTGCGCGAGCGCGACTACTTCTTTCTCGGGTCGTTCGCGCTGTGGGGCGTGTGGGTGGGGATGGGGCTCGCCACGCTCATGGAGTGGCTCGCCGAGGCGTTCGAGCGCGCCGAGCCCGTGGTCGAGCGCCGCTGGCTCCGCGCCACGCCCGTGCTCCTCCTCGCGCTCATCCCGCTGTGGGGGAACCACCTCACGGCCTCGCGCAAAGGAGAGACGCTGGCGCGCGACTTCGCCTGGGACATGCTCCAGTCGGTGGAGCCCTACGGCATCCTGGTGACGGCGGGCGACAACGACACCTTCCCCCTGTGGTATGCCCAGGAAGTCGAGGGGGTACGCCGCGACGTGACGGTGGTGAACCTGTCCCTCGCCAACACCGACTGGTATCTGCGCCAACTCCAGCGGCGCCCGCTCGCCGCCTTCGACTCGACGGCGGCGCCCGCCATCTACCGGGGCCGCACCTGGCCCCGGCCCGCGGGCAAGCTGCTCGACTACAGCGACGAGCAGCTCGACACCCTGCAACCGGTGTACTGGCTCGACAAAAAGGAAACGCTGAACCTGGGCGGGGTGCCCGTCACGCTCGACCCCGAGCAGCTGGGCCGCCAGTACCTCGAGCGCGCCGACGTGGTGGTGCTCCAGGCGATCAAGACGCAGCTCGGCAAACGGCCGATTTACTTCTCGCGCACCGTGGGCGCCTACGCCGATCAGTTCGGGCTCACGGGGTATCTCGAGGGGCAGGGATTCGTGCGCAAGCTCGACCCGCGTCCTCTCGTCGAGTCGGACAGCATCAAGCCGCTCGCGGCCCTCGGCTGGGTGAACGTGCCGCGCACGCGGGCGCTCGCCTTCGAGGTCTATCACGCGGCGGCAGCGGCACGCGCGCGACCGCGCGGCTGGGTGGACCGGCCCTCCGAGGGCATTCTCGCGACCTACGGCATCGTGTACCAGGCGCTGGGCCAGTTGCTCGCGAAGAGCGATCCAGCGCTCGCCGCCCGCGCCCTCGCGCTCGCCGACTCGATCTTCCGGAACACGAGCTACGCCACGCGCTGAGCGCCGGGCGTTGACCCCGGCGCGACGGCGCCGCTAGCTTAGCGAACGCCGGGAGGGCTAGACCTAACTGGTAAGGCGGCGGTCTTGAAAACCGCTGGGGGCAACCCCGTGCAGGTTCGAATCCTGCGCCCTCCGCTTCGCGCTCCGGCCGCCGCGGGAACTCCGGCCGAGCGCCCGGCGTTGTGACGGCTGAACTCATCCGACGGCGGCCCCATGTCCATCCGACCGATCCGGCAGATCCTCGAGGCGCAACCCACCATCGAGGGCGCAGGCGTCCGGCTGCGCCGGGCCTTCGGGTTCGGCGCGACCGAAGCGGTCGACCCCTTCCTCCTGCTCGACGACTTCCGCAACGACCGCCCCGCCGACTACGTGGCGGGCTTTCCCTGGCACCCGCACCGGGGGATCGAGACGATCACCTACGTGCTGAGCGGATCGGTGGAGCACCAGGACAGTCTCGGCAACCGCGGCGCGCTCGGCGCCGGGGACGTGCAGTGGATGACGGCGGGCCGCGGCATCCTCCATCAGGAGATGCCGCGGGGCGACCCGCAGGGCCGGATGCACGGGTTCCAGCTGTGGGCCAACCTCCCCGCCGAGCTCAAGATGACGGCGCCGCGCTACCAGGACATCGCCGCGCGCGACATCCCCACGGTCACCGACGACGACGGCACCGTAGTGCGCGTCGTATGCGGCGAGTTCTGGGGCCGGCGCGGCCCGGTCGAGGGCGTGGCGGCGGATCCCCAGTACCTCGACGTCTGGGTCCCGCCGGGCCGCCGCAAACGGCTGCCGGTGGAGACCACGCGCACCGCCTTCGCCTACGTGTTCGAGGGGTCCGGCACCTTCCGCGACGCCTCCGGGCCCCAGGGCGTGCTCACCGAAACCGTCGGCCCGGCCGGCGCGGGGCCGCTGGTGCGCGACACGGCCGGCAACCGCTCGCTCGTGCTCTTCGACCGCGGTGACGAGATCGTGGTGCAGGCCGGCGAGCAGGGGATCCGCTTTCTCCTCGTCTCGGGCCGGCCGCTGCGCGAGCCGGTGGCGTGGTGGGGCCCGATCGTCATGAACACGCGCGCGGAGCTCGAGCAGGCGCTGCGCGAGCTGCGCGAGGGGACGTTCATCCGGCCCCGCTAGCGGCCGGCCGCGGCGCCGCCGCGAGCAGCGCTCGCGCCCGCCGGAACACCGCGTGCCACATCGCGCGCGTGAGCTTGCCGGTGTTGGTGTTCTGGCGGCTCGGGTGATACGAGGCGAGGAGCACCGTCCCGTCGGGCAGCGTGGTCTCGGCACCGTGCGCGAAGCGCGGCCGCGCGGCGGGCGGGAGCCGCGCCCACCACCCCGCCGCCTTGAGCCACGCGTCGTGCGCGATCCGCCCCAGCACCACCACCACCCGCACCCGGCCAAGCAGCCCCACCTCGGCGCGGAGGTACGTCCGGCAGCGCTCGAGCTCGGCGCGGGTCGGCTTGTTGGCGGGCGGCGCGCAGCGGAGCGCGGCGGTCACATAGCAGTCGCGCAGCACCAGGCCGTCGTCGCGGCACACGGCGGTTGGGCGGCTCGCGAAGCCGTAGCGGTGGAGCGCGGCATACAGCCAATCACCGCTCGAGTCACCGGTGAACATCCGCCCGGTGCGGTTGGCGCCGTGCGCCGCGGGCGCGACCCCCACCACGAGCAGCCGCGCCGCGGGATCGCCGAAGCCGGGCACGGGCTTCCCCCAGTAGATCCAGTCGCGGAACGCCCGCTTTTTCTCCCGGGCGACCCGCCGGCAGTAGGCGCGCAGCCGCGGGCAGCGCGCGCATCGCACGATCGCGCGCTCCACCGCCGCGAGCGAGCGGAGCGCCGCCCCCGCGTCGGGCCCGCCCCCGGGCCCCGTGCCTACACGCCGCGCCGGCGCCCCCACACCCGCCACGCCGCGTACACCGCGCCCAGCACCGCGAGCACCATGAGCGGGCCCGTAACGAGCATGAACAGGGTGCGCTTCCGCGTCGCCTCCTCGCTGCGCAGCCGCTCGGCGTCGTCGCGGATCGTCGCGAGGTGGCCCAGCTCGTCGGCGTAGCCGTACCACCACGCGTAGTCGGGGCTCATGTGGAAGGCGCCCTTGTAGCTCTTCAGCGCCGAGAAAAAGAACATGTCGAAGTACTCGCGCTCGATCGGCGTCACGTCGTAGTACAGGCTGGTGGGCGAGTGCTGCGCGATCCTGCCGGGAAGCTCGATGGCCGTGAACCGCGGGCCCGGCAACAGCCCCGCCGAGCGGGCGGCGTGGCTGGGGCGGATCAGCCCGTCGCGGTAGAGGCCTGCGAGGATGCCGCGCGCCTCGACCACCAGGGCGTCGCCCGCGAGCTTGTGCGCGTCGGCCGACTCGAGATAGCCGCGCGCCTTGTCCTCGGCGTGACACGTCATGCACACCTTGAGCATCTCGCGGCGCTTGGCTTCGCCCTCCGGTGTGGCCGCGAGGTCGCGCAGCTCCCCGCCCGCCGCCTGCACGCCCATGCCCCAGATGATCTTGCGGGTCATGTTGTGGCTCACGCTGCGCACGCCGGCATCCGACACGTACACCATGTGGCAGTAGGCGCACGTCGGCGTGTCGTAGGTCGCCCGGTCGAGGAACGCCGTCCAATCCCAAGTCTTGCCGCGCGCGGCGTAGATGGAGCCGTGCTTCGAAGCCATGTAGGCCTCGTAGTTCGGATGGTCGGGCCCCATGTGGCAGGTGTAGCACGCCTCGGGCTTGCGCGCCTCCTCGAGGTTGAACGCGTGCCGGGTGTGGCAGGCGATGCAGCCGTTGCGGTACACGAGGCTGCTCAGGTCCACGTAGCGGTGCAGCGAGTCGCTCCAGTACTTCTGATCGGAGGCCCCGGCCTGGGCGTGGCAGGCGTCGCACCCCATCTCCATCACCTTGCGGGGCATCTCCTTGTAGTGCGGGACGCCGATGTTGCGCTCCCAGTTGACGCCGAGCTTGCCGGGCCCCGGCCCGTAGGAGTGGCCCGCGTCGAGCACGTGCTCCTTGTAGATCTGGGCGTGGCAGCCGCCGCAGACGACTTCGGGCACCCGGCCCTTGCTGGCCATGATGTCGTCGTGGTTGCGGCCGTGGCAGTCGGCGCACGTGATCTGGCGGATCGGGTAAATCACGCGCGGGTTCTGCATCCCGGGTCGCCCCATGGCGCTGGCCGCGAACTGGCGCACGATGGTGGGTTCGAGCTTGGCGTGGCACGGCGCGCAGCTCGCGGGGTCGAGCACCCCGTGCGGCACGTTCGTGAGGATCCGCGCCGGGGGCGGGGGGACCTGCTGGAGCCAGGCGCGGATCGCCGCCGCCTCGGCGTCGCTCACCACCGCGCGCGGGAACGGCGGCATGAACTGGCGCGGCGCGCGCAACTGGTGGACGAACGCCTCGAGCGAGAGCGTGGTCCCAGCGAGCGCGGGTCCCACGCCCCCGCGCCCGCTCGCGCCGTGACACCCGAGGCAGCCTTTGACGATGAACAACCGGGCGCCGTCCGGCGCCGCCTGCTGGGCGGCGAGGGCGAGCGGGGCTCCCGCGAGCAGCGCCGGGAGAAGCGCCAGGCGCATGAGAGGACCTCCTGGGGTGATGCGCGCTACGATAGGCCCGCGGCCGGCGGGCGCAACCCGGGCAGGCGAAGTTATAGGCGCCGCAGCAGCTCGGCGAGCGTGGTCGCCCCGGCCCCGGCCGCCGCATATCCCACCCGGCCATCGGGGGCGATGAGATAGACGGGCGCCGCGTGGGCGACCTCTCCGGTGCGGAGGTCTCGTTGCGTGCCCACCCGCCAGCGCGCGAGCGCGGCCGCCACCGCGGCGGTGTCGCCGCTTGCCACGAAGGCGTCGCCGTCGAGCCGCCATTGCTCGGCGATCGCGGGCAGCCGCGACGGCGTGTCGCGCCAAGGGTCCACGGTCACGATCACCACCACGGGGGCGCGCGCGCGGGCCAGCGTGCGGGCGCGCAGCACCTCGCGGACCACGAGGGGGCACACCGTCTCGCAGTGGGCATACGCGAACGCGAGCACGACCGGGCGCCCGCGGAACCGCGCGAGGGTGAGCCGGCGCCCGTGTTGGTCCACGAGATCGAGGGGCGCCGCCGGACGGTCGAGGCGGCGCCACTCCGCGGGCGCCGCCTCCGGTAACGGGCCGCGCCCCGCGCCGGCGGCGCGGGCCACCCGCACCCCCGCGGCCGCCACGGCACCCGCCAGCACGGCGGCGGCGGCGCCCAACGCCGCGCGCCCCGCCGCGGCGCGCCACAGCGCGCGCAGACCCGCGGCCACGAGATCCCCCCACAGCACGTACAGCATCCCCAGCATCATCGCGGGCTCGCCCACGAGCGTCATCCACCCGTAGGTGTCCGGCAGGCCGCCCGGCGCAGCCCCGAAACACGCGGCGCGCGTGCGCAGCAGCCACGCCGGGGCGCCGGCGGGGAGCGGCCACAGGGCCAGCGCCCACCACGCCATCGTGATCGCGAGGATCAGCGCCAGCGCCCCCAGCGCCAGGCGGGACCCGAGCCGCATCGGCGTTCCTACCCCACGCGCCACACCACCGACAGGAGCTTCCAGTTCACGAAGTAGTAGGCGACGAACGCGGCGAGGAAGACGAACACCAGCACCAGCGTGCCGGGCGTGGGACCGTGCGCGGTGACCGCCGGCGGAATGGGCGGCGGGGGCTGCAACACGCCCCGCGGCACGCCGGCTCCGCCGGCCGCGGGCGCCCCGAGCGGCCGGCCGAAGAACACCGACCACACGGTGATCACGATGTAGAGCGCGCCGCCCGCGGCGGCGAGCAGCCCGCCCAGCGCCATGATGCCCATGACCAGGTCCACGGCGGGGTTGAACTGGACCCCGAACGGCGCCTGCGAGAAGCTGATGTCGTAGTGGCGCCGCGGCACGCCGAAGGTGCCGGCGAACGTCATGAACACCGAAAACACGAACATCCCGGCGGCGAAGAGATACGGCTGGACGCGCGCGAGCTTCCAGAAGGCGACCTGCTTGCGAAAGATCAGCGGGATGAGGTAGTAGGTGACGCCCATGAAGGCAAGGGCCGTGCCGCCCACCACCGTGGCGTGGAAGTGTCCCGGGACCCGCAGGGTGTTGTGCGCGATGATGTTGATTTGCTCGGTGCCGAAGGTGACGCCGGTGATGCCGCCCACGAACCCGAAGATGATGATCGAGAAGATCATGGCGCTGAACCCGGGGTCGCCCCACGGGGCCTTGCGCAGCCACTCGAACAGGCCCCGGGTGTAGCCGCGCAGCCGCTGGCCCGCCTCGAGCCCCGCCGGCACGGTGAAGCCGTGCACCATGCTCGCCAGCACCGCGAGATACATGAAGTAGCTCGTGTTCCACACCTTCCACGCGGGCGGCAGGCCGGGATCCACGAGCAGGTGGTGCGCCGAGGCCATGTTGATGAAGAGGATGTAGAGCACGAACGCGCCGCGGCTCACCTTCTCGTTGAGCACCACGGCGCCGATGGTGAGGGCGCCGAGCAGGTACCAGATCGAGACCATAGCGGCGACGTTGATCTGCTGGGAGGAGTGGCCCAGCCCCCACCACACCATGCGGTAGATCTCGGGATCGACTTTGACGAGGCCGAGCGACCACAGGAACGTCGGGATGTAGATCGCCGCGCCGTGGCCGAGGGTGCCGACCGCGATAATGGCGGCCGCCGCGGCGCCGAAGGTGACGAGCGGCACTGAGCCCTCGTAGGTGCGCTCGCGCTTCGCCACGACGAGCGTGGCGAAGAAGATGCCGACGGCGAGCAGCGCGCCCACGGCGAAGAGGATCACGCCGAGGTAGTAGAGCGGGTCGGCGCGGAGCGGGACGTACGACGTGAACAGCACGTCGGCGCGCCCCGCCCACATCATCCACTCGACGAGCGCGGCGCCGAGCGCCATGAGCCCGAACGCCCCCCAGGCGAGCCGCGGCGCGGCCACGCGGCTGTTCAGCAGCACCGCGCTCGCGAAGTACAGCACCGCCACCTCGAAGAACAGGATGAAGAAGATCAGCATGCTCATCCCGTGCACCGTGAGGATGCGGTAGAACCACTCGGCGGGGAGGAGGTGCACCGCCTGCCAGCGGGTGAGCAGCACCAACACCGCCGCGATGCCGCCGATGAGCAGCGCGACGGTGGCGGCGACCGCGTTCGCCTTGATGAGCGCCTCGGCGCTCGCATGCACCCGGCGGCCCGTGGTGGGGCAGACGCGGAAGGCGGGAGACGTCAGCGGGGCCGTCATGGGGCACCTCCCGCGCCGGTGAGCACACGCCCGGCGCTATCGACGACGATCACGCGGCCCACCATCACGTGATGGCCGATGCCGCAGAACTCGTTGCACACGATGCGGAAGTCGCCGGCCTCGGTCGGCACCACGCGCAGGCCGTAGTCGTAGCCCGGGACCACCTGGAAGTTCAGGTTCACGGGGCTCAGGCTGAAGCCATGATTGAGGTCCAGCGACGAGAGATGCAGCGTGTACTCCACGCCTTTCTGGAGCTTGAGGATCGGATCCCAGGACCACATGCGCGCCTGGAGATACACGTCGCTGCCGGGCGGGGGCGCGACGATCGCCTTCCCCGCCTCTTCGCCGACTTTGTACTGCGCGATGAACTCGTTCACGCGCCGGGCGTAGGCGCTCGGGTCCACCCGGTGGCGGATGCCCGAGGGGTTCTGCGCGCCCTTCGCGTGCCACAGCGGCATCATGGCGAAGAGCACGAGACACCAGCCGAACGCGATGCCCACCCACAGCCGCTCGGTCCGGTCGGCGGGCCGCCACCAGACGCCGCGGGGGGAGTCGATGCCCGTGTGCATGCGCCACCTCCCCGTGGTCAGGGCAGCGGGGCCCGCGGGAGTCTCACGATTTCCCACAGGCCCCAGGCCGTGTAGAACACCGCCGTCACCACGAGGCCGGCGATGAGGAGCAGGAAGATGTTGTCGTAGAGCCGCTGGCCGAGGGGCGGCGTCTCACGGGATGCGGGGGGATGCTGGGCCATGGGCGCCTCCGAAGTTGGCGAGGATCTCAGGCCGGGACCGCCGCGCCGCGGAGCAGGTCCGCGACGGTGGTCTCGCGGAAAAACGACGTCACGCGGTCCGCCACCTCTTTCCACCGGGTGTGGGCCGCACAGGCGGTGCCGTCACTGCATTGCGGACGTCCGAGCAGACAGCGGCGCCGCTCGTCCATGCGATCGAAGGGGGCGACGATCTCGTAGAGCCGCAGCCGCGCCGCGGGTACCGCCAGCTGGAAGCCCCCGGTCTTGCCGCGCGTCGAGACGAGCACCCCGACGCGGGCGAGGAGGTGCAGGATCTTGGACAGGTAGTTCTGGGGGATGCGGAGGGCGCGGGCCATCTCGGCCACCCGTACGGTGCGCCCGTCGCCGTGCTCGGCGAGGTAGAGCACCGCGCGCAGCGCGTATTCGGCGGTCTGCGAGAGCATAAGTTGCCTTGGTCATGATAATATGATAAATTGCGGGCGCAACCCCCCGCGAGGCGGACCTCGGTGGCGATGGCGCTGCCACGCGGCCTCCGGCGGGCGCTCGCCCGCGCGGATGCCGCGATGAACCGGCTCTACGGCTGGCGCTACAACCCGCTGTACCACAGCGGCGCGCTGGTCGTCGCTTTGCTCCTCGTGATACTCGCCACCGGCGTGTACCTCCTGCTGTTCTACCGCATCGGCGCCCCGTTCGCCTCCGTCGCCCGCATCGCCGACCAGGTCTGGCTGGGCCGCTGGATCCGCGCCCTGCACCGCTACGCCTCCGACGCGGCGGTCGTCGCCGCCGCCGTGCATGCCCTGCGCATCCTGGCGCAGGGGCGCACCTGGGGGCCCCGTGCCCTCGCGTGGGTCACGGGACTCGTGCTGCTGTTCGTCATCTTCCTCTGCGGCTGGACGGGCTATGTGATGGTTTGGGACGTGCAGGGCCAGGCGCTCGCGCAGGCCGGCGCCCGGCTGCTCGATCTCCTGCCGATCTTTTCCGAACCGATCAGCCGGGCGTTCGTAGGCGAGCGGCCGCTGCCCGGGGCGTTCTTCTTTCTCAATCTGTTCGCCCACATCGCGCTGCCGGTCGGGCTCGGCCTGCTTCTCTGGCTGCACGTGTCGCGGCTCGCGCGCCCGGGGTTGCTGCCGCCGCGCCGCCTGGTGGCGGGCGTGATCGCGCTGCTGGTGGCCCTCGCCGTGCTCTGGCCCGCCGCCTTGGGGCCGCCCGCCGATCTGTTCCAGACGCCGGCCCGCGCACCCTACGACGCCTTCTTCGCCTTCTGGCTGCCGCTCGTGCGGCCGCTGCCGGCCGGCACCGTGTGGGCGCTGCTCGCGGCCGGCGTCGCGGCCGCCGTGCTCGCGCCGTGGTGGACGCGGCCGCGCGCAGGGGAGCGGCCGGCGCCCTCGTGGGTGGACGAGCGTATCTGCACCGGATGCGAGCAATGCGTCCAAGACTGCCCGTACGACGCCATCGCCTTGGTCCCGCGGACGCGCGACGTCCGTCCCGGGGCCAGCGCGCTGGTGGCGCACGTTGCCCCGACGCGGTGCGTGAGCTGCGGGATCTGCGCGGGCTCGTGCGCCCCGATGGGGGTGGGCCCGCCCGAGCGCACGGGGCGCGATCAGCTCGTGGCGGCGCGGCGGTTTGCGAGCGCGCGGCGCCCCGGTCCCCGCGATATCGTCGTGATCGCCTGCGACCGGGCCGTGCCCGCGGCCGGCCCCCACGCCGGCGCCCCCGGCGCGCTCGTGTATCCCGTGGCGTGCGCCGGGAGCCTCCACACGTCGGTGGTCGAGTACCTGCTCCGCGCCGGCGCGGGGGGCGTGCTCCTGGCCGCGTGCCCGCCGCGGGACTGCTGGAACCGCGAGGGAAGCAAGTGGCTGGAGCAGCGCGTCTTCCACGGCCGCGAGGCGGAGCTGCACGAGCGCGTGGATCGCCGCCGGGTGCGTCTCGTGTTCGTCGCGAGCGGCGAGCGCGACCGGCTCCGCCGCGCCGTGGCGGAGTTCCGCGCCGCGCTGGCCCCGCTCGCCGTCGCAGGAGGCGAGACCGACTTCGCCGGCGCGCGCGAGTGCGCCCCGAGCGGCGGGGGAGCGCCCCGGTGAGCCCCCGGACACGGCGCGCGCTCGGCGCGATCACGGCGGCCGCGAGCCTCGCGTTCCTCGCCGCGCTGAGCCGCGTCCCCTACGCCGCCGAGCCTGGCGCGGACGCGCTGCTCCGGCTCGCCTGGCGCGCGCGCGGAGAACGGGTGGAGCAATGCCGGCGGCTCACCCCCGCCGAGCTCGCGCGCGTGCCGGCCCACATGCGCCAAGAAATCCAGTGCACCGGCCGCATCGTCCCCTACCGCCTGCGCGTCGCGCTCGACGGGCGCGAGGTGATCAACGAGCTGGTGCAGGCAGCGGGCGCGCGCCACGACCGGCCGCTGTACGTGTTTCGCGAGCTGCGCGTGCCGCCGGGGCCGCATGCGCTCGCGGTGCGCTTCGCGCGCGTGCGAACCGTTCCCGCCACCGCCCGCGACGACGAGACCACCACGCCGCCCGAGCTCCGGCTCGACACCGCCGTCCTGTTCCTGTCGCGCCGCGCGGCGCTCGTCACCTACGACGAAGAACAACGCCGGCTCACGCTCATCGCGGCCCCCCGCCCGCCACCGCCGGCCCGCTAGCCCGACGCCTCGCGCCGCGCCGCCCGACGCCATTCGTACAGCGCCGCCGCGGCGGTGGCGATCAGCAGGCCCACGCTCCAGCCTCCGATCACGTCGCTGGCCCAGTGGACGTCGAGGCACACCCGGGCCGCACCCACCAGCACCGCCACGCCCACCGCCGCCGCCGCGGCGGCGGCGCGAGGCACGAACCCCTCGCGGGCGCCCACGTACGCGAGCGTCAGCGCCACGGCGGTGACGGCCGTCGTGTGGCCGCTCGGAAAGCTGTGGCCCAGCGCCTGCACGGCCGCGGCCCCCGGAGGCCGCCCGCGGGCAAACAGCGCCTTCAACCCCAGCACGCCGCCCGCCGCGAGCGGCGGCGCGAGCAGCACGGCGACCGCGCCGCGCGCACCGGCACGCCGCCACAGCCACGCCGCGGTGAGCAGCGTGATCGCGACGAGCAGCGGCGCGGAGCCGAGCAGCGACCCCGCGGCGCACGCCGCCGCGATCGCCGGAGTGCGGTGGGCCAGCACCCAGGCCCGCACCGCCCCGTCGAACGGCGCCGTCTCGCGCTCGGCCACGTCCTCGGCCACTCGCGCGAACGCGAGCGTCGCCGCGAGGCTCATCCCCGTGACCCACGCCCAGTGCCACGCCAGCCCGCGGAGCCGCTCCGGCACGCCGGCCGCGAGCCACCACGCGCGCAGCCGCCGGAACGCCCACGCGCCGCCGGCGGCCGCGAGCGCGAGCGCGAGGACCGCGAGCACGGAGGCGCCGGAGACCGACCGCAGCCGTTGCCACCCCCGCCCCGCGGCGAAGCCCGCGAGGCCCGTGAGCGTCGCCCAGGCGACCGCCCCGAGCACGTTGAAGCGGACGAAGCTCCCCCACGGCATCCCCGCGGCGCCCGCCGCCGCGGCGATGAGCACCCGCACGCCGGTGACGAACCGGCCGAGTGCCACCGCCCAGCCGCCAAACCGCGCGAAGAAGCGATCCACCTGCGTCAAACGGGCGGGCCCGAGCCCCAGCGTGCGCCCGTGCCGCTCGAGCCAGCGGCGGCCGAGGCGCCTCCCCAGCACATATCCCAGGTTGTCCCCGGCCACCGCGGCGAGCGCGGCGGTGGCGACGACCATCGGGAGCTCGAGCGTTCCGTGCGCCGCCAGAAAGGCGGCGGCGAGGACGACGGTCTCGCCCGGTACCGGCACCCCGGCGCTCTCCAGGAACACGCCGAGCGCGACCCCCAGGTAGCCGAATTTTCCCAGCCAAGCATCGAGGTGGGGCACGGCGCGCCCTCCCGCGCGGGTCACATCGCGACGACTGCCGGCACCGCCCCCACGGTAACGACCGACCGCGTCCGCGACCAGCCAGCCGGCCGACGCGGGTCTCGGTCTCCGTGCACATCGGCTCGCGGTCTGGTCGCCGCACGGACGATGTGCGTCGTCGCGCGGGACGCCGGGCGAGGGGTTGCACAACGCTCGATGACTGGCGAGGTTGTGCACGGCCGGGAGAGGTGGCCGAGTGGCTGAAGGCGGCGGTTTGCTAAACCGTTATAGCGGCCTCAAGCTGCTATCGAGGGTTCGAATCCCTCCCTCTCCGTACCCCTGACCCCGTTCCCTCGATGAGCGTCCGCGTTCGCTTCGCCCCGTCGCCGACGGGCTACCTGCACGTGGGAGGCGCCCGCACGGCGCTCTTCAACTGGCTCTACGCCCGGCACGAGGGCGGGAAGTTCCTGTTGCGCATCGAGGACACCGATCGGGAGCGCTCCTCGGAGGAGCACACCCGGGTGATCCTCGACGGGCTCACTTGGCTCGGGCTCGACTGGGACGAGCCGCCGGTGTTCCAGGGGGCGCGGCTCGCCCGGCACCAGGCGGTGGCCGAGCGGCTGCTCGCCGCGGGGCAGGCGTATCGCGACGCCGGCGCGATCCGGCTGCGGGTGCCCCCGGGCGAGATCGCCTGGGAGGACGCGGTCCACGGCCGCATCGCCTTCCGGGGCGAGGACGTGAAGGACTTCGTGATCCTCCGGTCCGACGGCACGCCGCTCTACAACCTGGCGGTGGTGGTGGACGACCTCGACATGGGGATCACCCACGTGTTGCGCGGCGACGACCACATCTCCAACACCCCCAAGCAGATCGCGCTGTACCGCGCGCTCGGCGCCGCGCCCCCGGTGTTCGCCCACGTCCCGATGATCCACGGGCCGGACGGCAAGAAACTCTCCAAGCGCCACGGGGCCACGGCGCTCGGCGACTACCAGCGCATGGGGATTTTGCCCGCGGCGATGCGGAACTTTCTGGCGCTCCTGGGCTGGAGTCCCGGCGGGGATCGCGAGATCATGGCGCTCGACGAGATGATCCGGCTGTTCTCGTTCGCCGGCATTCAGCAGAAGAGCGCCATCTTCGACGTCAAGAAGCTCGAGTGGATGAACGGGCAGTATCTGGCGATGACGCCCGCCGAGGAGCTCTACCCCCTGGTGGCCCCGCAGCTCGAGGCGCTGGGGCTGCGGGTGGACGGGAATCGCGACGCCGTGCTGCGGGCGATCGCGGCCGTCAAGGCGCGGTCGCGCACCACGCTCGACGTGGCGCGCCAGGTGGCGGTGCGGCTCGATCCCGCCTTCGTGCGGCTCGACGACAAGGCCCAGCGGGAAATCGCCCGCGACCCGGCGGGCTACCGGGCGTCGCTCGCCGCGAGCCTCGCGGCGCTGCGCGACGTCGAGTGGACGCCCGCGGCGCTCGAGCGGCGGCTGCGCGCCCTGGCCGAGGAGCGCGGGGTGGCCGCGGGACAGGTGTTCCAGCCGATCCGCATCGCGCTCACCGGCGGCACCGTCTCCGAACCCGTGAACGAGCTGCTGTACGTGGTGGGAAAGGAGGCCGCGCTGCAACGGCTCGCCGCGGCGGTGGCGGCCGCGCCGGCCGCACCCGCCGCGCCCGCCGGCGGCTAGGGCACGGCCTTGACGGTGTCGGCCTGCGCCGCCGCCGTGTCGCCGCGCTGGCGCCGCTCGAGGTCGCGCTCCGCCTGCTTGCGCGCGCGCAGCTCGCGCACGTACTGCCGAAACAGTTGCAACGTCTCGGTGCGCCGGGCCGCCTGGAGCAGGTCCTGGCGCATGTCCTCGAGCTGCCGCGCCCGCTGCATCTCGTCGTAGTTGCCCTGCGGCAGGGTGATCGGCAGCAGCGCGAGCGCCGCGGTGGGGATTTTGATCCCCGCCACGTGGATGTACTGCGAGTCGATCCCGAACGCCTTGCCCGCCACATCCGTGGTCCAGGTCGGTTTCCGGCGCTCGCGCTGCTCTTGGTCAATGATCACGTTGAGCGAGTCCACCATGGCCCGCAGCCGGCGCACGGCGATCGAGTCCCGCGGCTCGCGAGGCCCGTAGAGCGCGTCGGCGACCTCCGTGGGGAGCGCCGGGCGCGGCAACACCCACAGCCGCCCGTCGCCCGGCTGCGGCGGCGCGACGATGTGGGGCCCGACCGCCTGCGCGTTGGCTGCGAGCGTGGTGTCGGGCGTGCCGACCGGTGCCGGCGCCGGGTGCAGGGTGTCCACGGGGGCCGCCCCCGGCAGCGGCCGGCCCAGGCCCCCGCTCGGGCCCCGCCCGCGGGCGGTGCCGCCGAACGGGGGCAGCTCCCGCGCTTGCGGTGTCTGGGGCGGGATGATGGTGATCAGCGTCTGGCGGCGGTCGATGCGCCACGACACGCTGATCGCCGTCGCGATGACGGCGACGTGGACGAGCCCGCTCACCACCCAGGTGAGCCGGCGCAGGCGGAGCGGGAGGGCGCGCGGCTTAAACAGCGGCGACCACCTTTCCCAGTCGCTCCGCGGCCTCGACCAGGCGGGCCGCGCCGACCGTGAGCGCCAGGCGGACGAATCCCTCTCCGCCCGCGCCAAAGCCGCTCCCGGGCAGCGTCACCACGCCCGCGTCCTCGAGCGCCCGGCGCGCGAACGCCGCGGACGCCACGCCCTCGGGGAGCGGCACCCATACGTACATCGTCGCCTGCGGCGTGGCGGGCTCGAACCCCTGCGCCCGCAACGCCGGCAGCAGCGCGTCGCGGCGCTCGCGGAACCGCGCCACGTAGCCCCGGGCCAGCGTCTCGGCCTGCGGCAGGACCGCCGCACCCGCCGCCTGCACGGCGAGGAACGCCCCCGTATCCACGTAGTTCTTCACCCGTGCCAGCGCCGCGATCAGCTCGGGCCGACCGACCGCCCACCCGAGCCGCCACCCCGTCATGCAAAACGTCTTGGAGAGCGAATGGAACTCGACCGCCACGTCGCGCGCCCCCGGAATCTCCAAGATGCTCGGCGCCGCGGCGCCGTCGAACGTGATCTCGCAATAGGGGTTGTCGTACGCGATCACGATCCCGCGGCGGCGGCACAGCGCCACCGTCCGCTCCAGATAGGCTCGCGGGGCGACGGCGGCCGTGGGATTGTTGGGGTAATTGAGGTAGACGAGCTTGGCCCGCTCGAGCACCGCGGCGGGAATCTCCTCGAGCTCGAGCAGAAAGTCGGTGCGCGGCGTGAGCGCGTAGCGATGCGGCGTCGCCCCCGCCAGCACGGTGCCCCCCTCGTACACGGCGTACCCCGGCTCGGGGACGATCGCGACGTCGCCGGGGTCGAGAAGCGCCATCGCGAGGTGCGCGATCCCTTCCTTGGAGCCGATCAGAGGGTGCAGTTCGGCGAAGGGATCCACGCCCACGCCGAACCGCCGCTGCATGTACGCCGCCGCGGCTTCGCGGAACGCGGGCAGGCCGAGCTGAAACGGATAGCGGCTCATCGCCGGATCGCGCGCGGCGCGCGCGAGCGCCTCCACGGCGGCCTCGGGCGGCGGCATGTCGGCGTCGCCCGCCCCCAGGTCGATCACGTCCCGGCCTTCCGCCACGAGCCGCCGCTTGACGGCGGGCAGGTCCGCCATCGGGTAGCTCGGCAGGGCCGCGAGCCGCCGGCTGCCTGTGGTCACGCGTTCTCCCGTGTCGGCCGACCCCGGGAATCTAGCGCCGCGCCGTCGGCCGCGCCCGCCGCGGCCCCGATCCCGTGGCGGGCGAAGAATTCCGCGCACGCCCCGCGCACCTCGGCCCAAGGACCCACCACGGTGCGCGCCGGCGGGAGGCCGGCGCGGATCACCGCCCCGTAGGGGCGGGTCACGGCGCGCCGATCCAAGAGGAGCACGGCGCCGACGTCGCTCGTGCTGCGGATCAGACGGCCGAAGCCCTGCTTGAGCTTCAACGCCGCGAGCGGGACCAGGTAATGCGCGAAGCCGTTCAGGCCCTGCGCCTCGAGGCGCTCGAGCCGGGCGGCGGTGAGCGGCTCGGACGGCACCTTGAAGGGCAGCTTGGCGAGGATGAGCGCGCGCAGCGCCGGGCCGGGGACGTCCACGCCTTCCCAGAACGAATCGGTGCCGAGGAGGATGGCCGAGCCCGAGGCGCGGAACCGGCGCAGCAGCTGGTCGCGCTGCCCCTCGCCCTGCACGAGCAGCGGCCACCGGCTCCGCAGCGCGCCGCGCACGGCGTCCGCCGTGCGCCGCAGGGCGCCGTGGCTCGTGAACAGGACGAACATCCCGCCGTCCGAGGCCTCCGCGAGCTCGACCAGCACGCGCGCCACGGCCGCGTCGTGGCCGGACTCGTCGGCGCGCGGCTCGGGCAGGTCGGTGGGGATGCCGAAGAGGCACTGCGCGGCGAAGTCGAACGGGGACGCGTGGATCTCCCGCACCCGCACCCGTGGAGGCGGCAGGGCGAGCCCGAGGCGCTCCTCGAGAAACGCGAACTCGCCGCCCGCCGCGAGCGTCGCGCTGGTGAGCACTACGGTCTCCACGCGGTCGAAGAGGTTCTCCTTGAGCACGGGCGCGAGGTCGAGCGGCACGGCGGCGAGCGAGAGGTTGGGCGTCTTGCGCCCGCGCCGCTCGAGCCAGCGCACGGCGGCCGGCCCGCCGGGGGGCGGGCGCAACGCCGCGGTGAGGCCGGCGGCGGCGGCGTCGAGGCGGCGCACGACGCCGCGCAGCTCGCCCAAGAGCTGGGCGCGCCGGTCCGCCGGATCGTCGAGCGCCAGCCGATCGGCCACGGTCTCGACCCCGTCGCGCAGCCGCCCGAACGCGCCCAGCAGGTTGTCGAGCGCGACGCCGAGACCGCCGGGCCAGAGCGGATCGGCGGCGAAGGCGTCGCCCAGCCGCAGCACCGGCGCGGGGCCGGGCTCCGCCTCGAGCCGGCGGCCGAGCAGGCCGAACACGTCGTCGGCGGCGCGGCGCGCGGCCCCGAGCGCGTCGGCGAGGTCCTGCTGCACGAGCTCGCGGCTCGCGCTCGAAAGGAGATCGTCGCGGCCGAACAGCACCGTGCGCAACGTCGGCAGCAGCCCGCGGCCGTTCTTCTCGAGCCGCGCGAGCAGGCGGTCCACGCCGAGGCGGCTCACCTGCGCGCCCAGGTGCATCGCCGCCACGTCTTCCAGATGGTGCGCCTCGTCGAGCACCAGGCGCCGGTACGGCGGCAGCACCGCCGCGTCCTGCCAGTTGTCCGAGGCCATCCGCACGGCGAGATCGGAGGCGAGGAGGTGGTGGTTGACCACCACGACGTCGGCCTCGGCCGCGCGGCGGCGCGCCTGAAACAGGAAGCAGCGCTCGAAGTGCGGGCACTTGAGCCGGGTGCACAGATCCGACTCGGCGGCCACCGTGTCCCACACCTCGGCGCTGGGTTCGTCGGGCAGGTCGGCGAGCGAGCCGTCGCCGGTGCGTGCGGCCCACGCCGCCAGGGCGTCGAGCTCGGCCCGGCGCTCGTCGCCGAACAGCGAGTCGGCGGCGGCGCGCGCCTGCTCCAGCCGCGCGAGGCAGAGGTAGTTCCGCCACCCCTTGAGGAGCGCGAAGGTCGGCGTGTGCGCGCCGGTGCCGAGCGCGCGCGCGAGGATGGGCAGGTCCTTCCCCACGAGCTGTTCCTGGAGGTTGATCGTATTCGTGGACACCACCGTCCGCTCGCCGTTCTCGCGCGCCCACACGAGCGCGGGCACCAGGTACGCGAACGACTTCCCCACGCCCGTGCCCGCTTCCAAGAGACCGACGCCGCCGTCGTTGTAGAGGTCGGCCACGTACGCCGCCATGTCGCGCTGACTGGGCCGGTCCTCGAAGCGCCCGAGGGCGCGGGCCACGGCCCCGCCCGGCGCGAGCAGCGCCGCCACGTCCAGCGCGTCGAGGCGCGCGGCGGCGCGCGGCCGCGGACACTCGACCACCACGTAGCAGTCGCTCACCGCGTTGTCCACGATCGCGAACCCCACGCCCCCGTCGTGCAGCCGGGCCGCGACGGCCAGGTCCGCCCCCGACGGCTCCAGCACGCCGCTCGGATGGTTGTGCAGGAGCAGCTCGCCGCGGCTCGCCGCGCCGGGAAGGGCGAGCACCGCGTCCACCGTGCCGCGCGCCACCACCCGCGCCTCGACCAGCCGGCCCTGGGCGTCGGGGCGGGCCACGAACGACACCTCGCGCCCGTGGGCGGCGGCAATCTCCGCGCGCAGGAAGTCGCGCACGGCGGGCGCGAGGCGCTCGATGCTCACGTCTTGAGCTCGCGCTTCTTCGCCGCGGGAAACAGGACGTTGTTCAAGATCAGCCGGTAGCCCGGCGAGTGCGGGTGCAACGACAGGTCGGTGGGCGGATCGCCGATCTGGTGCTGCTGGTCTTCGGGGTCGTGGCCGCCGAAGAACGTCCACGTCCCCTTCCCGTGGTCGCCGTGGAGGTACTTCACCCACGGGGCCCCCTCCTCGTCCGCGAGCACCACGTCGCCGGGCTTGAGGCGGCGGCGCATGAACGAGGTGGTGAGCCCGTAGAAGTCGGGAATCACCTGACGGTGGCACTGCACCAGCATCGTGGGGACGGGGTCGATCTTGGCGCTGAAGTTGAACAGCCGGAACGCGCCCAGCGGCTGGCGGCGCGCGCCGGCGTTCACCTGGTGGCCGTCAATGTCGGAGAAGCTCGCCACCGCGGGGTTGGGCTCGAGGTGCGCCCCCGTGAACGCGAGCGCCTGCGACCAGTCGAGCTTGCGGTCGGCGTCGGGATCCATGGGGGTCCCGTCGGCGAACGCCGCGGCGATATCCACCTGCTGCGCGGCGAGCGCGAGGTCCAGCGTCTCGGTGGCGGTGCACATCGCGAACAGGAAGCCGCCGCCCGCGACATAGTCGCGGATGCGGCGCGCCACGGCCTTCTTCAAGTCCGGCACGGTCGGAAACCCGAGCCGCCGGGCCGCGTCGGTGTTGAACCGCACCATCTCCGCGAGCCAGGGCGCGCCCGCGTAGAGCAGATAGAACTTCGAGTACTGGCCGGTAAAGTCCTCGTGGTGCAGGTGCAGCCAGTCGTACCCCGGCAGCCGGCCGGCCAGCACCTCGAAGTCCCACACCGTGTCGAAAGGAATGCCGGCGTAGCGGAGGGCCATGGTCACGGCGTCGTCCCAAGGCGGCGCGTTGGGCGGGACGTACACGGCGACCTTGGGGGCCTTTTCGAGGGGCACCGCATCCATGTTGTTCGCCGCGATCTCGCCGCGCACCGCGGTCACCGCCGCGTCGTCCACCCCCTCGACGGTCACCCCGGCCAGCGCCGCATCGCGGCGCAGCACCGGGCCGTCGGGGACGAGAAAGGCGCCGCCCCGGTAGTTCAGCAGCCACTCGACGCGCATCCCCGCCTGGACGGCCCGGTAGGCGACGCCGTAGGCCTTGAGGTGGTCGGCCTGTGCGTCGTCCATGGGGACGAGGAGCTGCGCGCCCTGGCCGCCGGTTCCCGCGAGGCGGCCGGGCCACCGCCCCGCCAGATCGCCGGCCATCGCGAGGGCGGCCGTGCGGCCGACCGCGCCGAGGAACGCGCGCCGCTTCACGACTTGGGGATCGCCTCCTTCGCCCGCGCGAGCTCGCGGCGCGCCTCGGGTACCACCGCGCTGCCCGGGTAGGCGAGGATCAGGTGTTCGAGACGGGCGACGGCCGCGGCGGTCTCGCCGCGGGCGAGGAGCAGCCGTGCCCACTCGAGCTCCGCGGCCGGTGCGGCCGCGCCCGTGCCGCCGGTGCGTACAATCTCCTCGAACAACGCGAGCGCCGTGCGCCGGCCGTCCTCGCCCAGGCGCGCCGCCGCGCGCGCCGCGACCAGCAAGACGTCGGGCCGGCCGCCCTCGGCGCCCGGCGGCAGCGTCGCGGCGGCGTCGCGGAGGGCGGCGATCGCGCGCGCCGAGTCGCCACGGGCGAGCGCCAGGAGGCCCGCGCCGAGCTCGGGAAACGAGTCGCGCGAGACCTGCGCGAGCAGCGCCACCATGGCGGTGCGCTCGGTGGCGTCGCGCCGGTCGCCCGCGTAGGGACCGGCGGCCCGAAACAGGTGCCGGGCCTCGTCTAGCCGGCCGCGGTAGAGGGCGATCCACCCGCGCACCGCCAGCGCGTCCACGCTGGAATCCCGGCCGAGCGCCGCCGCGGCGCGCGCCAGATCGCCCTGGGCGATCCGGGCGCGCGCGAGCCGCAGGCGCAGCGCCGCGCGATCCTCGTCGCGGAGCCGGGCGTCGGCGGCGAGCCGTTCGGCCGCCTCGTCGAGCTGTCCCTCGTCAATGAGGGCGGCCACGACCGCCGCCTGCGCGAGGGCCTGCGCGTCGGGGGGCGCGCTCGAGTCGCCGGCGACGCGCGCCAGCGCGGCGCGCGCCCCGGCGCGGTCGCCCGCCGCCACCAGCGCCCGGGCCGCGTCCGCCCAGGCCTGGGCCCGCGCCGGGGCGGGCGCGATCGCGGCGTAGCGCGCCAGGGCGAGCGCCCGCACCCGCCGCGCCGCGGGCTCGCCGCGGGCCGCGGCAAGCTCCGCAAAGCGGCGCAGGGCGAACCCCGCATCGGCCGAGTCGGCGCCCACGCTGGGTTCGAACACCGCCCAGGCTCGCTCGGCCTCTCCCCACCCGAGCAGCAACTGGGCGGCGAGCCGCCGCACGACGGGGAGCGGCGTGCCGGCCGTGAGCGCCCGCACCACCCCGTCGCGCCGCGCCGGCGGCGCCTGCCCCAGCTCGCTCGCCGCCCCGTCGAGCTGCGCCGGCGCCGCAGCGAGCGCCACGGCCCACTCCCGCGCCGCCGCATCCCAATCGCCCAGCCGCACGCTCAATTCGGCGAGCTCGATCGCGAACGCGGACGGCCGGCCCACGGCGCGGCGGCCGGCGAGGAGCACGCCGCGGGCGGCGACGGGTTGCTGCGCGTCCTCGAGGGCCATCGCCCATTCCCGATAGGGCGCCTCCTCGCCCGGCGCCGCCGCCGCCCACGCGAGCGCCGTCGCGCGCGCGCTGTCGGGCTCGTTCAACGCCACCCACGTCCGCAGCAGCACCGCCCACAGGGCGCCGTTCCCCGGCTGCGCGGCGACGGCGCGCCGGGCCGCGGGCACGAGCTCCGCCAGCCGCTCGAGCGGCGGCAGCACGCGCTCCAGCCCGAGCAGCGCCGCAAGGTTGGCCGGCTCCGCCCGGAGCGCGGCAAGATAGAAGCTCGCCGCCTGTTCGAGCTGCCCGGTGCGCTCGAGCTGAAACCCCTGGCCCACCACCTGCGCCGCGGCCGCCCGGCCCGCGAGGGCGGCGCACAGCGCCGCCACCGCCGCCCGGCGGGCCCAGCGCTCAGGGAGCGGCGGGCGCATTGAGCCTCCGGAAGTACTCGAGCACCAAGCGGCGATCGTCGGGGTTCAGCCGCTCGAGCTCGGCCCACGACGGGTAGCGCAGGCGCGGGCCGGCGTCGGCGGGCGCGACCAGGAGATCGGGCACGTGCACGCTGTCGCCGCGGGCGGCGCGACTCACGCGTTCCTGGCGCTCGTCCGGCTCGTCGCCGCGGAGCGTGCGCCCGGCATCGAGGAGCCGCCGATACAGCCGCTCCTGGCGGGCGATGACCTGGGGATCGAGCTGGCCCGCCTCGAGCTGGCGGGCGAGCTCGCGCGCCTCGCGCGCCAGCGCCCCCGCGGCGGCGCTCGTGCCCTCGGCGCGGAGGCGCTCGAGTTGCTCGGCCACCGCGCGCTGGCGGGCGGCGAGGGTGCGCAGCTCTTCGAGCATCGCCGCGCCGCTCGGGTCCACGAGGGGGAGCAAACCCCGGGCGGCGCCGAGGAGAGCGTCCTGGTCGCGGGCCAGGCGCGCCAGCTGTTCCACCGCCTCCGCGAATCCACTGCCCGACTGCGCGCCCGCGACCCGGTCTCGCGTCGCGGCGAGCGCCAGTCCGGTCGCGTTGAGCGCGTCCACCGCCTCTTCGGCGCGGGCGGCGGCCTCGGCCGCGTTCCCGTTCGCCTCGTCGAGCTGCGCGCGCGCCTCTGCCATCTGGCGCTGCGCGTAGCCGAGCGCCGCGGCGAGCGCCGGCGAGACGAGCGCGTGGCGGCCGGCGGCGTCGCGGATCTGGCGCGCGACGGCCTCGCTCCCCTCCTCGACCGACGCCTGCGCCGCCCGGGTGCGCGCGCTCGCGTCGCCGCGGCGCAGCGCCTCCGCCACGCCCCGCTCCCGCTCGGCGAGACCGGCCGTCTCCACGAGCGCCCGGTCGAGCGCGGCCAGCGTTTCCCCGCGCCACGCACGCGCGAGCGAGTCCCGCGCCGCGCGCAGCGCGTCGGGAATCGCGTCCAGGGCGCGCGCCGCGGCGGCGCCCGCCTCCTGCGCCCGCCCGGCCTGCCGGCCCTCCGCGGCGCGGGCCGCCTCGAGCATCGCCGCCCGGGCGTCGCCCGCGGAGCGCCGGGGTCCGGCGAGCGCCGGCGCCCCGTTTGCCGCCGCGAGATCGGCGGCGGCCTGCGCGATGCCGCGGGCCAGCGAGTCGGCCCGCGCGGCAAGGGCGCGCTCGCGATCGGCCGCGGCGCTGTCGGCCCGCGCCGCCTCCTCCCCGGTCCAGTCGCGCTGGCGGCGCCGCAGGTCGTCCGCGTCGGCGGCGAGCGAGGCCAACGCCCCTTCCACCGCGGCGCGGCGGAACAGCTCGCGACTGCGCTCCAACTCCGCCTTGAGCCGCTGCTGCGCCTCGGCCAGCCGCTCGAGCGCCGCCCGCATCGCCTCGGGATCGAGCTTGAGAAGCGCGGCCTCGAGCTCGCGCAGCCGTTCCTCGAGCTCCGGGGTCACCGCCCGGCGCAAGAACGCCTGCACCTCGGCGAGCCGCGCTTGGAACGCCGTGTCGGCGAGCCCGGCCGCCTCGGCCGCGCGCGCGAGCTGCGCCACGGTCTCGGCGAGCGCGCGCACCCGATCCGCGAGCGCCTGCTGCGCCGCCGCCACCGCCTTCGCCCGCTCGGCCGCTTCGAAAGGCAACGAGCCGCCCGTCCCGGCCGGGGATCCGGCTGGCCGGCCCCCGGTCGAGTCGCGGGCCCGCTGCTCGGCGAGCTCGCCGCTCTGTCGGGCGAGCGCCTGCTGCGCGCGCACCAGCGAGTCGGCGGCGGCCGCAGCGTCCCGCGCCGCCGCGCGCGCCCCCGCGCGCAGCTCCTCCAGACCCGGCAGTCGCAACGCCAGCACCGCGCTCCGCCCCACGTGCGGCCGGGGCGCGTTGTCCCACGCCACGACCTGCACGCGCAGGGTGTCACCCGGCAACAGTCCCCGGCGCCCCGCGTCGAGCCGCGCGGGCACGATCGCCCGTTCGCCCAGCCCCGCCGCCGCCACCGTGTCGCGCTCGGGGGCGCCCACCTTTCCCGTCTGGCTCGCGCGCCAGCTCACGATCTCGATCCGGGCGAGCCCGTGATCGTCGCGCGCGTCGATCACCAGGGGTTGAACGAGCGACAGCGGCAACGTGGTGTCGCGCCCGGGCACGGGGACGCTCACGACCGGCGCCGAATCGGGCACCACGCGCAGCGTGAGCTCCGGCACGGGCCCCTCGAGCTCCCCGCCGTCCGCGGGCGCGAGCTCGAGCCGCCAGGTGCCGGGCGCGGCGGGCGCAACCCCGCTGAACCGGAGCCCGTGCGCCGCCAGGGGCACGACCTCCCGGCCGCGGCGCCACGCCGCCCCGGCGAGCGCCACGCTCGCGGTCCCCGCGGTCGCGATCCGGGTGCCCTCGGGAACGACACTCGTGTCCCGGCCCGGCGCGAGCGGCTCGTCGGGTCGGCCGAGATACCCGGGATACCGGGCCGTGATCTCGAGACTCGCCACAAAGGCGGGCGGCGCGACGCTCACGCGGCGCTCCGGGCTCGCCCGCGCGCCGCTCGTCGCGCGCAGGTAGAGATCGGCGCTGAGGGGCCCCAGGCGCCGAATCGCGCGCCCCAGGGAATCGAGCCCGAGCGGCGCCGCCTGCCACGCCTCGCCGAGCCGGCGCGTCCACAGCACGGCGCGCGAGGCGGCCGGCGCGGTGATCGTCACCGTCACCGTATCGCCGCGGCGCGCGACCGTGCGATCCACCGCGAGCGTCAGCGGGGCCCGCGCCGCCGCGAAGGTGCGCAGCGGATGCCAGAACGCCGCGGCACGCGCCCCGGCGGGCGCGGCGGCCCCGAGCAGGGCCCCGCCCGCGACGGCCGCCGCCGCACCCGCGGCCACCGCCCGCCGGGTGGCACGGCCCAGCACCCGCGCCACCGCGGGCGCCGCCGCGGCCACCGCCGCCGCCCCGCGACGGTCGGCGAGCTCGAACAATCCGGTGCTGGTCCCGGCGCCCGCCGCCGGCGCCAGGAGCCCGGCCACGCTCCCCGGCCGCGCGCCGGCCGCCCGCTCCACCGCCCGCGCCAGTGCGGGCGCCGCCACACCCCGCGCGGCGCGCCCAGCGACCCACACGCCGGCCGCGAGCGCCGCCGCGATCGCGAGCCACGCCGCGAGCACCCCGCCCACGGCGGGGGCGAGCGCGATCCCCGCCGCCGCGGCCCCAAAGGCGACGCCCGCGCTCGCGAGCAGGGCCGCTCCGGCGCGGGCGCGGGCGTGCGGCCGGCCGAGCCGCCGCAGGCGGACCGCCGTCTCGCTCACCGGGTCGAGCTCACCGCATACGTGAACAGGTTGACTCCCATACGCAACGCCGCCTCCCGCAACTGCGGCGGCAGGTGGTTCACCTCCGGGTCTTCCCAGCCGTCGTTCAGGTCCGATTGGTAGTCATAGTACACCGCGAGGCGGTCCCCCAGAAAGATCCCGTAGCCGCGCGCCGGGAGACCGTCGTGCTCCTCGATCTTCGGGACTCCCTGCGGGAACTCGTACACGAGGTGGTAGATCGGGTGACTGAGCGGCACCTCCACCAGCGGGTGATCGGGGAAGACCCGGGCGATCTCGCGCCGGAACGACGCGTCCATCCCGTAATCGTCGTCGGCGTGCAGGAACCCGCCCTGCTCGAGCCAGCGGCGCAGCACGCGCACTTCCTGGTCGGAGAAATGCACGTTCCCGTGGCCTGTCATGTAGAGGTAGGGCACGTCCCACAGGTCCGTGCTGGTCAGCGTCACGACCCGTTCGCGCGCCGCCACCGGGAGGGCCGTGCGCTCGCGGATCGCGGCGAGGAGGTTCGGCAGCGCGGACGGGCCCGCGTACCAGTCGCCGCCCCCGTCGTAGTGCAGGCGCGCGATGGTCAGGGTCGCGGGCGGCGCGGGCGGCGGGGGCGGCGGGGGCGAGCCCGCACGGGCGCCGGGCCCGTCCGGCGCCGCGAGCCACACGAGACACCACACAACGGCGAGGGATCTCACAGTTCGTTTACCAACCGGTAGGCCGTGTTCCGCGTGATCCCCGTCTCGGCGGCCAGCCGCTCGGCCACGTCGCGGCGGCTCATTCCCTGGGCGAGCAGGGCCCGGGCCCGCGCTTCCGGATCGGGCGGCCGCTCCGCGCGGGCCGGCCGGCCGGTTCCGGCGACCACGATCGTGACTTCGCCCCGCGGCGGCGCCTCCGCGTAGTAGCGGGCGAGCTCCGCCAGGGTTCCGCTGCGGGTCTCCTCGAACACCTTGGTCAGCTCGCGCGCCACCGCGGCGCGGCGCGCGCCGCCGCACGCCGCGGCGAGTTCGGCGAGGAGCGAGGCGGCCCGCAGCGGCGCCTCGAACAGCACCACCGTCCACTCGCTCTTCGCCACCGTGTCGAGCAGCCGGCGGCGCTCGCCGCCCGCGCGGGGGAGGAAGCCCAGGAACAGATAGCGGTCGGCCGGCAGCCCCGACACCGACAGCGCCGCGGCCACCGCCGTCGGGCCCGGCACGGTCACCACCGGCACGTCCCGCTCGCGCGCCGCGGCGACCAGCACGGCGCCGGGGTCGCTCACCGCGGGCGTGCCCGCGTCGGTCACGAGGGCCACGTCCGTGCCGCTCGCGAGCAGGTGGAGGAGCCGGCGCAGCGCGGTCTCGGGCGAGTGCGCGTGAAAGCTCACCAGCTCGGCTCGCGACCCGACGTGCGCGAGCAGCGGCCGCGTGTGGCGGGTGTCCTCGGCCGCGACGACGCTTACGCGCCGCAGCGTGGCCGCGGCGCGGGGCGAGAGGTCCTCGAGGTTGCCGAGCGGCGTGGCGACGACGTACAGCGTGCCGGCCATCTCACCACGTCACCGGCCAGGGCAGGCGCGCGTAGAAGCCCGCCGCTTGCAGCACGTAGCGATGCTCGCGCGTCGCGTCGCGCAGGATCCGCGGCGCGGTCCCGGGCATCATCACCTCCACCCCCTCGAGCAGCTGGAGCGCCCAGTCGGCCAGCGCGCCCGCCAGCTCGTCGGGCCGCACCACGGCGTCCGGCGTCTCGGCCGCGCGCGGTACCGCGAGGACGGCGAGCGCCCGGTGCGCCTCCCCGATGCCCTCGGCCACCTTTTCCGCCCGCCGGCGCCCCTCGCCGGGAAACTCCCTGTCCACCTCGTCCACGATCCGCCAGTACAGCTCGCGGTACGTATTGATGAGCGCGTGGGGCGCCTGCTGCGGCAGCTCGGCCACCGCCGGAAACACGGCGGCGGTGAGCGCGGGCGGCTGCCCGTCGGGGCCGGGGTGGAACAGCGATTCGAGGAACTTCGGCACGGGCATGCCCTCGGGCCGGTCGCAAAAGTAGCCGCCCTCGAACCGTCCCTCGACGAACCGCAGGTAGGACACGCGCCCGTTCGCGATCAGCTCGACCACGCCGGTGATCCGGTCCCGGGCGAGCACGGGAAAGAACGCCTCCGGCCGCGCGGCGTCCACGGGACGCATCTCCACCGGCACCGCGCACGACTGGTACATCCACGCGAGCTGCTCCATCGGGGCGGCGGCGTAGGCCAGCTCGCCGCGCTCCACCTCCGCCCGCATGCGCTTCAGCGCCTCCGTGATGGTGATCACCTGGCGTCCGCTCGTGTGCAGCGACGCGGCGTTCACCGCTTCGCCCTTGCGGAAAAACATGAGCAGGCACTCGTCGGGGAGGTACGCGGTGACGTAGCCGTCCACGCGCCCGTCGCGGTCGCGCTTGCCGAAGGCGAGCAGGTTGTCGAGGTGGATGAACGCCAGCCGGGTGCGATGAATCAGCCGGCTCACCTGCGGGAATGTGAGGTCCGCGAGGCGAACCGGCGAATTCATCAGGCGAGCGGTGCTCGCGCGCATGGCCCCCCGGAGCGGTGGCTACCCCAGATGCTGCTTGATCTTCTGTTCGAACACCGGCTTGGGATAGGCGCCCACCAGGGTGTCCACGTGGCGCCCGTCCTTGAAGAAAAGAATACTCGGAATCGAGCGCACGTTGAAGCGCATGGCGGTCTTCTGGTTGGTGTCCACGTCCACCTTGGCCACCTTGAGCTTGCCCGCGTACTCCCCGGCCAACTGATCGAGGATCGGCGCCACCATGTGGCAGGGGCCGCACCACGTGGCCCAGAAGTCCACGATGGCAAGGCCTTTGTGTTGCTCGACTTCCTGACCGAACGTGGCGTCGGTGACCGCCACGGGATGCGCATCTGCCATGACCTCTCCACTCCCTTTCGCGTCCGCGTTATGTTGACCCACGTGATCGCACCCAGCGGCGCCCGCGTCGCCCACATCGGCATCGCCGTGCCGTCGATCGCGGCGGCGTTGGCGTTTTACCGCGACGTGCTCGGCCTCGAGCCGGGCCGCCCGGAAACGGCCGACGGCGCCACGATCGTGAGCCTGGCGTTGGGCGACGTACACGTCGAGCTCCTCGAGCCGCGGGACCCCGACGGGCCGGTGGCGAAGTTTCTCGCCAAACGGGGCCCCGGGATCCACCACATCTGCTACCGCGTGCCGGACCTCGAAGGGGCGCTGGCGCGCTGCCGGGCGGCCGGGTATCGCCTCATTGACGACGCTCCCCGCCCGGGGGCCGGCGGGCGACGGATTGCGTTCGTGCACCCGCAGGCGACTGCCGGCATCCTGCTGGAACTGACGGAATAACGCCCGCGCATGGGGTCCGCGTTCCCGGCGTCAGGGCCGACAGGCGCGCGCGGGATTCGGCAGGCTCGCGAGGTCGATGGCGTTCACCAGCCAGCCGCCGCCGCCGGTCCGCACCAGGTCCACGGGGAAGGCGACGGTGCAGGCGTTGGCCCGCTGCAGCTCGACGCGGAACCGCTGCAGGCGCTCGTTGCCCGGCACCGGGGTCGGCCCTTCGAGCACGCGGTAGCCGACGTGGTCGAGATATTTCTGGATCACGGTGAGGCGTTGCTTGAGCTCGTCTTGTTTCATCCAGGTGCTGGCGGGGCCGCGCTCGCTGCCCCACAGGTGGCCCATGCGCGCGAGGTCGTTGGCTTGCACCGCCGCCAGGAAATCGGCGAGCGTGCGGGCGGGCGACTGCGGCGGCGGCGGCGCCGGGGGCGCGCCGCCGCACGCCAGGGCGCCCGCGGCGACCAGCGCGGCCAAGGGGAGTCTCACGAGCGACGCCTCAGGGGTGGATCGGGTGCCCCGAAGGTAAGACGCCATGCGCTTGTACGTCAACATTGATCATGTCGCCACCCTGCGGCAGGCGCGCCGGACCGACGAGCCCGATCCGGTCGCGGCCGCCGCCGCCGCCGAGCGCGGCGGCGCCGACGGGATCACCGTCCATCTGCGCGAAGACCGCCGTCACATCCAGGACGCCGACGTGCGCGCCCTCAAGGCCGCCGTGCGCACGGTGCTCAACCTCGAGCTCGCGGCCAGCGACGAGATCGTCCGTTTCGCGTGCCGCGTGCGGCCCTACCAGGCGACGCTCGTCCCCGAGCGCCGGCGGGAGCTCACCACGGAGGGCGGCCTGGCCCTGCGCCCGGGCGACCGCAAGCTCGCCGCGGCGGTGCGGCGCCTTCAGGATGCCGGCATGCGGGTGAGTCTGTTTCTCGATCCCGACCGGTCCGCGATCGACCGCGCGGCGGCGCTCGGCGTCGCGGCGATCGAGCTGCACACCGGGCGCTACGCCCGCACTTGGCCGCGGGGCGAGGCGGCGCTGCGCGCGCTGCGCCGCGCAGCGACGCACGCCGCGGCCGCCGGCCTCGCGGTGCACGCGGGGCACGGGCTCACCTACCGGAACGTGCAGCCGGTGGCCGCCATCCCCGAGATCGAGGAGCTGAACATCGGGCACTCGATCGTGAGCAACGCGGTGTTCTGGGGCCTGGAAGAGGCGGTGCGGCGCATGCGGGCGCTGGTGGACGCGGCCCGCGGCGTTAGCTTGGAAGCGCGATGACCCCGCCGCGCGGGATGTCGGATTTCTTCGCCCTCGAGGCGGGAGAGTATCTCGAGCGCCTCGACGCTGCGCTCCTCGCCCCCGCGCCAAATGCGGCCGAGGTCGTGCGGCTGGGCCGGGCGCTGCGCGGCAGCGCGCTGATGGCGAACCAGCCGGCGATCGCGCGGGCGGCCGGGGGGCTCGAGGCGCTGGCGCGCGCCGTCCACGACGGGCGCCGCCCGTGGGACGCCGCCACGCGGCAGCTCGCCGTGCGCGCGGTGGACGATCTCAAGATCTTCGTGCGCCGCGCGGCGAGCTGGACCGACGTGGATACCGCGAAGGCCGAGGCGCTCGCGGCGGAGCTCGAGCAGCTCGCGGGACGGGCGGCGCCGCTCCCGCGGCCGGCACGCGCGCCGGGGCCGCCGGGCCTCGATGCCGGAGCGCGCGCCTTCGTCGCCCGCGAGGGCGCGGCCATCGCCAGCGCCCTCGACCGCGCCGCGCACGCCCTGCGCGCGAACCCGCTCGCGCACGATCCCCTCCAGCACGTGCTGCGCACGCTGCAACCGCTGCGCGGCCTGGCGGCGGTGAGCGACCTCCCGCCCCTCCCCGACCTGCTCGACGGCATCGAACGGGCGATCGCGGAGCTGTCGCGGCCGGGGGACACGCCGCCCGCCGAGCCCGCCGAGCTGTTCCAGGCCGCGGCCGGCGCGATCGCGCGCGCCGCGCGCGAGGTCGCCGAGCGCGGCCGGCCGGAGCCGGACGCGGGCGAGTTCCGGCGGTTCACGGAGCTCCTGGTCCGCCTGCTCGAACGCGAGCCGGACGTGGTCCCGATCGCCGCGCTCTACTACGACGACGACGGCCCGCACGTCCTGTCGCGCGGCACTCCCGGGGCGCGGTCCCCCGCGTTCGGCCGGCTGGAGCTGGTGAGCCACGGGGAGCACCTGCGCCAGGCGGCCGACGCCTTGGAGCGGGCGCCGTCCGCCACGCAGCGGGAGCTGCGCGCGCACACCCTCGCCGCCACGTTCCGCGCGCTCGCCACCGCGGGGGGCGGCGCGCTCGCCGACAAGATCGCCGAGTTCGCGATGGCGGCGCGCGACGCCGTGGCCGCCGGGGCGGCCGTCGCCCAGCCGGGGGCGTTTGCGGCGGCGCTGCGGCGCGTGGGCGACGTGCTCGCGCGCGCGGGCGCGGGAGACGACGACGCCCTCGCCGCCGAGCTCGACGCGCCCACGGCCGCGCTGCGTGCCCTCCTCGCCGGCGCCGCGCCGCCCCCGCCGACCCCGGCTCCCGCTCCCGTTCCCCCCGCCCCCCCTGCCCCCGCCCCCGCGCCGGCGGTGGAGCCGGCGGCCGAGCCTCCCGATCTCGCCGGTTCGTGGGCCGCCTACCAGCGGCTGGTGGCGGCCGGCGTGGGCCCGCCGTCGCTCGAGGCGCTGCTCGGCGCGCCCGCCGAGCCGCCGGTGGTGGACGTGCGCACCCTGCTGTACCGTGGCGCGCGCGCGCTCGAGCGGGCCCGCGAGCTGCGCGCGGCCGCCCGGGAGGCGTCGGGCGACGCGCTGCGGGCGCTCGTGGACGAAGTCTGCGATCTCGTTGCCCTCGCCCTCGAGCAGCACCCCTAGGCGCCGCGCGCCCTGGGCGTGGGCGGCCGGGCTCGCCGTCACGGGAGCGCTCCTCTACTGGACGCTCCGCGACGTGGATCCGCGCGCTGTGCTCGCCCACTTGCGCGCCGCCGATCCCGCGCTGTTCGCCGCGAGCATCGCGGTCGCCACGCTCACCTTTCCCCTCCGCACGGTGCGCTGGCGGGTGATCCTGCGCGACGCGGCCGGCCGCCGCTTCCCCTGGGTGCCGCTGTGGCACGCCACGGCCGTCGGATTCATGGCGAACAATCTGCTCCCGGTGCGGGCGGGCGAGGTGGCCCGGGCGTACGTCGCCCGCCGACAACTGCCGGTGCGCTTCGGCACTGCCCTCGCCTCTATCGCCGTCGAACGCGTGCTCGACGGGCTCACGATGGTGGGCCTGATGGTGCCCGCCCTGGCCGCGCTGTCGGTTCCCCGCGCCGCCGCGGCCGAGCGCGCCCCGTTGTCGAGCATCGCCGCCGGCGCCGCCGCGCTGTTCGCGGCCGCGCTGGTGCTGGCGCTGCTCGTGGTGCACCGGCCCGCGCCCTGGCTCGCCGGGTGGCGCCGCGCCACCCGGGCGCTGCTGCCCGCGGCCGCCGCGGACCGGCTGGGCCACGTCGGCGATGCGATGGTCGCCGGGCTCGCGGTGCTCAGGAGCCCGCAACGCTTCGCCGCCGCCGTCGCCTGGTCGCTCGTGCTGTGGCTCGTCAACGCCGCGTCGTTTGCGCTCTGCTTCCGCGCGTTCGGCCTCCCGGTCGCCGCCCACGCGGCGCTCGTCCTCCAGGGGCTCATCGGGTTCGGGGTGGCGCTGCCGTCGTCGCCCGGGTTCTTCGGCCCCTTCGAGGCGGCCACGCGGGTGACGTTGCAGCTCTACGGGGTGGCCCCGGCCCAGGCGGTGAGTTACGCCGTCGCCTATCACCTCGCGGGGTTCGTGCCCATCACGCTGCTCGGGTTGTATTCGCTGTCGCGCGCGCACGTGCGTCTGGGCGAGCTCGGCCGCGCCGGGGGAGTGGCGGAGCCGTGACGCCGCCCGATCGCGTCCGCGTCGCGGCGCACGCCAAGGTCAACCTGTTCCTGCGCATCCTGGCGCGCGAGGGCGGCGCCGGGGCCTACCACCAGCTCGAGACCGCGTTCTTGCTGCTCGAGCTCGCCGACGAGCTGGTGGTGGCGCGCCGTCCGTCGGGTGTGACGCTCGACGTGCAGGGCGCCGCGGTGGGTCCCGCGGAGGAGAACCTCGCCGTGCGCGCCGCGCGCGCGGTGCTCGAGGCGACGGGGCGGCGGTTCGGGGTCGCGATCGAGCTGACCAAGCGCATTCCGGTGCGCGCCGGCCTGGGGGGCGGCTCGAGCGACGCCGCGGCGGCGCTGCACGCGGTGAACGCGCTCGCGGGCGGGGCCGTCCCCCGCAGCGAGCTGCTGCACCTCGCCGCCCGGTTGGGCGCGGACGTGGCGTTCTTCGCGAGCGGCGCGGCGGCCGCGCTCGCCTGGAACCGGGGGGAGCGCCTGTATCGCCTCGCACCACCGCCCGCCGCCCCCGCCCTGGTTGCCCTCCCTCCCGTGACGATCGCGACCAGCGAGGCGTACCGCTGGTGGGACGAGCTCCATCCGGACCCCGTCGCGCGAGGGCCGGTGGTGCTCGACGCCGAGGCGTTCGCCACCTGGGGGAGCGTGGGCCGGCTGGGGGGCAACGATTTCGAGATCCCCGTGTTCGCCCGCCACCCCGGGCTGCGCGCCCTGTTCGAGCAGCTCGCCCTGACGCACCCCTACTGGGTGCGCCTGTGCGGCTCGGGGAGCGCGGTGGCCGCCGTGTACGCGAGCGAGCGGCTCCGCGACGACGCCGCGCTCCAGCTCGGCGAGACCGCGCAGCGGCTCATTGCCACGCGGACCCGCGCGGCGCCCGCGCCCGGGCCGGAGCCCGTTCCCTAGCGGCCGGGGCGACCGCCCCTACGTTTCAAGGGTGGAAGGAGGACGCCATGCCCGAACAGCTGGTGGGAACGGTGGTGCACTACTTCAAGGGGCCCAGCGTCGCCGTCGTGCGCGTCACCGAGGGCGAGATCGCCGTGGGCGACCGGGTGCGGTTCCGCGGCCACACCACGGACTTCACCGAGGAGGTCACCTCGATGGAGGTAAACCACCAGAAAGTCGAGCGCGCGCGCGCCGGCGAGGAAGTCGCGATCCAGGTCGCCGACCGGGCCCGCCCCCACGACCAGGTCTTCAAGGTGGTCCCATGAACGAGGAAGCCTTCAACCTCTCGGTCCGCAAGTTCCTCAAGCATTTCGGCGTCACCGCGCAGCGCGAGATCGAGAAGAGCGTGTACGCGGCGATCGGCGCGGGCAAACTCAAGGGCAACGAGCGGCTCAAGGCGCGCGCGCGGCTCGAGATCGAGGGGCTCCCGGCCGAGCTGGTGATCGAGCAGGACATCACCCTCCAGTAGCGTCGCGATGCGGCGCGCGGCGACGCTCGTGGCGGCGCTGGCCGCCTGGGGCTGCGGCGCGGGGCCCCCGCCGCGCGCGGCACCGCTCGCGGTGACGGTCGCGGCGCGCGAACGCTATTACGACATCGCCGGCGCCACGGCGGCGGCGCTGCGTGACCAGATCCGCCGATTCGGCCCCGCGGACGACAGCGGCGCCCGGCGCGACGCGCTCACCGTGTGGGAACTCGAATGGGCCTACCGGCCGGCGCCGGCGCGCGACGGATGCGCGCTGCGCGAGGTCCGCGTCACCCTGACGCTCACCGTCACACTGCCGCGCTGGACGCCGCCCGCCGCCGCGCCGGCGGACCTGCGCGCCGCGTGGCGCACCTATCTCGAGCGGGTCCGGGTCCACGAGGCCGGGCACGGGGCCATCGCCGAGGCCGCCGCCCGCGAGCTGCTCGCGGCCCTCGCCGCCGTGCACGGACCCACCTGCGACGCGGCGCGGGCGGAGGCGACGCGCACCGCCGAGCGGATCGTGGCGGCCGGCCGGGCGCGCAATCGCGCCTACGACGTCGAGACCCGGCACGGGCAGACGCAAGGCGTGGTGCTCGGCCCCTGACGGGGCTCAGCGGAGACGACGACCGCTCGGCGCATCGCCCGCGACCAGGACGGGTGCCAGCGCGTTGTAGGCGAGCGTGAGTCCCCAGGCGAAGGTCGCGGCCCCGAGGCCGAGTGCCGCGTCCACGAGCGGCGGCGCGGTGAGCGCGAGGCGCACGAGCATGGTGGCGACGGCGAACCCGAAGTAGCGGAACGCCACGCGGAACTCGGAGTTGTAGCGCAGCGACGCCAGCACGATCAGCACGTCGCTAAAGATCAGGACGGTGTAGGCCGCCGCGAAGAACGAGTACGTCCTCCCGGTGAGGGCGAACGTCGCCCCCGCGTGGACCGCGATGGCGGCGAAGGTCGCGAGCAGGAAGACGGCGATCCCCTTCTTGAGCACCACGTAGCCGCTCCGCTCCTCGAGATCGTCGGTGATGGGCGCGTGCCGCTGGGCGCGGTAGTACAGGCCGAGCATCACGAAGATGAGCAGCGCGCCGACCGCGTCGCCGAGCATCGCCACGATGGCGGGGCGCACGAGCGGCCATCCGATCGGCTCGCCGAGAAAGGCGAGCTGCTCGAACGCCTTGCGCAGCAGGATGAGCGCGAAGATCTCGAAGTGCTTGCCCACCGAGTTGGCGACGGACTCGGCGAGGTTGAACGCGAGCCCGATGCTCTCGATAAAGAGCAGGAACGTGAAGGCGAGATGGACGGCGTAGAAGTGGCTGCGGGGCACCGCGGCCCGCCAGGCGGCGGGGAGGAGGCCCCGGCGGCCGAGTTCGATCACGACGAGGGCGCCGAGAAAGGCGGCGACGAGCAGCGTGCCAAGGGTGCGCTGCGTGGCGGGGCGAACCCAGGCAGCCTGGAGGCGGTCGAACACCCGCGCGACGCGAGCCAGCACGGCGGCAATCTAGAGCGTGCCGCGCGAGCCGTCGAGCCGAACCTCCCGCGAGCGGGCGGGGCCCGCTAAGTTCCGGACCGCGGCGGCGCTGGCCCCTCGTCCAACGGCAGGACACCGGACTTTGGATCCGGGAATGGTGGTTCGAGTCCACCGGGGCCAACGGCGCGCCCGCCGCTCCCCCGTCGCCCGAGGTCACGTTCGATGCGCTCTGCCGCCCGTCCGCTTGCCCCGATCGCGTTCGCCGTCCTGGTCCTCGCGCTGGCGCCCGCCCCGGCGGGCGACCTCCGCGGCTTCAGCGCCGCCGCGGCGCAGGCCGAGCGCGCGTGGGAAGAGACGTTCCGCGCCGTCCCCTCGCCCGACTCGCTGCGCGAGGACATGCGCCGGCTCTCGGCGCGCCCGCACCACGTCGGCGCGCCGTACGACAAGGACAACGCCGAGTGGATCCTCGCCAAGTTCCGGAGCTTCGGGCTCGACGCCCGCATCGAGACCTTCGACGTGCTGTTCCCCACGCCCACGGAGCGCGTCCTGGAGCTCGTGGCCCCCGCGCGCTTCGTCGCCCGGTTGCACGAGCCGCCCGTCCCCGGCGACCCCACCTCCGCGCAACAGCGGGAGCAGCTCCCCACCTACAACGCCTATTCCGCGGACGGCGACGTCACCGCGCCCCTCGTGTATGTGAACTACGGCGTACCCGCCGATTACGAGCGGCTCGAGCGGATGGGCGTCTCGGTCCGGGGCGCGATCGTGATCGCGCGCTACTTCGGCTCCTGGCGCGGGATCAAGCCCAAGGTGGCGGCCGAGCACGGCGCCGTGGGATGCATCATCTACTCCGATCCCAAGGACGACGGCTACGTCCAGGGCGACGTGTACCCCGCCGGCCCGTGGCGGCCCCGCGACGGGGTGCAGCGCGGCAGCGTGATGGACATGCCGGTCGCGCCGGGCGATCCGCTCACGCCCGGGGTGGGCGCCACCCGGGACGCGGCGCGCCTGCCGCTCGCCCAAGCCCGAACCATCACCACGATTCCGGTGCTGCCGATCTCCTACGGCGACGCCCAGCCGCTGCTCGCGGCGCTCGGCGGGCCCGTCGCACCGCCCGAGTGGCGCGGCGGGCTCGGCATCACCTACCACGTGGGCCCGGGGCCCGCGCGCGTGCACCTGCGGGTGCGATCCGACTGGAGCCTCAAGACGCTCTACGACGTGATCGCCCGCATCCCGGGCGCGACCGCACCGGACCAATGGGTGATCCGCGGCAACCACCACGACGCCTGGGTGAACGGGGCCGAAGACCCGGTCTCGGGACTCGCGCCGCTGCTCGAGGAGGCGCGGGGGCTGGGCGTGCTGCTGCGGCAGGGGTGGCGGCCGCGCCGCACCGTCATCTACGCCGCCTGGGACGGCGAAGAGCCCGCCCTGCTCGGCTCCACCGAATGGGTCGAGGCCCACGCCGACGAGCTGGCGCGCCACGCCGTGGCCTACCTGAACACCGACAGCAACGGCCGCGGCTACCTGGAGATGGGCGGCTCGCACGCGCTCGAACGCTTCATCAACGACGTCGCGCGCGACATTCCCGACCCCGAGACCGGCCTCAGCGTGTGGCAGCGCGCCCGGCTGCGGGCCATCGCCGACGCGGCCACGGCCGACGCCCGCGCCCGGATCCGCCAGCGCGCCGACCTCCCGATCGCCGCCCTCGGCTCGGGCTCCGATTACACGCCGTTCCTCCAGCACATCGGCATCCCGGCCCTCAACCTCGGCTTCGGGGGCGAGGACGGCGGCGGCATCTACCACTCGATCTACGACGACTTCCGGTGGTACACGACGTTCGACGACACCGCGTTCGTGTACGGCCGCGCCCTCGCGCAGACCGTGGGCACGGCGGTGCTGCGCCTCGCCGACGCCGAGCTCCTCCCCTACGAGTTCACCGGCCTCGCCGAGACGGTAGGCCGCTACGTGCAGGAGGTGGAGAAGCTCCTCGCGGACGCCCGCGAGACCGTCCGCGAGCGGAACCGCGAGATCGACGAAGGCGTCTTTGCCGCCATCGCCGACCCGCGCACGACGTTCGTGCCGCCTCCCCGGGAAGCCATCCCGCCGCGCCTCAACTTCGCGCCGCTCGACGACGCCGCCGACTCGCTCACCCGAGCCGCCGAGCGCTACGAGCGCGCCTACGAGCGGGCCCGCGCGAACGGCGGCGCCGCGCTCGCGCGCCCCGAGATCGCGGCCGTGAACGACTCGCTCCTCCTGGTCGAGCGCGCCCTCACCACCCCGGCGGGCCTGCCCCGGCGCCCCTGGTACCGGCACCAAGTGTATGCGCCCGGCTTCTACACCGGGTACGGCGTGAAGACCCTCCCCGCGGTGCGCGAGGCGATCGAGGAGCGGCACTGGGCGGAAGCGGACGCGCAGATCCCCGTGGTCGCCGGCGCCCTCGCCGCCGCCGCCGGTGCGCTCGACCGCGCGGCGGCGGCGCTCGAGCGGGCGGCGCCGTAGCGGAGCGGAACACCGCCGCCGGCGGGGGGTTGAACACCCCCGCCGGGGGTGGTTAGCATCTCTCCCCCGGATACTCCGACCCTCTTCGTCAGCACCGCCGATGGCGCTTCTCTCGCTCGCCGGAGTCACCAAGCGATTCAACGGCGTCACCGCCGTGGACGACGCGTCGTTCGAGGTGGACCGCGGCCAGGTGGTGGGGTTCCTCGGGCCCAACGGCGCGGGCAAGTCCACCACGATGCGGATGATCACGCAGTACTACGAGCCGGACGCGGGCGAGATCCGCCTCGACGGCGTGCCGCTCGCCGAGGCGGGGCGCGAGGCGAAGCGCCGCATCGGGTATCTCCCCGAGAACAACCCGCTCTACGCCGACATGCTCGTCTGCGACTATCTCGGCTTCATCGCCGAGCTGCGCGGGCTGCGGAGTGCGGCGGCGCGCCGCGCCCTCGACCACGCGGTCGCGGCGACGGGCATCGAGAGCGTCTATTACCGGCCGATCGGTGAGCTCTCCAAGGGGTTCCGCCAGCGCGTCGGGTTGGCGCAGGCGATGCTCCATCACCCCGACTTGCTCGTGCTCGACGAGCCGACCGAAGGGCTCGACCCCAACCAGCGCGTCGAGATCCGGCGCCTGATCGGCGAGCTCGGGAAGGACCGCACGGTGATCCTCTCCACCCACGTGCTCTCGGAGGTGCAGCACACCTGCTCCCGGCTGCTGATCATCAGCCGCGGCCGGATCGTGGCCGACGGGCCCGTGGAGCGCCTGATCCAGCAGGCCGAGGGCGCGGTGGAGATCGCGGTCGAGGCGGCGGGCGCCGGGGTGGCCGACGCGTTGCGGGCCCTGCCCGGCGTGCGCCGGGTGGACGCGGGCCGCGTCGCCGAGGACGGCCGCGTGGCCGTGACCGTCACCGCCGACCGCGCCGCCGACCTGCGCCCCGAGATCTTCGGGCTCGCCAAGGCGCGCGGCTGGACGCTGTACGAGCTGCACCAGCAGACCGGCAGCCTCGAGAACCTGTTCCACCAGCTCACCCAGACGCCCGGGGAGTGACGTGAGCCCCGTTCGCATCCTGGCCCGGCGCGAGCTCAAAGCGCTGTTCGACCAGCCCACGGCCTACATCCTGCTGGTCGTGTTCGCCGCCGTGAACGGCTTTCTCTTCTTCCGCCAGGCGGAGCTGTACGGCGTGGCGTCGCTGCGCCCGATGCTCGACTTCCTCCCCTGGCTGTTCCTGGTGCTCGTCCCGGCCGTCACGATGCGCGCCCTCGCCGAGGACACGCGCGCCGGCACGCTGGAGGTCGTCCTCGCGCAGCCGATCACCGAACTGGAGCTGTTGCTCGGCAAGTACCTGGGCCAAGTCCTGTTCCTGCTCGTCGCGCTGGCCGTCACCCTGCCCATCCCCCTGGGCCTGGCGCTCGGCGCCAAGCTCGACCTGGGCGTCGTGGTCGCCCAGTATCTCGGCGCGGCGCTGCTCGCGCTCGCGCTCGCCGGGGTCGGGGTGTGGGCGTCGAGCGTGACGCGCAATCAGATCACCGCGTTCATTCTCGGCGTGGCGGTGATGTTCGTGCTCGTGTTGGTGGGCCTCGATCCGCTGCTCGTGGGCCTACCGCCGCGGCTGGGAGCGATCGCCGCCGCGCTCGGGGTGCTGTCGCACTTCACGGGGATCGACCGCGGCGTGATCGATCTGCGCGACGCCCTCTACTTCGTGAGCCTGGGCGCGCTGTTCCTGGTGCTCGCGTACTTCGCCCTCATGCGCCGCAAGCTCACGGCGCGCGGCGAACCGCTGCGGCGCCTGCGGCTCGGCACCGCGCTGCTCGCCGCCGCGGTGGTCGTGCTCAACCTGTTCGGGCAGGAGATCGGCGGGCGGCTCGACCTGACCCCCGGCCGGGCGTACACCCTGTCGCCCGCCACGCGCCGCATCCTCCGGACCCTGCCCGATCTCGTGACCATCAAGCTCTTCGCGTCCGACGCGCTCCCGCCCGAGGTCGCGTTCCTCAAGCGGGACGTGGACGACCTGCTGCGCGACTATCGCGCCGCGGGCCGCGGCAAGGTGAAGGTCGTGGTCCAGGATCCCGCGGCCGACAGCGCGGCGCTGCGCGAGGCCCGCGCCCTGGGCATCCCGCCCGTGCAGTTCAACGTGCTGGGGCGCGCCGAGCTGCAGGTGAAGGAGGGCTACCTGGGGCTGGCGGTCCGCTACGCCGACGGGGTGAAGACCATCCCGTTCGTGCGCACGAGCGACGACCTCGAGTACCGGCTCACGGCCGACATCCGGTCGCTCACCCACCCCGAGAAGCCGGTGGTCGCCTTCGGCGAGATCTCGGACCTGGCGGCGGTGCGCGGCCAACGCGCCTTCGAGACGCTGCGCGAGCAGCTCGGCGCCACCTACACCGTGCGCGACTTCGTCCCGACCGATACCGCGGCGATCGCGCCCGACGTCAAGGTGATCGCCGTCGCTGGCACGCCGGACTCGCTCAAGACCGCCGCGCTCGCGCGCCTCGAGAAGTTCCTCGACGCGGGCGGGAGCCTGCTCCTCATGGCGGGCGGCATGCAGCTCTCCACCCAGGGCCCGCTCGCGTTCTCGCGCCTCGTGGGCTGGAACAAGCTGCTCAAGCCGTACGGCGTCGCGATCGCCTCCGACATGGTGTACGACCTGGTGTCGAACGAACGGGTGGGGATTCCGGCGCAGTTCGGCCAGGTGCTGGTGGCCTACCCCTTCTGGCTGCGGGCGCTGAGCACCAAGGCGTCGCCGGTGAACGCCGATCTCGCGAGCGTGCTCCTGCCGTGGGCGAGCCAGCTCGATACGTCGCACGCGCTCCCGGGCACGGTCACGCCGCTCCTCGTCACGAGCCGGGCGAGCGGGGTGCAGGAGACGACGGCGTTCCTCTCGCCCGGCCGGGATTTCAGCCGCGACAGCCTGCGCCCGCGCCTCGTGGCCGCGCTCGTGAACCCGCTGGCGCGCGACACCGTCCCGGGAGCGCGGCGCGACTCGGCGCGGGCGACGCCGCGGGGCCGCGTGGTCGTGGTGGGAAGCGCGGACTTCGCGAGCGACCGCTTCGCCCGCAACTCGCCCGAGAATCTGGTGTTCGTGCAGAACGCCGTGGACTGGCTCGCCCAGGACGACGCCCTCATCGCCATCCGCTCGAAGCACCGCGCCCCGCCGCCGCTCGTGTTCGCGAGCGCCACGGAGCGCGACGCCGTGAAGTACGGCAACGTGATCGGCGTGCCGGTCCTGCTGATCGCGGCGGGCAGCCTGCGGCTCGCGCGCCGGCGGCGGATCACCCGCCAGACCTACCGGCCCCTCGCGGCCCCGGAGGCGGCGTGAGCGCCAAGCACCTGCGACTGATCGCCGTCGGCCTGGCGGTGCTCCTGCTGCTCTGGGGCGGGGCGGAGTTCCTGGCGCGCGGCTCGGACACGGTGACGGGCTCGCTCGGGCTCCCGGCCGTGGACCAGGCGGCGGTGGACAGCGTCACGATCGTCAAGGGCGCGGACTCGATCGTGCTCGCGAAACAGGCGTCCACCGCCTGGACGGTAAACGGCCACCCGGCGGCGCTCAGCGCGGTGGGCGACCTGTTCCAAGCCCTGAAGGACACGGTCCGGCCCGAGCTCGTGGCCCAAGACCCCTCGTCGTTCGCGCGGCTGGGCGTGGACAGCGCGGGCGCGCGCTGGCTGCGTCTCCGCAGCGCCGGCAAGCCGCTCCTCACCCTGCTCGCCGGGGGCCGCGGCTCGGAGTTCGCGAGCGTGTATGTGCGGCGCCCCGACGACGCGCACGTGTACCTGTGGCGGGGCCGGCTGGCGACGGTGCTCGACCGCAGCGCCGACGACTGGCGCGACAAGCGGATCGCGGCGCTCGAGCCCGACAGCATCGCGGCGATCGAGGTGGCGCGCGGCGCCGACCGCTACACGCTGCGGCGGGCCGGCCGGGCGTGGCGCGTGAACGGCGCGGCCGCCGATTCCGCCGCCGTCGCCCGCTACCTCGAGCGGCTGCGCGCCATTACGGCGTCGGGGTTCGCCGAGCCCAAGACGGCGGACTCGCTCAAGGCGCGGCGCGCGGTGCGCCGGTTCACGGCCCGGGCGGCGACGGGGCGCGTCTTGCTCGCCCTGGCCTTCGACTCCACCGCCACCGGGTTTCTCGTGCGCCCCGCGGCGGGGGCCACCGTGTACCGGATGACCTTCTGGGACGTGGACGGCGTGACGCCCACGAGCCGGTCGCTCGCCGCGACCCCGCACAAGTAACCCCTTGGCTTCGCGCAGGTTGCCGCCTATTTTGCAGGGCTCCCATGGCGGACCTGTCGCTGTCGCGCAGCCAGCTCTTGCTCCTCGCCGGGACGGCCAACCGGCCGCTCGCCGAGGAGATGGCGCAGCACCTCGGCCAGCCGCTGTGCGCCGTCACGATCCGGCGCTTCGCCGACGGGGAGATTTTCGTCAAGATCGACGAGAACGTGCGGGGCCGGGATGTGTTCATCATCCAGCCGACCAACCCGCCGGCGGAGAACTACCTCGAGCTGTTGCTGCTGATTGACGCGGCGCGGCGGGCGAGCGCGGCCCGCACGACGGCGGTGCTGCCCTATTTCGGGTACGCCCGGCAGGACCGCAAAGACCAGCCGCGCGTGGCGATCAGCGCCAAGCTGATGGCGAACCTGATCACGCACGCGGGCGCCGACCGGGTGTTGGGGATGGACTTCCATTCCCACCAGCTGCAGGGGTTTTTCGACATTCCGGTGGATCACCTGTACGCGGCGCCGGTGTTCGTGAGCCATTTCCGCCAAAAGGAGCTGCACGATCCGGTGGTGGTGGCGCCGGACGTCGGGTCGGCCAAGATGGCGCGGGGCTTCGCCAAGCGGCTCAACGCGTCGCTCGCCATCATCGACAAGCGACGCCCCTCGGCCAACGTGGCGGAGGTCGTGAACGTGGTGGGCGAGGTGGCGAACAAGGACTGTCTCATCCCCGACGACATGATCGACACGGCGGGGACGGTGACCGAGGCGGCGACGGCGCTCAAGCGGCTCGGGGCCCGGAAGATTTACGCGTTCGCCACCCATGCGCTGCTCTCGGGGCCCGCGGTCGAGCGGCTGCGCGCCTCCCCGATCGACGAGGTGGCGGTGACGAACACGATCCGCATCCCCGAGGAGCGGTGCTTCGAGAAGCTGAAGGTATTGTCGATCGCCCCGCTGATCGCGAAGGCGATCGGCTACGAGCATTCCAACCAGTCGGTGAGCTCGCTGTTCGACTGACGGAGCGCGAGCGCGCCGGCACGGCACCTACGGATCGTTCGGTATGGCACACGTCGTTTCTCTCACGGCTACCCCGCGCCCGGCCACCGGCAAGGGCGCGGCGCGGCAGGCGCGCCGCCGCGGGCGCGTCCCCGCGGTGATCTACGGCCACGGGCGCGCGGCGCAGCCCCTCGAGGTCGAAGCGAAAGCGCTCGAGCAGGCGCTGAGCGGCGTCGAGCCGGCCAGCACCATCGTCGAGCTCGCCGTGGACGGCAAGGCGGTCAAGACGCTGATTCGCGAGATCCAGCGCGATCCGGTGCGCCCGGACATCATCCACGTGGACTTCTACGAGATCCACGCCGCCGAGAAGGTCACGCTCCGCGTCCCGGTCCACCTGGTGGGGACCCCGGACGGCGTGCGCAACGCCGGCGGCGTGCTCGACCAGGTGACGCGCGAGGTCGAGATCGAGGTGTTGCCCGAGTCCATCCCCGATCGCGTGGAGCTCGACGTGACGGCGCTCAAGATCGGCGACTCGCTGCACGTGCGCGACCTCCGCATCCCCGAGGCGCGTATCCTGACCGACGGCTCCCTGACGATCGCGACGGTGGTGCCGCCGCGCGCCGAGGAGGTGGCGGCACCCGCGCCCGAGGCGGCCGCCGAGGTGGCCGAGCCCGAGTTGATCCGCAAGGTGCGGGAGGGCGAGGCGGAGGAGGGCGAGAGCGCCGAGGGGGAGGGGGCGGCTCCCCCATCGCCCCCGGCCAAGGCCGAGAAGGCCGAGAAGGCCAAGGGCGGCAAAGAGAGCTGAGGCTTGCGCGCCGTCGTTGGCCTCGGGAACCCGGGGCCGGAGTACGCGGCGACGCGGCACAACGCGGGCTACTGGCTGGCGGACGCGCTCGTGGCGGCGTGGGGGTTTCCCCCCTTCCGCCGCGGCGAGCGCGCCCGCGTCACGGACGGCGAAGTCGCGGGGATCCCCGTCCGCGTCTTGAAGCCCACCACCTACATGAATCACAGCGGGGCCGCCCTCGCCTCGCTGCGCGGCGATCCCGCGTTCAACCCGGCCACCGATCTCCTCGTGCTGGTGGACGACTTCCGGCTCCCCTGCGGGACGTTCCGGCTCCGCGCCAGCGGATCGAGCGGCGGCCACAACGGCCTGAAGAGCATCGAGGCCGCGCTGCAGTCGCAGGCCTACGCCCGGTTGCGCATCGGCGTGGGCCCGCTTCCCGAGGGCACCGACGATTGGGCGGAGTACGTGCTCGCCCCGTTCACGCCGGAGCAGCGGGCGCAGGTCGAGGCGCTGCTCCCCGACCTCGTGGCCGCGGTGACGCGCTGGGTGCGGGACGGGACGGCCGCCGCGTGACGCGCTGACATGCTGCGGCTCGGGATCGTCGGGCTCCCCAACGTCGGGAAGTCCACCCTGTTCAACGCGCTCACGTCGTCGCGGGCCGCGGCCGCCGAGAACTACCCGTTCTGCACCGTGGAGCCCAACGTCGGCGTGGTCCCGGTCCCCGACCCGCGGCTCGACCGGCTGGCGGCGATCGTGCGGCCCCGGCGGGTCGTGCCCGCCACGGTGGAGTTCGTGGACATCGCAGGGCTCGTGCGCGGCGCCTCCCGCGGCGAAGGGCTCGGCAACCAGTTCCTCGCGCACATCCGCGAGGTGGACGCGATCGTCCACGTGATCCGCTGCTTCGAAGACCCCGACGTGGTCCACGTGATGGGGCCGGTGGACCCGGTGCGCGACCACGACGTGGTCACGAGCGAGCTCGCCCTCGCCGATCTGGCCGTCGTGGAACGCCGGCTCGAGAAGGTCCGCAAGACCGCCCGCGCCGGCGACAAGGAAGCGCAGGCCGAGCTCGCCCTGCTCGAGCGCGTTGTCGCCGAGCTCGACGCGGGCCGGGGGGCGCGGGAGGCGGGCGAGAGCGACGCCGCGGTGCAGGCCCTGCGCCGGCTCGGCCTGCTCACCGCCAAGCCGGTGCTCTACGCCGCCAACGTGAGCGAGGCCGATCTCGCGGCGGGCGGCGGCCCGTGGCTCGAGCGGCTCCGCGCCGCGGTGCAGGCGCACCACGAGGAAGCCGAGATCGTCCCCTTCTCCGCCAAGCTCGAGGCAGAGCTCGCCGAGCTCGCGCCCGAGGACCGGCGCGCTTACCTCGCGAGCGCCGGCGTCGCCGAAGCGGGCCTGGAGCGGCTGATCCGCGCCGGCTACCGCCTCCTCGGCCTGGAAACGTTCTTCACGGTGGGCGAGAACGAAGTCCGCGCCTGGACCATGCGCCGCGGCGGGACGGCGTTCGACGCCGCCGGCCAGATCCACTCGGACTTCCAGCGCGGCTTCATCCGCGCCGAAACGGTGGCCTACGACGACTTCGTGCGGGCCGGCTCCTCCAAGGCCGCCCGCGAGCAGGGGCTGGTGCGGAGCGAGGGCCGCGACTACGTGGTGCGGGACGGCGACATCCTGCTGTTCCGGTTCAACGTCTGACGGTCAGTCGCGCGCCGCGCCCGCCGGCCCGAGCGCCGTGCGCCCCTGCACGCCGTCGCGCCCCAGCCAGACCACGCGATCCCCGCACATGATGGCGTCCACGACGTAGGGCTGGCGGGCGAACGACTGGGCGTCGGCGCTCGGGACCCGGGTGCCGGGGAAGTAGTAGAAGCAGCGATCGCCGTCGGGGTGGCTGTGGATCATGCCCACGGTGCCCGTCCACCCCGCCGCCTCGCACGTCTGCGCCGGCACCACGCCGGTGCGCGTGGACTGCGCCGGATCCACGTCCGCAGGCGCGATGCGGCGCACGATCACCGCGTGCCCCCGGATCTCGCCGAGCATGCACCCCATGAATTCCGTGCGGTAGGCCCGGAACTGCAGCGCCAGATAGCGCCGGGCCTGCGACGAGAGCACGAGCGCCCGGATGTGCCCCGCGGCCGGCGCGGCCGCTTCCACCATGCGGGCGGGCTCGGGCTGGAGCGCCACCAGCGCGACCAGCGCCGCCGACAGCACGGCGCCGCGCACGGCACGCCGAATCAGCCCGGAACCGCCATCGTGCATCGCTTTGCCCTCCGCCCTTTCTGCCTTGCATACCCGATGCCGCGCCCCCGCCACCCCGGCGCCCAGTCGCTCCCGCACTCCAGCATGGCCGCTCGCGACGTCCCCCAACGTGACGGTCGTCACGCCGCGTCAAGGGCGGCGCACGGCCGCGCGCGTCGCCCGGTCCGAGCAGTGACCGGCGTCACCCTACCGCCGGCCGGGGGCGGGGTCTATTTTTCCGTCGGGAAGTGCACAATACCCTACTCGGCGCCGCCCCCGCGCCGGGTCGCCGACGACCACAGGGAGGTGGCATGGCCCGTCAGTACGAGACGGTCTACATTTTCGATCCCGCGCTGGAAGAGCCTGCGATCACCGAGAAGCTCGAGAAGTTCCACGCCTTGCTCACGAAGGACGGCGCCGGCACGATCACCAACGTGGCGCACTGGGGCAAGCGCACGCTCGCCTATCCCATCAAAAAGCGCGACACCGGCTACTATGTGGTCGCGCAATTCGAGGCCGTGGCCGCGGCGCTCCCCGAGTACGAGCGGGCGGTGAAGCTCGACGAGGGCGTGTTGCGGTTCCTGACGGTGGTCTCGGAGGGCCTGCCGGCCAAGCCGGAGGCGGCTCCGGCCGTGATCGCGGCCGAGCCCGAAGAAGAGCTCGAGGAGGAGGAAGCGTGAGGCGCGCTGCCAAGACCTGCCCCGTGTGCGAGTCGGGCGTGCGCGTGCTCGACTACAAGGACGACCGCACCCTCGGCCGGTTTCTGACCGAGCGCGGCAAGATCCTGCCGAGCCGCCTGTCGGGGATGTGCGCGCGGCACCAGCGGCAGCTCGCGACCGCGATCAAGCGGGCGCGCCAGCTCGCCTTGTTGCCGTACATCAAGGGGTACACCGGCTAACCAGGGGCCCGCGACCGGTATGGAAGTGATTCTCCGACAGGACGTACAGCACCTCGGCGCGGCGGGGGCCGTGGTCAAGGTGAAGGACGGCTACGCGCGCAACTATTTGCTCCCCAAAGGCCTCGCCTATCCGGCCACGGAGGCCAACAAGAAGCGCATCGCCTACGAAGCCGAGCGGCTCGCGCGGCAGCGCGCCGCCGAACGGAGCGCGGCCGAAGCGGAGGCGGCGCGCCTCGCCGACGTGCATCTGACGTTCGCCGTGAAGGTCGGCGAGGAGGACAAGCTGTACGGGTCGGTGACAGCCGGCGATATCCAGCGCCGCCTCGAGGAGCTCGGCATCCACGTGGACAAGCGCCGGGTGGAGTTGCCCGAGCCGATCCGCGAGCTCGGCGAGTTCTCCGTCGCCATCAAGCTCCACCCCGACGTGCGGCCGCAGATCCGGGTGAGCGTGGTCAAGGAGTAACGGCTCCCGCGTGGGCGCGGGCATCGGCATCGCCTACCTGGACGGGTCCCGGCTGCGTCGCTCGCTGCTGGCCGCCGCCGATTGGGTGGCCGCGGGGCGCGAGGAGCTGAACCGCGAGAACGTGTTCCCCGTCCCCGACGGCGACACGGGTACCAACCTCTGCTTCACCCTCCGCGAGGTCGCCCTGGCGCTGCGGCGGCTCGACGCCGCCGCCCCCCTCCCGCGCGTGACCGAAGCCGCCGCCCAGGCGAGCGTGCGCGGGGCGCGCGGCAACTCGGGGATGCTGCTGTCGCAATTCCTGCTGGGGGTGCGCGACGGCCTGGGCGACCGGCTGGTGGCCAACGCCCGCGACCTCGCCCGCGCCGTCCGCCGGGGGTTCCAGCGCATCCACGACGCCCTCGACGAGCCCGTGGAGGGCACGATCCTGACGGTGGTGCGCGAAGCCGCCGACGAGGCGGCGCACGCGGAGCACGAGCGCGACCTGCGCGTGTTCGTGCGCCGGCTCGTGGCGCGGGCCGAGCGCGCGCTCGAGCGGACGCCCGAGCTGCTCGCCGCGCTCCGCGCCGCCGGGGTCGTGGACGCCGGGGCCAAGGGCTTCGTCCGCCTGCTCGAGGGCGTCAAGCGCCTGATTGACGAGGGCCACGTCGCTCCCGGCCCGCTGGACGCGCCCGCCGCCGCGCCGGCGGCCGAGGCGGCGGTGGCGCCGGAGCGCGACTTCGGCTTCTGCACCGAGCTGCTGGTGCGCGGGACGCCGCTCCCGTCCGCCGCGGCGGTGCGCGAGGCGCTGCGGCCGCTCGGCGGATCCATCGTCGTCCTCCAGACGGGCGATCTGCTGAAAGTGCACGTGCACACCGACGCGCCGGACGCGGTGGTCGCGCTCGGCGCCCGCTGGGGCGCGATCGAGGCGACCAAGGCGGAGGACATGCGCGCCCAGCACCGCGCCCTGCGCCGACGCGCCGTCGTGTTCGTGGCCGACACGGCGTGCGACCTCCCCGACCGCGTGGTGGTCGAGCACGGCATCGGCCTCGTGCCCACGCAGCTGCTCGTGGGCGAGCGCGCCTATCGCGATCGCCTGGAGCTCGGCTCGGCCGAGTTTTTCCGGCGCCTCCGCGCGGGCGAGGCCGCCACGACCTCGCAGCCCACGGCGCAGGCCTTCGACGAGGCCTACCGTGACGCGCTGCGCCAGGGCGAGCACGTGATCGCCGTGGTGCTGGCGCGGGCCCTGTCGGGCACGTGCGCCGCGGCCGAGGCGGCCGCGCGGCGGCTCGATCCGGACGGGCGCCGCATCACCGTCGTGGACAGCCGCTCGGCGAGCCTCGGGGAGGGGCTGCTCGTGCTCCTCGGCGTCGAGCTCGCCGCCCGCGGGTGGCCCCCCGCCGCCATCGCGCGCGAGTTGCAGCGGGTCCGCGACCAATCGGGCGGGCTGTTCACGGTGGACAATCTGGAGCGCCTGGTGCGGTCGGGACGAGTCGGACGGGTCGCGGCCTGGCTCGGCACCCGGCTCGACGTCAAGCCGATCATGGCGATCTCGCGGGACGGGACGGTGGAGCCGGTGGCGCGCGCCCGCGGCCCCGCGAGCGCCCGGCGCCGCCTCCTCGAGCGGCTCGACCGGGCGATCGCCGGGCGGACCGGGGCCCTCCGCCTCGGGATCGCCCACGCCGACGTCCCCGAGCTCGCCGAGGACCTGCGCGCCGAGCTGGTGGCGCGCTACCGGCCGCGGACGTGCCTCGTGAGCCCGATCACCCCGGTGATCGCGGCCCATGCCGGGATCGGGGCCTGGGGGGTGTTCTATCAGATCGAGGACGGGAACAAAGCCGCGGCGGACCGGCTATGAGTAGCGAGCGCGACACGCCCCCTGCGGGGCGCGGCCGGGGACCGAGGCGGGGGCGGGGGCGGGCGCACCCGCCCCGGCCCGGCGCGACCCGGGCGACGCTGCGGCTGGTGCTGGACACGCTGGCCGGCCGCAAGGCGCTCGATCCCGTGGTGCTCGACCTGCGGGGGCTGACGGCGGCGGCGGACTACTTTGTGATCGTCTCAGGGACCTCCGACACCCACGTGCGCGGCATGGCCGAGCACCTGATCGCCGCGCTGGCGCCGCGGGGACTCGTCCCCCATCACGTCGAGGGACTGGCGCAGGGCCGGTGGGTGTTGCTCGATTACGTGGACTTCGTGGTGCACGTCTTCCATCCCGAGTGGCGGGCGTTTTACCAGCTGGAGCGCCTGTGGGGCGACGCGCCGGTGGTGGCGGCGGCGCCCGCGCGGGGCCGGGGCGGCTCGAAAGGATGATCCTCATGCGGCGCATCGGTGGACTCGTGGCGGCGCTCGCGCTGTTCGGCGCGGGGACCGCCGCCGCGCAGTACTTCGGACGGAACAAGGTCCAGTACCAGAGCTTCGACTTCCGGATCATCCAGACCGAGCACTTCGAGGTCTATTACTATCCGGCCGAGCGCACCGCCGCGCTCGATGCGGCGCGCATGGCCGAGCGCTGGTACGCGCGGCTGTCCCGCATTCTCCGGCACCAATTCCAGGGTCGCAAGCCGATCATTCTGTACGCGTCGCAGTCGGACTTCCAGCAGACCAACACGACGCCCGAGGACATCGGGGAAGGCACCGGCGGCTTCACGGAGTTCTTCAAGCACCGCATGGTGCTGCCGTTCACGGGGTCGTACGAGGAGCTGGAGCACGTCCTCGGCCACGAGATGGTGCACCAGTTCCAGTACGACGTGTTCAGCCGCGGCCGCATCGGCGCCGGCGTGCAGACGCTCATGAACGTGAACCCGCCGCTGTGGTTCATGGAGGGCATGGCCGAGTATCTCTCGCTCGGCCCCATCGATCCGGCCACCGCGATGTGGCTCCGCGATGCCGCGCTCGAGGGTCACCTGCCGACCATCGAGCAATTGACCTACGATCCGCGCATCTTCCCCTACCGGTTCGGCCACGCCATCTGGGCGTACGTGGGGGAGAAGTGGGGCGACGAGGTGATCGGCGCCATTCTCCAGGGCGCCGTGTCGGGCGGCGTCGAGGGCGCCTTCAAGCGCACCCTCGGCATCTCGCTCGACGACCTGTCCAACGAATGGCGCGACGCGGTGCAGACCACCTACCTGCCCCAGCTCGCCGAGCACTACCGCGCGCGGCGCATCGCCCAGCCGGTGCTGACCGAGAAACGCTCCGAGGGCACCCTGCACCTGGCGCCCGCCCTGAGCCCCGACGGCCGCGAGATCGCCTACTTCAGCGAGCGCAACTCGTTTTTCGTGGACCTCTATCTCGCCGACGCGGAGACCGGCCGGGTCAAGCGCCGGCTCGTCAAGTCCACGCTGAACTCGAACTACGAGAGCCTGCGCTTCATCAACTCCGCGGGGGCGTTCTCGCCCGACGGGCGCTACTTCGCGATCGCCGCGAAGCACGGGGAGCGCGACGACCTCGTCATCCTCGACGTGGCCCGGGACAAAGAGGTCCGGCGCATTCCGGTCCCGCTCAACGGCCTCACGACACCCTCCTGGTCGCCCGACGGCACCCAAATCGTGTTCACGGGCTACGACGGCGGACTCTCCGACCTGTTCCTCGTGAACGCCGACGGAACGAACCTGCGGCGCCTCACGAACGACAAGTACGCCGATCTCCAGCCCGCCTGGTCGCCGGACGGGAAGACCATCGCGTTCACCACCGACCGGGGCGACGCCACGAATTTTTCCACCTTGCGGTTCGGGAACATGCGGGTGGCGCTCTACCACCTCGACACCGGGCGCATCGAGCTCCTCGGCCACATGGACGACGGGAAGAACATCAACCCGGTGTGGGCCCCCGATGGCCGCTCCCTGGCGTTCGTCTCCGACCGCAACGGCATCAGCAACATCTTCCTCTACGACTTCGCCGACGGCAACATCTATCAGCTCACCGACGTGTACACGGGCGTGTCGGGCATCACGCCGCTCTCGCCGTGTCTGTCGTGGGCGCGGGAGGCCGACCGGCTCGCCTTCGCCTATTACGAGGACGGCAACTACGACGTGTACGCGGTGGACAACCCACGCTCGCTCAAAGGGCGGCCCTACGAGCGGCCGGCCACGCCACCGGTCACCTCGCTGCTCGCCGCCGAGCGCCGGCCGCTCGGCCCCGGCGCGGCGGCCGCGGCGGCCGCCCCCGGCGCCCCCGGCGCCCCCGCGGCGCCCGCCGCCCCGCGCGCGGGCGTCTCGGTGTACCGCTCGCCGACCGGGTTCCGCCCCTCGGACGCCCACCCCAAGGCGCCCGACTCCACCGCCCTGGCGACGGCCGTCTCGGTCAAGGCGCTCATTGACTCGTCCCCGGCGCTCCCGGACACGAGCGAGTTCACGTTCAAGCCGTACCACACCCGCTTCTCCCCCGACTACGTGGCCCGCCCCACCATCGGCTACGAGCGCGACAACTTCGGGCGCGGCTTCTTCGGCGGCACGGCGATCTCGCTCTCCGACATGCTCGGCAACCATACGCTGGCGTTCGCCGCCTCGATCAACGGCCGGCTGGCCGAGGCGCAGGCGCTGGCGGCGTACATCAACCAGAGCCACCGGCTCAACTGGGCCGTCGGCGCGTCGCAGCAACCGCTGTACTTCTACCAGCCCACCCTGGTGCAGCCCAACCCCAGCGACCCCTCGGGTTCGACCTTTATTCTCACGCCGCAGATCGAGCGCTTCGTGATCCGCGACGTGTTCACCCAAGGGTTCTATCCCTTCAGCCGGTTCACGCGCGTGGAGCTGGGCGCCCACTTCACCAACATCGACCAGGCGGTGCTGCAACAGGACTACCTGGTGGACCAGTTCGGCAACATCCTCGGCATCTCGGACCCCCGCACCGTGTCGGGGCCGGCGATCAATTACTACGGTCCCGACATCGCGCTGGTGCACGACAACTCGCTGTTCGGCTTCGTGGGGCCGTTCGCCGGCGCCCGCTCGCGGCTCGAGGTCGCGCCCAACTGGGGCTCGTGGCACTTCACCACCGGCCTCGCCGACTGGCGGCGCTACTTCTTCGCCCGCCCCTTCACGCTGGCCCTGCGCGGCCTCGTCTTCGGCCGCTTCGGCCGCGACGGCGACCTGTTCCCGCAGTTCCTCGGCAACACGGAACTGCTCCGCGGCTACACCGCGGGCTCGCTCATCAACCACGAGTGCCTCACGGTGCAAACCAGCTCCACCGGGCCCACCGGCTGCCCCGAGCTCGATCAACTCATCGGCTCGCGGCTCGCCGTGGTCAACGCGGAGCTGCGCTTCCCGCTCACCCGCAACGTGGCGCTGGGGTTCCTCCCGGTGGGCTTGCCCCCGATCGAAGCCGCGCTGTTCTACGACATGGGCGTGGCCTGGAACAGCGGCTCCACGCTCGTGTGGCAGCGCAACGCCAGCCAACAGGACCTGGAGCGGTTCCGCGCGCCCGTGAAGAGCTGGGGCGGATCGCTGCGCCTCAACTTTCTCGGGTTCGTGGTGCTGCGGTTCGACTACACCAAGCCGCTCGACCGGCCGCACGACACCGCGTACTGGACGGTGAGCCTCGGCCCGACGTTCTAACTCCGCGCCGCTCCGACACTTGTCCCGGCCTCGCCGCGTTCCTATCTTGTGCGGCGAGGCCATTTGCGTACCCGCGGATCGTACCTCCTCGTTGCCACCCTGGCCCTCTGGGGCTGCCGGTCCCGGGCGGCCTCGGCCCCCGCATCGCCACGGGACGTTTCCCAGGGAGTGAACCGCGAGACGGCGGGCGCCGCGCGCACCGCCGGCGTCGCGCTCCGCGTCCCGGTCGCGGGCGGCACGCCCCGGGTGTATCGCCTGGGCGCGCTCGGCGAAATCCCCGATCTCCTGCGCGCTAGAGTTCCCCCCGTCGCCCGCGTCGTGGGGCTCGACCCCGAAGCGGAGTTTCTCTACGTCGTCACGAGCGACAACGCCAGCCTCCTAGCGGTGGACTTGGGCAGCGCTCGCGTGGACACCGTGGCCGCGGGCGTGGCGCAGGCGGCTCTCGGGCCGGACGGCACGGTGTACGCGGTGGACGGCAAGCGCCGCGTCGTGTCGGTGGCGCGCGGCGCGCGCGTCGTGTGGCCGCAGCCCCTCCCGGCGACGCCGACGCAACTGTTCGGGGCCGCCGATCAGCGCCTCGTGGCCCTCGCTCCCCCGACGCTGTTCACGGCCGCCGCTGGCCAACCGCCGACGAGCCGGCCGCTCCCCGCCGGCAGCGACGTCGCGGCGACCCGGTGGGGCGACCTGATCGCCGTGGCCACCGACTCGGGCGTGGTGCTGGCGGATCCCCTGGGGCGCCGGGCACCCGGTTTCGTGGCGCTGGCCGACCACCCCCGGGCCCTCGCGTTCTCGCCCTCCGGGCACCGGATCTATGTGGCCCGCCGCACCGAGCCCGGTCTCGCCGCCCTTGACCGCTACGACCGCGAGGAAATCGACGGGGTGGCGCTGCCCTTGCCCGCCGCCGCGATCCGGCTCGACCCGCTGGGACGCTGGCTGCTCGCCAGGCCGGCCGCCGGGGACTCGGTGTGGGTCGTGGATCTGCCCGTGAAGCGGTTCGTCGGGGCCGTGCCCGGCACCTGGGGGCCCGACCTGCCGGCCATCGCGCCCGACGGCTCGCTGCTCGTGCGGCGGGGGGACGACGTGGTGGCTTACCGTCCCGATTCGCTGGTGGAGGTGGGGCGGGTGAAGGGCGGCGCGGCGGATCTGTGGATCCTCGCGCCCTGGCGGCCGCGGGCGGGCTACCGCGCGACCCTGGCGGGCGCGCCCGGCCCGGCCCCCGGCCCGGCGGGCGGCGGCGACGCGGGCCCCGACTCGGCGGGGCCCGAAGGGCCGATGTACGTGCAGGTGTCCACCTCGCAGAACGAGGCGTGGTCGTCCGAGATGGCGCAGCAGCTCAGTCGCGCCGGCCTCGCGGCCCACGTGCTCGCGCCCAAGGGCCCGGACGACGGCTACCGCGTGGTGCTCGGTCCCTACCCGACCCGCGCGCAAGCCGAAGCGATCGGCCGCAAGCTCGGCCGCCCGTTTTGGATCTACCAACCCGGCCCGTCCGCCCCGTGACGGCGCGCCCGCTGCCCCGCTCCCGGCTCGACGCCCTCGTCCCCTCGCTGCTGGCCGGCCAGGCGCTGGTGGCGCTCGTGCCCGCCACCGGCGACCTCGAGTGGGCGGCAGCCGCCGCGTGGGACGTGGCGCGCGCCGCGGCGCAGGGGGGGCGGCGCGTGGCGCTAGTGGACCTGTGGCTCGAGGAGCCGCTGCTCCACGCGGCGGCGGGCCTCGCGCCGGCCGAAGGGATCGTGGACGCGTTCGAGGAGGACGTGCCGCTGGCGAACACCGCCCGCGAGATCGGGGATGTGTTTTTCATCCCTCGCGGGGCCGCGACCGCGCAGCCGGACGCGGTGTACGCGAACCCGCGCTGGCGCCGGCTCCAGGGCGGCTTCCGGGCGGAGGGCGCGCTGCTCGTGCTGTTTCTGCCCGCCGCCGCGCTGGGCCGGCTCGCGGCCGTCCCGGACGGGCTGCTAGTGCTCGCGCCCGACGGCTACGAGCCGGAGTCGCCCATCGGGGAGGCGGTGCGCGGCGCGGCGGAGCGCGGTGCGGCGCTGCTCGGGGTGGTGCGGGAGCGGGTGAGCGGGGCGGTCTTCGCCTCGCGGGCTGCGGCGCCGCCGCCCGGCCGCATCTCGGCGGCCCGTCACGGGGCGCCGCGGCGTCGCGCCCGCGCGCTGGTCGCGGCCGCGGCCGTCGCGGCGGGGGCCGCGGGGGGCTGGGCGCTGCTCGCTCGCGGGGCCGAGCAAGTCGCGCCGCCCGCGCCCGCGGCGGCGGCCGTTCCCTCCCCGGCGCCGTCCCCCCCGCCGGTCCGTCTCGATTCGCTGCCCTGGACGGTGCAGCTCGTCTCCTACGGCACGCTCGACAAAGCGTTGGCGCTCGGCGACCGTCTCGCGGCCGCGGGCGTGACGCCCCTGGTGACGCCGGTCGCGGTCCCGGGCCGGCGCCGCGCCACGGTGTGGTACCGGGTGCTGGCCGGCGCATACCCGACGCGCGACGCCGCGGCGGCGGCGCGAGCCGCGCTGTGGGCGCGGGGCCTGGCCGAGCGCGGGCAGGGCGAGGTGCTGCACGCGCCGTACTCCTTGGCGCTCGAGCCGCCGGTCCCCGCCGAGCGCCTGCGCGCGCAGGGGATCCCCGCGGTTGCCTGGGGGCAGCAGGTGGTGCTGGGGGCCTTCGAGAGCGCCGAGCAGGCGAGCATCGCGCTCGCGCGGTTGCAACGCGCCCGGGTGGGCGCGACCCTCGTCACGCGGATGGGAGCCACGCCATGAGACTGAGCCGGCTGGAGCTGTCGGGGTTCAAGTCGTTCGCGGGCACGGTGGAACTGCCGTTCGAGGCGGGGGTCACCGCCATCGTCGGCCCGAACGGGTGCGGCAAGTCGAACATTTCGGACGCCGTGCGGTGGGTGCTGGGCGAGCAGTCGCCGCGGCTGCTGCGCGGCGGCAAGATGGAGGACGTGATCTTCCAGGGGTCCACCGGCCGCCGGGCGGTGAACGTGGCCGAGGTGTCGCTCGTGTTCGACAACGCCGATGGGACGCTCCCGATCGCGTACCAGGAGGTGGTCGTGACGCGCCGCCTGTCGCGCTCGGGGCAGAGCGACTATCTCCTCAACCGCGCGCCGGTGCGCTTGCGCGACCTCCAGGATTTGTTCCGCGGCACGGGGCTCGGGGCCGACGCCGCCGTGGTGATGGAAGCGCGGATGATCGAGGCGCTGCTGTCGGAGCGGGCGGAGGAGCGGCGCGCGCTGTTCGAGGAGGCGGCGGGCATCGGCCGGTATCGCGATCGCAAGAAGAGCACCGAGCGGCGGCTCGAGGAGACGGCGGCGGACCTGGCGCGGCTCGACGATCTGATCCGCGAAGTGCAGACCCAGGTCCGCAGCCTGGCGCGCCAGCGGGGCAAGGCGGAGCGCTACGCGAAGCTCGTGGAGCAGCGGTTCGGGGTGGCGATGACGCTGGTGCGGCGGGAGCTGGAGGATCTCGACCTGACGTTGGGGGCGTTGGGGGGGCGCGCGGAGCAGCTCGCGGCGGCGGTGCCGGCGGCGCGGGCGCGGCTCGCGGAGGCGGAGCGCGAGCGCGAGGGATGGGTGCAGGCGCGGCATGCGGCGGAGGCGGCGCGGGCGGAGGTGGAGCGCCGCCTGGCCGACGCGCGGCTCGACGTGGGGCGGCTGGAGGGCGATCTCGCGTTGGCGGCGGAGCGGCTGCGCAACGCGGGCGAGCGGCGGGCGACGGCCGGCCGGCGGCGGGAGGAGGAGGCGGCGCGGGCGGTGCGGGCGGCGCGGGAGCGCGAGGCGGCGCTCGCCGAGTGCGCGGCCGCCGAGCGCGAGCTCGGCGCGGTGGCGCAGGAGCTGGCGGGCCGCACGGCGCGCGAGCAGGAGGTACGCGACCGGCTGCTCGCGCAGCGGGCGGCGGTGCGCGCGCTCGAGGAGGAGCTCCAGCGGCAGGCGGAGGCGCACCGGGCGCTGGCGGGCGAGCGGGCGGCGCTCGAGCGCGAGTGTGCGGAACTGCGCCAGCAGGTGACGCAGGCCGGGCATGAGCGGGCGGCGCGCGAGACCGCCGAGCGGGCGGCGGCGGCGGAGGCGGGCGCGCGGGCGGAGCGCGCGGCGGCGCAGGCCCGCACGGCCGCCGAGGCGGCCGAAGCGCTCGCCGCCGCCCGGCGCCGCGCGGCCGAGCTCAAGGAGGCGGAGACCCACGCGCGCGCCGCCTGCAGCCGCGCCGAGGAGGCGCTCGCCCAAGTGACGGCGCGCCGCGACGCGCTGGCCGAGCTCGAGCGCGAGCGCGTGGGGCTCGCGCCCGCCGCCCAGGCGCTGTGGCGCGACCGGGCGCAATTCGGCGACGCCGTGCTCGGCCCGCTGTCGGACTTCGTGCGCACGAGCCGCCGCGACGCCGGGCTCGCCGAGCGGCTGCTCGGCGACTGGCTGCACGCGGTGTTGGTGCGCGACGCGGCGGCGGTGGAGCCGATCCGCCGGTGGCACGAGGCCACGCAGCCGGGGCCGCTGGTGCTGCTCCCGGGCGTCCCGGGGCCGCGCGCGGGCGCCGACGGCCATGCGCTGGCGGACGGGATCCGGGCGGACGGCCCCGCCGCGGCGTGGGTGCGGGCGTTGCTCGCGGGGCACGAGGTGCTGGCGGGCGACGGTCGGGGGCGCGCGGTGCGGCAGGCGAACGGAGCGGTGCTCCTCGCCGGCCCCGGCGCCGGCGGACCGCTCGAGCGCCGCGCCGAGCTTGAGGCGTTGGAGCAGGAGGTGCAGGCCGCCGCCGCCGCGCGCGCCGCGGCGGCGGCGGCGCTCGAGCGGGTGGTCGCCGAGGCGGCGGCCGCCGAGGCGGCGTTCGCGGCCGCGGCCCGCGCCGCCGAGGGGGCGCGGCAGGCCGAGCTCGAGGCCAGCGCGGCGCAGGGCGACGCCGACCGCGCGGCGGCCCACGCCCGCCGCGAGGCGGCCGCGGCCGCCGCCCAGGTCGAGCGCCTCGGCGCCCGCCTCGCGGCGGCGGAAGCGCGGCTCCTGGAGCTGCACACGACGCTCGAGCGGCACGAGGTGGAGCGGGTGCGCCTCGACGAGCGGTTGGGCGCCGAGCGCGCCGCGCTGGCGGAGCTCGAGGCGCAGCTCGAGGCCGCGCGGGAGCAACGCGCGCAGTGGCAAGTGGACGCGGCCCAAGCGGAAGCCCGCCTGGCGGCGGCACGCGAACGCGCCGCCCGCGCCACAGACGAGGCCGACGACGCCCGGCACGAGAGCGCGGCGCTGGCCGACGAGATGGCCGCGCTCGAGCGCGAGTCGAGCACGCTCGACGCCCGGCGCGCGGAATGGGAGGACGCGCTCCGCGAACGACGCGCCGCGCTCGCCGCCCTCGAGGCGGCGGCCGGCACGGCGGCGGCCGAGGTGACCGCCGTCGAGGCGCGCCTCGCCGAGGCCGAGGCGGCGCTCGAGCAGGCACGCCGCGCCCTCGCGGCCCACGCCGACGCGGAACACAAGCTCGCGCTCGAGCGCACCGAGCTCCTCGGCCGCCGGCGCGCGCTCGTCGAGCGGGTGGAGGCCGAGTGGCGCAAGCCGCTCGAACGGCTGCTGGCCGAAGCGCCCGACGTGCCCGGCGAGCTCGAGTGGCTGCGGCAGGAAAACGACCGCTTGCGCGAGGCGATCGACGCGCTGGGGCCGGTCAACGCCCTCGCCGTCGACGAGCACGCCGAAGAGCTCAAGCGGCTCGAGTTCCTCACCGCCCAGCGCGACGACCTCGTGGCGGCGCGGCAGTCGCTCCACCAGGCGGCCCGCGAGATCGACCAGACCGCCAAGGCCCTGTTCCTCGAATCGTTCGCCAAGGTGCGCGAGAACTTCCGCGGCGTCTTCCAGACGCTGTTCGGCGGCGGGGAGTGCGACGTGCGGCTCGCCAACGAGGACGACCCCCTCGAGAGCGACATCGAGATCCACGCCGCCCCGCGCGGCAAGCGGACGCAGCGCATCCACCTGCTCTCCACCGGCGAGCGCACGCTGGTGGCGGTGTCGCTCTTGTTCGCGATCTTCCTCGCCAAGCCGAGCCCCTTCTGCCTCCTCGACGAAGTGGACTCTCCGCTCGACGACGCCAACGTGGGCCGCTACGTCCGGCTGCTCTCGGAGTTCAAGCACCAGACGCAGTTCATCGTCATCACCCACAACCCCCGCACCATGCAGGCCGCCGACGCCGTCTACGGCGTGACGATGCAGGAGCCGGGGGTCTCGACCATCGTCGGCGTGCGGCTGGGCGAGCTGGAACCCGTCTGAGCGCCGCGCGCATGGAGCTCGTGACCGTCGGGACCGGCACGGTGGCGCCGTCCGCCGCCCGCACCGCCGCCTGCCACTGGGTGGGCCGGGGCGAGCTGCGCATCCTCCTCGACTGCGGCGCGGGGGCCCTGCACCGGCTGGCCCAGTTCGCCCTGCCCTGGCCCCGGATCAGTCACGTCGTCCTGTCGCACTTTCATCCCGACCACTGGGGCGAGCTGCCGATGCTCGTGTACGCGCTGCGGCACGCCACCGTGCCGCCGCGCCGCGACGCCCTCGTGATCCTCGGGCCGCCGGGGGTGGTGCGGCTCCTCAAGACCCTGGCGCAGGGCTACGGCGCCTGGCTCCTCGACCCGGGCTTTCCGCTCGGGATCCTTGACGTCCAAGCGGGCGAACCGTTCCCGCTCGACGCGGAGGTGAGCCTCGAAACCTTTCCGGTGCCGCATACGCCGGAGAGCGTGGCGCTGTCACTGACGGCGCCCGAGGGGCGGCTCGTCTATACCGGCGACACGGGACCCTCGGCCGAGCTCGCCCGCTGGGCGCGCGGCGCCGACTTGTTGCTCGCCGAGTGCTCGCTCCCCGCGGACCAAGCGCTCGATCTGCACCTCACCCCGGAGCAGGCCGGCGATCTCGCCCGCGCGGCCGAGGCCCGCCGCCTTGTCTTGACGCACTTCTACCCCCCGGTAGAAACTACGAACCCGGCGCGGCTCGCCGGGGCGCGATTCGGCGGCCCGGTGACGGCGGCGCAGGACGGCGACCGGTTCGCCATCGGAGGGCGGTAGCGGTGTTGATCGTGATGCGCCACGGAGCGACCGACGAAGAAGTGCGGCGCGTGGTCGCCGTCATCGAGGAGATGGGTTACCAGGCCCGCCCCATGCCCGGGGCGCAGCGCACCGCCGTCGGCTTGGTCGGCAACGACGGCCGTGTGGACGCGTCGCGCCTCGAGGGGCTGCCGGGCGTGCAAGAGGTCATCCACGTCTCCAAGCCGTACAAGCAGGTGAGCCGCGAGTGGAAGCCCGAGAACACCGTCGTCCGCCTGCCGGGCGGCGTGTCGGTCGGCGGCGCCGAGGTCGTCGCGATCGCGGGGCCCTGTTCGGTCGAGAACGAGCGCCAGATCATCGCCGCCGCCCGGCTCGTCAAGGACGCGGGCGCGGTGATCCTGCGCGGCGGGGCCTGGAAACCGCGCACCTCGCCCTACTCCTTTCAGGGGCTGGGCCGGCCGGGGCTCAAGCTGCTCGCCAAAGCGCGCGCCGAAACCGGGCTGCTGATCTGCACCGAGGCGATGGACCCCGAAGGCGTGGGCTACGTGGCCGAGGTGGCGGACATCATTCAGATCGGCGCCCGCAACATGCAGAACTTCTCCCTCCTCAAGGCCGCGGGCCGCGCCCGGAAGCCCGTGCTCCTCAAGCGCGGCATGTCGGCCACCATCGAGGAGCTGCTCCTGTCCGCGGAGTACCTGCTCGCCGAAGGCAACCACGACGTGATCCTGTGCGAGCGCGGGATCCGGGGGTTCGACACCGCCACCCGCAACGTGTTCGACCTCACCGCCATTCCGGTGGTGCACAAGCTGTCGCACCTGCCGATCATCGCCGACCCGTCGCACGGGACCGGGCTGCGCGACAAGGTGCTCCCGATGGCCCGCGCGGCGGTGGCCGCGGGGGCCGACGGGATTATGGTCGAGGTACATCCCAACCCCGAACAAGCCCTCTCCGACGGGGCGCAGACCCTGTACCCCGAGCAGTTCGCGCAGCTGATGCGCGAGGTGCGGGTGATCGCCGAGGTGATCGGCCGGCGGGTGGCGGAGCCGGCGACGGTCGGGGCGTGAGCGCGCTGGCCGCGCTGGGGATCGTCCTCGCGCTCCAAGCGGCGGACCCCTGGGCCGTCCTCGATCGCGCGAGCGCCGCCTACGACACGATCGCCACTCTCTCCGCCGACTTCGTGCAGATCATCGCCAACCCGATGGTGGGCGTGTCCGACACCACCCGCGGCCGGCTGTACCAGCGGCGGCCGAGTCGCTTCGCGATGCGGTTCTCCGTACCCCGGGGCGACCGCATCGTGGCCGACGGGCGCTACCTCTGGCTCTACACGCCCAGCACCACGCCCGGCCAGGTGATCCGCGCGCGCATCCCCGAGGTCGGGACCACGGGCCCCAACTTGATCGGCCAGTTCGTGGAGCGGCCGCGGGAGCGCTACACGGCGCGGTATGTGCGCGCGGACTCGCTGCGCGAGGGGGGCGTGGCGGACGTGGTGGCGCTCACCCCCGTCGCGCCCGACCAGCCCTACCGCGAGGCAGTGGTGTGGGTGAGCCGGGCCGACGGGCTCGTGCGCCGGCTCGAGATCACCGAGACGTCCGGGCAGCGGCGCACGGTGATCCTCCGACACCTCGCGGTGAACGCCGACGTGCCCGACCGCGAATTCGGCTTCGCGCCGCCCGCCGGCGTTCGCGTGGTGGATCAGTAGCCGAGCGCCGCGGCCACCCGCGCCGCCGCGGCCGCGTCCAACCCCCGCTTCCGCGCCAGCTCGAGCGCCGCCCGGCCCAGCGCCCGGTAGAGGAGCGCGTCGTCGTGCGCGAGCGAGGCGAGATGGCGGCGAATCGTGTCGTCGTCGCCGCGCGCCACGGGGCCCGTGAGCGCCGCGAGCGGGCCGTCGCGCACGAGGTTCTCGAGCGTGCCTTCCACGAGCGGCCGCAGCGCCGCCCAGGCGTCGGCGTCCGACAACCCCGCGTGGCGGAGCAGCCGCTGCGCGACCGCTTGGACGACCACGAAATAGTTCGAGGCGAACACGGCAGCCGCGTGATAGACCGGCTTCGTCTGCGACGCGATCCGGAACGGTCGCAGCCCGACCAGCCGGGCCAGCTCCTCGGCGGCCGCGACGGCGGGCGGCATCCCCTCGACGGCGGCCCAGGCGCCGCGCAGCCGGTCGGGCGCGCGCTCCGGGTCGGCGATCGTCTGGAGCGGGTGCAGGGAGCCGAGCGCCGCGCGCGTCGGGACCAGGGGCCCGAGCGCCTCCTGCCCCTGCACGCCGGAGAGATGCAGCACGACGTGCTCGGGTCCGATGGCCCCGGCGCGGGCGAGCGCCTCGGCCACCGGGCGAATGGCGTCGTCGCGGACGGCGAGCACGACGACGCCCGCCTGGGCGATCCAGACGGGCGGCTGATCGGCGGGGCCGACGGTGAGGGCGAGGGGCGGGGGCACCGGCCGCGGGCGGCGGCCGTAGAGCCGGACCTCGCGGCCCGCGCGGGCGAGCGCGAGCGCCAGGCCCAGCCCCGCGCGCCCCGGCCCGATGACGCCGACGACGGCGCCGCGGGCGCCCCCGCCGCGGCCGGCCACGGCTAGTTGCGCGGGCTCGGCGACGCCTGGGCCGCGGCGAGCGCGAACACGTCTTGCGGCGCCTTGGCCCGCCGCGCCAGCGAGAGCGCGGTCTGCACCTGCCGGTCCTCCTGCATCCGCCGCCGCAGCTCGGCGGCGCGCCCGAACACGTAGCGCGCCACCTCGTAGCCGAGCTCCTGGGCGATGAGCGTCCGCGCGCCCGCCGCCACGCTGTCCGGCACCCCGGCCCCGCGCGCCCGCAGGCGGCGCAACAGCTCGTCCACCATCTCGCCGCTCACCTCGAAGTTCGGGCTCGTGAACCGGCCCGTCGCCTTGAGCTCCAGCGCGTAGCTCGACAGCACGTCGCGGAACACGGGAATCTTGCCGCCCAGAGCCTTCATGAACGCGCGCTCGGCCGCGGTGAAGGTGTCCGGCGGAACGAACAGATCGGGCCGGATCCCCCCGCCGCCCAGCACCACCCGCCCGTGATCGGTGTGGAACACCAGCGTCGTGTCCACCTTGACGGTATCCTTGCCCTGCTCCGCCGCGGCGACCTGCGCGTCCTGCTCTGCCTCGCTCTTGCTGGGACGCTGAATCGTGCGGCCGCTCGGCGTGTACCAGCGCGCCGTCGTGAGCTTGAGCGCCGTCTCCGGGGTGAGCTGCCACAGCGACTGCACCAACCCCTTGCCGAACGTGGGCGTGCCCACGACGACCGCCCGGTCGTGGTCCTGGAGCGCGCCCGTGATGATCTCGGCGGCGCTCGCCGTGCCGCCGTTCACGAGCACCACGACGGGCAACTGCGGCCACGGCTGCGGCTTGACGTCGCGGTAGACGCGCGTGGTGTTGGGGGCGCGCCCCCGCGTCGCCACCACCTCCTGCCCCGGATCGAGGAACAGCTCGCTCACCGCGACCCCCTGGTCGAGCAGCCCCCCGGGATTGCCGCGCAGATCGAGGATCAGCGACTTCATCCCCTGGCGGAGCAGGCCGCTCACGGCTTCGGTCAGCTCCCGCGCCGAGGTCTCGCTCACCGGGCTCAGCGCCACGTAGCCCACCCGGTCGTCGAGCATCATCGCGGCCTGCACCGAGCGGATGTGAATGGTGGCGCGCGTGATCTTGAACGTGAGCGGTTGTTCCACCCCGGCCCGCCGCACCCGGAGCTCCACCGTGGTGCCCGGATCGCCGCGGAGCTCCTTCACCGCCTGGTCGTTCTTCCAGCCTTCGGTCGAGCGCCCGTCAATGGCGACGATCTGGTCCCCCGCCTGAATGCCGGCGCGCTCGGCGGGCGTCTCGGGAAGCGGCGCGATGACGGTGATCCAGCCGTCGCGCACGTCGATCTGGATGCCGAGCCCGCCATAGTTGCCGGTGGTCTGCTCGGTGAGGCTGCGGAAGTCGTCCGGCTTGAGAAAAACGGAGTAGGGGTCGTGCAGCTGGTCGAGCAGACCGTCAATGGCCATCTGGTACAGCCGGCGCTCGTCGATCGAATCCACGTAATAATCGGCCACGTGCGCCAGGACGTCCTCGAACAACCGGGCCTGCTGGTACACCGATCCGACCGGGGCGACCTCGCGCTGCAACAGCCAGCCTCCGCTCGCCACGGCCAGGGCGGCCACCGCCGCTCCGATGAGGGTGTTGCGCAGCTTCATGACGCGCCTCGCGTTGACAGTGCCGCGGCCGCCTGGACCTCGCGCCAGGCGGCCTCCAGCACGGCCCGTTTGGGTTGCGTGGCCTCGAGGTGCACGATGCCCGGGCCCCGCGCGTTGCGGTACGCTTCGAGCACCCGGCGGTGAAACGCGTCGTCCTGGCGCTCGAAGCGATCGCCCGCCTTGCCGGCGGCGCGCTGCCGCGCGCGCCCCACCTCGACCGGCAGATCCAGCACCAGCGTGATATCGGGCACGAGCCCGCCGGTCGCCAGCCGGTTGGCCTCGGCCACCTCCCGGGCCGGGAGCCCCGCGCCCGCCACCTGATAGGCCGCGGTGGAGAGGTCGAAGCGGTCGGCCAGCACCACCCGCCCCGCGGCGAGCGCCGGCCGGATCACCCGCGCCACGAGGTCCGCCCGCGCCGCGAGGATCAGGAACAGCTCGGCGGCGGGCGCCATCTCGTGCGGGAACTTGAGCACCACCTTGCGCGCCGCCTCCGCCACCGGCGTGCCCCCCGGCTCGCGCACGGTCACCACGGGCCGGCCCGCGGCCCGGAGCCGGGCGGCGAGCGCCCGCACCAGGGTGGACTTCCCCGCCCCCTCCGGCCCTTCCACGACCACGAACACCCGCGCTCAGCCCAGCGTGATGATGGGACTCGCGGCGCCCTGCTTCATCCCCTCGTAGATCCGCGCGTTCACCTTCGCCATCAGCTTCTCGAAGTTCGCCTGCGCCGCCACCACCTGCTGGTACACCGGATTCGCCTGGACGCTCTGGAGCGCCCGGTCGTAGCGTTCCACCTGCTCTTTCGCGGGCTCCTGCCCCTGCTGCGCCGCGCGCTCGAGGTCCTGGGCGATGCGTTCCACCTCGGCGAGCAGCTGCCGGCACGCCGCATCCTCGCGCAAGCGGTCGCTCGCGCGCACGAGCGCCTTGTACTCGTCGCTCTGCCCGAGCAGCCGGCCGAGCTCCTGCGCTTTCTGATCGATCACGCCCCCTCCTCCCGGGAATGGGCCAGCAGGAACCGCGGCCGGCCGAACAGGTCGTCGCGCACCGTCACCCCGCCCCACCCGTGCTCGCGCGCCAGCGCCGCCACGACCGCGGCGCGCCGCTCGTCGAGCTCGAGCGCCAGCAGCCCGCCGGGCTCGAGCACGGCCCGGGCGCCGGCGAGGAGCGCGCGGGTGGCCGCGAGGCCGTCCGCGCCGCTCACGAGGGCGAGCCGCGGCTCGAAGTCCCGCACCGCCGGATCCAGGGCCGCATACTCCGCCTCCGTAAGGTACGGCGGGTTCGCCACGATCGCCCGGCACCGCTCGCCAGCGAGGGGGGCGAGCAGATCGCCTTCCCGCACCTCCACGGGCACCGGCGGGCGCACGGCCGCCACGTTCTCCCGGGCCAACGCCGCCGCGGCGGGCGAGCGCTCGACCGCGATCACCCGGGAGAACGGCCCTTCCACGGCCAGCGCCAGCGCGATGCACCCGCACCCGGTCCCGATGTCCGCCACCACGCCCCCCGCCGCACCCGGCGCGGCCCGCGCCCAGCTCAGGACCAGGTCCACGAGCTCTTCGGTCTCGGGCCGCGGAATCAAGGCGCGCGCGTCGATCCGGAGCTCGAGGGTGCGGAAGCTCACCCGGCCCACCGCGTAGGCGAACGGCGCGCCCCGCGCGCGCCGCGCCACCGCGGCCCAGAACCGCCGCGCCACCGCCGCGTCGGCCGGGCGCGCGCGCTCGAGCCACACTCGGCCGCGCTCCACCCCCGCCACCGCCGCCCACAGGCTCGTCGCCTCCCGCCCGGGCGCCGGAATCCCCGCGCGGGCGAGCCGCCCCGCCGCCCGCTCCAGCGCCTCGGCCACCGTGCCCGCGCGCGCGACGGCGTCACGCACTGAGCCGTTCCTTCTCGCCCGCCAACCGCACCGCCGCGATCAGCTCGTCCAGATCGCCGTCCAGCACTTCGGCGAGGTTGTGGACGGTATAGTGGATGCGGTGGTCGGTGACCCGGTTCTGGGGGAAGTTGTAGGTGCGGATCTTGGCCGAGCGATCGCCCGTGCCCACCTGGGCCCGGCGCTCGCGGGCGCGCGCGGCTTCCTGCTCGGCGACGAGCTTGTCGAGCAGCCGCGAGCGCAGCACCTCCAGGGCCTTGATCTTGTTCTGGAGCTGGCTTTTCTGGTCCTGGCACTGCACCACGAGGCCGGTGGGGAGATGGGTGATGCGCACCGCGCTGTCGGTGGTGTTGACGCTCTGGCCGCCCGGTCCCTGGGAGCGGAACACGTCGATGCGCAGATCCTTCTCGTCAATGGTCACGTCCACTTCCTCGGCCTCGGGCAGCACGGCGACGGTCGCCGCCGAGGTGTGGATGCGGCCCTGCGACTCCGTGACGGGCACCCGCTGCACGCGGTGCACCCCCGACTCGTAGCGCAGCATGCCGTAGGCCCCCGGCCCCCGGGCCGCGAAGATCGCCTCCTTGAGGCCGCCGAGGTTCCCCTCGGAGAGCGACACCACCTCGACTTTCCACCCCTTGCGCTCGCAGAAGCGCGTGTACATCCGGAACAGGTCGGCGGCGAACAGGGCGGCCTCGTCGCCGCCGGTGCCCGCGCGGATCTCCACGATGGCGTCGCGGTCGTCGAGGGGGTCGCGCGGGACGAGGAGCTCGGCGAGCTGCGCCTCGAGGCGCGCGAGCTCCGGGCGCACGCGCTCCACGTCCGCCCGCGCCAGCTCCGACAGCTCCGGGTCGCGATCCGCCAGCACGTCGCGGGCCTGCGCGAGTTCCCGCTCCAGCTGGCGGATCCGCTCGTAGAGCTGGCGGATGCGCTCGAGCCGGGCGTGCTCCCGCCCCAGCTGCTTCAGCTTCGCCGGATTGCGCGCGGTCTCGGGGTCGGCCAGCGCGCGAGCGACTTCCTCCGCCCGCGCGAGCGCCTGGCGGAGTCGGGCCTGCATCGGTCAGCCGGCGGGCTTGTCGCCGCCGTACTTCTGGCGGAACCGCTCGACGCGGCCGGCGGTGTCCACCAGCTTCTGCTTCCCGGTGAAATACGGATGGCACCGGGCGCAGATCTCGACGTGGATCACGGGGGTCGTCGAGCGCGTCACGAAGCTGTTGCCGCAGGCGCACTGCACGGTGGCGCGGCCGTAGGCGGGGTGAATCCCGGGTTTCACTGCACGTGTCCTGGTCAAGAAGTCGCTCGCTCCGAAGCGTGGAAATATAACGGGCGCCGTAAGTTGGCGGCAAGCGCGCAGACTTGCGCCCGTCTCCCGGCTGCCGTAAGCTTGGCCGTCCACCGAGCCTACGCCTGACCGGGGCGCCGAGCGTGTCGATCATCGCCGTCCTCCAGAAAGTCCCCCTGTTCAGCCACCTCGCGCCCGCCGAGCTCGAGCGGGTGGCCGAGATCACGCGCGAGCGCAGCTACCCGCGCAACTCGGTCATCCTGTTCGAGGACGACCCCGGCGACGCCCTGTACGTCGTGGCCAAGGGGCAGGTGAAGGTGGTGCTGATCGGCGAGGACGGGCGCGAGGTGATCCTGTCGGTGCTCGGGGCGGGCGACTTTTTCGGGGAGATGTCGCTCATTGACGAGGAGCCGCGGTCGGCCCACGTGATCGCCATGGAGGACTCGGACCTCCTCGTGATCCGCCGCGAGGATTTCCACGCCATCCTCCAGCAGGCGCCGGGGATCGCGATGGGCCTGCTGCGGGAGCTGTCGCGGCGGCTGCGGCGCGTGGACGAGAAGGTGGGCAGCCTGGTGCTGCTCGACGTGAACGGGCGGGTGGCGCAGCTGCTGCTCGACCTCGCCGACGAGGCGGGCTCGAACCGCATCACCCGCCGGCTCACGCATCACACCATCGCGCAGATGATCGGGTCGTCGCGCGAGACGGTGAGCCGCACGATGCGCGACCTGGTGGAGAAGGGCTACATCGAGATCAGCCGGCGGGAGATCGTCATCCGCGATCGCGCGGCGCTCGAGGCGTCCGCGGGCCGCGCGTGAGGCGGGCGCGCCCCGGGCGATGAGCGGCGGGTCGGGGGCCCCGTGGCCTACGCGGTGACCTTCTGGGGAACGCGGGGGTCGGTGCCCACGCCCGGCCCCAGGACGGCGCGCTACGGCGGGAACACCCCGTGCGTGGCGGTGGAGGGCCCGGCGGGCGACCTGCTGATCCTCGATGCGGGCACGGGGATTCGCGCCCTGGGGCTGGAGCTCGTGGCCCGGCGCAACGGGGCCGTGCAGGCCGAGATCCTGCTCTCCCACGCCCACTGGGATCACATCCAGGGGCTGCCCCACTTCAAGCCGTTCTTCGCCCCCGGCAACGCCGTGCGCATCTGGGGGTCGCGCCAGGGGACGACGTCGCTCGAGGCGATCCTGCGCCAGCAGATGGATCCCACGGTGTTCCCCGTGCCGCTCGACGCGCTCTCGGCGAGCCTCACCGTGCAGCAGGTGGAGCCCGGCGAGTTCACGGTGGGGGCGTTTCGCGTCCGCGCCATGCGGCTGCGCCATCCGGGGACCACGCTCGGCTACCGGCTCAGCCCCGCGGCGGGGGGCCCGAGTCTCGCGTATGTCACGGACAACGAGCTCGGCCCGGGCGGGCGCTACGACGTCCCGCCGTCGTGGCGGGCGGAGTTCGTGGCGTTCCTCGGCGATGTGGATCTCCTGATCCACGACGCGATGTACACGCCCGAGGAAGCGGAGGCGCATCGGGGCTGGGGGCACTCCACGTTCGCCGAGGCGGTGGCGCTCGCGCGCGAAGCGCGCGCCGGCCGGCTGGTGCTGTTCCACCACGAGCCGGAGCACAGCGACGAGGCGGTGGACGCCCTGCTCCACGCGGCGCGCCGGGAAGCCCGCGCCCGGGGCGGGCCGGCGGAGGTGCTCGCGGCCGAGGAAGGCACGACCCTGACTCTCTGAAGCGAGGAGCGTCACACGTATGGACCGACGTTTGGCCACCGCCGCGCTCGCGGCCGCCGTCGTGGTCGCCGCCGCAGGAGGCGGGCTCGCCGCCCAAGGGCGCGGCGCGGACACCCGGCCCGGCATCGCCGTGCTGCCGTTCGAGAACGGCGGCTCCTACGGCCAGGACAAGGAGAACTTCGACGCGCTGCAAAAGGGCATCGCGGCGATGATCCTCTCCGAGCTCGCGGCCAACCCCGCGGCCCGGGTGGTGGAACGCGAAGCGATCCAGAAGCTCCTCGAAGAGCAGAACCTGGGCGCGTCGGGCCGGGTGGACCCGCAAACGGCGGCGCGGATCGGCAAGCTCGTGGGCGCGCGTTACGTCGTCGCGGGGACGTTCATCGATTTCTACGGCGACTTCCGGGTGGACGCGCGGCTCGTGAACGTCGAAACGGGCGAGATCGTGAAGGTCGAGAAGGACCAGGCCCAGCGCGACCACCTGTTCCAGATCATCCAGCACGTGGCGTCGCGCCTGATGCGGGACGTCAACCTCCCGCCGCTGCCCAAGCCCGCCGCCGAGCAGCGCCAGGGCCGGCAGATCCCGACCGAGGCGCTGACCTACTACTCCAAGGCGCTGCTGTACCAGGATCGCGGGCAGAAGGACAAGGCGGTCGAGATGTACCAGAAGGCGCTGGCGGTGTTTCCCGATTACGCCGAGGCGCGCCGGGGCCTGGAACGCGTGAAGACGTCCTGACCGAGGCCGGGAGCGTGCCGTCGTGACGTACCTGCTGCTGCACGCGCCCGCCTGGCGTCCGGGCGCCGCGGCGGCGGCGCTCGACGCCGCCCGGGTCGAGACCCGCGCCGCGCCCGAGCCTCGCGACGTGACGGTGGGCGAGGGGCCCACGGTGCTGCTCCTCGACGCCGAGAGCCGCTCGCGCTACCCCGTGGACGTGCTCCGCGGCTTCGTGGACGCGGGCGGGGCGATCGTGGCGCTGGGGCGGGCGGGGGAGTCCGACGTCCCGGTCGAGATGCCTGCCGAGCTCCTGTCGGCGTTCGTGCCCCACCCGGGCGGGGTGCGCCAGCTCCTCGTGGCGCTGCGGGCGGCCTATCGCGAGGCGGCGGCCCGTACAGAGGCGGCGCAGGCGCGCGCCGAGGCGGCAACCCGCAGCCGCGAGACCGCCGAGCTGACGCGCATCGGCGCGGCCCTGGGCACCGAGCGCGACCTCAAGACCCTGCTCGAGCTGATCCTCACGCAGGCGCGCCGGATCACGAGCTCGGACGCCGGGAGCCTGTATCTCGTGGAGCCGGACGAGCGCGGCCGGCGGCGGCTGCGGTTCCGGCTGGCCCAAACGGACTCCAAGCCGGAGGCGGCGTTCGTCGAGTACACGATCCCCGTGGACCGCTCGAGCCTGGCGGGCTACGCCGCGGTGACGGGGGAGCCGCTCGTGATCGACGACGCCTACGTCCTGCCGCCGGGGGTGGAGTACACCATCAACCGCTCGTTCGACGAGCAATGGGGATACCGCACCAAGTCCATGCTGGTCATCCCCATGAAAGACCACAAGGACGACGTGATCGGCGTGCTCCAGCTCATCAACCGCAAGCGGGCGTTCGAGGCCGTGCTCGCGAGCCGCGCGGACGTGGAGGCGGAGGTGGTGCCCTACTCCCCGCGCAGCGTGGAGCTGGTGACCGCGCTCGCGGCGCAGGCGGCGGTGGCCATCGAGAACAGCCGGCTGTACGAGGAGATCGAGCGGCTGTTCGAGGGTTTCGTGAAGGCCGCGGTGCACGCGATCGAGCAGCGCGATCCCACGACGTTCGGCCACAGCGGGCGCGTGGCCGCGATGACGGTCGCGCTGGCGACGGTCGTGGATCGCGCCGCCGACGGGCCGTACCGGCACGTCCGGTTCACGCGCGAGCAGATCCGCGAGCTGCGCTACGCCGGCCTGCTGCACGACTTCGGCAAGGTGGGCGTGCGCGAGCAGGTGCTCGTCAAGGCCAAGAAGCTCTATCCCCTGCAGCTCGAGCTGATCCGCCAGCGCTACGACTTTATCCGCCGCACGGCGGAGCGCGAGTTCTGGCGCCGGCGCGCCGAGTTCCTCGAGGCGCACGGCCGCGAGGGGTACGAGGCGTTTCTCGCGGCGCTGGCCCGCGAGCACGAGCGCGAGCTGTGCGACCTGGAGCGGTTCTGGAACGCGGTCGTCCAGGCGAACGAGCCCACCGTGCTGCCCGCGGGCCGGTGCGAGGAGCTCGTGGCGCTGGGTGAGCGCACGTACGAAGACCTCGCGGGGGAGCGGCGGCCGTACCTGACCGCCGACGAGCTACGCTACCTCACGATTCCCCAGGGCTCGCTCGACGAGGCCGAGCGGCTGGAGATCGAGAATCATGTGACCCACACGTTCCGGTTCCTCCAGCAGATCCCCTGGACGCGCGAGCTGCGGGACGTGCCGCTCATCGCCTACGGGCACCACGAGAAGCTGGACGGCCGGGGCTATCCCCGGGGCGTGACCGGCGACGCGATCCCCATCCAGACGCGGATGATGACGATCGCCGACATCTTCGACGCCCTCACCGCGGCCGACCGCCCGTACAAACCGGCCGTCGCCCCGGCGCGCGCGCTCGACATCCTCGCCGAGGAGGTCCGGGCGGGCGGGCTCGACGGGGAGCTGTTCCGGCTGTTCGTCGCGGGCCGGGTGTTCGAGGCCCGCGAGTGACGGCGCGGGCCGATCCCGGCGGTCAGCGGCCGGCGACGAGGAGGCGCACGGCGACGAGCATGAGGAACGCGCCGAAGGCGCGGCGCAGCGCCAGGTCCGAGAGCGAGCCGGCGAGCTTCGCGCCGAACAGCGCGCCCACGAACAACCCGGCCGAGAGGATGACCGCGTAGGGGATGTGCACCTGGCCGCGCCGGTAATACTCGAGTGCGCCGAGCAACCCGACGGGCAGAAGCAACGCCGCGAGCGACGTGCCGTTGGCCGTGTGCTGCGGCAGCTTGGCGAGCAGCACCAGCCCCGGGATGATCACGATCGCCCCGCCCACGCCGAACAGCCCGGAGACCACTCCGGCGCTCAAGCCGATCACCGCAACGAGCACCCACGTCATGGCGCGTCTCCTGGTTTGGGTTCGCCCCAGCCCCCGCCGCCGGGCGTCTCGATCCGCAGCACGTCGCCCGGCGCGAGGCGCACGTTCACCTTGGCCGGCAGCGCGACCCCGTTCAGCAACGTGCGGCCAGGGGCGCCCGCGCCGCCGCCAGCGGCGCCCTGCGGCGCGTGGCGGCGCCGCTCGGCGAGGACGCTCGCCTCCATCGGCGCGAGCGCCTCGAACTCGCGCACGACGCCGTCCCCGCCGCGCCACCGCCCGGCGCCGCCGCTGCCGCGGCGCCGGGCATAGGTCCGCACCCGCACCGGCACCTCCAGCTCGAGCACCTCGACCGGGGTGTTGCGCGTATTGGACATGCCCACGTGCACTCCGGCGGGCCCGTCGGCGCCCGGACTCGCCCCCTGCCCGCCCCCGATCGTCTCGTAGTACGTCCAGCCGGCGCCGCCCAAGGTCACGTTGTTCATGGTCCCCTGGCCTTGCGCCGGGACGGGCACGCCGGCGCGCGCGAGGGCGAGGAACAGCACGTCGGCGATGCGCTGCGACGTCTCGACGTTCCCCGCCGCCACCGCGCTCGGCGGCCGCGCGTGCACCAGACAGCCGGCCGGCGCCGTCACCCGCACGGCGCGCGGCACGCCGCCGTTCATCGGCACATCGTCGGGCAGCAGCGTGCGCACGACGAACAGCACCGCCGACCGCGTGACCGCGAGCGGGCAGTTCACGTTGCCGCGGGCCGCGGGCGCCGTGCCCGTGAAATCGGCGTGCAGCACCCCGTCGCGGATCGCGACCCGCACCGTGATCGGGAGATCGGCGTCGTCCACCCCGTCCCCCTCGAGCACGTCGGTCGCCGCCGCCGCCCGCGCGCCCAGCCGACCCAGCGCCTCGCGCGTGCGCCGCTCGGCGTAGGCGAGCAGATCGCGACCGGCGTCGCGCACGGCGGCGGGCCCGTAGCGGTCCACGAGGGCGCGCAGCCCCGCGGCCCCCCGCGCCGCCGCGGCCCGCTGTGCCGCGAGATCGGCCGCCCGCGCCTCGGGCGTGCGCACGTTGGCGAGGAGCACGCGCTCGACCTCCGCCGTCAATCGCACGGGCGGCAGCACGACGCCTTCGGCGAAGATCTCGCGCGCGCCCGCCGGCATGCTCCCCGCCTGCGCCCCGCCCACGTCCGAGTGGTGGGCCCGCACCACGCTGTAGCCGCCGAGCTCGCCGGCCAGCGCGATCGCCTCGACCAGGGTCACGTCGGGGAGGTGCGAGCCGCCGGCGTAGGGGTCGTTGAGGACGAAGAGATCGCCGGGCCGGGGCCCGCACGCCCGCACCGCGGCCACCGCGTCGGCGAGGGCGCCGAGGTGCACGGGAATGTGCGCCGCCTGCGCGATCATCTCGCCGTCCGCGTCGAACAGCGCCGCGGAGCAGTCGCGCCGCTCCCGGATGTTGGGCGACACCGCCGAGTGGATCAGCACGAGCCCCATCTCCTCGGCGACGGAGGCGAACGCGTGCCCCATGACCTCGAGCCCGACCGCATCGAGCGTCATGCGCGCTCCACCACCACGGCGCCGCTGGGGTGCACGGTCCCGTGCCACCCGGGCTCGATGAGCGCCGTCGCGTCCCGGCCGTCGAGAACGGCCGGCCCCGCGATGACGGCGCCGGGCGCGAGCTCGTCGAGCGGCCACGCCGCCGCCGTCACCCGCGCCCCCCGGACCACGACGGGCCGCTCGCCCCGCGGCGCGCGGACGCCGCGCCCCCCGGCCCCGAACCGCGGCAGCGGCGCCGCCCGCACCGCGGCCACCCGGAGGTTCACCACCTCGACCTCCCGCCCCGCGCCCGCGTGGCCGTAGCGGGCGCGGTGCGCCGCGAGAAACGCCGCGCGCACCGCGGCGGGATCGTCGCCCGCCACCGGCACGGTGACCTCGTAGCCCTGGCCCGCGAATCGGCAGTCGGCGAGGCGCGCCAGCGCCGCGCCGGGCAGCTCCCGGCGCGCCGCCTCGAGCAGCGGGGCAAAGGCGCCCGCGAGCTCCGCCCGGTCCAGCGTCGCGAGGGGCCGGTGCAGCGGCGCGAGCACGTCCACGCGTTCCGCCGCCGCCGCGAGCCCGAGGGCCGAGAGCACGCCGGGGTGCGGCGGGACGATCACCGTCCGCATGCCCAGGGCGTCGGCCAGCGCACACCCGAAGAGCGGCCCGGCGCCGCCGAACGCAAGCAGCGCCATGCGCCGGGGATCGAGCCCGCGCGCCACGCTGACGCGCTTGAGCGCCCGCGCCATGACCGCCGTGGCGACGGCCACGACGCCCTCCGCCACGGCGGCGGGATCGCCCCCCGCCGCTGGCCCGAGCGCAGCGAGCGCGCGGCGCGCGCGATCCGGGTCGAGCCGCACCTCGCCCGCGAGAGGGCGTGCCGCGTCGAGCCAGCCGAGCACGAGACAGGCATCGGTCACGGTGGGCCGCTCGCCCCCGCGAGCGTAGCAGGCGGGCCCCGGCACCGCGCCGGCGCTCTCCGGCCCCACTTTCAGCGCGCCCCCCTCGTCCACGCGCGCGATGCTCCCTCCGCCCGCACTCACCGTCTCGATCAGCACCGCCGGAAGCCCGAGCGGGATGCCGGCCACGCTCCCGGCACTCTCCGCCACCTCCGTCCCGCCCGCGACGAGGCTCGCATCGGCGCTCGTGCCCCCCATGTCGAGGGTGAGGAGATCGGCGTGCCCCACCGCCGCGCCCACCAACCGGGCCCCGACCACGCCCGCCGCGGGACCGGAGAGCGCGAGCGAGGCGGCGCGCTGGGCGGCGGCCGCGGGAGCGAGCGTGCCCCCGCTCGACGTCATCACCCGCAGCGCCGCGATCTCCCGCGCCGCCACGGCCCGCTCGAGCCGGCCCAGGTAGGGCCCCACCACCGGCCGGAGATAGGCCTCCGCGGTGGTGGTGCTGGTGCGCTCGTACTCGCGGAACACAGGCAGCACCTCGTGACTCGCGACCACGGGCACGCCGGGACAGGCCGCCCGCAGGGCCGCCGCGAGGCGCTGCTCGTGGGCCGGGTGGCGGAACCCGAACAGGCACGCGACCGCGACCGCCTGCGGCGCCAGCGCCCGGACCGCGGCCACGGCGCGCGCGACCTCGTCGTCGGCGAGCGCCACCACCACGCCCTCGGGCCCCATCCGCTCCGCCACGCCCACCACGTCGCCGGGGGCGACGAGCGGCGGCGCGTGCGCGCGCGCCAGGTCGTAGAGCGCCGCGCGGTCCTGGCGCCCCAGCCACAAGAGGTCCTCGAACCCGCGCGTGGTCACCAGCGCAACCCGCGCGCCCCGCCGTTCGAGCAGCGCGTTGGTCGCGATGGTGGTGCCGTGGATCAGGACTGCCGGCGGGTCGCGGGGCGCGAGGGCGTCGAGCGCGCGGAACAGCCCGCGCGCCGGATCGTCGGGCGTGGTGACCACCTTGCGGACGTCGAGGGCGCCGTCGGCGCCCAGCGCCACGAGGTCGGTGAACGTGCCGCCGACGTCCACGCCCACCCGCGTCGGCGCACCCGTCAGGCCCGGCTCCGCCATGCCCGGACCGCGAGCGCGGCCGCCGCGGCGAGCGTCGCCGCGACCGCCGCGGTCCCCACCCAGTCCCCGACCCGCACGTAGGGCGGGATCACATCGCTCGTGCGCAGCGGCGCGGCCACAGCCGCGCGCTCGTCGAGCCCCGTGATCGCGTACGCGTGGCCCAGGGGATCCACGACCTCCGAGATCCCCGAGTTCGCGGCCCGCGCGATGCCCATGCGCGTCTCGATCGCGCGCAGCACGAGATGACTCGCGTGCTGGTAGGGGCCCGCCGTGCGGCCGTACCAGGCGTCGTTGGTGATGTTGACGAGGAAGTCGGCGCCCGCGCGCCGGTAGCGGCGCGCGAGATCCGCGAACGCCGACTCGTAGCAGATGAGCACGCCGAAACGGCCCGGCGGCGCGGTAAATACCGGGAACCTGCGCCCGATCCCGAACCCCCCGAACCACCTGAGGTGGAACCAGCGCGGCGGCACAAAGGGCACGCGCTCGACCACCGGCACGAGATAGTGCTTCGCGTACACGGGATGCGTCCGCCACCGGCCGGCGGTGTCGAAGAAGAACGCGGCGTTGTAGTACTCGTAGGCGCCGCCCGGGAAGAACGTCGCGTGCAGGCCCCCGGCGAGAATCGGCACGCGGCCCGTGCGCGCCAGGCCGGCGATGCTCGAGTCCCAGGCGGGCTGCTGCATCAGGTACCCCGGGATCGCCGCCTCGGGCCACACGAGCAAGTCCAGGGGGCCCTGGGCCTCGAGCGTCTGCGACATGTCCACGAGCGTCGCGACCACGCTGTCGGCGTGGCGCGGATCCCACTTTTCCCGGAACCCCTCGTTCGGCTGGATGAGCCCGACCGTGCCGGCGGTCCGCACGGGCAAGGTGCGCTCCCGCATCGTGCCGTACGCGTACGCGGCCACGACCGACACGGCGAGCGCCACCAGGGCGCCCCACCGCCCGGCGCGCCGCGCCACGGCGTCCCCCCGCGGCAGCGCCGCCTCCACGAGCAGCACATTGCACCACGCGAGCCACAGCGTCACCCCGCGCGCCCCCGCGAGGTCGGCCCACTGCACCAGCACCGGCGCGTCGGCGAGCGAGGTGCCGAGCCCGAGCCAGGGAAACCGCACGTCGCCCTGATGGCCGACCGCCCATTCCACGGCGGTCCAGGCGAGCGGAAACACCGCCCACAGGGGCAGCGCCGGCAGGTCGGCGCGCACGCGCACCACGAACCAAAAGAGCAGCGCGTGCCACAGCCCGAAGACGGCGATGGTCGCGAGATAGCCCAGGCCCGACAGGGGGGTGAAGTGCCAGAGCGCCACCACGAGCCAGTAGAGCACCAGCCCCTGGCTCGCCGCGCCGTACCAGAAGCCCCAGCGCAGCGCGGCGCGCGGGTCGCGGGCGGCCGCGAAGTCCCGCACCAGGACCACCGCCGGGGCCACGGCCGCAAAGCTCAGGACCGGAAGCCGGAACGGCGGGTAGCTCCCCGCCAGCAGGACGGCACCCAGCGCGACGAGGCCCGCGGCCCGCCGGTCGCCCGCGGTCACAGCACCACTTCGCGCCCCTCGTCGGCCGAGCGATAGACGGCCTCGAGCACGCGGTGCAGCGCCAGCTGGTCGCGCGGCGGCGGGGCGTTCACGTCGCCGCGGATGACCGCCAGAAAGTAGGTCCACTCGGCGCGGTACGACTGCGCAAACGGCGTCTCCCGCCCGCTCGCCCCCGTGGGGGTGAGGTCGGTCACCGTTCCGTGGATCTCCTTGAAGACCCGCAGTGGCTGGACGCTCGCCGACCCTTTGGTCCCCACCAGATCGAACCAGAACCGCTCCGCCTCGCCGATGTGGCGCCAGCTCACGTCGATCGCCAACGACACGCCGTTCTCGCAGACGATGAGGGCCGTGGCCATGTCCTCCACCGCATCGGGCGCGTGCGCCGCCGCGTGCACCGTCACGCGCCGCGCCGCCGGCCAGCCCGCGAGCCACAGCCCGAGATCGAGGAGCGGCAGCCCGAGGTCGAGGAACGCCCCGCCGCCCGCTTCCTGGCGCCGCAGGCGCCAGGCGACCATGTGCCGGCTGGGCCGGAAAATGTGCCAGCCGCAGCGGATCGCTTGCAGGGCGCCGAGATCGCCCCCCGCGAGGAACCCCCGCACCGCCTGCACGTCGGAGCGGAACCGATGGTTCATCCCCACCATCACCCGCTTCCCGTACTTCTCGCTGGCCTGGAGCACGCGCTCGATGCCCGCGACCGACAGCGCGAGGGGCCGCTCGCACAGCACGTGGGCGCCGGCCGCCAGGGCCAGGACGACGTGGATCTCGTGCAGGTGGTTGGGCGTGCACACCGCCACGGCGTGGGGATGCGCGTAGGCGAGCACGTCCTCGATGTCGTCGAACGTCTCGGGGACGGCGAAACGCGCCGCGAGCGCCTGCGCCTTGCCGAGATCGGCGTCGCAGATCGCGACGACTTCGACGCCCGGGAGGCGCCGCAGCGCCGGCAGGTGCGCCACCTGCGCGATCGCCCCGGCCCCGACCACGGCGACCCGTGTCGGTTCGCTCATCGCGCCCGGTCCCCCGCCCCCGCCCCCGCCCCCGCCCAGCGGTACATCACCCCCGTGCGCAGGCTCAGGGTGGAAAGGCCGCTCGACACCACGCCGCGGGCGTCGAGCGTGACGCGCCAGCGCCGGCCGCCGAACTCGGCGCCCAGCGTCCCGTTCAGCCCCGCCGTGATCTCGTCCAGCGCGTCCTCGACGAACGTGCCGTTGATCGCCGCGCCGCTGCCGTTACGCACGTGCACGCCGAGTCCGACCCCCATGTAGGCCGTGACGCCGCGGCCCTGCGGCAAGACGTACTGCACGTCCAGATCGCCCGTCACATCGCTCCAGGTGATGCGGCCCAGGCGCACCGTGTCGTCGCCGCTCGGATCGATCACCACGCTCCGCAGGCGCTGCTCGAAGCGCCGGCGGGCCGCGGCGCTGAAGTCCGCCTTGAAATAGGAGACGCCGAGCAGCACCCGCGCGTGCGGCGCCACGAGCCCGTAGTCGAGCCGCACCCCCCCGACGAGCGTGCCCCGGATGTTGTTGCCGCCGAGCGGCCCCACGTCCACTTGCAGCGCGCTGGGCCGCAGGTGCTCCGAGGTGAACTGCTCGAGCAGCGTCTGGGCGGCGAGGCGCGCCGGCGCGGCGCCGGCGAGGAGCGCCGCCGCCACCCCTGGCGCGAGGCGGCCGGGCCGCCACCGGATACTAATAGAGCCGTTCAACGCGGGTCCCCGGGAAATAGGCGGTGGCGATGGTTCGGTAATCCTGGCCGGCGCGCGCGCGGCCCACGGCGCCCCATTGGCAGAACCCAACCCCGTGGCCCCAGCCGGCCCCCGCGGCCACGAGGCGCGTCAACCGCCCGTCGGCGGTGGTGGTCGAGAGCTGGAACGCCGTGCTTCCGAGCAGGGCGTCGGGCGCCGGCCGGAGCACCGACCGCACGTCGGGCCCGGGGACGCGCACCTCGCCGTGCACGAACACGATGCGCAGCTCGGCCACGCGGCCCGAGGCGGTGGTCCGGCTCACCGTCACGTCGCGGATCGGCTCGAGCCCGTCCGCCCCGGCGTGCGGCGCGTCGGGCAGCGTGCGCGACAATATCGCGCGCAGCGCGGCCGCGTCCCATTCCTCGCGCCACCGGAAATGCGGGGAGATCTCGCAGTAGTAGTGCCCGCCGCCCGACGCGTCGGAGACGGAGCGCAGGTACGGCTGGCGGCGCGCCGTCTTGAACACCTCGTCCACGGCCGCGGTCGCGAACCCGCACGTCGAGTGGAAGTAGGCGTCAATGAGCTCGCCGCGGTAGCGGAGCACCTCGCCGCGCGTCTGCCGCACGGCCTCCCACGTCTCGGGGGTCTCGGCCGCGACCCCGCGATACACCTGATCGCGCACGTCGGCCCAGGCGTCGAAGCCCTGCGCTTCCCAGCGGCCGCGGTTGCGGAGCGCGAAGGTGCGCGACACGACGGCCTGGGCGCGAAGCGCGGCACGCTCCTCGGGCCGCCGCGGGCCCATCTCGTCGGCGATCACCGCCGCCACATAGCTCTCGAGCGGCACGCGGTTGACCAGCGTGAGGCCCGCGGGGTCGCGTACCACGCTCAGGCGCCCGCGGTAGCGGCGGCCGTCGGCCATGGCGAACCGGTCCTCGGTCACGTTCACGGCCGAGATCCCGAAGTGCCGCTCGGTGCGCGATCCATCGGGCCGGACCAGCCGCAGCCCGACGCTGTCGGCCAGCACCGTCCAGCGCTCGCCCGCACGGATGGCGCCGAGCGGCTGGCCGGTCGCGTCATCAGTCACGAACAGCTCCCCGTCGCCCCCCAAGGCCACCCGGGGCGCGCCCGCCACGATCCCCACGCGCAGCTCGGGCTCGGGCCCCGGCGCGGCCGGCCGCGGCCGGGCGCACGCCGCCGCGAGCGCGACGAGGCTAGCGAGCCCGCGCCTCGCCCAGCGCCGCATCCAGTTGCGCGATCGTGAAGTCAATGTCGGCATCGGTGTGGGCGCTGGATACGAAGCCCGCCTCGAACGCCGAGGGGGCGAGGAACACGCCGCGGGCCAGGGCCGCGCGGTGCCAGCGCGCGAACAGCGCCGTGTCCGTGCCCCGGGCCTGGGCGAAGTTGCGCACGGGCCCCGGCGCAAAGAACACCCCCCACATCGAGCCCGCGTGGCCCGCGGTCACGGGCACCCCGTGCCGGCGCGCAGCGTCCCCTATACCCGCCACGAGCCGCGCGGTTCGCCGCTCCAGCGTCTCGTAGAACCCCGGTCGCTCCGTCTCCCGCAGCGTGGCGAGCCCCGCCGCCATCGCCACGGGGTTGCCCGCCAGCGTCCCCGCCTGATAGACCGGCCCCTCGGGCGCCACGCGTCGCATCAGGTCGGCTCGCCCTCCGTAGGCGCCCACGGGCATGCCGCCGCCAACGATCTTCCCGAGCGTGGTGAGGTCGGGCCGCACCCCCACGCGCTGCTGCGCGCCGCCCGGCCCCACCCGGAACCCCGTCATCACCTCGTCGAAAATCAGCAACGCGCCATGCCGGTCGCAGAGCTCGCGCAGCGCGGCCAAAAAGCCCGGCTCGGGCGCGATGAATCCCGCGTTGCCGACGAACGGTTCGACGATCACCGCGGCGACGTCGGCGCCGTGGCGGCGCAGCGCGTCGGCCGCCGCGTCCGCGTCGTTGAACGGCACGGTCAGCGTGAGCGCCGCGAGCGCCGCCGGAACGCCGGGACTGTCGGGCAAGCCCAGCGTGGCCACGCCGCTCCCCGCCCGCACCAGGAACCCGTCGGCGTGCCCGTGATAGCACCCCTCGAATTTGAGGATCCGATCGCGCCCGGTGGCGGCGCGCGCCACGCGCACGGCGGCCATGGTCGCCTCCGTGCCCGAGTTCACGAACCGCACCATCTCGACCGCCGGCATGCGGCGCCGCACCTGCTCGGCCAGCTCCACCTCGGCCTCGCACGGCGCGCCGTAGCTCCACCCCCGCTCGGCCGCGTCGCAGATGGCGCGCAGCACCGGCGCCGGCGCGTGCCCGAGAATCAGCGGCCCCCAGGCGCACACGTAGTCCAGATAGGTCCGCCCGTCGGCGTCGGTGAGGCGCGCGCCCTGCGCCCGGGCCACGAAAAAGGGCGTCCCGCCCACCGCCCGGAAGGCCCGCACCGGCGAGTTCACGCCCCCCGGGAGCACCGCGCGCGCCCGCTCGAACAGCTCGGCCGAGCGGCTCACGCCAGCGCCACCGCCCGGAAATCGTAGTCCTCGCTCGCGACGATCCGGGCCCGCACGAAGGTCCCCGGCCGCGCCCACCCGCCGCGCGCGAGGTAGGTCACCCCGTCCACGTCGTCGGCCTGCCAGGGCACCCGCCCCACGTGGGTGGCGCCGCCGTCGTCGGGGTCGGCCACCCGGTCCACCAGCACCGCCACCTCGCGCCCCACGAACCGGGCCAGCCGCTCGGCCGAGATCGCGCGCTGCACCTCGAGCAGCTCCTCGACGCGCTCCCGTTTCACCGCGTCGGGCACGTCGTCGGGCAGCTCGGCGCCCCGCGTCCCCTCCTGCGGCGAGTAGGCGAACACGCCGAGCCCGTCGAACTGCGCCTCCTCGAGGAACGCGACGAGCTCCCGGAAGTCGGCCTCGGTCTCGCCGGGAAACCCCACGACGCAGGTGGTGCGGATCGCGAGATCGGGAACGGCGCCGCGCAGCCAGCGCAGCTTCTCAATCAGGGTGCGCCGCCGCTCGGGGCGGCGCATCCGGGCGAGCATGCGGTCGGAGGCGTGCTGGATCGGCAGGTCGAGGTAGGGGACGATCCGCGGCTCGCGCGCCATGAGCTCCACCAGGCGCTCGGTGAGGCCGGCCGAGTACACGTAGAGCAGCCGGTACCACGGCACCGCCGTCTCGGCGAGCAGCGCCTCGAGGAGCTCCGGGAGCCGCGGGCCGCCGGGCCCGAGATCCCGGCCGTAATGGCCCAGGTCCTGCGCCACGAGGTTGATCTCCTGCGCCCCCGCGGCCTCGAGCGCCTGCGCCTCGCGCACCAGCCGCGCGAGCGGCTCGGAACGGTGCCGGCCGCGCATCAGGGGGATGGCGCAGAACGCGCACGTGTGATCGCACCCTTCGGAGATCTTGAGGTAGCGCACGTGCGGGGCATCGCCCAGGAACTGCCGCACGCCCGGGTGGCGGGCCACGGGGTCGGCGAGGAGCCCGCGCTCCGCCAGCGCCGGCACCAGGCGGGGGAGGTCGGCAAACCCGAGGAACAGATCCACCTCCGGGATCTCCCGGCGCAACTCGTCGCGGTAGCGCTGGACGAGGCAGCCCACGGCGACGACCGCTTTGACATCGCCCGCCCGCTTGAGCTTTGCGGCCTCGAGGATCGCCTCGATCGACTCGCGTTTGGCGGCGTCGATGAAGCCGCAGGTATTGACGAGGATCACGTCGGCGCGCGCCAGGTCGCGGGTCAGCACGGCGCCGTGGCCCACGAGCTCGCCCACCAGCCGCTCCGAGTCCACGGTGGCCTTGTCGCAGCCGAGCGACACCACGCCGAGCTTCACCTGCGGTCGCCCTCGGGGAGCTCGGCGCCGGTCGAGATGTCGAACGCAGCGAGCGACGGCATGCGCCCAATATATCGGGCCGCGACGCGCGGTCACCCCGCGGGGGGCCGGGGGCCGGGGGCCGGAGGGCCGGGGGCCTAGAACAGAAAGCTCTCGAGCGCCCGCGCCCGCGAGACGTGCCGCAGCCGTGCCAGCGCTTTCTCTTTGATCTGGCGCACCCGTTCCCGCGTGATGCCGAGGAGCGAGCCGATCTCCTCGAGCGTCATCGGCTCCTGGCCCTCGAGGCCGAAATACAGCCGCAGGATCTTGGCCTCGCGCTCCTTTAGGGTCGCGAGCACCTCCTCGATGGACTCGGTGAGGGCGTGCTCGAAGATCTCGTCGTCGGGGCCGGGGTTCTGGGTATCCGGGAGATAGTCGAGGAGCTTGTTGTCCTCGCCCGGGGTCAAGGGCGCATCGAGGGAGAGGTGGGCCTGCGAGATGGAGAGGGTCTTCGCGACCTCTTCTTCGGAGATGTCCATCCCCTCGGCGATCTCCTCGACCGTCGGCTCGCGTCCCAGCTCCTGGAGCAGGGCCGAGGACCGCTTCCCGATGCGGTGCAGCGTGCCAGCGCGGTTGAGCGGGACGCGCACGATGCGCGACTGCTCGGCGAGGGCCTGGAGGATCGCCTGGCGGATCCACCAAACGGCGTAGGAGATGAACTTGATGCCCTTGGTCTCGTCGAATTTGTGGGCCGCGCGGATCAAGCCGAGGTTGCCCTCGTTGATCAGATCCGACAGCGACACGCCCTGGTTCTGGTACTTCTTGGCGACCGAGACCACAAAGCGCAGGTTCGACCGGACGAGTTTGTCGAGCGCCTCTTCGTCCCCCTGTTTGATCCGCTGGGCGAGCCGCACTTCCTCCTCGCGGCTGATCAGCGGGTACTGGCTGATCTCGCGGAGATACTGGTCGAGCGACCCCTCATCGAACGACGCACGTTTGGCGGTGTTCAGTTGCATGGCCTAGTGTCCCCTCCAGGCGCGCACGACGCCGCACGAGTACAGCGACCGGCCGAGCCGACGGCGGGGCTCGCGGCCGGCCCCCACGTCACCGGCTTTTAGCGCACCACGGCGCCGAGCCGGTGCCAGCGAATGTCCGTCAACCAGGGAAGCGCGTCGTGCGCTTCCCGATCGTAGCTGAAGTAGACGAGCAGGGGGCGGCCCCGCACCGCCGCGGCGTCCACGAAGCCCCAGTAGCGGGAGTCCGCGGAATTGTCGCGATTGTCGCCGAGGACGAAGTACTTGCCCGCCGGCACGACCAGCGGGCCCCAGGTGTCGCGGGTCGGGTGGTAGCGGCGCGCCGCATCGGCGCCGCCCACCAGATAGGCCGCCTGCCATTGAAACTCGGGATCGTAGAGATCGTGCGTCGGGTCGGTGCGCTGCACGTAGGGCTCGGCGAGGAACCGGCCGTTCACGCGCACTTGGCCCCCGCGCATCTCGACGGTGTCGCCCGGGACGCCGATCACCCGCTTGACGTAGTTGAGCGCCGGATTCTTCGGGTAGGCGAACACGATCACGTCGCCCCGCCGCGGCGCCTCGAACGCCGGCAACCGGGCGCGGGTGCCGGGGATCGGCGCCCCGTAGACCGCCTTGTTGACGAAGAGAAAATCCCCCGCGAGCAGGGTCCGCTCCATGCTGCCCGAGGGGATCTGGAACGCTTCGACGAGGAACGTGCGGATGACGAGGAAGAGTACCAGCGCCATGCCCAGCGACCGCATCCAGTTGTCGAACCAGCGCGCCAGGCGCGAGCGCCGCCGGCGGGGAGGGGCGAACGGCACGGGCGCGGGGTGCGCGCCCGGATCCGCCCGCTGGGCCCCCAAATGCAGCATGGCTCCTACGTTAGCCAGGCCGCCGGTCGGGCGCAACGGTCACCGCCCACCCCCGGGCGCCCGCCCAGGCCCGGATCCGCTCGCGGAAACTGTCGGGCGAGTCGGCATGGCCCACCCGGGCGGCGAGGCAGGCGGCGTCGCCCTCGCGCTCCACCCGCGCCCACCGCACCGCGACGCCCGCGAGCCCGTCGAGCGCCGTCCCCTCGAGCGGCGAGCCGCCGAGCGACAGGACGATCACCACCGATTCGTGCTCCACGGCCGCCCACGCTACACCCGCTCCGGCCGCGGGGCGTCATCGGTTTCGCGCGCGCCGGATCATTTCCGCGCGGCGGCGGCTTCGGTGTCGATCTGTGCGCGCTGCAGCCGCCCGGAGAAGTCCACGTAGATCACCTTGGTCTCCGAGTAGAAGTCGTACACTTCCCACCCGCCTTCGCGGTGGCCATTGCCGGTTTGCTTCACCCCGCCGAACGGGAGGTGGGCCTCGGCGCCGATGGTGGGCGCGTTGACGTAGGTGATCCCGGTGTCCAGCTCGTTCATCGCCCGGAACGCGGCGGTCACGTCGCGGGTGTACAGCGCGCTCGACAGCCCGTAGCGCACGTCGTTGTTCACCCGGATCGCCTCGTCGAGCGAGCGGATCTTGATCACCGACAGCACGGGGCCGAAGATCTCCTCTTGCTCGACCCGCATCCCGGGCCGCACGCCCGCGAGCACGGTGGGGAGATAGAACCAGCCGCGCGCGAGCGCCGGGTCGGCCGGCCGCGCGCCGCCGATCAGGACCTCGGCCCCCTCCTCGCGCGCCAGGTTCACGTAGTACTCGACCTTGGTCCGGGCCGCTTCGTTGATGAGCGGCCCCACCTCGGTGCGCGGATCGAGTCCGGGACCGAGCCGCAGCCGGGCGGCCCGGTCGCACACCATCTGCACGAAGCGGTCGTGGACCCGCTCGTGCACGAGGAGCCGGCTCGTGGCCGTGCAGCGCTGCCCCGTGGTACCGAACGCGCCCCACAGCACCCCGTCGAGCGCGAGATCGAGATCGGCGTCGTCCATCACGATCATCGCGTTCTTGCCGCCCATCTCGAGCGACAGCCGCTTGTGCATGCGCCCGCAGGTGGCCCCGATGCTCGCCCCCGTCTCCGTGGAGCCCGTGAACGAGATCACGGGGACGTCGGGGTGTTCGACGAGCGCCCGGCCCGCCGTCCCGTCGCCGTGCACCAGTTGCACCGCCTCCGGCGGCACCCCCGCCTCGAGCAGGACCTCGACCAGGAGGTGGGCGGTGTGCGGGACGTCTTCGGCGGGCTTCAGGATGACCGCGTTGCCGCACAGCAACGCGGGAAACAGCTTCCAGCTCGGGATGGCGAGCGGGAAGTTGAAGGGCGTGATCAGGCCCGCCACCCCGATCGGCCGGCGGTAGCTCATCGCCCACTTGTCGCGCAGCTCCGAGGGCACCACCCGGCCGAACAGCCGCCGGCCTTCCGTGTGGGCGTAATACGCGGTGTCAATGCCCTCCTGGACGTCGCCGCGCGCCTCGGTGAGGACCTTCCCCATCTCGCGGGTCATGGCCCGGGCGATCGCTTCCTTGCGGTCCACCAGGAGGTCGCCCGCTCGCTTGAGCACCTGGCCCCGGACCGGGGCCGGCGTCCGCGACCAGGCGGCGAACCCCCGCTGCGCGGACGCCGCGGCGGCGGCCACGTCGTCGGGGCCCGACTGCGGGAAGCAGCCGATCACCTCGTCCCAGTCGGCCGGGTTGCGGTTCTCGAAGTAGGCGCCGCCGGCCGGCGCCGCCCACGCACCACCGATGAAGTTCTTGAAGGTCTCGGGCATGACAGTCGCTCGCGAGAAGTCGGGAACGGCACGGGCCGGAGGCCGTCAGCGCGGCGCCGGCACGTCGGGACAGAGCCACGGGGCCGACGTCCGGGCGTAGCCCACCCGCGGCAGCACCTCGCGCGCCGCGAGCACGAGTCCCCAGATGATCAGCGCCTGGGCGAGCACGTGGGCGAGCCCCAGGCGGCGCCGCCACGAGGAGATGCTGCTCCACACCCCGGCGGCGATGACGGCGGCCACGCCCACCAGGTAAAACAGCAACCGCAGGCCGCAGCCGTGCGTGTACGGCCACTGGGTCATCCCGATCCCGAGCAGCAGGCCGAGGATCACCCGCGCCCAGGTGCCGAGCCAGGCGGCGCCCGACGGCCCCGCCGGACCCGGGGCGGCGGGCGCCGCCGCCGCCGGCCGCCGCACCGTCGGCTCGGCCCCCGCGTCGGCCGCCGCTTCGGCGTGGCTCGGCAGCTTTTGCAGCAGCCGATCCACCTCCGCCATCTCTTTCTCCCAGTTGCGGTCCTTCTCGACGCCCGCCACTACGCCTCCCGCACCAGCCGGTAACGTTCGATTTTCTTGTACAGGTTGCTCCGCGGCATATGCAATGTGCGCGCCGTCTCCGAGACATTCCAGTCGTGCTCCTGGAGCTTGGCGAGGATGTAGGTGCGCTCGGCGATCTCCTTGAACTCCTCGAACGTGGCGGCGCGCAACCACGGCGCGCCGGCGAGATCCGCGGCGCCCGCGCCCCCGGCCGGCCCCACCAGCCGGTCCACATCGGCGGCGGTGACCACCGGTCCCGGCGCGAGGATGAGGAGCCGCTCCACGGCGTTGCGCAGCTCCCGGATGTTGCCGGGCCATTCGCGCGCCTCGAGCCGGCCCACCGCCTCCGGCGCGAAGCGACGGGGCGGCAGGCCGCCGCGCTGCGCCAGCTGCGCCGCGAAGTGCTCCACGAGCTGCGGGATGTCGCCCCGCCGCGCCCGCAGCGGCGGCACGTGAATCGGCACGACGTTCAGCCGGTAATAGAGGTCGTCGCGGAACCGGCCGGCGGCGATCTCGGCCGGCAGGTCTTTGTTGGTCGCCGCCACCACCCGCACGTCCACCGCGACGGCGGCGGCGGCGCCCACCCGCGTGATCGCGCCGTCCTCGAGCGCGCGCAGCACCTTGGCCTGGGCGGAGAGGCTCATGTCGCCCACCTCGTCGAGGAACAGCGTGCCGCCGTCCGCCAGCTCGAACTTGCCGGCGCGGTCGGCAACGGCGCCCGTGAAGCTCCCCTTCACGTGGCCGAACAGCTCGCTCTCGATCAACTCCGCCGGGATCGCCGCGCAATTCACCTCCACGAACGGCCGCCGCGCGCGCGGGCTCAGCGCGTGGATGGCGCGCGCCACGAGCTCCTTGCCGGTGCCGTTCTCGCCGGTGACGAGCACGCGCGCCTCGGTGGGCGCCACCTTCTCGATCAGCGCGACGAGCTGCGCGACGGCCCGGCTCGTCCCCACGATCGCGTCCTGGGCGTGCACCTCGGCCTGGAGGCGCACGTTCTCGGCCGCGAGGTCCAGGTGCGCGAGCGCGTTGCGCAGCGTGAGCAGGGTGCGGTCGGTGTCAAGCGGCTTCTCCAGGAAGTCGTAGGCCCCGAGCTGCGTGGCCTCGACGGCCATCTGGATGGTGCCGTGACCCGAGATCATCACCACCTGCGCCTGCGGGTCGAGCGCGCGCAGCCGGCGCAGCGCCTCGAGCCCGTCCATCCCCTCCATCTTGACGTCGAGGAACACGAGGTGCGGCCGGAACGCCGGGTAGCGCGCCAGCGCCTCCGCCCCCGACGCGCACGTCTCCACCTCGATCCCCTCGTACTCGAGGAGCTGCTTCAGGGCCTCGCGGATGCCCCGCTCGTCGTCCACCACCAGCACGCGCCGGCTCATGGGGCGCGCCGCCGGTGGCGGTAGAGCACGACGCCCGTCGGGTGGATCGCGACCGCCACGAACGCGGGCGACACCCGCAGCGGCACCGCCCCGCTCGAGTCGGCGCCGGCCACGCGCTGCGCGAGCTGCCGCACGAGCGGCGCGGGAAACGGAAACCCGCGCAGCGCCAGCTCCTCCACGGTGAAGCGCGCCACGCCCGGCCGCTCGATGGCGAGCGGCCCCGCGATGCGCAGCGGCTCCATGGGGCGGAGCATCCCCGCCAAGGGCCCCAGGGCGTCGGCGGGAATCACCCGCGTGTCGAGCCGGCAGTACACCGCTACCTTCCCCTCCAAGAGCTCGACCCGCAGCGAGTCGAAGCTCTTGCGCACCGACCAGTCGATGCCGCTGCCGATCATCGCGGCGATCTCGTTGGCCGACAGCACCACCGAGTCGGGCCCCGCGGGCCGCTTGAGGCGGTCCATCTTGGTCTGGCCGGTGGCGAGCGCCGTCGGCGTGGGGGCGCCGACCGCGGTGTCGGCGACGGGGGGGAGCCGGGTGGAGTGCGGGCCGAACAGCCGGGCGGCCCCGCGCAGCAGGGGCTCGCGGAACCACCAGGCCGCGAGCGCCGCGACGAGCACCGCGGCGAGGCAGCCGAGCCGCAGGGCGCCCCTAAGACAGCCGTTCACTGTGCCGCACCTGATACACCGCGCCGTCGCGTTTGAGCGTGCTCTCCATCAAGTCGAGCGTCTCCGCGAGCGCCGCCGCCTCGACGCGCACCCGGCCGAGCGCGGCCTCGAGGCCCGCGAGCTCGCGGGGCCGGGCCTCGCGCGCCGCGCGGCCCAGCGTCAGGTGGGGACGGAACGGGCGCCCCTCGGGCGGAAAGCCGAGCGGTCCGAACTCCTGCTCCACGCGGTGCTGGAGCAGCTCGAGGGCGGGCGCACCCTCCACGCCCAGCCACACGACGCGCGGGCGCCGGAAGTCGGGAAACACGCCCGCGCCGCGCACCACGAGCGACACCGGCCGCGCCCCCGCCGCCGCGCGGCCGAGCGCCGCGACCAGCTCCGCCTCCCGCTCCGCCGCCACCTCGCCCAGAAACTTGAGCGTGAGATGCAGCCCGTCCTCCCGCACCCAGCGCACCGGCAGCCCGAGCGCCCGCAGCGGCGCGGTCGCGTCCCAGAGCTCCTGGCGCACGTTCTGGGGCAAATTGAGCGCGACGAACAGCCTCACGCGGGGGCTGCCCGGTCGGCGAGCAGGCTGCCCCGCCGGTACCCGCGCGGATCGAGCTCCACGGCCGCGAACCCGAGGGCGCGCAAGCGGTCCGCGACGGCGTCGAGCCGCTCGCGCAGCCAGGGGATCCAGCGGGGCTCGACCTCGATGCGGGCGCGCGCGCCCAGGTGGCGCACGCGCAGATCGCCCGTCACCCCGAGGCTGCGCAGGTACGCCTCGGCCGCCTCGACCTGCGCCAAGCGCTCGGGCGTGATCGCGATCCCGTAGGCCACCCGGCTCGAGAGGCAGGGGGCGGCGGGCGCGTCCCACACGGGAAGGCCGAGCGCGCGGGCGGCGGCGCGCACGTCGCCCTTGGTGAGCCCCGCTTCGGCGAGCGGGGAGCGCACTCCGGCGCGCTGCCCCGCCGCGTAGCCGGGACGGTGCTCGCGCAGATCGTCGGCGTTAGTCCCGTCACAGACCACGGCGAGCCCGCGGGCCCGCGCCTCGGGCACGAGACGGTCCCACAGCTCGGTCTTGCAGAAGAAGCAACGGTTGGTGGGGTTCGCGAGGTAGCGGGGATCCTCGAGCTCGTGCGTGGCGAGCTCGACCACGGGCACATCGAAGCGCGCGGCCACCTCCCGCGCCAGCGCCCACTGCGCCGCGGGATACGACGCGCTGCGCCCGATCGCCGCGAGCATCCGCTCGCGCCCGAGCTCCTGGCGCAGCACCACGGCCAACAACGCCGAGTCCACCCCGCCCGAGTAGCCGACGAGCGCGGAGGGGAACCCCCGCACCAGCGCGCGCAACGCCGCGAGCGGCTCGGACACGGCGGAATAGTAACGACTTAAGGTGTCCCTATCAAAGGACAGAGGCGAAGGACGGCAATCCGATGGTTCGTCGGCACAGCGCGACCTGCGCTTACGGTCGGTTGATGTTGTCCCAGACCGACTGTACGTTCCGTAGCGCCTTTCGGCATCGGAGCATCGAAATGACCGCAAAATCCGACCTCGACGCGGTCGATCGCAAGATCTTGCGCCTGCTCGCCACCGATGGGCGCGCGAGTTACCAAGCGCTGGCCGGCGCGGTGGGGCTGTCGCGGCCGGCGGTGATGGAGCGGGTCAAGCGGCTCGAGGCGGCGGGCTTCATCACGGGGTACGGCGCGCGCGTGAATCGGGCCAAGGCCGGCTATCCGGTGACCGCGTTCGTGGCGGTGCGCTACGCCAACTCCGCCTATGCGGGCGACGAGCCGCAGATGCGCGCCCTGGAGCGGCATCCCGGCGTGCTCGAGTGCCATCACGTGGCGGGCGAGGACTGCTACGTGCTCAAGGTGGCGGCGCCCGATCTCGAGCGCCTGGAGGACGTGCTGCGCGACCTGCGCGGCTCGGCAACCACCCCGGTCAGCACGCGCACGACGATCGTGCTCGGGACGGTGTTCGAGAAGCCGGGGTTCGTGCCGGCGGCGGACGACTGATGGCGGGGCTGCGCGGCCGCGCGCTCGTCGCCTATCTGCTCGTGTGCGTGGTGTGGGGCTCGACCTACCTCGCCATTCGGGTCGGGGTGGCGACGCTGCCGCCGTTCCTGTTCGCGGGCGTGCGGTTCCTGCTCGCGGGGGCGGCGCTGCTCGCGCTGGCGCTCGCGCTCGGCGACACGTTGCCGCGCCGCGCCGCCGACTGGCGCACCCACGCGATCGTCGGCGTGCTGCTGCTCGCGGGCGGCAACGCGTTCGTGGTGTGGGCCGAGCAGTACACCCCGTCGGGCATCGCCAGCATCTTCGTGGTGACGGTGGCGCTGTGGATGGCGTTCTTCGACGCCGTCCTCCCCGGGGGCGGCGGCGAGCTCGACTGGCGGGTGCTCGCGGGGCTCGCGCTCGGCCTGGTGGGCACCGCGCTCCTCGTGGGCGCGAGCCCCGCCGCGATTCTCCGCGCGGACCTGCGCGGGCCGCTCGCCCTCACCGCCGCGAGCGCCTCCTGGTCGCTCGGTTCGGTGTACGGCAAGCGGCACCGCGCCGAGACCAGCCCGTACGTGGGCGCGGCGCTCCAGATGCTCGCCGGCGGCGCGGCCGTGGTGGCCGCCGGCACCGCGCTCGGCGAGTGGAGCCGCTGGCACCTCACGCCCGCCGGCATCGGCGCTCTCGCCTACCTCGCGGTGTTCGGATCGCTCGTGGGCTACAGCGCCTACACCTACGCCCTGCATCACGCCTCGCCCACGATCGTGGGGACCTACGCCTATGTGAACCCGGTGATCGCGGTCCTCCTCGGGTGGGCGATCCTGCGGGAGCCGGTGGGCCCGCGCACCTTGGTCGCGATGGCGCTGACGCTCGGCGCGGTCCTGTGGATCCAGCTGTCGCCGCTCGCCCTCGGGCGCTCCCGCGCGGCCCCGCGTCCGGCCGCCCGCGAAGCGAGCGCACCCTGACGGAGGCGCGCCGACGGTCGCCCGCTACGAGGTGGTCGAGTCGTAGCCGTCGCGCGCCGCGGCCGGCCCCGCGGCGCGCAGCGTCACCTTGCCCTCCTCGGTGTTCTTGAACGACCGCACGGTGTGGTAGGCGAGGTCCACGTCCGGGCACGCGGCGAATTCGGTCAAGATGTCTTCCCAGATCGCGTGCTCGCTGCCGCGGCGCTTGCGCGGCTCGATCAGGTAGCGGATGGTGAGCTGCACGCCGCTGTCCACCGCCTTGGTGTACACGATGGGCGTGAGCTTGGTGTAGTTGATCAGGTACTGGCGCGAGGCGGTGAGGAGCTCCTGCTCGGCCTGCGCGGTCAAGTGCTCGGCGTGCTTGAAGGCGATGCGGGTGAGGATCTGCTTCGCCTTCTTCCAGTCGCTCTCGAACGTCACCACCACCGGCACCTCGTGCCAGATGTAGCGGAACCCCTTGTTGTAGTTCGCGACCGGCTCGGTGAACACCTTCCCGTTCGGCACGTGGATGATGCGCCCGCTCGATTGATCGGCGTCCACCCAGGCGCCGATCTCGTTGAGGGTGAACTGGAACAGCCCGAGGTCGATGACGTCGCCCGCGTGCGCGCCGATCGCGATGCGGTCGCCCACCTCGAACGGGCGGCGCCACACGATGAACGCCCACCCCGCGAGGTTCGACACCGGGTCCTTGAGGGCGATGGCGAGGCCCGCCGAGAGGAGGCCGAGGAAGGTGGCGAGCGCCTGCACCCCCGCGAACCACATCCGCCCCACCACGAGCACGCCCACCGTCATCAGGAGGTACGTCGAGCCCTTGCGCCAGCGATAGCGGCTCCAGGGATCGGTGACCCGGCGATACACGGCGGCGAGGAGGAGGCGCTGCAGCCCCCACAGGGCCCCCACGATCAGCACGGTGGCGGCGAGCTTGAGTTGGAGCTCGGGGCTCAGGCCGAGCCGGGTTTGGAGCCAGGACGTCATGGGCGCCGCGGTCGGTGGCGGCACCAAGCTAGGAAACCGGCCCTCGGCGCGCCAGCGGGGGCGGTGTAGATTGGGAGACGATGCGTCTCGTCCCGGCCGTGGCGCTCGCGCTCGCGCTGGCCCCCGCCTGTAGCCGCCGCCCGGCGGCGCCGCTCAACCCCCAGGCGGAGATCGCGGTCGCCGTGGAGAACCAGAACTTCCTCGACATGGACGTGTTCATCATCCGCTCGGGGCAGCGCATCCGCATCGGCCAGGTCCCGGGGCTGTCGTCGCGGATCCTGATGGTGCGGCCCGACTTGGTGGGCCTGGGCGCCGAGGTGCGCTTCGAGATCCACCCGATCGGCGGCCGGATGAACCCGATCTCCGAGACGATCACCGTGCGGCCGGGGGACGTGATTCACTTGACCATCCCGCCCTCCTGACCGGGCGGGGCCGGCTCGTAGCCGGCGCACGCCCGCACCGGCAGGCGCGGATAGCGGGCGAAGCGGGGGTCCGAGTCGGCGCGCCCGCAGCGCACGAACACCGATCCCCGCCGGGTGCGCACGCGGCGGCTCCAGCGGCACGAGGCGCACAGCCCGCTCGCCGGGTCGGCCGGCACGACGTCGGCGAAGCAGAAGCCGTCGCGGGTCACGCGCTCTCCCACGTCCACCGGGATCTCGGCCGCGAACATCGGTCCGGCGTAGCAGAAGGTGTGGAACTCGCCGCGCTCGGCGCAGGGGTCCACGCCCGCCGGCAGCTCGGCGAGGAGCGCGGCGTCGTAGCGGCGGCCGGCGAACGGCGCCGGGAGCCGCGCCGGGTCCACGCAGGTGAGCACCGCGCGCACGCCGGCGCCGATCATGCGCCGGGCGAGCGCGGGCGTCTCCGCGGGCGAGCACCACAGCGGAAACAGCGGCTCGAGGCCCGTCCCCGCCAGCAGGCGCAGGCGATAGTCCCGGATGTCCTCGAGGAACAGGTCGCCGAAGGCCACGTGGGTGACGCCGGCGGCGCGGGCGCGGGCGAGCGCCGCGCGCATGCGCTCCTCGTAGGCGGCGTTGGAGCAGGGCCACGGCAGCAGCACGGGCCACAGGGGGAGGCCCGCCGAGCGGGCCTGGGCTTCGACCAGGGGGCGCCGCACGGCGTGCATCGCCACGCGGTCGGCGGCCTCGTTGAACGTCGTGAGCAGCCCCGCGACCTCGGCGCCCTGCGCGCGGAGCACGTGCAGCGTCCACGCGCTGTCCTTGCCGGAACTCCAGGAAAGCAGCACGCGGGGGGGCATGGCGGAGACGCTCGATCGCTCGCGGTGCGCGTAACCTGCCCGCGGCGCCGTGCCCGGCGCAAGGCCGGCCGTCCGGCGCGCTACCCGAGCCCGCGCCGGTCGAGGGTGCGGTACTGGATCGCCTCGCTCACGTGCGTCGGGGCGAGCTCGGCCGCGCCGTCCAGATCGGCGATGGTGCGGGCGATCTTCAGGATCCGGTGATACGCCCGCGCCGAGAGCGCGAGCCGCGTGATGGCCGTGCGCAAGAGCGCGTCGGCCCCGTCGGAGACGCGGCAGAACGCGCGCAGGTCGCGCGCCGTCATGTGGGCGTTCGCGTAGATGCCGGGCCGGTGCGCGAAGCGCTCACGCTGGATCAGGCGCGCGCGGTCCACGCGCTCGCGCACCGCGGCGCTCGGCTCGCCCCCGCTCTGCTCGGCGAGGGCGCGGTACTTCACCGCCGGCACCTCGAGATGGATGTCGATCCGGTCGAGCAGCGGGCCCGAGACCCGCGCGAGGTAGCGTTCGACGCCCAGCGCCCCGCACACGCACTCGTGCTGGGGATCGCCGAAATAGCCGCAGGGACAGGGGTTCATCGCCGCGGCCAGCATGAACCGCGCGGGATAGGTCAGGCTCATCGCCGCGCGCGCGATCGTCACGACCCCGTCTTCCATGGGCTGGCGCAGCACCTCGAGCACGTTCTTGCGAAACTCGGGGAGCTCGTCGAGAAACAGTACCCCGCCATGGGCGAGGCTCACCTCCCCCGGCCGGGGATAGGACCCGCCGCCGATCAACCCCGCGTCCGAGATCGTGTGGTGGGGCGCGCGGAACGGACGCCGCGCCACGAGCGATTCGCCGAGCGGCAGGACGCCCGCCACCGAGTGGATCTTGGTCGTCTCGAGCGCCTCGTCGAGACTCATCTTGGGCAGGATCGTGGGCAGTCGGCGCGCGAGCATCGTCTTCCCCGAGCCCGGCGGGCCGATCATCAGAATGTTGTGCCCGCCCGCCGCGGCCACTTCCAGCGCCCGCTTGGCGTGCGCCTGGCCCCTCACCTCGGCGAAGTCCACGTCGTCGCGCGCGCGCTCGGCAAACAGCCCGGCCAGGTCCACGCGCGCCGCTTCGAGGTCACGGCGGCCGTCCAGGAAGTCGGCGAGCTCGGCCAGGTTCCCGGCACCGAGCACCCGCACGCCGGCCACGACGCCCGCTTCGGCCAAGTTCTCCCGCGGCAACACCAGCGCCTCGAGCCCCGCCGCCCGCGCGGCGAGCGCCACGGGCAGCGCTCCGCGCACCGGGCGGATCGCGCCCTCGAGCCCGAGCTCGCCCAACACGGCCACCCGCGCCAGCCGCTCGGCCGAGATCTGCTCGGTGGCGGCGAGGATTCCCACCGCGATCGGCAGGTCGAACGCCGAACCCTCCTTGCGGATGTCGGCCGGCGCGAGGTTCACGGTGATCCGCTTGAGCGGGAAGGTGTAGCCCGTGTTGGCGAGCGCGGCGAAGACGCGCTCGCGGCCCTCCTTCACCGCCCCCTGCGGCAGGCCCACCGTGGCGAAGCTCGGCAGGCCGTTGGCGATGTCGGTCTCGACGTCCACGAGGTAGGCGTCAATCCCCAGCACGGCGGCCGAGCGGACGCGGGCGAGCATGTCCCCACGCTAGCGGGCCGCCGGGCGGACCGGGTAGCCAAAAATCCGCGGCCGCCATCCCTTCCCCGCACGTCGGCCGCCGGTTGACACCTCCGCCGCCCGGCGGTTATGAGGGGTCGCAGCCCATGCTGCCGCCGCGCGTGCTCGTGGTCTGGCCGGAACGCGTGCCCCGCGCCCTGCTCCGCGCCGAGCTGCGCGAGGCGGGCTACGACGCCATCGGCGCCTCGAGCCTCGCCGCCGCCCTGCGCTACCCGCCCGCGGAGCCCGAGCGGGGGCCGGTCGGGCTGTGGATCGTGGATCAAGCGGCGCTCGATGCCGCCGCGGCCCCCCTCCTCGCCCTGGCCGCCACGCGCCACCCGGTGAGTCGCTTCCTGCTCGTCGCGCGCGCGGGACCGGGAGCCGGCACCGCGCTCGCGCCGCCCGGCGGCTGGCAGGTCGTGCTGCGCCGCCCCGTGACCATCGGCGCCGTCGTGGACGCGGCCCGCACCCTCGTCCCCCTCCCCCCGGCGCTGCAACGGCCCATCGACCGGGCGAACGCGGCCGGGCCGGCGGGGCCCGCCGGGCCCGCGAGCCCAGGGCGCCGGTGAACCCGCGGCTCGAGCCGCGCATCACGGAGACCGATTGCCATGCCTGAGATCACCTGGGACGACTTCGCGAAGGTGGACATCCGCGTGGGCCGGATCGTGCAGGCGGACGATTTCCCCGAGGCGAAGAAACCCGCCTACCGGCTGCGCATTGACTTCGGCCCCCTCGGCGTCAAGACATCGAGTGCGCAAGTCACCAAGTACTACGCGCGGGCCGATCTCGTGGGGAAGCTCGTGCTCGCGGTGGTGAACTTCCCGCCGCGCCGGATCGCGAACTTCTTCTCGGAGGTCCTGACGCTGGGCGTCGTGCTGGGCGAGGGGGACGTGGTGCTCGTGCACCCCGAGCGCGAGGTGCCGCCCGGCAGCCGGATCGGCTAGCCCGGGGTCACCGCGCGGGCCGCTCCCCCGCCGGCGCCGCGGAGCGGGACTCCGCGGGTGCCGGGCCCGCGAAGCGCGCGGCGACGTACTCCTCGAGAATCCGCAGGAAGTCGGCGACGATCGTGTCGCCCTTGAGCGTCACCGCCAGGCGGCCGTCCACGTACACGGGGGCTTTCGGCTCCTCGAAGGTGCCCGGGAGCGAGATGCCGATGTCGGCGTGCTTCGACTCGCCGGGGCCGTTCACCACGCATCCCATCACCGCCACGCGCAGCTCCTCCACCCCGGGGTAGCGCGCCCGCCACGCGGGCATCTGCCGGCGCAGGTGCGCCTGGATCTGTTCCGCCATCTCCTGGAAGAACGTGGAGGCGGTCCGGCCGCACCCCGGGCACGCCGACACCTGGGGGGCGAAGTGGCGCAGCCCGAGCGCCTGGAGCACCTGCTGCGCCACCTCCACCTCTTCCGTGCGGTCGCCGCCCGGGCGGGGCGTGAGCGAGACGCGGATCGTGTCGCCGATGCCCTCGGCGAGCAGCAGGGCCAGCCCCGCCGCGCTCGCCACGATCCCCTTGGTGCCCATCCCCGCTTCGGTGAGGCCCAGGTGCAGCGGGTAATCGCAGCGCGCGGCGAGCCGGCGGTACACCTCCACCAGGTCCGCCACGCCCGACACCTTGGCCGACAGGATGATCCGGTCGTGCGGCAGCCCGCATTCCTCCGCCAGCTCGGCCGAGCGCAGGGCGCTCTCGACCATCGCCTCGATCAGCACGGCGCGGGCGTCGAGCGGCTCGGGGCGCCGGGCGTTGGCGTCCATCAGCTCGGTGAGCAGTTGCTGGTCGAGGCTCCCCCAGTTGACGCCGATGCGCACCGGTTTGCCGTGCGCGAGGGCCACGCCGATGATCGTGCGGAAGTTCTCGTCGCGGCGCCGGGCGCCGACGTTGCCGGGGTTGATGCGGTACTTGGCGAGCGCCGCCGCACAGCGGGGATACTTGGCGAGCAGCAGGTGGCCGTTGTAGTGGAAGTCGCCGATCACCGGCACGTCCACCTGGGCCACGATGTCGGGCACGGCGGCGGCGGCTTGCTCGGTGTTGACCGTCACCCGGACGAGCTCGCTCCCCGCCGCATGCAGCGCCCGGATCTGCGCGGCGGTCGCCTCGGGATCGGCGGTGTCGGTGTTGGTCATGGACTGGACGACGATCGGATGGGTGCCGCCCACCTTCACGCCGCCCACGTCCACCACCACCGCCCGCCTGCGGGAAACTCCGCTCACGCCTGCAAATATAAGCGCGGGCCGCGTCAGAAGATCTTGTCGCTGATCACCACCGTCAGCCGCAGCGAGGTGAGCACCAGCGTGCCCTGCACGGGGGTGACGAGGTCGGCATTCGAGCCCTGGGCGGCCACGCGGGCCCACAGCGCGGTGCGCCGGAACAAGGAGTCGGCGCTCGAGAGGAGGGCGCCCGCGACGGTGTCCACGACCGTGGTGTTCGGGGTCACGGTGCGGGGGCTCAGCGTGAGCGCGGCCGCGCTCGGAGTGTACGTCCCCGCCGAGTCGGCGGCGAGGAACAGCTGCAACCCCACCGTGCCGGTCCCGGTGCGGTTCACCAGGTCCACGGTCCCGAACACGGCGACCGAGTCCACGATGGACGAGCCGGCGCCCGGGAGGCTGATGCGCTGCGGCACGGATCCCACCACGAGGTTCGGGGTGTTCGGGGGGATGAAATAGGGCACCGTGTCCTGCCCCGTCCCCTTGAGGAAGCTGTACACGTCCACGTCGAAGATGGCGCGCCCGGTACCGCATCCCGCGGCGACGCTCGCGAGCCACGCCATGCCGAGCCACATCCGGCGCATCGGGACCCCCCCTTTAGTAGATCGCGAGCGACGTGGCCATGGTGATGCCGCGCGCGTTCGAGAGCGAGTTGGTGTGGGTCCAGAAGCCCACGTCGAGCCCCACCGCCCCGAGCCGCAGCCCCCCGCCCCAGCCGAACTCGAGCCGCTTGCGCTGGTCTCGCGCCACGCCGCCGCGCAGCGCCAGCAGGCCCAGGCGCTGCTCGCCGCCCACGTGCACGGTCACGCCGCGGCCGGTGTTGAGGACGTCGGCGCCGAGGGTGGTACGGCCGACGGTGTACGCGACGTTCGCGAGGTAGGACACCGGGAGCTTGGTCGTGGTCCGCACGTGGTCGGCCACGGGCCGCGAGTAGCTCGAGTCGCGGTAGAAGGCGCTGTCCTGGCGCGTGTCGGGCCAGGTGATGGTGGCGCCGATGTCGTTGACGCCGATGCCCACCTCGACGGGGCCGGACACCCAGGCAAGCCCGACGTCGCCGCCCACGCCGTGGCCGGGGGTGTTGCCGGGCCGCGAGTATTGGGTGAGGGTCCGGCCCTCGGGCGTCACGGGATTGGGGCCGGCGAAGATCGTGTCGCCCGTGCGGAAGCCGGCGGTGCCGTCGGTCCGGTAGTAGCTCACGCCCAGGTAATAGTGCACGGCGCCGCCCACGTACAGGCCGCGGGCCGTATCGCCCCACACACGGCCGGCGTAGCCGAGCGTGGGGGCGACGCCGGCGGCGACGAGGCCGTGGACGTCCACGCTGTAGAACGTGCGATGCTGCGCGGGTTGCGAGTCGCGCAGGAAGGCGAGCAGGGTGTCGCCGAGCTGGAAGCCGACGTCGTCGTGCAGCCAGCCCAGCACGCTCACGCGCACCCCGCGGAGGCCGATGCCGGGATCGAACACCCGGGCGGAGCCGCCCACGCCGAACTGATCCTGGGGCACGAGCGTCGCCGCCTGGCCCAGGTTGACGCGCAGCGAGTCCTTGCCGATGCCGAACACGACGTCGTTCGTGGGCGTGGGCGCCCGTTTCACCTCGTAGTAGAGTGGCGGGGTGAGCAGGGTGTTGACGATCACGATCGGGTTGAACCCCGCCGAGTCGGGGTTGAAGGTCGGGTCGTTGCCGAGTCGGGAGAGCGGGTGATCGTGGAAGAACTGGATCAGCCCGAGGGGGACGGGGATGGTGACTTTGGGCGCGCCGCGGCGGTCGCCGCGCGCGGGGACGGCGCGGTACGCCGCGTTGTAGCGCGCGGCGTTCCCCGAGCGGCCGAGGGTGAGGCCGCCCATGCCCACGCGGCGCGCGTCCACGGTGAGCCACTGCCCCGCCGCGGGCGCGGCGGCGCCCAGCGCCAACACCACCACACCGATGCCTGCTGCGGATCTGCGCACGGTCTCCCTCGCGAAGGCGGCGCCTCTGCCGGCCGGCAATGATCGCGGATCGCGCCCCGGCGGCCCGTGAGCCGCGTCACGGCGGTGGGGGCGCCGCGGCGCTCTGGAACGTGATGGTGACCGTGGTCCCCCGGCCCGGAGTGCTCGCGAGGGCGATCCGGCCGCCCCAGCTTTCGACCAGGCGCCGGGCGATGGCGAGGCCGAGTCCCGTGCCCGAGGACGTGGTGGAGAAGGTGGGATCGAAGACGCGCGGCAGCGCCTCGGGCGCGATGCCGCGGCCGTCGTCCTCCACCGCGAGCACGCGACCGGCGTCGCTCACGCGCACGGTCACCCGTCGGGCGCCCGCGTTGCGCGCGTTCTCGAGCAAGTTCACGAGCACCTCCTTGACCTCGTCGCGCCGCGCGAGCGCGGGCGCGCCCCCCGCGCCCTCTACCGCGAACCGGATGCCGGTGTCGCCGCCTCCTAGGGCGTAGAGGTGGACCACCTCGCGCGCCACGGCCTGGAGATCCACGGGCTCGAGGGGGAGCGCCTGGGCGGCGGGCGAGGCGAACCGCGAGAACGCGCGGGCGATCGCGTCGAGGCGGTCGATCTCGGCGAGGATGCGTTGCGCCGTCTGTTCGAGCGCGGCGTCGAAGCCCGCGGCGCCGCTCGCCCGCACCCGGCGCAGGTGCTGGATGCCGAGCCGGATCGGGGTGAGCGGGTTCTTGATCTCGTGGGCCACCTGGCGGGCCATCTCGCCCCAGGCGAGGACGCGCGCCGCGCGCGCGAGGGCGGTGGCGTCGTCGAGGGCCACGACACAGCCGTCCGGCGGCGGGCCGAGCGGGGCGAGCTGCACCCGGATGTGGCGGCCGCCCAAGTCGAACTCCCGCTCGACGATGCCGCCCGTCGGCACGGCGAGGAACGCCTCCACGGCGTCGCCCACCGCCCGCCAGGCGGGCGGGAGCGCCGCGGGCAGGCGGTCGCCCGCGGCGAGCGGGGCGCCGAGCAGCTCGACGGCGCGCGGATTCGCCATCGTGACGCGCCGCTCCGCGTCCACGGCGATGACGCCGGTCGCCACGTTGGCCAGCACCTGCGCCGTGCGCCGCCGTGCCTCTTCGAGCGCGGCCTGGCTGCGGCGCACGTCGGCCGCCATGCGCTCGAACGCCGACATCACGGGCTCGAACTCGCGCGGCGCGCCCGGCGGGAAGGCGGGGAGGGGCGCGCCCCCGCCCACGGCGCGGGCGGCGTCGCGCAACGCCGCCACGGGGCGGGCGAGCCCGCGGGCGGCGAGGCCCGCAAGCCACACCGCCGCCGCCAGTCCCGCGAGCGTCGCCAGCGCCAGCGCCAGGGCCAGATCTTCCTGCTGCCGGCGCACGGATTCGTCGTCGAGCAGCTGCGGCGCGGCGAGGATCGCCTGCCCGGGCCGCGGGCCCGCGGGCACCGTCCGATAGGCCACGCGCACCGGCCGCCCAGCGACCCGCGCATCGGCCGTCAGCTCGAGCTCGTCTTCGAGCGCGAGCCGCTCGAACACCGGGGGCGCGAGCAGCGGATCGACGAGGCCGAGCTCGTCGAGCACCGGCGCGCTCGCGCCCGCGAGCGCGCCGTCGCGGTACAACCAGAGGTCGGCGCCATGCGCGCGGCCCAATTCCGCGAGCGCCCGGCTCACCGCCGGTTCCGCCACCGCGCCGAGACCGCCCGCCGCCGCCGCGTCCCGCAGCGTCCGGCGCGCGAGCAGGTCGCCCGCGTGGCGCGCCTCGTCGCCGAGCCGCGCGAAGCTCCAGGCGGCGAACCCGAGCAAGGGCAGGACGACGAACGCCGCGAGCGCGGCGGCGAGCCGGGCCCGGTAACTGCTGCGCAGCGCGCGCGGCACCGGAGGCAGGCGCGGGCGCCACGCCTCGGCCACGCCGCGGCTCACCAGCCAGCAGGCGGCGAGGAGCAGCACGTCCGCCGCCACCACCAGCGCACCGCGCACAAGCAGCGCCCAGGGGCCGTGCAGGTCCACCCGCAGGTGCACGTGCCGCACGCCGCCCGGCAATGCTACGCGCCGCTCGCCGCGCACCGCCCAGCCCCGCCGAGTCCACACCACGCGGGCGCTCGCCCGCACGAGCCCGGGCTCCGGATCCGAGACCGAGATCTGGTACGGGGGCTCGACGCGCGGCGCGCCTCCCAAAAACGCCGCCACGCGGTCGGGCGGGATGAGACGGGTCCGGGGTCCCACCGCCACCGTCACGGCGTCGCCCCCGGAGAGCGGCAGGACCAGCACGTAATGCACTCCCGGGAAGCGCTCCAGCCGCTCCACGCGCGGTCCCCGCCGGGTCGCGGGCGCGCGCACCAGCGCCGCCTGCAACGCGGCGGGCACATCGAGCTCCGCAAGACGGAGCACCGCGCGCAGCTCCCCCGCCGCGCTCCACGCGGCGAGGGTCGCGGGATATTCCTGCGCCGCGAGCGGCGAGGCGAGCCACCATGCGTACAGCTCCCCCGCCGTCCGCGGCCCACGGGCCGGCGGCGCCCGGCCCAGCCGCTCGAGCAGCGCGACCGCGGGAGGATCGTCCGCCGCCCCCAGCCGCAGCGCGTCCCGTTCGGCGAGCCGCAAGCGGCCCTCGAGCGCCGCCCCCCACGTCACGAGCGCCGCCGCCGTCCCCGCCACCGTCGCGATGCCGAGTACCGCCCAGCGGCGGGGCGCCGGCACCAAGACCCCGGCGAGCGCGGGGAGCCAGAGAAACGTGTACCACTCCGGCCACGCGCCGTAGGGACTCCACAGCCACAGCCCCGCGAGGGCCGCAGCCACGGCCCAGGCGCACGCCGCGGGGAGCGGCCAGCGCACGCGCTCGGGCTCCCGCGGCCCGCGAACCAGCGCCGCCGCCACGAGGACGAGCGCCATCGCCGCGGCCGCCACCGCCGCCTCCCACCCCATCCACAACCCGAACCCCACGCCCCCCGCCGGGGGCGAGATACCCCGACCGAGATACCGCACCAGGTACGGGGCCGCGATCACCAGCGCCCCCGCCGCCGCCATGCCCGCCCAGGTGCGGCCGAGACCGCGGCGCCACAACGCGCCCGCCGCCACGAGCAGCAGCGCGCCGAGGGCCGCCAGGGAGCCGGCGGAGGCGCTGAACGTCCCGAGCACCGTCCGGTAGAAGGCGGCGGGCGAGAACAGTGCGGCGACATGGAGCGAGGGCCCGAGCGGCGCCCGCGCCGCGGCCCAGGCGGCGGTCACCGCCACGAGCGCCCGGCTCCGGCCCGGAGGCGCGATCGCGAAGAGGCACACGATGGCCACGGCGAGCCCCATGACCACCCGGGTCGCGGTGCGGCGCAGGGCCTCGAGTTTCGCGTCCCCTTGGGGTGGCGGGGCGAGGGCGACGCGGAACAGCGTGTCGCCGCCCGGCCCCAGGTAGGGGAGCGCGTCTCCCGCCGGGGCGACATCGCCCGGGGCCGCAAAGCGCACCGTCACGCCGTGGGTGCGCGCGAACCATGCGCTCGCGGCGCGGCCGCCGTCTGGGAGGGCCGGGGCGGCGTCGAGCAGGACCGTTCCCACCGCCGTCCCGCCCCCGGGCGCCTGGCGGCGGGCCTCCATCGCCGCGTAGAATGGAGTGATGACGGCACGCAGTGCGGCGGTGTCGGCGCGGGGGACGAAGCGGTGGCGCCCGGCCCAGGCGCGGGGCGCGCCCTCGGGCCCGAGCAGCGCCGCCCCCCGCTCGACTGCGGGGAAGCGGCTCCCGGTGCGTACCGCCGCGTCGAGCCGCGCGAACGCCGCTTCCCGCGGCAGCCGGGCGGCCGCCGCAGCGGCCCCCGCCAAGCGGCGCGCTTCGGCCGCGGCGCGGGCGAGCGTCGCATGCAGCGGCCCGGCCGCGGCCGCGAGGCGCCGCTCCCGCAGCGCCGGCCAGCAGCACTCGACCTGCCGTACGGCGAGCGCGCCCGCCACCACCGCGCCGCCCAGTCCCGCGCACGCCACGGCGACGCCCGCCGCTCCGGCCGCCGCGCGGCCGCGCCGCCCCCGGGCCGCGCGAACGGCGGTCCCGAGCGCCGCGGCCGCCGCAACTCCGCTCACCCACGCCCACCACCCCGCGCCCCCGTGCAGCCACTCCGCGGCCGCGAACACGACGGCGCAGCCGGCGAGCGCTAGGTGAGCGCGCCGCTGCACCTCAAGACCATGCCTCCCGACGAGGTCCGCTTCGCCCTGGAGCGCGATGCCCGCCTCCTCGTGCCGGTGGGAACCTGCGAGCAGCACGGCCCGCACCTCCCCTTCGGGAGCGACACGATCATCGTGGAGCGCCTCGCCGACGACCTCTCGGCCGAGTTCGAGATCCTGCGCGCCCCGACCGTCGAGTACGGCGTGAACACCGCCACCCCGCGCCCCTTCCCGGGCAACGCCGCGGTGCGCCGCAAGACGTTGCATCGCTGGATGAACGATCTGCTCGCGTCCTGGGAAGAGGCGGGCGTGGACGCGTTCATCGTCCTCACCGCCCACGGCCACGATCCCCACCAGGAGGCCCTGTCCACGCTCCGCACCCGCCGGGCCCGCGTGTTCACGGTGGACGTCTTCGACCTCGACTTCACCGGCGAGCTCGCCGATCCGCACGGGGCGATGCACGGGAGCGAGCTCGACACGTCGCTGCTGCTGTACATCGCGCCGCACCTCGTGCGCATGGAGCGGGCGCAGGACTTCGTGCCGCCGGCCCGCGGGCGCCCCCGCGGCCGCGGGGGCCGCCTGCGCGCGCTCCCGCCGCGCTCCCCGGGCTCGGTGGGCCAGCCGTCGCTCGCGAGTCGCGACAAGGGCGAGCGGCTGTATAAGATGATCTACGAGCGCATCGCCACGCGAGTGCTGGGAGCGCCGGTGCCGTGATCGCCCCGCTCCTCGCGGTGCTCGCGCTCCAAGCCCCGGTGGACGAGGGGACCCTGGTGATTCGCGCCGATTCGGCGGAACTCGCCCGCGAGTCGTTCCGGCTCGCCGCCCTCCCCGCCGCTGCGGGCGGCGGGTGGACGCTCGCCGCCACGGCGCGCTACGCCGCCTCCCGGCCGATCGTGGTGCTCGACCCCATCGTGTCGCTCGGGCCCGACTCCGCTCCCAAGAGCCTCGAGTACACCGTGGCCGATCCGCGCGAGCCCCGCCGCATCCTCGGCCAGCTCGCCCGCGGCCGGTTCACGATCCGCACGCTCGGGCGCAAGAGCGAGCACGCGCGCGAGTTTCCCGCCGCCGGCCCGGCGCCCGTCGTGGTCCTCGACGACTCGGTGTTTGCCTTGTACCTCCCCGCCGCCTGGCACGCGCGCTCCCGCCCCGTGGCGGTGACGGCGATCTTCCCGCGCGCGGGCCGGAGCGAGCCTGTGACCGTACAGGACCTGGGAATCCAGCCGGCCACCCTGAACCGCGATCCGGCGGCGCTGCGCCATGTCCGCGTGAGCGGCGGCGCGAACCGCGAAGTGGACGTCTGGCTCTGGCCGGACGGGCGGCTCGCCAAGGTCGAGGTGCCGTCGCGGGGCCTCGCCGCGGAACGCGCGCCGGGGCCCTGAGCCGGCCCCGCCGCGGGCCCCCGGGGTTAGATTGTCGCCGGGCCGGCACGAGCGCCGCGGCGCGAAACCCCGGGCCGGGCTCCCGCGTATGAGGCGACGTTCTCCACGACCGGTCGAAGGACGCGCATGAGGTTCCTGCTGCTACCCGTCGGGCTCGCCGTCTGCCCGGCGCTCGCCCTCGCTCAGCAAGCCGTCCCGGCGACGCTGTCGCTCGCCGACGCCCTGGCGCTCGCCCGCGAGCACAGCCCCGCCTACCGCCAAGCCGTGAACAACCGCAGCCCCGCCGCCTGGGGGGTGCGCAACGCCTACTCGAGCCTGGTCGTGCCAGCGGTCACCGCCAGCGGGGGCATCGGCTACGCGGGGCCGGGGCAGCAGAACTTCCTCACCGCGAGCTTCTCGCAGGGGGTCGCGACGTGGTCGTCGAGCTACCAACTGGGCCTCAGCTGGACCTTGAGCGGCGCGACGTTGTCGCAACCCGGGCTGCGCCGGGCCGAGCTCGCCGGGGCCGAGGCCGACATCGCGAGCGCCGAGCGGGCGCTCGTGGCCGCGGTGACGCAGCAATACCTCACGGTGCTCGCGGCCCGGGACAACGCCGAGGTGGCGCGCAAGCAGCTCGAGGCCAACGAGCAGGCCTTGACGCTCGCGCAGGCGCGCTACGACGTGGGTCGGTCGTCGCTCATCGATGTGCGCCAGGCCCAGGTCGCGCGGGGCCAGGCGGAGGTGGCGCTGCTGCAGGCGCAAACGGCGGTGCGGGTCGAGAAGCTGCGGCTGTTCCAGCAGATGGGCGTATCGGCGCCGGTGGATCTCGATCGCGTCCAGCTCACCGACAGCTTCGCCGTGCGCGAGCCGCCGTGGCAGCTCGCGGACCTGCTCGCCATGGCGGAGGCGGAAAATCCCTCGCTCCGGGCGCTGCGGGCGCGCGAGCGCGCCGCCGCCTGGAGCGTGCGCAGCGCCGCGTCGAGCTACGGCCCGTCGCTGTCGCTCTCGGCCGCCTGGGCGGGGTTCACCCAGAAGCTCGCCGACTTGAATCCCACGCTCGCCGCCGCGCGCGCCGAAGCGGACGCCAACGTGGCGTCGTGCCAGTACGCGAACAGCGCGTGGCTCAATCCGGGCCAGCCGCCGCTCGACTGCACGCTCTTCGCCTTCACGGCGGCCCAGGAGCAGGCGATCCGCGACCGCAACAACGCTTATCCCTTCCATTTCACCCCCGAGCCGTTCCAGGCGCGCCTCACCATCACCCTGCCCCTGTGGGCCAACTTCCAGCGCCCGCTCCAGGTGTCGCAGGCCAAGGCGCAGCGGGAGAACCTCGCGGAATCGGTGCGGGCGCGCGGGCTCGAGGTGCAGACGGAGGTGACCCAGGCGTACCTGAACGTGGTGACCGCCTACCGGGCCATCGCCATCCAGGACACGAATCGCACGGCGGGGCGGGAGCAGCTCCAGCTCGCCACCGAGCGGTACCGCGTGGGTTCGGGGACGTTCGTGGATCTGCTCCAGGCCCAGGTGCAGGCGCTGCGGGCCGAGACGGACTACGTGAACGCGGTGTACGACTACCAGAAGGCGATCGCCGCTCTCGAGGCGGCGGTGGGCCGCCCGCTGCGATAAGGAGAGGACCGACTCGCCATGTCCAAGCGCAACAAAGTCCTGGTCGGCGTCGGCGCCGCGGTGGTGATCGTCGGCGTGCTGGTGGTGAGCGCCGCGGCCCGCCGCGACCGGGGCATCGAGGTGCGGTTCGAGAAGGTGCAACGCCGCGATCTCGTCGCCGCGGTGACCGCGAGCGGCAAGATCCAGCCCAAGAAAAAAGTGGACATCAGCGCCGACATCACGGGCCGCATCACCAAGATCGGGGTGCGCGAAGGCGACTTCGTCAAGCGGGGCCAGTTCCTGCTGCAAATCGACCCGACCGTGTACCAGGCGAACCTCGAGCAGGCGCGCGCGACCCTGGCCTCGGCCGAGGCCGCCGCCATGCAGGCCCGGGCGAACCGCGATCAGGCGGAGCGCGCGCTCCAACGCACCAAGCAGCTGCACAGCGACAATCCCACGCTCGTGCCGCAGGAGCAACTCGAGCAGGCGCAGACGGCCTTCGACGTCGCGGCGGCCAACCTGGCGGCGGCCGAGCACCAAGTGGACCAAGCGCGCGCCGCCGTCCAATCGGCGCGGGACAACCTGCGCAAGACGACGCTCGTCGCCCCCATGGCGGGGCGCGTCACGCGGCTCGCCGTCGAGGTCGGCGAGGTCGCGGTGCCGAGCACCTTCTCGAAAGACATCGGCCTGCTGCTCACCGTGTCGGACCTCTCGGTCATCCAGGCCAAGGTGAAGGTGGACGAAACCGACGTGGTCCGCGTCCACCTCGGCGACTCGGTCGAGGTCTCGATCGACGCCTTCCCCGACACCACCTTCACCGGACGCGTCACCAAGATCTCGGACTCGAGCGTGCGCGACGCCACGCAGACCGTGGCGGGTCAGAACGAGCGCGCGGTGGATTACGAGGTCGAGGTCACCCTCGACAAGCCGCCGCCCGACATCCGTCCCGACCTCTCGGCCACGGCGCGCATCGTCACCGACACGCGCAGCCGGGCGCTGGCGATCCCGATCATCGCCCTGACGGTGCGGGAAAACACGCCCATCTCCACCGAGACCCGACCCGTGGACACCCTCGCCGCGCGGCGCAAGCGCGAGACCGAGGGGGTGTTCGTGGTGCGCGACGGCGTGGCGACGTTCCGCCCGGTGAAGGTCGGCATCGCCGGCGACGAGTACTTCGAGGTGCTCGAGGGCCTCCAGGAGGGCGAGACGATCGTGGCCGGCCCCTACCAGGCGATCCGCGATCTGAAGGAGGGCACCCGGGTCCGGCCGCTGAAGCAGCCGGCCGACTCGGCGCGCCGCAAGGTCGCGACATGACCGGTGTCGCGGCGCAGCGGGGGCCGGTGGGGGCGGGGGCGGGGGCGGGGGCGGGGGCGCCGCCCGAGCCGGGGGTGGTGATTCTCACCCGGGGGTTGCGGCGCGACTACGATCTCGGGGGCGAGGTGGTGCACGCCCTGCGCGGGGTGGATCTC